>Ga0316202_10000002_pt1 | contig 1614062 bp, 1338 predicted proteins | sample 3monrhotite_MG_FD_204934 | JGI IMG/M metagenome (GOLD analysis project Ga0316202, IMG submission 204934) | Microbial mat bacterial communities from mineral coupon in-situ incubated in ocean water Damariscotta River, Maine, United States -... | ecosystem: Environmental > Aquatic > Marine >...
TCGCTTACGATTTCCGAATACATAGATTGCGTGTTTTCCACCCCAGATGATATCTCCAAAGTTTGATCCGAATCTTGACGTTGGATTCCACATCATGTCTCGGCCGTTATCGCCACCTAACCATGAATCTTCTCCAAATGCCATGTTCAATCTTTCCCCAGTGTTCACATCAATTGCATAACCTGGGAACCAACCCATTCCTGTTCCAGTTCCATCTGGCAATCCGTCTTTTCCTACTGATTGTCCTTCTCTTGCGTGACTATGAGATGCTCCTCCTTCTGCTAACACAGATTCTGATTGCATTTCTACTACTGCACATCTTGTCCATTTTGACTGATCTGAAGTTACAACTACATCAATACTTGATAAGTAGTTTAAGTCATAAGTAGTTACTGTTGATTGGTAATCAATTCCAACCATTGTGTTTGCACAACGCTTTGAAACTAATCTATACGGTGACCATGTTCCTTCTAAGATCGCCTCATACTTCTCTTCATCATCAATTCCTACATTATCATTAAATGCTGCTGGATCATCACAGAAGTCTGGATAAGTTGTTGCATCAACGGTTTCATTGGCCGTTCCTGAACGAATCCAGTTGTAAGCATTTACTCCATCTTGATCTTGAATTCCACTTAACCATTGTTTAGATGAATCCGTAAACTCAATTGAAGCTTCAATGAAGTCAGTATAAATAGCACTTGAATAAGGTTGGTAGTACTTATACTGGAACATTTGAATTGAAATTCCCCATTCTGGGATCAACTGCTCGTTATCTACAGCAATTGTTTGATGAGAATAAACCTGTTCTCCAGTTGTTACGTTGGTTAAAACCCAAGTAGCTGAATCCATAGTAGAGAATGATAAAGAATCTTTGATTACTCTTAGCTCATAATCTCCTGCAGTTACATTCAATGGATCAATAACCTTAACGCTTACTGGTCCTTTTCCATTTTGGTACTCTACCTCGTCTAATTTGAATGAAGCTACAATTGCTGCTTCCGAAGCTGCCGTTAAATCAACTGCATTAGTTCCACCGTTTCCTGAACCTTCTACTCTTGTAATTTTTGGTCCATCGCCATAAGCTGAATTCAATACACTTCCGCCCAACTCTGGTGCTGGAATATGAGGAATACCAGCGAAAGACTTAATTGCTCCTACCGCAGATTTACGTCCTGCTAAGTAAGGCTTCTTTTGACCATCTAATTGCAATGGATCCAAAGGATCATAATTTTTATAATTATTATGAGAGTAAGCCAATGCCATGTAGTGGTATGTCTTGTGGTTAATCAGTCTATTATCTCCTTGAGCGAATAGATCTAACTTCACTTGGAAAGAGTGCTGAATACCTTCATCAACTCCGTCAACCTTTTCGTTAGCTACAGCCACACCGATCGACTCATCAAATTCATAATTGATTAGTTGAGCCACACCGTCTTTAATATCTACTTGAGCAAGAAGTCTTGCCAAATCAACATTCTCAAGATCTGAAGGACCTACAGTCTCATCTTTTACTTGGAATATTTGATATCCTTGAAATCTGTATCTAGTATCCCATTCTTCTGGAGTACCGATTAAAGAATCAGGCACAATAATAAACGGATCTGATACTTCATAATCCTCATCACCATTGTTACCAGCAGAAGAATTCGATAAATAAAGGATTAACTCTCTATCTAGTTCTTGGAAAGTAATGTCTGGAGAATCAGGACCATCAATAATTCTAAAGCAGTTTTCGAAAAGTGCTTGTGCTTTTTGATCGGCAATTTTAAGTGCTTCAATAGAAGCAACGTTATCACCAGTTGTAGCTCTTGCCCATACTACACCAACAGTAATGTTGTTTAGTGCACCAGGTTCCAATGTAAATGGACCAGCAGATTGTAAGAATCTTCTATCTCCTTTTGGATTCGCTTCAGTAACTTCATCCCATGGAGCCTGAGTTAATCCACCAGTTCCCCAGTTTAGGCCATCAGAATCACCTGGGAAGGTGAAATCACATTCTACGGAAGTAGCAGCAGGATCAGATACGTGTCCAGTTCCACCATAAACGAAACCAGTACCATCTAACCATATTCCTCTTAAGTAGTTGTAATAATCAACACCGAAATTTGGATCGGCAGCAAATGGACCTAATCCAGTACCTGCTCTATTCATATAAAGGAAAGATCTCATTCCGAATCGTTCGTTATCTGCAATACCATCACCGTATCCGATACCGTTACCTTTTACAGCTTCGTTTAAACCAATTCCGATTGCGTTATCAACACCATCACCATCTTGGTAAGGTCCTTCAAAGAAATCAACTCCAATTGCTGGTGGAATACCTTGGTAAGGTAATGCACCGTTACAACCATCGTTATCAGTTCCATCTGCGTTAAACGCAAATCCTAAACCTCTACTTACATCACAACCTACATAATCATCTTCAGAACAACCTAAATCAGCATCAACCCATTGACCGAAATATGTATCAGTTAATGTTTGAGTAGATCTGTTGATCATTTCATAATTATAGAATGTCATGTTATTCACCTCATCATTCGTAGCAAATGCGAATGCTTGAGCTCTAATTTCCATCCCAATTGGATCTCCATTACTCTCTGTGTGAATGTTTCCTTTGTCATTAAATACCCACCAATAGTTAACATCACCGAAGATTGCTCTTGCAGCTCTGTTTGTTGGATCTGAACAATCAAACTCGTTATCTAAATCATACTTTGGGTAATCACCGTCATTTGGGTTATAAACACCATCGTTGTTGAAATCATAGAATGGAGCTAAATACAAATCTTGGAATCTTCCAATATCTCCATGAGCTGGCCATGTAAGAATACTTGAAGGAATTGTATAACCTGCATACTCAACACCTTGGTCACACTCAGTATCTAAACCACATGCGTACCAACCTCTAAATTCTGCTATTTCAGATCTAGTAGTGATGAAGAATTTATCATAAGCGTCACAAACATCAGGCTCAATTTCAGCAGGACCGAAATCTCTAATATCTGCACCGTTACCAGAACCAGGAATTGTTGTTAATGGACCTGTCCAGAAATCATTCCCGTTCGTTCTAAATTGAACAGCTGCAATTTTAAGCTGATTGTTAACATCAACTCCACCAAGCCATAATGCACCTGCATAAATTGAAGTATTTCCAGAACCTACTGGTACTTCATATGCTGCGTTATTAGTTGATCTATCTTGCCACATTGACCCACCAGTCTCAATTAATGCTTGCACATTATTTAATTCCAGTTGATTTAATGTAGAGGCTGGAGCACAGTTTGCTGCTTTACTAATTGCGGTACTCGGTTTCCCTTTTCCGTTATTAGAAGAAGATTTGCTCGCATCGTTCCATCCAAATGAAACATTGCTAATAAGCAAGCATGCTACAACTCCGGTTACTATTCTAATTGACTTTCTCATCTTATCTAATCTATTGATCCTAAAAGTTCTTATTAAAAATCAAGTTTAACACCTAACTTGATTTGTCTTGGCGTACTATAGTTGAAAGGATTATTCGCTCTCAAAGCATATAGATACCTGTATGTGTCTTCACTATTTTGCAGTTCGATTGTATTTTGGAATTGAGCTGCATTTAAATAACCATCATCATCTGGGTTACCTGTTGCTCTATAAACACTCAATATGTTTTGAGTATTGAACAAGTTTGTAATTAATAGATAGATGTTAAGGTTAGCTACTTTCTTTGCTTCACCTTCGTCATTCTTTCCAAATTTCAATACAATGTTCTTATCTAGCTGAGCATCAACTCTAAACTGCCAAGGCTTTCTAGCTCCGTTAGGATTTCCTTCTAATTGACCGTTTGTTCCAAGAGCAGAAGCAGTAATGTTAGACTGACCACTATAAGGAGTTCCTGAACCAAGGTTCGCTACGAAGTTCGCACCAGAGTTCTTAAAGATCTGCTTACCGAACCATACTGGTCCATTATAGTCACTACCATCTCCGAATCTATAATCAACTGTTGCAGTAATTGCATGTCTTTGATCATAGTTGAATGGGAAGATTGTTCTTAAGTTAGGCTGACCAGTATTTACAAGGTTTAATGCAGAAGATGCATCAGAACCAGTTCCTTCAGCAAACTGAAGTGTATATGCTGCTCTCATCCAGATGTTACCAGTTCTTCTTAAGTCATAAGCAACTGTGAATCCTTTAACCGTTCCAAAATCAATATTACCGTAAGTAGTATATGTTCTTGGGAAAGCACCAGTAGCTGCAACTAAAGCAACCTGATCTCTTTGCTCTCTATAGAAAGCTGAAATCTTCAATGAAGAACTTGTAGAAAGTACTTGTTGGAAACCTAACTCATAATCAATCGTTTTCGATGGTCTTAGGTTAGGATTATTAACTGTACTTGATCTGTTTCTCATGTAGAAGTAATCAAGAGGATCTAATCTGTTTCCAACATTAGGTCTTACTGTAAGTACATCATAGTGAGCAAAGAATAAAGCTTCATCCGAAATTGGGAATGAGAATGCAATTCTAGGCATCACGTTAATTTGCGGTACGTAATCAACGAATGCATTTGAGCTTACTTCATCATCAGGAGAAACTCCATCAGCTAAATAAGGTGCAACACCAGCAGCTGTATAAATAAGCGTTGGATCTGTAATTTCAGTTCCGTCAGCATTAAACCATTGGTTATCCAATCTATATCCGTTTACAGAAGTTGGGTTGTAAACATCGTTCACGTACACAACCGCATCTTGAGACATTGAAGACGGGTGATTAAATTCAGCTACTTCACTAACTTTCTTAGTTGGGTATAAAGAGAATCTATCTTCTAATACTTTTTGGTTAGCATCAAATCTATCAACCCTCACACCAACGTTAAAGATCAAATCATCGAATGCAAATTTATCCATTAAGTATGCAGAAGCATAAATAGGTTCAAACGCAGCAACCGGTCTAGTGAAGTTACCTAGGTCATCTTGCTTCGTAAAGAAATCATCAAAACTTGGCTTAGTGGATGTCTTCTCTCCTGTGTGATCGTATCCGAAATACGATACAAAGTTATTTCCGTTGTTCAACAACTCATCCGCTGAGAACAATCCTAATCCTCCGTAAGCAGCATAATCTTCTGGTGCAATTGCATCAACATTGATAAAGTCTGTTCCGTCAGGATCCAGTCCAAGCGCATTTCTTAAGTTATAATCAAAATAGGCTTGTGCATCAGATCCAATATAATCTCCAGGAGCTGCATTTAATCTTGCATAATCAATTAGTGTAATTGATCCTATTTGAGAAATAGTTGGTTGCGTAAAGTCAAGCTCAGTAATGTGATTGTTTGTCAACTGACGCAGTTGCGTCCAAAGTGCAACTGGAGAAGCTGAAAATGCTCTATCCTGTCTTTGCTCATATTCAAACCCAATTGAAACTGCGTGATTTCCAATATCAGCAGAACCCATTGCAGTAACTCTAAACTGTTGGTTATCTGTTCTTGAAAAACCATTGTATTGAGAACCAATGTTCGACCAGATACCATAAATAGATCTAGGTAACATTCCATTCAATAATGCATTTCCATCTAAAATTTGAGTGAAATTCTCATAGTTCTCTCTTGGGTCATCATAGATATCGTAATACTGGCTAGTAATTGCAGCCAATTCAGTATTCAATTCTGAAGGTGTGAATTGTACTAACGTATCATCAAATCCATTATGTTCTAAAGCTTGAAGCGTTGTATTGAAGTTATAAGAATTTTGTCTGAAAGTTTCAAACTTACCTACATAACCGTAGTTAAAAAGGTTTTCTCCGTGAGTAGCATCTTCAACTTGACGCGTGAATTTTGAGTAATCCGCCATCACCGTATAGTAGATGTTTTTAATCAACGCTGGCTTTGGAGCTTCTTCTCCTTCAGCTAACTCTTCCTCATCAACAGTTGAATTTGTAAACCTTTGTGTAAACCTACCATAAGCTCTCCAAGAGAAGTCAGTTCTTTTAGGGAAATTATCAGCGTTAAATACTGAATTTATCCAGTCACCAACAGATCTTGAGTTATAATCAAGCGACCCACCAAACGTTAAGTTTACAGTAGGACCTGCGTTAACATCAATTTTCCCAGAAAAAGTAACCGCTTTTCTCGCGATGTTTTGTCTATACTTTACCTGTTCAAAATCACTAGATGTTAAGAAATCAGTATTGTAAAACACACCTTGACCTGTACCTGTCGGTCTAAGAGGCTCTTCAATTAAACTATTTCTAACATCTGTTTTTAATCTAGTAGACGCAAATGCAGTTGGTCTGTCATCAGCAATAGAAGTAGCATTTACCGCAAAGAAGAAACCAACCAATGGCTCAGTCTTAACACCAGCTGTATCTTTCTTCATCAATAAAGGTCCAGACAATGAACCTTCAATAAGGTTATATGCATAACGATCTAATCCGTAAGTATTCTCACCAAGTTTAATTCCAGAAGAAAGAATATCAATTCCTCCAAAGAAGAAACTTGAAGGACCTCTCGTAGTAATAGAAATCACACCACCTGTTGCATCTCCATAGTTTGCAGGAAGACCACCAGTAATTACGGTTACCTCTTGAATTGCAGATTTTGGAAGACCAGCCGACCCTCTTACTTTAATACCATCAATATAGTAGTAAGTAGAATTGTTTCTCGCACCCCTTACCGAAGTAATGTTTCCGTTTGCATCAGAACCTACACCACCAACAGTAGCTGCAATAGAAGCAGCAGAACGTCCTGGCATTTTAGCAATGTCATCTGCAGTAATAGTACCACCGGAGGCACCACCATCTTTATCAATTAAAGGAACTTCATAATGAATAACCTCAACTTCATCTAGCATCTCACCAGTCTGGCCATCACCACTAGATAATTTGAAATTAGCAAATTGAATTTTCCCTTCACTAACTACAACACCTTCAATCCGTTGTGTAATGTATCCAAACCCTTCAACCTCAAGGTCATACTTAGCCGCGTCTAGCGAACTTACTAAGTACTCTCCTTCCATATCTGTTTCGGTACCACTCTTCAGCAGACCGTCCTTATACACTTTAATAGTTGCAAATGGCACACCTTCGCCAGTTGCCTTATCAAGTACTTTTCCCTTGATTTTACCACTCTGTGCCAAAGCGAAACTGCTTGACAACAAGATAACTACAAGTAATGCGTAAACTTTTCGTAACATAGATTTCCAATAAAATTTTTAATACCTACTCAAAACAAAGCGCGTAAATATAAAACTTTTAAAACAGTAAACACAAAGAATTATTCAGTGTTTAATAGTCTTAAAAATTGCATTTAGATCACAACGGGTAAACAGGTTGAAATTTACCTATCCGATCCAAACTCATCATAAATGTAACATGTCAATTTTAATTACACAATGGGAATCTTACTTTCGGCCAAATGAATTTAGGCATCGGGTGCCTTAATCCGTTTTCGGTCTATTCAAAAATACTTGGAATTGCTTTGATTCGGAACGACTTGCCCCGCAATATGATTCAATTTTATACAAGTCTAACATTATCAATTATAGAATCGCTGGACTCTTTAGACTATCACACGGTGCCAATTAGTTAATCTACAGGTTGGTAGAATCGGAATGCGAAAAGATGTATTGCTACTTTTTCCTAAACCATCTTTTGAAAAACGGCTCTTTTTTATTTGCTTTTAGACGCTTCGACTTCTTTTTAGTCTGCTTCATCCTTTTTTTAGTTTCCTTACTCTGAATTTTCATGTGCTTTTTACTCAACTCTTTGCTCACGTCCTTCATCTGACTCTTCTTCTCCTCCGCATTACCTTTAGTATCTCTATTCTTCTTATTCTGTTTTTTAGTTGAGACTACCTTCTCTTCTTGAGCGTAAGATTTTTGAGGCACTAATGTTGCAGGCAATAAAACCAAGAAACATGCAGTTATATATATGAGTAATTTTGACTTCATTAAAAAGGAATTCTGAATTATTGTAAATTTACGCAAAATCCACTTGTGATTAAACGCTATTCATACTACCTTTTATTGTGTACGTTCTTCGGAATGTTTTTGTTCGGTTGTAAACCTCGGCAACAAGCTATTCCATATGTTAACGTAGACCTATATATAAATATCGATAATCCTAGCTACTACAAATTAACTTCCCTTGGTGGCTCAGAATATATTGCAGGAGGATCAATGGGTATCCTAGTATACAGAAACATAGACAACTCATTCAATGCCTATGATAGACATTGTACTTACAATTCTGAAGCAGCGTGTGGTGCCGCATCAATTGACTCCACGGGCTTGCAAATAGCTTGTGACTGCGATGGAAGCATCTATCAATTAGTAGACGGAAGTGTAGTTCAAGGACCAGCCACTCTACCTCTGCATCAGTACAGAACTGATTTTAACGGAAGCGTACTGCATATCTACAACTAATGGCTAAACCTTGGAGAATCATTCCAAAATCAAGTAGAAATTTTAATTCAAACAGGTCCTTAGATGAAATATCCAAACATTTAGAAGGTCTTGAAGTACAGGCTTTTGGGAAATCAGTGAAATTAATTGTTACTGAAACTGAAAATAACTCTATTCAATTTGAACCAGCAGGCAAAAGTGTTTTTCAACCGATATGTCTTATTCATAAGCTAGAAGACAATTCGTACTTGTACCAAGTTGGAATAGCAAAAGGAATTCTTCACGCATGCATCATTACTTCATTATTCCCAATCTTTCCATTGTTTCTTCCGGAAGCTGCCATCGTCTTCAGCCCAGAAACATACTTTATATACATCCCGCTTATTTGGATCTTACTTACAGGAATCATCTGGATCACTTCCAACCGTGCGCGTAAGCAGATTGAGCAATTTGTTCAAGAATTAGGATAAAAAAAATCCCCCATCCCGTTTGAATAATCGAACGAAATGAGGGAATTGAACAACAACTTTTACTGGGGCTAACCTCCAGCTAATTCGCTTTTAACAACTTGTGAAATAATATTCCCATCAGCCTTTCCTTTCAACCTACCCATAGAGGCACCCATCACCTTGCCCATATCTTGAGGTCCCGAAGCACCAACTTGAGAAATAACTTCTTTCACGATAGCTCTAACTTCATCTTCGCTCATTTGAGTAGGCAAATAGGCCTCCAAGACGTTTGCTTGAACTATTTCATCGTTTGCAAGGTCTTCTCTTCCTTGCTCAACATAAATTTTTGCCGCATCTTTTCGTTGCTTGTATAGTTTACTGATTAACTGCACTCCAGTTTCATCAGAAACAGAACCGTCACCACCTTCTTTTGTGGCCTCAACTATAAATGCTGCTTTGATAGCTCTTAAAGCCGCGAGTTTATCTTTCTCGCGAGCTCTCATAGCATCTTTTATGTCATCGTTAATTTGATCGGTAAGACTCATTTAATCTACATTATCATGTAAGAATGAATTCCCGCTAGACAAACCGGATTTACCTTCTTCGTTTTCACCAAGCGACAATCGAGAAGAAAGATCTTCATCCGAACGATCTACATCATCCAGTTGTATGTTTCTTCTTTTGTAAGCTGGCTCACCTTCCAAATCAGCAATCCCAGAAGGGGTTTTTAACTTCAAGCTAATCTTCTTGATTCTAACAATTCGCTCTTCAGCAAGCTGCTCTTGATCTTCTCTTGAAACTTCATCTGTAGCATCAGCAGTATTTTCAACCACTTCATTAACTGGTGCAACTTCATCTACCGGTGCAGAAAAACCAAACGATGGCTCTTTCACTTCTTCGTTAAACGTCTCACCAGTAACTTCATTTGTTGTTTCTGCGGTTACCTCTTCAGAATTATTAATGGTCCATGAAGGCTTCACTTCAGGCTCCCATGAATCTTCAACATCTTCTGTCAATTCCGCCTCAACTTCAGTTGTTGCTTCCACAGTATTGCTAACCTCGACCTCGTCCGATCTTAAAGTTGGCTCCCACTCTTCATCTACTAAAGATGGAGTTTCGTTCTCAGCTTCTTTAGCAGCTTCTTGCTCATCCCATGAATCTTCAGTACCTGGCGCTCTAAGCCCTGAATCTACCCAAGTGTCCAAAGGACTTTCTTCAGTATCATCTTCGAGCACATATCGCTTAACACCCTCTTCTTCATCTTCAGCCTTAGCCTCAACTTCGTTTTCAACTGTGTTGGTCATATTAAATGACAAAGTCGATTGAGCTTCAGTTGTTTCTACTTCATCAACAATTTCATTTGTTTCATTTAACGACACTTCTGCCGCAGGTTCAGATGTTTCCACTTCCGTTTCCATCATAAATGGCTCAGCTTCTACCTCTTCATTTACAACTTCATTAACTGGCGCTTCCGCCTTTGGAAGATTTGACTCAATAGGAGTCTGAATTGGAGATGTAATGTTAGTGTCAACCGTATCTTCAATGCTTCTTTTAACTCGTTCTGGAGACTTTTGTGCTACACCTGTATTAGGAGCAGACTCAAATCCGGTTGCTACTAAAGTGATACTTAACTTATCACCTAGCTCTTCATCTTGACCATGACCCCAAATTACGTCAGCTTCCAATCCAGCTTCGTCTTGGATGTAATCAGTGATGTCAGAAATTTCGTCCATCAACACTTCTCTAGTACCATAAGTGATATTCAACAGAACATATCTAGCACCCATAATATCATTATCGTTCAATAATGGAGAAGCTAAAGCTTCTTCGACTGCTCTAATTGCGCGATTATCACCTTCAGCAACTGCAGAACCCATAATGGCTACGCCACTATCTCTCATTACCGTGTTAACATCATTAAAGTCAACGTTGATTTGACCAGTAATTGAAATCACTTCTGCGATTCCTTTGGCCGCTGTACTTAATACTTGATCAGCTTGAGCAAACGCATTTTGGAGGGTAAGATTTCCAAACATCTCTCTTAATCGATCATTATTAATGATAAGTAATGTATCAACCGATTCTCTAATCGCTTCAATACCTAACTCGGCTTGCCCTTTTCTTTTTCTTCCTTCAAAAGAGAAAGGAACAGTTACGATACCTACCGTAAGAATTCCCATTTCCTTTGCCGTTTTGGCAATTACTGGAGCTGCACCTGTTCCGGTACCTCCACCCATTCCAGCAGTAACGAATACCATTTTAGTATTGTTAGCTAGTATCTCCTTAATGTCATCGATGTTTTCAATCGCAGCATTCTTACCTACATCTGGAATAGAGCCTGCGCCTCTTCCTTCTGTTAAGCTAGAACCTAATTGAATTTTCGTAGGTACAGGGCTAATGTCAAGTGCTTGCGAATCTGTATTACAGACTACAAAGTCAACTCCTTTTATTCCCTGCTCGTACATGTGGTTTACAGCATTACTACCTCCACCGCCTACGCCAATCACCTTGATGATGGATGATTGATCTTTTGGCATATTAAATTTCATCATAGCAAATTATTTAGTTGTTCTTGTTCTTGTTGTTGTTTCTTTAAAGCACACCTGAAACAAACTATTCCATGCATGCGAATCTCATTTCTTACTCAACTGTTTCGTCAAAGAAGTTTCTAATCTTATCGAAGAAATTTCCTTTCGTCTTAGAGGTGTGATTTCTTGCAGCCTTCTCTTGCTGAATCACATTATCAAACTTGTCGAAACCTTGAATAACTAAACCAACACCAGTTGCAAATAGTGGGGAAGTAACTGATAGGTTCGTATTACTACTTAAATGTTCGTTTGGATATCCGATTCTAGCATCCATACCAGTTACGTATTCAAATAACTGTGTAATGTGCTTTAATTGAGAACCACCACCGGTAACTACTATACCACCAATTAGTTTTTTCTCAAATCCAGAATTCTTGATCTCGTAGTACACATGCTCAATGATCTCAGACATTCTTGCATTTATAATGCTAGATAAGTTCTTTACTGAAATCTCTTTTGGATCTCTTCCTCTCAATCCAGGAATACATACAATTTCGTTTTCTTGTTTATTGTGCGGTAATGCAGTTCCAAACTTCACTTTAAGAAGCTCCGCTTGACGATGCATAATTGTGCAACCTTCCTTAACATCTTCTGTGATGATGTTCCCTCCGAAAGGAATTACAGCAGTGTGTCTGATGATACCATCTTGGAAAATGGCAATATCAGTTGTACCACCTCCAATATCAACCAACACAACGCCAGCCTCTTTTTCTTCTTCGCTTAACACAGAAGAGGAAGACGCTAAAGGCTCCAATATCAAATCAGCCACTTCAAGACCAGCCTTATTGACACATTTATAAATGTTCTTGGCCGCAGCTATTTGACCAGTGATTATGTGAAAGTTTCCCTCTAACTGGATTCCTGACATTCCAATAGGATCTTTAATTCCTGGCTCTCTATCTACGATATAGTCTTGAGGCAGAACATGAATAATATCTTCACCAGGCATCATCACCAGCTTGTACATATCTTCAATTAACTGATCCACATCAGTCTTATCAATTTCTTCTTCGATACTATCTCTAGTAATCATACCTCGGTGTTGTAGACTTTTAATGTGTTGACCTGCTATTCCAACATTTACCACATTAATATCCACTCCCGATCTAATCTCAGCTTCTTCCACAGCCGCTCTAATTGACTGTACTGTTTTCTCAATATTTGAAACCACCCCGCGAGTAACACCCACAGATTCTGATTTCCCCATACCGAGAATTTCTATTTTCCCGTGTTCAGTTCTTTTTCCAACCAAACAAGCGATCTTCGTTGTTCCAATGTCTAAACCGACTACAATTTCTGGTGCATCCATATTCTTCAAGAATTAAGATTAAAGCCTATAAGCACCTGCTTATAATCCTTAATCTTTTGTTCATTTATTAATTAATTTTTGAGCAAACTATTTGTCCTTTATATTCCACAGATAGCGTATCGTATAAATTCAACCTGTCTGCGTCAATTCCTTTTTTATAAAATATTTCAAGTTTTTTAAACTTTCCCTCGGCAGCATCAGCGCTACCAAACATGATCCGCTGGCTTCCAACCCGTGGTATCATTTCAAATTCTTTATTTCGATTGACATGTATTTGGACAATTTGATTTTTCCAAAAATCACTTGTATCAATCGTACTAGCAATGATGAACATGTCATCTAAAAGCGTTTTATCAGCTATAGAATCAACTTTAGCTATCTCGTTCACATTTGCGTTTAACGGCTCATTAAAATTTCCTGAAACAACAGGAACCTTAGCCGAATAATGATCTGATATTGGCATGGTCAGTCCTTTTTCATCCAAATAAAAACTAGTCCCGGAGTAGTTTATCACCCTTAATATTGGACGTCTTTGAACAACATCGATCTGCAAACCACCATCTATATATGTGTATGCCTCAACCCGAGCTACTCCCGAGATCTTTTTTATTTCCGACTCAACTCTAAACAAGTCAACTTCGCAGATTTGATCTCCTTGGAAACTATAGCCTATGTTTCGGAGCTTTTCTAAAACCATTTCATCAGTAATGAAATCATGACCAGTATCATGATTGATACTAATCAATGGAAGCTCACACGGAATCCGCTTATGCTCAGATTTTGCAAACCCGAGCACAGTGCAAATTCCTGCAACAAACAGTAGCCAAATGCCTTTTTTCCAAAATTTCTTCATACCTGTGCCTCCAACCCTTCTTTAATTGGTTTCACTAGTTCATCAATGTCGCCCGCGCCTAACGTAAGCAACACTTCTAATTCTCTGTCTTGAAGATCTTCAACAACTTCTTTCTTACCAAGCAGTAACTTATCAGTGCTCGTGATCTTATCTAACAACATTGAAGAAGTAATTCCTTCAATTGGTAGCTCCCTTGCAGGATAAATATCTAGCAAGATGACTTCATTAAGCTCCGATAAACTTTCGGCAAAGCCATCCGCAAAATCTCGAGTACGTGAGTATAAGTGAGGTTGAAAAACTCCAGTAATTTTTTTGTTAGGATACATCTCTCTTACACTTTGGATGCATGCCTTCAGCTCTTCTGGATGATGTGCATAGTCATCTATATAAACCAGATTGGCCGACTTGATGTGATATTCAAACCTTCTTTTTACTCCTTGAAAAGAATGAAGTGCTTTGGTAATTAAGTCAATTTCTATCCCTAACTCACAAGCAACTGCAAAGGCTGCTATGGCATTTTCTACATTGTGAGACCCTGGAAGACCAACGGTTACATCATTAATAATTCCACCAGGGTGTTTTAAGCTGAATTTATACTGACCGTTAACAACATCAATTTCTAATGCCTGGTAATCTGCATCACCTGTAATTGAATAGGTAATCCCTTCGCTTAAAGACAGACCTGCTTTTCTAATGAGCTTCCCACCTTCTTTAATTTGATTTACAAAAAGCTTAAACGATTCTTCTAACTGGTCTTTCTCTCCGTAAATATCGAGGTGATCCGCATCCATAGAAGTGACAATAGCCACATCAGGGTATAAAGTCAAGAAAGATCGGTCATACTCATCGGCTTCCACCACAACAGTATCTGAATCAGGATTCAATAATACATTGCTATTATAATTAGTAGCAATTCCTCCTAGAAAGGCATTGCAACCAAAATTTGTTTCCGTAAATATGTGAGCCAACAATGAAGAAGTAGTTGTTTTACCATGTGTTCCAGCTACGGCAACTGTAACCGACTCTTTTGTGATCATACCTAATACTTCTGATCTCTTTCTCGGAGTATATCCAATGTCTTTTAAGAAATTATACTCAACATGATCTTTAGGTATAGCAGGAGTATAAACAATCAACACATCAGCACTTACCTCGTGAGTCCAAGCTGGAAGATTCATGGTGTCATCCAAAAAATGAACATCAATTCCTTCTGCCATTAACTCATCTGTTAAAGAAGTAGAAACTTTATCATAACCTGCCACTTCGCATCCTTTACGATTAAAATATCTCGCAAGTCCGCTCATGCCGATACCACCAACACCGATGAAAAAAACTTTATTTATTCCTTCTAAACTCACTTCTCTTTACTCAATTTTATAATCTCTTCTCTAATTGCATTGGCGGCATTTCTCTTGCCTAATTTTGCAATATTCTCACTTAGCTCTTGCTGCTTTTCTGAATTGTTAAACAACTCAACCACAGCACCTCCAAGAGTTTGCACCGCTTCAACATCCTTAATGAGAATCGCTGCATTTTTCTCCACTAAAGCCATAGCATTCTTAGTTTGGTGGTCTTCAGAAACATTAGGTGAAGGCACCAAAATCACAGGCTTTTTAATTAAGCACAACTCCGAAATAGAGATTGCACCAGCCCTAGATACAACACAATCAGCAGCAGAATACGCTAGATCCATGGTAGTTATGAACGCGCTAGGGTGAATACCGTCATAGCCAAATTCGTTTGCAGCTTGGATCATTTCCTCTCCATAATACTTTCCTGTTTGCCAGATAACTTGCAAATCATTCTCTTTAAAAAGAGGCATTGCTGCTTTAATAGCTTCGTTGACAGTTCGAGCTCCAAGGCTACCACCAATAACCAAAAGTGTTTTCTTATTTGGGTCCAGATTAAAAGCTTTCAAAGCCTCATCTCGTTTCCCTTCAATTTGCACAACACTTTCTCGCACCGGATTTCCGGTTAGCACGATCTTGGCCGGATCAAAGAACCGATCCATATTATCATAAGCGACACAGATCTTTTTCGCCTTTTTAGCTAATAATTTATTCGTTAGACCTGGATAAGAATTTTGCTCTTGAAGCACCGTTGCTACGCCTTGTCTTCCCGCTACTTTCAATAAAGGTCCACTAGCGTATCCACCCACTCCAACTGCAACGTCAGGGTTGAATTCACGTACAATTTTCTTGGCTGCCTTCATGCTTGCCATTAACTTAAATGGAAAAGCTAAATTCTTTAAAGTCAACCTCCGTTGAAGTCCGACTATATTAAGTCCCTTAATCTCGTATCCAGCAGCAGGAACTTTTTCCATTTCCATTTTACCGTTCGCCCCGACAAATAATATTTTGGCGTTAGGATCAGCCGCTTTAATTGCATCCGCAATTGCGATTGCTGGAAAAATGTGACCTCCCGTTCCGCCACCGCTAACTATTACTTTAAGTTCAGGCATCAGCTTCCTCTCCTTTCTCAATCGTTCGACTAATACTTAATACAATTCCTATGGAAATACAGGTGAATAAAATAGACGTCCCACCCATACTCACTAATGGTAAAGGCTGCCCTGTAACTGGAAGTAAAGTGGAACCTACGCCCATGTTTATAAATGCCTGAAGAACGAGCACAAAGCTGAGTCCAAATGCCACGTAAGCCCCAAATCTATTGCTGGATCTTGCTGTGAGTTTCAAACAACGGAAAAACAGGATTAGATAGGCCATCACTAACCCAATCCCTCCTAACACTGAACCGTACTCTTCAACGATCGTGGTAAATACAAAATCAGACTGAGATGAATAAACTTGCTTTTTAATATCTCCTCCTCCTGGCGAGAACTCAAATGCTCCACCATTAACAATGGCCATTTTGGCCTGAGTTGACTGATAATTTTCTACATCCTCACCTGTGAAAAAATCAACGATTCTTTCTTTCCACGTTTCAGCTCTTGGAAGTGTTCCTGGGGCTATTTCGTTAACTGCAATTAACGAAAGAAACAACCCGACCATCATTCCAACCACTGCTGCCAAATGTTTCAATTTAGCACCTCCTACATACAGCAACACGAAACAACTTGCAAATAGAAGTGCTGCAGTAGAAAAATCGGCTGGAAGAATTAAGCCACATATTAACGCAATAGGTATTAAAGCTGGAAGCAATCCTTTAAAGCTCTTAATGTCATCTTTCTTCATAGATAGCACACGCGCTACATAAATGATTAAGACGAGTTTAGCTAAATCAGATGGCTGAAAGCCCATAATCCACCTAGAGGCATTGCCTTTATTCACACCAAAAATTAGCGTCACAAAAAGTAAAACTCCCGCTACCCAAACTCCCAACTGGGAGACTCTTGAGAAGAAACTAAACTTGATATTGTGTATATAAATTATGGCGCAAAAACTGAACAAAAGAATGACCGAATGTTTAATCAAAAAGGAAGTAGCATCACCATCTTTAAGACGATAAGCCATATTCGAACTTGCACTATAGGCAACAACGATAGAACAAAGTGATAACAGGATTACAATCATCCAGATCACTCGGTCTCCTTTTAAATATTTTAAAACAGTGGTCAACATTTTACTTCAAGCGATCTACCTCCAATTTGAATTGATTTCCTCGATCTCTGAAATCAGTAAACTGCTCATAGCTTGAACACCCTGGCGAGAACAAAACAGTATCTCCAGACTTCCCTAACTCTCTGGCTAGACCTACGGCATCAGCAATCGTTTCTTTGTGCGCATACACGTCCACTAATCCAGCAAAAGAATACTTAATTCTTGTCTCTGGCTTACCGAAGCATATAATTGACTTCACTTTAAACTTTACCAACTTTTCAAATATTGAGTAGTCGTTTTCTATTTCTGTAGAACCTACTATCCAAACCACCGGTTTACTGATTAACTCCAAAGAGTAATAAGTAGAATCCAAATCTGTTGATTTTGAATCGTTGATGTACTCAACTCCGTTGATCTCAGCACAAGACTCTAATCTATGCGCGATATCCCCGAACAAAGACATGCTTTTATTTCTAGCCTCTAGAAGCTGCTCTTTTAATGTTTTATTTTTAATCTGCTCTTTCATTTCCTCTATCTTAAAGTGATCTCACTGCTGATTTAAATTGATTTCCTCGGTCTTCGTAATTGTCGAAAAGGTCAAAACTTGCACATGCTGGCGACAGCAAAACAATGTCGTCTTTGCTTGCGTACTCATACCCAAACCCAACTGCTTCCGCTGCTGATTTTGCCTCTGTAATGATTTCGATATCCCCTTTAAAAGCTTCGATAATTTTGCTGTTATCTTCACCAAGACAAACAATAGCCTTTACTTTTTCATTTACTAATTCTCGAAGTAGATCGTAGTCATTTCCTTTATCAACTCCTCCAACAACCCACACCACTTTTCTGTGGATGCTTTCAAGCGCATACCATGTGGCATTTACGTTTGTTGCTTTAGAATCATTAATAAATTCGATACCATGAACTCGGGCTACGAATTCTAATCGATGCTCAACATTTTGAAAATCGGAAAGGCTTTCTCTTATTATTTCCTTTCTAATCTCCAACACGCGAGAGGCTATTCCACCGGCCATGGAATTCTGCCCATTATGTTTGCCTTGCAGGGCTAAATCGTGTATTGACATAGTTAATTTGTTGTTGTTTATGTTTATTTCTATTTGCTCATTTCTAATATGTGCTCCTTCAGCAATCACTTGTTGATCGCTAAACGGAAGCATGTGCGCTTGAATATCCCGTTTCTCAATTTCTGATTTGATGATCTCGTCATCTGCCCAGAAAATGAAATGGTCATCTTCAGTTAAATTTTGAACGATCCTAAATTTTGAGTCTACATAACCTTGTAGTTCATCATTATATCGGTCCAAATGATCGGGGGTGATATTCAACAGAATTGCGATGTCCGCTTTAAAAGCAAACATCCCATCCAATTGAAAACTGCTTAATTCAACTACGTAGTAGTCGAAGTTTTCTGTTGCAACCTGGTAGGCTAAACTTTGACCTATATTTCCTGCAAGCCCAACATTAAGTTTTGCTTTTTTGAGGATGTGATAGATCAACATTGTTGTTGTAGTCTTACCGTTACTTCCAGTAATACAGATCATTTTTGCATTGGTATATCTACCTGCAAACTCTATTTCTGATATCACTGGAATATTCGCAGCAACCAATTTCTGAACCAAGGGGACCTTTTCAGGAATCCCGGGGCTTTTAATTACTTCATCAGCCGCCAGGACTTTTGATTCAGTATGTTGGTTATGCTCCCAATCAATTTCATTACGTAAAAGAACGTTCTGGTACTTCTCTGTTATTTCTCCTTTATCTGAGAGAAAAACTTCGAATCCCTTTTTCTTTGCTAAAACAGCTGCCCCAACTCCACTTTCTCCGCCTCCGAGGACTACTATTTTTTTTATTTCAGTCATTCACACTTGACAATTCAAGCATTATCTCAATTTCAATGTTACAATGGAGAGTATTGCTAACAGGACCCCAACGATCCAAAATCGAGCAACAATCTTTGCTTCATGCATTCCTTTCTTCTGGTAATGATGGTGCAATGGCGCCATTAGGAAAACTCTTTTTCCTTCACCAGTTGACGACCTCTTTTTCGTGTATTTGAAATAGGCCACTTGCATCATTACAGAGAGGTTTTCGATTAAGAAAATCCCACAGAAAATTGGAATGATTAATTCTTTTCTAATTGCTATCGCAAACGTTGCAATGATCCCTCCTAAAGCGAGAGAACCTGTATCACCCATGAAGACTTTAGCTGGATATGAATTGTACCATAAGAAACCTACACAGGCTCCAATAAATGAGGAGATGTAGATCACTAACTCACTTGAATTAGGGATGTACATGATGTTGAGGTAATCTGAGAAAATTGCGTTACCGGATACATAGGCAAAGATCGCCAGCGTAATCCCTATTATAGCCGAAGTTCCAGTGGCTAACCCATCAAGTCCATCGGTCATGTTAGCACCATTGGATACCGCAGTTACTATGATAATAGTCATCAGAATAAACACAATCCACGTGTACTCCTTCATACTATCTGGCATCAGCCATTCATAGTTAAACTCGTTATTTTTAATAAACGGAATCGTTGTACTACGCGACTTAATTTCATCTCCGTATTCTGGCGGATTTTGAAAATCAGCAACCCCATTCATAGTATCACCAGGTGCAACTGCAACTTGGAAAGTATCTGGAACGATCTTCTCTTTAATCGTAACATCAGGATGGAAATACAGTAATGAACCAACAATAATTCCCACACCTATTTGACCAATAACCTTAAAACGACCGGCAAGCCCTTTTTTGTTTTTCTTGAATACTTTGATGTAATCATCTAAGAATCCGATCATTCCCAGCCACACCGTAGCCAAGATCATAGTGATCGTATAAATGTTATCAAGCTTTGCAAAAAGAAGCGTTGGAACGAGGATTGCACCTAGGATAATTAATCCCCCCATTGTTGGAGTTCCTTCTTTTTCCTTTTGTCCTTCTAGACCTAAATCTCTTACTGACTCACCGACTTGCTTTCTATGAAGCATTCGGATAAGTCGCTTACCAAACACCATTGAAATAAGCAATGACGTTACAATTGTCATTGCCGATCGGAATGAGATATAATCGAAAAGACCTATACCAGGAAAGTCATAGCCTTGTTCTTGTAGATATGTAAATAGATGGTAAAACATTATTTATCTAGCACGTTTATAATTTCATTTAATACCTCCATGTCGTCAAACGGAAGGGTGTTTTCACCAATTATCTGGTAGTTCTCATGACCTTTTCCTGCGATGAGAAGAATATCTCCTGCATGCGCCATTGAAACGGCCATTTTAATAGCTTCTTTTCGGTTTGGAATTGCAACTGTCTTCTTGTAATCAATCGGCTCAACCCCACCTTGCATATCTTCAATGATCGCATCGGGATCCTCAGATCTTGGATTATCTGAAGTGAATATTACTTGATCGGAAAACTGGCATGCAATTCCTGCCATCAACGGTCTTTTACCTTTATCTCTGTCGCCTCCGCAACCAACAACTGTAATGACCATTTCATTTCCAGTTCGAATGTCTTTGATAGTTTTCAGCACATTCTCTAAAGCATCCGGGGTGTGTGCGTAATCCACAATCCCCGTCAATCCTTTTTCAGACCTGATGTACTCAAACCGTCCTTCAACCGAACTCAAACTCGATATCGTTGTTAATACATCTACTGGATCCATCCCCATCAAAATCGCTGAACCGTAGGCAGTTAATATGTTATATGCATTAAACCCTCCTATCAATTTGGAGTATAATTCATGACCATCCACATTCATGTGAAGACCGTCAAATTGATTCTCTAATATTCTCGCTTTGAAGTCAGCAACTGAATTCAATGCATAGGTAGAGACCTTTGCCTTCGTATCTTGAACCATGGTTTCTCCATGCGGCTGATCTGCATTAACCAATGCAAATGCCTCTGAAGGCAACTGATCGAAAAATCCTTTTTTTGCAGCGATGTAATTATCGAATGTCCCGTGGTAATCAAGATGATCTCTGGTTATATTGGTAAATACCCCACCAGTAAACTTCAAGCCCAATGTGCGATTTTGAGACACCGCATGACTTGACACCTCCATAAAACAGTAAACACAGCCTTTATTTACCATTTCCGCTAGTAATGCATTTAGGTCAAGTGAATTTGGCGTTGTATGAGTAGCCGGAATATCTTCTGTATGAATCTTATTAACTACTGTAGAAAGCAATCCGACCTTGAACCCCATCATTCGATAGAGGTTATACATTAACGTGGCAGACGTAGTCTTTCCGTTAGTTCCTGTTACTCCTATTAATTTTAATTTCTCTGACGGATTATCATGGAAGTTTGCCGCAACAATTGCCAGGGAGGCAGAAGCATCTGCAACTACTATATATGCAATTCCATCTTTTGGGTTTTCAGGTAAAGTCTCGCAAAGAATTGCTATTGCACCATCAGCAATTGCACCATCAATGTAATCGTGCCCATCAACCTGAGTTCCGGGAATAGCAACGAACAGTCCAAACTGGACCACCTTTCGTGAATCATAAGCAATTCCATCAATCGCAATATTAGTTGAACCAACTACCTGCTCAATTCTAACACCATATATTATGTCCTTCAACAATCTCATTAACTCAGCTCAATAATTATTGTATTTCCTCTAACCAAAGGGATTCCTCCAGAAATAGACTGCCTCTTGACAGTTCCACTTCCTCTAATTTTCACGTAAAGACCAGAATTCTCTAGCAAGTAAAGAGCATCTACAAGCCCCATCCCAACCACATTCGGAACTGTTCCCCCTTCAATTTTTCGATTTTCAATCTTCACTTTTCGTTCTCCAGAAGATGTGACCACATAGTCAGAGCTATTCGCTTCATTTTGTACAGGCACATTCAACACTTTCAGCACGTCTACCAATTCTTGTTTTGAACCAATCTTCGATTTCGGAGCCTTAAGTACCAGCTCCTCATCACCTCCCGTAGTTTGATTAATCTCTATACTGCTTGCGTATACTTTATCTGCGATCTCTTTAAAGACTGTTCCAGAAACCACAGCTCCATAGATATCCTTTGAAGGTCCTTGAACCAATACGATGCATGAGTACTTCGGATTGTCTGCTGGAAAATAACCACAGAATGAAGCTTGATGCTTATCTGAATAAGAACCGTTGTCATCAATCAACTGAACAGTTCCAGTCTTGCCAGCCATTTCAAAACCTCTTGGGCGGATTTTCTTGGCTGTACCACTTTTCACAACACCTTTAAGCATCGACTGTAGATCTTTAATAGTAGATGGTTTACAGATTTGCTCATTTAGAACCTCAGTATCAAACCTTTCTAAGACCTCATCCCCATCTCTAATCTCAGTAACAAACTGAGGCTTAACCATTTTACCGTTATTGGCCACCGCATTGTAAAATGCCAAGGTCTGCAAAGGCGTTTGCTCCAACTCATACCCAATTGCCATCCATGGTAATGTAATTCCTGACCAATCAGCTTGATCAGCATTCTTGATATATGGACTACGCTCACCAACAATCTCAACTCCAAGCTTATCATTCAATCCGATATCATTCAGCCCATCAATAAACTGCTGTGGGTTTTCTTGGTAATTATCATTAATCACTTTTGCGATTACGTTAGACGAAACTTCAAAAGCTCTTGCCAATGTTATCCTTCCGTACCCCCAAGACCTAGAATCCTTTAATGTCTTATCATAAAAATGATACTTACCTACAGCATTTACAGAGTCCGTTATCCTAACTTTTCCCTGATCCAGAGCCACCATCAAAGACGCCAACTTAAATGTAGAACCCGGCTCCGACCTTCGGCCAATTGCTTGATTTAATCTTTCCTTATAGTAACCTTTGCTGTTACGCTCTAAGTTTACAATCGCTTTCACGTGACCTGTTTCTACCTCCATCAAAACAGCACAACCTCTTGCTGCCTGCTGCTCTTCAAGCTGCCGCATCAATGCGGAATGAGCTACATCTTGAATATTCACATCTATTGTGGTATAAATGTCATGTCCATTTATTGCGTCAACTGAAAACTCATCATGCACGGGTTTCCATTGATTTCCGCCAATCTTCTTCATTAAAGTCTGACCATCTCGCCCAAGTAACTGATCTCGATAAGCACCTTCCAATCCAACATACAGAGAATCTTCACCCGGCTTTTCTTTAACCTTACCTATCGTTCTATCAGCCAACGCACCATAAGGCTTTACCCGATGACTTCCTAAAGTCGCAACTAAACCCCCTTTGAATTGACCTTTTCTAAAAATTGGAAATGCCTTTATTTTCTGCAGCTCTGCATAGGTGACTGAATCCTCAATCATCGCATACATTATCTTATTGTCTCTTCGATACGTCAAGAACTTTTCCCACGTATCTTTATCTCTTCTTGGGAAATTCTGAGACAGGTGATACGCTAGCGAATCGATCCCCTCATCCCAAGTTGACTGACCTACACAATATGGATCCATGGCTACATTATAGCGAGGAACAGATATCGCCAAAGTTCTCTTTTGCTCATCTGATGCATAGATATTTCCTTTTGGAGCCTTGATCGTTCTTCGTTCATAGATCTGCTGATGCGTAATCTCATCGAAGTCTGCACTGTGAGCGAATTGGACATGAAAAAGCTTTGCGAGTATCCCAATTCCGAAAAGGGCTATCACAACATAGACTACATAAATCCTTACCAATATGGTTTTATCCTTACTCATTCACTTATCTCGCTATCTCCCACAGCTATCACCGTTGGAGGGTCAACCGATTCAAACATTCCTATCTCCGCAGTTGCATCCGCAACCGTACTTTGCAGGCTATGCGTATTAAATTCTTCTTTAACAGATTGCAGTTTTGAATAAAGCTCCGCTTGCTGACGATCCTCTCTAGCCTGCTCTCGAACTGTATTATCAACATAGTACTGGTAACCGATGTAGAACAACATCAACGCAGCCAAAAACCCAAGAAAAGGAAGGTTCCTTTCTACATAGCCACTCTTTAAAAAGTCTCCCGAAACAAAACCCTTAATTGGTTTTACGATTGAGAATTTCTTCTTACTAGATGCGCTATCCTTTTTAGACTCTTTCGAATCTGACCCTTTTGCTTTCTGCTCTTTTATATTCTTCTTCTTACTCATTAACTATCTCGCCTCAATGGAACTCCATTTGAAACTCTTGCTCTATTATATTTTCTCCGCAATCCGAAGCTTCGCGCTTCTTGCTCTTGGATTACTTTCAATTTCTTCTTGTGATGGCAGTATTGGCTTTCTGGTAATTTGCTTAAGTGGCCTGATCGGGTTTCCATAAAAATCCTTCTCTAACTCACCTTCAAACTTTCCTTTCTTTATGAAGTTCTTCACCAACCGATCTTCGAGGGAGTGATATGAAATCACAACCAATCTTCCTCCTGGCTTTAAAACTTCAACGGCCGACTCTAACATTTCTTTAATCACTTGAATCTCTTCATTCACTTCAATTCTAAGTGCCTGAAAGACTTTCGCTTTGAACTGCGCTTTTTTACCATTGTGATTCATACCTTCCAGCACGTCATCCAGCTCTTCAATGAGGGTGAATGGTTTCTCACCCCTCATCGCCTCAAGTCGTCTAGCCAGTGAATACGCTTCATTTATCTCTCCATACTCTCGAAAAACTTTAGTCAATCGATCCACATCGTAGGAGTTGATAATTGTAGCTGCGGTCATCTCTCCTTTTTGAGACATCCTCATATCCAACGGACCTTCAAACCGATAAGAAAATCCTCGGTCGCCTTGATCAAATTGCCAAGACGAAACTCCGAGATCAGCTAAGATTCCATCAACTGGAGCCAAACGCTGCATTCGCAAATGATTCTTGATAAACCTGAAATTTTGAGGAACAAAAATGAAGTTCTCCGTTTCTGGAATATTTCGAATCGCGTCTGGATCTTGATCAAACCCAACTAACTTTCCGGTTGTCAACTTGCTCAGAATTTCTTTTGCATGCCCTCCGCCACCGAAAGTGACATCGACATAACAACCCTCTGAGTTTATATTTAAGCCGTTTACTGCATCATGTAAAAGAACTGGTATATGATAGTTTTGACTATTCGTCATCCCCACCAAGATTCCCCATCACTTCCTCCGCTAAATCAGCGAATTCACTCCAATCTTCTCTCATTAATTTGTCGTAGGCTTTCTTATCCCACACTTCAAACTGATCGATATTGGCTGACAGAACAATCTCTTTTGAGATACCAGCATGCTGCATTAGAGCCTTTGGAATCAAAATCCGACCGTTAGAATCGATCGTAATTTTGATAGCTCCTTGTTGAAACATTCGTACGAATTTTAGATTTTTCGCCTTAAACCGGTTAAGCTTTCTAAGCTTTTCCATCACCCTCATCCATTCACTCATCGGATAAAGATTAAGATTACCACTAAGCCCACGATTGATCACGAACTGCTCCTGATCCATTGGATCCAACTGCTTCCTCAAGCCAGCAGGAAGACTTAACCTCCCCTTAGCATCGAGCTTGCAATTGTACTCTCCTATGAAACTTGTTTCGTTGCTCATTAATCGCGCGTGTACTTAATAGCCGTAAAAATATCTAAAATTCTCCCACAAAATACCACCTTATGACACTTTGTGGATAACTTTGAACGTTTAGTTACAACTGCAAGTTACAACAATTTCACAAACGCCATATTAATTAGTGCCTACAGCGATTATTTAGCTTATTAAAATAGGTGGGAAAAAGTGGAGAATTGAATTCACAATCAATTGTTAAATACCCTTTCCGCGTAAGCCGAAATTCGGGATCGTTTTTATTAATTTCGAGGGTAGAAAAGCAGCCCTTAGCTATGGTCGCAGCGATGTAATCGATACATTTGAAAATCAGAACATTAGAAGCAACTTAGGTGTTAAAGAACATGCAAGCCTTTCAAATACCTTTGTAATTACTTCAAGAAAAAGATCAGTAATTCCAGAACGAATCAACCATGGAGGAGAAAAATGAAAAATTCATCGATGTTGAGCGATTAATCGCCAGCAAAAATCCCAAAGCCCTTAAATGGACTCCTCGGTTTCTAATTAATTATTTAAAAAGAAAACTTCATCAGGACGAGGTCAACCTACATCTTCATGAGATGAAAGATCTTTATGATTATGAATTCTGCAAGGAAGGAATTAGAAAGTGGAACATTAAGATTGAAAGTTTCGGAACGGAGAATATACCTTTAGAAGGAGGAGCCATATTCGTTGTAAACCATCCTCTTGGTGGCATGGACGCCCTTTCCATAATTGACTCTATTTCTGAATATCGAAAAGATGTAAAATTTATAGTAAACGACATTCTGTTAAACCTGAAAAATCTAAATGGCATTTTCGCTGGAGTAAATAAACATGGCGCAAAAACCAAGGAATCTCTTCAGGCGATTGATGAACTGTTCGCATCGGATAAAGCCATATTCATATTCCCTGCGGGACTTGTGAGCAGACGTAAGAAAGGAAAAGTCAGAGATTTAGAATGGAAAAAAGCATTCGTTTCTAGGGCAAAAAAATTCAACAAACCTGTTGTACCAGTCCATCTGGAAGGCCGACTAACACAGTTCTTTTACAATTTGGCTAATTTCAGATCGGGAATAGGTATGAAAATGAATATAGAGATGCTATATTTAGCGGACGAATTATTCAAGCAGAAGAATTCTGAGATTAAAATCACTTACGGAAAACCTATTCCAGCAAGCACTTTCGACAAATCCAAAAAGGATGTTGAATGGGCACAATGGGTTAAAGAGAAAGTTTACGAATTAGGACAGAAAGAAGATAAAGTTAATGAGTGAAGACTTAAGTTATATCATCCCTCCGGTAGACCGGGCTGTTCTGAAAGCTGAACTCAACAAAGATCGTTGGGTTAGAAAAACGAACAAGCTTGATAATGACATCTACATTATCAACCATCACAACTCGCCAAATGTGATGCAAGAAATAGGTCGACTAAGAGAATTAACTTTTGCTCAAGCAGGAGGAGGAACCGGGAAACCAGTAGATATTGACGAAGCTGACACTGCAGACATTTGCTACGAACAGCTTATTGTATACTCTCCAGAAGACGAAGAAATCATAGGTGGATATCGATTCATTGATTGCGCCAAAGTTGCAACTAAGGAACTATACGCGTCTCATTTATCAACTGCCCACTATTTTAATTTTTCGGATCAATTTATTGCTGAATATCTTCCGCATACAATTGAACTAGGGAGATCTTGGGTTCAACCAGCTTTCCAACCCACCCAAAATCCTAGAAAAGGATTATTTGCTTTAGATAATTTATGGGATGGTCTAGGCGCCCTTGTTTTAAATTTCGATCACCTCAAGTACTTCTTCGGAAAAGTAACAATGTACCCAACGTACGATGTTGAAGCAAGAAACGCACTCCTGTCTTCAATGAACCACTATTTCCCAGATAATGAAGGATTAGTAACACCAAAAGTCCCATTGAATTTCCATACCAACAATGAGAAATTCATAAGCATGATTGACGGACTTGGTTTTTCTGAAGCCTATAAATTACTATCTAGATTTGCCAGAGCCAGAGGAGAATCTGTCCCTCCACTTATTAGTCAATATATGGCTCTTTCCTCTACCATGAAAACCTTCGGAACTTGTATTAACAGTGAATTTGGGAATGTTGAAGAAACTGGAATACTAGTTACCATAGCTGATATATACCCAGCTAAATCGGAAAGACATCTGACTTTAAAATAAATTAAGCCTAGGATTCACGTAGTTCTTGTAATTTCGCACCATGGAAATCAATTCAGCATCATTCGTTGTCAGCAATACTGACATTTCAAAACTACCTGAAGCAGACCGCCCAGAGTATGCTTTTATCGGGCGTTCGAATGTTGGAAAAAGTTCGCTCATTAACATGCTTTGTGATCGAACTAAATTGGCTAAGATTTCCAGCACACCAGGAAAGACACAATTAATTAATCATTTTTTAATTAATGAAGAATGGTACCTCGTAGACCTTCCGGGTTACGGTTATGCCAAGATCTCTAAAAAGGACAGGAACAAATGGCACAGCTTTACTTATCAATATATTAAAAGAAGACCCAATTTGATGGGCGTCTTCGTTTTAGTGGACTCGCGAATTCCTGCTCAAAAAATTGATTTAGAATTTATGGAATGGCTCGCCACCAATCAAATTCCATTTGTAATGGTGTTCACTAAAATAGATAAGCGTGCAAGTAAGGACATGAGCAAGCAAATCAAAGCTTACGAAAAGGAGATGCTTAAAACTTGGGAACAAATGCCTAAGACCTTTAATACATCTTCCGTATCAAAATACGGTAAAGAGCAACTTCTAAAATTTATTGCCGATACGAACGAGGTGTTTTAGCACCTCTTATTTATCAAACTTTCCGGTAGGCTTAAGAATCCCTAGTTTCTCACCAAAGAAATCAGCAAAATCTCGCATGGCTGCGGCCATTCCATCTTCGCCTGTTGACCTTTCAAAACTCTCTGACATCGAAACAAAACACTGATGATAGAACTTTTTCATTTCATCTACTTTCATTTCAGTTGTCCATAAATCCATTCGCATGGTAGTGCTATCTTTCTCATCCCACATAGCCATCATCATGGCCTTTGATGCTCTCGCATCGTCATCCCCAGCATCACTAGCTGACCAATCAATTGCAACCGGCACATTATTGTCATCTAGTTCTACGTTAATCTTAATCTCTGAATGTTTCGACATTATTTCTTTTTTAATTTTTTGAGTCGTAGTGTTTTAAAATTCTCTTTGCGTTTGGCTCATTAACCAATTCTGTAAGCGTGGTTTCTGGATTACTAGCCATAAAGTCTTTAACCATTTGCCACCCCATCCAGACACCCATCTTTGATGGTGATTCTGCTGGCAACCCCTTAGTATTAGGGCCATCATTAATCCAACTTGCTTCTAACACATCATCTTTTGAGTACAGTATTTCTTGAACAACCATTTGCTCCCAAACCATAACTTCATTCGTTTTAGCCCATAGGATCTCTTCCTCTGAATATCCCATTTTAATTCCCTCCGAAACCTCTGGCAACATTGCATCCATTAAATACATAATCTTACCTGCGGCAACTACTTTATCTAAAAACTCATTACCCGTGTGCAGATAAAAGCGCTCTAAAAGCCAAGCCTTAATGGCATTACCAACTAAATACTTCTCATCTAATTTATTCTTAAAAAACTGCGGAAAATCTTGAACCGGAAGCTTTTTAACACTCTCGTTTTCTGGACCTAAGTACATTTCGATACTAATACAAAGGTCATTGTTCACCACCATTGCTGGGGCATTGAAATAAGAGAAAAACGTAACAATATTATCTGGTAGCGAAGTATCTGGGAAGTAATATTTACAGTGCTTCAACCCCTCCTCTATCTCAGCCTTGTACTTAGAAAAATCGGAAAACTGAGATTGAATTTTAGGCAAAACTTCAATCATTAGCGGATCCGTTTTACTCCTTCTAACCAGGTATTCTCCTATCATTGGATCGTGTGCGGATCCTTCTTCTAAAAATCTGGTAATGTATAATTCGTAAAGAATGCCATACTCGGCCAACAACTTATCATTGAGTTCTTTAGCCTCTTTTGCCGAACCAAGATCTATGGATAACTCTTGATCCATTCTCTTCAAGTTCAAGTCAACATTTTGATCACTCACATCCACTATCAGCGGATCACTGCTGCATCCTATTAACAAGGAAATGGCAATTACCGTAAAGATTCTTATCGCATTCAACTTCATAATCTATCTAACTTAAGTAATTGACTTCGTTACGGTCTGATTTTTGCAGACATTTGTTTATGTTTGTAACGCAATTAATCACCAAAAATATGAAAAAGACTGTTCTAGCACTACTTGCTTTAATGATAATGGGAATTGGCAACACTGCTTTCTCTCAAGATGATAAAAATTTTAAATTCGGATTGGCCCTGGAGCCTTCTGTAAACTGGTACTCTCCTTCTGAAGCTAAAAAATTCGAAAGCATCAAAAGCCCAATGAAATTTGCCTTTGGACTAACTACTGACTTTAAACTTGGAGGAAACATTTGGCTTTCTACAGGAATCGGTCTTGGTTGGGGCGGTGGAGTTATTTCATATTTAGAGAACCCAACTGATTCAATCGGATACTACTTGTTGGAAGATGAAATCATCGAACCAACTGGTAAATTTTCTGAAGTAGATACGGCTGCTGATTTTATTAGCCTAACATCGAGAAACTTCAAGGGGCAATACGTGCAAATCCCTCTTACTTTGAAAATGAAAACCAAAGAGATTGGTGCTATGACTTACTTCGGCCAATTTGGTGTTGATCTTTCAATCAAGACTAAAGGAAGAGCTGACGATATAGGTGTAAATCTTTCGGGAACTAATACTCCTGACTTGACTGACCTGAATATCGATAGTGAATTACAACCTTTATTAGTTGGTCTTAATATCGGTGGAGGTGGTGAGTATAACCTTTCTGGAAGTACTTCAGTTTTCTTCTCACTTAATTTCCACTACGGATTTTTAAATAGTGTAAAAAACACATCTAAGCATTTAGTTGATTGGAGTAATTCTGATTTAGCTGCTGATAGCCAAGTTCTTTACACTCCACAGAAATTTAATCCTTTTGCCATTTCATTAAAGGCTGGAATTCTTTTCTAATTGGATTAGTACTGTATTAATGATATTTTTAAACCCTTGACTTTTTAGTCAGGGGTTTTTTATTTCCATATGAATTTGAAAAATGTAAATCAACACATTACCAACTGGCTTTCCGAGTACGCTGACAATAGTGGCACTAAAGGCTTTGTGGTTGGAATATCAGGAGGTATTGATTCAGCACTGACCTCGACTCTTTGTGCAGCCACTGGCAAACCAACCTTGGTAATTAGTATGCCAATTCACCAACCGGCAAGCCAGGAAAATAGAGCGATAAACCACATCGACTGGCTAAAATCAAATTACAGCAATGTAAATTCAGAAGAAGTTGATTTGTCAGATGCATTCGATCTATTAGCGTCCACCTTGCCTGATGGCATTCAGGATCATCTAACGATGGCCAACGTAAGAGCTCGAGTTAGAATGACCACCCTTTATGCTTTCGCTGGTCATCATAAAATGTTAGTGGCTGGCACAGGAAATAAGGTTGAAGATTTTGGTGTTGGATTTTTCACGAAATACGGAGACGGTGGAGTTGATTTAAGTCCGATAGCGGATTTAATGAAATCAGAAGTTCGCAGTTGCGCCAAGGAAATTGGCGTAAATCAGGAAATAATCGAAGCAAAACCAACGGATGGACTTTGGGATGATGATCGATCTGATGAAGATCAGCTAGGAGCAACGTATGATGAACTAGAATGGGCAATGGAATTCGATGGAGACATCCAGCAGATTTCTAATCGTCAGCGAGAAGTACTAGACATTTATACTCGATTAAATAGAGCAAATCAGCACAAAATGAACCCAATCCCGGTTTGTATTATCCCTAAAGAACTGAAGTAAGACCAAAAGAAGCTAGGCACTTTCAGGAGCTAACCGAACTACCAATCCTTCTAGATTATCATTTAAGTGGAGCTGACACCCTAACCTGCTATTGTCCTCTACAAAAAAGGCTTCATCAAGCATATCTTCTTCATCCCCACTCATTTCAGGAAGGCTATTCTCTGACTCCACATAGCAATGACATGAAGCACACATAGCCATGCCACCACAAGTTCCTTCTACCGGCAATTCTGCAGCTTTACAAAGCTCCATCATATTCATGTTCATATCGGTAGGTCCTTCGAGCTTATGCTCTGCCCCTTCCCGATCGATAACAGTTATATTAACAAATGACATGTTACGAATTTACTTATTCTTCGAATCCAGTGACCCCGTTTACCGTAGTATATTTCAATACTAGGTTTTTGTCAGGAAAAATTCTTTTGAAAGCACTTTGCACCATCAAGGTTCCTTCGTGGAATCCACAAAGAATTAATTTCAGTTTACCTGGATAGGTATTAACATCACCAATAGCGTAGATTCCAGGAATATTGGTACTGTAATCGAATGTATCAACCTTAATAGCATTCTTCTCAATATCTAATCCCCAGTCTGCAATTGGACCAAGTTTTGGAGTTAAACCAAATAACGGCACCCAATGATCCGTATTCACTCGAAGCTCACCTTCAGTTTTGTGTTTAATTACAAGTGTCTCTACTTTTCCGTTTCCTTCAACACCTATAACATCCGCATCTGAGATGAATCTAATTTTTCCGGACTCAGCTAAATCCAGAACTTTCTGAGCGCTATCAGGATGCCCCTTAAACCCTTGTCTTCTGTGAACCAAGGTTACCGACTTAGCAACACCATCAGCCAAGAAAATCGTCCAATCTAAAGCACTGTCTCCACCTCCAGAAATTACTACATCCTTATCTCTATAAACTTCTGGATCTTTGATAATATATTCTACACCTTTATCTTCAAAATTTGGCAATTCAGCAATAGGAGGTTTACGAGGTGTAAAAACACCTAACCCTCCAGCAATAGCAACAATTGGTGCTTTGTGTTTAGTTCCTCGATCTGTAGTAACGATAAAATTATCGTCCTCATCCTTATCAATCGAAACAGCACTTTCACCGAGCGTAAAACCTGGTTTAAAAGGCTCAATTTGCTTCATTAAATGATTTACCAAGTCACCTGCCAACACTTCTGGAAAAGCAGGAATATCGAAAATTGGTTTTTTTGGATAAATTTCCGCGCATTGCCCTCCTGGCTCGGGCAGGGAGTCAATCAAGTGACATCTCAACTTCAACAATCCAGCCTCAAAGACTGTAAATAACCCACAAGGTCCTGCTCCTACAATAATGATATCCGTTTCGATCATAACAATAAAAATGTGAGGGCAAAAGTAGGCCAATTTCTCAAAACCAAATCAACTTTGTAACTAGATTTATATATTGCATTATCCCAGACAAGTAAGACAAACTCGTTAGTATGAATCGATTGATCATTTTTATTTTTTTGACAATTCCATTTGCAGGGATTGCTCAAATAGATTCGGCAGACATTCACGTTCAGGATACAACAGCAAAAGTAAACGCGCTGCAGTTTGGGATTGAATTTGGGCCTACCTATGGACTGATTAAGATTAATGAAAACAACGGCTTTGACTGGCCTGCATACGGAACTAACCTAGGTGCAAACAATGGTGACTTGACCATAAATACTCAATCCGTAAGAGGAATTCACGTTGGAATCTTTGTTCGAAAACCGTTTAAGCAACAATTTGGATTTACTCCTCAATTTAATCTGGCCACCTATAAAAGTTTTATTGATTCGAAGTTTGACTCTTCGGCATATGCATCCGAAACATTACCAATTCAGTCATCCGTTGGATTTGCTTGTCAGCTAGACTATCAATTTAAAAAAACACCGATTGGTCTTAAATTTGGACCACATCTATTTTACGTATTCAAGCGGGAAGTCTCATCCCTAGGAGGAGCTATTGTTACAGAAAGAAAATCAACTTTTAAAGAAATACAATTACAGCTTGATTTCTCCATTTTCGGGGCTGCAAAAATCAAAAATGTGAGAACCACACTTGAATTAAAATATGCATTAGGTGCCACGGATATTCTTCAACAAACGCCTTCAAACGTGTTTGCTTTGAGTGCGAACAGCATCTACTATCATTCAATCTCTCTTCTAATCGGCCTTGCTAACTAAATCCATTAAAATAGTTTACCGATCATCCGTTTTCCTTTCCTTTTCCCTTTATTAATAGTATTTTTAATCCCATGAAGAAAATCGCGGTTTTAACATGTGCTATTCTACTTGCTATGAGCAGCTTTGCAGGAGGGTATCAAGTTAACCTTCAAGGTCATAGAGCACTTGGTATGGGACATTGTGCAACAGGTTTATTTCACGGACCAAGCTCGCTGTTCTTTAATCCGGGAGCATTTTCAATGTTAGACTCCAGTCATTTTCAAATCAATTCTCATTTTGTATTTGCGAATACCGTTTATCAAGAATCATTTCCTGGAACTTACACAACAGAAACTCAACCAGGGGTAGGTACTCCATTTTCGGTTTACTTCAATTTCAAACCAAAGAACAGCAAGTTTAATTTTGGCGTTGGCGTATACACTCCATTTGGCGCAACAATAGGATACGATGAAAGCTGGATGGGTAATGCCGTTATTCAGAAGATGTCTCTGCAAACTATATTTATTCAGCCCACCATCGCGTATCAGGTCAATGAGAAATTAGGAATTGGAATTGGATACATCTACGGATTTGGAAGCTTTGAATTAAAGAAGGCCGTGCCTGTTTTAGATTTATCTGGAGATTATGGTCAAGGCATTCTTTCTGGCGGAGGCTCTGGACATAGTTTTAACGTAGGGGTTTATTATCAAGCGTCTGACGCCTTATCATTTGGGGCAAGCTACAGACATAAAGTACTTGTTACAGAAGATGCAGGACAAGCTGTCTTTAATGTCCCATCATCGCTAGAAGAATATTTCCCGTCAACTACTTTTAAAGCTTCTTTACCAATGCCCGGCACTTTTAGCGCTGGAGCTGCATACCAAGTAAATGAAAAATTAAAGATTGCGGTAGATTACAGCTTCGTTAATTGGAGCGTTTACGATACACTTTCGTTTGATTTCGAAGACAACACAGACAAACTAGAAGACATTGCATCGGCTAGAATTTATTCAAACACCAATATTTTCAGAGTCGGAGGAGAATACTTAATTAACGACCTTATAGTTGTTCGAGCCGGAGCTTATTATGACATGACCCCCGTACAAGATGATTACATCACTCCAGAAACACCAGGAAGTAACAAGCTTGGGATTACGTGTGGAGCGAGTATGAATTTTAAAAACGGATTGGCAATAGATGCTTCGTTTCTTTACATAGAAGGAGCAGAACGAACGGCAACTAATATCGAAACTAATTTTGGTGGCACTTGGAAGAGTAAAGCCCTTATCCCTGGAATAGGCGTCTCATACGCTTTTTAACTAACCATTTTAACACAAACAAAACATGAAACACATTTTTACTTTATTCTTAATTGGTATTACCGTTGCAGCCAGTGCCCAGTGCGCAGGGAACAGATACGTGAAGCAGATTTTCTCTTCTTCTTCTGTTACTTCGGATATTATTTACGGAAACAACTTCGACAGAATTGGGAATGCAACAGACTTATTAATGGATGTTCATGAACCGTCTGGTGATACAGAGACATCGAGACCATTGATGATAATAGCACACGGAGGAAACTTCTTAGGTGGAAGCAAAACAGGAACTGACGTACTACCATTATGTCAAGATTTTGCTCAAATGGGATACGTTACAGCATCAGTTGACTATAGAATTGGAATGGACGGATTTCCTTTTCCTGGTCCAGATTCTACAGGAGCTACCGAAGCAGTAATCAGATGTTACCATGACATGAAAGCAGCCATTAGATATTTCTATTGGGATGCTAGAGAAAATGGAAACACTTACGGAATTGACACCAACATGATCTTTATAAGCGGTGTATCTGCAGGAGCTATTGGTGCAGTACATGTTGGATATTTGGATGATGTTACTGAAATCCCAACTTATATAGACACTACGGAACTAGGTCTTGGTGGAGGCGTTGAAGGATTATCTGGAAATCAAGGCTATCCTTCTGCCATTGCAGGAGTTGTTAATCTTGCTGGAGCAATCCGAGACGTGGCATACATCGAGGCTGGAGATCCGCCTATATTAAGTATTCATGCTACAGGTGATGGGACTGTACCTTACGGAACCGCTGTAATTACCCTTCTTGGAGCGTTTCCAATCGTTCAAGTTTCAGGAAGTGGTGATATTCACCCACAATGTGATGCTATGAATATTACAAACTGTTTATGGAGTCCTGCTGGAGCTGACCACCCTGTTCATATTGGTTCTGCTCCACTTTACGATACTACAGCAATGTACATGAGAAACTTTATGTCTTCTATTGTTTGTGGCACAACACTGGACTGCTACAGTACTTTATCAATTGTTGGAATGGATGATTTAGGTACTGATCTAAGTGGATCAATCAACGTTTATCCTAACCCAGTTGAAAATCAAATTAACATTGATTTATCAGATGCTCCAACAGGAGTTACTTCAATCAAAATGTATGACGCTCTTGGAAAAGTTGTTTTCCAACAGTCAACTTCAAATGAAAGAATCACCATTGATGCTTCTAAATTTGAATCTGGAATTTACATGATTGACATGATGGGATCTAACTGGAAGGCCACAAAGAAAGTAGTGAAGTAGATTTCAACTAACTTATTTAAGCCCTGTTTTACTTACAAGACAGGGCTTTTTTTTGTCTTTGATTTCAGTAGCTTTATCGTTCCATTTCAAATTGTTTTAAATGCTTAAAATTCCGGAAGCTCCAAATTCTATTCAAAAGGGTGTCCCACTAAAACTGACTCTTGGAGAAAAAGCCATTACTCAGCTAGGCGCTAACCTCCAGTTTATCCATCCTCCATTTGATAAAAACGGGTTTATTAGCCATGCTTTAAACGAAATTGAAGAATTAGGCATCACGCAAAGAAGTGCCCACATCTCAGAGTCGATGAGAAAGTTTCTACCACAAGTTTACAGTGAAGCGCTGGAAATTTTGGTTAAATCGTTGACGCCACCTTTAAAGAAAACAGAAGGAAATGGACTAGCCAGCATGTTTTACATGCCTCACTGCAGCTACATCGCAAAGTATGGAGTTGATTCATCTTTCAATTCAGATATTGATCCATTCGATATTTCAATTCAAGCTCAATATGAATTAACAAAGCGATTCACTTGTGAATTTTCAATTAGACCATTTATAATGGCCGATGAAAACAGAACATTAAATGTGCTCTATAAATGGATACATGATGAAGATCCACACGTAAGAAGATTGTGTTCTGAAGGGACCAGATCTCGATTACCATGGGCAACAAAGATTGATTCTTTTGTAAAAGACCCTTCTCCTACGATCCCAATCTTGGAAGCTTTAAAAAATGATCCCGATTTATACGTACGTAGAAGCGTGGCCAACCATGTTGGCGACATTGCCAAAGACCACATGGTTGTGGCATTAGATCTTTGCGAAGAATGGCTAAAAGACGCCTCTCCGGAATTGAAGTGGGTAATTAGACATGCGTTAAGGAATCCATTTAAAAAGGGAATCGAAAGAGCAATAGCAATCCGAAAGGCGGCTAAGTAGCTTAGGAAATACCTAAATTGCCATCTCGTTCAATGACTATGCGACTTCATTTCGAAATAATTTCAAAAAATCCAATAGAGAAATTATATTTGTATGGGATAAAAAAGATCGCAGCTATTTCAACACTAGTCGTTATAGCACTTCTAGCTGTTTCTTGTTCACGTAAAACAAAGACTGATTCACTGAATATCGCTCTTGCTGCAAACATGCAATTCGCAATGGATTCCATTGCTGATGTCTATGAGCAAAAAGAAGGAGTTGAACTAGTCCTGTCAAGCAATTCATCTGGGATGTTAGCTAATCAAATTATGGAAGGTGCACCGTTCGATGTATTTCTTTCTGCCAACAAATCCTATGCGGATAAACTTATCGAAGGTGGTTTTGCAAAATCAGCTGAAATATATGCGCATGGCAGATTAGTTCTTGTTTACGAAAGTTTAGATTCTTTGACTAGCGTTGATCAAGTATTGAAGTCAAATGAAATACAGCGCATTGGAGTTGCCAATAAGATAACGGCACCATATGGAATCGCAAGCAACGAATTACTAAGCCACCTAAATTCAGAAGAAATCAATAGTAAAGTAATATATGGAGAAAGCGTTGGACAGGTTAATCAATACATTACAACTGGCGCTGTAGACGCATCCTTGACTAGCAATTCCTTTATTACAAAATTTAAGGACGACTATAATTACCTGATGATTGACAGCAATGACTATACTCCAATCAGTCAAACGGCATGTTCCTTAACTCATGGCTTAGAAGAAAAGTCGATATTAGTTTCTAATTTCGTAGCCTTTCTTGATTCGGACGAGTGCAAAGAAATTCTAACCTATTTTGGATATATAGTTGACTGATGGAATACACTCCATTTTATCTTACGTTTAAGCTTGCTATTTGCACAACGACCTTGCTATTCATAGTGGCTGTGCCCTTAGCCTATATATTGGCACATTCAAAATGGAAAATCAAATATTTATTCGAAAGTGCATTCATGTTACCCATTATTCTTCCTCCAACGGTACTTGGGTATTACTTCATTTCAATGCTTGGTCCGCGAACCGAAATCGGCTCATTCTTTCACGATACGCTAGGCTTTGACCTTGCTTTTACATTTCAAGGGATTTTGATTGGCTCCATGATTTACTGTCTTCCTTTTATGTTGAACCCTTTAATTACCGGGTTTAGATCTGTACCGAGAAACCTAATTGAATCAGCTCAACTGATGGGGAAATCGAAGTTGAACATTCTTTGGAAGGTCCAACTCCCTCAGATCAAAAGTTTTATTTGGAGCGCACTACTTCTAACATTCGCCCATACCATTGGCGAATTTGGGGTGGTATTAATGATCGGTGGGAATCTTCCGGAAACCAAAGTAGCCTCTGTTGCTATATACGATGAAATGAATCAATTCAATTTTGAAAACGCGAATCTTTACGCACTCATTTTACTCGGATTTAGTTTTGTATTTATCGTTTTACTGACGCTAGTTATGCGCAAAAACAAATCAGCCATTGCTTAAACTTCAAGTACATAAAGTTTTTGCCGACAAAAAGAGGAAAGTTAAAATCTCTTGCGATGGAATAATGAAGCAAGGCATCACTACTGCTTTATATGGACCTTCGGGAATAGGAAAGTCAACCGTATTTAGAATGATAAGCGGACTGGAAAATCCTGACTCAGGCGAGGTAAGTTTTGAAAATGACATTTGGTTTAACAGCCAAACTAACCTGCCGATTAAAGATCGAAAAATAGGATATGTATTTCAGGATTTCAATTTATTTCCAAATATGAAAATTGAAAAGAACTTATCATACGCTAGTCCGAATGGGATAATCAATCACGAAACAAAAGCGCTAGTTCAGCATACAAATTTAGAAGGGCTATTACAATCTTACCCCAAAGATCTATCAGCCGGAGAGCGTCAAAGGTTTGCAATAATTAGGGCCCTGTGCCAATCTCCAGATGTACTTTTCTTGGATGAACCATTCTCTGCATTGGATGACGATTCTATTCGATTAATTATGGATGAAATTGATCTAATTCAGAAGTCCAAGTCGTTGACAATAGGAATGATTAGTCATCGGAAAGACGTGATATTTGAAATGGCTGACGAGATGATCTACATGCGTTCAGATGGAACAAATGAACAAGGGAATCCAAAAGATTTGATTTCTGAAGGAATTAGAAAAACTTAGGGAAATCTTACGTCCTTACTTCGACAAGCTCAGTATAAACTGCTTGGGCTGGAATCACGTGAAAATTATAAATTACGGAAATCTTACGCCTTCGCAATCTGGGCAATAGCCAGTTGGAATAACAGCATTGTAATGTGCGTTAATTGCTAGAATAAATTCATTGGCAATTAGAGAGTACCCTCTTTGGTGCGGGTGAATTCCATCCAATCCGAAAAAGCCTCCTGACACAAATTCTGCGTTCACATCTACCCCATTCCAAACCATTCCAGATTCCACCGTGCTGAAGTAAGAATTCATATCCACCATAGGGATGTTGTACTCAGCTGCTTTAGCAGCAATTACTGCATTGTACTGAGCAGTCATGGATTCCATAAAAGCAACCTCATCCGCTATTAATGAATATTGATCACCGATTAGATTAACAAGCAAACCGTAAAAATGACATTTCAACGAATCAACAGGTACGCTTAACGTAATGTATTCGCCATCAACTAATTGTCTATAGCCTTCAGCTATCGCTGCATCTCCAACTACGAAACCATTATCTCCAGTAACAAATTGAATGTGTGCGTTAGCCCCACCAACGTGATAGTTTTCATTCAGCGAATCTCTTTTGTTATCATCTAAAGTTGCACCGTTATAGGCAATCGTTGTATAATACGGAAGATCTTTAAAGTCTGGAATATTAGCAATTACACCTTGCCCGTTTGCCGTAGACAACTGACTCAAAACACTATCTAATTCAGCTTCGAATTGGGCAGCTGGTAAAATTGAGTCGGCTACTGTTCCTCCCGTCCTACCATATCTCCAAATGTTTTCCATTCCCATCCAAATCACCGAAAATGTTGGGTTTTTAGCCACAGCATCCGACAGTGGTGTTGAGGTACCAGGGTCCGTAGAAAAATAATGATAGAACATATTTCCACCCATACTTTCAGGCATACCTGTTATTGGATCCAATAATTCTGATGAAGTCGCAAAAGGAACACTTACGTTATTCGGCACAAATTGAGAGGCTCCATTTAAAATGAAGTCCGCATCTACCGTTGTAAGTAAATCTTTGACAGGTGAAATGGCTGTAACACCATCGCAACCAGTCTTCCATTCCATTCTACTCTTTGTAATGTAAGGACTGTCCCAATACTTAGAGTTTGGCCCAATGCTTTTCCCAGTTTCAATAAATGGTTGTAGTAAGGATCCAGATCCTACGTCTTCAAATTGACCATGAATTAATGAGGCCAATGATTTATTCTGACCTTCGAAAAACAAGGCCCCATTCTGAAATCCAGTTAAATAATTATCTCCGAAATAAACTACTGACGACAAATCAGTATCACCAGCTTTTAACTCAGGCGCATCAATTTTGGGTTTACAAGTAACAAACAGTGCGACAACTGCAATTGATAATACAATAGTGGTTTTAATCTGCATGTGTTAGTTCAGTTTTTTCGACAGGGATTTCGATTTCTTCTACCGCTTCAACACCGGTAATTTCTGGAACGGTTTTTTTGATTGATTCTTCCAAACCACCTTTTAACGTCATAGCGCTCATGGAGCATGTTTTGCAAGCTCCAAGTAATTTAACTTTCACCACCAAATCATCGGTAATTTCCACTAATTCCATGTCGCCATTATCAGCTTCCAAATATGGTCTCAATGCCTCTATGGCCTTTTCGACTTTTGCTGCTATATCCGCTTTATCCATAATTTAAGTTTACTAACTAACTTTTACGATTTCAGTTTCTGGAATTGTATCATTCCTCCACTTAACCGCCTCTTCAACATTCAAAGCAAGCTCTTCAAAATAGGTTGAGATCAGTGTGTTATTTTGGAGTACAGCTGGTCTTCCAACATCACCAGACTCCCTAACACTTTGCACCAATGGAATTTGACCTAACAGTCTAATTCCTAGCTGCTCCGCTAATCCTTTACCTCCATCTTTACCAAAGATATAATATTTATTCTCGGGAAGTTCAGCTGGTGTAAACCACGACATATTTTCCACTATTCCTAGCACCGGTACCTTCACAGAGTCCAACTGAAACATAGCCGCGCCTTTCTTAGCATCTGCTAAAGCAATCTCTTGTGGAGTTGTAACTATAACAGCTCCCGTTATTGGCATTAACTGCACCAACGTCAAATGAATATCACCGGTACCTGGAGGCATGTCAATAAATAAATAGTCTAATTCACCCCAATCAGCATCCATTACCATTTGACGAAGCGCTTTACTTGCCATAGGTCCTCTCCAAACAATCGCTTGATTCATGTCTGAGAAAAATCCAATAGAGAGCATTTTCACTCCGAAATTTTCAACTGGTTTTAGAAATGTCTTTCCGTCAATTTCAACTGCTGTTGGTTTTTCATTCGCACAATCCAACATAATATGAGTCGATGGACCATAAATGTCTGCGTCAATGATTCCAACTTTATAGCCTTTTTTGGCCATCCCTACTGCAAGGTTTGTTGTAACAGTAGACTTCCCTACTCCACCTTTACCAGATGCAACAGCAATAATGTTTTTAATCTTAGGTAAAACCTTAGGCGATTCAGGCTTTTCTCTTGGCAGTGGCTCAACGATGCAAGTCACTTCAATGTCCTTTCCTAAAGATCGAGTTAAAGTAAACTCCACAGCCTCCTGCATTCTCTTTCGATAATGCATGGCAGGGTTGTTTACCAACACTTTTAAAGTAATTTTTCCATCGCCTACTTCAAGATCTTTTACAAGATCTAATTCTACGATGTCTTTTTTTAATTCTGGCTCAGTTACTTTTCTGAGTTCTTCGAGTATTTTTTCTTTCGTCAACTTGTCAAGTTCAGTTAGTAAATTTAATCAAAATTCTCCTGTTGCTGGCAGTTTACAAGGCTAATTCATCTGTTGGATCCCAATAGAGTTTTTTATACTCTACAACCTGATCATTTTCCACTTTAATTCCTTCGCGTTCTAACAATTGTTGCATGGCCGTTGGTGAGCCAAAATGCACTTTACCTGTTAACATTCCAATGCGATTTACAACTCGATGTGCTGGCACACCTTTTCTTCTGTGCGAACCGTTCATGGCCCATCCAACCATACGTGAAGACCGAGCCATTCCGAGGTATTTTGCGATCGCCCCATAGGAAGTCACTCGTCCTTCAGGGATCAGTTCGCATACTTGATAAACTTGCTCAAAAAAATCAACCGTTTTTTCGGAATAATCAGTCATGATCTAAAGTTAGAATAAATGTAGCTTTGATCTATGAAGAAATGGGTTGGAATTATATTCATCACGGTGATTGCTTTTGGTTGTGCGGGGGAAAAAACAGAGGCCGAACTAATCGAAGACCTGAAACATGAACGAGAATTAATGATTGAAGCGGACGCGCATTCCGCAGATTTAGATCAAACGATCAGATATAATGATTCGTTAATTAAAGTATTGACGCTTGACACTTCTATAGTTGATCCAATCACTGGGCTCAATAAAGAAGACTAAGGAGTAAATTTAATGTACTTAATTTTCTTTCCTTCAGCCAACCACCTTTTCTCGTAAAAGGTTCTGATGTTTAGAATCTCAGAAGTATCCTCATCCATTTGCTGAATCGCATCTCCGTATAAATCCCAAGTGCGATATAGTTCTTTGTAGTTGCGACAATGAATTTCTTCTTCGGTAGATGCCATGAACATATCGCTATCTGTTTTAACATGTACTATTCCTTCTGGCTTCAGGAAGTTTAAATAGCGTTCAATAAAGACTCTAGAAGTAAGACGTTTGTTCGACTTTTTGGGCTGTGGGTCTGAGAAAGTACACCAGATTTCAGCAACTTCATTTTCAGTAAAAAAATGAGAAATGAAGTCAATTTTCGTTCGAATAAATGCAGCATTTCTTAATCCTTGTTCAACACCGTGCTTGGCACCTCGCCAAAGTCTTGCTCCTTTGATATCAATACCAATGAAATTTTTGTCCGGGAATTTTTGAGCCAATCCAATGGTATATTCTCCTTTACCACATCCAAGCTCCAGAACAATAGGATTGTCGTTTCCAAAATGCTCCTTCGCCCATTTTCCTTGCATGAAAAAACTACCCGTTTTAATATCATCCATCTCCGGTTCGAAGACGTTATTAAACGTTTTCATTTCTGCAAATCGAACTAATTTATTTTTAGAACCCATTGAAATTAATTGGACGGCAAATGTACTAGATTATTTGCACGCCTTTATAATGTTGGTACAATCACATTCTGTGCGTACATTTAGATATTGAGTGACAAAAAGAAAATACTGATAGCTCCTTTGGACTGGGGATTAGGCCATGCTGCTAGATGTGTCCCGATTATCAATGATCTGAAAAAGAATCATGAAATTGTTTTGGCCGGCTCTGGCAGGGTTAAATCATTCTTAAATCTTGCCTTCCCCAACCTTGAGTTCATTGACTTTGAAGGATATAATATTAGTTACCCGGATAAAGGAAGTATGGCCATCAAGATGATGCTTCAAATGCCGAAGGTACTCGGACGCATCAAGGAAGAACAAAAGGAATTACAGGAGCTTATCAAAACCCATTCTATTGATGTTGTAATTTCCGACAATCGATTCGGGTTGCATTCTGACCTGATTCCAACTGTTTATATCACGCATCAGATTCACATTCAAGCTCCAGGAGTACTTGAAGATCGGTTATTCAAAATGCATAAGAAATACATTGACCGGTTTGACCAATGTTGGATTCCCGATCATGCTGAAGTGCCAAATTTATCTGGAGCACTTTCTCATGGGATTGGCTTAGATCATGCTAAGTTTATTGGCCCTTTGTCAAGATTGAAAAAAGTTGAGACTAAAATCATTTACGATTATTGCGCATTGATTTCTGGACCTGAACCACAGCGAACCAAATTTGAAGAACACATTCGATCTTGCTTCATTGGCAAAAAAGAATCATTGCTGATTCTGAGCGGCAAACCCGAAGAAGAAGCTGTTGTTACCCACCATAACATCACCACAATCAGTCATGCCAATGATTCTGAACTAGCGAGACTAGTAAGTAGTTCGGCTAAGGTAATCGCAAGGCCAGGCTATTCAACACTTATGGATTTGAGTGCACTTGGATCAAAAGCCATTTTTATTCCTACACCTGGACAAACGGAACAAGAATACTTAGCTAAATTTCATTTCGAGCAGAATCAGATTCCTATTATTGAGCAAAAGAAGCTAACGTTTGAAAGGATTACCACCTGTGAAAGCCAAAATATTCCAGCAATTCCGAGCAGTACAGATTTCAATTCATTGCTTTGAGCTAACAATTTAAGGAGGCCTTTTCACGTTTCTAGTTTAATCTAAAAAACCTAAACTATGATTAAGCAACTCATGATCACATCGGTCTTTGTCTGTTTGCTATTTACAAGCTGTAGCGAATCTGGCAAGTTCTACGAGCTACCGAATAGCGTTAACTACAAAATATATGATATAGCGGGCGAACTGCATCAAGAAGGCACAGGCGAAAAAGTGGATATAACTGATTTCAAATCTGGTATATACTTCATTTCTTATGATGGAATTAAAGAAAAAATAGAAGTGGATTAAAAACAAAGCCCGTTTAAATAAAATTTAAACGGGCTTCTACACATACACTGGTCATAATAATTTACGACTAGTTTCTTACACTAAATCTGCTTCCAGACTATACTTTAACTAGGTATTTTGTAAGTAGTCCATTTTAGAAACATTCGCGCTATCAAATGTTCTTTCAAATGGTCACGATCAAAAGTAAACTAATGTTTCAGACATAGTTTATCAATTGTATGATAGGTCGATATACAGTAAGATCGGGCAAAGAGAAGTTAGAGTTTCTTTAACGTGAACGAGAAAGTAGATCCTTCATTGATCGTACTTCGAACGTTAATTGTTTGGCCGTGAGACTCTACCAAGTGTTTAACAATTGCCAGTCCTAATCCGCTTCCACCTTCATTTCTAGCTCTACTTTTGTCAACTCTGTAAAATCGTTCAAATAATCTTGGTAATTGTTCTTCTGCAATACCTATTCCATTATCACTTACCTCTACTAGAATTTGTTTATCCATATCATGGAATCGAATCTCCGTTTTACCGCCATCCGTTCCATAATTCAGAGAATTATTAATCAGGTTCGTGAAAATTTGAGCAACCCCAGAGCGATCCATTTCTACCAATAAAGGCTTGTCATAATTAGTATTGAAAGAAACTTCTATATTCCTTTTTTGAGCTTTCATTTCAAAACTTTCCACTACTTCTTTTGCTAGCTCAACAACGTCTCCTTCTTTCAATATTAGGTTTAGTCTGCCTTCCTCTAACTCAGTGATCACATCCAAATCTTCTATAATCTTTGAAACTCGATCAACACCTTTAGCAGCTCTTTCTAAAAATTTACGGTTTACCGCCTCATCCTCTAATCCACCTTCAAGTAAAGTTAAAATGTACCCTTGAATGCTAAAGATTGGAGTTTTCAACTCGTGCGCTAGATTCCCAATATATTCGCGCCTAAATGACTCTTGAGCTTTTAATTCTTCGATTTGAGCCTGATTTTCTTCTGCCCAATCCTGAACTTCTGTATTTACCTTTTGGAGAATATCTTCTCCCATCAAAAATTCCTTTTTGGTGTTCTTCCCTAATTTATTTTTTCTAATCGTACGGTAAATTAATCGTATTTTCTGATTGATAAAATACTCTAAACTGTAGTACACAAGAATGAATGAAGCGATGGTACTTAAAACAAAAAGGGACAGTAGAAGAATAACGTTAAAATCACCTTCAACGATCGAATATATCGCATAGATTGCGCTTCCCACTGCTCCTATGACCAGCGAAACAAAAACTGCAACACTTCTTGGAGTTGAAAATTTCATCTACGCTATTTCCAGTTTATAGCCTACGCCTTTAACCGTCTTTATAAAATCGTCTCCGATTTTCTCCCGTAATTTTCGAATGTGAACATCTATGGTTCTATCTCCTACTACAACCTCTTGACCCCAAACCTCACTTAATATATGTTCTCGTGTGAAGACCTTACCTGGTTTTGATATCAACAAGGCTATGAGCTCAAATTCTTTTCTAGGCAAAGACAATTCTTCACCTTGTTTCAGGACAACATATCTTTCTCTATCAATACTTAAAGAGGTGTTTGGAACTGTCGCAGCTGCTTGTTTAGTTCCACTTCTTCTTAGCAGCGCTTTAATTCTACTTACCAAAACTCTAGGCTTTAAAGGTTTAGTAATATAATCATCAGCCCCAGCTTCAAAACCAGCAATTTGAGAATAGTCTTCTCCTCTTGCAGTTAGAAACGCTATTACCGTCTGCTGCAATGATTCTTCCTCCCGTATTAACATACAGGCCTCTACACCGTCCATTTCTGGCATCATTACATCCATCAATATTAGATCGGGAAGCATCTTTTTTGCAAGCGCAACACCCTCCTTACCATTGCAAGCAGAGTCTACCGTGTACCCCTCCTTCTTTAAGTTGTATGCAACAATATCCACGATGTCTTCCTCATCATCTATGATAAGAATTTTGTAAGTATCCATTCTCCGTATTACTTTCGCACTAAAATTAGTCATTCAAAGTTAGTGGAAAAAAAGCTTGGTCATAGAATTTTAGAAATTGGTAGTTTATTCTTAAAACTAGGGATAATAGCGTTCGGTGGTCCGGCAGCTCATATTGCATTAATGCAAAAAGAAGTTATCGAAAAACGAAAATGGATGACCGATCAACATTATTTGGATTTGATTGGAATTACTTCTTTGGTTCCTGGGCCTAACTCGACAGAAATGGTGATGCACTGTGGCAAAGAACGGGGAGGAATCGCTGGACTTTTCGTAGCAGGAGCTGCCTTTATTATCCCAGCAGTTCTTATCACTTTGGGAATGGCAATGTTGTATAATAGCTATGCTGACAACCAATATGTGGCTCCATGGATTTATGGAATTAAAGCAGGCGTTATCGCGTTAATTCTATCGGCTGTTATTAAACTAGCTAAAAAAGCAGTGAAGAATTGGGTGTTGGGCACCATTGGTGCCTTAGCAGTAGTTGCAGGACTCCTTGGTCAAAACGAAATTCTAGTCATTCTATGTGCAGGACTTTTGAACTTGGGTGTAAAACAATTTAAAATGGCTCCATCATTTATCTTGCCTTTTGCCCTCCTTAATATTGCGCCTGCGGCAAATTCTGGTTCAGCTACTTACTTGAAAGTGTTTTTAATCTTTCTAAAAATGGGAAGTGTCTTGTTTGGAAGTGGTTATCTACTATTTGCATATTTGGATACTGAATTGGTTCAGAATTTAGAGTGGATTACTCGAGATCAGTTGGCCGAGGCCGTTGCAGTAGGGAACATAACTCCAGGGCCAGTTCTATCAACTGCCACTTACATCGGATATGAAATAAAAGGAGTTTGGGGAGCGGGACTTGCTACGCTAGGAATATTCTTGCCTTCTTTTATTATCATTATGATTATCTCTCCTTTCATCCCTAAGCTTAGAAATTCGAAAACCGCTCGAGCATTAATTAATGGAATCAACGTTGGAGCTTTAGCCATGATGATTGTAGTAACCTATAAATTGGGCATAGAACTGCTCGTAGACTGGAAGAGTATTACCATATTTGTCGCAGCAGCAGCAACCATGATCTTCTATTCAAAGATTAATTCATTTATATTTATTGGAGGCTGTTCTTTACTGGGGTTTCTTTTATATTTAATTCCTCCTATTCTATGATCCATTATAAATCCACCGTTTGGTTTAAAGACATCTTCAAATTCCATAGGAGCGACACGATTATAATTTTGTGGAAAGAGCTTATTTTGATCGGCCTTTTCACAGCAGGTGTTACCTGGGTTGAAATTGAGTATTTCCCTAAAAGCAAGGTCTTAGAAAACCTTGGAGTAGTCTATTCACTAATCGGGTTTGTACTTTCACTTTTACTTGTGTTCCGGACTAATACGGCCTATGATCGATGGTGGGAAGGTCGTAAGAAATGGGGCGAAATGGTTAATAATTCGCGGAATCTAGCCATTAAAGTTAGTTCCATGTTAGAAGATGAGGCGGAACGAAAGTTCTTTAGCCGAATGATTCCGAATTATGCATTTGCAATGAAAGAGCATTTGCGAGACGGAGTAATTTTAGATGAACTTGAACTTGAATCTAAAGAGATCGATGAAATTAAAAATTTGGACCATAAGCCAAGTTACATTGCATTGCAGATGTACAATAGGCTTCAATCCGTCAAAAAGGAAGGCAAAATATCGGATATAGAGTTTCTATCGCTGGACGAAAACTTAAGAACGTTTTCAGATATTATTGGTGCTTGTGAGCGTATTAAGAAAACACCAATCCCATATTCTTATGCGCTGTTTCTTAAAAAATTCATTTTCGTTTACGTCACTACTCTGCCCTTAGCTTTTGTAACTTCATTAGGCTATTGGACTTGTGCTATCGCGTTATTCGTGTTTTATGTTTTGGTTAGTATAGAAGTTCTAGCAGAGGAAATAGAGGACCCGTTTGGAACAGATGCCAACGACCTGAACACTGGCTCATTATCAACTACGATTAGAGGAAACGTTCAGGAAATTCTAAAATAAATACTTCATCGTATTTTGCCGATTAAAGCTTTTATCGTAATATTGCGATTATGAATGATTCTTATTCTGATAATCAAGTTAAAATTGCTGAGCTATGTAAAGCCATCGCACACCCGGCACGGGTCGCAATTGTAAAACATCTGATTGAAAGAGACGAATGCGTCTGTGGCGATTTGGTAGACGAATTACCGCTTTCTCAAAGTACCGTCTCTCAACATTTAAAAGAACTTAAGAAAGTAGGACTAATTCAAGGTACTGTTAGCGGACCTAGTGTTTGCTATTGTTTAAATGAGGATGTTTGGAATCAATTTTCCAATGAAATGGGATCGTTTTTTACTGAAATATTAACTGAAAAAAATTGTTGTTAGCATGAGTTTTCCAAGAATGCACGTAAGTCTTTACGTTAAAAACATATACCAAACTGCGGATTTCTATTCGAAATTTTTCGGACAGAATCCAGATAAAATCAAGCCAGATTATTGCAAGTTCACTTTAGAAGAGCCGTCTTTAATTATTTCATTCGTTCAGAATGAAGAAAAGGTATCGGATCAATTTGGTCATCTTGGGATCCAGATCGATTCTTTGGAGGAATTAAAAAATAGGATGGACGAAATGAATCTTCAGAACATTGACATTCTTGAAGAAATGGGAACAAATTGCTGCTATGCTAGTCAGGATAAATTCTGGGTAACTGATCCTAATGGATACATGTGGGAAGTTTACTATTTCCATAAAGATGTTGAATTTAATGACCCTAGATATAAGACTGAAGAAGCGCAAGCCTGTTGCACTCCTGAGACAGAAGCAGCTAAACCTAAAGTTGCATTGGCTGATTTGAATAATGAACAATGCGCACCGGGCTCAGGCTGTTGCTAAAACTTGAAACTCATGAAGCTATTAATACTATGTACCGGAAACAGTTGTCGAAGCCAAATGGCGGAGGGGTTCTTAAGACGTTACGCTCAAGAATTTGAGCTGGATGCAGAAATCGTATCTGCCGGGGTTGAAACGCACGGTTTAAATCCGAGGGCGGTAATTGTAATGGAGGAAAGCGGAATTAATATTTCCAAACACACTTCAGATTTAGTCGATCAGTATTTAAACAGTGGTGTAACGCATCTGTTTTCCGTTTGTGATCATGCAAAGGAAAGTTGTCCTGTATTTCCAGAAAATGTTAACCACATTCACTATTCATTTCCAGATCCTGCAAAAGCGGAGGGTACAGAGGAGGAAATTTTAGATTCATTTCGAGCTACTCGAGATGAAATAGACAACTTCTGTAGAGAGTTATTGATCAATCTGTATGAGTTAAAAGTATGAAAAGACAGCTCTTAGGAGAATTTATAGGAACTGCAATTATTGTGATTTTCGGTTGTGGGTCTGTGGCTTCCGCAATTTTATTTGACAGCTTTAATGGGCTTTTTCAAATTGCAATGGTCTGGTGTGCTGGAGTTACTTTAGCTATTTATGCAGCCAAGCAGCTTTCACCAGCACATTTGAATCCTGCCGTTAGTCTTGCCATGTTAGTTGCAGGCAAAATAAATTTCAAAAAATTTGGACTGTATTCGATTGCCCAAGTCCTAGGTGGGGTTTTCGGGGCTGCAATCCTTTACGCGATCTTCCATCCAACCATAGAACATTACGAAGCGGTTCACGGCATTATTCGAGGCTCATCAGATTCTATAGTAACTGCGTCAATGTTTGGAGAATTTTTTCCTAACCCTGGATTTGCAGAAGCAGCAGGAGAAGTTTCATTATGGCAAGCGTTAGGAGCTGAATTGCTGGGTACGTTTATTTTAGTATTTATGATTTTCAAGCTTTGCGCGAAGGAGAATGAGTCTAAACTCACACCTTTTTACATCGGATTAACTGTTGCAGGCTTAATCTGTTTGCTTGCGCCTATTAGCCAAGGTGGATTTAATCCCGCAAGAGACTTTGGCCCTCGAATATTCTCTTATTTCGCTGGCTGGAACGATGCAGCGTTTCAAGCACCTAGTTGGAGTTTTCTAACCGTGTACATAGTTGGTCCTATGATTGGTGGCGTGCTTGGTGCATTCGCAAACAAACTATCCAAACATAAAACGATCGCATAAAAAAAGCGACCTACCATTGGTAGATCGCTCCTTTATTAACCCTAGTGAAAAACTAGAAATGTAAATCGATTTGAAGACGGTACATAAGGTTATCATCACTTCCTTCTTCCGTTGTATAGCTGATATCAGATTGAACTTTTAACTTGTGTCCAACTACGTATCTAGAAAAACCTAGCGTGTACATGTTAATTGGTTCTCTGCCTGTAACTTCAGTTGGTGTAATGTTCGTTACCCTTCCTGAAACTTCAAAGTTGTTCTTGAACATATATCCTAACTGTACATTAATTCCCGTTCCTTCATAAACTTTATCTCCAGTTAATGACCCATCTGAATTCTTAGCAAGCGCATCATCAGCTTTCTTATCCGCATATTCAGCCATAACTGACAAACCTTTGTACTTGAACATTAAATCTGCAAAAATGGTGTTGATAGATGTTTCATAATAACCGACATCATTGTACATGAAATCCTTAATATTTCCTTGCGCTCTAACCGCTCTATCATGATAGTCGTAAGTAACACCAACTGATAGTTTTGGCGTTTCCTCTCTTTTTGTATCACCTCCAGTATAATCACCTTTACTTGTGAACTTTCCGAATGGAAGAAATTCAACTCTTCCTGTCCAATCATAACCACCAATATTACCAGCTGTTATGTTTCGACCTTCTCCTTGCGACAATGAAGCAATTTCTCTAACGATGAAGTTTTCTCCAATCTTAAAGTGATGTCTTAATTGAATCCCCATATCACGATCGATGTTATACTTAGAATTCACTAAAGACCGATCTACGAATTGTAGATTTCCTGAAGAAACAACTCGTTCTCTGTTACCAGGTAATTTAGTTTGACCTGCCCAAAGCGTAAAGTTTCCAGCGAAATTCCATTTTAAAACGGCATCCAATATAAACCTCGGAGCATTTTTTGTTTCTGGACCTGCTCCAGACATATCTCGGTTAGACAGACCCATCTCCATTTTATACTTCAGTTTAGGTGAAAATGCATATCCACCAAACTTAAACCTCGATCTTCTAATCAGAAAATTAGATTGTGCGCCATTTGCTCCAAGACTATCGTTTAAGTTAACATCACCAACGAACAATGTTTGAAATCGGGCTCCAAATTTCATACTCCAACTAGAGTCGGCCGCAATTACATTCAGTATTCCTTTACCAAATTTATTATCCACTTTAGTTTGACTAAATCCTGTACCTACAAGGAGAGCTAGAAATAGAACGCTTATTATTTTTTTCATTTTATAATTCTTTCACAATTTTAATTACGGCAAAGGTGAATGATTCGCTCGTTAAAATCACGTCTCAGCAGCACATTTAAAGATTACTTAACAGACCTCTATCTTCTTAACATTAACTTAACATTGAATCAAGATTAAGGACATCTTACTACTCTACTTTTGGCCCTGAATAATATAAATACATATGCTTAAGCAGACGAATACAAAAACCAGATCACTCACAATCGCATTTAGATTGATTACGATCTTGACATTAATAAGTGTCACCCCATTCTACTCATTTGGGAAACAAACAGAAGACAGCACATCGACCAATGCAGTAACCGCTCCTATATACGCGCCAGTTCCTGTATCTGAAACTCCTTATAATGACTCCCTTTTTGGAGAAGTGAGCGTAGATCCTGAATACGGAAGTACTACAGTAAGTTGGGAAATGAAATTTGATGACATCGTATCATTGAAAGAAAACGGATATCAAGGTGTAATATACTTTGCTAATCTGGCCTCCATTGAAACTAAAGAAGATGGTTCTGAAATTATCACATGGGGTAAAACAGACTATTTTGATGTCTCAGAATCGAAATTCGAATTGAAAGGATTAGCTCAAGGAGAGAGTTATAAAATCAAGTTAGGTGTTGTAAGAACGGGAGATGTTATTAACCCTAGATTTAAACAAGAAGATGAGATTTGGTCTGAAATTCAAGGGTTTTCAATTGATAGTTTATTTGGCATTATTGATCTATTAAAGTTAATTGGTGCACTTTGCTTCTTCATCTACGGGATGAAAGTAATGAGTGAGGGGATTCAAAAACTCGCTGGAAACAGTATGAGAAAGATCCTTGGTAGCTTAACTAAAAACAGAGTATTCGGTGTAATTACCGGATTTAGTACAACCGCTTTGGTTCAATCATCATCGGCCACAACGGTAATGATTGTAAGCTTTGTAAACGCAGGACTTCTTTCTTTAACTCAATCAATTGGAGTTATTATGGGAGCCAACGTAGGAACAACAATTACTGCTTGGTTAATTACGATCCTTGGATTTAAAGTGAAGATGTCTGCTATTGCAATTCCGATGATTGGAATTGGGTTCCCAATGTTCTTTTCTTCTAAAGCTAAAATGAAAGCCTTAGCAGAATTCATCGTTGGTTTTGCTCTTCTATTCCTTGGACTTGATGAATTAAAACATGCTGTTCCAGATATCAAACACAACCCGGAGGTACTTGAGTTCTTAAGAACATGGACCTCAATGGGCTTCTTAAGCACACTACTATTTGTTGCAGTTGGTACCGTATTGACTGTTGTTGTTCAATCTTCTAGTGCTGCAATGGCCTTAACACTTGTTTTATGTGCAAACGGAACTATTCCTTTCGAAGCTGCTGCCGCAATGGTATTAGGTGAAAACATCGGAACTACAATTACAGCGAATCTAGCCGCCATGGTGGGTAATATACATGCCAAACGTGCAGCACTCGCGCACTTCGTCTTTAACATATTTGGAGTCATCTGGATGCTGATTGCTTTCCAAGGCTTTATTTGGTTAATTGATACCATGTTGGTGGATTACGGATATGGATCTCCGCTAGAAGACCCGGACAGCGTTCCAACCGCACTTTCGGTATTCCATACCACGTTTAATATTCTCAACGTTCTATTTATGATCTGGTTTGTTAAACTAATCGCCAAAATTGTAACTAGGATTGCGCCATCTAAAGGAGATGCGGATGAAGAATTCAGACTGGAATACATTAGCACTGGCTTAATGAGCACACCGGAAATGTCTATCCTGGAAGCGAAGAAAGAAGTTGCCAAATTCGGTAGGATCACTAATAAAATGTCTGGAAAAGTCAGAACCTTACTAGAAGAGACTGATAGAAAGAAAAGAATCAAACTTCACGCTTCGATCAAAAAGTACGAGGAGATTACCGATCGAATTGAAATCGAGATTACTACCTATTTAGGTAAAGTTTCCCAATCTGAATTGACGGAAGATGCTTCTAAACAAATTCAAGGGATGTTGAGTATCTCAAACGACCTTGAGCGAATTGGAGATATCTATTACCAAATGAGTAAAGGTATAGAGCGTAAGAATGATGAGAAAATATGGTTTAGTCAGGAACAAAGAGAGCATCTTGGGAAAATGATGGATCGAATTGACGGTTCATTTGAAATCATGACGAAGAACTTAGATAGTTCTTACGGAAGCATCTCTATGGACGAAGCAGTAGCTAGCGAAAGAGAAATCAACAGATATAGAAATGTAATTAGAAAAGAGCATATTGAAAACATGCAGAAAGAAGATTACAACATGAAGAGTGGAATGGCTTATAGCGATATGTTTAACTCTCTAGAGAAGGTGGGAGATCACCTGATCAATGTATCTGAAGGTGTAGCTGGAGAAATCTAGTCTAATTACAACTTATTTAAGGCGATTCTTGACTTCGGTTGGGAATCGCTTTTTTGTTTACACTGTTTTAAAACATTAAAGGTCCGGTAAACCACAGGATGATGTATGTGACGATATTACCAATTAATAGAAAAAGTAACTGCCTTAGAATTTCTTTGCTATTGTACGTTGCCATCCGATAGAACACTAAAAGCAGCGCCTCAAAAATAACTGATCCGAAAAATGCCATAAGAACAGCCCAATCATAGCCTTTTGTGGAGCCTAAAGCGACTATGGCACCTAAAATTGTACTGAAGGCATTCAGGCAAACGGCTGCCAAAAGCCCTTTCCAATTCAGAAGATGACCTCGCCTCGCCATATTTAAGAAGATTCCCTCAATAAAGGAAACTCCAATAAAACTCAGGAACATGAACTCCAGCAGAAATTCCGGAATCATCATATTTAATAAGGGCAAATCCACTTATTAAAAGTATTGATATTAATTACGGTTTTAGAAAATTTATCTAATAATCACTTCAGACTCTACCCAGTTACTTTCGTTTAGAGCTCTGTCAACTAGCATGATTCGATATTTGATGGTGTCTGACTCCGAAGAACCTATGTTATAGAAGAAAGGTTCTAAAGTCATTTGAATCTCGCCTTTTAAAGCTTTATTCTGACCGGCTGGAGTGATGACGGGAGTTCTGTATTTAAACTCAATTGGATTACCTAAGAAATCTAACCCTTGAACCCAGCCAAGAGCGTCATCTTTCTCCCAATATTGTGCGAATAAGTTAAAATGATAAATACTTGATGTATCGTATGGAGCAATCGTATCGCCATCGTCCAAACCAATATCGCCATCTCCATCTTGAAATGTGATGGTTAGGTTCGCAGAATCTGATAAAATATCGAAACTCTTAAAGCCGATTTCAGGTTCTGGTGGAAACTGCTGAGGTTTTAGGCATGAGGCCATCACTAAAACAAGCCCTAAAACTACTACCCCGATTTTCCAAAATGATCGCATAAGTGTAAATTTACCACATAATTTGAAATTGAAAACACTTCCCAAACATATTGAGGCAATCTTCAACATCAATTCTGATGAAGAGTTTAACGCAAAAGCGCTAGAAATATTTCATTTTCAGGCCGAAAACTGTGATGTTTATCGGACCTACCTTTCGTTGTTAGGCATACGACCTAAACTGATTAATAAATTGGAAGAAATTCCATTTTTACCGGTTGAACTTTTTAAAACCAAGAAAATATTCATGGGAGATGATACTCCCGATCTCGTGTTCAAAAGCAGTGGAACAACTGAAACTGGCAGGAGTCGGCACTTTGTTCGTTACCCAATCATTTATGAAACGGCTTTCACCAAAGGCTTTGAACATTTTTATGGAGAAGCGGAAAATCAGGTCATTTTGGGCTTGCTCCCATCCTATTTAGAGCAAGGAGAATCCAGTTTAGTATACATGACGGACCAATTAATTAAACAGAGTGGTTCTCTAATGTCTGGCTTTTACCTGGAAAATTTCAAAGATTTAAATGATGTATTGGCAGTTTGCAAGCTAGCAAACATCCCTACTACATTACTCGGGGTAACTTATGCCTTATTAGACTTTGCGGAAGAGTTTCCTCAAGATTTATCGGGAATTCGAATCATGGAAACTGGCGGAATGAAAGGACGGAGAAAGGAGATGATTCGCTCCGAGGTTCATTCGGAATTAAAAGATGCCTTTAACGTCAATCAAATTCATTCAGAATATGGAATGACAGAACTGCTGTCCCAAGCTTATTCAAAAGGTGACGGTATTTTTAAATGTCCTCGTTGGATGCAAATTAGCCTTCGGAAAAATACAGACCCTGTGTATTCAGATCCTAACTTATCTGCCGGAATGGTCAACATTATTGATCTTGCTAATATTGAATCTTGCTCGTTTATCGCAACACAAGACCTAGGGAAAATTGGCCCTGATGGATTTGAAATCCTAGGAAGAACAGATCATTCTGATGTAAGAGGGTGTTCTCAGTTGACGCTTTAAAAGCAGTTACGATTTCTCGATTACGAAATGATTCTTCTTTCCTTTAGAAACAATCATGTACTTGGCATATAACCAATCTTCATCATTGATTTGATAATCTGCAGCGATCTTAGCTTTATTGATAGCCACCGCATTTCCTTGCAATGCTCTTCGCGCTTCTCCATTAGAAGAATAAACCCCAGTTTTTCCCGCTAGAAAATCAAGCAAGCCCAGTCCTTCTGCTGAATCAATATTTACCCGATCAAAAGATCCTATCGCGCTTTCAAAATCAGCTTGCCCCATACTGGACAATTCGTTTTTTCCAATGCTTCTATCAAACATGATGTTGTTGTCAAGTCCTAAAGAGTCATAATCAGCTTTAGAATGAACTCTAATGGTGAGTTCTTTGCCTAATTCCTTTTGCAATAATTGTTTACCTGGATCTTCTGCATGTTTTGCTTCCAACCCTTCTATTTCATCCTTTGATTTCAAAGAGAAAATTCTAGTGTAGGTTACTGCATCTTCATCTGAAGCCTTGTGCCAGTAGTCGTAAAAATCTCTTACCGAGGTTTTTTCTTTATTTAACCAGATTGCTCCACCCGCAGTTTTACCAAACTTAGTTCCATCCGCTTTTTTAATCAATGGTGTAGTTACTGCAAACGATGGAGTTCCACCCATTCTTCTGATCAATTCTGTTCCTGCAACGATGTTTCCCCACTGGTCTGAACCTCCACATTGGATGGTACAATTGAATTCTTTATTCAAGTGAAAGAAATCATAACCTTGAACCAATTGGTAGCTGAATTCAGTAAACGACATTCCAGTGGCTAATCTTGATTTCACGGAATCCTTGGCCATCATTACGTTAACCGAAGCATGCTTACCAACATCCCTGATAAACTCTAAAAAGCCCATGTTCTTGAACCAATCGTAATTATTTACAACAACTGCTGACTGATCACCACAATCAAAATCAAGGAATTTCTTTAATTCAGCAGTCACTCCGGCTTGATTCTTTTCAAGCGTTTCCATGTCTAATAGGTTTCGCTCTTGCGATTTTCCAGATGGATCTCCTACCATTCCGGTAGCTCCTCCAACTAAAGCAAATGGCTTGTGTCCAGCTCGTTGAAAATGAACTAATGTCATAATCTGAACTAGATTACCAATATGCAATGAGTCCGCTGTTGGATCAAATCCGATATACCCCGATGTAACTCCTTTTTCCAGATGTTCATCAGTTCCAGGCATGATGTCTTGAATCATTCCTCTCCATTTCAGCTCGTCTATAAACCCCATTGTCAATTTCTTTAAGACAAAAATAGAATTCATTAGCATTCAAGAAACAATTCAAGGGTCATTTTCCTCCCTCTCTTAAGAATCTGGCCACATTTCACTTAAAAAGTCGATAATTGTGGCTTCCTGGGGCAAAAATAAAACCGGCCGAAATACTTGATTTAGGGCAATACCATAACCTAGAGCAGCCAACTGTCGTATACTATCCTACACGTGAAGCGATTTTTCTACCATAAACGTTCCTTATTATTCTCAATTCCATTGAGTTTATCAGCCATTGCCGTCATCTTTATTGGCCCTCGTGGATGGTTCTTTTCTTTACTACTATTGTTCGCTGCGCTTTACCTATCGGGCACATGGACTGCCATAGAGATTGATAAAGAGAAGCAGAAACTCAAAAGAATTAAAGGATTTTTGTGGTTTTCATCAGGAGAATGGGAAGAGTTAAGCCAATATGATAAAATCTATGTCGGTCCTGAAATCCATATTGGCAGCTCCGGCACCTTAATAAAGGATAAAAAAGAAAAAACTTCCTTTAACATCTACCTCATCAATAAGGCAGGAATACGCTATACACTAGAGAAAATGCAAGATTTGCGTCCTGCAATGAAAAACGGGGCTTATTATGCGAGGATTATGGGACTACAATATGATATGTGGAAATGGCCGAAACGAAGGAAATCAGATGCGAGCTGAAATTAATCTAGTCGCATTTTCTTTGACCTGATTAATCCCAACACCAAAATCGGTATGCTAACAATGATAACTACTATAGCTGGAAAAATCACCATGAAGGTTGGGTATTCCCAAATGTAATCATCCAATTCTGAAGTAATCAAACTAAATAGCTTTGCGCTCAAACTCGCAATTAAAAGCCCTATGGACATTGCAATTGCTAAATAACGTGTACCTACATTTTGTACAATGGCTGAATGTAAAACTGGCGCGATATGAATCTCTGCCAAACCAATTAAAACTGCAAATGAAATCGCCCACCAGGTATATGCTCCAGGATCAAAAGGATGAAGAAGCGTAAAGAGAAAGGCAGCACCAAGGCAAAATATTCCAATTGCCAGCTTAATGAATTTATTGAAATAAACGAAAGTCCACACTAAGACAGCTGCCACTGCGCAAACGATCATAACGATTGATTGAATATTTTGGCCAGCCAAGGCATTTTCACGTAAGTTCCCAAAGCCGATAGTCTCTCGAAAGGCACTCAGAACAGCTTGAAGCAGCTCATACATCCCCCAAAAAAAGATGGCGCCAACCATAGCTACAATTAGTAACAATACTTTATTTCCAACTGACCCTGGTTTCGGAATTTTCGACTGAACCAACTGATCATCAATCAACTCTTCATCCAGCACAGCGAATGGTTCATCAACCCTTTTCCGAGCCGCATTTACTTGCTTAAAAAACACTGCACAAACCGTAGCCAAAACCATGAAGCCTGCAGCTATAACTAACGCAATTTCGTACGACCATTCATCAGCTATCAAGCCTATCAACAGAATTCCAATAAATGCCCCCAGATTAACCGCTAAATACTGAATAGTAAAGCCCGCTTCAATCGTTCTTGGTTTGTTTAAATAGAGTTTTCCGAACATTGCAAGAAAATTAGGGCGGTATAAGCCATTACCAATTGCAACAATGAAAAAAGGTAGATAGACGCCAAGTTGATCAGCCCCTAAAAAAAACAGAATTCCAATGGCTTGCAATCCTCCACCAATTATAATGGCCAACTTATTTTTAAGAACAAAATCACCCAATAGTCCACCTATAGGTGCGGCTAATGCAACCAACAAAGTAAAAAATGCATACGCTGAAAGCGTGGTTGTAAAATCATTGTTAAAGTATTCTTCAAGTAAAAACAATACCATTATGGCCCTCATCCCATAATAAGATGTTCTTTCGAAAACCCTAGAAACACAGAAAATTAAGGTAGACCAAGAATGTTTTTGAACGGTGCTCATTACTTCAATTAGCCTTTAAATTTGTTCGAGAACTAACTTTTAAATATACCAGAAGCACTGTTCCTAAAACTGCAAACAAACTAAATAAGATCATAGCAATCATGATTGGATTTGCGTCAATTTCTTCATTGTACGACTTTTGAATTCCTTTAGCGGAATACCCTATTCCAACACCAATTGACAACATCATTCCGTATGTTGTCCCTAACCATTTAGGGTTTATACGCTGAGCGAGTACAGAATATATAATTGGCTCCAAAAGAAGTAAAGATCCTCCAATTAGCAAACTAAAAATTGACAACCAAACCAAATCATAGGTGCCATTTCTGAATAATATCATTAAATATGCCAAGGCTAAAAACAAGAAACCAAAGCCGACTTTAACTTCACTTTTAATAGGTTTCTTAGTCCTGAAAATTGCAAAAACCACTCCTATGGCAATCACCGCAATTTCTCCAATATAACTTCTCCAATCACCTCTATAAATTAAGTCTGCTATCTCTTTAAATCTAACATAAGAACCATTTAAACTTCTTATAAAACCATAGCCGATCCAGAAAATAGCAACCATTAACAAACAAAATATAATTGTCTTCCAGCTTATTTTCGAAGCGACCAGTCTCTTATCAACTTTACTCTCACCCATAGCTTCATCAGACCCTAAAGGAAATGTACTATTGTCTAAAACATTCGAATTATAATTTACTCTACGTTTCCTGCCGGAAGGTGCTAGTATGGCAAAAACCATAGTCCCTAAACATAAGAAGGCAGCAACTACTAAAGTGAAAAAAATCTCCGCGCCTCCACGGTCAGGGGCTGTTCCGATTAGGACTGTTCCAACAAGCGCACCGATGGCAACTGCAATTTGATAAATTGTGAACCCAGTATCGGCTTTTTCCAATTTATTAGCATAAGATCTACCTAAAATATTCAGTAGACTTGATTTATAAAATCCGGAACCAATCATAATAATGGCCACCCCAATTTCAAAATAAAAATCCGGTTGCCACAATAGGAGGACTAGGCCTAAAAATTGCAAAGTGCTTCCAATAATCAAAAACAGTTTACTGCGATCCAGAAGGTCTCCTAGTAATCCACCTAATAAGTAACTGGCAACAATAATCCAACCGAAGTAAGGCAAAAAGTCATCCACTTTTTCAGAGCCTCTCTGAATCATCGAAACAATCAAAAGCACCACCAGAATCCGATGACAGCTGCGAACTGCGCTCTCAAAAAGAGCTGAAGCACTTAAAAACCAAGTTACTTTACCGTGCTTATTTTTAGTAGCCTCAGAAGTTACTTCGTCATTCATTTTGAAAAATTTGACAAATAGAAAGCCTCGTTAAAAGTGTTCTAACTTTTACTTTACCTCATCCAATATCACACCGATTTCCATGCAATACTGTAAAGGCTCTTGCTCCATTGCGTGCTCAAGTTTGTAGGTATAGTTTCCAGCTTCTTCGAATTTCTTTTTAGGGAAAACCAAGTGCTCACTATCCCAGATATCTCCACCTGCAAAGCCAATGTAATCACCTAATTCATCTCTACAGGTTAACGCAAGTTCATATGAGTTCACTTCTCCTCCTGGAGTCGTTTCAGTCATTTTCACTTTGGTCACCGTATGTTGAAACCCATAGATATATCGAAATGAAATACTCATATCGAATTCATCACCTGCAGCTGCAATTGGCACTATAAATTCTCTAGAATCTTCTAATTTCCATTCCACTAATGGAGAAAGATCTTGATTCTCATTGTATACTCTGCCTTCTTTTTCACAAGCAACTAAGGCAAGTAGTGAAAGAGTTAAAGCAAAAAAGGTGATTTTTTTTATCATGTTTGAGTTATTTATTTTCTTGAATTAAATGTTCTATATCGGCTTGAAATCTACTGATTAAGTCGGTTGAAAACGACCTGATCGCTTTATCCTCGTCATTATCGATTCCGTCTGACGCCTTTGCAATCATTTTCATTGCAACTATAAATTCTACGTAATGTGGAGACGGTCCATACTTTTGACAAAAATTAAGCGCCTTCAAGTAAACTTGTTCAACGTCATTCTTTTTAGCCGACTCATATTGAAAAGACCAACTAATCCCTGACGCCCACATATGACCATCAAGCATAAACTTAAGTTCTTCCTTCTCTTCACTTTGAACAATCCCATCAGCCATTGCTACAACATATAGCAACTCACCCATGGTTTCAAATAGTTTGGCCTCATCCGTCATTGGCAGTCGTTTCTAATTATTTTTTAAGGTAACAAAAATGTAACTGAAAACAGCAATTTAATTTAGCTTAGATTTTTCTTTTGCCTAAAGGCTTTCCCCTTATCTTCGCCATGATGATTCTTGTAACTGGAGCAACAGGTTTAGTTGGCGCACATATTTTATATGATTTAAGCCAAACCGAAAGTAAAATACGCGCTTGTAAACGCGAGACTTCGGACTTGTACTTCGTAGAATCTCTTTTCGATTTCTATGGTGGCAATGCAGCCAAATCACTGTTAGCAAAAATAGAATGGGTTGATGCGGATGTCACCAACATTGACGACATGTTGGTCGTCACGAAAGATATCGATATTGTATATCATGCTGCGGCTATAGTTTCTTTTCAAAAGAAACAAGCTGACGCAATGATTTCTGCTAATATTGACGGCACTGCTAACGTGGTAAATGCCTGTAAAGAAAACGGGGTTAAGAAAATTGGTCACATTAGTTCAGTAGCAACGCTTGGACCTTCAAAACATGGCGAAGCATTAAATGAAAAACACTTTTGGGAGATCTCTAAAGACAATTCCAATTATGCGATTAGCAAACATGGCGCTGAGCAAGAAGTCTGGAGAATAAATGAAGAAGGTGTTGACATTGTAATGGTTAACCCTAGCTTGATTTCCGGACCAGGAGATTGGAACAAGAGCAGCACCGCGATTTTTAAAACTTCATACAACGGATTAAAGTACTTCACAGAAGGATGTACCGGATTTGTTGACGTAAGAGACGTTAGTAGCACCATCATTAAGTTGGTCAACTCTGAAACGAAAGCAGAACGATTTATATTATCTGCTGAGGATGTTGTTTGGAAAGACCTATTTAATATGGTAGCAGCAGCTTTCAACATTCCAAAGCCTAGTAAAAAAGTGACAAAAACAAAGGCCGAAATCGCATGGAGGGTCTTACGTTTTATAAGTTTTTTCACAGGAAACACTCCACAGGTCACTAAAGAAACTGCGAGGTCAAGTTTAAGACAACGCCATTTTTCAAATTCGAAAATTATTGACTTAATCGGTATTAAATTTATTCCGATTGAAGAAAGTGTTAAGACTACTGTTGAGTTTTTGCAAAAGTACTACGTGGGTAGGAATTAGGTAATTGGAACATTTCTTGCTTACCACCGTACTACCAAAGGTTTTATTAAATATATGAGATTCACCCTCTTCATTTGCTTCATGCTAACTGCATTTTCCATAAGTGCCCAAAGCGACACCACTTGTCGACTTACGATACTTGTTGTGGACACGGCTACCAATGCACCACTCAACGCATCTATTGAATTATATGACTATAGCACCGAAACTCACGACACGATCTTTCATCAAGACTCAACTTCAATACTAACTCAGGAGTTGTTTATGAGAACGAATTATGGAATTGGCGCATTGGTCACTGGGTATCACAATGAACCTGTTTCTTATACAACTGGAGAACCAAATACTCACGATACGATTAAAGTATTTCTTGCCCAAGTTGATCAGATGATATTCTCCTCTTTACCAGTTATTTACTTTGGCCCTTATGATTTTGGAATTCCAGAAGACAGTGCTACAAACGAGAATCTAGAATTACTTTTTAATGCTTTAAAAAGGTATCCAAAACTAAAACTGTCGATCGAAGGGCATGCAAGTTCCAAAGAACAAAAAGCATTTAAGACATTATCCACTGATAGAGCACATGCGATTTATACCTTACTCATTTCGCAAGGAATTGATCTTAATCGATTAGATTTCACTGGGAAAAAGGACAAATCTCCGGTGTTTGCAACGAGTCCTATTGAAAGGGCTAAACTCTCCCGAAGAGTTGTCTTTACAATGATCTTGGACTAACGTCCGTAATCGTCATAGTATTCTTCATAGTAAGTTTCCCATTGATAGATTAAATCAATGTTCTGTGCTTCTATTTCAGTTAATTGCGCCCTGATATCCACACCCATTGGCATGTACCATTCTTGGGCTTCAAAGTGATGTCTGAATTCTTTATTCTTAAAACAATATCCATGTCTCGCATAGATTTCATTTCTCATCATGCTTAATTCATCTTCCATCAAATTTTCAACATCTTCGGTTGCCAACACACGCTCAGAAGCTTCTGGCCATTTACCAACAGATGTTTGATACTCAAATCCTTTTTTACCAAGGGTATAATCTCTTCTCGAATTACCTTCTTCTTCAAAAGCGATCCAACTACCCGAAAGTTCCTCAGTACCTAAGTCAATTTTGAATTCAAACGTTCCATCGTATTTGTCATCTCCTGGTTCCTCCAATTTAAATTTGAATGCATTATCTCCACTCTCTGATACCGTTCCCGTTAATGGTCTGTAATTTCCTGCGCAAATACTGTATCCGGTAACCTTATTATCTTCAATGTGAGCAATCGAAACATTGATTTTGTTTTCACCAAATGCACCTACCCAATATCCAACCAATCTATTTTCTGATTCGGCTTCAATTTCGAGCATCGAATTATCGATGACCTCTTGCAATTCAGATTTACTTCCACCAATTAGCCTAGCGTCTTTCTTTAGAGCCACACCTTCAACCGTTTCAGCTACGTCATTTATCTTATTGAGGGTCTCATCTAATGATGAATTCACCGTGGCTTCTCCTCCGCATGCGCATAATAAAGCGAGAGCGGGTAATAATAATTTAATCTTCATAATAAAAAGTTTGTACCGTATAATGCATTTCTTAGTTTAACGAAACATATTCAAGCATAATTTATTGAAAATAGTAAAAATTATACTGGCAATTCTATTATTCGCAGCCCTATCTTATTTCACTTGGCTGATGATCAAATCAACTTTGCCTTATTTTTCAATGGAACCAAATGTTCGATTTTTGAGGATTAAACAGAACTACATTGGTGCTGGAGGTGAGAAATTTGATTATTTAGGGAACCCCATAAGGTATTGGGCTTTTTACCTTCATGTCTTTACAAGTTGCATTTTACTGTTCGCTGGGTTTACCCAATTTTCTAAAAAAATTCTGAGTAAGGTTCCACGACTCCATAGGGTTTCTGGCTGGATCTATATTGTTGTTTTGATCTTCATTTCAGGCCCTTCAGGCTTTATTATGGGAATGTATGCCAATGGCGGCAATTATTCCGTATTCGCTTTTCTTGTACTTAGCTCAATTTGGATCTTTAGTACCGCTATGGCGCTTTACACGGTTTACAAAAAGAAGTATAAAGCGCATCGGAATTGGATGGTTATTTCTTATGCCCTAACCCTCTCTGCGCTGACTTTAAGAGCATGGAGTTACTTATTAAAGATGCATTGGGTTGATTTAGGTTTTGAAGCTGTTCGTCCCATGGATATATATCGAATTGTTGCGTGGCTCGGATGGGTTCCAAATTTCTTATTTGCTTTAAGCTGGATTTGGTTAAACCGGAATAAGAAAATCTAGTTTAGGATAGATCCCTTTTTATTGACCAATACGATTTTGGTTTTATCGGCATCGTAAAGTTTTGTATACACATCCTTAATGATATTGAACTCATCAACCGTTACATGTTGCTTCTTAAACTTCTGATACTTTACCACTTTCACCGCATCCTTCTCTTTGGTGAATTTCAATTGGTAAGAAAAGTACTCGTTGTCTATTGAGATATCTTCCGGCAATTTGTATAATCGTTTCCCCTCTGGAAACCTAAGAAGTAAAGACTCTTTGGTTGGCGCAACTTCAGTTATTAAGCTCAAATCCAATGTATTCATTCTTTCTTCTGAAGAAAAGACAACACTGTTATTTACTGGATTTAAAAACGGCACATTCATGAAATAAATATCAAGTACGTTGTCAGAATACTTATCACTCTTCAACTTGTACTTACCTCGAAGTGGTTCCGTAATATTATCTGGATTTTCGAAATCCATTTGCTCCAACTTCACATTATTAAATAGCTCTTCACCAATCATTTCAAGCAATTTGTTTTCTACTTCATGCTTTGGTTTAGCTTCAATCCACTCTCTCAAAAGACCAGACAACAAGCCTTTGTACTCTGCATCCACTTCAATATCTATGGAATAGTCATTATTTATCTGAGCAACGATATCATACTGTATTCCATTCTTATCGGTATTCAAATAATCATTTGGAAGCCTAAATAATTTTTCATCCGGACCATCTATAATTAATCCCCATGCATTCACGTCATTTTCATTGATCACGTAGTGTGGATAGTTATCTGTAGTTAAATCGTAATATTTCATTTCTCCATTCAACTTGACTCCAGCAATTACATGATCGAAATACATGCTTGGAACGGTTTCCATATCGAAATAACTATTGGTCTTCACCAAAACGAAATGTGATTCAATTCCTAATTGCGTTAGCATGTTAATCATAACAGTAGCAACATCTTTACAATCTCCAATTTTTCCTGAACACGTTAAATCGGCATTTTTAGGAATGAAATTCGAATTCAATAGGTTGTTAAATGAATACTTGATTTTCTCTGTTATATAATTGTACACAGTAATGACCTTTTCTTCATCTGTCATCGTATCTGTAATGATCTCCGCAAGGATCTCATCAATTTCATATTTAGACTCGAGCTTGCGATAAGTTTTTGCATGGTACCAATTAACAATATCACCCCAGTTCTCAACCGTACTTATTTGAATGTTAGACCAAATATCGTTTCCATCAATTGCTGCTTCTTCTCTCGTAATTTTTGGAATGTTGGCGAACTTCCACGTATAATGATCATATCCTTCTTTGGTTGATTTAACCATCGAATCTTCCAACTTATGCATCTTGTAAGTAAAGGCTTTGCCTTCGGGAATCATTACCTCCATTTTAAAATTGTAAACAGGAGCATGATAGGTCGTATAATTAAACATAATGAGTTCATTCCCTAATTCCGACTTTGGCCGCCAGTCTGCACTTGCTTCTAGTTGGATTAAATCACCAGGTTCTAGGTTTTTAAATACTGCGAAACTTCCATTAGCATCAGGCACTAATTCAGCACCATTTGATTTAATTACTTTCACATAATCGATCTTACCCAATCGAGAAAAATCATATTCTACCCAGCTTGATGCGCCTGCTTCTGTTAAGATCAGGATCAACATTTTGGAGTACATGTGTACTTTTCCTTGCTCATCGTAAATCAGATCTTTAGAATGTCCGATGATAACAGACTCTTCCTTTTGCGCAGACTTGGTCCAAGATCGATCCGTCATCCAGTCTTCAAAGGAAGCTGTGGTGAACTTCTCTTTCAATTTCTTAACTCCTTCAATCTTGGCAATTTTTTCTTGAATACTGCTTATAGTATAGGATTTTGAACTTAATAAGATCGCCTTTTGATAGAGCTCTAATGCTTTTGCTTTCTTATCCTGATCAAAATAAATATCGCCCATCAACTCATAGATTTCCTGGTTGTATGGCTTAATTTTTAATATCTCTTCCATTTCAGCTAGCGACTCATCATATCTTTCTAAATTGAATAAATATTTTGCCTTCTTCTCTCTATGGTAGTCGTTGTATGGCTCCACACCGATAAGTTCGTCATACAAGGCTAAAACCTTATCTGGCTTATCATCTCCTTTGTATTTCTTGATTAAAATGGTGTAATCATAAGACTTAAACTCCTTTGCAATTCTCTTTTTAGCTGCTTTGAAACGCTCCTTATCTGTTGTCACATTAGAATAATCCCGACTCATATCGTAATCCACAGGTTTCAAATCATCGTCTAAAAACCGATTCAAGGCATAGGTCTCCTTGTAATCTGGATACTCTTCTTGAATGTTTTTTATGAAAGTTTCCAACTCATCTTTCTTTCCATTTTCTTTCAGGTACTTACCTTTTAACTTGATTAGGTTTAAGTTGGTCGGTGCCAACTTCAGTAATTTTTCAAGTTCCTTTTCAAATTTCTCTTGACTATTTACAGGATCCACTTCCTTTAGTTTCTCACTCAACAAGGCATACGAAGGGCTTTTGTCCACATCAATGCCATCTAGCGCTTCATAACCCTTTTCACGCTTTCCGTTAATCATGTACACCTTCGCAGCTAGGTACTTGAAGAACGAGCTTTCAGAATTTGACTTCAATAAATAATGAAATCGTTTTTCAATTTCATCTTCATTTCCGTATGCCAAAGCGGCATTCAACAACAGATAATAGTTGAATAAATTTTTATCGTCATTTTTAATATGCTCTTCTATCTCGTTGATAAAATTATTCTTCAACTTCTCCGGATTAAAGTTACCTGGAGCATAAGCTGTGTTATCATAGGAAGAGGTCATTTCGATTGGCAATCCAGCCTTATCTGTAAGTCTAATTCTAATCGTAGATTTATTATAACTCGATTTATTCATCTTTTGAATCACTTCGATTCCTGAATCAAACGAACGCATTAAATCATACGAATTCCCATAGCCACTGGCTGTCTTATCGCCCTTATAATAAGTGCCTAAGGCAGACTTTACCAAAATTCGATGATTGCCTTTTTTTAGTTTGATTTTTACTTGCTCTGTATCAAATTCAAAATCGATTGCATTTTGCTCACCAAAGACCAGTTGATCATCTACCCAAATTTTAATTGGAGAATATCGTCCAACTTTCACATACACTTCTTGATCTTCTTGGATTTCAAAAAACGAATTGGCAAAACACACAGCGTCTTTATATCCGACATTTAAGTGACGCTTAAAATCAATCATATGTTTTGGATGAATATAAGCTGGCTGCACCCAATTGATTTCCTGCTTCTTGAAGTTTACAATCGTCTTTTTCGCATCAAACTTGGTATGTTCTGGCTCGAATTCTTTTAAATAACCATATCCATTTATGTTTTGAAAAGGACCCATAAAACTCCATTTAAAAGGATTATAGATTTTTAAGTACTTCGATTTATACGATTCGAATTTTCGGGCCACCTTATCTTCATAGGCTTCGTCTGACAACTTTGGGATTTGAAACCTAAAGCTCATATCTCCATGTTCAAAATCATTAAGACCTCTGCCTGTTTTACTGGCCAACGTGTAAAACCTTAAGTCAGAATAATGATTGCGAATGTATGTCTCAGCATACTTGGATTCCATCAACGAATTTCCATGAAATTCGCTCAAAAAAATCATGCCTTCTAGTGCTGTTTTATTGATTGAGTCTTTTTCTAGTTCTGCTTGAAAAGACTTAGCAGCTTGTGTGAAATCGTTATTTGCAATTGACTCCCACCCCGTTTGGGCGGTGATTGAATTGACAAGCAACATAAACGCTGCCAGAATTACTATTCTCATTCTTCTAATTGGGTTAACTAATCTAATATACAGAATGTTAATGCAAAGCATGGCGATTGGTACATAAAAGCACCGGAAACCGAATTATTTTGTGATTAATTAAGATTCTGATCCTATTCACGATCAGAGTGGGTATAAAAAAAGCCCTTTGTTTGCACAAAGAGCTTTTAAAATTTTAGTTTCGATTAGACTATTTTACAAATGCCTGGATCGTTTTTTCAATAATCGATACGCAATCCATCAATTGAGCCTCCGTCATAACCAAAGGAGGAGCAAATCGGATAATATTACCGTGTGTTGGTTTTGCCAATAGGCCGTTTTCTTTTAACGCAACGCAAAGATCCCAAGCAGTTGAACTGTCTTCAGTATCATTGATTAAAATCGCATTCAAAAGACCTTTTCCTCTAACAGAATTTACAAGATCAGTTGTAGCAATAATTCGGTTCATTTCATTTCTGAATAATTCACCTAATCGTTGTGCGTTTGCAGATAGGCCTTCTTCCTGAACTACTTCCAAAGCAGCAACAGCAACCTTGGCTCCAAGTGGATTTCCACCGAATGTAGAACCATGTTGTCCAGGCTTAATAACCATCATGATATCATCATCGGCAAATACTGCTGACACTGGATATACACCACCAGAAACTGCTTTACCAAGAATTAGTATATCCGGCTTTACGTTCTCATGATCAACAGCCAATAACTCACCTGTTCTTGCGACTCCAGTTTGAACCTCATCTGCGATAAATAAAACACCGTTTGATTTACACATTTCTGAAGCTGACTTTAAGTATCCTTCATCTGGAACATAAACACCTGCTTCTCCTTGAATTGGCTCTACCAAAAATCCAGCAACATTCTCTTCTTTCAAAGCCGTCTCCAGCGCAGCAAGATCATTGTAAGGGATTTTGATAAATCCAGGAGTAAAAGGACCAAAGTTTTTTCTTGCGTCTGGATCATTCGAAAATGAAACTATAGTAGTTGTTCTACCGTGGAAGTTGTTCTCACAAACGATAATTTTTGCTTCGTTCTCAGCAATTCCATTTTTTTCATAAGCCCATTTTCTACAAAGTTTGATAGCTGTTTCTACAGCTTCAGCTCCCGTATTCATTGGAAGTACTTTATCGAATCCAAAAAACTCAGTAATGAATTTCTCATAAGGACCTAAAACATCATTGTAGAATGCTCTTGACGTTAGGGTTAATGTGCTAGCCTGATCCGTTAATGCTTTTACAATTTTCGGATGACAATGACCTTGATTCACAGCAGAATAAGCAGATAGAAAATCATAATATTGTTTTCCTTCACAATCCCACACATGAACACCTTCACCTCTGGCTAAAACCACAGGTAGTGGATGATAGTTATGCGCACCATATTTATCTTCAAGCTGTATCGCTTCTTGCGAACTTAGTTTCGTTAATGTTTCCATTATATCTTATTTATATTGATACCCTTCGGAACGTTTCCTTGATTGGGGCCTCATCACGGAGAGTGGCCATCCTTTCCTCATAGGAGAGAAATCATCCTGTATCCACCGACAGGTAGACCTTTCAAAGATAAGGGATTCTGTTCAAAAAAAAAACATGATAAACGGTCATCTTCATTTTCATAAAATCATCCATTTATCTTAAGGTTCACTTTTTCATAACGAGTAAAAATTATCTTTGCAGCCGTATCATGGATCAAGAAAGAACACAAGACTATCAAAACAGACTAGCTGGAGCAGAAAAAAGAGTTTCAGAAATTAGAGGGAAAATTAATTCGGTCATCACGTTAAGAATTCTGGTTTTTCTTGCTGCAGGGTTCGGGGTTTACTTTTTCCTCGAGACTCCATGGGTTTCATTTGGATCTGGTTTAACTGGATTAATCATATTTGGATTATTGGTTAAACGTCACGGGAATCTTTCTTTATCTAGGAAATATCAAGAGTCTATCGCTACATTAAACCAACTGGAGCTAGATGCATTTCAAGGCAATTTCGAAGAACTCGACACCGGTAAAGAGTTCCTGGATCCAGAACATGATTATAGTTACGACATTGATCTTTTTGGTAAAGGATCATTCTTCCAGTTTTTTAATCGAACCAAGACTTTTGGCGGAAAACGAAAACTAGCTCAATTGCTTACTCTAAATAGCTGTGATCGTTTAAACGAGAAGCAAGAAGCCACTCAAGAAATCTCTTCGAAAACCGACTGGAGACAACATTTCATTGCCACCGCGGATATTATTGAGGAGATGAAAGAAACTGAGCCTGTTACTACCTGGCTTAAAGAGCACAAGCCTTACCTTAAATCAGTTGTGATCCAAATACTTCGGTTTATCTACCCTGTTGCGTCATTGGCCTCTTTTATTCTTTTGTCAATGGACCTGATCTCTTACCATTTAGTTGTAGGGTTGTTTTTTGGTGGACTGATTGTCACAGGTATGTTTATTAAAAAGACTACCGCAGTTTATCAAGTAGCGAGTAAAAACAGTGAGATCATCAATCAATACGCGAAGCTTTTACAAGCCATTGAAACTGAGCAATTCGATTCTGTTATAATGAAAGCGCACTTGGAATCTATTCGAACCGATAAAAAATCTGCTGCAGCTATTCTGAATGAGTTGGGTAAGATCATGAACCAATTGCACAGCAGAAACAACTTGCTAATTGGAATATTCGGAAATGCATGGGGCTTATGGGATTTGCAGTATGTGTCCAAACTTGAAAAGTGGATCTCCATGTACAAAAACCAAGCGGAACAGTGGTTTGAGACAATACATGAAGTAGATGCATTAATTTCTACAGGTAATTTTGCTTCAAACTATCCAGGATATTGCTATCCATCTTTGAATTCTGATGACAATGTAATCAAGGCAACGTCTGCTGGTCATCCTTTAATTCCTGCGGTGAAAAGGATAAATAATGACATCCTTATTTCTAAAAATAATTTTGTGATAGTGACCGGTGCCAACATGGCTGGAAAAAGTACATTCTTGCGTACCATAGCTTTAAACATTGTTATGGCGAACGCTGGAATGCCTGTTTGTGCGACAGACTTTGAATACTCTCCTATCAAGTTAATTACCAGCATGAGAACTTCAGATTCACTTCAAAAAGAAGAGTCTTATTTCTTCTCAGAATTGAAGCGATTGAAATTCATTATTGATAAAATCCAGACAGATAAATACTTCATTATATTGGATGAGATTCTAAAAGGGACCAATAGTAAAGACAAAGAACAAGGATCCAAAAAATTCGTGAAAAAGTTGGTAGCGTCTGGATCAACTGGAATCATAGCAACTCATGATCTAGCTTTATGTCAAATTTCAGAAGACTTCAGCAGCGTAATCAACCATTATTTTGATGCTGAAATAATAGAAGGCGAATTACGTTTCGATTATAAAATGAAAGATGGGGTTTGTCAGAATATGAATGCTTCCTTCCTATTGAAAAAAATGGGAATCGTTGACGATTAAAGCATCGTTAGCAACTCTTCCAGATGGTTGATTTCAATTACGTCATGCTCTAGATCCTTGCCATGCGGATTATACCAAATGCCCACCATTCCATAATCCTTGCCACCAATAGCATCAACTTCTAAGGTATCACCTATCATCACGCTCTCCTCTGGTTTAGCATTCGCTTTGTCTAATGCGAATTTGAATACACTTGGATGCGGTTTCTTTTCACCTACTTCCTCAGAACATACAACTACATCAAAGTATGGTTTTAAACCAGAACCGGTCTGCTTTACTTCTTGAACCTCCAGGAACCCGTTGGTAATAATGTGTTGTTGGTATTTTTCAGCAAACGCATCTAACACCTTAAATGTACCTGGCATTAATTTGGTTCGCTGGGGACATTCGGTCATATACTCCCAACCCATACGATCAGCTAATTCAATATTTTGACTGCCAAAATGATCAAATGCTTTTCGATATCGAACTAATCTCAGCTCATCTTTTTCCATCTTCCCAACCCGATACAAGGCCCAACATTCTTCATTGATCTGCTGATACTTTTCTATGAATTCTTTGGCTGTTGTGTTAAGTTCTGCGTTTAATTCATACTTCTCAAAAAGTATCGTGAGTGTATCAGATGCATTTGAATCAAAATCCCATAGGGTGTGATCCAAGTCCCAAAAAATGTGTTTGACGTTTTCTAATTTCATCCTAGAAAAAATAATTTATAAGCGGAGGTAAGAATATTAGCCCATAGAAAAATGAACATGCTTGTCCAGTAAAATGTCTTTTTCTGATGACCGTAAAATTTCGAAACAACCAAGGTGCCTCCAGGCACACTTAAAAACATAGGACACAAAAAACAGATCCAATAAAACCCGTATTTGTTTCTTGTAAGACTGACAATAATTCGATTTTTTCGGCTGAATTTTCTTTTTTGCTTCGCTCTCGCTTTCCTTTTTCTTTCCGCTCTGCGAAAGAAATAGCTGGACGCCCAGTAAAATACATTGAAACAAACGTAAGCTCCCAAAAAGCAGGAGATCATGGTCTCTAAATAGGTAAGTCCCCAAAACCATCCAAACCAGGGAGCACCAAAATATTTAATGGTCGACATTCCAAATAAAGAGGCATATAAACCAAATTTTTCCAGCATACTTACTCTTTGCTTCCGAATGCAAGGTCTCCTGCATCTCCTAATCCAGGAACGATGTAAGACTGTGCAGTAAGCTCATCGTCTACAGCCCCAACCCAGATTGTTGAATTCTCTGGCATATTTCTCTTCACGTATTCCAATCCCTCTTTACTTGCAATGATACATGCAACATGAACATGCTTTGGAGTTCCTTTGTTCAGCATAGCTTGATATCCCAGAACCATCGAAGAACCAGAAGCTAACATTGGATCATTCAATATCAATATTCGATCGTCAATTTTAGGACTACTTAAATATTCAATCTCAATTTTGAATTCATCATTTTTCAAGTGCTTTCTATAAGCGCTTATGAATGAATTATCAGCGCGATCGAAGTAATTCAAAAACCCAATGTGCATTGGTAGTCCAGCTCTCAAGATCGTTGCAACAACAGGTTGTTCTGCCATAACCGTTTCTTGAGCCGTGCCAAGCGGTGTGGTTACATCTAATGTTTCAAAAGGGAAAGTCTTGCTCATCTCATAAGCCATCACTTCTCCAATACGCTCTAAATTCCTTCTGAACCTCATACGGTCATTTTGAATTTCAACATCCCTTAGCTCTCTGACGAAAGAGTTGAATAGAGAATTTTCTTCACTGAGGTTAATTACGTTCACGGTAGTTGGTTTTGAGTAGGCAAATATAATGGAAGGGTTGGCTAAATAATAAAATCAAAAAGAAAAAATCAGCTATTGATGTCCTGGATGCTGAATCTACTTTTGATTCTATTTCTTAATCTGGTTTAGTGGGAATGGAAGATTATTCCGTTTGAGATAATAGATCGGTAAATTTTTTGCTCCGAAGGAATGATAGAATTGCCCTACGGACTTCACATTAGATCCAGCAAAATCAAAGATCAATTTACTCCCGGCATACTGCTCTATTATTCGATCCATCAAATAAGGCATCGCTCCAAGTTCTCTACCTTGTTCATTGCTGGTCCCCTTCACAAATGTTATTCTTCCATTAAAGACTATTACAAATCCAGACGCAACGATCTCGTCTTGGTGCCAAACTGAGAAGCCCTTACCTATTTCACAGTCGAGGGCCTCTAACATCAACTTTTCAAAATTTTCGTACTCGTTCGCCTTAATGCCTAGCTTTAAAAACGAAACGTTTTCTTTGAAAAAAACCGAAATCAAACCTGCGTTATTTTCTGGCTTAAATTCTAAATTGTTTTTATTCGCCTTTTTTAGATTCCGTTTTGCATTACTTGAATAAGACTGGACAATTTCCAAGTATGTGCTGGACAGATCCAATTCGTAATTATTCCATTCAACTGCTCCTTCTAATTGCTCTCTCGATCGAATGTCTACGTACTTTGCGGCCATCCACAGTGCCTCATCTACCTCAGCTCGACTCAATTCTCCAATACTAGAAATATGATGAAACAAAAACGGGTTAAACGTATACTTAACTCCAACCTTTCTTTGGATTGGTATAGCAATTGCCGCTTCATAATCACCTTTAATCACACCAACCCATTCTGGACATAGCGTATCTAGGGCCCAAGAAAGATTATAAAACAGGGCATTGTCATGGTTCCATATCATGGTATCCCATCTAGCAGTATCAATATTTTTCCGTGTTATAACCTGCACTATGGGGTAGCGATTACTTCTTTATAAATTTTGACCAGTTGACTGGATACCGCGTCAATGCTGTACTTGCCTTGGGCTTGAATAGAAATTTCGTTCGTATCGTAAGATTTGCTATCTAATACTTCCACAATATTCTCTAGAAGTGCTTTTTCATCATTTGGCTTAACCATTTTGCCATTACTAGCATCTAACATTTCCGGAATTCCACCAACATCAGTAGACACAACTGGAAGTCCTGCACTCAGCGCTTCAATAATAACACAGGGTAAATTTTCGAAATTAGAGAACAATAAAAAGAGATCTGATTTGCCCATTTTAACTCCAATCTCGGCAATTGGCTGTTCTTCTTCGAATACAACCACATCTTCTATATTTAACTCTGCAGCTAATTTTCGATGTGGTGTTAAATCACCATCGCTAATGATCAGTAATTCAAAATCGGATCTTCGTTTTTTAAGTTCAGTTATTGTTCTTAAAATACCTGATACATTCTTGTGAAAATCTTTTGCCGTTGACACATGGATAATTCTTTTCTTATCTCGATCCTCAAAGCTAGGCTTGAATAAGGTCGTATCTACCACATTAGGAACAACCTCATATTTTGAGCCAATATCCAATCCTTGCATTGCATTCTTCAGGTCATGTGATACTGGGAGAATCTTGCTCGTTAACGCTGCGGCCGATTTAATCGATCTAAGGTGTTTTGACTTTAGCTTGTGCTGGTTCATTGGCAAATAAGCAGTCAAATGCTCCGTAAATACCATCGGAATCTGGAGACGCCCAGACCATTTCTTGGCTACAATCCCAATTGGAAAAAATACGTTCCCATGAATTACATCCGGTTTGAAATCTGTTAAGATCTGCTGCATAGCGCGATCATATCCTTTGAAGAATCTGGACCACTTTGACAGTTTAGACACACCAGGTTTCGTGTAAATCTGTAAAGTATCAACTCCATTAATAGTAGAACGATTCATTTCGAACTTCTCCTTCGATAAGTTGGGGTCTTCAATTACGTTAACCATTACCACATTACACTTAGTAGCAACTGCTTCTGCATGCCTTTGCACAAAGTTCCCCTTCGTTGTCGTAACTCGATTTGGATACCAACTGGATAAAAACAAGACGTTTAGTTGATCAGACATTCGTGTTGATTATTTCTTGTTCTAACATTAAGGCATCTAATAGATATTTGGTAGCCCAATTCGGAAATGCAAAATTTTCATATCGACCCCAAATTGGATAAGATCCTGAAAGTGCGCCTCTCACCGATTCGCTGCCTGAAAAAGTTCGTTGTTGAGCCGCAAGTAATACGTTAATCAGCTTGTTTGCGCCTTCAAGAAATTTAGGTTCTTTATTTTCTCGATAAATTTTGAGCCAACAAATGCTGATTTGAGCACATCCCGTTAGGATTGCATTTTCACTTCCTTTCCAGTTCTCGTTAAACCTTCCATTTAGTTTCCCAGTGGCTAAATAGATCTCTAGTAATTTTTTTGCTGGGGTAACAGCTGCAGTAAAATAATCTTGATTCGAAGTTAGTCTAGCACTATCCAAAAAACCATCAATCGTATAAGCTATCGTATGTAATATTGGTCGATCGTTTTTATGAAGTGTGTTGTCACAGTCCTTGAACCATCCATTCTTAGCCTGCTTATTACTCAGAATCCAATCTAGATTTTTACAAGCTTTTTCAGCATACCGAGGATTATTTGAGCTTGTGTTAACATCAAGAATTGGCGCGTCTACATAACTATCGTAAACTCGTTCCACATTCATAAAAGCATGTTTTCTCCATGCTCCATCTTCCTCCTGAATATCACAAAGCCAGTCCATTGCCTTTTCACAACTTTCGAGGTACTTTTTATTTCCCGTTTGTAAGTAAACTGCATACAAACCTCTGAGCACCTGCCCCGTATTAAACACCACTTCTGGTCGCTGATCTCCAATTGTCATGCTTTGCCATCCGCCACTAGGCTTTTGAATCTTAAGCAGCCAATCTGCGCATTTAGTACAGCGTTCAATCAAGTCTTTTCGATCATTTTGTTTCGCGTATGAAACAAGAGAGTCAATAATATATCCTGATGTTTCTGGATACGAAGTTGACCATCCTTCAATTAAATGATAGGAACCAAATCCGTCATCGCGCATATGGTCTTGTGCAGACTCCAACCAATCTACGCAAGCTTCAATTCCTTTTAATCGATCTTCATTTGTGAAAGTCCCATTGGAAAGCGATGCAAATAAATCTCTGCCCACAACCTTCCTGGCGTCCCCGTGAATTGGCGACAACAAAAAATTACCTGAGTATTTTATAACCGATTTAATCAATCTTTTGAAAGTTGTTGAAGGATTTCACCACAAATGAACTCAGCTGCTTTGCCATCTCCATAGAAACTAGGAAAGGTTAAATCAGATGCGTTTTCAAAATGTGCTACCGCATTTAATATTTTTGATTTGTTCGGTCCGGTTAGAATAGCATTTCCGTTTTCTACCAACTCAACCCACTCCGTTTCTTTTCTTAAAACCACACATGGTTTCTTAAAAAAGAAGGCCTCTTTTTGCATACCGCCTGAATCACTAACCAACATCTTGGCATTTTTTTCTAAGTCGATAATTTCTAAAAAAGATGCTGGTGGAAGAAGATGAATTCCTTTACTACTCTCCACTCTAGCCATAACTTCTGGGCTCAAGTTTCGATTCATCGCTGCAACCGTTCTAGGATGAAGCGGCATTAGTATTGTATTGCCTGCATCAGCCAACTCAAGAAATGCTTCGAATATGTCTGTTAAGTTCTCAGGAACATCAGTATTAGAAGGCCTGTGAACGGTAGATAATATGTACGACCCTTTTTCTAGACCTAGACTTTGTTTAATTGAAGACTTACCATCTGCCAAACTTGAAAAATGCAGGCTATTGTCGAACATGATATCTCCACACTGATAAACTTTCGGGTTATCAATGTCATGAGGCGCTTCAGCATCAGTGTTAAAGCCTTCCTTTAATAAATTTGTGATTCCGCTTTCATTGGGAGAAAACAACAAGGTTGACATATGATCTGCGGTAATTCTATTTACCTCTTCTGGCATTTTCTTATTAAAAGATCTTAGTCCAGCTTCAATATGCACAACAGGCACATGCAATTTAGCTGCAGCTAGTGCACCTGCACATGTTGAATTAGTATCACCATATATTACCAAAGCGTCTGGCTTATGATCTAAGATGGCTTGTTCAACTCCTTCAAGCATTCTGGCTGTCTGACTTCCATGTGATCCAGAACCTACATTTAGATTAATTTCTGGTCTCGGAATTGATAGTTCGGTAAAGAAAACTTCCGACATATTTTCATCGTAGTGCTGACCAGTATGAAGGATTACCTCCTCAATTCTATCACTATATACAGTCCTTATTGCTCGACTTATTGCCGCTGCTTTTATTAGTTGAGGTCTAGCACCTACTATGGTTAAAATTTTCATCATAAGATTCCGCTATCTGCAAAACTAAAATAATTATAGTCTGAAACGATGAGATGATCGAGTAATGGTATATCCATTATATTTCCAGCTTCCTTTATTTTCTTCGTTAATTCAATATCAGCCCTACTTGCTTCTAGGTTTCCAGAGGGGTGATTATGACAAACGATAATTGAACTGGCTAATTGTTCCAATGCCGACTTGAAGATTAATTTAATATCCGCAACGGTTCCTGAAACCCCTCCTTTACTGATTGGAAGCTTGCAAATTACCTTATTCGCTCTATTGAGGCAGATCATCCAAAACTCTTCATGTGGCAAATCCAGAAAGTTTGATTTAACTACTTCAAATGCCGCATTACTAGATTGGATTTTAGATTTAACGTCAAAACTTTCATTGGTCCTTCTTCTTCCTAACTCCAATGCCGCGATCATGGAAATTGCCTTAGCCTCTCCAATGCCGTTGTATTTCATTAAAGAATTAATATTCAATTTAGAAAGTTGATTCAAGTCGTTACCTTGATCACTCAAGATTCTTCTTGAAAGTTCAACTGCCGATTCTTGACGGTTTCCAGAACCCAATATGATTGCAAGTAATTCTGCTTCTGTGAGAACAGCACGGCCTTTTTGAAATAGCTTCTCTCTTGGTCGATCTTCAATTGACCAGTGTTTTATCGATTTATTTTCTTGTACTGATATTTGTTTCATAAGTAATAACATAGGAAAAATTGAGATTTCCCAAACGCAAAAAGGTCCCCCCGTATACGAGGAGACCTTTAATTCCAATCAAATTGGAAAAAAAATCTTTCTACTTAAAGACTGTTAACGTGCTTTGTTAAACCAGACTTTAAGTTTCCAGCTTTATTCTTATGAATAACGTTGGTCTTAGCTAGTTTATCTAACATACCGCAAACAGTAGGAAGCATTTTAGCTGCTTCTTTCTTGTCAGTAGTTGCTCTTAGATCTCTTACCGCAGTACGTGTAGTCTTGTGGTAATACTTGTTTCTCAGTCTTTTAGACTCGTTAGATCTAATTCTCTTTAATGCACTTTTATGATTTGCCATAATTACTTATAAAGTTGTAGCCCGTAGGGGAATCGAACCCCTGTTTCCAGGATGAAAACCTGGCGTCCTAACCCCTAGACGAACGGGCCAATTTAGCCCAAACAGCGTTAACTATTTGGATTGGGAGTGCAAATGTATAATAAAATTCAATTTCCCCAAACGTGATATGATATTTTTCACGTTTTATTTTGATGTTTTAAGGTTAATAAGTGGTTTACAGGCAATCACACTCTGATAATCAGGTGAATACCAATTAATTCAGAAAACTATACTGTGTCTGAATCAGCTTGAAATACGAACCCAAGACGTTTACCAGTTTTAATTTGCATCGTATCGCTTAACGATTGCATTTCTTGAACCGAAACTTCCTGAACATGCTCATACGGAGGCGTAAAAAGATCAAAATCAAGCGTATAAAGAATTGCGGATTCAATCACCTTTTCCATATACTCTTTAGACATGGTCATATTAATAAAGTCGTTGTACAAAAATCCAAGTTGCCTTTTCCCTTGCACCATGAAGTGATTTTCTGCATTTACGAATACCCTCGCAATCATATAACCTGAATCATGCATCCTATTATATTTAAAAGAGTCCGATAAGAAATTGTAGATATTTATAATACCTGCAAAACCTCGATTGCCATTCTCTTTCAAATAAGACGTCTTCCATAGGCTATTTGCACTATCAAATTGGAAAACATTGGTGTGCATGTTGAAAATTAGAACATCCCCTCCTATTTGAAGCTGAGCTTCATAGTCGCCTTTATCTCTATATTCAATCTTAACACGATCATCTTCCTCCTTCATCTTATCTCTAAGGTCATCTGCCATCTCTTTCAAAACGGTTTTCAAGACTTTAAAATTTAATTTAAGGTTATTGAATACGTCTTGTTTAAGAGAGGTCTTTTCCTTAATTGTATTAAAGATGAGCTCCCGGGCTGTTGGGTTTTCCATATTAATATGCTTTTGCAAAAACGGCACGCTGCTTAGATGGGTTTCCTGAATAGATACAAGTACCTTCTTCATTTTCACCATCAATCAACAGACACCTTATTGTTGCTTTAGTTTCTTGTTTAATCTTGTTTTCAGTCTCCTCTGATCCATCCCAGTGGGCTAATATAAACCCTCCTTTAGTCTCAAGTACCTCTTTGAACTCATCGTAAGTTTCCACTTTCGTTGTTTTCTCAGTTCTGAAATCTAAGGCTTTCTGATAAAGCGAATTCTGAATGTCATCAAGAATTTCTACAACCGTATCAGATAAACCATCTTGTGGTAGGTATTGTTTTGCATCTCGTCCAGGAGTATCTCTCCTCGAAAGCTCAACTGTACCTTTCTCCATATCTTTAGGGCCTAATGCTATTCTAATAGGCACCCCTTTCATTTCATACTCAGCAAACTTCCATCCTGCTCTTTTATTTCCGTCATCATCATATTTAACGGAAACACCTTTCTCTCTTAACTCTTCTTGCAGTCCATTTACATAGTTAGAAATAGACTCTAATTCTTCATCTGTCTTATAAATAGGAACAATCACCACTTGAATTGGCGCTAGTTTTGGAGGTAGCACTAATCCAAAATCATCTGAGTGACTCATAATTAACGCTCCCATTAAACGAGTTGACACACCCCAAGAAGTTGCCCATACATGCTCTTGCTTTCCTTCTTTGTCTGCAAACTTCACGTCAAATGCTTTTGCGAAATTCTGACCAAGAAAGTGTGAAGTCCCAGCTTGAAGCGCTTTGCCGTCTTGCATCATTGCTTCGATACAATATGTTTCTTCGGCACCCGCGAATCTTTCCGCAGCAGTTTTTAAACCTTGTAATACTGGCATCGCCATGTGCTCTTCTGCAAACTCGGCATAGACCTTCAACATTTTTTCTGATTCAACTATTGCTTCTGCCTTAGTAGCGTGAGCTGTATGACCCTCTTGCCATAAGAACTCAGCAGTCCTTAGAAACAATCTAGTTCTCATCTCCCATCGAACAACATTTGCCCATTGGTTAATAAGGATAGGTAAATCCCGATAAGATTGAATCCACTTTTTATATGTATTCCATATAATGGCCTCACTCGTTGGACGAACAATTAGCTCTTCTTCTAACTTCGCTTCTGGGTCGATGATAAGTTTCGAATCATTATTTGGGTCCGTTTTTAAACGATAATGAGTTACAACTGCGCATTCTTTTGCAAATCCTTCTGCGTTTTTTTCTTCCGCCTCGAACAGACTTTTTGGAATAAAAATTGGGAAATATGCGTTTTGATGACCTGTTTCTTTGAATCTTTTATCTAATTGAGCCTGCATTTTCTCCCAAATTGCAAATCCATAAGGCTTAATCACCATACAACCTCTAACTCCTGAACTCTCCGCTAAATCAGCTTTCTCAACGATTTCGTTGTACCATTCAGAGTAATTTTCCTCTCTTTTTGTTAAACCTTTTCCCATTTTAAATTTTTGGTACGGTATTTGTTAATTTTCTGTTAATGACTTTAACCAAGTTTTTACAAAAAAAAAACAAACAGACGCTTATAACTTTAATTAAACCTCGTAAATTTATAAATGTCTAACCAGAAAATTGACCATAGTATGAAAAAGTTAGCACCAATCACATTATTAATTGCCATAGTACTCTCTTCATGTGGCATTCAAAAGAACGTTGTTCAAGACGATGTATATAACAATGCAGTTGAAAGACCTGCAGTTGTTGAGCCAGAAAAAAATTACGAAGAAGATCTTTACGCTAAGGATGATTACTATGATCCTAATTACAAAAGCAACGATTGTAACGATTGTGGTACGACTGTAAACAATTACTACGGTAGCTACCCTAACAATTACAGAAACTATAACTCATGTTATGACCCATACTGGAATTCAGGATGGAATACGAATGCATACTACGGATGTAACAGCTGTGGATATGGATATAACTATCGCCCATACAGATACAACTACTGGGGATACGGTAGTTACGGATATGGTTACCACAACCCATACGGATACTATTCAAATAACTGGGGTTATGGAAATGGGTACTATGGAAATGGCTGGGGCTATGGCTACGGCAATCCTTACTACAACGGTTACGGTTATGGAAACGGATACTACGGAAATGGATGGGGTTATGGCTACGGCAACGGATGGAACAACAATACTGCGTCAAACGGAAACGGTTGGGGCTGGGGTTCTGACGGTGGAAGTGGAAACAACAGTTTCGGACCAAGACCTGGAAACGGATCAACTAATTCTACAAACGGATCTACTTACGGAAATGGAACACCTGGTCAATATGACAACAACACTTGGGGTGTAATAGACAACCGTGCAAACTTAGCAACAGCTGTTGAAACAGGCGGTGTATCTACAGTAGGTGCAGCAAACCACGAAACATATACTGGAAAGGGAAGTGGACTTTTAATTAACAAAACGCCAAACGCTTCTTTAGCTAGTGCAGGTTCAGGTGCTGTTATAAATAGAGGGACAGCAACTAGCTCTACAATTGTAAGAGAGCCTGTTCAATTAGCAACTAATTCAAACGCTTCGGCTTCGCCTTGGTCAGATGGCTCAACTATCACTAGTAATTCTAGAAACGTAGGAAGTAGAGACTGGTCTAGAGGAACTGATGTAAAACCACAGTACGGGAGTAGAGATCACGCTAGCAGAACTAGCGCGCATCCTTCAGCAAGAGGTAATTCTACAACTTACCCAAGTAGAGGTACAACCACTACTGAATCTAGAGGTACAAGTAACTACCCAAGCCGCGGAACTACTCCATCAAGAGGGTCAACAACTACACCTAGTAGAGGATCAAGTACTCCGTCAAGAGGAAACTATACTCCATCTAGAGGATCAAGCACTCCTAGTAGAGGCAGCTCAACTCCTTCAAGATCTAGTAGCCCTAGCAGAGGAAGTTCGACTCCTTCAAGAAGTTCTTCTCCATCTAGAAGCTCATCTCCATCAAGAAGTTCTGGATCTTCTCCAAGCAGAAGCTCAGGATCGTCATCTAGATCATCTGGATCTAGCTCAAGATCTAGCGGGTCAAGCTCGAGATCAAGCGGAGGCTCTAGACCAAGTAGCTCTAGTTCATCTCGTTCAGGAGGAAGAAGATAATTTAACTACACCTTAATTTAGATAATCATGAAGAAGCAAATTTTAATCGCTCTTTTAGGTGTACTATGCCTAACAGGAACAGCCCAAAACGAAGTTGACGCGTATCGTTACTCACTAACCAATTACGAGGGATCTGCAAGATTCATGGGAATGGGTGGTGCATTTGGATCACTAGGCGGAGATGTATCTGCAATCGGAATCAACCCAGCATCAATGGCTCGGTTCAGTAAAAACGAATTTTCGTTTTCGATTCAAAGTGCATTTATGAATGCCAGTACTGACTTCTATGGTCAAACAACCGATAATTCAAGAGGAAACTTTAACATTCCAAATATTGGTTTTGTTGGTACTCACAATTTTAAAAATGCTGGTAAAATTGGATGGCAAAGTGTTCAGTTTGGACTTACTTATAACAGACAAAACAACTTTAACGAACGTATTTCGATTGCTGGAGATCCAGGAAATTCATACTCTTTAGTTTTTGCTAATTGGGCAGAAGGAACTGCAGGATCAGATTTGATTAATACAAATAACTACGATAGCTATTTAGCATATGAAACGTATTTGATCGATCCAGACCCAATTGTTGCCAACAACTATATATCTACAATTATTGGTGGTACAGACGTGCAAAAAACCATTAACAGATCTGGTAACATGGCTTCAACTGAACTTGCGCTAAGCGGGAATTACGCAAACAAAATTTACGTTGGTGGAAGTATCGGAATACCTACAATTAGATTCAATGAAACAGCAACTCATTTTGAAGCCGTTTCGAATGATACTATTAATCAGCTAGACAACTTCTCTTATACTCAAAACTTAAAGACGACTGGTTCTGGATTCAATTTTAAAGCTGGAATAGTTGTGCTTCCAATGGATGGAGTAAGACTTGGACTTGCTTACCAAACGCCAACTGCTTATAGAATGTCTGATCGTTGGTCAAATGACATGACTACTAATTTCGATAACGGAGATACTTATTCGGCAACAAGTGATAATGGTTCGTATGTATATAAGCTTAGAACACCTTCAAAATTAACTGCTAGTGCTTCAATTGTATTGATGAAAAGAGCGGCAATTTCGATCGACTATGAAATGAAAGATTATGCTAGAGCTCAACTTTCATCTACTCCATACGCTCCTATATCTTATGAATTTACCAATGAGAATACAGCAATTGGGAATGTTTACAAAAAGGCATCCACGATAAGACTTGGTGCAGAAGTGAAATTAGGGCCATCAATACTGGCAAGAGCAGGTGCTCAGTACAGACAAAGCGCATTGGTAGAATCAACTGGCGCTCAACTGAACTACTCTACTGGTCTTGGCTATAGAAACAACAACTTCTACATTGATGCAGCTTACATCATCAGCACATCGAGCGAAGATTTCTACTTATATGATCCTGCACTAATAGATGCAGCTAACATTAATAAGAATTCAAATAGAGCAACTGTAACAGTAGGCTTTAGATATTAAAACATTAACGCTACAACAACAACTGCTATCAAATCCTAGGAAGTTCCTAGACTAAAACCTAAGCGCGGTAACAAAAAAAGGGGTCTCGATTAATCGAGACCCCTTTTTACTTTCTTAAGAAATTGATTACTTAGCCATTAGCTTTTCAATCATTTCATTCATTTTTTGAGATTGCTCTTCTGCTAAATCAGCATCTACTAAGATTCTTCCAGAATGCTCATCAACGATAATTTTCTTTCTCGCTGCGATATCTAATTGTCTTTGCGGTGGAATCTTAATAAAAGATCCTCCTGACGCTCCTCTATGAACAGGAACTACTGCTAAACCGTTCTTAGACGCTTCTCTAATTCTTGAATAAGCTGTTAAAAGACGCTTGTCAACAATTTTAGACGCTTCATCAGACTTCTTTAAAAGAATCTCTTCTTCTTTCTTAGTCTCCTCAACGATTTCTTCTAATTCTTTATTCTTGATGTCAAGATCACCTTTTCTTTCATCAACTTGAACTATAGACGCATCAAGCACTTCTTGTTTGCCTGACATTTTTGCCTTGAATTCTTTAATTCTTTTTTCAGCTAACTGAATTTCTAAAGTCTGAAATTCAATTTCTTTAGAGATCGAATCAAATTCCCTGTTATTTCTAACATTCTTTTGCTGCTCTTCGTATTTCTTAATTGCCATTTTGGCCTCTTCAATTACGTTTTTCTTTCCAGCAACCTCTTTATTAAGAGAATCCATTTCTTCACTCAACTTATCAACTCTAGTTTGAAGACCAGTGATTTCATCTTCAAGATCTTGAACCTCCAAAGGAAGCTCTCCTCTTACGGTTCTAATGTTATCAATTTTCGAATCTATAATTTGTAGATCGTATAAAGCTCTCAGCTTTTGTTCTGGACTTCCCTCTTTTGCTTTTTTCGCCATTTCTTACAAATAATTTACCGGATTGGTGTTTACCTCGGTAAAATGAACCGCGAAGGTAGTAAATTTTTCCTTTAGCCGCCTACCAATTAGCTCAATTGTGAACTGTTCTGACTCAAAATGACCGATGTCGGCAATAACGATTCCCTTTCCATCAAAAAACTGATGATACTTAAAATCAGACGTAATGAAGACATCTGCTTTTTGAGCGATTGCATTATTTAACAGAAAAGACCCTGAACCACCACACACAGCAACGGTTCTTGCCGTTTTTATTTCAGCGGCAGAAGTATACTTTACAACTCCGGCTTTGAATGTTTCTTTCACTCTTTTAAGAAACTCGGTAACATTTTCCTCCTTCTCCAAATTTCCAATCATTCCAGACCCAACATCTTTTGTAACATTATTTATTGGGTGTATATCATAAGCAACTTCCTCATAAGGATGAGCTTCCACCATTTTTCTAATTACCTGATGCAACTTGTAATTGGGAACAACAACTTCAATTTTCACCTCAGACTCGTAATGCCTTTCTCCAATTTCCCCAACATATGGCTTTGTATTATCTCCAGCTCGGAAACTGCCTTGGCCTTCCGCTACATAACTGCACTCATCGTATTTACCAATGGAACCAGCACCTGCTTTAAACATTTCATCTCGAACTTGATCTAAATTTTCTTTCGGCACGAATACAGCCAATTTGCTCAATTGATCTTTTTTAGGTGCAAGAATCTTTTGGTTGACGAGCCCAAGCCGATTACAAATCTCGCTATTCACACCATCAATTACATGATCTAGATTAGTATGAATTGCATAGATAGCGATGTCATTTTTAATTGCTTTGATCACGGTTCGCTGAATGTAATCTTTGCCTACAAAAGTTTTTAATCCTGAAAAGACAATAGGATGATGGGCTATTACCAGGTTGCACTTCTTTGCAATCGCCTCATCTATCACTTCCTCAATACTATCTAAACAAATTAGAGCACCGGTAATTTCAGCTTCTTTATCTCCAACAATAAGCCCTGAGTTATCATACGACTCCTGATAAGTTGTTGGTGCCCAAAGCTCCAATTCACTTATTACCTCTTTAATTTTCATAACTAATTCGATCAATACATTCTAGCCAATTCCACCAGAACCAAATTTCATTTTCCCAAAACTAAATCATGCTTGTCTATCACACAATAAAAATGCAGTTTTGTATGTCTTGCTGTAAAGGTAGCTAATGATGATTATTAGATACATATTATTTCCCTTCTCCCTATTATATGGGGTCATCACTGCCATTCGCAATTTTTTATTCAATCGTAATATTATGAAAGGGGTTCAATTTGATATACCGATCATATCAATTGGAAATCTTACAGCCGGAGGAACAGGCAAATCTCCACACACAGAATTTTTAATTCGTTTACTTAAAGACCAATACCGTATAGCTACACTCAGCAGAGGTTATGGAAGATCGGTGTCAGGGTTTAAAATTGTTTCTTCAGAATCTACGGTGAGAGATTGCGGAGATGAACCGCTTCAATTCAAAACTAAATTTCCGGGTATTGAAGTCGCGGTAGATAAGGACCGAGTAAATGGGGTGATTGAACTTTTAAAACACGATGCAGAACTTAACTGCATTGTTTTAGATGATGCTTATCAACATAGAGGTATCATTCCGAGTCATAGCATTTTACTAACGGAATATAGTCGCCCATTTTATAAAGATTGGATGTTGCCAACAGGAGATTTAAGAGAATACCCAATGGGCAAAAACAGGGCAAACACTGTAATCGTTACTAAGTGCCCTCCAGACTTAAGCACTACAGATCAAAACGATATAAAGAGGAGACTAAGTCTGAATTCAAATATATCTGTCTATTTCTCTGCCTTTAAATATGGGGCAATCAACGCGATTAATAGTGATGATAAATTTGAATCGCTAGCAGATTTAAAAGACATAAACATCGTGCTAGTCACGGGAATTGCAAACCCTAAACCGCTAACCGAACAGTTAAATAGGGATGGAATAAATTTTGAACACGTCAAATTCGCTGACCATCATCGTTTCAACGACAAAGACATCGTGAAAATTCGGAATTTATTTGATACTTTTGACGGTGAAAAAATCATCCTAACTACCGAGAAGGATGCTCAACGTTTAAAGTCGATTGATAGTATATCGACACTGCCTTTCTTTTATCTCCAAATTGAAGTGGTATTTCAAAATGATGAGCAGTCTTTTAAAACTGAAATTGAAGAGCATGTTAGAAACTATAAAAGCGACAGCTAAACATCTAAAAGAACTAACCAATTATGAACCTGAAATAGGAATCATACTTGGAACAGGGCTTGGTGGGTTAGTAAATGAAATTGACACTGAGTTTGCTATTCCATATGGCGACATACCTAACTTTCCTGTTTCCACAGTGGAAGGACATTCTGGTCAATTAATATTTGGGAAATTAGGTGGAAAGAAAATTGTAGCAATGCAAGGTCGATTTCATTTCTATGAAGGTTACCACATGAATACAGTGGTGTTTCCAGTGCGTGTGATGAAGTTACTTGGAGTTCAAACTCTTTTGGTTTCGAATGCCTCTGGAGGAGTGAATCCTGACTATGAAATTGGTGAAATAATGATCTTAAATGATCACATCAATCTGTTTCCAACCAATCCATTAATTGGGCCAAACATGGATGAACTAGGACCTCGATTTCCAGATATGAGCGAGCCATATTCGAGAAAGTTAATTGCTAAAGCGCATGAAATTGCTAACAAACACAGCATTCGTGTTGCGGAAGGATCTTATGCAGGTCTTACCGGTCCGACTCTTGAAACGCCTGCTGAATATGCCTACGTAAGAAACATTGGAGCTGATGCTGTTGGAATGAGTACTGTTCCAGAAGTTATTGCCGCGAAACACATGGGCATGGATTGCTTTGGTGTTTCCATCGTATCAGATTTGGGTGTACCCGGAAAGATCGTGGAAGTTACGCATGAAATGGTTCAAGAAGTAGCTTCAGCTGCAGAGCCTAAAATGACAATTATTATGACCGAGTTAATCGAGTCGCTATAAAATTATGAGTTCAGTTTACGATAAATACGAAACAGTAATTGGATTAGAAGTCCACGCACAATTGCTTACTAAAAGTAAAGCGTATTGTTCTGATGTTAATGAATTTGGAGCTATTCCAAACACTAACATCAGTGCTATTTCTTTAGGCCATCCGGGATCGCTTCCAAAAGCAAACAAAGAAACCATTCGGTTTGCTGTTAAACTTGGGTTAGCTCTTGGATCCGACATTACCGAAGACATGAACTATGATCGGAAAAACTATTTCTACCCCGATCTACCGAAAGGATATCAGATAACGCAGGATAAAACTCCAATTTGCTGGGGCGGAAAGGTTAATATAAAAACTGCAGAGAACGAAGATAAAGTCATCAATATTACTCGAGTTCATCTTGAGGAGGATGCGGGAAAAAGTATTCACGACCAAGACGCGTACGACACGCTTGTTGATTTAAATAGAGCGGGCGTTCCGCTGGTGGAGATTGTAACAGAGCCGGAAATAAAAAACTCTACCGAAGCCTACAACTATCTTGTTGAGGTAAGAAAATTGGTTCGATACTTAGACATCTGTGATGGAAACATGGAAGAAGGAAGCATGCGTTGCGATGCTAACATTTCTGTGATGCTAAAAGGTTCAGAAGTGTTCGGAGAAAGATGCGAGATCAAGAACATGAACTCTATCCGAAATGTACAAAGAGCAATCGATCACGAAGTGATGAGACAGATCGATATTATTGAAGCTGGTGGAAACATTTCGATGGAAACAAGAAATTTTGATGCCGTTTCTGGAACTACCTCATTGATGAGAAGTAAGGAAGAAGCACATGATTACAGATATTTTCCTGAACCAGATTTACAACCACTTAAAGTAACGCAAGAGTACATTGACGTTATAAAAGGGCAAATGCCTCCGTTGCCGCAGGAACTTTATAAGAAGTACACCTCAGAGTTATCGCTATCGGAGTACGATGCAAGTAACTTAACTGACACGAAAGAAATAGCTCTGTTTTTTGAAGAGATTATTGAAAAAACAGAAAATTATAAAGCTGCTGCGAACTGGATGATGGGAAGTGTAAAGTCTTACCTCAATCAGAATGCATTGGAAATTGAACAGTTTCCATTGACCGCAACAAAAATTGCCGAAATCATCAAATTGGTTGATGACAAAAAGATCATTACTTCAACGGCCGAACAACGTCTGTTCCCTGCCCTAATTGGTGAACCTGAAGCCTCAGTTGAACAATTAGCTGAAAAAAATGGTTGGATAGTTAAAAGTGACTCAAACGAACTTGAAAGTATTGTTAAATCTGTATTTGAAGACAACCCAGGTGAATTTGAACGTCTTAAGAATGGAGAGAAGAAATTGATGGGCTTTTTTATGGGACAAATCATGCGAGCCTCGAAAGGTTCAGCTGACCCGAAATCAGTAACTCAAGTGATAAACAAATTATTATAGATGAAGTATTGGATTTATATTGGAATAGTAACTGTATTATTCAGTTGTGGAGAAAGCGCATTGCCTGAACCAATGTCTTCAAATGAGGTTGGAGTAAAGTCTGACGAAGAAGCACCAGCGATCGCAATGGAAACTCCGCCAGTAGAAGGAACCATTACTGTGAACGGAAATGTGTCAGAATCTGTAGGTTCGTTAATTCAACTGAATTATATCGCTCAGGGAAAAATTGAGCCGGCAGGAACGGCAACCATTGATGCAGATGGGAACTTTTCGATTCAAACGCAGGCTCAAGAGCCTGGATTTTACAATGTGGCGTTCAGTAATGAGAATTCATTTCTGCTTTTTTTGGAACCTGGAAGTACCACAAAAATTTCTGCAGAAGGAGCTAACTTATTCACTACTTACGAACTTTTGGAAGCTGGAAACGATTCGAAACTAATGAAAGAGTATTTCAGCGAGTACAATGCTTTCTATCTTGAATTGCAAGCAATTAATGAATCGATGGAGAAACTTGCTTTTAATGACGATAAAGGAAGACAAATGTTCATTAAAAAAAGTGAAGCGAAACGGGACATCTTCAACGCTTTTAAACACAATTTTATTGAAGTTAATATCGAATCTCCGGTAATGGTGACCATGATTGATCATCTTGACCCAAGCACGGAAATGGACTACATCACAAAAATTGGCGATGCCGTTCAAAAATCTCTACCAAACACGCATTACGCTACCATTATAGCAAATGCAGTAAAAAAGAAATCACAGGACTATATGATGGCCAGTGCACCCCAGAGAATTCAAAAAGGATCTATGGCTCCAGAAGTTGAATTTCCTGATCCAAACGGTAAGATAATTAAGCTATCTTCTTTAAAAGGAAAAGTGGTGCTGTTGGACTTTTGGGCATCGTGGTGTAAACCTTGTAGAGCTGAAAACCCAAATGTGGTGCGTCTGTACAACCAATACAAGAATAAAGGATTTGAAGTATTTAGTTTTTCTTTAGATAAAGAAAAAGCACGTTGGACCAATGCAATTCAGGCAGACGGTTTAATCTGGCCGAACCATGCTAGTGATCTAAAAGGTTGGCAAACAGCTACGATTCCAGTTTACGGATACAATAGTATTCCTTTCACTGTCCTGATTGGAACAGATGGCAAGATTATTGAGACTAACCTACGTGGACAACAGCTTGAGAAAAAGCTTAAATCAATTTTAGGATGAAATATTTATTCATAATAACAATCATATTATTTTCAACAAGCGTATTCGCTAAATCTGTTGATGGTAATATTTCAATTAAAGGCAAATTAACCAATGCCGAAGGCAAGACGATTGTCCTTGAATATTTTGAGAATAACAAAGCAATTATTGTTGATTCATGCAGCATTAAAAAGAACGGCAAATTCGAAATTTCTGCTACAGGCGTAAATCCAGACTTTTACAGAATTGGATTTGGGAACAACAACTTTGCACTTTTAATTTTGACCAAAGGACAGAACTTAACATTTGGTGGAGATGCAACGGACTTGAATCAGACGTATACGGTTACTGGATCTAAAGAATCTGAGGAAATCAAAGAATTCGTTTCAGGACTGAATAAATTTAGCGATGAGAACAAAGAAATAAACGAATTGTACAAAGCTGTTACCACAACAGCAGAGGAGAAAGAAGAGCTAAAGAAAAGAGGGGAAGCTGTCAAAGTTAAATTCGTGGCTTTTCGAGATGAGTTTTTAGGCAGAACCTACAATAGTCTATCAGCTTTAACTACACTTTCTCATTTGAACGATTTGACTGATTATGAACTAATCAAAAAAATAGCTGCAGGAATAGCAGATAAATACCCAGGATCGAAATATGATCTTTCGATGCAAGAAAAAATAAAGCAAATTGAAGTTCGAGTAAAGCAAGAAGCTGAAGCTAAAAAAGCAAGAGAAGCTTCAGAAATTGGACATGTTGCTCCAGCAATGAATTTTAAAAATCCAGAAGGTAAGGTGATCACTCTTGCTTCGTTAAAAGGAAATTATGTTTTAATTGATTTTTGGGCATCGTGGTGTGGACCTTGTAGAAGAGAGAATCCAAATGTGGTAAAAGCCTATAACAAATACAAAGAAAAAGGATTCACCGTTTTCAGTGTTTCTTTAGATAAAGACAAAAGCAGATGGGTTGCCGCTATCAAACAAGACGGCTTAATTTGGCCAAATCATGTTTCAGATTTAAAACAATGGCAAACCGAAGCAGTAAAACTTTATGGTTTCAGAGGGATTCCTCATACGGTCTTATTAGATAAGGATGGAGTTATCATTGCAAAGAATCTTCGAGGCGCGGCTTTAGAAGAAAAACTGAAAGAGTTAATCGGCTTTTAAGATCATTTTTGATTCTAATCGGTTAACTCGTTGTCCAAGTGTTGTCAATACCACTGATAATTAAAAACGTTAATCGTAACAATACTTCTACTACATTCGTCTTATCAAAAAATTATTGATGAGAGCTTTATCTTTATTATTTCTTCTTTTCCCAATCTTCAGTTTTGGTCAAACCTACTTTCAACAAGAGGTTAATCACACTATTAAAGTGAAGTTAAATGACAAGAACCATACGTTAATAGCGTTTGAAGAAATTGAGTACACGAATAACTCTAACGTAGATTTAGATACCATCTATATGCACTTATGGCCAAATGCCTATCAGTCCACATTCAGCGCTTTAGGCCGACAGAAAATGGAAGATGGAGACTTGGACATGCATTTTTCAGACTCTATCGACAAAGGGTTTATCGATTCTATTGACTTCAAGATTAAAGGAACTTCAGTACCCTACACGAATTATCAGGGTCATGCAGACATTGCGATAATAGCACTCCCAAACACCTTAAAAGCCGGAGGCACTATTACAATCACTACTCCTTTCAGAGTGAAAATTCCGGATGCTTCTTTTTCTCGATTAGGTCATGTAGGTGAAAGCTATATGATTACGCAGTGGTTTCCGAAACCTGCGGTTTTTGATAAAGATGGATGGCACCCACTGCCTTATTTAAATCAAGGAGAATTTTATTCTGAGTATGGTTCCTATGACGTGACAATAACCTTACCTGAAAATTACGTGGTAGGATCTACAGGAGATTGCCAAACCGAGTCGGAACTCGAATTCCTAAATCAACTAGACGTTACTACGCGCCAACGAATAGAACAAAAGAATCTAGTCACGTTGGATGAAGAAGGATTCGCTCCAAATAAAATTCCTCCATCAAGCGCAAAATTCAAAACGCTGCGATATATACAATCAAATATCCATGACTTTGCTTGGTTCGCAGACAAGAGATTTCATGTTTTAAAAAGTAGCGTTGACCTTCCTCGAGTAAAAAGAACGGTTACTTCTTGGGCGATGTTTACAGATAAAGAAGCTCATTTATGGAAGAACGCCTCAACATATTTAGATAGTGCGATTTACTACTACTCTCTTTGGAATGGAGATTACCCATACAATCAAGTAACCGCTGTTGACGGAACCATTGCAGCTGGTGGCGGAATGGAATACCCTAACGTAACGGTAATTGGTGGAAGCGGATCATCATTTTCCTTAGAGCAAGTGATCGTTCATGAAGTTGGACACAATTGGTTTTACGGGATACTTGGCTCCAACGAGCGAGATCATCCGTGGATGGATGAAGGACTTAACTCCTTAAATGAGAATAGGTACATAGAAACAAGATATCCAAAAGCCAACCTTACTATCATGGCAGGCGGGTTTAAAAAAATCGCTTCGAAGTTTGGTCTAGATAAACTAAAGACTAAAAGCATCCACGAGTATTCTTATTTACTCAACGCTAGAAGAAATTTAGATCAGCCAATTGAGCACAAGTCCATCGACTACACTCAATCAAATTATGGAGGCGTAGTTTATAGTAAAACCGCCATTGTATTTGACTATTTATTGGCGTATTTGGGAGATTCTGTTTTTGATCACTGCATGCGAACTTACTATGATCAATGGCATTTCAAACATCCTGGACCAGATGATTTGAGACAAGTATTCGAAAAAGAAACAGGCAAGCAGTTAAGTTGGATGTTTGATGATCTTATTAAAACGACTAAAAAAATTGACTACGCAATTACCGGAATGAAAAAACTAGACGGTAAAGATCATGTTGTCGTTCATAACAAAGGTGAAGTACAAGGACCATTTAGCTTAACTTATTTTAAGGATGGGAAAGTGGTTAAGACGATTTGGAATGACGGATTGAATATGATTTCCTATCATCCGATAGACAAGGAATTAATTGACGAAGTCAAAATTGATTATGAACTGGATATCCCTGAAATAAATAGAACCAATAATAATCTTCACGTAAAGGGCCTTTTTAAAACTTCAGAGCCAATCTCTTTACAATGGTTAGGCGGAATTGAAGATCCAGATCAAAACACCCTTTACTATACTCCAATTGGCGGATGGAACAAGTACGATGGCTTAATGCTAGGCTTCTCTTTTTATAATCACACTTTTCCAGAAAAGAAATTTGAATACACCTTAACGCCTTTATTTTCTCTAGGAACTATTTCTCCTACCGGAATGGGCGATGTTCATTATCATGTATACCCAAGTGATGGAAATTTCATACAAAGATTAACACTGGGTAGTGAGTATCAAACTTTTCATTTCCATAAGAATGAAACGGAATCTGGCAGATTCCAAAAATTCTCGCCTTATGTTGAAATTGACTTTCAAAAGAAAAAGAGGAGATCTAAATGGAAGCAAACAGCCACCATTAATTACAATTTCATTTCCGAATTTTACAACTTAGAAAATGCTAAAATTCCAGGAGACTATATACAAGCATTAAGAGCTGGATACAAGCTAAGTAACTCGCAAGTTTTAAAACCTTTCTCTGTTAATGTTGACTACGAACAAGGAAATATAATTAATGACTTCAGCAGGAACCAACAATACATTAAAGCGAGTGTAACCGCCAAATGGCGCCTTAACTATAACTGGAATTTAGATGGGATTGACATCAGATTATTTGCAGGTCATTTCTTTAAAAACAATTCAAGTTCTTCCAGGCTAAACTGGAAATTAGCTGGACAAAGTGGATCAAGCGATTATCTATATGATCATATTTTCCTTGGTAGAAATCAAGGTCATCCAGATGCATTGGCCCAACAACTAGTTGAAAACCACGGAGCATTTAAAGCTCCAACCGGTTATGGTTCCTCCAATAGTTGGTTAATTGCAGGTAATATCAAAGTTGATTTACCGATTCCAGTCATTGGTCTATACGCGGATGGTGGCTTATTCCCCGTTCATATTGTAAGTACCGGAGTCATTGAGAAAAGATTCTTGTATAATGTTGGAGTTCATCTGTCGATAAAAAAGGATCTATTTGACATTTACATCCCTTTTGCATTGCATGAGGATTTAGCTGGCGAATATGAATTCCAAAACATTTCGTTTCTTCAAAGAATTCGATTTACCTTCAATATTAAAGAGTTAAACCCGTTTAAGGCAATTAAACGATTAGATCTGTAAATTTACACCCTGTCTACTTCTAATAAAATATACTTTGCTTCCGACTTTCACTTAGGCGTGCCTGATGCGGCTTCTAGTTTAAAAAGAGAAAAGAAACTGGTCAGATGGCTTGAAATGGTGTCCAAAGATGCCGCGGAGATTCACTTAATGGGTGACTTGTTCGATTTCTGGTTCGAATACAAGCGTGTTGTTCCTCGGGGCTTCGTTCGAGTTCTTGGAAAAATAGCTGAGTTATCGGATCGAGGAGTTAAGATTGTATTGTATACCGGCAACCATGATATGTGGATTTTCGATTACCTACCTAAAGAATTAGGAGTTGAGTTAATCAGAGATCCTGTTCAGAGAACATTTGGAGATAAGAAATTCTTTCTTGGGCACGGAGATGGACTTGGACCGGGAGACGGAGGATATAAGTTTATTAAAAAGGTTTTTTCTTTTAAATTTTTCCAGTGGTGTTTCGCACGGCTTCATCCGAATTTTGGAATTTGGGTTGCTAATTTCTGGAGTGGACGAAGTAAAGAATCAAATAAGAAAAACGAGAAAGAACCTGATCACTTTCTTGGAGAAGACAAAGAATGGTTAGTTCAGTTTTGCAAAGAAACATTGGAAACAGAGCATTTTGATTTTTTCATTTTTGGACATCGTCATTTACTAATCGACCATCCTGTATCTGAAAAATCTAGATACATTAATCTTGGAGATTGGTATACCCAGGCGAACTATGCCGAATTTGACGGGAACGATCTACGATTGAAGATCTTTGAAGAAGGCTTATCAGAATAGTTAAAAATCTAACCTAACCGCTGCACCAAATCAATAAGACGATTTGAATATCCTGTTTCATTATCGTACCAACCAACCACTCTAATTAAGTTTCCATTAGAGACAGTAAGACCAGAATCAAAAATACAGGAATGACGGTTCCCTATAATATCTACAGACGTAATCGGATCTGAAGTATATTCTAGAATTCCGTTATATTCATTTTGAGACTTTTGCTTAAAGACCTTGTTAATTTCACTTACCGGTAATGGGTTCTTCACTTGGAAGGTCATTTCTGTCAAACTACCATCAATTACAGGCACTCTTACAGCACTTCCGTGCAGTTTACCATGAAGATGAGGGAATAGCTTAACCAATGCGTTTGCAGCTCCAGTAGAAGTAGGAACAATATTTTCAGCTGCTGCTCTTGCTCTACGCATGTCTTTTTTATGTGGACTATCGTGTAGGTTCTGATCAGAGGTATATGCATGAACAGTGGTTAAAAATCCGCGATCAATGCCACATAATTCGTCTATGATCTTTACCATTGGTGCGGAACAATTTGTTGTACAGGATGCATTGGACATCACTGTCGCTTCAAGATCTATTGAATCATCATTGATCCCTAATACATAGGTCGGAATAGAATCGCCAGAAGGAGCCGATATAACCACTTTCTTAGCTCCGGCAGTAATGTGCCTAGATGCGGCCTCCTGAGTCCTGAAAACACCTGTACACTCAATTACAACATCTATTTTTAAGTCACCCCAAGGAAGCTCTTCCGGGTTTTTGCAGTTGTATACGTATACAATCTGATCATTTATCTCGATGCAATTCTCTTTCCCTAATACTTCACCTGGAAATTTTCTATGGACAGAATCATACTTTAATAGGTGAACCAGCTGATCTACTGATGCAAGATCGTTAACAGCAACGAGCTCAACGTTATCATTCCCTTGAAGTGATCTGGCCACAACTCTCCCAATTCTTCCAAATCCATTTATCCCTATTCTTACCTTACTCATATTTCCTCCCATAAAAAAAGCCCTCCGATTTCTCGGAGGGCTTTAGAAAATTCTATTTGATCTCCGCTTATTTCAGCTTTATAAATCTAGTAACATCTTTATAATTACCAGCAACTAACTGAATAATATATGTTCCTTTACCAGCTCCATTCATGCTTAGGTCAACAGTTTGTTTTCCTTCACCAAGATTAGGCTTGTTAATTGTCTTTACAAGCTTACCATTAATGCTATAGATGTTCAAGCTAATGTCAGATCTAGTATTCAAGTTGAATGTTACTTTACCGTTTTCATCTAACGGATTAGGATATACTGATAATCCAGACTCAAACTTGTCATCGAAATCAATATGATCAACATCACCGTTACTCAATACAGAACCTGAAGTCCAGATTCCTCTACCGTGAGTTCCGATATAAATTTCACCTGCCTTAGAAGTCTCTTGCCATCCTCTTTGTTGCTGTCTGATTGCAAATACTGGAACTGGCCCAGTTTCACCAATGTTTTGAGTCCAAGTTGAACCACCATCACTTGATGCCCAAACACCAAAGTCAGTAGCAGCAAATATTTTTTGTGGATCTCTGTAATCAATCACAACATCTAAAATTGCCATAGCACTTGAAATGTTCCCTTGAATATTAGTTGTAGTTGGTGAACCTGAAGAAATTACATTATTCAACTCAACTAAACCAGTAGTTCCACTAACACCTGATCTTGCAACAACCAATCTTTCTGGATCATTCTTATCAATAGCAATACCGTTAATTGGACCAGAAGAAGAATAAATCTTAGTTGCAGTTATTAAACTCATATCTCCTGAGTCGTAAACGCTGTCCAGTCCTTGGAATCTCCATAGGCCATTGCTTGTACCACAAAACATTACATCTCCATCCCATGAGAATTCAAAGCAGTAAGGAATTCCTGTGAAAGTACTAGCTCCAGTTGCATCCATCAAATCCCACCAGTCTGGAGACTGACCGAATCTTAAAGCATCTCTCGTCATCGCTAAACCAGCAGCATCTAATGTTACCATTATTGACTGAACTGGATCCTGAAGTTGAAGCGTATCGTAAGGATAGTTCAACTTAATTGAATCAGTACCCATCCAAACTGTATCACTTGTACCTGGGTGCAACGCGAAATAATCACCGTTAGAAGCTGTATCTTGAGAAAGTAAAGTATCTGTATAATACAAGTTCGAAGTAAGTGTATGCGTCAACACGTTTTCTGGAATAGTAGAGTTGTACGTTTTACTGTAATAAGTAATAACAGTTCCTGATGGAATTGTAGAATCAGAAGCGTAATACTCAATAAAATCTTGACTGTCTAAATCATTTGGATCTTCAAATAATCTAGTTGGTGTGTGGAATACTCCACATGTTTGTCCAGCAATCGCACCAACACAAGGTGGTGAAATATCTTGCCAGTTCGTTCCACCATCTTCAGACCTAGCAATCGAGCTACTATATATTGTTGCAATCATTGCATCTGAATCATAATGAGAAATATCACAATCGAATCCGTCACCACCGTAAACCTCTTGGAACTGAAGCGCTGAACTTAATGAGTAGTCGTTATATAACGTTCCGTTATCTTGAGTACCACCCATTACGTGACCGTACTTATCGTGCGCAACACTGTAGAATTGAGTTACGTTATATCCTTTATTCGCAGGGTAAAAAATTGCTCCTGGAGGCACACCGAATGCTGAACCAACTCCACCATCATTACCATAGTAATACTGTCCTGCTGAATTCCACTTCATTTCGTGGTTATCTGCGTGAATATAATTAGGAGATGTTGGGAAAGCCGACCAAAGAGAAACTTGAGTCCATCCACCCCATGTTGGAGAACTTCCTGGATCTTTTGCCCAGTGATATTGATCAATACCTCCAATAATACACTCATCCGGTTTATTAGGGATATAAGAAATCGTTTGATTATAGTTTCCTTGAGAACTTAAAGAAGTTGAATAAGGCATAAACAAAGAAGAACCTCCTGGCCCGATGTTTACCCATGTAGCTCCATGATCTTCTGAGATATTAACGCTATTTAAAGCACCTCCACCTGTTGAAGCTGAAACATAAATGTTATAGAATCCTGCACTGTTTTTAACATCAGTTACTGTACACTCACTTCTACCAATAGCAGTTGGAAGACCTGAAGCGATTTGAGTAAATGAAGAACCAAAGTCAGTAGATACGAAATATCTAAATGATCCACCAACCCTTGCACAAATGAACACTACTGATCCGTCTCCAGATACCTTAATGTCATATCCATTTCCTGTAACAGGAGAAGGAAGTGTTGTTGCACCAGTTGCTTTGTCCGTTGAAACTTGGCAGATAGTCCCACCAATGTAAATTTTATCACTTTGCGCTGGATCTCTCCAGATCTGCATGATTGAACCAGATGTTCCTGGAAGTTGTGTCCAGTTATCTCCACCATCGGTAGAATAATAAACTCCGTCATAACCGTTTTGGACACCTGATCCTCCTGTAGTCAATCCACCTTCGAATTGTGCAGGTCCAGTAGCCACATACAATGTACCATCTGAAGTCGTTTCAATAGATGAAATGGATAATGATCCAACTTGATCGTCCCATCTTTGAACTCTAGCCCAATTATTCCCAGCATCAGTTGATTTAAAAAGTCCACCAGTAACCGCACCAGCATACATAATATCATCATTACTCCGATCGAATCCAATTGCTCTTGTACGCCCACCAATATTATCTGGACCTCTTTCAACAAAAGTTAAAGATTGCGATTTACCAGCGCTGTAATTATACTTGCGCATGTCTTGAATTGCATCAAGTCGATCTTGAGGATTGATTACACCGTCTCTACCAAGAAGCGCACCGTAGTACTGATATCTTTGCTCATTTAATGAGTAAGCTTGTTTCTTGTTTGCCTCTAATCTAGGCTGGTAATCTTTAACGTGCTCTGAGCTGCTATTATTAACCACTAGTCCTACCGCTATCGCAGCAACCATAAGTGATCCAAAGAGTAAACCTTTTTTCATAATTGAATTATCGTGTTATTAAAAACGTTTTAAGTGTGCCGAATTTACAAAATAGATGCTTAAATCGTTCATGAAGTAACAATTTCTTCTACTCTGAATTAGCCAACGGTATTAATTACAAAATTAAAGCGCTTCTTTTTATACGCAGCCTGAAGCATGACAATTCAATACATTTCCTGAAAATCACCTTTAAATAAAGGATAAATACGACATTATTTCATCCAATGAACGGATGAAACAATGTCGGTTAGATGCTAATGTTTGATCATTTTGGCGTTTAGTTTTTTCCCATCTATTTCCAGAGAAACGATGTAGGTTCCAGAACTCAAGTCAGCGGTATTAATTACCATTTGATTATTGCCCACAGAAAGTGACTTTCTTTTAATTGTTGTAATTAATTGACCGTTTAAACCGTGAATGCTCACAGTTCCATCAGCCACTTCATTCAGCATGAATGAAATATTAGCGTTCTCCCGAACCGGATTCGGATAAATTGATAGGTCGCTTGCTGGGTTAACATCAATTACAATTGGTTCCGGAGTACTCAGCACACTTTGAGAAGACCAAATACCCCTTCCGTGAGTCCCTAGGTAAATTTCACCTGCATTAGGAGCTTCATTCCACTCTCTTTGCTGCTGTCTAATAGCGAAGACAGGCACTGGTCCAGTTTCATTACCACACCAGATCCAACTTGTACCATTATCAGCAGATGCCCATACTCCGAAATCTGTTGCAGCAATTAATTTATCAGAATCGCGATAATCAACAATTACATCCAATACCGCCATCGTTGTTGGAATATTTCCTTGAAGGTTGACACCGGATAAAGTTCCTCCAGACTCAACTCCAGTTAATTCAATCACCCCATTTCCTCCTGTTTGGGCAACAGCAATTACTAATCGATCTGAGTCATTTTTATCAATCCCGATTCCATTAACTGGTCTACTCGAATTATAAATCTTAGTCACTTGTAAAGACGACACATCGGAAGCGTCATAAACACTATCTAGCCCTTTAAATCGATATACTCCATCCGTTGATCCAACAAATAATATGTTACCATCCCAAGAAAACTCGAAACACAAAGGAGTACCAGAATATATTGTTGAAGACGATATGTCCCACCATTCTGGTGCCATTCCAAATCGAAGTGCATCTCTAGTAATTACAATACCATCGGCCAAAGTCGCCATAATCGATTGCACCCGATCTTGTAAATACAATGTATCAAACGCGTAATTCAAAAGAACTGGTGAAGTCCCCATCCAAACGGTATCTCCAGTTCCAGGGTGAAATGCGAAATAATTTCCATTAGCTGCAGTGTCAATCGCATTTAGCGTGTCCGAAAAGTATGCTGTAGTGGTTGTTGTTTCTGACAATAAATTTTCTGCAATTGTAGGATCGTACGTTGAACTATTGTAGTTGATAACAGTCCCTGCAAGAATAGTGCTGTCAGGAATAATTTCAATGTAATCTTGACTGTCAGTATCATTAGGATCTTCAAACAATCTTAAAGGCGTATGAAAAACACCACAACCCAATCCGGTAGGTGCTGAACAGGTTGGAGAAATATCTTGCCATACATTTCCATTGTCTTCACTCCTGGAGATCAATGAATTATACACTGTTCCAAACATCGCTTCTGGATTATAATGAGACATGTCACAATCGAATCCATCTCCACCTATTACGGTTTTAAACTGTTGAGGAGAAGAAAAGCTATAATCGTTATATAACGTACCATTATCTTGAGTCCCGCCAATTACTGCTCCATTTCTATTAAATGCTACACTATAAAACTGAGTTACATTGTATCCTTTATTCATTGGATATGTTATGCCTGCAGGAGGCACACCAAAACTACTTCCAACTCCACCATCGTTTCCATAAAAATAAGTTCCAGCAGAATTCCATATCATTTCATGCTGATCACTATGAATATACGTTGGGCTAGTCTGAGTTTGACCACCAGTTGAAATTTGAGTCCATCCGCCCCACGCAGGTGAGCTTCCTGGATCTTTTGCCCAATGATATTGATTGATTCCACCTAATAAACACTCGTCTGGCTTTCCTGGTATATATGATATAACTTGATCATATCTTCCCTGATTGGTAATTCCATTACTGAATGGAGTAAATAAAGTTGAACCACCAGGACCAATATTAGACCAAGTTGCGCCATGATCTTCAGACAAATGAATGTTCAGTAGCGATCCTCCACTCGTACAAGTAGAGACATAAATATTATAAAATCCCGCAGCGTTCTTTACGTCACTTATTGTGCTTTCGGCTCTCCCAGCAGTTGAGGCAATCATTCCGAATGGGATGGCCGAAAAATTAGCTCCAAAATCGGTAGATACATAATAAGTAAAAGGACTTCCTGATCGAGATGCAAAAAACACAACAGATCCATCACCAGAAGTTTTGACGTCATAACCGCTTCCGGGAACATCAGGAATGGTGGTTGCAGTACCCAAGTTTTCAGATACCTGACATAATGTTCCACCTATGTAAATTTTATTTGCCTGACTTGGATCTCGCCATAATTGCATCACGCTTCCTGAAGTTCCACCTAGTTGCGTAAAACTATCTCCTTGATCTAAAGAATACCAAACTCCTCTTGAGCCAGATTGCGATCCTGAAGTTCCTCCTGCTGGATCTCCTACTTCAAATTGCTCTCCTCCCATTGCAACATATAAAGTACCGTCATCTGTGGTTTCTATTGAACTTACAGATATACTTCCGCTCAAACCAACAACAGCATCCCATCCATTTACCCTGCTCCAATTATTCCCTGCATCAGTAGATTTAAACAGACCACCACCTACAGCTCCCGCATACATTATATTATCATTACCTCGGTCAATTCCAATGGCTCTAGTTCTTCCGCCAACATTATCCGGCCCAAGTTCTCCGAATGTGAGCGCTAATGATTTAGGAAATGACATACTTTGTAATGCAGTCCAACTATCTAATCGATCCTGAATTTCAATTTCCCCTGATGCCGAATTGGCCAGGAGTAATTTATAGAATGCCTCTCGTTCACCATTTTGTAAAGATTGATTAACCGAGTTCGATCGAACTTGATAATCTTGTTGATGGTCTATTTCATTCGGTATTAAAAGGATTCCGATGATCGCGATTGATAGTGTAATTGCTGCTGTGGCTATTGCTTTTTTCATTGACATAAGATTAGAGGTTTGTACCCTTGAGTCTTATGAATTTAGAAAACAGATTGAATCTCAGCCTATTATAACGCAGGATTCAAAAATCGAATTAGGTTTCGGTATTATCAAATGAAGAAGCGGTGAAAATGTCTGAAAACTGACAAGTTTTGACAAATTACGGTCAAAATATACAGGTCTAAGCCTTCAATAAGAAAACTGATTTAACCTAGATGCTTCTCTGCATGATAGGAAGAACGCACTAATGGGCCACTTTCAACATACTTGAATCCCATCTTCAAACCGATCTCTTTATACTCATCAAATTGTTCTGGAGTAATGAATTCTGCAACTGGAAGGTGTTTTGGTGTAGGCTGAAGATATTGCCCAAGTGTTAATACATCTACATCAACACTTCTCAAATCTTCCATTGTCTCGATAACCTCTTGCTTCGACTCTCCTAAACCTAGCATCACACCGGACTTAGTACGCATCCCACCTTTTTTCAATCGTCTAAGTGCTTCTAAACTTCGGTCGTATTTGGCTTGAATTCTAACTTCTTTGGTTAATCTTCTAACCGTTTCTAAGTTATGTGAAACCACTTCAGGAGCTACATCTATAACTCGTTGTAGGTTTTCCCATTTCCCCATAAAGTCAGGGATTAATGTTTCCAAGGTCGTTCCAGGTGATTGTCGTCTAATAGCTCTAACCGTGCTTGCCCAGATTTCAGACCCTCCATCAGGTAAATCATCTCGATCCACTGAAGTAATAACGGCATGCTTAACTTCCATTAGTTTCACACTTTGAGCAACTTTGGCTGGCTCAAAAATATCCGCTTCCACTGGTTTACCAGTTGATACCGCGCAAAACCCACATGAACGAGTACATACATTTCCAAGAATCATGAACGTAGCAGTACCTTCACCCCAACACTCTCCCATGTTCGGACAGTTACCAGACTCACAAATAGTATGAAGTTTATGCTCAGAAACAATGTTTCGGACATTCTTATAGCTTTCGCCAGTAGGAAGTTTTACTCTAAGCCACTTAGGCTTTTTCGTTCTTGTTGCTGATTCAGTCGAAACAGCTGCTGGTTCTTTGGAACTTTTCATCGTCTGCTGAGATGTTAGCACATCATTTTGCAAATCCTTCACGGAATCTTTCATCACTAAATAAACTTTTTACCGATCTGCAAACCTATGTACATTTCGATAAATAGAAAATCATTATCAATCTCGGCCATAATTGGCACTCTCGTTGGGTAACCCGTAATCTTTGCACCTACTTCCAGTGCTTTAATGCCTTCATGATCAGGACTAAATTCAAAGTTTAGTCCTCCTTTAACAAACACTCCAGGAGCGAATTTCATTTCAGTAATACCTTTTGAATTTGGCGCTCGACCATATATGTTGGTTAAGTTATGAGCTTCAGGATCGTATTTTTCTTGAGCAATTGCAATTACTTGCACTCCATCAAACTTTAATATCTCGAGATAAATTGGCTTTACAAAACCAAGCGAAGGACCTATTGTCCAGTTACCACTTACCTGCACACCTTTACCCCTAAGCTTCTCGTAAAATATTTTCTTTTGTCCCCATCCAAGGTCAAGGGTAGCCAATGAATTTAACTTCCCAAAAACATAGCTTTTGCTATTTTCATCAAGCGGGTTGTAGATCTTATATTCTTTTGGATGCTTAACAAATGAAAAATCAACCGTGTACAATCGTTTGACTTTAGCCGTGTGATGTTTAGAGTAATTAAACGAACCACCCCAACCATTAGTATTGAAAGAAATCCCTCCGTATGCCGCTTTTCTAAACATTGCATAGTTCTGATGAACAGCTGGCTTCTGAGAAAATGCCTCAGGGCTGCTCATAAAGAATGCTGCAAAGAGCACTACGACTATGTAATTGATTGATTTCATTTAAATTAGCGGTATTAACAAAGCTACGATATTATAACGAAGTTTATTTGGAAAAAGTTCACGAAATCTGACAAAAAGTTATTTTCAGCTAATAAATAATCAGGAATCGCCTTTCACTTTTATCTTAAGACGCTCAAATTATACACGAAATAAATGAAGACTGCGGAAATTTGGTACAACGGAAATTTAAGAACCACTTCGAAACACTTACGATCTGGAATTGAGATTATTTCAGACGCGCCCGTTGACAACAAAGGAAAAGGAGAAGCGTTTTCACCAACTGATTTATTGGCTTCTTCTCTGGCTAGTTGTATGATTACCATCATAGCAATTAAGGCAGATTACTTTGGAATTAAAGTTTTAGATATGAAAGCTTTGGTACAAAAAGAAATGACTTCAAACCCAAGAAGGGTGAAGTCAGTTGAAATTGATTTAACCGTATTCGGGGATTTTACCAAAGACGAAAAATCTTCTATTCGTGATTATGCTGTTAACTGCCCCGTAGCTAAAAGTCTTAGCTCCGAAATTAATCAGCAATTAAATCTTGAATTTAAATTAGTTTAAATCTTCAGCAACGATTACATCGTTAGCTGCTACCTCATCCAGGTCAATAGATGATCCTGCGTCAGTTCTGTATGCTGGACAAGTTCCACCTTTGTGCGCCCCACAAGAAGCAAACAACAATCCTAATCCTCCAATTAAAAATAATGCTCTTACAATTTTCATTACGATCCTCCTTTTTTCAATTCGATACGTACCGAATTGCGCTAGAGTGTAAAAGTAGTTTTTTCAACAGCCGGTTTGATACCCAATGACACTGAAGTTATTAACAACAAAAAAGGCGTTACTTATATAACGCCTTCATTTTCAATAATATTATGTAAAGCCTAAGCTTTTTCTTCTTCTCTTACTTCGTCTGAAGCTTTCAAGTCACCATCATGATCTTGGTTCTCGATATTAAATCCGCCATAAGCAGGACATCTTTCATGACCACTTCCGCAAGAAACGATTACAAAAGCTAAAGCAACAACTAACGAAAATATTTTTAATCCTCTCATTTTGACTGATTTTGATCTATACAAATTTATAATTTCCTACAACTTATGCAAAAGACTACATTTATAAATGCTTAAACATAACGGAATTCATGATAAATGGTTACAAAAACAGCACAGAAATCAATAATTGACTCATCTTGGACCAAAGTAATTGGCCAAGAATTTGACAAACCCTATTTCAAAACACTACAAAATCTAATTTCCGAGGACGAATTAAATGTTAATATCTTCCCTCCAAAAGATCAAGTTTTCGCTGCATTCAATACAACTCCTTTCGATGACATTAAAGTTGTAATCATCGGACAGGATCCATATCATGGTTTAAACCAAGCAAACGGCCTCTGTTTTTCGGTTTCTGAAGGAATACCTCACCCACCAAGTCTTGTAAACATATATAAAGAACTCGCTACAGATCTATCCATTTCCGTGCCAAAAAGCGGTGATTTAATTTCATGGGCAAAACAAGGAGTACTCCTACTAAATGCAACACTTACAGTGAAACAAGCAGAAGCGAACTCACATCAAAAATATGGATGGCAGACTTTTACAGACGAGGTGATTAATAAAATCTCGGAAGAAAGATCAGATGTGGTCTTTTTACTTTGGGGTGGATTTGCAAAAAAGAAAGGAGCGAAAATTGATGCTAATAAACATCATATTTTAACTTCTGGACACCCCTCTCCTTTAAGTGCAAATAGGGGATTTTGGTTTGGAAACAAACACTTTTCGAAGACCAATCAAATTTTGAACGAATTAGGTAAATCAACAATAAATTGGAAAATTGAATAACAGAAACGGTCGAATTCCGTTAAGTACATTTTGAAACGCTCATTCATCATATTATTCCTTTCAATTCTCTGCTCCTGCGGGTTTGCTCAGGTGAACGTTTCTTATCTGGGAATTTCTAGCGGTATTCAACGAGATCTAAAAGCTAAAGTCGTTGTAAGAGATTCTCTTGCAGCGATAAGAGAATATAAAAGAATTGAAAACGAACTAGTTGCGAGCGGATTCATAACAGCAAATGTAGATTCGATCTGGTTTATTGAAAACAAGGCCAATGCCATTATAACGCCTGGAAATGAATTCAAATGGGCTACTATTGATCGAGGCAACGTGGAAGAAGAAGTTTTAATCAAGTCCGGCTATCGTAGTAAAATACTAGACAAGAAAAGGATAACACCGAATTCTATTTCAAAACTTCATAAATCGATAATTACGCACTACGAAAACTCAGGATATCCATTCGTGGTAAGTCAACTAACCAATTTCAAGTACCAAGATTCGGCTAAGCTCAACGCCAAACTGAAGGTTACAAAAGGGCCTTTTATTAAAATTGATTCCATTGAAATAATTGGTACAGCTAAAATTTCTGACACGTACATCGCAAATTATATTGGCATTAAAGAAGGAGACGTGTATGATCAATCCAAGCTAAATCAAATTGACAACAGGTTAAAGGAACTGGCATTTGTTGCATCGTTCAAACCATCCCAGGTTGGTTTTTCAAAATCAACAACCAAACTATACTTGTACCTGAATCATAAATCTGCCAGCAGATTCAATGGAATTCTTGGGATTTTACCCGATGATGTTACCGGACGAATAAACATCACAGGAGACGCAAAAGTTGCGCTGAAAAACGCCTTTAAAAAAGGAGAAGCAATATCACTAAACTGGAGAAAATTGCAATCTCTAACGCAAGAACTTGATATAAAATTTAATTATCCGTTTGTATTGCAAACACCTTTAGGAGTTGATGGATCCTTGCATATTTTCAAAAAAGACACTTCGTATTTAGAATTGAATCAACGACTAGGGCTTCAATATTTATTCAGCGGCGGCAATTACATCATGGTGTTTTTCGATAACTACTCGAGTAACTTGATTAATTCTCAGAAATACGCCAATAGTACTGTTCTACCAGATTTCGCAGATGTCGCTTTTAGGCAATACGGACTCTCTTTATTACAGGCAAAATTGGACTATCGAATCAACCCAAGAAAAGGATACCAACTTAGTTTTACTGGTTCTGTAGGCAATAAAATAATTAGGAAAAACCCTGAATTAACGGAAAGCTTATATGACAATTTAGACTTGAATTCCTTACAGATTAAATTAAAAACTACACTCGCCTATTACTTCCCACTAGCCAAAAGAAGCACTATACTTACAAAAGTCCATTCGGGATACTTAGTCAATGACAATTTGTTTTTCAACGAGTTATTTCGAATCGGTGGACTAAGAACGCTGAGAGGATTTGATGAAGAGAACATCAATGCTTCGCTGTTTGGGATCATGACATTAGAATATCGATTCCTTTTAGAGCAGAACTCTCATCTCTATGCTTTCATGGACTATGCTTACTACGAACGCACCATTCAAGGCGAACATGTTTCGGATCAGCCTTATGGTTTTGGAGCCGGAATTAGCTTTCAAACTAAACCTGGAATTTTCAGTTTAGGATACGCATTAGGAGCGCAACAAGGGAATCCAGTCCAATTCAGAGCTGCCAAAGTCCATTTTGGGTTTGTTAATTATTTCTAACTGCTCTTTCCATTTCTTTTTACTTCTTATCTTGCTATATCGATGAAAAAAATAATTCCGATCATATCAATCATTTGCGTTTTGACAGGTTTCGGAATATTTGCCTCATTAAAGTCTCCAAGTCCATCGGATCAAAGTACAGTTGATTTTTTAGTAGAATTTTTAGAAGCTAAATATGAACAGGAATCGTTTGACGAATTTCTATATGTAGGAATTAAACGACAGCGATTATTTCATGTGAAAAATGGGCAAGTTCTTCAAAGTTGGGTGGTTTCAACCGCAGCAAAAGGTGCTGGAAACAAGTATGGCAGTTATAAAACCCCAGTCGGACTTCACACTATTGAGTCTAAAATTGGACAAGGAGCACCAGTAGGTGCAATCTTCAAAGAAAAAATGTTTACTGGCAACACCGCTGAAATTTCTCATGATAAGACTGGTTCGGGAAAAGATGACATTACGACTAGAATTTTAACCTTAACGGGCTCGGAAGAAGGGCTTAACAAAGGATCTAAAAGCATTGACACGTACAAACGTCAAATCTACATTCACGGCACTCCAGAAGAGGGATTGATCGGGAAACCTGCATCGCATGGATGTGTTCGGATGCGCAATCATGAAATCATTGATCTTTTTGATCAAGTTTTTGTTGGAATGAAGGTTATCATTTTAAACAACTAAAATACATAGTCATTTGACCCTCCTTCGGATGAAATTGCGTTATTTTGATGCCGATGGATCCAATTTCTCTTTTTCTTGGCATAATTATCGGCCTTTTACTAGGTGGAATTCTGGTATTTATACTTTTAAAGAAACAGAATGAAACCAAAGTTTCTGAGCTAAGATCCATGGCTAACGAGGCTCAAGCAAAAGAAATTGCATCGGCTGAACAGAAAAATAGCATTCAAAAAAATCTAGATGAACGTCAAAATCAGATTGCTTTATTAAAAGCTGAACGTCAGGAGTTAAATGATGAATTAAACACTTGGAAAAATAAAGCTCAAGTAATTGAAGCAAGGTTGGTTGATCAAAAAGAAGAAGTAGGCAAACTTCAGGAGAAATTCACTAAGGAATTTAAGTTAATCGCGAACGAAGTATTAGAGCAAAAATCGAAATCGTTTAAGGAGGAAAATAAAGAATCGATGGGCGTTCTGCTTAACCCTCTTAAAGAAAGATTAAAAGAATTTCAAGATCGCGTTGAAAAAACGAACGAAGAAGGAATTAAAAGAAACACTGTACTATCTGAGCAGATCAAACATTTACGTGATCTGAATCAGGAAATCACCGAAGAAACTAAAAGTCTTACCAAAGCACTTAAAGGTGATTCTAAAACACAAGGAAATTGGGGAGAGCTCCAGCTGGAAGCAATTCTAGAAAAAGCGGGACTTCAGAAAGACATCCATTACAGTAAAGAAGATAATTATAAAACGGAAGACGGTAATAATCAACGTTTGGATTACGTTATCAACCTACCAGATGGGAAGCATCTAATTCTAGATTCAAAAGTTTCATTAACAGCTTACAGTAATTATTATGACGCTGAAGACGAGTCGGATCGAGATCGCTTCTTGAAACAACACATGGATAGCGTTAATATTCATATTAAAACATTGTCAGATAAAGATTACCATAAACTATATGGCATTAATCCACCAGATTATGTTTTAATGTTTGTGGCAAATGAACCAGCCCTGAACGTTGCCTTAAGAGAAGACTCATCTATTTACGAAAAAGCACTCGCGAAAAATTTAGTACTGGTTAGTACTACTACCCTTCTCGCCACGCTTCGAACAATCTCTTATATCTGGAAGCAAGATCTTCAAAATAAAAATGCTGAAGAAATCGCTAGACAGGCAGCCAATCTTTATGATAAATTTGTTGGGTTTACCGATGACATCATCAAACTTGGGTCACAATTAAAAACGGTTACCGGTACCTACGAAGAAGCTGCCAAAAAGCTCTCCGAAGGAAAAGGAAATTTGATCAAAAGAACAGAAGACCTAAAAAAATTAGGGGTGAATCCATCTAAAAACATTGACCAAAAGCTGATCGACAGATCAACGGAAGAATGAAAAGATTAATGTACATAGCGATCGGATTGTGCATTATTGGGTGCTCTTTATCATCAAGCGTTTCCTCTGATGACTACTCGTATTTGTACAATAGAGAGACCATCATTAATCCTGAATTTAAAATCTATCACACCAATAGTGATACAACAGAAATCGTTTTTAAAATCAAAAGCGCTGATTTAATTTATAGTCGAGCCAATCAAGACTCACCTTATCAATCTAGATTTAAAATACATTACCGTGTTTATGAAGAGCTAAATTCAAAAATAATTATTGACAGCTCTACCCTGCAGATTGTGGATATTAACCCCAGTAAAAAACATAAACTGATTTTTGGTAAAATAAAGTTTCCCTTCGCCTCAGGGCAAAAATCAATCTTGAGAATTACCACCACAGATCAGCAAAGAAACCAAGAGCATAAAACATTACAGGTAGTTGATAAAGGAACCCTTTCTAGCGCGCAAAATTTCTTGGTGATAGAAGAAGGCCAGAAATTAACAAGACCTTATATCGTCTCATCAGACTCGATTCAAATACACTCTTTTAGAAACAGAAATCAAAGTTGTTTATTGCAATGGTTTAATCGTGATTTTGGTGTAGCAAAACCACCGTTCGCAGTTGGAGGTAAGAAGCCGTTTGATTATGAACCAGACGATTATTATAAGGTTCAGTTTAATGAGCAAGGGATTGCGCAAGTTCAGCTTCCTGAAGTAGGATTTGTATTCTTACAACGAGATACAGCGGATAAGAAAGGGCTTACTTTATATAGATTTGATCGCAATTACCCACAGGTGTATAATGCAAATGGACTAGCTGAGCCATTGAGATTTATATGCAGCAACTCAGAATATGATAGGCTTCTACAAAGCGACAATCAGAAATTAGCGGTGGAACAATATTGGATTGAAAAATGTAAAAGCAAGGAACGAGCTAGAGAAATCATCAAAGAATATTACAATCGGGTAAATGACGCTAACACTTATTTCACTTCCTATATAGAAGGTTGGAAAACCGACCGAGGAATGGTTTCTATTATATATGGCAAACCTGCTAACATCGAAAAACGAAGTGATTACGAAAGCTGGAGCTACGGACATGGGCCAGAATACCAAGCTCCGTCTCTGATATTTACATTTTACAAAAAAGACAATCCATTTTCGCAAAATGACTATCGATTAAAACGCGATTTTACATACAAACAAGGATGGTATCGAGCGCTCGAAACATGGAGAGCCGGAAGAATATACAAAGCTGGAATATGAGGGAGAATTTAATTTACGGAATCAGGTCAACAATAGAAGCCATCAATTCTGGAAAAGAAATTAATAAAGTACTAATCCAACACGGGACTCAAGGTGAATTAATGTCTGAGCTTTTGTCGTTGCTTAAAGAAAAAGCAATCCCTAGTCAAAATGTTCCTCCTCAGAAGATTTATAAATTATCAAGAGACAATCATCAAGGTGTAGTAGCATTCATGTCACCCATTGAATATGGAGATCTTGAGGCAATCGTAATGGAGACCCTCGAAGCTAAAAAGAACCCATTGATTTTAATTCTGGATCGAATAACGGACGTTCGAAATTTTGGTTCCATTGCCAGATCTGCGGAATGCTTAGGTGTTGACGCAATTGTTATTCCGAAAAGAGAAGCGGCTCAAGTTACCGCAGATGCAATTAAAACATCTGCCGGTGCATTACTTAAAGTGAAAATTTGCAGGGAAGAAAATTTACGAGACACAATGCTAATGCTTCAGCAAAGTGGAGTGCTCATCGTTGCTTCTTCTGAGCAAGCAGAAACACCGGTTTCAGAATTTGATTTCAAGGTGCCGGTTGCAATTGTTATGGGCTCCGAAGAAAATGGAGTTTCAAAAGACATTTATAAGAGGTGTGATGCTCAAATTCAGATACCAATGATCGGAGAAATTGCCTCTATGAATGTCTCTGTGAGCTGTGGAATAGTGCTTTACGAGATAAATCGTCAGCGAAATGCCTAAACCAATTCGGTTAAGCACACTCAATTTTTTAGTTTTTGCCGTACTCATATTTGCGGCCATCATGCGTCTATGGAATATTGAAAACTGGACGTTTATCAATGATGAGCTTAGCGCAATAAATCGATTACGATTTGATTCCTGGTCTGACACCTTAAATAAAGGAGTACGTATCGATGCTCATCCTGCTGGAACACAGTTTATTCTTTACTTAACCGCTTCGATTTTTGGGAAATCTGAAATCGCCCTTCGACTTCCATTTGTAATTCTAAGCATTTTTTCCACCTACGGAATTTATCAAATTGGTAAGAAATGGATCCATGCAAATGCAGGTTTAATTGCGGCAACATTGTTCGCAGGATTAGGCTACACTATAACTTATTCGGTTCTGGCAAGACCCTATTCCTTAGGCGTTTTCGCAATTGTTTTTGCCTTGCTTTTCTGGACTAAGATTATTCGAACCGAATTGAAAATTCCATTCTTAAGTTACTTGGGACTTGCACTAATGTTGGCACTTTCCGCTTACGCCCATTACAATGCAGCAATTGTAGCAGCAATCATTTACATCACGGGGTTTTTATTCATTGGGAAAAAGAAAATCAAGCCATACCTTCTTACGGGTTTGTTCGCATTAGTAGTGTTCCTACCCCACTTGTGGATTACCATAGATCACGTTACGAATACTTCTGGAGGCATTGGTTGGCTGCAAGCTCCAAACGCTAATTCAATTCTGGCCTATATCAACTATGCCTTTAACGAGTCTTGGATCTTAATATTGACCTTAGTCGTTTTATTCGCGGTTAAGATTTTTACTATTAAAGAAAATCGATATTCCAGTTTGACAATTGCAGGCTTAATTATTTTTAGCCTCTCATTTGCATTCGCATTTCTGTACTCAATTTATGTTGCACCAATATTCCAATTTTCTGTTGTTATTTTTGGATTCATTGGTTTGCTGTTACTCATCGCTGACCTGGTTTATTTTCCAGAAATCAAAGCTCAGTTTCTTCAATTTTTTGTACTTGCTGGGGCTCTGGCGTTTACTACGATTCACAGTGATTATAGGATTGAATCTCGATTTGGAACCTTTGAAAAAATCGCTCAAAACATTAAAAATTGGGAAGAAGCAACACCAGGCATTACCAATGTTGTTTCCATAAATTCACCAAATTACTTACAGTATTATTTAGACAAACACGATTGCGATTCAGAATTTTCAAACTTGAAATTTAAGTTTGATGCAAAGGGCGAAAATGAATTGAGGGAACTGACCAAAATGGTTAATGAGCATAAAGGAAACTTCTTTTCATATTCAAAATCAAGTATGTCTAACCGGGCGGAAGTAGCAGCAGTTATAAAATCTAAATTCCCTAAGAAAATTCAATCATATCATGGATTTAATTGTGAATCTACTTTATACGCTCGAGGGACTGACAATGAAGAATACATCTATCGAAAAACCATTAATGCGGAAGGCTCCGATACTAAAAAAATGTTAGCTCGGCACACATTTGCATGGAAGGATCTTCGATCCACGGCTACACCATCGGATTGTCAATTAGTGGTAACTGGACAAACTAAACTAAGTGAATTAAAGAACGTACTAATCGTTGTAGAAGTGATGCGAAACGGCAAGCCGTTGGTTACGGATGGCAAGGTGTATTGGAGAGGAAGTAATTGTGCAAATTTTATAAGCCAGCCTAACGTTTGGAGCTATTGCGCATCTTCAGTTACCTTGCCGAAAAACCTCTTAGGTGAAGATGAAATTTCAATTTATCTTTACAACCCCAATAACCTAACAGTTGGATTCAAAAATTATGAAGTTAAAATTCACAATCCTTAGTTTTATTCTACTTGTTTTTGCTTTTTCATCTTGTGGAGACGCAGAACCTTTGCCTGAACCAGAAGTAGAATCAGATTTATTTGCGGAACCAGAGCCATTGGACTTATCTAATCTCGATTTCAAATGGTTGGAAGGAAACTGGAGAGACACAACTACTTGGGGCCATATGAATGCTCAAATCATTGAACGATGGTATTTCAACGATCAGTCTTATTTCGGCTCGGGATTACAGGTGAAAAACGATACTGATACCAGTTTAATTGAAAACATTCAAATCAATACTTCTACTGACCCTATCTTTTTTCAGGCCACGGTTAAAGAGCAAAATGATGGCAAGGCAATTGGGTTTGAATTAAAAGCATACAGCGCTGATTCAATTTATTTTGAAAATCTGGCGCATTCATTTCCTCAGATGATCACTTACCGGAAAATAACTGATGATAGCATTCACGCAATCGCTGCAGCATACACGGCCGAGGGTGCCTTAAGAAGGCAAATCAGTAAACTGAAACGATATAACGATTAGCGATTAGCTTGTCTTTCTTGAACGGCTGCAGCAAAAGGAATTCCTTTTACTTTGCTATCTGCCCACGACAAGTAATCAAAGTACTGTAATACAACTCTTTCACTTGGTTTTTTGAAAGTTTCTTCCATATCCGTATGCATCTTTTCGTATACCGCCATTCTTGAAGTCTTGTCGTCAAGTTTAATAAGTCTTTTCAAATACTTGATGATCAAAAATTCAACCTGGTAATCCTTTTTCTGCTTTTTAAGATATCTCGAAGTTGATTTGATCACGTATTCAAGCAAATCATAATTTTCTAGTTCGTAGTGAATAATCAAATTGAATAATCGGGCAAAATTGTAGATATCCTGTCTTAAAAATTGCTCATTATCATTTAGCAAATTATTCACCCAACGCAATGCATTGTTGTATTGCTCTGCTCCATAATAAACGTAGGTCAGGTTGTAGTAAAATACAATCTGCTGTTCCTTATTAATCTTCTGATCGTAAGATTCGATCCCTTTAATAATCTCATCTGCTATCTGCAAAGACTTATCATATGTTCCTCTTCGATCGCAAATCATCAGTTCAGCTATGTAGCTTGAGGTGAAAATCTTAACCTTAACATCTATACTTTCAAAACCTTTTTCGCTTGGAAGGTCTCTCATCATTGCAATCGTCTCTTCCGCCTTTGTTAATTCATTATTATCAATATAGCAGTACAATAAGTTCTTCAAGGTTCTAACATATCTCTTCGCTAGATCCTTTTTCAATAATGGGTTTTTATCTAAAATCGTTTTTACCCGCAGGAACTTTATAAAACTGGTATGATAGTCTCTATTCGTTGCGGCACAAAGCCCCTGGATGTAGTAACAAATAGTTGCTGCTCTTGAAGACAAGGCTGTATTCTTTCCTTTAATTAGCGGATGATTAGAGATCTCATCTACAACCATTCGCTCTTCTTCATTTTTAGAGAATCCTCCAGATCGATATAAGAAGTTAATTCTAGAATACAACATTTGGTACTCAGCAAGATTCCGAAGTTTATCAATTACCTCTTGTTCTTCTTCAATTAACTCGTCCAGGTTACGCTCAAACTTACCTGCCTCGTATGCTTCTTCTAATAATAACTTTTCCCAACTTAATAACTCAAACCAATAATAAAACTTCTCGTTTTCGATGGCTTGCTTCTTTGCTCGAGAAACAAATTTGTTACATTCCTTGAATAAAGCCTTCTTATATAGAATTTCAACATTCTTCACTTCCTGCTTCAGCATTGAGCTAACAGATTTATCCGAATGAAACGACCTTAGACTTTTAAGAATAAGCTTATACAGGTGATTTTTTTCTGAAGGAAAATGTTTAATGAAAGTTTCGTTTTTAAACGCATCTTTCAACCCATCCTCATCATACTCCTTCTGCTTATCAATGTGGTCAAAGATCTTCAAATAGTTCTTTTCACCACTTTGAAGAGACGAGGTTAATTTAAAAAAGCGTTTTTCACTTTTTGAAAGGGATTTAACTAGATCGAACAGTTCGGTTGAGGCCTTCATAGGAATACTATTATAATGTGTTAGAGCAGCTCCTGTAAATTAACAAAATAATATTGAGTTAGCAATCCAATAATAGACCAAAGCCAAGATATCTCATTTTAAATCGGTATTTTTACTGTTCAATTCTTATTTCAATACATGAGACTGACTAGCGCATTCATTTTAATTTTTATATCCTCGCTTGGATATTCTCAATTGCATCACACATGCAAAGGCAATCGGCACAATCACGGCCATGCAATTTCAAAGAGCAGTATAAACGACAACAAAAGAAGCGACACGATAGATGTACTGAACTACCATGTCTATTTGGACTTCTCTATGTCTGGTGCTTCTACGATATCCGGTTATTGCGATGTACAGTTCAATCCAAAAATGAATGGGACGGACCACATCAATCTTGATCTGTTAGAAATGACAGTCGATTCGGTCAAACAGGGCCTAACGAATTTAACCTACGGGTATGATGATACTGTTTTAAACATTCTACTCCCAACGGCATTAAACACAACAGATACGGCCAACATTATTATTTATTATGGCGGTACTCCTCAACAAGATGCATCAGGCTGGGGCGGATTTTATTTTCAAGGAAATTACGCTTACAATCTAGGCGTAGGGTTTGCTGCAGACCCTCACAATTATGGCCGTGTTTGGCACCCTTGTTTCGACAATTTTAAAGAGAGAGCTACTTATCAATTTGATGTTCTAACTACATTCGGAAAATCCGCCTATTGCAATGGCTACATCACTGGTGAAACGATTATCGGTGTAGGCGATTCTGTAATTAGATCGTGGCAAATAGATGAGCCAATCCCATCTTATTTAGCGAATGTTGCCGTAGGAAATTATACGCATGCGCGTGTAGATCACATCAGTGCGGTTTCCGGCAGCAACATACCAGTATGGCTAATTTCAGAACCTGTTGATACTTCTTCTTTTAAAAACGCATTTCAAAACATTGATGCTGCGCTTGATGCATTCGAATTAAACTTTGGAGAACACCAATGGAATAAAGTAGGATTTGTGGCGGTTCCATTTAGCTCTGGTGCTATGGAACATGCAACAAACATTTGCTATCCTAGAGCCGTATTTGGATCTGGAACCGGATTCGAAACACTAATGGCACATGAGCTTGCCCATCATTGGTGGGGAGATTATGTGACTACAGAACTAGAAAGTGAAATGTGGATTAATGAAGGCATGGCAACTTATTCTGAACACCTGTTTTTAGAACAACTATATGGCTATTCAAATTACATCTCCGAAGTTCGGTTGAATCATAAATCAGTTTTAACCACTGCACACATAAATGACAACGGCCATTATGCAATTGCGAATGTCCCTCATGAATTCACTTATGGAGATCATTCATATAACAAAGGCGCAGACGTCATGCACTCGCTAAGGAGCACGATGGGAGACTCAAATTTTTATGCAGGTTTAAAGGCAATTCAAACTAATCTGCCTCATCAAAATATTAACTCGACAGAATTTAGAGATGAGTTGAATACCGTTTCAACTGTTGATGTTACTGACTTTTTCAATGACTGGGTATTAAATCCAGGATTCCCTCAATTTTCTGTTGATTCTTTTTCAGTTGTACCGAATGGCGGTGATTTCGATGTATCAGTATATACAAAACAAAGGCTCTATGCTGCACCATCATATTATAACAACGTTCCAATCCAACTTAACTTTCTAGACGAAAACTGGAACAGTTTTGATACAACGGTTGTATTAAGCGGAATGAATGATGCAGTTACGGTAACTATGAGTTTTGATCCAAGTGCCGCATTTTTAAACGCGGATGATAAAATCAATCAAGCCGTTACTGGAGAGTCTAACACATTCTTTGGCGTTACTAATTTAAACTTGAGCTATTCAGACACTAGACCTTATATTGACGGATTAACGGACTCTGTTCTAATTCGAACAGAGCATAATTTCGTTGCGCCTGACGATTTCATCAATCCACTTGGAGTTAATGCTCAATACACGCTTAGCCCAACCCATTATTGGTCGGTTCACGGAATCTTTGGAAGCAACTTCAGCGGAAGGTTAAGAGTATTTTATCGAGGACAAACGCCTACTTCTATTGATGCTCCACTTTTTGATGACGGTGGCACTGGAACTTTTAGTGAAGACAGCATCCGCATATTTTATCGAAGAGGTGCAGGTTATGAATGGACCGTACTGGAAGGAGCAGATGTAAACACATTGGGAAGCACAATTGACGGATATGGTCAAATTACAACAGACACTTTGCTTCCAGGAGACTATACATTTGGATGGATTTCAGGTCCGGTTGGAATCGATGAACCAGAATCAACACATACTTTTAATGTATACCCGAACCCTACAGCAGACATGGTGTGGATTGACTTAGTTGACCAAGAAATCTCTACCTATTCAATCCAGCTTTTTAATATGAATGGGCAACTCATCAAATCTATGACGTCAGCGGCTCAGCTAGTTACTTTTGACGTTTCGGATGTTTCGGCCGGGACGTACATTTTATCTATTCTAGATGGTGGAAAATTTATAGGCACTGAACAATTGATAATTCATTGATTCAGTTATATTTATGGTATGGAAAATAATGACAACACTGACTCAATTGACAATCAGCCAGTAGGCGATGGCAATTCGCAGCCTGCAGCTGCACAACCTGCACAAACAACTCCTCCAGCTCCAGCTCCTGAGCCGACTCCGGCCCCAGCGGCAGCAGCTCCAGCTCCAGTGGCTCCTCCTGCTCCTGCGCCAGCAGCTCCACAAGCGGCTCCGTCTCCAGGATTCACAGCGGCTCCAATAAAAAAGGAAGTAATTCCGGGTGCAATTGGCGCGATGGTTTTTGGTATTGTAGGAGCGGCAACTGGACTAATGTATGGTATTGGAATAATTTTCAGCATCATTGCTTTGGTCAAAATGAAAAAAATCAAAGCAACTTACAATTCAGATTTAGTAAAGTACAGTGCTAATAAAGGATTTATTATGGCAGGTACTATTTGCGCATGGATCGGATTAGGACTGGCTGCGTTAATAATACTTGGAATTATTTTTGCGATTCTGGTAAATATCTAACACCAAGCTTTAGAATAAATTTTAAAAGCCTCTCGATAAATCGTGAGGCTTTTTTTTGTCCATAAAATCCGTAATTTGTACTTTATTAAAAGAAGCCATGAACTACGAATACGATTCAATTGATGACCTGCCACCGGTACTGCATCAGCAAACACCTCATGTAAGCCCAACTTGGCTCCCAAGATCAATTGCATGCGTTTTTATTGGTGGTCATTCAATAATTGCGGCCATTCATCCTGTTACTGCAATTGGTGGAGTAGTATGTGCAATAGTGGCTTTGAGAAAATATAGCCTTGACAAACCATTATACAAATCAAACCCGCATGCTTACGCTCGGAGTTACAAATATCTAAGAGCCGGGAAAACCACCGCAATTATAGGTCTTAGTATTTCAGCACTTTGGCTGTCTATATTGATTCTGGGGATTTTCTCAGCAGCTGTTAATACAAACAGTCGATACGATCGATACGATGACTACAATTACGACAATGACCCGTGGGAAAATTTTGACGATTACGACTACTAAATAAAATTTTTGAAAATGAATAGCGATACTGATTCTTTAGACAACTTTCAAGGAATAACAAATGAACCAACAGGCAAAAGACCTTGGTTACCTAATGCGATTGCCGTACTGATTTTAGGCATTGCCTCAATTCTATCTGGCCTGTTTCAATTTGGGTTTCCTGGTATCATATGCTCAATAATGGCTTTTAGTTATTACAAAAAAGATCAAGCTGCTTTTCTACTGGACCCTGTCAAGTACGAGAAAGCACATAAACTAAGACGAATCGGAAGAACTTGTGCAATTTGGGGCATTCCGGCATCTATTCTTGGTATATTCTTATGGATACTATATTTCTATTTTATCATTGAAATGCAGAGCTATAGTTACAATAGATATAATTATTACGGGTACTAGTAGAAATAATAAGAATTAGCTTAAAACAACAATAAATGGAAACACTTGATGAAAATGTAAAACAGGAAATTATCCCTGGTCAAAAAATGCCACTTACACCAAGCGCATTGAAAGGAATGATTTTTGGCTTTATCGCAATCGGAACTTCCGGTTTTGTGGTAGTCGGAATCATATTTGGAATCTTAGCGCTTTCGGCAAGCAAAAGAGATATGCCAACCGTTGAGTCTAATCCAGTAGGTTATAAATCTTCTGGATCTATGTTAAAAGCAGCACGAATCTGTGGATCAATAGGTATTGTATTGTCGGGAGTGTATATCCTGTATTACATATTTGTATTGCCTGAGATAATGTAATTCAGAAGGTAATCTGATTTCTATTTTAGGGACTCTAAGGCTTTAATAATTAATGCTTCTGAGGCAGTTTGGTTTATCCTTGCGGTTCCTATTGCGTCTAAAAAAGTGAAGTTAATCTTTCCACCAACGTTCTTTTTATCGTTTCTCATGATATCTAGAAGCTCTGGATATACATTCGAATTAACTTCAGGAATGTCATACCATTTTAGCAATTGATCACGAAGTTCTTCAAACTCCTTATTATCTATTAAGCCCGCTTCTGTCGACAACCAAGACTCTACAATCATACCAATGGCTACAGCTTCACCATGTAATAGTGGCTGTTCAGATCCTAAAAAATGAGTTTCTAACGCGTGCCCAATTGTATGTCCGAAATTTAATTTTTTCCGATCTCCTTGTTCTGTGAAATCATTGACGACAATACTGTTTTTAATTTCAACAGATCGGTAAACTAATTCTTTGACTACCGGCAAAGTAATCTCATCGTCCGAAATTGCGAGATCCCAATATCCTCGGTCTAAAATTAATCCGTGCTTTAAGACTTCTGCATAACCACATTTCAATTGGTTTTGAGGAAGTGAGTCAAGAAAATCAACATCAATAATTACCAATTCTGGAGTTGCAAAATTGCCGACTAAGTTTTTCAACCCAGCTAAATCGACCCCTACCTTACCTCCAACTGAGGCATCTACCATCGCCAGCAATGATGTAGGTACTTGTATAAATGAAACTCCTCTTTTAAAAGTATTGGCAACAAAACCACCAAGATCTGTAATTACTCCACCTCCAAGATTAATTATCACATCGTTCCGAGATAACTTCATTTCTGAAAGCGCCATCCAAACCTGGGTACACACTTCTAAATTTTTGTGCTCTTCTCCACTCTCTAATTGAATAATCTCGGCCTCATTTAACTTCTCGCTACTCCCCAAAACCTTTGGCCAGCAGTACTCAAACGTGTTTTCATCCGCAATAATAATTGGACGTTTATCAGGAAATTCTTCAAAGTAATTTGCCAGAATTAATTCAGCGCTTCCAAATACCACATCATGTCCTACTGACGATAATTTCCTCATCTTTTCCATGGTGTAAAGAAAACAAGAATAGACCACATAATTGTTGTTCTTACCAATTGATTGATTATCTATATTTGCGCCCGATGGTATCATTTGATAATACAGAAATAGCATTTAAAGGTAAATCCAATGCGGAGCTTAAACGCGCGCATAAGTTGTTCAAAATGGTTTCTAGTAATTCAATGGTTTCTTTTGGTAAATGGGCTACCAATGTAGCCTTAACTATACATTTCCCAATTCGTGGAATGGTTAAAGCCACCATATTTAAGCAGTTTTGTGGCGGAGAAACGATTGCAGAATGTGATCGAGCAATTAAAGATCTTTGGGATTATAAAGTTGGGACAATCTTAGATTATTCGGTAGAAGGAAAAGAGAGTGAGGAAGATTTTGAACATACTTGCTCCGAAATTATAAGAACCGTTGATCGTTCAAATCGGGAAGAGTCTATTCCGTTTAGCGTGTTTAAAGTAACCGGAGTAACGACCTTTGCTTTGCTTGAAAAATTAAATTCTAAAACTCAGTTAACGCTGGATGAAAATCGACAAAAATTAGAATTTTACGATAGAGTGGACAGAATTTGCAGCGCTGCAAACTCCGCTAACACCCCTGTTTTTATAGATGCAGAAGAATCTTGGATTCAAGATGCAATCGATGATATAGCAGAGCAGATGATGGCCAAATACAATACTGAACGAGCAATTGTTTACACAACAACCCAGTTGTATCGTTGGGATCGACTAGACTACATTAAAAAATTGCACGCTACTGCTAAAGGCAAGTATTTCCTGGGATTGAAATTAGTTCGTGGAGCATATATGGAAAAGGAACGAGCGAGAGCGGAAGAATTAGGTTATAAATCCCCGATCCAACCGGATAAAATCTCCTGCGATAAGGACTACAATAGTGCCTTAGAATACTGTGTTAAGAACATTGAAGACATGGCCATATGCGCTGGATCTCACAATGAAGAAAGCTCGATGACCCTTACAAAACTGATGGAGCAACATAACATCCGAAAAGACGATGAGCGAATTTACTTCGCGCAACTTCTTGGGATGAGCGATCACATTAGTTTTAATTTATCTAACGCCAGCTATAAAGTAGCTAAATATGTCCCTTACGGCCCCGTTAAGGAAGTATTGCCGTATTTACTAAGAAGGGCTGAAGAGAATACATCTGTTGCCGGACAAACCACCCGAGAACTATCCTTGATTACTTCTGAAATTGAAAGACGAAAAAGGCGTAATTAATCAAGCCTAATCACATTCACATGCGATCGGATCGTTCTTCCTAACGATCTGTTGAATCCTAGTTTTAGTGCCTTTTTCAAATTGAAACCATAATGTATCCGATGCTCTAACTTTCTGAATCCAAAAAGTCGGGTTCGGTTTTCCTTGCGGAAAACTATAATCATTAAGAACCAATCCATCGTCCAAAACTGACCTTGCATAAGTGCTATCAACTTTAAAACATTTAAAGTAACAATCGTTTCTGCTCGTTATTTGAAACTCGTTTTCTACCAATTGCTGCAACACCAGGTCATTTGGTTTATACAAAACACTCAAATTCTCTTTAGACGCACTTTCGCAATCGCATTCTTTTGTCTGGCCCACGAACTGACCAACTTGTACAGTAGAATCCCTCATATCAAGATGGAATGTCATGGTAACTTCTCCATTACTTACTTGATATTCTTTTAAGTCTCCACCTGTTTTACTATCAGAAAACGAAACTTCGCCTTCGTTAATTACATGGAAGAGGTCCGTTTTATTAAGACCGTAGCACTCCATTTCACATGCTTTAAAATCTGAAATGGATATTTGGGAGTGTTCAATTAAATTAATTACTCGATTTCCCGGAGTCCAATCACAACTTCTTGTACCAAACATAAAATAGGTGGCAATTAAACCCATTCCAACTCCAACCAAATAAACACGAAGACGTCTTCCTATTTTCATTTGGCGAAATTAAGTAATCTAAACCCTTAATTGCTGATTTCTTGGACAAAAAAAGTGTGGCAGTCCCCACTGCCACCTTTTAACTACACTTAGGGTATTCTCTTACGCCACACCCTTACTTAACATCTTAACAAATCTAAATCGTTTTAGATTGCTATTAAAAATAAATCGACCTCTATTTCCAGTCGATTACGAAACAAATATAATAAAAATATTCCGAAGACTCTACCACCGAAAGGATCAAAGAGATTTAAAAACGAAACTAAAAGCTTCAATTACTCTATTAATAATGACAGATTTACTAATCTAAAACGATTTAGAATATTTCGAGGAATAAATAATTGTCATCGACATTTTTCTAAATTAAAATGCGGCCATGAGTAAATTGAGATCCTTGAACGGTAATCCGAAAGTTTCTCCCAAATAGGAAGAAGTAAGTGTTCCATTATACATGTACACACCATGTCTAAATCCTGAATTTGCCCGGATTATTTTTTCCATTCCTCCACCTTCACCAATATCCAGAATTAGCGGAGCAAAAATATTGCTTAATGCAAACGAAGCTGTTCGCGGAACTCCAGATGCAATATTTGGCACACAATAATGTACGATTCCATATTCCTTATAAGTTGGATTTTCATGCGAAGTGACCCTGGAAGTTTCAAAACAACCTCCTTGATCAATACTCACATCAACGATTACTGATCCTTCTTTCATATCCTGAACCATCTTATCGCTAACAACCAAAGGAGTTCTTCCCGCTTGTGCCCTTAATGCGCCAATAGCAACATCTGCCCTCTTGAGCGCTTTTGCTAGAACCTTAGGAGTAATTACGGAGGTATAGATTCGTTGATTCAAAGAATTTTGAAGTCTTCTTAGCTTATAGGTTGAATTATCAAAAACTTTAACAATTGCACCAAGGCCTAAAGCTGCCCTAGCCGCATATTCAGCAACGGTGCCAGCTCCAATTATTACAACTTCTGCAGGAGCAATCCCAGCAACGCCTCCTAAAAGCATGCCTCGTCCGTCTTCTTCGCTCAGGTACTGACCAGCTCTTAATATTGCCGTATTACCAGACAATTCACCCATAGACCGAATCACTGGAAATATGCCTGAATTATCTTTTACATAATCCCACGCGATTGCCGTAACCCGTTTCTTCATCAATTTCTCCAAGGTATTCTTTGGCTGAACCGTTAATTGTAATGCAGAAAATAACGTCTGACGCATTTGCATCATATCTATTTCATCATTAGTTGGAGGTGCAACTTTAAAAATTAAATCTGCTTTGAATACTTCTTCTCGGTCGTAACCAATTCTTGCACCGGCCTCGCTGTAATCATTATCTGAGAAACTTGCTAACTTACCAGCCTTCGTCTCCACCACTACGGTGTGACCATGTGCCGTAAGTAGACTTACTGCCTCAGGGGCGATCGCTACTCTATTTTCTTTGAATGAAGTTTCTTTAGGAATCCCTATATAGAGTTTCTTCTCTTGCCTCCCCACTTCTAGCATTTCTTCTTGCGGTAAAAGCGCGGCTTCTTGCGCAAGAGATTTCAATGCATCACCAGATATAGTCATTGTTCTACAGTTAGTACTCGGATTTCATTTTTTGCTTGAATGGTAACCCTTACGTAATTATCTGGTAAAAGTTTCTCGATTTTATCGGCCCATTCTATAAAGCAATAATTGCCACTGAAAAGATATTCTTCCATTCCGATATCATAAGCCTCTTCTTCCGACTCAAATCGGTAACAATCAAAATGATAAATCGGCCCATGAATTGGCGAAAAGTACTCGTTTACAATGGAATAGGTAGGACTAGTTGGATCGTCTTCGATTTTGAGCTGTCTTACAATTTCTGAAATTAATGTTGTTTTTCCGGCACCCATTTCACCATCAACAACCACTACTCCTTTAGCTAAAACCTTAATTAACTCTTCCGCAACTTGGGATAATTCCGAAAGCTTAAACGTTCTCGTCATTATTTTACTTTCAGCTCCACGAATGGAATTAAACATTCTTCCATTGATACTCCTCCATGTTGGAACGTATGACTGTAATATTTAACGTAGTGATTATAATTATTAGGGTATACGAAAAAAGAATCTTCTTTGGCAAAAATGAACGTGCTACTCATGTTTTGTTGCGGTAAAAAACAGTCTCTCGGATTTTTAACCTCCATCACCTCATTGGCTTTATAATTGAGATTTTTCCCTTGCTTATACCTTAGGTTGGAATTTGTATTCCTGTCACCTACTACCTTTATTGGATCATCCACTTTGATTGTACCATGATCAGTGGTAACTAACACTTTCATTTTATTTTCTGCCGCAAGCTTAAATAAATCAAACAACGGAGAGTGCTCAAACCAGCTTAAAGTTAACGATCTATAAGCCGCTTCATCGTCAGCCAGCTCTCTTATAACCTCCATGTCTGTACGAGCATGAGATAGCATATCCACGAAATTATACACAACTACGTTTAATTCATTTTGAAGCAGATTTGAAAAATTATCTACTAGCTTCTTCCCTTTATCTAGGTTGGTGATTTTGTTATAAGAATGCTTTATGTTTTTACCTAAACTCTTCAGGTTTGCAGCTAAAAGTTCTGCTTCAAACATATTCTTACCACCTTCATCTTCATCATTTTTCCACCACTGCGGGTGCTTTTTCTGAATTTCTGAAGGCATCATTCCAGCGAACAATGAGTTTCTTGCATACTGCGTTGCGGTTGGAAGAATGCTGTAATAAATTTCTTCTTTTTCAACCGTATATAAATCGCTAACCACATTTCTCAATATTCTCCATTGATCATATCTAAGATTATCTACAACGAACAACATTACCGGCTGTTCACCAAGATGCGGAGCTACTTTACGTTTAAATAAGTCATGCGACATTACTGGAGCATGCTCTACCTGATTCACCCAATCCGCATAATTACGTTCAATGAATCTGCAAAAAAGTTGATTTGCTTCTTTCTTCTGCATTTGAAAGATCTCGTGCATGCTTTCTTCTTCCGAATTCTCTAATTCTAATTCCCAGTGAATCAGTTTCTGATAGAACTCCGTCCATTCTTCGAAATCCATTCTGTCTTGCAATCGCATTGCAATTTGCCTGAACTCTCTTTGATAAGATGAAGTTGTTTTCTCACTTACTAATCTTTTTGAGTCCAAATTTTTCTTTAGTGTGAGCAATATTTGGTTTGGATTCACAGGTTTAATAAGGTAATCAGCGATTTTCCCACCAATTGCCTCTTCCATAATAGACTCTTCTTCACTTTTCGTGATCATTACAATCGGTAGCGAAGGATGTTTTTCTTTGATCTTATCTAACGTTTCTAAACCTGTAAGGCCAGGCATATTTTCATCCAACAAAACCAAATCAAAATTGCTCTCCTCGACCATATCCAATGCGTCATCACCACTATTCACAGTAGCCACATCATAGCCTTTACTTTCCAGAAACATCACATGAGGTTTCAGTAAATCAATTTCATCATCGGCCCAAAGAATCTTAACATTCATACGCGTCTATATTTTTTTGAATAGTTTTGCTCTGAGCAAATGTAGGCTTAGAGATATTGGTAAACAAGAAGAAAATATTTAACGATCCGATTTATGGTTTTATTTCGATTCCCTACGAAATAATTTTAGACCTAATAGATCACCCTTATTTCCAGCGACTTAGAAGAATTAAACAACTAGGTCTTACTGACTTTGTCTACCCTGGAGCACTTCATACTAGATTTCACCATGCGGTTGGATGCACTTATTTGATGCAAAAAGCGATTTTAAATCTTCGCCAAAAAGGGAATGAGATCACAGAAGAAGAAGCGATTGGAGTATCAATTGCCATTTTATTACATGATATTGGTCATGGTCCATTTTCTCACGCACTTGAGCATACGTTAGTTGACGGTATTACCCATGAAGAGATTTCGTTGCTCATCATGGAGCAATTGAACAAAGAATTTGATGGCCAACTCGATGTAGCCATTTCAATCTTCAAGAATTCTTATCCTAAAAAATTCTTGCATCAATTGGTATCAAGTCAACTGGACATGGACCGGTTGGATTATTTAAAAAGAGATAGCTTTTATTCAGGTGTTTCTGAAGGCGTAATCAGCAGCGAACGGATTATTGACATGTTAGATGTGGTTGATGATGAGCTAGTGGTGCAGCAGAAAGGAATTTATTCGATCGAGAAGTTTATCGTAGCAAGAAGATTAATGTATTGGCAAGTATACTTGCATAAAACAGTTATTTCTGCTGAATTCATGTTGGTGAAAATATTGGAAAGAGCGAAGCTAGTTGCTAGTTCTGGAACTAATTTATTTGGGTCTCCAGCGCTCGTTCATTTTCTCACCCAAAAAATCAATTCTGATGATTTCAATAAAATTGAAACGCTTGCTGCATTTGCTAGGTTGGACGACTATGATTTAATGGGCGCAATTAAAGTTTGGATTGACTGTGATGATAAGATTTTATCAATGTTATGCAAAGCTGTAATTCATAGAGAACTATTCAAAGTATCGATGAATCCGCAGGCAACAAGTTCAGCAGAACTCGAAAACATTGCAACTAGCATTATGGATTACTATGATGTTTCCCGAACGGATGCAGAGTATCTTATCATAAATGAAGAGATTGCAAATAATGCCTATAACCCTAAATTAGATTCGATCAATTTAGTATTTAAGAATGGTGATATCAAAGACATTACTGAAGCGTCTGACAATTTAAATATCCAAGCCCTTACCAGACCAGTAAAGAAGTATTTTGTTTGTCATCCCAAACTTCAAGATTAATTAGAGCTTACGTTCGTTGAATTTTTAATCCTGTTTGTTGATTTAATTTGAAAATTCTGGTAGAAAGGAAGAGCTTTGCTGTCAAAGCTCGAGATTACGAGATAAAAAAAGAATAATGAAATTTCTGATAACTATAGCACTACTTACAATTGTACTTGCGGTATCAGCACAGCCTCCTGGAGGCGGAGGAAGAGGTGGCGATCGAGGTGGACGTGGGGGTAAAATGAGTTATTCAACTTTGCCGACTATTGGAACCATTACCGGGTTTGTAATTGATTCATTGACCAATGAACCAATTCAATTTGCCACTATTCGAGTCTACTTTGCAAGAAAAGACAGTCTTGTTGGTGGTGGAGTCACGGACGAAAAAGGCTATTTTAAAATAGAAGAAGTTCGACCGGGGCCTCATTATTTGAAGATTGAATTCATTGGCTTTAACGAAAGAAAATTGCCTCGATTTATGTTGAAACCGAATGCTCCAGCACATGACATTGGCAAGTTTCTATTACCTCCTGATCAAAGCATGTTGGATCAAGCGGAAATTACGACTGAGAAGAAGTTCATGCAAAGTTCATTCGACAAGAAAATCTATAACGTCTCGCAATTAATCTCTTCTGAATCTGGGAGTGCCTCTGAAATTTTAGAAGCAATCCCATCTGTCCAGGTAGACATTGACGGGAACATATCATTAAGAGGAAGTGGTAATGTTACCATTTTAATTGACGGTAAACCATCAAGTTTAACTGGATTCGACCGAGCCGCTATTTTAGAACAAATACCAGCAAGTTCAATAGAAAGAATTGAAGTTATTACGAACCCCTCTGCGAAATATGATCCGGATGGAATGGCTGGAATTTTAAATGTTGTTTTAAAGAAAGACAAAAAGCAAGGTTTTAACGGAGCTGTGTCTGGAGGATATAGTGGCAACTACAACTACGACAAGCTTTGGAGCGGATTAAACGCATCAGCGAATGCAAACTACCGCAGAGGTAAGGTTAATGTGTATGCTAATTATGGTCATCGATCCAACGATAGTTGGAGAGAAAATATCTCGTTGAGAGAAACATTTTTTGACGACAGTTTACCTTTTTTAGATCAGTATTCTTTTGGTGGAAGAACGAGAGAAAGCCATTTGATAAAAGGAGGATTCGATTTTGACTTCAATGATTTTAATGTGTTATCGATAACAGGTAATTACAGCGTAAAATTATCTGGTAGTACAAACGACAAAACTTACAAAGAACTTGACCCTACTCAAACGCTTCAAAATCTTTTCGTTAGAGAAAGTGAGTCAGTAAAAAATAGTTCTAGTTATGACATTGGATTAAACCACACTAAGAAGTTTCGAAAATCGAATCAAGAATTAGTTCTTCAAGCGAACTACTCACATGCAGATGGAATTAATAACACAGACATTAGAGAAATCTACTTTGATACAGACAGTAATTTATTGGCCATTGACCCTTTCCTTCAAAACAATGGGACGAATAGTAACAGTCGGATTATAACCCTCCAAGCAGACTTTACAACTCCTTACAAAAAGAAAGGGAAAATTGAATTCGGTTATAAATCAATCCTGAGAGACATCAACAACGATTTCAACTCCGAAACTTATGATAGCGTTGAAGCAGTTTACATTTCAGACACACTTTTAAATAATAATTTTCTGTACAAAGAATATGTTCATGCGCTATATGGAACATTTGGAAATGAATGGAAAAAATGGAAATACCAGTTTGGATTAAGAGCTGAAATGGTAGACATGGAAAGCAAACTAATCACCACAAATGAGAGTTTTGCTAATCCTTACACGAGCTTGTTCCCTAGTGGAAATCTTGCCTATGGAATTAACAAAAAAACGGAAATTCAAGTTAGTTACAGTCGAAGAATACATCGGCCATCTATGCGTTCTGTAAATCCTTTTACCAACTTCTCAGATCCTGCTAACATTAGAGTTGGAAATCCTTTTCTAAGACCTGAGTACATTAACTCGTACGAACTTGGTTTCATGAAATTTAGTAAGAAGAACACGTTCAGTTCATCCATCTTTTTCAAGCAAACGAATGATGTAATTACCAGATTAAGGTCGGTAGACACGGCTGGAATTGGAACCTTAACTTACTTTAATATAAACAAGGCATATAATTATGGATTAGAGCTTGTATACATTACTAACCTGACCAAATGGCTAAACATCAACTCAAGTTTCACGTTTACTCAAAACATTCTGGACGGATCTAATGTAGAGTCAGACTTGAATATTGCTGGTATAACTTACTTCGGTCGAGTAATGGCTACAATTAAAGTAAACAAGCAATTTTCAATCCAAGCCAGCGCGAAGTACTTTTCTGGATTTGTTAGCTTGCAAGGAACCAGTGGCCCATTCACGTCAGCAGATTTAATGGCGAAATACTCCTTTTTAAAAAATAAAGCAAGCCTAAGTCTTCGATTAAAAGACGCTTTTAATACTCGACAATTTTCATATAGTTCACTAGGAACTGGTTTTACGCAAGACTTCAGCAATAAAAGAATGTCGCGGACATTAAACTTAACGTTCTCTTATCGATTTGGAAAAATGGATTCCAAACGAAAAAAACGAAGTGGCAAAGGCGGTGGCAGAGAAGGTGGCGGTGGAGATGATGGGGATGATTTGGACATGTAATCGGCTCCATTTCAAACCTTAAAAATCAATTTTCAAATACCCATTTAATCAAGACAAAAGTTCTTTATTAAGGTATAAGCATCTTTGGGTGTAATGGGTCACATATTTTTATAATTTTGGGGCAATGGAATTTTCGGCAGGACAAATTGCCCAATTACTTGGCGGCACTGTAGAGGGAGACGAAAACACAACTGTGAATAACCTCTCTAAAATTGAAGAAGGACAACCTAATACATTGTCTTTTTTAGCAAACCCTAAATACACAGAGTATATCTATACTACTGGCGCATCTGTGGTAATTGTTGCAAATACGTTTAATGCGGAGCAGCCAATTCCGGATACATGTACTCTGATTAGAGTTGAAGAACCGTATCAGAGTTTTGCAATCTTATTAGATCAGTACAATCAACTAAAGAATAATAAAACAGGTATTTCAGCGCATTCAGTTATTGCTGAAAGCACATCACTTGGTAGCGACTGTTACGTAGGAAATTTTGTCTCGATAGGCGAAGGATGTAAAATTGGAAACAAAGTACAAATTCACGCTGGTGCTGTAATTGGCGACAATATAAAGATTGGAGACAATTCAATAGTATTTGGAAATGTTACGATTTATAGTGAGTGTGTAATAGGCGCAAATTGCACTTTACATTCTGGGGTCATTATCGGATCAGACGGATTTGGATTCGCTCCAAACGCTGAAAATAATTACAACAAAGTACCTCAAATCGGAAACGTAATTTTAGAAGATCATGTTGAGATTGGATCAAACACCTGTATTGATAGAGCAACATTAGGTTCTACCATCATACGAAAAGGAGTAAAACTGGACAATTTAATTCAAGTTGCGCACAACGTGGAAATTGGTGAAAATACCGTTATCGCTGCCCAAACAGGAATTGCTGGTTCTACCAAAATTGGTAAGAATTGTATGATCGGTGGACAAGTTGGAATTGTTGGCCATCTGAATATCGCAGAAGAGGTTAAAATTGCTGCTCAATCCGGCATCGGATCAAATATTGAAAAAATTGGAGAAATCGTACAGGGCTCACCTGCGTTCTATGTAGGAGATTATAAAAGATCGTACGTTATGTTCAGATCATTACCTAAAATTAAATCGAAGGTTGATGAAATGGAAAAAGAATTAAAGAAATTGAAAGAAGGAAATAATGAGTGATTTTCAAACAACTTTAAAAGAAGAGATAAAACTCAGCGGAGTTGGTTTACACACGGGTGAAACAGTAAACATTACTATTGTACCTGCAAAAGCTAATCATGGCTATAAGTTCCAAAGAATGGATCTTGAAAAACAGCCAATTATTAAAGCTGATGCTGATTTAGTAATTAGCACGGAAAGAGGAACTACGCTTGAAAAAAACGGAGTAAGGATCTATACAACAGAGCATCTATTAGCTTCTTTATTTGGAATGCGAGTTGACAACGCGTTGATACAATTAGACGGACCGGAAATTCCAATCATGGACGGTAGCGGATATTTATTTGTAGAAGCGATTAAGAAGGCAGGTATTGAAGAATTAGAGGCAAAGCGAGATTACTTTGAATTTCAACTGAATCAGCCTTACGAAGATCTAGACAAAGGCATTGAAATGCTTGCTGTTCCTTATGAAGAATTTAGATTAACTGTAATGGTTGATTATAATTCCCCAGTGCTCGGAACACAACATGCAGGAATTTATTCTTTAGATGATTTTGAAAAAGACATTGCTCCTTGTAGAACCTTTGTGTTTTTAAAAGAACTTGAGCAACTGGCTAAAGCGGGATTGATTAAAGGTGGCGATATTGATAATGCCATTGTATTAGTTGAAAGAGACAACATTCCGGAAAAAGAATTAGCTGAACTAGCCAAATTGCTTGGCAAAGAACATTTAGAGATCAATCTAAAAGGAATTGGTACGTTGAATAATGCTGAACTGAAGTTCGTAAACGAACCAGCACGTCATAAACTATTAGATATTATTGGAGACCTTGCGCTAGTAGGAAAACCAATTAAAGGGCATATTCTTGCTGCAAGACCAGGGCATTCTGGAAACGTTTCTTTTGCTCAGATCATCAAGAAAATCATGATTGCTCAAAAAGGCAAGAAGTATTTTGATTTATCTCAGCCGCCTCTTTACGACATCAATGATATTTCAAAGATGTTACCTCATCGATATCCATTTCTATTGATTGATAAAATCATGAGCATTTCTGAAGAAGGAATTGTTGGAGTGAAGAACGTAACGATGAACGAGCCTTTTTTCACAGGTCATTTCCCAGGAAATCCTGTAATGCCAGGAGTACTTCAAATTGAGGCTATGGCTCAAATCGGAGGAATATTCGCACTAAGCAAAGTGGATGAACCTGAAAAGTATATGACTTACTTTATGAAGATCGACAATGTTCGATTTAAAAAGAAAGTAATACCTGGAGATACTGTAGTTTTCGATTTGGAGTTATTAACTCCAATTAGAAGAGGAATTGTCCACATGAGAGGAATTGCCTATACTAATGGAGAGCCAGCACTTGAAGCAGAAATGATGGCGCAGATCGTAAAAGAAACTGAATAATTATGAGCGTACAAGCTAACATACACCCAGATGCAAAAATTGGAAAAGGAACTGTAATAGAGCCTTTTGCAACTGTTCAAGCCGATGTTGAAATTGGTGAAAATTGTTGGATAGGTCCAGGCGCATGTATTATGGATGGAGCTAGAATTGGAAATAACGTTAAGATTTTTCCAGGAGCAATTATCTCGATCGTTTCGCAGGATTTGAAATTCAATGGGGAGTATACTACAACTCATATTGGTGACAATACCATCATCCGTGAGTACGCAACTGTGCACAAAGGAACTTCTGATCGAATGAAAACAGTTGTAGGTAACAATTGCCTGCTTATGGCATACGTTCACGTAGCTCACGACTGTATTATTGGCGACCACGTAATCATAGCTAATTCAAGTCAAATTGCAGGTCACTGTACCATTGAAGACTGGGTTGTAATTGAAGGAGTTGTTGCCATGCAACAATTCGTAACCGTAGGACAACAAGCATTTGTTGGTGGAGGATCATTGGTTCGAAAGAACATCCCTCCTTACGTTAAAGCGGCAAGGGAGCCACTTTCTTATTGCGGAGTAAATTCTATCGGATTAAGAAGAAGAGGATTTAGCGATGCCCAAATCGCTAACATTGAAGATGTTTATAGAGTGATATACATCATGAACAGCAATGTCTCTCAAGCAATTAAAGTTGCTGACTTAGAAGTTCCAGCATCAAATGAAAAAGACATTATCTTAAAATTCATCCGAAATTCTAAAAAAGGAATTATGAGAGGAATCTCTTAATGGATATCTCTAAAAAGAAACCTTTTTACACCATCAGCAAGGAATTAAGAAAGTTCCTTACAAAATACGGTCGGGAAATAAATTTACCTGTATCGTATAATGATCTTTTACACTACCAAGACGGATTTCCTTTATTTGATAAGGCCGGAGTAGATACTTTATGGGAAACCGTGATGTACGATTCTGAAACACAGAAAGCGCTCAATGAAGGTCTAACAGCTATTTATGCCTTGCTTAAAACGGATGGTGATTTAACTGTAATGGAGCACCTTACGGTAGACCGAATTGATTATTGCCACTTTGGTAACTCTAAACCTTTCAGAGTTCGAATTGTAAATCAGTTTAATGATAATTACGATTATTTCTATGTTAAGGTGGCAGATGCATCAAGGGTTTACGGATTAGAATTAGAACATACCCTTTCCCCAAACAGAATCAACTTTTTAGTTGATGACAACTCTCTAATTGAAGAACACATAGCTGGAATACCTGGCGATGCATTTATCTCAAACTACTTTCATCTTCCAAACTTTAATAAAGTAAGGTTGGCAAAGGAATTTGTGAAGTTTAATGAACGATGCTTTGTTCGACTGTTGGGTGACATGAGATCGTATAATTATGTAATTGACGTAACACCAGACTTTGAAGAAGAACAATACCGAGTTAGGGCAATTGATTTTGATCAGCAGTGTTTTGAAGGAAGGCTTAAAATGTATTTACCGCAATTTTTCAAAGAAAATAATCCAATCATTGATTTTTGTGTGGAAGTAATGACTCCCGAAACAGTGAGACAATATCAATATGAAGAGCGAACGCTCATGAAAAGAAGATATAATGCTGCTCATCTCAAAATTTCGGATCTCATGGATTGTATTGTCAATGATGAAATATCAACACCAGAGAAAACTGAAATGGCGATTGTTGAATTGAACAAGCATCATCGTACGGATGCTTTTAGCAATTGCAAAAACATGGGACAAGTCCTAAGATTACACTTAGAAAAAATGCTTACTAAACCCAAGCCAGAAAAGCTTAGTGGAAAAGCAAGTTTCAAGTTAAAATAAGCTGAACATCGATTCTAAATCTCCATTTTAATCAATTCATTACAAGCTTCTTTGTAGATCAGCTTTTTAGCAATTTTCAAAATGGTAATTCGAGAATAATAGACTATTTTTGCTGCTTAATTTTTGAGAAATGAAGATTTCCTACAGCTGGTTAAAATCATACATCGAGACTGACATCTCGGCCGAAGAGATGTCTAAAACATTAACCGATACTGGCCTTGAAGTTGAAAAGGTGCACATTACTGAATCTATTCCTGGTGGACTGAAAGGATTGGTTATTGGCGAAGTACTGTCTAAAGAGAAGCATGCAGATGCCGATCGACTTAACGTTACAAGTGTAGATGTAGGTGGAGATTCTCCTTTGCAAATCGTTTGCGGAGCTCCCAATGTTGATGCCGGTCAAAAAGTGGTTGTAGCAACAAGTGGAACTACAATTCATCCGTCTGATGGTGAGCCATTTAAAATTAAAAAATCAAAAATTAGAGGCGTTGAGTCAAATGGAATGATTTGCGCTGAAGACGAAATTGGATTAGGAAAAGGCCATGATGGAATTATGGTTCTGGAGGAATCCGCAACGGTTGGAACATTAGCAAGTGAATTTTTCAATGTAGAAGACGACATTCAATTTGAAATCGGACTTACTCCGAACAGAGCAGATGGGATGAGTCATATTGGAGTTGCAAGAGACCTTCTTTGTGCGTTAAAGCATCAAGGAAAAATTGACGAAGCTTCGGTTTTAAACTGGCCTTCAATTGATGCTTTTAGTCCGCTTGCTCCATGCAATGTTCAAATAGAAGTAAAGGATGAAGCTGCCTGTCCTCGTTATGCGGGATTGACCATTACTGGATTAAAAGTAAAAGAGTCGCCTAAATGGCTTCAAAAGAGATTAAGATCTATTGGCTTAAATCCAATTAACAACGTAGTAGATGCAACTAATTTTGTACTTCACGAATTAGGTCAGCCTTTGCATGCTTTTGATTTACAAAAAGTAAAAGGGAATAAAATTGTAGTACAACAATTACCAAGTAAATCGAAGTTCATCACATTAGATGAAGTCTCAAGAGAACTTGATGCGAACGACTTAATGATTTGTAACGAAGTTGATGGCATGAGCATCGCAGGTGTATTTGGAGGGATCGACTCAGGCGTGACAAACGACACCACCGCCATCTTTTTAGAAAGTGCTTATTTCAATCCAGTATCGGTTAGAAAAACTGCCAAGCGTCATGGCTTAAACACTGATGCTTCTTTCAGGTTTGAAAGAGGAATAGACGCTAATGAAGTTGTTTATTGTCTGAAAAGAGCTGCTTTGTTAATCATGGAAATAGCTGGAGGTGAAGCCTCAAAAGTAGTTGACTTGTATCCAAAAGAAATTAAAGGCTTCGAGGTAACATTAGACTTAGGCCGACTGAATTCTATTGCTGGAATCGAAATAGAAACTGATGCTGTTGAAGATATTTTATCCTGGTTAGACATTAAGATCAATTCTAAAAATGATCATACACTAGCCCTAACGGTACCGGCCTATAGAGTTGATGTTACTAGAGAAATTGATGTGATAGAAGAAGTAATGAGAATTTACGGATTTAATAACATCCCAATTCCTGAGCATGTTAATTCATCACTTTCTTATGGTGTAAAACCTGACAAAGAAAAGCTTCAGAACATTGTATCTGATTTACTGACTTCAAATGGATTTTCTGAAGCAATGTCTAACTCATTAACGAAAGAGAGTTACGCAGAATTGGCTAATGCAAAACATATTAATCCAGATTGGAACGTAAAAATGCTTAATCCACTAAGTCAAGATCTTGGTGTTTTAAGGCAATCGTTGATATTTTCTGGACTTGAATCTATCTCTTACAATGTAAATAGAAAAGCAAGTGATTTAAAACTTTATGAGTTTGGAAATGTCTACTTCAAGCGGAACGATGGATTTGAAGAAAGTACTTATTTGTCACTTTTCTTGACTGGCCAATCTGAGTCAGAAAGATGGAACGCTGCAAGTCATCAAGTGTCATTTTACGCAGCAAAAGGTGCGGTAGAGTCAATATTATCAAGACTTGGAATATTAAAGAACTTACAGACGAAGTCAACGTCTAACGAACTTTTACAAGATGGAACTGAATTGGTTATTGCCAAAAAGAAAGTGGCCGACATCGGCTGGGTGAAAGCAGAACTATTAAAAGCATTTGGCATCAATCAGCCGGTTTATTATGCTGAAATTAATTGGGACGTTGTTCTGGAGTTAATGAAGATGAATAAAACTAAGTTCAAGCCGATGACCAAATATCCTGCGGTTCGAAGAGATTTATCATTATTAATTGACTCGTCTGTTCAATTTTCTCAAATTGAAGAAATTGCCCGTAAAACGGAGAAACAGTTATTAAAAGAAATCGATCTTTTCGATGTTTACGAAGGCAAAAACCTGGCTGAAGGGAAAAAGTCTTATGCCGTTAAATTCATCTTACAGGATAGCGAAGCAACACTAAAAGACAGCAAAATTGACGGAATCATGAAAACGATTCAAAAACAATTGGAAGAACGCTTAGGTGCGGAACTCAGATGATACTCAATTGGTCTCCTGCATATTTTATAGCTCGGTTAGTTGTTATTACCGGGATCATTGGATTTTACAAAAGATTCCAAAGAGCTGGTGAAGCGAATGTCCCGCAAAACAAACCAATTATCTACGCCCCTAATCATCAAAGTGCATTTATGGACCCAGTTATGGTGGCCACGGTAAGAGTGAAACAAATTCACTTTTTGGTGAGAGCCGATGTATTTAAGAAAAAGGCAATTAAAACTATTTTTAAATGGCTTAAAATGATGCCTGTTTACCGTCAGCGAGATGGAAAAGATAGCTTGGAAAAAAACGAGGAGATTTTTAATAATTGCCACCGAATCTTAAAGCACAACCAGGGTCTAATTATGTTCCCTGAGGGAAATCAGCAGAATAAAAAATCGCTCCGCGGATTAAAAAAAGGGGTCGCAAGGGTAGCTTTTGGAGCTGAATCTAAATATGATTTTAGCTTAGACGTGCAAATAATTCCTGTAGGCGTGAATTACTCGCATCATACTAAAATGTACGGGAGCTGTCTAATCAATTACGGTGAGCCTATTGCAGTGTCAGATTATAAAGAGCTTTTCTATGAGAACGAAGGAAAAGCTTTCAATGCATTGAAAAATAAAATGCAGGAAGAAATCGGCAAACTCATCATTAACATATCAAATAAAGAGTTTTACAACACGATAGAAGAATGCAGGCTGATTAGTCACAAGCAGTTGTTAAAGGCTGCAGGGTTCGATGAAGATAATTTAGTGAACGAAATTGCTGCTGGGCAACATTTTATTGAGAAAATTGAAGCTTGGATTCCGGACAACAAAGAAGAAGCAGAGAAGTTGAAGAATAATGTTGCCTCCATTAAGAGTAAAACTAAAGCGCTTAAATTAAGATATCACCTGTTCAATTCTGACCATTATAAGAACTTTCCAAGCATTCTATTTTTACTCGCATTTGCACCTCTTCACTTGGCTGGCGTTTTATACAATTACCTCCCATTTAAATTACCTGAGTGGCTCGTAAATAGCAAAATAAAAGATGAGCATTTTCACAGCTCTATTAAGATGTTGGGCGGAAGTATTATTTACTTTTTATATAACTGTATTCTATCCAATACAGTTTTAGCCATTTTCGGCTGGCAATGGGGCCTCCTTTGCTTTACAGTGATGCCTTTTTTAGGGTATTTCTCGTTAAAGTACTGGGTTTTCTACTTAAAAGTGACCGGCAGAATGAGGTATAATTCGATGAGAAAAAAGAACAACAACGACCTCACAGAAGTACTTTGTTTAAAAAGTCAAATATCTACTACTTTAGACAACATCTTTTCATCATAGGCATCGAGCAATTCGTCCATTCCAACCTTCCACACGACAATTTGCTTCAACAAATGTTAAATTCTGACATTTCAGAACGAAACCAAACCCCCAATGCGTGCGTACACGCGTATAGTACTTTTTAGCTAGCCCCCCATAAGTTTGCTAAATTAAGTCCGCCACATTTATCGAAACAGCAATCTTTTAATATTAGCTAACAATAATATTATAAGGTGTTTTCTTGTACTGTCGATCGGCTGCGGTTTGCTTTTTTTTCATCTTATGTGTTTCTAGCTTGGCAACAAGTAAATCCCATCGAATGAAACATTTTTTTACTGCATTATTAATTTTGTCTTTTATTTCTACCACGCTGGCCCAGTCTGCTGCTACCTGTGGTTTCAGTCATAAAAAGATAATTACCATAAACGGAACTCAAATTACAGGAGGTCCACATACAAATTTCCCAGTGCTTATAAGTCACACAGATGCGGACCTTACCGCAGCAGCTGGAAAAGTGCAAAGCGCAAGTGGATTTGACATCATATTTTGTGACGCACAAGCCAATCTTCTAGATTTTCAATTAGAGAATTATAACAGTGCTACAGGCGAATATGTCGCTTGGGTCAAAATTCCATCCATAACGAATGGAGCTGATGTAGACATTCATATGTTATATGGCAAGGCGGCAATTGTCACTGACCAATCCACCACAACTACATGGTCTGCAGGATACAATGGTATATGGCACCTTAATGGTGATGAAAACGACAATAGTGGCAATGGTTATAACTCAACAAACAATGGTTCTACCAATTTGGCGGGGAATGGTTTTACCGCAGACGGTCAAGATTTTCAAGACCCCAACGATTGGTTAGAATTGAACAGTGGAACTAGTTTTCCAAATATTTCAACAGGAAGTTTTACGATTACTGGATGGATCAATTCTAATGACGTGACTCGTGGAGGCCAACGAATTTTTTGTGATGACGCATCTAATGCCAACGGTGGCTTTTCGTTAAGTTTAGGAGATGGTGGAGCTGGAAGATTAAGGTTTTACGTCCGAGGAACTAGTCCACTTATATTGGATTCGCCTAACGGTATAATTGCAAACGGCACTTGGTATCATGTTGCTATTGTCCAAGATGCAGCTGGTACAAGAAGAACAATTTATGTGGATGGCGCTTCTGTTGCGAACACAGGTGCTGCAACGATTCCAGCAACCGCTGATCCCGGGAATTCTTCAATTGGAGGTGAAGTTTCGAGTGGTGAATCATCTAATAGGTTTCACGGAACTTTAGACGAAATCCGTGCCTTTAGTGGCGTATTATCTGCAAATTGGATTGCTACAGAATACTCATCTCAAAACCAACCAATAGCAGCCTTTCCCGCTGTGACCGCTGGAGATTTTTATGCAGTAAGTGCAGAAGTAGATCTTCAACCTATTGCCAGCACTGGAGGAGATTGGGATGACATTACAACATGGGGTGTTGCCACAGCAGCTGAGATTCCAGATATTGGAGCTATCGTAGTTATTAACGAACAAGTAACTTTAGGCGCTACTGATGCAGATCACCTTATCTGTAGTTGTACTATTTCAAACTCAACTGGAAACGTATCGGAATTAACCGTTAACTCAACCAGGTCATTAGAGGTAATTCAAGACGTAACTGTATCCGCAGCAAATACAGCCAACAACACCAAATTCATTGTTGGTGGAAGTGCAGATGTTGACATTAGCGGTGACCTAGATTTGACCAGAATCGCCTCCAACAATCGAACTAACTTATGTATTCTAGAAATGACTGGTACAGCAACCGTAGATGTTACAGGAAACATGGACTGGGATTACTTAAACAGTGCAAATGGCGAATCTGGAAATGAAGTCTTTATGGATGGTGGAACCCTGACTGTTGTAGGCGATTTTAATGTTGACCATGATGATGGAGGAAACTTTAAAATCCAAATGGACGATGGAACAATTAATATCGGAGGCAACTTCAATCATGTGCAAGATGGAGGTACTCTATTTAGAGTAACGCTTAGCAATGCGGCAGATTTCAATGTGGCTGGTGACATGATAATTGATCATAACGCGGCCCGAGCTAATAATTCGGACATTGATTATATATTAAACAATGCTTCAAGACTAGACATTTCAGGAGAGTTTAACATGAATATGAACGAGACACTCAGAAACACAAGTGACATTAGACTAACAACTAATAACACCAGTCAAATAAACGTTGGAACCGCTGGAGGAGGAAATGAAAACCTTACGTTGACTGTTGTTGATGGCGACTTTACTAGAATTAACATGACTGGTCAGAGTCAAATTAATGTTCTTGATGGAGACTTGGATATTGATCACGCTGGAGATGGAAACTGTGACGTACTAATATCTGCGTCCGGTGCAGCCAACACAGCCACTTTTACTGTGTCTGACGATATACATATATTAAAAACGGATGGTGACAGACTTCTGGTATTGGTAAGAGGAGCTGGAACACTTGATGTTAATGGCAACGTTGACATTTCTACTACCGCATTTGACGGGAATAGCGTTCATACTAGGATGCAAACACAGAATACCGCAGTTGCAGACATTGAAGGAGATTTATCAATATCTCAAAATTCACCAACAAACAATCACTTAAGACTAGTAGCAACGAACACATCACGGATCGATGTAGGAAACGGTAATGATAATTTAACCCTGAACCTTATAGACGGAAATCGCCCGGATATAACGGTAGGCAATGGTGGAGTTATTAATGTATTTGGAGATCTTGACTACGTATTTACTGGAGGATCAGCAGGTACGGTGCCAAGAGTGTATTTAAATAATGCAGCTAGCGAATTAAATGTGACTGGAAATCTTGATTTCAACCATGTTCAGGGCGCAGATGAAATTCATGTCCGGTTAAATAATGGAGCTACATTAAATGTTGATGGTAATATTGATATGCAAGATGTAAATGCAGCTGGTCTTCTGAGATTTGATGTTAACAACGATAGCAAAATAGAAATAGGCGGAAACTTTGTTCGAGACAATACAGCTGGACAACAGTTTGGAACCTTACAAATGGATAATAATGCCATGGTAGAATACAATGGGACCGCGGCACAAGAAATTGCCGAAGACGCAGGTGACGGTGGAGATAGTTTCACTTATACTAATCTCATCATTAATAATACTTTTGGAACTTCTCCTCAACTAACCTTGGAAGGTGTAGTCCAGATTGAACAACTCATGACATTTACAGATGGAGTTGTTGCTACAAGCGCAGCCAATATTTTAGAATTTATAGATGGTGCTGATGCTAGTGCGGCATTAGATGGAAGTCATGTTGATGGACCAGTTCGAAAAGTTGGAAATGATGACTTTGTGTTTCCGGTTGGAGATTTGGGCATTTGGGCTGCAATAGAAATTGACGGTCTCTCGGGAACAACCACATTTGAAGCGCAGTATTTTCATGCTAATCACGGAGATCATTTAGACAAGGTTGGTCTTGCCAACGTGAGCACGATCGAATACTGGAATTTAGATCGAACAGGTGCGGTAGAAAGTGCTAACGTAACCCTTCACTGGGGGTCTATGGCGCGAAGCTTCATTGATGATGGTCCTGATCTTAGGGTTGCTCATTACAATGCAGCTACTACTTGGGAGGATTATGGTCAAGACGCCATCAACTTCGCAGACCCTGGCTCAATTACAGTAAACGCAGTTAACGTTTTTAGTCCATTTACTTTTGGATCGCTGTCTAATATTCGAAACCCATTGCCAGTTGAGCTAGTTTCGTTTGATGCAAAATTGAATGGAGACAAAGTAGACCTTACTTGGGAAACCGCAACGGAAACTCACAACGACTACTTTTTAGTTGAAAGATCTGCTGACGGACATAACTGGGAAAGAGTATTAACAATGGATGGAGCCGGAAATAGCGTTACGGCAATTAGCTACATGGATGTTGATTATTCTCCTTTGAAAGGAGTCTCCTACTACCGATTAACTCAATTTGATTTTGATGGAGGCAGCGAAACTTTCAATATAGTACCGGTTGAGTACCTTGGGAATAATGAACCAGGAATGCACATCTTCCCTAACCCGGTTAGCTCAGGAGATCAAACTAACATACAGTTAACAGACTTTGGAGACGCTGAAATCCTCGTTGTATTAAGAGACATAACTGGCAAACAATTTTACTCCAAAGTAGTAATTGTAGAAAATGGAGATGCGTTGGTGGCAGTTGATATAGATTCCTCCATACCTTCTGGAACTTACTTAGTTACAGCTTCTTCAGAAAACCGATTGCACAGCAGAAAATTGATAATCCAATAAAGTAATAATCACTTGATCACTACTTGTGTAAAGGATATTTTTTAGGCTAAGATAAATAGCTACCTTTAGCTTAATGAAATTCAAGTCTAGAAAGACCCTTAAAGAAATTGCCCAATTTCTAAACTGTGAATTCTCTGGCCCTGAAGATCATGAGATTACGGGTATTAACGAGATTCATCGTGTTGAAAATGGCGACATCGTATTTGTGGATCACCCGAAGTACTACGAAAAAGCACTTTCGTCTGCTGCTACAACTATTATTATTGACAAAGAAGTGGCTTGTCCTGAAGGAAAAGGACTCTTAATTTCAAAGAATCCCTTTGACGATTATAATAAAATCACAAAGCACTTCTCCCCTTTCATTGCCTGGACTCAACCAATTAGTGACTCAGCTATTATTGGTGAAGGAACCGTAATTCACCCAAATGTTTCAATTGGGAATGACGTGACTATTGGCACTAATTGTATGATTCATGCAGGGGTGGTTTTAATGGATGGGACCATTATAGGAAATGATGTGGTAATTCAAAGCAATACAACCATTGGAACCCACGGATTTTATTACAAAAAGAAAGACACAGGATACGACCGAATGCACTCTTGTGGAAACGTAATTTTAGAAGACAAAGTGGAAGTTGGTGCACTTTGTAGCATTGACGCAGGAGTATCCGCTAGCACCATCATTGGAAAAGGCACAAAACTTGATAATCAAGTTCACATAGGACATGATACCGTTGTCGGATCGAATTGCCTCTTTGCAGCTCAAGTTGGAGTTGGAGGATGCGTGACAATTGAAGATGATGTGATCCTTTGGGGACAGGTTGGTGTACCAGCTAATATCACTATTGGAAAGGGAGCAGTTTTCCTTGGTCAATCTGCACCGGCAAAAGATGTAGAAGGTGGAAAAACTTATCTAGGTAGTCCGGCAGCGGAAGCTAGAATTAAATTTAGAGAATTAGCTCTATTAAGAAAATTACCAGTAATTATTGAAAGTCTATAATGGCGGAAGCACGAGTTAATAAACTAAATGAGAAATTACAGCTTAAGGAATTTAAGCTGACTTCTTTATTGGAAATCACCAAGGCCATCAACGAGAATTACTCAATTGACAAAATCCTTAACATCTATGAATATATCCTAAGAGAGCAATTGGGAATTTCAAAGCTCATGCTTTACAGCAGGCAAGATGACTGGGTTTGTTTGTTGAAATATGGTGCAAAAGGAAACGCTAGAAAAGTTAGCGTTAATGACGATCTAACCCACATCAAAGAAATTACGGTTATCGAATCCTCCTCTAGCTCATCGTTAAATTCTTTCGATGTTGTGATTCCCGTTTTCCACAAAGAAAAAGCCTTAGCATACTTACTAATTGGTGATTTAAACGAGGATGAAATTCGTATTAGTCCTACGATTAAGCACATGCCTTTTATTCAAACTTTGACCAACATAATTATTGTTGCGATCGAAAATAAAAGGTTGGCAAAAGAAAGCATTGAGCAAGAAATTGCTAAAAAAGAGCTTGAAGTAGCAGCAGAAATGCAAGCTTTATTATTCCCAAAAAATCTTCCATCAAACAACAGATTAGACATAGCTGCGAAGTACGAAACCAAATTAATGGTGGGTGGAGATTATTATGATTTCTTCAAATTAAACAATGAAGAATATTGCATGTGCATCGCTGACGTTTCGGGTAAAGGAGTTGGCGCGGCATTGATCATGAGTAACTTTCAAGCGAATTTAAGAGCGCACGTCAAATATCATAAAGACATGACGATCGAGCAACTGATCCATCAGCTTAATGAAGATGTGATGAATGTTGCGAATGGTGAGAAGTTCATCACTTTCTTTTTTGCATACTACAATAGCACCACCAAAGTATTGAAATACTGTAATGCTGGTCACAACTATCCGTTATTAACAAATGGGAAGAAAGTAGTTCAGTTAGATCAAGGATGTATCGGTTTAGGGATGTTAGATGAAATACCAAACATCAACATCGAATCTCTGCCGATAGAATCGCAAATGACGTTATTCTGTTATACGGATGGGCTAGTGGAATTAGAAAATGATGAGGACGATCCTTTCGAAACAGATCGATTAATTGACATCATCCATGGGAATTACCAGTTAAGCATGGAAGAATTGAATGAAATGATCTTTAACCGCTTAAATGAATACAAAGGGGAAAGAGAGTTTCTAGATGACACCGCAATTTTGGGTTGTAGATTTTTCTAACATCGTTGTAAGCTCCTCTAATTCAAATCAAATTTAACTGATAACCATGGGCAAAATCTCTCTCTTCATATTAATTGCTTTTCTGTTTAATACTTCATTTGCCCAAAACTACAATCGTCCAGTGACTCCTGAGGTTTTTCCATACGAGTTTCAATTGATAGACAGTACCTTAGATTTTTATTATGCTATTAGCATGTACAAAATCATCAGTATTCCTAGCGATCCAGACTATCTGCAACCTAAAGCCATGATACTAGATCCAGAAGGCTACATCGTTTGGTATGGAGCAGAAATCAACTCTAGGAAAATGACTAATTTCAAGTACGACTCCCTGTCCGGTGATTTCTTAGTTGTTGAAAGATTCTCATCGTTCAATACACCTACGGTTATAGACTCTAATTTCAACGTTATTGGTCAATATTCAATAATAAATGCTGATTATATTGACTCACATGATTTTCATCAATTACAAAACGGAAACTATATTTTGTTTGGTGTAAAAGACAGCGTAATTGACTTGAGCGGATATACATTTGATGGTCTGCCCGGTGATCCGTCAAGTATTTGCTACTGTAATGTGCTAGAAATGATTGACAATTCAAACAACTTGATCTGGGAATGGAATAGTTGTAATCACATTCATCCTTCAGAAGGGTATGACTTTTACGGGTATGATAATGGTGGGTATGATTATGCCCATTTTAATTCTGTCTATCAAGATGACGATGGACATTTGCTAGTCTCATTTAGACATTTAAATTCAGTAGTTAAAATCGACCAATTCTCTGGAAACATTATCTGGCAGTTAGGCGGAAAATCAAGTGATTTTACTTTTACTAATGATGCAGGATTTTCAGCTCAGCATAATGCAGAAAGAAGGCCATCAGGGAATATTTCTGTTCTGGACAATGGAAATATGTCTGGTCCACCTGAGCAATCAAGAGCAATTGAATACAGCCTGGACACTAATTTATGGACAGCTACCCTAGTGGATGAGTACCTCCCTTCACCGGCAATATACGGCCATGCTACTGGGAGCTACCATAGATGGAATGACAGCAAAGTAATAGACTTTGGTAGAGTTCAAAGGCCAGACCCTTCAATAGTTGTGGTAGATCATTTAAATCAAACTCAAGCCTTAGTCTATTTCAAAGACTCTGTTATGAGTTATCGTGTTCAGCCTTTTTCACCTAAATTCAGTTTTATTCGTCCAAATGTAAATTGTATTGATTCATCTGGAAGTACCTACTTAGTTGCAGAATCGGGACACTCCTCCTATTTATGGTCAACTGGTGAAACCACTCAAATCATTGAACCGCTTATTGACTCGATCTATCAAGTATGGGTTCCGCAAGGCATAGGAAAAGTCAGTTCTGTTCCATTTCATTTTTCAGGCTCAAGTTGTAACCCTTTAGACATCAATGAGTTTACTTCTACCCCGCCTATATTGGTTCGAACTATCGATTTGTTGGGAAGAATTGTTCGCAATAAAATTCCAGGGCAAATTTATATCAATATATATAGTGATGGAAGTGTTGAGAAAATGCTCCAACTAGAAGATCGCTAGTTTCAAATAAAGTTAAGAATGAATCTAATCGATAACGTCTTCGTTATTCACCGGTTCACGATTGGACTTTAACAATCCTTTTTTCATTCTATATTCGGTGGCGACAATCAATGCCGCAAATCCCCAAACAGGAACGGAAGCCTTATCCGTATCCAAATAGTTATTCAATATTCCATGGGCGAAATAAGTGAACAGCCCCAGTATACAGGCAATAATGATCATTTTTAGTTGTGGATCTTCTAGCGCGATGTATAGTTTGATACCTGAATAAAATATAGTAGCTACCACAATTAACATGGAAATCATCCCTAACAAACCGGTCTCCGCCAATGGACCTAGATACTCGCTATGCGCATTTCCTGCATTTCCAAAATTTGTAGAAATAATGGTCAAATCCTCCTGATGTTGGAATGGAGCGTATTCAAACGCATAAGTTCCAGGACCATATCCGAACATGGGTCTTTGTTGAAACATTTCCGCAGCACAACTCCATCTATTCAACCGCTCCAGGTTAGAAGCATCAGTTGATACGTTTGACATGGATTGAAGCCTTTCACCAAATTCTTCGGTTGTATGCTCCATTTTGTTTTTGTTCAAATCCAACCAAATCTGATCCCAATTAAATACCAAAAACGACAATACAATGAGCCCGACTGAGCCAATATATTTGAACTTTATCTTATACCTAATCAGGCCTAAAATAACCAAAGAACCAGCCAAACTTAAATAAGCGGCTCTGGTGTATGAAAAGAAGATTCCAAATAAATGAATCCCAATTAATATTCCTACAAGCGACTTTTGAATACCATCTCTCGCTAAGAAAAACATCAAAACAACAACAGGAAATATTAAAGCTAATACTGCTCCGTAGGAGGTGTGATCTTTAAAGAATGGTGACATCACCCAGTGTCCTTGATCTTCTCCAAACGAATGAGAAGCGTGCCTTATCAAGGTATACATTATAACGATGGTTAACGAACCAATGTAAAGCCAAAGGAATCTTTTAATCTTTTTAGTTGACTGGAAATATGTTAATCCGAAGTAGAATATTGGAAGAATGAACCAAAGTTTAGAAATAAAGAATTTAATAGAGACCAACACATGTGTGCTCGTGAACATCGTAATAAAAATCCACGTTAGGTAAAACATTAACGCGAGACTAATTGGATGTGCGAGCAACTTGGCGTCAAGTCTTCTTTTCTTTAGTGATCGAAAAATCAAAAGCAATGTTACCCCTAGGAGTAAAGGCTCGGTTGGAAGGTAAAAACCAATACCTCCAAACTCTCCCAATTGTTCCAAATTGATAGATAACGGTGTACACAGAACGATAAATTCAAAAAGATAATCTAAATGAAAAACCGCTAAATACACCACTCCAAGAACTACTGGAACGGCCAATAAAAATGGAAAATCAAAAAATAACGCGGTACCTATTGCCGAAAACGACAATACTAAAAAGTAAAATAGGATGATCTGGTACCGATTAAGTGCCACTTACGACTTTTTGGTTATCATTTTAACCTTTTCAAATAGCAGTATAAGTACCAATCCTAAAATGAAGGAAACCAAAGTAGATACAGACACAATAATCCATCTTACTGGTCTAGCCTTACGATCTGATTGGTAAGCCTCTTCCACAACGAACTTATGCGTGTAGTTCAAGTTTGCATTGGCCAAAGCTTGTTCATAAGCAACTTCAACATCTGCCAAACGTTCATGCTTTAATTTAAGTTCATGACTAAAAGAGGCCATAGAACTACCGAACTGATCGTTAACTGCAATCTTCGCACGAATTTCATCTCTTGTTGTGTTGTCTGTAGCATTTGCCAAAGCCTCCATTAACGAAGCTTTAACCAGGCCACCACCAACGCCCATCTCACTAAGCGTCTTTAGCGTGTCAACAATTTGCTGCACTTCATATTCTACATCTGCTTTCTTTTGACTGGTAATCTCAAGCTCGTATCCGGCTCTGTCTCGAATCATTCTGTTCTTAACAGTATCAAGAAGCATAGACAGATCATTTGCCATCAACATGGCAGTCTGTGGGTCTCCATCATAAACTTTGATCAGCACTGACCCGAATCGTGTTCGTTCAGACGATACGTGACTTTGGTATTTCTCATACAAATCATTTAATCGAGTTGGAGAATCAGGGTTTATCTCATATACCGAGTCAAGATTGTACTTCTCGATAATTCTACTTCTAATTTCGGCAGAGCCAAGAATCTGGATGGCCTGTTCAGCCTCATCTTCGTCTCCAAATTGAGTTGCAGATTGATCCTGATTGAAGATTTTACTAAACGTTACCGTATTAGATTTGGCAGGATAAATAGTAACACTAGATAAATATTCCTCTTTCATCGAAAGCGAAACAACAGCCGAAACGACCGCTCCTAAAATAAAAACGACCAACAGGTGCCATTTCCATTTCCAAATTACTTCGATTAAATCAAAAGATTGAAAATCTTGAGATGATTGATTTGACATAGTTTTCTTGATTTAGCGTGGCAAATGTAGCAAATTGAATGCATTGTACCCTCACCTACCTTCTTGGCGTGTGTCGAGCAGACACTTTAACTCCAAAAACTACGATTTAGTATCTCGAGTCTTGACGATCTCTAATATTTTTATTGGATTCAGTAAACCGGTAGCAAAACAAGCAACAGTCATCACTCCGATCATTAAAATAAATTCCGTACTCCACTTCCATTCAACCTTCAATTCCAATACAATTCCTAACGCAAAAGCCAGAATAGTTAATCCAGCCATTTTGATTAGTAACACCGAGTTCACCTTGAATTTAAAGTGATTTTGAACGATTAGTACTTGAGCCAAACCAGCCAATGTTTGGGTAACTACACTTGCTATTGCAGCTCCATACGCCCCGTACTCAGGAATAAGTACGAAATTAAGTGCTATGTTCATCGCCATGCCAATTCCGGCCGTGATGTTAAGTGCTTTTAATTTTCCAGCCGCAGTTAGCAAGGTGCTAAAAATAAAAGTAGAGCTCACTGTAAAGAAACTTATCATCAACATTCCAAAGGCTTGATCGGCAATTAAGGAAGTATTCTCGTATCTAAAATCAAGTAAATGCGCCTTGTAAAAATAGGCCCCTATTCCTATGATTAAGCCACCTGAAAACAGAATTTTCACCGCCAAAGCAAGGATTTTACTAACGTCTTTTTTATCCTTAAGCATCCTGGAAAAGATTGGTAGCAAAAGACTTGCAAACATAAACACGACCATATTTAATGCTTCAAACAATCTAAATCCTTCAGCGTATTTCCCAGCCTGAATACCTTCATCATCGAGCAGCTCTTTTAACATCACGCTATCAGATCGATTATAAAAGGTCATTAACACGATTAGCAAAGCGAACGGAAAGCTCTTTTTCAATATCGCCATTGCGAACGGTACGTTCAATTTTAGGCGAAGTGATTTGACCCTCGGAAGAATAAATAGAAAGGCACAAATAGCACTAATACCGTAGCAAACCGTTTGCGCGTAGACAAACCACTCAATCTGAAACTCTCGATCTGTAACGCCACCCCAAAGAAGCAGCGACATTGTTCCTATTAAAAGAATACGATCTAAAACAGAGATAAAGCTGTCTTTTGCAAAATGTAATAACCCGCTTAAGATGGATCGGAAATACAAGATAAAAGCAATGATGATTTGATTGATTACCAACCATGGTGCAATACCGCTAATGTCATAATCTAATAAATACGCACCTATTAAACAGACCACGGTATAGGGCACAACCAACAATAATCGAAGCGTAAACATTCCTGAAAAATGTTTCTGCACTAGTTGAGAATGCCTAGCAATGTTTCGTGTATTGAAATTGATAATACCCAAATCCAATACGATATTGAAAAGTATAGTGAAACCCAAGATTGCAAAGTATTGACCGTACGTACTCTCGCCAACTCGATCGATAATTTCCGCATCAATACCTACAATATAAAATGGCTTGACTAAAAAATTTAGCACAAGCAGTAGGATTAAATTGAGGATAAACTTCCTTTGCATGGATTGGTTAAACCGTTAACAGGCTAAAATATTATAAATTCACACATCTTATTGAGATGAAACGAATAGGCATAAATACTCGATTGTTAATTAAAGACAAACTAGACGGAATCGGCTGGTACCAGTACGAAGTGCTCAAAAGAATAACACACAACCATCCTGAACACCAGTTTTTCTTCTTTTTCGATAGAGCTTATGATGATGAATTTGTTTTTGCTGATAACGTAACTCCCATCGTTTTAAAACCCCAAGCTCGCCATCCGATTCTTTTTAAAATCTGGTTTAACAAATCAATTAAAAAGGCCTTAAAGAAATATGAGATTGACGTTTTCTTTTCTCCAGATGGGTACTTAAGCTTAACTACGGATGTAAAACAAGTAGGAACGATTCATGATTTAAACTTTGAACATTTCCCTGAAGATCTGAAGCCCATTCATACCAATTACTACAAATCTCAATTTCCAAAATTTGCAAAAAAAGCAGACCATGTTATCACGGTCTCCAACTTTTCCAAAACGGACATTACCAATCGATATGATGTAGAATGGGATAAATTGACCGTTGTTTATAATGGGGTAAACGAAAATTATAAAGTGATTGCTCCAGCACATCAAGTAAAAGTTCGAGAGAAATTTTCTGCAGGTGAAAATTACTTTATACATGTTGGATCACTTGGGCCTAGAAAAAACATTACTCGATTAATGGAAGCTTTTTCTGAGTTCAAAAAAGAATCTCAATCGAACACTAAACTCCTATTGGTAGGTAGTAAATTTCTTTGGACCGATGAAATGGAAAATACATTTCAAAATTCACCCTACAAAAGCGACATTGAAATTGTCGGACGAGTAAGTCAAATAGAATTAGAACAATTGGTCGGCAGCGCATTGGCATTAACGTATGTTTCTTATTTCGAAGGATTCGGTATGCCGATTTTAGAAGCGATGCGGGCTGGAGTTCCAGTAATCACTTCCGATATTACTTCTATTCCAGAGGTAGCAGATGAGGCCGCTTTACTTATTGATCCTTACAAAATTGAAGAAATTGCGAAGGCAATGCATGAGGTGGAGACGAAACCTGAATTGCGAAGAGATCTGATCACAAAAGGAAATCTTCAAGTTCAAAAATTCAGCTGGACTAAATGCGCAAGTGAGACTTGGGACGTAATCGCAAAACAACTCTAATGCTTCTACCCTATTTAAAAAAAGGTCGAATTGAAGCTGGTTGCGATGAAGCTGGAAGAGGCTGCTTAGCTGGGCCTGTTTCAGCCGGAGCCGTGATTTTACCAGAAGATTTTGATCACCCACTATTAAACGATTCTAAAAAACTAACTGAAAAACAGCGCGAATTGCTTCGCCCTATTATTATCGAAAAAGCCATTGCTTGGGCAGTTTCTTTAGTTCATCATGATGAGATTGACGAGGTTAATATTTTAAATGCATCTTTTTTAGCAATGCATCGTGCCGTTGATCAATTAAAAATCAAACCTGAATTTTTACTAATTGATGGCAATCGGTTTAATAAACATGCAATCCCTCACGAGTGTATTATCAAGGGTGATGGGAAGATAAAATCCATTGCTGCAGCCTCTATTCTAGCTAAAACCTTCCGAGATGAGTACATGCAAAAACTCGATCTTGAATACCCGTATTATAGCTGGTTAAAGAACAAGGGATACCCAACAAAGGCACATCGTGCAGGCATCAAAGAGCATGGACCTTCACCTTATCATAGAATGAGTTTTAAGCTACTGGCTGATGAGCTTGAAGGATAAATTCAGACTGTTTTATCACAGATAATATTCTGTTCTTCACATCAATTCACACCTTCCTGTTTATACATTCACCACATGATTCAGTAATGAGCATACGGATCAGATACCTTTGAAATGATGAAGAAGGTTTTGTTCGTTTTACTAATTATCGGGTTTGCCGGAGCACTGTATTGGAGTTTTGACAAATTCCATGTACCAGACAAAGCCCAGACTCATCCACTACGAGTAGTTCCTTCCGAAGTAGCTATAATTATCGAAGCCAATGGATTCTCTTCATTTTGGAACCATTTTTCTGAGACCAACATTGCGTGGCACTCTCTAAAAGGTGTACCGGCATTTCATCAAATCGACACTACACTAAATCAATTCAATCAGGAATTAGAAAAGTTATCAGATCTAGATGATCGAATTAACAGCACGCCAATCATCTGGTCTTTATTTGCCCAAGGAGACGGAAAACAAGACTTTCTATTCCTCGCCAACCTAGAAAGTCCAAATCTTTCCGAGTCCTGGAACAAGTTACTTCTTGCTTCGGGTTATATGAAGACCAGTGAATCGACACATGAAGCTTGCACTGTTTTGACCTGTTCAAAAAACGGACAAGAATATTACAGCTCGTTCTCAGGTGAACTCATTCATTTTTCCTCATCACTATCTATTCTGCAGAGTTCAATTTCAAAATCCAAAAAAGAAGAAACCATAGATTCTAAGCTGCAACTAGTGTATGAAACCGGCTCGAAAAATCAAAAAGTGAGTGTTTTAATCCAACCGAATAGATTGCCCAACTTGTTCAAGAACAGCTTAAACAAAGAAGTTGGAGCCTGGCTTTTAACGCATAATCACCTAGGTAATTGGACCGAGTTAGACTTTTCCGCTGGAGCAAATTCATTTAATCTTTTCGGATTTACTGCTGTAGATAGTAATGATTATTTATCAGGAATATCCGCTACAAACAGTCAATTCAACGAATGTTTTGAGGGAATTCCAAACTTCGTAAACTCTTTTAAATGGTGGGGATTTGAAGACTACAATTCATTCGTAAACTCTAATTGTACATCGGCCGATGAACTAACTTCCATAAAAAACTTAGGAGGATTGTTAGATCTTGATTTCACATCTCACATTGACATTTGGATGGATGGTCAGTATGCTTCTTTTACCAGTGGTTTGAACGAAACTACCATTGTTTGCAGATCTAACGGAAGTATGGATCCAACTGCTAAACTGCATGATTACACCTTAACAGACTCTGCTACCAACAGTCATTTGAATGTGCCAATTTATACACTTAATCCAGTTTTCAATCCGGGATTACTGTTCAAAGAAAAGGGCGATTTCGCTTACACCTTTGTAAAAGGAGAATATGTTTATTTCACCTCATCCCCGCAAACGAGTAAGAAAATTATCTCGGCTTTGAGCGCAGGGCATAATCTGCTGAATGATGCGGATTTCATAAACTTTTACACCGATCGATTCAGTGAAAGATCGAATTTCATTTACTACTGTAATCATCCATTTTCAAGCTCAGGATTAAATAAGTATTTCAACGATGCACTAACCAATACCATTAACGAATCTTCTGAAGTGCTAGAAGGATTTAATCGTTTTGGGTGGCAAATATCTGGCAATGAAAATGAGCTGACCTACCACAATTTAAGCGTCAGTTTTAATGCCGGGGAAGATCAATTAATAGCCACCAATGATCTGTGGGATGTTGAACTGGATAGCGTTTTAATAAGCCAACCGCAGCTACTCAAAAATCACAGAACCAATACGGAAGAAGTATTCGTGCAAGACGCTGGCAACCAAATTTACTTAATTAGCTCCGCAGGAAATTTAAAATGGAAGCAACACGTAGACGGGCCTATTTTGGGGAAAGTACAACAGATCGACATCTTTGGAAATGGGAAATACCAAATGCTATTTAATACAAAAAACAAAGTTTACTTAATTGATATTAATGGAAAACGAGTAAACGGATTCCCTGTTAATTTGCCGGCTTTCGCTACGAATAACCTTAGCGTATTTGACTATCAAAAAGACCACAACTATCGAATCTTAATCGGCACTGAAGGCGGCAACGTGCTTAATTATGATAAAACAGGCCAAATTGTTGAGGGTTGGAAATTCAAAGGTGCCGAGGCGGATGTTTCTTCCAGCATTCAGCATTTCGTAATGGCGAACAAAGACTATATATGTTTTCATGATGATGCCGGAAAAATTCATGTTCTAGATCGTAGAGGTGAGGTTAGATTTGAAACTGGCAAAAACCTTCCGAAGAACATGGAGGCAAACATCGTACAGGGAAGAAGCATCGGAACTACTAAATACATCTATCAAGACTCTTCAGGAGTCCTTATGGCCTTACACTTTGATGGAACCCAAACTACGGTTTATCAAGATTCAACCTCATCAGACTTCCGCTTTGAAATTATCGACTATGAAAAAGACAAGTTGATTGACTTATTGGTTCAAACAAAAGATGGCATCGAAATTAAAGGCCCAGATTTATCATTGGTAAAGTTCATGCAAATTCCGACAGCCGGTCGAATTGGTTATTCAAGCTATAGTGGGGTAAATTTATTTCATCAGCTAAACGAGGGAGAGCTAATCATTTATGATGAGTATGGTGATCCTGTTCCAGACTTTCCAGAAAACGCTGACTTTGCTCCTGCCATTTCAGACATGAATAAGGATGGTAAAACCGATATAATCTTAGTCTCAGGGAATCGAGTGAAAGCCAAAATTCTTAAGTAGAAACTTAGTAACGTTGGTTCTCCAATTTTTTCTTTCGATAGTACCCAAGTGAAATTGATACTTGACCGTAGTTCTTAATCGGGTCGATTACATAGTCTCCCGAGACACTTAGCACCACATATTTCGAACTAACTAACCTCAACCTTAAATCTACACCAGCACCCAGTCTAAAAGTTGTAAAACTTGAAATATGATCTCTCTGTATGTAATTGTAATTACTAGGGGCGGTAAACGTAGTTAAGTTGTATACAGCTCTTCCCCTTACAAAAGGTTCTATTGCTCGCTGGCTTCCATTAAAATAGAAGGCCAACAACAACGAGGGCGAATAATATCTTACGTTTAATATATCTCCAAACCCTTGTTCGGTTGTTCCATTGTTCCCACCATTATTTAAGTCCCCAGTAAAACCAAAGCTTGTTGTATTGCCACTTACCGAATCAATTACAAAACCTTCACTGTACATTCTATTTCCTCGGAAATCAATTCCCAATCCGGCCAAAACTCTGTTTCCTACAAAACTGTTGAACGACATGGAGAAATCAATATTCGGGTTGGCCGTATACCCATTTGTAACTCTAGTTGCAGAGCCGCCACCAAGATCCCAAGGCTCAGTCAAAACGGTTACCGCTTCAAAATATTGGGTCACACTATTTCCAATATGGAAATTCATAAACGAATACTTATCGCCTTTCCTCAGTCTTCTAAACTTACTATTTGCTTGTTTGTCTTGTTTAGAAATTAGCAGTTGCTCTTTAGTGATTTTTGTGTTTTGGAGCGTCTTACTATAAGCTAAGAATACGGCTCCTTCATTAAAGGATACAGCGCCATCTTCAAAACCGGAGTTTCCAAAATTAAATCCGTATCCCAATTGTAAATTATTAGAGTTGAGTTTAAAGTTGAATCCTAATTGAAGTCCAAATTTTGGAGCTTTCACGGCTAAATTATTGTCAAAATGAACGATCATTTCTTCAAACCCACCTTCGTTGTTCACATTCTCACCCTTGTTCACTACAAAGTTAAATCGCTGGTCAATTGTTATACCTGCAAACGATTCAATGTTCAATCCTTTATACGCTATTAGCGTTCTGAAATAATCAAAATTCAACCGAATAGAAGGATAGATGATATTCTGCTCAAATGAATGGAGGTTTACACCATTTCCGTAGTACAACGCCCATATATCTCGATCTGAATAAGGCGAATTTACAGGGTCCTTAATCTCCGATGATAATGAATCGGTTACAGATAGGCCGAAGTTATAATTGTAAGAGCTAAAACCAGCTTGTAAATTAACTGCAACCGCATTTTTATTGTACTTCACTCTATTACTCAGGTTGACAAAATATGCCTTACCAGAGTTCAACTGAGCATCTAAATTGAAATGACTTGTATAGCCACCAACAGCAAAATCAACATGAGGAACTATTCCGGTGCTCATTATATTCTTTAGAGATTTCGGATGAGTTGAAACTCCGATTGCAGAAAAATGCTCTTGCGATGAAGCCCCAAGTGATATTATCATCAGCATCGAACAAACTAATATGGATTTAATACTTATCTCCATATCACAAAGTTATTTTGGATGTTCTCACTTCTATAAGTTGGCTGTTGCTGACCACTGGTTAAAATATTTACTTCTTTTTTTAAGAATTTCAGCAAATCAAAAACAGTTACCTCTCCCTTGTTGTCTAATCCAGACTTCTTATCCTTTAGCCCATGAATTAAACTATACGTGAAAACACCATTTTGCCATTTATTACTTTCAACGGCAAACTCAGTTCCACCTGCACTCGATATAACCGTAATTCCAGTATTTGCTTTTAGATCTGCAAAGATCATCTTGGCTCCTTCAATTGCGTTCAACGTCTCTGTGGATTCAATATGGATACCCGCTGCTCTGAATATCACGTCAGACTCTACTACCGTATCTTTTGATATTTGAACTTCTTCTTTGTCTATCTCTCCACTATGACACGCATCTAAGAAGATCAGCTTCTGTCTACTATCACAATCCATTAAAATGTTTTCTAAATAATCGTAAGACAACCCTTTTTCTTCTGGCTTGGTGAAGTTCATATCATAGCTACCCAAGAAATAATCGAAGTTATTATTTAGTACTCCATGTCCAGCATAGTACACAATGACAACATCGTTAACACTGGCTTGAGCCAAGAAGGACTCCATTTGCTTTAAACTGTCTTTTCGAATTTGATTATTGAGGAAGGTCTTTGTGTAAACCCCATCAAACGCTTTCGATTTTTTAATCAGTTTGGTAACATCGCTAATGTCTTTGGCCGCATAATTAAGATTGAAATTCGTGTCTAAATAATCCGAAGCACCAATTCCAATAAAATATAAATCAGGTGTTACTTTCTTCAAATCTGATTTAATTAAAAGCGATTGTTTTAGACTACCAACAGCCTTTGAATTTTCAACGAATACCTCGATTTCGTTAATTCCACTTTTCAAATCAATTGAAACATCCTCTTGATGAGTTGTTCCTGAAATCGCTTTTCCTTTAGAACCATGAAGTGGCACTCCATCTACTAAAACATGCAAGGATTTCAATTCTTCTTCATCATACGCCACTACTTTAATAGTAACAGTTGAATCTTTGGTAATCGCATTATTTGAATAATCAATTCGTGCAGACGGCATTTTCTCATTAATACTAATATCGTCTTCGGTGACATGCAATCTAGAAAGTCGTTTTTCATAGATTTTCTTAAAATTCGCCACTAACTGATCTGAACCAAATGGAAGGAGATCATATACGATGTCGGGTCTGTTAAAAAACATGTCAAACTGAGAAAATGAAACAGCTCTATCTCCAACTGCAAAGGCTACAGATTGCAGCGCACCTTTGGTTGAATAATAGTAATTGTTGTTGGTCAAAATCACGAAGTCATTTTGATTAATTGCTACTAACCTTGCTAAAGGTTTCAATGTGCTATCATGCAATAAGATCTGCCCATCCCAGGCTGAAGAGATAAACAAACCTCTCTTCTGATTGTAATCTATGGTGGTAATTGGTGTTGTATGTGCCAACGGATGATGTGAAATGTCTTTCGGCTCCACTGTATTGAGTACAACTCTTTTATCAACTGCAGTTGCGGTTAAATTAGAATCTTCATAAAACAAGTTCTTATCCTCTAGAAGATCAATAACCGTCTTTTCATCTTTGTCATAATTGTCAATGAATCGCTCTACTAATTCAGAGCCTCCTGTTGTTGTATTCCAACTAAAATCATAGAACCTACATTCTTTAAACGATATAGAACCGGGATACTTTTTACTTAATACTACTCTGAACTTATAGGCTGTTGTGTCTTGGCTAACCAGTTCAGTTACGTGATACTTCCACCCTTTTCTAATTTTTTTACGACTCAGCCTAAACTGATAGGTTTCTAAACCACCTCCATATTCTAAATCCCAAATTCTAATTAAACCGTCATTATAGCCGAGAATAATTGATTGATCATCATTTGAAAATTTTGCGAAGTTTATTTGAGAACTAAAGCTTTTAAATTCCCGAATTAATGCTCCTGATTGATGATCCCACAGGAATATTCTACCATCTAGACCAGCACTCACAAACAAGTTGTTGTTTGGGTGGAAATCTACAGCTGTTGCCCCATAATCATGGGCTCTAAAGTATCGATAGAAAAGACCTGTTTTGTAATTATGAGATGTTAAAGTCCCTTCTCTTGAAAATTGTATCAAGTGTTCATCACTGGCAACGAGACTCTTACTTGCGTTTCTTTTTATCGTTTCTGAAATAATCGTTTTATGAAAATGATAGGTCCCTTCTTTCAATTTATAAGAGCTGATATGACCGTTTTTAGAAGACACAAAAAGCAACTCTTTCGATCTGGAGAACTCGGCTTTAGCCATAGTACCAGTTCCTTTTGATTCTTCTTTCCCTTTCAATTGATAAAATCGGTGCTCTTTTTCACTTCCAAAAATTACCAACTCGTCCTTACCAACATTTACCTCGGTATATGGATGTTTTGTGGTTTTACGAATGAGCTCGGCTTCTGAACCTGATAAATCGATTTTATACAAATCTTTAGCAGCGCAATAAATCACGCTATTGGCCTCATTAATGGCAATTGCTTTAACGGCTTCGGGAAGCCACCATTCTTTAACAACCTCACCAGATAGCGCATCCCACATTTTCACTCTTCGATCATCAGAGCAACTCACCAATAATGAATCGGATTTTAAAAACAGAATCTCATTAACAACGTTTTCATGGCCATTGAGCAACCTTAATTGTCTTCCAGATTCTACTTCCCAAAGAACTACATTATAATCTTCACCGCCTGTAGCGATAAGTCTTCCCTCTGTATTAAACTTTGCACAAGTAACACCAGATGAATGACCAGTTTGCACCACGAAATCAATATCCTGAGCGGATAAGAAGGTTGAAATTATTATCAAAACGCCAACTAGCGAATATCTAATGGATTGAATCATGGGTGTTTATCTACCGCAAACATAAAAAGAATGCCCATATTATCATCTAGAATTTTCGAAAGAATGCACCAAAAACAACTTTATGATCGTCTGATAACAAGTGAGATAGATTAGACTGTCAATTTTTTAATTTTTCTCATTACAATTCATTGTTCATTAAATGTTGAGCGATGAAACTATAGAACAAGCTGCAATTGTTTATTTTTATAAGACCTAACCCAACCGATGAAATATTTAGCAATTCTTTTTGCCCTGCTTGTTAGTGTTCCAGCTTTTTCGCAAACCTTTCAAGGAATAAAACAAAGTGAATATGGTGGAATGATCAGTACTGATCTCCAACCTGCTTCAATAGTTGATAGCCGATTTAAATTTGACCTGACCTTAGGCGCCTTGAGTATAGACGTCTACAACACCTACCTTGGTGTAGAAGGCTCTTTATTCAGCATTCCTGATATTGTTGACGATGTTGGCTGGGTCCAAAATGCTACGCTTGAGTTTAATGAAAAAGATCAGAACTCACTTATTCTTATGAATGAGATCAATTTGCCCTCGTTCATGTTTGAACTGAATGATAAGACTGCACTTGGTTTTTCTTGGAAAGTGAGATCCATTTTTAATATTGATGGGGCTGAGGCAGAATTAAGTAAACTGGCTCGAGAAAACTTTAACTACTCAAGTCTCTGGAAACAAAACTTCACCAATGAATTTTTAAGTATTCAAACCATGTCCTGGGCAGAATACGGAGTTAATTTTGGTCAAGTTCTGATTGACGAAAATGAACATTTCCTGAAAGTTGGTGGTCGCTTAAAATTGATTCAAGGATTACAAGCAGCCTACTTATACGCTGAAGACTTAGAATATAACTTCAGCACTGACGACACGCTTTCATTATTCAATACAGATGTTCAATATGGACACTCTACTAACTTCGATATCGACAACCAAATCAAATACAAGTTTGTATCCAATCCTGGAATTGGGCTTGATTTGGGAGCGGTATATGAATGGAGACCTGACTATCCAGATTATCAATATGACATGGATGGGAAAGAGGATGTCTGGCGTAGAGACCTCAACAAGTATAAAATTAAAGCCGGAATATCACTATTAGATTTAGGCGGAGTAAAGTTTAAAAAAGGAGAACTGAGCAAGAACTTCACCGCAGATGCTACAAACTGGTACCTGGATCCATTAGAGTTTAATAGCGTTAGAGATTTTGATGACACTATCGCGAATCGTTTTACGCAAATTGCAGATGAAGGTGACTTCAGAATGGCCTTACCAACAGCGTTATCTGCCCAATTTGACTACCATTTAGGTAAGAATTTCTATGTGAATGTTACCACTTTTACTTCATTTCAGTTTAAGAAAGATGCACATAAAGTACATGGCTATTCTAACTATAGCCTCAGCCCTCGATTCGATCATCAGCATTTTACACTGGCATTGCCTGTCTCTTATAGTCCAATGACCGGAGCCAGATTTGGAATGGCCATGCGTTTAGGTTGGGTTTATTTTGGAACGTCAAATCTAGCTGCCCTTTCCGGATTGTCATCTAGCATTAAAGGCGGTGACTTCTATGTTGCAATGAAAATTCCAGTGTTCCATAAACTGGAAAAAGATAAAGACGGTGATCATGTTTCTAATAAATACGATGATTGTCCTGAAGTTAAAGGTGTATGGGCGTTTAAAGGATGCCCTGATACTGATAACGATATGATCCCAGATAGTCGAGATAAGTGCCCGGCAGAAGCTGGATTGGTGGAATTTAATGGTTGTCCGGATACTGATCGAGATGGTATTCCAGACAACGATGATGAATGTCCAACAGTTCCAGGAAAGAAGGAATTTGCGGGATGCCCTGATTCAGATGGAGATGGCATAAGAGATAGCGGAGATGATTGCCCAGACATTCCAGGGATTGCGTTGTTTAATGGTTGCCCAGATACAGATGGAGATGGCTTGCCAGATAAAGTTGATAACTGCCCTACAGAAGCAGGATTAAAAGAGAATTTTGGTTGCCCTGTCGGAGTGAAACTTCATTTGGTTGATCGATATGGAGATATTGTTGCGTCAGCAGTAATGAATCAAAACGGAGAATTCGAATTTAAAAACATAGATGGTGAAGGATCATATATGTTCTTATTGGAAGGGGAAGACCCATCTATCCAAGATTTTGTTTGGATCAACATGCTAGACAATGATGGAACATCCATTAGAGTACAAGCAGATCTAAATTCAAAAACCGGATACTTCGAGTATGTCAAAATATCAACGGTAGATACGGATACCTTGGCGCTTGTTGAAGAACCAGATTTTGAAATTGTTTTAAAGAAAGAAGAGCAAGAGTTATTGAACACTGCATTTGAAGCGCTAGAATTTGAGTCCTCAAAAGCAATTATCGTTGCTACTTCGTATGAAAGTTTAAGCGGATTGGTTGAGCTATTAAAGAAGAAACCTGATTGGAAAATCAAGCTTTCAGGGCACACGGATAACGTTGGTGTGGTTTCTAAAAACTTAATGCTCTCTAAAAAACGAGCCCAGGCCGTTGCCTTCTATTTATCACAAAGAGGTATTGCTGAAGACCGAATCACTGTTAGATTCTTTGGTCAATCTGAACCGATTGCAGATAATGAAACAAAAGAAGGAAGACAGAAGAACAGAAGAGTTGAGATGAAAATCGTTAAATAAGGGCTGAAGGAAGAAAGCCTTATGCCCTACTCGGAGATTTGAACGATACCAATTCCGTTTTCGTTAAAAGGTTTGCATTGCTCAAACTGAGCTGGAATAGCGATCGAACCATCTCGATTTAAATAGCCCCATTGTTCCGTTTTAGCATCTTGATATGGACTGTATTTACCTGCTCCACTTTTCATGATTACTCTGACCTTTACATCAGTGAATTTTTCTCCTTTTTCATTAAAGTAGAACCAATTTCTGCCAATATAAGCGCCAAATCGACCTTCTTTCTTTAGATCATTGTAAGTCGCATCATATTTAAACGGAACGATAATCTCACCTTTAGTGTTAATGATTCCAGCTTTCATGTCTTCATTTTTAACAGAAGCATATCCACCAATAAATGAAGTTGCACTGTAATATGGTCCTGGAATAACAATTTCACCTTTATAGTTTGCATATCCGAAATCGTTAAACGATTTGCCTTGACTAACTGTTAGCAGACTATCTCCGAAACCTGATACGGTGGAAAATGGCGTGTTTAATGCAATCTCTCCTTGACGATCTATCAAACATGTTTTACCAGAGATCATTACTCTTGATAATCCATTTTGAAAGGAAGTGGTTCCAGCTTGATAGAAAGTTTTATCAAAAGCTCTCGTGCCCTTTTTATCAATGAATTCAAACTCCTCCACTTTATTATTTTGATTCACACAAATTAAGCCCTCACTGCAATATGAAACTGTGATGTACTTCGGTTCAACTACTACAGTCCCAGTGCTATCAATAAATCCATACTTTCCATCTTTTTTAAACTTGGCAACTCCCTCAAAAAAGTATCCTGGTTTATCGAATTGTTCCATTTTAACTGGCAACCCATTTCTACCAATTAGGAAGTATAATTTTTCTCCTGGTTTTCTGGCAAATGCTACTCCTGATTTAAAATCTCGGAGTTTATCCCAAACGGCCGGAACCACAACATTTCCTTGTTCGTTAATTCCACCATAACGATAGAATGCTTCATTGCCTTGAATAACATATTTTCTAATCTTAGCGATTCCATCTTCAAAAGCATATGCGTTTTTTGCATAGAAGCTAAACAGTGTTTTCCCAGTACTGTCGATAGCTGCAAATTCCTTTTCGTACTTGTTTTGCCCAAATAGATTAGAGCAGATTAAAAAAGCAAGTACTAGAAGCAAAGTTGGTTTCATGTATTGAGTTTTACAATACTAAGATAGCAATTCATGGGCCACAACCCCAATGTTACCTTCTGGCCGCTAAAAAAGAAAAGCCCTCTGCCAAAGGCAGAAGGCTATTTCTTTAAAAACAAACAAAAACAACAACAAGCTAGATAGCTTGCTATCTCAGGTTCAGAAAGGTCCCCACCTTCAACTCTGAACCATATCCTAAATGATTTTTCTTACAAAGTGATTTAAGCTTTACTCCGTGATCTTGAGAAATACTTCTTAAGGTATCTCCATTCTTGATCCGGTACTTTTTAGACTTTGCACGATTCTTTTTTGGCTGAAGGAAAACAACATCTCCTTCTTGTAATATGTCTTTCTTACTTAAGTCATTGTACTTATACAATTGCCATAATCCCATTTCGAATTCTTTAGCAATCTTCCAGAAAGTATCTCCACTTCGTACAACGATATATTTAATCTTGTTTTCATGAACACCAATCTGATGAATGTTCGGAGCGCGCTTTACGCCTCGTGCTATCGTAATAGTAGATGGCTTGGCCAATGGAACTCCACTCGCTTTATCGAATTTTGACAAGTCTAAATTTTCAATTAGATCAATCAAAAGGTTCGCATACTTTGGGTTAGTTGCATATCCTGCTTTCTTCAACCCTTTAGCCCAAGACTTATAATCCGTCTGGCTGTAATCAAATAAGAACTCGTAACGTCCTCGTTTAGAAAGAAACTCGGAGTGATCTTTAAATGACTCCATGGCGTTATTATATTTTCTAAAGCAATCATCTTTATGATCATCGTCTTTATTCATCGTTGGACCCGTCCAGTTATGACACTTAATACCGAAGTGATTGTTTCCGTATTTAGCCAACTCAGAATTTCCATGAGCGCTTTCTAAAATCCCTTGAGCAAGTGTAATACTTGCTGGAATCCCATACTTATGCATCTGATGAACAGCTTCATCTTGCCATAAAGCAATGTACTGTTCTTTAGAAACTCTTCTCTCTGCAGGTTGCGCTAACGCACCTATCGAAATAAGCGATGCTATGATAAATGATATGTAGTTTTTTGCTGTCATCGATTTCTTATCGGAAAACAGCACCCTTAACGGGGAGTTATTAACAATGGTTTCAAAAAATGTTGATAACTCCGGGGGTTTTGATCGAATTTAGCTAGAATATAGACGCTCCTAGTTTCTCCTCTACCCCAGACACACCCTGCAATCCACCAGTATGGATAGCCAGTATTTTTTGAGGTGAATAAATATTGTTATTTTTTATTAAATCGAATAATCCATACATCATCTTACCTGTATAAACAGGGTCCAGCTTGATGTCTGTATGTTGATAGAACTCCTTAATAAAGTCGATTAATTCTGTGTTAACTTTAGCATAACCGCCAAAATGATAGTTATTATATATGGTGAAGTCATCTTTGTAATCAAGATGTATTTCAGGATTCAAAAAGTAAGTGTTTAAGAGTTTGTTTATTTCTCCTTCCATGAAATCACCCTTTAAGGCAGAGAAACCCAAAGCGTTTTGATGTTCTTCCAAAGAAATGATCATTCCAGCTAATGTTGCACCCGTTCCACAGGCAACTGCAAAGCAATCAAACTCCTGGTGACCTTTAATAATTTCTGAAGTTCCTACCATTCCATCATATCCCGCTCCACCTTCGGGCACGATTACAACGTCACCATATTCTTCTCGGATCTGTTTATGATAAGCATGATCATATTTATAGTCGTATTCTTCTCTAGAAACGAAAATCAACTGCATTCCATCTTCGGCAGCTTTTTGCAATGTACCATTTGAATCGGCATTTAATTCATCTCCACGGATAATGCCGATTGTTTTAATTCCTAACAATTTCCCGGCTGCTGCCGTTGCGGCTATGTGATTTGAATATGCACCTCCAAAGGTTAAGATCCCTTCTCTTCCATTTGCTTTTTCAACATAGTATTTCAACTTTCTCCATTTGTTTCCAGATACCTCAGGGTTAATCTGGTCATCACGTTTCATCCACACTTCTACCCCACTTCCTTCTAGATCAGGATGATGGATTTGTTGAATGGAAGTCGCTTCGTTGAACATGATTCGAAAATAATAAAGATTACACGTATATAATAAGACCGGACTTAGTATCTATTAAGATTCACTTCTTCATTTATTGATAAGGATGTTAATATGTAATGGCCTTGAAATTATTAGGAGCGATCTCTCTTTTATATTTTTACGCCATGTCCAAAGACACAGGTGATATTTCAAAAAACAACAAGATGGAAGAGGAAGACTTCTATTTAAGCCCTGAGGGATTGCTTGTTTTCACAAGTGCTTTTCACATCAAACGAGGACATTGTTGCAAGAATTCGTGCAAGCACTGCCCTTATGATGAAGATGGTAATCTTCCTTCTTTGGAAGAAACCACTAAAGCTTAATAAACGAGCCAAACTGGTTAACCCCAAATAAGGTATCTTTAAGAATCAATCCGATTCAAATGAGCATATTTTACCGCATCTACCCTTGGCTATTTGTAATGGCTATTTTAATTCAAACGAATGACGCACTAGCAGGTCCCGGAGGATACATTGCAAAAGCAGCCTTTAAAACATGGTGGGGAAGGTTAATTATAGCGGTACTCGTAATTATATTTCTTCCACTGATAATCTATATAAGGACTAGAGAAAAAATTGGGATTAGAAAAGCCACTAAAATTGCAAATGAGCTTTCGAAAGTTGACCAAAATTTTAACTGGCTTAATCAAAAAGCGAGATTCAAAGGTGCTTTTATGCAGGTTCATTCTGCATGGAGTAAAACAGACATGGAACGTGCTAGCGAATGGATGACAACCTGGTATTGGCGCAATCAACAATTGGTACACCTGGATCGATGGGAAGAGAAAGGATTGGTTAATGTGTGCAAGGTGAAGACAGTCAAGAAAATGAAATTGCTTCACGTTCAAGTTTCCAATCTTCCAGCACTGGAAGATTCGGTAATGATCGTTTCAATCGAAGCTGAAATGATTGACTTTCTGAAGAATAAAAAAACTGGAAAAGTAGTTGAGGGTGATCAGTCGTATAAAGATGTAGAAACTGTATGGACCTTCACTTTAGAAGAAGGTAAATGGCTGATCAACAACATCGAGCCTGGAAGCTTATCGTTGGCTTATGCTAAATTGAAAAAAGTCTTTGACATGCAAGAAGTGAAGCAATTGGTAGGAGGAAGCATTATTAATTAGTCACTTAAATTTGAAAAAGTAGTGGACATGCCTTGGACACTCCACAATAAACCTTGCTCAAACCGCCCAAAAAACTAATTTTGTTATTCAAAACAACAAGGGCAATGAGTACAACTACGGCAACTTCTTTTCAAGACGCGATTCTAACCGGAATCCCTGCGGCTATTCCAGCGAAAAAAGAATACGATAATTCAGTTAGTCACGCACCAAAGCGTAAAGACATCCTAACAGACGTGGAGAAGAAACTAGCACTTAAAAATGCGCTACGTTATTTCCCCGTTGAACAACATGCCGAACTGGCTCCTGAGTTTGCCCAAGAATTAAAAGAGCACGGTAGAATTTACATGCTTCGGTATCGCCCAGACTATAGAATGTATGCTCGTCCTATTGAGGAGTATCCAGGAAAATCCGAACAAGCGAAAGCAATCATGCTGATGGTTCAAAACAATTTGGATTATGCTATTGCTCAGCATCCTCACGAGTTAATTACCTATGGAGGTAATGGAGCAGTTTTCCAAAACTGGGCTCAATACCTGTTAACAATGCAGTACTTAGCGGAGATGACAGATGAACAAACCTTAGTAATGTACTCCGGACATCCGCACGGATTGTTTCCTTCTCATAAAGAAGCTCCAAGAGTTGTTGTTACTAATGGGATGATGATTCCTAACTACTCGAAGCAAGATGATTGGGAGAAATTTAATGCATTAGGTGTGACCCAATATGGTCAGATGACCGCTGGTTCTTACATGTATATCGGTCCTCAAGGAATTGTGCATGGAACAACGATAACCGTTTTAAACGGTGGAAGAAAAGTTTCCAAAAACGGAGAAGGACTGGCTGGAAAAATATTTGTGACCTCTGGATTGGGTGGAATGAGCGGTGCTCAACCTAAAGCTGGAAATATAGCAGGTTGTATTACGATCTGTGGCGAAGTAAATTCTGACGCGACTTATAAAAGACATGAACAAGGATGGGTAGACGAAGTATTTAGCGATGTGTCTGAGCTTTGTACTCGTGTAAGAAAAGCACAAGCCGATAAAGAAGTAGTGTCTATTGCCTATGACGGAAACATTGTTGACGTCTGGGAGAAATTTGACGAAGAGAATATTTACATCGATCTTGGTTCGGATCAAACTTCTTTGCACAACCCTTGGGCGGGTGGATATTACCCCGTAGGATATTCGTTCGAAGAATCAAATGAGATGATGGCGAACCAACCAGACCTGTTTAAAGAGAAGGTTCAAGAATCGTTGAGAAGACATGCTGCCGCTGTGAACAAACACACAGCTAAAGGAACATACTTCTTTGACTATGGAAATGCATTCTTATTAGAAGCTTCAAGAGCTGGCGCTGATGTGATGGCAGAAGATGGAATCACTTTTAAATACCCTTCTTACGTTCAAGACATTATGGGACCAATGTGTTTCGATTTTGGATTTGGACCGTTCAGATGGGTTTGTGCCTCAGGTAAAGAATCAGATTTAGAAACAACCGATCGAATTGCTTGTGAAGTATTGGAAGAAATTAGAGCGAACTCACCGGTTGAAATTCAACAGCAAATGGCTGATAACATTCAGTGGATTCAAGGAGCTAAAGCGAACAAATTAGTAGTTGGATCTCAGGCCAGAATCCTATATGCAGATGCTGAGGGAAGAGCAAAGATTGCAGCAGCATTTAATGATGCCATTGCAGCAGGAACAATTGGTCCAGTTGTACTAGGTCGAGATCATCACGATGTTTCAGGAACTGATTCTCCTTACAGAGAGACTTCTAACATATATGACGGCTCACAGTTTACAGCTGACATGGCGGTGCAAAACTTCGTGGGTGATAGCTTTAGAGGCGCAACCTGGATTTCACTGCACAATGGTGGTGGCGTTGGCTGGGGAGAAGTAGTTAATGGCGGATTTGGAATGCTATTAGACGGTTCTCAAGAAGCCGACAGACGATTAAAAATGATGTTGCATTGGGACGTAAACAATGGAATCGCCAGAAGAAGTTGGGCTCGAAATGAAGAAGCTATTTTCGCGATTAAAAGAGAAATGGAACGAACTCCAGATTTAAAAGTAACGCTTCCTAATATTGCCAACGACTTATTATTAGACCAATTGATCAAATAATCTTTTGAGCAGAAAATTGCCAAGTTGATGCACTTCAAATGCCAATTTGTGACGTTTATCTAAAATAATTAGAAATAATCTGCATCGGGTATGTGTTTATGCGTCATTAAGTTTACTTTCGCGTCTTAAATTAACGACAGAAAATCCTATTTATGAAAAAAATAATTTTACTCTCCGTTGGAGTCTTGTTTACCTGCTTAATTGGTACAGCACAGGTTTCAACTTTTCCTTTTTTGGAAGATTTTGAGGCCGAAGCAACTTGCCCTACTGGATGTGGTGCAGTTTGTAATACGCTGATTAATTTCAATAATCCGACAACTGATGATCTAGATTGGTCAACTGACATAAACGGAACAAGTTCTTCTGCTACAGGTCCAACTGCCAATGGTGGTGCCGATCATACTACGGGTGCCGCCGGTGGTGTATACGTATATGTTGAAACTTCTTGCAGTGGTACTGGTTATCCAAACTTTACCGCTAATCTCGAAAGTCCATGGTTTGACTTTACAGGTCAGCCAGACATGAGTTTATCTTTTTGGTACCACGCATTTGGTGCAACTCAAGGTATTCTTAATGTTGAAGCAAGAATTGGTATGGCTGGTGCATGGGCAAATGTAGCTGGACCGATTACTGATAACGTAGACGCATGGCAAGAATGGTCAGGATGTTTAGGTTCTTCATATTCAGGAATGGACTCGGTACAAATTCAATTCACGTATGTTTCTGGAACTAGTTTTACTGGTGATATCGCTTTAGATGACATTATGCTTGCTCCCGTAACTCCAGTTGATGTTGCTTTAACGAATGTAGCAGCTCCTTCAGGATGTGGATTGTCTACAACTGAATTTATCGACATTACTGTTTGTAATGCAGGTGACTCATTGACACCAGGAACTATGATTCCTGTAAATTATTCAGTTAATGGTGGTGCAACCGTGAGTGAAGTAATTACGCTTACTGCCGGATTATTGAGTACATGTAACGGAGCTGGTTGTGTTAATTACACATTTACAACACCAGTAGATTTCAGTGCTCCTGGAACTTACAATATTACTGCTTGGACTGCTGATTCTAACGCAACAAATGACACTGCAATGGTGGTTGCTACGTCTTCTCCTGTATTTTCAGGAATTCCATACTTCGAAGATTTTGAAAGTGGTCAAGGTGGATGGACGATTGACAATGCTACCGCAGGTTCATGGGGATTTGGAACTCCAGCCAACACGAATATGAATCATGCTGCTTCTGGAGATAGTGCATTTGTAACTAACCTAACTGGTGCTTACAACACAAACGAAGACGGCAATGTAACATCACCTTGTCTAGATATTTCTTCTGCAAACGGAAGTGAAGTAGTAACAATGAAAGTTTGGTGGGAATCTGAATTCTCATGGGATGGTGCAAACCTATTCTCTTCAGTTGATGGTGGAGCTACATGGAACCAAATTGGTGCTTTTGGCGATCCAATGAACTGGTACAATGACAATAGTATCAACGGTGCTCCAAACGGATCTCAAGAAGGATGGACTGGAAGAACCGCTACTGGAAATGGATCTAACGGTTGGGTATGTGCTACTTCAAACTTAGATTCAGCTACAATGGTTAATAACAGTTCAATCATTTTAAGAGTTGGATTTGGATCTGATGGATCTGTTACCGATGAGGGATTTGCGTTTGATGATGTGGCAATTGGTTACCCAATTACTTACAATGGCTTAGTTCAAGACAGTGTGTTAGCGGTTTGTGATGAATACACTATAGACGCAGGACCTGGTTATGCTCATTATGACTGGTCTACAGGAGAATCTACTCAGACTATTACTGTAAACACTACAGGAAACTATACTGTTTGTGTGGCAGATTCTATGGGAATGGCAGCTTCAGATATGCAGTATGTAGAAATCATTCCTTATGTAAACCCTGATTTAATTGACGTAGTAACATGTGCGGGAGATACTGCAACGTTTGATGCAATGCCAGATCCAACGGCTTATGCGTATACGTGGTCTACTGGAGATACAACGCAGACTATAACAGTAACGGTACCAGGAACCTATACGGTAACTAAAACCGATACGGCAACAGGATGTTCTTCTGTAGATTCTGCAACGTTCTCTTACAACGTACCGGTATCAATCGCAGATGTAATTAATTGTATTGGTGATACGGCTGTTTTGGATGCAACGACTGCAAATGCAACTTACCTTTGGAGTACAGGTGATTCTACTGCAACTATTACGACTTCAGTAGCTGGTACTTACACTGTTATGGTTACAGATACTGCTCTAGGTTGTGCACCTTCAAATGATTCAGTGACTGTTACAATAGCGGCATTACCAGTTGTTAATTTAGGAGCCGATTCTACAGTTTGTGGATCGTTAAATTTAGATGCTACAACTGCTGATGTTACATACTTGTGGAATACAGGTGATACAACGGCAACACTTTTAGCTTCAACAGCTGGTACTTATGACGTAGTAATTACGGATGTAAACACAGGTTGTATCGGTATGGATACTATAACTATAGCTGTTAATGCATTGCCATTGGTAAACCTTGGTGTTGATTCTACCGTGTGTGATACGTTAACATATACTTTAGATGCAGGAACACATGTTTCATATTTATGGAATGATGCTTCTACTAACCAAACCTTAGTTACAAGCGCAACAGGAACATATTCTGTTACCGTAACTGATTCAATTGGTTGTTCTGCAACTGATGCTGTAGATGTGACGTTTGTAAATTGCGCAACGGGGATCGAAGAATATTCAGCTATAGAAGTAAGCTATTACCCAAATCCAACAACTGGATCGGTATCTATGTCTTTTTCTGAAGTGATTTCGAATCCTGGAACATTGACAATTACAAACATTAGTGGAAAAGTAGTGAGCGTGCAGCAAATTACTGACCCTCTTACAGTAATTGACATGCAGAATCTTGCAAGTGGTTCGTACATTTTCAAACTACAATTGAACGATTCTATTTCAGTTGATAAAGTTATCTTGAACAGATAATATCACTGAATTAATATCTTAACTCAAACGAGCAACCGTAATGGTTGCTCGTTTTTTGTTTAATCTTGTATTATGATTCGAGTTTGCTTAACATTAACATTAGTCTTGTGTTGCTTTTATCAAACACATGCACAATTAGTATTTAACCAAATTGATGCAAAAGAAGCTGGTATAAGTTTTCAGAATACATTACAAGAAACCCCACAAATTAATTTACTTACGTACCAATACTTTCACAATGGAGGCGGTGTTTGCGCTGGAGACTTGAATAATGACGGCCTGCCTGACCTTTACTTTACTGCTAACCTTCTCCCCAATAAGCTCTATCAAAATAAGGGCAATTGGAAATTCGAAGATGTATCATCAGTTTCCAATATTTCTGGAGAAATGGGATGGGCCACCGGGGCAACAATGATAGACATCAATAATGATGGTTTACTAGACATTTATGTTTGCAAATCTGGCAACACGGACGAAGACGGGAGAAGAAATAAGCTCTATATCAACCACGGTGATTTTAAATTCACAGAGGAAGCCAAATCTTATGGAATTGACGATCCTGGTTATTCAACCCAAGCTTATTTTTTAGACTATGACAAGGATGGTGACTTAGACATGTACCTCCTCAATCATTCTATTGCACCCATGAAGTCCAATGCAACTAACAAAGACTTAAATCCTCCTCGCCATCCTTATGCAGGTGATAAATTATTCAAGAATGAGGAAGGAAAATATATCGATATAAGTGTAAAAGCAGGGATAAAAGGAAGTCCATTAGGCTTTGGTTTAAGTGCGAGTATAGGCGATGTAAACAACGATTCATATCCGGACATTTACATTTGTAATGATTACCTCGAACGCGACTATCTGTATATCAATAATACGGATGGAACTTTTACTGATCGTCTAAAAGAAAATACAAAACACATTTCCAACTTTTCCATGGGATCAGATATTGCTGACATCAATAATGATGGCTCAGTAGATATAATGATTGCCGATATGGCTGCTGAAGATAATTTCAGGTCGAAGACCAATATGTCAGGAATGAATCCAGAACGATTCTGGAAATACGTTGAACATGGTTTTCACTACCAATACATGATTAATACACTTCAATTGAACAACGGAAATGGTACGTTTTCAGAATCAGCTCAGTTAGCGGGAGTAGATAAAACAGATTGGAGTTGGGCCCCTCTGCTTGCAGATTTTAATCATGATGGGTTGAAAGATCTCTTCATAACTAACGGCCTGAGAAAAGAAGCTAGAAACAATGATTTTGTAAAGATCAAAAAACATTTTATGGCCAAAATGCAAACGTCTAAAGACAGCGTTTTATACTACATGAAATTGATCTTGGACAAAATGCCAGAAGAAAAGCTAAACAATTATATTTTTCAAAATAATGGTTCACTCCAATTCATAAAGGAAAATCATACTGGATTTGAACAGCCTTCATTTTCGAACGGAGCGACATATGCAGATTTTGATAATGATGGTGACTTAGATTTGGTAGTAAACAATATCGATCAGGAGGTTTTCATCTATGAAAACAACTCAAAATCAGGGAATTATTTAAAAGTGAAGCTTAATGGAAGCGCCAAAAACAGATCTGCAATCGGGGCTAGAATCGAAATTAATTCTGGCAAACTCAAACAGACATATGATCATTTTCTTACCCGTGGATATTTATCTTCCGTAGAAGACAACATTAATATTGGACTGGGAGATAATGCTAAAATCGATCTCATTAAAGTTACCTGGCCAGACCAACGAACATCGATTCTAAAAAATATTGACATTAATCAAACGATAGAATTTAATCATGAGAAATCTTCTTTACCTACCGAAAAGGCTGTAAAGTTCAAACCTCAATTAGCAACTGAAAAGGTCGGATTAGATTATCTCCATCAAGAAAATGAATTTGATGATTTTGAGCGTGAGGTACTATTACCTCATAAAATGAGCACCTTAGGGCCGGCACTAGCTGTAGGTGATGTTAACAAAGATGGATTGGACGATTTTTATGTTGGTGGAGCAATTGGTCAAAGCGGTGGTCTATTTATCCAAGACCAATCAGGAGAATTTTCACTGAACCAAGAAGATCTATGGACCAAAAACATAGAGAGTGAAGAAATAATTGCTGAATTTTTTGATTTTGATAACGATGGTGATTTAGACCTATATGTAGGCAGTGGAGGAAATGAATACGACCAAGGAAATCTCAATTTAGCAGATAAACTTTACAAAAATACTGAAGGTAAGTTTTCCCGATACGATGGCCTGCCGGCCGATTTAAATATATCTACAGGATGCGTTACTACTATAGATTTTGATAATGATGGTGATCTGGATCTGTTTGTTGGAGCTCGTCAAACTCCAGGAAAATATCCATATGCGTCTAACAGTTACCTACTTGAGTATGACAAGGGTAAATACACTAACGTCTCTAAGATGAAAGCCCCGTCACTCGAAAATATTGGCATGGTCACCAATTCTATATGGGAGGACATGAATGGAGACCATAAAAAGGAACTCATCATTTCCGGTGAATGGATGCCAATAACGGTCTTAGAAATAGAAGATGGAGTTTTTAAAAATCATACTAAGAAATTCGGATTAGAACAGTCAACTGGCTGGTGGTTTGGTCTTGCTTGTGCTGATATCGATAAAGACGGTGACATGGATTTAATTGGCGGGAATCTTGGTCTAAACTACAAATACAAAGCATCAGCTTCAGGTCCATTCATGATTTACTCAAAAGACTTAAATGACGATGGTAAAAATGATATCGTCTTAGGGTACGATCAAGATGGTGAAACCTATCCCCTTCGAGGAAGACAATGTTCTTCTCAACAAATTCCAACAATTAAAAAAGACTTTCCTAATTATAATTTATTTGCATCCGCAACCCTAAAAGACGTTTACGGTGAGCAGCTTGATCAAGCCTTAAAAAAGGAAGTTCAAGACTTTAGTTCTGCCCTATTCATTAATGAAGGTGGCAAATTCAAACGAATTAACTTTCCGCATGAATGGCAGGCGTTTAACTGGAACGATATTGAAACTGTAGATGTGAATAAGGATGGCATTCTAGATTTAATTATTGCTGGGAATCTTCATGAGTCTGAAGTTGAAACTCCAAGAGGAGACGCTGGAAATGGTCTTGTCTTATTAGGTAACGGTGACGGAACTTTCTATCGAGCCTCAACCACCAACATAAACTGGGGCCAGCATAATGTGAAGAGACTTGAACTCATAAAGGGTTTAAAAAAGCAGATGTTGCTTATCGGGAACAACGATAATCAACTTGAACTTTTAAAGTTTGTCGACTAAAATTACTAACATAGAAAAAGCGCTCTTTAAAGAGATTAATCCGTTAACCCTCGGTGTTTTTCGAATTGTATTTGGCACATTTGCTTTTCTAGAGGTACTATACTTCTATCAAGTTCACTTAATTGAAGATTATATCATTCAACCAAAATTCCTCTTCAATTACGATTTCCTTCCGGTAGAACCTTTACCTGAATCTGGGTTACAACTGGTGCTTGCATTAACCTTAATTAGTACTGTTTGTATTGCGTTAGGCCTATTTTATCGATTGTCGTTAACTACCTTCATTGTGGGGTTTTCATATTTCTTTTTACTGGATAAATCCTATTATAACAATCACCTTTATTTAATCATTCTTATCGCAATAATTCTTTTGTTAATTCCTGCTAACAATTCGCTAGCCTTAGGAAGTAAAAAGAAAAAAAGAAGGCCAACTCTAATGTGGCACCTCAGATTACTTCAGTTTCAATTCGTGGCTGTATACTTTTTTGGTGGTGTAGCAAAATTGAATGGAGATTGGCTTATTCATCACGAACCGATGACAACTTTACTCACAAACAATGGCATGTATTCAGACGGACTTGTTACATTTTTATGCTATTCTGGTTTAATATTTGACTTGCTTATTGGCTTTCTGCTTCTAATTAGGCCTACCAGATATATAGCACTAATCGCAGCACTATTATTTAACATAACTAACCATTTTCTTTTTGACGACATCAATATTTTTCCATTCTTAATGATGGCCTCATTGATCATCTTCTTTGAACTTGAGAAATGGCCAGGATTTTCAAAACTATCCAAAGATCACGGCACCAAAATTGGCGAAAAAAGTAACCGGGTGCTGGCTTTGGTTACAGCCTATGTCATCATCCAATTGGCACTACCTCTTCGACATCATTTCATCTCTGGCCCTGTTGATTGGACCGGAGAAGGGCAGCGGTTCGCATGGCGAATGAAAATACAGGCAAGAGAGAGTCAAGAATGTGAGTTTGGAATTTTCGATCTAAAAAATAAAACCATTTATCCGGTAAAACTTGATAATCACATTCACGAATTGCAGCAGAATCAGATGATTCATTATCCTAGAATGGTGCAAGATTTCGCCCATTATTTGAAAGAAGATGCGAAGGATAATCACCGGATCAGAAAATCAATGATTAAAGCTAAAATAAAGGTCAAATTCAACCAGAGGGATAGTGTTGAAATACTATCACCCGATTACGATCTAGTACAGACGGAATGGAATTCTTTTGGCCATAACCAATGGATATCAGAACTGCCAGAATGATCACTTCCTAAAATGGATGTATTTATCAATTCCTCCATCACTAAAGTCGATGATCAAACTGTCTTTACTCAGTTTGTTAATCACTCCACGATCTACTCCATCTCCTTGATCTGAATCATTAAAAATTCGAATTGAATCTTGATTAATGGTGTACATGAAGGTTTGGCCAGAAGGTCTAAAGGCATCCTTATCAATTGAAAACGAAGAATCGGCTAATCCACCAATGGCAAAAGTCCATGTTTGAAATAAATCTTCAGTTAAATATTTGAAATCAACGATGCTACTCACATCAGGTCTAACTAGCGTTTCATTCCAACGCTCTTGCATGATGATGCTGTTTTCCTCCACTTCCATTCCCCGTTTATATTCCATTAACACTTTGTCAGAAATAGAAGAACGAGTTTCGTTCTTTGGAGCCTCCTCTTTCGAGGTACAAGCAAAAAACAATAGTGGTAGAATGTAAATGAGCTTCATGAGTTCAAGCTAATTGAAAATGCAGAGAATCTTGAACAACTTTATTATTCGTTCTCTTCAGCTGAATCTTCTTTCTTGGTGAATAACTTTGACAAAAGCCACCCAATAAACAACGCTGGAGTTAGCACCACTATTATCGTGAACGCCATACTGATCACTGGGTAGTAATCATAATCCATTAGACTCATTTGAAAATTGGTAACCCAGGCATATGGGCCGGACTCATCATAGATATAATAAACCAAAGCTCCAACTACTAATATTGCCAAAGGGAACCTGATGTAGGCTGGCACTTTCTGGCCACTTTCACGAATACTATCTGAATTAAAGAAGAACATAAAATGTGGTACGTGGAAATTTGAAAATGGTTGCTAAACAACAAAACCCCGACTACACATGATCTTCATGGGTGCCGAGGCTCTGCTTTATTGTTTATACATGATTACATAACGATAGCAAGCTGAATTTTAACTTCCGCTTTTCTCATCTTTTGGATATACTCATGAGCATCTTTGATTGATATTCCATCCTTAACTATTACTGGGTTTTTCCGGTCATATTTTTCTGGAATCGTTACTTTAATCCCATTTTTCTTTAAAGCACTTTGCATCGCTTCCACCTTTTCTGGCTTATACGAATCTCGCAACTTTAGACTTACTGTATATTCCAAAAGCTCCTGCTGAAGAGCGAACCCTTCTGCATTCAATTTACCGATAATGAAGTCGTTCGTAACGTAATAAAAGTCTTTATCATTTACAGAACATACGGATTTCACTTTTCCAAAGAATCCGTCCACCTTATCAAACGCAATTGAAGTAGACGAAAAATCATCAAACTTATATTTCATTCCTTTTGAATCCATTATAAACAAGAAGTCGCCAGTTGGTGAGGCATAAAAAGCACTGCAGTAGTTGTACTTTCTATCTAGCGCGATGCAAGTATCCTTACTCAGTTTATAACTGTTCGACCATCCGGAAACGATATGCTCATCCCCTTTTGTTACCACACCCGTAGCAAATCCATCTGTAATTCCTTCAGGGCTCGCATAAGATCGCAACGGGGCGGAAGAATAACCATCTCCATTATAAACTTGTATTTCCTTTGCTCCACTACCGTATGATCGCTCAGAAATAATGACGAATTTTCCATCTCCTGAAAAGCCAAAAAACTCCGATGAGTTTTCTTCATTCTTAAATTTAATTTTAATCCCACCGGTTTTTTCACCAGTTGTTAGATCAATTATTTTCAACTCTTTCGCAAAAGAACTTTCACGTACAAGAGCTTTTGACCCATCGTTGCTAAAAGAAACATCCGATCCATCAACTTCTTTTTCTAGGCCCCAATGTTTTGTTCCATATCCAAGTAATCTATTTCCTGGTTTGTTTGAAGTTTCACCGTGAACCCACAACATACTTCCGTCATTATTAAAAGAGATTTTTTTGATGTTTTTAGCAACCGAAATGGACTTTTCTATTTTAAGTGATTTACTATTAACTATGGAAATTTTACCACTCGCTAATGCAACTACTAAATGATTTTCTGTTGGATGTTGTTTTATGGCAATTGGCCCGTCTCCTGCATAGATACTTGAACTTAATGTAAGAACAAACAACCCTAATATTGTATTAAATAATTTCATGTGTATTTTTTAAATTGTTTCCACAAATGTGTGTATAACGCACTTTCCCCGTGTCATCCAAAAGGATGATTTTCACATTTCCGACCAGAATACCTACCTTGGAAGTCATGAATACCTCTACCTCATTATCCACCTTTACATTAAGTCTTATTCTATTGGTGGTCTGTTCGAATATTGGATTAAGTCAAACCAAATCTGACAGCCTTATTGCTTTATTAAAGGAATCAGATTCCGATCAAGAAAAGGTAGAATTAGTTCATCAACTTTCAGTTTATTTCAATGAACTTGACCATGAGCAAGTAATCAAATATGGCCATCTAGGAATTCACAGTGCAACTCCAATTTCTGACTCCTCGAGTATTGCATTATTTGCTGACGAATTAGGAGAGACATATAGAAGGTTAGGTGAATACGATAGTTCGATTTTTTATCTGAATTATGCCGCAGAAATTAAATCAGATCTGCCATTGGATTCAACTTTACATACTACTTACAATTCGTTAGGTAAAGTTTACACCAATCAAGGTAACTACGAATTGGGTGTTGAACATTTCATATTGGCACTCACCGAAATGGAAAAAGAAGATAATTTGGAAGGGCAGGCTTTCTACCTTAATAACATTGGAATTGTATTCGACATTCAGGGAGTTTATGACAAGGCGCTGGAATACTACACTAAAAGCCTTAGCATTAAAAAAGCGAATGGCATGACAGGGGCCATTGCAGCTTCTTATAACAACATTGCTATCGTCTATTTTAACCTGGAAAGATTTGACAAGTCACTTGAGTTTCATCATTTGGCCTTAACCGAGAACATCAGTTTAAACGATGAGCGAAAAATATCCAGATCATACAACAACATTGGATTCGCTTACATTTCCACGAAAGAATATGCAAAGGCATTATCCAATCTACATCAATCCTTAAGAATTAGAAAGGCTCATAATGATGCTAGAGAAATTGCGCAGACATCCATTAATATTGCTACTGCGTACAATGAGCTTAATCAAGTAGACAGCGCTGCTTACTATGTCGAAATTGGGGAATTGAAAGCTTTAGAAATTGAGAACAACGAAATTTTAGACGATGCCTTTGAACTCAAATCTGATATTTTAGCCAAGCAGGGAAAATTCGAGCAGGCTTTAAGCTATTATCAAAAACATGCGGAATTGCGCGATACGCTGCGCAATGAAGATGCGTTCGCCTCAATAGCGGAAATGGAAGCCAAGTATAATTTGGTTTCAAAAGAAAAAGAGATTCAAAAGAGCGCCTTTCAAATTGAAAAATCAAACTTAGAAATAAAGGAAAAAGACAATTTGAATAAGTTCTATTTCGCTTTATTAATTGGAAGCGCACTCAGTCTTATCCTAATCGCGTTGGGATATCTTCAAAAACGAAAAATATCTAAACTCCTCAAAGTGCAAAATGCATTAATGAGCAAACAGAACCGCCTTCTGCAAACGGATAAAGATGAGCTTTCCACTGAGCTTGAAGACAAAAAGGAACTGCTAGAAAATGTATTTGAGAAACGACAAAACACAGAATTACCCCCAGAATTATTAGCGCTTAGCAAACGAGAATTAGAGGTGCTGTCTTACTTGGCTTTGGGCTGGAGCGACAACCAGATTTCTGAAAAATTATTTATTTCGAAGGCTACTGTAAAAACCCACTTGCGAAGAATATATTCTAAGCTACTGGTAAGTGGAAGAGCAGGTGCTTTAGCAATTGCCCATCAGTACAACATCATTGGCGGATTGGATTGATTCAAATTGAGTCGTTTTTATAGTCCATTCCTCCCCGCCCAAGATGGGTCAAGACCGTCCTTGTCTCAAAGTAGCTTTTTACGGTATCTTTTTCCCAGTAAAAAGGTGCACACGAACCGTTTTTCAAACTTCGATTAATCGTATCCCAATTGCCATCGATGTAGAACTTGGGAAAAGGACATTGTGACAATGCCCAAGCTTCAGGATCGAAGACATATTCTTGTGGGCAATCATGAACAAAATTATACTGTTCCTGATCTCCGATATTAATAAACGTGTCTCTGAATGCGGTTTTAACATGCATTAATTTCATGCTTTCTCCAGAAGGGCTATACATCATCCAAGTTGAATCAATGGCCAACCTCGGATACCCAATATCTTCTTTATGCGGAGTAAATGGAACTTTTACAAATTCACCTTCCACCGTTTCATCATCAAACTCCGAAAGACAAGACAACAGCACAAAGCCAATCATTATGTATAGAAAATACTTCATAATTAACCTCCGGTTTCATTTGAATCCATGTAAAAAGCCTCAATACTCACTTGCTTAGGCTTTACAGAATCATAAGTTCTCGTCCCATTATTTAAATAGTAATCTATATTCTTCCAACTATTTCTAACTATTCTCCTTCGATATATGGTATCTCCATTCTCATCTATTTGCATTCTTAATGGAGCAACCGAATCTACGTCTTGATATACAACGGTATCTTCTGGAATTAGGATTAAACCTGGTCCAGTATCACCTTCATAAGGAACTTTTTGAAACTCACCGCCAGCTGGGTCGCTAATATCCCATCCCGATTCTTCCTTTTGTCCGCAAGCACAAAATAGTACAGCGCTACTAACTATTGCATAAATCGCTTTCATTCTTTTCCTTTTAAGTTAATTGAATCATTTAGTTTACCGGCAACACCCATGTAATCTCTCCTGCCATGTCTCATTCGATTAGACTGGAAAGTATCTTGTTCTGTCCGGCCAAAAGAAAAAGTTGGTCCTCGATTAATATCTATGGTATCTCCAGCTGAGTTGATCGTGATGTGTGGATACATGTAATCCTGTTCACCCATATGGAACTTTACCGTATCTCTATAAAAGTAGGTCGCTCGCGATGTTGTTTTGACATAAGACGGACATTCTTGACAAATGAAAGGTGCTTCTTCCCAATTTTGAATTGGCTCAGAAATACAAGAAGATAAAAGCAATAAGGCGGTTAGGTATATTACTTGTTTCATACCTACATAAGTAACAACAAGCTAGAATGTTACGAATCTCCTATATTAGGTTCAGCCTCCTGTTAAGATATGCTTAGCAATCTCTTGTCCTGACAAACCAGCTCCATGAACCGTTGCCCAATCCTCTCTTTGAAGTGATTCTCCAGCGAAATAAACTTTGTCATCAAGTGGCGCTTGAATGGCCGTAATCGTGTTTTGATGATCGCTGGCTCCATAAGTATAAGCCCCTTGGATAAATGGTTCTGCGGACCAGTTCTTTATGTAATGTTTGATGTAGTGTTGAGTGGCCTGACCATCGAACATCTCATCTAATTCGGCCATGACCGTTGTGAAGACATCCGCATCTGATAAATCGGTTAATTCATTTGCTGTTTCCGCCACATAAAACAACGTCATCAAGTTTGTATTAGAGTCCTTTTTAAATGCTCCATTGAAATACAGCTTGCTGAAGGAATCACCATTTGTTAAAGCTCCCATTGCCGTTAAATCAGGGTAAAAATTCTCAGCAAACTCGATGTATACTTTAATCCCTGGAGAGATTGGAATACTATTAATTGCAGCGGTACGAGCAGACGAAAGCGCTGGATTAAAGTTAATTGAACTCCCTTGTAAGATCTTCGTTGGTACCGTCACCAAAACTTTATCTCCTGTGTAAACTGATAAATCTGAGGTTTGCACATTTACTTGAGCACCTGAATAATCAATATCGATAACTGGAGCATTTAAAATCATCTTAGAACTAATGCTAGGGACGATGTAATCTTCGAAGAAATCATACCAGGTTGAATGCTTGAACTTGTACTCTCCGTAAAAATGAGTAGCCCAATTCTGGGTATGTAATGTTCCGTTGTTCCAATTGGAAATGCTCTCAGGCTGATAAGAGATTAAATCAACGCTTCCATTAACACTCGGATCATCAATCATCTTTCCAAAAACTTTTGGACTGGTATGAAGCCATTCAGCACCCAAATCAATTGGAAAATCCGCAAAGCCTTCTAGCTTACCAACTCTACCCCCATAGACAGATGAAGCTTCAATTAATTGAAAATCGATTCCGTGTTGTTGCAAGGTATAGGCCGCCATCATTCCTGCTGCGCCAGCTCCAATAATTAGCACTTTACCATTGAAGGTAACGTTCAACTCTTCCTCTTTACCACAAGAAGTAACTAGCGATGGCATCAAGGTTAAACCGATGCCCATCAATGCGCTCATTTTTAAAAAATCCTCTCTATTCATCTCCTGGTAATTTTGTTGATTCTGCTTTATTGGAAATCAAGTATTTGACACCTACACCACCCATTATGGAGCCCATGTTCTCAATTTTACTACTCATGCGATAACCCCATGAAACTTTTGCATACCATCTTAGGTTATCGGTTAATCTATGATTGAATTCGTAATTGATGGTAGGCATTATAATGTCTCTACGCTCCCGCTCTTTATTGATGATTTCGCCATTAAAATCAACTGTGAAAGAAGTAACCTCAAATTGAGCCAAATAACCTAAGCCAAGTGAAAAAATAGAACCTCGTTTTCGTCCTTCTCGCTGTAGGTTGATTCCAAATTCGTTATTCAGAAATAGGTTTGCATTGTCTTTGTTCTTTGCCCAAAACGCTATTTGCGGGTTCCAATCAAATTGAAAAGCGGCAATGTGAATTGCTTTGTGATATCCCAGATTAAAGCCAGGCTCGCCAATTGGTCCATAATAGCCCAACGAAACCTCGTTGCCACCACTTTCTTGCGCGTAAGAAACCAGCACAAAAAATGAAAATATTAAACATGTGAATTTCCTCATCTCTACTATATAACAGAACAAGTACAATTTACCCTAATTTTTACTAGCTAAAGAAATTAGTTTCTCCGATTTAGTTACACACAATTTGCTTCTCCTCCATCTATTCTTAGTAATTTTAGAGGCTTGACTTTAGCTCCATTAGACATATTAAAATCCTCCTTTGGTTACGATGAATTTCGACCGATTCAGGAAGATGCAATTGATATGATTTTAAATGGAATCGATACCTTCGTATTGATGCCAACTGGAGGTGGAAAGTCCATTTGTTTTCAAGTTCCGGCACTTGCTTTTCCAGGCGTAACGATTGTTATTTCTCCCTTGATTTCATTGATGCAAGATCAGGTAGAAACGCTAAAAGGAAATGGAATTCCAGCGGCCTTTTTCAATAGTACGCAGTCTGGTGGAGAACGAAACGATTTGATTCGACAAGCAATGGCTGGAGAGCTCAAGTTACTTTACATGGCACCGGAGACTTTTTTCCCAGCTGTAAATTCTTGGCTAACCGACATTAATGTTTCTTTCATTGCTATTGATGAAGCACATTGTGTTTCAACCTGGGGACATGATTTCAGGCCAGAATATGCTCAACTGGGTGAGGCCAGAGCTGCTTTTCCAAATGTGCCGTTTATGGCGCTTACAGCAACAGCTGACGTATTGACTCGAAAAGACATCATTCAACAGCTTAGATTGCAGGAACCGGAGATTTACATCTCTTCTTTTGATCGTCCGAATTTAGAATTGACTGTGAAGGGAAATATTCCTAAAAAGCAGAAGTTCAAACAGATGGTGGAGTTCATCAAGGAGCAAGGAGACTCTTCCGGAATCATCTATTGTTTCTCTCGTAAAGAGACAGAAGAATGGGCCAACGAATTAAAGCGTCATGGCATGAATGCCAAGCACTATCATGCCGGGATGAATGCGGAGATCAGATCCAAAGTTCAGCAATCATTTATTAATGACGACACTCCGATTATATGCGCCACGATTGCCTTTGGAATGGGGATTGACAAATCCAATGTTCGGTGGGTGATTCATAACAACTTACCTAAAAACATAGAAAGCTATTACCAAGAAATTGGACGGGCAGGAAGAGATGGATTACCTTCTCAAGTCTTGTTGTATTACACAATGAAAGACGTAGTGATGCAATCCAATTTTATTCGGCAGGATGAGAATTCCATTGTTGGAATTAAAAAACTTCAACGGATGCAACAGTTCGCTGAGGCGACTTCTTGCAGGAGAAAAATATTACTCAATTATTTTAACGAGCACAAGGAAGAAGATTGCGGCAATTGCGACATCTGTTTAAACCCTCCTGATTTTATTGATGGAACGGTGATCGCTCAAAAAGCATTGTCTGGAATTCATCGAACAAACCAAAGAGTGGCAACTACTTTATTGATTAAGATCTTACGAGGCTCTGAGTCTCAAGACGTAACCAACCGAGGGTTTGACAAGATTAAAACCTTTGGAGTTGGTGCTGAATACACGGAATACGAATGGCAACATTATTTGGCTCAGATGATCAATTTAGGCCTTATTGAAATTGCTTACGATCAGTATTTAAGTTTAAAATATACAGCCATTGGAAAGCAAGTTCTTTTTGGGGCAAAGGAAATTAAACTGACCGTCCCGCCAGAAAGGAAAGGTCCGGCCAAAAAGGAAAAGAAGAAGAAAAAGAGCAAGGCACAAAAGATGGCGGCAGGGACTTACGATGAAGCGCTGTTTGAAATCCTTAGAGTGAAAAGAGCCGAGATCGCCAAAGAACAGCGAGTACCTCCTTACATTATTTTCAATGATGTTACGCTAACTCAAATGGCGGGCAAGAAACCAGCCTCCTTAAATGAAATGGCTACCATTTCTGGAGTTGGCGATACCAAGCTTGTTAAATACGGTCCGATCTTCTTGGATTTGATTTTGAGGAGTTTATAAGCCAACCTATATTAGGTGTACAATAACTATATAGGGAATAAAGAACATATGTTCTTTATTCCTACGTTAGAGGCAATATGGAATCAGAAATCTCGGTTTATTTAGGAAAAGAGTTTGAGAACTTCAGTTTCCGAAAACCTATATTCCGATTAAACGACTCTATCAGATTCGAGCTGGGTCCTGAATCAATTTCGACTGCTGAAGATGCCTATTTTAAGGAGGCTATTTCGAGAGCTAAATCGATAATGAAAAGCTTAATCCAAGATTCAGATTTTATAGATATAATCTATCAAGAATGTACGGATGGGAACCAAATTAAAAAGTCCGAACTATTGTCTGAAATATTCGGAAGTGTTCATTCTACAAAATCAGTTTTTCCTTACCCAGAAGACGAAGATTCATTAGAGTGGAAAGTTCTTTCTAAAACCATGTCGCCAGATTGGAGTCTTTTTAATCGGATCATTTCTGGAATAATTCATCAAGATTTCCCTTCAAGGTCACCCATTCTTAATGGAGAAATTTACTTCCTAAATCGAGGGAAAAATCTGATTATTAATATTTACGATGATCGTGGAATGGATGTGGGATCGAACAATATTGAAAACTTACGTACACTTTATCAAGAATTCAATCATTGGATTCTTGATTACGATCGAATCGAAATTGATAAGAAATTCGGCCATACAGCCTCTAACAATGCATAAAACAAATTTCAAAGCCCTACGGGCACTTGTTCATTTGCATGTTCATCCTCTACTTCTGAGTATAAACAAGTGCCGTTCCTTTAAGTCACGGCTTTTCTCACTAGTTTTATGCTGAAACGTTGTAGCACATCACAATAACTAACCTGTAAATCATGATATGATGGTTTCGAAATTCATTTTTTGTTACTTTCAATATATGAAATATTTCATCCTATTATTATCCACTTTCATCCTGCAATCAACAATAGCGCAAATTGAGATACCTTATGACACGCTAGAAGTAAAAAGATTGACAGATAGTGTGGGCACCAATCTAGCAAACGGAAATTATCTCAAAACCCTAGATTTCTCAGATCAAGCCCTTAAGATACTTGGTGAATCAAATCAGTCCGGCACCTTTGTTAGAAGGCACAAGGCACACACTTGGAAAAGAGTAAATAATTTTGAGGAAGCGCTCAAATTATACCAGGTCAACTACAATATATGCAAGCAGGATACTGGTTGGATTGTGGAAGAATTTATAAGTAGTATGAACATGGGGCGTTGCTTTTTAGAAATGGGCGATCTTGATTCAGCGATATTTTATGAGAAACTGGCAATTGCTAATTTAGTCTTCGATGACTTTCCAGGTTTGACTGTGGCGGCTCATTCTATATTGGCCGAGGCTTATGCATTAGTTGGTGATTCCAAAAACGCACAAAAAGAATTAGAATTTCTAAAGTTCCAAGGAACCAGAGTTCCAAATGATTCGGAGGTGATAGATGATTTTGCGCTGATAAATATTGCTCAAGTACATAATCTCTTAGGAGAATTTGATTCTGCTATTGTTTATTCTAGACAAGTTCTCTCAAATAATAGTTCGGAATTTCAAAAAATTGATGCTTCAAAAGAAATCTATGTTTCATATAAAAACTTGAACGTAGTTGATAGTGCCTTCAAATACCTACAGTTACATTTTAAGTTAAAGAATCAAACAGGCCTTGAAAGGACGTTCAACAAAATGCTAGGAATTGCAAATGACAAAAGAATTATCAATGATAGCTTACAGAATCAAATTGCGATTAATAAACTAAAAACAGAAAATCAAGCAAAATTAGAACTTGAAGCAACAAGACGTACATACTTGCTGCTAGGGATTAGCATTTCGGTAATCTTTGCTTTAGTTGCTTTATACAGCTACTACAAAAAAAGAAAATCTAACATTATTATTTCTAAGCAAAAAATTGAAGTTGATAAAGCACACCATCTGTTAACCGAAAAGAACCAAGAAATATTGGACAGTATTAACTACGCTAAACGAATTCAATCAGCTATCCTACCACCTCAAAAGCTATTAACTGAGCACATGCCCAATAGCTTTATTCTTTATACACCGAAAGACGTAGTTGCAGGCGACTTTTATTGGATGGAACCTTCCGCTAATGGAGTATATTTTGCTGCCGCAGATTGCACTGGTCATGGAGTTCCAGGGGCAATGGTATCTGTTATATGTAATGGAGGATTAAACAGATCGGTAAGAGAGTTTCAATTGAAAGAACCAGGCCATATTTTAAATAAAACACGAGATTTAGTAATCCAAGAATTTGAAAAATCCGAAGAAGAAGTTAAAGACGGAATGGATATCGCTTTATGTTATTTAGAAGGAAACACCCTTTCTTATGCAGGAGCAAACAACCCTCTTTGGATAGTTAGAAACGGAGAAGTTCTTGAAACTAAAGCGAACAAACAACCCATAGGTAAATACGATAAAAACGAACCATTTTCGTCCCATACATTTGAGCTTCAAAAAGGTGATACAGTTTATCTTTTTTCGGACGGATACCCTGATCAATTCGGAGGGCCAAAAGGCAAGAAATATAAGTCTGGTAAATTCAAAAAATTTTTAATCTCTATTCAAGAGCATTCAATTGAGAATCAAAGAGAGTTACTTGCTGAGGAATTTGAGAGTTGGCGTGGTAACATGGAGCAAATTGACGATGTATGTGTAATTGGTGTAAGAATATAAAACGTGCTACAACAAGAGCTAAAAAACATAGACCAAACCTACCTAACCGATTCTACGTATTTTAGCAAATACGTTAGGCCTAAATTAAATCATGATAAAGTATATTATCCCTCTTTTATTGATCTTTTGTTTTTCATGTCAAACGAATGAAACCGAAATTGATAATGAGAAGATAAGCAGGCAGCATTTCAGTATAGCCGATCAAGTGACTATACAAGTTTATCCGTATGATCATGAAGGCGAAACGAAAGCATCGGCCATGCCGGAATTCCAACCTGAAGGTGTCTTAACAGGGTTTAGTAAAAGGTTTGAATACTTATTAATGAATGTTTCTCGAATCCATTTACCGGAAGCATCCGATCGAAGGAAAGAAATCTGGTCTCTTTTCCCTGACACTGCTGAACTCAAAGAACTTTATTTAAACGAATATATCCAGGATGAAAAATTGACCACTTATTTTGATGAAACTATTGCTCCTTTTCTAAACCCAAACATTGTTCGTGATAGAACATACACTAGCGATGAGGTTATGGAAGTAGCATCAAAATTTTTCTATTGCGACAAAGTAGAAGAAGACACCAGTGTTCAAGCTCATGTTTGCATAGGCTTAAATGGTGTAGGAGAGGCAAAATGGAAAGAAGATTACACCTTCTTGGAAGCCTTTTGTTTTGAAGGTATATTTCATGATCTAGATAAGGATAGTTCTAAGGTTTGGGATTCATTCATCTCTCTTCAGGAGGAATCATGTAGACTATATAAGGTGGACCTCGTGACGCTTGATCAATATCTGGAGGACGTTAAACTTGATGTCTTCGAAAAAATGAAAAACGATAGTATCTTAAAGACAAAATTGCTGGAATATTATGAAATGAATAAATCCAACTTGGCTTTCACAATTGCAGACTGAGCCTAACAACGTCATCCAATGAACAGAGTATTTCTTATCCTTCTACTTTCAATTATGAATTTGAGTATTTGTGCCCAAGTTCCTGAAGGAAGATATTTCGAAAACATTGAAGGGACCAAGTGGCTTGCTTCAATTTCAATAGACAGCGAAACTATTTCAGAATTAAAAGATTTCGGTTTATCAATAATGGAAGCGGAGCCAGACAGACTTAATTCTAACTCGTCCATTTGGTCGTTCAATGAAACGCTCAAAATTGAGTCAATTGATGCCAAGACAAAGCAAAAAACTTTAGTTCTTGAATGTAAGTATGTTCATGATGATTCAAGCAGGACGTTAAAATTGCTTTTCGATAATCACGCTTCAGAATTTACTTATACATCTGCATCCACTGGAGCTTATATAGGATTTAGAAAAAAGAAGGAGTAAATTAAGGTCTCAATTTGAACTTTAATGGCCGTAAAACATCATTTTACAAAATCCAGTTATCGGGCTGGCAACACAAGAAACATTCTTGCGGCCGTTCTATTGTCCTTTCTGTTATTTGGTTGCGAAGAGAAAGTAGGGAAAAACACAATTTATTCCAGACCGGTTCCTGCCGAGCCGGAGGTACTAGACTTTGAATGGACTGGCTTTGATGGTTGGGGCTGGAGTGTCTATAAATTGCGAAAATTAGGAAGCCCTATCACTGGTGAGACCATCATGGTGCCATCGCTACCTTTTTCTCTTATTGAAAGTGAAGTAAAAATGTATGGCGTTTTCAAGGAATATGATGAGGAGGAAAAAGCTTTCATTTTTCAAGACACTATCGTTGCTGCTGGAGGTTGGGGTTCAAGTAGAAGTGAGATTGAGGTTGTTTTTGAAGATTCTACATTAAACGTTGACGATCTGCTAAATACAGAACAGTACATTATTGGAGAGATTTATTTACGAGATTTCGTTTTAGAACACCACATTAAAGGAGTCGAAATTATTCCTCGATCGCACCCAGCGATTAAAAACGCTCGTATCTTTAAAGATACTGTAGCAATTGAAAAGTTAGAGAGCGGGTCAGAAGTGCCCATTCCATAACCGTAATTATTTTTACTATGGATTATTCAGATGTAACAGAGCTATTAGAAGAGCATCGCAATGAGCGAGGCATTGACCACTGGAATCGACTAAACCCAGAACCTGATGGACTCAAAAGTTTCGGAGTCGGTTTAACGGTATTGCGGAAACTTGCGAAGCAGGTAGGAAGAAGCCATGAGTTTTCAAAAGAGCTGTGGGAAAGTGACGTTTACGAAATGAAGGTGATCTCACTCCTAATTGACGACCCTAAATTGATGACGAAGGAGCAAGCAAATGCACAGGTAGGACAATTATACAAAGGCCATCTGGCTCATGTCTTTTCATCTTGTGATGCTGCGCTTGCCAAGACTTCCTTTGTAGTGCCACTGTTAATGGAGTGGATTTACAGTAACGAAACCATTAAGAAACGATGTGGCTATGGTTTGCTTTACGAAGTTTCTAAATTCAAGAAAAAGAGTACGCCAGACAATGCCTTTTTCCTAGAACGAATTGATCACATTATGAATACGTTTGAAAGTGAAAAAAATGTCATTAAAGGATCAATGGCTGGTGCACTACTAGGAATTGGCAAAAGAGATGTTGAATTGAATTCAGCAGCCCTTAAAGTTGCCAAGAAAATGGGTCCAATTGAAATAAATTCTGGCGTTAGTGATTGTGAACCATTCAATCTCACCAAACACCTAACAAGTGATTACATCAAGAAAAAATTAAATATTTAAACACATGGATAGCGGCAGCATTAAAGCAATTATTTACAAAGAGATCAAAGACCTTAACGACATTACTAATGTGAATGGTTTTGACTTAACCAAGTGCATCGTTGATCCTATTCTCGAAACGTACGAGAGTTCTTCAGATAGCGAAATGCAATATGACCTCTGGACTGTTTTTGAAGAAGAAGTAAACTTATCTGGTTCTCGAATTTACTATGATGAAGATGAGGAAATGTTTGGTGTCGCGAAAACCGGAGATCAGAAACAACGGATTGATATAGGGCATGTGGGTTCATTTCTAGAAACGCTCGAAGAATTATAAGGTCGGTTAACATCACTTAATGTCTGGGTTTCAAGCCCTTCCTAATTTTTGGTATCTTATTTGCCAACAACACTCTAAATTATAAAACTCAAAACATGAATAAAACGCTACTTATCACCGCATTGGCGGTTATCGGATTTTCGTCCGCTAATGCTCAATCCTGTATTCTGGAGGCGGATTCTGTTACCGCAGGTCGAGACTCTTCACAACTGAGCCTTTATTATTACAATGGTTCAAACGATATCATTAAAAAAGAATGGTACGATTCCCTGACTGGATCTCTTGCGTACTATGACACCTTAATTTACACTGGTGGAAATTTAACCAACGTACATGGTTATTGGATTGGATCTGGAACCCCTGATCGGGAGACGTTACTAACTTATGATACTGGAAATCGAGTAATTCGGGTTGCAAATTCTGGAGACAATGGAGGTCCTTGGGCAATGGCTCACGACATCACTTACAACGGTGCAGGGCAAGTTGAAGCCATCACATATGATCTATCGGCAATAGTTGGTAGTCCAGAAGGATTTCCTGCAAGCTTTACAAATTTGACCTACTCTGGTGGGAATTTGACCGGAGCATGGATTGTTGGAGATTTAGGTGCTGGTTTTGACACACTTGAGTTAGCTGCAACTTCAGACACAAAGAACAATCTGCAAAGATTAATGTATATCTCTGAAGGACCAGATTTGCTTGAAATTAGTAATACCAACAACATGGTTCAGGTAACATTCATCAACAATGAAGTATTAGGCCCAGCTGGGACAATTGCGATCGACAGAGTATTTACCTATACTTTGATGGATGAAGTTGCAACCATGGAAGAACTTCCTGGTGTTTTTGAATCTGAAGGTCAAACAGAAGGTTTTAGATATTCTTGTACAACAGGATTAACTGAAATAAATTCTGTTGATGTAAGCTTGTTTCCAAATCCAACAAGTGCTTCAACATTAATTTCTTGCGATGAATCAATCTTGCAAATTCAACTTTATGATGTAAACGGGAGATTAGTTCAGCAATCAAACCCAAATCAACTATCGGTTACATTTGATGTTTCAAGTTTTGACGCGGGCATGTACTTGATTAACGTTAGAACTGAAAATGGCGTTAGTACCAGCCGACTTATTATTGAATAGATTCAAATAGATTATTCTGAATGCCTTAATTGATTTGGTTCAACCGTTTTCGATGGTCAAACCAAGTTTGTTAAGGCATTTTTTATGTTTTCAAGACGGTAGAATTCTGTTAACAAATGTAAAATCGCGGTAGCAGACAAGAGGATAACTCCCATATGTTTCATACGCATAAAATGAGTCAAAAACACCTATAAATAGACGTTAAGGGCCAGTTTTAACATTTGTTTAAACTACGTATACTAAGATATAACGCTTCAACTTAACGACTATGATGCCGTATCATCGACCTATGAAAAATTATATATGGATTTCGATTATCGCTTTATTGCTTTTTTCTTCATGTGCAACATTTCATGTTTCCAACCCAGGAAAGGCAAAGTATACTAACCACCATGGAAGATCACTCTCAAAGCGATCTCATGACCAATCAGACTTCGAGAAAAAAACGGAAATAGAATCTTCATTTGATCAGAGCCAAATCCAAAAAGAAGAAGTTAAACAACCTCAGAAAAAAAAGGGTTTCCAACAGGACATGCAGGCGTTCTTTTGGACCTGGCTTATCTTATCAATTGTAACGTTAGGCTTATTTATTTGCGCGATGGTATTTGGCTGGGGTCCGCTCGCTTTAATCCCAATTGCAATTGTAGGAGGTTTTATCTGGGGAATCAATGTACTTATACTCCTCGCACTGCTAATTTCTGCTATTTAACGGGAGAAGAAAGTTCCGTTAGGACAAAATTCAAACCACGTTGAACGCTCATCCAGTAATCTATCCCTACCTTTGCGGCATGAGTACAAAAATTGCAATAATAGGTGGAGGTAACATAGGTGTTGCTTTAGCTAAAGGATTAGTGAAATCTGGTGATTATAAATCATCGGAAATTGCTATTACCAGAAGAAGAACTGGGAAGCTTGATGAAATGGCCTTTGAAGGTTATCGAGTTTCTTCGGACAATAAGGTGGCGGTAGAAGACACTAAAATTATTGTACTTGCTATTCTTCCCCAGCAATTGGATGAAGTGCTGGCGGACGTTAAAGATCATATCAAGGAAGAGCATCTAATCATATCTGTTGTCTCTGGAGTTTCTACTCAAGACATTAAAGCAAACTTAGGAGAGAACATGCAAGTGGTTCGAGCAATGCCTAATACTGCAATTTCAATTGGTGAATCCATGACTTGTATTGCTGCTAGTGATAATTCTGCTGACAGAGTTGAAGAGGTTACAGCAATTTTTAATACCGTTGGAATTACAATGGTCATTAACGAAGATCAAATGACTTCTGCTACCGCGCTGTGCGCATGTGGAATCGCCTTCTTCTTAAGATCTATAAGAGCTGCTTCTCAAGGAGGAACGGAAATTGAATTTCATGCATCAGACGCATTAAGAATGGCCGCACAGACCGCTAAGGGGGCTGCAGCTTTGTTACTCGAACATGAAACACATCCAGAAGATGAGATTGATCGAGTGACTTCTCCAAAAGGTTGTACTATTGCAGGACTGAACCAAATGGAACATCACGGATTTAGTTCAGCATTCATCAAAGGAATCACAACGTCAGCGAAAAAAGCTGGAGGACTTTATACAAATGACTGATCTTCAAAATAAAATTGTTTGGATTACTGGAGCATCCTCCGGTATTGGCAAGGCGATTGCCAACAAATACAATGGCTTAGGTGCAACTGTCGTTCTTTCGAGCAGAAAGAAAGAGGCTTTGGAGGAAGTCCAGAAAGAATTACCTCATCCAGAAAAGTCTTATGTGCTGCCATTAGATCTTACTAAACCAGAAGATTTTGTGCCTGCAACAAAAGAGGTGATCGATCAATTTAATGACATCGACATCTTGATCAATAATGGAGGAATAAGTCAGCGATCAATAGCTGCTGATACTCCAATGAATATTGATCGAGAAATCATGGAGGTTAATTACTTCGGACACGTTGGATTGACCAAAACAGTATTGCCTTTTATGCAAACGCAAAAAGAGTCGTACATAATTACGATCAGCAGTCTTTCAGGCAAATTTGGATTTTTCCAACGTTCAGCATATGCAGCCAGTAAGCACGCCTTGCAAGGATTCTTCGAATCGCTTCGTTTAGAGGAAGAAAAAAACAATGTGAAAGTGTTGCTGGTATATCCAGGGTTTGTGGATACTCAAATGTCTCAAAACGCTTTGAAATCTGATGGAACTACACACGGTGAACACGATCAGAATCAAGCGCAGGGAATCACTCCAGAGGCTTGTGCCGATAAAATTGTGGCTGCAATGTTAAAGGACAAACTAGAAGTATATCCTGGCGGAAAAGAAATTAAAGCAGTTAAGTTGAAACGTTTTGCTCCCAAGACTTTCCACAAAGTGATCAAGAAGCAAAAGCCAACCTAGCCAGAATTATTGGGCAATAAAAAACCCAGCTAACTGCGGTTAACTGGGTACGTCATGTGATTAATTCTTAGACCGTCCTTCCGGTCATTTCTCTAATATCTTTTTTATAACTATCGTATACAAAGACGTCTTCTAGTCTCCAGAATTCTGCCTGATCCGTTACTGAAAATCGAATCAATTTAGCGAGTTCCATCTTGTACGAGTCGAAAGTAAATGTTTGTAGTAATAACATCAACTGTTCTGTTCTCAGTCGTTTTCTAGGAAAGGTTCTTTTCATTAAAGCCATTCTTGAACCGTCATAAGATTCTCTTTTCAATTGAGCCAACAAGTTGGTAAACACTTGCTCCGAAATTGCATTATAGCTAGACCCTCCGTAGTTCGACCCATTACCATTGTTGATCACTCCACCATTATTGATCACATCTCCTAGCGATTCATCATCATTCCAATGGTCATCATGCTCACAATCGTTGTTTGCTAGTCCAATACTTTCAACTCGATCTACTCGAACGCCTTGATTATGTTGGTAGCTTGCATAAACTTTTGAATCTACAGGTATGTCAATGTATCCGTAGTGGATTCTTTTATACCTAGCGTATTCTGACGAACCAATTGGGTTTGGTCTTTTAGAATAAACTTTCAGCACATGTCTGCCGGCATATAAATCAAATATTTCGGCAAAATTAGCTGCAGTTCTCACTGTTTTTTGGCCAATCTCTACCTTGTATTCTTGTGCATGACCGTGTCTTAGATCAACTCTCAGTATTGACTCACCTGCGAAAGTATGTAAGGTGAGCATCGTTATAATTGTTAAAGTAAAAAGTCTCATAATTTGCTCCTTTCGTTGTGTTTTGGCGTGGACCAAAACGGGTTTATAATTGCTGAGGTAATTTCAAACCACGTGCCATTTTGGAAAGGAGAAAGGAAAAAGGGGAATGGGGAAAGACTTAAATTCTACCGATAAATTATAAAGGAATTACCGTTCGTTTTAGAATTCGTACCGAAGAATAAAAATGGAAATATGCGTAAAATAAGGTCCGAATTAGTCCTTAATCCGCATGAATTTCAATGCCTTTAACATGGCATCTGGAAGCGGTTTATTTGGATCTCGTTTCTCAACGTTGAGGTAAATTCCAAGCTTCTCGAGAATTGGAATTTTATAAACTTCAATCAATTCAATTAGGGTTCCGTCTGGATCTTCAATGTAGGTACAATGAACCCGAGTAGACTCGCCCATGCTCAATACATCTTTTGTATCACAAGTAAATCCAAAACCAGCTTTATCAAGCTTCTCTCCTAGATCAACCATGTTACGAACATCAAACCCAAGGTGAACAAAGCCAATGTCGCCCCACATTCTTCCTTCGTACATTTTAGTCTTCTTACGATCTGTAAGATCTTGGACCAATTCAATTTGGGTAGCGCCACTTAGCTTATTGAAACCACCTTTATTAGGATTAGATCTTCCTAAAAGCACTCTTCTAAACTCTCTATTTCCACCTGGAAGATCTTTCCAATCTTCAAACACTCCAGTCTTATCATAGATCGGTTTATCATAACTAAGAATGTCTGAGTATAGTTTTCTAGCTTCATCTATATCAGAACAAGCTATGGTACAACCTATATTTCCGCCAAGTGGATGATTATATCCCGTATACCATTCATTCGATTCTAGAACCTGTAGAATAAGTCCATCTGGATCTTGAACGAAAAAAGTTTCTTTGCCATTTGGAGTTTTAACCCCTTCAGAGATAATTTTCTGACCGTTAGATTTGAAATGCTCCAGCGCGATTTTTAGATCAGGCGTTTTATATGTTCCTATAAATATTCCTAAATCGCCTAGCTCAAAATTTTGATCTGCGTGCGTTGCTTTGAATGAAGTTGGCTGTACAATTTCCATTGCAGCTCCACCCTTCAGGTTCATAACCATCGCAGCTCTCTTGTTGATGTTCTCTCCTTTTGTATAGATCATCATTAACGGTGCATGGGCTTCGGCATTAAACAATGGAATATTCATTCCGAAGAATTTCCGATACCACTTCCACGATGTTTCATGATTTGAAACGCCAATTCCTAAATGCTGTATTCCTTGAACTACTCCCGCCATCAACCCCGTCTTATCAATTACTTCTTCAAGCGCTCTACGTATGCACCAGTTCGAGTATCAACTTTCACTTTATCACCTTCATTGATAAACAATGGAACTCTAATTTCTGCGCCAGTCTCTATTGTTGCTGGTTTATTTGCATTTGTAGCTGTATCACCCTTAACACCTGGCTCGGTGTACGTGATTTCAACTTCAATGAACTGAGGTAAATCAACTACCAATGGCATTTCCTCTTCTGCATGAAAAATGATATTACAAACGTCACTTTCCTTCAGGAATTCAGGCTTATCAACCATGTGTTTTTCAATAAATACCTGATCATAAGTATCCTGATTCATAAAATGGAATCCACCTTCTTCAGCATACAAATATTGATACGATCTGTTCTCGATTCGAACAACATCGATTTTATGTCCAGCAGAAAAGGTATTATCTACTACTTTTCCTGTTTCGATATTTTTCAGTTTTGTTCTTACAAAAGCTGGTCCCTTCCCAGGTTTAACATGTTGAAATTCAACAATCGTTACCAATTTGCCATTGTGATTGATACAAAGGCCATTTTTAATATCTGAAGTATTTGCCATGAATGCGGTGTTTGTTGCCGCAAAAATAGGACTTTAGTCCGAATGCTAAAAGACTTTTAGAGAAGTTGTTAACGGTTGATCGTTCTCTGACCTAATCTTTCTTACCACTGATGACCCTTGAAATCAGTCCTTTATCACTGGTAAGTTCCTTTACAATTACGCCTCCAATATGAATAACGATGTAGGTCAATAGGTAGTAAAGAGAAAGGACATGAATGTCTTCCATGTCATGCTCCCATTCCTCTGGACCAAATTCCATCATCATACCAGTAAACAAGGATGCGGTAATACACAGGTAAAACAGTATAAACACCCAGTACTCCACTTTTTGCTGAATTTTCAACCCTTTGCTAAATGGATTATTAAACTTCATCACCCCGATAAATGGAAGTAAAAACCTCAATGCAAACAACCCAACTAAAGCATATCCAAGGTAAATGTGCCAATCCCACATCGGCTGTCTAATCTTCTTAGCAAGTTTAATTGAAAGGTTCTCATCTAAAGACAAATCTTTATCTGCTAAAAACTCTTGAATGATGTCTGAAACATTGTGTTTATTCATCCATCCCATTCTTAAGAAAATGGTCAATAGCAGCAAAATCATGCAAATTGCAATCGACCAGTGCATGATTCTAAAAATTACCGAGTATTGTTTTTTATCTGTCATTTCAATAAAGAATTGAGGGGCAAACCTAACTAATCCTGCTCCAATTTGGGCGATTTTTAATCATTTTCACCAATTGTTTTCTGATCCCAGCGTTATCTGGATGCTCTAGGTCCGGATCATTTCCTATGATGTTAAAAGCTGCTGTTCGTGCATGTTGAAGAATCTTTCCATCTTTAACTATGTCGGCAATCTTTAAATCTAAGATTCCACTTTGCTGCGTGCCCATAATGTTTCCAGGACCTCTTAATTTCAAGTCAACTTCAGCGATTACAAAACCATCGGTGGTTTCAACCATGGTTTCTAATCTCTTTTTTGCATCTGCACTTAATTTATAACTGGTCATTAATACGCAATAAGATTGATCAGCTCCTCTACCTACTCTTCCGCGAAGCTGATGTAATTGAGATAAACCAAACTTCTCGGCACTCTCAATTATCATTACCGAAGCATTCGGTACGTTCACACCCACCTCTATAACAGTGGTAGCTACCATAATTTGAGTTTCACCTTTGGCAAAACGCTGCATTTCATACTCTTTGTCGGCAGCCTTCATCCTTCCATGAACCATACTTACCTGAAAATCTGGTTTCGGAAATCTTCTAGTGATGCTTTCGTAACCGTCCATTAAATCTTTATAATCCAATGTTTCGGACTCTTCGATTAACGGGTAAACAATATAAACTTGCCTCCCTTTAGCAATTTCTTGTTCCAAAAATCCGAACACCTTTAATCGAGCAGAATCGAATCGATGTTGGGTGGTTACCGGTTTTCTCCCTGGAGGTAACTCGTCAATTACGGAAACATCCAAATCTCCATAAAACGTCATCGCTAAGGTTCTTGGTATAGGTGTAGCCGTCATTACCAATACATGAGGAGGTATTGTATTTTTCTTCCACAACCTTGCCCGCTGCGCAACTCCAAATCGGTGCTGTTCATCGATAACTGACAAGCCAAGATTTTTAAACTTCACCTTGTCCTCCAACAATGCATGAGTTCCAATCAGTAAATCTAATTTACCCGACTCTAAATCTTCGTGAATAATTTTACGTTCGGCAGTCTTACTTGACCCTGTAAGTAGCGCCACATTTATGTCCAAATTTTCGGTGTATTCAGCAATCGTTTGATAATGCTGAATCGCTAATATTTCTGTAGGAGCCATCAATGCCGCTTGATATCCGTTGTCTACAGCCATAAAAACACTGAAGAGAGCGACCAAGGTTTTACCAGATCCAACATCTCCCTGAAGCAGTCTATTCATGTGAGCTCCTGACCGTAAATCTTTACGGATTTCCTTAAGCACTTTTTTCTGAGCTCCAGTTAAATCAAACGGTAAATGATTGTCGTAGAATTCCTTAAAAATTACGCCCATTTCAGCGAACACATGCCCCCTAGATTTCTTCTGCGTAATTTGTTTTTGCTTTGCCATCAACAACTGCAGGAAGAATAGTTCTTCAAACTTCAATCGAAGCTGGGCAGCATTTACCTCCCGATAATTCTTGGGAGTATGAATCTGCATTAAGGCCTGTTCTCTTCCAATCAGTTTAAATTTCTTAATCAAATTTGGAGATAAATTCTCGGGAATCTGATTTGGAATTTGGGGCATTAAGGTTCGAATAACGTTTTCAAATCCTTTGGAATTAAGTCCTTTTGTAGAAAGTTTATCTCCTGAATGATAGACTGCTTGCAATCCCCCCTTAGCATGTTTAGCTCGCTTTAAAGGTTCTATTTCAGGATGAGCCATATTGAACTTTCCAGCAAAACGCGAAGGCTTCCCAAAAACGATATACTCTTCGCCAACATTTAGAATTGGCTTTACCCATTTACTTCCTTTAAACCAAACTAGCTGCATGGTTCCTGAATTATCTTCAATATGGGCGACTAAACGTTTGCTTCGTTTTACCCCGATTTCTTTAAAATCTTTTAGCTTCCCTTTAATCTGAACCATGCCTAGCTCTTCCCTAACCTCCGAAATACTTAGAAATTGAGATCGATCGATATATCGGAATGGGAAGTAGTTAATCAAGTCCCAATAAGTATAGATACGCGCCTCTTGTTTAAGCACATCTGCCCTTTTCGGACCTACCCCTTTCAGGTATTCTATGGAAGTTGATAATATGTTACCCACGTTAATTGCTAATCTTGATTTGAAGTTATAAATTGTAAGTAGAAACCCAACCCAATTTGTATAGAAACGTTTTCATAATAGGTCTTGTTGCCATTATTTTATCTTCTTGTGGAAGTGAAGAGACATCAAATATAGATGTGCCAGCAGTTGTTATAGACACGGTTGCAGTGGAAACGTATGATGAAGGCGGCTTTATTACCGGATATTGGGCGAAGAAATTTAGCATCGCAGTTGTGGCCGATGGCGACTTGAACTTTAACGTGGATTGGTCATACATTAAAACATATGTTGAAGATGGTCACCCAAAATTATTCATCCAGGACCCAATGGATGGGCTAGAATACGACATGATGTATCAAGATTCATCTTTCATTATCACCAATGATTACATGGACTCCAGATTTGAGAATATTGTATTTACTCCCTCTGGATTAAATCATGTAGTTGATGATCGGATGGAAGAATACATGGAAATTGATTCCGGACGAGTGATCTACGATTACTATTTTGAAGGTGTTTATAGAAATGAAAATGAATCTTCGCCTCATAAAATTGAATTGGGCTGCAAAGGAGATGTTCTAGGATGGGGTGAGGCATTAACGTTTGCATCACACTATAACTTTGAAAAACCCGTTTTTGTACTAAATGGGCCGAATGGGCTACTGGAAACTTACTACATTCAAGACCACAAGGAAGGATTTCAATTATTTGAAGTCACAAACCAAAATGAACTAACTGAAGAGCAAGCTGTTGTTAAGGTTGGAGAATTAAAATATACGTTTATAAAAAGTTGAAACGATTACTTATCATATCATTAGCTGTATTATTAAGCAGCGCGGGAATTTCACAAGACAACGATCAAGTTGACGATCGTTGGACGTTAGGTTTTAATTTACATAAGTTAGGTGGTTTTAGATGGCAGTCTTACGTGCGTCATGAAAACATAAGGGTTGGCTATTTTATCCATGAATACCATCAAGCTGGAATTGAATTTGGAACGCTCAGGCCAATCGGAGGAAGCATGATTTCGCCAATGGTAGGACCATATTATAGATTTCAGGCGCTAGATGGAAAGTTTCACCCGTTTTTTGAAGGCAGCGCGAAAATCCTTTTTACCAGAACCACGGCTCTAGAAAAATCTAGAAGCGCCATGTTTAGTGGGTTGGTTGGCTTAAACATTGAGCTATCGGATCGTTTCAGCGTTGATGCTGCAGTTGGCCGCATGCATGGTGGGTTTGGCAGCACATTCAAAGATTGGGATCAATATATGGGCTTCAGTTACCGTTTCGGAGGATAATTACACCTCTATTCCCAACATTTAAAAGATAGTTTCGCTATTTTTAGTCTAATGGATTTAACTAAAAAAAGATGTACTTGGTGCATGAAGGATGAGCTCTACATGGCTTATCATGACGATGAATGGGGAACCCCCGTCCATGATGATAAAATCCATTTCGAATACCTCGCGTTAGAAGCGGCTCAGGCTGGATTAAGTTGGTACACCATCCTAAAAAGAAAATCAGGGTATGCTACTGCCTTTGTTAATTGGGATATAGATAAAATTGAAAAGTTCGATGAAGCAAAAGTTGAAGAACTCTTAAAATTTGATGGCATCATTCGCAATCGAAAAAAAATTGAAGCCGTAATTCATAATGTAATTCCGTTTAAAGCGATTCAAGAAGAGTTTGGAAGTTTTGATAACTACATCTGGGCTTTTGCAGACGGAAAGCCTATAATTAACAACATTGAAGCCCTAGGTGACTACCCTGCGACTACTCCTTTATCGGACCAGATAAGCAAGGACCTTAAAAAACGTGGCTTTAAATTTATAGGAACTACAACTACCTATGCATATATGCAGGCTATTGGTTTAATAAATGACCACATGAACGATTGTTGGAAAAAGTGAAATGGTTTTTATTCATACTTATCCTGCCAGTTGTTGGTTATTCTCAATATGAGGACTCTATCGTAACCCGTGTATTAGACAAAACATTTGAAGGCCAAAACTACTACATAGACAACCCTTTTGGTGGACCAGACATCGGCAATTGCATACGAGAAATTAGAGTCAACGGGGAAAAATTAACGTGTGATCTAACTTTAAGTAAAGTCACTGTTCCTTTGCATTCGTTAAAATTAGAAGTAGATGATCCCATGAAGGTTGAGATAGATCATCATTTTGAATGTTTTCCAAAAATCGTTTTTATAGATCCTCCTTATCAAAAGCCAATGATCACTTCCATTTTTTTTAGTGATAGCGTTCTTAATTGGACCATTGAAAATCAACACATGGTAGACAAAATTGTAATTGAATCCTTTCAATGGGGAGCTTGGGAAATGATTGGCCCCGCTCCCGCCTGGGATAAAAAACTCGCTCTTAACTTCTCAAAAATGTTTACAGGCTGGAATAAATTTCGAATAAAAATTCTTGCAAGGAATAAAGATGAAATAATCAGCGAGGACATCGAAATTAATATCACCAGACCTCCAGCAACATACGTTTCAGAAGATTTCGATAAAGTAAGGTCAATAACGTTTTCTCGAACTGTGCATTTTAAAATCACCGATCTCAACGGTAAATTCGTCAGTTCTGGGTTTGGGAGAAATGTAATCTTAGAATTATCTAAATCAAGAAGGCTACATTTTGACAACCAAGAGGCTGAATTTCTAAAAAAATAGCCTTCGTTTGGCACAAAAAAAAGGCCCAACTCAAACGAGCTGGACCTTCTTCAAATTAAAATTCTCTATTAGATACTTTGAGCACCTAAGAATACGATTGGATTTTCAATGTACTCTTTCAATGTTTTTAAGAATGCTGAACCAACTGCTCCGTCAACAACTCGATGATCGCAAGACAAGGTCAGTTTCATCGTATTACCAATTACAATTTGTCCATTCTTAACAACCGGCTTCTCAACGATTCCACCTACTGCCAAAATACAGGAGTTAGGCGGATTAATAATCGCAGTGAATTCTTCAATTCCAAACATTCCTAAGTTCGAAATAGTGAAAGTACTACCTTCCATTTCGTCTGGTTGCAATTTCTTAGCTCTTGCTCTACCAGCGTAATCTTTCACTTCAGAACCAATCTGAGTAAGCGATTTACCATCTGTGAATTTCACAACTGGCACCAATAAACCTTCGTCCACAGCCACAGCAACTCCAACATGAACATGGTCGTTATATCGAATGCGATCTTCCAACCATGAAGAGTTTACTTTAGGATGCTTTTTCAATGATGCAGCAGAAGCCTTTACGATCAAATCATTGAAAGATACTTTAGCTGGAGCTATTGAATTATTAATAGACTTTCTTGCAGCCATGGCATTATCCATGTCTAACTCAATGGTCAGATAGAAATGAGGAGCCGTGAATTTACTTCCTCCTAAAGCTCTTGAGATCGCCTTTCTCATTTGAGAAACCGGCTCTTCGCTGAAACTTTCAACACCAACAAAACTAGATGTCCCGCCTTGGTAATTATCAATATCTCTTTTAATTATTCTTCCACCTTCTCCTGAACCTTGAATAAATGCTAAGTTGATTCCTCTTTCTTCAGCTAAACGTCTAGCTAAAGGCGATGCTATAACTTTTCCATTTGATGCAGGAGGTGCTGGTGAAGCAACTTTAACAACAGGCGCAGCAGCTACAGGAGCTGCTTTGGCTGCTACAGGAGCCGCAACAGGAGCTGGTGCCGCTGCCTCTTTCTTAGGCTCTTCGGCTACTTTTTCCGGTGCACTTTTAGCTTCTTCAGCTATTAATTTCTTTACGTCTTCTCCTTTATCGCCTATTACAGCAAGAATATCGTTTACAGGAGCAGCCGCACCTTTATCAACGCCAATGTGCAATAGAACTCCATCGTAAAACGATTCAAATTCCATTGTCGCCTTGTCGGTTTCAATCTCTGCTAAAAGCTCTCCAGCTGAAACTTCATCACCAACTTTCTTGTGCCATTCCGCTACCACACCTTCAACCATGGTGTCGCTCAACTTCGGCATTCTAATTATCTCCGCCATCTGCTTCTATTCTATAATAAATGGATACTCGTCTGAGTAAATGTCTTTATAAAGATCATCAGCTGTTAAGTCTGTGCCGTTTTCAGCATATTCAACAGACTCATCAACTACTGCTTTTACTCGTGCTTGAATTTTTTCGATTGCTGCTTTTGTAGCAAACTTATTCTTAAGAATCGTTGCCAATACTTGTTCGATTGGATCTTGCTTCTTGTAATCTTCTACTTCCTGCTTCGTTCTATACTTTTGAGGATCAGACATGGAATGTCCTTTGTATCGATACGTTCTAATATCAAGAAGTGTTGGTCCACCACCTGATCTAGCTCTTTCCGCTGCTTCGGCAATTGCATCATGCACTGCTTCAACACACATTCCGTCTACTGCAAATGAAGGCATGTGATAAGATTTACCCATTTCAGACATATCCAAAACATTAGTAGTTCTTTCAACTGAAGTTCCCATCGCGTAATTGTTATTCTCAATAATAAAAACACATGGTAAATTCCAAGTCATGGCCATGTTAAACGTTTCGTGCAACGCACCTTGTCTTGCTGCTCCATCTCCGAAAGATGTAAAACAAACATTTCCAGTCTTCTTATATTTTTCTGCAAAAGCGATACCTGCACCCATTGGAATTTGAGCACCAACAATACCATGTCCTCCAAGAAGTCCAACTTCTTTCTTAAACATGTGCATTGAACCACCTTTTCCATTGGTCATTCCTTCTTTCTTACCATAAAGTTCTGCCATCATTTCTTTTGGATGAACTCCAAGAGCGATTGGATGCGCGTGATCTCTGTAGGCAGTAATGTGTTTATCACCTTTTTGTGCTGCAGAAGCAGTACCAGCCACAAGGGCTTCCTGTCCAATGTATAAATGACAAAAACCACCGAATTTCTGTTGGATGTAAAGCATCCCAACCTTCTCCTCAATCTTTCTCATCACAAGCATATCCTCGTACCATTTCAAGTACTGCGCCTTAGAAAACTTTGGTTTTCCAGAAACTCCTTTTTTGCTTGATTTACTTTTAGCCGATGTTGTAGCCATAATACCTTGTTGTTTGTTGAACGCAAATATAGTCTCTAAACTCTAAATTGCATGATTAAAATTAGCCCTTTTTTAACCCCGTTTCGTTAAAAGTAAAAGGCAGTAGATCTGCAATAGCTTGCATCACCCTAACTTCACCAGATTCTCCCATCATAATTACACGAATTGGCTGGTCTTGTTTGGCCTCATATTCATACATGGCTTGCCTACAAGATCCACATGGACTGACCGGGTAGTCAACTTCAAATTCTGAAGTACTTGCGGTTACGGCAACCGTTATAATTTTTTCATTTGGATAATGAGTTCCGGCATAATAAAAGGCAGTCCTTTCTGCGCATATACCTGAGGGGTATGCTACATTTTCCTGATTCGCTCCTAATACAACCTCACCATTTTCTAAAGCAATTGCAGCTCCTACCATAAACTTTGAATAAGGTGCATAGGCTTGCTTTGAAATCTTTACAGCTTGCCCCATTAGAGCTTGGTCTGCTGCATCTAAATCCTCAATGCTGTTGTATATTTCAACCTCAATCTTTCTGGTTTCCTGTCTTTTCATAGCAACAATATTAACACCAAATGTAGTTATTCAATTAAAATCGCAAGTTTCTAGCTTTTTTAACGTCAAATTGTAGTTACTTTTAACCAGTGTAATTCAATAAAGAATTAACCTTTAGGGTATTCAGTCGATCAGACGGTTAAATAGTATGAAGATCAGATGAAACAAGAGCTATTAGATGCAATTGACAAATTTCAACCTATTTCCTTAGCGGAGATGGATGAAGTGAAGTTGTTAAATAGAACAGATACAAAGTTTGTTTTTACTGTTGCGGAATTAGCTCAACTTTTAACGGAATCCGCTCAAGACTATAAAGTTCTGACCATAAAAGAAAAAAGGTTTAGTAATTATAAAACCCTCTATTTCGATACTCCCGATTACGATTTTTTTACACGGCATCATAACGGTAAGGAGAATCGTTTTAAAGTTAGAATGAGAAAATACCTCGAAAGTGATTTATGTTTTTTGGAGGTTAAGAATAAAAAGAAGGGAAGAACAGTAAAGTCTAGAATTAAAATACCAGACTTTGAAGAAGTATTAGGTGAAAAGAACCAAGCATTTGTAGATGAGATACTTGGACAACCTACGACATTAATTCCTGCTCTTTGGAACTCATTCTCTCGAATTACCCTCGTGAATCAAGAGTTGAAGGAGCGATTAACCATTGATACCATGCTAAGTTTTGAACGTGGTGATGCGGATAAAGTACTGTCTGAAATAGTGATAGCTGAGGTTAAACAGGAGAATGTAAGCCGAAACACACCATTGGTGTCAAAATTTAAGGAAAGACAAATAAGACCGTCTGGAATGAGTAAGTACTGTATTGGCTGCGTACTTTTGAATAAGGACTTGAAACATAATAATTTCAAGGAGAAGATTTTAATGATTGAAAAATTGAGTGCATAATGGATATATTATTTGAAATAGGAAATTGGTTTTCAGACTTGTTCATGCAACAAGGACCCAATGATGTATTAGATGAAATAATTAAAAACGGTGACCTCGTTAAGGATCTAGGAGGCGACATTAAAGGCCTTGCAAAAGATGCTCAGGACACTAACAAACCAGACACTTGGCTTGGTCTTCAATTATTTGACAAAGATTTTTACAAACTGATTTTTAGATTCTTCATGAACTTCGCAATCTTATTTGTGATTGTAAGAATGATCTATTATCCAATTGCGAAACGTAAAGACTACTTATTCTCGTACTTCCTACTAAGTCTGATCATCTTCACGATTTGTTTCACCCTAAAGAAGTTTGAACTTGGCATGGGAATGGCCCTTGGTCTATTTGCCATATTTGGGATTATAAGGTACCGTACCGATCCTATTCCAATTAAGGAGATGACTTACCTGTTTATCGTAATTGGTGTCTCTGTAATTAATGCGTTAGCCAATAACAAAATGAGCTACGCAGAATTAGCGTTTGTAAATATTGCAATCGTAGCGGTTACGTTCAGTTTAGAGCGAGTATGGCTATTGAAACATGAGTCCAGAAAATCTATTGTCTATGAGAAGATTGATTTAATTAAGCCGGAAAAGGCATCCGAACTTAGAGCCGATTTAGAAGCTCGTACTGGCCTTAAAATTAATCGTATTCAAATTGGTAAGATTGACTTCTTAAGAGACACGGCACAAGTGTATGTATACTTCTACGAAAAGGAGCAATCTGGGGACTTCATGGATGAAGGTATATCGAATTCTAAATAGAGCTTAAAAACAAGACTAAACAAAAAAGCCTCTCGAAAAATCGAGAGGCTTTTTTAATGCTTTTAATTCTGACTAGCTAGTTGTTTCAGCTTCAGCTCCATTCGCTCCACCGAAGTTAAACTTCAATGTAAACCTAAGTGTCTTTGCCAAAGGATGTTGCTGAGAAGTAGGGATCAAATAAGATAAATCAATCTCTAACGTCTTATACTTCATACCTGCTCCAACAGCAGCATATTGTCTATTCCCTTTTGTATAATGCTCATAAAAGAATCCAGCTCTTAATGCAAAACGATGTGCATACCAATACTCGATACCGGCAGCCAGGTTAATCTCTCTTAACTCTTCCTTGAACACTCCTGTTTCAACTAATTCTCCTGCATCATTATAATAAGCTCCTGGCGCATCAGAAAATGAACCAAAAATTCCAGATGCAACTCCAACGTTAGGATCTCTACCTGACTGAATTACATACTCTCCGTTTGATCCTACAACAGTATTTCCGCTAGCATCTCTTTGATATAAAGGTAAAGTTGGAACTAACAATTTGTTCATATCCATACTTACCGTAAATAAGTTGTTATCGTCAATTTCAATGTCCAACGCAGAACCTAATCTTAAGTTAGTAGGAATGAAGTCTCTAACCTTCGTTGAAGTATATGACATCTTAGCACCAATGTTAGAAACATTGAAACCAACCGCAACGTGCGCTTTCTTTTCACCAAGGTCAAATTGATTACTTCTCCAGAATCCGTTCACATCAGCAGCAACACTCTGACCTGGTTTCGTATCTCCACCACCTTGTGTAGTTGTTCCTCCCGTTAGGTTAGAATAAACATATCTAATTGCAACTCCACCAGAAAAATTTTCTGAAAGCATTCTCGTATATCCTACGTCTAATGCAAATTCATTTGGCTTAAAATTTCTAATTACGTTACCAACATTATCTGTAAACGTAATGTCTCCAAGAGAGAAATATCTCAATGATCCAGCAATGGCTTGATTTCTTCCGATTGTCTTATATCCTGATAAATATGCAAGGTTAATGTCTGGAACCAGTGCTTTCAACCATGGTGAATATCCAAGAGACATACCAAACTCTTCTTTGTTACCACCTCTAGCTTTGACATAATCTTTATGATTAATCCAAGCCAATTTAGAGAGATTCCAATGAACCGAATTAGCATCAGGTGAAAGGGCAACACCTACGTCTCCCATACCACCAGACCTAGAATCTGGAGCAATAAGTAAGAACGGAACGGCCGTTGTAATTGTATTCAACTGAAGGGAAAAGTCTTCACCATCCTTATTCGTGTTTTGCCCCCAGCTGCTAAAAACCAGCGTGGTTGCCAATATTCCTAATCCAAGTTGTTTTATCATCTCTTTAAAAAATAGCTAACAAATATACGGAAATGTAGCGGGTTTATTGTGTCTACTTCAAAATTACTAGGCGCTCAAATTTCTCAGCCTTGGCCCCATTGTCAGTATTTACCTTAACTCTGTAGAAATAGGTACCTCTTGCAAGCCGATCACCAAACTCATCTGTACCGTTCCAAGTAATACCACTTATGCGAAATCCTTCGGTATGAAGGCTCTCATTTATTGTCTTCACCAACCTACCAGAAACCGTGAAAATCTGAACCTGAACATCTACAAAATTGCACACTTGATTGTGCTCTAGCATAAATTCAGTATTGGTTGTAAAGGGGTTCGGGTAATTTAATACGTGATCTAAAGCCATTTCCGCAGATGATGCCACCACAAATTCAGTTTGAACAATATTAGAATTATTGTACACGTCCCAAGCCTTCAATTCAACGGTATGAACTCCTTCACTTAAATTATCATATTTATAAGCCACAGAACCGCGTTGATAGGTATTCAGGTCTGCCTCATATTGATCGTTTAACACAATCGCATTTGCAGTATTGGCATCTAAGGTTGCAGTTAAATCATGTCCAATAGAGTTACCTGTTGTATTAACTCCATTAGAATCGCTAATATATGCTACCAATGTTGGTGATTCATCAGTAATACCTCCGTATACGAAGTTTGAATCATTCATGTATAATTTTATAGTTGGACCAACTACATCCGTCACTGCAGAAGAATTAGTTCCTCCAATGGTCAAGCTATCGCTATAACCTTTAGCATCTACAACACCATTGTCTGCATAGAAACTCAATTTACCCTTACCATACTGAAGGTTAATGTCTTTAGGAGCTACAAAAGTAAAGCTGAATAAACCATTCACTACTGTTGCTTTTCCTTTATATAGGGTGCTATTCTGCTCGGTAAATGATTTCACTCCACTCGATGGGTTATTAGCTAAAGTTGAAAACTGCTGATACTTATCAAACACTGTTAAATAAACTACTCCATTATAAGAAGTTGCCACGGCTCCAGTTAAATCTTCTACATGCCCTTCAATCTTAATTTTACTTAATGCATTAAGCGTATCGATAGCGGATGTTATAGCTACGTCATTTATTTCATCAGTAACAATTTCGTATTCTGGTAGTGCTAGTCTCAAGGCCGGATCACCTAATAGTCCGAATTTTCTTCCATTTTCTGAAGCTCCCGTGGTCGCATAGGCATTTTTCGTACCTACATAAATGCTACCCAAAGTTTGAGGAGACCCTGTTGCATCTGGCTTAAAAACCGTGTCATAGAACTTTTTATTCATAGTAAGATTAGGCCCAGCAAACACCAATCTCCAAGTGGTAAACATAGCTATTGCACCTCCATCTGGATTTAAAATCAAAAGCTCACCGGCTGAAGTTCTTCCTGGGTCATCAAATCGACTAAACTCGCAAGTAGCAGTCATAAAAATTGGAAGCTTATTAGAATTCGTCCATTGATTAATCATATTAAGGTCAAGGAATCTTTCTTCGGCCCAACCTACCTCACCACCATGGCCAATATAATTTACGGCCATAACGCCTTCTTCTACTTTATCTTTAATCTCATCGTACACATCATAATAACGCTCTCCACCTGGGGTAGACTCTTGAACATAAGAATCACTATGCACTTTATTAATATTCATCCAAGGGAAATCAGCTTCAATTTGATCAGCAACCTCTTCTGTATGCAACATGTACGCACCTCCGTCTTCATCGTCAGATATCATTATCATTTTATTTTTCCAATCACCAAAATTTGAAGATTCTTCAGTCGTGCAGATTTGACCTGTAATGGAATAAGAAGCTGATTTCTCAGCATATCTTCTGATTTTATTGACAACGTTTTTAGCTTCCGCGGTAGTAGTAACCGGCAATCGACCTACGGACATATCTAATAAATCTGAAGATGCAAAAGCAGCATTATCATCGAGAACAACGAAAAAATCATCTGATGTGAAAGTTCCTGTTTTGGTGACGTGTGACACACTTTGATAGGTAGGAATTCCATTCTCAAAAGAACTTATTTTCCCTTTATTGTCATATGATCCATCACCAAACAGCAATAAATGTTTCGGAATTAATGTTGGGTCTGTTCCTGCTCTCTCGTAAAACATTCGAAGGAAATGACGAATAGAAGTCGCATCTCTCATTCCGGATGAAAACTCATGATAAATTTGTTCTGGGGTTACCACGTGCACAGTAATACCATCGTCTTGATGAAACGAAGCCAAATCATTTGCTTCATTTAAAAGCAGGCTAGGAGAAACGATGATCAAGTCTGCATATCCTAGTCCGTGTAAATTCTGATTTAATATCCTCCCATGAGCAACAGGGGTAGCACCTGATGATGCGGTAATCGCAACAAATTTTCTTAGGGTATCTGCATCCACTATAAAAGACTTAGTTGCCCCTCCGTCTGTAAAGTCGATGCTTGAAACATCATGATGCGCGCTTACATCCCAAATTCCAGTAACCGTATTCGCATTTATCAGCTGAAAGTCAGCGACATTTCCGGTACCTACTGAATTTAAATCTTGAAACAAAAGTGTTGAGCCAACGCCAGTCATGTCCAAGTTTCTTCGAACATTGATATTAATTTCATCCAGGTAGCCTTCTGCACTTAATGAACCAGCATCATCATAAACTATGTTTATAGTGATCAAATCCGGAGCATTGTCAAAATACAAGGTAGAACTACCCAGCTTTGCATAAGTGTATTGAAGCCCAGCAGAGCTGCCTAAACCTACAGTTCCAACCGCGCCAGGCGCAGTAATTGTAAACGTATTTGAAATTGCCGATGTATTCGCCAATTTGGTTACTACTTTGACAGAGTCAGTAGTTATGTTCGGGAAACTAAATGAGTAATTATAAGCGTTTAAAACAGAGCTATAAGTGTCTCCATACCATTCACGTCCAGACTCCCAAAAGTTAAACGTTTCCTTTTCATGGTATTTATAGTCATTAAAGGAAGTAACTGTTTGATTTGGAACATTAATAGATTGTGCTTGAGATCCGATTCTCTTAGCAGGATCCAAAGGATCAATATTTATATAATAGAAACTAGAGTCGCAGTAGTAATTATAATCGTGAATCAACTCATTTCCTGTTTGCCTGGTTTTATGAGGTCCATTACCGTAAAATAAAATGTAATCTGAAGCATCAAAGGATCCGTCAGCCTCGTTTCCTACAAAAGAAATTGCATTTTTAGTTAAGTCATCATATCTAAAAGCGGCATTTGATTCTGGAAGCAATCCTGCGCCATTTCCGTATACATTAATACTGCTCGGGTCAATATTATCTACGTCTATCCCAAGATTAGAAAGAAAATTGTAATCTAATTTATAGACTCCATCAACTGTTACACCAATTTTATACCAATCTCCTGTTGCCAAAACTGAATTTGCAACAAATGCTTTTGCCGATTTCTTTACTGGTGGTGCAGCTGCATATCCAACATCTAAAGAAAACCTAACCACTTTCTTAAGTTGGCCACTAATATTAACTACTGGGTTAAATGAATAAACATAATATGCTTCCTTCCGTTGGCTTACATTCTTAAACTTAATTACCGGGGAGGCAGGTAAAGAATTCGATTTCGATCCAATAATTGCTTTTTCCGATTCAGAAAGTTCAGCAGTAATTAAGTCCTGAAAACTCAATGAGGTCACCACTTGACTTTTAACACTTTTAACTAAGTTACTATAAGACAGCTCATGATTAGGGCTGTCTTGCTGGCAACCGACACATTGAAGCATGCTTCCATCAATAGACACAAAAGGTTCGTGCCAATCAATCTGATTTACATCAAGTCTTTGCTGCCCATAAGCAACACAATTTATTAAGAACGTTAAAACTAAAACGTATTTAAGCATGGTAATCCGTTAATGGTAGTGTAAAGTTAATCTATAGTGACAATATATTAGTGTTTAAATAATGACAGTTAGGTAACGTGTAACGGATATGAATATTATACTTATAAGCTTAAAATGTAACCCTTCAGACAAAATAGCGTACTATTGGGGCTGTTTTAGAGGGAAAATTAGGCTTACCTTATAGTAGTAAGGCTTGTTGGAACAATACTAAAACGTTAAGTACGTGGGGTACTTAAATAAACTTGAGATCAATTTTTACGAAAATTTTGACTCTTTTGTGCACGTAATATCATGTCGGCATTAGTCGTTATGAAGAGCACTGATGTGAAAAAAAACTGTAACCAATTTTTTTATAACAGGTTATAGAGGTAAATTTGATTTAGAAAAACCAGTAATAATGAACTATAACAAGGTTAAATTATTTGCAATTTTCGTAGTAATACTAGGCTTCGCAGCATCTTGTAGCTATGAAAAGAGTTCAGCGACAGGGTGGGATTATAACAATCCGGCATATGGTGGATTTCAAAAAGTTCCATATTTGGAGCAAGAAACAGGGCCAGGTTTAATTCTTATCGAAGGTGGTACATTCACCATGGGTAGAATCGAGCAAGAAGTTGGGAACCAGCAAGATAACGCTCCAAGACGAGCTACTGTATCTTCTTTCTATTTGGATGAGACGGAAATCACAAATTTCATGTGGTGTGAATATTTATACTGGATTGGCCGTACTTATACGGATTTCCCAATGGTATATAAAAAGGCATTGCCTGATACAAATTGCTGGAGAGAGAAACTTGCATACAACGAACCTTACGTTGAATACTACTTAAGACATCCTTCTTATAGAGATTATCCTGTAGTAGGTGTTAACTGGTTACAAGCAACAAACTATTGTGCTTGGAGAACAGATCGTGTAAACGAGCAAATCTTGATTAGAGAAGGAATTATCATTCCTAATCCTAACCAACAAAATAACCCGTTTAGTACGGATGCTTATTTTGCGAATCAATTTCACGATTCTGATAACCCAAGAGGTCAACTTCCTGATTTAGATCCTTCTAAAGGTGGTGGAGATCCAACTGGTAAGCCAAAAGCTAAAGATTTAGGAACAAGAATAGTAAGAATGTCTGATGGTATTTTATTACCTCGTTATAGATTACCTACTGAGGCAGAATGGGAATATGCTTCTTACGGATTAATTGGTAACACAATTGATGAGCGTATTGTAGAAAGAAGAATTTATCCTTGGAATGGTCACTGGGTTAGAAATCCAGACGATAAGTGGCAAGGAGATATGATGGCTAACTTCGTAAGAGGTAGAGGTGATTATATGGGTGTTGCTGGAAAGCTGAATGACAACGCTGATGTTACTGCTCCTGTTTATTCATACTGGCCAAATGATTACGGTCTTTATAATATGGCTGGAAACGTATCTGAATGGGTAATGGATGTTTACAGACCTTTATCTTCAGAAGATTATGATGAATTCAGACCATTTAGAGGTAACGTTTTCAAAACGAAAAGATTGAATTCTGCAGGTCAAGTTGATCAGAAGCATGATGAAACTATTTACGATGTAGATGGAATCAAAGAATACTTAGCAGCTTTTGAAGCAGAAAGAAAAATCAATCGAAGAAAAGCGTATAACGTAAGTAGATTAGATTCTTTGGAAGAAGTTTTATTAAAAACGGTAAACGAATATGTTGATCAGGCAATTGAATTAAACAAACAACGTCAGCCAATTGCAGCTTCTAGAAAAATTAGAGAAATCTATGATGAGGTATTTGATGACATGGATTTAGTAATCCAATCTGATGAGCGATTTGCTGAGTACCAATTAGAAATCTCTCCTATGATCAGAAAAGGAATGTCTGAGTATATTCTTAACACTCCAGGTAATGTGAAAATGAGAGCTGTAACAGACGAAGAAAACCTTAAGCGTAGAAACTACAGACAATCTGACAACATTGATTATTTAGATGGTGATCTAAGATCTTCTATCTTTTATAATAGAGATGATGTTAAAGAACAACTGAACAGTAGAGAAAGAAAAGAAGATTGGATTATGTACCAGTCTGGAGATGAAACAAACATTGCAGGTGATAAATTTGCAGGTGCTCCTACTACATTAGTATCTGATAGATCTAGAGTATTCAAAGGTGGTTCTTGGAGAGATAGAGCTTACTGGATGAACCCAGGAACTAGAAGATTCTTAGATGAGGATTTATCTAAAGCATTCATCGGATTTAGATGTGCGATGGATAGAGTTGGTTCTCCAAAAGGTTTAGGTGGAAGATAGTCTGCTTCAATCTTAATAAGATTTTAAAAACTCCTTTTCAATAGCTATTGGAAAGGAGTTTTTTTTTGTTCTTTTATATCCGATTTACTACCGAAATGAAAGATCTATATCAGGCCTATTTAGATTCTAGCGTTGTCTGTACAGACAGCAGGAAAATAACCGAAGGGTGCATTTTCTTTGCCTTAAAAGGGGACAACTTTAATGGCAACACTTACGCAAGTGCTGCTATAAAAGCCGGAGCTCGATTCGCAGTAATCGATGAAGAAGAATTCCAGCAATCGGATCATACAATACTAGTTGACGATGTACTGGAGAGCTTACAAAACTTAGCCAGACATCATAGAAAAAAGTTATCTATACCTATAATTGGGCTTACTGGGAGTAACGGAAAAACAACCACCAAAGAACTTATTGCAGCTGCTTTAAAAACAAAGTACAATGTTTTTGCAACAGATGGAAATTTAAACAATCACATTGGTGTGCCCCTCTCACTTCTTTCTATTTCAGACCAACACGAAATTGCCATTATCGAAATGGGGGCCAATCATCAGAAAGAAATAGAATTCCTATCAAACATAGCACAGCCAAGTCATGGGTTGATCACGAACATCGGTAGAGCCCACCTAGAAGGATTTGGTAGTGTTGAAGGTATTATCAAAGGAAAAAAAGAACTTTATGATTTCTTGGCTAAATCGAATGGAACATTATTTTTAAATCAATCTGACCCACTTTTGGTTTCGATTGCGCCAGCATTAAATACCCGATACTACGGAGACAATACGATGGTTTCTGGAATAATCACATCTGACTTCTCACTACTCGAACTTCTTGTTAATGTCAACGGAACTGAAGTCCAGGTTAAATCAAATTTAGTTGGAGGATACAATCTCACCAACATTCTAGCAGCTTTTGCTATTGCAACGGAGTTTGGGATTTCCCCAATTGAAATTAAGAATGGCTTAGAGAATTACACACCAACCAACAACCGATCACAATTTGTTGCTACAGATTCCAATCAGGTGATAATGGATGCTTACAACGCGAACCCAAGCAGTGTTGAAGCAGCTTTAACAAACTTCTCTAAGCGAGAAGAGGCAAACAAATTAGTAATCTTAGGAGACATGAGAGAGCTTGGAGAAGACAGTGCAGCTGAGCATCAAAATATTGTTTCTCTAATAAAATCACTGGATCTAGAAGCGTATTTGGTTGGAGAGGAATTCTCATCTGTAGATCAATCTGATTTTAAAACGTTTCCAAACGCAGCATCGCTCACAAGCTTTTTAAACACATCTCCCCTCTCCGATTACACCATTCTTGTAAAAGGGAGTAGAGGCATTCAGCTGGAAACAATACTAGAGGTTTTGTAGAACCATCAGGAACTACTCACGGAGAACATTCCGGGAAATAACAATCTTCTGTACTTCACTAGTTCCTTCCTTTCGACAATAGATCAAGACAGGCTACTCAGGAACTACTCACGTAAAACATTCCGGGAAATAACAATCTTCTGCACTTCGCTAGTTCCTTCGTAAATCTGAGTGATTTTAGCATCTCGCATTAAACGCTCTACATGATACTCCTTTACGAATCCATATCCACCATGTATCTGTACTGCCTCAACCGTATGCTCCATAGCTACTTTGGAAGCATATAGTTTTGCCATCGCGCTAGATTGATCGTAGTTCTCACCCTTGTCTTTGTGAGAAGCAGATAACAGACATAAATTTCTTGCAGCTTCAATATCAGTTGCCATATCAGCTAACTTAAATTGAATCGCTTGATGCTTGCTAATTTCAACACCGAATGCCTTACGCTCTTTTGAGTAGGCTTTTGCTAATTCATAGGCACCAGAAGCTATACCTAAGGCTTGAGAAGCAATTCCAATTCTTCCGCCAGACAATGTCTTCATTGCGAACTTGAACCCAAATCCATCCTCTCCGATTCTATTTTCTTTAGGCACCTTTACATCATTAAAAAGCAAAGTATGTGTATCTGATGCTCTAATACCAAGTTTATCTTCTTTAGCACCAACAACAAAACCTTCCATGCCTCTTTCTACAATTAGCACGTTAATCCCTCTGTGACCTAATTCAGGATTAGTTTGAGCAATCACTAAATAAATTGAAGCTGTACCACCATTCGTAATCCAGTTCTTAGTTCCGTTCAAGATGTAATGATCTCCTTTATCTTCTGCTGTTGTTCGTTGCGAAGTCGCATCAGAGCCAGCTTCAGGCTCGCTTAAACAGAACGCACCTAGCTTTTCACCAGTAGCAAGTGGTCTTAAATATTTTTCTTTTTGTTCCTCAGAACCAAAAGTTTCTAATCCCCAGCAAACAAGAGAATTGTTTACGGACATTACCACGGAAGTTGAAGCATCTATTTTAGAGATCTCCTCCATTGCAAGCACATAAGAAACAGTATCCATACCACTTCCTCCATACTTCGGATCGACCATCATGCCCAAGAAACCAAGTTCTCCAAGTTGTTTCACTTGCTCTTCAGGAAATTTCATATCGCGATCTCGTTCTATAACTCCAGGTTTACAAACGTTTTGTGCGAAATCTCTTGCTGCGTCCCTTACTGCAATTTGCTCTTCTGTTAATTGAAAATCCATATCCTTCCCTCCTATTTCGTGAGGCTTCAAATTTATATGATTATCTTCAAAGCACCACTTAATAAGGAACTATTTTATTATGCGTGCATACCATGTAATTGGATTGATGTCTGGGACATCTTTAGATGGAATTGACCTATGCTATGTGAAATTTGAGCAGGACGAAAGACTACAGTACGAACTCATTCATAGTAAAGCAGTAAAGTATTCTCTAAATATGGAGAACCGTCTAAAAGACGCAGAATCACTGTCAGCGCTAGACTTAGCCATACTCGACATTGATTTAGGAAAGATTTTCGGAGCAGAAATCAACCTCTTTATTCAAGAAAATAAACTAGATCATATTGATGCAATCGCTTCTCACGGACATACTATTTTTCACCGACCAGAGTTAAATTTCTCTACTCAAATTGGAAGCCCATCGCAAATTTATGCGCTTACCTCCATTAAAACTATTGCAGATTTTCGATCTATCGACACCGCTCTAGGTGGTCATGGAGCACCTTTAGTGCCAATAGGTGACACCCTTTTGTTTGGCCAATACGATCATTGTTTGAATCTTGGTGGCATTGCCAACGTTTCTTTAACTGATTCAGATCAGGAAAATTCAAAAGCTTTCGACATCGTAGTTTGCAATATGGCCCTAAACCATGTGGCCCAGTTATTTGGATTGCCGTATGATGACGATGGTAAAATTGCAGCTCAAGGCAAGGTAGACGTAGATTTATTGGAATCGCTTAACAAGTTTGAATTCTTGAACCAACCCCCTCCTAAATCACTTGGAAAAGAGCAGTTTCAATCATTTTATCTACCACTATTAGCTAACTATAACGGCTCAAATCATGTCTTAATGGCTACCTTAATTAAACACATCGGAATACAAATTGGTCGTATTCTTGAGGATGGAACTTGTTTAGTTACGGGTGGTGGAGCATTTAACTCCGTGTTAATTGAGTCAATTAAGACACACTCGAACTGCCAACTTGAAATTCCTTCCAACGAAATCATCGAATTCAAGGAAGCCATCGTTTTTGGTTTACTTGGTTATCTCAAGCTAACCAATCAAGTGAACACCTTGGCAAGCGTTACTGGTGCGAGCAGAGATTCAATCGGTGGATGTATCTATGGATAAACCGATGCTATATTTCACACAAAGCAGGATTAAAAACTTTTAAATCACTTTTTTACAGCGGAGCATATTTTGATATATTTGTTCCCGATCCCCAACATAGCTTGGGTACAATGGCAATGGAACAATTGCTACAAATAAATTTGAATGAAAGATCTTTTAGAACGATTTGAAAACAAACAACCAGAAATTGTTTTCGAATGGAAAGATGCCCAAACTGAAGCAACAGGATGGGTCGTTATTAACTCTTTGCGCGGTGGCGCAGCCGGAGGTGGAACGAGAATGAGAAAGGGGCTAGACAAGCGAGAAGTAGAGTCGTTAGCCAAAACTATGGAAGTTAAATTTACCGTTGCAGGACCTCCAATTGGTGGTGCAAAATCAGGTATTAACTTCGATCCAAATGATCCAAGAAAAGAAGGTGTTTTAAGAAGGTGGTACGCAGCAGTTACGCCATTATTGAAACATTACTATGGAACAGGAGGAGACCTTAACGTAGATGAAATCCATGAAGTAATTCCTATTACGGAAGATTGTGGTGTGTGGCACCCTCAAGAAGGTGTATTCAATGGGCATTTTCAGCCTAGAGAAGCTCAAAAAATTAATAGAATTGGTCAGTTGAGACAAGGTGTTCTTAAGGTGATCGAAAACGACAAACTAAGTCCGTCTGTTGATCGGAAGTATGTTGTTGCGGATATGATTACGGGATATGGCGTTGCTGAATCCGTAAAGCATTATTACGACATCTACGGTGGATCTGTAGCAGGGAAAAGAGTTGTAGTTCAGGGCTGGGGGAACGTTGGTTCTGCCGCTGCATACTACATGGCTCAGGATGGAGCAAAAATCGTTGGAATTATCGACAGAGTTGGTGGTTTGATTAACGAAGAAGGCTTCTCTTTACAAGAAATTACAGACTTATTTAACGCGAAAGACGGCAATAAATTAGTGTCGGATCAGATGATGAGTTTTGAAGATGTTAATTCAAAAATTTGGGATGTACAGGCAGAGGTATTCTTGCCTTGTGCAGCATCTAGATTAATTACCAGAGATCAAGTAGATCGCATGGTGAACACTGGAATTGAAGTGATCGCTGCAGGTGCAAATGTACCTTTTGCAGATCCAGAAATCTTCTTTGGACCAATCGCAGATTATACAGATGGGCACATAAGCATTATTCCAGATTTCATTTCTAACTGCGGTATGGCAAGAGTATTTGCCTACTTAATGGAAAATGATTTACAAGTTTTAAACGAATTTTCGATATTTGAAGACACTTCAAGCAAGATTAAAGATGCGTTGCAGGCGTCTTATGATGTGAACAGTTCAAAAACACACATCGCTAAAACAGCATTTGAAATAGCACTTAAACAATTAATATAAATCATGGCAACAGCAATTGTAATAGTATTTATACTTGGGTATCTGGCAATTACCCTTGAGCACAGTTTAAAGGTGGACAAATTGGTCCCTGCCTTATTAATGATGGCCATCGCGTGGGCGTTGGTAGCATTCGGACTAGACGGATTTGATCAATGGTTTGATTCTGCTCACAGCAGTCTAGTTCCTGGATTCGGAGAACTCCCTACTCATGCCGTAGAAGGAGCAGCACATGGCAGTTGGATGGACACTAAAGGTGGCTGGCTAGAACACACGTTACTTCACCACTTTGGTAAAACCTGCGAAATTCTTATCTTCTTAGTTGGGGCAATGACGATTGTTGAAATCATTGATCACTTTAATGGATTCAGCACTATTAAGAACTTCATACGAACGAACAAGAAAAGAACCTTACTCTGGATCGTATGTATCCTAGGATTTATTCTTTCTGCGATCATTGATAACCTTACCGCAACAATTGTATTAATTACCATACTTCGAAAATTAGTGCCAGAAAGAGAAGATCGTATTTGGTTCGCTGGTTTAATCATTATTGCTGCAAACGCAGGTGGTGCTTGGTCTCCGATTGGAGATGTCACCACAACTATGCTTTGGATGAATAAGCATGTTACTACTGTGAAGCTAATTGAGTTCTTAATTGCACCATCATTAGTATGTATGTTGGTTCCTACACTCTTAGCGAGCTTTTTACCAGCATTCAAAGGTAAATTCACACCTGCTCCAGATGATGGCCCGAAAAGCAAACATGGAGCTAAAATGCTCTATTTAGGACTATTATTAATCGTAGCGGTTCCCGTTTTTAAAACAATAACACACCTACCTCCTTACGTAGGAATGATGATGTCTCTTGGTATTGTAGCGTTGGTAGCTGAGTTTATCAGTAATCGAGAATTTAGTTTAACGAGCGCAGTTGCAGCTGGCGAGAGTAATGCGCCTGCAGACGGCCATGGTGAAGGACACGCAAGTAGTCCAACCTTTAAAGCCTTATCTAAAATTGAGATGCCTTCGATCCTATTTTTCTTAGGAATTTTAATGACGGTAGCCGCTTTAGAATCTCTTGGATTGATTTTTGTATTTGGTCAAGATGTTAACGCATCAATGAATACAGATGTATTTGTTTTGTTACTTGGAGCAGGTTCTGCAGTTATAGACAATGTACCGCTGGTAGCAGCGAGTATGGGAATGTTCACAGACTTGCCTCAAGATGACCATGTTTGGCACTTCATTGCTTACTCTGCTGGAACAGGTGGATCTATGTTAATCATTGGATCTGCAGCTGGTGTAGTCGCAATGGGAATGGAGAAAATTTCTTTCTTCTGGTACTTAAAGAAAATTGGATGGCTAGCGTTAGTTGGATATCTAGCTGGAGCAGGGCTTTATCTGTTAATTAACATGTTGACTCACGGAGCTTAACAATGTATATTAAGAAAAACCGTTATTAGATTATGATTAGTGATATCTTTTATTTCATTCAAACCACACCAATTTCACCAATAGGTGTTGACACAACGAAGCAAGTTGAAGCTCAATCTCTTTGGGACTTAGTTTGGGGGTATACTCCAGGAGAAAATGGTGAACCAGGTTATTATAGCTGGACAAGTATAATAGTAGTGTCATTACTATTGTTTATGTCTGTTATGGCGATCTATATCTTTATTGAGCGTTACCTAAACATTAGAAAAGCGCTTAAAGAAGAAAAGACCTTTATGGTTCAGATTAAAAGCTATATGACGGACGGAAATCTTGATGGAGCGCGAAACTTATGTGTGACTACAGATAACCCAATGGCTCGTATGATCGAGAAAGGTGTAATGAGAATTGGTAAACCCGTTTCTGACATTAAAGCTTCGATTGAAAATGTTGCAGAATTAGAAGTACATAAACTAGAAAATAGAATTTCTACGCTCGGTACTATTGCTGGTGCGGCACCAATGTTAGGATTCCTTGGAACCGTTATAGGTATGATGCGAACATTCAACGACATGAAAATACATGGGGTTGAATTGAAAAGTATCTCCGGAGGTATGATGGAGGCCATGGTAACTACTGTAGCTGGACTAATCGTAGGGATTATTGCATACGCAACATACAACTTCCTTGTAAGTAAAATGGGGCAAGTAATTCACAAGATGGAAAGTGCTTCAATTTCATTTGTTGACATTTTAGAGGAACCAGGGAAATAATTGGCCTATGGGAATTAAAAGGCAAAATAATATTAAGGCCGAGGGTGGAATGTCCTCGATGACGGATTTGGTATTCCTTCTCCTGATATTCTTTGTGATCTTGTCTACCATGGCAAATCCAGGGATTACGGTTAAGACGCCCAAAGGCGATGGCACGAACATGGTTGCAAATGACAAGGCAACGGTGGCGATTAGAAATGAGAGCGGGATCACTAGATTTTACGTTAATGATCGAGAGTTTACTTATGTAAATCGGGACTCTAAGGAGCTGGATGCAACAAAACTTGCCGAAGAAATTCGGAATGTGATGGGTGAGGATAACATAGTAGAACTAAAGGCTGCAGAGGATGTGGCTTATGTTTGGCCGGCTCAAGTGATTAACGTAGTGAAACAAAATAAGTGGACAATCGTATTGGTCTATAGATCAAACTAATAAAACATGGAAGCAACACGTAAGGAATATAAACGCACCGCCTTTATTCTCGCAATGATATTTTTGCTAGGAATAACGCTGATGATGCTCCTTATGAGTTTAGCGAACCCTAATCCTCCTTTTCCGCCTGAGGTATTAGAAAGTGTTACTTTGGACTATTCTGGTGGAGGATCTAGCTCTAGCGCCTCTTCTGAGAGCGTTACTACTGATCAATCTTCAACAGATCAACCAGATGATCCTGCAATTACACATGATGATCCTGATTCACCTGTTGTAAAGCCAGACAAGCCAGTTACAAACGGGAATTCTAACTCGGGTAACGAAAGTACTTCAAACGACAATCCAACACCATTTGACAACAACGGATTATTTAATGGTAACGGAAATGGAAACGACAACAATAACACTGGTGGCAGTGGCGGTGGAAACGGACCCGATATGGGACCAGGAAACCACACAGGACCAATGGGATCTGGTAGAGGTCTTAGAAGCAAGCCTTCCCAAGACCATAACCAGCATGCAGGTGTTGTAATGGTAAAGATTTACGTGAAACGTGATGGTAAAGTTGACAAAGATCGAACTCAAGTGTTATACGATGATTCTAGAACGACTTCAACTTATCAGGATCACTACAAGGACGCAATCAAATTGGCAAATAAATTTGTTTACGATGCGATTACTGGTGGCAACAAACTAGATACGAAGATCATTAAGATCGAATTTAGGGTCTCATGACATATGACCAAACGGTAAACTACCTCTTTAGTCAACTTCCAAATTATCAAAATCAAGGCAAAGGCGCTTATAAAGCGGACCTGAGTAACATTACTGCATTTTGCAATTACCTGGACAATCCTCAAAATGGGTTTAAGTCAATACACATAGCCGGCACTAACGGGAAAGGGTCTACTGCTCACATTCTTTCAAGCGTTTTACAGACCAGTGGTTATAAGGTTGGAGTATTTACTTCACCTCATCTTTTAGACTTTAGAGAACGGATTAAAATTAATTCTGAATACGTTTCAGAAGAAGTGATTGTCTCATTTGTAGAAAATCACCAACCTTTTTGTGAGACCATTGATTTATCGTTCTTTGAATGGTGCACAGGCCTTGCCTTCGACTATTTCAAGGATGAACAAGTGGATTTCGCGATTATCGAAACTGGCTTGGGAGGACGGCTTGACTCAACCAACATTCTAAACCCAGAACTTTCCATCATTACTACCATTGGCTTAGACCACACCAATATTCTAGGAGATTCCCTTGAACTAATTGCAGCAGAAAAAGCTGGTATTATAAAATCAAAAACGGATGTGGTTCTTGGCAATATCGAATCAACATTACAACCGATTTTTCAGCGAATTGCCAAAGAATTAGACGCCAAGGTGCACGTTGCTGATCAAACTAGGGACTTTAGACCATTAAGTGATCTCAAGCCAGAATATCAACGTGCTAATTTAAATTCGGCTTTCTCAGCGGCACAAGTTTTAAATAGTCAGGGATACCTAGTAAATTTTGAAGAAGGAATTAAAAATGTTTCGGCCGTAAGCGGCATGATCGGCAGATGGCAAATTATTGATCAATCTCCTATCACGATTATTGATTGCGCTCATAATCCGGAAGGAATAGCAACATGTGTCAAACAGCTTTTAGAATTAGATCGGCCGTTACACATTGTAATTGGAACGGTTTCAGATAAAAATCATGAGGAAATACTATCCATTCTACCACAGTCTGCCACTTATTATTTCACATCTCCTACAAATAATAGAGGGCTCGATGAAAAAGAACTTCAAAAAAAGGCATCACGACACAGTTTAGCAGGCAACAGCTTCTCCACCGTTGAAGCAGCATTTCAAACAGCTAAAACCCAATGTAATGAGGACGATGTGATTTTTGTTGGAGGCAGCACGTTTGTAGTCTCAGATATGCTAAGTAGCCTAAAAAAAGAACTTCACGAATGACATAAAAAGTAATTTCGTTAAAATTATTTGGCAGATATATCAAAACCTATATATTTGCAGTCCTCAAACGCGAGGGCGATTAGCTCAGTTGGTTCAGAGCACCTCGTTTACACCGAGGGGGTCGGGGGTTCGAATCCCTCATCGCCCACTAAAAAAAGAAAGTCCTATCTGATTTATCAGATGGGATTTTTTGTTTTAAACCCGTTGGAAACTTGTTTACATAAGGATTTAAATCAAAAAACCCTCAATCGCATCGCGATTGGACTTTCTTTCCGACTTCGGGTCAAAGGGATCACTCCAAAATCGGAGTAATCCCTTTTCCTTTTTACCAACCCTATTCCCACCGTTCTGACCCTTCAGAACGCCAATCTTCGCCAACGATACCTACATCCTACTCCCTCCATTCCGAACCTTCAGAACCCCAATGTTCCCCAACTACACCCAAACCCTATTCCATCCGTTCTGATCCTTCAGAACACGAATACCAAACATTAATTCATACCTCCTATCATCTGAATGTTATTATATTTGTCTCCCAATTTAATGGGCTATTAACTCAGTTGGTTTAGAGTGTTACCTTGACAGGGTAGAAGTCACTGGTTCGAATCCAGTATAGCCCACAATGCTGGAGACATCCATATATTTGGAAAGTTCTCCAGCTTTTTTATTTCCAAGACCCTTATCTGCACTGAGAATCCGAGCAAGTGCTAAATTAAAATGTGTGGTTCGACATTTATTTTGAACTATACTGAACTTTTTTGGGAATATCGAACCAAGAATTTGATGCTTTTCTTGCACTCCAGCACGCTTATAGAGTAAATCAAGCCGCTTCATCTGGTTCAGAATAGACCTTAAAACGTCATTTTTACCTTCATCTTCTTCTTGCTTTTCATTTAGAAAATTGGCCGCTTCGGAAAGCAAATTCGTATATCTCTCTTGCATTTTCCCGTAGTCTGCCCTAGACACGTTGCCGTCCACTAACAGATCTTGCAATTTTATTAATCTTTGTCTCTGATCAGCCTCTTGCTTGATATACTTAGCACGAAGTTTTTTCGAATCTGCGTCTGATGCTTTAAGTTTACTTTTCGTCACCTCAGTGAATAGTACCTTTGCGGAACTAGATAATTTGAAATTTTCAAACATGCTCTCAATTATTTGATTGGCATCGTTCGCTCGGAGCCTTTCATTTTTACAATGATGACAATGATAGTAAAAGTGTCGATCTCCATTTCTGCTTCGGGATCCACTCCCGGTCAACTTCTCTCCACAGCATGAGCACAATATCATTCCCCGAAGCGCCAGATTACCATTTTGGCTGTACATAGTTGGCTTCCTTTTAAGTCTCAGGTTTTCCGATAAAATTTCTTGAACTCTGAGAAAATCTCTTTCGGTAATTAGCTTGTCATGAAGACCATCGACTAGCATAGCTGGAGCATCTTTAAAGGCTCTAAGCTGTATCTTACCCATGTAAATCGGCTTTCTCAGCAGCAAAGACAAATTACTCCTTGTGATGCTATGTCCTTTCGATTTAAGCTTTTCTAAAACGATAGCTTGGGAATCACCTTTAATTACTCTTTCGAAAGCAAACTGAACTATGTGAGCTTTGTCACCTGGCACAATATGCGGTTTATTATTCTCATCACGAGTGTTACGATATCCTAGTGGCGCACTTCCACTCCATCTCCCTGATTTTTTAGCAGCGTACATTCCTTCGGTTACCTTAATTGATCTGCGATCATTATCAATTTCTGGAAGAGCTAGATAAAGCGCGAGCATGGCCTTATTTTCCGGAATCGACATGTCGATTGGTTGTTCAATCGCAAGAACAGAAACACCAAGATTATCCAACTTGCGAAGTTCAATTAGAGCATCAGTAAGGTTTCTTGAAAAACGATCCCAGCTAGTAACAAGTAGATGATCTATTTCCCCTTTATTCTTCTTGAGGAATTCCAAAAACTCTTTCCATGCTGGCCGGTTAAAGTTTTTCGCAGAATGATCTTCTTTGAAAGTTTTCAAAACCGCAATACTGTTTCTTTCACAGTACTTTGTCAGGTTATCCGCTTGAATATCCAAAGAGTATCCTTTAGCTTGCTCATCTGAACTTACTCTTGCCATTAAGACCGCTTTCTTCATCTTCTTTTTGTTTTAATGCTACTTCTACAAGTAATGAAACAAAGTCTAAGATCTGTGCGACCTCATCATCCGTATAACTAACTTCTCCTTTTTCCTCTAGTAACTTTTTACATTCTTTAATATTTATCACTATTCAAATACATCTGATCCGCTTTGGCTGATCCAATAGGTTCACTCGTATTTATAATGGCCTGACTTATTCAGTACCTACTTTAATTTTTGTTTGGTAATATTTGAACATGAAATAACGTTACCATTTTCCGTTTTCAGCGTAATATCTTGATAACCATGAGACATAATTAAGTCCATTATCCGAGCAGATTTCCCAACGTCCTCTTTTTTTTCAACTAACAGTAAATCAGGCTTCTCTTTTTTATTAAACCTAACCGTTATTTCTTTGACGTTATTCTCTCTCATTGCTTCAATCACTTGAACTTCTGCATGGCTTAATATTTTAGCATTCATAGCTTCCTCAGTTCCTATGTCACCAATAAGATCCGTTATCATCTCATTAATGGAAAGGGAAATATGGGTCTTGGCAATGAAATGTCTGACTGACTCATGTTCCATCCATAAGTCTTTATAGGACTCTTTGAAAGGAACATAGTCTCCTTCTGAATTAATTAAAAGTTTAAACTCATGGTTCTGTCGCATTAATTCCACCAAAATTTGAAAAGGATACTTTTGGGATTAAAATTAACTGATCATGTTCAAACACCATCGTTATCCAAAAGTAGTCATCTTACAAGCCGTTTATTTTAAATTACGATTTAGTTTGAGTTACCGAGACATTGAGGAATTGATGGAAATTCGAGGAGTAAAAGTTGATCATTCTACCCTTCAACGCTGGGTATATAAATTCTCGGTTTTAGTTGAAAAGAATATGCATAAACGTAAGTTTCAAGCAGGTGACAGTTGGAGAATGGATGAAACCTATATTAAGGTAGCTGGCAAGGATCGATATTTGTATCGAGCGGTTGATAAGAATGGGAACACTGTTGACTTTCTGTTAACCAAGCGCAGACAGAAGATGTCTGCTCAAAAATTTTTCAATAAAGCTATTGGAAACAATGGGAGTCCTCGGGCTGTAAACATTGATAAAAGTGGAACAAATAAAGCAGCACTTTGGACAGTCAATAAAAGGAGTCTGAGTTTCAAGAAGATAAAAATCAGGCAGAGTAAGTACTTAAACAATATCGTAGAACAAGACCATCGAAGGATCAAGCGTAGGATAGTAAACTACACAGGATTCAAAGAGTTCGAGTCAGCCCAACGAACACTGGCTGGGATTGAGGTGGTAAATATTATTTTGAAGGATCAAATTATTGGTGCTAAGAATACTCCCTTCAAGACTTTCCTTTCATTAGCAGCTTGAATCTCCAAGAAAACGACTAAATTCATTTTCAATGAGATTAATGCGACAGAACCCCAGTTTTTAGCCATTCGAGTAGTTCTGCCGTTTCCATCAGCAAAGGGGTGAATTCGGATCAGTTCATGATGAAAATATATTGCTCTTATTATAGGATTTTCTATACTTGCCATTTGGTTAAAAAGCCCAGACACCAGAGCAGGAACCATGTCCGATTCAGGACACAAATATCTACCGATTTGGACATCATTGTGTCTGTATTTATTTGGGTGTCGAGAATGAGATTCAGGTGAAATTAGACGGAACAATTGGAATAATTGGATTTCCGAATTGAATTGTACGTCTAAGAGTATTTCGCTTGTAATGAAGTCCAAAGTTGTTTTAAGAAGCTGAGTGTATGATTCTGCATCTTCTTCATTTTCGGCTTCCATTTGTGCATTCTTAATACTTAGCAACTCTTTCAGCGTAGTTGTCTTGGTTAAATAGGCATTGAGAAGATCATCCGCAAGATGCTGTCTGCTAAAGGTGATTAAACGCAACGTTGAATCTATGTTATGCTTTATTTGACCAATTTTTTCATAATTAACTTGTAATTCAGTAGCAGGAAATATTCTCATATCATCAAATTATTGCCAACAGTCACAAAAGAACTATAGCGTTTCTTTCCCTAATATAAGTGTTAAACACAAGTTACAATTTTCGTTGGTTAACTGTCGGGGCGAATTCGGGTATTTTCCATTCAACCGCAACTCAAGTATTCGGTAAAATCAGTACCGAATCAAGCCGCTATTAAGATTAAAATCTTGTGTAAATATCGCACTGACTTTGGCGAGGTCATCAAATGTGAGCTGGAGTGGACGCATTTGATTCCTCTTAACCGCATATGGCCCTTCATTTCTTGGGACTTAGACATTCTAATATCGGAATTCGTTATACCACTTAAAATGATTTTCTAATATTATACTCTTGTTTATTTGCGTAAAATCTAAAAATGCGCTAGCAGCAGGTGAGAAATTTTTGTTCTTTAACCAGATTAATCTCCAATCAGTTTTTAGAGGAAGTCCTGGCTTATTAATAATCTTAAGCGAACCATTGGACAATTCATTTTTAATACCAATCAAAGGAAGTACCGAGTGTCCTAACCCCGCCATAACCGCTTGCTTGACAGCTTCATTTGAGGTTAATTCAATTTTTTTCCTTTTCGATAATTTTCCCAAATCGAAAAAATTTTCCATTTCATGTCTTGTTGCGGAACCTTCTTCCCTAAAAATCAGCGGTTTTTTTAAATTGTAATTATCACTTGAACCTACAAAAAAAAGCTTGTTTTCTACTAGCACTTCCTCACAGACATTAATTTCATTTGGTAATACGGACACAACCGCAAAGTCAATTTCGTTTTCTGTCAAACTTTCAATTACCCGTGATTTATTAGTAACATCTAGAATTAAATCTATTCCAGGGAACTTGTTTAAAAAATCAGAAAGAAAAAAAGGTATCACATACTTTCCCGTAGAAGCTGAAGATATTTTTAGTCTTCCTGTTAAAACACCCTCGTATTCCTTTGTTTTAAATTTCAGTTCATCAAGTTCATTAAATATTCGCTTTGCAATCTCAGCTATTTCCAGACCGAAATCCGTGATATGAAGGCCACGCCCAACCTGTTGAGTTAGAGGTATTTTAAATTGCTCCTGAAAATTTTTAAGTTGAATAGAAACCGCTGGCTGTGTCATAAATAACGCTTCCGAGGCTTTTGTAACGCTCTGGAATTCAACAACTTTAAGGAATACCCGAATCTGATTAATTGTGTAATTCATAAATATTTGTTATGGTTATCATTGCAAATATAAATATATTGTTATGATAATTTCAAGCTAGATTTACACAACCAAAACAAATATTATGAAATCGGATAAGGTAATTATAGAAGAAACTGGATTAAAAAATTACAGTGCAAAATCGCTAATGACAAAATTAATCGACAGTCAAATTAATATTTGCCGGATGGACTATATGGCTCAATTCGAAAAGGACCATTCAATAACACCAGATTTAAAAAACAAGAAAATCGAAGAACTCAAAATGAAAAAAATGGCAATTGAGGCATATTTTAACGAATGGAGTACTATTAGTTCTGATATGAGTGTGGATATTTCAATTGAATTAAGAGTCAACGAGAACTCAACTAGGCAGCAGCTAGCCTTTACTGGATAATAAATTCTACCGAAATCGTTAAAGGGGTTTATCTATTCGTTGGAATTCTGTAGAGTGTGAATGCCCGCTTTGTTTCTTTGATGTTTAAGTAAAGACATTGATTACATCGAGCAAAATGAAAATAATACGATTACTATTTGGTAATGGTAGTAATACTATTATATTTGCAAGTGAAATTAAGAGCGTGAATAATCTACTGTCTAAAATATCAATAAGGGTCAATGACCATTTGTATCAGAAAGATCCTGAATCCAGTGAGTTAGGTAGGAGAATTGTATCCGGATCAATAGTCCTTATACATGAAATCGGTTTTGAAGAATTCAATTTTAAGAAACTGGCAACTGCTATTGGATCTACTGAGGCTAGTGTATATAGGTATTTCGAGAATAAGCACAAATTGCTACTCTATCTTATATCATGGTATTGGAATTGGATGGAATACCAGCTTTTATTTAAGACTGCAAATATTACGTCAGCTAAAGAGAGGTTGAATATTTCAATTGAACTTCTAACCGGACGGAGAGATTTAGATGGGAACTTTGAGCATATTAACGAGATTAAATTAAATAAGATTATCTGCGTAGAATCCTCCAAAGGCCTATTAACCAAAGAGGTTGATGAAGAGAATAAACATGGTGTATTTCTTCCTTATAAACAAGTTGTTGAAAGGGTTTCGGCATTTATTACAGAAATCAATCCTAACTATCCGTACCCTCATATGTTAATCTCAACGACTATTGAAGGCGCACATCACCAGCGGTTTTACGCGGAACATCTTCCAAGGCTCACGGACATAGTTGAAGGAGAAGATTCTATCATGGTATTTTATAAACAAATGATTTGTAGATCGATTAACAATGTGTAATGTATCAAATCATATCGTTTTTAAATTCTCAAGAGTCTTTATGCTTGTAGTTCTATTGAGCATTGTTTCCTCACTAGTTCTCAGTCTTACAATAGCAGCAGATGTTGATTTAACCGAAATAGTAGAGATAGATTTTGATGATGAAGATCCAAGAGAAGATGATTTGGAACAGGATGAATCAGACCTTTTTTCGTTATTTCAAATTAACCATGTTTTCTTAGATGCGAATTCTATAAAAGGTTCAGGTACTAACACGCAATTTCTGCAACAATGCCTTAAACAGGTACCAACACCTCCTCCCGATTTAGCTTAGTCGATTCTTGTTCCAAATCTGGAACACTATTTAACATTAACTAAGCAAATTTTTTATGAAAACTCATACACCTTGGCAGCGGTTTATACTCCTGCTCAAACCTGATAAAAGGGAAATCAGGAACGTTTATATTTATTCAATTTTTAATGGACTTCTAATACTCTCACTCCCGTTGGGTATTCAGGCTATAATTAACATTATTCAAGGAGGGAAAATAAATGCCTCTTGGGTAGTTTTAGTATTATTTGTGGTAATCGGGGTGTTTCTAACCGGGTTATTTCAAATCTTTCAATTAAGAATCACGGAAAACCTTCAGCAGAAAATTTTTGCTAGAGCGGCTTTCGAGTTTGCCTATAGAATTCCTAAAATTAAAATGGAAAAGCTCTACAGGCACTATGCACCTGAGTTAATGAATCGATTTTTCGATGTTGTATCCGTTCAAAAAGGCCTTGCAAAAATCTTAATAGACTTTACAACTGCTTTTCTACACATCGTATTCGGATTGATTTTACTTTCATTTTATCATCCATTTTTCATTGCTTTTAGCATTGTACTAGTAATCTTAGTCTATGCCATGTTTCGATTTACTGTTAAAAAAGGGCTTAAAACAAGCTTAGATGAGTCAGATCAGAAATATCGAGTGGCAAATTGGCTTGAAGAGCTGGCAAGGACTGGAACCACCTTTAAACTAGCGGGTAAAACCACATTGCCTCTTGATAAAACAGACAAATTTGTTGGTGAATATGTTAAGGCCAGAGAAAGTCATTTTAAGATTTTACTTGGACAGTATGGACTGCTGGTTGTTTTTAAAGTTTTAGTAGCTGCAGGTTTATTAATTATGGGCAGTATCCTTGTGATGCAGCAATATATGAATATCGGACAGTTCGTTGCAGCTGAAATTATTATCCTTTTGATTATTTCAGCAGTCGAAAAACTGGTTATGAGCTTAGACTCTATCTATGATATCTTAACGTCACTGGAAAAAATTGGGCAAGTAACAGATCTAGAGTTAGAATCTAACAGCGGAATGGAGTTTTCTAACGAAGAAGGAAATGAAGGTTTAAGCGTTGAATTTAAAAATGTAAATTTTGGATATCCGGATAAATCTTCGCCCATTTTCGATAGTTTAAATTTATCAATCCAAGCCGGAGAATCTTGGTTTATTTCTGGCGCGAATGGTTCTGGCACAAGCTCTCTGCTTAATTTGTTAGGGGGTCTTTATACTCCAATATCTGGATCAATTACTTATGACAGGCTTCCTAAGGGAAATATAAATCCAGAGTCATTACGATCTGTAATAGGCGATTATTTAACGCACGAAAAAATATTCCATGGAACGGTGCTTGAGAACATTACAATGGGAAGAAAAGCAGCAACGTTCGAAAACGTCCAATGGGCTATTGAGAACTTAGGGTTGCAATCTTTTATCGAATCTCTTTCGGAAGGATATAATACAGAATTAGGCACTAACAATCGTCTATCTGCAAGTATCACCACTAAGATGTTGCTTGCACGCAGTATCGTGGATAAACCAAGATTACTATTAGTGGAAGATGGATTCGTTCACCTAGAGGAAAGAGAAAGAAAGAGAATCATCGATTTTATTACTGGTAAAGACAATAACTGGACACTCGTGGCAATATCAAAATCTGAGTATTTGGCCAATAAATGTGATCAAGTTGCCATTTTGGAAAAAGGGCAGATTCGCACTTACGAATCATATAAAAAGTTAAACGAAACTCATCATCTTAATTCATTAAACAATGCTTAATATTTCACCAAATAGTATTAACGATCAGTTAGACAGAAGTGCTTACAATTCGCTGAAGAATGTAGAGTCCAAGAAATCAGGAAAGGTTTTTATTCGAATTGTATTTATAGTAGGCGCTGTAATACTAGGAGCTTTATTCTTGCCTTGGACTCAAAATATTCGTTCTAAAGGAAGTATTACCACCCTACGCCCAGATCAAAAACCACAAACAATCCATTCAGTAATTGCTGGCCGAGTTGAAAAGTGGTTTGTAATGGAAGGTGATTACGTGAATAAGGGTGATACGGTTCTTTTTATATCAGAAATCAAGGATGAATATTTTAATCCAGAGCTATTGACCAATACAGAGCGCCAAATTAAATCCAATGAGCTAAGTGTTAATTCTTATATGGAAAAAGTTAAATCATTGGACAATCAGATCGATGCACTATCTCAAACCAGTCAGCTTAAAACACAACAGGCTAGGAATAAATTTCGACAGGCGAAGCTAAAGATCACCAGTGATTCGGCCACTTTTAAGGGGAAGGAAATCAACTATGAAATTGCAAAGAAACAATATGATCGTATTGTTGAATTGCATGAGGAAGGCTTAAAATCATTAACTGATCTTGAAAATAGGAAGTTGAAAATGCAAAAGGCCAATGCGGAAATGATTGAAGCGGAAAACAAGTTGCTTACCACCCAGAATGAACTAATTAATGCGCAAGTTGAAATGACTTCTGTTGGAGCCCAATTCCGCGATAAAATATCGAAATCGGAATCAGATAAGTTTACCGCAATGTCTAATATGTACGATGCAGAAGCTAAAGTTACTAAGCTTCAAAATCAGTACATGAATTATTCTGTTAGAACAGGTTTGTACTACATTACGGCTCCGCAGAATGGTTATATAACCAAAGCTATTCAGTCGGGCCTTGGCGAAACAATAAAAGAAGGTTCCGAAATCATCAGCATCATGCCTTCAGAGTACGATCTGGCAATTGAAATGTTTATAGACCCAGTAGACCTGCCTTTAATTAAAAAGGGGGAACAGGTAAACATTCAATTTGACGGATGGCCTGCAATTGTTTTCTCGGGTTGGCCAACTATAAGCTATGGCACTTACTCAGGGAATGTTTATGCGATTGACAATTTCATTAGCGATAATGGGAAATATCGAGTTCTGGTTAAACCCGATGAATCAGAGCATGCCTGGCCAGATGCATTGAGGGTTGGTGGAGGAACTTCAAGTTTACTTCTATTGAATAATGTACCAATTTGGTATGAGTTATGGCGAAACTTCAATGGTTTTCCGCCAGACTATTACCAGCCAAAAGATTTTAGCAAGGACCTTAAAAACAAGTAAATATGTTCAATCAATTTGCACCTATTTTAATAGCGTTATTAGTAATCGGGAATTCCTCATATTGTCAGGTCATTAGCTTCAACCAATACATGGATCAAGTGCGTTCAAATCATCCTGTAGTGAAGCAAGCGGACATTCAACTAGAGCTTGGTGATGCAAGCGTTTTATTTGCTCGCGGATCATTTGATCCAAAAATTGTCTCCTCATTGCGCGAAAAATACTTTTCGGATGAGCAGTATTATAGTGAGTTGAACGCGGCTGTTCAAGTTCCAACTTGGTTTGGAGTCCAATTGGAAACAGGATTCGACCAGAACATTGGGAATTACGCTTCTCCAAACACCGCTACCAGCTCCAGTGGGCTGTTATATGGCGGTGTTTCAGTACCTATAGGAAAGGGATTAATGGTAGACCGCAGAAGAAACGAATTAGCTAAAGCAAAAATTTACCGAGAAAGTACCGGTGCCATTCAGGCAGAAATGAAGAATCGATTATTCCTTGATGCCGCTAATGCATATTGGGATTGGTACGAAGCGTGGAATCGGAAAAGCATTTACGAGGAAGCGGTTAAAACAAGCTTGCAACGGTACAATGGCGTTAGAAGTAGTGTAGAACTTGGCGACCGTTCTCCAATTGATTCAGTTGAGGCAAAAATTCAACTTCAGAATAGACAGATCCAATTACAAGAGGAGACCGTTAAATCAATAAATGCTCGAATTCAAGTTTCACGATTTTTATGGCTTGAAGGAATGGTGCCGCTCGAACTAAAAGAGGATGCAACACCGGAGAGTCGTCAGGCTCTTTCAAGTCTACCTATGGATGAGTTAATGCGAGACTCACTTGACAAACTAATTGAGAATCACCCAAGTTTACGAATGCAGTCGTTTGAAATTGCAGGACTTAATCAAGAGATGAAATATAAACGGGAACAGCTAAAACCAAAATTTGATTTAAAATATAGACCATTGAGTTCACCCGGCTCCGAATTCTCATTTCAGAATTATAGTTGGGGAGTAGATTTGGCATTTCCGATATTCTTAAGAAGTGCTCGAGGTCAATTAGCGATGACAAAAATTAAAAAGGATCAATCCAGTTTTAAGCTGATCGATAAGACAATGCAAGTGCGAACAAAAAGCAATCAATCTTTTAATAAATGGAAACTTTCCTACGATCTTTATTTTCAGCAATCTTCTGTTGTTTCTAATTATAAGATCATGTTTGATGGCGAAACTCAGCTCTTTAATGGAGGTGAAAGTTCCTTGTTTTTAGTTAACCAAAGAGAGCTTGCATTTATTAAATCAAAACTCAAACTTAATTCTATGATGACCAAGAATCAGAAAGCGGTTATAGAAACAAAATATAATGTCGGGAATCTTTACAAATAATGTGCAAACATATGGCCTGAACTTTAAAATCGTGAAGGCAAATAAACTTAGAGATTTATAAGTAAAAACTGGAATATGGAACAATTAGTTACATCAGAATTTAAATTAGGAATAATTGCAGGAGGACAGCTGGGAAAAATGCTGACGTTGGCCGCAAGTAATTGGGATATTATTACCTACGTGTTGGATCCTTCAAAGGCTTGTCCGGCTTCTAATACCTGCAATGAATTTGTACAAGGAGATTTTACTTGTTTTGACACGGTGTATGAATTTGGTAAGAATTTAGACATGATTACGTTGGAAATAGAAAGGGTGAATACGGAAGCGCTTAGTAAGCTAAAATCGGAAGGTAAAAAAGTGTACCCTGATCCAGATATTTTAAGAATAATTCAAGATAAAGGCCTACAAAAAGAGTTTTATTATCGTAAAGGTCTTCTCAGTTCTTCTTTCCAATTATTTAAAACTAAGGAAGCTATTATTGCCGCAGTAGATAGTGGGCGGCTAACGTTTCCTTTTGTTCAGAAAGCCAGGCGGGATGGTTATGATGGTAAAGGTGTTCACATAGTGAATGAAGCAAAAGATTTAAAACATCTCCTGACTGCCGATTCGGTAGTGGAAAATAAAGTCTCAATTACAAAAGAAATCGCGGTGATTGTTTGCAGAAGTACCACTGGTGAAATAAAAACGTTTCCTGCTGTTGAGATGGAGTTTAATGCAAAAGCCAATTTGGTTGAGTTCTTGACGTGTCCAGCAAAGCTTACTGTAAGTCAGGAAAGTGAAGCAAAAAATCTTGCTATTTCGGTAATCAAAAACCTGGACTACGAAGGAATATTGGCAGTTGAGATGTTTTTAGACAAATATGATAATGTAATTATCAATGAGATAGCTCCGAGGCCCCACAATAGTGGGCATCACACTATTGAAAGTGCATTCACTTCACAATATGAACAGCATTTACGAGCGATTTTTGGATTTCCACTAGGTAGTACCGAGATAAAATTACCTGCGATAATGATTAACATTTTGGGGGAGCCAGGTTATGAAGGATTAGTCAAATATGATGGGCTGACTTCCTGTATGGCTATTGAGGGAATTAAATTTCACATTTATGGTAAAAAAACCACCAGACCATTTCGAAAAATGGGTCACGCAACTGTGCTGGATCACAATATTGAAAAGGCGAAAGAAAAAGCAAAATTTATCCAACAAAACTTAAAAGTTATAACATGAAAGCAAAAGTAGGTATCATAATGGGTTCAGACTCAGATTTGCCAATAATGAAAAAGGCAGGGCTATTCTTGCAAAAAATGGGCGTTGAAGTTGAAGTTACAATTGTGTCAGCTCATCGAACTCCAGAAGTCCTTTATACGTATGCAAAAAATGCTCACAATAGAAATGTTGAAGTAATTATTGCGGGAGCTGGGGGAGCTGCACACCTACCCGGTATGGTCGCATCGCTATCTCCTTTACCCGTAATTGGTGTTCCTATTAAATCTTCGAACTCAATAGACGGTTGGGATTCTATTCTCTCAATACTCCAAATGCCAAAAGGTGTTCCTGTAGCCACGGTAGCATTGAATGGAGCAGAAAATGCAGGTATTTTAGCTGCAAAAATACTATCGATTGAAAATAAAGACTTAAGAAATCAAATCATCACATACAAGCAGAGCTTAACAGAAATGGTAGAAGAGAAAGTGAAAAAGTTAGCAAAGGTTGGTTTTGAAAATTATTAGACACTTAATTTAGCTGAAGACTAGAAAAATAGGTTTTGTTTCACTCATGTTACAAACTTACTGTAGAATAGAACGGATGGATCTATAAAAATATTCATTGTTTTATGCTGGCTTTTTATTCTAAATCATCGTCTCCGATTCTGTCAATTAGAACATCAATTTCTCTAATTGTCGTTTTTCTTTTCTCTTTTGCTTTTAAAATGATTTCAGGGGTATTATTTGAATTTGCAAATTAGGTGTCCAGAGCATAAACAGGACCAAAACCCACTAGGGTTGCTGGATGTGTTTTACGGGCACTTCCTCAAGCACGGCCAACATTAATCGATTCCGGCCTTTATAGCTCTGTAGTGAACGCCTTTGGCAAATAATAGAACCTTGATTCCCCTAGGGGAATACGTATTGAATGAAAAACAAGCTGCGAGTGGGTCATTTGACTTCGATAAATTGAGAAGACTCGAAATCCGCAGAAATATCCCATAAATTACCCTGTAAGAAGAATTCTATGGCTAAATCGCAACTCACTAAAATTGAACGCGTTAAGTAGCTCTAGTGGGTTTTGGTCCTGTTTATGCTCCGGGGACCTTGGATCAATAAACAGATGTAATAGACCAATGTGGCGGTACCAAGTTGTACAGACGCAAAGGCTATTTCCATATTACCTATCATTAACGTTTCTGGATCTGGATGCGTCAAGCTACCTCCATTTTCTGCCCAATTGGCGAAATGATATTTTTTAGATATATACACGCATCCTAATGCCATTAACATATTTAAAATAAATAAGCCTTGCATGAGCTTATACTTTAATATGATGTTAGAAACAAAAATTAAAGTTGGAAGAAATAAGATCGTGTAGAAAGTCTGAAAGCTTGTAACTCCTGAATTATTAAGTCCTTCGCCCCACATTGTACGTCTTCAAACTAATGTTTACCAGAGATAATTAAAGTTAAGTCATAAATTTAGTCTTTGCAACAAGTGTTGTTTTCTTCTTTTTTTCATTGTTTTTAGTTTAACCTTTTTCCTTTGTTCTAGAATGTGTTGTCCACGTCCGAAGTAGACATCAGCTGGGGTAAGATTCTGAATCGATTCATGATATCTCTGATTGTTATAGTATTCCACAAATTCTTCAAGCCTGTTTATTAGGTCTCCTGGTAGGTAATAATTTTCAAGTTTTACAACGTTTTTCATAGATCTGTGCCATCGTTCTATTTTACCTTGAGTCTGCGGATGCATTGGTCTTCCTCGCACGTGACTCATCCCTTTGTCTTGAATGTATTCAGCAAGTTCTGAGCTGATGTAACAAGAACCGTTATCACTTAGCAGTCTCGGACTATTGTTCTTGTCTAAGCCAGCTTTTTCTAAAGCGTTATCAAGCGTTCTGGTAACATCATCAGCTTTCATATTTGATCATAATTCCCAGTGCACAATATAACGGCTGTAGTCGTCTAAAACAGTAGATAGATAGTACCAACCCCATCCGACTATTTTAAAGTAGGTGAAATCAGTTTGCCACATTTGGTTCACACGAGTTGTTTTATCCTTGAACTCATTTGCAGCCCTCATCACAATATATGCTGGAGAAGTAATCAGCCCCCTTGACTTAAGGATTCTGTACACTGCTCTCTGAGATAAAGTAGTGCTTCTGGTCTATCATTCGGTAAGCAAGCTCTCTTGGTGATAGTTCTGGTACTTCTAAAGCGAGTTCAACTACTTCATTTCTAACTTGATCAGGTATTCTATTCCACTGACTATTTGAAGCACGTTTCTTAGGAGCAAGACCATCATAGCCTTGCTTGGTGTACTTTCCATACCAATTGTAAAACGTTCTTTTTGATATTTCCAGCTCTTGAAGTGTTCTATTCACTCCAAGTTCAGAGTCTTCAACCAATTGGATGATCTCGTATTTTTCGTTTTGAGTAAAGCGCATGTACTTTTTGAACTTTATTCTAGACCATGCAAGCTTTTTTTGAGTACTCTAATCTCAAGCGCTTGCTCTGCTACCACAAGCTTTAGGGTGTTAGATTCATCTTTGAGACCCTTGACTTCCCCGGTATTAGCTTCACGTTCTGTGTCTCCGTTTAAACGCTTTTTTCCGGCCTCAATGAAGTCCTTGCTCCAACGATAATAAAGTGCTGGTGCTATGCCTTCAATGCGACAGATCTCAGAGATAGATTCTTCCCCTTTTAATCCTTCAAGAACTATTCTGATCTTTTCTTCAGAGCCAAACTTTCTTCTAGTTTGTCTTCTAATATCTTTGACTACTGCTTCTGCAGTTCGTTTTCTAGGTCTTCCTACTTTTCCCATTTTATTTACTTTTTAAGATTTGATAAAGCCTTGAAAGACGTCTTTCAAGGTAATAAACGATTACTTAACTTTATCTCTTAAGCAGTAAACATTAGGCTGACGTTTTACAGGGTTCTGTACTTTAGGTTTTGTTGTGCGCTGGCTTTTTATATTTTCTTTTCACCAGTGTAGTTGCAGAGCTTCATCTGAACCAGGTTCAACTTTCAGTTCATTTCTGCAATATTGAATGGTCTCATTAATTGTCTTTTTAATGTTGCTGTAGTCCTCTATAGGTTGCCCGTTATATGTCGGGGTCGCGTCCAAATTTGCTAATAAAGCATTAAATGCCTTTTCAAAAAGCTCAGCGGTTTTCGGGTCGTTACTAACTACTGCATAATTTAGTCTTAACGCATCATAGGGTCCATGATGATGGTAGACTTCTTCTCCATTGACTATAGGGAATAACCATACTTTGACAAATCCGTCATCTGGATCATTTTTGATTCCAAAATAATCGTCAGCTTGTTCAAAATTTAAGTCCTGAAGGTTTTGAAATACTCTACTGTTAGGTGGGAAGTTTGGGTTCTCGAATCCAACAATTAGGAAAAGGTCACCAAATGTTGGTTTGTCTGAGTTAAAATTAAAGTCAATACTTATTCCTTCAAATGCTAAGGATTCCATGTCGGGGGCTTGAGAGTCCATAGCTTCGTTATTTTGTCTGATTCCATTGCAACCTAAAAGTCCAATTGTAATGAATATAAAAACCAGTCGTTTCATTTTTTTCGCTTGCGCACAATGTTTGGAATAAAGATAGTGCTCTTGAGCTTGCGAGAGGCATTAGCTTTATTTCTTGTTAGAAATAGTTCTCTCTTTTAATTGGAAATTAATTCAATAATTTTAATCGACAAATTCTTCGCTAATTCGTGCACCATCAACATAAACTGCCTTGTAAGTTACTTTTCCGTCCTCATCATATTGAATATGCTGACCATTTCTGACCATTTCCTTGGTCAACTCTTGTATAGCAAACAATCTATCTGGCGTCCAAAAAGTCTTTTGAAAGTATTTTTCCTTTTTTCTATCGTATTCGGTTACACGAAGAATGGAACCTTCGTTCTCAACAAGGGAATCATATATAATAAAGTCTCCAATTTTTCCAACAGCCTCATAATGAAGGTCAAATTTGAAGACCTCTCTCTCAATTTGTTCAAGAAATACTTCATCAGATAGGTCCTTTAGATTGGAAGAACATGCATATAACATTCAAAGGCAAATAAGGTATGGGCTCAATCGATGCATCGTTATTGTTTCTAACGTTTGAGTAAAATTAGGCATAGATGCCGCGCTATGCAAGTAGTGAATTTTACTCATTTGTTATGCTCAGTTTTTTGAATCGCCTCATCACGGAGCTACTGATGTTGCTCTTGGGATGATGAGGTAATTTCCCAACTCAATAAAATCAGATGTGAGAGATAACTTATTTCCAGACAAATTCTTCATTGAGTTTCCCAGAATAACGGTACGACTGCTTCATAAATAATCTCGAAGAAATCGAACAAATTTTGGGTTTCTTCGTAATTCCAAGCTCTTTCCTCTGAGCTGATTTCATTACCATAGTCAAGTTCTATATCTCTCCAAATGATTTCTGAATCGCAGATATAATATGAACCTTTGCATACTATTCCTCCAGTAAACTGTTTATCATAACTTTCTTTGACGATAATAGAGCCTTCATGTTCATACGTATGCTCAATCCAAATTGAATCAAGGTCATTTTCGTTGAGCTGAACGCCATTCTGTCCAAGTGATATATATTCTTCACTCTGGCAGTAAATCAATTCATTTTTAAAGACGACAAAATAGTAATTGACTGAACCAAAATAACTGCCTGTATGTGTTGTATAACTTATTGCAAAGTTCATTGAATCTTTTCCAATGTTTTCCTGTTCAATGAAGACATTCCAATCTAATCTTTCATAACTCATTCCAGTTAGGTAGTTTAGGTCGTTCTGTTTAAAGAACAACGAATCTTCCAGTATACGCAGTATTGAATCTACTTCGTCTAATTTATTCTGTGCAAATAGGCTGGTAGCACTAAATGTTGCATATAAAATAATTAATAATCTCATCCTCTTATAATCTACGAATTTAAGCAACTAGCCTGAAACTTAGGATCTCAGAATTAGGAATTGGCACTTATAGTTTAGAATCAGGTCATATTGGCTTAGCGACTTTTCCACATCATTCGAAGACCTTCTGAGGTGATTCCATGATGGGGATAAGAAGCCATGCTCAATTGAGCATAACGTTCTGCTAAACTGCGTTTTAATGCAGTTTAGGTTTTGTTAGCATACGTTTTAATTATTTAGTTTCTCATAATACAGATATGTTACTCCTCCTTGAGATGTCTGACTTCCAACATATCTAACCGGTAATACCTGTATTAGAAATTTTTCTCCGAAAGAAAAAATAACACCAAAATCAGTATCTTTAAACCGTTTCTTTTTTACTTTTCTGAGAACTTCATCATTGCCAAGCGAAATAAATTCTTTGTATATTTTTTCACCAGAAAAGATTTCGTTAGTCGTCCCTTTAGAGTAAACAAATTGATTAACTCTGTTACCTTTTGAATAAGTAAATCGTTTGAATTTTTTGCTACCAACAACTTCACTCCAACCTCCTGTTTGAGTATAGAGAAGTTTGTAATTAGCTGTTGTATCAATTTTTTTATCTCCTGGAAAAAGAAAAATTTCTTTTTCTAATTTTTTTATCTCCTTCTTCAAATCACAATCATTGTTCATTTTCACTTGAGATAAGACAGTAGAAAAGCAAAAAAGAATGAGAGTTATGGTAATTATCGATTTCATGATTATATGTATGCCTAACGTTTGGAATAAAGATAGTACCTCCTGAGGTAACGAAGGGTATTAGCTTTATTTCTTGTTGGCATTAGTTATTCGAGTAATTCGCCTAATTTCTGATACTCTCCGGATTGGCCGAATGAAGCAGTTGGAACCTTGGCTCCAATTATGGAATGTTTATCGCAGCCAAAGCAAATTTTCGCAATACCAGTTATGTCTGAATTCTTCCTGAAAATTAATACATCCCTATATAGTGGTTCGCACGCAGTAGCAGTATATTCATCAACAATTTTGACTTTGAATAGATCATTTATTAATTCCAGTTTATTGCTGTCAATGTCTTTCTGAATGAAGTTTAGCTTCTCAAGATTATTAATAAATGAAAAATCTTGACTGACAGGATCCATCAGAATAGCCATTAGCATTTTATCAGAATCGGTTAAAGAATCTTGCTCGTAGAGGTCGTATACAGCTTTAGCGTCAACATCTGTAGAATAGTGATGAATAGCGTCAAAGTCAAAAAATGCCTTGTTTTCATATTCATTAATAGAAGCATCATTTTCCAAATAAGTATTAGTTCGATCTGAATCTAATATTGTTTCACCCGAATAATTACAAGAAAATGCAAGCAGAACTATCGATATATAGAGGAGGTTCTTCATATTAATTGATGCCAACGTTTAGTATAAAATATCGTGCATCGGTTGGTTAGGTTGGGTATGCATTTTATACATTGTTAGGAGCAGTTTTTTGTTTTGTTCTTCCAGATAATAGCTTCCCACCAAGCTTAGGAATAATCACTAAAATTAATCCTAATATTATTTGGAAAATAGGTGCCCCATAAATTAGGAATTTATATTTCCATGCGTTAGGTCCAATAACCAAGTCTGCATAAAGAGTGCCGGTTGCGAAACCAGTTATTAGTTTGGATACAGATAAATATAAGATTAGTATTCCTGCAGCCTGAAATAGAACTTGAAGTACCTCCAGTTTACTTACTGTAATCACTTTTCCTTCAGAGTTTGATTTGAAGAATCGACTTGTTAATTTTTCGGGATTTCTCAGGCAAATCCACCCTCCAAAACCAAAAAACACGGTGCGAAGTAAATTGACCAAAAGATAAAGCGTACCTGTGGCACGATCTCCTTCATTTGGTTGAATATACCAAGTCAATGACTCCATCATTCCGAACAAATTTGATACAGATAAAATGGTGAGGTAAATACCAAATCCAATTAGTACAATTTCCAATACTTCTTTTTTATTCATAGGTTTAATTGCTCCTAACGTTTAGTATATGAAGCGTAGCATCCCGCAGGGAGCTATGATTTCATATACAGTGTTGTAAGGCGTTTTCCTTTTATTATTATTAAGATAATTGTAATTATAACCGGTCCAACGAAGAGCAACCATTCATTTGGTTCTTCAATTGTCAAAATCCAAATCCAGGCTTGCAAACCGCCTTCAAGCGAGTTGAACATAACAAAACCAATAATTCCAAGAAATAATAGAATAAAATTAATGACTTCAACTTTTTTCTTTTTGTTTTGTTTAAGGTTCATCCAAAGTCCTACATATCCCAAAATCCCAAATAAGATTGATAGCAGAATTATAACTTTTCTAGGATAGAAATTTGAGATCACATTTACAATGCCAATAATGCTCATGACTATAAAAAATGTCGATGGAATAATGGCTAAAACCGTCAATATTCTGTTAATCATTTCCTTTATCATGCAGTATTGTGGTTAATCCTTAGTATGCCTTACAACGTTTGGTATAAAGCTAGTGAGAAAAGCCGTAGGCCTTTTAGAATATGCTTTATACTTTGTTAGAGAGTGTTAATGTTTCATGAACGGAACAGTTTGATGTACTATTTTCGGTTTTAGGTTGACGTTAAGTCTTGAAATTAGATCGTCAAAGTTTAGAAGATAAGAGTTCGAACGAATAATTTCCCCATCGGTCAGAGTTATAGAGTACCAGTGGTGACTAAGAAGTTGGACAAATCCTCTATTATCAATATTTCGGTACAATTTAAGTTCCTTAATTTGATCCCTGTACAATGTGATGGTTTCAGAGGAGCCGCTAATTTGAATTTCATTTGTTCCGATTACAATTTTCTTTATCTGATTTTTAATTCTAAAATTAAAATACACAATTAGTGGCGGGATTGTTACGATGCAAGCGCAAAGAGAGAACCATAAAATCACTTCTGAGGAATCAAATTGGTCCCGAATTGCTAACAGCATAATGGCAAGAGTAATTGAAAATTGGATGGCCAAAAAAATCCATATAAGAAACGACTTCTTGAAAGTTGAGCTGCTGCTCCATATGATTTCATCGCCTCTCATTATGCTCTCTAACGTTTGGAATAAAGATAGTGCTCTTGAGCGAAGCGAGAGGCATTAGCTTTATTTCTTGTTAGGCTTAGTCTCTTTGATCGGAGTATCTGATTTTTCTGGTAAAGACTTTTCTGAGCTGCCCGTCAATGTGAACCTCATATCTAATCCAATTGTTACGATCGTCATAGGTGAAGTAATTATTTGAGTTCCAAGACTCTGATTTAATGACTAAATCTTTTTTATTGTAATGATAGCTGGTGGTATCAATTCCGTCATGACGTACCGTTATGACTAAATTTCCACGCTGATCGTACTTGTTTTTTTCTATCGACCTTTCTTTTGTCTCGCCATAAACATTCTCGTATTTATCCCATTTGTGGATTAGATTCCCAACGGTATCGTATTCGTAATGAATGTAAAATGTATCCACTCGCACACCCGACAATGTCTTTTTCTCTAGTACAAGTTCATTCTTGTAGTTGTAATAAAACCAGTTCTGAGTCTCGTGCAATACACTATCGCTTGCATCCATTAAACGCTCTCGTTTAGATTCGAGTCTTGAATCATCATATTTTAATTCAGTTACTCGAATTGAGGTGTCACTTTTTCCGTTAATTAACACGACCCAATTTCTTCGTTCCAAACTGTTGGTGAGGGTATGATGAAATTTGGCAGTTGTGTCGTGTTCACGGCTGATGTCATAACCACGAACAATTTCTCCCGATTCAAAATGATATTTTGTAAGATAAAAGTCAGATAAGGAATCACGCATGTAAATTTTCATCCAATTCTGGTCGTATACTGTTGAATCTCTCATTATTTCCAATCCCTCAGGTGTTGAATAAATGGATTTTGTACGGGCACCGTATTCATCAAACCACATTTGAGTTATTGAGCTTTGTTGATGCTCATTGAAGGCTGGTTTGATCTGATTATTAATTACCATGTAAACAGCATTCTTTGGGAGAGTATCCCCATAGGTGTCTACCCATACCCATCTTTCCTTACCGCCCTGACCATAGTAGATGAAAGAATAAAGGAAAGATACTAGAATGAAAAAAGTGTGCCTCATGTTCGTATAATGAACGTTATTAAAAAGGATACTTGATTAAGCCTAACGTTTGAGCTAAAGTACGGAAAACGGTTGGGTAGGCTTGGGTTCTGTACTTTAGGTCTTGTTAGGCACTTTCTATTAGTCCTTTCTCGAACATTCCTTTTGAAAGTTCTTCTTCAAGCTCTGATTCTGTGAATTTGTTTTTGAAAAAATCACGATTAATTGCGGATGTTGGAAAAAGAGCTGTTCGAGCCTTCAGGTCATGGTTATATATAAAATAATTAATCCAACTGGCACCTTCCGTAATGAACAATCCATAGTATGATATAGTTTGTCCTAATTTAAATGACTCGAATATTTGATCTCGTTCAAAATGGAGCGTCACTGTTCCAGAGTCATGTCCAGCTCTCATATAACCATCAGATGCTAAACAATCAAGACTCAATTCAAGCATGTTGTATTTTTCCTCTCGAAATACTTCAGCAGCCTCTCCATGCCTTGTCAGATTGTTGTCTTTATCAAAACATCTAGTCCAAGTTTCAATTTCGTAATGCGAAATTTTTCCATTTATGAATCGGAGTGAGACGTCCTGATCAAAAAGCTTAATTGATCTTTTGCTTTTAGATTTAGGAGCTTTTGATTTAAAGATGCCCATTGATTGTGCCTAACGTTTGGAATAAAGATAGTGCACTTGAGTTTACTCAATGCATTTGCTTTATTTCTTGTTAGCTTTTCGTATTTTCTTATAGTCTTTCAATATGAGCTTTTATACCTATTTTACTCAGGAAAGAACGAAATGATTCGAATTGTTTACCGCAATATAGTTGCAGTTCACTGTGACTTACGCTTGCTGCGTTGCAAATAAGGCAAATTTCTAGATATCCTAGTAAGTTGGAATCTTCATCCAGAAAATGAACACAATGATGGGGGGCATAACAATCTGAAATTGCAGAATAACCATGAGGTTTTTCATATGCTTTAATAAGCGCATAAAGTTCATTTTTCTCTTCAGTTCTTAAGGTTAGAGTTTCATTAAAATCATTAAATCCTATTCTACCATCTATTTCAATTTCAATGATCGTATCATCTAGGCTATTCCCATATTTCTCCGTCCTTGTATCAAAATAGCTTACCACTTGAATTTTGTCAATTTTGTCCTCAAAAGGTAAATTCAACACGGAATCGACTGAGGGAACGCAATCAATAATATTTCCAAGAATATCTTCATTACTCCTATCGGGAAGCGGGTCCGCTGTAGAGTCAAGTGCATCTATGAGAATTTGCTCAGACTGCTCATTAGATTCTGTTTTACATGCAACAATAAAAAACAGCAAAATCGTAATTGATATATATGATTGCATAGTCTATGGAAGCTAACGTTTGGAATAAAGATAGTGCTCTTGAGCGAAGCGAGAGGCATTAGCTTTATTCCAAACGTTACAACTGCATTCTATACGACTCAGACCGTTTCACCTTAGCTTCACCACAACCTTCTTCATAGCTACCATGAAGACTAACAGTTCATCTGTGCGGTCTGGCTATGACCTAAAAGAAATAGAGCTATCCGAACGTGCAGATAGTGGCTACGCTTTTTTTCTATCTGGCTTCATATGACTACAGTCCCTGACTCTGACGTCTTAAAATGGGGCTTTTCCCGTTCTTTCGGAGATACTCCCATCCTTTCCTGCAATTCCGGGTTGTCCATTTTTCCCATGTTGATCATATAAACAGTTATAACATCTCCCGCCTTGGCCAGCCGGACCGGCAAGGCCTCCATTTACGTACCCCGTAAATTTGAAAGAACTTCCCTTTACATTTGGATCTTTGATGACGGTAATGGTTCCTCCATTGGTACCATTCCCTCCATTTCCTCCCGGGCCTGGACGTTCTTTTACATCATCCGGATATTTATCACAACAACCTTCTCTTCCAGGCATCCCCATCGATCCATTTGCGTTAACCACTAACGACCCACCTTCTCTTAATCTGACATATCGATCGTTTATTTTACATTGAAACAGGGTCTCGCCTGTTTCAGAATGTTTAATTTTTTTCACATAAACGGAGATGAAACCTGAGCCAGGGAATTCAGATGTTCGCTCATATACAATAGGTAGGTTCAAAGTAGCCTTTCCACTTCCTCCATACTTAGATTCTATCGAAATGTTTGTAAGATCATTTTCACTAGGTTTAGCATCGCCTTTAAATGATGCTTCGGCATTGTAGCAATGGCAATGCCCTCCCCATTTCCCGACATAATACTCGCTCCCAATTCCTGAAAAGTGAGGGTAATCTGATTTGAAATCTTCGATATACAAATTACCACCAACATTTTGTGTCTTATCCTTTGTTCCGTCTGCTAGAGTAACTTCCAGTCCAAATTTGATGGAAGAACCTACTTCAGCTGCTTTAGGTATGCTCCCCATATGAACAATCTTGATGTCTGTTACGGTTTTCCCTTCTAAGCCATACTTAGTTCGATGGGCTATTTCTGCTTGTTTGAGAGCTTCTCTGTCAGCAGCAATGCGCACATCTCTATAATCTCGATAAGCCTGTATTTCTTTACGCCATGCCTTTACACTTTTCCCTTTATCACCAATAACTTTGTTAATCCACTTTACTTGATATTTACTATCTACGCTGTATTCTACGATTGATTTATCTGTCAAGTAAATAATGTGCATCGCATCCTTAAAGTATGCTTCTGTAAAATTACTAGCTTCATAGTCGTATGGTAGGTAGATTTTCGGCTTTTTAATATCGCCATTTTCTAACCTATCTCCACCCAGATGGATTGCAATTACATTACCCGCTGAGTCCTTTATAAAATTTGCTTGAGTAATACCTCTTCGCTCAAGTTTTCCATCAAACGAAGGGGGTTTATAATTTGTCTTTGAGCATTGTTCCTCCCAACGCGTGGCAATTTCTTTGATACTTTCAATACTGGCTGGTCCATCTTTAGGATTTTTTTTCTCTTCAGATTTTTTCCTTTGTTCTTCCAGTTTTTGGGCCACTTTCTCCTTTAAAGTTTGAGAGGTCCCATTTAAAGATGTAAGAGTCAGTGCAAGCATTACTAGCCCAAGAAATATTTTCATCGTGATTGTTTTTTATTATATACAGACAATGGTAAGACTATGGTCTTATAGACTAAAATTTGTTTTATGAACTAGCGAAATCGATTTATAAGCGTTTTACTTTTTAAGTATCCATCATTTCAAATATTGAATAGAATTCATTGATTCAACTTCTACTATATAAATTCTTGGACTAAAGTTCTCCAAGGAAAATGATGTTTCTCTTTCCGCCCACAACAACGCACCGGACAGACTAAAAACCTTGACTGCTCTTACTCCACTTTTGGTTTTTAACGAAAGGTTGGTTAACAGCGGATTGGACATACCCGTACCTGAGAAATTGCTGGTTGTTCAATCCAATGAAAAAAATGAGTTTTACGAGGATGATCTCTCTTCGAACTTTTCTAACTGATTTTTGGAAACTTTAGCCGATAAGTCATTGGTCATTTTTACATCACCGAATCTTGGGTTGAACTTTAAAACATGTTCAATATTGAGAATCCACGAACGATGGGAACGAAAAAACGTGCTATTCTCAGGAAGTAATGACTGGAAGTACTTAAGATTTCTACTTATTAAAAAAGGCGAGTCATTCTCTAAATGTACTTTGCTGTATGCTCCGCTGGCCTCAATAGCTATAATTTCCTGAAGATTTAAAATTCGCTTACTCACTTGCCCATCACTCAATTCTGAAAGAACAATTTTACCCATTTCCTTTCCATGAATTGAGTTAAGTAATAGTTGGTAGTGTTCAATTTGACTTTTTTGCTTCAGCCTTTCTTTCGCTTTGCTAATTGACTCACTTAACCTATTTCTTTCCACCGGTTTTACGATATAATCTATCGCATTGATCTCAAATGCCTTAATCGCGAATTGATCGTAGGCGGTAACGAAAATAATTTCAAACGTGAGTTCATCGAAAAAATTAACGATTTCATACCCTGCATAGTCAGGCATTTGTACATCTAGAAAGACTAGATCCGGTTTAAACTCTTTAATACTAGAAACTGCTTCTGGAATATCCTGACAGAGCGCAACGATATCAAGCTCAACATCATATCTAACTAAAAGATTTTGCAAGACGTTACGAGCGGCAAGCTCATCGTCTACTATTATTACTTTTAGTTTGTTCATCTTGTAAAATTCATGAAATAATAATGATAAATGACAAGCGATTTATCAAAGTGCTATAGTATTTTATAAGTTAAAATTGAGGTCTATGCGGTATGATAACTTCAACTTGTGTACCAATCGGTTCCTCCCCTTCATAAAGATCAAGAATAGTATATTTTCCAATTTCTTCACCAAGTTTCTGATTTAATATATCTAGTCTTTTCTGGATGGCACCCAGAGCAAAGGATTCGTGCTTAGATACCTGCCTCGTTTGGATTTCTTTACCTCTCTTCCTTCCAACACCATTGTCGATTATAATACACTTCAATTGATCCGTTAGTCTAAATTCGATTGATAACTTTTTCAGACCCTTTCTGTGAATTAATCCATGCACCAGGGCGTTCTCGATAAACGGTTGGATTAGAAGTGAAGGGACTTCAATTTCTTGATCTCCTTCATAATCAATTGTGAACTGGAAATCTTCTCCAAACCGAAGCTTTTCTAAGGATAGATAAATATCAATAAATTCTAATTCCTTTTCTATTGGTATGTAATCTACATTGGAGTAATTAAGTGTATTTCTGACAAGCTTTGCAAACAATGCTATGTAGTCGTAAGAAGTATCAGTTTGTTCGCGTAACACCAGATCTTGTATTGAATTAAGCGAATTAAAAATAAAATGGGGGTTCATTTGTGATCTGAGCGCTTTAAGTTCTAGCTCTAACTTATCTGTTTGTAATTTCTGTTCACCCAAGCGCCTTTTTTGCTCAGCCGCTACCCTTCTTAACCAGATTCGAAACACGATAAAGGCAATAAGTATGAGCACCAATGCTACTAATGAATAAAACCACCAGGTTTGCCAAAAGGGAGGTTTAATTACAAAAGGATAGACGATTGGTTCTGACTTGTAATTTCTATAATTAACCCTTAATTCAAATTGATATTGACCCGGGGCCAAGGCATTAAACTCAATTTCGCTACTGGTCGCATCCAAATTTTTCCACTCAATGTTCGACCCAATTAATCGATACTGAATTTCAGCATCTGTTTCAAATTCTATCCCTCTGAAATCGAAATTAACCGTTAATCGATTTTCGTTATACTTATGATGGGTCGTTACACCATTTGCTAGTGTGGAATCAGCAAGCTTGACCGAGGAAACATTCAGCCTGAAATCAAGCGTTTTCTCAGATTGATTTAAGGGCAATGAGACTATCTGATCATTGGATACCATCCAGAGTTTACTTCCATACAAGGTAAAATCGGCAACGGAACCATTCGTTATACCCTCTGCAGTGCCAATTGATGTCCAATGATCGGTAGTTAAATCAATAATTTGAAATCCACTTTTATGAGAGACATATAGCTTCCCTCCACGCAACAAAGTTTTACGGACATAATTATCGCTCAGCCCTTTATTGCTGTCAATTCTATCTTTCACTTTCCCCCCAATTATTTTTAAAACACCAAACGACTGGGAAGCACACCAAATGAATCCATCCGCGTACATGAGGTGATTGCAATTAATTGATTTTCCATTAATGTAAATTGCCTCTTCCTTCCCTTCTTCACTAACATAAATGAGTCCTTCGGGAGTTTCGTAATACAGCTCTTTCGATGCAATATCATATGCTACGGCTTTACAACGAAAAGAAGTATTGGAATATCGATCCCAATCTCTTGAAGAATCTATGGGCTTCCAGTTTAAATGATCTGCACCTGTACCAACACGAAAAACGCCTTCGGAACCAGCAATAATTGCCGTGTTTTGGTCCACTCGAGATACTCCCTTAATCACACCATAGGATCCCGTAAAATGGTTTAGTACAGAGGGATTATAGAGAATTGATTTATGGATAGAGTCAATTTCGAAATTTACTCCCTCAACATAGTATAAATTGGTTCTTTCGAGTATACCATTAGACTTATAAATTGTGGTTGCTTGAGGTGAAACATTATGAATCGTGCCTTTTCTATTCACTGCAATAATTCCCTCTGGGCCAGCACAGATTCCAGTAAAGTAATTTTCTTGATAAGAATGAATCATACTTCCACTGTTGGGAATTGCAATTACACCTGAGCCGAATGTGCCAAGGTATATTGTCCCATTTTCAGACTTCGTAATGCAGGAGATGAAATGTTCCTTAAATAAGAGGGGACTTACGACTAACGAATCATTTGATAGATGTATGCTCTTCACACCATTCGTTTTGCTCAAAGACCATATTTCATTTTCTTCAAATTGGACAAAAAGTCGAACATTTAGATCATGTTTAGAGGTTATTTTTTTCCTGGAATTTGAAAACTTTCCAGAAACTGATATTGTAATTAAGGAATGATCCAAATAGGCAGGAAACTGTTTCGAATCGCCCTCTTCCAGATCATCAATAATTTCCCCACTATTTGGAATCGACACCAAAGAATCATCAACTAGACTTAGAATTTCCTTATTGAACACGGGGGGGAATAGAATCCGATCCCGATCAAAAGAATTGAAAAAATAGGGTATTCCATCTGCAGGTCGGTAAATAGCCTCCCATTCCTTTGAATCAAATCTCAGAAAAGCTTTGGAGCGCGCAATAATTCGATCTTGATCATCAAAAGTAAATTCGAAAGCTGAACTGAGATGTTCATTTGGAAGTTGGGTATAAAGAACCAGACCTTCACCTTCCAATTTAAAAATCTGACCAGCTAGATTACTACAGTAGAGCTCTCCTACTCCATTTTCTGCCAATGAAAACAAGGAGCTACCATGTTGTTCTGGTGCAGGATTTAATAGTTGAAACTTACCATGTTTATATACATACAAACCGTGGTTAGTGGCTGCATACAATTGCTTGGCGGAGGTTTCTAACAACGAATAGACATGAGTATTTGAAAATTCTTTTGCGCCAATTGTGAAATGAGATGGTTGCTGTGCAATTCCTACACTATATGCCGAAACCCAACAGAAAATTATCACCATCAAAATTCTCATAAAGTCACTTTCCTTAATGATCTGCTGCGAAGATGATGATTAATATGGCTAAATACTCTAACAGTTTTGTCTAGTTTGCAGATTTTTTTTACAAGCACCGAAACTTTGATAAGTTAATGGTAGGAATGCCGAAGTGGGCGACTATGGTAAAACTAGGCTGAACCAGATACTTTAGGAAAAAGTAATATTCGAAATAGTTGAGTAAATAATTTATCGATTCGCACACACGACTTCGTACGGTATAAAACCATGATCTCCAACATATAAACTGTGACAACCACCTCCACATATGAACCTACCAATCCAGAGTGCTCCTGTACTGCTTTTAAGTGTTCACGCTACTGACACTACCGATTTTGTCAATTTTCTGACGCTCAGGAATTTGTGCTCCTCACAGTCGAACCTAAAAGTCAACCTCGCTCCTTCTCTACTTTTCATCGATTTCAATTTTCAGGGTAACTGAATTGGTCACATCTGATTCACCATTGCTTCATTTACATTTAGATTCTGGCTATGGTAGCAATGACCGGATGCTGTGATTGGTTCGGATAGCACCACGAATGTTTGATTCATATCAGTTTCACCGAATTCCCTCTAAGGCCACCAAGGTCGGGAGCTGGTCGCAGTTAGCGTTTCGGATCAGCCCCTAAAAACAATAAACGAATTATCTGTCAGTCTTGTTTTGGTTCTGTAACTCCATAAAAAGCAACGTCCTTCTTATTTTCTACAGCCCACACCGGATTACCATAATCAAAATGCCAATATTCTTTAACGTCCACAACAAAGCCCTCACTGTGAAACAATCCTATAAGTAATTCTCGATTTTTTCTGGCCCCAGCACTAACCATTGGATGATGTGGATAACACTCCTTATTTAATTCAATATCTAAACCTTTATTTGTTCCAAAATCCATTACACAAATATTCCTTTTGTCAAATATCAAGGCATCTACAGCTCCTCCAGTAGCATGCATTGATTTTGTTTCAGGCGCGATAAATTCCGACACCATTTTATCAATTTCTCTATCGTTTTTAAACGGGTATAAGTTTCGCAAAATGGCCGTTTTGTTTTGCCTTATTTTTCTTTGATGATGAAAGGATCGCCAGGCCGATCTTATGATTAGCGTTTTCTCGTCCTTGGCCAATTCATTGCTAATACGTTCTAATTTCGCTACGAGGGGTTCTCTTACGAAATACTGATGATTTGGCATAATTGAAGGTTCGAAAAGTAAATCTAGACCAACTTTTCTTAAGCTAATTAGCGGAGAAAAATCATCTTTGATTTTAACATCTAGAACAGCCCTTTTGTTGAATTTGTCTTTCTTTTCAACTTTTTCACAGTAGATATCTACTTGCATAATTTTAAATAAATTCTTTCGCTACAAAGGAAGAGTTCATGGTTCTGGCCAATGCAGCGTAGTTCGGACTAAATCTAACCTCCTCGCCTACTTCAAGATCTTTGCTATGAGATTTAATTACCATATGATCGCTCGTGGCACCTACTATTTCAAAATCAGATTTAGGTGTAAGTCCGTCAATATTTGTATCCAGATTACCAATTGCCAAAAGCGATCTTTTAATTAACCTAGCATTTGATAATGACATACTTTTATTCTTGGCGCCAGCCTTCCCTACCGGATTAAATTTGAAAGATTTTATTTTTGATTCTATTACTTCTGCAACAATGGTAAAAGCATCCGTAAATAAATTTGGAATTGGCCTTTGATTAAGTGATTCTCGCCCAAGATAAATGGATTCTCCAAGGCGGATATTGTTTATTCGGCCCACATCTGCACTAGATGCAAACCAATTATAATTGGCTGAATTTCCGCCTGAAACCCATTGTAAACTCAGGTTAAATTTAGTTTCAATTCGCCTGCTTAAATCGGATAGTCTCCTCATGCTTCTGGAATCTGGAGATACGCCACCTAAACAAGCTAAATTTGTTCCAACACCAATTAACAGTACTCCCTTAAGTTCCAGCACCTTCACAATTATTGCATCTATTTCTGAAGGAGGAATACCTTCTCGTAAATCACCTAGTTCAATCATTAATATGATCTTATGCACCACGTTAGAAGCTAAGGCTTGCTCTGATAGTTTTTCGATGATAATAAGCTCAGTATTTAAGCTTGTGCCTGCCAGTGCAACAACTTGTGTAACTTCAGAGAGCAATGGGGATCGAATCAATACGAAGTCTGCAATTATTCTGGCGTTTTTAAGCTTTTCCAGGTTTAATATTCTTGAATCTGCCAGTATATTAATCCCGCCTTTAATAAGCGCTTTTGCAATTGTAGGATTACCACTAACGGCCTTGGTAACACCTGATATTTGGATGTTTTTCTTGCCGTAAAGATGAACCAGAAATTGTGTATTGTGGATGATCTTATTTATATCAATTTCAATTCTAGGAGTTCCCACAACAATTCAGGAAATGTGCTTTTCAAGTTTAGGAAAACGATGTGCCAGAGCGCTAATTAATTTATCGCAACCATCAACTAATACATCGCAGGTGGGTAAAATAAAGATCTGTTCGTAATCACTAATTGCACTCTTAAGTTCATCCTTGGTCATGAGTTCATGATTTAAAGTAATTGCGATTACTTCAGTATCGCAAAATGATTCAATAAGTTCAATTTCCTCATCAACCGCTGGTAACGGAATTTCTGGATAATCGCAATGAAACTTTCTTCTTGGGGCATCTTGAATTATTACTGCCCTAGGATAAGCGCCTTTAAGAATCGCTGAAGTAGACGTGAAGGCTGGATGGCTTAACGAACCTTGACCTTCTACTACGATGATTTCTGGTTCATCTTCTGCATCTGCTTTGAGAATAGCATGCTCAATTTCGCCCGAAGCAAATCCTGAACTAAGCATATCTACAGGAACACCGTATTTAGAACCTTGAATTAGCCCTGTTTGTCCCGTAGCTATAAATATAGCGCGAATGCCTTTTTGATTTAACTCTTCCACCAGTTGGAATGCTGTAGTTCTTTTTCCAACGGCACAATCCGTACCCAATACTGCAACTACGGGTGTCTCAAGTTCTCGAATGCTACCGGTAAAACAATGTAGATCTTTTCTACTTGGTGGTTTTCTAAAATCTTGAATCGTCACTTCGCTTTTAATAGCTTCGGACACAAATTCAGGATCATCTGAGAAATATTCAGGTAATCCATTCACAATGTTCATTCCCATTTTCATGGCGCTGATAACAACTCCTTTTTGACCTTTAGTGAGCACAGGGTCTAGCGGAGCAATACCATAGATGAAATATTTCGGAATTGACCCGATGTGTTCAATTGCAGTCAAAATAGATTCGAAAACTCTAATGCCATTTTTAACCCCGTCAAGTAATTCTCCAGCATCAGCAGGGGCCTTCGAACTATCTATAACTCCAAGAATTATAAATTTGTCTGAACGTCTTACTAGTCCATTTGCTACTTTACCATCAATTTCACCTAACTCTCCTTCACTATATATTAATGCTGTTTCAGTCATATTTGGATAAAATGCTGGTTAGTTGGTGTAAATAGAAAATAATACCCGAGGGTTACTAGTATTGTTAATAGAATAGAACCATAAAAGGAAGTCGGAAGAAAAATGACCTTGTGCAAATTGTGAACTGATTTTTGAAATCGGCTTTTTGGATTGGCGATGTAATAGTCATATCGATATCGCTTTAGCATATTATGCCTCTGAATTCCGCGGATTATACATACTACTAGGTGCGATGAAATAAATATGATTGTGATGATGATAAAGGCTTCCATTTCTTGTCTAAACCATATTTAACCTTGCTGTTCATAATTTGCGACAGATACTGAAATATATCTGTTGCCAAAAGTCGTTTCATGCAACTCGTCAATTGCTTGTAATGCGGCTTTAGTATTAGCCATCTCTACAAAGCCAAATCCTTTTCCAATTCCACTAAAATCATCTCGAACTATTCTGGCTGACACCACTATTCCAAATGAAGAAAATAGCTTTGCTAGTTCATGATCTGCGATTTTATGGTTAATGTTTTTCACGTATAAGTTCATCTTATTCAGAGCCATTTAAATCGCTACCTTGTTTTTTGTTATTCCGTTTTTGGACTTTATCTGCTCTTTTTTGCTTCAAAGTTTTAGCGGGAGATTTTTTGCTGGACTTATCTTTTTCTTTCGACATAGTTATGGATCAATTTGTTAATCAATTTATTATTAGGGCCGAAAATGATAAAACTGTAACGTCATATTCGGCCCATATTCCTCATGTTCAAATGGGAATTTAAATAATCAGAGAATTAATCAAATATGCTTGAATTGATGGCTGTTCGCATTACATTTGCTTTTCTATCCCTTACATAATTCACATGTTTTCCAGATTGTCTTATCGTTTACTCTTGAAGTTTTCGTGTACGTCTTCATCTCTTTTACCAAGAAGCTTAAATAAAAAACCGTACCTTTGTACTAAGTCTTAGAGACATTCCTGTCAGATATATTCTTCACTGAATCACTTTTTTCTCGAGCTATCTAGGTAACGGTAAGCAAATTTATCGTGGGTCTACTTTGCGCATGGATTAAAATGTGCCGAATTCGTTTCGTGGACTAAAACAACTTTTTACATACTATTCTGTCCAGCACATGGGCAGAAACCAACTACAAGCGTTCACTAATGAACGCCTTACAATACCAATGACTAATTCTAATAAAACATGGCGCAATCAGCGTTCAAGAAAAAAATCAACCTCAAACAACAACAAATCCAATCGGAAAGCATCTGATCTCGATCCCAGATTGTTGATCAAGGAGGCTTCCGAAAGCACAATAAAACCTTATCAATCCTCGAAGCGAATCGCAGATCTCCCGATTGACCAAATCATTATAGAGCGGCTGATCAAGAAAGGCTACCAACAGCCAACTGAAATTCAGGAGAAAACCATTCAACCATTACTAGAAAAGAAAAACATACTGGGAATTGCCCAAACAGGTACGGGCAAAACAGGTGCTTTTTTAATCCCTGTCCTTCAGCAATTATTAACCAATGGAAAAAAGAAGTCCTATGCGTTAGTAATTGTTCCAACAAGAGAACTCGCTTTACAGGTTTCTGAAGAGTTTAAGACAATGACCCAGGGTCTTGGTTTGTACTCCGCTTGTTTCATTGGCGGCACAAACATTAATGGAAACATCCGACAACTAAGGAACGAAAGTCACCTAGTGGTAGCCACTCCCGGAAGGCTTTTGGACTTGACAGAAAGAAAGGCCATTGACCTGAGAAAATTTAATGTGCTTATTCTCGATGAATTTGATCGCATGCTGGACATGGGCTTTTCAAGGGACGTGGATCGAATTATCAATTTGATGCCGAACCGAAAACAAACCATGTTGTTTTCAGCAACATTAAACAAAAACCAAAAGAACCTTATTGATCAGATTCTCAACAAATATGTTTCGGTAAAGATTACATCAGGAGAAAGCACCACCGATCAGGTTAAACAAGAGATCGTTAAAGTGAAATCGAATGAACATCGATTTGAAACGTTAATTCAACTTTTAAAAGAGGGCGGTTTCAAGAGAGTTATAGTTTTCAACGAAACCAAACACCAGGTCAACAAGCTTTGCGCCAAATTAAACAAGGTTGGAATTATGGCCGCTCAAATACAAGGAAACAAAAGCCAAAACGCGAGACAAAAAGCACTGAATGATTTTAAAAGTGGGCGAGCCAGAGTACTTGTTGCAACCGACGTTGCCGGTAGAGGTATTGATGTTTCAGATGTTTCACATGTCATCAATTATCAACTTCCGCACACCTACGACAGCTATATACATAGAATTGGCCGTACGGGGAGAGCCGGTAAAAGGGGAACCGCGCTAACATTTGTAAATGCTGACAATAGCTACCTCAACTAAATTATTCACATCTAAAACCAAACGAAGAACAATCCAACAATCTATCTATCCGAATATCTAAAATTAATAACCCGCCTTGCTTCCCCTCAAGGCCACGGGAACAGGCATTACGATCAAGTTAAAGCTGAGAAGAAAGGCCAATCTGATTCAAAGAATAAAAGAAACAAGTGCATAATTTAAGCAATGAGCAGCGAAATCTATAGTGTCATTACTGGAACGGGAAATTATATTCCTTCAAAGCGTATCGTAAATAAGGATTTTCTCAAGAATGAATTTTATGATCTAAACGGAAAAAGGCTTGAAAAAACGAATCAGGAAATAATTGACAAGTTTCAGGAAATTACAACAATTGACGAGCGAAGATATGTTACAGACAATTTGACAACTTCTGATATTGCTAGCTATGCTGCTATTAATGCTATTAAATCCGCTGGGATTAATAAAGAAGAATTAGACTACATAATTGTTGCCCATAACTTTGGCGATGTGAGGAGTGATAATAACAGGTCTGATACTGTGCCTAGTTTAGCCTCTCGGGTAAAGCATAATTTAGAAATAGAAAACCCAAACACTATAGCCTATGATTTAATTTTTGGCTGTCCGGGATGGTTACAAGCTATTATTCAGGCCGATTATTTCATAAGATCTGGGGATTCCGAGAAAGTACTCGTTATAGGAGCAGAAGTATTGTCCAGAGTTTCCGATCCTCATGACAGAGATAGCATGTTGTATGCTGATGGAGCCGGAGCCTCAGTTCTCGAGGCAAGGACGAGCGATAGTCCAATTGGAATACTTAAGCACATGACGCGCTCAGATACCTTATTGAATTCCAAAATGCTATACATGGATAAATCATATAACCCAAGTGTTGAAAATAAGGGCAATATGTTTTTGAAGATGGCAGGACAAAAGCTCTATCAATATGCGCTTCAAACAGTTCCTCAAGCTATAAAAGACTGTCTAGATAAGAGTAAAACTCATATTAAGGAAATTAAGTACCTACTAATCCACCAGGCCAATGGAAAAATGGACAGTGCAATATTGAAGAGACTTTATGCTCTTTATGATATAGTCGAACTCCCAATTAACATCATGCCAATGACAATTTCATTATTAGGCAACTCATCTGTAGCCACCATACCTGTTTTATTAGATCTGATACTAAAAGATAAGCTGGAGCCATACAAAATAAACAAAGGAGATACCCTTGTTTTCGCGTCAGTTGGAGCCGGTATGAATATTAACACTTTGATTTACAAGGTGTGAAAAAGGAAAAGAGGGTCAGTAGTTGATTTACCAAGAGCTTGTTAAGCAATCAAATTAAAAGAAGAATCATTTCGAATGGTACTATACGTGAAATACATGGTGAGTCTTCGCTGCAAAATGAAGGTAAAAGAAGAGTTGAGAAGGTTAGGCATCTGGTATGTGGTGGTTGATTTAGGGGTAATCGAAATATTGACGGACATTACCCGTGAACAACAGGAACAACTGAAGATCAACCTCATGAAGTCGGGCCTTGAACTACTCGATAATAAGCGCAGCATACTTGTAGAAAGCATCAAAAATGTGATTACTGATCTGATTCATAATACTAACGAGCCCCCTAAAGTAAACTACTCTGATTTTATCAGTAATAAATTAGGTTACGACTACACTTACCTCGCTAATGTGTTCTCGGAAGTGAAGGGTATTACCATACAGCAATTCATCATCCTCAATAAGATCGAACGGGTAAAGGAGTTGTTGCTCTATGATGAATTGACGCTAACAGAAATAGCGTATCGTTTGCATTATAGTAGTGTAGCACATTTATCAAACCAGTTCAAAAAGACTACAGGTCTTACACCTACCTTCTACAAAGGTATAGCGAATAAGCGCAGAGGTAACTTAGAGGATGTGTGATATATACAACCTATTTGCATTCATTTGTAATGACGGATAAATAAGGTAGTCTCATCTTTGGATTATTGTGAAATTGAATTCACAATGTAAATCCACAGCAATATGAAAACACCTATCAAAACTCTTGGATCATTCAGCCTAAGTAGCAGGTTCCTTTAGTTTTCTGGAATAATCTAGTCTTTAGAGATGCCCAGTCATTCAAGCATTGACCAAATCATCTTGAAAACAAAATCATAGCTGATTTGCAAACTTCTTGCAAGCAAATTCTAAAGTGCAGGATAATTGAAGTTTACAGTTACAGATTAACCTAAAAATAATTATAAGACTTTTCTTGGCAATCTTTGGAGCTAAGGATCAAACAGTTAGCAACAGTCCTTTAACAACTGAATTATATAATAAAAAGCTGCAACGAAAGTTCCAATCGCAATCACGCCAGTCAAGAAAACCAATGAACTCTGGTTTCTTTCCGTTTTTCTTTCCAGTTCGGAAATCCTTTCCTTCTCGAATTTCTCAGATTCCTTCAAGGCTTTATACCCCTCATTCAAGAAAAACATTGAGCCTGAAAAAGTAAGCCTTATCTGTATCGGCTCAGATTTTAAATCAATTCTCTTTTGTCTTTCTGGGTCTTTCACCTCACCGTAAAACGGGTCAAGAAAGCCATCTGCAATTAAGTAGTTTATAATCTGAAGAAACTCGCTTTCTGGGATTCCATTATCGTAAAACACTTTATAAAGTCGTGTTGGAGCTTCATCTGATCTATCTATATTATCTCCTTTTAAATTGAATCTTTCAGATTTGAAATTTTCAAAATCATCTTCTTCTAGTGTATAATATTTGTAAGGTCCAGTATGATTATTATAAAGATGCTTAAGTGCTAAATCTAATTTTTCTTCTTCGCCATAGTTCAGAGGTACGAAAATTCTTATAATTAGACACTATGTTAAATAACAATATTCACGCTCTTAAATCCTCTCGGTAACTGCGTTACACGGATTACGAGCTAACGCTGAGAGGCTTGAATTCACATAAACTAAAATCAACTTTATAAACGGTAAAAACAGAGTTCAATATTTAGTTATTTTGAAGAAAATAACTCTGCTAACTTCCTCAAATCTTCCTCCATTTTGTTCGAACTATCTCCAGTATAGCCCACTAGAGAAATGAAAGCTTGACGTTTTACGTCAGGCTTTTTTGTTTCGAAACGATGAAAGCTAGCTTTCAAAAGTGAAGAAATAATTAAAGCCGAAGATGAACTTAGTGAATCAAGGTTTCATTTTTGACCTCGGTCCTAAACGGATCATGAGCAAAGCGAACTAATCCACTAACCCACTAGAAAAATTACCTCCCAACGGTAATAACTAACATTTGAACGACTATACCTTTTAGTATCCTATCAAATAAATTACATTTAGAACTCCAACAGAAAACATAACCGATGAGTATAAAAAAGGCATTAGAATTAGAGAAAGTTGCCGCAACTAAATCGGACATTCTCGCTATGATTGGATTCTTTAAAAAAGCGATTGAGCTAAATGAAGAAACACTACTAGCTCATTGGAAGATAGGTCAATACTCATTACTCTTAGGAGCTGGTCATGCAGAAAGCAAAGCGGAAAAAAAACAATTTTATAATAACAGCATTGACTATTGTGAAAGAGCAATGAAATTAAACCCAGAATTTGCCAAAGCACTTGATGCTGGATCGACAATATGGGGCTCTGCTGGTTTGCTAGAAAATGAACATGTTGATGCAATGGGTTTCTGGTATACTGCAAGATGTTACTATTTCAAAGAGTGCTTATCGACAATCGGACGAATCTTCAATGTTAAAATGATGGTTACCAATGATCCTGTAATTCGCAGAATTGACGAACTTAACCCTAACTGGGAAGGTGGAGGTAACTTCTTATCAAAAGCCATATACTACATTGCAATTCCAAAAAAATTCGGAGGAAGTAAAGAAAATGCAGCTATCGAATTTGAGAAAGCAATTGAAATCGGGCCAACTTACCTCGTGCATCGTTGGGGCAGAGCGAAGTATTTATCCAGTATTACCGGGAATAAAGAACTTTACATTTCTGACTTAGAGTGGGTTCTTGAGCAGAATCCATCTACTGGAGGAAACCCACATGCTTGGAATGTTTACTTTCAAAATCAAGCCAAAGAAATGTTGGCGGAAACCGACAAAATATTCAAATAACTCAGTCGGATGTAGGGTAAGCCATTAAGTATAATTCTTGAATGTTTGTCCCTTTAGTTCCATCCATTCGAGTTTTCCGATTTTCACGTTCTTTTATTGAAACAAAATTGGGATCTATTGCCTGCTTGCAATCAAGATTAGGCTCAATCATATGAGGGTCTAGTTCATCTATAACTTTAAGAATAAAAGGTAGACGACCTAAATCAGGAAGCGTATTTCGAATAAAGCCATTCATCATTTTGGCCTGAAATGGGTCCGTTGCCATTGCAATTCGCTCATAGCCCAATTTTCGACTTTCAAAATATGAGTAATACAGGTTTTGAGTACTGTGTTCTGCTTTTGGTTCAGTTAAAATAATTTCTTCCGGAATTCCAACGGCTATAGCATACAGCTTCATTGCTTCGGCTTCGTTGTATTCAGTATAAACTGCTCCACCGCTGAACATGATCTTTTTTGTGACTCCATTTTCAAACAAATACTTTGCCCAATAGATCCTAGCTTTAACCGCTTTTTGCCATACACCTTTTTTAAAAGGCATTCCAGGCACAATAATTACATCGTAAGGTTTTTCATTTTTTGCTGTAGCAAAAAGGTCACGACATTCTTTTTGTCGGACACCAACAAAGAGAAGCATGATTTTTAAAAGTAGTTTCTGCATTAAGACTGCAAGATAGCAGTTCTATATACTTGTACTAACAAATCAAAGAATCCAATGCATCAAACTAATACCTTACCCCTTGCCTTTTCAACCGCAATATCTTTTGCTCTTCAATCCATTCCTTGCTTGCAAAAACAGATCCTTTTAACCTAACCACTATTACTGGATGTTCTGCGTTACTTCGAATCGTTAGGCTTTTATTTATTGGGCCAATTCGTTTCGTATCGTAGTGACCTTTAATAACTCCTTTTTCACCAGGCATTATGGGTTCTCGATCATAAGAAGGTACCAGACAGCCACAACTTGAATTGACTCGATTAATAATCAAAGGCAAATTCCCTGTATTTGTGAAATGATATTCAAACAAGCCATCACCTCCGCGTGGAATTGAGTCTCGAGTAACAAGCACTTCATCAAAAGTCATTTTTGGCATTTTGTCTGCTTTCACATATACCTTCCAGTGAAAAGAATAACCCCATTTACGGTCTGACGATCGAATTCTTTCTGAACCCGAAACGTCTCCATATTTACCCTTTGTATCAAAAGGAAATTTGAATTTCATGTGTTCGCCTGAGGCAATTTCCCTTCCAGCAAGGGCCGCATTGAGCAGAGAATTGGAGTTGTCTGCTAAGAGTTGAACTACCTCATTCGTTGGATTGTAAATTTCCCCACTGAGTTCAATAACGTCTCCTTGTTGACATGTATCACCGGAAAAAGAAGATATTTTCAAGTTGTTCGATTGAGCAATTAGACTTGCTCCTGCAGATAGCAAAATAGTTAGTACAATTAATTTCATGCCTCAACCTAGTTCATAAACTACCTAAAGATGTTGGGCTTAACTCGAATTTAACAGCTTTAACATTTCGTTAAGAAAATCAATCTGACGCCAGTCATATACTAAATCAACAAGAAACGTAACTTTACGGTATGCATGACATTGAATCACTTGATGATGTAAAAAAGATGGTAGATACATTCTACCACAATGTTCAAAAAGACGACCTACTTGGGCCAATTTTCAATTCGGTAATTGAGAATAAATGGCCTGAGCACCTTGCTAAAATGTATGGATTTTGGCAGTCCATACTATTGAATGAACCTGCATATTCTGGCCGTCCGTTTCCTCCACACATGAAGTTGGACGTTACTAAAGTTCACTTTGAAAGGTGGGTCGCTTTATTTAAAGCGAATGTTGATTCGAACTTTGCAGGACCTAAGGCAGATGAAGCAATCGCGAGAGCTAAATTAATGGCGGCACTCTTTCATTCTAAAATAGAACATTTCAAAAGCCAAGGTCCTTCGTTAATGGACCGCTAGGGCAAAAAAAAATCCCGTTGCTCAAAGAACAACGGGATTCAAATATTATAATGATTTATTAAACTAAACCTTGATCGATCATTGCATCTGCAACTTTCACGAATCCAGCAACATTGGCTCCTTTCACGTAGTCAATATAACCATCGTCATCTTTTCCGTAAGCAACGCACGCTTCATGAATTGAAACCATAATACTGTGAAGCTTCTCATCTACTTCTTCTCTAGTCCAAGACATTCTTAAAGAGTTCTGAGACATTTCTAAACCAGAAGTTGCAACACCACCTGCATTAGAGGCTTTTCCCGGAGAGAATAAAATCTTAGCCTCATGAAAAGCACTAATTGCATCAGGGGTACAAGGCATGTTAGCCCCTTCCGCTACACACATACACCCATTTGAAAGTAATGTTTTGGCTTCTTCACCGTTTAGCTCATTTTGAGTTGCACATGGTAAAGCAACATCACAATTTACAGACCAAGGTCTACCGCCTTCGATAAATTCAAAACCATCAAATTTTTCTGCGATTTCTTTAACTCGACCTCTTCTTACATTTTTCAATTCCATTAAGAAGTGTAAATGCTCCGAATGAAAACCATTTTCAGCATAGACATAACCTGACGAATCAGATACAGTTACGACTTTTCCACCAAGGTGAATTACTTTTTCAAGGGCATACTGTGCTACATTTCCTGAACCTGAAATAGCAACCGTTTTTCCTTTGAACGAATCTTCTTTTGTATTAAGCATTTCTTTAGCGAAGTATACTGTACCATATCCAGTTGCTTCTGGTCTAATTAATGATCCACCCCAGTTTCTACCTTTTCCAGTAAGAACTCCAGTAAATTCATTTCTTAATCTCTTGTATTGACCAAACATGTATCCGATTTCTCTTCCACCTACACCGATATCTCCAGCAGGAACATCTGTATCCGGCCCAATGTGTCTTTGAAGTTCAGTCATGAATGACTGGCAAAACTTCATCACTTCGTTATCTGACTTCCCTTTTGGGTTAAAATCAGATCCACCTTTTCCACCACCCATTGGCAATGTAGTAAGTGAGTTTTTGAAAATTTGCTCAAATCCTAAAAACTTAAGGATAGATAAGTTTACAGATGGATGGAATCGTAATCCTCCTTTATATGGTCCAATTGCTGAGTTAAACTCAACTCTATAACCTCTGTTTACTTGAACACTTCCATTATCATCTAACCAAGGAACTCTAAACATTAGCGTTCTTTCTGGTTCAACTACTCTTTCAAGAATTTTATGCTCCTTGTATTTAGGATTCTTATCCATGAAAGGGATTACAGCTTCAGCAACTTCATGCACTGCTTGTAAAAACTCTGCTTCGTGTCCATTTTTGGCTTTCACCTGATCCATAAAAGCGTCTATTTCCGCTTGATATGGTGACGCAACTGCTTGATCTATACTTGTCATTTCTTGTTGTTATTTTTTAAACTAGAAAGCAAATGTATAGAATTTTTAGATTCGTAAAACACCTCTCCACCATTTACTGCATTGGATTTCAGAGATTTCATTTTGTAAGTCACACAACGGACTTTAAGTTGTTATGCACGCATAACAAAAGCTTCAGTCTACACCTTATAATTCACGCAATATCAAGTCAGCGTTACCACATTAATGGATTATCAGAAAGTGTCACGCCAACTCATATGTTTTACCTGGTAATTGCCGCACAATCCCATTAAACTCCATTAATAATAAAGCAGTGGATAGCTCACTCATAGAATGCTCCAACTTTTCTGCTAATTCATCAATCCCTATTGAAGTTTGATCTTGAATAATCTTCACTACCCCTTTTTCCAAAACCGAAAGATTTTCAAACATTTTAAATTGAACTGCTTTGGGTTTATCCTGATCCCAATTCATTAAATAGAGAAAGTCCTGTGGTGTTTCCAGCAAATGTGCCCGGTTTGTTTTGATTAAAAAATTACAGCCAGCCGATTTCGTATCCGTTACTCTCCCTGGCAATGCGAATACATCTCTCCCATACGCATTCGCTAAATCTGCTGTTATTAAAGACCCTCCTTTACGGGCTGATTCTACTACAATAGTTGCCTGCGAAATGCCTGCAACAATTCGATTACGTTTTGGAAAATTTTCACGATCGGGATTTGTGCCAGATAAGAACTCCGTTATCCATCCTCCTTCCTCGAGCATTTGGTTCGCAAAACCTCGATGTTTATTAGGGTAAACTCGATCGAATCCATGTGCCAGTGAACAATAAGTTGGCACCCCTTTTTCAAGACAATGTTTATGGGCTGTAATATCAATGCCGTAGGCCAACCCACTATGAACAGCTATGTTTTTACCTGCCAATAAATCGACAAGACGTTCAACAAAATCTCGGCCATAGCTAGTACTTTCTCTAGTTCCCACAATGCTCACCGCTCTCTTTTCGTTTAGAGGTCCATTTCCTTTATAAAACAATAATAAGGGACTATCAACACAGTTTTTCAAAGATTCAGGATAGCTACTTTCATTAAATGAGGTGGTTGATATATTGTTCTTTTCAATAAATGAAATCTCGTTCTCAGCGATTACCAAGGTCTTTTTGCTTCCGACACATTCTGCTAATGCCGGCCCAACCCGTTTTAAGGTTTTCAACGCGTTTGGCGTTTCACTAAAAATGTTCAGCGCAGACCCGAAAAAGTTCAATAGCTCTTTTCCTACAATCGGACCAATTCCCTCAACTTGTGTCAATGCGATTAGGTGTTGTAATTCTGTTTTTTCCATGGACCTCAAACAATACGCAAACAGAACGTAATCTATTTATGTTTTGAAATTGGTCTAAAAAATAAGGAAGAACATTTTAGACTTTTTAGTTGATTCTAATTCGCTATATTGCCTTTTCTCATCCGCCCTCAATTCACAATAAATGAGAAAACAACAAACAAATGGCTAAACTTTATTTTATACTGTTTTTACTTGCGCCTATTTTTTGCTGCGCCCAGATGGGCAAGTTAAAGGGCAAACTTGTTGATGACCTAGGATATGAACTCATTGGAAGTGACATTTATCTTGATGATAAAATGGTTGCTACAACTGATAATTCTGGAGAATACGAAATTGAAGCCACTGCTGGGAAACATATCGTTACCTACAAGTCTTTCGGGTTTGTTGACATCTCAAAATCAATTGATTTTATAGAAGGCGAAACTGTTACACATAACATCACTTACAAAGAAGACAAAAATCTAATTGAAGAAGTAGTTGTTTCGGCAGGAAAATTTGAGCAAAAACTAAGTGAGCTAACGGTTTCCATGGCCGTTCTAAAGCCAGATTTGTTAGAAAGTAAAAGCACAGTTTCTTGTGAAGAAATATTGGAACAAGTACCTGGCGTTAATATGCAGGAAGATCAAATTTCTATTCGTGGTGGTGCAGGCTTTAGCTATGGCGCTGGTAGTAGAGTACTACTTATGGTTGATGATATGCCAATGTTAGCAGGTGACGCAAATGACATCAAATGGAACTCTCTTCCGATTGAAAACCTAGAACAAATTGAAATTATAAAAGGAGCTTCATCAGTTCTTTATGGATCATCTGCGCTGAATGGCGTAGTGCACATAAGAACAGGATTTCCTAAATTAAAACCCCGCACCAACGTTAGAATATTTACCGGATTTTATGATACGCCATTTGCCGATTACACCGGGTCGAACCTATCTGGTACTGGCGATACAACTTTAAAAAGAAAAGATCAAAAATGGTGGTCAAAACCTCAATTTTATACTGGTGTAAATTTCTTTCATTCTCGTAGAGTTAAGGAAAATTTAGACGTCACTTTCGGAGGAGCAGCATTTAAAGATTTAGGGTATAGACAAGGAGCATTCGAAGAACGGGCGCGGTTCAATACCAATCTCAGATACCGTTCTAAAAAAATTGACGGACTAGCAGCCGGCCTTAATTTTAATGCCCAAGTGCAGAGAGGTTCTTTATTTTTCATTTGGCAAAATGCTGATAGTGTGTTAATCCCGCAAGGAGGAACTGATCCAGCTACTACTACACTGAGTGACTATAATTCGTATCGAATTAATGTAGATCCTTACATCACATATTTCTCCAAAAAAGGATATAAACATAGCTTACGTACAAGATGGTATAACACCACTAACGTTAACAATACAGAACAGGGTGCTAAAGCAAATACGTTATTTGCAGAATACCAATTCTCAAAACGGAACAAAGAGAAAGCCTATAATTTTACAACAGGAATTACTACAATGTATACCCATGTAGGCTCTCAACTTTACGGTGAACACAACTCCAACAACGTTGCCTTATACGCCCAGTTTGATAAGAAGTACTTCGATAAGCTAAACTTATCTGCTGGACTCCGGGCTGAATATTTTAGAATTGATGACGAAATTACGCGGTCAACATTCACCATTGGAGAAAAGAAGCTACCACTACAACCAGTATTTAGAGCTGGAGCAGCTTATGAAATGGCTGAGTTCACTTTCTTAAGAGCTTCATTTGGTCAAGGATATAGATTTCCAACAATAGCTGAAAAGTATGTTTCAACTGCCGTAAGTCTTTTAAACATTTTCCCAAGTCCTAACCTCCAATCTGAAACAGGCTGGAGTGCTGAATTAGGTATTAAACAAGGATTCAAGATTAAAAAGTTTCAAGGGTTTATTGATGTAGCCGGGTTTATAACAAGCTACCAAAACATGATGGAATTCACCTTTGGAATTTACGAACCAGATGGAACGGTTGCCACAACCGAAAGCATTACCGGATCACCTGATCCTGTGCAAGCATACTTAGATCGTTTCGGTGCTCAATCTCAAAATGTGCAAGCGGCCAAAATTTCAGGTGTAGATATGTCTATAGTTGGAAAAGGAAATTTCACAGAAGACTTTGGAGTGAGCATTCTTGCTGGATATACATACATGAATCCAATCGCGGTTGACCCAGACTCTGCATACCTTTCTACATTCAGCGATCCAGAATTACGAATATTAAAGTATCGTTTTCACCACTTGGTAAAATTTGATATTCAATTTGACTATAAGAAATGGTCCGCTGGGTTCAGTGCTCGATACAATAGTTTTGCTCCTAATATAGATTATCAATTTGCTTATCCAATTTTAGGGAGTATCGCTATACTTCCAGGCATGGATGACTATCGTAAAATTCACAATAAAGGTGATTGGGTTTTTGACTCAAGACTCGCTTATCAAATTAGCGAACAGGTTAAAGGGTCTTTTGTGATCAAAAACGTTTTCAATAGAGAGTATATGAGCAGACCTGGAGATGTAATGCCTCCTAGAACTTTTGCCTTCCAGTTTTCTTTTAAGGTTTAATAAAAGTCGATTCCACTAATGCATGATCGGACAAAAACATGTCTAGATTTTCATGGCCTTTTAATTTTACTCTAGAAATATGATCTCCGAGACTTACCCATTCACTGGACTCATCTTTTAGTATAAAATCAATTCTTGTAGGGCTTGAGCTGTCCGCCTTATACAGCCCATTATCCGGAAAGTTCGAAGTGTATTTTAGTGCACTCGTTATTTCTTTTGTATCCACAACCGAACATGCCGATTTCAACGTTAGAAAAGAGGATGAATCTGCACTAGTATTGAAGTCACCAGCAATCCAAAAATCCTTATGATAATAATCCTGAAGCATCGTATTTATTCTACGGTATTGGAAATTTCTAACCCCTTGTTCTTTTGGTCCCGACCCTGCTTGAAGATTGGTATTGGCAATTACGAAGCTTGAATCTTTATATTGTATCGTAGCCGACTGAACCCCTTTCCAAGCCATTTTATCTGAGCCGCTTCCATTGGTAAAATAGGATATATCATGGTCAATGATTTCATGTTTAGAGAAGAGCATGAGCCCTGATGTAATCCGAAAACCTCTCCTACCAGGTTTTACATGGAAAGGATAAATGGTGTGTAAACTATCCATTAACCTTTTTCTAAATCTGGAGTGAAACAGTTCTTGCAAACAAAGTACATCCGCATCCGTTTTCTTCAAAGTGGCACTAATCTGATCTACCCTTTCCAATTGATAATCAGTGAGTATTTCAGGTCTTAGGAATACGTTCCATGATACAATTTTAATTGTGTCCTGTGCATGCACCTGAGCAAAACCCAGAATAGAAAACACCAGAATTATTAAAATCCGATTCATTGTAGATAAATTTACACTAAAACCCTTGATATGGCTAGTTGATTGGCGTACATTAGCTCTCTCAGAGCTATGGTAAAGATTGCTGGACATATTAGTGATTTGTTGTATTGTCATGATTGCGTGATACTTCCAGATTTTGGTGGTTTCATTGCTAATTATGCTTCCGCTCGCATTGATGCTCCACGGAAACTGATTCATCCACCTAGCAAAAGCATTCTTTTTAACAAACATGTTAAAGTGAACGATGGTCTTTTGGCGAGTAAAATCGTTAAAGAAGAACGCGTTTCTTATGAAAAAGCGAATCAAAGGCTCTTAAAGTTTGTTAAACAAACCCGAAAAAAAATACTAGCAGGGGAACGAGTTGAGATTAAAGAAGTAGGAGTTTTATACTTGGATAAGGAAAACAACATCCAATTTATTCAGGACGCTACTAATTTTTTAACCAGCAGTTTCGGCCTACCTTCTGTCGACTTTATTCCAGTTGAGAAGCAAATCATAATTCCAGAAAAAGTAATTGAGGTTAAGCCTGAGCCGAAGGTTATTACTATTAAGCCGGCAATTGTTGAGCAGCCGATAGTAGAGAAAAAAGTTGTAGCCATAGCACCTGAGAAAAGTGCAAAAAAGGCAGTTCCTACTGAATTAAAAGAAAGTAAAACGAAGCTTAAAGAGAAGACTATACCTCTTAAAACGGCCGAAGGCCAAGAAGATGATGGCAAGAAACGGTCTTCTATAGTTTGGGCTGCCGCTATTTTTATTCCATTATTTATAGCCTACGGTGTGATAGTTGGGTACAATGGATCTCAAAATGGATGGGAATTTAATTCGGCCTCATTTAATCCACTTATGATACTTGGTGGTCAGGATTCCGTTTTCAAGAACGATACGGTGCAAGATCAATTAGTTGTAGCTCCTGAGGACACGACCACGATTCAAATCGTAGAAGTTCCTTTTATTGACACGATTGAACCAAATGTAGATTCAAACCAAATTATTGCTGTTCCAGAAACAACATATGTAGATATTGAAGTAGATCCTAGTATTAGAACTTACAAATATCATGTTATTGGAGGATGCTTTAGTAAAGAGAAATATGCCGATGATTTCGTAGAAGAGATGATTGATTCTGGCTATGCTGCTCTGGAGATTGGTATTCATAAAGGTCTTCACCGAATCTCTCTAGGAGGAACGGATTCTAGAAAAGAAGCTAGAAAAATAAGAAAGCAAGCTAAAGCACAAGGGATATCTTGTTGGATCCTTAGAGATTAAAGCTAAAGATAATTCTTCATTAATTTATTCCGATAATGCTGGTCAAGAATTGCCCTCGAACTAATTGAACTATCTTCGCGCCCTTACTTTTGCAAATACTGGAAAGCATGAAAGAGGAAAAAAGGAAGCATCCTAAAATCAAATCAAAACTTCACCCAAGAAGTCAGCATAGAGAACGGTATGATTTTGACAAACTAAATCTAGCTTTCCCGGCATTAAAAGAATTTGTTCGACCAAATAAATACGGAGACGTGTCTATTGATTTTGCAGACCCCTTAGCAGTTAAAACCCTGAACCAAGCTTTGCTAAAGTATCATTATGGTATCGAACATTGGGATGTACCTGAAGGCTATTTATGTCCTCCAATTCCAGGAAGAGCTGATTACATCCACTACATTGCTGATTTATTAAAGGAAATTGGAGCCAAAGGAAATATTAAATGTCTAGACATTGGAGTTGGTACAAATTGTATTTACCCCATCGTTGGCGTTAAGGAATATGGCTGGTCATTTGTTGGTTCTGACATTGATGAATATGCCGTTAAAGTTGCAAAAACCATGGTGAAAATTAATCCTGGGTTAAGCAAAAAAGTAGAAATCAGACATCAGGTGAACACCAGCAATTTCTTTTCTGGAATTGTGAGAGAGGGAGAAATGTTTGACATCACAATAAGCAACCCTCCATTTCACTCTTCTTGGGAAGAAGCACAAGCAAGTTCATTAAGAAAACAAAGTAATCTTCAGAAGCGAAGAGTAACTGAATCCAAACTTAATTTTGGAGGTAAGAATACGGAACTATGGTGTGAAGGTGGCGAGAAGAAGTTTATTCATGACATGATTAAACAGAGCGCGAAATTCGCCAACAACATCGGATGGTTTACGACATTAGTTTCTAAGAAAGAGAATTTAGCCAGTATTTACAAAATGCTAGACAAGGTTCAGGTAACAGACTCGAAAACAATAAACATGGGCCAAGGAAATAAGCAAAGTAGAATAGTAGCTTGGACGTTTTTAGGAGGCGCAAAAGATAAAAACAGCTAGAACCAGTTATTTTTTATCTGGACATTTACCTTTCGTATATTCCGTGATTCCAACGCATTCAGCTTTGCAATCATTACTGTAAGTTTTTCCATCACAGCCACAAACCGGATCGTAATCCATGGTGCAAATGCAATCAGCATTTTCAGCGGTTGGTATACACTTTTTAGCAGTGCAACCGATTGATAAGACGAGTACTGAGCAGAATAAAATTAATCTCATTTCTTCCAGAGTTTTTTAACAAGTTTAACAATCAGCATCAAGACCAAGAAAAACCCAATAAAGGCAAGTGTACCCCATAGCCAGTTAATTTCGTTTCGCATTTCAATCAGAAACACAATTGAAACAAGGAAAACTGTAGCCACTTCATTCCAAAGTCTTAACGTTAACGATTTCCATTTGATTTGATCCTTCTTCAGCTTCCGTAAGATACCTTCACAAAAAATATGGTAAACAATTAAGACGGCAACTAGCGTAAGTTTTACATGCATGAATTTTTCTTCTAACATGTATGCTCGTTCCCAAAGCATCCAAGTTCCAAAAAAGACAGTAAGGATCATTGAAGGCCATCCTATAATGTACCAGAGCCGTTTCTGCATGATTTTATATTGCTTCTGCAAAATCTTACGCTCTACTTCTTCTTTCTCTTGTGCTTCGGTATGATAAATGAAAAGCCTCACTATATAAAAAAGTGCCGAAAACCAGGTCACCACAAAGATGATGTGCAATGATTTAATTATAAGATATCCTTCGTCTCCCACGAAGTAAAGGTAGGGAATGTAGAACACTGAACAAGGGATTCGGCTAATCTGGATTTATTAAAATATTAAAACGCCTTTTTGAATTAGCAATCTCCTTCATTATGAATCTTATTCCTTAGACAAAAACCTTGATTCTTCGATGCTATTATGCAGAGATTGAATTACTTTGCAGTCTCAAACTTAAGTCGAATGAAAACGATTCATCCAGAAGAAACATCTGCTACGGCAACGAAACTTGTGTTGCCCAATGACACTAACACCTTACACAATCTTTTTGGTGGTCAGCTAATGGCTTGGATGGACGAAATTGCCAGCATCTCAGCTTCCCGTCAATGCAGAAGAGTTGTGGTTACTGCCGCAGTAAATTCAGTTTCTTTTGATAACGCAATTCAGCTTGGCGATTTTGTAACGCTTAAAGCAAAAGTTTCTCGCTCTTTTACTTCCTCTATGGAGGTAATTGTTGACGTGTACGTGGAGCATCAGATAACAGGTGAACAGAAAAAAGCAAATCAAGCTATTTTTGTTTTCGTTGCCATCGACCAACTTGGCAGACCAATTGAAGTTCCAGAGTTGATTCCAGTAACGGAAGAGGAGAAAAGCAGACATAAAGCTGCACTAAGACGTAAACAGTTAAGTCTAATTTTAGCGGGAAGGATGAAACCTTCTGACGCTACAGAACTAAAAGCATTATTTGAGTAATGGAATTTAAAACTTGCATCACCATTTTTAATGAAGCCATTGATGGATATCATGTCACTGATCATGTTGACCATCCAATTTCAAATCCACATCCGGAAGGATCAATTTCAAATCTACTTTACAAAAAGTGTTGGATAGATACCGTTCAATGGCATTTAGAGGACATTATTAGAGATCCAGAAATTAATGACGTGGAAGGCATTAAAATCAAGAGACGAATCGACAAGTCTAATCAGGATAGAACTGATTTAGTTGAACAAATTGATGATTGGTTTAATCAAGAACTCTCTAACGTAGTGCCAAAAGCCGATGCTCGATTAAATACTGAAAGCATTGCATGGGTGCTAGATCGAATCTCAATTCTTAGTCTGAAGTTGTTTCATATGAAGGAGCAAGTTGATCGAACTGATGCATCTGAGAGTCATGCTAATAAGTGCTTGGCAAAATACAATATCCTATTAGAGCAAGAGCAGGACATGGATCGTTCTTACAATGAACTTATTAAAGACATTCAGGCAGGTGATCGAGTCGTAAAAGTATATCGACAAATGAAGATGTACAATGACGAATCTTTGAATCCAATACTTTATAAAAACAAAAAGTAACATGCATATTCTGGTGATTCGTTTTTCTGCAATGGGAGATGTTGCGTTGACTGCACCAGTAATTCACTCTTTACTTGAAAAAAATCAAGAGTTAAGAATCACGCTTGTCTCAAATGAATTCTTTAAACCCTTCTTTAACGAATCCGATCGTTTCTCTTTTCACAAGGCCGAAGTAAAATCAAAACATAAAGGTCTTCCAGGACTTAAGGCACTGTATAATGAACTCAAACCATCTGGGTTTGATGCCGTAGTAGATCTGCATGATGTACTGCGTTCCCGCATTGTCAGTTCATTTTTCAAAATAGGTGGAACAAAGGTTATTCGATTTGATAAAGGTAGAAACGAGAAAAAGGCATTACTAAAAGAAGGATGCGATTTTAAAAAACTCCCTCATACCACCGATCGATATTTTGCGGCATTTGAAAAACTAGGATTGGAAACAGGTTTTTCAGAAAACCCATGGAAAAAAACATTGCCATTAGAAAACCTTCAGTTCTTCCTGAAGGCACAAGGAATAAAGCCAGATGAAATAACGATTGGGATTGCACCATTCGCGAAACACGATTCAAAAATCTGGGGGATTCACAATATTGAAGCATTAATCATCGAAATACACCGTGTATTCGATGCTAAAGTCCTATTATTTGGAGGCGGAGATGAGGAAACTCAAAAACTAGCCGCACTTAATAGAAAGTACCCTAATACTATAGTAGTTGCAGGTAAATTAGATTTATCATCTGAATTGCAACTTATGTCAACTTTAAACGTAATGATATCTATGGACTCCTCCAACATGCACCTCATGTGCATATTAGGAAAGAAAGTAGTGTCGATTTGGGGAGGAACTCATCATTTTATTGGATTTGGACCGCTCGGAAACGAAGATTTAATCGTTGAAGTGTCAAGAAATAATATGCCATGTAGGCCGTCTACTATCTATGGTAAGACGGATAATAACAAACAGCATACATGCGCAAAAAATGCCATGGATGGCATAACAATTGAGATGGTTATCAATAAATTAAAACACGCCATCATATGAAAAAAATAGCCCACATACTCGCCCTAGTTGTCTTAACAATATCGTTAACGAATTGTACAGACCAATCATCTTTACAATCTTCAAAAACCAAAGAAGTAGTTGCCCCTTCTTTATTAAAAGATTACTTCTCTGCGCAACTCGCATCAGATTCATGGAAATCTGGATTAAATGATGCGTCATTTGCTGCTACTAAATCTAGAGTTGAAGAGACTTATTCGAAAAACAATCAATCTATTTGGTTCAACGACCAAGGACTATCGAAAAACGGAGAAGATTTGTTTTTCATTTTAAACAATACAGCCGGATATGGCCTTGATTCGTCCTTATTTGATCACGCCACAATTAATGAACTCGTTTCATCGGCTTCGGGTCGCGAGGAAAAGTTTAATGCTGAATTAAGATTAACAAGCGAATACATGAGACTTGCTGCTTATTTGAATCGAGGATATTTGTCGAGAACTGAATTTCTACCAATCTTCGAATTGGACAGCGTAAAAGTGGACCTAGCTCAGCACCTGGTAGATGCCGCAGAAAAAGAAAGCATTACTGAAAGCCTGACCTATTTAGAACCACAAATTCCAGAGTACAAATTATTGAGAAACGCATTGCTTTCTTACACTCAGACTTATCCATTGAATGAAGAAGTGGCTAAAATCACTTCTTTCAAAGATGATTCTACAAAGTGTATTTCAGATTGTGGACAGGCATTAGTAGCTTTCGGATACCTAGATACTTTAACAGTTCAAAATGATTCACTGGTGGATCTTGCGATCAAGTTATTTCAACGTCACAATGGACTAAACGAAGATGGCAAGCCTGGTAAATACACAATTAAAGCATTTGGCAAAAGTAATATGGAAAGATACATTCTTGCTCAATCTACTTTAACGAAACTTAGATGGAAGGCCCCTCAAGATAGAACGAGCTATCTATATGTCAACATTCCTTCTTACACCATGAAGATTACTGAAAATGGAAAGTATGTAAAACAACATCGAGCAGTAGTTGGAAAATCATGGACAAAAACGCCTGAACTTACAGGAGAATTAGAGTACTTCATCATGAATCCAAGATGGCATGTACCTTATAGTATCAGTTCAACCGAGCTACTGAAGAAGGCAAAAAAAGACAGCACTTATTTAAGTAGAAATGGATACGTGGTATCGAAAGGCGGTTCAAGATTAAATAGTAAATCCATTAATTGGGATGGAGTATCTGGTTCTAATTTTAATTATAGAATCTCTCAAAATTCTGGAAGCGGTAATGCTTTAGGTAAAATCAAATTTATCTTCCCGAACGATGAGAACATTTATATGCACGACACTCCTTCAAGAAGTCTATTTGCAAACGACATTAGATCGTATAGCCATGGATGCGTAAGATTACATAAGCCTGCAGAATTAGCAGAGTACTTGGCTGAAAAACAAGAATTATCGGTACATAAGGATAGTATTCAAGCCAAAATTGCAACTAGAGTAAACCGAAAAGTGACCTTAAAGGAAAAAGTAAAAGTTTACATCGAGTACTATGTTTCTGGAACTGACATGGATGGTGGGATTCAGTTTTACCTAAATGTTTACCAGAAGGATCTTGATTTGATCAACGCTGTTAAAAACGGTGGTGCTTCAGGAGAAATGGCCGAGGCTATATAATAAATGAAAGAAGGGTTTAAGGAATGAAGGTCAGTTTCCTGCTGCATCTTCATTCCTTAAACCCTTTACTCCTTCTTCCTTTCAAATTAATACTAACTACCGTAAGACTCAAGAAAATTCTCATAACCTTTTGTGCTATTAACCATTCTAGACTTTCTTAAATAGTCTTTATCAGGATAATAGATGAAGAAACATGATCCGTCTCTCACTATGTTTAATAGTTTATCGTACTCATTAAATGGAACCGCTGGGCAGCCATAGCTTCTTCCAAGTACATTGCTGTTTGATTCTAGAAAATCTCGATCGCAATAATCAGCACGATGAATTACTACCCCTCGATCATAAGCGTTATCATTGAATCCACGCTCTAATCCATGAAGCTTGATACTCTCTTCATGTTTACCCCTATATACTCTACCAGTAATGTAAAATCCTAGACTACTCATGTGAGAATCATGCTCATTTGAGAAGGTTGAAGCCTGTAAATCTCCCGTTTCAGTTCCGTGTGCAACCAGTGATTTATGAACAACTTCGTTTTTTTCTACGTCAATTACGAACATTCTTTCCTCACTTGAGGGCAATGAAAAATCGACAATTGTTAGGTGTGTTTTCTTCTTAAGTTTTGCGTTTGATTTCAAATGATGATAACCCTTAAGGCCATATTGTAAAGCCTTATAGCTAATCTTCTCATCTTTTACACAATCGTAAAAGGAATCTGCAAAACTTAGGAATACTTCTCGAGCATCTAAAGGTTTTGGTTCAGGGTCAGCAACAGAAAGACAAGCTATTCCAAGTATCCCCACGATCAATATTCTTAATTTCATCCCCACCATTTCTGAAGTCGCTAATTTATAAAAACTAAAAAACTATGCAATTTTGATACTCACAGACACTCATAGTCACCTATACGCTGATCAATTCAGCGAAGATATAGACCAAGTCATGTCTCGTTGTTTGGCTGATGGCATTAACAGAATCTTCTTACCAAACATAGATGAATCATCTATTGATTCTATGCTCGCTTTGGAAGATTCGTATCCTAATACTTGTTTTTCGATGATGGGGTTACATCCTTGTTCAGTGAAAGAAAATTTTGAGGAGCAACTGGCTACAGTAAGAACGTGGCTAGACAAGAAAAATTTTGTGGCAGTTGGGGAAATTGGTATCGACCTGTATTGGGACAAGTCTCTATTAAGCCAACAGCAGGAAGCATTCAAATGTCAAATTGAATGGGCGAAGGAACTTGGTAAACCAATTATAATACATGCCAGAGACTCCTTCGATGAGATCTTTGAGATTGTAGATGAGTTAAATGACGATCGCCTTTCCGGGATCTTTCATTGTTTCACAGGTACAAGCGAACAGGCTCAAAAAGTAATAGACTATGGGAATTTTTGGTTGGGTCTCGGTGGAGTGCTTACTTTTAAGAATAGTGGATTAGATAAAGTCGTTAAGGACATCGACTTAAAACATTTAGTACTTGAAACCGATTCGCCTTATTTGGCACCTACCCCATTTAGAGGTAAGCGAAATGAATCTTCTTATTTAAAGCTTATCGCCATGAAACTAGCTGAAATTAAAGGCGTGACGCTTGAGGAAGTTGCTGAAGTTACTACTGCGAATAGTAAGGTTATTTTTGGAGTTTAAACACGGCCATAACTCCACGCGGGACCATAGAGAAAAAGCAAAAAACTTTGCACAACAAACAAAAAGTGTAAGTTTGGATGAATTCTAGCACAACATATTCTATTAAGCAAGGATAATTTGGATAAGAGATGAGCGGAAAGTCGGTATTATTAATCTATACAGGTGGAACTATAGGCATGGTTAAAGACCCGGAAACGGATCAGTTAAAGCCATTCGATTTTGAGGGGATTATGAATCAAGTTCCTGAAGTAAAGAGATTTGCTTACAGCATCGATACAGTATCATTCGGAAAACCCATCGATTCCTCCAATATGGGACCCAAAATGTGGGTCAAACTGGCTAAGATCATTGAGGATAACTATGACAAATACAACGGATTTGTCATTCTTCACGGGTCTGACACGATGGCCTACACGGCATCTGCGCTTAGTTTCATATTGGAAAACCTGTCCAAGCCAATTATTTTAACAGGAAGTCAATTACCGATTGGAACATTAAGAACAGATGGAAAGGAAAACCTGATTACATCTATTCAAATTGCTGGAGACACCAACAATACTTATCCAATCGTACCTGAGGTTGGAATCTATTTTGAATACCAATTATATAGAGGCAATAGAACCACGAAAGTAAATTCAGAACACTTTCATGCATTCGAATCTTATAATTATCCGAAACTGGCTCAAGCCGGAATTGAAATAAAATATAATTACAAATTCTTAAGAAGTGTTACTTCATTGAGACCGAAAATTCTTCACGTTAGTGAGAACATGAATCCCAATGTTGGAATTTTAAAATTATTCCCAGGGATCACAAAATCTCACATTAAACACTTTTTTGACACGCCAGATTTAGTTGCTGTGGTGATGGAAACTTATGGTTCAGGAAATGCGCCATCGGAAGAATGGTTTTTAGAAGCTTTAAAATACGGAATCGACAAAGGGTTGATTATCACCAACATAACTCAATGCCAAGCAGGACATGTTAGACAAGGACATTATGAAACTTCAAGTGGTTTTGCAAGTTTAGGTGTGCTTTCTGGACGAGATATGACCACTGAAACTGCCGTGACTAAACTCATGTATTTATTCGGTAAATACGAAGATAAAGATGAGATCAGACAAAAATTCTCGGTTTCAATTTGTGGAGAATTGTCACTTTAAGCATCTCATTTCTAGTCTCGCGAATTAAATGATTGAACCTTTGATTGCATAAGGCCTTCGGATAATGAAAAATGTACGTTTAAGTAATGTAATTTTTTGTATTTTGGCAGCCCAAATGAGCAATTCTTTGAGCATTGGAGAGATGCCAGAGCGGTCGATCGGGCTACCTTGGAAAGGTAGTGTACTCGTAAGGGTACCGGGGGTTCGAATCCCTTTCTCTCCGCCAGTGGCCTAATTAGGAATAATTTGGCAACCAAGGAAATAAAAAACAACGCATCAAACGAGGTGGTTGGAAAGAAATTTAAGAAGAGAATTTTACGTTTTTCTCAACTTAATGTTTTTACAATTTGAAATGCCTTTTCAGTAATTTGAAAGAGGAATTTTGATCGAAATCAGTGATAAAATGATGGAGATGTAGGAACGGCTTATATGGATTAATAAACGGAAACAATAAACCAGTTATAAAAACAGTTTTTAAAACACAATTTGAAAATCATGAAAAAGCTTTTTGCCTTATTCGCATTAGTAACCTTACTTGCAATCGGATCATCGACTGCAACATATGCACAGAACCCTGGTGGTGAACCAGAAACTTCTGGAGTATCTCAAGCAACTCCAGCACAAGGAGCATCCATCACTCAATCTCTTAAAGAGAAATTTATTGAAGGTGGACCAATCTTTATGTCTTCTGTTCTTTTTGCATTGATCTTAGGACTAGCATTATGTATTGAAAGAATTATTTACCTGAATCTATCCACTCAAAATTCTGACAAATTGTTAGGAAACATTGAAGCGGCTTTAGCTTCTGGTGGAATCGAAGAGGCAAAGGAATTGTGTAGAAATACCAAAGGACCAGTTGCAGGAATCTTTTATCAAGGACTCGACAGGGCCTCTGATGGTGAGAATTTAGATGCTGTTGAAAAATCAGTAATTGCTTATGGTGGTGTTCAATCAGGTCTTCTTGAAAAAGGATTACCATGGATTCAACTGTTTATCGCTTTGGCACCAATGCTTGGTTTCTTAGGTACAGTAATCGGGATGATTGATGCATTCGATTCTATTCAAGCAGCTGGAAAAGTAGATGCGGTAACAGTAGCAGGTGGTATTAAAACGGCCTTGATTACAACAGTATCTGGACTTGTAGTAGCGATTATCCTACAAGTATTTTACAATTACATCGTGTCAAAAATTGACGGATTAATCAACAGCATGGAAGATGCTTCAATTTCTTTCATTGATCTATTGATTAAGCACAATGTTTCTAAAGGATAGGAAGGAGTCGTAAGATGGAAAACAGAACGACAAAAATAATATTGAAAGCGTTGATTGCCATAATTATGGTAGTCGGTGTTATTCTAGGCGGAATTTCTGCGTACCATGGTGATGAACCAGGACCGCAGCAAAAAATGCAACTAGGAATCATTGCTTATAATAAAGCAGCAGACAAATGTCAGTGTAACCCTCCTAAAACAGTTGAGGAGTTTGAAAAAGAAGAGTATGAGCGCGTAATGGGCGATATTTCTTCTGCAACAAATAACTCAGTTGGTTGGTCAGTTATGTTGACTTATGCAGCAATCATTATAGGTATTGTATTCAACATCGTTGGAATCATTAAGAACCCTAAGGGGATTGTGAAGAAGGTGGTAATGTTAGGTGCATTTGCAATTTTACTATTGGTAATTTATTTCACTACCAAGGCAGACGCAGTACCAATTGACTTGGCTAAAGCGCTAGACGTTAATGGAGTTGCATACTCTACGGGCGGATATAATATGGCTAGTTGGGGTATTACAGCCTCGTTAGTATTATTATTACTAGCTGTACTTTCAGTTGTAATTGGTGGCATATATAGCCTTGTAAAAAAATAAGATAAATGGCTTCAAAAGACATACCAGAAATTAATGCCGGCTCGATGGCCGATATTGCTTTCTTGCTTCTTATATTTTGGTTAGTTACTACCACAATGGATAGAGACATGGGTCTTAGACTGACATTGCCACAGGAGTTACCTCCTTGTGAAGATTGTCCAGAAGTTAGAGATCGTAATGTCTTGAAGATATCTGTAAATGGATTGGATCAAGTTGCTATTGAGGATAAGTTGGCTCAAATCGAAGAAGTAGAAGTTGCCGTAAGGGACTTTTATGGAAGTGATGATGACAACATGCCTGAAAGACACTTGGTTAATGCGAACACCATTGCGGATACCATGTCAAAACTGGAAGTACTTATTGCAACATGGGAAACCGAACCAGATCCTCTGATTAAGGTGACCATGGTGGATAAATACGAGAAGTATTTAAAAGAGTGGCAAGGGAAAAAAGATTGCTTTGAATTAACTGGCGAAGCACCTTTTGACTGTATTTCGAAAAGAGCGGTAATCCGTTTTGAATCGAACAATGCAACCACTTTTGAAACCTATTTCAGCGTACTAGATCAGATTAAAGGCGTGTTGAAAGAACTAAGGAATGATTTTTCTTTAGGTGCTTTTGGAACAACTTATGACGAGATGATCAAGTTAGAAGAGAACGGAGATATATCAATGAGACCGAAGATTAAAGCGGTACGTGTTAGATTTCCTTTGAGACTACTTGAACCAGACGCAAGAAACGTTTAAACCGTAATTACTATGGCAAGAATTAAGAAAAAATCAGGAAAGGGGCAGCCAGGGATATCCACGGCATCGCTTCCGGATATTGTATTTATTTTACTGTTCTTCTTTATGGCGGTTGCTACAATGAAGACAACAGATCCATTGGTAGAATACACCAAACCATCTGGTAATGCAATCTATAGATTTGAAGACGTATCTCTACTAGCTAACATAAGAGTTGGTAAAGAGATCGGATCAAAATCCAAGGTTGCTAGGATTCAGCTGAATTCCGCACTTAAATCAATTGATGATATCGCAGAATTTATTGTTTCTAAGCGATCTTCGATCGATGCGGAAAAGGTAAATGATCTTGTGGCTTACTTAGACATTGATATTAAAACTAAAATGGCTATTGTAAATAAAATCAAAGAACGTTTACAGCAAATAGAACAATATGAAGTTGCTTATTCTGCGCTCGAAAGCGAATAGATAAGTCTACACACATTTCAAACCCGTTTAATTTTAAATTAAACGGGTTTTTTTATGCAATAACATTTCCGCTTGCATCTATATTAAAACAACCCTTCTGCTGCATGGATAATCCATGATTTCTCCACAGGTTGATTAAAAATCAATTATGGCAGATCGCAACATTCCAGAAATCAATGCTGGCTCAATGGCAGACATTGCATTTTTACTATTAATATTCTGGTTAGTAACCACAACCATGGATAAAGACCTCGGACTAAGTTTCAGGCTACCTCAAGACGTTCATCCCCCTTCTGACTGGATTCCTCCTGTCGTAAAAGATCGTAACGTATTGAACATTATTTTAAATTCAAATGATCAGGTACTCATTGAAAAGGAAAAACACCTGCTCTCTGATGTGACTTCTTTTGTACAGGATTTTTACTTAAGCAACGATGACAACATGCCCATTCGTATGCGCGTAACTGAAGCGCAAATTGCTGATACTCTAGGTAAACTAGCAGCATTGGTCATGCAAGCCGAACAAAACGCATCTACCAAAGCCCAGTGGTATCAAGTAAGTAGATATAACAGCCATATAAAAGAATGGGAAGCATATAAAGAATCTCGAAACTTACTCGGTGATTTCACCATTATGAGCAAACGAGCTGTGATCAGGTTCCAATCGAACAACGGAACTTCCTACAAAGCTTATTTCTCGGTGCTTGACCAAATCTCAACTGTTCTTAAAGATGAACGAAACAAACTTGCGGAAAAGCACTTCAACATGACTTTTGATCATCTTATGAAGCTAAAAGACACTGATCCAACAGTTAGGAATAAGATTCGTGCAATAAGACATCAACTCCCTCTTAAATTACTTGAACCTGATCCAAACAACTTTTAAAAATGAAACTAATCAAAAGAAAAGCACTCAAAAAAGCCGTAGGAATTTCCACGGCTTCATTACCGGACATCGTATTTATTTTACTGTTCTTTTTCATGGCTGTTGCCGTCATGAAAACTTCAGATCCGTTGGTTGATTACGAAGTTCCTTCATCAGAAGAACTGTATCGATTCGAAGATCAAAGTCTACTTGCCAATATCCGAGTAGGGAAAGACTTCAAAACGAACCGGACCATTATTCAATTGGGTGATGCAATTAGGAACATTGAAGACATCCCTGCTTTTTTACAATATGCACAACCAGAAGTAAATAGGACTGGTTCTAATAAAATAATTGCTTTTTTAGAAATTGATAAAGAAATCCAGATGGGCCTTGTAAACAGAATCAAACAGCAATTGGTCAGTATGGAAGTCTATGAAATAGCTTTAGCTGGAACTGAAGAGTAGTTATTTAATCTCTCATCAAAGAGCCTTCCATCCTATTCCAACCTTCTTTATTAATTGATCGCTTTAAGAGAAACAATAATAAAAATAGACACCCTACTCCGCTCACAATCCAAATAATCAACTCGTTCCCACTTCCAGAATCAGATAAGACATCAGAACTGTAAGCCGACAAGATTATATAGATAGAGTTGTTTAGGAAGTGCAGCAATATAGGGACAAGAATTGATCCTGTGTAAACATATAAATATCCTAAGATCACTCCCATGAAGGTGATCGAAAGTATGTTGTCAAACTCAAAGTGAAAAAGTGCGAAAATGACTGCTGATAATAAAACACCAACGTGAATTTTCCCCGTGCCTTGATAGGAGAGTCTTAACAGAACACCTCGAAAAAATACCTCCTCGCAAACAGCCGGAACCAGCGCTATGGTTAATATATTTAATATCACAGTCCAACCACTTGTTGTATTAAGCATTGCGCTTTTCACCTGATAGGAAGTATCTTGAATTTCATCCAGCGCCTCACCAGGGTAAATCATTTCATTTATTATGGACAGGAAATTTCCAGCAGGCGTAGCCAATACAAACACAAGAATTATTACCAACAGGTACTTAAACTTGAACTTTCCTTTAAAATTAAAATAGCTCCCAATCTGATTCGTACAGAGCCATGAAAATACAATCGCACCTATTAAAAAACCTAGGTTACCTATTGTATTTGAAATTCTAATTGCACTTACAGTAGCCGGATCAGAATAATCAATCTCTCCGTCAGCCGCAAGATCTACATCCGTTATTAAACTTGCAATCTGCAAACCAAAACCACTCACCATAACTAGTGCCATAGCTATCACGACCAGTGATAACAAAAACTTAATCCCTGGTGATAATGTTTGAAAAAGTGGTTTTCGCATGCGTTATTTCCCTGTACTATTTAAAGGTGGTTTCCTGCGCCATTAAGATTTGTACTTTTGCCCCTTTAAGAGAATAAAATCTTAATTCAAGAAGTTGGTAAAGATAGGAAATATAGAAGTCGGGGAATTCCCTTTATTGCTTGCGCCAATGGAAGACGTAAGTGACCCTCCATTCCGTGCTCTTTGCAAGAAACATGGTGCCGACATTATGTACACTGAATTCATTTCATCAGAAGGTCTTATCAGAGACGCGGTAAAAAGTAAAATGAAACTCGACATCTTTGAATATGAACGCCCCGTTGGTATTCAGATATTTGGTTCGGACATCGAATCGATGAAAAAAGCAACGGAGCTAACCGCTCTTGCTAATCCAGACATTATAGATATTAACTACGGCTGCCCAGTTAAAAAAGTAGCTTGTAAAGGCGCAGGAGCAGGAATACTTCAAGACATTCCAAAGATGGTTAAAATGACCGCTGAAATTGTGAAGTCTACAAACCTCCCTGTAACCGTAAAAACCAGGCTTGGTTGGGACAATGATTCAATCAGAATTGAAGAGGTAGCAGAACGATTGCAAGACGTGGGGATCAAAGCATTATCAATTCATGGCAGAACGCGAGTACAGATGTACAAGGGAGAAGCTGACTGGACGATGATTGGGAAAATTAAAGAGAACCCTAGAGTTCATATTCCGATATTTGGAAACGGTGATATTAACGCACCTGAAAAGGCCGTAGAGTATCGAGATCGTTATGGTGTAGATGGAATCATGATTGGCCGTGCGAGCATTGGAAATCCGTGGTTCTTTAATGAAGTAAAACATTTCATTGCTACTGGAGAACACCTGGCTCCTCCTACCATTAAACAACGAGTTGAAGTTGCCAAAGAGCATTTAGACCGATCGATTGTATGGAAAGGTGAACGGCAAGGAATCGTTGAAATGAGAAGACATTACGCCAATTACTTTAAAGGTATTCCAAACTTTAAGCCTTTAAGAATGAGGCTCGTAACAACCGATACCAGCGAAGAACTTTACTCCATTTTCGATGAAGTATTAAGTCAATTTGCCTGAGCGAAATGACGTTTTATGAGGTAACTAACTGGAAAATAAGTTGCCATCATTCCTATAAACAAGAGCGTAACTAGTATCAAAACGAAATCTCCGATTTGCATGTCAATTGGATAGTATGGTACGATTGCACCTCCAAGTTCCACCCAATGAAAAGTTTGCTGCCCCCAGCAAATTCCATATCCAATTCCCAATCCATGTATCGCTCCAACCAAATTGATCAGCATCCCTTCGATAAAAAATATTCTTCTTATTCTGCCTTTAGTAGCTCCCATGCTTGCCAGCGTGTAAATATCATTTTTCTTATCAATCACTAGCATCGTTAGCGAAGCAATTAACGTAAAGGACGATAGGACTAGAATAAATGCCAGAATCACAAAAGTCATCCACTTCTCACTTTGATGGGTCTGATAAAGCATTGAATTTTGCTCGAAATAGGTTTTCACCTCAAAGTCATTTCCCAACATCCCTTCAAGGATGTCTTTCATATTATTAATATCAATCCCTTCTTCACAATTCAATTCAAATCCGGTGTACTCTTTATCATATTCCAAGAGCTCAGCAGCAAAACTTAATGGAACGATAAAGTACTTTTCATCGAACTCCGGGTTGATTGCAAACACTCCCCCTATAGGAATGGACTTCGTATTAAATGCTTGATTCGTTTTCTTTATTTTCTTCGTCCGGATCAATCCATGAACTGAAACAATATCGGTAAACCTCGGATCTGGAGTTACTCCTAACCTACTTTGTATACCCCAGCCAATAACAGCTAATGCTCCGTACTCATCCCCTAAATCAAGAGATCCTTCCAACATCATCGAGTCAATTCCAGTCTCTAATAGAAATGTCTCTTCGATGCCTTTCATTGTGCAGGTTACCCAACGATCATCATGTTTAATCAAGGCGATTTCTTCAATAACCTTGGTCATGTTTCTTAAGCCGGGAATACTTTCAATTTGCTCAAATGGAACATCAAATTCATTAAAACTTTTTCCTTCTTTTAATTCAACTTTCAAATCTGAATCAAACGAAGTGTAAAGTCCCTCTACTACTCCCTCAAATCCATTGAAAGCCGAAAGGATAATAACCATGGCCGCAGTACTTACCATTACACCCACAACCGATATTAATGAAATCACATTGATTATGTTATGTGACTTCTTAGAGAATAAATATCTCCTGGCTATATAAAACGGGAATCCCACACCACGAAAATAGCTATTTAGACCTAGCACCCATTCATTTTGAGTGTTAATCCAATAAAAGTTAAAAACACAACCTTTTCTTTTAAAACCCATATATTTATGTCAAAGCTGTTCAACCAGAAACTTCAAATCACAGGATCAGGTTGGCTATACAGGGAATAGAAAATTAGAATGATGAACAAGATTTTACAACGATACAAGATCGTTTTACCATTAACGCTCTTGGTATTTTTAGCAACTAGCTGTAGTAGTCATAATCAAAAAGTGGCGTTCTACTCATTCATGTTCTATGTAATATTTATAATCCTCTGTCTTCCAGCAATTATTCTTAGTGGTGTTGCAAGAGGGAATGGATCAAAATCCGCAAAGACTACCGGAATTGTATTTGCATCAATTGGGGGGTTCTTCTCGTTGATCTACACTTATAACCTAATCGATGAGCTTCGTACCATCGATGAAGAATTGATAATCTACATGTTCTTAATTTGGGCCACACTAGTTGGCTCTCTGGTTCTACTCGTGATTCCAAATCCAAAAATTGAAGAAAAAGAGAAAGAACTTCAAGCACAAAGACAGCAATATCATTATCAGCAACAAGCGCCAATATTTTCTAGCGAAGCGGAAATTCTAGAGTATGCTGAAAACATTAAAAAGAAAAAGGCAGAAGAAAATACCGTTGAAAACAGCACTTATCTTAATGATGATTTGAATCAGCCTCCACCTCCTCCACCGGACGCTGGTCCTGACATGAGTGGATTGGACGATTTATCTGATTTATAGGAATTCCTACCCTTTATCTAAAAGGTCATCAATTTCAGCGGCATAGTCCAACGAATCATCTTCGTAAAACAATAATTCAGGAACTCTTCGAAGTTGATTTCTTGTGATTTGTGAAAGCTCATGTCGAATATTCTTCGTGTTCACTTTAATATTCTTAACCACATCGGCTTTTTCGTCTACCCCAAAAATACTGAGGTAAGCTTTGGCAACTCCCATATCCGGAGACATTCTAACTACAGTAACAGAAACCATAGCTCCAAGACATAATCCTCTCGCTTCTCTTCTGAAAATTTGACTTAACTCTTTCTGAATTAATCCAGCTATTTTTTCTTGTCTTATGCTTGCCATGGCCGCAAATGTAAGCGATAAAGGGGAAAGCGAAAAGAGCAATGCAGAAAGATTGAGTCAATAAACTTTAAGCTTTTACGTTTAGCTATCTAAAATTCACTGGTTTCTATTCAAAATATAGCCATTAAGCTATCTTTGAGCGCAGATTGAAAGACTTTATAAAAATATTAGGACTGATTAAAGGGTACAACAAGTACGCTTTTCTGAATATAATATTTAATCTGTTCGCAGTAATATTCAGCCTATTTTCCATGGTGCTACTGATTCCTGTACTTGAAATCCTTTTCAAGAGTGAAGAAGACCTGACCAATTTATTGGACAACCCTCCTGTTACGGACTTTTGGGCCAATGGTTATGATCTACAGGAACATGGTTTCTACTATTTAGCGCAGCAAGTCCAAAGTCAAGGGGCTGAAACCGTTCTACTTTACGTTTGCATCTTTATTGTTGTCGCAATCTTATTGAAAAACTTCTGCACTTACATGGCGCTATACGTAATTGCAACTTTAAGAAATGGCGTCATTAGAGATTATCGTAATGTTATTTTCAAGAAAATCTTAAACCTGCAGCTGTCTTACTATTCTGACGAAAGGAAGGGAGATATCATGTCTAAGGTCACGAACGATTTAAAAGAAATTGAATGGTCTATTCTTAGGTCTGTAGAAGCGATCTTCAGGGATCCAATCACTATCGTTGCTTACTTCATTGTACTGATCTGGATGAGCCCGCAGCTTACGCTGTTCTTGGCAATTTTCTTCCCGATAGCTGGCTTGCTTATAGGGATTATTGGTAAGAGTTTAAGAAGAAGTGCTAAAAAAGGCCAGACCAAATTAGGAGCCTTGATGTCAACTTTAGAAGAAACGCTTGGAGGACTTAGAATCATTAAAGGCTTCAACGCTAAAGAAAGAGCATACGATAAATACGAAGAGCAGAACGAAGACTACACCAAAACCATGGTGAAAATGTATCGTAAAGGCGATATGGCTTCTCCGGTAAGTGAGTTCTTAGGTGTTGCTTTAATTGCCACCGTACTTTGGTTTGGAGGACAACTGGTATTCGAAGGCGCCTTAGTTGGTTCATTTTTCATCGCATACATTGCATTCCTTTCTCAATTAATTGCTCCATTTAAGAGTATTACAAATGCCTATTCTAATGCCCAAAGAGGATTATCTGCATTGGATAGAATAAAAGAAATTACCGAAGCGGAAGTTACTATTGTTGATGGCACAGCTTCTAAAATCGAAGAATTCACTTCACATGTCCATTACCAGAATATCTCGTTCAAGTATGATCAAGATTACGTGCTTAAAAACGTTGATTTAAAGCTTGAGAAAGGTAAAACCATTGCGTTAGTAGGTCAAAGTGGATCGGGGAAAACAACTATGGCAGATTTACTTCCTCGTTTTTACGATGTAGATCAAGGAGCAATTTTGATTGATGGTATCGACATTAAAAATGCACCATTACATGACGTTCGTAGCTTAATGGGAATCGTTACCCAACACTCTATTTTATTTAATGACTCGGTTCATAACAACATTGCATTTGGTAAACCAGGCGCTAGTAGAGAAGAAGTTATTCAGGCAGCTAAAATTGCCAATGCGGATGAGTTTGTTAGTCAATTAGAAAAAGGATACGACACTGGAATCGGAGACGGAGGAGGAAAACTTTCTGGAGGGCAAAGGCAACGAATTAGTATTGCCAGAGCAGTTCTGAAAAACCCGGAAATTTTGATTCTCGATGAGGCTACTTCTGCGTTAGACACGGAATCAGAAAAATTAGTGCAAGACGCATTAAATAACCTAATGCAAAATAGAACTTCACTAGTTATTGCTCACCGATTATCAACGATACAACATTCTGATGAAATCATTGTGATGCAAGAAGGAGAAATTGTTGAGCGTGGAAGCCATACGGACCTAATTTCTCAAGGCGGGGTTTACAAGAAATTAACCGATTTACAGTCCTTCTCATGAGGTACAGTTTAGCCCCGATTTTACTTTTTTTTATAGTCGGTTGTTCTAATCCATCAGCCCCAATTCAAACAGAAGATGTAATTCAGGTAAAAGCTGACTTGGAACCAAGTTCCGAGGATTCGACTTTAACGCTAGAGATTCAAGACTCTGTTGTTCCGGTGCGAATTGACACGTTTAACATCGAAGACTATTATGATTACTTCGAACCAACTCAATCGTTGCGATCGATCAGAGTTGATTTCGATGTTGCGTACAAGAATAAATCATTTCGATTGGGTGAAGTAGATTATGACAACGGGTACATCTCATATTATACACAAAACACACCTCCAGGAATGGATGGAGATAGTGAAACAGAATACGAGTATGTGATTTGCTATTGGGTCTTGCCAAATGGAAATCGCTTTATTGCCAGAACTACAAACGAGATAACATGGGTATCTGAGCAAACTATGGATACTTATTTCTATTTACATGATTCCTCAGGTATCAATCTAGCAACCTTGGACGGATGGTCTTGGGACTTGGGTAGTTACATAAAGGATAAAGCCCTTAAATCAATTTTTTCAAGTGAAACTTGGGAGCACCCGCAAGTCTTTGTACACCTTCCTAAAGAAGGAAAATCGATAAAAGTTCGATTAGTTCGAGACGAGTTTATCGATGATTGGGCAGCATACCGAATTTTCGACTCTTTGAATATCCAGCCTGAGCCTTTAGTATTCAATCCTTTAGATCAATTTTAATTGAACCTTTTCTTAACTTGTTGGTACAGTACTTAAAACCAACCCATGAGACTTATAGTCACGTTACTTTTTGTTGCACTTACTATTCATGCAACTGCAGGTAAACCTGCCCTTCAATATTCAACTCAATGGGACACATTAGATCCAAGTATTCCTGAAGGATCAGTGATTATTGAGGGCATCATAACCTATCATGGAGACCCACTTATTAATGCACTTGTGGCCACTTGCGATAGCCGTCTAAGAGTCAGCACAAATGATAAAGGAGAATATAAATTGACCATTACAGATCTTGATTCCTGTTTATACATGTTTAAATCTCAATATGACGAGATTATCACGCGCATGTACGATTTTAAAAGTCAGCACCGAGTAAGGATCTTATTCTACGCTACTCCAAACATGGTGATGGGAGAAGCCGATAAGCCAGTGATCTATGTGTACAATGAGCAGGAAACAAAATGCAAAATCAAAGTCAATCCTAGAGGAGAATTTAACTTCACCTACCCAGCACATAATGATGGGTGGGACTTTAGCACAAAGTCTGACGGAACTTTAAAAACCGCCTCAGGAGTATATCCATACTTATTCTGGGAAGGAGAATCTTCTCACCTACAATATGTGCAATCTACCATTGAACCGAATAAATTGACGTTAGCAAATGCATATCAAATCAAAACGGATTCAACGATTTTATTTCTTGAAAATCAATTAAAGGCATTTGGATTAAACGATAGAGAAAAGACAGACTTCATTACATATTGGGCCCCTAGGATTCAAAGCAGTGACTTTGCTTTAATTCAATTCATGTGGGATGAAGAATACAGCGAACACGTTGCATCAATTGATATGACTCCTGCACCACAATCCGCTTTAAGACTCTTTATGTTAATGTCACCTTTGGACGAGATTAATACGAAAATTGAAACCTCAACTATCGATGTTTCTCCTTTAAAAAGAAACGGACTAACCCTTATTGAATGGGGTGGTTCTGAGTTACCAGCACCTAATATAATAGCACAATGAAAATCTTCTTAACAGCAATTTGCCTCGTTTTTTCACTTGCTTCAATGGCAGGGCAAAATCCGATTTTATATAACATAGAATCAGATGGATTGGACACTACAATCACAGCAGGAACTTGCGTCATTGAAGGAAAAGTTACCTACAACGGAGCTGCTGCAGTTAACGCTTTAGTCGCGAATTGTTCAAGTGGAATTAGAACCGCCACGGATAAGAACGGAAAATTTTCGATTGAAATTTCTGAGCTCGATTCGTGCCTTTATGTGTTCAAAAGTGGATTCAGCGAAATTGTAATGGATCGATTTGATTTTCAAAGTCAGCATCGCATGAAGATTAATTTCTTCCTAAATCAGAACCTGATTATTACCACCGTAGACAAACCAGTAATCTACGTTTATTCCCCTGAAAGCACAGCATGTCAAATTATGCTAGCCCCAAAATCGGAACTTACCTTCACATATCCTGCATATAACAAGACCTGGGATTTTAGAACTTCGTCAAATGGCCAGCTTAAAATGGGAGATCGATCTTATCCTTATTTATTTTGGGAAGGAGAAACAAGTAATCTCACATATCAACAAAATGGAGAGGAAGAAGGAGTTTGCGAACTACATAAAGCCTTTCAGATCCAAACAGATTCAACGATTTCATTTCTGGAAAACCAACTAGATAAATTTGGCCTCAATGCTACTGAAAAAACTGATTTTATCACTTTCTGGGGCCCAAGGATGATGGGAAATAAATACGCTTTGGTTCAGTTTTTATGGGATGAAGATTACGCTTCTAAAATTGCCGGATTAACCATGCACCCGAAACCTGAATCTTCTTTAAGACTATTTATGTTATTTACTTCACTAGATCAGCAATCTTCAAGCTATAAAACCACTCCTCCAAACTTTAAGGGATTCACCCGAAATGGACTTACCCTTGTGGAATGGGGCGGTTCACAAATTAACCCTCCTCCAGTACCTAACTTATGAAATCAGCAACCCTAATTATCATTACCCTACTAACCGTAGTAAGTTCTCACGCCAGATGGAGAGGAATTCCTGCAATACGATATCATTTAATTCAAGACACGCTGGATACAAGCGTTCCAAAAGGAACTTGCCTAATTACCGGTCAAGTTACATTTGAAGGAAAGGCACTTACTCAAGCAATAGTTGGAACTATCGACAATAAAAATACGGTAGTGACTAGATCAACTGGCATGTTTACGATCAAGGTAAATCTGTCTGATTCGGTGCTATATTTCTTTAAACCTACGTACGAAGAAATCATCACACAAAAATTTGAGTTTAAAGATCAGCATCACATGATCATTAATTTTGAAGTTATTAAAAACCCTTATCCGGTTCAGCCAGATCAGATTTATTCATATAAACCAGTAGTTTATTTGTATTCTGATTTGCCTCAAAATCTGAACATTAATTTGGGAGTGAAAGGTGAAACTACTTTTACCTACCCTGAAATAAAAGATGGTTGGAAAGTCACGGCTTCGGCTACAGGAAAACTAACAGATGCAACAGGAAGAACCTACCCTTACTTATTTTGGGAAGGAACACATCCGAAATTAGAGTACACTGAAAATGGCGAGTTTTTAAAAAATAGCTATCAGATTAAAACAGATAGTGCGATCCAATTCTTAGAGTCTAGCCTAAAAGAATTTGGACTTAACGACACTGAAAGTGCAGATTTTATCACTTTTTGGGGACCCAAATTAGTAGCTAAAGAATATGCATTAATCCAGTTCATATTTGATGCGGATTATGAGAATGAGATTGCAACGATTGATGTAAGCCCAAAGCCAACAGCGTCTAAAAGAATATACATGAAGTTCACAGGCTTGGACGATTATGATTATCAATTGCGAATTCAACCAGCAAAAACAAGCACTTTTAAACGAACATCTTTTACGCTTATCGAATGGGGTGGAACGGATTTAGCCTTACCTAAAGATCAATTATAATGAGAACATTACTTGTCATTTTAGCCATGTCAGCATTCACCTCCTTTGGGAGCTGGATTGGAGAATCAATTCCGACCTATAAAATCGTGGAAGATGTGTATGATTCAACAATTACTCCAGGAACCACCTTGATTACAGGCACAGTTACGGTTAACAAAAAGCCTCTATTTCAAGGGTTGGTAGGAAACGTAACTAATTCCACAACAGCAACCACAGATTCACTTGGGCAGTTTAATATATCGTTGTCTGAAACAGATTCGATCCTCTATTTTTTCAAACCTAGTTATCAGGAAATCATTACGTCCAAACTTGATCTTAAAAGTCAACATCGGATAAAAATTGAATTCTACGCTTCAGATAAAGTCGTTTACATGATTTCCGCTAAACCCGTTATCTACCTTTATTCGGAAGAAGAACAGGCGGTTGATTTAAAACTTGAGGTTCACGGAGAAACTACCTTCACTTATCCAATGTTAGAAGACAGTTGGAAAGTTACCACAAGTGCCAACGGAACATTAACAGATTTATCTGGGAAAACCTATCCTTATCTATTCTGGGAAGGAGAGCACACTGGGATCCAATACACGCAAACCAATGGAATAATTAAAAACAGTTATCAAGTAAATACCGACACAATCATTGAGTTTCTGGAATCCAAGCTGTCAGAATTTGGTTTAAACTCAACAGAACAAACTGACTTTATTACCTATTGGGGCCCTAGGTTATCTCAAGACAAATTTGCGTTAATGCAATTTTTATTCGACAGTGATTACACGGCTGAAATTGCAAATATTCAAATGACTCCAACCCCGACTTCGAGTTTACGATTGTATATGAAATACAGCAATATGAGTGACTATCAACCTAGACTCAAAACACAATCGGTTGGAACCAAGTCATTTTTTCGTAAAGGACTAACCCTTATTGAATGGGGAGGAACTAATCTAGAATTACCTAAAATCGAATTTTAATGAGATACCTTTTTTTGCTTCTGACCATGACATGCTTTAGTGCTTTTGCATACCACACGGAAAAAGAACTGGTTATTAAATATCAAGTAATGGAAAATGTTGTTGATGTCTCCATCGCTCCTGGAAAGTGTTTAATTACGGGCAATGCCATGATGCAAAAAATTGCAATTGAAAATGGAATTATTGCGACCGTTGACAATAAATATATCGCAAGAACTGATTCGGCTGGAAATTTTTCGCTTCTAGTTGATGCAACAGATTCCACCATTTATTTTTTCAAACCTCGAATGTCTGAAATTGTTACTGCTAAAATCGGAATTGCTTCTCAGCATCATATAACCGTGAATTTTTTCCCTTATCGAGATGTGCGAATGGATGTTTCACTCAAGCCGGTTATATACCTCTATTCCAAAGAGAAAAAAACTGTGAACGTAGACATAAACGTACACGGAGAAATTGGGTTTACATATCCAAAAATTACTGAAGGATGGGAGGTAGAAACATCTCAAAATGGAACTTTAACCGCTAAAAACGGAAAGACCTTCCCCTACCTTTTTTGGGAAGGAGAACATACTGAATTAGCCTATACCATTGAAAATGGTGCAATTAAAAATGGTTATCAAATTAAAACAGACACGGCTATTTTGTTCTTAGAAACAAAGTTGAAAGAATTTGGATTAAACGCAACGGAACGAACTGACTTCATCACGTTTTGGGGTCCAAGGTTAATCGGAAAAGACTACGCTATAATTCAGTTCTTATTTAATGAGGATTACGATAAAGAAATTGCCTCTCTTGAAGTTAAACCGGCACCTACCTCTTCCAGAAGGATCTACATGAAGTTTTCTGGACTGGACCAATATCAGCATATCTTTAAGACGATTCCGGCTAAAGTCCTTCCTTTCAAAAGAACTTCATTTACTTTAATCGAATGGGGAGGAGCTAATATTTCTGCACCAGAAAACTTATTCTAATGAAGTATTTAGCTTGTCTTATTCTAATATGTGTCTCAATGATATCTTTTTCAAAAGATTATAAAGATGGCCGGGGCAAACGTATTACTTATCAAATTAATTCGGACACCCTGAACTCTGATGTCCCAGCAGGCATGTGTAGGATTACGGGAATCGTTGTGATCAATAAAAAACTAATTAAGAATGCCTTGATCGCCACAGTAGATAATAAAGTGAGAGTTCGATCGGAAAAAGATGGCTCGTTCTCCATGTTAATTTCAGAAAATGATACTGCTATTTATTGTTTTAAGCCAGGTCATACGGAAGTAATTATAGACGCTATAGACTACAAAAGTCAACATGACATCAACATTACGTTTTACACTTATATACGTCCAGCAATACATGCGCGAAAGCCTGTAATCTACTTATACTCTGATACTCCAAAAGATGTAGAATTAACGCTTAACCCAACGGGAGAACTTACATTCACCTATCCGGTAATCAAGGATAAATGGACAGTTACCTGCAATCCCGATGGCCAATTGAATATTGGCAACAACTCCTTCCCTTACCTTTTTTGGGAGTCCAGGAACGACAACTTGAAATATGAAATTCACAGCAAAAATATTCCAAACAGCTATCAAATTAAGACAGACACGGTCATTGCCTTTTTTGAAAATGTTCTTTCTAAAATTGGACTTACGGAATCCGAACAAACAGATTTCATCTCTTATTGGGGACCCGAGCTTGTTAAAAAGGATTATGCGTTAATTCAATTTTTAATAGATGAGGATTACACCAAACAAATTGCTGAATTACAAGTAAAGCCTTTACCCAATAATTCTAAACGAGTTTTCATGTATTTCAGTGGGTCTAATAAGATTTTCATGAACGTCTCTAACCAACCATTAAATACTTGTGATTTTTCCCGCAAAGGGCTCACATTGATCGAATGGGGAGGGGCAGAACTTGAATTACCAGCCATATTTAAACTTAATCTCTGATGAAAAATATTTTCATATTAATCTTCTCGCTGTTTACGATTTCGGCTTTTGCTGAGTCCCATAAACACATTGTAGAATGGGTACCGCGATACCAAATCATCTCAGATGTTTTTGATGGTTCCATTCCTGAAGGAAAAGTGCTCGTAAAAGGGCGCGTTTATAGAGAAGAATATGCAGGAGACAAAACTGATACTATTCCAATCATTCACGGTAAAATTTCTAATCTGGGCCAGACATCTTCCTGCCTTTCATCAAACGCTGGAACATATGAGTTTACCATTACGGAAGCTGATTCTGTAATTTATTTCTACAAATACACGTACGAGGAGGTTGTAACATCTGCATATGATTTCAAGAGCCAGCATTTGGTGACAATAGATTTCTTTCCGGCCTATCAGGAAGATCGTTATATGGTGCCAACTGAGAAACCCGTCATCTACGTTTATTCGGAAGAATCTACTAATGTTCAGATGGGAATAGATCAGGTTGGAGAAATGACCTTTACTTACCCAACACTTGATTCTACTTGGAACTTTATCGCAGGAAAAGAAGGAAGCCTTAAAATGACCGATGGAAGATCCTATCCATATTTATTTTGGGAGGCTGAAAGAGAATTGAAAGGGTTTATTAGAAATCAATACGTAATACCAGGTGAGATCGTAGAGAGAGCACGGGTAATTGAATTCTTAGAAACTTCTTTAGCTTCACTGGGCTTAAACGATCGAGAAAAAACAGATTTCATTACTTATTGGGGCCCCAGAATGGAAGCGAACGAATCCTCTTTTGTTCAATTTATTGTTGATGATGATGTTACTCCGGTTATTGGAGCATTGAATATTACTCCTAAACCAAATTCAATAAGGCGCGTTTTTATTCAATTTATTGATGCTGAAAAATTCAACCTCTTCTCCATATATGCTTTACAAAAACAAAGTTTTCCTTCTTTTGAAAGAAAAGGACTTACTGTTGTAGAATGGGGAGGATCTGAGTTATTAAATACTTTATTAGATGAAAATTAAACTGACCTTTTTACTTGCTCTGACAACCTGCTCAATATTTGCGTTTGGAGGGAGCGATTTAGCTCAACGATACAAAATAGTATCGGACAAAATTGACACCACATTGGCTCCAGGAACCTGCCTTGTTATAGGCACAGTCATGAAAGGTAAACAACATATTGAGAACGGCCTGATTGGTTCTACGATAGGACCAAACGACACAAAGACAGACAGCCTAGGTCGATATAAATTAATGGTTAAAGACATCGATTCGGTAGTCTATTTTTACAAGCCTTTCTTTGAAGAAATTGCGATAAGACCTTATGACTTTAAAAGTCAGCACGTGGTAGTACTTGACTTTTATGCAATGGATAAAATCAGGCATGAAGTAATGAAGAAGCCAGTGGTCTATTTCTATCCAGAAAAAGAAATGGGCGTAAGTGTGAACCTACAAGTTAAAGGTGATTTAACGTTTACTTATCCTTCTATTGACGAAGGGTGGGATTTTTCAATCTCCCCAGATGGAACTATTCACAAAGGCAATAATAGCTATCCTTACCTTTTTTGGGAAGGAGAATCGTCTGACTTAACTTTTGATAAACCAAAATCGTCAAATACGATTCAAGGTAGTTTAGTTAAAGACAGCGAAGTCGTATCATTTTTAGAAAATCAACTCTCACTGTTAGGATTAAACGATAAGGAATCTGCAGATTTCATATCCTTTTGGGGACCAGAACTAACTAAAAACGAATCCTCCTTTGTCCAGTTTATTGTGGACGAACAAGTGTCAGATTTAATTGGAGAATTAACTGTTTCACCCACTCCAAAATCCTTCAGAAGGGTATATATTCTCTTTTGCAATTCTAATAATATAACGGATGAGATCATTTCTCCAACTCCCATCGAGCCTTTTGTAAGATCTGGCTTTACCGTACTTGAATGGGGCGGCACTGCTATCCAGACACTTAAGGGCATTTAAGCATCGCTATATAAAGTACCATTTTTGGAAGATTTCCCAAAAATGGGAATACAATAATACAGCCTTTTGATTTTTTAATAGACTGACAATCAACTAGATTCGTGACGCTAAAAACATTAACGCCAGTTTTTAGTGAAATTGAACGAAACTACTTAACGCCCATTGGATAAACCTGACTCACTACATCCGAGTTCAGTGACCGATAATTATAACGAAGCATTACCTAACAGCCCTACTGGTAGGTTAAAGCATACTCGATCACCCGAACCTCTGTGTTTGCCATTTTTTGGTAAATTAACTAAGCTATTCCCTCAACTTGACGATGAAGAGAAACGCCTGCTCGGTTTCTTGCACTTTTGCTTTTCCTCTTTAGAAATCTCGAAGCAATGGAATACCGCCATTTCAAGCATTGAAGATCAAAAACGAAGACTAAAACGAAAATTAGGACTCACTAAAGAAGAATCACTTTGTGATTTCGTTGGTGAATTTAATCAGAAAGACTAGCGAATAATTAGCTTCTGAACACTTCCTTCAACGTTAACCATATACATTCCAGCAGTCCAATTTGTAACATCAATGCTTTCCACAGCTTGATAGTTGTCGTTATAGATTAGCTTTCCTGTTAGATCCGTAATACTCACCATAGCTCCCTTCTCAACGTCAATTTTAAATGAACTAGAAGTTGGGTTAGGGTAAATTACAAAATCCCTATTTGCATGTTCTGCAATAGACGATGGTACACTAGACATTTTAGAAACTCCGGTACTTGTCGTGATCCAAATATTGTTTTGGCCATCAACTGCCATCTGCTTAACAACAGGGCCAATAAGACCATCGGCAACGCTATAATCCGTCCAAAAAGAACCATTATACATAGAGATCCCACCTTCACTAACAAGATAGTCAACATAAATAGCAGCCCAAATATTGCCGTTCGTGTCAATAACAACATCTTCCACTGGATTCAGTGTATCTGGTGGCGGCAACGTGTACATTATTGTGTGATTTTCTACGAATAAATCCGTGCTACTCATTACGGTAATTCCGTCTGCAGTTCCAATCCATTTTTGGTCTGAATCATCAATTACGAGACTTCTAACTTTATCATTTATTAATCCTTCAACTTCCGTAAACTCAGTAAACGTGGCACCATCCCAGATTTGAACTCCACCAAGTCCACCTCCCATATATACATCTCCACTTGAGTGAACTTCAATATGACTTATCCCTCCGAATGGAAGGCCTTCTGCCGTTCCCCACGAAGTCCAAACGGTTCCAGTAAATTCTGTGGCTCCATCACTATGACCAATCCAAATATCACCGGCTGCGTCTTCCGTAATGCTATTCACACGATCGTCTCCTAAACCGTCTACAGTTGTATAAGTAGCCCAAGTTGATCCATTATAATAAGACAATCCAAAATCAGTTCCAGCCCAAACAGTTCCATCGTCTGCTACGTAAATAGCAACAACGTTATTATCAGCTAATCCAGGATCCGTGGTAGTTGTGTAACTGGTCCAAGTTGCCCCATCAAAAAACGATACGCCACCTTGTGTTCCAAACCATAAATCATCGCTCGCATCAACTGCCACGCAGTTAACGTTGTTACTAAGCAAACCGTCAGCAGTTGTGTAATTAGTAAATGTTTGAGCTTGTAACGACAAGCTCGCTGTTCCAATTAAGAACAAGCAAATGCTCTTTTGTAAAGTTGTTTTCATGGGTTAGTCATTTTGGTTAATGATTAGTCTTTTTGTTGCGGTCTGTGTTTCAGACGAAACTTTCACTAGGTATACTCCGCTTGATAATGATGGTAGGATAATCTCCTCCTTCTGATTAAGTAATCTTTGATTAAATACATTTTTACCATCAATAGAATACAGCTGTAAATGTGTATCCGAATCATATTCATCAAGTGCTACCACCAACTTATTGCTGGCTGGATTTGGGAATAAATTAAAAGTAAGCTCCTTGATCTCCTCCAATGCTGTAATGCTGTTTGTATATCCGAATGTTGGCGTTAGAAAAACATAAGGCCCATTTCCATTTGGATATCTACCATAGGTGAAATCATCGAATTGAACTGGATAGGTGACCGAATCAATCACAGTCCCATCATCATAGGCAAGCGAAATAAATTCTCCAAATTTGCTTAAATTAAAATTAGCATGTTGACCTGATTGTTCCGCTTGTGCATCTGCCCATACTATTTGATATTCGTCTGGTCCGATTAGTAAATCTGGGATCTCCCATTTTGACAAGTAAGTACTTGAATCCGACAGGTAAAGTCCTTTAGTAGAAAGTGTCTCCGTGGTGTTATTATAAATCTCAATCCAATCATCGTACTCGCCAGATCCGTCTGGAACAGTGTTCGTATTGGATGCCATAAACTCATTTATTACTAAGTCCAATGGGCTAATTTGAGTTTGCATTTCATAATATTCATAAGCCGCTCGAACAGGTGAAAACTTCCCGGCCGAATCATTTTCAGCATAGAAATAATATTGAATGTAGTTAGTGACATTTGGAATCGTTGCCCCATAAATACTGTCTCCAGCCGCCCCATCATTATGCAATCCATCATCGAACATGTCGATCATTTCAAACACTTCTCTACTCCCAAATCGATAAGCTAACAATACATCGTCTGCATTATATGACTTAGTCGTAATGTCAACACTTCCCCCCACCGTAAATGTATTTGAAGGTGTAATTGTATCAATGGTCGGTGCACCTTGATAACCCGGCACAGTTGCCATATACAAAGCTCGAGCATCCATCAGTTCAGTTAACCCAGGATAATCCACCAAATCAGTAACCGTAACTGTTAAGTTGTCTTGAAAATCCGTGTAGCTATAAAATTTATTTGTGTCGTTTGCAACGCAGGTATCAATTAAAGCTTGCAACGCCAATCCTCTAGTATGGTATTCTGAATTGACAATATTTTCTTCCATAATCGTACGAATATGAGCAATGTACATTCTTCTACTTCGATCATCATTAAATAGATTTCTCATCAATGGTCTCTCATAAACCGAAAAGCTATTGTAATGTGCCAACGGATCTAAAGTTGCCGCCTGAGCCCCAGTAAACCCACCCCAAAAATCCGAATCATCCGTTAATCGATAGCTTGCAAATGATTGATTCAAGTCCCATAGAATTGGGTTAAATCTGCCATTGTTATCCTGGTACATATAGTAATTCTGGGCGTAACCAACGTAACTATCAAAATTCACCAATGAATAGTTAAGCGCATGCATCCATAAAGTTCGATCTACGTTTAACACATTGTGTATACTGTCCACATGGTTATTCAGCGTATCAATAAAATTGTACAAATTCCTCCAACCAAAATCCGACTTCATGTCGTAGTATGGGTAGTAGTTTGCTGTGTCGGTTCCATAGCTCATTCCTAAATTTGAATTGTCGCCATTCAAATCTACAGTACTTGGGTTTCCTTTTACGAAAGTATAATCTCTTGAACCGTACTCTTTTTTAAGAAAATCTTTGTTGACAGCTTCCACGTTTGAATACAGGCCCCATAGCGTATCATTGATATATAAGTTCGTGAAATTTGCCTCAGACGCTGGCATGTACTTTCGGGCGATTTCATATGAAAGAACTTCTCTCAAAAATGAAGGATCTTGAATTACATTACTCAATTTGATCTTATCGTAGCCCTGGTAATTTTGTCCAGCTACGATATAATCTAAGTCAAAATTGAAGGGATTTTTTATTCTGGTTGTACTTGCAGAACTAAAACCTTTATACCTAATTCCAACACTTGGAAAAGATTCTCCATCAATCACTACCGTTGCTGCCAGTCTATTTTGCAAGCCTTCTACATACATGCTATCCAAAATATAATCCCAGTTTGCTTCAGCAAAATAAATTCGCATCTCTCTAACTGTATCCGTTGAATACAAGCCTTGCTGACTGTATGAGAACTTTCCTACAGTGCAACTAAAAATAATAAGGAGTAAAAGAATCTTTTTCATGGATTTCTAATTCATTATGACCACCTTTTTACGGACTAATTTTGAACCTTCAAGAATTACGTTGACCATGTAAAGGCCGTTTGGCTGATTTTCCAAGTCAACAGAATTAGGGTTTCGAGACACAAGCACTAAACTACCGAATGCATCATATACCATTATTTCAACATCGTTAATCGATTCTAATCCGCCAACCTTAAACTTGCCTCTGGAAGGGTTTGGATAAATCGATATCAATTCATTTTCAAAGTCATCAACAGCCAAAATATTACAAGGATCTGCTCCTAATAAAGCGGTTAATCCAGGGTGATCACATTCATATCTGAATGCCTTGGCAGGACCTGCATTGTATTGCCAAACCATGTTATCATTAGAATCAACCTCGTACATGTACTCTCCTGAAACTGCAACAAACACGTTCCCATTAGACATTCTATCTGAAGCCGATTGTCCTGAAGAAAATTCTACAGTTTCATGTCTTTTTGTAAGAGCAGTTGGTGCGTATGAGGTACCTGGCGACCATGAATATGTATTACCACTTTCTGGCGCAAGAATGAGATCAACTGCAGAACCATTTGAACTTACTCCTTCATTATTGAAGAACTGAATATACCCTGCATATGGCCTGCCTGCTTTCACCCAGTGTGGATCATGAACAGCAGCAGGAATCATCTGCGCGCCTGGCGCCCCATAGTTGGATGGGTTTCCCCAACGGTATAATAAATCTCCGCCCATTCCGGAATTACCTCCAGAACTAGTAGCTGCTTCCGCAGTAGTTGTACTATGATCAATAATATAAAACTCACTTCCCATCCTAGAAGTAAAAACAAGTTGATCTAAAGTTTCATTGTAACTAATACCATTTACGTGGAACCAATCGTATCCAAAAAATTCATCATTGGAAAATTTAGGTACAACATTCATGTCCATTAGTTGTGGATTATCTGCTACCACACCATAATTTGCTTTGGTTGAATCATGATCCTGAATTAGGTGATCCCACATGTGCCACTCCCAAACAATGTTCGCACTTCCTGCACCATCTGGCTGAAGTTCTACAAAATGAACGGGCCAACTTTCATCATTTGCTGTGGAACCGGCAGCTTCCATCTCAGCGCCCGTTTTAACCTCCCAAGCAGTAAGAATTACATTCCCGTTTGGCATTAAACAAAAGTCATGATGCGAACAATGATTCGAATCCGAGTAGATATATTCCCAAACCACATTGGCAGATGGATCTAGTTCTTGAACCATTCCTCCAATTGCTGCTCCAGTTAAAATATTTCCAGAATAAGAAGCACCTCTAACGATGTTCCCACTGTCAGTTAACTTCACTCCATAGTTTCCCGATTCAGCACAGGACCAATTGTGAGCAATATTGCCATCTTTATCAATTAAGTACGAAGTGTTGCTTCCTAATCCGTTATAAAGGGCAAATCCTTCGAATGCCGTCTGACCAATAAGTTGGCTTGACGCAATCAATAATGCAACGGCTACTAGTAAAATTCTCATTTTCATTTTCTGTTTTTTTAAACGGGGCAGCACCGTTAGGTTATTTATATCTTAAAAGAAACACCCAAGCCGAGTACGTTAACTTTTTCAACATTGGATTGATTTATTTCTTTTTGAAATCGATAGAATACTTTCGCTTCTATCTTTTTATTTAGTGATCGGTCTAGACCAAAGGTATATCTAAATTTATCCATGGGCTTGAAAACGGTCTTGAATACTTCACCGGAAACAAACGCATTTACTTTGGTTTTTGGGAGATTAATATTTGTCTTCAGCCTAATTCTGAACGTATTTGAATAGGATTCAAAATCCCATTGCCGTTGATATCTTAACCGAACTGAAGGTTTAAATTTCTTAATCTTCTTTGCATAGACAATATCTGCAAATAATCTTTTTACAGGAGCTATAGTGTTTTCATTAAACATGAAGTTATGTCTATAACCTGCTGACACCTTCAATGGCTTAATGACCTTGTAGGTGATCTTCGCTTGAGAAAATACTTTATTAACCAATTGGCTGTTGTAAGCAGTTCTCACATCCTGTCTAAACGAAGCACTTACTTTTTTAGAAAATTTATGCGAAACTTTTACTCCCGCCCAAATTTGAAAATCCGTCTGTTGGGCTAAAGCCTGAGTTCCAACAGCAACAGCAAAAAGAAATATGAGAAGGAAAACTCTCAATACTCGGTTTGGTAGAGATTCAAATCTCCTAAATCAATGTCTTTTCCATTCTTATCAATCACAACGGTTGCAAAAACTACTTCATCTGGACCGTTCTCTCCACAGCTTTCACAATGCTGATATCCGAAAATCGTGTAGGTCCCTTTTTTCAAATAATCAAATCGAAAGGTTCCATTCCAAGAAGATCTGAATGAATCGTCATACGGTTCTGTTTGATCTTCACCATAAATGATGAAAATCCGCTCGTCAGCTAACGCAGTGTAGGTGGTAACGTCTGTTGGTGGATTGTAAACACCGCCCATTACTGTTCCCGTTATTGTTGAAGACCCACCAATACCGGCTTCCTTATTACAACCTAATGTTGAAATAAGAACGAAAGCAAAAAGGCTAATTCCTAATGCAATTTTTTTATTCATTTGCTTGTCTTTGTGTTCGGTGGCGTTAAACAAGACCTCCTCTGAAGGTTCAAATCCAAGTATCGATTACAAGATACAAAAGGTCATGCTTTTGACCTTTAAAAATGGATCACTTCACGTATCTACTCCACAAACGGTAGATAAGAGAGAATTAAAGGCGAAACTTAATCCGCCTTTACGTCTTGAACAATCACTACCTATTTTACGATAGTTATTTTCTTACTAATTAAGTTCGATCCGTCTAGTACAATATTCACTAGATAGATGCCTGGAGCCGTGTTTTCCAGATCGATGCTGTTCTGATTTTTTGAAGAAAGAATGAACTTCCCAAATGAGTCGTAAACTGTGATTTCATAATCATTGCTTAATTCCATTCCTTTAAAACTAATAATGCCGTTGGAAGGGTTTGGATAAGCTACAATATCGGCATTGGTTAATTCATCAACCGAAGACGTTAGGCCACATGGATTTGCACCAAGTAATGCCGCAATTCCTGGATGATCACATTCGTATCTGAATGCTTTAGCAGGACTAGCAGCATACTGCCAAACCAAATTATCATTAGAATCAACTTCATACATGTACCCACCGGAAACAGCCACAAAAACATTTCCATTAGACATTCGATCTGAGGCTGATTGACCCGTAGAGTTATCGAGCGTAACGTGACGCTTTGTGTACGTTGTTGGCGCGTATGACGTTCCTGCACTGTAAGAATAAGTAGAACCACTTTCAGGTGCTAGAATTAAGTCTACCGTAGATGTGGAAGAACTAATTCCTTCATTGTTCCAAAACTGAATGTAACCAGCATATGGTCTTCCTGCAGGAATCCATCTAGGATCATGGCAAGCAGCTGGAATTATCTGTGTTCCTGACACTCCATAATTTCCTGGATTTCCCCATCTGTAAAGAAAGTCTCCACCCATACCAGAATTTCCGCCAGAATGCGATGCCGCTTCAGCGGTAGTTGTACTGTGATCAATAATATAAAACTCACTCGATTTTCTAGATGTAAATACAAGCTGATCCAAGGATTCATTGTAGCTAATACCATTCACATGAAACCAATCACCACTTGGTCCCCCAGGTCCACCACCAGAAAGGCTGACTGCGTTAATATCCATCAACTGTGGATTATCTGCCACAACTCCATAATTGTCTTTGCTCACGTCAAAGTCTTGAACCATATGATCCCAGATATGCCATTCCCAAACTATAGTTGCACTTCCAGCACCATCGGGTTGAAGCTCAATAAAATGGGTAGGCCAATGATCCGAAGAGGCACCGCTGACTCCAGCTTGTGTGCATTCTGCTGCTGTTTTGGTTTCCCAAGCAATCAGAATAACATTGCCATTCGGAAGCGGACAAAAATCATGATGAGCGCAGAGATTCGCGTCAGAGTACGTGTATTCCCAAACAACATTGGCACTTGGATCTAACTCTTGAATCAATCCTCCAACGGCTCCACCACTAAATGATCCTCCAGACACAGTTGCACCTCTAACAATGTTCCCATCGTCTTTTAATTTAACCGCGTAATTACACGATTCAGCACAAGACCAGGTGTGGGCTATATTTCCATCTTTATCGATTAGGTATGCTGTGTTCTGATTCGATTCATTATAGAGCGCATACCCATTAAAGGTAGTTTGAGCTTCGGTTTGAACCAGTCCGACACACAGGACTGCGGCCAGAAAGAACAGGCCTTTTTTCATATTAAGTGTTTTCATTTTGTTTTTTTGATTGCGGTTAAGCGGGTTTTTAGACCTACGTTTTTCGCAAAGGTTTAATCGATGTCGTGGCAAAATATAAATGTCGAAATTCTGACAATTACAAAATGTTAGAAGTCGGTTAAAATGAAAACTTGCAGTGGACATAAAAAAGTTGAAAAACAAAAAATCCCTCTCCAGAATTTTTCAATTCTAAAGAGGGATTAATTTGATTAGTAATGATCGGTTCACAACACACGAAGCACGATCATTACTTTGTAATCAATTTGTTGGCGACCGGCAACCCTTCACATGTCGCAGCATTTCGATAAATCGAAACACTGCGGATGTGCAGTGGCTGCGGGAATACTCAAGCTAAAGCTTGGATACTCCTCTTAGCCACTGCACATCTCACAATTCTCTGGATCATCCAAAGAGCATGCGATTTCTTCTTCTCTTTCTTCAACAGTTTTTGCAACTGGAGTTGCGATTGCTGTTTTATCAAGTGTAAACTTAATTGCATCAACTGCAGCTTTAGTTCTTAGGTAGTACATTCCTGTTTTCAATCCTTGTTTCCAAGAGTAGAAGTGCATAGAAGTCAACTTAGCAAAGTTGGCGTTCTCCATAAACACGTTCAATGATTGAGACTGGCAAATGTATGCTCCCCTGTCTGCTGCCATTTCAATAATGGTTTTTTGAGATAATTCCCATGCAGTTTTGTAAAGCGCTTTAATGTTATCTGGAATCTCTTCAATGTTTTGAACCGATCCGTTAGAAGCCATTAATTTGTTTTTCAAGTCATCATTCCAGATTCCTAGTTTCACTAGATCTCTAAGTAAATGCTTGTTTACAATAATGAACTCACCTGATAATACTCTTCTCGTATAGATGTTAGAAGTATATGGTTCGAAGCATTCGTTGTTTCCAAGAATTTGAGCAGTAGATGCTGTTGGCATCGGAGCTAATAACAATGAGTTTCTTACTCCATGTTCTTTCACCTCTTCTCTTAAGATATCCCATTCCCATCTGTCTGAAGGAGTAACTCCCCACATATCGAATTGGAATTCACCATTAGAAATTGGAGAACCTTCGTACGTTTCATAAGCTCCATCTTCTTTCGCCATATCCTTAGATGCAGTACATGCTGCAAAATAAAGCGTTTCGAAAATTTCCTTATTCAATTGCTTCGCTTCCGGAGAATCAAAAGCATGTCTCATTAAAATAAATGCATCAGCTAACCCTTGAACACCAATTCCAATTGGACGATGTCTCATGTTAGAATTTCTAGCTTCCTGAACCGGATAGTAATTCGCATCAATGATCTTGTTTAAGTTCTTCGTTACTTGGTAAGTAACTTCGAATAAACGATCGTGATCAAACTGACCATCTTTCACATATTTAGGAAGTGCTACTGAAGCCAAGTTACAAACTGCAACTTCATCTGGAGCAGTATACTCCATGATTTCAGTACATAAGTTTGAAGACTTAATTACACCTAAATTCTTCTGGTTAGACTTCTCATTTGCTGCATCTTTATACAACATGTAAGGGTTACCAGTTTCTATTTGAGACTCAAGGATTTTGAACCAAAGCTCCTGTGCTTTAATAGTCTTTCTTCCTTTTCCTGCTTTTTCATATCCTTCATAAAGCTTCTTGAATTCAGCTCCATAAGTATCAGAAAGACCTGGACATTCGTGTGGACACATTAAAGTCCAATCTCCATTCTCTTCTACTCTTTCCATGAAAAGATCTGGCATCCATAGTGCATAGAATAAATCTCTTGCTCTTTGCTCTTCTTTACCGTGATTCTTTTTCAAATCAAGGAAATCAAAAACATCAGCATGCCATGGTTCGATATAGATAGCGAAAGAACCTTTTCTTTTTCCTCCACCTTGATCTACATATCTAGCCGTGTCATTAAATACTCTTAGCATTGGAACAATTCCATTTGATGTTCCATTGGTTCCTTTAATGTAAGAACCTTGTGCTCTAATGTCGTGAATTGAAAGTCCGATACCTCCAGCAGACTGAGAAATCTTAGCACACTGCTGAAGTGTTTCATAGATTCCACTGATGCTGTCTTCCTTCATTGTTAAAAGGAAACAAGAAGACATTTGCGGCTTAGGAGTTCCTGCATTAAATAAAGTTGGTGTTGCGTGAGTAAACCAACCTTCGCTCATCAAGTTGTACGTTTTAAGCGCTGATTCAATATCATTCTTGTGAATTCCTACAGCAACTCTCATCAACATGTGTTGAGGACGTTCTGCAATTTGACCTTCTAATTTTAATAGGTAAGATCTTTCCAATGTTTTAAAACCGAAGAAGTCATATCTAAAATCTCTATCATAAATGATGTTTGAATCTAACGTTTCAGCATTGTCCTGAATTGTTTGATAAACATCTTCCGCGATTAAAGAAGCATTTTTCCCAGTTTTCGGATCGATATATTCATAAAGATCAGTTACAGTATCTGAAAATGATTTCTTTGTGTTTTTGTGCAAGTTAGAAACTGCAATTCTAGATGCCAATAACGCATAATCAGGATGCGTAATGGTATTAGATGCAGAAACTTCTGCTGCAAGGTTATCTAATTCTGAAGTGGTAACTCCATCATAAAGACCTTCGATTACTTTCATGGCAACTTGCTCAGCTGAAACCAAAGGGCTCAATCCGTAGCATAGTTTTTTGACTCTTGCTGTAATTTTATCAAACTTTACAGCCTCACGCCTACCGTCTCTTTTATTAACGTACATAGTTCTTTTTCTCGTGTTATACGGTTAGTATTCTCATTAACCCACTGTAGCCGTGGGATCCACCCTTTCTTCTAAAAGGGTCGCTCTGTTGTCCTTAAAGCCAACGAGGCAATGAGAACGGGTACTCTTTACTGGTTTTATTATTGGCAGTAGTATTCCTTAAAAATCTGCGTCTAAACTGAAACTGCTTCCAGCCGCATCTCCGCCAGTTGCAACACCAGCTTTTTGATATTCACCCACTCTCTTTTCAAAGAAATTGGTTTTACCCTGTAGGTTGATCATATCCATAAAATCGAATGGATTAGACACGTTGTATATTTTATCATTCCCTAGCTCAACTAATAATCTGTCTGCTACGAATTCGATATACTGAGTCATTAATTCTGCATTCATTCCAATTAAACGAACTGGAATTGCATCAGTAACAAACTCTTTTTCAATATCAACTGCATCTTTAATAATTCCTTCGATGGTCTCTTTTGACAATTTGTTGATCATGTGATCATTGTACAATAAGCACGCAAAATCACAGTGAAGACCTTCATCTCTAGAAATTAATTCGTTTGAGAAAGTAAGACCAGGCATCAGTCCTCTTTTCTTTAACCAGAAGATAGAACAGAAACTACCTGAGAAGAAAATTCCTTCTACTGCAGCAAATGCGATTAATCTTTCGGCAAACGATCCGTTGTCAATCCAACGCAAAGCCCAATCAGCTTTTTTCTTAACACAATCAAGTGTTTCTACTGCATTGAATAATTTGTCTTTTTCGACTTTATCTTTAATGTATGTATCAATAAGCAATGAATAAGTTTCCGAATGGACGTTCTCCATTGCGATTTGGAAACCATAAAAGAATTTTGCTTCTGTGTACTGAACTTCTGATACAAAGTTCTCAGCGAGGTTTTCATTAACGATACCATCACTTGCTGCAAAAAATGCCAAAACATGCTTAATAAAATGACGCTCATCGTCATTCAATTTACTTTCCCAATCAATTAAATCTTGTTGTAAATCAATTTCTTCAGCTGTCCAAAAACTAGCTTCTTCTTTTTTGTACATCGACCAGATGTCGTCATGTTCGATAGGGAACAGTACAAAACGGTTAGGGTTTTCTCTAAGGATTGGTTCGTCTACCGGAGTATTTGCTGGTAAGACTTCATTCAAGTTGACCTCCCGATCGTCTGTTGTTTTGGTGGTTTCTTCCATTGTAGTTTGCTCTTTTTAACGTGAAATCCTCCCGGATTACTCGTTTAAATTTTTTAATTCTTCTTTTTCAATTAGGGCCGTAAAATCTTTTAACGAGGTCTCCCAACCTTGCCTTATTTTTTTACGGATACTTAATTCCGCCAACGAAAATTTTAAATGCGAATCTCGCGTCTTTGGGGATTACAAAAATTGAAAAAATTGGACACCGAACCATCGATTTTTATCACACATTTTTCAGTAGTTATTAACACCCGATATTAATAACCTCTAAAGACCTTAATGGTACAAGGATTAACGAATATTTAATTCTGAAAAATAGTTCTAAAAGACCTTCGTTCAAGGCACCTCTTTTTCGCAATACCCTAATTTACAAGGTTTTCGGACGTTATTAACAATTCCAGACAATGTTAATATCAACAATGAATTTTTAATAACTGGCTTGAACCCACAGATTTAGAGCGATTGAAAAAGTCTCAAAAATAAATATCCTTTTTCCCTTGGAATATCCATTTTTTATCACCTTTTTTTATACATGTTTTTAGAATGATAATTTTTAGGTATCCCGAAAAATTCAAAAACCCTTTTACAGCAAATCAAACGGATAAAATCAATTCGATTCTAAGCCCTTTTTTTCAAGTTCTTCCCCTACAATTTCCATCTCTTTATAAAATTCTTCTCCCCATTTTCTGATAATAGGTTCTTTTAAAAATTGATAGGTTTTTACTTTCAATGCTTCTCCTAAACGACATGCCGGATTACATAAGTGCCAAGTATTATAATTTAAAGCTTCATACTTATTTAACTGAGCTACCCTGATCGGATATAAATGACAACTTATCGGTTTCTTGAATTCAGTCTCGCCATCTTCATAGGCTTCCTCAATAGCACACTTCGCTATGCCTTGCTCATCGAAATTCACAAAAGCACACTCGCTACCATCTACTAATGTGGTTACCGGCTCATTATCCTGATCCATATAGAAAACCCCTGTATGTGCTACTGCCTCCAAGCCTTCTTTCCTCATATAGGGTTTGATCTTCTCTAAATCTTCTTCAATTATAGAAACTTCATCCATTGTTAATGGAGCTCCATCATCACCTTCCACACAACAAGCGCCTTTACACGCTGTGATATCACAGACAAATTGTTTCTCAAATACATCTAACGATATTAATTTATCTCCTATTTCAATCACAGTGTTTACTTTTACGCCTCCGATGTTTTAATAATGGATCTTCGGACCAGCAACAAAAGTAAAATTAAATCTTGTTAGACCGATTAGAATATAAAGTCCTTCACGAAGCAACACCTGAAATTAAAGTCTTGCTCAACGAAACTATATACGGAACTAAAGGGCTTCGTTATAGCCATCTTGATCATGAAGAGAAGTTAGCCAATACAATTAACCCAGACTTCCACACCCTATGGGACAATGACGTTGTAGTTGCCGTAACGGCCTATTGTAAGCGAATGGTTAGTTCAGGCACTAAAATGTATCCTGCTTATTACATTAGATACTTTGCAGTTAAAACTACGCATCAAGGAAACGGACTTGGCAAACATTTAAATGAACTTGTAGAAAAGGGATATCTAGCAACCCTCACAGAGCCTACATTATTTTACGGATACATTGAAAAGAAGAACGCGAGGTCTTTAAAAGTTTCCAAACATTTCAAGCAAGAATATATGGGCGACTTTAAGGCGTCCATTTTTAGTCGGTTCCGACCTCAGCTAAATTCGCGGTTTGAAAAAATAAACCCAATTGAATACGAGACTTTTGTCACTCAACACTATTCACAACACGCATTGTTCTTAACTGACAAACTCGGATACAAAAACCAATGTTACGGGATTAGAGAAAATGGGCACTTGGTTGCAGCGGTTCAAGCAAACCCTGTGAGCTGGAAAATTCATAGTCTTCCTGGGTTTACTGGTTGGTTAAGTAGAAATGTACTTCACTTCATCCCAATACTTGGTAGACTAGCACCAAGGTCTACTTTTGACTTTGTAGCATTTGAAGGTCTTCGAACAAGGCCTGATCATGAGGATAAAATTATACCGCTCTTAGCTTCTTGTTTGGCTACACATAAAATGTACGTAGGCATGAATTATTTTGATGTAAAAGATCCCATTTTCATCTTTCTTGAACAGCTTAAAGGAATGGGACTGATGCGAAAAATACAAGATCCCCATCCCGTTTCATTTGTCGGTAATTTTATAAACTTTACTGAAGAAGAAAAGATTCCATTTATGGAAAACCACAAGTATTTGTCTTGTTTTGACCTTACGTAGTAAGGAGAAAGAGGCAAGTTAAAAGGGGAAAGTAAGCGCTAAAACTTAAGGAAACTTGTTCGTACTCTATACTTGATCCAATGCCCATCGATTTGCTGATCTTCTCGATATGCATATGGGTTTACACCAACGTTCTCAACATACACCAACATATCTTTTGGGCCAAAGAACCCTCCATTCGTTACAAACAACACCTGCAATCCATCCAAGATATTCGAATCAACTGTTACCGTATTTTCGAGCTTCATATGATCCAAATATTTAGTTGAGAAGCTAACCCTACCATACTTTTCAAAAGGCACAACTGCATATCCATTTTCATGCAACAACTTACCTGAGATGATATCATCTACAACTATTTGACGTGAATGTTTTCGCCAGGTTAAGTCAATTTGATCTCTAGCAATACTTAGGAGCGGAGTCCACAAAATGAGACCTAAGCTTAATATTATTAAACAGTGAAGAAACCACATCGTGGCTTGCTTTCGTTTTCGAAGACCAATAATGAATGTGCCAATCAAAATACATAGAATTAAAGCAGAGAATGGAAATACTATTGCTATAACCACACCGATTCCATCCACATAAATTGAAGTATAAAAAGCAACAGCAACCACTACCAAAGTGATTCCAACCATCGCATTTAACCATCCTTTTGCTGTCATTTTGATTTGATTTTGATTTTTAACTAAAATCGACCTTAAGATAATTGTTTGATTTGCAACTTTCCACTAATCCAATGTCTTTAGTATTAGAATGTTACTTTTACATCCTAACCTTAAGTAAAAATGAAAAATACACTCCTTATTGCAACGATCCTATTCGTTGGTTCTGCTATTTTCCCATCTCAGGCACAAATTACCGTTACCGATTCTGACATGCCTCAAGAGAACTATAGCTATATCTCAGATGTAGTTGCAGATTTCACTGGTATTGATTACTTGCAAACCGGAACGAATCAAACTTGGGATTATTCATCATTGGTAGGAATTGCATTTGACACGCTTTATTGCGCGCCTGTGAGTTCTACCCCATTTGCATACCAATTCTTCTTCAACAATATGATTCTCTACCCAGACTATGTTGCCGATTATGCTGTACCTGCTCCTGATCTTTCTGCAGGCGGAGGCGCTGGCGTTGCGTTAACCGATCGATTCGAATATTTCCGAAATGATAGTCAAGGACACCAAATTGTTGGTTTTGGAGCCGAGATACAGGCAGTTCCAACATCTGTTAAATATGACATAATTGACTACATCTATGACTTCCCTATGGACTTTGGCAATGCAACTACTAGTAATGCTGAATACCTAATTGCAGTTCCTACTTTTGGCGCATATGGCCAGTGGATAACTAGAAATAAAGTAGTTGACGGCTGGGGTGCTGTAACCACACCATCGGGAACTTATAACTGCTTGAGAGTACAAACAGTTTTGGAGCAAACTGATACAATTTTTGCAGACCTTGTTGGTTTTGGAACAGTAATCCCTCGTCCGAATGATACCATATATGACTTCATTACAAATGGAGAAGGCATACCAGTATTATCTATTACTGTGGGAGCTGCAGGCATCTCTCAAGTTCTTTTTAAATCAAGTGAACTAAATTCAGTAGACGAAATATCTTCACAACCGGTAAAACTTTATCCAAACCCAGCTAATAATAACATCATTCTGGAAACTGATCGAAACGGTAGCTTCGAAATTTTCGACCTCTCTGGTAAGTTGATTCTAAAGGAATCTTATAATGCCTACACCAATATCAACCTTTCGAATTTGAACCAAGGATTGTATCACATCGTCTTAACTTCTGACGAAGGAGGGAAAGTTTCTCGCAAAATCGAAGTCATTAAATAAGGGGATTGTTGGGGAACTTTTTACTTTTGCCCCATGGCCAACAATGACGATTTATTAAAGAAAGTAATATCCCACTCTAAAGAGTACGGATTTGTATTTCAATCTTCTGAAATTTATGATGGATTAAGCGCAACTTACGACTACGGTCAATATGGTTCTGAGCTTAAAAACAACATTAAAAAGTATTGGTGGATGGCAATGGTGCAAATGCACGAAAACATTGTTGGAATTGATGCTGCCATCTTCATGCACCCTACCACTTGGAAAGCTTCTGGTCACGTAGACGCATTTAACGATCCGTTGATAGATAATAAAGATTCTAAGAAAAGGTATCGTGCGGATGTTCTTATCGAAGAGCACATTGCTAAAATCGAAGGCAAGATCCAAAAGGATGTAAACAAAGGATTAAAACGTTTTGGTGACGACTTTAATGAAGCCGAATTCAGAGCAACTAACCCTAACGTAACTAGACGTCAAGCACAAATAGACGACATCGAAAAGAGAATGGGCGAGGCCTTGAACTCAGATGATCTGGAAAACGTGCGACAATTAATTCTTGATTTAGAAATTAAGTGCGCAGTAAGCGGAACAGCGAACTGGACGGAAGTTCGTCAGTTCAACTTAATGTTCGGAACAGAACTGGGGTCTGTTTCTGGTGAATCAGCTACGATCTACTTGAGACCTGAAACTGCTCAAGGGATATTTGTAAACTATTTGAACGTCCAGAAAACTGGCCGAATGAAATTACCATTTGGGATTGCCCAAATTGGAAAAGCCTTTAGAAATGAAATTGTTGCACGACAGTTTATTTTTAGAATGCGAGAATTTGAGCAAATGGAAATGCAATTTTTCATCATGCCAGGAACTCAAATGGAATGGTATAAGTACTGGAAAGAAGCTCGAATTAGCTGGCACAAGGCACTTGGATTTGGAGATAACAGCTACCGTTTCCACGACCATGTTAAGCTGGCGCATTACGCTGATGCAGCTTGCGACATTGAGTTTAACTTCCCAATGGGCTTTAAAGAATTAGAAGGAATTCACTCGAGAACAGACTTTGACTTAAAGGCGCATCAAGAACATTCTGGCAAGAACTTAACCTATTTCGACACCGAAAAGAATGAGCATGTTGTACCATATGTACTTGAAACGTCAATAGGGTTGGATCGAATGTTCCTTTCCGTATTGTCCAGCTCATACAATGAAGAAGCGTTAGATGATGGAAGCACTAGAGTAGTATTGAATATCCCACCTGCACTAGCGCCAATTAAAGCGGCTATTTTTCCATTAACCAAGAAAGATGGTTTGCCAGACAAGGCCAGAGCAATTATGGACAAACTCAAGTTTGACTATAACTGCCAATATGAGGAGAAGGATTCTATTGGTAAAAGATATAGAAGACAAGATGCAATTGGAACTCCGTTCTGTATCACTGTAGATCATGAGACGTTAGAAAATGACACGGTAACGATTAGAGAACGAGATTCGATGACTCAAGAAAGGGTTTCAATCTCTGAACTTTCTAACATCATTGGTAAGAAAGTAAGTATGAGTAGTTTACTAACTCAAGATTCAATTCCTGTTGCTGCAGAATAATCTGTGTTATTAAATAACCTCAATACCTCAAACAGGGTATTTTGCAATAGTCTTATTAAAAATCGTTCTAAATAAGGTTTTGGTTGTTATATTTGACCTCATTGGAAATGAGACTTTCAGACCTAACTATAAAATCTACGGGAATTATAACGGACATCGTTGATAACCCTGTGATCAACAAACTATTTGAGTTTGGAATTATACCTGGAGTTGAATTTTCTGTAGTTTCTGTCGCTCCATATAAAGGGCCCATATGTATTCAGGTTGATGACGATTTAATTGCGTTGCGTAAAAAAGAAGCTGAAAACATTATCGTTGAATAATACTTCCTCATTAAAAAACAACATTAAAATTGCCCTAATTGGTAACCCCAATCTTGGTAAAACAACCTTATTCAATAAACTATCTGGGCTTCGCCAGAAAACAGGAAACTACCCTGGAGTTACAGTAGATCGTAAAAAGGGCAAGTTCAATTTCCAAAACAGATCAATTGAATTAATTGATTTACCTGGTGTAAATAGCTTGTTCCCAAAATCTCAAGATGAAGAGCTGGTTCTTGATTATTTAATCAATCAGCCTGATGAAGATGCTCCTGATAAAATATTGGTTCTCGCGTCTGCGCTCAACTTAAAACGAACACTTTATTTATTTGATCAAATAAGAGATTTAAATATCCCTCTCGTTCTTGCTATCAACATGAACGACTTGGCTCAAAAGAGAGGTATTCAAATTGATGCTGATAAGTTAAGTTTGGAACTGGGCCTTCCGGTTGTCCTGATATCGGCAAAGAAGTCTATTGGATTGGATGAATTAAAAGATGTTCTTATACAGGACGTAGAATTAAAAACTAGACCTTCACATTATATCGATGAAGATCAACTCCCGTTTTTACAACAATATTGCGAGAAAAAAAACATCCAGAATCCATACCTAGGGTTTCTAAAATTGATCGGTGAACAAAGTGATGAAAATTCGACTTTCATTGCTGAAAATGAAATTAAACCAACCAAATGGAAGACTAGAGAATCCATTTTACGGTATGCATATATCCGAAACATTTTGCCCAACTTCATGGAAGTTGATAAAAGTAAAGCAGTAGACTTTACATCGAAAGCAGATAAATTATTAGTTCATCGCGTTTGGGGATATGTCATTTTTGCCTTTATTCTTTTTGCAATTTTCCAGAGCGTTTTTGTTGTTGCTTCTTACCCAATGGATTGGATTGATCAAGGATTTACTTACCTATCGTCACTGGTTCAGTCTTCTATGCCGGCTGGGTACTTTACAGATTTATTGGCTCAAGGCATCATTCCAGGAATTGGCGGTGTATTGATCTTTGTACCACAAATTGCCATTTTATTTTTCATATTCTCCTTACTCGAAGAGTCCGGCTACATGCAAAGAATCGTCTATCTGATGGACAAAATGATGCAACGATTTGGAATGAGTGGAAAGAGCGTTGTACCGATGATTTCAGGATGGGCATGTGCGGTACCAGCAATCATGACTGCACGAACAATTGAGAATAAAAAAGAACGATTAATTACCATTTTAGTCACCCCATTGATGACTTGTTCCGCAAGAATTCCTGTGTACATCGTAATTATAGGCCTAATCATTCCTGACGATCTTTATTATGGAATTCTTCAAGCACAAGGCCTTGTTTTAATGCTGATGTACGTATTAGGTGTAGCAGTGACATTACTGGTAGCAATGATCTTAAAATGGATCCTGAAGTCCGACTTTAAAAGCTACCTAATAATCGATATGCCTGAGTACTTAATGCCCGACTTCAAAAATGTATTTCTTTCAGTCTGGTCGAACGTAAAATCTTTTGTGTGGGATGCAGGTAAAATCATTCTTGCCACCTCAATTATCCTATTCGTGCTCGCTACCAATGGTTCAGACAAATTTGACCGCTCTGAAGAGTACATTAACGAGATCCACGGTAAAGCGTCTGAGGAAGAAAAAGAACTTTTACTAGCCTCCTACCAATTAGAAAACTCCTATTTGGGAGTGATGGGTAAATCAATTGAGCCGGCTATCAGTCCGTTAGGTTATGACTGGAAAATAGGGATAGCGCTAATCTCTTCGCTTGCAGCTAGAGAAGTATTTGTTGGGACTTTGTCAACCATTTATGCGATTGAATCAAACGAAGAAATGACCATTCGTGACCGATTAAAAAATGAGAAAGGGCCAAGCGGTGAAATGGTTTTCACCTTCGCCACGAGTATTTCTTTGCTGCTTTTCTACGCCTTCAGTTTGCAATGTTTTAGCACCATTGTAGTCACATTCAAAGAGACTAAATCTTATAAATGGACGGCCATTCAGTTCTTATATATGAGTGGATTGGCGTACTTTGTAGCATTATTCGCCTATCAATTATTAAAGTAATGGAGGTTTTACAAAATATTGCTGTTTTTGGATGCTGTGCGCTCGCAGTTCTATTTTTGGGTATACGATTTACTAAGAAATTCAGAACAAAAAAAAGCGGCTGCTCCACGGATTGTGGATGTAGCTCTAAAAATTTCTCTTAAGTTAAACTTGATTAAACTGGCTTCGAAAGCCGCTGGCAACTTACTTGTTATTATACTGGTTCATCGTTCTATCCAGGCCGATTGTACCGAATGCTTTGATCATCTCAACTGAAGTTTCGATTTTCATTTGTAGCGGAACCACTTCATCCAGCTTCCAGTTGCTTAAGACATATTTAACCTGTTGGCCTTGTCCGAAATCACTTCCGACTCCGAATCTAAGTCTAGGATACTTAGACCCTCCTATTAGCTCCTGGATACTTTTAAGTCCGTTATGACCTCCGTCACTCCCCTTTGGTTTGAGACGTAACATTCCAAATGGAAGTGCAATGTCATCTGTAATAACCAACAACCGATCTGGTGTTAATTTTTCTTTTTGGAGCCAGTACTGGACAGCCTTACCACTTAAGTTCATAAAAGTGGATGGTTTGATGCAAACAAAGGTTCGTCCTTTGTATTTAATCTCGCATCGATCTCCAAGTCGGTCCGGCTTAAAAACAGAACTGGACGCTTTTGCAAAAGCGTCCAGTATCTTGAATCCTATATTATGACGAGTATCTGAATACTCCTCACCGATGTTTCCTAAACCAACGATTAAGTACTTCATCTTATTTTTCTTTTAAAATTAGAAGTGAGGCTTAGCCTTCTTTGCTATCTCCTTCAGCAGCAGCTTCACCACCTTCAGCGCCTTCTCCTGCACCTTCCGCATCAGCAGCAGCTAATGCCGCAGCTTCTTCCTCTTCTTCTTCAGCCGTAGCTCCTCTTGCAGCTCTAACCGCAACAACTACTGACGATTCAGCATCCATAAATGAAACACCTGGGATATTAATATCTGCAACTCTAACTTTTTCACCAATTTTCAATGGAGTTACGTCAATGTTTACAGCATCTGGAAGATCTGATTCCATAGCAACTACTTGAAGTTTTCTAAATAGCTGCGCTAATCTACCTCCGTTCAAAACGCCTTTTGCAAGCCCAGTTACTGCTACCGGTAATTTAATTTTAACCGATTTTCCAGCTACTAGTTCTAAAAAATCCAAATGAGAAACACTGTCAGTAACAGGGTGCATTTGTGCATCTTTTAAAATAGTTCTGTATGTTTTTCCTGCAACTTCAACTTCCATTATAGAAACATCAGGAGTGAATACAATTTTATTAGCTGCGTTTCTTTCAACGAAGAAGTGAATTTGTTCTGCTCCACCATAAATTACAGCAGGAACCTTTCCCTGTCTACGAAGTGCAGCTGCATCTTTCTTCCCTACGTTCTCTCTAAGAGAACCGCTCAATGATACTTTTTTCATTTTATTATTATTTATTTATTGTTTTATGCTATTACAAAATGCTCGCTAATTGAATCATGACTAATTGCTTTCGTCATCACATCAGCGAACAGGTTGTCTACAGATAACACTTCAATTTTATCGTTCTCTTCTTTAAGAGGAAGTGTATCGGTGACAACTAATCTCGTTAATACTGAATTTCTAATTCTTTCGTGTGCCGGCCCACTCAATACAGCGTGCGTACATAATGCAGTTACCGACTTAGCTCCATGTTCCATGAACATTTCTGCCGCTTTGGTTAATGTTCCTGCCGTGTCAATCATATCATCAACAAGAAGTACATCTTTTCCATTTACATCACCGATTACGGTCATGCTTGCAATTTCATTTGCCTTTTTCCTTTGCTTATAGCAGATTGCTAAATCAACATCTAGGTGCTTGGCGTAAGCATTTGCTCTTTTCGTCCCTCCTGTATCCGGAGCAGCCATGATTAGATTAGTCTTTTCTATATTATTCTTAATCCAAGGCATGAAGATGGTTGAACCAAATAGGTGATCTACCGGTACTTCGAAGAATCCTTGGATTTGATCTGCATGTAGATCCATCGTCATAATTCGGTCGATCCCTGAAGACATTAACAGGTTCGCTACTAATTTTGCTCCAATTGCAACCCGAGGTTGATCTTTTCTGTCTTGACGAGCAAAACCGTAATAAGGAGTTACCGCAATAATCTTTTTAGCAGATGCTCTTTTCGCTGCATCAACCATTAGTAAAAGTTCGAAAAGGTTCTCTGTAGGAGGCGGTGTAGATTGGACGATAAAAACAACACATCCACGTACTGTTTCTTGATATGAAGCTTGAAATTCGCCATCGCTGAATTCCTGTATCTCAATAGCACCAAGACCTAACCCATAACTTTTAGCAATTTTCTCAGCCAACGCCTTACTGTGCCGACCCGCGAATATTTTTACTTTATCAGACATGTGTCTCCTTTTTTATCCTCTTAACAGTCTGCAAAGATAATTCAATTTAGTCGTTTATCATAGTATGATTTCTATAAAAAGAAATTAGATTACCGAACTACGATCTTTCTAGAAGAAATGCGATTACTCAATTCAATTTGAATCAGATAAATTCCTGGATTTAAAACGACTTCCATTTGATTCCCAATAAAATTAGATTTACGAAAAACCTCACGTCCTTGAATGTCTTTAATTGAAAGCAATCTTGTATTTATGGACTCACTAAATTGAAGCTGACCACCGATAATCGGGTTTACCAAACCGTATTTTTCCAAGGTTTCTTCTTCAACATTAACCAATAGACAGGAATCAGAAATCACATTTTCGTCTTCAACTAGTCCTTGGGGCGTTAAATCTTTCCCAAAAAATCCCGGAAAACTTGGATCATACTTTTCAGCTCTAAACAAACTGTTACCGTTTAACGTTATTATATCAAACTGATCATAAGCCCCAATGGCCCCTGTGGGATTTCTATAACTCCACACTAAATCTCCGTTTTTCATTATTTCACTAACGGTCCCTAAGGCTGTCTCGGTTATCAAAATATTACCATTAACAAGTGATTGACAACCACTTTTCTTCCATTGATACATCATTTGCCCAGAAATTAATCCACCCCATGTCCAATCAAAAGTTGCCGGTGAAAATTTATTACCAAACATTGTGTATTGACCACCTACAATTTCCGGTTCAATCAAGTGAACATAACTTTCCAAATCAACACCATTACCACCATTGTTGAATACCGATATTTTATCCTCATCAACAAATCCAGCAGCGACCCACTTGGCGTCATGCTGTTTAAACAGCTGTTGATCCAAACTAGTCCCTTGTCTATAGACTTGAGGGTTCCCCCAACGCCATAAAAAGTCCCCTCCTTTGCCGGAAGTTCCGCCAGCATGCCCGGCTGCTTCAAGAGTCGTTGTACTGTGATCTATGATGTAAATCTCATCTAGATGTCTCGCTGATATCAAAATTTGATCCAATGAAGAATTATAAGCAACGGAGTTAACGTGAGTCCAATCAAGGTTGTACCCATTATCATAATTAATATCTAAAAGCTCTGGGTGATTTTCAACAACGTCATAATTGGATTTAGAACTGTCCAAATCTTGAACTAAATGATCTATATACCTCCATTGCCAAACAACATTTGCACTATTCATCCCAACTGGCTCAATCTCAATAATTTGATCCAATTTTAAATTCCCACTAAGATCTGCTGGATTTCGACCCTCTGCAAGCATAGTACTATCACTATAAAACTCAGATACGACCATAAGAATGTTTCCATTTGGAAGAGGTTGAATATCATGATGCTGAAGAAATCCGTTAGCAGTTGTTGCATATGACCATAATAAAGTATTGTCCCAGTCCCTGATTTCGAGAGAATCCTTACCCGCTCGTAACAAAGTACCATCTTCCAATAAATAGCAAGTTAGTCCAGGAATTTCCGAAAATGTCCATTCATTTATTTTCATCCCGCAATTGTCAACTAAAAAAACACCATTATTTAATTCTGGAGTGAACAATAAGTATCCTTCAGAAACAGATGAAGAATTGTGGAGCAAGCCAATTGTTGGCGCTTGTCCGTGCGTGTTTAACGCGAATGCTAAACATAAAAGGGTAAACAATATTCTAATTGCAGAAGAATTCAATTTCAATGTTTCTTACAAATATAACCAACAGATCTTGTTTCTACGGAACTACGGAGTTAGCGAAAATTGAGACCAATAAACAATCCAATTCGCCATTTATCCAATTTCCATAACTGATCATTCTTTATGAACGTAAACCCAAAAGAATCAATACACCATAAATGAAAATTACAAATGAGTTTATTTCTGTTTCTAAAACAAATGATTGGTCCATTGCAACATTATTCATGGCCGCGGGATTCATCGTTGCAGCGGGAATTTCAATCTATTTTAGATCATACCTAATCTCATTGGTAATGGCGATTGGTGCCATTGGCCCTCTTTCTATTGGAGATTTGACCGTATTTAATTTTAAAACAGGATCCATCACTAAAACTCGGTTTATTTATTTCTTTATAAAGTTCAAAACCACCGATCGTTTTGAAGCTGAGCAATTCAATTCAGTGAGGCTATACCAATACAGCGAGACCGGTGGATCTCAATTTTTAGTCTTTTCCTCGCGAACAAATATTCGGGAATACCACATAACCCTTAAATCAGCAGACTTGAAAACCACATTCAAAGCTCCATTTTTTCAAGATTACAAGGAGGCCAGGTCATTATTGAAAGCGTTTCACGCTAACTGGAATTATGAAGTTGTTGATGAAATTCAGAAGAGACTGAAAAACAATAAAACCAGAACTCGGAAATAACTTGATTTTGGCATTTCCAAAAACAAAAAAAGCCTTCAACAAAGGTTGAAGGCTTTTTAATATACTTCTCTCGAAGCTTGTACCGCAGGTCGGAATCGAACCGACACGCCTTGCGGCACACGAGTTTGAGTCGTGCGCGTCTACCAGTTCCGCCACTGCGGCATATGGAACATCTGCTTCTTTAAGCAGATTGGACTGCGAATTTATTATAATTTTCTAGATCGACTAATCTATCGAGGTTATTTCAGTGGCTAATCTTGATATATACTAGATAATCCATTCAATAATGTTGCATAGTTTTCTCTTGCTTCTATAAAATCACTTTGGTTTTTTCGACATAGTTTTCGATATCTAAATATCCCTAAAGTTTTTCTAAACGACCGCCACCAACGTGAGCTAAACCAAGCTGTAAAAGGCAACGAGATTGAGAATAAGAGCCAAATTTCAAACGAAACAAATTGGGCAACCACTATCATCTGAGCTAACCAAAATACCATAAACAATAAAGAGCCAAGCAAGATTTTAATTGAAGCATGGAAATGTTCATCTTCAACTTTGGCTTTCATCAACCAATGCGGAATCATAAAAGGTAGAAAGCTTGTAAATATTCCAGGTAATACAAGGGGAATCAGCGCTAGTTCTATTGCAAGTCTGAAGAACGGACTCTTTCTCCCATGTCTAAATAACCATGGTTTCACCTGATTCTCTTTACAGTAAACCGAAAAATTTTGTTCGGCCAACTTCAATTCATTCATCAAGCTAGAATCCTCATTAATAAGCTTATCAGCTTTTCTTACAAATCCCTTTTCAGCTTTGAAGCGATCAGTTAATGTTTGTTCCGCGCTATTCTCTTTTTCATTAATTTCTTGATCAAGAATGATCAACATTCTCCTGATTAATTGATAATACGATTCGTTTTGAATATCAATTAACAAGTCGTGCATGCGCTTCTCTAGGTCCACAACCAACTCATCATAAATCGCTTCTTGCTCCTCGTCCTGATCCGAGATATAGTCCAGCATTTTATATGGGGCTCCGAAATTTACAAGTAGACTCCCTCCCATTTTACTATGCCGTTCATAATCTATACCCACTGGCACCACATGAACATCTAATGATCTGTCATATTTATTTTCTGCCCCAACAGCTATTCTAAAAACTCCTTTTTTTAACGGGCCTCTGATTCTTTTCTCTTTGAAGTGTCCCCCTTCTGGAAAGATATTGATTCGATTTCTTTTTGCCAGTAGGTTGTAAAATGTATCGAATGCTTTTAAATTCTTTTCTCGATAATCAGCACCATCTCTTTCTCGATATATGGGGAGACAATTAAGCGCGTTTAAAAAGCTATTGGCCAATTTCTTTTTGAAAATATCAGATCGACCTAGGAAGTAAGTTGGTTTCCCAATGGCATAACCAACGATTGCACCATCTATAAAAGCATTTTGATGATTCGGAGCAAACAAAATTGGTTTATCTAAAGGCACGTGCTCTAATCCAGTAATTTCTATTTTCCTGTAAAATCCGTTCAAGCCGGAAGAAACAAGTACATAGCCAAAACCATATAATGCGGACCATTTATTTAATCGAAGTCTAAGTGCCATTGTAGGGATACAAACATAACGCACTCTATTCATTAATTATCTTAACCAACAAGTAAGCTTTCAACAGAGAAGCTAACATTTACAGAAGATTAAACCACCTACCTGTTTTTTCAGAAAAATGGTTAAATAAAGTCGTGGATCACCAATACATTAGTAATTTGCAGCCCGATTGCAATTATGAGCACAAAAGAAGAATTAAAACAGGAACGATACGACCAAGCGTATCTTAAGATGGCTGTAGAATGGGGTAAATTATCTCATTGCGACCGAAAAAAAGTAGGAGCCATTATCGTGAAAGACAACATGATTATTTCCGATGGCTACAACGGAACGCCAACTGGATTTGAAAACGCTTGCGAAACGGATGAAGGAGATACCAAATGGTACGTACTTCATGCTGAGGCGAACGCTATTTTGAAAACTGCTCGTTCTACTCAAAGTTGTGCGGGCGCAACTTTATACCTTACATTGTCTCCTTGCAAAGAATGCAGTAAATTGGTTCATCAAGCCGGGATTGTGAGATTGGTTTATATCACCAAATACAAAGACACCTCAGGCATTGATTTCTTGCAGAAAGCAGGAGTTGAACTAAAGCAAATCGAAAGAATTTGATGGAAGAAGAAGACACCATATTTGAATATCCAGGAAAAGCTCCAAAGCCTCGTAAAAATGGAGCTGCAATGGTTATTTTCCCAATCGCCTTGGCCGTTGTTTTAATTATTGGGTACTACATGGGTACCAAACAAAGCCACTCTGCTCCTACCGAATTAAATGCCGGCCAACAAGAATTGGTGAAACTCAATCGCGTATTAAATGAAGTTGAATTAAAATATGTTGACACGGTAGAATCTGGGACGTTAATAGAATCTTCCATCGCGGGAATTTTACAACATCTGGATCCACACTCTTCCTACATCCCAGCCAGAGATCTCAGCACTATGGACGAACCTTTACGAGGTGGATTTGGTGGAATTGGAATAAGATTCATGATTTTAAGAGACACGCTGGTAATTACAAATGTGATCGAAAGAGGGCCATCTCAACAAGCTGGGATGCTGGCTGGAGACAGGATAACTTCAATCAATGAGGAGCAAGTTGCTGGAGTTGGGCTACAGAACAACGATGTTTTCGATCAACTTAAGGGAAATATTGGCACAAGGGTATCTGTTGGAATTTATCGGAAATCTGAAAACAAGAATTTAATGTTTCAGATTACTAGAGGAATGGTTCCAATTAAAAGCATCGAAAGTACCCAGATGATTACTGAAGATATTGGATTTATCAAATTAGCAAGGTTTGCAGAAACCACACCGGTTGAGTTTGATCAAGCTGCCAAAAAATTGCTAAACAATGGAATGAAGAAGTTAATTCTTGACTTACGTGGCAATGGTGGAGGCTATTTACATGCAGCAGTTGAATTGGCTGACCATTTCTTGAAAAATGGCAAAATGATCGTTTATACAGAAGGACGCTATAATGGAAGAATGGATTATTTCGCAACGAACAGAGGTAGATTAGAAGCAGTTGATGTTGCCGTGTTAATTGATGCGAACACTGCGTCTGCTAGTGAAATTGTGTCTGGAGCCATTCAGGATAACGACATGGGAATTGTGTTGGGAAGAAGATCGTATGGAAAGGGGCTGGTTCAAGAACCAATTCAATTATCTGATGGATCAGCAATGCGTTTAACAATTGCGCGCTATTATACACCGTCAGGAAGATGCATACAGAAGCCTTACGGTGAAGGAATTGATTACGGAGCAGAATATGCCAACCGTTATGATAATGGCGAGTTTTACGGGATTGATACTGTGGCCATGGAGGAATTAGAAAAATTTACAACTCCAAAAGGTCGAATTGTTTATGGTGGCGGAGGAATTTTCCCTGATGTATTTATCCCATTAGATACTGTAGGAGCTTCATCTTATTTAACTGACCTAGCATTTACACCTTCTTTCACTGAATTTTCTTTTGAGTACGTGGATGCCAATAGAAAGAAACTAGCTGGATACAGAAATGCTAAAGACTTCGATGAAAGATTTGACATCTCCGAAGCAATGTTTCAAGAGTTTATCGCTTTTGCCGAAGAAGTTCATGAAGTAGCGCCTAACAAATATGGAATCGCTGCATCAGCTTCCAGGATTAAAACACGTTTGAAAGCTCACATTGCTCAGAACGCATGGCAAGAAACTGGTTGGTTTACTGTATTTATCGCTAAGGATAAAGAAGTAACAAGGGCCATTGAAGAAATGGAGAAACGCTAAACCGAAATTTCTAGCGTATCATCTTCAACAGGCATAGAGTCTGAAATGTCTTCATCGAAATCAAGATCGTCAAACATCGGGTCGTTAAACTGATCGTTCAAAATATTCTGATCAGTAGTATCTGTTGTATTAGAAGAATCTTCACTAAACTGAATCTCAATGTTTTCTGGAACAGGCTCTGCTTTAAACGCGAACCACATGATTACCATTGCAACTATTAGCAATATAAAGAACACCCCGAATATGATTAAGATAACCTTAAGGACCTTTTTGCCTTTGGAGGGTTTTGAAACTGGTTCTTCTTGCGTTTGATCTGGTTCTTTCATGGTCTTAAGGCTATCACAATTTATACCAAAAATAAAAAAGCCCCTTTACTAGAAGTAAAGAGGCCTTAAATGTTTTAACTACTAGACTATTGCTCGTCTGTATCTAAAGTTTCGTTGATTTCATCAACTCCGTCAGCCATTACCGCGTTAGCAGAATCAACAGCAACTTGAAGTGAATCAGCAAACTCTTCAAGTCCGTCATTAATTCCTTCAATACCTTCTTTAACGATGCTTCCAAAAAGTCCACCTAATCCACCAGCAGATTCTTCGCTAGTTTCATCTGTAGTCTCGTCTGTAGTTTCAACTGAATCAGTGTTGTCTTCAACAGTTACTCCTCCACAAGATGTCATCGCAAACGATCCGGCCGCAACAATCATCAATAATACTATTACTTTTTTCATGATTTTAGTTTTCAATCCGGGCATAACATCCACAGGATTTGGTTTTTATATATTGTAAAAATAAAAAAAAGGGACAACTCACAACGGAGCGTCCCTTTTTAATGTTTTAGAACTATTAAGCTTAGTGCTCAGTAGTTTCCATTGGCTCTTCAACTGGAGCATCAACAGGAGCATCCATAGCTGTAGTATCTTCTACTACTGGTGCTTCTTCTACTGGTGCCTCTTCTGGAGTTTCCATTTCTTCGTTAGCTGCATCAACCGCCTCATTAAGACCTTCTGTGATTGAATCTGCCCATGCGTTAGCTGCTTCTTCACCACCACCACAAGATGTCATAGCGAAAGTTGTAGCTGCTGCAATCATTACAAGTGTTACTACTTTTTTCATTTTTACTAGTTTTTATTGATTTACGTAAATAAGGGGGCAAAAATAGGCAATTTTTAGGATTCGAGGAATTAATGATGCATAATTCTTCCTTTGTCGACACTTTATAGCAAATCATAGATGATATTATGGATCAATTATTACCTTTAAAATCATTCTAAATAATAATCATTAAAACATTAATAAATGGCATTCGAATTACCAAATCTTCCATATGCTCACGATGCATTGGAACCACATATAGATACTAAAACCATGGAAATTCATCATGGCAAACATCACAATGGTTATACGACTAAATTAAACGGTGCAGTTGCAGGGACTGATCTTGAAGGAAAATCAATCAATGACATTCTTACTGGTTTAGACATGAACAACGGAGCTGTTAGAAATAATGGTGGTGGATATTTTAACCACTGTATGTTCTGGGAAGTAATGTCACCAAACGGAGGCGGAGCACCAAACGGAGAACTAGCTGATGCTATCAACGCAGCTCACGGATCTTTCGAAGCTTTTAAAGAAGCATTTGCTAATGCTGCTGCAACAAGATTTGGTTCAGGTTGGGCATGGCTATGTGTAAAACCAGGTGGTGCTGTAGAAGTATGCTCTACTCCAAATCAAGATAATCCATTAATGCCAGGTGTTGGCTGTGGTGGATACCCAATCATGGGTATTGACGTATGGGAACATGCTTACTACTTAAATTACCAAAACAGAAGACCAGATTACATCAACGCATTTTTTAATGTAGTTAACTGGGATAAAGTGAGCGCAAATTATGCTGCCAACAAATAATTGAATAAAACTTTTATTTAATAGCCTGTCTGCCAATGGTAGACAGGCTATTTTTGTTTCATGAGGTTGGTATTTCTATTCTGGATGTTATTCGTTTGCGCAAGTTTATTTGCTCAATCAGCTCCAGCCATATCTCCAAGTGCTCATCAGTTTGAACTTGATAATTCCAAGACTGAAAATGCTGATTTTGAAAATCAAGACGTAAACAAAAAGGCTCCAGCTAGAAAGAAGAAAAGAAAACGAGCCAAAATTAGAAAAGGCGTAGCAGCCTTGCTTGCCCTGCTTCTTGGTCCGTTTGGAGTGCACCGACTATACTTGGGCACAAGTGATACAGTACCGATCTTCTACACATTAACCCTAGGCGGGCTCATGATTTTACCGCTAGTTGATATTTTTGTGATGCTATTTTCGAAAAATTTCGATGCTTTAATTGGGAATAAATCAGTGATTATGTGGTAATTGACTTAAGTAGTCATCATCTTTTTCAGCTCGCGAAGCGCTTTTTCAAAACGCATTCTATTCCATTTTTTTATCGGATAGCCTTCAACTCCTCTGCTTTTTGAAAGAACCGTTCTACTCCAAAATGGTTGATCAGCAATGTGTGGAATAATTAGTTGCGGTAAATTAAACCTAAACGCACTATGTGTTGTTCCAGAGCCTCCATGATGGATTACAGCACCAACCTGCCCAAATAGATAATCGTAGGGAACATTATTAATAACAAAGACATTCTCGGGAACCTCATCGGGCAATTCGATCCCTCCCCAACTGGTATTTACAATAACCGAAAGATCAAGTAACTCACAGACCGCAATTATATACTGCCCAATAATTTTTGGTTTTGAATTTATCATACTTCCAAAACCTATATAAACAGGCTTGGGGTGTTGGTTAAGAAATTCAACTAAGTCCAGTGGTGGTTCATAACCCTTTTGCTTATTCCGTTCCCTGAACTCAGAAACAGAAAGTCGATCTGGCCAATATTCTGGACGAGGGAAAAGCTTGGGACTCACTGCATACTCGATTTCAAGCTTATTTAAATAGAAGTCTTTGAGTTTACGTTTGGTAACTGGTAAATTATCTCGTTTAATTAAGTCTTTCGAATACTTCATCACCGTTTTGAAAAGCACGTAATTTGCCACCTTATAGGTGAACCTATTCCACCATACCGAACGAGGCTTCCCAAAGCCAATATGAGGTTCATGATCCGTTGGTTGAATCATACAGGGAATTGGCGAAAGCAATTTCACTTTCCCTCCATTCATTCCCCAAAAAATTGCATAAATACATTTGGTATGAAAGATTATTTCATCCGGTTCGAATTGCCGAATTGCATCTCTTTGGTCAATTAAAACTTGTTTCTGAATTGGTCCGGTGGCTTTTAGCAATCGAAACATTGAACGCAATCGACTGAATCGACTTCCAACTTGGCCCATTATTCCTTTAACATCTGGATCGTCAAAAAGCTCAAGAAATTCTTTGGATTGTGGGTAAAATGAACCTCCAACTTCTTCCGCTAAATCTCGAAACTGTTCTGAAAAACAAAAACCAACTTCACTACCTGAAGCGATCAGCTCTTCCGCCAAAGCCAGAAACGGCTCGACATCTCCCCTGCTTCCTAAGCTGCATAGTAATACCTTCTTCATTTAAAGTCAATTTACTAATTCAAGAATAGATCTCAACCGATTTAAGTCAGGACCTCAGTAGCTTATAGACAGTAATTTTGATTCGAATGTTAATGCTGAATTAAAATCGCGGTGTTTTTATCAATGAAAGGGTAGATTTCATTGATATCATTAGTTGATAAAGAAACACAACCGGCTGTCCAGTCAACCTTATTGGCAATGATTTCGTCTCTGCCGTTCGGCACCCCGTGTATTCCAACTTCTCCGCCAATTGTTGCTCCATTTGGTAATTCTCCATTTGAGACAGAGGCATTGAACTTGTTCCAACTATCCGGAGTCGGATAATTGATCCAAATAAACTTAGACCACTTCCCATGAGGGTATTTATCTACAATATTGAATGCTCCTTCTGGTGTGCAGCCATCTCCTTCCATTCTCTTATCATCCACTGGGTTAAATCCCAATACTACCGGATATGATTTGAGAGATGTCTCTCCATGTTTCATGGTTAAAATTCGATCTGATTTATCGATATGAACAGTTAATCCTTGCCCTGAAAGGGATAACGAATCTAAAATAGTAGCTAAAGAAATTGATTCTGATTCATCAACGACCGAAATCTCGGTTGCAGTGTCAGCGCAGCCAACTAAAAAACAACAAAACACTCCCAACACAAATATGACGAGGTAGTTTTGTTTATGCATGTTCAATTGATTACTCTACAGTAACTGATTTCGCCAGGTTCCTAGGTTGATCTACGTTACAACCTCTCATTACCGCGATGTGGTATGAAAGTAACTGGAACGGAATGGTAGCTAACAATGGAACTAAAGCATCGTCTGTTGGCGGAATCCAAATAACATGGTCTGCCAACCCTTTAACGGTTGTGTCACCTTTTGTAACAACAGCCACCACAATTCCTTTTCTAGCCTTTACTTCTTGAATATTACTTACCACTTTTTCGTAAGATGCATCTTTAGTTGCAACTACAAATACTGGCATGTCTTCATCAATTAAAGCAATCGGCCCGTGCTTCATCTCTGCCGCTGGATATCCTTCAGCGTGGATGTATGATATTTCTTTAAGCTTTAAAGCACCTTCAAGCGCTACAGGGAAGTTATAACCTCGACCTAAATACAATGCGTTAGAAGAGTCCTTATAGATTTCTGCGATGTGTTGAATCAACGCATCAGACTGTAGTGCAATTTCCACTTTTTCAGGAATTGACTCCAACTCCACTAATAACCTGCTGTATCTACCTTGATCTATTGTACCCTTGTATTTACCAAGCAATAATGCCATCTGGGTCAACACGGTAACTTGAGCTGTAAATGCTTTAGTAGAAGCAACTCCAATTTCTGGGCCTGCATGCGTATATGAACCGGCATGTGTTTCTCTCGAAATAGTAGAACCAACTACGTTACATATTCCAATGATGGTAGCTCCTGCATTTTTAGCCAACTTAATTGCCGCTAACGTATCCGCTGTTTCACCAGACTGAGAAACTGCAATTACTACGTCATTTTCTCCAATGATTGGGTTTCTGTACCTAAACTCTGACGCATACTCAACTTCAACAGGTATTCTCGCTAAGTCCTCAAAAAGGTACTCACCTACTAAACCCGCATGCCATGATGTTCCGCAAGCAACAATGATGATTCGATCAGCATTGGCCATTTTTTCCACATGGTCCTTAATTCCTCCCAGAACAACACTGCCTTTTTTAGAAGAAAGTCGTCCTCTCATGCAATCTTGAATAGACCTAGGCTGCTCGTAAATTTCTTTTAGCATGAAATGCTCGTAACCACCTTTTTCAAGCGCTTCCAATTGCATTTCAAGTTCCTGGATGTAAGGAGTTTTCTCCTCGTTCTTAATTGTTTTAAGCTTCAATCCATTGTCTAGACTTATGCTTGCGATCTCTCCGTCCTCTAAATAAACTACGTTCTTAGTGTACTCAACTATAGGCGTTGCATCCGAAGCAAAATAGTATTCGTCCTCACCCATACCGATTACCAGTGGGCTTGAATTCTTAGCGGCTATAACTTCTCTAGGATTGTTCTTATCAATAATTACAATTGCATAAGCTCCGTGAACCTCATTTAGTGCGATTCTCACCGCATCAAACAATTCACCTTTTTCTTGTTTGTGGATTTCTTCAATGAAATGAACTAATACTTCAGTGTCCGTATCACTTTCAAACTTATGACCTCTCGCAATTAGGTTTTCCTTGATTACATCATAATTCTCGATGATTCCATTGTGGATTAATGTGATGTTTCCATCTCCAGAAATATGAGGGTGTGCATTTACGTCATTTGGTGGTCCGTGAGTTGCCCATCTTGTATGGCCGATTCCGATACTTCCTGAAGTATCTTGCTCTCCAACATGCGCTTCTAAATCAGCAACCTTCCCTTTGCATTTATACAATGAAAGATCATCCTGATTCAATAATGCAACACCGGCACTATCGTAACCTCTATATTCAAGCCTTTTAAGGCCTTTGATTAAAATTGGGTAGGCATCCTTACTCCCGATATATCCAACTATTCCACACATCTTAAAAAATCTTTGTACTTACAATTTAGTATAAGTAATAATAAGTTCCATCTTCTTTCTGTTAGAACTGCTCGTTCCATTGATCACTGCTCTTTTAGCGCTGACCATTGCTGAAGATGAAAGTAGGAATATTCCGTTGTTAGAAACCGAGCCGCCTAAAACGTTATTAACATGCTTTGCGATGTTAATTCGGTATTCACTTTCGGATACATCAATTGGGCCACCGTGAATGGTTTCGCCTTCGAAAAAATCTTCTAGGAAGTAAGTATCTCCTGCATCATCGATCCCCAATACTAAAAGGGCATCATGAGCAGTATATGGGTCTCCCGCAAAATACTCAAATGGAAGCACTAGTTCAGCGTGATTTACCACAATCGAATCTGGAAGTGAATCTAAAAACGGAAATTCAATTTTAGATTTTAATCCTGACATGGTTTGAACATAAACAGTACTTAAGCCAAGTGTACTATCCAGTAGCTGAGCTTCAACCGGGGTTCCAGTATAATCATGACTACTTACGGTAAATCTTGCACTACTGGTATTGATATTAAAATCAAATTTTAGTGTGTCTTCTTCTCCAACAAACGTGTGTCTATAATACATTGAAAGTTTAGAATTTGTATTTAACAAATCCACATCCAATATTGCCCCTTCATCAACAGCTTGCGCTGGGTTGTTAACCTTGATGTACAATCCTTTAAACCACGATACGAACGCATCATTATCTACTAAATTTGCTCCACCCGACTCCGCAACGATCAAATCTCCAAGTGAATTATCAATTTTAATCTTTAGAATTGGGTCTACTAACGTACCTTCTATACTCCCACCATTTAATGGATCTGGAGTTAGAGTCCCTTGCCCTACTTCAACAAGATCAACTCCTTCGTCAGTTAAAACCTTATTTGAGTAATAATTTGAATCGATAAAAAAGTCTTCCGAAACTCGATACACTTCAAATGATTGCTGGTCTAAATTTCCATAATAACCATCTAGGGTTAAATACAAATACATAGAATCCACAACTGTTTCTATAGCAGTACCTGAATCCGATGTGAAATCTACGGTTTCTGATTCTAGTCTGATTTGTGCGTAAATTCCAGTTTCTGATTTTCCGAAAACCGGATCAACATAACTTCCTAATAAGCTTGTTGCAAACTCATCTGATCTTAAAGAATCCTCAAGAACGGTGTAGGCAGTAATGGATGATGTATCCGTAATAAAAACATTTAGCTGATCATCTTGAGGCTGAACAAGTAATCCAAGATCACCTTCCTCCTTTTTACAAGATGCGACAGCTAAAACAATAGTCAAAAAGAATGCGGAAAGCTTAATAGCCTTCCGCAATTCAAATTTATTTTTTTTTGTCATTTTTCCTTCAGTCGGCAAGCACGGAATTCTCATCCAGCACTTTATCGTAAAATTCGTTGTAAGCGGCAACCATTTCTTCTTCACCATAATAGTCAAGAGCTGATTTCCCTGAAGCCTTAATATACGCTTCAACATCAGCATCAATGTTAGCTGAACCTCTCACAACAGCATCGGAAAATTCAACTCCAATTTTGTTCATGTTCGCAAAAGTAGGATCCTTAAGTAATTCTAGATCTGAATCTTCAAATCCATCGAATTTTAACTTATTCGCCATTTTCTTGTTAAGCGAACCTTCAAACCCTTGTTCGTATACCGAATAAACAATTTTTGCATCAGCAAAATGTGGGTCTTCGCTATAGAATTTCTTCAGGTACAATGGTAATATCCCGGTCATCCATCCATTACAGTGGATTACGTCAGGAGCCCATCCAAGCTTCTTAACAGTTTCAACTACGCCTCTACAGAAAAAGATAGCACGCTCATCGTTGTCGGCAAAGAACTTTTCTTTGTCTTCATCTTCGAAAACGGCTTTTCTTTTAAAATATTCTTCGTTGTCAATAAAATATACTTGCATCTTAGCTGCCTGGATAGATGCAACCTTAATGATCAACGGATGATCAACATCGTCAATAATTAAGTTCATCCCAGACAATCTAATCACTTCGTGAAGTTGATGCCTTCTTTCGTTTATACAGCCGAATCGAGGCATAAAGATTCTAATCTCTTTCCCACCCTCTTTAATCCCTTGCGGGGCATTTCTAACTGTTTTTGAAATTTCTGTCTCAGGCAAGAAAGGTTGAATCTCTTGAGAGACGTACAATACACGCTTCTGTGTCATAAATATTTCCCTTAAAATAAAATGGGTACAAAAATATAAAAAAAAAACGGCAATTTCAATACTTTAAGCTAGTTTTGCGCTCTCAAATTAGTATAAACACGTGAGTATCAAAGTGGTATCATACAATGCTGAATTAGCCGAAATCGTTCGAAATGAACGAATTAAGGGCAAGAAGGTCGGTTTTGTGCCAACGATGGGCGCGCTACACCAGGGCCATCTCTCATTAATTGAAACATGCAAAAAGCACGCAGACTTCATTATTTGCAGCATTTTTGTTAATCCAACCCAGTTCAATCAAGCATCCGATTTAGAGAATTACCCTCGAACACTTACTAAGGATTTAGAACAACTTGAAAATGCAGAATGTGATGTAGTTTTCACACCTTCAGCAGACGAAGTGTATCGAGACGAAACTCCCCTTAACTTTGACTTTAATGGTATTGATTTGCCAATGGAAGGTGCCAATCGACCAGGTCATTTTGAAGGAGTTGTTCGAGTTGTTAAAAGACTTTTTGAAATAGTGAATCCAGATCTTGCGTGTTTTGGAGAAAAGGACTTTCAGCAACTTGCTGTAATCAATCACATGGTGCAATACTATAAAATGCCCATAGAGATTATTGGATGTCCGATCATTCGAGAAACGAATGGATTGGCAATGAGCAGCAGAAATGTTAGACTCTCGGAACAAGACACTCTAGATGCCCTGACTTTGTCGCAAGCGTTGAAAAGCATCCAGGTGAACAAGGCGAACATGAGTCTTGAAGAATGTCTAAAATTGGCACAGCAAGGTTTAAGCGATCAAGTTTTACTAGAGTATTTAGAAATTGCAGATGCAAGCTCTCTTCTTTCCGCTAGTGATTGGTCAACTTCAAAGAACCTCAGAGCCTTTATTGCTGCTCAGGTCGGAGATGTCAGGTTGATTGACAATCTCGAATTAACGTAAATTATCATTCCGATCATTTGACCCGAACATAAAACTGGTCTAATTTGTTACTTTTGCCCCATGCAAATACAGGTTGTAAAATCTAAAATTCACCGAGTTTCCGTCACAGAAGCGGACTTGAACTATATCGGAAGTATTACCATTGATGAAAATTTAATGGACGCATCCAATATTATCGAAGGCGAACGCGTTCAGATCGTTAATGCCAATAATGGCGAGCGAATTGAAACGTATGTTATTAAAGGCGACAGAGGATCAGGTACGATTTGCCTAAACGGACCTGCAGCTCGAAGAGCTCAAGTAGGTGACATTGTTGTGATCATAGCATATGGATTGATGGACTTTGAAGAAGCTAAAATATTCAAGCCTTCTATCATTTTCCCAGAAAACAACCAAGTATAAGTAGATTGAAGGCGCAGATAATTAAGATATTGAAGATTGTTATTCCGGTTGGAATTGGAGTCTATCTGTCTTGGTACTTCTACACTAACCTCACAGAAGAAGAGAAATCTGGAATTCCTGCAGCATTTGCCAATGCCAATTACTTTTGGGTTGGATTATCCCTTCTAATTGCCTGGCTGAGCCATTTTAGCCGAGCTTATCGCTGGAAATACATGCTTGAACCCTTAGGATTCAAGCCAAAAGTATCCAGCCTCTATCATTCTGTAATGATTGGATACATCATCAATCTAACAATACCTCGCTCAGGAGAACTAGCAAGAGCTGGTTTTTTATCTAAAAAAGAAAACCTGCCAGCAGAAACAGTATTTGGAACCATTGTGGCAGAAAGGGTAATTGATGTGATCATGCTGGGCATCGTAACGATGACGACCTATTTTGTAGTTGGGAAGGATAAAATTGATGAAATCACAAAACAAGAACCAGGTGGCTTTCCTTGGATCTATGTTATTGCAGGTAGTGTTGCTGTACTTGGCATCATCGCATTAGTAGCATCTTCCAAACTCAGAAATTGGTTTTTCTCAAAACTAAAAGGAATGTGGTCTGGAGTTAAGACCGTGTTTACTTTAAAAAAGAAGGTTCAATATTTAGCACATACGCTATTCATTTGGGTTGCATATGTAGCTATGTTCTGGGTTTGTGCACAAGGTGTTGCTGGCGTGGAGATTATGACGCTTGAAACAATGCTAGCGTGTTTTGTGGTAGGCGCGGTTGCTATAGCAATTACCCCCGGTGGAATTGGCACCTATCCTTCATTTGTAACTGCTGCATTGATTTCGGTTGGCGGGTTTGCAAAAGCAGATGCTTCAGGCTTTGCGATTTTGATGTGGGTGATACAGACAGGGTTTTTAATCGTATTCGGGTTGTACTCTCTTTACGCTATTAAATTGAAGTTTTCGGATACGAAGGAAGAAGTTAAACAGGCCTAAGCACTCTGTTCTTTCTGATTTCCCTACATTTATTCTAAACACCTAAAAAAATCAAAACTGTGAAAATTAAATTATTAGTACTATCCGGAGCCGTATCATTTTTTATGATCTCTTGTGGAGGAGTTGAAGTTACTGACTTAAACGTCCCAATCTCAGCTGACACTGAAGAAGAAACAATCGCTGAACCGATCGAAGAAGCGCCAATTGATGAAGTTGTAGCATCTGCTAGTGATCTTGCAGCCGGAGAATGGGTTTCTGATGTAGATGCAAGAGCAGCCGCCTGGGAAGCTGAAAAGAACGTCACTTTAAGTGATGAAGACAAAGCAAACATGGCTGAAATGTTCAAGAACATAGGATTAAGTCTAAATGCAGATGGAACTTATGAACTGAGAGGAATGATGTTGATGCCGAAATTGAATGGCCCAGGAACTTGGTCTTTGAATGAAGCTGGAGATGTCTTAACCGCAACTAAAGAAGGAGAAGATCCGATGGATTTTACGGTTGTTCTTTTATCTGAAACTCAACTTCAATTGCGCCAAGAAAAGACGGAAGGAAGTCATACATCTGCTATTAATTTAGAACTCAAGAGGTAAGAAACCTTTCGATTTAAAACTTTTTAAAGCTGATTCAAGTCTCGGTTAAATGAGAATTTGAGTTGGCTTTTTTATTTTGAATAAAATTTAAAAACTAATCTTTTTAGCCATCAGAACAGACTAGAAACTATACTTTTACTTGGAACAATGGCAAAACAAAAAACGACCTATTTCTGTAAGAACTGTGGAGCAGAATCACCAAAATGGATTGGGAAATGCCCGTCTTGCAACGAATGGAATACCTACGTTGAAGAGATTGTTTCTAAATCCACCAAAGCTTCTTTGCCGGGTGTCGTAGATTTCGATCATGACTCCGTTCCGACTCCAATTAACAGTATCAACTCAAGCGAATACCCAAGAATCAATTTAAAAGACAACGAGATTAATAGAGTCCTCGGTGGAGGTCTCGTTCCTGGATCTTTGATACTCTTCGGAGGAGAGCCGGGTATAGGTAAATCTACTTTGATGCTTCAATTGGCCATCAAGAAGAATGTACTGAAAACGTTATACGTATCTGGCGAAGAGTCAGACCAACAGATTAAGATGCGTGCAGATCGGATTGGAATTGAAAATGAAAACTGCATCATTCTTACCGAGACCTCTACACATCGGATTTTCAAAAAAATTAAGGACATTAAACCGAACATCTTAATTATTGACTCGATTCAAACGTTGTTTTCTGAGAAGATAGATAGTTCACCTGGAAGCATTTCTCAGATTAGAGAATGTACTTCTGAATTGTTACGTTTTGCGAAAAGTACGAATACACCAGTTTTCTTGATTGGTCATATCACGAAAGACGGGACTTTAGCTGGACCAAAAGTATTAGAGCACATGGTAGATGTAGTCCTTCAATTTGAAGGGGATCGAAATCATGTTTATCGATTAATCAGATCTGTTAAAAACAGATTCGGTTCAACCAATGAACTTGGCATTTACGAGATGCAAGGATCGGGACTTCGGGAAGTAGACAATCCTAGTGAATTGCTAATTAGTAATACGGATCAATCCTTGAGTGGAGTTTCTATTGCTTCGATGTTAGAGGGCATGAGACCAATGCTTATTGAGATCCAGGCACTGGTGAGTACTGCAGCATACGGAACTCCTCAGCGTTCAGCTACTGGATTTGACCTACGCAGATTAAGCATGCTTTTAGCCGTTTTGGAAAAACGATGTGGGTTCCGACTTGGCGCAAAAGATGTATTCCTCAACATAGCTGGCGGTATTAAAGTTGACGACCCAGCGATTGATTTAGCAGTTGTTTGTGCAGTCTTATCTTCGAACGTTGATTTAGCGATCCCAAAAAACGTGTGTTTAGCCGCAGAAGTTGGCTTATCAGGAGAAATCAGACCAGTATCAAGAATGGATCAGCGAGTATTTGAAGCTCAAAAATTGGGATACGACCAAATCATTATTTCGGCATATAATAAAGGCATCAATCAAAAAGATTTTGATATCGAAATCATCCAAGTACGCAAAATCGAAGAAGTCTTTAAAACACTTTTTGGCGGAGGTGAATAAGCCCTAAAGCTATTGACTCACAGCATATCGATCTATTTCCCAGACCGCTCCAGTGGAGACATTCACAAATTTTACAAGCCCTACTCCTCGTGCATAAAAATGTCTGGTGAAATTACCAGCTTCAGTGCTATCTGCAGAATTTGCAAATTCAACAACATCTAGAAACAGCGAATCGTTCACCATTAATGAATCGTGATTCGCCTCACTAGTGATCCAACCCACTCCGTCCAAAGTTTGAGTAGATGTACTATCAAATGGTAAAACTGCTGCGAAAGCGGAACCAGCCGTAATATTGTTGACTTGTCTTTGTTTTCTCACTTTCCATTGAGGGCCAATTTTTTCAGAAGGCCTGCACCAATTTATCAAGGTGTCTCCAAATAAACTCGACCCTTTAATGACAGAAACAGTTTCCCAGATCGCTGTTAACCCTCCATTTGTTTGCTGAATTGTATCCCTGCTTGTCGAACTTTCTAGAACGAATATGCTATCCACTTGAAGTGACACCGTATCCTGATAAACCCAATAAGAGCCAGCATCAAACAAAAAATAGTCCTTTACCTCATCGTCAACAGTTTCTAACTGAGCTGAAGAACCGTTACCACCGTCTCTTCTGCATCCGAATAGAAGAAGCACCGCAAAGCCTATCCAAGCTATTCTTATCATTTATTAATGATGTCGAATAACTCGTTTAATTTTGGAATTAAGATTACTTCAATTCTTCTGTTCTTCGCTTTATCTGTTCCTACTGGCATAAATTTGCTTCGACCAGCTGCAGTTAAGATTTTTGGATCAATCGTACTATTCGAAGTCATTATCTTCACAACAGAAGTTGCTCTCAATACAGAAAGCTCCCAGTTATCAGCAGGATGACTGTTACCATGCATTTCATCAGCGTCAGTATGACCTTCAACCAACACATCTAGATCTGCTTGCCCTTCTAATGCTTTAGCTAATTGAATGATTGCTTTTTTACCTTCAGACCCAACCGCTGTCTTCCCAGAAGCAAACAACAACTTCGCTTCCATACTAACGTATACTTTACCATCGCGTTCTTCTACCGTAAGACCTTTGTCTTTAAAACCTAGAAGCGCATCTGCGATCTTCTTACGAAGTGCCTCGGCTGCAGCATCCTTTTTTGCAATAATTGCCTCCAATTCGTTTACACGCTGCTCTCTTGCTTGTAAATCATCCTCAAGCTTAACAAGTCTTAACTCTTTCTGATTTAATTCAGCTGCCAACCTAGTTAACTCATCTTCTTTCTTTTGCAGCTCTAATCTAGCCGCGTCTAACTCTCGCCCTAGCAACTGACTTTCTCTTTCTTGAAGCTTTAAAAGTGCATCATACTGCTCCTTAAGAATCTTGTGATTCTCTTTTATTTCTTCATACTGGCGAAGTGTTTCTTTGTAAGAACGATCAAGGTTCGCTAGATCTTCTTTTACTACCGCATGGTTCTTAGATAATTCATCAAGCTCCGAATTAAGCTCCAATTTCTCAGCATCGCAATCTTGCGATTTGGTTTTATACAATTCTGCGTCTGCGATCGCTTTACTATACTTTGCTTCTAGTTCTTCAAACTTTCTTGCAGGAACACATGCAGTTCCGATCAACAAAATGATTAATGCGGGTAATATTATTCTTCGATTCATGATGAATGGTTTTTCTCGTTATAAAATTGAACAAACTAGGCTTACCAACAACCATTCCATTCAATCACTTTTACACAAGAATCTGTTTAGATGAACAATACAGAAAAACTTAGGCACAAAAAAAGAGGCGAATCATAACGACCGCCTCTTCAATATCTTAAGAATTAAATCTTACTTCTTTTTCTTCTTTGCAAAGAACACTCGAGTTAAATCTCTGTATTCCATAGCATTTTGAGGAAGATTTCTAACATTCAATCCAAGTAATCTGATGTACTCATCGTAGTACAAGTTCAACATTGCCGCGTCATCTACTAAGATCTGATCACAAGCTACATATAGCTCATCTCTCTTCACAGGATCAACTTCAGCTAATGCTGCTTCAAAAATCGAATCAAACTTCGCATTCTTGTATCTGTGTGCATTTGGGAACGAAGATGCATTTGGATCATCTGGTACTGGTTTACCGTAAAATAATTTCAACATGTTTTCCGGATCTGGATAATCTGCAATCCAACCTGTTCTCCACATTTCACATCTACCAGTCATGAATTGCTCAATAAGTGTAGAGAACTGCATTCTCTTAATTTCAATCTTAATCCCTAGGTTATCCTCGATCATCTTTCTGATCGCCTCTGCAACAATTGTGTTTGTTTGACCACCTTCGTTGAAGTATAACGTTACAGAAGGAAATCCTTGACCGTTTGCAAATCCAGCTAATGCCAATTCTTCTTTTGCTTTATCGATATCAAATGTGAAACCTCTAACCTTTTCAGCGCTATACGTTTCCATAGGAGGAACAAACCCGTGAATTGCAGGATGACCTTCTCCTTGAAGTGTGTAATCAATTAACTTATCTCTGTCGATTGCATAGTTAAACGCTCTTCTTACATGAACATCTTGGAATACTGGTGCTGTATGCAATAAACCATAGTACTGAGTTCCAAAAGCAGCAATCGATTGGTATTGATATTTCAATCCTTTTCCAGATTGAGCATCTAATACGCTACCCATTACAGTTCCCATCTCTTCTACTGGTAATTTAAATACAACATCTAAAGCACCTTTATTAAACTGTAATAATTCAGTTTTCTTTTCTTTCGCAAATGTTACTTTAACTAAATCTAAATAAGGAAGTTCATTTCCAAACTCATCTTTCTCCCAGTAATTAGGATTCTTTTCAAGCAATACTTTTTTGCCTTCATCAATTTCTCTAACCATGAAAGGTCCAGTTCCAACACAATTTTTTCTCATGTCGTCTCCATACATTTCCACTGCTTCTTTTGGGAAGATCCAGCAAGAGTTGTGTGCAAGAACTTTATCGAAAGCAGAAAATGGCTCAATCAAACGAACTTTAACTTCGTAATCGCTAATCACTTCAATACCTTCAACAGACATTCCTTCGACACTTCCATTTACAGACGCATCGTAGTATTCGTTCGCTCCAACAACACGATCTTGGAACATTCCAAATAATTTGTTATTTCCACTAGACTCACAAACTTTAGTGAAACAGTACTTTACATCTTCTGCAGTAAGCTCTCGCCCTTTCCCATCAGGGAAACATTCGTTGTCATGAAACATAACACCTTTTTGAAGCAAGAATGTATATTCTTTACCATCAGGACTGATATCCCAGCTTTCCGCTAATCCAGGAATTACTTCAAGTGTTGCTTGATCAAATTTTAAAAGACCCTGATAAATCTGATTTCCAATACGGTGCGAAACCACATCCACAATACTCAACGGGTATAGGTTTTTAAACTCCTCAACCTCGTTCATTCTGAACATCCCACCGGCATAAATCCGTTCCTTTACATCATTGTGCACGTAGTGCCCTTTCAACTCAACCATCTGAGTTCCCGGATCAACAACGTCTTCTGGTCCGCCACAAGAGGCAAGTAATACAGAGATGGTAAGAATCGATAATAACTTCTTCATAGAATTCAAATTTCCTTGCAATCGCTAACTCCATTTGCTACTCATTCAATCAACTAGCAATTGGAAGGGCAAATATAATAATATTAGCGACATAAAAAAGGGATGAAAATCCAATGAAATAAAGGGCTCAACTATACTTTTTAACGTATATATTCGTAATAACAGTTAATATTCGGTTTTAATATTGAATAGCGCCAACCACTATAGGATTGCCTTCTTTGCTTTGTTCATGCTGACTTTGGGTGTTTCACACGCCCAAAAAACAACCGATAACCGAGTCAATAAATGGATTGAGGTAACTGCAGACAGTGTCTTTTTAGATTCCAATATTATCGCGATTAGCACGCTTGAAATCACACATAAACAACTTCAAGTTAAATCTTCAAAATTTGGTTATAATCCTAACACTGGATATTTACGCTGGTTCGGTGAGAAACCAGTCCGAATTAACGTTCAATACCGAACCATAAAATTCGATCTAGCCAAAGCCATCAGCCATAAGGACAGCACTAAAATTGAGGCAGACTTAAACAAAAAGAATCCCTTTGTATGGCCTTCTAATGCTACCTTCTCTGACCCCTTTGGCTTTTCTAACATGAATACTGGTGGAAGTATTTCTAGAGGAATTAGTTTTGGAAACAATCAAGATTTAGGGGTTAACTCCAACTTAAGTCTTCAAATGAATGGGAAGATTTCGGAAGATATTAGCATTCTTGCTTCTATTACAGACAACAATATTCCAATTCAACCAGAAGGAAACACGCTTCAGCTTCAAGATTTCGACCAGGCATTTATTCAAATATTCAATCCTAAATTTAAATTAACTGCAGGTGATTTCTGGATCAAGAAACCAAAAAGTTATTTTCTGACTTACAAGAAAAAAGCCCAGGGATTGGCTATTAAAACGGATTTAATGGATCCAAAAAGCAAAACTGAACATTGGAAAATCACTGCAGGACTGGCATTATCTAAAGGGAAGTTCGCGAGAAACTTAATCACAGGTCAGGAAGGAAATCAGGGCCCGTACAAACTACTCGGAGCTAATAACGAACGATTCATCATTGTACTTTCTGGAACTGAACGAGTATTCATTGATGGAAAATTACTTACGAGGGGTCAAGCAAACGATTATACAGTAGATTATAATACAGCGGAAATTACATTTACCCCGAAGAACTTAATTACCAAGGATCGTAGAATCATTGTAGAATTCCAGTATTCCGATAAAAACTATGCACGCTCGTTACTTCAGTTTTCATCCGATTATAAAAAAGACAAATGGACGATTAACTTCAACGTCTACTCGGAGCAGGATAGTAAAAATCAACCCTTGCAACAAACGCTTTCTGAAGATCAAAAGATCATACTAAACACTATTGGAGACGATCTAAACCTTGCTTTCACTCAAGGCATTGACAGTATTGGCTATTCTTCTGAACTTGCTCTTTACAAAAAAGTAGACAGTCTTGGTTACAACGATGTTTTTGTCTATAGCACAAATGAAGACAGCGCTTTTTACCAATTAAGCTTCACCCAAGTTGGACAAGGAAATGGTTATTATGTGCTTGAAGATTTCACAGCTTTCGGTCGAGTATATAAATGGGTAAAACCAGATACTGTGCTCGGAGTTATTATTCCACAAGGAGATTATGAACCCATTCGGTTTCTAGCTCCGCCTCAAAAAAGACAGATGGTAACGGCTGGCGCTGGATATTCATTTTCTAAAAAAACCAAGATTGGATTTGAGGGAGCACTTTCAAACACTGACTTGAACACTTTCTCAGCACTAGACGCCAATGACAATACGGGCTATGGATTTAACGCCTATTGGGAAACAACAAAGAAACTCTCAGCAGACACGGCTGGATGGTATTTGACCAACAAAATTAAGGGGGAATTCAGAGAAGCGAACTTCAGCCCAATCGAGCGTTATCGACTAGTTGAATTCGAACGGAATTGGAACTTGCTTGGTAAAACTTTAGAAGGAAATCAGCTAATGGGTATTGGTGAACTTGGTCTTCAAAAAAAGGGGGTCGGGAAATTCAATTACTACTTTAACACTTTTAACTCAACAGGCGAATTCCAGGGAATCAAGAATGGCGCTCAAATCAATATTAAACGAAATGGGTTAAGAGTGATGTACAATGGGAACATCACCCAAACTACAAGTAACGGACCTACAGATAATGATGCAACGAATTTCATTCGACATTTCACTGATATCTCAAAGGACATCAAATGGATTAGAATCGGATTCAAAGACATTCTAGAACAAAACGTTTTCAAAATTCAAGGGACGGATTCTCTTTTAGGAAACAGTTACCAATTTTATGACTGGGAAGCATATATAGCAAATGCCAATCGCAAAGGAAAAAAGAACTCATTTAAAGCCTATTATCGTCAACGGAAAGACAAGACAAAGTTAGCTCACAACAATATTTTAAGTCCAGCTACCTCATCTGACCACTATGGAGCAAGTATGGGAATTGTTACAAACAGAAAACACAAGTTCAAAACAAGAGTTGAGTACAGACGATTGCGTCGAGACAATGATTCTTTAACGAATGTGGAACCAGATGAGACGCTGTTAGGAAGATTAGAATATTCAACTCGTATTCTTAAAGGATTTATAAACACAACCACCTTTTATGAGATTGGATCTGGTCAAGAATTGAAACGTGAATTCGCTTACATACAAGTTCAGGCTGGACAGGGTATTTATGCGTGGAATGATTACAATGACGATGGAGTGAAAGACATCAGTGAATTTGAAATCTCAGCTTTCCCGGATCAAGCAGACTATATCAGAGTGTTCACTCCAACCAGTGAATATGTAAAAACATTCACCAATCAGTTCAATCAAAGCTTGTCTATCAAGCCATCTGTATTGTGGTATAAGAAAAAGGGAATCAAAAAATTCCTGAGTCGATTTGATTCTCAATCATCTTTGCGTATTGATCGAAAAACAAACAACGAATCTCCGGAAACCGCATACAATCCATTCGAAACACAAGTGGCCGACACCAACTTGGTAACGCTTAATTCTTCTATTCGAAATACGGTATTCTTCAATAGAAGCAATCCAAAATATGGGTTCGATTATACCTATAAGAATGTTGGAGGTAAGTCACTGCTCACGTCAGGATTTGACTCTAGAAGTTTAGAAGAGCATGAACTAAGAATTCGTTGGAACCTGAATCGAAAATTCACTTTTTTATCGCTTCAAAAAATTGCCAATAAAGTAAATACGTCTGACTATACATCTGGTAGAAATTACAATCTTGATGTTATTAGTATCAAACCGAAATTCTCTTTTCAACCGAACACATCATTTAGAGTTTCTATCATTAATGAAACAGCAATTAAATCGAATGCTGCGGACCTCGGTGGAGAGAAGGCCGAGATAATAGACATCGGAGCAGAGTTCAGATTAAATAAAGTAACCAAAGGCTCGTTAACTGCTAAGTTCAACTACATTCAAATTGAATATAACGGAGAGGTGAATTCGGCTCTTGGATTCGAGATGCTAAACGGATTAAAAAACGGAACCAATTTTACATGGAATATCAACTTCCAAAGAACCCTGGCAAATAACTTACAATTGAGTTTAAATTACTTGGGTCGAAAATCAGAAGAGAATAAAGCAATACACACTGGAGGAATTCAGGTACGAGCGTTTTTCTAGATTGAAATAGGCTGCTGGTGAGAAATTTTCTGAAAAACTAGGACGTTGTGGACGGGACTTAAAGAAAATATAACCGTAACCGCATCTGAAAAGAGAAAAGATAATTGATGCGGCTACTAGTTATATCCCATCACCCAATCGTTAATACTTTAACTATTCCAAATATGGTAAATAAGTCAATCGGTCTGAGAATTTTTCGACCAACCCCGTAAATTCTACTTTAAAGAGAATGAAGTAGAGGCAATTTCAACTCCTTCACAGTATATTTTAACTATGTAATCCCCTGGCTCCACGGTAGATCCAGACGGAACTTCATAGAATATACAGAAATCCATATTTTCTTTCTGATAGCTGATTGTCCGTTTTATACTTGCTTCCTTCTGACCTCCTTCGGCCTCAAACAAATCTGGACTGCCGTCACTCATCACACCACCACTTGGCGCAATTATTCTCATATATATGGTCTTATCTCCGGCCTGTGCTATGCGATTACCCATGATTGTAAAGCATGAACGAATCATGTTTGTGCTTTTCGCTCGAGGAGTTTCCTTGTAATTCCCAGAAGATCTAACTCTTAACGCATCCGCCTTCATTCCAGAAGTTTGAAGCTTGGATCCAGCATCTACCGTTGCTTCTAATGCCGCTTTATCACCTGACAAATCCTTAATTTTCACTTCATGGCCACTTATGGTTTTTTCATGCCCACTAATCGTTTCAGCATCTACTATTGTCTGACGATATAAGGAATCAATTTTATGCACTTGATGTCTCATGACTTTTCTTAAAGTCTCTGTTTCTGCCCTTAATTTGAAAATAGTCCTTCTGTTGTACTTCCCAGTTTTTTTCATCTGCTCTACCTCGGCAAGAAGGCCAGTGACTCTTTGTTTCTGAACAGCAATACTATCGATCATCTCTTGATTGTCAGTTTTCAACGTATCCATTTGACCTAACATGTCCTTCAGGTTTTCCATCAAATCAGTTGATTGAAAGTCAAGCCCTGCAGAACCCAATTCTGCTTCCAGTTGGTGTATGTAATCTTGATAACCTGCATTTGTATTTGCTTCTTGCTGATACTGCGCACTAAAATGATTCCACTGATAAGCACTAAACGCCCCAGCGATTAATAACAATATGATTATTGTAATGTATAGTGGGTCTCTTTTTTTAACTGGCTTATTTTCTGTCATCGCACATATATTATGAACAATTAGAGATCAATACGAGATAAGTGTATAAATCTTTATCGTTCTAAATTCAAAATTAATCCGATAATTCGATAATTTCCATTAACCGTTGGTTAGAAATCAACATCCAATTATCAATACTAAAATGCTACGTGACTTTGTAAATACAATTTTCCCTAATAACTGCATCGCCTGTTCTGAGGCTTTATATAAACAAGAAGAGTTTATTTGTTCTCATTGTTTACTTGCACTTCCGGAAACTACCTACGAAGCTACAACGTCAAATCCTGCCTCAAAATTGTTAACAGGACGTACACATTTCAACACTTGCATACCTTTATACTACTACCAAAGGGGTGGAAAGGTTCAACAAATTCTTCAAACCATGAAGTACAAAGGTCAAGCCGAACTTTGTAAACATATGGGTAAACACATTGGAATTAAGTTAAAAAAGTATAATTCTTTGGACGATATCACTGCAGTTATCCCAGTTCCGTTACATCCAAAAAAACAAAAGAAAAGAGGCTACAACCAAAGCTATGAAATGGCTGCAGGCATTTCTGAGATCATTAATCAACCTGTAATTTCAGAAGTATTGATCCGTACAAACGATAGTTCTACGCAAACAAACAAATCTCGAGTAGAACGTTGGCAAAATGTTAATGAAATTTTTACGTTAACCAATACGGAAACCTTGAAAGGAAAACACGTGTTACTAATTGATGACGTAATTACAACTGGAGCAACCATTGAAGCATGTTGTAATGTATTGAATAAGGTTGATAACATTAAAGTTAGTATTGCTACTTTAGCCACCGCTTAACATGGCAGAAGAACTAAACATATCGGAAGAAGTAACAAAGGTTAATCGCGCTAAGATTTACAGGGAGCTTACCCCACAGATTGAAGCACTGATTTCGGGCGAATCAAACTTAGTTGCCAACTTATCAAACGTAGCTGCTGCCTTGAAATCCACATTTGGGTTTTTATGGGTTGGTTTCTATTGGAAAGATTCAGAAACGGAATTAGTACTTGGCCCTTTTCAAGGACCCATTGCATGCACTAGAATTCGAAAGGGAAAAGGTGTTTGTGGTTCTAGCTGGGAACAGGCGAAAACATTGATTGTTGAAAATGTTGATGAATTCCCTGGACACATTGCCTGTAGCTCTGATTCTAAATCGGAAATTGTTATCCCTATTTTTAATGGCAGCGAAGTAGTGGGTGTCCTTGATGTGGACGCAGACAAACTAAACGACTTTGGCAAGGATGATGCCGTGGCATTGGAAAAAATTTGTCAGTTGATTTCTAAGACCTTGTGAGAAAATATCTCCTCATATTAATTATTGGAGCTTGCTGCATGAGTTGTGCTCAAATTGCAACACTCACAGGAGGGGAAAAAGACGAAGATCCACCAGTTTTGGATTCAATTAATACGTTTCCAAAAATCCAAAGCGTCAATTTTAATTCACAAGGCATTGTACTCGCATTCGATGAATACTTTAAAATAGACAAATCTCAAGTCTCAATTAACCCGGGAGTATCAGTAGCACCTACATATAAACTTAAAGGGAAAAATTTATTAATTGAACTTGGGGCTCCACTTGATAAAAACACCACCTATTCAATCAACTTTGGGAACTCTATAAAAGACATTACGGAAGGAAATATCATGAAGAATTTCAAGTATGTGTTCTCTACGGGGGCTTTCATTGATTCTTTAACCTATTCAGGGAAAATTAGCAAAGCGTCCAATGCCACCCCTGTTGAAGGAGCTGTAATAGGTATGTACAGAGAACAATATGACTCCTTGCCAATGTACGACCAACCCAACTACATAGGGGTTTCAGACAAAGAAGGAAGATTTCACATTTCAAATATTAAAGAGGGTTCGTATAAGGTAGTTGCATTGTCAGATGAAAACGACAACTACCTATATGATGAACTAAATGAGTCAATTGGTTTTTTAAATGAGCCTGTAATCATTAACGCAGATTCCATTTTACCCAAATCGGATTTCAACTTATTTAAGTCCATTCCTGAAAATATTAGAATAGTAGAAAAGACGGGATATAAAGACGGAATAGCTCGATTTGTTTTTAACAAACCCGTTGAAGCTGGTCGTTTGGAATTTCTGGAACGAAACGATATTGAGGATGCTATTTGGAATGCTAAAAGAGATAGCCTAACTGCTTATTTGCGTTATCCGAAGCCTAAGTTTCTTATCGTACTTAAGCAAATTGACGGAAGCAACGACACCATTAGACTCGCACTTAACCAAGACTTACCAGATTTCAAAATCACTAATGTTCCTGCCTCCTTTGATCACTTTTCTGAATTAAACGTAAAGTTCAATAACATCTTGTCAGAGTTCTATGCAGAGGATATCCATTTGATGCAAGATTCTATGATCATGCCAAAAACCATTACGATAAATCCTGCCGCACCAAACACGCTGTTGTTAAAAGCTCATTTTAAATTAAATACAGAATACACATTAAGTTTTGACTCTTCATCTGTAATGGACATTGCCGGCAGACATGTTGATTCATCAGGATTTAAGTTTCACTCATTTAAAGAAAATTATTTTGGCTCAATCGGTCTTAATATCATTACTGAAAACATGGACAACATGTTCGTTCAGTTGCTGGATTTAAAAGGAAATCAAGTGAAAATTTCAGATAGCTTTTATGGAGCCGGGGCAGTTGATTTTGAGCATTTAAAGCCAGGGAAATATATGGCTCGATTGGTTTTCGACAAGAATTTCAACAACGCATGGGACACTGGAGATTACGAAACGGGGCTCCAGCCTGAGCGCGTTATAAATTACGAATCAGTAATTGTAATTAAGTCTAATTGGAACATGAACGAAGATTGGAAAGTTGACTAAAAGCAGCTAATAATCTCGATGTAACCTAATAGTGTCATTGGATTATTCTCGACATGAAAACAAATATTTTCCTCCTCTTAACCGGCCTCGTCATGTCGATATCAGTTCAAAGTCAAACTTTCTCGTTAAACGATTCTACGGTAAAAGTAAATGACATATTAGTGAAGAATATTCTCTTCGACTATAATGCCACAAGAATTTTACCCGAAAGCTTTCCTTTCCTCGACAGTTTGTCTTCCTTTATCAAGGTTCATCCAAAAGTTCTTTTTGAAATTGGACACCATACCGACCAGAGAGGTTCTGCCACTTATAATATGAAACTATCAGAGTACCGAGCGAAAATGGTAAAAACCTATTTAGTGAAAAAAGGTTGCGATCAAAGTAAGATAGTAATAAAGGGCTATGGAGAAACAAAGCCTGTAATTAACCTCGATACTATTGAAGCAATGAAAACTAGTGAAGAGAAAGAAATTGCCTTCAAATTAAATCGAAGAACCGAATTTAAAATCTTGAAAATAATAGAATAGACGAGCTGAATTTATGTCAATTTGAATTCATCCCGATCCATGTCCACTGGGAATTTTAATCTGAAATCGTTTAGCTCTTTCAAGCTCAGGTCAAATGTTTGAACGTCTTCTTGATTGTTTTTAAAGTTTGACAATAACACACCTTTTGGGTCGTGAACGGCCGACCCTCCGCAATAAGATATATTAGATTCATCCTCTCCAATTCTATTGACCCCAATAGCAAAACATTGATTCTCGATGGCTCTGGCTTTAAGCAAGGTTGACCATGCATCAACTCGAGCAGCTGGCCAATTGGCTACATAAAACACCAAATCATAATTTACATCGTTTCTGCTCCAAACTGGGAACCTTAAATCATAACAAACCATCGGACAGATCTTCCATCCTTTATATTCAACTATGATTCGTTCTTCGCCTTGCGAGAAAAATTCATGTTCGTTGGCCATTCTAAACAGATGGCGTTTATTATAATGTTTCGTGGAGCCATCAGGTAATACCCATACTAATCGGTTGTAGTATTTTCCGGCCTCTTCGATAATAACACTCCCGGTAATAGCACTATTTTTCTCCTGTGCTATCCTCTTCATCCAACTCACAGATGCCCCATCCATGGTTTCCGAAAGTTTTGAGCTTTCCATTGAAAAGCCTGTATTGAACATTTCCGGAAGCAGAATAATATCTACGTCAGAAACGGCTTTTAAAAGTTCTTCAAAGTGCGCGAAATTAGCTTGTGGATTTTCCCAAGCAAGCGTTGATTGGACTACAGTTACTTTCAGGTTATTATCCATTGAGTGTTGTTATCTGTTATAACACTCATAAATATATTTAGATTTTTCTAAGATGATGTCATTTAAAATCATCTGTGAGGCTAGCGCTACTTGAGAATAATTTTGAGATGCATTTTTAAACCCACCCCATTCACTTTGCCACATGGTGGTTATTAACTCCATGCCACCGTTATCGGGATCCATTGAAGTCATTAACCCATCTACATTTCCAGCACCAGCATGGTATATATGAAGTACAAACAGTCTAAACCAAAGGTCTGTCTCTTGAAACGTAATGTCGTTTTTCTTTAGAATCCTTTTTGCTTCAGGAATACAAGATGTTCTAATTAGATGAGCAGCTCCCATCGCTGATTTTGCAAAATCTTTTCTTTCGTCAACCGTTTTATTGACAATTAGACCATGATGTCTAGCAACACTCTTCATCAATTGAAAAGGTCCGTACGCCCCAACATTTGAGTAAGCCACTTTTCCTGGGCTTTCGATTAACAAGATAGCCTGTGCAAACCAAGGATCTGTTTTGTATTCTTGGAAGAGCTCAACCCCTTTTGAAATTGAAGGCACTACTCCATCAAAATTGTAAAAATGGTTCTTACCAGAAGTCACATATATCTTTGTCCCGTGATTTAGGCAATATTTTTTTCTAATTCTTTCTTTATAGGCCGTTTTTTGAGGTTCTGTTTGTTTTTTCCATTCAACAAATGACGTTTTAAACAGGATTTCTCTGGTTGCTGCAACGTTCACCACGCAAGAATCGGGAGGAAGTGCCATCACTACCTTCCAAAAATTTGGCTGGGCTAAAGTGTCCCAACTTTGATTATATAGTTCTGAATTACTGACGAAGTATCGAGACACTGTATCTTCTTCAGAATACACCTCAATCACTCCTTTTGTCTGGGACACAGCCGTAAACGACAGCATCAGAGACGCTATAACAATATAAAATCTTACTTGCATTTATACTTATTGAATTGCGATTTCAACTGGTTCCAAAATGGAATCGTCCGACCAACATAGGGTAGAAATCAAGTTAAAAATAAGCTGAACAAAGGTTTTCTCGAAGCTCAACTTAGTGAACTTTCCATACAACTTTGTTAATGTCTTTAGGTTCTAAAGACATTGGGTCTTGCTTAAAATAACGGGAATCTATTCTATTTGTTACGAAAAGTTGGTAGCTAATTATTATTCGCCAATCAATTGTTGTTATTAGATTTTGCTTAAAATCTCTGCAGCTTTCAATATTGTCTCATCCTGTTTGGCGAAACAAAAACGCAATACTTTGTCTTCATTTGGAGTGTGGTAAAAAACCGAAACGGGAATAGAAGCTAATCCAAATTCTTTGGTCATTCTGATGGCAAAATCGGTATCCTTCTCATCCGTTATTTGTGAGTAATCCAACAATTCAAAGTAAGTACCTGATGACTTTAACAATTTGAATCTTGACCCTTCTACTACTTCATTGAAGAGGTCTCTTTTCTTTTGATAAAAGCTGCCAAGTCCTAAGTAGTTGTTTTCATCTGAGATGTATTCAGCAATAGCAAGCTGCATTGGATGGTTACATGAAAAGACATTAAACTGATGCACTTTTCTAAACTCCTTCATTAATTCTTCAGGTCCGAAAATATAGCCCATCTTCCAACCAGTTACATGAAACGTCTTTCCAAATGAAGCTACTACCAGCGATCGATCTTGCAAGCGTTTATTTCTTACCACACTTTGATGAACCTGCTCATCGAAAATGATGTGCTCGTAAACCTCATCACTCATTACAATGATGTCTGAATCTTTCGTGATCTTATCTAATTCATTTAAATCACTCTCAGACCAAATACTTCCTGTCGGATTATGAGGCGAATTGATAATAATCATTTTAGTCTTTCGAGAAACTAGTTTCTTGACCTCATCCCAATCTACTTGATATGTTGGCGACTTTAACTTAACGAAAATCGTTTTGCCACCGTTAATTTCAATAGCTGGCTCATAACAATCGTAGGCTGGAGAGAAAATAATTACTTCATCACCTTCCCGAACTAAAGCAGATATTGCAGTATAGATGGCTTGAGTTGCACCAGCAGTAATCGTTATCTCAGTATCCGGGTTATAAATGGCCCCGTAGATTCTTTCGATTTTAGCTACTAATGCCTCTCTTAATTGAATGGCCCCAGGCATTGGTGCATATTGATTGTCTCCTGCTTCCATGAACTTGCTGACTAGGCTAGAAAGCTTCTTGTCAATTGGGAAATCTGGGAAACCTTGAGATAGATTAATTGCATTTTCTTTATTTGCCAAACCAGACATGGTGGTAAATATCGTAGTGCCAACAGCAGGCAATTTTGAACTTAAGGAGTAATCGTATTTGGGCATGAATGCGAAGGTAGGGGAAAGGAATGATTTAAGGCAATAATGATAGAATTAAGGAAGGATGAAAAGTAAATCACTTTTACATTTCCACATTTCTTCATGCTATCGTTGACTCATGCTATCATTCCAGAAATGGCCATCAGCCATTTCTGGAAACTGACAATTATCAATATTATACCTTTAGAAAAACGATATATTTGTTAGGCATGTATCAAACAAGCTATTTACATATAATTGAATTGAAACGGGTGACGAAGCGTAATCCTGAATGAGCCGTTTTTGAAAAGACTTATTAATTCAATTATTCACTAAAAAATTATATCAATGCCATTTTATCATAAACTCGGGAAGATCCCACCAAAAAGGCATACCATTTTCAGAAAACCAAACGGTGATCTGTATTATGAACAGTTGTTTGGAACGATTGGCTTTGACGGAATGTCGTCTAATCTTTATCACGAACACAGACCCACTCAAGTAAAAGAAATAAGAGGTCAGTATAGTGTTGCTCCAAAAATTGCGAAGGAAAATAACATGCACTCAATTCGATTAAAAGGATTTCAAGTGCCTGCTGAGGATGATTACCTATCCAGCAGAAAAGTAGTGTTAACGAATAGTGATTGTAATATTATTCTTGCTGCTCCCAAAAAATCAACAACGGAGTACTTCTATAAAAACACGGATGCTGATGAATTAATTTTCGTTCATAAAGGAACTGGAAAACTGAGAACTCATCTTGGTAATTTAGATTTCAAGTATGGCGATTACCTTTTAGTTCCAAGAGGTACTATTTACAAGATGGATTTTGATGGTGAAGACAATCGTTTGTTTATCACAGAATCATCCAGACCTATTTACACTCCAAAAAGATATCGAAATTGGTTCGGGCAACTTTTAGAGCATTCGCCATTTTGTGAGAGAGACATTAGAAGACCGGAAGAATTAGAAACAAATAATGAAAAAGGAGAATTCTTAATTAAGATTAAGAAACAAGACGAGATCTTCGACATGGTTTACGCAACACATCCATTTGATGTAGTAGGTTATGACGGTTACGCATTTCCTTACGCGTTTTCGATTCATGATTTTGAACCAATAACTGGACGAATCCATCAACCTCCACCAGTGCATCAAACTTTTGAAACGGATGCATTTGTAGTCTGTTCATTTGTACCAAGGTTGTATGACTATCATCCTGATTCAATACCAGCACCGTACAATCACAGTAATATAGATGCGGATGAAGTTTTATATTATGTAGATGGAGATTTTATGAGTAGAAACGATGTTGATGCAGGTCATATCTCACTTCATCCTGCTGGAATTCCTCATGGTCCGCACCCCGGTGCTGCCGAAAGAAGTATTGGTGAAAAGGAAACTGCCGAATTAGCTGTTATGGTTGACACTTTCAAACCACTAAAGGTAACAGAAGAGGCAATGAAAATTTCTGACGACACCTATTTCCAATCTTGGTTGGAGCATTAAACATTAGATAATAAAACATTAAAAACAAACAGTCATGAGCGCTGAAATAAAAAACTTAAAAGATTTACAAAATACAGAATACGGTCTCGAGAAATTATTCGAAGAGGCTGAAGATTTTCTGCCATTACTTGGTACAGACTACGTAGAATTATATGTAGGAAATGCCAAGCAATCTGCACACTTCTACAAAACCGCATTTGGCTTTCAAAGTGAAGCTTACGCTGGATTAGAGACTGGTGTAACTGATCGAGTATCTTACGTTTTAAAACAAGATAAAATCAGATTAGTTCTAACTACTTCTCTTGAAAAAGGTGGAGCAATCAATGAACACATTGATGATCATGGAGATGGAGTTAAAGTTGTGGCCTTATGGGTAGACGATGCAACTAAAGCTTGGGAAGAAACTACAAAACGTGGTGCTAAAAGCTACATGAAACCAACCAAATTCGAAGACAAAGATGGTGAAGTAGTCAAATCTGGAATTCATACTTACGGTGAAACAGTTCACGTATTTGTGGAGCGTAAAAACTACAACGGTGTATTCTTACCTGGTTATAAGAAATGGGAATCTCATTACAACCCAGAACCAGTTGGATTGAAATTCATTGACCACATGGTAGGAAATGTTGGTTGGGATGAAATGAATAAATGGTGTGAGTTTTACGGTAAAGTAATGGGCTTCGCACAAATCATTTCATTTGACGACAAAGACATTTCAACTGAGTTTACGGCATTAATGAGTAAAGTAATGTCTAACGGTAACGGAAGAATCAAATTCCCTATTAACGAACCTGCAGAAGGAAAGAAGAAATCTCAAATTGAAGAGTATTTGGACTTCTACAATGGCGCTGGAGTTCAGCACGTAGCAGTAGCAACGGATGATATTGTCGCTACCGTTTCTCAAATGAGAGATAGAGGAGTTGAGTTTTTGTACGTACCTGATAATTACTACACCGATTTATTAGAGCGTGTTGGAGAAATTGACGAAGACATCGAAGTTTTGAAAAAGCATGGCATCTTAATCGATAGAGATGACGAAGGATACTTACTACAGCTTTTTACTAAGCCCGTGGTAGATCGACCGACTATGTTTTTTGAAATCATTCAGCGTAAAGGAGCTCAATCTTTTGGAAAAGGAAACTTCAAAGCGCTTTTTGAAGCCATCGAAAGAGAGCAAGAAAATAGAGGAACACTTTAATGAAAAATTTAAGTTTATGGATAGCACTGCCTTTGGCAGTGCTTTTTTTTTCGTGTAATGCTAAGCAGAAAGAGGCTGTAGCCTATAGTGATCAGTTGGTTCAACTACAAGGTAGGATTGTTGACGCTCAAGTTAACTTAATATCTACGTTAGAAACTTACGATTCAGAGCTAATGCATGCAGAACTAGCGGCACTTAAAAACGAAATAAAACAAGCAAAAGCTGAGGCAGATCCTATGTCTTTTGAAAAAGGTAAACGCCTTAAGAATGTACTTTTGCAGTTCCTAGACTACGCAGCCTTTACTTGCGATAACGAACTCCTTGAACTTATAACCCTTCTGGAAATCCCGGCTGATGAATACGATACAGACGATGAGGCCAGATACATGGAAATTGTGGAGCTTTACGACACACGCACTACAAGAATCATGGACGAATTCCTCATTGAACAGAAGGCCTTTGCAAAAGCTTACAATTTCCACTTAGAAATGGAAGATGGATCCATTTATTAGTATTCAACGGAATCATGAAAAAAATCACATTCATTATAATGCTGCTCTTAACCGTTACTTTAACAAGCTGCGGTCCAACCAGAGAAGACTACGTAAGTTTCAATGATGAATTGGTGTCATACCAATTAGAGCTTATTAATGCAATCAATGATTTAGAGGCAACATTTGAAGAATATAAAGAAGAAGAAATGTGGGTTGCCCTCGATAACTTAAACTCGGCCGGAAAAAAATGCCGAGCAGGAATCGCTGATCTTAATATAGAAGGTGGTGATGAATTAAAGCAAAGTTTGACGGATTTAAATGACTACATCCTTCACGCAACCAAAAACATATTGATTGACATGGTTAAGAATTTATCGATACCAGATGACGATTATACAGATGAAGACAAAGCTGCCTACGGACTGATGTATGATGAATATGATGCCAAAGCAAGACTCCTTATTCAGGAATTCCTAGACCAACAAGAAGTCATGGCTGACGCGAACAACTTCTATATAGAGAGCTAGCCTTTAGCGAATCATCAACTTACCAGACCCAAGTGGTTTTCCATCCTTAGACACAACGTATAAATAAACTCCGCTTTGAAGCGACTCTTTATTTATTTCGTATTTCGTTCCCGTAAATGCTCTCTCTTGAACCAACTCGCCCATAAGGTTATAGAGTTTGAAACTTAAATTCCCGGTAACTTCATTCGAAAGTTCCACCCAAGCGAACTGATCAAAAGGATTTGGATATACCTTAACGCCAACTACTCCATATGAATTCCCTTCCGCAATTGAAGTTGCTCCACCTGGATATTCAATTGTGTTGTAAGCGGTATTAGTTAACACCACATCGTTATAATCGAAATAAATTCCAACTCGGTTTTCAATTCTAGTACCTGGAACGTTTCCTGGAGTTTGATCGATCTTGAACTTAAAATAACCATGACTCTCAACTTCGTTTATGTTACTATCTGGTAGCATAATGTTTGGAAAATGAAACCTTAATACATTCGAATCAATAATTGAAAATTCATAATAGTCGCTACTAACCCCCGGAATAATAGACTCCACGTTTAAGTAATTAGTAAGCGTATCATAAACCGTAATGTCAAAGGCAGTATCGTTTCCGGTGTTTTGGAACCTCACCTTATATTCCATTTTGTCGTCAGCACTTATATAATGAGCCCACTCTACACCAAAAGGCGAAGGTGTTTTATCATTTGGGTCATAAGAAGCTCTTACTTCCTGGCACTCAATCGATATATAATTATTGTCATCGTCATCAGGTTGAACCGTTACGAATCCAAGCGGGTAAACCCCACCACTGTTTCCACAATTTTCAATGATATCGTTTGGATTACTAAACCCAGGATGACCAGGTCTTTGATCTGCCTCTAAACGAATCGTGCTTCCATTTGCTGGCCAGCAGATCGTTGTATCAGCACCACCATTTATTTGGAAAGTTCCTGAGAAAACCAAAATACCATCTTCATAAATTCTATAATCGGAAGGCCCTTGCATGTCGCCATTTCCAGGATCACCCGTATTTGTGATCACAAAACAAACCACCGAATCTCGACATTCGCCTTCAACCATAACACTTGACTTATCCCAAACGGTACCTGTTGTATCTACAGGCTCGGTACAAGGAAGTTGAGGCCCAATCATGGCCTCTACACAATAGGTTTCACCAAAATTGGTAGCGCAAGACACTTGTAGCTCAACATGAAAGCTCCCGCAATCTCCTGGATTAAGGGTGCCAAGCGCAAATGTGTAATCTAATCCTGACTGTACCCAAGGGATAGAAGAAGTCAATGGAATCAGCATAGCAGGAATATTAAGCGTTACTTCAACACCTGTAGCCGCTATGTTTCCATTATTACAATAGCTTACATTATAAATTTCTGTATGGCATTTCCTCAAAAAATTGGCGCCAATATCAACCCATAAGTCCGTGCAATATTCGTCTGCAGTCATTGCAAAATCAATATTGGAGACCGTATCACCAGAGACTACTGGAGTAACAACATGATGTGCCGGAGCAACCGGACAAACCGAATCCCACAAGTAATTATTATAGCTAATAACTTCTACATTATAGGTGGAATTATTGATCCATGCACTGTAATATCCATTTGCATCTGTAATTGCGTAGAAAGGTCCTGGCGTGATTTTCACCATCCAATTACTTAATCCGTTTTCTCCAGCATCTTGCGTACAATTGGAGTTCACATCATCATATACGTTACCCTCTACAAGGTTTGTACATGAACCTGGGCAATTCAATTCTAAAATTAGTCTTGGCCTTCTACCTGCATCTGGATGATCACTAGAAGACATATTTATTTTGGCGTAAAAATTCTCGGCTAATAAACTCATCCTTAGTCCATGGTTATCCGTAGGATTCGCTAACCAGTAATTAACCATATCAGTTAGGTTTAATGTTACAGTATCGTAAGGGTTTGAAAAATTGGATGTGGTAATTACATCGGCAGAACTAGTACCCGTAGTCACATTTGGTTGATTTACCCAATTAAGGATATGCTCATCCCAACTGGACATCACCCTTTTAACTTCCATTGAATTATCTTGACAAGGGTGGACGGTTGATCCAGAACCGCAAGAATAACTTGTTGCACCTGAATCAGGATACATCACAAGTGTAGCATTTGCCACCGTGCATCCAGAAAAAGCAAGAGAATCCAAATCGAATTCTAAAAATGCTCGATGATCACCTTGAACACCAAAGTAGGTCCAAGACGCTACCAAGTTCGAAGGCGCATCTCCTCTATTTGAAGTTTCACAGGGTCTGGTTCCTGTGACCCAAGGTGCTGAACAAGGAAGTCCAAAAGCAATTGCATCCTTACCATCGGTAGGGCCTGGCTGCAAAGTCATGATACATTGAGAATAGGAGAGTGTAGCGCAAAGCGCAAAAATTGTGGCGAGTATTAATTTCATTTCAGTAGGCGATTTGACTTACAGACGTCATTATTTCTGGCTCGTTGCTTATTGCCCATAAAAAAAGGGGCACTATAAAGTACCCCCTCTCCTTTTAACCCCGTGACGTCAGAACGTCACTTACACTAACCTACCTTAATTTGCTTTACTACTTTTTTTACTGGTTCCTTTTTTGGAATTGCAACGCTTAGAATTCCGCTTTTATATTCTGCTTTAATATCATCCCCATCTAAAGAATCTGGAATGCTAAAGGTTCTTTTGAACTTAGAAAATGAAAATTGTTTCTTTCTAAATTTATCGCCTTCTTTTAAGGCTTCTATTTCCTTTTCAGATGAAATCGTTAAACTTTTCCCGTCTACCGCTACATTAAAATCTTTCTTCTCTAATCCTGGAGCTGCCACTTGTATTGTAAATGACTCATTGCTTTCTATAATATTTACTGATGGAGTTGTAGTTGCACATGATGCATTATACTCATTGTCTTTACCGAAAAACTCGTCAAAAAGGTTTGAAAAATTTGGAGTTGTTGTATTGTGAAATCTTACTGGTAACATATTTTTTGTTTTTGGGCTTTCATCAAAACCACCACCTTTTATTATAGTGAAGTGGTTTTGAGAAAGCATATAATTAATCTCTTAGGTTTTTGAACTCGTTGTTCGATTAGACTAAGTCAAATTGTGTTCCATTGCAAAAAATCATGACTTTAGATGACATTCTGTCTGTTTTTACTGAATTTAGGCTTGAAATATTAATTTTAGCATGTCATTTTGGCTTGTTTTGTGATTTAAACATTTTAAAAAGATTGATATCTTAGTAGCATGGTGGGTGGAATTTTTGTGATTTTGATGCTAATTATTGCTTTAAGTAGTTTAGTCGCGGCTATATTTTATTTGTTAACCCTTCAGCGAACTTTGGAAATTATTTCGCCTGTAAATAGAAGGATGGACCCCAATCAGGTCTGGATGATCTTAATTCCGGGTTATGGAATGGTATTTCAATTTATGATGCTCGGAAAACTTTCCGATTCAATAAAAGCAGAACAAATGACTAAAGGCATTCGATGTGCCGAGGTTAGACCTGCTTATCAAATAGGTTTATTAATGTGCATTGCAAATTGCGCAGCAGTTATCCCCTACTTAGGAATACTGGCAATGTTAGGCGCGATTCCGTTATGGATTATGTATTGGCTTAAAATTGTTGAATACAAAAAGCAATTAGAACAAGGCTATGGCGGATACGGATATCAGGATGCAGAAATTATTGACGACATCTAGACCTTACCTATAAGACACGTATCTGTCTCTTAATACCTTCTTCTAAACAAATAAGTGTTTCCGTTCGATGAATACCATTAATTGGTTGGATCTTATGATTAAGCACATCGTAGAGATGTTTCGTATTCATGCAATAGATTTTCATAAAGATTCCGTAAGCACCCGTTGTATAATAAGCCTCTACTACTTCAGGAATTCGCTCCAATCGATAAATAACTTCTTCATAAACAGAGCCTTTTTCTAAGTGAACACCGAGATAAGCAGCCATATCATACCCAATCTTATAAGGATTTACTATCAGTTGAGATCCAGAAACGACTCCTGCATCCTCCAATTTTTTCATTCTAACATGAATTGTTCCAGGTGAAACGATGAGTTTTTTAGCGATTTCTGTGTACGGAAGCTTCGCATCTTCCATAAGCATTCCTAATATCTCCCGATCTAGATTATCAATTTCGTAATGCGACTCTATATTCTCTTTCATGAATTATTGATTTGATAATGATAATACTAATATATTATTTTATTCGCATTAATAACTTATTTTCGTTACTTTTTCCGCAATGATGCGTAAATAATTATAACTTTGACACAGTTCAACGGAACAAAACTAAAGTACTATTGAAATATGTGAGTTGTTGAAGGCAACACTCGGAAAGTTCAACTCTTTCCCTCACAACGAAAAACTAGGATGTAATGTGGCGTTAATCCAAATTTCTCTGGGGAGATTATAAAAGTCTCCCCTTTGATTTACTTACATCTAATACTGTTCGGATCGAAAGGCGATCATATAAAGGTTCAACTCCTTTCTAACAGCGAAAAACTAGGATGTAATGTGGCGTTAATCCAAATTTCTCTGGGGAGATTATAAAAGTCTCCCCTTTGATTTACTTACATCCTCAACATTGTTCGGACTGAAGGCAGTCGTAAAAAGGTTCAACTCCTTTTCAAACAACGAAAAACTAGGATGTAATGTGGCGTTAATCCAAATTTCTCTGGGGAAACCTTCAAAAGTTTCCCCTTTGATTTACTTACATTCTCAATATTGTTCGGACTGATAGGCAGTCGTAAAAAGGTTCAACTCCTTTCTAACAACGAAAAACTAGGATGTAATGTGGCGTTAATCCAAATTTCTCTGGGGAATCTTACGATTCCCCATTGATGTTTCTAGACGTTTCTTTTCTGATTTATTTCCTGGAATAACTGACTAGATATTATCTGCAATATCTCTTAATAGCCCATCCCAATAGACATTATCTCTATTTTTCCCGAGCCGCACGATGATAACATCGTTATCTGGATCCATGTATACGTATTGTCCTAAATGACCTTGCATATAGAAATCGATGTCCTTCCTTAACTTTCCATTTTCTTGTTCTGGCATATGCCACCACTGATAAGCATAAAAGGAATCTTTGGATTTATTCGACTTTTTAACAGATGCTTCAACCCAACTACTTGGGATCACTTGCTCTTCTCCCCATTTGCCGTCATTCAAGTACAGCTTACCAAATTTTGCATAATCTCTAGCCCTAGCATTCAGACAGCAAAACGCTTTTTCCATTCCGCCTTTTCGATCTAAACTCCAAGTTGCACCATATTCAGTGCCTATTTTCTTCCAGATTTTTTCCTCACAATACTTGGATACCGATTTGCCTGTTGCATTCGCAACTACTTGTCCTAAAATTTGAGTAGCGATTGAAACGTAATCGAAGCGCTCATCTGGACCACTTTTCACCTTCAACTTTGCCAAATGACGATCTAAGTGCCGACCGTAATATCCAATTGCTACGTTACCAAATGGTGAATAATAATTCTCTTTATAATCAATACCGGTCCTCATGTTTAACACATGTTCAATGGTTATCTTCTCGAACCCTTCGTTTTTAAATGTCTTGATGTAATCAGTAATAGGGTCGTTTATACTTTTTATAAACCCTTCCTCAATAGCAATTCCAACTAAAGCAGACACATAGCTTTTTGACATAGAGAATGAAGTTAAAACAGAGCTAGAATCAACCTTGTCTGCATACCATTCGTGATGAACACTATCGCCTTTGATAATTAAAAAAGCCACTGTCTTATGTTCGGCATTGAATGCATCAAGATCTTCAGTAGATCTAATCTCATTTTGAACACTAATTACTGGTAACTCATTGTCTGATTGCTCGAAAAAATATGGTGCAGAAGCCTCACCAATATCAGCATCTTTAAACTTCTTGTGATCTGATATGTTTGCAAAATTATAAACGAAGAACCTTCCGATGTGGCAGGACGAAAACAAGCCAAGAGCTAAAACAAAGACAATGTACTTTCTCATACCATTCCTTTTAAAAGCTCGAAAAGTTTACCATCTGAAATAACACATCCTGTTTGTGTCATCTCAAATAATTCCAGTTCTCTGGATTTAGCATATTTCTTGCTTCCTTTATATAATTCAATCTTTCCAGGGTTCTGCATGGCCAATGCAACCTCCTCTGGTTTGGTTAAATCTACATCAGAAGAGGTCATGGCAATCATATTCATTTCCTCTGAAGAGCAACTAAAAAAGCGAGCTTCATTGGATGATCTAAACTCTAAGAATTCAACTCCCTCCAACACCTTTTGAAGTACTACATCGCTAAATCCTAATATCCAATCTTCAGCTGCATCAGTCTTCTGAATTTTCTTCCATTCGGGCGCATCAATTCCATTTGAAACTAAATACTGTACAAACTCCTTCTCCATTTCCTGAAGTTCTTCCTCACTTAATCTTCTATACTTCATGCTTTACTTTTAGCGAATAAGCCATTGAAAATCCCTTTAATGGACATTGCGTTTAAAGGAAACTCCAGAACCACGTGTAATATACTCAATGTCAACAGGGCTCTAAGTCCGTACTTGTAATTATAAAAATACAACACCACACTTCCAACCCATAGAACTAGAGCTGAAATCAAATTTAGTTTCGGCACTTTATGCCAGCCAATAATTGACGTTTTTGAAAACCAATTCAAATAATGATAGGTATAGGCAAATGCAATGAAACGTTGCAATTGCATACCATATCCGGAAAATAAAGATTCGGGATCTTCAACCCATGCTATTCTGGCTTCACCAAAATTGTAGACTACTTTATTTACTGAATCAAAACCTAAATCAGTATAATTGTCAAATCCATATCCGGTCATACCAAATGCACTAGTTTCCGGAATTAAAAAGCATGCTGCTCCGCAAACAACCAAGAACCCCACTCCAACATAACCAACCTTAGATTTGCTTTTAATGGCTCCATAGAGCATAAACAATCCTGTAAAAATGAAGACATGAATTAGAGTTGGTAATAATACCCCTATGATTAAGCGGTGACCTTCCACATCGTTAGCAGACATGATTACCCCTACAGTAAAACCTACAACCAGTGCGAGAATCTTAATCCACCACTTTTTAACCAGGGCCATTACAAAGCCACCAACTAATCCTGCGAGCAGGATATCATTCATTTTTCGAGCTAAGTTGGTGAACTTGTCCGACCAGTCTTCACCAAGCCATTCTATCCTTAACGACTCAGGAAAATCATCCTCGCCCAACGTACTCAAGAAAATGTAAAGCACTGCCCATACTAATCCAATAATAATCAACGGCAGAAAATCATAACGACCTGTAGTAAAAAACTTCTTCTTATTTAACCAACCAAGCTCGGTCAGATAATGAAGTGGTCCCAGAACGGCATATGAAAAAATGAAAAGCCAGAAAGGCAGAATGCATGCTGCGATCAACGAAACGACCATAAGGCCGATGTTTAATACATCAATATTTTTGGATTTCAATCTTAATCGTTTTTGCGAATATACTTGATCTTATCCTTAAACCCTTTATCCTCGTAAAAGCTTATCATTTCATCTTTCGATGGAGCAGCTACATAGGTTAATGTACCTTCTAATTCCTTTTTTTCTAAAGAAGAAAATCCATTGATCTGAGTCATTACTAATGAATGATCTAGCGAATGCAAATACATATTATCACCGCGTAAGCTAAGGGCCATTGTAGTGTATAATCCATTTTTCTCGAGGTAATTAAAATAGTAAACCCCGTTGTGTCTTTTCATGACACCTGAAATGTTTGGTGCGAATATTAACTCATGTGCATAGTGCACAAATACTGCAGTGTCATTTTTCACCATCATTGGAAGTCCTTTTGACTCATGAATTCCAAACAACTTACCATCCTTAATTTCATACTTCTCAGATTCAGAAATTTCGGCCACGCTCATGTGCATAATAACTGGATATTGAACATAAACAGAATCTTGAGCTACGATAATCTTCACATTCTTATCCTCTTCACGAGTATATTCTCCCACAATTTCACCAATGATTTTGGTGATCTCCCCTACTTCCTGGGGTTGCGCTTCACTAAAATAAAAGTCAGAATAATCCTGCGCCTTCACACTTCCTAGAAAGCAGAAAACTAAAATTAGTAGACTTATTGGCTTGATTACATTCATTGCGTTACCTTTAAATTTAAGAAATCATATTCAATTTCTAACCTATTAACTTCCCAAAACACTTCAACTTCGTCCAACCGTTATGAAGAAATGGCTATATAAAGAATCCCAAAACAGCGAATTAGTTACACAGCTATCTGATGAGCTTAGTGTCCCGTACACTATATCGAACCTATTGGTTCAACGCGGAATCGAAGATTTTGAAACGGCCAAAACCTTTTTCACTCCTAGTTGGGAGCAAGTTCATGATCCTTTTTTAATGAAGGACATGGAATTGGCCGTTGAACGGATCGGAAAAGCGCTAGCAAACGATGAGAAAATCATGGTTTACGGAGATTATGATGTGGATGGAACCACGGCTGTTTCTTTGGTTTATTCTTTCTTGAAAAAATTTCACGACCTCATCGACTACTACATCCCAGATAGATATACGGAAGGATATGGAGTTTCAATGAAAGGTGTGCAGCATGCAATTGACAATGACTTTAAATTGATTATCGCATTGGATTGTGGGATTAAAGCAGTTGATAAAGTTGCTCACGCGAAAGCAAATGGAGTTGATTTCATTATCTGTGATCATCACCGACCTGGAGATGAAATTCCAGAAGCAGTAGCAATTCTAGATCCGAAGCAAGATGATTGCAACTACCCATTCGATGAACTATGCGGATGTGGAATTGGCTTTAAGCTAGCACAAGCTTTTGCAGCAGAAAATGGACTAGATGGTTCTGAGTTAGCTGAATATTTGGATCTAGTTGCTATTGCAACAGCTTCAGATATTGTTCCGATTAACGGAGAAAACAGAGTGCTCTGTTCTTATGGTCTAGATCGACTTAACAAACAGCCAAGAATTGGAATACAATCATTTATTGAAGCGGCCAATAAGTCAAAGTTTAACGTGACCGATCTTCTATTTACAATTGGCCCAAGAATCAACGCGGCAGGCAGAATTCATTCTGGGAAGAAAGCAGTTGAGCTGCTAATCTCTGACAATAGAGTCGCAGCGAAAATTGTTGCAGATGAAATCAATGCATTCAATTTAGAGCGAAGAGAATTGGATAAGAATATTACGGAAGAAGCGTTGAGTATGATTGCCAATGATCCAGAGATGTTGAAACGAAAATCAACCGTTCTTTACTCGCCAGATTGGCACAAAGGCGTAATTGGAATCGTAGCTTCTAGAGTAATGGAAACCTATTATCGTCCTACCATAATCCTTACTAAATCTGGAGAAGTTCTAGCTGGATCTGCAAGATCAGTAAGAGAATTTGATGTTTACAATGCGCTTTCCGAATGCACGAATGAATTGACCCAATTCGGTGGACATATGTACGCAGCTGGCATGACTATGGAAGAAAGCAAACTAGAAGCATTCTCTCAGCAATTTGAGAATACAGTTGCAAACACCATTAAGGACGACCAACTTATTCAGCAAATTGAAGTTGATGCCGAGATTGATTTCAAAGAATTAGAACCAGACGTGAACGGAAACCCATTACCAAAGATTTATCGATTGATTGAGCGTTTTGCTCCTTTCGGTCCGACCAACTTACGTCCAGTCTTTGTGACTAAGAACATTGTGGACAATGGCTACTCAGCTGCAATAGGATCCGATAAATCCCACCTTAAACTGAACATTGTTCAACAAGGAAATCCTGCTTTTAAAGTTGCAGCCATCGCTTTTAAAATGGGGCATTTAGCCGATCGAATTAAAAGTGGAGAACCATTCTCAATTGCCTATTCTATTGAAGTGAACGAGTGGAGAAACACAATCAATCTTCAATTAAACGTGAAGGACATCAAGTTCGAAAACTAATGCCCTTAACTTTTTTCACGTTTACTCTATAATTACTAGCCCCGTTGCTACCTCCTCTTCTGAAGTAATTCGAACTAAATACGTTCCTGCGCTTTCATTACTTAGGTCTATAGTTGCCAATTCAATTCCTGAATTCGAATGATTAACGGACTTGATTAATTTACCATCTGTAGAATAAATATCAATTACAAAGTCATGGCTAATCTTAGCAACATTTACATGGATCAACCCTTGAGAAGGATTTGGATAGATACTAAGTTTTTCCATTTGTGTTTCATGAATTCCCACGGCAGTCACCACCACATTAAACGTAGTGTCATCAATTCCACATGTTCCATTAACCGTAAGTGTGACATTATATGATCCTGCCGCAGCATAAACATGAACAGGATCGTTGGAACCAGATGAATCTCCATCACCAAAGTCCCAACTCACCGTTCCTGCGGATGAAGTGTTTGTAAAACTTGAGGTTAAAAAGGAGGTAGTAAAAGTTCCAGATGCAAATGGGGATGCTTCTACACTTACTACAACCGAATCACTCATGCTAATGCAAGCAGAAACTCCGGCAACGGAATAAGTACCAGCACTCGTTGCGGGAATTGTAGGGTCTGTTGATCCAGTACTCCAAGTTTGACTAGTTAACATTCCTGGTCCTGCTTCTAACACAACCGAATCACCTGCGCAAATGATCACGTCAGGTCCAAGATCAATTTCTCCAGGAAGATCAAATTCATAGGCTCCAATATCCGGCATTACTGATCTAGGCATATTATCCAAGTCAGTCAGAACGGACGGAAGAGATGAACCAGCGTTATTTAAAGTGTCTTGACATAAAATGTGTAAATCCGTATTAGACGTATAATTTGGTACAACGCTAAACGAATTGGCGTCCACAGCAAGCGTTAATTGATAATCCGTTAAATTCGAGTAGTCTACATTCTGACCAAGAGCATAATGATAGTACCGAATTAAGGTTGGACCTGTTGTGTAGAAATTATTATAATCTGTAATTGAAAACGGGCCCGCATATTCCTCATAAACTTCAAGGGCATACCCTCCATTTACCGACACATTATTATTCTGCATGTTGATATAATAAGAGTACTCAAGATAAATTCCGGTTCCGTTTGTATCCCCATAGACATTGATGCTATTGTTGTGAAAATTTGCATACGATGTTTCGTATAGATAAATCGCTTCAACTCCATTTTGGCTATCACCTCTTAAAGTAAAGGAGTTATTGACGATATTATAAAAACTAGTCGACTGTCCAACGCAATAGTCCATCTCAAGTGCGCTATATACATTGGTGTTTTGAATATTTACGATGTTACGCTGTAAGCTGCATCCTCCTTCAATATCTTCAAGATAAAATCCGTAATCAACATTTGATGTTATTCCCCCTAAAATTCTATTATCTTCAATAACAGGATAATAGCATGCCTCAATCTGCATTCCAGTCTCGTCCTGATCCGTGCATTGATTATTTCTAATAATTAAACCGGTAGATGGATTGTAATTATTTCCTCGTATCGTTATAGCGTTCTCACCGCCAATCAACGCATTGTTTTCAATTCTAAAACTGGAGAAGTGAAGACCTGAGCCGTCAGCCTCAATAATATCTCGATTATCATTGGCTCCGACAAATTCGCAATTCAAAATGCTCAAATTTTCTAAACCGTATCCTAATAATTCTACAACTTTCCCATAACCCCCATTATCATCTGATATCAATGAAACATGGCTAATTGTAAAATGCCTTGTATTAGTTAAACGAAGCACGTAATCTTCATTTGAAGAGTTTGCCTGAAAAGTTAAAATCACTAAACTCGAATCAAGATTTTCAGATTGGATAGTAACTGTATTAACAGAAGAGGTACCAATGATATCTCCAAACGCTAATTGCTGATTTAAATAAATTCCGTCCCGAATATTAAATGTTACCGGACCACAAACCCCTCCATAATTCAACTGATCTGATAATTCTTGAAATGTAAAATCAGGCGAGGACCCCTCCACTGTATAACTTCCTGGAGCGAGCCCAGCATACAAATTTGGAATTGATCCGGCATTATCAGCGGGGTAGGTATCAGTAACTCCATTAGGCATATCTGCACTAACCACTAGTGCATCTCCATTTACAAAAGAATATAAACCAATAAATACGTTGCCAGAACCAGAATCTGGCGCTACGGCTCCAGTCCAATTTACAGGCGTTTGTGCTACACCATTTACCGTCCAATTAAAAGTTGCAGACGAAACTGCATTCCCTCCCCAATTATAAAAATTGGCCCAAACCGAATCAGTGAGCACACAATCTCCACTTATTGGGGACACAATTGATCCAGCAATATTATCTGGGTCTGGAGTAAATTCATCCGCGCCCATGTCAGGTGACGCTAAATCGCGTAGTTCACCATCGATATCGGTTAGCACACCATTCGCAACCCCCTGATTTCCAACATTAGCCGATGTCACGTGCAAATCTGCAGAAGAGATAAAACTTGGATCTCTGGAAATACTATTGGGCTCTTGTTGATTAAACCCAATCAAGTCTGTATAGTAAGCACCTCCCCATGAAACTAAATAATCTATTGCAACCGGTGAATAGAGATTATTATGATCATGGCTACTGAATATTCCAGCATTATCATTTCTTAGCAAAGTAGCACCAGTACTTCCATCAAAATAAAACATATTATTCAATAAGGTGTTTTGATCCCAGCCACCAATCGAGGTATAACTATAAATATTCATGGCATACGAATTTGAATAACTGCTCGCGGCTCTTATAGTATTTGATTCTACTCGCAAATTGGCTGGACTTCTTAACTGAAAACCTGTAACGTTATAGCTGCCACCTCCTACACTAATCATGTTATTTATCACTTCTCCCTGCCCGGGTAAAGCATAACAATCTTCCATCCGAAGCCCAATGGGATGTGGTACATTTAGCCTATTACAGCGAACATGAATAGTCCCAACATTTGAGTTTACATCAAATGCATAATTATTATAAGTCCGAACGTTAGTAGACGATGCTGTATTTCGCTCTATTAAAACATTTGAAGCTACCTCAACCTTTAATGCGCTTAAGTATTGATTAACGAATTGATTATCGGTTACGATCACATCATGCAAACTTCTGCCCCATGTGTAATAACCTCTTAAATCCAACCCATTACTCCCATTTTCAAACAAGCAATTTCTCACATACACACTTGTATCAGCGTTAGTATTTTGAGTCATCTGAATCAAATTTCTATTGTCGCTTGCAGAGGTAGTCGTCTGACCAATAAACGCGCAATGGTCCATACTTAAACTATAATTATAGCCGTCTAACATAACGCATGTCCCATAGGAACTGCCGGCTAAAGATTCGACCGTTAAATTCTGGAGAGAAACAAATCTGGCATCTTGGAATCTCCAGACATAATTATTGACACCAGATCCAGTAACTGTATAATTAACATTAACTAAGGTGCTGTCTCCAGGCGTTTCACCTTGAAACAAGATGGTATTTATGGCTGAGGTACCAGGGACATTATTTACCGAAACTTGTTCATTATATGAGCCACTTCTAATGTTGAATACGGTAGGACCTGATACACCGTTGGTATTTAGATCTTGAATGGCTAAACTTATGGTTGGATAATCGGGAGACGCACCCCCGATGGAATAAGTTCCTGAAAGTTGAGCGTAAGAATTAAGACCAATAATAAGTAGGGTAATCGCAAGGATATGCTTTTTCATTTTTGTTGGGTTTGGGTGATGTAAAGAGGTTTTTACCCCTTTCCACGACAAAAATAATTTTCACTGGTAGCACAAAATTGTAGAATTACGACAAAAAAAAAGCCCCTCCACAAAAGTGGAGGGGCCTAACAAAACTTAACTTTTTCTTACTCTACGATAAGAGACTTAGAAGTAACAAATACTCCAGCTTGTACATTTACAACATACATACCTGCAGCAAAATCAGTAACATCTAATTCTAAGAAGTGAGTTCCTTCTAATTGATCGTAAGATAATGTCTGAATTACTTTACCAGAAATATCAACGATTGATACGTTAACATCGTTCGCTTCTTCCAAACCAACTTTCAAAGTAACTTTGTTGTTAGCCGGGTTAGGGAACATTTCTAATGCAGTGATTGAAGAAATTCCATCAATACTTGAAGAAGTTCCACATACAACATCACCAGCAGTAAATCCATTTGCAACAGCATCTGTAATTGTAGATGTAGATCCGTTGTCAATTCCACCGGTAGGCTCGATTAACATTCCAACGATGTGAATTTTAGTATCATCCCAAGATGCATCTAACGTGAACTCAAAGTTGAATACTTGTTGATCTAAAGCTGCCATAGTTCCAGGGAAACCAGCATGACCATTGAAATCAGGACAAATTGCTCTTGCAACGTGATCGTAAGTCAATAAAGACGCAGGTACTGGATTTGCAGCTGCTTGCCAATCTAAACCAGCTCCCACTAAAGGAAGGTTGTTAGATGTGCTACTGTAGTAGTTTGTTTGGTTATAACCAGAACCAGTTCCAGTAATTCCATCTTCAACTAATACACAACCAATTTTGTATGCTCCAGAAGCTGCAGATACCCAATCAACTGTTAAAGAAACATTCAACACACCAGTAGTTGCATTGTAAGTTGCTCCAGTCACCATTGTTGCTTTTGGTGCTACTAAGATTCTTTGTAAGAAATCACCTTCGAAAGTTGATGGATCAATATCTGGACCTCTATCAACTACACCGCTAGGGTAACCAGAGATTAATGCTCCAAGTCCAGAGTCATAATCAGTTACAACCATAGGATCTCCGTTGTGCACAGCAATACCTTGCCAGTATCCGTCATACTTGTTAGCCATTTCTTCCATCGCTACAGTACCTCTTGGACACCATCCACACCATGTTCCAGTTCCTTCTTCACCAATAACTAATTTACCAGCTGCAGGGATTACAGGATCAATGCTGTATCCACATCCGATATCATCAGCAGGATTATCATCAGCACCACCAGCGTTTACATTACTAACTGTAGTTACTACTGGATTAGATCCAGCTACCAATGGCACCATAGTAGTAAAAGTTACTACTTCAGTTCCCAAAGAAGCCAAAGAAAGACCCGTTACGTTCTCTGTATAAGTATTTCCGTTATAGTCAATATCCACATCAAAAGAAGTGATCATTGCAGTTCCAAGATTCTTAACGTTAACAGTTGGAAAAACATTTGCACCTGCAAAAGTTCCGTTCATGTTCGTTCCAGCTGGCGCTGCATTTGTTGTTGGAAGTGTATAAGGAGTATAGTTGAAACTTACATCATCCACAAAGAAATCAGAATCTTGAATTGGATAGATATCCAAAGAAGCTACTTTGTTATTTGAATTAGAAAAAGTTCCAATTGAAGAACCGTCTAAATAAGCTTCCCAACAGTTCGTTGAAAGATTAATAGTAATCATGAACGTGTGCCATCCTGCTTGAGTATATGGCTCAGTAATGTAAGTACCATCAGTTCCACTTCTTACAACTAGATCTCCACCAGCTTCGAAATCTACATCTAAAGCCCATGTTGTTCCGATTGTAGTTTCAGCTTGTAAGTTGAAGTATGCATTTTTACCTGCAACAACATATACATCCATTGAAATGTCAAACATTCCATTGTCATAAGCTCCACCAAAAGGAAGTACAACATCTTGAGGTCCACCGGTTCCCGCTGTAGATGAGAAATAAATTGAATTAGATCCTGAAGAAGCTTGCGCTGTTCCTACCTGCACATCTTCAGTACCGCCAGTAGCGCCACTCCAAGTTGTCCAAGTTGGAGATACAACCCCAATATAGTCTCCTACTGTATAGGATTCAAAATCGTCCGCGAAGCTCACCTGAGCTGTTAGACTTGAGCCAATTAAAAGGCTCGCTGCAATGAGTAAATGTTTTTTCATAGTTAGATTAGATTATTCAACTACTAAAATAAGGTATGACAGTCTACGACACAATGTTATAGACTGACCTAAAGTTGGAAACCTATTTTAACATCAAAAACGATTAAAAGGCAGAATATCAAGAATTTAATACAGTGGAACCACTAGCGCATATTGAAGTTCTCTTGCGCGTCTTTATCATCAGGATTGGCATATACCGGAGGACAATCAGCCTTTCCTACTGGCCTTAACCATGCAAAACGAACTGACAAAATAAGTGGTCTATAACGACTATTAAAGATTCCCCAAGTCGATTTGAATTTCTCAAAATTATGCACATTAAGAATCGGAGTCTCTAATGTTGGAATCACAAATAATCGTTTGTTAATTTTAAACCCGAATCCGAATTTATAGTGAATATTTGCTACAATTTTTGATGGGTTGAGATCTGCATTTGGACCAGTGTGCTCTTGTCTAGTAATAAATCGCCAATCGATATTAGCACCAACACTGTTCTGGATAAAAGTTCTATCAGACAGTTGCCAAATGTTATTGATATTGAAATTCCCTAATAAGAAATTGTGACTGTATTTACCTTCAGCGCTAATTGCTCCGGTAATCTCTTCTTTTCCTCGAAGCATTTTGTAAGCCACAGAATAATCAAGGTAATTGATGAATCTCCCACCTTCGTAGAAGAAATTATATCTTCCAATTCCTAGGTAAGCTCCAATTTTCCCTCCTGGATTTACTTTAATCGTTTGATCATTATACTGCTCTTCTGGATTTCTAAACCTCGTCATATCCCATGTCGCACCAGGCTCAATTAGCCATCCTGACATTTTATATCGACCACCAAAATCAACTAATGGTAGATGTTTTCTACTGTATAAGCCACCACCTTGGGCAAAAGAGCCAACAGTAAAACAAAGAAATAAGAGTGCTACAATTAATCGCATAATAGAAGTACGAAGTTAAGAAATGATTGTTACCCTAAACTCGACAAAATTTTATCTTCTACAGCTTGAGTGTTCCAAACTTCATCAATATTTGGAGTTTTCATCACTTCTTTCATGATTGCTTCTTGCTTTTGACCCACGCTCCATGCCTCTTCATACGGAATTTCGCTAAAGGTAACTTGAGAATACAATGGCATCCATTTGTCCGGATGTTTTTCACTGAATTTAGCCTCGATCTTTTTCTGTAACAAGAAAACCGGATCGGCCACAAAATCGCGCATTACATGGTAATTGTGAATTGACAAATCTTGAACTGCATCACCGTTTGGCTTTCTAACGTGTTGGAATTCTTCAAAAACAACTTCCCAATTTTCTCCGTGTTTTTCTATCAACTCGTGCATTACGGAACAATCTTCAAATCCAGCATTCATTCCTTGACCATAAAAAGGAACCGTTGCGTGAGCAGCATCGCCCATTAATACCGTTTTATTATATCGCCATGGGAAACATCTTACAATGGCTAAACCAGATAGCGGATTTTGATGCCAGTTCTCGATTAAATTAGGCATCATTTTGTGGAAATCAGGGAATACATTTTGGAAAAACTCATCCACTTTCTCATCGGAAGTCAGGCTATTAAATGAATATTCTGATCCTTCATAAGGCATGAACAACGTGCAAGTAAAAGAGCCATCATCGTTTGCTAATGCTATCAACATGAACTTTCCTCTTGGCCAAATGTGCAGTGCGTTTTTATCTAACTGATAAGATCCATCTGCATTTGCCGGAAGCAACAATTCTTTATATCCATCTTCGATGTAATGCTGGCTGTAATTAAATCGAGCTTGTTTTTGCATTGACTCGTATCGTACTGCCGAGAACGCCCCATCACAGGCGAAGATTACATTTGCAGATGCAGTAACCATTTCCCCCGTTTCAGTATTAAAAAACTGTGCGGTACTAGATTCAAAATCTACCCCTTTGCATTCATGATTATATAAAATCTCAACATCTCCAGCCGCCTCTGCAAGGTTCATCATTTTGATGTTTAACCCGCCTCTAGAAACGGAATTAATCGCTTGATTTTCTTTACCGTAAGGCTGGTAGGCAAGATTACCTTCCATATCATGCATGATTCTTCCGCTCATCGGAATGGCTAACTCTTTTAGAATCTCTTCATCGATACCGACATTTTTCAATGCTTTAATTCCTCGATCAGACAACGCTAAATTGATAGATTTCCCAGCAACAATTTCTGCCTTTCGAACATCAGATCTTCTCTCATAAACTTTAACAGAATAGCCTCTTTTAGACATATAAACTGCCCACAAAGAACCTACTAATCCTGCTCCAACTATAATTACCTGTTTTTCCATTTGTCGCTATAATTTCTTTTAAAGTACTGACCGCCTTTAGGCTTGGCATTCTTTTTATTGTAAGCAATAATGACCCTCCATATTACAAATCCAACTACTAAGATCAACACCACTTTCAACATTAAACTCATGGCCATCATCCATTGTTCTTCATCAGTCGGAACTTGATCCAATGCGCCCAGCGCATTCTGCAAAGAGTCGGCAACCTGAACAGTGTCAATGGTTATTGATCCATCGGTTGGGATTGAGTCCATCCAGGATCCATTAACCAGCGTATCTGTAGTATGTATCGAAGTGTCATTCATTTATGATAAACCTGCTTTAAGAATTTGTCCAAAATTATAAACGTCTGAAAAGCTATTGTAAAGAGGTACCGGAGCCATTCTAATAACATTTGGCTCTCTCCAATCTGCAATAACGCTTTCACTCATAAGATGATCAAATAATTTTTTTCCATATCCGTGAGCCACCACAGACACCTGACAACCTCTTCTTTTCCAATCTCTAGGAGTTATAATTTCAAGGTTCGCACCTACCTCTTCAGCTATTGAATCGATCACATGTTCTAAATAACCCGACAGCAATAAAGTCTTTGCCCGAAGGCTTTCCATTCCTACTTCATCAAACATCGTTAACGATGCTAAATGCGCAGCCATTCCTAGTACCGGTGCATTACTTAACTGCCATGATTCCGCGGTAGGGATTGGGTCGAATCCTTTTTCCATTAAGAAACGAGTCTCTTTATCATGACCCCACCATCCTGCAAATCGCACTAAATCTTTATTGGTAACATGGCGTTCATGAATGAACATTCCACTTACTCCTCCAGGACTTGAATTCAAATATTTATAACTGCACCAAGCTGCGAAATCTACATTCCACTCATGAAGTTTTAAAATGATATTCCCAGCCGCATGTGCTAAATCCCATCCAACTTTTGCACCTACGTCATGGCCTGCCTTCGTGATTCCTTCAATATCGAATACCTGACCGGTGAAATAATTTACTCCGCCAATCATGACCAGTGCAACCCGATCTCCAAGCTCCTTAATTTTAGCAATTACATCTTCGTCTCTAATGATCATTTCACCTTCCCTTGGCTCAATTTCAACGATTACATCGTCTGGATTCAAACCATGAAACTTCACCTGAGATTCAAGCGCGTACTGATCTGAAGGAAACGCTTTTGCTTCGCAGATAATAATATTTCTAGTTTCTGAAGGACGATAAAAACTTACCATCATTAAATGAAGATTGGTGGTCAAACTGTGAGTTACAACAACCTCTTCGCGCTTTGCTCCAACTAATTTAGCTGTCTTGTCCGTTAAAAATTCATGGTAAGAAAACCAAGGTCTTTCGGCATCAAAATGTCCTTCAACACCAAATTTTGCCCAATCATCAAGTTCATTCTGCACCAACGCTTTGGTTGACTTAGGCTGCAACCCAAGCGAATTACCAGTAAAATACAGACACTCTTTTCCGTTTAATACAGGGATGTGAAATTCATCTCTCCATTTACTTAATTGATCTTGATCATCTGCTTTCTTTGCAAATTCTAATGTGTTTTGATACTCCATATCAAAGGATTCCTAATTTTGTGGTGAACTCGAACAAAGATAAAAATTCAACAAAGCTGTCCATATGATAAAAGTCAATTCTGAAAAGCTGTTTACAGACGCAAAAACATATTTCCCAGGTGGAGTAAATTCTCCGGTAAGAGCATTCAAATCTGTAGGGGGTACTCCTCTATTCATGACCAAAGGAAATGGCAGTAAAATTTGGGATGCCGATGGAAATGAATTTATTGATTTCTGTTGTTCTTGGGGGCCATTGATTCTTGGTCATAATAACGTTCCAGTTCGAAATGCAATCGTAGAGGCAGTTGAAAATGGAACTTCATTCGGTACGCCTACCATTCAAGAAAATGAACTGGCATCTTTGATTATTGAAAACCATTCTTACGTTGAAAAAGTAAGGTTCGTTAGTTCTGGAACAGAAGCTACCATGTCAGCATTGAGGTTAGCCAGAGGTTATACTGGAAGAAATAAAATTATCAAATTTGAAGGTTGCTATCACGGCCATGCTGACGCACTACTGGTTAATGCAGGTTCTGGTTTAGCCACTTTGGGCATATCTAGTTCAGCCGGTGTACCAGAAGCCTTTACAAAAGAAACCATCGTACTTCCACTTAACGATGAAGAAGCAATTAATAAGGCAATTGAAAATTACAAAGACGACATTGCTTGCATTATCATTGAACCTATTCCAGCTAACAATGGTCTACTTATTCAAGGCAGAGAATTCCTTCAGTTTTTAAGAGATGTTTGTACAGCAAATGGAATCTTACTCTTCTTTGACGAAGTGATATCTGGATTTAGAATTGGATTTGAAGGAGCAGCTGGATTGTATAAAATACAGCCCGATATTATGGCTTTCGGAAAAGTTATCGGAGGAGGAATGCCAGTTGGAGCCTATGCCGCTTCTAAAGAAATTATGAGTCATGTTAGTCCAGATGGACCTGTTTACCAAGCTGGAACTTTAAGTGGAAACCCGGTAGCGATGGCTGCTGGAAAAGCCGTGTTAAAAGAATGTTTAAAACCTGGTTTTTACCAGGACCTAGAAAAGAAAACTGCTGACTTTATCGAAGACGTTGTTTCTTACGCTTCATCTAAGGAATATACTTTCAACATTCATCAAATGGGGTCTATCTTTTGGCTGGCTTTTAGCGATGAAATCAACATTCGAAAATCAAGTCAAATTGATGGAGATAGCATGAATTATTTCACGGTTCTTCATCGAGAGTTACTTGAAAGAGGAGTTTATCTTGGTCCTTCAGGATTTGAGGTTGGATTCATTTCAGAAGCACATACTGTTGAAGATTTGAAACATGCGGCAAACGCTTTCAAGGAGGCCTTAGACATCGCATTTACTCCAGTTACAGTATAGGACCTACAAGATTATACTAGTAAGGACCACCAGTCCTAATTGAACGATAATCGCTCCATCGATCAATCCTGAGTAATATAATTCTGGTGTATCCTTTTTTACGGAAAGGATCACCACCATTGTGAATCCATAAGAAATTGCCAAACCAGTAATTATTTGTGCACCATAAGGGGCAAAAATGAAGGTAATTGCTCCTAGCGCCAATAAAAACACTGACAGGTTCAGGCTTCTGTTAATACCCAAAACCTGCGGAATAGTTCGCTTACTTTTATGATCATGCTTTAAATCTCGAACGTCAAATGGAATCGTAATTGCAATTATAAAGAGAAGCTTTTCCAAAGACACAAATATTATATCTGACACGGTAAATTCAGTAAGTCCATGAATCCACATTGGCAATAGCCCACATAAAAATGCCCAGGAAATTCCAATCATAAAAATCTTCAATCCAGGAATATCGCGCAATCCAATTTTGGAAGATTTTTTCTTTTTTTCTTTTCCTCTTCCTTTCAAGAATTTGAAAGAATAAAGCAGACTAATTAATCCAACCGGTATTAGCCAAATAATTTGATTAATGGTTAATAATGTTGCTCCTAATATTAGGCAAACAACTCCTGAAGCAATAACGGTCAAGCCCAAGTACAGTCGATTACCTACTAGCCAGTTTTGTCTTTCAGACTGGCTGGACTTTCGATCTGACAACTGCAAATAGCGTTGTAGACAATACGAACACAAAGTACCAGCGAAAACGAACCAATAAAAAGAAAATGGAACAGTAAGATTTAGTTCTTCAACTGTTAAAAAGGCAAAAGCAGCGGCAGCAAAAGAAATCCAATAATTACTAAAAACGAGAAATTTAAAAATGTCTTTAACGACTTGCACTACTTCGCAATTATATCTGCCAACACAAAGGCTGCGGTTCCAGCAAGTGCTCCAAACAAAGTGTTAGTCAGTCGTTTAGCCCGACTTCTTTTTTGATAACCAATAACATATTGTTCATTGGCAAGGAACATCGGATCTGAAGTTTGAGCAGATTTTATTCTTGGTTTTATTTTAGCGCCAATTAATGGCAGTACAAATGGGACAACCACCACCGCCATACTTGGAGCAGATCCAAAAAATCTATTTTCATTTACTGGAGTTGCTTCATCATCTCCTCCGTAGGTGTCAAACAAATAATGCCCTCCAGCGATTGCCATTGCTCCTACAAAAAATGGCCAACCTTTGCTGTTCTTATCTGAATCTACTTCTCCGTAGATAAGCATTCTCATTTCTTCAACAGAATATACATTTCCTTGCATTGTATCTTGATAATATACAATGGTCTCTTTACCAGCTGCCGTAAATGAATAAACTCGGAGGATATCTATTTCCTTTACAAATCGATTTTTTTTCTTCGAAAACTCATATTTCAAAAACTCTCCATTATTCTCTTTAACTATCCCTTGAACGGTCTTACCATTAAGCAATAAAATAGTGCTGTCTTGAGCATAACTTCCGGCCGATATAGATAGGACAGATAGTATAAAGAAGATGTTTCGTATGTTCTTAGGTACGCGCATTGAATCAAATATAACAATCTAACGAGGTAGAAGGTAAATAATGTTTCAAAATTGTCATTTATTATGACCAATCTACATTCTGTTTTGACTTATATTTACTTCCACAAAAAAAACAAGGCAAAATGGTAAACGAATTTGCAGCTAGACATATCGGCACAAGAGCGCATGATGTAAAGGAGATGTTGAAAGCGATGGGCGAGGAATCTATAGACTCATTAGTGGACAACACAATACCTTCTGAGATTAGATTAGACGGTGATTTAAACATTGCTTCAGGTTTAACTGAAAGGGAATATTTAGACCATGCAAATGAGTTAGCTTCAAAAAACAAATTGTACCAATCTTACCTTGGTTTAGGATACTATGGAACCATAATCCCTAGCGTGATCCAACGAAACATATTTGAAAACCCAGGCTGGTATACGGCTTACACTCCTTATCAGGCTGAAATTGCTCAAGGAAGATTAGAAGCTTTATTGAATTTCCAGACGATGGTGATGGAATTAACTGGGATGGAAATTGCAAATGCATCTTTATTAGATGAAGGAACTGCAGCTGCCGAAGCAATGATCATGTTTTACAATACCAGATCTAGAGCCTCTCAGAAAGAAGGAAATAATAAATTTCTAATCAGCTCAAATTGTTTCCCTCAAACGGTTGATGTAGTTAGCGCACGAGCAAATCCACTTGGAATCGAAATCGTTATTGGCGAGCCGGGTGAAGTTGAATTAGATGCTTCGTTTTTCGGGTCATTAGTTCAGTACCCTGGAAAAGATGGAGAGATTGTTGACTATCAGGGATTCGTTAAATCTTGTCACGAAGTAGAATGTAAAGTTGCATTTGCCGCGGATTTAATGGCATTGGCATTAATTACACCTCCAGGAGAATGGGACGCAGATGTTGTTGTTGGTAACACACAACGATTCGGAGTTCCTATGGGATATGGTGGACCACATGCTGCTTACTACGCTACTAAAGAAGACTATAAAAGACACATTCCAGGTAGAATAATTGGAGTTTCTCAAGATGCTTCTGGTGAGCGGGCGCTAAGAATGGCGTTACAAACAAGGGAACAACACATTAGAAGAGACAAGGCAACTTCAAATATTTGTACAGCTCAAGCACTTTTAGCGGTAATGGCTGGAATGTATGCAGTATATCATGGACCAATAGGGGTTCGAAATATTGCGCAAGAGATCCACAACAAAGCTTTGACATTGGCAAATGGCCTTGAGAAATTGGGATTAACGGTTGTTTCTAAAAACGTTTTTGATACCATTACCATTTCAAATGCAGACAGTGGTTTAGAAAAAATCGCATTAGCAAATGAAGTTAATTTCAGGTATTCAGAAAGTGGAGTTACCATTGCGCTTGACGAAACAACAGAATTAAAAGATTTAAATCAAATCTTAACGATTTTCGCTGAATCTCAGAATAAAACGTCAAATCAACTTACCTCAGTTGATTCAAATACCATTTGTCTTCCTAGGACTTCTGATATATTAACTCCGGAAGTATTCAACATGTATCATTCTGAAACAGATATGATGCGTTACCTTAAATCTTTAGAAAATAAAGATCTGTCGTTAGTTCACAGCATGATCTCATTAGGGTCTTGCACGATGAAACTTAACGCTGCATCTGAATTAATTCCACTTTCAAATCCATTATTTGGAAACCTGCATCCATTTGTTCCTAAAGATCAAGCTGCAGGTTATTTAGAAATGATTGATGAATTAGACAAAGCCATGAGTGAAATTACTGGCTTCGCTAAGGTGTCATTTCAACCAAACTCTGGAGCACAGGGGGAATATGCAGGTTTGATGGTAATTAGAGCTTTCCATGAATCCAATGGACACCACGATAGACATGTGTGCCTAATCCCAGCATCGGCCCACGGTACAAACCCTGCTTCTGCTGTGATGGCAGGAATGAAAGTAGTAGTTACAAAATGTGATGAAGCTGGAAATATCGATGTAGCAGATTTAAAGGCAAAAGCGGAAAAATATTCTGAGCAACTTTCTTGTTTGATGGTTACCTATCCATCTACACATGGAGTTTATGAAAAGTCGATAAAAGAAATTACTTCTATAATACATGAGCATGGTGGTCAGGTCTATATGGATGGAGCTAACATGAATGCACAAGTTGGATTGACTAATCCAGGTAATATAGGTGCTGATGTATGTCACCTTAACTTACATAAGACATTTGCAATACCACATGGAGGTGGTGGACCAGGGGTTGGACCAATTGGCGTTGCCGCACATTTAGTTGATTTCCTTCCTGGAAATGCGGTAGTTGAAACTGGAGGATCTAAGGCAATTGCTGGAATTTCTGCAGCACCTTGGGGAAGCTCATTAATTCTAATGATCTCTTACGGCTATGTAAAAATGTTAGGTAAAGAGGGGTTAAGAGCATCTACTGAAGTTGCTCTTTTAAATGCCAATTATTTAAGAGCTAAACTGACCGAACATTTTGATATTTTATATACAGGCGAAAACGGCACTGTAGCGCATGAAATGATTGTTGATTTTAGAGCGTATAAAAAGTCATGTGGAATTGAAGTTGAGGACGTTGCAAAACGACTTATTGACTACGGATTTCATGCTCCAACAGTTTCATTTCCAGTGGCTGGAACAATGATGATTGAGCCAACTGAAAGTGAATCTAAGCAAGAATTGGATCGATTTATTGATTCAATGATCATGATTAGAAGTGAGATTTCAAAGGTAGAACAAGGGGTGTTTTCAACTGAAAACAACGTGCTTAAAAATGCTCCGCACACCGCGTCAATGGTGATAAGCAGCGACTGGAGTGAGGAATACTCTAGAGAGGAAGCAGTGTATCCACTTGAGCACCTGAGAGTTAACAAATTCTGGACACCCGTTAGACGCGTAGATAATGCCTTTGGTGATCGAAATTTGATCTGTAGCTGCATTCCAGTGACCGCTTACCAAAATGATCTGGTCGAATCATGATTTTGTCGACCATATTCCATTGATTAACGAAATTTCTTTGTTAAATTCGCGGTTCACTAAAAACTAATTAGGTCTAAAATAATACGCTATGAAAAAAATTTACCTTTTAGCAGGTATGGCGCTAGTATCAACTTTAGGATTTGCTCAAGAAGCAAATAAGTTTGATGCTGCTAGCTTAACTGCTAACCCAGGTGTTGTTACAAGTGGAGTTAAAGCTCCAACTGACACCGTAACTATGGAAACGTTTGACGCAGGTCAAACATGGGGAGCATGGACTGCTTCTGGTCAAAATGATCACACATCAGGTGACTGGTATCTGGAAACAACTTTCCCTGCTTCTTTATCAGGACAACCACAAATCCCTTTCACTGCGTTCTCCGGAACAATGGGTGGAAATGTTGCTTTTATCAATTCTGATGCTGAAGGTGGATCTGCCTTTCAAGATGCACTATATACATCTCCTGCAATAGATTTATCTGCAATGGGAACGACTCCATTATCTTTACAATGGCAAGCTCAGTGGAGAAGATTTCAAGAACTTCACTTTGTATACGTGTCTAACGATAACGGTTCTACTTGGACTGAATTCGCTGTAGATGTTGTTGCTGTGAACACGAACTCTGATGACCCACAATATGCTGATGTAAACATTACATCTGCTAACGGTGGAGCTGCTTGGGGAACTCAAGTAATGATTCAATTCAGATATGATGCGCAATGGGATTGGTTCTGGGCAATCGATAACGTAGCGATCATTGAAACTCCTGCTGATGATTTATCAGTTACTGCTGTTAAAGATCACTACACTGGAGCTAGAATCAAGTATAGCAAAATTCCTACAGGACAAGTTGCTGCTATGGATTTAGATGCTGAAGTTTCTAACGTTGGAGCTGCTACTCAAGCAACTTCTCAATTAGACGTTAACGTATCAGGTGCTGGAACTTTCACAGGTTCTTCTCCTTCAACAAGCATTGCTTCTGGAACTAGCGCTAAATTAACTGTATCAGGATTTACTCCATCTGCTTTAGGAACTTACAACGTTGCTTATAACGTTTATGATCCTGCAACTGTAGATGCAAGTCCTGCTGATAACGTTGGTCTTACTTCTTTTGAAGTAACTCAATACACTTATGCAAAAGATACTAACGGTCTTGACGGCTGGTGGGGTCCTTTTGATGATGATACTGATGGTATCGATGATCCACTTGAGCTTATTCCTGAGTTCGAATTCAACGCAAGTGAAACTATTTATGGTCTTGCTGTAGTTGTTATGGGTGGTGGAGCAACTCCACAAACACCTGTTGGACAAGAAATCTATTATAACGTTTATTCTGATGATGGTGCTGGTAACTTTGTACCTGAGTATGACGGATTAACTATTCCTGTACCTACTTATACTATTACTGCTGCTGATTTAACAGCTGGTTCTGGTAGCGAAGTTTGGTTAGGTCTTCAACTTCCATCTCCAGTAGTAGCTGATCCAGCTATCTCTCCAGTATGGTACCCAGTTGTTGGTTATTCTATTGATTCTGCATTCTTCGCAGTTTCTGGAGATGCTGCTGATACGACTAACTACATGTCTGTATTCGCAACAACTGCGGGTCAGTCTAACTACTTCATCACTTCTGTACCAATGTTAAGATTTTCTACTGATCCAGCTTTCCCAGCTTCTGGGCCACTTGGAATCACTACTGAAGATGCTAACGTTGCTTTAGGTCAGAACATGCCAAACCCTTTCAATTCAAACACTGTAATTCCATTTAGCTTAGTTAACGCTGCTACTGTTGAATTCGTTGTAACTGATATGATGGGTAAAATCATCGAGAACAGAGAATTAGGAACATTATCTACTGGTGATCACACGATCAACTTTAATGGTTCTGATTTAGCTAGTGGTTTCTACTACTACTCAGTAATCGTTGACGGTAAGAGATCAACTAAAAAATTCGCTGTAGCTAAGTAAGCTGAAGCAAGTTTTATTGAAAATCCCCTGTGCTTTTAGTGCAGGGGATTTTTTTTTGCTATTTATATTCACCTGTAAACCATAAATTCGACCGATCAATAAGTTCTGTGCTCTTGCCCTAGTGCCATCTATATCTTTCTTTACTTTTAAATGAACCCACTTATTTGAATTAGAATGAAAGTTTACCTAACCGTCATTGTTTTAACCCTTGCATGCGGAACTACATTCTCGCAACGCCACTGCGAACACCATCCAGTATTTATAAAAAATAAACCCATTCCGAAACAGGAAACTAAGGCTGCGTATGACACCATAGCCTATGAAACATTTGATGCGGGTGCAACTATAGGAAGCTGGGTCGTTTCAAATCAAAACGATCATACAAATGGTGACTGGTATTTAGAAACGGTATTCCCATCTGCCCTTTCGGCACTGCCTTTAGTCCCATTTACCACATTTACTGGTGCATCAGGTAATTATGCCTTTATAAATTCTTATGCAGAAGGAGCTGGACAATTTCAAGATGCACTACTCACGTCACCTCCAATTGATCTGTCGTCTATGGGGTCTACAGGTTTAACTTTAAGATGGACTTCAATTTGGACCAGATATCAAGAATTAAAGTACGTTCGAGTTTCAAATGACAATGGTTTGTCATGGTTTGATTTTACGGTTAGTACTTCAGGAGTTAACACGAGTTCAACTGATCCAGAATATGGGTTTGTTGAGATTTCTGATGCAAAAAGTGGCACTGGAACATGGAGCAATCAAGTACTTATACAATTTAGATACGATGGAAGCAATGACCGTTTCTGGGCGGTTGACAACATTGCAATTACTGAATCCCCGCCAAATGATTTAGAAATTTCAAATCAAAAAACTCATTTTGCTGGTAAAAAAATAGAATACACGAAAATACCAGTATCAATAGCCTCGGCAATGGAACATGAAGCATGGGCTAAGAATATTGGCAATGCAACTCAGCCAACCACGCAATTGGACGTGATAGTGTCTGGAGCCGGATCCTTTTCCAATTCTAGCTCCGCCATTAGCCTGGCTCCTACTTCTCTTGACAAACTAGTAACATCAGGAATTACGCCTAGTGCAGTAGGCACTTATTCGGTAGGGTACAATGTTGTTGATAATTCTACGGTAGATCAAGCTCCATGGAATAACGTTGCAAATTCGTCATTCGAAATTACAACCGACACTTACTCTAAAAGTCTAGACACGCTTGACGGTTGGTGGGCACCTTTCGATGATGATGGTGACGGCCTAAATGACCCGATGGAATTTGTTCCTCAATTTGATATTCTCCAACCAATGGTATTCCATGGATTTAGTGTCGTTATAATGGATCTAACTCCAGTAGGAAGTGAGATTTACTATAATCTTTACTACAATGATAGCTCTGGGCCGCAAATTGCCTATGATGGATTGACACTTCCGGTCCCAACTTACACCGTTACTGCTACAGACTTGACTTCTGGACCGGGAAATGAAGTTGATATATACTTGCCTTTTCCGACTACAATTTCCATGCTTCCGGGAGCAACTGAATCATTCTACCCAACTGTTGGTTTTACTTCCGACTCTATTCATTTAGCAGTTGCCGGGACAGCTTCGGACACCTCGAATTTCTTATCAATCTTTGCCACCACTGCGGGAGAAACCAATTATTTAATTAACAGCCTTTTAATGATGGCTGTGAACACGGAAGCTGCAGTTGGTTTACACCCGGAGTACCATAACGTTGCTTTAGGTCAGAACATGCCAAACCCTTTCAATTCAAACACTGTAATTCCATTTAGCTTAGTTAACGCTGCTACTGTTGAATTCGTTGTTACTGATATGATGGGTAAAATCATCGAGAACAGAGAATTAGGAACATTATCTAATGGTGATCACACGATCAACTTTAATGGTTCTGATTTAGCTAGTGGTTTCTACTACTACTCAGTAATCGTTGATGGTAAGAGATCAACTAAAAAATTCGCTGTAGCTAAGTAAGCTGAAGCAAGTTTTATTGAAAATCCCCTGTGCTTTTAGTGCAGGGGATTTTTTTTTGCCGTTCATCACATGGTAGCATGTAACGCCACCATTCATTACCGGCTTAGACCCCTTATAAACAAAGGGAGACACCCCGAATAAATAACTTTGGTAACCGATTCTGTTAAGAATCTTACCCTTACTCAAAAAATACTGCCGATCCTTCCTTTCTCGGGCTGCTTTTAGTAAATTTGAAGACTAACTATAAAATAAAATTGAAATGTTAAAATTCTACTTTATGCTTGGTTTGAGTGGTTTAGTTGCTACTGCAAGTGCGCAGGAACTAAACAGAGGTCAATTCAGCCCTCTTCCGCTTCAACCAGCTACCGAAAAATTTAATATCGCTTCTGCTGATGCAGTAGCAAAAGCTCCAGGTGACGAAGTTTGGAGAGATGATTTTGATACTCCAGGAGATTGGACTATCGACAATAATAGTGAAGCAACTTCTGGTTGGTTCATTACAGACAACTCTACTGGTACAATCGGTTGGGCTTCATTTATCGGAAACGGTATGGCTTCATCTTCTGGTGGAAACTACGCTGAAATGTTCAACGGAGATCCAACTACAGGATCACCAGCTCCAGCTAACTCTACATTAACACTTACTTCTGAAGTGATTAACCTTACTTTAGGTGGTGTTGATTTAATCTTCGAACAAGAAGGTGCATTATTCCAAGACATGCAAGAAGTGTACGTTACTGTTGATGGTGGTACTTCATGGGTATATGTTGGTGACAACTTAGACATGGGTGTTCTTTCTTCTACTGGTGGATCTGCTTACCCAGAGCCTCACACAAAGAAGATGGATCTTGGTGCTGCTTTAACTGCTGCAGGTTTCTCTGCTCCAGGTAACATTCAAATCAGATTCCAATGGGCACCTGGTTCACAGAATATTGCTTACGGATGGTTAATTGATGATGTAAGAATCACTGAAAAAGAAGGAAACGATTTAGCGCTTTCTGATGCGCAATGGTACCACAACACTTTTTCAACTATTATCTATTCTAAAGTACCACAAAGCCAATGGGCTCCAATGACTTTCACTGGAAACGTATTGAACAAAGGTGCTTTCGATCAGCCAAACACAACTCTTTCAGTTGGAATTACTGGTGCTGCAACCGGTTCTGCTACAAACGTTCCTTATTTAGCTACTAGCTCTTCTTTAATGTTAGTTGAAGCTACTACTTTCACTCCATCAGCTGTTGGTACGTATAACGCAACTTATACATTAACTTCTGATTCTGTTGATTCTGATTTGTCTAACAACTCAGCGTCTACTACATGGGACGGAACATTGTTCGAGTATGGAAAAGATCTAGACGCATTTGACGGATGGTATGGACCATTTGATGATGACGGTGATGGAATTGATGATCCTTATGAGTTAATCTCTGAGTTTGAAATCAATAACGCAACTACATTCTACGGGATGAGAGCTGTATTCCATGCAGGTATCGGTGAAGAGGTGTACTATAACGTATACACAATCGATGCAGGTGGTGCTTTCTTAGCTGAATTTGATGGTTTAACTATTCCAGTTCCTACTCATAACTTAACTGCTCCAGATATTTCTACTACTGCAGGAAGTGAAGTGTGGGTACCTTTAGTATTCCCTACAGCGATTAGTGCTGATCCAGCGATTAGTGATTCTTACTTTGCAGTTGTTGGTTATAACCTAATCAACGATCCAGCAAACGCAGTTGAATTTGCAGTTTCAGGTGAAACACTTGATACTACTAACTTCCTAACTGTATTCGCTACTACTGCAGGTGAAACGAACTACTTTGTACAAGATGTACCAATGTTCAGACTTTCAGAAGATCCAACAATCGGTGTATCTGAAACTGAAGCAGCTGTTGCATTAGGACAAAACATTCCTAATCCATTCAACGCAAACACAAGAATTCCATTTAGCTTAGTTAATTCTGCTACTGTTGAATTCACTGTTGTTGATCTAATGGGTAAAATTGTTGAAAAACAACAATTAGGAACGCTTTCTTCTGGAAATCACACAATTGATTTCGAAGCTGGAAACTTAGCTGGTGGTATCTACTACTACACTGTTTCTGCTAACGGAAAGTCTACAACTAAAAAGATGTCTGTAGCTAAATAAGCATTCAGAATTTTAATATTGATAACCCGATTGGTCTTTGGCCAATCGGGTTTTTCATTTTATAGCTTTCTGGTAAGGAAGTTCTCAGCAATCATGCATCTAGCACTACCGCCACCAATTTTCTCGATTTGGTCTATAGAAAGACAACAGATTTCATGAAGGTTTTCGAGTATGTCCTTTTGCCCAATACTCAGGCTGTCATAGGCCGTTTGACTCATTACTAAAACAGATTGTTCATTAAGGCCATTTAGTTCAAGCATATTGCCTGCAAAAGCATTCATCTGCTCGATGCTGATCTCCATTACTAATTTTCCAGATCTATTAATCGCTTGAATTCCTTCTTCATTGATTACATCCATACAGACAATGATTACGTGCTCTGTAATCGCCATAATCACATTTGTGTGATAAATCTCTTTTTCGTCTACACTTGAATTGAATACTTCTGCTACGTAGCCACTCTCTTTAATATATGCTCTTGCTAATATTTCATCGGTTCTACTAGAAACGCTAGCATATCCTACCATGCTGTAATGATCAAAAACAACGCTTCCAGTTCCCTCTAATATCTTTCCTTGAGATTCATATGGAGAAAGATCGTTAATCGCTTCAACTTGAAACGTCTCGCTTAATTGATCAATAATATCTTGTCGCCTTTCCATTCGCCTATTTTCTGCGAACATTGGAAAAAGAACGATCTCACCACGCTTCAGCTGAATCCAATTATTTGGAAAAACGGCATCAGGCTTAACTGGCTCTAACGTATCCTCAAAAACCACGACACTTATGCCTACATCTTTCAGCTTTTGAACCGCACTATCAAACTCCTTTTGAATCTCGTCAATTGAAGTATCAACCTTATTTTGAAAATGATTAGATCCGGCTGTTTCTTCATTAAATTGAAAAGCTACAGGCCTTATCATTACTACTTGGTTTGTCCGCATTTGTACTAGTTCTTGTAAAATAGTTTATCTTTAGATCAGGAAACCCTCCACATCAACAAACATGAGAAAATTTTCGCTTTTAGCCATTGTTACCTTAATCTTTCTTGGATCTTGTACCAAAGAAGAGGACTTGAACGGAAACAACGTTCCTTATACGGTAACGAACTTCACGTTAGAAGAAAGAATTACGTTGGATATCCCTAATGATATTCTAAGTGCTTTCTCATTTACAACTGCTTGCTGGAGTCTGCCAATTAATGTTGGATATGAACAAATGGTTCCTGCCGCAAATCCAAATCCATATGCGCACTTAGTGAAAGACATCGTCCCTAGTAGCATTAAGATGGAATTATTGAATGTTGAAGGTTGTGACTTTGACATGCTAGATAATGTTGAAGTATTTATGGTTGATAAAACAATCACGGACATGGCTGACATCATTGTATTTGATCCGCTACTTCCACTAAACCCTTATAACGCGATTAAAATAGCTTCTTTAACCAATATTCCTGACGGCTCAGGAAGCGTTCTTTATCCAGACATCGTTGCTGGAGTTAATCTAGAAGAGTTCATCCATGATCAAGATTTTAACATCTACATGAACATGGATATCGATAAGACATTTACTTCTGAAACAGCTTTAATCAAGACTACGCTTTTATTAGACGTAACATTGATCAACGATAATTGATCGCCATTTCCGATTAAATTTTCTTTCTACATATACTAAAAGTGAATCCGATGCAATCGGATAAACCGATCTAACAGCTAACCGCTAACCTCTCCCTAAAGATCCTGCTTACCTTCTCTTGAAATTCTAAGAACTGTCTTAACTTCCCCGATATCGAAGAACTCAATATCATTTGATTCGGAATTTAACACCATTGTTTCTTTATCAATCAATTCTAGTTCAAAGTCTCCATCCACAAATAGATCCATGTCCATTTGAATGTGCTTTGTGTCTAATAAAGACCAAGTACCAGTTCTAAAGTAGTTGAGCGTATCGTATACGTAATACTCGCCTCTCATGATTCCGTTATCCAACATGTAGATTACGTAAGTTCCGTCACCAGGAGTATATTCATCTAAGAATCCTTCCATATGGTTTGTAGAACCTCCGTCAATTTCGAAAGCATTCAAATACCACTTCCCTTTTATCACGTACGTACGGTGTATTTTATAACATCCACCTAGTAATATTAGGGAGCAAACTGCGGCAAAAAGTAGGACTTTCTTCATTGGTCTTCGAATTATTGGACAATATAGGCAATTGTAGTTAAAAAATTGCATTTTTGCTCCATGTGGCAATGGTTGCAAGATAATAGCGAAATCCTAATGTACCTGTCAATTCCAGTGACTAGTGCAATAGTCGGTTGGGGTACGAATGTTCTTGCATTAAAGATGATGTTCTATCCATTGGAATTCTTTGGCATTAAGCCATTCCTAGGCTGGCAAGGCATTATCCCTTCTAAAGCCGAAAAAATGGCTAAGATTTCAGTTGATTTATGGACTGAAAAATTGATCAATGTGAAAGACATGTTCTCACGGATCAAGCCAGATGCCATTGCAGAAGAAATGCGTCCAGAATTTGATCGGATTGCGAAAGAAATGATGGACGAGGTGATGGAAGATCAAATCCCTCAAGTGTGGGCTAAAGTTCCAGAAACTGCAAAGAGTATCGCTTATGCACGAATGTCTAGAGACCTTCCAAACATCATCTCGGAAATCATGAACGACATCAAAGAGAACATTGAAGAGGTGTTTGATTTGAAAGACATGATCGTTAGTCGATTGACTTCTGACAAAGCGATGATGAATGAGATCTTTTTAAAATGTGGTAAAGAAGAATTTAAGTTCATCGAGCTATCAGGAATCTACTTCGGTTTTGGGTTTGGATTAATCCAAATGGCAGTTTGGTACTTCTTCCCAGAATGGTGGATCTTACCGCTCTGTGGGTTATTGGTTGGATATGGAACCAACTGGCTGGCCCTAAAGTTAATCTTCCAACCGATCGAACCAAAACGAATTCTAGGCATCAAATTTCAAGGGCTCTTTATTAAACGTCAGAAAGAAGTAGCTTCTGAATACGCTAACATACTTGCCAACGACATACTTACTTTCGATCGAATTTTTGCCGCCATTATCAATGGCCCAACAAAAGATCGATTTGTACAATTAATTCAAGATCATACCAACCAAGCAATTGACGATGCTGTTGGAATGGGCAAACCGATGATTAAATTAATTGGCGGTCAAAATAACTACGACCGGATTAAAGACATCGCTTCTCAAAAGGTTGTTCGTGAGTTACCAAAAACCGTAAAACCAGCTTTTGGTTACGCTGAAGAATCGATGGATTTGGAAAATGTAATGCGTGAAAGAATGATCAATTTAACTCCGAAAGAGTTCGTTGGTTTCTTGCGCCCAGTCTTCCAGGAAGATGAGCTGAAATTAATCCTAGTTGGTGCCGTATTAGGCTGTGCAGCTGGTGTTGCGCAGTTGGTCTTTGTTTTTGGCGGTTGGTAAAACTCCGTATTTCGTTTCCTCAAATTCATTCTCTTCATGCAACCATAAGCCTTCTTTGTGCATCAGAATTATATCCGTAACCTATTTTTAATTTAGCATTATGCAATAAACAAAACATGAAGACCCTACCCGCCATACTCGCCCTATTCATTTCAATATCTGCTATCTCTCAAGATACCTTGAGCATTTATTACAAAGTAGATCAACATGACATTACTGTAGCAAATCAAGCTAAACTAGCCTCCATCATTGGTGGTGAAATAATCGGCCTATCTGCTCATACAGATGTAGATGCAACTGCCCATTACAACACGGACCTTTCCAAAAGAAGACTTCACGGTGTTATTGACTACTACAAATCAAGAGGAATTAATTTAAGTGATGTCCCTCAACAAGCACTGGGTGAATCTCAACGAAAATATCAAGACAAGAGCTTGAATAGACGTGTAGACGTCATCTACCACCCTGTAAAGATTCAACCTCAAACGGTAACCAACGAAGTTATTTCGATTAAGAAGAACTTATTTACTCAGCTTAAAGGGATTGATCCTTGCCAGCATCGATTTTGTATTGATCCGAACAAAGACACATTGCTCATTGGTAAAAGAAGAACCGTTGTCAAATTTCAAGCTGGGAGCTTTAAAAATGTGGAAGGATGCGTAGACATTACAATCACAGAACCAAACTCCTATGGAGATATGATCCTTTATGACCTCACCACTCAAACCAAAAATGGTGACATTCTGATTTCTGATGGAATGATCAAGGTTGAGGCTAAATACAATGACGCAGTAATCCAACCAATAAAGCCAGTTATCATTTTAAAGCCTACTAAGAAGATTGACCCAGACATGAAGCTATTCGTTGGAGGCACCAATGAACAGGAAGCTGTGGTTTGGGAAAATCCAAATGGGCAACTCAAGATGCTTGGTAATTTATCCGATGACGACTTACACAGTTTGTTCGGACCAAATGGCTCCAGTGGAGGAGGCTTGTGCGAACAAGGAGATTTTACACCTCCTCGCTGTCGATTCTTTTTCTGTAAAATCAAAAATGTTTTTAAATCCAAAGAGAAAAAAGCTGCTGAAATCGCTGCTGAAGACAGAAGGAGAGCATTGTATGATTCTATAGATGATTGGTGTGCTGCGAGAGCTGAATTTATAAAAGAAGTTGAGAAAAATTTCAACCCATTAGATGAAGCTGACCTTAGTAAAATTCCGGCTGATCAAGTAAATTATTACGTATTTCAAGCCAACAAATTAGGTTGGATGAATGTAGACAAATTCGGGAATTTCAAAGGAGATCGAGTGGCGTTCAAAATAAAATTAGATGCAAAAGATGCGGTAAGCGTTAACCTTGCATTTATGAAATACAATTCGATGCTCAGGGGCACCATACAAGGCGAATTTGCCGTATTTAATAATGTTCCTGAAGACTATCAGGTAAAAGTAGTTGCATTTGAATACTGTTCTCCGCCTAAAATGGGCGTAGGAGTTACTAAAACTAGTAAGCGTATATATGATGGTGTGAAATTAAAAGAATGCAGTGTAGAAGAGATGCAAAATTTACTTGAATCTCTTTAGCTCAATTACCACATTAAGACATCGTAAGTTCTTCCGTCAATTTCAACGGTGGCTTCGTTGTCGCAGGTTCCGAAACCGTAATCTACAGTTCTTGTATTTAAATCTTCAGGAGTTAATGTAAAAGTTCCTCGCGTAATCCATTTACAAGCTAGGGATACAATTAACGGACTTGTAATTTCTGCTTCAAATGTTCGGCCCATTCTATTAATTCCGTCAGCTTCTCCAGTTATTGAATACGTATCATCTGTAATTCCGCTTACACCATCTGTAATCCAGTTCGTGCTTTCACCTGCTATCCATTCTCTGTTACGAAGTGATTCCCAAGTTGCAAATTCGTTGTTTGGAGCAGTTACCTTGCCGTTATTAATATCGATGGTGTAATTGATATTACCATCAGCGTTTCTTCCATTATTGGTAATAATCTTCTCTCCTTCAACTTTATAATTATCCACGAAGTAGCTGCTTGGCGTTATAGTAAACTCAGCCAGAGAATCTTTATACATGCCGGTTGCAATAATCGTCAATAAGCCTTTTCGCTCTCTACCCCACAAATCTGTAGTTCCTGAACCAAAGTCGATAGTGATCGTTTTTGGAAATGTAGTATCAGGAAATGCAGGTGTAACCTCCACCGTTGGCGTACCATAAATATCTCTTACACCATTCGCTTTTCCTTCTAAGTTCTGCTCTTTCAAAATATCTTCTGAGATTTTCTGCATATCGTTAAAACCCCCTTCTATAATTGACACATCAATTGCAGTGGTGGTATCTCTATTCAGTTTTCTCTTTTTACAAGAACCTAAAGAAAGCAGTATGGATACGGCTAATAAACTGAGGAAAAATCTCTTCATAAGTATGTATTTCATGGCGGCTAGAAGATAAGAGCCGTAAAGATACGTTTTCTTTTGTTTTGAAAATGAGGCAGTTGTCAACAAATTTGGTCAATACAGCTCGTATTTGTTCCGAGGATTTTACTTAGATTCGAAATCAACCTTAATAACACTCGCTTGAAATATCAAATCTCCATTGCTTTATTTGCTCTCTTTCTATTTGTTAATTGCTCCGACATTGCCGTTGATTATGATGCGGTTGATGAAGAACTTTCTGAAGCAGAATTGAAGAACCCTAAAATGTCCGATCCTGAGGCATTTTGCGACTGTTCAAACGAGATGTTATTGCGAGTTAGAGAAATTATATCTGTCGATGACGATCCTGATTATGTAAATGACTTAAAGCAATTTTTAACCAAGGATATGGAAGCTACTGGGTGCGACCTTCTGCTAGATGAAGCCAAGCGAAAAATGGGATTGATAGCTGATCAAATCGAGTTTAAAAAAGGAATGCCTGAAGAAATAGTTGAGCAAGTTTATGGCCGGTTTGAATGTGAAGCGTTTAAGGAATACATGGAAGTGATGACCGAAATGGTTGTGAAAAGTTCTGAATTTCAAGATATGAAAGAACCTGTTCAACCTACTCGACCCGTTAAAATTACGAAGGAGGTGTGCGATTGTCATGGATCCATGATGCTTATTGCTAAAAAACTCGAACGCATAGAAAAAACAGGAAGGACTTACAAAGACATTAAAGAGGAGCTGGACAATTGGACACGTGAAAATGAATGCGAAGAAGCTTACAAATTAGGACAACGAGAAATACGCAGACTCACTGAGATTTCTGACGTTGCCGGATTATCAGCGGAAGCTGCTGTTGAAGAAATCACCAAAGACATCAATTGCTATGGATTGGCTTCCTACTATAAGATAATGCTCGGCTATAATTTTGAACAAATAAAAGCGACTAATCCTGCCAAATACGATTCAGCTTTTAATAGAGACTTGAATTGATTCTTACTCTTTCGGAGCTTCTACTAAATTAAGCGCTAAACTCAATTCATCTAGTTGATCTTCAGCTACTGGAGACGGTGCATCAATCATCACATCTCGCCCTGAGTTATTCTTAGGGAAAGCAATGAAATCTCTAATGCTATCTTGACCTCCAAATAGCGAACAAAGTCTATCAAAACCGAATGCAATTCCACCATGTGGAGGAGCACCATATTCGAAAGCATCCATTAAGAATCCAAATTGAGCCAAGGCTTCTTCTTTGGTAAAACCTAACAAATCAAACATTCTTGACTGTAATGCTCTATCGTGAATTCGAATGGAACCACCTCCTACTTCAACACCATTAATGGCAAGATCATATGCGTTTGCTCTAACCGCACCTGGGTTATCTTCCATTCCATCTAAATCTTCTGGCTTTGGAGAAGTAAACGGATGATGCATCGCATGAAAACGTTGAGAATCTTCATCCCATTCTAAAAGCGGGAAATCTAATACCCATAACGGAGCAAATACATTTGGATCTCTCAACCCAAGTTCATCTCCCATGTGGATTCTTAATTCGCCCATTTGCTTTCTAGTCGCATCTATATCTCCTGAAAGCACTAATATTAAATCTCCTTTTTCAGCCCCAGAAGTTGAAGCCCATGCAGCTAAATCTTCTTGAGAATAAAATTTGTCTACGCTTGATTTGAAGGTTCCGTCTTCATTGCATTTAACGTATACTAGGCCCTTCGCTCCAATTTGAGGTCTTCTAACCCAATCAGTTAGTTTATCCAATTGTTTTCTAGAGTATTCTGCACATCCTTTTGCAACAATTCCTAAAACAACTTCAGATTGATCGAACACATTAAATCCTTTATTCTGTGTTACTTCATTCAATAAATTAAATTCCATTCCGAAACGAATATCTGGCTTATCAGAACCGTACATTTCCATTGCCTTATCATAGGTCATTCGAGGGAATCCTTCAGTAAAAGTGACTCCTCTAACTTTATCAAACAGATGCTTTACCAAGCCTTCGAATGTATTCAGCACATCTTCTTGCTCTACAAAAGCCATTTCGCAATCAATCTGCGTAAACTCAGGCTGACGATCCGCTCTTAGATCTTCATCTCTAAAACATCTTACGATTTGATAATAACGATCATATCCGCTAACCATCAATAATTGCTTGAATGTCTGAGGTGATTGTGGCAGTGCATAAAATTCACCAGGGTTCATTCTACTTGGCACTACAAAATCTCTTGCTCCTTCTGGAGTTGACTTTATTAAATATGGAGTTTCAACTTCCATAAACTCAATGCTATCTAGATACATTCTAGTATGCAAAGACATTTTATGTCTGAGTTCTAAATTCTTTCTAGGCTGATTCCTTCTTAAGTCAAGGTATCGGTACTGCATTCTAATTTCTTCACCTCCATCCGTATCATCTTCGATTGTGAAAGGGGGAGTTTTTGCACCATTAAGAACTTCTAGTCTCGTTACATCAATTTCGATGTCACCAGTAGCCATTTTATCATTCTTGCTAGATCTTTCGATAACGTTTCCAGTTACCTTAATCACGAACTCTCTACCCAACTTTCTAGCCTCTTCGCAGATGGTAGCGTTCACATCCATATTAAATGCCAACTGCGTAATTCCGTATCGATCTCGAAGATCAACGAATGTCATTCCACCAAGGTCTCGAGCTTTTTGTACCCAGCCACTTAATGTCACTTCTTTCCCTAAATCTTCTATCCGTAATTCTCCGTTGGTGTGTGATCTATGCATGTTGTTCTTAATTGGACTGCGAAATTAACGATTTGATTCCTTTTCCCCACCCTAAAGGGTGGAAAATGAATCTTCGCCTTAAGAAACAAATCGATTTATTAACGTACCACCAGTTTCTGACTTGAAACAATACCACGTTGATCTGTAATATAAACGAGGTACAACCCAGTGAGCAGATCGAAATCAAACTCCCAGTAATTCTCTCCTTTGAATGACCGCAAATCATTGCGAATACCAACTAATTTGCCTGCCAAATCTCGTACTTCAAGATTTACTGGTCCGTTCAATGGAGCGTCCAACCAAATTTTAAATTGTCCTTCTGTAGGATTTGGATAGACCGTAAATCCAACGGCTTCTTCCAAGACAGGAACATAGGTTCCGAACATCTTAATGACTACCGTTACATCATAGTTCCAAATCCCATCGGTTACTCTGAAATTGACCAGTCTGCTTTCTCCGAGCCCAAATGTAGAATCTGCTTTTAGCGTATAGATTCCTTCTTGCTCATCACCGTTTTGAGAAGTGATGAAATTAGCATCCAAACCAGGATCAGCAAAAGTTTCGCTGTATGCATAGATTTTTAAATCGTCCGAATTTTCTTCGTCCGCACCGGTTAATTGAATCTTCAATGTTTCCCCTGGCACCATGTTATATTGAGGATTACCGTTCACATTAAATTCAGGATCATGTAATGTGATTGTTGGAGGTTCATTTGATCCTTTCGGAACAACAACGAATTGCATGTCTCTTCTAATCTGACCAATTTCTTCTCCATCTCTATACTCCGTTACCAAAATTGAGGCAACAAAATTCCCGAGCGTTGATGCCATCCAACTAATGACTCCAGTTTCTTCATCTATGCTAAAATTAAATGATAAAACTGATGCTGGAGTTACCCATCCGTTACACGGAAACACCCAATTATCTGTGGACGAACCGTCCATATTTCTATATACCTCATCTATTTCCCAATGCAAAGAATCACCATCAGTATCTACTGGTAATGGATTGTATTGCCAATGCGTATAGGCTGGCAAATAAACTACAGGAGGCGAAAGAAATTCAGGTGTTGAATTATGAGTTGATGAATAAGCGGTTAAAACTGTGCTTAAATACATGTTATCATTTAACGGATAACTTAAGTTCAATATGGCTTCATTTCGGCAGCAATCCGCCCATGAAATTCGATATCTCCCACTTGAAGGAAGTGTCACGACCTGTTGAAAATAGTACGGTTGCACACCGTAAGGAAATCCAACAACTTGATCTCCAGAAATACTCGCCAAAAAATTAAAATCATAGCTTGCTACCAACTGGCCCCATTCATTAAAAACTGAAAAAGTTTGATCTTCGTCCATATCAATTCCATACGTATCTCGATACAGAACCATGTTTACTTCATATTGCAGCACGCCTGTTTGTTTAGCCGTAATCTCGCCTCCCATTAAATGAGTTGCAAAAACAGAGGTAGAAACAAGCACCAATAAAATTGTTGGTAGAATTTTAATCATAAATAAAGTTTTAAGTACTTATCCAGAGGCAAGAATCACGCCAAAAAACTACCTTTACCCCATGGAGATTGAACCTTTAGGAGATGATCATTTTATGCGCCAAGCCTTAATCGAAGCTCAAAAAGCATTCGAAATGGACGAAGTTCCGGTTGGAGCAGTTATCGTTTGTAAAGGCAAAATTATAGCAAGAGCTCACAACTATACAGAGCGTCTTAATGATTTTACAGCCCACGCTGAGATGCAAGCATTTACATCTGCGTCAGAATATTTAGGGAATAAGTACTTAACGGAATGCATCCTCTATGTCACGCTAGAACCTTGTGTAATGTGTGCTGGAGCTAGCTTCTGGACTAGAATTGGAAAAGTAGTCTACGGTGCTCCGGATGAGCGAAGAGGCTATAAACGGCTGTCTGAAAATGTACTTCATCCTTCAACGGAGGTAGAAGGAGGTATCTTAGAAGAAGAATGTGGTCAACTAATCAAATCCTTTTTTGCAAAGAAAAGGTAGGAAGGGAATTGCGACCATTAGAACACCGATCATCAGAACACTTTACAGCAGAACAAAGATGTTTAAATCGGAAAACGATTCCCTAAAACTTTCACCTTTATCCTTTTCGCTTTGAACTTTTAAGCACTAAATTTGTTCCTCTAAAAAACTATAAATATGTACCCACCAGAATTAGTAGCTCCGATGAAGGAGGACCTGACAAGCGCAGGATTTGAGCAATTGGTAACAGCTGACGAAGTTGACCAAGCAATTAATGAAAGATCAGGAACCACTTTAATGGTGATTAACTCTGTATGTGGATGTGCTGCTGCGAATGCAAGACCAGCTGCTAAGATGTCTTCAAACCACACAAAGAAACCAGATCATTTAGTAACGGTTTTTGCTGGTGTTGATACAGATGCTGTAAATCAAGCAAGAAAGTATACGCTTCCTTACCCTCCGTCTTCTCCAAGTATGGGATTATTTAAAGATGGTAAGTTGGTACACTTCATTGAGAGACATCACATCGAAGGAAGAGCTGCAGATATGATTGCAGAAAATCTTCAAATGGCATATGACGAGTTCTGCTAATTAGCAGAATTCTCTAATTTAAATCTCAATTCGAAATGAAGAATTCGCTTCTCATTTTCGACATTGACGGCACATTAACGGAAAGCGAAACAAGTCACATCGATAGTTTCGTTTCCGGAATGGCGGATCTAGGAATTGATGTTCCGCTTACTAATCCTGAAATTTATCCTCACGTAACGGATAGTGCAATTTCCAAATTTCATTACGAAAAAGCTCGTGGAATAATTCCAAATGAAGCGGACATGCAAGACATTGAGCAACGTGTAATGAGTCATTACATGGGCCGACCAACGGCTAATCAGGTTGCAGGCGCAAGCGACTTTCTGAAATTCGTGACTGAAAACAACATTCCTTATTGTATTGCAACCGGTTCCTTTTATTCGTTAGCATTAGAGAAACTAAACAAAGTAAATATCAGCTATGATTCCGGCTTATTGGCTACCGCTCGAGATGGCGATTCACGTGAGGAAATTTTATCCAGTGGAATTGAAAGAGCTAAAAGCAGGTTTCAAGTTGCAGATGAACCAACCATCGTTTCTTTTGGCGATGGAATTTGGGACTTAAAAACAGCGCAAAACATGGACTTAAACTTTGTTGGTATAGGTCATAAAATAGACTATCTAAAGTCTAAAGGTGCCGAACATTGTTTTGAAAACTTCAGTTCAATATCCTGTCAAGAAGTAGTGGATTTATTTCGCTAGAACTTTCGGTACTCGGAAATAATCAGAATCTTTTTTCGGAGCATTTTTTAATCCTTCTGCCTGCGTGATTGTGTTAATAGCATCATCTTCTCGAAGAACATTCACCTCATCGGTCATATAAACTAAAGGCTCAATTCCTTCCGTATCGATTTCATCTAGCTTACTGACGAAGTCTAACATTTTGTTCATGTCAGCTTTCATGTTCTCTTTCGCCTCACCTTCAAATTTCAACTTTGAAAGGGTGGCAATTTTGTCTACTATTTTATCGTCAATAATCATCTGGCAATACTGAATTAATGATTTCAAATGCTTGCTGCCTCAAAGATACTAAATCAGAAGCGGATTTCCCTTTTGTTTCTATAGTTGGATGCACCACTACTTTAGAAAGTCCAGGCCGGCCATTAAAAAACAAGTCGGTATGATCACAGAATAATTGCCTATTCGTAACGAACGAGATCGGTACAATGGGCACTTGCTTTTCAAGCGCTAATTTGAAAGCACCATTTTTAAATCGCTGTAACCCATGAATTTTAGGGTCCCATCCACCTTCTGGGAAAATCATTATCGAATGTCCGCCATCTATTGCGTCTCCACATAACTCCAAAGCACGATATGCCCTACTTCTATGTCCTCTCTCCACTGGTATATCCATTTGCTTGAAGATTAGATTGATAATTGGCCATTTCAAGATTTCCGCCTTTCCTAAGAAGCGAAAATGATCAGGGATTACTCCATATGATAAAATGATATCTAAATACGACCCGTGATTTGCAACGATCACATATGGTCCTTCAGGGAAATTTTGTTTTCCCTTCACATTTAAAGGAACTAAACATGAAAACTCCATGATTCTGGACCAAATTCTTCTCCAAGTAAATCCATATTTAAAGCCATTTTTCATTTGAGTTGCAATCAAGAAAAAGGGCGATAAAAACAATGTGGTCAACACAAAAGTTGCCGCAAAATGGATCTTATATAAAAACCGGAAAGGAGCTAAAAAATAGCGCATAAGCGGGCAAAGTTAAAAATTTCAACCTTCTGGCAATTTAAAACGGATCTGCAAGGAACGATTCAAAGGCAAATTGCTAGTTTTACGGATATAGAATTTAAGAATGGCTAGAATTTTAACTGGAATACAAAGTACGGGAGTTCCTCATTTAGGAAATTTATTAGGAGCAATCATCCCAGCGATAGACATGGCAAACAATCCTGCCAATGACTCGTTTTTATTTATCGCAGATTTGCACTCTTTAACTCAAATTAAAGACGGTGAACTTTTGAGAGAAAACACCTATTCCGTTGCTGCAACCTGGTTAGCCTTTGGGTTAGATCCAGAAAAAACGGTGTTCTACAGACAAAGTGATGTTCCAGAAGTGACCGAATTAACCTGGTATTTAAACTGCTTCTTTCCATTTTCAAGACTACAATTAGCCCATTCTTTTAAAGATAAGGCGGATCGTTTAGAAGACGTTAACGGTGGTTTATTTACATACCCAATGTTGATGGCTGCAGATATCGTATTGTACGATGCAGAACAAGTGCCGGTTGGTAAAGATCAAGTCCAGCATATTGAAATGTCTAGAGATGTTGCGGCAAGATTTAATAGCGCGACAAAAACAGAGACCTTAGTGCTTCCAGAAGCAATCCTCCAAGAGCAAACGATGCTCGTTCCTGGAACTGATGGTGAGAAAATGAGTAAGTCTCGCGACAATTTCATCGACATTTTCCTGCCTGAAAAGCAATTAAAAAAATCGATCAACAAGAAAGTAATTACGGATGATTCAGCGTTAGAAGATCCAAAAGAGGCGGATGGAACTGCCGTTTTCGAACTATTCAAATTGGTCGCACCTGAAAAAGCAGACGAACTAAAAGCAAAATTAGCCGCTGGCGGATATGGCTGGGGTCATGCGAAACTAGATTTGACTAATGCGATTTTAGAACGATTTTCTGCTGAACGAGAAAAGTATAATTACTACATGGAAAACCGAGATAAGCTGGACGAAGTCTTAGCGATCGGTGCTGAAAAAGCAAGAACGGTAGCTACTGAGACTTTGAAGCGAGTGAGAGGTGTAGTTGGCTACTGATATTAACTTTTCTTTATTATTAATAAAGTAAGACTCTTGTCAATTATAAGCTTTGAGTTTATATTTTCGCATTGTAAAATTCAGATGAAATGAATCAGAATGAACAAATAGATTTCTGGTATTATTTCCACAACTAACGCAACTATGAAAAAAACGCTACTATTTATATTCCTTTCGATTGGGCTAATTAGCTTTAATTCGACAAACGCTCAATGCACCATCAGTCTTACCGCCATTGACACTGTACTTTGCCCAGGCAATTCAACAACTCTTACTGCGACTCCAGCTCCAAATGTGTTACCAACCACGTTTGCAGCAGGGAATAATCATAGAGGTAATATGTTTGATATTGTTGCTATTAACGAAGTAATGATTACAGGTTTTGATGCACACCCTATGGCCAACACTGACATAGAAATCTACTATAAAGTAGGTACTTACGCAGGTTCAGAAAACAACCCTGCTGCATGGACATTAGTAGGTACAGCCATTGGCGTAGTTGCTCAACCATTAGGCACAGCAACTCCAATTCCACTAGCTGTAAACGTAACTATTCCAGCAGGGCAAACCTATTCTTTTTATGTTACTTCAAGTAACGTTGGAGTTTCTCTTAACTATACAAACGGAACTACTCCAGGAGCTGTTTTTAGTTCAGATGCCAATATTCAGTTCTTAGAAGGAGTGGGCATAGAATACCCATTTTCGGGAGGTGCATTCTCGCCAAGAGTTTGGAATGGAAACATCAACTATATAATTCCAGGTCCAACAACATACCTATGGAGTACAGGAGACACAACATCTTCAATCACTGTTTCTCCTTCGGTTCTTACAGACTATTCGGTGGCGATGACGGCAAGCGGTTGTCCAACTTTAATTGACACAATTGCAATTGATATTTCGTCTACAACTGTAGACCTCGGTTTAGACTTAGTAGGATGTCAAGGAGACACTTTTGCGTTTGACGCGATGAACGCTGGTTCTTCGTTTTTATGGCAAGACCTTTCAACCGGTCAAACATATAGCAGTAGCGTAAGCGACACAATTAACGTGCAAGTTACTGATCCATGGGGATGTACCGCCAACGACACGGTATTGTTGACCCTCAATGTCAACCCAGTTGTTTCTTTAGGAGCAGATACTTTGGTATGTGCCTCGTCAGGTTTTATGCTTGATGCCGGGGCTGGATTTACAAGTTACACATGGACTAATGGCGACTCAACGCAGACTGTGTCATTAAGTGCAGCAGATTCAATAGGAGTATCAGTTATAGACGGTAACGGATGTTCAGGAACTGATTGGATAAATGTATCAATGCATTACACCCCTACTTTTGTAGATACCACAAATGGGCTAGCTTGCTACGGAGATAGTGACGGAAGCACAATTATTTGGATTGACGGTGGAGCTCCAAATTATGATATTCTTTGGGCATCAGGGGACACAACATTAAGCTTAACAGGGCTGACCGCTGGAACTTATAACTATAACGTTTCTGACACAAATGGCTGCATTTATGCTAACTCAATCACTGTGACCCAGCCTGACTCAATTGCAATTTCAGCCGTAACTACTAATGAATCTGGAACTGGTGCGAATGGTACCATTGACTTAACAACAATTGGTGGTACAGCAGGGTATAGCTTTAGCTGGGATAACGGCATGACTACTGAAGATATTTCTGGTCTAACGGCTGGAACATATGTAGTAACTGTTACTGATACGAACGGTTGCACGCAAACCTTATCAGTAAATATAACTAGTACAGTTGGAATGGTGGAGATCAACAATTTGGATTTTGAAGTATTTCCTAACCCTTCAAATGGAATGTTGACATTGTCAGTTCCAAATAATGGAACAGAACATTACGCTATTGAAGTTGTAAATGCTTTAAGTCAAGTGGTTTTTGTGAAAAACATAGTAACAAATACAGATTCTAAAGTTGATTTAACTCATTTAAGATCTGGCATGTATTACTTGAATATTGTTTCCGGACAAACAGTCGGTACCAAAAGGATCATTATCCAGTAAAATACGCGCTATTCATTTGCTAAAGACTCATTTAGAATTATTCATTCTGATGAGTCTTTTTTTTGTCTTGAAGCCTGTCCTTACTCTTACTTAGCTACTACAATATTCAATCGATCTGAGATAACTCGAATAATCTCTGTGTACTTCATGATGCTTTGCATCACTTCAGTTTGCTCATCTACAGAAAGCTGAGTCTTTAATTTATCTTCCAATTCACTTTTCATTAAGCGCACCCTACGAAGTTTATACATCCAAACAGATTCTTCAACCGCTCGTTGCAATCTCATTTCTTCCGTTTCGGGATAAATCTGATGTTTCTCCGTCCAATTTTCGCTTAAGTAATATTGATCGGCTGTGAGATCCACGGCCATTGAGCTCATTTGTTGATTCTCATGATTTACAAAGTGCTTGGCATCCGGAATAATTCCATCCTTGGCCGCGTTTGTAAATTCATCTATAATTAATTTTGCCACTGGATTAAGCATGATAATTTCATCTGCTTCAAGCTCTTCAAGAATGTATTGGACAACTGGCATTTCATGCCCTTCATCCTCCTCTTGGCCGTCCGCAGCTTTACCCGTATCTGCATCTTCCTCATCGAACCGAACTCCAAAAGTCCCATACATTAACAGCAGTCTAATTACATCCAGTTCTTGATGGTCCAGGTTCGTTTCTTTAGCAGGAGCTTTTTGTGGGCCGGTATCTGGGCCAACAAATAGATCAACTAAATCTGGTTCTTCATCTTCGACTTCAGGTCGAGGAGTCCATTCTTTTCGGTCTTTCCGATCATTTTTTTGATTGGCGCGCTTGATCTTATTCAACTCATTGATCAAGGTTTGCTCAGCAATCTCAAATTGTTGGCTGGACTGTTTGAGGTAAACCGACTGAGAAATTTGATCTGGCACCAAAGCGATGGACGTTACAATTTCTCGAATCAACTTCGCCTTTTTGATCGGATCTCCGTCCGTATCTGCTAAAAGCAAATCAGTTTTGAAGGAGATAAAATCCTTTGAATTTTCGTCTAAATAGGTTTCAAATTCCTCAGAAGAAACTTTATGAGAATAAGAATCTGGATCTTCTCCATCTGGGAACAGAACCACTTTCACGTTCATCCCCTCTTCGAGAATTAAATCAATCCCTCTAAATGAAGCTCGAATTCCAGCCGCATCCCCATCGTAAAGAATGGTAATGTTAGGCGTGAACCTTTTTATTAATCTTATCTGACCATTGGTTAATGCCGTACCAGAAGACGCAACCACATTTTCTATACCCGCCTGATGTAATGAAATAACATCTGTATATCCTTCAACAAGGAAACAGTTGTCTTTATTCATCATGTCTTTACGAGCAAAGTAAATCCCGTAAAGCACATCCGACTTATGATAAATTGGACTTTCAGGGGAATTGAAATACTTGGCCGTCTTTTTATCAGAACGTAATGTTCTACCTCCAAAACCTAGGACTTTACCCGTAATGTTATGGATTGGAAACATGACTCTTCCTCTAAAGAAATCGAATTTATCTCCTTTGTCGTTGGACTTAATTAATCCTAGTTTCTCAAAGAAAGTTGACTTGTGACCAGCTGCTTTAGAAGCCTTAATAATTCCATCTCGAACATCTGGAGAATAACCAAGTTCGAATTTCTTAATGATATCATCTCGATATCCTCTTTCGATGAAATAGCTTAATCCAATTGCTTTTCCTTCTTTGGTTTCGAATTGATCGGTAAAGAATTGTTGAGCAAAACCGTTGGCAATAAATAGTGATTCACGCTCATCGAGTTTAGACTTTTCTTCTTCAGTCATTTCCCTTTCAGGAATCTCGATGTTGTAATACTTACCTAACCACTTTAGAGCTTCTGGATACGAGAAACTTTCATGTTCCATTAGAAACGAAACAACATTTCCACCTTTTCCAGAACTAAAATCTTTGAAGATCCCTTTTGCCGGAGACACCATAAATGACGGTGATTTCTCATTTACAAAGGGGCTTAAACCTTTGTAATTCGACCCAGATTTCTTCAGATTGACAAATTCCCCGATTACCTCTTCAATCCGAGCAGTCTCGAAGATGTTATCTATTATGTCCTTAGGAATCATCATTGGGAAGGTAAAGATAGTGAAAGAAGAAAGGCTATTGAATCCTTAGAACTTCTCTTCACGTTGTGGAGCACCTTCTTTATTAAAGAATTGCCAAGTCCCGGCTTTTTTACCGTTTTCATAGTACCCTATGTATCTGATCCGGCCACTGTCGTAATAAGAAACCGTTTTGCCATTTAGAAATCCATTTCTGTACTCACTTTCGCTAGCTTTATTACCATTGGAATGATATCCTATCCAAGTACCGAATCGCTCACCGCCTAAGATTGTGCCTTTAACTTTAATCGTCCCATTCTTATGCTTTTCGGTATAGTCTCCATCTGGAATTACCGTTTCAACAATTGTTTCCGGGTCTTCTTCAGAAACTACACTTGTTTCTTCAGCTGAACAAGCGAAAATAAATGCTACAAATAGTAAAGGAATAAATCTTATCATTTCGTTCTTTCTGTTGTGTACTTAACCAATGAAATTAGGGCCGTTTTCGCATCTGAGTCTTCAAAGTCCTCAATAATATCAAGTGCTTCTTTGGTATAGCTCATCATTTGATCATGCGCATAATCAAGCCCACCGTTTGAAATCACCTGGTCAATTACATATTTCACATGAACTGGATCTTCATTGTGCTTTTTGATGATTTTACGAATCTTTTTATTGGTTGCATTATCTACTTTATTCATGGTGTAGATTAAAGGCAATGTCATTTTACGCTCCTTGATATCGATACCTGTAGGTTTTCCAATATTGTCTCCCGTCCCGTAATCAAAAATGTCGTCCTTGATCTGAAAAGCCATACCGACCTTTTCTCCAAATTTTTTCATTTTCAAAACGGTCAATTCATCAACATCTGCAGATTTTGCACCGCATGCGCAACAAGCTGCAATCAAACTTGCTGTTTTCTGACGGATAACGTCAAAATAAATTTCCTCAGTGATGTCCAGCTTTCTTGCCTTTTCAATTTGAAGTAATTCTCCCTCAGACATTTCTTTAACTGCCTCCGAAACCAATTTGAGCATCTCAAACTCTTCGTTTTCTACCGACAGTAGAAGCCCTTTACTCAGCAGAAAATCACCAACTAGTACAGCAATTTTGTTTTTCCAAAGGGCATTAATTGAGAAAAAACCTCTTCGTAAATTTGCGTCATCTACTACGTCATCATGAACTAAAGTTGCCGTATGCAAGAGCTCAATTAAGGACGCTGCATTGTAAGACGAATCCGTAACTCCTCCACATACTTTTGCACTAAGAAAGACAAACATGGGTCTCATTTGCTTTCCTTTTCTTTTTACGATGTAATGGGTAATTCTATTTAATAGCGGGACTTTACTGTCCATTGAAGATCTGAATTTCTCTTCGAAAATTTTCATTTCTTCAGCTACGGGAGCTTTGATATTTTTAACAATCGCTGACGCCATTTACCTTGCTCTACAAATAACGATAAAAACGCTTAAAAAAATGCCTAATTCGAGACTATTCAGAAAAGTTGATTGTAGCAAACCTGAAAGTTTTGCCTTTTTGGGTATAAACTAAGATTTTGTCTTTGCCAATTAGCTTGCTCATTCTTGGTTGAAGTATCGTTTGCTGTTCTTGAGCACTAAACAATGGTTTTTTGTTGATCTCCCCTAGTTTATTTATTGAAAGCATGGTAGCCATACTCTTTTGCGGATTGTTCATTGGCCGATCTTTGTTATCGGTATTTGGATCGAAATTTTTTGAATTATCATTATATAAAATCTGCAAACCTCCATTTACACTTGCTACTGTATACCCTGAATAATATCCATTATCATCATTAGTAACTTGTCTTTTTGGGATTCTTTTGGTCCAAACAATTTTAGAATCTTTATTCATTTTAACCACTACAATATCATTGTAATGGTAATAGTAAGTGTAATTTGTAACGCCTGTTCGATGATCGTAGTAGCTTGTAGTTCTAACGTAGTATTGTTCAGCTGTAAAGTAGATGGATCCATCTTCGGCAACCACCAAATGATCAAAATAGAAATCGTCTAACTTCTTATTGCCTTCTAATCTTTTACCTGATCTAAATTGATCTAAAAATCCTTGTTTGAACGGAGTCAAGCTCTTGCTTTTCACTCCTAACGTGTTGGTATTAACCGTAAGGAAAAAAGTCCCTGATATACTGTAATCCTTTGAAGTAGAGTAAAACCCCCCTATCGTTAATCCGTCCTGATTATCGAACGCGATGTTAAGTCCGTTCACCCATTTATCCTTCAATTTAATATCAAATTCTTTCAAACGGTTCTCCGCTCTGTTGTACGCTAAAACCGTATAACTCTTTAATGGCAATCCTTTCAAATCACTTTGTTTGTTCTGAATGTCTTTGTGAGCTGTTAGCAGATAAACATTGCCATTTTCATCTACTTTACTCTTAATTATTTTAAAATCTTGATCTAAGTATGGAAGCTTTATCGGCTTTTCCCAGAGTTGGTTTAATTCCGTATCAAACATGGTTAATTTAAACTCCTCCATGTTATACTTTTCGAAAGGAGGGTTTTGAATTACCAATAGTTTCTTTTGATCAACAGACTCTACAAAATCGAACTTCCCTCGCTGACTTGGACGAGTATAATCTATTGAACCTAAACCAATTTTTAAACCTGACGGGTCATCGGCATTTGTTGCAAATGCATGAACCACTTTCTTGGTTTTATCTTCCAAAACGGAAAAGGCATAAACCCGGTCTCCAAGCTTATACATAACATCCATTTCTCCTTCTCCTTCCGGAACTATTTTCGTTTCCTGGCTAGCTAAAGATGGAAATTTATAGAAGTCAACAACAGCGTCTGGCTTACCTACTACCTTGTATTGAGCAATTACAGAAATGAAGCTTGCACTATCAGCAGAGATGATTTTACTCATTCTCGACTTGCCTTTTAGCTTCACTTGTTCGCCCCACGTAACAGTTTGTGCAGGCAAACTAAATGCAAGCAGAACCAAGAATATGATGGCCGAGAATTTTTTCATGTATTTAATATGGTAAAAACCATGCCGCATAATTCGATTTACTTAACCGAAGCTTCATTTTTATTAGCCAGTTGACCACAGGCAGCATCAATGTCTTTACCTCTACTTCTTCTTATATTAACTATAATGTTCTTTTCTTCTAAGTATTGTGCAAACGCATCAACTTTTTCAATTGAGGCCTGCTGAAATTCACCATCATCAATTGAGTTGTATTCGATAATATTTACTTTACATGGTACATGTTTACAAAACGCGGCAAGTTCTTTCGCGTCCACTATTTCATCGTTAAAATCTTTAAAGATGATGTACTCATAAGTAATTCTAGATCCGGTTTTTTCGTGGAAATAAGTTAAAGCTTCTGCTAATGAGGCCAACGTATTCGACTCATTGATCGGCATTATTTGGCTTCGTTTTTCATCGTTCGCAGCATGCAGCGATACAGCGAGGTTGAAACGAACTTCCTCATCGCCCATTTGCTTAATGATCTTAGCGATACCAGCCGTGCTTAACGTGATCCGCTTCGGTGACATTCCAAGCCCTTCTTCGGAGGTCATCATTCTAATTCCTTCTAGCACGTTCTTGTAATTCAGCAATGGCTCTCCCATTCCCATCAGAACGATGTTTGAAAGGTTTTGATCATAATGCTCACTGGCCTGATTACGAATACTAACTACTTGATCATAGATTTCTGCTGGCTCAAGATTTCGCATTCGCTTCAACTTACCTGTAGCACAGAACTTACATGCTAAAGAGCATCCAACTTGCGAAGAAATACAGGCAGTCATTCGATTAGCCGTTGGTATCAGAACACCCTCAACTACTTTACCATCCATTAGCTTAAAAGCACTTTTAATGGTCTTATCACCACTAACTTGCTTATCCGCTACTTCTAGTTTGTTAATGAAAAAGTGACCGTCTAAAAACGCTCTTAGGTCTTTTGAAAGATTGGTCATTTCTAAAAAGGTAGACGCATCTTTTTTCCAAAGCCAATCGTAAACTTGATTCGCTCTAAATCCTTTCTCTCCTTCTTGTATGAAAAACTGAGTAAGGTCTTCCCTACTCAGATTCCTGATGTCCTGCTTCTCCTTGGTCGGCTGCATTTTTTGCTGCTAATTGGTCTTTTTGTTTTTGTTTCGCCACTACTCTGTAATAGAGGAATGAAACAATAAGCAATAATACGCCAATTGAAATGAATACTAAGGTTTTCACCTCTAATGCAAGGTGAGTTAAATCATAAAGCAACAATTTACTTAGTACGATTCCGATAATAACGAAAGCCGAAATTCTCAAATAGCCCAACTTCTTAGAAATCCCAATAGCCATCATCACCACCGCATATGCTGCCCAAAACACACTCAATGCAGTTTTAGTTGAATTAGACAGTCCATTTACATCCGCGAGGAATAAGAACTCGTGACTAATTAAAATCAAGGCACATAAGTGAATCAGACCTGCATTCCATTGAGAAAATGATTCACCTAATTTCAATCCTCTTGAGGTCAAGTATTGAACAATTGTAAACACAACGAATACTGCTAATGAGACATACTTAAACAAGTACACTTTTCCAGTAGATATTGGGAAGTTCGTATTTGGATGCATTAAAGAATCTGCCAATTGATTGAACATCACAGTTCCCATTAATGCGTATAGCAATATGCCAAACATCGAAACGGCCGTGAGGATAATCCCGAAATTCTTGTTTTTCCAAGCAACCCAGTTGAGTGCGGCAAGGGCTCCAAGGAAGACTAAACTATAATCTAGTAGTGAGATTGCACGGAACTTCAAAATATCAACATTCCCTAAAGCTCTAGGTGTTTCCCATAATGAGTTAAACCAATCTCCTGGTTGCTGCGCCACTCCTGATGCATCAAATAGTTGTTGCCAGTATACCCAGATCTCTGCGAAGAAAGTAAAGTATAGCAGCGTAAATGCCATAATTGGAATGAAAAAATCCATCACTACTTGCCAGCCATTTGGCTTTTCAGGTCGTTTTGTTTTAGCACGATTCATGATGGCTAAAATCCCAAAACCAACACATGCCAATATTGCTCCTAAGAACACTTCGTTCATCACGAAGGGTATATTCTCGGCAACATCATTCATGCCTCTTACCATGTGCGGTCTGTAATCCAAGACCAGACTTTTACAAACACTGAAGAAGGCAACAATAATCATTGGATAAGAAAGTGTTTCGTACACTTTGATTCCTTGGAATCTTCCAATAAAAAATAAGATCAACGCCTCTAAAGTCCAGAATATCGGTATCCAATTTCCATCGAATTGAATTGGAATGGCGATTGTAACGAATAGTAATACCATTCCTGCTTCGACATAAAACAGGGCTTTTTCCGCCATTTTCTTCTGGTAGAAGACCATCGTGATAATAAAGTGAAAGGCTGCATTTCCTAATGCGAACATTCCCAAATATTCAGACCCTTGCACCGTTGTACTCAGGATATTATATCCTATTAAAAAGAACAATATTGAGTTGACCAGTATAAGTGTAATATCCCCAGCATTGAACTCCTCCTTTTGAATCAGTTTATGCGACATAAATGCAGCATAAAACAGCACATAGAATATGCTTAAGAAAGTAATCGCAATGTGGAAATGATCAATCGGTTGATAATACATTACGAACCACGACCCAAAGATGAGCCAAGTAAGTCCGAACGCACTATAATACAAGCCACGCCAGTATTTCTTAAACGCGATGAACAAGATTCCCGCATTGATAATTGCCATGTAGCTGAACATAATGTGAACCTGTCCAGAATCTTCATCCAACAAAAACGGAACGCAATATGCGCCCACCATTCCTAAGATGGCGATTAACTCCTTATCGTATTTAAGTGCGGCAAAGACCGTAATTGCGGTCAAAATTACCATTACCACAAACGATTCTATCTGTCCGAAGTAACCATAATACGCATAAGAAGCATAGGTCATGAGGTAACCACTAGCCATGGCTCCACCCACTAATACCGCACTAAACCCTTCGTATTTCTTTTTCAGCAACAAACCGAGTACCCCAAGCGCTGCCGCAACCACGTAGCCGCCAATTACTTGAAACATTGGTCCGAACCATTCTTTATCTATGGCAACCTTAGTGCCCAAGCCAAGCCCAATTACCAAAATTCCAATACCGACATAACTGAAGATCTTTTGACCGACAAATACCTCCGCACTGTCCATTCCTTCGGGCGTATGTTCCTCTTCCTTTGGTTTTGGAGGAGGCGGAGGAGTATATTGCTTCTGCTGAGACTGTTGTTGAGCAGGATCCGGATTAGGAGGCGCAGCACTTTGGCGCGCATAATCTTGCCCACTTTGTTGATCGATACTGGCCACTTGCGGAGGCGGTGATTGAATTGGCTCAGGCGTATCTGAACTAAAGTCTTGATGCCTCTTCTCAATTTCGCCTTCAAAACCATTGACTAAGCTCCTTAAATCATCAATTTCTTGCTGAAACGAATTCTGTTTTTCTTCTAGGTACTTTAACTTTTTACTGAATGCTTCAGCCACTGTAGGATCAGGTTGAGGAGAATTTTTATAGGTATTTAACTCCGCTCTAAGTTTTTCGAATTCTCTAAAGAATACTGCTGATTTGCCTTTTAAGAAATTTAATTTTTCAGTGGCTGCAACCACTTTAGGTTCAGCAACAGGATACTTATATATCTCCGCTTGAACGCGCTCTAAATCCTTATGAGCTAATGTTTGTTTTTCATTCAAAAACTTGAATTCACCAAACAGCTTTTTTATGTTTTCTATATGACTCATGATCCGCTATTTACGAAGCTAACCTCCTTAAGTTCGACTTACATGTAATTAATCCAAACATTAATTCTACACTGAAAACCGGCTTTTATTTACTTTGCCTTAAATTCTCAAACCTCAATCTCCACAAGGGAAATCGGTGTTTTGTTGCGTATAAAAATTACGCATAAAAACGTAGATCTAACGTGGTCTATCAGAACTAAGTTAACAATAAAAAACCCCGTTAAACCTTGTGATGAAACAAGTTAACGGGGTTTAACAATATTTATAATAAAAGTCTTTAAATCAGATGATCAGCATTGCATCACCGTAAGAATAAAACCTGTATTTCTCTTTAATTGCTTCCTGATATGCTTCCATTACTAAATCATACCCTCCAAAGGCACAAACCTGCATTAATAAGGTTGATGTAGGCATGTGAAGATTTGAAATCATGCTATCTGCAATATTAAATTCAAACGGAGGGAAAATGAACTTATTTGTCCATCCATCAAAAGGCTTTAATTTTCCTTCAGTTGAAACTGAAGATTCAATACCTCTCATTACTGTTGTACCAACAGCACAAATTCTTTTCTTATCTGCTTTCGCTTGGTTTACAATACGAGTAGGCTCTTCAAGAATATGAAGTTCTTCCGAATCCATTTTATGTTTCGTTAAATCTTCAACTTCCACTTGTCTGAATGTCCCTAGACCAACGTGAAGTGTAAGTTCAGCGAAATTAACACCCTTTAATTCCAATCTCTTTAGAAGTTGTTTCGAAAAGTGTAATCCAGCTGTTGGCGCAGCAACTGCTCCTTCATTCTTAGCATAAACAGTTTGAAAACGCTCTGCATCTAATGCTTCAACTGGTCTGTCGATATACTTAGGTATTGGAGTTTCACCAAGGGCTGTAATTGCTTTCTTGAAATCCTCATAAGGACCGTCATACAAGAATCTTAATGTTCTTCCTCTTGAAGTAGTATTGTCTATTACCTCTGCTACTAATGAATCATCTTCACCAAAGTAAAGTTTGTTTCCAATTCTAATTTTTCTTGCAGGATCAACTAATACATCCCATAAAAGGCTGTCTCTATTCAACTCTCTAAGCAAAAAGACTTCGATTCTAGCACCGGTCTTTTCTTTGTTTCCATACATTCTAGCAGGAAAAACTTTAGTGTTGTTAAAGGCCATTACATCACCATCGTCAAAGTAATCAAGAACATCCTTAAACATCTTATGCTCTATGGTTCCTTCACTTTTATTAATAACTAATAATTTAGACTCATCACGATTTTCTTGTGGATACTGAGCAATTAGTTTTTCTGGTAATTCGAATTTGAATTGAGATAACTTCATATGATTGTTTATACCTTATTAAGGTGCGCGAATTTAGTAAATTCTAAGCAAACATTAAAAGAAGGAGGTTATCCTTGATTGATAACTTCAATCATCTGCTCAATACTAAGCGCATCGTTCACGTCAAAATCTCCGATTTTGGTTCGCCTCAACTTGGTCAAATGACCTCCCGTATTGGTTTCTAGACCCAAATCTCGTGCTAGCGACCTGATGTATGTTCCCTTGCTACATCTAATCCTGAAATCGATGTTTAATAGATCAGCACAGTTGGCATCGAACTCATAAACCTTAACTGGCTTTGGTGGAATCTCCACCATTTCTCCTTTTCGAGCCAAATCATAAGCTCGCTGGCCTTTAATTTTTTTAGCTGAAAACGAAGGTGGAATTTGTTCTAAGTCTCCAGTAAGTCTTTGGGCGGCTTCCTTAATCAATTCCTCTGTTAAAGCTGAAGTGTCGAAGGTCTTGTCGATTTCCGTTTCTAAATCAAACGAAGGGGTAGTTGATCCTAATTTTATAATACCGGTATATTCTTTCTCTTGAGCTTGAATCTGGTCGATAGTTTTGGTCTTTTTACCAGTGCATAAAATCAAAAGCCCAGTTGCTAAAGGGTCTAGTGTTCCTGCATGACCAACTTTAATTTTCTTTACACCAAGTTTCTGTCGAATCGCATATCGAATCTTATTGACCACTTGAAATGAAGTCCAATCCAATGGCTTATCAATTAGTAAAACTTCGCCTTCCTGAAAATCAAACATTAGAACAAGCTATAACAAATTGCAGCTATACCTACTGCGAAACAATAAAATGCAAAGTACTTCAACTGAGATTTCTTAACCAATTTAATCATCCAAGTGCAGGCCAATAATCCAGTTAAAAACGCTGCTAAAAACCCAGCAATCAGCACTCCCATACCTAATGATAGTAGCGGCCTTGCTTTGGCTAAATGATGAGTTGTAATATTTTCTTTGGTCTCTGTTTTAACCCGAGAATCAAGGTCAAATGCAAACGACTTAGTGATTTCAGACTCTCTCCCAATCGCTCCCTCTCCATCGTTATTAGTCACTTTAGCTTTGAAAAAATCCCACGATTCTTCTTTGGAATAGATGGCCATTCTTACTGAATTGAATTCGTTTTCAGAAACCAAATCATCTTTTTGCAAATCGGCCATGATAAAGTCTACTCGCTCTTCAATTGCCATGGCTTCTAGCTCAGATATTTCCTTAAACTTCTTCACGTCCAACAACGCTGCACCTAGAATTAACGGCACCACCATTAGAAAGGAAAATCGCGCTGCTTTTGAACGATCTATGCCTAATAATACGGATGTAGATATAGTAGCCCCACTTCTCGAAATCCCTGGCAGAATCGCAATAGCTTGGGAAATCCCAACCAATACAGCCGACATAAACCCGACATTCTTGGTCGTGTTTTTTGCTCGATCAGCTAATAAGAGTAATCCACCTGTTAACAAAAGCATTACTCCAACGAGCAGAATGTTTCCAGTGAAGAAAGCCTCAATTTGATCTTCAAAAAAGAGACCGACAAATGCAGCCGGAACCATCGAAACGATAATTAGAAATACAAATTTGGTCTCGTCATTCCATTTGAATTTGAAGAGTCCTTTGATAATCTCAATGATGTCTTTCCTGAAAATAACGATCGTACTCAAAGCCGTTGCGGCATGAAGAACAACTGAGAGTAAGAGTGGATCTGAAACTTCAACTCCTAAAATTTCCTTTCCTAGTTCAATGTGACCACTACTAGAAACAGGTAAAAATTCGGTAAGACCTTGAATAATTCCGAGGATGATTGCCTCAATAATGCCCATTAAGCCGTTGGTTTACGTCTCCACATAATAGCAAAGATAATTACCACATAACCAAGTATTACACTAATTGGTGCAAGCGTAATTCGAACTGGAGAAAATAATTCAGCTTCATTAAATTTAGTCGGATCCTCAGATCCTCCACCTGCCATCAAAGCAAATCCAATAACTACAATCAGTACTCCAATCACCATGAATAGATAATTCATTTTTCCAAGTGGGTTCTTTTTAACCGACTTAGTTTCTTGTGTTTCTTTGTTTTCTGACATGATCAGTATAAATTATCTGTTTTAATTCTGATGTACTTTCTAAGTGCAAATGTAGTACTTAGGTATGAAATGACCATTCCACCAAGTATAATAGACCCGAATAGGTATATAAAACTCATGAAATCGCTCTGATTAATACTCCCAACCAGGGTTATTGACTCTGCGGCCACGTCTCCAAAAAGGATTTCGGGTTGAAACTCCCAAAGTAAATAAGTAACGCCAACAAACATAACAACAGCTAGGAGTCCTGAGGCTAGGCCCAATAACACTGAATTCACCAAGAAAGGACGTTTAATGAAAGACGTTTTAGCTCCAACCAATTGCATGGTCTTAATGGTAATTCTTTGGGCATAAATAGAAAGCCTTATTGTGACAAATATCAACACCACGGCCACTATCAGCAGCAGTCCTGAAAACCCATAAACCCACAGTCCAATGCTTCTAAAGCTATCGTTTACACTTTCAAATTGACTCTTGTTGTAATAAACTTCTTCTACCAGCTCTTCATTTCCGTCCATCACCCAAGTTTCAAACTTTTGAACGCTGTCTAAATGGACATATTTTTCATTGAGCAATACGTTGATAGAAGATAAAAATGGATTTTCATCTAGGAGGTTCATGTGATCTTCGCCTATTCCAGCAGCAATTGTTGCCATGGCTGAATCTTTAGAAACGAAAATTGCATTTAAAACGTAGGGTTGTGCGGATATTTCCTTCTCAATTCTCTTCACATCTGCTTCAGACGTAGTATCATAAAAGTAGATATCCAGTTGTACTTGTTCTTTTACTTGCTTGGAAAGTTTGTCCATGTTGATGAGGAAATAACCTCCAATCATCAACATTACAAGAAGCAATGACATCGACAAAAGTGTTCCGAACCAAGCGGTTCTTGACTTTCTTCTACTGTATTTTCCGGCTTTACCCATATTTCTGATTCGAAATTAGATAAAATTGCAGCGATAAGTTTTTCGACTTTAAACAATTATTCAAAAGCTTTGTTAATAACTGTTAAGGCTTCGAGGCTGAAAAGAAATCGAAAATAAATGATATATTCTTTGGAAATTATCTCCATGGAAAATATATTTGCACTAAAGTAAATCAAGACTAAACCAAATTGAAAATGAAAAAGATACTATTACCTGTAATTGCAGCATCTGCGTTACTTATTACAGCTTGCGGAGAAGTAACCGTAACTGACCTTACTGAAGATATCACTCCTACCGATGTAGTTGTTGAGCCAGTAGTAGCAACATACACTGTAGACGCAGCAGCTTCTACTTTAGAATGGAACGGATATGACGCAGCAGCGCCAGACAATCATTACCACAAAGGAACTGTAGGAATTGCTGATGGTAGCATTACTACAACTGATGCGATGATTACTGCTGGATCTGTTAATATTGACATGACTGCGCTAGGTTACACTGAAGGTGCTGGTAAAGATGGCCCTATCACATCTGCTGATTCAGCAGTGTTTAGTGGACTTTTAGGTCATATTTCAACCAACGAAATTTTCAACACAATGGAAATTGGAACTGCATCTTTCACAGTTACATCTTGTGATGAAGCTGGAATTACTGGTACATTAAACGTAATGGGATCTGACGTTGAAGTTATGGTTCCTGGTGCACCAGCGATGGACGGTGATGCAATGACATTAACTACGGATTGGTTCGAAGTTAATATCGCGTCTGCTGTACCGTTTTTCACAGTACCAGAAGGTGATGAGCCTGCAGGAATGAGATTATCAATGAAACTAAACCTTACTGCAAACAAGTAGTAGGCTTCTAGTTTTACTGATTTACGTAGAAAGGTACTGACTATCAAGTCAGTACCTTTTTTTGTTTTGTGAAAATTAAGCGTTATTTTAGTTCTGAACCCAACTCAATCATCATACAGAATAAACTAATGCTTCCCCTATTTGGCCTGCTTTTAAGTCTCTTTTCTTGCGATTCAGCGCCAATAACAGAAATTCACGAAGATCATCAAGCACCTCCGATCGATCACATAAAAAACTACCAAATTGAAGTCGAATCAGCCGTTGTAGAGTGGAAAGGCTACGATATTACTGACCCAGATGGACATTATCATGCCGGCACAGTAAATTTAATCTCAGGTCAGGTCGACACAGAAGACGACCAAATTACTGGAGGGTCCTTTGAAATAGACCTAAGTTCTATGGCTTACAAGAGAGGCGCTGGAAAAAAACGGAGCAATTACGGCCGAAGATACGGCTATCTATGGCGGTCTAATGGAAGAAATTGCTTCTGAAGAAATACTCTTCCTTGATAATTTTCCAACAGCCACTTTCAAAATTGATAGTTGTATATCAGGTGTTGTTTCAGGCACTCTTTCCGTTCTTGGCGCTGATATTCACACTACGATAACTGGAAATTTAGAATTTTATGACACACATATGTCGTTTACAACCGACTGGTTTCCTGTAGACTTAGGTCAAGTTGTTCCTTTTTTCGGACCCGTACCCTACCTGGACGATACCGGAGAAGTTATGGTAGATGAAGCAACTGGAGAAATCAAATCAACTACCGATGTTGGAGAGCGAGTTATTATCAAACTCAGTCTAACCGGATCAGCTGAATAATCATTTAAAAAGTCAATATCACTAATCTCTTTTAATTGGACTAAAACCAATTAACTTTGCAGCCATATTTTAAGCGTCAAAGTAATAAGATGGAATACAATCATAGAGAGATAGAGAGCAGATGGCAAGCATATTGGCAGGAGAATAAAACTTACGCTGCCGAGGACAATTCCACCAAAGAGAAGTTCTATGTATTGGATATGTTTCCATATCCTTCCGGTGCTGGACTTCACGTAGGGCATCCGCTAGGATATATTGCTTCGGACATTTACGCGAGATATAAAAAATTACAAGGCTTCAATGTGTTGCACCCAATGGGTTACGATTCGTTTGGCTTACCTGCAGAGCAGTATGCAATTCAAACTGGCCAGCATCCTGCGGTAACTACAGAAGAAAATGTTGCCAGATACCGACAACAACTCGATAAAATTGGATTTGCTTTTGATTGGGATAGAGAGGTTAGAACATCGAACCCTAATTATTACAAATGGACCCAATGGATCTTCAAACAGTTATTCAATTCTTGGTACAACAAAAGCACGGATAAAGCAGAATCTATTGAAGGCCTGATTCAATCCTTTTCGGAAAATGGAAACGATGGAATCAATGCTTGCTGCGAAGAAACTGAAGGTTTTTCAGCGTCAGATTGGAATTCGTGGACTGAAGAACAACAACAAAAAATGTTGTTGAATTACAGATTGGCATTTTTGGCCGACAGCTGGGTTAACTGGTGTCCGGAGCTTGGTACGGTGTTAGCAAATGACGAAATTAAAGATGGCGTTTCTGAGCGAGGTGGACATCCAGTTGAGCAAAAATTAATGCGTCAGTGGAGTCTTAGAATTACTGCGTATGCTGAGCGTTTATTAGAAGGTTTGGATCGAGTTGATTTTTCTGAATCACTAAAAGAGCAACAGCGAAATTGGATTGGAAAGTCTGTTGGAGCTTCGGTCTCGTTTAGTGTACAAAATGATAGCGCCAGGTCTATTGAGGTATTTACAACGAGACCTGATACCATTTTCGGAGTTTCGTTTATGGTTTTAGCACCAGAGCACGAGTTGGTGGCGGAAATAACCACTGACGAATTCACAACTGATGTTGAGGCGTATCAAAAAGCTGCTGCCGCCAAGTCTGAAAGAGACCGAATGGCAGACGTAAAGAATATTACCGGACAAAATACTGGTGGTTTTGCAATCCATCCATTCACGGGTGAACCAGTTCAAGTTTGGATTGGCGACTATGTGCTAGCTTCTTATGGAACTGGCGCTGTTATGGCTGTTCCTGCCGGAGACCAAAGAGATTGGGATTTTGCGACTCATTTTGGAATCGAAATTCCAGCCATTTTTGAAGGTATAGACCTTTCTGAAAGTGCCTACACTGAAAAGGATGCGGTTCTTGCTAATTCTGATTTCTTAGACGGATTAAAAGCTAAAAAAGGCATCAAATTGGCGATCTACGAAATTGAGAAACGCGGATTAGGAAAAGGAAAAACCAACTATCGATTGAGAGATGCGATCTTTTCCAGACAACGATATTGGGGAGAGCCATTCCCCGTTTACTACAAAAACGATCTTCCATATTTACTCGATGATGATCAATTAGTGACATTACCAGATGTGGATAAATACTTGCCCACAGAAGATGGTGAGCCGCCTTTGGCGAGAGCAGAAAAAAGTGCTTGGAATGTTTTTGAAGGAGACCGAATGGAGTACAACACTATGCCTGGTTGGGCTGGATCGTCATGGTACTTCCTACGATACATGGACCCAAATAATGAAACCGCATTCGCCTCTAAAGAGAAGATGGCCTATTGGAATCAAGTAGATCTATATGTAGGTGGTGCTGAACATGCTGTTGGACATCTCCTCTACTCTCGTTTTTGGACCAAGTTTCTAAATGATTTAGGATTCATCACATTTGACGAGCCATTCAAGAAACTGATCAACCAAGGGATGATCCAAGGTGTATCTAGTTTTGTATATCGGGTAAAGGACTCCAATAAATTTGTATCATTTGGACTTAGGAAAGAATACAAAACTTCTAGATTACACGCTGATGTGAGCTTGGTGCAGAATGATGTGCTGGACGTAGACGCTTTCAAAAAATGGAGGCCAGAATTTGCTGACTTTGAATTCGAACTGGAAGACGGTAAATATCATTGCGGTAGTGAAGTTGAAAAGATGTCGAAATCTAAGTACAACGTGGTTTCTCCAGATGAGCTTTGTGAAGAATTCGGAGCTGACACCTTAAGAATGTATGAAATGTTCTTAGGTCCACTTACAGACTCAAAGCCGTGGAACACGAATGGAATTAGTGGAGTCAACAATTTTTTAAAGAAATTCTGGAGACTCTTCCACGATGGAGAAAATTTCAGTATTTCAGATGCAGCACCTACCAAAGAAGAGCTAAAAATACTTCACGGCACTATTAAGAAAGTACAAGGTGATTTAGAACGATACTCATTCAATACGGTAGTTAGTAATTTCATGATTGCAACGAACGAACTTGGAGCTTTAAAATGCAACAATAAGCAGGTTCTTTCTGAGTTAGTAATCTTGTTATCGCCTTATGCACCTCATATATCAGAAGAACTTTGGGGTAAATTAGGTAATACTGGAAGCGTTACTCACCAACAATTCCCTAAATTAGATGAGAGCCATTTGGTAGAGGATGCATTTTCATACCCTGTTTCATTTAACGGGAAAATGAGATTTAAAATTGATTTGCCAACCACGCTGTCAAAAGAAGAAATTGAAGCGGAAGTAATGGCTCATGAGAAGACACCGGGTTATCTGGATGGAAAAGATCCTAAAAAGGTAATTGTGGTGCCAAAAAGAATAATAAACATAGTAGTATGATTCGTAAACTCACCTTATTTGCTCTAGTAGCTCTTCTTTTAACAGGCTGTAAATACCAAGACGGGCCACTTTTGTCTCTTCGCTCTAAAGAAAAAAGAGTCGTTAACACTTGGTCTTTTGACGTGGTTACCAATGCAGATGGAACCGATGCAACTGCCAACTTTGCTGGCTGGACGGTTGCATTACACGAATCTGGATCCTTATTTATTCACTGGAAATTTTTAGGTGCGGATCATGATGACACTGGCTCATGGGAATTTGCAGACCGTAAAGAATCCATCCATTTAACTTATGGAAATACGACCTTACAAACCATGTTCCCAAAGCAATTCTTGATCACCAAATTGAAGAATAAAAACATGATCATTAAAAGTAACGCGAACGTTATTTATAATCTAACCTCAGACTAGTAGAAGATTTGACAAGAAACATTACCATATTACTTTTACTTAGTTTCCTTTTCGTTGGATGCAAGAAATATGAAGAGGGTCCTGGATTATCATTTCGATCTAAAAATGATCGAGCGATCAATATTTGGACGTTCTCAAAGGTGTTAGACGGTGGAGGGACAGATGTAACAACGAACTATGATGGTTGGTTAATTTCATTGGATGAAAATGGAACAGTTTTAATTCGGTGGGATATACTGGGCGCAACAATCGATACTTATGGTACTTGGTCTTTTGGTGATAAAAAAACCCACATAGAATTAGTCTATAGCAACACTTTACTAGAGCCAGCAGTACCTAAATCCTTAGAAATTCTAAAACTTAAGGATAAAGAATTTTTCTTTCAAACTACGGATGGAGCTCGTTTCGAAATGGCTGGATCACTATAATTCTCACAGAAGGCCGAATTGTTCGCGAATAAAACAATTTTAACATCATTTAATATTCATTTTAACGTTAAGGGTGTAATAATCGTAAATTCAGTTCATGAATCATTTAAGCACCCTTTGGTCTTGCCAAAATTTAAACAAGTCGTTTTCGTCTGGTGGATTTAGTCTAAGCAACATAAATCTATCTCTCAACCAAGGAGAAATCACTGGAGTTGTAGGAGAAAACGGGAATGGTAAAACAACTTTACTTCGAATTATCGCGGGTGATCTGGATACTGATTCAGGTAAAATCGAATATGAAGGAAGAAGAATTGTCACCAGTCAATGGAGACAATACAAAGAATCCATTAGTTATATACCTCAGCGAATTCCAAAATGGTACGGGTACTTAAGAACCAACTTGATTTTTCAGGCTAGTATTCATGATGTTGACCCCAATGAAATAGATGAGCGGCTAGACATTTTATTGGAAGAGTTAGGATTGACTAAATATGCTGATTTAAAATGGTCCGAAATTTCTACCGGATATAGACTTCGATTTCAATTGGCTAAAATGTTAATTAACAAGCCTAAGCTTCTGGTTTTAGATGAGCCAATTGCAAACCTTGACGTGAAAGCGCAGGATAAATTTTTATCCGATTTACAACGGATTGTTACACAAGATGGTTTTAAAACGGCTGTAGTTCTTAGTTCGCAGCAACTTCATCAGGTAGAGTCATTTTCAGATAACATCGTTTTTATTCAAAACGGTGATATTAAGTATAGCGGTAAAGTTGACAATGTTGGTCAAGACCGAATTACCAACTCCTTTGAGATTTCTGCTAAAATTTCTGAAAGTGAATTATCAGCCATGTTTGGCGATCGACTGTTGTCTATATCTACGAAAGGAAAAGTGGTGAGCATTGAGGCCAAAATGGAATTAAGCAGTGATGAGCTGATTAGAGAATTAGTAAATAAGAATGTTGGAATTAGTTATTTCCGTGACATTAGTTCTTCCACTAAAAAAATGTTCAAGTAATGAGAAAGATTATACCAAAGTTCCTCAGAAACCTGGACAAGCGAATGATGTACAGGTCTCCACAATTGTGGATTACCAAGATCCATTATGCTGTTCCGGCTGCACTATTGCTAGCCTTTGTCCTGTTTGCGATCACTTCCGCAATAGGATATAACCCAGCAAATGAATTGCCAGAGCAAGAAACCAGTTTCATGTTTTTGCTTTTACCGGCAATAGCCATCTTCTTTTATTGGTTTGTAATACAAGCGCAGTATAATGTAGACAAGAATTACGGGCGGCTCAGTATAGGGCACGATTATCAGAATTTCTTTAGTTACCTCATCATTATTAGCACGTTTTTTCTGGTGATGATTTCAATTCCTACTGGTCAATTATTCAGTGTAGACAACGCTGTTTCCGACCAGGAACTCAGGAATGATATTGAAACTTTAAACACGGGATACGCTTATTTTACTGGAGATTTCGAAGTGAAAACTTATAAATCAGAACAACCTGGAGAATACCAACCCGCAATACTTAAAGTGAATCCTAAGAAGTTTATTGACTACTATGATCTATATGACGATTATGGTTGGGAACATGAGCTAGAAATGGCAATTAGTGAGGATGTTGACGATGAGGACTATGATGTATATACAAGGGAAGTTCGCTATGAGCAAGCCATTGAAGAGATCAATGCCCTTGCAACAGTGTATAACAAATACACATGGAAAGATGTGCATCCAGTAGCTGAAGATGTACTTGCAAACCCTGGAGAATACTACGACAGCTCATATGACTATGACTACGAATACTACGGTTACGGTAATAAAAATTACCTGCGCTGGGAAGTTGAAGATCGGGTGGAAGACATCTACCGTGTAAAGTTCAAAGACTATTACATGAGCATTTTTAATTATGAGTTTATGCTTGTCATGTTTGCAATCATTGGCTATTTGGCCATGTTGACTTGGATCTTTAAGAATGTTAACTGGAAAAATTACGTTTCAGCGGGGATTTCGGTTTTAGTTACTCCGTTGTTTGGAGGAATTACAGGCCTGTTCATGTATGCGGTATTGGATATAAACCACAGTATCGAGGAAGAAACAATCTTTGGGCTTCTAATCTTCTTAAATGCACTGCTACTATTATTTGTAATTGTGCCTTTGTTAAGGAAAAAATACTCCTCTTTTGGAGTTGTTTGTATGATTCTCCTCCAGTTTTGGATGCCTATTCTAATTGGTGTTTATGGCCAATTAATTATGGAAATGGATCGTTCTTACTATTACGACAACGACTATGGCTATAGTTGGGAGTATCGTCATGAAATGAGAGAATGGATGGGATACGTGCTGTATTATGGTAGTTGGATCTTTATGATTGCTACGATACCACTATTCAAAAAGTACTACTCATACATGTGGGCTTTCCCTAAGAAAAAATAATTCTGAGTTAAGTTTTCTGACAATTCTTGGTCCTTAAAATCCATTTGGACTGAGTCTGGCATGCTGTTTGCAAGAATCTAAGCAGACAGAAAACTTATATCATGCGTAAATTATTCACATTAGTATTAGCCCTGAGCGTTTTAAGCGCTTCCGCCTATGAAGGCGTGGCTGCACGACAAAACCTAAAAACTTCTTTTCGGAAAGTTAAAAATGAATCATTTAAAGCGGGCGAAAAGCTCACTTACAAGATGCATTATGGCCTCATCGATGCCGGAACAGCTACGTTAGAAGTAAAAGAAACTACCAAAACGATTAATGGAAGACCCCTATTACATGTGGTTGGAAAAGGTAAAAGCATAAACTCATTCGATTGGTTCTTTAAAGTAAGAGACCGTTATGAATCTTACATCGATCAAGATGGTTTGTTTCCATGGATCTTTATTCGAAGAGTATATGAAGGAGGATATGAAATCAATCAAGATTACACCTTCTATCAGCACAAGAAGAAAGTAAACTTAGGAGCTAAGAAAGTAGATGTTCCTGCTAACGTTCAAGATATGTTGTCTGCATTTTACTACGCAAGAAGCATGGATTATTCCAATGCAAAAGTTGGTGACGTATTTGAAATCCCTTGCATGGTTGATGGTGAAACTTGGCCATTGAAAATTAAATTCAAAGGAAAAGAAGAAGTAAAAATCAGAAAAGGAAAATTCAATTGCCTAAGATTTGCACCGGTACTTCAAGAAGGAAGAATCTGGGAAAATGAAGAAGATTTATCTGTTTGGATTACTGACGATAAAAACAAAATCCCATTGCTGGGTAAAACGAAAATAGTAGTTGGTTCTATTAAAATGGAACTAGCAGGATGGGAAGGCTTAGTTGCTCCGATCTCTAAAATTAAATAATATTAAACCTACTCGTACCGATAGGCATCCTGCGGGATGACTGGTATAAGTTTAAGTCTGTTTGCTTCAAAGCTCTTCTACCAATGGTAGAGGGGCTTTGTGCATTAATAGAGGTCCTATTTCTTAAAATTAACATTCAGCTTAAAAACAAGAACCACGATTTACAAATAATATCAAACCTCCTGCACTTATCCCTGTTAACACCCGCGTATGAAAAACATATCCTACGTTAACATTTCAGTTGAACAGCATATGGTACTTTTGGGAATCGGGAAATAGAACCTGATCTAAACATGAGACTACCCTACTTCCTTTTATTTTTAGTTTTTCTCTCTGCCTGCAGCAGTGGAGAAACAGACGTGGTAGACGCTATCGCAGAAGTTCAAGATACTATCGTGCCTCCAGAGCCAGTATTCGAATATGGCTTTTGCATTGACTCATTCAACGTGCACCGAGGACAAGTAGAAAAAGACTGGACCTTAAGTCATTTACTTTTACCTCATAATGTTTCTCAAGCCGATGTTAACGAAGCTAGCGTTCGTTCTAAAGACAGCTTAGTTGGTCTTAAATACATCTCAAGCGGTAGAGAATACTTGATGCTTTCTAAAGGAGAAGACACCAATGAAGTTTTGCAATACTGTATCTACAACAAGAATGTATACAGCTATATCGTATTTGACTTTACGGATTCGGTAAATGTCTACAAGGTTGATTGGCCTGTTGATACGCTGGAGCAAGAGTTAGCTGGTATCATTTACAAAGGTTCGAACCTCTCCAATGCAATTCAAGGAACTACCGAAAATATTGGGATTACTTCTGAATTGGTTCAAAAAGTAGCGCAAACTTTCGCATGGAGCATTAACTTCTTTATGCTGCATCCGGATGATAAATTCAAGGTGATCTACGATGAAAAATCTGTAGACAGCACGGCAACCGGAACGGGCCGCATAAAAGCACTTTACTTTCAACACAAAGGCAAAGAACATTATGCTTTTGCATACGAGCAAGATGGTGAGATCAATTATTACGATGAAGAAGGAAAGAGTAACAAAACCATGTTCCTCATGGCTCCTTTAAAATTCACAAGACTTAGTTCACCGTATTCAAAGCGAAGATTTCACCCCGTGCAGAAAAGGTGGAAGGCGCATTTAGGAACAGACTATGCAGCACCTAAGGGCACGCCAATTTGGTCTACTGCTAGTGGTACAGTAATTAAGGCTACTTATGGAAAAGGCAATGGATACTACGTTAAGGTGAAACACGATGACACTTACTCCACTCAATACTTACACATGTCTAAAATTGCACCTGGCATGAAAAAAGGAAGGTTTGTTGCTCAAGGAGAAACGATAGGTTATGTGGGATCAACAGGATTGGCAACCGGTCCTCACGTGTGTTACCGATTTTGGAAAAATGGCAAACAAATTGATCCAAAAAGCGAAGTACACCAAGCATCCGAACCTTTAAAAGAAGCCCTTCAAGAGGATTATCTTAAATTTATGGCACCGTTAAAGGAACAACTAGATGGAATTGCTTACCCTTTACAAGAGACCATTAAGGAACTGGAAGCAGATTCTACTCTGTAGTACGCTTCTATTTGTTGTTGGTAACGCTTTTTCCCAAAGGGAAGAAGAGATTAAAAAGTACATTCCTTATGATGAATCTTCACTCGTAGATTTCCCTCTAATCACTATAAAAGTGATTGCACATGTTGTGCAGCGTGACAAAAAAAATCCGGAGAATTTCACCGATTGTGAGGAAGATCGAGCCATTATTCAAGGAGTCATTGATAATTGTAATGCGTTTTACAACAAGCTTTCAGACCCTTCGATTAAAGTCGCTTCGAACCCTCCTACGATACACGACAGCAGAATTCGTTACCGTCTAGACGACATCCAATTCCACGTTGATTCGGCCGGTTGGGACCGAAACAGAATGAGCATCGTTATCGGACATAGTTGGCCAATGAAAGTTGATTCGGTAGACGCTTCTTCGAACAAATTTATATTCAATAACCTGAATGCCTTTCGCGGATTCTACCGATCGGATTCACTTGTTGTTTCTACTGAGAATGGACCGATTACACTTCATAAGAAGTCGGTTAAAAAAGAAGGAAAAACGACAGTCTTGGTGCTTAAAGAAAGTTTACAAGACTTAAAATCAGATAGCATTTTCAATGCAACCTACTTTAAGAAAATCGATTTAAACTGTAGTCCAGACAATTGGAAAAACCTTACTGGCTCAGACCCCAACTACCTGCACATGTTCTTTACTGGCGCAAGTTCAAAGCGGATTCAATTTGGCTGTGCTCCTTCTCCAAATTACATGAACGTATCCAATTTCATATTCGGTGGTGGATGGGCTGGCACCAAGCTAACAGCTCATGAAATCGGCCATACATTAGGTTTAAGTCATACCAACTTCCCACAGTTCAGCGACCTTCCAAAAAAAGACAAGTTCTGCTCTGGGTGTAAGTGTGATGCAACCACCATCTCCAATAACATCATGGGCTATAATGGGTGCAGGCATTATCTTTCTCCATTGCAAATTGGCCACGTATACAAAAACTACTCTTCTTTGGAGAAAAGGATAATGATTACAACTGCGTGTGACTATGACCCAGAACTTTCAATTACGGTGAGAGGCAATGAGGTTTGGAATCGAAGTAGAGCCTTACAAGGGAATATAATCGTCAAGAAAAAGGCAACTTTAGAAATAAATCGAAATCAATTTTTAGCGGCTGGAACTACGATCTTCATTGAAAAAAGGGCTAAAGTAATCTTGAATAATACCGTTATCTCTAACGGCTGTCAAAACGAATGGAACGGAGTCGTTTTCTGTAAAAAATACAAAGGTGAAAAAACTGTTCCGTCTCGAAAAAAGAAAGGATCGTTGAAATTAAACGGTACGAGCAAGCTGATCAAAGTAAAGAAGGCTGGCTAGATTATTGTGGTATAAAGGGCATAGAAAGCTAATTTTAGCTACCTTTTACTAACCAATTATGAGATACGCCATACTCATCGTCATTCTTCTTGTAGGCTTTACACCAAAAGCAAAATCTCAGGCCTTAGCTTGGGAATTATTTGAAGTGGCCACTTATTATTTCATGTCTTGGGAGGAATTATCAGTACAAGCTGAAGTAAAACCGTCTATTACCAACAGCTTTTTCTCTTTTGGAGCAAGGGGTGGTCATACCAACAGAGATGAATCATTTACTGGGGGAATGTCTTTTTATTATTCTCAAGACAATCATCATGGAATTATACCTGAAGGTGGAAGATTTACGAATTATCACATCGGAGCATATTTTGAAAAGAAGTTTCGAATTACTCGAGATCAAAAACTTTACCTCTCGATACCGTTCACATTCGCATTAGGTGAGTCAATTGCAAAGACGGTACTCCCAACAAGTCATCAAAGCCGTTCAACCTATGGTTATTTTGAACCTGAACTTCTTTTAAATTATGGACTTTCAGATGATGTTCAAGTTCATATGGGACCCGGATATCGCATTACATCAGGCAGTAGAACTTATGGTTTAAATGATCAATCCTTAAGTGGCCTCTCATTTCAGGTTGGCCTGCGTTTTGGGAATTTTACTTCTTATTGATTCGATAAATACAAAAGGAACCTATTTCATCGACTTTCTCTAAACCTAAATCACTTTCTAAGTATCGATTAGTGACTCCAGAATCAGAATAGATATACTCAGCTCCTTTATCACTTAACTCCTTTATTCTTGTTTCTGTTAAATCATCCGCTTTAAAGTTCCAACCTTTTTTTCCAAGGTGATAGAAGTAAATAAATTGTGACTTATCATTTCCTAAAATACAAAGAGCATCTGAAGGAACTGCCGCTTGAAGCGATTGTTTATTGATTACCAATTCGTTGTCTTGATTCCAAGCATCATTCTTTCGTACAAACGTTAAAATCGGAGCTACTATCATGCAAACAACTACCAATGATTTTAAAACAATCGACTTTGACAATAATAAGCGAGCACCCACTCCAACGGATATAAAGAGGAAGGGAATAAAAGGAAACGCGTAATAGTCATGTTTGTCTTGAATCATGTTTAACTCAAAAACGTAATACCCTGCCACCGCGATACCCGTGATTAAAAACGGGATAAAGAATTTGTTTTTTCTACCGCCTAACAAGAATATTGCTATTAAGCCAACAAGAAATAAAATGACAGAAGCCCAATTTAATAGAAGCTCCGGCAAGGTTGAAATCGTATTATGAATTGCATAATGCAAGAGCTCTCCTGCAGAATCATCCGAATTAGCTAGACCTGAAACAATTCCACTTCCATGCCAAGTTGGAATTACATTGATGTACCAAACTGCCGCAGGCACCAAAAAAAGTAAATAAACAAACCCGAAGGATGTACTCTTTGTTCTGCTAACTTCCTTTTCAGGGCTGATCCAAAATTGAATTATTAATACCAATGGAGCTACGTATAACAAAATGAACGGAAGCTTAATAGCACTTGCTATTCCGAAAAACAATGCGGAAAGGACTACGTGCTTTAATGAAGCACTTGATCTCCATTTAACCAAATAAGACAAACCCCAAATTATAGAACAAAGGGCTGCCACGTCTGGCATCGGATTGATCCCATGATAAAACACGCTCGGAGCAAATGAAAATGCGGAGGCGGCAATAATGGCTGCCCAATGAGACTTTAATAAGTTTCGAAGGAGCGTAAACATTCCAATTACAGCTAGCATGGAAATGATAAACATGAAGATCCTAGTAATAATTAAATGTTTCCCAAAGATCTTATAAGTACCAGCAATTGTCCATTGAAGCAAAGGAAACTCTCTTCTGTGAATTCCATCTCCTTCCCCTCTGCAAAGTTTTCGCGGATTCAGAATATTAAAGTCTTCTGTATAAAAACTATCAATTGTAGCTTGCGTTTGAGTTTGCCTCCACACATGAACGCCTACTAAGTCTGCGGTAAAATGATTGAAATGCATGACCAGCTGAATCAGAATTACAGTACCTAGGCCAACCCACTTAATTCTTTGGTTTAATCGAGGATTACTTTCCATCGTATTTCCCAAGAATATTATAGTTCTTAAAACCTCCTATTACTCGTCCTCCATTCAAACTGTTTTCTACCCAGCTTACCACTTTGTATTTGGCCTTTTCATGCTTATGTTTTGGCCTAGCAGGATTTCTTCCGCCTGTATACTGAAGTTGGTCTTGCCAATCGTGCAGATTCATCCAATCTGACATTACCGATGGATGTTCACCTGTAAACTCCTTTAGCTTATTTAAAGGCCCATAATCATGAGCGTCAGGCTTACCCTTCATGAAGTCTTTGGTAGCTTCTTCTCCTCGATACGAATCGCTATTCTTCTTATTCTTTTTCGTCATCATCGCTGGCGGACGAACATATCCATAGTGATAGATATGAGCATCTAACTCAATGACGTTTAGTTTTGCAGAATCTTCCTTCTTCTGGTAATCTTCAAAACTACCATCAAACGTCTCAAATTTTCGAAACGACTGGGCATCCTTCCAACTATGAATTTTCGAGTCATTTCTAATGACTCTTATTTCTTTTTTATACCAAACATGATCGTCATGATAGTGCTGGTAATCTCCCCAAAAATGATAATACTTAAATAGCAAACCTTCCACTTCTGATTGATCCAAGTACTTTTCACATGCTGATTTCACCTTAGGCAAATCGTTTTCATGAATGGCCTCATCACATTGTATGTAGAACAACCAATCTCCAGTGCAATTGTCTTTGGCAATATCTGTTTGACGCGCAAACTCCGTGTTTTTAGCGTAGGTTTCAGTGTCCCATTCCGTTCGAACAATTTTAATTTTATCCGAACCAATACTATTGATAATGTCCATTGTGGTATCGTCTTCATCATTATCCCCTATGGCGATAACAAACTCATCGCAAATAGGCAATACAGACAAGATTGCTTCCTTGGCTGGAATGTAAAGTTTAGATGCGTTCTTAACGAAGGTGAAGCCACTAATGGTCATAGGCAACAAAGCTAATTCGATTTCGTTAACTTTAGCCCATTCATGGCGAATTCAGTTCAAATATCAGTGGTGATTATCACTTTCAACGAAGAGCGCAATATTCAGCGGTGCCTCGATTCTGTAGCTGATGTTGCAGACGAAATAGTGGTGGTAGATTCATTTTCTACTGATCGTACCAAAGAGATTTGCGAAAAGGCAGGCGTTAAATTTATTGAGCACAAATTTGATGGTCACATCGAACAAAAAAACTGGGCCATTACTCAAGCAAAATTTCAGCATGTTCTTTCTTTAGATGCCGATGAAGCACTTGATGAACAACTTAAAATTGACGTCTTATCCATTAAGTCAAATTGGACGCATGATGGCTATTCAATGAATCGTTTAAACAGTTTTTGCGGTAAATGGATCAAGCATGGCGGATGGTATCCAGATCGTAAATTAAGATTATGGGATACTTCAAAAGGATTTTGGGGCGGAATCAATCCGCATGATTTTTACCAAATGAATGAAGGTGCCACGACCAAACATTTAAATGGAGATATTCTTCATTATACTTATTATGAAATCAGTGAGCATGTGAAGCAAATCAATTACTTCACCGACATTTCAGCTGAAGCCTATTATAAAAAGGGGAAGCGTTCTGATTTAGTAAAGATCTTCTTCCGACCAAAGTTTCAATTTTTTAAGATGTTCATTCTAAAACTTGGTATTCTAGATGGGTACTACGGTTGGGTGATCGCTAGAAATTCCGCACATTCAACATTCCTTAAGTACGTTAAGTTGCGAGAAATTCAGAAGAGAAATTAGTAATCTTAAGCGCTTAGCACTTATCAGAAATCTTAGTCGACTTTGTGGTTATTCCGTGAAACAATAACCAGCAATTAAAGAAACCAAAGAAGGTCACTCCTGGTTGTGTCTCTAATGTATTTTCCGCTAGAAATGATATCCCGGCAATCAAGAAGAAAGAAATGTAAATGAAGTTCCAGTTTTTCTTCTGCGTCAATGGACACAGAATGGCAATCATGAAGATTAGAAATCCAAAGAATCCAGTTTTCACCCATGTTGAAAGAAACTCGTTGTGAGATCCAAGTCTCCATTCATTATTAAGTACGGAGTTGGTGGTTTCATACATGGCCTGCATTTCCTCTTTCCCGTCACCAGTACCAACGCCCAACCAGATGTTCTCTCCAATTACGGCTTTAGCTGTTTTCCAAAACTCCAGTCTCATTACTACACTGTTCCCACTTGGATTGGAGCCATTAGCATAGGCATCAAACTCCCAAAATATTTCATTGAGTCTTTTTTGAACTCCCATTTTTGGAGCTACTGCAGAAGCATTTCCACATTCAATTTCATTTATATCCAAAGGAGATAATCCTTCCACTCCATCACGATCTTTACATACTCCCTTAGAAGTTAAATATCGAATTAGTGTTGATTCAATTGGCTGCCCCTTACTGTCCTTACCATTAACTTTCATCTCGGATATTTCATTCCAAGCAGCACGCATGCTCTCAAAATGGATGTTTCTCCAGATGTAATTGTTGTTTTCGAGTTGGGTGTTATTTAAATCGTGGAAATAAGGTTCTCCTTGCTGGGTGGCAACCAATGGAGAATTACAGGTTACTTCGCTTACTTCGTAGTAGCTCTCTTTCGCATCCCAAACATAAACTAGCCCAACCACAAACGTACCTGCAGCCAGTAAGAAAATGCCATATTTCAGCGCTTTCTTTTTTAGTTCTTTTAAAGAATAAAGTGCAACGAAACCAAGCAGAGCAAATAGGATTACATAACCCGTAGCCGATTGAATTAAGTACAAAAACGCAACGAACCACAAGATCGTTAACGCGTAAATGAGCCGATGTTCTTTTCGTTTAACGATGAAGTAAATCGATATTACCATGCCCACGCAAATCATCAAACTAAGGCGAATGTGAGATATGAAAATAGAGATGTTTCGCACATCTGTAAGATCTGCCTTCGTTGGAATTACCTCTACGTAAACTCCTAAACTGATTAAAGTGCTTACTAACGTGCTAGCAATAAATATCCTTGCAATCCAGGCTAAAACCGGCTCAGTGAATCTGGGAATCGACCCAAGAACTATTGGGAAAAGTAATAAGGGAAGTCTAATCCTAAGCTCTTTTAACCCCTCGCCCATGTTGGAGGTACCTGCCATCCAAATCACATAAATGAAAAATAGGAAAGTAAGAATGACCGCAATTTTGTTCTCTTTTAATCGAGCAAATTTGGCTTTAAAATCAGCTTCTAATAACCAATTTGCGGCCAAGATAATAGACGATGCACTCATCAAAAATTCTGATGTAGACAGTCCTATAACCAGTAAGGCTATTGAAAGTAGGTATATAAGATGATGAAAGCGTTTTCCTAGCAAATTCTATTACTTGATAGAGCCGTCTAAGATACCATTATATTGGTTCATATCATCGAATATGCTTATTGCTTGAGTAATGTATGGGTCACGTTTTACTGATACTTCAATCCTACCATTTTGATAGTAATATCTTGAAGCAACTTCATTTTCAAGAATCTCTACGATCTCATCTTGGTATCTCTTCAAGTCTGCAGTTTTATCCGCCTTAAGTTTGTTCTCTAGAGCAACAAACTCGTTTTTAGAATCTTCAAAATACTTCTCGTCTATCACTACTTTCTTAAGTGCTTTTAGAATTTCTTCCGACTCATTTTTATAATCGTATTCCTTATCCTTTAAGAAAGCGATGAAAGCTTCGTAAGCTTCATTATCAAACTCATAGTCTTTAGCTGGCGCAATAGTCGGATGGCTCCTTTTGTATTCAGTTGCGAAATCAAATACTAAATTGCTTGTTACTAATGTAGCCGTTAGCCTACTGTAAACTCCCGGGTCTACTGTGATGTCGGGATCGATTCCTTGTCCATCTTTTACGTCTCTTCCGTTTTTAGTCTTGTAAAGAGCAATTAATGAATCGGCCACGGCAGTTCCACTTCCGTCATCATCATGCGCTGAATAATCCAATCGCTGGATGCATCTACCAGAAGGTGTATAATACTTGGCGATAGTTAATTTTACTTTCGCGTTGTACTCTAAATTTTTCGTCTGCTGAACTAATCCTTTACCATAAGAATTCATTCCAACGATAACGCCTCTATCCAAATCTTGAATTGAACCAGCAACAATTTCTGAAGCTGATGCAGACATTCCATCTACTAAAACGATTACCGGCAACTCCGTATCCAAAGGCTGATTTTCCGTTTTATAGGTTCTGTTAACTTGTTCAACTCTTCCTTTTGTCTCTACAATTGCAGTATTCTTTGGCACGAAGAAGTTGACAATGTTAACTGCCTCATTCAATAGTCCACCACCGTTTCCTCTTAAATCAAACACTAATTTTTCCATGCCTTGCTCCTTCAATTCCGTAATGGCATTACGAACGCTTGAGCTTGCAGTATTGGTAAATGAATTCAACTTTAGGTAACCGATTTTCTTCTCCTCATCAATCATTCCTGAGTAAGGAACATCAGCCAGTTTTACTTTTTCACGAGTCAACTCGTAATCTGAAACTGCTCCGGCTCGATCAATTTTAAGTTTTAACGTAGTACCTGATTGGCCTTTTAACAGTGCGCTAATCTCTTTGGTATTTTTGCCTTTAACGTCTTTTCCATCCACTTCCAAGATTTTATCTCCAGCTTCAAGTCCGGCTTTATGGGCAGGATAATTTTCATAAGGCTCCGATATGATCACATACTCATCGTCTCTTCGAATTAAAGAACCAATTCCTCCATACTCCCCAGTAGTCATTAATCGATAATCTTCAATTCTAGATTCTGGAATGTAATTCGTGTAAGGGTCTAATGACTTGAGCATCGCGTCTATTCCTGTTTTCATAAACTTTCCTGGCTCAACTTCCTCCACATAATAAAGATCAATCTCTTTATATACAGAACTAAACACGCTCAAGTTCTTAGTGATTTCAAATAAATCTGACTGCTCCTTTGGCACGAAAGAATAGAACAATGGAATGAGCAATCCAACTATTAAAATTGCGATAATTGCTCTAGGTTTTTTCAACCTCGAAAATATTTTATTGATCATTGTTAAGTTCCTTTCTTAATTCGTGTTCTAAACGTTTTAAAATTACAATTATTTTGGCTTCGAGTGCCTTATACGTGTAGTTGTGGCTTCCTCGATAAATTATAAATAGCGCCAACTGCTGTTCTTCATCCTTCAGTAACCGATATAACCCTGTTTGGTTCATTCGATACACCTCTCTCATTTGTCTTTTGATTCGGTTTCTATCAACTGCTCTTTTGAACTTTCTTTTAGGAACCGAAAAACCAATATGAATGGGCTCATCATTTGACAATTCTACCTTGTCCCATAGCACAATAACGGGACCAGCTTTTTCCGATTTACCTGAATTAAAAAGCTCATCGATTATAACCTTCGATTTCAGGTGCCTTTTTTTCGGTAATGTTAGAATTTCGCTCACGATCTATGAAGGTAAATATTACAGCATGGATTAAGAAGAAGATTAACAAATATCTGCAACGGCCTCTTAATATTTTCTTAAAACCAAAAAAGAGCAGCTCCTCAGCTGCCCTTTTTTATATTCCTTGCAGAATATCTTGACCTGACTTACAACTACTACTAACCATTTGTAAGTCCCCTTTTCAACACTCATTTGGTCAAGGATGTTTTTCATTTAATCTGAAGCCAAATCCTCATTTAGCTGATTAATTTGATCGAAAAACAGGTGCAAAAGTAATGGTCCACGCCTGCTGTGCAAATCATTTAGATATTGTTAAAGAAATCGTCTTCGAATGAACCGAAACCTTAGATTAGTTGTTCAAGCCGTACTTGGTTTTGTACTTATTGTACAGGTCATCTTGATGATTAGTTGTGCTTACAAAACGACCTTGAACCATAGCTGTGGTAATTTTATTAGTTCGCATGTCCAATGCATCTCCATTTGAAACTACCAGTGTTGCGTCTTTACCAACTTCCAGACTTCCAATCGATTCTTCCATTCCTAGAATTTCAGCTGTATTTAGCGTGATACTAGCAACGGCTTCTTCATAAGACAAACCGTATGCCGCAGCAGTTCCTGCATAAAAAGGCAGATTCCGAGTACCCATCTGTTCCATATCTCCTGCATTATTCAAGCAGAATTTAACTCCTGCGTCTTGAAGCATTTTAGGAAGTTTATAGGGTAGATCAACATCGTCCTCAGCGTACATTGGCAAACTATGAACTCTTCGAAGTACAATTGGAATGTTGTTGTTTTTTAAATTTTCCGCTACTAAATAGCTATCATATCCACCAACAATTACCAAGTTCTCAATTTCATACTTCTTTTTAAATTCAATAATATCTTGGATCTCTTTTACAAAATCGGCATGAACAAAAACCCTTTTCGCTCCTGTGAACACACCCACCATTGCTTCAAACCTTAAGTCCTTGCTTTCTGGATGTTTGATATCAGCATAAGCTTTGGATTCATTCATGAAATCAATCAATTCCTTTTTGCTCTTATCGTAATTCTTACTTCGAATTCTAGACCTTGTCTTCCAGTCAAAAGAATACATGCCTGGCCAATTAATATGCAAGGCATCGTCTAATTTGTAAACCGCATCTTCCCAATTCCATGCATCAAAATGCATTACAGAGGAAGTCCCAGAAATTCGACCACCTCTTGGACAAATTTGACCCAATAAAACTCCATTTGTTTTTACGGTAGCCATCACTCTTGAGTCTGTATTCATCGCAATAACAGATCGAACATGAGGATTCATCGTTCCTACTTCTCTCTTATCGTTAGAAGCTCTAACTGCACCTATTTCATGCAGTCCTAGAGTTGAATTGGGCGCAATAAAAGATGGGTAGATTTCCTGACCGGTTAAATCAATAATGGTATCGTAATCATCTTTGTTAACGGTAATCATCAATGCATTCTTCACCAATGTGATTTTGCCGTTATGCACCGCTACTGCCGATTTATTGATTACTTCCCCGTTACCAATGTGTGCCTTCGCATTTAACAACAGGATTCTTTGGTCGGTTGCATTTCCTGGAGGTTTAACTTGAGCAAAAGCGGTAACGCCAATGCACATTAACAATAGGAATAGTAAGTTCTTTCTAGTATCCATCATCAGTAACAATATTACAGTTATGTACTCTGTTCTTTTTACCTCTTGCTGCCTGCGTTTCCGCTCCACCTAATTTGGCTTTTAACATTTTTGCAATTAACCTAGCTCGTTCTTCAGCTACTTCTTTTCGCATTTCGAGATCTTTCTTTTCATCAAACAATACATAGCCATCAACGATGGTTTGCATTGGTCTAGAATAAACGGAAAGAGGATGTCCAGACCAAACAACAATGTCTGCATCTTTTCCAACTTTCAAGCTTCCTACTTTATCATCAATATGTAAAAGTTTAGCCGGGTTTAGCGTAACTAACTTCAACGCATCTTCCTCACTCATCCCTCCATATTTTACAGATTTTGCAGCTTCCTGATTTAGTCTACGTGCCATTTCCGCATCATCAGAATTAACGGCCGTAACAATACCCATTTCGTTTAGCAAACTTGCATTGTGAGGAATCGCATCGCGGACTTCATATTTGTAAGCCCACCAATCTGAAAAAGTTGAACCACCTGCTCCGTGGGCTTTCATCTTATCGGCAACTTTATATCCTTCCAAGATATGCGTGAATGTATTTAAAGTGAACCCCATCGAATCAGCAACCGTCATTAACATGTTGATTTCAGATTGTATATATGAATGACAAGAGATGAATCGTTCCTTATTTACAATTTCAGCCAATGCATCTAATTCTAAATCTCTTCTTGGTGCCACTGCATCTGCAGCTTTCTTTCTGTTCTTAAGAAGTTCGTTATAAGCATCCCATTCTGTTCGATACTCTTTTGCTCGGATAAAATGATCGTAAAACAACTGCTCAACCCCCATTCTAGATTGAGGGAAACGAATCGTATTATACTGACCCCAGTTACTTTGTTTTACGTTTTCACCTAAAGCGAACTTGATAAACAATGGCATATCTGGATACTTCATTTGCTCTGGCATCCATCCCCATTTCAACTTAATCACTGCACTTTGACCTCCAATTGGGTTAGCCGAACCGTGAAGCAATTGTGCCGAAGTAACTCCACCTGCCAGTTGTCTGTAAATATTAATATCATCAGAGTTAACAACAGTTGCAATGCTCGCTTCTGCCGAAGACGCTTGCCCAGACTCATTCACTCCTCTTGAAATCGCAATGTGCGAATGTTCGTCTACAATTCCTGGAGTAACGTGTTTATCCTTACCATCAATTACGATGGTGGTTTTATCTACCACATCAAGCACATCACCAATGGCTTTAATCTTTCCATTCTGAATTAAAATGTCTTTCTCGGCTAAAATCCCTTCTGCCTCGTTTGTCCAAATGGTAGCATTCTGAATTAGAATTTGCTGTTGAGCTGGAAGTGAATCCCAACCATATGGCAACATCGGATAGGTCAATCCACCAATACCGGTGGTGTCCATTTTAGCCGGTTTCTTCTTCGACTTATCTTTATAATCATCTTTTTTAACAGCTGCCCATTTCACCCAAGTGCCGCTAGGAAGTGTTCCTTTACCTTCCCAAATTCCACTGTTCAAATGGACAATACCAGACAACGAATAAAAGTCGTCTTCGATCTTATAGGTTAAAGCTACTTGCATGTCTTTAACAGTCAACAGCCCTTTTACTTTCTTCGTTTTTGTAATCTTTATCGGTTTGTGATTGACCGCATCAAGAACAAGGTCTCCGCTTTTACTCACACTATCAGCAATACTGCTATATTCTATTGAAGCCTTTGGTTTTAAAAGAGAACCTCCAACATTCAATGTTCTATCCTGCTCATCGACTTTCAAATTGTAAGTTCCTCTTACATCTAAAACATCTTTAGGATTTAAAATGAATTGATCGCCTTGAATCCAATTCTCATAAATGATAGTTTTCTCTCCAAAAATCTTATCAGAAGTAATTAAAAAGTTAGCCAATAATCCTTCTCGTAATCCACCTACTAAATTTTCTACTCCTAATAGTTTTGCGGGAGTACTGGTTAATGCTTTTAACGCATCACTTGGAGCCAAACCTCTTGCTACACTCTTTCTTATGTTCGACCAAAAATCGCTTTTCTTCTTAAGTCCGTTAAGGGTAAAAGCAAACTCGATTTGCTCATCACTTAAAGCCTTTGCATTACCTGGGGCAAGCTCCCAATGTTTCATTTGAGCTAAACTGACTAATCTTGCAGCGTACGGATCTGAGACATCATATGGTTTAGGGTAATTTAAAGGGATGATAATTGCGCCTTCAGTCGCCTTTAATTCAGCAATTCTTTGATACTCATTTCCACTTCCTTTAAAGATGTACTGATATCCAAATTCATCGCAGATTGTATCGGCTCGTACAATATTCAGTTTGTCATTCGCATCGAATATTTGTGGCAGCGAACGGTTTTTTTGAAATGCCTCTAAAGATAAATCCGTTGCTAAATCTTCTTTATGCTTCTCATAATACATTGCATCGTAATGTGTTTGTCTTAGCAACGCAATAGTCCCCATTAAAGAAGAAGGATAAGATTGTCTAGACGTTCCTTTAGAAAAAGACGAATGAGCTGCTACAACTGGCTTCAATAATAACTCGCCTTCTGACCCTTGATTCAATGACACTAAAGACGAAGTTCCCCTCGCGATTCCGTCCATATTATGAGTAAGTACTGTTCCAAATCCTACTCCTCTGAATTCTTTTGCCTTTTTATCATTGGGAACGAACACAACTGAAGAATTATATTCTGGTTTGATTGCTTGATTCCAACCAAATGCACCTTTTTTATTCGATTCAATTTGAGGTCCAGGACTTCGTTTTCCTTTTTGAGCTTCAGGCTGTCCATAATTAGAGAACATATCGATAAAAGAAGGGTAAATGTGTTTTCCTTTTAGATCTACAACTACAGAACCTTTTGGCAAATTAATTATAGCACCAACTTTTTCAATTTTTCCATTCTTTACAAGCATTGAACCTTTAATGGTTGTCGTATGACTTGTATGAATAGTTGCGTTTGTAAAAGCGTAGTAAACGTTTGCCTGATGCTTAACTCCGTTGGTAGGATACAGATTCGGATCTTGTCCAAAACTTACCAAGTGAATACAAAGGAGGGCGATTAAAATTTTAAACTTCATAGTAATTCGATTGAAGCAAAAATAGCTTTATTCTTACACGAATCGCCTTTGATTACACAAGAGGTGCTTTATTCTGTCATCTTTAGTACTTTTAACCCAAATTAAAAGATTTATGAGCGCTTTAGTACACGCACACTCGGGATTAAGATGGGTCCTTTTAGTATTGGTCTTATTGGCAATAATTAAAGGTTTTGGAGGATTATCTGGGAAAAAGCCGTTTAGTGCTGGAGATAAAAAAGTGGCGATGTTCGCGATGATCATGTGTCATATTCAATTGGTAATTGGACTAATTTTGTATTTCATTACAGACAAAATCTCCGTTGAAGCACTTGCCGAAGGAAACAAAGTAGCTTCATTTTTTGCAATGGAACACATTGCAGGGATGATATTAGGTATTGCACTTGTAACCGTGGGATACAGTACTTCCAAAAGAGGTAAAACAGATAAAGCAAAATTCAAACGAATTGCGATTTGGTATACCATCGGTTTGCTAATTATACTTGGTTCTATTCCTTGGCCATTTATGTCAAGGTTTGCCAATAGCACTATCGGTTGGTTCTAAGATGAGATATTTATTCATCCTTTCTTTTAGCTTACTGTTGTTTTCGTGTGGAGGCAGTGAAACCGTTGTTGATATTGAAGGACCAACGGACGTTAGCGCTGTTGATGCGAGTAAATTGTACAACAGACATTGCGTTGATTGCCATGGGTTGAAAGGAGATTTGGGCTTAATGAGTGCAAAAGACTTAGTTACTTCAACCATGTCTATGGACGATCGAGTTGAATTAATAACCAACGGAAGCGCTAATGGTAAAATGCAGCCGTTTGGAACAGAACACTATGGTGCTTTAAACGATGTTGAAGTTGAAGCTGTTGCCATTTATATAGAGGGATTAAGAGAATAGTGGGAAATTATCACAGTACAGGCAAAGTTGAAGAAACAGCCATCTTAATTGGTCTAATCACTCCAGATCAAAAAGAAGAAAACGTAAAAGAGTACCTAGAAGAACTTGCATTCCTTGCAGAAACTTCGGGCGCAATCACCAAAAAAAGTTTTACTCAAAAAGTTCCTCATCCTAATCCAGCCACATTTGTTGGAAAAGGAAAACTCAACGAAATTGACAAGTACGTCAAAGAACATTGCATTGATATCGTGATTTTCGATGATGAATTATCTCCGACTCAATTAAGAAACGTTGAGAAAGTTTTAGAGGTTAAAATATTAGATCGAAACCACTTAATTCTAGATATTTTCGCAAGTAGAGCTCAGACGGCAGCTGCGAAAACGCAAGTTGAATTAGCACAGTACCAATACCTACTTCCTAGGTTGACTAGAATGTGGACTCACCTAGAACGTCAAAAAGGTGGTATTGGAATGCGTGGACCAGGGGAAACTCAAATTGAAACGGATAGAAGAATCATTCAACAGAAAATTTCTTTACTGAAAGAGAAATTAAAGCACATCGATAAACAGAAATCGGTTCAGCGGGGTAACAGAGGTAAAATGGTAAGAGTCGCTCTTGTTGGCTATACCAATGTTGGGAAATCAACTACCATGAATATGTTGAGTAAATCGGCTGTTTTCGCAGAGAACAAGCTGTTTGCGACTTTAGACACAACGGTTCGTAAAGTAGTGGTTCGAAATATTCCATTTCTAATGTCTGATACGGTTGGATTTATTCGAAAGCTACCTCATCAGCTAGTAGACTCTTTTAAATCTACATTAGACGAGGTTCGGGAAGCAGACATTTTAGTACACATCCTAGACATTTCTCATCCAACCTTTGAAGATCAATTTAACGTGGTTAACAATACCTTGAAAGATATCGAAGCACTGGACAAACCTACCATTGTCTTGTTCAATAAAATTGATGCCTATTCTTTTGCTGATCATTTGGATTACGAAATCCATGACGAAACTGCCAATGCAACCTCAATGGAAGAGCTGAAGAAGACTTGGATGGCCAAAATGAACGATAAGAAATGTGTCTTTATCTCTGCTACGAATAAAGAAAACATAGAAGAATTCAAGGATGTGCTATACGATGAAGTAAAGAAAATTCACGTGGCTAGGTTCCCATATAATGAGTTTCTTTATTGAGCTCAGAGCCTATTCCTTATGGGTTTCATTGATGCTCTGACAATCTCATTCACGCGCAGCATCTTCACCGTTTACATTGATAATCAATCCGTTACTGGAAAAATAATTGTGTCTCACTATAAAATCAACGGTATAAATAGCTGAAATGGTTATTTTTAACCTGAATTAACTAAAACTATGAAAAGAATTTACTTAACTGCTTTATTTATAGCAACCTGCGCAATCTCGATGGCGCAACAAAAAGTGGCTCAAAACCACGGTCAAGCTATTCCATATTACACGGAATCAGCTTCTGAAAAAGGATTTGTAATCTATTCCGAAGATTTCGCCTCAGGAATTCCTGCTGGCTGGACCAACACCACATTATCTGGACCAGTAGATTGGAAATATACTACTGTGGGACACACAGGAGGATATCCTACAGCTGCGCTTGAGTCAGCAACCAATGCTAATGGATGGATGATTGTAGATTCAGATGCCGACAATTTCTCTGGCGGTGGTGCAGAAGATTCTCACCTCTTAACTGATACTATTGATTGTACCGGTTATCCAAATGTGAAGCTAGAATTTCAGCAAATGTTCAGAAGATGGACTGCGGACATTACTACTATTAGAGTAACTGTTGATGGCGGTGCAACTTATACCGATTTTGTAATCAATTCTACAATTGATCAAACTGGAACTCCGAATCCTGACTTTGTTAATATTGATATCTCTACTGCTATTATAGCAAGCCCATCTACAGTTCAAATTGAATTTTGGTGGCAAGGAGCTTGGGATTATGGATGGCAAATAGATGATGTAGCTGTTAAGGAAATTGATTCTAATGATGTATTGATTAAGAATGAGGCGTTTAACTCTGTTGTTGAGTTTTACCAGACTCCATTAAACCATGTAATGGCGATGGACTTTTCTACGCAAGTTGAAAACATTGGATTAAACGGACAGTCAAACGTACTTATGGATGTTGATGTTAATGATGGAGCAAGTTCTGTGTTCTCTGGAACATCAAATGCCATTGCTTCTTTAGCACCAGGTACTACTGATTCTGTTGGTGTTGTTTCAACTTTCACTCCGAGCGCCATAGGTACTTATACGCTTACTTATGCAATCTCTCAGGATGAGACTGATTTAGATCTATCAAACAACATTAAAGCTGGATCTTTTGAGGTTACGGACACTGTTTATGCAGTAGATAATGGAATCTTCAGTGGCGAATGGTGGAATCAAGATACGCAAGGTTTAGGATCTGATCCTTACCACATTGGTTCTGCATTTGAAATTAACGACAATGATTTAGTGACTTCAATTTCGTTTTATGTAGGTCCTAATACGGTTGTTGGTTCAACGGTGATTGCTGAATTATACGAGTATGATGCAGCTGGAGCAATTTGGCCAATCAATACAGTAGCGGAATCAGATATCTTTGATTTAGATGCAACAAACATTGGTGGTTGGGTTACTATTCCTTTATTAAACAATTATGCAGTTACTGCAGGAACACCTGTTATGGCTTCTATTTACCACTTTGGTGGATCAAACATTGTTTATGTTGGCTATTCGTCAAACACTGCTCCTGGATATACGGTTTCAGCTGACGATCCGAATACAGCTTGGAGTGGACAACCAAGATGTCCTATGATTAGATTAAACTTAGCAAATGGAGTGAATGCAATCGAAGAGAACGCAGCTCACGAAGTTTCAGTTTACCCGAACCCAGTTAATGATCTGTTAAACGTAAACGTTAGTGCGTTAGAATCTGATGCACAAATCACGTTAATTGACATCACTGGTAAAGTGGTTTATAGTTCGAACATGACAGCTGGTTCAACTCAACTAATAGTTGATGTTCAAGATCTAGCAACAGGAATATACGAATTGAGAATCACTAATGAATCTGGTATAAGTACTAAGAAGATTAGCGTAAAGTAATTCGATTGTAGAAATACAATTTTCAACATTAAAGCTGCCCTTTGGGGTGGCTTTTTTTGTGCGGAAATGATTTTGAAGCCTACATCATTCGATCTTTGTAGTCTCTCATGAATTTTGATGCGTAAACGAATTCTGTTACTTCTTTCGCATCAGTAGTAATAATTGATTCCTTCGTTCCTTCCCACGCTTTTAAACCTTGAGATAAAAACATGATGTTCTCTCCGATTTCTAAAACAGAATTCATATCGTGAGTAATCACAACGGTTGTCATATTAAATTCTTCCGTAATGTCTTTAATCAAGTTATCAATTACGATTGCTGTCTTTGGGTCTAAGCCTGAATTAGGTTCGTCACAGAATAGATATTTCGGATTCATGGCAATGGCTCTGGCAATCGCGATACGTTTTTGCATTCCGCCTGAAGTTTCCGCTGGGTATAATCCATTCTTATCGAACAACTCTACCCTATTCAAACAGAAATTAACTCGTTCCTGCATTTCAGCTTTAGACATTTTGGTAAACATTTTAAGCGGGAACATAACGTTCTCTTCAACCGTCATCGAATCGAATAAAGCACTTCCTTGGAACAACATTCCAATTTCTTGACGGAGCTCTTTTCTTTCCTTGTTACTCATGGCCTGAATGTCACGACCATCATAAAGAACCTCTCCTTTATCAACTTGATGTAAAGCAACAATACACTTGGTAAGTACAGACTTACCTGATCCACTTTGACCAATGATCAAATTGGTTTTACCCGTCTGAAATTCAAAGGAAATCCCTTTCAAAATTTCAACTCCGTTAAAGCCTTTCTCTATGTCGTTAATCTGAATCATATTAACCAGAGTTGAGTAACTAAATAATTAACGAACAACATCACGATACTACTCCAGATAACTGCCTTTGTACTTGCACGTCCTACTTCTAGAGACCCACCTTTTACATGATATCCGTAGTAAGACGACACAGATGAAATTACAAATGCGAATAAAATGGTTTTAAATAATGCATAAAACACGCTATAAGGATCAAACCAATATTGTATCCCGTAGACATAGTCTGCGGTTGATATAATTCCAGAAGCTGTTCCGACCAGCCACCCCCCAAAGAGGCCCAAAAACATAGAATAAACAATGATGAACGGCAGAATGAACATGAAACCAATGATCTTAGGAAGAATCAAGTAATTCTTTGAATTCACACCCATTATCTCCAACGCATCAATTTGCTCGGTGACCCTCATAGAGCCTAGCTCTGACGATATCCTACTACCCACAATTCCCGCAAGAATAAGTGAAATGATGGTTGGCGAAAACTCTAATATGATTGTCTGTCTGGCCGTAAATCCAACGGTGTATTTTGGAATCCAGGCACTCTCAATGTTAGAAGCTGTTTGAATGGTGATTACCATTCCCATGAAAATGGAGATGATGAAAACAATTCCCATTGAATTGATTCCAAGGTTCATGACTTCGTCCACACATCGTTTCCAAAAAACCTTGAGTTTATCAGGTTTTGTGAACGATCCACTTAACATCATGGTATACTCACCTATTCTACCTATAAAAGACATCTCTTCCCTTCATTTCCCCTTATGGGGATAATTTCAATCAAAGGTAGGCATATAAAAGCACGTCAAATATGTTGATTTACCTACTTTTGAACACCGCAATGAAGATGAAGATCAATTCTAACTTACCAATACAGACCTCTGAGGCCGTAATACAGGAGTTGAAATACTTGGTTCCTGCCCGTAGTTATGGCTATGTAGCCCAACTGATCTCTACATATAACATCAAATTTAAAATCTCAAGACCGAGAAAAACTAAACTTGGAGATTACCGATTTGATCCTCGCACTAAAATTCACGCGATATCCGTTAACTCGGATTTGAATCCATTTGCATTCTTAATTACATTAATTCATGAACTTGCCCATTACCGGCAGTATGTGGGGAATCGAAGGAGAGTTGCTCCTCACGGAGAAGAATGGAAAACCGAGTTCAGAACATTAATGGCACCGATTCTTGAAGAAGGTATTTTCCCTATGGAAATAGCCGAACACCTCAAGAAACACATGATTAATCCGAAGGCTTCTTGTTCCGACATTCATCTAATGAGGTTACTTGAACCCTATAACAATGATGCGACTTTAAAGCTCGAAGACCTTGAGGATGGAGATGTATTTCGGATTGACAACGGTAAGGTTTTCAAACGTGGATCTAAAGGAAGAACTCGTTATCAATGTGTAGAGGTCTCAACAAATAGAAAATGGTTCGTGCACGCATTAACAAAAGTTGAAATTGTTAATGAAACAGTCATCAATTTATAGGTAAATCAGTAGGGTAATTGTTACTTTCGCGGTTGTAAATACTTAACAACAAGTATATAGCGCCAAACCGTTGCAAATTGCCAGTTTATAACTACTAATTGACAAAAAAAATGATTACTACTCAACAAGAATTACGAGTATCTGAAATGGCTGAGAACCTAGTAGGTTCTGAAATAATCAAATTAGCTGGAGAAGTTAAAGCTAAAATTGCCGCGGGCGAGAAAATTGCCAACCTAACTATAGGAGATTTTAATCCTGAAATATTTCCAATTCCAACGGAATTGAAGAATGAAATTATCTCTTCATATGAAAATGGAATCACCAACTATCCGATGGCAAACGGAATGATGGAACTTAGAAAAACCGTTTCCGAATACATTCAAGACCGACAAGGTTTAAGTTATTCTCCTGATGAGTTTCTAATCTCAGGCGGAGCAAGACCGCTAATCTATGCTGCCTATCAAGCAATTGTAGATCCTGGAGACACTATATTATTTCCAGTTCCTTCTTGGAACAACAATCATTACACCCACCTTTCTAGAGGTAAAGCAATTTTCATTGAGGCTGGTCCAGAACAAAATTTTATGCCAACTGCGGCCGATTTACGTCCAAACATTTCGGAAGCAACGTTAATTGCAGTTTGTTCTCCATTGAATCCGACAGGAACGGTATTTAAAAAAGAACAGCTTGAGGAAATCTGCGACATGATCCTGGAAGAGAATCAAAAAAGAGGACCAGAAGAAAAACCAGTTTACCTTCTGTTTGACCAAATCTATTGGCAGCTTACTTTTGGAGAAACAAAGCATTATGATCCAGTAAATCTACGGCCAGAAATGAAAGATTACACGATTTTCATTGATGGAATTTCTAAAGCATTTGCGTCTACTGGCGTGCGTGTTGGATGGGGATTTGGTCCAGCTAAAGTGATTAACAAGATGAAGGCTATTCTTTCTCACGTTGGAGCATGGTCGCCAAAAGCGGAGCAAATTGCAACAGCGAATTACTTAAGCCAAAAAGAAAACGTTGACACATACATTAAAGACATAAAATCTAAAATTGAGCTTCGTTTAAACGGATTTTACAAAGTGTTACAAGATTTGAAGGCGGAAGGTTTTTCAGTAGACGCTATTTCTCCTCAAGCAGCGATGTATTTGACTGTGAATTTTGCTTTAAAAGGTAAAACAACTGCAGACGGAGTTGTGTTGGAAAAAACCGAAGATGTTACGCGCTATTTATTGGAGGAAGCAAAGCTTGCTATTGTTCCTTTTTACGCATTCGGTGCCGACAGAGGTTCCAATTGGTATCGATTATCCGTAGGCACAGCCTTAGAATCGGACATTGATGCCGTTAAAACAAATTTGGCGCAAGCCTTAAGCAAATTGACTTAATTTCCCTTTTCTTATGAAAGATAATTACGCAGTAATAATGGCAGGTGGAATCGGAAGTAGATTCTGGCCAATGAGTAAAACTTCTTACCCGAAACAATTTCACGATGTTTTAGGTACAGGAAGAACACTAATCCAAATGACATTCGATCGTTTTAAGGACATCTGTCCTGATGAAAACATTTTGATCGTAACTAACGAGATTTATAAAGATCTTGTCTTGGAGCAATTGCCTAGCATTAAGGAAAATCAAGTTCTTTGCGAACCAAGCAGAAGAAACACAGCTCCTTGTATTGCTTATGCGTGTTATAAGATTAATGCAATTAACCCTGCAGCAAACGTCATTGTAGCACCTTCAGATCATTTGATTTTAAAAGAAGACGTATTTACCGAAACGATCAATACGGCTATTGGTCAGGCGCAAGCCAATTCGAGTTTAGTAACGCTTGGTATAAAACCAAGTAGACCTGATACTGGCTACGGATACATTCAATTTACTGATGAAGATGGAACGGTTTCTTCAGATGTGAAAAGAGTAAAAACATTTACTGAAAAACCACAATTAGAACTTGCTAAAGAGTTTTTAAAAAGTGGTGACTTTTACTGGAACTCTGGAATTTTCATCTGGACCTTACCAAGCATTTTAAAGGCTTTTGAAGACTACCTTCCGGAAGTTGACAAGCTATTTAAAGAAGGGGCTGGTAAATACAATACTCCTGAAGAGGAAGCATTTATTGGAGAAATTTATCCAATCTGTAAAAACATTTCAATTGATTACGGCATCATGGAGAAAGCGGAACAAGTTTATGTTGTCCTTTCTGATTTTGGCTGGTCTGACTTAGGTACTTGGGGATCTCTATATACTCATATCGATCATGACAATGATGCAAATGCCATTGTTGGTGACAATGTTATGATGTATGATTCGAGCAACAACATGGTTAAAATGCCAGAAGAAAAGTTGGTTGTAATCCAGGGACTAGATGACTACATCGTAGTTGAAAGTGACAATACCTTATTGATTTGCAAAAAAGAAGACGAGCAAAAAATAAAGCAGTTCGTTACTGATATCAAAACCAGCAAAAGCGATCAATTCGTTTAACAGTGCAAGCTCCAAAACTTGAATTTAAAAATCGAGTTGAACAGTTTGTTGAACTGAACTCCTTGGAATGGGCTGCTCTAGAAAAACACTTAGAAGTAAAGTCTTTTAAAAAAGGGGAAACCTTAATTGAGGCCGGCAAGGTTGAAAATTTCATGTCGTTTGTAACTGACGGAATCGCCCGCATCTATCATCTTTTAAATGGCGAAGAATTGACTGTCGCGTTCACGTACGAAAACTTTTTCGCTTGTTCTTATAATTCGTTTACACAGCGAACACCTTCTCGATATACTGTTCAAGCAATAGAAGACATGACCATCGTTGGAGTCGATTATAATTCATTGCAAGATTTACTTGATGAGTTTAAGACCTTTGAACGATGGGCAAGATTGGAAGTAGAACGCGCCTACTTTTTAGTAGAACAGCGAGAAATTTCAATCTTATCTTTTACTACCAAACAAAGATTCAACAGACTGTGGGAAAACAGCCCTCAGCTCTTTCAGCGAGTCCCACAGAAATATTTAGCTCAATATCTTGGAATGACGGCTGAGACTTTTAGCAGAATTAGAAAAACAGTTGAACTTTAACGATCTTGATAAATGTCAAGAAGATTGATTTTACCATACCCTAGTTTTGATAAAAAAACAAAATGGACAAATTAATCTACAGCCAACAATTTCTTGACAACACCAGGAAAGAAACGCTTCAGATCATTGCGGAAGCAGAGCAGATTTTAGCATCGGATTTATCTAAACTAAATTGGAAAGAAAACGAAACAAGGTGGAGCGTTTTAGAAGTCTTGATGCATTTAAATTCTTATGCAGCTTATTACTTCCCAGAGTTTGAGAAGGCCAACTTAAAAGCAAAAGGTACTGAGCCAATTGAATCGTTTAAAACAACTTGGTTCGGAAGAAAATGTGTGACCTCAGTTCATCCCAGCACTCGCGTATCCAAGAAAATGAACGCGCCAAAAATTCATAACCATAACAGTGAATCAACCCACCAAATAAGCGTAGTTCATGAATTTTTAGATCATCAGCAGACACTTTTAAAAATCCTAGGTGTAGCCAAAACAGTAGATCTTACCAAACCTAAGGTTCGAGTTCAAATTGCAAAATTGCTGAAACTAAATCTTGGTGAATTTCTAATGTTTATGTGTACCCATCAACGAAGACATATGGATCAGGCATTAGAAGTTTTGGATGATGTTACGAAGCTAAAAGCGAATTAGAATTTAACCTTTACGGCCTTCCCGTAGCTCCCAATTGCAATGGCTATTCGGTTTAATGAATCTGCTTTAATCGCATTTAAGTTATCGGGTGCTATTTGTTTCCAGGTTAACCCTCCATTAACGGAAATATCAGTGCCTTTAGTGCCAACACTGAAATAAGTATCTCCAAAAACATGGCATATTCCCGATCTATAACCAGAGCCACCGGTTCCCAACTCCCAGGTTATACCTCCGTCCTTGGTAAACGCATAGCAACTGTCTCCTTCCGGTTCTTCCCAATTCCCTCCAGCTATTACGCCTTCCAGTTCATTTTTCCAAGCCATACAATAGATCCCTTTTCCAGCTTTTCCGTGAGCAATAGGAGTTTCCATTGTTGTCCAGCTATCACCATAATCAGTTGTTTTAAAAACTCTAGCTTTCACTCCTCCATAGGCAATGTACCCAATACCATCACCAACACAGACAACCCCAGTTCCACTAGCTGCAAATCCGGCTTCAAAAGCCAAGGTGTCAGGATAGTCTAGTTTAGAAATTCGTCCCCAGCCAACTCCTCCATTGGTCGTTTTCATTGTATGATGCCTGCCTTCAAGTGGGTCACCAAATGCCAATCCAGAGCCGTTCTCCCAGAAATCCAGTCCATCTAGAAACACTTTTTCATCGTCATTATAAAACCGGGTCTGCCATTTTCCAGCTGAGTCAATTACTTTAAAATCAGTTCTGAATTCCTTCATGTAGCCAGGAGAAGCGATTGACATAACCATCACCCGATCATTCCATATTTCTACATCCCGAAGATGTAAAGAGTCAATATTGAAATTATCATTCAAGCTAATTCCTTCTAGATCGTAATTCCCGAAAGCCACATGACCTTGTGAACCAGCAATCACCATTGTAGAGGTTTCCAGATGAAGGTCTAAACCTCTGTAATGTTGGTTTGTGTCCAATGTAAAAGGCTCAAACGAAATATCGTCAAGATCAACTGGAAGCATAACTATTTCCGCTACTTCATTTGTCTCAACTACTTCTTCAAGTGCAACATCAGGGCTGTCACATCCGAACAAAACAAATAATGGAAGAGTAAATAGGAATAACGATCTCATAAAATGAAGTTAATTATAATTTACTCAACCAACTTGAAGTTATTTTGTAATCTGCTTATAGGGATCCAATCATATTCTTAGGATCAACCCACTCGTCATATTTTTCTGCGGGAACATAACCTAGACGAACTGCTTCTTCTCTAAGCGTAGTTCCATTTTCATGCGCTGTATTAGCAATCTCAGCTGCTTTATAGTATCCAATCTTGGTATTCAAAGCGGTCACCAACATTAATGAGTTATTCAAGAGTTCCTTAATAACCGCATTATTTGGTTCAATTCCTGAGGCACAATTCACTTCGAAAGAAACACATGCATCACCAATCAATCTTGCCGATTGCAGTAGGTTAGCCGCCATCATCGGTTTAAATACGTTTAATTCGTAATGTCCTTGCGTTCCACCTACAGTAATAGCTACATCGTTACCCATTACCTGAGCACAAACCATGGTTAATGCTTCACATTGAGTTGGATTTACTTTACCAGGCATAATTGAAGATCCTGGCTCGTTGGCTGGAATAATTAATTCTCCAATTCCTGATCTAGGACCAGAAGCCATCATTCGAATATCGTTTCCAATCTTGTTTAACGATACTGCTAACATCTTTAATGCACCATGCGTTTCAACAATTGCATCATGGGCAGCTAATGCTTCAAATTTATTCTCCGCAGTCACAAACGGATGACCTGTGAATTCTGCAATTTTCTTTGCCACCAATACATCATATCCTGCTGGAGTATTTAAACCAGTTCCAACAGCAGTTCCTCCAAGAGCTAACTCTCCTAAATGCGCTAGTGTATTTTTTAAAGCTTTAATTCCATGATCTAGTTGCGATACATAACCAGAAAATTCTTGACCAACGGTTAATGGAGTAGCATCCATTAAATGGGTTCTTCCGATTTTTACAACATCCTTGTACTTGTCCGCTTTCGCTTGTAACGTATCTCTAAGTTGTTGAACACCTGGAATCGTATTCTCCACCACCATTTTATAACAAGCGATATGCATTCCGGTTGGGAACGTATCATTAGATGATTGAGACTTGTTTACATCATCGTTAGGTTGAAGTGTTTTGTCACCTTCACCCATTTTCTTTCCAGCAAGAACATGAGCTCTATTTGCAATTACTTCGTTGCAGTTCATGTTACTTTGAGTTCCAGAACCTGTTTGCCAAATTACTAATGGAAACTGGTCATCGTGTTTACCAGCTAGAATCTCATCACACACCTCTGAAATCTGATCTCTTTTTACAGAAGCAAGAACACCAAGGTCACAATTTGCATGTGCAGCTGCTTTCTTCAAATAAGCAAATCCATAAACAACTTCCAATGGCATTGTTCCTTCTGGGCCAATTTTAAAGTTATTTCGAGATCGTTCAGTTTGAGCTCCCCAGTATTTATCTGCTGGAACTTTTACCTCACCCATCGTGTCTTTTTCAATTCTGTACTCCATCGTATTTATTTTTTATGTAATTTCGGCTTGTAATAATCATCAAAAATAATCAGAAATGGCTATCAAGTTTGGATTAGTAGTATTTATGTGCATCGCTGGGATGGCATTTTGGATTTTAATGTTCCTGGGTTCTTTTATTCCTAAATGGATGGGAATGAATTTAAAAGAATACGTTGAAGAAAATTTAACGAAGAAAAAGAATCCTTTCGAAGGAAGAGAATAGATTATTTCATTGTATTAAAGACTTTGAGGCTATCCAATTGGGTGGCCTTTTTTGTTACCCAAAGGTTCCACTTGCAATAACCACCATCAAGAATGCGAACAAAACCAGTGTAAATAACACCAAGTACATAAGCGTTCCAAAAATAGACACTACCGGTAAATAGCCCCATGAGGAACGATACATTTTCCTCATGGCAATGATGGTGTGTATTCCCACAACCAGTAACGTCCATGGCACTAGTTCTATGATGTCAGGAAAAAAGTATTTAATCCCAATAACAACTGAAAGAAGCGCAAACAAGAGTGTATGCACATGTATTGAGAATATAAAATGTTCAACAAAATATTTTTTCTGCCTTCTATAGAAAAGCATTAAAACCACAGCCATCATCGGAACCATAGTAAATCCAACATATGGAATTAACGACATCATTTGTTCAAAAATTCCAGCCATTTGATTCGCTTGAGTTTTTAAAAGTTCATTGACCTCTCGCTTGTGTTCAAGTGAAGCCGTATCGCTATAAAGTATTGCATGCAAACTATCTTGCATGTTCAACAAGGGCTGTAGATTCTCAGAAGTATCAATCGAATTATTAAATGTGAAATTGACGTTGCCAGAATCAGTGGTTGAGTTAGAAGCATCAAAGAATTGATTCTGATCTGCAATTAGATTAAGGCATAGAAAGAAGATAAAACTAACAAATAGGTAGAGTCGAATAGGCTTGATGTATTGCTGACGTTTACCATTGGTGTAGGCTAAAGTCATGACACCAGGCTTAAACAGCAATTCCTTAACGCTTACTAAGAACTTCGAATCTATCGTGAGATAATCGCCAACAAAATCACCAATTAAAAGTTTAATTGGAGCCTTTTTATTATGATTTTCTTGTCCACAATTAAAGCAAAAATTGTCGTCCGCTTTTAACTTGCGCTCGCAATTAAAGCAAATTGTTTTTTTCCTCTTATTTCGCTTTTTACCGACTGGCATTAGCTATTCATCAAAGCCACAATATCTTCTACAGGTCTACCTAATGCGGCTCTATCTCCTTTTATTAGAATAGGTCTTTGGATAAGGTTTGGGTACTTGATCATTGCATCAATCCATTGCGCTTCCGTCAATGACTTGCCTTTAAATTCTTCTTTAAAGATCTTCTCCGTTTTTCTAACCAGCTGCTCGGCCGTAATGCCAAGTTTCTTTACGATGTCTTTCATTTCGTCCTTAGATGGAGGGTTTTTCATGTACTCCACCACTTCAACATTTTGCCCAGCTTCTTCTAATACGCAAAGTCCTTCTCGACTTTTACGGCATCTTGGGTTGTGATATAATTTCATGTATTAAAGCTAATACTATCAGCTTAAACAAGATCGATTTTATGGATATTATCTATTCAAATGAATATAGCCAGTGACTAGCTTGTCTTCATTTTCACAAACATCTTTAAAGATCAATTCGTAGAAATAGATTCCTGATTCCAATTCTTTTCCATTTCGAATATTGACTCCATCCCAACCTCTGCCGGCAATTACACTTAAAAACACCGGGACTCCCCAACGATTGTAAATGGTCCATGTAAATTCTGCGCTTGGATCAACTCCTGAAAAACGGATAATATCGTTATATCCATCCCCGTTTGGTGTGAATACATTTGGAACTACCACCGAAGATTGAGGGTTTCCACCAAAGACAACCGTATTATTAACCGTTTCTGATTTATTACAAGTGGTGTCCTCAGCATACAAGGAAACATTATATACTCCAGGCACCGTATAGTAGTAATTAATTACTGTGTCTCCAACAAAAACAGTTCCGTCACCCATGTCCCAAGACAAATAATCTGCTCCAGTTCCAGTGAAGGCCAAATCAACCCACATCGTATCTCCACCGCATGGAGGAGGTGGATCAAAATCTAATGTTGCCGAGAATTGTTCGGCTTCTAAAATATCAACGGTTAACCATACAGTATCTGCTATGTTGCATGTACTTGAATCAATCGCCACATACATGATATCAAAATGACCGGTGTCAGCGAATGTGTGAGTTGGAGAATTTACAGCTGAAGTGAAACCGTCATCAAAATCCCAGGAACTAATGGGTGGCGCAGGACTTCCTCCTGAAAAAGTCACATCAAACGGAGGATCGCATGCTAAAATGTTAGGTGAAGCGTCTGCCACGGCCGTTGAGAAAGAAGTTGTAAAATCAAGCGTGTCTGTAAAAGTCACAAACTGCCCACAGGTAAAATCCCATGCGCTCAGTGTAATTGGATAAACACCTTGAGAAGTGTAATAATAATTAACGGCTAATGAATCTATAAAAGTAGTTCCATCGCCCATGTCCCAGAAAAGCGAATCTGCACCGGTACCTGTAAAGTTCAAATTTACTAGTATGCTATCCGGAGAAGTACACGGTTCGACCGTAGGAAAGTTAAAGTCTGCTGAAAGGGTCTCTGCAACGGTTAATCCGACATTAAAATATACTGTATCGGCTATATTACAGGTACTAGAGTCAATTGCCACATACATTACTTGGTAACTACCGGAATCTGCATATGTATACATTGGGTTTTGATTGGTTGAAGTTCCCAACCCATCACCAAAATCCCAATAATGATTTGGAACGGCATCACCACTAAAATTGACATTAAATGGTGCAAAACAAAGCTCCTGATCTGGTGGTGCTGTTGCGGAAACCGAAGTGAAATTCGCTACATAATTCACAGTATCAAGGATGGTATCTACGTTATTACACACCAGATCCCAAGCAATTAATTCAATATAATATACCCCTTGAGAAGTATAAAAATGATTGATGTTCAAGCTATCTGTGTAGACAGTTCCATCTCCCATATCCCACTGTAATGAATCTGCTCCACTTCCTGTGAAAGCAAGGGTAACTAGTAAACTATCTGGTGCGTTACAAGGATCAATTGGCGGAACGTTTAACGTGGCTGAAAATGTCTCTGCTTGATCAAGACCAATATTAAAGTATACGGTATCCGCAATGTTACAGGTGTTGGAATCAATCGCCACGTACATCACGGTGTAAGAACCTGTATCGGCATACGTATACATCGGGTTTTGAACGACCGAAGTTCCCAATCCATCCCCAAAGTCCCAATAATGATTCGGGACAGCATCCCCGTTAAAATTCACATTAAAAGGTGCTGAGCAAAACAGTTGATCAGGTGGCGCAGTGGCTGCAACTGCAGTATAGTTAGCGATGTAAACAACGGTATCGTAGATCGTGTCAATTTGGTTGCAAATAAAGTCATATGCAATCATTTCGATATAATAGGTTCCTTGAGAAGTGTAGAAATGGTCCACGGTTAAACTATCAATGTATTGAGTTCCATCCCCCATGTTCCAAATCAATGAATCGGTTCCTGTACCCGTGAACGCTAAGTTAACTTCCAATGAATCTGGAGCGTTACAAGGATCAATTGGAGGCACATTTAATGATGCGGAAAATACTTCTGGACGTATTAAAGTGACATCAAAATAAGCCGTATCTCTGAGATTACAAGAGGCAGGATCTATCGCGATATACATTACATTATATGTTCCCGAATCAGCATAAGTATACATCGGATTTGCGGACGTGGAAGTTCCAGATCCATCTCCAAAATCCCAATAATGTTGGGGCGCCCCACTCGATTCATTAAACGATACATTATAAGGCGTATTACATAATATTTGATCTCCGGGATCTAAAGCAGAAGCTTCCACACCTTGAAAGTCAAATTCAAATTTTATTCCTCCAACATTACAAAAGAATGGGGTCCCAGCGGTACCACTTGTGGGCGAATATACCCCCGGAGTGGTAGGGAAATTCCCTGTATTACATGCTGCACAGACTGATTGATAGACAACACCATTTGGATCAAATCTGGATGTCCCTCCGTCTGTATGTTCGGCAGTACCATTATCTCCAAGAAAAGTAGCGTAAAGCAAACCTGTAGCATTTCGATCCATTACAAAAAAGTAGAAATCTGCTCCATCAGTGGTAGACTGTTGGGCATCAAATGTAACCGGAAGGTTAGTTGTTGTTCCTGTACCAGCTTGTGGGTTGTAAGACCCTGTAGACGATGCGCTGTTAAAGCCGCCACCCCATCCAGAAACATATACATTTCCACAATTATCAACCAAGAGGGCAGTCAAAGAAATATCTACGGCTGAACCTGCCGATGGCCGATCACTTCCAAAGGTAGTACTATAAACAGTGCTGGTGAGATTTGCGTCCAACTTATGAATAAACTGTCCACTGAACGCATCGCTGTATGCAGCTGAGACTACCGGATAACTACCTACAGTTTGTCCAGCTACATATACATCACCTGCATCATCCGTTTCAAGTATAAAGCCTTGATCATAACTAGCTGTTCCGATGTATGTTTTTTGCTGATGAGCTCCCGTGCTAATATCGAACCGAGCAATATACCCATCCCAGACCCCATTGAATGTAGCATCTAAAGCTCCAGCAGTGTTACCTATATCTGTACTGGTTGTTCCTCCTGTAGTATAAACATAAGATCCGCGAATTCGAACCGAATATCCAGTATCAAAAGCCGTCCCCCCAACAAAAGTAGCCCAAGATAAAGTCGAAAGATCTGCACTCATTTTGAACAAAACGCCATCTTGAGCGACAGCCCCAGCTCCCTGATTCATCAAAGATCCGTCAGTCACAGGGAAATCAGTTGACCATAATGAACTTGTCACATAGATATCTTGATTAGCATCAATTACCACTTCGCCTCTAGACTGATCAGCATAGTTATAGACCATTGATTCATTAAGTCCCTCATTATCAGATCCACCAATTAGAGTAGAAGCAATAATCGCCCCTGAAACATCAAGCTTTGTAATCGCAATATCAGTTCCATTGACAAAAGTATAGCCCCACATATTTGCTGCAGTTCCCGCAAATCCACCATTAAAAGTTTGATCATAAGCCCCAACTGTGGTTGGATAATTTAACGAACCTGTGGTGTTTAACATGATCAGGTTGTCATTGGAATCACACACCATACTATTTGGATTCTCTGCATCGGTTCCTCCCAAATAAGTCCCATAAAGCAAGGTCGCTCCAGTTGGATCATATTTATGAACTGCAATATCAAATGCACCGCCAAGAAATCCAGTTGAATATGCCCCAACTGTTGTTGGATATCCAGCTGCGAATGCAATACCGGCAACATAAAGATTTCCTTGTGAATCATACGTTGCTGTGAAACCCCAATTATCTGCCGTTGACCCTGATAAAGTTGAAAAAATCCAAGTCGGGTCAATTACTAACTGTTTTGTCGGATCAAATCCATTTGGAAACTCGAATGTTAATTCGGTTCCATTTAAGTTGAAGTTACATGGTACTTCAACCCTTTGGCCATCAACTTCCTGATAAGAATAAGGATTCATTTCCTTTATTTCTCCATTGGATAGTTTAATCAATAAATACCCATTTTCCATAATCGAAACCGATTCAACACCTTCATAATTTACTTTAATCTTATAAGGGTCAGCTCCGGGAGACACCATAAATTCATACTTCATATTTTTAAATGAAGTGTAAATTTCCATGTCTATTCCATCATACAACTGATCGTATTTTACCAAACGATATGAGTTTGCCTTAGTAACCCATTTAGACTTGTCGTTTCCAAAAGCGTAATTATAATATGCAGGGAGTATGTCTTCAGCTGAAACTAACGTATTCACATTAGCGCCTTCGAAGATCATAGAATATGCATGCATTCGAGTTAATTCGTCCTCATTATCACTGTAATCTCTACTGCCAATAACCGGATTGTTGTGATCTCCGCCATTTCCACTTTTACCCGATGCTCCAATTCCGTGTCGCTTTTTGTAAAAATCATCTAGCTGATTTGGATCCCACAAACTAAAAGTGAACCTATCTTTTTCCAAAAACATATCCCCTATATGAAGCTTATTATGAAATAGAACGTTTGAATCGTATTGCCCGATGTTCTGAGTAAACTTAAAAGTAACATCGTTATGAGCAAAAGAAGATGCAGTAATTAGAACAGCACAGAAAAGGGAGAAAACAAGTTTCATCGTGTTTAAGTTTGGGTTAGTGCTAGGTATTGTAGTGGTTATCTATAAAAGATAGACCCAAATTTACACAAATTGGTTGCACTAACAACCAAATAAACAGCTTGTTATCTCATCAAGTGGATATAACCAGAAAGGACGTTCTCTTCATCTGCGCATTGATCCTTAAAAATGAGCTCATAATAATAGATCCCCGCTTTTAATTCTTGTCCGTTATTGAAATTCGTTCCATCCCACGCTGCAGCGGTGTTCTGACTTTCAAAAACCTTCTTCCCCCAACGGTTAAAAATGGTCCAAGAGTACTCTGCGTTTGGATCAACTCCCGCAAATGATACCTCATCATTTTGTCCATCTCCATTTGGAGTGAAAACGTTTGGTACAATGATTTCTGAAACCACATTGCCAATGAACGTTACTGTACTATTTATCGTTTCCGATTTATTACAGAGTGTATCAACAGCATACAAGGAAATGTTGTAAACCCCCGGAATCGTATAGAAATGATTAATAGCTGTATCGTAATAAACAGTTCCATCACCCATGTCCCAGGTCAATGAATCCGCTCCTGTTCCTGTAAACGCCAAATCAACCCATAGCGTATCGAATCCACATGGTGGTGGTGGATCAAAATCTAATGAGGCAGAGAACGTTTCCGATTGGTTAATGTCTACTGTTAAATAAGCTGTATCCGTTATATTACATGTGTTAGAATCTATTGCAACATACATGATGTTAAAGAATCCAGTATCGGTGAACGTATGGGTTGGATTAATTAAAGTTGACGTAGTTCCATCATCGAAATCCCAGAATGCCATTGGTGGTGGAGCCCCACCAGCACTGAAGTTCACATCATATGGTGGATCACACGCTAAAACATTTGGGAACGCTGTTGCAGCTACTGCCACAAAATTCTGAATGAATTCAATGGTATCATAAATTGTTGTATCAGTCATACATACCAGATCATATGCGGTAAGCGACATGATATAGGTTCCTTGAGTAGTGTAATAATGTACAATAGAGGTATCGTTGGTATAAATAGTTCCATCATCCATATCCCAGATGATAGAGTCTGCACCTGTACCAGTAAAGGCCGCTGAAACAAACAATGAATCATTATCTGCGCAAGGATCTACAACAGGAATATCGAATGTTGCAGAGAACTCTTCTTTTTCCAAAATATTAACGTTGAAATATGCAGTATCTGTAATGTTACAAGTTGATGAATCGATTGCCACATACATTACTACATATGCACCAGTGTCAGCGTAAGTATACATTGGATTTAAACTGGAAGATGTTCCAACTCCATCACCAAAATCCCAATAAGCATTAGGTGCTGTTCCTCCAGAAGTAAAATTCACATCAAAAGGCGGGTCACACACTAATAAATCTGGAGGAATATTAGCAATTGCCTCAACTCCCTGAAAATCAAATCCAAATTTTATTGCTCCCAAATTACAGTTGGTACTTCCATTAACTGAACTCCAAACTCCTGGGGTTGTAGGGAAACTCGTCCCACCACAAGCTGCACAAACTGCCTGGTAAACATTTCCTTTTTTATCAAATCGACTGGTTCCACCATCAACATGTTCTGATGCGGCAGCACTTCCTAAATAAGACCCGTATAACTGTGAAGTTGCATTTCTTTCCAATACAAAGAAGTAGAAATCACTACCATCAGTAGTAGATTGTTGCGCATCAAAAGTAACCGGCATTCCGTTTGTGTTTCCTCCTGCTGTGGCAAATCCATTAACGGTCCCACCCCATCCAGCTACATATACGTTCCCACAATTATCTACTAAAAACGCTGTAATTGCAATATCAATTTGAGCTCCAATTCCTGAACCAAACACAGTCGTATAATCTACGGTTGAGAAGGTGTCATTCATTTTATGGATGAACTGTTTTGCATTTGCATTACTATATGCTGCGTTTACAACGGTCCACGCCCCTAGCGTTTGTCCAGTAGTGAATACTTCTTCAGTTTCATCCAACTCCAAAATAAACGTCTGATCGTAACCAGCAGTTCCTTGATAGGTAAGTTCAGTTAACGAACCAACAGAACCGTCAAGTCTAGCAACAAATCCGTCATGAGAACCTCCATGATAAGCTCCTCCAATAACACCTGCGGTTGTTGCAAAATCAGTACTCTGTGTCCCTCCGCAAAGGAAAACATCACCTGAAATAGTCCCAACTCTTAACGAGTAATTTCCGTCAGAAGCAGAACCACCAAGATATGTTCCCCAGGTCATTGCAGACAAATCACTGGTTAGTTTAAAGGCAACACCATCTTGACCTCCGAAGTTAGTTGTACTATACGCTCCAGCAGTGGTTGGGAAATCTGTTGATAAGGTTGATGATGCAACAAAGACTTCATCTAAATCATTTACCACTACTTCTCCTCTAATATCATCACCGTAATTATACACGAGGTTAATGTTTAAACCGTCATTTCCAGTTCCACCAACAAATGTACTATGCATCAATGTTGTTCCTGTATTATTTAGCCTGAACACAACCATATCAGAACCTGTAGAGAAAGTGAGCGATCCTGCAACCACAGAAACAAAGGCTCCTCCATTAAAAGTTTGATCATATGCGCCAGTCGTAACTGGGAAATCGGCACTTGAAGTAGTAGCAAGCACCACCAAATTTCCAGAACTATCTACCACCATTGAATGAGGTATTTCTGTATTCGTCCCTCCTAAATAAGTAGAATAAAGTAGCGCTGTTCCGTCATCCGAAAATTTTGAAATGGCGAAATCGAATGTTCCACCTGCAAAAGTCGTTGAGTAAGATCCAACCACTGTGGGATAACCAATTGCAAATACAATTCCTCCGGCATACAGGTTACCTTGCTCATCATAAGTCGCGGTATAACCCCAGTTATCTGCAGTAGACCCAGTAAGCGTAGAAAATACCCACGTTGGATCAATGATTAATTTCTTAGTTACATCATATCCGTTTGGGAAGTTGAATGAGACCTTGCCATCACTCACAACAAATTCTGTTGGCACTTTAACTCTTTCGCCATTAACATCCTGAAAGGACACTGGTCTTAGTTCTTTAACGATACCATTGGATAGCTGAACGCTTAAAATTCCATTTTCCAAAGTCAGGCCATCCGCACCTTGATAATCAATATTTATTTGACTTGGATCTCCACCCGGAGCCACGATAAAATCGTACTTTAAGTTTTGGAATGAAGCATAAATCTCCATGTCAATGTTATCGTATAATCCTTTATAATTAACCAATCGATATCCTTTGGCTCCTGCCGCCCATTTACTCTGATCTGCTCCGAGCATATAATTGGCGACTCCTTCAACTTCATCTTTACTAGAAACGAATACATCTGGATTGGATCCTTCAAACACCATTGAATAAGCATGCATGTTCCATGATTCTAGGACATCTATTCCGTTTAAATAGTCTTCGCTAAAATTCCCGTGACGTCTTTGATAAAACTCTTCTAACTGATTTGGATCGTACATTTTAAATGTAAATCGATCTTTTTCCAAGTACATATCACCTACATGCAGGCGATTATGAAACAGTACATTCGAATTTAATTGCCCTTTATTTTCTCTGAATTTAAAGGTCTTATTTCCCTCATGAGCGTAAGAAAACCCAATAAGAAATAGTGAAAAACCAAGTAATAGTAGTTTTTTCATGGCGGCAGCTGGTTAGTTAGTTGGTATTAAATATAAGCCAAGAATATTATAATATGAACCCTTGAGCTAAATAGACTTAATTCAATACCAATAAGTTGCACGCAAAATCAGGATTTTTAGTCCTTAGAAAATCAAACTTTCAATTATAAAATACGACTGGTTAACTTCCTCCGAACTCCATTAAATAGGCCTTCAGGAATGGAGATAAATCTCCGTCTAAGACCTTATCGGGATCATTCACGGTAAAGTTCGTACGATGATCTTTGACCCTTCTATCATCCAGCACGTAACTTCGAATCTGAGAACCCCATTCGATTTTCATTTTGCCAGCTTCAATCTCATCACGAGACTCTTTTCGTTTTCTTAATTCAGCTTCATACAATTGAGACTTTAACAATTGCATTGCTTTTTCTCTATTTCCCAGCTGTGATCTGGTTTCTGTATTTTCAATTACAATGCCCGATGGTGCGTGACGTAGCCTCACTCCAGTCTCCACTTTATTTACATTTTGACCACCTGCACCTCCTGATCTGAAAGTATCCCAACTAATATCTGCCGGGTTTATTTTAATATCAATAGTATCATCAACAGAAGGATAAACGTAAACTGAAACAAAGGACGTCATTCGTTTCCCTTGGGCGTTAAACGGACTTACTCTAACTAATCTATGAACTCCGTTTTCTCCTTTCAGATAACCAAAAGCGAAATCCCCTTCAAACTCTAAAGTCACCGTTTTGATTCCCGCGACATCTCCTGCTTGATAGTTTAGTTCTTTAACCTTGTACCCATTCTTTTCTCCCCACATTAAGTACATTCTGAGCAGCATTGCACCCCAATCACAACTTTCTGTTCCCCCAGCTCCTGCGGTTATTTGAAGTACAGCTCCAAGATTATCTTCTTCAGCGGAGAGCATGTTTTTAAATTCAAGCTCCTCCAACACAATTATCAAATCCTGATAAACCGTATCTATCTCCTCTTCAGTGGCTTCACCTTCTTTATGAAATTCAAGAAGCACAGACAAATCATCAAGAGCCGTTTTCACGGTATCATAAGACTTAGTCCAGTATTTTTTTTGTTTGATTTTTTTCAACAGCAACTCAGCTGCTTTGGGATCATCCCAGAAATTCGGATCCAAAGATTTTAATTCATCTTCTTCTATTTCCATCAACTTATTGTCGATGTCAAAGATACCCCCTCAACGCCTGAAGGCGTTCTGCCACTTTCGCGACTTGATCTTGATTAATCATGAAGGCAAATATAACATTTGCCTATTGTTTTTTCTTATTCCCTTCTAATACTTTACATAAATCATCAACGTAAGACTTTGCCGATTGCCAAGGCCGAACAAAAGACTCTTTGACCACAACCGAATCACGATCATACCAAACCCGATAATCACACAAGTGACTTTTTCGACCACAGTCGCGATAAATCAGTGTTCCAGAGATCGGGTAGTTCTTATAGAACTTCCGTTTATACTCATGAATTCTTTTGCCTTCAATTTCGACTTCTACTCCCGAATAACATTTTGTCATGAAGATAGTCGGGTCATTTTCCTTCAAACATTTCGTGATTGGTGCTGACAAATGTTTATTCATCATTGCCCTAAACTCATCTTGCGTCACCGTATCGTATGCTACTTCCTCATCCAAGAACACTTCTGTAGCCCCTCCATAATTTACTTTGGTCTCATACCCTGAACTCAGCATTATAAGACCAACTGACAATATTCCGATTATTAATTTCATAGCCACTTTATTTAACATGAACTTAATTGATGTTAAGTAACATCACAAGATGGAATTAGTAAACTAGTTGTTTGAGCAAGTCAAATGCGCAACTAGGAAAGGGTCCATGGTTCAGATTCAAGCATTTCCCATATTAAGTCAGATTCAAACCCTCTAGAAAAACAGTAATTCGCCACCTTTCCTTTTCGATCATAATCACTGTATTTTTCAGCTAAATTCCACTTTCGAATTATGATCTCTTGCAAGGTTGTCAAGTATAGATCTTCATCGATTTCCTTCATTCCTAATTCAATGCATTTAGCTGAAACCCTTTTCTCCTTGAGTTTTTGAGAAATTTTAATCCGACCCCATTGTTTGATTTTAAATTTTCCAGAAACAAAGGATCTTGCGAAACGCTCTTCATTTAAAAAGTCCTCCCGCATCAAATCAATCATCATCAGGTCAATTGTGTCATTCAACAAACCGAACGATCGTAATTTTGTCAATACTTCGGAGTGGCAGCGGTCCTGATAAGCACAGTACTTCTCGATTTTTAGTCGAGCACTTTCCAAACTATATACTCTTTCTCCCATTGACTCCTGTAAGTTAATTAAACAGCTAGTTTTGTGCACTGATTGGAGAATAAAAAAGCTATACGAACATTAATTGCTGCCAACACGGTGTCGCATTTTGCACAAGGAGTTTCCATGATGGCGATACCTTGGTATTTCATCAATCACCTTGATGCTAAAGAAGCTTACAACCTAATTTTTGTATTGGTAACGGCATTAACTTTCTTTTGGAGTCCATATGCAGGGACCATCGTAGACCGGTATCCTCGAAAAAATGTACTGATCATTTTAATGTCGGTTGGAATGGCATTTTTATTTGCTTCTTCCTGCTATGGCATGGCAACAGGAGAAGTTATTATGTGGCCTTTGGCCGTTGTATTTGGATTTACCATCTTAAACTACAACTTGCATTTCCCCGCTCTATATGCCTGGACGCAGGAAATGACAACTTCTAAAAATTACGGAAAAGTAAATTCAGTTCTAGAAATCCAAGGGCAAGCAACTACGATGTTGGCTGGTGGTGTTGGGGTATTTTTATTGCAAGGAATGGGACCATCAGACTTTGCCTCATTTGGTATTGAGACTACTTTAAACATTAAAGCTTGGACCATATATGAGATCTTTCTAATGGATGCTATTTCATATTTAATCGCCATCATACTGATCTCAACTATTCGCTATCAGCGAGCAGAAGAATCTATAATTGATAAAGAAAAGATCCTCGCTAGGTATAAAAACGGAATTCGATATTTTAAAACGAATACTCACGTCTTTAAATTTGGTGCTTTCGCCTATGCAGTATTCGTGGTCTTGATTGTTCATGCCATCTTTTTACTTCCAATTTACGTGAAAGAACATCTTCAGGAAAATGCTAGGGTATTTGCCATTTCAGAAGTTTGCTACACGATTGGCGCTTTGTGCGCAGGAATATGGATTAGACGCATTTTCAAGAAAGTTCATGCAGTAAATGGCGTATTAGTTCTGATGGTTTTATGCGTTTTGGTACTTCTTTCTCTCGCCTTTACTCAACATTATCTGGTGCTGTTTCTAGTAAGCGCATTATTTGGACTGTCTAATTCTGGGGCTCGAGTTTTAAGAATCACTTATTTATTTGAGCACGTTCCAAATAACACAATTGGTAGAGTGGCCAGTGTTTTCCAGGCCTTAAATATTGGAGCAAGGTTAGTACTTGCACTATTGTTTATGACACCATTTGTTCTTGAAAACATCGCAACTGCTTATATAATTGAAGCAGTTTTTGTGTGCTTTTGCATGATCCCTCTATTGATAGGAAGGAAAGCAATTATAAAAGCTAAACCTTAAATCTAGATTGAAATCTCGTCTGGTAAATCCTCAAACTCATACTGAAGTATTGGGAATTTAGCAGATCCTTTAACCGTAATCTTTTTCGTGTAGTTTTTCTTCCATTTTCGATGAAGTGACGAAGTCAATCCTTTCTTAATGTAGGCTTCTACAAAAGGATGAACCATCAATGAAATTTCTTTCATGTTCTTCTCCTCCGTTAAGTATCTGATGTTATTTTCAATTTCATCAATTACTAAAATGGTGGCGGTTACCTCTCCTGTTCCTTTACAAGATGGGCAAACTTCTGCTGTCTTGATTTCAGTTTCTGGTCGAACACGTTGTCTCGTCAATTCAACAACACCAAACCTACTTGGAGGTAGGATGTTGTGCTTCGCACGGTCATCTTTCATTGCCTTTCGGAAATGCTCGTGCAACAACTTGTTGTTTTTACGCTCGTGCATATCAATGAAATCAACGGTAATGATTCCACCCATATCGCGAAGCTTTAAAATTCTTGCGATCTCGGTTGCCGACTCTAAATTCGTTGCTAATGCATTTGCTTCTTGATCAGTGGCTCCTTTACGGTTCCCACTATTCACGTCAATAACATGCATTGCTTCCGTATGCTCAACAATTAGGTAAGACCCAGTAGGCATCGATACTTTTCTACCGAATGAAGCTTTAATCTGGTGATTAATTCCATGATTATCGAAGATCGAAATTCGTCCACTGTAGTTCTTTACGATTTTGCCTTTACCTGGCTCAATCTGCTCTACGTATTCTCTAATCTCATCTGCAAGTTCCGCATCATTAACAGTAATCCCACTGAAATCAGTCGTCAACAAATCTCTTAGGATTGTTGTAGTACGATTCATTTCACCTAAGATTCGCTTTGGAGCTTTACCATTACGAAGTCCTTTGTGCAACTTCTCCCAGTTCTCAACCAAGGTTCTTAAATCCTGATCAAGTTCTGCAACCTTTTTGTTTTGCGCAACGGTTCTGATGATTACGCCAAAGTTCTTTGGCTTAATTGAGTTCATCAATCGTCTTAAACGATCGCGTTCTTCATCGTCCTTAATTTTCTGTGAAATCGAGATCTTATTAGAAAACGGAACTAGCACTACAAACCTACCTGGAAGTGTGATTTCTGTGCTTAGTCTTGGTCCTTTAGACGAGATTGGTTCTTTTGCAATTTGCACTGCAATAACCCGATTAGAAGATAGAATATCTTTAATCTTTCCGTCCTTATTAAGGTCTTTCTCTTTCTTGAAATTGGCTAAATCTTGGGTCGTAATCTTCCCATTAATAGATCCTTTAACCCATTTATCGAATGACCTGAATTGAGGCCCTAAGTCAAGATAATGAAGGAATGCGTCTTTCTCATATCCTACTTGGACAAAAGCCGCATTTAAATTCGGTACTACTTTTCTGACTTTACCTAAGTAAATATCACCTACACTGAAGTCGTTGTTACCTGATTCCTCATGGAGTTCAATCAGTTTTTTATCTCGCATTAACGCGAGCACAACCCCAGTATCAGTAGAATTAACAATTAATTCATAGCTCACTGGTGAATATGTTTAAAATGCCAAAAGTTGCATACTATAAAAGCACACAACTGACTGGACTACAACAAAACCTAAAAGAAAATTATTTTTTCTTCTTGTGTCTGTTCTTTCTCAAACGTTTCTTACGCTTGTGAGTAGCCATCTTATGTCTTTTTCTTTTTTTACCGCTTGGCATACTAGTTAGTTTAAATATCTATAATTCGTTAAACAGTCTTCTGCGGAATACCCGCAACAATTAGTACTGTTTATATTACTTTACGTCTACTTTATCTTTAATTCTCTCAGCAAAAGTTTTTGCTGGCTTAAAGTAAGGTATGTTATGAGCAGGTATGTTGATAGTCGTATTTTTTGAAATATTTCTACCTGTTTTCGCTGCTCTTGTCTTAATTACAAAGCTCCCAAATCCTCTTAGGTAAACATTCTCACCCTTCTCTAAAGATTTTTTTACTGAACTCATGAATGCCTCTACAGTTGCTTGTACAGCAATCCTTTCTACACCCGTCTTATCTGAAATCTCGTTTACTATCTCCGCTTTCGTCATCCCTTAATTCTTTTCTATTCAAATACTTACATTCAAAATCTGGGCTGCAAAGGTAACGGAATTCTTTTCCTAGAAAAACAATCCTGCATTTATTTTTGTTTTCTTCATTCTAATTAGGATTTTTACCTCCGATTCAATGGATTTTAAAACTCAAATAATAGACTGGTATACAGTACATAAACGTGATCTTCCTTGGCGAAAAACCAAAGATCCATATCAAATATGGCTGTCGGAAATAATTTTTCAGCAGACCAGAATTGAGCAAGGATTGGCCTATTTTTTGAAATTTATTGATCATTATCCAACCATTTTTGACCTTGCAAAAGCTTCTGAAGATGAAGTATTGAAAGATTGGCAAGGACTGGGATATTATTCCCGCGCCAGGAATCTTCATTTTACAGCAAAACACATTGTCTCCGAATTTGACGGGGTATTTCCTAAACGCTTCGAGGATATTCTGAAGCTAAAAGGAGTTGGAGAATACACGGCCAGCGCAATCGCATCCTTTTGTTTCGATCAGCCTCATGCTGTGGTGGATGGCAATGTTTATCGAGTCTTAGCTAGAGTATTTGGAATAGGAACTCCAATTGACAGCACTGTTGGGAAGAAGGAATTTAAGCTTTTGGCAAACGAGCTGCTATCTAAAGAAGATCCTGCAACCTACAATCAGAGTATCATGGAATTCGGAGCGCTTCAATGTAAGCCGGTCTCACCTGATTGTGCGATTTGCCCACTAAATGAATCGTGTGTAGCACTGGCTTCCAATAAGATAAAAGAATTGCCATTTAAAGAGAAGAAAACTAAACAACGAAAACGATTTTTCGAATACTTCATAATTAGTGATGAGGATGAAGTTGTTGTTAACCATCGGACCGGTAAGGATATCTGGCAGCATCTTTACGATTTCCCGTTAATTGAAAATAAGAAGCATGAAAGTTCGGCCTTAGTGTTAGAACAACTTAAATCCAAACTTGATGTTACGTTCACGGTGAAATCGGAATCCGTTGCGGTAAAGCACATCTTGAGTCACCAAATATTGACCGTTCGATTCTGGCAAATCAAAGCACCTCATTCCTTTGCCTTAAACGAAAATGAGAAGGTTATTAAACTGGCAAACATCCAAGAACTAGCCTTTCCGAAAGTAGTTGAAAATTATCTCGACTTGCTGTGATTTCATTTTCCGCTTTGGCTATCTTTGTGCTATGGCAGGAAGTGTAAACAAAGTGATTCTTATTGGGAATTTAGGAAAAGACCCAGAAGTAAAATATTTAGAAGGTGGTACCGCAGTTGCAAATTTTTCCATTGCTACTTCGGAAACCTATAAAAATAGAAATGGTGAATTGACAACTTCTACCGAATGGCACAACATTGTGGTATGGAGAAAACTAGCCGAAATCACAGAAAAGTATCTCAAAAAAGGGAATAAAATTTACATCGAAGGCAAAATGCGAACAAGGTCTTGGCAAGATCAAGATGGAAATACGCGTTATACTACTGAAGTCGTTGCAGACAATCTGACGATGCTTGGTGGTAAAAACGACAACGCTGACGCAAGTAATTCGAAACCAGAAGCTAATAATTCCGTAGAAAAGCCAAAAACCGACTTTGCAGCCGGAAATGAAGAAGATGATTTACCTTTCTAAACAACCAGAATACATTCAATCCAAATCAAACCAATCCTGTTGAATTTGGACCCTTCGAGTTTTATGCCTGAACAGGGCCTTCTAGTGATTTCGCAAACGAGCTACTTTGGCTTGGCATTATCTTGCATTATGATGGTAGTGCTTTTAATTTGTTCTGCCTTAATCTCCGGATCGGAAGTTGCTTTCTTCAGTCTTTCACCTACGGATTTGACCAATCTAACAAACTCGAAATCAAAATCTTCGGATCGTATTTTGAAACAAATCAATAAACCCAAAGATCTCTTAGCAACGATTCTGATTGCCAACAACTTCATTAATGTGGCAATCGTAATCTTATCTACCTATATACTTGATGCTGTTTTCGATTTCGAAAAAATGTCGGCATGGCAAGTAGGGTTAATTGAAATTGGCTTGGTTACCTTCATTATTTTGTTGATTGGAGAAGTGATCCCCAAAGTATACGCTACTAATAATGCAATACGATTGGCTCGAATCATGTCTTTACCTCTGGTTTTGTTGAAGAAGATATTTTATCCAATCGCAATTTTATTGGTAAACGGAACTTCGTTTATTGATGCCAGGATTAAGAAAAAAGGAGGGGATGTCTCAGTAGATGATCTTGAAAATGCTTTGGAACTTACCGACAAGGCGGAACGGACTTACGATGAGCAAAAAATCTTAGAGGGTATTGTAAAGTTTGGAAACACAGATGCCAAGCAAATAATGAAACCTCGCATGGATGTCACCGCTATCGAAGAAGGAACTCCTTTTGAAGAGATCGTAACCATTATAGTAGAATCAGGTTATTCAAGAATACCAGTCTTTAAAGAATCCTTGGATAAAATTACCGGAATATTATATGCTAAAGATTTGATTCCTCATCTGCAAACGGATGGATTTAAATGGGAAGATATAACCCGTAGTCCAGTATATGTTCCTGAAAACAAGAAGATTGATGACTTGCTTAGAGAGTTCCAAGATTCAAAAGTGCACATTGCAATCGTAGTTGATGAATATGGAGGATCTTCAGGAATAGTCACCCTAGAAGATATTATGGAAGAAATTATTGGTGACATCTCAGATGAATTTGATGATGACGATGTGGTTTATTCCAAAATCAATGAACTTACTTATGTGTTTGAAGGAAAAACGCCATTAAATGACCTGTATCGAGTGTTAGGGATTGAAGGTGAAGTGTTCGAGGAAAACAAAGGAGAATCAGATACTATTGCTGGTTTCTTGATTGAAAGGGCAGGTAAAATTTTAATGAAAAACGAAAAAGTTCAATTTGACAACTATACATTTACTATTGAAGCTTCGGATCCGAGAAGAATAAAACAAGTAAAAGTTGAGATCAAAGAAAAGGCAAAGGAAAATGAGGATTAAAGTAGCTTTAGGATTAGGCATTGTTTTATTTATTTTGACTCTTGTATCATGTGGGTCAGACGAAACCGCGTATCCTAGACCTAGAGGATTTTATCGAATAGATTTTCCGGAAAAAAAATACGAACGTACGGCAGAGAACTTGCCATTTTCGTTTGAAAGACCAGTTTATTCAAATTTACAAGGAACAAAAACTGATGGAGCCCAATTCCAAACCAACGTTCAGTTTGGCTGGTATAACGCAACGTTGTATTGCTCATACAAAGAAGACACGAGCCTAGTAGAACACGTATCATTTGCAAAGAAGATGGCTTATGAACACCAGCGAGTAGCTCGAAGCATTGAAGAGGTTCCTTTTTTGAACAAGGAAGATCAAGTATATGGTTTACTTTATGAAATTCAGGGCGATCAAGTAGCTAGTAACTATTCATTTTACCTGATGGATAGCGTAAATCGATTCTTTAGAGGTTCTTTTTACTTTAACGAAACGCCCAATGCAGATTCCCTTCAGCCGGTATTAGACTTCTTAAAAGAGGACCTAGACCACCTCATCCAATCGTTCAGGTGGGAAACCGCAAACTAACAATAAACTACCTTTTGCAAGATAGTTTGCCCCTATAACTATCATGTTTAGTATATTGTACGTGCATCAATTAAACTTAACAAAAATGAAACTGTTTTTATCAGTCTCGCTACTTACCCTATCGTTTTTCACATTTGCCCAAAGCCCAGTATTAACTTCGCCTGAACTTGAAATGTTTTCAGCCGAAGAACTTTTAAATCAAGGTCCAAATTATATAGACGCTCAAGGAATTGAGCTTACAGATCAAGATTTCGAAGATTTCTTCAACGAATTCAAAACAAAAAGCCAAAAATACAGTCGAGCAAAAATTCACTTGAATGGAAAGAGAGACCTGCTGCTATTAGCCAAAAATGGTGTTGCTGTATCTCATGGTAAACATAAGTCCGGAGTTTTTTACGAATCAGACTTTTCTGAAAACGAACTTAACATAGCACGTGCGCTTGGATTAACAGTAGATATCTTAATAGATGATGTTAAGAAATATTATGTTGAACAAAATCAGCCTGGTTTTGAAGGGAAATCGGATGAAATAAAGAATTTAACCTGCAGTGGAGCTGGTGGTGGTTCTTCTGACTACGTTACGCCAACCAACTGGAGTTTAGGCTCTATGGGCGGTTACTTCACTTATGCTGAATTTCAAACCCACTTAGATAATATGGCCGCGCTTTACCCAACATTAATTACGGCTAAAGCACCAATAAGTACATTCTCTACAGAAGAAGGACGACCAATTTATTGGGTAAGAATGTCTGACAATGCGAATACCGATGAAGCTGAACCAGAAATGCTTTATTCTTCAATTCATCATGCGAGAGAACCGGCATCGATGTCACAATTAATCTATTACATGTGGTATCTTCTTGAAAACTATGGTACTGATCCAGAAATTACAGCCATTCTTGACAATACAGAACTTTACTTTGTGCCATTGGTTAACCCTGATGGATATGTATACAACGAAGTAAATGATCCCTCTGGAGGAGGAATGTGGAGAAAGAATAGAAGAAATAATGGTGGTGGAGACTTTGGAGTTGACAACAATCGAAACTATTCTTATCAATACGGAACAACTGGTGTAAGTTCAGATCCTGGAAATGATACTTACAATGGCACTGGCGCTTTTTCAGAAGTGGAAAATCAAGCGATGAAATGGCTATCAGAGCAAAGAGAATTTGTAATGGCGTTAAATGCTCACACATCTGGCGATTTACTTCTTTATCCATTTGGATATAACCCAGTATTAACTGCTGATAATTCAACTTACCAAGCGATATCAGCGCTTATGGTGGAAGAGAATGGATTTACTAACATGCTTTCTGCAGATCTATATCCTGCATCAGGAGATTCAGATGATTGGGGATATGCAGAGGTTTCTACGCATGACAAAATATTTTCAATGACTCCAGAGATTGGACCTTCATTTTGGCCATCATCAGCATCTATTGAAGGCATTTGTAAAAGCACAATTCACATGAACATGACTGCAGCTCATTTGATTACGAATTATGCGAAAGTGAACGATCTGAATCCAGCACTATGGAATAATTTAAGTGGATTTGCTAAATACGACATTCAAAGATTGGGACTTCAAGACCCAGCAGATTTCACGATTACGATGACTGGAATTACTAACATTACTTTTAGTGGTGGACCAAATTTGCACAATGGAATGACCATGCTGCAAACTGATCTTGATTCGATGGCTTATACATTAAGTGGTGGAATTGTAGATGGCGATCCAATTAAATATGTGATAAGCATGAACAACGGCCAATTTACAACCTCGGATACGATCAACAAGATTTACGGAAATGGAACCGTAATTTTTGTAGATGACGCGTCAAGTATGGGCAATTGGACAAGCGGTGATTGGAACACTACAAGTTTAGAATTTTATTCTCCTTCTAGTTCGATAACCGATTCTCCTGGAGCTGGAGCGAGATATAGCAACAATGCAAATTACGTGGTTAACTTGGATAATACAGTTGATTTAACGAATGCAATTGCGGGTAACTTAACGTTCTGGGGTAAATGGGAAATTGAACCTGCATATGATTATGTGCAGCTTCAAGTATCTACAGATGGCGGTTCCTCATGGATACCACAATGTGGATTGTATACTGGGCCTGGATCATCGAACCAAGATCCAGGACAACCTTTATGGGATGGAATGCAGTTAACTTGGGTTCAAGAGGAAATTGATTTAAGCGATTATTTAGGTCAAATAGTAGAATTTAGGTTTCAATTAATTAGTGATGGTGGAGTTAGAGAAGATGGTTTCTATTTTGATGATTTCGAAGTAACAATTATCAGTGCACCAGATGGAATTGGTGAAAATTTCGAAGATCCGTTCAGCATTGGTCAGAACATGCCAAACCCGTCAAAAGGAAGCACCTTTATCAACTATGATCTGCCGAGTGGAATTCAAAAGGCAAGTTTGATAATCACCAACAGCGTTGGTCAGATTATTAGCAATACTAGTTTAAATTCTGTTGCAAAAACAATAGAAGTTAGTACTAGAGATCTAAGTATTGGTACTTACCTGTATTTCATTGAAGCTGATGGAATGCGATCTGCATCTAAGCGAATGGTAATTGCTGAATAACTTATAAAACTTTAAGAATCTTAAAAGTTTTACCGTTGACGACTCCAACATCACCTGCTTTTTTACCTATAAAAGCTTGACCAACCGGTGTTGCTGAAGAAACGATGAAATAATCTTCGTTTTCAATATTGGTTTTACCTCCACTAATTGCAATGAAAAAATTGCCTTTATCAGTTTTAACAACAGCGCCTAGACTAACCACAGTCACAGATTGATTTGGGTCTATCTGGCGAAGAACACTTTTAAGCTTCTTAGCTGCAGTTAGGTGCTTTGAATTGTTCTCTGTTTCCAATTGAGCCATGGCCCTTCCGGTCTCATGTTTATCGCCAGCAGAACTTTTCGTTTCATTATTTGCGCCAGACTGGGCCTCAGAAATAGCATTTGAAAAACGAGTAATTCGCTCGGAAACGTATGCGTCACAATAATCGAATAGTGCCTTCTTAAGCATAGGTTAGTAATCGTTATACCTGTTCCATAAATTGGTTTTCAACCCAACGTACAGATAATGATTTGACTCATAAGCGATTCCACTTTTCCGCTCCCTAAACACATGACCAACTTCTACCCGCATATTTAATTTTTCGCTAACTAAATATGACACCCGTAGGTGGTGAAAGATCACCAATGTTTTAGCCCCTTGCACCGTTGTATGGCCATAATTATAAGGCCTGTTAGAATATGATTGAAAAATATTTCCTCCATAAGAGATAGATGGAATTGAGTCTTCTCCATGAAGCCCTACGCTAAACTGTTCTTCAAAAATCCATTTTGAATTCCGATAAGTAACAAAGTTAACCCACTCCCAATAATTGGATCCATACGGGTGTGCTAAAGAGCCATTATCATGTCCGTAATTCTGAACTTCTGCACCATGAGAGTATGTATACGGTCGCACAGCTGACAACTCAGACTGCACATCCAAACCTGGTATTATATCATACGACTTTACACCAATCTGAACACCATATTTATTGGCCCACCATCCAGAATCAGCTTTAATCTCAGCAAGCAAAAATTCGTCCAAGACAAACTGAGAATATAGTTTCGTCTTTTTGCCAACGTTTACACTCAAATTCAATCCCATTAAAGCATTATCTGCAGATCCTTGTTGAAATTCAACAGGCCTATAAAACACAATTGGATTTAAATAATTAAACTCAAACCCTCTGTCTAATAATGTATCCTTGGCCTGCCATACAATTGATTCAAAGATTCCCAAGTTCACTCGCTTAGAAATACTCCAGTCTAAATAATGAGTAGCTGTATACTTACCTCTGAATTTAGATGGTGAGTCTTCTACACCGTAAATATGACGTTGTTTGGTATATAAGTTTACGTACTTAATATTCCAGAAACTTGTGGTTAGCTTCACATAAGGATAATTATTAGCTACATCGCTTAATAATAGTGAACGATAACCGTCTCCAATAAAGTTCTTGCCATTTCCTACTTGCAGTGCAAAGAACTTCCCAGCTTTGTAATGCAATGACCCTTGAAACTGATGATAGCCAAAGGCATCCCCAATTCTTGTTACCCTTCCAAATGAAGGCGCTACGCCCAACTGGCTCATTGAGGAGTCTATGAAAGAAGGTGCATCAGTATAGTTGTATAGATAATTTGCTTCTATGTTGAGTTTGTTTTTCAAGTTAAAACTCAACCCAACACCAGCACCGCCTCGATACGACAAGGCCGATTCCGTTTGGTTAAAGTCCATCCCTACTTCAAGATCCGTTAAGACCGAAAAGTCAAGTTTATTAGGTTCTACTGCTACCCAATTACTATCAATTTTCTTAAGAATTGAATCCACGAAATTTTCCTTTAAAAAAGGCCGTATGGATGAATTCGTACCGGTGTACATGTTGTACTTTTCCAATGTACGCTCAGCGTAACGATGCATTGGAATATTTCCAACCCCATTTTGGCTATAAAATCCAAAGGATAATAGCAAAACAAATATGGTAAAGTATGCTTTCAATTTTTAACCTTCTTGGGCCTGAAAACTAGAAGAATCAGAAGAGTTAACCCGACCGCTATCCCTACAGAAACGAAAAAACTAATGGTTGCATTGTCTTGAGCAAAGTAAATTGAGGCCGCTACAACAACAACATTGAACGTATAGAGCAATAAAACCGTCTTTTTATGACTTAATCCACATGCAATTAATCGATGATGAATGTGGTTCCTATCAGCCGAAAATGGTGAATTTCCTTTAAGTGCTCTAACTGCGAATACTCTTAATGTATCCACTAACGGATAGACCACTACGGACATTGCAAATACTGGCGTTGGGATTTTAGCCAACATTCCCATGCTTTCTCTTACCCGAGATTCATCTTCATTGATCATACTAATGGCCAATACTGATATGATGGCCCCAATAACCATGGAGCCCGAGTCTCCCATGAAAATTTTTGCCGGATTAAAATTAAATACTAAGAAACCAAGCAGGGCTCCTGCTAATATCATTGCCAAAAGAGCTAGCGGTACATTTCCGGTATAATAAAACCATCCTGCAAACATGCATGAATTAATCAAACCTATCCCGGCTGCCAAGCCATCTACCCCGTCTATAAGGTTATAGGCATTTACCACTACGATATAAACAAAAACAGATAAAAGAACACCTTGCCATTCCTCGAAAAATTCCCCAATACCGAAAATGCCGTGCATCCCCTCGATCTTTATTCCACCCATCATTACTAGAATAAAACCAACTAGCATATGGGCAACTAATTTCTTTAGGGGTGCTGTACCAATGATATCATCCTTTACTCCAACAAAAAACAATAAGATTAAACACGCGGTGAGATACTTAAATGTGGTTAGGGCTTCTTCAATGTAGTAATAGCCATCGGTGCTATTTTCGTTATTCGAATAATTATCGGGGAACCACAGTGCATATGAGAACAACACGGCCCCGAAGATGATAATACCGCCAATGGTTGGAATACTTCTCCTGTGTATTTTCCGATCTTCACTCGGTTCATCCACTAAATGTTTGAGTTTGGCAACTTTTATCAATGACGGTGTTGTCAATAGAACAATAAAAAATGCGGTTACAAACCCTAATATGATTGTATTTTCTGCCATTTAGAAATCGTAATATAAGTTATTCAAGTTGGTTCTCATTCCCACCGAAATAAAGGTGGAGTTAGTAACTCTAGATTTTTCGGCATGTACCCGATTTCTAATACTAATAAACCCAGTTAAATTAGTTTTAATGTTAAACCGATGCCCTACATACAATTCCTGCACATTATTGTAAATTTTCCTGGCATCGTCCATGTCACCAGCTGCTACTTCATCAGCATATAAAAGATTGTTACTATAGCCCTCGCCAATTGAGTTTATGATACCTGAAGAAACCTTCAGTTGAGCAAAGTATTTCTTTTTCTCATAATAAGCGATGCCAACAAACTCTGTAAAATTCGCACCAAATGGATGTGCCATTGGAGCACTCATATGACTCCATGTTTGAAGCGCGTCTGTTTCTGAGGTGGTGTAGGTATAAGGCAAGGCATGATTAAGCTCAAACTGAAGATATAGATTGTCAATTCCAAATGAATTAAAAGACTTGACACCTCCCTGAAACCCAAGTTTAGATTCTGCCGGATTATCAATCAATACCTGACCATACAGTTGTACTTTCTTAGCAATCTGATAGGATAAATTAACTCCTAATACCACGTTATTTTCACTTTCAAATCCATTTAATGCCAATGAAGTTCCAAGTATTGGCGAGTATGCCGAGAAATGCAGCGGCACCGTCCCAACAGAATCTACATAACTTCTAAATAATCCTCCTTCGAAGATTCCAATTTCAAATTTTGAGTTTGGCTTAAATGTTAGGTAATGCAGGTTGCCAAATTTCTCTTTAAAAGTTGCCTCAGGAGTGGTAGCTTCAGGTAATCGAATTACAGATGAAAGTTGTGTGAATGTTGAAGAATATTGAAATTTTCCTTTTCCAAAATTCCATGTAGACTTAATATAAGGGTGGTTAAAAGAATAATCGGATAAAATCATACTGCGGTATCCATTTCCTACAAATTGTTTTCCATGCCCTAATTGAAAATTTAAATTCTTCCTTGGACTATAGGATAAGTAGCCCATAGTAACCCCAAAATCCAATATGTCAGCTCCGTTTGTGGAAACTTTAACTCTTCCTTCACTTGGCAACGTGCCTGTTTGAGTTGCATACTCTGCAATATACCTTGGCATTTTAGCCTGATTCTCATAGATGAATGTTTCAAACGAAAAATTCGAATCTAAATCCACTTGAATTCGAAGTGCTCTCGAATTTCTCACCATGAATCTAAGCGTATCGCTGATGTCATGCCCCCCTCTGAAATTCCCGAGTGGATCAATCGTTATTCTATAATCTTTCCCTTTGATAATAAATAAACTCTGTTGCCATAATTTCTGAGTGAACGTGTAGTAGTAGAGCCCAGAATCTATCATCTCCTTTGGCGCCTCCTTAATACCAACCATAGACTCAATGTATGGTCGCATAGAGCCATGGGCAAGCGTATCATTCGTCAACAACTGCTCCTGAAATTGATAGTTTAGCTCATGATTTAACGGTAAATTTTTGGTCTGTCCTATCGAAATGACCGAAATGAAGAAACTAAATATGAGTATTTTAAATCTCAACAGTTAGGTTAATTGGCTAAAATGGTTTGACTCTATTAAACTTGAATAAACAGAACGAATCCCAGTTTCGAGATCAATAGAATATTTCCACCCCAAATTATTTATACGATTTACATCCATTAATTTTCTTGGGGTTCCGTCTGGTTTGCTCGTATCGAAAGTTAATTCACCTTCAAAGCCAACAATATTCTTAACCAAGAGGGCCAAATCTTTTATACTAAGGTCTTCACCTGAACCAATATTCACAAAGTCCTTACCTGAGTAGTTCATCATTAGAAAAAAACAGGCCTGGGCTAAATCATCCACATGTAAAAACTCTCGTTTCGGAGATCCTGTACCCCAAATTTCAACAGATTCTTGGTTCGATTCTTTAGCCTCGTGGAACTTTCTAATCAACGCAGGTAGTACATGGGAATTCTTTCTGTCGTAGTTATCGTTTGGCCCATACAAATTGGTTGGCATGGCTGATATAAAATCACAATTATACTGGTCTCTATATGCCTCACACATCTTGATCCCTGCAATTTTAGCAATCGCGTATGGTTCGTTTGTGGGCTCTAACGTAGATGTAAGCAGATAATCCTCCTTTAGAGGCTGAGGTGCCAACTTTGGGTAAATACATGACGACCCTAAAAACAATAATTTCTTGACATTACTAGTGTAAGCGGAGTGAATAATGTTATTCTGAATCATTAAATTCTCATAGATAAACTGAGCTCTATAGGTATTGTTGGCAACAATTCCTCCTACTTTAGCAGCAGCCAAAAAAACATAATCTGGTTTTTCATTCTCAAAAAAATCAGCCACAGCTACTTGATTTCTTAAATCAAGCTCAGCTGACGTTCGAAAAATAATATTCGAAAATCCTTCGTTTTCTAACTTTCGAACCAAAGCAGACCCCACCATTCCTCGGTGACCAGCAACATATATCTTATCTCCTTTATTCATTGTAATCCATTACTTTATGACCTCCGTCTAACAGATATTTGTCTTTTCTAAATAAAGCTAAATCAGCTTTCATCATATCACTTACTAGAGATTGTAAGTCATGTGTATGTTTCCAACCTAATTCCTTATTCGCTTTTGAAGGATCTCCTACTAACAACTCAACTTCTGTAGGTCGAAAATATTTTGGATCTACCTCAACAATGACTTCTCCTGTTGCTTTATTCGTTCCTTTCTCATCTACACCAGTGCCGCTCCATTCGATTTCAATCCCTACTTCCTTAAAAGCCATGTTTACAAAATCTCGAACCGATACAGTTTCACCTGTGGCCAAAACAAAGTCATCGGCAACATCGTGCTGAAGCATTCTCCACATGCCTTCAACATAGTCTTTTGCATGTCCCCAATCTCTTTTAGCATCTATATTTCCTAGAAACAACTTTTTCTGCAGACCAAGAGAAACACGACAAGCAGCTCTAGTAATTTTTCTAGTCACAAATGTTTCACCTCTTAAAGGTGATTCATGATTAAATAGAATTCCATTACAAGCGAACATTCCGTAGGCTTCGCGATAATTTTTTACAATCCAAAAAGCATAAAGTTTTGCAACACCATATGGGCTTCTTGGATAAAAAGGAGTTGTTTCAGACTGAGGAACTTCTTGCACTTTACCGTAAAGTTCCGAAGTAGATGCTTGGTAAAACTTAGTCGTTTTCTCCAATTTAAGAATCCTAATCGCTTCTAGTATTCTTAAAGTACCCAAAGCATCTGAATTTGCCGTATACTCGGGAGTTTCGAATGAAACTTTAACGTGAGATTGAGCAGCCAGGTTATATATTTCATCTGGTTGAACCTCCTGGACTATCCGAATCATGTTAGTAGAGTCGGTTAAATCACCATAGTGTAGAAAAAAACGAACGTCTTCTTCATGTAAATCTTTATACAAATGGTCGATACGATCTGTATTAAAAAGTGAAGTTCTTCTTTTCACTCCATGTACCTCATACCCTTTGTTGAGTAACAACTCAGCAAGGTATGCACCATCTTGTCCGGTAACTCCTGTAATTAATGCCTTTTTCATTCTACTTTTCTTAACGGACAAATTTACTATTCCCTAGCTAGTTCACAAGAAATATATGACGACTAGGCCATTCTACTGGTTTAATACAAGTAAGATTCTGGGATTTATAGCAAATAATCAAATTCTTCTGTTAAATAATCATAATCACGTCAGACCAATCAAGCCTTTCCCTTACTTTGGATTTCAAAGTACTTTGATTATGCGAATTCCATTCTATCAATTAAGATGTAAGTTTCTCGAAAAACTCTTCGAGATATCTGTTTATTCCTACCGCCTGCTTTTCAAAAGGAAAAAAGAAGGTTGGGAAATTACGGTCTCAGATTTACGAAAATACGAAGTAGGAACACTTGGTAGGTCGTTGTACGTTTTCCTCCATCACAATGGATTTGAAGTTCAAAACAAACTAGAATCACATGATGTATTTCATGTACTTACCGAAACCGGAACTACGGTGCCGGAAGAAATCTCCATGCAATTCCGCCTATTCGCTTGCGGAAAAAGATCAATCTATGGTTCCATAACGATGGCATTAGGAGCTTTGGTGATCCCAGAAAAACATCAATTATATAGATCTTCCTATCGCATCGGAAAACGGATGGTTGATCTCTCAACCTGGGATTTAAAATCACTTCTTAACGAACCTATTAGTGAACTTAGAAAACAAATTTATCGGAAACATGAATTTCAGTCGCAATATGTAATTCAAAAATTGCGCTAAAATAATTCAAGGATTGACCTCTATGTCAAGTTAGATTGACTTAAGAGACTATAAACCAATTATTAAGCAATTCTTCACGGTTATAAACCATTTCTTTTTGCGTTGAATAGTCCATTAGATTCTTGCCTGCAGCATTGGCAATTCCATGACCTGCTGCAGTATCCCATTCCATAGTTGGAGCGAACCTTGGATAAACATCGGCTACTCCCTCAGCAACTAAACAGATTTTCAAAGAGCTGCCCATAGACACAACCTCTACTTCACCGTGTTCTGCTTTCAATTCATTAAAATAAGCTTCTGTTTCAGCCGACATATGTGATCTACTTCCTACAGCTCGAAAATTTCGGTCGCCTTTTGGAATCGGCAAATCAATGGTTTTTCCATTTTCTGTTTTTGTACAGCCACTTCCAACTAACCCCGAATACAACTGCTCTTTTACTGGCACATAGATGATACCCATGATCGGAACGCCCTTTTCAATCAACGCAATGTTAACGGTAAACTCACCATTTCTTTTGATAAACTCCTTTGTCCCGTCAAGTGGATCAACAATCCACAAACGATCCCAATCCTTTCTTTCCTCAAAAGGAATGGCTCTGCCCTCTTCACTTAGCACCGGTATATCAGTTTGGGTTAGAAACTCCATTATTGCTAAATGAGCGTTTTTATCAGCTTTTGTTAATGGTGAATTATCGTCTTTTGTTTCAACTCCAAAGTCATCCGAATTATATACTTCAATAATTGCTTCTCCGCCTTTGATTGCTGCTTGTTCAGCTAATTCTCTTAATTTCTGTAAAGTCATTTGCTTTTTTTACTATTTCTGTTTACTCCAAAATCTGATTTATACCATGCTCTTTCATGAAAGTAATACAGAGCCATTTTAATTACTGTCTCAGCTATGGCTACATACGTTGCTTTCTGCACCGCGCTCTCATCTTCGTGAAAAAAAAGATATGCCAATAAAAAAGTCGTGGAAGAAGCAATGATTCTCCATGTAATTGTTTTGGCCAAGTGCCTCTTAAAAGAGACTTTAGTTTTTTCACTCATATCAATTAAAATTTAGCTTCCAAAAACCCAAAAGAAATTACTTTCCCGGCTTCTTTCGAAATAAAAAACCCCATACCGAAAACGATATGGGGGTACCAAATTATTAATTTTTCTAGTCAAAAATACGTTTGAATCTCGACTTAATAGCCACCTCCAGCTCCAGCAATTTTTTCAATTGGGTGCCATGTAGTCTTCATTTCAACAAAGTCTTCAACGTAGTATGGCGTGCTATGACAGGGATCCGAAGGATTCTTATAATCGTAAACCGACACTCTTTTAAGGTTTTCTACTGCTAACGTTTTAATTTGAAGAATATGGGCATCATCAGCTCCACAATACAGGAATCCATTGACATCCATGTGAGATGCCATATGCTCAATCAGCTCGTTTTTGTTTCCGGTAAGTATGTTTACTACTCCGCCTGGGACATCTGAAGAATTTAACACTTCTGCAAAAGTGATAGCGCAGAGGGGTTTATTTTCGGATGCCAACACCACACAAGTGTTAGCGCCAACCAAGACTGGCATTATACTAGAGACTAGCCCTAATAGTCCAGATTCTTCTGGCGCTACAACAGATATTACGCCCATACATTCAGGTGACGTAAAATTGAAATGTGCACTAGCCACCGGGTTAATAGAACAAAAAACCTGCGAAAACTTATCACACCATCCTGCGTAGTAAATTATGCGATCTACACTTGCCTCGACCTCTTTTTCTGCTTGGCTTTCAGTACTTCCTTGAAGCATTAACTCTTCAACAAACTGTGATTTTCTTCCCTCCAGCATTTCAGCAATCCGATATAAGATCTGACCTCGATTGTTTGCGCTTTTACTGGCCCATTTTCCGACACCTCCACGTGCCGCAACAACAGCATTTCTAACATCTTTCCTAGACGATAAACATATATTCCCTAACTGATTCTTACCATTCGCAGGGACGTAATATCTTCCTGACTCTGTTCTTGGGAAAGCCCCGCCAATATAAATCTTATACGTTTTTAAAACTTCTATTCTAGCCATCTTTTAAAATTTTAAATACGGTTTTAATCCTTGTAATCCGCCTTCTCTGCCGAAACCACTTTCTTTATAACCTCCGAAAGGCGATGTAGGATCAAATTTATTAAATGTATTTGCCCAAACTATTCCAGCTCTCATCTGAGAGGTCAGATTAAATATTTTCGAACCTTTATCTGTCCACACGCCAGCAGATAAGCCAAAAGGAGTGTTGTTTGCTTTTGAAATTACCTCATCAATTGTTCTGAATGTTTGAACTGCCAATACAGGTCCAAATATTTCCTCTTGAACTATCCTGCTCGACTGGGACACATCTGTGAATAATGTTGGTCTACACCAGTAACCTTTCTTTGGTAAATCACATGAATTTTGGTGCATCGTAGCACCTTCTTCTTTCCCGATCTTTAAAAACTTATTGATCGTAGCTAATTGCTCTTTTGAATTTATCGCTCCGATATCTGTGTTTTTATCTAATGGATCTCCAACAATTAATGATTCCATTCGATCTTTAAGTTTCCTTAATACCACATCTTTAACAGATTCTTGGATAAACAATCTCGAACCAGCACAACACACATGGCCTTGATTAAAATATATTCCATTAATGATTCCTTCAACCGCCTGATCCAACGGTGCATCCTCAAAAATGATGTTTGCTGCTTTCCCGCCTAGTTCTAAAGTTGATTTCTTATCTGTACCTGCAATAGCGTTTTGAATAATTTTCCCAACTCCTGTGGAACCAGTAAATGCTATTTTATTAATATCCGGATGGTTTACAATTGCAGCACCTGTTTCTCCGGCACCAGAAACAATATTTACAACACCATCGGGAATTCCTGAGTCTTTTATCACTTCCGCCAATTTATAAAGCGTTAAAGGTGTCGTTTCCGCAGACTTAATTACTACCGTATTTCCGGTAGCCAAAGCTGGTGCAATTTTCCACGAAGCCATTAATAAAGGGAAGTTCCATGGAATGATTTGTCCTGCAACCCCCAATGCCTCTAGTGTTCTATTCGGGAACGCGTATTGCAGTTTATCTGCCCAACCAGCATAATAAAAGAAATGTCCAGCGGCTAAAGGAATATCCACATCTCTTGATTCTCTAATCGGTTTCCCTCCATCTAAAGATTCAATAATTGCAAACTCTTTCGCTCTTTCTTGAATCAATCTCGCGATTCTGTAAATATATTTACCTCGCTCATTGGCTGGCATTTTGGACCAAACTTCGTTATAAGCTTTTCTTGCAGCTTTTACCGCTTTATCCACGTCCTTATTACTAGCGTCAGCAACTTTCGAAATTACTTTCTCTGTCGCAGGATTAATCGTGTCGAAATATTTACCTGACTCGGGTTTAACCCATTTGCCACCAATGAATAGATCGTACTGGTCTTTTATTTTGACATGAGCCGTCCCTTCAGGAGAAGGTGACAAATCCCATTTAGAATCAAATTCTAGTGTTGTTTTTCCCATATTTTAATCTTTTGAGAAGTAATCTTTAGATTGGTAAATTCCTGTTTTTTGTTTTTCGATCTGCATAAGCACATCATTCGCTAAGCTACTTGCTCCGAATCTAAACCATTCTTTACTTAGCCATGCATCTCCAAGTGTTTCTTTAACTAACATCAAATAATGCAGTGCCAATTTAGAATTTGAAATGCCTCCAGCTGGCTTCATCCCGATCATTATTTCGGTTGCATAGAAGTAATCTTTAATAGCTTCGAGCATTACACTGGTTACGGGTAATGTTGCTGCCGGACTTATCTTTCCAGTAGATGTTTTAATAAAGTCAGCACCCGCATACATCGCAATGTCACTAGCTCTTCTTACTTTATCCAAAGAACCTAGTTCACCGGTTTCCAAAATCACTTTTAATCTTGCTTTACCGCAAGCTTCTTTAACAGCGGCAATTTCGTCAAAAACGTAATTGTACTCTCCCTGATGAAAACGACCTCTGGAAATAACCATATCTACCTCATCCGCTCCAGCATCCACTGCTAATTTAGTATCGGAAATCTTCACTTCCATGCTTGACTGACCTGCCGGAAACGCAGTAGCCACAGACGCAACATTGATTCCACTTCCTTTTAAAGCTATTTTAGCCTGACTAACAAAATTTGGATAAACGCAAACAGCAGCAACCGTTGGTAAGTCCGGGTTTGACGTATGCAGGTATTTGGCCTTATTACAAAGCTGGTTTACTTTCCCCACAGTATCTGCTCCTTCTAAAGTCGTAAGATCGATCATGTTAAGTGCCATTTTCAGGCCTTGCATTTTTGATTCTTTCTTAATACTTCGACTCGTTATTCGACTTATTCTGTCGTTTACACCAACTTGATCAACTCTAGGAGATAACCTGAAATCAGGCAGGGTTTGAGCTTTAGATTTTCCCATAAACATATTAAATTAGACTTGGCTTGAGTGCAGCCTCAGGTCCATTGGACAGCAAATATAAGTAATCCTTTTCGCTTAAGTGTCGTGCTCTGTACTACTCAAAATCAGTAAACCCATGCGATATATTCTACATTCGTTTGCGCAAGGACGAACTTGGTAAGAACGATCTTTAGTTATTTCGATTATTGTCTACATTTACTTTATAAATGAAGGAAGAAGGAAAAAATATCTATTCTATTTTTGATGAGATTTTGAATCGATCGGACAAGGAGCATCTATTAAAACAAAAAGGAATTGTCATCTGGATTACTGGGTTGTCTGGTTCTGGAAAATCGACAATTGCTAAAGGGCTAGAACGAAAATTGCATGCCGAAGGATTTTTAACCCAATTATTGGATGGAGATAATGTCCGAACGGGCATCAATAATAACCTTGGGTTTTCAGTTGAAGATAGGACAGAAAATATTCGAAGAATTTCAGAGGTAGCCAAGTTGTTTTTAAATAATGGAGTAGTTACGATTTGCTGCTTTGTCAGCCCCACCATTCAAATCAGAGCGAATGCAAAGGAAATTATTGGATCCGATTCATTTCAAGAAGTTTTTATAAATACGCCTATTTCAATTTGCGAATCAAGAGATGTAAAAGGACTTTATGCAAAAGCAAGGTCTGGTGTAATCAAAAATTTTACTGGATTTGATGCCCCATTTGAAGCTCCAGAAACTAACTTCACCGAAATATTAACGGAACATAAAACTGTTGAGGAATCTGTACAGGATTTATACAGTACGATAATTGACAAAATAAAAGCATAGTATGAGTTCATATAGCTTAACACATTTAAAAGAACTGGAGTCGGAATCAATTTTTCTTATTCGAGAAGTTGCAGCGCAATTTGAAAATCCAGTTTTACTTTTTTCAGGAGGTAAAGATTCAATTGTATGCTATCATTTAGCTCGGAAAGCATTCTTTCCAGCCAAAGTACCATTTCCATTAATGCACGTTGATACAGGTCATAATTTTCCCGAAACAATAGAATTTCGAGATAAATTAATGAAAGAAACCGGAGCTAGACTTATTGTTGCTTCAGTTCAAGATGCAATTGATCAGGGAAAAGTTGTTGAAGAAAAAGGATTTAATGCAAGTCGAAATGGACTTCAAACTGTTGCTCTATTAGAAGGAATTGAATCTAATAAATTCGATTGTGCAATGGGTGGAGCTAGAAGAGATGAAGAAAAAGCTAGAGCAAAAGAGCGATTTTTCTCACATCGTGATGAATTTGGGCAGTGGGATCCGAAAAACCAACGTCCTGAATTATGGAACATCTTCAATGGTAAAAAGAACATGGGAGAACATTTCAGAGCTTTTCCAATTTCGAATTGGACTGAAATGGATATCTGGCAATATATTTTAGCTGAAAAAATCGACCTTCCTCCAATCTACTTTTCTCACCAACGAGAAGTGTTTGAAAGAGACGGAGTAATATTGGCTAAAACTGATTTCATTAACATGAAGGACACTGAAGTCCCAGAAGAAAAAACGGTTAGATTCAGAACAATTGGTGATGCGACTTGCACTGGCGCCATTATGTCTGATGCATCAACATTAGAAGACATTATTGAGGAAGTAGCCTCAACTAGAGTAACGGAACGTGGCGGAAGAGCTGATGATAAAAGATCAGAAGCCGCTATGGAAGATAGAAAAAAGCAAGGTTACTTTTAATCATAAAGACATTTCAAATCATGGACTCAAAATCATACTTAGACATGGATCTTCTCCGATTCACTACTGCTGGTAGCGTTGACGATGGAAAAAGCACATTAATTGGCCGTTTACTATATGACTCGAAATCAATTTTCGAAGATCAAATGGAGGCTATTGAAAAAGCGAGTGCAAAAATAGGAGAAGAACAAGTTAATTTAGCTTTACTAACTGATGGCTTGAGAGCCGAAAGAGAGCAAGGGATAACGATCGATGTTGCATATCGATATTTTGCAACTCCAAAGAGAAAATTCATCATTGCAGATACTCCTGGCCATATTCAGTATACCAGAAATATGGTAACTGGAGCTTCTACAGCGAACCTTGCGATCATATTAATTGATGCACGACACGGAATCGTAGAGCAAACTAAGCGTCATTCGTTTATTGCTTCCTTATTAGGAATTCCGCATATCATTTTCTGTATCAACAAAATGGATTTGGTTGATTATGCTCAAGAATCTTACGATCAGATCAAATCAGATTTGCAGTCGTTTAGCTCGAAACTTGATGTTCAAGACATTCGATTTATCCCAATTAGCGCATTAAAAGGAGATAACGTTGTGAATCGGTCCGAACAAATGGACTGGTATGAAGGCTCTACGCTTCTGCATACTCTAGAGAATATTCATATTGCTGGAGACGAAAATCAAATCGATTGCAGATTTCCAGTGCAATATGTAGTTAGGCCTCAAAGTGCTGAATATCCAGATTACAGAGGATATGCTGGGCGAATAGCTGGAGGTGTTTTTAAACCTGGTGATAAAATCATGGTATTACCTTCTGGTTTCACCTCTACAATCAAGACAATTGATGTTTTTGGTGAAGAATTAGCTGAAGCGTTTGCTCCTATGAGCGTTTGCATGACCTTAGAAGACGACATTGACATTTCACGAGGCGACATGATTGTTAGGGAAAATAATTCTCCAGAATCTGAGCAAACGATTGAGGCAATGGTATGTTGGATGGGTGATAAACCACTCGTTCCTAATGGAAAATACACCATTAAACATACGTCCAGAGAAGTACGGTGCATGGTAAAAGAAGTTAAATACAAAGTTGACATTAATACCTTGCACAGAAACGAAGACGACAAAGAAATCAAGTCGAATGATATTGCGAGGGTGACCTTAAGAACCACTGCTCCGTTATTTATTGATCGATACAACCGAAATCGTCATACTGGGAGTTTGATCCTGATTGATGAAGCAACTAACAATACTGTCGGTGCCGGAATGTTGATCTAAGTTGATTCAATAGAAATTGAAAAGCCCGACCGCTAGTGCGTGTCGGGCTTTTTTGTTCAGCAACTTATTTTTATTTCAATCGGAATACAACTGGCAATTTAAAGTAGCTTCTAACTACGCGCCCGTTTAGTTTTCCTGGTTTCCATTTACCTGGAATTTTATTCACTTTGGTTGTTGCTTCCGTTGCCAAATGACTATGCGGAATCTTTCCAATTGTTTTGACATCTGAAATAGATCCGTCCTTTTCAACAACGAACTTCACAAATATTCTACCCTGAATACCCAGTTCTGCTGGTAATTCTGGATACACAATATTGTTATTTAACCACTTCATTAAAGCTGCCTGCCCGCCAGGGTATTCTGCGGGATCGTCAACCGTCTCTGGGATATCATCAAGTGTAATTTCAATTGTGTCTTCCACTGGAGGTATCCATATTATGGTTGAATCTTCATCTTTATTCAAATCGATATCTGTTTCAACCAATGAATCATTAACAACAACAACATCTCTAGGCGGTGCCGGAGGTGGTGGTGGCGGTGGTGGAGGCGGTGGAGGTGGAGTTGCGATAATAGTTTGTACATCCTCTACTACTTCCTTTTCCATGGAATCAGCATATTGGGCTAGCTCTGGCAACTCCAGCAAACCGGACTTCCATTCAAAAGCCATCAGCGTTATTGCAAGCGCAACCATTGTGCCTACTCCTATTAAGCCGACTCTGCGGCCTCCTTTGCTTATTTCAGCATTGGGATTTTTCTTCTGTTTCATTTTTATTTATTTAATCTAACAGACCGGAGCCATCTCCTAGATTTGTTACATAAATAAGATGCTTGAAACTTTCAATTCCATATTTATTTCAGAAGTATTTAGATAAAATTCAGCTGGATAATTTTCTTGGTCAAAAAAAAGCCCCTTCAACAAAAGTTGAAAGGGCTTTAAAAAATTTTATTTGGATTATTTCAATCTGAACATTACAGGAAGTTTGAAATAACTTCTTACTGCTCTGCCGTTGTTTTTACCTGGTTCCCATTTCCCTGGGATTTTCTTTACTTTCTTCACAGCTTCTTTTCCAAGAGACTTGTGAGGAACCTTACCAATGGTTTTAACATCTGAAATTGTTCCATCCTTTTCAACAACGAATTGAACAAATACTCTTCCTTGAATATTAGATTCAGCTGCAATTTCTGGATACTCGATGTTCTTATTTAACCAAGCTAATAATGCTGATTGTCCACCAGGGTATTCCGCTTTTTGCTCAACGATGTCAGCAATAGCTTCAATTTCAATTTCTGGCTCTTCATCTGGAATATCTACAATGACAACCGTGTCTTCGTTCACCGTAAGGTCAACTTCCGTTTCAACTTTATCATCTTCAACAACCTTCACATCTGGCACTACCGTTGGAGGTGGTGGCGGTGGTGGTGGAGGTGGCGGTGGCGGTGGTACATTCGTCATGATTAACTCTTCCACAACTTCGTCTTCCATTCCACCGTCATCGTAATTTGCCAACTCAGGAAGCGGCAAAATTCCAGACTTCATTTCGAATGCAAGTAACACAACTGATAGCGCTACTAAAAGCCCTACTGCAACAAACCCTATACGAGTTCCTGCGTTATCTGTGTTTGCATCTGGATTTTTCTTTAATTCCATATTACTTATTCTTAATGCTAAATTAATACAATTTTCTAACTCTGATAAACCTTTAACAAATACGTTATTGGCTTATTTCGATATTAGGATGCACGGAATAGTTGTTTTCCATAAACTAAACGAAAAAAATAAACTCCTAGTACACAACCTAGCGTGTTTGCTACAATATCTTGCCACTCAGCACTTCTTCCGGTTGACATCGTATACTGCAGTATTTCAATCGCTGTACCATAGAAAACCGCACTTACAAATGCAATTAAAATTGCTTTCTTGCTTAGGATTGAAAATCTTGCTTGTCTTCTAAATGCCACCACTAAAGTTAATGTCAGCACTCCAAACATTAGCGTATGGACAAACTTGTCAAAACTAAATAAGTCTAGAAAGCCTACGGATGGCAGGTCTTCTGTTCCAATTGTACATAGAAACAGAATAGATAGCGCCCAAAAAAGTGGGAACCAAAAGTGTCTCATTTATCCGATCACAGCTTCATAAGCTGCAGCGTCTAACAAATCATCAGCTTCAGAGGGATCAGACATCTTCACCTTAATCATCCAACCAGCACCATATGCATCTTCATTCACCTTTTCTGGATTAGCTTCCAAAGCCTCGTTAAACTCTATCACTTCTCCGCTAACAGGCATGAACAAATCTGATACCGTCTTTACTGCTTCAACTGTTCCAAAAACTTCTTCTTTGTCTAAAGTTTCATCTACTGTTTCAATTTCCACATAAACAATATCCCCAAGTTCTCCTTGAGCAAAATCTGTAACCCCAATAGTAGCTACGTCACCGTCAATTTTGATCCATTCGTGATCGCTAGTGTATTTTAAATCTGCTGGTACGTTCATCTCTTTAAATTTTAATATCCAATTGCCTAAATAATTAAGCGAAGTAAAAATAGTAAAATCAAGCTTTGATTTACATGATCAAGAGATTTCCAACGAGGTGCCATTTCGTTGTTGAAAATCAAAGAGTTGAGAAAATTTCTGCTATTCTATTGTAAAGTGAATCTTAACGCAAGACCCGCATTAGTATTCGCTGTTGGGAACGCTGTGGAAATGAATGGCTTAGTAACGATTCTATCGAAATAAGCTCTTACACTTAACGCTTTTCCTAACTGATAATCAGCGGTTGATTTAATTGAGATTAAACGTTGACCAGCAGTCACTTGATTCTGGTTCTCAATAATTTTTCTTGTAATTGTCTTATTCCCTCTGATCGAAATATCTACTCTAATGTTCAAATTACTTACAGGCTTTTTACCGTTAATCTTGAACGGAAGCATCACGTCATCAAATCTATAACCTGACCCAATAACAAGTTCATTCCCCTTAATCTCAGTAATCTGGTTGTTAGCAAGAGACAACGCTACGTTTCGATCTTTCTTGTACTCAATTTTCAAGATCAAGCTATTTTTAAGCGTTGCATCTATTCCCAATAACGGTGCAAATTGCTCCATGATAGAGGCCGTTAAGATCTGCTTATCAGAAATAAAGTTTCCTGAAATGTCCCTTGACACTAAACCTGAAGCGTTAGAAGACGATGTTAAGTTCGTAGTATAAGATCCAATCGTGAAGTTCGATCTATAAGAGTGCTTAAAGCTTAACGACTTAAACTTCTTTTTCATGAACTTAAATTTGTTTCCATCAACCGTGATTCTCCAGTTTGGAAGTGGAATAACACTAAATGGACTAACATTCTTCTTACTCGGGTCTTTGCCCGTATATGCAGCCATAAATGCGCCTAAAATAACATCCTGCTGACCTTCTCCATAACCGTCAGCATAACCTGCATCTTCGGCATGAGCCCCCAGAGAGTTTGCATTTGCATCTGCTAAAATTTGAGAAACTTGAGTTCGATTGTCCCTTAAGGCAGTGAAAATTGCGCTGGTGTTGGTTGTATCCGACTCAAAGCCTGTTTTCCAAGTAATGATCGAAGAACTAAACGTTCCTGTCTCCACTGGATTTTGGTGATGATAGCCAGGTTGATAAATGTTCATTTCGCTAAACGGATCAAACACAGAATCAGACCATCTGAAATTATCAGTAGTATTAACAGATGAATTCTGAGTTAAAGAAAGGTCAATTCTAACACCTCCTAAAGGTTCTATAGTAGCTTTTCCTGTAATATTGGACGCATGATTAGTTGTGTATTGCGTGTTTAATCTTTGGCTGTTGACCGAATCAAGTATCCAACCATTTAAGGCTGCGAACTCTGCAAAGTCATTGCCGGTTGGTCTTCCTAATAAATCAAACTTCTGATGCCCACCCAAAGCAAATTGGTAACCAGGTCCAGAAATAGTATTTGGATCTGTATCCCATGGGCTCATTCCAAACAGGTTTGTAGAAGGCGTGTATCCTGGAAGTAAAACACCATCAGTTGTACTGTATGTAAAGTTTATGTTTTTAAGCATCATTAAAATTCTCGCTGATTGCTCTAATACGTTAAAATCAATTGGCTCTCTAACCTTTTTAGCGGTATCACCAGCTGCCGAAGTGTCTTTTACAACTGGCTTTGGTTTAGAAGTTCTTCTTCTAGAGTTTCCTCCCTTTCTTCCGAACTTCTTGTTCACTTTCTTCAAGTAAGGAATCTTATTATAAAGATTGGTCATGTTTGCCTGAGCGTTCCAGTTAACTTTTCTGTTGTTCTGGATCGTATTTCCGAGCTCACTTTGAGCTAATGGAGCTCTACCCCAATCATATGCAACCGAGTACCTTGTTGACACATTAATCCAATCGGTAATTGGAAACTTATTCAATGGCAATTGGTAAGTAACGTTTAACCCATGACCGTACTGCATTGTTGTACCCCAATGTGCAATACTCTCTAATACTGTGTCTTTAAAGTTTTGATACTGCTCTGGATACCAGTCTTTATTTACCCAGTCTCTATTCTCTCTAATGATCGCATTATTGTTTACGCTGAAGTCAACCTTTAATGCCTTCGTAATATCATATTTAAAGTCGTAGCCTCGGTTCCAGTTAAACGTCTTGAAAAATTGAGGAATTGTAATCGCATTGTAATTTCCTCTAATCTGCGACTCATTATAACCACGATCGATATTCGTTCTTACACTTACCGATTTAGGTTTTGGATACAAGTTGAAATCCTTTATTAATCTCAGCCATTTCGACTTTCGTAAGGCTTTCGATTTTGCAAATGGCTTCCAAGGCTTTGAGTTTGGATTGTAGGTATAGATCAGACTCGTTTTATAATTCTTCTGAGTATTAAATAATGTATTGATATCTCTTCTATACGATTGATTAAAACTAAAGGAATAGCTAAAGTTTCTTACATCCCAGAAATGGGGTTGCGCGCCTTCCTTTTTACGGTCAATTCTAACGTTGGTGAAGTTTATACTTTTCCTTTGAGTATAATCTCTGGATGCACTACCATTCGCATCAGGAATTTCCTTCATCCTAATATCCGGATTCAACGGATCGAACATTGGATCAACAATAATGTCACCGTATCCAATATACATTGGAAGACTAACACCTGATTTATCTCCGAAGAATTTACCTAATTGAACGGTTGTAGAAGCGTCAAAAGTTTTGATCGTTTCTCTAAGTCTTTCAGAAATTCTTTTTTCAATACTACCGAAACCTGGTGTACTAATTCCTCCTGAAAATGCTACTGAAGCGAAATCTGCTAATTGCGCTGTAAGTCTACCTTGAGCAGCCCATCCACCAAAATCATCAAAATCCGTTAATCGTAATTCATTCACCCAAACTTCTGCGCACTTTTCTAAACCATCGTCTGGTTGCCATTGATGCGTTGGATCATCTTTCCAAGGATTTCGAACTCCAATCATTATCGTTTTAATTCCAGCTAAAGTTGGGTTACCAACGATGGTAATTCTTCTAGTCGGATCATCAGGATCAGGAACGATATAAGGCATAGATCCACCTGTTGCCAAACCACCTGGACGAACTAACTTCAATAACTTCAGCTTTGAGAAATCAATTACAATGTTGTTTTCATCAGGCCACACATCTTCTGCTACTCCTGAATTATTCGGAGAAACTTTAAGCGGAACTTCATACTCATAGTAATTATCTTCGAAATCTGTTCCTAACCGAATGAAGCAAGTAACATCATTGTCAGCTAAAGGCTTAGATGGATCAGTTTCATGCGCATGAACAAACATTCTCAACTTCTTATAAGACAATACATCAAACGAAGTATTTCTAAAAGCTGCTCTTGCATCACCATCTTTCAAATTACATACTTCCAATACCATAGACTGCTCATTCAGTCTTGCTAAGTTTTGTGTTTGAACATTTAGCTGTCTGTTAATTCCAGGAGGAACTACATAGTTATCATTCTCTTCAATGTTTACCGCTCCAATGTTAAAGATGGTACCACTTTCTTCACTCTGGATATAATCTCCAGGTGTCCAAAGCTCTCTTAAGTAGGTTCTCCACTCACCTCTAATTAACTCAAGTCTTGCAAATCTGGTAACAATTGGCTGGTTAAAATTCTTCATGAACATTCTAATGAATCGGATCGATCGAAAATCTTGAATCCCGTTTACAGTAGATGTTGGGCTTGCAATTGGAATTTTAAATTGATACCAATTAACCGTAGAAGTTGTAGTTCCATTATTATAGCTACCAGTAACCACATCAGTAATATAGTTTTCCCCGATATTCATGTTACCCGGTCTCAGATTGATATGATATTGGTAATATGCTTCAGCCTCATTCAAGTTATTATCTTGATTGATATCTTCCACGTTGGGAAGGGTTGTTGCAGACGTTGGGTATCCGTCTAAATTCTGTGTTGCAGATTCATCGGTAGTCGGTGAATTACCATCATGTCCATTGTACTCTCTATATCTTCTTAAAATGTCAAATGAATTTAAGTCATAGTCATCATCACGATAGTAGTTATAGTTATCTGCTGACACATCATTTAAGATAGAATCTCTAGTTGCTGTAGGCAAACCTAATCCCTGAACATATGCCGCGAAATCAGCATAGAAGTTTCTTTCATCTGCATCATTTAATCCATCTAATCCAATGTCTTGATTTGGTCTTGCGGCTAGATCATTATCAAATGCATTAACGATAACTTGAGTAGTTGGAACACGTGCTAAATTAGTTTCTCTGGTAACGGTAGTATCAAAAGATCCATCGGTTGAGTTTCCATTTTCAAATGACTTAGCTCCATCCTTTATAATATCCTCAGAAATGTTTCCAATGTTAATGTAAAAGTCACCACCATTAATATTTACTGCATCTTCATTTGTTCCATTTGCATGACCTCCTACCGCAGCTGCCATAAACGGATCCATCATCCAAAATTGGATGTACTGAATATTTGCAGCTTCAAAATCATTGGTCGTTAGAGACCGCATGATACCAGCCCACCTAGTATCAGGACTATTTAAATAACCATTTGAAGGATCCAATCCGGCTGCATAACTTCCATCATCGTAGTTATAAATTCCTCTTAGGTTCGGATAATACGCTAAATCGAAGACACCGATAAAAGTTGGCTGACCAGTTCCTAAATCCTTATTCGGGAACAACTCTTCAACCAAGACTCGTCTTTGGGTATGGAAGTTTTGTAAAGGATTACCGGCAATGTTTGCTGGTGTTAATGAGTTGTCATTATGGAATAATGGATCAATCACGTACCAAGCCAATTTAGCTCGATTCATTCCAGCTCTTAAATCGTCTGTAAAAGAAGCCTCTGGAAATAATGTTGGCTGACCTTGAGGAATAGAAGATGGCACCCAAGTAGTAAATGATCTAATGTCAATTGAACTTTGTGATCCTTCAAAATCATCGATGTATGAAGTTCCTTCATCTCCAATTGCTTTATTGAATCCAGGCATTAAATACGCTGCTTCACCAGTTATGTTTACTGTTGATTTTTCCTTCGTGTTGATACCAGGAATTTTATCTACCAACTTCGTGAGCAACGGAACTTCTTTTCTAAAGTCACCATTAATACCGAAAATAGTATTTGAAATTGGCTCATCTCCTTGATTAACTTTTTGCGTTAATGGACGCTCGGTCAAATTCATAACAGTTGCGCCTAAATTGAAGTCTTTATTTACTTTATAATCTAAGTGAGATCCCATCAATGTTTTAGACTGGATGCTAAACAACGAGTTCGACTCCAATGAAATCTTAATTGGTGTCCCTGAGCTTAAAATTCCATCGTTTAAAATCTTAACTCTTCCTAAGTTATAATCTACTGTATAATCTTGTCCCTCATTTAATGGAACGCCACCAGCCGTTACCGTTACAGACCCTCTAGGGATATTCAATGCATTCAGGGCAATTTCTGAACTTGAAGACGATTCGTAAGTACCTTTTAATTTAAATCTGTTAAGTTCTGGAATCTGTCTAGCTGCTGTTTGTGTAGAATCATAAAGCGCTTGATAGACCGTTTGAGATCTGGTGACTGGGTCTATTCCCTGAGCCGCTAATTCCTGATCTAAGAAACTTCCAAAGGGCTCAATAGTCGTGAAATAAACTCGGCCATTTCTAGTATTTATGGTTCCACCATTTTCAATTTTACCATTTACTGCCGTGAGCGGAATAAAGTCAAAGACCCCATCTGGCGTATTGAATTGTTGCGCGTTGTATCGATCCAATCCGATCAGTCTGACCAACGGAATACCGTCCACTCCAGTTTTCGGGATGAAATTTACATCCACCGAAGTGGTTGGATTATTATACCATACATCCAATCTGAAATTTTTCTGACTTACTTGATACGCTCCAATAGAGTAAACGTTTTTCATCATTAAATCCCACAACATCTTACGTGGATTTGTTACCGTAGATTTCAATAATTTCAGGTATAATGCATCTGTACCGGTAATTCCATCTGTTGAGAACTCCCCTACTTGATGAGTTGTTCCTAAGTAGGTGTATTGATAAGCAACAGCTAAAACCTCATCGTTATTTAACGCTTGGTTTAATGATACAAATCCTAATTGAGCATTGTAAGTATACTCCGTTGGTAAAAGCATACGAGCATTTTCTAGTTTCTCATAATGCACTGCTTGCGTCATTGGATATGTTCCAGACCCTAAAGCTGCCGAAGAGTTAACGAACCCTCTTACACTAGGATTTCCTACTACATATTGGTGAAGTCCGTTTGCATCGTTATTCGGTAAATTACTAGCTGGAGCAATTCCACCGTAGCCGCCAGCGATTTCTAGACTATCTCTTTCTCCTAAATCGGTAAAAGCAATAATGTTTCGAGTATCCGTGAAATCGTTTGTTCTGTTGGTCACCCAAACTTCAATTCTTGTGATCTGAACTCCAGAGTTTACAATTGGCAAATCAACCATTGCATCATCATAATTATTTCTGTGGTAGTAGTTTAAGAAGTAGTGCTTATTTGCTTCATAGTTATCCGTGCTAACTTCAAACTCGCTCACCTGGGCTCCACCGGCTACGTTGATTTCTTTTCGCTCCCCTTTTTGTTGAGAGAATATAGATGTTACCGTTGCTCTACCAAATTGAAGTTGAGTCTTTAACCCAAACAAAGAACTACCTCCTTGAATCAAAGATCCATTCAGTGGCAAGCTTACATTTCCAGCTTCAATTTTCTTTATAATCTCATCTTCAAACCCTGTATATTCTAGTTTCATTTGATTCTCAAAATCAAAAGTTGCTTCTGTATTATAACTTGTTTGCAGCTTTAATTTCTCGCCAATTTGACCTGTTACGTTCAGCTGAATCTTCTCATCAAAATCGAAGGTTGTAATTCTTCTTTGCTTTTCAGGAAGTTGCGGATTATCAGTTCTTGAAATGTTTACACCGAATCTTAATTCAGCAGATCCCTGAGGCTGGATATTAATTTTATTACTTCCAAAAATGTCCTGAAACTTCTCGCCACCAATTCCATTTAATGTTGGTATTAATGAAGTCTCGCCTAGTCCTTCTCCAGCTACTTGTTTCTTCCAATAATCACTTAACGATTTATCTAAATCATATTGAAAATATTCGTCTTTCGTCATGAAAGATGAATTCTTGTAATCAAAATCTTCGCCTACTGTTGAGTTGAAAATATACTGGCCCGTAACCGGATCGTAATACACATCATTCTGGATGTTATCAGGATCTTCTAGATCGATCAAGTTATTAGCATCCTGAGTTGGATCTACAGGGTCATTTAACGGGTAAATTAAGTCGATATCTGGTGAATCAACTTCCACTGATCTCATGCTATTGAAATCAGTATAATTCTGATTTTCATAAACGCTTGAAGCACTCCAATCAGCGTCAGACGAGAAACTGTAAAATCCAGTTGCTGCTGTTGCTGTCCATATTACCATTAAGGCAATTGTGGATGAAAATAATCGAAGTAAATATTTTTGTACGCTATTCAATGTGGCTGTTAGTTACAGTCGTTTTAATGCTCTTTTGATAACCTCATCAACCCCTAATCCTGATTCTTCTCCCATCACTTTATCAAGTATCTTATCAGAGGCTTTTTTATCGAACCCTAAAACAACTAGAGCAGATAACGCCTCATTCTTGATAGTATTGCCCGAATCCTTTGAAATATCAACCGAAACACCAATTTTTTCGATTTTATCTTTCAAATCAATAATGATTCTTTGAGCCGACTTTGCGCCAATTCCTTTAATACTTTTTAACAAAACCACATCTTCATTTGCAATGGCTGCAGCAACTTCTCCTGGCGATAAAGCTGATAAAATCATACGACCTGTGCTAGCTCCAACACCCGAAACTGAAATCAATAGTCTAAACATGCTACGTTCGTTCTCTTCTGAAAATCCATAAAGAACATGGGCGTCTTCTCGAATAGCCAAATGAGTTTTCAAAATCACATGATCTTTAGAACCTAATTGTGAGAATGTGTTTAAAGTAATGTGGCAGTAATAACCTACTCCATTGCAATCAATCACCGCGTGAGCTGGTGAAAATTCAATTAGTCTACCACTAAGCTGATCTATCATTATTTTCTTGTTTGAACATCTGCAGCAGCAATCGAAACCATATTGACAATCTCTCTCACTGAACTACCCATTTGCAAAATATGAACTGGTTTTCTCATTCCTAATAAAATTGGTCCAATAACCTCAGCTCCACCTAATTCTTGCATTAATTTATAACTAATGTTTCCCGCTGATAAATTGGGGAAAATAAATGTATTAGTTTTCTTCTTAGCGAGTTCTGAAAACGGGAAATTTTCTCTCATCAATTGCCTGTTCAAGGCAAAATTAGCCTGAACTTCACCATCCACTACTATTTCAGGATGGTTTTCATGCAGCATTTTTACCGCCTCTCTCATCTTAACAGCATCTGGACCTTCCGATGAACCAAAATTTGAATAAGACAAAAACGCAATTCGTGGATTAATTTGAAAACGTTTAACTACTTTTTCCACTAGTCGAGTAATGTCCACTAATTCCTGAGGAGTTGGATTGTAGTTGACTGTTGTGTCTGCAAAGAAGAAAGGTCCTTGCTTGGTGATGACAATATACATTCCAGCAATCTTGTTGATTCCTTCATCAATTCCGATTACTTGTAATGCTGGTCTGATTGTATCACGGTAGTTTCTAGTTAGACCAGATATCATTGCATCTGCGTCACCCATTTCCACCATTCCTGCACCAAAATAATTTCTTTCACGCATTAGCTTGTAAGCCTCATTGTACGTGATTCCTCTTCTTTTTCTTTTTTCAAATAACAGTTCGGCAAACTTGTTTCTGTTTTCTCGTTGTTCCCCGGATCTTGGATCAACAATTTCACAGTCTAGCTCCAACCCATTTTCTTCAATCATCGCTTCAATCTTTTCACGATGCCCTAATAAAATTGGAATTGCGATTTTTTCCTCTGCAATAATTTGTGCTGCTCTGAGTACTTTATAGTTGTCTGCCTCTGCAAACACAACTCGCTGTTGCTTTCGCCTCGCTCGTTGCGTAATTTTTTTCATCAATTTATCATCAAGCCCCATTCGCTCGATTAACTGATTTTCATAGTCTGTCCAATTATCAATTGGAATTTGAGCTACGCCTGATTCCATTGCTGCCTTAGCAACGGCAGGTGCAACCGCTGTTATCAATCTAGGATCAAGAGGTTTTGGAATAATTTGATCCTTCCCAAAAGAAATACCTCGTTCTCCGTACGCTTCATTAACCTCTTCCGGAACAGATTCTTTCGCCAAATCGGCAATTGCTCTCACAGCTGCTAATTTCATTTCTTCATTTATGTCGGTAGCGCGAACATCTAAGGCTCCTCTAAAAATAAATGGGAATCCGAGTACATTATTAACCTGATTAGGATGATCAGATCTTCCTGTTGCCATTATCACGTCCTCTCTGGCGTCCATTGCTTCCTTATATGAAATTTCAGGATCTGGATTTGCCAAAGCGAAAACTATAGGATTGTCAGCCATTGACTGCACCATCTTCTGCGAAACAATATTTCCCATACTTAATCCCAAGAATACATCTGCATCCTTCATTGCTTCTTCCAAAGTAGATAAGTCCGTTTTCCTAGCAAATTCTTTTTTCTGGGCGTTTAATCCCTCTCTTTCTTTTGAAATAACGCCTTTACTATCCAACATTAGGATGTTAGATTTCTTGGCACCAAGGGCAACATAAAGTCTTAAACATGAAATAGCAGCTGCTCCTGCTCCGTTCACAACAATCTTAACTTGTTCAATCTTCTTTCCTGCAATTTCAAGGGCATTTATTAGCGCTGAAGAAGAAATAATGGCGGTTCCATGCTGATCATCATGCATGATTGGGATGTTCAACTCTTCTTTAAGTCGTCTTTCAATTTCAAAAGCTTCTGGAGCTTTAATGTCTTCTAGGTTAATACCACCAAATGTTGGCGCTATTGCCTTAACTGTATTGACAAATAAATCAATGTCTTCAGCGTCTACTTCAATGTCAAAAACATCGATATCCGCAAATATTTTAAAAAGAAGACCTTTCCCCTCCATTACTGGTTTAGATGCCTCAGGTCCTATGTTCCCTAAACCTAAAACAGCAGTTCCATTGGAGATTACGGCTACCAAATTTCCTTTAGCAGTATAATCATACACCTTCGATTTATCCTTGTCAATTTCTAAACATGGTTCCGCAACTCCTGGCGAATATGCCAATGATAAATCTCTTTGCGAACTATATGGTTTAGTAGGAACAACTTCAATTTTTCCTTTCCTTCCACTCGAGTGATAATCTAATGCGTCTTGATTCTTGTTTTTCAAATGAGTTGTTTTTAAACCTCCTATTTTAAAATCTCCAAAATTAAAGGCAAGCGCAAAGTTAAAAATTCTCAAGAATGGAGCGCGTTTTAGTTTAGTTGAACAGGACTGAATAATTATTGTAAATTCACAACACCCAATCATGCGTAAACTTGTTGTATTTAGCGGAGCCGGCATTAGTGCCGAAAGTGGCTTAAAGACTTTCAGAGATTCTGATGGACTTTGGGAGGAATACAACGTAATGGACGTTGCAACACCAGAAGCTTGGGAGGCAGATCAGGAACTCGTTTTAGAGTTTTATAACAAACGTAGAGATCAAGCTCTAAAAGCAATTCCGAACGCAGCCCATGAGGCAATCGCAGATTTAGAAAATCATTTTGATGTTACCATAATCACGCAAAACATTGACAATCTTCATGAAAAAGCTGGGTCAACTAATGTCCTGCATTTACATGGGGAGATTTCGAAATCTCGAAGCTCAGTTGATGAAGAATTAATATATGAAGTTGGTGACGCTGGCATCTCTCAAGGAGAACTGTGTGAAAAAGGCTCGCAATTGAGACCTCACATTGTTTGGTTTGGAGAGGCGGTACCAAATATTATTGTTGCCCAGGATATTGTAAAAGAAGCGGACGTGTTGCTAATCGTAGGAACGTCTTTAAACGTATACCCTGCCGCAGGGCTTATTCATTATTCTAACTTCAGAGTAAAGAAGTTCTTAATTGATCCTAAGTACATTCACTTAACTGATGTAGAAAACCTTCATGTGATTAAGGAAAAAGCAACTGTAGGTGTTCCACTTGCTATCAAGTCATTGCTAGAGGAATCTAATTAATATTTCACGAAAGTTTTAAGCAAAAAAAAAGGTGGCTCGTAAAGAGCCACCCAATATTCTAATTTCTTAAAAGTCTAGTGTTTTACAACCAACTTAGATGTTCTAAGTACTTGACCATCTTTTCTAATTGAAACAAAGTAGATTCCAGCTTTAAGAGATTCAGTATTAATAGCAACTTGCTTTTGAGCAGCAGCTACTTGAATTTCTTTTTGCTTTTTCCCTAACATATCAGAAACTTCCAGTGTCATTTTTCCTGACTCTAACTCATTCCCACTAAATAGAACCGTTGCGTTGTTGTTTGCCGGGTTCGGGAAAAGCTTAACATCAAGATTTTTCTTTAGTTCTTCTACACCTGTGAATGCATGAATGTCATAAACTACATCAACGTATGCTGAATCATTTGGGTTAGCATCATCAAATACTACGAATCTAAATGTAGCAGTTCCAACACCTGTTTTAGGCTTGAAATAAGTATTGATAACTCCAGTACCAGCGGCAGCCAAATCAACGTAATCTAAAAACGCTGCGTCACCAGACTCTGGGAAAATATAGTCTGCACCTGCTAAAATATCTGTGTAACAAATACCATAGCAATGGTAATGCGAAGTGTTGGCAAGAACACCAGTTTCAATTCTTTTTACTTTAGAAGTAATAGTTGAACCCGAAGTATTTACAACTGTAAAGTCGATTTCATACTTAAACCAAGGATCACTTGGTGCATTTGGACCTGCAAAAACAGATGAGCCATTGGTAACATCAGCACCACCTTCATCCAAGATCTGGAATGATTGAGCAAATGCTCCTGATACTGAAAATGCAAGCGCGATAAGTAATAGTTTCTTCATAATGTGTGTTTGTATACTTTCAAATATATAGATTAAACGTGTAGAATTTTATAGAGTTTCTAATATCATTGAAAAGCGTTAAATAATAGGAATCCAACTTTAGCAACTCTACGTCAGAAATTTCAAGTGATAATTATAAACGTGTAGCTTTACCTAGAAACCACCAGCTTGCCTGTTTTCATTGGCTCTCCGTTCTTTTCAACTACAAAAAGATACATCCCTTCGGCCATATCTGAAACATCTATGTTGGTAGATTCAGTCCCCATTGGAATACTAGTTGATTTCATCTTTTTACCCAAGGCATCATACACCTGTAACTGATAGTCCTGCGCATTTATAGCTATTGAGGATAAATCGATATTACATATTTCAGATGCAGGATTAGGATATACCTTCAATTCTGACGCTTTAAACTGCTCCTCAATACTGGTTAGTACATCCACGCAAATATCAAAATAAACCGAATCAGTTGAGTCGGCTGCAGCAAAAACCACATATCTAATGCAGGCGTTCCCTACTACATCGCGGGGTTTAAAATAGCATCTAAAAAGTGTCGTGTCATTTCCAGGCGTTGTTTCCACATCAAGAAATTCAGCATCCCCATTATCTGGAAAAGTTGTGATGTCACCCATCATTTCATCGTCATAACAAATGATTCCATAACAGTGGTAGTGAGAGGACCCTGGCAAAACTGTCGTTTCAATTCGCTTCCCTTTAGCGACCATAGTAGAAGAGGTTAAGTTTCGAATGTGAAGTTTGGTCGTAACTCTAAACAAGGTATCACCAGAAGGATTTGACGTATTTATTGTTATCATTGAGTTGGTTACGTCATTATAACTTTCATCCAAGACTTGAAAAGATTGTCCTATCAACGAGGTTGAGAATAATATAATAAGTACTGCGTATAAATATTTCATGGACTTAGCTTTTTAGGTTAATACGACTCAAAACTATTATCCGTAATTGAATGTCTCAAATCATTCCCTCCACATTATTGATAACCTACCTGTTTGAATAGGATTCCAATTTAATAGCCACGAATCCCATTGACTTATCAATAGAAATGTCGGACTTTTACACTGTTATTTTACACAATCACAAAAATTGAACAACACTAATACTATAAATATGAAAAAGACTTTACTAACAGTATGCGCTTTGACAGTAGGCTTAGGTCTATCTGCCCAAACGTATTTCTCTGAAGACTTCTCTGGAGGTCTAGGTCAGTTTACTGCTACCGATGATGACGGTGATGGATTCAACTGGACCACTGTAGATTATGCAGCAGGTGACGGCCAAGGAAATGTGGCTACATCAGAATCATGGTCAGGTGGAACAATATTATTCCCAGATAACTGGTTAATCTCATCTTCTATTGATTTGACTTCTGCAACTGGAGCAATCAGCCTTGATTGGTCAGTAATTGCACAAGATCAAGCTTGGGCAGATGAATACTACAGTGTTTATGTAGGAACAACAGGAACAATTGCAGCTTTATCAGGAAGTGCAACTTCATTTAGTGAAACTGTTGGTACTTCAACTGGATATATGTCAAGATCTCTTGATGTATCTTCTTTCGCTGGTTCAAATATCTTCATTGGAATTAGACATCACAATTGTGATGATTGGTTCAGAATCAACATTGACGATGTTGTTGTAAGAACGCTTCTTACTGATGATATCGAAATGACAGCTGTTACAACTCCTTCAGTTGCTGCTACAGGTACAAACGTTAGCATAACGGGTACAGTAACAAACACTGGTGGTAACACAATCAACTCTTTCGATCTTTCTTGGGATGATGGATCAGGACCAAATACTGAAACAATTACGACTACAATCCCTTCAGGTGGTACTTACAATTTTACACATGGTACTCAGTTGAACGTAGCTTCTGCTATTGCATATAACCTTACTGTTTGTGCAACTTTTACAGGAGATTTACTTGCTTCTAACGATTGTATTGCACATACTGTTTCTGGACTTGCATTTGTACCAGACAGACATGTTGTTATCGAAGAAGGAACTGGAACATGGTGTGGATGGTGCCCAAGAGGTGCTGTAGCGATGGAAGACATGACAAACGATGCTTCAAGAAGTAAGTTTATCGGAATCGCTGTTCACAACGGTGACCCAATGACGGTAGCTGCCTATGATGCTGGCGCTGGATTTTCAGGTTTCCCTGGAATGAACGTAAACAGAAAATTATTAGGAGAAAGTGTTTCTACTGCTTCTATGCAATCTCTTTATGATCAAGAAGTTGTTGAGCCAACAAATTCTGACATTAGTGTTGTTGGAACTTATGATGCTGGTGGTAATATCTCAATTGATGTTACAGCAACATTTGCTGCAACTGTTAATTCTGAGCACAGATTAGCTGCTGTTTTAGTAGAAAATGGTGTTACTGGAGGTTCTGGTTACGAACAAACTAACTACTACGATGGTGGTGGTTCTGGTGCCCTTAGTGGTGGTGGTATTGCTGATTGGACTACAGCGGGTGACCCTGTTCCTGCAGCTATGATGGTTTATGATCACGTAGGTAGAGTACTTTATGGTACTTATGATGGACAAACTGGTTCTATTACACTTCCAGCTACTGCATCTTCATCTCAAACACAATCTTTCTCTGGTTCTGTTGGTTCTATGAACCCAGCAAACTTGAAAGTTGTTGGTATGATTATCAACTCTGCAACTGGTGAAATCATGAATGCTAATGAAACTGACTTATTATTAGTTGGTATCGGTGAGAACGATTTCGTTAATTCTTTTAACGTATATCCTAACCCAGCTAACTCTAATGCAAACATCGCATTTGATTTAACTGAAACTGCTGACGTTAACATTACAGTGACTAACATGATGGGTCAAACGATCTATGTGAACACACTTTCTAATGTTTCTGGAGCTCAGAACATCAACTTAAACGCTAACAATATGGCTAACGGAATGTATTTCGTAAACCTAGAAGTTAACGGAAACGTTGTTACTAAGAAGCTGTCTATCAGCAAGTAATTAGAAATTACTTTTTTAAAAACCCCATTCGCCATTGGCGGATGGGGTTTTTTATTAAACGAACATTCAATAGTAGATGCTTAAAACTCTTTTATTTAAAGGGAATAACGAACTAACATGAAATAATAGGAGTACAACAATAAGCGCTATCGACCCCTTTTGAAAAACAAACGATATCACTATCTTTACCATGTATTAGGAATTAGCCTCTTTTGGCTTGAATTTTGGTATACAGAAAGAAAATTGAAATAAATCAACATGAAGAAATTAATAACACTTTCACTAGCCCTAGTTTTCATTACAAGTGTATCTATTGCACAGAAGAAAACAATTCCAAGCGTAAAGGTTGAAACTCTTACCGGAAAATCTATTAATACGAGTACACTGAACAATGGTGGAAAACCAATCATTATTAGCTTTTGGGCTACATGGTGTAAGCCTTGTAAAAATGAGTTAAATAACATTGCTGATGAGTATGAAGATTGGATTGATGAGACAGGAGTAAAACTTGTTGCAGTTTCTATCGATGATACACGTTCAGCTACTAGGGTTAAGCCTTATGTTAATTCTGTTGGGTGGGAATATGAAGTTCTACTTGATAAGAATTCTGACTTTAAAAGAGCAATGGGTGTTCAAAATGTACCTCATACTTTCTTAATTGACGGGAACGGTAATATTATTTATTCTCACAATAGCTATGCTCCTGGAGATGAAGACAAACTTTACGAAAAAGTAAAAGCGGCTGCTGGAGTAAAATAACCATTTACTTATTCAATCGGCCAACGAAAACTAACCACTGCACTATTAACCGGTGCTTTTATAATAAAACTTAACCATTGCAAATGAAGAAGCTGATTGCTTTATCTTCTGGATCACTTATGCTTTTAATTGGATTTACTAATCCCGTTTTAGGACAAGAAAAGGCCCCAAAGAAAATAGATTTAGGAGAAATTAAAGGAAACATTTCCGCTGCTTTTCAGCAATATCAGGAAGACAGCGCAATAGGTGCAGCAGTCCCAGAGGAAAAGTCTACGCTTACTGCATTTACCAACTTGCTTTACACAAGAGGTAAAGTTAGTGCTGGAATTCGCTATGAATCTTATTTGCCTGCTCAATTAGGATATCCAGATCGTTTCGAGGGAACGGGATTAGGATATCGTTTTGCCAGGTATAAAACGGATGAGGTTGATGTCACCGTTGGAAATTTCTATGAGCAATTTGGTAATGGATTAGTATTCAGAGCTTATGAAGAACGGCTTTTGGGAATTGACAATGCCATGGACGGGATGCGCGTTAAAGCACATTTCCTACCAGGAATCTATTTGACTGGGATGTATGGAAAACAAAGATTTCAATTTGTTGACGGTCTAGTTAATGGTTCTGGTTTGGTAAGAGGATTTGATGGAGAATTAGTAGTAAATGAACTCCTAGATTCTTTATCAGGACTTTCAATAGATTCACTGCCATCTAGAAAACTTAATCTAATACTTGGAGGTTCTTTTGTAAGTAAGTATCAAGCAGATGATAATCCTGGGTTAATTTTACCAGAGAATGTAGGAACTTGGGCTGGAAGAGCCAAACTGGATTACGGTAAGGTTTCATTTAATGCAGAGTATGCATATAAGATTAATGATCCTTCTGGAGATAATGGCTTTATTTATAGACCAGGTCATGCAGCGTTAATGAACTTAACTTATGCAACGAAAGGATTCTCTATTTCGTTAGATGCTAAAACCACCGATAACTTTAGTTTTAGATCGGATCGGACGGCAGAGCTTACGGATTTAATGATCAATTATTCCCCTGCCTTAACCAAACAACATTCTTATAATCTTGCCGCTACTTTATATCCATATGGCTCGAGACCATGGGGTGAAGTTGCCTACCAAGGAGAAGTTACTTATAAGGTGCCAAAACGAAGTAAAATTGGAGGTAAGTATGGAATTCTTCTAACTGCTAACTTTGCTGCAGTATTTGGGCTTGACTCAACAAATTTAGGCGAGGACATTGATGATCTTACTAGTACCAGACAAGGATATTCTAACAATGCGTTTTTTATGCCTGGGAAAGAAAAGTATTTTCAAGATTTCAACTTTGAAATTAAGAAGAAGTTTACCAAGACCTTCAAGATGGTATATACTTACTTCAACTTCTTTTACAACAACGATATCAATCAAGGAGCCTTTGACAATGAGAATAAAGGCGTAATTGGTAACGTTATATCACAGATCCATGTTATAGATATCTCTAAACGATTTAAGAAGAAGCACAACATAAGAGTTGAACTGCAACACCTTCAATCAAAAGAGCATTTAGGGAATTGGGCTACCGTTGTGTTAGAATATACCTATTCACCGCACTGGTCGATTGGTTTAATTGATCAATACAATTATGGTAACCCTGACCCAGAATTACAAAATCACTTCCCTTATATTAACATCGGATACGTGCATGAGTCTCATCGACTATCAGTAGGGTATGGAAAACAAAGAGCAGGATTATTCTGTGTAGGTGGAGTATGTAGACAAGTACCTGCTTCTAACGGACTAACAATAACATTTACAACCAGCTTCTAAAACAACCATTATGAAAAAGAGATTATTTATTGCTTTGGCCGTTGGAACTGTTTTAGTTTCTAGCTGCGATAAAGTTGAATTACCAAATATTGGTTCAGTAGACACAAATACAAGCTGTGACACGGTATTTTCATTTTCTACCCCGACTCAGAGCAACAGAAACGTACTAGTAGAAGATTTCACAGGTCATCTATGTGGTAATTGTCCTGGTGCGGCATACGAGTTGGAGTTATTACATGATATTTACGGTGATACTTTGATTGTCATGGGACTTCACCCAAACACTTCATTTAACGTCCCACAGACTGGCTCCGGTAAGTATGAAACTGATTGGAGATATGAAGAGGCCGAACAAGTTATGGCTGAATTTGCAATTCCTTCAAGTCTTCCAAGGTTAATGATTAACAGAACGGAGTCTACTCCACCTTTCTTTTTCTTTAACGCGAATCAATTGGCTTCTGCAGTTCCCGCAGTTATGGGCCAAGCGGCAGATTTTTCAATAAAATTATCGGGAAGCACACTAGCAGATCGAACGGTTTGTGCGAAAGTTGAAGTAGAACTACTAAATACAATGAGTGGTAGCTATAGTGTTGTAAGTTGTCTTGTTGAAGATTCAATTACTGATTATCAAACTTGTTATGCTGGTCAACATCCTGACTACACAGGAGCCGGAGATGACACCTATTCCAATTACACGCACCGTCACGTAATGCGGGATGTGTTTGGACATTATGGTATAGTTGAAGACGCAGGAGCTACACCATTAACTGGAAGTATTTGGGGTGACCCTATTACTGGAACCACAGTAGCTGGAGATATTAAGCAATTTGTGATCTCATCTACACCGATGGATGCAGCATGGGATGAAACTCACATGTATATCGTGTCATTTGTTTATGACGATGCTACAAAAGAAGTGTTGCAGGTGGTTCAAACTAAAGTTGCCCCTTAAACCTGACTTATCTATTCTATCGTATCTTTAGAATAGAATGAAGGTGATTCAAATCTTTTTATCGATTGCAATTATATGCTGCTCTGCTTGGGGCTGGTCACAGGATTATGTAGTAACGTTTCCACTCAATAATTCTAAAAATCTACATGAGGAATCTGTAATCGTTATTCGAGCCAACGGTGAATCTTCGAAAACAGACTTTACAATCGAATCAGACATTTTCAGCACCATTGATTTCGATTTTGAAAAATCCGCCTCCAATGGGATTGTGAATTTAATTCCTACTTCCGCATTTTTTCTTGGCGACCATATACGAGTACGAAACCAGAACAATGACGTCTTGGTTCAATTCGATATTCGAACTAGAAAAGCAAACTTTATTTCAGATAAAGAAGAGAACGTATATGCTATTGACAAGGCAATACCTGCTTTCACAATTGACTCCAACATAACGACCTCAACTGGCCCTATTTTCTTTAGAAATAGCGGAACTCCAGGCGACAAGTACATGGGCATTATGAATTCAGATGGATCTGAAATCTTCTCACAAGCTGAGAACCAAGTTCAAAATTTCGATCTACAGCCTAGCGGCTACCTAAGTTATTATGACAAAGTTGACGAATGGTTTTTACTAATGGACAGTGCCTATACCATTATTGATACAATTCAAGGCGCATCAGGTCTAATCGCTGATTTTCATGAGTTTATTCATTTGGCTAATGGCAACAGTTTACTAATGTCTGAAGATCCTCAGACTACCGATTTAAGTTCATTTGGAGGCCTTTCGAACGCTACGGTAGTTGGAAACGTTATTCAAATCATTGATGATAACGATGTGCTTTTATTCAACTGGAGGTCTTGGGATTACATTAATCTCACGGAAACTTCATCCTTATTGACAACTTCTAATGTTGATTATGTGCATGTAAATGCAATAGATTACGACTTAGATGGGAACCTGATCATATCAGCTAGAAATTTGAACCAAGTCTACAAAATCCATATCTCAACCGGTGATTTTATGTGGAGATTAGGAGGATCCATGGGTGATTTAACCGTTATTAATGACCCGGATCAACTCTCGTTACAACATGATTGCAGAATTCTACCAGATGGACACTTAACCGTATTTGACAACGGTGTAAATCATTCAACCCCATTGGCGAAGGCAAAGGAATACGTAATTGACACAGCAGCCAACACTGCTACTCTAATTTGGTCATACGCCCATCCGTACGGACAACCTTCCAGCAAAACAGGTAACGTCCAACGACTGGCAAATGGAAATACATTTATTAATTGGGGCGATCGTGGAGGCGATTTAAACAACCCGAATTTTACTGAAGTAAACAGTTTAGGAGAAATCGTATATCAATTCAGGTTTACGGCTGCAGCTTCGTATTCGTGCTATCGAGCAAGGAGACATGCTTGGGATATAGTGTCTGCTATTAGCGAAAGGGAACAAGTGAAAATCTCTCTTTTCCCGAATCCAGCAACTGATTTTATTTCATTCAGTAATAAGCAAAGATTCGACCTCGTTCTCATTTTCGATGTTCATGGAAAGTTGATTCTTAAACAGGAAAACGCGAATGAAATTATAATTCAATCTTTAAACCCAGGACTATATTTTCTTCAAGCGTACTCTGGCGAAGACAGATTTAACAGTAAATTTGTGAAGCAATGAGGTATATATTCATTCTTCTCGCTTTTCTTTTGATTGGTTGTGCAACAAATGAAGTTGAAGACCAAACTGACGCTCAAGTTATCTCTGAATATTCTGAACTAACTTGTCCAAAATGTGGCCATGTCCAGACTGAGAAACTACCAACGGAAACATGCATGATTGGCTATACCTGTTCAGAATGTAACGAAACTTTTCACCCAAAAGAAGGTGATTGCTGTGTGTTTTGCTCGTATGGTGATCATAAGTGTCCTTCAATGCAATAATTAAATCATGGCTCGAATAGCAATAATATTTGGTTTACTTTTTTACACGGTTCTCTTAAATGCGCAAGCAGATACAAATGCGTATAAAACTTACGTTGGTGCTCAAGTGAACTTAAACGCATCTACTGTAACGGGAACAACAGTTAGAGGAATAAATAAAGTTGGCATTTTTGCTGGTTTGTTTTTCCAAAAATCGATGACGGATGATTTTGCTCTAGAACTGGATTTAAGTTATTCTCAAAAAGGTGCATTAAAGCCACCAAACCATAAGAAGAATGATTTTACGAAATACCTGATGAAATTGGATTATGCGGAAATTGGGCTGTTCGGAAGATATGACATCAGGGGTATTATTTACGAGGCTGGACTTAGTGGTGGGTATTTAATTTCTTCTAGTGAAACAGACGAAAATGACCAAATTATAACCGGTAATGGAGATTTTTCCAAACTTGAATTATCAGGTTCCATAGGAGTTCAATTCCCAATATCTGATCGGTTTTGTATTGGTGCAAGGTTATCTCATTCCATATTGCCAATTCGAAAACACGTTAATGGAGCTTCTTTCAGACTTAATATTGGCCAAATGAACCAAGTACTTAGTTTTTCTGTTAGATATACTATACTTAATTAATACAACGTTAATTAAGTGAAAGGTTAAGTTTAAAAGAACGTTTATCATTAATCAATAGTTAGTCAAATAAGACTGTTGATAATTCGTCTATACTTCTTTGGATTTGATCTAACATTTTTCTATATTCATCTTCCGTTTAGGTTGCATCGTACGATGCGCGCAAGGACTTAATAGGAAAACCAAAAAACGAAGCAAGCATGTTTGAAATGTGTAAGGAAATTTTACAAAAAGTCAGCTTCGACAAATCACTGTTCCGTAAGGAATTGTACAAATCCATCGGTTGGATTAAAAAAGACGAGATATTAGCTCTTAAAGTTTGGTGTCTTGCAACCTTTGGACATGTCTACAAAGAAGTGATCTTCGAAGCGTTTGATACGATGAAAGTCGCGTAAATAAAAAAGTATTAATTCTAAATAAAGATGCTCAACTGTTTTACAGCTGGGCATTTTGCTTTTTAGGCTATTCTGTAATGAACTTGATGTTTCTTCTTAAGCCAGTAAACTTCGTTCTCTTTACCGCGGATTTTCTGAACAGCTCTCTAAAAACTTCTTCAGTTAGCTCTTCCCAATCCCCGTTAGTCATTTTAAGTAAATCCGGATGTGGATTTAGCAAGGGCTCATCGTGAGCAGCAGAAAACCGATTCCATGGACAAACATCTTGGCAGATGTCGCAACCAAACATCCAGTTATCGAATTTACCTTTCACATCTTCAGGAATGGCATTTTTAAGCTCTATGGTGAAGTAACTAATACATTTACTTCCATCCACCTTATATGGCTCCGTAATCGCGTCTGTGGGGCAGGAATCTATACAAGCTGTACAAGTGCCGCAATAGTCTTGTATTGGATGATCATAGTCTAAGTCCAAATCGATAATTAGCTCTGCTATAAAAAAGAAGGAACCCATTTCTCTATTGATCAGATTAGAGTTCTTGCCGATCCACCCAATTCCACTCTTTTTAGCCCAAGCTTTATCTAATACAGGAGCTGAATCAACGAACACTCTTCCTCCTACTTCACCAATTTCCTGGTGAATAGCCTCCATAAAATCTTTGAGTTTAGACTTAATTATATGATGGTAGTCTTGTCCATATGCATACTTGGATACCTTAAGGTCGTTTGGACCTTCCTTTGCTACCTCCTTGGGAAAATAATTTAGAACAAGGCTAACAACAGATTTGGCACCGGGCACTAGCAAAGTCGGATCTACACGTTTATCGAAATGATTTGCCATATAACCCATTTCACCATGTTGATTTGAATTCAACCAATTTTCCAGGTGTCGCGCGTCCGCTTCTAATTTTTCGGCTTTAGAAATTCCACACCGTTGAAACCCAAGCGCTTTCGCTTTTGCTTTTATAAAGGCGGTATGATCTGATTTGGTAATAAGGGTGAGTTTATAATATCGAAATTACGAAAGCCCAGCGAACTAGTTTACTTCGACTGCAAATTCCACGTTTTCCTTAAACTCAGGATGGTATTTATCGTACAGGGTAAAAGCTACTTTCCCACTCCCCGTAACTCCCTTAGGGAATAGGTGAATTGCGATAAAGCCAGTTTTACCAGGTAATATCTTGTTTAGCACTCCAGTTGTTGGAATTCCTATTTGACATTTGCCGTAGGCACACATAGAATAGTCCCATCCAGCTTTCAAAGTATTATCGGTTCGTTCCCAAACTAAAGAAATTGGTCGTTCGGATAAATTTTGAATTTTCATTTCTGCCAATTCAATCTTCTGGTCTAGTGAGAGCACCATCTTCATTGAGGTTTCACCGACTACCTTAAAGCTTGATTCATCTGAACTGAAAGATAAAAACAAGATAGCGGCCAATGCCCAAATCATATGTAAGCGCCTAAGTTTCATTATTCGCTCGATTTAATAAACTGCTCTGACAGCACCTGACCTTCATCCATAATTGAAATTAGATAAGTTCCAGCAGCGTAGCCAGATGTATTTATTGTAAATAAATTCTTGCCTTGATTTACTCTTTGTGGCTGAACTGACTCCATTAACTTTCCATCAAGAGAAATAATGCGATACCCAACTGCTCTTGCTTCAATGGCATTAAACATCACTTTTAACTCATTGGTTACAGGATTTGGCGCAAGCACTAAATCTCGGAGCATTTTGAATTCTTCTACGTTATTTGGCACTTTGATATCCACCTTTACATATTGGGTGTCTTTTACCGTTCCCGTCATCATGTCGTAATAATAAACTTCAATCGAATCTAGAATCGCTACGCTTGACTCGACTAAAACTCCATATCGTTCACCTGGGTAAATTTCAACGGTATCACTCATCTCAACAGAAGGCAATGGTCTTCCGTCTGAATCAATTATCTGAGCACCAAGCGATGCTGGAAATATCACCTTATTGGAACAGTAACCAATGTTGACTAAACGAAAATAATTGACAAAATCCGTTTTCGAATTTAACTCAATGGAATCTTCAAGCTGATGATCAGATAAACCATTGATTAGGAAATTATCTGGATTGTACCGTGGCACTTCTAAAGAATCATGCACAGCCGTTGTGTCGTGTGGATGATCTAAAATGGAATCTGTATGCCAGAACGTATCAAATTCAGACATGAAGAGCATTGTTTCCGTATCAAAAGCAAAACCTCCATCCCAAGTGGTATTGCTTCCATCAGATGGTCGGATAATTATTGGACCGTACATTCCCGCTTGCAAATGAATCGTTGATCCGACATGACAATGATACAAGTAAGTTCCTGCGTGAGGAGCTTTAAAATGGTACCACCCATGTTCCATGTGATCTACATCGAAAGATAACATTGGTACGCCATCATTTTGCTGATTAACATCTAATCCATGCAGGTGAATAGTATGATGATGTAACTGAGAAACATTCCAAAAATCGATGTGTACAGAATCTCCTTGATTGGCCTCAATTAATGGCCCGGGTATTGGTGGATGGGAACCAAGGTTAGGTGCAAAGCCAAAAACTCTTAAAGTATCTCCATTGGCTATAATTTTCTCCCCTAATGTTCTCCCAATCAAGAACACATTTGTCTGTGCATGGTAAGAACCGACACAGAATAACAACAATAAAATCGAAATGATCCTTTTCACTTTCTATTGAATTAATATGGTTAAAAACATTCCGAAAGGATAAAGACCTCCACCGGTCACCGACAACAAATTATGATCGTGAACTGGGTACTCCCCGGTTTGATCTGGTACTAAACGAAGCACATAACCAGTCATTTTTTTCATTGGGAAAGTGTCCTTTAGCCTTCCCACATAATTACTATGGTCTGTAGAGAATAAGATTTCTAAATGATACCCATGAAAATGAATAGAATGTTCCGCTCTACCTGTATTCGCCATATAAATCAGAATCGTATCACCAATGGCTCCTTCAACTCGAGCGGTGGTATCTAAATTAACATTTGGATTGCTCGCTCCGTTTATTGTGAAATAATCTGGGTAATAAGTCATCCAATCAACTGATCCGCCCGTCATTACTGAATCATTCACTGCCAGTTCATGATCCTTTAAATTCCAGAAAAAGGTATTTGAATTGACCCCAACGGCAAAAATACCTGATAGACCCAAGTAAGCTTCATCTTCATTATTTATATGATCATAGTAAATAAATATGCCCAATGATGCAGATGAAATTGCAACATTGATTGTGTCATTTGCGGCAACAGTATCCCTTATTCCGGCTAGTCCTTTAACATCAAATCCATGTTGAATAGAATCCGTATTGATTACCTCCAGGAAAATAGTGTCTCCTATGGCTGCACTTAATTGAACATTGCGATTACTAAAACTAGTAGAAGCGTTAAAAGCTTTGAATGGCATCTGTGCACCATCGAAGCATGCGTGAACTCCTGAATTAATGTAAATGGTTTGATTAGTGTTTCCCGCAAAAAGAATGGTCTGAATGCTAAGCAAACAGACCATTAAGAAAGGTACTTTCAATAAGTTCATTATTTATCTCTTCACAATCTTTTTAGTCGTGGTTGACCCATCATCTGATGTCAACTTTACAAGATAAATTCCGTTTTTAAAGGTTGAGAAATCAATCTTCTTCGTTTCACCAGCAGTAATTCTGTTTGTGAAAACTGTTTTACCTAAGATGTCAGTTACGTTAACCTGTCCTTTTAATGGAGATTGATTAACCACTGTTAACTGATCCGATACTGGATTTGGAAAAGTGGTAATGCTTAACACATTTTCTTCTACTGCGGTTGCAGGAGGTGGCCAATGAATTGTAAAGCTTACTGTATCTCCTCTGCTGTAATCGTTTTGATCGTAGACATAAATTTGCACTGTCCCATCACCATAGTTTAAACCGCAAGTGATATTACATTTGATAAAACCATTCGTACCGCCTGCCATTTCTGAAGCTGTAATAGCAGTCATCGTAGCTGTTGGAGGAAATCCTACATAGCAACCTGAATAATCACACACTGAACAAGACCATAATGGATCAAACGTATTTGATACGATCTCCCATTTAAATGTGATATTCTCATCGGTTGGAGTTACCATACCAATTTCGTAGCTCTCGTAATTTTCATTAATCACCGTATCTATGCGGTGCTGCTGACCAGTTACGTACACAAAATCTTGACCATAAGCGGACCCGATTAGGCAAACTGATAAAATAATAAAACCGTAAATGTGCTTCATAATTCTTGACTTTGATCAAATGTAAGGGATTTGACATGGTTTTACAAGGCATCAACACTAGCAACTATTGCAATCCTGACGCTCAATTCTTATGTCAAATGTCACATTCCTTGAATTAAGATTCCTAGAAACAAGTCAGATGAGCTTTCTATATTTTCTAAAATTCATCAACTTAGTGGCTCAATTAACAGAACATGGGCCAAAAATCAATTCTCATTATAATACTTCTTCTTGCTCTTGGTGCAGGCAAGTCAAGCGCTCAATCCTTTCACTTTGATGATACGTTAACGATTTTGGTAAAAACTACAGACCAGTCGCCTGCTCATTGGTACATTGAAGTCTTTAACGATGTGGGTGTAGATACCAATTTAAGATGGAAAGCTAATTTGGTTAACATACCAGCGCCTTGGGTGATTTCTTTTGATGATCAAGATAACTATTACTCCAATGTGCTATCTGGAGACAGTGCCGATTTCAATTTAATGAGCGGGTTGTCTTTCCCTCAAAAACTAATCATAGGTGCAACTTTAAACGGAACTACCGGAGTAGGGTCTGTCTTTTTTGATGTTTATGACCCAAATATTCCTTCTGAAATCACCACCATAGAATATAGATTTGAAATTACAAAAGCTCCAACCGGCATTGAAGAAACTGAATTTTTAGGGAATACATTTATCACAGGCTCATCCATACAATTTGATCCTTTGCTCTTGAATAAAGAATATCGCCTATACAGCCTAAGTGGTCAATTAATTAAATCCGGGATTGTAAACGAATCCAGATTGAAGTTAAAATCTAAAGGGAATTATTTATTGCAAGTGTTTGTGGAAGGAAATGTTTACAGCAAGACTTACGCTAACTATTAGAAGCCAGGTTAAAACAATCCTCCCTGCGTAAACGATAGATCTGTTCCAATATGCTTATAAGCTTTTTCCGTAGCTCTTCTTCCTCTTGAAGTTCTAAGTAAATACCCCTCTTTAATCAGATAAGGTTCATAGACTTCCTCAATCGTACCTGCCTGTTCTCCAACTGCCGTAGCAATTGTTGTTAGACCAACTGGTCCTCCTGAGAATTTATCAATAATTGCATAGAGGATTTTATTATCCATCTCATCTAAACCACTTTTATCCACATTGAGTGCAGTCAAAGCCATGTTGGAAATTTCCATGTTAATTGTGCCGTCACCTTTAATCTGGGCAAAATCACGAACCCTTCTTAAAAGCGCATTAGCAATTCTAGGCGTGCCTCTACTTCTGCTAGCTACTTCATGAGCGGCCTCATACTGAATCGGAATATTTAATAGGCCTGCGGACCTTTCAACGATATCAGTTAACGTTTTGGTATCATAGTATTCTAATCGGCTATTAATTCCAAAACGTGCCCTTAAAGGAGCTGTAAGGAGCCCAGATCGAGTTGTTGCTCCAATAAGTGTGAAAGCTTCTAAAGCAATTTGAACAGTCCTAGCATTAGGTCCAGTGTCGATTAGAATATCAATCTTGTAATCCTCCATTGCAGAATAGAGGTACTCTTCAATGATAGGGCTCAGCCGATGAATTTCATCAATAAATAATACATCACCTCTTTCAAGATTGGTAAGTAAACCTGCAAGATCACCGGGTTTGTCCAGAACAGGTCCTGACGTCACCTTAAATCCAACTCCTAATTCGTTAGCTATAATGTTTGCTAAAGTCGTTTTACCTAGACCAGGAGGTCCATGAAGCAAAACATGATCCAATGACTCTTCTCGCTGAATGGCGGCTTTCACAAAAATAAGCAGGTTATCAGTTACCTTGGGTTGGCCCGCAAAATCATCAAAGGATTTAGGCCTTAAAACCTTATCGATTTCACCATCTGTATGGTGCTCATCCTCTTCATGAAAATCATATGATTCTATTTCATCGCTCACAATAACAAAGTTAATAAGTTAAGGTTGCTATTATTAAAATGTCTCGGGAAGGTTTGAACATATTTAATGTGGAATAAAATTATTTCAAAATGTCTTTAATAATCTTTCCAAAATGGACCTTGAACTTTAGAATGTAGACCGGTGAAGTAAATCGATCTTCAAAGCTTTTATTTCCAACAAACATGAGGCGATAGCCAATTCCTGCACCAATACTCAAAAACTTTAAGAAAAACACTTCTCCTACTAAAGCAGGTTCATAAAATGCTACCGGCACTTTATCGGTAATCAACTTGTTTCCGGCATCATTCTTAAACTTGTAAAAGCCATATCCAAATCCCGCTTGAACAGGAATGGACAAGGTATATCTTTTACTTTTGAAAAACGTGTATTCTATAAATGGCGATACGTATCTCATTTTCAATTCACCTTCTCCATCTTTAACTACAATTCCTGGAACGGATAATGGTCTAACAACATTGGTTGCCATCCAACTATATACGACCCCAATTTTGGTGGTATTCTTAAAGTTCAAGCCAATACCAACATCTCTTATTTTCATGAAGGAATTGGTAATCAAAGCATTTCTCGCTCCGATTCTAACCATGAATTTAGGCTTGGTTTTGAAACTAGCGCTAATGGAATCGAACATTTGAGCACTGCTTGTAGTAGCACTTAAAACAAATAATATTAGGAGTAATTTTTTCAAAAAAAATGCCTCTCCTGGTTAGGAGAGGCATTTAATATAATGCTAAAAAACTTAGTGTTCTTCTTCATCTGGTCCAAGAGGAACCGTCTGAGGACAGAAATCTTCTTCCAATCCAGGCTTGCTGTAATCGTATGGCCATCTGTGAACTTCGGGAAGTTCTCCTGGCCAGTTACCGTGAACATGCTCAACAGGAGTTGTCCATTCAAGCGTATTCGATTTCCAAGGATTCTTCGTTGCTTTCTCTCCTCTAAATACACTGTAGAAGAAGTTAAACAAGAATAATATTTGAAACGCTGTACCAACGATGGCAAATACCGAAATCAATACATTCAGATCTACAACATGATCTAAGAACGCGAAATCCGAATAATCGTAATAACGTCTTGGCGATCCTGCCAACCCAGTAAAGTGCATTGGGAAGAATACTCCGTAACCACAAATGATTGTTGCCCAGAAGTGGATAAAGCCCATCTTCTTGTTCATTAATCGACCATATAGTTTCGGGAACCAATGATAAACTCCAGCGAACATTCCAAAGATTGCAGATAGTCCCATTACAATATGGAAGTGACCTACTACGAAATACGTATCGTGAACATCTATATCAAGTGCTGAATCTGCAAGGATAATACCTGTTACACCACCTGTAATGAAGGTAGAAACTAATCCAATTGAGAATAACATTGCTGGTGTGAATACCAGATTACCTTTCCAAATGGTGGTTATGTAATTAAACACCTTGACCGCTGACGGTATGGCAATTAGTAGTGTGGTAAATACGAATACACTTCCTAAGAAAGGATTCATACCTGTAATGAACATGTGGTGACCCCATACAATGAATGAAAGGAAACCAATTGCCAGAATAGACCCAATCATCGCTCGATAACCAAAAATTGGTTTTCTAGAGTTTGTTGAAATTATTTCTGACGTAATACCCAGTGCTGGTAAGAGTACAATGTATACCTCAGGGTGCCCTAAGAACCAGAATAAATGCTGGAATAGTATCGGACTACCTCCTGTTGCGTCTAATGCATGGTTATCAATAAAGATATCGGAGATATAAAAACTAGTACCTAAACCTCTATCCATTAATAATAAAACCGCTGCTGAAAGTAATACTGGGAAAGAAAGTACACCTAATACTGCTGTCACAAAGAATGCCCAAATAGTTAAAGGCAATCTCGTCATCTTCATTCCCTTCGTTCTAAGGTTAAGAATTGTAACGATGTAGTTTAGTGATCCTAGTAAAGACGATGCAATGAATATAGCCATAGACATTAACCAAAGCGTCATACCTAATCCTGAACCAGATACAGATTCTTCTAGTACCGAAATTGGAGGGTATATGGTCCAACCAGCCATAGCAGGTCCACTTTCTACGAATAACGAAGCAAGCATTAAAACACTTGATAAGCAGAAGAACCAATAAGAAAGCATGTTCAAGAAACCTGATGCCATATCTCTAGCACCAATTTGCAACGGAATCAATAAGTTCGAGAATGTTCCGGATAAACCTCCGGTAAGAACAAAGAAGACCATTATGGTTCCGTGTATCGTGACTAACCCCAGATACATGTTACTGTCCATAACACCTTCAGTAGACCAATCGCCTAAGAATACATCATTAATCCCGTTGGCTCCAGGCCATCCTAATTGGATTCTAAAGATCGTTGACAAGAATACACCAACAATACCCATGATAATTGCTGTAAGCAAAAATTGCTTACCAATCATCTTGTGATCTTGGCTAAAGATGTACTTGGTTATAAAACTCTCCTTGTGATGATGAGCATGTGCGTGAGCTCCCATAACTTTCTCTTATTTAATTACCTCTTTTGCGCCTTCCCGATTACTCGATGTTTCGCTTGGAGTTCTTGTTCTAATTCTAATTCCTTTTAAACTACTACTTCTTCAGACCAGCTTCAACCAACTGGTCTTTAAACGTCTTCTGACTAGCAATCCATGCATCGTATTCTTCCTGTGTTTCAACAATTACATTGATCCACATATGGTGATGACTTGCACCACAAATTTTGTTACACAATAAAAGAAATCCAGGTTCTGCAACTGATTTCTCTTCTGCCGCTCTTTTCTTGTTAATTCCTTCGTACTTTTTGATAATTACCGGATGCTTTTTAAACTCCTTAGTAGTCATTGTTGGAGTAAACTTGAATAAAGTTGTTGCTCCAGGGACACAATTCATTTGAGCTCTAAAGTGAGGGAAATAAGCAGAATGAATCACGTCTTGAGCATTGAAATGAAATTGGTAAGGTCTTCCAACTACTAAGTGCAAGTCTCCTTTAACAACTAAATCATCATAAACTCTATCGTTGATCTCAACTTCTGAAGTCTCAAACATGTTCATCTCGTTAGCGATAGACGATTGAATTCTCATTCTCTTACGCTTTAAACGTTCCATTTCGCTAGACCATTCAGCCAAAACAACATCTGTTTCAAATTTTGCTTGATCAGAAGTTAATGCAACACTTAACGAATCAACTTTAGCATTAATTCTTGCCAAGTGATTTTTAACCGTTTCCGAAGAAATCAATCCAAGAGGATTAATGAAACCAGCAGTATCACCAGCTACTTCAACTCCCCAACTATTGTAATCAATTAGTTTGAAGTTTGCTTCACCTAATTTATTGTCTTTTCCAGAATACCTTGTAGTCCAATCAAATTGCTTTGCATAAAGACTAACGTGCTTAGGTTCTTTAAGCTCTGTAAACTCAGTAGTACCATCAGCCATCATTGCTACCAATGCATCGTTTCTGTTACTAAACCTTTTTACCTCATTAATAATTAATGAATCTTCACCAGCCATAGCATAAGTTTGTAGTACCCATGCGTCAGGTTTTTCAACAAGCACAGCTGTCTCACCTAATTCACTTAAAGCAGCTCCAGCACCATCACTTGTTTCAAAAGCAGCATCTGCAGTAAAAGACGTATAAATGTTCGCGTCATTTTTATCATCCGGATTCATGTGAAGGTTAGAATGCGTTTGAATAATGAAATTCCCAGTAGTGTCAGTCATTTGATTCCATGACTGAAGACCTAATACGATAATGATAGCAAGTACGATTGCAGGAGCAACTGTCCATGCAAACTCTAATTTATTACTGTGAGAAAAGAACAACGCTTTTCTGTCTTTATCATAAGAATACTTATAAGCGAAATAGAATAAAAGACCGTTACAGATAAAGAACACAGGAATGATAATTCCAAAATTCAGACCTATTAGCCAATCTGTTTGTTCACCATGAAGTGAAACCGCAGGACCCTTAATTCCACCACCAAAAGCAATCATTTGCCATATAACGAATGCGAAGAATCCACCACAAAACACAAGCATTAAGAATGCGTTCATGCTGTTTTCTCTTTTCGTTACAGTTGCCTCGCTGCCTCCTCTAACTTTTGAGGAAAGCTCATAGACTCTCATAATTTGCGCTATCGCTAACACAAGGAGAACTAAAACTACTATCAACAATACTTTACCCATGACCAGTTTTTATCTTGAATTTTTTAATTAAAAATCGTGATGTATAGATTCGTCTAACATCGGATGATTTTTCTTTATTAATGGTGCTTTCTTTAAGTTATTCAATACCATGAATACAAATACCCCTAGGAATAATAGGAACATTCCTATTTCCAACCAACCAATTTGATAATTGCTCATCATGGTTCCAGGCATTACTAATAGATAGACATCCATCCAGTGACCTACAAAGATTATCCCGCCTATTACAATAATAAGTCCCCAAGCTCTTTTCGCATCTCTTGACATCATCAGTACCATTGGCAGGATAAAGTTGATTGCAAATGTTCCGAAGAACAAGAACTTATAATCCATAATTCTTTGTTTGAAGTAAACAACCTCTTCACCGATATTAGAGTACCAGATCAACATGAATTGAGAGAACCACAGGTAACTCCATAGGAAGCTAATTGCGAAGATCCATTTTGCAACATCATGAATATGCGATTGATTAATTTGAGGCAAGTAGCCTCTTGACTTCAAGTACAATGACGTCATTAGGATCATAATCATTGCTGAGATCCAAATTCCTGAGAATACGTACCAACCATATAAAGTTGAGAACCAGTGTGCATCGATTGACATTAACCAATCCCATGCTAACATTGAAGAAAATACTGCGAAGAAGATTAAGAATAAAGCACCTCTTCTGAATTGTAAAAAGTGTAATCTAACTCCACCTTCTTTGTCTTCTTTCTTCGAAAGTTTTCTGAATAGTAAAGCAAATCCAATAAATACTGCGATGTAAACAACTGCTCTAATGATAAAGAACGGGAAGTTTAAGTATCCAGCTTTTTGGTACAATAAAGGATCGAAACTTGGGTTTTCTGCTCCACTAGGCAGCCATTTAACCAATAACGATTCATCCATCCACATGTAGATGTGATTCAGTTCGAAATATCCACAAAGGAAAACAATCAATAATATAGCCGCCCCGAAAGGAAGAACTAACATCACTGCTTCAAATATTCTTAAAAGGATTGCTCCCCAACCTGATTCAGTTGCATAATGCAGTGCTAAGTAAAACAGCGCTCCTAATGCGATTCCAAAGAAGAAGAATCCATTCACCAATAAGTTCGCCCAAAATCTGTTGTGCTGATGATCAGCCATACCCACATCGTGCTTATCTACCATACACTTAAGTGTAGGCATTACTTGATCTTCATGATGATGCCAAGCTGCAATTCCTTCATCAGTATGATTAACGTGTGCAGTAATAGTCCATGTGAATGGTGCATGATGACCATGATCATCTCCATGTCCATGTCCATGTCCATGTCCGTGCTCTTCACCTTCAATTACTTCGCCTCCATTGTGCTCCGTATCGTGAGCATGCTCTTCAGTACCATGAGTACCGTGTGCACCTGGCTCAGATACAATTACATGCATGGCTTTTGCAGCTTCCGTAAAATCAATTTTGAATTGATCCCACTCTGCCATTTCGTTATTGCCATTGTTGTGACGAGGGTGGCTAAAAAACAATTCAGTGCCGTCTTCACTGATTTCAGTGTAGATGTATGATTGCTCAGTAAAGATCCCCCAAACCATAGCAAGTAAACCTACTATCATTAAGGTGAATGTGACTTTCTTAGCTCTCGATGAAATTTTGAATTCCATTGTCTTTTAATTAAATATCTATTTACTATCTATTAAATACTGTCTCCTACTAACGCTACGGCAGCTGTATCAATCAAAGTTGTTGCCGTAGTGTCTTCGTTTCCTTGTAATTCCTGTACGTGCAATATAATTTGCCATCTTTCCTTTTTGGAAAGTTGAGAAGCATGAGATCCCATCATCCCTTTACCGTAAGTCAGTGTATGAAACATCTTTCCTTCTGGAAGCGCTTTTAATGGACCATCGAATGCACCTGGTGAAGCATGACCAGCCTTCACGACAACGGCTCCGTCTCCAGCACCTTTTTCACCGTGACAATGCGTACACATAAAACCAAATAGCCTTTTACCTTCCGCAAGGTTTGCATCGTAATCAGCAGCCATTAAAGGACTTGTAACAAATGCAGCCTTTTCGTAATCCCCAATTGGATCGGTTAACGAATACGGCATGTTAATACCAGCATCCTTCATGTTTGGATTGAATGGAATTGTTCCTTCTGCAGGAACTCTAGCAGACTGAAGAGATTTCAATTCTGAATGCTCTTTGTCTTTATAGATTCCATAATCTACGTAAGCTTCAATCGCAGGAGAACGATACATGTCTGGTGTATATTCATAACCAGCACTGTCATCATTCTTAGTACAAGAAGAAACCAACACAACCATAACTATCGCTACGGCAATCTTGAATATTGTTCTTAAGTTATTCACGCGTCTAATTATTTAATGTTTTAAGAACCAAGTTCTCTTTCTTCAATTTCTACAATTCCTGTTGCCTTAAACATTCCCTGTAATTCGTCTGAAGTAAATTGAGAATTTTCGTTTACACGAACCTCAACTACAAACATATCATCAGTTGTTCTTGGATCAGGGTTTCTAGCAGGCATACCTGGTAACGTCTTATTTCTTAATAAATAAGTAAGGGCCATACCATGAGCCGCACACAAAACTGTGAACTCAAATGTAATTGGAATGAATGACGGCATATTTTCCATCATCGAACCATTTGGTTTACCACCAATGTTCATCGGCCAATCTTGAATCATGAAATAATTGATTGCAAGCATTGCTAAAAATGTACCCGTCAATCCATAAAGAAAGGCATTGATTCCTAGTCTTGTATGTTTAACCCCAATTATCGGATCAATTCCGTGAATTGGAAATGGAGAATATACGTCTGCTATATGAACACCTTTACCAACAAGCTCTTTAGCTCCATCTTTAAGGACGTCATCGTCATCGTACATTGCATATATTACCTTATCTGCCATAGCTAATAATAATACTATCTAATTTATTCTTCTTCGGCTTTCGCATCTGCTCCGCCCGATTCAATTTCTTTTGGTTCTGCGTGGTCATCACCATGATCATCATGACTATGGCTGTCCCAATATCCTTCCCCATTTCCAAACCCGTCTATATAATTCTCACCTGAAGATTTTAGGATGGTTTTCAATTCTGCAATTGGCAACACTGGGAAAAACCTAGCGAACAATAGGAACAACACAAAGAAGATTCCGATTGTACCGATAAATACACCTATATCTACCCAAGTTGGGTGGAACATTGTCCAAGAAGATGGTAAGAAATCACGATGTATTGAGGTAACGATAATTACGAAACGCTCGAACCACATCCCGATATTCACAATAATCGAAAGTACGAATGTGAACATCAAATTTCTTCTTAATTTCTTCACCCAGAAGAGCTGAGGAGAAATAACGTTACACGTCATCATCGCCCAATAAGACCACCAATACGGCCCTGTTGCTCTGTTGATAAAGGCATAGGCCTCATATTCAACTCCGGAATACCAAGAAATAAATAGCTCAGTAATATATGCTACACCTACAATAGATCCAGTAACTATAATTACAATGTTCATATACTCCACGTGCTTAACGTGAATATAATTCTCTAAATGCATTGCTTTTCTCATGATCAAAAGCAAGGTCAATACCATTGCAAATCCTGAGAATACCGCTCCAGATACGAAGTAAGGAGGGAAGATTGTTGTGTGCCATCCTGGAATAACTGATGTTGCGAAATCCATTGATACAATCGAGTGTACCGAGAATACAAGTGGAGTTGCTAAACCAGCAAGAACTAATGATACAATTTCGAATCTATTCCATGCTTTCGCATTTCCTGTCCACCCGAAGGATAGTATGCCGTAGACCTTCTTTGTCAACGGTCTAGTTACTCTATCTCTAATAGTAGCAAAATCAGGAATCAAACCGATGTACCAGAATACCAGTCCAACGGAGAAGTAAGTTGAGATTGCAAATACATCCCAAAGTAATGGTGAGTTAAAGTTTACCCATAAAGATCCAAATTGGTTTGGAAGCGGTAATACCCAGTAAGAAACCCAGATTCTCCCCATGTGAATTCCAGGGAAAACTGCAGCCATCATTACGGCAAAGATTGTCATTGCCTCTGCAGAACGGTTAATTGCCATTCTCCATTTCTGACGGAAAAGAAGTAATACTGCAGAAATTAATGTTCCTGCGTGTCCGATACCAACCCACCAAACGAAGTTTGTGATATCCCAAGCCCAGCCTACGGTTTTGTTAAGACCCCAAGTACCAATTCCAGTTCCAAGTAGGTAAAGGATACATCCTATTCCCCACAATGCAACTAAACCAGCAATGGTAATCATCAAGTACCATGCCTTCGGAGCCTCATTCTCAATCGGCCTTATTACATCCTCGGTGATGTCGCTGTACGACTTATCTCCTAAAATTAACGGTTCTCTGATCGATGCTTCTTTATGCATTCTTATCGTGTTTAAATCTACTTATTATCTTAATGTTCATCGTGTGTTGCATGGTCATCTCCATGGTCAGCCATGGCAACATCCTCCTCAACATTTCTAATCTTAGCTTGGTACCAAACATTTGGTTTGAATCCAACCTCTTCTAAAGATTGGTAAGCTCTACCAGCTTCCGATTTAGCTCTTATTGTAGAAGCTGTATCATTCCAATCTCCAAACGTAATCGCATTCACTGGGCAAGCCTCAGCACATGCACTTGTAACATCACCATCTTCAACAGGTCTTCCTGCTTTCTTGGCAACTAATTTACCTTCTTGGATTTTCTGTACACAGAAGCTACATTTCTCCATAACCCCTCTTGATCTTACGACCACGTCTGGGTTAAGCACCATTCTTCCAAGCTCTTGTTGAGCTGGATTCGCAGCGTTAAATTTCTTATAACCTTGGTAATTGAACCAGTTGAACCTTCTTACTTTATAAGGACAGTTGTTCGCACAATATCTTGTACCGATACATCTGTTGTAAGTCATTTGATTCAATCCTTCGTTCGAGTGAGTAGTTGCCGCAACTGGACAAACTGTTTCACATGGAGCGTGATTACAATGCTGACACATCATTGGCATATACGTTACTTCAGGACTTGCTTCAGCAACTTCCATCTTTAAGTAACTCCATGCTGCATCATCAGATTGATCAGTAGGATCAGCTTCCCAAGCATTTCGCTTGTCGTCATCAATTGAAGAAAAATATCTATCAATTCTCAACCAATGCATGTCTCTAGATCTTCTTACTTCATCTTTTCCAACAACTGGTACGTTGTTTTCAGCGACACATGAAACTAAACAAGTTCCACATCCAATACATGAAGTTAAATCAACTGACATTCCCCATCTATGACCAATGTGCTCTACTGGATGCTCTTTCCATAAATCAGCCTCGGCAACTGGTACCTTAACGTGCTCACCATTCTTGATCACCATCAATTCATGAGGTGGGTTGTAAGAATCATGATTATTTGCATCCAACGAAGCAACAAAATTGCCCATTGTAGTTTCTTTCACAACAGATTCTCTTCCCATCACTGTGTGATGTGTTTGAGCACAAGCTAAAGGATAAGTTGCTCCAGTTGCTGTAACCGTTGCTGCCATTCCAGCATATGAAACTGCATCATTTTGCCATCCCAGTAATGGGAAAACATTCTGACCAACTGGAATTAAATTCCCGTCTTTATCAGTTTCGTAATCTCCGTACTTCTCTGTTTGATAAGCACCTTTACCTATGATTGCTTCAGATCCGCCATGAGCTCCTCTTCCGTAACCCATTGCTATTCCGATTGTACCAGAAGCTTGTCCAGGCATTGGGAATACAGGTAACTCTAATGTTTGTTCTCCAACAGTAACGCTAACCATATGTGCTGGCGAATCTTCACCAAGGTATAAAGCGTTCCACTCTTCGTAGCTGTCGATGTCCGTTCCATCTCCAGGAACTCCAGCAGGTAATTTAGCTAAAGCATCAGCTGGCGCCATAGTAACATAGTTATCCCAAGACACTTTAGACAATGGATCTGGCATTTCCTGTAACCAAGGGTTAGCAGAATCTTTACCTACACCAATTCCGGCCTTTTGATAAATTACTAATTCCATTTCAGCTGTTTCAACTGCTGTTGCTTTTGTAACTGCAGCTCCAACATTGGCACTGAACGATCCAACTTCTGCTGGCATCCCCATTCCACTAACTGAACCATTATGTACGGCCCAATTCCAATAGGTATCAAATCCTTTTTGCTCTTCAACTGGCAATCTAGAATATCCGTACTCATTCCATGTCTTCTGGATGAAGTCATAAAATACAGTACTGTCTTTTGAAGTGCTTCTAGTTGCTTCTCCAGCCCAAACTAACAATGATTCTTGCGCTTGACGCGTATCATATAATGGTCTGATCACTGGTTGAGCCAAGCTATAGTGTCCGGTTTTTGGATTAAAATCATTCCATGATTCTAAGTAATGGTTGTCAGGACAGATATACTGGCAGTTTGTTGCAGTTTCATCATCGTATTGAGCGAATGAAACAGATAACTCACATTTTCCAATTGCGTCAGCCCAACTTGCACCATTTGGTGAAGCGTACACAGGATTCACATCATAGAAGATTACTGCATCTACAGTTCCTCCAGTCAATTCTTCCTCTAAAGCTTTAATTTCTTGATCATTGTTCCATCCCATTTCAACATGAGACGTATGATCTATTGTTGCTCCATAATTCCCTAGTTTCTCATTGATCGCGTTAACGATAATTTGAACATTCGGATCATTTGAACCTGCAACAACTAATGATTTTCCTTTAGCCGCCTCTAATTCAGCTGCAACCTTTGCACAATATCCTGCTAAATCTCCAGCAGCACTTGCACCTTGCCCACCTAATTCTTGAAGAATTCCAGCGGCAACAATTCCTTCTTGAGAAGGCTTAACTCTTACTCTAACGTCTGCATTTGAACCAGTTTGAGACATGATAGACTCAAATTGCCAGTGCTTAGACATCCATGTATTTTCTGGAACTCTAGTTTTTCCATACTGAGCAGTATACTCTGTACTTAATAACCATCCGTTCAAGAAATCACATCCAATACTTACTATTACTCTTGCTTTTGAGAAGTCATAAGAAGGAATAAAGTCGCTACCAAAAGATTCTTTGTTAGCAGTTCTCATACCGTGGTATGAAACTTCATCCATCGTTACATGCTTCACATCTGCACTTGTAGATTCAGGAGTTACTAAATTAACACCTGCTGCTACATTAACTGCTGCCGCAGCCGCATTAGCAACAACACCATTTCCATCTATAGGGGCAACAACCGGAGCTGGACCCATTGGAAATGCTTCAGAACCACCATACTTAGTAGTAAATGCATTAATTGCCATTCTAGTAGAAGGAGATATGATTGATTTAGTAACCAATCTAATTTTCCCACCTTTTCCTGCTATGGCAGTAAGTTTTGCGCCAATCTCTGAATCCATATCAGCCCATGACATATCTGTATGTGCATCAGCTGCATGCTTATGAGGAGCGTTTAATCTTGCTTCATTATATAATGACAATACAGAAGCCACCATTCTAGGAGACGTACTAACACCATTTATACCATGATACTTATTACCCTTGATCATGATTGGTCTACCTTCTCTAGTCTTAACTAGAATAGATCCAAAATCATTCCCATCGTAATAGGTAGAAGCGTACCAGTTTGCAACACCTGGAGTAATATCCTCTGGCTTGTTAACGTAAGGTACTGATTTGATAACTGGCTTTTCACAGGCCGCTAATGTTGCCGCAGCAACGCTAAACCCTAAAAACTTCAAGAAATCACGTCTATCTGTTTTAAAACCGCTAACCTTTTCACTCGCCATAAATTCCTCTACGGGAACCTCAGCTGGAAATTCGCTATCTCGTTTCTCAACAAAAGATGGAGTTTCTTTTAGTTCGTCAAAACCTTTCCAATATTTTTTATCGTTTGCCATATCCTACTCTTGCAAATAGATTAATAGTGACACTTAGCACATTCCCAACCACCTAATTCACGCACTGTGACTTTGTCGTCTTCTTTGTACTTCTTTAACAATTCAGGATCCTTCTTAAGTCTGTTGTGAATTTCCATATAATAGTCATTCGAACCTAAGTCTATCTCCTTCTCATTGTGACACTCAATACACCATCCCATTGTTAATACAGGCTTGGTTAATTTTACTGTTCCTTCTAGTTTGTTGATCTCATCAACCGATGCCACTTTACCTGCATCAAACGTTTTTACATCACCGTGACATTGGATACAATCTACACCTGCAACGCTTACGTGCTGTGAGTGATTGAAGTAAACGTGATCAGGTAGATTGTGAACTTTATTCCAAACAATTGGAGAAGATTCACCAGTGTATTCTCTAGATGCTAGGTCATATCCAACCGCATCATAAATCTTATTGATTTCTGTAGTATCCGTATAAGTCCCTTCATTGATATTCAAGTGACAGTTCATACAAACATTCACAGATGGTATACCAGCGTGCTTTGATTTCTCAACACTGCTGTGGCAATACTTACAATCAATCTCGTGATTACCAGCATGCACCATGTGAGAGAACTTAATTGGCTGAGAAGGTTGATAACCTTCCATCACATCAATTTGTGCAGCTCTCCAACCTAAGTCAGAAAGACCAACAAACACCGCTAATAAAATGAAAATCCCAGCAAACACTTTATTTCTAAAGAACCAATCTTTTACAATTTCTAAATACGTATGATCTTCATCTGTTTCAACATCGCTTGAAGCTTCTTTCAATCTTCTGTTCACACCAGCCATTGCCAACACTACAATAAGAAGCACTCCGATTAATGCCAATTTCAACATCCAACCATTACCACCTTCTTTCTTGATCGTTTGGTATGGAATAGGGTCAGTAGTCGCTACCTTATCATCCGCTTTAAAATTTTCGATGTACGTAAAGATCGCATCGATATCGTCATTTGAAACCGCCTGCGGGGTCATGTCTGTTGGACTGAAGTCTGCAATTGCGTTAGCCATCGTTGACTTTCCTGAACCGATAAGAACCGTTGAGTTTTTCACCCAATCATAAAGCATATCTGCCTCTCCTGCCTCAGCCCATTTCCCTTGGACGCCTCGAAGCGCGGGACCGGTAACTACCTTATCAACAGCGTGACAAGATGCACAGTTGTTCTTAAACAATGCTTCTCCGTCTTGCGCATACGAGTGATTAGCTCCTATGAACAGCGAGAAAACAAATAGAGCTGCAATGCTCAAAAAACCCTTTAAGGGCGTACTCATGGTTAATTTCATCTTCCGTTCTTTATTACAGAATCTTCAACATTATCGGCACAAAAATAGCAGAGAATCCGTAGGGTCAAGGTAAAATGTCATGAAATTGTCAGGCTACCATTTAATTTATAATCATTCTAAATAAGTGTTAAAAAATCACAAAATGAATCCCACCTCAGAAGCGATTAATTATCAATTTATTACGATGAAATTGAAAGATTTAAAAGTACTAGAAAGGAATGCGCAAAAATAAAATCTGCGATGAATTGATTTTCAGGCTAGGTACATTGAATTACTTGTTAAAACAATCGGCATGATTTGTGATTTTAGACTATTCAAATACTTACTTTTGAATTTCATTACTGAATTATGAGAGGAATTATACTTTTTATCGCAATTATCACATCTGTTTCGGCTATCGCGCAAGAAGACTGGACCAGGTATCAACCAACGGACTCTACAGCGATTGCTGCTGATACGGTTCAGTATGATACAGTGCGAAAAATTCATTTCAATAAAAATGGAGCAGTTACTATTAATAAGGACGCAAGAATCGATCATTTGACAGACTTAAAGCGTGGTAACATTAAAATTTCAAAAACAGGATATAGGGTTCAGATTAGATTGAGTCAGCAAAAAGATGAGATCAACTTACTTCGGGCAAGGTTCATCAAGACTTATGACAACTACAGCGCTCATGTTGATTATAATCAGCCAAATTTTGTTCTTAAGGTAGGCGACTTTTATACGCGTCAGCAGGCACTCGAGTTCAAGTACGAAATTGCTGAGCAGTTTCCAGCAGCTATCGTTGTAAAGGACAATATCGAATTGCCTAAGTTAGAATCTGATCAAAAATAAGGTCAAAAAAAAGGAGCCCGAGAGCTCCTATTTAGTTTTTAGAATCAGAATATTACTACTTCTTCTTAAGTGTTCGTTTCACTTCAACCGTCTCGTAAGATTCGATTAAATCTCCCACTTCAATATTGTTGTACTTATCAATGTTCAATCCACATTCATAACCGTGCTTCACTTCTTTCACATCGTCTTTGAATCGTTTTAACGACCCTAATGCTCCGGTGTAGATCACAATTCCTTCTCTAATCAATCTGATTTGAGAATTACGTGATATTGAACCTTCTTGTACGAAACAACCAGCAATAGTACCAACCTTAGAGATCTTGAATGTTTCTCTAACCTCGACAGTACCGGTAATTTTCTCTTCAATATCTGGAGATAACATTCCTTCCATTGCATCTTGAAGTTCTTCAATCGCTTTGTAGATTACTGAATAAAGTCTGATATCAATTTGCTCTTGTTCTGCCAATCTTCTAGCTTGACCAGAAGGTCTTACTTGGAATCCAATGATAATTGCATCAGACGCAGTTGCTAATAAAATATCAGATTCTGTAATTTGACCAATCGCCTTATGGATCACATTAACTTGGATCTCAGCGGTACTTAATTTGATCAATGAATCAGAAAGTGCTTCAATAGAACCATCAACATCACCTTTTACAATTACGTTAAGTTCCTTAAAGTCTCCAATCGCTAATCTTCTACCAATCTCGTCTAGCGTAATGTGCTTAGTAGTTCTAATACCTTGCTCTCTTTGAAGCTGCTGACGTTTAGTTGCAATTCGTTTCGCTTCTTTCTCATCTTCCATGATGTTGAAACGATCACCAGCAGTAGATGGTCCATTCATACCAAGAATCGAAACCGGGAATGAAGGCAATACTTCTTCCACTGCTTCTCCTCTTTCGTTGTACATGGCTTTTACTTTACCCATTTGAGTACCAGCAACCAACACATCTCCAATGTGCAATGTACCTGCTTCAACTAATAGCGTTGTCACATATCCTCTACCTTTATCTAAAGTAGATTCAAGTACAGTACCAACAGCTCTTTTCGAAGGATTTGCTTTTAATTCTAAAAGCTCAGCTTCTAGTAATACTTTTTCTAGTAAGTCTTCTACACCCATTCCTGTTTTAGCAGAAATTTCTTGAGCTTGAAATTTACCTCCCCAATCTTCAACCAAGATATTCATGGTAGAAAGTTGTTCTCTAATCTTGTCAGGGTTTGATTCTGGTCTATCGCATTTATTAAACGCAAATACCATCGGTACACCTGCCGCTTGAGCATGGTTTATCGCTTCCTTCGTTTGAGGCATCACGTCATCATCCGCGGCAATAATAATTATTGCAACATCTGTTACTTGTGCACCCCTTGCTCTCATCGCAGTAAAGGCCTCGTGACCAGGAGTATCTAAGAATGTAATTCTTCTTCCTGACTCTCCTTGAACGTTATAAGCACCAATGTGCTGCGTGATTCCTCCTGCTTCACCTTCGGTTACTTTCGCATCTCGAATGTGATCTAATAAAGATGTTTTTCCATGATCAACGTGTCCCATCACCGTAACGATAGGCCATCTTGGTTTCATGTCTTCTTCATTATCAATTTCTTCTTCGATGGTTTCTTGAACATCAGCATCAACAAACTCAACAGTATAGCCAAACTCTTCAGCTACCATGTTCAGTGTTTCTGCATCAAGTCTTTGATTTATAGAAGCAAAAATTCCAATAGACATCAATGTTGAGATAATGTCCGTAGGACTCTTATCCATCATCGTTGCAAGTTCTGATACAGTAACAAACTCTGTTACTTTCAGGTTCATGTCTTCGTACTGCGCGTGCAATTCTTCGTCTCTTGCTTTTTCAGCATGAGCATCTCTTTTTGCTCTACGTTGTTTTACAGAGGACTTTTTCCCTTTACCACTTAACCTTGCTAATGTGTCTTTGATTTCCTTTTGAACTTGTTCTTGAGAAATCTCGTTTTTCTGAGCGTCTTTTCGATTGGTCTTACGCGCTTGTTTTGCAACGTTAGCCCCAGTTTTCTCGATGTTGACTTTCTTAATTCTTTTTCTTTTCCTTTTGTTAGGATCCTCTTTCTTAGGTCGTTCTTTAACTACCGGGAGTTCTATTTTTCCTAATACTGTAGGTCCTGATAATTTCTCGGTTGTCGCTTTAATCGTTTCAACCTTATCAGCAGGTTTATCTGCATCTTCAGTAGATACTGCTTTTGGCTCTTCAGCTTTAGGCTCTTCTTTTGCTACTGGTTCTTCTTTGACCGCTTCAACTTCTTTTACAGGCTCAGCTACCTCTTCTGTCTTCGGTTCTTCTTTTTTCTTCGCAGGTCTAGTAGATGTTTCTACTTTACCTAGGTCAATTTTTCCAACTACGGAAGGACCTGATAATTTATCGGCAACAGGAGCAACTGTTTCCACTTTTTCAGTAACCTCTTCAGCAGCTTCTTCCTTTGGAGCTGACTCTTCAGGTCTGTCGATAGTTATAGTTGTACGTTCCTCTTTAATCTGACGAGATGCTTCTTCAGCTTTCGCCTTCGCTCCTCTGTCTGCTTGGAATTCGTCCAAAAGCATTTCATACACATTCGGCTCTAACTTTGTGTTAGGGCTGGTGTCTATATCTGTACCTTGAGACGAAAGGAATTCAACGATGGTGCTGATACCAACATTTAATTCTCTCGCTACTTTGCTTAACCGTTTTGGTGCTGCCATAGTATTAAATTGTCGCCTAAAAAATAATTAATGACAGATCTCGGCTTGAAGACCTGTCAGTTTGTGATCACACGATCACCTTATTCAAATTCCGACTTAAGAATCTTAACTACTTCTCCAATAGTTTCTTCTTCTAAGTCAGTTCTCTTTACTAAATCTGCAATTGGAATATCCAATACTGATCTTGCTGAATCACATCCAATAGATTTCAATTCATCAAGAATCCAGCTATCAATTTCATCTGCAAATTCTTCTAAATCCACATCATCAATTGCCTCAGTACCTTCTCTGTAAACATCCAATTCTAACTCAACTAGTTTACTAGCCAATTTAATATTGTGTCCACCTTTACCAATCGCTAAGGAAACTTGATCTGGTTTTAAATACACGTCTGCTCTTCCTGAATCATTATCAATTTCCATTGACACAATTCTAGCCGGGCTTAATGCTCTAGTAATTAATAACTGCATGTTAGCAGTCCAGTTAATTACATCAATATTTTCGTTTCTCAACTCACGTACAATTCCATGAATTCTTGAACCTTTCATTCCAACACAAGCTCCAACAGGATCGATTCTGTCATCGTAAGACTCAACAGCAACTTTCGCTCTTTCACCTGGCTCTCTAACAATCTTCTTGATTGTAATTAGTCCGTCAAATACTTCAGGAACTTCTAGTTCAAATAATCTTTCTAAGAATTCTGGAGCTGTTCTAGATAGGATAATAACTGGGTTATTATTTCTTAAATCTACTTTAAGAACAACCGCTCTAATGCTATCTCCTTTTTTGAAATAATCAGTAGGGATTTGTTCTGACTTAGGCATGATCAACTCATTGCCTTCATCATCCAAAATAAGAATCTCTCTTTTCCAGATTTGGTAAACCTCACCTGTGATGATTTCTCCAACTCTCTCTTTGTATTTCTTATAGATATGATCTTTCTCTAATTCTAAGATTCTACCAATTAGGTTTTGTCTTAAAGACAAGATGTTTCTTCTACCAAAGTCTTCAAATTTGATTTCTTGAGAAACTTCTTCCTCAACTTCAAAATCAGGCTCAATAGCGATCGCATCCGTATATGAGATTTGCGTGTTTGAATCTTCAACCTCTCCATCGTAAACGATTTCACGGTTTAACCAGATCTCAAGGTCACCCTTATCTACGTTAATAATTACATCGATGTGATCATCGGTGCCATATTTCTTTTTGAGCATTGATCTAAAAACGTCTTCCAAAATTCTCATCATGGTAACGCGATCTATGTTTTTGAATTCTTTGAATTCCGAAAACGACTCAATTAAGTTTGCAGTGTTCATTGCATATCCTTTTTAAAATGAAATAACAAGTTTCGTATGTTTAATATCTGTAAAAGGAATCTCATAGTTTGTAACTACAGTTTCCTTTTTCTTTTTTCCTTCAATTTTTTCTTTGGTCTCCGTTTGTAAAGTAATTTGTTTGTCAGTCACTTCAATCATTTTACCTACCTGACTTCCGTGCTCATTATAAACCACTTTTACTTCCCGACCAACATTCTTGATGTACTGATCATGCACCTTAAAAGCCTGATCCATTCCTGCTGATGATACAGACAGTTGAAAATCTTCAACCTCTCTGTCTAGATTGTGTTCTACATTTCTGCTAACAGAAATACAATCAGAAACAGCCACATGTCCTTCTTTACAATCAATCAGTAAATTGATAAAGTTATTGTCCTGTATTGTTAACTCAACAATGTAAAGACCTTTGTCTAACTCATCAATTCGCTCTTGCGCTAATTCTGTAACTACTTTTTTGCTTATCATCTTACATCAATCAATCATGAAAATTAGTTACAAAAAAGGGGGACTTCCGTCCCCACTCCTGCACTAAATACCATAATGATGACGCGAATATAGGAAATTAAATGAAGTTGGCAAACTAGCCGACTGAATTCCGTCCTGTCAAAGTCGCTTTAAGGCTATCTCTTGTTTTTTTGACCGCCTTTTTCAACCAAAACTTTATCCATGTTTCCGTCTTTGTAAACTACATGATAAATGACTTTTTGACCTCGACCATAAATGATCATGTCACCGTGCTTTTTGTTATTCTTAAACGAAGTAACAGATAGCGGTTTACCCCTTCTTGAATACTGGGTTGTTTTGCCATTCAATTGGCTATTTTTAAAAGTGTTTTGATAGGCAACAATGACTCCTCCTGGATAGTAATGCTTCCATGCGCCTTCCTTTTTACCTAATTTATATGGTCCTTCAGCGGTAATTTTACCATCAATCTGACTATAAGATTTCCAAACGCCACTTTTGTGACTTTGCTCTCTGTATCTCGTTGCTTCTACAATAATCTTTTCCATTTGACTTTGCTTCTTAGAGATTTTCCAGCTGCCCTCGTCTCTTAAATTCCCATCATCGAAATAGTATTTCCAGGCAGAAGTTTTCATGTCTCGCTCGTAAAAGCCTTCGTAATTCATTTTACCGTTAGGATACCATCCTTTCCAAGCTCCATCCATTTTACCTTCACTATAATTCCCTTGATCCTTATCTATACCGTTTTCATACCAGCTACTCCAAGGTCCATCTTCTTTCCCTGCTTTATAGCCTCCTTCTTGGAGCATCTCACCGCTTTCAAACCAAGTGGTCCACATGCCTTCCTTCGCATCATCCGTATAAGTTCCAGTTTTCCATTTTCGATCACCTTTATAAAAATAGTCCCAAGTCCCATTCTTCATTCCAGCTTTATAATCTCCTTTGTAATAAACGTCACCGTTTTTATGGTAGTAAGTCCATAAACCATCCTGGAGATCATCTTTAAAGTCGCCCTCCATGTCTTTACTTCCTTTGCCATCATTAAGACCCCATATCCAGTGCCCGGTCTTCTTGCCCATATCCCATGTTCCAGATCTTAAGATGTTTCCATCTCCGAAATAGGCTTTATATGGTCCGTGAAGTACATCATTTTTAAAAGATGCCTCTCTGTCTAAGGATTCACCATCTACCAAATAAAACTTCCAATCACCTTCTTTGGCACCATTTAAATGTGCTCCAGTAATTCTTGGCTTTCCAGCAGGATTATTCTTTTCATATGGCCCTGTCATTAAGCCTTTGGCATAAGTAGTTTTTTCTTTAATAGTACCCCAACTGTGATACGTTAACATTTCGCCATTTCCATTAATGATCATTTCCGAACCATCATTCTTCCAGTAATTCCAGAGGAATCTGGTAGAATCTTTAATTTCAAATTCTTCTTGTTTTTGAGACTTCGGGAATTTCTTTGATGGCTTATACCAAATGGTCCATTTCCCAATTTCTTCACCATCTTTAAATGCACCTTGTTCAGCAGGAGTGCCATCGGGGAAAAACGATTTATAAATGCTGTCTTGAACGTCCCATTTGAACCAGCCATCTTGCTGCAGCTTTCCGTTTTCGTAATATCTACTCACTCTACCGTTCAGGAATCCTCGATCGTAATTAGCTACTTCCTCTTTATTCCCATTTCTGTAATAGAAAGTCCATCGACCTTGTTTTGTCCCAATGTCGTTCCATCCTTTATTATTGGTGTATCCAACGCTACGCACAATCGTGCTGTCAAAATCCCAATAGGAAATAACTTTTTTAGCTGAAAGAAGACCATCGATGGTGTTTGAATACCCTTTAGGTTGAGCCATAGCAGACGCTACGCTTAATGTGAAAATGATGCCAAAAAAATACTTCATACAATTAGTTTGTTGGAAGATGTAGCGCAAAAATAATAATGGAAAGACTGTTTTTTATGTTGCTTGTTATAACCTTTTAACAATGTTTCGTTACAAGCATCAAAACCTTCATGATCATAAGTCCAAAATCGTGCCAAAAGAAACTTATTTAACTAAGGCAACATTGTGGTGTCGCGGGTTTCAGGCCTTCCAAGTATTTGATTATATAATACCTGATGCATTCTTGCTCTAATTCCTTTTGTATTGATTTTGTTGTTACTCGGACTCGGATGAACTCGATTACTACAAAACACGAAAATCAGGTCATTCACTGGATCAACCCAAACACAAATCCCGGTAAAACCAGTATGGCCGTATCCTGAAGTTGGACAATCAATGGATTTTGTGCTAGATCGCTGTCCTGTTGGCTTATTAAACCCTAGTCCTCGAAAGCTTCCGGGTTGATGTCGGGTAAATAGATCTACTGTAGATTGTTGGAAATATCGTTTCCCTCCATAAGTCCCACCATTCAACAACATTTGGTAGAAAATTCCTAAATCATGCACATTACTAAATAATCCTGCGCTTCCCGCTTCACCTCCTAAAAGTGCTGCAGTAGGATCGTGAACATATCCTTTCAACACTTCTCCACGCCAGTAGGTATCATACTCTGTTGGTGTAATTCGATGCTTGATTGTATCCAAACTTGTTAACGGATGATAACCCATCGTTTTTAACCCAAGCGGCTTGTAAAACGTACTGTCTACATATCTAGAAAATGTCTGCGTAGGAATTTTTGACTTCATTAACATATACAGCATATTCATGTTGATATCACTATACTTATATGGTTTTGCTGGGTTAAGCCAAGTTTTATGCATTGACAACCACAATGAATCAACATAATCATGATCTAAGTAGAACCCCCCCGAAAGCGGAACACTGAAACAGGAATTTTCTTCATTGCAAAAGAAACTATCCCACTTCCCGATTGAATCATCCTGATACTGGATATATGGCAATATTTTCATACCAGCAGGCGCTCCAGATTTATGGACTAACATCTCTCTAAAGGTTACGTTATGAAACGTACTTCTTCGCTTGTTTACCCTGGCAATTGAATCGTGGATATGTTTATTTAAGGAGTCATCTAATTTGAAAATACCTTCCTCATAAAAGCGCATGAAAGAAGGAGTGGTTGCGGTTATCTTCGTTACCGAAGCAAGATCATAAACATCGTTGTTGGTAACCGTTTTGAACTTATCATATGTATGGTAGCCGAACGATTTCTGGTAGATCACTTTTCCATCTTTAATGGCCATCACTTGACAGCCCGGAGAAGTGTGAGAAAAAATCATTTGCCGAGCTATCGATCGAATAGCTTTTAGCGAATCTGCATGAATTCCTCCTTCTTCCGGGATGCTGTACTCTAATCTTGTTTTCCTAGACGTTAATCCATGACCGGCTTCAAATCTTGCATACGCCTTCGGCAGCGAAGCCTTCAAATCAATACCTCCATAAACAGCTTCTGCTACTTTTTCCTCATTAATTTTAGTAGTGCCGAATACTTGAATAACTGTTGATAAATCTCGCAATAATTCAAGGTTTTCGGGATGATCTAAATTGATAACCGTTAGTCGTTGAGACTTATCAATCTTAGCCATCGCTAGAACATCAGTTAGACTAGTAGAATCTAAAGTTTCATGGATAGCGAGAAACAAGTGACCAAAACTTTTATAATCGTTTGGATTCAACTTTCCTTTCGATGCGCGTTTGGTTTTAACCTCATCGTAAACATTCAAACGATCAAATAGAACTTTGTACGAAGCTCGTCCATACTTGATGAGGCATGGTGTAGAACCCATTAAATCATTAACTGGAATTCTGTTCTTGTCATTTTTTACAAGTATAATCGACTCCTTATAAATCTGATGTTTCATGCCTAATAAAGGCACATAAAACTTATTGAGAAAAGAGGTATTTGAAAGCGAGTCATTTCTTTTTTTCATCCAAGTTTTGGCGAGTAGCGTTTTTCGAACTCGATTGTCGATCTCTTTTTCATTTATCTCTTTATCCACTACTTTCTGCGCCAATTGAGACTTAAAAAGTCTAATTCTTGCTGAATCCAAATAGTGCACCTTAATCAGGTCTGCCCCTAGATTAAAGGCATTCATAATACCGTTGGAATCTTGTAATTCCACTGGGGAAGTTACGATGAGTCCTTCAAAATCTAATTCTTCCTTTATTCCAGTTCTTAAATACTGGGTTCCGTCATTTCCATTTAATGATGACTCATTTAAATTCAGCGCCAACATTCCAGAATCAACCAGCTGCTTTGTCATATTAGAAGGAACCTCCTGAACAGCGTTAATTGGTGTAGAATCATTAATGGCTAGGTGCCAATTTCCAGCGACATGGATAATCGTATCGCTAAAATTAGACGATAAGCGTCCTAAATGGATGGATTTGGCTCTTGCGCTGTAATCGATCAATGGTTGAAATATAGAATCTCCATCATTGACATTATGAACTGAAAAATTCAATCCTAAATAATTACGAATAGACTTTTCAATGGCAAGAACGCTGTCTAGCGTCTCAGTGGACAGTCCAAAAATATTCTGAAGGCCAATGTCCGGATCATTCATTAACCCTCCATATTGTATAGACTCGGAGCCTAAAAAACTTGGTACGTTTGAAAACCGATTGCAATTTGAAGCATTAATAATCGCCTCGAAATCCCCGTTTAAAATCACTCCTGCATATTGATTTGACACATAGGAAGAATCAAATGAATCAGCCTCAATAAGTATTAATTGGTTTATTTTCTCTTCCAAAGAAAGATGCGCAATGGTAGTATCTGCCCATGCTGGGTCTACTTCATAGAACGTTACTTTCTCCTCAATGGCCGGAGGTGGGACCGCTTCTTCGCAACCAACCGAGAAAAACACCAGAAGCACGAATGCTGCATTTAGCAGCAGATTATAAGAACTGAATTTACGGTTGGGCAATCGCATATTCGAATTTAAATGGAATCTATGCTGGCATTACTAGGTGAAAATGAAGTTGTTAAGACTACACTTTTAACATTAATGCATCTGTGAAAGGTTACTTTGATAATATCGAATGTATCAACAGGTATGAAATCGATAATTTACTTTCTGCCAATTCTCTTTTTATTTGCGTGTACAGACGCTGAATCCAGCTTCGATGCCACCACCAATCAACAACCAATAAATACGGAAGCTGAAATAGACAGTGTATTAAACACGCTTGAAAAATTAACCTATAAAGACTTATCCGAAGATTACCTGGAAGAGACAGGTAATGTTGGTTCATTTACAAAAATGATTAAAAAAGGGACCTTTTATAAGGTTACCGAAGATGACATTTTCAAATTCATTGTAGGTACAGTGAGAATTAAGAATTTCATTGCTCATGATGATTATTACAAGGCAAATGCACCGAATGTAAATGAAAGTTATGAACAAATTTGGCTGATCGATAACAAGCTGCTTCACAAGGTTTTACAGCTAAAAAAAGAGCTCACAAAAGGTGGCCACGACCCAGATGGATTTTACTTAAGAACTGGCCATCGCCATCCCGTATTGAATGAAGAAATTTCTGGAGCATCTAGAAGTCAGCATATTGCCGGAAAAGCAACAGACATAACGATTCGAGACATAAATCTAGATGGTGTAGAAGATCAAAAAGACAAGCAAATAGTCCTTGACATTTTAAACGATGTGGTAATTAAAAATGAAGGAGGAATTGGCCGATATCCAGGCACGATGTCGGTGCATTTTGACGTAAGGGGAAAAAGGGCACGTTGGGACAGTTATTAAGATCATTAGTCATTAATAATCAATCGGTTAACATCTCAATGGAACTTTTTCAAAAACTATGCGTTTATAGTTCGAAATTCTGTTATTGACTTCGGTTTGTGCAGGTTAGACATTTCATTATGTATAAATACATTGATATAGCTATTATAGGAGACTATAATTTTAAAATTCAGAGTCATCTTCACACCAACGCTGTGTTTCGACACTGCGAGGATCATTTTGACTTCGGAATCAACACATTTTGGATTAATTCTTCTGAGTTAAATGGAGAAGAGATCAAGAAACTCTCTAATTACAGTGCAATTTTCCTTGCGAATGGGCCGTATATGGACCCTTATTCCATGTTGAAAGCAATCGAATACATTAGAAAGGAGAATATTCCATTCTTAGCCGCTGACAAAACCTACAAGTTCGTACTAATAGATTTGTTTGAAAACGTACTCGGGTTTAGATCAGTTAAACCTGATGTAGAAAATCAAAATGAGAAGCTAAACATTCAAAATTTGGTAGAACAAAAGCTCATCTACTTTGATGAAGGAAGCAGGCTACATGATTGCTATGGTAGACGAACTTCTCATGAGTATACTGGTGAGGCTTTTCAATTAGATCCTGACTTTGCACATTCTTTGAAGGAAAAAGGGGTTAAATTCTCTGCATCGGATGATGACCAATTTCTTCAAGCATTTGAATATACTGCGAACGATTTCTTTGTATCCACAATGTTTAACCCTTTGTTAACTTCAACTGTGGATATGCCACATCCGTTAATGATGGGACTAATTCATTACGCTATGGAGCATAAGAAAAAGGAAGTCCCAATGAGCATATCTAATTCCGCTTAATGCCTTTATTAAATATTGGTATTTAAGTTGATCTGCTCTTCGTTTCGGAAAGCAAACCTACGTATAGGTCTGAGTTAGTTACTATGCCTGGAATTTTGCACCCATGATGCAAACATCATCTAGCTGTTCCACGTCTTTTGACCATTCTATAAAATGATCATGTAATTCATCGTGTATTTTTGAAAACTCCTTGGCGTTCAGTTTCGCAAGTAGTTTCTTCAAATTGGCTGATTTAAACTTCTTTCCTTTCTCTCCTCCAAATTGATCTATATAACCGTCCGAATATAGGTACACTGAATCTCCTTTACTTAGTTTTTCTTTATGATTTGTAAATGGTCTTAACTTATCATAATTAGCCACTGGTTGTTTATCGCCTTTGGTCTCTTCTAGTTCTCCTGATGCCCTTATTACTACGAGCGGATTGTTGGCTCCTGCGTATTCCAGATCCCCTGTGTTGGTATCTAAAGCGCACAATGCTATATCCATTCCATCTTGAACATTATCACCTTTTTTAAAATTATTAATTACAATCTCTCTTGTTTTATCTAAGATTGCCGCTGGTGTTTTCAATTCAAATTCGTGCAGCGATCTACTCAATGCATTACTACAAACAACAGAAACCATGGCTCCAGGAACCCCATGCCCAGTGCAATCTGCGACCGCAAAATACACTTTGCTATTTGATTCCTCCACCCAATAGAAATCCCCTGCTACAATGTCTTTAGGTAAATAATAGATAAAGCTGGTAGGTAGAAGTTGAAGAACCTCCGAATTAGGAGGAAGAATAGCGTCTTGAAGTCGCTTCGCATAATTTATACTGTCCGTTATTTCTTTGTTCTTTTCCTCAACCTTGAGCTTCTGCTCCATAATAGTGTCATTCTTACTAGCTAGATCTTTAGCACTTTTACGTTTTGATACGAATGCAAAACCTAGGGCTATAGCCACTAGAATCACCAAACCAATAACCCAATTCGTGACAGACTGAACTTCTTCTGCGTGTGCTTTGTCTCGAGCTACTTCAGTTTCCCTGATTGCGATTTGTATACTGTCGTTATATTGTTTTTGTTGATAAGCAATTTTAAACTTTGCTCCAACTATTTCCTTTTGGGATGCTTCTTTATTAAGTTCTTCGGAAAGTTTGACAAATTTCTGATAATGAAATGCACTTTTCTCGTAATTCCCTTTAATTTGATATGCTACCGCTAACGAGTTATGGATATTATTCAGGGTAGCTAATTCTGGCTGCGTCCGAGCGGTATCTAGAGCCTCTTTGCCAAAATAAATGGCCCGGTCTGGGTTCGTTTTCATGTGAATTACCGCTAAACCACTAAGAACTTTAGCCGCAAGTGATTTATCGGGATAATCCTTAATAGCCGCTAAACTTTTATTGAACAGAACAGTCGCTGAATCTGCATAACCTGCATTCAAAACTACTTCGCCACGCTTCATGTTAGACATCGCTATTATTTCCAGATTTCCAACTGCCTCAGCAAAGTATACTGACGAGTCAATATATATTAAATTTGTGTCGAATTTAGAACTCGAACCCACCTCTTCTGCCAGATTAAGATAGATGTAGGCAAGGTTCAGCGAATCTTTAATTTTAACTGCAAGGTCTTTGGCAAGATAATTTGCTTTTTTCGATTCCACCATCTCACCAACAGAGGAGTACAGTGCGGCAAGGTTAATGTAACTTATTAATACTCCTTCCTCACTATTCATTCTTCGCCATAAATCAATACTACTGATGTTCGACTCAATTGCCTCCGTGTAATTACCAGTTATTTGATAAAGGTAGCCTAGCCAACCGTAGGCATTGCCAAGCCCATTTTTATAATCTATGTTTTCAGACAGCTCCTGCACTTGTTTACACAAATGAATAGCTGAATCATGGTTATATTGATAAACGTATCTCGTTAGCTCTAACAAAGCAAGCACCTTATTAGTATCCCCGTCATCCAATGTTCTAGCTTCCCTAGTGAGCGAATCTTTTTGAGCAATAGAGATGGTCGAAACCAAACAAATTGCAAAAACTAATAGTATGTTCTTAACGTGATTCATTTAAAAAGGTAAATTTTCCAGCTCTACATTTCCGCCTGAGATAATTATGGCCACATGTTGGTTTTTGAATTGCTCTTTGTTTTTGATTAAAGCTGCGAGCGCAATCGCGGACGATGGCTCAATAATAATTTTCATGCGTTCCCAAACCAACCTCATCGCGTCCACAATTTCTTGCTCTTCAACCAAGAAGATTTCTTCTACCAAACCTGATATAATCGGGAAATTAACATCACCGAGTGATGTTCTCAATCCATCGGCAATTGTGTTAGGGTTCTCAACGGGAATTACATAACCCGCTTTCAGTGATCTAAATGCATCATCGGCTCCAGCCGGTTCTCCGCCATAAACCTTAACCTCATCACCAAAATGATGAGCAGCAAGAGCCGTTCCCGCAATCAGACCACCACCACCAACAGGAGTGAAAATCGCATTTAAGTTATCTACCTGATCCAATAATTCGATTCCTGCCGTTGAATTACCTACAATAACCTCCAATTGATTGGATGGGTGTAAGAATGAAGCTCCTTGTTCTTTTCTTATTCGTTCCGCAGTTTCTTCTCGATCTTGTTGAGTTGGAGGGCAATCGACTACATCTGCTCCATACCCAATAACAGCTCTTTTTTTAATTGCCGGAGCACTTGTTGGCATTACAATTGTCGCCTTAGTAGATGTTTTCTTAGCGGCTAATGCAACTGCTTGAGCGAAGTTCCCAGAACTATGAGTTACAACACCTCGATCTCTTTCCACATCTGAAAGACTGAGAATCGCATTTGTTGCCCCGCGCATTTTAAACGCTCCCATTTTCTGAAAGTTCTCACATTTAAAATACACATGCAGCCCCAATATTTCATTGATGCTCACAGATGATAAAACTGGTGTTTTATGAATGTATCCATGTACCCGTTGAACAGCCTCAAGTAAAGCCCCTTTTTCGACCATTATCTTATTCTTTTATTAAGTACTTTCCTGTTTCCATGTTCCGGCTTACTTTATCCCATGGAATTACCAACCCATGCATGCAAATGTAAACTCCCGGCTGCGCAACTTGAACAGTTGCAATGGCCATACCGAGGTTGATGTCCGCGTCTGTATTTGCGAACCTTTCTGGTCTCATGGCGCCAGTTATAACTATGGTTTTATTCTCAACGTTAGACAAGTATTTTGCTGTTTCTTCCATCGTGTCTGTGCCGTGGGTAATTACAATTTTATCGGAAGACGTAGATTCTACTAATTTTTTCAAACTTTCTCGATCGTCCTCCGTGATTTCAGTGCTATCTTTTTTCATAGCAGATAAAACCATATGATCAAAAGATGGATTTAATTTTTCCAATGTCCTTTCAAAAGCAGCATCATGTATTTCAAAAGCCCATCCTTTCGTTATTTGAGGATAGTCCTTATCAATTGTACCCCCGGTTTGGATAAAAACTATCATTCTTCTCTTTTCAGTTTTTCATATTCTTTAAAAATCTCAGCCTCATAACCTGAAATTTCTTTTTGATATTCAGCCCATTTAGTACTGAAGAAATCATTGATCTGATTCACTATTTTGTCCGTTTCTTCTTTTGCTTTTTTCACGGCATATTTTGTAGTTGAAGTTGGAGCTCCATTAACTGATCCAAGATGATCGGAAGCAGTGTGCAAGTATGAATTAAGCTTTTTTGAATTATCCTGATAACCAGTTAACCCTTTTGCTTGCATAAACAGGTTTTGAATTTTAACGATGCTATCGTTGATCTTTTTACCGGCTTTTTTAATCTTATCCTGAATTGAATCTTCGGCTAATTCAAAATGGCTAACAACACGTTTCATTGTTTCTTGAGCATCAATTAAGCGTTCCATGCCATTTCTAGCAAGATCTACCGTCTTTTTAAAAGAGATCATTAGCGCTCTATTTTCCTTTTCTCCCGCCAAATCGTATTTGGTTCTTGGGTCCGTTTTTACCTCAACAATTGTTGAATCAGAGTAGGTGCCATAGTTAAGTATCAAGTTGTACTTTCCAGGAAATACTTGAGGGCCCCACGGGTCCTTCGCATCTTCTTTTACTTTTCTGCGAGATGGGTATCTTATTCCTTTTTCATTTAAGTGCCAGTTGATCACCTGCAATCCTGTATCGGCCTTATGTGTATATGTAAATAAAGTGTCTCCACTCAATGCTTTTACAATGATCTCCACATCTTTCCAGTCATACTCTTCTTCCTTGTCCTTTTCTTCTTTAGGCTCATCTTCTTTCTTGGATTTCTTCCCTTTTCCTTTCGACTCTTCGTCTTCTTTCCCCCTTTTATTAGGATCTCCAGGTTCTTTAATCCAAACTTTTATTTGCGCGTTATTCCTTTGATTGTCTCCAGAGAAATACCCGCCTGCTCTGAATCGAACTCCCGTTGCAGCTTGTCTTTCCATTTGATAAGCTGTTCCATAATCAAAAACGTGGAACTCTTTTTCCGGCCATTGGTTGAAATTTGTTGCCAACTCTCTTAATGGACGGATATCATCAAGAATATAAATGGCTCTCCCATAAGTCCCGATAACCAAGTCGTTTTCTCGCTCCTGAATTTTTAAATCCATTGTTGAAACAGACGGATAATCTTTATCCCATTTAGTCCAAGTATTTCCTTTATTAATTGAAAAATAAAGTCCGTTTTCAGTGCCTAAGAACAATAGCTTGCTCTCTTTTGGATCTTGCACTATGCTTAATGCATGTCCACTTACCTTTTCCTCATCGGCAATTCTCGTAAATGATTGACCGAAGTCCGTTGTTTTGTACACATAAGGCTTCCAATCATTCCTTCTGTAATCGTTTACAATTACGTACGCTTCTCCTTCTTTGTGACTTGAAACCTCAATTTGAGGAATCCAGAACCCTTTTTTCGGACCAATTAATTTCATGGATAGATTGTTCCAAGTCTTACCGCCATCTCTAGTTAATTGTAGATTCCCATCATCTGTACCTACCCATATTACGTCCTTATTTATTGGACTTGGTGCGATGCATAATATGGTTGTATGGTTTTCAGCTTGAGTTGCATCAATTGTTAATCCACCGCTTTTATGTTGTTGCTGTTTAGTTGAATCATTTGTAGTTAGATCAGGAGAAATGATGCTCCAATCTTTCCCTTTATTCGCTGAATAATGAACAAATTGACTCCCAAAATAAACCCCTTTTTTATCGTGCGGGTCTTGTGCTAGAGCCGCGTTCCAATTAAATCGTAAATAATCTCCATCTGGATGAACAGGTTTGATATAAGCATTCTGCCCAGTTTCTTTATCGTAATAATAAACGTTACCACCCTGATACATGGCATATCCGTAGCGATTGTTTTCTGCATCCGGCATGATGTCAAATCCATCTCCAAACATTACTTCTTGCCATTCGAAATTTGAAATCCCTCCACTTTTGTTAACCTGACTTGGCCCTATTAATGAGCCATTATCCTGCATTCCTCCATAAATATTGTAAGGAAAATCATCGTCAATATTGATATGGTAGAATTGAGCAACCGGAATGTTTTCAATAAACCTCCATGTTTTAGCACCATCATATGTGATGTTTATTCCTCCATCATTCCCTTCAATTATGTGTTTTGAGTTATTTGGATCAATCCAAATGGCATGATGATCTGGATGCACTCCAGCTCCCGTATATGGAATAATAACTTCAAATGATTTACCTCCGTCTTCACTTTTTGTGATGTAAGTGTGTAAACTAAATACTCGGTTCTCATTGGTTGGGTCAACATGAATATCTGCATAATAAAACGGTCTGTTTCCTACATTCTTGGTGGAAGTTTTCTTCCAGTTAAATCCACCGTCTGTAGACTTATACATGGCAATCTCTTTTGATTCAACAAGTGCATAAATTACTTTCGAATTTGAAGCTGCAATTGCAAGCCCAATTCTGCCTATCTTGCCCTTCGGAAGTCCATTCTCCTTGGTTTTATTTTTCCAAGTTTTACCTCCATCAAACGTAATATACAATCCAGATCCATCTCCACCTGAATTGAAAAACCAGGGTTCTCTTTTATGTTCCCACATTGCAGCAACCAGTTTATTTGGATTGGAAGGATCCATTACCAAATCAGCACATCCGGTTAAATCATTAACGAATAAAACTTTCTCCCAAGACTCACCTCCATCGGTTGTTTTAAAAACTCCTCTATCATCATTTGCGCCCCATGGACTTCCAACAGCTCCAGCATACACTACATCTGGGTTGTCTCGATCAATGACTATTCTATGGATGGTTTTAGTTTTCTCTAATCCCATCATTTTCCAAGTTCTTCCGCCATCAATTGATTTATAAATTCCCGCCCCTGATGAATGAGAATTTCTAGGGTTTCCTTCTCCAGTACCTACCCAGATAACATCTGGATTCGATTGCTGAATTTTCAATGACCCGATGCCCATAACTGGTTGTTTATCGAAAAGCGGCTTCCATGAAAGTCCTGCATTTTCCGATTTCCAAACTCCTCCTGAGGCCGTCCCAATAAAGATCTTACTAGGATCAGCGTTGATTGCATCTATCGTTGTTACCCGACCGCTCATTCCTGCTGGCCCCACCGAGTACATTTTCATCCCATTGAATTGAGAAATATCAACTTGCTGAGCATTTAAAAAAGAAAAGGGAATAATCATCCCTAATAATATCATCCAATTTCTCATGGCTTTAAAGGTAATTAATGTTCATTATAAAAGTCGAAGGAATCTTACTAAGTCGTCCCCCTGATTCAGGTTTAATTTCTTTCTTAATCGATATCGATTTTTCTCTACGCTACTTACCTGAACATTGAGTATCGAACTAATTTCTTTAGAGGAAAGATTAAGAACCAATAAGGAGCAAACTTTCTTGTCTTTCTTGGTCAGTTTGAAATTCAACTCATCCAGTTTTTGGTAAAAATGCGAGTTTGCTTTTTCAATTTTAATGTCCAAATCTCTTTTTTCTTCTTCCACATCAAACCCATCTTCAATAAATTGAATGATGTTAGTTAATTCATAGCGATTTGAATCAGTTATCATTTGATTCAATCTTACTTTAATTCCAGATATAAAATCAACGTTGTTCGAAATAAAAAGAGCCAAATTACTTAGTTCGTTGCTCTTATATTTCAATTTATGACCAAGCCGTTTCTCTTCCAATTCGGCTGTATAAAGTTCCACATCGGAGATCTTCTTTTTGCGATTATTCCGATACAATACAAATCCAGACAAGAAAGTAATAAAGCCAATCACGGAGAGTGAAATCAACCAAGTATATTGCTGAATCTGACTGTCTTTTACTAGCGTCAGCTCTTCTACTTCTCTTTTCTGTTTATAGTAATCAACCTCTTGTTCCTTCAAAACGTCAAACATCTTGTGGAGAACTTGTGGGTTTATCAAACTATCCGAAAATTTTTGATGCCGGTCGCGAACAGCAAAGGCTAAATCAAACTGCCCTAACCCAATATGACATTTCTCTCTTAGTTTTAAAATCTCTATTTGATCTAGCTTGCTTTCGACTTCTAAAGCCAGTGATTCGGCCAAGTCAAGATGATTCATGACGGTATCGAACATTTCTTTTTCCAGCTCAATTTTCGCGGAAATAAGGTGATACCAAAGTGCATTTGGTGTTACTTGAATTCCATATTCCTCTTTATAATCGCTAAGCAAATCTGTGGCCTCGTTCAGTTGGCCGAGCAAATGATAAACCTCTACTTGGGTAGCTAGGAAAAGTTGTTTTTCTTCAGTTGAGTTCTCATTAATTAATCTGGAGTACTTTTCTATGTACAATTCCGTAGAATCAGGATTATGCTCACTAGCATATATAAGAGCAAGATTACCATATGAAAAAGCCAAAAAAGAAGAATCTCTCTGATCTTTTAAATGGCCATTTGTTTCAATCAAGTTTTTGGCTTTATAGAAATAGTCGGTTGCTCTTTTCTCGTCACCGGTTTCTTTATAGTTCAATGCTATGTTGCCATATGAACCTGACTTAATCGTGGTACCACCATTATCATCGTAACAATTAATTGCCTCTAGATAATATCTTGTTGAAACCTCATATTCAAACATATAAGCATAAATGTTTCCAATATTTATTTTGAGCTCACTTACTCTTTTGTAATTAAGTTGATCTTCCTCTTCTAAAAGCAAGATGGCCTTTAGCAGGTAAGAGACCGACTTATCATATTTGAATTCAGTTTGATATTCTGACGCAATTAAATTCAGCACATCGGCTTTCTCCAAAGGAGTTTGTTTTAATGTCACTTCATGCTCCAGCGAGTCAATCGTTGTATTTGCAAACGACAAAATTGGCAGTGTCAAGATCAATATGGAAATGAAATTTCTCATAATCCCATTAAGTATTCTTGAAGCTGAACTTCTTTGTCAATTCCTAGCTTTTTTCGAAGTCGATATCTGCTTTTATCTACACTACCTGGTTCAACACTAAACTCCTCGGCAATTTCTTTAGAGGTTAATCCATTAATGACTAGAGCTGCAAGTCTTTTTTCTTTTACCGTGAGTGCTGGCTCTATGTTATCCAACTTGAACATAAAGTCTTGATGACCGCCTTCAGAAAAGTCTGAATTAACCTGTACAGTTTCTTGATAATTATTATGATTGATTTCCCGAAGTAGCTTTTCCAGTTCAGGATTATAAGATGCCTTTAAGGTTAAACTAATTCTTGATTTCAATTCTTCGAGCATCCCCTTTTTGGCAATTAAGAAATCTGAGAAAGAGCTTAAATCTTGATCTTTGTCGTCTATTTCTGTTGACAGTTGTTCCTGCTCTAGGCGAACAGCTCTTAGTCTTAAATCTCCTATGATTCTTTTTGCTTTAATTCTGGTGGAAACGGCTATTAACAAAAGGGTTATAATTAACATTCCTAAACCCAATAGAACATACTGCGAGATTGATAGCCGAGTTTCCTTTTCAACCAAATCAAGTTTATTTTCATTAATTGCTTTTACTAAATCAAGCTCATGAGTCATTAAAAGTTCATTAATATCATTCAAATCCTCATTATTAAAAAGACTATCCTTTAAAGAAGACTTCTCGTTTAATACATCATAAACGGCCTTGTACATTCCTTTCTTTTTGTACAAATTAACCAGCTGATCGTAACATTCAATGATGGTTAGGGGCATTTGCTGGGCCAATGAATACGAGAGAACAGAATCCAACATATATTGGGCCGAGTCGAGCCGATCTTGCTTAATCATTAAACTGGCTAAGCCATTCCAAATGGCAATTTTTGTTAGGGCAGACGAATCCATTACTTGAAGTTCCTTATACGTTTTTCTTGCAATTTCGAATTGATCGGTCTCTTCGTAGTATTTCGCCATCGCATCTTTATATAAGAGCTTATGGTCTTTAATAAGGTTTGGGTAAAAAGTTCTGATTAAGTCTAGCGTATCGATCGCTTCTTCAAACCTAGATTGTCCAATTAGAAATAGAGAAACGTTCACTCGCAACCATACCATGTAGTTCGTATCGAGATCAGAATTAATCTCTTTTGGTTCATCACACTCTTTGAAATAAGATTCAGCGCGATTAAAATCACCTAGCTCCTGATAATTCAAGCCAATGTTCATTTTAATCAGCTTACTCCAGTTTGCGCCTTGTAATTCTTGGTTTCCTAAATCATCAATTGCTTCGATGTAGTACTTGGTTGATTCTTTGTACAAACCGGTCATCGCATAAACATTTCCAATCAGATTTTTAATCTCACTGATTAACTGCTCGTTTCCCTGAACCGTTAAATGTTTTAATGCCTGAAAATTAAAATGGAGTGAAGTCTTATAATTCTCTTGATCATAAAATTCTAATGCTTTAACAGCGTTTTCTTCTCCTTGAGTCAGCTCTCGAACCTTTTCTGTTTCAAATAAATCTCGAATTCCTTGTGCATTTAATTGGTTCCATGATAAAATGGACACAACCAAAACAAAAAGCACAAAAACAACCCTCATGTCCCAAAAGTCGCTATTTACGGCAGAATAGGCAAGTCTTGTCTAGTGCAAAAACGCTTATGTCTAGTTTTTGTCTAGTGTGTATTTGATTGGAATTTACCCCGTAGAACTACATTTGTAGTGTAAGTAGTGGTTTATCACACAAAGCTGTGATAGTTAGTATAAAAGAAGAGGAGAAGCTAGGCTCCTCTTTTTTTGTGCCCTTATTTTTGATTTAATAAAGCAAACTCTTTAGCAGCATAAGTAAGAATAACATCTGCACCTGCTCTTTTGATACTAAGTAGCATTTCCTGCATAGAAGCATCATAATTTAGCCATCCTTTTTCCGCAGCTGCTTTTAGCATCGCATACTCGCCCGAAACATTATATGCTGCAATTGGAATATTAAATTCCTTTTTAAGTAAGTGCACAATGTCTAAATAACAAAGTGCTGGCTTTACCATTAAAAAATCCGCTCCTTCTGCTTCATCCAATTCTGCTTCACGTAACGCTTCATACTTGTTAGCTGGATCCATTTGATAAGTCTTTTTATCTCCAGCTTTCGGGGCTGATTCCAGAGCATCTCTGAACGGGCCGTAAAATGCACTTGCGTACTTCGCAGTGTAAGACATGATACTAGTATTCTCGAACCCAGCATCATCCAATTCGTCTCTTAGGTATTCTACTCGTCCATCCATCATATCAGAGGGACCAATAATGTCTATTCCCGCGTTTGCATGAGCAACTGCCATTTTTGCCAATATAGGTAACGTTTCATCATTCACTATTTCACCTTTTACAACCATTCCATCATGACCATCTGAAGAATAAGGGTCCATCGCAACATCGCTAACTAAACAAGCTTCTGGGAACTGCTTTTTAATTTCTCGTATCGCTTTTAAATAGAAATTCTTGTCATTATAAGAATAGCTCGCATCCGCATCCTTCAAGCTTTCCTCTACGCCAGGAAAAAGCACAAATGACTTAATCCCTAAGTTCAAACAAGACTCAATTTCTGGCAGCATTAAATCTAAACTCCATCTATTCTGACCAGGGAGACTTGGAATTGCATCTTCTATTCCGTTTCCATCCACCAAAAACATCGGGTAAATTAAATCTTTCACTGAAACTTCCGTTTCCGCAACCATTGATCTTATTATAGATGACTTACGATTTCTTCTTGGTCTTATCATGGATACTTTAATTGAGCTACAAATATAGCCGAAGTATTGAATTCAAAATTACTTAACTACTGGCTCCGCCTCCAGCAACTCAATGTACGTTCCTTTATGTCCAACTGGAGTTAACTTCAGCTTACCCCGAATTTTTTGAAGTTGATTAATGGGTATGTCAGCATCCTTTTTAATTTCAATATCCACGACTACCACTGTATCCATGTTGCCAAACAAGCCCGAACCTTGCTCAAATCTGGCGAAAGAAAAGGAATTCAAATCACTGGCATAGTTGAGCATATAGCCTTCCAACTCTATTACCTGACCGTCTAATTCCAGTGTTTTTTGAGAAAAATAAATCTGTGATTCGTTCATCCCAATGGAATCTATCGAAAGTTGATCCCATCCAAACGGCTCTCTTTCTTTATCGTGATTTTCAAAAGAGCCTTCACTAAATACCTCAGTTGGTTCATTGACTACACCGTGAGACTCTCTAAGCTCCTCACTTCTAATATTTTTAATGGGACTATCAGAATGGCGGCAACCGCCAAACAACATACAAATTAACGGCAACAGGAATCCTACTAAACTACTTATCGACCAATTCATACTTGGCATCCTTTATAATATAACTTAACTGATACAAATCGTCTTTATTTAAAACCAGCGTCCCCATCACTTTGATTCGATCACCATACTTAGCGTGACATTCAGATAGTTTAATTTCCATTGCATTATCTGGTCTTATGGTGTTCCCTCCGAGGACGCACCCGAAGCCAATATCTTTATCTTCAGTCAAAAGATAGTATCCGTCCACAATATCAATCGGATAGTAGAAACCTATTATCTCAACTACTTTTCCATTCATTTTCTCCACTTCTGAAGAAAAATGAACAACTGCGTAATATGCATTAAATTCATCGCTCCATGCATCTGACATAGAATCTATCTTGAGATCTTTCCAAGATATTTTAGTCGTTTTATTTTTTAATGCAATATCACTAGAAGATTGGGCAGTCGCATTCAATCCTAAAGCAATCAAAAATAAAATCAATAAACCTTTCATATGTAACAAGTTACCAAACTTTAAACATAAATTTAATGTGATCTGAAGAATTAATCTTCTTTAACAAACTTCTTTAAGATCTGCTGGTCAGCACTAGAAATTCTTAAGATATAATGCCCTTGTGAGAGCATATTAATATTTAACGAAGTTAAACTTGGATCCGTCCACTTCATAACCACTTGGCCGATTACGGAAACAATCTCAATTTTTTCTACTTGAAAGTCTGCTTGGTTAAGGAACTCTAAATTCAATACATTGTGAGCAGGATTAGGATAAATATTTGCATCAGCTTTTACTTGTTCATTAACGTCTGTTGCAATTTCTCCATCCACTCCAGGAGTGTAATCACACCGTTCCCAATCATTTCCGCTATACCATTGCCCAGTATGCAATACAAATCGGGTCCCGGTGTACATAAGAGACATGAAAAATTCATACTCAGGATTTGCCTGTAAGTCAATTAATGAATCTAACGCAAGATCTTCTAAAATCAAGCAAGCTGACCCATCTAACAATTCAATATTTTCAAACTCAAGCTTATAATTTCCCGACTGTCCAGCAAGCACTTGCATCGGCATCGCAGCATGAGTAGAGTTAGCATCTAGAACATTAATACTTACGTTATTAACACCATCAGGAACGAAAGATATACTTGGAGCAGTTGCTTCCGGACTAAACAACTTAAACCCATCAAAAGAATCGATTTCATTGCTGGCATCATCGCGCCAAACTACTACTGCTTCATCAGAAAATGAATTCACATCTCCAGATAAATGAATAAGTAAGTTTGATTGATGCACAAATGATTTTACAAACACAGGATCTGCCTCAGTTTTGTCACTTTCCGTTATCATTAACGATGGCGAAGTTGCCGTAGCATGAACCCAGAACGCCTGAGAAGAAGCAATGTCAGCGTTCACATTATTGGTTCCAGTGCCTCCCGTTCCGCCTGAATAAACACCATAATTACCTGCGGTATGATTCCATATCCATATCGCATCGTCAATATTAACTTTATTACCAGTCACGATTGAATCCCAATCTATCGAACACGCGTATGGATTACCGATTAAATTCCAACCTTCTTGATCTGCAGCTCCGGCATCATCTTCATAAGACAGCGTGAATGACTGGTCCCCAGCCAAAGGTGGTCCTGAAATTCTGGTGGTCCAGGTTCCTGCACCAACATAAATTTTATGACCTGCGGTTGGACTTACACTATTTGTAATATTTGTGGCAGCGGCCCATCCATTATTTTTATCTCCATCTGCCAAATTCTCAGTATATGAATAAACATTATTGAAACTGAAGGATGGATAATCTGAGCCGGCAAACCCTGACATGATGAGTCCATCATTCTGCCAGTCTGCTAGCGTTGCACTGGAAACTCCGGTTGACATTTCTCTCCAACCATCTGAGCCAAGTGACAAATATCGTTGCTGCTCCAAATTTCCTCCATAAGTATTGCTAAAAGTACAACTTGATGTGCCGCTATAAACAGATCCAGTCGCTGGGTTCGGTCCATCTGTAAATAACACATTAGGTGTAGGATCGCTAAACGTGTAAGAATTTTCATCTTCGTAAAGGCCAGCCGTGTAAATAAGCTCGTAACTACTTCCATTCGGAATATTTATAGTCACAGTAGACCCGGTTCCTTCGGCATTAAAGGTACCATATGTTTCTCCATCAATTTCAACTCGAACCGTCCCACCGTTCCATCCATCTCCATAGGTATCACTCATTACCAAACTATATGCACACAGATTGGCAATTTCTGTTAAACTCCCCGTTCCCGCAGCAGTTGAATTTAATACTGCTAAGTTATTCGAGGTGAAACTTCCTCCTCTTAACCTTAAAGCACCATTAATATTATAAGACCCAGTACTTAGCGTTAGTCCTGCATCCGACCGAACTTCTATGTTGTTAAATGTTTGACCAGAAACTCCATCCATCAAATTCGCAGTAACACCTGTTCCTCTAAATAAAATGGTCGATTGACTTCCAGTCATACTTCCATTCAATAACCAATTGCCGTAAATGTTCAAACTGTCATCTCCTGCAAACGTAAGTGTTGCTCCAACGTCAATTGTAATATCATTGGTAGTTCCTTCACCATTTATTGTGGGTTGGTTTGAGGGTGCAGAAGGAATTATAGCGTCCATTAATTCTGTAGGAACCCCTGCGCTCCAATTATTTTGATCAAACCAGTCCGTATCTACTGATCCATTCCATGTGGTACTCGTGCCCGGCACGAACACAAATTGCATTTGAGGTTTATTAGAACTCGTTGTTGCTGGAGTCTCACCACAGGAACTTCCATTCGCATCTGTCCATGAATAACGATAACCATTAGTAGTAGCGTATATTCTAACTTGACCGGAGGCATTCCATGTAGGGTTTACTCTGCTCCAGCATATTTCTACTCCAATACTACTCACCCCATCCCAAACAAAAGTCTGATCATCAAGGGTTAACATGTCCCAATCGCCTGCAGTTGGGGCGTAGTTAAAAGCAGACTTGACTTCGGTCCAACCGGTTGTACCCAATGCAGTAGAAACATCAGTTTGTGCGACATGTTTAAGCTTAATTGTGTATTGACGGAGATTATACAATGGGGCCGCTGTAATAAACATACCCATTTCAGTAATTGGGTTAATAGAAGAAGCACCTTGTGCAGCCAATTCCGAGGCTGTGTAAACAAATTGGCATACTGTTCTACGATAATATATGTTAACCGGGCCAGAAGAATATTCCCATTGCTCACCAGTACCACTACCTAATTGAATGGTTTGGGCTTGATAGTCTTGAATTAACACAGTTATTCCAAGCAAAAGGAGTATGGCGATTTTCCTTAACACAGTCAAATTTAGCTTAAAATCAGCGGTTTAGGGGTCAATTTGTACGAAGTGTAGGTAAACCCAAGTAAAAACACGATGAAGTGCTTCAATTTTTCGGTTAAAAATGGGGGCGTAGTGGACATATGGGCGTATTTCATCATTAAATCTAAATAACGACTTAAAGTTGAGAGTAAATTATACGCGTTTCCTAACGTATTGGTTGCATGAATTGTACATGAAAATGGAACGATAATAAATTACCGCTTGAAAATTGAATTTATTTTTTGAGTTTGGCTTTTTCCAAAATATAAAACGGATGCATAAAATCATCATCGTTTAGCACCAATACACCCTGTATAACTCTCTTTTTAGTTGCTTCAAATTCACCAGGATTCTTTTTGAAGACTACTTCAACAATAGCATCTAACGGATATTCAGGGCCGTAATCAGATTGGTCATATCGCTGTAATAAATACAAATTTCCGGACTCCCCTTCTTTACCTTCAATTACGTTTAAAAATCCTTTCAAAAAGATCTTTTTTCCAGCGAGAGCCTTTTGTTTTTCAGTAAATACTGGTGTATCAAAAGTTATTTCATTTGCTGTATCAACTTTTGCCTCCAACTTGTTTACTTCCAATTTTGTCCAATCAAATAGTTTAGCGTCTTGACCAAACCCAATGAAAGAATTGACAAAAATCAATATTAAGACGGTAATTCTAAGTAGCATTTATATTTAATTATCGTTTCACGAATGTATTCAATTTTCACTTTCCAATATGACCGATATACCCAATTTGCCAAAATCCTTGAATCCAACCAATATTTTGAGATGCAGAAGCTCTAGACTCTGTTGTTAATATATCATGTAATCTTGACACTCCCGCTTTTATTGTTGTATTAATAGCGATATGGTTAAAAAATTTCATTTTGAAGCCAGATTGAGCGGAAATCGCCTCCCCCGCAATATGGAATTCATTCGCTGCTCTTTCACCCAAAACTCTAACGTCACTTCTTGGTATCATTAAACCAAATCCCATGCCACCAAACAAATCACAACTGTGTTTTTCATTTTTACTCCGCCAAACTTCCTTATGATAGTCCAATTCTATACTGGTATAATTAAATCCATCGGTATGGTTTAAAGTAACCAAATCAGGAGTTAAAGGAACGTACACATCATCATAATGTCCTTCATACTTTGTTCCTGTATTTTCGAAGTTACCATCAAGATATACAGACTGTCCCCCGCGTAAAACATATTTCATATGATCCAAACCTAATGAAAGACTAATCCTATCATTAATGAAATAACCAACTCGGTAATTATATTGAGGGATCGTAAAACTGAATAGCCCAAAATAAACTTTAGGGTCAAATTGAGATGGAAAATCTTTGGCTCTTACATCGTAAAGGGTAAAATCATAATTTTCTCCATGAAATTGAATGTCACTGGGCAAATATGCGGAACGATTGTACCCCCAAAGCAAGTATAAATTGCCTTTTCTGCTCGTAGAATCTTGCGCATTAATCTGAAGTGCACAAAATAAAACAACCACGACTCCTAACAATTTCATAAAACAAATATAGAGTTATATAAGTACTTAAAATTATGTTGTAATTTCATGGTTATGGAAGATCCTACCTTCTTAAATGGAACTGTAAAATTTTACAATAACAAAGCTAAATTCGGTTTTATCAAAAACGATGAGACTGGCGAAGAGTTGTACGTAAAAAGATCTGGTCTAATCGATGAAATAGCAGAAGGAGACAAGGTTCAATATGTAGTGGAGTCTCATGAAAAAGGACCAAAAGCAATTCAGGTTAAGCGTAGAAGAGAAGAATAATGCTTTTCAAGACAAAGCTTAACAAACATTGTGACAACTGCTTCACTAAGAACCTTTTAGTTATAACGGAAGCCTTTATCTTTACCAGCTAATAACGCTTCGGCCCAATTATTGAATTAGATAAGTTTCATGGGAGGAGAGTATCTTTCAGATTATTATACAACAAGTGATCAAAAAATTAACGCAATTCGCTACTTCAAAAACGCTTAGACTTCTTGCCATAGTCTTGTTTCTGACGAATGCCGCTACTGCTCAATTTTTAGACCTCAACCTTCTTAATCCGAAAATCACAGCAGAGGCCTCATACTATGCTCCTTCAGGAGGGTTCATTAATCATACTCAACGGTCAGAAAGAATCGGACTTCAATTCCCAATTAAAAGCAAATTTAGCCTTGGCGTTAAATTAGGCGAATTATTGACCTCAGGATCAATTAAAAACGCTCTGAAAAAGGTGAAGCCAAAGGCTTACCAGATAATGGGAAACGTTGATTTAAATCATTTGATTTACAGAAATGACCTTACCCCTGGCTCCTCATACGTTGATCTGGCAGGGGCTAAAGTGGGCTTTACAGGCTTCCATGTGTGGTATAAAAACAAAAAACCCGGTAGCTTTATTTGGAATGTCAATGCTACATTCATGGAAGATGCTCGAAACTTAAATCGGATTATTCCAAGTGTTTCAGGAACTTTCGGTGTAGGAGGATTAATTAAAACGAAAGCAATCTGGTTTGCAGGAGTATATATCAATTATTACAACAGACTCCTAGCTACTCCCGTACTTGTAATTAATGGTCGATTTAATAAACACTGGAAATATTCAATTATCGCACCTAAAGAAGTAAGTCTTGGTTATAAGCACAATAAGACGTGGAAACAAGATCTAGTTTTTGGAATAGACGGGTCTCAGTTCAGAAGCCCATTGGAAATTGGCCCTGAATCCGCCACAACAATTCAATTTGCCCGGTCTTTTTATTTAAAAGCCAGCACGCAAACTAAATTAAAGCTGGGTAAAAAAGTGCACTGGTATTTAGAAGCAGGATACTTCTTTGATGGTGGGTTTAGTTACTGGGAGGAAGCTTTAAACATGTTTGAGACAGAGCGCTTATCGGGTGGCTTATTTGCAAGAACCAAAATCACTTTCGACATTGGAAAGTCGTTACTAAAAAGTGGAAATCTAAATATTGACCTTTAAAAAACAGGTCATCAAACTGAAAATAAATTGACTTTTATTTTGAGGTTAAAATAATTTGATCTAATCTTTGCAACAGCAATGAAAACATTAGTCAACATTATTGTCATTATTAACTCAACTGAATGAGAAGGCAATAACTATGAACGTATTTAAAAGCCTTTCTCAATGAGAAAGGCTTTTTTTTTGCTCAACAAATAATTGAAAATAGAATATAAAAAACAACAACTTATCAAATCAGACCTTTTATTTTTTGAATTTTTCAAATTGGAAGAAGAAATAAAATAAAGGAGTTTTGGTGTCGTAAGTGTATAGGAACACTAAGTGTTAGAAAGAATCATAAATATTGTCATTATTAACTCGCGCTAACGAGAAGACAATTGATATGTTCAAAATCTAAGGTCCTTCTCAAAAAGAGGGACCTTTTTTTATACCCCAAAAATTAAATAAAATGTACTACAATCAGAATACCCAAGTTTTTTTAGACGGTCAATGGCTTAAAGCATCTGACGCTAATACCGGATTATATAACCAAACCATGCACTACGGTTCAGGTGTCTTCGAAGGAATTAGATCATACAATACTGCTGATGGAACTAAAGTTTTCAAAGCTAAAGAGCACTTTGAACGACTATTATTTTCAGCAAAGACAATACACATGGATCTTAACTACTCGGTAGAAGAACTTACTAAACTCACCTACCAATTATTAGAAAGAAACAACCTTTCCGATGCTTACATCAGACCATTGGTTTACTTGGGGCAAAACATGAGACTTTGTCCAACGAACGAGGTTCACTTGTTTCTATGCGCTTGGGAATGGGATAAGTATTTGGGGAATCAGCTTTTAAAAGTGATGACGTCAAGTTACCAACGACCTAACCCTAAGTCTGTTCCAGTTGATGCTAAAGTAACTGGGCACTACACCAATTCAATATTAGCAACTACAGAAGCACAAGCTAAAGGATATGATGAAGCACTTCTACTGGATCTTGAAGGAAATGTTGCTGAAGGTTCAGGAGCAAATTTCTTTTATGAAAAAGACGAAAAATTATACACTTGCCCTGTAGGAACTATTCTTCCCGGCATTACCAGACAAACAACTTTTGAAATGGCCAAAGAACTTGGATTGGAGCTGGTAGAATCTTACTTCAAACCAGAAGAGGTTCATGGTGCAGATGGCGCATTTTTCACAGGAACTGCAGCAGAAATTGCTGGAATCGAATCGTTAGATGGCCAAAAATTTAAACTGCCTTGGGAAGAAACTTTAGGCTATCAGCTGTCAAAAATGTATCAAAGACGCGTTTCAAAAAACGAATATTCACATTTTGATTTGGTTTGAAAACCTGAAATTAAGAATCACCAAACCCTTTTAGATAAAGACATCACTAACACTTCTCAACGTTTAGTGAATTAAACTTCCACGGTTTTTAAAATTGAAATCTGGCGGAATGATCCGAATGTTGAACATTGAATTTGCAAAATGAAAAAGTTAAATAAATACAGTCAAAGAGTTACCCAAGACGACTCTCAACCAGCAGCACAAGCTATGCTTCATGCTGTTGGATTAAAAGAAGAAGATTTTAACAAGCCCTTGGTTGGCATAGCAAGTACCGGTTATGAGGGAAATCCTTGTAATATGCATCTTAATGATTTAGCAAAAGATGTCAAAGCTGGAACTTTAGATGCTGATTTGGTTGGGTTAATCTTTAACACAATCGGGGTTAGTGATGGGATATCGATGGGCACACCGGGGATGAGATACTCACTTCCCTCGAGAGATGTAATCGCTGACTCCATGGAAACAGTTGTGGAAGGATTAAGCTATGACGCTTTAGTAACAGTGGTTGGCTGTGATAAAAACATGCCTGGAGCATTAATGGCCATGTTAAGAGTAAACCGACCATCTGTTTTGGTCTATGGAGGAACTATAGCTTCCGGCTGTCACGAAGGAAAAAAACTAGATGTTGTTTCAGCATTTGAAGCCTGGGGAGAAAAAGTAGCCGGTAAAATCACCGATGAAGAATTCAAGAATGTAAAGAAAAAAGCATGCCCTGGGGCAGGTGCCTGTGGTGGAATGTATACCGCTAATACGATGGCTTCGGCTATCGAGGCTTTAGGAATGTCTCTTCCGTTTAATTCTTCTAACCCAGCTCTGGGTGACGAGAAGCGAAAAGAAGCAAAAGCTGCTGGCGCAGCTCTTCGATTACTTCTTGAAAGAGATATAAAACCATCTGATATCGTTACTAAAAAATCAATGGAAAACGCAGTTCGATTGATAACTGTTCTAGGAGGATCTACAAATGCCGTATTACATTTCTTGGCGATCGCGAAAGCCGCAGATATTGAATTTGGATTAAATGACTTTCAAAGGATCTCAGATGAGACACCATTCTTGGCAGATTTAAAGCCAAGTGGGAAGTACCTAATGGAAGATGTGCATGCAGTAGGCGGAATCCCTGCAGTTCTTAAGTATCTGCTTAAGCAAGGAATGCTACATGGTGATTGTTTAACTGTAACTGGAAAAACTTTAGCAGAAAATTTAGCAGAAGTAAAGGATCTTCATCCCGAACAAGACGTGATTAAACCGGTAGACAAGCCAATAAAAACTACTGGGCATTTGAGAGTGCTAAAAGGCAATTTATCGCCTACTGGAGCAGTGGCTAAAATCACGGGTAAAGAGGGCCTCCAATTCGAAGGACCTGCTAGAGTATTTGAAGGAGAATATGAAACCAACGATGCAATAAAAAATGGTGAAGTTCAAAAAGGAGACGTAATCGTGATCCGATATGAGGGACCAAAAGGCGGACCCGGAATGCCAGAAATGCTCAAACCGACTGCCGCCATTATGGGAGCAGGATTAGGGAATGATGTAGCATTAATCACAGACGGAAGATTTTCAGGCGGAACCCACGGATTCGTTGTTGGACATGTAACTCCAGAAGCACAAGAAGGAGGCCCTATCGCTTTAATTCAAAATGGAGACTTAATAAAGATCGATGCGGAGAAAAACACCATCGAAGTAGAACTTTCTGATGCTGAATTAGCCCTTCGAAAACAACTTTGGAAAGAACCTCAATTGAAAGTTAAGCGAGGAGTTTTATACAAATACGCAAAAACCGTTTCATGCGCTTCAGTTGGGTGCGTAACAGACAATTTTTAAATCATGGATACATTAACAAAAAAGCCGAAAACGGCTACAAAAAGGAATACTTCAATGCCAAAAATAATGACTGGAGCCCAAGCTGTGGTTCAATCGCTTTTGGCTGAAGGTGTCGATTTAATGTTTGGATATCCAGGTGGAGCGATCATGCCTGTTTATGATGCGCTTTACGACTTTCAAGACGAATTACATCACGTTTTAACCAGACATGAACAGGGTGCAACCCATGCCGCTCAAGGCTATGCACGTGCTACTGGAAAAGTTGGAGTTTGTTTGGCCACGTCTGGACCAGGAGCAACCAATCTTATAACAGGAATTGCCGATGCACAAATTGACTCAACACCTTTAGTTTGTATTACCGGACAAGTTGCCAGTCATTTACTAGGTTCTGATGCTTTTCAAGAAACTGACGTTGTAGGAATCAGCATGCCAGTTACCAAATGGAACTTTCAAGTTACAACCGCGGCAGAAATACCTGGTGCAATTGCTAAAGCTTTCTACATAGCAAGATCTGGAAGACCAGGGCCCGTACTTATTGACATCACCAAAGATGCACAGTTTGAAGAATTTGGATTTGTATACAAGCCATTCAAATCAATGAGAAGCTACGTCCCAAAAACCAAACTAGACATGAGTAAGGTTAGAGAGGCAGCTGCTTTAATCAACTCGGCAGAAAAGCCTTTCGTACTATTTGGACAGGGAGTCATCTTAAGTGACGCGGAAAAAGAATTCAAAGCTTTCATTGAAAAAGCAGGGATCCCATCAGCATGGACGATAATGGGCCTTTCCGCTTTAGATTCAGATCATAAATTAAATGTTGGGATGCTGGGAATGCACGGTAACTACGCACCTAATAAATTGACGAACGAATGTGACGTGCTCATCGCTGTTGGCATGCGTTTTGACGATCGGGTAACCGGAGATTTAAGACGATACGCTACTCAAGCGAAAGTGATCCATTTAGAAATCGACCCTTCGGAATTAGGTAAAAACGTACCTGTTGATATTCCTGTTCTGGGTGATGCAAAAAATGCACTCGTGGCATTAACAGAATTAGTTCTGAATAATTCTCATGATGATTGGCTCGCTCAATTTAGAAAATTGGAAAAAGAAGAATTTAAAACGGTAATCAACAATGAGGTTAACCCAAAATCAAAAGAGTTAACGATGGGCGAAGTTATAGACTCCGTCAATAATGTTACTAAAGGAGGTGCAATAGTCGTTACCGATGTAGGGCAACATCAAATGGTTACTTGCAGGTATGCTAAATTCAATCAGTCCAAATCTTCCATTACATCAGGTGGGCTAGGCACAATGGGGTTTTGTTTACCCGCGGCAATAGGGGCCAAACTAGGTAGGCCAGACCGAGAAGTAGTTGCGGTAATTGGTGATGGAGGATTTCAAATGACGATCCAAGAATTGGGTACCATATTTCAGACGCAGGCGAAAGTTAAGATCGTTGTACTGAACAATGAATTTCTGGGAATGGTAAGACAATGGCAAGAGCTATTCTTTGACAAGAGATATGCATCAACAGAGATGATAAATCCAGACTTTCAAACCATAGCAAAGGGATATCATATCGCAACAAAAAAAGTAACTGAAAGAGAAAAATTAGAAGCTGCGGTTCAGGAAATGATGAGCCATGATGGGAGCTATTTCTTAGAAGTAATGGTTGGTAAAGAGAATAATGTTCTTCCGATGATACCAACCGGAGCGTCAGTTTCAGACATAAGACTAAAATAAAATGGAAAAGAGACAATATACCATATCAGTTTTCACAGAAGATAGAGTTGGGCTCCTGAATAGAGTCACGATCATCTTTACGAGAAGGAAAATAAACATCGATAGTTTGACAGCTTCGAATAGTGAACTGGATGGAGTTCACCGATATACGATAGTAGTTGAAGAATCTGAAGACCGCGTTCAAAAGGTGGTGGCACAACTGGAAAAACAAGTTGAGGTTTTGAAGGCCGTTTATCACAGTGAAGAAAACGTGGTTTATCAAGAAATCGCGCTATACAAGCTGCCAACCGATTCACTTGTATTAGGTGGAAAGGCAGAAGGAATAGTTCGTTCACACAACGCAAGAATTTTAAGTGTTGAAAAACACTTTACAGTAGTTGAAAAGACGGGACATAAAGAAGACACAGCAGCACTTTTTGAAGCTCTTGAACCATATGGTTTATTAGAGTTTGTGAGATCAGGAAGAGTTGCAATAACAAAACCAATGAAAACGCTCCAGACTTACATCGAAGAGATGCAAGAACAGGCAAAGTATTAGACAATAAAAACAAAGATTAATAATTAGAAAAAATGGCAAAGTTAAATTTCGGAGGAGTTGAGGAAAATGTAGTCACTAGAAGTGAATTCCCACTCAAGAAAGCACAAGAAGTACTAAAAAACGAAACGATAGCCGTAATTGGTTACGGTGTTCAAGGGCCTGGACAATCTTTAAATCTTAAAGACAATGGATTTAAAGTAATTGTTGGTCAACGTAGGAATTCAAAATCATGGGACAAAGCTGTTGCAGATGGATGGGTTCCTGGAGAAACATTATTTGAATTAGCAGAGGCAGTGCAAAAGGCAACTGTCGTTCAATATTTACTTTCAGATGCTGGACAAATCCAACAATGGAAGACGGTAAAAGCCAATTTAAATGATGGCGATTTGCTTTATTTCTCTCATGGATTTGGAGTAACCTATAATGACAAAACGGGAATCGTCCCTCCGTCAAATGTAGATGTTGCATTGGTGGCTCCCAAAGGTTCTGGGACATCCTTAAGAAGAATGTTCTTGGAAGGAAAAGGATTGAATTCAAGTATCGCAGTTTATCAAGATTCCACTGGGAATGCTTGGGAAAGAATAACAGCACTTGGAATTGGAATTGGTTCTGGTTACTTATTTGAAACTGACTTCAAAAAAGAAGTTTATTCAGACTTAACAGGAGAAAGAGGGATCTTAATGGGAGCACTTGCCGGTTTATTTGAAGCACAATACAATGTGCTTAGAAAACATGGACACTCACCGTCTGAAGCATTTAATGAAACAGTTGAAGAATTAACTCAAAGTTTAATGCCTTTAGTTGCGGAAAATGGCATGGATTGGATGTACGCAAATACTTCTACAACAGCTCAAAGAGGCGCCTTAGACTGGAGACATAAATTCAGAGATGCCACTACACCGGTATTCGAAGAACTATATGATCGAGTAGCTACTGGAAAAGAAGCTGAGGTGGTGATCGAAGCAAATCAAAAAGACGATTATCGAGTTAAGTTAGAGGCGGAATTGCAGGAAATAGAGCAATCAGAAATGTGGCAAGCAGGAAAAACTGTTCGTCAACTTAGACCAGAACATGCTTAAGATAGCAGATACATATTTGGATGTTGATCAAGCAACAGAAACGTTACAGGGCGTTTCTGTTGTTACTCCTCTTCAAAAAAATCAAACTTGGTCTGATCGGTTAAACTGTGAGGTCTTCCTTAAACGGGAAGATTTACAGGTGGTTCGATCATATAAGATTAGGGGAGCTTACAATAAAATGTCTTCGCTTTCAGAGCGTGAGTTGGCAAAAGGAATTGTATGTGCGAGTGCTGGAAATCATGCACAAGGCGTGGCGTACTCTTGTGCTTTATTAAAAGTATATGGAGTCATTTTTATGCCAACTCCCACCCCAAAGCAAAAACTGGAACAAGTTGAAATGTTTGGCGGAGACTACATTAAAGTAATACTTGAAGGAGACACATTTGATGAAGCGGCAAAAGCGGCTTATGACTATTGCAATGAAAGTAACCTCACTTTCATTCATCCATTTAATGACCCAAAAGTTATAGAAGGGCAAGCGACTGTAGGTAAAGAAATTCTCCACCAATCCTCTAAATTACCAGACTACGTCTTCATACCGGTTGGGGGAGGCGGATTGGCTTCGGGTGTTGCTTATATAATAAAAGCGCTGTCCAAAAACACTAAAATAATTGGTGTTGAACCTCAAGGTGCGGCATCATTAACCGCGGCTAAAAGAGTTGGTCATGCGATCAAATTAAAATCAATGGATAAATTCATTGATGGGGCCGCAGTTCAGGAAATGGGCGATCTCACTTTTAATTTTTGCAATGACCTGTTGGATGATGTGATCACTGTTTCTGAAGGAGCTGTGTGCACCACTATTCTGGATCTATATAATCGGGATGCAATTGTTGTTGAACCTGCAGGTGCATTGGCGCTCACTGGTGCCAAAGACTATAAGCTAAATCCCGGATCAACGGTTGTTGCAGTTATGTCAGGAAGTAATAATGACATTACTCGAATGGAAGAAATCAAAGAACGGAGTCTTTTAAATGAAGGTCACAAGCACTACTTTCTAGTCTCATTCCCTCAGCGATCAGGAGCTTTAAAAGAATTTGTCAATGACGTTCTGTCGGATGGTGATGACATTACATTTTTCGAGTATGCGAAGAAGCACAATAGAGAAAAGGGTCCGGTGAAGATCGGAGTTCATTTGGCAAAAAAAGAAAATCTAACTAAGCTAAGATCCAATATGACTGAGCTCGGGTTTAAGCACGAATACATGAATGAAAACCCAGAAGTCTTGACTTATTTCCTTTGATCAGACACTTTATATTTAAAATAAAATTATTTGTTACTTATTGATGTAATTGATTATTTGGCACTGTTAAGTAGTGTAAGTGAGCTTGTCATCTATAAAGATGAGCGACAAATCAAGTATGCAAGCGAGCATGCCGTGTAGTTAAAAGAGGAAGAAGGAGTTTTTCCTCTTTTTTTATGCCCTGATAAAAAAGGAATAACTCTTTTAAACAAACTACCTTGGCTCCAAGCAAAGGTCAAAAACCTCAACAGACCTTTTATTTACAATACTTTTTTGATTGTTCGGCCATAACTGAGGAATTAGCTTTGTTAAATGTTAATGAAGATCGCCTTAAGCACCCTATTACTTCTAACTGCAATTACAGCAATTGGACAAGAGTCCATTTTCTATGGTGCAGACAATGGAACAATCTATAATTGTACAACTGGCTGCACTTCAGGCGATGGCGACTGCTTCGAAATAATTGTTTCAGGAATTGGAACATTAAACACTACCACAAACGGATTAACCCGGATTTGCTTCTCTATTACAGGGAGTAGGCCGAGAGATTATGATATTATTTTGAAAGCTCCGGATGGAACAACTGGATCTTTAGTAAATGACGCAGGCAGTTCTTCAGGGACTTACAACAATGGTGTTTGCTTCACCGACTTCGGGCCTACCGGAAATGTTGCTTCTTGGCCTGGTACCATTGAGGAAGGTAACTACCAGCCAAACGACCTGTTTTCTGCAACGTTTAACACTTCTGCGATTAGTGCCGATGGAACTTGGCAAATATGTGTTCGGGACGACAGTGGCTCAGGAAGTGATGGGACCATTAATTTTGCTTCATTAACGTTTGGTACAGTTGCTGCCGAGGTATCTCCTAACGGTTCAACATGTGCAAACGCTGTTTTAGTTAACCCTCCTTTTTTCAGGTCTAATATTGATGTAGGTGCATCTCCAGATAATTATGATACCGGATGTTCTGGAATCATAAGTGGCGATGATTATGTCTTAGAATATACTCCAGCAAGTGACACCTATCTTAGTTTAACTGCTAATTACGATGCGACTTCAAATGGTCCATCCGTTTCCATATTTGACGGATGTCCAGATTCTGGACCGGCCTGTGTGGCTTCCGACAAAATGGGTACGTTTGACTCCTATATTCGGTTAACGTCAGTTGCTTTAACAGGTGGAACCACTTACTACATTGTCTGTTCTTCTGATTACACATCGCACAATGAGAACTTAGACCTGGAAATATTGGTTGGAGAGCGTGGAAATGATGATTGTTCATCGGCAACTTCAATTGATAACTCAAATACATACATGGGAAACAACACTCTTACCATTGACCCAAACGGTTCTCAAGCACCAAATCTGACTACTGAAATGGGTTGCAACGGTGCAACTAACAATTTCAATTACTACACATTCAATACCGATGCATCGGGCACTGATGTATCCTTAGGCATTTTTGACGTTGATTGTGGTGCTGGTGCTTCGGGCCTTCAAGTATCTTTATTTCAATCTGCAACTCCATGTTTAACGGGTAGCTGGGGAGCTTCTCTTGAATGTGAAAGCTCCGTAATGACAAGTGACACTTACTATGATTGGTCTGGCCTCACTCCTTCCACAGACTACTATGTAATTATTGACGGAGTTGCCGGAGATAATTGCGTGTGGAAAATGAGAATGGATGGAGACCTCAATATTATTCTACCAATTGAACTGCTCTCATTTAATGCAGAAACAGATGGTGAGGATGTTCAACTTTCATGGATCACAGCAAGTGAAATTAATAACGATTTTTATACCGTAGAACGCAGTGCTGACGGTATATCATTTCAGCAGATTGGCCAAGTAGATGGGGCAGGAAGTCATACGGGCACCCTCCAATACTCTTATGGCGATTATTCTCCCCTCTCGGGCCGGTCTTACTATCGTTTGAAACAAACAGATTATAATGGAGAATTTACTTACTCAACTGTTAAGTCTGTGAACTTTAAATCAACTAACTGGAATCCTTACCCTAATCCAGCAAATTCTGGTGATGTTCTTCATATTAGCGATGAACTTGACATTGAAGCAATCCAGTTGATAAATATGCTGGGCCAATCGATAAACCTTGATGTATCAAATAAAGTTTGTCTTCCAACTGACCTTCCACAGGGAACTTATTTTCTACATATCATAGAACGGAACGGTCAATTGTCTTCAAAAAAATTAATCATTAATTAATTACTTTCCGTAAGAGTAAATGGATCGCTCGGCTATCTTGGCTTTTGCCCACATTTCGAAATCAAAAAGGCTAAAAGGAGATAATTCAAATTGATCCTTTTTAAACCCTCTCATCTCTCTTTCCAGTTGCTTCAAATCAGCAATCTGTTCTTTTAAATTATTTGCTTTATGATGGTTAGTTATGAACTTGATTAGCTCATCTTCTACTTTAAACAGGCGCTTCTTTTTTCTTAAATAAGAAAAGGTGTTTTTGGCAATATAGTCCAACGTAAAATCATTCTTCAACTCATAATGGATGAGCAGGTTTAACAACCTTACAACTGAAAGTAAATCTGCCCTTACTTTAAATTTCAGGTCATTTAAGATCATGTTCGAAAAGCGTAATGCTTTTCTATATTCCCCTGAAACAAAATGATACTTTGCCCTTAAAAAGTAAAATTCATAAAGTTGAGGCTTTCCAATTCTTGGCGTGAATTTATCAACGTTTTTATCAAACGAATCGATTAAACTCTTCGCTAAATCGTATTGATCTTTTTTAAGGTACTGGGTTAATCTGATGTTCGTTGAGTAAAAGAAAACTCTAGCGCCAATATTATTAGAAGTAGGGATTCCATACTTATCCTTACAATCCTCCAATTTCAACAACACTTTCTCAGCTTGATTTGGCTTTTTAGCACCCACATATGCGTTATGAAGATTATATAATGACGAGACATACCCAATGGTGGAATAAGAAATCAAATGAGGATTATCTTCATATAGGGCAGTCATTTTCTCAGTTAGGTCCAGCGTTAACTTTTCATCTCCAACAAAGTAAGCATGGGTTAAATTCAAACCCAATTGATACATCTCTGCTCTTTTAGTAAGCGGAAAATTTGGCTTCCCCACTCCATCCTTCGTTAAGTAACTTTTTAACTTTTTAGAATCTTCATGAGACCGAGAAGTACCGATCTCCAATCGAGCTTCATAACTATCAGTCGTCACTTTTTGCAAAGTTGAGAAATTCTCTAATTGCTGAATTAACCTTTTCGATTCCTCTATTTGCTTTGATGCTTCTGAATATTGAAATTGTTTTGACAACAGTTCAATTTCCAACTCCCCAATTGCCAAACTTTGAACAAACAGCTCATTTTGCTCGGCAATTTTCTTCGCTTTATTAACCATTTTTAAGGCTTGAGGATATAAGCCTTTATGGTATAATACCTCAATGCTTTTCAATAAGCCATACACCTGATTCTTAGGCGATGACGAATCATGAAACACATTCAGACTTCGAAGAACTAGATGGTATAAATAGTTCTTTTCAGCTGGTAAGTTTTTTACAAATGGTGCTTTTTTAAGCGACACCTCATCGTAGGTCTTTTGCTTTGACAGCGCATCAAAAAGACCTATATAATCATTTTTTTGACCTATAACATGTTTGGAAGAAAATATTTTAAAATGCCTTTTTTCAGACATGGTCATCGACTGAACGAGATCATACAAAGATTCTTTTACCATAATCAGACCTTTTATTTATTATTTAAATATAGTTGATTAACTTGAACTTTTCGAGGAAATTTACCTACTCAAACTCGCACTAGATGAAACTTACACTAATCATCCTTTTTGCGTTGATGTTTTGTGTGGCCGGAAATGCCACTACATATTACGTTAACGACAATTCTACTTTCGCTGATACCTATACCACGGCTATAGGTAATAACGCCAACCCTGGTACTACCGCAAGTCCATTTGCTGACCTTACTTTTGCCATGACGGTTGTGGTTTCTGGAGATTCAATATTAGTTGACGCTGGAAACTACACAGACACCGATGTGATTATTCCTGTTTCCATTTCAGATCTCACCATTCAAGGAGCAAGCATGTCAACTACCATTTTCGATGGTTCAGCTTCAACGGGCATTTTTGTCTTTATGGAAATCCATGGAACGGACATCAAGGTAACTGATCTTACTGCTCAGCATTATGATAGTGGTGGGGCTATCGACATTTTTGGTAGTTCAGCTTCCGATTCAACCAGAGTAAATTTTACCGATTGTTATTTTTTCCAAAACGAAACGTATACTTCATTTGATACAAATCCTCATGGTGGCGCCTTCTACATTGGAGTTTCAGGTGCGAACGAACCTGCAGTTGTTGAAATAATTGATTGCCAACTTGCCGATAACCTAGCGGAGCAAAGTAACGGTGGAGGGGCGGTTTACATTGAAGACGATTCTAGACTTTATATGGAAGGTTGTAGGTTAACATGTAACAACTCTAGAGCAATTTTAACTACTTACGAAGGGGGAGCAATCCTCTTTAACAACGGGTTTGGAACACTTAGAGATTGCTTTATTTCGGGAAGTCCTGTTCAGAACCAACAAGGTGGTGGGCTAATGGCTAAAAATGCCTCTACCAGATATACCGTGAACATCATTCAATGCATTTTCACTGACAATACTGGTCGTCAAGGTGCCGCGATTTATGCTGAGGACAACTATGACATTAATATTATTAATTCCCTTATTTATGATAATCATGTAACAGGTGGATTTGGAAACGGAGGATCAATTAGTGGAGCACCAGGAGTGAACATCACCATTTGGAATTCAACAATTGCAGATAATACGTCATCCCACGGAACTGACGGTGGTGGATTAGCATCAGACGCTACAACCTCTTTCAATGTGTTCAACTCAATCATCTGGAATAATCAAGTGTCGAATGTTAGGTCTGCGGCTGTATTTGCTGAATATAGTGACATAGAGCCAGTAAACGATGCGCACAGTGGAACAACAGGAAATATCACTACAGATCCACTTTTTGTTGGAGGTGGAGATTACACTTTACAGGGTACTTCATTAGCGATTAATGCAGGCATTCTTGCGGGCGCACCAACTGATGATTTAACTGGTGTTACCAGAGTTGGAAACCCTGACATGGGTGCTTTTGAATCAGGATCCACTTATCCTGTTACAGATTTAACGTGTGCCGCATTTATAACATGCACTCCCCCAACTGGGTTAGTTTTGACAGCAACTCCAAACCCAATCTGTGAAGGAGATAGCTCGGTTATATCAATTGCTTCATCACAAGTTGGCGTTTTTTATCAGTTAAGAGATGATGCTAATGACACTTTAATAGGCAACGCTATAAATGGAACGGGAGGAACAATTACATTTTCTACAGGACCTCTAACGACTACGATGACTTATAATATTCTTGCTTCACAGCTTGATCTTCCTACTTGCCAGACCGAACTTGGCCCAATCACAATCACCGTACATTCAGCACCATCTGTGGATGCTGGAACCTCAACGAATCTATGTAATGGTGATACTTTAAACATTGGTGGATCTCCAACCGCGAGTGGTGGATTTGGAGGGTATGTATATAGCTGGACTCCAATTGCAGATGTAAATGATCCAACCATTTCAAATCCTAATGCTTACCCAACTGCCGACACGTGGTTTTATGTTACAGTAACGTCTGGTGCGTGTTCAACTACTGATTCGATGGAAATTACCGTTTCACCTGTGCCCGTTGCCGATGCTGGCCCGGCAACAGCAATATTTTGTGACGGTGATTCATTGGTAATTGGAGGGTCACCAACTGGTTCTGGTGGAACTGGTGCATTAACCTATAGCTGGGACCCTAATACTGATATTGATGACAACTCATTAGAGAATCCAAACGTGTGGCCAAGCACAAACACAACTTATATACTTACCGTTTCGGATGTTAACTTATGTTCTTCTGTAGATAGCGTTCAAATAACCGTAAACCCAACTCCAACTGCAGATGCGGGCTCGCCAACCGCAACAATTTGTGATGGTGACACGATAGCGATTGGCGGAGCGCCTAGTGGAGCAGGTGGAACTGGAGTTTTAACTTATAGCTGGAACCCGAATACGGATATCGATGACAATTCTTTAGCTAATCCTAATGTATGGCCTAGTTCAAATACAACCTACGTTCTTACCGTGTCAGATGTAAACTTATGTTCAACTGTAGACAGTATTCAAATTACAGTTAATCCAACCCCAACGGCAGATGCAGGTTCCACTACCTCAACAATATGCGATGGTGATTCAATAATTATTGGTGGCACTCCAAGCGGTGCAGGTGGAACCGGAGCTTTAACCTATAGCTGGGATCCTAATACTGATATTGATGACAACTCGTTAGAGAATCCAAACGTGTGGCCGAGCACTAACACAACTTATATACTTACCGTATCTGATGTTAACTTATGTTCTTCTGTAGATAGCGTTCAAATAGCCGTAAACCCAACTCCAACTGCAGATGCGGGCTCGCCAACCGCAACAATTTGTGATGGTGACACGTTAGCGATTGGCGGAGCGCCTAGTGGTGTTGGCGGAACAGGATCTTTAACTTATAGCTGGAACCCGAATACGGATATTGATGACAATTCATTAGCTAATCCTAATGTATGGCCTAGCTCAAATACAACTTACGTTCTTACTGTATCAGATGTTAACTTATGCTCATCTGTAGATAGTGTGCAGATCACAGTCAACCCTACTCCAACAGCTGACGCTGGCTTATCCAGTGAAATTATTTGTGACGGTGACACCCTAGCCATTGGCGGTTCTCCTAGCGGATCGGGAGGAACAGGAGCTTTGACTTATAGCTGGAATCCAAATACGGATATTGATGACAATTCTTTAGCAAATCCAGTTGTTTGGCCCAACTCAAGTACGACTTATGTTCTCACCGTTTCGGACGTAAATTTATGCACCGCTTCTGATAGCATTCAAATCACAGTGAATCCAACTCCGGTTGCATCAGCCACTGCATCTTTCACAACCATTTGTGACGGAGACACCACTTTATTAGATGCTTCAACATCTAGTGGTGGAACGGGAGTTCTTTCATTTCTTTGGTCGCCTGCTGCAGATTTAGATAATGCTGCTTCTTCAACACCAAATGCATGGCCTTCTGCAACCACAGAATTTATCGTGACTGTAACTGATCAAAATTCTTGTTCTCATATGGATTCGGTGAGCGTTACGGTCAACGCCTTGCCAACTGCAGATATCTCTGGAATGATAATTACGGATGCTAACTGTGGGTTAAGTAATGGTTCCATAACTGGAATCACAGCGAGTGGTGCTCCGGTCTTGACTTTCGATTGGAATGATGGATCCGGTTCAGTTGGTTCCGCACTCGATCTCAACCCAGTTCCATCAGGAACATATACCCTGACTATTACTGATGGTAATATGTGTTCTGCACAATACGGTCCTTATGGACTAAATGACATTGGTGGTCCAACATTAGATATCTCCGGATTAGTTAGTACGCCTGATACTTGCGGGCAAGGTGTTGGAAGTATAACTGGTGTAGTTGTTACTGGAGGAGTTGGAGTGTTAACTTATGATTGGAATGACGGGACTTCCTCTGTTGGATCTGCTTTAGACTTGAACGGAGTTGGCGCAGGAACTTATACATTATTAGTAACTGATGGAGCAGGATGCTCTTCAGCAACCGGTCCCTTTACAATTACAGATGTGCCTGCTCCTTCGCTTGATATTTCTGGTTTAGTGAACGCTGCTGACACCTGCGGACTAACGGTAGGAAGCATTACGGGAATTACATTAATTGGTGGTACTGGACCTTTCAACTATACATGGGATGATGGAACGTCCACCGTTGGAACATCCGCTGACTTAACGAATGTTGGACCAGGATCATATAATATTACCATAACAGATAATGCTGGTTGTTCAGTAGTTGGCGGACCATTTAATATTCTTGATGTGCCTGGACCTACTTTAGATCTTGCCGGAATACTAGTAACTGATGCAAATTGTGGCCAAGCCGATGGATCTATAACAGGAGCTGTGGTTACTGGCGGAACAGGCGTTATATCTTATACTTGGAATGACGGTGCTGGAACAGTAGGTACTTCATCAGATCTATTAAATATTCCAACTGGCACCTATACATTAACTATTACCGACAACGCTGGCTGTTCGTCAGTTGGGGCAGCCGTGAACATACTTGACACACCAGGTCCTACCATTAACGATGGATCAATCGTAATAGCACAAGCATCTTGTGGCGGATCTGACGGATCGATCTCTGGAATTACAGTAAGTGGTGGAACTACTCCTTACGCATATGACTGGGATAACGGAACTGGTTCAGTTGGAACAACACTAGATTTATTAACTCAGCCATCCGGTAATTATACATTTATGGTAACCGACAGTAACGGATGTGTTGCCTCTTCTGGCCCATATATTATTACGGAAGCAGGGGCTCCAGTAATTGATATTTCTGGGCTTACTTCTGGAGCTGAAACATGTGACAGCATTAACGGTAGCATATCAGGCTTAACCATCAGTGGCGGCACCGCGCCCTTCTCTTTTTCCTGGTCTGACGGAACATCAGTTGTAGATACTTTGATTGATGTAACAAATCTTCAAGCTGGCAACTACACCGTTACGGTTACAGATAACAATGGATGTTCAGCAATCTACGGTCCTGTAACGATTGATGATTTAACTGGTCCTTCTTTAGATTTAAATGGCCTTGTTATTACTGACGCTAGCTGTGGTCTGGACAACGGATCTATATCTGGAATATTAGCAACCGGTGGAAACGGAACGTTATCCTATCTCTGGACTAATGCTGATACGACCATGAATATATCTGGACTTGCCGCAAACGGATATACTTTAACTGTAACTGATTCTTTGGGATGCTTAGATTCCGCTTCTGCCGTTGTTGGAACTATTACCCCCGGGAATGTTTTAGGAGTTGACGATTTTGCCAGTACTGAACCTGTTACTCTTGTGAATATTGACGCAGGAGTTAACGACACTGGAGATGCATCAACCATTAATATTATTGCTGGACCAACTAACGGAACGGCCGTAAATAATGGAGATGGAAGTATCGACTATACACCTAATGTAGGATTCCAGGGCACGGATCAAATTACATATACAATTTGTGACGCGGTTTGTACTAACCTATGTGATACGGCTGTCATTTACATAGATGTATCGGAAGTCGTCCCCATAGACATACCAAATGGATTCTCTCCAAATGGTGATGGAATCAACGACTACTTTGTTATTGTTGGTTTAGAACAATATCCAGACAATGATATTATCATATTTAACCGGTGGGGGGATGAAGTATTTATGGCAGCTCCTTACCAAAATGATTGGGACGGATCAACGACCAATGGAACATTAAAAATCTCAGGAGATAAAGTAACAGATGGAACTTACTTTTTCATCTTGAACTTGGGAGTTGACGGGATCGACCCGATCAACGGATTTATTGAACTAAGAAGACAATAAGATCATGCGAAAGATAATTATCACACTCATCACCGTATTTATTTCTGTTGCTTCAATGGCTCAGAATCAATACCATATTAGTCAGTTCATGCTTCACCAGCCATTCATTAATCCGGCTGCGCAAGCGAGTTATTCTAATCTGAACGGGGCGTTATTTTACAAAACACAATGGACCAATTTTGTTGGAGCCCCAGAAATTGCAGGATTCAATATTAATTCATCACTGGGGAAACTTAAAAACAATTCTTTAGGTCTTACCGTTGTGAAAGATAAGATTGGTTTGAATAACAACTATGACGTCTCAGCTAACTATGCTTATCGTTTTAAGACTGGAGAAAAAAGTTACCTGTCATTAGGTCTTGGGGCTTCGTTAATGATGATGCAAAGCAATCTTGGAGATGCACATACCATTATGACCAATGATCCGGTTTTTAGCGGAAACACACAGACCTTTTTGATGCCTAATTTCAAATTCGGAGCTTACTTTTTTATGGACAAATTTTACGTTGGATTTGCTTCGCCTAATTTACTAAAGAACCGAATCACGTTTGGAACCGAGCTTGAATCATCAACAGAATTTGACGTAAGTAACATGCACTTTTATCTACATTCTGGTTATCAATTTGAATTGAATGACGACTTTGATTTGATGACTTCAATCATGCTTAAGAATGTGAGCGGAGCACCATTGCAAATTGGACTGAACGCCCAAGTGGTTTACAAAGAAAAACTCGGAATAGGCGCTGCCTTTCGAACAAGTAAAGAAATAACAGGATTGGTAAACTATCAGGTAATGCCTGAGTTAAAAGTAGGTTATGCTTATGATTACAACTTTGGTCTAATTGGAAATTACTCCAATGGAACTCATGAAATCATGTTAATCTACAACCTAGTTGCAGACAAGAAAATTCCAATCATCGAAGTACCAAGATTTTAAACTCATAGACATGCAAAGAATACTTACACTTATTTTTGCGCTGTCATCTTTGAGCGCTATTAGTCAGCATGAATTTGTAGAATCAGCAGACTTTAATTACAATCATCATTTCTATAAAGAAGCGTTGAAAGATTATCAAAAAGCACTTAAGAACACCAACTTATCTGACGAAGACAGACTTCACTCTAAGCAGCAAATGGCTTATACCTATCATCATTTATTTGATTATGAAAATGCTGAATCTGCGTATGCCACATTGTTAAAAGATACCGCCAATAAAGATCTCGATGCGCTTTTAAACTATGGTCATGTATTACGAAACAATGCTAAATACGAAGAAGCCCTAGCTACTTATCTTGACTATTCAGACAAAACTGGAAAGGCAACAGATGTGATGTTCTATACTTTAGCCTGTGAGTGGGCAATCAATAATGCAGATTTAGAATCTGACTACCTGGTTAGTCTTACCAACATTGAAACAGGAGGACGAAGTTTTGGTGTGGCCATGTACAATGACGGTTTAATATATTCTAAATCCCAAAAATCAGATTTCAAAGACCATACTACATTCTACGACATCTCTTTTGCGACAAAAACCGACAGCATCACTTTTAATTCTCCGGTTAAATTAAAAGGTTCTATGAACCATTCATTTTACGAAGGGGCGCCTTCGTTAACTGCAGATAACAAACTATTGTATTATACTGGCAACGCATCTGAACGATCTGTATATCGAGAAAGAAACCGAAAGAAAAAGGAATACCATCTTTCAAAAGAAGGGATCAACATCCTCAATATTTATGTGGCCGACAATGCAGATACCGCTTGGATCAATTCAAAAGAACTGCCTTTTAACAGCTTAGAATATAGCTGTACTCACCCTTCAATATCTAAGGATGGTAAAACGCTTTATTTTGTTTCCAACATGCCTGGAGGCGAAGGAGGGTATGATGTCTATGTTAGCACTAAAACAGATACATCCTGGTCTAAACCCGTTAACCTTGGCCCTCAGATCAATACAAAAGACAACGAAATGACTCCGTTCATTTTAAAAGACACGTTGTTCTTTTCATCGAAAGGAAACATGGGATTTGGTGGAGCAGATATTTATTACGCATTACTAAAAGATGGAAAAGTAGAATCAGTGAAAAACTTCGGACATCCTTTTAACACCTCGAAGGATGATTTTGGTTTAGTAATAACAGAAGGACAACAATCTGGCTATCTCTCTTCTAATCGAGAAGGGACTCACGGATACGATCATATTTATTATTTTGAAAAAGACATTCCAGAATTCCCGGACACAATCCGTGGATTTACCATTAATAAGATTACAGGAAAACCGATTCCATTTGTGAAGCTGACTGTTGAGCCGGAGGTTCAAGACATAGCCAACGTGAAACAAACTGGTGCAGACGGATCAGTTGAGATCATTTTACCAAAGCATCAAGAGTATGTAGTGACCTTTTATGCCGAAGGATATGAACCAGTTGAAATCGAGATTCCGGCAGAAAACAGAGAGAATGTAATTGCAAAATTCGGAGAACTTGAATTAATTCCGATAGCTGTTAAGGATGTTGTTATTGAAATTGACGAAATCTATTTTGAATATGACAAGGCAGATATTAGACCTGAATCAGAGCCAGCATTGACTAAAATTCTCGAGTACTTGAATTTTTATCCAGAAGTTCGCGTTGAACTGAGTGCGCATACGGACTCAAGAGGAAGTGATTCATACAATAAAAGACTATCACAAAAAAGAGCCGAATCAACCGTTAAATATTTAGTTGAAAAAGGAATTAAAGTAGAAAGGTTAGTTCCCGCAGGTTATGGTGAAACTAAGCTTCGAAACAAATGTAAGAATGGTGTAAAATGTACTGACGAGGAACACATGTTTAACCGGAGAGTGGAATTAAAAGTGCTATAGTCCAAGTGTAAGTTGGTCGGAGACATCGTCTCAAGCAGGGGATGTCAATGACATCCCTTTTTTTATGCCCATCAATAACCGCAGATCAATCGTTCATCTAAGATTGCAACCACTTATAATACGTGTCCAATTCAAGTCCAGTAGTTTATTCAGGCTATTTGTTAATCGATAAATCGATTTAATTAACTTCCCTGTTCAAACCTGTCCGATGAAGTACTCTTATATTCTCCTAACTACACTTATTTTTGCCGCTTGTGCATCAGAAAACATCAACACCTTGGAATCAACTAGCGATACAGTAGCTGCACCTATTGCAGAAAAAAAGGCTCATGAAATGACTATTCATGACCACACCAGAAATGACGAATACTACTGGATGAATGAGCGCGATGCCCCGAAAGTATTGGATTATTTAAATGCGGAAAACGCCTATACAAAATCAAAATTAGCGCATACTGCAAAGCTTCAAACAACCTTGTTTGAAGAAATGAAAGGTAGAATTAAGGAAACGGATGAATCTGTACCGTACAAGGAAAATGGTTACTTCTACATCACTAAATTCGAAGAAGGAAAAGAATACTCTATTCATACGAGAAAAAAGGAATCATTAGAAGCGGAAGAAGAAATGTTGGTAGATGCCAATGTTTTAGCCGAGGGAAAAGAATTTTTCTCATTAGCGGGAGTGGACGTAAGTCCTAACAATGAAGTATTATCATACGCGTTTGATGATGAGTCAAGACGATTGTGGAAAATCCATTTCAAAAATTTGAAAACCGGAGAAATGTATTCAGATGAATTACTGAATACTGATGGAGGTATCGCTTGGGCAAATGACAACAAAACAATTTTTTACGCACAGAAAGATACTGTCGATTTACGTCCTGGCTCAATCTGGAAACACACTTTAGGCACATCTCAGTCTGAAGATATTCTCGTCTATGAAGAAAAAGACAATACTTTTTACGCAGAAGTTTGGAGAACCAAGTCCAATAAATTTCTGGTAATCGGATCAACGAGCACCCTAACTTCGGAGTATCAATACATTTCTGCAGATGAGCCTTCTGGCGAATGGAATATGTTTCACCCAAGGGAAAGAGGTTTGGAGTATCACATCTCTCACTTCGGAGATCATTTCTACGTAAGAACGAATCTTAATGCGTTGAATTTTAAATTGATGAAGTGCTCTTTAAATTCAACAACAAAAGATAGCTGGCAAGAAGTTATTCCTCATAGAGAAGATGTACTGTTAGAAGGAATGGACATATTCAGCAAATACTTGGTATTAAGCGAACGTTCAAATGGACTAAGTGGGATTAGAATCATTAACCAAGAAGACGGCAGTGATCATTATATCGAGTTTAATGATGAAGCATATGTAGCTTATGGAGGATATAATCCTGATTTTGACACGGAAATATTGAGATATTCATACACCTCCTTAACTACTCCGTGGACAACCTATGATTACAACATGGGAACCCAAGAACAGGAATTGATGAAACAACAAGAAGTAGTTGGAGGTTACGATGCAAGCAATTACGAGTCTAAACGCTTTATGGCGAAGGCGGATGATGGAACGGATATTCCGATTTCAATCGTATATAAGAAAGGATTAGAATTAGACGGCACAAATCCAACTGTACTATATGCGTATGGTTCTTATGGATCTAGCACTGACCCTACTTTCAACTCGAATAGAATCAGCTTAATCGATCGAGGATTTATTTGGGCTATTGCACACATTAGAGGCGGAGAAGAAATGGGCAGGCAATGGTATGAAGATGGGAAACTGTTAAAGAAAATGAACACGTTTACTGACTTTAACGACTGTGCCGAACATCTGATCGCTGAGAAATATACAAGTTCAGAAAAGCTATTTGCGTTAGGTGGAAGTGCAGGTGGGCTATTAATGGGGGCTATCATCAATCTTCAACCAGAACTATATCAAGGGGTAATAGCAGCAGTTCCTTTTGTGGATGTTGTTACTACGATGTTAGACGAAGACATCCCACTAACTACAAGTGAATATGATGAGTGGGGAAATCCAAATGATAAGGAATACTATGAGTACATGTTGTCTTATTCACCATATGATCAAGTAGAAAAGAAAGATTATCCAAACCTTCTAGTTACAACTGGATACCATGACAGTCAGGTCCAATATTTTGAGCCTGCTAAGTGGGTAGCTAAACTTCGAGACATGAAGACTGATGATAATTTATTGCTTTTTGAATGCAATATGGATGCAGGGCATGGTGGTGCTTCAGGTCGTTTCCAATCATTAAAAGAGTCTGCATTAGAATATGCTTTCTTTATTGATTTGGCTGGATTGAATAAATAAGTAGCCTAGTACTCTTCGTCCTCCAAAGACAAGTCTAACTCAATGCCCAAGACAGGGTCTGGTTTTGCTCTAGCTATTGTATCTGTAGGTACCAAATACCTAATGTCATCTTTTAAAAAGATAATTCCATCTACAACTTTACCTTTAAACGGAAAGCGCATGCTTTCTAATTCCCCCCTTTTATAATTCGCTAATAAATCCTCTTGCACACTTCCTGGTAAATCGTAGAACTTTTTCATATGTGTTTTCATAGTCCTATGCTTTAATCTTATAGCAAAGAAGTTAGAAATTATATGCGTTCAATTCGAAGTCAAAACGCTGATTGTTAATAACTAGAAAATGTTGATAAGCAAAAAAGAGGCTTAATTAAGGTGCTCTAAATCAGAATCCTACAGCAATATGAACCCCTGCAGAAACATGTATGTCATGTGGATCCCAAGCAAATTCCACGGATGGGCCAATATCGAATGGTCCTAAGCTAAATTCATAAACTGCTTCTAAATGCATCGCAAACGAAACACCGTGATGATCATGCTCATCCATTTCACCAGGAACATGCCCAGCTTCTTCAACTTCAGATTCCACAGCTATTCCGGGTGCAGCAACTAGATGTAAATTATAAGTTGGACTATATTGGAAAACGGCACTATAGGTCTGGTGCTTTTCCTCATTAAAGATATACTCTACTCCAACACCTCCGCCAAACCTTGACTCTCCAAATCTTCTAATGTAGTGGCCGTGCAAGCCGAAATTAGTTTCTTTAGTTGACGTGAAATAAACCGGTGCAAAGGAAACTCCAATTTCATTGGTATGAAAATGATCATGCTCATCATGTTTATGGTCATCTTTTTCAGACTGAGCTTGCGCTACTACTGAAATTAAAAGGGTAAATGCTATAATTAAACTTGCTTTCATACGATCTGCTATCTTTGCAACATTGATGCAAAAGTAATTGATTTTGCAACAACGTTGCATAAGTATGAGTTTATTTTCAAATAAAAAGGTCAGACCGACTCCATTTAGAGAAGAGGTGCTTAAAGTATTTCAAGCGAACGACTACGCTATAACCGTTGCCCACATTGAAGAATCCATTGGTGAACATGATCGTATTACCTTGTATCGCACCATCAAAACATTCATCGATAAGGGTTTGATTCATGAAATCGTAATGCCTGGTGACATTAAAAAGCTTGCGCTTTGTCAAGATTGCGATCACACTCATTCTCACGATCACCCTCATGCCCATCCTCATAATCATGTTCACTTTCATTGTGAAAAATGCGATGAAATCAGCTGCGTTGACAATGAAATGCCACCTATTTCATTAAAAGGTTACCAAGTAGAAGCTATCGAAATTCAGGCCCACGGAATTTGCCCTAAATGCGCCTAGTCAATCGAACAAACGTTCCATCAACTCTTTCTGATCAATTTCTATATATGTATCAGGAAGAACGGATCTCACATCTAATCGCTCAATTGATTTTCTGACTAATCTCAACGTTGGAAATCCAACCGCTGCCGTCATTCGTCTGACTTGCCTATTCTTGCCCTCTGAAATGGTTAACTCTACCCACGAAGTAGGAATCTCCGCTCGATATCTTACTGGAGGATTTCGCTCTGGTAACCAGTCAGGAATTTTCACTTTAAGCGCTTTAGCCAGCCCAGTAAAGTGTTCTTTTTTCTTAATTCGTATCGTTACACCTTTTTCTAATTCTTCAAGGGCTGATTGCGTGATATTCCCTTCAACCTGAACCAAATACGTTCGTTCATGCCCATTTTTCGGGTCCAATAACTTGTTATTTAAAGAAGTGTCGTTGGTTAAAATAAGTAGGCCTTCACTGTCTGAATCTAATCTTCCAACTGGATAAACGTCTTTGGGGAAAGAACCTAAATCAGCCAAAGTCATTTTATTGCTTTCCACTTCCTTCGAAAATTGAGAAAGCATATTCATTGGTTTGAAAATGACAAAATATTGGTTCATGGTGCTAATCTAATCATATGCACTTCAGAATTCTAAAATAAGATCTGATCTTAAACGTTGTTGGTTTTTAAATCCGTCTACATTTGCAAACTGAAATTAGAAGAATGAGCAACATTTCATTTAACGGATCTTCCAATCAAGCGTTTTTTCAAGATGTGCGCAAAGGCGTAGATCAGTATTTCGCGAGTTCTGGTAAAGGGAAAAACGCCAATGGTCTTATGTATTTCAAAAGCCTACTATTTATAGGCTCCATGGTTGGCTTCTATTTACTTCTAATTACCAATACCGTTGCAGGCTGGTGGGCATTTTTAACTGCGCTTGGTTTAGGTTTTTCTCAGGCATGTATTGGTTTTAATGTTGGTCATGATGCGATCCATAAATCCTATTCATCTAAGCAAAGTTTTAACCGGGCGATGTCTGTTGCATGGAACCTAATTGGTGCCTCTAGTTATATGTGGGATATTATGCATAATAAAGTTCATCATACGCATACGAACATTCCAGGCGCTGATGAAGATCTTGAAGTGGCTCCGGGATTAATCAAATTATCACCATTGGAGAAAAGAACAAACGTGATGAAGCACCAACATTGGTATGCCTTCTTTCTCTATGGTTTGTCAACCCTATCTTGGGTTTTTAAAAAGGACTATGTAAAGTATTTCGCACCCAAGATCGGGTCGCATGACAATACGAAACACCCAAAGGGCACCTTTGTCAAAATGCTTTTTTGGAAGATTATTCACTACACCATCTTTATTGTCTTGCCCCTTATTTTTATGGAAATAACATGGTGGCAATTTCTCATAGGATTCATTTGCATGCACTTAATTGAAGGATTAACGCTTGGCTTAGTATTCCAATTAGCACACGTGGTAGAAGGAGTTGAATTCCCGGAGACGGATTCGGAGGGGCACATCGATGAATCTTGGGCAGTACATCAAATGAGGACTACCGCTAATTTTTCTACCAGAAGTCCATTGGTCACTTTTATAGTTGGAGGATTAAACTTCCAGGTTGAGCATCACCTTTTTCCTAAAATATGCCATGTTCATTATCCTGAAATTTCGAAGATCGTTAGGGCCGAAGCAAAAAAGCACAATGTCCCGTACATCGAAAACAAAACTTTTTTAAGCGCTTTAAAATCGCATTCTCGGATGTTAAAAATTCACGGTTCTCCACGTGAAATTGAAATGGGCTAGGTGCTAGCTAGTCCTTCTATTAAACATTTACCATACCTTTGATCCATGCAAGAAAGACGTCCCATAACAGACTGGCTTCCCATTACCATGAAGGAAGTTGAAAACCGCGGTTGGGATGAACTTGATGTTGTACTTATTTCTGGCGATGCTTATGTGGATCATCCTTCTTTCGGTACGGCTGTAATTGGTAGAATTATAGAAAGCGAAGGATTGCGCGTTGGAATCATCCCTCAACCAAATTGGAGAGATGATTTAAGAGATTTCAAAAAATTCGGAGCACCAAAGTATTTCTTCGGAGTTACAGGAGGATGCATGGACCCTATGGTTAACCATTACACCGCTAACAAGAGAAAAAGATCTACGGATTCTTACACTCCAGACGGTGTAGCCGGATTTAGACCAGATTATGCTACTACTGTCTACACGAAAATTTTAAAAGATCTATATCCAGATACGCCTGTTTTAATTGGTGGAATTGAAGCTTCATTAAGGCGTGTAACTCACTATGACTATTGGTCTGATAAATTGATGCCTTCTATCTTGGAAACTTCGATGGCTGATTTATTGGTCTATGGAATGGGCGAACAGTCACTTAGAGAAATCATTAAACTACTTCAAAAGGGTGTCCCATTTCATCAACTAACAATGGTGAAACAAACGGGATATCTAAGACCAGCGGAAGATGATATCCCAAGAAATAAAAAATGGACCGATCTTGAATTGGCTTCGCATCAAGTTTGTCTAGAGGACAAAAAAGCTTTTGCAGCTAACTTCAAACATGTAGAACAAGAGTCCAACAAAACTTTTGCTAATCGGATTATCCAAAACATTGATGATCGAAACCTGATCATAAACCCACCATTTCCAACGATGACGGAAAAGGAAATCGATAGTAGCTTTGATTTGCCTTATACCAGATTACCTCATCCTAAGTACAGGAAAAGAGGTCCTATTCCGGCCTTTGATATGATTAAGTTCTCTATTAACATGCACAGAGGATGTTTTGGCGGCTGTAGTTTCTGTACCATTTCAGCTCATCAAGGAAAATTCATCGCTTCAAGAAGTCAAGAATCTATCATGCGTGAAGTGGAACAAGTGACCGAAATGCCTGATTTCAAAGGCTATATTTCTGATTTAGGTGGGCCTTCTGCTAACATGTATGGACTAAAAGGCATCGATCAAGAAATTTGCGATAAGTGTGTCAGTCCTTCTTGTATTCATCCAGTTGTTTGTTCAAACTTAGATACTGATCATACTTCAATGACGGAAATCTATCGAAAGGTAGATGCGCATAAAAAAGTGAAAAAGGCCTTTATTGGAAGTGGAATCCGATATGATTTATTGGTGAAATCTTACAATAAAAGAGGAGATGAGGAATCCATGAATGAGTACATGGAGCAGGTCTTAACGAAGCACGTATCTGGAAGATTAAAGGTGGCGCCTGAACATACATCAGACGAGACATTAAAAATCATGAGGAAGCCTTCTTTTAAGCACTTCCATGAGTTTAAAAAGAAGTTCGATCAGATCGACAAGAAGCACGATTTAAACCAACAACTCATCCCCTACTTCATTTCTTCTCACCCAGGAAGTAAAGAAGAAGACATGGCAAATCTGGCCTGTGAAACGAAAGAAATGGGCTTCAAATTGGAGCAAGTTCAAGGGTTTACGCCAACCCCAATGACGGTGGCAACTGTTGCGTATTATTCTGGATATCATCCTTATACGTTAAAACCAATGGAGTCTATTAAAGACAAGCAGAAGAAACAAGATCAACATAAATTCTTCTTCTGGCATAAGAAAGAGAATCATGGTTGGATCAGGAGCACTTTACAAAGAGCGGGCAAACCAGAACTTGCTGATAGACTTCTAACCAACGAATCGGCTCGCCACAATGCATCGAAAGGAGAAAAAGAAGTGCCTAAGTGGCTAGCAGAAAAGAGAAAGCAAAAGCCTCATCGTAATAAAAAGAACCGCTAATCCTTTATTTCCTAATCGTATCTACGATTAAAAAATCTCCTATTCTACTTTGAACTTCAGGGTTATCGGTATCCCAAAGACCGTTTTCCAATTTCCCATCAAAATAAATAGACTGTCCAGCCAAAGCTTTAACAGCAGCTACACTAACTTTAGATTCTGCGAATTTGATCCAGTACCTTTTGCCACCAAACTCCAAGAAATATTCTACAATTTCAGGATGTTCTCGCCCACCTTTGTCAACAAAAATCTCTGCTATAATTTTTGCTTCTTTGTTATCGTAAACTTTAATAGATGCCGATATGAAGTTTTCAGGATCTAGCTCAGGTACGATATCTATTTCTGGAATTTTGGATCGAATTGTTTTCAAGTTATATAATTCATCTCCAATATATATGTTGCCCTTTTCTTCAAAACTGTAGTCGATATTAAATGGAGTGAGATTCTTATTTGTTCTTGCATCATAGATCGCATACCTGCTAATCAGGAAATCAAAATCACCGTCATTTTCTAATGTTTGTTTTTGTCTAAATATTAAATCGTGTGCCAAATATTCACGAATCTCGTCAGCTGGAATTTTCAACTTTACCAGTTCACTATTGTACACTTCAACTAATGGCCCCTTATAATCAGGATCTTCAAGCCATGTCATCTCTTCGTGATAAGAAAGACCTCCAGGACCGTAATCAGTAATTGTCATAAAATCCTTATGATACTCAACAACGGGGTTTTTATAATCTCCGAACTTATCCTTCTCTCCTTGATCATCAATTCTATAATAATGCCCATCTGAATCACCATAAATATCAACACCCATATGAGATATTTTTCTGGCGAAAGAAACTCCCTTGATTTCTACCCAATTATTGTCGTAAGGTTTGTAAACAAGTCCTCTGTCTTTTTCCAATATATCGGCCACCATATATCCATTACCAAATGGTTCAATCGAAAACTTATTAGGCGGAATTACCCAAGCATTATTCTTTAGATTATAAACACCGGAATTCCCTACATACTTGTCCCAAATTAACTCCTCGTCCATTTCTCCAAATTCATATTGCGTTTCTACTTTTCCATGAGAAACAATCACATAACCGTCAACCACTCTAATGGTCGACTTTTGTTGGTTTTTTATAGAATCATAACGAGACCAATTAACCTCACTTAACCCTTCGAACATTTCACAATCCCATGTTACCATTTCGTACAAAACACTATCCGCATTAACATAAGATTCGCAGGTGTTGGCGCCAATAACCTCGATCCAATTTTTCTCTACAGGAATAGAAACAACATTCCCTTCTGAAAGCAATCCGCATTTACCATTTTTTGAAATAATCGTTTGCATCCAATTTACTTCTTGGATCACATCATATTCAGGATCTAATAATATTCCAACACTTTGTCCTGACTCCATACTAAACAGCCCAAGTTTCTCTCCTTTGAATAAGAATTTCTTATACCCGAATGGCCTAACAACTTTCCCTTTCTCGCCTAAAATTAAATTGACCTCTAGCTCACCAATGTCTTTGTGTTTCAAATTTTCAAAAACACGTTTCACGTCATTGGGTCCAGAAGAGTTTGGCAGACACGACAAATATGAAAATACATGTCCGTATTCAATTTCTTTCTTAATCAAATAGCCATTTTCTAGAGGATCAATACTTCCAGAATCTGCCAGTAATAAATTACCTGTATTCAGATCTTTTATTTGATAATTGTACACCCAATTCGTGTCTCTATACTCCAACACAACTTGTTCATTGTGCGTAAAGCAATCGAAGTATCTTCCTCTTTCTTTTTGGATAATGCTGTATCCTGAACGCTGATTAATAGACCTGAATCCAGCTTTTTCATTAATCATTTTTTGGCTAACGTTTTTAATCCCATTAGCCCATGAAACTACCCCGTCTTTTGACTTTAGAATTGAAGAATCTCTCGTTGCAAAAAACCATACGTCCTTAAAATCAGTTGGAATTGCAGTTAGATCATCCTTGAACCCGACAACAAGTTTTTGATTCTTTTGATCCCAAAGCCCTCGTTGCCCTTTTTTATTCTCGAAATAATAATACCCCTGATATTCAGTTGAAAAAGCGGTTACAGTTTTCACTCCTTTTAAAGGAATTGATTTCTTGATGAGTTTTAAATCTTGTCCAAAACAAAAGCTAAACGTAAATGAACAAACTAGAAGTACAAATAAACGGGTCATGACTTAATAATGGTTAAAGCAAAAGGAAGATACAAAAGATAAAGTGTAACTATTTACACTTAATCGTTATTATAACTGCGTACCATTAGAATCGCTCTAATAATGAACTTAAGAATTCGTTATATTTATGGAGAAGCGTAATGTATTGCACCTCATTACATTCGAATAAGCTTGAATCAAATTGGTCAAGTATTCGCCAGAATTAATTTGACAGACCTTAATATACGGCTAGATATATGAAAAAAATTCTCTTAATCACGTTGCTACCATTACTCGCACTATCCGGGTTTTCCCAGGAAATAAGCTATATCCAACCAATCGGAATAGAAATTTTTAACAACCCAGGATTTATTTCATCCACGAAGAACAGGCTGAAGTCAAATCTTCGAATTTCCAATATTGGGCTGAGCTCTCAGAGTATGCTGCATACCACAGGATATTGGCACCAATTTTCTGACCTTAACAGTAATATTGGAGTTGCATATACAACACAAGGCTTTTCAGAATCAAATGTGAAATCAAGCAGGATAGATTTAACCTATGCCTATGAATGGAAAATTAATCGAAAATTTTCTCTTGTTCCTGCCGTTAGCGGTGCATATGTGATGAATAATAATCAGACTAATTCAAATTACATGGACGTAACTGGAGGATTGGTGCTTAAGGCGTCTCAATTTTTCAAAGTTGGTTATGCATTGCACCATTACAATCAACCTGAGTTCGAAGTTGCGCCTTCCATTAATGCAACATTAATTCAAAGACATAATGTATTTGCCATTGTTCAACGAAAACTTACTTATAAATCTCGGGTAGCTGGTTTCGTAAACTTAAATTGGCAGAATGGAAATGATTCTCACTTCTATGGGCTATTGGCTCAGAGAAAAGGAATAATGATTGGCGGTGGTATCAATAAAGACCTTCATTATATGGGAATGATTCGTTTACGTTTTCAAGGGGTCACTTTACGTTATTCTTATGATGCTCAGAACATATCAGAAGTAAATTATACGGCTCATGAATTTGGACTAGAATTCAAAATCTCCAGGAAACAAATAGGTTACTTTGGGTCAATATCATTCTAAATCGAAGACTTTAACCAGTCAAACGCTCGCTCTTCAGTTTTAAACAGCTTCATGGGTATAGATGGCTTGTGCAGATACATTATCGAATGTGCCATGAACCTCGTAATGGGATGTTTTTCAGATATGGCAAAAGCAGTAGCAAATTCATGACAGTGTTTTCCGATGAACAATTTAGCATTTGTGCTTAATGGTTCTGTCAAATTGAAATTATGACTGAAGTATGGTCTAGGCTCTCCTTTGGTAATTTTCTTCAAATGGACGAGCATAATCTTCAATTCCTCAAGACTGATTCCAGTAACATGTTCATAAGGATAAAATTGAAGGATGTTGTCTGACCTTAATTCTATAGTTCCCAATTCCCATTCTATTCGATCAACTATTGAGTAAGCTATTTCATTATGCGTCATAGGCGTATTAGGTTGGGCCATTAATACTGCATACGTAACTCATTAACTTTTATGGAGAGGAAGTCATGTTGAGAAGTAAGTGGCAGTAAAGGCAATTCGTTTAGTACCTATACGTGACATTAAATTTTTAGTTTTCGCAGCTTATGTGAACGCACGATAATCTAGGATGAACATACCTTAATCAACTTTCGGCAAAAAAATTGATTTAATTTCAATTATACTTTTTTAATTCATTACGCTGATTTACAATTGTTTATCCAATTTTAGTCGTTTTTCATCGTTTACAAACGACTAAAGATCGGATACCAACCGACTTGTCCAAAAACCTCGCCTTTACTTTGCACCGTTGATTCGATAATCCAATTGATGAAACAGAAATCCGCATAACTATTACCCAATCGTTAGGCGTCAAATAACAAACCCGGTTGTGATCCCGGACAATAGCCAAGGGCATCACAACCACTTTTAACAATTAATAAATAATACATATGAATAACTTAAGAAACAGAGTACAGCTAATCGGAAACATCGGACAAACACCTGAAATTTTCAACTTTGACGGAGACAAGAAAAAAGCGGCTTTCTCAATTGCAACATCGGAAAAGTATCGAAATAAAAAAGGAGAACTAGTTTCTGAAACTCACTGGCACAATGTGGTAGCATGGGGCAAATCTGCAGCCGTAATCGAACAATTCTGCGATAAGGGATCTGAGATTTGTGTAAGCGGGATGCTTATCACGAGATCTTACGATGATAAAGACGGAAACAAACGTTTCATTACTGAAGTCAAAATGACTGAAATGTTAATGTTGGATAAGAAAAACTGAACTTTCCCGCCTACCGCTTGCTTAATGATTACTCAAGCGTTTTCTAAATTTTTACCTAAGAGGGTCCGACAGGGCTCTCTTTTTTATTTACGGAGGTTGAAGGAAAGAAGGATTGAAGGACTCGAAGCTAAAGAAATACAAAACCTAATTTTACATGACAAACAAAGCACACTATATAAATTCCATGCAGGCTAGAACTAAAAAGTTTGCGGTAGACATTATTGCCTTATGCAACACTTTAAAAACAGGAAAATCTAGTTCTGTTATCTCTTATCAGCTAATAAAGTCTGCTACCTCAACCGGTGCAAATTATCGCGCAGCGTGCCGCGCTAGGTCAAAAAATGAGTTTTATAGCAAGCTTTGCATTGTTGTCGAAGAAGTAGATGAAACACAATATTGGCTCGAAATAATCAAGGAAACTCAATTAACCGAAAACTTAGAATCTCTGAATAGATTGCTCAGGAAGTTCATGAGTTAATAAAAATTATGTCCACCGCCAGAAATTCTGTTCGCATTAATAAATGAACTATCCCATTTCCTTCTTTCCTTTTTTCCTTCTTTCCTTCTTTCCTTCTTTCCTTCTTTCCTTCTAATAAAAATCTACTATATTTGAATATGCTCTTAACCAAAGAGCTCGGTGAACATCCTTAAAACTGCCTTTTCAGATAGTTTTATCCACTTAATTTTTTATAACTTAATAAACATTAACATGTCCGATGGTTTTGTGGCCTTCTGACGTATTATACAATTGATATGGAATCAACTCAAACACAGCCCGAAGTAAAAAACTACGTTAACGGAACGTTCACTCGAAATGGTCAAGCATCTATGGACGTGATCAATCCTTCAACCGGAGAGATTATCTCCACATTACCAATGTCAACTTATAACGATGTAGACGAAGCAGTGAAATCAGCTCAAGCTGCATATCCAGGTTGGTCGGGTATGACAATTAAAGAAAGAGTCCTGATCTTTTTTAGATACAGAGCGCTACTTGAAAAACACATTGATGAATTGACTCATCTCTGTCACTTAGAAAATGGTAAAACATTAGGAGAATCTAGAGCTGAAGTAGAAAAGAGTATGGAATTATGCGAATTTGCATGTTCAATGCCACAAATCATTACCAACGAAGTTCAAGAAGTAAGTAAAGGAGTTGAATGCAGGGTTGAAAGAAAACCGTTGGGAGTAGTTGCATCAATTGCACCTTTTAATTTCCCAAACATGGTACCACATTGGACGATGCCAAATGCCCTTGTATTGGGTAATACTATGGTTATGAAACCATCTGAATTGGTGCCGGTCAGCGTTATGAGAATCGCTGAGCTATTAAAAGAAGCTGGACTTCCAGATGGTGTCTTTAATATTGTAAATGGAGGAAAGGAAACTGTTGAAGCAATCTGTGATCATCCAGGAATCGAAGCTGTGTCTTTTGTAGGTTCTACGCCAGTTGCTAAAATCGTTTACAAAAGAGCTTCCTCAACTTTAAAAAGGTGCGTGGCCTTAGGTGGTGCAAAAAATCACTTATTAGTTCTGCCGGATGCGCACGTTCAAATGACTGCTTCCAACGTTGTAGCATCAATGAGTGGTTGTGCCGGACAGAGATGTATGGCGGCTGCCGTGATGGTTGGAGTTGGAGATGTTCAGCATATTATCGATGCGATGGTAGTGGAAGCAGGTAAAATAATTCCAGGATCTACATTGGGTTCTGTAATCTCTCAAGCTGCAAAAGAACGAATTGAAGGATATATTACGGCTGCCGAAGCCGCTGGTGCTAAGATTTTAGTTGACGGGAGAGGCGCAACAGTTGAAGGTAAAGAAGGTGGTTATTATGTGGGTCCAACCATAATTGATCATGTAACTACGGACATGTCTGTTGCCAATGAAGAAATATTCGGGCCCGTAATTAGCATAGTAAGAGCTAAAGACCTTGACGATGCTTTGGAGATCGAAAATAACTCGCCTTTTGGTAATGCGGCTGCAGTATTTACACAAAGTGGTGGAATGGCAAAGCAAGTAATGGCCAAAGCAAGTGCTGGAATGATTGGTGTGAACATTGGCGTGCCGGTTCCAAGAGAACCATTTCCTTTTGGAGGCTGGAATGATTCAAAATTCGGAGTTGGTGATATCACGGGACGAAGCTCAATCGAATTCTGGACTCAGAACAAAAAGACAACGGTTAAGTGGAACCCAGAAGCACAAACTAACTGGATGAGTTAATTGGAGTTAGATGTTAGATGTTAGATGTTAGATGTTAGATGAAAGTAAACTATGAGTGAAACAAGGTTCAAATTTGAAAAATTGATTATATGGCAGAAGGCCATGGATTTTGGAGAAGAATTGAACACAATTTCCTTAGAGTTTCCAGACAGGGAAAAATTCAATTTAAGCTCCCAAATGTTGCGCGCTGTTGATTCAATTGCCTTAAACATTTCTGAAGGATCTATTTGTCAATCTAATGCAGAGTTTAGAAAGTTCTTAGGGTATAGCATAAGATCGTTGGCTGAAGTGATAACATGTTTACACAAAGCCAAAAGGAGGAATTATATCAGCCATGAAAACTTTAAAAAGCAATACGATGAGGCCTTCCATTTAATGAATATGATGATTTCGTTTCGAAATAAAATTCTTCCTTCATCTAACATCAAGCACCGTGCTTAATTTTTAAAAATTATGGATAACCAAAAAATAATAGACGACTGTTTAAATCACACCTTGTTTTCTTGGTCGAAACAAGGTGGTTTGAACCCAATCAATGCTGCGTCTGCAAAGGGCGTTTATGTTACAGATCGGGATGGGAAAAAATACATTGATTTTTCTTCTCAATTGATGAATGTGAACATTGGTCATGGAGATCAAAGAGTAATTGATGCGGTGACGAAGCAGATGAATGAACTTCAATTTGTTTTTCCTGGAATGGCCACAGATCCAAGAGCTAAACTTGGCAAGAAACTGGCCGATTTGGCCCCTGGAAAACTTAACAAAACCTTCTTTACTTTAGGTGGAGCTGAGGCGGTAGAAAATGCAATTAAAATCGCTAGGGTATACTCTGGGCGACCTAAAATTGTTTCTTTTCATCGGTCGTATCATGGAGCAACGTACGGTGCTATGTCTGCCGGTGGTGATCCAAGAAAACATGCGATGGAAGCTTATGCTGTTCCGCATATGATTCATGTTGAGAACCCTTATGCCTATCGCTGTCCTTGGGGCACGAATACTCCCGAGGAATGCGGAAGAATGGCAGCGGAGCAGATGGAAAGAATTATCCAATTTGAAAATCCAGATAGCGTTGCCGCTTTATTAATGGAAGGTGAATCTGGATCCTCCGGATGCATAAAGTATCCTAAAGGTTTCTGGAAATTGGTAAAGACTATTGCTGACAAATACGGCATTCTCATTATCGATGACGAAGTAATGAGTGGTTTTGGAAGAACGGGAAAAATGTTTGCGGTCGAGCATCACGGAATTGAACCTGATATTATGTGCTTGGCCAAGGGTCTAACGTCTGGATATTTGCCTTTAGGTGGTTTAATGGTTTCAGATGAAATCGCAAATAAGTTCAACGATCAGCCTTTACCGCTTGGTTTAACCTATTCGGCTCATCCTGTTTCTTGTGCTGCTGCCTTGGCAAACATTGAAGTATATGAGTCCGACAATTTAGTGGCGAAAGCTGCTGAAATGGGAGTTTATTTAGAATCAAAAATCGAAGAACTAAAAGCAAAGCATCCTTCTATAGGTGACTTCAGAAATACTGGGTTACTAGGTTGTATTGAATTAGTTAAAAATCGAGAGACTAAAGAACCAACTACTCCATGGAACGCTAAGCCAGGTGATATGGAACCTACCACGAGGATGGCTGCTAAAATCAGAGAGCTCGGAATGTTCACATTCGTAAGGTGGAATTGGATCTTTATTGCGCCTCCTTTGAACATTACAAAAGCTGAGCTGGACGAAGGGCTCGAGATTATCTCGGCTGCCATTTCAATTGCTGACGAATACTGTAATTAATGGCAGAAGAAATTGTAGAATTAACAGAAGACGTATCCTCATCTCCACTTTATAGTGAGGATTTGGCTCCTGTTCCAGCCAATAAAAGGACCTGGAACAAATGGAGTCTAGCCGCCCTTTGGGTTGGAATGGCTGTCTGTATTCCTACATATTTGCTGGCTTCTTACATGATGAGTGAAGGCCTTGGATGGCTTGAATCACTAATTATTATAGGAGTTGCCAATCTCATCATTACCATACCAATGGTTTTAAATGGTCACGCGGGTGTAAAATATGGCATCCCCTTTCCAGTAGTTGGCCGATCGTCTTTTGGTTTTAGAGGAATTCATATTGCTTCCGTTACAAGAGGAATTGTTGCTTGCGGCTGGTTCGGGATTCAAACTTGGATAGGTGGTCTAGCAATTTACGAGATTATATATGCCTTCTCTGAAAGCCCTACCCCCAGTGAACTGAACTGGCTAATGTTTGCTTGTTTTGGAGTTTTTTGGTTCATCAATATGTTCTTTATTTGGAAAGGAACGGAGAGCATCAAGTGGCTCGAAGAATGGTCGGCTCCAATTTTAATTCTTATGGGAGTGGCCCTAATTGTTTGGGGCGCTTATAATGCAGGTGGATTTGGTGTGGTGTTAGAACAAAGCGCGCAGCTTCAAGCTCCAACATATGTTCTTGAAGATGCTGAAAATGGCTACGATCTGACCATTTCACCATTGGTAGATGTCAACGGGAATTCAAAAGCTGATAATTTTCAATATCAGACTATTTCAAAAGAGGATACGACTACTTCTGCATGGATATTTATTCCAAATAATAAAATTGCCCATCTACCAAGCTCGGTTGATATTGACGCTAATTTCTCCGTAAGAGTTAAGTATGTTGACAAGGCAACACAGTACTTTTCTAGTTGGTCAATGGTACCCCACATTTCCACTATTCCACCACCTTCAAACAAATTGTGGCAGTACATTAAGTGGCTCACGATAATGCTTGGATTTTGGGCAACCATGTCTTTGAGCATCGCTGACATAACTCGTTTTGCCCCTACTCAAAAATCTCAAAAACAGGGACAGTTCATTGGACTTCCGGGCACCATGCTGCTCTATTCATTTGTAGCAATTTTTGTTACATGCGCAGCAACTATCAATTTTGATGATGTCTTAATAGCTAAAGATGCTCCATGGGATCCAACGGCTCTTCTAGGAAAATTCGAAAACCCTTGGGTTGTTGTTATTGCTCAAATATTTATGATCATCGCTACACTAAGCACCAATATCGCAGCTAATGTAATTGCCCCTTCCAATGCATTTTCAAATCTATTCCCAAAGAAAATTAGTTTTAAAACCGGTGGTACGATCACGGGAATTTTGGGAATTCTTATTTGCCCTTGGTGGATTATGAGTGACATAGCCGGCATACTAATTTTAGTAAGTGGGTTCTTGGGGCCGGTACTTGGCATCATGTTGTCTGACTACTTTATCATTCGAAGAAAAACACTTCAATTACCTGATTTGTACAAAAAAGAAGGTGTTTATAAATATGCCGGGGGCTTTAATACAAAAGCAATAATTACCTTGATAGTTGGAATTTTAGCCGCTTTAATTTGGTACTTAATTCCGAGCCTTAAATTTCTGTCGGACCTTGCTTGGTTCAGCGGTTTCATTATTTCTTTCATTGTTTATCTAATCTTGATGAAAAGAGAACCTAAATCGATAACTTCATAACTATGTCAATACTTATAAAAAATGGTCGTGTTGTAACGGCAGCTGAAGATTACATTGCTGACATTTATGTAGAAGGCGAAAAAATAATCGCAATTGGAAAAGACCTCAGTTATGCTGCTGAAAGGACAATTGACGCAACTGGAAAATTAGTTTTCCCTGGAGGCATCGACCCTCATGTTCACCTTGACATGCCATTCATGGGGACTCATTCTAGTGACGATTACACCACAGGAACAAGAGCTGCGCTTCATGGTGGGACAACAATGGTGATTGATTTCATATTGCAAACACAAGGCGATTCTTTAAGGAATGCGTTGACCACTTGGCAAGCCAAATCAAAAGGGAAAGCTGTTGGAGATTATTCCTATCACATGGCAGTTACTGATTTCAATGATGATGTGGCCAAGGAAGTTGTAGAGATGATCGAAACAGAAGGAATCTCTTCTTTCAAAACATTTATGGCCTATAAAGGAGCTTTAATGATTGACGATGGTCAGATGGTACAACTAATGAAGGTGGTTAAAAAACATGGTGGCTTGGTTACTGTTCATGCAACAAACGGTGACATGATTGACTCACTAATCGCAAAACATAAAAGTGAAGGGAAACTTTCTCCGCTTTACCATTATTTATCTCAACCTGAGGTGACAGAAGCTGAAGCCTCAGCTCGGTTTAGCGATATGCTTCATTATACTGGATGTCCTGGTTATATCGTGCACATGACTTGCGAAGGAGCATTGAACGCAGTAAGGGTTGCTACACAACGAAACCAAAAGGTATTTGTAGAGACTTGTACCCAGTATCTAATGATAGACGCCTCTCTATATGAGAGAGAAGATGGGGCTAAATGGGTAATGAGTCCTCCATTAAGAGAGAAAAAAGATCAAGAAGCACTGTGGGCCGGAATTAATCAAGGATTAGTAAACGTAGTTGGAACAGACCATTGTCCGTTTATGCTGGATCAAAAAGCGATGGGAAAAGATGATTTTTCCAAGATTCCGAACGGACATCCAGCTATTGAACATAGAGTTGAGTTTATGTACTCAGAAGGTGTTGCAAAAGGTAAAATATCACTTACTAAGTTCGTAGAGATGACCTCAACCAATGCCGCAAAGATCTTCGGAATGTACCCTAGAAAAGGAACAATAGCGATTGGGACGGATGCTGACTTGGTCATCTTCGATCCAGAAAAGAAACATACTATTTCCGTGGACACTCACCACATGAACTGTGATTATTCAGGATATGAAGGGTGGGAAGTTACCGGAAAAACCGAGACGGTTTTGTTAAGAGGTAAAATCGCAATAGAAAATGAAGAATGTAAACTAGAACCGGGTTCTGGCCAGTTTATAAAACGAGGAAAGACATCGCCAACATTATAGAACACAGATTACGCAGATCAATATGATAAAAAATGATAATTATAAACACGCTGACATTACTGAAAAAGTGATTAAGGCCTTCTATAAAGTTTATAACACTTTGGGTTATGGCTTTTTGGAAAAGGTTTATGAGAACGCACTTTTTATCGAGCTAAATTCAATGGGACTATTTGTTGAAAAGCAAAAACGAATTGAAGTCTTTTATTCTGGCTCGCAAGTTGGGGTATATTACGCTGACTTAATCGTTTCAGAATCTGTCATTGTTGAATTAAAAGCTACTGAAAATCTCTGTGAAGAACACGAATTTCAACTAATTAATTATTTAAAAGCAACTGACATTGAGGTCGGCCTTCTTTTGAATTTTGGTAAATCACCACAGTTTAAAAGAAAGGTATTTAGTAACGAAAAAAATCTAAAACAATCAGTAGAATCTGCGTCATCAGCGTTCGATTCTATGTCATTATAAATTTCCATTATGCCAAGAATTGTAAAATCAGGATTAATCCAAATGAGTCTTCCAATGACGGAGGGCGAAGGAACAATACAAGAAATCTGCGATGCAATGTATGAGAAGCACCTTCCATATATTCATGAAGCTGGAAAAAAAGGAGTACAGATATTATGTCTCCAAGAAATATTCAACACTCCTTATTTCTGTCCAGGACAAGATAAAAAGTGGTACGATTCCGCTGAACCAGTTCCGGGACCAACAACTGAAAAACTGCAGGCAATTGCAAAGCAATACGACATGGTTATTGTTGCTTCGCTTTACGAAAAAGAATCACCAGGTGTCCTCTACAACACTGCCGCAGTTATTGACGCTGATGGAACGTATTTAGGGAAATATAGAAAAAACCACATTCCACATACAACTGGCTTTTGGGAGAAATTCTTCTTCAAACCTGGAAATTTAGGTTACCCTGTTTTCCAAACCAAATACGCCAAAGTTGGTGTTTATATCTGTTATGATAGACACTTTCCTGATGGTGCAAGATGCCTCGGATTAAATGGAGCGGAAATCGTTTACAACCCGTCTGCAACTGTAGCCGGACTGAGCGAGTACTTATGGAAATTAGAACAACCTGCACATGCAGCTGCCAATGGATATTTTATGGGCTGCATAAATCGAGTTGGAGAAGAGAAACCGTGGAACTTAGGTAAGTTTTATGGCCAGTCTTACTTCGTGGATCCTAGAGGTCAAATATTTGCTGAAGCATCTAGGGATGATGACGAACTACTTATTTCTGAATTCGATTTAGACTTGATTGAAGAAGTACGTTCTACATGGCAATTTTACAGAGATAGAAGACCTGAAACATACGACCGACTTACTGACTTATAATTTAGAACGCGGATCACGCAGATCTAAATTGATTTTAAAAGATCTGATCCTCAAGCACACGAATTGAATAACCCATATTAAGAACATAGATGAACACAATTTCTTTTAATCATAAGTAATCAGCGTCATCTGCGTTCCATTAAAAAACTACTATGGCCGAATACAAAAGACCAAAAAACGAGGAGGACTTCAAGCAAAATTTTAAGCAGAAGAAACCTTTAATGAATGATACAGAAGCTTATTATGCAGGATCTAAATGTCTTTTCTGCTACGATGCTCCTTGCATGAATGCTTGTCCTACTGGCATTGACATTCCTTTATTCATTAAACAAATTCACACTGGAAATGCAGAAGGCGCAGCAAAGACTATTTACAATTCGAACTGGATTGGAAATGCATGCGGGACGGTTTGTCCTACAGGTGTTTTATGTGAAGGATCCTGTGTATACACTGAACAAGATGTATTACCAGTTGAAATTGGAAGACTGCAAAATTACGCTACCAAGAAGGTCATCGATTCTGGAAAAGTTCTTTTTAAACCTGGAGAAAGTAATGGAAAGAAAGTAGCAATTGTCGGGGCAGGCCCAGCTGGAATTGCTTGTGCATGTGAATTAAGAACGCTGGGGTATCAAGTTGACATATTTGAAGCAAAATCGAAGCCTTCTGGGCTAACAGTCTACGGAATTGCTCCATATAAAATCACAAATGAAGAAGTATTAGACGAGGTAGAATATTTACGAAGTCAACTTCACTTTAATATCCATTATGACCTACCAATTGATTCTAAAGGAGACATTTCAGATCTTGAATCCAAGTATGATGCTATCTTTTTAGGTGTCGGATTAGGGGAAACTGCGAATCGAAATATTCCCGGAGAAGATAAGGATGGAGTTATCGGAGCCGTAGAGTTTATTGAAGATTTAAGAATGAATCATTCTAATACGAAAGTAGGCGACAGAGTTGTTGTTCTTGGAGGTGGAAACACAGCAATGGACGCAGCTTCCGAATCCGCTAGAATGGGTGCTTCAAAAGTAATCCTAGCTTATAGAAGCTCAAAAGAGAAAATGGGTGCTTATGGTTTTGAATATGATCTAGCACTTAGTGCCGGTGTAGAAGGAATGTTTCATGCTTCACCGCTAGAAATAATGGGCAATGGATCAGTAACCGGAATCAAATTGACAAACGAAGAAGGAAACGAAATCGTTGTTGATTGTGACATGATTATAAAAGCAACTGGTCAAGCAAAACAAGGGAACTTCTACTCCCTAATTGATGGATTAAACATCGATTCGAGTACGAAAATTGAAGTTAACCCTGAGACCAATCAAACAAGTAACCCAAAATATTTCGCTGGAGGAGATGCCATCAACGGTGGTGCCGAAGTTGTTAATGCCGCCTACGATGGCAAGCTTGCTGCAAACGGAATCCATAACTATTTAAACCAATAAGACATGATCGATTTATCAATAGACTTTGCAGGAATTAAATCACCTAATCCATTTTGGTTAGCATCTGCACCTCCAACAAATTCAGGCTACCAAATCATGAAAGCTTATGATGCCGGTTGGGGTGGTGCCGTATGGAAAACACTGGGAATGCCAACGATTAATGTCTCCAGTAGATATGGTTCTACGAACTATAGAAACACTAGAATGGCTGGCTTCAGTAACATTGAGCTAATTAGTGACAGACCTCTTGAAGATAACTTAAGAGAAATGCGCGAAGTAACAAAGCGCTTTCCAGACCATGCTACCATCGCATCTTTGATGGTGGATACTCAGGCAGAATGGAATGACATTATTAAACAAGTAGAAGACGCTGGAGCTAAAGGCATTGAGCTAAATTTTGGTTGTCCACATGGAATGTGTGAGCGAGGAATGGGTTCTGCAGTTGGACAAGATCCTGTTGCTCTGAAAGCCATTGTGGAATGGGTAATGGACGCGGCTAATATTCCAGTAATCACGAAACTATCTCCGAATATTAGCCACATTACAGATCCGGGTTTGGCTGCAGTTGAAGCAAATACAGACGCCATTTCGTTAATTAATACCGTCAAGAGTATTGTAGGTATTGATCTAGACACTTATGCCCCTTATCCAGTTGTAGATGGAAAAGGAAGTAATGGTGGTTATTGTGGACCTGCCGTTAAACCAATCGCCCTTCATATGTTGAAGGACTTAAAGCAACATGAACTTATAAAGGATACTCCAATAAGCGGAATTGGTGGAATTGAGACTTGGAGAGACGTTGTTGAGTTCATTTTATTGGGTGCAACTTCCGTTCAAGTATGTACCGCTGTAATGCATTATGGCTTTGGGATCGTAAGAGAAATGGAAGCTGGATTAATTCAGTTCATGGAAGACAAAGGTTATAACACAATCTATGATTTTGCAGGAAAAGCACTTCCAAATGTATTGCCTTGGAAAGACCTAAACCTAAAGTATGATGTGAAGGCTAAAATCAATGAAGACAAATGTGTTGGATGTGATTTATGCTATATCGCCTGTGACGATGGAGCGCATCAAGCTATTGCTTTGCCTTTAGATGGGACTAGCAGAATTCCTTCGATTATTGAAGAAAATTGTGTGGGATGTAATCTTTGTTCTCTAGTTTGTCCGGTGGAAGGTTGTATCACCATGGAAAGAAAAGACGATGGAACTCAACATGAAACTTGGGATGAATTAACACTTGCTGATCAAATTCCAAACACTTGGAATGACGATCGTTCTGGTGGTAAAGGGCATTATGTTCCAGTACCTTCAAAAGCGTTCGATTCGATACGAAAAGATAAATCTGGAGAAAGAGCAAATCAAAAATAGAAAGCTGATGACGAGGATTTTACGAGAATTAAATCATATTTCATCTTAAAAATCCGTGTTATCTGCGGTCTAAAATATAAGCCATGGACGAATTCATGAGAATAGCAATCAACGAAGCGAAAGCAGGCCTAGCTGAAGGGGGCATCCCTATAGGATCCGCTTTAGTTAAAGATGGCAAATTGGTTGCTCAAGGCAGAAATAAACGAGTTCAAGAGCAAAACCCAATTCTTCATGGAGAAATGGATTGTTTGAATAACGCTGGTCGCATTGGGAGCTTTAAAAATACGGTCATCTACTCTACCCTCATGCCATGCTATATGTGTGCAGGGACTATTGTTCAGTTTAAAATTCCAAAAGTGATTGTGGCAGAATCGAAGACGTTTTCTGGCGCTCGGGAATTCATGGAATCACATGGTGTTGAAGTGATAGACTTAGCAGATGCGGAGTGTATTGAAATGATGACCAACTTCATTGAGAATAATCATGATTTATGGAATGAAGATATAGGTGAGTAACTACTGGTAATACTTATAAACCCAATAGTATCTCGTGTCTTCTTTTGTATACTTTTTTCGTGTTTTGATTAACCGTTTATCTTCATCATAAAAATATTCCCACCAATCTCCTAATTCAGGATTTATTGAGTGTTCGGCCATACTAAAAATACGTAACCCATCTTCATATACATGTCGAATTACGGACGTATCTAATATACTTTCATTAATAATTTGTTCATATACCGTATCCTTTATATAGGTATATAGGGAGCGGGTTATATCTCCGTTAGCTCCTCTGCGGATAGATTTAACTTTGGCATTTTCGTTAAATTCAGCACTATAAACACATTCTAATCTTGGTCTGTTTTTACCTACTACCTTATACGCTTCGATCAAACTATCTCGTTTATTAAAAACTTGTTTTGAGTGGATGGATAATGAAAATTTCTTTCCATTTTTAAGATAAAACTTATGTATTCGATTACCGTTTAAATCATAGTCTATGACTCTTTCAACTACCCCAGATTTGACTTTACATTTCCTATAACCACTCCAGGGTAACACAATGTTAATAGTGGAATCGATTGAAAGTTCCACATCACAGCCGCAAGCATTATTTAAAGTTGTTTCGCCTTCCCAACAAACCCCCCTTAATTTCTTCCAACTAGGGCTACGAAAAAACGTACTTTTTACATTACCATTATAATAAACGAACGACTCATTTTCAATCACATTCGCTGGTTTCAGACTTAAAATGTTTTTCAGTTTATAATCGATCGGATATGACTTAGTTCTTATTAATTGATCTAGATCATTGTAATGCCTTTCTGTAACATGCTTGATCCAATAATTTTTATCGCTGATATAAACTAGTTTCAAATTCATGTTAGGAAAATGTTCAATTCTTGTTCTTTGCGGTGAGTATCTAGTACTCCTGGAAAAAGATGTAATTAGCTCATCATCTGACCAAACGTAATCTATACTGGCGTCTAAATCGTATTCGGAAAAATATTTTACCTCTTCTATAATTAGTCCATTTGTATCATATTTAGACCATGTGTAATCAACCCTTTCTCTAAGTCCCTCACGTCCATATGATCTCGATATATCTCCTATTTGATTTCCATCTACGTCAAAAATATACTTGTTGAATCTTGAAAAATGCGGGAGTATATATCGTTTCTCAACTAGGTTATCTCGATCATCATATTTATAGAACCACTCTCTAACATCTTTACTTCTACGATATTGAATCCGACTATAGGTTCTTACACCTTTTTCCCATTCAAACGACTTAATTGAATTAGTATCTGGTGGTTTAGATAAAACCATTTCTTCAATCATCTGATTGTTCTCATTGTATTTAAAATACCAAGCGGAGCTTAGGTTCCCATTCTTCTTGTAAGTGAAATTTGAAATCTCATTACCAAAGTCATCAAATCTATATTCTGTGCAACTTCCAACATCATCGTTTCGAGTTCTTACCCGGAGTATTTCATTGCCAATTGAATCATAGAAATAACGAATCGTGCTAGGCGAGTATTTATATTTTGAAAAAGTCTTCATTTCAGTCTTTCGAGCAAGACTATCATATTTATAATAAGACGAGACTTTTTGCTTTTTCTTTGTGTAATACCAATATCCGGTACTCTGCTCTAATAGCCCTGCCTTATCATATTTCGTATAGTAAGATGTATCTCGCCAACAACCGGAATCTTTTTGCTTCTCCTCAAATTTAATGACGTGCTTAATCCCTAGCTGTTTATGCAAATCAAACTGTGAAGTTGATTGGGCCGCAACAAGCACGGGAAAAAAAATAATAAATGAAGCGAATCTTATCATTGCTTAAGCTCAGTATTTGCCACCTTTAATCTCTTACTAAGATAGGAGATTCAAGAAACCAATTTTCCACATTGATAATTACTGAATTCACCTGTTAATTTCTCCTAAATACAGAACATTCGATATTGATAAACGTTACTTTAGTAGTAATCAATTCCAACGCATATGAAGGAACAGGATAAAATTCCAACTTCGAAGGTAAAAAGAGCTGCTAAAATCGTTTCTGCGGGTGCTAAAGTCAGTGGGAATTACATGAAGTATTATGCAAAAAAGGCGGTAGGAAGCGAAAACGCCAAAGAGGAATTAGATGAAGAGAACGCAGAAGATATCTATCAATCATTAAGCGAATTAAAAGGAAGTGCTTTGAAAATGGCTCAAATAATGAGCATGGACAAAGGGATGATGCCAACGGCATTTTCTAAGAAATTTTCACAGGCGCAATACAGTGCTCCTCCACTATCCTATCCATTAGTAGTAAAAACATTTAGACAGCAATTTGGTAAAGCGCCAACAGAAATGTTCGACACTTTTTCTAAGCATGCTATTAATGCTGCGTCAATTGGTCAGGTTCATAAAGCTACTTTAGACGGGCACGAATATGCCGTTAAAATCCAATATCCTGGTGTTGCTGACGCGGTGAAGTCGGACCTTAAAATGGTGAAGCCTATCGCTATGCGGATGATGGGGGTTAAGGAAAAAGACGTTACCCAGTTTATCGATGAAGTAGAATCAAAGTTGCTCGAAGAAACAGATTATCACTTGGAACTTAAACAGTCTATGGAGATTGGAGAAGCTTGCAAGGATTTGAAAGACGTGTACTTTCCAAAGTACTATCCCGACTTATCAGGAGATCGAATTTTAACCATGGATTGGTTAGAAGGAATGCACCTGAAAGAATTTCTAGAAACAAATCCAAGTCAGGAAATAATGAACAAAGCCGCACAAGCGATTTGGGATTTCTATGATTATCAGTTAAACGAATTACAGGCCATTCATGCAGATCCTCACCCAGGGAACTTTATGTTCAGGCCTGATGGAAGTGTTGGTGTGATCGACTTTGGATGTATCAAGAGAATTCCAGAAGAATTTTACAGCAAGTATTTTCAGTTGATGGATGATCGCCTATTGAATGGTCATGATGAAGAACTAATGACCTTATTTGAGGAATTAGAATTCATCACGGAAAAAGATACCGAAGAACAACGTCAAATGTTCTTTACTGTTTTCAAGAAATTAATGGGCTTACTCACGATGCCATTTAGGGCTAAAGAATTTTATTTTGGAGGTGATGAATATTACGACAAAGTTCACGAATATGGGTCCGAGATTTCGCAACGAAAAGATTTAAAGAAAGCAGGTAATGCAAGAGGATCGAGACATCTAGTTTACATCAACAGAACTTACATGGGCCTTTATGCAATTCTAAATGAGCTTAACGCAACGATTGATACTACCGTATCTTTTGATTTTGAAGAGCATGCGAAAAAGTTTGCTACCTAAATTTCAAATAAACTTTTGAAATTATATTTTCTGCTGGTTTGTTCTGAGGTGAGAAAGTGAAGTTATCATAGTTCTCAGCATGGTCATTATCAAATCCCCAGATCCACGAGAATCCACCTGAAAACCAGGGTTCATGCCAAAATGTGTCGAAAATTGCTCGATACGCATTAGCCTGAGCCACTAAGTTGACCTGATCAGAACCATGACCGCCATATGGCTCTTTGGCGCAGAAGTCCGTACTCATATATCCAAATTCTGAAAACAAAATTGGCTTATCGAATTTCTCTGAGAATAACTTCAGATTAGCTGCTATAGGCTTCCATCCTTCTCTACATTTATCCAAACTTGTTTTTTTGGAATCATCAACCGTGAAGTAGGCATCAATTCCGATTAAGTCTAATCGATCCCAGTGCACAAATAGTTCATAGGCATCAAAGTTTGCTGAATAGGTTAAGGCTCCTTTATATTGAGAACGAACGGAATCAATTAGTCCGGACCAAAATAACCCTCTAGCCATAACAAAGCTTTCAACTTCTGTTCCTATACTGAACATCTCCACTCCCTCTCTATCCGCTATTTTCGAAAGTTCACTTATGTAAGACAAATATGAAGACTCGAAACTTAACCATTCACGCTCCGTCTTAAAAGACATATTACCAACCCAATCATGTGGTTTACCATTTTTAAGCATTAAATGAGGTTTTAAAAAAACATAATAGCCTAAATGACGGGCGATTCGAATTTGCTTGGTCAGGTTTTCGAAATCCGAGCTCTGCCATGAATCTTGAATATCGAATTCAACTGTAGCGCTATCCATGTCAACAAATCCATATGGTTGGAATGAAATCCAGTTCGCATTGGAACTTTTCACAAAACTAAAATCAGATGTATCTCTTTCCACCGTGTCCGACCAAACGCTAATTCCATTGACTTTAAAATATTCAATTGAGTCTTGGGCACTTAATTTAAAAGTGAACATGCTGAAAAACAACAGGATGTATAAAAATACTTTCATATCAATGATAAGGACAGATTTAGTGCTTCGATTTAATTCCAAAGAAAAGCAATTAGCCCAAGCTTTTATCGCTAACCGATGAATGTGGATAATTATTAGCCAAAATGATGTTTTAATCCGATTAAACTACTAATTTTACCGATGTAACATTAATTAACATCGACCAAGCTAATTTTTTTAACGATTTTATTTGGTGGATTTAAAAATAGATTTACATTTGCGGCCGCTTTTTGCAACAAAACCCTAATAAACCACGTTAATAATGCTTAAGGATTTGCCACAAACTATACAAGACGAAGTACTTGACATGCTAGAAAGTGATTCGGGAACAACTTTTATCAAAGGTTCCAAAATCAAACAAGCTCGTACGGTAATTAAACTACGTCAGAAATATAATTTCAAGCGCAATAGACTTGGAATGAACTAAAATATTTAAGATCGTAAGCACACTTTACATCCTTGCTTTTAAAGGTGCTTATTTGTTTACTTGATGCACAAAAGGCCTTCGCTCTGCGGAGGTCTTTTTTATTTTAGGCTAATCGTTAAACTTCCATAAATCGTTAGTCTAAATCTGAAATCATTCTTAACTTCCGTTAATAACAACGTCCAGATGAAAAAACTACTTTATCTCTTTATCGCACTTATCGTTTTCAGCAGTTGTGAGCAGCAACCATTTGAAGGGAAAATATCGTACGAAGTAGAGTTTGAAAGTGGACTAAGCGGAAAGTTGTCCATCATTGATAATCTAATTGGCCAGGCAACAAACTCTTCTGTTGACTTATATGTCAAAGAAGGAAAAGTAATGGTCATTACTGATCCCAACAGTTCGATCTTCGGAACTTTTCAGGGAAGCTTTACGAAATTGATTTTCGATCTTGAAAACCAGGAAGCATTTGTAATCAACGACACTGATAAGACATACACCACAGAAAGCCTTCTTGAAAGTAATATTGAAGGGTTTAATTTCAGTTCATTTAGCTCAGAAATTACTGCAGCTAAAAAATCATTGGGAGAACCGATTGAAACCAATGAATATGCTGGATATTCCTGCAACACTTATGAAATCAAAGGAGATTGGATTGATGGAAAAGTAAGTCTGAATTCTGATTTGTTGTTGGAAATGAAACCATCGATTTCCCAAATAGAAGGAATGGAAAACTTCGACCTAACCGGCTTAGGATTTCCTTTGTACTGGGAAAACAAAATATTTGGCGCTGGAATGACTGTTCAGGCTTCCAAAGTGGAACATAAAACATTAGCAACTGAAATCTTTAGTATTGATGGATATCGGGAAGTTAATCAGCTGGAATTTTACCAACAAAACCTTCCGAAGTTGGATTTGAAAGCACTGGGGCTTGACGATGAAATGGAAGAATTGAAGAAAAATATAAATGGGATGTCAAATGATTTGCTCGAAGGCATGGAGGCCACGGTAGATTCTATTTTTACCGATATTGATGCGGAAGGTATTTTTAATGATCTGAATAATTTATTTAAAGGAAATAGCGATGAAGATAAGTAAGGTAATAGGACTGTTGGTGCTATGTTTCTTAATGGCTTGTCACAGTGGAACTAGTGATGAATTTCAAGGGACGATTACGGTCCAAACATCAACAGATATGTCTGGTGCATCTGGTTTAATGGGAGGATTAATGGGCAATGCTTCTCCTGGATTAATGAGTCAAACCCAAGATTTACACATAGATGTTCCTAACGCAAGAATCAAGGTAACGACAACAATAAATTCCGAAGGCGCCTTTCCTGGGTCAGAAAACCTCTTTACCACCTTTATGGTTGATTTCAAGGAAGAATATATATACATGGTGAACGAAACGGACAAGCAATATTTGGAGTTTCCAGCGGATGACTTCTTTACTAGCGAGGATACTCCATCGCAAATACCGTTTGATATGAATGAAGTTTCTTCTTTTATCACTAAAACTGACGAAGAAAAGGAGCTACAGGGTTACAGCTGTAACAAATATGAAATTGATATGCCAATTCCTTTGTATAAAATTGAAGAGGTTTACCTGAGTCCCGAATTATTTAATAAAATCAAACCTATATTAACTAACATCCCTTTTGCGAAAAATGTTTTGGCGGACTTGCCGGAAATAGGATGGCCAATGTCTGTAAAAGTCGATATCATGGGAATGAAATCTTCTTATGAAACAACCAAAGTTGATGAGCACAAAATTTCGGATGACCTTTTCAATTTAGACGGTTACGAACTAATCTCATTTCTAGACTATTCTGGAAAAATGATGAAAGAATCAATGAAACTCATGGAAAACAACGATTTCATGGAAAACATTGATATTGATTCAATTCAAGCGATGTTTCAATCTGATTCGATTCAAAATATGATGGATGATTTTATAGATCAAATGGACTTAGATGATATTTTAGGCGGGAAGTAAATGAAATTCGCCATCGCCATACCTCTGGCTGCCATTACGGCCTTCTTGGTCTATCATTTCGATCCTAGACAATTATTAGAAGAAGAAGTGCTTTGGTATTACCCTGTTATAATGGGCGTAATGTTTGTACCAATGTACATGCGATTAGCTGAATATATTCTGAAAAAGCCAATGATGGTAGGCGGCAAAAGAGGAAGTCTTGGAACTTTTAGATCCATTCCAGTTGACAAAACCACATCTCGAATTTTTACTTTATTGCTAAATCTTGGAATTGTCGGGTTAATCTCGTGGGGATACCTAACATTAAATTTTAACGAAAAAAGTACGGAAGAACCTACTCCATCTGAACAAATGGAAGAGATGTATAACAACATGCACTGACCATTCAGTTATTTATTCGTAATTTTTAAAGATGAAATTTACGATCACTTTCACCTTGCTACTCCTTTCATTAATCTCTTTTGCTCAGCCTGAAGGAATTCGTATTGGAGATCCGTATGATAAAGTGCCCGGACAACGATTCACATTCCAAGACGGATATTTTGGCCTCTGCGTTACTTCGGAGAAAAAAACGGTCACGATTCAAAAATTTGATCTTCGCACGAATCATGAAGCTGCGGTATTCGCATTTAAAGATTTACCGGCAGGATTCTATGTAGAAGATGTTCTTAAGATTAATGGAAAGTTCTATCTGTTTTTCTCATTAGCAGATAAGAAAGCCGGTATGAAAGCACTTTTCTCAAAAGAAATAATCTTGGAAACCGCTCGATTCTCAGATGAAACCAAAGAACTATTCGTAGTTGAGACTGTAGCACCTTGGATGCAGCATGAATTGGGTTTCAATATGAGCATTACAAGCCGTCAATTCTCTTTGCGGCTCTCTAACGATGGCAAGTACTTAGCCGCAGCTTATCAGGTTAAGAAAGAAAAGAAAAAAGACAAAGTCACCAATTACGGAGTTAAAGTTTTGGATAAATCGTTTGCGGTTAAATCCACTACAACTACTTCAGACCTTTCAATCCCGGGTGAAAATTGGGTTATGGATTTCGCTGTTACTAACGCAGGAGTTGTACTTTTTAACATGAGAAGCAAGATTAAAGGAGAAGGTAAAAAGTACACCGTACAATCTCATTTATGGTCGATAAACAATGGTAAGAGTTCTTTTTCTAAACTAGAAAATGATGACAAGGAATGCATTAACTCGAAATTCATAAATACATCAAAAGGAACATATCTCACCTCTTTTTATCTGAATGCTTCTCAAGAAAACACAAGAGGTTTATTGTTAAATGAATTTGGTGCTGATGGATCAGTTTCAAAAACAAACAAATACCCGTTTTCTGATGAACTAAACATCCCTTATGGTCTTGGGAAGATCATGGACAAGACGCTGAACACTGTGACTTTTGAAGAAACTGAAGATGGAGACATTATTATCGTAGCTGAAGAAAACAGTACAGATATATCCGGTGGAGGAGCTTTAGAAGCCGTTGCAGCTGCAACTGGAAGCGCTGCGTTCCCTACAAATTATAGTAAGCAAATTTGCATCTTGAAATTAAATAGTGATCTGGAGTTTCAATGGGTTCGAAGAATTAGAAAGAATCAAAAACACGCTCAGGGTGATCTTAACCTGTCTTTTGCAAGTGCCTATGATGATGGAAAATTGATGATCGTACTTAATGATCAACTATCAAATAGTATTTTAAAACCTGAATACCCGGCCAAAGTATTTACTGGAGGAAGCGGAGGACATGTAATTCTATATGATGTGATGGGTCATGGAACAATTAAGGCACATGATGTTGGAGAGGTAGCAGAAATTCGAGGATTAAGCCTATCAAACTTCGATAAACGAACGATTTACTATTTAGAGGATCATTTCATTTTAGAGATGGATCGCTCTAAAAAAGAAAGTGCCTTATTGTACTTTAAATTTGAATAATGAAAAAACTTCTTTCCATTTTAGCTCTAACTGCGATAGCTTCTATTGCTACCTCGCAAACTTTTAACATCTCTGATGAGATTGCTTTGCCTAGTGCTTACGGTAACTACCATCCCCAAATAGAAATCACAAATGATGCCTTACCAGGAATTCTTTGGTCGAGCACTTCGTTGGATAATATCTATTTCGCCAAACACAATGGAGTTGACGATTTCGACACACCAGTGCAGGTGAATCCGTCTGGAACAAATACACAAGTTTATAATTGGAGTGGACCTGATTTGGCCAGCTGGGGAGACAATTTATACATCACCTACAAAGCGGCAGGATATATGACAGGTCCAATCTATTTAGTGAAATCAACAGACAATGGAATTTCGTTTGGAGACACCGTACGAGTGGATAATTTAACGACTGGTTTTGCTAACTACCCTGATGTAGCTGTGTACAATGATACCGTATTCGTAACATTTATGGACCACGATGCAGCGGGATTAGACCCACAATATGTTGTAGCCCGATCTACAGATGGTGGGGCAACATTTGGACCTGCAGTTGATGCTGGAATCTTATTAGGAGATGAAGCATGTGACTGTTGCCAACCTGAGATTGTAGCTAATGACAAATATGTGATCATGTATTTTAGAAATAATGCATCCAATATTCGAGATGTAAAAGCAGTAGTTTCTTATGATCGTGGTGCCACTTTTTCCAATGTTATCTCTGTAGACGATCATTTATGGTCTATCATGTCTTGTCCGAGCACTGGTCCAGATGCAAGAATTCAAGGTGATACAATGATTTCGGTTTATAAGTCTGAAGTTGCTGGAGATGCAAAAGTTTACCTAAATGAATATGATCTTGCCTTGGACTCCTCTATGAACACTGTTGAATTATCAAAAGGAAGCATAGGAAATGCCAATTATCCGCAAGTTGCGTATTCTGGAATGAACATGGGCGCAGTTTGGGAGAGCCTAGATAATAGTACCGATGTATTTTTTAATTGGTCGACAACAGGTTCCACTGGTTTTGATTCGCTGAACATTATGAACGTGACGGCTGCATCTGGCGTTCAATCTAAACCCGATATCATTTACGGAAACGGAGTCTATCATGTCATCTGGGCAGAAGGAGGAGCTGGAGGAGTAAAATACGTGCAGATTGGTGAAGGAGTTAATGTTCCTGAAAATATTTTAGAAAATGCGATCCAACTCTACCCAAATCCCGTTGAAAATATTTTAAATATTCAATTAGAAGTTCCAACTGCCGGACTTGCTTCGGTTAACGTTCTTGATTTACAGGGGAAGCTGGTATCATCCAGGCAGATTATGGCCAGTGAAAATGTTAATCTAATGAAATATGATTTGTCTACTTTGACCAGCGGAACTTACTTTGTTGAAGTTCAATTTGGTGGCTATTCTTGGACGAAGGAGTTGATTAAAAAATAACTACTTACTTATTTTGGCTAGTTTTTTCTGAGCCAATTTCCTCAACTGCTTGCCACTTCCGTTCGTTTCGAACTTGGCTAAAAGATTGACGTTTTCAGTCTTTTCAATAATGGCAAGTAGTAATCGATTGTCCTTAAATTCTTTCTTGTATTCAAAGCTTTCAAGGAATAATTCCTCGTCAATTTCTTCAGTTGCGATTCGTCTAGACAGCACTTCTCTAATGATCAATTTTCTTGTCCAAGCTCCAAACCCTGGAAGCTTATTACACATTAATTCAAATTGCTCACTTGAAAGTTTTGGCGATAAAAATAGATTTGTCACCGCTAAACCAGCCATCGACTGATCTTTATCGCTCCTAGCTGTCTTAATGAACTGTGCTACTTCTTTATTCGTAAACGATTCTTTTGAAGTTAACCAATGCTGAAATGATCGATATCGAAATTGCTCTGGAGCTGTACCGTCTTTTTCAAATTCGGCAATCTGCTCTAAAAGCAGTTCTTCAGTAAGGAGGCCTCTTGACACCCACTTTTCGTCATACCCTAAAATATCTAAATCCATCTCTGTAATTCTTTGAGGTTGCAAATGTAAGCAGGAATTAGGCTAAAAACATCCGCAATGCATTTACAACTCCGAATAACGTTATAAACGCCAAGGTTAAAGATTGAGGATTGGTTAACATACCGGATTTGAACCAGCTTAATGCTGCTAGCAAAAATGCGACTCCAAAGCCCCAAACAAAGTATGTTTCACCCGTATCATTTTCAAATACTTTACCATCCGAAATTCGCTCGACCTTCTGAATTTGCTCATTAAAATATGTAACGTGAACCTTTACTTTATTCCCCTCAACTAATGCATTGTATATTTCCTCGGTAAACTGATCATCCATGTCCACAAAACCAATTTTATAGGTTGTTCGGTCTGTTTTTAATCTATATGTTTCATTTTTAGAAACCACTTTAGTAGAGATCATTTTAAGTGGGATAGCTATTTCAGCCAAGGTCAAAACTCCCATTAATACAGGTATAATTGCCAATATCTTTAGAAGCTTACTGTATTTAGATAGGTTGAGCCGCTTTAACATAATTCCATCTTAAGTGAAGCTATCGACACTTTGTTGTCATTCAATTCATCTTCAAACTCTTCTTTCAATTCGATTGATTCGATCTTATTGATCTTTACTTCTTCGCCTAATTCATAAATAATAAACTGGTCTGCTACCCCTAATACCGCATCATCATCAATGTGCCCAATGTTAGTGGCCTCAAGGATTAATTCAAATTGATTTTCTTTTGGATTAAGGACATAATTCCAGGCAGACGCATCTATTTCCTGTTGATCATGATCGCTATCATGAATAATAAACTTTCGATCCCAATTAGCTTTAGGTTGTTTGCAATGATGAAATTCCCAATTGGATAATGTAGGTGATTCTGCAATAACCTCTCGACTTGTTTTTAAAAGCTCTTTATCTCCATTCGGAGAGATTGTGAATGCCCAGTTTTTTGTTTCGCCTTTTTCGATGTGCCAAGTGAACATACCAAAGGACAAGACTAGTTCATTGATTTTATCTACCACGTCATCTGCCCCGATGCCAGTTTCTATTGCTTTAATAATATGATTTTCGCTAGAGACGAACCATCTCCAAAGGTTGATTATTTTCTCCTCCATTCGGTAAAGTTGAGATTATCCCCCGAATTGACCAGCTACAACGAACGCTTTTTTCACTGCGCTTACTGTTCCTTCAGTATTAAAGATTTCAAACACGAGTACGTAGGCACCTATTCGTGCTTTAAGCCGATCATTATCCGTGCCATCCCAGGTAAAGATTCCTTCAATTGCTAAAAGCTCATTTTGCACTAAATGCTTTATTAATCTTCCTTTTGCGTCATAGATCGTAACGTTTGCCACATAGCCTGGTCCATCCATCGTGTAAGAGATGTTCAAGACGTCATCAATTCCATCTTCATCAGGAGAGAAAATCTCAGGTTCAATGCTTACCATATCTCCTGTAATCGTTCCGGGGAAGTACTGGGAGTTTTCAAATCCAGGAGTAGCATAGCCAACAGACTCTGCCGCTGAATGCCAATTGGATGCATCATTTGTCTCTCGATCAAAATCAATTCGTTCTAAAGAAACACCGTCTGCGCTACTTAATAATGAAAACTGCATGTCTTCATCATATGCAAAATTATCACTTACTGAATCATCCGGCATAATCAAATACACGTGTCCAGCGTCATTAGAATAAGTTGGTAAATCGGTCTGAATAATTCTTCCTGAAACAGTGTTTAAATAATCGGATTTAACCGCAAGACTATCTTCCGTACAAATCAAATATTCACCTGGTCCGATTACAAAATTTTCTCCAATAAATTTTGGATTCGAAATGGTGTCATCATCAAAGTCCGCCAGATAAAAACCATAGATATCAATAAATCGAGTTGAGTTATTATAGATCTCTACGAAATCATCACCTCCTGTTAATGGATTAAATAATACTTCATTGATAATTAGGTCTCCTGCTAAAGCAATATGGGGTAACACGAAAGTGGTTGCACCTCCGCCAATGTTTCCTGAACAATCATCAGTTCCAGATACAGAAGCTGAATAAACTACACCTGTATCGATTGCCGTGGTTAAAGTAACTACCACATCCGAAGCATTCGTGCCCGATACATTAGCCGAAGTAACTGCAATGGTTGGAGTAATTACAAATGTTCCTGGATTAGTAATTTCTTCATCAAAGTGAGCAAGCAAAGTCATGTTACTCAAAACATCAATACCTATGAGATTAGGCGCTACGGTATCTGGGCTAATATCATAAACTGAATTCACCAGACCTGGAGTTCCACCATCCACATCATTTGATGCACGCCAATTGTTTTCGCTTGAACAAGGTAATAGCGGGTTGATTTGTTCCAATGAATAACCACCATCTTCCTTATTTACATCTTTGTACCAATCATCGGTATAGCTTACCTCATCAATTAAGTTTGTACTTGCATCGTTAAGCGTTACCGTTTCTCCAGCATTATTTAACGATGGAAAAGAAGTCACACCAATTACATTTGGCCATAAAGGTGAAAACGAGGCAACGTTACTTGTTGATACTAAAATCACATATTCCCCAGGCCCTAGCGAATAAGCATCAATGGTTCCTGACGAAGAGCCGTCCGTAATTTCCCAACCGGTTAAATCAAAGAACTTAGTGGTTGTTGTATTGTGTAATTCAACATACTCTTTATCCAATAGTCCTACTTGAGGAGTCGGATCAGGAAGCAATTCATTGATCACTACTTCTCTAAATGACGGGGTATCCGGAACAAAGAAAAGAAAGCTATCAGCTTCAGTAGTCATTACGTTAGCGGCTAGGTCTTCTACGTTAGTCACTGTCAAGTTATACGTTTGACCATTTACAAAAGTAGTTCCAAAGGTAAGGTGGACCAAGGCCGGGTTTCCTCCATCTATAATTGCAGTAATTGGATTTCCAAGGCCACCATCAGCTGTATAATTTGTAACGGTTTGAGAAGTGGTTGGGTCTACTGCTTCATCAAAGACCACATCCACTTCAGTAAAACTGATCCCTGTTGCAGAGATAAGCGTTGGAGGAGTTAAATCTACTGGTATGCTTCCCACACTAAAATTATCAAAGAAGTGACTGTTTACGGGACTTGCTGCGGAAGATTGATCGATGAATACACCGAAAGCCACAGAAGATGAAACTGAATTATCATTTATGGTTCCATCAGTAATATAAGACCCTGTTGCTCCGTCATCAATATCCAAAGTCCAATCATTTGTGATGGTTCTGGTAACTCGAATATTAAATGGATTGGAACTACTTGAATTGATCGTTCCATCTGTACCGTCAATAATCATTGTTGAAGTACCACCAACTACACTATATAATGATATTTCATCGGGGGTTCCACCAATTCTAACAAAGTAACCGTTGTTGACCAAGTTCAAATCAGCGTTATCTGCCATCAAGTACACATCTGAAAAATTTGCCCCAGATGTAGAAAATTGAAAATCAATAAAAAACTCCCATTGGGCATCAGTTGCCGTAGTACTTGGCGTGCTCAAATAGTAAGTTGCAGCACCTGGACTATTTGATCTCAACTGGTTTGCATCAATTGTGAAAAGGGCGTTGTCACCGCTCCACGTTGGACCAGAAGTAAAGTCACCATCTGTAAAATCATCGGTTACCTGCGCAAAGATTGTCGCATTAACGAATAATAATAAAGTGGTTAAAATAAATGGAGAGCGTGTTCTTTTAATCATTGGGTGGGTATGCTTCACTTGTAAATATACTACTTTAGCGGCAAATAAAATGCTATGAAAATTGCAGTGGTAGGAGCTACCGGAATGGTAGGAACGGTGATGTTAAAAGTGTTAGCTGAAAGAAGCTTCCCAATTACAGAATTAATGTTAGTTGCATCTGAGCGAAGCGTAGGTAAAAAAATGACCTGGGGCGGCAAGGAACACACTATAATTGGTCTGCAAACCGCTGTAGATGCTAAACCTGACATTGCAATCCTTTCTGCGGGAGGTGGCACTTCTACGGAGTGGGCTCCAAAGTTTGCGGCTAATGGCACTACTGTAATCGACAATAGTTCTGCATGGAGAATGGACACCGATAAGAAATTGGTTGTTCCAGAAATCAATGCATCAGAATTAACCAAAGAGGATAAAATTATTGCGAACCCAAATTGTTCTACTATTCAAATGGTACTCGCTTTGCTGCCAATTCATCGTAATTATGGCATTGAACGATTGGTAATTTCCACTTACCAATCTGTTTCGGGGACGGGTGTTGCAGCAGTTCAGCAAATGGAAAATGAGCGGAACAACATTAAAGGAGAAATGGCCTACCCTTATCCAATCGACAAGAATTGTCTACCACACGGAGGCGACTTTTTAGAGAACGGATATACCTCTGAAGAAATGAAACTAGTGGATGAAACTAGAAAAATATTAGGTGACAACTCTATACGAGTTACAGCAACAGTGGTAAGAGTACCAGTGGTTGGCGGACATTCAGAAGCCGTAAATGTTGAAATGAAAAACGACTTTGAACTTTCTACATTACGTAAACAACTTGCGGAAACTCCTGGAATTACACTTCAAGACAATCCAGATGTGAACACTTATCCAATGCCTCTATATGCGCAGGACAAAGACGATGTTTTTGTGGGTAGGCTAAGACGAGACGAGTCTAATCCAAACTCTTTGGACATGTGGATCGTTTCGGATAATTTGAGAAAAGGCGCTGCTACTAATGCTGTGCAAATTGCAGAGTACTTGGTTGAAAATGAACTGGTATAAGTCTGCCTTAGCTTAATAGAAAATCCGTTAATGGGCCTTGTATGTTTTCGAAAGTATCTTCGCCCCACGCATCACCAGTTATAAAATGATCGCCAGCTATATTGTTTTCATTAACTAAATGTAATGACGGTACTTGTCCCTTGGCTCCAACGGCTAATACTTCTTCATGTGGCCAGCTGAAGGCGTCTAGTTCAATTATATATTTCCCTTTGTAAGCGTCCGCCATTTTACTTCTGAACTTCTTCATCATTACTGAACCGTCAGCCATTGAAGAGCCAAAGAATATGTAAGGTGTTTCGTCTTTTTCTTTGGCCAATTCCACTTCAGCAGTAATAAAATCTGCTAATCCGGTTTCCCCTTCTGGAATAACTCTCCATGTCATTGGCACATTATCACTAATCACTTCTGTAGCTGCTGGCTCTTCAACTATTGTATTTCCTTTTTTCTTGCGGCTAAATAATCCCATGTAAAGTTGTCTATTGATATTATAAGTTGAAAATAGGAATAATTTCCTTAACTAAACCCCACGTTTATTTCTACATTTTAGCCCAAAAAAGCCCCTTTTAACCTGTTTTATGCTCATTTATCACTCTTTTTGATCATTATTTGGTGCTTTTCGTAAAACAACATATTAACCAAAACAAACAATGAACTCAAAAACATTTTCGCTTGGCCGCGCTTTCTCCTTACAAGTAATTGGCCTTTATAGTATTATCATTTTAATAACTATCCCTGCAATTATTTACGGAAACATTGCCATGCGATTAGGTAGCATCCCTTTCATTTTATTTTTCCTCATACTCGTATTTACATTTAAGCAAATCCACCTACAAACCGACCTTGCCAAATTCCATCACACATACCATCTTTTTGGAATGGTCTTCCAATCAAAATTGAGCGAATTCAATAATGCAAAAGGTCTGGTAATTCGATTTAAAAGACTGTCCGATCGAAAGCCAATAATGGGCAGGTCTTCATGGGGAATGTCGAGACCCATGGCCTCATCAGGTATTTTAGTGGGAAGCCACTCATCTGCAGCTTACCAAACAGCATGGTACATAACCGCTGCATATTCCAATAGTAAAACTCAGTTATTAATGGTTTCGGGAAAAGACGATGCCTTTGAATTTGTAAATAAAATGGTCGAATCCCGAGGTCTCGAAATCTACTCAGGCCATTTTAAACCAGATCGGAAACTAAACCGAGATCAACTCAAACTTGGAAAATTGGTATTTCAGAAAAAACCTAAAGTTGTCTCCACTAGACGATAGAATAATCTAAATTTAACTATGAACCCAGAATCAAAAACCTACAAACTTGGACGCGCATTCTCCCCAAGATCAATCGGAGTTGCAGGAATATTTTTAATAATCGGATTAGGAGTTCTTGTATTGAATCATCCAATCACTTGGGCGATTGGCTCCTTTTTCATTTTACTTTTCTCATTTGTTGCATTTACCCAGAAACGACTTTATTTGGAAACGGAAAAAGCTGCCTACAGGCATGCCTATGTTTTTTTGACCGAGTTTAAAATGGGATGGAAAGATTTCAATGACGCGAAAGGCCTCATAATTAGATACGTCAGATTAACTGATGCTACTGGCAAAGAAATTGGAGGCTGGTCGAATCAAGCCATTTACAACAAATCCCTGGTCGGTAATTTAAGTTTCATTAAAGGCCCTCAAATGGGCGGCCCTTTAGAACAAAATATTTGGTTCGTAGAAGCAGCATATTCGTTTAAAAACAAAAACTTAGTACTAGCAGGAGGAAAAGAAGAAGCGTTTGATTTTGTAAACCAGATGGTAGAAAAATGCGACTTTGAAGTTTACTTAGGTCATTATAAAAACGACAGGAAATTGAATCGAAACAAACTGCAAGAACAAGAATTAGTTTTTCAAAAGAAGCCTAAAGTTTTAAGTACTAGAAGGCGTTAATTACCAAACCTGATAATCCAAAGCGATGTTCTGAATTCTAGTAGTTGGTTCTTGTGCTCCGTTTGAAAGCTTCAGCACCTCACCTCGAACATACGTCTGAAGTTCGGAAAGCATGATTTTTCCGTCACTGTTCAAATCAGCTTTGTTATTTTTTAGCCCATCGATAAAGCAATAAGTAAAAAGACCATTTTTCCAACTATCGCTTTCCATTGCATATTCTGCACCACCTGCACTAGCAATAACAGTAGAACCCGTACCCCTTCTCAAATCATTAAATAACTCATTCATCATCCTTGTCGGACTAGCACCTTCTTTCTGTTTCAACCCAGGACCAACAGCTCTAAATACCACATCTGTTGATTCAGCAGGAGCATCAGCTGCCTCAACTTCCTCCTCTTCTACTTCGCCACTGTGGCAGGTATCCATAATCAGGATCTTCTTGAGTGGTTTAATTCCATCTAGAATGGCTTCGATGTTATTATACTTTAATCCATCTGTAGCTGGATTCGTGAAATCGATATTATGAGTACCGTAGTAATAATCAAGCTTGCTATCTAATACCCCATGACCGGCAATAAAAACGATCACTACATCATTAACTTTAGCTCCGACCAGAAATTTCTTCAAGTCAGCGAAATTGCCTTTTAACACGTCAGCATCTGTCAATGTTTTTCGATGCACATTTTCATACTGGCCTTTTTTACTTTCAAATAATGCCGCAATGTCATTCGCATCTTTTGCCGCATAGTTTAAGTTAAAATCACTGTTCTTGTATGCCGATGTTCCTACCGTAACAACATACAAGTCTGACTTAGACTTTACGGAGCAATCCACATCAAACGTATGCTTTAAACTCTCAAATCCTTTGCTGTTGATGCACGATACTTGTATTTTATTAATCCCTGAAACCAACTGAACATCAACCTCCGTTTTTACATTCTTCCCTGAAATCGCCTTACCCCCTGAACCATAAACCGGAACATCATTCACCCAAACATTGAACTGCTTTAAGCTGTGCGTATGTTCTATCGACTCCACAGACAGCTTGATTTGCGTCTCGGTCGTTACCAAAGGAATTGATTTTGTATTCAGAACCTTCGTTTCCGGAAGAAGCATGTGTTCTCCCAAATCCGATTCCTTAACTCCTAATTTGCTTAATCTCTTTTTGTAAGCATTATGATACAGGTTGATCAGCCCCTCTTCATTACTTTTCATTGCTTTTAAGACTAAGTCTGGCCTATTGAATTTGGCATCAAATTGTTCGAAAGGGAATGCCTCGTTCCCAACTCTGAAAGTAACTAAAGCAGCTCCTTCTTTTGTGATCTTATAATAGTTCTCATCCGTTTTGAAAATTGCATTTTCTCCCGAACTCACCATGGTAAACCGCTCTTTTCCCGTTTCAGGATCCAGTAAAATCAATTCTCCCGTTTTTAAACCAACCCCCAAAAATCCGAATTGGTTAAACTCAATTGACGTAATTAAATCTGTGCTAAAGCTTATTGAAGAAACCGTTTTATTTGCCACCACATTTAAAAAATTCAAATGATCGCCATCTACCGACACTATATAATCTGAAGCGTTGTGCGTTAACATTGGCTTCCCAATAATCTTTGGTTGCTTAGTCGTTAAAGGGACAAGAACCGTAGCATCTACCTGAAACACACCAAGTGCCGATGGAACCGAAAAGTAATTTCCATCTTTCGTGTAATTTAAGAATGCGTGTTTGGAAAACCCTCCTTTAAGATCTACTTGAAATAACTGCTCCCAGGTTGACACATCCCAAACCATGATTAAGCCAGTATTAAACAAAGCTGATAACCTATTTCCTTTTGTGTCAAAGCTTAAAGCACGGCACTCCATGAAATCTACTTTTTTAGGATTTGCTTTTTCCGTAGACAACCTTCTTACATAATTGCCTGATTCAAGATTAACAATCGTAATTGCGTCATCACCAGACCCAGCTAGGGCCATGTACTTATCCGTTGGATCTATTGATATGTCGTTTATTCTTGTATCCTGGTGCGTCTCAATTCGTTTAATATGAACTGGCACATTGTCTGTAAACTCGTAAAGTCTTATTTCATCTTTTACGAATTGCGTTATTAACTGATTCCCTGAATTTGAAACATAGATCCGATCAGTTGAAGCAAAATGCTTTCGGGCTCCTGCCGCAGCCAACTTAACCGACTCTTCTTTCGCTTTTTCTTTCGCTCCTAAATCACCAATCCCAATTGTTCCCGTGGCCAATCCTTTTAACTTCTTAAATCCTTTCAGTGCTTTTCCATTACCAACATTTTTGTCGACTTTACTTGCAATAGATTCTTTAATAATTTCCCTTTTATGTAGCTCAACTTCTACCCCTCTTTCACCAAAATCTAGATCCCAAACAGAGAGCATGTCACTCTGAACCGTATAAAGAATATTCTGAGAATGATGAAAACAAAATGTCTGAATTGGATTAACAGCGCCTTTCAATTCTTTGTAGATTTTACCAGTTTTTACATTCCAAATCTTAATTGAATTATCCTTTGATTTTGTGGTTTGAATGATCGAATGGGTGAAGGCAGATGAAGCCAACGTGTTGCCATCAGGACTGAATTTTATTGCTTTGATTTCCTCAGGGGCTTTTTCCTCACCATAATTTAACTCAGTAGAAATTTCGGTTCCTTTCAAACTCCAAATCTTTGTTGTTTTATCAACAGACGTTGTTACCACTTGCTTCTTTACAAAGTCAACATCAAAAGCGCTTATTGATTTATCATGAGCTTTAAACTCCATGTCTTTAGCTCCATCCAAAGCATAAATGGTCACCATACCTTTTTTATCCGCTACAGCGATGCTCAAATCATTCACACTGACCGCAACAATCTCCGCATTATGAGCAATTGTTCGATCTGAACCGTCTTTAAGAATATGAATTACCTTCCCAATTGCGACCATAACTACACTTGAATTACTCGTAAAGTCTTGAATATGCCCTTTATAGTCGTAGACTACAGAAGAAGTAGACAAATCAGTGAAAGACACCGCGCCATGGTTATCTGTAAAATATAGACCTTTGTCAGACATATACTCAACATGCTTAACACTGTGCTTGTGAGCTACACTATCCTTAATATTCCATCGCTCTAAATCCCAGACATATACCTTTTTGTCCTGGCTAGCACTTGCAAGGGACAATCCATCTGGACTAAAATCAAAATCATTGATGTGGCTTGAATGTCCTTTAAGTGTTCCTATTAGTTTTCCGGTCTGAACATCCCAGATTTTAATGGAGTTGTCTTTGTCACTTCCAGAGGCAATGTACTTACCATTTGGACTGTATTCTATCGAAGTTATAATACCAAGATTTTTTTCTTGAGTAATTAATTCCGTTTGCAATTGTGCCCAGGAGCTAAAGCTAAGCGCCAACAAGGCCGACAGGATAATAATATTTTTCATTCAGGCGGAAATGAGTGTATTACAAATGTACTGGTATTTCTTATTTAAAATATTAAAAATGTCGGGTTTCGCCCATCCTAGGTGGAACACAGCGATTGTTGAACATAATTGACTATTTGCGTACATACAACAAATGTTAATTGTGTTACTTCCCGTCCGAAAAACAATGATAAACGACTCTTTTTACGTACTTTTAGTTTAGTCATAAGTTCGCAACCTTATCTCCAGGTGTTCGTTTTACCCCCTTCAACCGTTCATCTTGGCAACTTGATGAATTCTAAAACAAACAGTTATGTTAAACGTTTTGAATTTTCACCTTAATCTAGGTTTCGATTTTTCAGGCATTGTCTGGGGTATTACTAATATGGCTCAAGGTGCCATTGGCTTACTAGTAGGATTAATTTCCGGAACTGGTGCCTTAGTTCACCCAAGAAAGAACTACCCTAAAAAACATCAGCGTATGCTTTCAGTTCTTTATGGAGCTATTATCCCATGCGTTGGTGCCACCTTAGGATTCTTAACCTTAATGGTTTTCGATGCCGAAAGATCCACCAAACAATTTTTAGATGGAATTGCCCTGTTCCCATTAATTGCGGGTATAGTTTTAATGATTGTTTTTGCGATAGCAAGAAACAAGAAATTAAAAAACAGCTAACGGTCAACTCCATAATTTATAGCCCAAATTCTTCTTTTAAAATAAGAAGAACTTGGGCTTTTTATTTAGGTATTCTGAAAGTGGGGTGAAATGTGCTACTTTATTCTTCTTCGCTTTGCGAAAGGATACGCGTTATCCCTTCTTCAATTCATTGCCAACTTTCGGAATTTTCAACTGGTTTTGCCGATTTGGAGGCTCTGTTTTTCGAGAACCTCCAATGATGATTACACCAATTACATAGATGATTAATATTGATAAAAACATGGCCCTTTTTTACGTTTCTAAAAATGTTTATTCAAGGGCAACATAGAACCCGATCGCCTAAAAAGCAATCGGATAAGAACTAGATCTGAAGTCTATTTCGAATGGATACTTTTCAAGTTATTTTGCTTTACTTCTTTCATACTTTTCAATTAACCCCCAAAAGTGAAGGCATAAAAAAACCTCTATCGAAAATCGAGAGAGGCCGCATAATTTAGTTTTTACTTGGTCAACCTCGAACATCGTCTAAACCGCTATAAATAGGGTCAGAAATTAGGTTAAATATGTTCTTTAATTTTTGCATACAATTTTTTCGTTCGGCAAATATAAATGGAAAAAAATCAGACTTCCAAATAGAGATTTCTGATTTTCTTCCTTACCCCTTCGGGGTAAAATAATTCAAATTCGTTTTGACAAACGAGTCAAGATTAAATTGGTTGCCTATTGGACTCTAATTAGGTTTTAAAGTCCTGATTCATCTTTAAAAAACACCACTGAGTTAAATGTTTCTCTCGTTGGACTCATGGCGGTTTCAACCTTGTAAGTTAAATGTCCATTCTCATCGTAAGTGTAGTCCCAAGACATCCCTTCATAACCGTCCAAATCTCCTTTTTGATAAGATTTGATAATTCGATTATCCTTGTACACAAACACGATTTCAATTGCCCTTTTCTGGCCAGCAGATTTCACTTTTTGAATGGTTGTGTCTTGCAAGTAGGTAAAGTCAGACTGCTTGATAATTTTACCGTTTTCCCACTCTTTTTCTTTCGACTTAAATGTCCCATCATAGTTGGCAGTATAAGTCAACTCTAGTTTGGGTCTGCTAATGTTTTCATTCAAAGCCATTACTGAAATCAGGCTGTCATTATTATTATATTCTCTGGTTTGAACATGAATTAAACAATACTTCTTTCCTTCGTTTTCTAAGAAGCTATAAACCGGGTTTTCTTCGCCTTTATTCAATTTATCATCATCTTTCAACTCCCATCCTTCAACTCTTCTAAAAACCTTTATAACATCATCGGTGTATTCGTAAACTGTGCGATCTGCTTCGGTTGGCGACTTCATGTCGAAGATGTTTTTCAGCACTACCTTTGGTCTAAATTCTACTTTACTTACAAGCTGTTTTTTGTCGTTATAAAATTGCTGAGAAATGAAATCAATACTTGCCGTTTGATAATTATAATTGTAGTTGATTCTCATATTCATTGACGGAAATTCCTCTGATTTTATTGATCCCGCATACTGACCACCTTTCATGCTTCTGGTTTCAATTAATTCGTCTCCCCTCCACGTGTAATAAACACTAGACTTTAAATTACTGGCATTGCTATAATCTTTTGTAGAAGTTACGTTGCGGTCCTTGTCATACTCATAAACCGTCACTGTTTTGTTATTGTTGTATCCATTCTTGTTAGAAGTAATTACCGTTTGTGTCTTGATATTTCCAGCTTCGTCATGGGTTAATTTTATATCGGTAGTCGCGTATTGAGTCTTTGTTGTCGTTCCAATGTGACGGCCATCTTTGGTATAATGTTCTTTAACTGTGGAGTTGGAATATTTATTCTTGTAATCATATATCGTCTCTCTCAGCAAATCATTTTTCCAACGCTTAGTTATGCGATATGAAGTATCACCTTGATAAGTTGTTCCGCACCGATAATATTGTCGCCCCTTACTATCATATCGATAGTATTCTGCATAATTTGATTGGTTGTTATTGTACTGAACTCGCGAAAGCTGATCCCCTGTTTTATTATAGGTGTATCGATACTCGCCAGTGGATACGTTGGCCGCATTAAACCACTTCATCTTCGTTATTTTGCCCAAAGAATTGTACTGGTATATGGTTTTACTGCTAGTGGAGTTATTAGCGTATGAAACGTTTGACTCAACCATGTTCTTACCAACGTACTTGTACGTGGTAGTATTTTGAACGACATTATTGTGATAGCCATCTTGCTTAATAATTTGACCGTTTTCGTTAAAGTGCTTGACTAAGATTGTGTCTCTGCGAGTTTGAGAATTAGGGTATTGATTCATCAACTGAATCTTCTTTTTAATTCCTAACTTTTTATTGGTTCTAATCTCAGACAACTCCTGCACTTCTTGGGCAAATGAGGTATTTGTAAATGATGATAGTAGCAATGTTAATAGACTGCTAATTGCGAATATTCTCTTTCCTAAGTTCATGCATAATTTTACACGCGTATCAATAGAAGGTTCATTATTGACCGAGGATTAAACCGAATTCCTAATACACTTAACTAGCTTATTCTTCGATAATGAGCGGGTAATTGTTCCAAAACCAAGTACCATTTTTAGCTTGAACGTAGACTGGATTTTTTTCTTTTTTTATTAGCATTTCATCTACTACCCAACCAGGATTATTAAATGGTTCTTCAATGTAAAACTTAACGGTGTTATCATTTCTAATTTTAAGGACGTATTGCCATCTCATCCAGTCCCCTAAGAAAGAAGCCGTTCTTTTCGCATCCCATAAGTCTGTTTTACTTAATAGGTCACCATTTAAATCGAATGTTTCCATTACCATATGTGCTTGACCTCTATTACTGGAATTTTCAAACCAAAAACTCAATTCGTACGATCCTGTATCAAGTTTTTGCGCATCACGAGTTTGATCAAAAATATACTTCTTCTCTGATGTTGAATGCAAAGCTCCTCCGGACATTGCCGTTTTGGTTTGCTCATCATCAAATGAAATATAGAGAGGCGCTTCTTCACCATAAAATGTAATATTACCTTCCTGCTTGTAGCTATCTTTATATTCCTCCATCCAAGAATGAATTAAACTTCCATTTGATTTCCAGATTTCGTCCGGCATCACACTAATTAAGATAAGCATAGTAGAATGGTGCACCACTTGGCCTAGCTTCAACAATCTTTTTTCATCTATTGAAGGAGAATTAGGAACATGTCTGCTATAAAAAAGAAGAAGAGGTTTGTTTGATGGAATATCATCGCTGATCTGTTTATGTATCATTGGCGGTGAAAAAAATTGAAACGCATTGATGCTTTCTTGCCTCGAATTTCTACTCGTAAAGCAAGCCGTCATTGGTAAACCTGAATGGTACGCAAAAACAAATGCTTCTAACTCTGCCCGAAAGGAGCTGGATGAAGGAGTTAAAAATAATTCACTCCCCCAGTGGAAATAAGGGATAGGCACGATTGCACTATAATCCTTTGGATCAATTGATGCCAAAGCCTCGTCTACATAATGTACGAGCTTGTCATCTTTTAATTGCGCTGAAACGAATGGATTTCCTGAAACCTGTTTTTCAAATGCTTTAGCGTGAAGCTTTGTTCCCTCTAGCCCAGTAAACAATAGGAATAATACGGCCACTGAAAACCCTACAAACCGCTTCCATTTATGCAATAATTTATTATCAACAAACTGATAAAGCATGAACATCATAATCAGATTTATACTAAAAGTAAAGACCCATGTAAACCTACCCCAACCCCTTAGTTGTTTGAGCGGAGTTAACATGTCTAAAAGACCATTTAAGGAATCATGAAGAACAAATGGAATTCCCATTCCAATCATTAAGAATAGAAACCCGATAAAAAGCAACAATTTTTTTTCTTCATCTAAATAAACCCAAATACGTTGTCTTTTTGCCAATTTAATTATCGCTCGAGTCAGAAAGGCAATAATCAGCAAATTACAAGTCATTCCAACATAGGACATTCCTTCTCCGTGCATGAGCACATCTTCAAAATTTACCCCTACCAATTCATAAAGCCAATTTAATGGACTATAAGGAGAAGAAAATACCCCTCCTAACGTTGAGGTGAAATCCAAAGTGCCAGTTGGCGTGTCCACCCTATCAGTGCGCACATCCGTTAAGCCTTGATACATCAAAAACAACAAGCCCGGAATTATTATTTGCACCAAGCTTTGAAAATATGGTCGTAATTTTTTCCATCTCTCTTTATATAGCAACCATAATGAGGTAATTGCGAAAACCCCAACTCCCATAACTCCTAGATATACATTCACAAAAAAACTTGCCGAATTAATCAATAGGATGAGTAAAGTCAACTTCCAAGATCGCTTTCGGAAAAACTGTTGATAAAGCAACAATATCAATGGCACAAAACAAGCATAAGCTAATCCAGGGTGCCAAGGCATCCTCAGAACCTGAGGACCAATAAGCATTAAAACGAACCCCGTTAAAGCCGCATACCATGGAGGAATTTTCCAATACAGAAGAAAGATATAGAGCAAAATGGCCCCAAGAATAAACGCGTATAGAGTGAAGGTGTTTTGAACACCTACTGCATAGTCAGTAATCCCAGGAAATACTTCGGAAACAGCTTTAAATCCATTGGTCAGTAAGGGTTGGCCATCACAGAAGATTATGTGTTCGCCATAAGGATAATTCATCCCCTGGAAGTTCGTATAGCTGGAATCCGATTTTGCATGGGATCCAAGCACAAAATACACCCTTGCCGCCTCTCCTTCATATGATAGTAAGTAACTATTAGGTGAGAACATAACCGGTCCATGCATATAATACATAGACAATAATGACACGAACGCAAGTACTATTCCAACTTTAACTTTTGAAGCAATGAACGCATTAAAAAAGTAAAAAATTGAATTTGTCTTCATCGGGCTCTGCAGAATCTGAATTGACGCAAATTTAGCTATTATCTATACTTTCCTGAACAATAAATAGGATTTCCTACATTTGAAAAATCAATTTTGAGGAGCTCAATGAAGAAAAAAAGAAGTAAAAAGAGAAAACTCCTAGATATTTTAATAATTACAAGCACAACACTGGTTCTAGGAGAATTTGCAATCCGCATATTTGTAACGTTACCTCCTGTATATTATGATGAAAAAATTGCTTGTTACCGATATGACGAAGAACTGGGATGGTTTCCCAGAGAAAGTTCCAAGTCTGTTTACAGTGGGGCAGTTGATTCTGATGTAATTAGTAATTCTGACGGTTTTCGTGACGTAGAACATAATCCAAGTTCGAATAAACCGGGTCTTGCCTATTTCGGGGATTCTTTTGTTTGGGGATACGATGTAAAGCAAGATAAACGACTGACGGAAGTGGCGAGTAAAATGATGCCTGACTGGAACATCTATAACTTCGGTGTTAGCGGATATGGAACAGATCAAGAATATCTGCTACTTCAAAAATTCTTCCCAAAGTACCTCCCAAAAATAGTGGTATTGGTCGTTCACTCTAATGATGATGCTGATAACGCTGCGAACATCCGCTATAATTACCGCAAGCCATATTACGAATTAATAGATGGAAACCTTAATTTAAAAGGTCAACCCGTGGGCACTAGTTTTAATTTTCAAGCTCATGAATATCCCAACCTCTTTAAAAGCCATTTATTTCAAGGTATGGTAATGGCCTATAATAAAATTACCAAGCCAAAACTAATTGAGGGGCCTATAATCACTAATGAGCTGATTAATGAATTTAGCAATTACGTTTCTAGCCATGGAAGTAATCTACTGGTTGTATACACCTATGAAGAAGAAGAAAAAGATAAAAACTACTTATCGAGTCATGAGATTGAGTACATCTGTCTTCCAACAAAATTGAAATTCCCTGCTTATGGACAGCATTGGACAGAAGCCGGTCATGAACGTGTTGGAGCAGAAATACTAGGGCAACTTTATCGTCTAGGCTGGATTAAAGATGAAGATCTAGACAAAGGTTAATTAACCCTAGACCATACAACTTTAGAGATTCTCCCGCTTTTATATTTAACAAGATAAATCTGACCATCTAAAGGGGAATTTATTCTTCTACCTACAAGGTCAAATATAACTTCGATTTCATCATTAGCCAATTGCATTCCAGCTAATTCCAAAAGTGAAATTGACATGCAAAAAGTTCCCACATCCCCAATATTAATAGGTTCCGACCCCAGCATCCCAATGCCTTCATTCACGTAAACCTGATAAAGACCCGTATCAGAAACCACAATACTTGAAACTGTATCACCTGTATTCCACAGGTAATGGTCAAATCCAGAATCAGCAGTTAATGTAATCATGCCCGAATTATTTTCGCATGCTACTTTTGGACGATTAAAACCTTGCGGTTCGTTACAAGCAAAACTTCTATAGGAATACACCGTATCTGTGAAATACATTTCTGAAATTAATGCATCATTATCATTGATCAAAACGAAGCTAGGAAAAGGCCTAAAAATTCGTCCGTAATTGATTAGATGATAATCGTCTACTGTAGTTTGATGGTTACCCATTGCTCTTGAAAATAAAGAAGAACTATAATAATACTCCCAAACCATCGTAGCTTCCCATGTATTTGTGTCTAAGTCGTATTCAACTGCTCTTGACAATTGAGCTGTTGACATATTTCCATTGTCAAAAATACTAACGTTACCATTTGGTAATCTTCTTATATCGTGCTGCCCTGAAAAACCTAGATCATTAGTGAAAACAAAACTACTATTCTTTCCTCCGAGCTTCCAAATAGTGTTTCCTGTTACTCCATCAATTTTATAAATCGAATTAGTGTGTCTAAATGAAATCAAAATATTCCCATCCGAATCAATTTCAATAGCATTACCATGGCAGTAATCAAAGTCGGCAATGCTATATCCATAATTCTCCTCATACGCTTCCAGCGGATCGACATGATCATTACTATTCCATTGAAACAACAAATTATGCGTAGCGGCATCAAATCGTTGGATTGTAAAACCACGTATATGAGTTGTGTCACTTCCTAAGTTTCCATCCAAAATATAAGCGCTCAAATCAACAATACTATCCGATTTTCCTGCTATTAAATAATCCCCATTATCCATTAATTGAAATTCATGAATGTCAATTGTAAAACCATTAATTGGCTGGATAGAATCTACTACGAGAAAATTTGTATCCACCACCTTGAAGAAACCGGTTGGTCCCGTTCGATTAGTAACTGTATACAGGTTATGGTTTTCGTGGTATTTAAAATCAGTGTAGGTACCCGCTTCAGCCACACTATACCAAAGTAAAAAACCTTCATCATCGAAAATAGACATCGTATTATTAAAAGGATTAACCTGTTTAGCGAAAAAAGGAGCTGAAAGATAGACTCCGTTAAATGAAGAATCATACTTCACAAATTCATATGGCGGAAACCCTTCGGGCACAGGACGGTTAGGAACTTGAGCATAATTAGTGCCTGAAACTAACAGTAAAACTAAAACCAAACAATCCTTAATACATTTCGCCATCAATCATTTTCTAATAATCAAAAATATGATAATTCAGCCTACCAAAGACACCTTTGCTGGAAATAGAGAGCAATTAATTAGTCCCAAAAACAAGCCAACACTGCACTGAAAGGCAACCTTAAAATACAAAGATAAAAGGAACCTAAGTCGATGGATTATTTGCCTTGAGCGATACATTGCACCAGTCTGTACTAGAAGTTCGCAAGACGCTTGTAATCCTTTGATTTCTTCGATATATTTGTGTATCCTATGTTTACTCGCAATTATATAATAACTGGTGGCCCAGGCACCGGGAAGACGTCTATAATCAACGAATTGAAAAATCGTGGATTGAACTGTTACAGTGAAGTAGCCCGGTCTGTAATTATTGAAGAATCAATAAAAGAATCTAACGCGCTTCCTTATAAAAATACACTTGCGTTTACAGAGAAAGTGGTTCGGGCGATGCGAAAACATTTGAAAGAATGTCGCGATCATGAAATTAATTTTTTCGATAGAGGTTTACCAGATTCTGCTGGATACTTAATCTTCGATAAAATAGATATCCCTGCGTACTTGAAAGAAGAAATAGCGAAAGCGAACTATGAACATACCGTTTTTATCGCGCCTTTTTGGGAGGACATTTACACTACTGACTCGCAACGTGTTGAATCTGTTGAAACAGCTAGAGCTATTGCCGATGCATTAAGGAATTCGTATGCTCAATTTGGTTTCAATCTAGTAGAAATTCCAACTGGATCAGTTGAAGAAAGAGCAGACTTCATATTGAATCAAGTTATGGTTCCTCAACTATAAGTCGGTTACTTTATCATTTCAATCATATGCTCAAAGCTTTAATTGTTTAGATTGTAGTCACAACACCCTACATTATGAATCTATACGAGCTAATTTACATTAGCAAGGCTAAATCGGTCTTTAAACAAAAAGACCTAGAGTAAATGCTGGTTCAAGCCAGAGACAAAAACAAAAAACTAGAAATCACTGGGCTTCTCGCTTATTTGAATGGAGAGTTTATACAAATAATTGAAGGTCCTGAAGAGAGTATCAAATCTTTAATTGCCACAATTAGTGCTGACAATCGGCACGAAAACGTCAATGTATTTTGGGAATCGAAAATTGCGAACGGAGGATTTTCAAATTGGGAGATGGCCTTCGTTAATTTAAAAGGAGACGAAACCTATGACATTCCTGGATATTCTGATTTTGCTGAAAATGGATTTGAAGCCGGCAATATAAACTCAACGCCCAACGTTGGCCGCGATTTAATGATACGCCTTTCTAAGACCCTTGTTTAAAGCTTAATAGCAATTAAAGCAGATCTCCATCTAGCGTGTCTGCTTTATTTATTCTCGTCTTATAGGCTCGGTTTGACATCAATCCATCCTCTTCGTTTCTGAACGGATATTCGATGCAATGTGCCATCAACGCCACGAAGAAGATAAAGAACAGGGTCATAATAAACAATCGAAATAAACTTGTCATTACATGACCAATTCCCAAGTATGGGTCTATAAAATCAAATAAATAGAACACATACCGATCTAGTAAATCGACAATCGCCTCTTCAAAACTCAGCTCACAAATTCCAAGAATAAAAATGGCTAACGCTGGCTTTATAAAAGCTTTAAATTGAAGTTTCCGGAACTTGCCAAACTCCATCTTACTAAACACTATAATGATTCCAAAAAACGGCAACAACATAAACACTAAGCGCAGCAGTCTTCCAAGGTATCCAATGATCATGTATTGTTGATCATATGCACCAAATTCACCCAAAATTCCATACAATCCCGAGTCCATGTCAGGAATTAAAAGACCTAGAATAGTCACTGCTGTAACTAGGATAAATGCAACAATAAAACTTGCCCCCCATCCTTGGTTTGGAATGTTCCTGAAGAAGGCTCGAACCGTAGGCTTGCCGCTTCCTTTTTTCAAGAAAAACAAATAATACCAAACGTAAATACCGGTTAATGGAATATACATCGCAGACATGATGTCTTCTCCATCTCCATGGTTTAATAATTCTAGAAATGACTGATGGGAAGGTTGCCCTGTAAACATGATGTCAAAGAGGGCATATAAAAACAGACATATCGCTGAAAGGACGGTAGCAATTGGAATAAACACCAAACTAATTAGAAAGAAACTTTTCCAGTACTTGGTCGCGTTTTCAAATGTACTGACTACGCTATATCTAAGAATTGAGAGCAATCTTACTTCTTCTCTTTGAGTGCTTTTTGCATTGGATTTTGACGTCCATCAGCACCCCAACGAAGTTGGCGGTCTTTAAAAACTTGAAATTTACTTAAGGTTGGTTTTCTTGGGAAACCATTGTTAGACACATCTGTATCAGCAATCTCCTTAAACGGATCTAAATAAACTCCAGAAACCTCCTTCTCGAAAAAGAAAACTTTTGACACTTTCTCATTATTAGATTTCCATATTTCAGCTGGGATACGAATAATTTCTTTCGTGTTATCTGTAAATGTAAATTCCAAAATGATTGGCATTACCAACCCACCTTTATTTGAGAATGAAATCTCGTAATAGTTATAATTCGCGTTGATTAATTTGAGCTCATCTGGAGTCAATTTTTTCTTGTAACGCTCATAGGCTTTTTGATCTTGAGCCGTTGCATCCAACGGGTCGAATGTCGTATAGAAATCATCAATTTTAGAGTCTTTCTCATTGACCGTTTCCTTAATTGACTCTTTGTTTCTAATATCTCCAATAAACTCTCGATGATCATCTCTAATCGCTTTCTTCTCCGTTGGTTCTTTGTCCGGGTCCTTTGTGTCTATCTTAAACCATTTGATATCATCCATTGATAAATCACAGTGGTCGGTAGAATAAAACCAGCCTCGCCAGAACCAGTCTAAATCAACACCAGATGCATCTTCCATCGTTCTGAATAGATCCTCAGGGGTTGGATGTTTAAACTTCCATCTTTCAGCGTACGTTTTAAAAGCGTGATCAAACAACTCTCTACCCATTACCGTTTCCCGCAAAATATTCATAGCTGTTGCTGGCTTCCCGTAAGCATTGTTCCCAAATTGGTGAATCGATTCTGAATTCGTCATTATAGGTGAAATCATTGCTTTGTCCCCTTTCATGTAATCAACAATCAAATACGCTGGACCCCTTCTTGACGGATAACCTCTTTCCCATTCTTGTTCGGTTAAGTATTGTAGGAATGTGTTCAGTCCTTCATCCATCCACGTCCATTGTCGTTCATCAGAATTAATAATCATCGGGAAGAAATTGTGTCCAACCTCATGAATAATCACCCCAATCATTCCGTACTTCGTTCTTTCCGCATAAGTCCCATCATCTTCTGGTCTACCACCATTAAAACAGATCATAGGGTATTCCATTCCGATGCTTTTGGCATGGACAGAAATTGCAACTGGATACGGGTAATCAAATGTGTATTTAGAATATACTTTGATGGTATGCGCTACCACTTTCGTTGAATATCTTTCCCATAATGGATTTCCTTCTTTCGGGTAATAACTCATGGCCATTACTGTCTTCGTTGGAAGTTTAACTGCCTGCGCATCCCAAATAAATTTTCTAGAGCTTGCAAAACCAAAGTCTCTTACATTCTTTGCTAGATAAGTCCACGTTTTTCGAGACTTCACCCGTACTTTTTCAGCCGCTAAAGCTTCTTCTGGGTTAACAATCATTACGGGCTCATTATAAGACTTAAGTGCTTTTTTCCATCGAGCTTGTTGCTCAGGTGACAATACTTTAGAAGCATTTTGAAGCTCACCAGTTGATCCGACTACATGATCGCCAGGTACAGTGATATTCACCTTGTAATCTCCAAAAGGAAGCGTGAATTCACCTCGACCCAAGAATTGCTTGTTTTGCCATCCTTCAACATCATTATAAACACACATTCTTGGAAAAAACTGAGCGATTGTATAGAGGTAATTATCTTCTTTTTCAAAATATTCATATCCAGATCTCCCACCAATTGCCATTCGATCGTTGATGTTATACCACCATTTAATTTTAACCGTATAAGTTCCATTAGCTGCTAACGGAGTTGGAAGATCAATACGCATCATTGTCTTATTGATGGTATAGTCCATCTTGCCGCCTTTTGAATTTGTTACTTCCGTAATTTTAAAACCACCATCAAAGTCTGAGTGCAATCTGGACAGCGCATTCATGGACATCTGTTCGTTAACTGTTCCTGTTCGGATTAATTTCGAATCTGAATCTTTAGCACGCACATTCTGATCTAACTGAAGCCATAAGTATTCTAACTTATCAGGACTATTGTTTGTATAAACGATAGTTTCCGATCCAGTTAATTTCTGTTGATCATCATTTATTTCAATGTCCATTGTATAGTCAGCAGTATTCTGATAATACTCATGTCCAGGTGCTCCTCCAGCCGTACGATATACGTTTGGCGTAGCCATTTCTTCCTTTAACTGCTTAAACTTGTTGTCGTTGATATTCGTGAATTGGGCCGATGCATGCCCCGCGATTAAAACGATAATTGCAATAGCTAATATTCTCATTCTAAAGTTATTTCCTTGCTTGTAATACTTCTGTTAAATACAACACTAGTATGCTTACTTCCGGCATTAAAGTGAAGTATATTCTCTTGTTCCTCAAATTGTTCAACTAGTATGTTGTTCTTCACTTTCAATCCATCCAGAGATCCCACATTCTCGATTTCAAAATATAAATAAAGTGATTCATTGAGTTCAACTTCTTTTCCAACATACTTTAAAGCCATTCTCTTCTCTACCAAGTCAAGACTGAAATGTTTGTTGATATACTCCGCTAGGAGCTTGTCCGCTTCTTTATGTTCTTTGGCTGATCCAAGTCTAAGTTCTGACTCTTGCTGCGTTGAAAATGATTTTTCTAAATCATGCGCGGTTAACTTAAATGTTAACTCAAGACTTTGCTTCGATTTATTATAATCGATTGTACAGATGCTAACGTAATAGGCATGTGACTCCACATCGAAGCCTGATACTGACATCGACAGGATTACAACAAAAAATAAGTTAATGAATAATTTCACCTTGCTAACTCCTTAAAAACCAAACCCCAAAAGGGCTGAAGGGAATCAAAGATAACAAAACAAGGGATTCGATTTGCAATATAGCTGACACGATTTGTAACCAATGCAAATTCTAGTAGTTATGACATCAACGCCCCCATAATTCTGTAATACCTAATCAATGAAAACTACACTAGCATTAAGCATGGTAATAGGCTTTCTATGCCTAAATAATTCCTACCAAAATCAATTCCCTTTAGCATATGAGCAAGGAATAGAATACTGTAATTCTATCTCCAAGTTAAGCGATGAAATTGCCGAGCAATATTGTTTGGATGGCCATACAGTTTTGGCAATTGGGCTTCCTGAAGCCTGCAGATATTCGGCAATTAGCGATCAAATAGAGACGAGCGCATTGGCATATTTCAGTCTTAATGATAGTACCTCAACTTTCGACTTTTCAATTGGAGAGTTTCAAATGAAACCAAGTTTTGCCAAGCGTCTTGAACAACTGTCAGAAACTTATCCAGGACTAGAAGATTTCAAATCTGTATTCACTTACACAGGAAATGCTAAACACGAAAGACTGGATAGATTGGATGAGTCAACATGGCAAATCAAATACATCTGTTGTATGGTTACTTATCTGACATTAAAACATGATGTGAAAGAAAGTGATATTGAATTTCTTTCGGCCGCCTATAACTATGGGTTTGAATCTTCAAAATCTGAAATCATAAAATGGCAAAGCAAAGAAGCGTTTCCCCACGGACTTAACAGTCCATATCAAAATCACAGCTATTCTTCTATTTCTGCAAACTACTTACTAAACCACTAATTATGCGCGAATTATTAATCTTATCACTGCTAGTTATTACTAGCACTGGATGGTCTCAAAACACGATTACTGTAAGGCCTCAACATTCAAAAGAAACCATTTACAATTTCCGAGAAGGAGAAGTAATGTATGCAGATGAGTCTGTGCTCGAATTAAAATTTGATGGGGAAAAATGCGAGTTCGTAACAGTTCAAAACAACAAATTTTATCACCACGTCAACAATAGAAGAAGTGGACCGATGAAGTACCCAAAATTTGGAAAACAGAGCATGGAGTACATTGAATCTTCAGACAAAAAAAACTACATCAAGGATCTAGCAACCGGAAGAAAATATGGGCCTTATGAGCGTATTAGAACCGAATACAGATTAAGTTCAAGAGGAGGAGGAGATCGCATGAGAGGATTTAAATATTCGATAGACCAAAAAGATTACGTCAAGTGGATCTCAAAAGGCAAAGATTTTGGCCCTTATCAGAAAGTAAGACTTATTGCAATTTATCGAAGCGAAATTTATTTCACATTCGAACGCGACAAACAAAAATTCATAAATGTTAATGGAAAAGAATTTGGACCATTTGATTATATCACTTATCGCTCTCCTTATGGAGATGGAAAACTAGTTTCTTATTCATACAGAAAGCCGGGAGAAACCCAATACTATACCACTGTAAATGGAAAAGAATATGGGCCTTTCAACAATAGAGCTTTGGCCAATGAAACCAATAACTCATGGTATATTCTTGATCGAGCAACAAAAGACCAACCCGGTCAAGTGCTCGAGGAAAATGGGAAGAGCACACTCGTTGGTAAAGATTTTGGCCACCTGAACATCTATCAAGATGGCTCATGGTTGCGACAGGAATTTATTTTCCCCAGGGATAATATGACTTCAGAGGAGAAGAAAACGCACCGAAATACATTTACTGTTCCTACAAAAATTACGACTGAGAAAGGTGAGCTTGGAACCTACTTGCTTTACACAAATCAAAACTTGCTGTATCGACTCAAGTCATCCAGTGAACTAGCTGTTTTTGTTAAAGAGTACATTCCAGGTATTTCAAAAAGCGAACTGGATGAGATGCCCTTTCAAATTCTCTTTAATGGCAAAACAAACGTCCCGCCAGTGGAAATGAATCAGGCATTTCTGCAGAGTAATGCAAATGGCTTTGCTTGTTTGGATAATTCCAAACGTTTATACATCAATAATGAACCAACAGAATTTACGGACGTTGCGAACTTCAACTTCGCGAACTACCCTTCAGAATGGACCGTGAATGTACAGCGAGGAGACACCGCCTTAGCCTATAAAAATGGCAAACTGGTTACTGAGCAAAGGGCAGATTATAGTGTTACCCCAATTTATGCCCCAAATAAAAAGCATTGGTACGCCAAAGTGTTAATTAACAGAGAAAGTTTTCTAGCAACTAGCACTTCAAAAGAACTTTTCGGGCCATACAACATCTCGCATAGGCAGCCAATCACATTTAGTGATAACGGAAAAGACATTGCTGTACCCAGCAGTGGCGCAATATATATCAATGATAAACTAATAGATAAAGGCTTCTCCCTTGTCTATAACAAGTACAACCGATCATTTATGTGGTTAAGTACAGAAAATAATAAACTCATTAAACACACTTACGAACTAGACTAAACTCAACGTTATGAATTATAAACTAACCTCAATAATATTGATAGCCACTATTTCGGTTATCTATTTTTCCTGTGCAACCACGGAAACAGCCGTGGTTAAAGAAACAGCATTCATTAACCCTCCTTTCGAAGGTGTTGATGTTCCGATTCATTCTTTTTCTTTCAATCCAACGGTAGATAATGAAGTATTCACACCAACTGGAACTAGAATCTTCATTCCAAAAAATGCAATTGTTGGCCAAGATGGCAAGCCAATTACAAAACAAGCTGAACTAATTTTCAAAGAATACCATGACATGGCGGACGTAATCGCAAGTGGAATTCCAATGACCTACGACAGTGCTGGTGTTGCTGATTTCGTTACTGCAGGAATGTTTACCATGACGGCTAACTTGGAAGGCGAAGAACTAGCAATTGGCAAAGACGCTTTTATAGACGTAGAAATGGCTTCATTTAAAGATGGAAAAGAATACAACTTCTATGAACTAGACCCTGCCAATAAGAACTGGAGTTATTTAGGCCAGAATGAGCCAAAAACCAACGAACGTAAAGTTGTTCAGATGGAACAGTTTAAAGACGGCAACCTCATCGACTTTAATATTAACTATTCAGCGCACAAAGAACTCAAGCCTTTTAGTAAAATCAAATGGATTTATTCAGGAAAGAAAAAGAAGATGGACCCGTTTAAAAACAAATGGGTTTTTAAAGAACGATGGCGAGACATTACTTTAGAAACCATAGATGCATCTAAAGGAGACTACATCATACATCTAAAAAGCAACAGAAAGACTTTTGATTTTAAAGCCTCTCCGTATGTGGTTGGTGATCGAGGAGAATTTCTAGCGCAATTAAACTCAAATATTGATGGGTTGAACGAGGCGATTCTTGAACAAAAAAGGAAAGAAGAGGCCATCGAAATGCAAGCGAATATTCTTCGAGAATTTAAGATAAGAACCTTTGGCGCTTGCAACTGGGATACTGCAAAAAAACGATGGCTAGCAGCTGGCAATGAAATTTTTGACGCTGAATTCACCATGAAAGACCACGAAATATTGTTCTCTGAACGCGTATACTTTGTAGACAAAACTGATGATCTGGTAACCAATAAAATGGGGTCTAGGTGGAAAGAATTTATGTCAGCCAAAGATCATGATCAGGCAATTATTGCCGTTTTAGATGATAATAGAGTTGCGATTTGCAACACAAAATCATATCGAATGGCTAGAAACTCTGGGAAAAACTCATTCGAATTAAAACCGCTAAAAAAGAGAATATCCAATTTAAGCGACCTAAAAGAGCTAATGACGAAATTATAATTATTAACGGATTATTTTTATCACCAGAAGGGCCTTCAGCGATGAACGGCTCTTTTTTTATGTCTTATGAAAATTGATTTGAACAAGGTTAATACGTAGAGAAAACAAAAGGTAACCCGCTTTCACTTTTTATTTTTTTAGTGGGTTACTATCTCCGAGCGAACTGAATCAACTGTCAAAATCAATTAAAATTTTAAAACATGAAAAAGTTAATATTAGTATTTGCAGTTATAGGTTCAGTAGCAATGGTGTCTTGTTCAGTTGACACAACAGAAACCGATCACGATCACGACCATGATGGAAGAATTGAATTACCCTCTCCGGACGCAAACGATCCTGTAGTAGATCCTCCAGTTGTTGATGATACAACAGTAGTAGGAATTGACTCAACGGACATCGTTCCAGATGAAAAAGTGGTTTCACAAGTAGTATCCACTAGAATATAAGGATCCTTTTCTTCCAACGTCACTCTATACGGATGGCGTTGGAAGAATCCTTTTTGCCCCATTACCATTCACCATTAAAACAATAAAGATGAAAAATCAACCAAACCACTTTTCTAAATTCATCCTTTTCGGACTAGCTTCTCTTTCAATTGTATTCGTTCAATGCGCAGGAGAGCATAGCACATCTGCAGATTCCTATAATAAAACTGGAGAACGTTATGACATAGCGGAAGACGCAGTTACAGAACCTTACTATTACGATGAGGGTCAACTTAACGAGCAGATCGTTCCAAAGGATAATTTTAACCCGTTAAACTTGGATCAAAATGTAGGAAATGAAGAATATGCTCACGTTCCTGAAAACAAATTTTTAACTACGATCACCCAACCACTTTCAACATTTTCAATTGATGTTGACAACGCCTCTTACACAAACATTAGAAGAATCATTCAGCAAAATCAACTGCCGACTCCGGATGCAGTTCGAATTGAGGAAATGATTAATTATTTCGATTATAAATATGAAGCACCGGGTAAAAACAAACCCTTTTCCATTAATTCTGAGGTTGCAAAATGTCCTTGGAATAATGATAATAGACTTGTGCGTATTGGCCTTCAAGGTTTAGAGGTTAAAACCAGCGAGATGCCCGCAAACAACCTTGTTTTCCTATTGGATGTTTCAGGATCGATGAATGATTATAACAAACTTCCATTGTTAAAGAAGTCGTTTAAAATGATGGTAAACAACCTGAGTGAAAATGATTTTGTTTCAATCGTAACTTATGCTGGCGCAACAGGAGTAGTACTACCTCCAACCAGCTGCAACAACAAGAAATTCATTTTCGACCGACTAGAAAACTTATATGCCGCTGGGTCCACGAATGGTGCAGGTGGAATTGAGTTAGCATATCAGCAAGCGGAAATGCACCTAATGTCTAAAGGAAACAACAGAATCATTTTAGCAACTGACGGTGATTTCAACGTTGGGATTTCAGATCAAACTCAACTTGTGAAGTTGATGGAAGAAAAGAGAAACAAAGGAATCGATATTACGGTTTTAGGATTTGGGATGGGTAATCTGAAAGATGCGAGTATGGAAGCCATGGCTAATAATGGAAATGGAAACTACTTCTACATTGATTCAGAACGAGAAGCACATCACACGCTGGTTGAGAACTTATCAGGCACGCTTTTAACAATTGCAAAAGACGTAAAGATTCAAGTAGAATTTAACCCTGCAAAAGTTCAATCGTACCGATTGATTGGATACGAAAACAGAGCTTTGGCAAACGAAGATTTTACTAATGATGCGAAAGACGCTGGTGAACTTGGCGCTGGCCACAGCGTTACGGCAATTTATGAAGTAACTCCAGCAAACGTCTTAAATGCGTCTAAAGAATTAAAGTACCAAACAACAAGCATCAATGACCTGGCAAAAGCCACGAGTGAACTGCTTACAGTTAAACTTAGATTCAAACATCCAAAGGGAGAAAATAGCATTGAGATCAGCGATGTAGTTCAAGACAATCGTCAAGAATTCACTGCTGCTTCTAAAGACTTCCAATTGGCAGCTTGCACCGGGGCTTTTGGAATGTTATTGAAAAATTCTGAGTACAAAGGCGACCTATCTTATGAGCAGTTAACCATCATGACGAAAGCTGCTATCGATAACTCTCCAACTCAACTTGAATTACTAGATCTTGTCAAAAGAGCTGGCGCGTTAAATACTTTAGCAGCGGTTCCCGTTCAGTAAAACTTTGGTTGATTCCGGCTCTTCCTTCACTTTTAGTTGATGTAAAATTTGGGAGGAGTCGGTTTGTAACTAGTTTGATTTTGTAGTATCCGTCTTAACCTTCAGTGGATCTACTTTTGATTTATCATGGTACTCCAAAGTAGCATGAATGATCATTTCTTCAATAGACCTCGTATACTCAGGGTCCCATTTAATCTTCTTATGAATGTCTTCATATTGAGCAACCCCAATAGGTTTAGTCTTTAAAAAATCAACATCCAGGCCAGGTTTTTCAGTAAACAAAGTCATTTCAACTTTCACGGTCATTTTCTTCTTTGCTTTCTTCGGAATATTAGTTGTTTCCAACAGTAAGAACTTAGACACGTAGCCCGTTTTGCTAAACACAATTTTATAGACTACGTTTTCTTTCAGATCAAACAAACATCGTCCGTTTTGAGTAACGGTTGAATCAATTTTTTTCTTGCCAATAAACAGAGATACTGTTGCTACCGGGATTTTCTTAGATGCTTCCACGGCCGTCAACTTTGCGTCAAACGTAATTTTACGGTCTTGCCCGAATACGGGCAAGCATAAAAACAGGATCAATATGATAAGTAGTCCCCTCATTATTGGATTATCGTGAATATACAGATTAAAAATAATGCCAAACTGTTTACTTGACCAAGGACTAGTGAATTGACATTAGCGACCAAAATGCAAGGATTACCTAGAAATCAAATGTCGAATTGCCGCATGTTCTTGCATTTTCACATCCAATTGAAGCTTGGAAAGTGAAGTTATAATAGACACCAGCGGTTTCTCTTTAAAAAGGTCCGTTTTCCAACGCCAGCTTTTAAGTAAAGCTAAATGATCAACTCCTAACTCGGATGTTTCTTTATCGATCCAAACACTATCCATCATTTTTCCAAAATCGGTAACTAATTCGCCTAAATCATGGGCTGTGAACTCACCGTGTTTCGGGTCATAAATATTATCCCCAAATAAGATTTCTTGTGGAATAACGTATTCATCAAAATTCTTCAAGTATCTCAAGCTTATAATTGTGTCATCGGCTTCTATCTCGCTTCTCTTTTTATCCTCACATTTTGCGATTAACAACACCTTCATTTCGTTAATGTATCTGATCACCATCGCGGCAGAATCACGGATTTCCATACCTAAATCAAAATCCGTTTTTGCCGAATCTCCTTCATTCTGAAATTTTAATGTAAGGTCGTAGTAGATTTTATCTCCTTGAATATTTAGCTGTGATCGGCTAGCTTCTAATCCATTATTAATTGACGTATACCCAGAATACATTCGTTCCTTATTGCCGTATTGCGCAATATTTGAAACCGGAATTAATAAAAGTAATAGGTAGATCAGGTATTTCATAGTGTTGTTAGTACGAGTTCCGTTCTGAAAAGGTTGGACTATTTCTTGCCTCTTTTCATAATATAAGAAAGCGTATCAGCGGCTACAGCAGTTGAACTTGTTCTAAACGATTTCAATGCTTGCCTGATCGATGTGTTTTCCAAAAGCGGATCTTGCTTTGATCCCTCTTTCAAAATCTCCATCCAAACTTCTGCAAAGCTCTTGTTTTGCTTTCTGCCAATTTCATGAAGGTAGTTTGCGATGTCTTCAATTGAAGTACCTGAAAGACTGGTTACTTCCTTTTTAAAATCCTGTACTTGAGGGATGTCCACCAAATTATTCGGTTTCCCTTTTATAAACTCTTCTTTGGAAGGAGTACCCACTTCTATTTCATTAGGATTTTCTCTTAAAAAATCACTTAAATCGTTCAGGGTGTTTCGCTTGCTCATGATCCGAGTTGTTTAATGATTTGCTTCGCTACATTTTTATATCTGCGATCAGCCTTTATTGTACTTGCCAAGGTGTAATTTTTACGTTGAGGGACGTAAGTATCAATTATTTCAGTTTCCAATTGTGCAAGTTGAGCTTTCACCGTGGCCATTCTAGTTAAACTATGGATACGATTCGGAAGAATACAAAGTTTCAGGTCCTTGTTCAATTCGGTAGCTGGTTTAAGATCCTTAATTGTTTGAAAGGCCACCAGTAAATCGTTTTGGGTCAAGCTCGTTGTAACCAAAACCATATCGCTTTCTAAACATAGTTCTCTGATTCCTTTATCAGTAGTCTTTCCAGCGCTATCTACGATGATGTAATCATACTTCTTTGATTTCTTCAATCCAAGAATTTCTTCAGCTACTCGATTGTCTTTGGAACCAATAATTTCAAAATAGGTGTCTTTCCTTTTCTTCAATTTGAAAAGCTCTATTTTTCGTAAAGAATTGAGGGTGTAATTCGTATCCGTTTCAACAAGAAGGACCTTTTTCTTTAGTTCATTTAATGAGGTAGCAAGGTTAATGGCATTGGTAGTTTTACCTGATCCGCCTTTTCTACTTATAAAAGAAATTACTTTGGTCATTTTTTAAAATCCAGCTCTGATTAATACTCAAAGATAGTTCAGAATGACTGATTATCAGAAGATTTCGGAAGCAATTTTCTTAACCGATGTGCTTCTTCCCATGGTGTAAAAATGTACCAAAGGAACACCAAAGTCAACCAACTCTTTTGTTTGTTGAATACCCCACTCTATCCCCACTTGGCGAACTTCTTCATTCGAGCTGCATTTTTCCAATTCAGCGGATAATGCATCGGGAAAATCAATGTGGAAGAACTTTGGTAAAAACGAAATGTGCTTCTGAGTTGTAATTGGCTTAAGTCCTGGTATAATTGGAATATTTATTCCATTAGCTCTACACGTTTCAACAAAATCAAAATATTTCTGATTGTCAAAGAACATTTGGGTAACGATAAACTCAGCACCAGCATCTACTTTTTCTTTTAAATGCTTCATGTCCGTTTTCAGGTTCATGGATTCAAAATGCTTTTCCGGGTAACCCGCAGCGCCAATACAAAAATCTGTTGCAGCTCCTAGGTTTTCTGTTTCTTCATGAACGAAATGACCGTTATTCATCGCATCAACTTGCCTGATTAAATCCGATGCATATTCATGACCTGCTTTATTAGCAAGAAAGTGAGTTTCATTTTTAATTGGATCCCCTCTTAGGGCAAGAATGTTGTCTATTCCTAAAAACTGAAGATCAATTAATGCGTTTTCAGTTTCCTCTTTGGTGAATCCTCCACAAATAATATGAGGAACCGCATCTACATGATACTTATTCATGATAGCTGCACAAATCCCAACAGTTCCTGGTCTTTTACGCATCGACACTTTCTCCAATAAACCATCATGTCTTTCTTTATAAACGTGCTCTTCTCTGTGATAAGTTACGTTTATGAAAGGCGGCTTAAATTCCATTAATGGATCAATCCCATCATAAATGGATTGGATACTTTTTCCTTTTAGTGGAGGTAAAATCTCAAATGAAAATCTGGTCTCTTTTGAGTTCTTGATATGGTCGATAACCTTCATGCTTCAATTTTTCCATGCTAATTGATTTCAATAAATCACTTCACTTGGAGTTCTGAGGTGCAAATATAACTATAAGGCGAAAAGGGGTAAGCTAAAAGATGAAGGTTTTGCTGATTAAAAATTGGTAAGTGTCTCTGTCCAAATAAACTTAGCCCTTTCGCCTTTTAACATTACCCTTATACCTATATTTGCAAACTATTCAAAGGGCATGGAGAAGATTAGGAATTTTTGCATTATCGCACACATTGATCACGGGAAGAGTACGCTTGCCGATCGATTATTGCAAACTACCGGTACTATTTCAGACCGACAACTGCAATCGCAGACGTTGGATGATATGGATATAGAACGTGAAAGAGGAATTACTATCAAGAGTCACGCGATTCAAATGAACTACACTGAAGATGGTGTAGAGTACATTCTGAATCTAATTGACACTCCTGGACACGTTGATTTTTCTTATGAAGTATCAAGGTCAATCGCTGCTTGTGAAGGAGCCTTATTAATTGTAGATGCATCTCAAGGAATTGAAGCACAAACAATCTCAAATCTCTATTTAGCACTAGAAAATGATCTGGAGATCATTCCTATTTTAAATAAAATGGATCTTCCAGGTGCAATGCCAGAGGAAGTAAGTGATCAAATCGTTGACCTAATCGGTTGTACCTTAGATGACATCATTCCAGCTTCAGGAAAAACTGGATTAGGTGTAGAAAAAATATTAGAAGCTGTTGTCGCAAAAGTTCCTCCTCCAAAAGGTGATACGGATGCACCACTTCAAGCGATGATTTTCGACTCTGTTTTCAACTCATTTCGAGGAATTATAGCTTATTACCGAATCATGCACGGTACGATAAAAAAAGGTGATCGAGTTAAATTCGTCAATACAGAGAAAGAATATAATGCCGATGAAATTGGGGTGTTGAAGCTTGATTTAGATCCTAAAAAAGAAGTGAAAACTGGGGACGTTGGTTACATCATTTCTGGAATCAAGGAGGCAAAAGAAGTAAAAGTTGGTGATACAATCACTACTGTTGAAAATCCTTGTGAAGAAGCGCTTACTGGATTTGAAGATGTAAAACCTATGGTTTTTGCTGGAATTTACCCCGTAGATACTGAAGATTTTGAAGAGCTCAGATATTCTATGGAAAAGCTTCAGCTAAATGATGCGTCTTTAGTATTTGAGCCGGAATCTTCTGCAGCACTTGGATTTGGATTTAGATGTGGATTCTTAGGAATGTTACACATGGAAATCATCCAAGAACGTTTGGAGCGGGAGTTTAACATGACGGTTATTACAACGGTTCCCAACGTATCCTATAAGGCATTTTTAAGAAAAAATAATGTTGAGATTGTAGTCAACAACCCTTCAGAATTACCTGATCCATCTTTAACTGAATATATTGAAGAGCCATACATTAAAGCTCAAGTGATCACAAAGTCTGAATATGTTGGTTCTATTATGAGCTTGTGTATTGAGAAAAGAGGTGAATTAACTAATCAGGTTTATTTAACGCAAGATCGAGTTGAGATTACATTCGAAATGCCATTAGGTGAAATTGTATTTGACTTTTACGATAAACTAAAGACGGTTTCAAGAGGCTATGCTTCTTTTGACTATTTCCCAATTGGATATCAAAAATCGGATTTGATTAAAATGGACTTACTATTAAACGGTGATCCAATTGATGCTTTATCTGCTCTAGTCCATAGAGGAAACTCTCATGACCTAGGAAAGAAAATTTGTCTGAAGCTCAAAGAATTAATCCCTCGACAACAATTTGAAATCCCAATTCAAGCTGCGATTGGAGCAAAAATAATTGCCAGGGAAACGATCAAAGCATTACGAAAAGATGTTACTGCTAAATGTTATGGTGGTGATATTTCTCGAAAGCGAAAACTGTTAGAAAAGCAGAAAAAAGGAAAGAAAAGAATGCGACAAGTAGGAAGCGTTCAAATTCCACAAGAAGCATTTTTAGCGGTACTCAAACTAGATTAATTTCTAGCTGAATCTTAAAAATTATTGCTTTTTGCTCTTTCAGGCTATATGGCATATGCCCTATATTTTGATCACCTTTCATTTTAACCAAATTGAATTTGTACTTTAATTCTTCAATAAGAAGAGAAACGTGTACAACAATCTGCTTTTACGTAAGAACATTCACTGGAAAATACTGGCGATTTGCTTTCTATTAGGCCTTTCTGTATCCGTAAAGTCTCAAGAATTGTCACTTAAATTCACTCCTGCTGAACAAACATGGATTGATGCTCAGGACACGGTTTATTTTGGATATGACCCAGAATGGATGCCTTATGAATTCATCAATGATAAAGGTGAACATGACGGCATTACCAAGTCGATGATTCAAAAAGTTCGGGAACGTACAGGCTTAAACGTACAACCATATCCAGGACTTACTTGGCCGACTTCGGTTGAAGCGCTTAAAACCGATGATGTTCAGTTATTGGCTTGTCTTGGTGTGACGGAAGAACGTGAGAAATTCATGTCTTTTACTTCCACTTACTTAACCTCCCCGTTTGTAATAATCAATACTAAAGATGGCCAGTTCGTAGGTGGTATTGAGGATATTCAAAATTTAAGAGTTGCGTTGCCAAAGGGGTATTTAATCACTGAAAAAATTGAAAAAGATTATCCTGAAATTGAGATTATATACACCAATAATGTTGAAGAAGCATTTCTTCAAATCCTAACGGATCGAGCTGACGTGACGATTGACCTGTTGCATGTTGCGAGCTACTATATGAATTATAAAGGCTTTGACAATCTTCAAATCGCTGCAAACGTTGAAGGATATGAAATAGGCCTAAGCATGTCTGTTTTAAAAGGCAACGACACTTTATTGAACATCTTGGAGAAAACCTTAGATGACATTAATCTTCCTGAAAAACAACAGGTAATTAATGAATGGGTAACTGTGACCTACGAGCACGGTGTGAATATGACAAAAGTTTGGACCATTGCCGGAATATGTGCGCTAGTGGTTTTCCTCGTTATTGGTGTTATCGTTATCTGGAATCGATCTCTTAAACGAGAAATTTCCGCTCGGAAAGAAGCTGAAGAACAACTTCAAAAGTCATATAAAGAAATTCATTTTCAGAAGGATTTAGTTGACGAAAAAAATCGAGAAATTACAGACAGCATCAAGTATGCGAAACGAATTCAAAGTGCGATTCTGCCCCCAAACAAATTGGTAAAAGAGCACTTGAAAGAATCGTTTGTTCTTTACAAGCCCAAAGACATTGTTGCAGGAGACTTTTATTGGATGGAAACGATGGGGAATGGTGTTCTTTTTGCCGCTGCAGATTGCACTGGACATGGAGTTCCAGGTGCTATGGTCTCAGTAGTTTGCAACAATGGTTTGAACAGAAGTGTAAGAGAATATGGCTTAACTGATCCGGGCGAAATACTAAACAAGACCAGGGAAATCGTCATTCAAGAATTTGAAAAATCCGAGGAAGAGGTGAAAGATGGAATGGATATCGCAATCTGTTCATTAGAAAATAATGTGCTCAAATACGCTGGAGCCAATAACCCTTTATGGATTGTAAAAGATGGTGAGATTTTGGAAACGAAAGCCAACAAGCAGCCAATAGGTAAATTCATGAAACCGGAACCATTCGTAACTCACACATATAATCTGGAACCCGGAGATACTTTTTACATTTTCTCTGACGGATTCATAGATCAATTTGGAGGGGTTAAGGGTAAAAAATTCAAAGCAAAGAATTTCAAAGATCTACTTCTTTCAGTTCAAGGTTTGTCCATGGAAAAGCAAAAAGCTCAGATCGATTCGTCCTTTTATGAATGGATGGCAGACTTTGAGCAACTGGATGATGTTTGCGTAATTGGCGTCCGAGTGTAAACTATAGAAAACGTTGTGGCATAATTGAAAAATCTACTTCTCATAATCATTTTTATTCTTTCGCTAAACACCGTTTTTAGCCAAGAGCTACCTGTCTTTACTGAAACGGAAAAGCAGTGGATCAGCGAACAGGACACCGTGTATTTTGGTTACGACCCAGATTGGAGACCATATCAATTCATTAACGAAAGAGGAGAGCATGATGGGATCATGGAGTCCATCTTGGATATCGTGAGAGACCGCACCGGATTAATTCTTGAGCCTTATCCTGATTTAGATTGGCCCCAATCGATGGAGGCATTAAAGGTTGACCAGGTTCAATTTTTACCTGCTACTGGAGTTACGCAGGATAGACTCGAATACATGAGCTTTTCGGAGCCATATATGTCTTTTCCTTTTGTAATAATTAACGAAAAAGGAGGAGAATTCTTAGGAGAAATAGCCGATTTAAAAGGCCAAAAAATTGCACTACCAACTGGTTATCTGATTACAGAACATATTGAGCGTGATTACCCAGATTTAGAAATCACCTACACTGATAATTTGGAGCAAGCACTGTTGTTAATTATGGCCGACAAGGTAGATGCAACAATGGCTGCCTTACCAGTAGGAAGCTATTATTTAAATTATCGAGGGTTTGACCAATTACAGATTGCTGCCAATGTATCGGAATACAATATGGGGCTTAACTTATCGGTGTTGCAAGGAAATGACACGCTGTTAAGTGTAATGGACAAATCACTGAAGTCGATTTCAGAAAAGAAAAAGCAGGTTATTATTAACGAATGGGTAACGGTGACCTATGAACACGGAGTAGACATGTCGCAGGTTTGGCAAATTGCTGGGTATTGCGCGTTGGCCGTACTAATCGTGATTATCGTAATTATAATTTGGAACAGATCCTTAAAAAAGGAGATGCGTAGAAGGGAGCAAGCGGAAAAGCAGCTTCAGGAATCGTTTGATGAAATTCAATTGCAAAAGGATCAGCTGGATGAAAGGAATAAGGAAATTACCGACAGTATCAATTACGCTGAGCGAATTCAGCGCAGTTTTTTGGCAGTCGATGAATTGTTAAATGAAAACTTGAATGACTACTTCGTTTATTTTAATCCGAAAGAGGCGGTAAGTGGAGATTTCTACTGGGCCGGAAAATTGAACAATGGCAATTTCGCCTTGGTTAATGCGGACAGCACAGGCCACGGAGTGCCGGGAGCCATCATGAGTATTTTAAATATTTCATCTATCGAACATGCTGTTGACAAGAATATCTCAAATCCTGCCGAAATATTCAATCAAACTAGAAAAACCATCATCGAACGATTAAAAAAAGATGGAAGTGCCGAAGGCGGTAAAGATGGAATGGATGCCAGTTTAGTTTCATTTAATAAGGACAAAACCAAAATGACTTATGTAGCGGCTCAAAACCCTATTTGGATTATTCGAAACGGAGAATTGCTAGAGATTAAGCCAGAAAAAATGCCGGTTGGAAAACATGATAATGACCATGTTCCATTTAAAGGAGGCGAATTTGACTTACTCAAAGGCGACCAAATCTACACCCTAACAGACGGCTTCCAGGATCAATTTGGCGGACCGAAAGGCAAAAAATTCATGGTGAAAAAGATGAGGGAATATGTACTCTCAATTTCTAATCTATCAATGGCTGAACAATATGAAGGTATCGTAGAAGCATTCACTAATTGGAAAGGGGAAATAGAACAAGTAGATGATGTATGTGTTATTGGCGTTCGAATCTGAAATGAACTACTATATGGAATTGTAGAAAAGTAGCTTGATTAATCATCATGATTTCAAGTTTCTAATCCCCGCCTTCGACTTAAGGAATCGTAAAATCCACCTTTTCAGTTATAAACCTCGCTTCGGGGCCACTTGACCCCTTGCTTCCGTACTCTCCGCGGTTTCCATGTAAAATATAGCCACCTCTTCCGCCTCCATAATTACTCCATTCGATATTGCTTTTGTAGGAAGCGGCATCTGAACTAATGTGGAAAGTTATTTTTCCGCCATTGCCTCCATTACCGCCTCTTCCAGCCGTTCCGTCAGAAACACCTTTACCGCTGTCTCCTAGACCGCCTCCACCACCGTAGCCTCCATCCCCTCCTTGGCTGAAAACCTTCAGTTTGCTATTGCTCATTTTAAGAATTGCATACCTAGGTTTCAATCCAGTTGAAATGGACTTTACAACTATATAACCTGGTTTGTATACTCGAATATAAACGTCAATATCACTTCCGTTTCCTCCATCTCCTCCTCTGCTACCGTTCGTAGTTGGCCCTCCAAATGAAGAGTTTTCGCCTTTCCTTCCAGTTCGCCCTTGTCCTCCGCTATAATTTAGAACGCTTTGACCCAAATAATCAAGCGCAATAGTCCTTGTTGCAAAACACGCTTTGTTTTGACTGTTAACTATCTTAAAAGAAACTGATTCGTTTAAATCCTTCCCAAATGGAAGTTCATTCACGTAGTAAGAACGTCCTGATATATACGCCCCGTCAAGCACAAATTCGAAGCCTGCATGACTTCGTGTCCAATCGCAAAAAGCTTCGTTGTCTTTTTTATACCTAAATAGGATATCAATTTCTGAACCAGGTGAATGGTGCTCCGACTTTAATTTAATCTCTACTTGATCGTAAGTTAATTCTGCTAGGTCATCCGCGTCTTCTGCTCGTTTTTCATCTTCGTGGTACGTAACAACGTTATATAGTTCTTTCTTAACGGCAGCAGCTTTAATTTCATCAAAAGTTCCTTTTTTCTCGTATTTGATGCTCGTTGTAAAACGACAATTGGCCATATCAGAATTGATGAACATTTTGAATTTTTTGGATAACAATGGAACCGTGTAGGCTGACTTTATTCCTCCTGGATATCCATTTATATAGTACACTTCTTTCGGATTAGGTAGGATGTGAATAAACACGAAAGACTTGCCATCTACTTCAATAACCGGAGCACTTTGACGGCCGCCTGTTCCTATTAAACTAGCGGTAAGTGTAATGCTTATTGAAGAAGCCCAATATTCTTCCCCATTTTCTCTGATGTGCTTTTCTTTGGATAGATCGAGTTCATCTAAGGTTTTATTATAGATGGCTAAACCATAAATATGTTCATCGTCTGTAAATGCTTTTTTTGATTCGGTTGGAATTACTCCAGGCTTAAAAGGAGAATTTGAAAAGTAAAAATCTTGGGCGTTTGCAGTCAAGACTACGCAGAATGTTAAAAGGGCAATTATCTTTTTCATGTGTTTCATATTTGACTCAAATTTGATCAAACGCCCGCCCTTCCTTGTCATCAATAATGATGATTTTGACAATTCACCTAGTATTACCATTGCTAATGGCGTAAAAGAAAATCATACCTTACATGAGATTAAATCTGTTTTTTGAATTTTAAATAAAGGCAGCGCGTAAGGAATTACGTAGATGGAATTATCATATGAGTCCGATAAAAAAAATACTTATCCGTTTTATAATTTGCTTTTTAATAAGCTTAGTCGCCACTTATTTTTTACGGATGTGGTTCAGCGCGTATACCCTTAGTTCTGAGTTAGAAAACTCCTTTCTTTCGGGTCAGACGATTAAATTATTTAGTACTTGCTTGAACTACTTACTGATGCTAACTCTCATACCAGTTCTAATCAAAGAAAAAGTCCACAAACTGAATCTTAAAAAAGGAGATTGGTGGAAAGGCCTAATCGTATTCGAGATTATGGTCATGGTATTTTCGTATGCAACCACGCCTCCTGATCTAGTATCAACCGTGTTCGTCTTTTTACTTTGCCAACCAATAGTATTGGTAAATACAATTGTTCTAAATCGAGAATTGAGTGGAAATAGTAAAGACTAAAATATTAAACGACAAGCAATATCGGCAGATCGATCAACTCTGGAATGAAGAATACCCAGAGAACTTCAAAGGGCGATTCAGGTTATTATTAGATGGGATAAACGATTACAATCATTACATAATCGAAGACAAAAACCATAATGTTGTTGCTTGGGCTGCCGATTTTAAAAAAGACAAAGAAGTACGATTTTCAATTCTTGTTAGGGAAAATCAAAAAGGTCAAGGCCTAGGTAGTCAATTAATGAATCGATTGAAGCAGGAACATAACTTTTTCTTTGGATGGGTTATCGATCATGACAATGATATAAAACTAAATGGAGAGAATTATGATTCCCCTTTACCGTTCTATTTAAAACTTGGAGGTGAAGTGCTATCAAATTCTCGCCTTGACACAGAAATTGTAAATGCTGTAAAAATTAAATTTATCGGTAATTTGAATAGATGAAATTGGCCATATGTACCATATTGATTTTGCTTCCCCTTTCGCTCCTAGCGCAGTCCGATTCAATACAGCTGGCCACTCGTGACATGTCGCAATTCAAAGTGAAATGCGATAAAGAAGAAATTACTTCTGTTCGTACCAATAGAAGAGGCACCAAAAAAATAATCAAAGGGGTGTGTTATTCTATTGTTGGGTATTATACCTACATGGACCCTCCTCCTCCAAAATATGGTAATGGGATAAGATTTAGGAGGGTGGAGTTGATCCTGGACTGAACGAGAGAATTCTTCCGTGAATTATTGTTCACGCAAACTTTAATAAATTGGATCACTATCTTTAACTGTAATATGAAAGCAGCTTCATTCTTCCTTGTTATCTGCAGTCTATTGTTGGCTGGATGCTCAACTGAGGAAACCGGAATAAATTACATCTTTACAGGTGACAACAATCAAGAACCCTACGAAGGAAAATTAGCATTATTGACAAATCCAGTTGGTGAGCCAAATCTTGTTTCAATAAATCACTATGTTGATACCATTTACGTTCGGTTTCGTGTAATGGAAAGTTGTTACTTAACGGCAAGTGATAGTGTAAGGCATATTGGAGATACAATTATAATTACACCAACTTTTACGGGAGAGGAATCTGGACACCTCTTCTGCAGCTATGGATTTGAATACAAGTTCGCGGTAAATGAAAATATCAAGAAAGAGATCATCATTGAATAAATATTCAACTCATTGTAACTTTTAAACAGGGTTGTCCGTCATACCTTTGAACGCTAGCAATGACAAGGCAAGAATACAATAAGGCTGTTGATCAATTTTCGGATAACCTTTATCGGTTTATCCTTAAAAACATGCGCGATGTTGAGAAATCAAAAGACATTGTTCAAGACACCTTTTTAAAGCTTTGGGATAAGCATGAAGACGTTTCTTTTGATAAGGTGAAATCTTATATGTTTTCTACTGGTTATCGGACGATGATTGATTTAATTAGAAGAGATAAAAAACAATCTCGATTCGAAGAGGCTGATCAAGATAAGTTAACCACATCTGAACAGTATTCAGATCTACAAAAAGTACTTCACGAAGCAATTGAACAATTACCAGAAGACCAAAAGGCTGTGATTTTACTTCGAGATTATGAAGGATATAATTACGATGAAATTAGCGAGATCACAGGACTATCTGCGTCTCAAGTTAAGGTCTATATCTACAGAGCAAGAAAATTTTTACAAAAATACATTGGGAGCATTGAAGTACTAATTTGATGGAAACAATTAACAAACATAACTACGAAACTTACTTCTTGGATTACCATGAAGGAGTACTTTCTCGCGAGGAAATGGCTCAAGTTTTGTTGTTCGTTGAGACCAATGAAGAGTTCATGGAAGAATTCTACGACTTTAAGAATATTTCCATTGTTCCAGCAACGGCTGAAGTAATCGAAGCTGATAAAATGGAGCTATACCAAGGGCCTGTTCCCGCGAATAGGGACGAGTACTTTGTAGGAATGGTTGAAGGTGATTTAACAGCTCAGGAAGAGGCTCAAGTCGTTGAATTATTAAAAGAGCACCCTCTTTATAAAGATGAATTGATTGCTTTTGAATCAGCCAAGTTAGCGCCAGTCTTCATAGCATATCCGGATAAGAAGGCCTTGAAAAAATCTGGAGTACTTATTCCATTATTTAAATTTGCTGTTCCGGCTGCAGCTGCCGCGGTTGTCGCTTTATTCCTGTTGAACCTAGGTGGACTAGATCGTCAATACGATCGTCATACTAGTGGATTGTCTGATGAAGTATCAGACCTATCTAAATATTACGCCAGCCTTTCACCAGTTGTTCATGTGGCACCGATCTATCCAGAATCTACAAATAGCAATCCGGCCAGCAAGACACTACCAGAAGCGAAAAAACCAAATTATGGCGGAATTCGGAAAATGGCCATCAAGGAAATGAATCCATTGTTGGTTAATTCTAAAGCTGATCTTAAAAGTGATTTTGTAAAACCAGACCAACCAAAACCGGTGAAACCAACAACTGACTATCCCGTTGATCAGTCAATTAATTTGTTAGCAAAAGCGACTCAATTTGCCGATCAGAAAATTAATGGTGAGACTAAAAAAACAGCTACGTCCGTACCAATTAAATTTTTAGAAAAGAGTATTGAAAACTTCACCAATAAGAAGACGGAAATTATCAAAACAGAAACGCGGGAACGAAAGAAATTTTCCTTTAAACTAGGTGGTTTCGGCTTCTCTAGGTCAAAAGGAAAAAAATAAATGACCTATCTATTTTCAAGATGTTTCTTAAACTGATCTATTAACTTCTGTCCCGAGCTTGGCGCATGAGCTCTTGATTCCAAAATTTCTCCGCTACTATTTATGATCAAATAGGTTGGAACAGTTATATTTTCCCGCTCAAATAAAAGGTCCGAAAAATTTTTAACGAGATGATCTGGTGCAATAAAGTGAATTCCATTTAGCTTGTTTTCCTCTATTATTTTTCTCCATAATTCCTGTTTCCAAGAACGATCAATTGAAATATATAGTCGGACAATATCATTGTCCCGAATAAACTGATCTGCCAGCTTAGATTCTGTATTAAATTCAACTTTGCAAGGTCCGCACCAAGTTGCCCAGACATCGATGTACAATAATTTATTAGGCGCAAATTTTGGCAAGTCCGCAATCGTCAATAAACTATCTGGATTTTGTACATATATAACTTGACGATTCAATTCAACAGAATCCTGTGCCCCATAAGTACAACTTAAGCCCATTAGTAATAAGAAAATTACGCAGCCCTTCATCAATTAAATATACCCGTTTCTTTTATGACGTAAAACAATGAACTTATGGTGTCAGAATCGCCTGCAAATCAATGGTAATAAGGATTGTATTAAAATAAATAATGAACTGTAACTTTTAACACCATTGGTCCGTCACACTTATAAGAACTTAAAACAACAATCATGAATACATTTAAATTAATATTAACGCTCGTTTTAGTTGGAACATTTAGTGCGGCAATTTGTCAAGTTGATACTACGGAATATCGATGGGGAAAGAGACGTGTAATTATTATTAATGCACACGGAGATACGACCATTGACGAATGGGGTGATTTTGATTTATCTGATACATTAGAAGAAACTCAAAAGAAAGACGTCTTGGAAGCTGTAGGACAGCTTCAATTTGGAACCAATGGATTCATGACTGCTGATAATTCACTTGGTCTACCGAGTAACATGTCACTAATGGAAATTGATTATCAAAAATCAAGATCCTTTACCATGAACATGATGTGGTACCTAAACAAAATGACGGAATCTACATTCTACGTGAGCCCTGGAATTGGGCTAGATTACAAGAGTTATTTCTTTAAAAACAACATTAATATTTCAACAGGAAATGATACGGTCCAATTTTCATTGGACACGTTGAACACCTATAAAAAATATAAGTTCCGAGCAACTTACTTGCAAGTTCCAGTAATTGTTGGAGTGCGATTAGGAAAGAAAAATCCATTTAATCTTCAGGCTGGAGTGATTGCAGGTTACAACGTAGGCGCCTTAGTTAAGACAAAGATCGAAGCAGACGGAACACACTATAAGAACAAAATAAAAGATGACTTTAATTTAAACCCATTCAAGTTAACGGCTACAGCCAGAATTGGAATAGGGAATTTTGGATTCTTCGCGAACTACGGATTAACAAGCCTCTTTCAAAAAGAAAAGGCGCCAGAATTAATCCCTTTTACAATTGGCGTTCAGCTAGGCGGATTTTAAAAATACTTAGTCACTAAATTACGGTTCATAGCGTACCAATTAGTTTTTAGTGCCTACGTCAACTCCCGGTAGTTTGTTAGTTACTTCAACTGGGATACAACAAAGCAGAAAAGCATCATTTGTCAACGGACGAATGATGCTTTTTATATTTACAGAAGGATTTTGCTGTGGAATCTAAGTAAATTGCCATCCTATTTATGATGATTCGAATTATTCTCTTTCTGGTAATCTTGGTAACCTGCTCATTCGGCTATTCTCAAGCAGATGCTTTCGAGCATATGACAAAAGCTCAGCTTGACTCTTCTTTAAAAGTAAGAATGGACAGTATTGGAGAGACCTTGGATTATGAACTTGGCGAACAAATATTTGGAAACCGAGAAGCGAAACTTACCCTTTCCCACAATTTTAAATTCCTCCCTAAGCCAGAAGCAAAGTTTGCGCTTTACAGCGTTTTAGGTCTGGCCAAAAAAAAGGGACGTTTCTGGGGAGCCATTGTTCCTTTTGAAACCAATATCTATGATAATCAGGGTCATTTTTTTCAAGTTCATTTTGTGGATAGCGGGTACGTGCACCACCAAGACTTAAACGTAATTGAATATGACCCTTTGTTACTGGCTTTGCAAACGGAGACCGCCTTGCAGCGAGATAGTCTTCGAAATGAAAATGAAAAACCCAGAACATTATTAAACTGGGCCATGAAGCCCATTCAGGACACGATTAATCATACATTAATTTGGGGATATGAATACGTGGTAGACGGATTAGCGGAAAATCTTGTGCATTATGAAGCTAGAATTTTAAGCCGTCATGGATATATTGATATTAGCACCGAAGGCCCAATTTCTAATAAGGATCAAATCAAAAAAGACCTCGAAGAGATTTTGGCTTCTTTCTCCTTAATAATTGGCTTCAAATACAGCGATTATAGAGCCTGCTGTGATCCAGTTACACCATACGGCAGTATTTACCTCATTAGTCCATTAGCGGTTCCTGAATCTAATTTTTTAATGGATAACTGGAAATGGCTAGCGGCCGTTGGATTGGCCTTAATAATTATCTATCGAAGACTTTCGGTAAAAAGGATGCGGAATAAACGAATTGAAGAAGAGTTAGGTGAGCCACTATAGGTCAAAGTCCAAAAACCAAGCCTTCTTAAGCTCCTTATCATACCAAAGAAATTGGTACAAGTCATCTTGAATTCTCCAATAAGGGTCAATTTTATCGACTAAAGAATCATTCCACCACGATCGGCCAGCATAAAAATTAGACACATCCATTTCGCTTGAGACACTGTCCGATAAAGACATCTTTGTAACAATCTTTAAAACAGTTGTGTCTTCTGCCTCGAAAGAAAACCAGTACTTCTGGTTGATTCCCATTTCATCGTCACAATAATAAAGCTCGGAAAGTTCATCAGACAATTTCAGTTCGAAGTAGTTTTCGAAATTCACATAATTCTGATCAACATCAGGGTCAACACAGTTAAAAACTGGAAGTTGATTTTTGATAGGGTCTAATACATTCTCACGAACTACTTCCTTGGCTTTATTGGTAATTCGATCGCATGAAAAACTTAATCCAAGAAGAATTGAAGACAAGACTATTAATCGGAAATTGGTCTTAATTGAAGACAAAATAGGAGGCGGTTAATTACGCCTTAATTTTCTTCATTAAAGATTTTACTGCGTCTTTATGAACCGTAAAACTCATGAACTTAAGTTTCACAAAATCCTCATGAATGAAGTAGTATCCAAACTGTTCGCATGTTTCACCACAGTTTCTAGATCCTGAACCTGAATCCTTAACTAAGTACCAAGTCTTACCATCTAGTTCTTTATATCCTACAAGGTGCATCGCATGATCATCTGTAGTTGCTCCATTTTGGAAACGTTGCAATCTCGCTGCTTCATCAATATACTCACTTGGAATATCCCACGTAGGAATTACTCCTACCTGTGCAATCTTATCAAATCCTGGTTCCGAAACGTCACCACCAATACTCAGCGAATAGCCTTCATCGATTGATAATTTAACCGCCTTCACAAAGTCATCCAATGGCACGTTGTTATATGAATCACTGTGCCACCAGTTATCAGGCACTTTATACTCTGCTTTTTGATAGTACTCCTCATTCATCAAACTCATGAAATCAACGTAATCGCTTGGAATGATTTTTAATTCATTCTTCAAATACTCCTGAGGCGTCATTTTCTTACCATCTATATTAACTTCTGTAGGAACTGGGCCTACATAATGAGTCAAGATTGACTTAACGGTAGAAACAACTGCTTCTTTGTCCCAAGCATTGTTGGTTTTCACGGTAGCTAAATAAGCATTGATCTCATCGAACATCGGCTCATGGTTGTGAAACTTTTGCCCTTCTTTCATGCCTGTGTAATGATCATGAGGTACCATCCCGTACTTTTTCATGTTCTTGGCAATTGCATTTGTTTCAGACCCTTCTCCAAGATGCATTTCGCCTCTAGACTCAACGAAGTAAGCTGCACGCTCCACGTACTCCCAATACACGGTATACATTTCAGAAAGCTTTACTTCTTTTCCTGAAGCTCTTTTCACTTCACTCTCATAGAATGAGGTAGTAGAAAAACACCAGCACGTGCCTGTGTTACCTTGAGAAACTGGCTTGTTATACCAGACCGTTTTGTACTCAGAAGGTTTGTTTGGAATCTTCCAATTCGTAAGATCTACTTTTAATTTCTTAACCGTTTCTTCTTCGGTAGTAGGCTCTTGATAGTCATCAATTCCTTTCAGAATGCTGTTTTGATAATAACCAGGTTTTACTTCTTCGAAAACTGCTTTATCCTTTACTTGAGCTATTGATGCTACACCGATAAACAGCGCTGTTACTAAATAGATATACTTCATGACGTCCTAATTTTGGGATCATAAAAGTACTGAAAATTAAAAAGATATTCGTACCACTTATCACAAGATTGGATTACTCAACACTCTCAAATTCTAGAATAAACCCATTTCCAGAAACCGTGAATGAATCTTTACCTAGGTTGGTAATCGTCATCAGTTGCTCGATGTTCCCTTCATCATCATATATTTCTAATACATTTCCTTCATCAGATAATCGGTAGGTCTGCACAGAAAAAATGCTGTTATCAAATTCACTTTTAATGATGAAATTCTTCATGTTAAATTCATAAACATTCAAATCATCTTGAGACATTGCCAATAGCAGGGCTGCCATAGGTGAAATTGTTGAAGTATCTATTTCAATTGCCTTTAAACTCCACTCTCCCACAAGGCTTTGTTTTGTATTTAACTGATATAAATTCGCTGCTTTATCAGAGCCATCCGTTGTACATGATGTTGTAACTATTGTTGCTACAAGCAGTACATATATAAATAAGTTTTTCATTGCCTTAGGTTTTAATCTTTGGTAATGAATACCACGAATAATCAAATGGTAACCCAACCCAAAATATTTTAATTACATTGGGTTACCTTTTAAATACCAGTTGTATAAAGGAACAGAGGATTGAATGGAAAGTGAACAAGAAATAACTGACGAAGCCTTAATAAGAGGCATACGTGAAGACGACCGTCAGCTTATATCTACACTATACGTTAAACATTTCCCGATGATTAGAAAACTGGTATTAGATAATAGCGGAAGCGAAGAAGAAGCTAAAGATGTTTATCAAGAAGCGATGATAGTCTTCTATGAGAACATCAGAACCAAAGGATTCAATCTGACGTGTAAAATTGCAACGTACCTCTATTCAATTAGTAGAAATATTTGGTTGAAGCAACTCAAACGTAGAATGCCACAGGCAAACGATTTAAACGATCACAAGCTAATTACAGATGTCAATCGAGATTTTGAGAAGCATGAAGAAAAGCAGTTGCGCTTAAGTAAAGTAAACACTGCACTAGAAGAAATTGGAGAGCCTTGCAGTTCAATTCTCACCTATTTTTTCTTTAATCAATTATCCATGGAAGAAATTGCCGGGAAAATGGGTTATACCAATGCTTCAAACGCCAAAAACCAAAAGTATAAGTGCTTTAAAAGGTTAAAGAAAATAGTATTACAGCTTAGATAACAGTGAGTATATCAGATTTTGAAATAGAGAAATATTTTGACGGTGATTTAACCGATGAGCAAAAAATTGCATTTGAAGAAAAAATGCAATCCGATGCTTTGTTCGCTAGAGAAGTACGAGATCACCAACAACTTAGAAAAGACCTTGCCATGCAAGGCGAACGATTATCCCTATTAGATCAGATGGAGGAAATCCATATCAAAGAATTTGGTGGGGTTCCTTATTTGAAGTCTGAAAAAGAATTAGAAAAAGAACGAAAAGCAAGCAGTAAAAAAGCGGAGAAGCAAAAGCCTGTTGACGTAATTCCAGAAGAAACGAAGGTTGAATCAACTCCAGAAATTAAAGAACCATACCTTAAACCTGAACCAACAACTGAAGCTCCCAGAGATATAGCTGATGCTAAGGTTCCTCAGATTAAAGAAAGAAAAGTCGTTTCGCTTAAGATGTTCTACACAGGAATTGGAATTGCCGCATCTCTCGCCATCGTATTAACCGTGGGCGGGGTTTTCTTAAATCAGCAAAGTAGCGAAGCTGATGGCAGTCCAGGCTATACCCAATTAGACAAGGAAGTAATCGATTATGGAGACGACACCAATTCAAGCAGCTCTAGAGTTTACGACCGTTCAAATCCGCCTCCGCCAAACGAAAAACACAAGCGCAGTGCTACTGCTTTTGCAGTAGGAAAAGATGGTTATTTCATCACCAACAGCCACGTAGTAAAAAACAGCAAAAAATTGACTTTGAAAATTGTTGGTGAAGACAATGTTTGGTCCAGTTATACGGCTGAAGTTGTTATGAATGATGAGTTTAGTGATTTAGCCATGGTGAAAATTACCGATTCAAATTTTAAAGAAATGGGAATTCTTCCATTTACATTTTCTGACGATCAAGCGTTAATTGGAACTGAGATTTTCACGCTGGGCTATCCTAAAAATGACATTGTAATGGAGCCAGGAATTATCAGCTCTACCAGTGGTATGGCAGGTGATACAACGGCCTATCAGGTAGCCATGTCATTAAATGGTGGAAACAGTGGCGGTCCAATCTTTAATGAAAAAGGAGAGGTGGTTGCTGTTGTTAAAGGAAAGAGTAGTGAAAAAGAGGGTACTGGTTATGTTGTGAGAAGCAGCTATTTATGGGACCTCATCAAAAAATATGAGGCGGAAAATGATGTTAAAATCAAGCGCCCAAAATGGAATCAGCTATCTAAGAAAAGGCGAATACAAATGATCAAGCACATCAGACAATTCGTATTCTTGGTCGAGGCAGAAAAGTAAGCTCAAAAAAAAGCCCCATTCAATAAATGAACAGGGCTTAAATTCTTTAGGAATTTTCTATTCCTTCATCTCAAAATCATCCATAAACTTGGTTGTGAAATTCCCGTCTACAAAGGCCGGGTCTTCCATTAATTGTTGATGAAATGGAATCGTTGTTGCAATCCCTCTTCCTTCGATAATGTACTCGCTTAATGCTCGCTTCATCTTAGTGATTGCTTCTTCTCTTGTTTGAGCAACGGTAATCAACTTAGAGATCATCGAGTCGTAATATGGAGATATGGTATAACCTGCATAAACGTGAGAATCAATTCTAATTCCGTGCCCGCCCGGCTCATGGTAATCTTCAATCTTTCCAGGACAAGGGATAAATCCTTTGTATGGATTCTCCGCATTAATTCTGCATTGGATTGCGTGCAATTGAGGGAAATACTCATCTCCGGTTATTTTCTCTCCTGCCGCCAATTTAATTTGCTCCTTGATTAAGTCAAAATTAATTACCTCTTCAGTAATCGTGTGCTCAACCTGAATTCTAGTATTCATTTCCATGAAATAGAAATCACGGTTCTTATCTACTAAAAATTCAACAGTTCCAACACCTTCATACTTAATAGCTTTAACTGCCTTTACAGATGCTTCGCCCATTCTTTTACGAAGGTCATCAGTCATAAAAGGAGAAGGTGTTTCTTCTACCAATTTTTGATGTCTTCTTTGAATTGAGCAATCTCTTTCAGACATGTGGCATGCATTTCCGTACATGTCACCAGCTACTTGGATTTCAATGTGACGAGGTTCTTCCACGAATTTCTCCATGTACATCCCATCATTTCCAAAAGCAGCAGCGGACTCAGCTCTTGCTGAATCCCAATGCTCTTCCATTTCTTCAGCAGACCATACAATTCTCATCCCTTTACCACCACCACCGGCAGTAGCTTTGATCATTACAGGATATCCAACTATATCTCCTTGCTTATAAGCATCTTTTAAATCTTTTAAAAGGCCTTTAGAACCAGGAACACATGGGACTTTTGCCTTTATCATGGTTGTCTTAGCCGAAGCCTTGTCTCCCATTTTTTCGATCATCTCTGCTGATGCACCGATAAATTTAATTCCGTGATCCTCACATATCTTAGAGAATTTCGCATTCTCAGAAAGGAATCCATAACCTGGATGTATTGCATCTGCATTAGTAATTTCAGCAGCAGCAATAATACTTGGGATTTTCAAATACGATTCCGCACTAGAAGGAGGTCCGATACATACAGCTTCATCTGCAAATCGAACGGGAAGGCTTTCTTCATCAGCAGTTGAATAAACAACTACTGTTTTAATGCCCATTTCCTTACAGGTTCTAATGATACGCAGCGCGATTTCGCCTCTATTGGCGATTAGAATTTTCTTGAACATAACGATCTATTTTGATTAACGATCGTCCTTAAGAAGGATCGATCAAGAAAAGTGGTTGGTCATATTCAATTGGAGTTGAATCATCCACCAATACTTTAACGATTGTACCAGAAACGTCAGCTTCAATTTCGTTGAATAATTTCATTGCTTCAACCACACATAATGTATCACCAGCTTTCACTGTGTCTCCAACCTGAACGAATTCTGGTTTGTCTGGAGTTGGCTTTCTGTAGAAAGTTCCAATCATTGGTGATTTCACATTGTGATATGCAGCATCATCTGAAGCTGATTCCGCGTTATTACTTTCAACTGCTACTGCCGCAGCTGGAGCTGGAGCTAAATTAGCTGCAACTGGAGCTGCAACTACTGGCGCTGCTGCAACCATTGCTGCTGGTGCCGGTGCAGATACTACAACCTGCTCAGGCCCTTGCTTCGTTTTCTTTCTTGCTAACGATTCAGACTTAATACAAATTTTAAAGTCCTTGTTCTCAATCATTACCTCATTAACGCCTGCTTTCGCTACGAATTTTATGAGTTCCTGAATTTCATTGAGTTTCATAAGTTTCTGTTTGTTTGTCTAGCTCTAACGAGCTTTTTTGCTTATTTCGTTTAAAAAGGGACGGTAAAGATATGAATTCTTGAAAAACGCGATTTCTAGCTGACTAGCTATTGTATGACCACTTTAAATAAACTGATCCCCAAGTGAATCCTCCTCCAAATGCGGCCAATATTATATTGTCTCCTTTTTTCAATTTGTCTTCCCACTCCCAAAGACATAGTGGAATAGTACCAGATGTAGTGTTTCCATATTTTTCAATATTGATCATCACTTTATCACTAGTTAATTCCATTCTTCTTGCCGTAGCATCAATAATTCGCAAGTTAGCTTGATGAGGGACTAACCACGCAACATCATCTCCGGTCAAATTATTGTTTTCCATGATTTCAGCTGATACATCAGCCATTTTGGTCACCGCATGTTTAAACACAGGTGCGCCATCTTGAAAAACAAAATGTCTTCTTTCTTTAATATTTTCTTCTGTAATCGGTTCTTTAGATCCACCTACTTCTTGAAGTAAGAATGCTCTTCCCGCTCCATCGTTTTTAAGAATTGAATCTATAATGCCTGTTCCGTCATCTGTAGGTTCAAGTAGAACTCCGCCTCCGCCATCACCAAAAATGATACAAGTAGCTCGATCCGTATAATCAACGATGCTGGACATAACGTCCACACCAATTACAATAACTTTTTTATGAGTGCCATTTTCAACAAACTGAGCTCCAGTAGACAAGGTATATATGAAACCAGAGCAAGCTGCACTGATGTCAAATCCCCAAGCATTGGTAGCTCCTACTTTATCACATATTATGTTTGCTGTAGATGGAAATCTGTGGTCACCAGTTACGGTACCAACTAATATCATGTCAATCTCATCAGGAGAGATTCCTCTTTTCTTACAAATTCCTTCAACGATTTTAGCTCCGATATCTGAAGCTGCTTCACCATCTGCTACGATTCTTCTTTCCTTGATTCCGGTTCTGCTTGTAATCCACTCATCGTTGGTATCAACCATCTTTTCGAGGTCAGCATTAGAAAGGATTTTCTCTGGAACATATCCGTGGACTGCTGTAATTGCTGCTGAAACTTTTGTCATCTAGTTAAACGCTTGTTTAATTTTCGAAGGTAAGTTTGCTAATGTAACAGTTTTTGAAGCTAAAATCATATTTTTTATGGCCATTGGGCTAGAAATCCCATGTCCAATCAAAACATTTGCGTTTACACCAAGTACTGGTGTGCCTCCATAGATTGCATAATTGAATCTTTCAAAGTATTCATCCATCACGCCTCTGCGCTGTGCAAGTTCATATAATGACTCTGCTTGTTTCAACACTACATTTCCAGTAAAGCCATCACAAACAATAACGTCTGCTTTGTTTTCATACAATGCTCTTCCTTCCACATTTCCAACAAAATTAAATTCGTTGGTTTCCGCCATCATTCTATAAGTGGCTTGTGTCAATAAATTTCCTTTTTCCTTTTCTTCACCAATATTCAAAAGGCCAACTCGAGGGTTGTCGATTCCTTCCGCATGTTGCGCATATAAAGATCCAATTACTCCAAATTGATAAAGAACATCCGGTTTACAATCTGCATTAATTCCTACATCTAAAACAATTGAACTCCCGCCATTTTCTTTTGGGATTTTAGACATAATAGATGGGCGAATAACCCCAGGAATAGTTCTGATCACGTGCATCGATCCTACTAGCATAGCCCCTGAATTTCCAGTGCTCGCAAACGAATCTAATTTGCCTTCTTTAAGAAGTTTGAATCCAACAGCGATACTAGAATCTGGCTTTTTCACCAATGCCCTAGCCGGGTGATCTTCACTAGTAATGGTATCGGGAGCGTGCACCAACTCGAATAAATCGGATGATACATTTTCACGCTCAAGAATTTCTAAGATTTTGGATTCGTCACCGATCAGTACGATCGTGTCGTCTTCTACTAAATGTTCTAATGCCTCAATGGCACCAAGAACTGTAGCCTCAGGGGCAAAATCACCCCCCATGATATCTAATCCGAATTTCACGGTTAGAAGCTAAAAATAAAGTTTATGAAATAGATCAAAAAACTGTAAACCTTTGTTAAATGGCCGCAGTTTCTTTCTCCATTACTACTTTTCCTTTGTAGTATAGTTTTCCTTCAGACCAGTAAGCTCTGTGATACAAATGAGCTTCACCAGTTGTTGGGCAAGTAGCAATCTGCTGAGTAGCTGCCTTGTAATGGGTTCTCCTCTTGTCTCTTCTTGTCTTGGATATCTTCCGTTTAGGATGTGCCATGATCTTCTATTTTATTTTTCTTTATTCAATTTCTTTAATGCGTCCCATCTAGGGTCAACATCTTGTTCTTCATTGTCGTCTGCTTCATCTATCGAATCTGCATCAGTGTCTTCGGGTAACTCAGTTACCAAATACTCCTCTAGAGCATTTAACATTTCTTCGTTACAATCACCATCATCATGAACCTTTCGAGAAGGTAATGATAGTTGTATAAACTCATAAATAAAGGCCTTAACGTCAATTTGATATTCGGAAGACGGTAAATAAACTATTTCATCTGTATCGGGTAATCCCGCATCAGAATATTTAGCTATTACACCATATTCTCCTTCAATTTGAACATCCATCGCATCTGAACAACGATCACATGCTAACACCACCGATCCTGAAACGAAGAAAGTAAGCACCAACATAGTACTTTGCTTTTCCATATTCATTAGAATCTGGCAATTTGCCTCAATTATATCTGAGTACTCAAAAGACTCAAAGAACGCTTTATTAATCTCAAAATTAAACTCGTGATTACCAAGTTTTAAGCCTGTAAACGGAATTTTGTATTCCAATTCTTTACCCACTTGTTTAATTTTAAGCCTCCTTTTTATAACTGACGTTACTTCAAAGGCGGGCGCAAAGATAAATAAATACCTGATTATACAAAAAGAGGTGTATTATTCTTTTAGAAGATTTGTTCTCATTTTAAAAGAAATCAAATCGAATTGCCAAATTCTCTATTCTATTGACCCAATTACAGGGCCTTTATTGTTGACATTTTGATGCGCTCGTCTATTTAAGCTGATGTCTCTCGCCATGATAAGCGCTGCTTGAAAAGAAGATATAGTCGCTACATTTTTTCCTGCAATATCAAAAGCAGTCCCATGGTCAGGAGAAGTTCTTATAATTGGTAATCCTGCTGTATAATTTACCCCTTTCCCAAAGGTCAATGCTTTAAATGGAATCAAGCCCTGATCATGATACATCGCCAGAATACCATCGTAATTTTTATAATTCCTACTTCCGAAGAAACCATCCGCTGGAAATGGTCCAAAAGCCAAAATTCCTTCCTGATTCATTTGATCAATTGCTGGAACGATAATCGCATCATCTTCCTTTCCAATTAATCCTTGTTCTCCTGCATGTGGATTCAATCCTAATACCGCAATTTTTGGTTCCTTAATGGCAAAATCTTGCTTGAGCGCATTATCGATTTGTCGAATCTTAGATTCTATGCCTTCTTTAGAAATCGTAGTAGCCACTTTTGAAATTGGAATGTGGCCGGTAACAACTCCTATTTTAAGGTCATCGCTACACATAAACATAAGGGCATTTGCTACTCCAGCTCGATCCGCTAAATATTCCGTGTGACCTGGAAAGCTAAAATTCGCTGATTGAATATTCTCTTTATTAATAGGTGCCGTAACTAATGCATCTGTTGTGCCATCATTCAAGTCATCTACTGCTCTTTGAAGTGATTTAAATGCATACGTGCCTCCTGTTTTATTGGACTCACCAATGCTGACTTCTATATTTTCTTCCCAAACGCAAATGAGGTTAACCACATTTTCCCGCGCTTCTTCTGGACTAGTAATTATGTGAATTGCAAGATCCTGAAGATTCAATTGATCCTTAAAAACCTGAATTAACTGCTCAGACCCGTAGAGTACTGGTGTAATGTTAGATGTAGAAAGAGAGTCGCTAAAAGTTTTTAAAACCAATTCCGGACCTATCCCATTGATATCTCCCAGACTGATTCCAACCTTAACATTTTCACTCATGTGTTATTCCTCACATTTACCTTTGAAGAACTGATATAAGATTCTAACACCAACGCCAGATCCTCCTTTACTTCTATAATGAGATTCTTTGTCCAGCCACGCTGGACCAGCAATATCCAGATGGATATATGGATAGTCGGTAAAATGCTCCAGGAATTTTCCTGCTGTGATTGCTCCTGCTGATGCACCACCAATATTTTTAATGTCGGCTATTTGAGATTTAATTTGATCACCATATTCATCCCAAAACGGTAGTTGAACAATACGCTCGTATACGTCATCTCCGGCTTGATTTAAGTCTTCAAACTCTTCATCTCCAGCAGTTCCCATTGCAACAATTCCTTGCGGTCCAATTGCTCTTGCAGCCGCACCAGTTAGAGTTGCAGCATCAATTACTAATTCAGGATCAAATTGACTTGCGTAAGCCAATGCATCTGCTAAGATCATTCTTCCTTCTGCATCCGTATTCAATACCTCTACGGTCTTACCACTATACATGGTAACAACATCTCCAGGTGCATATGCATTTCCACCAGGGCGATTGTCCGTTGCTGGAATTAAACAAATTACGTGAACTGGTAATTCATTTCCTGCAATAGCGCTCATTGTTCCCACCATCATGGCAGCTCCACCCATGTCACATTTCATAATGTCCATGCTGTTGGCCGTTGGCTTCAAACTAAGTCCCCCCGTATCGTAAACAACTCCTTTTCCTACTAAAACATAAGGCTTTGTGTTAACTGCATTTTTTGGCTTCCACTCTAAAATAGAAAAAGTCGCAGGCTCCACACTTCCTTGATTTACCGCAAGGAGTCCACCCATTTTTAAGGATTCAATTTTTTTCTGATTTAATACTTCAACTTTAAAACCAGCATCCGTACTGATCCTTTTAATTTCATTTGAAAGTTGAGTTGCCGTTAAATAAGATTGAGGCTCATTTACTAAATCTCTAACTTCATAAACAGAACGAATAACGTGATTCAACTCCGTTACGTCACTTTTGCCGATGTTTTCATCAGTAAGTTCAATTCCGGTTAACGAGTTCTTTCGTTTTTTTGCATCAGAATAGTATTTTAAAAACTGATAATTTCCTAATGCGAGTCCTTCTGTAAAAGCCAATAATCGATCAGCATCTGCTGTCCCCGAAATGTGCGCTTTTTTGACAGTTTCTTGGTTAAAGTACTTTCCAATGCTCGAACCAAGCTCTCTTGTTCGTTCTAAATTATCCTTTGAATCAATCAATGCGATAATAGCAACCTCGCCAACATGGTTTACTTTGATGGTTTTCTGCTTTTTCAAATTGTCCTTTACGTACGATTTTGAACCTGTAGGTAATTTCAACTTAGAAACCGCGTCAACACTAGTTATAAGATGAACTTCTGCTGCGCCTTTTGAGGCTTTTTTTACGTTTTTAACTACCATATCGTCATTTGATTTGGATGTAAAAGTAACGATTTCAGTAAATGCATTATTGATTCACTTGAAGGTTCGTCATATAAATTACCTCCGTTCCTTTATTTTCAATACAATCAACAAAATAAAAACGCTAAATTTGTGTTAATAGGAAGTTAGAACTGAACGTGGAGTAATTGCGTTTAAGAACTAAGCCTAACCTTAGATGAAAAAATTATACTTAATTATCTTCTTGCTGATGCCAATTTTGGCTTCTGCTACTCATAATAGAGGAGGAGAAATTACCTACAAGCATTTATTTGGTTTTACCTATGAGTTTACGATTTCAACTTGTACGAAAACTTCGAGTCCTGCAGATAGACCTGAACTAGAAATATCATTCGGAGACGGAACTTTAGATACTGTTCAAAGATTGTCCGCAACACCGATTCCAGGTTATGACGCGCAAAAGAACGTTTATGTTATTAACCATAGCTATGTAGGTGCTGGAACTTTCTTTATTTGTGTAAGCGATCCTAATCGGAATGGCGGGATTCTAAATGTAGGAGGATCAGTTAGCTCAGATAATGTTGCTTTCTCGATTAGTTCTCAATTAGTAATTAGTCCATTTATTGGCTCTCCGAATAACTCAGTCACGTTCGAAGACTGCCCATGTCCAGAATATGCTTGTGCTGGATTCCCATATTGCTACAACCCTGAGGCCGTAGATATTGATGGTGACAGTATTGGTTATTCATTGGCTATTCCACTGGATGATGGATGTACTCCATTGATTCTTGGTGTAAATTATTTCTATCCAGACGATTTCGGAGGTCCGATTACGTTGGATCCGATCACTGGTGATTTCTGTTGGAACAATCCAACAATGTTGGGTGAATTTAACATTGCTATTTTGGTTACTGAATACCGGAATGGTGTGGAAATCGGATATGTATTGCGGGATATTCAAATCACGGTAATAACTGGATGTAGTAATTTCCCTCCTGTAATTGATCCTGTTCCCGATACATGTGTTATCGCAGGATCAAACATCTCTTTTACTGTTTTAGCTACTGACCCTGATGCTGGAGATAACGTTTCTTTAGACGCGTCTGGACTTCCTTTCAACGTGACTTCAAGTCCAGCAAGTTTTGCAAGCGTTACAGGACTTTCTCCTCAATCAAGCATTTTCTCTTGGAGCACAGATTGCAGCCATATTCGTCTAGCTGACTATCAAGTTTTCTTTTCGGCTGAAGACAATGGTTTACCTGAGCTCTCTTCTACAGAAGCCATGAACATTAAAGTGGTTCCGCCAAGCCCAACAAGCTTGTTAGCATCACCTTTAGGTAATACGATTAATTTGTCGTGGAACGGAGGCCCTTGTGTGTCTCAGTGCGAAGGCTACAACATATATAGAAGTGTGAGTCCCCTTCCTATTCCTAATGACCCTTGTTGTTATAACCCTGATTTAAGCCTATATAATTACGACTTAATTGGAACCATTTCAAGCTCTGGCATAACAACTTACGTTGACAATGATAATTTAGCAATCGGGAATACCTTCTGTTATGTAGTAACTGGGATATATGATAACGGTTTAATGGAAAGTTGTCCGAGTGACACTTCTTGTACATCATTGGTTCAAGATGTTCCTGTAATCACGCATGTAACGGTTAACATTACAGACGTTGCAACTGGTGAAGATTCTATCATGTGGGCGAAGCCATCAGAACTAGATACGGTTGCTGTTCCAGGGCCTTATCATTACAAAGTTTATCACGGAACAGGATTTGGCGGGGCCAACACGTTGGTATTTACTACTGCTTCTGCAGCCAGCTTAAGTTTGGTAGACACCTTCTTCGTACATACTGGAATTAATACCGTTGACGATGCAAACAATTATAGAATAGAACTTTATGCAACTGTTGCTGGTGTTCCAGACTCTTTAGTAGGAACCACTAATGACGCATCTTCTGTTTACTTATCTACCACACCAAATGACAATGAAATTGCGTTGTCCTGGACAGAGTCGGTTCCTTGGATTAACACAAGCTATGAAGTATATCGAGCGAATTCGTTTGCTGGAACCTATGTGCTAATTGATACGGCCTTCACAAATTCTTATACGGATACAGGGCTTTTAAATGGAAACGACTACTGTTATTACGTTCGTAGTTTCGGTGGGTATTCTGTTCCTGGTATTGTCTTTCCAATATTAAATAGATCTCAAAGGACTTGCGATATTCCGGTGGATTTAACTCCACCATGCCCTCCGACTTTAGACATTGTTCCTGATTGTCCAAACGAAGTCTCTGAGTTAATTTGGAACAACCCGAATAATTCATGTGCCGATGATGTGACCATGTATACCATTTATTACACAGACTCTTTAGGTGGTGATTTTTACGAAGTCGGAACGGTAAATTCTGCGACAGATACAACGTTTAGCTTCTCTAATAATGGATCCATTGCCGGTTGTTATTATGTAACAGCTACAGATTCTATTCAATATAGCAACGAAAGCGATAGCAGTAATGTGGTTTGCATAGACAATTGTCCGATCTACTTCTTGCCTAACGTATTTACTCCGAATGGTGATGGTGCAAATGACTTTTTCATTCCGTTACTACCGTACAAATACATCAGAGATATAAATATTCAGATTTTCAACCGATGGGGACAAGTAGTCTTTACTACTACAGACCCTATGATTAGGTGGGATGGAAAATCTATGGACAGTGGTGCCGATGTTCCTGAAGGTGTATATTATTACGTATGTACCGTAAATTCAATTCGATTGACAGGAATTGAACCTATTGAGTTAACAGGTGTTTTCCATCTGATGCGCGGGGGATCAACAGGTAACGGAAATTAAAGAACATGTTTACTGGAATTATTGAAGGGTTAGGAACTCTTAAAGAGATTACAAAAGAAGGAACGAATGTTCACTTCAAATTTTCATCACAATTTACTGACGAATTAAAAATTGACCAGAGTCTTGCTCATAATGGAGTGTGCCTTACGGTAGTTAATATCGATCGAGATGAATATGTGGTTACAGCTATTCAAGAAACTTTAGTTAAGTCCAATCTAGGAGAACTTGCAGTAGGAAACATTGTGAATTTAGAACGATGCACTAAGATTGGTGCTAGGCTGGACGGACATATTGTTCAGGGGCATGTAGATACTACAGGTACTTGTACTTCCATTGAAGAATTAGATGGCAGTTGGAAATTTACTTTTGATTATGAATATGATCAATCGCTGATAACCGTAGAAAAAGGATCTGCAACAATTAATGGTGTGAGTTTGACCGTTGTGGATAGCACTGATCATGGTTTTTCAGTTTGTATCATTCCATATACTTATGAGCACACTTCGTTTAAACATATTGAAGTTGGATCTAAAGTCAATTTAGAGTTTGACATTGTAGGCAAATATGTTGCAAAGTTAGAGGCTATGAAAGCCTAGGTACACCACAAAGTTTAAGAGGACAGAGTTGCAAGTAGCCTATCTAGAGCGGCTGTATCAAAACCACATTCAGCATACAATTCATCTTGAGTCCCATGCTCAATAAATCGATCAGGAATACCTAGCGAATGGATTTTTTGATCAAATCCGTTTTCATTTTTCCACTTCAAAATTGACGAAGAAAACCCTCCTGTTAAGGCTCCATCTTCAATGGTTACGATATGCTTATGATTGGTGAACACCTCTAAAAGCAATTCATGATCCAATGGCTTGAGGCTTCTCATGTCATAATGAGATATGTCTGCTCCGTTTACAATTGCCTCGTGCGCGAAATTTCCAACATGACCTATCGACAACACCGCTATATCAGAACCTTGATTTAGCTTTCTTCCTTTTCCAATTTCAAATGGTCTGAAAGGTTGGTTGTAGTCTAAGTATACTCCTCGGCCTCTAGGATATCTAATCACAACAGGTCCGTCCATATGAACTGCCGAGTTTAACATGTCTCTTAATTGAAGCTCGTTCATAGGAGCTAAAACCGTTAAGTTCGGAATGGGATTTAAAAACGCAAGATCAAAGGCTCCTTGATGCGTGGCCCCGTCATTTCCAGCCAAACCAGCTCGATCTATACAGAAAACAACATGTAAGTTTTGAAGTGCAACATCATGAATTAGTTGATCGTATCCACGCTGCAGAAACGTTGAATAGATACTACAAAATGGAACCATTCCTTTGGCCGCTATCCCAGCTGAAAAAGTTACGGCATGCTGTTCAGCAATTCCTACATCAAAAAATCGATTTGGGAATTCACGAGCAAAATTACTTAAGCCTGAACCTGAACCCATTGCTGGAGTAACCGCAACTATTCTTGAATCTGCCTTAGCTAACTCTATTAAGGTCTCACCAAATACATCTTGATACTTTGGAGGAAGAAGTTCTTTCTTAATGTCTCTAACTCCTGTTACAGGATTAAACTTACCCGGTGCATGCCAAGTGGTTTTATTCCCCTTTTCTGAGGGTTCATAGCCTTTTCCCTTAACAGTTTTCACATGGATTACGTGAACTCCAACCTGATACTTCTCTTTAGATAATTCTTTAAGAAGCGCATCTAGATCATGCCCATCAATTGGGCCATTATAATCTATTCCTAGATTAGAAAATAGATTCTGATACGGATTAATATTTGAAAGGTGCTCGCTTAATCCTCCAACATTTTCGTCAATAGACATCCCGTTATCATTAACAACAATCAACAAGTTTGATTTACTAGTTGCAGCATTGTTTAAAGCTTCAAATGACATTCCTCCAGTTAGTGCTCCGTCACCAATTATAGCAATATGGTTGGTATTCTCTTTCAGCAACAATGAAGCTTCCGCCATTCCAAGAGCTGCGGAAATCGAAGTTGAAGAATGACCGGTTCCGAAGGCATCATAATCGCCTTCTTCTATTTTTGGGAATCCAGAAATATTGTCCTTTTTTCGAATTGATTCAAACTCAGCTTTTCTGCCCGTTAAGATCTTATGAGCATAGGCTTGATGGCCTACATCCCACACCAACTTGTCAACAGGAGCATTAAATGTTTTATGCAAAGCAATGGTAAGTTCTACAGCACCCATTGAAGCGCCAAAATGGCCAGGGTTTTCAGACATGACATCAATGATTATCGACCTAACATTTTCTGCCAATGCCGTTAATTCTGGAATAGTCATTCGGTCTAGATCAGACGGACTATTAACAATATGTTCTTCTGTTACTTTCAGGATAGCCCAAAGGTACGAACTAAGCCTCAGATTACTTAAAGACTAGCTCCATGAACTTCTGTGTTTTTCTCGCTTTCGTATAGATGACCGATAAATCACTTGAAATTTGCTCACATACTTTCGGTCGGGTTCTAACCCCTTCAATTCTATTGTTGAACATGAGTTCTTTAAAAGTTCTTCCTCTTCCATCAACTTCAACTAGCAGTGTAAGCATGGCTTTTTTGTCTTTCTTCTCCATCTCTTTCCACTTTTCCTTCTCATAATATTGCTTAGCACTTTCGTTGTACACCAAAAAGATTTTGTCTCCTTTCACATGGGTAGAGAAGGATGAAAAATAACCTCCGTCATTAGTTGAGTGCTGGTGTTTATCAATCTTAGTTGCCCATTCTATTTGCCCCGCAGGAGAAACATTAACCACTATAATATCATTATACACGTAGTGATCAGTGCAAGTTGTTGTGGTCGATCCGTTAGAGGATGTAGTGGTACGACAGGTAACGTAATGATAATATTGCTCAGCAATTAGAACAGCACCACCGTCTTCTCTTTGAATCATTTCACGAAGGTCATAATTGTACATCTCTAAACTTTGCTCTTTTTTGGCCGCCTTCTTTTTTGCCTTAGCTTCTTGTTTTTCGCTTAATCCTTCCGTAATAAAATCTTCATCGAATTCTTTGAAACTTCTGGTCTTAATCTCTTTCGTTTCTCCGTCAATTGTGAGAAAAAACGTTCCTCGAATACTCCAATTTCCATTGTCTGAATAGAACCCTGTGCAGATTAGATCTTCGTTATCTCGAACTGTTGCGCTCAGGTCTGTAACAAACTTATCTCCCAAGTCTATTTCATAATCTTTAACTCTTGCTCCCTTATCGAAATAACCTAAAATATGATACTTGTGATTTGGCTTTCCTTTTCTCTTTTTAGCTTCCTTTCGCTCTTTGTATTCTACTCCGGTGATAAAGACATTTCCTTTATTAGATACATCATAACCTTCCACCCTAAACAACTCTTCTTTATAAGGAAGCTCAATATCTTTCTTCCATAACTCATTCATACCCTCATCGTGAACTGAAAAACCAAACTTCTCTGGGCCTTCCTTCACGTATGGCATTGCCGCATAAATCATCATTTTACTTGAATCAGGGGATTTGTCATATCCAAATCCACCGTCTCTTCGATTTTTCTCAAAACTGATTTCCGAAAGTTTCACCACTTTTCCATTTTGAGTCAAATTATTTTGATCCACAACTTGGTAATACATGTAGTTCTTTTTGGCTTTTTTATCCGAGAAAGAAGAGAATACAACTATCGAATTATTGAAAAAAGTAATGCCTTCTCGAGACATTGTTTTACCATCATATTTTAAATCCAGCAACAAGGATTTATTCAAGGATAGATTGGTATTGTATCGGTCAATCTGTGTTCCTTTCTTAGTAGACTTAAGCATGTAATAGCCTTTGTCGTCAAAAGTTAAGACATCGTAAAACTGACTTCTCTTTTCAATTTTGACTTCTGGACCCCATTTGATATCTACCTTCTCGGTTACCTTAACTTGAGCAAATACTGCCGAGGTAATCATCAATACAAGAACTAATTGTAAAACTTTCATTTTTGAGATTTAGATAATTTTAGGTGTTATGCCTAACGACACAAGAACCTTGCCACCTGGCAGAGAACAACCGACTGGAAATCAAACACCAGTCTAAGATATACGATTTGCCAGACAAAGAAAAGCCCAGCGACATATCAAATATGGCTAGGCTTCTCACTTATTGAATAATCAAAAACTTAAATCTGGCTTCTCATGGTCCAACCAGTAACTCTATAAAACCATCTTTTAAATCTGTATAACAGATAGTATGTTACTGGAACGATTATTAACGTTAAGAATGTAGCGAATGTCAACCCATAAATAATGGTCCAACTCATTGCTCCAAAGAAAGTCACGTTATCTCCACCAATGTAGAAATTCGGATCATTAGCAGAGAATAGACCTATGAAATCAATATTAATTCCAATTGCCATCGGTAACAATCCTAGTACAGTGGTGATAGCCGTTAATAATACTGGACGTAGCCTCGTTTGACCACCTTTTATAATCGCTTCCTTAACGTCTGCAACGGGAAGTTGTTCCGTATCACTTAGACCTAATTCCTCTTTCCGTTCTTTCCTTAACAAGTTGGTATAATCCAACAGTACAATGGCATTATTTACCACAATTCCTGCTAGCGATATAATACCAATCATGGTCATGATGATAATAAAATCTTGACCTGATATAACCAGACCTAAAAAGACTCCGATCAAACTCAATACAACAGCTGTAAGTATAATTACAGGACTTGAATATGAGTTAAACTGTGTTACAATAATCAACAGAATTAAGAAGACTGCAATGGCCAAAGCGGTAAACAAGAAAGCAGCTTCATCTCCTTGCTGTTCCATTTGCCCAGTGAATTTTGCGTTGAATCCTCCTGCCTTAAAAGCAATCCCATCATCAGATGCTAGGTATTCTTCCAGCTTTACCTTCATTTCTTCAACTACAAGATTCGCATTTGCTCCTTCTGTAACTCCAGATGTAATTACAATCATGTTAGTTAAGTTCTTTCGCTTAATCGAACCGAATGTCAACCTCTTTTTAGGAGGATAAACTACAGAACGAACAGGAATACTAAGTTTCTGACCTCTATTGTTCATGAAGATCATTTTTTGATCTAACAATGCATCGATGTCGCCTCGAAACTTCTTACCAAACCTTAACGCAACATCGTAATTCTTGTCGCCCTTTTTATAAGTTGCTATGTCTTTTCCAAACAACGCGGTTCTAATTCCCATGGCTACTTGAGATGTTGACACTCCAAAAGCTTTCGCTCTCTCTTTATCAACCACAACGGGTAATTCTGCTTTACCTGTTTCTACGTCCATTTTAAGTTTGGCAATGTCGTTAACAGGGTTTGCTTCAAAATACTTTATCAACTCTTCACCTTGTCTTAACAGATCAATATATTTTAAATCCGTTGGTCCCGTAATTTCAATATTAACTGGTGGCTCTTGAGGAGGACCAGCCGGGTTTTTATCAGCAACCAATTTCACGTCTGCGGAAAAATCAGCATCGGCAATCTTATCATCAAGCATCTTCTTATAAATACTTGAGTTTCTACCCTTCCTGTTTTGGAATTCAGTAAATGCAATGGTAATTCTTGCCTTATGCGGTGTATTTCCAAATTGAGGTCCAGCCATTGGGTCTGACGTCCCTTTTCCAACTTGTTCAATCACAGAAGAAATAAATGTTGATTTACCAGTTGTGTCTTCACTGAAAAAATCGGCTGTAACCTCATCAACTAATGCTTTTACTTTTAATGTAGTCTCATTCGTTTGATCGATTTCTGTCCCAACAGGCTGCTCAATAAAAACATTGATGTACTGCGGTTGATTTTCTGGGAAAAACAAAATGTTTGGTTGAGCTACTCCGAACAACACGAAAGAAGCAATCAATAAACCAATAGCTCCAAAGAAGATTCCAATGGATCGTTTTCCCTTCATTACTTTTTTCAAGAACCTGAAGTACCTTCTTTCCATAGCTGGAAGAATTCGGTTTTGGAAAAACTTAGTTCCAGGGCCTAGCATGTATAGGTTTAATAATGATATACCTCCTATTAGTAAGAATAGATTTCCCCAACCTGGAGAGCCAACCATTTGAAGCAGAAGACCTAAACCAAGTCCAATTATTCCAATAATGTGAATCCGTTTTCTGTTTGGAGCTTTCTCTTCTACTTTCATCGCCACAGCAGTTAATACTGGATTGATAACTAAGGCTACAAAGAGAGAAGATCCAAGAACGATCATTAATGTAATTGGTAAATACTGCATGAACTCACCCATCATTCCTGGCCAAAGAGCCAAAGGAACGAATGCTCCTAAAGTAGTTGCAGTAGACGCTATAATAGGCCATGCAACTTCTCCAACACCTTTTTTCGCTGATTCTATTCGGGAATGCCCCTCCGACATCCAGCGATAGACATTTTCGACCACCACAATTCCATTATCCACGAGCATCCCCAAGGAAAGAACTGAAGAAAACAATACCATTATGTTCAAGGTAACATCAAACAAATCAAGCAACGCGAAGGACATAAACATGGACAGTGGAATAGCGACTCCTACAAATAGTGCGTTTCTCAATCCTAAGAAAAATAACAGAACCAATGTCACTAAGATCACTCCAAAAATGATGGAATTTTCTAGGTTAGACACTTGGTCACGAATTTGAACACTTTGATCGTTCGTGAACGTTGGTTTCATTCCTGCTGGAATTACTTTTTCTGCTTGCAGTCTTTCTACTACCGCATGCACACTGTCAATTGCATCCAGGATGTTCTCACCCCCTCTTTTCTGGACATCCAACATTACCGTAGGATCTCCATCTTGCCTTGCAAAACTCGTGGTATCAGTATCTCCAAAATAGATGTCAGCAACTTCAAATAAGTGGACGGAGTTTCCTTGTTCACTTTTAACCATCATACTGTCAAATTGAGAAATACGTTCAAACTTATTCCCTACAATTACCGCATGATCAATTCCATCTATTTGCAAGTTCCCTGCACCCATATTAAAGTGCGCAGATTGAATTGCTCTTTCAACATCACTGAAACTGATTCGTTTCGCTTCTGCATCATCCTTTCTTAATTCGATGTTCAATTTTTGCTGTTGCACCCCTCGGATATCAACTGCGGAAATGGATTGGATTACCTCTAGCTCATCTTCAATGATCTCGGCCTTTTCAAGCAACATATCAACCGGATAGTTTCCTGATAGATTTACGTTGATTACCGGCATTTGCGTAATGTCCATTTTCTGAACAGTTGGCTCGGTAGGCAAATCTTTAGGGAATTCATTGTCGGTACGAGCTTCTTTTAACGCGTCTTCAACAAGCCTTTTAGCCTCATCTGGGGAAACCACGAAGTCAAACTTAACTTGAATCGATGCATAACCTTGAATCGCTGTAGCATTAACTACATCTATATTCTTAATGGTATTGATTTCGTTTTCAAGTGGTCGTATAATCTTATCCTGAATAATTTCAGGCGAGTTCCCTGGATAAGGAACACCTACATATATTTCTGGAATCTGCACCTCAGGGAAACTTTCCCTTGGCATCGAGACATAGGATATTAATCCCCAAATCACGATGATCGCAAGTACTAAAAACACAGTCTTTCTATTGCCAACAGCTAAAGTCGACAAGCCAAATTCCTTTTGAATCTTCTCTTTTTTCTCCACTTTCTTTGGAGATTGTTCTGAATTTTCCATTTCCTTTTAGGATCTAATGAATTCGATTAATCTTGTTTCAATTCTTCTACTTCCAACCCGTCATAAACAGATCGACTGCCCTTATGGACAACTAGCATATTCGCGTCAAGACCAGTCAAGATCTCCGTCATGCCTTTGTAAGACTTCCCAACAGTAACTACAACAGACTTTACCATGTAGGTAGTATCTAATTTATTAGCAACAAGGATCACATCATTTCCCTCGGCATCTTGCGAAATTGTAGACGAAGGAACTGTAATTGCCTTTTCTGTATAATAGTCACGGATTTTTATAGTTGCTACCAGATTCGGAATATACTTGTCACTCCTTGGCAGCTTAACTTTAACACGCACTGTTCTATTGGCAGGGTTTACATATTTTCCGATTTGTGATATCTCCAAACTATCCAATACATCATCTAAAGCTGAAAAACTGACAATTGCTTTATCGTTTTTATTAATGAAGTTCAGATAGATCTCAGATATATCCGCAGTAACATATACTTCATCCAAATTGATTAGTCGAGCGATTGGTGTTCCTGGCCCTGCCATTTCTCCTTGCATCGGAAATACTTGTTCTAAGTATCCTTTAAATGGAGTTCTGAGGCTAAACTTTCCTGCTTGAGTTTTTAAGGTTTGCAATGTTTTCAGCATTGAATTTAACTGACCCTCCGCTTGTTTTAATGCAAATTCAGTCCCTACCCCTTGGTCATACAACGACTTCTGTTTGTTGTAATTATACTCTGCCAATTTCATCTGTTCTTCCAGCTCCTTGATATTTGAAGCAACAATAGCCGCATCAAAAGTCGCTACGGTATGACCTTTAGGAACTTCTTGTCCTTCTTTGTCTGTAATCGTTCGAATCAATCCTCCAGTTTCAGGAGTTAGCATGATACTTTTGTCCGAATCAACAAATCCTTGAGTTGAAAAATAATGATGGAATGGTCCAGCCTCAGTTGTATGGAATGTCACTTTTGGATAAGGAACAGTTTCTACTTTTTCTGCTTCCTGACTTTCAGGTGGAGCACATGCAACAACTGTTGTTGCTATCACGGCTGCAACGATAATTATATTAATATTCTTCATTTTAGAATCTTTTACTGTGGGAGTTGAATTTGCCTTATTCATTGTTCATTAATTTGTCTAATTCCAACTTCGCTTTTAGCATTTGATAAGCAGAGTTGATATAATCTGATTGTGATACGATGTACTGATTTTCTGACTGTGTAAATTCTGTGCTTGAAATCACGCCTTCAGTAAATTTAATTTGAGAGTTGTTCAATATTTTTTCTGCGATAGCCATGCTCGTAATGTTGTTTTGCATGATGTCCCAAGACGATGTCAATTGAACTTTTGCATTCTTTACTTGAAGGTCTAGTCCTTCTTTCATAGAGCCGATTGAAACTTCTCGTTTATCTCGTATTAATTCCGCTTGGCGCATCTTTGAAGTTCTTTGACCAGAACTAAAAATCGGAACGCTTAAGTTAACCCCCCATATATTAGCTGGGTACCAAGGTTTATTGGCAAAAAAGTTGAATTCGTTTCGAAACGCCTGCTGCTGTGTTTGGAAGAAAGCACCCAATGTTGGCATCCCTGCAGCTTTTTGGTTTTTAACATCCAAATTGTCAAGGGCTAATTGAGTTTCCATCATTTGAACATCGATGTTATTCGAAGAATTAAACATCTTGTCAATGTGGTCATTTGGGTTAAAGCCATCTAAAAATGTAGCTAATGAATCAGTTGTTTGGATTTGTTTGCTCATTGCAAAACCCATCTTTAATTTCAATAAATCAACGGCCAACTCATTTTGTTTTTGAGCTAGAGTCAAGTTGTTTTGAAGTCTAGATAGGTTCAAAGCCATTTGATCCGCATCTGTTTGTTCAACCATTTTCTCATCGGCCAGCAGTTGCATGTCATTCTTCAATTTTTCAAGCTTCTTAATGGTCTGACCTAAAATCTTAATCTGTTCGGCTGAAACAACTACCATGTAGTAGGCATCCTCCGCTTCTTCTCTAGCGATTTTTTCAGTTTTCACAAGACTGTGATCAGCTACCTCTTTAAATTTCTGAATTGCTTGCAGTCCAATTAAATATCTTCCGTCAAAAAGAAGTTGGCTTACGGTAAGGTTGGCTGAAACTGAATAATCAGTTCCAAACTTTACACCAACTAATTCTCCTTCTGGAGCCATTGGATTAAAAGCACGTGCTGGCATTACTTGAGTTGGTATGTCTAGAAAATGAGAAAAGCTTCCTTCTGCATTTATTTGAGGAAGACCTATTGCCTTTGTCTCCCAAACTTTCTTTTCAGCAATGAGGATATCTATTTTCGCGTTTTTAACTGCTGCGCTATTCTCAATAGCTGTTTTCTTTGCTTCCTCCAACGTGTAGGAGGTTTGTGCGGTTGCATTAAATCCTGTTGTTAAAGCAAGTGCTAGGATTAAAATGGTGTTTTTTCTTCCCATGATTAAAACTTTGAATGGTCTTTTTTAATTTTTTCGGACAGGTATTCCATCCCTTTTTCATTTGCGATTCCTCTGATGTGATATCGCATTAGTTCCAAGTGGACCTGATAAAACGTAAATTTTCCGACCGGAAAAACGGCCGGATCGAATACACAATCAATTTTCTGAATGTAGAGTTTGGAGATAATTTCAGGGTTAACGTTATCCCGGTAAATCCCTTCTTTAATTCCTCTTTCAATGTTCTTTTGAACACATCCTAAAATGAAATCTTCCTTATGATCAATAAATGTAGTCCAAGCCTCTGGGTAGTATTTTTCAAGATCATAATGAACTGACGGATTCATTTGTTGCAGTTTCTGACCTAACGTCTCACTAAAGATCATTAACTCTTCAATAGCATTTTCTGCCTTATCGCAAGCTTCAGCCATGACCATTTTTTCCATCTCACACTGACCATTCATAATGATTAATATGAGCTCGTTTTTGTCTTTGACGTACTTGTATAGGGTCTTTTTTGAAATCTTAAGTTCCTTGGCAATGTCATCCATGGTCACAGACTTAAGTCCATAACGCATAAACACTGCAGCAACCTTCTCTGTTATTTCTAAAAATTTTTCGTCCACGGGGCAAATGTATAAACTTTTAACACATTGGAAACGTTTGAGCATCCTTATTGTTTCCTTTGTGTTAAAAGTTTCCTTTCAGAAATCGAACGAATCTGACCATATCTTCAATATAATAAGGGGCTGTAGCCGTATCTTTTAATTGAAAATAATTTCGTTTTTTTCAAAACGTTTCCATTTAAGCCTCGGAAAAAACAATAAATCTTACGATCAAGAATCGAATAAATCGGTGAAAAGCCTCATTTTCTGCTGAAAGTTTGTTCTTTTGTAAGCAGTTCAAAATAATGTCTACAATGATGAAACGTGAGAAGATCAAAGCCGTAATTGAGAAGGCCGATATTGGGTCCCAAGCTAAGATTTCGGGATGGGTAAGGAGTTTTAGAAATGATCGATTTATTGCACTAAATGATGGATCATGCTTAAAGACGCTACAAATCGTGGTTGATTCGGACAATTTTGAAGCAGATTTATTAAGCAAAATTACTGTTGGATCAGCCGTTTCAATTGTAGGGGAAATTGTTGAATCTCAAGGCCATGGGCAAACAATTGAAATCCACGCCAAGGAAATTGAAGTAGTTGGAGAAGCAAACACAGATGATGTATCGAAAACGATTCTTCAACCAAAAAGACATTCACTCGAAACGCTGCGGGAACAGGCCCACTTAAGATTTAGAACCAATACTTTCGGAGCGGTCTTCAGAATCAGACATCATCTGGCTTATGCGATACATAAGTATTTTAACGATAATGGATTCTTCTATTTACATACACCCATTGTTACCGGATCGGATGCGGAAGGTGCTGGAGAAATGTTTCGAGTAACAAATTTAGATCCTGTTAATCCACCTTTAACCGATGACGGCATGGTAGATTACAGCAAAGACTTTTTTGGTAAAGAAACTAACCTTACTGTATCTGGCCAGCTCGAAGCAGAGCTGGGTGCTCTTGGACTCGGGCAAGTGTACACTTTTGGCCCAACGTTCAGAGCTGAAAATTCGAACACGTCAAGACATCTTGCAGAATTCTGGATGATAGAACCAGAGATAGCGTTTGCTGATTTGGATGATGACATGGACCTGAGTGAAGACTTCCTGCAGTATTGTGTAAAATACATCACAGAAAACTGCGCTGAAGATTTAGACTTTTTGGTGAATCGAGAAATTCAGGAAGACAAACAGAAGCCACAAATTGAGCGAAATGAATTGACCTTAAAAGAACGTATGGACTTCGTTGTCGGTAATGACTTTGAGCGAATTACGTATACCGAAGCAATTGAAATTTTACAACGTTCAAAACCATACAAAAAGAAGAAATTTAAATTTCCAGTGGACTGGGGAACTGATTTGGCAAGTGAACATGAACGTTTTCTAGTGGAAAAGCACTTTAAGAAACCAGTTATTATTTATAACTACCCAGCAACCATCAAGGCATTTTATATGCGAAATAATGACGATGGAAAAACTGTGGCTGCCATGGATGTTCTGTTCCCAGGAATTGGAGAGATCATTGGTGGTTCTCAGCGTGAAGAGAGACTAGATGAGTTAAAGAAGAAATGTGAAACATTTGACATCCCAGAAAGTCACGTATGGTGGTACATGGAGACTCGAAAATTTGGAACGGTTCCACATGCTGGATTTGGTTTAGGCTTCGAAAGACTGGTGATGTTTTGCACAGGAATGACAAACATAAGAGACGTCATACCTTTCCCAAGAACCCCGAATAACGCAGAATTTTAGGCCCAACTACCCTTATAATGCAATTAGTGGTAAGAAAATTGCAAGGTTTCCATTAGAACTCAAAATTGTTCGGTATATTTTACTGATCTAAACCATATGTTAAAGCAACGATTACAACATAAACTGTTACAAAAGCTATCTCCTCAACAGATTCAGTTGATGAAGCTTTTGCAGGTGCCTACTGTGGAGTTAGAACAACGTATCAAAGAAGAGATCGAAGAGAACCCTGCACTTGAAGAAGGCGCAGAAAAAGAGGAGATCGATGATTACGACAAGGACGATGAAACGTTCGATGATGATGGTGCTGAATCTAGGGATAAGGACGATTTCGATATCAATGAATACCTAGATGATGATATGCCATCGTATAAAACTAGTGCCAATAATACTAGTTCTGATGATGACGAAAAAGCAATCCCTCTTTCAGGAGGAAAAACATTTCAAGAATTACTTACAGAGCAAATTAGTTTAAGAATCCATGATGAGAAGCAATTAGCAATTGCCTTAACCATAATTGGAAATCTTGATGAAGCTGGATATTTAAGAAGAGAGATCTTTAATATCGTAGATGACTTAGCGTTTTCGCAAAATGTAATTTGTGAAGAAGAAGAAATCGCGGTTGTTTTAGAAAAAGTGCAAAATTTAGATCCAGCTGGAGTTGGAGCTAGAGATTTGAAAGAGTGCTTGCTCATTCAACTTCGAAGGAAGGAAAGCATGTCAATCGAGCAAAAAACCGCAGAGGTTGTACTTCAGAAGTATTTTGACGAATTCACTAAAAAGCATTACAGTAAAATTTTAAAGCGTCTTGACATTGAAGAAGAAGATCTAAAAGACGCCATTGCAGAAATTATTAAGCTTAATCCAAAGCCTGGAAATTCATTGCGAGCAACTTCAAATTCTATACACCAAATCATTCCCGATTTTATCATTCGAGAAGAAGAGGGTGAATTAAGCTTGTCTTTAAACAGTAGAAATGCCCCTCAGCTAAAAGTGAGTAAGGGTTATTCTGAAATGCTTCACACATATGCAGCCAGCCAGAAAACCAAGCAAGACAAGGAAGCGATTATGTTCGTGAAGCAGAAAATCGATTCTGCGAAATGGTTTATTGATGCGATTAAACAGCGTCAACAAACTCTATTAGTTACGATGGAAGCCATCATGAATTATCAAAGAGACTTTTTCTTAAGTGGTGATGAGACTTCATTGAAACCAATGATTTTAAAGGACATTGCAGAAATTGTAGGATTGGACATCTCTACAATTTCAAGGGTTGCTAATAGCAAACACGCAGTGACGCCTTATGGTACTTATTTATTAAAATACTTTTTCTCAGAGTCACTTTCAACCGATTCCGGTGAGGAAGTGTCTACTCGTGAAGTGAAGAAAATTCTTCAAGATGCGATTGATGCAGAGCTTAAAAAGAAGCCACTGACGGATGAAAAATTGGCTACTCTTCTCAAAGAAAAAGGGTATAATATCGCTAGAAGAACGGTTGCCAAGTATAGAGAACAGTTAAGTATTCCAGTTGCAAGACTTCGGAAAGAGCTTTAGATCGATTTCATGCGTGTAGTCTCCAAGATTATTTCTTTTTTGTTCCACCCGATTTTCATGCCGATGTTCGGTTTTTTGATTTTGATGAGTGTTTCGGTGGAATTTCTACCTGTAATGAATTCTGAAGTCAAAACCTGGTTTATTATTTACCAATCAGTCTTTACCATTTTCTTTCCATTGGCATATTTGCTTTTACTTAGGTTTGGAAAAAGTATTTCTAGTATCCATTTGCACGACCGTAAAGAAAGGATTCCCCTATTTATTGGTTCGCTCATCTTTTTCATCATTGACTATGTCTTTGTCCGGATGGCTCCTGTCAGGCTTCCGCCAATAATTTATGCCATGATGTTGGGCGGAATTATAAGCATTCTTGCCGCCACGATATTCACATTTAAAACTAAAATTAGCATTCATGCTATTGGAGTGGCAGGAGTACTTGGCACCTTATTCGCAGCCGGAGAACACATTACGGATCATTTTTTCATGATGGTGGAAAATCCAGTGTTTTGGCCAATTGTTATCGTGGCGTTGATAGCTGGAATTGTCTGTAGTGCTCGTTTGGCCCTTCAGGCTCACAGCCCAACTCAAATTTATCTAGGCCTAGTGGTTGGATTTTGTGCGCTTTATTTTCCCGTAAAATTTTATTTAGTATTCTAATTTAGAACCTGATCCAGGAAATTCCGATTGAGATCGGGTACATTTCCTGGCCCTTATTTTTTTCAAATAACGGAGATAGGCTGTAAAATGCGGAAAAAGCTATTTTATTGAAGGCTACTCTTACGGTAGCACCATATCTGTACTTAAGTACGTTTTTTAAATTGTACACTTTATACTTAATGTTATCATCACGCCATTTAGTATGATTGTTCACCATGACCCCGAATTTAAATCCTGGATAAATCCTGAACTTTTTAAAATTTGCATCTGAATTTTTAGGCTGGATATACATATTTCTAAATCGCAACTCAATTGGAACATCGAAATAATTAGCGGTGAATTTATTTTTTTTCCAAGTTACTCCTTGAGCAAGAGGATACAATCCGGTGAAATTATTTCCCGCAGAATCAAGACTTAATAATTGTCCGTTATGGTGCACATTATGTGATGAGAAACCTAAACCAAATGCAAAAGCTATGGTACTCTTTTTATTCAGTGGTATGTCTTTATACCAATAAGCATTTACTCCAATAGAATAGTTTCCAGTTTTAATGTCGCTTGGCGCACCTAGCCACGAATCCCAGTTGATATCTACTGCTATCCGATCGAACTTTTCTGGTCCATCATCATCCGCAGTTAATTTAAAATACTCGAATAGCCCTTGAGAATAGCTCATTGAGCTGATCAAAACTATTAAACTGAAAATCAGTAGTCTCATCCTGGTTTATTCAAAGTTTTTTGCCAATTCCAAGCACTTGCTAACGCTTCATTAATTGACAATTTTGGTTCCCATCCTAATTCGGTTTTAGCCTTATTAGTATCGCCAAAGATAGCAGGAACATCTCCAAGTCTTCTATCTCCCCATTTAATTGGTAGCTTTAAGTTCGATTCTGACTCAAAAGCTTCTATAATATCCTTTACACTTGAACCTTTTCCAGTTCCAATATTGAAAACGTCAATGTTGCTAGTATTGTTCTTCCATTGCATTGCCCTTATGTGCGCATCTGCTAAATCCATAACATGAATATAGTCTCGTACGCACGTGCCATCTGCTGTATCATAATCAGTACCATAAACGGTCAGCTCTGGTCTCCATCCGGCAGCAGTTTGAGTTATAAACGGGACTAAATTAGAAGGAACATCTTTCGGTAACTCACCAATTAATCCGGTAGGATGTGCTCCGATCGGATTAAAATAGCGAAGCAATACTACTTCTAAATCCGGGTTAAACTTACAATTTGAAGTTAAAATCGATTCTGCTAGCTGTTTGGTATGACCATACGGGTTAGTTGATTCCTTGATCGGGGCATTTTCATCTACTGGAATCTGATCGGGAATACCATAAACCGTGCATGATGAAGAAAACACAAGCTTTGACACCTTAAATTTAGCCATCACTTTTACCACTATATTCAGACTACCTAAGTTATTTTGATAGTACTTTTCAGGCTCTGCTATAGACTCTCCTACTGACTTATAAGCAGCAAAATGAATTACACCAACAATATCTGAATGCTCAGCAAAAACAGCTGATACGTCTTTCTCATTATTACAATCAACGCGATAGAATAATATATTTTGATTGACAATTTTTTCAATTTGGCCAATCACGCTAACCGATGAGTTTGAAAAATTATCTAAAATAATTGGTTCGTACCCACTATTTATTAGCTGAACCGCTGTATGGCTGCCGATAAATCCTGCTCCTCCTGTAATGACGACCTTCATGATTAACAAAATTAATATTATATGCCGTTCTCCTTGACTGACGTTCAATAATTATTAAATTTATATTAACCATAACCCATTAACCCAATGCACTGTTTAATCGTAGACGATGACACTACTTCTAGGAAGGTGATTGAAGCTTTCGTGGAACAGGCAGACGATCTTGACTTATCTGGCAGTTTTGGTGATCCAAAAGAAGCGTTAACGTTTCTAAAGGCAAACGCTGTAGATGTTCTTTTCGTGGATGTAGAGATGCCTGAAATGAGTGGATTAGACATGGTTGATTCGATGCAAGGGAATCCAGCCGTTATATTTATAACAGGAAAGGAAGAATACGCAGTTGAAGCCTTTAACAAAGATGCTGTAGACTATTTAGTGAAGCCGGTTAAGTATGATCGATTTTTAAAATCTTTGGAAAAAATTCAACTTCCTGACCCTGTAAGCGACACGAAATTTATCTTCGTGAAGTCTGGTTCCGTTTTGGTTAAACTAGATATTCATGACATCGATTATGTTGAATCAATTGGTGATTATATTGGGGTACATGTTGCTAACAAAAGGTACGTTGTTCACACAACCATGAAAGAAGCAGAAAACAAGTTGCCAAAAAATGAATTTTGTAGAATTCACAGGTCTTTCATCATCAACTTTAATCGAATTGAACAAATTGAAGAAAATACAGTAGCTATAGTAGATAAAGTTTTACCTATTAGCAGAACTTATCGAAAGAATTTACTGAGTAGAATGAATATGTTTTAGACTATGTTGGATCAAAATGCTCCCATCTATGATATCCCTGATCAATTAAGGGAATCTATTTTTATCGTTTACCTGAAAGAATCCGATGAACTAATACGTAAAATGCAACAAGGGGTTCTAGACAATGACTTCGACTCCATAAAAAGTGCATCTCATAAATTAAAAGGCTCCTGCGTTACCGTAGGCGCAGTTAAACTGGCTGATTACGCACGAAAAATTGAGGTTAGCACAAAATTAGAACCAGAAGTAATTACTGCTCTTGCAGCAGAATTTGAACTAATAAAAAATCACATTAATACCCTTTAAATTTAGCAATGTCAGGGTTGGCAATAATTTGAATGCGCTAGAAGCGCTTCTTATTTGATTAATCAGTTTTCAAACTGCTGGTCTAAAACATCTGGAGCTTCCTTTTTCTTATTCCCTAGACTACTGGCTATTAAGAAAACCGTCAATGCCCCTAATCCTGCTCCCAGAATAGCAAAGGCATACATTATTAAACCTTCCTCCTCAAACACAATGAGTCCAAGTAACATTCCTGCTATTTCTCCACCAACCCAAAAAATAATGGTCAATGCAATAAACAATCCTCTTGAATGTCCTTTATTGTCTGCAATTCCTCCAAACTTTTTTGATAAGAAAATGATCGCAAATACTTCTAACATAAAAATTAATTAGGCGCATTCAGGTTGTAGACAAGATCTATAACTGTGGCGCAGTTTCTATGAAGATAGAACAAAACTTTAATTCATATGAATAAGTTCAATTCGTTTTGAAATTCCCCGCGCCCTGGTAATAAACAAAAGCGCTGCTTTTATTTATTGATCCGCTAAAGACGTGCATGGAATGAATCCCAATTCACTACGTTCAATTGAGCTTTTTTATTTCAAAACTGTTTTGAACAAGTTCAATTCGTTTTGAAATAAAAAATCCCATCACCAAAGTGATGGGATTCATTATCAAGTGGAGAATAGCGGAGTCGAACCGCTGACCTCCACACTGCCAGTGTGGCGCTCTAGCCAGCTGAGCTAATCCCCCATAGAACTGCAAATATATCAGTTCTTTTCTCTTGAGAAAATCATTGATAGGATGAAACATTATAATCTGAGCTACTTATGACATTTTACATCAATTTTCCAATGTTTATTGATTAAATCATACGTTTCAAATAATTCAAGCAACAAATTCAACTCAGATTGGTACATTTACTAATATGAGAATCGCCCTTCTCTTCTTGACTATAATTGCATCAATCACTGCTATCTCTCAAACTAGCTTATCAGGAGTAGTGAATAGTTATTACCCTGTTTCTAACTTAAATACTACGTCAGCAACAGCAACCGTGGCTTCCACAGCAGGATTGACCATCGGGGATACTTTACTAATTATTCAAATGAAAGGTACGAATATTGATGTTAGTAACAGTCCTTCTTATGGAACCGTAGATAATTACTACGGTGCAGGCAACATGGAGTTTGTGGAAGTTTGTGACCTGATTGGAAATGACGTAGTATTCACTCATCTTTTAGAAAAATCTTATCAATCCAGTGGGGCCATTCAGTTAATCTCTTTTCCGGACGTTTCCTCTATTAGCATTGACGGTCCAATTACTGCACAAGAGTGGGACGGATCTTCTGGCGGGGTTGTAATAATGCGAGCTCAAAACACCATTACCCTCAATGACAACATAAACGTTTCATATCAAGGATTTCGTGGTGGAACTCATATTAACTCTCCTTTTAGCTGCACTTTTTTCTTGTCACTTTCGGGTTATGAGTATGAAGCTTCTGTAGGTCATGGAGGAATGAAAGGAGAGGGTATTGCCGGTTACACAACTAATAATGGAGGAAGAGGTGCACTTGCCAATGGTGGTGGTGGAGGAAACGATCACAATTCTGGAGGAGGAGGAGGTTCAAACATGGGTTCTGGGGGAATTGGTGGAATAAATGACGAACCTAGCACATCACTTTGTTCAGGAGATTATCCTGGTGAAGGAGGACTAGCTTTGGTTTCAGGTAGTACCTCAAGCAGAATGTATCTTGGAGGAGGAGGCGGAGCTGGACACAGTAACGGACCATACGACAATAAAGCTGGTGACGGTGGAGGAATGGTTATTCTAATCGCTAATGATATTATCGGCAATGGCAATCTTATCTCGGCTAACGGAGAGTCTGGAATTCAAGGATCTGGAGATGGGGGAAGTGGCGGAGGTGCTGGCGGATCCATCATGATCGAATCAAACGGAATCACAGGAGCTTTAAACTTAGAGGCGAATGGCGGAAATGGAGGAGACGGAAATGGTTGGTGGGTTGACTCCATGGGCATCGCGTTAAGCACGAACCCTGATAGATGCTTCGGACCAGGCGGTGGAGGGGGCGGAGGTCTGATTTGGTTTAAAACTGGATCGACCCCTGGAGGCGCAACGGTAAGTTATACCGGAGGCATAAATGGCACCGTAATTAATACAACAAATACCGGTTGTGACGGCAGCACTTTGGGGGCTTCACCAGGAAATAGCGGATCATCTCAATTCAATGGAGGACTTATTATGGGTAATAAAATTAATAAAGCCTGTGTTTTCAATCCGCAACTCAACGTTGGTAACGACACTACGATTTGCGATTCTGAATCAATTACACTGACGGCAGCATTAACTGGTACTTATGAATGGTCATCTGGGGAAACCACACAAACAATTACTACATCTGGAAGCGGCACATATTGGGTGAAGGTAGACTTAGGGGGTGAATTTATTTGTGATACAATCATTGTAAATCAAGCAGGATTAACCGTAGACTTAGGAGCTGATCAGGCCATATGCGGAACCGATGTTGCAACACTCGATGCTGGACCTGGTGGAGTATCTTATACGTGGTCGAATTCTGAATCAACTCAGATTATAGAAGTTTCTGTTGGCGGAACATACACAGTTACCGTAGATGATGGGGTGTGTGTCAATTCTGACGATGTTGTGGTGGTTAAATGTGTCGAGGATTTATTTATTCCGAACACCATTACTCCAAATGGAGATGGCGAAAATGACACTTGGATTATTAATGGATTGCAAGATTTCCCGGCAAATACGGTTGTAATTATGAATCGGAATGGGGCTGAAATATATAGCGCTACGAACTACCAAAGTGATTGGGATGGGGGCAGCCTGCCTGCGTCTACTTACTTCTACTTTCTTGACTTAAAGGATGGTGTTAGTACTTTTAAAGGAACCATAACGGTTGTGAAACAACTATGAAAATCATAATCTATATCGTCCTAATAGGGTTTTGTTTTAACGGAATGGCTCAACAACTGCCCGTTTTTTCCCTCTACAATTCAAATCCATATGTTTTGAATCCAGCATTTGCAGGGTCTGAACATTACTGGGACCTTACACTTCAGCATCGATCTCAATGGGTCGGATATGATAACGGACCAAGCACCCAACTATTTTCTAGTCATTCAAGAATCGATGGATCAGCTTCTGGGTTTGGAGGGTATTTCTATAATGATAGAAACGGTGTACTTGGAAATCTAGGTTTTAGCGGTAGTTATGCGTATCACATGGAGCTGGGTGAAGAGTTTCAATTGTCCTTTGGTTTGGCCGCGTCATTCACCCAGTATAAACTACTTGGAAATAAGGTGACATTAAACAGTCCTACCGACAATTTAATTGATGCATCTAAAGGGAAAGCCGGAGCTTTTAACACTTCTTTTGGTTCTCTCTTTTACAGCGAGAACTTTTATTTTGGTCTATCTGCTCTAAACCTACTTTCTCCAAAAATTGATTACTTCAGTGGCACAACTACTCCCCTTAAAACTCATTTTTACATGCAAACGGGAGGCTTGATTCCAATCTCCGCTAATGGCTCAATTCAGCCTGCTGCAACAGTAAATTACCTTTCTGGGAATCCAATCGGAATAGAAATGCAAGCCGTATATGAGTACGTGGACATAATAAAAGGAGGCATTGGATATCGATGGAAAGATGCCATCAGTTTTCTTTTTGGAGCGAGACTATTTGATGGGCTTTATTTAAATTATGCCTATGATCTAGGTGTTTCAAAAATCTCAAAAGGCCATAGCGGATCACATGAAATTATGTTGAGTTATAATTTCTATTATAACCCTATTTATAAAAACAATAAGGCCAGATATAATTTTGGTAGAATCAAAAGACGTCCGGATTGATTGACTTCAGGGAAATCGAAAAAAGTCTAGCCGTTAATTTCGGCACACAATTTCAAATAATAAATTCAACTCCTCTTCAAGGAGGCGATATTAACCAAGTTTTCAAATTAGAAACTTCGGAGTGGTTTTATTGCATAAAAATCAATGAAACGGATTCACCTAACCTGTTTAAAACAGAATTTGATGGGCTTAACACGCTTATATCGGCAGATGAAATAGATATTGCAGAACCTATTTGTCACGGTGAGGTTAATGGGCATTCTTATCTGTTATTAGCATTTGTTGAAGTTGGGCAAGCTACTGATAAAACACAATTAAATTTCGGCCGTCAACTGGCCAGGCTGCATCAACATTCCGACAGTAATTTTGGTCTACCATACCATAATTATATAGGATCACTGGTTCAAAAAAACAAGCCTACAAAAAATTGGTCGGACTTCTTTTTTGACCAAAGAATACTTCCTCAAATTCGAATGGCTCAAAAATCGAACTTACTTCAAACGGAAGATTTAAAGCATTTTGAAAACTTTAAAAATAAACTTTCTGAATTGTTCCCTGAAGAGCCGCCTGCCCTACTCCATGGAGATTTGTGGAATGGCAACTATTTGGTTAATAAAAAAGGCAATGCAGTTCTAATCGATCCAGCCGTTTACTACGGAAATCGAGAGATGGATTTGGCGATGACAAAACTTTTTGGCGGCTTTGAACGTATGTTCTATGAAGGCTATCATGAAAACTATCCTTTATCACCTGGATGGGAAGATAGAGTCCAATATTGGAATTTGTACCCACTCTTGGTTCACTTAAATTTATTTGGAGGAAGTTATTTATCCTCTCTTCGACAAATAATAAATAAGTTCTAGCGGAACCGTATTGAATTCGATATTTACCGTTATAGAACCGTAAAACACCATTTAAAAAGGCATCTGGACCCGTTTTTGATAATGTCTGTGTGAATAAGTATTAACATGAGACTCAAGAACATCTGATATCCCAATTAATTTTGATTTGTGAAGTATATTGTAATAACCATATTAATTACCCTGTTGATTCCGTTGAGCGGAGCAAGTGCGCAAGGGCAAGGAGATCCTGATTCAACTGAATTAAATTTAGATTCAATTAGGTATCGACCTGATTCGCTAATTCATTTCGGTGATCCAAGAATCACCTATTCGCCAGATTATAATTGGAACGACACATCGACTTTGACCACACTTCCTTCTCCGGAATATTATAAGAACCGTTACACTGATGGAGACTTACTTTACAAAGTGGTTGACAACTGGGGTAAAGGTTTCAACGAACTTTACGGAACTAGGAACCTCCGCCCAATTCTTCACGGAGTTGCGTATCGAGGAGGCGCCAACAATTATTTTCACACTTCTAAGAAGAGGAAAAATAGCAACCCACTTCCGTCAGATGGAATCGATAATTTATGTGAAGAAGGCTTCTCTGCTTCTATTTATTTGTATCGAACAAACTTTAAAGATGCACCTGTAGCTCATAACTGCAACTGTGATGAAGGAGGAAAGAATGAAATGCAATATGAGCAGTATGACTATTACGATAAGGAACACATTTATGAAATGCTAAAGCTTGTTTATGAAAGTGCAACAAACGATAGCATTGGTCCAGTTTATCTTCACTGTTGGAACGGATGGCATGCTTCAGGATTTATTTCAGCCGTTATTCTAAAACAGTTTTGTGGAATGTCTGATTTAGATGCCACTGCCTATTGGGATCTTGGAACAGATGGAGCAAATACAAGTCCGAGATACAATAAAATTCGAGAGAACATCATGAAATTCGAACCATACCCTGAGTTCATCATTTCTGATGAACAAGGCAATCGAATTTGTGCGCCAATGCCTACAATTATTGATAGTTCAATGCTTCACATCACCGTTGAACACCTTGCAATTGTCCCTGAAGCTATTCCAGTTGGAACAATTATGATTATGCAAAAAGTGAAATTCGGTCCGAATAAAACAAGTTTTTCGAACACCTCTGGAAATCCCGATTTAGCATCATTATTATCCGGTTTGAATAAAAGTGAAGACTTGAAGATTGAAATTGCCGGACACACAGACAAATCTGGAAAAGCGGCTACAAATAAAGCCCTGTCAACAAAAAGAGCAAAATTCGTTTATGATTACTTAATAGGAAAAGGGATAGATGCTAGCCGATTAACTTACAAAGGTTATGGCCACTATAAACCAGCGTATAGCAATCGTACCAAAGACGGAAGAGCTGCAAACAGAAGAATCGAAATAAAGGTGCTTTCAAAAACCGAAGGATCGATGGATAAGTTAGTAGACGAGGAACCGTATAAAGCTCCATATGAAAAGAAAGAAGAAATGAACCTTGGATCAATTGCCACTTATGACATTGGAACAAGCATTGTCCTTGAGAAGGTGGTTTTTGAACCGAACATGACAAACATTAATGATACCAACAGACCACAGATAAATGAGTTGGTTGAAATCTTAAAAGCGAATGCTGAAATGAAAATCGAAATATTAGGTTATACCGACAAATCCGGAATTCCAGAGAAAAACTTAATCATTTCTAAAACTCGTGCTCAAGCTGTATATGATTATATAATAGCACAGGGAGTAGACGCGTCAAGGCTGTCTTTTAAAGGATTTGGAGATGCAAATCCAATTGCTCCGAACAAATATCGTTGGGGTAGAGATAAGAACCGCAGAATCGAAGTAAAGTTAGTGGCGCTATAATTCTGAATATCCTTAACTTCCACGTTCAAAACGTAAAGACATGTCTGAAAAAATCGATGCTGTAAATGCACCAAAACCCATGGGTTTATACCCACATGCTCGTAAAGTTGGGAATCTTCTTTTTTTAAGTGGAGTTGGTCCAAGAGCGGCAGGATCAGGTAGTGAAGAAGCAAATATCCCAGGTTTAAAGTATGACAACAACGGAAATTACGAGACTTTCGACTTTGAAGCACAGTGCAGATCTGTGTTCGATAATGTGAAATTAATTTTGGAAGAAGCCGGAGGCAAATGGGAAAATCTAGTAGATGTTACCACTTTCTTAACGGACATGAAACGCGATTTCAAAACTTACAATAAAGTTTACGCTGAATACTTTAATGATGCTCAGCCATGCAGAACCACTGTTGAAGTTAACGCTCTTCCCTCCCCAATTTCAATCGAACTAAAGTGTATTGCTGTTCTTGATTAAAATTTAGTTTCTTATCTCATTTGTAATCCCCAAAACAATTAGTATGAAAGCAGTTCAAGTAACTTATACTGTTCAACCTGAATACGTTGAAACGAATAAGGCCAACATAAAAAAAGTAATGGATTCCATCAAGGCAAACCCAATTGACGGGATGTATTATTCAAGTTGTCTAATGGAAGATGGCCAAACCTTTGTCCATACAAATATTGCTAAAGATGACGAAACGATGAGCCGATTGAATGATGTAGAGTCATTTACAGCGTTTAGAATGGCACTTAAGGCTAGCGGACCTGTTTCACCTCCTAAACAAACAAAATTCGATCCTGTAGGGGCTAGTTGGGAACTATAATTAACTCCGGTCATTCCAGCATGGCACGCTTTTAGCAATACACCTAATTGTTCATCAATAATCATTAAAACAATTGGGTATGAAAAGTGTATTTACAATAGCATTATTAGCCGTTATAACTGGATCCTTTGCTCAGACGCAAAGCAAAAAAGTTGAAATCTTCAAAAAGTACGAAAATGGGGTTCTTGTTGAATCCGATTCAATCGTTACTGAAGGTGAAGACAATACCGCGGAATTCAATCAAAAATTTGATGAGAAGTTTAAAAACGGCTTCGGAGATTCATTTGACTTTCCTGATTTCGGTGATATGGACATGGGTATGTCTGGAAAAAACGGAATGGACATGAGTTCTAAAATGGCAGAAATGCAGGAAAGAATGAAAATTAAGCAAGTTGAAATGGAGCAAAAAATGGCCGAGATGATGCAAAAAATGGACATTAAAATGACCGAAATGCAAAGTCGAGCTGATAAAATGCAAAAGGATGCCGAGAAGAGAATGGACTCGAAAGAGAGCAAACCAAAACCTTCTACTCCTCAATCTAGCAGACCTCCAGCAAACCCTAAACCAAATAATGGTGGTGTTAAACCTGATCAAGAATTTTTCTAGTCGAATTGTCCTGTTTCAATATTATCATATTTTAAACTTTTCGAACTAAATCTATTTTTAATTTGGAATTTAAAATAAATCAAGCTTACATTTGTACCAGCAATGAATACGAAATTAAATAACAATTGGTGGTGGTCTTTAACGAACGATAATCGTAAGTAGACTCAGCTATTGTATAAAAACTTTGAAGGCCTGTCGAAAACGACAGGCCTTTTTTTATGCCTAAAAATTGAACCGAGACAATAACAAATGATATACCTTAAAGCCAATTATTTTTCTTCCCTTTAACCGTGATGAATTTATAGGAGGTTACCGGAAATTATGAAACTAAAAACCAAAACATATCAAACGCTCGCGGATACACTTACACCAGTAAGTATGTATCTTAAACTTCGGGATCTTTATTCGAACTCACTGCTTTTAGAGAGTAATCTCAATGAAAAAAGAGATAAATCTCATTCGTACATCTGCTTGGAACCTATCTCTTCGTTTAAAGCTGAACAGAAAGGTATAACGGTAATTGAAAATGGTTCAGCCGAATTAGTCTCGACAGATCAAAATAAAGCCCCTGATCATTTTAATCAATTTTTAAATTCCTTTCAAGTAGAAGGTGATCAACCTGAAGGTTTCAATGCGGTATTTGGTCATACGAATTACAACGCTGTCTCCTATTTCGAAACACTTAAACTCGAAGAAAAAGAGCTAGACGATGCCATTCCATTAATGAACTATTCCTTTTACCGATTTGTAATCGGGATTGATCATTTTACGAATCAGCTCTTCTTTACGGAGTATTTGCAAGAAGATCAAGAATCAAGATTGGAAGAATTAATATCTAGAGTCCATGCGCTGCGATTCAATGCTTATCCTTTTAAAATAATTAATAACGAGACCAGCTACACTTCGCCTGAAGAATTTTTAAACCAAGTTTCTGAAGGCCAAGAGCATTGTAAAAAAGGGAACATTTTTCAAATTGTAATTTCCAGAAGATTTAGACAACAATTTAAAGGCGATGAATTTCAAGTTTATCGCTCTTTGCGCTCGATAAATCCATCTCCATACCTATACTATTTCGACATGGGGAGTTACAAGATCTTTGGTTCATCGCCAGAAGCTCAAGTTAAAATCAGAAACAAGAAGGCCATTATTAATCCGATTGCGGGAACTTATAAAAGAACCGGTAACATTGAGCAGGATCACATGTTAGCTGAAGGATTACAAGCAGATGAAAAAGAAAATGCCGAGCACGTAATGCTTGTCGATTTAGCAAGAAATGATCTTGGTAGAGTGTCCGATAATGTTCAAGTAAAGTCTTTCAAAGACATTCATTTTTACAGCCATGTAATTCATATGGTATCGGAGGTAGAAGGTGATTTGCCAGATGATTATGAAGCCATGCAAGTATTTGGACAAACTTTTCCAGCTGGAACTTTATCTGGTGCACCTAAATACAAAGCGATGCAACTGATCGATCATTTTGAGCCCGTATCAAGGAATTATTATGGTGGAGGAATTGGCTTTGTAGAATTAAATGGAAATCTAAATCACGCCATTATGATTCGTTCATTTTTAAGTCAGAATAACGAGCTACATTATCAAGCAGGTGCTGGAGTAGTGGTGAAATCAGATCCAGAATCTGAATTAGCTGAAATAGACAATAAAATTGGGGCATTAAGGTCAGCAATTATTAAAGCGGAGGAGATCAAATGAAAATAATTGTAATAGATAACTACGATTCGTTCACCTATAATCTGGTTCAATATGTTAAGGATGTTTCTGGCTACGAAGTCGTAGTGAAAAGAAATGACCAAATCACATTAGATGAGCTAGATGTGTTTGACAAGATATTAATCTCCCCTGGCCCAGGAGTTCCGAATGACGCTGGTATCACTAAGGAATTAATAAAACGTTACGGTGAGACTAAGTCAATTTTAGGCGTTTGCTTGGGTATGCAAGCTATTGCAGAAGTATTTGGTGGAGAAATTGAAAACCTTTCTGAAGTCCATCATGGTGTTGCTTCATTAATGACCATTAAAGAAGCAGATTCAATCTTTAAAGAAATTCCGCAAGAAACTGAGGTTGGAAGGTACCATTCTTGGGCAATGAAAAGTAGTGGAATCCCAAAAGAGATTGAAATTTTGGCTACTTCTGCAGACGAATGTATCATGGCAATTCGACATAAAGACTACGATGTGAAAGGTGTTCAGTTTCATCCGGAATCTGTGCTGACTCCTTTTGGTAAGCAAATGATTAAAAACTGGATTTTTGAATAAGACGAACATGAAGAACATACTTCAGAAAACATATAGCCAAGTACCTTTAACCTATCAAGAATCATATGATATCATGATAAGTATGGGCAAGGGTAAAGTCAGCGAAATCCAAATGGCCTCGTTCATTTCTGCCTTTAATATGAAAGAAATAAACCTTGACGAATTAAAAGGCTTTAGAAATGCTCTTTTAGAATTGTGCCTGCCCGTTAGCATTGACGGTAATCAGGCGATTGATATGTGTGGAACAGGTGGTGACGGTAAAAACACATTTAACGTGTCTACAATTTCATCGTTTGTAGTAGCAGGATCCGGCTATCGTGTGACCAAACACGGTAATTACGGGGTTTCTTCACTATGCGGTTCGTCAAATGTTTTAGAGAAGCTAGGATATCAATTCACTACCGACTCAAGTAAGTTGAGTCAGAATTTGGAGAAAGCGAACATCTGCTTTTTGCATGCTCCTCTATTCCACCCTGCGATGAAACATGTTGCACCAATAAGACGTGAACTTGGGTTAAAAACATTTTTTAATATGCTAGGCCCGTTGGTAAACCCTGCGAAACCTTCGCACCAAATAGTTGGTGTTTTCAATCTGAAAATCGCCAGAAAATATAAGTACCTGTTAGAAGAAGATCACAAAAATTTTAAAGTCTTGCACAATACGGATGGATATGACGAGGCGACACTTACTGCTCCTTTGAAAGTATTGAGCAACGAATCGGATTTGGAACTATACCCGGCTGACTTTTCAAGCCCACAAATTCAGCCGGAAGCCTTATATGGAGGAACCAGTATTAAAGAGGCCGCAGAATTATTCACTACTATATTATCGGGTAAAGGAACTGAAGCTCAAACCAATGTGATTGCAGCAAATGCAGGCTTAGCCATACAGTGCTTTGAACCAAATCTAACTTTAGAAGATTGTATCAGCAAAGCAAAAGAAACAATCCAGAATCAAAACGGAATTAACACCTTAAAAAAGGTATTGCAATGAATATACTAGACAACATAATTGAATCGAAACGAACTTTTGTAGCGCATCAAAAGACGGTGGTTCCGGAAGCTTTATTAAAAGAGAGTTTCAGCTATAACGCCCCTACAGTTAGTCTAAAAGAATATCTGTTAAGAGAAGACAAATCAGGAGTGATTGCCGAATTTAAAAGGAAATCTCCAAGCAAAGGGGACATCAATCCTTATGCTAAAATTGAAGACATTACCATTGGATATATGCAATCGGGGGCATCCGCACTTTCTGTTTTAACTGATTCGGAATTTTTTGGAGGTAGCGATGCCGATTTAAGAATGGCTCGGAAACTAAATTTCTGCCCTATACTCAGAAAAGATTTTGTAGTTGATTCTTACCAAATTATTGAAGCCAGATCAATTGGTGCTGATGCAATACTTCTTATTGCCAATGTTCTGGAAAAATCAGAAATAGAAGATCTTGCCGAACAAGCGATTTCACTTGGCCTAGAGGTGTTACTGGAAATCCATCATGAAAAAGAACTAGAAAAACTGCCAAGTTCAGACGTAATTATGGGAATCAACTCAAGGAACTTAGAGACTTTTGAAGTAAGCTTACAAAACTGTGTGGACCTCTTCCCTTTGTTACCCGCAGGATCAATTAAAGTAGCCGAAAGTGGAATCCATCATCCTTCAGATGTTGGCATGTTAAAAGAAATTGGATTTAACGGTTTTCTAATTGGCGAAAGGTTCATGGCCACTTCTAACCCAAGTAAAGCTTGTAGAGATTTTATTGAGTCTATTCCTAACCATAAATCTCAAGCGCAACATGCTTAAAGTTTGTGGTATGAACAACGAGCAGAATGTATTGGACATTCTAGCTTTAAAGCCCGACTTAATGGGGTTTATTTTCTATGATAGATCAAGTAGAAACTGCACGCTGGACCCCGATTTTATTAGGAAAACAGATTTTGGAAAGACCAAAAAAGTAGGCGTTTTTGTAAATGAAAGCATTTCAGAAATTAAGAAGAAGTATGAAGAATATAGTCTTGATATAGTGCAATTACACGGAAACGAATCAACGGAATATTGCCAAACAATTTCAGAGTTAGGTATACCGTTCATTAAGGTATTTTCCGTGGATGAAGAGTTCCTTTTTGAGGAAACAAAAGGATTTCATTTAGCTACTTACTTTTTGTTTGATACGAAAGGTGACCTACCTGGAGGAAATGGAATTGAGTTTAATTGGGATCTCTTACTTCAATATCGAGGTTCAACTCGGTTTTTATTAAGTGGAGGCATTGGCCCTGAGCACAACTATAGTGGCGCAAAGGAAATTCATGCTGCCTGTGCAGGAGTTGACATCAACAGCAAATTTGAGCTTAGTCCTGGAAACAAAAATGTTGAATTAGTGAGGGATTTTATTGGCCTACGAATCAGTTAGAAATTAAGATTTTGAAAACAGAAAAACATAACATTGACAACAAAGGTTACTACGGTGATTTTGGCGGGGCATTCGTTCCAGAACTGCTCTTTAACAATGTGGAGGAGCTAAAAAAAGCCTACCTCGATATTATTAATTCGGAGTCATTTCAAGAAGAATACAGTGCGTTGCTCCGTGACTACGTTGGCAGACCTACTCCATTATATTTTGCGAAAAACTTATCTAAAAAATACGGTACCAATATTTATTTAAAACGTGAAGATTTAAATCATACAGGTGCTCATAAAATAAACAATACTGTTGGTCAGATCTTAATCGCTCAACGTCTTGGTAAAAACAGAATTATAGCGGAAACTGGAGCCGGACAACACGGAGTAGCCACTGCTACTGTTTGTGCACTGATGGGGCTGGAATGTATCGTTTACATGGGGGAAGTTGACATCGAAAGACAGGCGCCAAATGTAGCTCGAATGAAAATGCTGGGTGCTGAAGTGCGCCCAGCGACTTCTGGCTCTAAGACGTTAAAAGACGCCACAAACGAAGCTATTCGAGATTGGATTAATAATCCGCATGATACGCATTACATTATTGGTTCGGTGGTAGGTCCACATCCATATCCAGACATGGTTGCCAAGTTGCAATCAATAATAAGCCAGGAAATGAGGGCTCAACTTTTAGATAAAACGGGGTCAGAATTACCGGATGCGGTGATCGCTTGTGTTGGCGGAGGCAGCAATGCTGCTGGTGCATTCTATCATTTTTTAGAAGACGAGTCAGTAGAACTAATTGCTATTGAAGCAGCTGGTTTAGGGGTTGATACGGATCAAACTGCCGCGACTACAACGGTTGGAAGCGAGGGAATTCTACATGGTAATAAGTCAATTTTAATGCAAACAAAAGATGGTCAAATTATCGAGCCTCATTCAATTTCTGCTGGTTTAGATTATCCAGGCATTGGACCTTTGCACGCTCATCTTTTCAAAAGCCGAAGAGGAAAGTTTTTATCCGCAACGGATCAAGAGGCTTTAGACGCTGCTATGGAACTTACCAGATTAGAAGGTATCATTCCTGCACTGGAAAGTGCTCATGCTTTGGCTGGTCTTAAAAAACTATCATTTAACGAAAATCAAGTTATAGTAATCAATTTATCTGGACGTGGTGATAAAGATCTTAATACTTACATGAAAAACTTCTCTTTATGAATCGAGTTGATCAACTATTTAAGGATAAAGAAAAAGAGGTTTTAACCATCTATTTTACTGCTGGATATCCGCAACTGAACGATACTCTATCTATTGTTAGATCTATTAGTGAATCTGGTGCAGATTTAATTGAACTAGGTATGCCTTATTCAGATCCATTGGCAGATGGGCCAGTTATTCAAGCCAGCAGTCAGCAGGCCCTGAAAAACGGGATGAACCTAGATTTACTATTTAAGCAATTAGCCGAAGTAAGAGCTCACACTCAAATTCCAATTGTACTAATGGGTTATTACAATCAAGTTTTGCAATTCGGTATTGAAGAATTTTGCAAGATCTCTTCGAGCGTAGGTGTTGATGGATTTATTCTACCTGATTTACCATTAGAAGAATTCTACTCTTTCTGTAAACCCATCTTTGATCGTTATAATTTAACCTGCACTTTCTTAGTTACTCCAAGTAGCAGTGACGATCGGATTAAAGAACTAGATGAAGCAACAAGTGGATTTTTATACGCTGTCTCTAGCCATTCAATTACGGGAGGGTCAGCGGCATCTCAACTGGATGAATACGGAAACAAGCTAGCAAGTCTTAATTTAAAAAACCCCATCCAAGTTGGTTTTGGAATTCATGATTCCGAATCATTTTTAAATGCCTGTTCCATTGGAAGTGGAGGAATTATAGGGAGTGCATTTATTAAGGCGATAAGCCAACCTGGAGAACTAAAACAAAATATTAAGTCGTTTATACATGGGGTAAAAAGCCGCCCTAGCAATATTTAAGGAATGATTATTCAATTAGAGAAAAACATAACGGAAGCAAACCTGTCCAAATTAGACTCAATAATATCTGATATTGGATATAAAGCAATTACGGTAAAAACTCAATTTCAGAGTTACATGGTGGCTACAGGTTCGAAAGAATTTGACATTAGAAGAATTGGTTCTTTGGACGGGATCAAAGACATCCACCGAGTAACGGATAATTACAAATTAGTCTCTCGAAAATGGACGCTCAATCCAACCATTGTCGATTTAGGAGATGGCGTGCAAATAGGCGGGCCCGAACTAGGTATAATGGCCGGACCATGCTCTATTGAAAACGAAGAACAGATTGAAAGCACCGTAAATTTCTTGGTGAAGAACAACGTAAAAATAATGCGCGGTGGCGTTTACAAGCCGAGAAGTTCACCTTATTCGTTTAGGGGACTTGGAATTGAAGGATTGAAAATATTCTATCAGCACTGTAAAGCAAATGGTATAAAAATCATTACTGAGGTAATGCAAGTTTCTCAGATTGAACCGATGCTTGATTATGTAGATATATTTCAGGTGGGGGCACGAAACTCACAGAACTTTAACCTGCTGGATGAGCTTGGAAGAATTGATCGAACCGTTATGTTAAAAAGAGGTATTAGCGGAACTATCGATGAACTGCTTCAAAGCGCGGAATACGTCTTTTCAAATGGAAACGAAAAAATACTCCTCTGTGAAAGGGGGATTAGAACTTTTGAAAATGCTTATAGAAACACTTTAGATTTAAACGCAATTCCAATCTTAAAAGAAAAGTCCCACTTACCGGTGATTGTAGATCCATCTCATGGTATTGGTATTCGGAAGCACGTTGCTAAAATGGCTTTAGCTGGGGTAGTTGCAGGAGCTGATGGAGTAATTATAGAGGCTCATGAAACACCTGAAAAAGCTTTCAGTGATGGTCAACAAACTTTGTCCTATTCGGAAGCTGGCACGTTATTTGAACAGTTAAGAGCAATGCAAACAGTTGCATTAACGTTATAGTTATATTTGATCACACAAATGAAAATGACATTCACATATTGGTATTCTAATAGATCTGACCTCCAGACCTAGCTAATATTAATATGTTAAATATTTATGGCCCGGTCTGAACTTTCAGACTGGGCTTTTTTTTTGAATAATAAGTAACAAATGAAACAAGTATATAACCAATACACAGAGCAGGATCATAAAGTTTGGGGCGTCCTATTCAAACGCCAAGAGAATTTATTGCAAGCAAAGGCGTGTGAAGAATACTTACAGTGCCTAGAAAACTTATACCCTGAATTAAACGAATTCAAATTGCCGAATTATGAAGATTTGAATAAGAGGTTGATGCAATACACAGGTTGGTCTATTGAAGTTGTACCAGGTTTAATTCCAGTTGAAGATTTCTTCTTGCTGCTTGCTGATCGAAAATTTTCTGCGTCTACTTGGATTCGAAAAATGAACGAATTGGATTATTTGGAAGAGCCAGACATGTTTCATGATGTGTTTGGACATATACCATTAATTGCGCATCGGAAATTTGCACAATTCATGGAAGATTTTGGCAACCTTGGGGTTGATCATATTGAGAACAAAGAAGTTGTAATTCAATTACAGCGGTTATACTGGTTTACCATAGAGTTTGGACTAATTAAGTCAGGTGGGGACCTTAAAGTCTATGGTGCCGGTATTTGTTCTTCATATGGAGAAACTGAACACAGCTTAAGTGCTGATGTGGAAGTTGTTCCTTTTGATTTAGACTTAGTAATTAATACGGAGTTTAGAACAGACGTAATTCAAACCAAGTACTTTGTACTGGATAGTTTCGACCAGCTGTTTGATGCGTTGGAAACATACAAGTTTAAACTTCAGAAACTGGAACCAGTTAAACATGTTTAGGTTGTAGTTCCTAAAACAGAAGGGCAAAAAAAAGCTCCAATTACGATGTAATTGGAGCTTTTTTAATCTTAATTAAAATTACCTTCTGATCGTAACTCTCTTCGTTACAACCTGATCTCCTGATGTGATCTTAACCAAATAGATTCCAGGTCTTGCATTTCCTAAATCCATATTGGTTCTTGCATCTGCGTTTCCAACATGTTGAATTTTCTTTCCTAGAATGTCTAGAACTTCGATTTCAACATTGTTCGCATTCAATGCTTCGATTACAAACTGACCACTTGATGGGTTCGGATAAATATCAACTCCAAACGCGTTTTCTTGCTCAAAAACTCCAACAACGTTGTCAACAAATACTCCAGATAAGGTATCTGTACATCCGTTACCATCAATTACGATTACCGTATAAGTTCCAGTATTCAATCCTGATAAATCCTCTAAATCATCAAAGTCACCTGTTCCATCATTATCCCAATCGAACGTGTTTCCACCGGCTCCACCAGTTACTGTTAAATCAATTGCTCCAGATCCATCTCCATTCGCTTCGTCAGTAACTGAAGAAGTAAGAGCGATTGCATCAGGCTCTGTAATTGTAACTGAATCAGTTACCATACATCCGATAGAATCTGTAACCGTGAATAAATGAGTTCCTGCTGGCAACGCAGCTTGGTTCATCGTTCCAAAATCGTAAACTACTGGACCAACATTACCTGTTCCTCCAGGTGCCGCAATTCCAGTACTATCTCCATTACAAAGAACATCAGTCTGAGTTACTGTAACTGCTAATGGAGTAACAACTGTTACATCAAATGAGCAAGTTGCAGTATTGCCAGATGCATCGGTTGCCGTGTAAGTAACCGTTGTAACGCCTAAAGCCAACGTATCTCCTGAATTATAGTTACTTGTTGCTGTTGCACCTGTGCAATTATCTGCCTCAGTCGGTGCCGTCCAGGTAGCAACGGCCATACAGCCTGCTACATCAGCGTTTATCGTCATATCGCCAGGACATGCACTAAACGTTGGAGAAATCGTATCTAATACTGAAACCGTTGCAACGCAATTGGCTGAGTTTAAATCGAAATCAAGAACAGTTAATGTAACTGATACTCCAGATGCTCCACCTGATGTATAAGTTCCAACAGGAACTGGAGTGGTAGCTGTTCCATTGGTTGTTTCACCAGCTAAAGCGCCTGCGCCACTGTATGTCCAATCCGCACTATTAAATGTCGTTGCTTGGGCTCTTGAATTATTAGAATAACCCCATCCATCTTGATACTCCCATGCTTGACCTGTTCCATCAACGTTGATGTCGCCATAAACGTCTATGGCAGCTCCCATGTAGAATAATTCTATTGCATCATCTCCATTTACATTTACCGCATTATCCGTTCCATTCGGGAAGAAACCAAACCATGCATTAAACTGAGCAGAATCTGTAGCAATATAAATGTATTGTCCAGCTGTAGCTGATACCGCTGGGAAAGTGTACTCTTCACCATCTGTTCCGCCACCGTTATTTGCAGAACCTAGTCCATATTGACTTAAATCTGCAATGTTATTGATTACATACAGTTCAACTCCTTTTGGAGTCCCGCCCGTAAGAGGACCATCGTAAACACCTGAGATAATTAAATCGTAAGCAGGTCCGCCTGTAACATCTGAACAAGTAAAAGCAGTAATATCGGCACTCATTGTAATTGCACTGCAATTATCTGTAGAACCACCATCAATATCGGCCGCAACTATACTTGCATTTCCTGTACCGTCTAGGTACACATTAATATTTTGACAAACAGCAGTAGGTGCAACGGCATCCGTAACAGTAATAAAAATAAATGCTGTGTCACAAAGACCACCTGGATCGCAAACTGAATACTCTATTGTATCTGGACCACAAAACAAAGCTGGAGGATCGTAAGAAATACTATCTCCATTTACAACTATTGCAGTACCTCCTGAAGTCGGCCCACTAATTATAGTAGTTGTCATCGCATCACCATTTGCATCCGAGTCATTAACTTGAACGTCAAACACGTTTCCTGTAGAACCTGCTGCAACACTTGGTGAGTCATCAACTGCTACCGGTGCAATTGGCGTTACAGGATATGCGGCTATAACCCTTGCAAAAACACCAGCGCCCCAAGCAAAATTTTCTTCCAAGCCTACAGATGATAATCCAACTGGGATGTAATCTAAATTTACTGTATTAGCTCCTCCCACAACATAATTTGAAGGAGTTAATGGAATTGAAATTACGGATGGTGTACAAGTATTAATTGCACCGTAAGTTCCATCGGCTGTGGCGTTGAAATTAACAGGTATGCCAGCGCCAGACTGATTATCAGACTCATAAATCTCTAAAGTAACACTGGTAGGCATTGCTGCACCCGTAGAAGTCCAATTAAAGTCTAAAGAGGCGCCTCCTAAATATGCTATTTCCCCAGAAAAAGTACAGATACAAAAAGAGCAGTCAGGGGCAGATAAATCAGCAGCGGTTAAATTATAAGTAACCGTCTGGCCATGTATGGCTCCTGTTATTATTAAGGCAATAAGTAAAGAGTATAATTTTTTCATATTTTTAGTTTAATGTGGTGTTAATCCTCAATGCATATACAAATGCGGGTAGATAAGGTACAAAATTTCTTTAGAATTCTTAAAGCGTGGATGCATTATACCTTATTTCAGTATTCTGAATTTACGTTGATTAAGTGCAAACCACTGACATTAAATGATCAGATCATCGAAAGAGAGTTTAAAACATCATATTTAATATCATCAATATGCTCTAAACCAACTGATATGCGGATCAAATTTGGAGTTATTCCAACCGATAGGCGTTCTTCTTCAGTCAATTTAGAATGCGTGGTACTTGCAGGATGAGAAATAATGGTCCTGGAATCACCTAGATTTGCAGTCAACGAGCTCATTTCAAGACCGTTCAAAAACTTCTTTCCTTCTTCTATTCCACCCTTAATCTTAAATGCTATCAATCCACCTCCTGCTTTCATTTGCTTTTTAGCAATTTCATATTGCGGGTGTGACGGTAAAAATGGATAATTCACCGATTCAACAACAGCATGAGACTCAAGAGCCAATGCCAGTTTTTCTGCGTTTTCGCTATGTCGGTCCATTCTTAAACCAAGTGTTTCTAAACTTTTAGACAATACCCATGCATTAAATGGAGAAATTGCAGGACCTGTTGCCCTACAAAATTGATAGATCTCTTCTATATAATTGGATTTTCCGATTACCGCTCCTGCCATGACCCTGCCCTGACCATCGATAAACTTAGTTGCAGAATGAATTACTAAGTCTGCTCCAAATTTAATGGGCTGCTGCAAATAAGGTGTTGCAAAACAATTGTCTACAATTAAAATTAGATTGTGATCTTTAGCAAAATCCGATGCCCATTTCAAATCAACAATATCCAACCCGGGGTTTGTAGGTGTTTCTAGGTAAAGAATTTTTGAATTATCCTGCACTGAATTTATCCAGGACCCTGTATCATACAAATCAACATACGTGGTATTAATATTCCATTTCGTCAGAACCTTGGTAAATACCGAATGGGTTGAACCGAAGATTGATTTACAAGAAATAATATGATCTCCTGCTTTAGTTAGGGCTGCAAACGTGGAAAAAACAGCTGCCATTCCAGTTGCCGTTGGAAATCCTGCCTCTCCTCCTTCCATCTCAACCAGTTTATCAATAAACTCAGTTGCATTAGGGTTGCTAAAACGGCTATAAATATTGCGCTTTTTTTCGCCTGCAAAGGAGGCACGCATCTCTTCAGCATCGTCAAAAACAAAACTTGAGGTTAAATATAAAGGAGTGCTATGCTCCTTTTCATTAGTCGTTTCGATCTGAGTTCGGATGGCATTTGTTTCAAATTTATTCTTACCACTCATATTTCATTATTGTTTAAGTGAATTGAATATGAAATTGACGCGGTTTCCTCTAATATCCTGGCTACCGAACAATATTTGTTGATAGATAAATCTACAGCTCGCTTTACTTTTTCAGGAGGTAAGTCCCCCTCAAGTTTCACCAGCATATGAATATTCTCAAAAAGCGAAGGAACTTTATTTTCAAATCGATCTGCTGAAATTTCAATTTTCATGTCGTCAATTACCAGCTTTTGTTTGCCAAGTATTAGACCAATATCTATACTCGAACATCCTCCTAACCCCATAAGAACAAGTTCCATTGGTCTTGCTCCTAAGTCGGATCCGCCAATTTTTGGTGCTCCGTCAATCTGCACAGATACATCCTGTTCATTAGTTGCAACAAAATGAAATTTATCATTAACTCGATCCAAAGTAACTTTCATGTCCTATTCTTTTAAAAAACTGATCTACGACTGCTAATGTCGTTTATTATCAGTTTTCTTAGCTTTATCCCATCTATTATTTATGAAAATCCTTCAATTACAAGTCCCATTTAAACTGGAATCAGGCGAAGTCCTTCCTGAACTTGCCATTGGCTATCATACCTATGGAGAGCTGAATGCAGAGGGATCAAACGTTGTGTGGGTGTTTCATGCCTTAACTGCTAATTCGGATCCAATCGAATGGTGGAGCGGCCTAGTTGGAGAAGGCAAGCAATTTGATCCGGAAAAGCACTTTATTGTTTGTGCGAATGTACTTGGATCATGTTATGGGACATCGGGCCCTTTAACGGTGGATGTTAAAACCAACTTACCATACTATTCTTCATTTCCACAAGTAACGATTAGAGATATTGTTAAGGCGCATGATCTCTTAAGGGTTGAATTAGGTATTCGTAAAATTCTCATCGGTATTGGTGGATCAATGGGAGGATATCAAGCTTTAGAATGGGCTTATTCCAATCCAAAATTGTTTGAAAATTTGATCTTGTTAGTGACAAGTGCAGCTGAATCCGCTTGGGGCAAAGCGATCCACACCACTCAAAGGATGGCGATTGAGACCGATCCAACCTGGGCAGAAATGACCAAGGAGGCAGGTAAAAAAGGAATGGAAACGGCAAGAGGGATTGGGATGATTACTTATCGTAACTATGCTCAATTTGTTGCTTCACAAAGTGACCATGCACCTGTACTCGCTAATTCCAGAGCAGAGTCTTACATTAGATATCAAGCTGAAAAACTAGGTAAACGGTTTAATGCTTACTCGTATTGGTCGTTGACAAACGCAATGGATTCGCACGACATTGGAAGAAATCGATCAACTCTAGAAGAAGCGCTGAGTACAATTGAAGCAAAGTGCCTAGTTATTGGCATTGAAACAGATTTTCTTTGTCCTGTTGAAGAACAAAAGAATTTATCGGCCAATCTAAAAAACTCCTGCTACGTTGAAATTCAATCTCCGTTTGGTCATGATGGATTTTTAATCGAATCTGAGCAAATCTCAACAGCAATTAAGACCTTCTTAGCTTAATTATTCTTTTAAAATTTGAAGCACTTGACTGGTCTCGCCAGCCGTAACCAACAGAATGTACATTCCTGACGAATGACTTTCTAAATTCAGCGTTTTGGAATTCGTATTTGACAACATTTCCTGATATAGAACTTTACCGGTTAGGTCTACAAGCGTTATAACTACATCACTGCTCCCTGTCCACTGAACCTGCAAATCGTCTCTCGTTGGATTTGGAAAAGCGACTAGGCTAAACTCTAATCCCGGTTGATCAATCGATTTACCTTCATTTGCTTCAACTAACACATCAATTGGTTTAGATAAAGTAATTGGTGTTGTAATTTGACAAACAGAGCCCTCCGGCTGCCAATCTCCTGATCCATTTTGCCAGGCAACATACACCTCATAAACTGTATTTAGTTCTAACCAAGATTTCTTTGCTGTAGTGGTCCTTCCAACTGACGTATAATATCGATCGGTTAAGCTTATTGGGTCGTGAAATCTAAAACGATATCGGATCGCAGCAGGAACATGATCAGCAACTATTATCGTCCACATTGAGGCCAAAGTTGTACCACAATGGATTGGTTTAACTTGTGTCGTGACCACTGATGGTGTGGTAAAATTACACATTGCTCCTTCCGTTTGCCAATTTAAATCTCCATCCTGCCAGTTAACATAAACATCATAAACTGTATTATAATCAAGGACAGCATCATCAGGATAAATAAATCTACTCGTGTTGGTGACGTAATGATCTGTGCCCGTTCCAGGGTTTCTAAACCTGAACCGATAACGTAATGCACCAGGAACTTCATCACACCATATAGGCGATGTTAGGTCTGAAGATGTCGAGCCACAATGAGACGCAGTCAAGGAAGTAGTTGGCAGCGATGGTGTAGTAAAGTTGCACATTGCTCCCTCTCCTTGATAGACCACTCCATAAGTTGCCCAATCCACATACACTTCATAGGTTGTTCCATATGATAAATATGCATCTTCAGGAAAGCAATATGGACTCGTTCCAGTTACGACTTTATCTGTCCCCAATCCAGGATCCCTGAACCTAAACTTGTAGTAATAGGCGCCAGCAACCGGATTACAACGCAACACATCAGATAGGTCGGTAGCGGTTATTCCGCAATGTCCAATTTTTAATTCTGTGGTAACACAGCTATTTATAGTAACTGCCGTGTTATTAGAAGCACCATTTCCACAAGGACCGGTCGGAGTAACTTCTACGTTGCCACTGGTTGTTCCAAAATCAACGGTTATGCTAACAGTTCCTTGCCCGCTTACAATATTGGCACCTGACGGCACCGTCCATGTATATCCGGTTGCATTAGCGACAGCTGAAATTGAATATGCAACTCCTGTTGAATTTTCGCATTCTGAAGTACTTCCAGTTACTGCTCCAGCATTACCCGCCACATCATTTATAGTTATGTAACTAGTCTTCACCTCGTTATCGCTTCCTGAAGCATTAGTTGCGGTTAATGTTACCGTATAAGTACCGGCAGTCGGATATGTATAATTAGGGTTCTGGTTGGTATTAACAGGACTCCCATCTCCAAAATTCCAACTCCAGCTTGTTGGTGTATTCGTGCTTTGGTCTGTAAAATTGATTCCTGTTCCTTGACAAACAGTCGTTTGATCAGCTGTAAAAGCTGCAACAGGAGCTGAACCGCAAGAGTAATTTGTCATTAAGGACTGGCCACAAACCGCTGCCGTTGTGCTTTTGCCCATAACAAAATTACCCCCTGCCAAATCATTTGCACTTAACACAATGTTTTGCTCACCATTTGATACGGCATAATGCATTATTTCGTTGGTGTTGATTACATGTGTCAATTGATGACCATGGCCTAGTTCGTGAACAGCAACCGTTTCAAAATCATACTCGGTTGGTCCTGGCGCACCTGGTCCAAAATTCCATGTTTGTCCATCATCAAATACAATGTCGAGCTCTTCTACAAACCAATCTAAATCAGTAGGTCCATTGAAGCAACCTGAAAACCGGCTCGTGCATCTACCCAAAACTCCAACTGGAAGTTCTCCCCCAATGTCAAAACGAATTACGTTTACTCCGTCATCTGCTATTACATTGGTGGTCGTAGTACTTCCAATCGACCAATTAATATTCGTTCCTGTACATCTCCAGGTGTCCATCGCTCTTACAAATGAAGCATTTGCACTAGCATTATTATTAAAATCAGTAAACATTTGCCAAGTATAACCTCCATTACCGTCTTCATCAATGTGTTGTGTTTCATAGGCCACGAAAGTACCTGGGTTCACCGCATCCGATTCTGCATTAATATGTGCATAATTGATGGTTAAAGTTCCTCCACTTGTTACTGTTTCAGCAGTGGCATTTTCAACTCGAATATTTCCTGTTCCAGCATCGGACGGAACATGAATCTGAATTTCGGTATCCGCCCATGAAACAATATGAGCATCAAGAGCATCAACAAACGTAGCTCCTCCGTCATCAGAGTTTGCAAACGAAACAGTTCCAATAGTACCCCCAAAATTAGTCCCGTTAATGGTTAGTGTTTGATGAGTGCCTGCTTCCGTTGTTGTAGGAAAAAAACTTGAAATGGTTGGCGTTGCCTTAGCTCCAGCAATAACCATGTCTGATTTTTTCCAAGGTATGTTCATTAGGGACAACGCTTTTCCAGTTTCTAAAGAGATCACGCTTCTTAAATCTGATTGTATGTCGTTATATTTTGCAAATACTGTAGCTGCAGATTCTTCATGTTTATCAAACTTCAGAAATCCTTGAAGGTCAGCATATGCTTCATAAAGAACATCAGAAACAGGCAAATTCTTATCACAAGCTATTAGTGTAAATATTCCGTAATCACCTGTTCTTAACTTAAGACTATAAGTAGTTTGCTGCATTTGGAGGCCAACCGTTCCACCTAAGGTTACTACATGATAAATAGCATCTAGACCTCCTTTGAAAACTTTCGCTGTCTGTATTTCATGGACTGTATAAATGTTTGAATGGCCAATATCCCAGTATGACGTACTATTAAGGACCTTCCCTTCTATTATTATGGCAGAACCTTGAATTTTTTGAGTAAGTGGAATTTCGTAAAGTTGCGCTCTTAATGAATTGCAGGTAAAAACAAGGGCCAACATGGCCAGGATAGGTAGCGTTTTAAACATAAGTTTTCAAGTTCGTAAGGTGTCCTTAAGTTAAGTTAAATAATCGCTGCCAAATGTCTTATTTGGACCAATAACGGATAATGTAGGCTGAATTAGCTCAATTAACCGATGTGTCTAAAACCCATATAAAGTAGGTACATTGCACCTTAATCGGATCCGAATATTAAGAAATGGTCATTGTTTATTCGAGCAATTTAAAAGGAGAAATTACAGCGAATGCAAGTAAAAGCATGATGCAAAGAACTGTTGCCGCAGCTCTCTTGGCCGAAGGTAAAACCACCATATCAAATCCTGGGAACAGCAATGATTGCTTGGCCGCAATTCAAATCGTAAAAGATCTTGGAGCAGAAGTTGAAGAAGGCGAAAGTATCTCTGTTAATTCAGGGTCGTTTATAAAAGTGCCATCTTCAATATCTTGTGGTGAATCGGGACTTGGTATTAGAATGTTCACGCCAATAATGAGCACCTTCGATCGCACTATCACTATAAATGGTTCAGGTTCTTTGCTGTCTCGGCCAATGAATTTTTTCGAAGAAGTCCTGCCCCAATTAGGTGTGGAGTGTTCTACTAATCAAGGCAAAATACCCGTTTCGATCAAAGGTCCAATCCAAGGTGGAGAGATTAACCTAGACGGATCTTTAACTTCTCAGTTCTTAACTGGTTTAATTATGGCACTGCCATTAGCTAAAACTGATTCCACGCTTCATGTAAATTCGTTGAAGAGTCGAGGGTATATAGATCTAACAATAAACGTTCTTAAAAAATTCGGGGTCGAAGTAAATCATTCGAATCATGAAACTTTTTACATCAAAGGCAATCAAAAATACACCCCTGCTGAGCTCGCCATAGATGGAGATTGGAGCGGTGCCGCCTTTCACCTTGTTGGAGGGGCCGTTAGTGGTAGTGTAATATTAAATCAGCTTCAGATTGAATCGAACCAACCCGATCGATTTATTCTTGATGCGATCAAAAGAGCTGGTGGAATTGTTAAGATTGATGGAGAGTCGATAACGGTAAGGAAGGATAAATTAAGTGGATTCGAATTTGACGCAACTGATTGTCCTGATCTATTCCCTCCGCTAGCTGCATTAGCCGCGAATTGCTCAGGACAAACAAGATTAACGGGAACATCTCGCCTTAAACATAAGGAGAGTGATAGAGCCACAACTATTAAAAACGAGCTCAATCAGGTTGGGATAAAAGTCGATTTAATAGGTGATTCGATGATTATTTATGGCGGGAAAATTACAAAGGGCACTATTGATTCACACAATGACCATAGAATTGCGATGATGGGTGCTATCTTAGCACTTAATTCAAAAGAGTCGATTACAATAACGAACTCATCTGCCATTAATAAATCGTATCCTAAATTTTACGAACATTTAAAGGTCCTAGGTGGGAAATTAGAAGAATGTTAGAACAGGTAAAAGCAACAACAATTGAAGCGTATGACTATCATCTCCCGGAGGAGAAGATTGCCAAATACCCTTTAGAGAATCGGCCGGATTCCAAGTTGCTAATATCGAAACGAGCAGGCTATCTAGTGGAGTCTACAATAGCTGAAATTGGAGATTACATTCCTTACGATAGCTTGTTATTCTTTAATGAAACTAAAGTCGTCCATGCCCGACTTCCATTCAAAAAAGAAACTGGTGGACTTATCGAAATATTCTGTCTAGAACCATTAGATCATACGGATCCTCAAGTTGCCATGGCAGCTAAGAACAAAAGCAGGTGGAAATGTTTTGTTGGGGGTGCAAAAAAATGGAAAGAAGGACCAGTATCTATAGAAGCGAATGGCATCTTGCTAAAAGCCTATAACCTTGGTAGAACTGATGACGCTTTTGAAATAGGGTTTGAATGGGATGGAGAATCTGATTTTTCCGAAGTTCTTTCATCTTTAGGTGAGTTGCCTCTTCCTCCGTATATGAATCGAGATACCGAACCTTCAGATGAAGATCGTTATCAAACTGTGTATGCAAAAAACGAAGGTTCTGTAGCGGCTCCAACGGCTGGATTGCATTTTACCGAGGAAATGATCGACAGCCTAAAAACCAAAGGAGTCTACCCATCTTATCTGACCTTACATGTAGGTGCTGGCACTTTCAAACCAGTAAAAACGGATACCATTGAGGAACACGTTATGCATCATGAATTAATTGATGTGGACATAAGTGCTTTAAAAGATGTTCAATTCGCTTTAGGTCCAGTAATACCTGTAGGCACTACATCCCTTCGGACGTTGGAAAGTCTTTACTGGTTCGGTGTGAAGGCAAGCGAGAATAAACTGGATCCAAATTCGTTGATTTTAAATCAATGGGAAGCATATGAAGATTGGCCAAATATTTCCTTAAAAGAAAGCATGAAAGCGCTAAGGGCCTTCATGCAAGAACATGACTTAACTCGATTCATAGCTAAAACTCAACTTATAATTGCGCCAGGATATAAGTTAAAAGTGGCAAGAGGATTGGTTACAAATTTCCACCAACCGAAGAGTACTTTGTTATTGATCATAGCTGCAATGATCGGAGATAATTGGAAAAAACTGTACGAGCATGCATTAAATAATGATTACCGTTTTTTAAGTTATGGTGATTGCTGTTTTCTAATACCTTGATATGAGAACGACCGTAGCTACTATCGTTGGAGTTATCTTTGCCTTTATTATTGTTGGTGTTATCGAGACGATTAGTATGTCTATTTACCCTCCAGATCCTTCTGTAGACTGGAGAGACCCAGCTCAAATAAAAGCTAATTGGGATTTAATCGAAATTCCAGCCATGATTATGGTATTTATGGCTCACTTTTTATCAATTATTGGTGGTACAATCATTGCGAAATTAATCTCAAGAGGTTCTAAAATTCCAGGATATGTTATAGGTGGAATAGTTCTAGTAGCAACCACCGCTAACCTCGTCTTTATTCAACCACCACTTTGGAACTCTTGCACAGATTTAATTCTAGTACTAATTGCATTTTGGCTTGGAATAAAAATATCTAAGAAAAAAGGAATTAGAGAGCCAATGAATTCAAACGCTCCTATCGACCAATCTCGATCCCGAAAGTAAGATTGACGTTGTTAAACCACATCTTAAAACCAATGTCTGAAAGACCCATTGGATCTCTATTAATGGCCATCCCACTTGCGTAAGAAGTATATTGGCCAAGCTCAACAAAATATTTATATCTTCTTTTGGTAGCGAACATACAACCAATGCTTGCATCTAACATAAACCCATCTTTAACCTGAGTTATGCCCCAACTATCAAAGTTATTTGCATAGCCTAATCTCCCTTTAGCGTAAAACATGTATTTGCCTGTATTTATCAAGTAACGGCCTTGCACAAAAATTGGCGCACTTTGAACAGTCACCCAATGGAATGAACTTGTAGTTGAAAAAAAGAATGAATTACTATGAAATCCAACCCCTGCACCGAGTTCAAATTTACCTCTAAACCTCTTAGAATAGGAGATGTCAAAACTTCCAAATCCATCTGATGCACCTATGTTAGCGTGAATTAATCCGCCTTGTTTATAATGGAATTTAGCTCTATTAAAAAGTGCGATATCATTGGGCTGATAAATCTTACGAATTACATTTGGTTTAATCGTTACTGTGTCACCGGTAACGATTTTTATTTTTCTATAATCTTCGTTTTCATCTGTTTCCACCCCAATAATCTTTGAGCCGTCTTTAAGCCACACCATAGTGGCGCCCTCAATCGCTTTGTTCTTTTGTCCAAAACAAAGCGACTGCACGCAGAATGTCAGTATAAATATTAATAAGATTCGCAAGATGGTATCTTAAAAGGCAATTGAACTAACCAAAGAAACGCTCATGTCAGTAAAGTCGATTGAGTATTGCTCTAAACCTGCATAACCAGTTGTTAACACTCTATTCGGATCGGTTGGATGAGGCATTACGTCAAACACTTCAACTCCTGGATGATTAACAACTAAAATTGGATTGTCCTCATCAGTAATATTGAAAATACTCAATCCGTTTGCTCCCTCGGCAACAAATAGATAATCTCCAATTAATCCCATTCCATATGGACTCGTCATTTCAACTTCCATAATCATTGCTGGGCTACTAGGGTTTGAAATATCAATTACTTCTAAAGTGTTTTCGTCTCCACTACAACCAGAAAAATCAGCCGTTCTTAACGTTAAATATGCAATGTCACCTCTTGGAAGCACCGGATCACATGAAGTCTCATGCCAATATTCTGAGATGTGCTGTGGTGTAGCTGGGTTTGAAGCATCCATAATAATCATGGAGTTTTGAGTTCCAATATATAGATTGTTGTTCTCTGGATAAATCGTTTCAACGCCAGAGCTTAACCAAGACGTTCCAAGGTAGCTCAAGTCAGTAAGATCATCTTGAAACGTGTACAACGTTTGGTCACCGACTACATAAGCGTGGCCGTTTGCAATTGTAATCTTGTTTAATGTTCCTTTATCAGATGTTCCATTTCCAGCAAATGATGATGGAACTGACGATGCCGGGATTAACTGATGCTGATAGTTGTAATAAAGCATGCTTGTTTCATTCAAAGCTTCAGCCTCAGGGCTATGTAATTTGAAAGACTCGGTTACAATTTCAAAATCAAATCCTAACAATACTTCGTTTTGATCGTTTACAATTGCCTCAGCAAATGCATACTCAACTCTATCAACAATTACTGGAGAATTAATAGTAGATAAGTCAATCTTAATAAAATCATAATGAGATTCTGCATAAATGAAATTCTTCTCTACATAGAATTCATTGGTAAAAGGAAGTTGTATAAATCCTACATCAAAAGGATTATTTGGATCAGTATTATCATAAACATGGATTCCAGAACCTTTTTCACCGACAAGTAAAAAGTCAGTTCCAATAAATATTTTTCCAGGATTAACTATTGCTTGGGGAGTTGTGAATAATGGCGTTGCACGCACATTGTCTATGTTTCCATATACGGCCGATGCCTTATTATATGTTAAGGAAATTGTTCCCCTGTCTTCATTACATCCGGCTAAGAATGCTACAAATGCTGTGGCTATTAATACGTAAGTTCTCATGTTTTTTATTTTAGGTTTCACGAAGATTTAATCAAAAATCATTCCGGTTTCTACCAATAAAGAACCATCAATTTACGATTTTATTGTTCAGCTTCAACTACTTACATTTCAAAGAATAATGGTTGGTTCTGCTGCTATGGTTCGAATTAGAGTTACTTTTATTCTACTCAATAAAACATACAGGATTATGCGATTCCTTTTTTTAATATGCTTTTCGATATTCTTCACAGCCGCTTTTGGTCAAAACATTACGGGGATGTGGAACGGAGTAATCAATATAAATGGGTTAACGCTTCGGATTAGCATGGATGTCTCTGCATCAGATGACGGATATGATGTGATGTTATACAGTTTAGATCAAACCAAAGAAGGCATTCCGGGAGGAGATTTTCGTTTAAAAGGAGACACCGTTATCCTCACTCACGAGAAATTACAAATGGCTTACGTTGGCCTCTACAACAAGAAAGCTCAAAAAATTGCCGGAACATTCAAACAAGGAGGTTCAGCCGTTCCGATGTTAATGGGAAGAGAAAAAATAGAAAAAACGGAAACCAAAAGACCTCAGACTCCAAAACCACCATTTGTCTATAGTTCTGAAGAAATAAAAATTAGCAATAAAGAAACTGGATTTGAAATAGGGGCAACTGTTTGTTTACCAAAAGACATGAAGTCTAACGCAATAGTTGTGTTTTCATCAGGCTCGGGACCACAAGATAGAGATGAAACAATGATGAAGCACAAGCCATTTGCCGTTATCGCTGATCATTTAGCTAAAAACGGAATAGGTTCCATCCGTTTCGATGATCGAGGAGTAATGCAATCTGGAGGCGATTATTCAGCATGCGGAATTTCAGATTTTGCTTCAGATGTTCAAGCTGTATTCAAATATGCACGAAAGAAATACACCTCATCAAAAATTGGAATGCTCGGACATTCTGAAGGTGGAATGCATATCATGATGGCTAATAAAAGCTTAAAAGATGCTGACTTTATGGTCTTTTTGGCATGTGTTGGTGTCAGTGGACAGAAACTATACCTCACGCAGCAAAAAGATCTCAGCTTGTTAACTGGCGGAACGGAAGAAGTTGCAAATGAAACGGTAGAATTTTGGGCTGAAATAATTAAGATTGGAAAAGAAGAGAAAAAGCCAACCGCGGCTATTAAGACCTTCCTAGCGGGATACTATGATGGTTTATCCGAAGAAGATAAAGTTGCAATAGGCGGGACTAAAGAAGAATTTACAGCAGCGATGTTAGGCGGATGCGATAACCCTTGGTTCAGAAGTTTTATGGAGTTCGAACCAGCCGATTATTGGAAGACCATGAAAAAAGTCCCTTGCCTAATTCTCAATGGGAGTAAAGATGTTCAGGTTGATGCTGAAATGAACTTGAAAGGATTTGAAACTGGGCTAACTTCTGTCAAAAATACCGCTTTCAAGATCCAAGAAATTGAAGGGGTAAATCATCTATTTCAAAAGTGTGAAACTGGCATGATGTCAGAATATGGAGTTATTGAAACGACTATTGAACCTGAAGTATTGAAGATTATGTCTGATTGGTTGAAAATTCAGTAATTATTCAATAATTAACTTTTGAACGCCTGACCCATTTTCATTTATTAAACGAACTAGGTACACTCCTTTGCTCAAAGTATCTATTGAGATCTTCGTCTCCCCTTTTACAGCTTTATCTAAAACCAGTTGACCCATGCTGTTCATGATTTGAATTTGAGTCAATCCATTAATTCCTTTAACTGTAATTTCATTTGATGCTGGGTTAGGATACAATCCAAACTCAAGATTTGCCTCTTCAACACCAACTCCTACATTCGGAAAGAAGGTACAGAAATCACCAAGCGTAGAAACCACATTTAGAAACTCATCTACTCCTGCGCAGTTATCTGTGGTGCTGGTCTCATGGTAAATAGCTCCAAAACAAGCCGTTATTTCATCAAATGGCTCCATCGTTACTGGTCCAAACGACATTAAGAATCTTCTGTCTGCAGGCGCATTGGATGAGCTACATTCACTCCAGCCTAAACTATCATTAGGATTATCATGAAACGCATAATTAGTTGTGTCACCTGTGACGCTATTTACAATAGGCAATCCAGCATTTTGGCCTTGCATCATAAAGTAATAATCAGTCGCAAGTATTGGATCCCCGCTTGATAATCCAGGTACATTTCCATAGACCATAAACGAAGAAAAATCAATCGGTAGTGAATCATTCAAGCTAGGCTTGTTTGAAAAAGTAATCCCCTGAACAGGCAAATTTGAACCGTAGCCTAAAGCTCCACCAGCATCTTCGTCAAAACTATCTCCATTATATACGTAGCCAGTTAATAATGTGGTGTCAACTCCTATATAATCATCACCAAAATTTCCTAAATCAGCATCAAGCCATAATCCAAAATATGAATCCGTCAGTGTTTGCGTGCTTTTATGAATCATTTTTAGATCGTAAAAAGTCATGTCATTAATGTTATTGGAAGTAGCATAAGCGTAAGCCATTACTTGAATCTCAATTTCAAATGCCGATGCATTTGTTAGGCTATGAGGGCCTCCTACATCATTCATAACCCACCAATAAGCTTGATCACCTTTGATTTTCGGATAATCCCCATCTAGTGGATCATATAGTCCGTCTGAATTCGCATCTACGAAAGGAGCAAGGTCTTGATTCGGCAAATAACTCAAATTCGGATTTCCTTTAGCCGGCCAGCCATTGATATTGGCGGAAGCTGTACCCGATGACATAAACGAAAGTATTTCACTCGCGGTAACTGTGTAAATTTGGTCAAATGACGCACAATCGTATGCTAATAATGTAGTATTATCAATTGGGCCAGCCCAATATTCATTTCCTACCACAGATCCGTAAGTTTGAGCTGCTAATCTTAATTGACCAGCGGAATCAACCCCACCAACCCATATTGCTCCTGAAAATATTGAATGCTTTCCAGATCCATTAGGAACCTCATAACCAGGAGTTGTGGTTGCTTGATTATTCCAGAATGTTCCATCAACATTTAAATTTGCCCTCACGTTGTTAACCTGCAATTGACTAATTGAAGTGGAAGGTGCACATTGCCCGAGGGCAGCATAACATGTGAAAATTGCTAGAACTGTCTTGATAATATGTTTCATAGCCGTCAAGATATATTTTTCATCTTCAAAAAAACAGAAAACTCCAGCAACAAAATCCTGATTCTATACATGTCTAAAAACTTCTGAAAATCCCTATCTTCGCAAACCTTTCAAGGAAATGTAATGAGTAAGAAATATCAAGAATATAAAGGGCTAGACCTGCCCAACGTAGCTAAGGAAGTATTAGAAAAGTGGGAAGCTGATAATATCTTTGAAAAAAGTATCTCTAGCCGAGACGAGAACAACCCGTTTGTATTCTTCGAAGGACCACCTTCTGCTAACGGATTGCCTGGAATTCATCACGTTATGGCCCGGGCGATTAAGGATATTTTCTGTCGTTATAAAACATTGAAAGGTTTTCAAGTTAAACGTAAAGCCGGTTGGGATACGCATGGTTTACCGGTAGAGCTTGGAGTTGAAAAAGAGCTAGGAATTACCAAAGAAGACATTGGTACTAAGATTTCCATTGAAGAGTACAACCAAGCTTGCCGAAAAGCGGTAATGAAGTACACCGATATTTGGAATGACCTTACCCAAAAAATGGGATACTGGGTTGATATGGACGATCCATACATTACTTATGACAATAAGTACATGGAAACCGTTTGGTGGCTGCTGAAAGACGTATATAAAAAGAACCTTCTTTACAAAGGGTATACGATCCAGCCATATTCGCCAGCAGCTGGAACAGGGCTTAGTTCTCATGAGTTAAATCAGCCTGGAACTTACCAAGATGTTACCGATACAACGGTTGTCGCTCAATTTAAAACAAAGGCAAATGACCTACTTCCAGCAGACACTTTCCTTACTGCTTGGACTACTACTCCATGGACATTGCCATCTAATACGGCCTTATGCGTTGGTCCGAAAATCGAGTACGTTTTAGTAAAAACATTTAATCAATACACGCACCTTCCAATGCACATTGTATTGGCAAAAAATTTAGTCGGAAAACAACTTTCAGGGAAGTACATCGCTGCAGATGATGAGAACCAAATGGATTCTTATTCAGCAGAAAGCAAAAAGATTCCTTTTGAGATCGTTAAAGAAATGATCGGTACTGACTTGGTTGGTATTGAATATGAGCAACTCTTGCCATATACACTTCCTCATGAAGATGCGGACAAAGCATTTAGAGTGATTTCTGGTGCATTCGTTACAACGGAAGATGGTACTGGAATTGTACACATCGCACCTACTTTTGGTCAGGATGATGCACAAGTAGCTAAAGAAGCAGGTGTGCCTCCAATGCTAATTCTTGATGAGAACGAAAATGCAGTTCCTCTGGTTAATCTTCAAGGTAAGTTCGTTAAAGAAATGGGCGAATTTGCTGGGAAGTACGTTAAGAATGAATATTATAAAGAAGGTGCGCCAGATCGATCAATTGACGTTGAAATCGCGATCAAATTAAAAGAAGAAAACTTAGCCTTTAAAGTAGAGAAGTACGTCCACAGTTACCCACATTGCTGGAGAACGGATAAGCCTGTCCTTTACTATCCTATGGACTCTTGGTTCATTAAAGTCCCAGACTTCAAAGGAAGAATGGTTGAATTAAACAACACCATTAATTGGAAGCCAGAGAGCACCGGAACTGGAAGATTCGGAAACTGGTTAGAAAATGCCAACGACTGGAACCTTTCTAGATCTAGATTTTGGGGAATTCCACTTCCATTATGGAGAACTGAAGACGGTACGGAGACCATCTGTATCGGCTCAGCTGAAGAGTTAAAAGCAGAATGCGAAAAAGCAGTAGCTGCTGGATTAATGGATTCCAATCCGTTAGATGAATTTGAAGTTGGAAACATGTCTAAAGACAACTATGAGACTTTCGATTTACATAAAAACTATGTAGACGAGATTACTTTAGTTTCATCTACAGGACTTCCTATGAAAAGGGAAGCAGACCTTATTGATGTTTGGTTCGATTCAGGATCAATGCCTTATGCACAGTGGCATTACCCTTTCGAAAACAAAGAACTAATTGACAGTAACAAAGCATTCCCTGCTGATTACATTGCCGAGGGAGTTGATCAAACTAGAGGTTGGTTCTATACATTGCACGCAATAGCAACGATGTGTTTTGATTCGGTAGCGTATAAAAATGTAATCTCGAACGGTCTTGTTCTGGATAAAAACGGTGTGAAAATGTCTAAGCGTTTAGGAAACGCGGCTGACCCTTTTGACACGCTTGCCAAGTATGGTGCTGATCCTACAAGGTGGTATATGATTACCAATGCGCAGCCTTGGGACAACCTTAAATTCAACGAAGAAGGAATTAAAGAAGTTCAACGTAAGTTCTTCGGAACCCTTTACAACACCTATGGGTTTTTCACATTATACGCTAATCTAGATGGTTTTGATTATTCTGGAGATGAAATTCCATTATCGGAAAGACCTGAAATTGACAGATGGGTTATTTCTAAGCTGAACACGTTGATCAAGGAAGTTGATGCTGCTTATGATGAATATGAACCAACCAAAGCTGGACGTTTGATTCAAGATTTTGTAGGAAATCAAATGAGTAACTGGTATGTGCGTCTTTGTAGAAGACGATTCTGGAAAGGAGATTACACAACTGATAAGATAGCAGCCTATCAAACGCTCTATACTTGTTTAGAAACTGTGGCATTGCTGTCTTCACCGATAGCTCCGTTCTATTCAGATCAATTATTCTCGGATCTTAATGCGGTATCAGGTAGACATCAGGTAGAGTCAATTCACTTAGCGGAATTTCCTTCTGTTAATGAATCAGCAATTGACAGCGATTTAGAGCAACGAATGGACATCGCTCAAAAGGTGTCTTCTATGGTTTTAAGCTTAAGAAAAAGAGAGAAAATCAAAGTTCGACAACCGTTGCAAAAAGTAATGGTTCCTGTGCTTAGTGATACTTTTGGCAGACAAATAGCTGAAGTTCAAGACTTAATTTTATCGGAAGTTAATGTCAAAGAACTTGAATTATTAACTGATACTGCTGGTATCCTGGTGAAGAAGATCAAGCCAAACTTTAAGACCATTGGTCCTAAATATGGCAAGCAAATGAAATCAATTGCAGGTGTTATCAATCAGTTTGATCAAGACGCAATTACAGAGGTAGAGCAAAAAAGTGGTTGGACTGGTGAAATTGAAGGCGAAACCATTGTCTTGGATCTTGCAGATTTTGACATTCAGACAGACGACATTCCAGGCTGGCTTGTATTGAGTGAAAATGGATTAACTGCGGCCCTTGATATCACAATTTCTCCTAAATTAAAGGAGGAAGGGATCGCTAGAGAGTTTGTTAACAGAATCCAAAACCTACGTAAAGACAGCGGTTTAGAAGTTACTGACAAAATAAATTTATCTATTTCTAGTCATGATAAAATTGACGGTGCGATCAATAACAATTTAAATTATATTTGTTCGGAAACATTAGCGAATTCGCTTCAAATTGTAACCCAAGTTGAGGAAGGAACGTTAGTTGAAATAGAAGAAGGTGTCACTGCAACCATTGGCATCGAGAAATTGACTTAATACATTAGAATATGGCTGACAATAAAATATCAAGATACGGTGATTCAGATTTGACTGAATTTAGAGAAATCATTAACTACAAACTTGGTGAAGCTAGGAAGGATCTTGAATTATTGAAAGGGTCTTTATCTCATTCTGATGATAATGGAACTGATGATACTGGAGCTGCTTTCAAAATGATGGAAGATGGTTCAGAAACGCTTTCAAGAGAAGAGACTGCTCAATTAGCAGCTCGTCAGGAGAAGTTTATCATGAACTTAGAAAATGCACTTAGAAGGATTGAAAATAAGACTTACGGTGTATGCAGAGTTACAGGTAAGTTAATTAAGAAAGAAAGATTGAAATTGGTTCCTCATGCTACGCTTAGCATGGAAGCAAAACTTAGACAGTAAAGTCAGTTGAAAAGAGTACTCCTCATTGTATTTATAATATTACTAGTAGATCAAATCATTAAGATTTGGATTAAAACTACTATGGAATATGGCGATGTTATGGGCGATAGTTTTATCGTTCTAAACTTCGTTGAAAACCCTGGAATGGCCTTTGGAATGGAATGGGGCGGTTTAACTGGGAAGTACATATTAAGTGTTTTTAGAATTCTTGCAGTTGGTGGTATTGGATATTTCATCTATAAACAAACCAAAAAAGCAAGTACTCATAAAGGGTTCTTATTTGCGATGGCATTAATATTTGCTGGAGCTGCTGGTAATATTATTGATAGTGCATTTTATGGCTGGGCCTTTGACAAAGGGTCAACCTGGGATCCGCAGATTGAACAGTGGGTGCATTATGGTGGAACCGCGAGCATGAATTTTGAAGGCTATGCCGGATTCCTGCAAGGTACCGTTGTAGACATGTTCCAATTCAACATGGTGTGGCCTGAATGGGTGCCATGGGTTGGTGGACAAGACGTATTCAGCGCTATTTGGAACTTTGCTGATTTCTGTATCTCGATTGGCGTTGTCATTATTATACTTCGTCAGAAAACGTTCTTCAAACGAACCAAAACGGATGAAGGAGATGATAAAACCGAAGGGGCAGAAAAAATTGATACATCTGACGCCATTGCTTCGGATGAAGTTACCGCTCCAGTTTCTGAGTAATTCCTACCTTTTCTGAAATCCTTAGTCTTTGATTAATCAGAGTGATCAAAATAGAAACGTATTCTTGAAAGAAGATTCACTGGAGTCCGAACTTCTCGCCTGCCCTTGGTGTAATTCGAAATCTTATAAAAAGGAAATTGAAATTCAAGTAAACCCAGACATAGACTTTCGTTCTTGTAGCAAATGTCATATTGGTTACGCAAGCCGCCAGCCTCATCTAACTTATTTATCTGAGTACTATCAAAATTACTACTCAGGCAAAAAGAATAATGTAAATGCAGATTCTAACCGATTTGCAAAACGAATCATTACGGAAAAAAAGCACGATGAAACAATCTCGATTGTAGATTTTGGAGGCGGAGATGGGAGTGTGGCTATATCCATAGCTGGATTGCTAATAAAGCAAGGCGTTAAGTTGGTGAATGTTATCGTTGTCGATCCAAATTTTCAACCTCAAACTCTTCCAAACCCGCTGATAAAAGTGTCCAACGTTAACGATTTATCGGATATTAATGGAACCTATGACTATGTGCTCGCAAGTGCTGTTTTAGAGCATTTAAAGACCCCTAAACTTCATCTTCAAGGATTATTAGGTATTCTTAAGCCAGAAGGTCTGTTTTACGCTAGAACTCCATATCTATTCCCAATGGCCAAAACCTTACGTAAAATGGGCGTCAACGTTGGCACGCAATTTCCAGCTCACCTTTTTGACATGGGTAAAGAGTTTTGGGAACAAATTCCTTCAGAAGATTGGTTCGAAAATGAATATCGCATTATTAAATCCAAGCCAAGCCTTGTCGAAAAATCGTTTGCCCAAAATCCGATAAACAATGTGATTGGCAACATGATTAAAGCTCCTTATAAAATAGCTCCAGATAAATACAAAACCGTAGCTGGTTGGGAAATCTATATTTCCAAACTGCTTAAATGAATTAACTATTGTCTTCCAGCAAATACCCCTGGTGTGAGGCTAGTTTCGCTTGGACTTATGATTAACACTGGTATAAGCTCATCGTTCATTAACACTTCTTGCTCATAGTGGTCACCTAACAAGCCAGAACCGAATATTGAATTTTTCTGCATGTTCATTATTGCAATCAAATCGGCTCCTACTTCTTTTGCTATTTCCAACGTATCTTTATTAAAGTCTTTGCCTTTACTTGTCTTCACCCCATGCCGAATACTTTTATTCTCTAGTTCATTTTTCATAAATGTTAGATTGTTAAAGTTTTTCGCTTTTAATGCAACATCAGACTCTTGCTTATAAACCAAGTACACGGTTGAATCGAAGTACTTGGAAATAGCCGAAACTGCACCAATCTTTTGTTTACATTCATAATGGAAACTGGTAGGCGCAATAATGTTTTTGTATCCATCTGTTGGCACTGGTGAATCCTTTTGCACGATAATAAACGGAGCCTCGCTATTGGTTACTAGTTTTAATGCGTTCGAACCAACTACTTTTTGCATGCCCCTTGCACCATGTGTTCCAAAAAAGATAAGGTGAACTGAAAACTCAAGCGCTACTTGATTAATCTCGGTAAAATCTCCAACTCGCACCATCGGTTGTATCGTAGCCGTTGTTTTAACTTTACTTACTTGAGCTTTAAGGTCTTTTTTCGCTTTTGCTAATTCAGCGTTCGACCGGCACATATTCAACAAAATTATTTTTGATCCACAGTTTTCGGCAGTAATGCAAGCATGCGCCAATGCCGTGTTTGAAGCTTCGCTAAAATCCGTTGCTGATAAAATAAATGATCCCATAACTAATTTAATTTCAACGAAAAAATGAATTTTAAACTCGAATTAACATGATTAATGTTGGCTATCCGTATGAGAAAGATCAAGTTACAGTTTGCACTTGCAACTTTTCTTAGAAGCTTTAGTAAGCCTTATTTTGATAAGCAAACTTTGCAAAATCGATCAAAAGATCTACAGGACCTTTTCGCATTAATTCAAATGCTAGATTCACCGATTTTTCAATTCCTGCATCTGTAATTTGATATTCATCAGAATCGTCATTTACCCAGACTCTAGAGATATACAACAGTTGTATCCACAAAGCATCCTTATATCTATCTGAAACCATCGGTCTAGAAACAACCTCGTCAGATTCAAATGCATCTCCAAGAATACTCGTAAACATTGTAGTAAATTCTTCTTTGAACTTTTCCAGAAACCAAGGGTCAATGTTTTGCCTTGGTAATTCAGCCATTCTAAACATAACAAGGCTACGATTCAATTTGTACACCTCTACTAACGTATAAAAGAAGGAGAGTACTTTTTCTCTTCCCGAATATGTATCAAACTCAGTATCCGCATCTATAGCCGATCTAACATGGTTGAAGATATCTAACCAAATGTCTTTTTCTAAAGCCTTAAATGTATTGTAATGTGCGTAGAATTCATCCTCTTCAATTCCAATTTCATCTGCAAATGAAAAAGGTGTAATGGGCTCTTTTCCTGTTTTTAAAAGGATTTTTAAATATGCTCCTTTAAGGATGTCGGTATGTTCTGCTTGGTCTTCCAGAGGAAACAAATTTAGGACATTCTGCCTCCTAACCTAGCATTCGATAACGCTTATTGAGAAACCGAGTCTGCGGCCATGTCTAAAACACCTTGAATATAGAACTTGGTTTCCACCACAGCCCCATCGGGTCCGTATCTTTTCACTTCACCGTTTAACTCCCCATTTTCGTAAGTTTCCTCCAATAATAAAGTGCCGTCTTTCCACCACATGGTCGACTTCCCGTGTTTTTTCCCTTCTTTATAATTGAACTCGCGTTCTTTCTCTCCGCTCAAATAGAAACCCAGTTGAGTGACCTCAAATCCAGTTTCAATGTGATGCTCTAATCGATGTGCTGAAAAATGTTCAATTGCAATGCCATTAAAAGGCGCATCGTTCATCTTGTAATTCGCAATCTCATGGTTGAATCCAATATCTAAATCCTCATAATTAACGGTAGTAGCTGAAGAACAACCGATTATCAGCATAGATACAAAAGCAAAACCCATCCAAAGTGAATAGGTTTTTACACATAAAAGTGAATTCTTTAGTTTGACCATGAACTAAAAATAAGGGATTATCCCTTTACCTGTTTGCTCATTGGTCGAAAAGAAAGGGTTAATTATCCTTTATCAATTGAAAAGGTAACTTCAATTTCATATCTCAAATTGATCGGTGAAAAAGCCAAGCCATCTGATTCTCCATTACTAGAGCGCTTATTTGGAATGGCATTATTAGAATAGAAGTTAGAGTTCGATCTCCACCAACCATTACCGTTATCGCCATTTACCTCTTTCACCGTAAGCGCTTCTCCCGGTGACTGCCCAATTGCTTCTAGTAAGTACTTTGCTTTTTCTTGAGCTGCGATAATTGCATCTTTTTTAACTTGCTTTCTATACTCAGTAAGTTTCTCATGATCTTTTTCTCCTACCGAAATACTCGAAATAGCTCGCTCGTCCAATCCATTTAATTCAAATCGTTTTAAGATCTTGTTAATGGTGCTTACGTCATTAATACAAACGGAAAGCGTTTTGGACACCACATGATCGTCTCGTTGGTGTCTTCTGTAATAGTAGTATCCCCTTGAACCATATACACTAGCCATCGTAATGTCTTTTTTAGCGATTCCTGCTTCCACAATTGATTTGATCACGGTTGGTTCAATTGCAGTCATTTTCGAACTGCCTGTTTTTTTCCCGCTTCGATCCAACCATTCAGTATAGGTAAATCTAATTTCTACGTCATCTGGTATGATGTCCGTTTCTGAACTGCCGGTAACGCTTATTGTTCTTACGAACTCACTATCATTTGGGTCCTCTGTTGGTTCGGAAGTTGAGTAGAATGCAAAAACTGAAACTGCTGCTACACCTATTAGTACTGACTTGATATCTAATTTAATCTGCATAATCTTGAATTATTTAGATTCAAGATATGTGCGTTATGAAAAAAGAACTATTGGAAATTAGTAAAGTGGGTTAATGGCTTAGTAAAGTGAATGTTGTGACTTACGAAAAAAGCCAGAATTCTAGAATTTCAGCTTTTCCATGGCTCTTTGACCACCTTGTTCAATCGACAAGATGTAAACTCCTTGGCTAAACGCAAATCCATTTAAGTACAAGTTAGAGCTTGGCTGATGCACTTCTGTGTATACGATTCTTCCAGAAATATCAATGATGTTTACGTTGATTGGCATTCGTTCGTGGAAACCATCAATTTTGACTTCAGTTAGCTCATTTTCCGTTGACCAACTATTAATGCTCAACACATCAGATTCATTATTTAATGCGATTACTTGATACTTCGTTCTATCCCCATTAAAGTCAATTTGAGTTAATCTATAATAGTTGATTCCGTTTAGTGGATTGTGATCAATTAGTTCGTAGCTATTTGCCTCTGATGTAGTTCCGACACCATCTTGAAATCCAATAAATTCAAAACGAATCCCATCAGCACTTCTCCAGATTTCAAATCCGTAGTTATTTTCTTCGGAGGCGGTTGTCCATAATAGTTTATGGTCATCACCAAATTTTTCTCCTGTAAATGATAAAAGGGAAACGGGCAATGCAGCACCATTCGTTGCGTCCACTGTCGGCACAGTTTCCGTAGTCCACGTGCCAGAAGCATCAACAGCTCTTTCAAACGAGGTCTGATCGGTAGTTGAGCCTAAACTTTCATATTCACCACTAGAAACCAACGGTAAAGTCACTGATTGAGATCCACAGCCGCATCCAGCTACTGTAGACATTGTTGTTGGTAAAGATTGTCCCCCACCCCATTCCACGGCATCAACTATTGCGCCAGCATTATCGAACAAAGCTACTTGTTCAGCTCCATTTGTAAAGGTCCCAATAGTCGTTCCATTAGCGCAACCAGACGTTCCCCAATCCAAATCCATAGCTTGTCCTGGAAAGTCACAGCCTCCGCAAGCTACACCAACTGCGCTCCCGACTAAATAATAGTCTTGTCCCGCAATTATAGTCCCAGAAGGAAATGTCACACAAAAGTCTCCATCACAAAATGAATAACAACTTACATCAATTGGTGTTGACGACTCATTGTAAAATTCGATCCACTCGCCAGTATCAGGATTTGGAGATCCATCATTGACACCAGTATTTACATAGATTTCATTGATTATCAATCCAGGCCCACAGGCTACCGTTGCCTGAGAATTTGTATTAGGGGCGGTTACAAGATAATTTTCATCACAATTAGGAGTTGTTCCATTGTATTCGAAAATTGCAATAAAATAAGTAGTGCTTGCTGCTAAACCTGATACGGATACTGTTGATCCGGCACCATTATAAACTACAAACTCGCCAGCTGCAATGGTTCCTCCAGATCCGAAGGTAGCGTTCCCCGTGTAAGAAGTGGCGTCATTTGGAGCACCGGCTATGGCCAATGTAGACATTACCACAATTCTATTCGCTCCATTTCCATCCGTCCAATTAATATCCATGGTGCCACATCCAACATTAGCAAAACTAGAAGCGCTTGCATTTGTGGTTGGTTCTGCGGCCACTACGCAGGCTACCGGATTTGCATTAATTACAATATCATCGAAACCAAATTCATCTCTACTTCCTGACCCTGCAACATCATTTGTGGCCCACCTTAAAAAATATGACGACCCATTTGCGATTGAAAGGCCTCCAATTGAAACCGAAGCGGCTGTGCTAACCCATGCAGGAGAACCAGAAGCCGCTGCAGTTGTTAAATAAGTAACTGAGCCTTCAAGAGTTCCAAGGTTTCCAGAACCGTTTGTGCCTGTACCATCATGAGATAGGCGCAAATCATTTTGTCGCCCTTCATTATTATATTCTAATACGTTGTATGATACATCCAGTGAAGTAATCAATACACCCGTATTATTTACAAACTCTAAAGTAATTGAACCAGGCGTGGCATCACTTCCTCCAGGCTGCCAACCTAGCGCAATGTTTCCACCACCGTGATCAAACCCATAAATTCCGCCAGTTGTAACGCCACCAGTTGAAGTCCCCCGCGCGTGGTCTCCGGCTGTATTGTTAGTGCCAAAGGCCTTGGCCCCATCACTTAAGCCGCTAGTTGCCCATGCATCCGTATCTAATTGTCCAGCCCCTGGCGTTCCCGTAAAACCTGTCCCAGCAAAAGCACCATTGTTGACGTTAGCTACGGTAGTACTAAAATCAATTGTGAAATCTGTAGATGTTGCTGTAACACTTAGTTGAGCAAATCCGAGACTGGAAATGCTTAAACAAACTAATATGATCGCAAAACGTAACACTGTAACTTTAAAATACAATTAAATTGTTTCTTCTAAGGTGGTTGAAAACGATTGTTTTCGGAGGGTGTTCACGTTAGGAGCGAAAATAGTTATCCATTTCCGTGCTTTAAATATAGGAATAATGAACCAAAGTTGCAGTCAGGATTTGACGTTTTTTTAAACAATTTACCGCCTCCGACAATTATCTTGAATGCCCTCGTAGCAGGGATTTCGAGAAATCACCACCTGTCGCACACAGTCTCTATAGTGAGGCTTGAGTGCGCGACAATAATTATGATGTGAACGCCCCCTTTAAATGGCTCAAACCCTCTTTATTAATCGTGAAGAACCAATAACCAAACAAACTGTCGTACCCCGTCTAGTTCTAAACTCATTTAGGGCAAAAGAGTCCCAAGTTTTGTTTGAAATTCTGATTGCGATTGAATATTGTTATGAGTGGCGCCCTCAATTTTGATAAAATTTGCATTTTCATTCAACAAGGCCAATTTTTCTGAAGACTGCCAGTAGATCGTTCGGTCGTTCGTTCCATGAAACATAGTGATTGGGCACGTTACATTAGGCATATGGCTATCTGTTCTTAAAGGATACCGCACAATAAAAGCAGGAAATATCGGGTACTCATGCGTTCCCAAATCTTGAATGCTGTAATAAGGTGCCTCTAAGATTAGTTGTTTCGGTTTCCGGTTTGCGGCAACATAAGTAGCAAAACCTGTCCCTAATGATTGTCCGAACATGGTAATTTCATCCTCTTTATAACTGACATTAACCCAGTCGTATATGGCCAACGCATCTGAATAGAAATTTGCATCACTTTTAGTGCCCGCAGTCTTGCCATATGAACGATAATCCCAGATTACACAATCGTACCCTCGATCTATAAATTCTTTATAATGATGTCCGCAAGCCTGAATGTTCCCTGTATTTCCATGATGAAATATAACAACACCTTTAGATTCACCTGAATCTACCTTAAACAAGACCGCATTTAACTCAGTACTGTCGTTGGCTTTTACAAAGTGCTCCTCAAAATTTGCACCTGAAAACTCATAAACGTGATCTTTTTCTAATTCCCAGGGGTGGAAAAGCATGTATTCCTGTCCAAAAAACATGAGCACACATAAAAGCATATAACCGAGACCTATTACTAGAAAGATTCGTTTTAGCCACTTCTTCATGCGCAAATGTAATCAGTTGCTTCAAATTAATTTGACGTTTAAGAATCATTAACAAACGTGGTTAAAAGTGCTGCGTTTCCCTAAGTAATATCTGCCGCTGACTAATTAGCCCTTTACTTGACACCCTTAACGTATCTAGTTTTGAGCCAACCAAAAACCTAACAATTATGTCAAAACGCACAATAATTATCATTAGCTCGGCTTTAGTTTTTAGCATTGTTCTTATTTCTGGAACTGTAGTAAAAAACGAAGTTGATTTCAAAAACAAAACTGTATCCGTATTTAAAGATGGAAGCGGATTTTTTATAAAAGAAGCCATCGTTGAAACCAATAAAGAGCGACTTTATTTTACAGACAACCTACCCAAAGCTACATTCGGAACATTCTGGTTTTTCTCTAATAATCAGAACTTGGCAGGAGTTAGTAGCTTTGCCGACACCGTTCATACTTTTACTGAGAAACAGCGACTAGCAGGCAACTTACGTGAACTTTTGAAAAAGAATGTCGACAAAAAAGTAGATGTTCTTTGGTCCAGAAAACAGGGAGATACCCCAATAGAAAGATTGGTTTCAGGAAAACTAACCTGGTTTTCTGGAAACCTCGTCACTATTAAAGCGGATGATCACTTCGAAACCATAAACTTTAATGAAATAACCAATGTGAAGTTCCAGTCTCAACCAACTTTTGAATCTACTGAAGAGATTGAAAAAGTAGCATTCAAGCCCGTTCTCCAAATCGATTTTCACAAGAAAACAGACAAGGAAAAACTTGAAATGATGTACCTCACAAAGGGAATCACTTGGATTCCAGGTTACTATGTAGAATTGCAAAAGAATGGCAGAGCACGAGTAATCCTAAGGTCCACGCTAATTAATGATGCAGAAGACATTGAAGATTCTCACGTGAATTTTGTGGTTGGCGTTCCAAATTTTCAATACGCAAATGAGCTTTCCCCAATATTTGGTTCTAAGAAAGTTTCTAAGTTCTTAGGTAAGCTAGATGTTAATTATCAGCCGCTGCAAACAATGAATCTTAATAATTTCAGTAACAGCATACGATCTTATGACTTATCTCCAAATCAAATAAATCCAGTTGCTAAAGAAGAGCCGCTATTAAGCGAGAATATCAAGTCGCTTACTGCAAATAGCAGCCAGGATATGTTCTTTTACACCGCAAAAAACGTTAGTCTGAAAAAAGGAGGAAGAGGGTTTTACAACATCTTTGAAATTAATGTCCCAGTAACTCACATTTACGAATGCAACCTCAAAACAAGTGGAAGCGCTACCTTAACGAATAGATCAAACTTTACTTTTGGAGATAATCATTCTAATAAAGTGCATCACTCAATTCGTCTTGCCAACTCTTCTAAGTACCCTTTTACTACTGGTCCAGCATTAGTGGTTTCAACTGAAAACGGTGAGCTAGAACCACTAAGTCAGGATAAGATAAAATACACTCCGAAAGGAGGGACTTCTTATTTGAAAATGACGGAAGCGATTGATATTTTCGTTTCAGATAATGAAACGGTAAAAAAGAAAGTAGAAAAGAAACGCCAATATCCGGACAGAAGAGACAACGATCCATGGTACGATCTGGTTACAATTCATGGAACCATCACGATTAAAAACCATAAATCAGTTGCAACTGACCTTCATGTTCGTAAGACTATTTATGGGGAGATATTAGAAAGTGACGATGGAGTAATGGAGAATATTTCGAAACAAAAAATAGCCAGTAGTTTGAATGACGTGAATCAAGTTGTGTTCAGTTTAAAGATGAAGCCTAAATCCAAAAAGACGCTGCACTATACGTACAGGACTTATATTAGGCACTAATTAAACTTATTTGGAAACGGTATTACGCAAATGGTTTAAGGTCTCTGCTAAACAGATCTTAAACCATTCTGTGTAATGTTCTGGATGCTCAACGATGTCGGTTGATAATTCGTCTAGCGGAATACTTTTTACTTCATGCACCTCATCAGGATTGATTTTAGTCTCTCCATTATAAGTTCCAATAAAGACATGATCTAGTTCATGTTCAGTTAGTCCTTGATCTAACTCTTTCTTATAGATAAAATCAAAAACTTTAGTAAGCTCACAATCAAATCCCATTTCTTCTTGAAGCCTTCTATGGGCCGCATCTATTGCAGTTTCACCTGACCGAGGATGACTGCAACATGTATTGGACCATAGACCACCAGAGTGGTATTTTGAAAATGCTCTTCGCTGTAGAAGTAGCTCTCCTTTATCGTTAAAAGTAAAAACTGAAAATGCACGGTGAAGTAACCCTTTTTCGTGCGCCTCCATTTTTTCCATGAGCCCTAACTCATTATCGAGCTCATCTACTAGTACAACGTATTCCATCATTTTCAATTTAGATCGCTCAAATGTCTAAAGAATGAACCGATTTAAAAAGAAAAAGTTGAGAAAGGCTTCCTTTATGCAAATTCTGACAAATCAGCAGACAGTTTTTTACGCGCTGCGAAGATTCTACTTTTTACCGTTCCGATTGGAATATTCAATTCTTCTGCTATTTCCTTGTATTTGAATCCTTCAAAATGTTTCATGAAAGGAATTTTGTATTCGTCATCCAACTCATTAATTCGCTCATGAATTATTTGAACGTTCATCGAACTCTCTGTTGTTTCCAACGAATTAGGTCCGGCAGTATTTAGATGATAATAATCTGCGGTCTGATCCAAAACAGTATTGGCTCTTTTCTTTTTTCGATAATTATTAATGAAAGTGTTTTTCATTATGGTAAACATCCATGCTTTTAGATTCGTATGGTCTGCATACTTTTCTTTATACCTGAATGCTTTTAAGATGGTGTCTTGTAATAAATCTTTAGCGTCATCGCTATTCAAAGTCAAGCTTTGTGCGAAGTTTTTTAGGTTTTCCTGTAGTCCAGTAACCTGATAATCAAATTCAATTGCGGTCATTTTGTTTAATGTTTTTTTGTTTCTGTTAAACAAACATACAAAGTTTTGTTTAACTATGGCCTAAAATAGTTAAACATTTTCCTTGGAAACTACTTTTAACAAAAATTAAGAACTGTAGAAATGGGTTTGAAATTCAGGAAAACCTTACTGGGCTTATTAATCGATCCATTTGCTCAATTGCTCCACTTGTTGAAGCACATGAACGTTTTTTTCTGGAATGTGTAAATCTGAGCACTGAAGGCCACCAAAAATGATCGTTTGACCGGGTAAATCTTCCGAAATTGACTTAGCAAAAGCTAATATTTCGTCAATATTGATGCATTGGGTAAAAGAAGTCAGAATAAAATCAGGATTCAATATAGTTGCCGCACCCATCATTCCTTCATAAGGAGTAGATTGTCCTAGGTAAGTTAACTTAACTCCATGAGATTTTGCTTTATATGCATAAAAAAGTAAACTAAGTTCAAACCATTCACCCTCTGGTAAAAAAGCAAGCATTGTTTTTGCATTTGCCTCCCGGTTAGATGGACACTCATCAATTGCAGCAATTAGTTTTTGCCTGATTAAATGAGTAATGAAATGTTTTTGAGTTGGCGTAATACTTCCTAATTGCCAAAGTGTCCCAATTCGCTTAAGAAATGGATATAATACTTTTTCCAGCGTTTCTTCAACACCTTTAACGCCAATGTTATATTCTAATATATCTTCAAACTGATTCTCGTCAAGCGCAACCATTGCGTTTTTAAGACTTTTAATGTGAAGTTCTGTATCATCGCAACACCTTGAAAATTCAAGCATCTGATCCGACAGCTCTTGCTCCGATAGTTGAACAAGTTTAGAAATCTTCATGCCCCTACTATTAAGCACGCCAAACGTAATTAGCTTCCTTAAATCAGCACATCGATACTCTCTAATATTTGTTTCCGTACGCGTAGGATTCAAAACCGCATAGCGCTGCTCCCATATACGTATTGTATGGGCCTTAATTCCAGAGATGCGTTCAAGATCTTTTATAGAGTACTTAATCATGTCATGCGGTTGCTAACGATCCATTAGATTCGATACGGATCAATTATACAACAAGTTTCTTAAAATAATGTTCTTGTATTTGTTACAAATAAAAAAGGGACAGCTACGAACTGTCCCTTTTTTCTAACCAAAACCTGCTAATTATTGAATTAGCACTTTTTTACTATAAATAGAGTTGTTGCTTGAAGCAATGATCAAATATTCACCTGTAACCAATTTCTCATCAAGAGAAACTGCTACCAACTTCTTACCTGTCTGCACAAATTTGACCCTGGAATACAACTCTTTTCCTAGATTATCTTCTACAATAACAATCTCAGTAGTGCCATTGTTCTTTTTCTTCAATAAGTTTTCTTCTTCTTTTTCAGCTGGAAATATCAAGTTTGCTGTTTGCTTCTTCTTAATGTTCTGTACTGGAACAACTGCTGAGTAGTCTGTTCTCCCACTAAACATTTGTTTTACTCTGTAATAAGACAATCCTTTAAGCGGCTTAGAGTCAATGTCTTTCATTTGAATTTCTGCAGAATATGCAGCCTGTTCAATCACCATAACTGGCGTGAAAATTTGACCATCATTAGATCGTTCAATAACGTAAACTCCGTTTAAAGTTGGATGGTTCCAGGTTAACAATACGTTCCCATCACTATAGACCGCATGGAAGTCCATGCTACCCTGATTATTACCAGTTATATCAGTACTAAATCCTTGAATCGCTAGAGTAAGTAGTAGTGCTGTTATTGCTGTTTTCATTGAGTGTTTGATTTTTGGGTACACAAATATGAAAAATCTATTTGATTGTCCCATAAGCTTTTAGCCCAAAGGCCAAAATCTTTAGACGAAACACCTAAAATGTTGAAAAGTAACCGCTTATGGTTAAAAAGAGGCCACTGCTTCGAATTATTAGACCGATACACTACAGTTGCTAACGAATTTAGTGCGTAGACGAACCTGGCTTAATAACTAATACTTTGCTATAAATACTATTATTACTTGATGCCGTAACGATATAATTTCCAGGAGGGATGTTTAAGTCCAACGGAATTGCAATCAATTCGTTTTCATTTTTAGTTATAGTAACCTTTGAGTAATATTCTTTACCCGTTATGTCTCGTAAAAAAACCAGCACTTCCTGATTTTCAAATCCCTCAAGAAATAAATTTACACTCTCATCTCCAACACTAACTGGGTTTGGGAATAAACTTGTTGCTGGCTCATTTTGTCCAAAACATTGATTTGGAACGATATTAAATGTTTCGGAATCTCCATTGAAATCAACTTGTTTGAGCCTGTAATAGCTTATTTCCTCAAGGGGATCATAATCAATTTCAAAATAATCGACAATACTTGAACTATTCCCAGCTCCTCCAGCAGTAATAATAGTGTTGAATTCAACTCCATCTTTAGACCTCTGAATCTCAAAATAATCGTTGTTCTCCTCTGAAGCGGTCGTCCAGGAAATCTCCACTTTACCACCTTCACAAAGCACTTTAAAGTCTATTAATTCAATCGGTAACAGACTTGGATCAGTATAAAACAATGGCCCAATTGCCGTTCCATCTCCAGCTGTCCATACGGAAGTCCCATCAATTTCTATATAATTTGAGCTTCCTCCTCCTCCACCTGGAATTATTGAGCCTCCAACTTTTAAATCAATGGTAGATCCAGAAGGCAGTAGCAACTTTTTCCCTGTTTTAAAGCGCAATATTCCGGAAACAATAATGTGAATTGGCCCACAACCTGTTAAATCGATGAGTACGTCAACCCTAATGTCGTCCCCTCCTCTTATCGTTATTGTGTCGCAACAACCTGGTGTACTTACGGCATCGCAAGTCCAACTGCTTGCGTCAGACCAATCGCCAGTTCCAATGGCAGTGCAGTTTGAATAAGCATTTCCACTATAAAAAATTAAGGCAACAAGGACCGCTGTTAGAACGCGACAAAGCTGCCTCAAAGGATAAATTTGAGGCATAATCTTGGTGGTTTAAAAGTATTACAATGGGAATCTTGTGTCTGTGAGTTGGTACGAAACAAGGATAGGAAAGTTTCGGCAGACTAGCTTTAACTTGAATTAGACGACATATTTAACACCATTTTGAAATCTTGTTAAATGGAAATCCTATAAATACATCAAATTTCAAATCAAAGAACATAATTTAAATTACCTTGCAAACCGTGGCCAACACTGATGAAAACATAAAAAAGATTCTTGTTTCTTTACCTGAAAACCCAGGGGTTTACCAACACTTGAACTCAGAAGGCACCATTCTGTATGTTGGTAAAGCAAAAAACATAAAGAAAAGGGTATCCAGTTACTTTCATAAGGAACCCGAAAATGCGAAAACCAGATTGTTGGTTCGGCAGATTGTGGACATAAAATACATTGTAGTTGATACTGATTTTGACGCTTTATTATTGGAAAATAACCTAATAAAAAAGTACCAACCGAAATACAACATCCTTTTAAGAGACGACAAAACTTATCCATGGATTAAGATCACCAAGGAACGATTCCCACGAATTTTTTCGACCAGGCATGTTACAAGAGATGGATCCTCTTATTATGGCCCTTATGCATCGGTTAAAATGATGCATACCATTCTGGATCTGGTCAAGCAACTTTATCCTTTAAGAACTTGTAAATACAATCTTTCGGAAGAGAATATTACGGCTGGGAAATACAAAGAATGCTTAGAGTATCATCTAGGAAACTGCAAAGCTCCATGTGTTGGTTGGCAGCCTGAATCAGAATATGATGAGTATATCGTTCACATTAAGGACATCATAAAAGGGAACATTAGTTCCGTTTTGAAGGACGTGAAAGTTCTCATGAAGAAAGCTTCGGAGGACCTTGACTTTGAGCAAGCACAAATGCTAAAAGACAAGCTGGAATTGTTAGAAAGGTATCAAGCCAAGTCTACAGTTGTTACTCCATCTATAACCAATAGCGATGTTTTCACGATCATTTCAGATGTGCAAAATGCATATGTCAATTACCTAAAAGTTCATAATGGGGCCATTATTCAAGGCCATACGATTGAGATTAAAAAGAAACTAGACGAGTCCGACAAAGACCTATTAGCTTTTGCAATTGTTGATCTTAGGGAACGTCTTAACAGCTCTTCCAAAGAAGTTTATACGAACATTCCTGTTGAAATAGAAAATGAAGCGATCAAGTTTAGCATTCCTCAACGAGGTGATAAAAAATCTTTGATTGACTTATCCATTCGAAATGCAAAATACTATCGAATGGATCGCTTAAAAAACCAGAGACTAACAGATCCAGAAAGACACACTAAGCGAATTTTAGAGACCATTCAAAAGGACCTTAGGTTAAAAGAGTCTCCTGAACACATTGAATGTTTTGATAACTCAAACTTTCAAGGAACCAATGCGGTAGCTGCATGTGTGGTCTTCAAAAATGCCAAGCCTGCAAAAAAGGAATACCGCCATTTCAACATTAAAACGGTGGTTGGTCCTGATGATTTCGCTAGTATGGAAGAGGTTGTGTTTAGAAGGTATCGAAGACTATTAGATGAGCAAAAATCGCTCCCTCAACTTATTATTATTGACGGTGGTAAAGGCCAATTAAGTTCAGCTGTAAAAAGCCTGGAAAAACTAGGTCTCAGAGGGAAAATTGCCATTGTAGGAATTGCTAAAAAACTGGAAGAAATCTATTTCCCAGATGATTCTGTGCCGTTGTATATCGATAAGAAATCTGAGTCCTTAAAAGTGATTCAGCACTTAAGAAACGAAGCGCATCGATTCGGAATAAATCATCATCGAAACAAGCGAAGTAAAGGTGCGCTTCAATCTGAGATTCTTAATATCAAAGGCATTGGAGAAAAAACTCAAATAGAGTTGATTAAAGTCTTTAAATCTGTGAAGCGAATAAAGGATGCGCCATTGTCAGAAATAGAAGAGGTAATTGGAAAAGCCAAAGCAAAAGTTCTTTGGGACGCACTTAATAAAATCAAATAATTTAACTTCAGCCCTCGGGTAATCAGATCAGAATTTAGTTGCTGAGCCTGTTTTAATTTATGCCAAAAAAAAACCATAATGAATACAGTCGTCATTTTATCGCAATAGGCATTGTGATTCTAGCACTGTACGTACTTGGTTCGTTTTTCCCAGAAGAGCTGTGGGCTTTTCACGCCCCAGGAATATTTCCATTGTGGGTTACCGTTTTAATTTTTGTTTTCGTTTTTGTTTCGTTTTTAATTCCATTATTTACAAGAGACGGGATCAATCTGAAGAATCGAACGCTAGAAGGGCCCCAGAAAACGATCTTATTTCTAGCTATTGCAAGTGGAATGGGTTTTGCTTTCTTAAGTTTCCCTTTAGCTTCAGATTTCTATGGTGATGCTGTCTACATCAAAAGTGCGGTTGACATTAGAATTACCGAATGGGATAATCGACTAATATCTGAATTAGTACAGCCTCGATTTATCGACACTAAAGTGGGAATTAAAACTTACTATCATATTAACAACATTTTGACTTGGTTAACAGGTGCTAATGGCACCCAAGTGTCATTGTATTTTCAAGCAATAGTAGGGGGAATCTATGTGTTCTTATGGTTGAAATTTATTGACCTAATGTTAAGCAAAAGAGGTTGGAAAATACTGCTGTCGATTTTAGGTCTAACGCTTCCTGTACTTACCGTTTTCACAGGGCATTATGAAACTTATTTCCTTTCATATACGGGTATTTTAATTTGGATCATTTCTTTATCGGTTTTCTTCAAGTCAAGAAGTTTATTATGGTTGATCGCATTGCCGTTCATATTTATTTTCATTTTACAATCGCATATTACCAACTGGCTCTTTTTCCCAAGTCTAATTATTGCTTACGTCTGGTACTTTAAAACGAGTAAAGAAAATTCAAAAGCTAGTTTTGTCAGTTGGAAAAACGCCATCCGGTTTTGTTTTGTCCCAATGCTTCTTCTTGGAGCAATAGCATACTTTTTCATCTTTGAAAATCATAACGGTCCCAGGGAATTTTCAAAAGAAGAATTTGAAGACACATTGTTCCTTCCGATGTACACGGATGAGCCAGCCCCATTTGATCGGTATAACTTATTTGGGTTTTCGCATCTGTTGGATTATTTCAACCTAATGTTTATGTGGTCTGGAGCCACCTTGTTATTGCTCATTCCGGCACTTACTTTTTTACGTAAAAAAATTCAGTGGAATAATCCTTTGGTAATTTCCGTTGGAGTTTCAGCAATCTCCTTTTTTGTGATTTTCTTTTTCTTAAATCCTCTTCTCGGACCCACCATAGATTGGGACTTGTTTTCTACACCTGGCTTAGTGATCCTCCCTTTCGTAGTAATCCTATACGCTCAGCTAGAAGAGAAAATCAAACTTAAATCCATTGCTGGGCCCGTTTTTGGCCTATCCTTGCTTGCTTCAACTATGTTAATTGTGAATTCCAGTTCGCCTCTCTTGTCAAGGCACATGGAGCTAATTGGAAAGCGAAATTTTAAAACCTACTGGATCGGGTGCAGCACAGAGTTAATTGCTAGTGCTGATTTGGGCAGAGATGAAACTGAACGCATTACTAAATTAATTGAATATGCGAATGAGCTTGAGGAATCAGCGACAGAGGGTAACGATATCGAGTACGCTGCGATACTTCGAGAATGTGGGGTCTATTATCGATTAAAAAAACAAAACGTTCAAGCTTTGCAATATTTCGAAGATGCACATAGTTATTCGCCATTGTTGGCTGACAATATTTTTCAATTGGTGGTGGTAAATTTTGAGCTTGGGAAAATGTCAGAAGCCTATCGACATATGATAACGCTGGAAAAAATGAGTTACGAGCCATATATGAAAACTCTAAAAATGGGTATTCATGTCTCATTGGCGGCTAAAGAATATCAAAGTGCGGCAAATTATTCAGTGAAGTTTCTTAATATCTGGCCTGATGACACAGCCGTTCAAGAAGTAGAACAACGGTTACGAACTGGTGATAGAATTGAGTCGATTGTAGAAATATTTGACTCCGAATAGAACTACCTGGCAGACTACGACAGCTTATCCGCTAACGCTCGCATCTCCATTCTGGCCGGAATGTCTTCATATAAAATATGAAATACCGATTCGGTGATCGGAAGATCTACTTGATGTTTTTGATTAAGATCCATGATGCACTTAACAGCATAATAACCTTCCGCCACCATTCTCATTTCATCTTTCGTTGCACCAACAGAATATCCTCTCCCAATATAATTCCCAAACCTTCTATTTCTGCTGTGTAAAGAATAGCCTGTTACTAATAAGTCGCCTAAGTAAGCTGAACCTTTAACATCTCTGTGAACAGGGCTCACTTTATCTACAAACCGCTCTAATTCTTGAATGGAATTACTCATTAGTACAGACTGGAAATTATCCCCGTAGCCTAGGCCGTGGCAAATACCAGCTGCAATGGCAAATACATTTTTTAGGATTGCCCCTAGTTCAGTTCCATAAAGGTCGTCTGTGGTTGTCGTTTTAATGTATCTGCAACTTAACGCATCGGCCACTTCTTCTGCAATGTTTTTATCTGGAGAACCTATTGTCAGGTATGACAAGCGCTCCATCGCAACCTCTTCAGCATGACATGGCCCACTGATCATTCCCAGTAAATTTTCGGGTACGTTAAATTGGTTTCTTAAGTAGTCTGCAGGAATTTCATTTGTTTGTGGGATGATGCCTTTAATAGCAGAAATGACAGTTTTGTTCTCGAAAGCAGATTTATCTAATGTGCCTAATACCTGATTCAAAAAGGCCGAAGGAGTGGCTAAAATGATAATATCTGAGCTTGAAACAACTGATGCAATATCAGATGACAGGTTCAATTTCTCCACATTAAACTCAGCAGATCGAATGTACTTTGGGTTATGATGATGTTTCTCAATGTACTCGATTGACTTGTCATTTCTCATCCACCAATTCACCTGATCAAGGTTATTAGTTAGCATTTTCACGATTGCTGTTGCCCAACTACCTCCACCAATTACTCCAAATCGTCTTTCTGACATGGATCAAAAATAGCAATTCCGAACTATTGATTTAAAATTGCGATTACTTTTGTGCTGAGAGATGAAGTTTTTAAAACAACCATATCCATATAGCTATGCATTAAAAGAATACGCTTTAATGCTAGCCATTGGTGTTGGAGTCTTCATTTTCTTTTTCACGTACTTAGTGAAACCTTTCGGCTTTGATCAGGAAATAAAGGTTCAGTTGTGGCAGGCCTGCCTTGGCTACGGCATCACTTCTTTTCTTGGAGTCTTTCTCGCTTTGTTTGTCATTCCTCTATTTTCTAAAACACACTTTAGTGAAGAACGCTGGACGGTGGGTCAGGAGATATTTTGGATCTTGTTCTTATTGCTCGTGGTCGGGGTTCTGAACTTTGTCTTAATGCTGCTGGTAAGCTCAGAAACGTGCTTGCAAAAAACCACTTTATGGGGTCTATTTTTTAAGTCGATCGGTAACACGATGGTCATTGGCGCCATTCCAACCGTATTTATTGTCATGTGGAATCAACTCCGTTTAATGAAAAAGCACATTGGTGGAATATCGCAGGTCGAGCAAACCATTAACGAATCTTCATCAACCATCAATAAGACCATAACTTTAATAGGGGAGAATAAAAATGAGCGCCTAGAAATTCCATTGGAAGACTTCTTTTTCGCACAAGCCGATGGAAATTATGTAGAAATAAGGTTTAAAAATGGAGGGTCAATTAATAAAGAAATAATCAGATCTACATTGACTCATGTTGAGGATCAATTATTGGAGTTCTCTGATATAAAAAGGGTGCATCGGAAGTTTCTAGCTAATTTTTCTAATGTTCTTAAAGTAAGCGGAAACGCTCAGGGGTATAAACTGCATTATGACCAAAGTGGCACCATGGTTCCTGTTTCTAGAAAGCTTTCAAAAGAGCTTTTCGGCTAGCAATTCGTCCCGCAATTCATCCCTAATCAATCATTTCATCCCTAATTCATGCTAGTAAACCCTTAATTTAGCAACCAGTGTTGGTTAATTATACATTCGCTCTGCAACCAATGATAAAATTGGTGACTATATATAAAACCTAAAAAATGCGAGTACTTATTTTCTCATTCCTTTTAATTCCATTTATGGCCGCTGGGCAGATTACCCAGAACATTCGAGGAACAATTGTAGATAAAGATTCACAACAGCCAATGTTCGGAGTTGATATCGTTGTTATGGATACTGTGTTACTAAAAGGAACCTCAACAGATGAAAAGGGAAATTTTAAAATCTCTGATGTGCCGATTGGAAGAGTTTCAGTAATTGCATCATTATTCGGATATAACGATTTGGTTCTGTCAAATTTAGAATTGACTTCAGGAAAAGAATTGATCCTAAATCTTCAGATGGTGGAACTAATTGGCCTAAGAGAAGTTGTTGTAACTGCTAAAAACAAGAAGAAGGAACCATTGAATAAAATGGCAACGGTTAGTGCAAGAACATTCTCAATAGAAGAATCAAAACGATATGCTGGAAGTAGAAATGATGTAGCGAGGATGGCTCAAAATTTCGCAGGTGTTCAAGGGGCTGACGATTCTAGAAATGACATTGTAGTCAGAGGAAATTCCCCTACCGGAGTCTTATACCGATTAGAAGGAGTAGACATTCCAAACCCAAATCACTTTGCATTAATGGGAACTACAGGCGGACCGGTGAGTATTCTTAATAACAATGTCTTGGATAATTCTGACTTCATGACGGGCGCATTTCCTGCAGAATATGGAAATGCTTTATCTGGAGTTTTTGATCTGAGACTAAGGTCAGGGAACAACGAACAGACTGAATTTACAGGTCAAATGGGCTTTAATGGATTAGAATTCATGGCGGAAGGTCCAATATCAAAAGACAAACTGTCCTCTTACCTCGTGAGTTATCGGTACTCAACTTTGGAGTTGTTTGCACTTATGGGAATGGACTTTGGAACTGGAACTTCCGTTCCTAAATACCAAGACATGGCATTTAAATTCAATTTCCCGAATAAGCACGGGAATACTTCAGTATTTGGAACTGGCGGTGTAAGCGACATTTCCTTATTAGACAGCGAGCGAGGTGACGAATCTACCAATCTCTTTAGTGAAGGAGGAGAAGACTTAATTTTTAAATCAAAAATTGGTGTTGTTGGAATTTCAAATACTCATAGAATAAGCGATAAAGGATATTTCAAGACCGTGTTTTCTGTCTCCGGATCCTATAACGGGATCGTGAATGACTCCTTAAGCACTGTTGATGGAAACCCGATTGCCTGGTACCGAAATAAAAGCGTTGAAGGGAAACAGTCTTTAACAAGTAGTTATAATCATAAGTTTAACGCTAAGCATCTCACCAAGGTTGGGTTTTATGCAGACAGAAGGTTTTTTGATTTATCAGATTCTATTTACAGTGGAGCTGCTGATCAATGGACCTCATTAACGGATTATGATGGGGCTACTTATTTTTTGCAACCTTACATTCAACATCAATATAGGTTGACTGACGACATAACCTTTAACGGTGGAGTCCATTTCCAATATTTCTTATTCAATAAAACCAGTAGTCTGGAACCAAGACTAGGCCTTAAATGGAAGATGAATGCTAAAAATGAGCTTTCTGTGGGTTATGGATTGCACAGCCAACTTCCACCGACTAGAGTCTTCTTTGAGAAAATAGATGATGGATCGGGAAATATGGTGACTCCAAATCAAAACATTGGAATGACAAAGTCTCATCATTTGATTATTGGTTATGATCACTCTATTAACCAACATGTTCGAATTAAAACTGAAGCCTATTACCAGCAAATTTTTAATGCCGCGGTAGACCGGAATATTAATTCATATTCGATGCTGAATTTTGGTGCTAATTTCGACTTGGCTTTTCCAGATTCTCTTCAAAATACTGGTAGCGGGTACAACTATGGAGTAGAGGCTACTTTCGAACACTTTCTTAACAAAGGATTTTATTATTTATTGACCACTTCAATTTACCAGTCTCGGTACAAGGGAAGTGATGGCATAGAGCGAAACACAGCGTTTAATGGAAACTATACTTTCAACGCACTTGCGGGGAGAGAATTTGTTTTCAAAAGCAAAAAGCCGGAAGAAGAACAAAAAGCTAAAAGTTCATTACTCGTTGACATCAAGTTCACTTACAATGGAGGTCAGCGATACACACCATTTGATATGGCAGCGAGTCAATTGTATGGTGAAGGAGTTTACGATTATTCCCAAGCCTTTGAAAACCGATATAAAGATTATTTCAGAATGGATCTTCGATTAGCTTATAAAAGAAATGGAAAGAAAATTACTCAAGAATGGGCTGTGGACATTCAGAATGTTACGAATCAAGACAACATTTTCCAAGAAACATACAATGCTTCAACTAATAGCCTAGAAACTACTTATCAAGTGGGGCTAATCCCAATCGTTCAATATCGAATTGAATTTTAAAAAGTATTGAAAAAGAGAAAGGCTGGAACCCCAATTCCAGCCTTTCTAACACTTAATTGATTTTACCCTTACTTAACGCCTAAGAATAATCACATGATTAAGACAGCCAATTAATTTTTTCGGTTGCCCATGTTTATGAGTAAAAAAGCCTCTTTTTCTTAGTGCATTGAAAACGAACTAATTAATTCTAAAAAAAAAGACATAAAAAAAGCCGGGTCCCATCAACCCAGCTTTTTAATTCGGTCACTTACTAGTAACGTCTTGAGCCTACCTTACTAACACAATAAGTAGGTTCATAGCTAAGACACGTCTTTGTTTTAATTTGGTTGCCCCGCTAGAAAATTTTATTGAATCCCTTCTTTTATGAACGTTTTAGTCGAAATTCCATTCGTGGCGCTTCTCCATTCCAAAGCACAGTCGATGTACATTTTCTCTAACACCGGAACATCATCCGTTAAGACAACTGCATCATCCAGATCTAAAGTACTAGGGTCTATAAAGTACTTTGTAATATCGCCTAAGGCAGGCAGGCCAGGTTCCTCATATTGGATATTAGTGAAATCTTTTTCTCCTGTGCACGCCAATAAAATTAAATTTCTTCCACCTTCATTTCCGGGTGAAACAAAAAGTTTAGTGTCGAAACCTGCTTCTTGAAAAGTTTTGTAAACGGACCGCCCTGCTTTGCCCATGTCACCGGTTAAGTAACCGTAAAAATTCATCATGACCATTCCGTCTTTATTCAACAGTTTTTTCATTTGGCTAAAACTCTCAACACTTATAAGCTGAGAAGGGGGAGTTTCGCTGAAAAATACGTCCATCGTGATAACATCGTAGGTGTGGTCAGTAACGTTTATAAAATGTCGCCCATCGTCTACAATAATATTGGTGCTTGGATCAACGCCAAAATATTCAAGTGTGACATCCTTAATTCTTTCATCTAATTCTACTACTTCTAGATTATGCCCTAACCGATCAAATTGATTTACTAAAGTTCCACCACCTAGACCCAGAAGTAATGCATCACTCCCTTTTGGATAAACGCTGGCAGCCGAAGGAAAATAATACGACCAATCCCAAAGAGAATATTTCAAGTCATTCCTGTTGGAGATGCTTTGTGCAGTATTATTCACGTATAAAACACGACCGGCTTGCGTTCCTCTGGTGTAAGTAGGAAACTGCTGATCGATTACTTTTACTTGTCCGAGAATTCCATCAGAATGATATCGAACTCTGTACTTTGAATTCCCTTCATTAGCGCCTGACGATATATTTAGAACCGCAATTAATACCACTACAACCGATGCTATTCCTGCAATCATTTTCTTGTCGATCAAAAGACCGATAACTGCCAAAACAATTAATAAAATTCCGAAAATGGCAGCAGGCATGTTAAGTCCAAATTCGGGCATCAAATAAAATCCCATTAGGAAAGTTGCCAAGATGCCTCCAGCTGTGGAAATAGCGTAGACAGATCCTGCCTTTTTACCTGCTGAATCTTTATTTTCATTTAGCGTGTTGATGATCAGTGGAGAAGTCATTCCAAATAACACCAATTGAGGAAACATGAACACCAGCAGCGAAACTACCGTACCAGTTTGCACACTCGAATCAATGAATATTGGCATAATCCAATGCGCAGTTGTAGGCATGAGAACAGTGAGTAATCCTGCCACCATTAATGCTATATAAATGAAGTAACTTTTCTTTTTACTTGAGACAACTCCTCCCAGGTAGTAACCTATCATTAAAGCACCTAATGTTACCCCTAATGCACTTGCCCAGACGTACAAAGAACTACCAAAATATGGGCTTACTAATTTGGCCCCGAGTAATTCACAAACCATAACCGCTGCTCCTTCTACAAAAGCAAGCAATAACAAATACCAACCGAATTTTTTCACATGGCTAGTTTACAAAAAAAATGAAGAATCAATTTCATCTCTTCTTTAAATGACAAAACTGAACAAGTCTGAACAGCATATTATTCCAACTCAGCAATCTTCATTTTAAGACGTTATAGTACTTAATGTTATTGGCAAACAAAGGTTCGATCTCAGATTTTGATACTTCAAACCAGTCCTTTAAAACGGAGGCATATACATTTCTAAAATCAACTTTATGTTGAATACCCGCTTGATCTGGAACTTCTTTTCCAATTACGGGATTATCGCCATGTACTCCATTATTTACTTGGCTACCAAATAAAAACATAGGCCCTGCATCTCCATGATCAGTCCCGTTATTTTCATTGGACATTATTTGCCTTCCAAACTCAGAAAACGTCAAACCGAGAACACGATGATCAAGTTTTTGCGCTTCTAAATCCAATTGAAATGAATAAATGGCTTCGGACACTGTTTGCAATAATTCTGCCTGTACACCCTTGGTAGGGTCAATATTGGATAACTGACCTCCGTGAGTATCAAAACCACCCAAATTCAGCACATAGACCTTAGTTTTACAGCCGCCCGATATCATTTTTGCTACGTCACTTAACGACATTGCCAAAACATTTTTCTGATTGTAAAGACTTTTATCAGAGTGCCCTGCTTGAGCAGATTGATAAATTACTTTTTCATAATTATTTGTCTGCCTAACAATTGTGTTAACATGATCAAGATTCTGTCCTACTATTGATTTTCCAGATTTCAATTTGACATTTTTCAATTGCTTATGAAGCTCCAAATCTGAGATGGTGTGAGAAAAATTTCCCGAATGACCTTGACAAGTGGATGACACCTCGTAGCCCATACTTATTGCAAAAGGAAACGGGTGATTTTTATTAGGATATTCGCTTGGGAAATTCTTATAATTATTATCAAAGTATCTTCCCATCCAACCAGTTGATACAGTTGGGTCCATATTTCCTCTACTCCAAATGTCCATGGACCTGAAGTGAGACCGATTCTGCTCTGGATAACCAACATTTTGAATTACCGATAGTTTATCCTGCTTGTATAGCGTAGCTAATTCTTTAAATGATGGGTGAAAAGCATTGGTTTCGGTAATGTTTATCAAAGCCTTTTCCGGAATTATAACATTCGGCCGGTGCCTATACAAATTTGCATATGCATCCAGTGGAATTACTGTATTCAAACCATCGTTTCCTCCATTTAATCTAATTAAGACTAAAACTCGGTCTTCGGTTGATCCTGGCCCATCAAAAAGCGGTCCCTTTAGAAAACTATGGCTAAACCCGTTCGCTACAACTGGAATGGCCAATGATGACATCGATACGTTCTTTATGAATTTTCTCCTTTTCATATTACATCAACTGAAATTCCGGGAATTGAAATAATCGGTTCAACGTTAATCCAATCTGCTTTTTAATCGGGTCTGAGAAATTTAAATCCTTCTTGTTGGTTAAATACAAATTGTATTCTATGGTCCATTCATGCGCAGGAAGTCCATTTAACAAAATTGACTTCAGCTCATCGAGTCGTTTTTTGTTTTTTATTTCAACCGGTAGAAATATAAGCGCCAAATTGTCTATTAGTTGTTCAGGATTTTTGGAGTTTGGCAATCGATCTATAAACTCGAGTAAATTCATTTCGAAAAAATTTCCTTCCAATTCAATTCCTTTGTGCATTGTAAATCGTTCCGCCAGGTCGAATCTAGCCTTGATATAGCTTGCATTTAACCACAGGCGGTAATAGTTTGGCTCTTTGTAATAAGCCATCCATCCACTCACTGAAGGAGGCATGATGTAATTCATGCCCAAGTTTGACAGGGAATTGTTACAAGTTATGTGGATGTTGTTGGTATTAAAAATATCCCCCGTATCATAAGTGGAATGAGATGCGTTGAGGAAAGAATACATAAACTCAATTGGGTTTTTCACGATCGCTCCTCTGAAATGAACATCAAAGAAATGCTCACTACTGAGCAACATTTTCAAAACCGGTTTAATCTCAAAGTTTTCTTCCTTCAGGAGGTCGGCAAGTTTTTCAATAATATTAACCTCAATATCTTCCGTAATTTCATAGTTAACAAACCATCGATATAGCTTACGACAAAGGAATCGGGGAGTTTCCGGGTGCTCAAAAATTAAATCGATGTAATTCTTATATTCATCTTCACCGGCATTGCTAATAGTAGCAGACTGAAAACAACTGGAAAAAACCTTCTTTCCTGAATCATGATGTGCCGAGTCAAATTTAGAGTTTGGTAATTCCTGATCGCTCAGAAAGCCTGTAACGCTCCAACCAGTTAATACCCGTGCACCTTCTTGAATGTCCTTCTCCGTGTAGTTGGTATAATTTCCTTCTTCAATTTGATGGCCTTTGCCAACCGTATACATTTCGAGCAATTCCCGTGCGTAATTTTCATTTGGATGTTTTGAAGAGCTACCATCACCGTTCAGAAACATTAACATGCAGGGGTCAATTGTGATTTTCTTTACAAGCGTTTTAAAATTTCCAAGGGCATTTTCTTGAATCAGTCTGTAATAATTATAGGTTGCTCTTGAGTCTCCCGAAGCGGTTGCCGCAAAGTGATTTTGCCAAAACAAACACATTTTCTCTTGCAAAGAGAAAGAATCATCATTTAACCTTTTTGTTACCCATGCTGTGAGCGAATCTCTTCTGGCGTTTTCATGATAACTCGCCATCTGTTTGTCTGTAGGGTAAACCGAGTTTACCCAAGTAGCACCTTGCGGAACGACCATTTCTTCAGGTAAATGCGCAATGGGTTTGCTTAACCAGGGTCTGGTCAATAGTTTATCGATTGACCCAGATAAACCAAGTGCATTGGCTTCGTTTAATTGTGCCCAGTTTGGACCAAACATAGACCGCCTTAAAAGGTGCGCTGTATCTCGAATAGACCAATCTTTGCCATAGAGCCCTAAACTCATTGAAATTTTTTTCTGTTTAATGCTATCCATCGAACCTGTCTTATAAATCAACAAAACGTCAATAAGCTATAAAAAAATCATCAAACTGATAAAAAAAGAATTTTTGATAGTTGGGCAACCCTAACCCAATAAAGTTGTGTCTAATACGCGTATAGCGTTTAAGGACTAACCCCGATCCCTTAAACAATAGGCGCGCTATACCAACTAGAACGCTACTTATGAAAACTGCACTTAACGTAACTACTCTCCTTATCCTGCTGTGCTCAGCTGGGATATCATTTGGTCAAGGACAAAATTCAACTGAAGCTCCTGAAGCTAAAACTCCTCCAAAATCAAACAGGGCGGTGGTCAATAAATTTCCACTTCATGCAGCTACAAAAAAAGTAGAACGATTCGAAAACGGTAAAATCGTTGAAACAAATATGATTACTGGAGAAGTTATCATAACTGAACCTAAATCAGCCTTAATCAAGACTAGCGAAAACAAATAATATGAAGAAGATTTTAATCATATTCGTTGGTGTTCTTTTGTCACTGTCCAGCTATTCAATGCCAGGTGGTGGCGGATGTACTAGTCCAGCAAATGAATTGTGTGGGGCGGCAACTGCGATTGCGGTTGGTGCATGTGACGGAGGCGGACAGTTTGGTTGCGATGTAACTGGAGATCCAGGTGGGGTTTCTTGTGGCCTTGCTGGAACTGGTTCAGCATGGTATAGTTTCGTGGCGCCAGCAAGTGGTAATGTAACCATAACTGCAACTCTTACCGCTGGATGTTACACTCCTATGGTTTTATATTCTGGAGCTTGTGGTGCGATGACTGAAATCGGCTGCCACTATGAAAATGCTTCAACGGTTTCTGTTGGGAACTTTACTGGTTTAACGGGCGGTGTTACGTACCACATTAATATGAATTCCAATTGCACTACAACTTATTCTTCGCTGTGCGTGACAGACGCAGGTGCTGGAGGCGGTGGAGGTGGTGGAACCTTTACAGGGACTCCTGTATGTACTAATAATCAGACATGCGCCACTGCGTATAATTTTGATGCGGATATGGCAGAGCCTGCAACCAATACGGTAATGGATGGCGATACAATGTCTGTATGTGGAACAGATTGTAATACAGGAGCTTCCGATGAAGCTATAACCATAGCTGGATCTTGTCCTACTACAACTATCTATCAAAGTACTTGGTATACTTTTGTTGCTGATAATGATTTGATGGACATTACGGTTACCACCGATGGTAGTTTTACGCCAATTATGGGAATATGGAATGGTTGTGGTGGTATCTACGGTTGCTGGATTACAGGTGCTGGAAATACAGTTTCTACTTCTCAATTTAGTCTTGTTGCAGGTAATACATATAGTATTTGTGTTGGTGCAACCGCTAACGGTGCAGAAGGAGACTTTACTATATGTGTTGATGATTATACGCCTTCACAATTGTGTAACAATACTCCTGCTGGAACGATTGTAGCAACCCCTCCTCAAACTACAAGTGCATTGATTCCTGGTGGGACTTGGCCTCCTGGAACAACGGTAGATTTTTGCTATACAGTTAATCCATACAACAACTCGGTTGCAGGTGGATGTCAGTGGCTTAAGGCTATTGTACCTTCATTTGGTGGGTGTTTTGATCCAAGTACACTAGCGTCTACGGCCGTTCCTGCTGAAGCGACTGGAAATGGAGATGGAGTTTGGACTTGGTCCACAGTACCTGTAACTCATAACACATTAGGGTCAACGGTGAACCCAGACGGTGGATGGTTCTTCGATTTAGCTGGATCCAGTGTGGTTCCTGGTTGGGGCGATGGATGTCCGAATAATTCTTGGGGAATGTCGATGGGATCCACAGTATGTGCTGATGGATGTGTAACTGCCGCTTATTCTGCCTACTCGTGGACCGCCTGTTTCAGCATCCAAACTTGGTCAACTGAAGCCCTATGTAACGCTAACAGTTTAGATTGTTCTGTTGAGTTTAGAACGTATTCAGATGGAGAAGTTGGTTCCTATACAAGTGGATACTGTGCAAATGACTTGCCCAACAACTCTGGAACTCAAATCGCCTGCTGTGATGCAATAGACCCCAAATTAGTTGGGGTGGTTGATATTGATACTTCATCATTTGTTGGCAGTACATTTACCGTTACTGTTGATGAACCCATTGTCTGTGCAAATTTAGCCGCTGGTGATTTTGATTTATTAACCAATGGATTTCCGTTAGGTGGAACCACCATAACTTCTGTTGTTGGAACTGGATGTCTAGGCGCAACGGATACCACTTCTACATTAACCTTCACCTTGTCCGCTGCTCCAGCGGCAGGATATGATCATACTTGGTACGTTCGAGCATCTGCGGCTGCAGATATAACGGATGTATGTGGTAACCCTATGCTTCAAGGTTCATCAAATAGTGTCATGGTTTTACCAGTTGAAATGTTGACTTTTTCAGGTGAATTTAATGGCTCAGAGGTTGATCTAGAGTGGAGTACCGCTTCTGAAGTTAATTCTGCTTTTTATCATGTCCAAAGTTCTACGGATGGAGAAAACTTCTCTACCTTCTTGGTAAGACAGGCCGTTGGTAATTCAACTACTTTAAGCGCCTACACAGGAGTAGATCGTTTTCCAACTCCGGGCATCATGTACTACCGACTTTTAATCCTTGACACTGATGGTTCATATGAATACTCAGAAACCATTGCGGTCGAAGTTCGTAAAAATGCTGCTACTGCAACAGTTTATCCTAACCCAGCTGATAATGCCGTCAACGTTGATATAGATTATTTTGGTCGTACGCCTGCTAAAATCTATATTTATAATGCTGTTGGCGAAATCTTAAGAGAACAAGATGTCTACCTAATTAGAGGAACAAACAAAAAGAGCATTAATATCTCTAGTTTGCCTCAAGGAACTTACATTCTGAAAGTAGTCGCAGGTGATACTAGGCTAAATGAAATCTTCGTCAAAGAATAACAAACCTTCAAGTAAACTAGGCGTTTTAAAGCCAATTCTTTTTGTAGAAGGGGGAGCCATAATGGGGCTTCAAATCATTGGCGGGAAAACCCTAACCTTATATTACGGAGTTGGAATTCAAGTTTGGACAAGTACCATTACTATATCGATGGTATGCTTAGCAATCGGCTATTACTTAGGCGGAAAGCTATCCAGTAATAAAGAACCAATTAAAATTATTCGGAATATTTTACTGGCTGCAAGCTGTTACATACTCCTTCTTGGTTTTCTCTCCAACAGCATTTTAGATGTACTCTTAATGGAGAATACAATTCTAGGTTCGCTTGTTTCAGCTTTTGTAATAATTGGCCCGTGCACCATCTTATTTGGTATGGTTGGCCCAATAATTTCACAACTATTATCCACTTACGTTATCAAAAAATCCGGACAAGCAGCCGGCAAGACATTTCTTATTTCAACTTTTGGCGGAGTACTGTCTATTTTTATGTTTGGATTAGCTTTAATTCCGAAAATTGGAATTTCAAATTCATTTATCGCGGTAGGAGTGTCGCTGGCAATTATCGCGCTTCCTGTGTTAAAACCTAGTCGGTTTCATCCTCTTCAAGGTGCTTGATGAATATATTCATCATGGTTGTTCTGCTTTCCTTAACCATTTCTCTGTTTAGCACATCCAAAAGCGGTTTGTCATCCGTAAGGACGAGGGCGCCCTTAAATGAAATCTCTTCCGTTTGCAACATCCTCTCTGGCGGGCCAAACTTAGTGCAGCAAGCATTGTGTCGGCCGTATGTAAATTTGGTCGGATCTGGATCAGCTTTCAATGCCATGAGAATGGCTACCTCCGGATATTCGGGGTGAAAACTCAACCCTCTCACCTTATAATCACTAGCATCCAAAGTAGCCGCAATACTCCTTGACGCTATTTTGTTTTTACTTCGGTCGATATAGTGAATCATGACAAAAGACTGTTCATCCTTAAGCAACTTTTCGAGATCTTTAAACCCTTCTTTTGTATACACATGAGATGGCTGTGTTTCAGCCAAAGAAAGATCGAAAACGACAATGTCATATTTCTTCTTAGCCGTTCTCAGGTAATGTCGAACATCATCTTGGATGCAATTAACACCTTCAACGGGAGCCTTAAAATGATTCTTTGCAACGTCAAACATTCTGCTATCAATATCAACTACGTCAATATTATGGCCTAAACGAGTGAACTCCTCTACTAAACTTCCACCACCCATACCAACAATAAGCGCATTAGAGCCTGGAGGTTTCATACTGGCGGTCATAGATATTCTATGAACGTAAATACCAAGGGACGTAAATGAATCAAGAAATACCGCACTTTGCGGAATGTTATTTACTACCAACTCTCGATACGGACTGCCGTGATAATGATCGAGAACCATAATTTCTCCGAGCATTCCTTCATTTTGATAAACAACATCATGATTGATATAAACGGGCTTAGCGTTAAAGTTTATTACACACATAAGCCCCACAACTACTGTTAAACCTAAAGAAATTAAAAAGGCATTTATTTTGGTTTCTTTGAAAGCACCACTGAAAAACACAAGCACCAGTAGCATTGAAGAAATTATAAGAATGCTGTTGGTTTTACCAAAAGACGGAAGGAGATAGAGCCCAGTAAATAATGCAATCAACACCCCAGAAACCGATGAAATAGCGAAAACAATACCGGTTAAGCGACCAGTGCTTCTTTCGTTTTCACTAGCTTCTTCAATGATGATAGGATTTATCATTGAAAACAGCAGCATTCCTGGCCCGATTAATAAAATTGTAGAAATGACCGCACCTGGTATAAAACCTGCGGCAAAAACTTTTTGCATTAAAGGTTCAGAAACCCATACAGCAATTAGAAAAAACAAAACGCCTATTGTTGCAAGTGTCTTTAGCCGAAACTTTGATCCTTCTTTCGCGCTTAGCCTAGCACCAAAGTAGTAGCCCAAAGCTAAAAACAACATAGTAACGCCAAGAATCACTGCCCAAATCTCAGAAGTGCTTCCATAAAACTCACTTATTAATTTGCCAAAAGTTAGTTCGTATGCTGAAATCGAAATTCCTTCTATTAAGGCAAAAAGTATAAGGCTCTTTTGATTTTTAAACACTGATTAAATCTAATAAAAAAACCCTTTTGTTTTATCAAAAGGGTTTAGCGGATTTATCCGTTTAATTTATCTTCTAACTAGGAAGAAAGCGATTGTTCAGGTTGTAAAAGTTGCATCAAGTAAACGAACCGTAGAACATGCTGGTTTTTAGTAAGACAACTTAAAACCGAAAAAGAGTTGCCTTAGTACATCAATCGAGGTTAAATGGTAAAATTGGGCTTAAAACAAGGCTATAAACTCACTGTGATATTTCTGACGTTATTTTAGGTTTTCGTTTGTTTTTACACAGTCAATTGGAGCCAATTTTCATGGCCGACTTCAAAACCTTTGCTCACAAAGGGTTGCGGTCGTCAACATCAAAACTTCCATTTGAGTTGAAATCTGTATTAAGAGATAAAAAACCGCAATTTTAACAAAATTGGGAAGAAAACTGGGCAACTGTATACCACTATCCGACTGTCTATGAAATAGTACGTACTTTTAGGGTACGCAACTAACTGTAATATGCGGAAAGCCACATACTTAATACTAGCCCTTTGTATCGTTTCTTTTTCTTGTTCAAGAAAATGGAAGCAGCCAACTAGCTGCGACTTTGATTTAACTTTCAAGTCCGAAATTAGTTCACCGATCAACGAAATTAACTCTTCTCAGTTTTTCGCCAACACTGTCCGTTTTGACGGGGTCCGTGATCAAGCAGGTGACATCTCATTGACTCAGGAAATTGATGTAAATCTTAACGGTAACGCTCATCATGATCTTCATTTTGACATACCACAAGGGACTTATACTGATTTATCCGCGACCGTTCTTTTATCCAGAACGTCTGGCTCCGCCAATACCGTGAAAATAATAGGAAAGCACAATCATACAGGCGGTGGATTTTCCAATTTCCAGATTATAGTTGACGAAGATGTGCTACTTCATGCGTCAAGTAAGGATAGTGATGGTACTAATACGGTAGTTTTGTCGAAAAAAATAAATCGACAAGCAGAGATGATTTTAAACGCTAATTCGTTACTTGACGGGCTCTCGGAGGCAACTTGGTTGTCTGCAACAGGCGCTGGGAGTATGATAGTAGTAGACAGTTCCACCAACCTTTCTATGTATCTTTACATGATCAATAATATTTCCAATCATTTGGAGATCAGATTTTTGTAAAAGTTGAAACTGTTATTAAATAACGATGCTCAGCTCATAAAGCAGTGCGCAAAAGGCAATAGAAAAGCCCAACGCGAGCTATATGAGACCTACCAAGTGGTAATGCACAAGGTATGCTTAGGCTATGCCAGCGATCGAGAGATGGCAAAGGACATGCTTCAAGAGGGCTTCATTAGAGTGTTTAAAAACATAGGTAGTTTTAAAAACAACGGAAGTTTTGAAGGATGGATGAGGCGTGTGTTTGTAAACAGCTGCCTTAACTACATTAGAAGTAATAAGCTCGGACAACTGGTTTATCTTGAAGACGATAACGAGTTAGAGCCTTTTCTTCAAAACAATAATAATGACGCATTAGCGAAGTTAGATGTAAATGATTTTGAAATAATAATTTCAAAATTGCCTTTAGGTTATCGAACTGTGTTAAACCTTTACTTCGTTGAAGGTTATACGCATGAAGAAATAGCGAAAAGTCTGGGAATTACAACCGGAACATCAAAATCACAACTTGCTAAAGCGAAACGAAAACTGAGAAATAATATTGATGAGTACTTCGATAAGGAGTCTCTCCTAGCGTATGCAAGATAATAATCTTAAAGATTGGTATAAATCGTCTTTCGAGTCGATGCAAGGTAAGCCTGTCCCTGATGTTTGGGATGCGGTTGAAGCTGCATTACCGGTTAAAAAGTATATCTGGCTTAAGCGAAGCACGCTTCTTTTGATCCCTCTAGCCCTGATCGGCTTGTGGATGATCAATGATTCTCACCAAATCGACTATTTCCCAAGAGAAGAAGAAAGTACAATTGCGAGCTTGAATGAATTATTTGATGCTGAACTAACTCAACGAATAGCTTCAGTCGAGCAACATAAATCTAATCAGATTGGTATTTCTGAAGGATCAAATACGCTAAATCAAAAGCGAATCTTACCTGGAATTCAAAAACAAGACATTTCTACAGTTGTTGCCGACAAAGTAATTCCAGGAATTGCACCCAACCAAGATAGACAACCTTTTAATGAAGGAACGAAGCTTGACTTTCAGGAGTTGTTTAAAATAGCTCAGCTGAGTCCTCAACGCCTATCTTTTAATTTTGATGTAATGTCCAATGCCATCGATAAACCTGTTTCATCTAATAATAACTATCTAGGTTTTAATGTAGGTCTTTACAACGTAACGATGCTGAATAATCAATTCTTTAAAGCAATGGATAAGGAGACGATGTCTTCAAACTCTGCTTATTTGAAACCAACTTATTCTATTTTGTTTGGAACTGAAATCAAAAACAATCTTATTCTTGAATTTTCGGCATCTCATACCAATCTTGGTCAGGCTGTTTCTAATTACGAAGAAGGTGTCTTCGTGAAAACCCAGGAATCTTTAAGTTACGTTAGTTTTGGAGCCGGTATTGTGAAGCAAAACCCAATTACTGAAAAGTTCAGTACGTATTATGGAACTAGCCTAGAAGGGCGTTTCCTAATGAAAGAATTTAGTCAGCTATCTGATGAGTTTTCAACTCGAGATTTTGCAATTGGAGCTAAAGGTGGAGGTAAAATTCAAGCCACTAAAAACGTCTCAATTGGTGCTGGAGTTGCTGTCAACATGAGTATACTCAACACGTTTAAAGGAACTTCTAAAATTCCGAAGTCGTTCAACTCGACCAGAAATGTCTACATGGGTGTTGATTTAAGTGTGGCTTACTCATTCTAGCGGAATCACTTTTCAAGAAACTTTACTGAATTATTAAGCACAAAAAAAGCCAGGCTCCCTATTTCCTGGCTTTTAATATCGTTACGTGTAAGTGTAACTAGTGTGAAATACCTTACTAACACAATCGGTATTCCACTGTTATTTTAATGTTTCCCAATACTCTATAAATATCGGGTGAGTTAAGTAGGATGATAAGCCAATTCTGTAGTGCGATTAAATGCGTATCAACAGTTCAAATGTACATCTGAAAATTCGATTTTGCAAGAATTTTCACATTAAGATTGGCTTTTGTGTGATTTTTCACAACAAGACAGTGTAGGACAGTTAGTGCCCCCAATTTCAACGCGTTAGCCTGATTCTATTTTCATGTAAAATTAGTCCACCTTTTACTACGGAATCAATTCCGCTCTGCTCTAATATTTTGTAGCTTTACTATAAAACCAGATCCTTATGCCATCGATTAAGAATGCTCAAATAAGATACCGAATCATAGACAGGGCGCTACGAAACGAATATGACCCATATCCAAAGAAAGAGCAACTTAGACAATTATGCGAGGATAATTTATTCGGATCTGACACTGGCGAACATATTTCTGATTCTACCATAGAGAAAGACTTGTTCGCGATGAGGATGGAGCACGATGCGCCCATAAAATATTCTAAAAAAGAAAAGGGATATCACTATGATGACCCGAATTATAGCCTTGAAAACATTCCTTTGAGCTCAGATGACATTGATGCGATTAAATTTGCAGCTAATATTTTCGATCAATTTAAAGGGGTTGAAGTATTCAGACAATTCGAATTTGCAATTGAGAAAATTCTGGACCGAGTTCACATTTCAAATAACATTGAAGACAAGGCTGTTGATCAATTTGTACAATTTGAAACAACTGCCAAAACATTGGGCGGTGAATTTCTTCAACCTCTACTCAACGCGATCAAGGAAAAGGAAATTGTATCATTCATCTACCAGAGCTATAAAGCCACAGTAGAAGAATGGAAAAGTAGAACGGTTCACCCCTATTTACTTAAAGAGTATCGGAATAGATGGTACCTCATCGGATTTAGTCAAGAAAAAGGGAAAGTAATAACCTACGGTTTAGATCGGATGAGAAACCTGACCGATACTGGAACTTATTTTGTGCCGGCAGCATCTTTTAACGCAGACGATTATTTTAAACATGCTATTGGTATCACTACTTCAGACGGCACTACCCCGCAAAAAATAGAAATTGAAGTAAACCCTATTTTAAAAAAGTACCTGGATTCCCAGCCTTTGCATCAGTCTCAGAAATTAATTTCTACTTCAGCCCAAGGAAGCATCTATTCCTTCACGCTGCACCCTACGCCAGAATTCGACATGGCGGTTCTTAGTTACGGGTCTCAAGCAAAGGTGATAAAGCCTAGTTCATACGTTCAACAAATTGCTAAAATTGCTCGAAACATGCACGAGCAGTATAAATAGGAAAAGATATCCGACTATTTTTTCACTACGTAATTAGATTACGTTCTGCCCTCTCATATTTGTATCGTACTTCTTAACTGAAACGATATGAAAAGCAAAATAAGTCAACCGATTATCCCTCTAGTAGCAACACTTGAATCAGACTATGATCAGATTTCAATTAACTACATCGTGTACGAAAAAAACGATGATGGACTACTGTTAGATTGCCAAATTGAAAAAAACAATAATAGCTATCATTCCACAATCTGTATTGATTTCTGCGAGCTGAACAGGCTTATTGGCGTAATCTACGCACAACACAATATTGACATCTACGGACTAATTTCAGAAAACATTGTTTCAAGTGACAATGCCATCTGTGAGGTTAACCTTACTAAAGAACTTGGTCACCCTTTAACTATCAATAATTACTCCTTTAATTCTTCTAATCAACTTAGACAAGCTTCATAATTTAAAACCACGCAACATGAGAAAACTAAACATCATAAAACATTTACAGCCTTCAGTTCCGTCATTAGGTATTCTAACAAACGTTGAACAACTGGCTTCATTCGACATGATCTATATCTATCATCATTTATCTGTTGGTTCATTCTTAGAATTGAAAAGAGAGAAGAACCATTTTCTAGATAAAAATGCAGTACAGGTATATTTTAAAGGGTTTAAAATTGGGTATCTATCACAGAAAATTAGCTCAATCGTTGCTCCAAGGCTCGACAAAGGCATTGAAGTAGCTGCAAAAATTAAGTCAATCGATAAACTAAAATACCTCCCACTTAAAGGCTTGGATGTAGAATTGTCTTTTTAATTCTGGAAAATAGCGCCTCTTTTCTCACCAATATATTTCGTAATTTTATTGGTAGTGCAAGTTTTAGAAAAGAAAATACACATTGGTCATTCATCCATAGAATTGAGAAAAGATGGCATTGTGGAAATTCACTTTCTAGAAAACACGGACTATGGACGGGAAGAGGTTGAAGAGTTAATTACGGCCTATGATCAGATTTTAGAAAACAAAAAGTACCCGCTTCTCCATATCCCTCAAAATTTCGTGAATTTTTCTAAAGAGGCAAGAGAGTTTTCGGTTACTGAAAGAGGCACCCAATACTCCAAAGCGGAGGCTTATGTCATTATTAATTTAGCCTATAAAATAATGGGCAATCTCTATTTAAAAGTTAATCGGCCCCCGGTACCAACCAAGTTTTTTAAAACTATTAAGGAAGCGGAAGAATGGTTGTTAACCTTCAAGTAAATCTACAATCAGTGCATCATCAGTTTTAGAAACTTTGGTCAAACCGTGATTGCCTAATCCTTTGATTCCTTTATCCCATTGCTTATTACTTAATCCAGCCTGGTCTTTTAAATCTCCTAGGCTCATGGACTTTTCTTTCGAAATGATGTCAAAAATTACCTGTTCGTTCTCCGACAGTTCTGGTCCTTTTGGCCCACCGAAATCTTCAGGCTTCATTTGAGGAAAGAAAAGAACTTCTTGGATTGACGATTGATTCGTCATTAACATTACTAATCGATCGATTCCAATCCCCATGCCAGATGTAGGTGGCATTCCATATTCCAACGCTCTTAAAAAATCTTGATCGATAAACATTGCTTCGTCATCACCTTTCGCAGAAAGCTTTAGTTGTTCTTCAAATCGCTCACGCTGATCAATTGGATCATTTAGCTCAGTATATGCATTTGCTATTTCCTTACCATTTACCATAAGCTCGAAACGCTCTGTCAACTCCGGGTTATCTCGATGTGCTTTACACAAAGGGGACATTTCTTTCGGATAATCTGTAATAAAGGTTGGCTGGATGTAATTTCCTTCACATTTCTCACCAAAAATTTCATCGATCAGTTTTCCTCTACCCATCGTATCATCTACCTCAATACCGTTAGCTCGACACCAAGTAAATAACTCTTCTTCCGACTTTTCTGCAATATCAAATCCAGTAAATTCCATAATTGAGTCAGTCATTGAAATTCGCTTAAATGGACGTTGGAACGAGATTTCGTTATCACCCATCGCAAAAGTTGACTTGCCATGAACATCCATTGCAACTTTTTCCAACATCTCCTCCGTAAAGTCCATCATCCAGTGATAATCTTTGTAGGCCACATAAATTTCCATCACTGTAAATTCTGGATTGTGCGTACGGTCCATTCCTTCATTTCTAAAGTCTTTGGAAAACTCATAAACCCCATCAAAACCACCAACAATTAGCCTTTTTAAATAAAGCTCATTTGCAATTCTCAAATACAAAGGTGTATCTAAAGCGTTGTGATGCGTAATAAAAGGTCTTGCAGCTGCACCTCCTGGAATTGGTTGTAAAATTGGCGTTTCCACTTCGAAATATTCTCTTTCGTTAAAGAAGCTTCTCATCGAATTCATCACCTTAGTTCTAGTAATAAAAGTTTCTTTAACCTGCGGATTAACCACTAAATCAACATACCGTTGACGATATCTAGTTTCAGGATTTGTGAACGCATCATGAACTACTCCATCAGCATCAGTTTTAGGTAATGGTAGAGGTTTTAACGATTTACATAACACTTCAAACCCAATCACTTTCACCGTAATTTCACCTACCTGTGTTTTAAAAAGTTCTCCTTTAATACCTATAAAATCTCCTAAATCAAGGAGCTTTTTAAAGACATCGTTGTACATCATTTTATCTTCACCAGGACATATTTCGTCTCGGTTAAAATAAACTTGAATTCTTCCTTTCGAATCTTGAATTTCTGCAAAAGACGCTTTCCCTTGCACCTTTTTCCTCATCAGACGACCAGCAATACATACCTGTTTTCCTTCTTCATAGTGTTCCTTGATCTCACTAGAAAGTGCATCAACTGGGTATAATGGGGCTGGATAAGGTTCAATTCCAAGAGATCTTAATTTATCTAAAGTTGATCTTCGTTGGATTTCGATTTCTGAAAGTTCTTGACTCATGGCTTTACTAATATTTACACTTTTAACAGTCGTGTTTCAACGGCCTACGCTTAAAAGTGGCAGCAAAGATAATAAACTTGAAATGTCGCCATTCCAATTAGCGCGTCAACATGAGTTTTTTGGTATATAATTTACCTGTTCCGTGAATGGACATGATATAAACTCCCGATCCAAGATTCAAATTATTCATGGACATTTTGTTATTTCCAGTATTCACAACAAAGGATTTTGAGCCGATTAGTTGCCCTGTTGAACTATGCAAATGTACTGTCAAAGCTTCATTCATGTTAGCTGACACAACAAGGTCCAATGAATTCTCTACTAAAGTGGACTGGATCACCTTAAAATCCGCGCTTTGACAATTTGAAGCGACAACTCTGTACTTTTTAGTTTCACCGTCATAATCGACCTGAGAAAGCCGGTAATAAGCCGTTTTAACATTGATCTTCGGGTCAACAAATGAGTATTCTAATTGAGTTGTAGAATTTCCAGCACCTTGGATTCTTCCTACTTCGGTAAAATTAAATTCATCATCGGCTTTTTCTATTACGAAGTAATCATTATTCGTTTCTGTACTAGTTGACCAAGTCAACTTGGTGTGATTTTGATCGCAGTTCACTTTATAATTTAAAAGTTCGACTGGCAATGGGGTGCAATCTAAAGATGCTCCATTGGTAAGGTTCCAATCGAGTTGAAATCCTACATTACTGCCCGACCAATTGTCTAGCATCATCACATATATTTCTCCAGCGTTTACGTTCATCGGGGCAAGAAATCCATTTTCATTTGCTCCTCCGCCATATTCACCGTTTTGCTCAATTACATCTGTTGCTGGCGCTACTAAGCCAGTATTACCGTTTCCAATTAACTGAGATGAAGAACATCGAATTGGCACGTCATTAGTAAAAGCAGGGCATTGAAGGTAAGTATATGGCCCCCATATCGCCCAATCATAATCCGTTGGAGAGTTTGGAATAATTTCAAAGCCTATGGTTCCTCCGGTGGTTGGAGAGAAAACGTACCAATTGGACTGGGTTTCTCCAGCATCGATGCAAGAATTCCACAAATTTGGTAATTCATCTAAGCCAGGCCCAGTTGTTCCTCCGACTAAAGATGAGTTACTACAAATAGCTATTGCCCCATTACAATCTTCTACACCAGCGGCTGGGTATGGAGCTGCTCCAACGGCCACACATGTAACATCTGCTGACCAACCAGAAGATGTAGATCCCCCGTCAGAATTAAACCTAAATGAAAGGCAGCCTGACGCGTTGCCAGTACTTGCAGTTATAGTTCCTGGAGAACTAGTCCCATCATAAATTCCAATCAATTGAGCTCCCCCATTATCTCCATCAAAAACATAGAGATAATCAAAATTGCTTTCCGTGCTAAATGCGGTAAAATTTACTTCCGCATACTGACCAGCTACAGATGGGCAAATTGTTACCAATCCATTTTCAGAATTTCCATAATTACTCCCGATATTTCCGCTATCATAAAAATTTACGGTTGCGCCACACGATGCAGTAGCAGCCAAACTTCCACTTGTGGGCTGGATAATTGGTGGACACCCAACGCTAACTGCTGAGGTTGTTGAATTTGAAGTACAACCATTAGTTAACTGAGCTCTAAATACTGAGTTAACCGTCACATTTTGAACCCAAGGATCTGTTGTGGCTCCCGCAATATTTGTCCAAGTAACACCGGCATCTGTTGATACCTGCCATTGAATAGATGCTGCTGGATCTTCACCAATAAGGGACAAAGTTGCATTTCCAGTTGGGCAAAACGAATTTGGCGAAGCGGAGGATGTTCCTCCAGCTGTAGCACATGGTGTAAAACATGTCACCTCCGCATCCCAACCAGTTCCAGTGGTTCCAGAATCAGAATCGAAAACAATTGTTAAAGAGCCGGTGGTTGAAGTAATTATCCCGGGCAGATTAGAGTTGCAATACGTTCCAATTAACGGAGCAGCTGTTGATGTTCCATCATAAATACTAATCCAATCATAACAACCACCTCCATTTGGCTCTATATCAAATGCTCCAGTGGTAAAATCAATTTGAACCATCTGCCCTACAACAGAAGGGTTTATGGTATAAGTCGCTAATTGAAAATTACTATAATTTCCTGCACTTCCCCCTGGATCATAATAAGTCGTTGGTATTCCACAAGTAATTGTTGTTGAGGAAGTACCAGAAGAAGGATGAGTGATTGTAGGACAGCCAACCGTAACTGCTGAAGTTGTTGAATTCGATGTACAACCATTAGTTACTTGAGCTCTAAATGATGAGTTTACGGTTACATTTTGAACCCATGGATCGGTCGTAGCTCCAGCGATGTTCGTCCATGTAGCGCCACCGTCAGTTGAAACTTGCCATTGAATTGTTGCTGCTGGATCCTCTCCTGCAAGTGATAACGTAGCATTTCCACTTGGACAAAACGAACCTGGAGATGCCGAAGATGTCCCTCCCGCAACAGCGCAAGGTGAAAAACAAGTAATATTCGCGACCCATCCAGATCCAGTTGTAAATCCATCAGAATCAAATACAACAGTCAAAGATCCGGTAGTGGATGTAATCACTCCTGGGACATTTGAATTGCAGTATGTTCCCATTAAAGGAGCTCCGGTAGTCGTACCGTCATAAACTCTAATCCAATCGTAGCACCCTCCTCCGTTCGGTTCAATATCAAATGCTCCTGCCGTAAAGTCGATTCGAACCATTTGCCCTACAACTGATGGATTAAATGTCATCGTTCCAAGGTTATTATTCCCATAATTTCCCGTTCCACCTGGATCGTAATAAGTTAATGTAGAACCGCATGGAACGGTCATTGAACTAGTTCCAGACGAAGGATGAACTACTGGCCCCGGAGTAGCAGAACAAGTTGCTGTAGCTTGCCAACCCGAACGAATCGCTGAACCATCGGTATCAAATAAGATAGTTAAGGACCCTGTTGTAGACGTAATTAAGCCAGGAACATTTGAATTACAGTAAGTCCCCAATAAGCTTGCTGCTGTTGACGTTCCATCGTAAATTCTCAAAAAATCATAGCAACCTCCGCCATTAGGTTCCACATCAAATGGACCGGTGCTAAAATCGATGCTTACATACTGTCCTCCTACCGAAGGATTTATAGTTAAGGTTCCAAGCTGATTATTTCCATAATTTCCCGTTCCGCCTGGATCGTAATAAGTATATGAAGTCCCACAAGTAATCGTGGTTGAAGACGTACCTGTGGCTGGGTGCGTTATTGTTTGAGCTGACAGGCTAAAGCTTGAAAGCATGATAATCGCTGTAAGTATACGATTACCAACTAGGGAGTATATGTTGGTCATAATAAGTGGTTTAGGACTAAAGCCTATAGGGTATTCACTTGGGTTACGTTGACAGTTTTTTGTTTTAAACGGTTGTTAAATAAGTGGTTAGGTTAAAATTAACTCCTCATATAATACGATTCTGGGGTGCTAGCACCTCAATCATTGTCTTAAGCCAAAGCTGATGTTTAGGATCATTCTACCAATGAATACATTCTGATGACAAACGATATCGTTGAAACAATCGTTATTTATTACCTTGCGGGTCGAAAAAGAAAGAAGCATGAGAGGACTGATTAATCGATTTCCAGAATTTTTAGCCGATGCAATCTCTATAGGAGAGAATGCAGGTCTTACTCCTGCTACAAAACAAATTAACAATATTGTCATTTCTGGTTTAGGTGGTTCAGGAATTGGCGGAACCATAATTGCCCAGCTAATCGCTCATGAGGCAAAAGTTCCGGTTACAGTAAACAAAACTTATGGAATCCCTGAGTTTGTTAACGAAAACACGCTTCTTATCGGCTGTTCCTATTCTGGAAATACCGAAGAAACACTAGATGCCATTGAAGCAGCTAAAGAAAAAGGTGCGCAAATCGCTTGTATCACATCAGGAGGGAAACTTGCTGAATGGGCCGTTAGAAATAACTGGAATTGTATAGTGGTTCCGGGAGGTAATCCTCCTCGAGCAATGGTTGCTTATGCATTGACTGAATTATTCTTTATCATGATGCACTATCAGGTGATTTCTGCCGATTATGTGTCGGATTTAAAAGCTGCGGCTGCTTTAGTTACAGAAAACCGAGAAGCTCTTGAAAGCCAAGGTAAAGAACTTGCTAGACAGTTAAATGGCAAGAGAATTGTGGCATATGCCGACCAAACATTTGCTGGAGTTGCAGAAAGGTTTAGGCAGCAAGTCAATGAAAATGCGAAGCAACTGTGTTGGCATCACGCGCTACCTGAAATGAATCACAACGAGCTTGTTGGATGGGCTGGAGGTGATAAAAGCATTGGCGTATTAATTTTAAGAAACGATTCTGATCACAGTCGAACCAAATTAAGAATGGATTTATCTAAGGATATTTACCTTAAGTACACGCAAACGGTTATCGAAGTGAACTCAAAGGGTAGTTCGAATGTTGAAAGAGCATTCTTCCATATATTATTGGGGGATTGGATCTCAATTCATTTAGCAGAGCTTAATGATATTGATCCTATCGAAATTAAAGTTATTGATTTCTTAAAATCTGAATTAGGGAAAGTCTAATGCGTGAAGTACATTTTGAAGACTTAGGTTTGATTGACTATCAAGAAGCCTGGGATTATCAGACCGGTGTTTTCCAAAAAACGATTGATCTTAAAATTCAAAATCGTAAAAGCGAAATTGAATTAACTAAAACTCAAAATCATTTAATATTCTGTGAGCATCCTCACGTCTATACACTTGGAACTAGCGGAGCGAAAGAAAACTTGTTGATTTCTGAAGAGCACTTAAAAAGCAGAGGCGCATTATTTTATAAAATTAACAGAGGCGGAGACATTACCTATCATGGGCCAGGGCAATTAATTGCTTATCCCATTTTTGACCTTGATCATTTTTTCACAGACATTCACAAGTATTTGCGTTTTTTAGAAGAAGCGGTAATATTAACCCTCAAGGAATATTCTATAATTGCTGAAAGAAGTCCAGGTTTTACTGGAGTCTGGCTAGACCCGGAGGATCCTGTAAAGGCCCGGAAAATTTGTGCCATGGGTGTTAAATGTAGTAGATGGGTCACGATGCACGGAATTGGATTCAACGTAAATTCAGATTTGAGTTACTTTAGCAACATAATTCCTTGTGGCATAGATGGTAAGCAAGTGACTTCTATTGAAAAAGAACTGGGAAAACCAATAGACATTGAAGAAGTAAAAGAGAAATTGCGCGTAAATCTTGCCAACGTTTTTGACTTCGATTATATTAAATAAATGAAAAAGTTATTCAAATTTTTAAAGTGGTTTGTACTGGTAATTGCACTCATTTGCTTTGGACTTTGGGTTACTGGATATGGCTATATTCTCAGAGGGTTAACCATGACTTATTTTGTAGGTCAGATGGCTCCCGGAATAGACGAAGCCGATTCATTTTACAATGATACCGTTCACTCAAGTTCTCATCCTGAACTTTGGTTAGAACATGAAAAGCTAGGAGAATTAGTACTTTCAGACAATGTTGTAAAAGAGCTGGAAGCCATTAATAGCGTTAGCTATCTGGTAATTCAACACAACGAATTACTCTATGAAAAATATTGGGATGGTTTTGACAAAGATCACCCTACTAATTCATTTTCTGCCGTTAAATCTCTAGTCTCTCTTTTAATAGGAGTCGCCATAGAAGAAGGGAAGGTTAAATCTTTAGACGAACCAGCTGGTACGTATTTAGCAGATTTTAAAAAGGATGGAAAAGAGCACATTACGATCCGTCATTTATTAATGATGAGCTCTGGTTTGGACTGGCATGAAAGTGGGGCAAATCCATTTTCACATGCAGCCGAAGCATATTATGGTACTGACTTAACAGCATTAATTGCCAGTTTAAACAAAGTGGAAGAACCAGGTAAAGAGTTTAATTACCAAAGCGGAAACACACAAATTCTCGGGTTCATTTTAGAAGCTGCAACTGGAAAGTCCGTACCTCAATTAGCAGAAGAGAAAATTTGGAAGAAGATTGGAACCACCAATGACGCTTACTGGAATTTAGATACTGAAAACGGCAAAGCAAAAACGTTTTGTTGTTTTTACGCTACCCCAAGAGATTATGCTAAACTCGGCCAATTGATCTTAAACAAAGGTAAATGGAGAGATATTCAGGTAGTGCCAGAAGCATATGTAGTTGAATCTTTGACCCCTGCTCCAATTCAATGGAACGGGAAACCACTTACTAAATACGGATTGCATTGGTGGATTTTGAATTATAACGGAATGGACTTTACCTACGCCAGGGGAATTGCCGGGCAATATATTATAAGCATCCCGGAACTAGATGTTGTAATCGTTCGGACAGGTTGGCAAAGAGGAGAAGTAGATGAAGAAGGACATCCTTTAGATATCTACAATTACATTGATGGAGCGTTGGAATTAATAAAGCAAATAGATGCTTAAAGACATTGACATACCTACAGTTGAAGACATTGGAATAGCCATCGTTTTAGAATTAAACGAACTAGCTGTTGAAATGTGGAACGTATATCTAATCAACTTAAAAGATGATTTAATTGAGGGGGTATTGGTCTCCTCTAGAGGTTATGGTTCAGTTGATGGTTCGTCCAGAAGAACTACTACTTTCAGACATTTTTTAGATACAGTAGACGCCAACTCGTTCAAGAAGTTTGAAGAAATTGTACCTGAAGTATTTGGGTTGAATAATGAATTTTGGGTAAGCTTTTACCTCAATAAAAAGATGTACGATAAGAAATTTATCTTTTTACCTGAGGCGATAAGTGAAGAGCATTTTACAACGATCCCTCTTCTCGACAAAAAAGGAGTCCTTATAAAATAAATACACATGCTAGATCAATTAAACCTTTCAAAAGTTCTGTTTCTCGACATCGAAACCGTCCCTCAAACATACAACTACAATGATCTAGATGATTCTACTAAGTATCTTTGGGAGAAAAAGAATGCTTACCATTTAAAAGACGGAGGGAGTCCGGAAGACATTTATGAACGTGCTGGGATTCTAGCTGAATTTGGTAAAATCGTTTGTATCTCAGTTGGCTTTGCAACAACCGAAGGAGGCTTTCAATTAATCCGAACCAAATCGTATTTCGGAGAAGATGAAAAAATTCTTTTACAGGAATTCTGCGAATTATTGAACAATCATTACACGTATCCTGATCAACTTTTATGTGCCCATAATGGCAAGGAATTTGACTTCCCGTACATCTGCAGAAGGCTTTTAATTAATGGAATGAAAATTCCACGTATTCTTAACATGGCCGGTAAGAAACCATGGGAAATAAAGCACATTGACACGATGGAATTGTGGAAGTTCGGTGATTATAAAAACTACACTTCTTTAGAGCTACTGACCCACGTTTTTGACATACCAACGCCAAAAGATGACATTGATGGGAGCCAGGTTGCGGCTGTTTTTTACGAGGCAAAGGACGTAGAGCGAATCGCAAAATATTGCGAAAAAGATGTGGTGGCCACTATTCAATTATTATTGCGCTATTTGGGCGATCCATTGGTAATCGAAGAGAACATAACACATGCATAAGTATTGGCAATTTCTATTGTTAATCGTTGCTTTTTCGTGTTCGGAAAGCAGTACCGTGAAGGAAGAATTCATTCCGCCTGTTTTCGACTGGGGTGGAAATCACGTTTTTAATTATCAGATAGGAGATTCCATTAGCAATTTGCATCTTGAAAATGATTCAACTGATTTTGGGGTTATTTGCCTAACTTCATTTGGAGAAAATACCATTGAAAAGTTAGAGGCTACATTCAAGCCAAAAAAGTCTTGGGGAGTTGATTATACCCAGATTCAGAATTATTACAATCGATTATTTGAAAGTGAGCAAAAAGACTCATCTTGGAGCTATTGGTCGTTCAATTTAAACGATGGAATCCCTCGCGAACTTTACCTGATCAAAACTGATTCCAATCTGCTTGAAATCAAGGCTTACACTGCATCACAGTTCTGAAGTTGCAATTGTTTGGTCTCTTTGAAAATCTCTTTGGTCTAAAATAAAGCGAAAATCTTTCATTAATTTTTGTCATGATAGACCATTCCATTATATTCATTGGCCTTTAAGCAGCGTATGGCCAAAATACCTTTACTGGAAATAAAGAACTTAGTTACTGAATTTCATACAGAAGATGAAGTAGTAACTGCCGTGAACAATGTTAGTTTCACCTTACACCAAGGGGAAACCATCGGTATTGTTGGTGAATCTGGTTCTGGTAAATCAGTTACTTCCTTGTCTACAATGGGTTTGGTTCAAAATCCAGGTAAAATAGCCAACGGTAGTATCATTCTTCACACGGAAAATGGCCCAGTTGACTTGACAAGCATTTCCAATCGAGAAATGAGAAGATATCGAGGTAATGAAATTGCTATGATTTTTCAAGAGCCAATGACCTCTCTAAATCCAGTTTACACTTGTGGTAATCAGGTAATGGAGGCAATCAAATTACATCAGAAAGGGCTTGTAAACGCAAGAGAAAAGACGATTCAATTGTTTAAGGAAGTGCAACTTCCTAGACCTGAAGCTATTTTCAAATCTTATCCGCATGAGATTTCTGGAGGGCAGAAACAAAGGGTAATGATTGCAATGGCAATGAGTTGCGAACCTTCAATTTTAATTGCTGATGAGCCTACCACGGCTTTAGACGTAACGGTTCAAAAAGAGATTTTAGAGCTGATGAATGACATGCAGTTCAAAAAGAAAATGGGTATTCTTTTCATTACCCATGATCTAGGTGTAATTGCTGAAATTGCCGATAAAGTTTTAGTGATGAACAAAGGAAGAATTGTGGAGACTGGAAATGTAGTCGACATCTTTTCTAATCCTCAGCATCCGTATACTCGAGGACTATTGGCTTGCAGGCCTCCTGTAAAAAGAAGATTAAAATCACTTCCAACCACGAGCACGTTCATGCGTCAAATGGAAGATGGAAGTATAGAAGAAATAACTGATAATGTTGAAGAGGTATTAACCAAACTTGAGATTAGCGGTAAAGAAATTGCGGAACGGCAAGACAAAGTATTTTCAGAGCCTTCTATCTTAAAAGTAAAGAACCTTAAAACATACTTTCCTATTAAGAAATCCATCATGGGTAAAGCCAAGGAATGGGTAAAAGCTGTAGACAACGTTTCCTTTGAAGTTCATAAAGGAGAGACACTTGGGTTAGTAGGTGAGTCTGGTTGCGGTAAAACCACACTAGGAAGAACTATAATCCGTTTAATTGAACCAACTGATGGTGTGGTTGAATTCGATGATATTGACATCACAGCGCTGAGCAAATCAGAACTTCGAGCAATTAGAAAAGACATTCAGATCATTTTCCAAGATCCGTACTCTTCATTAAATCCTAGACTAACAATTGGCGCGGCAATTATGGAACCAATGAAGGTTCATAATATTTTCGAAAACGATGAGCAACGGAAACAATATGTAATGAGTTTATTGAAAAGAGTGAGTATGAAAGAATCTCACTTTTATCGTTATCCACATGAATTTTCGGGCGGACAAAGACAACGTATTTGTATTGCAAGAGCTTTGGCATTAAAACCAAAATTTATCATCTGTGATGAGTCCGTATCAGCTCTTGATGTAAGTGTTCAGGCAGAAGTGCTAAACCTCCTAAATGAACTAAGAGACGAATTTAATTTAACCTACATCTTCATTTCACATGATCTATCAGTTGTGAAATTTATGAGTGATCGAATGATCGTTATGAGCAAAGGAAAAATTGTAGAAATGGGCGTTGCCGATGAGATCTATAATAATCCAGAAAAAGAGTACACGAAGCAGTTGATCGATTCAATTCCTAAAGGTGAAATTGAAGACATCAAGGCAAACCAGCAAAAGAAAAAAGAGCGGTTCGAATTTGCTAGCTAGGCTCGTTATCTTTTCGTTCTTTCTTAAGTAAACCTAATTCCTGAGATAATTCTTTAATCTGTTTATGTTGCTTTGAACTTACAACCGACAAATGCACCAAGAACATGATGATTACCAAAATCCCAAACATGAACAGTAAAGAAGGAGCGTAATCCACCCCCAAGGCATCTGCAATTAGATCAAGGCCATCTCTCCAAATGGAAAATACTAGGAGCACAATTCCAAGCACAAACCAAAGAATAGAATACTCTTCTCTCAGTTTGCCTTTAATTATGAGCCTTGAAATAAATAGTAAAAACAGCGATACCGTTGCAATACTGATAATCTGAATTACCATGAAATTCTGCGGAACCGTGTCTGTTAATAATTGAGCGTCAGGCATTACTCTTCTTTAAGATTGATCGTTGGGCGAAGATAAGCAAATACACAGGCCATGAATACTTTGAACATGTAATAAGCACTCGATAGTCCAGTTATTGAAGAAACGCCTCCTTGCCTTTCTCGCATTAACGCAGGAACTTCTTGAATACGTAAACCATGTTTTGCATATAGCACAATTGCTTCCGGCTCTGGGTAGGTGTCAGGATAATATTGATTTACCAAGCGCAGCGCACTTAAGTTTAGCGCTCTAAATCCTGAAGTAGAATCTCGAACAACTACTCCTGTCAGCATTTTTATTACGCTTCTAAAAAAGTTAATTCCAAACCTTCTCAAAGAAGATGATTGAAAACCTTCCTTCGTTAAATACCTCGAACCAATTACCACATCGGCCTCATCTTGATGGATAGGCTTTATGACATTAATCAACTGATCTGCCCGATGCTGACCGTCTCCATCCAATTGGATTGCAACATCATAACCATTATTGAATGCGTATTTATACCCTGTTTGGACGGCTCCACCAATGCCTAGATTGACTGGTAAGCTAACATGACTTATGTTATTCGATTGAAGGACATTTAGGGAGTCATCGGTTGATTTATCATTGATTACCAAAACATCAATAGCCGCAATTTCAACAGATTGATTTTTTACTTCCTGTACTACGGATGCAATCGCTTCTTCCTCGTTGTAACAAGGGATAACAACCAATACCTTAAGAATCTTCTCCTCTTTTTGCTGCATCGTAATCTGGTCGATCTAATAATTTTTCGAAAACGGCCCAATCTTCTTTTACAAATTTAGGATGTTCTATCACATACCAATATGCTTCCTTCGTCATTCCATCATAATGGATGTGGCTCTTTTTGTATTGATGTGATTGACGTAGGTTTAGAAAAACAAAAAACCCACAGATAGCCAGCGTTGGAATGGCCAGCATCCACTTTCTGAAACTGACTGATATAACAGCTGCTATAGGGAAGGCAAGTATCGAATAATACTGTACCATGGCGCGCATACCGAAGCTTCCTCCGTACCACCAAGCCCACCAACTACTAAAAATGTAGACCGTAAGAATTAGAATAATTGGAACTGCGAATCGAAAGTTTTTTGCTTTATCTCTAAAGAAGAATATTCCAATAACCGATAAGACCATTAATGGTGTATAAACAAACCAGCCTTTTCGGTACCCTATTAGAAACTCTTTAATGTGTGGATTTCCAAAGAAGAAATTTTCATCACTCCCATATGAAAAGAAGAGGTATTGATCGGTATGAATTTTCCAAAATACAAACTGAGGGATCAAAGGAATTACGAACAGCGCAATCGCCAATAATATTAGCCACTTTTGATTCCACAAAAATTGAATTTTTGGTTTGAATGTTTTGATTCCTTGCACTCCATAGAGCATTGGCACTAACAATATCAGCACCGAAGTCGGCCGAATTAATGCGCAAAATCCGGCAACTAATCCTAAAAGAAGAATATGCTTTGCCTTCCGATCTTCATGCCATCGAATCGTTAAATAAATAATTAGGGCGAACAAAGAAAACAGATATGAATGAGCCATCTCTGTCCAACCTAATGTATAGTAGAACAGGTTTGTTCCCAGAAAAAGTATAGCGCAAGTGATTGCCACAACATGCTGCTTGAAGAACCTCATCAAGGCTTTGGATAAGACAATCATTCCCAACAAAAAATAGAATATAGAACCAAACCGAATCCAGACTACATAAGGGTAGGAATAACCATCCCTTTCGTAATCGCTATTCTTTGCCCAGGTGTCTGCGATAATAAAAAACGGACTGTACACAATCGCCAATCCCATTGTGACTTTAGGAACTTTACCTCCATTTTCCGCTTTAACTAGCCAATATTTATGCGGGAATTTAAAGCCTAAATCATCGTGAATAAAATACGCTGGAAGGTAGCTATAGTACTGATCTACATCATGAATAAAGGGATGATCTTGCCCTCGAAAATCTTCAATATCATCATAAACAAATGCAGAAAAAATAATCAGCCCCAAAAAGGTAAGCTTGAGTATTGGGTTCTTATATATGAACCGCTTTATCATTAGCGTCTAGACCAAATGTTGTATTTATGAATACACCAGATCGCTCTAAAGCCGTCTTTCCAACCAATTTTTTTACCGTCTTCGTAAGTTCTTCCATAGTATGAAATACCCACTTCATAAATTCGAATCTTTGGTACCCTAGAAAGTTTCGCAGTTATCTCTGGTTCAAATCCGAATCGATGTTCTTTTAGATTTAGGCTTTGCGCTATGTCGGTTTTGATCAATTTATAACAGGTTTCCATATCCGTTAAATTCAGATTGGTGTACATGTTACTCAGCTTAGTCAAGAACTTGTTCCCTATTGAGTGCCAGAAAAATAAGATCCGATGTGGATTTCCTCCCATGAATCTAGAACCATAGACCACATCCGCAAATCCAGAAAGAACTGGTTTTAAAAGATCGTGATACTCTTCAGGATCATATTCTAAATCAGCATCCTGAATAACTAAAAAATCACCCGTTGCCAATTCAATTCCTTTATGCAGAGCAGCACCTTTTCCCATATTCTTTGGCTGGCTGAAAAATCGAATATCTAGATCAGTGTTTTGGGCAATATATGACTCCACTGCAGCCACTGTATTGTCTGACGAGAAGTCGTTGACTATGATAATTTCTTTGACAATGTTATTTGGTAGGGCAACCGCTTTCACCTTATCTAGAATAAGATGAATAGTAGGCCCTTCATTGTAGGCCGGAATTATAATAGATAATTTATTCATTGATTAACTCGGCAATAATACGAACTTCAAATTAAAGGCTCATCTCAGGAATTTCTCCCTCAACCACAAGCTTTCCTGCAGTTGCAGCAACAATCTCTTCAACGCTAACACCTGGTGCGCGTTCAATTAGTTTAAAGCCACCTTCAGGAAGTACATCAAGCACCGCCAAGTTGGTTACTACTTTCTTAATACAATTAACACCCGTAAGCGGGAGCGAACATGTAGGAAGAAGTTTTGATTCTCCTTTTTTGTTGGTATGCATCATCGCTACAATGATATTTTCAGCGGAAGCCACTAGATCCATCGCTCCTCCCATGCCTTTCACCATCTTTCCTGGGATTTTCCAATTGGCGATATCACCATTTTCCGATACTTCCATTGCACCGAGCACCGTAAGCTGAACGTGCTGGCCTCGAATCATAGCAAAACTCGTTGCTGAATCAAAATAAACAGCACCATCTAATGCGGTTATAGTTTGCTTTCCAGCATTAATTAAATCTGCGTCTTCTTCACCGTCAAAAGGGAAAGGCCCCATTCCGAGGATTCCGTTTTCTGATTGAAATTCAACCTCAACTCCTTCAGGAATATAATTCGCAATTAATGTCGGAATTCCGATTCCTAGATTAACGTACCATCCGTCTCTTAGCTCTTGCGCTATTCGTTGTGCTATTCCGTTTTTATCTATTGCCATTTCTTACTTATCTATGTGTAAAGTTACTATTTCAAGACTTTGTAGAGACGAATATCTCCATTAATCTTAGTGTTATCATCTAGAAGATGATTATCCACAAAAGCATTCAGGTTAATTCCATTTTCAGGAATCTTCTGTAAAAGAAATCCTGTCTTGCACACTTCGCCATTCCAGTGCTTTTTTAACGTGTTTAATTTGACTTTATGCGGAATGGTTGCTAAATCCTTTTCGATTGCTCCCTCCACCCCAATCAAGGCCCTTGAAATCGATCCATTTGACCAGATATTCAAATTAAACTCAACATAATATGCCCCATTCGGATCTAAGTCGTTTCCACCCAATGGAAATCCCATACCTCGAATTCGGGGGTTCAACACAATGTTCATCGGAGTAGTTGAAATCAGTTCACGTTTCAAAAATTGATTTCTTTTAAGAAGTGATAACTGTGAACTTTCGTAGTAGGCTAATTCTGTATAATCCTCCAACCATTCTAATAATGCTGGCCGGTATACGATTTGAAAATCACAATAATCTTCTGGGTATTGATCCGTATCTACCATCGATAACAGCCCTCCATTCAAATAATTCTTAAAAGCCCAGTTGCTCCCAGAGGTTCTATAGACTCCAACCGTTGGAAGACTTTCCATCTGTTTTGACTCTTTCAATATAGTAGCATAAGCATCGTCTTCAATTTGTTCCCATTTCCAAAAACTGGAATATGAAACGTTCAAGTTTAAAAAGAACAATACCGGTAGAACCAATAGTATAAGGCTAGGAAGCTGGATCCATTTTCGAGCGAATGAATCAGATAGAAACGTAAATGATAAAACAAATAGCGGAAACAAGTAAAGCCCAGTTCGATCCATTGGATAGTTGCTCCCAAATAAATAAGTCATAAAGAAAATTGATACAACTAATGCCCCCAATAGTATTGGGAACATCGTTTCTACCTGAACTAAAAACGATTTTTTCACCTTCGTTAAGCGCCAGATTAATAACCCTACCGTCCAAATAATTAAAGCCAATAAAATTATCTGAGTCAATACATGATCTGCATTTAGCAATGCCTTGAGCAGAGAATTTATTGATGTATCCCAAAAATGCTCCTGGCTCCCATAGTAAAGCAATCCTAGTTGATTCATCACTTTCCCTAATACCCCAAATGCAACAACAGGCAGCACTCCAAACACAACACAGGCAAGTAAGGGAATTCCTTTTTTATGCCCAGACCGATCAGTAACTATGAACACGATCAGATAGAGCACAATCAAGGTGAAACAAAGTAGCAATGTCAAATTTGAAAAAGTAGCTAACCCTAGCAGAAAGAGACACGCGATTAAGGTTTTTGCCGACCTTGTTTTTAAAAACTTAAGCACGAAGTACATGCCACCAAATAATAAAGCGATTGCCATGCCATAGCCTCGGCTAAAAGCAAAAAACTCGATGAAATATTGAGAACAGACGATACACAAAAATGAAATCCAGCGAAGTTTTGCTGATTTCATTAAACCTGTAATTCGGTATAAATAATAAAAGAGAACCGGTATAAATAATAGGCTGGCCAACCTAAGTGTGAAAGCACTTTCACCAAACACATTGGTGAAGATAAAAGACAGGGCAGAATTCAAAAAATGATTTCCTGCCTCCCATTCCGAAAATAAAGGTAAGAATTCCCCGTGTTGAATATTGATGAAAAATATCGATGCTTCATCATGTAGAATCGGCACATAAATAGCTCGGAAAATGAGGTAAATTGTAATTAGTACAAACAAAACAAGAAGAATTCGTTTCTCCGTTTTGCTGTAATAATTATCGAGAATCATTGAATAAGTTAAGCCTTAGGTCTTACCGTTCTTTGCTCAATTCTCTTCTCGTATTTTTCTCCTTGAAATATTCTTTGAACAAATATCCCTGCGGTATGGATACTGTTTGGGTCCAATTCTCCAGGCTCCACTAATTCTTCAACTTCTGCAATGGTAACCTTTCCAGCCATTGCCATCATTGGGTTAAAGTTTCGGGCCGTTCCTTTAAAAATGAGATTCCCCTGTGTGTCCCCTTTCCAAGCTTTTACAATCGCGAAGTCTGGATCGAATGCTTTCTCAAGAATGTGCATTTTACCGTTGAATTCTCTCGTTTCTTTTCCTTCCGCAACTTCAGTCCCATATCCTGCTGGAGTATAAAAGGCAGGAATACCAGCTCCTGTTGCTCTACATCTTTCAGCTAAAGTTCCTTGAGGAATTAACTCAACTTCTAGCTCACCACTTAGCATCTGACGTTCAAATTCATCATTTTCACCTACGTAAGAAGAAACCATTTTTTTAATCTGCTTGCCTTGAAGTAAGTATCCAAGACCAAAATCATCGACACCTGCATTATTAGAAATACAGGTTAAATCTTTAACGCCTAATTCAACTAATTCCTGAATGCAATTTTCTGGAATTCCGCATAAGCCAAACCCACCTAACATGATGGTCATTCCACTTTCAATTCCTGCGCAAGCTTCCTTGACGTTTGATACAACTTTGTTCATTCTTCCTGTTTAATGTCTCCGTAATAGTCTTCTTCTGCGTTGTTAATGGATTCGTCTGAATCCCAATCAACGTCTTGGTTCTGTCTGAACATGTTACAATCTAGTTGGTAGTCTAGTTGGCCTGCAGGTTTTTCAAAATCTGATGTAGAGACATTCAGCGTTGAATCTGCGTATACCTTGTTCATGTAATATCCCCAAATAGGCAAAGCCATGTTTGTTCCCATTCCTAGTCTTAAACTTCTAAATCGAACAGCACGATCTTCACCACCTACCCAAACACCAGCAACAATGTCTGGAGTAAGGCCCATAAACCAACCATCCGATTGATTTTGAGTTGTTCCTGTTTTACCTGCAATTGGATACTTTAAACCAGCATATGGTCTCTTTTCAGTTTTTCGACCTCTAATCCGAAGCGCTGTTCCTCCTGTTGCTTTCTTATACGGATGTCTTACTCCAGCCGTAACACCTTTCATCATACTCAGAACGGTATAGGCAACGTCCGGTTGAATGGCTTCATTCATCTCAGGCAAATTCTCATAGATTGGTGTACCATTTTTGTCTTCAATTCTCAACAGGAAAATTGGTTTAATGAAGTTCCCCTTGTTCACGAAGGTGCTCATGGCGCCTACCATTTCGTAGATCGTTAAATCAAATACGCCTAGCGCCATAGATGGAACCGGCTCTAAAACGGATGTGTCAAGACCAATCCCTCCAACAAAATCGAGGACCATCTTTGGGTATTGAATTTCTTTCATAACCCCAGCTGTAATATTATTCATAGAAGCAGCCAAAGCATAATTTATAGGGGTAGGTAAGCCATCATAACCCGCACCAGAATTACTTGGACACCACATTTTACTTCGATACTTATTGTAAGGAATCTCAATACAGTACTCAATGTTTGGAAATTCTTTACACGGTTCAATTACCTTATTCTGAATTGCTGTTGCGTAAACAAAAGGTTTGAAAGTAGATCCAACTTGACGTCTTCCTTTCTTAACCATATCGTATTTGAAATGACGATAGTGAGGGCCACCAACCCAAGCCTTAACAAACCCAGTATTCGGGTCCATTGACATCATTCCTCCACGCAGGAAACTTTTATAATATCTGATCGAGTCCATTGGGCTCATTACCGTATCCTTTTCAAATCTTTTGGATTGCCAATCAAAGACGGTAGTATGATGCGGAGTATTGAATATTACATCAATTTCTTCATCGTTCTTAATAGATCCTTCATGACCGCAATGGAAGCAACTTACGTAAGGCTTACCATCTTTTTCAAATCGCTTCAAGTATTTTCTTGGTCGCTCACAATTCATACATGTTTTGCCGGTGAGCTGCTTATAGTAAAGAGATCTTCTTTTGGCTTGCTGCATTATAGTGTCAATTTGCTGAACACTTAAATCATTCGAGAACGGAGGGTTTCTCCATTTAGCATTGTTCTTGAAAAATTGCGCTTGCAGCTCTGACTTTAAATGTTCTTGTACGGCCCATTCAGCATGCTTCTGATGTCTAGAATCAATCGTAGTGTAAATTTTTAGCCCATCTGCATACAGGTCATAAGGTTCTCCGTTAGATTTAGCATAGATAAAGTTCCTTAACTCAACCTTCACCATATCTTCCACATCCAAAATTCTCATCTTATAGAATTTCGCCTCTAAGGTAGAGTCAGTGGTTACGGTAATTGTCTGGAAGTTTTTAGTTTCTATTGCCTTATGAAGGTCAAATCTAATTGGCTGGCCATCATCTATATAATGCCAATCCGCATGATAATAGCGTTCGTTTTCTTTTACCAATCCCAGCGTATCAATAATCCACAAATGATGACTAGACTGTCTAAATAGTCCTCTTACTTCTTCTCGAAGTGATTCTCTAAAGTACGCGCCAATTCCATCTTGATGATCAACTTTTGTATAGCTTAACCCTAAAGGTAAATCCTTGGTTGCTAAATAAGTCGCGCTATCGATAAATCCATTTTTCACCATTTGCCCTAGCACTACCATTCGTCTATGCTTGGTGGTATCTGGTCTTCTTAAAGGATTAAATAAACTTGGATTTTTTGCCATCCCTACTAACATTGCAGACTCATGCAGTTTTAAAGAGTCAGGGGTGGTGTTAAAATAAACTCTCGCAGCGGATTTAATTCCGATGGCATTATTTAAAAATTCAATGGTATTGAAGTAAGTAGTAACGATCTCATTTTTCGTGTAGCTTCTTTCCAATTTTGATGCAACGATCCATTCCCAGAATTTTCTCTTAGCAAATTCTATCTTGCTTCCTTCTTCTATTCCAGCTGATCGCGGGAAAAGTTGTTTCGCCAATTGTTGAGAAATTGTACTTCCTCCTCCGGTGTTTTTATTACCAGCGATCATCCCTTTTATAACCCTTCCAGTAGCACGCATGTCCACGCCACTGTGCTCTCTGAATCTTTCATCCTCTGTTGCTATTAAGGCGTTTACTAGGTCCTGATTCAGTTCGTAGTACTCAACCGTTGTTCTGTTCTTTCTAAAGTACCTTCCCATCTCCATGTTATCCGCTGTGTAGATGGTTGATGCTAATAAACTTCTTGGGTTTTCAAGTTCTTCAAAAGACGGAATATCTGCGCCAGAAATCCAGATCATACCAATTAAACCCCAAGTCGGAGACAAGAGTAATAGCCAAAGCAGCACTAAGACAACTCTTCTTGCTCGTTTAGAAATCTTCTTCTTCCCAAGAGTTACCTGAGCATTTTGAATCTCTTGTGTTGATTTATTTTCTTCGGGTGTGTGTACTTCTTCCATGATCAAATTCGATGTTAAAAGTAATAAATTATAGCGTTGATATTGCGATGAATGACTACCATCCATGATCCTCGATTTGACACTCAATAACGGTGGCGGCTCCAGGCGTTGGCGGTTCAAAATCTCCTTTGGAAATTTTAATTTTTCCATCCTTGTAAATGGACTTCATGTAATAACCCCAGATCGGCATTGCCATTCGCGCTCCTTGTCCAACCGCCCCACTTTCAAAATGTATAATTCGATCGTCATTACCGACCCAAATTCCAGTAACTAAATCTGGGGTATGTCCGATAAACCATCCATCGGCTGATTCGTCAGTTGTTCCAGTTTTCGCAGCGATCGGATTTGTAAAACCTCCATATGCAGCATCCGACCTTAATCTACGAGCGGTTCCTCCTCTTTTCCCATTATATGGATTGGTAACCCCTAACGCGCCTTTCATCATTTTCAACACATCAAAAGCAGCACTTGCTTGCATTACTTCAATAATCTTAGGCATAGCATCGTACAGTACTTTTCCATTTCGGTCTTCAATTCGAAGTATCGTCAATGGCTTATTGTAAAACCCATGATTAGAAAATATACAATGAGCCGAGGTCATCTCCAGCGGAGATAAATCGCATACTCCAAGTCCTAATGAAGAAACTGGTTTAACTGAAGGATTATCTAATTCCATCGTTTCGAACAAGTCTACAACCCACTCGTTTTTTTCACCGGATTCTTTAATGACCTTAGTTGTAATTGGATTTAAAGAGGATGCTAGCCCGAAATAAACCGGCATAGGTAATTCGTCAAAACCATTTCCTGCTGGACAATACGATTTCGTTCTTGACCCATCTGGAACATCAATGCAGTACTCAATGTTCGGATAAGTAGTACAGGTGTTCATCACATTATGCTGAATAGCCGCTCCATAAACGAAAGGTTTTATAGTCGAGCCAACTTGCCTTTTTGCTTGTGAAGCATAATCATATTTAAAATGTTTGAAATTTGGACCACCCACCCAAGCTTTCACAAATCCTGTTTTAGGATCCATAGAGACCATCCCTACTTTAAGCACTTTCTTATAATGATAAAGGCTGTCTTTAGGAGACATGTTAACAGACTTCATGTTGCCTGGACTGTCCCAATCAAATACTTTCATGTCCCGTTTAGTGGAGAATGCTTTGTCAATTTGAGCTTCTGTTTTCCCTTGTTTTTTCATCGTTTTATAACGCTGGCTAAGCTTAATTGCCTTTGCTATATTGTTATCTCGCTGCGCCCTAGTTGTTTCATTTCCATATGGCGAATGCTTTTTCTTTTTATTATCCTTAGCAAACTCTGGTTGTAAATATCCAGACAAATGTTTTTCTACCGCTTTTTCAGCATGCTTTTGCATGTTATAATCGAGTGATGTATATATTTTCAATCCATCCCGATTTACGTTATAAGGATTACCAGCTGCGTCTAACACCTCGTCTTCTTTTAGAATGCTTCTAACTTCTCTTTTCACATATGCTCTAAAGTATGCCCCTACGCCTGAATTTTGTGTCTCTGGATGATAATCCAATTCCAACGGCTTTTCCTTAAATTTCTCAAACTCATCATCTGAAATGAAATCATTTTTTCGCATTTGATTTAAGACTGTATTTCTTCGATCGCGTGCATCATTGGGGTTCATTTTAGGATTATAATTGACTGGGCTTTTGGCCATTCCAACCAAAATTGCTGCTTCATTGCAAGTTAACTCCATCGGTTTTTTATTGAAATAAATTCTGCTTGCAGACTCGATTCCAACTGCGTTGTACAGGAAATCAAATTGATTAAAATACATCGCGATGATTTCCTTCTTTGTATACCGTTTTTCAATTCTTGCAGCAATTACCCATTCGGCTAATTTTTCATTTACTCTTCCCCATTTATCTCTAGAGGGCATTTCGTGAAACATCATTTTAGCCAACTGTTGCGTAATTGTAGAGCCTCCACCTTTGTTTTGACCAGTAGCTTGTCCGGCAACTGCTCTCATTAATCCCCATCCATCAACTCCAGAATGACTGAAATAACGCTCGTCTTCTGTAGCAACTAAAGCATTAATTAAATGCTCAGGAAGCTCATGATATTCAATATTGCTCCGATTATCTATGAAGTATGTACCTAGAATTTGTTGATCTGCCGCATATACAACGGAAGCTTGATTGCTAATCGGATTTTCTAAGAGTGCATAATCAGGTATTTCCTCTGAAGGTATGGTAAGCATTAGAATACCGAGGAAAATGAATGGAAAGAAAATAACGATCCAAGTGCCGATCAGCATTCGTCTTCTAGCTTTTTTAGAAATTCCATCCGTTTTAGAAGCGCTGGCTTTTTTCTTTGGGCTAGATTTCTTTTTAGCTGCCGTCTTTTTCTTTACGTTTTTTATCGGGTTTTTCTTCGCCATGAATTGAAATCGGTAATTCTATGCTAATGTACGAAGAGTAGCAGGAGGTTTGTTTATCAATTTTATTGATTATAAACGAATTAAGGTTAATTGACGGAAACCGCTTATTATTTGCAAAAGGATTCTTTTGTTTATTGGATTAACACGTCCCTGATATTACCGTCCTCTTGATATTCAGTGTCTGTATTAATTTTCCAAAGATTAGAATTGCCTGCGCCCGAAATATTTCTGGCCGCCAATATTCCCATTAGAATTGAATGATCCTGATTATTGTATTTAAATGCTCCATATCTGCCTATTGGGATCAAGCTTTCTACTTTGGCCAAGTAATTAATAATTACATCTAAATTTTCTTGGTATCCTTTCTGATAAACAGGATAACATTTTGGAACTTTTACTACATGGCTATTAATGATCTGTGTTGATCCTTCAAATAAATGCAATGCTTTTATTTCTCTTGCAGCAAGCTCTTGAAGCTTTTCATCATTGTAGCTCCATATTTCATCTGATTCGAACGCCCAAAACTCCAGACATAAAATGCTCGTTTCTTTATTATTTGTTAGAGAAGGGCACCAGTTTCTGAAATTTGTAATCCGCCCATGTTTTACTTCATCAGAATGAACGTATATCCAATTATCCTGAAACAGATCTATGTCATCAACTTCCAAATAAACCAATATTGTATTTCGAAAACGTAACTTATTCGTGGCTTTTGTAACTGTTTCGGGAACGGATAATCCTTTTAGGCCTTTGATTAAATGCGTTAATGGCATTGTGGAAACTACAATGTCTCCTATTACTTCTCGGCCATCAGCTAGCTTTATACCCCACACTTTACCTGATTCGTTAACTAGTACTTGATGGATTGCACTTGAGAAATTAATCTTGCAGCCATCTTCAATTAGTTTTTCAGCACATCGCTCATAAAGCACTCCCGTTCCTCCTTTTGGGTAGTTGAATTGGTCTACCAATGTAGTGTGTTTTTGGCTTCTTTTTGCCTTAAAAGCATTTACAATTGCACCTATTAAAGAAAGCGATTTTATCCTCTGCGAAGCCCAGTCGGAATCAATTTCCGAGCATGAAATCCCCCACAATTTCTCTGAGTAACTTTTAAAAAAAATTTCAAATAACTTTTTTCCAAATCTGTTTATGATCCATTTTTCGAATGTATCCGGGTTTTTAATTGGGCGAATTCTCACCATCAAATAATCCCAAAGTATTCTGAAAATTGTAAAAATTCCTAGATTCTTAAATACATTACCAAGTTTTAAAGGGTATGCAAAAAATCGATTCCGATAATATATTCTTGTTAAACGATTTACGGATGTAAAATCATCTTTTAAAATGTCGTGGAAAAACAGATTCACATTTTTTTCCTTAGAAAAAAACCGGTGAGGACCTAGATCGACTTTTTGATCCCATAGCTCGAAGCTTCTGCACATTCCACCAACTTGTCCGCTCTGTTCAAAAATTTCAACTTCAATGCCAAATTTAACAAGCTCATGGGCGCAACTTATTCCTGCAGGACCGGCACCGATAATTAAAACTTTCATTTGAAATCGTAAGAAGATTATTTGAAATTCTTCGTGCGCAAGATACAAAGCTCTTTTGTTTAGGACCGATTTCGAACGGTTTTTCATATTTTTGTGGAGCGATGGGACAAGATAAAAAGGCCTCTATTATTTCAAGCAAAAGGTTCTGGTCGATCTTTTGTATTCTGATAACTTTTCTAGTTGTTTCACCAAACCTGAATAATGGATGGGTGAATTGGGATGATCAAAACTTCATTTTAAACAACCCTCTGGTCGATGATGTTAGTCTCAACCATGTTTCAACCATTTTTTCGACCCCTGAAAGTAATGGAGGTTACACTCCCATGGTGTTGCTCTCGTGGTCAATAGATCACTCGATTAACGGCTATAACGCAACTGTATTTCACGGAACCAATGTGCTTATTCATTTGGTTAATGTATGGCTGGTTTTTGCCTTTATTTTCCTGCTAACAGGAAGATTAAATCTTACCGTAATTGTGACATTGCTTTTTGGGTTACATCCGACTTGTATTGAGGCGGTAGGATGGATTACATCGCGGAAAGATTTGCTATACGGCATGTTTTATTTAGCTGGTTTGGTTGTATATCTGAAATACTTAGTTTCTGAAAAGTCCAATGCAAAGAAACTGTATATGTTATGCTTACTATTCTTTTTGGGCTCTCTTTTTTCAAAAGGGATGGCGGTGACTTTTCCAGTTAGTTTACTGCTCCTCGATTATTTTAAAGGTCGAAAAAGGCTGGTCAAATTAGTTGTCGAAAAATTACCCTTTTTCGCATTAAGTTTGGCGTTCGGTCTAATTGCAATAGCTGGACAGCAAAAGGCTGGAGCTGCTGACATTCAAAGCGTTTCATTTGTAGAATCCTTTTTCGTTGGGTGTTATGGTTTAGTGGTTTATATAGTTAAGGCTATCGCCCCTTTTCAGCTGTCTGCCTATCATCCCTACCCTTATGGCGTTGGAGAAGATCTTCCCTGGTATATTTATGCTTCGGTGATCCCTGTTTTGGTGATTATAATTGGATCGATTTTAGTCATTCGAAAGAATCGGACGGTCGGTTTTGGAATCCTCTTCTTTTTATGTTCAATTGTATTGATGCTCCAGATTTTACCAGTTGGTTTAGCAATTTTTGCAGAACGCTTTACTTATATCGCGTATATAGGGCTGTTCTTTTTAATCGCCATAGGACTAGTCCGAATTATTGAAAAATTCAAAAAAAAACAAGTTGTCATTTACCTGGTTTTTGGGGTTTTTGTGGGTGGTTTGGGTTTAACTTCTTTCAAACGAAGCAGTGTTTGGGAAAACGGAAAATCCCTATGGACTGATGTAATCGATAAATATCCAGATGATTTCTTCGGTTATTGCAGCCGGGCAGAATATTATACCTCCATCGGAAATATAAGTTTGTCGATAAAAGGCTATGATGAAGGTCTAAAAAGAAACAGATACAATTATAAAGCATATAATAATCGAGGTTTGATGAGGCTGAGAGCTGGTCAATCCGACTCCGCGATGGCTGATTTTAACAGAGCAATTTCACTCAAAAAAGATTTTGTTAATCCGGTAATAAACGTTGGGCTTGTACTAATGAATCTGAATCGAGATCAGGAGGCAATCGATATATTTAACCAGGGGTCTATGATTGATTCACTCAATCCACTTTTATATTTTAATCGTGGGCTTTTATACAGCAGGAACAATAATTTAAAAGCTGCTCTTGCAGATTTAGATTTAGCCATTACATTGGATAACCAGCGGGTTGATTTTTATCTAGAAAGAGCAAATATTTATGCCGCACAAAATGAAAAGGCACTATGTAAAAGCGACCTGAAAAAGGTGCTAACCTTGAGCTCTGAGAATGCAAAGGCTCACTTCATGATAGGGCAACTTTATTTAGATGAGCGAAATTTGCCTTTAGCCAAAATAGAATTTGAAAAGGTTCTTGAAAATGATCCAAACTCCTCCGATGCCTTTACTAATCTTGGATTAATACATCTAAATCAAAATAATTATCAACTTGCATTGCAGCATTTAAACAAATCAATTTCTTTAAATCATGGCGACCCAAACAACTTATTAAACAGAGGTTTGGCAAATTATTTCCTTGAAAATTATCAAAGTGCTATTTCGGATTTTTCAAAATGCATTGAATTAGCTCCAAAATACGGGGCCGCGTTCAACTGGCGATCTTTATCTTTTAATAAACTGAAGAAAAATAAAAGTGCATTAGATGACGCTTTACAAGCAAAATATTTAGGGTTTAATGTAAGCGAGGAATACTTTCAATCCTTAAATGAGGAACCACATCAAAATGATTAAATAGGCAATAATAATCTTGTTTTTTGGAATTTTTCCGCTTAACCACTTTCCTACTGTCGAGTCGGAGAATCAAGGGTTGTAACCGATTTAATGGAATTACTATTAGAAGCGATTTGCTTTCATTTAAATCTCTTAAAGTGCTTTCTACTTGTTTTCTGTCACCGTTGCGTCAACCTTTGCTTCAACAAGATTCAATCTCTCATCCATTTTCTCTAGCAGTGCTTCGTAGCTTTTAATCTTCTCATCTTGAGTATTAATAACTGTTTGTTGAGATTCTACCTTAGCATTTAATTCTTGCACCGACTTTACCAAAGGAACTACAAATTCAGCATATCGAATTCCGTACATTTCTTCAGAATCATTATCTGGAACTTTTACTCCACTAAAATCATAGCCCATTTCTTTTGCTAATTTATTTACTTCCTGAGCAATGAATCCGGTATAATTAACTTTAGCCCTTTCAGGATTAATATTGTTCTCTCCATTAAAAGAACTTAGCTTTTCTGTATCAAAATTGTAGGTCACTGGTCTAAGTCCGTTAATAAATTCAAGTCCTGGAACGTTCTCTAACACATTTGTTTTGAATCTTCCATCTGAAGTAGCAGTCCAATTAACCGCACCACCTATTGAGGCTACGGAGGTATTTCCAATATATACTTCGTTGTCTGCTGATACGGTAGCGCCATTTCCAATTGCAACTGAATTTGCACCAGTAACGCTCGTGCTAACTCCAATTCCTATACTTCTAACTCCACTAACAGATGCTGCTGCGCCAATCCCAATTGAGAAGTCTCCAGATATAACTGAATGTGCACCAATTCCAATTGCGCTATCTGAAGCCACGGAAGCATCATAACCAAAACTTACTGCATATAGCCCGGTGACCGAGTCCAAGTATCCTAAAGCTAGAGAATAATCGCCAGTAGAACCAATGAATGAATCTTTCCCAAGTGCAATACCTCCGTTTCCATTATTGTCTACCTCACTATTGTAACCTATAGCAATAGATTCTTGAGCGTCAACTTCTGCATATGCACCAATAGTTATTCCTTTGTCATTTCCAACATAATTATCAAATCCAAACGCCACAGCATCGTCTACGTTACTTGCGATAGTTGTACGTCCAGGGGTTCGAAAACCTCCGGTTCCAACAGTTTGGGCTCCCATAAAAGTATTTCTGTAGCAAACCGTTCCTCCGAAATCTGAAAACGCTCCAACACCAACGTTATACTCCCCTTGACGATTTGTTGCCCCAGTACCTACACCAACATATGTATTTGCATCCGCCAATGATGTATTATTTGCTCTGTTATTATCCGAACCTGCATAAGCCCCAATGAAAGTACCATAATCACCATGTTCATTTGCACAACCCGCTGCAGCACCCATATACGTGTTGTACATTCCAGCTCCATTGTCAGTACCTGCAGAATCTCCTACCGCGGCATTATGATGTCCTGTTGAAAAATCATACCCAGCTTCATTACCTACTGCCGTATTTCGATATCCTGTCGTGTTTGTTCTACCAGCAGTACTTCCAATAAACGTATTATCATCTCCATCCGTATTGTTAAAACCAGAATCTTCTCCTAAAAATGTATTGTCTCTACCTGTTGTATTTGCCTGACCTGATTCTTCACCGATAAATGTATTGTCTGAACCAGAAGTATTTGATTCTCCAGCTTCGGTACCAACGAACGTGTTGTCTGTAGCAGTACTGTTAAAACCTGCTCTTTTTCCTACGAAAGTATTGTCTGTTCCGGTTGTATTCTCATGGCCTGCATCCTGCCCAATAAAAGTATTATCAGAAGACGTGGTTACAGAAAAACCTGCTTGCTCTCCTACAAATGTGTTGTTAAGTCCTGAAGTTGCGTCTGTTCCAGCAGAATCACCTATCATTACGTTATAATCTCCAGTAGTATTGCTAACGCCTGCCCCCGTTCCTAAACTTTCGTTTCCAGTTTGAGCATGAGCGCTCATTGAGCCTAACATGATTGCAAGTACGGAAAGGACTAATTTTAACTTATTCATAATTTTCTATCTAAAGTAGTACCGTCTACAGTGTTTTCGGGACCAAAGAAAACTCTTAAAAAGAACTTTTGCAATCAAACAGTTATTAATTTTCGCTTAGCTCATAATTATTCAAAACGGCTCTTTATTTACACTTGGGAATTCCTATCTTTTGTCCCTAATTTTGCAACAACGCAGCCCTTTTAGGTTAATCAGTTGACGCTCAGTTATTTACAAGAATTAAGTAAGAAATTATGGTCAATAATATATCCGTTAACAGTGTCATGAAAATTTCATTGGCAATCATTGGATTATTTTTCACATTGAATTCAGCCGCTCAGCTTGTTGTAAGTGGGTCTGAAACATTGGTGAATTCAACCACTGCAAAAAATCAGGTAAGACCATCTGTTGCCATAGATACTGGAGGTAACTACGTCATCGTATGGAGCAGTTTTGAAGAAGACGGAGATGACTATGGAATTTATGGTCAAGGATATACAAATGGTGGAGCTACCAACGGGGCGCAATTCAATTTAAGTCCAACAAGTACTGACGGTCAAACTTATCCAGACATTGCAATGGACGCATCTGGAGATTTTGTAGTGGTTTGGCAAAGTTATGAAGAAGATGGAGATGGTCAAGGAATATACGCTAGAAGATACACCGCACCAGGTTCTCCGGCCGCAACAGATTTCAGAGTAAACTCATCAAGTAGTAACGATCAAATGCATCCGGCTGTAGCCGTTGACGAAACCAATAACATGACTTTCGTATGGATGGACATTAATGCAGATGGAGATGCGTTTGGAATTTTTCGAAGAAGATATTTATCAAGTGGAGCTGCAATAGAATCACCAGTACTGGTTAACACAACAACAGCAGGTTATCAGGGGCTTCCTGATGTAGCAATGGATCCTTCGGGAAATTCAGTTGTAGTTTGGCAAGGCGTTGATGCTGATGGTATGGGGATTTTTGCCCAGATGTATGATAATACTGGATCTGCGGTTGGTTCTGAAATGGCAATAAATACAACGACTGCTGAGAACCAAATTAATGCGGCTGTTGCAATGGACGACAACGGTAATTTCTATATCACCTGGTCTAGCATGGACCAAGATGGCGATCATTTAGGTATTTACGGCCGTTTGTATAATTCAAGTGGAGCTGCCCAAACTGGGGAAGTTATAGTTAATACTACTACTGCTAGCACCCAAGATAATTCAGCTATTTCTGCTACAAAAGATGGCAATTACCTAGTGTCCTGGACAAGTTTTGATCAAGACGGAAACAAAGCGGGAGTATATGCTCAAACGATGAGCTCATTAGGAGCTGTTTCCGGTACTGAAATATTAGTTAATACTAGAACGGCTGATTACCAGCAGCTTCCAGCGGTTGCTGCTTACGATGAAAATGACGCTGCTGTTGTCGCTTGGCAGGATGGTTTGAGAAATTCAACATCTACTCATGACGGTGACGGATACGGTATTTATACTCAATCATTTATGGTTTCGGATATTACGGATCCTGTAGCTGTTTGTCAAAATATTACTACATATCTTGATGGGTCTGGAAATGTTACCATTACTGGTTCTGATATTGACGGTGGCTCCACAGATAATGTTGGTGTGACTACTTTAACGTTAAGTACAAGTGCCTTTACTTGTGCGGATATTGGGTCAAATTCTACAACACTTACAGTTGGCGATGCTGCGGGAAATACTGATGCCTGTGTCGCAACTGTTACTGTGGCCGATACTACATCGCCCACAGCGGTTTGCCAAAACGTAACGCTTTACCTTGACGGTACCGGGAATGCCTCAATGCTTGCTTCTGACATTGACGGAGGTTCGTCTGACAACTGTTCGACAGTATCTTTAGCAGCATCTCAAACAGCTTTCACTTGTGCAGAAGTTGGTGCAAACTCAGTAACATTAACGGTTACTGACGGCAGCGGAAATACGTCCACTTGTATATCGACCGTAACGATTGCGGACACCACTTCTCCAGCAGCAGTTTGTCAAAACTTAACCGTATATCTTGACGGATCAGGGAATGCCTCAATAACTGGAGGAGACGTTGATGGTGGTTCATCTGATGGGTGTAGTTCTGTTACTACAAGCCTTGATGTTAGCTCTTTCACTTGTGCAGATATAGGGGCAAATACCGTGACATTTACTGCAACAGATGCTAGCGCAAACTCTTCTTCTTGTACGGCAACTATTACCGTGGCCGATAGTACTTCTCCAACGGCAGTATGCCAAAACATAACCGTTTTCCTTGATGGTACAGGTAACGCTACAATTACAACTGGAGATGTTGATGGAGGGAGCTCAGACAATTGTTCAACTGTATCATTAGGATTAGACGTTACTTCATTTACATGTGCTGATGTTGGTGCAAATACGGTTACGCTAACAGCGACTGATGGCAGTTCTAACTCTTCTACTTGTACTGCAACCGTAACGGTGACTGACACCGTTTCACCAGTAGCTTCTTGCCAAAATATAACTGTATACCTTGATGGTGCCGGAAACGCATCAATTACAAGTGGAGATATTGACAATGGTAGTACAGACAACTGTTCAGCCGTAACATTAGGGTTAGATGTTACTTCATTTACATGTGCTGATGTTGGAGCTAATACGGTAACACTAACCGCGACCGATGCTAGCGCAAATGCATCTACTTGTACTGCAACAGTAACGGTAGCAGATTCTACTTCTCCTACAGCAGTTTGCCAAAATATTAATGCATATTTGGACGGAACTGGAATCGTAACGATTGTTGCTGCCGACATTGATGGTGGCTCATCAGACAATTGTGGTTCTGTAACCTTAGTTGCCTCACAAACGGCTTTTACATGTGCTGACCTAGGCGCTAATAACGTTACATTAACTGTAACAGACGGAGGTGCAAACACAGATGTTTGCGTTGGAATAGTAACAATTGCAGATACCACTTCTCCTTCAATTACATGCCCTGGAAATCAAACGGAGAATCCTGATGCATCGTGTAATTTCACATTACCTGACTATACTTCATTGGCAACTTCATCTGATAATTGTGGCTCAGTCACGATAACACAATCGCCAATTGCAACAACCGTAATTACAGGCACCACCACAATCACATTAACTGCGGATGATGGAAATGGCAACACTTCAACCTGTACTTTTGACGTTGTTCTTAATGATGCAACGCCTCCAACGGTTGTTTGCCAGAATATTAATGCTTACTTGGATGGAGCAGGAAATGTTTCTATTAATGCCTCTGATTTGGACGGAGGTTCAACTGATAATTGCGGAGGGGTAACTTTCAGCGCGACCCAAACTGCATTTACTTGTTCGGATATTGGAGCTAATAATGTAACATTAACAGTTACTGACGCAAATAGTAATTCCGCAACATGTGTTGCCTTAGTTACGGTAATAGATACAATTTCACCATCTGCAGTTTGTCAAAACATTAGTGCATATTTAGATGGAGCAGGTAACGTGTCAATTACTGCTTCGGATATTGATGGTGGTTCTGCTGATAATTGCAGTACCGTCTCCCTAAGTGCTTCAACAACCTCATTTACATGTGCAGATGTTGGTGCAAACAATGTTACGCTAACGGTTACTGATGGTAGCTCTAATACCTCAACTTGTGTAGCTGTAGTAACCGTAATGGACACTGTGTCACCAACGGCTGTTTGTCAAAATATTAGTGTCTTTATAGATGGTGCCGGAAACGCTTCTATTGTTGCAGCCGACATAGACGGTGGATCAACAGATAATTGTTCTTCCGTTACTCTTAGCGCATCGACTACCTCATTCACATGTGCAGACGCTGGGGCAAATAACGTTACACTTACTGTAACTGATGGTAATGCTAACATTGCTACTTGTGTTGCAGTTGTAACAGTGTTAGATACGGTTTCTCCAACTGCAGTTTGTCAAAACATTAATGCTTATCTAGATGGGTCAGGAAACGTAACCATAGTTGCTGCTGATTTAGATGGAGGATCAACTGATAACTGTGGCGGTGTCACGCTATCCGCTTCTCAAACTGCATTCAATTGCGCAAATTTAGGCGCTAACAATGTTACGCTTACCGCAACGGACGGAAGCAGTAATACAAACGCTTGTGTAGGGGTAGTGACAATAATGGACACAATATCACCTACCATTACATGCCCTGGAAATCAAACAGAAAACCCAGATGCCCTTTGTAATTTTACGCTACCAGATTATACTTCGTTAGGATCGGCTTCAGACAATTGTGGTTCCACTACAATTACTCAATCTCCAGTGTCCAGTACTATTATTACGGGCACAACAACAATAACGTTAACTGCGGATGACGGAAATGGAAATACCTCAACATGTACTTTCGATGTAATCCTGAACGATGGAACTGCACCGACAGCTGTTTGTCAAAACATAAGTGTATACCTGGACGCAACTGGAAACGTAACTATTGCGGACGCTGATCTTGACGGTGGCTCAACCGACAACTGTTCTGGGCTCACTTTCGCAGCTTCTCAAACCGCATTCACATGTGCTGATCTTGGAACCAATAATATAACCCTTACCGTTACCGATGGAAATAGTAATTCTTCTAACTGTATTGCAGTAGTTACCGTAATTGATACCATTTCTCCAGTAGCTAACGTAACTCCTTTGGCTGACGTAACCGGAGAATGTAATGTTGTTCTTACCGCGCCTACTGCAACTGATAATTGTGCCGGAACAGTTACCGCAACAACAGTTGACCCTACTACCTATAACTTAGAAGGGACCTATGTAGTTACTTGGACTTATGACGATGGAAACGGGAATACTGCTATTCAAACACAAAATGTAATTGTTGACGATACTACTGCTGCAGTTGTTACATGTCCTGGAGATCAAACTGAAACGCCAGGAGCATCTTGTGACTTCACCCTGGTTGATTACACAGGTTTAGTAACGGCCGCTGATAACTGTAGTTCTTCTATCACCATTACTCAAAGCCCTGCTGCTGGAAATGTAATTATTGGTAATACTACAATCTGGATGTATGCTGATGATGGAAATGGAAATGTTGATAGTTGTTCTTTCGATGTTTTACTTTTAGACGCAGTAGCCCCAACGGCAGTTTGTCAGAACATCACGATTTATCTTGATTCTACTGGAAATACTTTTATTGCAGCGGCTGATTTAGACGGAGGCTCTACTGATAATTGTTCTGGTATTTCATTCAGCGCTCAAACTGCATATTCTTGTGCTGATCTAGGGGTTAACACGATTACCCTTTACGTAACGGATGGCTCTGGAAACATAGATTCCTGTTCAGCTGATGTGACTGTTCTAGATTCTATTGGACCTATTCCAGACGTGACGCCTCTTGCTGATATAACAGGTGAATGTAATGTTGTAGTGACTGCTCCAACCGCAACTGATGCTTGTGCTGGTTCTATTACTGGAACAACAACTGATCCTACTACCTATAGTACAGAAGGCACTTATGTAGTTACTTGGACGTATGATGATGGAAATGGAAACACAACCATTCAAACACAAAATGTAATTGTGGATGATACTACTGCTGCAGTGGTTACATGTCCTGGAGATCAAAACGAAACGCCAATTGTAAATTGTGAATTCACATTGCCAGATTACACAGGCTTAGTAACTGCTGTTGATAACTGTAGTTCTTCTGTTGTAGTAACTCAGAGCCCAGTTGCTGGAACCGTAATTAATGGGAATACCACTATTTCCATGTATGCTGACGATGGAAATGGAAATGTAGATAGTTGCACTTTTGATGTTATTTTACTTGATGTTACTGCTCCAACCGCTATTTGTCAAGACATAACTGTTTATTTGGATACGAACGGACTGGTTACCATATCTGGCGTTGACATTGATGGTGGAAGTACAGACAATTGTACTGGCTTTACATTAAATGCTTCACCTTCTAATTTAACTTGTGCAGATTTAGGTGTGACAGCAGTTAGTTTGATTGTAATAGACGGCAGCGGAAATTCCGACACATGTTTAGCAAACGTAACTGTTATGGACACTATTGCTCCAATCGCTGATATTTCTCCTTTGACAGCGTACGGAGAATGCTCGGTAACAGCAACAGCTCCCACCGCGACTGATAATTGCGCAGGCACGGTTACCGGTACAACATCTGACCCGATAACATATAATGCCCAAGGATCATATACGATTACCTGGACTTATGATGATGGCAATGGTAATAGCTCTTCACAAACTCAAACTGTAACTGTAGCAGATACTACTGGACCAGTTGTTACGTGCCCAGGAGATCAAAATGAAACACCAATTGCAAATTGTGAATTTGTGTTGCCAGATTATACTGGTTTAGCTTCAGCAACTGATGCCTGTGGTGGACCATCCACTATAACTCAAAGTCCGGCATCCGGAACTTCGATCTTTGGTAATACCGTTATTTATATGATTGGATCAGATACCTTAGGTAATGTAGATACTTGTACGTTTAATGTTATTCTGCTAGATGTTACTCCTCCGGTAGCTGTTTGCCAAAATGCCACCGTTTATCTTGATTCTACTGGAAGTATCGTTTTATCCGGATCGGAAATTGATGGTGGTAGTACAGACAATTGTACAGGGTTCACGCTTAGCGCTTCACCGTCAACTTTTGACTGTGCAGATACGGGTATAGTTTCAGTTACCTTAATTGTAACCGATGGTGGTGGAAATGTAGATAGCTGTGCAGCTACTATTACAATAATTGATTCTCTAGCACCAGTTGCAGATTCAGCTTTATTGGCTGATGTAAATGGAGAGTGTAGTGCATCTGTTACTGCTCCAACGGCAACTGATAATTGTTCTGGTGCGATTGTGGCAACAACGACTGATCCATTATCATATACGGTTCAAGGTACATATACAGTTACATGGACATATGATGATGGAAATGGCAATGTGTCTACTCAGCTTCAGACAGTTAATGTGAACGACACCACTGCCCCAATGATTGTTTGTAATGGTGATACAACCTTAAATGCAACATCTGGACAATGTGATGTGATTGTGAATGGAATTGCGCCTTTATCTACAGCAGATAATTGCGATACACTTCTAGATTTAACTTACACATTATCTGGAGCAACTGCCGGTTCTGGGTCCGGAGATGTAAGTGGAACTAGTTTCACGGCTGGGGTAACTAATGTAACGTATATCGTTACTGACGATAATGGTAACGCAGATAGTTGCAGCTTCAACATAACCGTAATCGATACTGAGCCTCCTGTTATTACATGCGGAGGTGATATTGATGTAGCTCTAGACTCTAATTGCGCATTTACACTATTAGATTACACAACTATGGCAACAGTAGTTGATAACTGCTCAGTAACGTATATACAAAGTCCGTCAGCGGGAACATTAATTCTTGATACGACTGTTGTTACAATTATTGCAACAGATCCAAGTGGAAATGCAGACAGCTGTAGTTTTGTAGTTAATCCTTCAGACGTTACCGCTCCGATATTCACATGTGTAGGCGATCAAGTACTTGTATTAGATGACAATTGTGAGGCGATAATCCCAGATTATTCATTAGGAATGAACATTTCAGACTATTGTGATACGTTACCTACAGTAACCCAAAGTCCAGCAGTTGGTACGGTTTATTCTTCAGTCTCAACCGTTGCAACTTACGTTATGGTTCAAGATGCATCTGGAAATACAGACACTTGTTTCTTTAATGTGAGTGTAGAAACAGATGCCAATAGCGGATGTCAAGACACCTTAATCATTGCCGACCTACTCACTCCGAATGGAGATGGAGTTAATGATACTTGGCTAATAGAAGGTCTATCATTAATTGACGGATGCACAGTGTCCATCTTTAATAGATGGGGAAATAAATTATACGAAACAACTTCGTACCAAAACGAATGGGACGGTACCAAAAATGGTAAACTACTACCTGATGGTGCTTATTTCTATGTAATTGAATGCGATGGAGAAGTCTCTTATAAAGGGCCAGTTACTTTAATGAGATTATCAAAATAATTTAGCGAATATGAAAAAGTTACAACTAACAATTGCCATGCTGATGCTAACGTTGCCGTTTTACGCGCAGCAGTTACCAGAAAGCAATTTACACCTGTTGAACAGGTATTCAATAAATCCTGCTTATGCTGGTTTTAACGGATGTATGGAAGCTTATGTAAGCAACTTATCTCAATGGGGTGGTTTCGATGGCGCACCAAAAACAAGTTATTTCTCGATTCATTCAGCCCTCCCTGAATTAAACGAGAACATGTCTATCGGTGGCCAAATGGTAATGGACAGAACAGATATGATTAATCGTTTTTCAGCTGTAGTTAGTTATGGTTACAAGCTGGACCTAGGGAATGAGCACTTCTTAAGATTTGGGCTTGCTGCTGGTATGTATCAGGTAAATGCGGATCCCACGAACGCAACTGTACTCGAATCTGGAGATGCTATTGTACAAGCTGGAGTCAACAAAGGCATCACGTTTAGTTCAGAATTTGGAGTGTTGTATCATTGGAAAAATGTTCAGTTTGGAGTTTCTATTCCTGAACTATTCCAAAGAAAAATTGACTTCAACATTCAAGGATTAGGAAGCGAGTATTATTTGAACCGAAGTTTGCAAATATTTGGATCTTATAAATACGAAATCAACGATGAATTTTCTGTTGAGCCCGCATTCCTTTTCAAAACAATCGGTAATGGAATCGGGCAATTAGATTTTACTGCACTTGGAACTTATAAAGACATGGTTTCTTTAGGTCTTGGCTACAGAACTAATTCAGGGTTATTAGCGCAATTTCATTACAAAATCAAAGACATGATTTCATTAGGCTATTCATATGCTGTTCCTGGATCTGGAATTATCCAATATACTTCTGGATCCCACGAGATCATGCTAGGTATTAAATTGTGTAAAGAAAGAACGCAGAATTCATCCCTGTAATCATACTCCTCTCCTATTGGAATATTCGATAATGCGCTTGATCTGCAAATGACAACATAGCTTTATCATTTCCTGTATCACCGTAAGCTATAATAGAATCATATTGACTTGGGTCGAGGTGGTTTTTAATTCGAACCACTTTCTCGTGAGCCACATTATTAGGGCCTGTCAATTTTGCTGAACAAATTCCATTCTCAAAAAGCATTTCAGAAGCTATTAATTCAACGTTCCACGATGTTGCAAAAGGCTCCACCCATACTTTACAGCCTCCTGTTACAATAATCACTCGATCGCCTTTTTCGATATGTTCTTTTAGCGCTTTAAGTGCGCTTGGTCGAACTATTTCTGACGACATTTCATTGCAATATGCTTGCGCTAATGAAGCTAGCTCCTCCGCTGTCTTTCCCTTAAATGATGATTTTAAATACCTGACTTTAGGTATGTCAGATTTAAGGATCCCAATTTTGTATAAGAGAAAAGAAGGCAAAGTGAAGGTTAAAGCTTTAGCATGATTTGATTTTCCATTCACGTACTTATTAAAATCGAGCATGGTGTCTCGATTCGTAATAGTCCCGTCAAAATCAAATAACGCCAGATTCACAGTTTCAATTTTTTAAATAATGGTTCTGGGATAGATCGAATAATGAGCATAACAGTTCGCCAGATCGGCTTGAAATAAACAATGCTTCTGTTGCTATCTCGTAATCCGTAGATTCGTTTTCCCAACTTAGCTGGGTCTGCAGTTAGTAACCCAGATGTTTCCATGTCCCCTAGCATTTTGGTCTTCACAAACCCTGGCCTAATCGTCACTACCTTAATCTTTGTTTTCGCGTATTTGTTTCTTAAACCGCTTAGATAAGAATCAAATCCTGCTTTACTTGCGCAATAAATAACATTGCTCGCTCTTCCTCTAATTGCTGCAACAGAACTTATTCCTAATATAGAACCAGCGCCTTTTTCTTCAAACTTGTGTGCAATCTTTCCCAGAATAGAAACAGCTCCAGTGAAGTTTGTATTTATAATGTCAATTGACATTTTTGTATCCGCAAGTGATTTCTCATTGTCATGCAACAATCCAAAAGCGGCAACAACAACATCTGGCGTTTCAAACTTAGAAAGGAACTCATCATGTGATTCCAACTTAGTAACGTCAAACTCATGAACAATCGCATCGGGTACATTCTGATCAGCAAAAGCTTGGAGGGAAGAAATATTCCTACTTGCAAGAATCACTTGATACCCGTTGTTGCTAAACTCCTGAGCGGTTGGTTTGGCAATGTCTGAATTAGCACCAAGTATGAGTACACTTTTTTTCATTGTCGAATTATTAATTTTTGTCAATTCCATCCGCTCTGACAGCAAGGATGAAAATTTAGAATCTGGATTAAACACAGCCAACGACTTCTGAAAGTTAGCCAGGTTTGGATACATTTTTCTGAAATTTGAAACAGCAATTCTCGAGTCTTTTGCCAAGTTTACTCTTCCTCCAAAAGATAAAACAATAGCGTCAAGCCGATGTAATAAATTGAGTGTTGTAGTATTGGGTTTGAAATCTAACGCTACGGTTATCCCTTCTGAACAAAATGCCATTTGCCCGTCCGACTGACTTTCACCAAGTTTCTTAATAACAGAAAGAAATGGAATTACTTCCGCTTTTCTAATTTCATTGTTAATCGATTCCATGGCCGCAATATGATCGCCAAAAGGAATCAAATATTGATATTGAATGAAGCCTGACTTCCCATAAAGATGATTCCAATTAGTAATAGAGTCTAGCGGGAAAAAGAACTCTTGCAGTGGTACATTTCGAGTGCCGAACTTAGATTCTTTCCCGAACCTTCTCTTGCTATATATGGCCATCGTTCCTTTTGTCAATGGGCTAAAAGGAATCCATGAAGGGATTTTTAATTTGGCATTTTTCCATTTAAAAGGTTGGTCTCCTTTGGTAATTTCGGCTGACGTATATATGCATTGGTCAGTAAAAAAATTATGCCAGATTATCGTGTATTTCGCTTCATCTTCAAGTAGCATTTCAACCGCAGACTTCCAGTCTTTACAAACCGTTTTCGTCTCAGTAATGCTATCGCCAGAAACTTCTTCTAATTGAATCGCGCAGGACAAGATTAATCCAGTTAGCCCCATTCCTCCAACGGTTGCAAAAAATAGCTCCTGGTTTTCCGTTCTAGAACAAGTTGTTTTAGAACCATCATGAAGCATCATGTCTAAGGATAGAACACTTGAACCAAAGGAACCTTGAGAAACATGATTTTTCCCATGAATATCAAAACCGATGGCGCCACCTATAGTCACAAATGAAGTCCCAGGTAAAGTCGGTAACATTAAACCGAGCGGAATGCTTTTTTTAAGAACGTCACCAATAGTAGCGCTAGCTCCGCAAACGGCAATATTATTTTCTATAAGAACTGAATTATCAGATGCCTTCCAAGTATTCGACTGCATGGAAGCATCGCCATAACTTCGGCCGTTACCGCGTGGAATTACAGGTTCATCTTTCAGAATATCCTGGTCAGTCTTTTCAGAACTATAAATGAACTTTGGGAATTTCCCCCAACCTGAAATTTTACTGGTACCTGACATTCCCTGCAAAAATGCGGTTAATTCTTTAAACCGACTGAATTATGGCTTTACTTCTTCCAGCCTTAAGCCAATGTCGGTGATATCTTCTACCGTATGGGTTCGCATCGCTTGTTCAAAAGAAGCTTTGTATTTACCGATATATGGAAACCTTGCTTTTGTCTTAAAAAGGAAGCTCCCATCCCGGATGTCACCAGATGAAGTACCTAGCCACTTACTCTGACCATCTTGTAAAACAAATTCTAAAGTATCTCGATCTATTTGACCTCCTGGAACTTCAAATGTAAGGAACACCCAAATGTTTTTCCATTCATAAGCCTTGTTGTGCCTAATATTAAAGTACATGTCATAACGTTGCAACGTGTCCGTGATATCAAATTCGAAAAATGGAACATTGGTTTGTTTCCATGTCTGATCCGGTATTTCTATATACTCTTCAAAATAAGCTGTGCTTTTACTACAACTATTTAAGCCTACAGTAACCAATAGAACTAAGACTATTGCTACCGCCTGATATTTTAGTTTTGTTTTGATTTTACAAAGTTTTAATTGAACGCGCATCAAATTTACTCATTTGTACTCTAACCTGCTCAACGGATTAAGTAACAAAAGAGCTTCTGCTTGTGAAAGAAGACTCAACACTGGTTCTTGTGTTGGTTTTAGCCAATTGAAAGTAGCCAAAACGAAGTGCTAATTTATTTTTAACTACATTTGATATATCAATTGTTGTGTTATCAACAATTGATATTGAATTAATTGACTTAAAAAACCAACGAATCAGAATGAAACAACAGCTTTCTAGCGTACTCATGTTCCAAATTGACCAAACACTTCGAACGGCCAAGAAATACTCTCAACGAGAAATCGATGAAGTAGGACTTGGAATAACCGTTGATCAATGGGTATTGCTTAAAATTCTAGAAGAGGCTAAAACCGCCCCCTCACAAAAAGAGCTTGCAGCGTTGTCCGGAAGAGACCCTGCTTCAATTACCAGAACAATTCCTGCACTAGAAAAGTTGGGCCTAATTAACAGAGAATATTACATGGGAAGTCGAAGAAAATTCTGCGTGAACATCTCAGCAAGAGGCAAAAAGTTAATTGCTACACACATGGATATGATCATCAGACACCGAACTAAAACCATCGAGGGAATATCTGAGAAGGATTTAGAAACTGCAATGAAGGTGCTTAGAAAAGTGCAAAACAACCTAAGTATCTCGCCTATTTAAAAATGTACAATAAGACAAAGAAAAAAAATTTAACCAAACAATTGATATATCAACTATTGATAAATCAACATAAAAACAAAAAACAATGAAAAATCTAATATTAATTCCAATGCTACTTCTTTTAATAAATTCCGGAGTGGCGCAATCTAACAACATGAATAAAGTACAATCTACAATTAACTCCTTCGCAAATGCAACAGAGAAACAAAGTACCGAGGAGCTTAATTTAATCCTGGACCCTGGATTTCGGGTGGTAATGAATCGACTTTTTGGAAGCAAAGAAGTGGCCGTGCTTGGCAAAGAAGCCTATTTAGAGAAGATTCAAAGCAAAGAATGGGGTGGTGAAAAACGAGAAGTAAGTGTCGAAAACTTAACGATAAACGGATCTACAGCTACCGCTAAAGTGATCTTTAAAGGCAGTAAACTCACCTTTGTTTCTTTGCTGCAATTTGTTGAATCGGCCGATGGAAGTTGGAAAATAATTAGCGATATGCCTACCGTGATTTGAATCTTTCACGTCAGATATCTTTACCACTTATACAAAAACCTCGTAATCTATAGCGGGGTTTTTGTTAATTCGCAGTACAATCCGAAAGGCTTGTGAGCATTTGAATACTTTATTAATTATAGAAACTCATTTGATGAGAAATCTGATCGCCATATTAATACTTACTGTAACTCTTGTTGGTTCTGGTTTTAGCCAGGAAATGACGCTCAAGGGAAACTTGGTTGACACCACTAATAACGTTCCCGTACAAAGTGCGGTAATCATGGTTATTAGGTTAAGTGATTCTGTTTTACTCAACTATTCTAGACCCGATAAAAACGGAGCCTTTAATATGGTAATGCCGATGGACACTGTTGAGGTAATCATTTCTAACAAAGGGAATGATGACAAAAGCATCTTCTACTTTCCAAGCCCTAAAAACTTAACATTAGACCTACCTGATCTTTCTTTGCCTCACGAAAGTGATGAGTTGGCGGAAATAATGATCGTTGCGTATAAAGAGCCTATTTACTTTAGGGGTGATACGCTTGTATATGTAGCTGATTCTTTTGCGGTAAAACAGAATGCCGTGGTTGAGGATTTGCTTAAAAAACTACCTGGAATCACAGTTGATGGTGAAGGAAAAATCTCTTCTCAAGGTAGGGAAGTGAATAAAATTCTAGTTGATGGCGATGAATTTTTTGGTGACGATCCTACCATTGCTACTAAAAACCTAGGTGCAGATGGAGTTGAATCGGTACAGGTATATGAGGCGGACGATGAAAACGCTGAAGCTGGTTCTGATGAGAAGATTCAGGTCATGGATTTAAAATTAAAGGAAGGTGCCAAAAAAGGCTATTTCGGAAGAGCTTCTGGAGCATCCGATTTTGGCTTAACCAATGCACTATCTGAAACTGGAACCAATGATTTTAAGCCATTTTATGAAGGAGAAATGTTATTCAACAAATTCTCTGGTAAGAAGAAATTTTCATTTTTTGCACTGGGCTCTAATACCCCGAGATCTGGCTTTAACTGGGCCGAAGCAAACAAATTTGGATTGACCAACGAATACAGTGGTAACCGCTATTCAGGAATGGGTGGAGGACAAGTACAGTTGCAAGGTGTACCAAGAACTTTTAAATCTGGGCTATACTTTAGCGACCAGATATCGAAGAAGATTAAAATGAAGTTCGATTATACCTATAATAACAATGATCTAACTACAACGAAAGATGAGACTTCTCAATATTTCTTAGCTGATACGACCTATTACACGGATGACCAATCAACAAAACTGGAAGAGTTTGAATCTCATCTAGTAAATCTTGATTTTGACATTAAAGTAGATTCGCTCTCCACACTTAGGGTAAGACCTCGATTCAAGTACAATAAGTCAAAAGCGCTTGGTTTTAGCCAAACATCTTTTAGATCTGCGGATTTAGATACAACATCTTTAACCAATATTAATGACGAAAACACTCAGAACAACTATGAGGCTGGTGTTAGAACTGCTTTTAATAAAAAATTCAAAAAGAAAAAACGTCATCTAACTGTGAACTACAATTTTAAGTTGACCGACTATGCTTCTGATTTAACTTTAAAAACTAACTCAGATTATTTCTTAACGCCTAGCTTAAATGATAGCATTGATCAGCGCCAAACTCAAGCGCTCACAACAACATCACATCAAGGTCAAATTTATTACACCGAACCTTTAAATGAGAAGTTTCTATTAGGAATTGATTACCTGACAAATTATTCCGACAACAAACAAAATAAGATTACGAATAACTCAATTGGCGGAGAGTATATTGATTTTGATGACTCTTTATCTAATGACTTTTCTACTCAGCGCTTTTTGAATCGTGGGGGGTTAAAATTGACTTATAAGAAGAGCAAAGTAACTACCACAATTGGGGCGCAGTTCCGTAACATTCAAATCAACAATGTTGCTGTTAATGGTGCTTCAATTAAACAGTCTTTTAATGATGTGCTTCCTAATGCATCCATGATGCTAAAGTTCAGCAACAGTAAGCGGATTAGAGTAATGTATAGCACTTCAGCGATGCAACCAAGCATTACGCAGTTACAACCAGTTCCTGATAATTCAGATCCAAACAGAATCTCTATTGGAAACTTAAATTTGGAACCAAATTATACGCATAGAATAAATGGATTCTTTAATACCTGGAAAGCCTTAACCGGATTCTATGCTTGGAGTCAATTCAATTATAGCATTACTAATAATGATTTCTCTACTTCTACCACTTTCGATTCTTTAGGTAGAACTATATCTCAAGCAGTTAATGTTGATGGAAATCAAAATGGTAATTTCTTATTCTCAACTGGCTTACCAATTAAGAAAGTAGTTAAAATTACCCCCACGGTTAACCTGAACTACAACAAGTTTAGCAGCTATATAAACACTAGTTTGAATACGACTCAGACGTCTACAGCAAACGGAAGTTTGAAAATGGAATACACTTCTAAAAGTGACTCATTAAACTTCTCGCTTGGTGGTTCTTATGGGTACAGTAGTCCGAAAAGCACACTTAGTTTTGGGAATAATCAACCATTTATTACTCAAACAATATTTGGAACTTTTGAAGTAGAGCTCCCATTCAAGTTGAGCTTTGAAACTGATGCTACTTATACCATTAACGCACAAAGAGCAGATGGATATAACCTGAACTTTCTAATTATTAATGCAGAATTAAGCAGACGTTTCTTAAAAACAGAGAATCTAGTCGTATCGTTAGTTGGGAATGACATTCTAAACCAAAATATAATCGCGAATAGAACGATTCAAGGGAATACAATAACAGACAACAGAACTTCAATAATCTCAAGATATTTCTTGTTAAAAGTCATGTTGAAATTTAATAACCGAAGAGCTAAAGAGGAGGATCCACGTGGACATTGGTAGACTAATAACAATCGCATTACTTTTCTTATTTGCAGTACCTGTGCAATCGCAGGTTACTTCTGCTGTAATTGAATATGAAAGAAGGACTAACGTCTATAAACTTTACAAAGACGTTGATCGAATGCAAGGCATGATGGATTACATCAAGAAGAATAAGATCATGAAAGAAACGTTCACGTTATATTTCAATGATTCTATTTCTGTGTTCAAAGCAAAAGAATCTCCAGAAGGAATGGCAGCTTGGTTAACACAGCGGAATGTTACCATTCAAGACTTTACCTTAAATAAGAGAACGCAAGTTTTAGATTTATGGGGAAATCAAGTTTTCTTAAGAGATACGCTGAAGGAACGTGAGTGGAAAATCACTTATGACAAGAGAATGATTGCTGGTTATGAATGCAGAAAAGTAATTTGGATGCTGAACGATTCGACTAAAATTTACGCTTGGTATTCAGATGAATTAGCTGTTTCTGGAGGTCCTGAAACTTTCAACGGATTGCCTGGGACTATTCTTGGTGTTGCAACCGAAGATGGTGGTGTTGTTTATTTCGCGAAGAACGTAGAAATTATCGAAGCTGATCCAATTGCGGAGCTTCCAAAAATTAAAGAGAAAGACGTTAAAACTCAAGCAGAAATCAGCTCAGAAATCATTTCTCGTTTTGGCAAAGACAACAATGGAGCTGCAATAGTGGAACGAATGTTTGCTTGGTAGCGAATTACGCTACTTTCTTAACAACCTAATCACTTTAATAGATAAGTCTGTAAAGACAATTTTCGCATTGGCATTTCGCTCAATGTGATAATGGGCCGTATTAAATTCTTCCGCCAATTCTACAACGTTCTTATTATTGATGAATCTCGCAAACTTATTCAAGAAGTCTCTTTCAGGGCCTTGCAAACTTACCATCTGCATATTCGTGTAATTCCCCAAAATGCACTGCCTTGACATGTGTAGGCAAAAACTTAAAAACTGCTTTTGATGTTCTCTTCCTAATCCAGCAATTTCGTCTGCCCAGTTAAATGCATCAAGTACATTCTTTTGGTAACATATTCTCATCCATTTAGAAAAATGGTCGAAATACATGGTTTCATTCTCGTTAGAATGCAACAGCTTCAGCGCGTTTAAATAAGAGCCTTCTGCAGCGTTAACAATCGATGTTGCCTTTGTTGATTCTACGCCATCTTTATTAACCAAGTACTCCGCCAGCTCTTCATCAACTATTCGATTCACTTTTACCAATTGGGTTCTCGAAGTAATTGTTTTTAAAAGCAGATCATGCTGCTCTGCTAACAAGAGAATAATAGTTCCTGGTGGTGGCTCTTCTATTAACTTCAGAAGTTTATTAGAGGCTGCTGCATTTAGCAAATCTGCATGCCACATGATAAGAACCTTGTACCCTCCTTCAAAGGATTTTAAAGACAGTTTCCCGCTTATATAGTCAGATTCCTTAACGGGAATTAATGGCTGGCTGTTTCCAATTGCACATCGTTCATTCCAAGTTTGAAGACTGAAAAACGGTGTGTCTAATATCTGCTCACGCCATTCTGTTCCATAGCCACCAGAATTTTCTTTTTTAGCGATCTTCTTAAATGGGAAAGAGAAATGCAAATCCGGATGACTGATTTTATCTGCTTTTAAGCAAGAATCACATTCACCACAAGAATCATTCTCTCCTTTATTCTGACAAAACAAATATTGAGCGTAGGCCAATGCCATTGGTAAAACACCATATCCATCATCGCCTAATAATAATTGGGCGTGAGCCACTCTGCCTTCTCTAACATTTAGCGTTAGTTTTTGCTTTAAGTTGTTATGTCCTGGAACAGAAGAAAATTGCATTTATCAGAGGATAAAAGTATGCAATAATTAGCACAGGAATTCTTTTCTGAAGGATAAGGATTAAGTAAATTTGCGCATGGCAAAAATGGACGATTATAATTTCAGTGGCAAACGCGCATTAATTAGGGTAGACTTTAACGTTCCCTTAAATAAAGAATCATTTGAAGTAACGGATGATACGAGGATAAAAGCTGCTGTCCCTACCATTAAAAAAGTCCTGTCTAGCGGTGGATCTGTTGTATTAATGTCCCATTTAGGGAGACCTAAACAAGGACCGGAAGACAAGTTTTCATTGCGACATATTGTATCTAAAGTGGAAGAATTGGTTGGAGCCAAAGTCTATTTTGCAACAAGCGCAATTGGCGATGAATCGTTTGGTCAATCTGCCTCTTTACAAGCTGGAGAGGTTCTTTTATTAGAAAACTTACGTTTTGATGAGCGTGAAAAAGCTGGTGATAAAGGCTTTGCAGCAGAATTAGCAAAGCATGGTGACGTCTACATAAACGATGCCTTCGGAACAGCCCACCGAGCGCATGCATCAACCGCAACAATTGCAGCTGAATTCCCAAATGATAAAATGTTTGGATACCTCATCGAAAAAGAAATTCACAGCGTTTCTCAATTAATGGATTCTGGTCAAAAACCAGTGGTAGCGATTGTAGGTGGTGCTAAAGTGTCTTCAAAAATTACCATTATCAACAACTTATTGGATAAGGTAAATTCCGTTATTATTGGAGGTGGAATGACCTACACTTTCGCAAAAGCCTTAGGTGGAAAAGTTGGTAACTCTTTGGTAGAAGATGATTACTTGGAAACCGCGAGAGACATCCTAAAACTCGCAGAATCAAAAGGAGTAGAAATCATTATTCCAGAAGATTCTGTTGTTGCCGATGCGTTTTCCAATGATGCAGCGACTAAAATTACAAGTACATCAGATGTTCCAGACGGTTGGATGGGACTGGATGTTGGTCCAAAAGCAATTGAAAAAATACAGGCTTGTATTTTAAACTCGAAAACAATTCTATGGAATGGTCCATTAGGAGTATTCGAAATGGAATCTTTTGAGGAAGGAACAAAAGAAGCTGCTAAGGTCATTGCGCAATCAACGCAAAACGGTGCGTTTTCTCTTGTTGGCGGTGGTGACTCTGTAGCCGCTGTAAACCAGTTTGGGTACGCTGATCAAGTAAGCCACGTGTCAACAGGTGGAGGAGCAATGCTAGAATTTTTAGAAGGAAAAGAACTTCCTGGAATTGAAGCGATCAACTCATAAGCCTAGAAATACAGGAAATAAAAAACCCCTAATCGAAATAAATTTCAACTAGGGGTTTAAATGTTTTAAAAGTGATCTTAAATCGCCACCGACTCTTCGCTAGTCTCTTCTTGTTCAACTCGGATGATTCCGACTTTCACCTGACCATTAACGTCAATGTCAAGAATTGCAAACCCGGCTTGACCAGATTTAAACAAATCATTATAGTTAAACGTAGCTATTCCGCTAGCATCTGTACTGTTCTCTTGTTCTAAGTTTTCTCTTGGCGTAGTTCCAAGACCATCATCATAATATAACTTAACAGAAGCTCCACCTACTGGTAATCCTGCAGAATCAAGCACCGTTACTTTCGCAATTGTGTCCTTTTTTCTGTAGCAAGAACTAAACGTGAACGTTATTGCTGTAAAGCATAATAACAAGATTGATAGTTTTCTCATAATACAGGTTTTATTTAGCTTTGACTCGGCATTGTTATTGCTAGAATCAAAGCAAATATAATTAAATTCATTTCCTATGAAAGCGTTAGCAACTTATCACAGAGTACTTTATACGTCTATTATAACGTTAATAGTTACAGTAGGGTTGTCTCAGACGGCTATTAAATCGTCTGTACCTATAGAAACCGCGAAGACGGCTAAAGTTACAGTTGATGCAAATAAAGTGCCAGTTGACTCAAACGAAATTCATTTTGTAATTGAGACCACCATGGGCACAATGAAAGGGAAACTTTACAATTCAACTCCAATCCATCGAGACAATTTTATCAAATTATCAAAGGAAAAGTTCTTCGATAGCCTTCTTTTTCATCGTGTGATCAAGGATTTCATGATTCAAGGTGGAGACCCGAAAAGCAGAGGGGCTTTAGCCACTGATAGATTAGGTGAAGGTGGCCCCGGATATACCGTTGAGGCTGAAATTAGACCAGAACTAATTCATAAAAAAGGGGTTCTTTCTGCCGCTCGTCAGGGCGATAATGTAAACCCAGCCAAAAGATCTTCCGGAAGCCAGTTCTACTTGGTTCAAGGGAAGGTTTACACTCCAGCGATGCTAACCAATCAAGAGTTGAGAATCAACCAGCAAAAAATTAATCAAGCAATAGGGGTGTATCTTAAGAAGCCCGAAAATAAAATAGAATTAGATGCAGTGATGTACTGCCAACAAGCCAGATTAACTGATTCTTTAAATAAAATTGCTGCGAGAATAACGCCCCTTGTAATGGACAATGTTGAAGAGTTTCATTTCTCTGAAGCACAAAAGACGGCTTATTCCTCCATTGGTGGAACTCCTCAGTTAGACGGAAATTACACCGTATTCGGTGAGATTTACGAAGGTTTGGAGGTAATTGATAAAATTGCCGCTTCGCCCACAGCACCTGGAGATCGGCCATTGGCTGATGTAATGATGTCCATAAAAATTATAGAGTAGCTTCAGTACTTCGAAATTGCGGCAACTCTGACTTTATTCGACCATCAAGATCCGGTTTTTAGGCTCCTACTCGTAGCTGTTTCTAGGCTATGTAAACTAATTGTGATCTAAAAGTTTATTTCTTATTTTTACGTCAACTTTCAAAGTAGAAGCTTTATGCGTTCGATTGCCCTTATTTTTATTTTACTTTTTTCGCTGAATTCCTTTGCCCACAGGGGAAATTTTTTGGCCATTAATAATGTCCAGGTTGTCGAAACAGAAAACAGTTGGGTCTATAATTTTCAAATTGAAAACATCAACAAGGTCGAAGTCCGAGATGTGAAAATCGAATTCGTAATCAATATGAAGTCGGTTTATCAGCGCTATTACCCTCGAATTGGTGCAAAAGACACGGTGTTTAATGAGTTTTTTGAAGTGCCGAAAAGAGCATTGCGCCCTAACCGAGATTTCATTCAAATTGAAATCACTGAAATATTTGGATTGAAAGATGATTGGGGAGGTTGGGATAGCCCAAACATGCCAAAACAAGTGAATAGTCTGTTCTCAGAGTTTTATATGGAAGCGCCATGGCGAATGAAAAAAACGAACGATCTAGGAGAAACAGAGCCTATTCCTGTTCACTTTTTTCTACATGATGCGGATCTTATCGTAGGGTTCACCTTAAAAATCGACTATATCAACATCCAAGTTAAGAACGCTTCTTCAAGCACATGGGGACCTGTCTTAGCTTTCGATACAATGCCCGATCCAGATTACCGGAATTTATTTACCTGTCAATCTCCTGATGATCCTGGCTTAAATATTCAGGCCTTTGATGTAAATAGCTTCAGCGCAGCATCCGATAAAACCATGGTTTTTGACACTGAATCCGATCTATTTGATGAATACGTTTCTGTAGATGCTACTTATTTTTATTTCACAATTAACTTGCCTGCCAGTGTTCTGGCTGGAATGGATGATGTAGTAGATATCCGAGCAACCGTATCCTATGCTAATTTTACCATGACTGATGAAGAGTTTGGCGTTCGAGTTTTTAGAAGCGATGAAGAGTTGCCTAAACAAACTGGATGGTACAGAGGAGACACGCATTTACATTCTATGTATACCCAAAATGACGCTGAAATCGGTTTGCCACTATGCGCAACAAAGGAAGCAGCAAAATTGATTGGTCTAGATTGGATAACTACAACAGATCACACGTCTGATTTTGACAATTATGGCGATGGTAACATTCTAACAAACTGGTCTTTAATTCAATCTGAAGCAGGTGCGCTGAATACGGCTGATCCTTCTATGATTTATATAGCAGGTCAAGAAGTAGCTGCCAACAATCACGAAGACAAATTAGTCCACTTATTGGCTTATCCACATTACGATGATCCAATGGGATTGCCGTTCTTAGGAGATGGAGACGGAGATATTTCTTCAACTTCAGTTTCCGTTAATACGGTACTTTCACAATTATCAGCAATAGATGGCTTCTCTTTCGCAGCGCACCCATTTGCTACGGAAGATAAATTGCCGCTTATCCCAGTGGATGGTGGTATTTGGAATTTAGGAGAAGCAGGTTTCCCTACTAATGGCAATAATTTCCCGAAGACTGGCGGTAACATTATCGCGAACGATCCTGCAGCTTCTTCTGATGTGCTTAGTTCAGATCCAAACAAACTCGTGAAGGATGGATTAAAAGGAGCTCAAATTTGGAACCATAGAGGAAATTTATCCATCGGAGGCACCAGTGGCGATGAGTTAGACGCGTGGGATGTGAATGGAAATTCTACTCCTTTATCCCAAGCAGATACCGCTAGTTATAGTTTCCATTTTAAGAAGTTTAGACAAGGACAAGAAATTGTAAACCATGTCAATCAACTTGGGTTAAGCCTGAAGAATCAAGATTCTACCTACTTGAATTGGAAAATGTACTTTTCTGGGGGAGCGGATGCACACGGTTCTTTCAACTTTTCGAATACTGGTAATTTTGCAGGGTTTGGATCGATAGATGATAATGCGGTAGGCAAAATCAACACGTTGGTTCATTGCCCTACCGGGATGGGAACAAACGGAACTGAAATCCTAAGAGGAATGTACAATGGTAATATCACCATGTCCGATGGGCCAATTTTAACCATGGGGATTAGCGACAATGGAGACGATCAGACCAATGAAATTTATATGGGTCAGGATGACATCGTGAACACTTTGGCGCTCAGCGATTACTTTCTAAATTTCAATTATACCACCACTAATGAATTTGGTGATGTTACTTGGTTAAGGTTAATCGTTGGAACAGAGACAGGTGAAACAAGCTACCAGCTTTCACTAGATAGTTTGAGCGGAAACCAACTGCTGAGCTATAGCTTAACCGACATACTCGATTCTGTTTTAGGTTCGGGAAACACCCCTCAGGAAGAGTATTTCTACGTTAGGGCCGAAATGGAGACGTTTAAAGATTATTCAACGGCAGTTTCCACTTACAGAACTGATTATGGTTTATATCATTCTATGTGTAATCCAATTTGGATTAAGTTAGCTGAGGTGGAAAGTATTGTAGTTACGGAATTTGAAATCGAAACTTACCCTAATCCTGCTAATGGTCCATTCAATCTCTTGATCAAGCATCCTGGAACAAATGATATAAGAGTAAACTTTTACAATGCAATTGGCCAGCTCCTAAGCTCAGACGTATATACCGTGGATCAATCTATGATTGTAACGATAGATGAAACACAGTTGCCAATGGCTAGTGGAGTTTACACCATTAGAGCGAGCGTAGGTGAAGAAGCTGTAACAACCAAATTTGTGCGTGCTAAGGATTAGCCCACCTCTTCAAATCTAAAACCCTAGTCTTCAAAAATTGCCACCACACGTGCTGGAGCAGCAGAAGCACCCTTTATTTTTAGTGGAAAGACCGCGATTTTAAATCCAGTTGGAGGTAATGCATCCAGATTTGTTAGTTGTTCCATGTGCAAATACTCCTTTTCCATTCCTACCAAATGCGCTTGCCAGAACAACTTAGGGTCATTGGTCTCTTTGGCTTTTTTTGCGAGATATTTCAACGGCAAATCCCACCCCCACTGATCAATTCCCATTACTTTAATGCCTTGATCAATTAGCCATTCCGTTCCTTCTTTGCTCATGCCAGTGCCTTTCATGACATAGTCTTCGCCTTCTAATTTGTCCCTTCCCGTTTTGATCAATACTATATTTCCAGCCTTTAATTGAACATTATTTTTAGCTAAATCGTTCTTGATTTCCTCGGCAGAAATCTCTTCAAAGTCTGGCTTGTGGCTCATGTCAATTACAACACCTTCTCCATACAACCATTCCAACGGTATCTCATCAATGGTTTTAGCTCTATTTCCTGCTACTTCAGGATGATAATGCCAAGGCGCATCAATATGGGTGGTAGCGTGAACTCCCATTCCTTTTATTTTATCATCTGCCCAACCTTCAAATCCTTCTGGGATCAGATTCTTAGGTAAGCCAACAAATTTCTTAATTAGAAACAAGCTTTTTTTATGGGGCTTATGCTTGATCTTGATCCGCATGAACCAAGGGTCCGATTTTTTATACTCAATAGTCTTTGAAAGGTCCACAATTTTCATGCTGTGAAGCTAAGTTAAATTCCAAGAATGCTATTGGAAATAAAGCCGTAACGATCTGCGGTTAACGTGCCTTTTTTAGCTTTATCCACTTAAGCCTAAACAAAAGAATTATACATATTGATTCATCCTATTAGGATTAAGAATAAATTTACGCTGTAAAATTTTGCCGTCTGGCCCTACGTGATTACTTGAAATGAAACTCTTTGGGAAAAAAATAAGATTAAAAAGGATCTTCCTAGTCTTGGTTGTGCTTATCCTTTTAGCCATGATTTTCCCTGGTTATATCCTGATTAATCGAGTGCAGAAAGATTACGTTTTAAGAGAATATGTAAAAGACAAGTTCTTAGGCCAACTGAAAGAGGACATGGGTTTATATACCTCATCAGTTGCAACTGACGAATTAAAGCTCAATAGCCTTTACGTAGAGCTTTCCGACAGCGCCTTAGCGGATATTGAAGCGCAAAGAAACAAGAGGATACAAAGCTTACTAGATGGAGAATCTCAACTTTTAGGATCTGGTCAATGGGAGTATGTAAAAGGAAAAGCCCGAATTAATGCGGACACTTTTAAAATAGATCTTCGATTGCGAGGCGATATGCCTAGTAACTATAACCGGAGTCTAGGTGAATCAACGCTTCGAATTAATATCAAAAAAGGAGCTGCCCTCAACGGCAAAAGAAAACTATCCGTCATCAAACCAGCACTTGAAAGTGGCTATTATGGATTTCTATTCTACAAATGCTTTAAGGATGAGGACTTTTTAGCGAGTAAAATTGAGCTCGTAAAATTTCACATCAATGGAGAATACGTTGGACTTCGATTTTTACAGGAAGGTTTTTCCAAAGAGTTGCTAGAATCTGCTTCACGAAGAGAAGGCCCGATCGTTCGATTTAAAAATGATTGTGTAGATAAACAAGGGCGTTATAACCACCATCTTTTTCCTGAACTAGTTGCGTATAAAGAAAAAAAGAGTCTTAAATCACCCGATTTAGCCAAGACTTATGCGCGAGCATTAGCCAAATACAACGAATTGGTAAATGATAATATTGACATTGAAAGCTGCTTTAATATTGAGGAATATGCAAGATACTATGCCTTATGTGATGTCTTTTTATCACATCATTCCAATAAATGTCAAAACATCAAACTATACTTCAATCCAATAAATGATAAGTTTGAGCCCATCGCTTGGGACCCTAATAATTATGATCGGTATGAAGTAAACCTGGACGTTGAAGAAGGTCACACTCAGCGGTTTGGAGAGTTATGCAATGATCAGCACCAATACCCTCTACATTTTATACTTTCTCAAAGCGAAGAGTTCCTTGAAAAATACAGTTCTTATTTAAAATCGTATGCTCAAAATAGTTTTATAAAAGATTGTTTGAGTAAGTACTCCGAAGTCATTCGAGCAAGTGAAGTTGAATTATTCAGACAAAATTTCCAAGAGCGATTTCAGCCCGAAAGATTTATGTTTAACATCCAACATATTAACGAAGATTTCAACCAAAAGGATTTGGTTTATGGTTCATATTTCATTGAAAGTCAAAGTTTAACACTTCGTTCTATAAGTAACCTTCCTATTATTATTGACAGCATTAATTATCAAGGCGTAACACAAAAGACGAAGTTCGTAATTGCACCAAACAGAAGCCTTAGTTATCCTTTAGCCTTTGATTCCATTCAAAGCAACGGCAAAAAAATCAAGCTTTATTCACGGATTTTAGGAACGGAGCGTATTGAAAAATATAAAGCCAAGGTATTTGTCAAACAAGACGTGTTTTCAAACGCATTTTTCCGTGAAAACTTCGATCCTGGTTATTTTCTTATTGACTCTACGGTTAAGACCATCAAACTCAAAAACAAAACAGTTCAAATTAATGAGAACTTGTTCATCCCAGACCTAGGCTTTACTTGGGTTATTGAGAAAGGTTCTCACATTGAGTTGAACAATGCTAATATTATATGCGAGAGTCATATTTTGGCTAATGGCACAAGAACTTCTCCTATACAGTTTTCATCGGCAGCCTCTGGAGGAATTCTTATTAAGAATGCACCAGGCCAGACCATAATCAAAAACACGAACTTCAATCAGCTAACAGCTCCGAGCGAGGATAATTGGGTGCTTTCTGGTGCGGTTACATTCTATAACTGCAATGTACTCGTTGATTCTTGCTCATTTACAAATGCGCAGTCAGAAGATGCGTTGAATTTAGTTCGATGCGAATTTGATTTACTTAACGTAACAATTGACCAATGCACCTCAGATGCGTTAGATATTGATTTTGGGACAGGAAATATTACAAATATCTCCGTAAGCAATTCTAAAAATGATGCGCTTGACTTTTCCGGTTCAAAAATTAATATTCAAGGAGCAAAACTGACCAACGTTGGTGACAAAGCACTAAGCGCTGGTGAAAGATCTAATCTAAACGTAAAGTCAATCCAGGTAGAAAACGCTTTTATCGCTGTAGCTTCTAAAGATTCTTCTTCCATAAGCATTAACGATATTACGAGCCTAAATAACAAATTAGAATTTACGGTCTATCAAAAGAAGCCCGAATATGACGTTGCGTATATCTCTGTCACCAACTCAAAGTTAGCTGACCCAAAAATGCTGATCGAATTGGGCTGTTCATTAAACCTTGAAGGGCAATTAATAAATGGAGATCAAAAAGACATTTACAAAACACTCTATCCTGAGTAAAATTTTAGCTGCCGATTTGAATTTCTGAAAGCGCTAACACCCTTCTTGACAATCCCAATCTCCAAGTTTTCTCAACACCTCTCCTTTCGTATTGATTTCAACACAGCCCTTGCCATCTATATACGTTGGCGCCTTTCCATTGTAAAACCTACCCGCATATTCATATGGGCCAGGTAAAACAACTTTTCCTGTTGTATCAACTACATAAAATGTATAGGGATAATCGTACCCTCCTTCTTCGTCTAAGTCTGTCATGAATGCCAATCCTTCATCGAACCACCAGGCCATTACTTTACGCATTGGAAAAGCCAGCTTTCCTCTCCGGTTCAAGAAACCTAAATCATTTCCATTAAATACCCTTGCAAAGCCGTTTTCGTAGTCGGATATATGATCATAAATTGGCTTAACAATTTCACGTCCTTTACTGTCTAGTATTCCTGAAAGCGATTCCCATTCTGGCTCATCAGCATTTGCATCTGGAATCGAAAACACTGCTAAACCTTCATAGAACATACCTACGTACCGATATTTTAATGGAACAACTACATTTCCTTGTTTATCAATAAACCCTGCTTTATCATTGTTCCAAACAGGGCATAAACCAAATGAGAACCCACACGGTAAAACCTCTCCAGACAGCTCATGATGTTCAATTCTAATTTCATAATCAGTCTTTAACATCACCTGATTATTGGAATCAATAAACATCCATTGATCATTTTTCTTGACGGCTGCCCATCCGTCTGAAAATAGACCTGCTTCTTCGTATTGGCCTTTTATAATAAATTCATCCTTCTCCGGATCATAGTAACCGTATAGGCCCTTTTCCTCCACTGGCAGCCATGTAACTGTCTCTATTCTTTCATTTTCAAACACACCTAATGTGTCACTTTCCGCTTCACTCAAGATGGTATCCAACTGAATAATAGTAGTATCCATTAGTTTCTGCTCCACAACAAACGTTTCTGGCAAATCTTTTACCTCCCTATCCGAACAAGAAGAAAAACCGGAAACTATTATGGACGAGAAGACGAAGATTCTGAAAACCAATTTGTTCATTTCACTAATTTACAAAGTTTCCACCCATTAAATAATCATGACTTCCTCGTCACATTCCACGTATTGTTTACTTTTGCATTGAGATGCTAGAGAAAGTAGAAGCCCTATTAAAGGAAGTTGACTCATTTAAAAGTGAAGACGCCAACGAAATTGAACAATTTAGAATTCGCCTTTTAAGTAAAAAAGGAGAGATTACTAATTTGTTTACACAGTTTAAAGACGTACCGAACGAACAGAAAAAAGAATTTGGCCAAAAGCTGAACGAACTTAAAACTAAGGCGTTCGACAAAGTCAATTCTTTAAAAGAATCGAGCGGAAGCGATGCTACAAGCGAAGATAAATTAGACTTGTCTAGACCTGCTGAGGCAATGCAATTAGGCTCTCGGCATCCAATTTCAATAGTAAGAAATGAGATTATAGACATTTTTGCGAAAATTGGATTTAACGTTTCAGAAGGACCAGAGATTGAAGATGACTGGCACAACTTCACAGCACTTAATTTTCCAGAAGAGCATCCTGCACGAGATATGCAAGATACTTTCTTCATCGATAAAGATGTTGCGCTGAGAACTCATACCTCATCTGTTCAGGTGCGTGTAATGGAAGGTGGCAAACCGCCAATCAGAACAATATCTCCAGGAAGAGTTTTTAGAAACGAAGCAATATCAGCGCGAGCTCATTGCATTTTTCATCAAGTAGAAGGGCTATACATTGATAAGAATGTATCGTTTGCTGATTTGAAGCAGAACCTGATGTATTTTGCGAAGGAAATGTTTGGAGAAGAAACTGAAATCAGACTTCGTCCTTCCTATTTCCCGTTTACAGAGCCTAGCGCTGAGGTAGATGTCTCATGTATGCTTTGTAAGGGTAAAGGGTGCAACGTTTGCAAAAACTCTGGCTTCTTAGAAATTTTAGGTTGCGGGATGGTAGATCCTAACGTGCTTGAAAATTGCGGCATCGACTCAAAAGAATATACTGGGTTTGCATTTGGAATGGGAATAGAGCGAATTGCGATGCTCAAGTTCGGAGTGAACGATCTACGTCACTTTTTTGAAAACGACATTCGGTTTTTAGACCAGTTCCAGGGAACAATTTAGGGCCATGAGGATCCTATTATTTACTGGAAAAGGAGGAGTTGGAAAAACTACGGTTGCGGCAGCATCAGCGCTTAAATGTGCAAACGAAGGCTACAAAACTTTAATCATATCTACTGACCCTGCACACAGCTTATCTGATGCTATCGATATTGAACTAGGACCTGAGCCTGTTCAAATTCAAGAAAATCTTTACGGCCAAGAAATTGACGTTTACTACTCCATGAAAATGCATTGGGGTAACATGCGTGAAATGATGAAGGCCGTTTTCAAATTCAAAGGCGGTGATAATATCATGGCGGAGGAAATGTCAGTTATTCCAGGAATGGAAGAAGGAGCGGCATTCATGTGGATTGAAAAATACTATTCGGAAAAAGCCTTTGACGTTATTGTAATTGATAGCGCACCAACCGGTGAAACGCTAACCCTTCTTGGGTTACCTCAGGTAACGAAAAGTTGGTTAACCAGAGCGATTCCTGGTCAGAAATTTGCCATTAAAACCATGGGCAAAGTTGTTCGAAAAACAACTGGAGTGCCTGTTGACAAAGGATACGATGAGCTAGAACATCTTCTAGACAAACTAGAAAAAGTCCAAAAGATCTTTAGCGACCCCGATATTTGTTCCATTCGAATTGTAGCAAATCCGGAACGAATGGTAATCCAGGAAGCAAAAAGGGCCTACACTTATTTGCAGCTTTATGGATATAATGTAGATGCCGTAATCGTAAATCGAATTCTTCCGAAACAAAAGGCAAACTCATTCTTCTCTAATTACATCGTTTCTCAGGAGAAATATATGTTGGAGATCGAAGAAACTTTTAGCCCTTTACCTATTATGAAGGTCGGGCATCAAGGTCAAGAAGTTTTTGGACTTGATTTATTAGACAAAATTGGGGATACGGTCTATCATGGAGATGATCCAACCACTATTTACTTTAATGAATCGCCCATTCAAATTAAAGAATTGGATGATGGTTTTGTAATCAAACTCAGAATTCCATTTATTGGAGACGAAGATTTCAAACTAAATAAATTCGGGGATGAATTGGTGGTTGATTTAGGCAGCAGAAGACGAAATATCTTCTTGCCTCGTTTTTCAAATTTCTTGGAATTAGACTCCCATCTTTATGAGCAACCATGGCTAGTGGTGAAATTGACGAAAAAGAAATAGTTAATTGGAGAGATTTATAGGCATTACTCTCTTTTCAAATCAACCTCATTAAACACCTTCATTTGAACATCTGGGCACTTATAATGTCAAATTGTTCTATTTTCGGTATACAAACCCAAAGTTAAAGTCTATCGTGCGAAATATTCTAATGTGCTTGCTTTTAGGCTTTTCGGCAACGATCGCCTTTAGCCAAGAGGGGAATCTTAAAGGATATACGATTTATAAAATCGCGAAACACACCGCCTGGCCTGCGGACTTTACCGATACTTCTGAAACTTTCAATCTGGGGTTTATTGGAACCGATAGCACTACCAGTAAAATATACAGTGCTTTCAAGTTTGCTGAAAAATTTCGAAAGCTTGAAAAGAAAAAGATCAAGGTGTTCCTGTTTGACCAGGTTAAAGACATTAAAAACGTTAGAGTTCTTTATGTAAATGGTGGAGGGAAACTGGATCTAAGCTCAATTAAAACAAAAATCGCAGACCGAGTTACATTGCTCATAACAGAGAATTATCCCTTTGAAGAAACCATGATCAATATGGTGTCGGATTATAAGCGAGGCCGGTTTGAGGTGAACAAAACGAACATGCGTAAGGCTGGTCTAGAACCAGATGGGAGCGTGGCATTTTTTAGTTATAAATCAGAAGAAAGTATTTCCAATACAGAAGATTTACTAACCTTAATTAAAGATGGCGTTGACGCTGATTTGAAAGCAGAAGATCTGGTTGAATTGGTAGATGAGTATACCCAAATGATTGAGCAAATTGAGGCTCAAAAAGAGGAAATCGTTGATCAAACGGCCGAGCTTCAAATGTTAATCTCAGAAGCTCAAGACAAACAGAAACAAATCGCTAACCAGCAGCTTGAATTGGAGCGCAAAGAAGGCGAAATTGAACTCAGTCGGGCGGAGCTTTTAATTATAACTGAACGTAACAAAAAGCAACAGGCCCAATTGGCTCATACCGAATTAGAACTAGCAGGAGAGATGGCCAGCTTGGATTCGATTCATGCGCTGCTTGCTAAAGAGCAAAGTTTATTTGCGATTGAACTGGAAAAGCAGGAAGAGATGTTGCGCACTAAGAAGGATGAAATAGCAGCCAACGAATCTACCATTCAATCTCAGATGGATACGATAGATGTTAAGGAACAGCAGATTGAGACCCAACAATGGATGATCTGGTTTGGGGTAATCATGTTGATTGGTGTGCTAGGAATTGTATTTCTAATCTATCGTAACTACAGAAACAAGAAGAAAGCAAACGCTCAACTCGAATCCAAGAACAAGATTATTGAGGAACAGAAAGCAATAGTAGAAGAAAGAAACCGAGAGGTAATGGACTCCATTAATTATGCGAAAAGAATCCAGGAAGCAATTTTGCCAAAAGCTAGTCTAGTAGATCAACTATTGCCTGAGCATTTCATATTATACAAACCAAAAGATATCGTTGCAGGAGATTTTTATTGGTTAGAAGAAGTAGACAAAACAGTGATTTTTGCTGCTGCAGATTGCACAGGTCATGGGGTTCCGGGAGCCATGGTTTCGGTTGTATGTAATAACGCGATGAATAGATCGGTAAGAGAATTTAAGCTAACTCTCCCTGGAGAAATCCTTGACAAAACTCGAGAGTTGGTAATAGAGCAGTTTGCCGAAGGAAACGAAGACGTCAAAGACGGAATGGACATCGCATTGTGTTCTTTAGAAGGAAACACCCTTAAATACGCAGGAGCCAATAATTCACTTTGGATCATTAGAAAGGGCAGCGAAGAAGTAGATGAGTACAAAGCAACTAAGCAACCTATTGGTAAAGTAGATGATCCAATTGCATTTACAACGCACGAAATTGAACTGAACAAAGACGATTCGTTTTACATTTTCTCCGATGGCTATGTAGATCAGTTCGGAGGAGAAAAAGGAAAGAAGTTTAAATCAAAGACTTTTAAACAGCTCTTACTTTCCATTCAAGATGGTGCGCTGTCAGATCAACGATCAGTAATTGACGAATCATTTGAGGCTTGGAGAGGAGATCTCGAACAAGTTGATGACGTTTGCGTGATCGGTATTCGCATGTAATGTTTCACCGAATAACTAAATTGCAGCATGTTTCGAGTATTAGCAATTCTTGCCATAGTCTTTTCTTCTCTGTCTATTTGGAGCCAAGACAGCGATCTCGATTCTTTAGAGTCACTTTACAAAACAGCACCAAACGATTCGATTCGAGTTCAAGCTTCAAATGATCTAGGTTCTTATTTGTATAAAAAAGATCAGTTCACGGCCTTAAGCTATTGGACTGAAACGTATAAGTTGGCCTTAAAAAAAATAGAAACCTCTACAGACAGCACATTATTTTTCTATCAGACTGTACTTGCTAGCTCTTATAACGGCCTTGGAATAATTAATAGACGTCAAGGTAAAAGCGCGGAAGCACTGGAGTTTTATCATAAGGCGTTAAAAATCAATAAAGAACTCAACGACAGCGTTGCAATGGGGTCAACATTATATAATCTTGGAAATCTATATAAAAATATTGGCCAATACGATGATGCTGAAAAGTATACCAATCAGAGCCTAAGTATCAGATTGCAACTGGGACATGTAAAAGGTATCATCAATTGCTACAATAACTTGGGTGTTTTGGCCAAAAAAGCAGGCGATTCAAACAAAGCTATTGAGTACTACGAATCTAGCTTAGTGCTTGCCGAAGAAAATAACTTAAACGAAGGAATGGCAATAGCTCTTGGTAATATAGGGGTTGTTTATCAGCGCGTAAACCAAGATTATAATTCTGCACTTTCCTATTTTCAGAAATCGCTGGCAATTCAAATTGAGCTTAATAATCAGCAAGGGATCGCAAGCGGGAACTATAACATATCTGGGCTCTATCTAGATTTAAATCAACCCGAAAAGTCTGTTACTCATATTAATAAAGCCATTTCTATTTATTCGGAGTTAAGGAGTCACTCCAAACTTGCCAAATGTTATTCCAGGCTTTCAAAAGCTCAAAAACAACTAGGAAATTATCCAGGTGCATTAGAATCTTACAAGATGTTCTCTAAAGAAAAGGACACGATGTTATTGGATCGTAATGAAAAAAAACTAGCCAAGCTTGAGGCCAAATTTATTTACGATAAAAAGAGAGCAGCTGATTCGATTCAGCAACTTGAAACTGAAAAATTAACCAAGGCGGAGTTAGCTGCAAAAGACGCTCAATTAAATGAGGCAGAGATAACCGAACAAAGAGACGCGATAATTATGATTGGGCTATTTGGTGGGCTCGCCTTTGTGATCATATTCATCATTTTTATATACAATCGGCTAAAACTAACTCGAAAACAGAAGCTCATAATTGAGGAACAAAAAACGATCGTTGAAGAAAAAAATCAGGAAGTAGAGGATTCTATCAATTATGCGAAAAGAATCCAAGAAGCAATCCTGCCTAAGCAAAGCTTAGCAGATCGCCTTCTTCCTGAAAACTTCATTTTATATAAACCGAAAGATATCGTTGCGGGGGATTTTTATTGGCTCCAGCAAGTTGGAACAAACGTAATATTTGCAGCAGCAGATTGTACTGGTCATGGAGTTCCTGGTGCGATGGTTTCAGTGGTTTGTAATAACGCAATGAATAGATCAGTAAGAGAGTTTAAGCTAACGGTTCCTGGGGAAATCCTTGACAAAACTCGAGAACTAGTGATTGAACAGTTTGCTGAAGGCAATGAAGACGTCAAAGACGGAATGGACATCGCTTTGTGTTCCTTAGAGGGAAATACGCTTAAATATGCAGGAGCAAATAATGCACTTTGGATCATTAGAAAGGGAAGTGGGGCAGTAGAGGAGTACAAAGCCACTAAACAACCTATTGGAAAAGTAGATGATCCAATTGACTTTACTACTCACGAAATTAAACTGAATAAAGGCGATTCATTTTACATCTTCTCCGATGGTTATGTAGACCAGTTTGGAGGAGAAAAAGGAAAGAAGTTTAAATCAAAAGCGTTCAAAGAACTTTTGCTTTCAATTCAGGCAAAAGCCTTGTCAGATCAACAAATCAAAATTGACGAAACTTTTGAAAATTGGAGAGGTGATCTCGAGCAAGTTGATGACGTGTGTGTCATCGGTATCCGTATTTGACAATCTATTTCAGAGATCAAGGATCTATATAAATCGTATCTATATCTGATGCGTAGGCTCCAAAAACACCAATTGCATTTCCGTTGATATTACTAATTGGATTACCTGGAGTTGTTGCAAATGGGCCCCCTCCTCCGTTTTGACCTTCGCCCAAAACTTTAAAATACTCGTACGCATATTCATCCATACTGATCAATTGGATCGTTGCCGTATCGCTTGGTTTCCAACCATATGCAAACAGTGGAAAGTCAACGACTTCTCCGTTAAAAAATTGATCATCCCAATAATAGATGTCATCTCTTCTAGCGAAGCCTCTCCATACTTTCATTTTGTAGTAATTAGTTGCTCCTGCTGGGTCTACATAATTTAAAGTAATTACTGTTTCTGGTCCTCCCCCAAAAAAGCCCGGAGATAGGAATTGTGTCAGTGAGTCTACCACAATCGGAGCTGGCATGTACCCTGTTGCTGTATTGGTTTCACCGTTGCTAATTACTGTCAACTCATACGTCCCTTGAACCTGAGGTACAACCGGCATCGAATAAACACCAGGCAGTCCTTCTGTAAGCGTATAAACTGTTCCTCCTGGTTCTTCAATCGTAACAGTCGCTCCACTGACTTCCGTAATCGGGTTAGAATCATCCAACGCTTTTGTCATCGTTAGGGTAACTCGATTTTCTCCAGATTGATGAATCTCTGCATCAATTACAAGTTTCGGCTCACCATCTTTATAATCAATTGATATGACTTCCTCACAAGAAGATAAAAATGCTACTGCCGCTATTAATATTGCTATTCTTTTCATATTAAAAATGGAAATTATAGGTGATTGATGGAATGATTGAGAACAATGATAGTTTCACCGCCTCGGTAACATTAGGATTGGTTTCACTTTGTCTGAATTCAATTGAATACGCGTTCTTTCTAGCATACACATTGTAAATGGAAAAGTTCCAACTTGAATTCCAAATTTTCTCAACTTCCATGTCTTCTCCAGTGTCTGGGTCTTTAACGATTTTAACAGGCTTCGACTTAACCGTCAATCCAAAGTCCAATCGGTGATAATCTGGCATTCGATCTCCATTTCGATCGGAATATAAATTATAACTAGTACCGTCCACTACGTAGCTACTAACAGGGAAAGTAACAGCATTCCCTGTATAGTAAACCCAAGTTGCGGAAACGTTTACTCGTTCGTTAATGTTATACATTGCTACTAATGAGACATCATGCGTTCTATCTTGTTTAGCTGGGTACCAAGCTCCTTCATTAACCTCTGTAAACTGTTTCTCCGTTCTGGCCAATGAATAGCTCAACCATCCTGTGAATTTTCCTTTTTTCTTTTTCAAATAAAGCTCTAATCCATAAGCTCGGCCTTGACCGAAAACCAAATCTCCTTCAACGGTTGGATTGAAATTTACCTCTGCGCCTGTCTTATAGTCTATTGTATTTTGAAGGTTTTTGTAATATCCTTCTATCGAAAACTCATAACCGTTGTCCTTAAAATTTCTATAATATCCTAATGCAACCTGATCACCGATTTGTGGTTTTACATTGCTGCTACTTGGCGCCCAAACATCTGTAGGAGAAGAACTGGTTGTATTAGATAGCAAATGCAAGTATTGATAAGTCCTGGCGAATGAAGTCTTAAGTGAACTTACGCTATCGATTTTGAAGTTAGCCGAAAAACGTGGTGCTAAGCCATGGTAAGAAACTACGCTTTCGTTTCTGGCGTAAGTAGTTGTATCAAGAACTTCTCCTGCTGCGTTATAAGTATAGATGTCTCCAGGGCCAAATTGAGTGAAGTTCGAATACCTCAATCCATAATTCAACTTCAACTTACTGCCAACTTTTTGCTCGTTCGACAGATACGCTGCGCTTTCTAAACTGTAATTCGTTTGAATGTCAGCGGCTGTGAACTCAGTGCTTTCAATTTCACCTGGTTTGATGGTATGATAAATTACATTCCCTCCAAACGACACTTTATTATTCTCGTTAGCGAAGTAATCAAAGTCTTTTTTAATGTTCCAATCTTGAATTACCGAACCTAATGAGGTTTGATCATCTCCTTCACCAAAGCCTATCTTATAGTTATAATTACTAAAAATCAAACTGGTGTTTCCAAAGAGTTTATCTCCATAAATATGATTCCATCTTAACGTTCCTGTTGCATTTCCCCAATCAAAACTGAAGACATTAGAAAACCCAAAATTGTCCCTTCCAAAATACCCGGAAACAAAAATTCTGTCTTTATCGCTTAGTTGATAATTGGCTTTTGCATTCAGATCATAGAAATAAAGTACGCTCTGATTCAAGCTTGAATCTTTGGAAAGTTTTAGAAACATATCAGCGTAGGTTCTTCTTCCAGAAACAATGAACGATCCTTTGTCTTTCTTAATTGGCCCTTGTAATGTTAATCGGGAAGAAATCAATCCAATGCCTCCATCAGCCTGAAACTTCTTCTGATTCCCTTCTTTCATTTTGATGTCCATTACAGAAGATAATCTACCTCCGTATTCAGCTGGAATACTTCCCTTATACAACTTGACATTTTTCAATGCATCCGAATTAAAGACAGAGAAAAAACCAAGTAGGTGTGAAGCGTTATAAACCGGAGCACCATCTAATAGGATTAAATTTTGATCTGAGCCTCCACCCCGAACATAGAAACCCGCATTTCCTTCTCCGGCAGATTTAACTCCTGGAAGCAATTGCATAGTCTTGATCACATCTTTTTCACCAAATAATACAGGAATGGTTTCTATTTGCTTAATGTCGATTGTCTCGACACCAACTTCAGTTGAAGTAACGTTGTCATCTTCCTTGATTGTTGTGATTTCAACTTCACCAAGTTCCTCAACTTTGAATTTGATTTCCACATCATTTTTGACGCTTTTTGTTAAGTCAACTTCGAATGTTTTCGTTTCAAAACCAAAAAATGAATATAAAATTCGATACTTCCCTGCGGGAAGCGTAAGCGAATAAAATCCGTAGTCATTACTAGTCGTGCCGACTCCAGGTTGCCCTTCCACTAAAATATCTGCACCGATCATGTCCTCACCAGTGTCTCCATCCTTAACCGTTCCGCTAATGGTAAACTTCTCCTGTGCTATGGCCCCAACTGCCAAAAACATCAACCCTACAATCCAAATTGCCTTCATCTTCATTATTTCAAGGACGAAATTACTTTGATTTTATTTTGTTCAAACGAAATAATCAATGAACGGTATTAATTCTTCAAAGAATCTCAATTTCTTTTCTACTTTATTAATGTTTTACCATTTTGATGGTAACAATTAACCAGAAGAAATGTTTAAAAAAGAGACTTATTTGTTTTCCAGGCTAGATTTTGCCCAATGAATGAAATCAAAGAACTGGAAAATAACGTGCTCGTATTTCGATTCTTTTAATTCTTTAAGCGCATTACGATAACTCTTCAAATGTACCAGCTTAGACGCTTTAGAGTTTTCTTTAAGCATACTCCTTACAAAGGCAACAGATTTTTGCTCAAACGGTCTGATGTATGATTTGGTCTTTAAATGTTGCTCTGTTGTATTGAGTTCGTATTCTAACAAGTCATAGTTTTCAAGCTCGATATGAACCAATAAATTAATAATTCTTGCTAGAGCATAGGTGTCTTTCTTTAACGACTTTTGCGCATTATTCAGGTAATTATTTATTGCTTTTAAAGCTTCTTTCGGTTCTCCGTTACCCAGAAATGCGTTCACTCGATAAAATGACATGAGGGTAAACTCATTGTATGATGTATTCAAGTCTACAACTTCCTGATCGAAGGATGCAATTTCCGTTACATATTGCTTGATCCAATTACAGGCCTGTTTATATTTCTTTTTCTTGCATAAGTCAATTGTCATTAAGAGTATATTCAAAACAGATTGATAATGCGAGGCGCTCACATTTTTCAGTTTAAGATCATTCAGGAATAAATAATGCTCATTATAATCTTCGTTTCCGGTAAATAAGGATAACAACGCGTTGTTGCCTAGACATCGAACAAAGTTGAGCTCATCCTCCCTTAGGCTTAGATCCGCCTCGTAAAGCGTCAATTGCCTATTAAAAGATTGATAGCTTTTTTCAAACTCTCCGAGAAAATAATATCGAAGTCCATGAATGTACTGTCGCTGGGACTCGGCTTCTTTATTTTCCTGAATAACCTGCACTTGGACAGAACCCTTGACGATGCGCTCCAGTTCTAATTTTTCTCGGTCCGTTCGAACCCACTCTAATGTTTTGTGCCATTTAACAATTTCAACATGAACCTTTTCCAGCTCTATTTGCTGCCTAATTATCCCATGGATGTGCTGCGCACTCTCCAGATATTTTAAAAAGTGACGATCCAGCTGACCAACGTCATTTGATTCTTTAACAAGTTCTCCCTCGTACTTCCCAATCTTCATTGCATCAGCCATTCGCTGGTTGGAAATGGCCAATTTTTGAGCTTTTAGTAATGCTTTTTGCGCATCCTGATTTAATCCTTTCGCCTTGAGAATATTATACTCTTGAATCCGCGCGCTAATTTTTGCCTCTACGGAGTGTTCTGAATGATACTGCCTTAAACTCTCAAGTATTTTTGAATGAAGGTGCTTCTTATATTGCGCAAAGTGCTTTTCGCCTATTTTACTTTTTAGTTTTTGCTCATCGTAGACATCCATGGCTTGGATCTCATCAAATAATAAGAGATATTGAGATTGGCCGCCAGCAAATGATTTAGAACGCTTCCTGAAATATGACTTTTCGGTCATACTAAGCGATTTTATCAACTCAAACAAAGGTTCTCTTCTCAAGTGAAATATTATAATTGTGGCAATTAAGCCGTTATTTTGCAACGTAAATATACTTAAAGCCAATAAAGTAAATTATTATAATTAGAATATTCTGTTTTTGATTAAGTCTCTGAACAATAGAGTTTTGGTCCGAATTAAAAACATAACTCATGAAATTAATAGGCACCATTTTTTTAAGCATCATCGCAATTTGTTCACTTGCCCAAGACACCATCTTCTTTGAAGATTTCAATACTTGGGACTACGTGGAAATAGACAGCATTTTTATCAATTATGACGAAGACGGCATTGCAGATTTTAATGGACTATCTCAAGGATGGTTTGTAGGCAACTTTGGAAATGGAGGAGCTGATTCAACTGAAAGCGTTGCTTTAAGTTCTTCCTGGCTCTCTGGATTTCAACCCGGCAATAGAAATCATTTAAGATTACCTGGTTTCCAATTAAACGATGCTTCTGGAATTTTAAGATGGAGATCAGCTCCCGCTTTAGGAAATCTCTATATGGATGGATACACGGTTCTGGTTTCCACTGTTGATCCAGACTTTTATCTAGCCGTAGGACCAACAAACTGTGACACATTAATGCACTTTGCTCAAAATTTAAATGACGATGAAACCCAGTTTTCAAATGGATTACATCATGGGAATTTTGATACGCTTGCTCCTTTAAATATTTCCACTGCTACACAGTACCCAGGGAAATTAGTTGAATGGCAAGTTTCTCTTGCGGCTTATGCTGGACAAACCGTCTATATTAGTTTTTTACATAATTCCGATGATGATAATTTCATTGCCATTGACGATATTTTATTGTTTGGTTCTGGAGGTCCAACGGAACTTCTTGAATCAGAGATTACATCGGCTCAACTATATCCCAACCCGGTGCAAGACGTTTTGAATATCAAATTATCAAACCAACAAGCATTTGATTTCATTGAAATCTATAACAGCATGGGACAACTATTGATGACTGCAAATGAAAGTGGCGCCACCTCCAAACAAATAGATGTGTCGGCATTTTCTACTGGAATTTACATCATCAATATTCTAAGTGAAAAAGGTAGAACAAGTACCCAATTCATCAAAGAATAAACGAAAGCACTTAAGAAGTTCACCGAAAGTTTGCAAGGGAGTTAGCAGTACGACAACGGTTGTGCTCGTTGGGATAGTGGCCAACACTTCTCCCTTCAGCTTTCCTCTTGCCTTCTGCTGATTTATGAGTAGATTAACGATTAACATAGAGATTCGAAAAGCTTAAATGATAGAGACGCCAACTATATCCCATTTTATTAAAGATCATGAGCAAGCACTTCAACAAGAGCTCATCAATTTTCTAAGAATTCCTTCCGTAAGTAGCGATCCTTTGCATAAAGATGATGTAAGAAGAGCTGCTGAATTCGTACAAGATCAATTAATAAATGCGGGTGTTGATTCTGCAAAAGTCATGGAATCAACTGGCTTACCGGTTGTCTTCGCAGAACGATTCATTGAGGCTTCTCTTCCAACTTTGTTGGTATACGGCCATTTTGATGTTCAGCCAGCCGATCCTATTGAATTATGGGATTCAAACCCATTTGAACCGACAATAAAAGAAGGAAAAATCTACGCCAGAGGAGCATGTGATGATAAGGCTCAGATGATGATTCCAATTAAAGCATTTGAGCTTTTAAATCAAGTCGATGATCTGGGATACAATTTGAAGTTCTTATTCGAAGGAGAAGAGGAAGTTGGTTCAGTTTCATTGGCTCAATTCATCAAAGAAAATACTACTCTTCTCCATTCTGATGCAGCAATTATTGTAGATACATTTCAATTTGATGCAGAGACTCCCGCAATCGTTTACGGAGTTAAAGGTGCAATCATGCTAAACATAGAAATCCAAGGTCCAGAAAGAGATATGCACTCTGGTTTATACGGTGGCATCATTAAAAACCCTGCAGATGAACTGTCTCGTATTATCGCTTCCTTTAAAGATGAAGAGGGAAAAATATTAATTGATGGTTTCTATGATAATCTAGTAACTCCTTCTGCATCAGACTTGGCTCATTTAGAAAACTGGGCTGCGAAAAGTGGAGGCTTAAACGAATTAAAAATTCAAGCCTATGAACCAACGCTTGAAGTGAATGGAATTCGATCTGGTTACGGAGGCGAAGGCGGAAAAACAATTATTCCAGCTAAAGCATCCGCAAAAATATCAATGCGAATCGTTCCCGGCCAAAGTGCTGAAGCAGTATTTAAAAAGTTTACCGAACATGTTTCAAAAATGCTCCGATCTGATCATTTTGAAATTAATATTGAACAGCTTGCTGGCTTTGAAGCGGCCGTTATGAATACCGAACATTGGATTTTTGATAAAGCAAAACTAGCCTGTGCCCAAACTTATGATGCTGACATTGTATTTCAACGAATGGGCGGCTCAATTCCGGTAGTTGGGTTCTTTAATGAGTTGTTAGGAATTCAGTCGTTGTTAATTGGATTTGGATTAGAATCAGATAACATTCACGCTCCAAATGAGCACTACCATTTGTCAAACTATTATCGAGGAATTGAAACCCTCGCTCATCTTTTAAAATCTACCTCATGATTAAATCTACTATCCTTACGGCACTTCTTTTTCTAGGGGTTTACGGTGCAAATGCTCAAGCTACCTTTAGCGTTACGGCCACTGGAACAAACCCCACAATTGATTCAGCAATTAGCTATACCACCAACATTTGGAGCCAGTATTTGACCAGTTCAGTTCCAATTAAGGTGAATGTAGTATACACCAACATGACAGGTGCTGGCCCCTTGGCAGTTACCTTCCCGAATGGGGAAAAAGACTTTGCTGGAGCACCAAAAACAGGAGTCTGGTATGCCACTTGTTTGGCAAATTCTATTGCCGGAATTGAACTCAACCCTGGAGAATTCGACATGGATATTTACGTAAACAGCGCGGTGGATTACTATTTCGGGACAGATGGAAATCCGGGCGTTAGCCAATATGACTTTGTCTCAATTTTTCTTCATGAAATTGCACACGGATTGGGTACTGCTTCACTCTCAAAAATTGATGCTGGAATAGGTTCTTTTGGTTTGCTAGACTCTTCGAGCACTGCTCCTTTAGTCGCCTCTTTTCCTTTTCCACAACTCAACGGACTTCCTTCAATTTGGGATTCTTTCCTAATAAACGGGAGTGGTCAGCTAATAGCAGACACATTAATTTTTGCAAATTTAACTACTGCGCTTGGCAGCGAATTTGAAAGCGATGATTTGTTCTTTTCTGGACCATCCGCAACGATTGTAAATGGAGGTTCTGCTCCAAATATATTTGCCCCAACCACTTACGAAGCGGGGTCGAGTTTACAACATTTTGATGAAGCTTCCTTCCCAAATCCAAGTGGCAACAGCTTACTAACTCCTTACTTTTTCAACGGAGAAGTGGAGCATAATCCTGGAGATTTATTAATGGGAGCTTTAACTGATATTGGTTGGTCTACCGTGAATGTTGGAGTATCAGAAATAGATGCGATTTCAGTTATGGCTTATCCCAATCCCGTAGAAAATATGGTTCGTTTTAAATGGAATCAACCTTATCAAGGACTAACCTTAATTCAGCTTTATAATTCCACTGGAAAGTTGGTGAAATCAATTTCAACGCCTGGTTCGGTAGAAATTGACATGACCGAAATGGCAGCTGGTGTCTACGTTTATAAAGCTTATTTAAAAAGTGGCGTTGCCAGCGGAATCTTGCAAAAACGTTAAACCAAAATCTAGAAATTACTCTTCCGTTTTGTTAAACATTTGATTCATTTTATAGACGATGCTATCGGCATAGTATAACGGCCCGCATATGTGACAAGAATCAATTTGATAAAAGGACTTTGGCTGGTTTCCCTTTTCATAAAGCTTCACTCCTTGTTTGTAAGGAACGGTTTTGTCTTCTCTGCTATGAATTACCAACAACGGCTTTTTGTACGTTTTAATAGACTTCTTACCGCTATACTTTTCTGCCGTGCTAATTCGTCCGAGCCATCCGAATATGCCCATCATATCCGCAGCAATATCTCGATGAGATGAAAAGGCCCCTTCTACTACCAATCCATCAATTTTTTCTTGGTTTCGATCGGCCACAGTTGCTGCAAGATGTCCACCCAACGACTGACCATATATTATTATTCTTTTAGAGATTTTTCCTTCTCGTTTCACCAAGTAATCCAAAGCGGCAGTTCCATCCGTAAGCACGTTGTTCCGAGTAGCTTTCCCTTCGGAAAACCCAAACCCACTGTAATCTATTATGAGCACTTTAAAACCTGCTTTGGCCAGAGCTACCGGTCCGCCAGTTTGGGAAATTATATTCCCGGCATTTCCATGTAAAAAGAGAACCGATGTACCGTTAAAGTTTGAATCTGGTGTATACATCCAGCCGTTCAGTATGTTCCCTTTTGTGTTGTCTAGTAATACACTTTCTATAGAATAAGGAAAATCAATCGTGTCCTTTTTACCATTCAGATATGTAGGTGTAAAGCCTTCACTAAAATTAACTGATATCGTATCTTTTGTATATCGCTTTACAAACTTCACGCCTTTAGAATCCTTTGGCAAAACATCAGGGTACAAGTACAGGTTATTGAATGCACAAGAAGACAACAGAAGACAAATTGTAAGAACTGGAAGCCAGACGCGCATTAGTTGATTCAGTTAATGGGAAAAATACTCCCACTTATTAGGAGTATAAATGTAGATAATTGATGTGGTATATTATTCAATTACAGAGGTATCTGAATAGTCTTATCTTTAATTCATGGAATTATTATCACTCAATAAACCAATCCCAGAATCACTTGTTGAATCCGTCATTTTAAAATCCGATGGCAGCAATATTCGATTTGGGGAGGTGCTAAATAGCCAACCTGTGCTGCTCATTTTTGTTAGGCATTTTGGTTGTATTGGTTGCACCATGCAAATGAATAGCATTGGGCCTAGACTTAAGGAAATAGCCTCTCTAGGCATCCGAACAGTTGTGATTGGAAATGGCGATTATAATTACATCGATGGGTTTATAGAAAGACACTTATTGAGGAACAAACCGATTGAAATTTATACTGATCCTACTTTAAACATCTACAATAATGCTAACCTTAAAAGAAGTCTTTTAACGGTTTACGGACCAAGAACTTGGTATGAGTTTGTGATGGCATGGTCTAAAGGAATTGGCCAGAAATCAATCGAAGGGGATAATGCACAAATGGGAGGGGCCATGTTAATTGGAGATGACCTTAAGCTATCTTATTACTACCGGAACAAATCTGTTGCAAACCACTCCGACCCCTAACGAAGTTATTGACGCGATCTACAAGTACATTGGATCTAAAAAACAAATATCATAATGCCAGTAGAAGTATACATCCACACGGCAAATGTTCTGTATTTGCTTTCGTATTTAGTTCGAAAAATATTCTTGCTGAGGTTTCTCACCATCATTGCAGGTCTTGTTTTAATCCCTTACTTCTTCTTAGCTAGTGAAGACGGTCCATTGTGGCCAGCAATCATCTGGGGAGGAGTCTTTTTCGCGGTGAACATGTACCAATTAATTGCTTTGTTCAAGGAGAGAAGACCAGTAAAGCTAAATGCCGAAGATCACGAGGTTTACGAGATGTCCTTTGCTGCATTTACAGTTAAACAATTTGCCGATTTGTTAAAGGCTGGTCAGCGAAAGTACATAGATGCTGGAGAAGTCTTAGTGGATGCCGGGAGTGTTCCAGATGGAGTTCATGTGATCGTTTCTGGAAAGGCTAATAAAGAAGGCAACCCCACTTTAGAAAATGGGAGTTTAGTGGGTGAATTATCATACATCACGAAATCACCTGCACAAACTTCTACCGTGGCAGCAGAACCACTAGAAGTTATTTATTGGGAGAACCAATCTTTAACGAAAGTCTTAGGCTCAAACCCCGAGCTTAAATCGGCCTGGCAAGGTATGTTAAGTGAACGGTTGGCCCAGCGATTATCATAGCTTTTTCGCATAAAGAATGGTTAACTTCGCTCCGTTGTTAGCTTCAATAAAAACATATTCCGAAAAAATAATTGGTTCTTTTTTTATAATCCTGTTTACCGCTGGATTATTCTTTCCGGAATCCAATTGGGGATTTCATGCCCTTGCTTTTATCCCAAAACCAATTGCTTTAATTCTACTACTAGTTTGTGCTATTCTTGTTTTTTCTCCAAAAATTAAACTGGACTTTCTAGTATCTGGTCAAAATTCACTCAAGGTTATTCAAGCGCTCATTTTAGTAGTTGCAGGCATTGTCTTTTACAAATTCAATATCCCAGATGATTTTTACGGGAATGCCAGAGGCTTTCAAAAGTACCTTCCAAAAACCGTAGAATCTCTACCAGAGGGATATTGGTCTGACCTTCTTTCTTTCAAGTCAGAGCCTGGAAATGGAAGGCGCGGGGTGCTTCACCTAGTTACATTAACTAGTTTTTTAACTGGTGGCACCTATTTAGACTCATTTAGACTAATCTGCTCGCTAACAGGAACCGCTTTTCTATTAGTTTGGTTTTGGATACTGTCTTTCACCTTAACCAATAAAAACTGGAAGTTAATGCTAACTATTGTAGCCAGCTTCAGTCCGTTCCTGCTGGTTTATTTTGGTCATTTGGAATCATATTCGGTGACTTTTCTGTTCACTTTAATTTGGGGCGGAGTATTAATTAAGTATTGCCAATCTAGAAAAATTGTGCTTTTGATAGTTCTGACCGGGTTAACCATTATTTGCGTTCGTTTTAGCAACCTATCTTATCTTATAATTCCATCACTGCTAGTTGCTTATTGGGGGCATTTGACAAAAAAACAAACTGTCAATTTCAAAAAAGTGTTTTCAATTGTCGTATTGACGCTTCTAGCTGCAGGAGCACTTGGGTACTTCTTTGTATTTAAAGATTATAATGATCCGAGGGCTCTTAATAATTTCGAAGACATTGACCGATTGTTTTTACCAATCGTATCTCCTGAATCCCCTTTAGATAAATATAACCTTCTTAGCGCCAATCATATTTATGACTACTTTAATTCTGTTGTTGGTGCGTCTGCGGTTTTAGTTGGCATCATGTTAATCATTTTGTTTAGTGGGTACAAAAGCAGGCCTAAGCAGCTTGAATTCTTATGCATCGTAATTGCGTTTGTGCTGTTTTCAATTATGCTTTTTATGATCAATCCGTTGTTTTCAATGCCTATGGATTGGGATTTATTTTGTTTTCCTGCAATTTTCCTTTTGCTTATTCTGGTCTTATTGATTAGAGAAATTGAAGACTCCAAAATCTCTTTACCAACCAATTCTGTCATTAGCCTTGTGTTACTGTGCATTCCCTCATTTTACATGTATTTGAGCGAGAAAACACAGCCAGTTAGGATGGTTGAAATAGGAACTCACGTTTATAAAACCTATTACGAACATGCCAGTACTTATCTGTTGTTTTCCCTTCAAAAGGAGAAAAGTCCAGAGTCCTATTTGATGGCAAAAGGAAAGATCTACGATCGTCTTGAAGGTCGAGTTCAGCATGGAGTGGACAAACAGTACGCTGACCTATTAATAGACGATGCAATAATGTATGAGCGATTAGGGCAGCGAGAAAAGTCAACCGAGTTTTTCTCAAAAGCACAAGAAGTTTTCCCTTTTCATCCACTAGTAGTAGGACAAAATGAAAATTTTATCGAAAGTTTACCTGATTCAACTCTCGGAATTAATCTTATCAAGCAGGGGGCAAACGCGTTAAGAAGTTTAAACAACCCTAATGACGCTCTTTCATTTTTTAACTTATCTTATGAACATATTGATTACAGCCCAAATCGATTGATGCTTGAAATGGAGTCATATTTCGTCTTAGAAGATTTTGAGAAAGCATATATAAAATCTACTGAATTAGTAATTGCAGAATATCCTTCACGCGACAAATCATTACGGATAGCAGTTCATGTTTCATTAGAGGCAGAAAAATATGCGGAAGCAAAAAGGTACGCAGGTTTATTGTTGGAGACAGACCCTTCAGATCAACTTATGAGTACAGTTGTACAAAGAATAGAAGATTCGACTAATCTCGAAGACATTCGACTGTTATTTTCTTCACGCTAACGACCCAGTAATCATTTCATTTCCTCCGCACGTACATTTACTTTTCATTATTTCCGAATATTAAGTACATTGAATACCAGCCGCAATCCATTATTGACACCCTTCGCTTGAGAGCTTACATTTTCATATTACTTTTCATTCCAATCGTTTCATTTTCTCAATTTGACTCGATTGATGTTCCATCCGAGGATTTCATTTATGAAATTGAGCTCGAAAATGGGCTTTGCAGGGGGCCTGGGTGGGATTCCATTGTAAAACATTATCGAGAAAATCAGCTTTTTGGATTAGGAGAAATTCATGGGACTAAAGAGGTCGCAACCTTTTTCAGGCAGCTTCTTTTAGAGCAGAAAGTTGATCACTATATCACCGAGATTGATTCCTTAACCATGACCATTATCAATCGAGATTTAGCATTTTCAGATACGGTTTTGGCGGAACACCCGGGGAGCTATGCCATGTACTCTTATAGCGAAGAAAGGTATCTATTAACCGATTTAAAAGAGCGTCAAACGATGTTCTACGGCATAGACGAAGTTCATGCTATTAGCATCAGGATCTTGATGGCTGAACTTTTAAAAGATCGAAGCTTAAAACATAAACATCGTGAAAAGCTAAGGGCATTCATTGAAGATTACAACTTGGCAATAAAGAACGCTAAAGTGCTTGATCTAATCTCTAGTAAAACAAGAAAGAAATTAAAAAAACTGCTTCAAAAAATTAAGCATAAAGACTTTGGTGGAAAAAGCATAGCTATTGATTTTATTGAGAAAAATTGGCATTACTATCTCATGAAAGCTAGATCAGAAATGATGCGAAACAAATCAAATCAGCTATTAGACCAAATTGATTTAACGGATAGTACAAAAGTGGTTTTCAAATTTGGTGCATCCCATTTAGCCAGAACAAGAAACTCGGCCAAGCTTAAAGATGTTGGGTATGAGATGGATGTGTTTGCAAAGAAGAAAAAGGATGTGTCTTCTTATCATTTACTGACTTTAATCGTGGAAGGAAACATTGCCCTCCCTGCGGCAATGGGCGGTTCTAATGCCGTTGCGTTTGACATTCGGAATGATCCTTTTTCAGCGCATTTAATTCCTTTTGGAGGAGCTTTTAAAAAAGAATCTTGTTTGTTCTTTGACTTAAAAGCGTTCAGCAAAATGTTAGAAAACAAGGACGCCATTTTAAAGCCAGGTTTTCAAAAATTACTTCGAGATTATGATGGAGTAGTTATGTTTCGAAAAGGAACCGCTTCTCCAATAGGAGACTAATCATGCGTAAACTGAATAATCAATTTGGTCGGCCAGTTTTGATCCTATGAATTTTGAAAATACCTTTTTACTCCGATCAGCAATTTTCTTTCGATAGGTAAAAAGTCCATTACCGTCTAGGTGCTTTTGAAGAGTCCTTGAACTTGTTCCAAACTTTACAGTGAATCTATTCATCACGGAAGTATCTTGGAGCAATCCATTCCACCCGTAGTTGGTAGTAAATCCAAAACGATATCCTGTCTCAGTTAAGTTTGTGATGGTTCTTTTACTGTATTTGCCTCCTGGGTAGGAAAAAGCTTTTACCTCAGCCCCTAGCCGATTTTCGATTGTAGATTTTGAAAGAAGCAGTTCCTTCAATTCATCGTCCGCAGACAATTCATTGAGGTATTTATGAGAAACTCCGTGGGCTTCAATAGAGTGACCCGCCTCGAGCATAGCTCTATATTCGGCCCATCTGGAGCTGTCTCCTTTAAGATTTTTTAGTGAGATGAAAAATGTTCCTTTAAACCCATATTCCTCCAGAAGCGGAAAAACAGTTTTAAAATCTGATTGATGTCCGTCATCAAAAGTGAGCAAGATATTATCTTCATCTAGCTTTCCAGTATACCATTCATCTATAGATATCACGTTGAACTGAGATTCTTTAATAAGCTCCAAGTGCTGTCTAAATGTTTTCTCTCTCACGGAATAAACCGGATGGAAAAAGTTCTTGTGCGCGGACTTTTCCGGGAGGATCGAATGGTAATTTAAAGTGAAGTTCTTTCGCATAGGGTGGGGTGAAAGGGTTTCTATATAGACGCGAGAACAAGCTCATTGGTATCTCATTGTCTCGCCCACTTAAGGAACGGGAGGGAATTTGCAGTTAACGGTTTGAAAAGACCGTATAGGAGCACCACATAGATTGATTAAAATGAAGAATGATCAAAATAATTAATCATTTACAATGCTAGTTGAATCGAATGGAGACAAAGCTTAAATAGATTTCATATCTTCTTCGCTCAAAACCAAAAAACAGATAAAATGGAACGCTCAGTAGATTACGAATTAGCATCACTTGCATTGCAAATGGATGCTAGAAATCCTTTTGAAAAAATTAATGTGGGTATGGTAATGACCAAGAATTGGGTATTTACAATTCCAATTGAATCTAAAGCTGGATTTGGTCTACACACTGCATCAAACGCATTTAACGTGTTTAATGGTGTTCCAATGGAAGAAGGAATTACCAATCTTGCAGCAAGCGCTGGAACGGTGGAAAATATGGAAAATCAGCTAAAAGAAATGTTAGGTGATAATCCAAAATGGTGCTACGAAATTCCTGATTTGAAATTTGTAAAATTTGCGAGTCTTCTTGGGAAGCAAACTGTGCAGCTTGCTAGAAAGACCAAAATGGAACGAGTAAACATAAACTTTAAGCAAAAAGTTGAAGGGAAAGCTGTACGAGCCTTTCACACGACCAACAAGTAACCCCTGCAAATAATAAAAGCCAGTCCAAGATGGAAATCGGATTGTTATCTTTAGCAAATGAGATACTTCGGGCTTAGCATCTGTTTGCTTTTTTTAATCGCTTGTTCTGAACAAGTAGAGCGCTCAGATGCGATATCAAATGAAATGACTGATTTCGACTCTTCGGCAGTCGCAGAATTAGATTTGGGTCCGCTTAGTGCAGTTGACACTGTTCTTATAGACAGCGTGCAGCTGGATTCGGTGTTCCTAACAAAAAATCAAGAAGACCTGCTTGAAACAGAGGTCAAGGAATTTGTTTCGGACAAGGAGTACCTGGAAATTGTTGATGCCATTAAGCATCGTCAAACGATAACCACTGCAGAAGATCTTCATAAATATTACTCCGATATCTTACCAAAGGCAAGATGGGCATTGACAGAGGGAATGACAAAATCTCATCCGGATGTCATCTATTCTGGAGACTCAGAACCAGCTGATGACTGGCAATTCATTACGAAACTTATTCCTGACTTAGTAGCAGAATGTTTATGCGGAGAGTGCATGTCAGAAGCTCATATTCTGACTAATAAGATGTACGAATTAGCACTAACAACTCCGAGTAAAGAAGATGATAAATTCTTCGCTTTTTCAATGGAAGTGTATTACTACGGCTGGGAAGACCGTGAAGAAACCGCTCCAGGCGAAGATGATAAAATATTCGACAATTCAAATGATGGATTTGCTATTCACGATCACTGTTGCATATGTTACTACAACTCATTAGGAGACTATTTTCATTTCAACACTTTAGAATTTGCGTTTTCAAACGAATGGGACATGTACCAAGATGAGGTAAATAACATCGTTGATGATGCTCGATTTGGAGATTACAACTATAACTTTTATTACGAAAAATCAGAAGTTCTTGGTGAGATTAAAGCGCTTGAAGAATTAGCACTGAACAAAGAACTTAAAGATGGACTGGTTCTATTAAAAAAGAGAATTGAGACTGGACAAGACATTTTTTATGGCTGTCAAACAGGCGAGTGCCCTTCACCCTAAATATCAATTCTTAGTAAGGATCAGCAGTAAATGCATCATCTTCAAGTCCGTCTACCCTGGCGATTTCTTCAGCAACTTTTTGCTTTAACGACTCAGGAAGTCCTTCGATCATTTGAATATTAGAGAACTCGGTTAGTACCTGCTCCTTCTTTAGCATGAACTTTTCTTCTCCGAAAATCGCTCCTTCCATTGATTTCATCATTTCGCTTGTCTGAGAAACGTATTCAGTAGGGTAAGCCTGATTGAACTTAACGATGTTTTCTATTCGAGTAAAAACCTCATTATTTCCAATGTTGCAACTATGATCTTCGTCAGACCAATACTCAATCCACTTAAATCTATTCACATATTCTCCACTACTTTGGTCACCATACAGCAACCTAACTAATTCAAAAAACGCATCATCGATTTCAGAAGGTGTTTGTTTACTTGCAGCACTAAAGCTGGCATTATTTAATATGATTAACATATCAATACATTCGCCTCCGCACTCAATGTACATTGGGCTAAATCGATCATTGTACTCATAATAAACGCTCGACAAATCACCATGAGAACTGTATGGATTTTCGGCAAAGTATTGCTTCAAAAAGTTAGATTCATAAGCATAGATGGAGTCCATGTGTTCCTCCCGAAACTTCAGCGATTTCGAATAAAAAAGATCCAACGCCTCTTTCGTTTTAATCTCTTGCATCTCTGCGTGTAATTGATCCAGTTTTTGAATGATGGATGCTTTTAAGTATCTAGCATCGCCCTCTTCGATTGCGCCAATCCCATTTTCAGTAACTACTTGGGTCGTATCAATTATACTTTCGGGTTGAACTATTGAGTCCGGCACGTTGTCGCCTTCTATATTTGAATCAACAGGGGTTTCTGTTTCTTCTGTTGAAGTACAGCCTGTTATAATTAAACACAGAATTACAGTCGGAAAAAGAAGTCGTTTAATCATTTAATATTAGGAATGGTAATTTTAGATTGGTCTACTTAAAGCTCCAGTCGTACTTATCAATATGCTCACAACAAGCTTTCAATAAGTCAATACTTCCACGGATATCATTTTTATCCGCCATTTCAACGGATTGATGAAGGTGGCGAGTTGGAATCGAAACAGCACCAGCTATTGATCCTCCATCTGTCATTTGTTGAATTCCCGCAGTATCGGTTCCGCCAGCAGTCAATATTTCTGGTTGCCATTTAATGTTCGCTTTTTCAGCAACCTCTTTCATGTAAGCCACCATTCGGTAATCACAAATGGTTCTAGAATCCATAATTTTAATGGCAGTTCCTTCACCTAAAGCTGTTACTTGCTCGTGCTTTGCAGCACCTGGACAATCAAAGGCGATCGTTGTATCCAGTCCAAATCCGAAATCCGGTTGAATCTTCTGTGCAGAAGTGTTAGCGCCTCTTAATCCAACTTCTTCTTGTACTGTGAATACTCCATAAATATCATAAGGTACCTCTACATCTTTAAGCTCCCTAAGCATTTCAATTAAGATGAAAACAGCCAATCGGTTATCCAAAGATTTTGAGTTTACACAAGTCCCCATTTCTATCAGGTCTCTTTGTCTGGTAACAGGGTTACCAATCTCAACATACTTTTCAACCTCTTCCTTTTTCATCCCTAAATCAATGAAATAGTCTGAGTGTTTTGGAAGCTTATTTCGCTCTTCAGGCGTCATTACGTGAATAGGCTTTGAGCTCATTACGCCAATCAAATCTTTTTTTCCATGAACGATTACTCGCTGAGCTGTATGTGTTTTTGGATCAAATCCACCCAGGTTGTGGAAACGTAGAAAACCATTGTCATCGATGTGTGTAACAATGAATCCGATTTCATCCATGTGCGCACCAATCATGACTTTTTTATCGCTTTTGCCTTTTTTAAAGGCATAAACATTACCCATGTTATCAGTTTCAATAGAGTCCACCAAAGGCTCTACTTCTCTGTAAACTAATTCTCTTACTTTTTGCTCAAAACCAGGTGCACCTGGAGTTTTACATATTTCGCTTAATAAAGGGACGTTAATTGGCATTGTATAGGTTTAATAATTTCTTCGCTTCAATCAAATATAGCTTAACTTAAGCATATTAGTATCACCTTTCTCCTCGATAGGCATGCTGGCTGTATTGATAATGATATCGCCTTCTTCAACATAATCATCTTTCTTCAGCAAGTACTTAATGTCAGCGATCGTATGATCGGTACTTACCATCTTATCATAGTAGAAGCAATCTACTCCCCAAACTAGACTCATCATGGAAAGCAAGAACTTGTTGCTTGAAAAAACAAAGACGCTTGCCCTTGGCCGTTGACTGGATATTTTAAAAGCAGTATACCCGGAGTGAGTCATGGTCACGATCGCTTTGGCCTCGATGCTAGTAGCAAGTCTACAAGCGTTAAAACAAATGGAATCTGTAATAAACCGTTCTTGGTTTTTCTCTGGTATGCGTTCGTGATTATACAGTTCATCATAACCTTTCTCAACTTCTTTAATGATTTTAACCATGTAGTCTACAACCCTAAGTGGGTATTCTCCTACAGAGGTCTCGCCAGACAACATCACTGCGTCTGCTCCATCCATTACCGCGTTTCCAACATCGCTAACTTCGGCCCGCGTTGGAACCGCTGTATCCAACATTGATTCCATCATTTGAGTTGCTATAATTACTGGTTTAGCATTTCTCAAGCATTTCTTTACAATCTTCTTTTGCAAGATTGGGACTTGCTCCATTGGCATCTCTACTCCCAAATCACCCCTTGCAACCATAATCGCATCTGTTGCATCGATGATGTCATCTATATCAGCGATTGCTTGTGGTTTTTCAATTTTTGCAACCACTCTGGCTTGTGAGTGAGCGGCTTTAATAATGTGTTTCAATTCAATAATATCTCTGGCGCTTCGAACAAATGAAAGGCCAATCCAATCTACACCTAGCTCCAGCGCAAAGGCTAAATCTGCAGTATCCTTTTCGGTTAAACTTGGCAAAGAAATATTAGTGTTTGGAAGGTTCACGCCTTTATTTGATGTTAAGACTCCACCAATTTTAACCATCGTTACTACCTCATCCACTCCATTGGTTTCGATTACTTCAAGCATTAGCTTACCGTCATCTAATAAAATCAATTCTCCTGGCTGGACATCTTGTGGTAGCTTGGTGTAATTCATGTACGCTTTAGTAGAATCGCCAACAACTTTTTCACTCACTAGGCTAAAAGTGGTACCCACCTCCAGCATTGAGTTTTCTTCCATTTTACCTACCCTCAACTTTGGACCTTGAAGATCTGCAAGTAAAGCTGTGTGCGTACCTAATTCGTCATCTAGCGACCTAACATTATTAACAACCGCTTCGTGATCAGAATGATCTCCATGCGAGAAGTTAAGTCTGCAAACATTTACCCCACGTAGAATTATTTCTTTCAACATGTCTCTTGAACTTGTTGCTGGGCCTATTGTTGCTATAATTTTTGTTCTTCTATTCATTTTAAAATATTAGGTTCTTTTTAGACTTTAACTTCGCCACATCAATTTCAAATGCGGTAAGAACCAATGCAATTTTTCTAAGGTTTGTTGTTTCCTTAATTAGGTCAACTGGTAAAGAAGCTTTGATCATAAAAACAAAGTCTGCCTGCCGTTGTTCGGGAATTAAATACCCTGCTCCAACGCGATTACCAATTAAAAAATACTCATTCTGTTCATCTTCATCGTAAAATGAATAAACAGGATGTTCGCTTGCTTCTAGCGGGTTATTGCTAAGAATGTCTAAGGCATAATCCTCTTTTTCCATTCTATAACCAAGCTCTTTGTTAATAGCCCAAGCCAATCGATAGTCTTTCGCATGACAGCTAATTCCTATTAATTTGAAATTGTAGTCGTATTCTTCCTCTAGTACGTATTTCATTTCTGGCCTACTCTACGGCTACGTCAAATATACAATCTAACCAATGAAGATTACTATTGAGGCTAGAATTAAAGAGATTAAACAAAAAACGTGTGATTTTGCATCAATATAAAAGCGTAACCTCTTGATTATTACCGTTTAATTCAATCTTTTTTATGAACGGTAAGTTTTAACTAAACTTAAATTAATAGTTTTGCCGTCAATTTAACTAACACTTAAAACTTTAACACAATGAAAAGAATCACGCAAGCATTGCTATTAATTGCAATCACATCTACATTAGTATTAAGCTCATGTAAAGACCAAAAAATCGTAAAAGCATTAGAAGGCACTTGGAATATCACGAGCTGGAAAATGAACAACATTGAGCAAATCAACGCAGCAGTTTCAGGAACATATGCTTGGACTAACTGTAAAGTAAAAAAAGGAGACTGTGATGGAACTTCTACAGTAACAATTACTGGATTTGGTACAACTACCTCTTCTTTCACTTATTCGATTTACGAAAAAGGAACTAAAATTAGCATTGACTACGCTGATGCTAGTGCAGCTGACATTACGGGTGCAGACATTTTAACTCAAACTGATTCTGAATTCTCTTTTTCAGGAACTGATTCTGATTCAGATGCAGTTGTTGTTATCATGACGAAGTAATATCCCTAATTTATTGAAAGGGTCAGTTTTAGCGAACTGGCCCTTTTTTTGTGCCTTTATATTGATAAATTTATAGAGAAACGGTTACAGAATGGAAGACATTTCAATTTACTGGTTGGTATTATTCGGGCTAAGTTTTGGGTCTTTATTCCTTATTTTCCTGGACTACCGAAAATCAAAAAATGTCTGGCGATCTTTTCTATTTATTGGACTTGTGATTTCTGGTTTTTGGTTAGTCTCGTATCTATGGGAACGATTAGGGATGTTCATTCTTTATACGCTGCCTCTTTTTGCGGCCTTCCCTTTTGTTCTAGCCGTAGTTGGAAAAAAAAGAAAAAAATAAACCTTCTCAGGCAACAGCCGATTTTCTATGCAAGGTGCTCGCTTCATCCTTAAATTGAAGTGAGATGCGATCATATACCTCATCGTTCCATAACATTCGATAATGGCCTGCATTTTCTAATGTATAGAGCTCTGTTCTTGGCAGGTAATTTGAGATTTTTTGCGAATAGATGTAAGGTAAGACCTTATCATTCTTATCGTGAATCATCGTTAAGTGATTGTAGTTAATCTCTTTCGCTTTCTCCTGTACCGTTAGGTTCACGATTCCTTCGCCAAACATCCGGTTTACTTTTTCAATGATTAACTCAAATGGCTTTTGCGGAAGGTGAATCAAGTCTCGGAAATATTCGAAAATCGCTGATAGTTCATTTGGACTTGTTAAGTACATCAATTGGTCAATTGGATAATCTCGTTCGCTTAAAGCAAACGTGGTAACCGCGGATCCAAACGAATGGGAAATAACTGAAAATGGTTCCGATGGCCACACTCGATCAATAACACTGATTAATGCTTCCTTACACTCAAACAGGTTCGTATGGGAGTGATTATCATGTCCGTGAGCTGGCAGGTCCATGCTGACGACATGAAATCCTTTATCGGCCATCTTGTATCCAATCCCGGCCATGCTACCGGCATTCGATTCCCATCCGTGCACTAGAAATACGAGCGGTCCATTTGGGTCTCCCATCTCATAACAATGAACATCTCCAACAGGAGATGGTGCGATGAAATGATGTGCTTTTTGATAAAAAGCCAATTCTCGTTTTTTAAACTTCAGGTTCCTTGTTCGCTGAAAAAGTCGGAATGCTTTTTCTGACGCAAATTTTGGATTGATTCTACCCATAATTTGATAGTAAATCCGAATTCCAAACATGTATAATTTCATTTCTATCCTTTTTATACCAATCGGTATTTTAATAGCTAAAAAAAATGCTACTTCATTAATTCATTTTCTACTACTTCATCTAAATACTCCATCATATCAATTAAGTGCGATGGATCCTTCATCATAACAGATGTAAAGATTGCTCCTTGAATATGAGAAATAATACGAGCTCCTAATTTTTCAGAATTTAACTCCATTTTGAATTCCCCTTTTGCTTTTCCTTCTTCAATAATGGTAGCCATATTATTTTGAAGTTTACCTAATACAGTAGTTACTCTCTTATGAAGTTTCGGGTTTAAATTATTCGTGTCAACTCCAACATTCAAAAGCGGACAACCACCAAATTCGAGGGTTTTTACATAATACTCCCGATAAAATTTAGTCATCCCTTTGAGCTTCGCTTCTGCAGATTCCTCCTGGTTGATTTCATCGGCAACTTTCCAAACAATCTTTCTAATGTTATAGTTAAACACTTCAATCGCTAAGTGTTCTTTGTTTTCAAAATTCCCATATATCGCACCTTTGGTAAGACCTGTTACTTTCGTAATGTCTGCCATTGACGTGGCAACGAAACCTAATTTATTGAACACAGGCGCTACCTTTTCAATAATATATTGGGTTGTTATTTCTGCTTTTGTTGCCATTTAATACTACAAATATAGACTTTTTATACCAATCGGTATATTTAACGGTGATTAAAATTAATCATCGGTCATTCTAAATAAGGTTTGAATTGTTAGATCAGCTTTTTAACAGCGGACTTTGCGGCTAATTTTTCCGCCTCTTTTTTAGATCTTCCTATCGCTTCAGAAATAAATTCGGAATCGATATATAACTTGGCCAAGTACTTTGTTACTTTAGATTGAACTTCAGTAACCCGGTATTCTAATTTTTTCGCATTCTTCTGAGACCAGATTAGCAGTTGACTTTTATAATCGGTATCTGTTTCTCTTAAATAATCGATGTCAACGACTTTATCTAGAATTTTAACGTAGAGTATGTTCTTTGTCTTTACAAAGCCCTGATCGAGGTAAATTGCCCCAATAAGCGCTTCAAATACGTTTCCTTCTAGCGACTTATATTGATTGTTGCCTTTGTAATACTTTACATGCTCTAACAGCTGGATCTTGGTTCCTATGTCATTCAAGTTTTCTCTACTGACTATTCTTGACCTAAGTTTGGTTAAGAATCCCTCATCATCTTCAGGGTATTTGTCAAAAATATAGGCCGCTACTACCGTATCAATAATTGAATCTCCTAGAAATTCCAGTCGCTCATTATTCGGAAGGTTCTGATCGTACGATTTATGCGTAAATGCTAATTCGTAAAGTGCCAGATCTTTTGGCTTTATTCCAAAAGTCGATTGAATGTAATTAGAAATGGGTGATTGTGGTTTTTTTCTGAAAAGAGCCAAACCTTAATCTACTGACATTTTTTAAAGATGACACAAGTATTGTGCCCTCCAAAACCAAAGGTATTACTCATGGCCGCATTTACAACTCGCTTTTGCGGTTTGTCAAATGTGAAATTCAATTTATAGTCAATGTTGTCATCTTCTTCCTTGAAATTAATCGTTGGAGGAACAATGTCATTCTGAACAGACTTGATACAAGCAATGGCCTCAACTGCACCCGCAGCACCTAATAAATGTCCCGTCATTGACTTTGTTGAACCAATGTTCAAGTCATAAGCGTGAGGGCCAAAAATCCTTTTAATTGCTAACGTTTCCGCAACATCTCCAAGCGGAGTTGATGTACCGTGCACGTTGATGTAATCAATTTGGGAAGTATCCATTTCTGCATCTTCCATTGCGAACTTCATCACATTTGCTGCGCCAATCCCTTCGGGGTGAGGTGCTGTAATGTGGTGAGCATCTGCAGTTAAACCGCCTCCAGCTATTTCAGCATAGATTTTAGCTCCCCTTGCGATGGCATGTTCGTATTCTTCAACGATAACCGCTCCTGCACCTTCACCTAAAACGAAACCATCTCTGGTTTTGTCAAATGGTCTTGAAGCTGTAGTTGGATTATCATTATTAGTTGATAATGCCTTAATTGCATTAAAACCACCAATACCGGCAGTTGTTATACTAGCTTCTGATCCTCCTGAGACGATCACTTTAGCTTTACCAAGACGTATATAGTTGAATGCATCGATCATTGCGTTAGAAGCAGAAGCACAAGCTGAAACAGTAGCGAAGTTCGGTCCTCTTAGTCCATACTTGATCGAAATATGCCCTGCAGCGATATCAATAATCATTTTAGGAATAAAGAAAGGATTAAACCTCGGAGTACCATCTCCTCTTTCGAAACCTACGCATTCTTCTTGGAAAGTACCAATACCTCCAATTCCAGCGCCCCAGATAACTCCAGCTCGGTCTAGATCTATATCGTCTAAATCAAGTCCGGAATCTTCCATAGCTTCAGTAGCTGCCACCATGGCAAACTGACTGAATCTGTCTAGTTTTCTAGCTTCTTTTCTGTCGAAGTGATCAAGTGGGTCAAAGTCTTTAACCTCACAAGCAAATTTAGTTTTATGATGTACTGGGTCAAATAGAGTTACCGTAGCCGCACCACTATCTCCATTGAGTAGCGCGTCCCAGTAGTCATTTACCGAGTTCCCAATTGGCGTAATCGCACCGAGACCAGTTATAACAACTCTCTTCAACTCCATACCAAAAAATTTAAATCAACTATTACTTCGCGTTTTCTTCGATATAGGTAACAGCATCACCTACAGTTGCGATTTTTTCAGCTTGATCATCAGGAATAGCAATGTTAAATTCCTTTTCGAATTCCATGATCAATTCAACTGTGTCTAAAGAGTCAGCTCCTAGATCATTAGTAAAGCTTGCTTCTGCAGTTACTTCTGCTTCGTCAACACCTAACTTGTCTACGATAATTGCTACTACTCTTGAATTTGCATCAGACATAATATTCTTTTTAATTATTGTTTAATTCAGGGTGCAAATAAACTACTAATCGGAACTAAAACAAAATTTATTCATAATAAACGGTAACGTCCGCTAATGGCTTCCTTTCTAGGTCGGGAACAGTTACTTCATCAGCAGGATATCCTACAGGTAACAATAGAAACGGTCTTTCGTTCGCTGGACGCCCTAAAGCCTTGGTTAAAAAGTTCATCGGACTGGGCGTATGCGTAAGCGTACAAAGGCCTGCGTTATGTATTGCGGCAATTAAAAAACCCGAAGCAATACCCACAGATTCGTTTACATAATAGTTGTTTTGCTTGCTTTCATCGGGTCCATATTCATAAACTCGCTTCATTACAATAATTACCCATGGTGCAATGTCAATAAACTCCTTCACTGCATCAGTTCCTAATGGTGCTAAGTCTCTAAGCCATTCTTCACTCATTCGGCCACCATAGCTCTTTTCCTCTTCTTCTTCGGCTAATTTTCTGATCTCCGATTTAAGCTTTGTGTTTGAAATCACGCAGAAGGTCCAAGGCTGCTTATGAGCACCAGAGGGAGCTGTTGAAGCCGTTTTAATAATGTTTTCAATGATCCCTAATGGTATCGCTTTGTCTGAAAATTCTCTAATAGACCTCCTCTTATCCATGAATTCATAAAACTCTTGGCTACGGCCAATCATTTCCTCTTCTTCATATCGAAGTGGATAATGGTCTACAAACGGATACTCAATTTTCTTACTATCACTCATTAGGGCCAATTTATTAACTCTTTGCTAATAAATATAGAAGAATGTCTGTTTGTGCAATCAATATGGCAAACATTTTATTTGTCTCATTTTATTGTACCCTATTGCAATTGCAGTAATTTTGTCTCAGTTTTATGGGAAAGAGAGTAGTCATATTAGCATCTGGTGCTGGATCAAACGCAGGTAATATCATTCGTCACTTTAGAAATGTGGATGGAGCTGAGGTTGTTGCAATATGCAGCAACAAGGAGACGGCTGGCGTATTGAAGATTGCCGAAGAAGAGGAAGTAGAGTCCTTTGTGTTCTCTAAATCAGATTTAGAAGATTCAGACGTTGTGGATCAATTTCTTGCTGAAAAAAACCCTGACTTAATTGTATTGGCTGGTTTTCTATTAAAGTTTCCAGAACGGCTAATTAACGTATATCCTAATAAGATCATTAATCTTCATCCGGCTTTACTTCCAAAATTTGGAGGCAAAGGGATGTATGGAATTAATGTTCATCGCGCTGTTGTTGAAGCCAAAGAAAAAGAAACTGGAATCACCATCCACTACGTGAACGAAAATTACGATGAAGGTGCGATTATCGCCCAATTTTCAAGCGCTGTATTAGAAGGTGATACAGCTGAGAACGTTCAAGACAAAATAAAACTTTTGGAACAAAGTTATTTTCCAAAAACAGTTGAAAAAGTAATCTTTAAATAACATGCTGAACATTGCAGGTATAAACTTTGACTTAAAAAGCATTGGTGTTACCACCATGGTTTTATTCGCGGTTATAGATATTCTTGGATCGATCCCGATTATCATCAGTATTAAGGAAAAAGCAGGAGGTAAAATATTTCCACTTCGGGCAAGTTTAGTTGCCTTAGGTATTATGGTCCTATTCCTATTTTTAGGAGAGTCCATTCTTAATGTGATAGGCCTTGACACCGAATCATTTGCTGTTGCAGGTTCTTTTGTTCTCTTTTTTATGGCGCTAGAAATGATCTTGGGAATCTCCATATTTAAGGATTCAGATGACGGAGCTTCTCCGAAAGTTGCATCAGTTGTACCACTAGCATTTCCAATTATCGCTGGCGCAGGTACCATGACCTCACTAGTTTCATTGCGCGCTGAGTATTCCGTTCAAGACATTTTGGTTTCAATCCTGATCAACATCATTGTTGTTTTTGTAGTACTACTTTTAACTAAACGAATTGAAAAACTACTTGGAAAAGGTGGAATTGCCATCATTAAAAAAGTGTTTGGAATAATCTTATTAGCGATTGCAGTCAAATTATTTACTGAAAACCTATACCACATGATCGATGTTTTAGAAGGAACAAAAGAGGTGGTGCAATAATGGCTGAAAAAAAATTCTACGTTGTTTGGTCGGGGCACAATCCTGGAATCTACACTACGTGGGCTGACACGCAACGCCAAACAATTGGTTTTCCAAAGGCTAAATTCAAATCATTCAAAACCATGAGTGAGGCGAAACAAGCTTATGCTAATCCTGATTCTGTTCAACCATCAACCAAGAAAAAGAAGACGCATTACTATGTTGTCTGGGCAGGCTTTACTCCTGGAGTGTACAGCGATTGGGAAAAAGCCAAGAGTCAAATGACTGGCTTTAAAGGGCCGAAATACAAGACGTTTGGAAGCAAGCAATTAGCTGAAAGAGCGTTTACTGAAGGTCCAGAAAATTTTCAAGGGAGCTATAAAAAAACACGTGATTTAACTCCAGCTGAAGCTGCGAAAATTGGAGATCCGATTGAGATGAGCCTGAGCGTTGATGCGGCCTGCAACGGTGTTGGAATAATGGAATACCAAGGGGTTTGGACGTTTAACGAAGAACATATTGTTTTTAGAATGGGTCCATTCACCGGAGGGTCCAACAATATTGGTGAGTTTCTTGCCTTGGTTCACGGTTTAGCACATTTTAAAAGAGAGAAAGACACAAAGCTTCATGTAATGCCCATTTATTCCGATTCAAAAATTGCGATGAAATGGATAAAAGCTAAACGCTGCAGAACGAATCAGACCCCCTCTCCTGAAGTAAAGAATCTTATTACGCGAGCTGAAAAATGGTTGCATAATAATACTTTTCAAAATCCAATATTAAAATGGGAAACGAAAGCTTGGGGAGAAATCCCAGCCGATTTTGGGCGAAAGTGATTATTTCAATCAATAGACCTACATTTGCAACCCTATTCAGATAGAAGAGAGAAATTTGTCATTTAAAAACGCATTAAAATCAATCGTTAAGAGTCTGCCGTTCAACGTTACGAAGAACCAGCAGTACGATGCGCAGACAAAAAGGATTATTCAACACACATTGGGTGAAAATGGCGTTTTTCTAGATGTCGGTTGCCATAAAGGTGAAGTTTTAGATTGGGCAATAAAGTATGCTCCTTCTTCAAGCCACATTGGCTTTGAAGCAATTCCTGAATTAGCAGATGCGCTCAAACAAAACTATCCAAAACATCAAATTCATAATGTTGCGCTGGCTGATTATACTGGCAAAACCAATTTCCACCATGTTAAAACGAATCCTGCTTATAGCGGAATAAACCAACGAGAATACGTTAAGGATGAAACGATTGATGTTATAGAGGTTGATGTAAACACAATGGACAATTTAATCCCTGAGTCTCAATCCATCGACCTTATTAAAATTGATGTGGAAGGTGGAGAATTACAAGTTTTAAAAGGGGGAGCCGAAACCATCAAAAGAGAATCTCCTGTAATTGTGTTTGAGCATGGCCTTGGAGCATCCGAGTTTTATGATAACGGACCAGAGAAAATTTGGAAGCTGCTTCATGATGAGCTGGGAATGCAGATCTCACTTATGAAAACGTACTTAAGTGCTCCTGAAAATTCATTTTCAAAAGAAGAATTTCAAAGACAGTATCAGGATAAAATCAACTATTACTTCGTGGCTTACTCCATATAATTCCCTTTTCTACGCTACGCATAAACAACCAGTGCTTAGCTCTGTTTTCTTTTAATTAGAGCAATTCGAAACTTTGTGTCAACAAGAATCGACAGTTTTCAGTATACGTATAGCTGATTTTTAAATCACTAACTCTAGGTTTCGTACCAAATATTTCATTCATCTTTGAGTCAACCAATGGAAAAGAAGACCATATTAATAACTGGAGCAACCGGATTTTTAGGATTTAGAACCCTTGAGCGGTTTGCTGCTGACCCATCTGTAAATAAGATCATTGCGACTGGAAGAACTAAAAAACCAGGTATGACCGTGGAAAGTGATCTGGTTGAATATCGGTTAGGCGACCTCACGGATTCTGAATTTGTAAATAGCCTTACTAAAGGAGTGAATGTTATTATTCATTGCGCGGCTTTATCATCTCCTTGGGGCACGGAAGAAGAATTTCGTCTTGCTAACTTGGTTCCACAGGAATTGCTTATTCAGGCTGCGGAAAGAGAAAAAGTGGAACGGTTCGTATTTATTTCAACTCCTAGTCTTTATTTCAATTTTAAAGACCGAATTAATATCAAAGAAAGTGAGCCACTTCCAAGTCCCTTGGTAAATAACTACGCCAGTACTAAAAGAGAAGCCGAACTACTTTTAGAAAAAAGCAGTTTAAGTTTTGTCATTTTACGCCCACGTGCTTTAACTGGAAGAGGAGACACGGTAATAATGCCTCGATTAATACGAGCTTACCAAGAGGGTAGATTAAAAATTGTCGGAAACGGGAAAAATAAAGTTGACTTAACCTCGGTAAGCAATGTTGTTGACGCCATTGAACTTTCTATTTCCGCAACTGGGGATGCATTAAATCAGACTTACAATATCTCGAATGGAGAACCTGTTTATCTATGGGATTCAGTTCGAACTGTTTTGAATCGACTAGAGATGGATTTACCTTCCAAAAAGGTGCCGTATGGCATTGTTAAGCTAGTAGCGGGTTCCATGGAATCTAAGGCCAGAAGGCGCCCTGAAAAAGGTGAGCCTGTGCTAACCAAATACAGTGTTGGGATTTTGGCTAAAACATTTACCATGGATATTTCTAAGGCCAAGAACTTACTTAATTACACTCCAAAAATGAACACGGCCGAGGCAATCGATGAGTTCATTGATTGGTATAAAAAGGACGCATGAAACAGGTCAAACTCATATTAGGTACAGCCGGCTACTGTTATGCGAAAGAGCATCATGCAATAAAAGGAGGCAGGAAAAAAGAGATTCAATTTAATGCTGTTTTCGCATTAATCAAGCATCCAGAAAAAGGGTGGATCGTTTTTGATACAGGCTATACACAGCGTTTTCATGAAGTAACTTCAAAATTTCCAGGGTCCATTTATGCGAAAATCACCAAAGTATACATCAATCCTGAGGAAGAAATTAAGGCTCAACTTTTAGCACGAAATATTGATCCTTTATCAATCGAGCACGTAATTATTTCTCATTTCCACGCAGATCATGTTGGCGGTTTGAAGGACTTTCCAAATGCTACTTTTTACTGCTCTAAACCGGCCTTTAATCAAGTTCAAAAGCTGAATGGTTTTCGAGCAGTTGCAAAAGGATTGCTCCCTGGTCTATTGCCAGATGATATGAAAGCTCGAACGCTATTCTTCGAAGACGCTGGCCAAATAGTTGAAGACACCTATTTTCAAACGAGTTACGATCTATTCGGGGATGATTCAATTATCGTACACAGCGTTCCAGGACATGCTGCTGGCCAGTATGCGGCCGAAGTTGCCACCGAAAAAGATCATTACTTTCTTGCAGCAGATTCCGCTTGGTTAAAAAAATCATATCAAGAATATGCTTTGCCCAGCCCTGTAGTAAAGCTTTTCTTTCATTCATGGAGTGACTTTAAAGACTCCCTGAAAAGACTTCATGATTATCATTTGGCACACCCTGATACGGTAGTAATTCCGACCCATTGCAATGAAACTTGCGATCCTTTAATTGAGATAAGTAAAGACGAAGATGGGCTTTAAAGGAACGATCATATCGAATCTTATTGGTTTCAAAAGGAGCCGAAAAGCAAGCTATAACCGTGGCTTACTTGACAGCTTGCAAGCTAAACGATGGAACAGTTTCCAACGCGAGCTGAAGCAATCACCTTTCTACGCTAAACTCTCAAATGAAGGGGCTCCACTTGCGGCCTATCCGGTAATCAATAAAGAGACTTTTATGTCGCAATTGGACAATATTAATACGGCTGGAATCAAGAAAGAAGAGGCCTTTAAAGTTGCGCTAAATGCAGAATCATCCAGAGATTTCAGCTCTGAAATAAATGGGGTAACAATTGGACTATCAACAGGAACTAGTGGAAGTCGTGGAATTTTTATGGCCAACGAAAAAGAACGAGCAAAATGGGTTGCGGCCATCCTAGATCGAGTAATCGGTTTTAAGTTAAAGAAGCGAAAAGTTGCATTTTTTCTTCGAGCAAACAGCGACTTATATGAGTCTGTAAATTCGACTATTCTCGATTTCAAGTTTTTCGATTTGATAAAACCAGAGCTAGAAAACATTGAGCTATTAAATCAATACCAACCAAATATATTAGTTGCCCAGCCAAGTGTATTAAAGGGAATTGCAGATGCGGTAGTTGCCAATTCACTTCAGTTAAATATTTCCAAAATCATATCAGTTGCGGAAGTTTTAGACTCTGGCGACAAGGCCTATTTTGAGTCTGTTTTCAAGCAGAAAATTCATCAAGTCTATCAGTGCACAGAGGGATTCTTGGCCGCAACTTGTGAAGAAGGGACCCTCCATTTTAATGAGGATTTTCTAATCATCGAACGGAATTATTTAGACGAAAATAAGGATCGATTTCATCCCATAATTACAGATTTATATCGAACCACTCAACCGGTTGTACGGTACGAGTTGAATGATATAATAATCGAAAAAGAAAATTGCAAATGCGGAAGAAAGACACTGGCAATTGAACAAATTGAAGGCAGATCTGATGACGTGATGCTCTTCTTAAACGACCAGCAAAAAGAAATTAAAATCTATCCTGACTTCGTCAGAAGAAACATTGTTAAAGCATCAGAGAACATAAAATTTTATGCTGCCACTCAAACAGCTTCAGATCATATTGAAGTCTATTTAGAAAGCCCAAATCAGGACGCTGATTTTGGTAAAGTGCAGCAAAATCTAACTGCTTTTTTGGCCAATCAAGCCATCAATTCAGTTAAAATCAGTCAAGCGACTTCTTTTGAAAAAGAAAGCATGGCCAAATTAAGACGTATAAGAAATGAATACAGTTAGAAAAATTAAAATAACGGGAATGGGAAAGTATCTTCCTCAAGCCGTTGACTCTAATGATTTAGAGCAAAAACATGGCCTACCTTTAGGCTGGTCTGAGCGATATTCTGGAGTTAGAACAAGGCATCATGCTACTTCCGAAAGCAATGGGTCTATGGGTGCAAACGCGCTCAGCGGTGCCCTCAAGAACGCTGGACTTAAAACTTCGGACTTGGATTTAATAATATCTGCTTCGGCAACTTATGACTACCCATTACCTAGTACTTCAAGCATTATTAAAAGTGAAATTAAGGACGCAAGTAATGTTGGTACGTTGGATATTGATTCTACCTGCCTGAGTTTCGTAAGTGCTTTCGAAATGGCCTCTAAACTGTTGGACGGAAATCAATACAAACACATAGCGATTGTATCCTCGGAGATTGCATCTAAAGGAATCGACCCCAACAAATGGGAGACCCTTACTCTTTTTGGAGATGGGGCAGCCTGTTTCATCTTGTCGTATGACGAGAATTCAGACAGCGGTTTTGTACACGGAGGAATCAAGACTTTTTCTGAAGGCGTGCACGACACCATTATCAAGGGAGGCGGAAATAAATATTTCTTTAAAGATCATCCTTATGATGTAGAGATGCATTCTTTTCATATGAATGGAAAAAGACTTTTACGCTTGGCCAAAAAGAAAATCCCAGAGTTTATGTCTTGGTTTTTTGAGGGTCTTAATACTGTAATTACTGATATTGATTTAGTAATACCTCATCAAGCATCTAAGACAGGAGTTGGAATCTTCCGAAACATGTATCCATTTAAGGATGAAAATTTCTACGGAAATCTGGAGACCCATGGAAATTGTATTGCTGCTTCTATCCCAATGTCTTTATACGATGCCATTACTGAGGGTAAATTAAAACGAGGACAATCATGTTTAATTTGTGGAACTTCAGCCGGTTTCTCGGTAGGGGCGGTGCTGTTTACCTATTAAAATGGACCCTAGTTTACAACTACATAAATCGAAAATTTTGAATACGCTAAGGGCGTTTCAAACTCCAGATAATGGAAAGTCGTTTTGGATTTTTGCTGCCTTGGTTGTAGTACTATTAGGTCTCGTTTTAGGAAGCTCTATTGCTTATACCATCCATCCTGCTTACTGCACCATCTTTTGGATTCCAATTGAAATTTGTCTTGGGTTGATGTTCATTATCCTTCACGATTGTGATCATCGCGCATACTTTAAATCTCCACTAGCGAACGAAATTGCTGGAAGAATAAGTGGCTTTTTCATCATGATTCCAGCAGGCCTTTGGCAATTTATTCACGACCAACACCATGGGGCAGTTGGGAACCTAGACCGAAGGTCCGAAAATCCAGATTTGTGGACGTTGACAATTGACGAGTACAAGGAGTCATCGAATTTGAAAAAACTGGCTTACCGAATCGTTCGCTCCGGGTTTATGCGTTTTGTTATGGCTCCTATCATTCTTTCCATGGTCCTTGCCAGAATTCCAAATCACAAGGTTAATTTGAAATCAAATATCTCGGTAATAACAAGCAACATATGTTATGGGGTAATACTATGGGCTGTGCTCACTTATGCGTCATTTTCGGCATTAGTTATGGTGTATTTGGTTCCACTATACCTCTTCTTTTTGTTTGGTACTTTAATCTTCTACTTGCAACACCAATATGAAGACACTTACTGGGAAAATGAAGCGGATTGGGATCTGTTCGAAGCTTCTTTAGTGGGCAGCTCATATTTAAAGTTTAGTCCAGTAATGAGATTGGTAACCGGCAATGTTGGTTATCACCACATTCATCATTTAAACGCTAAAATTCCGTTTTACAAATTACATAAGGCAGGTAAATTAACAGACCAATACTTCACTCCTAAGCCTATCTACTTTTCTAAAATTATGGAGTGTATACAATGCAAAATCTGGGATGAAGACCAAAAGAAATTAATTCCTTGGAGCGAATTAAAATGAGCGGAATCATCCTCATATTAAAATTAATGGCGGAAAGCTTCAGTCTTAAAAAGGGGCTGAGAAAAGCATCGTTTAGAAGGTTTATCATCATATTCGGGCTATTTCCCGTTCTAACAATTACGATCACAATCAATTGGATCTTTATGTTGCTAGACGAGGTTATATTCTTCTGGTATAGAAAAATTAATACTGACAAATCTGTATTCATTGTAGGGGTTCCTAGAACAGGTACAACCCTATTATATCAGACGTTAGCTCGAAACACAGAAGCGTTTACCAGCTTTAAAATGTGGGAGTTAATTTTTGCTCCTTCAATCATTCAAAAGTACTTTTTCTATGGATTTATTTCTTTAGATCGGTTAATAGGTTCGCCTTTACTTGCTTTTTCTAAACTACTCGACCGGTGGTTTTTTGGAAAACTAAAAGGGATACATGATATGTCGTTATCAAAGCCTGAAGAAGATGAAGTTTTACTCATTTACATTTTCTCGTCCGTTTACTTGTTTTACGTTTTTCCGGGAACAGATAAAATGGAAGGCCTGTTGCTATTCGATGAGCAATTAACTGAAAAGAAACGAGCCCGAATTATGGGGTTCTACAAACGATGTGTTCAGCGTCATCTATTCGTTTTTGGAGGTTCAGGATCCAAACAATTTCTTTCTAAGAATCCTTCTTTTGTTTCTAAGCTTGCATCGTTAAAACAAACTTTTCCAAAAGCAAAATTATTGTACACCTATCGGACTCCGGCTACCACCATACCTTCTACCATTAGTCTGAACAAAAATATCTATAACGTCTTTGCAAATATCACCCAACCATATCCACTTGTGGATCGGACAAAAGATTTAATGATCCGCTGGTATCAGATGTCATGCCGAACAATCATCCAGGATTATCGAGAGGATGCGTTTGTTGTCCATTATTCAATTATCACTTCGGAACTAGCATTACTAATTGAATCGGTTTATTCCTTTTTAGGAATTAAAATGGAAGATGGAATTAAGACTCAACTGGCCGAGAACGCACTCAAATCTAAACAGTTTAAAAGTCGAAATAAATATGATCGATCTGTTGGGGTAAATCATGATGAACTTGAAATGGAACTTGGTTTTATTTTACCAGGAAAGATATGATCTCGAAGGTTGCAGAACATAACATCAAATGCAATGGGGTGAACATCAATTATGTTGATGAAGGACAAGGTCAAACCATGCTTTTTCTTCATAACGGAGGAGGATTTTGGCAAACTTGGAGCAAGCAAATTGAACATTTTTCCAAAAATTATCGGGTAATCGCTTTGGATTGGCCTTCATTCGGGAAATCGGAATTGTCGGACCTCGATTTAAATTTAGGGATGTATACCGACACGCTAACTGATTTCATAGACTCCTTAAAGCTAGACAACATCCTATTATTTGGAAATTGCGTTGGAGCTGCCGCGTGTATCAAGTACACGATTGCCAACCCAGACAAAATTTCAAAACTAATTGTATTCAATGTATGTCCAGGAGAGCGATTAGTAAAGAAAAAATTTGGTCGCTGGCTTTTGAAAATTGTGGAAAGAGGCAACGTTGCCAGAAGAATAATTCGCCCTTGTTTGAACCTATTGTTTGTGAAGTCACCTTTAAAGAAACGGTTTCCCGGAATCCTTTTCCATGATTCTTTTTCAGAATCAGATCCTATTTTTAAAATGTATCAGGCCAAGTTGAAAGAAAAGCGCCAGACCAAAGGAAGGATTGATTTGCTTTTTGCTGTTTTCTCATTTTCACTTCACCGTTATTATGATGCGCCAATACCGGTTCCTATGATGCTTTTTTGGGGTGACAACAATAAAGTCTCATCTTATGAAGAAGATGGAACGTTTTTCGAGGAGCAACTGAACATTAAAGCTGAGGTAATAAAAGGAAGTGGCCATTTAGGAATGTATGAGCAATCATTATATGTAAATAAACAGATTACAGCATACATAGCGTAAATCCTGCAAGTTTTATCGAATTACATCTTCTATATCTGTATCCACCTTGACTTACACAATTCGCCATTTTAACTAACTTCGTGGATTCTTAGAAAGCAACTTTTATGAAGAATCTATTCGCTTGCATTACAGTTATTTTGTCGTTTTCCACTTACGCTCAAACAACTTTTCAAAACACATTTGGAAGTTATGCGGCAGATGAAGCTTATGATGTTCTGGAAGCTTCAGATGGCAACTATATAGCCTTAGTAAAGACTTTAGAGTTTGATCCTATGATGATGTCTGAAGGTGTGGGCATAGTAAAAATGACCCCTTCGGGCGATACACTTTGGACAAAAGGAATTTACCCTGACTTCAATAGTTTGATCCCCCGAAGTATAGAAGAAACTTCAGATTTAGGTTTTATTATATCAGGATATGATTCCGGAAGAAGCGTATTACTGAAACTAGATGCATCAGGAAATCTAGAATGGCAGAAACAATTTCTAACTGGTGGAAATGTGGCTGGGGTTATTCAAAACTTAGATGGTGGTTACATGATGGCTGGTCATGTTGGCATAGGCAGTTGGGCAGGGATGCTTGTAAAAACGAATTCCTTGGGTGATACACTGTGGACTAAAGTTTTGGACACTGGAGAAGAAGAGTTTATCAACTCAATTCATGCAACAGCCGATGGCGGAGCAATCTTGGGTGGATATAGAAGCACAAACCCATTTACGCTTTATGATTATATGCTATTCATAAAAGTGGATTCATTAGGGGCAATTGAATTTTCTACCACATACTCTTCTACCTGGTCTACGTTCAGACATAGATGTAATTCTATTATACCAACTTCAGACGGAGGGTATGTTGCCGTTGGAGACGGCTGGGATGGCGGTACTTGGGGCTGGCCTTGGTCAGTTAAATTAGACGCTTCAGGTCAAAAAGAATGGGCAGGCGATTATAGAGATGCAGGGCAAACTTCTGTTATAAGTCAATACTTCAGCGATGTAGTTGAAATGCCTGATGGGTCTTTTACCGCTGTTGGAATGATGGGTCAAACATCCTCTAGTACTAATGTTCAGCTAACTAATTTTGGTCCAACTGGGGCAACTCCTAACTGGCAAAGAGAATATAATGCGAGTAGTTATGATGAAGGAAACGCCATTGCGTTAACTTCTGACGGAGGTCTTTTAGTAGGTGGTAATACTGAAATTGCTGGCGCCTATTCAGGTGCCTACATTTTGAAAACAGATTCCCTTGGCTTTGCTACAGATTGTTTTGCTCAAACCACCACTTCAACTGGAAGTTCAAACGTAGGGAATACTTATACTGAAATTGGCACCACAAGCCCGCTAGGGTTCAGCATAGTAACCGGAACTCTTAATGAAACGGCTGGTCTAGAATTTTATAAACTAATACCTAACGTAACAGCAGTAAGCACAGACCCTTTATGTGATGAAGATTGCAATGGCGAAGGTCAGGTATCAGCTGTTGATGGTCAAGGATCTTATACTTGGTTATGGTCTACAGGAGGAAATCTCAGCACCGAAATTGGACTATGTCCAGCATGGTATTATGTGGATGTAACGGATGCAGGGGGATGTGTTGTTCAAGATTCAATGGAAATAATAGCCCCGTCTTCTGTAGTCGTAACCGGTGTAGTTTCTCATGTAACGTGTAATGGTGATTTTGACGGAGCGATAGATATCACAGTTTCTGGTGGAGCTGGCAATTACGAATTTGATTGGCCCACTGGTGCAACGTCAGAAGATCTTTCTGGTTTAGGCGGTGGATTTTATTTGGTAAACGTTGAAGATTCGAACGGCTGCGATGAGCAGTTCGGTGCAATCATTCAAGAGCCACAAGTATTAGCTTCTTACATAACCGCAACCACAGATGCGAGTTGTAAAGATATGTGTGATGGCGAAATTGCAACGCTTACCATTGGAGGTACGGCTCCATACACCTTATTATGGAATGATCCATTGGCACAGACAGTTGATACAGCAATAGGATTGTGTGATGGAACCTATTTACTAACGGTTACCGATAACAATGGATGTATTGCCTACCTCAATGGGAACATCATTGAACCGGATGAATTGTTTACTTCCACCAACTCATCTTCTACTGAATGTGGTCTTAGTTCTGGTGAAGCGTGGGTTGTGCCAACAGGAGGAACAATGCCATATGCTTACGACTGGAATGGCATGGGTTCAAACGATACTCTTTCTTCTTTGGATGCAGGATGGTATGACGTGCTTGTTACCGATAACAACGGTTGTACGGCAATGGACTCTGCTTTAATAGAGAGCTTTGTCTCTCCAATCGACATCTGTGTAGTAACAGTTGATTCTATTGGCGAGAACGTTGTCAACTGGAATAAACCAGCAGCTGGAAACATCGATGGATTTAAAATTTACCGAAACATTGCTGGCGTTTATACTCCAGTTGGATATAGAGATTACGATTCTTTAAGCTATTATGTTGATACTGATTTTGGTGTTGACCCAGCCGTAACTTCATACAGATACAAAGTTTCTGTAGTTGATACATGTGGAGCAGAAAGCGATTTAAGTGGTTTTCATGAAACGATTCACCTAACCTCAAATGTCGGAACAGGCGGTGAGGTCAACTTAATTTGGGACGACTACGAAGGCTTTAGCTTTGGATTCTATGACATCCTTAGAGATTCTACAGGAACAGAAGATTGGGAAGTTATTGGAACCGTACCGTTCACCAACTTTACATTTATCGATTTTAATGTTCCGTCAAGCGGAGCTGATTATATGATTGAAGTAGTTACTCCTGCCTTTTGTGATGCAACCAAAGCAATTGGAGATTTTAACTCTTCAAGGTCAAATAGAAAGAGTGGTGTTGCTAACGTAAGTGGAATATTTGATGCAGAAGCATTGGCCTTAAACATGTATCCAAACCCGGCTACAAACATGCTTTATGTAGAAGCGAATATGGCTTACGCAAGTGATGTAAACTTCTCGATTCTTGATTATACCGGAAAATTAATTTTGACGGAGAACGATCAAAATTTAGCTGGAAGCATTAGAAAAGGAATCGACATCGAGTCCTTGCCTGTTGGATATTACATTTTGGAATTTGCTACGGCTGACGGATCTGTTCGAAAGCAGTTTGTAAAAATGTAAACTAGATTTTCACAAACTTAGTTACTCGTTGACCTACCCTTAAAATGTAAGTTCCTTGTGTTAAAGGTTGAATGTCTAATTGTGTGGTGCTAATGGTTCCTGCAATTACTTTCTTTCCTTGTAACGACCATATTTCATAAGTTTCATTTTGAAACTTTGAATCGACCTGAAGGATGTCCTGAGCAGGATTTGGGAACACGTTCAGTGAAAGACCATTTTCTATTTCATTCACTCCAACCGTACAATCAATTTTTCCATTGATGTCAAATCTGGAAAAGAACTGCCAAACTTTTTCGGAAGCATTGATATCGTAATTTGTTCCTGCGCTAGGGAATGCTGAACCAGCCCAAGTATGTCCGCCACCAGTGATTTTATAATGTTCCACATCAACACAGTTATCGCCATCTTCCCATAAGAAGTGTTCAACGGTGCTCCCGTCTGTTGGGTCACTGTCAGGAACATTGGTCAATATCGATGAGGCACTGCAGTTATTATAATTTACCCAAAGGTTCATTACGTTATCAATGGATTCTGACCAGCCAGCTCCTCCTGTATATGGAACGGTTCCGTCTGCAGTTCCATGGATTTGCATGACTGGTGTAGGGTGAGAGGCTCCACATCCAGCCATAATTACCGGAGCCATTGAGCCTGTTACAGAAGCCACCGCAGCAATTCTACTGCTCAAACTACATGCTAAAGTCATGCTCATGAACCCTCCATTAGACATTCCTGTACTATATACCCGGTCTAAATCAACGGAGTATGCAGCTGAAATTGTATCGATCATTGCATCGGTAAAGCCAATATCATCGGCTGCACTTCCTCCCCAACCTACATTAAAGTGCGTAACACCGCTTCCGTCTAATGTTCCCATAGGGTGAGCAATCATAAACCCCGCTGTATCAGCAATGCTTCTGAAGTCACCGTACCACATTTGTGATGATGCATCAGAAGTGTACCCGTGGAAATTAAATACTAAAGGCATGGCGGTTCCTGGTACATATGAGGCTGGAATATACAGTATGTATGATCGCTGAACCGAGTTGTGCGTAATGGTATCGTAAACTGTTTGCTGGGCGTTTCCTGTTTGAAAATTCAACAAAAAACAAAGAATAAAAGCAAGTTGAAGGGTAGTGGTTTTTATCATAATTAGCTAGTTGCTAGCTAATTTAAGGCGTTTCTGTCCATCAACCGCAAAAGTGTGATAAAAGGAAAGTTCAAGGCATAAAAAAAGGGAGCATGTCTTAACATTTCTCCCTTTTGAACCTATATACCAGCACACCTACTGATCTCTTTCACATTGCATTGTCTCTAGATGGGAATTAACCCGCTTCGTAGATGGCTATGGTTCTTTGTTGTTGTTTGATATGGTAAGTGTACAGCGAATTGAGACGCAAGTGCACCAATAACTTCCAATGGACTGGAACGAGTTTCTAAAAGGGCGTTTACACCTTCCAGATGAATTGCGCGAAATACGCTCCCTTCGGAAAGTGATTGTCACCTTTGGGTTCTAGCAATTTCTATAAACCGCTGATTCTCAAATTTTGGGAAATTAAATATCCCTATTTAGTAGTTCAAATACTGTAAAACATTAGGATCAGTCTCTGACATTTTAATTGCTTCGACCGTTCTTTTAATCGTTTCTGCTTGGTTTTCTGCTTTGATCTGATCTTGCTTTGCTGATGCTGCTTTCATTGTAGCGCCCTCGTCCATGTACTTATTATGAAGCAGTTTTTGCTCTCCAGCAATTTCGGTATAGGTCTTCGCTGCATTTCTTAAAAGCTGATAACCTGCCAATTTTAAAAACCACGGATTTCCGTTTCTTGCAACATCTTCAAAAATTTCAATCCCTTTATTGATTTCTTTTTGATCTTGGCGCATCAAGTATGCGTTATAGGTCTGTAGAAAACCATATTTGCCCATCCCATTCACTTGATCCATTCTACTTAAAAAGAACTCGTGCTCCTCTTTTCCACCATGCTTCGCATATACTCTTGCTATTGCATTTCTGACCGCTCCACCTTCATCATTTTCAAGTGATTTAGCTACAGCCATGGCTTTTTTCTTGTCTGCAGATCCAAGCGCATCCATTCCTTGCGACATCACACTATACGATGAATCTGTCAAAGCATTTTCGTAGATCTGTATGAGCTCCATGTCCCCACTCCATTTCGATTGAAGAATCTTAATCGCTGCTTTACGCACGGCTGGGTGCTTATCTTTCGTAAGTCTAATAACCTTGGATTTCATTCCTGCCTTATCACCTCTAATTGCATTACTTGACTTGTTCAAGGCCATTGCTTTCACCTTCCAAAAAGAGTGGTTATAAGAATTGATAATTGCTTCATTTGCTTCAGGCGTGTTCATCTGCCCAAGTTTCGCTAAAGCTTCTTTTTTATCCATAAATAAAGGAGCGTGGTTCAGCTGATAAACCCATTGTGAAGTTGGTTTCTTGTCTACCTTGTCGCACAGCATCACCTTCTGCGCATCTACATTTACCAGTTGTGGAACAGCTGGAAGGTCAAATTCAAACGTGTCTCTTACGTTCTCCGCCCATACAATGTGTCGGTTTTTCTTGTTTTTCGCATAAACATCAATATGAATTGGAAGCTTGTATAAAGGAACATTGTCCAGGTTCTGATTTTGCTCTATATACACATATAGCTTTCCGTTCGCCTCATCGAAGCTTTGATTGAAAACTAATTTTGGATGGCCTCCAGCTAAAAACCACTGATCGAAAAACCAGTTTAGATCTTCTCCAGTTGTTGCTTCAAACGCTTTTCTCAAATCGTGAATTTCCGCATTGCTAAAAGCATTATCAGTTAAGTACTTTTTAAGAGACGCGAAAAACGCATCGTCTCCTACATAAGATCTAAGCATGTGCAGAATTCTACCCCCTTTGTTATAAGAGTTTGCGTCAAACATCTCTTCTTTGCTTCCATAGTCATAACGAATCATGTCTACATACCCCTGCTGCTGAGAAGACAATAAGTAGCCTTCCATTTCATTATAAGCATTCATGTCGGCCTCCATCTGGCCATGCTCATATTCATCCCAAAGAAACTGGCTGTAATTCGCAAAAGATTCATTAAGTGGAAGGTTCGCCCAAGATTCGCAAGTCACTAAATCTCCAAACCAATGATGGAAGAGTTCATGCGCAATAATTGACTCATTTCCACCGTCAATAATTTCTCTTTTCGTTTGGTGTAAAAACTCTCCATGTATAGTTGCAGTAGTGTTTTCCATTGCTCCTGACACATAATCCCTTACTACTACTTGTGAGTATTTATCCCATTGGTATTCTACTCCTAGCAGATCTGAGAAATAGCTTAACATTTTAGGTGTTTTTCCAAAGATTGCCTTAGCGTGTTCTTCAAATTCCTTTTCTACGTAGTAGTTTACAGCCATAACAGTTCCATCTTTCTTCGTCCATTGATCTTCAACTAAAGCGAAATCTCCAATGGCCATCATAAAGAGATATGGTGAATGAGGTTGATCCATTTTCCAGTAATCAGTTCTTGTTCCATCTGAGTTTGGAGTAGAATAAACCATTAATCCATTTGATAATGTTTTGTACTTATCATCAACCGTGATGTACATCTCTTGTGTGGTTTTCTCGTTCGGAGAATCAATGGTTGGAAACCAACAAGAACCAGCTTCGGTTTCACCTTGAGTCCAAATTTGCATAGGTTTTTTCAAGTCAGCGCCATCTGCATTAATGAAGTAAAGTCCTTTGGCCGAAGATATTGCAGCTGAGCCTTTCTGAGTTACTTTTTCGGGATTCGCCATGTAGTTGATCCGGATCTTGTATTGATCGTTACGAGTGTACTCTCTACCTAAGTTAATTTTTAAATAGTGGCCATCTGCCTCATATGTAAGTGCTGTCCCTTCTTGCTCACCATTCATTAAAACCACTTTACTTACTTCAATTGCTTTAGCGTCAAGTGTTAATGAATCTGTATCGAAGAAATGAGGTTTAATCGTCAGATCGGCTTGACCTTTTAATTGCTTCGTATCCCAAAGAAAGCTAACCTCCAATTTGGTGTGAATGATATCATTCACCCTCTTTTCAGACGGCTGATAAACGGGACGAACTACCGGAGAATTCTGCTCATCTGCTAGTAGCTGATCGATTAGCTCTGTGTCATCACTATCACTAATTGCTTTCGTCTTACACCCAGCAAGGGTTAATGCAGCTATTACCGCTGTAGTAGTCAACAAACCTATTCTCCTCATCATAATCAGTTCTTCTAATTCGAGGCAAATATCTTTAATCCTGAAGAAGTTGAAAAGGGAAATGGTATAAACGGATTGGGAATATGGAACATCGAACATTAGAATATCGAATGAAGAATAGAGTGGAATTAAGTGAAAACAAGCTAATTACTGTTAAAACGGGCCGATTACTGCGGTCTTGACAGGGCTTTTTGGATTAATTCGTTAATTTAGGGCTCCAACCAAAAACAACGCGATTGTATAAGGTAAAAGTAAATCAAGGAGAAGTTGAAGAAATTTCAGCTGAGACACACGACCTAAGTCAACTAGATATTTTGGCAGATGGTGATGGCGGTTTTCATGTGATTAGAAATCATAAAAGCTATGCTGTTCGAGTTATTGCACACAGTAAAGCGGAAAAAAGCATGAGTTTATTGATTAATGGAAACAAGTATGATGTTGTGCTAGAAGATCAATATGATGTTTTGTTGAAGTCCATGGGAATGGGCGCTGGAGCAGTCAAAAAATTAAAGAATTTAAAAGCACCCATGCCAGGTTTAGTATTAGATGTTATTGCTGCATCTGGTTCTGAGGTGAAGAAAGATGATCCGTTGATGATTTTAGAAGCCATGAAAATGGAGAACATTTTAAAATCACCAGGAGATGGGATTATTAAGAGTATTGAAGTAGAAAAAGGAATCGCGGTTGAAAAGAATCAAGTATTAATTCACTTTGAATAAAATTATGAAAAAACGAGTTTATGGCCTATTAATGGGGGCCGCAGTATTAGTTGCATCATGTGGAGGAGAGCAATCTACCGAGCCAGTTTTAACAACAACTACAACTACCACGGATGAAGTTGTTGCAACAGCAGTTGGAAATTGGACGTATGACCATAGTTCTACTGCAGTAAAATGGACAGGCTTTAAGCTTGAAAGTAAAGCAGGAGTTTCAGGAGAATTTGATAGCGTTATCGTTAACAACTTCACAACTGGAGCTAATGCCGCTGAAGCAATGACCGGTGTAACGTTTGAAATATTCACACAATCGATCAATTCAAAAGATAGCTTAAGAGATTGGAAATTAGCAACTATTCTATTCGGAGGAATGGAAACAGATGTGATTACTGGAGAAATCAAAAGCATCGATGAAGCTGCAGGTAGCGCAATAATCGAAGTTATTCTTGGCGGAGCTTCAATGGATGTTCCAATGACTTATGAGATGGGTACTGATAACGTTGTAAGGTTGTCAGGATCAATTATCCTTCCTACTTGGAGTGAGTCTGCTAAAACTGGTTTCGATGCACTAGCAGAAGCTTGTAAAGAAAAGCACGAAGGTGTTACTTGGGAAGATGTTGAATTAAACGTTTATACTAAGTTGGTAAAGGGAGAATAAGCCCCTGAAAACAAATTGTAAACCCGATCCGCATAGAAGCGAGATCGGGTTTTTTATGCCTTAAAAAATAGGATCACTATCTTTCATCTTGTGAGCATTAGAAAATACTTCGACCCATACTTAGACTTAAGAGCCATAGGTCTTTTTAGGATATTTTTAGCCGGAGTTCTAATCCTTGACTTGTTATTTGTTAAATGGCCAAACCTTGAAGCGTTTTACACCGATTCAGGTTTATTGGATCAATCGACTTTACAGTCTATTGTAGATGCGGATTCTTTTCGAGCCATCTACAATTGGGGGCTCTTGAGTTTCTTTGATTCAGCAAATGGAGTTGGACTCTTTTTCATCCTTACGCTAATTTCATACTTGTGTGTTGCTGTTGGCTACCGAACCAAGCTCTTCTCAATCGTGGCTTTTATAGCACTTTGGAGCATTCACCAACGGAATAGTTTTGTGCTGTCAGGTCCAGATGAACTAATGATCAATCTTCTATTTATTGCCCTTTTTCTGCCACTTGATCAGCGATTTTCCTTGTTTAAATCGAAGGTTGATATAGAGAAAAACAAGCTCCGTGGAATGGCTAGTTTCTATGTGTTATTCTTTATTGGGTTGGTTTATTTTTTTCAAGCATTTCTTAAAACCGGAAACTTGTGGGAAAACGGTGAGGCAATCTCATATGCTTTACAAGAGACCATTTGGACTAACTCTTCTGCATCATGGCTTCACGATAGGCCAGGGCTTTGTTCTTTTCTAACCAAATCAACTCTTTGGATTGAATACAGTATACCGGCCTTGCTCTTCTTCCCCTTTTTTAATAAATGGACTCGCTTACTAGCGGTCTTTTTACTAATTGGGCTGCACGGTACCATCTTTATGTTTTTGGACCTAGGTCTATTCCCATTGATTGTCCCAACGTTTTGTGTTCTATTACTTCCTTCGTCCTTTTTTAATAAAATGGGCCAAAAATTACAACGTGTTAAACTTAAAAAGAGTCCTATTGAGCTCAAGCCAGTGTTCGCCCTAAATGGTAAATACGCTAAGCTACTTTCAATTATCGTGCTTGCTGGAACCCTCATTTTAGTGACATGGAAAAGTGCCCTTTCTTCCAATAGTATTAAACAAGAAATACCGAATCCTTCGTTTATGAAACACCTTGGAAATACTTCCATGTTCTTTCAATATTGGGGTTTTTATGCACCGAATCCAAGCGTCACTCACGGTTGGTTTAAAGTAATGGGAACTTCTGCTAATGGCCAACAAATTGACTTAAGAACTGGTGAATCGATCACTTTTGACGATTCTGATTTAAGTGCGTATAGAGACTACTCTTGGAACGTATTCTATTACAAAACCAATTTGTACTACTATGTAAACTCACCAACGCTGATGAAAAAGTGGTCAGAATTCGAGCTTGCCAAAGCGCTACAAGATCGTCCGGAATTAAGAATTACTAGCCTTCAGATAATCGGCTTTCGACAGCAAATTTTATCGGCAACAGAAAATGGGCCAATTCAATCATACGTAATCAGTGAATCACGCATAAATCGATAGGGTGACCTTTTATGGGTTCTCGATAGACTTACAAAAAAATGCTCCATCGGTTTACCCAATGAAGCATCTTACAATTCTTATTTAGCTTTAATCTAAACCGTAGCGTAATCCATGTCGAAATGCGCAAGCTTAACGAATCGCTCTACTCTTTTTTCGATGTCTTCTTGAGTTAACTCAGCTATTCTTTCTGTTCCAAATTTTTCAACAGTAAACGAAGCTAAAGCGCTACCATAAATGATTGCTCTTTTCATACTTTCAAAAGAAAGGTCTCCAGTTTTCGCAAGGTATCCGATGAATCCACCTGCGAAAGTATCTCCGGCTCCTGTTGGATCAAATACTTCAGCTAGAGGAAGTGCCGGTGCGAAGAAAACGTTCTCTCCGTGAAACAACAAAGCTCCGTGCTCACCCTTTTTGATGATGAGGTATTTAGGTCCCATTTCTCTGATAACGTCAGCTGCCTTTACTAGCGAATACTCTCCTGATAATTGTCTAGCTTCTTCATCATTGATGGTCAATACATCAACATGCTTCAAAACTTTCTTTAGGTCATCCATCATGATGTCCATCCAGAAGTTCATTGTATCTAAAACAACTAGTTTTGGTCTGTTTGCTAATCTTTCTATTACTTGCATTTGAACAGCAGGAACCAAGTTTCCTAGCATTAGAAATTCCGTGTCATTTTTATATGAATCAGGAATAATTGGATCGAATGTTTCCAGTACGTTTAACTCGGTGGCTAACGTGTCTCTAGTGTTCATGTCAGTATGGTACTTCCCTGACCAGAAAAACGATTTCTCGTTTTCTTTGATTTGAAGTCCTTCTAGATCAACTCCTCTCTTCTCAAGATCTGCTAAACAGTCTTTAGGGAAATCTCCTCCAACAACAGAAACCACTCTTGATTCCTTAACGAAGTACGATGCAGCAATTGCAATATACGTACATGCTCCTCCAACAATTTTATCGGTTTTTCCGAAAGGTGTCTCAATTGCGTCAAACGCCAATGTACCTATACTCAATAAACTCATAGTAATTGATCTTAATTTTGCGCGAAGATAAGTCGATCCTATTAGTCTACCAACTCTTCGTTACTACTTCGTTGAATTGGCCATACTTCGTTTTTACTTGGAGAATATAAGTGCCAGTAACTACATTGTTTGCATCAACAACATAACTTGAATTATTGATCTCCGATTCAGACACTACTATCCTACCCTGAACATCATAAAGGTTTACAGATTCTATCACATCTCCTTGGATCTCCACTTTAATTTGATCTGAGAACGGGTTCGGATAAACGTCTCTAACGACTTCTGTTTCATTAATCCAGTTGGGACCTGCAACATTTGCTTTTCTATTAGATCGAGATGAGTTAAAGTCTCCTACCGCTTTGGTCGCATCGCAGAAAGAAGGAGTCACTACTTCAATTAAATAATCAGCTCCACCGCTTGGTACGTTAGGGTCAGTAAAAGTAAAGTTTGAAAATGGAACAGAGTCCAAGATCTCCCATGTGTTAGTACTCGTTGAATCTCTTAAGATTCGATAATAACCAAAAGCAAAGCCTTCATAGTTGTCCCAGATTAAGTTAACCTCTCCACCTGTTCCAACATTTGCTGTTACGTGGATTGTTTCATGATATCCTCCTAAGTCACTTTCATTTCCACACGTATCTACAACAGAAACTTTGTATCGGTATGAAGTAATTCCAGGATCAACTCCGAATGAATTATCAGTAAAAAAGCTAAGCGAATCATAATCGGTATATCCAATCTGAACATATGTTCCTGCTATATTTCTATAGATATTATAGCCTTCTACGTTTCCAACTACTGGCTTTGTCCAGTTCACTTGGTTTAAGTTATTTGAATCCACTGTCACCACACATATTTCTTGCGTGTTTACAATTGCCTCTACATCAATACTATCCATGTATACACAGCCGTTAGCATCAGTAACAGTTACCGTGTAAGTTGCTTGATCTAGTCCATTAATGGTGTCGTTTGTTCCTCCACCGGTCCAAGCGTATCCGTATGGTAATGTTCCTCCGTTAGCATTTACCCACGCTGAACCTGACGAAGTACCACATTCAGTTGTCATTGCCAACAGTGTTCCATCTAATAAGCTTGGTTCGTAAACATCTCCATTGGCATACGCGATACATCCATTGTTGTCAGTTGCTGTTAATAGATACTGGCCCGCACAAAGTCCAACTGCTGTATCATTTGCTTGTGACAATGGATCATTCCATTGGATGGTATATGGCAGCGTTCCTCCTGTCACCAGCCCATTTAACTGACCATCACAACCTCCAAAACAAGAAGTTAATTCAGAGCCTAGAATTACTGAGTTGAGTTGTTGTGGCTCATTTACCGCAATACCAATAATCTTTTCACAAGCATTCGTGTCTCTAATTGTTACCTGATAAAACCCTCCTGAAAGTCCGGATAGATCTTCTGACGTATCTAGTGTAGTCCATTGGTAGGTATATCCTGGTGTTCCACCTGAAGGAGAAAGATCAATTGATCCATTTCCAAAACCGAAACAAGTAACATCCGCAGTGGTGAACGTAGCTGCCAGCTCGGGAGGATCTGTTATTGAAAAAGTATCCGTCAGAATACAACCATCTGCATCGATCACGCGCACTTCATAAGTACCTGCAAATTCAGTTAAGTCTTCGGCTATTGTTCCATTTGACCATAGCACGTCAAACGGGGCCACTCCAACTATGGAGATATCAATCGTTCCTTGATCGCCAATGCAGTCTGGGCTAATTAACGAATCTGAAACGGAAATTATATGGTCTAGAAAATCAAAAGTGTCTGGCACTAAAGCTAAAGGCTCAGTTCCTATATAACCTCCAGAAGTAGTTACAATTACTTGTGGAGTTATCGCTATTGTTAATGGCGATGAAACCAGGGGACTGATTTCTTCATAACAACCCGTTGCCGTTCTTAGGCTATCTACTCTAAAAATATTTAGTTGTTGGTTAAGATCAAAAGCGGCCGATGAAGCATAATGGGTCACATCTCCGTCTGCATGAACAACAAGCTTTCCTGCCACTGCTCCAGGGTAGCCACCAAATAAAAATCCACCTTCCATTTGAAAAGCAGCATCTGTATAAAAGGTCCCGTTTTGCGCAATTAACGCACCTGCAGGACTATTCGAAATTGAAAAAGCATATCCTCCCTCATTCAGTTCTACTACTGAAAACCCATCTGAGGCATTTACGCCAGTAATATTGTTTGCAGATACAAAATTTCCAGCAGTATCAATCACCATAGCCATGGTTCCAATTCCTGTTGACACGAAATCGACAAATTGACCCGTTATAACTATCTCCTCATTCGAGTTTAATATGGCATCGTAGATGGTCATAGAGACGGCTCCGCCACCTCCTCCTGTCTGCCATGTGTTAAAAAACAACGTATTTCCTGCAGGATCTAATTTCCAAAGACCATATAATATAATGCCTGAACGTAACAGCCCAAGAACATAAAAATTTCCTGCGGCATCTTCAAAACACTCAATCGCAGTATAACCCGGGTTAACACCTCCTACCAAGGGATCTATATCAAAATGTCTCGTCCACAAAGTATCTCCATTAAAGTCTAAGTTAACTGCCGTAGCTCCCCTATATCCGAAACCTAATCTATAGGATCCTGCTGCGAGCACTCCTGTGCTCGTTTTTCCAACAACCCCTAGAGCAGAGTTTGTAACCGCATCAAAGCCATGTCCTTTTGTCCACTTATGAACTCCATTCTGATCTAAACAAGTTGTCATTATTTGAGCGGCAGGACCTGTTGCTGGTGAAAACGTTCCAGAAAAAACAATATCATTATTGTCTAATTCGGTAACCGAGATTAAGTTTTTGTTTTGTGTAACACCATCAATAAAGTAAACCCAAGCAGTATCCTCGTTGGCATCTATTTTTATAATGTTGTAATCCGATGATCCTTGTTTTCCTAAAATAACGGCACCGTCATCATATGTTTTTACCACGTCAAGAACTTGTAAACTAATCCCCGTTTTTTTCATGAAAGTGTTTACTGCGCCTTGGGAAAATGAAGTGGCGCTTATGGTTAAGCAGAGTGCGAATAGAATGTATTTCATAGTTTTACAATAATACGATATAAAGTACCTCTACCCTTCGGGTAGAGCGCAAGAACTTTAGGAATGGATGATTTAATATAGGAATGGACCGAATTTTTGGTCAATGCCATATAAATCAGGCGTTTTTAGGCCATTTTTCGTTTCCAGGCGTGAAAATTTCATGTCCGTACTTGTGTAATTGGGAAGTTTCAATTAATATTGCCGTCCGTTTGAGGGGAAAGCCTCTCAAATAACCAGAATAAACGCTTCTTTAGCTCAGCTGGTTAGAGCATCTGACTGTTAATCAGAGGGTCCAAGGTTCGAGTCCTTGAAGAAGCGCAAACGAAAGCCAGTAGTCTTATTTGATTGCTGGCTTTTTTGATTACATCCGTTTTCTATTATGCCTTTTCCCTATAAATGTTTGGTAATGATATTTTAAGCGCGGCCACCAATACACGAAGGACAACAACTATAGTCATTGTAGCCACATAATTGATAGTCTCCAAGACTTCGAAGTAATCTAAAAGGAGAAATGCGCTAGCCCCAAGAATGCAGATCGTGGCGTAAATTTCTTTCCTAAATATGACTGGGATTTCATTACATAAAATATCTCTTATTACCCCACCGAATGAAGCAGTCATCGTTCCAAGCGCAATGCAAATTCCTGGGTTTAAGTCTGCTGCTAATCCAATTTTGGTTCCTGAAATTGTAAATAAACCGAGGCCGATGGCATCGAATAAAAACAAGGAATTACTCAACCGCTTTAATTTAGCGCGAAAGAAAATGGCGATAATAGTCCCTGCAATCACCGCATAAACGGAATTGAAATTCTCCATCCATGCAAGTGGGTAATGACCCACAAGAACATCTCTTAGGGTTCCGCCTCCAACAGCGGTAACAAAAGCGATAATAAATACACCAAATGGATCTAGTCTTTTGCGCAGAGCTGCAAGTGCGCCTGAAATCGAAAAAGCAAGCACCCCTAGTAAATCGAAAAATTCTAATAACGTCATGGCTAACATCTTTGGCGCAAAGATTAGGTCATATTCATGTTCAAACCGTTTTAGTTATTGTGGGGTTGTCCTACTTTAAAAGATGGGGTTTACCAGAAGCTGAATTGGCCAGTGCAAGTTTCTAGATTTTCCGACTTCTAAGACTATACCAATTCTTGGTAAAGACATTAACGAAGCATCAAGTAGATTTACGTTTTTAGAGATGTAACTCAACTTAGCCCTACTATTGAGAAATCGATGGTAGGGTTTTTTTGTGGATGGGTTTTACGAAAAGGGTTGGAGATTTCTCGGCTTAAACGCTGCGCGTTTTACGCTCGAAATGACCGCTACACAAATGGTAATTTGTTGTAGCGGTCATTTCGAGCGAGGCGGAAGCCGAGCCGAGAAATCTGCCCACATCCACGGGCAAGCCCAAGTCATTTCAGCCGAGCCGAGAAATTTGCGTGCCGTTACGGGCAATCTTCCCTAAAAACTATAGTGGCTTAAAAATAAACTTGACAGATGTGAGCTCCTCGAATTCACGGCCAGCATCCTCGATGTCTTCATCCATTTCGTCATAAGCCCATTCGATGCCTATGTTGATGTGTTCAGATGAGCTATTAATTTCGTTGATTTTTAAGATCAAATCCATGATGTATTTTGCAGAAGAGGAATTGAAATACTCAAAACGAAACTGAACCGTATGTTGCTGCGCTTTTCCAAACTGCTGTGCACGGTAATATAATTGGCCTCCCCAATCTTCGAACCATTGCATAACAGGCCCGTAAAATTTGGACACATCTTCGGGTCTACTCTCTCCTTTGAAAAAGTAAATCTCCTTCTCTAAATCCAATTCAACCGCTGGCGAATTATCTGTTTGTCCAATTACTAATGCTCTCATTCTTAATTCAAAGTTAAATATTAAACGCGAACGCCTAATACCAATATATCATCAATCTGTTCTTGTCCGTTACTCCATTCTACAAGTACTTTTTCATAACTCGCATGCTGGTCTTTCATCGATTCAGCCGCATGTTTAGTTAACATGTCCCTGAAGCGTTTCGGATAAAATTTCTTTCCTTCCTTACCTCCTTTTTGGTCATAAAACCCGTCCGAAAATAGATAAACAGCATCTCCACTTTTCAGCGTCATTTCCTGCTCGTTAAAATCCTTGTGGCCCTTGTTATAGCCTAAGTGAATTTTACTTCCTTTTAACTCTTCTAGCTCACCGCCAGAAACTTTAATCATTGTATTACGAGAACCAGCGAAATCAAGTTTCTTTGTTACTTTATTTATTCGGATCACCACAATATCCATCCCGTCTTTAACCAAGGTCTCTGTTCCAGCTTGATCTGTTTCTACAGAGGTTTTATTGTGCCCAAATAAGCTGTGCAAGTCATCATTCAATAAGGCCAACACCTCAGAAGGTTTTCTAGCTCCTTGCTGCTTTACAATTTTCTCTAAACTACTAATCGCTAATACTGACATTAGAGCACCAGGTACTCCATGTCCTGTACAATCTGCTACAGCAATCACCGTATCAGAACCGTTGTTATCACACCAAGAAAAGTCTCCAGACACAATGTCTCTTGGCTTTGCAAACATCAAATGCTCTGGGAATTCTTTGGCCAAAACCAAGTTACTTGCTAATAGCGCGTTTTGAATTTTCCGAGCGTAATTAATGCTTTCCGTAATGTTCTTATTCTTCTTGTCCAGCTCCGCATTCTGCTCAGCAATTTGAACATTCTTTGCCTTTAATTTCTTGTTGTTTCTAGCGGCCATTAATGCTAGAATAAGCACTAGCGCCAGGGCAATTCCAGCCCCAATCAGCCAGGCCATTGTTTTTGCCCCTTCTGCCGCAACTAAAGCCAGTTCAGATTTGGAAGCTGCTAACTCGGCAGACTTTTTAGCGTTTTCTAACTCGGTTCTTTCTAACGCTTGTTCTGCTTCTTTCGCAATTTGTTCTTGGAGTAACAGCTCGTTTTGAGCATTCAAAATTTTCAATTCTTTTACCTGATTCTCAATGCTTAAGTTTTCAATTTCATCTAATGATTTCATGTGCTTACGCTCTATGTTGTCGATGTAATTTTCTGTTTCCTTAATCTTGTCTTCATCAAAATCAGAAATCTGATTCTCCTTATTTGATTTGTTTTTTTCAATCGACTCAATCGCGCTTTCTGCCGATTTATGGGTTCCGTTATCACCATTGTCCTTGGCCATTTTACTGGCTCGTTCCAGCGTAGAAATTGCTTTTTCTAAATCGCCATATTGAGCATAGACGTTACCCATATTAATTAACATCCTAGAATGACTCGTGGGATCTGGACTAGACTTATAAAGTTTGTCGGCATCTTTATAAGAATCCAGGGCGTCTTTAATTTTACCATCTGAGTAGTAATTAAAAGCGATTGATTTATGCACGGCAGCCTCCTTCTTTCCGGAGTAATTATCGACCTTCAAACACTTTTCGTAATACTTGGTTGATTCACTTGTCTTTTTCAATTTTGAATAGGCAAACCCTATGGATTCATAAGAATAGGCCACTAGGTTTTTCTGATCTGAAGACTTGGCCAAGTCCGCAGCTTCTTTATAAAATGCAATGGCATTTTTATACTTTTTTGATTTCTTAGCGGCATTTCCTCCATTGATATTTCCCCTTAGTTCCTCGCCAGAATTACCTGCTTTTTCGGCATGACCAATTGCATCTTCAGCAAAGTCGATTGCTTTAGAATAGTTTCGTTTGCCCATGTAAGCTTCTGCAATCGAATTCTCCAGATTGGCCTTTTCATTATTGTCAGACGCGTCCATTAATTGGTCTTTCAATTCACTAATTGATTGGGCCGAAGCAAAGCCAACAAAAAGAGTTAATATGGAAACTAAGATGAACCTCACTATACAATCTTGATTTTAACTTCTAAAAGGAAAAACTTCTTTTCATCATCCACTTCTTGAAAGGTGTAGTCCAAATTTCCATCGCTATTCAGCGCGATTTGCATCATGCCTAACCCTGCTCCTCCTTTATCCGAAAGAACTCCTTCTACCAGTTGTTTTTGATATGCAAGACGAATCTCTTCTTGAGATTGTGTTTTTAAAGGCCCAATTCTTTCCTCTAAATCTTGAATAATGTCATTCTTCACCATGTTTCCACTGTGAATAACGATGTGATCGCCTTGTCTAGAGACGTTTACAATTCCAAATCTATCGCCTGAGTCTTTATCCTCAGATGTATGTCGAGTAATATTCTCGATGCATTCTACAAAGCTAGAGTAGACACGTTTAAAAATGACTCTTTCCATTTTGTCGGAGTCAAGGTTCTCTTTAAGGGTATTAATGAGATGATTTGAAATCTTAAAAGATACATTTCCGAAGTAGCACATCAGGATTTCATGGTCCTTTAGATCTTCGAAAAGTGTGTAGACGTATCTTGATGAAAGACTGGTCATTGAATTTAATTTTGTCAGTAGGACTGAATCTACAAAAGATTTTGCAAAATTCAATCGAATCCCTGACAAGAGGTTATACTTGGACCATATTGGGCGCTCAGATATTTGATTAATTGCGTTTTCTTTACTAATATTAGAAATGATGGGTTTCGGCTTTAGAGTGCGAAATAATAATTAAGTACATTTGATCAAAATTTCAAGGAAATGAGTGTTAAAAGTTTATTAGTACCAGTTGATTTTACTGCTGTTTCAAAAGTAGCAATGGAGCATGCCGCAAAGCTTGCGGAAACAATTGATGCTGCGGTTGTATTACTACACGTGGTTTCTAAAGCGGACGAAGTTGCGGATGCAAAAGAAAAGCTTGCAGAAGAAGCGAAAATAATTTCTGACTCTAATTCTAAAATTGACGTTAGAATGGCAGTTCGAATCGGAAGTATCTTTGAAGATATTGCTCAAACTGCTGCTGAAGAAAGTGCAGAACTAATCATCATGGGAACGCATGGTGCATCAGGATGGCAAAAACTTACTGGTAGTCATGCACTTAAAGTTATTACTGGATCTAAAGTTCCATTTGTAGTTGTTCAGACTAAAGGAATTAAGCAATCTGGATATGATGATATTGTAGTTCCTATGGATTTAGGATCTCACTCAAAGCAAAAGCTGGAAGTAGTTGTAGACATGGCGAAGTACTTTAACTCTAGAGTACACATTTTCGCTGACAGAGTTGAAAGCGAAGCGGCTAAAGTGAAGAACAACATCGTTTTTGCTCATAAGTATTTGTCAGAAGCTGGTGTTCGTCACGATACGAAGGTGGCTGAGAAAGCAGGAAACTTTGATGCTCAAGTATTAGAGTATTCAAAATCTGTTGATGCTGATTTGATCGTAATTATGAATGAAGGTGGAAGTAAGCACGTTCAAAATATGATTACAAATGAGTCGGAATTACCCGTGATTACAGTGAATGCAAGAGACCTGTCATCTACTGGTGGATCTGTATTCTCGAGATAAATTATAAGATTTTCAAAAAGCCGATTAGATCAGATCTAATCGGCTTTTTTTGTGCCTAATTTTTGGATCAGCCGTTAAACCATGGTAACTTGAAAGATGCCATCATTAAGATTAGCCTTCCTAAGTTCCATTTTGCTGTTTTCTCTCATCGGAAATGCACAGGTCTTTTCGTCTTCGTGCACTGCTCCTCAAGCTGTAATTAATTCTTATCAAGATGACGCTGATCGGCTGGTTTTAGAGCGGTCTATCAACTTAAATTTGCCGGAAGCTGATAGCGTACAGATTCTTAATGTGAGTTCAGATACGGTAATGAGGGCGCTGTTAAGTGTTTACAATTTAACCGGAACCATGCCTGCCGCTGATACGGTAGTAACCATGTTCGACATTCATAGTTTTGGTAATCCTCCAATGAAAGAGTTTTTCTTTTCTGCTGATTCAACTCTTCCTTGGATGCAACAATTGAGTGCAGGAAACTTAAGCACGGGTGAACCGACTTTGGATGGAATTATTTCAGACCTAAATGTTTCCTTGATTTCCTTTAATCCTTCTGGAATTTCAGGAACGGCCTATGTGCTCATGGAAACTGATAGTAATTACAACTTAGAAGCTTTTGTTGATGACATTGACGCCCTTTCTGGTGTTCAATATTGCATCACCAATATTTGGGGCGGAGGCGGCCCTGATATTACCGCCCAAATTAACGCAGATCATGTTGAGTTAACCTATTCCTACGGATGGGGCGATTGCCCTTCTGGTTGCATGAATAGAAGATACTGGGTAATTAAAGCCTACTACGACTGCACAGTTGAATTCATTGGGAGTTCAGGTTCTACGTTGACTCCAGGATTAGGAGTTGGTGATTCTGAAATTTCTATAGCTGTTTATCCAAACCCATGCAATGACTATATAGTTGTTTCGGGTCCAACAAGTGGTTATTCTTTCCTAATTACCAATATGCTTGGGCAGGTTATAAAAGAAGGAATCGAGCTCAATACTGGCCAGATTCCGACTTCATTTTTATCGCCTGGAGTTTATAGTTTATCAATAGAATCCGAAGGCCGAAAAGGAGTTTCCAAATTTATAAAGCAGTAAGAAGCTTAATCTTTATAATTATCCTCAATTAATCGTTGCTTAATTGCTTCCAAGTGTTTCTCCTTCTTTGCTTGACGAAGGTCAATCGCACTTTTCGTGAAGTACTTGTGCATGGTCAAGAATTTCACTTGAATCTCATCCCACAAACGATCTGAATTAATTTTACCATGTTCTCTTAACTCTACCCGCAAAGTATCTGATATTTCAGGAAAATCATCTCGTCCTAAATAATCTAAATCCGCATCACAGATGATTTCTTCTAAATGAGATTGAGGGTTGTGTGGTATAATGGTTGCATAGATCAGTTTAAATACCATTTCTACCTGTTCGGGAGTATATCCGTACTTCGGCAATATATCGGCTGCCATCCTCGCTCCAATTGGTTCGTTGGCATCATATTGTTCTACAAATCCAGCATCATGGTACGTTGCTGCCGACTTCAATACAAAGATGTCTTCATCTAAAACGCCCTCCATTATTGCTAAACGTTCTGCTGCTTCCACTACATCGTAAGTATGATGAATACCGTGGTAATATAATTTTGGAGAAAGCTTTTGTTTCAGAATTCGCATAATATGCCGTTCCGCTTTCTGATAGTTAATCGAACTATAAACATGCAGGTTTACATAGTCCCAGAACCTTCTATTTGGTGTTACTCCATCTCCATTTTCAGAAAGATGTGGTTTTATTCCATCAACAAAGTACATGTCAATGTGACCCTTGTTTTTTGCTGGGATTTTTCCTCGATAAGTACAATCGAAATAAGCCTCTATGTACTCGTAGGTTTTACCAGAAATATTAACTCTGCCTACTTCGCCACTTTGCTCCATTCGGGCGGCAACGTTTACCGAGTTACCCCAGATATCGTAGGCAATTCTTTTCGTCCCAATTACACCTGCGATTACTTCACCTGTATGAATTCCAAGTCGTAAATCCCAAGCTTCTTCTGGCTTACCTGCAGCAATTGAATCCTTATTAGATTTCTTAACGAAATGCTGAATCTGAAGACCTGCAACAACCGTATTAATAGGATTCTCTTTATCTCTTAGCGGAACCCCACCAGCTGCCATATACGCATCCCCAATGGTTTTAATTTTTTCAATCTGATTTCGTTCAACAATCTGATCAAATTCTCTAAAGTAGTTGTCTAGAATTCTAACTAATTCCTGCGGACGGAACCCTTCTGCATGATTAGTAAAGCCTTTGAAATCAGTAAACATTACCGATACTCTTCGGTAGTTTCTGGTTCTTGCTTTTCCTTTATTTTTTAGCTCTTCCGCGGTTTCTTCTGGAAGGATATTTGCCAATAATTTATCAGCTTTCTCCTTTTCAATTTCAACTAAGTCTTTCTGACGCTCTAATCGCTGTTTTTGTTCCTCAATCTTTTCTTTTTGCTCCGTTACCGTTCGAGTTCTTAACTCAACAAGCCTTGCTAATGTTTCCTTTTGCGTTTTAATGGATCTTATTCTCCAACGCTGCACTGCAACAACTAATACAATCGCTAAAAAGATTAAAATTCCTCTAAACCACCATGTTTGCCAAAAAGGAGGCGTAACCGTTATCTTAATAGTTGCCGGTTCATCCGACCAAATTCCATCAGAGTTTGACCCATATACTTTGAACGTATAGTCTCCTGGTTCCAAGTGTGTGTAATACGCTTCTCGTCTGTTTCCTACTTCGTTAAACTTGTCTTCATCCCCTTCTAAAATATACTTGTATTGATTAGCCGATGAGTTTGTATAATGAAGTGCAGCATATCGAATCGTTAAGTTTGATTGTCTATAATCAATCACTAATTCTTGAACAAAAGCCGGGTCACTATCAATCAACCCGTTCTCTCCAACCTCTAATGAGTTATTGAAAAGCATAATGTCCGTTATGGTCATTTTCGGAATTAATTTATTCTCTTGGATGTTCTTCGGGAAGAAGGCATTAAAGCCGTTGATCCCGCCAAAGAATAGTTCGCCATTGTCGGCTCTGTAATAGGCTCCCGTATTAAATTCATTACTCTGAAGTCCGTCAGACAACAAGTAGGTCGTGAATGTTTTAGTCGCAATCTCAAGTCTACTAACTCCTAAGTTTGTCGTTAACCACAGCGTTCCTGGTTCTCCACCCATTACCCCGTAAACAGAGTTATTTGATAATCCATCTCGCTCATTATAAGCGGTAAACTTCTTGGTAACAGGGTCAAGGTGATTCAGTCCACCACCATAAGTTCCAATCCAAATTCCTCCGTTCTTTTCTTCCCATACCGAAAGCACTACATCAACACTAATAGAGTTTGGATCTGATGGATTATTTCTGAACGTTTTAAACGTAAACTCCTCTTCTCCATCAACGATTCCAATGGTCATTTTACAAAGACCTTTTTCCGTAGATATCCAGTAATTTCCTTTAGAATCAATGGTTACCGACCTACAAACATTTGAAGGAAGCGTGTTAGGATCATCTATACTGTGCTGGAAAAACATAGATTCTTTGGTCACCATGTTGTATCGACCTAAGCCTTCTCTACAAGCGATCCATAATACATCACCTTCTTTTGTTAATTCGTAAATACGGTTGTGTAATTTGGCATTTTTACGAAACAGAACAGGCTCATACCAAGCGGTTTTAAAATCTGCCGAGACCCGCAGCTTATATAAACCATCAACCGATCCAACCCATACCGTTCCGTCATCAGCAAACTGAATCGCATTAACACTGTTGTTGTTAGCTACATCGGGATTACTTCCTTTAAACTGATAATTATTAACCTTAAAATGTTCTCGGTCAATTCTTGCAACGCCTTCTCTAGTACCAACCCAAATAATGCCTGCAGAATCTTTGTTGATGCTCCAGATGTTATCATCCAATAACCCTATGTCACCGAAATCTCCCCTGATGTGGTCAAATGCTTGTTTTACCGGATCGAACTTACTTACACCTCCATTGGTTCCTACCCAAATCGACCCCGATTCATCTTCCATCATCGAATACACGATCTGGCTACTTAAGCTGGTTCTGTCGAAATCATTTTTACTGAAATTCGTGACATTTACAGCGTTCGCTCCTACACTAATCATGTCAAGTCCGTTTCCTTCGTACCCGCACCATAGTATCCCTGAGCTATCTGAAAACACGATTCTTACATTATCCTCTGTAAGCCCATCCGCAATGCCGTAGTTCTTAAAACCGTTACCATCAAATTGACTAATGCCTTGATCTGTTGCAATCCAAGTTCGATTCCAAACATCTTGGTAGATGTCATTTATAAAGTCACCGCTCAACGACTCATCGTTATTGCTACTAGCTCTGAAATTTCTAAAGGATTGTCTATTCTTTTGAAGCACGAATAAGCCTCTTCCGTGAGAACCAACTAACACATCTCCTCTTTTATTGATTGTTATTTTGTTAACAGTTGAAGCGTTAAAGCCTTGTTCGTTATCATACTCAATTATTGTGGAATCCGATGTGCTGAACTTCAATAGGCCTCCATTTTCAGCTCCAATCCAAAGGTTTTGGTCTTCGTCCATGGCCAAGGTTTTAATCTGACCTTTTTCTAATATATCATGTCCATTTAATCTGGTGAATCTTCTTGTTTTAGGATTGAAGAAGTTAACTCCACCTGTTTCAGTTCCAATCCAAATAATACCATTTTCATCTTGAATAATGGTTTTAATAAAACTGTTAGAAAGAGATCTTGAATCTTCTGGATCGTGTTTGAAAACTTGAAACGAATAGCCATCAAACTTGTTTAACCCCTCTTGAGTTCCAAGCCACATGAATCCTTTATCATCCTGCAACATGCAGTTAACAGAACTCTGAGACAATCCTTCTTCGATGGTATAATTGTCAAAGCGGATGCTTCTCATTTGACCAAAAGAAATGGTCAAGAGGAGTAGGGCTAAGCAGAGTGTGGTTAATTTTTTCATTCAATAAAAAGCCTTCCTCAATGCAATTCCGACTGTAATCGGTTTGTTTGAGAAAGGCTCTAAAATAATCAATTTAGAAATACCGTACTTATTCAGTTTCCTGAGCTTCAGGGATGTCGTTATCGCCTGCTGCCTTATTTCCTTTTAAATAGCCTGGAAGTTCCATTCCTGCCATGTTAAACATCTCTTCAAGAGGTGGTACAGATTTGTATAAACCTGATAAGAAATTAGCTGTAGATGTTTTACCATTTTCAGAACTATTTCCGCTATCCCAAACAGTAACTTTATCAATCTTAATGTTCTTGATTGCTTCTGCTTGTGTCTTCACCAATTCAGGTAATTTATCAGCAACTAATAACAGCACTGCATCTTTTGGATTGTCTCCAGCAGACTTTACGATTTGTTCCAAACCTTGAGCTTGCTTCGTTAAGATCTCATAAAGACCCTGTGCTTCTGCTTGCTTCTTGAATAAGATCGCATCTGCTTGACCTTTTGCAATTCGTCTGATGTTCTCTGCTTCTGCTTCGGCATCAATTTCGATTTTTTGCTTATCGATTTCTGCTGGTACAACGATATCTGCATACTGAGATGCTTTATCTCTGTTTGCTCTTGCGTCTTCAGCTTCTTTCTCTGCAGAGTAAGACTCTTCCAATGCTTTTGCTGCCTGTACTTTCTCAGACGCAATTGCAAGTTTTTCCGCTTCCGCTTCTCTTTGCCTTCTTGTAGCATCAGAATTGGCAATGGTAACTTTCGCTCTGTTTTCTCCTTCAACTGCTTCAGAGTTTGCTTTCGCCACCTGAACCCTTTGATCTTGAACGGCAATTGCTTCACCAATCGATCCATCTCTATTTTTCTCTGCTACCGATTTTCTTGCTTCGTTAATTGCATGTGCCGCAGCTTCCTTACCAAGTGCTTCGATATATCCAGACTCATCCTTAATATCCGTAATGTTTACGTTGATTAGTTTCAGTCCAATTTTCTTTAGCTCAGCTTCAACACTGTGCGCTACATTAGAAAGAAACTTATCTCTGTTCGAGTTAATCTCTTCAATGTCCATGGTTGCAATAACTAAACGCAACTGACCAAAGATGATGTCTCTTGCAATTCCATGAATTGCATCTACAGATAATCCTAATAGTCTTTCAGCTGCATTGTTCATAATGCTTGGCTCTGTTGAGATACCAACTGTAAAACTGGACGGTACATCTACCCGGATGTTTTGTCTCGATAAGGCGCTTTTTAATTCAACCTCAATAGAAATTGGTTTTAAATCAAGGAATTGAAAGTCTTGAATAACGGGCATAATAAAAGCTGCTCCACCGTGGATGCATTTAGCTGAACGACTTCCATCGTCCCCTTTGCCTACTTTTCCATAGACTACAAGGATCTTGTCTGAAGGACACCGTTTATATCTACGGGTCCATATAATGATAAGCATAAAGATAAATGCAACTGCGACTACAATTCCAATTACCCCTGAATTCTCCATCAGTACGCTAGGTACGTCTGCTTGTAATAAGTTCATATTTTTAGGTTTTTAGGTTTGACTTCACGACTAGAATTTCCCCATTAACAACATCTTCTACAGTGATCAGGGTGCCAGTCTTGATCTCTTGCTCACTGTCTGTTACGGCATCTAACTCTCGAAGCGTACCTTGTATTCTAATTTGAACTTTTCCAAAAGCGGACCTTGAAGGTGGGATCGTTAAATAAACTTCGCCCATTCCATTTATCGCGTTTTTGATTTTAAGTGTTCCATCATCTGTTAATTTCGTCATGAAATAAAACAGTGCGGCCATAACTACCATCATTATCAATCCGGCAATTGCCGATAATATAATTGTAGTTCCATTTGAATACCCTGCATTAATACAACTTAACCCGGTCCAACCCAGAACCGCAAAAAACCCAACTAGGTTTTTAAAGGTAATAAATTGGAATCCCATGCCCTCATCTGCATCGAAATCTGTATCGGTATCAGCATCAACAAAGAAGGTTAATATTAGGACTATTGCAAACACTCCGGTTGCAATAATTGCGATCCAAAAATAAGTTTGATCAAATGCTCCAACGGAGCTCCACCACTCGGACATAGTTAGTTGTTTTAAAAGTTAGATTCTAACTCCTATTACGAGAATATCGTCAATTTGTTCGTAATTTCCACGCCAATTTTCGATTTTATCGTTGAGAATACTTCCCTGTTCTTCCATCGGTAAATCTTTGATTTCCATTAGTACCTCTCTAAACTGTCTGTACATGAATTTTTTACCTTTTATCCCACCGAACTGATCTGCGTATCCATCAGAAAAAATATAAATTAAATCTCCTTTTTTTATTTCAATATCGTGATTTGTGTACTGATGTTCACCGTATTCGAAGCTTCCGATTGCGAATTTATCCGCTTTTGTTTGCGTTAAAACGTCTCCTCTAACATGATATAAAGGATTGTTTGCACCAGAGTATTCCATCTTGGTAAAATCCTTATTAAATGATATCATTGCTAAATCCATTCCGTCTCTAACTTTAGAATTTCCTTCTCCTTTATTTAATGATTCTGAAGTAACTCGATTCAGCTCGCCTAAAATTTCAGCTGGAGTTTTCTTACTATCGCCTTGAACAGCAATATCTAATGCGTTTGATCCTACTAGAGACATAAATGCTCCTGGAACACCATGACCTGTACAATCAACCGCTGCAATGTGAATTTTGTCATCAGTTGAGTCCATCCAATAGAAATCACCTGATACGATGTCCTTTGGCTTAAATAATACAAATGAATTTGGAATTAAATTCACTCGAACTGAATCCGGAGGCAAAATCGAATCTTGTAGTCTTTTCGCATATTTAATCGAGTCGGTAACATCCTTGTAGAGTTCCTCGATTTTCATTTTCTGGCCTTCGAGCTCACCTTTTTGACGTACTACTTCTTCTGTACGCTCAATTACTTTTTGCTCCAGAATTCGTTCGTTCTCAGCTAGATCGTCACGCATTTTAAGCAATGCATGGCCTAATGTATCATCATCAGATAATGGCTGATACTCGTAATCAAAATTACTCTGCCCTATGTGGTGTGCGAATTCTGTGGTGTGGTTAATTCCCTTTACCAATTTATTCATGGCCACCGACATATCACCTATTTCATCATTACTAGGCCTAATTTCTCTTTCCGGAATAATTCCTTTACCAAGCTTTATAAGCATGCCTTTCAGCTCTCTTACAGGCTTTGTAATCGCTCTAGCAGTTAATACCGCCACGATCAGTACTATTATAGGAATAAAGATTAAACCGTAGAGAATGGCTCGAATAAGGTAGGAACCATCATTTTCGGCAAGCTCAAAGGATGTATTCATCCTTAACTTTCTTCGATCATTGTCATCATGTACCTCTGTAATTAAGCGGTCTAACCTAACACTTACTTGCTTTGCTTTAGTAATCATCATTCCATCTGGAGCGATTAAGAAAGTGGCTTGCATGTTATTGAAAACACTGTCATAACTGGCTAAATTTGGGAAAAGCGCCTGAACTTCCTGGTATTGACTAAACAAGTCGTCAATTTCTCTAAATACCGCTACAATCGAATCTTGAACGAATCCTGCGAGACTATCCTTATTGTTCATTAAGCTGGGCTTAATGTCTAAAGGAATGATTGTATCCTTAATTTTTAAAAGTCTTCTTTTATCAGGGTGTTCTGTATAAGACGGAATAGTTGCCCAACGAACGATTAAGTTTTTAGATTCTTCAACATTATCTCTTAACCGTTGAAGGTCTGTTAACGTAGGCCCTGAGTAATTAGAGATGAATTCATTTTCATCTATACCTACTGAAAGTGTATCAAGATTGTCTTTGGTGGTATTGTATGCTAGAACGAAAACGGCAACAACCAACAACAGGATAATTCCGAAACCGAGTCCTAATTTTCTGCCAATGGTAAATCTCATTCTGTAATCGTGGATTGCTTATTACGCTCCCTCGTTACTTGTCGTTGTGAGAGCCCTCTAATTTAAGCAACTTTTGATTATAATACTCGAACTTTTTTTCATCGTGTAAAGAGAAGTACGCACCCGCTAGAGCCCTTATCACACCTGGGTGATTCGGACTAATCGAGTTAGCCTTCGTCATAAACACTAATGATTTTTGCATATTGTTAACGTGCTTTTCTTGTAATTCCATTACTTCCATCAAGGAAAGTTCTGGCTTTGTTTCCATTAACAAGTCAACTGCTAAATTGTGGTAAAGAACACCACTGTTCAAGTTTGCAATGAAGTCATTTGAATCTAAATCCAACACATCATTGAAGAATTCTATAGCTCTATCAAAAGAAACTCTATTCCCTTCTTTATCATCATTATAACGGTCCATGTGGATTACACCGGCTTTTCTTTTGATAGTCGTTTCCCTTTCCTTATTGAAATAAGCAGGCTTCACCATTCGCATGGTAATGTTGTGCTTTTCTAAAGAGCTAATTGCTTCGTCTGGCTTAAACACATTTAAGTATCTAATTCCATCGTTGAAAAAGCTAATTGCAAGCGCCTGAACACCCTTAATGTTATTAGACTTGAATTCCTCAACCTTATCTAGTTCAAGAGATTTCTTAAACGACTCTATAGATTTAGCTCTTGCCGAAGAAGTAGGATCTTCCTTGTCTATTTGCTTGTAAACTGCTCTGTATATAAACGCTCTTAAGTGCCATGTATATGGCAATAAGCCTTCTGCTGAATCAGCTACCGCTGCATCAATTTCAGTTTGTGCGCAAACCAAGCTATCCTCTTGATAACAAGCCAAGGCGTTTTGCCAATGGTTTCGTTGACCAAATGAAGTGCTTACTAATAACACCAGTATCGATATGTATACGACTCTTAACATTATTGTTTCACAGCAAAGCTGGAAATCTGTTTTCCAATTACTAATTTACTCTTTTCCGCATTAATCTTGTTCAATTCGAACATGGTACGGTTTCCTGGGTAGACAAAATTAATCATCGACCCGTCTTCTAACAAGCCACTTTTATCAGTTATGATAAGCGTGGACGAAGACCTTAATCCCTTTTTAATAGACGCCAAAACATCGCTCTTACTTGCGCCTACGTATAATATATGGCAGTCTTTAATATCGCCTGCCGCTTTATATTCTACTATTTTAAATGGCTGTACGCCTCTTTTAGAAGAAGACAGCCGGCTTACTAGTTGCGTATATAGTTCATGATCACCATAAATCCCAATTACAAAATTGCCAGACTTAAACTCTGTCGGCCAATCAATTTGAGTTGCAAAAGAATAAAAGAACACTGCTTTTTGCGCGGCAACTGCTTTTTGAGCACCACCCTGGCCAAAGCCAACGGTAGACATACCCAATAAAACAAATGCTATAACTAAAAAACGTCTCACTTTTACTCGATAATTGTAGATAGGTTACGCAATATAATATTTTTTGACCTTTTCAACATGTGTTTATGGTTATGAACAATGCGTTAGTTCCTATTTTTTTGACGACTAATGCTATTTCCGTGCCAAACTAATCAATCTTCTTTTTGTTTCGCTTGATTTTGTCAGACGGGCCTTTAGACTTTTTCTTCTTGCCAGAACGGTTGGACCTGTTCTTCGCTTTTTTACGCTCTTGTTCACGCTTGGAGTACTTGAATGCATCTCGTTCTCTCTTCTTTTTTCGATTAGCAAGACCTTTGTTACGTTTGTTAGGTCTGAACGGATCATTTTCTTGAAGCTTCCCTTTATTTCTTCTTACTGAGTCTTTGTTCTTCTTCTTTTTATTGTTTGATCTGAAAGTTCCTGAAGCTCTTCTTCGTTGTTTTTTTGCGACTTTTTTGTTTGCTTTTTTACCGTAACGATTGGACCTCCCTTTTCTGCCAAATGAATCTTTCTCTTTTTTAGAAGTTTTTTCGTACTGCTTAAATCTATACTTGTCTTTCTGAGGGCTTTTCTTGTCTTTATTCTTCCTCTTGTTTGCAAAAGCTTTCTTACTGCTGGCTCCTTTTTGCGCATACGTATTTGCCGCAGGCGCAAGCATCAGCGTTAGTGCAAGAAATATGTAAAGGAAATTTTTCAATTTTTATTCTTCTCCGGTATTCGCTGGATATAATTGAGTTAAGTCTCTATCAAATAAATACAATCCTGCTTTTTCATTTCCTATCAGCTGTAATTTATCCATTATTTCTCTAGCAAGCGCTTCCTCTTCTAATTGTTCGGAAACATACCATTGCATGAAGTTGTGTGTTGTATAGTCCTTCTCGTTAAGACAAACATCAACTACTTCATTTATTTTACTGGTTACATGAATTTCATGTTGAAGAACAGATTTAAATACCTCAGTAATCCCATCAAAACTAGATGGAGGTGCTTCTAACTCAGGGATATGAGCTCTTCCGCCTCTTTCGTTTACGAATCTTACTAATTTAAGCATGTGTTCACGTTCTTCGTCAGAATGTGTGTACAAAAAGTTTGCCGTTCCGCTCAAACCTTCTGTATCAGCCCATGATGCCATAGCTAAATACAGTTGAGAAGACTCTGCTTCCAGCTTGATTTGTAAATTGATTGCTGTTTCTACTTTCTCGTTTAACATCGCATTAAAATTTTTAGGGAGAACACAAAAATAACCGAATTCACTTATCCATAGTCCATAATTTAGACAAGATACCAACAAGCAATTATTCTTGGACGCGTAAGATTTTAATCGCGGATGTTTGTAGGGTCCTTATTAATAGATCAGATTTGCTCCAGTAACCAATCAAATATTTACGATGAAAAAATTATTCTCTTTATTATTTATTCTTGCGTTCGCTGGCACCATGAGTGCACAATGTAACGCAAACTTCTCATTATATGATTCTTCTGGAACCATATATGGGTTTAATGCGTCAACTGGTGCAGCTACGACTGAATGGTACGTATTCGATCCTACTTTTAACGTAGAAGCGACTTATACTTCTTGGGACATGGTGCACACAACTTTAATAGGTGGAACACCTGCATTGCCTGCAGTATACACAGTATGTTTATATGCTTATGACTCATCAGGGGCTTTTTGTGACTCGACTTGTCAATCAATAACAATTATTTCCGGAGGCGGAGGTGGACCCGGTTCATGCGCGGCTAGTTTTACTTCAACTCCTGACTCCTCAGGAACGGGCGTATATTACTTTAACGGTTCTGCTTCTGGTGGTTCTGCTCCATATACTTATTTCTGGGATTTCGGAGATGGTTCAACTGGAACTGCGTTGAATGAAATTCATACTTACGCGGTTGCTGGAACTTATACTGTTTGTTTAACAATTACAGACGCTACAGGTTGTTCAAACACATCTTGTAACGCAGTAACTGTTACACTAGGTGGTGGTGGTACTGGAACTGGCGCTTGTAATGCTGATTTCGCGCCATGGCCAGATTCAACTGGAGGCGTTTACTTCTTCAACTTGTCTGGTGGTTCAGGATTGAGCTATGCTTGGGATTTCGGTGACGGAAACACTTCTTCGCTTCAAGATCCATATCACACGTATGCAACAGCTGGAACTTATACGGTTTGTCTTCTAATTTGGGACGGTGGAACTTGTTCAGATACAACTTGCTCAACCGTTACTGTTGGAGGTTCTGGAACGACTCCTCCATGTAATGCTAACTTCATTTGGTTCCCTGACTCTATTTCGAACACGGTATACCTTTGGAACTTAGCTTCTGGTGGGCCAGCATCATCTTACTTCTGGGATTTTGGAGATGGAAACACTTCTACTCTTCAGTATCCAATGCACACATATGCTGTTAACGGAACATACAATGTATGCTTAACTGTTTCAGATGCGCTTTGCACAAGCACTTACTGCGATTCTATCTGGGTTCCTTTAAAAGCTAGTGGATTTACAATCAACATCGTTGCGCCAGGTGGAGCTACTGCTATTGATGAGCAAGCCCTTACTTTGACTAACGGAATTGTTTATCCAAACCCGGTTCAAGAAAACGCTAAACTTAAGTTTACGTCTTCTACAACACTTGATGCTACAATCATTGTGTCGTCAGTAGATGGTAAGAAGTGCAACGAACAACAGATCAACGTTATTAACGGAGAAAACACCGTAAACCTCAACACATCTGGTCTATCTCAAGGTATGTACATCGTTACTGTAACCAGCGATGTGAGATTAGGAACATACAAGTTCATGAAGAATTAAGCAGCTTTTTTTCATGAATAACGGGTAGTTCACTTAGTGTGAGCTGCCCGTTTTTTGTTTAACCCATTCTTCATAGTTAATCAAGTCTAGTGCGCTATCATGATCGCTCAACGAACTTGCCAGGATGTCCAAACTTCTTTCCTCGTTCTCATCTCGGTTGATTATTAAAAGAGGAATTAGTTTCATCATTATTTCTTCTCTTTCACAGCCTATGTCAGCCCAGTCTAACTTAACGTAATCCGCTATCAGTAGCTTCAGCTTGTCCTCTACAAGATCCATGTCGCCCAGCTCAACGATGGTCATGATCTCCAATAATAACATCTTTATCTTAAGTGATGCGTCCAGGTTTTCAAAACTATCATTGAGTGTTAAATGCACCAACTGCCTTCTCGCGTTTTTAAATTCACTTTCATCAAAATAATACACTGCCAATTGTAAAATAATGAAAGTGATATTAAGTGGCTCCCTTTGGATTACCGGCTCATCTGATGCCTCTCTTAAGATCTTAATTGCCTTCGGGCGATCTATAACGTAGTAGTTGTAGTAAAGCGCGTTATAGTAGTAAAACAGATATTTATCATAGAGCGCATATTCAAACTCTCTCATAGCCCCAAGAAGCTCCTCCGCCACCTCTAAAGACTCTTTGTGTTTGTTGTTTTTAAACAATGCATTGGACAGATAAGTTAACATCTGAAGCTTTGTGTCGTGATTTCGTTTGTTGAATAAAACGTCTTCATTGAAGGACTGAATTGTTTCTTTTAAATAGTCCTCTAGAGATTCGAAATCCTGGTTCTGAAGAAGGATCCGACTCACACCATGATATATTTTAAAACGAACGACCGGGTTTGATTTTACGTTTTCTTCAGAGGTATAGTCTTGTATTGTTTTCGACAGTAACTCTAGGACCGTATCAGACTTTGAAGCAAAGTTTATGGATCGTTTAATCCGGTACATCAACACAGCCAATAAATCATCTAATTCACTGATTTTATTCAGTTGAATTCTGTTCTCTTTCTTTTTCTGAATTATGCTCTCCGGATCCTTAGTTACCGTTTCTCTGGCTAGTTTAATCTGGTCTGAATAGATTAGCTCTAACAGCTCTAAATTGTGTGTAGACAATGCTTTATTCTCCGCCTTCTTTAAGTAGTATGCAGTGATTTCATACGACCTTTTCCTAAAAAAGTGATTCGCTAGGAGGACGTTGTTTATGATCTCTTGCTCTATCGTTCCTTTGGCGTGCTGCGCTAAAAGGCTTTTTCCTATGTCCTCTTTTAAGCGATTCTTTAGTCGATAGTAAGTGTTTTTGTTGTTGCCGTATAAAGCAGCGTTGATTTCCGAATCGGATTTTTTCCCTTTTCTCAGCTGGTCGAAAAGATAAATGTCTTTTCTTTTTCCGCTTTCATTGGTCCTGTTCAAGAACAATTTTAGGTTTCTAACCTCGTCTTTCGACAAAGAATCGACAATTTGTTGAAGCATAATTCACATTTGAACACGTAAGATACATCTTATATTTGTGAAACATTATTAATCGACATCGAGTAGATTTGAGTAAATCTTAAGCTCATGAAAAGATTAATTCCCATACTATTTGTTTTGTTTAGTTGCTTGAGCGGCTATTCTCAAAACACCTTATCTGTAATAGCCGTTAATACACAGTGGCCAGATAGTGTCTTAGTAAACACCACTTCTACATTCATTGCAACTTTGCAAAATGACAGTACCGGGGTTTATGCCGATGACATTACACTCTTTTTCGGAAAAGATTCTGGAGTCCTCACAACAGTTATTGATTCTGTAAACCTCGGCATCAACACTATTCTAGCTAGCGACACCTCATCGTTTGCCATTACTCATACGTTTGCAAGCGCAAAATATGCTCCAGGTAACAATGTAGTGGTAATATGGCCAGTAAATGGTGGCGGAGAATCGGGCGACACACTTGAACTAAACGTTTACGTTATTTATCCTAGTGATCTGCCAAAAGTTAACTTATTAGACCACATAACAGCATATCCTAATCCGTTTCAAGGCGATTTAACTATTAAAAGTTTGCTTTCAGAAAAGGAAATCAATTACAATTTATACAATACTGCTGGTGCCCTCGTGAAAAGTGGTTTCGTAGATCAGTCAACAGTAGACTTATCTTCACTTGCGAAAGGGGTTTACTCTTTGGAGGTTTATACCAAAAATGCTAAGGCGTCTATGGTTTTAATAAAGGACTAACACAAACAGGTGGATTCCACTTGTAAAGAATGGGGTGTTCGATATAGAACGCCCCTTCTTTTTTTACATCCTTAAACAAGTTCGTTTCGAACGCATAGCAATCTGCCCACTTAATTGGCCATTCGCTTCTAGTAATACAAGTTCTATAGAGTTTTGATCTTGCAATAAAGTAAGCTCTGTCCAGCCTTTGTACTTTATTGTAAAGATCAACATCTCCTATTTTTGGTACACTTTTGTCGATTGCAAATAGGAGATAATCGTCTCCGGATTTCATTTCAAAAACATCTCCTGCTGTTTTAAATTTTGCCGTTTCCAGATTATATGCTGTCATTAATTTACCTCCTGCCACAAGAGATGGCCTATCCGTAAAAGACTGATAAAAATAAACTCCTTGATCTTCATTTGATTCGTTAAAAGCATGGTCATTCAAACACATTCTAATTGCGATGTGCTTATAGCTGAATCCGACTGGAAAAACGTTGGCCTTCATCTTTTTTAATTCAACAGATACCATTGTGAAAAGCACTCGTCCGTTTTCTACAAGGGGATTAATGCCCTTCTGAAGATTCGGCCTGATCTCTTCCTCTGGCACAGAAAAAGCCACTAATTGAACTTCGTGAAGTTCGCCAGTATATGCTATAGGTAGTGTTTTAAGAGCGTCCATATTGTTGGAATTAAGATGATACCACATGTGACACACAAACAGCATAGCCACAAGAAGTAGTAGTTAGAAGAAAGTTTAAGTCGTTTCACCCGTTTCTTCATCTGCAGGTTCATGTCAATAAAAGCCCAGCAGATAATTATTGGTACAATGATCATTGAGATCCAGCCAAAAGGAAAGATTAAAATTGAGGTCCCAAAAATTAACACTCCTCTAACCATTACAATGCTGGTCTGGCTGAGCAAGTCCATCCAAATTTTATCCGACAATAATAGAAACGATATCGCGAAATAAAGGACCCAGCCACTACCAATAGCAGAAAACACGATAAGGGAATCAGTGAAATATGAGGCAAAAGCCCACGTGATTGCTGCTGATGTGATTGCGGCCAGGCCTACTAATAGCCATCGACTAACATCACTTAAAGGTGAGCGGTTATTGCTATATGTTTCGCTTGTCGGCTTCATAATTAGAACGTTTGCTTTTTACTTAGATCGGGCATTTTTTTATCGATCCTTTTTGACAGTTCTTTTAATTTAATTGTTGGAACGGCTGGGAATAAATGGTGCTCCAAATGATAGAACATGCTATAAGTGGTAAAATTTTTCCATCCTGTTCTTTGAGTTCTCGCAATTTCATGGTCTTCTAAATCATGGTGCACCGTCCAAACCGCGAAAAACCCCGACAGAAACTCCCCTAGAAGCATAAACGCGATGTGATAAATTAGAAAGTCGAGCTGAAAATAGAATGCAACCGACACGAAGACCAGTATTGACAATAGTTCAATTGTAACGCGTCTTCTATCCTTGGTTGTGCCATGAGTATAGGTAACCCAATGTATATTGAAAACATGTATAGGGCCATAAAAAATAGCCTGATACCACTTCATTTTTGCCGACTTACCTTCATAATCTTCGTCTTGTAAACAATATTTATGGTGACGTAAATGATTAAACTGAACCGTATGAATTGAGGTCATCATCAGAATACTATTCAGATACAGCGTAAGCCTGGTCAGGTGCTTGTTGGTGCCAAGCGAATTGTGAAATCCATTGTGAACTTGTCTTAGTCCGGTTAAAAAGAAGAACACAGAACAAGGCACAGCTAGCCAATAAAGTCCCATATAGGCTAGCACCAATGAAGATGCTAGCCATGGAATGGTAATGTTGTTTTCGATCAATATTTCTTTCGTGGAGAGCTTTACCAGATCTTTCCACTGAACCGAATTAACTATTTCTCGGTGGGACATCATTATCTTAAAGGTTGTCCCGTTGATTGTTGTTGTTGCTGATTCCACGCTGCTACATTTGCTTCATGTTGAGCTTTGGCAACTACCTGAGCTTGTTTTAACTCTTTGTTTATTCTAGAGCGTCTTCTTAACCTGAAAAACAGAAGCAGGTTAAAAAAGTGCATGAATCCGAGTACTAAAATGATCAGCCCAAGCTTAAAACTTAATGCTTCAATCATCTCTTGGTAAGACTCAATATGACTCGTTGTTTTTAGCGCAAAAACCGTGTACCCAAAGTTAATTAGGTAAAAACCGGTTATCAACAACTTGTTAACGCTGTTCGAAAGCGTTTCTTCTCCATTAAAAATATCGATTAAGAATACTTTTCCGTTTTTAAATAAAACTCTTGCAACCCAAACCGTTAGGCCAATTGCAATAATGGTATACGCAAAATAAAGTGTGACAATTAGTTCCATGATGTTATATATTAATTATTGATTTCCCGTCTGGATCATAATCCGTTACGGCTGATTTATTTTCATTGTTAGTGTTGCTTATTCCTTCAATTCCAGTGGCAACCATGGCCATCAAAATATGCCAAAGCGCTGCAAAAAAGAGAAAGTAAGAAAGCACCTGAGATAAGGCTAATGCTGCCTCGCTTCCGTTTTCCATTGGTTGATAATAACGAAGCGCAAATAAACTTGCAGCTACCAGCACTAGGCTATAGACCAGCATCAAAGAGTTCTTAATTCCACCGTCTTGGTGCTTATTCGATTTATAATAAAGTCCAATCATTACTGCTATTAACAATACCGAAACGACCATGTGTGTGATATAAAGTGAAGTTGTCATAATGTTTGTTTTTAAAAATCAATGTTATCTAGAAAGCGTGTTGTACTTTTTCTTCTCTTGAGCACGCCAAGTGCGGTTAAAGTGTTAATTATGTACCTATACATTGCGCTCATTGTTCTTTTCTTTTGTATTATACTTTCAATAAGTTTTGAAACATTTTAAGCAAATTTTTTGTTCTCTTAAATGGTTTTTAAAACTATCCTTTAAATGCTTTCATGAAGGTTCCAACAAACCAATGTTCGTCCGCCCTCATCATAAAGGATAATGACTTATCCGCCTTTTCTGAAAATTTGTCCAGCCGATCCATCATCAATTCAAATTCTTTCAATTCTGCATCATTTTTATCTCCGTCTACCTCTTTTACTTCAGTAATTAATTTAATTACCGGTTCTAATTCTCTCTTTCTTCTTTGCAACATTACTTGCTTCGCAACCTCCCAGATGTCTTTCTCTGCGCGGAAAAACTCCTTTCTCTCCCCTGGTTTGTGTTCCTTGAAAACTACCCCCCAATCAATTAGCGCCCTAACATTCATGTTGGCGTTACCCCTAGAAATGTTTAGCTTTGACATAATGTCTTCAGCACATAATGGTTCTGGAGCAATTAAAAGAAGCGCCTGGACTTGTGCCATTGTGCGGTTTATTCCCCACTGTTGTCCCAAAGTTCCCCAGGTTTGAATAAATTTTTCTTGTGCTTCTTTGATTTCCATATAACAATGGTAAAACAAATTATCGAACTTTCAAAAAGAATTGAAAGTTTATTTTCTAAAATGTGCTCTTTAGCACTTTAAGTGTATTCAATTAACATTTAATCATCAATAACTGCTTCAAGCGGTTCGAAATACAATCTATTGTATTAATACATTTAAATAACCGATGACAAAAGTGCATGGTGAATTTTACCTATTCGCTTTTATCATTACAAATAAAATCACTCAGTGAGTAAAAACAAATCACGTGGCGTTATCAAAAAAGTTCTTAGAGAAGGCGTTATACGCTTCTTCAAGAAAACGCCAAACAAATCATTTAACTATAAACAAATTGCGGCCGCATTGGATGTAAGAGATTCCGATACACGCAAAACCATTCTTGAAATTCTATCTGAATTAAAGAATGACGATACTATTAAAGAAGTAGATCGAGGACGATATAAATTTAACCATCACGTTCAAACGTTAATTGGAGTGCTGGATGGCACCAAAAGTGGAGACGCATACTTTGTTTCGGAAGAATCGGAAGATGACGTCTTAATTAAAGAAAAAGACCTTAAGCAGGCCTTCGATGGAGATACCGTTAGTATTAAATTAAAAAATCGAAAATCAGGACGGCCAATGGGCGAGGTCGTTGAAATACTAAAACGTGCTCGAGTGGAGTACGCTGGAACGATTCAGAAAAATCAGAAATATGCCTTCTTCGTTCCGGATAATCAAAACATTCATGTCGATTTTTTCATCGATTTAACTAAAATCAAAAATGCTCGTAATGGCGATAAAGTCTTAGCAAAGATGCTAGACTGGCCTAGAGGGAAGAAAAACCCGTACGGTGAAGTAACGGTAGTTCTAGGGAGGCCTGGAGAGAACGAAGCAGAGATCCACGGAATTCTAGCCGAATACAACCTTCCATATGACTTTCCGAAGCATGTAGAAAAAGCGGCAGAAGCCATATCAACCGACATTACTGCAGCGGAAATCAAAAAACGTAGAGATTTTAGAGATATTCTCACGTTTACCATTGATCCACATGATGCGAAAGATTTTGATGATGCACTATCCTTAAAAAGGATCGATGATGACACTTGGGAGGTTGGCGTTCATATCGCAGATGTTTCTCATTACGTGACTGCGGATTCAACGCTGGATCAAGAAGCATACAATAGGGGGAACTCGTGTTATCTAGTAGATCGGGTTGTACCGATGCTTCCTGAAGTTCTTTCTAATGGCTTATGCTCGTTAAGACCAAAAGAAGAGAAATATACCTTCTCTGCAGTCTTTGAGCTAGACGGAAATGGAACCATTAAGAAAGAGTGGTTTGGTAAAACAGTAATTTATTCTGACAGGCGTTTCACTTATGAGGAAGCTCAAGAGCGAATTGAAACTGGAGAAGGAGACCTGGCTGATGAATGTCGATTCTTAAATGACATGGCTCAAAAAATCAGAAGCAAACGAATTAAGTCTGGAGCCTTAGAAATTGAAGGTGAAGAAACCAAATTCCGACTGGACGAAGATGGCCACCCAGTGGAGGTATATCAAAAAGTAAGTAAAGAGGCTAACAAACTAATTGAGGAATTCATGTTGTTGGCAAATAAGCGAGTAGCAGCGTTTATGGGTAAACCAGAAAAAGGGAAAACCGTTGTTCCATTCGTTTACCGAATTCATGATAAGCCAAACGAGGAAAAACTGCAGGACTTGAAACTCTACATCAAACGTTTCGGATACCAATTAGAATTGGAAAAGAACAAACCAGCTTCGTTTGCCATCAATAAATTGCTTTCCTCAGCCAAGAAAAACGGGGATCAGGCCTTTATAAGCCCAATGGCTATTAAGTCGATGGCAAAAGCAGTGTATAGTGCTGATAATATTGGACACTATGGATTGGCGTTTCAATACTATTCTCACTTTACATCTCCAATTAGAAGGTACGCAGATTTGCTGGTTCATCGACTACTTTACAACCAGCTGCATAAAATGCAAAAAGCAAATGAAGATGTGCTAACTTCTCAATGTAAGCACATTTCCAACACTGAAAAGCAAGCGGTTCAAGCCGAACGAGCATCGATTAAGTTCATGCAAGTCAAATACATGTTGGATAAAGTTGGCGAGGTCATGCCAGGGAGAATTTCCGGTGTTACCGAATGGGGAATCTTCGTAGAGCTGCATACTAACAAGTGTGAAGGTCTTGTCCACATTAGATCTATGAAAGACGATCATTATGTGTTTAATCATGAGACACTTCAAATTATCGGAAAGCGAAACGGAGCTTCGTTTGGATTAGGAGATGATGTGCTGGTAGAGGTAAAAGATGCCAATTTAGCCAAGAAGCAACTTGATTTCGAGCTGGTTCACGAATCTTAGAGATACAAAAAATGCATGCGTTATAAGCGCATGCATTAATCTGATCTATAGTATTTTAATCTGCTTTTTTAAAGGCCTTTTTCCCAGTAAAATAGGACGCCAATAACAATACGGCTGCTACAATTGCTCCTACAAATTCACCGTCTTCCGCCATTACATGCCCTATAACAGCTAACGTGTAAACGAAAAACAAACCTGAATAAGCCCACTCTTTTAACATTGGAGAGATCCTTGTAATAATCGCAATTAAAGCCAATGGTTTAGCAACAGCCAAAAAATAGATAATGTAAGTTGGAAACCCCATTTTGATGACAACTTCTGCTACGTCATCGAATTTTGTAATGTACATTACCACGGCCATAACCGACATTACAGCCAATAAACCCGTAGTAATCCAAAATATTATTTTACTTGCTTTTACACTCATTTTAATTTGGTTTTAGTTGTCATCAAATGATTATGGGATAAAAGTATATAAATTTATTTACCTAGGTAAATAAATTATTGGTAACAAATTTAAGCGAGCACACTTTTTACGATTCTATTACTAGAAATCGTCCTATAAATTAATAATTGAAATTGGTTAATTGCCTCTAAATCAAGTTAATTCGCTTAACAAGCTCTTCTTTATAAGAACCGCCAATTGGAATCACTTTTTTATCATTCTCTAAAATGATATTAGGTTGTTCAATGGATGCAATTTTATCTAAACGAACAATGAAAGATCTGTGAACTCTCAAAAATTGCGGATCTGGAAGTTTACGCTCGATATCTTTCATTGTAGAATGAATCGTAAATCGGCTTCCTTGAGTATTGATAACAACATAGTCTTTTAAAGCCTCTACGAAATAGATATCGGCCGTATTCAACTTTACCAACCTGGAGTTAGACTTAACGAAAATAAACTCGTTAGAATCCTTGTTTTCAACGATGCTATAAAGCATGTCTCTCTCCTTTAATACTTCCATTTCCTTACCATGCTTATACAAAGCCATCTCGATTGATGTGTGCAAGTCAATTTCTTTAAAAGGTTTGATAATATAGGCGTAAGGCTCGGTAATTTTTGCTTTTTCCAAGGTATTTTCATCTGCATAAGCAGTTAAAAAGATAATCGGAATATTTAATGCTTTTTTAATTTCAGCTGATGCTTCAATTCCATTCATTTCGCCTTTAAGCATTATATCCATTAGGATAACGCTTGGTTTAAGCTCTAAAGCTAATTCAACAGCTTTCTCTCCTGAAGGAGCTGAGCCTACCACATCATAGCCTAATTTCTTAAGGCTGTGTTGTATATCTTTTGAAACGATCGACTCGTCTTCAACTACTAGTACCGTTACCTTTGGCATGTAAAACTGATCATTAGGGTTGTTTAACAAATGTAATTAAATATTTTGTTCCTTTTTGAGTGTCCACATTTATTGTTCCTTCCAGTTGATCAATCAACGTGTAAACTAGCTGTAAACCAAGGGAATCTGCATTGTCTACATCAAAATTTAAAGGCATTCCAATTCCATCATCCGTAACGGTTATACTCACCAACGTTTCATCGGTTTTAACCTCCTCCGCTTTTAATTTGATCTTAACAGTTCCTTCCGATCTACCTATAAAGGCATACTTAAGCGCGTTGGAAATCAACTCATTAAGAATCAGTCCGCATGGAATTGCTTGATCAAGAGATACCGCTACCGGATCAAGATCTGAGATTAACTCAATATTTTTACCGAAGGCATAGGTATGGACTAAGTTCCTCGATAACTTATCTATATACTCCGAAAACTTAATGGCAGAAAAGTTTGTGTTTTGATATAAACTTTCATGGATAAAAGACATTGATTTTATCCTATTCTGACTTTCTCGTAAAATATTTAATGTGTTATTGTCTTTAACATAAGACGATTGCAAATTCAATATGCTCGAAATAACTTGTAGATTATTCTTAACTCGATGATGGACTTCTTTAAGTAATACTTCTTTTTCTGAAAGTGATTCTTTCAGCTCTTTTTCGGCTCTTTTCTTATCAGTAATTTCGTGGGCTAAACAAGAAATTTCATTTGTTTTCTGATCAACTGTAATAGGGCTTAAGAAAGTTTCTACCCAAATGGTTTTTCCATTATTATCAATCATTGGTCCTTCAAATTCACAAGGAATGCCTTCCATTGCATCCGAATAATATTTCACAAAGGCCGCATGATGTTCTTCCTTCACATTTGGCTTAACAAAAGCTATAAAATCATCGTTTAAACTAATGTCAGAATCAAATTTAATTTTAGCCAATTCAACGAATTTATTATTGAATGAAGTGACTCTGAAATCAGCATCAATCGTGTAAATCATCATGTTAGCAGAGCTTTCAAAAATACTCTCGAGTTTTGTGGTTTGGGTTTTTAATTCTTTTTCAGCCTCTTTAAGTTGTGTAATGTCCCTGGATACACCCATTGATCCTATCTCATTACCACTTTTATCCTTTAGAATTGATGCTGATAAATAAGCTGTAAACCTTTCTCCGTCTTTAGTAATATTCTCCACTTCACCTGAAAATTCTCCAGTAGCCTCCAGTGATTTATATACATTTTTAAAAGACTTTTTATCGCTGTAGAGAATAAGCCCATTTTTGCCGATTAGATCTTCTTCTTTATATCCAAATGTCCGTTCCACAGATGGAGAAACCTGCGTTATTTTACCCGAATTATCAGTAGCTAAAATCATATCCAAGGATGAATCTATAATACTATTGTTTAACTCCTGAGCCTTTCCTAGCTCTTCTTGAGCTGCTTTTCTTTTGGCAATTTCATCCTCTAATTCTTTGTTTTCTTTTTCCGCAATTTCCGCTCTGAGTCTCTGTTCTTCTGTATTTTTTCGAGAGGTTAAATCTGTCATATAACCCTCAAATGCTATAATATTTCCATCAGCATCACGAACTACTTCTCCTTGTTCCCAAACCCATTTTTCCTCACCGTTCTTGGCATTTATTTTATACTCAAATGAGAACGTTCCTTCTGGGCCAATATCTCTTACAATCTCTTTAACGGTATATCTTCTGTAATCACTGTGAATCAAATCTACATAGGCAATGGCCTTGTTATTAATTAGTTCATCCCGCGTATATCCGGTAATATTTTTACAGCCTTTACTTACCACTTGCATGGTCCATTTATCGTCAACAGAACATCGGAATGCCATGCCCGGTAAATGGCTAAATAACGTAGATAAAATTCGCTCTCGTTCCTTAATTTGTTGCTCAACTAATACCTTTGCCGTAACGTCTTTCGCAATTCCAAAATTACCTGTAAGCTTCCCTTTTTCATTAAGCTCTGGGAAGACATCTTCTTGAATATAGATGTACTCCTTGGCCCCTTTAGGTTTTAATCGATAAGTATGAGAAATTGGTTTTTTAGTCTCTCTAATTTTATCCGCATGTCCTTTAATCGACTCGAGATCATCCGGATGAAATAAATCAACGGCTTTATTCCCTTTCAGCAATGCTTTAAATTCTTCAATGGTGTACCCGTAAATATTTTCTATTTGCGGAGATATATACCTAAATTCTTTCGATCCATCATCCTCAATACCAATATCATAGATAATGTGATTAATAGATTTAAGAACCATTTTCAATCTATCATTTACCTCAGTTAATTCTGCTTGAGATCTATTGTATGCTGAAATATCTCGAACTATTACGAGAGCCTCCAAGTTGTTCAATGGCATTAATCTAGCTTCAAACCCAACTTCTTCTTTCTTAATTTTTAGATTATAATAAAACAGTTGGGGTTTGCCCGAATCCAATCCTCGCTCAAGATTAGCAAGTAATCTAATCTCTACTTTCTTTGGTAAATTTTGATCTTCAATGTGCCTCCTTCCATCAGCTTGAGCATTTACTGAGACATGTCTACTCGCTCTAGAGTTAAAATCTCGATAAAAACCATCACGATTTAACACATAAAAATTATCTGGAATGGTAGTAATTAATTTTTCAAACCGATCATTACTAACTCTTAACTCATGTTCATTTTCAATGTTTTCAGTAACGTCTTCTGCTCTTATCAGTCCGTAGAAATCATCTTCAAATTCGAATAGGGAAAGGTTAATTTTACATTTAAGGTGTTGTTTGGTCTTAAGATGCTCAATATCAAATATATAAGTCCACTTTTTTTGCTTATAAATTTGATCCTTAATGGTATCATACATCGGCTCTGGAAACTCTGCCAATCCTAGATCAAACCATGCTTTCCCGATAACCTCTTCTTTGTTGTTAAAACCAAAAAGGTTTAGTACGGTATTATTACAATCAATAATAACCCCACCCTCTAACCTTATTACAAAGGAGGCATCAAAATTATCATTAAAAAAAAGTTGAAAATGCTCTAACATTATTCCACGGGCTCAAGCTTTGGCCTAAATTTCACACCATCTAATTTATACTCGATTCCGTTCTTATACAAGATCGTAAGTATAATTTCTCCGTTTTCGTTATATTTTTTCCAATCACCCTCTTTCACTCCAGTCTCGTATTTACCCTCTTCTTTGATTCTTCCATTGGGATGATAATACTTATGTTTACCAATGGCCATACCACTGATATATTCACCTGTAAAGGCAACTACTTTTTTACGTTCTTTTCCGCTATCATCTTTATCTCCAACTTGATAGTAGAAAGTCCAAAGACCCGTTTTTTCACCGTCAGAAAATTCTCCTTCTTCTGTGTGGTCACCTACGTTATAATACCATTTCCCGTCTGGAATTCCATCCACATATTCGCCACTAGTAATGATATTTCCTATGGTGTCATATTCAAAACTTTCACCGTCTTCTTTTCCTTTTCTAAACGACTCTTCACGTTTGATTCTTTTCTTGGTATAATACCATCTCCAATCACCTTGTGCCAGACCATTTTTATATTTTCCTTTTTGCTCTAAATCACCATTTTCAAAATAATAATTCCATTCATTCACTTTTAATCCGTTTCTGAATTCGCCAATTGCTTTCGTGTCACCATTTTCAAAATAATATTTCCATTCACCTTGTTTTAAAGAAGATGAGTCTAACAATCCCTCTGCGTAAACCGTGTCGTTTCGATATAAATAACAATTAATTACCGTACCTACTTTATCAAATTCACGATAAACTCCTTGCTTCATTCCATCATTTTCTCCGCCAATCATATGGATTTCCCCGGTTGAATAATAGATCTTGTTTAATTCAAAAAAGACCATATCCTCTGATGCTTCCAGAGCTTCACCATCTTTAAATTTATCCATTGATTTCATTCCACCTTTTGGGTCAAATTCTCGAACGATGCCATCAATTTTATTATTCTTAAAAGTTCCAACCCACTTTTCTTTACCATTGGGATAGTATTCTTTCCAAACACCAGTTTTATTCCCATTCTCATCAAAGCGATTAATTTTTTCCTGATCTCTTAAGTACCCACCGTAATATTCTTCAATGGTGATTATGGTTCCATCTTCACTGAACTCGAGGGCTTTTCCTTCTTCTCTTCCTTGATCAAAATTTACTTCTTTACGAATCTGACCGTTAGCATAGAATGTTTTTTCAATGCCATTTTTCTGATTATTAATGAAGTTTACTTCAGATAAAACATTTCCAGCTCCATCAAAAGTTCTGGATATTCCGTTTTTCTTATTGTCTTTATAACTGATCTCGTCATCTAGAGTTCCTGAGTCACTATAAAATTTCCAGACACTATCTAGTTTTAGATCAACTCTATTCCCTTCGGTCTTAAGTTTCCCATTTTCATAATATGTTTTCCAATAACCATCTGGTTTTCCATCCTTCAATTCTCCTTCTGAAGATTTATTTCCATTCGGATAATAAAATGTATTGAATCCATTTGGATCGACATGACCAGAAGTTTGAGCAAACGAATAAAATTGACTGAAAATCAATATTAAAATTAGAGGCGATATTTTCCTTAAAAATGACTTTTCCACTTACTTAAATAAAATAAAAACTTTTTAAAAGAAATCTATATATGTTATTAGGGGTGTTAATAAGTGTATAAATATCCGCAATTTTTCTTGCGTATGTATCTTTTCAATTGTTTATAACACGTTATGAACAACTAATATTGTTCCAACTTATTGTAAATCCCCTGTTTAGTTGTTTTAATTAACAATTGTGTACAACGCTATTCACAGGAAATTTTTAATAAGTAATTTCAGATTTAGCTTCATTTTGTGTGTATAAAGTATTGATAAACTGCCCAAAAGTAAATGCTTTAAAACTTGACAAACTGTGTTTCAGTTTTGTATGGTAAAAAATCAATGCAAAGGCAATAAAATTGTTATCTAATTATGCACATCATTTACACAGTTTTTAGGTGAAATTGTTCATAAGCAGGTTAATCACCATTCATACAGTATTTTAGGTTGGTTTACCAGAGTATGTTATTTTTGACCAAGTGCTATTCAAATTAGGATGGCTAAATCAATAAAGAATGAAAGTAGCAATTGGATGTGATCATGCAGGTTTTGAACTTAAAGAAGTTTTAAAAAAGAAATTAACCGATATGGGTCATTCGGTGGAAGATTGCGGTACCAATTCTGCCGAAAGTACAGATTATCCAGACTATGCGCATGCTGTAGCATCTGGTGTAGAGAACGGAACTTTTGAATTAGCAGTGTTAATTTGTGGAAGTGGAAATGGAATTAGTATGACTGCTAATAAGCATCAAAATGTTAGATCTGCTATTTGCTGGACAAAAGAGATTGCAGAGCTAGCTAGACTGCATAACAATGCGAATATTTTAACATTACCAGCAAGATATATTGCTAAGGAACAAGGAATGGAGATTTTAGATACATTTTTTGGAACTGATTTTGAAGGTGGTAGACATGAGAGAAGGGTGAACAAAATCAACTGTTAATGAAAAAAGGAATTGGATATTTAGTACTTGCGATCGTAATTGTTAGTTGCACTTCTAAAAAGGAAATTGTAATCGAGCGAAATGAAACTGCAATAAAGTACGCTGCTCGAATAACGGCTTCGGATTTAGAAGATCACTTGAGAATTCTAGCTTCAGATGAATATGAAGGACGAGAAACAGGTATGCCTGGCCAAAAGAAAGCAGCAGCTTATATTCAAAAGCACTACGAAAGCATTGCTGTCCCAGGAGGAATGAAAGACAAAACTTACCAGCAGTCTTTCCCATTAATGGTTAAAGACCCTAAGAATATTGAAATGTCTATTCTTAAATATGCAATTGGAGAGGCAGACGGTCGGCCGATGAAAATTGACTTGACCTATTTAGATGACTTTTATTATCGAGGAGGGTTTTCGGACACTACCATCAAAAACTTAGAAATGGTTTTTGTAGGATATGGAATTAAGGACGGTGACTTCAACAGTTATTCAGTTGATGTAAAAGGAAAAGCAGTAATAATGCTTGATGGTGAACCAGAGGGACAATCGTTTGTGAAAGATTGGGATAATTGGAGATTAAAAAGAAGGACTGCTAGAGCTCAAGGGGCAACAGCCGTTTATACAATCAGAGCTGACTTTAAAGAACGAGTAGAGCGAATGCGTTTTTTCGTAGAAAACCCTCAAATGCAGCTCCACAACAAGGGAAGAAAAAAATATGATGTAATTCCAAACTTCTACATTCCTGATTCATTGGCCGACATTATTTTGAATAAATCAGCAAGTGAACTTGCAGCATTAGGTGCGAAACAAACTTGTATGGAAACAGGGTTAAGGGTAGACATGAGATCTTTCTTTCAAAACACAGATTATTCTTCTGAAAACATACTTGGATTTTTGGAAGGTTCTGATTTAAAAGATGAAATAGTAGTTATTTCAGCTCACTACGATCATATTGGGTATGACAACGGTGAAATATGTAATGGTGCAGATGATGATGGCTCTGGAACTGTTGCTGTACTAGAAATGGCCGAAGCATTTGCTCAAGCTAAAAAGGACGGGCACGGACCTAGAAGAAGCATTCTTTTTCTAAATGTTTCAGGCGAAGAGAAAGGTTTGCTAGGCTCTCAATATTATACCGAGAACCCTATTTACAGTTTAGAAAATACCGTTGTTGATTTGAATGTTGATATGATTGGAAGAATTGATACAGCAGCAAGACACGCTGATGGAAAGTATATCTATTTAATTGGAGCAGATAAGTTGAGCCAGGAGCTTCACGACATATCTGAAGGATGTAATAGCACTTATTCTAACATCAGTTTGGATTATACATACAACGATGAAAATGACCCAAACAGGTTTTATTATCGTTCAGATCACTATAATTTTGCGAAAAACGATATTCCTGTAATATTCTATTTCAGCGGTGTACATGAGGATTATCACAAACCCACTGATGAGGTTGATAAAATAATGTTCCCTAAAATGACTCAGATTAGTAGATTAATCTTTCATACGGCTTGGGAAATAGCTAATAGGGATGATAAACCCAGTCTGGACTAAATAGCTTCTTCGTTTAATAGCTCACGCAAGAAATTAGTAATTCGCTCTTTGTAATTGTCATAGTATGCACCTGTTCCAGGACCGTAGAAACCAGTGTGAATTTTTCTAACCTTACCCGAACGATCTATAAAAACGGACGTTGGAAAGGAGATGACGTGATTTAATTGAGGAAGCGCTTCTCTTGCTTCTGTTTTTCCAGAAGTTCCACCAACTGCCATTTCATATTTCACGTCCAACGCCTGCATGAAATCTTTTATTCTTGTTTTTTTACCTTCTAGTGTTTCAGGTCTTTCAAAACCAAGGCCAATAATTTCTAGACCATCCTTATTTAAATCAGAGTATAGCTCATTATAGAATAAACTTTCGTCTTTACAGTTTGGACACCATGATCCAAATACCTGCACAATCACTACTTTTCCATCATATTGTTCAGAAGGATATTTAACAGAATCTTGGTTTACGCCAGGAAATGAAAATTTAAAAGGTTGATCAGGACTAATTAAATGTGTTAATGAATCAGGATGTGTTAATTCAAACGTTGGATTTAGGGATGCAACCCACAGGTCGTCTGTATAATGTTTGCCCGAATAAAATTCACCTCTCAGTGAATCGCCAGACTTAACAGCTTTAAATAGAAAAGCATGAGAGCCGTCAAAACAAGACAGATAAAGCGAGTCATTGATAACGTTACCCTGTAAATATCTATAATCACCGGTTTCAGTTAAGAATGTACCAGTTGCTGAATTGCCTGTTTGTTCGAATACACCAATTGCTTTTTCAGGGTCATTGTTTACTCCAAATGTGGTTTCCCATTTTCCATTAAAACTGGTTGAGCTATTATTTACAGCATGGTTAAATCGTTGATCTGGCGAAGAAGTTATTTCTGCAGTAAACGGAATTCTATAGTTTTCTTTGGCGTAGTTAATCCAGTAGCCAACCGCATGTGAATCATCCGTAAGAACAAACTTAAACTCTGAGTCAAAAGCCGGCATTTTAAAGTGAACTGAGTCGTCAACTTGATCTAATGAAGTTTCAATTTTTTCCGAAGCATTTGAAATAACCAATGAGTTTCCAGAAACTGAAAAATTAAAAGGGATGTAATTTCCAGCAGGTAAATTAAGTTTCCCGATCCACTCACCATTTTCCATGGTACCAGTAGACTCAATTTGCGTGGATTCCAACGGGTCCGCCCAATCAGTTTTTGTTGTTGTTGTGCCACAGGACGCCAAGCCTATAAGTGCAAACAATAGTAGAGAGTAACTTTTCAAGTAAGATATTTTATTTTCCTAAGGCAATAATATTGAAAAGAAATTAGACTATTGGTACAGATTTAGACCAACTTTTGAAAAGCTATCAAACTCCAAATAACCTATAAGTTGAATTAATAGGTATAAATGATTTTTCTGATGAGGCCCCTATCTTTCCGCGTTCAGGATGCAACCTTTTTTCTACATTAGTAGTCTATGGTTCAGAAGGGGAAAGATATGACAGATCTGGAGCTTGTAGATGGTTGCGTTAATAAAGACCCAAAGGCTCAAAGAGAATTGTATAATCGATTCGCTTCGAAGATGTTAGGTGTATCATATAGATATGCAAACAGTCAGGAGGAGGCTCAAGATGTTTTGCAAGATGCATTTATCAAAGTGTTTGAACGAATTAGCTCGTTTAAAAAGGATGGTTCTTTGGAAGGATGGATTAGAAGAGTAGTTGTGAATACATCACTCGACAACATTAGAAAAACGAAAAAGGAAAAGTATAATGTTGCATTAGCAGAGGCAGAATATTTGGCATCAGATAAAGATTTTATTATTGAAAGTATGAGCGCCAAGGAGTTGCTTCAATTGCTGAAAACGTTGCCTTTAGGTTATAGAACAGTTTTTAACCTTTATGCAATAGAAGGATATTCACATAAAGAAATAGCTGATCAATTAGATATTTCTGAAAACACTTCAAAATCACAGTTCTCCAGAGCGAAAGCCTTTATGAGGAAATTAATAGAGCAATACGAATTAGATTGAAAGCAAAAAAAGGATTAGAAGAAATTTTAAAGGACAAGTTCGATAGTTTCGAACCGCAAGTTCCTGATTCTATCTGGGCTAATGTAGAAAGCAGCATTGGGTCCGGAGCTTCTTCAGGTGGAATCCTTTCTACAATTGCCGGTAAAATTGCCGCAGTAGTAGTTGGGGGAAGCATTATTGCAGGCTCTGTATACATTATAAGTAATCAAGTAACAAATAAGGACAAAAGTGAAGCTCAAATTGAAGCATCACTTCTTCCAGAAGCATCAACTAAAACACCTTCTGACTTAATTAATTCAGATATTTATCCGCCACTTACAACGGAGTCGAAGGTTGTTTTAGTTGATACTACGGAAGGCTGGGAAGACACTTCAGAACCAGTAGTTCTTAGAATCAAAACACTCACGAAAAAAGACAAGGACGAGAAGAAAGAAGACTATGGAAGTTATGCAGACATGCATATGACCCAGTCTACACGTACCGTTATTACCTTGCAAGATCTTGAAAAATTAACCCCAACAACTGAACAACCGAGGGATGAAAACGCTGCTACAGAAGACATTACTTTAGTGGTAGAAAAACCTGAAGAAGACGGTAAACTATTTGCTACCATAAACGCTTCTGTTGTAGGAGGAAATGCTCCTTTAGAAGTAGACTTCACACAACATTCATCTGAAGGAAAAATCAAATGGGTATTTGGTGATTTTACAGATGATTCTTTCAAAGAGTCTCCTTCTCATACCTATGAAGAGCCTGGACGATATGTTGTTTCTTTAATAATCGAAGCGAACGGAAAAATCATTCAAGATGAAAAAGTTATTGAGGTATCGGAATCTTTAGCAGATGAAAATGACGAACCACTACCTTCATCTGAAATCAACTACAAGCCTAATGTCTTTACTCCTAATGGAGATGGTAATAACGATTACATGCTTGTTGGAACCGAAAACATGGAGCAATTTCACTTCATTTTAATGGGAAGAACGGGCAGCGATATCATTTTCGAAACCAACGACCCTTCTTTCAAATGGGATGGCAAGTTGAAAAACGGAACGACCATAGCAAATGGAACTTACGTTTACATTATTATTGCCAAAGGAAAAGACGGAAAGCTCTATGACGTGCCTGGTCAGCTGAGCGTGAAATTATAATTTCATAAACGACTTTAAATTGCGAATTCAGCTGATTTTAATAATAATGTTGGCCGTTCCTAATGTGTTCTTATGTCAGGTGCTTACGCTGGAAACTAACCTTCCAAGTCAAATAAAAGAAACCTCAGGATTGATTTTACTCAATCAACAATTGATCACACACAATGATTCTGGAGGTGAACCTGAACTTTATGAGATTGACTCTTTAACAGGCGCAATAACAAGAACTGTGGTAGTTGCAAATGCAACCAACCGAGACTGGGAAGAGATTTGCTTGGATGCAAACTACATTTACATTGGAGATTTTGGAAACAATAACGGAAGCAGAACAAACCTGATGGTATATCGAATACCGATTTTGGATTATTTAGCAACACCAAATGACACCGTAATAGCGGACACTATCTTGTTCGATTATTCAGATCAAACAGATTTTACACCTACTACATTTTCTACAAATTACGATGGCGAAGCAATGATTGCTTACAACGACAGCTTATATATTTTCTCAAAAAACTGGGGAAATAACAGAACGAATATTTATTCTATGTCAAAAGTACCTGGTACTTATTCTATTAATAGAGTTGATAGTATCGATACGCAAGGTCTAGTTTGTGGTGCGGCCATAGATACAATTACAAATAAAATAGTTTTGATAGGCTATACTTTTGTTTCATCCTTCATGGTAGAGATTGACAGTTTTTTAGGGAACAACTTTTCCGATGGGGTTATTGAAAGAAACCTCATTTCAAATGGCAGCGGAGCGCTTTCACAAACGGAGGCCGTGGCCTTTTCAAGACCAGACCATTACTTTGTAAGTGCCGAAGAAACGAGTGGAGATAGCGCTGCTCTTTACAAATTGGAAATAGTTGAGCCCACTGGTATTGGATCTTCTAATCAAGTTGAAATAGAAATATTTCCGAATCCCGCTACCGAGCTAATTCAGGTAAATTGTACAGGGCTTGTACGAATAGAGCTTTATAATATCCAATGCGAATTACTTCGATCAGAGCGAGGTAAAACTATAAGCGTTTCAGGCCTTAATTCGGGAACCTATTTACTTAGGGCGTTTATCCAGGACGGCCAATCATCCTTTCATAAGGTAATGGTGAAATAGCATTGGCCATCCATCGATAAATAAAATACGACAATCGAATAATCTGATTTGAGCAGCGCTAGATAGATTGCCCTTTCGATAATCCGTTTTTCTTAACATCTTGCTATGAATCATTTCACATGGATTAGCTCCAAGATGTGATTCACTTTTATACCTTGCTTAAGTGATGAGAAAGTCTTTATTGATAGTTTTGATTTTGGTGTTACCGTTGATTGGTTTTGCCAAAGACAGTCTGCGTGTTGCATTTAGCCCAGTTGGCGGCTTTTATACTGGAGCCCAAACGATCAAACTTACCCCACCGATTGAAGGCGCTAGCCTATTCTATACAACAGACGGCAGTATTCCGTCTAGCGGATCTCGAAAATACAAGGGTTCTATTTCAATATCAAACTCGGTTGTTATTAGAGTGAGAGCCTACATCAAAGGCAAGCCAACTAAGACTTACACAAATACTTATTTTATTGACAGAAAGTTTACGCTTCCTGTTGTTTCGATTGCTACAAATCCAGAAAATTTCTTTAGCCCTGAAAGAGGTATTTATGTGAAAGGCTGTTGTGCAGATTCAATGCAGCCGTATCAAGGCGCCAACTTTTGGAAAGGATGGGAGCGACCTATTAATATTGAATATTTTGAAGCGGATGGCAAGCAAGGAATAAATCAGCGTGCAGGAATTCGAATTTTTGGTGGGTTCAGCAAAGGCCTGCCAATGAAGTCATTGGCTATAATTTCTCGAAAAAAGTATGAAAAGAAGTACTTCAAGTATCGTATTTTTAAAGAGAAGAAAAAGATTAAAAAGTACAAATCCTTTATCCTTAGAAATTCCGGTGGAGACTTTAACAAGACCCATTTTAGAGACGCTCTGATTACTCAAATTTCAAAACCAACCGGAGTTCCAATTCAAGCTTATCAGCCCGTAGCAGTCTTTATAAATGGGGAATATTGGGGAATTCACAATGCTCGAGAAAAAATTAACGAGTATTACTTCAAGAATAATAACGGTGCAGATGTAGACTCGATTGATATTATGAAGCATCGCAACGATTTGCAAGCAGGAAATCGTAAAGCGTATAAATCCTTGTTGACTTATATGCGAAATACGTCATTCTTAGAAAACCAGAAAATCGAAGAGCTTGATACTAAGATGAACATCGATAATTATATCGATCATCATTTAGCTCAAGTTTATTGTGATAATGGTGATGCTGGAGGTAACATTCGCTACTGGAGACCTCAAAAAGACAATGCAAGATGGAATTGGGTTTTATTCGATACAGACTTGAGCATGGGCATTGGAAACTGGAAGGCCTACAAAGTCAATACGCTGAATGAAATGACGGTAAAGAGTAATGAAAAGTGGCCAAACCCGGCATGGTCAACCTTTATCATTCGCAAACTTTTAGAAAATGACAGCATTAAACAGCTTTACATTTCGAGGTGTGCAAACTACTTAAATACGATTTATTCAGAGAAAACAGTAGTAGATAAAATCGATGAAATTCAAAACATGATTTCTACAGAAATGGATTTCCATCGAGTGAAATGGGGAGGCAAAAAAGAAACATGGGAGCGGAATGTGCAAGTATTAAGGGATTACGCACTGCACAGACCTCATTACATGAGGGTACACATGCAAAAAGAGTTTGGGTTATTTGATACCATCAACATAACGTTGGATGCGAATGTCGAGGGTCTCGATAAAATGACGCTAAATGAAATGAAAATCAAGGGCCAATTTAATGGCGTTTATTTCAAGCAATTTCCACTTAACCTAAAAGTAAAAGTAAAAACAGGATATATATTCAAAGGCTGGGAAGGAACTGATAAGGAAGGCAAGAAGGTTACTTTATTTCCAAAAGGCGATTTGACTCTTGTTCCTATTATCGAAAAGAGAGTTCAAAGCAAAAACTGGAATCAAATTGTTTTTAACGAGTTGTGTTTTGCCCAAGACACAGCCAAACCTGAAAAAGACTGGGTTGAGCTTTTTAATCCCTCCAAAGAATCTGTGGATCTAAAAGGCTGGACGCTGCAGGTTAGCTCTGTAAAGAAAAAAATAAAAATAATTGACTTCACTATCAACCCAGAAGAATATTTGGTCTTGGCAGAAGACAAAGAGGCACTACTTGCGCAAAACTCGAATTTAGATGGTAGGCGGGTAATTGATTGCAGTAAGCTAAACCTTAAAAAAAGCGGATTTGTTCTTTTTCTATTGGATGCAGATCAAAATATTGTTGACTCAATTCAAGTAGCAAAACAAAAAGGGATTAAATCCTTAAGCTTAATTGATCCAAGCAAAAATAATCATCATGTTTCGAGCTGGGAATCATCTGAAACAACACCGAATCAAATCAACCCATCGGAAAAAAAAAGAGTAGAGTCGACTAATGGCAACAACCTGATTATCTATATCTCAGGATTGGCTTTGTTTTTCTTAGGTCTTGTGTTATTAATAATTCATCGTTTAAGAAAAAAAAGGATGAAGGTCGCATGAGGCAACCAAGGTTTTAGTTTCGTGTAAAACACGAACCAATGAAGCCGTTCAGTTTACAGCAAGATTCAATTACTTCCTTACCAGCGGATACGGATTTTAATTTCCTTGAACATTTTACCTGGGACTCAATTAGCACTTACTGTTGGAACCTCTTAGTGTCCTTTGGACCCAAGTTAATTTTAGCAATTATTGTTCTTATACTGGGTCTTTGGTTGATCAAAGTCACCAAGAAGGTTCTTGGCAGGACCCTTGGTAAACGAAAAATTGATGTTACAGCTAGAAAGTTTGTTGTCGATTTAGTCGGGGCTTTGTTATCAATAACACTGCTTATCTCTGTCTTAAGCTTATTCGGAGTTCCAACCACGTCATTCATTGCTGTTCTCGGTGCTGCTGGTTTGGCAATTGGGCTAGCGCTTCAGGGAGCATTACAAAACTTTGCTGGGGGAATATTAATTTTCTTCTTCCACCCTTTTAGGGTTGGGCACCTAATAGAAACTGAAGAAGTAATTGGGTTTGTAAAGGACATTCAAATTTTCCACACAGTTTTAGTTGACTTGGACAACAAAAGAGTTGTAGTTCCGAACGGACCAATTATGAATAAGAAAGTTGTGAACTACACAGCAGAAGGGTCGGTTAGAGTTGAACTTAGTGTTGGTGTAGCTTACGATACAGACTTAAGGAAAGCGGAGCAAATTATTAAAGACGCACTTAAAAAAGATAAACGTGTTCTTTCAAACCCTGAACCAGTAGTTGGGGTTTCGAACTTAGGAGACAGTTCGATTGAGTTCTTCGTTAGGCCTTACACTAAACCAAATTTGTATTGGGATGTTCATATGGCTTCGCTGCTTAATGTAAGAGAAGCCCTAAACGATGCGGGAATTAAGATCCCGTTTCCTCAAAGAGAAATTACCATTTCAAATAAAGAGGCAACCCAAAAATAAATAGGCTTTGTCTTTAACCCTATAAAATTATCAATTGACACAATCACATTAGAAATGAAAAAAACGCTAATATTATTTTTAAGCAGTATTTCACTTGTAGCTTTTGGAGGAACCGAAGGAGACTCGTTACTTGTTGAAAGCTCAGATCAGCTTGGAAATGAGAATAAAATTTATTCTGCCAATAAACCAGTTCTTGCAAAGACCAACTATAGCGCGGATTCAACTTGGAAGTGGGGCGGAATTGTTGGCTTAAACTTTAGCCAAGTCGCAATAGGAGATTATTGGGCGCCTGGAGGGTTAAGCAGTTTAAGCTTAAATGGAATTCTTGGCTTATATGCCAATAAGAAAAAAGGAAAGATTAGCTGGGACAATAATCTTGATGCGGCATACGGTATGATCAAACAGGGAGATAGAGATCAATTGTCAGATCAACCTTGGTTAAAAAGTGACGATAAACTAGAAATTAATTCAAAAGTAGGTTATCAAATAGGCGGTAAGAAAGTAAGCCTAACAGGCCTTGTCAACTTTAAATCTCAGCTGTCACCAGGTTTTTCAGAGCCCAACGGTACTGTGTTAAGCTCAAATTTTTTAGCTCCTGGTTATTTAGTATTCGGGGCAGGAATTGACTATAAACCGAATGGAAACTTCTCTGCTTTTATCGCTCCAATAAGTACAGGAAAAATCACTTTTGTGAACGATCAAGCGCTAGCCAATGCAGGAGCATTTGGAGTAGATGCTGCAACATATGATGGAGCCGGAACGCTTTTAACTCCAGGCTCAAGATTAAGATTTGAATTTGGAGGTTTCATCAAAATGATGTTCAAGAAAAGCAATTTGTCTACTGACAAAGAATCATTCTTTCATGATATCAGCTTCCAAACAAACCTGGATTTGTTCTCAAACTACTTGAACAACCCACAAAATATTGACGTGAACTGGAGCGTATTAATTGGCATGAAAGTCAACAAGTACATTACTGCTACAATCACAACAAATGTTGTATACGATCACGATGTAAACTTTACGATAGAGGAACTTGACGGGGCCGGTAATATTATTGGAACTCATCAAGGGCCAAGAACCCAATTTAAAGAGGCCTTAGGAATAGGTTTTTCGTATAAATTTTAATAAATCAACCCTAAATAATTAAAAACTATGTTTAAAGAATTCAGATCATTTATAATGACCGGAAACGTCCTAGAATTGGCGGTCGCGGTTATCCTTGCTGGAGCGATCGGGCTTGTTGTAAAAGGCTTTGTAGGAGACATCATGATGCCAATTGTTGGCCACTATTCTGGAGGAATGGACTTTGCAGATATGAAAGTTATTTTAACAGATGCCGTTGCTGAAGTCACTGATGCAGATGGTAACATAACAACAGTTGGAGTGAAAGAAAGTGCAATTCGGTATGGAGCCTGGATTAATTCGATTATCAACTTAATAATCGTTGGGTTTGTATTGTTTATTATGATGAAAAGCTACAATAAAACCAAGAAGAAAAAAGAAGAGGCCCCGGTTGAGCCTGCTGGACCAACAAATGAAGAAGTTCTACTTACAGAAATTAGAGATGCTTTATTAAATAAGCAATAAGACATTTTTACAATTAGAATAAAGGGGGGTTAGCATAAGCTTGCCCCTTTTTTGTATCCATATTATTTAGAATTGCGTTTACCTAGGGTGAGGTTGATTTTAATATTCTTTCTTTTTTTGTCAGTCAGTTGCTTCTGTCAGGATTTCAAGGGCCTTGTTATCGATTCCAACTCAAGAAATCCTATTGCATACGCTTCCGTAATTTTTAATGAAGGAAAGAACGCTGTTTACACAAATGAAAAGGGAGAATTTAACCTCCCAAATATTGAGCTCAACACCATTCTGGTTCAAAGTATGGGATTCGTATCCTGGGAAGGAGAGCTTAATAGTGAGGGTAAAACGACAATTTCGTTGGCCAGAAAAGAACTAGAACTTGCGGAAGTTGTAATTCTTAAAAATGGCGAAACCGCCAGTCAAGTAATGCACAAGGTGTTTGAAAACATTAAGAAGAATTATAATCAGCCCAAAACAGAATACAAGGCATTCTATCGCCATTACTGTAAAGAAGATACAAGCTATGGAAGGCTTATTGAAGCAGCCTTAACCATGTATGACCCCAAAGGACATAGAGCAATGCTTGCTCACCCAAAGAATAAAGTTCAGCTTCGTGTAGACCAAGTAAGGCGGAGTTTTGATTACACTAAAAACGTTGAAGAACACGACCCAATTTCAATTTACAGTACGTTGAAATATGATGTGACAAGCTACGCCTCAATGCACATGGCGGTTCCGGAAGATCATAATTATAGATTTTTAGACACCACCTATTATGATGGACATTGGGTCTATGTGATCGGATATAATTACAAATTTGTTAGACCTGACATTAGAAAGCCGATTGAGTTTGAAAACCACGGCAAGATTTACGTGAACACGTCAGATTATGCAGTATTGAAAATAGAGGAATTTCAAAAAGCGAAACAAGAAGACATCATGCAACTTCATACTTTTGAACTCAATTGGGAAGTCAATTATACCAAGCTAAATGGCCGTTATCACCTGACCTATTCTAAAGAGCAAGGATATAACAAGGACTTCTTTTACAACAACGAAGAAGTGTTGTTGAACACGAAGGATCATTTGTTTCATGTTGAGATCATGGTCAATGGCATAAACGACACTAAACCTAAAGCCTTTAAGGGGGTTGAACCCGACAAGAAACAATTGAATAAAATGAAGTATCAACCGGAATTTTGGTCTTCTTTTCCAGTACTTAAAGACAGTCCTTTAAACCAAGAAATTATAGACGACTTAGAAAAGCAATCTTCTTTAAAAGAACAATACGACAAAGAAAATTAAAAGTCCTGAAACCTCAGATGGACAATCTTTCCAACCTTTTTCAAACGAGGCACTTTGGCGATAAATTTATTAAAATTAGGCATTCTAGACATGGCCTTTTTGTGTTTACCTAAGTAGTCATCTTCTAAGTGAGTTACTCCAACGTTCCAAGATTCAAAGTCTTTCCCAGTATAGACTCCCCAAGGCGATTTGAATCGAGTTGCAGAAGTTTTCTTAACATCAGGGTGAGGTCTTTTTAATGCAATTTTGCTATAAATCTCAGCAGCCAATTCACTTCCAGGAAATTCAGATGACAGCTTTTTTAGCAAGCCAGAAACCTCTTCCTTTGAAAAGTACATTAACAGGCCTTCGGCAATAAACAAAACAGGCCCAGAAGTCTCTTGTTTTATCGTTTCGATCCATTCATCTTCAAAAATGGACTGAGTTGAATATTGATGTCGATCGGTTTCTTTGTTAAAGAAGAACCAAACATCCTTAACGTCAGGTAAATCAAACTCAAACCATTTAATTACACCATTGTCCAACCTCGAAAATCGAGTACACAGCCCCGCTCCTAGATTGACGACAGTCCCGTTAGGGTTTCGTGAAATAAAGTCGCTCGTGTATCTGTCGAGGGCCTCGCTTCTCCATATCATTAAAGCTTGGGTTTCCCTGGATAATTGCACCCACCATTTTGATAAATCAGGAATTAACTCGCATGCTTTTTCAGCAATTTCGATGGCTTTTGGATCTACGAAAAAAGCATCATTGCGCTTGGATTCGCGCGCTTTGCCAAAGAGCGGCAACCACAATGTTTCAGAAACATTTTCAAGCGATTTCATCTATTTGAACTGAGCGTATAAGGAATCAACGTTTATTTTTTTCTTTCCTATAGTTGATTCTCCGTCTAGCTTTATAGTTGACCCAAGCCCAAGCATCTGGATCATTTTGCACGAGGTAAGAACACAATTGTCACTGATGATATTTGCTGGCCCGTATTCGTCTTTCTTCTGATAAGCCGAGTAAACGACATTGCAAGAATTAAAATCTACATTCTTTATGGTCACATCAGATTTGTCTTTAGCAACAACCCCTAATGGAGCATTTGAAATTTTACAATCAGTAACGTAAACTTGGGAAGCTTCGCCACCGCTTATGCCTTTATCTCCAGGAGAAACGATTGTTGCGTTGGTTATTGAAATGTTTGAACCTGAAAAATCTAATGCATCATTTCCTGCTTTCTCAATAGTTGTGTTATTTACTTTTCCTTCGCAAAAGTCAGCATCGAACCCATCTGCAAATGCCGACAATATTTTACTGTGGGTTAAAGTGAAATTGCAATTAATTAGATTTAGCCCATCCTCACAATGATTGGAAATAAATTTGCAGTCGCTTATGTGAACATCGCCTTTGTATACCGTAAGCCCTCCAGTCAAAGTCCAACCCTTATAATCTAACGTAGACATTCCAGTGAAATTGGTATGGTTAAATCTTGAGGTTTCCCCATCAGTTAGCACCTGTACGCCATAATTGAGCTTCGAACTTCCTGAAATGGAAATCGGACTGTTCTTAAGTCCTTTTGCTTCAATTGGAGAATAGGAAAGAATTCCGCCTCCGTCTGAAAGTTTAACGTTCGTTCCGGGCTTAATAATGACTTGGTAACCCGATGGAATAAATAAGACTTCGCTCAGATCAATGTTTGAATTAATGGTAATAATTGAATCAGATACAGTTAAAAATTTTGCAAAATTACTTAATGGTCTTTCTAATTCTTTACGGGTAATTTTCAAAGAAGGGCTCGGCCATTGAACCACCTTTTTAATAAATATCGAATCTGGAATATTCTCAACTTCAAAAAATATTCTCGAAATATGGCCAGGAATTTCAAACGCTAACGAGTTTTTCGCCCTATTAAAAGCGTCAAGACTTTTTGGAGATTCGAATCTAATTAATGAGTCTTTCGAGCCTTTGATACTGTAACCTAATAACTTCATAGAGGCCATATGGTAGCTAATACACTTCACTACGGAAGATGTCGAATCTTTGGAAGTTAAGAATGCCTTTAGGCCAGTTTCTTTGTAATAAACAGGCTTATCTTGAAGATCTGTGAAGCCAGCTTTAGGCTTTGAAAATTTGAGACTGCCTTCGTTAACCTTGGCTTCATAAGGAACTAAATGTTCTCTGATGTCGCTTGCATTTTTAAGTAGCTGTTCAGGGTTAAATAAATAGCCGTCAAACTCTTTTGAAATAACGGTATTTAGGGAATCTAACTCGGTGCTTAAACCATTTATTTGTTCGGTTAAAAATTCTAAACTGCTATATTTTTTTAGGTATTTGACATACTCTTTTTGAAAAGCAGGCTGATGGTATATGCTGTAGTTTAAAAATCGTAATGCTATAATATTATCATCTCCATGAAGTGCTGCTGCTCCTGCAATTGGAGTTCTGTATTCGCTTTCCTTTAATTCAGCGCATAGATCGTATGCAATTGGCTCAAGTCTTGAAGTTATTGGGTTATAATAAATCCTTTGATTGTGCCATACTTGACCATGATGGATTTGACCTAAATCTAACAAAGCATGATATTGAGCTAAACTTTTAACGTTAAATACATCTTGTACATTTTGCTGATATGTTTTGTAATTAAGCATTAAGTTTTGAGCCAGTATAAACTTGTCTTTTAATGCTTGGTTTTTAATGGTGCGGTTCTTTTTAAAAGGAAGAATAGCAGCTGCTTCATAGAATGGAGCGTTATAAACAGGTTGCTTGTTTTTAGCCGCAATATTTCGCTCCCAAAAGCCCTCTTCATCCATTTTTACAATCGGCCCTTCTCTTCGTTGTCTACTTTCTAATAGTTGCTTGTCAAAATGCTCTTCAATTGCAAAAACACCAAGGTTTGTGCCGTTCAACATCATTGGAATAAATTCATATTTAGTTGATAAAAGCCCTTCGTTTTCAAACAACCTATGCATGAACCATTCTTGCAAAAAGGACCTTGTGTGTGGGCTTTGAACAGAGAAAGTTTTTAATCCCTTAAATGAATATCCATCGTCAACTTTAATTCTGAATGACCATTTATCGCCTACTAAATGATCAGTCCAGTCTCCTTTAAATCGAATTTTAACTGGGATAATTTCGTCATGATAAGTAAGCTCCGCCTTAACGTAAGACTTGTACTTTTTTGCAATGATTCCGGTTTCTAAGGCCTTTTCGCGAAACTCCATTAACGTGGTCATGTTTTCATCGTTAATGGACAAGTTAATGGCTTCATCTACGTCATAATGAATCGGTCGAGATGTGTAATGTTTAATGGACAAATCATCGAAGTATACAGGAATGTCATTTGGGTTGTAGCAGGAAACGACTAAAACATCTATTTCTTCTATAATGGGCACGTTTATCACAATTTTTTGCCATCCACTCTCCTCAACCACCAAAGGGTTTCCAATTAAATAATGAAGATCTCCTACTTTAGAAGAAGACACGTGTAGCTTTCCTTTTCCGCTCGGAGAATACCTCCACACAGACACTTCTACATAATTACCCTTCCGAACGTTATCCAATCGGAGGGTCATGGAAAAAGGAGCTTCATTGGTAACTCTACACGAGTGAGTTCCGGAATGAGAAAACTCGTCAGTTTGCATATGACCATTTTCAAATTCAAAACCACCATTTACAAATTGTTTCTCGTCTGACGTTAAGTTTTCAGCATCGCAGAAAGCTTCTTGAATAAGCCCATTGGAGTCAGACGGCAAGACTTCTTGAACAGATGAATCACATCGAGTAACCACCATCAGTATTGGAATTACGGCTAGATATAGAATTATGATTTTCAGGTTCATGGGCGCCAAATTTAGCCAAAATAACAGAATGAGCAGCAGCAGAATTCAAGGTTATGAATCATATGATAAGTTCATTTAGTCAAGATTATCGCAAAAACAGTCATGCAAAATCCCTAAATTGAGGCTGCATCAAGAAAACTATTATGTTGAATTATCGAAATTGGCTCCTTGTCGGGGCTTGTTGTGGGCTGTTATTTACGGCCAATGCTCAAGGATTAAATAAAAATTACTGGGAAGATGTATCAGCCCCTGTTTTGCTAAAAGGAGCAGAGCACATTAAAGCTGATAAATTCAGAACGGTTTCAATCGATATCGATGAATTGAGACTGGAACTAGTTGGTGTTAAGCATCGTGATGATAAGTCAAAAGGAAAAGATGTTTTTATCGATATCCCTTTTCCTGACAACGGGTCACAGCTTTATCAAGTATTTGAAAATAATACAATGCACCCTGACCTTAAAGCAAAGTTTCCAGAAATAAGGTCTTATGATGCGATTGGAGCAAATGGTGATTTCGCGAAAATTGACATTACCCCACATGGTTTTCATGCAATGATTTTTTCTGCTTCAAAAGGGAGGATGTTTATCGATCCTTATTCAATGGGAGACAGCGAGAACTATAAAGTTTATTTTAAAAGAGATTTTACTACCACAAAGCAAATGGAGTGTTCCCTAGTTGGAAACATTCTTCAAGGGAAAAAGAAAGTTAACCTTTCTGAAAACAAACAATTTGGAACATGTGAATTAAGAACCTATCGATTCGCTGTTTCTGCTACTGGTGAGTACACTACTTTTCATGGCGGAACGGTTGCCTTAGCTCAAGCCGCTCAAGTTACCACGATGAACAGAGTGAATGGGTTGTACGAAAGAAGCATGGCCCTCACTTTGACGATTATTGGAAATAATAACCTAATTGTCTTTACTAATGCCGGAACAGATCCATTTACTAATGGAACTCCTGGTTCAATGATAAATGAAAACCAGACCGAAGTTGATGCAACGATTGGCTCGGGTAATTATGATATAGGACATGTATTTGGAACTAATTCAGGTGGACTAGCGGGATTGGGCGTTGTGTGTTCTGGAGGAAATAAAGCGAGGGGCGTTACAGGAAGTTCCGCTCCAGTTGGGGATCCGTTTGACATTGATTACGTTGCACACGAAACTGGACATCAGTTTGGTGCGAATCATACACAAAACAATAACTGTAACAGGAATAATGCAACAGCAATGGAGCCAGGTAGCGCCTCTACCATAATGGGATACGCTGGAATTTGTGCGCCAGATGTTCAAAGCAACAGTGATGATCATTTCCACGGGATTAGCCTGGAAGAGATACACAATGAAATTACTTCTCATGGTTGTCCAGTTACAACAGTTTTAGCGAATGCAGCACCTGCAATTACGTCCACTAATGGCAACGTAACAGTTCCTGCGAACACACCGTTTGCGCTTACTGCGCATTGCTCAGATGCAGATGGAGACCCTTTGTATTATTGCTGGGAACAGATGGATAATGCGGCAGCTACGATGCCACCGGTTGCTACGTCTACGGATGGACCAAATTTTAGATCAAATAGTCCAGTACTGGATTCCACGAGATATTTTCCAAACTTAGCTGATTTAGCTGCAGGAATCACCCCTACTTGGGAAGTGGTGCCATCGGTTACTAGAACGATGAATTTTAGAGTTGTAGTAAGAGATCAACCTATTGGAGTAATAGGATGTAATGACCATGCTGATGTAACATTAACAACTGATGCAGGATCAGGTCCATTTATAGTAACCTATCCAACAGCTACTGGAATTACATGGGCAGGGAATGGAACTGAAACGGTTACTTGGGATGTTGCGAACACAGACAACGCTCCTGTATCTTGTGCATTCGTGGATATTTTGTTGTCGACAGACGGTGGAGTTACTTATTCAACTGTGTTAGCATCTAATGTACCTAATGACGGAAGTGAAACGATAACAGTACCTAACGTTGGAACAACAACCGCAAGAATAATGGTGATTTGTTCGAATGGAACGTTTTTCGATATTTCAGATAACGATTTTGAAATCACAATTATAACAACCGATTACACGCTTTCTATAATTAACCCAACTATTTCAGTATGTCCACCAAACGATGCTGTTTTTAACGTGGATGTTGGTTCATTTGGCGGCTATGTTGATCCAGTTACTTTAACTGCTTCAGGTGTTCCTGCAGGAGCGACCGGCTCTTTTGGACTTTCTCCAGTTACACCAGCTGATACCACAACATTTACCGTATCTAATACAGGATCTGCTGCACCAGGAACGTACACGATCGTAATCCAAGGGAATAGTACTACAGGAATTAAAACACAAAACGCAACCTTAACTATTGCTGGACCAATTCCAAGCGTATCGGTTTTAGCAACGCCAGCAGACGCATCAACAGGAGTAACGATGCCGGTTAATTTTACGTGGTCGGCAGCGGGACCTGGAGATTTCTATGACATTGACATCGCTACAGATGTTGGTTTTAGTGCAATTGTAGATAACGCAGTAGGTCTTGCTACTAACAGTTATAACTCTTCAGCTTTATCTCCAGGAACAACTTATTATTGGAGAGTTCGTGTTTATAATGCCTGTGGAGATGCTGGATATTCTACCACTTTCATGTTTGAAACAGTAAACGATATTATCCTTCCGCCAAACGGAACATTACCTACACAAACAACATGTACAGGTATTTTATTTGATTCTGGCGGCAGCGCAGGGAACTATGGAGACAATGAAGACTCAGAAGTAACTATTGCTCCTACTGGTGCAGCTACCGTTGATCTTACCTTTGTTGCATTTGATATCGAACCTGGATCGGCAAGTAATTGCGACTATGACTGGTTGGAAATTTATGATGGGCCAACAACTGGCTCGCCTTTAATTGATAGATATTGTAATGATAATATTCCAACCACACTTTCATCTACAGGAGGATCTGTTACCATTGTATTCCATTCAGATGGTGGGGTGAACGAACCTGGTTTTAGAATGAACTGGCAGTGTAATCTTTCAACCGTTGCGCCAACCGCTGGGTTTAGCTCAGACACAGACACGACATGTGTTGGCACAATTAATTTTACAGATGAAAGTTTAAATGGGCCTACTTCATGGGCTTGGGATTTTGGAGATGGAAACTCTTCTACGGTGCAAAACCCAGCGCATACATATACAACCAATGGGACCTATTCAGTTACGTTAACTGCTACGAACGCCTTTGGAAATGATGTGCTCACCAATACTAACATGATTTATGTGAATTTGCCTGTTGCTCCTACTACAACTGGAGATCAAATTTGTGGCTCAGGAACATTAAACTTGTCAGCCGCAGGCACCGGAACCCTGGATTGGTATGACTCAATTACGGGTGGAACGCTCGTGAATACTGGAACCACGTTTACAACTCCTGTGTTAACAGCTCCAACTACATATTATGTTCAATCGGTAGTTCCGCAAAGCTCAGTATTTGGTGCCAAGCCAGATAATTCAGGAGGAGGAAATAACTTTGATAATGACCAGCATTTGAAATTTGATGCTTACACCCCATTTGAACTTGTTTCAGTGGAAGTTGTAGCCAATGGTGCGGGGAATAGAACAATTGAATTACGTGATAACACCGGTACAGTGTTAAGTACGTTAACGGTTAATATTCCGAATGGAACTTCCAGAGTAACATTGAATTTCCCGGTACCAGTTGGAACGGATTTAGAACTTGGTTGTGACGCATCGGTAACAATTGATTTGTACAGAAACAATGCGGGAGTATCGTACCCTTATAACATTGCTGGCTTAGGATCTGTAACTAGAAGTAGTGCTGGGACAGCAGGAGGTTTAAATCATTATTACTTTTTCTACGACTGGGAAGTTAGAGAGCCAAACTGTGTTTCCGCAATGGTTCCTGTAACGGCACAAGTTGATACTTTACCAGCGGTTTCAGCAGGAACGGATTTGACCGTTTGTGATGGAGACTTAGTAACCTTAAATGGAGCAGGCGCGTCATCTTATACTTGGACGGGTGGAGTTGTTGATGCGGTTGGGTTTAATGCTTCAATCATAGGCACAACAACTTATACGGTAACTGGAACTGATGGCAATGGATGTCAGAATACAGATGCCATGGATGTTTTAGTTAATGTAATTCCAACCGTAAATGCGGGAACGGACCAAACAGTTTGTGATGGAGATATGGTTACTTTAAGTGGGTCGGGAGCTTCTTCCTATGTTTGGGATTTGGGCGTTACGGATTTAACAGCATTTGCAGTTTCAGGAGCAGGTACCACCACATATACGGTAACAGGAACCAGCGCTGCGGGATGTTCAAATACTGATGTGGTTGATGTTATTGTAAACGCATTACCAAATATAGATTCGGAATCTTCTTTAGACGCGACAACTTGTGCCGCTACAGATGGAAGCATTACGGTTACGGCATCTGGCGGAACAGGAAGCTACACTTATTCAATTGATGGAGGTACAACATACTTGGCTAATGGAGGAATTTTCACGGGACTTTCGGTAGGATCTTATCAAGTAATGATAAGTGATGGGAACTGTCCGACTACAGGAAGTATTTTGGTGATTTCTGGACCTGGCGTGCCAGCTCCGCCAACCGTAGGCTCTACTTTAATCTATTGTGATGGCGATGCGTTGGCAGATCTAAATGCTACAGGAGGTGCAGGAGCATTAAATTGGTATTCTGATGCAGCCCTTACTACAAATATTGGTGCAGGCGCAACATTAACTCCAGGAGGATCTACAGGAACAACTACTTATTACGTGGCAGAAACAGTTTCTGGATGTGAAGGTCCATCGTCCTCAATTGATGTTATCATTAATACGTTGCCAGCAGTTAACGCTGGAATAGACGAATCAATTTGCCAAGGAGATTCCGTAATATTAAATGGATCCGGAGCAAGTTCTTATGTTTGGAATAATAGTGTTGTAGATGGGGTTTACTTTACTCCTGGAGCAACCGGAACCGTTACTTATGTGGTAACAGGTACGGACATAAACACTTGTGTAAACATGGATTCCCTAATAGTTACCGTAAATGGATTACCAGCTGTTTCTGCTGGGGCGGATTTAATGGTCTGTGTAGGGGAACTAGCAACTTTATCGGGTTCTGGGGCAAGTACCTATACTTGGGATAACTCAGTGATTGATGGAGTTGGATTTACAGTTGGAGCTGCGGGAAGCACTACCTATATAGTTACTGGAGTTGACGGAAGTACATGCGAGAATACAGATACCGTGGTTGTAACCGGACTGGCTTTGCCAGACGCAACGGTTTCAAATGGTGGTTTAACATTAAATGCTCAACCAGGATTGTCTTATCAATGGGTAAATTGTGATAGTTCTTTTGCCCACGTAATAGGTGAAACGAACCAAGCCTTTACACCAACTATTACTGGAAACTATGCAGTGATTGTTGACAATGGAAGTTGCTCAGACACTTCAATTTGCGAAAACGTAATCGTGAATGGTATTGAGACGGTTCCTACGTACGAATTGTCTATTTATCCAAATCCTTCTTCAGGGTTGTTTAATATTCAATTTGGAAGCAATGATGAGGTGGAAACTATTCAAGTTGTGGATGCCACTGGTAGATTGGTTAAATTAATTTCAGCAAGCAATAAATCAACTGTTATTGTGAACATAATGGATGAAGCGGCCGGATTATATTTTGTGGTTATAAATGGAAATCATGGTACTCAGAGCTACCGATTGGTTAAGAACTAGATGCGGTTTAACTTAATCTTAATGGTGCTGATTATTGCTGCACCTTTTAGTTTCTTTGGTCAAGGTAAATCAGCTGATCTGACTTATTATGAAGATCAGTCTCAAGTTAGGCCGATGTCTTTTGAATATACCAATGCGCAAAATGTGGTTCACAAAAAATGGGGAATTATTTACAAGTCTTCGGAAGGAGTAGACACCTCTCAAGTAAAAGTCAGTAACTCAAAATTTGAAGAAGCACTTTCTCAAAGACATGGTGAAGGATGGAATGGTAAATTGATGGGAGCAGTGAAAATGGAACTATCTGCTCAAAGCCGGATTAGATTGATGATTGAAAAGCTGGCCGAGTATAAATTAATGGACACAACCCAGCTTTATATTGAAGTTCTGCCGAAAGGTAAAAAGTACATCTGTAAAGTAATTGGACAGCAAGTGCAAGGAGATAAAAAACCATTCGTAATCTTCAGAAAAGCAGTATACAGTATCAAGCGTGAGAAGTTAAAATTGAAATCTTCAAAAGCTAGGCCTATTGATGTTGCATATTTATCGGAAGCATACCATTTGGGCCTCGTTAAATAGTTGCACTTCGTTTCACTACTTTCACGTTCTAATTCACCCTCGAAACTTTAAAGCATAAGTATTTTAAAATTGGATTCGTCTATTTCATATCGCAGTATCTGGAAGGTTGCGCTACCAATTATGGTTAGTGGAATTGCACAGAACGTAGTGAATGTTACCGACTCAGCGTTTTTAGGACAGCTCGGTGAAATTGCATTCGGTGCTGCAGGGAATGCGGGGATTATCTATTTCGTACTGGTAATTACTGGGATGGGATTCACCACGGGGGCTCAGATTATCATTGGAAGAAGAAACGGAGAATCAAACTTTGCGGCAATAGGAAAACTCTTCGATCATACGATCTATTCGGTCATTGTGCTAGGCCTTTTAACCTGCGGACTGGTCTATTTTTTCCTACCATCCATTATTAATTTGTTAATCTCTTCAGTAAACATTGGAGAGGCCGCTAGCCAATATTTGAATTGGCGGTTAATCGGGATACCAATAGCCCTTCTGAATTTTGCGTTCATTGCATTTTTCATTGGGATTAAGAAGACTAGGATTCTTTCTTACGCCACTCTAATCATGGCTGGGGTAAATATATTTCTCGATTATGCGTTGATTTTTGGACATTTTGGGCTTCCTGAAATGGGAATTGAAGGCGCAGCGGTTGCATCGGTTTGTGCGGAAATTGCATCCGTATTATTTCTAGTCGGCTATACCGTTAAAAAAGTGGACCGAGAAAAATACTTGCTCTTTAAATTCGTAAAGATTGACGTCCATATGCTGAGGCGAATGTTTAAAATAAGCGCTCCAATTATGCTTCAAAGTCTGATTACGCTTGGCTCATGGCTCTCCTTTTTTGTAATTATTGAACACATTGGAGAACGTGAACTGGCTATTTCACATATAGTAAGAAGCATATACATGGTGTTGATTATTCCGCTATTCGCGTTAAGCAGTGCAGCAAGCACGCTAGTAAGTAATTTGATTGGGGAGGGCAAGAGTGAATTAGTTTTGAAATTGGTATTTAGAATTATGACGCTTAGCATGCTTTGTACATCAGTGATGTTGCTGTTGAATATTTTTGTGCCTGAACAAATGATCCTGTTGTTTACAAATGATTTGTCGATGGTAGATGAAGCAATGCCAGTAATGTGGGTAATAAGCGGTTCCGTATTTTTCTTCGCATCTGCCTTTATCTACTTTCATGCAGTTACTGGAACTGGGAAAACTGGTGCTTCGTTGCTAATTGAAACTGTGAATGTTTTAATCTACCTAATTGGAGCTCATATTATCGCAAATGTTCTTCACGAATCGCTGGCCATGGTGTGGGCTTCGGAATTTATCTATTTCACGTTCTTAGGCTTGGCGTCTTTCTTTTATCTAAAATATGGTAATTGGAAAAATGCGAAAGTCTAGCAGTTAACTACGAAGTGTTTCTCACTATTAATGGTACATTAGAAGTTATTAATGGAAGAGTTTCTGAATTTTTTTGAAGAGATGCCAGTCTGGCTAAAAGGCATTTGGATTTTATCCTGTTTAGCATTTGTCTGGATTCTTGAAACGATAATCCCGCTGTTTAAATCCGGTTATAATAAATGGAAACATGCAGGAAATAACTTCATTTATTTGGCGATGGTTATGGCTATAAATGTGGGGTTTGGCTTGCTGACCGTTTTAGTTTTCCATTGGGGTGAAGCTTATTCATTTGGCCTGTTGCATTTATTCGATTGGCCAATTTGGGTTGAGCTGATTATTGCGGTGCTGATAATGGATTTGATTGCCCAGTACTTTGTACACTTCTTGCTTCACAAAGTAAAATTCATGTGGAAAATGCACATGGTGCACCACAGTGATACAAATGTTGACGCCACAACGGGAACAAGGCATCACCCCGGAGATTTTGTGCTCCGAGAAACCTTCGCATTGATGGCTGTCTTTTTATCAGGAGCTCCGATCTCATTCTATCTGTTTTACCGCTTTATAACTATCTTCTTTACTTATCTGACTCATGCAAACATTTCATTGCCGCTATGGCTAGATAAATCGATTTCATTATTGTTCATTTCTCCCAACATGCACAAGTTCCATCATCACGTTGAAAGACCTTGGACCGATTCTAATTTTGGAAACATATTTAGTATTTGGGACCGAATTTTTGGAACCTTCGTTTATGGAAACCCGAAAGAAGTAGTTTTTGGCTTGGACGTGTTAGAAGGAAAAAATGACCAAGATGTCATGTTTCAGTTGGGGCTTCCTTTCAATAAAGATATCGAGACGGATTATTAAGAATCTATCATTTAGTTGAAAATTTTTCTCAAGATTTTACCGCTCAAGTGCAGGTTAAACCATTCAACAATCAGTTAACATTTTTTTGCACTTCACCCCGTAACAAAAGTCTAACCTTTGGCGTCATAGTAATAAACCAAGGGCCTTAAGTGTAACCTAAAAAAGGCTTTATAGAAAACCAAGAAGAGCATGAATTTATTTAAAAAAGTAGCATTAGTAGCAGTATTAGGAGTAGTTAGTCTTTCGTCATTTGCGAGTGGTGGACATGTTATAACTGAATATACTGGAGGTGTAGCGAATTTTGTGAAAACAAATGTAGACTACCCAAAGCAGGCAATGGAAGAAAAGGTAGAAGCAACCGTTTGGGTTGAGTTTACAGTGACCGACTCTGGAGAAGTAGTAAATGTGAAAGCGTTGACTGCTCACGGACATGGATTAGAGAAAGAGGTGGTTAGTACCATTCAAAAAATGAACGGGAAAATCGGGAACTCAGTGGAAGAAGCTGGTGGAGTTTCTGTAAGCGAAGGAACGTATAGAGTACCGGTTAAGTTCGAGATCAGGTAAGGCTGACCTTTACAGTTTTGGATGGTGACTAAAAAGTGCCATCAACCTTTCGATTTGAGGTAAGTTGGAGGTTGGTGGCATTTATTTTTTTACATTACTAGCTTCAATATGAAAATAGTAAAATGAAAAAGTTATTCCCGGTTTTAGTGCTTATCATTTCTCTTTCTTGCAGTGCTCAAGACTCCAAGATTTCTTTTGGTGGTTGGACATCGCTAACTAAAAGCCTGCCTTCAATTCAAGATGGATGGGTTTCAGGAGGTCAAGCAGGCGTTTCAGTTAGCCCGGGAATTGGCCTTGGTGGGGAACTTGGCTTATACTTTAAATCTAGGGGCAGAGTTAGAATCCTTATGGGCTATGAACATAAAAACATAGACGCGACTTACGACTGGTCTAATTACAGCGGCTCAGCCCCATCTTTGCCGGTAACTGCTAAGATTAAAGCCAATTACTTTTATGGATCTAGTCTAATTGATTTTCAATTCATTAGATCAAGTGGATTTGGTATGTGGTTTAGTGGTGGGTTATACCTTTTCAAATTGACAGGAACAAAGGAAACTTCAACTTTAGAGAATGGATCTGTTCAAGAGACGAGCAATGGCCCACATCCTAATTCTCTCAATATAGGCGTTGGCTATTTTAGCCTGATGGCCGAATTAAACTTTGGAGATCACGCAAGACTTTTTATTGAGCCATATGCACGTTTAAGTGAGACGCGATTATTATCAAACTTTAGTATTTTTTCAGATATTGGCGGAATGGTTGGGGTGAGATACCGATTATAACAAAAAAGCCCCTTCCAAGATGAAATGAAAGGGGCTGTCAAAATTGTTGATTCCGGCTATTCTAAAGTACCATACTTAAACTTCTTTTTCTTCATTCCGAACGTATAAGTTGCAGAATTCTGATCGTGCTGATACTTTACCATAGGCTTGTAATGCACTTCGAAATCTTTACCACCCATAAACAGCTTTTCTTTCTTAATACCTGATTGTAGATTCATTGAAAAACTAGTAACTGTTGCGTTGTTGATTTTCTTAAGCGGCTTCATTCTTGTTTCATCATTCGTGCTCAATGTATTTTTAGGGTTATCATTAAACAAGATTACAAGTTCGTCATCTAAAAGTGATGCCTGGTAAGAAAAATACTGTGTAATTCTCCAGTTAGGCGGCACTAAAGCTGATACACCTGTACTTGCAATAATCATACCTCTAGGAGTTCTTTGCCACCAAAAAACTTGCTTTTTAGGAACTCTATTTGCCCATAATAAATGACCTGTTGCATCCATGTTTAGTACAATCAAATCACCAAATAACTCATAATGATAAGTACCTCCATCATCGGTATCCCTATGAATATAAACGTATAGTTCACCTATCATTATCATCCCGCCATCCGCTTTTGGAATTAGCTGAATGTCATGGAATGAATCTGGAATTTTTACATCCTTATCTTTTTCAACTTCTTTTCTATTTCTAAATTGATCATTAAACGATTTATCAAAACGGTTAATCTTGACGTTCTTTGTCTCTTTTGATTTCTTATCAATGGACATATAAAAAGACCCTACAAATTCCATTATAGGTCTCTTTTCTTTACCGTTTTTCTTTACTCCTTGCTGTAGGTTTTCACTGTAGTAACCACATAAAACCAATTCATCTTTATCGTTAATTGTATAGGTTAAATCCTTAACTACGGATGTAGAAGACTTTACATCAAGATCAGTCATAGAAATTTCTTCTTCCCACTTTTCATAATCTCTATTGGCATCAAAAGAAACAATATAAAGGTTATCGTTACCGGTTGTGCTAAAATATTTCTTAAGAAAGAAAATAGAACCGTCTTCATCTATTTTATGATGAGTAGAAGCATAGCGCACATCTCCTCGACCAATAGACTCTTCTTTTTCTAACAGTATGGTAAGATCTTTATCAAGCAATCGATACTTATCTTTCCATTTCTTTTGTGTTCTATAATAAGCGATATGGTTGACAAGCATTTTTGTCTTATCCTTTGAAACTGTTACGTTAAAGTTTCCTCTTCTTCTTTTCTTTTCTACTTCAACTTCAAACAACTTTTTTTCCTTACCTACTTTAGCCCCTGTTTTGCCATCCATATTATAAACATAGATGTTTGAAACTTTGGCCTTTTTGTCATAGTAACTGATAAACACATAAAATTTTCCATCAACAAAAGTTACTTCTTCGATCTGACACTTATTTCCGTCAATTTTCTGAGGAGTAATTTCCTTCGACAGTTTTCTTGTAAAATCACCTTTCTTAAAGCTCTCTATCATGCCTGCATTTCCAACGTCTGCATAGATATAGATGTTATCATCATCTTCACCTAAGATATTAGGGTAGTAGCTCTTTTTCGTTGACGTCTGAAGTTTACCCCAGTTGATTTTTTCCTGGGCAAAGCTGTTATTCAATAACAACAATGCGCAGGGGAGCAAAATCGCCATAATCCATTTTCTGTTTTTCATTCTTTTTTATTTACTGATTCTAGTTAAATCTTTTTTGATGTATGCGTCTGTAAACGATTCCGAGAATCGCCCTGACTCTCTATTGGACCTGAAAAATACTTCTTCTCCAGTATTAATGTTTACGAGGTATGAATAGAAGAGGGTGTACTTACTACTTTTGCTTACATAAACATAAAGGTTGTATACGTAATCGCTTCCGTATTTACTTAAGTCCTCTTTCATCTCTTCTGAAAACAGTGAGATCATTTCTGTTTCTGCGTGATTGTCCCACTCTTGAAACCAGCCCTTGAGCTGAGCCATTGTTTTAAAATCGGAGGCACCGTTTAATTTCCCGGTTGATAGCATGGTCGTTTTAATTCCCAACTCATCAGCCATTGTGATAATTTTTTGATCCAGTTCGGCCTTCTTTTCTTCTGAAAAAATAAACTCTAACCTTTTCCGATTTGAGGAAGAAATGTAAATAGGATCCAAAACAATTAAGTTCTTAATTTGCTTACGGTAACCGTTCTTTTCGATGTCTTTTTTCTCTTGCTTTTCTTTGGCTTGTTTATCCTTGTAGCTCTGATTTTCGAGCATTTTTTTCTCTTCGAGGTCAGGAATGTATTTTTCAAATTCAGATTCAAATTCAGCCGTTTTCATTTCGTCTACAAATGCATTTAGGTGAAACTTTTTCCAGACGTTATCATCTTTATATAGGACTGGTTCTTTATTAAAATCTGAAATTTTGAGCTCATTAATTACTACAAAATCTTTAATCAAATCATTTCGATATCGCAGCGCAAGTTCTGATTCAGGATGATCATTTACAAAAGAGGTTATGTAGTTTATAGCAAGCACATTTACTTGCTTACGAGTTAGGTGTTTGAACAAATACAATAGTCGTTGGCTTTCGCCTTCCATTCTGTAATACCCTTCAGAAACTAGACTAAACTCGTTGGCCGACTTATATTTAGCTAAACCGTAAACTCCTTTAAGAATAACCATTCTAAGGTATTTGTTATTTGGGTTTTCTTTTAAAAGAACGAACGCATTGTAGATGGCCTTGGTATAGTCTCTCCCCAGTAAGTTAAGATGCACTGTTTCGAATCGTGCAATTTTCAGCGCGGTCTTAAATTCATTTTCAGGAAGTAGGAACTTACTTCCACCAGATTTACCCAGGTTTTCGACCATTTTTTCTGCCAAATTGATACGTTTGGATACGTTCGGATGCGTGTGAAATTGATCGTTTCTTTCCTTGATTTCTGAAATCGGGTTAACGCTGTCTAGGTAATAGTATTGTGGGATTGTTAAATCCGATGAATTGAAAAAAGTAAAATCAAAAGGAATATTTTCTAAAGGCAAGTAGGCGTAATAGAGCATTTTTAATAATCTGGATACGGATGTCTCATCGTAGCCAAGATTCAAGTATCTGATAATACCTAATGAATCGGCTTGAAATTCGTTGCCCCTAGAAAACTGATAGAGCAAGTCAATTTTACTATCATAATTTAGTTTGTCATCGCGTTTGTTTTTGTTGAACATCGCGTAACGCTCTAGAAAAGACCCAATGCTATGTTTTTTAAGGTAATGAACTATTTCATGACTTAAAGCGAAAGCCAATTCGGCTTCACTTTTTAGATTAGCAATTAGACCAACATTGATAAAAATTGCTCCCTTTCCGGTACAAAATGCATTGATTGAGGCTGATTTGTATGTGTAAAAAGTAACCTCATCCTTTACCTCAGGGTACTGCTCTAAAACTTTCTGACCAACTTTATTTACATATTTAGTTAGTTCATCTCCAAATAACGTTTTACCGCTCCAGAAGAAATCATAAAGCCCTAAATTATTTCGTTGGTAGTACTTAAGGGTCTGCTCTCTAAGGTTTTTGTCTGGCTCTTCAGGTAGATCTTTAATATCATCTAAATAACCTTGAAGTGGACCTGCTAAAATTTGGTCAGGTAGCTCATCGCTGCAAGACAAAGGACGGTATTCATTAAAGTCAATGTTAGATTGACCGCAATAATTCCCCCCCCACAGGCAAAATGTGCACAGTAAAGCACACGTGAATTTTCTTAAGTCCAAATTAAAACGAGTGTAATAGGTTACGAGCTAATATACAATTATATCTAAATCGATTTATATTTTGGTAGATGGTGATGAGGTTACGGAATTTGTCAAATGGAAGGAATGATTTAGTAAGAAATTAAATTCAGGTACATTTGAGTATGGATTTTGCTATTTCACTTCGATCTGATTTAATAGAATTGCGGCCGCTGCAAATGGATGATGTTGAGCCTCTTTCTGTATTAACAAAAAGTGAAAAGCTGTGGACGTATTTCACAAGCAATTTGGACGAGCCTTTGCAGCTTAAACGGTGGGTGAGCGAGGCAGTTATCGCAAGGGAAAAGCTAGACCAAATACCCTTTGCTGTTATTGAACTTGGCACAAATCAACTAATCGGTTCTACTCGTTTTGGATCGATTTCGGAACGAGATCAGCGGGTGGAAATTGGTTGGACCTGGTTAGGTGAAGAATATCATGGCAAGGGCTACAACAAGGATATGAAGCTGTTAATGCTGCAGCACTGTTTTGAATCACAAGGAATGGAACGCGTGGAATTTAAAACGGATGTTCTTAATATGTCTGCCAGAAAGGCTTTTGAGAAGATTGGCATTAAAGAAGAAGGTGTACTAAGAAGTCATACATTGTTAGCAAATGGCCGCAGGCGGGACTCGATTTTCTATAGTGTTTTAAGATCCGAATGGGAGAAAGTTAAATCAGATAACGGATGGAGTTAACCTTAACTAACTATTGAAGTAAGGTGGCTCCTATAAACTAGTGAAAGAGGATGCTGTTTGCATTATAGGCGATCGCATCTAGTATTAGAGCAAATAGATATTCTCTACTGCCTCAACATATTTAGAACTTTTTGTCATTCTAAACTTGAATTTGCTGCTTACTTGGCTTGCTTCCTTATCGTCTTCTTTGTTATACTTTAACTCAACGATTGAATCTTTTTTATTGATGTTTTCTTGGATAAATGAGTTGTGTCTCGGCCCGATTCTACAGCTATATAAATCACTGTCAAGAGTTACTCTAAACTTTCCACTTCCCGATAGAAAGTAGATTCGTTGATAAGCATTTAGAACAATCGGTTGGGCGTTTTTAAAACCCACTTGTCGGTGAGGAGGCATTTCGGTATTTGCCGAAATCTTTCTAATGGTATCAATTGAGAATGATTTGTCGAGAACAAAATTATCGAGCTTATAATGCTCTTTGGTTCCCATGCCCCCAATTTTTATTTTCACTTCCAAGACCGGATTCGTAATTGGCCCAAAAGTTTCCCCATACCATCTAATTCTGAACTTTGTTCGGTATTCTGAACCCACCTTATTATCATGGTAATTATGAAGGTCTAACGTATCAAAGTAGATATTATTGATTTGCCTAGGGTGGTAAATTTCACTGAATATTGCAGGATGATTTTTAATGGCTTGGATGAGCTCTCCGCGGTTCATTTGTTCCACGTAGTACTTTCGCTCATAGCGATATTCGATCTCCTTTTCGCTCAATTACTTCACTGTTTTCTTGCCAAATTGGGCGCCATAAAGCACCTCTTCAACTTTGTCTTTTGAAGGCTCAATAGTCTTTCCATTTATACTTACCTCAGACCCTTTTTCATTCAAGCATCTTCTAACAATTTCCTTATATAGCACGTTGGTGGCCGTAATTGCCGCAGGCCCAAATTCTGGTTTTTTCTGGAACGCTGTGAACCCAATGCTACAACTGTCTATAGTGAGATTGTTCACCTGAACAGAAGACAAATCTTTCGCTGCAACTGCAATTTCGCTGCCCTCAACGATTACTGCATTCGCAGTGATGTCACTATCTTCTCCGGCACTGATGCCTTTATCACCAGCTCTGCGGATTAATATTCGATCTAGTGTTAGAACACTTCCAGATACATCAATTCCATCGTTCCCAATATTCTTAAAGTAACAATCGCTTATTGTTCCAGTTACAAAATCACCGTCAAAAGCATCAGATTGAGTTCCTGAGAAAAGCGATGAGGTTAAGGTAAAATTGGTTCGAACAATGTTTAACCCGTCTTCACTTCGGTTGTTTGCAAATGCGGAGTTGGATATTTTTACTGGAGCTTCATAAAAATTAACTGCTCCCGGCACAGACCAACCGCCTTCTGATAAATAGGATAGATTGGAGAAAACGCAATGATTAACCACTGACTGTCGATCGGTTCCTAACACTAAAATACCTTGCCCTGTGCTGTTGGACGATTTGAATAATACAGGATGTTCAATGCTGCCTTCAACGAATATTGGACCATGGAAAATGAGCTTTGAATTATTTATTAAGTCAATGGAAGTGCTGTCTTCAAAATGAACAGCATAACCGTATGGAAATACGATAGACTCATCTACAGTCCAGGCTCCTTTTTTAACGTAAATATCTGATGTTGAAGAATCGAAAGAAATAAAAGGCTGATTCACATTGAGCGAATCTTGTTGCATAATGTATGATTCTTCTTGGAGCGAGTTAGAATTCCATGGGCTTGTGTAAACCTTATTTTTATATGTACTTGATACAACATTATACCCAACAGCAACAAATTCAATTAAACTGTCTGCCCAAACCACGCCTGAAGGCACTTCAACCTGAACAGATTGAAAACTCATGGCATCAGTAATTGCTTTTCCAGGCATCATTTTAGTCTGTAAGATTTTGAGCTTTATGCTATCGTACATCACTACTTTATTAATTTCTATAGGAAGAGATGTAGTATTTGCTACATCTAACCAAATCATGTTACCGTCAGAACGATTAAGTAATGACCTGATTCCGTTTGGAGCGGTCATTAAATTGCGCATGTAACGTTGCTTGGAATAAAAGGCATTCTTATTAAACCTAAAAAAGTCGGGCCCGTAGTTATTAATGTGATCAGCCAGTACTGGAAAATCTCTGTTTATCAGGGCTAAGTTTTGATCCAACTCGGCTCCTACTTCATTGAACAATGAATCGAGGTAAGTAGTTTTAGAAAGGCGCTCAAACTCCTCCATATAATCTTGATAAAATATCGGATCAAAAGATTCTTCATCAACGAAAAACTTGTCGTACCACTCTTTGTAATTAGAGATATACCCTACGTCTGGCCGAAGGCCGAATTCAGAGCTGACGCAGTGGTAACCGAACCTTAATTGTGCATCAACGCCAATTGGTTCTAGCTTACCTGTTATAGGATTAAAATAGAATTTAACGCTTTTCCAGATAGATGAATGTTCGGCTCCTAGCAAATCAGCAATGGCAAAGTACTTGGCCATTTTTTTAGAATCGAAACATTGAGAGGTTGTAATTCGATTGTTTCTCCAACCGTCTAATAAAGAAATAGCATGATCTACTTGTGCTTTTTTAGCAATCCAGGCTCCAGCATCATATGGTTCAATCGGTGCTGTTTTAAGCTTATAGTTTTCGCCCTCAACGAGACGAATAATTGGGCCTTCTCGATATCCATTTTTCTCTAATAACCTTTTATCAAAATGCTCTTCGATTGCATAGGTCCCGAGATTGGTGCCGTTTAAATCAAGGTCGATAAACTTGTAGCGGAGCCCTAGCACACCTTCACGTTCAAGAACTTTATGATAAAGCCATTCATAAACGTAGTTTTTAACTCGTGGCTTCTGAAGAGAAAACCTTTTCATGCCCATAAATGCGTTGTCGCCTTTAACTTTAACTCGAAAAGACATCTTTTCTGGATCATTCCAGTGAACAACTCGATCTCCTTTTAGCCGAAGTTTAATTGGCAAATCTTGACCATCATAGTCAATTCTTCCCTTAACGTAGGTAAACTCTTTATTTCCTTCTAAAGCTTGAAGCCTCTCAAAACGTAATTGCTCAACGTTTTCATGTTTTATGTTCAGTTTTACTGATTTGATATCCGTCACCAATCCTCTAGATCCATCTGAGAACGTTGGTAAATTGAAACGATCGGCCATTTTATCAAGCAATACTTCAGGCTCATAGCCCCTGCCTGTATTTGCCTTAATGCCGTAATAAAACCCTATAAAAACGAGCGCAGGAATGCAGGCTAAAATGAACAGCCTTTTTAGCCAACGAAAGAGTCGAAAACGCATGAGTCGTTTCCAAATTCCGCCAATTTTACTAGGCATTAAAGGGCCCTTATGTGGATTTTTAATGTCCACTAAGCTCCGCTAAAACTGTTGTCTAAGTAGGTTAGTTTGTAGTTGTTGTTTGCCGTATTCAGGTCTTTTCGGCTTTCTTCTAAATCTTTAAAATCAGAAAAGCTAACTAAAAAAGAAGCTTCAAAAAGGCCAGTTGAAGAGTCTACCCTTTTTAGCTTGACGGCCGAGCAGTGTTTACTCAGTATCTCAACTACCTGGTTTACTTCATCACCTTCTGGGCTATCTAAGCCAATTGTTACATATAAATTTTGCTCTTGCTTTTTCCATCTACTAAATCGAGTAATAATGATTACAGCAACTATCATCACAAAAGAAACAACGGTTAAAAGAAGCTGATTTGCCCCCATTCCTAATCCAATGGCAATATTCAGGAAGAGATAACCCAATTCTTCGGGTTCCTTTATTGCAGCTCTGAATCGTACTATGGAAAGTGCCCCAACTAAACCTAATGAAAGCGCTAGCGATGATTTTACGATCGTAATGATAACCATTGTAGTCATGGCAATGAGCACAAAGTTGGCAGCAAACGACATCCGGTTAGACAGCGAACGGCCGAACCTTCTAAAAACCAAGGCTAGAATACTGGCAAGGATTGCAGTAATGGCGAGGTTAATTGCAAATCTGATAATTGATAATTGAACGCTATCCTGCGCTAAATAATCTATAATTTCTTGTTTCATTCAAGGTGATGAATTGTTCGTTACAATATTACATATTATTCAGCACGCAACCACTAGCGTAAAGCTACTTACTGAACGATGTGATGTTGAAATCATGGGTAAAACTACCCTTGTTTAGGGGGAAAAATTATCACGTGTGAATTGTAATCAGTATAGGTCGCGAACATGGTTGTTCGAAATAAGTTTCCTTCAGCTTCATGAGAATACTCTCGTGACGGAGCACCGTTCCAAATGCATTCTTTTAATTTGTCAAACCTGGTAAGCCAAGTATGCCATCCTTGTTCGCTAAACCCCCAGCCAAATTCATTCGCATTCAACAAGCTATCAATTGAAGCCGAATCGTCATAAGGATGGTATAGCTCTTCAACTGGAATATCAGGCTGATTCCAAACATCATAGGTTTGATTTTTTGCAAAAGCATTCTTACATCGGTCTAGTTCTTTGGAGTAATCATCCACTATTACATAGGCTTTCCAATTGAAATATTTAACAAGTAAATAGCCGATACTCCAACCAGCATGCTCATGTTTTTTATATACGACTCGGTGTAATGAATCTAGTTTTTTAAAATTAGAGCCCATCCCAGCCTTTAATCCCTCCACAGCGTAAATTGTGCAATGCATGCTGTCAGCAGTTTGGCCTTTTTGTTTTAATTCGTTTAAATATCGATTATAAACAGAGACAGTATCATTTTTGTATTCTTCCTCTGCACCAGCTCTCCATACCGTTCCGTAATACTTGCTAAAAGAGTTCTTGAAAGCTGTAAAGTAGCTATTTTCAATATTGGCGATGTGATTAATTGCTATTGGAGAGTTGAAACCGATATAGGTGTTTTCGAGGGTGCTTAGTTCGGTTTTTAATTTAACCGTGTCTTGAGTTTCGTTATTGATCGACTCGATAACAATCGGCTCTATGTTAGGTGAAGAGCAGCTAATAGCTAATATGGTCAAAAGTAATATCGCAACGTATTGATTCATGGTATTAGAACGAATAAATAAGCGAAAGGAACATGCTTAATCCATAATAAACTCAATTAATCGTTCAGTTGCTAGCGTTGCTCCTTTTGTATTCATATGATCGATGTTTCGATAATGACGGTCAGAAAAGCCTTCAGCACTGACCGAGACAAACTCGTGTGAAGTTTTTAACGCTGTTTTAAATTCGGCCAATTCAGTCAAGTATTCTTCACTAAAGTAGCTTGACAATTTGTTTGTTGGCAATTCGAAAAAGACCACTTTAATGCCTTTAGATTTAAGTGAAGCTGCTGTAGCTAAAAGAGATTTCTTTTGAGCGTCTGCCATTTTGTTTTTCTTCAATTGTGCGTAGAAGTGTTCTGTACTTTCAATAATTGAATCGGTTACGGTAACGTCACTTTTCACAAAACCTCGTTCTTCTGATTTATATAATGAAACGACTTTTACTTCTGAAGCGGGAAAATTTTTAATTCCTTTTTCGATTGATTTTCGATGCATTTCAAAAAATTGATTGTAGTGAGAATAGGAAAGACTAAGTTCCAAATTGGAAATAGGAGTTTCCAAATAACGATGAATGGGGTAAGCAGAATAATTGTCTGATTTGGAAGAAAATGTCATGGGTGATATCATTATAAAAACCTGCTTAGGAGCTTGTTTAACATTGGCTAGATAATCGTTGATGACCAAATCATAGAATTCAATACCTGCTGTGGCAATCCCTAAATTGTAAGTGCTTAAAGCAAGGGCCTTGTCAATTTGCGCTGGAATTACTCCGGAATAGCAATAAGAATTCCCTACGAAAAGTATGTCTAAACTATCATACAACGACTTAGATTGCAACGACACTATGTTGTTGTTATCAGTTGTATGTCGATCTAAATTATCTAGTTCAGAAATAAAGAAACTCGGCAAGAAGAAAATCAAGAATAAACCAAGTAAGAAGATCGCAGTACGTTTTATAAATTTTGACATCCTATCTGATTAAAATTGAAAATAAATGAATTCTTGTTCTTTGCCGCCAAACCAAAATATGGCTAAAATAATGGCATAGTACATCGCAAACCGGAACGGCCATTTCCACCTAGCACCAATTTGGGCAATTCCATATTGGCCTTCTCTACCAAACCATTCAATAACTACAAAAATGAAAACCAAAGCTATCGTAATAACAGGAAAGACTTCGGGAGTTGAAATGATACTTGAATTAAAGATACCACTAATGTAATCTGCGGCATGCGACATGTCTTTTGCTTTGAAAAATATCCAGGCAAAGACGGTTAACCCAAAAGTTAGTAAAATCATGAAAAACTCTCGAAAAGTGGGTAAAATTCGGTTTTTTGCTACACTTTCTAGGTTTTTTCGGTTGTTTTTGGTCAAAACGAGTGGAAGTATGTAGATCGCATTTAATGCTCCCCAGGCAATAAAGGTCCAGTTTGCACCGTGCCAAAACCCACTAACTAGGAAAATTGCAAATACGTTTCTAATCTTTTTCCAGTTTCCTCCTCTGCTTCCTCCAAGAGGAATATATAGGTAATCTCTAAACCAAGTTGAAAGGGAAATGTGCCATCTCCTCCAGAATTCTGCAATGTCTCGGGAGAAGTAAGGAAAATTGAAATTACGCATCAAGTCAAATCCGAAGAGTCTTGAAGTTCCAATTGCGATATCGGAATACCCAGAGAAGTCACCGTAAATTTGGAAAGTGAAAAAAACCGCACCTAGCACCAAGGTGCTTCCGGAGTAATCCCCAGGACTGTTAAAGATCTGGCTCGCATATTCCGCGCAATTATCTGCAATTACTATTTTCTTGAATAAGCCCCACAAGATTTGTTTTAATCCATCTACAGCTTGCCCGTAGTTGAAGGTTCTTTTCTTATAAAACTGCGGAAGTAAATGGGTGGCTCTTTCTATTGGGCCAGCAACTAATTGAGGGAAAAAGCTAACAAAAGCAGCGAACGAAATAAAGTCTTTAGTGGGCTCCAGTTTTCTGCGGTAAACATCAATAGAATAGCTCAGTGTTTGGAACGTATAGAAACTGATTCCAACTGGAAGGATAATATCTAAAGAGCTAGCGCTAATCTCGGTTCCAAAGAAAGAAAATGCAGAAACGAAGTTGTCTAAGAAAAAGTTGTAGTATTTGAAAAAGCCTAAGAACCCTAAGTTGACCAAGATGCTAGTTAAAAGTAATAGCTTTCTTTTGCTCTGGTTTTCCTGTGTTCTTAATCCTCTGCCTACCAGATAATCAATAACGGTGCTAAATAGAATTAGCGATAAAAACCTCCAGTCCCACCAACCATAGAACAAATAGCTGGCGCCAACAATTAAAGCATTTTGAAGTTTAAGGTTCTTATTAACTACGAACCAATAAAGCACGAAAATTACGGGAAGAAATATGGCAAAGTCTATCGAATTAAAGTGCATGTTATCGAACTAGTTACGCAAGATACAATTCAAGCAGCAGGGATAATGAAGGCTTAAGTTATTTTGGTTTACACTTTAATCTTAATAACTACTTTCTTTACCCATTCTGGTTCTGTTTGATGAACTCCAGGCATGTGTAAATCGTTGGGATATAGTAGCATGAATGAATTTGGTTCAAATCGAATTAAATCAGACTTCAAATCATAGAATTCGTAATCATGCTCCAAGTTAGATTCAACTGGCATCTGATCTTTTAACAAGGCTAAACCCATAAATTCTCCCCCCGCAATTAAGAATTGTAAGTCGATGTATTTATGATGTCCTTCGTATTTGCATTCGGCAACAGGTTTGGTTTCGTATTCCATCACAATTGCAAAGAGGTCATCACCTTGTATTTCCTGTTTGCCTAATTCAACTTTGTTAAAATCTGTTTGTTGCAAGTACTCAAATCCTTTCTGGATTAATGGTCCAAGTTTGAAGTATAAATTGGCGTTGGATAGTTGATCAATTACCATAAGGCTTAAAGGTTTTCTACGAATTGGATTGAATCGTTTTCTGCAATGCTTCCTTCGCTAATTAGCTTACAAGTTACTCCTCCTCGCCAGTTAGTTGAAAGTGCTTTTGTCAATCCATCGAATTGTTCGTCCATTCTGTTGCAAGGAACTAATTCACCAGTTACTTCTACTTTAAAGCTGCCAATTTGTAAGACTTTTCCGGTAGTTTCCCTAAGGTCGATGCCTTCTACCAAGATATTTGCTCTTCTGGTAGTCCACGCTATTTCTGCATTCAATTCTTCACAAGCTTCTTTCCATCCTTCAGATGTGATGATGGTAATTTGACGATGGTTCTGTTTTTTACCTCTGGAGTCATTACCGACACCTTGAAGGAAAGTAACGGCCGCTGAGTTGGTAGTTTCCATCGGTGCTTTGGTTTTTTCTCTTGTGGCTATAGCTAGTACTTGTCCCATGTCACAAAGCTAGTTAATCTATTCGTTGATTCAAGAATTGACCTTAAACACTGAACCCTATGAAGCAAACATCGTCTACCTGTTCAAGTTGTCCTTTCCAGTCATTCCATTCATTCAAAATGGTTTCCTTTTGCACCGCCATGTCTTGACCGTGTACGCTTTCAATTAAGTTCTTTAGGCGCTTTGACATGAACTTCTTGCCTTGCGGACCCCCAAATTGATCTACAAAGCCATCGGAGAACATGTAAACCTCATCTCCGGCTTGCAATTGAATATTGCCAATTTCAAATGGCACGCTCCGGCTGTCGAATCCACCAATGCTAGATTTTGCAGATTTAAACTCTTGTAGCTCGCCATCTCTTACCAAGTAAAGCGGCCTGTAAGCGCCAGAAAATTCTAAAAGCATTGTTTTACGATTATAAACCGTAAACATGAGATCCATCCCGTCTCGCAAATTTCTACCCTCTTCAGTTTTAAAAGCTTCAGTTACTTTTTGGTCCAGTAAATCTAATGCCCGTGCCGGGTCAGAGACGTTACTATCGTTTACGATTTGATTCAGTAGATTATGTCCCATCATACTAACAAAAGCTCCAGGTACACCATGACCCGTGCAATCAGCAACAACCAAGAAGGAGTACTCGTCCTTGGTTTCAAACCAATAAAAATCCCCACTTACAATGTCTTTTGGCAGGTAAATCACAAAATGGTCTTTAAACGATTCTTTAATATCTGAATCGTTAGGAAGCATGGCTGTTTGAATATTCTCCGCGTAACGAATACTGGCAGTAATGTCTTGATTTTGCTCTTCAATTAATAAGTTTCTTAACTCCAGTGTTTTCTCAGCCTCTATCTGCTCAGTAATGTCATCGATGATTTCAATTTGTTTGACCACTTTCCCTTCTTCGTTAAGTATAGGGGTATTGTTAATCTTAATCCACTTGTTTTCTTTGAGTCTTGTTGAGATTTGAATCTGATCTATATAAGGAAGCTGCTTACTTGCCTTATCCCTCATTCGCTTCAATGCCTCGTTAGATAATTTATTATCAACTAACATGTCTCCTGGCTGACCGTCTTGAATGTCTTCGAGTTCGTACCCAGTGATTCTAGTATAGCCTTCGTTTACCCATTGAGTTCGGCCATTTTCATCAAGTATGACCACACCATTGTTGGTTTTACTAGCTACTATGGATAGCTTTTCAATTTCTTCGTAGGCAGCTGAAAGTTCTTCTCGTTTTTTTCGCTCCAGTTCTGCTTCTTTCTGAAGCATCTTCGTACTAAATTCTAGCTGAACATTTTGAACTTTTTCTGCATTGGCATCATTAAATACCTCTTCCTTTAGGTAGTGGAATTTTTCAAAATGATTTAACGCTCCTTCCAAATCTCCAACTCCTTTTAGATGCTCGTACCAATACATATGAATGTCGTACATCCGCTCCTTAGAGCCCACTTTTTCAGCCGCTGCTAACGCCTCTTTTAAATGGTCTGCAGCATTAGGGTCGCCCTCCTTGGAAAGAATTCTTCCCAATAATGCGCCACAATAAGCGATCATTAATCCGAAGTCCAAATCGATTCCAAGTTTCCAACCTTTAATTAAAGACATCTTAGCCTTATTCAAGTTGTTGAGGTTGTAGTGAATCTCTCCGAGGTTGTAAAAACCAATCCCTCGTAGCACATCGTTTTGGTGTTTTACGGCAACTACTTTTTCGAAATACGACTGAGCGCTTTTGTAATCACCAGATTTCATCAAATGGTCTCCAATGCTATTTCTAACCCAGGCCTCCCCTTCTAGATCTTTAAGTTTGATTTTTAGGTTAAGTGCCTCCTTATAGAATTTCATGGAGCTAACCTTGTTTCCTAAGCCTTGATGTATGCTACCTGTAACATACAAAAGATCCGCAACTAGCTTTTCACTTGTAAGGGTCCTGGCTAAGGTTAGTCCACTTAATCCTTTTTCTAATGCCAATGCAAAACGACTCAACAACCTGAGGCAATGAGCCATGTTTTTTAAACTTTCCGCCTTTCTAAGCTGGTCTTGACTTTCTTCACTTAGTTTAAAAGCTCTTTCCGCCAAGTCGAAAGATTCGGCTGGATGGAGCCTACTTAGTTCCCAACAGAATTTATTGAGCAGGTCTATGTTCCCCTGCTTATCTGAACTTTCAGAAAGAAGTTGCTCTAATTCTATGAGTTTTGGAATGTCGGTGGGCACGGGTGTTTTGTCTAAAAAGTCAAGATAACACTTTCAGTTAAGACAAAGCTAATCATTCTCTCTGTTAGGCAGCATTTTTTCAATTAGACCAAGCCTAACTTTTTCTGTCATCCCGTACGCTGGGCTCGGCCAATCAATTGATTTATAATAGTTGATAGTGGCAACGATAGAACTACTAATTGAGCTTAATTCGATTTTCAAATCATCGATTAGTTCCTGATTGGAATACGTGAAATAATCACCATCTATCCACAAAGGCATGTCTCCCCATTGGCTAATTTTATGTTGATGCAGAAATGAAGGAGAAGCATTAATAAACACTTGATTTTTATCAAGCAATTCCTGCGCACATTCAACTATTTGGGCGATGCTAGCTTGCGGAATCGTAGTGACATTGTATATTTTCTGCTGCGGTGGTTGCTTAAGTGACTGAAGAATAGTCTCCACTAAATCGCCAACATAGGTTAGCGAAAAACATCGTTGGCCATTATCTGGCAATAATAATTTATGGCTGTGCTTAACTTGGTAGAGCCAATAATAGAATCGATCTGTATGATCATAAGGTCCGTATACTAGAGAAGGCCGGATAATTACCGAGTTAACCCCAGAAGTCAGTAGAATTCGTTCGCATTCAGCCTTCCTGTTTCCATAAGAATGATCGGTTCGATCTACTCGCTGTTCCGAAGTACAAGATTTTACTGTAGCTTTTTCTGTTTTGAGAACCTCTCGATTATTTTCATTGTCGTAAACCGAGCACGTAGAAACTAAGATATACTGATTGAACTTGCCGTCTAAGGCGGAAAGGATGTTTGCCAACGATTCAGGATAGTAGCAAGAAAGATCAATGATTACGTCCCAGTATTCCGTTGTTAGTTGGTTGATGTCATTTGTTTCCCGATCGCCTTTAATCCTAGTTAGATTTGGAAAAAGTTCTGGCTTTGTTCGCAGTCTGTTAAACAAAGTAAGCTCATATTCATCAAGCTCAATAAGCTTTTCTACCAGGTATCGCCCGATAAACTGTGTGCCTCCAAGGATGAGTATGTTTTTCATGAGATCAAAAAAAAAGGGGCTTGATAGCCCCTTAAGTTAGAAATTAATGACGGTTTTGACCTTGCTAATAATTAGCTCCAGTTAAGTTGATTCCATTGTTGCCAAGCACCAGAGGGGTTTTACCATCTGTGATGATGATCTTGGAATTTGACTTAATCGCGTCAGCACTTAATTCGATCGTTCGAAGCTGTAAGAGTTCCTTGGTAATGGTAGAATTCTCTAACTCCTGTCTTTTCTTTTCAGCCGTTGCTTGAACGATGATTCTTTCAGCTTCCAGTTTTTGTCGTTCTAAAGCAAACTCTAAGTCAAGTCGTTGTTTGCTTATTTCTAGTTGCTTTTCTTTTAATCCTTTTTCTAGCTGAAAGTCAAGTCGTTCTCTAGCAACACTATTTTCAACCGTTGTCTTTTTGGCAACCTCTTCTGCTTTTAATCGGGCTTGAATCGTTTCAATTATTCCTTTAGGTAAATGGAAATCTTTCAGAATTATACTTTCTGTTACAATTCCTCTAGCATCAAGCACTTCATGCATAGTTGTGGTTAGTAGAAGCTCTATTTCTGATCTAACTGTGATCAAGTCTTGGGCTTCATATTTTAATCCAATCTTACGTAGATTCGTTTCAATGTAATCATCAATAAGCAATTTCTCATAGTATGGGCCATAACTGTTATGCACGCTGATAACAGAATCCATATCTATATGATACAAGATGGTAATGTCTGCATCTACATAGATTCCTTCTTTTGAGTGAAAGTGAAATTCTTTATTGTGGTTAATGGTTCTAGTTTCGTATCGCACTACGTGTCTTAAAAGCTTAGGCGCATAATGATGAGGTCCAGGATGCAGCACCCCAGGTTTAGCCTTCCCAAGTTTAACGTCTACGCCAACCTCTCCGGGTCTAATGATAGTACAGTTTTGAAAAATTAATAATGCGGCCGCAGCCACTAAAAGAAGTCTGAATTTTTTCATAGCAATTGTTTTTATGGTTTTTTAGATCGTAAAAAATGCCATACAGCTTGACCGATAAGGTCATTATGAAAATTAGCTCTTAGGTTTAGGGCTCTTGGGTTTGTAGGCATTTAGTTAGTTCTTAGGTTGCCTAGTTACTTGCAAGAACTGTGCCGTGTTAACAAAAAATTAACAAAGTTGAAATTTGAGAAGGTTTACTTCGTAACTATTTCAGGAACAGGATTTTTTATGATCTTAAGTTTAGAATTTAACTCCGGAACCATTTGTTGCAGTGCCGCTATTTCTTGATTTGCATTGATAAAATACCAGTTAATTCCTTTATCGTATGAGATGCCGATTAGCGATGAGGTATTCTTAAGGTGCACATCGTTTGCAATCAAATACATGGTTTGATCTAACGTGCACTGGAGCGTTGAATCGTCTTTATTGATTAAGTATTTAGGTGATTCAATGGTGTTAGATAAGATTTGAGTTCCTTCTCCAAGTCCCGTTTGAAGCATCTTTTTCATGGCCTCCGGTCCGCCAGATTTTTTCATTATTGCCGGATGAATAAACTTCATGAAGCTGTCGTAATCACCATCAACAAACTTCTGACCCATCTTTTGAGCCTCAAAATGAGCCTTTTTAAGAACAGTTTGCTTCACCACATCCAACTGACCGAATGAAACGGAGGCAATTGTGATTATACAGATGGAGATTAAAAACTTCATTACATGGTTGATTAAACGTAATGTATGGGCAAAAAAAACCCTTTGATCAATCATCAAAGGGTTTTTAAGTTAAGAAGTTTTAACCTCTTGAAATTGTAATTTTTGAAGCCGTTCCTCCGTCAGAACCAAATGATTTGGATACACTTCGTACTTGAGCGTTCGTGTTCGAATCGACCGTTCCGTCCATAATTACTTGAGCAAATCGCTTACAGTTTTGAGCTTTTCCTCCTGGAGCATTATCGTAACGGACACCCGAATCAAGATCGCATTCAGACTTGTCTGTAATTGCAACCCCAGCTTCAGTAAGTATTGGTTGATCGGTAAAATCTACTTCGTGATGTCCTTGTTGGTTCACAAGTGTTCCTGTGAAAGTTCCCGCTGTTGCTCCATCGTCAATTGTTGATATAAATCCTTCTGGCATATTTAGTAATTTTTAGTTAAACGTTAATTTCCTCCTCCAATATATAATGAATAAGTTAAATTGCAACAATGAAAAAGTTGGGAGTCATATTAATTGCAGTTTTGTTTTGCCTTCATTCAAGTGTGGCCCAGAATGATACTGTGAGTATTATGTTGGATCAAATCAGCTCAACTAAAGATGATTCGTTAAAGTCAGTTTTGTACGCAGACATTTCGTGGGAATGCTATCTAATTGATGATCCGGACGCATTAATGTATGCTAGGAAGGGGCTCAACATTGCTGCACAGATTAATAATCCAAAATGTCTCTCATACAGCTATAGTCAGGTAGCTTTGGTTCATTTTAGCCAAGATGATTTTGCTGAAGCGATTCATAATTGGAATAAAGCACTTGAGTACAATGAAATAATTAAAAACTATTACGGAATTATTAGTAATAAAAGCAACATCGCTGGAGTATATTTTAATTTAGAGAATTATGCTTTGGCTGAGATTTCTTACCTCGAACTTGCAAAGTTAGCAGAAGAGCAAGGGGAAACGGTAATGCATCAGACGGCTGTGTCAAATTTAGCCGCAGTATATGGTTCGACAAAAAGATTCAAGAAGGCAAATGATGCGATTCGCAATTTAATGAAGGTGTATCCTGACTTGGTTCTTGATTTCAACCAGGAGAATAATTTGGCGGAATGGGCGCATCTTGCTGGTGAGAATGAAAGAGCACTAGCGTTGATTGACGCTAGTATTGAAGCGCATCAGGATGAATCTGTGCATGAATATTCAGTTTTAATACAAGCCTTTATGATCCGAGGTTCGATTAAAACTGATCTGGGTGATAATGTAGGGGCGGAGGAGGATTTGCAACTAGCTTTAGAAATGGCTAAAGAGCACGATAATCTGATGTGGCAATCTAAGACATATGAAAAGTTGAGCTTTCATTTTAAAAACTTGGGGCAAAGTGACTCGGCATTGAAGTATTATGAAATCCATGATTTTTATGAAGATTCAATTCTATCTATTGAAAACATTGCCGCAGTAAAGGACATTGACACTAAATATCAAACGAAGAAAAAAGAGGCGGAGAATGCTGCTTTGAAGGCGCAAGGTGAAGTTGATGAGGTAACCAAGAGTAGACAGCAAATTGCAATTTGGGCCGGTTCAGGTGGGTTGCTGCTGTTTCTAATCATCGCGATACAGCTGATGCGGAGTAATCGCATTAAGAAAAAAGCAAATGATAAGATTCTGGCGCAACGAGATGAAATTGAAGAACAGAAAAAGGACATTTTAGACAGTATAGCCTACGCGAAAAAAATTCAGAACACTATTTTACCTAGCCCAGATGAAATTAAAGCCGCTTTGCATAATGCATTTGTTTTTTATGAGCCTCGTGATGTAGTGAGTGGCGACTTCTTTTTCTTTCATGAGAAAGATGACCGAGTTTTTATAGCTGCTTGTGATTGCACTGGACATGGAGTTCCCGGAGCATTCGTTTCAATGACTTGTAGTAATCTGATTAAAAAGGCAGTGATCGATGATGATGTCAACGATCCAGGAGAGATCCTTAACCAAGTAAATCAAGGGCTACAGAAAGCGTTTAAATCTGGTGTCAATACTGCAATGGATGGAATGGACATGGCATTAGCTTGCATCCATAAAGACTACTCAAAAGTGGAATTCGCTGGAGCTAATAACAATCTTCTTTTAGTTCGAAGTAAAGAAATTTCCGAATTGAAAGCAGAAAGAAGGCCAATAGGAGGAAGAACGGAACTGGATTTTAATTTTCAAACTAAGTCAGCGAAACCTCAAAAAGGAGATTCATTCTACCTGTATTCTGATGGCTTTCCAGATCAATTTGGGGGACCGAAAGGAAAGAAATTCATGAGCAGGAAGTTTAAAATCTTGTTAAGTGAGTTGGCAAGTAAAACCAGCCAAGAAAAGAAGTCAAGACTGCTCAAAACTCTTGTCAATTGGCAAGGAGATTTGGAGCGTGTTGATGATGTCCTCGTGATGGGATTTGAGATTCCTTAGTTCCCGTCTATTTTATTCAAGCAAGTTTAATTCAAATAAGAGATGGTTGGTCATTTCCAACGGACTCACCACTACAGATTTGAAAGATAGATCTGGAAACCCTGCAATTCTAATTTTGTCGTCTTGTAGTTTTTCCAGCCAATGAATAAACTCTTTTATTTCGGTAGCTTTTACAGAATAATTGGCCCAATTATCTTTTAAAAAGAGGGCTGCAATTTCCTCTTCAGGCCAGACCGGAATGGATTGAAATTCTTCTGAACCAATCAGCACAAAATGACCATTCTCGTCTACTATCAAGAAGATATTTTCGAAATCAGCAGTTTGTTTTACGAGGTAACGATAACGCTCCTTAGGTTCTAGACTTAAAGTGTTATTGATTTCTTTTTGGGTCAAACGAGGTTGTTTATTGCGTAAAGGTAAATAAGATTTGTTCTGTTGAAAGAAGGGAAAATGATTCTATCATTTTTTCCCTTTATAAGCTCCAAATAGCCAAGGATCAATTCGAAAACCAATAAAGAACTCCCAGTACTTTGGAGAGCATTCACCATAACACCCCAGATTAAGATTCTCCTGATTCATGATATATTTTCGATAACCTAAGGTAACATTAGAATATTCGATAATACCACCTATTGAAAGGTAATCGTTGGCATTTTCATTATAGGTTGTATAGTGGAGTCTACCTAAGCCTACAAAAGGTTTGAGTTTGAATTTTGTTTCAACCTTTGGAATCAAATCGATTAAATTAAGTCCTAATTCAAAGTGACGCATTTTAAAAACATTGCCAAATGAAACCTCAAGACTGCTATATAGGAATTTAGAATTATACGACAGGCTTAAATTAAAAGGCAGCCCGCCACTTCTATATTCTTCCCAATACCAAGAACCAGTTGGCCTATTTTGAGTATACCTCAAAACGCTGTAAATCATTAAGCCTCCAGAAAATTGCAGTCCTACATTGCCCCATTGGCTTGATGAAATTGTCGTGTTTTTCGATGGTTCTTGAGCAAAAGTATTTGCGAACGGTAATAGGAGGATTGAAAACAAGGCCGTTCTAAAAAAAGTTCGCATGTATTAATTTACTACAAAAAGATGATGTTTCTTAAGGTACTTAGCTAAAGGCTTTGGTATTAAGAGATCGGTTATAAAGAAAGGTTGAAAGTTTTTGAGGGTTGATTCGCTGCGCTCTCGATCCGGAGGAGGTTTAAAACTACTTCAAGGAAACCTGCTGCCGATGGCAGCTGTTTTTTGTTTTTAGACCATTCACTGAAGTTGAAGGACTTCGTTTAGGCCTTAAAACAAAAAACCTCAGCACAATGTGCTGAGGTTTCCTTGAGGTCACGAGCGGATTCGAACCGCTGTAGATGGTGTTGCAGACCACTGCCTAGCCGCTCGGCCACGTGACCAGTATTGTTTTGTACTTCTGCAACATAATTTTGAAGTACTAAAAGGCCGCGATGCTCCAAAGGAGCGAAGCAGGGCAAATTTAACAATAGAATCTGATTTTGTGCTATCTATCGATTAGTTTTTACTGCGAATACGCTGTTTCGGTCTACCTTTGCCCAACTATTTTTGAAACACATATGTCATTCTCCACTTTAGGACTTCCTAAATATTTACTTAAATCCCTCGAAAATCAAGGCTTTTCTAAGCCCTACCCTATTCAGGAAATGGCAATTCCAGCTGTTTTAAATAAGAAAGACATTCTTGGAATTGCACAAACCGGGTCAGGGAAAACAGCAAGTTATGTTCTTCCAATTCTTATGAACCTAGCTGGAGTGGAAGCTCCCTCAGACAGGCATGCTAATGTGTTAATTCTTGTGCCAACCAGAGAATTGGCTGGCCAAGTAGCAGGAGTAGTGAAGCAATTTGCTGAGGCAATGCCTTATCGATGCAAGTCGTTGGCAGTGTTCGGAGGCGCCAACATAGATGCACAAATGCAAAACATGAGGGACGTTAGTATCTTAATCGCCACTCCTGGAAGATTACTTGATTTAATGGACCAAAATGCGGTTCATTTATCTGCAGTTAATACACTTGTTTTAGATGAAGCTGACAAAATGCTAAATCTCGGTTTTAAGGACGAAATGGATAAAATATTGACGTTTTTACCTGAAAAAAGACAAAATCTACTGTTTTCTGCCACTTTAAGCCCAAATATTGAAAATGTCCAGCAGGTACTTTTAGACGATCCTTTGGTGATTAAAATAGAACAAAAGGAAGATAGCATTGAGCTAATTAATCAAACAGCATATTCTGTCGAAAATGAAGATAAAGGACCATTACTTCGCTATTTGATCAAAGAAAAGAAGATGAGCCAAGTACTAATTTTCACCTCTTCGGTGCGTCAAGCCGATAATGTAGTGACCAAGCTGCTAAGAAACAATATACAGGCTAAGGCAATTCACAGTAAAAAGAGTCAAAAGGCTAGAACCGACACCTTGGGTCTTTTCAAGAAAGGAAAATTGAGGATCCTAGTATCTACAGATCTGCTTTCCAGAGGTATAGACATTAAGTTCCTTCCGTATGTAATTAACTATGAGCTTCCAAGATCCCCAAAAGACTATGTGCACCGAATCGGAAGAACTGGAAGAGCTGATAATCCAGGTGAGGCAATTTCCTTTATTGCAGCCGAGGATGAGCATCATTTTAAAGTCATTCAAAAGAAAATGAAGAAATCAGTTGACCTCATTGATGCGTCAGTAACCAAAGAGTTAATAGCTAGAAAGAAGAAACAGTAGCGGCACGCTGAAGGTCGAAATTGTTATGTCTAGAATGTAAAAAATCTTCTATTCAAGATCGGCACATTCAATCTAAATTATTTTTACATTGGGTTTGTATTAATTAGAACTACATGAAAACAAGTTTATCCATATTCGTATTATGTGCGTTTAGCACAGTGCTTTTTGGCCAAAAAAACACGCACGGCACTATTCATGATTTTGACCTAACAGGATCTGTTAAAAGTCTTTCTTATGATGAGTTCACTGTTGCCTCAGGCGATGGCTTTGACGATATTATAATGAGTGATGATGATATTGGAAATGACCATATACGAGTGGATTTTGACAAAGCTGGTAATGTTGTAAAGCACACTTCCTTAAAGGGTGGAACGGCTACAGACATTAAAGTTTATGAGTATAATGAAAAGGGGCAACTAGTTTCTAAAAAAGAGTATGGGGCCAGTGATGACTATTTATTTACTGCCGAAGGAGAAGAACAGACCGACACACTGGGAGGTTGCTTTCTGGGTACTCACTCTACTTTCAAATATGATTTAAAATCAAATTCTACAATTGAGACAGTGTATTGGTCCCCGGAAGTTCTGGATCACATTATTACGTATAGCTATAATTCTGAGGCCCAACTGGTGTCTTATGTGTCTACAAATGAAAAAAAGGAAATCACGGAAAAAATCACATACTCATACGATTCCAATGGAAACATGACTGAGGTCAAAACTGATAATTCGATTGAGATGAATCAGAAACTGGAGTACAACAACAAAAATCAACTTAGCAAAAAGACTACGTTTTATGATGATGGAAAGGAAGCGCAGACTTATAATTATTCATACGATGTCAATGGAAGAATTACCCAGGAAGGGGCCTATGGATATGTGTACAAAGATGACGACAAGGGCAATTGGATCGGCCAAATTATGTCATATGATATTCCTTCTATGCTAATAAAAAGAACAATTAAATATCATTAAGAGGTCTAGACGAAATAACAGCAATACCTTTTGTCATTGGTTTGTAGGAGTTCGTCCAACTTCCTAAACTCTAATTAAGAGGTGACCGTATTCATATCAAACAACACAATATGAGTACTTACAATTTCCCTAATGCAACTCACCAAAGCTTAATTGATATTTTTCGAATCATTGACCTATCGAACTTATCTTCCTCACAAAAGTCAAAGTTTAAAATCGTTTTGCAATCGTCCCTAGATCTACATTATAGAAGTACGGTTGACTTTGATGATCTTGACGATTCAGCGTGCGATGGCCTTCACGCAAGTAATTGGTAGGACCATTTTCCTTTAAAAACTAGCTTTCATATCACTTCATTTCCTACTTTAATGGTTGCGAATTTCACGATTGGTTCAATAATTGTAATACTCGCTTTGAATTTGAATTATGAAAGTAGTTTTACTATCAGCTTTGTTGGCTGGAACCTTTATGAGTGCGACCCTAGTCGGTTCGTTTGCGGATAAATACCGTGAGGCAGAATCGTATTGCGATGGACTTGAAGAAGAGTTCCAAGCGATTTCAAATTCTTATGAGTTAGATTTTGAAAATGTAATCCCAATTGCTTTTCCAGAATGCGTTCGATTTTCAAAATCACAGGATAAGATGGAATCTTTCGCATTGGAATACGCCTATGAATCATTCGGCTCAAAAGGAGCGGACTTTTCAATAGGGAGATTTCAAATGAAACCAAGTTTTGCAGAAAAAGTGGAACGTCAAATTCAATATTTGAAATTGGGAGATTCGCTCAAACAACGGTTTAAATATTCAGAGTCAGATCTTAAATCAATAAGAGGCGCGAGAGTTGAAAGACTCGATTCCGATGATTGGCAAATCCACTATCTATGCGCGTTCTACAAAATAATGGATCGAAAAACAAAAGACAAAACATGGGCCAGTGAGACTCGTAAACTGAAGTATTATGCTTCGGCTTACAATTATGGTTTCACCAGTAGCTCGAAAGAAATTAACGATTGGACCGATCAACAATCCTTCCCTTACGGAGAAAACGGTCAGAAAAAGGCATACGCAAGTATTGCCATAGAATATTACCTCAACATAAAAGAAAATGAATAAATTATTTACACTACTACTGGTCGGTAGCGTAGGATTAACCTACGCTCAAGACACGTTCAAAGAAGACCCAAATCACTCTAAGAAAGAGATTTATCAATTTGCTGATAAAGAATACTTAGGCTCTCAAGAACATAAACTCTTTTTTAAGTCGAAAAAAGGACTTGAGTATGAGTTCTTAACCTCAAGAGGATACGAAAGTTTCTATCATAGCAATTTAGTAAAAGAAAAACCCATGACCATGGGTGAATATGCTGGCAAAAGCTATGCTTTAACCTATAATGAGGATCGGACGGCATTGCTTAAAGATTTGAAAACCGGAAAGACATATGGCCCCTATAAAAGGATGCGGCCACTTACGGACGACAATAAAGATTTAAGTGGATTTACTTACTCGATTGATGATGAAAATTACATTCAAAGGTTCGGTGATGAAAAGGCTGGTCCATACGGCCGAATTCAATGCTATCGAATGACGAAAACGGAGCTGATTTACACCTACATCAGCGGTAAAGATGCGAACGCAAAAGACACTTACTATTTATATGAAAACGGAAAAACAACGGGTCCATTTTCAGGATTAACTTATCGGTATTCTGAATACAATGGAGAAAGACATAAACTTCCTATATACAAGCTAGATAAGTCATGGGTAGTGGATATAGAGTCATGTAAATGGCTGAAATTTACTGCTGTGCCAAGAGTAACAATGACTTCAGTTGGTTGGTTCGTTGAGGGTAAATTAGACCCATCGTCCAAGTATAAAACTATCGTTAGTCCAGATGGTACGAAAACAGTAAAAGACGAGGAGACGGATTATATCGTAAATGCGAAAGGACAGTTTTTAAAGCTGAAGGTAGTTGGTGGAAGTGGACGAAGTAAGGCTTATCAAGTTACTTTTGAAGGAAAGCTTCTAGGTGATTTTTACATGTCAAGACATATGCGAGGAGCATATAACCAAACAGATTATTTCAGAAAAGTATTCAAGAAAGCCAACTTGGCAAACGGGAGAGCTGAAAAAATCCGTGACGAAAACTATTTCTACAGTCCAACCCATGGATTGGTAGGTCCAGTTAAGGATTTAGAAGTAAATAATTTTCGAATGCTTCCTGATGGTCATGCGTATACCAAACTTGACTCTACGCTTCACTTAAACGGGAAACAGATTTTTGACAATGTGGTTCACACGAACTACGATAATTATCCAGAATGGTGGATGATAAGAACGGATGGCATCCACCACACTCCTTATAAAAATGGGAAAGAAGTAGATCCAAGTGAATTACCAGCTAACATGAAAGGATTTCAAACGAAGGATAAGCCATTTGTTAAGATTCGATATGGTGGTCAATACTATGGAATAGCTCAAGGAGATACTGCTAAAATTGGCCCAGTTGAAAAGTGGGATGAATTTGCAGTTTCGTCTGATGGAAAGAATTACGCAGAAGGCAAGAGACGAGGTAAATTAATAAGGGTAAATGGCGAATCAGTTGCAAACGGATTTGCACTTGAATACGATAAATATTCAAATAGCTTTTATTGGTTTAGCATTGAAGAAAAGAAGCTCTACTTGCACAAATACAAGCTATAGAAGGGCCTAGGAGTCTACTAAGATTTTAGAATCACAGAAACATAATCAACGTTCCCATTTATGGGAGGGTTGATTTTTTTTATCTCAATTTCCGCAGATTCCAGTTGATTAAGCTCAGCTTTAAAACGATTTAAGATCCGTTGTCCAACGTGCTCAATAAGCTTAGACCTGATTGCCATTTCTTGCTCAACAATCCGATTGATATCGCAGTAATCAATCGTTTTAGTTAGGTCATCCGTTTGGGCAGCTTCTGAAAAATCAATTTGAACTTCTACATCAACCAAATATTTCTGACCGATAATTGCCTCTTCTTCGAGGCAACCATGATGCGAATAACATGCAATATTTTTAACGCGAATAATTCCCATTAAGACAATTTTGCGATGCCATCTGTCATTCGCTTTAACGTCTCTTCTTTGCCCAGTAACTCAGCGATTTGAAACATTGATGGCCCCATCCCTTGACCTGTAACCAACAACCTGAAGTTTGGAAGCACTGCACCCATTCCAAGTTCATTGTCTTCCAAGAATTTCTTGAATGAAACTTCAATGTGCTCAGAATCAAATGGCTCTAGTCCTTCGAAATTCGCAACTAAGGCCTTCATTCTTTCAGGAGTTTCCTCTTTCCATTTTTTACGAGTCGTCTTTTCATCGTAAGATGTTGGCGCACCGAAAAAGTAATCGCCAGTTGCCAAATCATTTGGAAACGATGCTCGTTCTTTCATCATTCCAGCTACGCTAGCAAGAAAGTCAGCTTCGAATTCTCCTTCCACAAATCCGCTCAATAATTGCCCGAGCTCTTCATTAGTCTTCGCTCTTAAGTATTGTTGATTGAACCATTTGGTCTTATCCGGATCAAATTTAGCTCCACTCTTCCCTACTCTTTCCAAAGAAAAAGCTTGAATTAGTTCTTCGATTGGGAACATTTCTTGTGGAGTTCCCGGATTCCATCCTAAAAAGGCCATCATGTTGACAAACGCTTCTGGGAAATACCCGTTTTCTCTATAACCAGATGAAATTTCCCCAGTAGCTGGATCTTTCCATTCTAGTGGAAATACTGGAAAACCTAATCGGTCTCCATCTCTTTTACTCAATTTTCCGTTGCCATCTGGCTTTAAGATTAAAGGTAAATGAGCAAACTTCGGCATGGTGTCTTCCCAGCCTAAATATCTATATAGTAGCACATGCAGAGGTGCTGAAGGAAGCCATTCCTCTCCTCTAATTACATGAGAGATGTTCATTAAATGATCATCAACAATGTTTGCCATGTGATAAGTTGGCATACCGTCACCCTTAAACAGAACCTTATCGTCCATGTTGTTAGAGTTTACAATTACCCAACCTCTAATTTCATCGTGAAACCTTACCTCTTCATTTCGAGGCATTTTGATTCTTACTGTATACGGATCGCCATTGTCCAGACGTTTTTTTACTTCGTCAGCTGGCAATGTTAAAGAGTTCTTCATGCTGCTTCTGGTAATACTATTGTATTGCCAGTTAGGCATTTTCATTTGCTTAGCGTTTTCACGCATTTTAGTTAAATCGTCAGGAGTATCGAAAGCGTAATAAGCATTATCGCTGGCGATTAACTGATCAACATATTGACGATACATTGGCTTTCGCTCACTTTGCGTGTACGGTCCAACGTCTCCTCCAACGCCTTGCCCTTCATTTGGGCTAATGCCACACCACGCCAGAGATTCTAGAATATAAGCCTCTGCTCCAGGAACAAATCGCGTTTGATCGGTATCTTCAATTCTCAGAATAAAATCTCCATTATGCTTTTTAGCATACAGGTAATTGTAAAGAGCTGTTCTCACTCCTCCCATATGCAATGGTCCTGTTGGACTGGGCGCAAACCTCACACGTACTTTTCTATCGCTCATGATAACTGTAAAAATTAAGGAGGCAAAGATAAGTTGTTTTAGAACACAAAAGCGGCTCTACTTCACTTCAAAAGTTAGCCAATTGGACTGGTGTATTGTGGAGCTTTTATTTTGCCCGATGGTAACGATAGAATCTTTCGAATATCTGTACCAGCCTTCGTCCCAGGAACCCATGTCAAGGTATAAAGCATTGTTCACTGTACTATCTAGCTCAACGAGATCAGCGCAAAATTGAGCAAGAGTTACGGCATTTTCATTTTCAACAATGTAAATTTTATCATCTTTCGTTGTGACGATAGCTCTTCGCTGAAAATTTCTTTTAGCCTTGAACGTTTCGGGAATTCCGTTTTTGATGATTAATATCTGTTGGAACAAATCAGCATTTTGCTCTTGGTATTTAGCCAATACAGAGTCCGTAAATAAAGTCCCTTTTTTGGTGTCAATAAGTGTTATACCTTCTTTGGTTTTCAGGAATCCACCTCCCAAAGTTTTATTCGTTCTCGCTTTCTGGAACGCGTTTCCACCTGTAAGATAAATACCATCAATTTTGAAATCCGTTAAGTCTGTGAATGCCGCTGCAACGGACAGGAGAACACTGGAGCTGTCTTTTTCAGGTTTGGTTGTTTTAAAATTTAGTTCTGAATTTCCGAGATGGATAAATCGAAAGTTGTCACCGCTTTTAGACTTTTGATGCGTAACGTCTACAAGCACCTCGGGTGGTACTTTAACTGCAACTTGATGATTCTCTTTTTTTGAACCACAAGAAAAGGCAATAAAAACGATAGAAAATAGGGTTAGCCGATAATCCATTGAAGACAAGAACTACATTCCAGTTAAGATCGAAATGATGTTGCCAGCTGGGTCCTTCATCCAAGCAATTTTACCTGAGTGCCCTATCATAATTCCTTTAGAATCAGTGGAAGATTCGCCCAAGTTGTATTGCTCAAATGTAATTCCCTTAGCAATTAAGGCATCTACCGTGGCTTCAACATCATCAACGGAGAAGTTTAGCACCGTAAAACTAGCAGGAACATGATCTGCTTTGGAATAGACCATAATGGTACATCCATTTGCTTCTACCATCATTGGCCCCGGGTTGGTGCCAATTTTTAGTCCAAGAACGTTTCCGTAAAATTCTTTTGCAGTATCAATATTGTCGACTGAAATGCTACTAAATGCTCTGTTGTTTCCTAACATAATTTTGGGTTTAAAATTTCAATTGTGATAGATTAAAGAAACGCAATTCTCCTCCGTTTGTACCATTTCCTGCTAATTTTTACGACACATTGCTATTTTTAACATTTAAGGAGGGAACTTATCCTGTAACTTTACGTTATTAGAATCGTTATTCAGATTGAACGCACGCGCGTGAGAGGGGTACTAACTATTAATGAGCACACAAACAAATAGCGCACTACATCAAAAATTGGATGCTTTCATTCGAAAGTATTACAAGAATCAATTGATTAAAGGTCTGATCTATGGGGTTGGCTTGTCGTTGGCATTTTTTCTATTGGCCACTGTTTTTGAGTACTTTGGAGAGTTTGAAATAACGGGTAGAACGGTTCTATTCTGGATATTTATTGCGGCATGTTCATTTATCATTGGGAAGTACATCGCGATTCCGCTCTTTAAATTGAGCAACCTTGGAAAAGTAATTAGTCATGAACAAGCCGCAACTATTGTTGGTGATCACTTTACAGATGTTAAAGACAAATTATTAAACACACTTCAACTGAAGCAATTGTCTTCTGATGATTCATTAGAGCAGTACGCTTTGGTGCAGGCGAGTGTAAATCAACGGATTGACGAATTAAGCCCTGTGCCTTTTACAGCGGCAATTGATTTATCTGAAAACAAAAAATATATTGGCTGGCTGATCGTTCCAATTCTGCTTATTGGTGGGGTTTTAGTTTTCAACTCAGACATTATTACAGGATCTACAGATCGTTTATTGAACCATGGAACTCAATATGAGAAAATGGCTCCTTTTACTTTTATTATCGGAAACGATAGTCTTGGTGTAGTTGAGAAAGATGACTTCACTTTAATGGTGAGAATGGAAGGAAAGTATGTTCCTGAAAAAGTATACATCGATCTTGATGGAAAACGAATTAAGCTAGAGCAAGAGAGTAAAGTAACTTTTAAGCACACGTTTAAGAACGTTAGGAAGAACACTTCTTTCTTTCTAACGGCAGAAGAATACGATTCTAAGAAATATGAATTAACAACGATTCCAAATCCAGTCATCTTAAATTTTGAGGTAGAGCTTGATTATCCGGCATATACGCACAAACAAGATCATTCACTTAAGAATACCGGAGATCTTATTGTTCCTGAAGGAACTTTGTTAAAATGGAAGTTTAAGACGGCCAGCACGAAAGAAGTTCAAGTTGAAATGAATGACTCATTGCTTCAGTTAATGGAAACACTGGCGGGTCAATTTGAATTAGAAAAGCGAATCTTTAATAGTGCGAACTATAGCGTGCGATCTAAGAATGAGTTCATATTAAATAAGAACGAGGTGACTTATTTCCTAAACGCAGTTAAGGATGAATACCCAATTATTGATTTTGAAGAAAGAGTTGATTCCGTTAATAAGAAGCATAAATACTTCTCTGGAAACATAGGAGATGATTATGGATTCTCGAAATTATCCTTCAACTACCGCATTTCAAACAAAGAAAACCCTACCAAAACAAGTAAACTAAAAAGCGAGTTGATTAAAGTAAACGGGAACTTTAATAAAGAACAATTCTTTCATTTTTGGGATGTATCTAAAATCAAATTACAGCCAGGAGATCAAGTAGAATACTACTTCGTTGTTTGGGATAATGACGGTGTAAACGGTGCAAAAAGCGCAAGAACAAGGACTCAAGTATTCAGTGCGCCTACCAAAAAGGAACTATCGGATAACGCAGATGAAGCAAACGATAAGATTAAAAAGGACCTTGAAGAAAGCATCAAAGAAGCTCAGAAAATCAAGAAAGAGTTAAAGGACCTTCAAAAAGACATGTTCGATAAAAAGGACTTGACATGGCAAGACAAGAATAAAATTCAGGACTTACTTAATCGTCAGAAAAATCTTGAGAATAAAGTTGATCAGGTCAAGCAGCAGAACAAGAATAACAACCAGCAGCAGAAGGAATACAATGAACTGAGTGAAGAGCTGATGGAGAAGCAGAAAATGCTTGAGGAGCTTTTTGACAAGATCATGGACGAGGAGATGAAGAAGCTTTATGAAGAACTTCAAGACTTAATGGACGAGTTAGACAAAGACAAAGTTCAAGACAAGCTGGAGGAAATGAAGTGGGATCAGGAAGACGTGGAGCAAAGCCTTGATGAATCATTAGAGTTATTCAAGCAATTTGAGTTTGAGCAGAAGGTTGAAGACATGGCCGATAAGCTGGAAGAACTTGCAGAGAAGCAAGATAAACTTTCAGAAGAGTCAAAAGAAAAGAACCCAGACTCTGAGGAATTAAAGGATAAGCAAGACAAGCTTAATGAAGAATTCGAAGACATCAAAGAAGACATGGAGAAGTTGGATGAGATGAATGAAGACTTGGAAAAGAAACATGACTTGGATGAGGCGAAAGAAGACATGGAAGAGATTGAGGAGAAGATGGATGAGAGCTCTGATGACTTAAGTGAAAGTAAAGAGAAGAAGGCTTCAGAGAAACAAAAGTCAGCAGCCGAACAAATGAAAGAGTCTGCAGCAGCCATGAAGGCAATGATGAAGAAGTCTCAAGATCAACAAGCCTCTGAAGACATGCAAGCCTTAAGAATGCTATTGGAAAACCTAATCACTTTTTCTTTTGATCAAGAGGTGGTAATGGAAGGGCTAAAACCATTAAGCAAAAAGGACCCTAAATATGTAGACCTAGGCAGAGAGCAACGTAAGCTTAAAGACGATGCGAAAATCATAGAAGATTCATTGGTGGCACTTGCCAAAAGACAAGCAATGATTGCTAACATTATTGGAGATGAAGTAAGAGACATGAAGCGTGGAATTTCCAAGTCCATTGAAAACATTAAAGAAAGACAAACGAGAAGAGCTAGTGCAGATCAGCAAAGAACAATGACGGCTGCTAATAACCTTGCTCTTTTATTAGATGAAGCATTACAACAAATGCAACAACAAGCTGCATCTAAAATGCCAGGCACAGGGCAATGTGAGAAACCAGGTGGAGCAGGCAAGAAACCATCTTCTGGTAAACCAAGCCAAAGCCTCAGCCAGATGAGAAAGGAAATGCAAAAGCAACTGGAGAAAATGAAAGACGCGCTTGGTAAAGGCAAGAAGCCAGGCGATAAGCCGGGTGAAAAAGGAAATAAAGGTGATAAGCCAGGTCAAGGACAAGGCGGAACTGGAGGAATGCCTTCAAATAGTGAAGAGTTGGCGAAACTTGCTGCGCAACAAGCAGCGATTCGAAAGCAAATTCAAAAATTATCTCAAGATTTAAACAAGGATGGATCTGGAAGTGGTAACGGGCTAAAGAAAATAGCCAAGGACATGGAGAAATTGGAGGAAGAGATTGTAAACAAGCGTTTTACGAATGAATCTTTAAATAGACAAAAGGAAATAATAACAAGACTACTTGAACATGAGAAAGCCGAGCGTCAGCAGGAGTTTGACAATAAAAGGGAGTCGGAAAAAGTAAAAAATCAAGAATATAGTAACCCAAAACAGTTTTTAGAGTATAAGAGGAGGAAAGAAAAAGAAATTGAGCTGCTAAAGACAGTCCCAGCGGACTTAAAGCAGTATTACAAGAACAAAGTTAATGAGTACTTTAACAAAGTAGATTGACCCTATGACTGTACTAGATATGGAGACCGCTCAAACAATAGATTTTAAATCCACAACAGATAACATTGCGATAGTAGAAAAATTGGTTGACGAGGTTTGTGCCAAGCATGAAATTCATGAAGACCATTACGGAAACCTTCTCATTGCGTTAACTGAAGCTGTGAACAATGCTATTATGCATGGAAATGGTGGAGATCCGAACAAAAATATTCACGTTGAATATGTCAATGCTGGAAAGTCAATCGACTTCAAGATTCAAGATGAAGGAATAGGATTTGACTTTGATAGTCTTCCAGATCCAACTGATCCTAAGAATATTGAAAAGCCAAACGGAAGAGGCGTGTTCTTAATGAAAAATTTAGCCGATGAGGTTAATTTTCATGATGAAGGAAGAGTTGTCGAATTGAAGTTCGAGATTCTAGCGAACTAAGAAACTTACTTAATTGAATACAATATTTTTTCATTCGGAGGAGATTTCCTTTGAGTTGTCCAATCAGCCATCTTATGTTGATTGGATTTTTTCATTTATAAGCGATCATAATTTTCGTTGCGGTGACCTTAACTTTGTTTTCTGCTCAGATGAGTACTTATTAGAGATAAATAGAGCTCATTTAAGCCACGATTACTATACAGACATTATAACCTTTAACTATGTTGAAGGGGACCTATTAGGAGGCGATATATTCATCAGTATTGATAGAGTTGAGGATAATGCTAAATTATCTCGTAATTTCGCGGAAGAATTGAGAAGGGTGATGGCTCATGGTGTTTTACACTTGATCGGGTTTAATGATAAGTCTGATGAGGAGAAAGTTGAAATGACCAATGCTGAAAACAAATGCCTTGAATTGTATAACACGCAGAATATCAAGTAGATAGCTCTCGCGTTTCACGTGGAACATTATGTTACAAAAGTACGATGTTATAGTAGTTGGTGGAGGTCATGCTGGAAATGAAGCGGCCGCAGCTGCAGCAAATATGGGCTGTAGTACCTTAATGATTACCATGAACATGAATACAATTGGCCAAATGTCATGTAATCCGGCTATCGGGGGAATTGCAAAAGGGCAAATTGTAAAAGAGATTGATGCGCTTGGTGGGTACACTGGAATAGTAGCAGATAAAAGTGCAATCCAGTATAAACTTCTAAATCGATCTAAAGGGCCAGCAATGTGGTCACCTCGAAGTCAAAATGATCGGATGATGTTTGCCGAAGAATGGAGATTAACATTAGAGGGAATTGACGGTGTTGATTTTTGGCAGGACATGGTGACCGGAATTATCGTTGAGAACGATAAAGTAGTTGGCGTAAAAACAGGAATGGGAATTGAGATTCACAGTGAGACCGTAATCTTGAATTCTGGTACGTTCCTGAATGGTCTTATTCATTTAGGTCTTAAAAATTTTGGTGGAGGAAGAGCAGGTGACCCTGCTGCTTTTGGAATTACAGAGCAATTAAATGAATTGGGCTTTGAATCAGGAAGAATGAAAACCGGGACTCCTCCAAGAGTGGATGGAAGGTCTTTAGATTATTCTAAAATGACAGTTCAACCGGGAGATGAAAACCCAGGTAAATTTTCTTATTCGGATAAAAGTAATTACTTAAAAGAACAGCTTCCTTGTTACATGACTTATACCAATGAAGCGGTGCATGATATTTTAAGAACAGGGTTCGATCGTTCTCCAATGTTTAATGGTTCAATTAAGTCAGTAGGCCCAAGATATTGTCCTAGTATTGAAGACAAACTTGATCGGTTTTCTGAACGTGATAGACATCAAATTTATGTGGAGCCAGAAGGTTGGAAAACTTGTGAAATCTATGTGAATGGTTTCAGTACTTCGTTACCAGAAGAAGTTCAATTTGAAGCGTTGAAATTAATTGAAGGATTCGAAAATGTCAAAATGTTTCGACCAGGTTATGCGATAGAATATGACTACTTTCCTCCTACTCAATTGAAGCATACTTTGGAAACAAAGTTGATTGAGAATTTGTATTTCGCAGGTCAAATTAATGGAACAACTGGATATGAAGAAGCGGCATCTCAAGGATTGATGGCGGGAATAAATGCAGCACAAAAAGTAAAGGAAAAAGAAGAGATTATTCTTACAAGAAATGAAGCTTATATTGGTGTATTAATTGACGATTTAATTACGAAAGGAACGAAGGAACCTTACCGAATGTTTACGTCAAGAGCTGAGTATAGAATTCTGCTTAGACAAGATAATGCAGACTTAAGATTAACACCAAAATCTCATGAGATTGGGCTAGCGTCTGAGGACAGATTAAGAGCTGTTGAGAGTAAAGTTTCTGAGACCAATAAGGTGATTAAATTCTTTGGTAAGCAGAGTGTATCACCTGAGGAGGTGAACGAGTTATTTGAAGAAAAGAAGTCTGCTAAGTTAACCCAGAAGGTAAAGCTTGACAGCGTAATTACAAGACCTCATATATCTCTTGATGAATTGGCGAATTGCAGCGAGTCATTGGCTTCTCATCTTGCTGAGCTAGGCGATAATAAAAGAGACGTGTTGGAGCAAGCGGAGGTACAAATGAAGTATCAAGGCTATATAAATAAGCAGGAAGAACAAGTGCATAAGATGCACCGTTTAGAAGAAGTTAAGATCCCATCTGATATTGATTATTCTAAGTTTTCAGCATTGTCTTCTGAGAGTAAAGAGAAGTTAAATAGTATTCAGCCAGGTACACTTGGACAGGCATCTAGAATCAGTGGAATAAAGCCATCTGATGTGTCTGTATTAATGGTGTATTTAGGCAGATAATAAACACATGTTTCACGTGGAACAAATGAAATTAGTAGACATAAAGGAGTGCCCGATTTGTGGAAGCACAGGGTCTGAATTATACTTAGAATCAAACGATTATTCTACCTCAAAAAAAGACTTTTCAATACGGGAATGTACGAGCTGTAATTTCAGGTTTACATCTCCTCTTCCTACAGAAAATGACATAGGATCTTTCTATGAATCGGAAGATTATATTTCACATACTGACTCAAATAAAGGGGTCATGAATAAGGTTTATCAAACGGTCAGAAATCGTGCGATAAAACAAAAACAAAATTTAATTTCTTCACTGACTTCAGAGAAAACTTTGTTGGATATTGGATGTGGAACTGGCGACTTTTTAAAGTTTTGTCAAGACCATAATTGGAAAACAATTGGACTTGAGCCCTCTCCTTCAGCAAGAGAAATTTGCCACACAAAAAATGTAGAAGCTAAAGATATTGATGAGCTCCATAATTTAGAAAATGAGTCGATTTCTGTTATAACAATGTGGCATGTTTTGGAACATGTTTATTCATTGAATCGTGATTTTGAAAAGATCAATTCGGTATTAAAGAAAGATGGAAGACTGGTCATTGCGGTTCCAAATTGTTCGTCTTATGATGCTGGGAAATATGGAAAGTTTTGGGCAGCATATGATCTCCCAATTCACCTTTATCATTTTCGTCCAAACGACATTAAAAACTTAGCTGATAAATTTGATATGGAAGTTGAAAATATTCTTCCAATGAAATTTGATTCTTACTATGTGAGTATGCTTTCTGAAAAATATAAAGGAGGAAATATCGTAAGCGCATTTTTTACTGGAGCAAAATCAAATCGAAAAGCAAACGAGCAAAACAATCAATATTCCAGTCAGATTTACATTCTTAAGAAGAAATAGATCGGTGTTTGCCATTTAAATGCGTTTTAAGAGCGTAAGGCCATCTTCCATGCGTATTTACCTTATTGATTTTGGATACGCTTGCAGAAGCCAGTTCTGAAAGAGCAGCAACATCAGCCTGTAAACGATTGATAATTAGCGGTTTAAGGTGTTTTTGCCTTATTTGGGCACAGGTTAGGAAGCCCCTTTGTTCAATTTGTGGTGGAAGCAGTTCGATCTTTGCCTGAAAAATGGATTCCTGCTAAGTTAAATAATAGAGATGTGTCATCCTCATTCAAAATTCGAATCATGATATACTTGAAACTACTAAAATGAATAGGCTTAACTTTTTGAGATTCAGCGCTATGGTTTAGGTAACGGTAATGGAGTTATGAATTTTTCAACCTAAGTTTGAGAAAACCACTTATTTATGAGATCTCTAGCCTATCTGCTTGCCCTTACTTTCTTATTTAGTTCACAAATAAATGCCGCTGACGATATTGGAATAACGGATGCTAAATTAAATTTCTATGATCTCAGCTACAAGAGAATTCCACTTTCTCAGGCTCAAGGATTAACTTTTATGGCTTACTTTGATAACATTGCAAATTTTAATCATACCGGTATTTACGTGAATCTGGTAATAGTGAATGCGAGTAATGATACTATTTACGATAATGACAGTCCTGCTATCACCGTGAATGCGTTAAGTACCGATAGTGTTCAGGTTACTGCTCCTTTCAATGCCCCTTTAGCTGGAAACTATACGTTTTTGTATCACATGTACCAGGATAGTGCTGATGCAATACCTTCAAACAGCGACTTATCACAGTCCATTTCGGTCCATGATCACCTCTTTCAACGGGATGATGGATCATATACGGGTTCTAATAATTGGATGGGAACAACCGCCTATTATGAAACCGGGAATTTGTTTGAATTTAATGGTCCTTGCCAAATTACTTCAGCATCAGTAGTTGTTGACGCAAATAGCGATGTAGGATCTATTTTTTACTTTGGGCTATATGACGGGACAACAAGCGCTCTTGATTTCACAGTCGATTATACAGTAACAGCTGCGGACCTTGGAGATACGGTGACTATTTATTTTACTAATCCTATTAATGTCTCGGGATCTGAGTTCTATATTGTAAATGTTGCTTCATATGGTGTTGGCGACTTTCAAGTTCAAATGGCCCAAGCTGCAACGGGCATTACATCTTTTTATGTAGATGAGTTTTTCACTTGGTTTTACATTCCAACAACTCCTATGGTTCGCGTAAATGTTGATGAGACCGGCATTGGGTTGCCTGAACCGAAGTTGGCGAGCTTCAATTTATTTCCTAATCCAGCCACTAATCGAATCCAAATTTCTCATAGTTCGCAGGGCTCTGAAGTGGTTATTATTCGAGACCTCCTTGGAAAAGCAGTACTCAATACACGTATTTCAGATAATGAGTCTATTGATGTGTCTAATTTAAGCCCCGGACCATATGTGGTTTCCATTGGAGGAGTTTCTAAAAAGTTAATTATTAAATAACTAAAACAAGGGAATTTGCCCCTTCCGAATTCTTCGAAATTGAGAAACATCCATTGGTTTTGAGGCTTCTTTCTTGAAATACATATTATGATGAATTAGGAATAGACGCCTAATTTGTTCTGCAAAATTTCCTTCTCCTTTCATTCGAGTTTTAAAACGGCTATCGTTCATTTTACCACCGTGCAAGTCTGCAATTTGATTTAGTACTTTGTCTGCTCGATCTGGATAATGAAGTCGAACCCAGTTTTCAAAGATTGGTTGCAATGGACCATTCAACCTTACCATTATATAGGTTGCTCGTCTGGCTCCTGCTTTTGAAACGGTTTCCAAAAGTTTGGGAATTTCATGGTCGTTGATTCCTGGAATAATCGGTGCAATATTAACATTGACAGGGATGCCTAAATCAGAGAGGACCTTTACCGCATTAACTCGATTGGCACAACTTGATGTTCTCGGTTCAAGTATTCTTCTAGTTGATTCATCTAGCGATGTAATTGACATCGTAACTCGAAGTAAGTTTAATTTATTGAGCTCTTTTAGTATATCTAAATCACGGAGAATTAAACTGTTTTTGGTGATGATGCCCACCGGATTTCTGAATTCCAACATCACCTTTAATAGATCCCGAGTAATTTCAAATTGACGTTCTGCAGGCTGATAGCAATCAGTGTTTCCCGAAAACATAATCGGGCTCGGTGCCCATGCTCTTGAAGCAAGTTCTCTTCGGAGCATTTCAGGAGCATTTTTCTTAACTAGGATTTTTTTTTCAAAATCTAGTCCTGAACTATAGCCCCAATATTCATGGGTTGGCCTTGCGTAGCAGTATACGCATCCGTGCTCACAGCCTTGATACGGATTAAGCGAAAAGTCCATTGGAATGTCTGGACTAGGGACTTTATTGATTAATTTTTTCGGGTAGACTTCAACGAATTGGGTTTGGTTGGATCCAACTTCTTCATCCTCAAAATGGCAATATTCCAGATAAGCAGGATCGATCTCCGTATGTTCCACGAAAAACCGATTCTTGGGATTAATTTGAGCTCCGCGCCCTTTATTATTTACTGGATCTTTTTTGATGATTTAAAATTAGGCGACCTCTTTTGTCTAGCCCAATTTTTAAATCGATTACTACATCTGGTAGTCTAATGAGGATGAATTATTCTAGTAAAACTCTGTTTTATATTCGATTTAAGTAATCGTCACTTGAATTAAAACTTCATTATAAGAACACAGACATCGTCCACCTGGCGTTCTTCGCCTTTCCAATTATTGAAATGATCGATTATTTTTGTTCGCTGATCAGCCGTGGATTCTGATTGAAGATTTTCAAATAAAGCGAGCATCTTGCCTCGGTTCATCTTTTTGCCTTTTGGCCCTCCAAACTGATCAGAATAGCCATCTGAAAACATGAATATTTGGTCCCCTGCTTCCATGTGGAATTGATGACTTGTATACGGTTCTGGTTCCTCAGTAAAACAAATAGACTGTTTATCGCCACCAACCAAATCGATCTTCTTGTTACCTGCTCGTAAAATCCAAATAGGTGAAACTGCACCAGTCCAGTCAATGACGTTTGAGGAAAGGTTCAATCGAATCATGGAAAGATCCATTCCATCTCTAAATGTTTCATCATTATCGTTTAGTTCAGAAATGAATTTTGCCCTAAGTTGCATCATGATTTCGGCCGGAGTAAGGGCTTCTTCTTGAAGCGCAATTTCATTCAAAAACGAAGTCCCTAAGAGCGTTAAAAAAGCACCAGGAACCCCATGTCCTGTGCAGTCAGCAACGGCCACATACAGGTAGCCGTCTTTTTCAATTGACCAATAAAAGTCTCCACTAACAATGTCTCTAGGTTTAAAAAAAATGGAGTGTTCTGGAAGGTGTTTTGAGGTTCGGTCGATAGATTTAAGGACACCCATTTGAATTCGGTGGGCGTACATAATGCTGTCAGTAATGTCTTGATTTTTCTGCTGAATTAGCTGGTTTCGCGATTCAATTTCTTCATTTGCTTCTGCTAGTTCAAGGTTTTTTTTCTTTTCAACTTTTGCTATTTCATTTACCTTATCAAGCTCATACTGAAAGCCAATGTCTTTAACTCGCTGATGACTATCAGCATTAAAAAGTTCCACGTATAAGTCGTGATATTGCTTATGATATTCGAGTGCTTCTAATGGGAGATTGGTTTTTTCTTTGAGAGAGGCCAGCACCTGAAGGAGATCCTTACTCGATTCTTTCAAATTTTTACCTGAACTAATACTCAGGCCTTCTAAGCCAACTTCTTCAGCGAGATCGTATTCCGCATTAGCTGTTAATAGCCTGCAAAGTTCCGTCAATGTTTCACAGGTTAAGACATTATATTCGATCTCCTTCGTTATTTCAATACTTGCCTCATAAGATTGCCTAGCTTGATCAAAATCACCATTGTGTTCATGAACTTTGCCCATGTTGTGGTAGGTCCAACCAATATCTTCAGGTGTTGCATGTTCGGATGTAAAACACTTTTGGAACCAGATTGTAGCGTTCGTCATGTCGCCCATTTCGAAATAGGTTTCGCCAATATTGTTCATGGAACCAGGAACGTTGTCCCATGCTTTACCTTCTTCTCGAAGCGACAAACACCGAAGGTTGCATTCTAGCCGTTTTTGATTGTCCTTTTGGAACATGTAGACCGCCCCAATGCTGTTAAGCGTATCGGCTTCTCCAATCTTGTCGTCCAGCTCACGGTATAAATCTTGAGCTTGAAGGGAGTGTTCTAAGGAATTTTGATAATCTGAAAAACGCCAGTAACAATACCCTAGGATTTTACTGGAATCAGCAACGCCCTGCGGGTAATTCAATTCACTAGAAATCTGTTTGCAATAGAGGGCAATATCAAATGATTTTCGAATATCGGTGAATCGTTGTTCCCAAGCTTGGGCGGTTTTAATATCTAGTTCTTCTTTCCGGGTCATCTCTAGTGGATTGAAAGTAAATCAATTCTATTGAACCGTAGGCGTCCAAGAAAGGTTTTTAGACCAAAAAAAGCCTCAATGGAGGTTGAGGCTTGATGTAAATTGTGGGTCTAAGGGAAACAAAATCCGAAAAACAACTTGAAAAATCCCCAGATCAAGAAGATTCCGCCAGCAATTGTTGCTAGCGCTAATAAGGCTTGCAAAATTACCACCACAACTGGGAAAAGAAGAGCCAAAGTGATCACTCCGGCCAATGCTACACTTGCCACAATGATGAAGATTGTGTTTTCTTGCCCTTGAGACAGTCTTCTTTTTCTTTTCAGTTGCTTTTTAAGTTTCTTTCTTAGTTGTCTTTTAGACAGTTTTTTCTGAACCATCTTTTCGTTTTCTTCAGAACCGTTTGAGTGATCTTCATTCTGTTCAGCAGTTGGTGCTGAAGTTGTTAAGTTTGTTGCTGCACTAACCCCAGAAAAAGATAAAACCATTAATAAGGTAATCAGAACTGTTGTCGATATAATGTTTTTTAAGTTATTCATCTTGTATTGTTTTAATTCAATACAAGGATAGGGTGGAAGAATCACCTGCAAAACCTAAAATAGCGATTATACGTATTTTATCAAATCACAAAAAGCCTCATTAAATTCCTTTTATAGTGGCCAAGCACTACAACTTAAGTACTTTAGTTTCTCCTTGTGGAGTGATTAATATGTACTCTTTTTTCTCAACTATTTTCTCTACAACCTGTGGATCTTGCTTTGGTTTTGTAGGAAGTAGGTAGTTAACCGTAATCTTATAAGTGTACTGAACCGTTGGTTTTAGCTCGCCTGGATTGATAACGATATCAAAGTTCTTCGCTATTAAAGGGTCATAAAAAACGGATTTGTTTTTCGTGACTTTCGAAACGTTTTTAGCTTTCTTTTTGCCTTTTACCGCTTGATATGAGCTGCTGCTATAAGCAGTATATTGATGATAATGATCCATCGGATAGAACTCTTGTAGTTCTTCATTAATGTAATTGATTTCAATACTGTCTTGTACCTTCAATTGATGATAGAATGCAATTTTGCCAGAAAGGTGCTTCAACATTTTATCACGTAGTTCCTGCTTGTTCTTCTCATTGTTTAGAATCACATACTTTACATCGGCCAAGTCAAATACTTCATGCTCGGCACAAATAGCAATAACCTCGTCAAGCAACTCGTGATTTTTAAACTTGATGTGCAGGTTCTTCTTCAATTCAAACCCCTTTGGAATTTCAGTATAGGTGGTGCTAAATCTTTTTCTGCCCAGCGTATCTTCATATCGAGGAGTAAATGATACCATGTCTAATACTACATCTTCGGATTTAATGCCAAGCGCTTTTAGTTTTGTTTTGATTGGTTCAATTTTAGAGTCCAATAAAGAAGTAGCATCCCTGGCGGTTTCACCAAGCTGCACCATTGCAAAAACTACTATTTGAGCATCGGGCACGATATTCATTAAGGCATTCGCTTCCAATGACAGCACCTTACCATTTAGCGATCGGTGTGTTTTACCTCCGCCTGTTTCAAAGGACGTAATTGGAGCGTTCAACATTTTCTGATAAACCGAGTTTCCGATGGCTTGTCCCATGGAAGTGATGGTCGTGATAGTTAACACGAGTGTAAAGATCTTTTTCATTTTAGGTTGTTTTCGTTTGTGTAAGTACTTACACCCTCCTAATTGATCGGTTCAAAATGGATAAAATTGGTTCCAAAGAATAGCTTAATTTTGAACGTGCCAGTGCCAATTAGTACGTCCATTTAATATACAGATGAGGTTAGTGAAGTTTACATTGTTGTTAGCGCTTGCTTCTGTGGCAACTGAGGGTTCAGCTCAAACTGTTACCAGAGGCCCATATTTACAAAGTGCCTCGGATTCTTCAATTCGGATCATGTGGAGTACCGATTCGTTAACTCAATCTTGGGTTTATTTTGGAACCAGCATTGGAGCGCTTAACGCTATTGATTCTAATGTTAGTGATACCGTGAACCATGATGTTTTGGTAGATAGCCTAATACCAAACACAACCTATTATTATGCAATAGGAGATGAGTTGGGTCAGATAGCTTTTGATACTAATTATCATTTTAAAACTGCACCAGGCGCAACATCAACTTCTCCTTTAAGGTTTTGGATAACTGGTGATTTTGGAAAAGGAAACCCAGAACAGTTGCAAGTAAGAAACTCCTATGTAAGTTACGCTGGGTCTGAGCATACGGATGCTTGGTTATGGCTTGGAGATAACGCTTACGAAGATGGAACACAAGCGGATTATCAGGCAAATGTTTTCGATAGATATGATAGCATCATGCCCTATCTACCGATTTTTCCAAGCCCTGGAAACCATGATTATCGTAGTGTTGTAGGCGCTTACATCACCCATCATTCAACACATTATGGACCTTATTTAGATATTGTGCATGTCCCTGAAAATGGAGAGCTAGGTGGAGTTCCTTCGTCTACAGAAGCATACTACTCATTTGATTATGGAAATGTTCACTTTGTAAGTTTAAACTCAGAAGTGCAAAGTACCGGAGCTATAAATCCAGATATGGAAGCTTGGTTAGCGCAGGATTTGGCTACAAATGATTTAAAATGGACAGTAGTGTTCACGCATCAGCCCGCGTATTCAAAAGGTTCATATGATAGCGACATATCTTGGGAGTTGGTAATTAGAGGGATTAGAGAAGTCTACTTGCCTATTTTGGAACAGTATGACGTTGACCTGTTTTTGAGTGGACACAGCCACAATTATGAACGCTCCATGCTGATTAAAGGCCATTATGATATCAGTCCGCTTTTTACTCCAGCAATGTTGTTGGATGGAAGTACTGGAAATCCAGATTTAGGAGAGCATTATACGAAGTATACAGATACAGCTTGCGCTATTGGAGGAACGGTTTATTGCGTGATGGGCAATTCTGGTTCAAAAACAGGAGTAGGCAATGACAAAGGCCTTAACCATCCCGTAATGCATTTTAGTGAGGCTCAAGACAATGTTGGTTCATTGGTTCTTGATGTGCACGGAGACACCTTAACAGGTTCTTATTTGAGACATACGGGAGTGATCCCAGATCGATTTCAAATCATTAAAAAAAGTTGTCCAACCGAAATCAACGAGTCTCCTGATGCATCGTACTTATTTCGCACGTACAATGATTACGGAACTGGCCGAATTAAACTGAAATTCGAAATGGCTGTTGCCGCCAAAATGGACCTAAAACTATACGATGTCAACGGGTCGATCGTTCTTTCCAGAAATTTCGGAACCCTTGAATCGGGATCTCATTATTTCGAAATAAACTCAAGCTCAATGGCCAACGGAATGTATTTACTAGTGGTCTCAGATGGACAAGTACCCACATCTAAAAAGGTATTTAAAGTTCACTAGAGGCTAGTCTAAAAAGCGGTAATAGATGCCAACTTCCAATCCAAAGCCTTCAAAAGCATCGTAGGGAGTTTTGGAAAACAAAGTACCAGGAGCCATTCTATATGTTAAAATGTTAAGCACAACTTCTTCATCTAGGTAAATCTCCATCCCCAATCCAACATAGGCTTGATTGTACAATGGGATTGGGATAGAAGAGTCCCTTATTTCGCCTCTTGGTGACCTACCATAACTGGTATTGGATCTAGAAAATGTAAAATCATACCTTGCTTCACCATAGGCCCAAACCCCCCAAGCCGTTCCTGGAACCGGAACTCGAAGCGAACCAGCCATGTAAATATTATGTTCATGACTCCGGTGATACATGAGTCCATATTGCGGAAATCCAATCGCGGTTGGGTCTCCGTTCTTGGCTACTTTGTACAAATGAGAATACCCCGTTTGAATTTGAAATACACGCCAAAATTCAACTCCACCTCCTATTGAATTTCTATACCCAGATCGAGCCGTATTATTCCCTTGAGCACCATTGGCAATTATCCATGACGAACTTCCTTTGACAACAAAATCAAATTCTGTTTTAGGAATTAACCCTTGAGCAAGCGTTATCTGGACAACAAGAAAAGTTAAAACAAGAAACAGATATTTCATGTTAACAAGGTCAGAAATGAGTGAGTTAAATGCAAATTGAATCTAGCAAACGTCCAAAAGACTTAGGCAAAAACCAGATTCTAGGGACAATTAATTTTCGCAATTACATTAAAAAGCCCCCATCGTAGAAAACAATGAGGGCTTCAATATTATCATTTAAGATGCTCTATTCAAATAGAATTGTCATCTCAACACGTCTGTTTTTCTGACGCCCTTCTTCTGTGTCGTTGGTAGCAATTGGCTTTAATTCTCCATACCATTCAACAACGAATCTAGACTCATCAATACCACGTTCCACGAGGAATGCTTTAACCGCTAATGATCGTTTCTTAGAAAGAACCATATTCGTAGTTTCTTTACCAACATCATCCGTATGTCCACCAATAAGAAGCTTCCAATCCGCTTTCTTCACGAGTAGTTTTCCTAAGTCTTCAAGAGAAGCATATGACTCTAATAAGATGATGTCTTTACCACTTTTGAACTCAAGGTTCTCAAATGCCGTGTTTAAGATTTCCTGCTCTTCTTCTAATATCTTAGGACATCCCTTGTTCTCAACTGGTCCCGGAACATTAACACAATCATCGTCTTTATCCAATACACCGTCACCATCAGTATCCGTATAAGGACAACCGTTGTTTTCTTTTGGTCCTGGATTCTTCGGACAGTCGTCATCTTTATCTAAGATTCCATCACCGTCAGTATCTGGCCAAGGACAACCTCTGTTCTCTTCTGGACCCGCTTCGTCTGGACACTCATCTAAGTAATCAAAGATGCCGTCACCGTCTCTATCTGGACAACCTAAGTTTTCAACTGGCCCTGGATCGTCTGGACATTCATCCTCGCTATCTTGAACCCCATCGCCATCTCTATCCGGACAACCATCGAATTTTTCAAGACCAGCTACTTCTGGACATTTATCCTTACTATCTTGAATACCATCTTCATCAGTATCTGGACATCCGCTAAACTTAAGGATACCAGGAACAGTAACACAGCTATCTAGCTTATCCATAATTCCATCTTCATCCGTATCAGGACAACCGTTGAATTTAGCTGGACCTGCTTCATAAGGACAGTCATCTTTACTGTCTTCGATATGATCTCCATCTGAATCAGGACATCCTTTAAATTCCCAAACACCAGGTACATCTCCACAACCTTCTTCTTTCTTGTCTCCAGATTCTTTTCGAAGTTCTTTTCTGTGTTTCTTCTCTACCTTATCAGATACTTTGTCTTCATCTTTATCCTTCACTTTAGTAAGTGGAACACCTGCGTGCACACCAAAATACAAGTCAAGACCATTAACTTTTCCTTTCTTAAATAGAAGGCTTAAATCTGACGTTCCAAACATAAAAGGTCCAGCTCTTAATCCGGTACCAACTCTAACACCAGATAGTTTTCCATACGAGATTGGAATGGCAATTCCTCCCCATTTATGATCATATCTGGCGGTAATAGCATATTTAGAAATGTTATGAATTTTCGTTTCATCTTTCTTGAATTGAAGTGAGAAAAACGCTTCAGCATTCAAGTATAAATCGTGCCATATATGATAATCCCCTGAAACTCGAATCGTAGTAGGTAGATTCATTTTAAAAGAAGATTCATTGCTGCTAGCGGTTCCAAACGTAGCGTTTAAGATACTATCTACTTCTAGAACTGCGTCAGGTCCACCAACTCCATCAAATGAATGTAAATTCCAAACATCTACATCAGCTAAGAAATCACCACTAGTGGTTCCTTTGTCAAAGTTTACACGGCCAATGTCTTTAACAGAAAGCTCTGCTCTTACTTTATATTTATTCTTGTCTCTACGCCACAGGTTGGTTTCACCATCCATATCATATTTATAATCAGCGTGGTTAGGACGCCATTCGTAGACACCGCCAAAATCAAGTCCAAACCCTTTTTTAGAGGTAAATGGGAAATAGTTAATTTCAAGTTCACCGTTGGCGCCTTCCACAATTTCATAATTATCTGAGTGGCCGTAATTAACATGAGAGTTAAACAGCGAAAGGGTAGAGTCTGTGTGAGACAGAAACTCTACATTTTCCATGTACATGTAAGAAGCTTGTAGCCCTTGAATAAGGAAAACTCGAGCTCCCCACTTGAAAAAGTGCTCACCCTTGTCTACTGCTACCATTCCAAAATTCACACCCCATTCTGCCCAAGTCATAGCTTGCGCATTAACGTATTCATTTGTAAATGGAGTTACTCCACCGGTTGGGTCAAAATGAAGTAGCGTATCCTCAAAGCCACTATATATAAGCTGTGTGGCTGTAGATCCAAATCCGTCTAAGTTGATAATGTTTCTAACTTTCGAAGACATTCCAACTCCGATCGTTCCATCCTTAAGACCGAACATGAAAGAAGGACCATAGATTTCGTTCGCAATGTAGACTCGGTTATTTTCGTTTTCAGTATCTCTCGTAACGTACTTGTCAAGGAAATCTGGATCATCAAAGATGGTAGAAGTACCATTTAAAAATCCTTTAAGTTGGCCTTTAAGGTCTGACCCTTGCATGCTCATGTAGTTGTTGTACGCAGAAGTACTAAATCCAACTAAGTTAATATCGAATAAATATCGACTATCCGAAATATTCGCTGGGTTTGCATCTACACTATAGATTCCACCGTAATCACTTTGTTTAATTCCTAGAAAATCTTGAGCGGAAATAATAATTGGACTCATCAAAATGATGAATAACCAAAGGTTCTTTGTACTTAACATGTTCAGTTAGTTTTCTTAATGCTTAGCAAGTTTACGGAATTTAACCTCATGATTGTAAGGGTGATTGCTAATAAAATGGATTCCTAGCGCAGGATAAACGAGTGAAAATGCAAGTTGCCACTTGATTAAATTGAGGTACATGTTGATCAAATGGCAAGAAATACGGATTAGCTGAACATTCTAATTCGAACTAATTAAGCTTAAAATAGAATTCGCAAATCGTTAAAAGATCTTTAATGTCTAGTTGATGTCGTAGTATAACTGGGTAGAAAAAGCGTTTTACGATTTCTTTTTCTTCTCACCGAACATGTAGTTGATGCCAAAATCAAAATCCATCGAAGTGTTTTTTAGTCCTTCTGCATTGATTTCTTTTAATCCTTTTTGAATTAGAAAGTCAAAACCCATCGACCATCGCTTACCTAATGCAAAGTCAATACCAGCTCCATAAGTAATTCCAAAATCTGTACTGCTATAATTAGAAAATAAATCGTCTGTAACAGGAACCTCTATTCCCGAAGGGTCAGTATAAAAAGCTCGATTGTCTAGCAGGAAAGCAACATATGGCCCAAAATTCAAGTCAAATTTCATTCTATTTCCGAATCCAACATGAAGGAAAGCCGGGATATCGAAATAATCTAAGTACTGAGTAACGTTTTGGGTAGAAGTGCCTCCAGTTCCCCCAGTCTGCACTTGGACATCATTAATAGTCCATCCTTTATTTTCGAAATCAATGTCGGTTTTTACCGCAATATATTTATTGAAATGATAAGTTATCGTAGCTCCGTATAATCTTCCAGCCCGGCTTAAAATACTAGTTGAGTCAATTGCCCCTGCAACACTTGCGATGTTAACTCCACCGTTGATTCCAATTTCCCACTTGTAATGTTCGAAATTTGGTTTGTCTGCTAAAGGGGTAATTCCCGGATCTTCTTGAGCGAACAGATTAAAAGGAATTAACAAGAATAGAAGTAGCGCTTTTTTCATAATAGTGGGTTAATGTAGATACAATAATAACATTCTTATCTTCAATACACACAAACATCATGCTAGAATGGATCTGTTGGCAAGGATCATTGATGATGTTAAATTTTCACAACATATAAAATATGAAGTGATACCAGTCGTTAACAATTAAAATTTTCAAAATGAAATCATTCTACCTTATTCTTGTGGCTTGTGCTCTAATGAGTACTAACGCCATTTCTCAAAACTTCGCACATATACATACTGCTAAGCTTATGTCTATTATGCCAGCCTACCGACTAGCTAAAATGGAGATGGAAAAGTTCACTTTAGCGAAAGAAAATGAGTTTCGAGAAATGGAAAAGCTACTTCAACAAAAGGTTTTAAAATATCAAAGTGACAACACTGAATTGACAGAACTTCAAGCTTCGCAGATCGAAAAAGAGGTGGTGGAAATGCAAAATCGACTCTTAGAATTTAAAACATCCAGTGAAAAAGAAATAGAAAAAAGAGAAGACGAATTAACGACTCCTATTTTTGATAAGGTGGGAAAAGCAATAATTAAAGTAGCAGCTGAACAAGGATATGACTACGTAATTGATGAGAGTGTTGGCTCTGTAATTGTAGTGCCAAAAAGCAGAGATCTAATGGACTTAGTAAAAAGGGAATTAGGAATCTAACCTATTCTAGCCCTTTAATCCAATCGTCAATTCTTACCGCAATATCCATGTTAAAGTTTGTGGCAAACAACTTTCTATACGCTTGAGTTCCTTTTAATTTAATTGTTTCTTCCATGGTGCCAGATTTAATCATACTGTGGTCTGTTTTTTCAATGAATTGATAGGTGCCGTGCCCAGGATGATATGAATTGATGATTCGTGCAATGTTCTTAGTTGCTCGGGGATCGATAGCCTCATAATCGGCCTCGCCATAGAGGGCTAAGACATGCTCTTCTGTCTTTGTCCAAGCTTCAGTTACGCTTTTATCGTCAATTGAATTATTAAACCGAAAATGTCTTCCAAGTAAATGGTCTTTTCCATCCCAGAAAAGAGCTGTTTCCATAAGCGGTCCGTAATCTTTGTTCTCCTTTAATAGTTCTTGGGGTGATTTGTTTTGTCTGTTGAGACCATCGAATAACCTCCAATAAAGGTCCATCTCCTTTTCAGATTTTAAATAATCATCTCCGAACCTTGGGTTTTGAAATCGTACCATTTGCATCAAGTATTCGTGCCAAGGTTCGTGAGATGTTCCATAAACGATTACTCCAGTTAAAGAGTGCTTTGCAGCAATCAAGGGGGCAACTAACCCACCTAAACTATGGCCGAAAATAAAGGTCTTAGTTTTATCTACGTTGTCTTTTTTAATCATGTCTAGAAAGCCTGTTTCAAAGGCTGAAACTTCAGTAGGAAAGTCAATTTGGTCGCAGGGTTCGGTTCCTTCACAATCTCCCATTCCAGGTTTTTCAACTCGATATACCAGATATCCTAAGCTGGTTAATTGATCTACAATCTTTCGATACGGATGAACCTCATTTAAGTTGTCTACACTCATACAAGTGAAGCCCGGCACAAACAAGATTGCGGGGAAAGGCCCATCGCCCTTTGGCTTGGTGACGATAGTTCTTAGTTTACCTCCCTTGAAATTTACAGATCCGTAAATTACGTCCCAGTCGGTGGATGTTTCTAGTGGCTTACCGACAACTTTTCCGCTTAATGTTTTTGTTTTACCCTTTCGCTCAATTAACATGGAAATGGTTTCTCCTTCCCGAATGACAAGTTTGGGGTTTTTGAAATCATCCCACCACTTTACTTCAACACCATTAATCTGAAATATAATATCTCCTTCTTGAATTCCTGTATTGGCGGTTGTACTGAGTGGAGCAACAGATTTAATTTGCATCCCAAATGTTGTTGTGATTCCCTGTGCTTTGGCTATAGAGTCATTTAAAAACGAAAATTGAACGCCAAGTTTACCTCGTCTCCGAAGTTCTTGCCCCTTGGCGTCCAATGAAAAAATTAATCCTGCACTAATCAAAAAACTAACTATAATTAACGCTCGTACCATCTTTTTTCGTTTTGATAACGGAGGCTGAAAACTAATCTAACCATTAAGTGTTCCTCCGTTATCTTGCTTTGTTTGATTTTACTAGAAAGCTCTTAGGTCTTTAAAAACTTACACTTCAAAGTGGGAGTTACTAACCAATAATCCTACTTGATTTGAACCGCAAGTTAGCGGCAGGAATTAGAAAAATAGAAGTTTTTTGATGAGTGGAAACCGTTCATCACCGTTACAAAGATGAAGGGTTAAAAAGAGAGGTTGAGCGGAAAAAGATTGACGAATTAATCACTTTCACTTGCAACTACACTAAAGTAATACTGTCCTTTTCCACCATGGAACTTGAACCGAATCTTTATGTTTTGTTTCCATTCTGCTTCTAAAACCTCATATCCCCAGTGTCTTTGCGTTGAAGGATCTTTGAACATTAAATCGCCTTCCTTCAAAGTTTTTGGTTTGCCATTTGTTTCTGTGTAGGCGGAGATCATTTTACGAGTGGCGGCTAAACAATTTTTAAAATTCTTCTCGTTTACTTCATCTCTTTCTTGAAAGTATGCGCTAAAACTTATTCCACTCAATTTACTTTCATCAAAAGAAAAGTACCAGCTACCTGCCAATCCATTCCATTTATTTTTCAAAGTATATCCTCCATCGTAATGAACTCCTTTTGGAAATAATTCGGGACGTTTTTTCGCAAAGTCATAGATTTTCATCCCCAACTGAAAAGGTAATTTACTGTCTAAAACTGGGGGAATAAGTTCTTTTTGGAAGTCCACCTCTTTATGTTCAAGATGAATTCCGTAATAGAATTGGGTCATTGGAGCATTCATGACAAATTGATCAGCGCTTGGAGGAGCTTCACCGTGAAACATGAAATTAATTTTAATCGAAACGTTTCCGAAAGTCCAAGAATATACTTTGATGTCGTGAGAAACATTGTTCTTGGCAGGGTCTATATATTCTGAGTTCTCAACATTAGTTTGATGTGGAGGGCCATATTTAGCCGTATAATCTTTTAGATGCTTTTCAGTTACAAGGTTTAACCTGGAGAATTCTGACTTAGAATTCTCTTCGTTATAATCTGAAAAGCCAACATGCAAGGCATGACCGGATACCCAATAATCTGCTTCGCTCAATTGACTTTTAGAAAATTGGTACGACCAATTGCCGTTGCAACCATGGATTACCGAATTTTCGTGTAGAATTTCATTATACGTCTGTTCTTTAGGAACTAACCCTGGAAGTGCTTTGTCGAATTCTTCCACACTCATTCCAATTTTCACATTTGGCCTTTGCGCGATAGCGAAAGAAGAGATAAAAATTACCGAGCTCAATAAAAACAGTCCACTTTTCATGCCTTTGAATATACAAAAACCGCTCCACAAGCCATGGTTTTGAGGAACGTTAGAATATTTCCTAACTTGTAGAAGATTAACCCAATCACATGTTTCGAACTCTACTTGTTTTAATTTTAATCGTGGCCTTTTCAGCCATTGGAATAAGCCAATCAAGCTCAATTTTCTTTCGTAATAATACTTGGAATGATTTCACGATTTCTGTGGAACAATTTGGATCAATTACGCTAGGCGGAGGAGATTGGAATCAAGCGCAAACAGATCATCATAAATGGTATCCGGATACAGAAATTGCTTCAGTTAATAGGGATGGGGCAACAATACCATTAGGAGATACTGTTCTATTCCATGTTAAAATGGAAGCTCCATCTGACACTGCGACATTTAAGTTTAGAATAATCGGGATAGCCGGAGGAAGTAGTTTAGAATTCTCTGCAGAAGCGCCTGGATTTGTAGATTCATGGTATTCAAATGGAACGGCTCATGATTTCAGTGCGGTAATAAGTGGGAACCCTGTTACAGTTAAATACAAGCCATTAAATGGAGATGGATCTATGGATCGGAACGTGTTATTTGCCATTCACGATGATCCGATTAATACAATAGCAGCAGCGGACTTTGCCAATCGAAACGTAATCAATTACATGTGTTATAACATCCAAATGTTGCCTTTTGGATTTGTTGGAATGCCGGATGCCGACATAAGAGGAGGGCTATTGCCACAAGAATTGTCGGCTAATCTGGATGCAGTTGGATTTGCTGAAGCGTTTGATCCCCTTCCAAGAATAAATGATCTTGAACCTGCCATGTCAGCGGCCGGGTTTCCCTATAAAACCAGTATTTTAAATGATTTTCCTCCTTTTAACGGAGGGATAATTATTTTCAGTAGATGGCCAATTGAAGCCACAGATGAGATGGATTTTTCTTTGTGCGGAGTAGCAGCGCAAGACTGTTTTGCAAACAAAGGAGTCAAGTATGCGAAGATTAATAAAATGGGCAGGAAATACCATTTGTTTGCCACTCACATGGACGCTGGTTCTGGGGTTGATGATCTGGAAGCTAAGAACTCTCAAATGGGGGAGATCAGGGATTTCATTTCAGCTCAAAACATACCAGAACATGAAGCTGTATTGTTTGGGGGAGATTTTAACGTATCCCCGATTATAGGGAATAACCTTTATTTGAATTTTCATGATTCAATCAATCCATTAGTTCCTCAGAACATCGGGTATAAATGTTCAACAATGGACACTACAACAGGAAAGATCATCGATCATGTTTGGACTGATAAACTTCATTTGATTCCGCTTACTGCAACTAATAAAGTGTTGACATATCGGAGTATGAACGATCAGCTTTGGGATCTTTCGGACTTTTCAGATCACCGAGCGGCACTTGCGCGCTTTGAATATCCAGATTTAACGGCTATCGGTAATGACACGATTCTTTGTGGCGGGGACACGATGAGTCTGGTGATAACGACTAATGTACCGAGTACATACCAATGGTATTTGAATGGTTCTGGAATTCCTGGAGCCCAAGATTCGGTGTATACAATTAATGGGGCGGTAATTGGGGATGTTGGTTTATATGCGTGCAGAGTAGCATATTCCGCGGTGCATGGAGACACTTTAGATCAGGTCAATGCATTGCTACATCCGTTTGGCTTAGATACGGTTCAGGCCAACGTCTACTGTGAAATTGCTAACGTAACGATAAACAATTTGCTTTGTGTAAACGGCATTGAAGAAATTGCCCAGAAGTTTAAAGTTTGGCCAAACCCTACTCATGACAGGCTGTTCTTGGATTTTGATAATCAGGTTGGATATAAAAGCTTGAGGCTTACTAACCTTTTAGGCGAAGAGCTACTTGTTGAAAAAGAAGCAGTTAACTCAATTGACCTGACCAATTTGGATGTGGGGATTTACCTTTTAACGGTGCAGTTAAACACTGGAAAAAGTTTCACGAAGAAAGTCATTAAGTATTAAGCTCAGTATCTGGCTCAAACATTTTCTTCTCTGTATTGTTAATTATTTGACTTGTGCGAATGCAAGTATTTAAGAAAGAAAATCATGTCTAAGTCGAATGTAATTAGTGTTAAACCTTTAGGTTTCCCTTGGGAAACTCAGGATCCATTTTTGTTTTGTGCTCATCACAGAGATGAGTACCCAAAAGGAAATTCGGATATGGGAGTTGCTCCTGAAGAATTGATGGGGAGAAATATTGGCAGCGACTTCGTAATAAAAGATGGATGGAGAATGTACCACGGCAAATCTATGCCAGGTTTTCCCTATCACCCTCATCGAGGGTTTGAAACGATAACAATAAATAAAGAAGGATTTGTAGACCATTCGGACTCTCTTGGAGCAGCAGGAAGGTTTGGAGCAGGTGATGTTCAATGGATGACGGCAGGAAAGGGAGTGCAGCACTCTGAAATGTTCCCGTTAATTAATGAGGAAAAGGAAAACCACCTAGAAATATTCCAAGTTTGGTTGAATTTGCCAAAAGCAAGCAAGTTCGTGGAGCCACACTTTAAGATGCTTTGGAAGGAGAATGTTCCAGAAATTAAAACGGCTGATGATAACGGCCGGCTTACAGCCGTAAACGTAATTGCCGGATCGGTTAGAGGCACAGACGCGCCAAAGCCGACTCCAGATTCTTGGGCTGCGGATAAAGAACATGATGTTTCAGTGCTAACGATTGAGATGGAGCCCAATGCAGTTTGGAAATTGCCTGCTGCTTCTGAAGGTGTTAATCGAAATCTATATTTCTACAAAGGAGATTCTTTAAAAGTAGATGGCGTAGTAGCAAATGAATACCAAAAGATTGAAGTCCGATCAGAATTTGAAATCGAGTTGGTAAATGGGAGTGAAACAGGGTTCTTACTTTTCTTACAGGGAAAGCCTATTAATGAACCAGTAGTTCAATACGGGCCGTTTGTAATGAACACGGAGGCAGAGATTCATGACGCATATTCGGATTATCAGAAAACTCAATTCGGAGGTTGGCCTTGGCCGAATCAAGAGCAAGCTCACGAGCGTTCAAGAGGGCGTTTTGCGCTGCACGCAGATGGCGTAGAAGATGAAATTGGTTAATACTATTTCGAAGACATTTCTTCAGCCTTTACTACAGCGTCATAAACGTTAACCAATCCACCGGTATTACAGAGATCGTCTAAAGCTGCTTCTTTGGAAGGGTCTCCCGGAAGTGGAGTTATGATGCCTTTTGGCTTCCTAACGGTAGACACAATGATCTCTCTGATTTCAAGCATTGTTAGTTTAGGATAATAAGATTTGATCAAAGCGGCAACTCCAGCAACCATTGGGCATGCCATTGAAGTCCCAGCATAAACGTCATACTCATTGTTGGGGGTAGTTGAACAGATATCATGTCCAGGAGCAAACACGTCTACCATGTTTTTACCATAGTTTGAAAAGTCAGCAGCCAACCCATCTCTAAGGATGAATTCTTTATAATATTTTGCTTTCTTATAGCGAGTGGAAGCGCCAACTTCAATCCAATTTGAGAACTTACTAGACATCGTTTTGTATTGAGGTTTGGGAAAGTTCTTTTCAACGTCAACGTTCATCCCTTCATTACCTGCTGCATGTACAACCAAAACGCCTTTTTCTTCAGCGTACTTAAAAGCAGAAACCATTTCAGCTTGTTCTGGAGAATAATCCTTTCCAAAGCTCATATTAATAATGTGCGCTCCATTATCAACAGCATATCTTACCGACAGCGCAATGTCTTTATCCCATTCATCTCCATTTGGAACAGATCTAAGGGCCATAATTTGGACATCTTCTGCCACTCCGTCAATACCAATTCCATTGTCTCTAACCGCAGTTATTATCCCAGAGACATGTGTACCATGACTTGCATCAGGTCCTTCAACTAGGTTGTTACCATAATTGCTTTGACTGAAATCGGTAGCATTATCTCCAATGACATTTTTACGAAGATCGTCATCAATGTTATAATAGAAATTTAATGCATCATGAGACTGATTCATCCAACTTTCATAATCTTCATAGGTAAGACCTAATTTTTTGTTGATGTTAATCATGATTGTGGCTTCTTTAGCCAATTCGGGCTTGCTTTGAACCGACTTCAAGTCGCTCATGGTATAGCTTCGTTTGAAATGCCCTTTCAGTTTGGTGTCTGCGGCCTTAAGAACTTCGGAAGTTTCCTTTTGCTTTTCTATTTTTTCTTTCGCTGAACTTCTTTCAGTTTCTACAACTTTCTTTACTTCATTATAAAGTTCAAATTCTGCCTTTTCTTCTTTTTTAATATCAGAGGGCGCTAAACCGTCAAATTTCTTTTTGAGGGTTACATAGACACGGGTAACTTCCAAACTTGAATTGAATAGTGGATCACCTTTGCTATTTCCTAAGAAATTCCAACCATTGATGTCGTCTATAAATCCATTCTTGTCATCATCAATTCCGTTACCTGCAATTTCATCTGTATTGATCCAAATTTTACCTTTTAGATCCTCATGTTCGATGTCCACTCCTGCGTCAATCACCGCCACAACAACCGTTGTTGTTTTTTTGTCGGCCAAAAGTTTCTTGTAGGCGAGATCAGTGCTGAGACCAAACTTTTTACCATTATACCAGTTGGCAACTTTTTTATCGACTTTTTGACCGTGGGTAATGCTGACGATCAATAATAATGTCAGCAAGGAAATCAGCTTTGATTTATTCATAGGCAGGGTTTAATGGCAATATGAATTAATACCATCTAGATTAAAGTTATCGAAAAATGAAGTTCGCCCAACGTGGATATATGACGAACGGAGATATATCTAAATTTTATCACTCTTCAGGAATAGCTTCAAATTCTCTTTTTTTGTTGGCAAAATATTCGTTCATGGCATCAGTAGATACCATTAGTTTTTTCATCGCGTGCATCGCATCGAGATGAGGTTGATCTCCTTTTGCAAACATTTCCATTCCATGTTTTTTACTTAAGTCAACCATTTCCTCGAATGTTTCTGCTTGAAATTTTTCCTCACAAGCTCCGCCCATTTGATTACAAGTCATTGTTTTCATATTCTCGATTTTAAAGTGTTCTAGTTAAAGGTAATGGAATTCAATACGCGGAATCCCTACTTATTTTTGTGCTGTTAACAAAAAGATTGGATAACTCCCGGTAGGCTTTTCAGCCGTGCTTACGGTTTCAATTTTTACATTTTTAAAACCTGCATTTTCTGCAATTGCCACAAATTCTTTTCGATCAAAACCGAGGTGAAAAACGCCTGTGTCAGAAGTGTGAAAAGACCCGTCTTCAGCGTCTAAGTCTGCAATTGCAACAAACCCACCGTCAGACACCAACGAATAGAATTTGGAAAAAATCGCTTCAACATCTTCAATATGATGGATCGTCATCGAAGAAATGATTCCATGAAATTGATTGTTAATAGTTTCTTTGGTAAGGTCCAGTTCCTTCAAAGCCAGATCACAGTCAATTTGATCCATTTTAGCTCGAAGCACTTCGTTCATTGAAGAAGAGACATCCACAGCGGTAATTTTTCCAACATGAGGAGCCACATTAGCAAGCAATAGGCCAGTTCCTGAACCAAAATCCATTATGTGCATGGACTTCGTTAAAGAAATTGCACGGACTATTCCAGCACCTATGTTTTCCACATTCTGGGTCCTAGATTTAAGCCGGTCGTAGTCTTGAGCTTTATGGGAGAAATAGTCTTTTGGTTTTTCCATGCCTGTCTTATATCGATACTTGAAGGTATCCATTTAGCGAATCTTATCCTTTTATAAAATTGAAAGATTTAAAGAAAGTTCATATGAACGGCCTGAGTTGCCCATCAAAAAAGGGGTTAGGAATGATGAGCAAGCTTAATCCGAGAAGTTTATTTCTTAATTTATTGTTAAGATTTGGATTTTTTTGAACGCCAAAACGGGGGTCGTGTATTCTTCATTATCACAATCGAAAAGTCAAACAGACGATTTAAACAAGACGATTAGAAAGTGATATTAAACCACTAAACTCAAAAAAAATGCTAATTAAAAAATTACTCCTTGTTATCTTATCTGGAGTCTTAATTGTTCAAGTAACGAATGCACAGTTATTCGAAACTAGAAGCACTCGTTATGCCAAAGTAGACATCTTAGACAAGCTGAATAAGTCAGGGAACAAAGAACAAATTAAATTAAGAGATTCCATTGTTAAGCAACAAACGCCAAATCTACAGGCCAACGATACGCTTGAAACGTTTTTCGATGATCACCACATGGGATTGGTAATATATAGAGACGGAAAGCCTTTCGACTTGCTGGGATTTTGGAATCCATCAGGAAAACCGGTTAATGGCGGCTCGCTATCAAAAGGAAATGGGAATATAAAAACACCTTTTAATCCGGCCTTGATTAATAAGTTCAAAAATGAATCAGTCGTTTATGTCTCTGGATTGAAAAAAGGACCAGTCTTCTATTACTGCGATTGTGCTTCGGTTCTTCGAAGAGGAACTTTTAACAACAATGTAAAAGAAGGCCTTTGGAAAGAGTTCAAACCCAATGGTGAATTCATTAAGGAGAAGCAAATTAAAGTTATAACAGAGGAGGTAATCCGTGTAAAAGCGCCAGACGATAAAGATTGGCTTCAACCTGCACATTGTATGATGAGAAATCCAGATGAATTGGATTTGAAATGCCCAGGAGATTTAAATAACCCTAAAAAAAATTAGTCAGATGAAATCTTTAAATCCAATTTTGATTCTTCGATTAGGAGCAGGAATATGCTTCATCGGACATGGCATTCTTTCTTTGATTGGAAAGGAAAAGTTTGTTGAACTTCTCGGAACATTCAACATCAATGAATCTCAGGGGCTTGCCATTTTAATAGCGGTTGGCTGTCTGGATATACTGGTTGGACTAAGTATACTTTTCAAGCCTTCTAAAATCGTTCTTCAATGGGCATTGGTGTGGACCACGTTGACGGTTTTAGCCTGGGGCATACATGGGGATTCTATAATGGACCTCATGAGGAGAGCGCCTTATATCGCGGTTCCATCTGCACTATTGGTTCTGTTGTATGGAAAAAGTTCAGTATTGAAAATGAGCAAGACGGATAGCGCAACGAAAAGCACAGAATCAATTAAACAGACAGCATCGTCTTCAATTGTTTTGGCCACAAAAGTTCAGGAGGAAGCAATTGATGCCCTGGATTTGTCTTTGATCTGTATGAAATTAATGAATGATGAAACAGAGGGCTGGACCCAGCGTCAATGTGCGGAAGTTGCAATTGAATACAGACGATACCTAAAGCTTAATTTGCTGTACCCGGATGCTAATATTGTTCCGAACATGGCGATCGATACCATGTGGCATTATCATATTTTAGATACTCAAGCATACTATGCTGATTGTAACGAAATATTTGGTCACATCCTTCACCATTACCCGTATTATGGGATGCAAGGAGAGTCTGATAATTCGAATCGAGTTAATTCGTTCGATGTTACCAAAGAGCTTTATGAAAAGACATTTAACGTGCCCATGAGCGGACCTGAATATTTACCATCTTTTCAAATGGCATCTTGATGTTGAGGAATTGGAAAAAGGTTAGATAATGTCCTTCAAAAAGAGGCTCCCTAATTCCTCAAATTGACACTCACGACACTATCTACCAGATTCCCTAACTTAACTTCTTAATTTGTTGCTTTAATGATCTTCTTGGTAATGATCTGATTCCTTGTGTTGATGTTCAAGAAGTATGTTCCAGGAAGAAGGCTTTGCGCGATTTGCAATTCATTGCGATTTTTGGTCTCCGTTATAATCTCTTGATAAACAACTCTGCCTAATGCATCTACAATGGATACACTAACAGGATATTCAGTTAACCCGCCAAGATCTAAAGTGAGCGATTCATTGAATGGGTTTGGATAAACATTAACGACATGTAATTCCTGACATCCAACTGACTTTGTGCTAAGTACATTGGTTTCTCCGTCATAATCTGTTTGGGTCAATCGATAATAGGACGTTCCGGCAAGTGGATTAAGGTCAGTCCAATTGTAAAAGAGAGGAGTAGAAGAATTTCCTCCTCCATCTATTCTTTCAACATTCTCAAAATTCACACCGTTTTGACTTCTTTCGATACTGAAAAATTTGTTGTTTGTTTCGGAAGCTGTTTGCCAGAATAGCTGAACTTGACTGTCTGTACAGTTGGCTTCAAAAGTGGTCAATTCAATTGGTAGCGGGGTTGTGCTAAGAATAGAGCCAACAGTAATAAAACTTGAAGAGTTGTTAGCAAGTACAGCAGCAGAGATCCCTGAAATGGTGATGGTTGGATTTGAATAAGTAAAAGTTACTCCTGATCCATCTCCATTAAAATAGCAAGTGGTGCCTCCATTTGAAAAATCACCATCGTTGTCAACAAGAAGCCTTAGTTGGGAAACAGAAACACTGCCAGGTGCACCACATCCGTTTAATTTAATATCTATACTTATATCCTCTGAGAAATTAGTTTTTGTGATTTTCCATTCACGTTCTAATCGAGAATAAAGGCCGCATGTTCCTGGTATTTCTGCAAGTGCTCCAGGAGTATTACAAACACGCCCTTTGTTGCTACCCATCATAACATAAGATTGGTCCGAGGCAAATGTTCCAGCGTTTGCCACATTACTAGCTTGTAACGTGCTTAAATAAATCCTAGACGAATCGTCAGGTGCCTGAGATTGTTTTTGCAATAACTCTTGATTATCATCTCTTCCTAGACCGATGATATCGTTGTGATATCCTGAATTTGCGGACCAGTAATTTGTTCCAACTGATGAGTTATAAGCTAGTGTGGTGGATCCGTTTCCTCCTAACGTAATTCCGTATTTAATACCTAAGTAAGATTCAATTTTATTCGCTTCTGTTGTTGTGATGGCACCTGAGTAAACAATCATTTCACCTACTGGTCCGAACCAATCTCTTGGCCTTCCATTAAATCCTGGTAGGTTGTCGTTTTGACCTCCAAGAAATACATTTGCAGACCCGGTTCCTGTGCCTCTTGAAGTAACAATATCAAAATTCCCACTATGGGCGGTATTGTAGGCTACTCCAGTTGGATCTCCGTTCGTTCTCCATACTCCGGCAGATTGAAAATTAGCATTTCCGTAATTTACTTCTGCATATTGAGCGACTCCGCCACCATTGCTTCCGCCATGAGTTGCGCATTGAGCGCAAGGAGCGGCTAAGGTTACACCATCATAAGTTACCATGTGGGTAGAGCTTCTGTTAAGTTCGGTTAATTGAGCCGCGCAGAAATAGGATTGTACGGTGACATCAGCCGTGCTTAAAAAGTCACCACCATCTACTCCGTTACTTTTAGTCCAGTTTATTATTGGGTTGTAATTTCTTCCGACTGCTACTTCGTCTGGGCTGCCATTAACGGTAATAGCAGTTGAAGCTGTACTTTGATCAGTCCACCCAGTAACATTAGCTCCCGCTGTGGTTAACCCTGCATCGGCTTTTAACCAAAATAAAATATTTGTATTCACGCCTCCAGGAGAAGTTGGGACAGCAACGATTGTTCTAGAACCCGCTGGGGTAGGGGTAGTAGGAAAATAGTTTGTGCCACTAATTGTGGTTCTATGAAAACGACCGTCTATTACATTGCCAAGGGTTGCTCCAGCTTGAACATCATAGGTTAGCCAAAAATAATTGGTTCCAGATGCAAGTGTCTGCGCACCATTAAAGGTCATATTCGTTGCACCACCAGGTGGAGATGCAACCGTTCCTCCATATTGCGTGGTTGTGGCAAATGTGCTGCTGTTTCCTGTATACCAAAGTTTTGCGTTTGCGATATCAGCAATCGAGGTAGTTCCAGTAGTCCTGCATCTTATTTGGGTAGCACTTAATGGGCTAGTAGATCCAGTTGTTACTATTTCTAATCGAATTACTTCTTGATCTGTATTTCCAAGCATTACACCTGAAGTCGTTGGTTGAGAAGCTGTGCAAGAGGAATAAGCCATTGGCCCTGCTGCAGCTATGTTAACTGTGTAATCTTCGGTTTCACCCCATGTGTAGCCTGCACAAGAATTAGTGGCAGAACCACTTTCCTTAACAATTACTCTCATCCTTGTGTTTCCAGCAGTTGCTCCAACGGGAACCGTAAAATTAATCACATGAACAAAACCATTTGTTCCGTTTCCGACCGTTCCAGCCCCTAGCATTTCGCCTGCATCAAGGAAGTCATTATCGTTGTTGAAATCGATCCATGCGTTAGCATATCTGGTGTAGGCGCCTCCGCAGGTACCATTAGTTAAGTTGATTGTATAAGCGCTTCCAGCAGTCATGTCCGGAACGTTAACTCCAGATGTGTGGTCTGTGTACATTCCACAATTAGTGGTAGGATTATTTAATGTGATTGTATTTCCGGTTAATTGTACTCCGTCACATCTAGAATCTGCTGTACTTGTGGCAGATGATGCACAGTATTGAGCATGTATACTTGTGGGTGCAATGACAGTTAAAATCAGAAAACTGAAAATGAATGTTGTGGCTTTCATTAGGGAGTTATTGTGCTAGTAATAATTTTTATTAACGCAATAATAACTAGATCAAACGCACAAACGGGAGACAGGGGGGGTGACACGTGGGTGTCTTACACTGTCCTACACTCCAAAACCCCTATAAAAAGTGACTTAGGTAAGTTGTCAGCTCTTCCTCGGGTGCCAGTTTTAATTTCTTTTTTAACCGATTCTTAGCTTTTTTTGAAGATTCTAGCGTGGTGTTTTTGCTAATAGATATTTCCTTATTAGACATTTTCATGACTACCATTCCAGCTAATTTGACCTCCAATTCTGTTAAATCTGGATGATAGATTTTGAGCTCTCCAACGAAGTTGCTACTCAATTCACCCATCTGATTTTGAATCTCGGCCCGGTTAGACTTAATTTCCAACTCGTTCTGGATGAAAAATTCAATATTATTTAGCTCAGGCTTAGTTATGCTTTCCAGTTTTTCCAGTCGCTTGATCATTTTTATTGAGAAGTTTTTCTTGACTTGTAGTTCGTGAGAAAGCATCTGAACATTTTGACTTTCGGCTTCTACTTTAACCTTTAAATTATTTTGCTCCATCTGTGCCAGTTCGAGTTGAGCTTCTTTAATTAAGGCTTTTTTTGATTGGTTGGTTCTGTATCTCCAGAAGATGAAACCTAAAACTAATATGGTGATGATTAAGCCAGATACTATTAAAAGATTTTTCAATTGAGTTTGCTCTTCTTCAAATTCTTTATTAATTAGTTTCTGATTCAACAATTCCTTCTCACTCTCCATTCTCCTGGTAACGAGACGCAAAGAATTGGCTGAGTTTTCAGCTGATAATGCCTGGTTAGTTGCAATACTGTTTTTAGAAATTGATTTATTTAAAGCGATCCATTCATTCAATTTTATACTATAGTTGCTTTGATCATTCAGCTCTTTATATGATGCCATTTGAAGCTCACAAATTAATAGCTCTTGTTCTGAAGTAATGTCCGCTGAATAGGTTTGTGACAATTCCATTAATCGATCAACGACCTTTGAATAGTTGCTTCTTTTTAAATCGATTTGAGCAATCATTGTTGCCGCAGACAAAAAAGAACCGATGTCATTATTTTTAAGACTGCGAGCGACATCTATTTCTAGATAACTGTAAGCGTTTTCATAATCTTCTTTTGCATAAAAGCAAGCACCTAAATTTCCAGTAATATAGCCGTATCGATTTTTTTCAAAACCAAGACTATCAACGATTAGAATAGCTTCCTTAAACGATAGAATTGCCTCATCATATCGCTCAAGAGACTTCGCGATTAATCCATGTTGATTGTAACTGGCAATAAGATTCAATGGATCTTTTTCCTTTATTGAAAACGCTATAAAACGTTGAGTGATTTGTAAGGCTGTATCCGGCTGATTAAGTAAAGTGAAAATGCGAGCCTTATGGTAGCTATTCCAATCATTCCCTTGAGGATCGCAACTTAGGTTTAAGTAATTAATCGCCTGCCAATGGTCTTTTAGAATCACCATAAAATCGGAAAGATGCACGTAGATCGGATTACAATGGCTGCAATTTTCAACTTCATTTCCGTTGCCGCAATAATCATCGAAAACTTTCAGAGCGACTTCGAAAGCTTGGTTGGATTTATCAAATCGCCTAAGGCTATTTATTTTATGATTGTACGCTGCAATTATCTGCAACGTTGACCCATATTTTAGTCGATTGCCAAGAAAAACATCACCATAGAACATAGAGGAATCATAGTTCTGATTGATATTGTGTTGTTGCCATGAATCATAAACACCGTCAACATATTCCGATGAGGAATAATCGATCTGTGCCATTGAATGGTTAGAAAAGAAACCCGCAATTAATAATATGGAAATAATAATTGAACGCATTTGGATTCCGAATATACAAATGCCAGTTGACATTTTTCAATTTCGAATTCTTGAATGAAGAAGTAGGATGCTTTAACAGAACTACCTATTCAGCTGCCTCAAGATCTCTTCTAAATAAAAGGTAATCGGTGGCCATTGGAGGAATTCCACTCTCTTTTAAGCTCGTGTTTATTTGACCCCGGTGATAGGAGTAGTGCATGATTAATTGAGATAGAATTACTTCAAGCGTATAATGATATTTTGAACCGTCTCTATTTTTTTGTGGTGATCCGTTCGTCAAGTTCAAATTTGGAAAATATTTCCGTTAGATCAATTTGATTTTTGAGATCTCGTTCCATCGACCCTTCAATCGTAGATGTTTTGAAATCCCGAAAACCATTTTTGAGTAACAGGCTTTGCCAATACGCCTGGGCCATTGTGTAATGCGAAAAAAGTTCAATGCACTTTGCTGGAACTTTATCCCCATGTGATAGCATGTATTCACCAAGCTTTTGGTTGATCATACTATGGTATTCAAATTTATCTGCGAAGTAATTTTTTAAATCAGTGGTCATATTTCAAAGAAACAAAAATCTACTGATAATGTTTTTTCTATTCAGATTAGCTTCCAGCAAGCGGGCTGCTAAATATTCCAACTGCTAATTCTATCCAAATAAGAAACAAGGCGGTTAAAAGGGTTAATGTTAAGATTATTCGGCCCTTTTTGGATTTCAATTTTCTTAGAATAAACTCGATTCCCAGGCTAGCGCCAAATAGGATAGCTCCGGCAATTATGAAATCCATCAAGTTCCAATTAACTTCAGTTGTAAACTGCATCGCGATCAATGGTACCAATAGCAATGTGACTGGAATTAGAATTGCAAACGTGAGTCTTTTCTTTTTGGTTATCATCGCTTTTGTTTTGACCTTCAGCGCGCTGTGTGGAAAGTACTTTGAATTACAAAGTAAGTTTATTTAAGTGAGTTCACCAAATAAATCGAGCAATTTCATGTAGCAAATACGAGGGACTTAAGACAATAGAGTGCTAGAACTTATGGTGAAAACTCAGCTGCATTTGATTTTTACTCCACCCATCAGTGGTTTGGTTCATAACCCCTAATTGCACTTTCATGCCTTTTTTAATCATAAACCCAAGCGCAGCGTAAAATCTATTTCGGTCGAATATTTCTACTGTATTGGTTCCACCGATATTTCTTTGACCATTAATAAATAGTTCATTGTACAAGGCCAAGTAAAGGGTGTTAGCTTCCATTTCTGCTTTGTTTAATGCCACATTGAGAAACAAGTTATACCTGTAACGGGTTCTTAAATCTTGGTTCTCTACGAATCGCTGCTCATATCTAAAACGATGATTTGTGTAAACTCTATTTCCAAATTTCACGGGAAATAACGCTTCTTGATAGATCCTACTTTCGGTAGATGTTGAATTGTCAGAACCGTAACTTCCAGTTGTCACATTCCCATAGCCAAGGGTAAATTTTATGTCAGCATCTTTAGGAGAAAATGTCAATCCCCCTCTAATTAGCAGTTGTTCTAAGTCTCCGCCTAAATTCCAATTTCGGTATTGAATATCTCCTTGAACTCCCCAAGAACTTTCTTTAAAGGTTGTGTTGAAAAAGTACATATACCAAGCACCTAGCTTGTCTTGATCAATTTGAGCATCGCTTGATTTAGGAATCAAAAAGGTAAAGCTTATTAAGCCTATTAGAACAATTTTTTTCATGCTTATAATTTGCATTTTCGTAGTGAAGGGTAAAAATATAGGAGAAAGCAAACGACTACAAATTTAATTTGGACGTCTAGCCTTCAAAGTTGCATTTTCCTCATCGGTTAGGTTATCATGATGCACTTTTAACGTCTTAATTCGATTTATTCCAGTTGGAATTCCCGACAAGTTTTTATGCCATGAATGAAATTCAGCGAATTTCAAACAAGGCATTTCTGAAAGGTCGATAGTGCTTAAATCAACTTTACCGTTTGTGTAAGCGCCAATTTGAAAGTATTGTAAACAAGAAAGGCTTTCAAAGTCCGCGGGAAATTCATCAAAAGCTGAAAACTGGAATTTTAACATTTTTAAATTGGGCATACTTCCAAAAGATTCAAGCCCGGTAATGGTTGATTTTTGCGCATGAAATACTTCTATTCGATTAAGCCATTTAGGTTGGTGGCGCAGGTCTAATTGTTTGCCCATTAAGTTTAAATTCTTGAGTTTGGGAAACATTTCTATCCCGGAAACACCCAACCAGTCAATTCTACCTAGCGTAAGGGTTTCAACGTTTTTAAACATTTCTAGTTCATTCGGAATGGTATCGAACGCTGCCAAACGGAGCGATGTTATGTTGAGTTTATCTTCTTCACTCCAGTCTTTAAACGAATCTAGATGATATTTATAACTGGAAATGGATAATTGAGGTTTCCAGTTAAAATCTACATCGGTTGTTTTGCAGTTGCATTCTTTTAAAATGGGTGTTTCGAGAACAACCGTATCAATGAGATCATGGACCACGGTATCGCTAAATTTTGGGGTCGTTATAGTGTCTTCTACTTCTGAGATTTCCTTAGGCTCGGACAACTGAGTGCAACAACAAAGGACAATAATTATTGGAAGATATACGGCATATATTTTCATTGGAACTAGGAATTAATCTGCTGCTAGATAAACTTAGTACCAATTTAACTCTTCCGTTTTGAGATTCAGGCATTTTGCCCATTTTAACTACTGGTCGGTTGAATTGGTTCTTTGGGCGGGAAACATTAATTATTGTCTTAGCCTTTTGTAAAATAGCACTATACGATGGAATTTAAAAAAATAGTCATCCCGATATATACTCCTTGAATTTATAGTTCTTACAACTATTTTAAAACTTCTTTAACCAACGATTTCAACTCTGGAATCACATCCTCTTTAAACCATGAATTCTTAGCCTGCCAAATGTTGTTTCTAGGAGAAGGATGTGGCAAAACAAAATAGTTTGGCAAGTGGCGTTTGTAGTTTCTTACTGTTTCGGTTAAGTTTTTATCAGCATCTTTTTTCAGATAATAGTCTTGCGCATATTTGCCAACTAATAAGATTAATTTGACCTCTTTCATTTTTGAGAAAAGAGCATCATGCCAGAGGGGAGCACATTCTTTTCTTGGAGGTAAGTCGCCTGATTTACCTTTTCCTGGATAACAAAATCCCATTGGAATGATGCCAATCTTATCCGCATTGTAAAAGGTCTCTGAATCGATGCCCATCCATTCTCTCAAATTCTTACCGCTTAAATCGTCCCATGGAATTCCGCTTTTATGAACTACTGTCCCTGGCGCTTGCCCTATAATGATAATTCTACTTTTAACGTTGGCCGTGAAGACAGGACGAGGACCAAGTTCCAAGTTTGGAACGCAAGCAGTACATGCGGATATTTGTTTGGAAAGATGCTTCATTTGAGTTTAATAGTTCCATTTCTATATAAATCCAAAGCCTCGTTTAATACAAAATTAATTGCGCTCAGATCTAAATCTTCATTAGGGTTAATTCGCAAAATCTTCATTCTTGCTCTATTACCAGATTCAAGTTTCGGATGTTGTAAGCGCTTTCCCTCTACCATCAGAATATAAGGCTCATTGGACTTTTTGTCTGACCACAAATAACAGAACATTTTTTTGCCGTAACAGAAACAGGGCATTCCGTATTTTCTGGTTTCAGTAATGTGCTTATCCGAGTTTAAAATGATACTACGTAAGGCTAAGAAACAACTTCTATAGGGTTCCTCTTGTTGTAAATAAAATCCGTCTAAATCGTGCATTGCTTCTAATGGAAGTTTTCAATTTTGTAATTGCTGTTGAACGACATGGAACTTAATTTTTAATTGTAGATCCCTTTTGAATTGATGCCATTTAGAACATGTGCATAGTGATGATTACAATGCCAGGCGTAAATGCCAATATTTTGAGCTAGATCAGTTTTCCGACCGTGCTCAGGATGTACAAATTGCAATGCTAATTGTTCTGAACTCAAGCTTTTTAGGAGAATGATCCATTTTCGGTGTAAAGCCTTTAATAACGCCAAAGAGTTTTGGATTTCGTCTGCATTATAGTCAAATAATTCGGCCCATTTGTCTTCTTCATACGGCCTAATTACAGGTGAATCTTCTGTTAAGGCAAGTTTAAAACGTATGATGCTATTCATGTGGCTATCAGCACAATGATGAATTACCTGTTTAACGCTCCAGCCATTTGGTCGATACTTCCATTCTAATTTCTCGAAAGAAATATTCTTGGTTAACTGCTCTAGTTTAGCTGGGAATTCCTCGATGTCTTTGATCCATGCGTTAATTAATTCAATTCCAGGATTCTCGGTTGGGCGGTACTTTCCTATTGGGAAACTTAATTTCTGTATATCCATTCGAATTAAATATAGTATATCCAAATTGGTAACACGAGTTCATTTTAATTGTTCAATGGACATATCCTTTTTATATTTCCTGAACCGTTGGCACAGAACTTGCCTTTATACAGGAGAAACTACTAACATGAGAGGTGTTGTTTGCATATTTATTGGATTAATGTGGATGCTATCTGCAGCTGGCCAATCAAACTTGGTCCTTAACGAAGGATTTGAAGAAAGTTCTTTGGCTCAAGGGTCTTATGAATTGCGCAAACCCGGATACTTAGCAAGTAATTGGTACAACCCCATGTTCAAACGATCTCCGCATCTATACAATGCGCCAGAAGAAAGTGTGGCTAAAGCCAATTCAGGCACCTCAGCTATAGGCCTGATTTTAGGTGGTTCTAAACAAGAAAAGACGAAATACGAATACATTACTGGCGAATTATCTAGCCCTCTGGTAAAAGGCCAAGCATATTGTGTGAGTTTTAATGTTCTGCTGCACCGAACTTCTAAATGGGCAACTACAAATATTGGCGTGCTGCTCCATCATGATAAAGAGTTAATCGCAAACGTGTCGGACCTAACGAAGTTAAACGCAAGTTTGTACGCGAATAGCGGGGACCCGATTTCAAACACTAAATGGCAAGAGTACAATGGCTACTATGTGGCCAGTGGAGGAGAGGAGTACATAAGTTTTGGAATGTTTGGTGAAGGAGAATCAATTGAGATAAAGGAGCTAGGCTTAAAATCATATTTTCAATTGGATGGATTAAAATCAAAGGCATATTATCAACTTGACGATCTATCTGTTATTGCTCAATCAGACAGTGTAGATTGCGGTTGCGCAGAAGCCCCAATTCAGTCAAATGATTCGAATCCAACAGGATTACAACCTTATTTATTTGCATTAGACGCCTCTGGTTCAATGAAGAAAAAGGGTGTATTCGACTCTTTAAGACACAACCTAATTGAATTGGTTGAGATGTTGCCATATGGTACGCCAGTTACATTTTCCACCTTCTCTTCAGGATCAAAATTTATTTTTTCGGGGAAGATTGATCAGGACACACCTAAAAAGGTTGATAAATTGCTATCCGAAGTTAATTTGGCGGGAGGTACTAATGTTTATGCGGGACTTGATGAAGCATCAAAAAGCTGGACAAGCAATGGAGTTGATTCAGCCAGAATCATTCTTATTTCTGACGGAGGATTTACTGTTTCAAGTAAGATTGAGCAGCTGGTTAAAAATGAATTTGAAAGTAAAGGACGGTTGTTAACGATTGTGCAAATTGAAAGTAAAGCAAAGGGAGCAGAAAAACTGGAGCCTTACCAATCAACTTTTATTCAAGTTAGACCTTCAGAACTAAGGAATGCTATTTTCCACATTTACGAGGCGCGAGATTATAGCGCGGTTGCTTGCGAGTGTATAGATGAATATACCGATACGATGAACTACCATTTTGTAGTAGATTATTCAGGATCAATGAAGCTTCATAAGGGCAGGGCGATTAAAACGTTGAAAAAGCTTTATGACCAGGCCCCAGCATCAGCAATAATTTCGATTACAGCATTTAGTACGTCAGCGACTGAATTGTATGTAGGGAAAAAATCTGGAATGACCTTAGATGAAGTTGAAGCCTTACTTAAAGAATACAATGCGAAAGGAGGAACCGATCCTTCCCCTGGAGTAAAACACGGCTTGGGAATAGCGAAGTTGATGGCAAAGAATCGTTTTAGTCATTTAATAATTATAACTGATTTAACTGCAGAGAAAATGAATGAGACCAACGGGGTTAAAGGAAGCATCCAAAGAACATCTAGCGAAATAGATTTGGCCGTTTCTTGTGTTGCTGTTGATCTAATATCGACAGGAGATTTGTTGGTATCAGGAAGAACACAATATGATGTAACGTCAAGTAAATTCCGAGACGTTTCAAAAGCAAAGTTTGAAAAAGATCTATTTGATACCGAAAGATCGTGCTGTGATTATACAACACAGCCCTACCATTATAACCCAGCAGGGGATGAAGCAAAGAAACACGCTAAGAAGGCCCTTAAAGCAATCTTAAAGGAAGCTTTAAGAGGAGGGACTGGTGTATCTATCGGAGTTGATGGAATATAAATACACAAAACCTTATTTATATTTTAGTCCAGACAACACCCTTCAAAGGTTAGTTAAATGTTAACTGCCGTCTTTTGGCTCTGAAACTAGAGTTTGCCCGCCTTCTTCGCCTTTTTAGCTGCTCTTTTCTCTTTGGTTGTTTTAGTAGCTTCTTTTTTTACGTTTTTCTGAGCGTTTTTTCCTTTAGCCATGATATTGATTTAATGTGATATTTCTAATTTGGTGTTGAACGTTTTAACTCAAATAAGACCGTCATTGACGGCCGATATATAGAAAAAGCTATTTGTCGCAACGATTAAAGTTAACAGAACGAACCGAACATCGCTAATTTTATTTCAAACCGCTGGCTTGACTAAAACGATCAAATTGGATGTTTAATTAACAGTATGGCACAAAAAAAAGCCTGTCTATATAGACAGGCTTTTTTTACAAATAAGTTTAAAATAGTTCTTAAACTACTTTTACATTTACTGCGTTTAAACCTTTTTGACCTTCTTCAACGTCATAGGTTACTTTGTCTCCTTCGTGGATGTCGCTTGTTAATGCACTTTGATGTACAAAAACATCTTTAGCTCCGTCATCTGGTGTGATGAATCCGAATCCTTTTGCACTGTTGAAAAATTTTACTGTACCGTCACTCATAATATAAATATTGATTTTGAGCGTTAAATGTAGTCCTTTCTGGTGAATGTGCACAAGTTTCTTGCGATTCAGTTGTTTTTTTCATTTTTACCTCACCATTTACTTTGGCCCTTTGGTCGACCCAGAATCTCCTTTATTCAGATAAAGTGCAAGGGACAGGAAGGAAGGTTTTAGCAAGAATAGAATGTAATTTATAATTCATTTTAGATCCTATTCACGCTGCCTAACAAAGAGGTTCTGCACTACCTTGCCCAGGTATATTTTCGAATTAACGCATTCGAAGTTTAGGCTGGAATGCAACTCAGAGAATAAAGGAACACCTCCTCCAAGTAAAATTGGTATAGTGGTCAGCGTTATTTCATCGATTAAATCTTCTTTTAGGAAATTTTGAATCGTCTTTCCTCCATCTATGTAAAGGTTATGATAACCTTGCTTATGAATCGATGCAATAATTTCTGGCAAAGAACCAGCTACTAATATCGCTTTACCATGGTACTTTTCGGGAATTTCAACCAAGCTATTACTTAAAACAAAAACGGGCTGTTCATAAGGCCAGTCAATATCAAATCCACACACAATTTCAAATGTATTTCGTCCCATTACTAGCGCATCGATTTGACCCATAAATGCGGAATAGCCCATGTCATCTCCTTCCGGATTTGGGATTGAATGCAACCAGTCTATACCACCGTCTTTATCAGCAATAAAACCATCGATGCTTGTAGCAATAAATACTTTGTTTTTCATTGTTTAGAATCAAAATCAGCAAGAAGTAGATGATGTAGTCAATGTTTATAAACTCCTCGTCCTTCAATTAATTATCGATGCTGATCCAGGAGGATAACGTTTCCATCAGGGTCAGTTATCATCATACTGGCTGGCCCTGTAGTTGTAGAATCAATTTTTGGCCCTGTTTCCACACCTTCACTTATAAGATGCTCTTGAATTTCTCTAATATCGTTGAAGTTCTCAACGTTAGCTGCATTTTCATCCCAACCAGGGTTGAAAGTCAAAATGTTGTTTTCAAACATTCCTTGAAAAAGTCCAATGATTGCGTTGCCATTTTTCATGATGAGGTAATTCATGTCCATGGATCCACCCATGTCAGAAAACCCGAATTTTTCATAAAATTCTTTAGATGTTGCAAGGTCTTTTACATTAAGACTAATTGAAAATGCTCCTAGTTTCATTTGATCTGTATTATTAGTATCTATTACGTTTATTGGTGTCTCGATTTCAGTAATTTCTTCCTCTACGGTCTTATCAATCGGTTCGGTAGTGACGATGTCTGAATCGATTGTTTCAGAGCAAGAACTAAGCGCAAATAAGGCAATTAACGCTACAGGAATCAGGTTTAGTTTTTTCATTGTTGAGTAAAGTTTTACTAAAGTTAGTGATCTTCATCGATCCAACTAAATTTAACAAATTTCCGGTCGATATTGCTTCCAGAATGATAGTGAATCGAAATTAGATACTTTCTACAAAGCTTTTAAAGACTTGCTTGTGAAGCTCAAGATTCAAATTAGCAGAGAGAGAAACTCGAGCGATATAATCCTTATCACCTTCTTTGGTTGTCCCTTGAGTAGAAGTTGCTGGAATCGTCCAGTAACAACCTTTTAATTGCCCGTAGCTAACACAGTTTTTACTTTCATTAGGAATCTCGGTAATCATCATATTAATTAAGCGGTGATTTAATTCCCTTTTGTAATCTTCTTTTTCTTCATCTGTATTGCCTTTGGTTGGAAGATCTAATGAAAAAACAGATGGTGTAAATCCTTTGATAGCAAGCTCTTCAGAAACAAAGTTGATTTTTGCAGCAGGCAAAGTCTCTTGGATATAGTTTACAAATTCACGAGTATTTACGTAAGCATCCTTAATTCTTTGGGTCATAGATGGCAATTGTTTTGCCAGGACCTCCATTTGAAGAGGAGTAGCCTCATTATCACAAAGCGTAAGGTGTGTTCCAATCATCTCCATTAGGTCTTCAGCCTTATGATTTGCCAAACAATAACCGGCAGTGCATTGTCCTCCACTTGGAAATTTCGATCCACTAGCGAATGAAATAGTCCGAATCGAAGAAAGCATATCGTCTGCTCCTAAAAAGTGAACATTAGGACAAAAAGTCTGATCTAATATAAAAACAGGATCAACCGCAACTTGTCCAGTAGGCGTGCTGCGCTCTTCGCTTAAAACATTTTTTAATTCAATAAGATTTGGAACTTCTACTCTAGGGTTGGTTGGGATTTCAGCAATGATGTAAGGAACCGCATCTTCATTAGCGATACGATCTAATACCAAATCAATGCTTTGGACCATGTCATGATCGCCATCCACAGGCAAATCGACCACCTCAACATTGTCAAGACAAGCGGCAACTCTTCGAGCTTGATCATTTGTGCCTCCATAACAATTAGGTGGAACAACTATCTTAATTGCTTTTCCTGGATGATTTTCTATCGCATTGTGCACAAGGCCCATTAAAATAGCATATTGAATAGATAGCCCACTTGAAGACACTAACGGGGTAGTTTTTGTGCCGCATACCGTGTTAATTGAGTCTAAAACAACGGCTTTATTTGCTTCGAAGTTGACATCAGTTTCTATTAAAGATTGATGGAGCATATTCTTTAATACAGCGAGACAATTAGCAGGAGTCATTGCAATAGTCTCTCTTCTTCTAACATGTTGTATTTCGGATACGTAGTCCTCATTCTCTAATCCGTTAACCACTACAATACTTCCAAGACTGGCTTGGATCTTAATAAAGAAATCAACATTGTTAGAAAGCTCAAAATCGGTGAGATTTCCTTCTTGTGAAATGAACACGGTGCTACCATCAAAATCTGGTATTTCTGTGGAGCTATCAACTTTTTTGACCTCAAACTGATAACCGTAAATTCTTCGAACAAGGTCTAGGTCGAAAAAGCTAGGCAAGTCTTCTAAATGAAGTATTTGTGTTTTTACATTGGCTAATAAATTTTTTCTTAGAATAGCTAAAACCGGAATCGTTTGAGATGAAAAGCTGATTACGTTCTTCGGTTTGAGCTCGTTAGACTTGGCAATTGCCCATTCAAGAACACAAGACAGTGGATGACCCAAACGGATATAGTCATAAGCTGTAGGTAGATTACTCAGCACAGAAGCTTCAACATTGTTCGAGTTAAACAATAGTTCAAACTGCTCTAGAAACTCCGTTTTAGCTAATTTTTCGTTGTAGATATCTAGTCTATGAGTGGTGATACTAAGCCAGCCTGGAGGCATGTTATCTAGAACATTCTTGATATAATCTTGCATTTTATCTCCTTCCATAACCTTCATCTTTAGCTCGTCCGCAAATTAACGGCAATTCACCAATTATTGCAAAACGAATGAGGGTTAAATAATTTGCTTTGGATGATATCATTTGGAATGTAGAAAGCCAAAATTTGAGTAAATTTAATCCACTATGAAGTACTCTCAGCTAACAGTTTTTTTGATGTTTTTTGTAATTGGATGTTCTGATTCCGATGAGTCCAAGGTCGTTGATAATGTTGGAAACGATGGGAACGACTCCGCTCATGTAGCTACGGATTCAATAACTGAAGTAGAGAAAGCTCCCTTATTTGACATGCACCCTGAGCCGGAATTTGTTTTGCCCGATGAAATGGTGATTTTGGATCCGAACGTTAAATATCTGGAAGGAAAAATTGGCAACGAACCGATAATCATGCTCTTAGAAAAAGACTACAGAGATAAGTGGATGGGTAAATATTTATACGTTAATAATGGAGCAATGTTCGATGTGGAATCAAATATGCTTCCCAAAAATGACAGTATTTCAATAGTGCGAAAGAAGGAAGGTTTAATAAGAGAAAAATTCGTTTCAGTTTATAATGCTGAAGATGAATCTTATCAAGGTGTTTGGATCAAAGAGGAAGATTCTTTGGCGTTCGAAATGAAAGAAAAATCTAATTCAGCAGAAGAGCGCCAAATTTTTATTGCGCTTTCGGAGGAAGCGTTTCATAACACGCGAGAAGGCTTGATCTGCGATGAAGAATTGTCTTTTATGGAGATTCCTAGTTTCAATAATTTTTCATCTTCTATGACGCGTGGATCTGCATTTGATTTCGGTGAAGAATGGGAAAGAGATAACGAAATGCTCTATGTTGAAAATGACCTGATTAGATACGTTAAGGTTACCTGCAATAATGGAACTGGAACTGATTTTGTAGAAGGGAAAGAACCTACGGGGCCAGAAGATGATTCTTATGAAGTTGCAGGAACGTTTTATAATTCTCATAATACAATTGCGTATCAATTGATACGGGATGGGATTTCTAAAGAATATGAAATTGTATTCGATGAAGATAAAAATGCCAGAAGTTGGATACTTGGAGATTATATAATTTTCGAATTAGAAGAAGCGGAAAAAGAAGCCGGGTTCGTTAGGTATAAATGGAATAAACTTATAGAAGACTATGAGTTGATTCCCTGATCTAAGATCGTAACTGTTATAAGCGAACGCCTATCACACAAACATCATCGATTTGTTCTAAATCGCCCCTCCATTCTTCGAATTCAATTCTTAAAGATTCGTGTTGCTCTACTAAAGGCAAATCAACTATTGATAGCAGGTACTTTTTAAGCTTGGCTGTTTTATATTTCTTTCCTTTTTCACCGCCAAACTGATCGTGAAACCCATCGGAAAAAATGTAAATGGAATCACCTTCAAACATTTGAATTGGATGTGATTTGAAATTTTCGGTAGATAAATCTTTACCAATAGCTTGCCGGTTTGCCTTTACCGTTTCAACTTCATTCAAGCCTTTTCGTATAATCCATAAAGGGTTATTTGCACCTGCATAATGAAGAACCCTTTTTTGAGCATCCCAACAACATAACGCGATGTCCATTCCGTCTTTTACTTCTTCTACGCTCTTTTCAAAAGTCTGTAAAACCAGCTGTTTCGTTTTATCTAAAATTTGACCTGGATCAGTCAGTTCAAACTCGTTAACGGCTCTATTAATAGCATTCGAACATACTACGCTGACCATTGCGCCTGGCACTCCATGCCCAGTGCAATCTGCTGCCGCGAACATTTGCATTCCATTTCGCTTTTCTGTCCAATAAAAATCTCCAGCAACAATGTCTTTAGGTTGATAAAGAATAAAACCATCTTCAATGACCTCCTTAATGCTCTGATCAGGTGGTAAAATTGCCTCCTGAATTCTTTTCGCATACGTGATACTATCAACGATTTCTTTTTGCTTTTCTTCTACAATGTACTTTTGCTTTTCAATCTCTTCCTGATATCCAATTAGTTCTGTTTTGAAAAGCTTAATGAATAAGTAAGTAAGCCCAAAAAGCATGGCGAAATTGAATAGTGAATACTCTTTTAATTGTTGCCCTTCTAATGGAAACATTGGAGGGTATTCCTGCTGCATATAGTGAACAATGAAAAAGGCAATCGTAGACAGCAAAACCATACCGATATAATTGATCTTTTTATTAAAAAGAAGCAACGGTAGAATTGCACATATAACGAGATAATACTTGTCAGCCCCTCCAGCACCAACAGCTAAAACTGCAAAAAACGAGACGAACACGGTTGGAAGCAAGCAGAAGTAAACTTTAGTCAACCAAATTGGAGCAATTTTTAAAATGACATAATAGAGTACGGAAGCAGTAATTCCAATAGAGACCATTGGAATCATTTTAGGTTTGTCGAAATAAGTCAGCACTCCAATCACTAAACCAACAAGCACCAATAACAGGCATAGGTTCATGATATTCATTAACCTAAGATTTCGTTTCTCCGCTGGAGATTCTACAGCACTGATGCCGACATCTCGAATCGCTTTATATGGGTTGAACATGGGATAGGTAAGTTACCATCTTTCTTTTTACGATTCCAACCCTTTTTCCATTATTTGCATGGAATTGCTCCCAGACTGCACTAGCTTTACTACAAGTGACCCAGTCAGACTTTAATAACATCCCGATTCATGAATTGGACACAGCCAATGTGGGCATTCAGGTGAAGAACATCGCGCATAAAAACCATTATGATTTCACTACTCAGCACCGACATCATTACTTTGAGCTGATGTTTTTTATTGAAGGAGGCGGAGTTAATTTGATCGACTTTGTTGAATATGAGGTGAAGTCAAATTCGTGTTACATCATCTATCCGAATCAAATTCACTTACTGAATCGAGCCCCTGGATCTCATGGAGTCGTCATTCAATTTAAACGGGAATCGATTATTTCGGCAAAGCTTCAGAGACTGCTGCAGGAACAAGCATGGTCTGGAAAAGGGGCCGAGTTGTTCCAAGAGGATGAAGCTCTAATGAAGAAAACACTGAGCTTAGTTGACGCGCTTACCACAAGTTCAGATGAAGACTCAACTTATTGTTTGGAAACTAGACAACATCTTTTACATGCCATCATATTCGATCTTTTTTCAACTGTCAATAAAAACGAGAAAACAGAAATACTTGCGAACGACATTTATCAATTTTTGCAACTAATTGATACGCATTTCAAAGATGAGCAGAAAGTATCTTTCTATTTGGATCAGCTCTCGATCAGTGATAAGAAGCTGTCTCAGCTTTCGAAGAAGTTCACAGGAACTTCGCCTTTACAGGTAATTCATAAACGGATTTTATTGGAAGCAAAACGACTTTTAGTCGCAGGGGAGCAATCTCATAAAGAGATAGCGTATGATCTTGGATTCGACAGTCCTGCTAGTTTTAGTGCTTTTATTAAAAAGAAAACTGGCCTTACTGCTTCTGAAGTTCAAGCACAAATGGCGGAAATTCATAAGCAGTAGCCGAAAATTCATAACAGCAGCCGTTCTACAATAGTGACATTTGTTAAACCTGATTGATAAACTACTTTTTCAGGATTTAACTTAAAACCACTTACATGAAACGTACATACCTTATCGGAATGCTCCATTTATTTTTAACAGGAGCTTTCCTTCTCATCTCAATAAACACTTTTGCTCAACCCGCTTGGTATCAAGTGAATAGTGGAGTTTCGAATAAACTTTTAACGGTTGATTTTCCTTCCAATGCAGTCGGATATATTGGAGGAGAAGACTCATTGTTATTAAAAACCGTTGACGGAGGAGTGACTTGGAGTCCTGTTGTTTACTCAGGAATTAATACTGGGTTTGAGACGGACTTTAATAACATTCAGTTCATTGATGAGAACATCGGTTATTTATCTGTTGGAGATTATGGAGGAATTTACAAGACAATAGATGGCGGATTGACCTGGAACCAACTCGTGCTATCAGGAAGCCTTTGCTACACGAGAGGAATGTATTGGAGAGCTGAAGATATTGGATTTGTAGGCGGTTCTGGCTGCTTTCAAGGAGAACAGATTGACATTTTTACTGCATTTGGAAACTTCCAAGCAGTAGTAAATAGTCCTGGTTTAGGCTCTCAAGAAAACATGATTGATGATATTGATTTTAGTCCAGGAGCATCGTTTGGAATGGCCGCAAGTAGAGGTGGTAGAATCTGCCGAACCACTGATGGCGGAAGTAACTGGGACACCATTTCCACGGGATGGGGCACTGGTTATAGTGTTAAGGCCATTCAAGTAATTAATGACTCCACAGCCTACTTTACATTTGAAGGTGCAATGAGTGGCCGTACTGCTATTAAAACTACCGACATGGGAAATACCTGGATCAGTGACGGATTAACATTTGGAAGTCCAATAGTAAATAGCCTTCACGAATCTGGTGATGGAAGACTTTGGGGAGCTGGTTCAGATGGATTTGGATTCGGAGGAGCGATGCATGAAAGAATTGACGATTCATGGTGGATGAATTTCTACCTGGATCAAATGCTTTATGACGTGTCATCTTACAACGACTCTATCGTTTGGGGAGTTGGAGATAGCGGTTATATTGTAGTAAACGACAACCTTGGTGTTCTGGCAATCGCTCCACTGGAAAGAGAAAAACTATCCTTTTACCCGAACCCAGCTAGCAATCAAATTCAATTAGATTTGCCAGCTGATATTCGAGAAAGCAATTTTGAAATCTCAATTTACAATACAACGGGTCAATTAGTAGAATCCATTAAAAACAGTTCAACACAAGTAGACCTAACACAGTTGAATACGGGAATGTATATTTTAGAACTAAAATCAGCTAACACAATCTTTAGTTCTCGTCTGATCAAACAATAAGCACATATAATCTGGTCAATTCCCAACACTCAATAAGAGCATCAGCCAACCCTGATGCTCTTTTTGCTCCTGATCTCATCTTTAAGTTGAAAACGTCTTTGGATAAAGCTCAATAAAAAACCCCCTTAACCAAAAGTCAAGAGGGTTCCAAAAAATAGTTTCTAAAGTCTTACTTCATCGCTTTCCACTCAGCAATCGACTTCTCATTAGATTTCACATATGGAGCGTAATCAGCTTCTTTGGCAGCAGCTAAAGAAAGCTCAGCAGTTGCAATCGCTCCTTTATAATCTTTCAATTCTGCTTGAATCAATGCTTTTCTTCTTAGCATCCAGAAAGGAGATTCACCTCTTAATTCTAAAGATTTTTCAACCCACTCCAACGCAGTTTTTAGATCTTTCTTTTCCGCTAGATAGTATCCAGCGGCCGCATAATAATCAGATGAAGATGGTCCAGCCATCACTTTATCAATAGCTGCAAATACCGTAGTTTTTGTTGGTACAACAAATGCAACAGATGCTTTTGTCTTGTCCCATGTCAATACCAAGTTTGCACCGTCTGAAGTCATATCGTCTATAGAAATAGTGAATGATTCTACTGCATCACTTATGTTTCTAACCACTAAATTGGTCGTCAATGCAACTTTAGACTCATCCCATTCTTCCGGTGTTCCCCAATTGTCAGTTGCTTTGTAAAACATTGCTTTCCAAGTTTTACCTTCAACCGGTTTTGTGAACAAAGCATATGTTCCAGCAGCTAAAGTATCGTTTCCAAAAATCAACATATCACTAGTAGTGAACATGGTATTCTTGTTCGCCCCGGTTCTCCATAATTCATTGTAAGGAACCAAGTCTCCAAATATCACTCGATCCTTTTTTGAAGGTCTAGAGTATACCACTTCAACTTCTGTTAATCCAACCGTCTGGATAACTGTTGCCGCTGGGCTAGGCTGTGGAGTTTTAATTTGTGCAGTTGCAGCTACTGTAGTTAAACAAAGTGCTGCAATAAATGTCTTCTTAATCATCGTTTAAAATTTAGTTAAGGACCGCAAAGGTATCATTTAACCTGATCGATAAATAAGAATTGGTCTGAACGGTTAACGTTCTGCTCAATTTGTAATATTTAAGACAAGTGTTGAACATCGAACATCGAATAACGAATTAGGGATTGAAGAGGTTTTTATTTTTTGAATAAAGGATAATTAATTTTTCGCGTGTAGATTTCTCTGAGCGGTCGCAATACTAGTTACCAAAATCGATGTGATTTCGTTTAGTTCTTTTTTAGCTTCTTCAACCATGTCTTTTTTGCGGATAAGGTGTGCGCGTTCCAGTATCTTAAGGCAGACCATTGATTCTCTTGCTTCCTTTAAAGAAATTTTCATTTTATAAATAAATTCTTTTCTTGATTCTGCACTTTGAGCTTCGCCATAGTTTAAAGGAATTGATGTACCTGAGCGGATAAGCTGTTTAGATAAGTGGACGGCCGCAAAAGAATGATTAAGCTCGTTACTGATTTTAATAATGGAAACAGCGAAGTCAACAAGTCGACCCTCTAAATTATATTTCATTGATTTGGGTTTAGAAAGTAAATCAAACTAACAACCGCGTAAACTATTTACATTGATCAAACAGATCTTAACTCGTTTGCAACATCTATTCTTCATTCCCTACTTCGGTCCTTATTCTAATGTTCAATTGGTCATTTTCATTACCTCAATATTCTATTGTTCTTTATTCTAATGTTCGGTGTTCTCTTAATCCCTATTTTTAACGTCCAAATAAATAGGTCATGCGATACATCGCCATTCTTTTAGTTTTTTTCATTTCATTTTCTTCACATGCCAACAAAGGTGCAGGGGAAATCTATGTGAGTCTTCAAAAGCTTCATTCACTGAAACGAGTGCTGTACGTTGCAGCGCATCCAGACGATGAAAATACGCGTGCTTTGGCTTATTTCTCACTAGGAGAGAAAGCTGAAACTGCTTATTTCTCTTTTACCAGAGGAGATGGGGGTCAAAACTTAATTGGAGATGAATTAAGTGAAAACCTAGGTGTACTTAGAACGCAAGAATTATTGGCGGCTAGATCATATGATGGTGCCAAGCAATTTTTCTCAAGAGCAGTTGATTTTGGATACTCGAAATCTGCAGATGAATCGCTTTCAAAATGGGGAAAAGACGAAGTGCTTTCCGACCTTGTTTTAGTAATTAGGCAGTTTAAACCGGACGTAATTATAACCAGGTTTCCTCCAGATACTAGAGCTGGTCATGGTCACCACACTGCTTCCGCAATGATGGCCATTGAAGCTTTTAATAAGGCTGCAGATTCTGAGTTCCTTCCGGAACAGGCCAAGCAATTTGGTGCGTGGCAAGCCACATCAGTATACTGGAATACTTCTTATTGGTGGGATAAAGACATTGCCACTATGACGAAAGGAGATCCGAATTATGTGATTACCGACATAGGAGGATATAATTCTTCACTTGGGCGGTCTTACAATGAAATTGGCACTTTAGCGAGAAGTCAACACAAGTGTCAAGGCTTTGGAGGACTTGTAGAAAGAGGTTCAAGAACCGAATACTTTAAACACCTAGAAGGAGAGAAAATAACGAACTCATTCTTTGAAAAAAGTACTCGCTCCTGGGCAGATATCGTAAATAAAGACTTTGAAAAGAGCCTTCAAGACTTAATGAAGAACTTCGATTTTGTTAATACAGAAAAGAACGTTCCGGCATTAATGGAAATCCGAAAAGAACTACAGAAACTCCCGGAGAATCCAATGAATAGAGAGAAACGAGAACGTTGTGACCAGATCATATTAGACTGTTTAGGTCTATACCTGGAAATTGGAGGGGCGGATTTTGCTTGTGTTCGGGATTTGGAAACAATGCTTACGCTACATTTCGTTAACAGATCATCAACTCATGTTGAACTGAAGGATATTAATTTCAATACAGGCAATCGTTATATTTTTACAGATACCTTGGTTCAAAATGTAGTTTTAAATAAAGAAATCAAGTTTACCGCAAACCCTGCTATCTCTAACCCATATTGGCTAGATAAACCATTTGATGCTAGATTTTCTGTAGCAGATAAAAGGAACTTGGGAAAAGCAGAAAATGACCCAACTTTTATAGGTTATGTTCATTTACTGGTAGATGGTACTGAGATGAACATCGCTGTTCCAGTTTCCTACAAATGGAGAGATCCATCGTATGGTGAGCGAAGAAGAATGATGATTTCGACTCCAAGATTCTCAACAAATTTTGAGCAAAAGTTAGAGATTTTGAAACCAGATGAGGTAAAGACAATTCGTTTGAATGTTCACGGGTTTCTAGACAGTCTTGTTGATGAGGTTCATATTAGCGCGCCAGATGGCTGGAACGTGTCTCCAAAATCGATGCCAGTCTATATTAAATCGAAACATGATGAAGTGTGGCTAGAATTCAAGCTAAGTGCAAAAACAGGATCCACAGTAGGAAACATTCAACTAAGAGATAGTAAAGGAAATGAGCTGTATTCGTACAGAGAGATTGCTTACGACCACATTCCAACCCAGGTGATTTTCAGTAAAGCTTCGCTGAACTGCAAGCAGTTAGATGCTAAAATAAATCCAGGGAAAGTAGCATATATCAAAGGGGTGGATGATGCTGTGCCAGATGCAATAACTCAACTAGGCTTTGAACTAGAAGTATTTGAAGTTAATGACTTACTTAACTTGGAACTCGCCCAATATCAAACTGTTGTTTTGGGAATTAGAATCTATAATGTACATCCAGAATTGTCCAATTTCCAAGACCAACTCAACGATTATGTGAAGGCAGGTGGGAATCTAGTGATGCAATACAATACGGCATCCAGGTCTTTAAAAGGAAAAACGTACGGGCCAACTCCTTTTGAATTATCAAGAAAACGAGTTACTGAAGAAGATGCAACTGTTAAATTCCTAGCTCCTAAACATGCTATTATGAATACTCCTAATAAGATAACGGAAGCCGATTTTGAAAACTGGGTGCAGGAAAGAGGGTTGTATTTCGCTGACAATTGGGACAAGTCTTACACTCCTTTATTGTCTTGGTCAGACCAAGGTGAAGATCCTGTAGAAGGTGCCTTAATAGTGACGAAATATGGAAAAGGTCAATTCGTATATGCGGGGATTTCTTTCTTTAGAGAACTACCGAATGGAGTGATTGGAGCGTACCGATTGTTTGCTAATATTCTGAGCTACGAGCCATGAGCAAAGAAAAAGATTCAACAAGGTGGGGAGCATGGTACATCGGATTAATGGCGGTGCTTCTGATTCAAATCGCAGTCTATTTCTGGATTACTAATTCCTACGAACTGTGAGCTGGATAGATTGGTCTGTATTGTTGTTGACGCTTTTAACTATTGTTCTTTATGGTTCTTGGAAAACGCGAAAAAACAAAAACCTTGAGTCTTATTTAAAAGGAAATAATTCTGAAAATTGGATGACGATCGGATTGTCAATCATGGCAACTCAGGCGAGCGCAATTACTTTCTTATCAACGCCAGGATTAGCTTATGAAAGCGGAATGGGGTTCGTTCAATTCTATTTCGGACTTCCGTTAGCAATGATTCTTATTTCTATTTTCTTTCTGCCTATTTATTATAAGCTGAAAGTGTATACGGCTTACCAGTTTTTGGAAGGTAGATTTAACGGAGCAGTAAGATCTTTTACGGCTTTCTTATTCTTAATTTCAAGAGGGCTGGCAGCGGGAATCACGATCTATGCGCCAGCCATCATACTTTCAACTCTTTTAGGTTGGAACCTGCAATTAACTTGTTTGTTAATAGGAGTATTGGTGATCGTATATACCGTTTCTGGAGGTAGTCGAGCTGTTTCATTAACTCAGAAATGGCAAATGGGAGTAATCATGGCTGGAATGTTTATTGCATTTTATTATGTAGTTCAAAGCTTTCCGGATACAGTTGGATTTTCAGAAGGAATAGACATTGCCGGGAATTTAGGGAAGATGAACGTCATTAGTCTTTCTACCGATTTATCAGAACGATATACTTTACTTTCAGGATTAACTGCTGGCCTATTTCTGTTCATGTCTTATTTCGGAACGGATCAATCTCAAGTGCAACGTTATTTAGGAGGCAAGTCATTAAAAGAATCTCGAATGGGATTGATGTTTAATGGACTGGTTAAGATCCCAATGCAGTTCTTTATTCTTTTGATTGGAGTTATGGTTTTCGTGTCTTTTCAATTCAACAAACCGCCAATAATTTTTAACTCAGCGGCTGTGCACGTAACAGAAGCACAGAGTATCGAATTAGCGGCAATTGAGAAAGAATACGATGTTGTATTTGATCAGAAGAGGGAATTACTGGAGTCTGAAAATCAAGAGAATGCCTTTGACGAAATCAGAACACTTCAAACCGAACAAGACTCCATAAGGACCTCTTATAAAGATAAGTTAGTGTCATATGACATTGATTATGAGGCCAAAGACAGCGATTATATTTTCCTCTCTTTCGTCCTTAATTATCTTCCGGTTGGCTTAATCGGATTACTTCTAGCTGTTATATTCTCAGCAGCAATGTCTTCAACAGCTGGAGAGCTAAATGCCCTTGCAGCAACTACTACGATAGATTTCTACAAGAAATATTGGTCTAAATCTGATGATGAAAAGAAGGATTTAAGAATAAGTAAAATGTTGACAGTTGCATGGGGTTGTCTGGCCATTATGATTGCCCTAGTCGCTGGGCTATTTGAAAACTTGATAGAGTTGGTTAACCTTCTTGGGTCGTTGTTTTATGGAACGATTTTAGGGGTTTTCCTTCTGGCATTCTTCTTTAAAAGAGTTAAAGCGAAGGGCGCTTTAGTTGGTGCTATAATTGGACAAATTTCAGTAGTCCTACTACATTTTCTTACCGTTTACGAAGTGGTAACAGGGGTTGGCTATCTGTGGTATAATGTTATTGGATGTTCTATCGTAATTCTTATTGGTGCTCTTGCCCACTGGATCTTCTTTTCTAAGGATTCGGTGAAAAGCGATGAAGTAATCAACTAGTATTCTATTTCGTGCTTGATTAAGTTGTACTTGAATGACTTCTCCACCTCGCCTTTTATAACATTTCCGTCCGGTGAAAAAATAATTGATTGAAGCAAATAAGTAGTTCTAGGATCCATATTACCATCAACACTAACCCAGCCTTTCACAACGTAATTTGCACCTTCTTTGGTAACAGTTGGTATCGAGAATTTAAAGGTTGATTTGTCAAACCAATCGTTTGAATTTTCCATCATCCGATCGTTATGATAAAACACCTGGTTCACATAATTTACATATTGATTGTGTCCCTTTTTTAAGAACATTCTTTTCGCTAATATTTTTGCTCCGTCTTTGTACGGATGTTCTTTCCCGTCTATGGTTAGCGTTTGATAACGACAGCCTAGATCATTTACAAAGAAGCCTGTTCTAATGACTCCAGGAAACGATTTTAGTTCGTCTTTGCATTCTGGATCAGCTGAAATAAGGGAGATTGCTAGTAGTAATAGGGTAATGGATTTCATATACCTAAGTTAGGATAAAAAATCTTGGAAGCGGAATCTAGGTTGCTTACAAATCTCGTTTACGAACGAACAAATAACCTAAAGCTATAAAGCCAACGATATAAATTGACCCAAGAATCAACTTCATGTTCAATGCCATCTGAATCGGCACATCAGCATCTTCCATGCCTTGACTTTGTTCCATTTCAATGAAGAAACTGAAGAATGGAGATGGATTCAACCCTGAGATTAAGTATGTCGGAATGTAATCTGCAGTTCCATTTGGCATAATAGGACCAAGGAATAGGTTTATGATCCAAATCAAAATGAAAAAGATAATCGCCAATGCCGATTTCTTAAACATCACGGCAAATAAATAGGCTACCGAAAAGTAACCCAAAGTCTGTAGGAAATAGATTCCCAAGTAGTGCAGCTGAGGTCCAAAGCCGGACATTCCGTTTGCAGCAGCTCCATATATAAAACCTACAATTCCAGTGTATAGCGTAACAATTAATGCCAATGCAACAATGAACAGGAATTTAGAAACAATCACCTGTTTTCGGCTCATCCCGTCTATTACATTTTGACGTTGAGTTCGGAATGAAATCTCATTACAAGTAAGAATCACTACCAGAATACCCAACAACATATTCCACCAAGCTGAGGTCCAAGTAATGTATTGCCAAATATCCGGAAAACTGCTGTAATCTTGACTCAGACCAAACGGCCCTAAAATTTCATTAATTAAGCTACATAAGCCGTAAAACCCAAGTGGAACTAGCAGCGCATAAATCCCCATGATGATCCAAAAAACTCGATAGTTTTTAACCTTGGCAAATTCTATTTTTAGAAGATCGATCATTATTTAACAATGGCAAGGAACTGCTCTTCCAGGCTCTTTTTAGCTTCTTTTAGTTCTGATAATACGATGCCTTGTTTAAAGCAAAATTCATTAATGCTTTGAGTTGTAACGTGGTCTTCAACTGCCAGCGTTAATCTTCCATCTTCTTCATGCGCAATGTTAACACCGTTGAGCCCGGAAAGAATTGTTTTAAGTGGATTAATATCAGCAGCGGCAACAGTTATTTTTCGCGAATCACCAATTATTTCTCCAATTTTACTTTGTCTGATGAGGTCTCCTTTTTTCAATATGGCAACATCCGTACATACCTTTTCAATTTCATCTAATTGATGGGAGGCAATGAGAATAGTCTTGCCCTCTTTAGCAATGTCCAATATCAGCTGACGTATTTCCGCAATACCTTGTGGGTCTAGTCCATTTGTTGGCTCATCAAGAACAAGAACTTCAGGGTCATTTAGCAGGGCAGAGGCAATAGCTAGTCGCTGCTTCATTCCGAGAGAGAAGGTTTTGAAGGCAGAGTCTTTTCGATCTAAAAGATTGACAGCGCTGAGCACTTTCTCTATTCGTTGATCTACATTGTCGAGTTTCTTTATTTGAGCAACTATTTTAAGGTTCTTAACTGCACTTAGATAAGGGTAGAAGTTAGGCGTTTCCAGAAGCGCACCAATTCGCTTTCTGTTCGAATCTTTAGATCCATTATCGAACCAAGAATAATTTCCGCTGGAAGCATTAAGTACACCTAATAAAATACCGAGTGTTGTTGTTTTCCCACTACCGTTCGGCCCTAATATGCCGAAAACCATACCAGTTTCAACGGTAATTGAAAGCCCTTTCAATGCCTGAACATTTTTATAGTTCTTGGATAGACCTTCTATTTTAAGTACTGTCTCGCTCATTTTCTTGAATTTTAAATGTACACTAATGGGCGAAATTCGCACTACCGCTGAACCGAATTTTGCAGCTTTTTAACAAGCGTTGTGAAATCGGATGGATTAGAAGTGGATTACTTATTTTCGCATTTATAAATGCCAACCCTCTTATCATCTCCCCTTCAAGGATTTACTGATTTTCGGTTTAGAAACACCTTCCACAAATATTTTGGAGGAATAGACACGTTCTTCGCACCATATATCAGGTTGAACGGAAAACTAATTATCAAGCCGGCATACGAGCGAGACATTCTTCCTAAAAACAACGACACGCTTACTGTGATTCCACAGATCATGACCAATGATGCGGATGAATTTATTTTCGTTGTGAAATTTATCGAGCAATTTGGTTACAAGGAGTTAAACTGGAATTTAGGCTGTCCATATCCGATGGTCGTGAATCGATGTATGGGGTCAGGGCTGATAAATGACCCGAAAAGAATAGACGGTATATTGAAGAGGGTACACCAAGAAACAGACATTATAGTTTCCATGAAAATGAGAATGGGATATGAAAACAACGAAGAAATTCTGGATGTATTTCCTGTTCTAGACCAGTACCCGCTTAAGAATATTGCCATCCATGCTCGAAATGGGAAGCAACTCTATAAAGGAGGTGTGGACCTGGATGCATTTGAAAAGTGTACGGAAAACACGAGGCATAAATTGTACTACAATGGCGACATTACTACGGTTGAGGGTTATCGGGAAATGACAAAACGATTCCCAAATATTGATCATTGGATGATTGGAAGGGGATTGATCGCAGATCCGTTTTTACCATCTATGATTAAAGAAAACACGACTATTTATCCGGAGAATAGGTTAGAAGTGTTTAGTAAGTTCCATGATATGTTATTCTATGAATATGAGAACTCTCTATCTGGTGCAAGCCATGTGTTAACTAAGATGCATCACTACTGGGAGTACTTTGCAACTTCATTTTCAGATCCAAAGAAAGGACTAAAGAAGATTAAAAAGGCACGGTCCGTTGCGGCTTATAATGAAGGGGTTAGGGATATTTTTAGAGGCGAAGAAGCACTTATTTAGTAATCAGTTTATCTTTAATGGACGCCATTGTAAAGTAGAGTGTTGAATGACCGTCAGCGCGGGAAATCAATCGAAGTCGTTAATTCTTAATCCAAGTACTGGAAATCCTCGTTATGTAGTTGTCAATAACAATCATATAAGTACCCTTTTCTAGCTGTCTAGCATTTATTTCAATTGGTTCTCCTGAAGAAATGACTTGTTTATCTAGTACTATTTTTCCTGTAACGTCAATTATTTGGATGTAAAATTCGCCTTGTACTCCCACTTCAATTTTAAAAGTACCGTTACTTGGATTTGGAAAAACATTAGTAAAAACTACATTGTCATCATTTGATATTCCAGTAGATAGTGGGTACTCATATACTCGAACATGTCCAGAGTTTGCCCCGCTATCATCATTTGCATTAGCGCCAGCAGCCACAGTAGCTCCATCAGAGCTCAAGCTTACAGACCAACCAAAATGGTCCTCCGTTGCTTCTCCATCTATATCTGTTCCTCTTTGCATCCAAACGTTAGTTCCATTATCCCAGTCAAATACCCTTGTGTGACCAGAATCACTGCCATTCCCATCATTATATAGTGCTCCAACTGCTACGGAATTCCCAATACCATTTAGGCTTACTGAATATCCAGACAAATCCCAGGCGGATTCACCATTTATGGCCCCGCCTTTTTGGCCCCAAGAACTAGCATTCCATTCATAAATACGAGTATGCCCAGCGTTATATCCAGTTGAACAATTTCCCTTTGACCCAATAGCTACGGTATAGCCGTCCTCTGTTAAGCTAATGGCATAACCAAATAGTTCATCAGTGGGGTCACCTTCAATGTTAGTGCCTAGCTGCGCCCAACTGTTGGTGCTCGTATTCCATTGGTATATCTTCGTATGACCAATAGCATCGTGATTTGTTGCAGAAATTGCTACAATACTACCATTATCACTAATGCTTGTAGCGAACCCAAAATAGTCGTTAGCCATCTCTCCATTTATATCAGCTCCTTTCTGATCCCATGTATTTGTACTTGGGTTCCATTCATAAATCCTAGCATGACCCGAGTGGGTTCCAGCGCCATCATTATAACGTGCGCCACCTACCAATGTGTTGCCATCTCCACTTAGGCTTACAGACCATCCAAACTGATCGTCAGCGGCTGCACCATCTATATCTAGACCTTGCTGAACCCAAGAATTGGTAGGTGCATTCCACTCGAACACTCGAATGTGACCGGAAGAAAAAGCTGTTTGATCATTTTTTGGTGCTCCTATTGCTACTTTATTGCCGTCTGCGCTTAGGCTTACAGCCCATCCAAAGTTATCTCCACTTGCTTCCCCATTAAGGTCTCCTCCTTTTTGGCCCCAAGCAGTGATGGTTGCATTCCATTCAAATACACGAACATGACCTGAATTTGATCCTGGACCGTCATTAAATGTGGCACCTGCTGCCATTGTATTCCCATCGGAGCTGAGACTTACCGAATAGCCAAAGCGATCATCGGCAGCTTGCCCATCCAAGTCCACTCCTTTTTGTGTCCATTGTGCATAAGAATGTGAGCTCACCATTATGCCTACAACTACTGTCACAAAGGCCTTTAAACTTGTTTTATTACTTTTCATATCTAAAACTGTAATTACAATCGCTTAATTTTTAGAGGACCTTGTAACACTTTCGAGTCTTCGTATTTTTTCTTGTTAGCTAACCTGTGTTTTTCAATCATCTCTTTTCTGGATCGTACTAGGTCCATCCCCTTTTTTTTATTGTCATTCGTAAAGTCAAAATGATCAACGGTTCCATCTGCATACCAGATACCCAACAGGTGTTCTTTAGGAACTTTCTTCTCAGAGGATTTTTCTTCTCCATCTTTACATTCAGTATAAATTACGTGTGTTTTAGTAATTTCTACCACCGTGCCTAAAGGGTATTTATTGCTGGTTTTGTCTTCATCCTTAACGAGATTATCATTACATATAACCTCATGTTCTTCTTCGAAAAAAGATTCGGATCTGGAGATATAACAATTGGGCAATTTAGCAGGTCTCATCTTAACCAGTTTAAAAGCGTCTTTCCAATCAATTTGCATCTTTTTTGTATCGGAATTAACCGTAAACTTAAATTTATCTTTACTTCCATTCCACAGAAGTTGCGCATCTTGTTTAGTGGATTCCGATTCCAATAATGTGCCTTCATTTGTCATTAATTTTACTTTGCTAGGATCAAAATAAAGGGCTTCATTGGAACCTGCATCAAACTTAAAGTTCGATTGAAATGAAAACTTACCTTTCTTACTGCTAACCTTGATTATTTTCAGGGATATCGAGGACATTTCAATTTCCCCTTTCTGACCGCTTGTTACTTCTAACGATTCAATTTCTACGAATTGTTCAGGAATGTCTCCTTCAAGTAAGCAATTTAGTTCTAAGTCGAAGGCATCTACAAGGTGATTATGATCGCCCGCGTTAGCTATTACCTTAGCTCCTTTTTGTTTTGGTGTGAGTACTATATCAGCCTTGTTGCTTGAAGCGGGATAATTTCCTATTTCGTAAGAAAAAACCACGTCCATAGATTTAAAAACGTAACATTTTTTTTCAGATCTATTTTCTATGGCCAGTTTTAATTTTGCCTTTTCAGCACTGGAGACGATGTTCATTAGACTCAACTTGAAATTATCTGTTATATAGGGTGCTGGTGTTATATACTTATATTCATCTTGGCCATATCCAGACAAACTAGTTATTGCTATTACAACTACGAGTAAAAATTTCAAATAAAAATGTTTCATTACGTTTTTTCGTATTTACAGGCAAAATACTTGCCATATCCTAATTTAATAGAAAATTAGAAACGAAACTATGGGATTTGATACCATGTTAGCCTCGTTGTTGAGCGAATGGCGAACTTATTTAGTTAATTGTCAATAAATGTCTATTGCCTACTAGCATGTCTTGAATAAATTTTATGACTTTTGGTGGTATGAGTTTTTCTGTTCTTATAGTTGATCCTAATTCCAACAGTGCTAAAAGCTTAACCAAAATCATTGAAGTAAATTTCGGCCAGATTTCGAATTTTGAAGTCGCGACTTCTCCGCAAGAAGCGCTACAACTTCTCACAATTCAAGAGTTTCAAATTTTAATCATCAATATTTCCGCCCAAGAACACTTGGAGTTATTGAATTACATTTCAACTGAAAGATTCAAATTAATCTTCACGTCAGACAACATGAAGAAAATTACAGAGACCATAGACTATTTGCCTATAGGATATCTACGAATCCCACTGATTAGTTCCCAAGTAAAAACGATATTAAACAGGACCATTAAGGACCTAATGATGCTGGATGTGGATGAATCAACTTTCTTAATTAACAAAGCGAATCGGAAGATTTCTATTTTGAAAAGAGAAGTCATTCGTTGTGAGTCTGACAGCAATTACACTCAGATTATTTTAAGCAATAAGGCTCAACCAGTTATAATTAGTCGTACGTTGAAATATGTGCAAGAAAACTATCTTACCAGTATTGAGTTTGTACGCGTTCACAAGTCTCATTTAGTGAATAGAAGATTTATTGTATCTGATCGAATCGTCAATAATAATGTTCAGATGATCAATGGTGATTTTATTCCCATATCCAGAGCAAGGAGAAAAGAAGTAAATACGATGTTAAAAGGTTCCAAGAATCATAAAATTCATATTATATGATCTATAAAGATGAATTTCATGAAATTAACATTCAGAATGGAATAATGATCTGCAGAGTTCATGTTGAAAAAACAATAACTAAAGACATAGCAGAGCACATGATCAATCAAAGACTTAGAATTTGTAATGGTAAGAAATTCAAGACCGTTCTGGTCTATAGAGGAAAGGTGTCATTCACTAGAGAAGCCACCAAATTACTTGCTGCAAAAGGAAAAGAAGGGATTAGTGTAGTAGCTATAATATTTCCAAACTTAATCAACAGAACCCTTGGTAATTTTATGCTTAACACGTTTTACAGGAGAGATGAATTTCCAATGAAAATTTTTGATAATGAAGTGGTTGCAATTGAGTGGATTAACTCATTTGATATTGAGAGCTAAGATTAAATTTTTGTTGCTTTAAGTGTTAGTGATAAAGTGTCAATGTCACGGTGCGATGATCCATAATGTATTCCAACTTGCATCCGTAAATCTTAGCTTGAGTAAATTGCTTTTGGAAATCTCCGGTGTTTGAACATAAAATGTGAGAATGGACGTCAAAATATTCACGCACGTTTTAGCGAAATTAATACAACAAAACACCTTTGGTCAAATTAAACGAGAATTGGAGTTCTGCTACAGCGGCCTACAGAAAATGCCTGAAGAAAATTATTGTTGTACATTCGCCCCGTTTTGATCTAAGTAAACGTACAGCCACAAACTAATTCAAATGAACAGATTCGCATCCAACAGGTCCCTCGCTCTATTATTATCAATTATATTTCTCTATTCCTACATTGGACATAGTCAAGCTATTGGAACTAATGATTTTCGTATTTCTGATATGGGCGTTGACGGAGACGCAAGTATTGATGGCCAATCAGCAGCTTCTGCATACAATTCAGCTACTAATCAATATTTAGTGGTTTGGCGAGGTGATGATGCTACTGGCGAAGACGAAATTTACGGACAGTTTATTAATGCTGCAACTGGAGCTGAAATTGGCGTTGATTTCAGAATTTCTGACATGGGACCGGATGGAGACGACACTTATGATGCTAGTAATCCTGCTGTTGTATATAACGCTACAGATAATCAGTTTTTAGTAGTTTGGGATGGAGATGATAACACAGGAGGCCTAGTTGAAGGCGAAGATGAAATATGGGGTCAACTATTAAGTAGCACGGGTGCAGAAATTGGTGCAGACTTTAGAATTTCGCAAGTTGCAGGTAATAGTTTTAATGGTGACGGAACTATCCCCGATGTAGCATGGAATAGTACTGATAATGAATATCTGGTTGTGTGGCATGGAGATGACAACACTTTGGGGCAGCTTGGTTTTGAAATGGAGATTTTCGTTCAGAGATTGAGTAATACGGGTGCTGAAATTGGTGGGGATACTCGTATTTCTGATATGTCAGGAATTGGCCTTAACTGGTCTGCAAATGCTTATAATCCAGATGTAGCATATAACCCAACAAACAATGAGTACATGGTTGTGTGGCAAGGGGCCGAATCGAGCACCGTGGTTGAGTATGAGATCTATGCACAAAGATTAAGTAACACTGCTGTTGAACTCGGTTCTAGTGATTTTGTAATTTCAGATATGGGTCCAGCTGCCAATGCAGATTATGATGCATCCTATGCAGCAATTACCTATAATGCTACAAACAATGAATATTTGGTTGTATGGCAATCTGATGATAACACTGCTCCCGCAATTGATAAAGAAAATGAGATTTGGGGACAGCGATTAAGCAATACAGGAGCGCAATTGGGAACCAATGATTTTAGAATTTCTTCTATGGGGGATGATGGTGAATTAATCGCTTCAGAGAGAGACAACTACACTGGTTCGGTGCCTGCTGTGGCGTGGGACGTAACAACGAACCTGTACATGGTTGTTTGGAAAGGTGAAGATGACACCGAAGCGCTGTTAGACGGAGAAGGCGAAATTTTTGCTCAAATTATTACAAATGTCGGTGCATTGACTGGAAGTGAACTTAGAATAAGTGACATGGGGCCGGCCAGAGATATTGCATACGATGCCAATAATCCTGTCGTTTCGATCAATAGTGCAGGCCAATGTTTGATTGCCTGGCAATCCGATAATGATATTGGCACCCTGGTTGATAATGAAAATGAAATTTGGGGACAACGATTTACTATGGCAACAGGAAATCACGCACCGGAGGGAATTGTTTTGGATCCAGACAACGTAGATGACGGAGTTACCACCCCGACTAAAGTTTCCGATATCTTGGCAATTGACATGGACCTAAACAATACTTGGACCTACACGCTTGTGGCTGGGGCTGGTGATACCGACAATGGGTCATTTACCATTTCCGGATCAGATTTGTTGGCAAATACAACATTCGACTTCGCAAGTCAAGCCATTTATTTTATTAGGATTCGTGTAAACGATGGTTTTAGTACATATGATGAGCAGTTAACGGTAACCGTTAATCCACCAGTTACTACATTAGTAGGATCTAATTTTGCGGTTTCGGATGCAGGTCCAGCCAGTGACCAAGCTTATGATGCTGCATACCCTGACGTTGCTTTTAATAGCACTGCCGATGAGTTTTTAGTCGTTTGGCATGCAGATGATAATCTTTCGGGAAAAAATGAAATTTATGGTCAACGAATTCGAGCGTCAGATGGTGCAGAATTAGGGGCGGATTTCTTGATTGGATCACAACAAACGGGAAATACGTTGTTTTATGCCAGTGATCCGGCAGTTGCTTATAACTCTACCAACAATCAATTTTTAGTTGTTTGGAATTCAGATGACCTCAATGGTGGTATGGTAGATAACGAAAATGAAATATTTGGTCAAATAGTTAATGGAAATGGAACTTTGTCCGGAGCTAATTTCAGAATTAGTGATGCCGGAGGATCTGGAAATAGTCTGATCAGTGCGGTGGATGCAGATGTTGCATACAATGCTACTTCAAATGAATATTTGGTTGTTTGGGAAAGTGATGACAACGCAGTAGGGTTATTGGATAATGAGTATGAAATTTTTGGTCAGCGGATAAGCGCAGCTGGTGCCGAAGTCGGAACTAACGATTTCTTCATTTCTGATAATAACGGGACTGGTAACGCAGATCTTGATCAGTACGATCCATCTGTGGTTTGGAATTCAGCTGATAATCAATACCTAGTAGTTTGGGATGGTGAGATGGTCAATCTTTGGCAACGGGCTTATGGACAGCTGTTGACAGCAACCGGAACAGATGTAGGCTCCAATTTTGAAATCATGGCGGGGGCGTCAGACGCCAATGATGTTGATGTAGCCAGTGTAACTTATAATTCTTCAACAAATCAATACTTGGTCGTATGTGACCTTGATGATCCGGTAGACGCTAAAAATGAAATTTATAGTCAACTGGTTACAAATGCAGGAGCCCTTTCTGGATCTAAAGTACAAGTAAGCGACTTAGTAGCAGGAAATGCCAATTTTGACCAAGTTGATGCGGCTGTGGCTTACCTGCCGGTTCATAACGAATTTATTGTAGCGTGGCGTGGAGAGAGTAATTTAAATGGGTTAACGGATAATGAATTTGAAATTCACTTACAACGTTTAGATGCGACCAATACAGAAGTTGGTGATGATGATGAACGAATTAGCCAAAACGGTGGTACTGGAAATGCAAACTTTGATGCATATTTTCCTTCAATGGCTTATAGTCCTACGTCCGGACATGCCTTAATTGTTTGGTATGGAGATGATAATTCTGGATCGTTTGTTGATAACGAAAATGAGATTTGGGGTCAATTATGGAAAGTTCCTGTCATAAATACTGATCCTACAATATCGGTTATAGGAAATCAAACTTCGTGTCAGGATGTTGCTTCGAGTGCAATTTCCTTCACTATTGGTGATGCAGAAACAGCCACAACGGCATTGACACTTTCAGGGAGTTCATCTAATCAGACAATTGTCCAAGATGTAAATGTGGTTTTTGGTGGGGCCGCTGCGAGTAGAACCGTAACAATAACGCCAGAACCTGGTCAGTCAGGAACAGTAACTATCACCATCATTGTTACTGATGCAGGGGGATTAACCGCAAGCACGGATTTTGATATTACTATTACTGCTTCTGAAAACGCAACATTTAATTATTCAGCTTCTGCTTATTGTGTAACGGATGCTGATCCAACGCCAACAATTGGAGGTACATCAGGAGGCACTTTCTCAAGCGCCCCAGCGGGTTTAAATATTATTTCTGGAACAGGTGTGATTGATGTTTCAGCATCTTCACCTGGAACATATACCGTTACTTATACAACCCCAGGTACATGTTTTGCTGCCTCAAATGTGCTTGTAACGATAAATGCACTGGATGATGCTTCTTTTAGTTATTCTGCCGCGTCTTATTGTGCAAATGACACCGATCCAACCCCTACTATTACTGGTCTTGGTGGAGGAACCTTCTCTTCTACAGGAGGATTAAGTTTAAATGCTGGTTCCGGTGCTATTGATGTATCTGCATCGACTCCCGGAACTTATACTGTTACTTATACTACCATAGGAACTTGCCCTAATTCATCTGGGGTTTCAGTTACTATAAATGCCTTGGACGATGCTTCGTTTAGCTATAGTGCCGCATCTTATTGTGCAAACGGTTCAGATCCTACTCCTACTATTACTGGACTTGGTGGTGGAACGTTCTCTTCTGCAGCTGGACTTAGTTTAAATGCTAGTTCTGGCACTATTGATGTGTCTGCATCAACTCCTGGAACTTATACTGTTACTTATACTACTATAGGAACTTGTCCTAACTCATCAGGAGTATCAGTAACGATAAACGCATTGGACGATGCTTCGTTTAGCTATAGTGCTGCATCTTATTGTGCAAACGGTTCAGATCCTACTCCTACTATTACTGGACTTGGTGGTGGAACGTTCTCTTCTGCAGCTGGACTTAGTTTAAATGCTAGTTCTGGCACTATTGATGTGTCTGCATCAACCCCTGGAACTTATACTGTTACTTATACTACTATAGGAACTTGTCCTAACTCATCGGGAGTATCAGTAACGATAAACGCATTGGACGATGCTTCGTTTAGCTATAGTGCTGCATCTTATTGTTCAAATGATACCGACCCAACTCCTACTATTACTGGACTTGGTGGCGGAACCTTCTCTTCTATAGGAGGATTAAGTTTAAATGCTAGTTCCGGTGCTATTGATGTCTCTGCATCTACTCCTGGAACATACACAGTCACTTATACAACAGCTGGATCATGCCCTAACTCTTCTGGAGTTTCAGTAACGATTAATGCTGTGGATGATGCTTCGTTTAGTTATGCAGCAGCAGCTTATTGTCCTTCTGGATCAGATCCTACTCCTACTATTACTGGACTTGGTGGTGGAACATTCTCTTCTACAGCTGGACTTACTATTAATGCCAGTTCTGGTTTAATTGACTTAAGTGCAAGTACTTCAGGTTCTTACACGGTCACTTATACAACAGTTGGATCTTGCCCGAATAGCTCTAATGTATCAGTAGATATTGATATTACTAACCCAACAGCAGTATGTCAAAACATTACAGTATTTCTAGATGGAACAGGTAATGCTACTATAACTGCTGCTGATATTGATGGTGGTTCAACTGATAATTGTAGTGCAGTTACCCTAAGTGCTTCTACAACTTCATTTAATTGTTCAGATATTGGTACTAACAATGTTACATTGACTGTTACTGATGCAAGTTCAAATAGCTCGAACTGCATTGCCGTGGTTACTGTATCCGATAGCACATCACCTACAGCTGTTTGTCAAAACATCAATGTGTATTTAGACGGAGCAGGTAATGCTACTATTGTTGCTGCTGATATTGATGGTGGTTCAACTGATAATTGTGGATCGGTTACTTTAAGTGCATCAACTACCGCATTTACTTGTGCTGATCTAGGAACTAACAATGTAACGCTAACAGTTACTGATGGGAGCTCTAATACTAGTACTTGTGTTGGTGTAGTAACTATACAGGATACTATATCACCTGTTATCACTTGTCCGGGTAATCAAACAGAGAACCCAGATGCTAGCTGTAATTTCACATTACCTGACTACACTTCTTTAGGTTCAGCAACTGATAACTGTGGTGGTACTCCAACGATCACTCAGACTCCAGCTGCAACTACTGTAATCTCAGGAACAACAACCATTACATTAACTGCAGATGATGGAAACGGAAATACTTCTACTTGCATATTTGATGTGATACTTAATGATGGTACTGCTCCAATAGCAGTTTGTCAAAACATTACGGTTTATTTAGATGGAGCTGGTAATGCATCAATAGCTGGTGCTGATCTTGACGGTGGTTCAACAGATAACTGCTCTGGCATTACATTCACTGCTACGCAAACGGCATTTACCTGTGCTGATCTTGGAGCGAATAACGTGACTATGACTGCAACTGATGGTAATAGTAATACTGACAACTGTGTAGCAGTAGTAACTGTTATGGATACTATTGCTCCTTCTGCTGTTTGTCAAAACATCAATGCTTATCTAGATGGTGCAGGTAATGTTGCTATTGCCGCTGCCGATATTGACGGTGGTTCTACTGACAACTGTAGTACTGTTACTTTATCTGCTTCTGTTACTTCATTTACATGTGCCGAGCTTGGAGCTAATAACGTGACACTTACTGTGACTGATGGAAGCTCTAATGTTTCTGTTTGTGCGGCTGTTGTAACTGTTATTGATACGACATCCCCAACTATGGTTTGTCAAAACATCAATGCTTATCTAGACGGTACTGGAAACGTAAGTTTTGTAGCTGCTGATCTTGATGGTGGATCAACTGATAACTGTGGAGGAGCGGTTGCCTTAAGTGCTTCAACTACCGCATTCAGCTGTTCTGATCTTGGACCAAACAACGTTTCATTAATTGGTACTGATGCTAATAGTAATGCTAGTTCTTGTGTAGCTGTTGTTACTGTTATCGACACTGTATCACCTTCTGCGGTTTGTCAAAACATCAACGCTTATTTGGATGGAGCTGGTAATGTTACCATTGTAGCTGCTGATCTTGATGGTGGATCTACTGACAACTGTGGAACAGTTGCCTTAAGCGCTTCAACTACTGCATTTACTTGCGCAGATCTAGGAACTAATAATGTGACGCTAACAGTTACTGATGGGAGCTCTAATACTAATACTTGTGTTGGTGTAGTAACTATACAGGATACTATATCACCTGTTATCACTTGTCCGGGTAATCAAACAGAGAACCCAGATGCTAGCTGTAATTTCACATTACCTGACTACACTTCTTTAGGTTCAGCAACTGATAACTGTGGTGGTACTCCAACGATCACTCAGACTCCAGCTGCAACTACTGTAATCTCAGGAACAACAACCATTACATTAACTGCAGATGATGGAAACGGAAATACTTCTACTTGCATATTTGATGTGATACTTAATGATGGTACTGCTCCAATAGCAGTTTGTCAAAACATTACGGTTTATTTAGATGGAGCTGGTAATGCATCAATAGCTGGTGCTGATCTTGACGGTGGTTCAACAGATAACTGCTCTGGCATTACATTCACTGCTACGCAAACGGCATTTACCTGTGCTGATCTTGGAGCGAATAACGTGACTATGACTGCAACTGATGGTAATAGTAATACTGACAACTGTGTAGCAGTAGTAACTGTTATGGATACTATTGCACCAATTATAACATGTCCTGGTAATCAAACCGAGGCTGGAGATGCCTCTTGTCAAGGAACATTATCAGACTATACCGGTCTAACAACTGCGGTTGATGTTTGTGATGCTACTCCGACAGTTACACAAAGTCCAGCTGCTGGTACAACATTCACAGGAACAGAAACAGTGTGGTTATATGGAACGGATGCTTCTGGAAACATAGACAGTTGTTCAATTGATGTGGATGTAACTGATATAACTCCTCCAACAATCACTTGTCCAGCTGATCAAAATGTTGATTTCTCTGCCACTTGTGATTATACATTATTGGATTACACAGCTTTGACAACAACAGCTGATAACTGTGGTTCTGTAACAGTTACTCAGGCACCAGCTTCAGGAACTATTGTTACTGCAACGACTTCTGTTACGCTTTATGCTAATGATGGAAATGGGAATATTGATTCATGTGCGTTCAATGTGATACCAGCAGATAACACTGCTCCTTCTATCACTTGCTTAGCAGATCAGAATGTTAGTTTGTCTGCTAGTTGTGATTATACACTGTTGGACTACACAACCCTAACAACGACTGCTGATAATTGTAGTAGTACAATCACTGTAACTCAATCTCCGGCCTCTGGAACCATAATTACTTCGATAATCACAGTTTGGATGTACGCTGACGATGGAAATGGAAATATTGATTCATGCTCATTTAATGTTGCGCCATTTGATTCGATAGCTCCAATCGCAACTTGTCAAGACATCACTGTCTATCTGGATGCTACTGGAAATGTAACCATAGCGGCTTCTGATATTGATGGCGGTTCTACAGATGAATGCGGAGTCCCAACATTAACTGTTTCTCAGTCATCGTTTTCTTGCCTTGACATGGGTGTAAACGCGGTAACTTTATTTGCTTCGGACGTCATGGGAAATATAGACTCTTGCCTATCGAATGTAACGGTGATGGATACCATCACTCCAACCATTGTTTGTCCTGGTGATCAGAATGTAAGCTTTGCTTCTACCTGTGATTATACTCTATTAGATTATTCAGCTCTAGTTACTGTAACTGAAAACTGTACAGCAACAATTACTCAGTCTCCAATTACTGGAACTGTAATTACAGCTGCAACTGTTGTAACACTTACTGTGGATGATGGAAATGGTAACAATGCTACTTGTAGCTTCAACGTGATCCCAACAGATAATGATGCGCCAGTGGTAACTTGCCCTCTTGATGAGACGATTATTTTAGATGCCAACTGTGAAGTATTGATGCCAGATTATACACTTACTTCAACTATTACAGATAACTGCGATGCTACTCCAACTGTAGTTCAAACTCCAGCAGCTGGAACCATGTATAACGCAGAAGGAACTGTTGATGTGACCATAGTAGTTACTGACACTTCTGGAAACGTTGATTCTTGTTCTATGCTAGTCACTATCGCAATAGATGCTGCTAGTGGTTGTAATACAGATATCATTGTTAGTGATTTAATGTCTCCAAATGGAGATGGTAAAAATGACTTCTGGATTATTCATGATCCTGTAGATATTGCTGGATGCGATGTAATGGTATACAACAGATGGGGACAACAAGTATTCTCCTCTAATAACTATGATAACACTTGGGACGGAACTTATCAAGGCGAACCTTTACCAGATGGATCCTATTACTATGTCATTCAATGTGATGGGGAACTGAAAGAAAAAGGAGCATTAACCATTCTTAGGTTGAAGAAGTAATCATAACCCCAAAAACGAAAGTCATGACATTTAAATCAACATATTTAATAGTAGCAGCGGTAGTAATTGGGTTTGCAGCTAACGCTCAACAATTACCAGAGTCTAACCTTTATCAATTCAATAAGTATGGTATAAATCCAGCATATACTGGATTTAACCAAGAATGTGTAGAGGGCTATGCTAGCCATCTCAATCAATGGGTTGGAATGGACGGAGCTCCTACTACTAATTACTTCTCTATTCATTCCGGATTAGGAGAGAACATGGGACTCGGTGGTGGTATGACCTTAGATAAAGCTGCGTATGTAAGCAGATTTTCTGCAAGGTTATCATATGCTTACCGTGTTAAACTCGGTGATGATCATAATCTAAGATTTGGACTCTCTGGTGGGCTGTATCAAGTGAAGATTGATGCAACTACTGCTCAAGTTGATGACTTAACAGATGATGTGATTTCTAGTGGTGCTCAAAGTGGAATGACATTTGACTCTGAGTTTGGGATCTTTTATAACTATAAAGGATTTCAATTAGGCGTATCTGTTCCACAGATTTTTGAGACTAGAGCAAAGCTTGACTTTCAAGATTTGGATGGATTTACGGGGAAGCGTCACATTGTTGGATACACTGGCTACAAATGGGAAGTAAATGATACCTGGGCCATTGAGCCTTCTGTATTATTTAAAACTTCAGGCGCTGGTCTTTCTCAAATAGATTTCAATGCAATGGTTACCTATAATAACTTGATTTCTCTTGGTGGTGGATATAGAACACATATTGGCCCAATGGCTAGACTCGGCCTTAATATCAAGGACATGTTTACTATTGGATATGCATATGAATTTGCTGGGGCTAATATATCTGCTTATGCTAGCGGATCTCATGAGATTATGATAGGGGTTAAGTTCTGTGGGGAGAAAAAACCTGCACCAGCTCCATCTATTGTTTCTGCTCCAGTTGCTATTCCTGAAGAAGTTGTGGAACAGCCAATAGTTGAAGTGCCTGAGATAGATCAGCCAGTTGTTGAGCCTGACCCAATAATTGATGAACCTCTGGTAGATGAGCCTGTAGTTAAAGGAATCACAACTGAAGAGAAAAAAGCATTTGACTTCAATGTCCAGTTTCCTGTGAACGACTCTGAAGTTAGTTCAAGCTTTAATAGTAAGCTTGATAAAGTTGCTGACCTCATGAAAAAATATCCTGAATTAACACTGAAGGTAACTGGACACTCTTGTGACAAAGGTAGCGAATCCATCAAACAAAGTGTTTCTGATAAAAGAGCGCAAACTGTTAAAAAATATTTGATCAATAAAGGAATTGAATCTAACAGAATACAAACTAAAGGAGCTTCGGACAACTCTCCTATCGTTCCGAACAATTCTGATACCAATAGACAAAAAAATAGAAGGGTAGCATTGGCCCTAATAAAAGATTAAATTTATTCTCGTGCGTATTATTTGAACGGGGAAAAATTGGGACTTTAACCTTTTACCACTTTATTGAAGAAACAAATAATATTATAAGAGTAGAGGTTAATATGGAGCTTCGGTTTTTCTAATTAAAGCAACCCCACTTTAATTAGATATAATTCCCCCAAAACTGTATCTTGGCGGCATCATTCCACAGGGCTGACGCTAGATCTTTTTCTTAAGTTTTCAGTATCTGTAAATAAGGTTTATGAAGGCTGTAGCTCACTTTTTTTTCTGGATGTTAACTCGTAGGTACAGAGTTAAACTCAAGGGCGTTAACCTTTTAAAAATGGATAGCGCGAAGCTTATTTTGCCGAATCATCCAGCGCATATTGACCCGCAACTAATGGCGGCAATTGTAAGACAACACTGTGATTTTGTGCCAGTAGTTTCAGAACGTTTTGCTAAAACTCCGATCATTTCCTATTTCATGAAAAAGCAAAATGCAATTGCCGTAAGCGATTTGAAATATGGTAAGAGAGACCCGGACGTATTAAAGAAGATTGAAGCAGGGGTTAAAGACGCCTTTTTGCATAAACGAAGTGTTATTATATATCCTTCAGGAGGAATTAAAAGTACCTGTTTAGAGCTCGTTCGAAATAAACAATCGGTACACTATTTAACGAAGAACTTACCTGATGATGTAATGGTTCTTGGAGTCAGAATTAAGGGTCTCTGGGGCAGTATGTGGTCTGTTGCTTGGTATGGTCACCGACCCAAGTTTTTATGGTGTGTGGTTAAAGGATTCTTTTACCTTTTTGCAAACTTCATCTTCCTGATTCCAAAGAGAGATGTGGAAATAGAGTTTGTTGATATTACCGAAGAAATCAAAAAGAACGCTGCGCTAGAAAGAAGAGCGTTTAACAAGACCTTGGAGGAATTCTACAATGTAGATGGACCAGATCCGGTGATCTATTTAAAGCATTTTTTCTTTTGGCCGAAATTGAAGCGAAAGTATCCGTCCAATCTTAAAGGATAAAGAGCCTATTCGCTTTTAGCTCCTTCAAATTTAGCTCCGAAAATTTCTTCGATTATCGATGCATACTTTTCTAGTAATACTCGTCTTTTAAGTTTCAGAGTAGGTGAGAGCTCACCTGTTAATGGCGTCCATTCTTCTTTTACTAACCTGAATCTTTTAACCTGCTCATCCTTACCAACTCTTGGGTTTAGCTCTTTGGCAATTCCTTGAAACAATTGAATCACTTTTGGATCAGCAATTATAGCTTCCTCAGTAGTTGCTTCAACTCCATTAGAAGAACACCAATCTTTTAATGCTTCAAAATTAGGAGAGATTAAAGCACTTGTGAATTTTTCACCTTCCCCAATTACCATTAATTGGTCGATGTAGACAGATTCTTTATAGATGTTTTCGATGGCTTGTGGAGAAACATACTTACCATTAGAAAGTTTAAAGATCTCTTTCTTTCGATCGGTAATTCGAAGAAACCCATCTTCGTAAACGCCAATATCTCCGGTTTTAAACCAACCATCTGAGAATGTTGCCGCAGTTGCCGCTTCGTCTTTGTAATAGCCGATCATTACATTTGGACCTTTACATAAGATCTCTCCGTCTTCGGCAATTTTAACTTCTACATTCTCGATAACTGCACCTACTGTTCCAATTTTTAATTTGGGACCGTCCTGTCTGTTGATGGTAATTACTGGTGACGTTTCGGTAAGACCATACATGTTTAATAACTTGATTCCCGCTGCCCAAAACACTTTTTCTAATCTTGGCTGTAAAGCCGCTCCACCAACACCGATAGAAACCACGTTAGAACCCATAGCTTCTCTCCATTTACTGAAAACTAGCTTACGCGCTATTGCTAATTGAAACTTGTACCAAGCTCCGTTATTTACATCGTAACGTAAACCCAAGTTTAAAGACCAAAAGAAGAGCTTCTTTTTGATCCCAGTAAGTTTCTGACCCTTGGACATGATCTTATCAAAAACACGCTCTAAAATCCTCGGAACGGCTCCAAAACCATGCGGCTTTACATCAGCTAAATCATTTGCGATGGTCGCTAAGTTTTCAGAATAGTAAATAGCACATCCTGCATACTGAGTTTGGTAATTGGCCATTCGTTCACCAACATGGCAAATAGGAAGAATACTTAAGTACCGTTGGTCTGATTGTAATTGAAACACATTGGAACATGCTATTGCGTTTGTCACTAAGTTTTGGTGAGACAACAATACTCCTTTTGAATTCCCTGTTGTACCAGAAGTATAAATCAACGTCACTGGATCTGTTGCCACAGTTTCAGCCATGTTCCGAGCTACAGCTTCTTTGTAAGTTACTTCGGTTGCTTTTCCCTGCTCCAGAACTTCTTTCCAGTTTCTTGCTCCTTCAACTTCATCAAAAGTAAATACGTTTTCAACTGTTTTCGAAATGTCTAATATCGATTGAATAGATTGATGTAATGCTTTGTTCCCAACAAATACAGCTTTTACTTCGGCATGATTAAATATGTCAGCATAACCTTGAGCGGATAGATTAGTGAATAGAGGAACATGAATAATTCCAGCTTGGGCCAAGCCCATGTCAATGAAATTCCATTCAGGCCTGTTATTAGTAATTACAGCAACCTTGTCTCCTTTTTTTAAGCCCAAAGCCAAGAGACCGTAGCTCATTTGGTAGGATTTTGAAACATAATCCTCAGAAGAATAATGAACCCATTTTCGATTTTCTTTCCCTGCTAAAGCAATTTCTTTTCCTTTATACTTTGTATTGTATAACGCAAGTAAATCAAACGTTCTAGTGCATTGGTCGTTCATTGTTCTTTGTTGTATTTGAGATCTTTATACCAGTTTTGGGTAATGGTAGCCTTCTCATTTTTATAAACGATTGTTCCTGTAAATCCATCACAAGGGGTGAATTCATCTAAGATCCAATCATCATATTCAAAGATACCTTTTTTTGAAATCAGGGTTACTTTGTCTCGGTCTATTCGAAATTCTAGATTGTCTGGGGTCAAACGCATTCCTTCTCCGATAGCTTTTAGATATCCTTCCTTTATCGTCCAGAATCTAAAAAATCGACTTAATTCTTCTTCTGGTTTTTTCCTGATATAAGCGATTTCGGTTGTAGTGAAATTTCGAGCAATGAGGTCTTCAAGTTCATCGACTTCCCTAAATTTCTCCAGATCAATCCCTACTTCACCATCTCTGGAAAATCCAAAAACACAAAGTCCTCCAGAGTTTGAAGTGTTAAAGAACAAAGAAGAATCGTCCAATGAGTAGGGTTTACCCTTAGGGTGCCTACCTATTTTTACTTGATTGAATGGAATGTTCAAATACGAAGACAAAAGGATGCGAAGCATTCCTTGACTAACGATGTATTGATTTTTTCCTCCCTCGAATTTGAAAAAGTCAGCTCTTTTTAATTCAGCTTCCGTAAGTACTGCTTTACAATCTTCTAGTACAATTGGATCGTCAATTACGACTTTCCAAATTTGGACTTCGTTTCGATTCAGTTGAATCATGTCCGGGTGCTAGAAAATTAAGAAGCGGCCTAAATGGCCACTTCTTCAGTCAGTTCTTCAGTTACTACTTCTAGTAGTTCTTCTTTATTATCTCTACAGAATAAGTGTCCACCAGGCACAACTTTAAATTTAAATTCTGAGTTCGTGTGTTGATCCCATCCTTGAACTTGTTCTGGTGTAAATACGTTGTCATCTGCTCCAGCGAATGCCGTTAATGGGCAATTCAATGGTTCATCTTTAATGTATTTGTATTTCTTACCTAGTAAGATATCAGCTCTTAATGCTGGAAGCATTTCATTAAACACTGCATCATTGTCGATTACCGCATCTGGAATCTCTAATGATCTTAAGTGATTTTTAATGTTAGGAATATTCTTTTCCTTGTACACTTCGTTGTCATCAATTGCTTCTAAGAATTTAAACGGACTCACTAAGTGAGGCGCTCTCCATCCACCTACCATAAACTTGGTCGGTTGAACGTCTAGTTCTCTGTTTAGGTGTCTTGATAATTCTAAAGCAACTCCAGCTCCTGAACTGTGTGCATAAAAAGCACATGGTGTAGTTAATAAAGGCTCCATTACTTCAGCCATCTTCGCTACTAATTCAGCAACATCATCGTAAGCTTTTTCATCTCCTCTTTCTTCTCTACCTGGGAATTGGATAGCGCAAACCTCAATATCATCTGGCAAGAATTCATGCCATGTTGAGAATATAGATGCACCACCAGCGAAGTAAGGAAGACAGAATAATCTTAATCTTGGATTATCAACTTTCTTGTATCTGATTACCCATTTATCAAGTTCTGATTTCGCTTCACCTTCATTTCCTGCAGATCCACCAGCTCCCATCAATTCATCAAGAATCTGTTCTGTCATCTCTTCCATAGTTGGTCCTCTCATGATTTTCATCATTGAGTAATCAATACTTACGTTAGATTGAATCCAGTTTCTAATTTGATTGGCCATCAATGAATCAAGACCGTACTTAGTAACTGGCTCAGTAGTATCTACTTTTTCCGATGTAGTACCTAATACTCTTGCAAAAGTATCTTTCAGCTGATCCAAGAAGATTTCAATTTGTTCTTCTGGTTTAGATTCAAGCAATGTTGCTTTTAAAGCACCATCTCCTGCACCTGCGCCAGCGCCAGCGTTGAGATCACCTTCTGTTACTAAGTGAGCAAATCGACTAGATTTAGCAGTATGAGGATAGAATCCACCTATTGTCTCCCAATCTGAATCAGTTCCAACCCTTTGAATAGGATTGTTTAATAACATTTGTTCTAAGATCCAACATGCTTGTTCGATAGAGAATGTTTTCCAACCTTGTTTATAAAGAAGGTCAACAACAACTCCATTTTCAGAAGCATTTCTTGCTACGAATCCAACATCACCAATTACACCCCAGTTTACGGTAGTAGCTGGCAATCCTTGAGCTCTTCTCCAATGAGAGAAGTTATCTAAGAAACTATTAGCACCAACATAACTTACCTGACCCGGGTTACCATAAATAGCTGATATAGACGAGTATGATAGGAAGTGATCAAGATCCATGTCTTTAGTCGCTTCGTGTAACATCCAACAACCAACGGCTTTCGGATTAAACACTTTCATGTACTTGTCATAATCAATCTCTGGAATAGAAACGTCATCTAAGACCATTGCCGCGTGCTGGATACCTTTAAGAGGAGGCATTGTTTCTGCCACTTCTTTAAAGATTCTGTCAACATCTGCCTGATCGTTTACACTGCCTTTAGCAATCATAACGTTCACGCCATCAGCTTCCATTTTCTTCACGATATCTCTTTCGAAGTCAGTTTTAACACCACTTCTACTCATCAACACCAAGTTTCTAGCACCTTTCGATGTCATCCATTGTGCCACTGACAATCCAAATCCAGAAGCACCACCTGTTAATAGGTAAGTTCCATCTGCCTTGAATTTAATTTCAGTTGCTGGAGCAACATCAACATCGCCTTCCATTGATACGATTACTTTACCAATGTGTCTTGCTCCACCCATGAATTGGAATGCATCCGCCAGTTTTCCAATTGGGAATACTGTTACTGGATGTGGTGCAAATTTATTTTCAACGAAGTAATCAATTGATTCTTGGAATAATTTTCCTCCGAAACCTTTCTTTTGTTCGAACAATCTGTCAACATCCACACCGAAGTAGGTTAGGTTGTTTCCAAATGGTTGAAGTCCAAGTTTAGAGTTTCTATAGATATCTGTTTTACCAATTTCAATGAATCTACCATATGCAGATAAACATCTTACCGATTTAAATATCGCTTCACCAGAAAGTGAATTTAAAACTACATCAACACCTTTACCATTTGTTTTCTCCATCAGTTCATCAGCAAAATCTAATGTTCTGGAGTTCATGATATTTTCAGGTTTAACACCTAAACTGATAATGTAATCTCTTTTTACTTGGGTACTTACTGTAGCGTATACCTCTGCACCTACTGCGTTAGCAATATTTATAGCTGCGATACCTACACCACCGGCCGCTGCGTGAATCAATACTGTTTCACCTTTTTCTAATCTACAGTGATGGATTAATGAGAAGTAAGCTGTAGTATAAACTACTGGTAAACTTGCTGCTTCATGCCAGTTAATGTTTGCTGGTTTCTTCACACAGTGTACACCGTATGCATAAGCAAATCCTCCTAAACAAGAAGGAGCAGTAGCCATTACTTCGTCTCCAACTTTTACGTTAGTTACATCAGACCCAACCTTAGTAATGATACCAGCACATTCTAAACCGAATGTTCTTCCGAATAATCCACCGTCAACGGCATCATCAGATAAAAGACCCATTGCGATCATGATATCTCTGAAGTTTAAAGCAGACGCTTTAATTTGAATCTCAACTTGATCAGCGTCAGGAGTTCTTCTTTCACTTTCTCTTAGCACAACATTATCAAGTACACCGTACTCTTCAATCGTACCTGTATAAGCAGAACCTTCAGCAGGAACAGATTTCATAGCTTGTTTCGCTATGTTATCCATTGATAATCTTTCTAACTTATTGATATATCTTCTTCTACCTCTAAATGCAATCTCGTCCGTTTTGTCACCGGCAAACATTTCGTCTACTAGCACTTCAATTTCTACATCTTGAACAGGAGAACTTAAGTCTACAACTGTAGTTGCGTAGTTCGGGAATTCGTTTACAATTACCCTAGCAACACCTCTTAATCCTTCTTGACCAAGGTTTAAGAATTCTGGTGATCCAGCAACAGTTTGCGATCCACTTAATACTACCCAAACACTTGGATTGACTTTATAAGAAGTATCGTTTAGTTTTCTCATGATGTTCATCAACATGATACTACCTAAACCTTCCGCTTGCTCAATTGATTCAGCAGTAAGTTCTTCGTTACTCACTAAATCAATACCCCAACCAAATACGATTCCTTCTAGTTTACCTCTTGAATTTACAAGGTCAAGTACTTTGTCGCAATCTTCCTGAGACATAGCACCAACTTCATATTCGGTGTCAGAAATTTCTTTAAATCCTTCACCAATGGTTACATTGATACAAGTCTTGTTTAAGTCACCTAATTGAGCAGATAATTTATCTGTAACACCTTTGTGGTCTCCGAATACAATGTAGTCAGCAACCGCGGTCTTGGTTTCGTTCTCTACAACTTTATCTGTAAAGTCAATTTTCTCAGCTCTCGCCATGATAACTGATTGACAAGAAATTGAGTTATCTGGAACATCACTGAAGTAAGCCGTGTTGTTATAGCCATTGTCCGTAAGCACTTTCTCCCACATTTCTGGAGCCATAGTGGCGTGCTCAGTTCTGAAATCTTCATATAACCACCATCCTTCAGTCATACCGAAGATGAAATCAAGATATACAGGCGAGTTAGTTACCTCAAGCATCATTAACACACCTTCAGAAGCTAGAAGCTTTCTTGCATTCCCTAAAGAAACACTTAAGTCTCTTGTGGCGTGAATCACATCAGACGCAATGATTAAATCAAACGAATTCAAATCCACACCTTGCTCAGCAGGATCCTGCTCAATATCCATAATCTTGTACTGGACAAAAGGATACTTCGCAAAACGCTGTTGCGCTTTGATCATGAACATGTGAGATAAGTCTGTAAAGACATACTCAGTTCGATCAGCCGGCAACATCGGTAGGATAGCTTGTGTCATACCACCTGTACCTGCACCAATCTCTAGTACTCTAATTGTTTGATCAGCTGGAATGTTCTTGATCAATTCTGCAATTGATCGTCCAGCGATGTCGTTGTATTTCTTAAATGCAAACCCTTCAACATAGTATTGAACAATGGCATCCCATTTATCTTCTGGGAAGATTAATTGAATTGGATCAACAGTACCTTGAAGTACCCCTTGAATTTCAGGACCACATCTACCTAGTAAAGTAGACTCATGGTGGAACTGAGGGAATCTTCCATTCAAACTGTCCATCCAAGCTCTTAGATCTTTGAAGTCTGGTGTTTTCACCACTTCATAATTCGAACCTGATCCTTTAAGGATTCCTCCAATTTGGATTAGTTTGAACATGTGAAAGAAAAGACGCTTTTGAATTTCAACAACTTCGAAGTCTTTAAACAGCTGATCTACATCAATCTTAGTTCCTGTCTCAAAAGACATTCCCATATCTTGTAAAGAATTGCAGATGTAAGCCAAAGTCAAATCATATTGTTCCGGCTCGTAATCGTCATAGTATTCTTTTTGAACAGTTCTGGCATTTACTTCATCAATCGTTTCTTGAACTCCTGCCTTAATCGTAGCTGGATGCGGAAGGTATTCTCCCGGATTTCTCAGTAATTCTTGATCCGCACGAGACTTCATGTTCCAGTTGTACTCATAGAACCATCTGTCTGCTTCTCCTCCAGTTTCACCTCTTGAACCTTTTAGGTATTGAGATTTGAAGCCGTGGAATTCAGCAACTAAGCTACCATCTGCATTGAAGATCCATAATTCACCAATTGCAAATTCATCGGTCCATTCTCTTAACGTACCGTGAACAAATAGCTTGGTTGAATTTACATCACCGTGCCATTTGATTCGATCAATATGACGAGGAACATAAACTCCCATTTTCTTCGTGTGATCTTCTCTTTCGTTAAAGATTCCGAATACTGTTTGGAAACAGCTATCTAATACACCAGGGTGTATATTGAACTGGAAGAATTCTGATTTTACACTTTCGTGAACATCAATTTCACTCAATGATTCCCAGTTTCCATCTGATCTCCAAAGATTGGTAATTCCTCTAAAGCTTGGGCCTAAATAAAGTCCACTCTCTAGTAACTCATCGTGCATTGGCTTAACCGCAACAGGAATTGTAATTCTCTTCTTGATTGCTTCTAAGTCAACTGGCTTAGCAACAAACTTATCTTGGATGTGGTTAATCTTTCCATTAGAACACATGGTCCATTGTTGATCTTTCCCCTTAGGCATGGTGTGGATGAAGTAATCTCCACTGTCATGAGAAATATCTATTTGGATGTGTGGTGGTTCACCATTGTCTGGTAAGAACAATGCATTATCAAAGTTTACATCTTCAATGAAACCGAAATTTTCACCGAATGAAGCTTTAGCAGCACCAATCATTAAATCAACGTGTCCAGCGCCAGGGAACACGATAGGTCCTTGAACTTTGTGATCTTCAATGTATGGGTAAGTTCTTTTGTCAAGATCTACTTCCCAAAGAATGTTGTTACTTTCTCTTGCTGAAACTGCTTTTCTTTTCAAGTGCGGATGACCGTATTGAATAGAACCAAGTCTCATTCTTTTTCCTTCTTCACTTTCTACCCAGTAAGAATCTCTTTGCCATGGGTAAGATGGAAGTTTCACGAAGTTGTTATCATCACCATAGAATGCTTTCCAGTCAACGTTCACACCCCAAGCATGCAGTCCTGCAGCGTTTGATAAGAAGGTTTTCTTTTCTTCAGCTTTTCTTCTCAAAGAACCAGTTACGTATCCTTTTTTCTTGTTGATCTCTAGTAAATCCTGAACACCAATAGCATGAATCGGATGAGGTCCTAGTTCAACGAATGTGTCAAAACCATCTTTTATCTGGGCATCAATTGCATCAGTAAATAATACAGCTTCTCTTACGTTTTGGAACCAATACATTGGGTTTAGATCTTCTCCTTTTACTACTCCTCCTTTTACAGTTGAGTAGAATGGGATATCTGTTGCCTTCGTTTTGAATTCACCTAATGAAGTCAATAGTTCCTCTTTAAGAGGCTCCATATGATGTGAATGGAAAGGTACTCTTACCACCAACAATTTGTGGAAGATATCTTTTGAATCGCAATCAGCAGCAATCTCTTCGATTACATCTGTATCTCCTGATAACGCCACCATTTCTGGCCCGTTTACAGCACCAACAGAAACTCGATCTTCTTTCCCTTTGATTAGCTCTTTAGCAGCTTCATGAGAAATTCCAACTGCTAGCATTTTACCTTTGTCAGTAGCTTTAAACTGAACTCTAGATCTGTTGAAGATTAATAGAACAGCTTGCTCTAAAGTCAAGGCTCCAGAAACATAACCAGCAGCAACTTCACCAATACTATGACCAACTACTGCTTTAGGGTGAACTCCCATTGCTTTCCACATCTCATACAACGCAATTTGAATTGCAAAGATGGCTGGTTGAGCGATGTTAGTTTCACTAATTTTCGAAGTTTCTTCGTCTCTTGATAACTCTTCAATCAATGACCAATCAGCATGAACTGAAAGCATTTTTTCGAGTTTCTCAATGTTCTCTCTAAACAATGGTTCATCAGCTAATAACTGTCTACCCATTGCAAACCATTGAGGTCCTTGACCAGAGAATATGAAAACAATTTTGTCTTTTTCTTCTAATGCTCTTCCATCAGAAATTTCTGTCAGCGTTTCCCCGTCTAGATAAACTTGAAGGCTTTCTGCTAATTCTTCTTTAGACTCTGCAACAACAGATAATCTAAAATCGTGAGATGTATTTCTAACCGCAGTAGAATAACAGATGTCACTGAATGATGCTTTATTGTCTGAGTCTTTCAACCAATCAATGTATGATTGAGTTAACTCTTGAAGCGCATCTGCATTTCGAGTTGAAATATTACAAACTTGAAGTCCTTTTTTATCATTTGATTTAGCAGCTTGTCCATTTTGTTTGTGACCTTGAACCACAACGTGAACATTCGATCCACCAAAACCAAATGAGTTTACACCAGCAAATGCGTCTTCACCTGAAGCCGAAGGCCAAGGCTGAGCATCTACAGGCACTTTTAATTTCAACTCTTCAAAAGGAATGTTTCTGTTCCCGTTTTTAAAGTGAATGTTTGGTGGAATTGTTCTGTGCTTCATTGCTAATAGCAACTTGCTAATTCCTGCAACGCCTGAAGCTGGTTCAAGGTGCCCAATGTTAGACTTGATAGATCCGATGAAGCAATCTTCATCTCTATCCGTCCCAATTATTTTTCCAATTGAATTCGTTTCAATCGGATCTCCAACGAATGTTCCTGTTCCGTGAGCTTCAACGTACTGAACAGCATGTGGATCAACTTGAGCATCGATATACGCGTCTTCTAATAGCGCTTGCTGCGCAACTGGATTAGGTACAGAAATACCTTTAGTCGCACCATCTTGATTTACTGCAGAACCTCTAATAACTCCGTAAATGCTATCGCCATCAGCTTCAGCTTGAGATAAAGGTTTTAAGAATAATAAGCCAGCACCTTCACTTCTGATATAACCATTTCCTCTTTCGTCAAAAGAGAAGCATGTACCATCTGGAGAAAGGAAACCACCTTTACTGAATCCCATTTGAGGTTCAGGTTTTAATATTGAATTTACACCACCTGCAAATGCAGCTGTAGCATCACCATTCCAGATTGCGCGACACGCCATATGTACTGCATTCAGTGAAGATGAACAAGCCGTATCCAGAGCAAAAGATGGGCCTTTTAAGTTATAAGAGTAAGATATTCTGTTTGCATTAATACATAGAGCTGAACCAACGTTTGTGTGCGATCCAATATTTACTCTTTCTTCAGGAGCATTTTGCAAATCGCCATAATCGTGCGCTGAAATACCAATGTAAACTGCCGTTTTAGAATCGTCTAAGTCATTTAAGCTTAAGCCCGCATCTTGAACGGCTTCATAAGAAACTTCCAGCAACATTCTTTGTTGAGGATCCATTCTTTTAGCCTCTAAGGGAGAGATACCAAAAAATCCAGCATCGAATTTGTCAATTTCTTTAATGAAACCTCCGCGGTTCACACTAATTTTCCCAGCTCTTCTCCATTCAGGTGCATATAATGCATCTACGTCCCATCGATCTGCAGGAATAGGCCCTAGGGCATCCTTTTTATCACATATCAACTTCCACAGTTCCTCTGGTGAATTAACTTCTCCGGGAAATCTACATCCCATTCCAATAATCGCGATTGGCTCTCTTGCTTCTTTGCTCATTAATAGTTGTGTAACTTAATTTATACTAGACTTTTCAGCCCACATTTCAGTGAGTAGAGTCTACAAAAATATATTCGTTGAATATGTGAATTCATGATGGTAATCATGCCTTCTTTAGATGAATAAATGATAAATAGTATATCCTAGTCAATTTAAGAAGATAAAGAAAGTCAAAAAAGTAGACTCAGCAAAGCAAAGACGAAAGAATCGACCAATATTTTAGTGAAGATTCATTAAATAGATGAAAAGCAAGGTGTTAGTGCCTTACTCAATCGTTTTTAAGGCTCAATTCGGGAAACTTATCTGAGCACATAAAAGCCCGGTTTTTCACCTAACTTAAATTATTGGTTTAGAGTCTAAGATTAAGCATTAGAAAATCCAAAGTTAATCTAGTTGACGGCAGTTAAATTCAACTTCAGCATCAAGCGGTAGACTTTACCAAGGTATAACCATAATATACTACGTTTCTTGAAAGAAGTTTAATATGCACGTCTGATCCAGTGACAACATTAATGTTTTTTATAAACCTAGGTATTAGCCAAGGAAATTTTGTGATAAATGGGGATTGTTTGGCAGAGTTGAGTTCGATTGAATTAACTATGAAAGGAGTAAAATCTTTTCGACTCAAAATATTGAATCCAGCAGCCAATAGAAACGCTTCGGTCTGCTTGATTTTATTTGCATCAATCAAATCTGCATAAGCGAAAGTACCGCCATCTTTTAATGTCTTTTTCACACGATTAAAGAAGTCTTGTTTTGAAGGATAACAGTGAGATGATTCTAGGTTCACAATGACATCGAACTGCTCTTGTTTGAATTCGAATTTGTTTGCATTACCCTCGATAAATGAGACGTTTTCCAGTTTATAAAACTTGTTACACAGTTTAATGTTGGCAGGTGAAAGGTCCATTCCTAAGACCTTTTTTGCAGTGCTATATTCTGCAAAAAAATAGCTGCCACCACCACGTCCGCAACCAATTTCTAATACGTTTTTACCATTCAAATCAACATCGCTAATGGTTTCTTTATAAAGTCTAATAAAGCTTCTGTCTTGAAAGTCCGTTTCTTTCAGGTTTAACGGACTATCGGGATCATGATACCCCAAATTCATGAATCGTCTGGGAGACTTTACTAGACTTGAGTACCAGCCGGTAAGGTTGTAAAAAAACTGTAAGAATAGCTTCGTTATAGACATAAATTAAACCAAAAGTCACCTGTGAAAAAATAGAGTTCTGTTTTGATAAATGATTACCATTTAATTATCGGATAATGACGACCGTTAAATTTAAACAAGTAATATGCTTAAATCAAATTTGACAAATCAAGTTTATTTTTTCCATCTCTGTAACTCCTAACTAGAAAATTAAGAAAGCATATTAGTACTTTACGGCATTAATTAGTTGATCGCCTTTTGGTTTTGAATCAAAAAAATGAAAAACAAGCTAACTTCTGATGGTTTAACCGAGAAACTCTGGTATGCTTTTAAAGGCAAACCTTATATTGGAAATGCTTTGACTTTTTACGACTCGAAAGCTTTCGAATGGGCGCTGGAATTAGAACGAAACATTCCGGTTATTCAGGATGAGGTTTTAAAATATTTAAAACAGGGTGAAACGAAATTTGTTCCTTATTTTAATAAAAGTTTGACAAAAGATAATAGCAGTTGGAAGACGTTGTCTTTTAAATTCTGGGGTAATAACTTGCCCGTTTATGATCAAATTCCAATCACAAAAAAGCTTCTATCGAAGGTTCCTAATCTTACTTCAGTTGGATTAAGTAAGCTGGAATCAGGTAAAGAGATTATGCCACACTCAGGAGATTCAAACGCGATTATTCGGTGCCATTTGCCGATAAAAATTCCCAATGGACTGCCAGATTGCGGAATAGTAGTTAAAGGAGAAAAACGAGGTTGGCCCGAGGATAAACTGATTATGTTTTGCGATGCTCAAGAGCATAGCGCATTTAATTTTTCGAACGAAGAAAGAATCGTGCTAATTTTTGACTTTTTACGTAGCGACTTTAAGAAGGAAAAGAATCGAATTTTAGCAAATGTGTCCGGAGAGTTATGGTTGCAAAATCAAAAATCAAATAACAAACTGATTTCAAAAACTCCATGGCCTTTCCAAAGCTTTCTACGGTATTGTGCGGTGCTGAAACTACGTTTGTTTGGTTAGAACATTGTTTTAGTATCGGATTAAAGATTAAATGACAAAAAGAGAACTTAACATAGCTAATTTAATAATAGTTGCAGTTTGCTTTTTAGTTTATGGCAATACACTTAATAATGATTACTCTCTGGATGATAATTATGTAATCGTTGATAATCCCATTGTTGAAAAAGGAGTTAAAGGAATCCCTCAAATTTTCAAATCTCATTACGTAAATAGGGATATAGAGAAACACAGTTATAGACCAGTTACTTTGACTTCGTTTGCGATTGAGTATCAATTCTTCGAAGCTAATCCCACTATCGGTCATCTAGTTAATCTTTTACTATATACTATTACATGTATCTTACTGCTTAGGTTATTGTTGCGATTATTTAAGAGCTATCATTGGATGTTGGCGGCATTAGCAACATTTATATTCTTGATTTTGCCGGTTCATTCAGAGGCAGTGAATAACATTAAATCTCGTGATGAATTACTGTGCTTATTATTTGCACTAAGCGCGCTTTTTCAATTTGTTAAATATGCCGATCGCAAAAAGTGGTACAGTTTAGCATTTGGAATAATTTTAATGGCCCTTTCTCTATTGTCTAAAGCTTCTTCAATAACTTTTTTAGCAATTATACCTCTTACCTTGTATTTCTTCACAGACATTAAATGGAAGAGATTATTAGTAGCGATGACCGTGATCTGCGTTGCTTTATTAATGGTTAAGCTAGGATCGATGCGTGTTACTGGTCCAATTGAATCAGTTCGAGAAAGCATGTTTCATGAGAATCCGTTTTATGAAAATGGCACATCGCATTTGAATCGAATCCCCATGGGGTTTTATACAATATTAATTTACTTAGGTCTTCTAACTTTTCCAAAAGACCTAATATGTTACTACGGTTATAATCAAGTTGAAATAGTTGGATGGGGAGACCCACTGTTTTGGGTTTCGGCTATTGTGGTATTTACGATTGCCGTTTGGTGCATTTACAAGTTTCGATCTAAAAGCCCGATAATTTTTGGAGCGTTATTTTTCTTGATTACGATCTCCATGTTTGCAAATGTAGCGAAGCCAGTAGTCGGCATTATTGGTGAGCGCTTCACCTATGTCCCTTCAGTTGGTTTTGCGATTGCAATTGCTTGCATCATCTTAAAATTTGTCAAGTATCCTCTTCGCAAAGAAGATTCCAAGTCATACTTTGGGCTGATTTTTATTGGAATAATTGGCGTGGTCTTTATCTCCTGCTCCCTTAAAATTGTTACTAGAAATTTGGACTGGAAAGATAATTTGACGCTGATGCGCCACGATATTAAATTGGCGCCTGACTCGGCTAAATTGCACGCTTTAATTGGTGGTACGTTGTTTCATCAGATTAAGGTTGAATCAATTGGTCAAAAGCGATTGAATATGACCGTTGAAGCTATAAACCATTATAAAAACGCTGTGGATATTTATAAGGAATATTATACATCTTGGAATAACATGGGGACTCTGTATTTTAATGAGTTAAAGGATTATAAGTCGGCAAAAAACTGTTATGAAATGGCGGTTAGCATAAAACCGGATTACCCTACATCGTTGTACAGTTTAGGTTACTGTTACGAGCTCGAAGGTGATTTTGACTTGGCAATTTCTAGCTATAAAAGAGTGATAGAAATTGATCCTGAGTATACAGCGGCTAAAATACACTTGCGAAATTTGTTGTTGACTCGGTCAAATTGAATTTGTGAGTAAAATAATGGACGCGGGAAATATTATCTTAAATTTGAAGTCGAAGGAGATTGACTTAGCGCCATGATGAAAAAACTAAATAAGATCCCATTCAGGGTTCGTTTCAAATACGGGTATTATCAGTTTTTTGATCACTTTTTAACTCGACCAAGGTTTTTTAACTGGACCAGGAAAAGTAGAACCAGGTTTTACAAAAACCTTAAAAGTAGATTGGAGCAAACTGGTGAAGGTACATTGACTCCTGTGGATCGAGTAAAAGACATTTCCAGAAAAGATTTTTTTAAAAACTATGTTAAAAAAGGAATTCCAGTTATAATGGAAGGCAAGGCTGCCGATTGGAAGTGTGTTCAAGATTGGTCGCTCGAGTACTTTAAAGAGTTGCATGGCGATGATGAGATTGTCTTTTTAAATCAGCGTGATATCAATGTGGATGATTATGAGCAAACCACTTTAGGAAAAGTAATAGATACGATTAGAGAAGGCGGAGACAAATATTATAGGTTTTATCCTTTATTGACGGAACATCCGGAGCATTTAGATGATTTCGATTATAGTTGGTTAAGGAGTTTACGAAGAAGGTTTGCCATAGGTGAAGCCTTTCATGTTTTTATAAGTGGGAAGGGTGGTTTTACCCCAACGCACAACGCAAATTCAGAGAACATTTTTACCCAAATCTACGGAGAAAAGAAGTGGGTACTATATCCTATGGAGGCTACGTGTGTGGTAGATCCGCCACCGACAAGAAATTTTTATAGGAGCGCATTAGTTCATCGTGGAAAAGATTTTGATCCGTTTGAAAGGAATTTTGAAGATTTTCCATTGTACAAATACATAAATGGGTATTCCGTTCATTTAAAACCGGGAGATGTGTTTTACAATCCTCCGTATATGTGGCACGCGGTTAAAAACCCAACAGACAGCATTGGAGTTGGATACAGGTACTTTACTCCAGCACAGACATTTTTTAAATACCCGCTTTATTTTGGTCTAGAGTTGTTTGCCTTTAATCCACCAATTTGGAAATCTTGGAAGCGATATGGAGATATTAATCTGCTGCATTTAATGGAAACAAAGAGGTTAAAAAAACTTGAAAAGGAAAGAGGAGAAGGAAAAATTACGGATACGGTAAAGTCAAAACCTAAAACAGTTTCAGATACAAATTAACAGAAGTTTGTGTACGACAAGGTGGTTATTTTTTTCGACTAAATTAAAATTTAGTATTTTCGAGCCTGTAAATTAGTTATTTAGATCTCCGCCAAGATTTATCCTAACACGAAACACCTGTTTTGGCGATGTAGGTTTTATTGATTAAGGACCATTTTTAATCCCTTACTATTAAAGTTATAGACATATGAAACGCCACTTATTACTTTTAATTGCCCTAGTTCTAATAGGATCTAGTAGCCAAGTATTTGCACAATCTTCAACTCAAAACAATCCGAGTTCTTTAACTCCATCGACCAAGGTAACTCCAAAGGTTGAAAACAACAGTCAAATTGGAAATATTCAGACTTTAGGTGATAAAGTGGTGTCAATTACTACTTTAAAGGCAGCTGTTACAAAGAATAAGGACGGAAGTAAAACCTTTAAGTTTAAAATTGAAGGCATTGACAATGCAAAAGAATTAGCCGAATTTGTGGATTACATGAATAAGGCCGAAGGAATCAGTTCAGTTAAAATGAACTTGAAGGAAGGCACGATCTATTCTGGATCGATTAACCTTGCAACAATGATCACTAGAGAAAGACTTCAAAACCACTTTAAAAAGTGTGGAGTGTCTAAGATCATAACAACGAAAGAAACTATTCAGCTTTAATCGCTAACTCAATTACTATGAGAACTTTATTTAACAACGCAATAATTGCGGTTACATTAATTTTTAGTGTTTCAATTTCACATGGCCAAAGTGATAATTGTTCACCTGCTACTACTTACAATTCTGGAGCTCTTTGTGTTCCTGTTGCTGGGAGTAATGCTGGTTCTACTACTGGACCGGAGGATTCTTACGCAGCTGGAGACATTTGCGCTCTTTCTGTCGAAAACACGATTTGGTATACGTTTACTGCACCTATAGCAGATACTTATACAGTCACTTGGGATGTTGGAGCATGTGCATCGGGATTTGGATTGCAAACTGGCGTATTAACTGGCCCATGTGGTGGACCATACACTTCTTTAAACTGTAGTTATGCGGGTACTGGCGTGAGTACGTCTTATACGTTTGTAGTAGGTGCTGGTCAACAAGTTTGGCTAATAGCAGATGGGGATGGTGGAGATCAATGTCCATTCAATATTGATATTTGCGGAACAGCTTGTAATGCTGATGTTGGTACTTTTCAAACGTTAGTCAATGGAGTTCCTACGGCTGGTCCTCTTTATATGTGTCCAACTAGTACGGACTGTATAAACTTAGTATCCAATAATGATTTTGTTCTTCCTCCTGCTCAAGCGGGTGAATTATCAGAATTGATGTGGGCGCTATATACATGTCCTCCAACTACCGGAGATCCTGCAACAGACCCTTGTTATTCTGGATCATTATGGTCTGGACAAGATTTTGCGGATTGTAACCCATCAACTTATGGTTTGACTGGAACTTGGTACTTCGTGCCTATTACGGCAGACGATGGAGATAATGGAGGTGATCCAAATGGAGTAATTCATTATGATCAAAATGGGGATGGATGTTTTGACTTAGGAACAACATCGTTAGTGGAAATTACTTACTTAAATGCATTTTCGTTCGTTGCAACTCCTGATCCTTGTGATGGTACTGTGGACGTAGTTATTTCAGGTGGTTTACCTGAAGCTGACGGATCTAATTATACCTTAGCCAATACTGGATTAGGTGTGCTAACTGGGGCTCCTGTTTCTCACGGAGGAACAATAACAATTACCGGATTAACGAATGGTGATGGATGGAGTTTTACCATTGACGATGGGAAAGGTTGTGCAACGGTGATAGCTAGTGGCATTTATGTTGCAGATGCTGTAAACCCAACAATAACTTGCCCTGGAAACCAGGTTGGAAATGTAGATGGGTCATGTAATTTTAGTTTGCCAGATTATACCGGATTAGCAACAGCTGCGGATAATTGTCCTGGAGTTACAGTTTCTCAAGTTCCAGCCGCTGGGACTATAGTAGGTGTTGGGACAACCAATGTTGTTTTAACAGCAACTGATTTTTCAGGCAACACTGCTAACTGTAACTTCGATGTGGTAGTTACCGATGCAACGAACCCTACGATAACTTGCCCTGGAAACCAGGTTGGAAACGTGGATGCCTCTTGTAATTTTTCTTTACCAGATTATACAGGCCTGGCAACTCCAGCTGACAATTGTCCTGGAGTAACAGTTTCACAAGTTCCAGCTGCAGGAACTATTGTTGGAGTAGGAACAACTAACATTGTTTTAACTGCAACTGACGGATCAAGTAATACAGCGAATTGTAATTTTGATGTGGTAGTATCAGACGCCATCAACCCAAATGCTGTCTGCCAAAACATCAATGCATATTTGGATGGTGCAGGGAACGTTACGATTGTAGCAGCAGATATTGATGGAGGTTCAACAGACAATTGTCCTGGGCTTTCGCTAAGTGCTTCTCAAACCGCTTTTACTTGTGCTGACATAGGTGCGAATAACGTAACATTAACAGCCACAGATGGAGCAACAAATACTGATAATTGTATTGCAGTTGTCACTGTAATTGACACGATTTCACCGACTATTACTTGTCCTGGAAATCAAACGGAAAACCCGGATGCGAGTTGTAATTTCACACTTCCTGATTATACGGGATTAACAACTCCAACAGACAATTGTGGAGGAACGACAGTGACTCAATCACCTATTGCAGGGACTGTTATTTCTGGTACTACTACAATTACGATGACTGTTGATGATGGAAATGGAAATAGTTCTACTTGCACGTTTGATGTAATCCTGAATGACGCAACACCTCCGACAGCAGTTTGTCAGAATATTAGTATATATCTTGATGGGGCAGGAAATGCAACAATCGTTGGAGCTGATCTAGATGGAGGCTCTACTGATAATTGTGCTGGTTTAACATTTTCAGCATCACAAACAGCATTTACTTGTGCAGATATTGGTCCGAATAACGTAACGATGACTGCGACAGATGGCAATTCTAATACCGCAAATTGCGTGGCAGTGGTAACAGTATTAGATACCGTATCACCTACAGCAGTTTGTCAAAACATAAATGCATACTTAGACGGTGCGGGTAACGTAACCATTGTTGCAGCCGATATTGATGGAGGCTCAACTGATAATTGCGGTGCAGTTACACTTGGTGCGTCTATTACCGCATTCACATGTGCTGATATAGGAGCAAATAACGTAACGTTAACAGTAACTGATGGTAGTGCAAATACAGACGTTTGTGTTGCTGTAGTTACTGTATTAGATACTGTATCTCCATCGGCAGTTTGTCAAAACATAAATGCATACCTAGATGGTGCAGGCAACGTATCCATTGTCGCTGCTGATATTGACGGTGGTTCAACGGATAATTGTGCAACAATTACGCTAAGCGCTTCCGCAACTGCATTTACTTGTGCAGACATTGGACCGAATAACGTAACGCTAACCGTAACGGATGGAAATGCAAATACTGATGTATGTGTTGCTGTTGTTACCGTAATGGATACTACTTCTCCAACTGCAGTTTGTCAGAACATTAATGCGTATTTAGACGGAGCTGGAAATGTTTCGATTGTAGCTGCTGATATAGATGGCGGTTCAACTGATAATTGTTCAACTGTTACGCTGGGTGCTTCCACAACAGCTTTCACATGTGCAGACATCGGAGCAAATAACGTTACCTTAACTGCAACAGATGGATCTGCGAATACCGATATTTGTGTTGCCGTAGTTACGGTACTTGATACGGTTCCACCAGCTATTACTTGCCCGGGACCTCAAGTTGAGGCTGCAGATGCACTTTGCCAATTAATAGTTCCTGATTATACAGGACTTGGATCAGCGACCGATAATTGTACTGCCGTACCAACCATTACACAGTCACCGGCAATTGGGTCTACGCAAACAGGAGCTTTTGTAGTCACTTTAACAGCAGATGATGGAAACGGTAATGTTGATAGTTGTTCATTCAATGTTTCTGTTAACGATACGGTTGCCCCAACTATTACGTGTCCCGTAGATCAAAATGATTTCTATGATGCAACATGTTCATTTACAGTAATTGATTATACTGGCATGGCGACAACCTCAGATAACTGTGGTAGTCCGACAGTTACGCAGTCTCCTGCAATTGGTTCGGTTCAAACAGGAAACTTCGTTGTTACGTTAACAGCGGATGATGGAAATGGAAATTCCGACAGTTGTGCGTTTAACGTGAACCTAAGTGATTCCATCTCTCCAGTGATTATTTGTCCTGCTGATCAAACGGTTAATGGTGATGCGTCATGTCAGGCAATAGTTATCGATTACACGGCAATGGGAACGGCCACGGATAATTGCACCGCGTTTCCAACAATTACCCAATCGCCTGCAGTAGGAAGTACTCAAACAGGAAACTTTGTTATTACGTTAACAGCTGATGATGGCAACGGAAACAGCTCATCTTGTACATTCAACGTGGTTATTAATGACTCAATTAATCCAACCATTACGTGTCCAGCTGATCAAGCTGCAGGATTTGATGCAACATGCTCATTTACCCTGTTGGATTATACTTCTATGGCAACGGCCGCAGATAACTGTGGAACTCCAACGGTTACCCAAAGCCCAGCAGCGGGAACGGTTGTAACAGGAAACACGACAATTACATTGACAGCAGTTGACGGTAATGGAAATACGGATAGTTGTTCTTTTAACTTGACGCTTTCAGATGTTGATGCACCAGTTGTTTCGTGCTCACCAGATGAATCAATTTATTTAGATGCAAATTGTGAGGTAACGTTGCCGGATTATATGAGCCTAGCAACAGTTGCAGATAATTGCGATGCATCACCAACGATTACTCAAAGCCCTGCGGTAGGAACAATGTATACTGCTCCAGGTTCGGTAACGGTAACAGTTGTTGCAACGGATGCATCTGGTAATGCTGATTCGTGTAGTCTTGTTGTCACAATAGACGTTGATGCAAATAGTGGTTGCGGAGGAACACCAATTATTTGTGACATTTTGACTCCAAATGGGGATGGTAAAAATGATACCTGGATAATTAAAGACCCAGTTGATATTGTTGGTTGTACCGTAAGTGTTTATAACAGATGGGGTCAACAAGTATATGAAACAATAGATTACAATAATACTTGGGATGGAACGAGTAACGGAGCTCAATTGCCTGATGGAGCTTACTATTACATTATCACATGTGATGGAGAAATAACTTATAAAGGCGATTTATCCATTTTAAGACTTAAAAAATAATTTAAAGATGAAAACAAGATTAATTTTTATCTCGGCAATTGTTGGTTTCATGGGGTTTGCAGTGAATGCGCAGCAACTTCCTCAATCTAACTTATACAATTTGAATAAGTTTAACATTAATCCGGCTTATGCTGGTTATAATGGATGTTTTGAAGTTTATGGAAGTCACCTTAGTCAATGGGTTGGATTTGATAAGTCTCCTACCACAGACTATTTAACTGGACACGCTGGGCTTGGCAAAAACATGGGACTTGGAGCTTCGATCATTTATGATAGAGCCTCTTATGTTAGTACATTTAATGCGAGTGTGGCATTTGCATATAATATAAACCTGGGAGAGGAACATAATCTTCGCTTAGGTTTAGCGGCAAAATTACTGCAAAGTGGAGTAGATGCAACTGGAGCAACTGTAGATGATGTGACAGATGAAGTTATTTTCGGCTCTCAAGGTGGACTTGGTTTTGATTCTGATTTTGGAATTTTTTACTCGCTGAAAAACTTACAAATAGGAATTTCAGTTCCAAATATTTTGCAAGGAAGAACGAAACTAGACTTTCCAACATTAGAAGGTTTTCAGTTCGAGCGGCATATGGCGGCTTATGCGGCATACAAATTTGAACTTAACGATACTTGGGACATTGAGCCGTCAGTAATGATGAGGGATTATAAGTTTGTTAAGACTCAATTGGATATTAATGCAATGGCCACTTATAATAATTTAGTTTCGTTTGGATTAGGATTTAGAACGGAAGTAGGATTATTGGCGAGAGTAGGTTTAAATATTAAAGACAAATTTGTAGTAGGATATGCTTATGAATTTGCAAGTTCAGCTATGTCATCATTTAGCTCTGGATCTCATGAGGTTTTACTAGGTCTGAAGATTTGTAGAGAGAAGCCTGTTGCAAAGCCTTCTTTAGAATCAACGCCAATATTGGCCGCTGAACCAGAAGAGAAGGTTGAAGAACCTGAGGAAGTGGTAGAAACGGTTGAGCCAGAACCAGAGCCTGTTGTTGAAGAGCCTGTCGTAGAAGAGCCGGAGGTGGTTGTTCCAGAGGTAGAAGCACCAAAATTTCATGATGTAAGTATTTGGTTCTCGATCCGAGATGATAATGTTGAACATAAGTTTGATAAAGAATTGGATCATATAGTGAAAGCACTTAAAGACAATCCAACTTGGAAGGTTAGCGTAGTTGGCCATTCATGTGACATTGGAACTCCAAAAGCAAAAGTTGCGATTGCAAAAGGGAGAGCAGCTCACGTGTCAGACTACCTGATTGCCAAGGGGATTCCTAAAACTCGAATCGAATCTAAAGGTGTGTCTGACAGTCAACCATTAAAGCCTAATACTACGGAGGCAAATAAAAAGATGAATAGACGAGCGGATGTTAGCCTGATCCGATAGAAATTTGACTAGAAAAGTATTTAAACCCATTGAAGGATCCTTCAATGGGTTTTTTGTTTTTTAAAGTTCGCTGACTATCTTCAAGAATAATAAAGGAACCAGTTCCAGGTCTTAGTAAAATCAATTTCATGCGTAATAGAGTAGTGGTAACAGGAATGGGAGTAGTAAGCTCCAACGCAAGTAATTTAGAAGAATTTAAAGATGCCTTGATTGAAGGTAAATCAGGGATACGGCACATTCAAGAGTTACAGGAACTAGGCTTTAGGTGCGAGGTTGGGGGAATCGCTAAAATTTCAGAAAATGAACATTATGAAAAATATGATCTTAGGAGAGCGAGCAATTTTATTCAATTAGCTTGTGTTGCGGGAATGGAAGCTTGGGTAAATGCTGATTTAAATATTCCTGATCTAGACAGTTCCACAGTAGATTGGGATACAGGAATAATCATTGGAACGGGATATTCGGGTCTAGATGTCGTTGCAAGTAAAGTGGTACCCTTAACTAATCAACACGTAAATAAACGAATAGGAGGCTATGCTTCGATTAATATAATGGGAAGCGGGCCAAGTGCGTATCTTTCGTCAATAATAGGGGCAGGCAACCTATGTACAGGGACCTCAAATGCTTGTAGTTCTGGAACTGACGCAATTATCGCTGGTTTTAATCGCATCAAATATGGGGAAGCAAAAAGAATGGTAGTTGGGGGTACCGAAGGTTACTCTCCTTATCATTGGGCTCCTTTAGATTCATTGCGAGTTTTAAATAGTCAAATGAACCATTCGCCACAATTTGCATCACGACCAATGAGCGATACGGCCAGTGGTTTTGTTCCGTCAAGTGGTGCAGGTGTTTTAGTACTAGAAAACTATGACTTGGCGAAGAAAAGAGGTGCAACTATTATAGCAGAGATTGTGGGGTGTTGCTCAAATAGTGGGGGGCATAGGAATGGAGGGACCTCCACATACCCTAACAATGAAGGAGTAGTAAAGTGTTTAAACTCCACCATTGAAATGGCGGCTGTTAACCCCAAAGAAATTGACTTAATAAATGCACACTTAACGGCTACGAAAGCAGATTTGAATGAGTTAAATAATTGGTGCAAAGTGCTTGACAATAGAGATTTCCCATATGTAAATGCGACTAAGTCACTAATTGGCCATGGCCTTGGGGCTTCTGGGGCAATCGAGTGTATTGCGACTTTGCTTCAGATGAAACATAATTTCGTGCATCCATCATTAAACTGCGAAGATATAAATCCTGAAATTGAAGATTTAATTCCCAGTAATAGTATCGTCAGGAAAACTTTACATAATACAGAAATAAATGTAGCAATCAAGGCCAGCTTCGGGTTTGGAGACGTTAATTCGGCTGTAGTTTTTAAAAAGGTCTAGATATGATTCATTTATTTAACTTTACTAAAGAACTTAATGATTGTGGAAAGAACTGAGATCAAGGAAAAAGTATTTGACCTTCTTAAACAATATTCTCGGAAAGAAATTAATTGGTCAGAAGCAACCGAAGCAACAAATATACTTACCGAATTAAGAGTGAATTCAGCTCGATTCATTGATTTGGTTTTGGATGTTGAAGATGAATTCAAAATTCAAATTGAGGACGCAATTACAAATCAAATAATAAATATTGGAGACTTGATCAATATTGTTAGTGAAAAACTAAACTAAAGATGGTTTTTGTAGGGAACGATGTTGTAAATATTGGGCATCCGGCTAACGCAAATAGGAGCCTAAGTTCAAAATTCCTGGCAAAAGTTTGCTCTTCTAAAGAACAAGAATATGTTCTTGAATCGGAGTCACCAAATATCGCATTATGGCAATTGTGGAGTTTAAAAGAATCTGCTTTTAAGGTTTTGATGAAGATGGGCGAAATGTCATTTTTCGCGCCAAATAGGATAGAAGTGCTTGACACCGGTATCCAGAACAAGAAAGTTATCGAGACTATGTTTAAGTCAAATGTGGTTTATTTAAAATCGAGTGTTCTTAACGAACGGATTACATCCGTTGCATCTAATAGTTTGGACGGTATAAATAAGGCTGTATCAGAAACTAGAATCACGTCTAAGCCTGACGAATCTAATGAGGTAAGGAGATTGATGTTTGATGTATTAAAGCGACACAACCTGCCTCATGACAAGGTAGAAGTAATTAAAAATGAGCAGGGAATACCTTACCTTTTTTATCAGAAGAAAATTTTACCAATTGAAATTTCACTTTCGCATGACTATGGAGTTATGGGTGTAGCTATCCTAAACTAAATTATCTAAGAAGTTTGGCCTTATCAGAGAAGTAATTTGGCCTATTTTTATACACTAAGCTACCGACCGAATAAACTAAATGCTATTCAATTCCATAGGGTTCATGATCTACCTGCCAATTGTGGTAGCTGGTTATTTTATACTTCGTCATAAGTGGAGATGGTTGTGGTTATTAATTGCCAGTTACTTCTTCTACATGGTTGCCAGGCCAGAGTACGCGATCTTACTATTTGGATCTACTCTACTTGATTATTGGTGTGCAATCAAAATTGATAAGCAACCGACAAAGGAACGTAGAAAGCCCTATTTATATCTGAGTCTAATCGGAAATCTAGGTACGCTGCTGATTTTTAAATACCTCGGTTTCTTTAATGAGTTGATTCGAGACTTGACTGGGTTTTCGAGTATTGAATACCCTATTGGCACCATAGATATTTTGCTTCCAATAGGTATTTCATTTTATACTTTCCAGTCGCTCAGTTATACAATTGATGTTTATAGAAAGACTAGACCTGCAGAACGTCATTTAGGTCTGGTGGCACTGTATGTTTCCTTTTTTCCGCAACTCGTGGCAGGGCCAATAGAAACGTCAACACAGTTATTGCCTCAATTTAAGAAAGAGCAACATTTTAAATGGCAGAATTTAATTGATGGCCTTAAGCTTATTTTATGGGGAATCTTTAAAAAAGTAGTCCTTGCTGATAAAATGGGTCACTATGTAAATAAAGTTTATGGAGACATTGAAAATTACCATGGGTTCAGCTTTGTGATAGTCGGATGTGCTTTCTTCTTGCAAGTATTATTTGATTTTGGCGCTTACACAGATATTGCTGTAGGATCTGCCAAGATTTTTGGAATTGACTTGAACATCAACTTTTATCGCCCTTTTAGATCAACAAGTATGAAACAATTTTGGCAGCGATGGCACATGTCTCTTACCAAGTGGTTTTTTGAATATCTATACAAACCATTAAGCCGAAAATTCAGAAAAGGATGGCAGATAAATATGCTGTTGTTCATGATCGTGATTGGATTTTGGCACGGCCCTTCATGGGGTTTTTTAGTTTTTGGACTAATGCATGGGTTGTTCTACATCATATCAGATTACTTACCTGAATTTGCCAGCAAGAAAAATAAGCTGCTGGATGTCTTGTTAAAAGGGATTGCAATGGTTGGATTATTCTTAATTGTAGCAAGTACTGGATTCTTTTTTCGAGCGGCATCTATTTCAGAAGCATTTTACGCGTACCTAGAGGCCGGAAAGGGATTAATTAGTTTCGATTATTCCATTGCGGAAATAGGGATAACTAGCGTAGACGCCATAATCATATTGGTTAACTTGATTTTGTATTTCATTGTACAAAATCTACCCAACCATGACCCTAAAAAACCCTTCGTGTCTGTTCCTTTTAAATGGTTCAGGTGGGGGCTTTACTATTACATGTTGTTCATGATATGCTCTTTAGCTCATACTAAAACACAAGAGTTTTTATATTTTCATTTTTAGATTGAAAAAACGAAAGTCACATAAATTATTGAAGCAACTGCTTTTATTTGTTATCATCTTGGTTGCAGTAAATATTGCTTTGTCCTTCTATTTTTATAAAGTGAGCGTAAGAAATCATAAACTATATAAACAGGACCGGGTCTTTCATTCTTCTGAAGATCAAATTGACCTCCTTGTTATGGGCCATTCAAGGCCATTCAGGGCCATAGACGAAACTCAATTTGATAACATAGTTAACTTTTGCTCCGGTGGTGAAAGTAATGTGCACACTTATTATAAGCTTAAGTATGTTTTAGAGCAAAGTGGAAAGAATGTCGAGACAGTAATATTACCAGCCGGATTTGGATCTTTTAACTTAGATGACCCTTCCCTGATTTCCAATAGTTTTTACTGGAAAAAGTATGTTGATTATCTGGAATTAAGCGAAGTGTCAAATGATTTTTCAACGTATACAAGCATATGGTTAAAATCAAAAGTTATTCCTTGGTACGAGTACCCATACCTAAAGTTATCATTGGAAACTGGGGATTTTGATTTAAAAATAAGCAAAGAAAAATATCAAAATGGATCCGCTGAAGAGAAGTATAAAATGGCAAGGATGATCCTGGATAGAGCAGTAGCTAATAGTCAGTTTTATGATTCGGTGTCCTCCATATATTTGAATAAGACGATAGAGCTATGTAAGAATAGTGATTGCAAGTTGGTTTTCGTAAAATATCCAGTTACAAGCAGTTATAAGAAAGCGATGAACGAAATCGTTGATGAAAAAGAGTTGTCAGAATTAGCGATTAGGATTGAAGAAATAATTGATAAAGAAGGAATTACATTATTGGATCATCAAGACATGTGGCTTGAAAATGACGATCATTTTTTAGATCCTCAGCATTTAAATGAGGACGGAAAGAAGGCCTTTTCAAAATTGTTAAAAAGCGAGATAGCGCGATTAGATTAACAAATGCTATTTACATCCATAGAATATCTACTTTTTCTACCGTTAATTATGGTAGCATTCTTTTGTCTAAAACACAGATCTAGATGGGTGTTGCTATTATTGGCTAGTTATTTTTTCTATTCCTACTGGCGATTAGATTTTCTTTTGTTGGTATTGGTTTCAACTGTGATTGATTATTGGGCAGGTCTGCGCATGGGGAGACACAAAGAAAAAAAGAAGCGAAAACCCTTCTTGTATTTTAGCTTATTTGCCAACTTCGGGTTACTGTTTTCTTTCAAATACCTGGGTTTCTTTAATGAACAAGTCAGGTCGTTTTTTCAACTATTTGATGTTCAATTTCCTACTCCAGAAATTGATATTTTATTGCCCATTGGAATTTCGTTTTATACTTTCCAGACCTTAAGTTATTCTTTGGATGTGTACAAAGGAAATAGAAAACCAGAGCGTCATTTAGGATATTTCGCTCTATACGTTTCCTTCTTTCCGCAATTGGTTGCAGGGCCAATAGAACGTTCTACGACCTTACTTCCTCAGCTTAGAGATAAACAACGGTTTTTATGGAGTAATGTATCAGTAGGCTTCAGATTAATTCTCTGGGGACTATTCAAAAAAGTTATCATAGCTGATTATTTATATATGCTAATTGTTCCAATCATGAGAAATCCAGAACAATACTCAGGAGGAGTATTTGTAATAGGAATGATTGCCACTACGTTATGGATCTATGCTGATTTCTCCGGGTATACAGATATTGCTATAGGGTCTGCGCGTTTATTTGGAATTAGATTGCTTCCAAATTTTAAACGGCCATACTTATCCGCTTCCATCTCAGAATTATGGCAACGATGGCATATATCATTAACAACATGGATAAATGAGTATTTTTTTAGACCACTAATCCGTACATCCAGCTCTTGGTTTTGGAGATATTTTTCGATCTTACTTATTTTCACTAGTATCGGATTTTGGCATGGCGCAACTTGGAATTTCATTGCATTTGGGCTACTGCATGGGATTTATATTACTTTAAATAGAATTACAAAATCCTTTCGTAGAAGGCAGATGAATCGGGTTTTGTCTAGAACATCGATCATAAGAAAGGCAATCAACGTTTTTGTCACTTTACTGTTCTGGACGTTTTCAAGCGTGTTTTTTATTGCGGATAACTTGCAAGAGTCTTGGCATATTATCTCTCATTTAACAGAATGGAATGGATTACAAGAATTATCAAATGTTCCTGGAATATATACGGTTCATTTTATAATCATCTTGTTAGGATCGGGGCTATTTATTGCTTCGGAAATTATAAATAGAAAGGAATTAGAAAACCCTTGGGATAATGTTAGGTTCACGGGTATTAGGTGGGGTACTTATGCCTTAATGATATTCATGCTAATATCATTTGGTCACCAAGTTAGTAACGAATTTTTCTACTTTCAATTTTAAATGACCTGGAACAAAAACATAAAGAGAATACTTTTATTCGCTCTTCTATTTTTAGGGGCAAATGAACTGATAAAGCTCTATTTTTTTGAAGTTAGTATTTCAGATCATACTCTAGTAAAACAAGAAAGACGATTCGATAAATATCATGGAGATTTAAAATACCTTTTCCTAGGAAATTCACGTGTGGCAAGAGCCATAGACACATCACTTATTGATAATAGTTATGCTTATTGTTCGGGAGGAGAAAGCAATGTTCAGACTTATTACAAATTAAAATACCTGCTAGAAACAGAGTCGGATAGAATCACGAATGTGATCCTACCGATTGGGATAAATAGCATTGGGTTGTATCGTCCGGATAAAAATTTAAACAGTTTTTACTGGCGAAAGTATATGGACTATGTTGAGCTTATGGAACTTACCTCTGACTATTCAACTTATTCCTCCGTGGCCATAAAGTCGGAAATGTTTCCATATTTTGAATACCCGTATGTGAGAATGTTAAAGGAATATGACGAAGCTCGTTTAATTGGAAGCGATTCTATTTATCAGTTTGGATCCGAGAAGGAAAGAATCGAATTGGCCGCGAACGTTGTAGCAAATCAGCATCGGTTTGTTCATATCAATAATGCCACCGCAATAGAATATGTTAAAAAGACAATTGACTTGGTTAAACGATATAAAAAGCGTCTGACGTTCATCAAATACCCGGTTACTCATTATTATGAGAATGCCTCTTTAATCTATGAAATTGAAGATGGACGAAAGGAAATCGATGCTATTATTAAACGAGTTGCTTCTGAAATAGATTTCTTAGATTTTCAAAATCTATACGCTGATAAACCAGATTATTTTAGAGACGTTCATCATTTGAACGAGGATGGAAAGCGAAAATTCACCAATCACCTTCGCGATTATTTTTTCAATAATAAACGGGAATAAAACGCAGGTCACTTTAAAATTAAATTTTCCAGATTTACTCAAGAATGAATAAATTTGATGATCGTGCCAATCACTTATATTAAGGATGTTTGAGTTAAAGGAATTTAGGATAGGAAAAGGGCAAGCATTGAAATTATGGATTAGTGAAAATGACGCTGATTTTTTCGTGCCCAATGATGTTTCTGGATTTCTTGCAGATCAGGCCATTGTTAATCCGAATGATGTTGTTATTGAGTTGGGGTCAGGTATTTGTCCGATAAGCATACTTCTTGCAAAAAAGCAACCGGAATTAAGACAAATTTATTCCGTTGAAATAGTGCAAGAACAGGTAGATTTGGCTGTAAAGAATATTGACAAGTATCAGTTAAGCACTAAAATAACCCCATTGGTTGGGGACTTATTTAGCCCTTTTGAACAGGGTTTTGAAGGAATTAAAGCGGATGTGATTCTAGATGATTGTTCTGGATTGTCACCTGTGGCGGCTGAATTAGGTTGGTATCCGAAAGGAGGTAAGATTCCACAAGGGGGATCGGACGGAACGCAAGTGACCATACCATTCTTGAAAAAAGCCGGAGAGTATCTCGCTAATTCTGGGTCGGTCTATTTTCCTACTACACCGAATTTTTCTGATGAGAAAAAAATAATTGAAGTAGCGAGAGAGAATTTTTCTAGTTTGGAAGTTGTTTTAGAAAAGAATATTCCGTTAACGGAGCAACAAACAGAATTAATTTTAACAACTTCAGAATGTAATATATTTGAGCCTATAATACGAAAAGGAACTAGAGGGTTCTGGACTGCTAAAATCTGGAAAGCAAATAACCCAATATAGAATTCATTCTAGAAACTACGCAAACGAAAAATCAAAAACCCATAATTTAACTTTTGCATTTTAGGGTTCTACAAAATGTTATTTAACTCTATATCATACTGGGTTTTTTTACCAGTAATTGTTTGCTTTTACTTCATGCTTAAGCATAAGTATCGGTGGGTTTTATTGTTAATTGCAAGCTATTTCTTTTACGCATCATGGAACTTTAGTTTTGTTATTTTCATTTTGGTTTCAACTCTAGTTGACTACTGGGCAGGACTGAAAATGGGAAAATTGCCCGACAAGAATTCCCGAAAAAAATATTTGTACCTGAGTTTATTGGTGAACTTAGGAATGCTCTTTTTCTTCAAGTATTTAGGGTTTTTCAACGAAATTATTCGGTCTGTATTTGGAATCTTTGACGGTCATTACCCCATCCATACATTAGACATTTTACTTCCGATTGGGATTTCATTTTACACTTTTCAAACCTTATCATATACAATTGATGTGTATAGAGGAAACCGTAAACCGGAGCCTCATCTGGGAATATTTGCATTGTACGTTTCCTTTTTCCCTCAGCTAGTCTCTGGCCCAATTGAAAGATCAAAATCATTTCTCCCTCAATTTCATAAACCAACAACAATTAATTGGCAGAGAATTATTGATGGGGGGAAGTTGATAATATGGGGTTTATTTAAGAAAATGGTGATTGCCGATAATTTGTCAATATTCATTCAGAATGTATATGGAAGTCCTGAAGAATATTCTGGAAATATTATGTTACTGGCCATGTTTAGTGTTGGGGTTCAGATTTATTGCGATTTCTCTGGATATACTGATATTGCTATTGGTTCTGCAAAATTATTTGGAATAAATCTATCTAAGAATTTTGACCGACCTCTATTTGCGAGTTCGATGACCTCATTATGGGCTAAATGGCACATTTCATTAACGAGATGGATCAGAGATTATATGGCTCTGCCATTACGAGGAATATTAAAATCTAAAGTGAGTAGTTATCTTTTGCTTTACATCGTATTTGTATCAATTGGATTGTGGCATGGCGCAAGTTGGCAATTTGCAGTTTTCGGAGTTCTACATGCTACATATTTAGCCGTTGAAAAGTTGTCTTTCCCATTAAGGAAAGTAATTACCAAAGCAACAGGGTTAGATCGAGTTCCAAAACTTAAAAATGGACTAGGGGTTCTTATCACTTTTACGCTATTTGCCTTCTCAGGAATATTTTTTGCTCATGATGATTTTGATAATAGCCTTTATATTATTTCTAAGCTTTTTTCAGGTGGAGAAATCATGCCCTACTTATCAAAAATGAACTTCTTTTATCCGTCAAATATAATCGTGATCCTATCTTCTTTGGCTATTTTTTGGTGGATAGAGTTTAACAACAGGACTGACTTAAGGAATCCTTTCAGTAAGATAAAAAGCATGTATCTGAGATGGGCAACGTATGTAATTATTGTATTTTACTTGATCGTGTTTAAGGTAAATGAGAACGTAGACTTTTTCTATTTCCAGTTTTAATGACAGAAAAAAGGACATATCGTTTGGGGAAAAAGCTACTGTTGTTTTTAGTAATTGTAGTAGGAATAAATTCTGTTATCAGTTTATGGTATTATAAAAAAGTAGCGCCCAAAACATTGTTGTACCGAACTGACTTGAAGTATGAGGAGAATAAGTCAACTACAAATACCCTGTTCGTTGGACATTCAAGAGCCCAGCTTGGGATTAATGACAGTCTGTTTGATAACACTGTTAATATAGCCTCGTACGGAGAGAACAATGTGTACACTTATTACAAGCTAAACAAGATCCTTAACGACCCTAATAATAAAATCCAGACCGTTATCATTCCAAATGGGTTTGGATCCTTTAGCAGTTTGAAAAACCCGGCTATTTGCGACCACACCTATTGGAATAAATATATCGATTATGCAGAGCTAGGAGGAAATCATGATGATCGAGAAAGGTATGTTTCTGAATTGGTTCAAAGCAAATTGTTTCCTTATGTACGAACAATTCAAAAAGGGATTAATAAGAAATTTAAGTTTGATGGGAGAGAAAAATTAACGCTACATCAATTAAAAACAGAACAAGAAAAAGTAGCGTATGCGACTAAAGCGATAACGGTTAATTTCATTAATAGAAATTGTTACGATGACGTTGCGTATGCATACCTGCAAAAAACTATAAGGTTGTGCGAAGCGAAGAAAGTTAACGTGATTACAGTAAAGTATCCTATTACTTCTTATTATTTTGCGGCCGTTAAAAGCGTCATGGGAGAAAATGACTGGAACCATGAACGTTTTGATAGTTTAATTAATAGTCAGAATTATAGAATGTTTGATTTCGAAGATCTTTACTTTGAAAGAGATGATTTATTTAAAGATACCCACCACTTGAATAAGTTTGGTCAAAAGGAATTTTCTAAGATTATTAAGGAAAATCTTTATCCGTTGTAATAATATTTACAGACCACTATAAATCTCAATTAGCTTGTTAGCGGCCAGTTTAGAGCTGTATTTTTCTTTCGCTTGATTTTGAATCAAGTTTCGGTCCCAATCTTGGTTTAACATGTAGGGGATACTTTTAGCTAAATCTTCGCTTGTTGCTTCACATATAGCACCATTGACGTCATTTATCATTTCAGGAATTCCTCCCGCGTTAAATCCTAGAGTTGGAGTTCCACAACAGGAAGCCTCTACTACCGTATTTGGGAAGTTGTCAATTAGTGATGGTACTACCAATAAGTCTGCAGCCGAATAAGCTTGCATCATGGATGAGTCATTATTTAATCTTCCTAATGAAAGGATTCCTTTTTCAGCATTAGTTTTGATCGAAGGGCTGCCTAGAACGCAAAGGATCATGGTTGAACTGAAAGCGCTAATCCAGGCTTGCTCCATAACATTGAATCCTTTTCTTGGAACACGAAAATCGTCAGCGACATATAGGACCACTTTTTTGTTCTGCGGAATCTGAAGATGTTCTCTACATGCATTCCTATCAATAGACGATATAGTCCTGTTAAAACAATTCGCAACTACGTGATGAGAAAAATGTGAAAACAGTTCACTTTTTTTGGCCTTGATATTCAGGTAAGAGGAAGGAGAAATTACCTGAATGGCTTGATTTTCAAAAGCCTTTTTCTTTACGGCTATATGTTGTTTCATATAGTCTTTTCCCAAATGTTCGTGAAGATTATAATGATAATGAAATCCTTCGGAAAATGGTTCCTCATCATGGATAGTCCAAACAATTTTCTTACTGTTAGCCTTAAAAAAGCTAGGATAATCAAGAAATCCAGCTACCCAGTGCAAGTGAATTATATCTGCCCACTCATATAAAGGGTGTGAAGTAATATCCCAAATAGAAAAAGGAAATGAAAACAGTTCTTTGGCGGAAATGAGCTCCTTTCGAATTTTGTTTTGCTGCCGATCAAGTTTTTTTTGCTCTAGATATTTTTTCGATTTTGCGGCATAAGAAAGCCCCTCCCAAATTTCATGAACGTGAGGCACGTCTTCTTGGGTCTTACTTCGCAAGAGCACTTTAGAATCTATCCCTTGGCTTAATAATGCCATATGAGTTCTTAAACAGGCTTTGGCCGCACCCCCGGTATTATGTGTATTTACGTGTAAAACTTTCATCAGGGCCTATTGATTGCTCGTTTTTGCATGGATAGATATATGGACTGAACTTCAGTGGTCCATTCTCCTTTTGCACTCCCTTTATGCTTGGACCTATTTGGTTCAACTAACGAGATTGCAGTATTCAGATCATTATCGTTCAAGTTTAGCCGTTTGGCTAGCTTTCCGATTGATTTTTTTGGAGAGGATGTAAGTTGATCGTAGTCCAAGTAAATTTGATTTACTTCAGTATCATTTAATAGCCCGCTATAGTATTTACAGTAGAGAGCATAATCTGCTGTTGGAGTTATTTGTTTTGCTGATGAAATAGTGTCGTCCGGATTTCGAAAAACCACTAAAAAGGTGCTTTTTGGCCATTTTTTACTCAAAATCGGGAATAAAACAGCAAAATGTGGGTTTTTTACAACAACACCATTTTTAAAGTTAGTGTTCATGTATTGGTCAAGATCCAATCCTGAAAATTGCCTCAGGACTTTAACTTTATTTCGATTTGAAATCCGATCATCATGGTATTTTACAATTGAATTAAAAGCAAATGTTTTCGGATTGCTGTTCGGTTTATAAGATTCAACTTGTTCAATGGAGGGAGGTTTATGTCCCCAGCTGTCTAGGTCTTCAAATACTTGAAGTGACCAATCCATAAACAAGTAATTCTCGAAAAAACCGTCTGGATTGAGCTCTTTTCTAAATTTTATTCCTTTCAATAAATGGCTTTCCGGTCCCAAATCTCCGCCTAGTTCTTGAATAATATGAGCAACTAAACTGGTCCCAGACCTAAACAGGCCTGTAATCCACAATGGGTTGTGGTTCGTTTTATGGGATGAACTGGAAGTGTTGCGTTCGCGAACGATAAGATAATATCTATACGTAAGTTGATTTATAAGTTGATATGGCCACTTGTTTTTCTTGTCCATTACCAATTGTAATTCTCCCCTACTACGTTATAAAGCTCTTGGTTATGAGGAGCGTAGAAAGCGGCTAATTCTTGCCTTAAATCGGGAGATAGTTCTTCAGTTGATTCGCTGTAATTAATCTTTTTTAAGGAAGCCGTGATTGGACTATCCAATTCCAAAAAATTGAGAATTTTATTACATGTATTTGTAGGGTTTTCAAATAGGTTTTCACTCTTAACTACTAATAATTGATCATCATTTGTAAAGGTCCGTTTCCAAATTTTAAGTTGATCTGCATAAAGTCCCTTAGTTCGATAACCAAGTCGCTGATACACATACCTGTGTCTATTGGATTTTAATTTTTCTCTTTCATACGCTAATCTGTCGTCTTCAATCTTTAATGCTTCGGAAAAGCTCAAGCTCTCAAAGCCGTATTTAACGGCCATTTTATAGTGTGAATACGCTCTGTCAATTGGATTTCTTAATAATACCACACATTTGGCGTTTGGGAAAGTTGACTTTAACCTGTTAGGTGCTTCCTTAGACTCAAAATAATTTGCAGTAGCGTCACATGTTGGTTTTTTACCCAATAATTTGAAATGAGATAGATACCATTTTTGACCGCGTTCAAAATTGTTGATATTGTTGAAGTAGTAGATTTCTTTTTGCTTGTTTCTTGCTACGAAGTCGTTTTCAACAAGAAACTGAAATAAAGATGAGGTTCCTGATTTTTGGGCCCCAAGAATAAAAAATGACGGAGCTGTGCGCAATTTAGAAGTAGACAGCTCAAGAAAGTTGTTTCTTGGAGGCTCTTCTTGAGTGACCTTAATGTTAATAGAATCCTTTGCCAATCGACCCATTTATAATTTAATTTTGAGTGCATTAAAAACGCTTAACACCTCATCAGTCATAATATAGTCCAAATCTTCCTGGGTTAGTTCGGTTTTCCATTGTTCAGATTTTCCGGACCTGAAGAAGTTTATTTCCGACTTGTCATGAACTTTACCATATTTAGCTTCTACCTGTCGAAGGTTGTTAAAGGAGCACTTTTCAATGATCTGTTCCAGCGGCTGCTCAGGTATGATTTTACAAAATGAAATTATTCTCTTCAGTTGAGAAATTGGGTCGCCCTTCAACTGGTCAAAACTAACCATTAGCATTTTGCTTGGATTGGTAGATTGATATGTTATGGCTTCTGTAAGATGATCTTTCCAACTTCCAAAAGGTTGGTCTTTTTGATCACTCTTAACGAATTCAGACAATGTTCCTTTAAACTGCCCATGCCCAGATAAGTAATGAAAGTAGGAGATGAGCACATCTCTGTAATCTCTATAAACGTAAATCACGCGTTCATTAATGTTTTCATGAAAATGATGTGACTTGATGTAGCGTTGGCCCGGTATTAAGTCGATTTCATTCTTAAACTGGTAAATTCCAGGAACAAATTCATTGATGTTTTTTAAAGTTATTTCCCTGTGACTTTCCATTAAATTTGCAAGCAGAAACCGAATCCAAGTATTGCCCGATTTCGGGAAAGAGATTAAAAAAATGTCTTGCTCTCTCACTTGATTTAGCGCAGGAGGTGAAGACTTAGATTTTGTCAATCCAACAGTTTCTAAAGTTCTTTTGATTATAGATTTCACGGTAGTAATAAGCCAATTAGCGATCACAAATTATGAAAAACTTCTTGATGCGAATTATCGGTAAAAGCTGTATTTTTGATTAGTAAGCTTATGGAAGTGAAGATTGCTCATATTGTCAACCCATTTAACGCGAAAGAAGACAGTGAAATGGCTGCTGCTCAGCTGATTACATTTGAATCGATGAGAAGAGCTAAATCATTCAGTAGTGAAAGAGTTGATATCTCATTTTTTTCAGCGCAGTTCGAGGAAGATTTAGATTCAGTGCCCAGTGATTTTACAAGAACACCAAACTTATCTAATTCGATAATCCATGAAGAAGGGATAAAAAAGGAGCAAACTCTCCCTTATCTGAAAGACATTTTAGATCGATTGTATGAAAATACGGATGCTGATTACCTTGTGTATTCCAACGTGGATATTGGCTTAATGCCACAATTTTACACTGCGGTTAAAGAAATTATTAATACAGGTACGGACGCTTTTATTATTAATAGAAGAAGAGTTTCTGGAAATTATACTTCTGTAAATCAGCTGGATCAGATTTATTCAGAAACGGGATTTATGCATAATGGATTTGACTGTTTTGTTTTTAAGCGTTCGCTTTACCCAAAATTTGAACTAGGAAAAGTTTGCGTTGGTATTCCCCATGTTGGAAATACGTTGGCATTTAATTTAATGTGTTTTGCTGATAAATTCAGACTCTTTCCGCACAAGCATTTAACTTTCCATATTGGGTTTGAATTGGTAAAACGATGGGGGAATAAGTCATATTTAAAGCATAATAAGGAGGAGTACTTAAATGTGATAAAGAAGAATATCCATCATCTGCAACTGATAAATGTTCCCGGTTCTTCTTACCCGATTCATAAAAGGTATTTTAAATGGCTGATGAATCCTAACTTGCACTTTCCCACGATGTTAAGTCTAGATCTTAAGCAGTGGGGTACCGATCGATATCCGTTTTCTGAACAAGAAAAACGAAAGAAATTCCAAGAGTGGCTCCAGAAAAAAGTGAAACTAGATAAGTAAGTAATTACCTAAAAGTTATTTGATTTTTAATTTTTCCTGCACGTTGTATCCACTTATTTTTTTTCTGAAATGAAGAGAGTCGATTTACAAATTCGTCACCCCGACTCGCGATTAATTGTTCTAGTCTATTTTTACTCCACTCGTATAATTCAATATCTAATTTATTGTAGGCGGTAATTGTTTCGATAGTTTCTGAATCAAGATCTCTTGGTTTAACGCTGTGACCAGTTACGTTGGCCCTTAAGTAGTAAGGGCTTTTCCATTGGTAATGCTCTTGCATTAATAATATGGATTCGTCAAAATATTCATTGATCCCAATAACAGAAAAATGAGCTTCAAGATTCTTTTTTGCTTCGTCCAACATTACAGTTGTACATGACCCGTGCGCAGCATCTATATTATTCGATAGGAGTCTAACTTGCGCATTTTCGGTATTGGCTATAATACCACTTTCTACATAATTTTTTAGTGAATAATCATTATCAACTAGTTTCTGGTGGGTGTGATGATTCTTCTGCTTAAGTATGAAGTAATAATTGGAAATCAATCGCTTAATCGGTTCTCTTAACATAGTTATGTAAGAGACATTATTTTCCTGCGGAAAAAAGGAGTGATGACCAAACGCCATGTGCCCTTTAATTACCATTTTCGCCTGTCTTTCTTCTATCGAAAGATTGCCGAATTCAAGAGCTTTTCTATTATTCTGCACGTTGAAGACTTCGTTCCTGTTATAATTTCGATCCAGAATTGATTGTAAAGTAGACCCTCCGGTTTTAGGAATGTGAATAAAGAGAAGCTTATCTGTGTTTGATTTCATCTGCCCAATCAGTTTAAGATATAGTTATGTTGAAACTCTTCTTTATCGCAGGATTTGTTATGTCCAAGCGGTCAATAAAGTGCTGATCAATTTCATTCGAACGCTCTAAACTAATATTGATTTTTTCGTATTCTGTTGAAGAGAATAATTTTGAGCGTATTAGATCCCGATGGGCTTCGTAATTTGCTAATATCAACTCATACGTTTGGTTATAGATGCCGTCTTGATTAGGTAATTTTTGGTACCCTAATGCTTTATTAAATTCAATTGCTTTTTTATTGTCACTTAAAACAGTAATAAATGATTTTTCAATATTCATTAAAAAGGAAGTATCCGTAAGCAGAAAGGAAGCAGCAACAGGAATTTTTGATTCTTGATATTTTACATCATGAATAAAAATACCAGCGTTTCCGGTAAGATTATTATCCCAATCAATTTTACCCGCGTAAATAAGACCAACTTTTTTATTGTCAGCTTGAATTATGAAATAATTGTTGTTAATGTTATTGACACTTTCGAACCAAATTTCTTGATCCTCCTTTTGAATTAGCTCCCGAATTTCCATATTCTTCCGAATATGATTTGCGTTTCGCCAATTCCTTACCATTTCAATTTCAGAGTGTTCGAGCCGCGAAAGTCGAATTCCATATCCGCTAATTATCATTAAAGAACCGTATTAATGTAATAAGGTGGCTTCCCGTTCTGCTGATGATATATTTTAAACAGGTATTGACCTATTATACCTAATGACATTAACATAAGGCTAGTCGAAAAACAAAGCAAAACGATAATGGCGGTAAAACCTGGTACGTCAACATTAAAGAATACTTTTTTAATTATGTAAAGCACACCAATAATAAACGAGATTAAAGAAAATGATACTCCGATAAAAGTGATAGCTTTTAATGGCCAAGCAACAAAATTAATTAGCACAGAAAAGTACATTCGGGTCAATTTGAATATACTGTAAGAAGACTTTCCTTCTTTTCTTGGATGATGATCTACTTCCACAGCTTCAATGTTACCAGTATACCAGTGAATTATCTCATCGATATAAATAAAGTTTTGCAGATGACCTTTCAATCGATCAACTATTGCTCTGGAAAAAAGCCTGAATGATGATCCCGTTCCCTTTTTGTTGTTCGCAAAGTATTTGGAGGATTTTTGAGCCATCTTGCTACCTGTGGAACGGACTATACCATGCTGTCGATTTTTATAGATTCCATAAACTACATCAGCATGATTTTTTTCATATTGCGCAATTAACTTGTTAATCTCTTCGGGGGGATGTTGTAAATCATCATCCATAGTAATGATGATTTCACCAGAGCAGAAGTTAAATCCGCAAATAATTGCGTTGTGCTGACCTACGTTTTTTTTAAGTTGAACAAGTGTAATATGCTCAGCACCGTTCTCCTTTATTTTCTTTAACGTATCCCAACTGAGGTCTTTACTATTATCATCAACGAATATTATCTCAAAAGATTTGCCTGAGGCTGTCAAAACACGGTTTAGTCTTTCATGTAATTCAACAAGAGAGCGTGTGCTATTATATACGGGTATTACAATTGATACTTCTGCCACTTTTCTTATTTAAGTAAAAACCCTCCGTCTATTACGATGTTGATCCCAGTAATCCATCTAGATGCATCTGATAACAAAAAGACTGCTGTATTAGCAACATCAGTCGGTTGACCAACGCCTAAAGGATATTTAGCTATATGCTCATCCATTATTTCTTTGGACATGATCCTTTCTGTTTCATCGTACATTTCCGTCTTGACCATAGCTGGTGAAATGCAATTTGATCGAATGCCTAGATGGTAGTTTTCAAGTGCATATACTTTACTTAAGTTTTCTAAGGCAGCTTTGGAGCCAGCGTAAAGAGATGCACCCATGTATGGGTGCTGACCTGATATCGATGAAATGAAAACAACGGAGGCGTTATTATTTAGCTTTTCATGCCTTGTAATACCTGCCATCAAGAGGAGTGGGACCTCAAAATTGATATTAAGAGTTTCATCGATTTTCTCTTGCGAAATATATTTTACTGGAAAAGGTTTAACAACTCCTGCGCTTTGAACTATACCGTCCAGCTGGGGTAATTTCGAGATTAAATTTTCCCTTTCCTTTTCATTTGCCAGATCAGCAACGAAATAGGAGTGATTTCCATCCTGTAGCGCTGATAAAGTTTGTTTCAACCGATCTTCGCTTCTCCCTGTGAGCACAACATTACCGCCCATTTCAGAAATAGAGATTGCAATTTGTCTCCCGATGCCTGATGATGCGCCTGTAATGAAGATCGTTTTGTTATTTAAATGGAAAGGGGTCATTTATAATTCAATTAAATCTGGGCATACAATGTTGTCTAAAGATACACTAACCGTTCCCCAAGATAATCCAACTCCGAATCCGCAGAAAATCATTGATAGATCTTTGGAAGTTGCTTCATTTTGTAATTCGGTAACAACTGTTAACGGAATAGAAGCTGAGCTAGTGTTACCATATTTTGCGAGAGAATAAGGAACCTTATCGGCATCCACCGCCATTAATTTACGTATGGTTTCTAATATAAGCTTATTGGCCTGATGGAAAACAAAATAGTCAAAATCATCATTGCTCTTTTCTATTTGCTTGAGCAACTCGGCAATATGTGGTGGCACTTCGGTGATGGAGAAGTTGAATATTTTTAAACCGTCAATTGCTAAATTGCGATTGGTCCTCCATATACCTTCGTCAATTTTTCTTTCTAAAAATGATTCATCATTAATTGGATTTCTAACACCACCATCAGGAATAATAATTGCATCTGCTCCAGTTCCATCGCTCTGCAAATTAAAATCCATTGAACTAGCACCATCGTCATATGATAATGCAGTAGCGGTTCCAGCATCTCCAAACAGAGGGTAGGCACTTTTATCTTTTTTATTTAACGATAAAGTTGAAATATCCCCAGCCAGTAACAGCCCTTTTTTAATTCTAGACGTGCTCATGAGGCTTGCAATAACCGACAAACCATAAACGTACCCTGAACACCCAAGACTAATATCGAGAGCAATGCAAGACTTGGGCAAGCCTAATTTTTCTTGAAGAATTATGGAGGTTGATGGGAGAATATAGTCTCTAGATTGGGAGACGAAAACCACGATTTCGATATCTTCTTTTTTCCAATCTAAATCGGATATTAGTTTTTCCGCAGAAGTAAAGCAAAGATCGGAAGTGGTGCACCCTGGGTTGGCAATTCTTCTTTCTGCAATTCCAGTTGTAGAAACAAGTAGTTCTTTTTCGTCTTTTGTAAGTTGATCGTAATCAAAATTGGAGATTACGTTTTTGGGAACACAAGCCGCAATTCCTGAAAGCTTTACATTATTAACGGAGAATATCGCCATTACACTTTACTTTTTACATACTCGAAAAGTTCTCTGACCGTATTTGTATTTTTTAAATCTTCACCTGTGAGCGTAACCTTATATTTTATTACAATCATGGCCATTATAATCAAGGCATACATGGAACTCCATTGATCAATATCTCGGTAATCAGTATCAGGTGCAAGTGTTCCCGATTCTAATCCCGCAATTTCATTTTCAATATTCTGAATAAATTCGTTAATTTCCATTTATGTGGCGCTAGACGATGTGCATTTCTAGCCGTAAATATAACAGAATTCGCTTTATTAAATGGTGATTGTGGTACCGGACCAGGATAAGCCAACTCCAAAGGCAACTAGCATAACTCTTTGTCCTTTGCTTACTCGTTTTTCTTTTAATGCTTGATTCAACGCAATGGGAATCGTTGAGGAAACGGTATTACCTACCAATTCATAATGGATGTAAAATTTCTCATCTGGAATTTCCATTATTCTTTGGAGGGTTTGCAATAAAAACTGGTTGGCTTGATGGAAAATGTATAAATCTATTTCGTCTTCTTTTAAGTTTGATTTTTCTAATAATTCAAGGATCATTTTTGGAACCGTTCTTACGCTGAAATTGAAGATGGCAGATCCTTTCATTAAAAACTTATCATCTGAATGTTGATTTCCAAAGTCATCATATTTATCTACAGATGATGTATCGGATATTTTATTTCTAGCACCACCATCCTTAATTATTATTTTATCGTAACCACTTCCATCTGTCCCAAAAACAAACTGGCCAATACCTTCTTCATTTCCAGTATTCGAAACTAAAGTTGCTGCGGCTCCATCTCCAAAAACAAACCGAGAACTTTTGTCTTTTGGATGAAAAGTTTTGGTAAGAGTTGAAGCGGTAAGTAACAGAACATTTTTAACACCAACTGATTCGATTAAGCCTTTTGCAATGCTCAATCCATATACAAAACCACTACATCCTAGATTAAAATCCAAGGCCCCACACTCTTTCGGGAGATTAAGTCTGTCTTGAATTAGGCAAGCCGTGGTTGGAGTGTAATAATCAAATTCTTGAGCACAGAAAAGCACAAAATCAATACTAGATCGGTCTATAGCATGCTCATTTATAAGTTTTTCAGCAGCCTTCACCGCAAGGTCCGAGGCTAACTCGTCTTCTTCGACAATTCTTCTTTCTTTTATTCCTATTTTACTTAGGTTAGAGTCCCCTTTACTTTCTGGAAAAATGTCAAAGTATTCCTCATTGGTAAACCGTTTGCTAGGAAGATAGTAGCTTGTTTTTACGATTTGAGCACGAGTTTTCATTAAGGATAAAATTAATGAATATTAATGATTTGATAGCGCTCATTGTTAGACAGCTATGTGCATTAAAAATATTCTTCAGCTTTACATCTGGATATCGTTGATGTTCTCGAATGGCTCAGGAATACTTTCTGGATCTTCATCAATTATTTGAAGAATATCTCGAGTGATTCCTCTAGATATATTCGAGATAGGGACGTCATTTGGAGAACCTTCAAAAGGGTTTTCTCCTGCTAAACCAATTCTTAACATTGTATTGAATACCCAAATCACAATTACCGTGAATGGAATATTAATCCAAACAAAGTATTTGCCAATAAAGGGGTATGTACCAGATAATAGACTTGGACTTTCTGGATCAACTTCAACTGCCAGAAGATCAGTTCCAATTTCAGCGAATGCCGGGATGATTGCCATTGGCAACAACCACATAAAAATATGAACGAAATGGTAGCCTATACTTCCATACTGCTTTGGATACGGGAAGTTTTTAATACGTTCAGACTTTCCTTGTAGTGCGGTCATTTCTTGCAACATGCCTTGCATGTTTAGAAGTGAGAAGTCCCAGATTTTCTTTTCATCCGTCAGTATTCTTAGATGTTTTGATTGTAATGCTATAATCGCGTTGGGCTTGTTATCATGAGCCATAACATATGCATGTTCTTTTTCAGACAATAAGGGTTTCAACTCATCCGCGAGTTCAGTCATGATCTCTGGAATATTGTAGTAGTAGTTTTTTGGCGTTGCCTTTTTGCCATAATCTGCTTCCCAGATTTTCTTCGCACGCATCGCATATCGCAGAGCGGTTAACCAAGCAATATGTCTATTGGTGATAATTTGTAGCGTTTCCTTTTCATCTTTAGCATCAACCGTATCATCCGGTCTATGCATGTAGAAACTATCTCGGACGGTAATGGTGAAGGTTCTAGAGATGTTTACAATTCCTCCCCATATTTTACGTGCTTCCCAAATCCGGTCATAAGCAGCATTGTTTTGAAAACCAACTAGAAATGCTACTGCCGTACCAATTAGAGCCACTGGTGCCAATGGAACTTGGATCCATTTTAAGTCCAGCAATTCATAAAGTGAAGTGAAAATGGCAGCTAGAATAAAGAAAAAGATGAGCTCTTTCTTCGTCCAAATTAAGACGGCTTTAAACGGGAACCTCCTTTGTACGTACATGCTTTTTTTAGTAAAAGTAAGAGAAACCAGTAAAGTTTAAAGTCGTAGGTTGTCCAAAGTTGATTTCTGCTAGAATTGTTTAATAGAACTCAACGATATTGGTTAAACCAATAAATTCTGATTTGGCTATACCTCCTGCCGCAGAAAATTCTCCAGTAGGGTTGGTATATACTCTTCTAATTTCAGCATTTGCCTCTCCGACAGTGATGTCAGTCATGCTTGTTGCAGATATTGTAATCTCTTCATCCCACAAGGCAGCTGAACTATATGAGTTGCCTGTTCCATCATCTACATTGCTCCTAAAGTCAAGTTCAACAGATTCATTCACCCAAATTTCAGCCCCTAACCAATCCCAGTAGAATGAAGACGATTTTGGTATGTAGTAATGATAATCGTTACCAATGTACCTTGCATCAGTAACCTCATTGGTATAAATATTTCCATCGTTATCCGTGAAAATAAAAGTGGCCAAAGTGTCTAAACCAGAAATTGAATGCGTATAGTTTATTCCATTTCGCTCCATGGTGTGCCCATCAACCGAAACGTTAGCTCCCTTGGTTAACTTAACTATTTTCCCATCTGAATCTTTCTTTCGAAACATTACCGTGTATGTTGTTTTATCATCGTTTTCGTCATAAGACATAGTATAAGATTGATAAACTTCACTGGCTTCCAGCTTCTGTGATCTTTTCTTACAAGAGAATAAAACAACTGGAATTATTATTAGTAAGATATATGAGTATTTCATTAGGCTAAAAAATCTTTTGGGCACCAAATGTAGAGGAAATCTATTATTAAATATAATTCGTTCGGCTATTGGAACGAACTTAAAAATGAGTACGGTGGCATGAACAGGATTATTTCATGTTCCTTTGTGGTCCGAGGTCAGAATGAAACCTGCAGTCGCTTTGCTCCTTTAGTTTTTTCTTGCGACCATACTTTGCGCTTCTTTGTAAAATGAAGTGGGGGCAGGATTCTGAAGACAGATCCTTTGTGCTCCGAGGTCAGAATGAAACTTACAGTCGCTTCGCTCCTTTAGTTTTTTCTTGCGACCATACTTCGCGCTTCTATGTAAAATGAAGTGGGGGGCAGGATTCTGAAGACAGATCCTTTTTGCTCCGAGGTCAAAATGAAACCTACAGTCGCTTCGCTCCTTTAGTTTTTTCATTTAATTCCCTTTCACTCAAACTACGTTTGGTTCAGGTTATTAAATGAAAAAACCCACTGCTATTAGCAGTGGGTTTCATTCTCTAGTGACCCCAGCAGGATTCAAACCTGCAACCGTCAGAGCCGAAATCTGATGCGCTATTCAGTTGCGCCATGGGGCCGAATTAGCTAAAAGTTTAAAGTCGAAAGGAGAAAGAAGCTGTCTTTAAGCTTTTGACTTTAGGCTTTAAACTTGAATTGCGGGAACAAAACTATAAGAATTTCTTACAATAAAATTTAATTTCTTTAGTTTGTACCTCGTGAAACGCCTTATACTGGGTGTCTTAATAGGCATCTCCATATTTCAAGTGAGTGCTCAAGGAACCGAAGTTGGGTTCTGGAGAGACCATCTGCCGTACGATCATGTAATTGGAGTAGTGAAATCAGGGAGCCTTATTTATGCTGCTACGCCCTATTCAATGTACACTTATAACTTATCTGACAACAGTATAGAAAAGCTAGCAAAAGGGAATGGACTTTCTGATTTTGGGATTAGTAGACTTGAGTACAATGAGCTTCACAATACAGTTGTTGTTGGCTATTCTAACGGAAACCTTGACCTGATTCAAGGAAATGTGACAACAAATATTCCTGCAATAAAGACTTCTTCATTGTCTGGAGACAAACAAATTTATGGGATTCATTGCGAAGGTGATTTTGCCTATTTAGCTACAGGGTTTGGGATTGTTCAGGTCAACATTGATCGGTCTGAAGTTAAAGACACTTATATTATCGGAGATTTAGGTACTCAAATTAAAGTAAACGATGTTACTACTGATGCAACGAAGATTTATGCAGCGCTGGACGATGGAATAAGAGAAGCAGATTTAAGCAATCCTTTTCTATCTGATTTTTCTCAATGGACCGAAAGAACGGATGTTCCGTTGCCAACAAAACCGGTAACTCATATTCAAGAATTTAATAATAGAATTTACATTTCTCAAGATGGTGGCGGTTTTAAAGACGACTCTGTTTTTGCTTATAATGGCATTGTTTGGGAGTTAGACACATTGGTTTCTAGTGATGATAATTATCGCATCAGGACTGACAATGGTAAGATCGTCTTTGCCCAACGGAACTCCGTTTCAATAATGGATTCAGTAAATGCACGAACTGGTTTAGTTTTCCAATATGCAGGGAATACGATCAATACGTTTGATGCATATTATGATGGGAGTAAAGCTTGGATCGCAACTGAATTCCAAGGGATGCTGCACGCGATTAGCAACTCTTCCGGAACATTAATAGAGCCGGTTGGGCCTGATTACACTGAGAATTATTCGTTTGCTACGATAGATGGTGATCTCTGGGTATCTGGAGGAACGTTATTTGGTAACCTTGGTGATCCGGGATTTCAGCAACAGGGGTTTTATAAATTCTCTGAAGAGTCGTGGACGACATACAATAAATACAGCCATACGGCAGTAGAATTCGATAGTGCCGGAGCATATGATTTCCTTTATATAACGACCGACCCAAGCGATCCTGACCACTTTTTTGCTTCTTCGGCATCGGAACTAGGACTACTTGAATTTCGTTCAGGCGCAATTGTAAACACTTTTAATAAGTCTAATTCAACGTTGGTAGAACGTACTGGATTTACTGATTTTTACGATTTGGCTCAAGGTCATTTCGATGAAGACGGAAATCTTTGGCAGTTAAGTTCAAGGTCTACATCTCCAGTTAGTGTTATGGCGCCAGACGGAACTTGGCAAGGTGCTACGTGCGCTTCCCTCGGAAGTTCAAATCGTGTAACCAGTTCTGCAATGGATGAAAATGGTAGAATTTGGGCAGCTGTTGTAAATGTTGGCCTACTGGCTTATTATAACAACGAGACACCAACTGATATGACGGACGATCAATGTAAAATTTTAAATACTGCTGTCGGAAACGGGGACCTTCCTACTGCAGCCGTAAATTGTGTGGCAGTCGATTTGGATGGAGAAATTTGGATTGGAACGGATGCTGGACCCGCCATTATCTATAGCCCTAGTAACGTATTTGACGGAGGAGATTATGATGCGCAGCAAATATTGATTGAACAGGATGGAAATGTTCAATTGTTGCTAGAGACTGAGGCTATTAGATCTATTACAATAGATGGAGCCAATAGAAAGTGGATTGGAACTCAGAATTCTGGGGCGTTTCTACTAAGTGAAGACGGAACAGAGCAAATTTATCATTTCACGGAAGATAATAGTCCGCTTATATCTAATGAGATTAGAGACATAGCGATCAATGGAGAAACAGGAGAAGTGTTTTTTGGAACGGTTTCAGGAATTGTCTCTTTTAAGAGTACAGCTACTGAAGGACAAACCAGTTTTAATGATGTATATGCCTATCCAAATCCAGTTCGACCAGAATATGATGGCTCAATTGCCATAAAAGGATTGCTCAGAGATTCAGATGTGAAAATTACGGATGTAAGTGGGAACCTAGTTTTTGAAACAACTTCATTCGGTGGTCAAGCAATCTGGGATGGTAAAACTTATGATGGCTTCAAAGTGAAAAGCGGAGTTTATCTTGTCTTCGCATCTAGCGAAAGTGGAAATTCGTCTGTTGTCACTAAAATTGCTGTAATCAATTAATTAAAATCCCCTAACATCTAGTACTTTTGCCGAAATCAATTATTGATGCTCCAGGCAGATGTAGGTATTATTCTCAATCACTTTAATTACTCGGAAACGAGCGTGATTTTAAAAGTCTACACCAAAAAGAATGGCCTTGTTTCAATCGTAAAAAAAGGAGCAAGACGGAAAAACTCTAAAACTGCTGCGGCTGCATTCCAAGCATTGTCTATCGTTTCAGTTGAGTATTATTATGCAGACAAAAGGGATTTGTTTACTGGCAAGTCGGTAGATCTTTGGAAACCTTTTAAAACACTTCATACCGATGTTTTCAAGTCTTCCATCTTACTTTTCATCAACGAAATTTTATATAAAACAATTCAACATCCGGAAGAGAACGAACCGCTTTATGAGTTTATAGAGAATTTCTTGATTGGAATGGACCAGGCTGAGTTTAATCCAAACGTCCACTTGTGGTTTATCATTAAACTGACTGGATTTTTAGGGATTTCGCCTGACATAGATGGTTATAAGGAAGGCTATGTCTTTGAACTGGCTGAAGGAGGGTTTAGACCTGCTCGAAACTTGAAAGAAGATTCTACACCTGAGACTGCGGCTTTGATTAAAGAAATAATGGGCATGAATTTTGCTGCATTATTAGGGCAAACCCAGGAATCTGGAGAGCACATGAAAATACCAACCAAACTACGAAGAGATACACTTCAAGCATTGATAGATTACTATCAAATCCAGCTTGAGGGCATAAAAAGTATAAATTCGCACCTTGTCTTGAAAGACCTATTAGAATGAGATTTACCTTATTGATGTTGTTGTTTGTTGCTGTTTCGGCATCTGCGCAGACCGTTAAGGTAATTGACGAGTTTAATTATGTGCCGATCCCGGACGTGGTTATATCAGATCTTGATGAGACCAAATCTGTAAAGACAGACATGCTGGGAATGGCTTCCCTAGAGGCCTTCAGCCCAAGAGATTCCCTAGTTTTTAAGGTGTACGGATACCCTACAAAGACCATCGCATTTAAAACCTTAAAAAAGGATGGGTTTAAAGTTTTTATGCTTGACAATACTTTTCTTAACCCTATTGGAGTGCCAGGAACCCCTCAACGAGATGACCCTGAGCCTAGCACAAACTCGAAACAAGTAATTCTTGATGTTGGGGATATTGAAGACATAAATGCTCCCGATGCAGCAAGTATGCTAGAAAGCACTGGCAAGGTCATGATTCAAAGAAGTCAAGGAGGTGGAGGAAGTCCAATAATTAGAGGATTTGAAGCGAACCGAATATTAATGGTTGTAGATGGCGTTAGAATGAACAATGCTATTTACCGAAGTGGGCACCTGCAGAATGCAATTACGGTTGATAATAACATGTTGAGATCAACAGATATTTTCTTTGGGCCAGGCTCTGTTATATTTGGAAGTGACGCGTTGGGAGGAGTTCTTCATTTCCATACTAAGACTCCTAGGTTATTGAACGAGAAAAAAGGGGAAACGGAATTTTCTGGTTTTGCTGGAAATGCAATGACCCGTTTTAACACGGTTAATTTGGAGAAAACAGCTCATTTTGATTTTGAAATTGGAGGAAAAAAGTGGGCGTATCTCGCTTCTGTTTCGGCCAGTGATTTTGGTGACTTGAAAATGGGAAAAGTTCGGAACCACGGCTATTCTGATTTTGGTAAACTTCCATATTATGTGGAGCGTATTAATGGCATTGATTCGGCAATCGCGAATGCCGATCAAAACTTACAAGTTGGATCGGGATACAAACAACTGGATTTGATGCAAAAAATCAGATATCAAGCTTCAAAGGATTTCACACTTCTATTAAACACTCAATTTTCTACTTCAACAGACATCGGAAGGTTTGATAGGCTTAACGATTTAAAAGATGGACTACCAAAATTTTCTGAATGGTATTACGGTCCACAAAAGCGATTTTTAACCTCTCTTAAAGGTACCATTGCTAATAAAACCGGCATCTTTAATACTGCAAGTTTTGTACTTGCTTATCAAAATATAGATGAAGATCGGATCACTCGAAAATTCAAAGATGATTGGAAGAACTATAGATCCGAAGACGTTGATGTGTTTAGTTTCAACCTTGATTTAACAAAGAAATTTGACAGTATACATTCGATTTCATATGGAACAGAAGCCACCTATAATTACGTTAAGTCGAGTTCTTTTTCTCAAAATATTGTGACTGCCGAGAAAGCAGCAAATTCAACCAGGTATCCGGATGGTGGGAGTTATATGGCAACCTTTGCTGCATACATGGCATATGATAGAAAACTTTCGGAATATTCTGTTTTCAACTCAGGAATAAGATATTCAAGATCATTGCTTTATTCAACATTCGAAGACACCACATTTGTAAACTTGCCATTTGACCGTATCAATTTTAATGGAGGAGCGTTGTCAGGAAGTGCAGGTTTGCTTATTGAGCCTGATCAAACTAGTAAAATCAACATCATTGCTTCTACTGGGTTTAGAAGCCCGAATGTTGACGATTATGGAAAGGTGTTTGAGAAGGATGGAAATGTTGTTGTACCAAATAATGCGCTTCGACCGGAGAATGCGTACAATGGGGAGATTAGCTTTACAAAGTCCTTCCGAAAGAAGATTAAAACGGTCGTTTCTACTGACCAAAAAGCGGAGTTCATTAGAGTTTCAGCAGGTATTTTCTACACCCATCTAACCAATACAATTGTAAGAGTTGATTACCAGCTAGATGGCCAAGACTCTTTATTATATGATGGCGAAATGGCTAAAATTCAAACAAACAGCAATGCTAGTAATGCATTTATTTATGGTGGTACTGCAGAGATCAACATGCACTTTACGCCAGCGTTTTATTTAAGAAGCAATTTAACCTACACGTTTGGTGAAGATTTAACCAACAGTTCTCCACTTGGTCATATTCCTCCGATCTATGGACAGACTTCACTAAACCTTGGAGGAAGATCTTGGAATTTATCTTTTTATAGTAGATATAATGGTCAAAAATTGGCGGTTGATTACGCCCCAAGTGGGGAAGATAATTTACCTGAAGCGACAGTAGATGGGACCCCGTCTTGGTTCACATTAAATTTAAAAGGTGTTTGGAATATTAATGAGCACTTTAAGCTACAAGCATCAATTGAAAACATCTTGGACCATCATTATAAGCAATTTGCTTCTGGTATATCCGCGCCTGGTAGAGCTTTTGCATTGACGCTGAGAGCGAAATTTTAACTGATAGTCGTAATCGGTTCACTCGGACAATCTCCTAAATTTTGATCCTTCCACTTAATTTGTTTCTTGCTATATTCGAGGAAACTGCTTTGCAATGCTGAAACATTCTCTTTTACTGCTACTTATGTTTGTAGCTGTAATCTCCCTGGCTCAAAAGAAAAAACTGGATCAATCAGTCTATGACGGATGGAACAGACTTAGTGCAGACCAGATTTCTAATAATGGAAAGACAGTCACTTATGAGATAAATCCACTTGCAGGTGATGGTGAGCTTCACATAATAGATCAAGACAAGGGTAAAGGCAAAATCATTCCGAGGGGAAAAAGAGCTCAGGTAAGTGAAGGAGGAGGAACAGTTGCATTCAAGATAGTTCAACCTTACGATACTATTAGAGCTTTGAAAATTAAAAAAGTTAAGAAGTCGAAACACCCAAAAGACAGCTTGGGAATTTGGCAGAAGGGTGTAGATAGTTTGATCACCTTCAATAAAGTTAAAAGCTTCTCTATGGCAGAAGAAGGAACCAATTGGATGATCATCAAGTTCGATGATAAAGACCGGTTTAAGCCAGAAGAACCGAAGAAAAAGAAGAAGTGTTTTCTTAGAAAAAAGCAACCTGAGCCACCAAAAGTGACAGAAAAAGGAGTCGCAACACTGTTCTTTAATCCTTCTACGAATAAGCAGATTAAAATTCATAAAGCCAATGAATCGGGCATGTCGATTAACGGAGTTTGGATGGCTTACATCAGAAACTTTACAGTATCAGACACTTTAGACTCAACCTCCGTTTATGTCTATAATTCGGTAAATGATAAGTTGAAAAGAATCTATCATTCAAATGGAGTTTCTAAAAGTTTGTTTTTCGCTGAAGATGAAGATCAGTTTGGGTTTCTGGCAAGTCAGGATACAGGAAAATTAAAGATCTATGATCTTTTCCATTTTGTTGACGGCAATATTTCGAACCCTATTAAGAAGAATGAAATTAAAGAGGGATGGGTTTTGAATGATCACCATTCTCCTTATTTTTCAAAATCAGGAAAACGGATTTACATTAATACTTTTCCAAGACCGAGAGATCCTTTTGAAGATACGATTCCTGAAGATGAAATGGCGAAGGTGGATGTTTGGAACTACAAGGATGGTAGGCTCCAACCGCAACAATTATTAAGCTTAGAGCGAGATAAAGTTGAAGGATATTTGGCAGTTTATAATATCGGATCGAAGAAATTAATCCAAATCGGTGATAAAGAGATTGGCTATAATGGAGACTCAAGAATGGATGGAGATGGCGATTACGCGATTGGAACTACCATGAAACCTTACGAACATTTGATGTCTTGGAAAGGTTGGTTTTTTGATTACTATCGAATCAATGTTGAGACCGGTGAACGAGTTAAACTAGCGGAGAAAGTAGAGTATAGAGCCTCTATGTCTCCAGAAGGTAATTGGTTTGTGTACTTCAGTCAGAAGGACACCAGCTGGCACAGCGTGAACTGTAATACGTTGGAGGACAAAACCATTACTAAGTTCATTCCGTATAGATTTGACAATGAAGACGATGATCATCCTCAGGACCCTGACCCCCATGGATTGGCAGGCTGGACTAAAGAAGGAGACGTCTTGATTTACGACAAATATGATGTTTGGAGAATCAACTTAAAAGGCGAAGTCCCGCCTAAAAACTTGACGAGAACTCGAGAGACCGACTGGACCTATAGATATTGGAAAACCGATCCAGACGCATATTATATTGACCTGACAGATGTAACTTATTGGAAAGGTTTTAACCATATAACTAGAGCGGTTGCCGTTGGAGAATTAGGAAGACAATCCATCCGAAACCTCTTCAAAGAAGACTCGAAAATTGTTGGACTTAAAAAAGCAAAAGACTCAAAAGACGTGTTGCTTAGAACTCAGACGTTTGTCAAGTATCCTGACCTTAGCGTTACAGATATGAGTTTTGCCAAAATTGATGTAATAAGCGATGCAAACCCTCAACAAAAGGAATACAATTGGGGAACGGTGGAGCTAACATCTTGGAAGTCTTATGAAGGATTGGAGCTAGAAGGCCTCGTTTACAAACCTGAAGATTTCGATCCAAACAAGAAATATCCATTAATGGTTTACTTCTACGAAACTTACACGCAAGACATTCACAATTACTATTCTCCTAAACCAACTGCTTCCATTATTTACGCTTCAGAATATGTAAGTAATGGATACATAGTCTTTATTCCAGACATTAAATACATCGATGGGCATCCTGCAAATAGTGCATACGATTGCATTGTATCAGGTACAGATCATGTAGCGAAAAACAGTTGGATTGACACGACAAAGATGGCGCTCCAAGGGCAAAGTTGGGGAGGATATCAGACTGCAATGTTGGTGACCATGACGAACAAGTATTGTTGCGCAATGGCTGGAGCTCCAGTAAGTAATATGACGAGCGCATATGGTGGCATCAGATGGGGAAGTGGCATCAGTAGAATGTTCCAATATGAAATGACTCAAACGAGACTAGGTGGAAACCTTTGGGACAGTCTTGATGTGTACATTGAAAACTCACCTCTTTTCCATATTCCGAAAATTCAAACACCGATTTTGGTGATGCATAACGATAAAGATGGGGCGGTTCCATGGTATCAAGGAATTGAGTATTTCGTCTCGTTAAGAAGGCTTAATAAACCAGCTTGGATGTTGAACTACAATGGCGATGCGCACAACCTTAGAAAGCTGGCGAATAAAAGAGATTTAAGCATTAGAATGCGTCAGTTCTTTGATCACTATATGCTTGATGCCCCTGAACCAAAATGGATGAAAGAAGGAGTCCCTGCAGTAGATAAAGGAATTGATTACGGGTTTGGGTTAGAAGATTGAACATCGAACACTGAACATTAGAATAAGGAATGATGAGGTGGTAGCAGCTTAAATAAGCCCTTCCCATAGACTTCGATAATAAAGTTGCTATTTATTAAGCTGAACACTGAAAGTCTCAATATCTAGATCACCTCAACATTCGATGTTCGTTATTCTAATGTTCGATATTCCCTTCCTTTCTCTTTTCTGCGGACCTCCTTGGAACTATTTAAGCCCAATACTTTCTTCCATCTCATCATTCCTTATTCTAATGTTCAGTATTCTAATGTTCGTTATTCCTCAAGCCCTTCATATTCGTACAATCTCCAAAACCTAGACCTTTCAACCCAGCCCCCAAAATTGATAGAATAAACAATGTCAGGTAAACTTTGAAAGACAAGCGTGCACTGATCATCTAAGCCTTTTAAATCGGGAGTTTTCTCAAAAGCGATCAAGCAGTTTTCGTCTCGATCAATTTCGGACACTGAAGCTATGTAATGAATGCTAACGTTATCTCGCATCAAATAATTTTCTGAAACCGCATAGGGTAACACTAGCGACTTTATTACATACAGCTCAATTGGTTCATCGTATTTGTTATAGACCTCCTGGTATAGGGCGACTTTATCCGTTGCAGGTTTAAAACAGATTACCAATAAAAACACGAGATTGATTCCCCAAAATAGGTAGACCAAAACTTTGAACCCTCTTGAGTTTAAGAGTTTTGGTTTCTTAAAATGTACCGCTTGAAGGAGCTCAATTGCAATAAACGGAAGCGCGCCTACAATTGGAAATAGGAAACGAAGCTCTTTATGTCCAACATACATATGTAGCAGGATAAATGGAATAATTGCCCAGATCCATATGCTTAATCTGCCTGTTAATAGTGTTTTGTTTCGGAATGCGATGGAACCAACAATGGCCGTGATAAAGAATAAGCCGATTAATGGGAACATGCCAATAAACCCTTGCTCAAAATAGTAATACCACGGCTGTACGCCAAAGCCCGCAGCTTTGCCGTATATGATGTTATAATAGAAATAATTCCAAAACGCTAAAGTCCACTCGCCATAAAACCAACCGTCAATTAGAGACCCAATGCCTATTACTGCTACGATGACCAGCACAAAAAGCCCTAAATCTTTAAGTTTTGCCCGATAGATAAACGCAAGCCAAAAGAATATTCCAATAACTAAAAAGCCAGATTGGTAGCGGAATAAAATAGATAGTCCAAGAAATATTCCGGCAAAAATAAAGTGTTTAGTAAGGGCCCTTTTTTCACCAACAAAGTAGACTGCGGCAAAAATAAACATCATTCCAGACCAATTTTCGGAAGAAAACCGAACATGATTATAGACTATGAACCAAGTAAATAAAGACAGCAAAACGAACCATTTTCTTAATGTCTCATTTTTAATTCTATGCTGATAAACTTTCCATAATCTCCAGAATAAAAGCAGCGATAATAATCCACTTAATATTCTCAACACCATTGGTAAAACAAACGGATTCTCAATACCAAAAGTCATTAGTGTTTCACTAATTCCATAGGTTATGGTTGGCTGCAACGTTGGTCGCATTTGCAGCTTATACTCCCACGGCATTTTCTCGTATGTGGTGTTTCCGCTTTTGTAATTGGCAAACTCAATTAATTGGAAGTGTTCATCGAAATGGTGGTAGCCTTTTGAGAAGACTGCAGCTACAATAGTGACCGCAAATGCAATCAGAAAGATCCGTTTCAAATTCACGGGTTGAAGATAACTAAAGCGGGAGATTTATATTCGAAATTTGATCACCTCCATCAGGAATGCTAGGTCTATTGTAAAAGAACAATTTGCTTTGAAGCAACTTGACCATTTGTGTCAATAATTCGAACAAAATAGGAGCCAACAGCAAGATCGTTTACGTTAAAATACACCTTGTTAACGCTTAGTTGGCCCTCATCTTTTACAATTCTTCCGCTTAAATCAACTAACTCAAATCGGCTTCCTATTAAGTTTTCCGACTCAATGTAAAAACCAATATTTACCGGCATAGGATACAGTTTAAAGTTTAATTCTTCAGTAGAAACAGTAACGGAATTAACCGAGTAAACAGAGGATAAACTTGAACAGCCTGCGCTGTTGCTCACCTCAACTTGATAGTTGCCATTTACCGTTGGCGTGTAATTTTGAGATGTAGCTCCTGGAATCAAGGTTCCATTTAAAAACCATTGGTACGAAGTTGCGGTCGTTGATTGTAACTGCCCTCCGGAAAAATTGATAACCGGAACTCCCGGAACCGGATTAACAATTACCGTGATCATTTCCACATCACTACCAATAGCGTTACTACCTGTAACGGTGTATGTTGTTGTTGTAGTGGGGGCCACAATAATTGACGATGTACTTTCGCCCGTATCCCAAGAATAGGTAGCTGCGCCAGACGCAGTTAAAGTGGTAGACTCTCCTTCGCAAATGCTATCAGTACCGACCACGTTTACGATCGGCATAGCCGGTACGCTGCAAAAAACACTATTTAAAGTATCTGCCAATGGTGTTCCTGCTACAACTCCTGAACCTGGAAATGTTTCTAGGTAATCTCCTGTAATCTCCCAAATAATCGCACCACGTAAGTTATTATCAACAACATATTGCGCTTTTAATCCAATTGATTGTTCGTTGTCATAGGATACAAAAGTATTGAGTGAGCCATTACCAGTGAGGTAAGGAACTTGAGCTTGACCATCCCAATTTTGGGTGAAACTGCCGATTTGATCTTGTATATTATAATAGAGAGGGCTACCGGCATCTAAGGCAAAAGTGGTAACATCCGCAGTGCCTGTTGTAGGTACATGAAGTCCAGGTGTTCCAACTGTAGTCGCTGATCTTCCATACCAAGCTACACCGACTGTTATTTTCTGAGGATCTACTCCGTAAAAGTTGATTAATCTGTCTATTGATGTGTCCAGATTAAAAGTCGCATCACCCTGAACAGGCGCATATAATGGTGCATTGTGATTGGTGTTTGGGTCCCATGCTCCGAAAAAGTCATAAGACATCAGATTAATTATGTCTACTGTAGCTGCAACAGATGTCCAGTCTATATCGTCCATTCGATCGGCTGCTGCGCCAACTGCAATGGTGAGGGTCATTGTTTTTCCAACGCTCGTGCCATAGGCATCGATAGCAGATCTAATTTCTTGCAGAAGTAATGTGAAATTGTTCATGTCAGCTGGGCTGCCTCCGTGCGGGGTATAACCAGGATATTCCCAATCAAGGTCTATTCCATCAAAATTGTAGGTGGTAATTAAGTCAACGCAAGCTGTGGCAAAGGCAGCCCGTTTTATTGGGTCTGCTGCGATTCCCGGCATATTGTTTGAAAGCGTCCAACCGCCAATTGATGGGAGAACGGGAACTCCGTTATTATGAGCAATGTCTACGATAGATGTATTTGGAAGATACCCACCATTTACCCAGTCAGTTTCTCCTAAGAGAAGGTTTTCATCTGCCCATGCATCGGTTAATGAGATGCTTCCGTCTATTTCGGGATTAAAGAAACAGTAGTTTATGATGGTGTATTTTGAATAATCGATGCTCTGTGGATTTACCAGTTTATTACGGTCGTACCATTGCCAATTTGGATAATAACCAACAACTTCTTTGCACTGTGCACTTAGTTTTACGGAGAGAGAAATGAGTATGACAAGGGTGAGCACTTTGTTTAAATGAATCATAATAGTGGTTTTATAAAGGCTCTATTCTTTAATAATTATTGTGCCTCAAACGTAAGTAGATAATAGACTGTAGTTTGGTTTTATGCTATCAAATTGATCAATTCGTCAAACTAAAGATGGTCAATTGATCAATTTATAAGTTGAAATGAGCCGTTGCACTTTTTCGGAATATTGAAGGAGTTATGCCCGTAATTTTCTTGAATTGAGAATTGAAAGACGAAAGCGAACGAAATCCGATCATTTGAGATATACCTTCGATGCTATACTTTGCATAATCTTCGCATGCTAACATTTTCCTCGCTTCCTTTATTCGAATATCATTGATTAGCGAACTATAGCTTATGCCATAATGCGAGTTAATGCTCTCAGAAAGATAACTCCGATTCGTGTCCAATCTTTTTGCCAAACCTTCTAAGGTTAAACCCTGTTCCTTAAAGACTTCGTCCTGATAAATCGCATTTTCTAGTGAATTAATAAGATCTGGAAAGAAGATTTTTCTCTCATCTAAATCTATACGCCCAGATGAGCTTGGAGTTCGAACCAGCTCGAGGTTTTGCGAAATGAGCAATTTAGATTTTTGTCGAAGACGAATCCAGAAAAACAGAATTACATGAAACGTAAAAAGGATGATCCCAATAACAGCGTAGAGAATATTATTGTTTTTTACCTGAGTTTCTAATTGTGCTTGATCAAATGATTTTTGCTTTTCAAAGAGGACTGTTTTATGTCGTAATTCAGCTTCGGCCAATTTTTGTGAAGCTACATTTCTTCCTTGTTGGTTTTGTAATTGTTCCTGATCAATCATCAGTTGAAAGGCTAAGCTGTCGTTTCCCAGCAAATGATTAGCCATCGCAAGCTCTCTTTTTATTACCACGGCCAGAGATTCGAGATTGTTTGTATCAATAGCGGCATTAACTTTTTGAAATACAAAAATTGCTGAATCAACGAGATTCAATCGTAAATAACATCTGCCAAGATTAAATAAAGTTAACGGATGGCCAGTAATGTCTTTCTTAGTTTCTAATTTTGCTAGCGTTTTCTTAAATATCCGCAAAGCACTTTTAAAGTCTTTTTTTCGGATGTATAGGTTCGCTTTGTTCGCAATAAGATATTCGCTGAACACCTCAACGCCTTTAGCTTCGAGGCTGTCTGCTTTAGCATAATAAAAGGCTGCTTTATTCCATTCATCTCTAACTGAAAAAGTATTTCCAAGGTTTATAAATCCACCTTTCATTCCAGTTAGATCACCGTGTTCTATATAATGGGCTAATGCGATTTGGTATTTGTCGGCAGCTTGTTCAGCGAGGTTCGATGACATGTGAATTCCAGCCTCAGCGTTGCTCAAAGCACCTAGAACTAAATGGCTCTCTGTACCGTCAATTTCAGCATTAATTTTTTCTAATCTAGCTAAACTTAGTTTTAACTTACCTTGGTACGTGGCCAGCCGAACTCTTGAAATTTCATTCAGCAAATAGCAGATTTCAAAGTTGTTTTGCTTGAGCTTGGTAGAAATAATTGCGGCAACGCTATCTGCTTCTATTAAAGAACTAAACCCAGTAGAATAAAATTGACTTAATGGGAATTGATTTGGATTCTCAATGTTTGAAATAGAATCAACTAGGCGCTCGTAGTTCTGAGCGTTAGCTTGTGAGAGGTGTATAAATAGGAAGGGAATAAGAAGTATAAAACTACATATTCGCACACTCAAAAATAATTATTTTCAGTGCAGAAATTATCAGATGAAAAACCAAATGACACGGTAAAATAGGATACCTAAAAAAGAGCTGTTAATTTTCAAATACACCCAACAACCAAGTCTTGGCGTCTTCCTTTGAATCGAACGTTTTAATTGGGTTCTCGGGTTGGTTTGCGTTTACATAATGGTTCACCATTATTCGCATGGGCAGAGAGTCTGTTACGTAAGCTTCTGCAAGTCTATTGTCGTCAACTCCATTGCTTTCTGAGATGAATTTTCTAGCTCGATTAGAAATACTTAGATATTGACCTTGGGTATCGGTTAGAAAGAGCTGCTTTTGATTCGGACAAAGCTTTTTAGCGATAGCACGAATGTTAATGATGTCACGAACTTCAAGTGCCGTTTCTTCTAATGGAGTGATCACGATGATCTCACCTTCTTTATAAATATTCAATATTCCAGCCTGCCGGGAAACAGGTCTGTAAATAACTTTATCAGTCATTAATCCAAACTCAAATTGCACATTAGATGCGCTGTGTTAGCACTAACAAGTAAATTCGCTAAAATTTAACTTGCCCTTACAACCATTCCTGAGTGTATTGAATTTAGTCTCGCAACAAATAGGTTAGATATGTGGCAACTGCGAGTTCAACTCATCCATTCGCATATGTGTATCAGCGAATGGATGATAGAATGGTATTTTATTATAAATCAAATTTGATCCCTTGAGCTAAAGGTAGCTCAGTAGACCAATTCATGGTGTTTGTTTGTCTTCTCATATACACTTTCCATGCATCTGATCCAGACTCACGTCCACCACCGGTTTCTTTTTCTCCTCCAAATGCACCACCAATTTCAGCACCAGAAGTTCCGATGTTTACATTAGCAATTCCACAATCAGAGCCCATGTAAGAAAGGAATTTTTCGCTTTCTCTCATATTAGTTGTCATGATCGCTGAAGATAATCCTTGTGGAACAGCATTTTGAATTTCGATTGCATTCTCAACTTCTCCAGAGTACTTTAACAAGTATAGGATTGGAGCAAAAGTTTCATGTTGTACGATGTCCATGCTATTCTCAGCTTCGAAAATAGCAGGCTTTACATAGCATCCGCTTTCGTATCCTTCGCCAGAAAGAACTCCTCCATCTACTACAACTTTTCCACCTGCGGCTTTACATTTTTCAATAGAATCCAAATACATTCCAACTGCATCTTTATCAATTAATGGCCCAACATGGTTGTTCTCATCTAACGGATTTCCAATGGTTAATTGCGTGTATGCCGAAGCTAATTTTTCTTTTACTTGATCATAGATAGAGTCGTGGATGATCAGTCTTCTGGTAGAAGTACATCTCTGTCCACAAGTTCCTACAGCTCCAAAAACAGAACCAATGATCGTCATATCTAAATCAGCATTTGGTGTAACGATGATTGCATTGTTTCCACCTAATTCAAGTAACGATTTTCCTAATCTTCCACCAACAGCAGCACTTACAGATTTACCCATTCGAGTAGAACCAGTTGCTGAAACTAGAGGTACTCTGGTATCGTTTGCCATTAGTTTCCCAATTTCAGCATCACCGATAATTAGACACGAAACGCCTTCTGGCACATCGTTTTTAGCAAAAACTTCTTGTGCGATGTTTTGACATGCGATAGCAGTTAATGGAGTCTTTTCAGATGGTTTCCAAATGCAAACATCTCCACAAATCCAAGCAAGTGCTGTATTCCAACACCAAACAGCTACTGGGAAGTTAAATGCAGATATAATACCAACTGTTCCAATTGGATGATATTGCTCATACATTCTATGATTAGGACGCTCAGAGTGCATCGTAAATCCATGTAATTGTCTTGACATACCAACTGCGAAATCACAGATGTCAATCATCTCTTGAACCTCTCCTAGACCTTCTTGGTAAGATTTTCCCATTTCGTAAGAAACCAATTTACCAAGCGCTTCTTTCTTTTCTCTTAAAGCCTCTCCTAATTGTCTAACAACTTCACCTCTTAAAGGTGCTGGAACTTTTCTCCACTCTTTATAAGCTTCTTGTCCTTTTAAAATGCAAGCTTCATATTCTGCCTCAGTTGCACTTTTTACTGTTCCAATTAATGTCCCATCTACTGGCGACATTGAGTCGATATTTGCACCTCTGGTTGCGAACCAATGCGAACCTGCTGCGGCACCACTGTTAACGTCCTTAATTCCAAGTGTTTCTAAAGCTTCGGCCATGCCGAAGTCTACTGCTGTATCCATCATTTCAAGCGAATGTTAAATTTCGAATGCAAAGGTAATGATTATGTGAAGATTAACAATGACAAATTGAGCACAAGAAATGAAACTTATTGCCTCAATTTTAATCCTTAGGAAAACAACCTAAAACGCAGAAATTAATCACTAAAGTTAGTCCGGTAAAGTAGGAGGAATATCGTCAGGTAAAGTGCTGTCGTGCTCTTCATGTTCTGTAATTGAAGTTCTGTATTCTTCAATTTCATCCACAATGGTATCATTGCCTTCGCCATCTTCTTTCACGATGCTAACTTTTAAAACATCCCTTACTTTTCCACCCTTGTTTAATACTAGCGCTACCATCATTATTAGACTTGTCACAAGAATTGTGAAGAGTAATATTCCAGATTCAAAACCTTGAATGCCCATATCATATTTTTCCGTGTAATTTTCTAAGGTCTCCCCATGAAAATTCATGTATCCGTCAGGTATTGCGTAAAACAATAGAATCGTGATTAACCCTCTCGGAGCAATATACAGTTGAGGTTGAATGTTTTTTCTTAAAACAATAATTAGGACTAGAAAGCGAATAATATACAAGCTGCCAATAATTCCTAAACTGATTACGGCAGTTCGCAAATCAATTAACGAACTGAGACTAATCGTAATTCCAAAGAGTACAAAAAAGAAGGTTCTTGTCACAAATGCCGACTCTAAAGTCAGTACGTGAAAATCATGAAATATAGGCTTCAATTTTTCCCTATTATTCATTTTTTTCAATGGCCCTCTGAAGAACAACCCTGTGTTGTTAAGAACAATACCGAACATTAAAATAATGATCAAGGCAGATAAGTGGAATGATTTACCAATGGCGTAAAGGCACATTAGTACCGCAATAATTAAGAACAGTTTTACCTGACTTTTTAAATTCTGGAACAGGACCACTAATCCGTAACTGGCAATGATGCTAATAATCAGCGTAATTCCAATATTCTTACCAATGCTCACTAGAACGACACCTGCACTGCCAGCATCCCCGTTTTGAATTAAGAAATAAAAGAACATGATTCCTAGAATATCCGAGAACGTGCTTTCATAAATCATGAACTCGCGCTTGTCTTTACTGAGTCCACCAACACTAGGAATGATTATCGCACTACTCATGATAGCCAAAGGAACAGCATAGACCAGTGCCTTTAACAGCGTAGCATCAGAAAAGAACTCCATTATTAACCAAGCAATTGCAAATGACGATGCTCCAAGTGCAACCAACGCAACTACAAAGGACTTTAGAATGACACCTATTTTGTCTCGTTTTAACTCTAGATCTAGAGCAGCTTCAAGTACAATTAGAATTAAACCAACGTTCCCAAGAATCTTTAATTGATTCATTAGTTGGTGGTTTTCCGAAAAGTTAATCCCGAGTTGCGGGGCAGCATACTGGATACCAAGACCAAGCACAATGAGCATTAGAACACTCGGAATGTTAGTCTTTTTAGCTATAAGATTGAATAGAAAACTCAGTATTATAATTACTGAGACTCCAATGATGTAAACGTACGTCCCCATTTATTGTGACCTAATTCCCCTCGATTTTTTGACGTTCTGCCTTTTCTTCAGCTCTAGTTTGTTTGTTGCTTTCCACTTCCTTTTTTGCAACTTCATCATCTTTCTTAACGGTGGTTGCAGCGATGTTTTGAGCAATTCCTCCAAGATGACTTTTGATAATAACATTCATATCGTTGGTATTGTTTGGAAAATATGAAATACTTGCGCCCGTTGAAATTTTGCTACCATCTAAATCAAAGATTGTATAGTGAACTTTGATTTTTCGGTTGTATTCATCTGTGGCCAATCCTTTTTGAGATGGACTTGCACCGTTCACAATATCAAGTTGGTTGATGAAAATAAATACGTCTGCACCAAATTTTGAGTTGAGCTGGCTTAACAACTTTGGATTATGGATGCTTGTTTCCATATAACGCTGCTTTTTATCATACGTTGTTACTACTTCTCCATTTACGGTCCCACTTGATTTTTTAGCAGTCTCTTCTTTTTCTGTTCCAATTGAACTCACCTTGTTTTTTACATTATTAGAAAACTTATTGAGTTTAAATTTAAGTTTGTCTTTAGTAGCAGCATCCTCACCTGGAGCGATCGCCTCAACAGGAACAAGTTGTTCCTCAGGAATCTCAGAATAGTGATACCCGATTGACGAGTAGATGTACCCTAGTTCTTTTTCAACATCTCCAGTATCAACATGCATTAATGAAACAGTCTCCATCTTGTCATGCATTTCCGTCATCATCATATTGGTGAGGCCAAAGCGCATGTTTTGGCGAATTTGCTGAAAAGACATTCCCGTTTTAGTGGCAATTTCTTTGTCGATTCCCGACATGTACATTTTTGATTCAAATGGAATAATCAGTGCTTTTTGTTTCTTGGAATCGGCACCATCGTTATAGGCAACTTGATCAGTTGTTTTACCGGTAACTATTCCATTATTGTTCTGAGCATTGCTAAACCCAACACAAAGGATGGCAGCAATTAAAAGCATAGTATTTTTCATAAGACAGACTTAGTCAAACAAAAATAATTCGATAACGGCCGTATTTTGCCCTTGAATCAGGTACTTATGAAGAGATGAGCGTTTATATCTAGCTAGAAAAAGCCCTTTATTACGTCCAGACCATTTGCGTAAAGCAGCAGTCCTAAAAGTAAAATCATTCCTACCACTTGAGCTCGTTCCATGATCTTCTGACTTACCGCTCTTCCGGTAACCATTTCCCAAAGGAGGAAAATTACGTGGCCTCCATCTAGTGCTGGTATTGGTAATAGGTTCATAAATGCTAGTATGATAGATATCAAAGCAGTGTTTAACCAGAATTGATGCCAATCCCATTCTGACGGGAACATTTTTCCTATTGCTCCAAATCCTCCAATTGCGGTTGAACCTTTTTTAGTGAAAACATATTGAAACTGTACAACGTAATCGTGTAATGTCCAGTAACCGTAGTCAAATCCACTGGAAATTGCTTGTCCGAAAGAATAATCTTTATGTCTAATGTTAATTCCATCTTCTGCAGCCTCTTCAGAAATTCCGATTCCTATCATGCCATTTGTATCAGCCTTAGGAGTAAACGTTAAAACTTCTGCGTCTCTTTTTACTTGAACTTTTACATTTTTCGATCCACTTGCTTGTATTAATTCAACAGCTTCAGACCAAAAACTAATGGTGCTATCGTTTATTGAGATGATCTCATCACCCGTTAACAGTCCTACTTTGCTTGCAGATTTTGAGGTGTCAGTTACATCAATAATTGCCTTAAACCTTGGGCTAAGACCTTTCTCCATGTCGTTAGTCCACATTTGCATTCCAATATCGGCTGGAATTGGCAAAGATTCTGTTGTTTGATCTGGATGTTTTACCTCAACAGTTGAAACATCCCTCATTAGTAAGTATCGACTAACCTCTGAGATATCGAAAAGTTCTTCGTTGTTAACGCTCAATATTTGATCTCCATCTTGAAATCCGATGTCTTTAAAAATTGAAGTTGCTGAGAAACCGTATTTGATATCCTCTGATTTAGCATAATCTCTGCCCCACACACCGAGCACCATCATGTAAATTAAAAAGCCTAAAATTAGGTTCACGACAACCCCGCCAATCATAATAATTAAACGCTGCCATGCTGGTTTGGATCTGAATTCCCATGGTTCAGGAGGCTTAGACATTTGCTCCTTATCCATTGATTCATCCACCATTCCAGAGATCTTGACAAATCCTCCCAATGGTAACCAACCAATTCCATATTCAGTTTCTCCAATTTTCTTTTTAAACAATGAAAAGTAAGGGTTGAAGAACAAGTAGAACTTCTCAACTCTCGTTTTAAAAAGTTTAGCAGGAATCATGTGCCCCAACTCGTGAAGTACAATTAGTATTGAAAGGCTTAGTATTAACTGAGCCGCTTTGATCCAAAAATCACCCATTCATTGTCTTATAAGGTCGGTAAAGATAACTTTTCTACCCAAATGATAATTTGAAACAACATTCTTTAACAAAGTGTTCATTTAAAGATGGTGATTCTGGTTTTTGCACGAAGTGCCTGATCTCAACTTATTTCCGACCAACCGTTAATATTTCAACATCACGTGCAATTCCCGTTGATTATGGCTAACTTGTAACCATATCAAGTAAACTAACGCAAACATGAAAAAAATCTACTTATCAGGCCTAGCTAGCCTTATCATGCTTCTTGTCCCATTTTTTGGGACTAGCCAGCAAGTCTATTCGAATTATGCCGATGGGCAAATTTGGGTAAAAACGAAATCAAGCGCCATTGTAAATACTGTTCAAAGTATTGATGGAACCGCCAAAACAGACTATAGAAATTTGAATGTAAATCAAGTTTCATTCTTGTCAGAATTAAAGTCTACTATATCCTTTAATAGAATTGAACAACCTTATCAGCACGTAACATCTGCGCAAGGGTTGAACAGGATCTTTAGATTAACACTGACAAATCCGAATCAAATAGATGCGGTTATTAGGTCTTTGAATAATCTAGAAAGCATAGAATATGCTGAGCGAGTGGCTTTAATTAAGAAAACGCTAACGCCAAATGATCCAGATTTCAACTCATCTACACAATGGGCTTTATTTCAAATTGGAGCGCAATCTGCATGGAACCTTGGAACAGGTAACGCAAACGTTGTAGTAGCGATTGTTGATGATGCTGTTGAGATAACTCATTCAGACTTAAGCCCAGTGATCTGGACGAACTCTGGAGAGATTGCTGGAAACGGGATTGATGATGATGGAAACGGATACATTGATGACGTAAATGGATTTGATGTTGCAAACATGGATAATGATCCAAATCCGGATGGTCCTGCTTACGATCACGGTACCCACGTTGCCGGAATATCAGGCGCTGCTACCAACAACAGTAATGGAATTGCTTCAATAGGATATAATCTGTCAATTATGGCGGTGAAATCTACGAATTCAGCAAGTGTTGTGTCTAATGGATATGACGGAATTGTTTATGCAGTGAATTCTGGAGCTGATGTAATTAACATGTCATGGGGAGGAAGTGGATCTTCTTCAACGGCACAATCAATTATTGATTTCGCGTATACAAGTGGTATTGTTTGTATTGCGGCTGCTGGAAACGATGACGTTTCAACTCAATTTTATCCAGCTGCATATAACAATGTAATCTCGGTAGCTTCGTCTACTTTCGGTGACGCAAAATCTGGATTCTCGAATTATGGACCTTGGATTGACATCACTGCTCCAGGAAGTGCAATTTGGAGTACAGTGCCAGGAAACACATATGCAACTAAGCAAGGAACTTCAATGGCTTCGCCAATGGTTGCTGGTTTAGCTGGATTACTTCTTTCTTTAAACCCTGGACTGAATCCTGATGATGTTGAGGCTTGTATTAGATCTACTGCTGATAATATTGATGGAGCGAATCCTTCATACATCGGTGATCTTGGAGACGGTAGAATAAATGCACTTGCGGCTATGAATTGCGTTTCTGCAACTTTAAACTGGGCACCAGTAGCTGACTTTTCCGGAGCACCAACTAATATTATCGAAGGTCAATCGGTAAACTTTACCGATTTATCATATTATAATCCAACTACTTGGACTTGGACCTTTACCGGAGGGACACCAGCTTCATTCAGTGGTGCTGTTCCTCCTACCATTACTTATAACGTAGCAGGTACATACCCAGTAGTATTAACGGTTACCAATGCGAATGGTACCGATACAAAGACTGAAGCTACTTATGTCACTGTAAATGGATTAACTGGTTGTGATACCATCTCTAATACGCTGGCTACAGATACTTATCAGATTAATAGATGGGTCGGAACCGATGGATTTGTAGCTGGTCATAACGCTTTTGGTATGACTCGATTCGCGGAATCGTATACGGCCTTTGGCCCAACCAGTATTATGGGTGCGGAATTCTATTTCGTTGAGGGCGAAACGACAACTCCAGGGTCTTTTGTGAGATTAATGGTATGGGATGATGACGGTTCAGGAATGCCTGGAACTGCAGTTTATACTCAGGATATTACGATGCAAGAAATTGAGGACAATGTAACTGGTCCAGGTGCTGGTTCATTCTTTATTACCAACGTAACATTTGATACTCCGGCCACAGTTACAACTGGAACTTTCCACGTTGGATACTCGGTTGAGTACGCAACTGCCGCAACAGATTCTGTAGCTTGTTCTTTATACAACGTAACTGCCGTAGGTGGAAGACCTAATACAATGAATGTATTTATGGAAGCTGGTAATCCGTTGGGTTGGCCAGACAATACCTGGCAATCAATTGAAACGATAAGTACTGCACAATTTGTAATGCACATATACCCTAGAATCACGGCAACACCACCAACTGCGGTAATCACTTCAGACTCTCCGGTTTGTGAAGGAGATTATATGACTTTTGGAGGAACAACTTCACCAAATTCTGTGAACTGGGAGTGGGCTATAAATGGAACTTCAACTCCATATCCAACAGGAAGTGACCCGTCAGTTATCATGAATTCTGCAGGTACTCACACCGTATATATGGCTGCGTATAACAGTTGTGGATTCTTCCATGTAGATTCTGTAGACGTAACCGTGAATGCTACACCTAACGTAGGTGTTACTGCATCAGCCGATACAGTTTGCCCTGCTGGTTCATCTAATTTAGCTGCTAGTGGCGCAACGAGTTATGTTTGGACTCCTGCAGCGGGATTATCTTGTACAGCATGTGCAAGTCCAATTGCAACACCAGCGTCAACTACTACATATACGGTGTCTGGAACAACTGGATCATGTTCAGCTGATTCTTACATTACAATTGAAGTAGACGATTCTGCACCGACAGCTAATTACTTGCAGAGTTCAGATACAATTTGTCCGAATGAAAGCATAAGTTATAATGGAGCCATATCTAGTGGTGCCAGTACTTACACTTGGGCATTTACAGGAGGAGATATTTCATCTTCAACGTCTTCGAATCCAACAGTTACTTATACAACTGCAGGAACTTATAGTGTTGATTTAACTGTTGAGAATACATGTACTCAAACTGATAATACAGTTGGTACCATTGTAGTTTTAACTGCTTTAGAATGTGCAACAGGACTTGATGACTTATCTTCACTTGAAGGAGTTTCGGCATTTTCAAATGAACTAGAAGGTAATATTCAACTTTCATTTAATAACGCAATTCAGGGAGATGTAACAGTTGAATTAGTGAATACACTAGGACAAATGATTTCTACTCAAATGATCAATAATCCAGGCTCAGGTCAGATTTCATATTTGACAACGCAGGGATTAGAGAGCGCTATTTACCTAGTTAGAGTGCGTACAGAAACGTCACAATACATTACTAAGCTATTGATTAAGTAAATTACTTGATGCAAATAAAGCCTTCCGCTATTAGTGGAGGGCTTTTTTTATGCCTTTTTATCGGTCAGATTCTACTTTAATTCCAATGACACAGACATCATCAATCTGCTCATAATCGCCTTTCCATTCGGCAAAGAAGCTTAGGAGTTCATCGTGTTGAATGTTTAGTGCTTTACTTTCAATCTCGAGCACCTGTTGTTTCAGTCTTTTGTGTTTTAACTTTTTACCTTTTTCTCCACCAAATTGATCTGGAAATCCATCAGAGGTAAGGATGATCTCATCACCAACATGAATTGGGTATGTGTCTTGAGAGAACGGAGACATTTTATCCTGAAGTCCAATTGACTGACGATCTCCGCGAATTTCAATAATTGACTTTCCTTGATGCGATACAGTTCGAGGAGCTTTCATTTGTTCCTCATCAATCAACGAATCTTCTCTTACAATCCATATTGGATTATTTGCTCCAGCGAAAGTAACGTTCATGTCTTTGAAATTGAGACGAATTAGTGCAATGTCCATTCCATCTCTAACTTGATCGTGACTCTCTTTAAAAGTGCTTATTACAAGCTCTCGGGTCTTATCCAACAAATCAGCGGGCTCAACCAGGTTAAATTCATTTAGTGATCTGTTTAAGGCATTACTGCAAACTACAGAAACCATCGCTCCTGGAACCCCATGACCCGTACAATCGGCAACAGCAACATAAACTTGATCATTAACTACTCCAAACCAATAGAAATCTCCGCTTACAATATCTTTTGGTTGAAAGAGAACGAAACTGTTGTACAAGTAATTATGCACGTCAGACAAGTTCGGCAGGATTGCTGTCTGAAGTCTTTTTGCGTAAGAGATACTGTCTGAAATCTCCCGATGCTGTTCTTCAATTTCGGCTCGCTGATGATTTGCCACATCACGCTGTTTTTCCACTTCAACTTTTTGAACCTCAATGATCTTCTTTTGTTTTTTAGCCACTTTCAGCCTTCCGTAAATAAGAATACCTAGGGCAAGGACTAGAATTAAGCTAACCAGGGCGATAGTTAAAACTAAAATGGTTTGAGAATGTTTAAGTTCAGCATTCTCTAAGTTGGTAGCAGCAGTTTGTTTATGGTATTCATTTTTTACGCTGTCTTCTAGCAACTGTTTTTGATGACGATAAGCAAGTTCCTTTTTGGCGACAGCGCGTGTATTTGAATCATTAACAATTATAGACTGTAGGTCATGAAGTTGCTCCATGTAGAAAAGTGCAGAATCGTATTTGTGCTGAAGTTTAAATCCTTTATGCAAGCAATTGCACGCTAGCGTTTTTCTATAAATAGCCTGATGCATGTTGGTTAATCTTAGCGCCTCTCGACAATATTCTAAGGCAGGCAAAACGTCTTTCTGATCAATGTAGATCATTCCAGCATTGTACAATGCGTTAGACAATCCATCCCATTCATCAATAGACCGAAGTTGAACAATGGCTCGCTGGAAGTAATACAATGCAGAATCGTGCCGATTAATTTTCTCAAAGGCAACGCCAATGTTCTCTAAGGTGCTTCCAATTTTCCTTGAATCACCTATTTTACTGGCAATTGTGAAACTAAGGCTGTAATAAAGCAGGGCACTGTCAACATAATAATTGCTATCCATTTCAAAATATGCCAAATGAACATTTCCGATGTTATTGTAAGCCGTAGCTACACCGTTTGAATCACCGGTTTTCATTTCAAATTCAAGTGATTTGCGGTAAAGCTTTAATGCCTCATTAAAATCGTCTTGTTTTTCATGAATGAGTCCAATGTTATTGAATAGCCCACCAACTATACCTACATCGTTTATTTCTTCTGCATAGGTCAGACCTAGGTAGTACAAGTCTAGCGCTTTGGTGAAATTTCCTAAATCATCATTGTTAATCCCTAAAATATTATAGCCTTTAGCAAGCGCAACTTGATAAAAACGTAGTTCAGTCGCACTTAATGAATTTCGCTTTTTAATTGCTTTTTTAGCAATTTTTACGATTTCAAGATTAAGCTGATTATCTAATTTTGGATTAGAGATATAGATGAGGTCATCCCAAGCTATCAGCGCTTTGATACGTAGCGTATCATGATTGTTTTCAGAAAGAACCTGCTGAATTGAGTCTGCATCTTTGTCTTGAGCTTTGGCTCCATAAAAGGAAAAAGCTAAAAGTAGAAAAGGCAAGATTTTAAATACTCGAAACACAAATTGGGATTAGGTTCAAAGGATAAAGGTAGAGAATAGTACGTTGTTAAACACGACTACTTGATTATACGCTTAGTAAAAGGTTGGCGCTTAAATTACACCCGAACGCCTATTATGCAAACGTCATCGAGCTGCTCTAGATCGCCTTTCCAAGTTTCAAAAGCTTTATTAATCGACTCACATTGTTTGTCCATATTTTGACCTTGAACTGAAAGGAGCAATTGGCGGAATGCCTTGGCCTTGTATTTTTTGCCACGTTCTCCACCAAATTGATCAACAAAACCATCTGAGAAAATGTAAAATGTGTCTTTTGGTAAAAGTTCAATTTTGTGCGTTGTGAATGGCGCGGGATTGTCTACTTTTCCGATCGCCTGTTTATCTGCTTTCGTCTCTATTATTTCACCATTTCTGACCAACCACAGCGGATTGTTGGCACCGGCATACTCTAGTATTTGATTTTGCCCAATTCCAGTTCGTAAAGAACAAAGCGCGATGTCCATTCCGTCCTTTACCTCTTCATCACTTGCTTCAAAAGTTTCTACAACTAATTCACGGGTTTTGTCTAATATTTTACCTGGGCTTTTTAATCCAAATTCTCTAACCGATCGGTTCATAGCGTTGTTACAAACTACACTTACCATTGCTCCGGGAACTCCATGTCCTGTGCAATCTGCTGCAGCAAAAATGGTAGTTCCATTCGAAGCGTTTAACCAATAAAAATCTCCGGCTACAATGTCTTTTGGTTTATACAACACGAAAGAATTTGGAAGCGCCTTATTCACCATCGTAAGAGGAGGAAGGATAGCGTCTTGAATTCGTTTTGCGTAAGTAATCGAATCTGTAATCTCCTGATTCTTTTCTTCAACAATGTCTTTTTGAAGTTCGATTTGATCTTTCTGAGAAGCAATTTCCTTTTTAGATTTCACGTTCTTATTTCTGCTTTTAATTGCGAGAAAAAGTAAGATTAAACTAAGCAATGCTCCAGTGCCTATCCAATAGAGTAAGATACTTGCATTTTCATGTTGTTTTGTAACCACCTCATGGTTGGCGGTAAGCAGTTCTTGAGCGATACTTATGGAATCAATTTTACTTTGTTTGGCCTTCGACTCTAGCAGATTCATGTGCTTCTGCTTCCGAATGTTTGACTGTAGCTTATTGATTGAAATCAATTGATGTTGCTGTTGCTGTTCCAATTGCACAATCGTATCGCTAAGCGTATCGGATTCATAAATCCGTTGATTGAAATATTTTTCTCGCTCCTCTGAAAGCTGTTTTAACTCTAAGTTTTCATTAAATGCGAAACGCATTGCAGTGTAGAGCTTATAGTATTCTAATGACTCTGAACAGCCGTCTTTTTTTGAAATTAAATCAGCAATTGCTCGATAATTAGCATGTGTTACGTGATCGTAATTTTGAGGTTCACTTAATGCAAGACTGTTTTCATAATAGGCAAGAGCCGAATCTAATTCTCCCTGATTTCTAAATATGTTTCCAATGTTATGAAGCGTCAGAGAAGCAGATTTAAAATCCTTTAATTGGGTTTTATAATCCAAAGCTTTATCATAACTAGTTCTTGACGATTTATAATCTTCTTCAGCGAATTCGATGTTTCCCTTATTGTTGTAGGCAATTGCAAGTCCTTTCTTATTATCAATTAGTTCGTCAAGTTCAATTCCAAAAGTGATGGTCTCCATAGCCTTTTCAAGCTGATTGGAAGAGATATAGTTGATCGCTAAATTGTTGTAAGAAGCGCTTAGTTCAGGGTTGTTTTTGAGTTCCTTTTCAACATCTATTAATTCGTTCAGCGCTTCGCGTTCAGCCGTAATGTTAAGTCTAGATTTTTCTGCGTTTACTATGTTATTGATCGTTTCAGCTAGTGAAAGTTTATCTCCAGAAGCACTGAATAGTCTTTTAGCCTCTTCGTATTTTTTAATGGCCAAATCGAATTGGCCAAGCATTTCATTCGAGGTACCAATGTTGTTTAGTAAGACCCCCATTCCATTGGTGTCGCCTTGAATTTGTTTGTAATCGAAGGCTTCTTGGAAATTAGAAATAGCTTGTTCGTAATCCCCTTTTTGATAATTACTTGATCCAAGCTGGTTGAGAGTTGAGGCGGCCTCATCTAAATTGTTGTCGGCCAAAGACTGATCCAGATTAGAGATTAACTCATCATCTGAAATTAAATCTTCGGGAGGAGGAAGCGCATCATCTTGAGTTTTCACAACTTCATTAGAGATGATCGGATTTGGAGTGTTCGACTTAGGGTTATCAGCTTGTTGTTTAGACCAAACTTTGGTTCCGTTATAGTTAAGCTTTCTATTGTTTAAGACATTGGTGACATCGAAAGATAAGTACATCACATTGCCTTCACCTGCGTCTATGGACCCGTCAAAGAACAGATTCCTGGCACCTAATTTCACCTGGAATTTCAAATACTTTTGAGCAAATTTGCACGAGCCATAACCAAATTGATTTCTGTTTTTCCAGGAGAAAGCTTTTTCTAATCGATCAATATCAATGGGTTTTTTCTTAACCGCGTAAGCCATGACGTTTCCATTATCATAAAGTCGGATGACTACTTTCTCTGTTAGGCGACTTTGGCCTTTACGAAGTTGGCCATAATAGATTCCAGCAATAGTTTCTTTGTTGATTGCTTGCTCTTGTGCCTTTACTGTGGAAAATGAGAACAGCAAAATTGTCAAAGCGATCACTTTCAGTATTGACTTTATTGCCCTTCTTCTAATCATTACGGCAATATAGGAGTAAAATGTTTAGAATTATGGAAGTAATAAAGACTGACTCATTATCTCTTGCTTCAAAGCGATCTGAGCATCTTCGTAGTTTTTAATTGGCACAAAGTGACCGGATCCACTCGCAGCAACTTCCCTCATGCTTTGCTCGTGTCGATAAGTGTTTTTAATTCCAACCACGCTCATTTTAACTTTCTTTCGGGCAAAGCTCTTGGCAAGTCTTTTGGTGCTTCCTTTACCCTTATTGAAGCCACCATCTGTGGTCATAATAATTTGATTGTTTCCGCCATGAATGAAAGCTTCGCAAGCTTTTTTATAAGCCAGTTTCATTCCTTCAATTCCTGCTGTATTGCCTTGTGCTTCTAATGACTCAATCATTTTAAAAATCTTCTCTTTGTCTGATGCAGAGGTCGTTTCCATGAGTATTTGAGCTTCGGAAGCATAAGTAACAATTGTAATGTTGTCAACTGGGCGCAGCATCTTGGTTAACTCAATCATGGAGGCTTTCAGTAAATCTAGTTTTCCAATGTACTTCATAGAAGAGGAGATGTCAACACAGAATACGATGTTGTTGGCAGCGAATTTGTTTAACGAGAAATCCGAAGAATCTACTTCCATTACCGTGTCGATTAAAACTAGATCTGGAACATCATCAGGTAGCACAATCGGAATGGTATCATCCGGAATGTCTAACACTAGCTCAACGGTATCTGGATCCTCAATCAGTTTCTTTGTTAATTCCGCTAAGACGTAGTTGTTGTTTCTGTTAACGTAAGCCGAAAATTCTTCTCCAGAATACCCTTCAGCACTAAAAACAAAGTAGTAAAGGCCAAGGGGGACCGTGGCCTTTATTTTGCCGCTTGCTTGAGTGGTAAATTCATGGGCTATTGCTCCATTAGAGATCATTTTGATATTGGCATTGTCAATGGGTTTTTTTGAAACCCGATCTCTTACTTCAACCGTTAGCTCAAAACTAATTTCTTGCGTTACATTTTTATCATTAAAACTTGGACAGTCTGGGCTACTGTTTGGTCTAAACTCTTTAACGAACCCTTTCGTTTTAATCACCAATGGCTTTTCGGTAGAACTTAAATGCAGTAGTAATTCATCTTCAAAGTATCCTGTTTTTACCGGGTTGTACTTTATTCGAATGAATCGAATTGAATCTTGCTCTAAGGTTTTGCTTGAAAATAAAATGGAATAAGTTTCTGGCGTTTCAAGCCTAAAAATGAATGCTTTTTTCGCGTCTTTATTTGAGATCTGAAGATCAACATAACGTAAACTAGCGTTGTCAATCAATTCAAAATCGGCAGTTTTAGATGAAAAAACGATTTGGGAATGAGAAATATTGGCCAATAGAATGGCTGTTATTATGAATGTCCACTTCATAAAAACCTCGGTATAAACCGTATCAATACTGATAAAATTCCTCCAATCCATGCTAAGATTATTCCGACTTTAAGCAGGTTGAGATGTTGCGCTTTATAATAACCTGTTTTCTCCTCATTTATTTTCTTGGTTGCGGTTTTATGCAAGAAAAGTCCTGCGGCAGCCGCAAAAATTCCAATAATCGTCATGCAGGTGAAAATGGAAATAATACCTGCTATTAAAATGATAACTCCTTCGGGTAATGCTGCCTCCCCGTGGATTGGAGGTTCAGCGTGAGAAAATGAATCAGGTTTTTCTGGTTCCGGTTGATAAGCTGGAACCCAATTGTCGTCTTCAACTACTTCGTCAATTACGGTTTCCTGCTGAGCAATGGCTTCTTCAAAAGAAATCGACTGTTCTTTGCCCGACTCCTTTTTTATTTCCGCTAAAATTGATTCTAAAGACTCTTCAATGGTTTCATCAGAACTAGCTGAGCTCTCAGGTTCATTTGCGCTTTCAGCTTCGCTGATTTCTTCTTCAGCTTTTTTGATTGCATCGTTTAACGTTTCTTGAGCTGCATTGATTTCACTTTCAAATTCGGATGATTCAATTCCTGCATCTTCGAACGAATCAAATATTTCATTTGCTTCTAGTTCAAGCTCAGAGAGATCTTTTTTAACTTCTTCAATAATTGGGTGAACTGACTCATCAGACTCAACTGCGATGGGCTCAATTGGCGTAGTTTCTACTATTGGCGGCTCAGGAATTGGAATGGAGTAAGATGAGATTGGCTCTGAATTACCTTCAGTGGCTTTATTTTCTTTGGCTGCTTTTAAAGCAGCATCAATCATTTTGTCGATGGCACCTCGATTTAATCCGATCTCTTTTCCTTCGTCAAACAAACCAATCCGCTCGGAGACCCCAATTCTTCCTTCTAAAGCGAGTAAGTCAATTTTATCTGAAAAGGCTTTGAGATCCATATAGACTTAGATCATTTTATTGTTCTGAAGTGCGTCAATTACTGAATCCGACATGTTCTTTTCAATATTGCCATAACTATTCATATAGTCTTCTTGGCTTTTCTTTATCACCTGATGGGCTTCTTCTTTTCCGTAAACAGCTGCGATTTCAGTTTTTCTATTTCCTTGCCCTGGCATCTCTTTGTAAGTCAAAAAGTAATGCTTTAATCGGTCAACAATATTGTCTGGACAGTCTTTTAAATCTTGCCACTTGCTGTAGATCTCATCTCCTTTTAGTACAGCAATAATTTTATCATCTGCTTCTCCACCGTCAATCATTCTGAATCCACCGATGGGAATGGCTGGAACTAGTAAGTCGCCTTGTGTGATATTTCGCTCTGTCAAAACCAAAATATCCAAAGGATCAAGATCCCCTGTAATGTCTCTTTTTCCAGTTTTCACCATACAAAGTGCTGCAATCCTTTCACCGCAGTAGGTTTGAGGGATAAAGCCGTATAAAGCTGGAACAATATTCGAAAATTTCTGCGGACGATCTACAATTCTATACCCACTTTCTTTGTCGATTTCGTACTTGACGTTATCGGTTGGAGTAATCTCAATAAATGCAGTAACTACCTCTGGAGCATCTTTACCTGCCGAAATACCATGCCAAGGGTGCGATTTATATCTTCTTCCTAAGTTGTCCCAAATTCGGTGTAAGTCTTCGCTGATCATAATAATTAAAAGGCAATAAATTCTTGAGGGTTAATTGGATTTCCGTTATACCACAGTTCAAAGTGCAAATGGGCACCAGTAGACAGATCGCCAGTATTACCAACAATAGCAATAGGTTCCCCTGCGGTTACTTTGTCTCCTTCTTCCTTGAGCAAAACAGAATTGTGTTTATAGATGCTAACTAAATTGTGTGCGTGCTGTACTTGGATGATATGACCGTTGTCTGTCGTCCAGCCTGCAAATATTATCGTACCGTCAAGCGTAGATTTAACGGCCTCATTGTTAGGAGCAATAATATCAATTCCATGGTGACCTGCTTTTCCTCCAAACGAATTCGTAATATCTCCTTCTAATGGAGTGAAAAAGAAGACACCATTCATCTTGTCATCTCGTTGGTCCGGTTCTGAGTTACCATTGATACTGAATTTTTCTTCTGCTTCAATTCTTGCTCTTAGAATACTGTCTTCTTTTGAATCAGTAAATTCAATGTTGCTATAATCTTTGGTGGTATCTGTTGGGGCAACCACATCATCAGTACTTTCTTTAATTTCTCCGTTTAGCAACGCAATCAGGTTGTCGTTGTATTTCGTCTGCGCCTCACTAGTTTCTCCCATCTTACTGATGTCGGCAATGTTCTGCTTGTCAGTTATTAATTGTTCACTGTCGCTCAAGTCAGAAGACACATTCGGGATAAGCTGATTTAGTGGGGTATATGAAAATAACAAGTAAGACAGCGCGATGACCAAAATGGCCCCGAATAAAATGTAGATCAAGATATTAAAAGCAGACAATGTGAAGGATTTCTCTTCTTCGAAAGTCTGACTGTTCAGTCTAACATATCTAGAAGGTCTTTGAAGCCTTTTAAACATTGAATCTTTATTTGCTTTTTTTTCGCTCATGAAGGGCACAAATATCGGTAAAAATAGATGTAGGCCGCAGTGCAGGCTGCTAATTGTTGTTAATACTTAGGGTTTAGCAAGGCAACAGGAATAAAAATAAGATCAATAAAGAGGCAGAAATCAGCTTTTCCAAAGGAATAATCAAGAAAATAAAATATTTTTGCTTTTTCTGAGTTATAACGGGGTCAGAATCTATTTTGAAGCGACAGCGCCACATATTGATTATAGTCTTGGTAGCCTTTTTAGGCTTCGTTGCCATTCAGTGTTCAACTGAAAAGGATGCTTGGTTAAATAGATCTTTTCATAATACTACTGCAAGGTATAACGGTTACTTCAATGCAGGTGAGTTGATGAAAGAGGCGATGTTCAACTACGAAGAGAGCTATCAGGAGAACTATAATAAGATCATTCCCATTTATGTTTATGCCGATGAAAAAGGGTCGAAAGGTCTTTATCCTGCTATGGATACTTCAATTAAGAAGTGTGCTGTAGTCATCAAGAAACATTCAATGCCTGAGAAGAAAGAAGGCAAATTTGCTAAGACAGAATGGTGTCAATGGATTGATGACAACTGGTTCGTAATTGGTCAAGCAAACTTCCACAAACGTGATTATAAGCCAGCCTTAGAGATGTTCGAGTTCGTAATGGAGCAATACGAATACGAGGAAATTCGGTTTGAGGCTAAGTTGTGGGCTGCTAAAACGTATTTAGAAAACGGGAAACTAGCAGAAGCTGCAAAATACCTTGGTCAGTTGGACGAAGAGGTTGAGAAGCTAGAAGAAAAAGAAATGTCTGAGAAGGACAAGTCTAAAAAGAAGGACGATGATTTAGGCATAAAATCTAAAAAGAACTTCAAGATTAAAAGAAACAACGGTCCAAGCAAAGGAAAGGGTAAAGGAAAAGGCAAAAAGAAAAAATCTGGTGATTCTGACGAGCAAAAAGTGCCTAAAAAGTTCCCAGAAAAGATGTCAAAAGATGTCCATGTTGTAATGGCTGATCTTCACATTAGAAGAAAAGAATGGACGAAGGCAATTGAAAGAATAGAAAAAGCAATTGCGTTAAAACCCAAGAAAAAATTGAAAACGAGGCTGTATTTTATACTGGCTCAAATCCATCAACAAAATGGAAATGCAGACGAAGCTGGCAAAGCTTATACCAAGGTAATTAAGATGAACCCTGATTATGAGATGACTTTTTATGCTAAAATTAATAGGGCATTATCAGGAGGCGGAAATAAAGCTGAATTGAAAAAGGAGTTATTAGCAATGGCAAGGGATGAAAAAAACCTTGAGTACTTAGATCAAATTTATTATGCGCTTGCAGACATTGAATTACAAGAAAGTAATAAACCAGAAGGGATTGCATATCTAGAGAAATCTGCAGCAGCCAGTACTGATAACCTTCACCAAAAAACGAAAACTTATTTACGCTTGGCAGACATTTATTTTGCTGACAAACAATACGAATTTGCTCAGTCTTATTACGATAGTACGGCTAGAGTCGTTCCAAAAGATCATCCAGAATATGAAACGATTAAAGGGAAGAATAAAAGTTTAACAATGTTAGTAACTCATATTAAAACGGTTGCCTTACAAGACAGCTTACAAAGACTCGGAAAACTTTCGCCTGAAGAGCAACAAGAATTGGTTGTTAAGCTGATTGAAGACCTGAAAGCAGAGGAAGAGCGAAAACGAGAAGAAGCAATTCAAAAACAAATTGACGAAGCTCTAAATAATGCAAACACAGCTGCCAAAGGAGGTAAATTCTGGATATATAGTCCTCAATTAAAAGGCGCAGGATTTGCAGAGTTTAAAGGTAAATGGGGCGATAGAAAAAATGAAGACAATTGGAGAAGAGCCAATAAAGATGTTGTGTTGGTAGACAATTTTGTTGGAAACGATCCTGAAGATGGTGATTCACTTGCCGGTGATGTTGCTTCACGCTACAACCCAAATACATATTTAAAAAACATTCCTAAAAACCAAGCTGATTATGACGCGAGTAATCAGAAAATAATGAAGGCTCTGTATGGTGAAGGCGTAGTTTATAAAGATGATTTAAAAGATTACGATCGAGCCAAAACAAGTTTCGAAGAATTACTAAGTAGATTCCCTCGATCAAAATTAGCACCCGCCTCTTTGTATCAAATGTTTAGAGTAGGTAACATTTCAAGTGTTGTGGATGCCGGTAGTTTTAAAAATAAACTGCTGAGAGATTTTCCAAAATCGGAATACGCCTTATTGCTCAAGGATCCGAAGTTTTTGGAAAAAAGAAAGAAAGAACAAGACAAGTTGAAAGACGAGTACGAGAAATATTATCGATCGTACAAGAACAAAGACTATCAAAAAATAATAACTAAGGCCAATCAAGTGGCTTCTGACACCACAATTGGTGAGTACAGGTGTAAATATCTATACTTAAAGGCGCTGGCAATTGGACAAACTAACCCTCCGTCTATAAACTCAGCACCTTTTGAGCAAGCGTTAAATGCAGTAATTAAGACTTGTAAAGGATCTGATGTTGCTCAAGAAGCGCAGCGCACAATGGACTTAATTAAGAATAGAACTTCAGTTAGTAATGCTGGCAGTGGCGAAAGTTCTTACATCTTTAGCTCAGAAGACGCTCACGTGTTTTTGTACATACATGACAAAGCAACTGGAAGTGTTAACCCAGCTAAATCCAAGATTTCGAATTTCAACGGAAGTTCCTTTAGCTCTAAAGGTTTAGTAACCTCTACCAACTTCCTTAACTCAGAGCATCAAATAGTAATGGTAAAGTCGTTCAAAAATAAAGTAGAAGCAATGGACTACTACACGGCATTTAAAGTAAATACTGGGCCGCTAAAAGCATATAACAAAGAAGATAATTTCTACATTATTACCATTAAGAACTACAGTTCTATCCTGTTAGAAAAGGATGATGCGAAGTACAAAGCATTTTTCAAGAAAAATTACCTGGATTAATCTAATTATCAACTGAACAAAGGCTCATGGGCTTATGTTTAGGCTTTTCCTTCCTTTTACTATATTTGCAGTAGCGAGGAAGGTTCAAGTAACCAACCAATAAACACAAGAGTTATGCGCAAGGGAAATAACAACGGTATGGCAAAGACACAAGACATTAATGCTCCTGAACGATTAAATAGAATTGTTGAAGGAACAACTATTGAAGGCACAATCAATTCACAAAGTAACATTAGAATAGATGGTACGGTTAACGGGATGATCAACACTAAAGGACGTTTAGTTGTTGGGCCTAAAGGAAGAATTGAAGGAGACGTAATTTGCAACAACGCTGAAGTTGAAGGTACAATTGACGGACAAATAAAAGTCAATGAGCTTTTATCTCTTAGATCTACTGCTAAGATATTAGGCGATATGCATACTGGGAAACTTGCTATTGAGCCAGGTGCATCATTCACAGGAACATGTAATATGGGCGGAGTTGTTAAAGAACTTACATCATCTGCACCTGCTGAAAAAGAACCTCAAAAACAGCCAGAACTTGTAGAGGAACTCGGAGCGTAAAGCTCACCGAGATCAATTAAAATGACAAGACGAGGTAAACGGCCTAGTATAGGTAATCCGAGTAATTTTCTTACAGTACTTATCAAAATGATTTTAATGCTTGGCGTTGGAATTGTTGGAGGATTAGTGGTGGATGATTATTTTAAAAGCGAATGGCATATTTTCACCATCGTTTTCGGAATAATGGGACTATTTATTGCATCGTTTATTTACCGAATGTATAAGGAAACTATAAATGGCGGAGACGAAGAAGAATAAGTTTTTGCGGTTTTCCCAAATGGGAATTATCATGGGTGGAATCATTGGTGGATTCACTTGGTTTGGCACGTGGATGGATGGACAGTATCCAAATGAAAAAAATTTATGGACTGTAGGATTTGCGCTGGCAGGAGTATTAATTTCGATGTTTTACATGATCAAGGACATTCTTAGAATTACTAAAGAAGATGAAAAGTAAAGTTACCATGATTGGGTTATTTGCAGCACTATTAGTGGCTGCACATATGCTTACCAATGCGTTTGTTTTAAAAGGGCCGTGGCAGTTTAATCATCTTTATTGGATCGAAGCGGTAATTCTTGTTTTAAGTATACTCGTGATATTAGTTGTATCCAAGGCAAGAAAAAATGATGATTCAAAAACAGCCATTACCTATTCGTATATGAGCATTGCAAAATTGCTCGGAATTGCGGTTGTAGCATTGATCATGTCGAAACAGCTATTAGACGAAGAAAAAATACCGTTTGCCGTACACTTTTTATCTCCTGCATTAGTCTTTATTATTCTAGAATTAATCATCGTAAAAGGATATATCTCTTTCGATGAAAAAAATAAAGAAATCAATAGTAAATAGTGTTTCTACTTGTTGAGAATTGTTTTACCTTTGCCCGAAATTTCAGGGAAGGATAATATTAATTATCAATAATGAAGACGACAAAAATTAAGATTTCAATTCTGCTAATCGTAGCGTTCACGTTCGTAACGAATCTATCTTTAGCATCTTCAAATCATCCTCCAAAAGGTGGAGATGAGCCGGAAGAGCATCTGATCGATAGAAAGAAGTTTGACACTGATTTCATCATGGATCACGTTGTTGATTCTTACGGTTGGCACATCATGGATTGGCCGACAGATGACCCGAATAAATTCGCTGCAGTAGAAGTTCATCTTCCGATAATTCTTCTTGACGGAAGCCTGGATGTGTTTTCTTCAGGTGATTTTCATCACGGTCATTCAATAGTTGAACGTGGAGACAATCATTATATGTTGTTTAAAAACAAGATTTACAAAACTGATGCACACGGTTCAATGACCTTGTCTGTTCCTCGAGTTGTTAAGGATGAGGCTTTTTATGCTGGCTTGAAGTATTTACCAGATTGGCAACAAGCACTGTCAATGGAAATGCACAAAGATTCAATCGCTTATGATGAGGTTAAAACGGATTTACATTCATGGATGCATAAAGAACATGAATTAGTAAGTGCAATTTCCGCATTGAAAAAAGAAGACCCAAAAGGCGAAACCGCTGAGGTAATCGCATTGGAAAAAGAACTTGATATAATGAAGTCTGCGAAACTTCAGAACATTGTCCCTTGGGATTTTTCAATTACTAAAAGTGTTCTTGCATTATTCGTTACCGTTTTATTGATGTTGTGGTTCTTTATTAGAACAGCAAGATTTTACAGAAAGAATGGTGCATTAGTAGCTCCAAAGGGAATTGCTGCCATATTCGAACCAATCATTTTATTTGTGAGAGACGATATTGCAATTCCAAACATTGGCGAAGCGAAGTATAAAAAATTCATGCCTTACTTATTAACTGTTTTCTTCTTTATTTGGATTACGAATATGGTAGGTCTTCTTCCTTTTGGATTCAATTTAACTGGAAACATTGCAGTAACTTTTGTATTGGCATTATTTACTATGATCCTTACTACTTTTAACGGTAAGAGAAATTACTGGGGTCACATCTTTTGGATGCCAGGTGTCCCGGTTCCAATGAAAATATTCTTAGCGCCAATCGAAGTGATTGGAATGTTTGCTAAGCCATTCGCCTTAATGATTCGTTTGTTTGCAAACATGACCGCAGGTCATATTGTAGTAATGAGTCTTATCGGATTGATATTTATTAAAGAGAGTTTAGGTTGGGCAGGGATGTCTGTGCCGATGACTTTATTTATAAGCTTACTTGAACTGCTGGTTGCAGCGCTTCAAGCGTATGTGTTTACGATGTTGTCAGCTCTGTTTATAGGGTCGGCCGTAGAGGAAGCGCATCACTAATTTTAAACTTGACTGGCAACTTCAAAATGGAGAAGTAAGTCATTATTAATTGTATAACTCAAAATAAAACAAAATGGGAGCTATTGGAGCAGGATTGTCTGTTATTGGAGCTGGAATCGGAATCGGCCTTATTGGTGGAAGAGCGATGGAAGCTATGGCAAGACAACCAGAGGTTATGGGTAAAATTCAATCATCGATGTTGATCGCTGCTGCACTTGTTGAAGGTGCTGCACTATTCGGAATCGTTGTTGGAATGATCTCGTAATAACCTTATCAAATTTGAAAGTACCAACCGCGGTTGGCGGTTGGACTTTCTTTATTAAAGTTTATACAAACAACATTAAAAAAAGATAACATGGATAATCCATTAATATCACCAAATTTTGGCCTTGTTTTTTGGCAAGCAAGTATCCTTTTAATTCTTATCATCATTTTAAGATGGAAAGCGTGGAAGCCAATTTTAAAAGCTTTGGAAACAAGAGAAGGAGCAATTACGGGCGCACTATCTGCAGCTGAAGAAGCTAAAGCTGAAATGTCAAAATTGCAATCTAGTAACGAGGAGTTATTGAATGAAGCAAGAGCTGAGCGAGATAAGCTAATGAAAGAAGCTAGAGAAACTAAAGACGAAATTGTTGCTGAAGCAAAGAATGCTGCAAAATCTGAAGCTGACAAAATCATGGATAACGCTAGAGAAACCATTAAAATGGAAAAATCTGCTGCGATCAATGAATTGAAAACTCAGGTTGCTGCATTGTCTATTGAAGTTGCTGAAAAAGTAGTGAAAGGACAACTTGCTGATGACGGTAAACAACAAGAATTAGTAAACAACCTTGTAGAAGAGGTTAATTTAAACTAATCAACCATGGCAGGACACAGAGCCGCAAGTAGGTATGCAAAATCATTAATTGAACTTTCTCAAGAGAAGGGTCAGTTGGATGCTGTATACGCAGACATGGAGCTTATCTCTAACACAATTGAAGAAAGTCATGAGCTTAAATTGCTTTTGAAAAGTCCAATTGTAAAAGGAGATAAAAAATTCAATGTGTTGAACAAAGTATTTACTGGTCAAACCGGTGAAATCACATCTAAGTTCGTCACAATCCTTACGAAGAAGAAAAGAGAAGAGCTTTTACAACTTATTGCAAATGATTTCATTGCTCAGTACAAAACAATGAAAGGGTTAGTCGTAGCGAATGTTACCACTGCCGTTGCATTAAATGATGAGACGAAAGCAAACGTTCTTGCTTTAATTAAAAAGCACGTAGAAGGGGAAGTTGAATTAGTGGAAACGATAAATCCTGACTTAATCGGTGGATTTGTTGTTCGAATTGGCGACAAGATGATTGACGCTAGCATATTGAAGAAAATAAACGACTTAAAGAAAGAATTACTGGGAAGTAGTTCTTATAAATTGAATTAAGCCTCGATGCTAATCGAGAAAAAGAGAGAAAAATGGCAGAAGTTAAACCAGCAGAAGTTTCAGCAATCCTTAGAGAAGAACTAGCAGGATTCAAATCTGAAGCAGAATTAGAAGAAGTAGGTACCGTTCTAGAAATAGGTGATGGTATTGCTCGTATTTATGGACTAACTAACGTTCAATCAGGTGAGTTGATCGAATTCGAAAACGGGTTAAATGCAATCGTATTGAACCTGGAAGAAGATAACGTTGGTGCAGTACTACTAGGTGGATCAACAGGAGTTAAAGAGGGTGATACAGTTAAAAGAACTGGAAAAATCGCATCTGTAAACGTTGGAGAAGGTCTTGTAGGAAGAGTTGTAAATACACTTGGAGAGCCAATTGATGGTAAAGGTCCAATTGAAGGAGAAACTTTTGAGATGCCGATCGAAAGAAAAGCACCAGGTGTTATCTACAGACAACCAGTAAGTGAGCCACTTCAAACAGGTATTAAGGCTGTTGATGCGATGATTCCAATTGGAAGAGGGCAAAGAGAGCTGATCATTGGAGATAGACAAACAGGTAAGACTACTGTTGCTCTTGATACAATTATCAACCAAAAAGAATTTTTCGATGCTGGTGAACCAGTATTCTGTATCTATGTAGCAATTGGTCAAAAAGGATCTACTGTTGCAGGGATTGTAAACAAATTAGAAGCAGCTGGAGCAATGGCTTATACAGTTGTTGTAGCATCAAATGCTGCTGATCCTGCACCAATGCAGTTTTACGCACCATTTACTGGAGCAGCTATCGGTGAATTCTTTAGAGATACTGGTAGACCAGCATTGATTGTTTATGATGATCTATCTAAACAAGCTGTGGCATACCGTGAGGTATCACTTCTTTTAAGAAGACCTCCAGGACGTGAGGCTTACCCAGGAGATGTATTCTTCTTGCACTCAAGATTATTAGAAAGAGCAGCGAAAGTAAACTCTTCAGATACGATTGCTGCAGATATGAATGACCTTCCAGACAACATGAAGTCGATGGTAAAAGGTGGTGGTTCTTTAACAGCACTTCCAATTATTGAAACACAAGCTGGTGATGTATCTGCATATATCCCAACCAACGTAATTTCAATTACTGATGGACAGATTTTCTTGGAGTCGGATTTATTTAACTCAGGTGTAAGACCAGCGATTAACGTTGGTATCTCGGTATCAAGAGTTGGTGGATCTGCACAGATTAAATCAATGAAGAAAGTAGCTGGAACATTGAAATTGGATCAAGCACAATATAGAGAGCTAGAAGCATTCTCTAAATTTGGATCTGATCTAGATGCTGCAACTAAAGCGGTGCTTGATAAAGGTGCTCGTAACGTTGAGATCTTAAAGCAAAATGAAGGTTCTCCTCTTACAGTTGAAGAGCAAATTGCAATCATTTACGTAGGTACAAAAGGACTTTGTTCTAAGGTTCCTGTTGAGCAGATGAAAGCTTTTGAGGAAGAGTTCTTAGCATTTATGAAATCAAAGCATGCTGATGTGTTAGCAGAGCTTAAGGCAGGTAAATTATCAGACAACGTAATCTCTACAATCGAGACTGTTGCAGCTGAGCTTTCTGCAAAATATTAATGTTTAACGTGTGCGGATAAAGTCATCTTTATCCGCTCGCATTTAACCATTTAAAATGGCAAACTTAAAAGAGATAAGAACTAGAATCACCTCGGTGAATTCAACGATGCAGATTACTTCAGCAATGAAGATGGTATCTGCTTCTAAGTTGAAAAGAGCCCAGGATGCGATTACCGATATGAGACCATACGCGGAAAAATTGCAAGAAATTTTAGGGAACTTAACTGCAAGTTTGGATACTTCAGACGGAGTTTATTCTTCGCAAAGAGAAGTTAAAAACGTTCTTTTAGTAGCAATTTCTTCTAACAGAGGATTGTGTGGCGGTTTTAACGGAAACATCGTTAAAGAATGTCTACGATTACAGACTGAAGATTTCGCTGGAAAAAACGTATCCGTATTAACAGTTGGAAAAAAGGTTCGAGATCTTTTAAAGAGTAAAGGAGTTATTGCTAATCAAGGCGATCTTCCTACTGATTTAGAAGAGATTTGGGACAATGTTGACTTTGCTAATGTTGCTCCTGTGGCAGAAATGATCATGGAAGCATATGTAGCTGGTACTTATGACCAAGTTGTAGTTGTTTACAACAAGTTTAAGAACGCAGCTGTTCAGATCGTTACACCAGAACAATTTTTGCCAGTGCTTCCACCTGAAGCTGCTGAAGGAAGTTCTACTGGAGATTATATTTTCGAACCGAACAAAACTGAAATCGTTGAAGACTTAATACCAAAATCTTTAAAGGTTCAATTTTTCAAAGCGATTTTAGATTCTCATGCCTCGGAGCATGGAGCCAGAATGACAGCAATGCATAAAGCAACTGATAATGCTGGTGAGTTGAAGAAAGACCTTACATTATTCTATAACAAAGCACGTCAAGCGGCAATTACCAATGAAATCCTTGAGATTGTTGGTGGAGCTGAGGCGTTGGCTGGATAAGACTAATAATCACATTTTTAGAAACCCTTTCGACAACAGTTGGAAGGGTTTTTTTGTGGTCAAATTTTGTTATTTCACATCAGTAATTGAGCTCCATTTACCCATGTACTGGATGAACTTTTCTGTGCATTCTACAATTGTTTCTTGATACTTCGTCACAACTTCAATGTTGTGTTCTTTAAGCTGGGCGTCATGGATTTTTACCGCATAGTTGTTGTATAACACTGCGGTATTGTGCAAGACGAACTTATTTTTAGGGAATTGCGATTCTAGTTTATCAAGCTTTAATCTAATCATATCAAAGAGTTCATCGCTTTTTGGATACGGAATGGTGTCGAGGACTTTCATGTATTGATTGACAAGATTTTGGTCAAGAATCAGAAAATCTTTGGTGAAAACTTTCGAACATGGTGATGCTTTGGCAACCTGACTGCAGAAGGATCGGTAGCGATTTGCTACCGACTTCATCGTCCATGGACTTTTGTCTCTCTTGGAATTGGTTTGAATTACCTCATAAGCACTATGATTGTGAAGATACCGAAGATATTTGCAGCTTAAGTTTTCATTGTGAAGCGTAAATAGTTGGTAGACATATAAATCAAATTCTAGAACACATTTAGCGGAGGTAGGTTTGCGAAGTGCACCATTAGGCTCAAAGCAATGATCAGGAACATAAGAGGCTAGAAGCGGGATTAATAATTTACATCGTTGCTTTTTGCTAATAAAGATCAATTCCCATTTAATTCCTTCTTCACGACTATCTGCATATTTTAAATAAGGAGCGGAGAATGATCCTGAAGAAATATCAATCTCCCTTTTACCCAATTTCTCATTCTCAATTCCCTTCAGCTCGTTTTCGAGTTTAATACGGTAAGAAGAATCGCCATGTACATACCAAGGAACAATTTCTAAATAGAATGCGTGCATCTTGGCAATCTTTTTGTCCAAGAGGTCCGTTGCAGAATCCGGCCCCATTCCACATTTTGGGCTTTCTTGAGCAATTATTCTAATATCATCAGCAACCTGTTGGATTAAGCTATCCTGCCCAAAACAGAAAGAAGTTAGACTAAGGCCAATTATCAACAATAAAACTCTCACGCAACAATATACCTCAGATTACCCGTTTGGTTACTTAGCGATGACCAAATGGCGAATCTCAAGGACCAAAAATTACACTTCGTATTTGCCATGTCTTGAAATTAAGATTGGTTTAATTTTTGATGTATCCGCATCTGAAAAAACCTAACTTTAAACCGTGACCTTAACCAACCCAAGTCTTCGATCGAGAATCTATTTCTCGATGATTGTCATGATTCTAATCTCCATGATCGTAACTGGGGTCTTTACTATTTACCATTTTAAAGGAAAAAACGATGACTATCATTCTAAAAGACTTTCTAGACAAGAAGAAAGGGTTATCTCTACTATTCAATATTTCTTAAAAGACAGTGATCTGGAGGAAAACATGGACACCTACATTAAGGAGTTCGCGGATAAGATTTTAGAGATAGCGGATGTAAATAATTTAAACATCAACATTTTCAATAACCGAGGAGAGATTCTAATGTCTTCTCATATGGACACTTCTGACCCTGAATTTTTCCTGAAAACGGTTAAAGATGATGTATTTAAGAAGATTCAAAAAGACGAACACGTTGTAGTTGAACACAATCAAGAGGGTCAAATTTTCCTGTCCACGTTCTCCTACATTAAAACAGATGAAGGCAAAAAGATCTGTATCATTAATTTGCCCTATTCCAGGTCTGATGCAGCCAACAAAAGAGAAGTAAACGAGTTCTTAACTTCCTTGTTGATTGTCTATGCCTTTCTATTGATTGCTGTATTCTTATTGGCTTATTTCCTCTCTAATTATATCACTAAGTCGCTGAGAGTGATTAGAGAAAAGTTTAAGAGTATTGGGATTAACAAAAAGAACGAGCCCATCGCTTGGAAAGGAACCGATGAGATTGGATCACTAGTGAAAGAGTACAATAAGATGATTTCGCAGCTCGAACTGAGTGCCACGAAACTGGCTAAATCGGAGCGTGAAAGTGCTTGGAGAGAAATGGCAAAACAAGTAGCACATGAGATTAAAAATCCGCTAACTCCAATGAAATTAAGTGTTCAACATTTGCAAAGAGCTATGCAGCCTGACGACCCTGATTTTGAAGAGAAAATGCAAATGTTCTCAGACAAAATGATTCGACAAATTGATGCGCTGACTTCAATTGCAAATGAATTCTCCAATTTTGCAAAAATGCCCAAAGCAAAAATTGGTGAGATTGATGTTATCAAGGTCTTAAAAGCTACCATCGCTCTTTTTGCGGAAACAGAAGGCTTAAGAATGAACTTTACGAACAATAGTCGGAACGAAGGACTAATGGTGCAAGGGGATGCGGAACAGTTAACCAGGGTATTTAATAACTTAATTAAGAATGGAATTCAAGCCGTTCCAGATGACCGGGATGGGGAAATTGTCGTGATTTTAGAAGAAACGGACCACGACATTACCGTTCAAATTAAAGACAATGGTACAGGAATCCCTAAGGACAAAAGGGATAAAATATTTGCCCCAAATTTCACGACAAAATCGTCAGGATCAGGCTTAGGTTTGGCAATGGTTAGGAGCATGGTTGAGAACCACCAAGGAAATATTTGGTTTGAAACAAATCCTCCCCATGAAACATCATTTTTTGTTTCTTTGCCTAAGCATTTAAATGAAAACAATGAGCTACAATAACATACTTGAAGAACAACAAGAAGCAGTTCTTCTGATTACAATCAATAGACCAGATCAATTAAACGCTTTGAATCGTGAGACGATCAAGGAATTAGGCCAAGCATTTCAAGCGGCTGAAGCAAACCCTTCAGTAAAAGCAATAATCCTAACGGGATCTGGAGAAAAGGCTTTTGTAGCCGGAGCAGACATCAAAGAATTTGCTGATTTTTCAATTGAAGAAGGAAAGAATTTAAGTGCCGATGGTCACGACAGACTATTTAATGTAGTGGAAAGATTAACTACTCCAATTATTGCAGCAGTAAATGGATTTGCACTTGGTGGTGGATTAGAATTAGCGATGTGTGCACATATAAGAATAGCCTCAGACAATGCTAAATTAGGATTGCCAGAAGTGTCTTTGGGTGTTATTCCAGGTTACGGAGGAACGCAGCGGTTAGCGCAACTAGTTGGTAAGGGAAGAGCACTAGAATTAATTATGACTGCAGGAATGATTGGAGCTGAAGATGCCCATCGAATGGGTCTAGTTAATCATGTTATTCCACAAGAAGAACTGATGCAGCTAGCATTGAAAATTGCTTCTAGAATTGTCAAAAACTCACCAGTAGCTATCTCTAGTGCTATCAAATCAGTCAATGCTCAATTTACTGACGGAGAAGATGGATATCAAAAAGAAATTGATGAATTCGGAAAATGTTTTGGAACGAGAGACTTCCATGAGGGAACTACAGCCTTCTTAGAAAAGAGGAAACCAGTTTTCCCAGGGGAATAATTTTAGTTCCAATTTCCTAACGGGACGGCTGTTCAGGGTTTGTGTTGTAATATTACTTCAACCAAAACCTTGAACCATGAAAAGGATTATACATATCGCCCTAACCTTACTTGTTATTTCAGTGCTCTCGCCTGGATGTCAAAAATACGATGATGGCGGCTTAATAAATAAAAGCGATAAACGGCTAAATCAATTTTGGTCGCTTGAGAACTACGTGAGAAACGGGAGCTCTACAAATCTAAAAATGCTCATTAAAAATTACGAAGAGGAGTTTAATGAAAATGGAAACTACCAAAGGTCTTATCAAGATACTTTAGGACATCATTACTTCGATACAGGATCTTGGAGGTTAAGTGAGGATAAATCTAAAATCTATGTAGCAAGTTTGGAGAAACTTCCAGTATCTAGCATGGATGTACAGTTGACAACAGAAGTTTATACCGTTTTAAGGCTGAAGTCAAAAGAGCTTAAATACTCATTCGTAAGTGAAGGTAACCTGCATGAATTCACTTTAAAGCGGAAAGATTAGACGGGTTATTCTGCTAATCCATATCCACCTGTTGAAAGTTAACATTCATTAAGAAATAAGAAGCCGATCCCTTTCGTTTCTTTGTTTTGGGCGAGAATGCCCGAATCAATGAGCATATTAAAGAAGTTAGCAGGGCAAACGGCAATCTATGGATTGACTGGAATGATAGGAAGATTCCTATTCTTTCTGTTAACGCCTATCTATACTAACAAAGACGTTTTCGACCAAGCCCAATTCGGTCAGATTACAGAGCTTTATGCTTACATGGTTTTTGTTATGCTGATTCTTACGTTCAGCATGGAAACCAGCTATTTTCGATTTTCTACAATTGATGGAAACTCAAGGAAATCAGTTTTTGCAACGGCATTGGTAACAGTAGCCTCTTTATCAGCATTATTTTTAGCCTCAACATGGATTTTTACGGATCAAATTGCTACTTGGACGAAGTATCAAGCCAATCCAGAATACATTAAATGGTTGGGCGCAATTTTAGCTATGGATGCGGTTTCGGCAATAGCCATGACCAAACTGAGATCACAAGAACGTGCAGGTCGTTTCGCTTTTATTAATCTGACCAGCGTTATAGCCAACATAGGTCTAATTCTATTTTTTCTGGTCTATTGCGGGATGAATTATGAAAATAATTCCAACGCGTTAATCGATGCGGTTTACAACCCTGAAATAGGAGTGGCTTATGTATTTATTGCTAATATGATTGCGGCAGGAATCAAGCTCCTCTTGTTAATTCCGGAGTTTTCCTTTGGAGGCTTTAAATTTAACATGGCAATTTTCAAGAAGATGTTGCCTTATGCTATTCCGCTCGTGATCTTCGGATTCGCTGGTAGTATCAATGAGGTGATCGACCGTATTATGTTAAAGGAAATTGTCTATGATTCAGGTATGTCAGAAGGTCTAGAACACAGCGAAGCTTTGGAATTGGCCCAAGCAAAAAATGGAATTTATGGAGCAGTTTATAAGATTTCCATGATCATCATCATCTTTTTGCAGGCCTATCGATTCGCAGCAGAGCCATTCTTTTTTAATCGAGAAAAAGAAAAAGGGTCGAAGTTGATGTACAGTCGTATCATGACCTTTTTTGTGATTGCCGTTGCCATTATGTTCTTAGTGGTGGTACTTTACCTTCACATATTTAAATATTTCATTGGTGAAACCTATTGGGAAGGCCTTTATGTTGTTCCAATCTTGCTGCTTGCCAATTTTGCGCTCGGAATTTACTGGAATCTAAACATGTGGTTTAAACTAACCAAGAAAACTAAGTTTGGTGCTTATATGGCCGCGGTAGGGGCGGTTATTACAATATTTGGAAATTTACTTTTCATCCCATATTATGGATACGAAGCCTGTGCATGGGTGACGTTTGCAACTTACGTAGGATTGATGGTATTGTCATATTTCTTAGGGCAAAAGCATTACCCAATTCCGTATAATTTGAGGAAGATTTTCCTATATATCGGTTTGGCGGTTCTGGTATATTTCATAAGCCATCCGTTTAATCCGGAAGAAGGAATGAGTGGATTAATGTGGCTTTATCACACTGGGTTGCTTGTAGGCTATATTGCCATTGTAATATTCATTGAAAGACCGAAAAAGTTTTTACCTTCGAAGGACGTTATTGACTAGGCTACATCTAGTGTTTAAGAGATCATAAACCATGGAAATCATAAATAAATCAAAGCACGCTATTCCGAAATACGAGACAACCTTGTCGGCAGGAATGGACTTAAGAGCTAACTTAGAAACGGCAGTAACTTTAGGCCCGTTAGAAAGAGCTTTGATTCCGACCGGATTGTACATTGCCTTAACACCTGGAGTAGAGGCTCAAATTAGACCAAGAAGCGGGCTGGCCTACAAAAAAGGAATTACCGTATTAAATTCTCCAGGGACCATAGATGCTGATTATAGAGGCGAGATTGGGGTTTTGTTGGTGAACCTATCCAATGAACCGTTTGTTGTTGAAGATGGCGAGCGAGTGGCACAGATGGTTATTGCAAAGCACGAACAAATTGAATGGAAAGAAGTTGCTGAGTTAAGCGAAACTGATCGTGGTGCGGGAGGTTTCGGTTCCACTGGAGTTAAGTAAGAAAAAGATTAAAGTTGAAAAGCGAAAGCTTTTATCAAAGAGAAAAAGGATGAAGATTATAGTACCAATGGCAGGAAGAGGATCTAGATTAAGACCTCACACGTTAACAGTTCCAAAACCGCTAGTTCCTGTTGCAGGAAAACCAATCGTAGAAAGACTGGTTGAAGACATTACAAAAGTTTGCGGAGAAAAAGTTGATGAAATTGCTTTTATCATTGGAGATTTTGGAGACCAAGTAGAAAAAGATTTGGTAGCTATTGCAGAACGATTAGGAGCCAAAGGGTCTATCTACCATCAAGAGGAGGCGTTAGGAACAGCTCATGCAATTTATTGCGCTGAACAGTCGCTCTCAGGGAATGTAGTAGTTGCATTTGCCGACACACTATTTAAGGCAGATTTTACTTTAGACTCAGAAGCAGATGGAATTATTTGGACAAGCCAAATTGATGATCCAAGTGCTTTTGGAGTAGTGAAGTTGGACGATAATCAAATCATTACGGATTTCGTAGAAAAGCCAGAGACTTTTGTATCCGACTTAGCTATTATTGGAATTTACTATTTCAAGGATGGAGACATGCTTCGAGATGAAATTAAGTACCTACTCGATAATGAGATAATGGATCGCGGAGAATACCAGCTTACGGATGTTTTAGAAAACATGAAGGCAAAGGGCACTAAATTCAAGACAGGTACAGTTATTGAGTGGTTAGACTGCGGAAATAAGAATGCGACTATCTACTCTAATCAAAGAGTTTTGGAATTTATTAAAAACGAGGATATCGTTGCATCAACTGTTACCAAAGAGAACGCTGTAATTATTCCCCCATGTTTTATTGGTGAAAACGTGAAATTAGTGAACGCAATAGTAGGTCCACATGTATCTATAGGAGAAAACAGCGTTATTGAAAATACTATTATTAAGAATTCAATGGTTCAGCTTGATTCAAATGTGAAAAATGCGGTTATCGAAAATAGCATGATCGGAAGTAAAGTAAAATTTGAAGGAGCAGCATTGGATCTTAGTATAGGCGACTTTACAGAGCAGAAATTATAATTGAAAAAACTAGTTTACATAGCAATCATTTTAATTGTCGGGGTGTCTTGTACGGCCAAAAAATCCGTATCTGATAAACCAGGTAAACCAGGAAAAGGTGAACAATTAACTGGTAAATCAGAACAGCTGTTCCGCATTATTTTTCATGACGCAAATAAGTTTTTAGCCATTGGAGATTACGAACAAGCGTTTGGTTTGTTCACCAAAGCGCTCAACATGAATAAAGAGTGTGGAGCATGTCATTATCAGTTAAGTGGTTTATTTGATTTTCAAGGAAGAACTTCTTTGGCTGTAGAATCTGCGCAATCTGCCGTTAAGTTAGAGCCTGAGAATGAATGGTATCGTTTACAACTATCTTATATCCTTCAACGAAATGGAATGCACGAAGAAGCAATTACTTCTTTTAAAAAGTTGATAGACTTGGCTCCAAATCGAGCGGAGTATTATTTCCCAATGGCGGAGTCTCAGTTGGAACTTGATCAAAATGAAAAAGCGATAAAGAGTTTTGAAATGGCCGAAAAGATCCTGGGTACTTCCCCAGAGCTTTCTATGCAAAAACATAGGCTGTACATGGAAATCGGCAGTGAAGATAAGGCGATTGAAGAATTGAAAAAGTTGATTGATAATAACCCTTCGGATGTATCTTTTCTTGGAATTTTGGCAGAGGCCTATGAAGAAATTGGAGACAAAGAAAAGGCCCTAGCAACCTATGAGCAGATATTAGAGATAGATCCACAGAATGGATTGGTTAGACTTTCACTCTATGATTATTTTAGATTTCACGGCAATTCAACTCGTGCTAAAAAAGAGTTACGAATTGCTTTAGCTTCTACAGATGTTCCGATTGACGCTAAGATGCAAGTCATGTTAAATTACTTTGCTCAGAGCGAAGGCAATATGGAGAAGAAAAGTGAGGCCTATGACTTCTTGAGTATAATGGCCGTTGTGGATTCAAATGAATCTAAAATGCATACGGTATATGGAGACTTCCTTTATCGAGATGAGCGCAAGGAAGAAGCTCTAGAACGTTATAGAAAAGCAGTTCAGCTAGATCCCGACCACTTCTCTATATGGAACCAGGTAATGTTAATCGAATCCGAGTTAAAACAGTATGATTCTATGCTGGAAGACAGTGAAGTGGCTTTAGAACTTTACCCGACACAACCGGCATTTTACTTTTTTAATGGTCATGCTAAATTGCAAAAGAAAAACTACGATGGAGCCATTGAAATTCTTAATGTGGGCAAAGAATTTGTAATTGGGAATGAAGCGCTATTGGCCGAATTTCACCAAACACTTGCCCAGGCATATCACGAGATTAAAGACCACAGCGCTTCCGATGCAAGTTTTGAAAAGGCCTTGATCTACGACCCTTCAAATGCCTTCACAATGAATAACTATAGTTATTACCTGTCAGATAGAAAAGTAAAGCTGGAGCTGGCTGCTGAAATGTCGAAAAAAGCGAATGAACTCATGCCTGGATCTGCATCTTTTCTTGATACATATGGATGGATTTTATTCCAACAAGGAAAATATTCAGAGGCTGAGATTTGGTTGTCAAAATCGATGAATTTCGGAGGTAACGAGGATGGCACGGTATTGGAACATTACGGTGATGTGCTTTTTAAGTTAGATAGAGTTTCAGATGCAGTAGAATTCTGGACGAAAGCAAAATCTGTAGGAGGCGCATCAGAACAAATTGATAAGAAAATTGAAGAGAAGAAATACTTTGAATAAACAATTGGCGAATGCATCCTTGAATAAATTTCAAGCATGGAGTGTTTTCCTGTTGATTATGGTTTCATCTTCTTTTGTGCTGGTAGGATGTAAGGCTAAAAAAAACATTTCCTATGTTAAACCTCCTAATCAAACCACAGCTTATCTAAATCAGAAAGTAAAATCGAGTGAATTTGACTTCAAGACGCTCTCCTTCAAATCAGGAGTTAAGGCACACTTAAAAGGAAAAAACTTAAGCTTTAAGGCGAGTTATAGAATCAGAAAAGACAGCGCTATTTGGACCACTATTACGTTCTTAAGTAAGCCTGTGGTAACCGCAATCATTACAAAAGACAGTATAAAATATCTAGATCGAATCAAGAAAGAATACTTTATTGGTGAAATCGAATATTTAAAGCAGCTTACCAATACGGACGTTAACTATGAAATGCTCGAACAGTTGCTAGTGGGCAATGCGATTGGATATGACACAACCATAAATTATAGCGCTGAGGTAGATTCAGCGTTTTATTTAATCAGTTCAATTAGTAAGCGGAAAATTAAAAAGGCACTTCAACAAGGAGCCGAGAGTAAAGAAGAGTACATCTATAGACACTGGCTAGACCCAAAATCGTATAGAATTAACAGGCAATTGGTTAACAAACTTTCAGATACCACGTCAATTGAAGTTGGATATTCCGAATATTTGAAATTAGAAAGTCAGTTTTTCCCTGGAAGGGCAGATATTGCTATTACAAGTCCAAGTGATTCAGGAACTGTAGAACTGAGTAATTCTAAGCTTAAATTGAATGTGCCAATTACATTTCCATTTAAGATTAGTTCGAAGTATACCAAAAGAGAATGAAAAAGTTGAAGCATTTAATAATCGTTGTCCTGCTACTCGTAGCAAGTCCGTCATTATTTGCTCAAACCAGTAGTGAAAAGCTCAAATCACAGCAACGTTCAATTCAAGGTAAAATAAGCAACACCAAAGCACTTATTAAAGCAACGAGAAGCTCCAAACAGCTTACTATGGCTGAGATATGGATTATAAAAAATCAAATAACTTATCGAGAAGAGTTGATTGCGAATATCAACCATCAAATGCGGAAAACCACAGATCAAATTTCGCATACGATGAAAGAAATTGAAGTCCATGAAAGCAACCTGAAGAAACTCAAAGCCGATTATGCTAAGATGTTGAGGTATGCCTATAAAAACCGAAACACTGATTATAAGTTGATTTACATTTTCTCTTCGGAAAGCGTTTCTCAAAGTTATAAGCGGATGAAATATTTGCAGGAATACGCTTCATATAGACAAAAGCAAGCAAATAGAATCATTGCGGAACAGGGTAAGTTATTGGATAAGATTGCTGCATTAGAGTCTACCAAAGAGGAAAAATTGGCGTTGGCAGGTGAAAAAGATGCGGAACGACAAAACTTTATTGATGATCAGGCGCTGCAGAAACAGGCGTTAGGCAAGTTAATGTCTGACGAGGCCAACTTGAAAAACGCTTTAGCGAAACAACAGGCTAAAAAGAAAAAACTGACAAGTGCAATTGCCAAGGCCATTGCGGCTGAAATTGCCAAATTGAATAAAGCGAATGTTGCAGCTACAACTACTTCCAAGACTGGATTTAGCGAAACTCCTGAGATTAAACTTGCTTCAAAGTCTTTCGAAGCCAATAAAGGAAAACTTCCATGGCCCGTTACGAAAGGTGATGTAACAGGTAAATATGGAAAACATGAACACTCCGTAGTAAAGCACACGTTCGTAGAAAATAATGGTATCGACATTAGTACAACGAAAGGTTCAGAGGTGCGAACAATATTTAAAGGTGAAGTTTCTAGCGTAATGGTTATCTCCGGAGCCGGTAAAGTTGTGATGATTAAACACGGCTCGTATCGTACCGTGTATTCTAATCTGAAAGAGGTACATGTTAAAAAAGGCGATAAAGTAGATACCAAGCAAAATATCGGACAGCTGCTTACGGAAGGGTCTATTAGCGAGGCTCACATTGAGATTTGGAAGATAAATTCAAATGGCTCCATGTCTAAGCAGAATCCAGAAACTTGGATATATAAAAAGTAATCATTCCCTTTATTTTTGGACAACTAGAGGTGGTTCAGCACCCTCGATTTGGACCAATAGTTCGTTGTCATTGCTAAGAAATGCGATTTTGCCCTTAAGTATCTTCAATAATCGTATCAGTATAAACGTTTTTAACTAACTTTGCGGTGAAATTTGTAAGAACCGGTAAGGTTTTGAAAAAATTGAAAAGATGCTAGATCTATTAATTATCAATAAAATGGGGATTTGGGGATTCGTTCTCATCCTTGTAATTGTTTTACTTTTATTCGGAGGGAAGAAAATTCCTGAAATGATGAAAGGCCTTGGTAAAGGTGTTAAAGAATTCAAAGACGCTTCTGGTGATCCACAAGCTGAAGGTTCTTCTGAAGACGTAGATAAAAAGTAAACAATTCCATTGAAAGATTACATTGCTCTAAAGGAGGTCAAAACCGACTTAAATTCAGGGGCGATAACCTGTGTTCAACTTGTTGAACAATACATTCAAAAAATTCAGGAAAACAATCATTTAAACGCGTTTTTAGAAGTGTTTAATGATTCTGCTTTGGAAAAAGCTAAAGAGGTTGATCAAAAGCTTAGTGTAGGCACAGCAGGTAAATTGGCTGGAGCTGTCATTGGCTTAAAAGATAACATCTGCTACAAAGGTCATAAGGTATCTGCTTCGTCAAAAATCCTTGAAGGCTTCGAATCTGTATTTAGTTCTACGGTTACAGAACGATTACTTCAGGAAGATGCTATTATCATCGGAAGACTAAATTGTGATGAGTTTGCTATGGGCAGTTCTAATGAGAATTCAGCTTATGGTAAAGTGCTAAATGCGGCAAACAATGAATACGTTCCTGGAGGCTCTTCAGGGGGTTCTGCAGTTGCTGTTCAGGCGGGGCTTTGTTTAGCAAGTTTCGGTTCTGAAACCGGAGGATCTGTAAGACAACCGGCTTCATTTTGTGGTTTGGTTGGAGTAAAGCCAACCTATGGAAGAATTTCAAGACATGGTTTAATTGCTTTTGCATCTTCATTCGATCAGATTTCGCCTTTTACTAGAACAGTAGAGGATGCAGCATTGTTGATGGAAGTGGTATCTGGCGCTGATGATTTTGATTCAACAGCTTCGCAGAAAGAAGTTGGGGCTTATGCTGCTTCGTTAGATGATCGAACTCCGAAAAAGATTGGATACATCAAGCAATGCTTGGAAAATGACGGCCTGGATCCAGAGATCAAAGATCATATGATCAAGTTGATTGAAGATTTAAAAGCCAAAGGACATACCGTTGAGCCAGTTGAATTTCCATACATCGAATATATGGTGCCCACGTACTATGTTTTGACGACTGCTGAAGCATCGGCAAATTTGTCGAGATTTGATGGAATTCATTACGGGCATCGATCAGAGTTAGCATCAGACGTAGAAAGTACTTATGTACTATCTAGATCTGAAGGCTTTGGAGCGGAAGTTCAGCGTAGAATTATGCTTGGAACATTTGTGCTTAGTGCTGGATTCTACGATGCATATTATACGAAAGCACAAAAAATTAGAAGGGTATTGAAGAATAAAACGAAGGAGATCTTTAAAGAACACGACTTCATTTTAACACCAACTTGCCCTTCAACAGCATTTAAACATGGAGCAGTAAGTGATCCAATTCAAATGTATTTACAAGACATTTTTACGGTTCAGGCTAACCTTACAGGAGTGCCAGCCGTAAGTATACCTAGAGGAACACATTCTAATGGTCTTCCTTTTGGCGTACAAATTATGGCAGATGAATTCCAAGAAGGACCAATGTTGGCCTTCGCAGCGTCCATCAGCCAGAATTAATTCAATGAAACAGATAATCATCATATGTATATTGCTGCAAAGCACTTTGCTTTGGGGTCAACATGATACGGTCATTACGAAGACCACAAAAGGGGCTGACACGCTCTTGGTTTGTTTAGATGATCCAATTGCTAGAATGCTAGACAGCGCTTTTCTAGCTTATTATTTTGAAAATGATGATTTTATAACTGATACGGCTCTATTAAACATTTGCCACTACACTACAAATGAAGTTCCGTTGCCGGAAGATTCTATTATTATTGACCGGCTAAGGGTGATGAGTGAAAACTCGCCAATTCCGTTTTCTGCGCACCGTCAAACCATTGGATATGCGAAATTGTACGCACAGAAAAAGCGAAGGCTTACTGCTAGAATGTTGGGGGCATCAGCATTGTATTTCCCTGTTTTTGAGGAAATCATTGCAAAATATCAGCTACCTGAAGAGTTAAAATATTTACCAATAATAGAATCTGCGTTGAACGCCAAAGCTCGCTCGCATATGGGTGCAAGTGGTTTATGGCAATTTATGCCAAGAACGGCAGAGGGAAGAGGGCTTGAAGTAAGTTCTTACATAGATGAAAGAAGTGACTTGTATAAATCTACTGATGCCGCTTGCAGGTACCTTAGGGACGCATATGAAATCTATGAAGACTGGCAACTAGCACTTGCTTCTTATAATTGCGGAGCAGGAAATGTAAACAAGGCAATTAGAAGAAGCAACGGAGCAACGAACTTTTGGGAAGTGAAGGAATTTTTGCCGCGTGAGACACAAAATTATGTGCCGGCTTTTTTGGGGTGTGCTTATGCAATGACTTACCACAAAGAGCATAATATTTACCCTGTTCAACCAAGGGCCAAATTCTTCGAAGTCGATACGGTTCACGTATGTGAACGGGTCAATTTCAAGGTTTTAGAGACTTATTTGAAAATTACAACGGAAGACCTCGCATTTTTTAATCCGTCTTACTTGGAAGGCATGATACCAGATAGAAAAGATGATCGTGTGTTGATGTTACCGAGAATGAAAATTGGAATTTTTATACAAAACGAAGATTCTATTTATGCAAAAAGCAAAAGAAAATCATCTTTACCTTCAACGACTCCTGTTAATCGTGTTTTAACATATCACACAGTTAAAAGTGGGGACTACTTAGGAAAGATTGCAGAAAAATACCATTGTTCTGTATCAGATTTGAAAAAGTGGAATTACTTGAGATCTGATAAATTGAGAACAGGAAAGAAACTAAGGGTGTACAAAAAGTCACCTAAAGGATCTTCTAGCAGCTCGAGCCATACAAGTTCAACTAAAAAACCGGTTGAAAAAGAAGTTCCAAGAACACCAGGGTCGTATTTTTATTACACAATTAAAAAGGGCGATACACTATGGCATATTGCTCAACGTTATAAAGGAGTGAGTATGGAAGATTTAAAAAGTTCGAATAGCTCGCTAAACTTTAATAACCTTAAAACAGGAACGAAAATTAAAATACCAAAATGAACGAATTAACTTTTAAATCAAATTCAAAATCCAACAGCAATGTTGTTTCCAAGAAGATGAATTGGAAGCTTAAATTGGTCGCGTTCATATTAATTCCATTAGGCTTATTAAGCAGTTGTGGTGGGCCTCTCACCCTTGAACAGATGCTTCCAGTAACTGCTGGAAATACCAACGAAATTTATGTGTTCTGCGATTCGAAAATTTGGAAAGACACCGTTGGCGGTTATCTGAATGCGCAGTTAATACAAACGATAGATCACATGTCACAGCCGGAACAACTATTTACTGTTTCTCAGTTTGAACTTACGAGTGCGGACAAGGCACGAATGACCCACAGAAATGTGATCAAAGTCGAGATTAATGATCGAAATGAGAACAAAAATGCCCGATTAGTTAGATCATCTGATGAATGGGCCAAAGGTCAACTGATGTATAGTTTTAAAGGTCCAAACTCTGAAAAAGTGATGGAACTCATACAGATAGAATTACCTGGTATCATTGAAGAGATTAAAAAGAAAGAAATGGTAAGGTTCCATGAAAAGTTCATTGATAAGCCTAACAAAACGTCTCAGCGGAAATTAAAAACAGAGCGAGGAATTAACTTGAATGTTCCTAATAAATTAAATCTACAGTACAACAGAGAGCATTTTGCATGGATGGAGGCTAGAGGGCAAGGCCCTGAAGGCAAGAAAGTCCTGCATCAAGGTGTTTTTGTATATCATTACCCGTACACAAATGACAGTACTTTCTCGTACGAGTTCTTGATTGCTAAAAGAAATGAGATGCTAAAGGCTCACGTTCAGGGAAATACAAAGGGAAGTTATTTAACAACGATTATCGAAGAAGGGAGACAGCCAGAGATTAAGGAAATCAATTTCAACGGAGAGTATGCCATCGAAATGAGAGGCCTTTTTGACATGAAAAATGGATTTATGGGAGGTCCGTTTGTCAGCGTTACAACTTTCGACAAAGTAAATGGCAGAATCGTTACAATTGAAGGATATTGCTATTCTCCCGCTTTACTACAAAGAGATTATTTACATGAAATGGAAGCGGTGATTTATTCAGCTACGTTTGATGCAATGAGTGAGCAAGCCCAGAACTAAGCTTCTACAGGCTGTGCCTGAGTGCTTTTTTTAACTGAAAAGTCATCACAGAAGATTTTCTTTTCTTTCGTCAACGTTTTAATTACATCGTCAAACAGCGGTCTAGAGTCGGATTTGACCCATGGTCTTTCGATCTTATCAACACGTCCATCAGCATGCTGAAAATCGTAATTACCGCTTTTATTAATAACAGCCTTAAGTTTATTTAGTCTTATGATGTTAGGTCTGTTCGTTGCTAAAATGATTGCTTTTGATGTAATTCCAATCTTGAAATTTTTTCTGTTCACCAACGCATAAAGAATACCTTCGAAAGCAGCAATTGACAGCACTACTCCCAGATAAAATCCGGGGTCGGAATAATTTAAATGCATAATGCCCACCACGCCATAGGTTAGGATATCCAATCCTTCGTATAAGTACGTTCTTCTTTTTAAATCGCTTCCAACTTCATAACAATAAAGGATTTCTTTTTTCCTTTTCTTGATGTAAAAAAGAGATTGCCATTTGTAATTTATCTTAAGAAGAAATAGAAAAGCCATAACGATGGCTACAATTTGAACGGTAATTTCTCTAAAAGGAACATTGTGATCCAAGTCGTTATGTACGTAGAACGAATAAATTCCCGAAACAACGATTAGAAATAATATTACTCTATTAATAGGGCGGACCATAGTCTTCTGCTAAGATAATAGTTAGACTCACTATTCTAACTAAGTTGCCTCTTCACTATTAACAACATTTCTCAAATTGTTCAAAACTGTGTGAAACTACGGACACCTTTGCGCGTTATATCTATGTCTTTACTATACAGATGCCCAAAAGAGACCTAAAAGAATATTATAACCGTGAATGCCGATTTAAACTTAAGTCAGGTCAGGAAATCTATGGCGTCTTATGGGAAATAGAATCGGGTAAAGGAAAGGCACTTTATTTTACTAGTTTATTTAACGCCACAAGGATTAGATCCAATAATGATTTCGAATTAGCGTCAGAATTAGGTCAACCGATGCAATCTGACGAAATAATTCTTGCTGAACGGTTAGTTTCCTAAATCGAGTAAAAGAAAAATTCCTTTGTGGCTGGGATTTTAGAGCCAACCGAACATTTTTGGCACATGGTTTGTTATAGTAGTATCAGAACCGTAACAACAGACGAAAATGATTGACCTAAGAAAAGAATTAAAGACATTGAAAGTAAAAGCTAAGAACCTCATGAAAGTTGGTGATGTTCAAGAGTACATTCAAACATTATATGACATTAACAGCATTCAGTTGAAATTAGTGAGTGTGAAATCCTGAAGGTGTTAGGATAACACAATCAGACCGCGGGAGCGGTTAACAACATACTCGTTTGCTGCGTGAAGACCTTTTTCGGGAGAAGAAGGTCTTTTTTTGTTAGAACAATTCTAAATTTGAGTTTGTTGACAACGTTTAACAGCATTATTATCAATAAAGACGCAGGAAACTGTAGTTTTGAACACCTGAATTAACCACGTGAACTTCGAACTCGTCAAAAGCAGTGTATTACTAGGACTCATATTAAGTGTTTTAATAGGGCCTGTATTCTTTGTTTTGCTTGAAACGAGTATTCGAAGAGGGGCTAGAGATGCGATCTTAATTGACATTGGAGTATTGCTGGCCGATGTTCTCTATTTGTTCGTAGCATATTTCAGTGCTGAGCAAATTACCATTTGGTTGGAGAAATACGAATTCCTCAAATTTATTGGAGCTGGGATAATTATTATTTACGGTATCTATACGATCATCAAGAAAAAGTCTCCCCAGATAGAGAAAAACATAGACATTAAGCAGCTTAAGAGGCCAAATCCAATTGGTCTAATTTCCAAAGGAATGGCCTTAAATGCTATGAATCCAGCGGTTTTAGCGTATTGGCTTTTTGTTTGTACCTACCAGGTGAAAGGCCAAAATATTCAAGGTGTAAATGTCGTCATCTTCTTTTCGATTTGCCTCGGAACAATGTTTGTAATAGACATCCTCAAGATTTATTTTGCAAGCAGGTTAAAGAAAAAACTCACGCCCAAGAACTTAGCAGCCATAAGCATTGTAGTGGGTTGCATTCTAATTTTAATTGGCATCTTAATGTGTTTCAAAGACATTCAACTACCGGATGCAGTTTGATGTACTTATTGTAGGGCAAGGTCTGGCTGGCACAGTGCTTGGCGAGAAATTTCTTCAGCAAGGAAAATCAGTTTATTTCATTGATCAAGGATTGAAAAATGCTTCTTCCATGGTGGCTGCTGGAATGTATAACCCCGTTGTTTTTAAACGAGTAAATAAGAGCTGGATGGTTGATGAAATATTGCCGGCAGCGTTAGACTTCTATCGTCAATTCTCGGTCAAGTTAAATTCGAATTTAATCCGTCCTTATCAGATTCTGAAGTTCTTTGCGAATGAAGATTATCGCAAAATGTGGGAGAAGGAGTTGCCAAATGTTCAGTATTTGAATCCGGCTGAAGATCTGTACGAGAACAAGGAAATAATAAATGATTTTGGATATGGAAGGGTTACTTCTGCAGGTCGAGTTGTATTAAAAGACATGTTAACCTTATTCAGAGATCAGTTAAAAGCGAGTGAATGCTTGCTTGAAGAGAAGTTCAACTACGACCTGCTTAATCCAGAAGATGGGATGTATAAGGGAATTAAGTTTGATCAATTAATCTTTTGTCAAGGCCATGAGGGGATAGATAATGAACTGTTTAATTGGTTGCCGCAGCAAACAGCCAAAGGAGATTTGCTGCAAATTCATGCCCCAAATATTCGAAGTAAAGAACTACTAAATAGAGGCTTTTTTATCATGCCTTTAGGCGAAGATCAGTACTTGGTTGGATCCACTTATAACTGGAAAGACAAGACCGTAAGCCCCACGCAAGAAGGAAAAGAGCAGATTCTCGAAAAGCTTAAGAAGCTTTACAAGGGTCCTTTTGAAATTGTAAAGCATACAGCGGGAATAAGGCCAACTGTTTCAGATAGAAGACCATTGATAGGCTGGCATCCTCAAAATAAAAACATTGGAATATTTAATGGCCTTGGGGCAAAGGGGGTAATGCTTGCACCTTATTTCGCAGATCAAATGGTGGCCTCGGTTAATGCCGAAAATGTAATCCATCCAGAGGTTGATATTCAAAGATTTAATTAATTGTGCTACTTTTAAACCACTCAACAAGAAGCAAAAATGAAAAACACGTTTAAAATATTGGTGCCGGTAGCTTTATTATTCTTAGCTGCATGCGGTGAAGCGGAAGCTGAAAAAACAGGTGACGAAACATCTGTTGACTCTGTAAATGAGTCGGAAGATTATGATTATTCAGATATGACGATGTTTGATTTTTCAAAGGAAAACATCGACTTGCCTTTTAAAATGATGCTTCCATTGAAGACCGCTGGTGCAAAACCAGTGATTGGCCACACCGAAGATGTAATTTGGACTGTAGAACTAGACGATAAATTTAGCATTACGATAGATGATTGGGGTACTGAAGTACAAACAATCGCGGACGTAAAGGACAGAGCAAGATCGAACATCTTTACTATTATTCCGGAAAACGAGGATGAAGATGAGATTACTTACTTCTATGAATTGAAAGCTGATTCTGCTAAAGAAGAAAAAGATAGAATGAGAATTTCACACTTTTCTTTAATCAAGCAAATAGATGGGACTTACTTTACAATTTCAAGTAACGATTTTGGAACGTTCTCTTTGTCTAGAGTAAAAGACATGATGAGAGCTGCTAAATCTTTCCAGGTTGCTGGAGAAGAAGAGATATTGTAGAAAATTAAAGAATTAAAAAAGCCTCCTCAGTTCTATACTGAGGAGGCTTTTTTTTGCATTGAACTATGGTCTAGTTCAGTCCTTTTAGTTCTTTATACTCTTCTACTGTAAGTTTCTTTTTATAGATCCTCGAAAAGTCAATGTAGTTAAGAGAGTTATGATGGTAGTTCTGAATGTCAGAGTGAATGATCTTATAATCAACACCGTACCATAACATCATCATTGGCGCTTGTGCCATCATGATGTTTTCAGCTTGAGATAACAACGCCATTTTTTCAGCCTGATCGCCTGTGTGAACACCTGCGATGAATAGAGAATCAAATAATGGATTAACGTATCTAGTCGTGTTTGGGTGAGATGGCTCATCCATCGTTGCAGGTACATTTGCTCCATAACAAATCATTAAGAAGTTCTCCGGAGATGGATAATCAGCTACCCAAGCAGATCTAAAGATATCAGCTCTTCCGTATGAACAATCTTCCATTTTCTGTGCAAATGAAACAGTGCTACGAGAAACGTTTACATTTAAGATCGTCTTTAATTGTTGCTCAATTTCAGCAGCTACTTTGTTGTTTACATTACCACCAGAGTTAATTTCAAGTGATACTGTTGGGAAACCTTCTCCATTTGGATAGCCTGCCATTGCCATTAATCCCTGAGCTTTTTCAGGATCATAGTTATATCCTTGAATTTCTTCAAAAGGATAGTCATTAAAAGATCGAATTTTTGGAACAAGTCCATATCTGGCCTCAACACCTTGACCATTTAATGCGTTTGATATGATTTTAGGTCTGTTGATCGCATAGTTGAACGCTTTTCTAACCTTCACATCATCAAATGGTGGCTTAGACATGTTAAACTCATAATACTGAGTTACTGCTTCCTTCTCAATGATTAACTCGTAAAGCGGTGGCTTGTTTTCGAAGTTTGCAATGTTTTCCTGCACCACTTCCGCCACTTTAGAAGATGGAAGTCCATCAATCAGTGATAAGTTCTTTGATTCGAATGCATCATATTCATCCAGTTTATTGTCATAAAAGCTAAACGATAATGAATCAACATATGGAAGACGATTACCGTCATCGTCAAATAGATGATACTTTGGGTGATATGTTAAGTATACAGTTCCGTTCTGATCATTTTCACCTGAAAATCTAAATGGACCACATCCAACCATTAAATCAGTTTCGTATTTTTCATACGCTTCTTTAGGCACTACAACAGCAGCCGGATTGGTAAGTGAATAAATAAAAGATGGATTTGGGTTCTTTAAACTGATTTCCAATGTGTAATCACCAGTTGCCTTGATTCCACTAATTGATTTTGCTTGACCGGTGTGAAACTCTTCAGCACCAACTACTTCTCCTTTAAATAGGTTTTCATAGTTACTGTTGTCTGTATTGTTACCACATAGTAGTTCGAAAGAATAAACAAAATCAGAAGCTTTAACATTTCTTCCTTTGCCATCTGCAAAACATGGATCATCATGAAAGAAAACATCTTCACGTAAGGTAAATGTGTACTTCTTATGATCAGCGCTAGGCTCCCAGTCCTTAGCAACAGCACCCATAACGGATAAATCTATTGCGTCAAACTTTACTAACCCTTCATGAATCTGTTGAGATATCCTGGCCGAACTAGCGTCAACAATTTCCATCGGAAATAAGTTGAAGTACTTTTCGGTTTCAGCTGCGTTAAGAATTCCTCCGTAAACTGCCTTTCCTTTAGCCTCTCTAATCTCCAATACATCTTCTTCGGTTTCACCGCAAGAAAACATCAACACCGCTATAGCTAATAAAGCTAAAAATTTACTTTTCATAGTTCAATTTAAAGTATGCTCACTCTTGAGGTATGACTTACCTCGATACGAATATACAAGAATAAATGGATGAGGATTTACCCTTGAACCAATTTGCGGCAAAATATTTGCATTTATCTATCAGAATCCGATGTTGATCGATTAAATTAAAGGGTTGGGAATGTACTTGGAGGGAGCAATTTAAAGCCGTTTTTATTTTGATATATTGAAAATAGAACCTAATATTGTGCCTGTTTAAGAAAGTTGACGTCAATTAAACGCTGAAATGAAAAATTTATCTGTCTTATTATTACTCATCCTTGGCATCGTGTCATTTGCGAATGCGCAATCGGAAACATCGATTATCCTTCAAGGACATTATCAAGGTAGGAACATCTATGTTCAGAATCCATTTGGAAGTTCTGGAGTAGGGTTTTGTGTTACTAGGGTAACGGTTAATGGAGATGTTACTACTGATGAAATTGCATCTAGTGCATTTGAGATTGATTTCAAAAACTTCCAATTAGGTGTTGGTGAGGCTGTTGAAGTTGAGATTTTTCATCAACTAGATTGTTCTCCAAAAGTAATTAACCCACAGGTTTTAGAGCCACAGAGTACTTTTAAAGTAGCTGGTGGAGATATCAAAGTTGGTAGCGATGAAGTGTTGAACTGGAAAGCAACTGAAGAGACTGGGAAGCTTACTTATATCGTTGAGCAGTACAGATGGAATAAGTGGATCAAAGTTGGTGAAGTTGAGGGTGAAGGAACTGAAGGAGCTCATGACTATAAGTTTAAAGTTACTACTCACTCAGGTGAGAACAAGTTTAGAGTAAAGCAAGTTGATTATACAGGAAAGCCTAGAATGTCTCCTGCAGCTAACTTTAATAATGTAACAGAGGAGCTTACGTTTTATCCTAAGAAATTAAAAGGAGCGAAAGCGAAAATCACTTTTTCTCAAAAGACTCTTTTCGAAATCTTTGATTCTTTCGGAAACATCGTGAAAAAAGGATACGGTGAAAATGTAGATTGTGGAACGTTAAAGAAAGGTCTTTACTACCTGAACTATGACAACACAAATGCGGAGTTCAGTAAGAACTAAGAATCCTTAAAAAATTATTTAATCCCTCCGTCCTTGTGGATCTGGAGGGATTTTTTTTGCCCAATTATGAAGCTTGAACACATCGGTATTGCTGTTAAAAACATTGAGTCAGCGAATCAAATATTTTCGGATCTCTTCGGTCAAGATGCTTATAAACAAGAAGACGTAGCGTCTGAAGGTGTAAGCACATCATTCTTTCAGGTAGGCGAAAGCAAAGTTGAGTTATTAGAAGCATCTGCTCCAGATAGCGCAATTGCTAAGTTTATCGAGAAAAGAGGAGAAGGAATTCATCACCTGGCTTTTGAAGTAGAAGACATTGATTCGGAAATTGCGAGACTTTCAGGCCTAGGATATCGTTTGATTAATGAAACGCCAAAAGATGGTGCGGACAACAAACGAATAGCTTTCCTTCATCCCAAATCAACAAATGGAGTCTTGGTAGAATTATGCCAGGAGAAATCCTAATTTGTCTATAACCGTTTCGGTTTTCGTGTCTAACCAATAGGCTTTAATTCCAGCTTCTTCAGCTCCTTTTACATGTTGAATAGAATCGTCTATGAAAATAGTCTCTTCTTTTTTTAACTGATTTGCTTCAATGACAAAATCAAATGCGCCTTCCAATGGCTTTCTTCTGCCAATTTCATGGGAGTAATAGACTTCTGTGAAATAATCTTTCAAATTAGCTCCATGGTGCCCTGAGCTTATAATTTTATCGAAGGCATCTAGATGAATTTCATTGGTATTGCTCAACAGGAAAATATTGTATTCTAATTTGATCTGATTTAAAAATTCAAACCGCTCGCTCGGAAAATCCAACAACATGGCATTCCAGGCCATTTTTATTGATTCATCGGTAGCATCAATCTTCGCTAGATCTCTAATTCCCTGATAAAAGACGGAAGCGTTAATCTTACCAACTTCCAAATCATTAAACAAATTGCTTTGATTGGCCTGAGAGTATACTTTTTCGAAATCTTGAATTCCCAATTTTTGAAAAGCCTCAATCGTTCGCCCATAATCGATGTTTAATAAAACACCGCCTAAATCAAATATGACATTTTTTATCATTCAATTAAGCTTTGATCATCATGCAACCAAATTGGTTTAGATGACATCTATAGTACAAACTTATATTAACAAACTAACACATGAAACATCTCTATATCATTTTAATAATATGCCTGACTACTTCCCTGTATGGTCAAGGTAACATAACAAGTATTGAAATAATCCCAGCATCACCTGCTATCACAGATAGCGTGTATTTAGTTGCCCATTTATCCTTTTCAACCGGATCTTGTGATCAACAAAGTTTCTCGGCCTCAGTGGTTGGAAATAATGTGGTCGCATCATCACATCATTGTGTAGGTGCCTTAACAGTTATCTGTTCAGCTTCAGACACTGTAAATCTTGGGGTTTTAGCCCCTGGGACATATAACGTTGATCTCACCCTTACTTCGGGCGCAGCGCCAATCCCTTGCACTCCAGGATTTGCTCCTGATGACAATGATACAACAAGCTTTATTGTTATAGCACCAACTGAAATTCAAACGCATAATTTTGATTTTGACATGGCGCCAAACCCTGCTTATAACGAGCTTAGAATTAGCGGGAAAAGCATCGGAGATAAATCGAACATGAAAGTCGCTGTTTATACGCAAGATGGAAAGCTCCTAATTGACGCTGCTTTACCTCAAAATGGCATTGTGAACGTATCCGAATTATCAGCGGGAATTTACTTTGTTCAAGTAGGAAATTCTTCGGTTAAAAAACTGCTTAAAATCGACTAATTAAGGCTTAAGAATTGGTCTCATGAATGAGATTCCTTCTACATTATGACTTTTAAGACTTGTGGCTATAAACCCTAATAGCCTCATGTCTTTGTCAAATACAGCTGGATAAAACATAATGCTTGCATCAATGTCTAGCTGCTGTAGAGGGTATTCTTGTTCTGTTCTAGATACATTGAGAATTCCGTCTGTAACGCTAAAAGCTTCTAAAGTTGAAGTATAGCCAACTGCCAAAACATTTCGCTCGGCTTCACTTTTATCAACGCTAAGTGCTCCAAGCTCAAAAACGTGCTCAAATACAGTATCAATTTTTAAAATTGCAAAATCCTTGATTAGAGATTCTTTGACGACTTCGGCTTTATATTTCTTCGTTGCATTTGGATGAAAAAGTTCCAAGGTATCTGCTAAGTCTAATACTCGATGACTAACAGCAACCAAACCATCTTTACCAACCGGAATGCCAACACCTGTTCCGTAAGGTGTTTTAATATTAAAGCATTTAGCGCTAATGTCATCGTAGGAAAGTCTTGTCTGGTAAGTAGAAGATTCATCGAGCTTATAGTCTTCTTTACAGCTAGATTTGTTTTCAATCAAGCTTTTTACCTTTGGATTGGATAGCAATTTGGTGAGCGAATAATCTACCGCATCATTAAACACATAGTCGTTCGGATAAGCGATTAAAAACTGGCCTGATTTCGTGCTAATATTCTCTGTATGAACAACATCTCCACAGCCGTTTTTGATGGTATACTCTATATCTAACTCCATGAACTTTCCAGTGTTTTTCTTACCCAAGTAGACATAGTTTACTCGATAATCTACCAGCTTCGTGTAGATGTTATAGTCGCGATATTTGGAAAGGTTAAGCTCTTCTGGGTCGTATAATTCAAGGTAATTACAGAAGTCATTCATCTTATCCAAAGCCCAGCCTTCACTAAAAGAATTAAAATAATTGGTATTGCTTGAGTCAACAAGTATGCCTTTTTCGAATTTCTTAAAGTTCTTGTACCAGAATGCGGTAGTCTTTATATTATTGGTGTCTAAGTACAAGCGTTCTACTGAGATTGAAGATGCAATGGTGTCAAATTGCGGAAGCGGAGTGAGTTCAAAATACATGTTTCTAGGAACTCTTTTTGGCGCCATCCCGGCATCAATTAGTCCAGCGATAATTACCGGGTAAACAACTGATATCCCTGCTAAAAATCGTTGTTCAAGCGCAACTTGTGCTATAAGGCCCGAAGTAAGAGGAACTCCTACCAGCTCAACTGCAGTCCAGGTGTTTCCTTTAGTTGGTGTCCAAATTTGGTATAATGTTTTATAACCTTCTCTTTGAACTTCAATTTGCTGTGGGCGATTTTTAGAATAGGAACGCTTTCCACTTACATTTCCATTTTTTGCTACAATGTTTCCAGACAATGCAACTACACCATTATCCGTAGAATGAAATGAAGTTTTGTTTCTTAATGCACCACAAGAACTTAGTAGTACGGCCAAACCAATTATTGCGAAGATCTTACTTTTCATCTTTGACAAAGGTTAAATTCAACTGATGTTGCACATCTTTAAGGGGAATGGCGAACCCAATATTTTTGACATGATAGCCCGTCATTTTAGCATTTACAACTGCGATTAAATGTCCATGATCATCAGTAAGTGCTCCTCCTGAGTTTCCAGGATTTACGCTAGCGCTTACTACATAATGCTTAATGCCTCTATTCTCTGATATTCCAGTTACGATTCCTTTCGATACGGTTCCATTTAATTTAGGATCTAGGGGAGAACCAACACAAGACACGATGCCACCAACTTCTACAAGATTGCTATCTGCATCAACTGGCAAAACGTCAAAATCTGAGCCTCTCATTTTAAATTCCACACTAGACACTTTTAAAAGGGTAATATCGTAGAGTGGATTAGTACGAACAACATTTGCTTCGTATTCCTCCCCATTAGCTAATACTATGGTAGTTTTGGTAAGGTTGCCGGCTACGTGATGGTTAGTCAATACGTACCCGTCTGCAGAGATTAAGACTCCCGATCCATGACTATTTTCTTCCTTCACCGTAACCACACAATCTGATATTTTAGAGGGTTTCTTTTTTGTAATTGGTATTTCGATTGTTTTCCAATTGATTTGATCTACTTCAATGTTGGCGTAATAATCTTTAGCAACTTCTTCAAAATCGGTTTTGTTCAGAAGCTCAATTATTTGTTCTGATATAAAGTCAGCGAATGTAACGTCACGGGCATTCTTTTCAGTTTTGCTGGTTTCAATTTCCTTTTTCTGATGGTCAAGTAATTTTAATTCAATGTCTATAAACGTGTTGCTGTAATAGTATGATGATTCATTTCGAAAACTGATGTTCACATCAAGAAAGAAAGGAGGTAATTCAATAGAGTCGTTGGCATCTTTATTCTTCATTCCAACTATTAAATCTGTGATGTATTGCATCACATATTCCTCTTGCAAACTGGTTTGATCTTCTTCTTCGCCATAGGAATAACTAGAGTGGTAAGATTGAGAGAGGTATGCTTTTTCGGTATTCATGTTCGGAATACCTGAGTAATCCATTTCCACCTCATTCATTTTTAGCTTGATCGGAAAATCCAGCGACTTCTTTTTTTCTAATCCCTCAGAGTTACCAATATTGATGCTATTTGACTTTCCAACTAGGCCAGAGGCGCTATAAATTTCAGGTTTGTATCCGGCCTTTTCTAAAACGATGAAGTAGGATTTGTAATAGATGTTTCCAATAACACTAATTGACTTTGCAAACTTTCCTTTTCCTAAGTAAAGTGCGTAATCGTCATCGTAATTCAGGGTATCTAACAATACGTTTGGCGATCCGCTAACTAGATAGACCCTTGTGTCATCATCCGTCTCACTAACAATGTTATAGGTCCTTGGCATGGATGCGCAGCTCGCGAAAAGAATACTTATAATCAATATGGCTAGGAATCTAAATCTCATATTTTCAATCATTCTGAGTTAGATTCAACAGTGAGTAAATAAGATTCAATGGCAGACAGACAAAGGTTTCTTCTCCTCGTTCTCTCCCATTAACCATGGCAATTCCAAATATTTCCCCCGTTCGATTCAGGATAGGAGCACCACTAAAATTGGTTGAAAATCCGGCATTGGTTACATAAACTGGCTTTTCTTCTTGTTCAAACTTTGAGATGATTTCTCCATCAGCACATAAAACAGGTAATCCTTTTACGCCAGTAATACCTCTTATGAAAACATCGTCTCCAACATTTATAGAGTCAACAACCTGGTAATTATATCCGCTAACAGGCTTTTCTAATTTGCACAGCGCCAAATCCCAGCTCTTGTTGGTACTAACTAGAGATGCATTAATCGTATCTCCTTTTGCATCAAGAACTTTAATTTTGGGTAAATCGTAAACCATTTTATAATCACATACAAAATGTCCTTCAGCATCGAGCAACGTGGCCGAACTGATTCCATTTCGAGCAACAATTCCCAAGATATTCGAATTACATTTTTCGTCTAAAGCTCCAACCGGCTTGATACCAGATTTAAAAGCAATTAATTTTTGCTTTGCGTCTTCAGTTGCTTCAGGCAATGTCTTGGTTTCGATGTATTCACTAATTTTTTTCACCAGCTCTTCTGCCAGTTCATCGGCAAAGGTGTTTTCAAAAGTATTGGTCCATCTAATTGAGTACCGATCGTACATCTGAAGACTTTTCGTAATTACAAATGGCGCAGATTCTAGGGAATCTTTGAAATGAGTTTTACCTAAATGGTCCGTAATTTTTATTTCTCCATTAATAGTTGCTTCAGTGATGAGGCCTGCTGCTGGGGTTCTAACCTTAGCGTTAAAATGATCTAGTTCGATACTAACGTAAGTTGTTTTGTCGGTTCGTTCATCATAGTCAACATAGAGGTCGTATTCAGCCATGTATTCCCAGATCAGGTTTTCAAAATGATTTGCGTTTAAATGATCAGATCGTTCTTCAGATATTCTTCCGAAGGTGGAGGCGTTTAATGAGTAGAATTCAAAATCACGATCAATATTTATAAATTCTATAAAGCAGGAGGCTTTAGATTCTTGAGCTACGAGCTTATCCGTAAAGAAAAATGAAATTAAAATAGAGATTGCTAGTATATAGCGCATAGGTGATTAATGGTGTGTAGTGAATGTAAGAAAGTTTTATTTGATATCGGCTCAAAAGCGAGACACTCTCCGATTATTAAATCGTCTTTGGAGATAGTTTGCAAATTCATAAGCTAAAACATACATTTGCAGCCTTGTCTTTCAGACCTAACTAACGTAATGGGATGGAGACGGGCCCATAGCTCAGTTGGTTAGAGCATCTGACTCATAATCAGAGGGTCCTAGGTTCGAGCCCTAGTGGGCCCACTTTTAAAGGCTTTAGATTCATTTCTAAGGCCTTTTTTTGTGTGAATTTTGTGCAAATTTTGAGTGAACTGGCATTAAACCAAATGTTATGTTTAAATCCACAGTAGTTCTTGATTCAAGAAGAATCAAAAAAGATGGTACTTACCCAATTAGTATCAGAATTTATGCAAATTCCAGAGTTAAGTACATTTCTCTTAAGCTCTCAGTTAAAAACAGTGAATGGGATGCCCAAAAAGGGCATATAAAGCCCTCACACCCCTCTTGTGAGCAGTTAAATCACTTAATTGCCAAGAAGCATCTGGAAATTAAAACAAGCTTGTTAAACCAGTCTATTTCTTCCAATAGAATTGACCTAAGTTCAATTTCATTTGGTAAAAGTTCAAACTCCTTCTATGATTATTGGGAGCTGGAGATTGAAAGGTTTTTAGCAGAAGGAAGAATTGGAAATGCAACTATCAATAGAACAGCTTTAAATGCAGTTCATAAAATCAAATCACTTAAAATTCCAATTGAGCATGTTGATTATTCCTTTTTAACCAGAGTTAAAACTCAACTGCTTAGTAGAGGTGTAAAATTGAATTCTGTAGCTGTTTACTATAGAGCTTTAAGAGCTGTTTACAACTCTGCCATTAAAGACAAATTGGTGGAAAGGAGCTGTTACCCCTTCTATGAATTCAAAATTAAAACTACTAAAACTAGTCCAAGGCCTATCTCTATGGAGGAAATGCAATTGTATTGGAATCTGAATATTTCTAATGATGATTTATTATTCAATTCTTGGTGTTATGGCAAATTGATATTCATGCTTCTGGGAATAAACTTCACTGATCTGGCTCTCTTAAAAAAAGACAGCCTAGTTGATGGAGTTTTGAAATATCAGAGAGCTAAAACCAAGAGGTTGTACACCATTAAATTACTTCCAGAGGCCATGAGTCTGGTTGAAATATTAAGCAATGCTGATAGTTCATCCCTTTTACCATTGTTGCCATTTAAAGAGGTGAAAACACAAAATGACTACTCTGCTCTCATTCAGAAAAGAAGAGTTCTTAACAGCCATTTAAACAAGCTTGGTGAGCTTGTGGGGGTAGATAATTTAACTTCCTACTCATTCAGATATAGCTGGGCCAATATTGCAAATGAGCTAGGGGTTTCTAATGCTATTATTGCTCAAGCTTTAGGCCATGAATATGGAAATAATGTGACCAATATTTATTTGAATCCAATTGAGCTAAAAAAGGTGTTTAACGCTAATAGAAAGATTGTTAGCTTAATTAGCTTGTGATAAATTAAAAAGGGGGACACAATATTCCCCCCTCCAGTTTTAGTCACTCCATTTGCTAATCATTAATGTTGGAGCTGTACCCAAGTTTTCAATTAAGTACTTTTCCAGTTGAGCTCTAACCAATCCAACATACTTTTCAGTAGTTGCAATTGAATCATGTATGGTGAACATGGGAGCATCTGGTTCTATTCTGGATACTCTTTTTGTTACAATGTTCAAAATATATTTTGCTTCAACTCTTTGCAGCAAATGAGCTAGCTTGGTATAATCATTCTTTTTATAATGCTGAATAGCACCATATGCTACAGGAAAAATTGTAGACAAGAGCTCTAAATTGCCATACATTTTTTTACCATAGAATGATCTAAATACCAATTCTTGCTTAACGTATGATCTAATTTCAGATTCATGATTTACAAATTTGTAGAAATAATTTGATCCTAATTCGGATTCAAAATACTTCTGTATAAATTCATAAAGCTTACCTGTTTCAACCAAATAATTAAACAGCTCATAATCCCACTCTATAGGGGTTTCAGAGTCTTTTACTATCATAATGATATAATAATAAAATGTAGTTGGTACTAGATTCTGATATTGTGATATATGGATCCTACTATTCTTAACTTCTTCTTTCTTTGATTTTAGATTTTGGTATTTCTCCAACATTTCTAAAAAGAAATAAGGTTGAGAATTTTTCAAATCTACCTCTGTTAGTTGCTCCCCATTACAGGTAATGTAATTTCTAAGCTCCTTTTTCAAGTAAGTAAGATTTGTATGAAGTCTTCCATATTCACACTGCTTAAACAAATAATCTTTATTGTTTATGCTGTGTATAGTAGCTATCCTTGAATTATGCTTTATTTCACTCTCTCTCATGGACTTTCCATTTTGGAGGTCAAGCATAAAAAGATTCAAGGAACATTTAGTAGCTCCTTCAACATCTATCTCTATCCAATCCCACCATTTTGCCAAATGTGGGTATTTCAAAACTGTAGATATCTCTAATCTTCCTCTCCTTATTTTGTTAGCAAGCTGATTAGATGCAATTTTAATGGGCTTCAGGGAATTGCCTGAGTATTTTGGAGTAAACTTATATCCAATGGATTTACTTCCTGCCACATAGCTTCTATCAGATTCTAAATACCCATAAGTAATTAGAAAATCCAAATGATATCTATAATCTCTGCTGATACCTTGTAATATTTTGGCATTGAATGGAATGTATCCATTTATATAAACTTTGTCTTTTCTTCCACTTGGGATTATATAGATAAGCGCCATTAAATAAAACAGCATATCAGCATTTAATTTTTGGTCAATTGAGCAATAATTAATTAGTTTGTCAACCTGAACGTCTTCAGGTATTAAAACAACCATTGCTGTTGACCATATTTCAGTTATTATCAAATTTTAATTGATTTAACCGCTAGTAGTATTAGTGTCATAACCTTCGTTCAGGTTTATCAGAAGAAGGTCATTGTCCTTCAACCACTAACTACATTGATGCCCTTTTTCTCTCTCTTCTATCATTCAATATATTGTGAACAATGGAGGGCATAAAAACCAATGTTCACTCATGTTGTAATACGATGAAAGTGAAAAAATAGATACAATAACAAGAACAATATCCTAGAACATTATTATCTCACATCTTCAATAAGTAGTATCATTATGATAGTAAAAGCTTATACAGCCCAATTATGATGGGTGTTTACGTGTGTTGTGTTTTGGTTATTCCCAATATTTTTCTTTCCAGTATTTCTCTAGATGATGTGTTCTAAGCTGATAAGCCTTTAACATGATGTCTCCACCATGTGGGTAATGAAATACAACTGGCTTATTCCTATATCCATCAAAGCTAACCTCACCATCTACCCACAATTCAAGTTGTGCAACTTTTGCCAAATGGGTTATCCTAATTTCAGGGTGCTTACTATTCATCATTATTTGAAACTTGATTTTATTTCCTTGTTCTGTCAGGATAATAATTCTTTCAGAATCATCTACCAATGAGTAAATGAAGTCTCTATATTTAACTTTCATTCCTCCTTGCTTTTCTACTCTGCTTATTTCTTGCTTTTTTGCTGAGAAAATTATGATCACTATTATTACAGCTGCTATGATTATGCCTGTTACCATATTTAAGTTATTTCATTTGTTCTTGTAGGTGAAGCACATAATTAGCTACTTGCCACCTTTCATTTTCATCCAAGATTGATTTATGTGATCCCATTACACCTTTTCCATTGGTAATGACTTCCAATATTCCTTCTAGATTAAGGTTTTGATATGGATTAGGTCTAGCATGACCTCCTTTTTCAACTACCAAACCATCACCTGAACCATTTGCACCATGACATGATGCACATGCAATTGTATAAAGCTTTTCTCCTTCTTGTAGATCAATTTCTGACATTTTAGATTGTTTATCTAGAGCAACAGATGATTCATTTATTTCTGCCTTGTCTGATTCTATAGCAGGAGCTTGGTACATATCATCCATATAGGTATGTCCTGAGCTATTTTCATCAGTGGTTGAGCAAGAGTAAAATGTTATCAGATAGCTAAATGTAATAATTACGAATGCTGTTTTTGAGTTTTTCATTTTCCAGTTTTTAATAGTTAATTAAATGAAATTGTTCCCCTCAAGATAAATGAAACTGGTGTGTACTTTTCATCATTATCTAAATGAGGTGTGACTGATGAGCCTCTCCAATTGCGCCCAAATCCAGACAACCCTGATTCTAACTTAATATTTATAGTTTTCAGAATATTAATCCTCTTAACCATGGACACTTCAATCAATCCTCCACTAAATTCTCCACCCTTGAGAACTGGATAAATTAAATTTGGAGTGTTTGGGGCAACATCATCACTCTCTTGTGTTTTTTTCCAATATAGATGTACATAACCCATTTTCACTTTAAGCCATAAATTAGGCTTTGGGAATATCAGTCTGGAATAATATATCCCATTTTGAAAAATCACATTTTTGAACTTTGTGAATCCAATCCCCTCCCATGAATTTGAGTATGACCTTTCCCAAATACTAGCTTTCATGTAGTCCACATCAAATCCCAGCTCCCATTTTTCAGGTCTTGTAATGCCAATATTAAATCCAATTGTAAATCTACCAGAGTATTCTTTATCAATATAATTTATATCAAATTCAACAGCCTCTTGCACCTCCTTGTAAAAAATAGAATGCTTTTCTCCATCCCCATTATTTCCTGTGTATTTATTAAGCAACTGATTCCTACCTAATATTAAGCCAAGTACTGGTTTTATTTTTTCCTTTTTTATGGTATCCTCTTCTTCAGTTTCTTGCTCAGCCCTTATATTGAGAGCCTCACCATTTTCAAATTCAATTATCATGTAGTCAGTCTTCAAATCTGTAATTAATGGTCCTTCTAGATTGTTCCACAGTTTGTATTTGATTTCAGTGGGAGTTATTTCTACCAGTTTTACTTCTGTTTCTGACCAATCAGATTTAATTAGTTTATCCTGAGAATATCCAAGAAGTGATAGGAACAAGAGTGTAATTAGGTATATGAGCTTCATAGTAGTGTTATTGATCTACCAGCTCCAACTAGAAAGTTTGTAACAAAAAGAGGGCGTGGAACTGTAGCTATCTCTGTTACTGAGGTACTGGTATACCCACACTACATTAATAAACTAAGCCCACGCCTTTAGCATGGGCATCAGCTTCATTAATCCTGTAGTGTTTAAAAATTACCAGTTTTCAGTAACAAGAACAATGGCTAACGCCAACTAATATTTTCTTTTCCATAAAGTTAGTTCAAATTGACCTACCATTTTTTTATTTTTTTTCAATTTTTTCTGTAAAATAGACTGCGCTTTCCTCCAACATCAAGACCCCCACTTGATTTTGGCTGGAACTCATTCCCCGCCATCAATTATTAATTAAAACTTATAGATATGGTAACTATTACAAATGCATTCCAAAGAAAAAATGGAAAAGGTGAAAAATTCAATGTTCTAACTGTTGAAGGAGGAGTAACTATGGTTAAATCACAGAAAACTGGAAACTTCTATGCACAGACAATGAAAACTAACATAATTGCATCAATGGACATTGATTCATGTAAGGCAATGGTAGGTGAAAAAGTTCCTGGAACTGTGGTAAAGGAAAATTGCACTCCTTATACATATGTAACTCCTGATGGTAAGGAGAAAACATTGAATTATACATATGTGTATCAAGAAGAGGAAAATGATGATGATTCAATTAAAGAATTGGGCTTGGCATCTTAAAGCTAACCCCAAGATTCCAAGCTTTCTATTGGTTCAAAATAAAAGCACCCCAAGGTCCAGCTACACTGTGGTGAAGAATAAAACACTCTAGCTGTTTAGAGGGCATTTAGGCTATCCTAGATGTCCTTTTTTTACTTAATCCAACCTTATTAGGAATTACCAATGATCAGTGGCTTAGAATCAACATTTTAATCATTGATTTATCTAGGAGAAGATGGGGATATTGCATCCCTGTCTTTTTTTTATTCCTATTACATAACAGCTTCTTATGAAACTCCACCCTTCGGGTGCTTCTCATAAGGCTATTATGTAAACCAAGATCACATCCCTTTCAGGGCTGCACTCCTTGGTTATTGCCTGAATGCTTTTCTGTTTAGGTGGGTAATTAATTGTGGAACATCTATTCAGAGTCTCCAATTTCAACTATCTGTGGTAAATTAAAATAGACTTCAAGCTTATTCATCTTCATTTGAATGTGAGCAAATGAAGCTTCCATGTGTAATAGGGTAACAATTCCTTGGCCATCTAGTAAGTTCAATCCAGAAAAATGTCCAAAGATATCAACCTCCTCTTTTGACCTACTGTTGATAGACTTAATGCCTTGAACAGAGTTTGTTTCAGTTTTATATTCAGTTGTGAAATGTGTATAAATCATTTTTTCCACTTTATTAAAAAGATGGCTGTTAATTGGTTTTAATTGCATTAATGTCCAAAATTCCTTTATCAATTTGAACTCCCATCCAGCTGATATTCTTAATATTTCTAATGAAAAAAGCTCTGGATCATTAATTTCTTCAGAGTCAATAAAGGCCCTTGTTACAATAAATTGATTTATTAGTCTTTTGGCCTGTCTTGGAGTGCCTATATATTTTTCAAAAAAGTAATTGTTAATGTCTGAAGGTTCAATTTCTAAAGCTTTTTCAATTGTATGTTTTCTAAGGGTAGTAGCATCAATTGATGGAATATATGTAGGAACATTAATTATTTTCTCAATGTATTCCATGCCAGAATCTATAGAACCTTCTCCATAATCAGCACTAATTGATTTAGCAACAGCAATGGGATCAAATGCTAAAACATAACAAACGTTATTAAAATCTAGCAAAGCCCTAATAGTCCTAAATAGAATTTTTAATTCTTGATTTGAAAGCCTGTCAACATCATCAATAAATATTATGATAGGGGTTTTTGCTTTCAGAAAGTACCTGTTGATCTTATCTTTTACTTCAAGAATATCATCATCTTTTGAAGTGAAAACATCAGATACTATTTTTGAAATATGCTGCTGTTCTCTTGAATCAATGTTTACTTGACCCATTGTAGAAACCTTTAAATACAAAGATCCTGCGGCCAATGCCAAGTTTCCAAATTTATTAAACAATCCTAAAACAGCAGCCTTACCTTCCTTATCAAAAGAGCTAACTGATAATTCATACACTGTTTTAAGCAGGCGTAATATTATCTCTTCCTCTGACCTATAAAGCCAAGGGTTCAGTGTTCCTGTTTTGAGTTTGTGTTCACTCTTCAGGTCATTTCTCAAGGCATTAATAACGCTAGTTTTACCACTTCCCCATTCTCCGTATACTCCAATAGTTAAACTTCCTTTTGAAAGCGCTTTAGACTTTGTTTTATCCTTTAAGGAGCTTCCTATTAAGTTTGATAAACCTTTTATATATGTCTTTCTCCCAAAATCATCTTCTGATAATTTACTAATTGGACTGTCTGTTATCATAATTAAATCTTTTGCTTGGTTTATAAATGCTTGTTGTGCCTTAGTTGTAAAGTTAGTACGATAATCCCTGAACCTGCACATGAGTCTGATTAGGCTCTTTTCATGCTTCTAATATTTCATTTTCACAATTTACTCACTAAAACCTATTTGTATGTTATCATCTCAAAGCACATTAAATGAAATTGAAATTCTTTACAAGAAATCTTCAACTTTCAATAACAAATTAACCTGTTCACAGGACACTTTTGAGCTAGCAAAACACATTTACCAACTCACTAATTCAAATCTTGATTTAAAAGAGTATTTCTTTGTGATAATGCTTAATAGAGCTAACAATGTTACAGGCTATTTAAAGCTCTCTGAAGGAGGTGTTACTGGAACTGTTGCAGATTCAAGGTTAATCTTTTCAGCAGCCCTTAAATCACTTGCTAGTAGCGTTGTTTTAGTGCATAATCATCCATCTGGAAACACTGAGCCATCTCAGGCAGATATTAAGCTTACAAACAAACTTGTTGAGATTGGAAAACTGATGGAAATTCCTGTTTTAGATCACTTAATTATCAGTTCAAAGGCTTATCATTCTTTTGCAAATAATAATGGAGTATGCTAGATAATTGATTGCCTCATTTCTGTGTGGGAGAGTGCTAAACCTGAAATTCACACTTTATTAGGAGCATCAATTTTCAAAGGTTATTAATTAAATAGCTTAAACGTTAATTATTCTGATTTGCTCTCTCCTTATCCTTTATTTCTCTATCCTTTGCCATTGCTTCAACAGTACTCATTGGTATTATTGGAAATACAATTTTATTTAGGTAGGTAGGAAAAAGCTTTTCAAATAAAATTCCTCTCATAGTAGATAAGCAAATTGAAAAATTAGTTACCCGATATTTACGTGGTAATTTGACAACATCCTCTTCAACAAAATCCTTCAATTCATCGACTTTAAACAAAAAAGTACTTCCAACTGAAGCAACATGAATTTCCTGCTTATCATATTTGATTTTCATTAAAATAACCAAAGTTACTTGGTGAATACTTGAAGGAATATTAAAACCATCCTGAATTTGAATATCATATGCCATATCTCTTAATCCTGCACCTGATTTTTCTATCCCTGGGTATTCCTTTATAAGCTCTAGCTGGCTTTTAAGGAAAATCTGGTCAGGTATTATATCCTGCAACAATACTTTGTATTCTTTCTTTTCAGCCATTGATCTTAGGCAAAATTCGTGGTTATTAAACCTGAAGATAGTTTTAGGCTTGCTGGAGTGAAGAAAGCATCTTTTTTTCTGGGTTGATCCCCTTCAGTCCCAATGCTTAGGATCACTTGTGTTGCTATTCTAGCATGGGAGATATTGCTTTTTTCTTCTCTAATTTTAGCATAATCACTCACATGATACTTAAATTCCAACACCCTTTGGCATTTAGCCATGAAATCCAAATTAACTTGTTTATCACCCATAAAAAGCTGGGTAATATAAGATGGTGAAACATCCAAAGCCTTGGCAAGTTGATTCTTTTTTAATCCTTTCTTTTTCATGTGCTCCTCTACAACACTGATTATATCAAGATGAATCATTTCCTTCTCAAACTCAAATATTTCCTCCTCAGCGTCAAATGCATCAAACTTTACTACTTCTTCCATCATCTTATAGGTTATACTCAAACTTACTAATAGATTTTAATTTTGGGCCTAAACTTTTTTCTTGTGCCTTCTTTTGTGTCTTATGTGCTAAAAGGTGGATCATCACAATTTTTCTCTTTTCTGTAAAAAGTTCCTTGCAATATATTCTTGGGTTCAAACCTCCTGCAAATTTCATTGCCACTAGGTCATATGGTTCTTTTCTATATAGGTGACTTGGATATCTATTCTGCCCTATTTCATACAATATCCTTCGAAATTTAGATTTATTCTTTTTATCACTTAAAAAAGCTAATATTTCCTTTTTCTGTTTGTTATCAATATATAATTCAACATTCTCAAGCCCCTCTATGTTCATTTGCTTGACAAACGCCTTAATATCATATTTAGTACAATTTCTATTCACAAACTTAACCTATAGCTTAATTTATTGCAAGTTTTTAACAAGAATTAAGAGTTAAGGCTGCAAAAACCTTCCAAGCTATAAGTAACTTTTATCCTTAATTCATTGAATGCCAGTGACAAAGTTCTACTAAAAAGAGTCAGGATAAAAATCAATTACCCCTTGACTTTTAAAAATAATTTACATGTGATCAAATTAAGTTTATGGCATAGTTTTATTTTATCTATAAATCATCTCAGTTTCATCCAATTTTTATGCAAAAAATATAACACATAAGCTTCATTCCTTAGTGAGCCCATAGCTCAGTTGGTTAGAGCATCTGACTCATAATCAGAGGGTCCTAGGTTCGAGCCCTAGTGGGCCCACTTAATTTAAAAAGCTCCGCATTTTCATGCGGGGCTTTTTTGTTTTACGGTTTGGTTAAAACCAGTTTTAATTGGTTTTAGTAGGAATGGTGTTATTTCTTTGATAATTCAGCAAATATTTCTTCATATTGATCAAACCTATGTTCTCTTATCGGTCTTATTTTAGGCTCGGTAGAAAAGTATAATAATAAACAAGGGCTAATGTTCTTGAACTGGTCAACGTATTCGTACCTGACCAGTTCTTGGTTCTTTATCCTCTGTTTAATTTTATTATGATATGGATACATTCTAACGTTTGGAATAAAGATAGCTCTCTGAAGCCTCAATTACAATTGAGTGCGAAAGGAGTTAGCTTTATTTCTTGTTAGCGCATGTTCATTGCAACAAATATTAAGGGAATTCGTTAAATTAAGACCATTGAATTTGAATATGAAAAGGGCGCTACCGGTTTTAATCGCAGTATGTCTTCTAATTGGAGGATGTAAAAAGTATGAAGAAGATCACCGCACTCATTGGAAAAACCCAATAAGAAGAATTGCTCAAGATTGGGAGATTGTTAAATATCAAATTAATGGAATTGACTCGTTATCTACCCGCAATTTTGTTTCAAACAGAATCGCATTCAGCAGGCAACTAAATTATGATGCTTTGCATATTCAGCAGGCAGATAATAATATTGTTTTTAGCAGCTGGAGATTTGCCAATGAAGATAGTGAAATATGGGTAGATGGTTGGGTAACTACAGCAGCATATGACCATAACCCTTTTGTTTATCTAGTTGATTCATCCATTTCTACTAATATGATCAGTGGGGATTGGACCATTAGAAAATTGACAAATAAAGAATTTGCATTGGAAAGTATTCATTCAAATAACATTGGAGAAATTAGAATTGAAATGGCAAAGATTAAAGACTAATCGTGCTTCTTTTCAATATGCGCTAACGTAGGAATAAAGAACATATGTTCTTTATTCCCTATATAGTTATTGTACACCTAATTTACGGTATTTGAAGGCACTTTTGAAAATTCATGATGCTATTTCCGCCCTCTCGAGTTAGCTCGTAATTCATCAATTTTAATTTTCTCGAATTTCTTTTTGCGTTGTTGGTATTGCTGATAACTGGTGCCTAGCGGGATTAAAATTTCTTTTTGATTCAAATTCGGAGTTAATATTTTTTTATCGACTTCAAAAAAATCGAACCATTGTTTGCTGGATTTATCGGCCATGTTCATGATCCCAGCGATATCTTTTGGTGCTATCCAGCTCTGATGTCGATCCATTCCCATTAATACAGGCATTTTATCACAAATACTAGATAAGACATCGGCTTGATCAGTTAGTAGAATGGCAAATTGGTATCGTTCTTTTCCTTGTTTAGAAATGGTTTTTTGGTAGATGCCTCCCATCCAAAATAGACGTTGTTTGATGAGTTTTACGAGCCAAACTTTGTTCTTTGATTTGGTGATAAAACAATTAGCTGGTATAGAACATCTATTACTTCGGATGAGCTGATTATAAGGTTTTTGCTTTAAGATGCGATCCATTTTAACATACTTGGTTGGGGCTGATTTAACTGTCATTCCCCATTTAGCCATTACCATTTTAGCTCTGTTATTTTCTCTGATCAATATGGGCAGATACATTCCTGGTCGAGCTTGATAGTATGGTTCGAAATTAGGAACGTCTATTTCTAACATGGCTTCAAGGAAGTCTACTTTGGTGGCTATGGTGTAGATGTCATTCATCGCTTGTCATTCTCTACAGGTTTCAACTTAGAAGTAGTAGGTTCTATGTTCTGATTGTCAAGTCTTTTAAGCTTTTGGGCTTCAATAGAAACGAAACCAAATTCTTCGGTTACAACACCAGTAAGCAAATAGCATCCTGGTCCGCGAAACGGATATGCTTTGGCTATTTGTGGGAAATGGACGGAGTCTAACCATTGCCCCTTTAAGTCTAGAAAGACCCCAAAACTCATGTGGTCTCCACCTTTGGTGCTGGTACTTTTACGATGTACTAAATAACCTGCTATTTCTACTTTTTGCCCAATGTGATTCGGTAAATCAGAAGAGAGTAGATTACTTGGCGGAGGTTCTCTAAGGAGAAGAAATGGATCGGATAACGGAAAGCCGAGTAGTTCCATTTGATCGAAGGGGGTCTCTAATTCATGATACCACAACTCAGGAAGGGTAAACTCCTTGGCTTCTACTTCAAACAGATTAACTGATGGCTTGGTTTTCTTGTTGTGTCCAAGTAAAAAGTGTGCATCCCAAAGGAGTTGTTTCTTGTCTTTGCCTGTAAATCTAAAGGCGCCTACCCTTATTAATAAGAGGGTTTGTTCTAGCGTCACCGGAACTCGGTTTACAAAATGGCGCAAGCTTTTATAAGGGCCGTTTTTTTGTTGCTCTGTTACTAATTGATAGACCACATCTCTTTCCAAACCACGCACGTATACCATTCCTAGGTGGATTATTTTACCTCGAATCGTAGTTAATTGATGACTATTATTTACACAGGGAGCTTCAATTGTTCCACCATGTAATCTGGTTTCATGGAGATAGAGTTCTGTTCGGTAAAACCCTCCTCCGTTGTTAAGGGTTGCTACCATATATTCAAGTGGGTGATAGGCTTTTAAGTAAAGCGCCTGGAAACTTTCGATGGCATAAGATGCGGAGTGTCCTTTTGCAAAAGCGTAATTAGCAAAGCTTTCAATCTGTTCCCAAATTCGTGAAACGGTGGTGTTATTATATCCTTTTGCAATACAGTTATTGAAGAATTTGTCTTTAACTACTCTGAAATCATTTCGCTGCCGGAAGCTCCAAGACATTCCTCTTCGCAAGACATCTGCCTCCGCTAAAGTGAGCCCAGCAAAGAAGTGAGCGACTTTAATTACATCTTCTTGGTAAACCATTACTCCATAGGTTTCTTCCATGAGCTCGTAGAGTTCTGGAATTTCTTTTCTCGCTTCTTCGCGTCTTGCTTCATCTTGATAACGGAGGATGTATTCTCGCATCATTCCACTTTGCGCAACTCCCGGTCTGATTATAGAACTTGCTGCAACGAGCCGTAAATAGTCTTCCGCCTCTAGTTTAGTAAGTAACATGCGCATGGCTGGTGATTCAATGTAGAAACAACCGATCGCTTCTCCTTTTTTAAGCAGCTTCTTCACCTTCGGATCAGCTTTGAATTTCTTAACGTCATGGATATCGATATCAATCCCTTTGTTCTGTTTTACAATTCCCAAAGAGTCTTTAATCTTTCCTAATCCTCGCTGACTTAGAATATCAAATTTGTGGAGCCCAACTTCCTCAGAAACATGCATGTTAAACTGCGTAGTTGCGAAGCCTTTTGGGGGCATGAATGTTCCCGTGTAGCTTGTAATGGGCTCATTGGAGATAATAATTCCACTGGCATGAACGCTTAAATGGCTCGGGAATCCGGAGATATAATCCGCATATCGAACCACATATTTTCCGTGATAATCGCTTAAGCCCGCTCGAGGATTGTTTTGAAATCGCTTAATTTCTTGTGAGGGAAGTCCGAAAACTTTTCCTAGTTCTCTGAAAACAGAATTGTGTTTGAACGTACTGTAAGTTCCAACCAATGCAGTTTTATCATACCCATGTGTTTCAAAAAGGTACTTGGTTACATCGTCTCTATCGGTCCAAGAAAAGTCAATGTCAAAATCAGGAGGGGAGGTTCGAAATGGATTAATAAACCGTTCAAAGTAGAGGTCCAATTCAATAGGGTCTACATCTGTAATTCGGAGTAAGTAGGCTACTAAGCTATTGGCACCACTTCCTCTTCCAACATAGTAGTAGATGTTGCGTTGGGCATATTTCACCATGTCCCAATTGATTAAGAAGTAGGAGCAAAATTCCAACTGCTGAATCATTTCTAACTCCTTATTCAGCCTTGTTACGACTGCTTTTGGTGGATTGGCTCCATACCGGTAAGCGATTCCGTTAAAGCTTTCTTGACGGAGTAATTCAAAATCATTGGAGACGGAATTTGTGTATGGATTTTTATTCTTATTGGTAGTGAAATCCATTTTCACATGGCAGCTTTCTAAAAGCGCAATCGTGTTTTGTACAATTTTTGGAAAATCTTCGAATAGTTTAATGATTTCGTCTTGACTTAAATAGAGCTGAGCTTGCCTTCCTTGTTCTCTAATGGGAAGTTGACTAAGCAGCACATTACTATCTATTGATCTTAATAGACGATGGGCATTAAAGTCTTTTTTGTTACGAAACGTAGCCGTTTGAAGCACTACAGTTTTATGGAGTTGGCCTACCCATTTGGAGCGCTGAAACCGAGGAATGAGTTCAGGCCTTAAACCAAGAAATTCGTTTTCCTTTAACGTAAAAGGCTCTGGAAAATTTTCAAACGGATAGATAACAATTGCCTCATCGAAGTGTGGAGCCTTGTCTTCGAAATCCAAATGATTGTGGACGTGGTGGGAGAGATGCTCATTAATTTCCCTAAACCCATTATTGCTTTTTGCTAGCACCACATACTGCTGTTTTGCACCACCTCCAGATCGTTGAACAGGATTTCTAAAATCTACTCCGATTACCGCATGTAACCCTTTTTCTGCGGCATCCTTCAGTGTATACATACAGGCAGATGTGTTATTGATATCTGCCAATGCAAATGTCTCATGCCCACCTTTTTGAAGCTCCATAAAGAGCTCTTCGATAGATAATGTCCCGTATTTCAGGCTGTAATATGTGTGACAGTTTGTTAGCAAGGGGAAAGGGTAGGGGTTAGCGGTTAGATCGCCTCTGCGAGGCTTTAGATCGTCTCGATAATTATCGAGACTGTTAGCGGTTAGTTTTGATGAGGGCGGAAAGCATTTTTTGCTCTTCGGTTATCTTTTGTTTTAGGGGAGTTAAAGATGAAGGTGATGCCATTCCTATTTCTTCGAGGACAATTAAGATGGTTTCAACTTCATTAGCAGATCCAAGAGAAATAGACATGTAGTGTTTAAATTCTTTGACGCTTTTCCTGCTTGACCCTTCGGCAACATTAAGAGGGATCGATAATGCAGCTCGAGTTAATTGATCTACAATGCGATATTTTTCTTCTTTTGGCAGTTTGTTAGCAAGTGAATAAGCTGCCTTGGTAATTTCAATTCCCTTTTTCCAAACAAGTAGATTTTTAAAGTTTTTCATGCTAAGATTCAATTTTATAAGTACTAATTTCTAAAGGTGCACAGCACCGTTCTATGAGTTTAGATTCTGAAAGAATCGAAACGAGCTAGCTTCCCCTAGGCTCTCCTGTGAGCCGGAATCACCGGTGGTTGCCCGTTAAAAGGATTGCTCCTCCCAATCCCTCTAGAGCCCATGGCGATGGCTCGCTTCACTGCATCTTGGCCATAGGCGTTTCGGATTTTGTCCATGGCTTGATACAATCGAATCATCTCTTCTGTGTCGTCAAACAAGTTGATCTGATAGCCTCCTCCTACCAAATGGCTAAACCGAACACCAACCAATCGAATCAAAACCCTTCGGTCATAGAGTTGGTCAAATAACTCGGTTACGACTTTAATTAAAGTGTGGTCTGATGAGGTATAGGGAACTCTTCGTTGTCGGGAATAAGTTTGGAAATCTGAGTAGCGAATTCGAACAGTAATACAGGCGGTTAACTTAGTTCCATTTCTTAATTGATAAGCTAGGTTTTCAGCCATCGCAATAATGATGCTCCTTAGTTTGTGCATGTTGGAGGTGTCTTTTTCGAAGGTTCGTTCAATGGAAATTGACTTTCGTTCGTGGTAAGGAATAACTGGAGTAGTATCTATCCCTTGCGCCTTTTTCCAGAGAGAAACTCCGTTTTTTCCCATTACTTTTTCCATCAATTCAATGGGCATTTCCTGAACGGTTTTAACCTGTTCAACTCCCATACTTCGAAGCTTTTTATAAGTCTGATCTCCAACTTGTGGAATTTTTTTGACAGATAATGGGGCCAAAAAAGGCACTTCATGCCCTTTACAAATTTGTCGGTGGTTATTAGGCTTGGCTTCCCCAGTTAAAACCTTTGCAACTGTTTTACTGGTAGAAAGTCCGAATGAAATAGGGAGGTGTGTTTCTTTAATGATCCGGTCTCGTAATTCTTTAGCCCATTTATAGCTTCCATGAAACCGATCCATTCCACTGGTGTCGATGTAAAATTCATCGATTGAAGTTTTCTCATAAAGAGGAGAAGACTCCTTAATAATGTCGGTAATGGTATCAGAAAACTTACTGTAAGTGCCACTATTTCCTCTAATAACAATCGCCTCAGGACAGAGCTGTCTGGCGAGCTTCATTGGCATCGCAGAATGAATCCCATAGGTTCTTGCTTCGTAGCTGCAAGCCGCTACTACACCACGATCTGATGTCCCTCCAACCAGCACAGGGCGATTGTTTAAACGATTGTCTAACAAACGTTCGCAGGACACGAAGAAGGTATCTAAATCGATATGAAGAATGGATCTGTTTTGCATATGTCAAAAACACATTGTAAATTTAACCACAAAACGTAGTTCTTCTGACTAAAAAAAATAGTTATGTCAAAAATATCAAAGAATATAGCCCACCTCCGAAAGCTGAGAAAATTCACGCAAGAACAATTTGCAGATGAAATTGGCATTAAAAAATCAAGATTAGGGGCTTATGAAGAGAGTCGATCTTCTCCTCCAATTGAAATGCTCATCAAGATGTCAGATTACTTTAGTCTGCCAGTTGATATTTTAGTTCGAAGAGATTTAACACGTTCTAATGACATTCCTTTTATAGAGGTAGGAACACAACGTGTGCTATTTCCAATCGCTGTAGATGAATACGATCAAGATTTAATTGAGGTGGTAGGCATTAAAGCTTCAGCAGGATATACAGATGGTTACGGAGATCCAGAGTATATAGAAGAGCTTCCAAAAATGAAATTGCCATTTATGCCAGCAGGGAAGTTTAGAGCATTTCCAATTAAAGGAGATTCGATGTTACCATTAAGAGAAGGAGCTTTTGTGGTGGGTAGATTTTTAGATGGACCACAGCATATAGTAAATGGAAGAACCTACGTTTTAGTTACGTTCGAAGATGGGATTGTCTACAAGCGAGTGAACAAAAAAGGAAGGGAGCTGGAACTACATTCAGACAATTCTTTTTATAGACCGTATACAATTGCCGTTAATGAAATTGTTGAAGTTTGGGAGTTCACTTGTAGCATTAGCACCAAAGAATTTGAACAAGAAACCATTGAAAATGGAGCCATTCTAGACGCAATTAAGGAACTGAAAAAAGACGTTTCTTTATTAAAGAAATAGGAGAAAAGCCATTTGAATTTATTTAACAAAGAAGATAATACCTGTGTATTGTCTGATTATAACCACTGATGAATCAAGGATTTAACTAACTTTCAGTGTGCCCACCAACTTACTACAACTACAAACTAGAATCTTTCTAGTTCTCCTTGCATTTTTTTGCACAAACATTGGGTATTCACAGCTTTTTCAAGACGATTTTGGAACTGGATTTGCAAGTATAAGCACAGTCAACTGGCCATCCGCCTGCAGAGGAGGTACTGCTTCATCTTTTAACACATCAATTGGACCATGTGCAGGAGCGGGAGATTATGAATATGGTTTAAGCGGATTTGGCAGCTACATAACAACTAGCGCAATTGCAATTCCCGCAACAGGCTATGAATTAACATTTGATTTTTCATTTAGTAACACATTTAGTTTTCCCACAATCGAGATACGTTCTGGGGCTTCATGTGGAACAAGCTTATTAGCTACAACCACCCTTACCAACACAGCAGGTGTATGCACTCCACAAACAGTAAATTTAGACGCCTATTCTGGTCAGACCATTTATATAAGGTTTAGGTCAAACACTTCATCCGCAACGTTTTATTTTGACGATCCAACTGTAGATGTAGGTTCGGGTGGAGGAACATCTTGCTTGCTAGCGGACGATTTTGGAACAGCCTTCGCATCGATAAACACTACTAATTGGCCAAGCGCCTGCAGAGGAGGAACTGCTTCCTCGTTTAATACATCGGTAGGTGCCTGTTCAGGAGCTGGAGATTACGGATATAGTCTAAGTGGTTTTGGCAGTTATATAACATCTGGGGCATTAGCGATTACCTCCGGAAGCTTTCAGTTGACTTTTGACTATTCCTTTAGCAATGCTTTTAGTTTTCCCACCATAGAAATACGTTCGGGAGCTTCTTGTGGAACTTCGTTATTAGCAACAACAACGTTAACCAATACTTCAGGGACATGCACACCACAATCTATAAGTTTAGCCCCCTATTCGGGCCAAACGATTTACATCCGTTTTAGGTCCAATACTTCTTCCGCAACATTCAATTTTGACGATGTAAACGTTTGCGGTACCGCCTCCCCAACAGGTGATTTTCAATGGGCAGACAATTTAAATGATAATGATTTGATCCTAGATTATACGGGAACAAGCGGAAACGAGGCCTGCACAGGATGTGGCACTTGGACTTTGGGAGGAGGAGCAACATTAGAACTCGTACCGTCAGGAGGTTGGAATGGAAATTCTGTAGAAACCGAAGCATTTGTTGCTAGCATGGCCAACGTATATTATGCAAAATTAGATCGCAATGAATACATCGAGTCACCAACAATTGATATGAGTGGCCAAGAAAGCGTGAAAATAAGTTTTTATGCTAAGTCCTCATCTTCAGGAACAGGGGGAGGCGATACATGGAGTTTTAGTGATCGTTTAAGATTACAAATTTGGGATGGATCGGCATGGATTACCGTACAAAGTATGAGAGATGATTTAGTTGGAGGATGGAGCGGTCCCGAAGACTATATTTCTTCTGCATTGCCATTTAATTACTACTGCTTTACAGCCTATAAATCAACCACTAGCCCTGGAAATTATTACTACAGTTCCTCTCCAAATGTCAATTCGTCTTATTTCACAAGTGATTTCAAATTTAGAGTGCTCTTCGAAGGTGGTTTTAGCGGATCCCCTTTTGCTTGGGTAGATGATTTTACTTTTCGAGCAGATGCAGACGGGTACACTACTATGGTTCCTTGCGGATTATCTTTTTGGAATGATGCAAGCGCAACTTCATATGGGCAAGACCCAGGTACAACGGGGAATAATAATGCGGAAAAAGGAGTTGAGTTAGAACTAGGAAACTCTATTAACATACCTCCTCTGTGGGCTTCAGAAGCAAATGATGGCGACACGATTACACAAGTCTTCGGTTTAAATGAATCGGAAAGGGTGGTCTATTCTGTAATAAGTGAGCAAAAAATCGCATTTGCCTTCCCAAAAGTTCACTTTTATGAATTGTCTACCGGTTGGCAATCCGCGGTCATGTCAATTGACAATAATTATACTGGCCCCGGTTGGAAATATTACTCTGTTCAATATGTTAGCTGTGATTTGGCCAGTGGAACCATCATGGAACCGTCAACTGATTTGAGGTACTATTTTAGTTTTGAATATGGGAATGAATTTATGCCTGTGTTTTATCATTTAAATACCTCAGGAATCGAGTTTGGTGGTGGCGCAACTTCGTCCCTGGAAGTGTTTAATGGCCCAGATGTAGGGTCTTCAGATAATTGTGGGCTTAGTTTACCGATTGAGATGTTAAGTTTCAGCGCCTATCAAGAAAAACAACATGCAGTTTTAAAGTGGACCACCGGGAGTGAAATTAACAATGACTATTTTGTTGTATTCAAGTCAACTGATGGTTCTAACTTTTTGGCTTTTGACACCATTAATGGCGCAGGAAGTTCAGCTGGAATAAATGAATACGAATTGCTGGATAGAAAACCGTACGTAGGAGTTTCATATTATCAATTAAAACAAGTTGATTTTAATGGAGATTATACAAACTCTCAAATTATCGCATTGCGATTCAGTGCTGCCGGAGCTGTTCCAATCTCTCCGATTTTTCCAAATCCAGCTTCAAATAACGTATCATTTATCTATAATGGAGTTAGTTCTGAACCGATTCAAATAAAACTAATTGAAGCAACAGGAAGGGTTGTTAAAACGCTCACCATTAATCAGCTGGCTAAAGGAGGAACGTACACTTGTGATCTTTCTGATCTAAATTCTGGCGTTTATCAAATAATCGTTTCGCAAAATCAGGCAGTTACCGCAAAAACGGTGTCTCTTTGCCGAAACTAAAAGAGAATCGAATTCTAAAAAGGTTAATTTATGGGAGATATAAGGGTCTAAATATTAGCGTATCTCAAACATCAATTTATCTTTGATAAGTGCATAAGCTAATTACGATACTATCCCTGTTCGTTTTTTCTTCAACCATTTCGGTTGGTCAATCCCTTTCTTACCAGCAATTTACCGTTGAAGACGGACTTCCTAGTTCTGAGGTGTATCATTGTATTCAAGATGCTGAAGGGTTTATGTGGTTCGCAACGGATAGGGGTGTAGCCAGGTTTGATGGTTATGAATTTGAAGTATTTACAACGGATAACGGCCTCGTAGACAACGTTATCTTTCAAATGCATCAGGATTACGAAGGACGTATCTGGTTCGTGTCTTATTCTTTAAAACTCTGTTTTTATAAGGATGGTCAGTTTTTTGAGTACGGCCATAATCAAAAGATACAAGATGAAATAGGAACAGGTATCAAGTCATCATTTCATGTGGATCGAGATGGAAATATACATTTGGGTTTGATTCGTAAGGGGTATTTCAAAATTAGCCCAACGGGCAAAATTACTAACATGAATACTGCTGAGCCACAGCATTCTCATACTAACTTTCGAGAAATTGAAGGTCACCCTTTTTGGCATCAAGTCAATGTCAACAATTCAACTTTAGGAAAAGGATCTACAATTAATAATACCCAGGTTAAAGATTATCTATCTTCTGGTGAGCAAGAATATTCATTGACTAACGCGACCACTGGAAGCGCAACTGACACAAGGATGTGTGTTTTTAAGGAGCAGACCTACATAACGCATTCAAGTGTTCTTAACTTAATGGAGAATGGGCAAATTAAGAAAGACCTTTATGATATTCGAGCACCAATAAATGCCGTCTTTGCTGATGAAGATAATGTGTGGATAGGATCATTTGAAAAGGGGTTGATGATCTTTGACCGATATGGTAATTTCTCCCAACCAGATTATCACGAATTAAATGGAACATCCGTATCCCATATTTTTAAAGATGAAGAGGAAGGGTATTGGATAACAACGCTCGAAGGCGGTGTGTTTTATACTGGCGGATTGCAAAACATTCAATATACGGTTAACGACAGTATTCCAGACAATTATATTAGCTCAATTAGTGGGAATCATCAAGGTCAAACCGTCATTGGTACTAGAACAGGATCGATCGCAATCATCAATAATGGAGTAGTAGCAGAAACATATGATCTCCCAACTGATCACAAAGGTGAAGTGTCCAAAATACTGTATCGTGAGGCTAAGCAGGAGTATACGGTTTCTGGAATGGGAGTGTACAAATATTTAAATGGGCAATTAGAAGCTTATGTAAAACATGGAAGTCCAACGGATTTCATCTACGATCAAAATGACCGGTTCATTGCGGTTAGAAAGGGAATGTGGACCGTAAAAGAAGGGGTGATGATTCTAGTTGACTCCAATAATATTGAGAATTATGAATGCATTACCCAGCTTAAGAATGGCACGATCATACTCGGAAATATTGTTGGGTTACACCGGGTTTACGATGGAGGCGTTGAAAAAATTGTAGGGACAGATTCACTTTTAAATCAAAGAGTAGTGGACCTTCAACAGATTCCAGGTTTTAGATATGTAGCAGGTACACGCGGAGCCGGAATTGTTTTTGTTGATCTAGATGGGGAGGCCACCAATATTTCCATTGAACAAGGTTTAGCAAGTAATCAAATAAATAGTTTTCATGTAGAGAATGATTCGATTATTTGGGTGGCAACAAGTAATGGAATAAGTAGGGTGGTAACGAACGATTTTTCAAAAACAAGATCTTTTAGTACTAAGCATGGCCTATTATCCAATGAAGTAACAAGTATTTACACAAGCCATGGCGTGATTTGGATTGGAACGAAAAAAGGGTTGAACCGAATGCAAATTGGTGCGCTTTTAGAATTAAAGAAACCATTCCCAGTAATTGTGAAATCAGTGGTTGGAGCACAAGGAAACAACATAGATTTTAGTCAGGAAATTAACTTGGATTATGATCAAAGCTATTTAGGAGTTTTATTCGCTGACTTGAATTTCCAGTCAACTGGTGAAATTGATTATCGATACCGAATGGTTGGAGTATTTGATGATTGGGTGATCACCCAAAGTAACAACCTTCAATTTCCATACATTCCTTCAGGCCAATATGTTTTAGAAATAAGCGCGGCAAATGAGGACGGGGTTTGGAGTGAAAAACCATATGAGATTGAAATTAACGTTGCCACTCCATTTTGGACAAGGTGGGAATTTTTCGCAATGCTCGTAATCTTAATAATTGTTGCGGCCGTTGCTATTCATATTACAAGAGTCAACCAGATTAAGGAGAAAATGAGGCGGTAAGCAAAGCACGCAAATAGACAAAAAAGACTCTTTCCTGTAAATATCCCCAACACTCGCTCAAAAATAAAAGTACGCATTAAAGACAATTAATGTCTTAGTAAGAAGGTTTACATCCAATTTATGAGCCCGACAAGAGTACGTATAATTTAAAATCATGTTTTCAATGTAAATGTGGCCAATCTACATTTGGACCATAGAAATTGAAAAACACACAACATGAAAAATTTAATTATTACAGCAGCAATTCTTTTAACATCAGTAATCGGATTTGCACAACAAGACACCATCGTTAAAAAGACAACTGAAAAAGTTCCTTGCTACATCGTTAAGGTTGATGATGCAAATGAGCTAATTATTTATCGAGTAATTGATGAACCGAATTCCCCTCAATTAACTATGGTTTACTCAAGAGTTCACAAAATTGTTTTTAGAAACGGACAATCATTGATTATAGAAAACCTGGATGAGGTAGTTGAAACTGAAAGCTTCATCAACATGAGAAAAAATGCGATCAAGATCAATATGATCAAGCCGCTTTTTAATTCTTTCGAAGTTAGTTATGAGCGTTCTATAAAGCCTTCTATTAACTTGCAAGGCACTGTAGGAATCGTAACCGAAGCAATGAATGTAGGCCAGATTGGAGAACAACGGAAAGCAGAAAAAGGAGTTTACTTTAAATTTCAATCGAAGTTTTTTACGAAGTCTGTAAAGTCCGGTGATCGATCTCACCCGTTAGCTGGAGCATATATTGCCCCTGAACTAATCATTACAGCATACAATTATAATCAAGATGTATATAACTATAATTATCAGTCAAATTCTAGCAACATAACCTCAGAAAATTTCTCAAATGCTGCAGGTGCATTCATGCTTAATTTTGGTAAGCAATGGGTCTTAACAGACGTAATGGTAGTTGAATTATTTGGAGGGTTTGGATTGGACTTTGGCGAAAGTGATTACAGAGATACTAGAAGATATAGCCACATCAACGCAGGAGGTTTAGCAATGGACTTTGGGGTAAGATTAGGAGTTGCACTTTAAGAATTAATACTTTAGAATGGAGCAGGGCGTCAAAAGACACCCTGCTTTTTTTATTGGCAAGCCCTGTCTATCAAGAGTTTAACCGAGTCAATTTGGCTTTCCAATAATTCTTCCGATTCAATGAGGAAATCGCAGTAAAAATGTCGCATCTTTGACTTCCTAGCAGCCACTTCTCATCTATTATTGTAATTATTATAGAATCTACTTTTGTAGAGGCAAAAATTAAAACATGAAAAAACTTTTAGTAGCAGCATTATTATTGACTTCAGCAACTGCGTTCGGACAGTGTGGGGTAGGATTAGTTGAGGTAACAATTGACGTATCTACGGACAATTGGGGATACGAGCAATACTGGGAATTACTACCTGCAGGAAATGCATGTGGTTCAGGTGCCTTATTTACTGGTGGAAACACAGTGCAAGTTACTTGTGCAGATGGCGGACTACCAGCTACTGCCACTACCGGAAACGGATATGGTGATAATACTACTATTACGGAAGGACCTTGGTGTTTAACAGACGGTGTTGATTACAACATCTATTTTGTTGATGACTACGGTGATGGAGGTGGAGAATTCGAAGTAACGATCGAAGGATATCCAATCTATAACTTCGCTTCTACTTCTACGGATGAACGATTTAACTTTACTGCTGCGGGTCCTCCAAACTTGGATGCTGAGCTGACTTCGATAAATATTCCTTTGTATGCTTATGCCGGAAATGTTGATGTTAAAGGTGTAATTACAAACGTTGGAGTAACCACAATTACTTCAATGGACGTAAACTATACGATTGACGGTGGTACAGCAGTAACTGAAAACTTAACAGGATTAAGCATTGCTCCTTTTGCAACATATAGCTTTACACATGCCACTCCTTGGAATGCTGGATCTGTAGGTACTTTTGCTGTTGCAGTGTCTGTTTCAAATGTGAATGGAGCTACAGATGATAATGCGCTGAATAACGACATTTCGCAAAACGTAACGATTAATCCAGCTATTCCAAATATCATGGCAGATTATATTTCTGCACCAACCGGAGTGGTTTACGATGTAATCGGAACTGGTGCTGATCAAGTGGTTGGTCCTAAAGATTTAGATTTTGCACCTGACGGAGTATTATGGTCGATCAACACGGATACTGAAGGTTCAGGTGGTAGTACTATTAAATGGACAAACCCAGGAGAAGTTGGACAAACTGATTTATGGCAAAGAGATGGAAATGCATGGCACTTCATGTCTTTACCAACGGCAATAGCATTTAGCGATAACGGACTGTTTGGAACAACTCCAGGTGTTTATGATGCAAACCACGATGGTGGAGCACCTTTTACAGGTCCTTCATTATGGTCAAGCGACCCAGCAATCTATGCGCAACCTTCAGGAGGAAATGGAAGTCACATGGATATGTTACACGCTTCACCTCATGGGATGGGTATGGCCGCAGTAACGGCTAATCAGTATTTCGTTTTTGATGCCAATTCAAATGACATAGTATTTTACGATTTTGTTGAAGATCACGGGCCAGGAAATTCTTATCACGGTGATGCAATCATTAGAAGATATACAGGAACATCTGTATCATGGATCAATGCAAACATCGCATCTCACATGGAAATGGCGCCAGGAACTGACTGGTTATATTTTGTAGATGGTGGAAGTGCATCAGTTAAAAGATTGGACATTACTTCAGGAACTATTGGTGGAACTCCAACAAACTTCGCGAACCCTGAAACAGTAGCTGAGTATTCTACTGTAAATGGTGCAACTTTCGAATCTGTTGTTGCAACAGGATTAGTGGAGCCTTCTGGAATTGATGTGATAGATGATCATATGATTATAACTGATCACAGCAATGGAGACATTATCATTTATGATATTGCTACACTACCTGCAACTGAGTTAGCTAGAATTTCTACTGGAAATCCTGGAATTCAAGGAACAACTATCGGTCCTGATGGTTCAATATGGTTTGCCAATACTACAGATCACGAAATCGTAAAAGTATTAACGGCTACTGCATCTGCTATCAACGAAAATAAATTAGACCTTGGATTAACTGTTTTCCCTAACCCAAGTGAAGGAATGTTTAGCATTAAGACAATCGTTCCTTTTAACAATGCGAACATAACTATTGTAGATGTTACGGGAAAAGTTGTTTTTAACGCAACTGAAACGGCAAACAATAGAGTGGACTTAAATTTAGCTCACTTAGCTGGAGGTGTATACTACCTTTCAGTTTTAAATAACGGATTAACTGCTACAGAAAAGATCATTATCAAGTAAGCAAATGAGGCGACTCATGTGGCTAATAATTATCATTGGTATCAATGGTAATTATTGGTCGCAAGGGTACTCGTTTATTCGGTCGGACAGCATTCCTGTCTATCACGTAACTCCACTTCCAAACGCTTGGAATGGAGGTTTAAATACCACCCAAGTTTCAAAAATTGACTTAAACAACGATGCTTTAATGGATCTGTTTGTTTTCGATCGGGCTGGAAATAAAGTCAACACGTATATTAATCAAGGATCAGTTGGCGTAGCAGATTACAAACACGACCCAAGCTATGAAAGTATGTTTCCTAGCGAATTGCAGAATTGGGTCTTGCTACGAGATTTTGATGGAGATAGTTTACTAGACATCTTTGGCCATACAACTGGGGGGATTAGAGTTTGGAAGAACGTTTCCACTCCTGGAAATCTTCAATTTTCGGAGGCGACTCCTTTGATTTACTCAGATTATCCATTGCTTGCGTTGAATTTATATGTGAGTTCAGTGGATGTTCCTTCGATTACCGATATTGATAATGACGGTGATTTGGATGTATTGACCTTCGATCAATTTGGCGACTACCTAGAATATCATAGAAACCTTTCGCAAGAAACTTACGGGCACAGTGACTCCTTAATCTTTGAGTTGCGTAACCATTGCTGGGGTCACTTTATAGAAGCGATGGGGTCAAGTACGATCACGCTTTATGACACTTGTGATAATAGTGATTTATCAGTAGTAGAAATGCCAACTGGCTCAACTCCAAAATTGCATTCTGGATCTACCGTGTTAGCAATAGACTTAGATGGAAGTGGCATTATGGATCTGCTCTTAGGAGATGTAATGTCTAACACGCTGGCGATGCTTCGAAATAGCGGAACAAGCGTCAATAGCAACTCAAGTATGGATTCTATTGATATGACTTTCCCCTCTTACGATGTGCCTGCTGATATTCAAATTTTCCCCGCTTCTTTTTATGAGGATATTGATAATGATGGGAAAAGAGATTTAATTGTTACGTCCAATACTACAGCTATTAGTGAGGACAATACCAGTATTCATTACTTTTTAAACACAAATACGGATGCCAGTCCTGTTTTTAGCTTTCAGCAAAATAACTTTCTTCAAGACGGGATGATTGACTTAGGAACTGGTGGAATCCCAACTTTTTTCGATCATAATGCAGATGGATTAATGGATTTGGTTGTATCCAATTATGGGACATTAAATAAGCTTACGGGATTACATGAACCTACCGCTTGGCTGTACGAAAACCAAGGAACAGCAACTGATCCCGAATTTCATTTGATGACGAAAAAGTACATGAACCTGAACTTAGCCGGAACAGCCAAAAACATGGTGATCACTTTTGGCGACCTGGATGGAGATGGAGATGAAGACATGATGATTGGTGACTTTGATGGCGTAATGCATTACTTCACAAATACAGCTGGTGCAGGAGCTACGGCTAACTTCGTTTTAACGCAACCGAATTATCAAGATGGTGTTGGTTCTGTTATTGATGTTGGTTTATCTGCGGCACCCTCATTTATTGATATTGATGGTGACCTAGATCTTGATTTGGTAGTAGGAGAGGCCAATGGTAATTTAAATTATTATGAAAATACAGGAAGTGTAGTTGCGCCAAGCTTCACGTTCGTTACAGATACTTTGGGAGGGATTCAGTCATCCTTTAACGGAGGATTTGTTCAGAACTCGATTCCTCGATTTTTTGAAAATGCCAGTGGAGAAACGCAGCTCTTTATTGGAACGGCTAATGGCGAGATTTTGCATTATAATAACCTTGACGCAAATTTAACTGGCGACTTTGACCTGATTGATTCGGTAGTGACCGGGTCAAATGAAGGGCCAAGTACTGCACCAACAATGTATGATATTGATTCTGACGGGAAAATTGACTTAATCTTCGGAACGCAAAGAGGAGGAATAATTTATTACAAAGGAAATGGCTTGTTAACAGGCCTTAGAGATAAAGATCGACCAACTTTTGGAATGATTGTCTATCCAAATCCGGCAAAAGAAACGGTTCAAGTAGAGTTTGAAAAGGATGTCCAAGGAAGTTATAAAATGTATGGTATTTCTGGAAACTTAGTTTCCGAAGGAATGATTGTGGGTGCTCGAAAATCGATTGATATAAATTACCTTGACAAAGGATCGTATCTCCTTGTAGTGGAGATTGATGGCATTCGAAATGCGAAACGTTTGATTGTAAATTAGCCCCTATTTCAGATTCTTTTTTGACTTGTCTACCAAGGTTGTAATTCTAAGAGCAACCCTGATGGCTTCCACATAAAAGTCATTGTCAATCCGATCAAACGTGTCCGTTGGTTTGTGGTAATCAACGTGATCTTCCACTCCTAAATAAACAAACGGGATCTTCTTTTTATGAAAGGAACCGTGATCGCTAGCGTATGTCCAGTCCTCTGATCGCATTGCCCCTGAATCGTGTCCATAAGTTACTTTTATGCTTGATAACGTGTCAATCTCATTAAACAACGGTTTAAGTTTTTCATAATGATGGGTTCCGCAGATAAAAATTTCTTGTTCTTCATCTCTGCTCACCATGTCCATGTTTAGATTGAATTTTATTTTTTTCAATGAAACTGGCGGCTTATTTACGAAATGTTTGGAGCCAATTAAGCCATTCTCCTCTGCATCAAAAGCAACAAGAATTATTGAAGTCTCAGGTTGATTTTTAGTGAAGTATTCTGCAATTGAAAAGAGTCCACATGTTCCTGATCCATTATCATCAGCACCATTGTAGATCACCCCATCTTTGGTCCCTAGATGATCGTGATGAGAACTGATCACAATGTATTTGTCTGGATTTTTACTCCCTTTAATCCAGCCCATCACATTTGTGCCAGACATTTTCGATTTCAAAAATTGATTGGCAAAATCAAACTTATGCGTGTAAGAATTGTCGAATTTCAGCAATTCAAGTGATTCAAAACGATCCACCACAAACTGAATTGATTTATTCCCACCATCAGTATCGGTGCCTCTTCCAGCCATGGAATCTGCTGAAAAAGCTTCTAGATTTTGGAGCAGAAATTCGGCATTAAAAGAATTAGAATCAATAATGGTAGTTTGTTGAGATAACCCAACGAATGAAACGCCTAAAAGGGAAAGCAAGAAAATAAATTTCATGAAGTAAACTTAAGGGTTTAGAACCGTAAGGCGGCTGTTTTTATTAAGATAGAATTTCCTTTTTTTGAATGTTCCAACAATGATGCCACTAACGATTAATCCCAGTGAGATGTTGATATTGTAGTCGGTAAAAATCGGGTCATCTTTGTGTCCGAGCCTGTTAACTGTTGTAAGAATAAAGTAGAAAATGCCTCCGCTGATCAGTTTCTGATTTGCATTAGTAGCGAATCTTCCTTTAGAATAATCAATGACTGTTGTAATACTATCTGTCAAAACAACTTCTTCGCCTATAACAAGCAAACTATCCGTAATAAGGAATAAATCTCCAGAAATTTCTCGCGTATTGGTTTCGAGATGAATAAAATCTCCAATATGGTAAATGATTCTTTTCTTGGTACCGGCTTTAATAACGGATATCATTTGAGCGGATGATCCGCTAACAATTAAAAAGGACAAGATGGTAATGATTAGTTTCACTAAGGGTTTTAACGGAATTGGGTTCGATTAGTTATCTGTTAATTGCAAATATTTCCTAAAAAAGTTGACGCACCAATAAAAAGGAAGGGTATCTAATAAGGCAACCACTAGTTTAAAAACGTACCCAGGGATTATAAAATGCGTGAACAGCTGAGGAAATATGGATTCTGATTCATTGATTGGAAGGGCGTCTGTGAACCAAAAAGTGATAAAGATTACTAGAATCGAATCGATCATTTGACTAATTAGGGTGGATGCATTATTACGAAGCCATAATTTTTTGCCCTTCGTTTTGTTTTTAATCCAATGGAAAATTTGCACATCAACGAATTGCGCCACGAAATAAGCAACCATAGAGGCGATTGTGGCAACAAGAGTAAGATGTCTTATTTCATAAAAGGCATATTGAGCTGGAGCTAGCCCGTCTGGTCCAACTTCAAAAGGAATCCTTCCTTCAGCGGTTAAATTTTCGGGAGCATCTAAAATGCCGCCAAGCCAAAGAATAAATAAGACCCAAATATTTAGAAATAATCCGACCCACACTACAAGGTTCGCTTTCTTTCTACCGTACAATTCACTAATTAAATCGGTACATAAAAAGGTAATTGGGTAAGGTAATACCCCAACCGCAAGAATAAATGGAATTTTTATTGACCCTAAATTGAATGATAAATCAATAAATTTTGAGGTGCCGAGTATGTTCAGCATCGTTAATGATCCCAAAAAAAGACCGATAAGTAGAACAAATACTACCGTTCGTCTCCATTCTATATTCTTTTCTCTAAAACTCAATCAATCACAAAATAATCAAATAAACATTGCGTTGTTAATTAGTATCTAATGATCATGTTGTAAGTATCTTGGTTATCAGTAATTTAATAATGCTAAATAGTCTCATAAAATTATAGCAATTCGATGAATATTCGTAATTTATACCGTCAGTTCGAAAATTGGTTTAACAATTCGTTCGCATGGTTTTTCACAAACGGAATGAAAGCCTAATCTATATTAGGTGTTTGTTCGTTTGATTTAACTTGAATTTAAATTTTCAAGTTTCATCATGTAAAGTAATGCGTTCGTGTAATTGGGCAACCTTTTCAATTGGATTTCGTATCTTTATTAAAGCGATCCTTGCTACGCCACAATAATTTCAAAATTTTAATGATTTGGACTATATTTGTTGGTGACGGGTCTCGAAGTAGGAAAGCCAAAATTGATGACAATAATTTTGACTGACAAAACTGCTAACATTACCCACTGAAAACCAACAAATTATGAGAATTATTTTACTTGCCATTTTTACAATTTTCGCTTCCTCTTCTCTTTTTGCGATAAATTATACTGCTAATGCTGGATTAGGTCTGTGGTCTACTTCTACAAATTGGACTCCGGTAGGTGTCCCGGTTGCTGGCGATAACGTTACGATACCGGATGGATCGACAATGAGGATACTAAATACAACTGAAGCATGCAGTTCTGTCTTTTTGGATTGCAATAATGGTGGTAGTAGCACAAACGCAAATTTAATTATTATTGGAACAGGTTCACTAACAGTAAGTGGCAACGTAACAATGGATGAAGATTTTGCGTTAATTGGCAGCTCGTTGTTAAACATTACTACTACCACCTCGCTTACGATAGGTGGAAACTTGATAATGAATGTATTTAGTACTACTGGAGCGAGAATATTCATGTCGTCTGGAGCAAGTACTTTGAATTTGGCCGGTACTTTCACTTTTCCTTTCGGAACAGCAGGTACATTAAATGGTGGTACGCTTGGAAGTACGTTTAATTATAATGGAGCCGTGGCTCAAACTGTCATAGCTAGTGCGTCAACCGTAGCGTACTGCAATGTTACTACTAATAATTCTCATGCTTCTGGTGCAACATTTGATGCCGCGCTTTCAGCTACTAATTTAACAGGGAACTTGGATAATGCAAGTGGAATTTTAAACAGCGGGGGATTCACTCACGTAATAGGTGGCACTTTTTCTAATGCTGGAACTTTTGCAGGAGGAACCGGTGCGCTGGATTTGGCTTCAACTTTCACGAATACCGGAACGTTTACTTCTGGGGGCTGTAGTATTAATTTAGAAGGTAATTGGTCTAACACAGGAACGTATACACCTAACAGTGCGGACATTGTTGAATTTGATGGTGCTACGGCTCAGACGATTTCTGGGACAACAGGTTTTGCAAATATCACGATGACGAATACTAGTGGAGGCGTGAGCTTCCCTTCAGGAACGTCAACGGTGGCTGGAACATTTGACATTAATAACTGCGTAGTTACTAATACGGCTGCAACTGTTTCTTTATTGAGTACCGGTTCTGGTACCGGTCAATTAATGGATATGGGAACAGGGTCGTATGTTGGAAGCCTTAACGTGCAAAGACAAGTAGCGTGCACTAATCAAGGATTTAGAGAATTAACTTCACCGGTGTCGGGAACGGTTTTAGATGATTGGGAAGACGATGGAATTGTGATGGCCGGATTTACTAATTCAGATAATCCAGGTTTTCCATTTGTAAGTGTTTATACATATAACGAAGCTGCTGCCGCAGGTGTAAAGAACAATGGCTGGGCAAATGCAGTTGATGCAACTACTGACGCTACTGGTCCGTCAGCAGCACATAGAGTATATATGGATGCGACCACATTTAATATGTCAGTTACTGGAACACCAATCCAAGGACCTCAATCATTGGCTGTAACAAGAACAGGTGCAGATGATAATAATGATGGATGGAACTTTATTGGTAACCCGTACGCGTGTACCGTTGATTGGGACAATCTAGCAGCTGGTGATAAAACCGGCATAGATGAAATTTATTACGTTTGGAATTCAACGGCTGGAGCATATGCGTCTCATGAGACGGCAAGCACAGACTTAAACGGTGGAAGCCAATTTTTAGCACATTCACAAGGTATGTGGGTTCATTGCTCGGCAACAAGCACATTAGACTGGAACGAGGATGATAAAGTTACTACAGATCAGGCGTTTATTAAATCATCCGATAAAACCGTTAGTAATGATATGATTGTGAAAATTAGCTCTACCATGAATTCATATTATAACGAGATTGCTTTGAGAACTAGAAAATTAGCAACAACTAATATGGATCAAGGATTGGACTTCTTAAAGCTAAGTTCTCTGATTCCAGATGATGTTGCGGAAATTGCATTTGTAAGTGATGACGGAGCAGAATTGGCTGTAAATAGTATACCCGAAGAATCATCTACTGTTATGTTAAAAGCTTTTGCAGGTGTTAATGCACTTGGAACCTATACACTTGATTTTACAGATGTAAGTCAATTTGCGAAAAACGCTTGCGTAAGATTAGAAGATTTAACCACAGGGATAATTACAGATTTAAGATCTACACCAACATATACATATACCGTATTAGCTGGAGATGAAGCATCGGCTAGATTTTTAATTCATGTTGATGTTCAGTATGATGTGAACGAAGAGGCCGTATCCTGTTTTAATATGACAGATGGAATGTTAGACATCAGCCATAATGAGTCTTCTTCATTTAATGTTACATGGGCAGATACAAGTGGTACTGTTCTAGGAACGGCTACTAGCTCAAGTGCTAATTATACAATTGCAGGACTTCAAGCAGGAGACTATATGATTAATGTTTCTGGTGCATGTGCTACGGAAGACTTCCCTGTATCGATTGGGAATACTGCAGAAGTAGTAGCCAATTTTAGCGCTGACGTAACGATTGATGTTGATGTAGACTTGACTATTATTAACGGATCAACTGGCGCTACCAATTATATCTGGGACATGGGAGATGGAACTTTATACACGGACGTTGAACCATTGCATTCATATGCTAACCCAGGTACTTATACGATTACTTTAAATGCTGATAATGATAACATCGGATCATGTACTGATACGAAGACGTTTGTTGTAGAAGTATTAAACGCTGCAGGAATGGACGATTTAGAATCAATTAATGTTTCTGCCTATGTTAGTAATGACCAATTAATTATATCTAACGAGAACGGGCTGTCTTTAAGCAATATTCAGTTATTAGATATAGAAGGAAAGCTTATCTTAAATAGAATGCTAAATGTTTCGGCTAATACTTCAATTGATTTACCAAACTTGGCAACAGGAGCGTACGTCATTAAGATTAATACGAACGAAGGTATGCGAGCGATTAAGATCGTTATTTAATATTGATAAAATAGAATTAATAGGGGGCTCAAATCGAGCCCCCTTTTTTTGTGCCTTATTTTTCTGGTCTAACAAATCGTTTTAACCTTCAAATCAAATGACTTAAGGTTCAATAAGTTACACAGGGATATTCGGGAGGCTCTTTGGGAAGTTTGAGATTCTTATTGGCGCATAGTGGCCGTATCTATGCTCAGTAATCAAACAATAAACCAAAAAGCCTAATTATGAATTTATACTACCAAAGAGCAATTACCACTATAGTGATGATACTCGCAGCTATCGGCCTACACGCAGCCGAATTTGAATCTAACGGTAATTCTACCGACTGGTCTAACCCATCGTCTTGGACGATTGTGGCGGGAACAGATGGAGATGGAATACCAGATGCAACAGACAGTGTAACCGTTTTAGACGGAGATACAATTGTTGTAACAGCAAACTCTCAATGTGAGCTTCTAGATATTTTAAGTTCTGGAGGAAATACTGTTTTCAAAACAAACGCAGGGACAACCCTTACCATTTCAAAAACATGGCAACATTTTGCTCAAGCCGCTAATGCAAGCATTGATGTTGACGTAAATGGCACTGTTAATGTTACAGGACGTTATTATGTTTATTCGAATAACCATTCTGCATATGATATTGATATTGTCATAGCTTCGGGAGGGACAATTAATGTAAGTTATACATCATCTAATACGTTTTTGTTCAGCGGACTGTCAACTGGATCTTCTCTAGTAGTTGACGGAACTTTGGACGTTGCAGGATCATTACATTTTCTACTTTATAGTGGCAGTCAAATGACTGTTGGAATAACAGGAGAAATAGAAGTTGAAAAGGATTTGAAAATAAACCCTAGAAATGCATCAGGTGCAATGACTTTAACCATAGATGGAGGAACTCTTGATTGTAACGAAGATTTAATCTTGAATGCTAGTCATGGCGCAACTGCGGCAAATATGCTTATTGACATGAAATATAATGGTTCAAGAATAGAAGTTTACAATTCAATTACATTATTAGTTACTGGAGGAACTATTGATTCAGATGGATCGACATCAACAATCGCCTATGATGGTCTTAATCAAACTGTTGAGGTTGATACTAAAATTAAATACAACACGATCGAACTTTCTGGTTCTGGAATCAAAACACTTGAAGATGATTTGAGTTCTACTTATTTATTAGGTGGGGTAACGATTAACTCTGGTGTAACCTTTAATACAGGAGGATCACAATTAGATATTCCTGTGGATTTAACTATTAATGGGACGATGAATATGTCTGGAATAGTAGACATAGACAATAATTTAACAATTGGGTCTGGCGGAACGTTAACGTCAACAGCTGCTACAACGATGAACATTGCTGGTGATTGGACCAATTGGGGAACTTATACTTATTATGAAGGAGATAATATAGAATTTGACGGAAGTTCTTCAGCAACAATTGGTGGAGCAACTACTTGGTACGAATTAACCATTGATAACCCGGGTGGAGTGTCAGTTCTTTCAGGTGATCAAGATATTGAAGGAATTCTGGACATTGATAATGGTGCGTTTGACGCAAATGGGAATAATGTGAAATTAGTATCAACCGTTTCGAGTACGGCTCAAATGGACAATATCGGAACTGGTTCATATGTTGGTAATCTTGAAGTCGAAAGATTCATTGATAGTGAAAAACAAGGATGGAGAGAAATGTCTTCTCCGGTTAGTTCAACAACTTTAGATAACTGGAAAACAGCAGGAGTAATGTTCACTGGATTTACCGGGAGTCAGTATCCAGCTTATGGATGGAACAATGCTTACTACTATAACGATACGTTGGCAAATGGTGTACCTGGAGATGGTTTTGTGGCAGCAGCAAATATAACGGATACGACAGGCCCTACTAGAGGGTGGAGAGTTTACACGGATTCGTTCGCATTAAGGTCTGACGTAATTGGAAATCCAATTCAAGGAGATTTCACAATCAACTTAAACTACGAAGATGACGCTGGTTCAGCTGATGAAGAAGGATGGAATTTAGTTGGAAATCCTTTCGCTTGTACAATCGATTGGGATGCAATTGATGTTGGCGATATGACTAATATTGATGATGCTTACTGGGTATGGGTAACTGACAACGTTGTTACTCCTCAATACGGACTATATGTAGGTGGAGATGTTACTGGAACAAATGGAACAACACAATATATGCCTCACTCTCACGCGTTCTGGGTACATGCTACAGCGGACAACCCATCTATTACAATTCGTGAAAGTGATAAGAATACTACGGATCAAGCATTCTATAAAAGTGGTTCAATTGCATCTAACTTAATAAAAGTAAGTGCTTATAATGATGATGCTTTACTTTGTGATCAAGCAATCTTGAGAACTAAGCCAGGCGCTAGTAACGGATTTGTGTCAGGAGAAGATTATCCAAAGTTATGGACTGACGTTTCTTTTGTTGAGAAAACGACTAGCTTAATGTTTGTAGCTGGTGGCCAAGAATTGTCTTATAACGCGATTGGAAACACGAGTCAAGATGTGTATTTGAAATCATATGTAGGAAGTACATTCACCGGAGATGTAACGCTTAAATTTGAAAACATTGAGAATTTTAACGGAACAGCTTGCGTAACGCTTGAAGATTTGTTTACTGGAACTATTACAGACTTAAGACAGATGCCAGAATATACGTACACGAGAAACATGACTGCACCAGCTGTAAGATTTGTAATTCACATTTCAGAACAAGTAACTTCAGTTGAAGTGGCCGCGGCTACATGTAGTAATACAATGGATGGCATGGTGATGCTGAGCGGAATAACGGCAGCAGGATACAACGTTAATTGGATGGATGCTTCTGGTAATATTATCGGATCTGCGTTTGATACAGATTCAAACTTTGAAATAACAGGTCTTGCTCCAGGAACATATTCTGTAGCTTTAAATGCAGGTTGTGCAATTCCAAATATGGATGTTGTTATCGATGGTCCAGCTCCAGTTATTGCTGATTTCTTATTAGGAAATTCAACTATTGATCTTGCTAATGGTGATTCTCCAGACTTGACTAATACTTCTTTAGGAGCTGGTGTATATACTTGGGACATGGGAGATGGAAATGTGTACAATGGTATGTTACCAGCACATGTTTATTCTGCACCTGGGACTTACCAAATTACGCTTACTGCGGAAAACAAAAACCAATGTGAAGGTACCGTGGATAAAGATATCGTTGTAATCGATTCTTCACCAACAACTATTGAAGAAGACCTTATGGCGGCACAAGCAAATGCTTTTGCTACTGAAACTGAAATCGTAGTGTCAACAAATTTCACAGAAAACCAGGAAGCTAGAGTATCGGTTTTAACGGTAGAAGGAAAATTGGTCTACGATCAAGAAACAACTTTAGGTGAAACTACAATCAAGATTCCAAAGACTGGAGCAGACGGGTTGTATTTAGTTAACCTTCAATTAGAAAATGGCACAAGGTTAGTGTACAAGATCAAATAATATAAATAGGCAAAACAAAAAAGCCTCTCGAGTTATCGAGAGGCTTTTTTTATGCAATAAAGTTTCTTAATCTAGCTTGATGCAAATATTCTGCGGTTCCGTGAAAAAATCTAAAGCATCAAATCCGCCTTCTCTGCCAACTCCCGAGCTTTTAACGCCTCCAAATGGAGTTCTTAAATCACGAAGTAACCAGCAGTTAATCCAAACAATTCCAGATTCAATTTTAGAAGCTACACGATGTGCTTTTGTTAAATCTTGAGTCCAAACAGTACTAGCTAGACCATACTCGGTGCTGTTTGCATAGGTTAGTGCTTCTTCTTCCGTGTCAAATGGCATCATAGTAACAACTGGCCCAAAAATTTCTTCTTGATTCGTTCTGCATGTGGCGGAAAGTCCTTCAACAATGGTCGGTTCAATGTAATATCCATTGGAGAATTCACCGTCTACTATTTTTCGATTTCCTCCGGTCAAAATAGTTCCTCCCTCGTCTTTAGCCAATTGAATACAACCAAGTACTTTGTTCATGTGCGCTTCAGAAACCACAGCACCTAAGTTAGAGTTCGCGTCAAACGGATCACCAACGTTTAGTTTGGAGACTTTTTCTAAAAATCGAGTTTTAAATTCATCATAGATTGACCGCTCAACTAGAATTCTAGAACCACACAGACAGATTTGGCCTTGGTTTGCAAATGATGAATGTACTGATGTAGAAACTGCTTTATCCAGATCGCAATCAGCAAAAATTATATTAGGGTTTTTGCCTCCTAATTCTAAACTTAATTTCTTGAACATTGGAGCGGCTACTCTCGCTATTGTAGCTCCCGTGTTGGTTCCACCAGTAAATGATATAGCCGTAATTTCTGGATGCTCAGTAATAGGCCCGCCAACCGTAGGACCCATTCCATGGATAATGTTTAACACTCCTTTTGGCAATCCAGCCTCAATACAAAGTTTTGAAAAGAGATAAGCAGTCATAGGAGTTACTTCACTTGGCTTAGCAACAACACAGTTTCCAGAAGCCAATGCAGGAGCTATTTTCCATGTGAAAAGGTAGAGCGGTAAATTCCAAGGTGAAATGCACCCAACAACACCAATTGGTTTTCTAAGGGTATAATTAATTGCCAAATTTTCCATCGAATGGCTTTCGGCAGAGTAGTGCATAATTGCCGTGGCATAGAATCTAATATTTGCAGCAGCTCGCGGAATATCTACGGCTTTAGCCAGTTTAAGAGGTTTCCCATTGTCTTTAGCTTCAGCAGCTGCCAACTGTTCTAGATTAGCCTCAATCAGGTCCGCTAGCTTAGTGAGTATTCGAGATCGTTTTTCTTTAGGAGTATTTGCCCAACCTTCAAAAGCTGCTTTTGCAGCATCAACGGCCTTTTGAACATCTTCGGAATCAGAGTCCGGAATTTGGCTGTAAACTTCCCCTCTTGAAGGGTTGAAATTATCAACGTACTTTCCATTAGTAGGTTTTACTAGCTCGCCATTGATATAATTCTCTATGTACTCCATGGCGTAAATATCTTAAAAAAATCAGGATGTAAATCGGGTTATCGGGAATAAAAAAACCTCCAGTCTTTTCAGGCTAGAGGTTTTTGCTTTGCTTTGAGTAGAATATTTCGAAAACTATGTTATGCTTATTGCCGCTCGTTTGCAGCTGCATCAAGATCGTGTCTACTTCTTCACGATCCGTTTTGATATGGATTGCTCCATAGATTTTAGGTTCACTATATAAACACCAGGTCTTAGGTCTTTCTGGTCTAAATCAATAATCGTAAATTCTTGGTTTGTTACACTCTTGGAGTAAATTTCTTTTCCTAGTAAATCAGTAATGGAAATTTGAACGTTCGAATTAAACTCCGAAAGGTCTATTGTAATTTTGTCTTGAAAAGGATTTGGATAAACGGTCACTTCACCAGTAGGCTCATCAGCAGAAACGTCTAGAAACACAGAAGTCCCTGCTGGAATGGATACAACCATTCCAACAAGAAAAACTGCTATGAAAACTAACCTAACCATTTAGCGTCTGTTTTAGAAAACGTTCGCTGCTTACATAATTACAACTACTGTGCCAAAACTTTTTTGGGACGCTAAAACTTTTTAATTTCTTCATTCTTTATTTGCTAATTAACAAACAAATCAGATTCGGAAATTGTTTACGAATTCTACTTGTTTGATAACATCACAAACGTATTTTTTATTTTGTTGAACCTGTGTTAAAGGCGAGTTAAAGACTGTTAAAGACTGTTAAAAGCCAAGGCACCGCTGCAACATAGGCTACATTTGTTTCGTGTAACATACGTGTCACTTATGTTTAAAAACACCATATCGTCTTTGGTTATCCCAATCTCAATAGGAATGTTGATCCTTTTGATGTTGCTCGGATACCTAGTTAATAGTGCCGCTACACTAAAAGAATCTTTGTTTGAAGATTCAGTTAGAGAAACAATGGCTGACCTGTCGCACCGAATTGTTAAGTATGAAAAGCTCAAACAAGTTCAGCAGAAATACAGGGGCAATGGGATATTAAACCAACTTCAAATGTTAGGTCTCGATGATTCAAACGCAGATGTCAGAATTAAAGACACTATTATAATGGAGAACGGACGAGAAGTAAGAACTAAGGTGGTAGAGAAAATAGGGGAGAATGGAAACTTCTCATCCAGTGTAATTGTGTCCGCAGATCAAAATGGCAATAATGGTTTTAATGACCCAATGGAAATGTGGGCTGCAGATGTATTAAAGGACCAGGGTACTTTGCCTAACGCAATCGGGGATTTATTTAACATGAATATGCTAAAGTCCTTGGAGGAAAGACTCCCATCTAAAGCATTGGATTCACTCTTAAAACTAGAATTAAAAGAAAATGGCATTTCTGCTGACTACGATTTTGTTGTTTATGATGCGAATTTAATTCCGAGATACTTAAAGGATGATGAGACTGAAGCAAACTTAGACGAGTTGTATAATTCAGATTTCAATGCAAGTTTATTTCCATCAGATATTTTCGGATCTCCCTATAGTGTGAGTGTATACTTCCCAAATCAAAAAGGATATGTAATGGGGAAAATGTGGGGCGTGTTGTTGCTCAGCTTACTCATAATGATCGGGTTAGTTTATGCGTTCTATTTCACGATTAAAACTATTTATAATCAAAAGAGACTTTCTCAAATCAAGAACGATTTTATTGGGAACATGACGCACGAATTGAAAACTCCTATTTCTACTATATCATTAGCATGTGAGGCTCTTTCTGACGAGGGAATTCAGAGCACGCAAAATCAGCGGTCTAATTTTGTCCGAATGATTAATGAGGAGAATAAAAGGCTTGGAGTTTTAGTGGAAAACGTGCTGCAAAGTGCCGTAATTGACAGAGGAGAATTAAAGTTGAAGAAAGAAACATTGGTTCTCAATGATATTATTGAGAAGGCAATCGCCAACATCAAAATTCAAGTAGAAAGTAAAGGCGGCCAAATCAAAATGAATTTAAACGCTTCTAACAATGTGTTGAATGGTGATAAAATCCACATTACCAATGTGATTTATAACCTCTTGGATAATGCCAATAAATATACTCCTGGTCAACCGTCAATAACCGTGGAGACGGAAGATATTGTTGATGGAGTTTTGGTGAAAGTAAAAGACAATGGGATTGGAATTAGCAAAGACAATCAAAAACGAATATTCGATAAACTGTATCGGGTTCCAACCGGAAACATTCATGATGTTAAAGGATTTGGACTTGGTTTGAGTTATGTAAAAGCGATCATTGATAAACATGAAGGCTTTATTAATGTCGATAGCACACTTGGTAAAGGAAGTACGTTTAAAATCGAATTTCGATCCAAGTCAGTAGAAAACCTAAACCTTACTTCGTAACTTAAGTAAGCCTAAAATAAAACCTATGGAAAATCAAGTAAGAGTATTATTAGTAGAAGATGACCCGAATCTGGGGATGTTATTAAAAGAATATCTCGTTGCTAAAGGCTATGAAACTAAACTATGTGTAAATGGCCAGGAAGGTTATGATGCGTTTGTTAAAGGTGAATTTGATTTTTTAATTCTAGATGTGATGATGCCAGTGAAGGATGGTTTCACATTAGCTAAGGAGATCAGAGGAATTGACAAAGATGTGCCTGTTCTATTTCTAACAGCAAAGTCGATGAAAGAAGATACGCTTGAAGGCTTTAATGCGGGAGGCGATGACTACATGACCAAGCCATTTTCTATGGAAGAGCTTATTGCTAGAATGAATGCAATTTTAAGAAGAACTGCAGGTGATAATGCTAACGAAAAGGACCTTTATCAGGTAGGTAAATTTACTTTTAAGCCGATGGAAAGAATTTTAGATTTAAATGGAGATTCAAGTAAGTTGACAACTAAAGAGAGTGATCTTTTAAAACTTTTGTGCAAAAATGCGAACGGTGTTTTAGAAAGAAATGATGCCTTAAAAGCAGTTTGGGGAGACGACAATTATTTCAACGGGCGTAGCATGGACGTGTACATAGCGAAGCTTCGAAAGCACTTGAAACAAGACGAGGATATTGAAATCATGAACGTTCATGGACGAGGCTTTAAGCTAATCCTTCCAAATTAGTCCCGATACTTTTAATTAGTTTTATTGCGTTATATTGAATAATGCGCGGTAAAAAGTCAGAAGAAGCCAATTTAGAAAAGAGGAAGCGAAGCTTCTACTATATTGGTATTGTTATCGCTTTAGCCTGTTCATTGATAGCATTTGAATATGCTTCGAACTCGGCACCTGTTGAATTGGTTGAACCTATTTCTGAGGACGCTGGAGTGACGGTTATTCATTTAAGTTATACGAACATTCCAGAGAAACCATCACCAATTAGCTCACTAGAAAATGCAATTGCGTCTAACGTAGACACGTCTGGATTGAATAACAACGTCTTTTTTGGGAATTCACAAAATGACATGGCAAATCAAATAACTTACCCAGAAGGTGAGTTTGTAGACCCTTATGATGCTATTAAGCACATCGATCCATTTCCTGGGAAAACCACTAAAAGCATTTTCGACATAGATGAAAGACCTCATTTGGAGTCATGTTTAAACGGACAAGATTATAACCCGTTGATTTTTGATTGTACCGTTTCTGAGGTTTTTAAAATGATAGAGCAGAATTTAAAAGTTCCGGATTGCGTAAAAAACAGCTCACGAAAAATGCAAGTTGTATTAGCTTTAATCGCGCTGGATGAAACTGGAAACTTAGATAAGATCATCGTACTAAATTCGGATGATGTATGCTCTGAATGCGTTACTGAGGCTACAAGAGTACTTCAGTACTTGCCGAAAATGAATCCTGGAATTTATGCGGGAAAACCGATTCCAGTAGCATTCACTGTTCCTATCAAATTCCAATTTATCGAACAATAGTTTTGTGAAATTTTGTGCTGTCTTGCATCTTATTGGAAATCAGATAAGATGAAAAAGAAAAGCAGCACAAATTTAGAAGCAAGAAGAAAAGGGTTCTTTTTTACAGGAATCGTAATCGCTTTAGGTATTTCCCTGGTTGCTTTTGAGTGGAAGAAAGGTGAGTTTGTACCTGAGGAAATGAAACTTTTTGCACAGCAAGAAAGTGGACTTCCAGATGAGGATCCGCCTATGGAAATAAAACGGTTTAATAAGCCAACTCCGATTAACCAAAAGAAAGGTAAGGACATTACCATCGTTACAAAACTCACCGTAATTGATATTCCAATTCTTGACACTGCAAAAACCGATACGACAGAATTTGACCCAACATTACCAATTGATACCATCATTGATGACACTTGGGATCCGATTCCTGATCCGCCAACTGGACCAGTTAGATTTGTAGATAGAAAACCCGAATACCCAGGTGGCCAGCAGGCGCTAATGGCTTTTCTAAATGCAAACACGGTTTATCCAGAAATGGCCTTTGAAGGACGGAAACAAGATGTTGTCTATGTTGAATTTGTTGTAGAAAGAGATGGAACTCCATCAGGGTTTACGATAAAGAAAGGGAAATACAAGTCATTGAACAAGGAAGCAATCAGAGTTGCGAAACAAATGCAAAACTGGAAACCAGGAGAATTAAATGGCAAAAAAGTAGCTACCTACTTCAAAATTCCATTCGTATTCACAATTAAATAAGATTACAAACAAGCGGTTCTACCGCCATCCACAGGTACATTTATTCCATTGATATAACTGGCAGCAGGAGAAGCCAGGAAGGCGATAGCGCTAGCCACTTCGTGTGGCTCCGCGACTCGTCTCATTGGAACAATTCCAGCCATTCCGGCCTTTACATCTGCTTCGGAATTACCAGTTTTAGAGGCTTTATTAGCAATAATCGAGTTCAATCGAGCAGTGTTAGTTGCCCCAGGTAATACGTTGTTTACTGTAATGTTAAATTGTCCAAGTTCGTTCGCCATCGTCTTCGACCAATTAGCAACTGCACCCCTTACGGTATTAGAAACACCTAGACCATTTAAGGGTTGTTTTACAGAAGTAGAGATCACATTAATGATTCTTCCATAACCTTCAGATTTCATTCCACTTACCACAGCTTGTGTCATGATATGGTTACAGATTAAATGCTTTGAAAACGCATCTGAAAACTCATCCGTATTTGCTTCAGAAACTAAGCCACCAGCCGGACCACCAGTATTATTAATTAAAATATGGACAGGGCCATTTGAATCTAAATAAGCTTGAACCGTAGACTTCAAATGCTCAGTGTTGGAATAATCAGCTCGAATATATCCATGATTTTGATTTCCATCATTAGATAATTCTGCAACTTTAGTTTGCAATCTTGCCTCGTTACGAGCAAGTAATATAACGTTAGCTCCTAATAAAGCTAATTCTGAAGCAGATGCAAATCCTATTCCTTGCGTACTTCCGCAGACAATCGCTGTTTTACCTGATAAATTTAAATCCATGGTGATTTTTATAAGTTCTCTGCGAACTTACGAAAAGAAAGAGTACAATTAAATTACTCTTTGAAGAGCACACAATCCTTTTTTAGAATTCCCTTAAGCTCTTCTGTTGTAAAGAAGATTTTTTTATCATGATAGCTTGGACCAAGTTCAAATTGGATGCCACCATGAACCAACTTATATCTGTTTCTAAACGTTTCGATGTACTTATTGATATGTACGCAGTTAAGTCCAAATAACTGATCTCGATTTATCCTTTTTAATAATATAGAGTCTAGTTCTGCATCTATATCAGAACGAAATATTTCTTCTCTTGTCAACCGATGCAGACCACTTGAGGTAAAAGAATAGTTCAAAACTGTTGAATGTTGCGGAGCTCCTCCGTGTTGGTTGTGCCAATAATAGTTAGAATCTGCAGAGGCGTAATGTTCGGAGAAGTAATTAGTAGAAATTATTACGTACTTCTTTTGGTGGTTGGAACCTGATGGATAATAATCCCGGGGGTGCCAACCAGAAGTTAATACATTAACCTTTGAGTATTCATGGCTAATATGAATCTGATTGTAGAAGCCAGCGCTTAAAAGCCCATTTATAAAATATTCCACATGAGCCCGATTCGTGGTATCGTATGTTTTTTTCATTTGGAAATTAATATCAGTTGGTTGGAACAATGACTTTAGAAGTTTGTTCTTGGCGAATTCCAGCTTGCTAGTGAAGGGGATTAGAAATTCGAGTTGGGAATTAATTAATGCCACATTTCCAGAGGAATCATTGGCAAAAACAAAAATCAAGTAAGAGTCATTTGCGAAACTAATACCGCTGAATTGCGCTTGGAGTAGTTCCTTGTTTGAATTATAATAGCCCCAACCAGAGCCTTCCCTGTAAAGCGCAAACCCATAGGTTGAATCGCTTTCTGGATGTTTAATAATATCATCATATTCGGCAGGTAAAAGTTCTGTCAGATCATCACTTATCAATCCGTACTTACCACTTTGTAAAAAGGTCTGAACTTGGAATTGACATCTTAACGGAACATCAAAACTCAAAGGTGAAAGAAGTTTATTATCACTGTCTTTTACTACCCACTTATTCTTAATTTGTTTAATCTCTTCGGTAGCGTGCCAGTACCTTTCGTTTTTAGCATCATATAGTACTTCATGAACAAGTTCAATCGTTGAACCGGTCTTGAAATTATAAAGTTCCCGATGGCCGTTTGGTAGAGTGATAAGAATAATGTCTTTAGAGATTTCCTTAACTCCTCTTACGATTCGAATGTTTTTCTCAGGCTCCTGTTTAAATATTAATTCATGATGGCGACCGTTACGTCTGTTGGTTAGGAAATATTGTTTGTGCTCGGTTACATGGAATTGTTTGTTAATTACGATTCCTGCTTTATTAATTATGAAGTGGTCATTTACGATTTGATATTCGTTTTTAAAATAGAAATGGGTTGAGTCCATTAACATTTCGTCCCCAGTTGTTTTCTGGTAAAGTCTATTACCTCTGACAATAAATTTGCCGCCCCTTCTTGTCCGTTTAAATAAAGAGTCGACTGCCATTGATGATTCAAAATGTTTAATCCCTTTGAACACAATCTTGTACTGATTATCATAGATGTCCATAGAGTCATGCTTGTACATTGCAAAATGCGTGAAAAAGCTCTTGCCGGAATTAATAGATTGGTATTTAATAGGAATTAATACTTTTTCATTAAGGTTAACATAGCCTGTTTTTAAGTCTTGACTAACAACTCGAAAAACCCCTAGAGAATCTTTAGATTCCGTTTCCTGAATTCTTATATACTTTCCTTTTTTAAAGTAATAATTTCCCTCGAGATCAAGCCAATACTCTTTTTTTCCTTTTTTGTCCAAGGTAAAATGAGGGATTAGACTTTCTTTTTCAAATCTAGCTGCGTCAAATAATCCACCCACAATTTTATCTCCGTTTGGGTGAAAAGCATAATAGGCATAACGGTCATTTTTATCAGATCGCCCGCTTTTTGCTTCGCGAAATTGAATTATAAAAGTAGAGTCGGACGTGTACTCAATTCTACCTTGTCCTCTTCTTTCTTTAATAAGGGTGTTGCCATTAAAATCGGATAAGGCGGAGCAAAAGGTTCGATCGAAATGAGGTGCTGAAGTCCTAAAGGAATAATGAAGAATGTACTTTTTATCTTGATTAAGCGGTTGATTTGCTTCTCTGCCATTTGAATTTAATACAACGCTTCGGCCTTTAAACTTTGGGGTTAATGGTTCAAAATTTAACTTGAAAATCTGACTTGTGTCATTTGTCTCTCTCTTTCGAGAGGCCGTTACTGCATTAATGTGGTCTGATAAACATTCGAATTCATCTCCTATTAATGGTGCAGCGTTAAAGTCTGCAACGTTGTATAGTTTACGGGTAAAACTATCATTCTCTTCGAATTGGTTAACCGCGAGATAATATCTGAGTTCACATTTGTTGTCAATTATATGTATTGGTTCGTAATAGCTTAATGGGGAGGTGAAAATAAGTTCTCCAACACTATCTCTTATCGCATCAAACTGTTGCCTAAAGTCGTTATAATTACGTTTGGCCAAAGGTGCCGATTGAGTGTAAAAAACTAACGTTGGCCTCCAAGATGAGTCTAACCAAATCGAGGGAATTACATTCAAATACTTAAAATCTATTTTGATCTGATCTTTGTAATCAACTATGCCGCATTTTCCATTTTCACAAACACGAAACATTGGATCGAATCCGCGATTGGCAATGTTCCTTTGACATTTTTCAGAAGTATAATTAGAGACTTGTCCATATTGCCGTTTATTCGGAAGGTTTTGATGTTGAATCGTTTCGTATTTGCATTGAATAAGTTGTTTGCCTTTTGGATCCAACAGGCCCCATTTCATGTCTTTTCTTACCATGAAATACCATTTATTGAACAATCGAATGCGGTTGGTTAAATCAAATTTAGCCTGATGAATAGTGTCTCCATGGCCATTTATAAAGCCAGTATAACATTTTGTGTAGTCCTCATAGGGATTGATTATACTGTCTTTGGGGTTTTGAACTGGGAGCGGACGTACAATTGCGTCCATAGTTTGTTGAGCGTGTAAGCAAGACCCAACTCCTATAAGGAAAAGTGAAAAGGCTAAATTTCTGATATGTCTAAATATCCTATCGCTGGACAACAGATTGTAGGCGGTTTTGATAATAACAAGTTATGAAATATAGGTTACAAGTACTTGACGATTCTGCTATTGATAAAAACTGATTTTAGTCATGGCTTGAGAATTGAAGAAGGAAACTTTCTATCTTAGAAAAAAAATCAGTCATGGCAATTACAAGACCTTTTAATATTCACAAGTGGATTGAAGAGAACAGAGATATCTTAAAACCACCTGTTGGGAACAAATGTTTATATAAAGAAGCTGACGATTTTATTGTTATGGTTGTAGGAGGCCCGAACGCACGTAAAGATTACCATTACAACGAAGGTGAAGAATGGTTCTATCAGATTGAAGGAGACGTAATGGTTAAAATTCAAGAAGACGGTAAAGCGGTCGAAATTGAAATCAAAGAAGGGGAGATGTTCTTGTTGCCGTCCCATGTTCCTCATTCTCCAATTAGAGGGGAGAATACCGTTGGACTTGTAATTGAAAAAGTAAGAAAAGGAACTCCAATGATGGATGGCCTAATGTGGTTTTGCGACAATTGCAATCACCTACTTCATGAATATAAATTTGGCTTAGTAGATATTGAGAATGATTTTCAATCTAGATTCAAGGATTATTATTCGGACGAAGCTAAACGTACTTGTGATAAGTGCGCAACGGTAATGGAAGTGGACGAACGATTCATTTAGGAGCTAAATTAGAACTAGCGAATCACATTCACGTGCCCGATTAAAGTACCCAATCGGCCCCAGCTGTCTTCATATTCAATTTTCCATACGTAGGTGTCAATCTGAACGACATCACCTTTGAACTTTCCATCCCATTGGAAATTCATGTTTTCTGAATAGAAAAGTTGAAGTCCCCAGCGATCAAATACCCTCATTTTAAACTTCACGATTTCTTCACCCATCACAACGAAGTAGTCATTTTTACCATCGCCATTCGGAGAAAATGCATTTGGAACATACAGCGTTCCGTCTAAAAACACCGTTACGGTATCCGTATTCTCACAACCGTTATTATCGATGGTATGGATAATATAATCGGTAGTTGCAAAAGGGAAAACCGTTGGATCCAGACACGGGTAGCAAGACATAGTGTCTACCGAAGTCCAAAATGTAGAATCAGTAATGCTGGCAACTCCATTTAATTGAGTCTCTGTACCAAAAGTAATATACTGATCTTCGCCCGCATGCACGTATGGTAATGGATGCATTCCAACCGTAACATTAATGTTTTTTGAACACCCGTTATTAGTAGAAACAGTAACTGTGTAGGTTGTTGCAGTGGTTGGCCAAGCTGGTGTATTTGAGCTATCTGGGTAAGCTATTGTTCCAGTAGGCGACCAACTATAAATGGTCCCACCTGATGCCCTTAAATCTGCCGTATCACCAGGACAAATAATTGTATCAGGAGACACAACAGGGTTAATATACATCACCTGTACAACGGTACTATCAAACACAACACCACATTGGTTAGTAAAGGAAACAACGTAGGTAGTATTTGAAACTGGCTGAACAACTTGAATCGAATCAAAAGGATTTGGAACAACCGGTGAGATAAACTCTATTGTTGCATCGGCAATTGCTGTTATCGTTAATGGGTCTCCAAGACAGATGGCCGTGTCTGGTGTAAGAATTGGAACCGGAACAGAGTTTATTGTATTAATGATAACGGAGTCAATAATTTCACATCCATCAACGGTAATAAGTGTAACGATTGCGGTAGTTGTATCAAAAGTCGTAATAATGGGGGCTCCGGTGTTTGCACCAATCATTAACGCTGCTGGTTCCCAGCTATATGAAACACCTCCAGTAGCAGTTAAAGGAACAGGAATTCCTCCGCAAACAGTTGTGTCTCCATCAACTGTCCAAACAGGATTATGAACTACAACCGTAATGTATGCCGTATCAATCCCGCAACTGTCCGTTGCTACCACCATATAATCTGTTGTGACTGTTGGAAAAGCCCATGTGGTTCCGGCATTTGGATTGCTTAAATCCGTATTTGGGAACCATTCGTAAGTGGCTCCACCGGTAGCAATTAGTTGAGTTGAATCGCCAGGACAAATGTCACTAATGGGCTGAACAATTGCGTTTCCAATGGCATAAACATCTAATTCTATTACCGCAGTATCAGGTTGAATACAACCGGTGGAATCAGATACAATGAGGGTGACAAAATAATGGCCTGTATCTAAATAATCATGACTCGGCTCGAATACAATACTGGTATCTCCATCTCCAAAATCCCAATGGTACATATTTCCTCCAACGCTATTATTGAAAAATTGATAGGAACTTGGAATACATACGAAAGGTTGTGGAATGCTAATAGAAGTGTTAATGTTCCCAAGCCCAAATTTAAAAGCGCCTAAATTACAGTTCGTACTATTATTCGTGTTGCTCCAGACTCCCGGTGTCGTTGGGAAATCTGAATTCCCTCCGCATCCAGCACAAACAGCTTGATATACGATTCCATTTTTATCAAATCTACTTGTTCCGCCATCTACGTGTTCTCCGCTTACTCCACCACCAAAGAAGGTCCCATAAAGTAAACCGGCTGCGTCAGCATTTAATACCATTAAGTAAAAATCACTACCATCAGTGGTAGGTTGAAATGCTGCATTTGCCCCTACGGAAGTAATTGGTAATCCATTTGTGGAACTCGAATCTGCCCAATATGCACCAAGCCCAGCCAGAGCTCCACCCCAGCCAGACAGGTAGATTAATCCACAATCATTAACCAAGAAAGCCGAAGGAGAAAAGTCAACATTTCCGGTTCCCGCTCCTACAACTGTGCTCCATATAGAACCAGTTAAATCAGGCGTATATTTTTGAATAAATTGCCCAGAATTTGGATTGTTATAGGCACTTGCAGTTACCAGATAAGGTCCGGTAGTTTGCCCAACTACATACACATCATCGTTCACATCAACCTGTACAAAATAAGCTTGATCATATTCAGTAGTTCCCAAGAAGGTACTGGATAATAATAAGTTTCCAGCTGAATTATATCGCACCACGTAACCATCAACACCTCCAGCATGACTAGAATGATGCGCGGAGGCAGATATATTTAAATTTTGACTAGTTGTTCCCCCAGTAATATACATGTCCCCGGTTGAGTTCAATTGGATTCCGTAACCAGAGTCTTCGCCACTTCCTCCAATATAGGTTGACCACAATAATGTTGAAAGGTTGGGGTCTAGTCTAAATGCACATCCATCGGAATCTCCACCTCCATAAACTGGCTGTGGGCAACCAGGTGAAACCGGAAAATCGAGCGAATTGGTAGTAGTAGCAATTACTGGGTTTCCTGCTGCATCAATAATAATCTCACCTCTAAAAGGATCTCCATAATTGTAGGCTAAACTGTCTCCTATATTTAATCCATCACTGCCAGTACCGCCAATAAATGTACTTGCCAAAAGCGTTGTACCATCTGCACTTAATCTGCTTACTATGATGTCTGCCCCATTTACATAGTTCATTCCTGAATTAGACGGAGTTACTGTAGGGCCTCCAACAAAAAGGCCTTGATAAGCTGTAGCTGAAACAGGATAATCACTTGATGCTGATGTACCTAGAATGAACAACTCATTGCTATTATTTACCACCAATGAATGAGGCGCCTCACTTCCACCGGTTCCTCCAATATAAGTTGAGTATAGTAATGCAGATCCGTCACTATTGAATTTACTGATTCCAATATCTGTAATGCCGGTTACAACTCCAGCAAATGCTGTTTGATATGCACCTACGGTAGTAGGGTAGACGCCAACTCCAAACACAATTCCACCTACATAAGTATTCTCTGCATTATCGTAAGTAGCCGTAAAGCCGAAGTTGTCTGCGGAAGATCCTGTAAAGGAGGAGAATATTAATACAGGATCAATTACAAGCTCTTTCGTCTCATCATATCCCTTTGGGAATTTATACGAAAGCACCCCTTTTTTCAGTTTAAACTTACAAGAAACTTCAACTTTTTTACCATCAATTATTTGGTATGCATATGGTGCTTGCTCTACGATTTGAGTAATTGATGTTTGTACCACTAGATGCCCGTTTTTAAGATACATTTCATCGGCACCCTCGTAAGAAGTTTTAATAAGTTGAGCATCTGCACCAGCCTTAACGATATAATCATACTTTAAAAACCCGTAGTCAGTATGGTAAACTGCCAAGTCAATGCCTGAGTACAATTCGTTATAAAGTACTTTTTGATATGCTTTTACATTGGTTCGATGCTTGGATGAATGGCCAATTAGGTAATTGTAATAATGATCTGAGGGCTTATCTGGACTTAATTTTACATTAGGATTTGAATTCACAAATTTCAAAAATAATCCGTGAGACTTCATGAATTCAGGCTCTGGTTGAGGATTAGTGGAATGCAAACTTTTAAAATAAGATCGATCCATCAAATGGTAAGTAAACCCGCCTTTCTCTAGGAATAGACTGCCGTCTGGCAGAGTGATGTTGTATTCAATGCGATGATCCCATTGTCCTTGGTTTTCAACAAAAGGGTAAGATTCCGACCCATGAGCAAGTGCTCCAAGGGGGAGGCAGATAAGCAATATTTTAACAAATAGTTTTAGCATGATGGGAGCACGCATTCCTTACTACGTAGTAGTAAAAGTACCAGTATAACGGAAAAATACGCAAATGGTTGTCGCAAAAGGTGCTTTAATGTCATTGAATTATCTTAAATGAGTAATCGGAGGGGTAAAACAGGTTAACGGACAGAGCAAGAATGAGTTACCGTTTATTTGCTTTACTAAATACCATAGAACAATAACCGGTCCAATATTGTTGGTAATTTTTTAATGAAATGCGAAAGAATAGAATTAATTTTGAGCCATGAGTGATGCCATAAAGCATGAGTGCGGAATTGCACTGTTAAGACTGAAAAAACCGCTAGAATTTTATCAGGAAAAATACGGCACTGCGCTGTATGGAATCAACAAGCTATATCTCCTCATGGAGAAGCAGCATAATAGAGGTCAAGATGGCGCTGGAATAGCCAATATCAAATTAGGCGCAAAGCCAGGTGAACGCTACATTAGCAGACATCGATCAATCGCTTCCAAGCCAATTCAAGAAGTATTTGAATACGTAAACTCCAGGTTTAAAAAACTAGCAGCAGAATCACCAGAATTACTACAAGATTGTGATTATTTAAGAGCAAATGAAGCCTTCACAGGGGAGTTGTTTTTAGGACACTTGCGATACGGTACTTTCGGAAAAAATGCCATCGAAAGTTGTCATCCGTTTTTAAGAATGAATAACTGGAGAACTAAAAATTTAGTTGTTGCGGGAAATTTCAACTTAACGAACGTTGATGAGTTATTCGATCTGTTAGTTGATATTGGACAGCATCCAAAGGAAAAATCAGACACCGTAACAGTATTAGAGAAAATCGGTCATTTTTTAGATGAAGAAAATGAAGGATTATTCCAAAAGTTTAAATCGATGGGATACTCTCATCAAGAGATTTCAGATCAAATTGCACACACATTAGATCTTCAATCAATTTTGCAAAAGTCTGCAGTAGATTGGGATGGAGGTTATGCAATGGCTGGTCTAGTTGGACACGGTGATGCTTTTGTATTAAGAGATCCTAGCGGAGTAAGACCAGCATATTGGTATGAAGACGATGAGATTGCAGTAGTAACCAGTGAAAGACCAGTAATTCAAACAGCCTTCAATTTAAAAGCAGATCAAATTAAAGAGTTGACCCCGGGCCATGCTCTGATTATTAAAAAGGATGGATCAGTTTCAGAAAAATTGATTCGTCAACCAATGCAGAATCAAGCTTGTTCTTTTGAAAGAATTTATTTTTCAAGAGGGAGTGATAAGGACATTTATCAGGAAAGAATGAAACTCGGTAATTTGGTTTGTGATATGGCCATGAAAGAGGTTGATTACGATCTTAAAAACACCGTGTTTTCTTTTATACCTAATACAGCGGAAACAGCTTTTTACGGAATGATCAAACGAGCTGAAGATCATTTGAATGAAAGTAAAAAACGGAAGATATTAGAACTCGGCCCTAATCCAAGTGACGAACAATTAGAAGAAATTCTACAGATTCGAGCTCGGGTAGAAAAGGTACTCATAAAAGATGCTAAGCTTAGAACATTCATTACGCAAGATGATGCTCGAGATGAGATGGTGGCTCACGTTTATGATATCACATATGGTACTGTAAATAGAGGCAAAGACAATTTGATTGTTATTGACGATTCGATTGTTAGAGGTACTACTTTAAAGCAAAGTGTTGTAAGAATTCTAGACCGTTTGGGCCCTAAGAAAATTGTAATTGCTTCTTCGGCACCTCAAATTAGATACCCCGATTGTTATGGAATTGACATGGCGAAAATGGGAGATTTCATTGCGTTTCAAGCGGCAGTTGCATTGTTGAAAGAGCGTAAAATGGAAAACATTTTAGATGAGGTTTACGATAAATGTAAAGCTCAAGAAGGCCTGCCGAAAGAGCAAATTCGAAATCATGTAACACAAGTGTACGCTTCGTTTTCTGATGAAGAAATTTCAAATAAAATTTCTGAACTGCTTACTCCTCCCGATCTTCAGTGTGAATTGAAAATCGTTTATCTACCAGTTTCTGGATTACATGAAGCGTGTCCAAATCATACAGGTGATTGGTATTTCACTGGGAATTATCCAACACCGGGTGGAAACAAGGTGGTAAATAAGGCCTTTATGAATTACATGGAAGGTAAAAACGTTAGAGCATACTAGTCTTCTAAGTTTACCAATGGCTGATAAAGAAATGTAGAAATTTTATCTGCTAGAAATTTATGTCCTTTTGCATTCGGATGAGTGTCATAAGGCAGATTGGTAAGTTCTTCATTAGTAAAATCGAATCCTAATTCAGCCCATGAAATGTTGTTGGCTGAGCACATTTTCTCCAGCTCTTTGGTCTTTTCAGTTAAGTCGATACAGGAAACGATGAAGTCTACATTATTGGCCTCACATTTTTTTGCCATTCGATCGATTACTTCAAATGTTGCAATGATGTTTTCCGTTTTATCATATTGTACCCGATCCCATAGCGACTGAAGCCAGTTTATTGCGGCAAATTTTTCTCGGCCAGACCAATTTGAATACACTTCATTCCATTCTTCGTACTTAATTTCTTTATCTCCTTCCATGACAAAGGGAAATTTTGAATCCTGCATAAAGCCATTACCTCTGTTTGTTGATCTGGTATAACCTAACTTTAAAGACTGTCTAAAGAACAAGTTGAGTGTATTTCTCATAAAATGAAGCGATGAAAAGTTCAAGACAACTTGTTTAGGTTTCTGGGCTAAGGCATGATCCAACTGTAGGAGAGATTGTACCGATCCATAACCTGGAACAGCATAATTATGAATTTGAATCCTTTGATTTTTGGCTTGTAACAGGGAAGGAAAATTTTCAAAATCATTCACACCGTAGCCATAAGTAAACGAACAGCCTAGCATTATGATTTTAGGTTTTTCAATTGACTGCGAATCTGAAGTGGATACAACTCGTTGTCCAGATTCAGTGTGTGTTGCCAAAAATCTAATGGAATCGTTTAGTTGAAATTCAAATGTTCCTGGAATAAGTTCGATCCCGAGGCTGTCATTCCCTAAAAACGCAGGTGTCGGGTTAATACGAACATTGTATTCTTGGTTTTCAAATGGCCTCCCTCCGGTAATTCTTACTATTCCTTCCAATACTGGAAAAAAGAGCACTAGAAATATTAGCAGGTATTTAATTCTTTTTCTGTTCATTTAATTCTGATGGCGCAAATCTAATATTTTCGAGACATCGTTGCTGTGATAAAGGTTTAAATCTAACTTTGAGCAAATTGGAAAATAAAGGATACATACTCGGAATATCTGCTTTTTATCATGATTCTTCAGCATGTCTAATTAAGAATAATGAGATTATTTGCGCAATTCAAGAAGAACGGATATCAAGAAAGAAACAAGACGATAGACTCCCGGTTAAGGCGGTGGCGGTTTGCTTAGAACAAGCTGGAATTCAAATCGAAGATATTGAGTTAGTTGTATTTTATGAAAAACCGTTTGTAAAATTTGAACGGGTCATAGAAACCTATGTTCAGGCTGCTCCATTGGGTTTTCTTGCGTTTAGAAAAGCTGTAAAATCTTGGATGGGTGAAAAACTGTGGATCCCATCAATTATCAAAAAGAAACTAAAGTATAAAGGTGAAGTTTGGTTCGTAAATCATCATGAAGCGCATGCAGCATCTTCATGCTTTACGGCTCCGTTCAACAAATGCGCGTTTCTAACGATTGATGCTGTAGGGGAGAAATCATGTACTTCGTATGGCACTTTTGATAATGGTGTTTTGAAGACAAAAGGAGTTCAAAATTACCCTCATTCTATAGGATACCTGTATTCAGCGTTTACCCAATATTGTGGTTTTAAAGTTAATTCTGGAGAGTATAAACTAATGGGCTTAGCACCTTTTGGAGAACCTAAATATGTTGATTTAATAAAGAGTGAAATCGTGGATGTCCGTGAAGATGGGACTATTGAGCTACATATGGATAAGTTCCATTTTCATAAGGGTCTTAAAATGATTAACAGAGCCTTCGCGGATGTTTTTGAAACTGCAGCTAGAAAACCTGAGTCAGAAATAAACCAGTTTTATAAGGATGTAGCAAGTTCAATCCAAAAAGTAGTCGAAGAAATCATTTTGAATTTGGTGCAACATGTCAAATCCCAAACGGGTGAAGAAAATTTATGTTTAGCCGGAGGAGTTGCTTTGAACTGTACCGCCAATGGAGTGTTTTCTAGAGCTGGAATATTTAAGAACATATGGATTCAACCTGCATGTGGAGACGCTGGAGGTTCTTTGGGTGCGGCAGCTTTAGCAAATTTCAAACAATATGGCGTCTCAAATTTAAGTTTTGAAGACTCCTATCATGGAAAAGAGTTTTCAGAAACGGAGATGACAACTGCATTAAATCAGTTGGAAATAATTCACCGAAAAGAAGCCCCGGAAGAAGTTAGAAATGAAGTGACTAAACTTCTTAAAGAGGGTAAGATTATTGGCTGGTATCAAGGACGGGATGAATGGGGAGCTCGGGCATTAGGCAACAGGTCGATAATAGCGAGTCCTACATTTGCAGATATGAAAAGTAGAATTAACCTTGCTATTAAAAAGAGAGAAGGGTTTAGGCCCTTTGCTCCGGTCGTATTAGAAGATGACTACTCCAATTGGTTTCATGGTGAAGGCTCAAATGAGTACATGCAATATACGGTTCAGGCTCAGCAACAGGATTTAATTCCAGCATGTGTTCATGTGGACGGAACTTCACGAGTGCAGACGTTGAATGAATCTCAAAATCAACCCATGTACCGATTACTCTCAAGTTTTAAAAAAGAGACCGGAATTCCGATGTTAATTAATACGTCATTTAATGAAAGGGGAGAGCCGATGGTTCATTCGCCCGAAGACGCGATACGAACTTTCTTTAATACTGGGCTGGATGCATTAGTGCTAGGTAACCTTATTGTTCTGAAAGATCAAAATCAGCACATTTCAATAAAAAGCAAGAAGTATGAACTGGATTAAAGTTGCTTGGAATAAATCGAAGGAGGATAGCGGAATGAAACGCAAACAGCGTCAGTTTGCTTTGTTGATACTGGTGCTATTAGGGCTTTTCTACTGGAGACAATGGGACTATTTAGTACTTACGATGCATCCTTATTACCTTATCGGAGTGTTACCAATAACGGCATTGTTCGTTCCGGTAATTCTAAAGCCTTTCTTGTTAATATGGCTTCTGTTTGGAAACATAATGGCGGAAATATCAAGTTTCGTTTTACTGTTTTTAATGTATTATCTCTTAGCTTTGCCAATCAAATTCTTCCTTAAATCAAAATCTGAATCAGGCTGGGTTAAGCCAGAGAAAATGGAATCAGATTATAAAAATTTGTATTGATTGAGCCGTCTTAATACGATATCACAACTTGGAAAATTCATTTTAAAGCGAAAAAAGTATTGGCTGATTCCATTAATTGTGGTCATTTTGATACTTGGTTTAGTTCTCGTTTTCACTGAAGGAACGGTAGTAGCTCCTCTAGTTTATCCGTTTTAATTACTCATTTTGGTATGAATTTTGTCAATTATAGGCTGTATAATGTCCGTAATCGGTGAAATTAACAAAAATCTAAAACCATTTAGAATTGCCGATCCAGATCAAATGTCGGATATGTTGCATTTTATTTTGCCGAGTTATTAACAGGTTAAGCTCGCAAAGCGTCTATATTTTCCTAAAATCAAAAATTGAGCAGGAATAGGCTTTCTGAGCATTTGAATTTTCTGTAACCTTTCGAGTTTCAAAGATCAGGTTGAAATTTCCGAAAGTTACCAACCGTCCTACACCGTCCTACCGCCACCCGAATTGTAACAAACTTCCTCATTGTTACGATTGATAATATGAGAGCCGAGTTTGGAAAGGTCGACAGTTCTAAATCGAATCTCAATTATCTCTTAACCCTTAAACCAAGTTCAGAGATTAACAATAGAAAAGCAAATACAAATAGACTTCAGGCATAAGCAACTTGATTCCATTTGTATCTCCAAAAGCAGTGCAGGTTCCGATAGACGGAACATGAAAACCGAACCACCGACTAACCATCGGAAAAACCGAAAGCCATGAATACGAAAGTCATAACTATCGCGATTATTATCGCATTAATTCCAACGTTTATTTATTCGAACAACCTTCCAAACGGTCTGATATTCAGAGTTGTAGTGGGTGAGTTAGAGTCAAAAATTGAAACATCAGAGTTCGAAAAATACCAACCAATAAATTTTAAAGTAGAAGATCAATTGTTCACCTGTGAGGTGGGAGCATTCAAGGATTTCATCCAAGCTCAAAAGGCTAAGAATGAAGTAAAGGCGAATGGATATCAAAAGGCAGATTTAGTAGCATATTTCAATAATAAGCCTGTGAGTCTGGATGATGCTTTTGTGCTCCTAGATAACCAAAACCACATCGATGAAAAAGGAGGCTTTAGTGTAACAGAGCAGCAAATAGATGATTTGCTAAGTGAAGTTGAAAAGCCAGATTTTTATTACACGGTGCAAATTGGTGTATTCAATACACAACAGGTGAATAATTTCTTCGACTTACCGAAAAGTATCAATGAAAGAGTAACAAACAAAGGAAACTTCAGATACACTTACGGACATTACTATACAGTTGCTGATGCGAAGGCGGCCCTGGGCTTTATAAAGGACAGTGGAATGACCAATGCGTTTATAACAGCTTATGACGATGTTGAAAGAATACCTTTAGCTAGAGCGATCAGCATGGAAGAGAAATTTCTAAACGAATCCCTAGCGTCAAAATAATCTAAACCTTAAGAAAAGGGTTGGTCAATGCGGGGCCGACTCTTTACCTAACTAGTATGAGTCCTCGTTGAGCTTTTGGAAAAATGGTTTCAGCGAGGACTTTCTTTGTCTTGAAAAAGGCAATTTATAAGTTTTTAAATCAAAAATACTATCAGAGTACTCAGCATGTACTTCTATGCCGATGCGATCATCTTCATGAACATTGATTTTCAAAGTATTAGATTCCTGCGATTCGCCAATGCCAGTTCCAATTAAGTGAATGTTTTCATACGCAAAGTACAGGTAACCATCGTCCCCAGTGTCTCTAGCCATACCTCCTCCAATAAAATAAACATCCTGTTCTAATTGATTAAACATTGGTTCGAGCTCCGTCCAAAAATTGTTGTCGTTGTATTCTCCTATTCTGCTTTGCTCTGTTTGAACTTTACAGAAGAGGCTGCTGTTATTACACCAGATCATATTTTCTGATAAAATAAAGTATCGTTTACATTGTTTATGAGCCGAAATAGAATCTTTAATCAATTGCAAGTTTTCTTGATTCAAAGAATCGCGATTCAAATGGATGTAGTAATTATCGTTGATTGCTGAAAAGGTGCAGCGTTTCTTCCCTCGGGACTCTAACTCATGCAATTTTATATAAGTAGTAAATAGAGAATCAGGTATTTTTCGATTTACTTCAAAACCGCTAGTGGTATTTTTTGCATTTGACTGAACACAAATAATCTCATCTATTGGAGAGTTTACTTGAACATGGAACAATTCTGGAGTGGGGCGGGCACATCCGAAAAGTAAAATCACAAGAGAACTGGCAATGAAACAATAAAAGATATTGGAGCCCTTTTTGATCAGGATTTCTTTTTATACAATGGAACGGTAGAACAGGGTTCACCAAACATGATCGACTTGGCAACCGGCATTAATTTGTTCATCAGCTCTACATAAGCTGATTCATCCACGTCTAAATCTGAACAACCTTTAATAATAATTCTACCGTCTTGAAACGGAGAAAGGTCTAGTTGATCTATGACTTCAGCAATAATTGTGTTATTCAACGCTCGCGTATTTCCAAACACAACTTTTTTTGCAACTGGCTTCAAATAAGAAGTTAGCAACATGAAAGCCCAGGTGGGCACAATAGCGTCCTCAGAGCAATGTAGCGCCACGTATTTATTTTCATAAATACTCCAATCAGTGTCTTTTAATTTTGCCCTAAAGTCCTTTTCTTTTAAAGCTATGCCTTGCCATAGGTCTGCTGCAATGTCGTACTCAACACTTTCAACTTTTGGCCAGTACTTGGTCAGTTCAAACTGAATTAAACCACTTTTTTCTACTTTATTTATAATCTCTTCACTCATGTTATAGAAGTCCAAGTTCAAGTTGCGCTTCCTCGGACATCATGTCTTTGTCCCAGGGTGGATCGAATACAATATCAACTTTAGACGACTTTACACCGTCAATTTCAGCCACTTTATCTTCCACTTCTTTCGGCATCGATTCTGCAACAGGACAGTTAGGCGAAGTAAGCGTCATGTCAATTCGAATATTAAAATCATCATCGATTTTAACTTCATAAATAAGGCCCAGTTCGAAAACATCGACCGGAATTTCTGGATCGTAAATGGTCTTTAGAACCGCGATTACAGTATTTTCTAGCTCTTTCTTATTCACTTTCAGTTGCTTTTCAAATAGGCTAATGAGTAATTCTTCATTTGTTTAACCATGCTTACCAATCCATTAGATCTAGTTGGAGACAAATGATCTGTTAGTCCAATTTCTTTTATAAAATTAACCTCCGACTTTAATATTACTTCTGGTGTTTGTCCAGAAAAAGCTCTAACTAATAAAGAGATAATTCCTTTGGTGATTATAGCATCAGAATCTGCCGTGAAAACAACCTTGCCGTCTTTATGTTCAGCATGTAGCCAAACTCTAGATTGACATCCTTTGATAAGGTTTTCATCCACTTTGTCTGCTTCAGAAATCAAGGGCAAGTCTTTTCCTAGCTCAATCAAATACTCGTATTTCTCCATCCATTCTTCGAACATGGAGAACTCATCGATTATTTCATTTTCTATTTCTGCTAAAGTCATAAACAGTTCCACTTTCGCGGGTAATATTAATTCGTTTTCTTTTTAACATGCCTAGCTCAGCATGCTAATTGCTTTTAATAGTCCTTTTTGCAATGCGTCAATGTCTGATTGATCATTGTAAAAAGAGAAGGAGGCTCTTATTGTTCCTGGGATTTCAAAGAAGTCCATTACTGGTTGGGTGCAATGATGCCCGGTTCTTATTGCAATCCCCAGTTGGTCTAAAATTGTTCCGACATCATAGGGGTGAAGGTCTTTTACTAAAAAGGAAATTACAGAAGTCTTCTCCGTTGCTTCTCCATATATTTTTACACCTGGAATTGAAAGCAACATGTTAGTTGCCTCATCTTTCAGCTCATTTTCTCTTTGAGCGATTGCTTCAAAACCTATAGATTGGATATACTCGATCCCTTTTGCCATGGCAATTCCTCCCACAATGTTAGGCGTGCCCGCTTCGAGCTTATGGGGTAGATCGTTATAAGTAGTTTTCTCGAAGGTAACCGTCTTAATCATGTCCCCACCACCTTGATAGGGCGGCATGTTATTCATTAATTCCTCTTTGCCATAAAGAATTCCAGCACCTGTTGGTCCAAATAATTTGTGAGCAGAGAATACGTAAAAGTCGGCATCTAGATCAACCATGTTTAAAGGCATGTGCGAAACCGCCTGAGCACCATCAATTAAAACTACAGAACCATTTGCATGCGCTTTGCTGATAATCTCTTCTACTGGATTAATCGTTCCTAGTGAATTGGAAATATGATTTACTGCAATCAGTTTTGTTTTAGAGGTAAGAAGTTTTTCATACTCAGACATGATTAACTCACCTTGTTCATTCATTGGAATGACTTTCAACGTTGCATTTTTTTCTTCGCATAACATTTGCCAAGGGACAATGTTGCTGTGATGCTCCATCGCAGAAATCAAAACTTCATCTCCTTCAGAAATGTTCTTTCGGCCCCATGTAGAAGCTACCAAGTTAATGCCAGCGGTTGTACCAGAAGTAAAAATTATCTCATGATTGTGAGATGCACCGATAAAGTTCTGGATCGTTGTTCTCGCATCTTCATATGCTTGCGTTGCAACTTGACTTAGGTGATGAACTCCTCGATGAATATTGCTGTTGTACTCAGCATAATAATCAGCAATGGTGTCGATAACCACTTGAGGCTTTTGGGTTGTTGCTCCATTGTCTAGATAAACTAAATCCCTACCTCGGATTTTTTGAGAAAGAATAGGGAAGTCCGACCTTATTTTTTCGAAATCCATTTTAATTCTCCCAGCCGAAACGTTCTTTGAGCAAGCTGTTAACTTGTTGTCTCACTGCTTCGTTATTAATATTGTTCAGGACGTCTTCTGCAAATGCAGCAACTAATAATTTCCGCGCTGTCTTTTCACCGATGCCTCTTGCTCGTAGATAGAACACTGCGTCCTCGTCAAACTGACCTGTAGTTGATCCATGGCTACATTTAACATCGTCTGCGTAAATTTCTAATTCAGGTTTAGAATTCATCGTGGCCTGATCAGTCATGATGATATTGTTGTTCTGCTGAAACGCCTCAATTTTCTGAGCGTCTTCTCGAACATACACTTTCCCGTTAAAGACTCCTGTTGCGGCATCATCAATCATTCCCTTATAAAGTTCAGAAGAGGTACAGTTGGGCTTTAAATGATCTACAACTGTATGATTATCTACGTGCTGCTTGTTCGTTAAGATATAGAGACCATTCAAGTTTGTTTCACAGTTTTCACCGTCAACTTTAATGTTTAATGTGTTCCGCACTGTTCCACCGTTAAGTGTAATCGTGTTGATCGTAAAATTTGAGTTGTTTTCTTGATGAACAAATTCAGCATTAATGTGCCAATGCTCTTCAGATTCATATTGAAGCTTATCTATGTGAAGATTAGCATTCTCCTTCACGTAAATTTCGGAAACAGCATTTGTAAAAGCCATTCCTTGTTCGGTAGAATAATATGATTCAATAATGTGAGCTTGACTTCCTTGTTCAGCCACTACCAGAATTTTGCTCTGTGCAATCGTGCTATTTCCGTCAACAATATTGATGATTTCTATCGGTTTGTCAAGAATTACATTTTTATCAACTTGAATGCAAAGTGTTGCATGCTCGTAACCACCGTTAATTGCGGTAAAAATATCTTCTGTTTTAAGCGTTGATGAAGTTTCTTCTAGCGTTATTGAAGCTCCTTGCACTGGAATGTCATCATGAGTAACAACCGTTCCGTTGGAAATAACCACAAGATAACTGTCTAGTCCGTCTATTTTAAACGGAGTATGGTCTAGCACTTTATCACTGAAAGAGAGTCTACTATTTATTAGTTTAGCAACTCGCGTATATTTCCACTCTTCCGTTCTGCGGGTTGGGAATTCTAGCGAATCCAATTGCTGTAAAGCATCTTTAGAGGCCGGAGAAGATCCAGCTACTAGATTGGAAAGAAATGCATCCTTTTTTGTCAATGTAGCCTCCATTTTACCCTTCAATAGTTTCTCCAAGTTCCTGCTTAATCCAGTCGTAGCCTTTTTCTTCTAATTCTAGCGCAAGTTCCTTAGTTCCTGATTTTACGATCTTCCCTTTGTACAAAACATGTACAAAATCTGGAACGATATAATCTAAAAGTCTTTGGTAATGTGTAATAACGATTGTCGCATTGTCTTTAGACTTTAAAGTGTTCACTCCATTTGCTACAATTCGCAGCGCATCGATATCCAATCCAGAATCAGTCTCATCTAAAATGGCCAATTTAGGCTCTAGAACAGCCATCTGAAAAATTTCATTTCGCTTCTTTTCACCTCCGGAAAAACCTTCGTTTACTGATCGATTTTTAAGTTTGTCATCTAGCTCAACTAATGCAGCTTTTTCCTTCACCATTTTCAAGAAATCCTTGGCGGCCATAGGGTCTTGATTGTGGTGTGCTCTTTTTTCATTGATAGCAGTTTTCAAAAAATTGATGTTGCTTACACCAGGTATTTCAACTGGATATTGAAAAGCGAGAAAAACACCTTCTCTTGCTCTTTCTTCGGGAGCCATGTCTATAAGGTCAGCCTCGTTCAAGCTAATTTCGCCTTCACTTACTTCGTAATCTTCTCGTCCAGCTAATACCGAAGCTAAGGTTGATTTACCAGAACCGTTTGGTCCCATAATCGCGTGTACCTCTCCTGCATTAACTTCAAGATTAATTCCGTTGAGTATCTTTTGATCCTCAATAGAGGCGTGTAGATTTTTTATTTTTAACATGCTGTATTAACTTTCTTTATCCCACCGATCCTTCGAGAGAAATTTCTAATAATTTTTGTGCTTCAACTGCAAATTCCATTGGCAATTGGTTCAATACTTCTTTCGCATAACCGTTTACGATTAGGCTAATGGCTTTTTCTTCGTCTATTCCTCTTTGCAGGCAATAGAAGATTTGGTCTTCTCCAATTTTCGATGTTGTTGCTTCATGCTCAACTTTTGCGCTTGAATTTTCACATTCGATGTATGGAAAAGTATGCGCTCCGCAGCGGTCAGACATTAGAAGAGAATCACATTGTGAGAAGTTTCTAGCATTGCTAGCACCTTTTCCAATTTTTACCAATCCTCTGTATGAGTTATGACTTTTTCCCGCACTTATTCCTTTGGAAATTATTGTGCTTTTAGTGTTTTTACCAATATGAATCATCTTGGTGCCCGTATCTGCTTGCTGAAAGTTGTTGGTAACAGCTACAGAATAAAATTCGCCAACTGAATTATCCCCTTTTAGAATGCAAGACGGGTATTTCCATGTAACTGCAGATCCAGTTTCTACTTGTGTCCAAGAGATTTTAGCTCCCTTTTCACAAAGACCTCTTTTGGTCACGAAATTGAAAACTCCACCTTTACCATTTTCATCACCAGGAAACCAGTTCTGAACAGTTGAATATTTTATTTCAGCATCATCAAGAGCAATCAATTCGACAACTGCTGCATGCAACTGGTTTTCATCTCTTGCTGGAGCTGTGCATCCTTCAAGGTAACTACAATAACTTCCTGCGTCAGCAACAACCAGGGTTCTTTCAAATTGGCCAGTGTTTGCTTCGTTAATCCTGAAATAGGTAGAAAGCTCCATAGGGCATTTAACCCCTTTTGGGATGTAGCAAAATGACCCGTCAGTGAATACGGCAGAATTTAAGGCTGCATAAAAATTGTCTGTGGTAGGAACTACTGTTCCCATATATTTTTGAACCAACTCGGGGTGCTCTTGAACTGCTTCCCCAAAAGAACAGAAGATAATTCCGAGCTCTCCTAGTTTTTCCTTGAAAGAGGTTGCAACTGATACGGAGTCCATTACAAAATCAACTGCGACACCAGAAAGCCTTTTTTGTTCTTCCATCGAAATCCCAAGTTTGTCCATGGTTTTTCTAAGTTCCGGATCAACATCGTCTAAACTTTCTAGCTCTATCTTTTGCTTAGGAGCCGCGTAATATGAAATAGATTGAAAATCTGGTTTCTCATATTTTACATGTGCCCAGTCTGGTTCAGTCATCGACTGCCAAACTTTAAATGCTTTTAATCTATAATTCAAAAGCCATTGAGGCTCATTCTTTTTACTCGAAATCAGTTTAACAATATCCTCGTTTAAACCAACTGGAATTTTGTCGGACTCGATTTCAGTTGTGAAACCGAACTCGTATTTTTTGTCCTTAAGCTCTTCTTTTAAATCGTCTTCAGTATACGCCATGACTTTCTTTTCTTCGACTTAAATAGAGAATGATTCTCCACATCCGCATGTTCTATCAGCATTAGGGTTTTGAAAGACAAAACCTTTACCATTAAGACCACCTGAAAAGTCAAGTGTAGTGCCAACTAAATACAGAAAACTCTTTTTGTCTACAACTACTTTAATTCCGTTGTTTTCAAATTCTTTGTCTGTTTCAGTCAAGTTATTGTCAAAGGTTAGCTGATACATTAACCCAGAGCAACCACCGCCCTCAACACCAACTCTGATGAAGTGACCTTTTTTACTATCCTCAGCCATAAGCTTAATTGCTTCGGCTTTTGCGTTATCTGATACTGTAATCATAAGTTTATCAACTTAGTTCTAATACTAGCCACCTTATTTAGACTCATTTTAAATAAGGTGTTATTTGGCGTCAAAAATACCATAAAAGAGGTACTGATACAAGTAAATTCGACCATTATATTGTCAAAAGTCCTTATTCGGATATTCTAATCAACCTGTTTATTGACAATTTTAGGTAATCAGCTAGAATATGCTCGTCTTTAATAGCTACTCAAACAAGCTAGATTCTAGAGAATTAACGGTTATCTTTGCGCCCAATATTTGGAACGTAATTAAGTAGCAGACCGAAACCTTAGGAAACGGATAATTTTAAAGATGCAAGAAAACATTAGCAGAACAGAACTAAAAGATCTTGGCGAGTTTAAACTCATTAAGCATTTAACAGATAAGATCAATATTAAAAATTCTTCAACTGTTAAGGGTGTTGGAGATGATGCAGCAATATTGGATCATGGCGACAGGGAAGTAGTAGTTACAACCGATATGCTGGTGGAAGGGGTTCATTTCGATATGGTTTTTAACCCTTTAAAACACTTAGGCTATAAGGCAGTGGTTGTTAATTTATCTGATATCTATGCAATGAATGCCCAGCCAAGACAAATTACGGTTTCATTAGCGATTTCGTCAAAATACTCAGTTGAAGCAATTGAAGAATTATACGAAGGAATCAACCATGCTGCAGATTATTACGGTGTGGACGTTGTTGGAGGAGATACTACTTCAAGCAATACTGGTCTAGTGATATCGATTACCGCTATTGGAGAAGTGGTAAAAGGCGAAGCGGTGCTAAGAAGTGGAGCTAAAGAAAAGGATTTGCTAGTGGTTTCTGGCGATCTAGGTGCAGCTTATATGGGATTGCAGCTTCTGAACAGAGAAAAGGAAGTTTGGAAATCAGATCCAAACATGCAGCCTGATTTAGATGGGCATGATTATGTTCTGGAAAGACAATTAAAGCCTGAAGCTAGAAAAGACATCGTGAAATTGCTTGCTGACTTAAACGTTAAGCCCACAAGTATGATAGATATATCTGATGGTCTATCATCGGAGATCAAACATTTATGTGATCAGTCTAAAGTTGGCGTGGAACTTTATGAGGATAAAATTCCAATTGATCCAACTACGGTTCAATTATCTGTTGATTTTAATTTGACTCCAACGTTATGTGCACTAAGTGGAGGAGAAGATTACGAGTTACTTTTCACCATTTCAATGGACGATTTTGATAACATAAAAGGAAATCCAAACTTGACGGTAATTGGTCACATGACAGCAGTAAATTCTGGAATGTACATGGTGACCAAAGCCGGTAATTCTATTGAGCTAAAAGCTCAAGGTTGGGATGGGATGCATTTCAGCGAAGAGTAATAATTAATGAGTCGGGACTTCACCGATTTTTGCTAATACTACTTCTTTATAGGATTGATTGTCGATTTTGCTTTGAACCCAAGAAACGAAATCAAAATATTCAAAGGCCGCTTTTTCAAATGGATCTGACTCAAGTTCTTTAAGATCGGCAGCTAGTTCAACATATAGTTCACTTAGGTGCTTGTCGGATTTACTTTTGAGTACCTGGTTAATGAATGAAAGCATAACAGATTCGAATCGATAAACGCGGTTTCGAGTTTGTAAATAACGCTGAGCAGATTTTAAAGCATAGGGTGCTAGCCTTTTGTTTCCGAGTTCTAAATGAATCAACAAGTTTATAATCTGAGTAAAGCAGAATATATCTAAAGTCTTGTCGATGTCGGCATTATTTAAAAGTTGATTACTCCATCTTAAAGCTTGATTGTAGTCTTCATTACAAAAGAATAGGATGGCAATGTTAGCCTCTAGGTAGGCTCGTCTGACGCTGTTGATTTTCTCCCCATAAATTCTAAACCCTTCTTCTATTTGAGGAACTAGTTCAATTCCTTTGTCAAATTGACCAGTAATTGCATAGAGTGTTAATTCGATACTATTGGTAGAAGAGAATAGTTTAATGTCTAAATCTTCATTTGTGTTAAGCAACAGTGTTTCTGGTAATGACCTAAGTTTCTCCAAATATTCAAATACTTCCCGGTAAGCTTCGAGTTGACTTCCAACATATATGATGTTAGTTAAGACGGAGAAATAGATGTTAGGTTCCTCTTTAAATTTGTCTTTATTTCCTTCTATATGCTTGACTAATTTGGTGAGGTGATCGTAACTTCTCGGGTAATCTCCCGCTCCAAAGTAGTATCCACTATATATGTGGTTGTAAAGGTATTGTGTCTCAAAATAAAGTGCTCTGTCTTCGCTTGCCAATAATGTGTTATCGATAATGTCTTTAAACCTGGAAAGCTCATCTGCACTACGAGCTCTACCTTGCTGATGCAAGATTTGGAAAAGCCTGCTTTTGATATTCCAGAATTGGCTGTAATTTTTAATTTTATCTAAGATCAATTGATCTTGATCCAGTATCTCGGCTAGTTCTTCAGGTCCGGTTGAAGTATAATTGTCTTTTTCAATCAGTAGCTTTTCCCACATGAATATTTCAAGTAGACTGGTATGTTTTTCGTATTTGTAGGCTACTTTTTTTGCGCTTCGAAGTTGTTTGGCGCTCTGTTTGTAAAGAGATTTTTTATAAAGAATTTCAGCACAATGAATCTGTCTTTTCAGTTGTGCTTCTATGGAGCTATTTGCATGAAAAGCGTCTAAACTTTTCAAAATAGTTTCATAAAGCCGATTTTTAGTAATGGAGAATTTATTTACAAATGCTTCATTCTTGAATTTCTTGAGGATTAAATCTTCATCATAAGTTTTCTGCTTGTCTATGGCGTCAAATATAATTTGATAGTTGTTCTTTTCGCCAATAGTATGGCGGGATGAGTACAATTTAAAGTATCTCTTCTCACCTTTAGTGAGGGACTTGATAAGCTGGTGTAATTGATCAGATACTTTGTTAGACATGTATATAAATTAGATTATTTATTCAGAACTAAAAGCCGTTGAAGTGAAAAAAATGTGATTCGAGGCAAACTCTTAAATGCTGCCGAAAACTTTTACTTGCAAGAACTAAGTCTAGAATAAGGGTCTAACTAAAGGTATGAAAATGCCCCAAACATTAGTTTAGAATCGTAATTAATAAAGAAAATTTAAAAAAATTGGACTTGTATAAAAAAGAAGGATTGTATTATCCTTTAATGATAGAACCGCTTCCGCCTTTACCGCCATCATCGTCATTGGTGATTTCTCCATCGTCATCGTCAGGGTCAGTAATGCCACCATTGCCAGCACCGTTTGGATCTATTACATCTCCATCGTCATCGTCCGGGTCAGTAATTGCACCTGTGTCGTTAACATCGTCAATACCGTCTCCATCGTCATCATCAGGGTCAGTGATACCACCGGTGTCATTGTCATCATTAGTAACATCGTTCACATCTCCGTCTTTATAGAATACGGATTGATCTTCATCACAATCATAAGTCTCGATCGGGACAATTTTTGAGCATGACGCTAACAGCGCTAATGCGATCAAAAACAACGATATTTTCTTTAATACTTCCATCAGGGTTTACCTGTAACATTCAAAAATAAGCAAAATGCCTTATAAAACACTACTTATAACGGAAAAAATTGTTAAAAGTTGCATTTAGTCTCTTGGGAATATGATTTCAACTTTCGTGCCAATCGCCTCATTTGCCTCATTCTTCAGTTCAAACGGGCCAATTATCTGAATATTGCGCTTGGTAATTTTTCTTAGGATATTTATTCTAGAACTGGTGATTTTCATTCCTTTTGAGTCATGTGAGGACCCTAAAAGGCTCTTTTTAGTCAATGAAGTGTCTATTCCGATGCCGTTATCTTGAATAACGAAAGTGATATTATTCTCATCACGGGCCACTCTCACTTCAATTTTCCCTGGTTGCTTTAATGGTAAAACTCCATGCCATATGCTATTCTCAACATAGGGTTGGAGAAACATTGCAGGCACTCGAATGGATTCAACCTCAATTTTAGGATCAATATTAATTTCGTATTCAAACTTGTTTTGAAATCGCATGTGCTCCAAAGAAATGTAAAGGTCTAGTCGTTCCAATTCTTCTGAGAGTTGAACTAAATTGTCTGGAGAGCTTGAAGAGTCAAGGTTTTTACGGATCAACTTAGCGAAACTACTTAAGTAGCGGTTAGCTGCTAACTTATCTTGCCTGTTAATGTAATATTGAATTGAGTTTAGCGCGTTAAAGATGAAATGTCTATTCATACTCGCGTTCAGAGACTGCTGCTCCAGATTCATGAGCCTAGTTTTATAAATCAAACTTTCCGTCTTTCTTTTGTTTGCTTCCGTTTTTAATCGAGCCCGGTATATTAAAACCAAGATGAAAATAGCTACGATAACAAGTAGTGAAATGAACCACCAGGTGCTCCAAAATGGAGAGCGAATAGTAAATGAGAAAGATTGTTCCTCAGACCATTGAGACTCGTCAATGGTGGCTCGCACTTTAAAGTTATATGATCCAGGAGGCAGGTTAGAGTAGGTGATAAATCTAGTTTGAGTAATTGGGTTCCAGTCATCATCAAAACCTTCTAAGAACGTTTCATATTTAACTTGTTTTGGATAACTATGAGAAATTCCGATGAAGTGAAAGGTCAAGTGGTTTTTAGAATGCGGTAATGACAATCCTTCCGGTATAGAAGAGTTCGGACGAAAATCTTTTGCGTGTGCTTTCCAGTTTGTCTTATCAAGAGAAAGCTGAATCTCGGTAATTCCTAGAATCGGATTTGGAATTTCTTGACTTTGCTGGAACCAACTTCTTTTGTACATAATTGCACCGTTGATTGTCCCAAACCATAGAACGCCAGATTTACTTCTATGAGCTGCGTTAAGGTTTGTTTCAAAACTTCTTGTTCCGTCTGCTGGAGTGTAGTTTCGAAGCACAAGCTCATCTTTAAAGTCAAAAGATGATATATTGATTTCATATACACCGTGATTAGTTCCAGCCCAGAGAATTTCGTTATTCTCACGAATTAAAAAGTTGATAAAATTGTGCCCAGAAGACGGGCCTAATTTATGTTTGAAAGCAGTTTTATTTTGTACCCTGAAAAGTCCATTTGGATTTCCTATCCAATAGTTGTTTTCATCCATTACTTCAATGCAGAAAACGGGGTATAAGTCAACATCGTTTAGGATATCTAATTTGAGCAATTTCCCATCTCTATACTCGTATAATCCATTAGTAGAACCAATTAATAAGCTGCCATCTGGCATCTTCGTCATGGCGCGAATAATTTTGGCGTCCGTTTCAAAGTTGATCAACGAATCATTTTCGAAATAGGCTAGTCCGTTACGGTGACCTATAAATATTTTATTATCATGTTCAATCAAACTAGTAACCCGATTGTTGTCAATTTCTCTGGAGACTGGAAAAGGGTGAACTCCAGTAGAGTCTTTTCTGGTTAATCCTCTAGAAGTTCCAAACCAAACCTGATTTTCATGATCTACTTCGCTACACCAAATTAATTGATGAGAAAGCTGCTCTGATCCGTTATAGTTGATGATCGTATCTTCCTGGTAATAGGTAATTCCTCCTCCGTATGTGGAGATCCACATGCCCTTTGAATCTTCAGCGAATGACATTACCAAGTCACTGGCGATCCCTTCATTTTTTGTTAATGCTACGAACCTATCTCCGGAGAATTTGAGAATACCTGCTCCGTCAGACCCAACCCAAATATTACCTTCTGAATCTTCAAATACTACTTTAATGTTGTCATTGAAAAGACCATTTCCAGAATTGTAAGTAACAAAATGATCTTCTACCCATCTGTGCAGGCCTGACCTTGTGGCTACCCAAGGATCACCGCTTTTGTCAGTTATAACTTTACGGATTACAGCCTTTTTAAGCGCTTTATGTTTGTTGTTGAAATGAACAATTTCATTTTCAGAGTATTTGTAGAATCCTTGACGAATGGTGCTGACCCATAACCGATTATTCTCAACTGTTGCGCTTCGCACATCAAGACCGTCAAACAGCGTTCGATATACATCTAAAGTATCCTTAGTCTGAAATTTTAATCCATGATCTGTTCCAACAAGAAGGGTGTCATGGTAAATGCAAAATTCTCTTACAGTTAGATTGGTGTCCCCTATTCTTTCAATATTGGCAATGGTGTCTCCAAGATCATCTAAGCGGCAACGAAACATTCCATCGGCTCTACTTCCCATGTATAGGAAGTCATCCCTGATTAATAAACATCTAATACTTGCATTGCTAAGTTTTCCAGATAGTGTGTGACTTTGAATTGAATTGCCGGAGATTATTGAGATACCTCCGTTACAGCCCATCCATATGGCATCATCTTCTCCAAGATGCAAACAATTGACCTGATTGTCAAGTAGCCCGTCCGCTTTTGAATAGTTGAAAAACTCAATTCCGTTAAACTTACTGACGCCCCCAACACTTCCAACCCAAAGATTTCCCTTTGAGTCTTGAATAATCGAACTTACTTGTGTTTGCGGTAGCCCTTGTTCTATGGAATAGGGTATGAAACTGTACTGTTGCGTAAAAGCCCCGACACCTAGTAAACATAAACCGAAGCTAATTAAGATTCTAACCATTAAAATGTATTGATTCGGCCAATAAAATCAGAAAGTTTTCTTCTTGAAATAGGCACAGCTTTTCCATCTGTTAACAAAGCTACATTTCCATTTGATCTGGAGAACTCTTTAAGGTGTTCTTTCATGTTAATTATATGAGATTTATGTGTTCTGAAGAATCTGTCATGATCTAAATTCTCTTCATAAACCTTAATATTTTTACTACTTAGGTGTTTTCTTCCTGATGTCAAAAAGATCATTGTGTAGTTGTCGCTTGCTTCTAAATGAACGATTTCTTTTTCATCCACAATTACGTATCCGTCCCTGGTTGGGATGCTTATTTTTGCGGAATCGTTCATCCTAAGTGCCTTCTGAATGATTTCATTCAATGCCTCATCTTGCTCTCCAGGAGATTCTACTAAGTGTTTTGCTTTTTCAATCGAATTAACTAAATCGTCAATATTGATCGGTTTTTCTAGATAGTCAATTGCATTTTCTTTAAAAGCCTTGAGCGCATATTCATTGTGGGCAGTTGTGAAAATCACTGCAAAATCTCGTTTGTCGATTGATCTCAATAGAGAAAACCCATCTTCCTCTGGCATGGCGATGTCTAAAAACACAAGATCAGGATTTAATTCTTTGATTAGCTTCCGAGCTTCTGCTGCCGATTCGGCTTGCCCTACTACTTCAACGCCTTCACAAAAGTCGTTTATTAATAATTCTAGATTATTTCTACAGTTGAATTCATCATCAACGATTAGCGCTTTAATTTTCATGAGGCGAGTTTTAATGGTTAAGCTCTCGAGTTCGGATCAAATTTCTTTCGATTTAGGAGCCGGGTTAGTTTTTCTCGGAGTTGTCATGAAATTAACGGGAAGAAATAGAAAGAGTTCGACTCTTTTACTGAAATGTATGCTGCGTTGATTGAATGGTAGTCTCTATTGACTGAATTACATTTTCTTGAGTTGAGTCAGGAACTCAGAAAGCTTTCCTCTGCTTACCGGTGCAGAACTTTCATCGTTTAATATGACTCGATGGCCGTCCGTATGAATGTACTCTTTCACCGCGTTTAAATTTACGATATGAGACTTGTGCGTTCTTATAAATTGATGCGGAAGAATGTCTTCATATACTTTTAATGTCCTCGTGTCTAGGTAGGAGGAAGTGTTGTCGAAATATATATGAGTGCAATTTCCATTTGCCTCTAATCGGATAATGTCTTTAACGTCTACTAGCTTAATTCCTTTGCTATGATGAATTGCTATTCGCTCTGATGTTTCTTTTTGAAGACTGCTCTTCAGGTTTTCGAGCATCAAGGAATAATCGAATTCTGATTTTGGTAAGGTTTCGCGCATCTCGAAATACTTGGTAACCTTTAATACGGCATTTTGTAGGTCCTCAATATCAACCGGCTTTAAAACGTAATGAATTGCGTTGGCATCAAAAGCTTTAATAGCATAATCTTTAAATGCCGTAACAAACACAACTAGGAAATCTTTCGATTCCAATTGATCTAATAAGTCAAAGCCTTCTACACCAGATGGCATTCTAATGTCTAAAAAGATCAAGTCCGGATTATGTTGCTTAATTGCCTCGGTTGCAGACTCTAAAGAATCAGCTTCTCCAACCACTTCGATGCCCTCACAATAATCTGATAAAAGGATTTTTAAATTTTCCCTTGCCAGCAATTCGTCATCTATTACAAGTGTTTTAATCTTGCTCATTCCCTTGATTTACGGTGTTCATCGTGCACGCTAATAGCAACAATGTAAGAAATTTTACTTCGAGTCTTGCATGTTCAGGTTATTACCGATTATTCTTTTTTTAGACCATTTCTTCAACCATCCCCTCCCATCCTACATTGTAGATAGGAATGCTCTCGATAATGGAGTAGTTTAGAAATACACTAACACTGAATAATTATGATTACACTAGACATTTTCGTAGTGTCTTGGTAGGCTGGTTACACAGTCTGGCAACACTTTAAATTTCATGCTCTGGTGTCTATCGGTCCTTTTGAAAATTCAATAAACTGACAAAGACACAATTTCTTCTGAAAAGATCGCTTTTATAGCGATCTTTTTTCGTTTAGAAATGTAATTAATAAAACAACCATTGAATCATTAGAAGTATACATTTAAACTTGATATCCTACCGTTAGTAGGACTTGCTCGTTGGACTTGTATAAAAATCAAGTAATGTTTCAAAACAAGGTTTTCTAGTTAATTTATTGAAATAATTTAAAGATACTAAAGCACTGTAAGTCAGATAGTTGAATAGTGTTGTTGTCGAAGAGGCATGTGTTTTGACATGTATAATCAAAAGCTTATATAAGTTGGAAACGTGATAACCTGAGGGTAGATTTACCGTATCAGAAATGGAATAAATAGTCCATTAACAACTTAACATCTACTACCATGAAGAACATATTAATCGCATTTAAACTTGTAATTATTGTTTTCGTAGCACAATCAGTAGCAGCGAAAGAATACAAACATGAAGGTAAAAGAGCCAATTCAGCCGTAGCTAAAGCGGCTAACTGTGCACCTGCCTCTTCATTGCAAACCCTAGAAGTAAATAATGTTAGCGCGTTAATTGAAACAGGTGGTGTGTTGTGGATGAATAGAGCAACTGGAGCAGCTGCTTACGAAGTTCCGAAAAACTCGGGGAAAACTGCATTGTTTGCAGGATCTCTATGGCTTGGTGGAATGGACGGTGGAGGAAACCTTAGGGTGGCTGCGGTTCGATTTAGACAGGTTGGAGATGATTATTGGTCTGGTCCGTTAGTAGAAGGAACCGCCACAATAAGCCCAGAAAGATGCGATGAAATGGATCGATTCTTCATTATTACTCGAAAAGAAGTAGAAGAATTCAAGGCTTATTTTGAAGCAAAATGTGCCGGATTTCCGGATCACTTAGGCGATTGGAGCACATATACGATTCCAAATTCAATTTTAGAATGGCCAGCTCATGGAAATATCGGGGAGGGAGAGGCTTGGAATATGGCGCCTTATTATGACAATGCTGATGACTGCGCTGCAGGCGGAGAGAATAATGTTTATGACCCCGTAAATGACGGTGATTACCCGTATTACGATTTAAACAATGATCAATGTGATCCAGCTTGCGGTAGTACTGACCGAAGAGCCGTGCTTTATGGAGATTATACAATTTGGTGGGTATTTAATGATGCCGGAAATATTCATACTGAAACTGGAGGCCTACCAATCGGAATGGAGATTAAAGCTCAAGCATTTGGTTTTGCAACCAATGATGAAATCAACAATATGACTTTTTATAATTATGAGCTTTCTAACAGAGGAACTCAGACGTTAACGAATACCTATTTCGGTCAATGGGTTGATCCAGATTTAGGAGATTATTTAGATGACTATGTAGGTTGTGATGTGAGCCGTGGTCTTGGTTATTGCATTAATGGTGATGCCTTCGATGGCGGACCATTTGGATACGGTTCTGCACCACCTGCTATTGGAGTTGATTTTTTTCAAGGTCCATTTCAGGATGCGGATTTTATTGATAATCCACTAACCACAGATGTTAACATGGCGTTGGCCACTGGTGGTATTCCATATAAGGGACTAGGAATCGGTTATGGCGATGGATGTCCAGATAATGAGCGATATGGAATGAGAAAATTCATGTACCATAATAATGATAATTCGAACTTAGGAGATCCTCAGTTTGGTATTGACTACTATAACTTAATGAAGGGAATCTGGAAAGACGGAGTTAATTGTACTTATGGAGGAAATGGTTACGGTGGGTCCATCCAAGCAGATTACATGTTCCCAGGAGATACGGATCCGTTGAATTGGGGAACAAAAGGAGTTTCAACTCCTGGAAGCTGGTCAGAGACTACAGCAGGAAATTTACCAGGTGATAGAAGATTTGTACAAGCAGCCGGTCCTTTTACGTTAGAGCCAGGAGCTGTTAACAACGTTACGGTTGGTGTGGTGTATGCCAGATCACTTTCATCTGATCCTTTAGAGACTTTAAAGGCGCTTCAAAGAGCAGATGATAAAGCACAAAGCCTGTTTGATAACTGTTTCAAATTAGTTGACGGACCTCCAGCTCCGGAATTAGGGATTCAGGAAGTTGACAGAGAATTGATGTTTACCATTTATAATGCAACTGGAAAGAATTTGAATGAAGATTATTCGGAATTAGATTCTAGAATTCCAGAAACGATTGATCTAGATACGAATGAAGTTAATGCTGATCGTTTGTACCGATTCCAGGGATATCAGGTTTTTCAATTGAAAAACGAGGCAGTAAGTGCCGCAGATGTTTCAAATCCTGATTTGGCAAGATTGGTTTTTCAATGTGATAAAAAAGATTCAGCAGATCGATTAATCAATTTCATATTCGATGAAGATTTAGGCTTTAGCGTTCCAACTGAAATGGTAGATGGAACAAACGAAGGTCTTTCGCACTCGTTCAACTTGAAGCTAGATCTGTTTGCTCAAGGAGATAATCGATTGGTAAACCATAAGAGATATTACTACTTGGCGGTGGCCTATGCGTTTAACGAGTACAAAAAATACGATCCGGGTCAACCAGATCTATTAAACGGACAAAAACTTCCGTACATCGCTGGGAGGCTAAATGGACAAGGAGGAGAGATTAAAACTTTCGTTGGGATTCCACACATCCCTGCACCAGAATTAAATGGTACAGTTGCCAATGCGGATTTCGGAGATGGTGTTGAAATCACTAGAATCGAAGGAAAAGGAAATACTGGAAATTACCTGGAGATAACTAAAGAATCGGAAGATGAGATTTTGGCAAACTTCAAAATGGAGAACTTGACTTATAAAGCCGGAAAAGGCCCAGTGAAAATCAAAGTGATTGACCCATTAAATGTAAAACCTGGGAATTTCAATATTCAATTTGTTTTAGATAGCAATGGAGTATTAAGTGATGCTAACTGGATTCTATATGATCTAAACACAGGTGACACAATTTATTCAGATAAGTCAATAATAGTTGGGAATGAGCAGCTATTGCCTGACTATGGTATCTCTATTGAAATTGAAAATAAACCTTGGCTTCATGTAAAGAGCAATAACTATTTCACTCATGCAGCCGGAAGTGCGTTAACGTTCGCAGATTCCTCCATCGCATGGTTAACCCACATGGAAGATAATGACGCTATCATTTGGGAAAACTGGATTAGAGCAGGTGTAAATCCAGATCCGACACTTTCAGTTGGTGGATCTGATGTTCTAGTAGGGCCTTCTGATGATAGAGTTCCGCTAGATCCTGAAGAAGAATATGAAGGAATGATTAATGGTGGTTGGGCGCCTTACCGAATGGTAGGTGATACGACTAATCAGCCTGCAGATCGAAACCTTCGTCCATATCGAAATTGGGTTCAAAATGGCCTTCAAAAAGTAGAGAGTATTGATGTGGTATTTACAAAAGATCGTTCGAAATGGACTAAATGTGTTGTCTTTGAAATGGGAGAAGACCCAATTTTAAATGTTCAAAATGCAAATAAGTTTGATGTAAAACCAGTGCAGTCTGTAGATGAATATGGAGCACCAGCAACTGGAACAGGTATGGGTTGGTTCCCTGGGTACGCCATAGACGTAGAGTCAGGTGAACGTCTGAACATGGCCTTTGGAGAAGATTCGTGGTTAGGTTCGCATAATGGTGCTGACATGATCTGGAATCCAACTTCTACCAAATACAGTGGAATGGGACAACCGATTTTCGGAGGTAAACATTATCTGTATGTCTTTAAGAATGATAGAAGAGAAGAGTTCAATCAATCCAAATTACTAGATAGACAGCCAGTTTATGACGAAGCAGCTTGGATGAAAGCACAATTGACTTCGCCATCCACATCAAACAAGATTAATGTTTGGAGTAGTTGTATTTGGGTTGGTGCCCCGATGATCTCTTCTGAAGAATTGATGCTGTCTTACGCTGATGGTTTAATTCCAACGGAAACCAGAGTTGAATTAAGAGTGGAAAAAGCTTACGAGGAGTATGCTCTTGGGACAAATCACATTCATAATTCGCTAGATGAGATCAATAGTTTGAACTTGTGGAATCCGCTTTATAACTTTTCTACAGATGACGCTGCAACGTCTTTGGCAGTGGATACAACGGCTGTTTCGGCACTTGATATAATAAGAGCGGTTCCTAATCCATATTTAGCCTATTCGGCTTATGAGCAATCAAAGTTGGATACTAGAATGAAAGTGACCAATTTACCTGACAAGTGCACCGTTACAATCTTTAATACGGCAGGTAGATTAATTAAAACGATCAAGAAAGACAATTTGATAACCTCAGTTGATTGGGACATGAAAAATGAAAAAGGAATTCCAATTGCTAGCGGATGCTACATAATTCACGTGAATGCCCCTGGAATTGGAGAGAAAATAATTAAGTGGTACGGAGTGGTTAGAGAAGTCAGCCTTGATCGCTTCTAATATTTTATGGAAATCGGTTTTGCTAAGCATCATACTGGCAGAACCGTGTTTATGACCTAAACGAGCGTTTACTTGATGCAGCTAAATGGTGGGGATAGAACAGGGATAAAGAAATTTATCTTCAGAGTAGTTTCATAGTTAGTTCGATAACAAGCAATTGTATCGCATTATTTAGCCTTTTGAATCGTCCAATTCAGCTTTATTATCGATAAAGCAGGGTTGGACTTTTCTTTTATTAGTTCATTTACTAGAAATGAGATATCTTCGAGGACTATTTTCAAGACTAAACGAAACACTCTAGTTGTGAGGACATTACTCAAATCGGTAACATTTACCATCTTAGTTGCAATAAGCCTAAGCTCATTCGCTCAAAATTATAAAACAGATTTCTACGCTGCACACGACATTCTCGATCAGGAGAATTTTGATGGAGCTTTAAAAGCATTTCTTAAAGTGGATAAAGATTATCCTGGAAATATTAATGTGAAATCCATTATTGGTTATTGCTATTTACAATCCAAGTACCAAAAAAGAAATGCAATTGAGTACTATTTGTTGTGCCAAGAAAATTTAAATCCGTACTACAAGGTAAGAAGTCACAAGGAAGAGAACGCGCCAGTAGAGGCGATTTGGTATTTAGGTAGAGCATACCATGCCAACTATCAATTCGATTTGGCTTTGGAGAAACTAAGAGAATACAAAAGTGTTTTAGATCCTTCTAATACTGCTGCTGTAGAAGCCGTAACCAGAGATATTAGAGTTAGCAGAAATGCAAAACAATTGTTTGAAAATCCGGTTCATGCTGAATTACATAAACTTAGTAAGGGGATAAATACCAAATACCCAGACTATAGACCAATCATTTCGGCAGACGAAAGGGTTATGATTTTTACTTCCAGAAGAGAAAACAGTACAGGAGGAAAAACTGAAGATCTCGATGGTGTTTATCGTGAGGATGTGTATATATGCTATAGACAAGGAGACGGTTGGACGGATCCTGAGCCTATCGCTGAGCTTAACGAAGAAGGTCATGAAGCTTGTATCTATATTAGTCCAGATGGACAAAAGATGTTTATCTATAGAAATGAAGAGGATGGAGACAATGGTGGAGGAACCATCTATGAATCAAAAATCATTAACGACAAGTGGTCTGAGCCAGAAGAGTTACACGCTGCCATCAATTCTGAATATTGGGATTCTCATGCTGCCCTGAGTGCAGATGGAAATACGATTGCTTTTGTGTCAGATAGACCAGACGGTAAAGGAGGAAGAGATATTTACCTGATGAAGAAATTGCCTAGTGGCAAATGGGCAGATGTTCAAAACATAGGAGATCAAATTAATACGCCATTCGATGAAGAAGGACCTTACCTGCATCCAGATGGTAAAACACTTTACTTCTCGTCTAAAGGACATAACACCATGGGCGGATTCGATGTGTTTACTTCGGAGTTACTAGCAGATGGCATTACATGGTCTGAACCAAGAAATTTAGGACATCCAATTAACACGGTTGGTGAAGATGTTTTCTTCGTGCCTTCAGCGGACGGAACAAGGGCTTACTTTTCTTCTTTTAGAGATGGTGGAGAAGGAGATCAGGATATCTACATGATAGATATGTTGGACGAGAAGAAGAAAATATTAGTGGTGTATAAAGGATGTATCAAAGATCTTGCTGGCGAAGTATTAACTGATGTTTTCATTACCGTATTTGATAGAGATTCGGACGAAATTGTTGGTGAGTATAGAGCAAATAAAACTTCTGGAAGATTCTTATTTGTTCTTAACCCTGGGAAGTATAAAATTGAATATGAATACAGTGGTTTGATTGCGGATGAAAACATAGATGTTGCCGTTGATGAAGAATATCATGAAATAGGAAGATTGGTTACTAAGTCAGATATAAAGCTTGAAATTCAAGCAATCGAAGCTGATTGTGATGGAATTCAAATTGTTCAGACCCCAGATACGGCTCAATGGAAATATCAATTATTGGTTAACGATGAGCCAACTGGTGGAGTTAAAATAAATGTGTTAGATCAAAATGAACTAGAAGTTTACGCAGATTATTCAAGTGAAATAGGAGAGTTTAAATATCAGCCAGTTAAGCCGGAGGATAATCCTTTGTTTTTAATCGAATTACCAGATCCATCGTTATGTGGAAAGGCTAAAATCCTATTAATTGGGCAAAACAACATTGTAATAAAAGAATACACTCAAAACATTAGATGTAAGAAAGATGTTGTTGTAGCTGTTGAACCGGCTTCTTTTCAGAAGTATTATGGATATAACATTAAGGGTGTAACGAATGAAGAAAATGCCTTTAAGGATTTTATTAATAAGGCTGCAGAAATCTACAAGAAGACTGGAAAACTAACGATTCTGCTAGAAGGAAGTGCATCATATGTGCCAACGAAAACGTTTAAGTCTAATAGAATACTAGCAGCTAAAAGAGCTGAAGATGGAGAAGCAACTGTAAAAGCTGCTTTGAAAGCAAAAGGTGTTCCTATGGATAAGGTGGCAATAGATAGAACTTCTAAAGTTCAAGGACCTAAGTACAAAGGTGATTTTGAATCAGGAACTGAGAAATACGGTAAGTTCCAGTACTTCAAGGCTACAGCGAAATAGTTAAATAGATTTCCAAAAATTTTGTAAAGCAATTAGGGTAGCTTCATACTCTTCTACAAATGCCATGTGCCCTGCATTTTCTAATTCGAGCAATTCAGCGTCCAAGTCAATTACTTGGCTCTTAACTGACTCAATTGGAATAACATTGTCGTGGGCACCAGCAATGAAAAGTAGGGGAATCTCCAACTTCTTTAGTTCTTCAGACTGATCCGTACGAAGTGCCATGCCTCTTAATGCCGGAGCTCCACCAGCTAGCCCTGTAGCCAACCCCATTTGCTTTAAAGTAGCAACTTCCTCTGGGTATTTAATTAAATTCTTAGGTGCAAAAAGATTATTTATCGCTTCACTTACAAATAACTCGTGACTGAGTTCCAGTACCCTGATTGTTCGTATTCTATCGACTTTCTTTTGAGGAGAATCTTCAGCTGTAGTGGAATTGAACAGAGTAATGGATTCAACTCTATCTGAATTCTTTTGCGCAGCGGCAATTGAAACATAGCCTCCCATTGAATGACCAACAAAATGTGCTTTAGGCAACTCTTCCAAATCCATTACTTTAATGACTTGTTCAGCCATCAATTCCATGGTGTGGGTCTCCGAGAGACAGTTTGATTTACCATGACCAGCGAGATCAACTCTTAGGATAGTGTACCTTGAGTCTAAGTCCGTTAGATATCGATCCCAAACGCTGAGATTACCTAGGAACCCGTGTAGAAATACTACGTGAATTGGGCCACTTCCGCTAATTTCGTAATGTATGTCGCCCTCTTTTTGTTTAATGTACGGCATTAGGAACGTTCATCATCTCCTCAATTTCTTCAACCTCAATTGGTATGTTTCGCATCAAGTTGAATGGCTCACCTGATTCTTGAACAACTACATCATCTTCTAAACGGATTCCAAGACCTTCTTCAGGAATATATATCCCAGGTTCTACCGTAAAGACATTGTTGGCTTGAATAGGCTCAGTCCACAATCCTACATCATGAGTGTCAAGACCGATGAAGTGTGAAGTGCCATGCATGAAGTATTTTTTATAAGCTGGCCATGCAGGATTCTGGTTTTTAATATCAGTTTGATCAATCAATCCAAGTCCTAATAATTCTGATTCCATGATTTTCTCAACTTCCAAATGATATTGAGCAAGCATGGTTCCTGGTACAAGAAGTTTCGTTGCTGCCTTTTTCACTCTTAAAACAGCGTTATATACTTCTTTCTGCCGTTCCGTGAAACGACCATTTACAGGCAAGCATCGAGTCATGTCTGATGCGTAATTTGCGTATTCTGCTGCCCAATCAAATAAGATGACATCACCATCTTTACATTCTTTGTTGTTCTCGATATAATGTAAAACGCAGGCATTGGCCCCAGAAGCAATTATTGGCGTATAGGCAAATCCTTGCGAACGGTTTCTTAAAAATTCATGCATGATTTCCGCCTCAATCTCATATTCCCAAACTCCTGGTTTCATGAATTTCATAATGCGGTTAAATGCTTTTTCTGTGATATCACAAGCCTTTTGCATTAGCTCCAATTCAATTGGATTTTTAACGGATCGAATTCGGTGCATAATCGGTGCACTTCTTTCATATTCGTGTCCAGGATATTTTGCTTTACAAGATTTAATAAATCGATCTTCTCTGGTTTCAGCTTCGGTGTTGGCACGTGTGTGCTCGTTAAGATTAACGTATACATTTTGAGCTTCAGACATTAAAGTCGTGAATACTTTGTCAAATTGATCCAGCCAATAAACTGTTTTAATACCGCTTGTTTCAAACGCTGACTCTTTGGTCAGTTTTTCACCCTCCCAAATTGCAATACTTGGGCTCGTTTCTTTCAGAAACAATATTTCCCGATGTTTTTCAAGATGACAATCAGGGAAAATAACGAGGATACTTTCTTCTTGATCAACTCCTGAAAGATGAAGGATGTCTCTGTGTTGAACAAAAGGCATGCTGCTGTCTGCACTAGTTGTTACAATATCATTTGAATTAAAAATTGCAATTGACTTTGGCTTTAGCTGAGCCGTAAATCTTTTTCTATTGTCCTCGTATAGCGCTTTATCTATTCTATCGTACTTCATCTCCAGTTGATTTGTAGCTAAGGTACAAATCAACTTTTTAATTATGGAAACATTATAAGCAAGGATTCAATCTAGGCTAATCTGAGTGGCGACTTTAACATTCTTTGTGATTTGAGAAAAAGGCTTTGGCATACTAGTTGAAATAGTCTAGTCAAATCTTAAAACAGACGTTATGAAAGGAACATTTACAAAACTAGGACTGGTATTAATAGTCGTTCTTTTCTTTTCAAGTTGCAAAAGAGAAGAGTCGCTTACCACAGATCAGAATAGAATTTATTCGGAGTATAATTATACTTATGATGCAAATTCAAATAAGACAATCGCGGAAGCAGAGTTTAGAATAGGAAACTCAACAGGAAAGAAATTAGAACTCTCTTATCCAGCAACCGTTCGTTTTAATGGAGAAGCATTGTCATGGAGAAGATTGGCAGGTAATTATTCGTTAACAAGTTATGCCGCACCAGGTAATGGAACTTTTAAGTACCAGGATACGGATGAGCAAGTTTATCAGAATGAAGCAAGTCTTCAAAAGTCAGTTGAACTGCCTTTTGGCTTGACAAGCATCAACAAGAAATCTGATTTCTTTTTACCATGGAATGGTGATCCTGTGAAGGCTGGTGAGACGATTGAGGTAACAATCAAAGCTGGAACTACAAAGAGGTTCAGAGCCAATATAGTTGGAAGTACCTACATTACTTTAGATCGCAACTCCTTGATCGGGCTCGTTCCGGGACAAGCTAAAATTGAAATCGAAAGAGTTCAGATTATGCCTATTGCACAGGGAACTTTTGCGGGCGGCAGAATGATTTCGACTTATAAAGGAAGAACGATTAATATTACGATCACTGAATAGTTGGAAACGAAATTCAGACAAACCTGCAAACGTTAATTCGTTTGCAGGTTTTTTAATGCAATTGATTCTGATACGCTTTAAAAGAATCAAGACAAGGAATCCTTATCAAGAACGGTTCTAAATAAAGTAATAAGCAGGCACTTACTTGACATTGCAGACCTTGACGGTTACATTTGCTTTGAAATTTCAAATTCAATTTCATAATGGGTAATTCATCGATTAGGAAGTCGTCCATCGGGCGGAAAGTATTAATGGCCCTTTCGGGTTTTTTCCTCTTATTATTCTTGCTGCAGCATTGTACCATCAACATGATGTCTGTTAACTGTGATGACGGAGAAATGTTTAACACGGTTTCCCATTTCATGGGTACAAACCCAGTTATTCAGTACATAATGCAACCAATATTAGCAATAGGTGTAATATTTCACCTGTTGATGGGAATGGCATTGGAGTATAAAAACAACAAAGCTCGTCCGCAGAAGTACGCTTATAACAAGCCGGGCACTAACTCTCCATGGATCTCTAGAAATATGATCATCTCAGGAATAATGATCATGTTGTTTTTAGGATTGCACTTTTATGATTTTTGGTTCCCAGAGTTGAAAGTGAAATTTATTGATGGCGACATGACAGGTTTGAATGCAGCCGGAGAAATGAGATATTTCGAAGAACTCCAGCATAAATTTGTTAACCCAATTAGAGTTGGACTATACGTTCTGTCGTTCATATTCTTAGCACTTCACTTATTACATGGTTTCCAATCTTCATTTAAATCAGTTGGATTTAATCATAAGAAGTACACTCCATTAATTAAGAAATTAGGAATTGCTTATGCGATTCTTATTCCAGCCGGATTTATTTTCATCGCTATATATCACCACATTGTAGCAGCACATTTAATACACTAAACGATGTCAAAATTAGATGCAAAATGTCCTACAGGTCCTATTAAGGAACAATGGACAAACCATAAGAACAACATTAATGTGGTAAATCCAGCCAATAAAAGGTTGATTGATGTCATTATTGTTGGAACAGGATTAGCAGGAGGGGCGGCTGCCGCTTCATTGGCTGAGATGGGGTACAACGTGAAATCGTTTTGTTTTCAAGATTCACCAAGAAGAGCCCATTCGATTGCTGCGCAAGGAGGAATTAATGCTGCTAAGAATTATCAAAATGATGGTGATTCTACATACCGATTATTTTACGATACGGTAAAGGGTGGAGATTATCGATCAAGAGAGTCTAACGTATATAGATTGGCCGAAGTATCCGCAAACATTATCGATCAATGTGTTGCACAAGGGGTTCCTTTTGCAAGAGAATACGGTGGGTTATTGGACAACAGATCTTTTGGAGGTGTACTAGTTTCAAGAACGTTTTACGCTAAAGGTCAAACAGGACAGCAACTTTTACTAGGTGCATACTCTGCGATGAGCCGTCAGATTGGTAAAGGTAAAATCGAAATGCACAACCGACATGAGATGTTGGAGTTGGTAATTGTTGATGGTAAAGCCAGAGGAATTATTGCAAGAAATTTAGTGACAGGAGAAATCCAAAGACATTCTGCTCATGCAGTTGTATTGGCTACTGGTGGATACGGAAATGTATTCTTCCTTTCTACGAATGCAATGGGATCTAACGTAACGGCTTCTTGGAGAGCGCACCGTAAAGGGGCTTACTTCGCAAATCCATGTTACACTCAGATTCACCCTACATGTATCCCAAGATCCGGTGATTATCAATCTAAGTTAACCTTGATGTCTGAATCGTTAAGGAATGATGGTAGAATCTGGGTTCCAAAGAACATGACTGACGTTGAAGCGATTAGAGCTGGAAAGAAAAAGCCAGTTGATTTAACCGAAGATGAAAGAGATTATTACTTAGAAAGAAGATATCCTTCTTTTGGTAACCTTGTTCCAAGAGATGTTGCTTCGAGAGCAGCGAAAGAAAGATGTGATGCTGGTTTCGGTGTAAACGAAACTGGAGAAGCTGTTTATTTGGATTTTGCTTCTGCGATCCAACGATATGGAAAAGAAGCGGCAATTGTTGATGGAGTTACTGATGCTTCACCGGCAATGATTAAGCAATTAGGTGAGAAAGTAATTGAGAACAAGTACGGAAACTTGTTCCAAATGTATGAGAAGATTACAGATGATAATCCATACAAAACTCCAATGCAAATCTATCCTGCAGTTCACTATACAATGGGTGGTTTATGGGTAGATTACAACTTGATGACTTCGGTTGAAGGTTGTTATGCCGCAGGAGAAGCAAACTTCTCTGACCATGGTGCAAATAGATTAGGTGCTTCGGCATTGATGCAAGGATTAGCAGATGGATATTTCGTGCTTCCATATACAATCGGTGATTACTTAGCGAGTGATATTAGAACTGGAACAATTCCTACCGACACTAAAGAATTTGATGAAGCTGAAAAATCTGTAAAGGATAGATTAGATAAACTAATCAATAATGAAGGCACTAAATCGGTTGATCATTTCCATAAGAAATTAGGAAAAGTGATGTGGGATAAATGCGGAATGGCACGTAATGCTGAAGATTTAAAATCAGCCATTACTGAAATTGCTGCGATCCGAGAAGAATTCCATAAAGACGTTTACGTGCCGGGTGGATTAAATGAATTTAACCCAGAGCTAGAAAAAGCAGCTAGAGTTGCAGATTTCTTAGAGTTAGGAGAATTATTCGCAAAAGATGCATTGGATCGTAATGAATCTTGCGGTGGGCATTTTAGAGCTGAATCTCAAACGGAAGAAGGAGAAGCAAAAAGAGATGATGCGAATTTCACTTATTCAGCAGCCTGGGAATTTGGAGCTACTCCGTCAGATCCAATTCTTCATAAAGAAGACTTGAAATTTGACAACATTGAATTGAAACAAAGAAGTTATAAATAAGAAGAAAGATGGATTAGAAGGGCGTTTCGTTCTTTTAACTCTTTCCTCTAAAAGCAAAAACTATGTCAGAAGGTAAAGGCATGAATTTAACTCTAAAGATTTGGCGTCAGAAAGACAGCAAGTCTAAAGGGAAAATGGAAACTTTCAAAGTGAAGGACATTTCTGAGCACATGTCATTTTTGGAGATGCTAGATGTTCTAAACGAACAGTTAGTGGCTGAGAAAAAAGAGCCGGTTGCTTTTGATCACGATTGTAGAGAAGGTATCTGTGGAATGTGTTCTTTACACATTAATGGAGAAGCTCACGGACCAGATAGAGCAGTTACTACTTGTCAGTTGCACATGCGAAAGTTTAATGATGGTGATACGATCCACATTGAGCCTTTTAGAGCGAAAGCATTTCCAGTAATAAAGGATTTGGTGGTTGATAGATCTTCATTTGATAGAATTATTCAATCAGGAGGTTTTGTTTCTGTTAATACATCAGGAAATACACAAGATGCAAATGCAATTCCGATTCCTAAAGCAGATGCAGACAAGGCCTTTGATGCTGCAACTTGTATTGGGTGTGGAGCATGCGTTGCAACTTGTAAAAATGCTTCGGCAATGTTATTCGTTTCAGCTAAAGTTTCTCAACTATCACTGTTACCTCAAGGACAAGTGGAGGCGCAAGAACGTGTGTTGAACATGGTTGAGCAAATGGACAATGAAGGGTTTGGTAATTGCACCAATACTGGAGCTTGCGAAGTGGAATGTCCAAAAGGAATTTCTCTAGAGAATATTGCTAGAATGAATCGAGATTACTTGAAAGCCAGTATTCATTCTGAGGATTAAATAAATATTAAGGCAAAAAAAAAGGGGAAGCTTAAAGCGTCCCCTTTTTTTTAATTGAAATTACGTTCTAGTGCTCGTGATCTCCTTCATCATCAGCGTGATCATGACCTGCGTCATCTCCAGCTCCTTCTTCAGTTAAATCAGTTACTTCTACACTTCCGCAAGATGCCATTGTGAACGAAACCGCTCCAACAATTGTCAACATCAATAATATCTTTTTCATTTTCTGGTAATTAATATGGTTAATAAATTGAATTCTTATATCCCGAATATAGTAATTTAACTCGGATTGAAAAACGTTCATCTAAATTTTGAATGTTAATTCTTTAATATATTGTCTTACGCTATTGCTGCATTTCGATTTTGCTTTATTGTTAACCGAACAAAGTAAGTGATTCGTCTAATTGACCACAGTCATAAGGAACTATGACAATTGTATGACACAATAGGAAGAAGGTGGTCTAAATTTGTTGATAGGTAGACGCGATAAGCTTTGAGAGAGATTAAGATAATAGGACTAACACATAAGTCCGTTGAACTAGAAAAAATTGGAGAGTTTCATGTAGATGACTCTTCGGTTAAAGAGCGTCTTAAACACCTGGTTGAAAAAACCGATATCGAAGAACTGGTTTACCTTTCTACCTGTAATCGTGTTGAATTTATTTTCACATCACCTTCAGAATTAGACGATGATTGCTTACTGAATTTCTTTCATTCTTTTGATCCTGAAATGGATGAGACTAGACTACAGTTTGCTTGTCAGAATGCAGAGCTTCACTCTGGGCTAGATGCTGTAAGACATCTTTTCAAAGTGGCTTCAAGTATTGATTCGCTCGTTTTGGGGGAAAGAGAAATCATCACTCAAGTAAGAACTGCTTATGAAAGGTCTAAGGAAATTGGACTTACCGGAGATTCATTAAGGCTGTTAATTGAAAAGACGATTGAAGCAGCTAAAGCCGTTTTTACCCAAACAAACGTGGCCACTAAGCCCGTTAGCGTTGTTTCACTAGCTTACCGAAACCTAAAAGATTTTAATATCCCATTGGAAAGTAAAGTACTAGTGGTTGGTGCTGGAAAGACCAATAGTACCATGTGCAAGTTCCTAAAGAAACATGGCTTTACCAATTTTGTTGTTTACAATAGAACAATGAAGAATGGAGATGCGCTTGCCAATGAACTTAATTGCGAGAATAGAACGTTAGCTGAATTAAAAAATCACAGAGATGGTTTTGATCTAATTGTAAGTTGCACTGGTTCTAGTAAATACATCTTTACACCAGATATGTACCGACAAATCTTAGGTGACGATAAAGGCAAAAAGGTAGTAATTGACCTTGCTATTCCAAATGACGTAGATAGAGCTATCTCAGATGAATTCAATTTAAGGATGATTACTGTTGAAGCCCTTCGGTCAGTAGCGGAAAAGAACTTGAAAGAAAGAGAAAAGGAATTAGTTGTATGTGATAAGATTATCCAAAATAGTTTGGATGAATTTAGAACTACGTACAGAGAAAGACAGATTGAGCTAGCCATGAAAAATGTGCCGCAACAAGTCAAAGAGATTAAAGAAATGGCAATGGGTACAGTATTCGTTAATGAGCTAAACTCATTGGATACGGACTCTAAAGAAGTGCTGGACAAAGTAATCGAGTACATGGAGAAAAAGTACATCGCAGGACCTATGAAAATGGCCAAAGAAATATTGTTAGATAATCCTTCATCAAAAGCTTAATGTCTAAGTCCATAGTTATCGGATCAAGAGGTAGTGATCTTGCCCTATGGCAGGCAAATTACACAAGGGGTGAACTTGAAAAGTTAGGCCACGAGGTAGTCATCAAAATCATTAAAACCCAAGGAGATAAAATTCAAAACTTAAGTTTTGATAAGCTAGAAGGTAAAGGGTTTTTCACCAAAGAAATTGAAGATCAATTATTAGCTAAAGAAATTGATCTGGCCGTCCATTCTCATAAAGATTTGGAAACAACTCCACCTGAAGGTTTGATAATTGCTGCTGTGCCTGAACGGGCCGCAGTAAATGACATCCTATTGATTAAAAAGGACAGACTTTCGCCTGAGAATCAATTTAACCTTCCAAATAATGCTGTTGTAGGAACATCTTCGGCAAGAAGAAAAAACCAACTTAAAGCCTTCCGACCAGATATTGAATTAGTGGATATTCGAGGAAATGTCCCGACCAGAATTGAGAAGCTAGAAACTGGTTCATATGATGCCATTATGCTTGCAAAAGCAGGTGTTGATCGATTAGGATTGGACCTATCTAATTTTCATGTGGAAGTGCTGAACCCTAAAGAATTCATCCCTGCGCCCGCGCAAGGAGCTTTAGGTTTGCAGATTAGAAAAGAAGATACTGAAATGGCTGAGATCCTTTCCAATATCAATGACACGGAAACAGCGAATCGAATCGAGATAGAGCGCAAAGTGCTAAACTTGTTTCAAGGTGGATGTCAATTGCCTTTGGGAGTTTATGTGGAGTCAGAAGGAGATAGTTTTAACCTGTGGGCCTCAATGGCAGAAGAGTGGGCAGCAATGCCCACTAGAATTCAGTTAGCCGGAAACGATATAGAATTAGCGTCAACCACTGTTGAAGCCTTAAAAAAAAAGGCTCGGCTAAACGTGTCTTTATAAGTCGCGACTTTCCAGACAATCATTTCATACTTCGATATTTTAAACAGAATGAGATTGAGTTACAAGCTCAAAGTTTAATAACCGTCAACATTAAGAAAGTCACGTTTCCCGCTACTGAATGGGTCTTCTTTTCTTCAGGAAATTCGGTTAGAAGTTATTTTGAAAACGGAGGATCGTTGGAGCGAAAATTCGCAGCTATGGGCCAAGCCACTGCTAAGCTGGCGATGAAACATGTGCAATTGGAGTTTGTTGGATCTGGTTCTCCAAAAGAGGTAGCGGCACAATTTAAAAACAAGTTAGCTTTAGAAACTGCTTGTTTCCCAATAAGTGATTTGAGTTTAAAAAGTATTCAGAAGGCACTGTCGCCTGGTCAAGTTGAGAATATTGAATCTTACATCACAGCAAAAGCGGATGTTAAAATATCGGATCAAGATCTTTACTTGTTTACCAGTCCGTCTAATGTTCAGTCGTTTTTAAATGCTAATTCCATTCCAGATCATGCGGATGTCATAGCAATTGGGCCTTCGACTCATCAAGAATTGTTTGAAGCGAATATCAATGCATTTCAAGCAATAGATGGAACAATACTGAGTATGATCGACTTAGCTAATAAACTATAAGGATTCGTTTAGTTCAAAAAGGCCTTATTCTTCCTATATTTGTGTCTCTCACAAAACACAATATGCACCGATTTATACTACTGTTTGTCTTGGTTTTCCCTCTATTTGTCAACGCACAGGTAACCACTCGATATAACATCATTCAGCGCCCTACGGAGAATTCAGTAACTATTGCATGGAGAACTGTTAACCCGGAAGTTGGAACATTAATGTATGGAGATGATCCATTTAGCTTGGTCAATGTTGCTTCTAACCCAACGGCAACTACAAAACATTTCTTTGATGTATCTGGACTTACTTCTGATTCAAAATACTTCTATCAAACCTCAACGGATGCTGGATTTTTATCTGCAATTGACAGCTTCTACACGGCCAAGCCAGATTCATTGTCAGACATCACTTTTCTTCATTATGGAGATTGCGGTTACAATAACACCATCCAAAATGATATTGCTGCGTTAATGCTAACTGAACAAGCGGATTTTGGCGTTGTTGCTGGAGATATTGATCAAGGCGTAGGAGACGATTATGAAAATATATTTTTCGGGGTGTATAAAGACATCTTAAAGCAGTCTTGCCATTATACATGTATTGGGAATCATGATATCATCGCAGATAACGGTGCTACGTATAAAGATGCTTTTTACTTGCCAACCAATAATCCAACGAGCACGGAAGAATATTATTCTTTCACATGGGGAAATGCCAAGTTTGTGTGTTTAAACTCTAATGCAGACTATACGGTTGGTTCACCCCAATACGATTGGATGCTAGATGAATTTAAATGTAATGACAGGCAGTGGTTGTACGTTTTCTTTCATCACCCACCTTGGACGAATGCTTGGGACGCTCTTTATTACGTGCCTTTTCAACCTTATTACTTATATGAAGGGAATGAAGATATGAGAACTGATTTGGTTCCAGCTTTTGAATCTTATGGGGTAGATTTCGTTTTAAATGGGCACTCACACTGTTACCAAAGAGGTGAATACAATGGAGTTCATTATATAATCTCTGGAGGGGCGGGAGCAACCACTTTGGATTTCAATACTAATAGCAATGCCCCTAATATTCAAAATGAACTTTACATTAATCAATATGTGAAATTCAACATTAAAGGTGATACTTGCTATTATGTTTGTAAAGACGAAACAGGTGCAATAGTGGATTCTGTAGGTACGGTTAAACCATTTGTTCCGATTAGGCCAGAGTTGTCATTTGACGGAACTACGATTACTTCCACTGTTGGAGATAGCTACGAATGGTATTTAGACGGGGTGCAAATTACAGGAGCCACTTCTCAAACTTTTGTTCCAACTCAAAGCGGTGTTTATGAAGTGATCACAACCAATCAATATGGATGTCAGTTTGAATCAGATCCTTTAACAATCAATGTTGCGGGCCTAGCAGATTTAACATTCGAGAATTTATCTGTTTATCCAAATCCATTTTCAGATCAAATTACGATTGCCGGATCATTAGGAATAGAGCTAAATGCAGAACTGGAGATATCGGTTTATAACACGCTTGGGCAGCAAGTTGCAAGCGATGTCGTTTCTACAAACGGGAGTGTTTATACAACTATTAACCTAGCGCATACAAGAACTGGTATTTACGTAGTTGAGCTAGTTTCTAATGATGTGAGAAGTGTTTATCGAATTTCTAAGCACTAAAAAAGAGGGCCGATAAACCCTCTTTAAATTTCTAATCCTTATTTCTTTTATCCCTTTATGGGTGGCCTATTACATGATAGGATTTTGACTGACCTTCTTTGATACCCTTAGTGTGTCTTTCTTTAGCAATTTCCTTTTTACTTCTAACTATTTTCAATCCTTGTTTTTTACCTCCATTATAGTCAAAGTGATCATATGATCCATTTGCATATTCGATGCATAAAACCTGAGATTTAGGGAATTTGATCGTGAATGTTGGATCAACACAATCTCTAATGATGATATGAGTTTTTGTTATTTCTTCTACGGTAATGTTTCTTCTAAAAATCATGTCGTTTTTAACTGTACTCCAAAGTGTTAATTCCTCTTTGCATTTGTACCAATCTGTAGCAGCAACTGGTGGTGCTTTGATCGATTCTTTGTCTGACTTAGGTTGTTTAGTTTTAACTTTACTAACCTTACCTACAGTACTTGCTTTTACATTTTTATCTACACTACTAATATTGACAGGCGTAATTTCTATCGCCTCCATATTAATTAATTTGATCGCATCATGCCATACTATATTCATGGTATTTGCATTTTTTGTAAAAGTCACCTTTACTTTTTTCTTATCACTTGGTCGCAACTCGATTACTTTTCCTTTTCCAATTTCTGCAGGAATAGCTTGGCCGCTGCCATTTTCAATTCTAATTTTAGAAGGGTCAATAACGACAAGCTGATTTCTGGTTCCGTTAAACGAGATTAGAAGTTCTGCGTTAATTGATCCCTTTTTAGATTCCGGAGCTTCCATTTCAATTTTGATTCCACCTAGTTCAACCAGATGTGGAGAGCCTGCTACTATTGGAAATGATTGAAGACCCATTCCTTCATCTGGAATTGCTCCCCCCATGAGACCTTCTGCCTGTACAATAAATTGTGGAATCCGGTAATCATTGTCTTTGATCTTAACTACTCTTGACTTTTTATCCCCAGGAGCAATAACCATTTCTTTACTTCTTTCTGGATAGAACGTTCCAAGTCCTTCAAAGTTGAATCCTGTTTTATCAGTATTGTAAACCAAATAAGAGTCCATTGATTTGTTCGTGACAATCAACTTAAGTTTTGATAATTCCTTATCACTAAACACATCCGTTAACGTAATTGATAGGTCTTCACTTTCAACAGCTGGCGGGTTGAAATAGTCAATTTGCTTCTGAGCAAAAGAAGAGGTTATTGCGATCAAGGCAGTACTTAGTAGTAGAATTTTCTTCATTGGATTTTTATTAAATTAAAAACACGTTCAGCACGAATATCATGCCAAACACTTAGGCAGCCAAAGGTTTAGTCTCAAGCTACTTAGTAGAAAAGGGTAATAGGGAGAAGTGTAAAGTACTAATTTAAGAGCTTTAAAAACTACTTAAAAGCACCAATTCCGGTAACGTCCAAACCTGTAATTAACAGGTGAATATCGTGAGTTCCTTCATAGGTGATCACAGACTCAAGGTTTGCCATGTGTCTCATGATGCTGTACTCGTTAGTGATACCCATAGCTCCATGAATTTGTCTTGCCTCACGAGCTATTTTAAGTGCCATATCAACGTTGTTTCGTTTTGCCATCGAAATCATTGCAGAAGTAGCTCTTCCTTCTTCTCTCAAAACTCCCAGACGATGCGTTAGCAATTGGGCTTTCGTGATCTCAGTAATCATTTCAGCTAATTTTTTCTGTGTCAATTGGAACCCAGCGATAGGACGATCAAATTGAATTCGCTCTTTAGAATATCTTAACGCAGAATCGTAACAATCCATAGCTGCACCAATTGCACCCCAAGCGATACCATATCTTGCGCTATCTAAACAAGAAAGAGGAGCACCAAGACCACTTCTTCCAGGAAGTAAATTTTCTTTAGGAACCTTAACGTTATCGAATATTAATTCACCAGTTATAGAAGCTCTTAACGAATGTTTACCATGCATTTCAGGTGCGGTAAATCCTTCCATTCCTTCTTCAACCAATAAACCATGAATTCTTCCAGATTCATCTTTGGCCCAAACAACAGCAACTTGAGACAATGGTGAATTTGAAATCCACATCTTCGCACCATTCAATAAGTAATGGTCGCCCATATCTTTAAAGTTGGTTACCATTCCGCTTGGATTAGAACCATGATCTGGCTCGGTTAATCCGAAACAACCTAACCACTCACCAGAAGCTAACTTGGGTAAGAATTTTTGTTTTTGTTCTTCAGATCCATATTTCCAGATAGGATACATCACTAATGAACTTTGAACAGATGCAGTTGATCTTAAACCTGAATCACATCGTTCTAATTCTTGCATCAACAAACCATATGAGATTTGGTCTAATCCAGCTCCTCCATATTCTACAGGGATATAAGGACCGAATGCTCCAATTTCACCAAGACCTGGTAGAATGTGCTTTGGAAAATCACAATTTTCAAAACAGTCTTCAATTATCGGACTAACCTCTTTCTTCACCCACGCTCTTGCAGCTTCTCTAATTAACTTATGTTCTTCTGTTAAAAGCTCATCCATTAAATAATAATCGTGTGCTTCGAATCTATCTGTGCTCATTTGTCTTAATTTGTTGTGCGCAAAAGTAGCCAAAAAGTGCTTCAAGATGAAGTGATTATAACTGATTCGTTGAATATTGTTAAATAAAAGGTTGATAATCTCCTTTTACTCGATGAGCGCTAGCCTTAAAGTTCCTAATTTTGTTTTAGTAAATGCCCTTAGATTACAACATATATAACCGCGATTCTGTATACGAATCATATCGAGATTCGCTAGCTGAAGTGGTGAAAGAGCATTATGTAAAATTGGAGGCCAGACAAAAGTCTGAGGAAAGTATTGAACTGCTAACTACAACTCAAAGCCAAGTTTACTCGGAAAATCCAGCCGATAAAAACAGTTCTTTTGATGGGCAGATTGTTATTTCGTCTGTTCTTTTGCTTTGCCTTTTCATGTTAGCGGTGGTGAAATTTAGACAACCTGTTAAATTCAGGTTCTTGTTAACGACCTTTTATAAAGGGAATTCTGTGATTCAACCATTTCAAGATGGGCTAATTATTACCAGTGCCTCGGCAATAATTATGACCATCAATTTCTTCCTTGTATTAAGTATTGTGGCATTTTATAGCATGGATCGGGTCAGTATAGTCGTTGCTAATATGCCAAGTCAGCATTTAGTTGTGTTTGGGATATTGCTGCTTGCTATTACCGCCTCTTACCTGGTTAAACTAGCTTCTACATGGGCTACTAAGGTTGCAATTGGGGAAGATAGAGGAATAACAGCCTATCGTTATAACATATTGTTTTTCACTCACCAGCTAGGGATATTATTGTTGCCTGTAGTTTTCACCCTTGCCTTTGTTGATCCAAACAATAAAGAGTACGTGCTCTATTTTGCATATGGCTTAATTGGGCTTCTATACATTTATAGGTTGGTCAAGTCTATTCTTATAGGAATTAATGAATCTGTTCCTCTGTTGTATTTATTTTTGTACCTTTGCACCCTCGAATTTATGCCTTTGGTCGTTATTATTAAACTGCTGATTGGCTAAAAGTTGGGATTGGACTAACCAGGAACCATTTTTAATTATTACTTGATGAGCGTTAAATCTATTTTAGTGTCGCAGCCTAGACCAGAAAATGAGAAGTCACCGTACTTTTCTTTGGCTGATAAGTACAAGTTGAAGATTGACTTTCGATCATTCATTCATGTTGAAGGTATTGAAGCTCAAGAATTTCGAAAAGAAAGAATTGACCTTGCTAAGCATACAGCCGTAATTCTAACGAGTAGAAATGCTGTAGATCACTATTTCCGTATTGCCGAAGAAATGAGATATGCTGTGCCAGATAGCATGAAGTATTTCTGTATTTCTGAAGCTGTGGCCTATTATCTTCAAAAATATGTTGTTTATCGTAAACGAAAAATCTTTCATGGGAAGCGCACCATCGCTGATATGACTGATATCTTGAAGAAAAACAAAAAAGAAACTTTTTTAGTTCCTTGTTCAGATATTCAAAGAAAAGTAATCCCTCAGCAATTGGAAGAGCTTGGATTGTCTTTTACTAATGCCACTTTATACAAAACTGTTTGTAGTGATTTGTCTGACTTAGAAGATGTGAAATACGATATGCTTGTATTTTTCAGCCCTTCAGGAATCGAATCTCTATATAAGAACTTCCCAAATTTCACTCAAAACGGTACTAAAATAGCCGTGTACGGAAACACGACAGCTACGGCTGTGGAAAGTGCTGGTCTTCGAATTGATGTAAGAGCGCCACAACCGGAATTCCCATCAATGACTATGGCGATTGAGAAATTTGTAAAAGAAGGAAAGAAATAAGCTGCTATTTAGCACTAACCAGAAAAAGGCCCATCTGCAAATAGCGGTTGGGTCTTTTTTATGTTTATAGATTGAGATTTACCATTTCACTACAATTTTACCCGTAGATTTTCTGCCTTCTAAAAAAGCGTGTGCTTCACCAATTTGAGCTACTTCGAATTCACCACCGATTTGTGGTTTTAGTGTTCCGGATTCGGTCATCTTAACCACTTCTTCTAAACATCTTTTAATCACCATTGGTTGATTATCAGCAATGTGAAGCATGTTGATTCCAATGATTCCATTTGATTTAATAAGGAATTGAACTGGAGACATTACCCCAAACCTCCATGCTAGTTGAAGTGTGGCAAACCCTCCACCTTTTTTGCCAGATCGTTCGGCAACTCCATATAACACTGAAGTTCCACCTTTTTCTAATAGTCCGTAGTCTTTTTTAAATGTACTTCCACCAACTGAATTAAAAGCAACTTGCAATCGCTTGCCACTAGAGTGTTTCAGTACTTCTTGTTCATAATCTTGAGTTTGATAGTTGATGGGAAAATCAACTCCATTATTCCTCAAGTAATCAAACTTAGCATCACTACCAGATGTGCCGTAAACAACACACCCTTTTAGTTTGGCTAATTGAGTCAATGCTGTTCCAACTCCTCCAGCCGCAGCGTGAATTAATACGTGATCTCCTTCAAATAAGTTAACAGCTTCATAAGCTGCACGATAAGCGGTGCAATATTGCGTAGCTAAGGCAGCAGCTACACCTGCTTTCATTTCAGGTGAGATAACCGCACATGCTCTCGCATCCGTAATTGCAAATTCAGCATAACCTCCAAATCGAGTCATTGCCACTACTCGTTTTCCGATGAGGTGTGAATACTCGTCAGAACCAGATTCTACAACCTCCCCAACTACATCGTATCCTAAAATTGAAGGCATAGGTGGAGCGTCTTTATACAGTCCATTTCTAGCCATTACATCAGCAAAATTGAGCCCAAAAGCTTCTACTTTAATTAATACTTGTAGTCCTTCTGGAGATGGTTTTGGAACTTCTTTAATTTGAAACGCATTGTGTGCGTCACCTTTTGTAGTTAAGACTGCAGCTTTCATGATGAAAATTAATTTTTATACAGGTGATAATGGGCTGCGTAAAGTTGCGGAAAATATCTGGAAGTCTCACTTTTTGCAATCAACCGAATCTATTGTTTAAATTAGATGAATGAGATTGTTCACAAGCTTCATCCTGATTCTATTGCTTACAGCTTGTGCTAAAGACAAGACCCTGAAGATTATCCCGTTTGATTGTTCAGGGGTAAATGCAACTTATGCTGATGACATTAAACCAATGATTCAAGCGAGTTGTGCAACGGGAACTGGCCCCGGTACAGGTTGTCATGATGCATGGATTTTAACCTACGCTGGCCTTAGAGCACGAGTTTTAAATGGATCGATTCAAAGAGTTATTTACGAATTGAAATCAATGCCACCAGACCCTAATTTTCTTGGAATACCTCCTTTAACGGACGAAGAAATTGAAAAAATGATGTGCTGGATTCAGTCTGGAGCGCTAGATAATTAGTATAATCTTACTTCTCTAAAACAACTTCTAATACATCTGTATGCAAGAAATCCTCTGGGGCAATCATTGGCTCAGCATAAGGAATTTTTGGCGCATAACGTTCTTGAAGAATCTGTTGAACCAGGGGAGATGTTAAATCATAATCCTTAAGCGGCCTTGTTTTACAAAGTTCAATATTACTTGCTTCGTAAGCCTTCCAAACAAGCTCAGAACAGTAGATTTCTGAATCATCCCAATTGAAATAGATGTCATACGGTTTGCCCATCTCTGCATTGCAATACGTAGATAATTGATCATGATCAATGCTTCCATTCTTCAATCGGAGCACCTTGTAATGACCGTCTTGACTTGCCTCAGTAAATTCAGAAATTTCCGAAATGATCACTGGTCCAATGGCCTCGCAAATCTTTAGTTCTCCATCTTGTTCGATTACAATGCCGCAATGAGAAAAGTCGCTATTGGTTGCCGCTTTTACAGCTTGGCATTGCAGTGAGTTTAATCCTTGAAGAATGATGTCTCCTTCTTGATATTCAAATGTTGTTGATTTTTCGGCTTCCGAAGAACATCCAATGATGACAAAAGAAATTGTTAGTGCATAAAGGCTAGCTTTTGTTGCCTTCAATAACCACCACGAATTCTCCTTTTGTACTGCTTTTTTCAAAATGGCTGAGTAATTCATCTGCTGTTCCTTTAATGTTCTCTTCAAACTTCTTAGTTAATTCCCTAGATACCGATATTATTCGAGTTGGGTCTAATTCGTTAACCTCTTTTAACAACTTGAGAATGCGGTGAGTAGATTCGTAAACAACCACGGTTTTGTCCAAACTCATGATGTTATCCAATTTAGTTTTTCTTCCTTTTTTGGTGGGAAGGAATCCCTCAAAATAGAATCGATCTGATGGCAAACCTGAATTTACTAAAGCCGGAACAAAAGCAGTAGCTCCAGGTAAACATTCAATGTCAATTCCTTCTTCTTTGCAAGCTCTGACCAATAAAAACCCTGGATCTGAGATTGCAGGTGTGCCTGCGTCAGAAACCAAAGCAACGTTCACTCCACCTTTAATCTGATCTACTATTTCCTTAACAATATGATGCTCATTATGCATGTGGTAAGAACGCAAAGGCGTTGACACTTCATAGTGGTTCAATAGTTTCTTGGTAACGCGGGTATCCTCGGCTAAAATGATATCGGCATTTTTTAATACCTCTAAAGCCCTGAGCGTAATGTCGCCTAAATTTCCAATTGGAGTGGGTACTAATATTAGTTTAGGCATGGAAGAATAATTTCAGCGATCATTCGAAGTTTAAGATCTGGTAAGTACAATGTAATCCTGCAACAATGTTTTCAAGAAATTTAGCTTGTTTTTGGGAGCAGTTTCAATGGAAAGTAAGCTTTGAGATTTTCTAGCTAATTCCACAACAAGGGCTTTATGGCGTTTGTTCGGGAACCTTCTAACACGATCAATTGCGTTTTTAATGAGTAGCATATCATCATCCGTAAGCGCTGTTACTTGAGGATATTGAGGCTCGTAGTTTTCAGCAGTTTTAATGGATAAAATGTCCTTGATGGAATAGCTTACAGAAGGTCTAAGTTTAATCACACATGTACCTGCTACCATATCACCAATTCGTTGGTTTCGATCAGAGCTTGAAGCTGTTAAGAATCCAAATGAACCTACCGACATCCATAAATCGATAAGCATGAACGATCCTCTTAAAAAGTAATCGGTGATCGATGGAACTGTACCGTCAACTTTGATAACCCGTGTTCCAGTTGCCATTTTTCCTACGGTTCTACCAGAAAACAAATATTCACTTAAAAATCGATAAAAGAATACTGGAATAAATAAAATCCCAACCAAAACACAACCTAATAAGGCAATGATGATGTATCCAAAGTAAGATGCTTCAATAGGGTCTGAAGAAGAGTCCCATGTTACTGCACCTGGTGCTGAAGAAGCGACCCAGACAAAAATGATTGTAGCAATATTGGAAGCAATTCCCGTGTATCCAGTAACAATGGCGAGATCAATTAAGAGCCCAAGGAAGCGTTGGGCAATGGACCCAAGCTCGTATTGGATGGTAACATTATTGGATGTAACAATGTCTATCGTTTTCACTAATCTCTCTTTTTTCTGTTAAAAGCCAATGTATGTATTAATTTCTAAATAAAATTACCTTTATTAGCTAAGCACGGAGTTAGCGCCACATGAAGGAAACCTCATTCATTAAACAAAATAAGCAAAAATGGTACAAGTTTGAGCAAATGTACCAGCAAAATAGACGGGACCCAGATGAACTGAGTAACCTGTTTATTGAGCTTACTGATGATTTGAGTTACGCCCGGACCCACTATCCAAAGCGGTCTGTAAGAGTTTACCTCAATGGGTTAGCCCAAAAAGTTTACGATCGACTTTACAGAAAAAGAAGAGACTCATTTAAAAAAGTGGTTTCGTTTTGGACGACCAGTGTTCCGCTCGAAATGTATCGAGCAAGAACAACAGTTTTAACATCTTTTATCGTAATGGCAATCGGATTTTTGATTGGATGGGTGTCTACGGTTGATGATCCTTACTTCTTAAATGTTATTTCAGAATCGAATCGAGTAGAATACGAGGAAGAATGTATTGCCGAGAATAAGCCAATTAGCGTTTACCAAACGCAAGATGAATCCACCATGTTCTTTGAGTTAGTTACCAACAACATGAGGGTAGCCTTTACCGCATTTGTACTCGGTATTTTGATTTCCATTGGCTCCGGATTTTTCATGTTCTACAATGGTATATTACTGGGGTCATTCCTGTCTTTTTACAAGATAAAAGGGTTCTTAATGGTGGCTATGATGACTATTTGGCTCCATGGCGTGTTCGAGATTTCGGCTATAATAATTGCTGGTGCTGCCGGTATTACTTTAGGGAATTCTATGCTCTTTCCAGGCTCCATGTCTAGGTCTCAATCCATGTTATTAGGGGCCAAGAGAGGGATGAAAATGATGATAGGTCTTTCTCCATTTATGATTGGAGCTGGCTTTATTGAAGCGTTTGTATCACGATATGGACCAGACATGCACCCTAGCATAAACATTCTGATTATAGGTGTTTGTTTAGCCATGATCATATTCTATTTTGTAGTCTATCCATTCATTGTTGCCAGGAAACATAACTATGATCCAAAGCTAGAGGCGAACCCAATTTTCATTCAGGAAAAGACCATTGAATGGTATCGTCTAAGATCATTTCAGGACATTTTTAATGACACTTTTGTATTCTATCGAAAAGGATTGGCGCTGTTTGGGAAGGTTTTTATTTTCATTATAGCATTATCTGGAGTAGCGGTATTTTTCTCTTTTTCTCAAAGCCAATTTTATGATTATGAGTTAGAATGGTATGAAAAGTTTGCTGTGGCCTTTAGCTTTTCATCAGACTTTAATCTTGGGGTTTTTGTGGCGCATATATTATTGCTTGGGACCAATTTCACAGCAGTATACCACTCGTTGTGGGTCTATAAACGTAAAGATCATGAATCGGAAGATTTTAGGTACTGGATTTCGTTCTTTAAGTTTTATGGAAGAAATGTGCTGAAAATTATTCCAGCTGCAGCATTGATTATGGGAGCTATTTCCTTTTTACCATGGTACTTTTTAGTTCTATCTATATTCTTGGTCCCCTTAATATTTAACTGGGCTTTACCTGGAATAATGGAAGACAAAAAATTCTTCCCTGGAGTTGGCAGAGGGATGAAAATCGCCAGTAAAAGCTGGATGAGTGGGGTAGGGATATTTTGTGTTTTCTTGGTGCCAGCACTGCTAGCTGCATTCTGTCCCTCTTTAATTATAGAAATATTTAAAACACAAGTACTCGGTTGGTTTATTGAAACACAAACGCAGAGTCCCGATTTCATTTATAATGTGGTTGACGGCTCTTATTACACGGTGATATTCCATTTTATAATGCCACTATTTATGCTTGCGTTTGGCTTTTTATACTTCGGTACAGTGGAGAAAGAAGAGGCGTTTGGAATGTTTAAAAGATTAGAATCCTTCGGGGAGACAAGTAGAGTTTACGAAACACAGGGTGAAGGGGAGTATTAGCATCATATTAATTTTTTGTTCATTGATTAGCTTCGCTCAGTATGGCTATGACAATGACTATATCATCTATGATGATCCATCTGATGATTTCACAGAAACGCATCAAGAATATTTAAAAGAGGACGTTAAGATTAGCGAGTTCGACCGTGAGGAGTACGATAAGCTAATGAAATTGATGATCTTGAAGTCCACAGGTCGAGTGGTGATTGATATGGATAATGTTGATCCAAATTTTGACCCCGAACGATATTTTGAGCAGCGACCTGGCGGAGGAGGAGGTGGCTCCGGAGGAGGCAATGGTAATAGCGATAATTATTATTACGAAGACTGGAATAGAGAATATGATCCAAATGAAGGTGAATATGCCGAAGATTGGTACGAGTATTATGAGCGAGATTATCGACAGTATGAAGACCATCAGAAACAAGACAAAAGGGAAGTAAAGAAAAAAGAGGCAGAAAGAAGTACGCCTGAAACCAGGCAAAAGCGGGAAGAGCAATCTGGAAGCGGAGGCGGACTGTTGCTAATCTTACTGCTGGTATTGGTGTTGGTTCTGGTAATTGGGTTTTTGTTTTTTGGTAAAGACTCCGATAGAAAAGTTCCACAAACTCCCCTAGAAGATCTTGCGCCAACTGAGATTCCAAAAACTGAATTAGAGTTGATGCTTGAAAAAGCATTGGCAAACAAAGACTTTAGAAAAGCAATCCGAATCTACTTCATATTCATGATGAAAGACCTTTCTGAAAAAGGCTGGATCGTATGGCAGAAGAAGAAAACCAACATGCTGTATTTACGTGAAATGAAAGGCAGACCTCACTACGATCAATTCAAGAAAGTCGTGAGTATATATGAAGTTGTATGGTATGGGAAAAGAGAAGTGTCTGAAGCAGACTATAAGGCAGTAGAGCCAATGTTGAAACAAACTTTAATTGATCTGGAGAATCACAAATAGATGAAGTCTTGGATGAAATATGGTATTGTTGCGTTAATCCTAATCGGGTTTACGATGCTATTCTTTTGGTGGTCTGCTCCACCTTCTGAAGAAGAATTAGCAGAGCAACAACGCATTGAAGAAGAGATTAAAAAGAAAGAAAAAGAGAAACTCACAGAAGAGGAAATTTTAAAGAAAGAGGCGGAAGCGGCTATCGAAAGAGAAAAAAATAGAAGACCAATTCCGATAAATCCAGAAGGCACCTATTTAATTCATCATCTTTTTAAAGGATACGATAAAACGAAAAAGATGAAACCGATGCAGTCTCCGATTGCATCTAATCTTCCGAAAAACAGTTCTAATGCATTTCCAAATGTGTACATATTAGTGGGAGATGGAGCGTATTTAAATTACGATGATGCCGATGAATTAATGAGCTTCGTTGAAATGGGAAACACTGCTTTTATTAGTGTAAGTGAGCTGGACTACTCTCTTAAATCGCAGTTATTCTGGGGAGAGGAATCGTTTGACGAGTTTGACGAATGCATGGACGTTAATTTCACTCATGACACAATGAACATGATTGTGGACTATCACTGGTTTTATGAAGACTCGCAGAAGGACGCTTATTCGGATAGTTGGAATTTCTGGAACGTGGAAAACCTAAAGTATAATGAATATGCTGTTTTGTCTTATGCAACAATGTGCGATGACGCTGGTAAAAATGAGAAAAAGCCAATTTGTATTCGGATAAATATCGGAGAAGGTCAAATGTTTCTTCACGTTCAACCAACCATGTTTACCAATCGAATTTTAATGGAAGACATTCAAGGGGTTGAATATGCAGAGCGCATTTTTAGTCACATCCCGAGAGGTAACATCTATTGGCATACGTTAAATGGACGAAATTCACATCAATATTTAGCCAGAAAAGGCCAGGAAGAAGGTGCATACGGAGATGGCTCAGGAGGAGGCGATAACAGTAAAAGAAGAACCAGCCCACTTCAGTTTATTTTGGACTCTACTGCCTTAAGATGGGCGCTTTATCTACTGCTAATAGGATTATTATTCTACATTATTTTTCAAGCTAAGCGTAGAAGAAAGATCATTCCAGCAGGTGAAAAAAGAACAAATTCAACGGTGGAATTTGCTGATACGGTTAGTGAATTATACTATCAAGAACGAAGACACGATAAACTAATAAGACACCTAGAGGCGGTCTTTAAAGATTTCGTGAGGAATAAGTATTACATGACGTCAGCAAAACCAGATAAGGCGTATTTTACTGGATTAGCCAAGAAGTCTGGAATTGAAGAAGAAAAAGTAAAGCAAATCTATACTGCTTTCGAATATGCAAAAAGAAGTGGAAATGTGAATGATAAATTCCTTATCCAATTGCACGATAACATTGAAAATTTTTACAAAAACTGTAACTAATGGAAGAGAATAACAAACCATCTGATCAAGACCCAGGAAAGGATTCAGCTAATTCTGGTCAACCAAACACTGGCGGTACAGAAATGCCGAAGCAACCAGAAATTACTCCAGTTGGGGATCAAGGCTCAGGGATAACTCCGCCCTCAGTTCCAAGTCCAGTAGGTGAAGCTCCATCGATGCCTGTAACTCCGCCCGCTCCAAAAGTGGAAGCGTTTAAATCGAGTTTAATCGACCTGTCGCCTGTTACCAACAAGGTAGAAGAGATTAGAGATGAAGTTGAGAAATTTATAATTGGCCAATATGAAATGGTGGATTTACTGTTAATCGGAATTTTTACTGGAGGACATATACTTCTAGAAGGTGTTCCAGGTGTGGCAAAGACGTTAACGGCCAGAGTGATTTCAAAAACACTTTCGTCTGAGTTTTCAAGAATTCAATTTACTCCAGATTTAATGCCTTCGGATATTATTGGAACTTCAATTTTCAATATGAAGACAAGTGAATTTTCATTTAGAAAAGGACCGATTTTCACTAATGTTGCCTTAATTGATGAGATCAATAGATCACCTGCAAAAACACAGGCTGCATTGTTTGAGGTAATGGAGGAAAAGCAAATTACTTATGATGGGGAAACGTATAAAATGGAATTTCCTTTTATCGTAATTGCTACCCAAAATCCAGTTGAACAAGAGGGAACTTATAGACTTCCAGAGGCGCAGTTAGATCGATTCTTATTTAAGATTAACTTGAATTATCCAACGTTAGAGGAAGAGAAGAAGATTCTTGATCGGTATAGGAATCAAGTGGCTTCTCCAGACTTAGAAAGCATCAAGGCCGTATTAAGCGCTAAAGAAATTAGAGACATTCAGTCAACGCTTGAGAAAATTAGAATTGAAGAGCAATTACTAAGCTATATCGCTCAGATTACGCATGAAACAAGAAATCATGGTAAGCTTTACCTCGGTGCTTCTCCAAGAGCTTCATTATCGATGATGAAAGCCGCAAAGGCGATTGCTGCGATGAGAAGTAGAGATTTTGTAGTGCCTGATGATATTCAGTATGTCGCTTATCATGTATTGAACCATAGAATCATTCTGACTCCTGAAGCAGAAATGGAAGGAATGACTCCACAACATATTATTCAAGAAATAATACAAAAGATAGAAGTACCTAGATAGATGTCTAAATTCTTTAAGCAGCTATATTTTAATTGGAGGTTTTACCTTTTCTTCCTAATAGTGGTTACGCTATTCTTGGTAAGTTTTGGTGTGCCATTTTTCTTTCCAATTGCCCAGGGTGTTTTGGGGCTGTTTTTAGCAATTACCTTAATTGATATTTTTATTCTTTTCTTATCTAATGGTGAGATTAAAGCCACCAGGACGTTTAATCCTCAGCTATCTCTTGGAGATGACAACCCAGTTAAAGTTGTTTTAAAAAGCAGCTATACGATGCCTGTTAATACGATCGTAATTGATGAATTACCAGATGAATTTCAGATTAGAAATAATCAGGAAATTGTAAGGTTTTTGCCGAGTGAGACACATGAAGTTAACTATGCTGTAAGGCCGATACGAAGAGGTGTATACAAATGGAGAAGAACAAATGTTTATGTTTCTTCCATCTTGCATTTTGCAGAAAGAAGGTTCCAATTAGGTGAGCCTGTTGAGGCCCATTGCTACCCATCGATTATTCAGATGAAGAAGCATGAGCTTAAAGTGTTTTCAAAAACAGCTGTTTTTCAAGGGATTAAAAAGATTAGAAGACTTGGGAATAACAACGAATTTGAGCAGATTAAAAATTATGTCCAAGGGGATGATTTTAGATCAATAAACTGGAAAGCAACAAGTAGGCGTGGAGAATTGATGGTGAATCAATATCAAGATGAACGATCGCAGCAAGTCTATTGTCTCATTGATAAAAGTAGGTCCATGCGTTTGCCGTTTGAAGGGATGACATTATTAGATCATTCAATTAATGCGGCTCTAGTAATGTCTAATATTATTCTTAGAAAAGGGGATAAGGCAGGATTAATTACGTTTAGTGATAAGCTTGGAGCAAGGGTTCCAGCAGAACGAAATTCTGGTCAGCTGTCAAGAATAATGGAAGTTCTGTATCGTCAGAAGACCCAATTCATGGATGCTAATTTCGAACGTTTGTATTATGGAACGAGGAATTACATTAAGGGAAGATCAATGCTGTTGTTGTTTACCAACTTCGAAAGTAGATATGCGATGGAGCGAACCATTGCAATTTTCAGAAGATTAAACCAGCAACATTTACTAGTGGTAGTATTTTTCGAAAACACTGGATTGAATGATAGATCGGAAATGGTAGCTGAAAATATTAGTGATATATACAAGAAAACAATTAGTGCCAAGTTTGCTTTGGAAAAGCAGCTTATCGTAAGGGAGCTAAATAAATATGGAATTCAGTCGATTCTATCAAGGCCGGAAGATCTTTCGGTAGACGTTATCAATAAGTATTTAGAGATGAAATCTCGAGGAATGTTGTAAAAAAGAGTTTCGTGTGGATGCATTTTAACAATAGGGTTAAATTGTACCGTGCTAAATAAAAATAAATAGCCGGAGGTATGTTTTTTAACTCAATAGACTTCGCGATTTTTTTACCAATTGTTTTTGCACTTTATTGGTTGTTAAAGAAGGCAAACATTAAAGTTCAGAATGGGCTTTTGGTGGTGGCTAGTTATTTCTTTTATGCCTGCTGGGATTGGAGGTTCTTAGCCTTAATTATTTTTAGCACGATCGTAGATTACCTGGTAGGTATTGGTCTTTCTACACAGGATAACAAAGGGAAACGGAAGTTTTTACTATTGGTTAGTGTGCTGGTAAACCTAGGCTTTCTCGGATTTTTTAAGTATTTCAATTTTTTTCTCGAAAGTTTTACCGAGGCCTTTTCGTTTTTTGGAGCGGACATAAGTGGCAACTCACTTGATATAATACTGCCGGTTGGAATTAGCTTTTACACCTTTCAAACACTTAGCTATTCAATAGATGTATATCGGAAAAAACTGGAGCCGACTAAAGATATATTGGCGTTTTCCGCCTTTGTTAGCTTCTTTCCCCAATTAGTTGCTGGTCCTATAGAGCGGGCTACAAACTTATTTCCTCAATTTAAGGTTAAACGCACTTTCGATTATGCCAAAGCAATTGACGGTATGCGTCAGATCTTGTGGGGTTTATTTAAAAAAATTGTCATTGCCGATAATTGCGCAACCTATGCAAATGAAATATTCAATAATTCGGCTCAGTACTCTGGCAGCACCTTAGTTGTTGGGGCCATATTTTTTAGTTTTCAGATTTATGGAGACTTTTCTGGCTATTCAGACATAGCAATTGGGGTGTCCAGACTTTTTGGTTTTGACTTGAAACGAAACTTTGCTTTTCCCTACTTCTCACGAAATATTGGTGAGTTTTGGAGAAGGTGGCACATCTCTCTTTCAACCTGGTTTAGAGACTACTTGTACATTCCATTAGGCGGGAGTAGAGGCAACGCTTGGGTGAAGATCAGAAACGTATTTATCATTTTTATAGTGAGTGGGTTTTGGCACGGATCAAATTGGACTTTCATCGTATGGGGTTTCCTTCATGCGCTATTCTTTCTACCGTTGATCTTGACAAAAAGTAATCGGAAACACATTGATGTTGTTGCTCAAGGGAGATATCTCCCATCGCTTAAAGAAGTGTGTCTAATGTTGTTGACCTTCTCTTTGGCATCGTTTGCTTGGATATTCTTTAGGGCAGAAAGTCTTGAGCACGCCTATTCTTATATTGTCGGTATTCCTACTTGGTCATTGTTTTCAATGCCCGAAGTGTTTCCGAAAACATTGGTCGTTCTCCTCGTAATATTTATGATGGTAGAGTGGCTAGGTAGAGAACAAGAATTTGCAATTGCAAAACTTGGAGTTAAATGGAAGTGGCCATTTCGTTATGCCATGTATTACGGAATAATCTTAACGATGGTCCTTTTTGGAGGAGAAGTTCAACAGTTTATATATTTTCAATTTTAGACGATGAAAAAATATATTCTAAAATCCATATACTTTTTAATTCCGCTTCTGGTGGGCGTTTCGATTTTGGAAATCACTTTAAGGAATAGAACTACCATATATTCTGCTCAAAAATCAATGTTGGAAGAAGAAATGGACCAAATTCGACTTTTGATTGTAGGGAGTTCTCACGCGTTTGAAGGAATTAACCCTTCCTATTTACCAGAAGGATCCTTTAATTTGGCCGGTTCAGGACAGGATTTTTACGTTGATTATCACTTGTTAAAAAAGTACGTGGATTCAATTCCGAATCTTGAAACTGTTTTGCTGCCGGTTTCTTATCATTCATTCTTTAACTCGCTAGAATATTCAGATTTAAACGATAATCGAATAGATTTCTACGCTAAAACATATGGGGTTTATAGAAATGATTATAATCCACTAAAGGAACTGCAGCCTGAAATCATATCATACGGAATGAAACGAGCTGTTTACTTTGCTTTCTTAGAATCTGAAAGTGATAAATTCGAATTGATTCATGGGCATTTTGCCAGAGAAAGGGATAGTAGCGCCAATGTTAATACTACCGACCCAAAAATTGTAAAGCAAAACGTTACTGACTATCATAATATAATGAGCCACGATCTGTTAAGTTGGAATCAGCACTGGTTTAGCGAATCAATCAAACTTCTTAGTGAGAAAGGAGTTCAACCTATAATTATTTCAACACCTATTTACCACACGTTTTACGATAACATGAATGCTGAGTATTTTGACCAAATGCAGGCGTCAGTTTCTGTTCAATCGGAAAAATTTAAATTGCCATATTTGAATTTCATGAATTCTCGTGATTTCGATGCCGATGATTTCAATAATGCGAATCACTTAAATAATTTAGGCGCGATTAAGTTTACAAAAATTTTATCTGACACACTAAGTACCTTTCAGTAGAACTCAACGCAGGTGAGATGTCAACTGGTAAATGGATTGTTTGGTCTTTGTCTATAGCAGGTGCGTTGTAACCATTTTCGCAACATGTATTATTCCTCCAAATAAAAAGGAAAATCATGTACAAAAAACTACTCATTGGGGCCTTATCTGTGCTGTTTGCAACAGGTGTTTATTCTCAAAAGAACTTCTTTGCAGACGCAGAGTCTGCTTATTCAATGGATCGATTCTATTCGGCTTCTGAGCTTTATAAAAAGGCGGAAGTAGGAAAACGAACCAAGGTGGACAAAAAAGGATACATCAACTTTCAGATTGCTGAGTGCTATCGAAAAATGATCCAAGACGACCAGGCCGAAATATTTTATAAAAGAGCGATAAAACTAAAATACGGAAATCAAAACCCTGAAGTTCATTACAGATTAGGGAATACGTTGCTGGTACGTGGGATGTACAAAGAAGCGTTAAAAGAATTTCAAGCGTACAAATCAAAAGCTAAAGATGGGTTAGCTGATATTGGAATTGAGTCTTGTAATCAATCTCAAGAATGGTTGGCAAATCCAACACGATATAAAATTGAAACAGAAGCACAGTTAAATACAGGTGCTTTTGATTGGGCAATGGCCTTTTCGGATAGAAGAAACAAAGAGGTGATTTTTTCATCTACTCGTCCTGGAGGATCAGGAGATAGTATGGATGAGAATACCGGAGATTACTTTAACGATTTATGGATTACCACTCGCGACCAAAATGGAAAATGGTCACAGCCGATCCCTCTACCTCCAAGCATCAATACAGAAGCCAATGAAGGGGCTGCTGTGTTGAATGCTAAAAGAGACGAATTGTATTTCACACGTTGTCCTGTAGTTAAAAAGGAAAACGTTGGATGTGACATTTGGATGAGTGAAAGGCAAGGAACAAAATGGAAAGCGCCTAAGAAAATTGAGCTTAAACCGGAAGGTGGAGATTCAATTTCAATTGGACAACCAGCTTTATCTAAAGACGGAAGAACACTAATTTACTCCGCAGATTTACCAGGTGGAAAAGGTGGAAAAGACTTATGGTATTCCAATTGGGATAACAAAGAAAAGAAATGGGGAACGCCAGTGAACATGGCTGAGGTCAACACGAAAAAGGCTGATAAATTCCCTTATGTGGCAGGCGATGGTTCTCTTTATTTTTCAACAGACGGTAGAGTTGGAATGGGTGGATTAGACATCTATAAAGCCGAAGCTGATGGTAAGAATAAGTGGAAGAACATCCAAAACATGGGCTACCCATTGAACACCAATGCAGATGATTTTGGAATTATTTTCGATGATAAAAAACAAGAAAGAGGCTTCTTAACTTCTTCTAGAGGCGGAGGAAAAGGAAAGGACGATTTGTATTCGTTCAGACTTCCAAAAATCATGTTTGTATTAGAGGTGATTGTAAAGAATAAGAACACGATGGAGCCAATTCCTGGGGCAACAATTACACTTAAAACTGATGAAGGATTAGAGTACGCTTTAACCACAGATGCAACAGGTAAAGTAATCTACGATGCGAAAGGAGCTGAACGATATATCATTCAGGAGCACGGATATGAGATTGATGCATTTGCTGAAAATCACTTTAGAGCACATGGTGGATTTACCACTATCGGTAGAACTGAAGGAAGAAGATTTTACGAAGAGATTTTAGTTGAAGAGATAGACATCACTGAAACATACGAAATGCCACAGGTGCTGTACCCTTTTGATGAGTGGTCGCTTATAAATACAGAGAAAGTAAACTCAAACGATTCACTAAATCACCTTTATAAGATCTTGGTTGAACATCCGAATTTAGTAGTAGAACTTCAGGCACATACAGATTGTAGAGGTAAAGCTCCTTACAACCAAAAGTTGTCTCAAAAAAGAGCTGAGACGTGCGTGAATTACTTAGTTAGTAAAGGAATTCCAAGAGATAGATTAGTTCCTGTTGGCTATGGTGAAGCCAAGCCACGAGTTGGACTTGAGTGTGCAGCAATTGAAAAGTTAGCTACAGAACAAGACAAGGAAGCTGCACATCAAAGCAACAGAAGAACTCAATTTGCAATCCTGAGTTTCGATTATAAATAAAACTAATACGCCTGCCTAGTTTTTCAATAATATTCAAAGAGCGGTATAAGAAATTATAGGACAAGCGCTCTAGAATAAGAAAGCCCTTTCTCTTTGTTGAGAAAGGGCTTTCAAATTTACAACAAGTCTGTTTTAAGACGTTTTTGGGAAGGCTTAACCCAATGTTGTAGTCCTTGGTTTTAGGAAGTTTAAGGTGTCTCTTGTGTCGCTGGTAATGTGGTTGGATTATCATCTGTGCATGCATCAGTAATTGCTATCGTTCCGCCTGCCATGCAGATGTTGAAACAAAGTGGTAACACCTCATATTTAATCCAAATATATTGTCCGTCTATTAAAGAGGGATAGTGCGTGTCAAGGTTGGACACTTGGGAAATATCTCCATTATCGTCCTCAACAACCCAACCACATCCGTCAAGTCCAGAATAATCTAAAACTTTAAAGCGGTCGTAGTCAGGGCAAAGTATCATGGTGCCACATTCAATTATTGAAGGTTCTTTTTCGCAAGATCCAAAAGTGATAAGTGCTATAAAAAGCAAAGGAATTAATTTGTTCATGTCTTAAAAGGTTAATCCGAATTTGAAGTCAATTCGATGTAAATGCGAGGTTTCTTTAATTGCTCCTATGAATTGCCAGTCAGTATAGTATTCATTAAGCTGTTGAAAGCGGTATCCAATACTAAGGGTGTACCCCAGGTCGCTACCTACCATGTTTTTAATTCCGAAATTTACTCCAGACATAGGCCCGCCATCGTACTGTCTGTTTCTTCCCCACATGTTATCAGGCAGGATATCTACGGGACCTTGTACGTTATCGTGAAAGGCAAATCCTCCTTGAATACCTACAAAAGGGGTGAATCTTCCTTTTTTGAAATTCCATCTAACATCCAAAAAAGTGGGAAAATAAAGGTTGTCATCAATGCCTTCTAATCCCAGTCCTAGGCCTATTTGAAAGTGAGGGCTAAACATGTATCCATTGATGAAATGGGCCGAGAAATTTCCTTGCGGATAGCCATTAGCACTGTTTCCAAGCATAAACCCCATGGTTGTATTGTTAAAGAAACCTTTAGTTGGAATAGAGTCTATTTTCTTTCCGAATTTCACTTCTTTTATATCATCAAATTTGAAGGTAAACTCAGCTTCAGAAACGGATAGGATTTTTACATATTCTCCGCTTACGTATTCTTTAATGGTTCCAGAAACGCTTGTTCCGTCCTTTAGTTCAACCCGATCTTGACTTTGTGCGAAGCAAAAAGAAATCAGGAGTAAAGTTAATAATGCGATCTTTTTCATGGCTTATATGTTAGTGATTGGAATTAAACTGATTTGATTGATACTCGTGATGTCAGAGTAATCGTATTGATAGATTCCGTCATCTCCGGTCATTAATAACACTCCGTTGTACGGTATTACATCATAGGCATGAATGGATGGGAATGCTGCAATCTGATTTCCTTGAATTGCGTTGTCATCGCTTCGATCAAAAACTTTTAGGCCATCATCACCATCGCAAAGGAATAATGTAGAGCCATCTAATCCAAGCCCTTGAGGATTTGTGAACCAGTAAGATTGAATAATAGATGGAGACGCGTAATTGTCCAGGTTGATAACGTCTAGCTGATTTGTTCCCCAGCAATTCACAGAGGTAGATAAGGTAACATAAGCTCTGTTTCCATCAACTACAACAGGGTCACAAGATTGTACATGATCAATATGCCCAATGTACTCTGGAGTAGAAGGGTCTGTTAAGGAATAGATGACCATACCAGTTGTGGTTCCCATAAATAAATGATTGTTGTAAGGGAATAATGTTTCTGTATCTCTATTGATTGTAATGCTCGCTCCAGCTATTAAACTTCCATCCATTGAGATTTGGTAAGCGGCTAATACATCCGACTTTAGTGTGTATAGATAGTCATTACTGATAGTGAATTGAGCTTGAGATCCTCCTGTTCCTGTTGAACTGCCTCCTGTGGTTTCAACTGAAGCGTCAGCCATCATGAAAGTATTGCTGATGAACGGATCATCAAAGAAAAATTCTTGAGACGTTACTTCTTTGACTTCCCATCCAACAATTACCTTATCAATTTCTGTAATGGCGGCAATTGGATAGCCTTCGTTAATGCCGGGCAAGGCGGTATAATTATCAAATTCAATTACATCTTTTACTCTGTGCGCTAGCGTTGGGTTGGTTTTATCTGAGACGTCAAAAACGAGTATATCGAAATAGCTGTCAACGTACATGAAGTCATCTTTTATAGAGATGTCAGCACAAGCATAAATAGGCAGAAAACCCATGTTTGAAGGATCAGCTGGATTCCTGTTGTCTATGAAATGAATCCCTTCCATTGGCTCCATTACAAATAAGTAATCTTGGTAGATGTAAATTTTTCCAGGCTTGTTTAAATCACGTGAAGACTCAAAATCGAATGAGCTTGCTCTCCAATCTGTTAATTCTTGGAATATTGGTGAGTTGGCTTGACGTGTAATCAAGACTTTGTCACGACACCCTGATAATGTGATTAAAAAGATGGCTAATGATGAGATTATTATTCGGTTCATGTTTTTAGGTTTTCTTGGTTTTTCAAAGGTTATATAATGCTGATGATGCATCGTTGCAAATGGTTGCATGAAAAACGGAATTAGTTTGAGAAAGCCTATTGTATCTGATTGTCCCGACTTAATAAATGAAGAATGTCGGATGATTCGCTAAAGATTATAGCTGATGCCTAACTTAACTCCTGGCCAGAATCTCTGATTCGAATAAGAGTTATAATGACTTTGATAGAAATACGATTTAGCTGAAACTTCTCCATATAAGTTCCAAGTCTGTCCTAGTTTATAATTTACTCCGGTAGCGATAGCTGCACCGTATTGTAATCCATTAATTGCGAATTCTCTTTGGCTTCCGGCATCTGAAGATCGTGCACCTGAATAACCGTTATTGGTTTCACCATATTTTTCCTTCTGTTTGATGCCAAACTCAGGGGACAAGGTTGCTCGTAAATATCCACTTGTTTTACGCTTGCCAATTACTCGGTATTTAATTCCGAGCGGAACACCAACATAATTTCTACTAATTCCAACAGACATACTGCCAATTGTATCAATTAAAACCGAGGAACTTCTTAAGATACTATAGGACAGTCCAATACTAGCACTCCATCTTTTAGAAAGCGTAAATTCAAAGTCACCTCCTATTGTAATTGGGGCCTGATCTACTTCTCTTCCAGCGTAATTGTATGTAGGGCTGGATGCCAATGTTGATATTTCCTGCACGTCTTGAGTTACCATTCCAACGGGAGCACCAGAATAGTTGTAGTAGGTTGAGCTAACATCGTCCGTTCCTCTTCCGAAATTAGGAGATACATTAGCCATTAAATATTGTTCTCCTTGATAAGGAGTTTTAGGAGGTGAAGGTGGATTTTCATCCCATTTAAGGTTTTCTCTGTCGATTGAATCTTTGAAATGTTTCGGAAGTAAATTATCCACACTTGCTAACAGCGGATTAGATTTTACAGCTTGTGGGATACTGAGCAAAGTTTTATCTGGTCCAAGGTCAGTTTTAACTACTATGTCGTTTTTCGGTTCATAAGGAGTTAGAGGCGAATCATTAATCACAATGTTTTCATCATTTTTAGCTAAAACAAGAGATAAGTGGTCGTTTTTCGAGTAAAAATTGACATTTTCGTCATGTTTATGGTGATAATCAAATTTTGACGATGAGGTGAAATCGTTTGGATTGGTAAGCTGATTAGCGGAGTTCAAATTCCAATATAAACTAGTTGATAATATAATTGCAAGTCCGGCCGCAACGCTCCACCAAATAACAGCTCTTCTCTTTTTTGGATAAAGCGCTCGCTCAATTTTCCTCCAAACCCCTGATGAAGGAGCATGAGCGTAGTCTGCAAATACAGCACTGAACTCACCAGAAACTGGCGCGCCTTTTTCCTGGATCTTATCGAAAAGATCGGCAGGTGCCTTGTGTTCGAAGTTCTCGAACATCCCGCTAAGGTCGTTATCAGACTGCTCGCTCATTGCTTAATACTTGTTCTGTTTCAATTTTGTTAATGAGCATTTTTCGTGCTCTACTGTATTGTGATTTTGAAGTGCCTTCAGAAATCGATAATTGCTTTGCAATTTCATGGTGCTTGAAACCTTCTATGCCATATAAGTTAAAGACCATTCGATATCCTTCTGGAAGACTTTGAATAAGTCCCATCAATTCTTTGGCTGATATGGCTCCAAATACATCATCATTAGAAGCAACCTCAATTCCCGCATCTTCAATTTCTGCGTAGAGTTGATTTTTTTTATTTTTTCTATAATGCATCAAAGCCGTATTCACTGCAATTTTTCTTATCCATCCCCCCAAAGGTCCAGTAGCTTTAAACGTATCTAATTTTCTAAAAACGGTAATGAATGAATCTTGAAGTATGTCTTCAGCATCCGCTTCCCTTGAGGAATATCGCATACAGACTCCCATTACCATATCACAATGTTCGTGATATAACATACGTTGATGTCGCACTGAATTATCAATGCATTTTTCTATGAGCTCTTTTTCTGAGATCGGGGGCCTTTTAATGTTTGATGCAGCTAATACTAAAACGGTTGCATCAGTATTCTATTATAAAGCTAAATTAAATATCGTAGAAGTGCTTTTCGGCTTTTTTAACCAGTACAGATAGGGAATGGGCAATGAAGAAAGCCGCGAATAAATCGATGCTATAATGACCATGTGCCATTAAAACGATGACCATCATTACCAGAGAGTATCCAATTATGATTCTTTTTACCAGTTTGTTTCGAACCAAAAGGGCTACAAAGAATGGCCCACCAACATGGCCTGAAAAAAACATGTCAGATGAAAAATTGAACCAGCTTAAACTTTCTGGAATATCAATGGCGCTCTCTGGGGGACCAATATGAGTTAAGGAAATGAAAAAGCACCTGAGAATAACAAAAGCAGCCATGCCCCAGAGTATAAACGCTAGTTGTTTTGGCTTATACAGATGATAAGCAACTGCTATGAGCCAAAAAATTAGAACAGCCCAGAAGAATAAGAAGTTGATTTCAAAGACAGGAATTACATCTAAAAACAAATCTCCAACGGAGTTCGTAGCTATTGAATCGACCCAAGTTGAAGTGAAAAAGTTTAACGCGAACGTTGATAATAAAAGACAAACACCTGAGATTAATAAGAGAATCTGCTTTTTCGATTTAAAGATCACTTTCCATTCAGAAAGTGGTTCGGATGTCAATGTTGAGGTCGTCACGAATTTAGTACCTATTCCTTACGTTTCAATTTTAGGTTTGCCCTTGTTGCATTGAAAGGATGTTTTAATATCGTCAAAATTCAGATAGTATTCACCCGATTCCATCCGAGAGCAATCTATTTTATTTCCAACTCCTGTTGCTACTTGAATACCATAAGCATCGTATACTTCGTAGTAAGTGGATCTGGCAAAGACGATGGATTTTTTTTTGGAATTTACTTGTTGCTTTTTTAGCCCGTCATACTTCACTTTTAACGTATCAGTGATTACTGCGCTCCTTAAGCTAAAATTTGGACGAACGATTCGAAATAGGTTCTCCCCTTCGTTTAATGCAACCGTAGTCCTATAATCTTGCTGGTCATAGTTCCCTACGCCATCTACCGTAACCATTTTCACCCATTTTCCCCAGCGAAATGCCTCGACAAAATAATGCAGTGGTGCTACTTCGCCCATTGCGCTGAATTCAAGGACGCCTCTTTCATCAACCTTAAAATTGTCTGTGTCAACCTCTTCTAAAAGGATTTTTTCTAGATCCAATACTTTTGGCGGGTTACCTTCCTTATGAATCAGATGAACGTGAATGCTATCTGCATACCGAAACCCCATGGTCTTTAATTCAAGCTCAAAACCCTTACTGTTTCTGTCGTATAAAGCAAGCTTTCCATTAACCAAGATCCGCTGAGTGCAAAGGCCTTTTTTACTGCGATTGTCAATCTTTAGATTTTTTCCCCTGTAAATGCCTTCCACAATTAATGTGTCAGTCTTGTCTTGACAAAATCCAAGTGTGGAAAATGAAATTAGAATCAAGAGGAGGTATGTTATTCGGGCGAACACGATTGCAAAAATACAAAAAAAGGAAATAGAATTAACACTGACTTTTCAACAGAATTGACTGAATCCATTGAGTTTAAGTCATCTATAGGATGAAGTTTCATAACGGACCAAGATTACTTTGAGCTTCTCATCTTTACCGAGAATTGATTCAAGCACCTTTCGATCTTTCTCATCTTTCCAATCATATTGTAAATCCCAAGTTAATTTGTCGCAAGCAGGAAAATAGGCGTTGAGGATCGGATACAATCCATACTCTTGGGATATTGCAGATGGTGCGTAATCGGAAAATAAATTGGCTATCGAGTCAACTGATGTCTTAATCGACTCTTCTGTTAGCTTCTGAAAAGGAGGGAGATATAAGGAGGTGCGAAAGCCATAACCGTCAAATAGAGAAAGGGAATAGTGGTGATTGCTTTCAACCACTACATTTTTCAAGCAGCTGTTACTTATGCATATCTCGTATAGCCGAGTTGCCGCTTCTTGGGCATTTGTAGAGTCAAGATTCTTAATGTCGAGCCAGTAGTAATAATCTGAAGGGTTTTTCAAAGAAGCCATTAAATCGATTAACGAAAGTCCTATGGACTTAGCAGGTGGATGATTTACATCAAATTTCCCAGAACTGCCATACATTAGGTCAATTTCAAATCCATCAAAATGTTCCTTTACTTCATTTAAACGATCTATTCCATTCACCCTATGGCAGAGTATTTTTGCAGTGAAGTCTAGGTTGTTTTTAGTCTTTAAATTTGGAACGCTATCTAAAGAAAGAAGCTGATCAAGCTGACTATTGAAAAGTCCATTTTGGCCATCGATTTTATTGCATTTAAAACCATACAAATTTGCAGTAGAGTTAATAAACTCGTCTAGATTGGAAGGAGCGTTTTCGTTTAAGTTGGCATATTTGATGACTTCCACGTGAGTTTCTCGGTAAGCGTCATTAGCCCAAAACACAAATGGAACATCCAACATGTACTTTGATTTATTTACGTCAGAATGGCCGTGAAAATCCCTGAAATCGAAAACTTCATCTCCATGATCTGAAAAATAGAGAAGAGAGGAAGAATGCTCGTTTGACTTTTTTAAGGATGAGATTAGTTCGGAGATAATATGGTCGTTATATAAAACAGAATTATCGTAATTGTTAACGTAATTTATCTGCTCTTCATTCCAAAAATTATCTTCTTTGGCTCCCTTGAAAGAGTCGAATGACGAAGGGTATCGATCAGAATAGCTCATGTGAGAGCCCATGAGATGTACAAAAATTACTTTCCTCCCAGGTTTCTTTAATATGTTTTTAAACGGATCTAGTAAAACTTCATCGTGCTGTTCTGTTCCTCTAGAAGAGTTACTAAATATTTTATGGTCAGTTTTATTAGCGAAATAGGATATAGGCGTTTCGAAATCCCCAGCTATTGCTTGATTACTAAGCCAGTATGTTTCGTAGTTGGCCTGGTTTAATAAGTCAATTAGTGTTCCGTGTTCCAAGCCAATGTTCGGATCGGCACTGCTTTGGAAGGTCAGCGCTTTTGTGAGGGAAGGTATGGTATGAGCGTGTGGTGAACTTACTTGAGAAAACGCAATTAAATTTTCTACTTGACTCAGTTTTGGATTGGTATTTCTCCAATAATCATAAAGCCCCATATGGTGTCTACTAGTAGATTCCCCGATCACGATTACATGTACTTCATTTTCGATAGGATTATAGGTGAAGCCTTCAAAATCAGGGTTAAAATTGGATAATTTTTGAAATGTTTCTTGTTCATCCAAAAAGTCAAAATATGCGCTTGAACCGCTCAATATTGATGTGTCTGACAAGGAAGATGGGCTCAATCTTTCAGGTCCGATAAAAGCATAAGAGAGGAAGACAATAAGTAAACCGACAAGGCTAATTCTACCGGCTGCTTTTGAACTTAAATTGAAGACGTTTGCTTTTTTGATAACAAAATAAACGCCCAATAAAAACGCCCAGAAGCATAGTACAACAAGGAAGTCTATCCAGTCAAATTGATTTTCTACAAAAGACCAACTTTCGTTGAGGGTGGTTGTAAAAATGGAAAAGAAAGTAGCAGAATTCGGGAAGCCATGAAATTCGAAAACATGCCAAAATTCCAGGCCAGAATAACCTATAATTATTATTGCAGCAAGTTTTAAATAGATCGATATTACTTTATGTTTAACTACTAAAGGAATCGATATCAACAATGAAAAGACAAAAATTACAATTTCATATTTCAGAAAGTGTTTTAAGGTAAACCACTCACTTGAATAGAATTGTATGTAGTTCAGGATTCGTGGTCCGCTTATAGCTAGGAAGAAAACTAGAAGCCATCGGAAAGCAATTTTATAGTCTAGTTCCTTAAACATTAGAATGTTGTGAAAGTCGCTTCTTCAATGGACTGTAGCACTTCAATTTCTGTAATAAAGTAGTTACCTCTACTGCCAGAAAGTTTAAGGTTTCCATATTCATTGTAATCAGCCCAAGGAGTTGTAAACCTGGATAGCGTGTCTGTATATTTTGAATAAAAAGACCATTGATTTACTAGGTTAGTAGCTGTGTCTACAAAGACATGGTATTTGTTTTCTGGAGTATCTCCTACATTTTCAAAGGTTAATTCTAACACATGACTTTGAGTTCCTCCAACGGCCGTGTCAACTTCTAAATACTTTAAAGTAACACCGGAATCTTTTAATTTATATGGCATGAAAAGCCAATAGGAATCATTTATCCAAATGCTTTTAGCATCAGCGAGAAATAGAGCAAGCGAATCTTTGTTGGTTACTTCTTGACCTTTTATAGATGCTTTACCAGTTGACGTATTTACGTTTGAAATAAAAACGTCATCACCCATATTTATTCTAATATCTCCTGTGTGCTTGTCCCAGATAAGGCTTCTTGCTCCAAAAAAATTCCATTTTAAAATTTTGGCTTCATCCCAAGCTTTTCGACCACCTGATGCTTTCATCACTAAATCTGCAATTTCGATTGCTTTGACGTCCGAATTTTGTGCGTTAAATCCATCTGCCGCAAAATTGGATTCGACCTCATTTACAATGGTAATTATACCTTTCTCTTCTGTCTTTTGTGCACAGCTAAATAGAGTAAAGGGAAAAAGGACAATGAAAACGTATCTCATGGTAGCAAGCTACGCAGAACCGATTAGTTATTAAAATGAAGGACAACTAATTGTTCTGAACTTATACGATGGAGCGGAGTTAAATCTTCCACTTTTTCCTCGCTCCTCTTTTGGAGTTTTAATTTCAAAATTAAAAGCTAGTTCTCGGTGCTCATTGGGTTGGAGTGTCATCCGCCACGTTAAAAGGCCTTCAGCCTCATCGTAAAGCGCATTGCCAATTCCTTGGAGGTTAAATTTGGTAGTAGACTTCGCATTAAATACAGGAACTTGATCTAGTATTACCACTGGTAATGCCGCTGTAGATTTATTGTCAATCGTTAATACGACATCTGATTTAGCAATGAAATAATTTCCAATAATATTGTTTTTGTTATTCTTGGCAATTTCTTTTTTAGAGGCTTGGATCTTGCCGTCTTTCCCTAAGTATATGCTAAGCGTATCGTTGTCCGAGTAGGTGTTGAGAAAGGTTTTACCCATGTACGATCCTTGATTATAAACATTCGTTGCTCCTGGTATTAGGTTGTACTTGTTCCAATCTGGTACTTTTGCCATCAAGAATCCAAACGGATCTAGTTTTGGAATAACGAGGTAGTTATAGGAAGCTTTCATTTCAAAAGATTCAACGTCCATTAAATAAGGTTTAGAATCTGAAGGAACGGTTTGCTTATGTTTTATGTCGTAGGTCGCAATGGCATTTGCCACTTGAATGGTCTTAAACTTCACTTTACCATCAGCAGCGGCAACGGTTCGGCCACCGTTATCGTTGATGCTTGGAGCACTAAATCCTTGCATAGGACTTGCCGTAGATAACTTAACGTCCACATTGTTCCAAGGTGTTCCAGATGCGTTGTATACGTTAGCCCTGAACACGAATTTGATTGGTTTGGCAGGGCCTTGATATTTACAATCATACATCGGAGCCCAGCCTCCTTTAGACGTTAAAAATTGAAATTTAACTTTTACACTTTTCTTGGACTTACTCAAAACAGTAATTTCAACTTCGGAACCTGCTTTGGCTGTGTTCGTTCCAAGTGATTTTTTCTGTCTTGTGAATTTCAAGTTTTTTTGAGTTAAAGAATCTGCCGTTAGCGAAAGGAAGTAAAGTTCTTTATTCAGTTTGTAATAACGATCTGAAAAGAAGTTCGCAGCTTTTTCGATTTCATCAACCGAAACTCCTTGAGAAACTCCACCTATTGCTTCATTTTTAAAGAGCAGCTCTTTCTCTTTGTTGAGGGCATCAACTTTACACTTCAATAAAGCCCGGTCTGCCGTTAATTTTTTGATACCAGCTTCAAGCTCTACGATTTTTTTGTTGTTTGCTTTCCGGTCTCGGATGTGATTGATTTTTTCAGATACATTAATGATGTCTATACTTTGATCTTCTATCGTAACATTTAAAGTGTTGTCAACGATGAAAGGTGTTAGATCTGTAAACACGATGGTACTTTTTCCTTTAGGGATGGAAACTGTTTTTTCATAATGAATTTCAGCCGAAGAGTTGTAAACCATGATGCCGGTGATGGACGCTTTGCTTTCAATTAGGTTAGCTTGGGCAAAGATTCCGGACACGCTAACAGCCAGAATTAAAGATAAAAGTGTTTTCATAATTAGTAAAATTTATACGTGAAACTGAACTGGGTAGATTGGGGAATTTCCGTGTAGATATCTTTCTTTTTAATAAAGAAATTATAGTAGGCCTGAACGGCCATTTTCTTGCTGTAAACCGTTATCATTGGAGCAACATGGTAGTTGGTTCCATTGTTAATGCCAACTCTTCCTCCAACTTTAACGGCTGCTTTTCGCGACAAGTTAGCGTTTACTTGAATGTTCATGTAGTGGCTAACCGTTGTAGTGTCGCCAATCTTTTTTACAATCCCGTTATAGGTAATTTTTGTTTCTGGGTTATGTGAAAGAAAGCTTAAAAAATTCCCAGCAGTAACCGAGTAGTATTTAGGCGTAGTAAATGAATTTGATTCTAACCCAGGAAGTTTCGCATTCATTTGACTGAAGCTGATAAATTGTTGGTTATTGTTTTTACCCAAAATTACCGACCAATTCATGTTATGAGTAATGTCTGAAGCTGAAGAAACTTCCATTGAAGTAAATTGAAAATAATCGAATTCTCCAGGAGGCGCTTTTATTTGATTGATCTTATACATTGCGCCAAGCCTAAGGTACAATTTGTTGAAAAGGACATTTCGATAACCAACTCCAAACCCAACGTGATTGTATCCAACACCTTGCCCTAGGGAGGTTTTGTTTAGCGTTACGCCAAATCCAACGAACTTTGATTCCAGGTATTTTGAATAGCGGAAACTGGTATAATTAAATGGGTTAGTAGATGAAAATCTGTTCTCGTGCGTTAGCTTAACTCTATTGTCGAATTTTTTACTGGCAAGAATGGCCGGGTTGGTTTCGATGTTTTGAAGATTTGGCACCGCATAATTGTAAACTTGGCCATATCCAATTACTGAAATTAGAACAAGGCATAGTGCAATTAGGTTTCTTATCGTAAAATTGAGGCGCAGCTTCATCTATGTTTATTAAAAACCCAGAACCCCTATAAAGTTACAAGTGGTTAGTTTTTTAACGTTTGTTAGAAGATTTTATTCGATGCTTGTTATCAACGAACTAGGCCACGTTGCTAACTGACGAGCAAAGAGTTTACTTTCGTTTAGTATCCAAGTACAGCTTTTCGACTTTATTTCGAGCCCAAGCTGTTCTTCTCAGAAACTTCAAACTCGATCCTACCGAAGGATTACTTGTGAAGCAATTAATTTGGATGATTTGCCCGAGTCTTTCCCAGCCATATTCATCCACTAAAAACTCAACTATTTCCGCAAGCTTAACTCCATGTAAAGGGTTGTTAGGCTGATTCTGCGGAACTTTTTTTGCTTCTGGGTCTATTTCCTCGCTCATCTTAAAAACTGTCTAGAAAATCAACTAAGAGTTTCGAATAATTAGTAAATGCTGTTAATGGCAAAGTTTCTCCTTTGTCATAGATGTCATGATAAGCTTTAATGCCTCCCATGGTGTAGATGAAAAAACAAGGGACTTGCTGTTGCGTAAACCAAAAATGATCAGAATTGGCCGCTCTTCCTCTAATATTTACTTTGTGCAGGTACTTATTTTCATTGTTAATTGAAGAAAGGTTTTTAAACTGTTTTTTATGAATCGTTCCATTCACTACAGTGATGCCTTCATCACCAGTTCCAGAGATATCACAGTTCAATAAGAATTTAATTTTCTCCAATGGGAAAATAGGATTCTCAACATAATATTTTGAGCCTAGAATACCCACTTCTTCCGCACTGAAAGCCAAAAATACCATGTTATACTTTGGCGGGTTTTCCTTGTAGTATTTCATTAAATAAATTAACATCGCAACCCCACTTGCGTTATCGTTTGCTCCAGGGAACATTACCGTGTCTGCGATTTCACCTAAATGGTCATAATGACCTGTAACGCACATGTACTTTTTCTTTTTTCTGCCCGGAATGAATCCAATTACATTTTGGGTTTCGTAATCCTTTTCAAGGACTGCCTCAATATCTAAATCAATGCTTTTAGCACCTTCGATAAATTCTCTTCGTACCAGAACTATAGGACTTTTCTGTTGTGTTTGAGACATGGAATGTGTGAATTTTCCATCCTGGATCCATACCACTGGAAACTTACTCGAGAAGTAGTTTTTAAATTGATGGAAGTATTGCAAAGTATCTTGACTTTTAATGCCCTTCATGTCAAGAACAATTGCCTCAACAGGCTTTTTCTCAATTTCGATTTCTCGCGAAATGGTTAAGAAATTGTCTTTGTTTATCCACGTTAGTTTATAAGTTCCTTTTCCTGATCCGCTGGCAGGACTTGGTAAAAAATCTACTCCCGGTTCAAGGACTTTACCGTTAATGGTTACGCCACAATTTTTCGGAAAGGTATTGATGTCAATTGTGAATTTTTGAAAGTAAGTATCATTAAACTTTTTCAGTTCGTACTTTTCAAATTGATCTGCTAGATACTCGGCCGCAATGAGGTTACCATTATTCGTATAACCTCTACCATGAAACTCCTTTGAAGTTAATTTTGCGACTATTTCTTTACCAAACTTTTGCTGACCATAAATTGGTATGCATAAACTCAATTGTAAGCCTAAAAATGTCAAGAAAAGAAAATGAATATTCATATTAACTAAGATACCTTCTTTCAACGAGTTCCATAAATCGTACCGCACTTGGGTTTTCTAGGTCCCAATCGTACTTATTCACCAAGTTGTTTTTAATGTAGTTGTCAGCATCAAGGTAACTGTCAAACCCATCTAGTTCTGCTATCGATTGATGAAAAGCATCTCTTTCTCCTTCAAATAGATCATTCATAAACAGAAACTTCTGATTAATTCCAATAGAAGAAGCTAAGTTAGTTATGGGTTGTTTTTTTAGTTTGTCCGCTAACGAAACTGGCTCAGAAGATTCAGCTAATTTGTCATTTAAACTGGTTTTTGATTCTTCCTTTTTAACTTCCTTAGGTGCTTTCTTTTTTTCCTTTTTTGGTTCAGGAACCTCTTCAACAGCAGTTACACGTTCTTCAATTTCATCTAGAAGATTGGTTTGATTCTCATCTACTTCTTCTTCCTCTTCAGCCTCAACTGGTTTCATATTGAAACGAATAGGAGCAGCCTCGGTTGTTTTTTCTTCTGGAACCGATTCAATTTCTTCTTCAATTTCAGCAATTGGTTCTTCGACTTCAGCTACTGGTTCTGGAGTAGGTTCAACCTTCACTAGTTTTTCGATTGCCGTGTATTTTAAAACTGTTAATCGTTCGTAAAGCTCCTGTGCATTTTGTTGGATTGCATCAATATCAGCAACTGATAATTCTTGATTCTCCAGTTTTGAAAGCTCTGATTTAATTTCTTCTATAAGATCGTTTAAACTCTGATAAGACATTCTTCAAATATTAAGAAAGCAATGAACAAAAGTTCTAAATTTGCTTAGGGTCTATTACATTAGATCCTTAAGCACGAATTTACTTCAAAACAACCTAATTTTAGAAGTTTTGAGAAAATCAATTAACAATAGATTGTATACTGAGTAATGTTTTTAGAACGAAAGGGAGATAAAGAGAATCGAAGAGGATGGATAGAAGTGGTATGCGGCTCCATGTTTTCTGGTAAAACAGAAGAGCTGATTCGGAGAATGAAACGTGCTGAATTTGCGAAACAAAAAGTAGAAATTTTCAAACCGGCTGTAGATACAAGATATGATGAAGAAGAAGTTGTTAGTCACAATGAAAACTCGATTCGATCAACGCCAGTGCCCGGTTCTTCCAATATATTATTATTAGCTCATGATGTTGATGTTGTAGGGATAGATGAGGCTCAATTCTTTGATGATGCGCTTCCGGCCGTATGCAGACAACTTGCGAACAATGGCATTCGAGTGATCATAGCTGGATTGGATATGGATTACACCGGTAAGCCATTTGGACCTATGCCTAGCTTAATGGCGCAAGCAGAATTTGTTACAAAGGTTCATGCAATCTGTGTTCAATGTGGGAACCTGGCCAATCATTCTCATCGATTGACGGATAGTAAAGATTTGGTTTTATTAGGTGAAGTGGAAGAATACCAGCCTCTGTGTAGAGTTTGTTTTAACTGGGCGAATGTAGGATGAAACTAAATTGTTCGTTTCAGGATATTGCCAAAGCTGTTCATGCAGAACATGACTGTAGCAATATAATTGAGACGATTTTTATAGATTCTAGAAAACCTGTCCGAGGAAATGAGGTATTGTTCATCGCCATAAAAGGGCCGAACAATGATGGGCACAAGTACATTCCCAAACTCGTAGCCGAAGGGGTAAAGCATTTTATAGTTGAAGATAAGTTCGATTCAGGTACGCTAGATGCCAATTTCATACGTGTAAACAACAGCTTAAAAGCGCTTCAAAACTTTGCCGCTTGGCACCGTTCACGGTTTAACTATCCAGTTTTAGGAATAACAGGTAGCGCAGGTAAGACATCTGTTAAAGAATGGCTCTACCACCTATTAAAAGACGATTACAATATTGTAAGAAGCCCAAAGAGTTTCAATTCTCAAGTTGGCGTTCCATTGTCAATTTTGGAAATGACTGATCAACATAATCTAGCAATTATCGAAGCTGGAATTTCTGAGCCAGGCGAAATGGGAGCTTTAAAACATATAATTCAACCAAACATCGGTGTGCTAACAACGCTTGGTGAAGCTCACATCCATAACTTCTATTCGAATGAGGAGCTTGAATCTGAGAAACTTTTGTTATTCGCTGATTCAGATTGGTACATAGATGGTAGAGAAGTAGAGGAAGAGTCTCCTGATATTTTAATGAATGATCAAGCATCATTGCACAATGCAAAAATATGTTGGGCGTTTATCAAGAAGTTTGATGGTTTAAGAGCAGAACATTATCGCCCGAAATTTGAGAAGCTTGAGAATCTAGCATTAAGGCTTGAAATTCAAAGGGGAATCAACAATAATATTATAGTAAACGACAGTTATAATTCTGACATTAATGGATTAGCAATCGGTCTAGATTTAGCAGCTAGTCAGCCGAAAGAAGACTTGGTCCTAATATTATCTGATATAGATACTGACCAAGCATCTAAGGATGAGGTTTACAAAAGTGCAGCGGAGATTATCAATCGATATAACGTTGTTAAAACGATTGGAATTGGTACAGACGTTACAAGACTAGCTGGCCTCGTTTCAGATTTCCAATCGTATACTTCAATTGATGAATTAGATACAAAGTCCATGTCTGGAATTTCAAATTCTTCCATCCTATTGAAGGGAGCTAGGAAATTTAAATTTGAGCGACTTGGCAGAATCATTCAAGAGAAACATCATGACACAGTTTTAGAAATCAATCTGAAGGCCCTAGAGCATAATTTGAACATCTTCAAGTCGAAACTGAATGGAGTGAAGATCATGTGTATGGTGAAAGCTTTCGGATATGGCGCAGGAGATTTAGAGATTGCCAAATTAATGGAAAGGCAAGGGATTGAAGCTTTAGGGGTAGCTTATGCAGATGAAGGAATAGCGCTTAGGAATGCAGGGATTAAGTTGCCAATTCTGGTTATGAATTCGGAACCAGCTGCGTTTAACGGAATTATAGAAAATCAATTGCAGCCTGTAATTTATAACGAACGAATTCTGGATGCTTTTATTCGTGAACTGATCAATTATGGTCAATCAAATTACCCAATTCATTTAGAGTTAGAAACAGGGATGAATCGTTTGGGGGTTAGGTATCACGAGTTGCCAGATGTTTGTGCAGAGCTGAATGCTCAGCCCGAGGTTAAAGTTGTTTCAGTGTTTTCTCATTTAGCAGTGAGCGATGATGAAACCGAAGATGAATTTACGAATCAGCAAATTTTAAGATTTACAGAAGGAGCTGATGTTTTAGAAAAGCAACTAGGCTACAATTTCGATCGGCACATTTGTAATTCTGCTGGAATATTAAGGTTTCCGGAGGCTCATTTTGACATGGTGCGATTGGGCGTAGGCGTATATGGGGTTGATCCTACTGGTAGAAACGCCCATGGATTAGAGCAGGTAGGTACGTTAAAAACTACGATAACCCAGATCAAGGAGTTTAGAGATTCCGAAACAATCGGTTATGGAAGATCGGGTGCGGCAAATAGAGGAGAGCGCATAGGTGTGATTCCGATTGGATATGCTGATGGCTTGAGAAGATCACTGAGTAATGGAAACGGAAGCTTTTGGGTGAATGGATCTTTTGCACCCATTGTTGGAAAAGTTTGCATGGACATGACCATGATAAACATCTCAGAAATAGAAGCTAAAGAAGGGGATGAAGTTGAAATATTTGGCCCAAACATACCTATTGAAGAACTTGCGGTTAAAATGAAGACCATTCCATATGAAGTACTTACTTCAATTTCTGCTCGAGTAAAAAGGACCTACGTTAGAGATTAAAACTAGCTGGCAGTTGTTTCAGTGATCGCTTTCCCTTTCCGTTTGTTTCTTTGAGATGTAACAATTCCGTTAAACACTACGGCACCTATGATAATTCCAGCACCAATGTAGAAGATTGGCGTCATTACTTCTGAATCGGGAAATATGAATAGTGCAATTAGAATTGCATAAATCGGTTCCATGTTAACGGATAAATTCATCGTAAATGGGCTGATAAATTTCATTAACCAATTTCCCAGTAAGAAGGCAAATGCCGTGCAGACACTACCGAGTATAAGCAATAATCCAAACTCTTCCCACGTCAATATTAATTCACCATTGCTGAAGTCTCCTGTTGCGAAATACACGATTCCAATTGCAATGCAACCAGACATCAATTCAACAAAGCTAATTTGGTAGGAGTCGATATCTCGGACAAAAATGGCGTTGATAACCGAAAATGATGCGGCTAAAAATGCAGAGATCAGGGCACAACCAATTGCCAAACCATAGTTAAGATTCTCATTGGTTATAGAGTCTTCATGAGCCATTGCATCATAAGCAATAATGGATATACCTCCTACCACTACAATTGCCATAATCAATTCAGCTGGGTTGAATTTCTTTTTCATTAATACGGGCTCGATGAATGAGGTGAAAAGAGCCGTGGTTGAGAAAAATACCAATGCAAACGAGACATTTGAATAGTAGATGGAAGCGAAAAACGTAATCCAATGACCAGCTATTAAGACTCCGGTTCCTGACACTTTTAAGAGGGATTTGCCTTTTAACGTGAATTTTTTTCTGGCGATTAACATGAAAACACCAATCGCTAAAAAACCAATTAGCATCCGATAAAATACGATGGCATGGACAGGAACATTATCTAATAACTTCCCAAGAACACCGGTAAATCCCCAAATGAAGATCACCATGTGCATTAGTAAATAATATTTTAATTTTCCTCCGAACATTGAGGGCGCAAGTTTGATTATTTATTTGAAATATATCGGATAGATTAAACCTTTTTTGTCCTAGCTAGTCAAAGGACCGTAACCAACTAAAATTAAGACATGAAACGAGTAATCATTTTGACACTAGCTATTCTGGCAATAGCAATCGGACAAGAAGCAACAGCGCAGCATAATCATAGAGGACATAAAAAATGTGTGGCTGTGAAGAAAGCCAAAGTAAAGCATAATCACATTGTACACCATCACCATAGAGCTGGACATAGATGGGTAGCAGGACATTATGGTTTGAGAAGAGGAGTACGTGTTTGGATTCCTGGAGTTTACATCAGACTGTAATTAAATAAGATTACTTCCGATAACTTTCGGGGGTTATTGGGAAAGAGGGTTTTAGGTTTCCCGAAAGATGGCCAATTCTACGAAAGTGGAGTTGGCTTTTCCTTTTAGCTTAGCTCGGCCAGTTCGGCTTTTAACTTTTTTGTCAGACTGCCAACTATAAGGTCATAGGATTCATCCACCAGTTGAAGAAAGAAATCATCTGATAGCCCCCCGTCAATGTATACACTGTTCCAATGTTTTTTACTCATGTGATAACCGGGTTGGACTTCAGGATATTCTTCTCTTAGTTCCAAGGCTCTTTCTGGGTCGCATTTTAAATTCGCGTAGGTGAAATTGTCTACACCAGCTAAAGCAAACATTTTGCCCATCACCTTAAACACTAAAGTTCCTTCACCAAAAGGAAAGCCTTCGGTCACTCCTTTTTTTGATAAGCAATAATCTCTAAAAAATTCGATGTTCATTTTTGCGCTTCTATTGGCAACGACCTAGATGATTTAACTTCATTCAATACAACCATGGTTTGCATTTGACCTATTTCTTCAATCTTACTTAATTTTCCGGCAATTAACTGTTCGAATTTTGGGATGTCTTTTACCATCACTCGTAACTGATAATCAAAGTTTCCTGTTACCTGAAGACATTCAACTACCTCTTCAATGGCCTCAATTTTCTCACGAAATCGAGTCATCGCATTATCCTTTTGACGTTCCAGCGAGACGTTAATTAATGCGGAAAAGCCTAATCCAATTTTATGCGGATCCACCTTTGCATGATAGCTATTGATGATTCCTGCCTTCTCCAATTTTTTCACGCGCTCTAATGTGGGAGCTGCACTAAGACCAACTTTTTGAGACAGTTCAATGTTGGTAATTCTACCTTGAGATTGCAGTGTCTTTAAGATTTTAACGTCAATGTTGTCGATTGCCATAAATTCGGGTTTAAGTATAATTACTTACGGTTAACCGAATATAATGCTATAAAGATTCAATTACAAGAAATTAAATTTGGGAAATTCACTATTAGCAACCGCAATACCCAGATAAAGTATAAGAACCATTGTCGGTTTTTAGATGAAAGTAGCATCCAGCTCCTCCATCGGGCGGCTCAAAGTGTGTAGAGTCAATATCCCACATGCTGCCTTCATTGCCCCAAAGTGCGTTTACAAAATGATACAAAGAGATTTTACTTTCACACCCAGTCTTAAGCTCTACACTCCAACCTGCTTCGCCACAACTACTTTCGGAATATTCCATTCCGTTAGTAAAACTCTGAGTCCAACCGCAGACTTCTGAAGCGTCTCCGGCCCATTCATTCGAATAGTATTCTTTTACTGCGATCGAAGATGAATCAAAATGAGATTGCAGATAATCCAGCGGCCTCACATCGGTATTGTATAAGTCTGCTAAAATGGGGATGCATCCATCGGGCATTTCAATAAATTCACTTGGATATTCATTCTCAATAAACTCTTCTATTACTTCTTCATATGGCCCTTCATCATCTACTTCTACTTCCTCCATCTGCCGCATCAGCTTTTCCATTTCCCGTTCCAATTTTAAAGCTTCTTGTCTTTCTCTTCTTTCTCCGAAACAGGAAACAAGTAAAACGGATAATGCAAGAATGCTAAATAGTTTAATGAATTTCATACAACGTAGGTTTGCTTGGTGATGCATCATTAACAAAGGGTGCTAACTGAATTTCTAACAGGTAATTTCCATCTTGAATTTCATCTCTTACATAAATCAATTCTGAAATGGTAGCATCTAAACGAGGAGCGTGCGGGTAATTCCAAAAGGCTCGATGCGAGAGCATTTTTCCTCCATCACGTTCTCTATCAACCGAAGGAAGATCTATTAACACATGCTTAACTCCTGCTTCACGAATTGCCGTTGCTGCAGCTTCACACAAGTAAGGAGGATTCGTGTTTGAATACTGCACATTTAACTTTCGGTCTGTGTTAGGCAAAGTCCTGATTATTAAGGCTTCAGGTTTTTTGCTCAAGGAATCGCTAATCTGAGCTGCTTCAATAATCAAATCGCCAATCGCTCGAAATTCTTCATCTTTTTCCCATACAGTTGGAGAAATAGTGACCAACTCTGCCATAAAGAAGTTTCTAGTAATCGCATCGTTAACTGAGTGAATTTCTTCCGCAATATGGCCTACACATTCTGTGTGGGTGCCGTTCCCGTGAGGGTTAAAAAAGATATCTCTAAAGTTTACATTTCCACCTTCTCGCACACTTCCTAAAAATTGATCGGAGCGTACAGCCTCGATTCGCATTGGCTCAACGTACCAGGCGTTAACGTTATCTGAACCTGCCCTTAAAGGGATGGAAATGTCTAAAGGCTTATTCAGATCTACGGTTATCGTAGCTCCTTTGAATTCAATTTTTGCAATCACGATTTGAAGATATCAAAAATCGATGATACTGTAGTTAGTATACTTTCTTCGTTTTTTTGGATACAGCGGTTGCTCGTTGGTGTTGTTCTCATAAGTGATACGATTTACGTCCATACCAAGGTCGTAATAAACAATTGTGACACTTAGAATATTCTGATCGTATGCAACCTTCTTTTTAACTGCTGAATTATCAAGATTAAAACACGCGTCATCTACAAAGTGCATCCCGATTAAATCACCTTCATACCATTTGCCATTTTTAAATCCTTCAACAAAGTGTCCGATTTCATTTAGCCCTCCATCCTTATCTCGAAATTTCCAAAGTCCATGTCTGGCTCCATTACTAACGAATCCTTCCGAGGTAGGTCTAGCCGAACGATCATATAAGAATAAATAACCGTTTCCGTTCTTAACTCGATGTTCTCCTTCATCATCCCAAAAATCAACGTAAAACAAATCTTGAACAGAGATGTCTACTTCTTGGTAACAATCATATGAGTTGTACTCTGATAAAATAAAGCCTTCCACTTCCTTATTTCCAGACGAGTGCCAACTTTTATAAGAACCATAATGTTGAATTGTATCAACGGTTCCATCTTCTCGAGTATGCAAATACTCTCCAGATTCATAATTGATTTCACGAATTAAGGTTCCACCTTCATCCCAAATCTTCCAAATCCCGCTTCTGACCCAATCTTTAACTACACCGGTTCTTGAAACTTCCCCGGTCTTAAAGTAAAACGTGTACTCACCAGGTTCGCTGCTACCTGCAGAGGATACTATATCATAATCATAGTTTTCCGAAGAGCGAATTGCGTTAGACCTTTTGTTTGAATAGGAATACTCTTTGTACATGTCTACACTAAAATGATCCTTTCTGGATTGAACTTCTATTGAATCAAGCGGATTAAAAATAGTCTTAGACTTCAAAACACTATCACTATAATAATTAAGCCATTCGCCATCTTTAAAGTCTCCAGAAGCTTGTCCAATGGTTACGGGTTTTCCTTGTGAATCCCATTGTTTATAAACGCCATCGTTAAGCCCCATCTTATATCCGGTAACTGACATTAGCCTATGGCTGTATTTGTTCCATCTGGTGCTAACTCCGTCAATGGTATCATTTACAAATGTGCTTGTAGAAATTGGGTTTCCGTCAATGTCCCATTTTTTAAACTCGCCATTCTTAAGCCCATGGTCAAATGATGCTTGTAATTTTTGCTGACCATTCCAATAATATTCTTTTACATCGCCTACCAATTCGTTGTTGTCGTAGGTTCTTGAAGATTTTAAGTAGTACACGGATTTGCCTTCAATCCCGTACTTTTTGGCATCTTCTTTAAGCTTCTTGGAATAGAATTTTTTGCTCATCCAGTATTTCTGCTCACCAAATTTCTCACCTCTGATGTATGTTGTTGATCTGGATTTCCAGCCTTTGTCATCATATTGATCCCAAACACCGGTAATACGTCCATTGTCATAGGTTCCATTTCGCTTAATACCCGTTGTTTCAACTTTTAAAACGTCACCTTCCATCCAGGCCCGACCTTTTTTACCTTTTTTGGTTTCGTACTCTATTTTACCATGATATCTTTTGCCGTTAAACGTCAAGATGGTTGAATCATTTGTATAAGTGTTATCAAAATAACTAGAGTGAGAGATCCATGCAATTTTTCCATCTTTACTAAAGCTAGAATTTTCGACCATCATCTTATCATTTTCTTTATCATAAGTAGCGGTCCTTCTATTGACTAGCTTCCCTTTTTTATTGAAAGTTTCTGAGAGCTTATCATCACCATCTTTATAAGTATAACCAGTACTTAAATGAATTCTGGTGATTGACACTGTATCCTTGTCGTCCTTAATGCTATAATCTATTGCAACTATGGTGTCCCTATTTTTTATAGAATCGAAATAGCTTTTATAAAAATGATAAAACGTATACTTTTTCGCGAGATCCTTTTTAACTTCTTTTTTAGTTGGTTTAAGATGTTGGATCGACCTCAACATGGTCTTGTTCCGGTAATAAAAATGCTCCTCATAGTAGTTGGAACCGTACATCGAAAAGTAGGAGTCTCCATAGCGATAGTTGTTTTTAATGTGATGGGCAAATTGCAGGGAATCATTTTTTTTATCGATGATAACCTCTTCTAGTATTCGACCTTCATAATCGTATCTTTTTGGCTCATGGGTTAAATACCCTCCTTTGAATTCTCTTATATCGGAAGGTTTTCCATCGTAATTAAACTCTTCATATTTACCATCGTACATCGAAACGTTTTGATAGAAAATGTCGTACGCGGTGATGCCTAATGAATCATATACTTCTTGTTTGTTGAGTTTTGTTGAAAGTCTGATTTTTTTATCGACTAAGTTGGAATAGTAATTTGTTTGCTCATAAGATCGCTTTAGGTCTGATCGATATAGAAACGGTATGATTTGTTCTCCACTCGTATCTCTGTAGGTGTATCGAGTTGCTAAATTTCCGTTCGGGTGATAATAGATCCATTTCCCAACTTCGTCATCTTCAACAATTAAACCCTTCATGGCCAATCGATCTTTATAATACACGCGCACTTCTCCGTCCATTACGTCAGAGATATAACTGGTCACTGCCACCGTATCTCCTTCATGAAAAAAGATGTCCAAACCTTCTCGCAAGCCTTTATGGAAATTGGTAGTTCTGATATGGTTATTCTCCTTATCATAAACTTTCCATGCTCCAGTTTTATCATCGTCAACAAAGTTTCCTTCCATTAAAACAACTCCTTTATGACCATGCCATCTGGCTAAACCATTCTTTTTGCCATTCTTGATGTTAAAAGTAACAGTGACTTTGGTGGTGTCTTTTTTAGAATAGCCTTGCTTAAGCTTGAATAATTTAAAAGAAGCGAATCCTTTAGGTTTGAAAACGATATACTTTCCATCAGGTAACGAATCGAAATAGGGCACTATATCTTGCTCCACAGGACTAGATGATCTTCCATTGTCATCATAAAAATTCCATTCCTTTTGATAGAGTGGAAATTTTACGCCATTCACGTATATCTTTTTTTGTCGAGGCGGATACACGTTATATATTTCATCGTTAAACTCAAATGTTGGCATTTGGGCTGCGGAGAATAGGGCCAAGAATACGATAAGAACCGAAAATAAGTACTTCATGATTGGTTGGTTTTCAAGCTTGCGTTTTAGGTAGATTGAACTTTTACCTAATAGTAAAAAGCTCAATGCAGCTAAAAGTTACATTTTATAAGAGAATAAATTCAGGCATTTTTCATAAAACGCCAATTATATAATTATGTTTTGTCAACAAATAAATCAGAGGTAATGGAGTCTGAGATAAACTTTCCCGAATCTGACAATTTGTAAATGGAGTCTTCAGAAGTAACCAAACCTTGATCCATCCAGTTGCTAAGAGTTGAAAGGAATAATTCTTCATTAAAGCAACTGTAAGTGCGCAACCGGTCTATAGAAATTCCAAATGACGTTCTCAATCCTGTCATCACGTACTCGTTGTATTGATCTACAACCGACAAGATCTCTTGTTCGCAGTAGTTTTCACCTGTATTAATTGCCTTAATGTACTTTGGGTTGTTTCTTACGTTCCATGATCGGGTAGTGCCGTTAAAGGAATGAGCGGACGGGCCCACACCTAAGTAGTTTTTTTGTTTCCAATAGTTGGCGTTATGAACCGCATATTTTCCAGGTCTCCCGAAATTAGAAATCTCATATTGATCATATCCAGCGTTACGCAAATGATTTTGCATTAACTTAAATTGACCCAATGAGTCTTCATCTGCAGGTAGAGAAAGGGTTTTATCCAATTGCCATTTATGAAAAACTGTTTTTTCCTCAATCGTCAAACAATAGGCGCTAATGTGAGGTACGTTGAGTGCTATTGCCTTATCCAAGTTTGACTCCCAAGCCGAATCTGATAGATTTGGAATTCCATAAATTAGGTCAATAGTGATGTTTTCAAAGCCAACGGATTGTGCATCGGAAACACATGCCAGTGCCTCCTGAGAATTATGAGCCCTATTCATTAAGGTAAGATCTTCGGCTCGAAATGATTGAATCCCGATACTTAATCGATTAATTCCAGAGTCTTTAAGCTCTTGTAGCTTGTTAAGACTTAGGTCATCAGGATTTGCTTCCAATGTGATTTCTGCCGATGCGTTTACTCTGAAATTTGAGTTGATTGTACTCAATAAAAATTCAATTTCGTTTTGATCGAGTAGGCTAGGGGTGCCGCCTCCAAAATAAATTGTTTCAATAGGATCAGACAAGTACTCTTTTCGGCTAATTAGTTCCGAGCCTATTGCTTTAATAAGTGCTTGTTTTGTATTGAGTGTGGTTGAAAAATGGAAATCACAGTAATTGCAAGCTTGTTTGCAGAAAGGTATATGTAGGTAGATTCCACTCAAATTTTAAAGTCTTAAGGTTCAATTATGCTGAACAATCACAAAGATCATCAATCCAAAAGTACCATTGATCATGAGCATTGAAAAAGTAAAGATTTATGGCAGAATATTCATTCGTCATTACAATAACTTTAGCATATCCATCAACTTCAATATTTGAATTAATCACTGGTCTAACGGGACCTTTGTCATTTACTAAATCGTCAAATTTTGGAATATTGTCAGTAGTTATAAATGAATAGTATAAGCCATCCGAAGCACCTTCAAAACCTTCGCAAGCCCCACCTTTTGGTGTTTCTGACGAGATTAAGTACGTTCCAATAATTGGTTCAGGTTTGTATAATCCGAAATCTCTTCCTAAAGTGCAATATGCTCCTGGGTTAAAGGAACAAAGTAAAGAAGCGTTTGGGTGTAGGTATTTTTCGATTGCGTTTTTGTCGCCAAGTTTATAGTCTTGATAAAAGTTAGTTAACAGCGCTTTCAAGGAATAGGATGAGGCGATAGGCGTTGCTGATTTAACCTCTTCTTTAAGGTATGCCTCTTCATTTTCACCGGCTTCTGAGAATTTTCCCAATTTCCATTCTACAATATAATTCCGATTGACTCCGGCAATTGGTTGATTAGAAATAAGATGGGCCAATGTTCCGTCTTTCATTCGAAATGATGCGATTCCATAATCTGAATCATCATTGAACGAAATAAATTCAAGAGTGTCTGAGTAAATAGAATCTAAGTTCCAGTCAGACCAATTAGGTCTTAATTTAGAGGTAAATGATTTTAGATTTTCTTCAGTTGAATCTGTGGTTTCGGTTTTCTGATCTATTTCGATTTCAAGTGCAGACGATTCTGGAAGCGGCTCCATTTCACAAGAGCCCAAGAGTAGGATGAATAATAAGTAGATTACTTTTTTCATTAAGGCAAAGTTAGGTGATTAGTCTATTACGTCTTCAACAGAAGACTTCACTAATTCTGCGCTTATATCTTCAAGTGATTTTCCTTTTGTTTCGGGCATTTTTAACCTTACCCATATGATTTGACCAACCATCATCAGTGCGAAAATTGAGAACACGGTTCCAGCGCCAATGGATGAAAACAACATTGGTATGAACGAAGGAATTGCTGCTGCTAAAACCCAATGTACGGTGCATCCTGCAGCTTGCCCTTGAGCCCTTAAATGTGTTGGAAATAACTCGGAAATAAACACCCAAATCACCGTTCCTTGTCCAATTGCGTGCGAAGCAATGAAGATGAAAAAGAAGATCGGAATGGCCAAACCTTGCCAGCCATTAAAAAATGCGATTGCTACTAAAGAGAGACTTACTATATACCCAATAGAGCCGATGTACATCATTTGTTTTCGCCCTAACCGGTCAATTAAGATCATTCCAATAATGGTAAAGATTAAATTGATTGCACCTATTCCGATACTACTTAATAGAGCTGCACTATTAGCTAACCCAGCTTCTTCGAAAATTCTAGGACCGTAATATAAGAAGGCATTTATGCCAGAGAACTGATTAAAAAATGCAATGAAAAAAACCAGTAGTAATGCCGGTCGATACTTTCTCATGAAGATGTTCTCATGATTTTTTACATCTTCGGAATTCACTTGTTTTGCGAAATCTTCAACACCTACATTTGGACTTATAATTGCCAGCGTGTCAACTGCTTCTTGCTCTCTTCCTTTTATGGCTAGCCAACGTGGACTCTTAGGCACAAATAAGATGATCACTCCATAAATAAATGCAGGGACAGCTTCAATTCCAATCATCCATCGCCAAGCGTTTTCTCCGAAATCTTTAAACAAATAATTAGATACGAACGCTCCTAGTACACCTAGAACAATACTCAATTGATAAGTAGCAACGAGCCAACCACGTGATTTAGCCGGAGCAATTTCAGAAATATACGCGGGAGCAGCTATTGTTGAAGCTCCAACTCCCAATCCACCTATAAACCTAAAAGCTGAGAAGAGGTATGGATCGCTAACCATTGCTGATCCGATTGCGGAAACGAAAAACAATATTCCGATTCCAATTAGTGTGTTTTTTCTTCCAAACTTATTAGTTGGGAAACCTCCAAGAAAGGCTCCGATAACAGTTCCCCAAAGGGCCATGGACATTACCACAAAACCATGAAAAGCATCAGACGAGCCCCAAAGCGCTTGGAGTTTTTTGTCCGCTCCAGATATAACTACTGTATCAAAACCAAAAAGAAATCCAGCTAAGGCTACGGTGGCTGACCAAAATAAAATCTTGATCATAACTGGGTAATTTGATTTTGATGTGCGAATAAAGCTGCTCCAATTATCCCAGCATCATTTTGAAATTTAGCTGTAGTAACTGGTATGTCGATGCTAAGCCACTTCTTAAAAGATTCAAATTTCTCACTTAGTCCACCTCCAATTATTAGTTGATCTGGTGAAGAAATTCGGATCAGGTGATGTAAGAAAATGTCAAATCGAGCCGTCCATTCTTTCAAATCTAGATTCTCTTTTACTCTAGCAGATCCAGCTGCAAAATATTCGATTGGCTCTCCATTTGTATACAGCATGCGTCCTAATTCAAAATTTGGGATTAAAACACCATCTTGAAAGACCCCAGAGCCGAGTCCGGTTCCGATTGTAATTAAAATTACTTTTCCTTTTAACCCTTTACCAGATCCCAAAGTCATTTCAGCAACTCCAGCCAGGTCAGCGTCATTTGCAACGGAAAAAGTAAGACCATCGCAATGTGTGGAAAACAACTCATCGATCTGAACACCCACCCATTCCGGACTAATATTTCCAGCCGTACGGCAGTTACCATTGATAACAACTGTTGGAAAACTGCATCCTACTGGTTCATTCCAATTAAATGAATGAACCATTTCTTTTACTGCTGAAGCAACAGAAGCAGGAGTGGATGGACTAGGAGTATCTACCGACATCCGTTCAGATGTAAACAGACCGCTTGATGTATCTACAATTCCACCTTTAATTCCAGAACCTCCTATGTCTATTCCTAGTATTTCCATTTGCTAGCATTAAGTTAAAATTAATTAGAAACAAGTGGTTCTAATTTCGATTCTGATTGATCATGATTTCGCAAAAATGTATCTTTCCTAAAAATGGGTCATTATGAGATCAACTAAAAAGGCCAGCACCTATGAGTATTAACAAAACATATCATAAATCGGAACAGCAGATCGATGCGGAGCAGAAGGAGATCCTTCGCGCCAAAGAAGATCGAAAGTTTTTTGCTCCGATTTATAAGCGATACCATCGCCAAATTATGAAGTTCGTTTATCAGCGAACGGATGACGCGGATCTTGCAGCGGACATAACGCAGCAAATCTTTATAAAAGCAATGTTGAAACTTGATAAGTATGAGTTTCGTGGCTTGCCTTTTTCAAGTTGGTTGTTCAGAGTAGCAATGAATGAGTTAAATCAGCATTTCAGAAAAAACAGTAAGCATCGAACCATTAACATGGACGATACGATGGTACACAATATGGTGGAAGAATTGGAAGACACTGGAGATTTGGAAGATCGAAAAAGAAGTCTCCCGAATGCTTTAAAACAACTTTCGCCAGAGGACTTGCAGTACGTAGAAATGCGTTTTATGGAAAGCAGACCTTTTAAGGAAATTGCTGAATTGCTGGATATTACAGAGAATAATGCGAAGGTTAAGACCTACCGTATATTAAAGAAATTAAATAATCTAATGACGTCATGAAGGAACCAAAGTTTAACTTAAATCGGGAGTCGCTAAGCGATGCAGATTTTGAAAAAGCTGAAAACTTCGAAGAAGTTTTAAAAGGCTATAACGAAGCAAAAGGATCTTCATCTGGAAATGGGGGCGGTAAGTCTCCGTTGAAATGGTGGTTAGGAGGCGGTGCTGCTGTGCTGGCCGGGCTTGCGCTACTTTTCATGCTAAACCGTGATAAAGATTTGCCTGATACAGAACAAATCTCAAAGCAAGAGCTTGTTGCTCCGCCTCTTGATGATCTTGACATTGCTATGGATCAATATAGCATTGATGCAGCCAAAGGGGGAGTAATAGACCACAACGGATCTACTATTACTGTGCCCACTAATGCGTTTTTAGATAGTAAAGGAAACGTAGTCGAAGGCGATGTGGAGATAAGATATAGAGAGTTTCATGGATTAGCCGATATCTTTATAAGTGGAATTCCAATGCAGTATGATTCAGCGGGTTCTACCTACACATTTGAATCTGCTGGGATGTTTGAAATCAAGGCTTTTAAAGATGGCCAAGAACTGAAAACCAATCCTGAATCTCTTATTGACGTTGCTATGGCTTCGACTAACGCTGGAACTTATTTCAATAAGTACTATTTAGATGAAGAAACAGGGAAATGGGACTTTATTTCTAAAGATGATGTGATAACTAGTGCAGGTAATCCATTTGATTCTTTAAACGCAGAACAGGTTGCTGCGGCTCTCGAAACAGTAGAGTCGAGTATGCGCGAAATGTTAGCGAAACAACCTAAAAAACCAGTTAAAAGAGATCCGGATTTATTCAGTATTAAAATTGAAGTTAATGCAAATGAATTTCCAGAACTCTCAGTCTATGGAGATGTATTATTTCAAGTGTTGGATAACGATGAGAATTTTGCTGAAAAATATAAAGGGGTTGATTGGGATGACGTTGAATTAACAAAGGCAGACGGACAATACTTACTAACGTTTTACAAAGACATGGTACCGCATGAGTTTTCAGCTAAACCTGTTATGGACGATGCTACTTATAGTGCTGCTAGTGCGGACTTTGATGCAAAGTTTGCCGCTTTTGAAACTAGATATGGATTAAAACTGGAAGAAGATAGCATCTCTTATGCGGGCCTCAAGGCACGAGCTTCAAAGATTACAGATTCCACTAATAATATAAACTACATGAATAGTGCGGAGTACCAAGCGCAGCGAGCAAGTAGTTTGATTACTGGAAGTATTACAAGATCATTTAAAGTTTTGAATTTTGGGACTTACAATTCTGATTATCCACAAGCAATGCCAGTGGGAAGAATGTTAGCGATTGATTGCTTTGTAAATAAAGATGACGAAAAAGACACGCTTCAATACAGAAGCCTTCATATTGCTGACCATGAGACTAATGTGTTAATCGCGTTGAGCGCCCATTCGGCAGAAGAATTGGTGTATGATCCAACTCATAAAACGACATTTTTTATGGTAACGAAAGACAATAAGTTGGCTATTTTCTACCCAGAGGACTTTAAGAAGCTTAAAGATCAGGAAAGTTATGGATTGGAACTTACGGTTATGGAAGCTCCAAAAAACCCAAATAAAGCATCTGAATTGCTTCAACTGTAAAGAACATAGGTCTGATTCAATAAAGTTTAAATTGATCGTAACAATGGCAGGGAATTTGAAGTAAACAGAATAACCTTATTTTTACGACATGCGATTTCTTATTCTGGTGATTTCAGTATTCTTTTCTGTTATGTGCTTTGCGCAACCAGACAGCAGTATCATCACTTTTAAGGTAAATAAACCTGATGTTGTCATTACGGTTACTCCAAGTGACAGTATCTTCTGGTCTGAAAAAACAAACTACTTTGAAGTAACCATAGAAGAGGGGAAGAGCACGATAGCCAAGGTTGAATTATCAGTAGGGAAATTACGAGATGTGAGCCCAGACAACTATGCGGCTCGATTCGATACGGCATGTCAAACCGTGCTTAAAGTATATGAGAAATTGCCGAATGGAAAAACAAGATTGGCCTTTTCTAAACCATATGAAGTAAAGCAAAAACCAGGGCCAGTAGTTACTGTTTGTGGGGTCAAGGCTGATTCGTCTGTTGGAATCAAACGCCTTTTACATATCGCTTCTCTAGAAGTAGATTTAGAAGGATCTAGGGTACTTCCAGCTATTAGGAGTTTTAAAATGGTCGTGTCAAATGGCGGAAGAGAACAAGTGTTTCAAGGAGTTGGTGCCAAGCTATCGCTTTCCATGAGGAACGAGATTAGAAGAATGATACCTGGTCAAACGTTGGAATTTCGAGACATTCAAATTCTAATGCCTGATGGTAAGTCGAAAACTATTCAATCATTATCAATCTTCTTGGTGGAAACTGATGAATACAACATTGGCCGAAGCGGATTGATAGGCGGAGGACCGGGAGGGCCATAATCCAATTATTGGATCTCGAAGTTTATCTCAAAAGCTTTCTGCTCGGAAAAATTTACTACTTCAATCGTTCCATTTATTTGAGAAACTAAGTCGAAAATTAGTTCAGAACCTAATCCTTTGTGTTGATTCGTGAAAAAGTCCATTGGAACTCCGGGGCCGTTGTCATGCACAGTGAGTCGATAATGCCGAGGCTTTGTTTCAATTAAATGAATCGTTATGTTCCCAGTTTCAATATTAGCGAAAGCATGTTTTAGGGAGTTTGCCATGATTTCATTCATGATCAATCCTAAAGGGATTAACAAGTCAATAGAGAAATTCGCTTTACATATGTTTAGATTCTGTTCAATGGGTTTTGAGCCCGCGTAAGATCTAATAAGGTTGTCTAATATTGAAGAGATATAAGATTTGAAATTTACGTTAGAAAGGTCCTCAGTTTGGTACAAACTCTCATGTAAGGTAGCCATTGTATAGACTTTTCCTTCGCAGTTTGTTATTGCTTCCACGCTCTTATCATCTGTTAATTTATGCTTCTCTAACCGCAATAAGCTGATGATGATTTGCAAGTTGTTTTTTACCCGATGATGTATTTCTTTTAAGAGAATCTCCTTCTCTGACTCACTCTTCATTGATTCTGCTAGTTCTTGACTTTGTTGTGTAACAGAAAGAATAACCACCACGATAAAAATTCCTCCAGCACAGAAAACGGCACTCAACAAGATGTTAATTGCAAACTGATTTTCAACATATACGAAGTATTCGCCCACCACAAAACAAACCATAAAAAGAGCGGTGAATACTCGAAGAATACTCCAAGGCTTATGTTTGCCTTTTGGTTTAAGTTTTTGAATTAGCGCTGATATTCTCCAAAAAGCAAATCCAAGTGCAATGAATCCAATGAAGATTAATATTAGGCAAAGAATTTTGTACAAGAATGTTGGATTAGTCCGTCTCTACGAATTTAGGATTATTCTGAACGTGGTGCCCACATTTAATTCTGATTTTGCAACTGATATTTTACCCTTGTGAAAATTTTCTACAATACGTTTTACAAGTGATAGACCAAGTCCCCATCCGCGTTTTTTAGTGGTGTATCCCGGCTGGAAGACTGTCTTTAATTTTCCAGAAGAGATTCCTTTGCCTGTGTCGGTTATTTCAATGTGGACAAGCGATCCGACTTCTTTCACTGTAAATGTAATTGTGCCTTTCCCACTCATGGCATCAACTGCATTCTTAGAAATGTTTTCAATAACCCATTCGAAAAGTGGAACATTCAATTGAGCAACGATCCCTTCGTGCTCAGGTAAGATAAATTCAACCTTATTTGAGATTCGTGCTCGTAAATAACCAACAATACCTTCAATCACTTCGGCAACATCCGTAGGTTCTAGTTTTGTTTCAGAACCAATTTTAGAGAAACGATCAGTGATCATCTCAAGGCGCTGAACGTCCTTATTCATTTCAATTATGGTACTATCCTCGATTCCTTGAGACTTCAAATATTCAATCCAAGCCATTAGCGATGATAGGGGAGTGCCTAGTTGATGGGCCGTTTCTTTGGCCATCCCAGCCCAAACTTGATTTTGCTCCGCTCTTCTGAATGTTGAGAATAAAAAGTAGCCAACGAGAATAAATAGAGCGATGATTCCAAGTTGAATGTACGGGTACAATAACAGCTGCTGTTGCAGCGGATCTACATCATGGTAGATGTAACCTACATTGCTCCCAAGGTCAATCCTAATCCTTCCATTAGCCTTCTTAAATCCATCTATTTTATCTAATACGGATTCATCTGGGCCTAATTCAGTTCCAGATATGTTGGTTGCTAATAGCTCGTTAGAGGCTGAATCAATAAACACAAAAGGAACTAATCCAGTATTGCGTGAGAGGTCCATGTTAAAGGCCTTAACCAATGATTCTTTGTGCCGACTTAATCTGTAGTACTTATCAGAATTGTTGTAAATAATTTTGTAGTTCGAGGTAATATCAAACTGTGTAATACTTAATTGCAACGGCTCGTTTAGCTCTTGCCATTCCTTGATGTAGCCTTGCACGATTAGGTCGAATCCCTCAGTGTCAGGAGGCATGTTTAAATTAACAGAGTCTAAGAATTGGTCGTTCTCATCAACGGTTAACAATGGGATTTTAATGCTTTCCCGTAAATCTGTAGATAGTGAAAAATCAGTAATGTTGTTTTCAAACTCTTTGGTTGCCCTTACCCAAATTTGAGCCTTCCGTTTTTCTTCTAGCTTCAGTTGTTCGAACGCTTCATTAGCCAGCTTAACAACGTCTGCTTGTTGAACAATAGTTCTAGACCACTTTTCTAATTCCCGCTCATTTCGATCGCTAGCTTGTCCGCTGATATAACTACTATACCATAAAAACCCGCATGTAATTACAAGGGCAATTACTGCCAGGATTATTTTCCAACTTAATTTTTTTGAATAGAGATTCATGCGTTAACCTATCACTAAACTATGAAATCAAAAAGATATTGCTACAAATCGCCATCAAACTCCAATCGGATTGTATCATTTTTCTTCGGTTCTTGGTTCGATTCGAACTTCGCCTCTACTTTGTCACGAAGGCTTCGAAGCCCGTTTCTTCTTTTAGCTCTTTTCTCAGGGGTAAACTCATCCTCTATCGGAACATCTGTTGAATCATCCTCATTCCAATTAAATTCGAATTGTACCGGAGGCTTAGATTTCTGATGATATTCGCCAACCGAAGTGTCTTTTTTGAACAGGCCAAGCTCCTCTTTCAAAATAGATTTCATGTTCTGTTTTTCAACTTCAATCTTCTCTTTTCTCGCTAATTTCTTTTCTTTTTTATCCAACCCAAAAATAGGATTGTCAACGGTACCAGTCATCGACATGAATATTCGGAACCCGGAACCATCATCAATGATTGGCCCAAACTCATCATGATTGGCCTTCATTAACACATCTTTAAGTCTAAAATTAACCGAGTAATTGATGCTATCATTAAATCCATGTTCACCTTTGATTTCTATGTCCATTACACTTGAAGCTATTTCCATCCTCGGGATGATTATTTTTTCCTTTTGGATTTCAATTTTATTGGATAGGTCTGAAAACGTTACATGTCGAAGTTTTTCGGCCATTAGTTCAGTATCCACGAATGGCTTAATTAGCTTATTGCTCTCTAAATAGATTGCAATTTCCTGTAAGATTGCCAGGTTTATTAATTCACCGTTCTTCAAGTCCAGATCCAAATTAGCCAGAATAGTATGAGGTTTAATGATGAACCCGTTATCAAGTGCACACGCAAAATCAACAGTAGCGTCTGAAATTCCTTTTACATGATGGTCTTGAATAAAGACTTGGCCGAAATTGTCGAACTCTGTAAAAAAGTTGGTGACGTTGATTTTTCGAGCTCTTGCATTGGAAGTAAAGAGGTAATTGTTGGCGTTGCTTCCGTCAAATTCAAAGTTAGCCTTGTAGCTTCCTTCGTTGGCCTTAAACCTTACACTTTTTCCGGTTAAACTTTGATGTTTCAAGACTACCACACCTCTAACGTCATTTGCATCAAATTTCCCATATTTAAGTTCGGCCACGGTTGCATTTAAGTTAAGTGCTAGGTAAGTGGGTAAAATAGATTCTGGGGCTCCTCCTCTTTGAGCATTTGCGGATGCAGCCATTCGGGTTATCTGGCTTAAATCGATGGATTTAGAGTCTAAATCTGCTTCTATTGTTAATTGCTCCCCTCTAGATAAGATGAAAGGCAGAAAGTTTTTAAGTTTCCCTTCAATGTTGAAGTCAGAATTGAAAATATTTCCGGAGCAGCTGGCAATATAGGCATCGCCATTTCGCAAAGTGAAGTTTCCATTCAAATCTGAATATTCTAGTTCGTTTATGTTGGTTTTTAAGTTGACATTATCAATTTTAAACTTTCCACTGGCTTTGCGAGATTTGAAGGTGCCGTCTTCGGATTTGCCTTTTATGGTGACGTTAAAGTCTAGTTTTCCGTTGAGGTATTTCAGCGTTTCAAATCTGAAAAATTGTTGGAGTGAATTTAAATCGAGGTTACCCAAGAGATTTAGATCAATGTCGGGTACATCGAAGTTTTTAATATTTAAGGAAGCATCGAATGAGCTATTTAGCATGGTGGCGGACATTTGATCTATATTCAATTCTCCAAAATCTTCATTCGTGAATGTGCCATTTAATTGCAGTTTGCTCAATTTCATTCCTGTTTCAGTTTCGGTCAAACTTCCTTCGGAAATTTTAAATGAAGCATCAACCTGGGGCAGGCTTTGTTTGGAAGAAACGCCAATAATGCTGGCATTGAAATCTAGAATTCCATCACTTTTGTATGCTGTAAATTTCTCAAAGAAAACAGATGGGAATACTGTAAAAACCTTATTCAATTGCAAGTTGTTACCAGCTATTTTTAAATCGCAATAAGACGTATCAGCAAGGTAATCACCGGAGACGTCAAAAAGCAATCCACTGATTTCAATTTTACCTGATTGGATGGTGTACTTGCTATTCACTTTATCAACGTTTAATACCGTGTTCAGAACCGTATGTTCGTTTTTAATGTAAGTCAGATCTTTAATCGTTACGGCCTTGATGGTCATATCTGATTTTATATCAACATCAAAAGTGCTTTCAGTAAACGCGCCCGATAAGTTTAAGAGAGAAGCATGGGTGGCATAATTCTGTTTGGTTAAGACATTGTGATAGCGGATATCTGTGTTCGCACAAATTACTTCCTCGAGGTTAAATTGAAACTCCTTTTTGGTTATAGAGTCGGTTTTTTTCCAAATGAGATAGTTCTCTTGCCCATTTTCATTTACTGAAAGGTTGAGTGTTGCATCAATAGCCTCTACGTGAGTTATGTTGTATTTACCATCGAAAATTTCCCAAAAGTTGAACTTCATGAGCAGCTCTTTTGCAAAAAGCATGGTGTCTCCTTTGGCCTCATTATTAATGTCTTCGATATGGGCGTTTTCGAATATTAAAGTAGCCTGAGGAAACCTTTTTAGTAAATCAAGTTGAACATTATCAACGTGTACCTCTGTGGTTAAATACTGGTTCAAGTAAGATATCGCGTATTGCTTAATCTCTTTTTCATAGATCTTAGCCAATACCACAATCAAGGTTACGATCAACAAGAAGAAGAACGTAAAGTACATTAGTATTTTGAAGAGCTTTTTAAGCATAGCTAGCAATAGATAAAATTACTCGCAACTAGCCGAAATATTTTCTAAGGGGTGGGGTTTTATCAACCGTACGCTTTTAATACAACGGGATTAAGCTAGATTTAGTGCAGGTTTCTAGCTCAGAGAAGCTGATTGATAATAATATTGAAGCTTATGGAATTATGCTTAAAAGTTTACTTAAGCATCTTTAAAAATCCAATTTCTTTAATGCTTAGAAACCTCCAGCTTCCTCTGGTTAAGTTTCCTTTTGTAATTCCAGAAAATGAGATTCGATCTAGTTTGTCAACTCGATAATTAAGATGAGCGAACATTCTCCTAACGACTCTGTTTTTGCCAGAATGAAGACTAACGATCACTACATTGTTACCAGTGCTTTTCGAATCTAAAACAGCCGTGTCGAATTTGGCAAAACCGTCTTCAAGCTCAATTCCTTTTAGTAAAAGAGCTATATCACTTGAAGCAATGTCTTTATTCAGCTCAGCAACGTAAATTTTCTTGATTTCATGGCTAGGATGAGTTAATTTTTTAGCCAGTCCACCATCATTGGTAAGTAGGAGTAAGCCCGTGGTCATTCTATCAAGTCTTCCAACTGGATAGATACGCTCTTCACAAGCATCAGACACTAGATCCATAACGGTTCTTCTATCATGAGTGTCTTCCATGGTAGTAATTGAATCTTTAGGCTTATTCAACAATACATAACGAAGCTGTTCTAATGAGAGTTCTGTGCCTTTATGCACAACTTTATCAGTCTCCAAGACTTTAACACCCATTTCGGTAACAATTTTACCATTTACTAATACTTCAGCTCTGCTAATTAGCGTGTCTGCTTCTCTCCTTGAGCAAACACCAGCTTTTGCCAAATATTTGTTCAATCGAATTTTTACGGGTGGAGCGTCCGATTTGATTGAGATCTCTTCTTTTACTTTCTCTACTTCTTCTTCGGGAAAAGCATCAATTTGAGCTTCTTGCTCTGCAACAATAGAGTCTATATTGGCAGAAGGAATTTCTTCGATTGGAATTCTTTTTCTTGGTCTTGGAGCTCTTTCTTGCGGCTCAATTTCTTCTTTAGAAGCTGGTTTTACTTTTGCTTCCTTTTCTTCCTGCTTTAGAACAGTTTCTTTCTTTTCAGTAGATGCTTTCTTCTTACCAAAAGTTGTTTTCTCAAATCCTTCTTTTGGTTTGGAAACATTAGAAGTTTCTTCTTTTTCCGGTGCCGATTTCGTTGGCTCAACAACTGCTTCAGCCTCTTTTACTTTTGCAGTTTTTTCAACTGTTTCAACTGTTTCAGCAGGTTTTGCAGTCGCTTCAACTACTTCAATTTTTGCCGCTTGAAGTTGTTTTAATTTGGATTCGAATAGTTTGTTTGCGCCAGCTCGGTTATCACCTTTAAAGAATGACTTTAATCCTGCTTCATCCGTTATAGATGACAGCTCTTGGGATAATTTGCCCAGTACGAAATCTTTAGAAGTTGATTTGGCAACTGCCTTTTTTTCTTCTTTCTCTATTGTTTCAAATGATTCCTCAATGTTGGTAACAACAACAGGCTCAACTTTTTCCGCAATAACTTTCTTCTTTGGTAACGTGTTACCAAAGGTTTTACCTTTCCACTTGGATTTCTTCTCCTCCATAATTGGCGCGAAGGTACGAAGGCTTAATCACAATTGTCACCTATTATTAAAATGCATCAATAATATGATCAATTATTAATTTAGGTTCTATCACGATGGAGATGATATCGAATCTTAATTCAAGCTCTATATCGTTGGCTTCACAATACGCAACAGCAGTAGCAATAAGCTTTTCTTGCTTTTTGATCGTGACATCTTCATGAGGCTCCCCGTATTTATTCGAAGTTCGCGTTTTGACCTCTGAGATGACTAAAAAATTCTCATGAGTGGAAATAAGATCAATTTCTCCTTGTTCAAATCGCCAATTGGTCTCCAGAATAACATGACCTTGTTGAATTAAGAATTGGTACGCAAAATCTTCTCCACGATTTCCTAATTTCAAATGTTTGGCTGGTTTGGTCATCCTGCTTTATTTAAATCCCTTAAAAGAACTTGGAATAGAAGTTGCATAGTTTAATAACGTTAAATTTATACTTTAGTAAGACAATACATTCTGATTATGAAAAAGTTACTATTAATTCTATCCCTTTTTACATTAAGCCTCGCAGTAAATGCCCAATTTGAAGGCAGTGTGAATTTTGAAAAAAGTAAAGGGAAAGTTCAAGTTAAATATCAGTACAAAGTCAAAGGTGAGAATGTGCGGGTAGAAGAATATGGCAACGGAGGAAGTTTAGATGGAATTCAATTGGTCAATACAACTTCTAAATCAGTATTCGCATTAAGTCCTGATCGATTGATGTATATGGAAGCTAAAAATAAGCGTCCGCAACGTACGGCTAGCGTAACAGTTCAAAAAACAAAAACCAGTAAAACGGTAAACGGTAAGTCTTGCGTAAAGTGGGTAGTAACCAATAAAGAACAAGATCGAAAGATTATTTATTGGGTCACGAAAGGCGATTATAATTTTTTCATTCCTTTTTTAATAACATTAAATAGAGCAGAAAAATCTGCTGTTTATTTCCTTCAGGTTGATGGAAATGCAGGATATTTCCCAATGCTTGCTGAAGAATATAACATGGCTGGATTATTAATCTCAAAATTAGAAGCTACTAACGTAACGGCAAAAAAACTGCAAGATTCAGATTTCAAAGTTCCTGCAGGATATAAGAAATTCGAACGTTAGTTAAACTTTATATTTGATCCAGATTCGTTAACCGTAAACGTAATCGATGCTCCATTTATAATTGTTTGGTTGTCATCAATATGTCCAACCGGAAATCCAAAGGCAACAGGGTAGTTGTATTCTTTAACGGCCTCTTCAATAATTTCAATTGCTGCTTTACCAAAGGGTATTGTGTTGTCGTTCATATCAGTCATTCCACCTACAATTAGACCTTTCAAACCCTTAAGTTTCCCGCTTCTTTTTAGATTCATCATCATTCTATCAACGTGATATAGATATTCATCTAGATCCTCAATAAAAAGGATTTTTCCTTTTGTTTTTAAGTCAATATCAGTTCCTGATAGACTATATATAATGGACAAATTCCCACCTACAATTTCGGCTACGCTTTCGCCATTTTTATTTTTTGGATGTGCGGGAGCTTCAATGGAATATGACGTTCCAAAAAGTGCAGATTTGAGAGTTGACAAGGCCTTCGTAGAATTTATTGCAAAGTTTACTGGCATCGTGGAATGAAGGGATTGAAGGCCCATCGAAGCTAGTTTTTGATGAAGAACTGTTACATCACTGTATCCACAAATCCACTTAGGCTCATCTTTTAGGCTTGTAAAGTCTACTTGATCGAGTATTCTAACACTTCCATATCCTCCACGAAAGCACAATATTGCTTTTGTATTAGGATCATTTATAGCATTTTGTAAATCATTGGCTCTTTGACTATCAGTTCCAGCAAACTGATCGGATACTTTCTGTAAGTTTTCACCAATTACTACTTTCAGCCCCCAAGAGTTTAAGGTCTCAATAGCTTGATTTAAATGGTCAGGATTAATGGCTCGGGCTGTTGAGATCAATGCAATTTGATCTCCAGTTTTAAGTGGTTGTGGGACCGTCATTGTTTTTCTTTTTAGGGTATCTTTTTTCCTGCTTTAGCGCTTTACTAATAAGCCATTCTAATTGGCCATTAGTGCTTCGAAACTCATCAGCTGCCCATTTTTCAACGGCACCTAAGAGTTCTGGATCTAGTCGCAGCATGAAAGGTTTCTTCTTAGCCAAAATATTCGATTTTTACTTTGTTAATTGGGTTAAACGCAGAAAGTAGTGACCCACTGGAAAAGTTGATCACTACTAGATTATAAGTGTTTATTTGAGATTTGTTTTCAGTAGAAAAACGCATCTGTTACTGATTTAAAGTTCCAGCGTTCACAATTGGTGTAGCGTCTTTGTCAGAGCACAATACTACCATTAAATTACTGACCATTGACGCCTTTTTATCATCATCAAATTCAATGATGTTCTTTTTAGATAATTCAGAAAGTGCTGCTTCAACCATACCTACTGCACCCTCAACAATTTTCATTCTTGCTGATACAATTGCCGTAGCTTGTTGTCTTTTCAACATTGCGCTTGCAATTTCCTGAGCATAAGCTAGGTAACCAATTCGCGCCTCATGAACGTCAATTCCTGCAATTGCAAGTCTTTCTTCTACTTCTTTTTCTAAAGCTAGGTTTACTTCATCCATTCCAGATCGAAGAGATACTTCAGTAGGATCGTCAAAGTTATCATAGCTGTACATACCTGCTAATTTTCTTACGGCTGCATCCGTTTGTACTCTTACGAAGTGCTCGTAATTGTCAACATCAAATGCGGCAGCATAAGTGTCTTTAACTTTCCAAACTAAGATTACACTAATTAATATAGGGTTACCTAGTTTGTCATTTACTTTTACTCGCTCCGAATCAAAGTTTCTAGCTCGCAAGGAAATTTTTTGTTTGCTATACAATGGATTAACCCAGAACCATCCATTACTTTTTACGGTTCCTGCATATTTTCCGAAAAGAACTAGTACTCTAGAACTATTTGGTGAAACAACGAACAAACCAGGCAGTAGAATAATACCAAGTACTATGCTGGCTGCAAATATTGGATTTTTGGTAAGGGCAATAGCTGCGATACCTCCACCAATTAAAATTATAATTAATAGGAATACTGCTATTCCCGGGATTGCTTTTATTGTTTTTTCGTTTGTCATTTTATGTGATATTAAATTGATAGCATATCGCTACTAATATAATAACGTTTTCGACATCTTGTTTGTTTCAAAAAGAAACTTCTAATACATGAGTGGTCTTTCCTTACTATATTTGGTCCAATTTTCGATAGATGAGCGGTAAGAAACATACCATAACAGCAGCACTTCCTTATGCAAATGGCCCTTTACATTTAGGTCATATTGCAGGTGTTTATGTTCCAGCAGATATATATGCGAGGTATTTAAGGTTAAATAATGAAGATGTGGTCTTCATTTGTGGTTCTGATGAACATGGGGCAGCTATTACATTAAGAGCAAAGAAGGAAGGGACTACTCCTGAAGCTATTGTAAATGAGTACCATACCCTTAATAAACAGTCGTTTGAAGATTTTGGAATCAGTTTCGATATTTACCATCGCACTTCAAAAGAAATTCATCATGAAACTGCGCAATCGTTTTTTAAAACATTGAATGATAAAGGTTCGTTCACTACCAAGACTAGCGAGCAATATTACGATGAAGAGCATAGTCAATTTTTAGCAGATCGATATATTAAAGGAGAGTGTCCGAACTGTCAGAACCCAGATGCTTATGGTGATCAATGTGAAAAATGTGGCAGTGATTTAAGCCCAATGGAGTTGATTAATCCAGTTTCTACAATCAGTGGAAATAAACCGGTTTTGAAGCAAACATCACATTGGTATTTACCGATGCAAAATCACGAAAAGTGGTTGAGTAAATGGATTAAAGAGGGAAGTCTTGACGGTAAACAACATCATGATCCGAAAAAGTGGAGAAACCAGGTAACTGGGCAATGCATGAGTTGGATTGATGGAGGGTTGCAACCTCGAGCAATGACTAGAGATTTGGATTGGGGAGTTAAAGTACCGTTAGAAGATGCTGAAGGGAAGGTTCTTTACGTTTGGCTTGATGCTCCGATAGGTTATATAAGTGCGACTAAAGAATGGGCCAAAAAGAATAATAAAGACTGGGAATCGTATTGGAAAAACGATGAGTCTGAGTTAATCCACTTCCTCGCAAAAGATAATATCGTATTTCATTGTATCATCTTCCCAATTATTTTGAAAGAGCACGGAGGATTCAATTTACCAACCAACGTGCCGGCCAATGAGTTTTTAAATTTGGAAGGAGATAAATTTTCTACAAGTAGAAATTGGGCCGTATGGCTTCATGAATACTTAAAAGATTTTGAAAACCAACAAGACATTTTACGATACGTATTGTGTTCGATTGCACCAGAGAGCAAGGACAGCGAATTTACCTGGAAAGATTTTCAAGCCAGAAATAATAATGAGCTGGCTGACATTTTTGGAAATTTTATTAATAGAGTATTAGTCCTTTCTAAAAAGTATTATGATGGTGTGGTTCCTTCAAAAGGGCAATTGCTTCCAATCGACAATGAAGTACTGGTTGATATTAATGCGGTAAAAGATAAAATTACCCAGGCATTAGCTGATTTTAAATTTAGAGAAGCGCTAGCTGAATCGATGAATTTAGCAAGAATAGGAAATAAGTATTTTGCCGAAACTGAGCCTTGGAAGGTGATAAAAACGGATGAGGATAGAGTCAGCACAATTATGAACGTGGCAGTTCAGATTGCAGCAAATTTGGCTATTGCTTTTGATCCATTTCTTCCATTCTCAACTGAAAGATTAAGATCGATGATGAATCTTAATGTTCAAGCTTGGAGCGAGTTAGGTCGAGCCGACTTAGTTTCTGCCGGTCATCAACTAGGAAAAAGCGAAGTGCTATTTCCTAAATTTGACGATGAAACGATTGAACTTCAAATCAATAAACTTAAGCAACCAGCAGCGGAAAATAATGCTGAGAATTCTAAATTTCCTCCTATGAAAAACGAGATTCAATTTGATGACTTCATGAAAATGGATGTGCGAGTAGGCCATATTTTATCTGCTGAGAAACATCCAGACGCAGATAAATTATTAGTGTTGAAAGTTGATACAGGCATTGACCAGCGAACTGTGATTTCAGGTATTGCAAAGCACTATTCTACGGAAGAAATTGTGGGTAAAAAAGTGAGTATTCTCTTAAACTTGGCTCCTCGGAAAATAAGAGGAATTGAATCTCAAGGAATGATTTTAATGGCTGAGGACGGTGAAGGTAAATTGGCCTTTGTAACTCCGGAAAAGGAAATTGAAACAGGTTCGGAAATTCGCTAATCCTGTAAATCGAATTAATCGCAAGGGGCTAATGGAGTTTGGTCCTATTCTTACTCCTCTAAAAAGTAAATACAATATAATTGTCTGAGATTGAAACTTAATCTGTTAAAACAGGTATTAGGGTACTACTCTTGCACATTGCTCAGCTTAAAGACGAGAATAAATTTGCGTGATCGATTCACGAAAATGGTGGCAACCAGTTTGCTATGCATGAGTATCTTATTTTGTGGGTCAATTCATGCTCAGAATCTCAGAGAAGCCCACGAAATTACCCAGAAATTATCGCTTGAAACAGATCACTTTAAAACAGCAGACTTATTGCTTCAACTTAGTGAAGTTGAGGGCTTGGAGCAGATAGAGTCGGCTTTGGAGCATGCCCAACGGGCATTAACCATTTACCAGAACATTAAGAATAGAGAAGGGGAAATGAGAGCGTTAACCTCCTTAGGAAAATTGGAGTTGCTTATTGGTAATGATCCGCTTGCCAGGTCTTATTTTAATAAGGCGTATTCAGTCGCGGAGGAGATTGGCAGTATGAAGGCCAAGGTTAAAAGCAAAATCTTACTTGGAAAATCTTACACACAAAGAGAAGTAAGCCATATCGGACTTGGTCATTTGCAAGAGGCCCTAGAAACAGCCGTAAAAATCAAAAATGACGAATTATTAATTGAATGCTATTCTGCTCTTGGTGGGTGGTACTCTAATTTGCTTGAATATAACACAGCCATTGGCTATTTTGAATTGGCTTTAGAGTCAGCCAATAATGCTGGAATTGAATCATTGATAGCCGATTGTTTGCATAATCTTGGAGACGGATATCTTAATGCCGATGATCATGACCTGGCTCAAGTTTCCTTTGACAAATCACTACATATAAACGAGAAATTAGAGCGAAAAGACAAACAAGCCATACTCTGCTATGAACTTGGTTGTTTAAAGCAAGAAAAAGGACTTCAGGAGGAGGCTTTAGTCTATTTTCGGACAAGCTTAACGCTAGCAACTGAGATAGGGTTAAAGGAATATATCACCAAGGGATATCAGGTCTTGTCGGAGGTTTATGAAGGCAATCATGATTATGAGAGTGCTTACCGTTTTTTGAAACTGGTAAATGCGATTAAAGGTGTAAGTGAAATATCTGAATTAGAAACTCAAATTCAAAATCAAAAAATACTCAGAGAGAATCAACTACTGAAGCAAAAGGAAGAAGCGACAAAAGCCGAAGCCGAAAGTAAAAGCGAACGGATTATTTTAGCCGGTGTAATTGTGGTATTACTTTGCATAGCTGTTGCTTACTTATTTTTTATTAATCAGCAGAAACAAAGAACTAATAATGAGCTTGCAGAAGCAAAGCTCTTTGCGGAAGAATCTGAAAGAGAGAAAGAAAAATTTCTTACCTACACGAGTCACGAAATAAGAACACCTTTAAATGCTGTAGTAGGGGTGACTCAATTGTTAGAGCAAACCAACCTGGATCTAGGTCAAAAGGAATATTTAAATACGATAAAAGGTAGTGCTCAAAACATATTACATATCGTTAACGATGTTCTTGATTTATCTAAAATTGAAAGTGGTGGAATTGAGTTAGAATCGGTGGACTTGCCGTTGTATGGTCTTGTAAATAATATAATCAATACGCTGATTTTTAAACTTCATAATAAAGATGTTGAGCTGATAAATGATTTTGATGAATCGATTCCGGAAAATCTGCGTGGAGATCCAGTTCGTTTAAATCAGATTATTTTAAACCTGGCAGACAATGCGGTTAAATTTACGAGAACTGGAGAGATTCGAATCAAGGTTAGATTGATCGAAGATCAAGACAAGAAAGCAAGAATTAAGTTTACTGTTTCAGATACTGGAAAAGGCATTCGTCAAAGCAGTTTAAAACAGATTTTTAATCGCTATGAGCAAGAGACGGTTCATACAACAAGGAATTATGGAGGGACAGGGCTTGGCCTGCCGATAACTCAGCAGTTAGTAGAGTTAATGGGAGGAATTATAGAAGTTGAAAGTACTTTTGGTTCAGGAACCTCATTCTCATTCGTGCTTGAGTTTAAAAAGTCTGCAGAAGGAAGTGTGGAAGAACCGATTCAGGAAATAAATGACATCCATATTCTATATGTTGACGACAATCAGTTAAATCGAGAGTTGTTTTATGATTTGGTCAACAACAAGAAAAACAACGTGAAAGTTGATTTAGCAGAAGATGGTAAACAAGCCATACGAAAGATTGAGAAGAACAAATATGACGTGTTATTACTCGATATTCAAATGCCTAGAATGGATGGTTATGAATTATCCACATACATCCGGGAAAAAATGAACTTGAGTATCGATGAAACGCCAATTTATGCCTTAACGGCCTATGCTCCTGATGACATAAAAGAAAGATGCGAGGAGGTAGGTATGAACGGTTACCTCACAAAGCCAATTGATCTTAAAGCACTGAATAAGGTGCTTAATCTTGAAATGGCTGAGCAAGCCTTGAATACCGACAAGAAAGATCTTGAACTAGTTGGGAAATACACTGATTTAACTGGATTACATCAATTGGTAAATCGAGATCATAAAAAGATTGCAAAATATGTATCCATTTCATTAGAATCGCTGCCTAAAGATCTAGAGGATATGCAAACTAACTTAGATCACGAAGATTGGGAATTACTTGGAAGAGTAGCGCATAAAATGAAGAGTAATGCAGGTTATATGGGGATGAATGAAGTGCTTCCTATTTTGCATGAACTAGAGAAACTGAATGAGACTGAGATTCAATATGAATTAATTGAAGCTAAAGTTATCGCCCTTGAAAGAGAAAGTTTGTTAGCTTTAGATGAACTAAAAAATATACTTAATACGCTAAATCCATGAATTGTGTAATTGTAGATGATGACGAATTGTCAAGAAGTGTTTTAGAAGATTTAATTAATGATACTGATGGTTTTAGCCTCGTAGCAAGTTGTGAGACTGGCATGGAAGCGTTTAAAATTGTGCAAGAAGAGCCAGTAGACCTTTTGTTTTTGGATATTGAAATGCCTAAAATGGATGGAATGGAATTATTGAAAAATATCAAACCATTGCCTCAAGTAATCATTATTACTTCACATCCTGAGTATGCAGCTGAATCGTATGAGTATGATGTAACGGATTTTATTTCTAAGCCCTTAACTCATGGCCGATACTTAAAGGCGATAAATAAAGCCGAGCAAAGGTTCAAAGTTGAGAAGGCAAATATATCATCAGAGGGGGATAGCATATTTATCAAAGCTGATTCTAGACTTGTTCGAATAAACTTGAAGGATATTCTTTACATCGAGGCTTTAGGAAATTACATGAAGATCTATACAGGAGAAGGTCGATTCACAATTCTTTCTACAATGAAAGAGATTGCGGAAAAGCTTTCTGGAAATGATTTTGTTCGAGTTCATAGGTCTTACATCGTGAGACTTGACCGAATTGAATCGATTGAAGATCAGTATATTAAGATGGGAGCCAAGCATATCAGTATTGGTAAAGCCTACAAAGAAGAGCTATCCTCTAGACTGAATCTTTTATAGGTCGTCCTAAATATTCATGCTTTTATCAAATCGTGCTAGGTGGTGATCATATATGCCTGGTAATCAAGAGAATTTATTGGTAGTTTAGAAATAACCAATGGCAATAACGCGACTCATAGTTTTATTAATTGTATTAATTCCTACAGGGATGTATGCAAAAAGTAATGAAACTGTTTTGATTGCGGGCAACATGGTAGAAGATCAATCGGTGCTCTCGAATGGTATTCTATTTTGGTCAAAGGTTTTTATTCTTCTGCTTATTGTTGTTTTCGGATTCTTGTCTTACAAAAGGTTTAGAGCTGAAGAACAATAAGCGTAACGATTAGGTAATAAAAAAGGGTGTCGATTAATCGACACCCTTTTTTATTGAATTGATTTTAAAAGATCATCCTCCACCTCTTGGCTTCAACGGTGTGGTAGCAGGTTTAGCCGCGGCTGCCTTTTTTGCTGCAGCTGCTTTGGCTGCTGCATCGGCTTTCTTCTTGTCTTCAGCTGCTTTTCTTGCTGCTTCAGCTTTTCGTGCAGCTTCTGCTTTTCGAGCAGCTTCTGCTTTTCGAGCCGCATCTGCTTTCCTTTTCGCCTCTTCTGCTCTTCTGGCATCTTCCGTTGCCTTTCGAGCTGCTTCAGCTTTACGAGCCGCATCGGCTTTTCTTTTAGCTTCTTCCGCTCTTCGCGCATCCTCACTTGCTTTTCGAGCCGCTTCGGCCTTACGCGCTTCTTCCGCTTTTCGAGCGGCATCCGCATTCTTAGCGTCTGCTGCTGCTTTACGTGCGGCCTCTGCTTTTCTCGCTGCTTCTGCGTTTTTAGCATCCGCTGCTGCTTTACGAGCTGCTTCAGCTTTCTTCGCGGCTTCTGCATTTTTAGCATCAGCTGCTGCTTTTCTAGCAGCCTCTGCCTTTCTTGCTGCTTCTGCGTTTTTGGCATCTGCTGCCGTTTTACGAGCTGCTTCAGCTTTCTTGGCAGCTTCGGCATTTTTAGCATCTTCTGCTGCTTTTCTAGCAGCCTCAGCCTTTCTTGCTGCTTCTGCGTTTTTGGCATCTGCTGCTGCTTTACGAGCCGCTTCAGCTTTCTTGGCAGCTTCTGCTTTCCTTGCTGCTTCCGCTGCTTTTTTAGCTTCCTCAGCTTTTCTAGCAGCCTCGGCTTCCTTTCTTGCTTGTTCTGCTTTCTTAGCTGCTTCCGCTTTTCTTGCCGCCTCTTCTGCTTTTCTTGCCGCTTCTTCAGCTTCAAAATTGCTTGGTGTTGTAACTCCACCGTTTCCTTCTGAACCTTCTCCACCAGTACCTTCAGCGCCTCCATTGTCGTTTTCACCGCCACCGTTACCGTTACCGTTTCCATTTCCATTCCCGTTATCGCCACTGTTACCGTTACCGTTACCGTTACTGTTGCCGTTGCCAGTTCCAATTGCTCCTGTTCCAATTCCGGTACCGGTAGTACCTGTATTTGTTCCTGTGCTGGTACCGCCTGAATTGGTAGTTTCACATGGACTTGCAGGTCTATTACTTCCATTTCCGAAAGTTGGCGCGCTACTTGATTCGATGCAAACTTCCCAATGCCCCATAGATCCTGGATGAGAGCTACTTACATCTACAGTTAAACTTCCAGTAAATAAATAGTATTGACCGCTTGAAACTGAATAAGGATTACCATTAACAGTTGCATCGCCTCCGCCAGCAATTGGCTTGAAGAACAAACTAGATGCGCTTCCTGAATAAGTGAAACCAGATGTTAAGTCATCTCTATTATAAGTTCCGCTTGGAGTTACTAAGCAAAATTGCCATGCAGAATTACCTGGATTAAACCTTGGGCCACAAGGACCTGAAGGAGGATTGTAGACTACCAGCAAAGTACTAGTCACACTTCCGCAATCATTTGTTGCTTCAATTGATATACTATTATTCCCAGATGACATTCCGGCTAATTCTATATTCAATAACCCCGAAACTCCGTTGAAAGTGAAATTTGAATATTCCGCTCCGTTTAAAGTTACTTGGGCTGAAACCGTATGTTGAGTATTTACCGTAACATTTCCGCTAAGCTCAGTAACCGATACTGATGGCGAAGCCAAACTGATAATAGGATCATCACATGGTGCAACTACCTCAGAATAATTAACGGTATGTGCTTCTGAAGTTGTCCCGCAATCATTTGTTGCAGAAATAACAAAGTTATTCGACCCAACAGAAATCCCGGTTAGGTTAATTACAATAGCACCTGTTGAATTGTTAAATACCACGTTTGAATATGGGTTTCCATTTAACGCTACCTCAACGGATGTTGCACCTTGAGTATTCACAGTTACACTTCCTGCATTGTCAGTTACGCTGCTGGTTGGGTGACTAGTTGAAACAGTTGGGTTCGTGCAAGGTTCCTCGTAAGTCAATGATGCGTTGCTTGATGTTACTCCACATTCGTTTTGAGCGATAATTTTTAGTGTATTTAAGCCACTATTTAAAGTGTTCGCGGTTATTGAAATGGCACCCGAGTTTGGATCAAAATTAAATCCGGTAAAACTTGTTCCATTTAACTTCATAGCAATTGAAGTAGCATCGGATGTAGATGCTGTGAATGTATAAGGTAGAACATTAACTGCATAGCTACCGCTACCACCACCGCCTGTGCCCAATGTTGGGAAGCTAATGGTCGGATTCGAACATGGAGTTGGTGAGTTGCAAACAATAGTATAGTCTCCTGATTTTTCTCCACAGTCGTTGATTGCTTTAATCGTGAAGATGTGAGTTCCAGGGGTCAAATCGTAATTGACAACTACGTTTCCAGTGGCTTGATCAAATGTGAAATTTGCATAAGACGAACCACCCTTTAATACTTGTACGCTCGTTGCATTTCCAGCATGTGCGGTAAACATTCCAGGTGCTGTAGGCACATTGCTACCGCTACCAATTACCCCACCTGTTGTTAACACAGGGTCATTATTAACCGTAATGGTAACGCTGCTTCCGCTTGCTTCGGCAATTACCAAAGTTGGGTCATCACATGGTACAACCGGAGGGACATAGTTGATTACGACATCTGCCGTAGGTCTGCCACATTTGCTATAAGCGTGTATGCTAAAACTGTTGCTACCCGGATTTAACCCCTCATAAGTAATTACGAAGTTTTGGGTTGTTTGTTTAAATGTGAAATTAGTATGAGCTGTCCCGTTCATTTTCACAACAATTGCAGTCGCATTATTTGCTCTTCCAGTAATTGTTCCATCAGCAATGTTAACTGTTAAAGGTTTATTAAACTGAGCATCTAAAACGATAGTAGGAGGAATACACGGAGCTTCTTCCTTCTTGTAAATTAGCTCTACTTGATCTGAAGCGCTTCCATTCGCATTAGCAACTGTGATTTCCAAATTATGACTTCCTTCGGTTAAAGTCAATGGTACCGAAACAATATTAGTTGCACTATTAAAAGTAAATGGAACTGCATTACCCTCATAATTAGTTGAGATTTCACTTTTTGATCCAACACGAGCAACCTTCGCAAGAACTGTTTTTGTGTTCGAGGTAGACGTATAAGAGTTAGTGGATGGAGTTGTAATTACAACTGTAGGTGGAAGTTTAATTCCTCCCCCAATACTTCTTGAGTCGATTTTAATTGTTGCAGCGTCTGCTCCGCACAAGTTTGATGCTTTTACAAGTACAATGTTAGATCCTGGTTTAAGCGTTAAACTCGCATTAATTTGCTTAGTCGTCTCGTTAAACGTGAAACCTACCATTTTACCATTTACGGTTACCGTAATCTTCGATTTTGATTTAACTTCTTGGGCAAATGCTGAGAAGTTAAAAGTTGAAGAGTTCGTTGAAGTAGTGTATGAATTAGGTGAAGCTAAGACAATACTTGGTGCGATACATGGAGGTGCCACTTTCTTATAGAATATTGTTACTGTTTTTTGAACAGTTCCACAATTATTTACCGCGGTTAATTCATAAACATTTGCACCTTCAATTGGGTTGTTGATAAACATTTCAAACGCTCCGGTTGCGCTGTTAAAATTATATCCTGGTGTAGTTACACCGTTTATTTTAACACCAATGCTTGTAGATCCTGTAATCTTACCAACAACAGCTGCTTTTGGAGTTGTTATTACGAAAGGACTGGTAGCTGGCTGAGTTAACGCAATTACTGGATCAAGACATGGAGGAGCCTCTTTCGTGTAAATTACTGTTTGTGTCTTGGCCGCGGTTCCAGCGTCATTCCAAGCTGTAATTTCTAAAATATTTGCACCAACAATAAGCGTTGCGTTATAAGTGAAATTCCTAGAAATTGGGTCAAACGTAAATGCATTTGTCGAAACTCCATTGAATTTGGCCGCAACATGCGAAGCATCTACTACATTGATAATTTTCGCATTAATTACTTCATTCCCTATAATCGTGTTATGTGGATTTGTACTTGGTTTAGTAATAGAAATAATTGGAGGCAAAAGTTGAGCAGGCTTCTTGTAAATAATCGTTGTTCCTGCATTATCACTTCCTACAGTGTTAGTTGCAACGATACTGAATACGTTAGAACCTTCAACCAGACCAGAATTGATCGACATTACCTTATTAACAATGTTATAAGTAAAGTTGGTTGTTGCTACACCGTTTATTTTTAATACAATATTTCCTTTACCGTTAACATGTAAAACATTTGCAAAAATGTTGATTGACGGAACCGTTGTTGAATAAGGATTGTCCGTTGGTTTTGTTATGGTAACGATCGGAGCAGGCAGCTGAGCTGGTGCTTTGTAAATAATCGTAGTGGATTCGCTATCCGTTCCATCGTTATTAGTAGCAGTTACCGTAACTACGTTCGAGCCTTCCATCAAACTTGCCTGAAAACTAACGTTGTGTGCAGTCGGGTTAAAGTTGAAATAAGGAACGTTTGCACCATTTATACTTACCTGAATTTGGTGATGATACTGAACATGTAAAACTTGACAGTATACATTGTATTGAGCTGAAGTCACGTTTGTCGGAGTTGAAGCCGGCTGAGTGAAATTAACAACGGGTGGCTGCAATTGAATTGGTTCCGTATAAATAATATGAACCGACTCAACATCTTGACCAACAGTATTTACACCCTTAATTTCAATGGTGTTTTGACCTGGTGATAAAACAATATTTGCACTTAGAATATTATTAGAAATATTATAGTTGAAATTAGGGTTTTGATGACCGTTTACTTTAAAAGTAATGTCCTGCGGTCCACTAACATTTAACACTGTCGCAGTAATCGTAAATGGAGCAGTTGCTACATGTTTAGGACTATTATTAGGGTTCGTAAACGTTACGATCGGAGGAGGGATAGTATTAATTACTTGCTCATAGATAATAATCTTACTATCACTATCTATTCCCCATTGGTTAGTTCCTACGATTTCAAATACGTTTTTACCTGGAACTAAAAATACGTTGCTTGTAAATCGCTTTGAGCTCACATTGTACGAGAAATTCGTACTGATAACTCCATTATGTCTGAACGTGATATTTGACGCTCCATCAACATAATATACATTCGCTTTAATGGTGTACGAGCTGTTGTGCGTTGAGTGAGGTGAATGCATCGGATTAATGATGTTCACAATTGGTTTGTTTCTGACCGGAGTAGATACTATAGGATCAACTGGTACAACTGGGTCTACCGGGTTCACAACGACCGGTGGATTTGTTCTTGCTCTAAGAATATTCCATCTAAATGTTACTCCTGTATAATGTAATCGATCATTAACTGGTCTTCCTTCTGGAGCTCTTCTGAATCCATCTAAATCATCATGTAAAGGGAAGTTAATTTTATGCTCAAGACCCATAGAGAAACTAGGTCCAAACTGATAACCTAATCCAAACCCTAATGAAGGCATAAATTCATAGCCTTTATGCAGTTCAGTTTCATATTCACCATCTCTTTCGAATTCTAGGTCCTGTTGCACGCTAAAAACGCTACCTGTACCAATGTTCGAATAATCATAAGCATTTCCACTTCGATCTAATAAATCAGCTTTTAAAGAATATCCAGTTGCGCCAATACCACCAAAACCATATAGAATGATTCCCGTGTTTTCCTTCAATCTATTTAAAGTAATGACAGCCTCAAGATCCCACATGTTACTAACAAACATTTTATGGTTGTTATAATGTCCTGTTGTTGCATAGTCACCTAATACGCCCGCAGAATCAATGTCTGTAGAAATAGTTAAATCTCTTCCACTATTGTATCCGGTTAGATATCTGACCCTCCAGTCTAAGCTAAGAAGAGAACCTTCTTTTTCGTAGATGCTTTTTCCCAAAGTCATTCCTCCGGCAAAACCAGGAACCGATTTAACATCACTTTGCTGCCATAAGGCCCCCATGTTAAAACCAATATTCCAGCCTGAATCATCCTCATAGTTGGTGTATTGAGCGTTAATTTGTCCTGAAGTAAATACAGTTAGTAATACTAAACTGAATAATCGTATAATTCTTTTCATGCTTGGTGAATTGTGGTTTTCAGTTTTGGTAAGCATTAATCGTACCAAAACGGTCAAAGATATGTAATATGGATAAGTTGATCGATAATGAATTGAAGATGTTTAAATTAAACATCATTTCCATAAGAGTCGCAATTTGATTAATTTTGTGCTCTGTTGTTTTTATGATAAAGTATTTAAAAATATTTGTGCCGATCGCAGCGCTCCTGAGTATGAGCAATTACTCTTGGGCTCAGCCAGTCAATGATAATTGTGCAAATGCTACAAACCTATGCGCAAATCAGCCTGTTGCGGCAACGAACCAGAACGCTACAGTTGACGCGTGTGCTGGCTGTTCTGATGGTGCATCGACTATCGGAAACTTCTGTTTTGGATTAGATAACAGTGTGTGGTTCTCATTTTTAACGAATAGTGTTGGCGGTGCGGTAAGCATTGATTTAAGTGGAATTAGTTGCATTGTTGGTGGAGGTTTTGATGATGAACTTCAAGGTGTAATAATAGAGGCAGGAACGCCTTGTGATGAAAGTACATATACTTTGGTGTCTAATTGTGCTACTAGTGCTGGAACACTTAACTTAACTGCGGCCGCGTTAAATCCAAATACAACATATTATGTGCAAATTGATGGCGATTTTAATGGAGCTACAGTAACTGATCCTGCTGTGTGTAATTTTAACATCGAAGTGTCTGGGGCCGGAGTGGAACCTCCTAACCTGGTAACAATTAATTCTAGTGCTACTAACGTTTGTGAAAATGAAGTAGTTCAGTTCACAGCTGATACACCAGACTGTGACGATGAAACTTACGAGTGGTTTGTAGATGGTGTTTTAGTGTCAACTGGAACGGATAGTATATTTAATCATGTTGCATCAGTTGATGCGAATGTACAGGTTCAAGTTACGTGTGGTGATAATCCTGTTTGCAGCGTGCCATATTCTAGTAACACGATAGCGCTAACTGTGGAACAGGTGGATGTGGATGCTGGATTTGATGCTATAATTACACAAGGTCAAAGTACAGTTCTTGGAGGTTCCGGTACTGGTACTCTTTCTTGGTCACCTCCCAATGATTTAAGTAGTGTAACATCTCCAACACCGACAGCTTCCCCAAGTTCAACAACAACTTATTTTCTTACGGCTACTAGTGCCAGTGGTTGCGAAGAAACAGATGAGGTAACAGTTACAGTAATTGAGCCTATAGATCCTTCTAATACTGTTACACCAAATGGTGATGGCTACAATGATACTTGGTTAGTATTAAGAATAGGATTATACCCATCTTCTAAAGTTACGATTTACGATAGGTGGGGGCAGCGATTGTTAAACGAAGTTGGATATCAAAATGATTGGACAGCAGTTTTCTTAGGTAAACAGCTTCCACCGGCAACGTATTATTACATAATTGATTTGAACACAGGTGCGGAAGATGAAAAATCAGACATTTACGCGGGTTTTATTGAGGTGATCTATTGAGAAAGTTTTTGTTCATAGCGTTTTTGTTTAGTGGGCTAATGGCGAAAAGCCAGCAAACTCCACAGTATACGCAGTATATGCTAAATTATTTTGCGATCAATCCTGCAATGGCGGGGTCCAAAAAATGTATTGACGTGAAAATTGGGTATAGGGCGCAATGGGTTGGTTTTAACGGAAATCCACGAACTGCATTTGCAACGATAAGCTCAAGAATCAAATTTAAGAAGAGTAAAAGCCCTTATTCGCATCATGGTTTTGGAGCCAAAGTTGAAGATGATCATATGGGTTTAACTGGCACAACCAAGATGTACCTGGCTTATGCCTATCATTTCCAGGCATTTCGAGATTTTAAAGCATCTTTTGGAGTCTACGGAGGGATTCAACAATTTAAGTTTAAGGTAGGAGAATCAAATGCGTTCCAAGGGCCAGATCCTGCGATACATAGTGTCAATTCAAAAATTATTTGGCCTGATTTTACTCCGGGATTCTTTATTTATAATGAGAAAATGTACTTCGGATTAGATGCGAGACAATTATTGCTCAATAAAATTAAAGGGTACGGAGTTGAAGGAGATAATAGGTTTAAGCATCATTTTGAGTTCCTGGCAGGTGCTAATATTCAGGTAGATAATCGGATTTCTTATTTACCATCCATGATGATAAAATTTACTCCCTTATCAGTTCCCTCGTTTGATTTCAATCTGTTACTCGATTATGATGATCGTTTTCAATTTGGCCTTAGCTATAGAAACACGGATGCATTGGCTGCAATGTTTAAAGTTAATTTCCTAGAACACTTTACTTTAGGTTATTCATTCGATTTAACAACCTCAAGAATGAGGCTTGGAAGTTCTAACACTCATGAAATCGTAATAGGGCTCTACACCTGTAATGTAAGGGGAGGAGATAATTTCTCATGCCCTGTATTCGATTAATCATTGAAATTTATAGGTTCATCATTTAACAGTTGAATGTGTAATAAATGCGCAACGAATGAATGCCTTGCTACGTCTAGTATTATACATTAGTAGTAGCTGGGAAAAAATACTTTTAAATCAATGGAACTTTTTTGATTTAAAAACGTAGTTACTACCCTGCTTTTGAAACAATACCATAACCTTTGGTTGTAATGATGAGAAAACAACTTGCCACCTTACTAAGCCTACTATTGGCTTTTACGTACTCTTTTACTTACTCAGCCGACTATTACTGGGTAAACAATTCCGGAAATTGGAGCGATGCTTCACACTGGGCAAATAGCTCTGGCGGTGCCGGAGGCTTTGGGATTCCAGGAGAATCCGATGTCGTTCACTTTGATGAAAATTCATTTTCCCTCTATTCTGAAGTTAACATGGATGGAGACTTCATAATCAAGGAGTTCCAGTACACTGACGTATCTGAAACAGTTTGGTTTAAAGATTATGGCAATCACACGTTACAAGTGAAGGGAGATTTCTTTTGTACGACTCCCGTTGCGGCTTTTTCAGTTGCAAATCTTTTAATGTCGGGTAAAAATAACTGCAGTTTTAATTCCGCAGAAACTGTTTTTACAAGGAATATTGAATTTACTGGGAAATATGAATTGGAAGAACTCCTGGCTACTACTGGAAATGACAGTAAAATTACCATTTCAAAAGGTGAGTTTGTTTCAAATGATCATATGGTTTATGCTGATATTCTTAGCATTCCTGGCTTAAATACTACAGTTGTTGATTTTGGAACTTCCGAAGTTCATGTTACTAACGCTGCTCTGATTAATGAGAGTTCCCTATTAACTTTAACTAATAATGATGCCGAACTAATTCATCCGGCTGGGTTAGCTGCCGAAAAGTTGGTAGGTACAAATGGTTTCCTTACCGCTTTACCAAAAGGAATCACATTGTGTAGCGAAGGTTTTCAAGTTGATGTTTCGATTACTTCAAACTATAATGGTGCTTCTATTCAATGTAACGGAGATTGTAACGGTGAAATTACTGTAGTCCCATCAGATACTGATGCTGGCCCTCTTGGGTCTGGTGGATATTCTTGTCAAATTGTAGGTGGAGTTTTTCCTCCTGGTGGGCCTTTTACTTCTCAAACTGTTTACACTGGGTTATGTGCCGGTTCTTATACCATTACTTGTATGGATTCATCTCAAGTAGTTGTTCCAGGTGTATTATTTGTTGAATGTAGTAGTGGTGAAAGTTTAATAGATCCATTCCCGATTACATTTAGCGCCACTCCAATTTCTGATCCTTCTTGTCCAGACTCATGTGATGGAGAAGTGTTTATATCAGCCAATGGAGGAACATCACCGTTAACCATTGTGTGGCAGCCTAGTTTAGTCGATACAAATCGACCAGATTTTTTATGTGTTGGGCAGAATTTATTTACGATAACTGATAATAATGGTTGTACGATTATTGATAGTGTAGAAATTAATGATCCTCCTCCATTTGTTTTAAATATCGCAACTACTCCGCTTCTTTGTAATGGAGTTTGCGCAGGAACTGCAACAACTGCCCCGACAGGTGGTTCAGGTCCGCCTGCTTTATGGACATATGATTGGAATGGAGCAGCAGTGCCTGTTGGTGACGGAACTCAATCTATTTCGGCCTTGTGTGCTGGACCTGGAACGCTTTCAATAGTTGATACAAACGGCTGTCCATTTACCGATACTTATACCATTACTGAGCCTCCAATATTAATTATCGACTCGATTACTCAAACAGACTTACTTTGTAATGGAGCTTGTATTGGAACTGCTGAAGTATTAGGAACCAATTCAGGTGGAGCGTATGGTTACCAGTGGCTAGATGGCGTAACATTATTGCCAATTACAAATCCTGGAAATGCTACTTCTGTTGTTACTTCGCTTTGTGCAGGAACCTACGTTTGTGAAGTAACAGATGGAAATGGTTGTATAGATACGTCTGTTGTGTTCACCATTACAGAACCACCGGTAATTACTTTTACTACAACTCCTTCTGATGCAACTTGTTTCGGAACATGCGATGGTCAAGTAGCATGGACATCAGCTGGTGGAACAGGGATTATTACTTCAGAATTATTTTTAATTGGAGCTCCAGATGTGTCTCAAGGATTTGTTAACCCTTCTGTTGGTCTTTGCCCTGGAGATTATTATGTTATTCATACTGATGCTAATCTATGTGTTCAGTTTTCTGATACGGTTACAATTAATTCGCAACCTCAAATTGTGGCAACTACAAGTGGATTTAATCCATTATGCGCACTTGGTTCGGATGGAGCAGACACTGTTAACATTACCGGTGGAATTGGTCCGTTTGGGGTAAATTGGTTTGATGCCGCAACAGGTCTTGCTATTAGTCAGGTAACTAATCCAGCAGTAGGATTATCTGCAGGTTGTTATTATGCAGTGGTAACTGACCTGGGTTCAATCTCAGCATGTTCTGTTTTGTCAGATACTAGTTGTTTAATTGATCCTTTACCAATGACATTTACAACTGCGTCAACAGATGTGTCGTGTTTCGGTGCGTGTGATGGAACTGTTTCTTTTACTACAGGTGGAGGGACTGGAGTAATTACGTCTGAAGTATTCTTGGTTGGAGCGCCAGATGTTTCTCAAGGCTTTGCAAATCCTACTTTATCACTGTGTCCTGGAGATTACTACGTTTTACATACGGATGGAAATTCATGTACAGTTAATTCGGATACCGTAACAATTACTGAACCAACAGAGATTATTGGAACGACAAGTGGAACCGACCCATTATGTGGTGGATCCGGAGACGGAACAGCGTCACTTGCTATTGTTGGTGGAGCAGGAGGAAATACTTGGCAATGGGAAATTGTACCTGCTACAAATATTGGTCAAGACGATATTAGCCCAGCAATTAATTTAGGACCTGGCTGTTATTATGCGGTTATTACAGATGGCACTGGATGTGTTGTTAATTCAGATACAACCTGTTTAACTGATCCTCCAGCGATTACATTTACGACCACAGCAGTTGATGCAACATGTTCTGGAACATGTGACGGACAAGTTTCTTTCACGGTAGCTGGTGGAGCCGGTGGATTTACGTCTGAGGTGTTTTTAGTAGGTGCTCCAGATGTGTCGGTTGGATTCGCAAATCCAAATATTACCTTATGCGCAGGTGATTACTACGTGGTCCATACGGATGCTAATTTATGTGTTCAGTTTTCTGATACAGTAACCGTGAATGAACCATTAACAATAGTTGGAACTACAACAGGTACTGATCCTTTATGTAATGGCGGGACTACAGGTCAAGTTACTTTGGCAATAGTTGGTGGAACTGGTGCTTACACTTGGGGATGGGAATTGGTTCCTGGAACTCCAGTAGGTGCTGCAAACGACAATCCATTATTAGCGGTTGGAGCAGGATGCTATTATGCGGTTATTACTGATGCGGCAACTCCCACATGTATTGTTAATTCGGACACTGCATGTTTAATTGACCCACCTCTATTAACTATTACTACCACGCCAGTTGATGAACAATGCTTTAACGCATGCGATGGTTCGAATACAGCGGTTGTAGGTGGAGGAACAGGTGTTCTTACCACTAGTTGGACATTTGATCCGTCTGGATTGCCTGCAGGGCCAGATGGTACTTCAATAACAGGTTTATGTGCGGATGATTACACTGCTACCGTAACTGATGGTAATGGATGTACTGCAACTGAGGATTTTACTATAAATCCGGCACCAGCATTAACTAATACAGTAGTTGAAACTCCTGTTTCTTGTACAAATGCATGTGACGGTAGTGCAATTGCAACTCCAGTAGGAGGTACAGGTGGATTAACAGTTTCGTGGGAAGTAGACCCAACTGGAGCTTCGGCAGGGCCTGATGGTTTAACAATTTCGAATTTGTGCCCAGGTGATTATTGGTCAATCGTTACTGATGGAAACCTTTGTCAGGATACGGCATCGTTTACGTTAACTAACCCAGTTCCATTAATTATTACAACTACAATTACCGATGAAACGTGTTTTGGAGATTGCGATGGACAAATACTTGTCAATGCAGTTGGAGGAACCGGTGGATATACGTTCCAATTAGACAATGGCGGTTTTGGACCAGTTAATCCGTTTACAGCTTTATGCCAAGGAACTTATGATGTTTCTGTGCAAGATGCATCAGGATGTAGCGATACGTTATTTGCAGAAGTAGTTGGTGGACCAACAGAAATTACTCTAGCATTAACTGTTGTAGAAGAAACATGTTTCGGAGATTGTGATGGATCAATTACTGTAGTTGCCGCTGGTGGTGCAGGAGGTTATTCTTATACATGGTCTTCAAGTGCAAATACAACTAGTGTAGAAACTGGCCTTTGTGTGGCAGATTCTCCAGTGACTTTAACTGTAACAGATGGTTCTCTTGCAGGATGCTTTAGCGATTCGATAATAACATTTACAGGCCCTGCAGTATTGACAGCAGTTGTTACGCCAACAGACCCAGTTTGTGCCGGTGGAACAGGTTCTATTACAATTGATGCCACAGGTGGTGTTATACTAGGTGGAGGTTTTGACTATGATTATAGTAGTGATGCTGGAGCAACGTTTACTTCTGGCGTTGACCCATTCACGTTTAGTGGTTTATTACCTGGATCTTACGATATAGTTGTGCAAGATTTAAACGGTTGTCAGTACACCGAGACGGTTGTAATCAACACGATCCCAGGATGTACCCCAACAACAACCATGACCCCTGAGTCTTGTGGAGGTGGAGCTGATGGTACGGCTACTGTGGATATGTCTACCTGTGGTGCCGGTCCTTTTACACATCAATGGTATCAAATTCCATTCGGTACTCCAGTCGCAGTTCCTGGCGGTACTACATTAACAATAACTGGGTTAACAGCCGCTTGTTATTTTGATTCAATTGTAGATTTAGGAACCGGCTGTGTTATTGTATCTGATACGATTTGTGTTGCTCAAAACCCGTTACTCTCCGTTAATGTTACAAATACAGATGTTTCATGTAACGGATTATGCGATGCAACGGCCCAAACTAATTCTCCATCAGGGGGATTGCCACCTTACACTTATGACTGGTATTTAACCGGAGTTCCAAACGTTTTAATACAAAGTGGAACGTTAGATAATATTGCAGGTTTATGCGCAGTTCAATATTTTGTTGAATTGGTAGATGCAAATGGATGCGTTTCCGCTCCTGTGATTTTTACTCCAACAGAGAATCCAGCTCTTACAGCGCCTTTAGTAACTACAGATCCTACTTGTGCATTAACGTGTGATGGTATTGCAACGGTTGCACCAGCTGGTGGGGACGGAACATACACTGTTGTTTGGGATAATATTACTACAGGAAGTTTTGATTTTGATCCAGGAGCAGTGCTAAGTCAAACAGCATTATGTGCCGGAGATTATCAAGTTACTGTGTTGGATGGAAATGGATGTAGTACGGGGGCACAAGCCTTTACGTTAACTGATCCAGTTCAGAATACACTATCGGTAGTTACAACTGACGAAACTTGTTTCGGAGCAAATGATGGAACCGCTATAGCAACACCTTCTGCGGGTACAGGTCCTTTTACCTTTGCTTGGACATGTAGTACTGATAATGACAGTATTGTTGTTGGATTAGCTCCAGGAGCATGCACCGTAGCAGCAACAGACGCATTAGGTTGTGCAACGGCAGCATTCCCTTTCAATACCGCTGCAGCTACTGAAATTTTAGCAACATTAACTCCGAGTACTTTATTATGTAATGGAGATTTAGGTTCAATTGCAATTGCCCCTACAGGTGGATCAGGAGCATATGATTTCTTATGGGATGCATCAGCAGGAGCTCAAACAACTAATCCAGCTATCAACTTAGCAGCAGGTACTTACTGTGTTGACATTACCGACCAAAACAACCCTGGTTGTACCGTTGGGCCATTTTGTGCTACGATAGTTGACGTACCTGCAGTAACAGCTACTAGCTCTACGACTAATACACTTTGTGCAGGAGTTTGTACGGGAACAGCTACAGTAGTTCCTTCAGGCGGAACAGGTGCAGGAACATATTCGTTCTTGTGGGATGCAGCAGCATTAAATCAATCTACTCCGACTGCAATTAACCTTTGTGCTGGAACCTATAGCTGTACAATTACAGATGGCAATGGATGTTCTATTGTAGTTTCTGGAATTGTGGTAACAGATGCTTCTGGTTTAACATTATCGATTGCACCTACCAACGCTAGTTGCTTTGGAGGGACAGATGGACAAGCTTTAGCTACAGTTGGCGGTGGTACTGGAGTAGGTACATACAACTTCCAGTGGGATCCAAATACTGGACCACCAGCAGCGGGTCAAATTGTAAACCCGGCCTTAAACTTGGCGGCAGGAACTTATGGGCTTACAGTAACAGACGGAAACGGATGTACAATATCTGATTCAGTTACAGTTGGAGAAGGAGCAGAAATTACCGGAACAGTTACAACTACCCCGGCAACATGCGGATTAGTTCCATGTGATGGTTCAGCTACAATTGCACCTTTAGGTGGAACTCCATTATTAACTCAACAATGGTTTGATGCATTAGGCGCTCCACTTGGTACAGGAACAACAGAATCCACGTTGTGTGCAGGTGCCTATACTGTTGTAGTTACAGATCTTTTAGGATGTAATGAAACTTTTGCCGCTGCAGTAAGTAACCCGGCTGGAGAGGTAATCACCACAAGTGTAGTTCAAGATGTTACTTGTGCTGGAGGTTCTGATGGAATTGCGGAAGTGTCATATGTATGTAGTACTGGTCCGTTAGATTGTACAGTTCAATGGGATTTAGCCGCAGCAAGTCAAATTACTGATACAGCTACTGGTTTAGCTGCTGGAACTTATGTGGTAACAGTAACTAATGCAAATACTGGCTGTATATCAACGGCACCTGTTACGATAACTGATGGTGTTACCATAACTTTAGCTATGACCTCAACTCCGGAACAATGTTTTGGAGCGTGTGATGGAACAGCAACTGCAACACCTTCAGGTGGTCATGGATTAAATTATACTTATTTGTGGGATGTTCCTGCAGCAAGTCAAGTTACCCAGACTGCATTTAACTTATGTGGAGACGCAACGTACGGAGTTGTTGTAACTGATAGTCTTGGATGTACTGCAATAGGAAATGTTACCGTGGATTCTGCAGTATTAATGACCGTTGCAACAACATTTGTTGATGCAAGCTGTGATGGATCTTGTGATGGTATTGCAACAGCACTGCCAACGGGAGGAACAGGCGGAACCTATACTTATGCTTGGGATGATGCACCTACAAATCAAACTACTGCTTCGGCTACTGGATTATGTGTAGGTACATATATATGTACCGTAACGGATAGTAACGGATGTTCAATTCCAACGGCTGGGGTTGTAATTAGTGCTCCTGCCGCAGTGACCAACGTAATGACCTCAACACAGTTATTATGTAATGGAGATAGTACTGCTACGGCAACTGCAACACCAAGTGGTGGTTCAGGTGTTTATACGTATAACTGGCAACAAGGTGGGGTAGATCTAGTACCAGCTCAAACCACACAAACTGCGGTTGGATTACCGGCTGGTACTTATACGGTTCAGATTTTTGATGTTCCTAATAATTGTGCGTTGGTTCCAGATGATACTGTTGTAATTACGGTGCCAGCTGCTATAACTTCTGTTGGAACTACTACTCCTGAGCTATGTGATGGAGACAGCACTGGAACGGCAACTGTTGTGCCTGGTGGTGGAGCAGGTGGAATTACAGTTGTTTGGGATCCAACTACGGGATCACAGGTAGGACCAATTGCTTCTGGTTTAACTGCTGGAACATACATTGCCACATTAACTGATTTATTAGGATGTACTGCAAATGATACAGTAACGGTTACGACTCCAGGAGTATTAAATTCTGGTCTTGTAAGCGTTGATGCGGGATGTTTTGGAGATGATTCTGGAACTGCTACCGTAACCATAACTGGTGGAACACCAGGATATGATGTTACTTGGTCAACTGGCTTTGCGGAAGTCGGAGTGTTAACTTCTACGGTTTCAAACCTGGCTCCAGGTAATTATTCAGTGGCTTTAGCAGATCTTAACGGTTGTGTTGATACTACAAATTTTGTGTTAACAGAGAATGATGAGATCACAGGTACATTTACGTTCGTAGCCTCAACATGTACTAATTCAGATGGATCATTAACAGTGACTCCTGGAGGAGGAACATCTGGATATAATCAACAATGGTTGCCTCCAGCGACTGGAACTGGTACCACAACTTCAGGTCTTCCGGCAGGAACCTATGATGTGGAAATTACAGATGCAGTTGGTTGTGTGGACACCTTAACAGGAACTATATCAGACATCAATGCTGAAGCACTTGCAGTGGTATCAACAGATGAGTCTTGTTTCGGAGCATGTGATGGCGAATTAGATGCAACTTCAGCATGTGTGGATGGTCCTTGCACGATAGATTTATTAGATAATACAGGGACGTTAATTACAGGTGGATTGGCTTCACCAGCAAACTTCCCTGGTCTTTGCGCTGCACCTTATATAGTTCAGATTACAAATAACTCTGGATGTATCACTTTTGTAAACGATACAGTTTCTGGTCCAGGACAAATATTCGCGAATCCGGTAATCGTTCAACCTACATGTAGTGGTGCTGGTGACGGAAGTATTTTACTTACTGGTTCTGGTGGAACTGGCGGAACATTCTCTTATTCGACAGCAATGCCAATGACAGGATTGATCGCAGGTACTTATGGTCCTATTACCATTACAGATGACGGCAACGGATGTACTTTGGATACAACAATTATCCTAGGGGATCCAACTGCTTTAAGTGCTACGGAAGTTCATACGGATCCATTATGTTTTACTGATTGTAATGGAACTATTACGGTAACGGCTACTGGAGGATCTCCAGGTTATACGTATAGTATCGATGCAGGAGTAACATTCCAAGCGAGTCCGATTTTCACTGGTCTTTGCGATGGAAGTTATAATATTATTGTAATGGATGCTGCATTGCCAACAGGATGTACTTTTGCTATAAACGCGATCGTGTTAACAGAGCCAGCATTACTAGTGGTAACTCCTGCTGGAGTTGATCCACAATGTTTTGGTGCAAATGATGGACAAGTTTCGGCAACTGCTGTTGGAGGATCAGGCCCATATGTGTTTACATGGGATGGAGGTCTTGGAAGCGGTAGTCCAATTCTGAATGTGTTGGCAGGAACTTACAACGTAACAGTAACTGATTCTCTAGGTTGTACAGATGGACCAAGTCCTGTTACGATCACGGATCCACCAGTGCTTGACACAACTGCTTCAGGAACTACGGATGTGCTTTGTAATGGAGACGCTACGGGATCTGCCTTTATTACCATGACTGGTGGAACGGGAGCTTACACATACACTTGGGGACCAAATCCTTTGCCAGATAATGATACGGTAACCGGATTAACTGCAGGTACTATTTTTGTTATTCCTTCAGATGCGAATGGTTGTATCATGGATACAGTATTCCTAACTATTAATGAGCCAGCTGTGATCGCGGCAACAACTTCGTCTGTTGATGCAACATGTTTAGGAAACGATGGAAGTGCAACTGTAAATCCAACAGGAGGGGTTGGACCAGGTTATTCTTTCCAATGGGATGCGGCAACTGCTCCTCCTATTCCAGGACAAACTACTCAAACCGCTACTAACTTAGCAGCCGGGTCTTACAACGTAATTGTTACGGATACAGCTACTGGATGTAACGCTGTGTTTAATGTGGCCGTTAGTAACGTTAATGCTCCAACCTTATCGTTTGACTTGGTACAACCAGTTTCTTGTTTTGGAGGTAATGATGGATTAATTGACATTACGATTTCCGGAGGAACTCCTGGTTATAATGTAGTATGGTCTCCAGATGGTCAAACAACGGAAGATATTTTTGGATTGGAAGCAGGTTTAAACCAAATTACAATTACGGATGGTGCTGGATGTATACTTATAACGGATACGACCATATTCGAGCCAACAGACTTGAATGCAACTTTCGCTGTAACAGATGCAACATGTGGAACCATTCCTTGTAATGGACAAGCTGTAGTAACTGTAACAGGAGGAACTGGTCCGGGAACTTACTCATACTTATGGTCAAGTGCTGGAAATACTGATACAGAAACTGGACTTTGTGCAGGATTGTATGATGTATTAGTAACAGATGGTGCAGGATGTTCTCAAACGTTCTCCACACCTGTAAATGATATAGGCGGGCCTACTTCAGCGAATGTTACTGCAAACCCAGTAAGTTGTTTCGGTGGAAGTAATGGGGATGCAACGGTCACAGCAATTGGTGGAACTTCTCCTTATTCGTACATATGGACGTTTGATAATCAAGGTGGTGATACTCACTTAAATTTACCTGCGGATGATTATTTCGTTCAAATTATTGATTCGAATAACTGTTTATTCACTCAACCATTAACGATAACTGAACCACCAGCTTTACTTGATAGTGCGGTGTTTACGCCTCCAACTTGTACTTTAAGCGATGGTGAAATTGAAGTGTTTATCAATGGAGGTACTCCAACTTTCAGTTACAACTGGATCGGAACAGCTGATAATGATAGTATTCATTCCGCAATTGCTGCAGGTATCTATCAATTAGAGGTTACTCAAGGTAATGGATGTATTGATACATTAACATATAATTTGTCTGATGCGAATGCACCGGTAATTGCATTAACTGCAACAGATGTATTGTGTAATGATGATTCTACAGGAACAATTACAAGTGTTATAACAGGAGGAACAATCCCTTATACACCATTTAATTGGACGGATGGATCGGGCGTTTCTATAGGTCAATTGACTCAGAACGCAACGAACTTATGGGCAGGCGATTTTACCCTACAAGTTACGGATGGAGCAGGTTGTATTAGTTTCCAAACTGCTACAGTTGAAGAGCCAGATGCATTGGTTGCTTCGGTTCCTTCGGTAACTGATGCAAGTTGTAATAATGCTTGCAACGGAGTTGCTACCGCAATTATAACTGGAGGCTCTTTACCATTTAATTATTCATGGACGCCAGGTGGTCAGAATACGGCCAACGTAACAGATTTATGTGTTGGTATAAATGATGTACTAGTTACGGATAACAACGGTTGTGAATTATCTCAGTCGATTACGATAAACGAGGTGAATACTTTGGCCGCCACAGTTGTTACAACTGATGCAGCATGTGGTGTTTGCGATGGTGACGCAACAGTAACTCCTACTGGAGGTTCTGGAACGTATACAGTTTCATGGTCAGACGGATTTGTAGGCTTTACTCAAGATAGTCTGTGTGCTGGTGTTTACTCTTACGACATTACTGATAGTGATGGTTGTATGGTTACTTTAAATACAACAATTAATAATCCGGAGATTACAGGAGAAACAGTTAACATTACTGATGCTTCGTGCTTTGGTGCCCTTGATGGTGCTGCAGATGTAAATCCTATCGGTGGAACTTCTCCATACACATATCTATGGGTTCCAGGAGGATCTACAACTAATGCAATGACGGGATTAGGTGTTGGAACATACAATGTTGAAATGGCTGATAGTAATGGCTGTATTAGAGTTGTTCCAGTTACTATTAGTAGTCCTACTGAAATAACAATTTCAACGTTTGTGATCAATTCAGACTGCGGATTAACTAATGGTGCAATAACAGTATTCCCTAGTGGAGGACTTGCAACTTATACTTATTCATGGCCAACTTTAGGTGGGACTTCAAACTCTCAATCTAATGTGCCGGCAGGAACCCACGATGTAATTGTAACTGATAGTTCTCCAGGAGGATGTTCTGCAACATTTACAATTGTTGTGAATTCTATTGCAGGGCCTAATGTCACGGCAACTGCTACTGATGTAGGGTGCTTTGGTGCATGTGATGGAACAGGAACTGCTGTTGCAACTGGTGGTTCAGGAACATTTTCATTCGCATGGAGTTCTGGAGGTGCCGCGGCAGCGGAGACAAATTTATGTCCAGGAACACATCTTGTCACAGTAACTGATCTAGGTAGTGGATGTATTACATCAACATTTGTGACAGTTACTGAAGCAGATAGTATCGCGATGAGCATCCCTAATTTAATAGATGCATCTTGTGGACTTACTTGCGATGGTCAAGCGACTATCGTAGCGTCAGGAGGAACATTACCATATACTTATGGTTGGCCAGCTCCAGGTATTGCAACTGACACTACGCTTTGTGCTGGTACAATTACTGTTACAGTTACGGATAACTTAGGATGTACTCAAACTCAAGATGTAACGATTAATGAGCCGACTCCAATTACAATTGTATTAGATAGCATTGACGCTTCTTGTACTACTGTTGCAGATGGAACGATCAATGGTGTTACAGGTGGAGGTTCTCCAGGATACAGTTATACATGGACAGGACCAAGTTTCCCACCTAACGTTGATGACGATACTGTGACTAACCTATTAACAGGTATGTACACGGTTACTGTTCAGGATAGTCAAGGATGTTCAATTACAGATTCGATAATGGTAAATACTTCAGTAGTTGTATTGCCAATAGCAGGACCTGATACTTCGTTCTGTACAGGAACAGGAGCAATTACCCTTACCGGAACAGGTACAGCTGTAACATTCGAATGGTTTGACGATCTAGGAAATCAACTTTCAACAGCGGATACGGTAGACATTACTACAGCAGGATGTTATGTGTTGCTTGCTACAGACGGCCTTTGTACTAACACAGACACAATTTGTGTAACGGTTAATGCGCTGCCAATTGTAGATGCAGGAACAGATCAAACAGTTCCTACAGGCACATCAACAGTTATTGGAGGTTCTCCAACTACTGATGCTACGTTTAATGTTATTTGGATCCCAAGTATATACTTAGACGATACGAGTGCCCATAATCCAAATGTAGTGTCAATTGATTCTGCTACATCTTATATCGTAATGGTGACAGATTCAAATGGATGTGTTGGTTATGACACTGTTCTTGTTGATGTCTATCCAGACGTATTTATCCCATCAGGATTCACGCCTAACGGAGATGGATTAAATGATGATTGGGAATTAGACTACATGGACCAATTTCCAGAAGTGGAAATCGAAGTTTACAATAGATGGGGTCAACAGCTATTCTATAACCAAGGATATACGCAAAGATGGGATGGAACCTACAATGGCAAAGATCTGCCGGAAGGGACCTACTATTATGTTATTAAATTGAATCATCCAATATACCCTGAACCGTATACTGGACCAGTAACCATAATGAGATAAACATGAATATGAGAGCTTTATATACAATCATTATCGTCCTTGTTGCTGGAACTGTTTTTGGACAGCAACTACCACAGTATAGTCAGTACTTGTTTAATGACTATGCTTATAACCCGGCAGTAGCTGGTCGTTATAACTACATTGATGTGAAATCAAATCACAGGTATCAATGGATTGGAATACAGGATTCACCACGTACTTATACGTTAAGTGCGCACGGTCCTTCTAAAAATGGGAAACACGGTTACGGTGGGTACATCGTAACAGATCATGTTGGTCCAACTAGAAGAACTGGAATTCAAATGTCTTATGCATATCATTTCAACCTTAGTAAGAAAGTGAAAATGTCATTGGCATTAAGTGCGGGATTCTTACAGTTGAAACTTGATGGTCATAAAATTCAACTTCATGATGCAGGTGATAACGTAATTGTAGATGGGGTAATGACTGCTATCATGCCTGACGCTAAGTTTGGCTTATTTATTCATGATATAGAGAACAAATGGTTCTTCGGAGCTTCAGCTCCTCAAATAATCAGGAGTAAGATCAAATTCAGAAATTATGGATACTCCAATGCTTCATTAGATGACCATTATTACATAGCTGGTGGATATAAGTTTGACCTCGGAGATTTTGCTGTTGAGCCATCGTTGATGGTTAAATATGCAGACCCTGCTCCGGTACAAGTTGATGCGATGGCAAGAGTTATTTACAAAGATAATTTTTGGTTAGGTGCTGCATATAGAACAAATGATGCCGTTTCTGCAATGATTGGGTATACCTATAAGAACAATATAATGTTGGGCTTTAGTTATGATTTCACAACAACCAATCTAAAGAACTATAGCAGCGGGGTCTACGAAGTAATGCTTGGAATCAAGTTTACGAGAAGTAAAACTTTTGAAGAGCCAGATACGCAAAGTTCGTTTGAATAAGAGATTATAAAGTACGTATAATTGAAAAGCCGTATTGCAAGATTTGCAGTACGGCTTTTTCTTTGCTGGCATAATAACTTTATTAATTTTGCACTATGAAACATATTTTCAACACGTTACTAATTATTACCCTCGCAGTTATCGCTCCAATGACTTTAGTTGGTCAAGCAACTCAAGTTGTTCGGGGAAAGATCGTTGACAAAGAATCACAATACCCATTAGATGGAGCCGATGTAAAGCTTCTAGGCGCTGAAGGGATTCAAACCGTTACAAGCAGTGATGGTAAATTTAGATTAGAGAATGTTCCCGTGGGTCGTCAAAGCATTGCGATTGAATACACTTTCTATAAAACCAGAATTATGGAAATAATCGTAATAGCTGGTAAAGAATCTATACTAAATGTTAGTCTAGAGGATGCCTTTAATGACATAGGAGATGGAGTTGAAATTGTAGCTAAAAAGTCGGGTGAACTAAACAACGACATGGCAAGTGTTTCTGGGAAATCATTTTCCGTTGAAGAAACAGACCGTTACGCGGGAAGTAGATCAGATCCTGCAAGGATGGCATCTAACTTCGCTGGGGTTCAAGGTGCGGATGACTCAAGGAATGACATTGTGGTGAGAGGAAACTCTCCAATTGGAGTTTTGTGGAGAGTGGAAGGAATTGATATTCCAAACCCAAGTCACTTTGCGATTTCTGGAACTACTGGTGGACCAGTGAGTATTTTGAATAATAAAACAATGGCCAATTCTGATTTCTTTACCGCAGCGTTTCCAGCTGAGTATGGAAATAGTTTATCTGGAGTGTTCGATTTAAAATTAAGAAATGGAAATAATGAAAAGCATGAGTTCTCTGGACAATTTGGATTGTTAGGAACAGAGATACTAGCAGAGGGACCTCTTAGTAAAGAGTCGGGCGCTTCATACCTGGTTACTTATAGACTTTCAAATTTTGACATTCTAACTTCATTAGGGATTGATATTGGTACTACCGCGATTCCAAAGTATATGGATGCATCTTTCAAGTTGAATTTCCCTTTAAAGAATGAGGCAAACATTTCGTTTTTCGCGATTGGCGGATCGAGTAAGGTTGATATCCTGATTAGTAATCAGTTTGATCCTAACCTTGTTGATTTATATGGTGAAAATGATAGAGATCAATTGTTCAGAACGAAAATGGGAGTTTTTGGATCAACATATTCTAAAGCATTTAATGAAAAGACATTTTTGAAATCAACAACTTCGTATTCTGGGCAAAACCAAAAATCGAATCACGAGCTTGTTTTTAGAAGTTTAGATTCAACTTCAACTGAATTTGAAGGTGGAGCATTTGTAGTTGATTCAACAAGAGACTTATTGGCTTATTGGTTTACGGAGTCTAAGATTTCGAATTATACTGCGATCAATAAGAAGTTCAGCAAAAAGAACATTCTAAAATTTGGTCTTAGTACTGACTTCTATATGTTTGATTTTAGAGATAGTATAGACAATGTTGGTGCTGGAGACTATGAGGTAAGATGGGATAATCAAAGTAATGCTTTTATGATTCGTCCGTTTATTCAGTGGAAGCATAATTTCAATGAAAAGACAACAATGAATATCGGTTTGCATCAAACTTATTTCTCCCAAGGGAATGCATATAGTTATCCAGAACCAAGACTTGGTTTTAATTGGAGATTTAAAGAAAAGCAATCGTTAAATTTCGGAGTTGGAATTCACTCTCAAATTCAACCAACTTATACTTATTTCTATCTGAATGATACTTGTTCAACTTGCCGTCATGGTAAAACAAGCTCAAATCAGGATTTAGGCCTTTCTAGAAGTGCTCATGCTGTGATAGGTTATGATAGAGCGTTAGGCGACAATGCTAGGCTTAGAATGGAGGCTTATGCACAATACCTATTTAACATTCCGGTGGCATTAAATGATACTAATTCTTTATCAATGATTAATGTAGGAAGTGGATTCTCTAGATTTTTCCCTGGAGAGTTAGCTAACACAGGTACAGGGTACAACTATGGAATTGAAATGACCATTGAAAGAAGATTCAATAAGAATTATTATTTCATGTTAACAGGTTCTCTTTATAATTCACTTTATAAAGGAAGTGATGGAGTTGAAAGAAACACGGATTACAATGGAAACTTTGCCGTAAATGGTCTCTTTGGATGGGAAAAGGAAATCAAGGACCGAAACACAATCGGAGTTGGTGGAAAAATTACTTGGGCCGGAGGAAAAAGATACGGTGAGGTTGATACATTGGCTTCGGGCTTAGCATCAGAGGTAATATTTACGGATGAGACTTATAATTCATTGCAATTCCGAGATTACTTCAGAGTTGATTTGAAATTAAACTATAAGATCAATAGTAAGAAGCGTAAAATCACGCATGAGATTGCCATTGACGTTGTGAACCTTTTAGATATTCAGAATACACTGAGTTTAACTTACGTTCCAGATAATCCAGGAACACCGTTCTTGGAAAACTACCAACTGGGTAGGTTGCCGATATTCTTTTACAAGATTAATTTCTAAACGAAATGAAAGGAACCTGAAAAGGTTCCTTTTTTGTTTTTACAGGCCTGTGCTGAACAATAGGACGATTAGAGCGTTTATTTAATAAGAATATAAAATCTGATTTGTAAATTTGCAAGAGAAGGAAAAGTTATGAAAGTAGAACAATTATATACCGACTGTTTAGCTGAAGCTGCTTACTACATTGAATCAAATGGAGAAGCTGCAATTATAGACCCTCTTAGAGAGGTTCAGCAGTACATAGACATGGCTAATGCCAATGGGGTTAAAATCAAATATATTTTTGAAACTCACTTTCATGCTGATTTTGTTTCGGGTCACGTTGACTTGGCGGAGAAAACAGGCGCTCAAATTGTTTTTGGTCCTACTGCCAAAACTGACTTTGATTCTATCATAGCAACTGATGAGCAAGTTTTTACCGTTGGAGACTTATCCATTAAAGTATTGCATACACCAGGTCATACAATGGAGAGCTCCACGTTTCTTTTAAAGGATGAGGATGGAAAAGATTACTGTATTTTTTCTGGAGACACTTTGTTTATAGGTGATGTAGGGAGACCAGATTTAGCTATTAAATCTGATGTTACCAAAGAAGATTTGGCAGGGATGTTATTTGATTCCTTAAGAACAAAGATTATGACTTTGGCAGACGATGTAATCGTCTATCCGGCTCATGGTGCTGGCTCTGCTTGTGGTAAGAACATGAGTTCAGAGACATTTGCGACCTTAGGAAATCAGAAAGAAAACAATTATGCTTTACAAGATCTTTCTAAAGCCGAATTTGTAAAAGAAGTAACAACTGGGATAATGCCGCCACCTTCTTACTTCCCAAAAGCAGCAATGCTAAATAAGACAGGTTATAAATCCATAGATGATGTAGTAAGTAAGGCAGGAAATGCCCTGAAACCAGAAGAGGTGCTGAAGTTACAAGCTGATGGAGCTTTGGTTTTGGATACAAGATCAAAAGAAGATTTTCATGATGGTTTTGTAAAAGGATCCATTTTTATAGGAATTGATGGGAGTTTTGCTCCTTGGGTTGGAACTGTGATAAAAGACAATGCTCAACCAATTATTATCGTTGCGGATCAGGATAGAGTTGAAGAAATTACCATAAGATTATCTAGAGTCGGATATGATAATACCATCGGGTATTTGGATGGTGGATATCAGGCTTGGCAAGAAGCAAGTTTACCAGTTGATAAAATTGAGTCTATTGCAGCAGATGAATTGTCTGAAATTTTAAAAGAAAACAAGATCAATTTGATCGATGCACGGAAGCCATCTGAATTTGATGCAGAACATTCTTGCACAGCTACTAATCGTCCATTGGATTTTATTAGTACTGAGATTGAAAGCTACAATTCTAGCCAAAAATACTATGTGCACTGTCGCACAGGATACAGGTCTTTAATCTATACTTCAATTCTTAAGCAAAGTGGTATAACGGATGTTGTGGATATTGAAGGTGGTTTTGTTGCGATGCAAGAAGCGGATATTTCAATGTCTGAATTTCAGTGTCCTTCTGGAAACTAATTCAACGCAGCGAATTTAAATCCTCGCTTAGATAAGTTTTCGAGAATTTTTGGCAAAGCTGTGAGCATCGTTTCAGATGCCTTTACACTGTCATGGAACACAATTATACTGCCAGATTCAACATTTTCGATCACGTTAGATTCGCATTTCTGGCTATCAACGCTTGGGTCGAAGTCACCTGATAGTACATCCCACATGACAAGCTTGTATTCCAGTTTTACTTCTTTTGCCTGCGCTCGGGTAATTTTCCCGTAAGGAGGTCGAAATAAATTTCCAGGTAGAATATCATTACAACGTTTCACGTCTTGAAGGTATATTTCCTTGTCTGTGTGCCATCCATTGTGATGAGAATAAGAATGATTACCAACCGAATGGCCAAGCTCTTTAAATCGCGTTAAATACGATGGGTTAGCTTCTAAATTCTCTCCAACTAAAAAAAAGGTAGCCAAAGCATCAAAATCAGCCAAGATTTTAAAAACTTGATCAGTTATCACTGGGGTAGGACCATCGTCAAATGTCAGATAAACCTCTTGATTTTTATTCGGAAGATTCCATATAAAATCCCGATAAAGAGGTTTAACAATATTTGGTGTTTTTACAAAATACAATCAGTACTTTTTAAAACCACTCAGGGAACCAGTCTTCAGCAACTATTCTTGGGAATTTTCGCTGATTAGTCAAAGTTGCTCTAAGTGAAGCTTCAATGGCTTTCTTAGCATCCTTCTGACTTTTAGATAGTTTACGCATCGCTCTTGGTGAGATATCTGCTAGTTCTCTAAAGTGTAGCTTCATTTCATCCAACAGTCTAACGTATTGATACTTATCGTCTGCAAGAACTCCATAGTTGATTTCGTTCTTAACTACTTGGTCTCTTGTTTCTTGTTGCGTTAAGGATGCTTGTCTCGTCACTTCCATGTGCAATAGCGCTTTCCCTATTTCGCTCACCTGATTAACAGTCCAAACATCATCTAGATCTCTGAAATAATCTAAATCTTCTAAACGAAGCCCTATTAAATATTCAGCAAGTCCCTGTGCTTTCGCAGCAAGTTCTTTGTTCTCAGGGTCAGCGTGTACCAGATCGTAGTAATTGCCCAACATGTAATAACATAGATCATCAGGATTTACGTTATCCAAAGGCATTACCTCGAAACAACGATCAAGAATGTTCTCGGCTTTCTTACGTTGAGCTGCTGCTTTTTTAGGATCTAAAGAAGCGTCTGCATTTCTAATTAACTCATCTGAGAATCGCATGAACTGACCACGTAAATTGTACACCATTCGCATGGTATAGTAATCCACATAAACATTCTTTCGGTCCATGTTACCCCAGTTGAAAGACTTATCACCTGCTGTACCCATTAACCTGTTGTACGTTTTATCCTCATGGAACGTATATGAATCAGTACCTGCCGGATGTTGTCCTGCAATCTTAAATGGAGTCAATTTGTAAGTCAATCCTTCCATTTGAAAGTACTTAGATAGATCACCGTGAGCAGCTGCATTACCAGCAAAATAAATTGGACGTTTCCAATCGTAATGAGCTAATAAATCAAGTACCATTAGATCAGATTTAATCATTGTCCCTGAAATTGACCACTCTAATTTATCTTCTAGCGGCAGTTTAACCATGGTTGTATCTGCAATGCCGGAAGCAATTGCATTGGCCTTATTCACAGGAATAGACACCTTACGTTGATGATAAACATATTGAGCTTTCTTCACGTTAGGAAGAATTTTCAAACTAGTCGGTTGCATAATATCTTCATAAACCTCTATCGCAGGAACGAACGAGTTTTTCGCCTGTTTCTCTTGGTCGTAGAAATAAATTACATCTCTTGTACCTTGTCGATACTGGTATTCTTCGGCTGTGAACGGCACAGGTTCTGATTCATATGCTTTTCGCATACTCTGTTTAACGTGCCAGTCTGTCCCTAGTAGGCTCAAGTTTACAACACGTACATCCGTTCTATACTTTTCAACCTCCTGCACATACCAAAGTGGGAACGTATCATTATCACCGTGCGTGAATAGAATTGCATTGTCATCACACGAATCTAAGTACGCTTTAGCGACATCTCTCGCAGAGTATCGCTCAGATCTATCATGATCATCCCAGTTTTCTGCCGCCAAAATAATAGGTATTGGTGCAGCTAAGACAAAAGCAATGGCAGCTCTTGCAACACCAGGTGCTTTTTTAAGTGCCATCATTAATGCCAGTACTGGTAAGGCTATTAAAGTCATGTACCACATTGAAAATCCGAATGCAAGATTAATTACTAATGTTAAACTTGCGAAGAGTACAGTGACAAGCCCTATAATCATTAAGTTTTTCCACTTGATTCGCCTACTAATGTCAAAGAGTGCCCAAACACCTATACCTATCCATATGGAGAAAGCATAGAAAGAAGCAGCATATGCGTAATCTCTCTCCCTAGGTTCTGCCGGTTTCTGATTTAGGTATATACAAATCGCTAACCCCGTAAAAAAGAAAAGTAACATAACTACGAACCAATCCTTTGGACGATAGACGAGATGGTAAATAAGTCCAATCAATGCTAGTAACAAAGGCAAGAAATAATACATGTTATTTCCCTTATTGTCTGAAACTTTATGAGGCACGTTTTCTTGAGGCCCGAGCCTAACATTATCAACGAAATCTACTCCAGAAAGCCAGTTTCCTTCCAAGAAAGGTCCTTCACCTCCACCGATTCCATTATAGCCTTGTAAATCATTTTGACGTCCAGCAAAGTTCCAGAGGAAATACCTAAAATACATCCAGCCGAATTGATACTGCATCATGTATCTAAAGTTCTCTCCTGAGGTAGGCTTGTAAATTCCATCCTTCATAATTGAGCTCAACTGCTTTTGCATATTTGCAGCAGCTTGTAAATCGTTGGCTTTAAAGGCTTGGTTTATATTATCCTGTACAGCAGATCGAAGTTTTTCCATGTTCCTAAACTGGCCACCATATTCTGGTGGCGCTGGAAGAGGCATTTTCTTATCTCCTTCATATGAACACCAGGCCATGTAATTTTGACCAGATCCAGAACGATACATTCTTGGAAAAATAGTGCTGTATTTTTTGCTGAATACTTGCTCAGCAAACTTACCGTCATCCGAAATGATATATTCCGAAACAATTTCCGCCTTGAGTGCATTGCTGTCTTTGTATTGAGCCGCTGAGCGATAATTGTCAAAAGCCAATGCAGATCCATCTTTTCTCTTAAGCGCTCTTGGCACTAAGCCGCTTTTGTCTTTCAAGACATAGGCTTTCATGTAAGTTGGATTCTTGTGTTTCGAATCTACAACTGGCGTATTCCAATACTGGCCATAAGCAATTGGCCAACTTCCATATTGCTCTCTTTTTAGGTAAGAAGAAAGAGAGGTTAAGGTTTCTGGGTTATTCTCATCTAATGGCGGGTTGGCATTTGATCTAACCACAATCATGGCGAAAGAAGAATATCCGATTAAAAGAACCAGAATGAATGAAACAGTAGCATTCGTTACTTTAAGAACTCCTTTACTGAATTTGTCACTTTTGATAAAGATCCAGATGAATGAAAATATCGTCCAAGGAATAGCTAATAACCAGCCTGCGATAAATCCAAGTAAAGTAAGTACGCATAAGAAGAAGACAATCTTCATGATTACTGATAAGTTGTCTTTTTGTGATAAATACAGCGCGATACTAATTGATGCGATTAATAAAACAAAGAATACAATTGCACCTGAGTTAAAGCCTAAGCCCAGTTTGTTTACCGTAAACATTTCCATCCAGGCAGCATGATCTACAACCTCTGGAATAATAACGGCTTGAATCAATCCTAAAACCACAATTGAAACAACTCCGGTGATTAGTAAGCCCCAGATCTTGAATTCGAATTTTTTGAAATAGTATACAAAACAAATTGCTGGAATTGCAAGTAAGTTAAGAAGGTGAACTCCAATCGAGAGCCCCATTAAGAAGAAGATAAGTACCAACCAACGATCGGCCCTTGGTTCGTGCGCTTTTGTTTCCCATTTGAGAATCGCCCAGAACACCACGGCAGTGAAGAAGGAGGACATAGCGTACACTTCGCCTTCAACAGCGGAAAACCAGAAAGAATCAGTAAATGCATAAGCCAATGCCCCAATCGCACCACTCGCAACGATCGCGAATTTATCCCCTGGATCTAAGTTTGTAAATTTTGGAGCCAGCTTTTTCACCAGCATGGTAATCGACCAGTATAAAAATAAGATGGAGAATGCACTGCATAATCCAGAGAGCGCATTTACAGCTAAAGCGGCATTTTCTTTGTCTACGAACGCAGAGAAAACTCTACCAAGCATCATAAATAAAGGAGCTCCAGGAGGGTGACCTACCTCAAGCTGGTTGGCAGTAGTAATATATTCACCGCAATCCCACAAACTCGTAGTAGGCTCTAATGTCATCATGTAAACTATAGCTGCAATAACAAATACAGCCCACCCTACAATATTATTTAGTAATCGATAACTCATAAACTTATTTTGGTCGTGGTGCGAATTTAGCAAAATACTTCACCTAAACCTTGTGATTTAGCACTACACCTTCTGATTTAAGAATTTTTATGAATGGTTGTTAATCAAAAAAAAGTTCTTAATATTGCACCCTTGAAATTGAAAAACGCAAAAGAGTGTTAGTATAGTTTCAAAATCTTGTCCCATGGTGTAACTGGCAACACGTCTGTTTTTGGTACAGAAGAGTCCAGGTTCGAGCCCTGGTGGGACAACTTAATAAAAAGCCCTTTGTTATCGCAAAGGGCTTTTTTTGTGGGTGAAAATTGCCTAATAATTTTTGATTTTTATTCTTTAAACTAATTCAAAACATTACTTCACTCATTCTGAAGGGCAGTGAACGGACTCTTTGTAGCCTTGTCAATACGATCATCGTTTATTTAATCATAAGATAAAACCAAACGTATGAGCTCTTTAAACCAAAATCAATCCACTAGATTACCAAAGTTCCTTTTTCTCGTCTTACTATTCGTTTCAGTTGGCTGTCAGGCGCAGTCCGAAAAATTAGCTGCCGTTACAATTGATCCACAAGGAGAAGATTCGGTTAAATTGGCTAAAACGCCTCCTTTGTTTATGAAAGCTTATGTCGATTTCAATTATTTTGAAAAAGTTTCTGCAGAAGCAAAAAAGCATCGTGCAAGTAGATTAATTGACTTTAAGACGTTTACATCTTATTCAAAAGAGAAAAACACCATCATTTTAGATACTCGATCTAAAAGAATGTATGATAAAATGCACATCAAAGGCGCTGTTCATATTAATTTTTCAGATTTCACACAAGTGTATTTAGCAGAGATGATTCCGGATACGAACACTCGGATTTTAATTTACTGTAATAACAACTTTTTACAAGAGAATGCTTTTGTTGAGTCTTTTGCTTCAAAGGAATATATTCCGCCAACAGCATCGGAATTAATTATGACGGTGAATACATTGGCATTAAATATTCCTACTTATATTAATTTGTTTGGGTACAATTACAAGAACGTTTATGAACTTTCAGAATTGGTTTCTTCCTCGCATAAGGAGTTGGAAATTGAAGGGACTGATGCTTTTAAATTAAAGTAAAAACCTTATTTATTTCTGGTAAATAGTCTGAGTTGGATATGCAAACTCAAGTCCATTTTCATTGAATCTTCTTAGGATAGCCATGTTCAATTCAGTTTGAACCAATACATTGTCTTCCCCAGCTTTTACGTAGTAAATCAGCATGATCCCCATGGCAAAGTCACCCCAAGAATTGAATCCAACAATTACCTTCTCTTCCGTATGCTCATGTGAGTCTACGATCTCCTTGAGATAAGCCATTGCATTTTCCATTTGATCCGGTGAAGTTTCATATGCTAAACCAAGATTGACTGTTATTTTCCTACTTGGCTCCATTGTAACGTTTTCTACTGCACTATCGCTGAAAGCTCCATTGGGCATTGTCACTAATCTTCCTGCCAGCGTTCTGATTCGGGTGGATCGGATCCCAACTTCTTCAACCGTACCGTCAATTCCATTAATTACAATTCGATCTTGAGGCTTGAAAGGTTTGTCAATGAAGACCATTAATCCACCAAAAATATTCGCCACAGTATCTTTTGCTGCCATTGCGAAAGCCAAACCACCAATACCCAGTCCCGCAATTAGGGCGGCAACATCAAAGCCAGCATTATTTAAGCCTATTATAATTCCAAAGGCCCATAAGACTAGCTTGAACACCTTACGGATAGTTGGCATTAACTGATCATCTAGATCGCTTTCAGATTTTTCAATGATCGGGACTAAGTATTCTTGAATTAATGCATCAACGGTTCTTACAATTAACCAAGTAATATTCAGCGTGAAAACAATGGTAAACAGATGGTCGAAAAAGCCTTGAACATGATTGATCAGTTCTCCATCTTCTCCTATTAAGAACTCTCCTGTGTTGACGTCCATTTCAGGCACGCCAAGCGTTAGTCGATTGAATGCCCAGTAGAATCCAAGGATGGCAATCGCGTAAATTACTGGCTCTTCCAGTTTGTCCACTAGAATGTCATCTAATTGAGTTTTGGTTTTTGCCGTTACTTTTTTAACGTATTTCCCGATAACCCAATACAGCACTTTCGCAATGACAATTGCCCCAATAATAATACCGAACGAAATTGCCCAATCTGATAAACTGTTGTGATAAAATTTTTGAGTGAAAAATTCTTTAATGGCTTCCATAAGTATGCTGATTAAGTTGCGAATATAATATGAAAAGGGGATTTCATTTAATTTGAGACCTTAGAATACGTGTTTATCTACTAAATACTTTATTCTGTCCCTCTATTTGCAAGCTTTAGGGGAAAATATCTTATTTTTGTGTTCGACTAAAAAAATCCAAATGAAAAGAGCTTTACTTGCCATTTTTACAGTTTTATTTTGCTTTCAATTTGCGTCAGCTCAGGTTGTTGGGTTTGTTGAGCCTCCAGGAGGTTGCGCACCATACCCAGGTTCTTTTACAAACGGATCTTCTGGGTTGGACAGTTTAATATGGGATTTCGCGGATGGTACTCCGTTGGTGTCATCAATGGCTCCTTTGGTTAATCATACTTTTAATAACGGTGGTAATTTTAATGTTTCTGCAACTGGTTGGTTTGGCGGAGCCGTGGTTGGAGTTGTCACTAATGCGGTTCAAGTAAGTGGTTTTCCAATTTTGAATAATGCATTGGCCTGCCCTGGTGATAAAATTAGATTGGATGCTGATGTCTTCGCAGATTCATATTTGTGGGATTCTGGTGATGGTAATCAGCAAACGGATGCTTATTTCTGGTATGAGTATTCTACTCCAGGACTGTATGTTGTTACGCTCGATGTAGATTTTACTTCTCAAGGATGTGGAGTGTATCAAAACACGGTTAATGTTGGGATTACAAATTCTTCACCTATGACCTATGGTTACTTCTTTTCTGAGAACGATACCCTGTGTGCTGGAGATGCTGCCATTTTTAATACGAACTGGTACATGGATTACTTTATTGATTATGGAGACGGAGATTCGTATTCTTCTAGTGCAGAAAATACATTTGATGTCGGCATGACGCACAATTATGCTGCGGCTGGAACTTATTATGCTTCCATTACTTTAATTAATGGATGTGGGCTTGATACCACAATGTATGATACCGTTTTGGTTTCGACTTCGTACAGTCAAAATCCTACCGCAGCCTTCTATTTTCAGCAGGGAGACACAGCTTGTCCAAATGCGTCAGTGGAAATGTATTATTATTCAGATGCTAGCTCAGTAACATTTGATTTAGGTGATGGAACAGTTGAAACTGACCCTGCCGGGACATTTTACCATACATATTTACTGCCTGGGGCTTATGAAGTTGTGATGGATGTAATAAACGGGTGTGGCAATACGAATCAGATGATTGATACTGTCCATATAGTTGCCGGTTTACCATTTAACCAATTAACCGCCTCTATTCCAGATTCCGTCTGTTTTGGAGGATCAATATTTGTACAAGGAGATTCGGATGATGATGAAAACACAACGTTCTCTTGGGATTTTGGAGATGGTACCCTGGAAGAAGGAAAAGAAGCAACGCACGAATTCACCTCTTTAGGGACTTATAATCTGGAGCTTACGGCAACTAATGCTTGTGGGACAGATAGTGTAATTGTGCAGTCAGTAGTAGTAAGTAATTCATATGGTTTTGGGTCTCAAAATTTTGTTATTCTTTTTCCTGAAAAAGGTTGTGCTGGAGATACGGTTACAATTATCAGGGTTCCAGCTGGGGGTAATACTTTTGAGATCGACTATGGTAGCGGGTTTGTTCCTGAAACGGCTCAGATGTACGACTTTGGGGAAGGGATAACATATGACGTTATTAAGCACGCATTTATGACTCCAGGGGTTCATAATTTTGTAATTCGAACCACTAACAGTTGCGGCTTTACCATATTAGATTCAATGTCCGTTAATTTTAATGGATCTAATGAAGTGGATCCGCAATTTATATATGACCAAGGTGCAACAATTTGTATTGGAGCGCCTATGACTTTTTATCCCGTTGGAGCAAAATTCTATACTTGGGATTTTGGAGATGGAACAGGTATAACAGGTTCCGAAGGGAGTTTGATAGAAGTTCAACATACTTATAACGAACCAGGAAGTTACAACGTGGTGCTTACGGGTGTGGATATGTGTGGCTCATTTGGGTTTGATACCGTTGTAGTAGAAGTGCCGGATACTAGAATTACGGTAACTGCCAATGCAATTGACGCGACATGTGGTAATAATGATGGATTGGCTCTTGCGTCTGTGGACGGAGGGACTGCGCCATTCGAGTTTTCTTGGACGAGCGGAGATACAACAATTATTGCTGATAGCTTGGCTTCAGGGATTTATCAAATTAATGTTACAGATGCGATCGGATGTTCTAGTTTTGATATTGCAACTATAAGTGATGCCGAAGCCGCAACTATAGTTGTGTCGGCTATTCTTGATGTCTCGTGTGCAGGTGGCGAGGATGGAGCAATAGACATTAACCTTATTGGTGGAGATGCTCCTTTTACTTATAATTGGTCGAATGGAGGAACTACAGAAGATATAAATCAACTAGTAGCCGGTCCATATGAAGTTTCAGTTACAGACGCAAACGGTTGTGTTGCAACTGAGTCAATTACCGTAAGTGAACCAGGGACATCTTCCATTTCGTTTGCAAAAAAGAATTCAGATTGCGGTATTGATAATGGTTTTGCAACTGTCTTTGTAGCAGGTTCAACGGGTCCATACACGTTCGTTTGGAACACCGGATCGGGCTCTCCGACTATTACCGGTTTATCACCAGGTATTTACGAAATCAATGTAATTGACGGAAATGGATGTTTATTAAGCGATGAAATAATCATTGATGACATTCAGGGACCAAAAGTGTTCTTAGACTCAATCTCAGCATTGGATTGTGGTGGAGCAGGAAGCGATATAGGCATTGCCGTATTTGGTGGAGCTGCACCTTATAATTTCAATTGGTCCAACGGAGCAACTAATCCTGGGCTAGTAGGAGTGGGCGTAGGAGAATATACATTAGTTGTGTCCGATCAAAATAGTTGTGAAGCAAACCTTGTTGTAAGCATTGATGTTGATCCCCCGCTAGATAATCAAATTTGTATGGTTACTGTTGATACGTTAACGCATACGAACCAGGTGGTTTGGGAGAAAGTAGATAGTGTTGGAATTATGAATTACAACATTTACAGAGAAAGTTCTTTAAGTGGTCTTTATTACTTAGTTGGAACTGTTGATGCAGATTCTACCTCATTTTACACAGATCCTGTTGCTGATCCATTTATTCAATCATGGAGATATAAAGTGTCCGTGGTAAATGATTGCGGAATCGAGTCTGATTTATCTTCAATTCATAAAACGATTCACCTTACTTCTAATGTTGGCGTTGGAGGAGTTGTTAACCTAATATGGGATCATTATGAAGGGTTCTCTTACCCAACATACCATGTTTGGAGGTTTACAGATGTTGACGGTTGGAATAACATTGCATCTATTTCCAGTTTAAGTACGTCTTACACAGACGTTACCTCTCCGGGTGGCGCTTCTTATGTAGGTTATATGATAGAAATTGATCCACCAGCAACTTGTTCTGCTACCAAAGCGAATACCGATTTTAACTCTTCGAGATCTAATCGTGCATCTGCCGTTGGAACCTTTGCCGCACCTGATGCATTAAACGATCTTAATACCAACATAAGTCATCTTAATGTTTATCCAAATCCAAATACTGGAACGTTTAACGTAGAGATGAATTTCATCAATTCTGAAGATGCTGTCATGCAAATATTTGATGTTGCAGGCAAGCTTGTTTATGAAAAAGCACTTGTCGGAAATGGAATAATGCTCGAAACTATTCAATTAAAATCCTTAAATTCAGGTCTTTATACCTTGAGTCTTAAGACAGAATCAAGTATGATGACCCAAAAATTATTAATTAACAACTAGCCACATGAGAATCATCCTTACTTCCCTATTTGCCATTTTATCTATTGTTTCAATTGCTCAACCAGCTACACCGGACATTTGTTTAGTGACAGTAGATCCAACTTATACTTTCCACCAAGTAGTTTGGGAGAAAGACACCATCTCGGTTGATATAGATTATTACAACATCTATATGGAAACGGCAACTGGCCCATCTTTGCTAGGAGTTAGAGACTTTGATTCTTCAAGTGTTTATAATGATTTTGTAAATGATCCAGATGTTGATTCAGTTACTTTTTACTTAAGTGCAGTTGATTTTACTGGAGCTGAATCTGCTTTAAGTGCACCTCATTCCACAATGCATTTGTGGGTTGTTGATAACGGGATTGGCGGAATCACCTGTACGTGGACTCATTATGAAGGACAGACCGTTGGCACATATGAGTGTATGAGAGATACGTTATTGAATGATACTTGGGAGACAGTTTTTTCTGCCGGTTGGAGTTCAGTGAGCTGGGATGATAACGACATGCCGGGAACACCTAGCATGCAATACAAATTAATGACCACGTTTTCTGGGGTGTGCTCTACTCAGAAGGCCATTGGAGATTTTAACTCTTCAAGATCTAATAGAACCGCTACAATTTCTGCTCCAGTAAGCATCGAAGAAACAGCGTTTGTTATAAATGAATTATATCCAAATCCAGTAGATGACATCCTAAATTTAAAGGGGTCTCAACAATTTGGACAATTACAAGAAATTGTAATCTACAATAACCAAGGTAAATTAATCAAGAAGGTAAACCTTGATGTGAACAATGGAGATTTTCACATTAAAATGGACCTAAGTGAACTTGCCGCTGATGCCTACTTAGTTGTCATTAATTCAACTAGCGGTACCTACCACCAGCAGTTTATTAAAAAATAAGAATGAAAAAAATATTTCTTGCAACGGCTTGCCTATTCATGGCAAGCTTTGCTAACGCGACCATATTAACCGTTATGTCGTCAATTGACGATGGTACAACAGGATCGTTAACATTTGAAGTCGGAGCCGCTGCATCTGGCGATACAATAACCTTTAACGGAGGGCTTGATACCATTTTCCTGAATGTTGGTGAAGTAAACATTACGACCAATCTTACGATTATTGGAAATGGAAGCACAATTTTGACATCATCGGGAGCTTCAAGAGCCTTTAACGTTGGGACAGGAAATGTAAAATTAATTGACCTGGAAATTTTTGATTGTGTGGCAGTCGGGAATGGTGGCGCAATAATCAACACTGCAGACTTAAGTCTTGACAACTGTAATATTCACGATTGCAATGCATCTGGCCAAGGAGGAGCAATTGAAACGACAAGTAATTTGACACTGAATAACTGCTTTATACTAAACAACCAAGCGAATGAAGCGGGAGGTATAAATTGTGGTTTTGGAGCATTTAATGTTGATATGGACTCAACTTTAATTGCTGATAATACGGCATCAGGCTCGTATGCAGGTGGGGTCAATTATTTAACTGGGAGTGGATCAGCTTTCTTTACTTATTGCATTTTCGACAACAATACTTCAGCCACCTCACATGGAGGAGGAATCGACATTAATGGTGGTGCAGCTATTACAATTGATGAGTGCGAGTTTATGAATAATCATGCCGATGGCGACTGGGGAGGAGCACTATTCTTAAACACGAATGCGACCTCTGTGTCAGTGAGTAACACACGACTCCATCACAATACGGCTCAAGATGGACCGGCATTGGGAATGAATAATGCAACAATCAATTTCACTAATTGTGTAGTGGATTCTAATACAGCTAGCGGATCTGGTGGTGCGTTTTACATTGGTGCAGGTTCTGGAAACACGCTAGATGCAACTAACACTTCATTTATGGGGAATAGTGCTTCAATCGGTGGAGCGATCTATACAACAGCATCTGGAAATGGAACCCACACAAATTGCACCTATTACCAGAATGATGGTGGTTCGGGAAATGGAGGAGCAGTTTACTCTCAGAATTATGATTGGATATATAACAGTTGTACTTTCTCTGAGAATATGACGACAGGAAGTGGAGGGGCAATTTATTGTTTCGGTAGTACTGGTTCTTACATGTTGAATAGATGTACAATGGTCAATAACAACGCTGGCACTAATGGAGGAGGACTCTATACAGGTTCAGGGGGAGTAGTTGCAACTTTTATGAGTTCAATTGTTGCTGGAAACACTTGTGGCGGAACAGGTCAGGATATTAGAAACACATCTGGAGGAATTGCTTCATCAGGATTTAACTTTATAGGAACGGAAGACAATACTTTACTGGCTTGGCAAGCAAGCGATATTACTGGGGATGATCAAAATTTGGGCTGTGCAAAATTGTTGCCAATCCAAGACAATGGAGGAGGAATTCTAACGCATAATCTTAATTCATGTAGCCCTTGTATTGGATCGGGAGCCACGGGCCCAGCAACTGATCAAAATGGTATTTCGTATTTAGGATCTCCATCTATTGGCTCAACTGAGTATGCAGGTTTTATAAGCCCAACAAATGCGGATGTATTAAATAGCCTTGCAGTAGGTCCAGGATCAGTGCATGATTTAATTTGTAATACATGTATAGACACTTTGTTTTTTAATGTAGCTACGAACGGAGTGCCTATTCAACCAACGAGTCATTATTCAATTGATAGGGATTTAACCATTATTGGAAATGGACCAGGTTTAACATCATTTGATGGTGGAGCAACCATTGAAAGAGCATTTAATATTGATTTTGGACTTAACGTTGAATTTAAGGCTTTACAAATTCAAGATTTTGATGTTACCGGAGCTTCGGTCGAAGGTGGAGCCATTTATAATAACGGAGCGCTATTGGTAAATGACGTTGTCTTCTTAAATAATTGGGCACGAGAAGGTGGTGCAATATTCTCAAGTTTAAGCAGTGGGCTTATGGTTGATAATTGCACGTTTATAGGAGATTCAGCCTCGGTTCAAGGTGGAGGTGCTATTCGATTGGTTGGAAACAATCTTGATGTTGATAGTTCATCCTTTCAGGGTTGTGGAACAGCAGGTAACGGAGGCGCAGTCTATGCTTTTGCCGCAGGAGGTACGGCTAACATTTCTTATACCACTTTTGATAATAACCGGTCCGTTTTAGATGGTGGAGCTCTTTGGATTGAACAAGAGTTAGGAAGTTCAAATTTTATGAATAAAAATACGTACACGGACAATCATACTACTTCTGGAAGTTCTAAAGGAGGAGCAATCTATTTTACTGGTAGAGCTGAAAAAATTCTCGACAGCTGCTTGTTTAATAACAATAGTGCTGGTACTGGATCTAGCATATATATTGACTCCAGTTTCGTTACGATGAGCAATAGTTTTTTCGATAATAATGATGCTACTAATACAGGTGGGGACCTTTTTATTAGTAGTACAGTTTCGGACACTTCTAAAATCGACAATTGCGCTTTCGTAAATGATACCACGCTATCAGCTGGTTCTGGGGCTATATGGATTGATAGTTCGAACGTGAATATTTCTCGTTCCACTTTTAGTGAAAATGTTGGACTTATTGGAACAGCTATTCTTCAAGATGCCGGAGGTACAGTTAATCTGTCTTATAACACAGTAATAAACAATTGGAATGCAAGTGGAGGTTCGGTGGTTTGTAATGGTGGTACTATGAATTTGATAGGAAACATTATTGCACAGAATATAGGTACGTTTGCTGATGTTAGTTCTGCTGCTGGGGGAATGATGTCTAATGGGTTTAATGTAATTGGTGATGGCGGAACTACCGGAGCCCCGGTTACCTGGTTAGCGAGTGACACGACTGGTACGCTTCCTTTTCTAATTGATCCATTAGTTTTTCCTTTGGCATTTAATGGAGCCGGCTGGAGTCCTTCTTTCAGTTTAAGATGTTTAAGTCCAGCTTTAGAGCGTGGAGGCTCTGCACCGACTTTCGATCAACTTGGAAACCCAATAGTTGGTTCTGCAGACGCAGGTGCGTTTGAAATCCAAACACCATATGTTTTACCAAGTGCGGTTATTTCAAACAATATTTTAGGCTGCGGAGATGGCACCTATGTTGATTCAGTACAAATAAATTTCACTGGCACTGCACCATTTTCGATGCAATATGCTGATGGTACGGATACGCTCGAAATATCTGGTATCAATTCTGGGGCTTATTTTCTTCATCCTGATCATTCTGGGACTTACATTTTGGTTGATGTGGAAGATTTTAACTGCCCTACAGGAAATGTATCTGGTACTGCTTTGGTCTCTGACTCGATTCTTCAAGTATCGGTATCATTAGATGTAATACCAGATTGTGACTCAATAAACGGATCACTTTCCGCCTTGGTAACTAGTGGAGGAGTCGGACCTTATGATTACACATGGTCTAACGGAGACGTTACTAATTCAGCCGATTCTATAAGCGCAGGATATAATGCTGTGATTGTAATTGACCTGGGAAGCACCGTAGGCTGTAAAGGGGAAGGCGTTGCCTTAGTTGATAATCCAACTGGGCCTTCTATCGTCATTGATGGAGCAACACCTCCGTCTTGTTTTGGAGCTTCGGATGCGAGTATTAGTACTACTATATCTGGGGTAGGTCCATTAAATATTCAATGGACGAACGGATTTTCAACTGATGATATCGTGAATATTATCGGAGGTTATCACGTTGTGGAAGTAACAGATTTAAACGGTTGTAAAGCACTAGATTCAGTATTTGTTCCTGAACCAGATCCAATTACGAATTCGTTTGTGTTTGTAGAACCAGCCTGTGGAGTAGCAAATGGCGGGATTTTCTCAAGTCCAACTGGTGGATCTGGCTCTTACACATATTCATGGAGTTCAGGAGGAACTGCTGCCTCGGAAACTGGAATTGGGTTGGGTATGTATGTAGTAGATATTTTGGACGGGAATGGATGCACTGCTTCCGATTCGATGTACCTAAATGAGGTTGGCTCACCAACCGTATTGTTTGATTCAATTATCAAAGAGGATTGTGGAAATGGAAACGGTGCAATTTACATTACTGCTTCAAGCACGGGAACTATCTCCTATGATTGGGATGGTGGAAATGTAGTGGAAGATTTGGTAAACACTAATGCTGGAGCGCACATGCTGTTGCTTTCCGATGGAACTTGTTCAAGCGGTCACATGATGTTTTTACCTTCCGTAAGACCTGAGCCCACTCAAATATGTTTGGCGACAGTAGACTCAAACACCAACGAAAATGTAATTGTTTGGGAGGAATTGGCAGGCAATGGGATCAGCCATTACAACGTTTATCGTAGAGCATTATTTGGACAAGAGAAGTATCTTAAAGTAGGTTCTGTTCCATTTGATTCATTAAGTTTCTTTATAGATACAGTAGCAAATACAGAAGCTATTTGGTGGAATTATAAGTTGCAAACTGTAGATTCTTGTGGGTCAGAATCAGAATTAAGCGAAGTTTCAAATCATAAGACAATTCACCTGTCGATATACCCAAGTCCAGCACCTGGAGAAATTAAATTGAAGTGGAACCATTATCAAGGGTTTACTTTCACCCAATATTATATTGATCGATATACAACTGCAGGAGGATGGGTGACGATAGATTCAGTTTCTAGTGCGGTTACAGAATTCAGTACTGCCTTGCCAGTGGATACAGTAGGATTGGCTTATCAAATATTTGCTAAAGCTCCTGCTAATTGTTCTGCAACAAAAGCCATAGGTGATTTTAACTCTTCAAGATCAAACAGAAAAAGCAAGATTACAGGCGTGGGTCCAGGTGGATTAATTGACAATGAACTTTCCGTTCTAATCTATCCTAACCCTACAGAGAGCCTAGTACATGTTCAGTTTATGAACGTTTCTAACAGTGAGAAAATTGAAGTAAGAGATTTACTTGGAAAACTACTTCTGAAACGAGAACTCAAGGGTGGTCAATCTACTATGATAGATCTCGGGAAGTATGATTCTGGAACTTATCTGTTTACGATCACTGGTAAAGATTATCAAGTAACTAAGAAGGTGGTTATGCAATAAAGGCAATTAAGACCGAGTATCTAGATCAATCTTCTTTCCTTCTCTTAGAAGTATTTTTTTTGGACGCCTGCATCACAGGTTGTAATAAATGGAACAGATTATTATAACTCAATACCGAATATACATACGTCATCTACTTGCTCGAAATCAGCTCGCCATTTTTCAAATTCTGAATCCAATTTATTGTGTTGAGCAGACATTTTCATTCCGAACGTACTGAGCATTAATTTCTTAAACGGCTTGTATTTGAACTTCTTTCCTTTAGGTCCTCCAAACTGATCAGGGTACCCATCTGAGAATAAATAGACTCTGTCATTCTCATATAATTGAACGATGTGATTAGTATATGGCTTACGATCTTCGTAATTACCAATCGGCTGTTTGTCCGGTTTAACTTCAAACAAAGTGGTCTCGTCAACAGACATACCCGTAGACAATGATTCATAGTTGGATGCGAATTCAGGATTATTACTAATGATCCACATAGGGTTGTTCGCCCCAGCAAATTCTACCGTTCTAGTCTTAATGTCCACTTTACATAGTCCAATGTCCATCCCATCTCTTACCTGATCTTCACTTTTCTCAAAAGTTTCTTCAACCAGCTGAGTCAGTTTATCCAATATTTTAGCCGGATTTTTAAGCCCAAACTCCTTAACGCATCTGTTTAGACCATTGTTCCCTACCACACTAACCATTGCGCCTGGTACACCGTGACCAGTGCAATCAACTGCTGCAAAATAAACCTGATCATCTATGATTTCCATCCAATAGAAATCGCCAGAAACAATGTCCTTTGGTTTAAATAATACGAAGGAATCTTTAAATGTACTAGTGATCGATTTTTGGGGCGGTAGTATAGCCGTTTGAATTCGTTCAGCATATTTAATGCTGTCTAGAATATCCCGATTCTGTTCATCAACTAATTCCTTTTGCTCCTCGATTTCTTCTTTTTGAGCTACAACTTCAGCGGTTCGTTCTTCGATTATTTCTTCCAGTCGTTCATTCTGTTTTTTAACTCTACGAATACTTAATTTAATTGCAATAAATAACACAAATCCAAAAGCAACGACATACATGATGTAGGCAACAACGGATCTATACCAGGGAGGTAGTATGGTGAATTTGTAAGTAAGTTCTTCGCTAATATTTCCATAAAAATCTTTAGCCTTTAAGTGGAACGCATAATCGCCTTCAGGCAAGTTTTGGTATTCCACACTGGTTTTCATTTTCCAATCAGACCAAGATGTATTCTTACCTTCTAAGTAAAAGCTATATTCATTATGGCTTGCTTCATTGGCTCGGTCTCCGAAATAGTTTGGTGCAGCAAAATCTATCCATAAGTTATGATCATTGTACGTGTACTCCTTAGGCGCATATATATCAACATCCAAAGTCACAATAGAAGAATCTATATTGTCTGAATGTCTAATAGATGTTATATATACTGGATAGCTCGAGTTGGCGCTTGAATTAACGATAGGTTGATATTTGTAAATACCTGATCCACCACCTAGCCAAGTAATTTCCTTTTCATCATGATAAAGAGAGTGGATAACATCGTCATTGGTTGCACTAAAATCAGAGTAATTCCATTTAAGATCATTTCCTGATTTAGAAATAAAACCAATATCAAACGACAATTTACTCTCATTATATGCAACTATCCATAATTGACCCTTCCTGTCCGTGGAAAGCCTATGTACTCTAGCGTTATCTTGGTTTTCGAATTTTATTTGCTCAAGAAGCGGACTTTTTACAGCTTTTCCGTTCTCGATGTTAAATAGGCCCTTTCGAGTCCCTAGGACTAACTTCCCATCATAAGGACTTGAAAGAATAGCATTCTCAGGAAGCCCTTCTTCTGTCCCATAATATTCTATTCCATTAAAAAGGTCTTCTGAATTAAGTTTGTAAATCCCTCGTTTTGTAGTGCCCAACCATAAATTATCGTTAAAAAGGGTTAGATTATTTACATCTCCTTGAATCAGCGTATTCGTGTCTGTATAATTCCACTGGTCATCTTTATAGTTTAAAATGCCAATACCTCCGTCCAGACCAACTATAACTTCATTTTCATTGTTCGGGTTCTGAACAAATCTCCAAGGATAGGCTAAACTAATTTGCTTAAGTTTTCCGTTTTTATAATAGTATACACCGTCATTAACAGCCACCATCAGATGTTCAATTCCGCCTATGGTTACAACATCTAGGCCATAGCATTCCAACTTAGTGGTTTGACTATTGATAAATCTATTTGCTTCTTTATCAAGATAAAATAGTCCGCTATGAGTTGCCGCAAAAAGTGTATCTCGATATTTGGTTAAACTTTCCACTGTTCCAGTTAACCCATATAATTGGTCGTATTTTGATATAGTTGAGTTTATTTCGATTCTTGAAATACCATTAGACGTTCCAACCCACAGATTAGATTGTTGATCAACGAAGAGGCAAGCCCCGTTCAGATCGATTAACCCAGTAGCATAAGTGATTTCGTTTACCACATTACCTTTATCTGAGATAAAATAAACCCCAACCCCAACAATTATGGTGCTAAATAAACCATTAGGCAGACGTTTTGCAGAAAGAAATTCTTTGCCAACAAACTTACTAGGGTCTTCCCCAAAGGCCTTGAAATAATAGGTGCCAAGATCTTCATTTTTTCTCATTTCAAAAATCCCGTTAATCGAAGTAAATAGCAAAAACCCTTCCCCGTCAGTTGTTTTAATCATGCCATTAATTCTATTATCTTTTAATATAGGGCCACCACTGAGTGGATTGATTTCATTGTCAATTAGGTCGCACAATCCTTTTGATGGTAAGGCCAAAAAGTAGTCATCGTTAAACAAAAAGGCATTAGCGATTTCAACCTCAGAACGTGTCGTAATTATCTCCTTGCGACTAGGAAGCAGGTCGAATATATGATTGTGACATTGAAATAAAATATGATTATTCTTTTTATGAATATTCCAAACGCTTTGAAAATCGGCATCCTTTTCAGCTATAAAGTGAACCAGTGAATGATAGATCCATTGACCAATGTTGTCCTTTATAAAGAACCCAAGTTCGTTTATCCCTCCTATGTAAATAGTGTCGTTAGTATAAAGGAGTGATTTGGCTGGAGATTCACCTTTCAATGCGCGTTCTTTCCAATTCTCTCCATCGTAAATTAATAAACCACCATTGTTTGCAATGTAAATTAGTTGATCATCACCCTGGGTTATTTGCCAATTTTGAGGCTGAGAATTGTAATCTTTTCTGGGGAAATTTTGAATCGGGAGCTGACCCACAGAAGTTTGAGACCTGCCTTCAGCGCTGAATAATAAAATAAACAGCACCGACCAAATGATATGTTTCAATTTGCAATAATGCACGAAGACAGTAAAAGTAAAGAACGAAGTCATTATTTCCTATTTTTACGGTGCACAGGAAAACGCAAATGGTCATATATTGCGGAACTAAATTCGAAGCTGAAAAAGGAATTAAATGGAAGATAAGTTCAAGGTATTAGAAGAGAAGTCGGCTGAGGCTAGGCTTGGTGGAGGAGAAGCGCGGATTGATGCTCAACATGGCAAAGGCAAACTCACAGCCAGAGAACGAGTTCATTTTTTAATGGACGAAGGAAGTTTTGAGGAAATTGGAATGCTAGTTCAGCATCGATCTTCAAACTTTGGATTGGATAAGAAAAAATTTCTTGGAGATGGAGTTGTTACCGGTTACGGGACTGTTAATGGGCGATTAGTTTATGTGTTCTCCCAAGACTTTACAGTATTAGGAGGATCACTTGCTGAAGCTCATGCTGAAAAAATTTGTAAGGTAATGGATCTGGCCGTTAAGAATGGAGCGCCAGTAATTGGATTGAATGATTCTGGTGGTGCTAGAATTCAGGAAGGTGTTGTTTCCCTTGGTGGTTATGCTGACATTTTTTATAGAAATACTTTGGCAAGCGGTGTAGTTCCACAACTTTCAGCAATCATGGGTCCATGTGCTGGAGGCGCGGTTTATTCGCCAGCGTTAACAGATTTCATTTTAATGGTAGAGAACACATCATATATGTTCGTTACCGGACCTAATGTTGTGAAAACAGTTACGAATGAGGATGTTTCAGCCGAAGATCTTGGAGGAGCATCAACTCATTCTACCAAATCTGGTGTTACTCATTTCTCGTGTGAAAATGAAATTGAGGCCATTAATAACATCAAAGAGTTGCTAAGTTATATGCCTCAAAATTGCGAGGAAGATGCACCAAAGGCAGAATATAAGCCTGCAAATGAGATTAGAGAGAAATTAGATTCGATTATTCCAGATAATCCAAATCAGCCTTATGACATTCGTGAAGTTGTAGATGGAATAGTGGATACCGAGTCATTTTTGGAAGTGCATAAAAATTATGCGGAAAACATAGTAGTTGGTTTTGCTAGGCTAGGCGGAAGGTCAATAGGTGTGGTTGGAAATCAACCATCTGTTTTGGCAGGTGTTCTAGATGTAGAATCTTCAAAAAAAGGGGCAAGATTTGTTCGGTTTTGCGATTGCTTTAATATCCCGTTATTAGTTTTAGAAGATGTTCCCGGATTTTTGCCAGGAACTGATCAAGAATGGAATGCAATCATTACAAATGGTGCGAAATTATTATACGCGTTTTGTGAAGCAACGGTACCTCGTGTTACCGTGATTACCAGAAAAGCATATGGCGGAGCTTACGATGTAATGAATTCGAAACACATTGGAGCAGACATGAATTATGCTTGGCCATCAGCGGAAATTGCGGTAATGGGTGCTAAAGGAGCGGCAGAGATTATCTTTAAGGGAGAAATTAAATCGGCTGATAATCCAGAAGAAAAATGGAAAGAAAAAGAAGCAGAGTACGCTGAATTATTCGCTAACCCCTATAATGCTGCAGCAAGAGGCTACATTGATGAGGTAATTAAGCCACATCAAACTCGTGAAAAACTGATTAGGGCTTTCGCCATGTTGGAAAATAAAACAGAAAAATTACCGAAGAAAAAGCACGGAAATATTCCGTTATAAGTTCTTTTTAAAAATTTTGAAATGAAAAAGTCAATTTACTTAATCGCCATTTTAGCGCTAGTTGCCGTATTTGGTTTTAAATCAAGTGAAGGAGAAATAAAAACGATCGTAGTTGGCGATGATTTGCCGAGTCAAAGCGTAAGCTTGATGGCTACAGATGATAAATCCTATACGCTTGTTGATTTGAAAAAGGAAAACGGTCTTTTGGTAATCTTCTCATGCAACACTTGTCCATTTGTGGTTGGCGGGAAAGATAGCGAAGGATGGGAAGGTCGATATAATGGTATTTTTGAAGCGGCTACTGACAATAAAATTGGAATGATCCTCGTGAATAGCAATGCAGCTAAAAGAGATGGTGGAGATTCGATGGCTGATATGAAAAAACGGGCAAAGAAGTCTGATTTAAAAGCAACCTATGTATTGGACGCTGCAAGTGTAGTTGCGGATAGTTTTGGCGCCAGAACCACTCCTCATGTATTCTTATTTGATGAGGACCTTGCACTAGTTTACGCTGGAGCTATTGATGACAATGTTGGCAAAGCTTCTGAGGTAAAAGAGCACTGGTTGAAGTCAGCTTTAACTAAAGTTGGTAAGGGTGAGCGAGTGGATCCTGCGCAAACTCGACAAAAAGGATGTAGCATTAAAAGGGTGAAAATTGAGTAGTAGTTTCACCTTAAAAGATTAAAGAGGCCTGGTGCCTCTTTTTTTTGCTTGAAACTTTAACATGTTATGAACTAGAACCCTTTGTTGATAAAAACGAAAGGGTAAAAACAAGCATTCTTTGCATCTTTGTTCCAGTCTTTCAATAGTGAAATCAACTGTAAATAAATAGCTGTAAATGAACGTTTTAGTACTTGGATCTGGTGGTAGAGAGCATGCGGTAGCATGGAAATTAGCTCAATCTTCTCAATTAGTTAATTTATTTATCGCACCAGGAAATGCAGGAACTTCTTCAGTAGGAGTAAACGTTAATCTTGACGTAACAGATTTTGACGGCATTGCAGCATTTTGCTTGGAGAACGACATTCAAATTGTTTTCGTTGGACCTGAAGCACCATTAGTTTTAGGAATCGCAGATTATTTTGAGGAAAGAGAAGACTTAGCAGGCGTAACGATCATTGGTCCTAAAAAAGAAGGCGCCATCATAGAAGCGAGTAAAGACTTTTCGAAAGCTTTCATGAAAAGACACAACATTCCAACAGCGAAGTACAAGTCTTTTACCAAAGAGACCCTGTTGAACGGTTATCAATACCTGGAGCAATCTAAAGCCCCATATGTATTAAAAGCGGATGGGTTGGCAGCTGGAAAAGGTGTTTTAATTATCGAAGACCTAACTGAAGCCAAAAAAGAATTGAAGAACATGGTGTCAGACGCCAAGTTTGGAGAGGCAAGCACGACTGTTGTGATCGAGCAGTTTATGGATGGAATAGAGGTTTCAGTATTTGTAATTACAGATGGGAAAAGCTATAAAATTCTTCCGGAAGCAAAAGATTACAAAAGAATTGGAGAAGGAGACACTGGATTAATGACTGGTGGAATGGGAGCTATTTCTCCAGTTGCATTTGCCAATAGAGACTTTATGGATAAGGTTGATAATCAGGTGATTATCCCAACTATAAAAGGACTTAGAAAAGAGGGAATTGAGTATTCTGGATTTATTTTCTTCGGCTTGATTATGGTGAAAGGCGATCCATATGTAATAGAATACAATTGCCGACTTGGCGACCCAGAATCGGAAGTGGTTATGCCAAGGTTGAAGTCTGACCTGTTGGATTTATTCGATGGAATTGCAAGCGGTACTTTATCTGAAAGAGATGTTCAAATTGACCCTAGAACTGCATCTACGGTGATGATGGTTTCTGGAGGATATCCAGGCAAATATGAAAAAGGAAAAGCCGTAAAAGGACTTCGTGATGTTCAAGAAAGCATTGTATTTCATGCAGGAACTAGCGAAGATGGAGGAATTGTAAAAACGAATGGTGGTAGAGTGATGGCCGTTACTTCTTACGGTAAAGACATGGAAACTGCCTTGAAAAAGTCTTATGAGTCTGTAGACAAAATTCAATATGCCGAAAAAAACTTCCGAAAGGACATCGGATTTGATCTCATAAAAAAGCCTCAGAAAGCATAAGCTCCTGAGGCGATAATTTCTTTTAAAAAATCTTACTTATTTAATCTGATCCGGATCAGCTGCTGCAGCTTTGTTGTATTTGTTCTGTAAATACATCCAAACTAAAAGAGCAACAAACCCTAATCCAAGAAGGCCAACATTAGGAGCGCCATAAGGTCCCATTTCTCCAATTGGTACTAGTAACGTATCAAACGTCCAGTAAAAAAAATCTCCTAAAGGGTAAGCTATCCAATCCATTGTTTTGATTTTAGATTTGAAACAAATGTAAATAATATTTCTACATCTGAAAAACTATATTTGCATTCAGTGATCTACCGTTTATATAAATCGAACTTATCAATTGTATTAATTGGCTTACCCATCATTATTTTCTTGTTGTGGTTGGGGCAATTTAACAAGGAGGTAGTTAATGTCACCATTGAGAATCCGAGTACCCTTTTCGGGATGTTTAAATCGTCTTTAACGTATGTCTGGTTGGATCAGACGGTGGCCATGGTCATTATTGTTCTCAGTGCGCTCTTGGTCAACTTTATCATCAATAAAGAGGAGTTTTTTGGGAAACATACTTTTATTCCGGCCTTCTCTTATATTCTGGTGATGAGCTTGTTCAAAGAGTATCAATCGCTTCATCCAATTGTTATTTCAAACTTCTTTTTAATTCTTGCACTAGGCAGGCTATTTCAGATTCATCGATCTGAAGATGCAAGAAGGAAAATCTTCGATAGTAGTTTCTTTATAGGCATTTCAGCATTGTTTTATGAATATTACATAGGATTCTTTTTGCTGATTTGGATTACTTTAATAGTGCTAAGACCCTTCATTTGGAGAGAGCACGTTCTTGGCTTTATTGGATTAATACTCCCAATTCTCTTTCTCTTTTTATATCAGTTTCTCACATTTGATAGCATTGAAGAATGGACGACAGAGGTTGTTGCCTTTTTTGTACCCAGGGAGCAATATGTTGAAGGGTTCGTCTCCGCATCTTTAGGAAAGAAAATTGTTGGAGTTGGAATTGCGTTAGTGCTCAGTTTATTGGGAGCATCGTCATTTTTAAAACGACAAAAAAACAGCTCCTTAAGGTTTAAGAGGTTATCTAATGTGGTCTTGTTTCTAGGGTTATTTGTGGTAGTTATAACTGCTCTTCATGTTGCTTTCCGATATGAATCTCCTACGGTGTTTATGTCTAGCGTGTTTGCGGCATTTTTAGTCTCCTTTTATTTTTTCTTTGCCAAGCGTCAAAAATTCGCGGCATTTGTTTTCTACGGCATCACACTTTTAGTAGTTGTGAACATCTATTACGATTTCGTTAAAAATATTATTACCTAGAATCATTAGTAAACTTCCTTAAATCCTTATTTTTGAGGCCTAAATTGATGGAGATATGAAGTTTGGTGTAGTTACTTTTCCTGGATCTAATTGTGATCAAGACATGATCTATGTTTTAGAGTCTATTATGGAACAAGAAGTAGTGAGACTTTGGCACAAGGATACTGATTTACAAGGAGTAGATTTCGTAGTGTTGCCAGGAGGTTTTTCTTATGGTGATTATTTAAGATCTGGTGCCATTGCTAAGTATTCTCCAATTATGGAAAAAGTGATTGAACACGCTAATAATGGTGGTTATGTTATGGGTATTTGCAACGGGTTTCAAATCCTTTGTGAATCAGGATTGCTTCCAGGAGCACTACTTCATAACAACAATCAGAAGTTTATCTGCAAGAACGTTTACTTGAAACCAGAAAGTACTTCGGCTAAGTTAACAGCAGCTCTTAATCAAGATAAAGCCTACAAAATTCCAATCGCTCACGGTGAAGGGAGATATTTAGCTGATGATAAAACCATCGCCTCTTTAAATGCGAACGATCAAATCTTATTTAGATATTGTGACGCTGACGGAAATGTTTCGAATGAATCAAATCCAAACGGATCAATTGAAGGTATTGCAGGTGTTTGTAACGAAGCTAAAAATGTCTTTGGAATGATGCCACATCCAGAACGAGCAGCTGACAAAGAATTGAGCAATCAAGATGGTAAAGCTCTATTTGAATCTGTTTTAGGTTTGGTTAAAGCTTAAGGCTACTTTTTCTCCTTAGCTTCTATTTCCGGATAGGCTCCTTTTTCAGGTTCTACCTTAGTTAGATTTCTCATCCCTTTTGCCATACGCTTAAAGTAACCTGCTAGGGAAGTTTCTTTCAATGGAATATCAATTGGTACTTTAATATGAATCGGAATGTTCGCATCGATCGGCATGCTTTCGGAAAAAGAAACTTTAGCCGTACTTCTAATAGGAATTCGAACTGGCACCATCACATCAACCGGGATTCTCATGCTTAAGCCAACAGGTAAAGTATCAACAATTAACATGTCGATTGGTATCGTGCTATTAACATGCATGCTTTCATTAAAGGAAACTAGCAAGTCTTGATGAAGCGGGATATTACTTCTAACATGCATGTTTGGACCGCGTAAATCTCCATTCTTTTTTTCGCCAAACATTTTGATTTTCATGCGTTGATCTAAAGGGATCGTATCGTCAACAAAAATGTGTACTTCATCTACAATGTCTATTGTAGTGTCTAACGTAATGTAATCGGTTACGCCTATTCTAAATGGAATTAACATACTCTCCGTAACCGGTATTTCAGCGGTAAAAGGAATCTCACTTTCTACCAACATTTTAATATCAACGTTTACTTCGTCTTCAATTAAAATATTGGTTTTAACTGGCATGTCTTGAGTTATATCCATCGAATAGACAATATGGTCGTCAGCCATCTCGTCCATAATATTACCCAAACTCTGAAGCCTTTCATTCGAGATGTCAAGGGCTATAAGTAGCACGGCAATAAGTCCTCCTTGGATTAGAAATGCAAGAAGGAGAAAGAAAGTTGACCGTTTTTGAAACTTAGATACATTCTTAACCATTTCGTAAAAATAGACTTTTAAACTTTGAGTTACTAGATAGTTTATTATTTGCTTGACGCACTTCGCTAGTTCTTACTACAAATTAACCATGTAATGGATCGTTAAAATCGGTGAAACGTGTTATTTTTATATGAAAATGAAACAATGAAAACTAGATTAGTTCAGCTAAGTCTTTTGGCTATCGTCTGTCTTCTTTTATCAAGTTGCGCGGGATTAAGGTATTCCGATCAAGGGAAACCGCTGGATTTTTTGCATGCTAAGCGTTACAAAGCAGCCAAAAAAGAACTAGTAAAAGAACAAGCTGAAAAAAGTGAACAGACGACTTCACCCGATGAGAAAGTTTTGGATAAAGAAGTTGAGTCAACTAAAAAATCGATTCAAGGTGATTTACCGTTATGGCTCTTTATTGTTCTGGCTATCATCTTACCTCCACTTTCTGTTGGATTGTATGAAGGTGTCACGGGTAGGTTTTGGTTGAATTTGGTATTATTTGTGATAGGCTATGGCTTAGTTGGAATTCTTGGGAACTTAGCTTTAATAGCTTCAATTCTTGCTATTATACACGCCCTATTAATTGTATTAGATGTTATATAAAATGAAAAAATTGAATAAAGGAACTTTGGCATTAGCCTTAATTTGTGCGGTACTGATAAACTTTTCTTTTGTAAGAGATGGAGGACCATTAAAAGCTCATCAGGATAAACAATTTACTTGGTATGGAGTTGATTTCCGATTGGCTAAATTCGTTGGCTCTTCTGGGTTTAACGATCCAGATGAAATAAGTAAACATTACTTGACAAAATGGAATAATATCATTCTTGAAGAATCAAAGAAATACGATATAAAAGGTGCTCTGAAAATTAAAAAGTACGGTTACAAAATCGACTGGATGATTGGTCAGAATAGTGATGTTGATGTAGCTGCAAATATTCAGGGTGATTCGTACGCGATTACTGCTGATGCTGTGAAAAAGCACATTAAAGGATATCATGGTGCAGATGGAGATGGTATAGGTGTGGCTTTTATTGTTGAGTCATTCAATAAATTTGATGAGAAAGGCTATTTCTGGGTCACCTTTTTTGATGAAAAAACGAAAGAAGTAATCGTTTCAGAAAAGATGAACGGCAAAGCAAAAGGCTTTGGATTAAGAAATTACTGGAGTGGAACGATGTATGATGTAATCAAACAAATCGGCTCCACCAAACAAAAAAAATGGTTTAGCAAGAAATAGTATGAGCTTGATGGATAGTTATAAGCATCATCCGCATACCTTTTTTGGACTTGATTTTACAAGATCAAAGATGATTGGGTCGCAAGGGTTCAATAACCCTCAGGCTATTCGAGATCGATTATTTTATTCTTGGAATCTGATCTTACACAAGGAAAGAGAAAAGTACAATGTTCAGGCTCAATTAAATGTTCGAGAATACTATACCATGTTCGACTGGTGCGCAAGTAATAATCGCCAGATTCCTGTTGAGTCTGTTGTTACTGATTATCAGCACCAGTTAACCGAGCAAGATGTATTTCAGCACGTCAACAGTTATCAAAATGTTCCAGGACATGGAGTAGGAGTTGTGTTCGTGGTTGAGTCTTTTAATAAAGTTGGAGAAGTGGCTATTATCTGGGTTACATTTTTCGATATTCAAACGAAACAAGTCTTGATGACGACTAGAAGAGCTGGAAAGCCTGGGGGGATGGGGATTCGCAATTATTGGGCGAATGCTATCCACAAAGTTATTCTAGGTTTACGAAAATTATAACTTTGTACCCTTAAAATCCACCAAATCAATCGGACTTGAATAAAGAGATGTTACATACGAAGCCGGAATTGTCGGCAATTGAAGCCAAAGAACTAGCGCAGCAGTGGGCATTTGCTCCAATATTTTTTCAGGCAATAATGTGCATGAGGCGAATGGGTATTTTTTCAGCTTTGATTAAAGCTAGAAATGGGATCTCTATTTCTGATCTAGCAGAAGAAACGAAAGTTTCAGAATATGGAATATTAATACTGCTAGAAGCTGGAATTACTGCTGGATTCGTAACTGAAAGCGAAGAGAAATATAAGGTAACTAAAGTTGGTTATTTTCTAGCCAATGACCCGATGACGGATGCAAATATTGACTTTGTAAATGACATCTGTTATGAAGGAATGTTTCATTTACAAGAAAGCATTGAGCAATCTTCTCCGGTTGGATTAAAAAAATTAGGTGATTGGCCAACATTATACGAGGGCCTGTCCAAGTTAAAAGAACCGATCAAGACTTCGTGGTTTAAGTTTGACCATTACTATTCGGATGGATCTTTTAATGACGCACTTGATTTTTTAGCTTCTAACGACCATAATCACATAATGGACATCGGAGGTAATACAGGGAAATTTGCATTAGCGTATACTACATTGAGTGCTGAACATCAGGTTACTATTGTAGATTTACCTGGACAAATTGACATGGCTCAAAAGAACATAGGCCAGTATAAAGTGGCTGATCAAGTTAGTTACTACCCAACGGATATACTTTCTGAAGATGGAGAAACTCCAGAAAAAGTGGATGCGGTTTGGATGAGTCAGTTTTTAGATTGTTTTTCAAATGATGAGATTGTTTTCATTCTTGAGAAAATTAAAAGAAACGTTCCCAAAGGAACTCCAATCTACATTATGGAGACTTTCTGGGACAATCAAAAGTATGCTTCTGCAGCGCATTGCTTAACAGGTACTTCATTATATTTTACTGCTATAGCAAATGGGAACAGTAAAATGTACGGGTCAAAAGATTTCATTGAAACAGTGAACCGAGCAGGATTTAAGGTTGATGAAGAGCACTTATTAACTGAGGACAGCTATCACACGATTTTAAAATGCTCTGAAGCGTTTTAATTAGCTATTTCTAACTTCTTCAATCAGTTTCTCTTTATCTAAAAAGTAGAAACAAGTTAAAAAGGAACCAACGGTCACACCTAGTATTCCATGCATCACCACGTTTTGCCCAGTTAAATAAAGGTTTTTAACGTTGGTCTTTGGATTGATGAAAGCGTTAAATGGCATGTCACAATCCTTCCACATTCCGTAAGATGTTCCATCCGGAGTATTTAAATAATCTCTAAATGTTAGCGGAGATGAACTCTCAGCATGTACGATTTTATTTGAAATTCCTGGAAACCGTTTTTCAACTCTAGCTAATAATCGGTTTTGATATTCAGTTTTTAATTCTTCATACTTTTTACCTCGAACGCCTTCTTCACTTACCGTATTAAAGGTCTCCTCCCAATCTCCAAAATTGGCTGTGTCCATATAGGTCATAGCCGTAATTCCATTTGCTTTTGTAGGGTTCTTTGAATTGGCCGGTGTGCTAATCATAACAGATGCCGGCCATTCAGGTTCGGAAACCGAGATGTTCCATACATCATCGTTGTTCTTATGGTGATAGATATTATAATTTAAATAGTCAAAGCTATCTTGTTCCAACACAAAATGACCACAAAAACAAGCAGGAGAATTTTGAATTTTTCCAATTCTAGAGCGGAAAGGTTTTTTAAAATTTTCAGCACCAATTAGTTCAATTGTCCTTGTTGGGTGAAGGTTTGAAATAAAGTTGTCAGCGTAAATTTCGCTTCCGTCAACAGTCTTTAAATACTTGATGTGTTTGTCTTCTACGTGTGCTCCAGTTATTTCCATTCTTCGAAATAACTTGCCACCCATTTTTCTAATGGCTCTAGATAATTCAATCGCAATCTGAGATCCACCATCTGCCACTCGATACGAACTTTCGATATACGAATTGGTAACTAAGGCATGTACGAAAAATGGAGTTTTGTCTTTGTTGCCTGCATATAACATCATGTTACCGGTAAGAACTCCAAACAACCTCTTGTTATTGGTTAGACTGCTTATTACTTGATAGGTATTGCTTTGCAGTAGATCTGGATCACTCATGTACTCAGCAAGCCCTGAAACTTCAAGGTTGTAAAGCTTGAAACGACTACAATAATCCTGAACTAGCCTGCAGTATTCGTCAATGGCTTTATGTTCATCTGGAAATTGAATTTTCAACTTCCCCGCAAAATTTTCATACCCTTGAGCCAAAGCATGAGCTTCGAAATTATCTCCAAATTCAATGGAGTCGAAACAATCAATATCTAACTGACGGAGTTTAAGGTTGTGATCACCTAATCCAAAATATTTGAAGTATCTGTTAAGGTTTTGTCCTTCTCCTAAACCACCTAAATAATGTACACCTGTGTCAAAGATTGTTTTTTGCCGACTGAATACTTGAAGGCTTCCTCCGATTTGATGATTTTTCTCAAAGACGGCTACCTTGAGGCCGTTTTTGGCTAATATATAGGCCGTTTGCAGCCCTCCTAATCCGCTACCTATAATGGCAACATCGTATTTTTCTTTTACTTCTGACACTTCACTATATACATAACATTCGAGGTTCTCGAATCTTGTTCAACCATTTCAAAATGTAGCTGATGCTCTTTTGCTTTATTTTTTAACCATGTTTCCCCAAAAAAGAATAAATCGTTCGTTGTTTGATTAAAACCGCTCACCGTTGAGAAAACTTCGGTCAATTTAGTGGTTTTATGGTTATCTCCGTCATCTTCATTGCCATCTCTTATAAAAACAGACTGAGTTGGTTTTAAATTGGAGAAAATACGGTCCGTAAGTTCATTCAAATCAGCTTCCGTTAAATAATGAAGAACATCATTGAAAAAGATTTTGGTGTAATCGGTATAATCAACTTCGCGAATGTCCCCAGCATAAAACTTTAAATTTTCGGACTTTACTGTTCCATTGTGGGCATTGGCAATTTTTAGTTCATCCATATCCATCGCATCGATCTTCAAACCAGGATATTTATAGTGAAGGAAAAACGAATAATAACCATATCCACATCCGGCATCTAGCAATCGATCTTCATTGGTAATGAACTGACTATAATAGTCAAAGTTGTCTCGCTCAAAAAGCCATTTAATTTTGAAGTAGAATTCTACAATTGGCCCACGATAGTCGTAGTTTGATTTAATTCTTTGATAAAAGTACCTGGTGTCTTCCGTTTCTTTTTGATACTTGTAATACTCGTCTTTAAAGTAAGCAGTTATGGATTTAGTTCGCTGTTTATAACCAACACCATAACTAGTATCATCAGGTTGGATCGGAGGTAGTATTTTGGTTGTTAATCTTCCATTCTTCAACACGTAATCATGTTTTGACATAACATAATCATAACCGTGAAGAATAACTGGAACAATAGGTAATTTGAGTTCATCAGCAATCATAAAAGCACCTTTATGAAACCTGCCTATTTTACCATCTTTTGATCTAGTACCTTCTGGGAAAATCGCGATTGAATACCCCTCATCGGTCATCTGCTTAATTATTTGCAAGTTGGCTTCAGTTCCATGATCTGCAGTAACGTAACCTGCATACCTTACGGCCCACCCAAAAACAATGGAATTGTAAACCCAGTCGTTGGTAAGCAATTTAACTTTTGGATGAAGCAGAACAATCGCTAAAATATCAACGAAAGATTGATGGTTGGAGATGATTACAGAAGGTGTTTTCGGGTCCAAGTTCTCCCTCCCAATAATCTTTTTTCTAAGGTTTACCATTATGTACAGGAGCGACATGGTAAATTTTGAAATGACCCAATTATAAGCTCGGACTTTGACCTTTTTACTTATGGGGATTAACAGAAACAGCCCAAGCAGGACGAACAATATCGTACATCCAACAAAGAAATAAGAGAATGAAAATACAGACACAAAAATGCCTACTAAAGTCAAAGGAGGTTTGTTTTTTCGAGTAGGTTTTAGAATTAAAACCTCAAACAGCCACGGTTGAATTAAAAAGGAAGAGATAACAATAATTACCATCCCTAAAACTGCCATCGGTGCAATCGAATTAAGCGCAGGATGTTCTGCAAAGAAAAGCGAACCGCAACCAATAATAGTAGTTAACGCAGACAGTAGAATAGCATTCTTAAAAGCAGGTAATTCCTTCCTACCTTCCCTATATTCCTGAAGATATCCGTCCGTAATGAATATTGCATAGTCATCGCCTAACCCGAAAATAAAGGTGCAGACGATGATGTTGATGAAATTGAATTCGATGCCGAACAAATAGGAGAAACCTAGAATCCAGATCCAGCTAACAGCCATTGGCAAAAATGTGATGATGACCAATTCGATTCTTCCATAAGCCATCCACATGGCCACGATTACAATGAAAACAGAAATGAATAAGATGTAATTGAAGTCAGCCTCTAAAGCTGATACAAGGTCAGTTGCTAATTCTTTCTTACTAATTAATTCAACTCCTGTTATTTCCGATAATCCCCCTAGATAAGCTTCATACTTGTCAAGAGGATATTCGATTAAACTGGCAATTTTAATTCCTGTTTCATCTTTAAATTCAAAGTTTACAGGAAACAAACTGGCAATCGAATCAACAGCTATATAGCTAGGAAGAGAGTTCGTCAGTTGCCTAAATTCTGCAAAAGCATTAGGCGTGAATCCAGCAGCAATAGATAACGTGTCAAATTGATTAAGCTTATCTTCATTTGATCTCCAGAAAGCATTCCAAGTTTTAAAACAGTCTTTTATTTTACCTTTTGAAGGGTTAATTATAGCGGTTGATAAATAGCTAAAGTTTGTGTCGATTTGATGAATAGAATCTAGATAGCGAAGTACCTTTTCATTTAGCGCATAGGTTTCATCAAGGTTGTTACCTTTTGCAAATGCAAAAACTGCTTTAGTAGTTCTTGAGTCCATGCCTATTACTTGAGCTTCGTTATTCCTTAATTCCTCGGGAAAAAAGTTAATTGATTCTAAGTCGCTTGTAAAAGAAATGTTGGAGGCGAAAAAGCCCATTAATACTGTAGTTCCAATAATACTAACGGTAATGAACATCCTCACTTTACCTCTTAGTTGGGGAAGTTTTAGGTCTTTTGTGGTGCCAGTTTTAGAATAGGAAATTCTAAAGAATTTAATCAGAATTGGCAGTATAAATAGCGTGAAAAAACCTGCTCCAAATATGGTTAATGAGGCAAACAATCCAAAGTCCTGCATTGCTTTCGAATTGGTGAAAAACAAGGCGCCAAAAGCAAGAATAGTGGTTAATGCACCTAATGCTAAGGGAGTACTAATCGATCGGAGCGTTTCTTGAATTGAGTTGGATGTTCTGAAATGGGTATAAAAATGAAAGCTGAAGTCCAATATAATTCCAATTACAACTGCTCCCATACCAATCGAAATCCCTGAAATTGAACGACCAATAATTGCAAAAGATGCAAGTGCAAAACCTATAGCGAATATCACTGGAACGCCAAACAACAGCACAACAGATAGTTTTCTGTAATAGAGAAGTAAGAGCAGCAAAGTCAAAATTCCTGCAATTCCGATGGTGTAGAAAGTATCCTCTTTAATCTGATCGGCATTAGCTAAAGCGATTTGATAATAACCAAAATGAACTGGCTTGTCTTTGACCTTCAATTGATCAAAACACTCGGTTAAAAAATCTTCAAATTTTCGACTTTCATCAATTTGATTTGCATCAAATATTACATGGTACATTTTAACACCTGATTCGTCCTGATTGGTAAAAGATTGGAGCAATTTTGAGCCTCCAAAACCATTAACGATGTTATTAATTGATTTTTCAAGCGTATTGAACGGATCTTTGAAAATTAATTCTGTATTTACCATTGATTCAGGTGAATACAATTGATCCATGATTTGAGCTAATTGTTGAACCCCTCCTGAATCAGTTAAAACGTTTTGGATTTCACCGTAATCTTGGGGGTTTAGAAATGCTGGAATGCTTGACATTAGTGGGTCAAGAGCCGCTTCTATGTTGATGTCTTTTTTAATCGAAGTATCAATAAAACCATTTTTCAAAAGGCAGGAGTCAACGTATTTCAGTTGACTTTTTCGGCTTTCAGAATTACCAAGAAATTGAATTCCAACAAGCCGATTGGTTTTTTGTCTTTCCGATATTTTTTTTAATAGTTCTAGTTTAATACTTTCGGGCATTGAAGAATCCATGTCCTCCTCAATTTGGAGGCGAGTTTTCGCCAGAAATAAGAGAAAAAAGAGTAGAATAATAAACGCAATGAAGTACAGGAGAGGTTTTCTCTCTATATTTCTAAACCAGGCTAGTGTAATTGATTTCATTAATTGGGTTGCGAACCAAGTGCCAAAGTTAATTTTTGTTGATGATTGGGGAATTTAATTTAAAGGAATTTCAAGAGCTCGTTTTAAGTAAGGAGCAAATTGTGGTATCCGAAGACGTGAAAAGTACCGTTATACGGGCGAATGAGTTTTTAAAAGAATTCTCAAAGGACAAAATAATCTACGGTATAAATACTGGCTTCGGACCGATGGCACAGTATAAGATTAATGAAGGGGATCAAGTTCAGCTTCAGTATAATCTAGTTAGAAGTCATGCGCAAGGTATGGGTGGCTATCTAAATGAAGAGCAAATAAGAGCCATTTTAATCAGCAGGTTAAACACTTTAAGTCTTGGGAAATCAGGTGTGGACTTGGACGTGATCGAACAAATCAGCCAGTTTTTAAACCATGAAATTTATCCAGCCATCCAAGAACATGGAAGCGTTGGAGCAAGCGGTGACTTAGTCCAGTTAGCTCAGCTAGGCTTATGCTTAATCGGAGAAGGCAAAGTAATTTATAAAGGAGAATTAAGGTCTACAGAGGAAGTACTGAATGAACTTAATATTAAACCGTTGAAGCTCACGCTAAGAGACGGATTGGCGCTAATCAACGGTACCTCTTGTATGACCGGGATTGCGGCATTAAATACACATTACAGTAGAAGGCTTATTGAATGGTCGGTTCTAACATCAAGCATGTTGAACGAATTGATGGAAGCTTTTGGTGATGCATTTTCTGATGAACTTAATGGTGCTAAAAGACACGCTGGTCAATTCAAAATTGCAAAAGGAATACAAAATGTACTTAGCTCATCATCTAGGATTAAAAATAGAGAGACCCATCCATTTTTAAATTCGATTCCAGAAGAGGAAAAATTTGATAATAAAGTTCAGGAATATTATTCGTTAAGATGTATTCCGCAAATTTTGGGTCCTGTTCTGGATACCCTAGAGAATAGTGAGAAAATAGTAGAACAAGAAATTAATTCGGTTAACGATAACCCAATTGTTGACGTTGATAAGAAATCAGTTTATCACGGTGGAAATTTTCACGGAGATTATATATCTCTCGAAATGGACAAGCTAAAAATTGCCATTACGAGAGTTTCCATGTTGATGGATAGACAATTTAATTTTCTTTTAAATCATCGTTTAAATAAAAGGTTCCAACCATTTTTAAACGATAAAGTACTTGGGTTGAACTTCGGTTTTCAAGGAGCACAATACGTGGTTACTTCAACTACTGCTGAGAATCAGACTTTAGGATTCCCCATGTATTTGCACAGTATTCCATGTAATAACGATAATCAAGATATCGTAAGCATGGGTTCTAATTCAGCATTACTTGCAGCGAAAGTGATCAATAACACTTTTGAAGTGTTAGCTATTTATATTCAAGCAATTTCAAAAGCAATGGACCTGGTTGGCGATGATGCGAAGTTCTCGAAAGAGGCGCAGAAAATTCACAATACCATTAACACCTTGTTTGGTGGAGTTGATGCCGAGTTACCAATTAACGAGAAAGGCGCAAAATTGGCTGAATACCTAAAATCAAATCAACCGATTCAATTATGAAATACGCATTAATTACAGGAGCATCTAGAGGAATTGGGGCTGCGATCGCTATTCGAATTGCAAAAGACCATGGCTATAAGATCCTTGTAAACTACAATTCAAATCAAGCTGCGGCTGAATCAACTTTAGCAACGATAAAAGAAGCTGGAGGAGATGGTGAAATAATGCAATTTAATGTTGCCGAAAAAGCTGAAGTAGATGCAGCAATTGAGGGGTTTTATGAGAATAATCCAGAGGCTATAATTGAGGTTTTGATTAATAATGCAGGAATTACAAAGGATAATTTATTTGTCTTCTTCGAGAATGATGATTGGAGCAGCGTCCTTAATGTTTCTTTAAACGGATTCTTCAACGTGACCTCAGCAATCATGAAGAAAATGGTTCGTAAACGGTATGGTCGAGTTATCAATATTGTTTCTGTTTCTGGAGTGAAAGGAGTTCCTGGTCAGTCAAACTATTCTGCTGCAAAAGGTGGAGTGATTGGTGCTACAAGATCTTTAGCGGCTGAAGTCGCTAAACGAAAGATTACTGTAAACGCTGTTGCGCCAGGGTTTATTGAAACTGAAATGACAGCAGATTTACCAAAAGAAGAATTAGTGAAATTGGTGCCGGCTAACAGATTTGGTACGCCAGAAGAAGTTGCTCACGCAGTTAGTTTCTTGGCTTCTCCGGAGGCAGGATACATTACGGGCGAGGTGCTTAATATTAACGGAGGAATTCATTCATAACATGAGAAGAGTTGTTATAACAGGTACGGGAATTTACTCCAGTTTAGGAATTAATAAAGCCGAAGTAACGGATTCACTTTATAAGGGTAAAAGCGGAATTATTTACGATGAGCCTCGAAAAGAAATTGGATTTAGGTCAGCTTTAACAGGTTCTGTTCCGACTCCTAATCTTAAAGGTCAACTAGACAGAAGGCAAAGAAAAAGTATGGCAGAGCAATGCGATTATGCATATTGTTCTACCAAAGAAGCATTAGATGAAGCCGGAATTGATATGGATTTTTTGGCTCAAAATGAAGCCGGAGTTATTTTTGGAAACGACAGTTCTTCAAAAGCAGTAATTGAAAGTGTTGATGTTGTTAGAGCTAAAGGCGATACTACTCTATTAGGCTCAGGGTCAATTTTTCAATCGATGAATTGTACTGTTACTATGAACCTATCAACGATCTTCAAGTTGAGAGGGATCAATATGACGTTAAGCGCTGCTTGTGCTTCAGGGTCACATTCTGTTGGTATGGGATACATCTTAGTTGCTCATGGATACCAGGATATGGTTGTTTGTGGTGGAGCTCAAGAAATCAACCCTAACGCAATGGCCAGTTTTGATGGCATTAGCGCATTTTCTGCAAATGAAGCGAATCCTACAAAAGCTTCGAAACCTTTTGATAAAGATCGAGATGGACTTGTACCTGGAGGTGGAGCAGCAACTTTGATCTTAGAATCTTTGGAGTCAGCACAAGCCAGAGGAGCAAACATCATTGCGGAGGTAGTTGGATATGGCTTTTCGTCAAACGGAGAACACATTTCAAACCCGAATTTAGATGGTCAAGTTAGATCATTGGAAATGGCATTGAAACAGGGGAATTTGAATCCTTCTGATATAGATTATATAAATGCACATGCTACTTCAACTCCAATCGGAGATTCTTTTGAAGCGCAAGCAATCCACAAAGTATTCGGAAGCGAGACACCAGTTAGTTCCACAAAGTCAATGACAGGGCACGAATGCTGGATGGCTGGAGCAAGTGAATTGGTCTATTCAATGTTAATGATGAAGAACGGATTTGTTGCTCCAAACATCAATTTTGAAAATCCTGATGAATTCTCGGAGAAAATAAATATTTTTGCAGCCACCGAAGAACGCACACTTAAAACTATACTCTCCAATTCTTTCGGTTTTGGAGGTACTAACTCATCGGTAATAATTAAACAATATGACTAGAGAAAAAATCGTAGAGACTACCAAGGAATTTCTTGCTGAAGAATTTGAAGTGTCTGTTGATGTTATTAAAGATGACGCGGATTTACAAGAAACACTTGATTTAGATAGCTTGGACTATGTTGATTTAGTTGTTATTATTGAAGAGAACTTTGGATTTAAAGTTGAACAAAACGATTTTACCGATATTAAAACGTTCTCTGATTTTTACGGTTACGTAGAGAAAAAACTTGGGTAAAAATGGCCAAGTGGACCGGTAAAAGTCGTGGCGGATTAATCGGTTATTCCTTTTTTGTATATACAATAAGATGGTTTGGCGTTAGATCAGCGTATGGCTTGTTGGCTATCGTATATCCATTTTATTTTCTATTTGAAACGTCTAAAAAAGCCAACCTCATTAAGTTTTATAAAACGATCGGACATGATGATCGTAAAGCCAAGAAAACGGCTAAAATGAACTTCAAGTTAATCGGTAGATGTCTTATCGATAGAATTGCTTTCATGATTGGTAGAGATAGTTTCTATACGTTCTCTATGGAAGGTGAAGAACATTTAATTTCCATGGAAGCTGGCGGTAAAGGAGGATTACTTTTAAGCGCGCACCTAGGAAATTGGGAGATTGCAGGTAATTTATTAAAGAAACGAGAAATTAATTCCACCGTAAACGTGTTAATGCTGGACGCAGAGCATAAAAAGATTAAAGCGTTTTTAGACAAGCAAACAAATGGTGCGCTCTTTAACATCATACCGATAACTGATGATTTTTCTTATTTGATCAAACTGAAACAAGCAGCGGCTAGAAATGAGCTGATTTGTTTGCATGCTGATCGGTTCATGGAAGGAGCGAAAACAATAGAAAAAGAGTTCTTTGGTAAGAAAGTATTATTACCATCTGGTCCCTTCGAACTAGGTAAATTATTGAAAATTCCTGTCAGCGTGGTTTTTGCAGTTAAGACCACAAAGAGACATTATGATCTGTCTGCTACCGAATTAATTGAAAATTCAGATGCAGAAAAGGTAAGTGATTCGTATATTTCGGCCCTAGAAACTCAGGTTGTGAAACATCCTGAACAATGGTTCAATTATTTTGACTACTTCGAAAGCAATATTAGCAGCTGACATTATACCGCAAAAGGCACCTTTTGTGTTTGTAGATGTGCTCTTGGATGTTCCAGGAACGAGTTGGAATGCAGCCTTTACTGTTCCAGAAAATCATGTGTTTGTCGCTGAAGGTGAATTGTTAAAAGCTGGATATATTGAAGTTTTAGCTCAGTCGGTTGCAGCCGGAATGACGAAACTAAATGAAGACGCGGCACCTCGGGTTGGATTTATTGGCGAAATCAGAGCGTTTAAAATTCATCAAGCTGCAAAAGTGAACGATGAATTAGAAATATATGCCGAAATAGAACGTGAAGTTTTTGGTGTGCTGATTATCAGTGGTAAAATTACTTGTAAAGGGACGATTTATGCAGAAGGTAGTCTCAAGTTAGTCTTACAAAGCCTTGAAGGTGAATAACCCTTAACGATAAGAAAACCTTTAACCGTTTGAATACATTACCACAAATTCCAAAAAGCATTTTCCTTAAATTTTACCGTATTCCCAATTTTGGCATTCAATTTCAATTTGGAGATGAAAGCTGAAATCATCCAACATACTAAGTTTAGCGAAGCGGATCCAATGGGTGTCATATGGCACGGAACTTATTTACGTTATTTCGAAGATGGCCGAGAGGCATTTGGCAGGCTGCATAGCTTAAACTATCTGGATTTCTTTGAGCATGGTTTTTTCGTTCCTATTGTAAAATCTGAGATTAACCATAAGGGTATGGTCCAATATGGCGATGAGATTAAAATCACCGCAACTCTAATTCCATCTAGGGCTGCCAAAATTATTTTTGAATACGAAGTTTATAATTTAACGCAAGATTACGTTGCAGCTTCGGGAAAAACCGTGCAAGTTTTTATGCATGCTGAATCCAAAGAACTGTATTTAAATATTCCAGAATTTCACCTTAAATGGCTGGAGTCAAATAATTGTTTAGCATGAAAGTATTTGCAGGAGCTGAACATATTATTTCACCTTTAGGGGCAGATTCTGAAACGTGTTATGAAAACATAATATCAGGCAAAACAGGAATTGCCAAACACTTACTTGGCACTCAAAAATTTAGTTTAGCTCAGATTGATAGAGCTTCACTCCAGTTCAAAGGAGTTAAGTCGTTTTGGAGATATTTACTTTCAAGATCGGTAGCGGCAAGTCTGTCTAAATTGAATGATCCTCAAGAAGATTTAGCTTATATAGTAAGCTCAGCTAAGGGAGAGATTCATCATTTACACCGCGGAATTTTTGGGTATGGAATTAGCCATTCGGCTAAAGCTGCAATTGGTAAAGAAAAAAGAATCTATTGTGTTTCGAACGCCTGTATTTCAGGTTTGTTGGCACTTAATATGGGTTACGATTTAATTCAAGCTGGTAAGGCAGATACGGTGGTGGTTTCCGGAATCGATTTAATATCAGACTTTGTTGTCTCCGGATTTAATTCGCTATTTGCTTTAGACCCTGAGCAGTGCAGACCATTTGATCAGACGAGGAAAGGACTTAATCTTGGAGAGGCAATTGGAACCATTGTACTTTCAAAAGACGCAACAATATTTAAAGAGGAACCAGTTGAATTTTCAGGAGGTTTTTCGAATAACGATGCAAATCATATATCTGGCCCAAGTAGGACTGGAGAAGGCTTGAAAAAAGCAGTCAGTAGAGCATTAAATCATGCTGACATAACTCCAGACTTTATAAATGCTCATGGAACTGGAACAGATTATAATGACGGTATGGAAGCAGAAGCATTTTCTGCGCTAGGGCTTGATAAAGTCCCGCTCAATAGCTTGAAATCTGTTTTTGGACATACGCTAGGAGCAGCAGGAATTGTGGAAACTATAGTGTCCATCCAAGGGATGAAAAGCGGAACAATGCCAGGGACTTATGCGTTGAAAACGCTTGGAACAAATAAAGAGGTTAATGCTATTTCAGCAGCCCATAATGGGGAGGTTAAATCTTTACTTAAAACATGCTCAGGCTTTGGCGGAGGTAATGCAGCAGTAATATTCAAGAAGTTGTGAGTAAAGGTTATATAAATAGCGCTTTTAGCTTAAAAGAAGATTGCATTTTCTGGGATGGGGAAATTGAATCAATGTTGGCGCCTACAAAATTACCAGCTCAGCTTGATGCCATGTATAAAAAGCTAGTAAAGGATTATCCGAAGTATTATCGGATGGACGGAATGGCTAAGCTGGTATTTATTCTGGGAGATTTGCTTTGTGAAAGAACCGGAATTTGTGAAAAATATGCGGGCGAGGATATCGCGATTGCACTATTCAATTCGTCTGGAAGTTATCCGTCAGATTTAATACATTCTGAAGCTATAAAAGAAGGTTTTGCCGGAGCTAGTCCTTCTAACTTTGTTTACACCCTGCCGAATGTGGGTGTTGGAGAGCTTTGTATTAAACGAAAAATTACTGGAGAAACTATCTTTTTAATCGAAGATAATTTTTCCGAAGATCGAATGTCAGAATTAGCAGAACTGTACATTGGGCAAAAGAAGTGTAAAGCAATAATAATTGGCTGGGTAGAACCTACGCAGAGTGAAGGAAATCACCTACTTTTGATCAGCGAAGAGGAAAGCGGTTTAGCTTTACCTAATACTGCTGAAAACATTAAAAATCTTTGTTAGAATGAGTACTGAAATGAAAGATGAATTAAAAACGCACATCATTAACTATCTTAGTTTAGACGATGTGAATAAAGATGACATTAAAAACGATCAATCTCTTTTCGGAGATGGACTTGGACTTGATTCTATCGATGCATTAGAGTTAATTGTAATGATGGAAAGAGAGTACAACATTAAAATTGCCGATCCTTCTAAAGGAAAAGAAATACTGTTTTCAATAGATACCATATCTACCTATATCACTGAAAATTCGTAAGTGGAAATATTCGTTACCGGAACTGGAGTAGTTAGTGCTATTGGTTTAAATACCAATGAGAATTTGACTGGACTACTTGCAGAAAAAACCGGTATACGAGTTACAAATTATAGAGGAGAGCCTAGCAGATTTCTAGGAACTGTATCCTCAACTAATCAAGAATTAAAACAAGAGCTAGAGCTAGATTTTGACACAAGTCGGACCGCTTTGCTAGGTCTTAAAGCTGCTAAAGAAGCGTGGGGAGATACAACTTCAGATGCTAATCTAAGAACTGGTGTGATCAGTGGGAACAGTGTTGGTGGAATGGATTTCACTGAGCAGTTTATCATGGATTTAATCGCTCAAAGTTCAGATGCGTCAATAGAAGCATTATTTTCTCACCCTTGCGGATTTTCTAGTCAACTCATTGCAAAAGAACTTGATGACGTGTCGTTCTGTAATACCATTTCTACTGCATGTAGCTCTGGTGCAAATTCTATTTTACAAGCTGTTCAGTTGATGAAGGCTGGTAAATTGGATCGGGTAATTGCTGGAGGCACTGATGCTCTTTCCATGTTCACCATTAAAGGTTTTTCTTCCTTAATGATCTTTGACGCTGAGCAATGTAGGCCGTTTGATGCGAACAGAAGCGGATTAAATTTAGGTGAAGGTGCTGGTTACCTCTTGCTGGAAACAGCAGAAAGCGCTAGTCGATCAGGCAATAAAATATTAGCTAAAATATCAGGATGTGGAATCGCTAACGATTCGTATCACCAGACTTCTTTGAGTCCTGATGGGAAAGGAGCTGTAATGAGCATGAACGCGGCACTAGAAAACGCTGGCTTAAACCCAGGAGATATTGACTATGTGAATACACATGGTACTTCTACTGAAAACAACGATGAGGTTGAGTTAACCGCGTTAAGAACAGTATTCAATGATAATGTTCCATCTTTCGCATCAACAAAATCGTTCACTGGACACACCCTTGGAGCATCAGGAGCAATTGAAGCGGTTTACGCAATTTTAGCAATTCAAAATGATCAAGCATTCCCTTCTTTAAATATTACTGATCATCTAGATGATTCGTATAAGGCGATCACAACGAAGGAAGACCATAAAGGCGGTAGACCGATTAAACATGTTTTATCTAACTCGTTTGGATTTGGTGGGAATCAAACAACATTAATTATTTCAGAAGCTTAGTATGAAATATATTAATTCATATTCGGGCATCAATTGCCAAAACCCATTGCCCAACCAAAATGACTGGCTCAATACTCTTGATGTAAATTCGAATGAACTTGTACTTCCTAATTTCAAAGAACATATTGAGGGTATTCAGTTAAGACGACTGAGTAAAATTTTGAAAATGTCATTGGCATGTGCTCAATTTTGTAACAACGAAATGGCGAAAAGCGAAATGGCTGGGATAATTATTGGAACCGGTCAGGGATGTTTAGATGACACTAGAAAATTTATGGTAGACATGACTTCATATGAGAGTCCTTCGCCAACGCCATTTATTCATTCAACTCACAATACTATTGCAGGACAATTGGGACTGCATATGAAATGTCACGGTTACAACATCACGCATGCGAATGAAGGAGCCTGTCTTGAAAATGCCTTGTTGGACGCATATTTACAGCCGGATCAAGGTTGGTATCTCGTTGGTGCGGTGGATGAAAAAATTGATTGGTTACAATTATTAATTGAGCAATCTTCGAAGTTGAAAGATTTAGTGATAGGAGAGGGAGCGACATTTTTTGCAGTTTCTAATACTCCTTCATCAATTCAGTTAGAAGATGTAGGCGCATATTTCATTTCGAAAAATCGATTGGCAGAAACCGTTGATGACTTCCTTCGTCAAAATAAACTTGATCTTAAGGATGTCGATTTAGTACTGCACAACGGTAATGGTGTTAGTGGCGCTCAAGATCAGATGAACTATCAAGACTTTTGTGGAGCATATTTTACAAACTCTGGATTTGGAATTGAAGTTGGAATTCAAAAGTTGAAAAGTGGCTTAAGCAGAGTCTTGGTTGTTAATACGATCAGAGAAAATCAAATTGGGCTAACTTTGCTCAAGCATGCCTAATATCCTGAATACCATTTTTGCCATTTTGATTCTAGGAGGAATGGCCTTGGCTATTTATACGAATCACATCGGGTTTCAATTAGGAGTTTTAGGAATCGCTACAATATATCTTGGAATAATTGCATGGGGCAGTGCTAATATTAGATCCAACTTCTTCCTTAAATCAACTTCTCATTTACCAAAAGGTAAGTTAGCAATAACCTTTGATGATGGTCCTTCCGAACAGACAGAGGAGTTTTTAGATTATCTAAAATCCAAGAATGTACCTGCTACTTTTTTTGTGATTGGAAAAAATATTCCAGGCAATGAGGATATTTTAAAGCGGATGATTTCAGAGGGACATACCGTAGGCAATCATTCTTATGCTCATGATTATATGTTTGCTTCAAGAGGTAAAAACAGAGTGCAAAAAGACATGTCTCAATGTGCAGAACTGATTGAAAATGCCACTGGTAAAAAACCAATATTATTTAGACCTCCATTTGGAGTAACCACCCCAACTTTAGCAAAAGCGATTAAGAAAATGAAAGTGCAGTCTATTGGCTGGACAATTCGAACACATGACGGAGTAAAACAAGATTCCGCGATTATCGAAAAGAATTTATTTAAGAAAGAACTAAGTGGAGCCATTGTGCTTTTTCATGATACGAACTTAAATAGTCTGGAAGTGTTGGATAAATTAATCGAGAAAACGAATGAACTAGGCATAGAAATTGTGTCATTACAAGAGGAAATGAAGGCATATGCTTAGAATTGTACTCATATCGGTTTGCATATTTATTGGTGTTCAAGTGAACGCGCAAAAACTAAATGCAGTGAAATCTGATTCTGTGTTGACCCTTCTAACGAAAAGGGCGAAGTCGCTGAAGAGTCAGTCGATGGAGTTTAACTTGATTAAAAATATTAAAGGGCTGCAAAACCCCATTTCGCAGCAAGGTAAGATCTACCTTCAAAATCCAGATAAACTTCGGTACGAAATCATTGGCGCTAAGCAATGGAAGATGGTAGTAAACGGGAAAAGTGTTTATACAAAAGCCGGTAATTCTCCCATTGAGAAAAGTGGGATTGCCATGAAAAAAGTGCGGGATTTTATATTTAAAACGGTAAATGGTGAAGCCTTAACTGGTAAAGAGTTTAGCAAAGCCATTGAAGTGAAGAATGAAGTAATAGAAGTTACATTAACTCCTGAATCTGGAATAATGAAGAAACACGTTGCGGAAATTCTAATTTGGTTCAATAAATCTCATGATGTGACTAAGTTTAGGATCGAACAACCGAACGGAAATTCAACAGTTTACTCTTTTTCGAACATGCAGAGGAACATCGTGTTAAAAGAATCATTATTTTCGCTGAAATGAGTACTGACAGAACATTTTATACAAAGCAATCGGTTACTAGAACGGAAACTGGAATTAAGGCTGAGCTTACTTTTCATGCTGAACATGAATTGTACAAAGGTCATTTCCCAGGGAATCCTATTACACCGGGAGTTTGTTTAGTCCAGTCTATAAATGATTTAGTGGAAGATCATTTTGATGGTGCGCGGATCAAGGAAGTGCGTAAATGTAAATTTACTGCAATCCACAATCCGAATGTTGTTCCTAATGTACTCGCAATAATCAACGTGAAACAGGTAGATGGCCAGCTAAAAGCATCTTGTGTTATAGAGCATGAAGCGCAGGTTTATGTGAAATACCAAGGCACATTTTCATAGTTGAAGACCTGTGTTCTCATACCAACGTATAACAACGCCCCAAAAATTTATAAAGTAATTGAAGGAGTTCTAAAACAAGGACTACCTGTTCTAGTGGTTAATGATGGTTCTACCGATAACACATTAGCCGTTATCGAGCCTTTTAAAGATCAATTTGATTTAGTTTCTTACAAAGTAAACAAAGGCAAGGGTCATGCTTTAATGACCGGATTTAGAACAGCAAAGTCCAATGGGTATGATACAGTGATTACTATTGATTCTGATGGCCAACATGATCCAAATGATATCGTAATGATGTTGGAGATTCAAAATGAACATCCAGGAAAAGTGCTTATGGGTTCTCGTGATTTAGAAGCTGCTGGTGCGCCAAGCAAAAGTTCTTTCGGGAATAAGTTCAGTAATTTCTGGTTCCATTTAGAAACTGGAATAAAACTTCCCGATACTCAAACTGGATTCAGGTCTTATCCCCTTGATCCAGTATTAAAGAAAAGGTACCTCACCAAACGATTTGGATTTGAAGTCGAGTCAATCGTTAAATTAGCATGGAGCGGAGTAGAATTCTTGCCGGTTAAGATTGCAGTTGATTATCCAGAAGATCGAATTACTCATTTTAAACCGTTTAAAGATTTTACGTTGATCAGTTTTCTGAATGTGTATTTGGTAACCTTAGGGATTTGCTATTATATCCCAAGACGGTGGATTAGAGGCAAGAATTAGTACTTATAAAGATCCAATAAAGCCTTTAGCTTCTTGATTATTACGAATATCTACTACCAATTTAGGCTTTCGGCTACTTTTCCAGTTAAGCACTTTTACGATGGCTTCGTTTGAGATCAACCTAATTTCAGGAGATACCGAAAGTTTATTTTGCATTGCTTCTTTCAAAACAACCGGATCCACACGATTCGTGCATAAAATGGTCACGTTATCATTTCCTTCTTCATTTGAATCAATGATGATACTGTATGGCCAAACTTCTTCTTGTGCTAAGAATAACTGTATGGTTCTTGGGTAAATCGTTGTGCCTTTATATTTAATCCGATGATCCTTTCTTCCGGTAATAGGGCCTAGCCTTAAGGATGGATTTCCACAAGAGCATTTATCGTAAAAGACCTGACAAAGATCGCCTGTCTTATATCGAATTAGCGGCATTGCCTCCACTCCCAATGGCGTAATTACCACTTCTCCAGTTTCACCATTTGCAACTGGATTTCCTTGGTCATCCAACACTTCTGTATGAATTAAGTCGGATAATTCGTGACAACCTTGATGCTCATGACATTCCGTAAATGCAGTTGCCATTTCTGTACTGGCATAAGTAGAATACAAGCTAACATCCCATTTCTCAGAGATTCTTAAATGCAGCGCATTCGGATTTAGGTCAAGATTTCGAATAGGTTCTCCAATACAAACAATAGACTTAACAGAACAATTCTGATAATCAATTCCCATTTTTTCAGCTTCTGCAATCAACAGTGGGACAAAAGACGGAATTGCAATTAGATAGGTCGGTTTATGTTGTAAAATAGTATCCCATTGATTCTTAATAGACCCTGGACCAACCCGTAGAATTCCACCTCCTAATTTTTTAATTCCCTCATAATACGCAAGTCCAGCCATGAACTGCTTGTTCATCGTGGTCATTAGTTGGAAACGGTCGTCTGAAGTAGCACCTGTTAAAGCCAAAGACCTTGCTTCATTATCCGCAAGTCGGTCCATGTCATTAAGTGACAAGTAAAATGAAACAGGATTTCCGGTAGTTCCTGAAGTTGTTACGATGTCAAAAACTTGTTGTTGCTCAATAGAACGAAACGCTTCATTATTGGCAGCAAGGTCTGCCTTGGTAGTAAAAGCTATTTTCTGAAATTCTTTTATACCAAGTTCTGCGAGATTAACCCCTGCTAATTTCTCTCTATAGTATGGAGAGTTTTCCGCAGCATATTTTACCGCGTCAATTAGTGCTTGACTTATAGTTGTAGCTACTTGCATTTCTTTATTAAAGCTAAAATTTTCTCCTCTTCTTCAATACTTGCAACCGTTTTTTCTAAAGCCATTTGAAAATACTTGATAGCATTTTCTTTTTGTTTGGCCTTTTTAAAGAACAGCCCTAGCATCATGTAAGTCTCGTAGTATTCTGAATTTGAGCCAATAAATTCGTTAATTTTTTCTTGACTCATCACCAAGAGCTCACCGTAATTTAAAAAATCGTTGATGGCTTTCTTGTGCTTTTTAAAGACTAGGAATTGATCGTAGTCGTTAGTGTTTAAAAAGGCGTCACTAGGAATTGTTAGGCCTGATTGATGAAGATCTTCTGTCGGTAAATCGTCTGTAGCAAATATGGTATTCAGATCATAACAAATATATTCTCCTAGTTGCCAAGGAGCCGTAGTAACCCACATTTTGAGATCTGCTGGTTGAAAAATAATTGAATGATGCGCTAACAATTGGTTGATCGCTCGTGGATTTCCGTGACCAAGCCCTTCACCTTCACTTCGGTCTCGTAGTACTTCAGCTACATCATTAAAATCAAACTGACTCTTTTCTAGGAGCTTCTGCATTCTGACGTGGCGAAAGTTGGAATCACTTTTTTCAATGTTCTCTAAATTCGATTCTGCCGACTTAAAGAGATCACTTTGGAAATGGTTGGCGCAGACAGTTTGGTCTGTTCCTGATTTATACACGTCCATTTCTTTCGGTGACTTTTCAATAAGGGCAGTTTCGTTTTCCTGCGCACTCGAAACCATAATAGCTTCAGATACAAATACTTTTCGTCTGGATGCAATTTCAACAGCCTCGTCAATTGTTGACGCGTATTGTAGTATCTCTCTAGCAACTACTGAAATTGGATCTTTTGAAGATGTTGGAAGAACGGATTTGGCTGCATTTAATGTAACGGTTATTCCTTTTACGTTCATCCCAGATACAACGCCCAAAAACCCAGGCCATGAGAAGCTTGCGAAAGAGTGTCCTTGATCTGGTGTTATAAAGGAAAGTACTTTTTGTTTCGCAAATTCATCACCCATGTAGAAGTCGAAGTTCCTTCCAACTAGTAATTTTCCGTCAGATGTTTTAGATCCTTTCACAGAAAAGGAGCTACATCCAACAAGTTGATAATCATTTAGTGCGTGGCCAATGTCATGAGCAGCATGATAGTTCAAAACTCTCATGTATCGTGGAGCGATAAAATTAAATTCCGTTGAGTAAGCTTGGCTTACCCCGTACATTTCTTTTAAATACTCCTTAGGAATATTTCGATCTAGTTTTCGGTTAAACCATCCGACCAAATGTTTCAAAAAGAACTGTTTTACTTTTCCCGGTACAGCTTTAGTAAATTCTGTAACGAAAATTTCTTCTTGAAGATGGATTTGTTCTTTAGCAAGTATGCCGTATTTGGAGCCAATTTCAAATGGAGTTCCTGATAACTTTAACTCCCAAATTCCTTTTGAATTTTGTCTAATCCAGTTGTTCCCAATGTGCTGGACACCTTTGGGAGCTTGCTCTGTTTTTAATTCTAGAGCAGACTTGTCTTCAATTTTCGGAGGGGTTCTATAGCTGAGGAAACTCACTAATTGTGAAACTACGAATAAGTTAAGTTTCTGGGAAGCTAATCAACGTAAAAGCGCATCTCTTCGCAATACTTTGCTACGGGTTCAGTAAGTAAATATCGGACGTCTTTTCCTTCTTTAATTGAAGATCGGATATGGCTGGCTGAGATTTTCATCAATGGAGCATCAACCATAATGAACTTCGGATGCTCTAACAAAGCACTTTTCTCAGGCGCATTTTCAAGTTCTTGCGCTGTCAATATTCGAGGGTAAACAAAAACTCGATGATGCTTAATGATCTCCTCGTAATTTTTCCATTTATGAAATGACCTCAAATTGTCTTCACCCATAATTAGAGAGAAATGATAATCAGGATACTTTTCTCTTAAATGGACCAGAGTTGTCACTGTGTAGGAAGGCTGTGGTAGCTTGAATTCGATGTCAGAAGCTTTTAGTTTCCGATTCTCTTCTACGGCCAAATTCACCATGTAAAGACGGTGCAAGTCTTTTAGTAAAGATTTCTTCTGCTTATGCGGATTTTGTGGAGTAACAATAAACCAAACCTCATCTAATTCATCTTCTTGAACCAGGTGATTTGCTATGATTAAATGGCCAACATGTATTGGGTTGAACGAACCGAAAAATAGACCAATTTTCTTAGTCATACAGAACGGTTTTCATTCTGAAACTTCCGTTAATTCCTTCGTTGGTAACGAAATTTCCTTCAATGACATATGTGTTCAAAGCAATTGCTTTCGGATTATGATCAACTTCGGTTATAACCGCTGAGCCATGGGCATTTCCACCAATTTCTAACGGAACAATGTTTCCTTGGATCAATACGATCGATACGGTGTCTCCAATGACGGTTTTCTTCTCAATTATTCGCTGCTTCGTTTGTTGTTGCAGTTCTAGACCAAGTATATATAGATCTTCTGTGTTTGCAAGCAGATGTAGTTTAAATGGAAGATCTACTTGTCTCGCACCTTGTGTATTCCAACCACGGTGAACAGTTGAGGAGTCTAATTCTACAGTTAGGTAGTAATTCTTAATGTGAACAAGTTCAATTTTGGTGATCATTTTCCAGCCATCTTTGAACTTTCGAGCAAAAACTTCCCTGGTGGTAGAGTCTTTTCCACTATTGAATTTGATTCTTACTTCACTTCCACGTTTTTCCGCAACCTCAAAATTGTGCGCATTTTTAAAGAATTCAAACCGACAAAATTTGATATGCTTTTTATTCTCGAAATAGTTTTCTTGTCCAAATTCCGTGCATCGCGCTTCAGCCTTATCAATATCGTTTTCAACAACATCTTTAGCAAATGATTTTGCAAGATCAATGGCTTCCTGTTGGGCGCTGATCCCAGCAACACAAAAGGAAAACAGTATGACCGCTAATGTTCTCACGTGGCAAGGAAGTCGCCTATAACTTGTTCGGCTTCTTGAAGGGCATTTTCAAGCACGTCATTTACCAAAACGTGATCATAGTGTTGAGACATGGTCAATTCTTGACCAGCTTTTCCAACTCGCCTTTGAATACTTTGTTCATTCTCTGTTTCCCTTGAACGAAGCCTTTGCTCTAATGCATCAATTGAAGGTGGTTCTACAAATACCGATAAAGCAATGTCCTTGAAATATTTTTTCAGGTTGATTCCGCCCTGAACATCTACATCAAAAATGACATGTTTTCCAGCTGCCCATATTCGCTCTATTTCCGATCTTAAAGTTCCATAGAAATGATCTTCATACACTTCCTCCCATTCAATAAATTGACTGAGTTCAATTTTGGATTTGAAATCTTCTACACTAAAGAAATAGTAGTCGGTGCCGTCTATCTCATTTTTTCGTTGTGATCTAGTACAAGCAGACACAGAGAATTCTAGGTTAAAGTCTAACCCAAGTAAATGATGGACAATAGTTGTCTTTCCCGCTCCTGAGGGGGCGCTGAATATGATGGCTTTACCACTCATTTCTAATGGCATCTATTAATAATTCGTTGTTCATTTTACTCATGTGAAACCAAGAAGTTTCGTTTTTCAAGGTGTTTTTTCTTGATTTACAGCGCATTAAGCACTTGTTCTTTAATTTTTTCTAATTCGTCTTTCATTTGAACGACTAACTTTTGAATCTCGCTATGGTTAGCTTTAGATCCCATTGTATTGATTTCTCTACCAATTTCCTGGCCAATAAACCCTAATTTCTTTCCTTGCGCGCTTCCATTTTCTAGCGTCTCTTTGAAATACTTTAAGTGGTTGTCTAGACGCACTCTTTCTTCAGTGATGTCTAACTTTTCCAAGTAGTAGATCATCTCTTGCTCCATTCGATTACTATCGATTAAATCACGGTCTTTAAATTCTTCAAAATGACCTTCGATTTTATCTCTGACCGCTTGTGACCGCTCAGTTTCTAAAGGAACTACTGATTTTGCACAATCTTCAATGTTGTTGATTCTCAATAAAAAATCTTCTTGAAGCGAGGCTCCTTCTTGTTCTCTAAATGCAACAAATTTCTCAACAGCTTCATCAATTAATTTTTCGATGCCAGCCCATTCGTTTTCATCTAACTCTTTGCGCTCTTGTTTCATCGCGTCTGGCATCTTTAAAATAGTTGCCAATAGGTCATCAGAATTCAATCCAAGTTCACCTGAAATCGCTGCAATTTGCTCGTGGTAGTTTTTTACTACGTTCGTATTGATCAAATGATTTACATCTTCTCCATTCGAATCGAAATAAATAGAGAGATCAATTTTTCCACGAATTAACTTTTTAGAAAGTCTATTTCTTAAAGGAATTTCCTTCTCCTTATAAACCCCTGGCATTCTAACATTTAAGTCGAACTGCTTACTGTTCACAGAGCGAATTTCAATGCTGAATTTTTTGTTTCCGATTGTTCCTTCAGCTTTACCGTAGCCAGTCATGGAAAGTATCATAGTCGATTTTAAATTGGTCTGTAAAGGTACGAAAACAGACGGATAGTAGGAGGTAGGCAGATGTTATTTAAGTCAGGAAGATTCTAAATGATGAATTAGTACTTCCTCTTGTAACTCTTTTTAGGCTTGTTTCCACCCAAGAAATCACTGGTTTTGTGATGTAATACGGTGAATCTGAAAAAGAAACCATTTTGTGTCCAGTCGGTCCCGTTAACAGTTGTAAAACCATTGTTCTTGTTCAAGTCAAATCGGTATACAAAATCAAAATAGTAGTTCCACGCAACTCTACTTTTATGCCCTCCACTGAATCGCGGATTAATTCCGAATCCAAATTCCAATTGCTGATCGTTTTTGTTGACATAGTCGAAATTGGCTTTGTCTTTAAAATTGATAGCGTAGTTATATCCAACCAATAACTTCATTCGGAGGTAAGTGCATTCGCCTTTATTTGATTTACCTAAGGCAATTGAAAATACTGGTATCTTAAAATTGGCCCCTAAACCCAAGCTACTGGACCTATTGGTGAACATGGTAGTGTTGGAGTCAGCAAATCCATATTTCAATGAAGATGATTCAAATTGAACAGTTGGAAACACTAAATCAGCTAATCTGGTAGTCAACCCGAACCCGTAGGCCATTCCAAGAGGAGATTTATAATCAAGGGAGGATGCGTTTGTTTCTGCGCCAGCGTGAATGGTTAATCCGATGTTTCCACCGGACACTTCGTTCATTTGTGCCGATCCCGATAAACAGAGAATTGAAAAGGTAAGTAGGGCTAAGTATTTCATCTATTAATGGAAGTTACGTTAAAAGTTCAAAAGAGTGAATGAAAATTACCTAACGCAACGATAAATGAGGCATAAGCCTTAGCGAATGACAAACGAATCTATCCATAGCTCATGCTGGCGTTTGTCCCGTATTTCATTTTAACGTTAATTCAAATGGAGTTCCTTTATGCCGAATTCCATCTTGGTCTACATATGATATAAAATCAAATTTTATTGTTTCGCCAGTTTTCAATACGGATAGAATCTGTTTCATCTTACTGGTTATTCGATTACTTACCGATTTCATCATAATAGTTTCTCCCTTTAGGGTCACGAACATTTCGAAATGAGTTACGGTGCAAGAATCACACGCTAAAATTTTAATTGTTTTCGTTTTGCATGCGGTTTGCAAGAATATACAACCGGCAGACTTGCCTGCGAACGATGGGGTTTGACTAATGCTGATAAAGGGCACCAGGATTAAAAAAAATAAGATTTTCCATTTCATATACTTGAAATGCACTTAAATAATAAAGGAACAACTAGGCCTTGATTCTTTTTCCCGGCTTTCCGACCAAATAAACTCCGATAAAAATCAATACAGCAAATCCAATTTTTTCCAAAGTCAAACCTCCAATATTTTCGTCATAGCTGACGATGAGCACAAAAGCCGCTGCAAGAACTGGCTGTAAATATATATAAGCGCTAACGGTTGCTGTGTTTAGTTTACTTACTGCATATATGTTTAGTAAATAAGCAAGGAATGTAGTGCAAACCACTACAAATACTACGCTACCAATAATTGCAGGAGGCATATCCCAATTGATTTCAGTGAACTGATTAAAACCTAAAGGGATTACGAATAACGCACCGAATAGAAATACCCATGAGATTACCACCACTGAGTTGTATTTCTTCATTAGTGGTTTAACCAGTACTAAATAGACTCCGTAGGAAGCGCTATTTGCCAGAATAAGTAGATCTCCAGACAAAGATGACCCGTCAGTAGAGCCATTACTATATAGAATGATCATGGTAGCTCCAAATCCACCTAGAACAATACCTAAAACCTTGATCCAGGTGACTCCTTCTCCAATTACGATTGCGGCTATTATTAGAACCAATAATGGGTTCGAGGTCATCATGATCGAGGCGTTAATTTCCGAAGTCATTGATAAGCCTTGGAAAAAAAGCATTTGATTAATACAAACTCCGAACAAGCCACAGGCCGCAAGCCTGAAATAGTCTTTTCTTTCAATTTTAGTTTTGGATTTCTTCATGAAAAGGCGGAGCAACCAAAACATACTTAAAGCTCCTAAAACTCGAATGAAAATAAAACCTCGCGGTTGAATATATCCGTCTTCACCCATCGGTCCTTTAGCCAACGTATAATTCATCCCATAGATGAGATTAGCACCAAAAACAGCAAGATGAGCAAAGAGATTTTTATTCATTAAGACGAGCTAATGCAGCTTCCACCACTTTTTTAGAATTCCCAACGAAAATGACATTTTCAATAATGATTACAGGTCTTTTTAAGAAGGTATATTCTTCTAAGATGTAATTTTTGTAGTCTGCTTCAGAAAGTTCTTTTTCGTTCAAACCCATCGAGCGATACTTCATCGCTTTTCTGCTAAAAAGAGCTTCGTAAGAACCTGTCATATCTTTCATCTGATCAACTTGGGCTGCAGTCATTTTTTCTTCTTTAATGTTTTGCAATTCAAAAGTTCCATCGGCATTGACTTCTTTCAAAATTCTAATGCAAGTAGAACACGTTTTCAAATGGTAGATTTTCTTCATGACGCAAATGTAGCAGAAGTTGACTAACTAATTATTTCGCCCGTAAGATGTTTAAAAAGAAACTTCCTGTTGCTTTAGCGTATGCTCTTGAAGAATTTTCCCAAACTTGTCTTTGTACGTGATTTTGAACGATCGTTCGTGTTGGATTCCGGAAATAGAAATCACAGCGTAATTATGTTTGACTATAAAATCACCAATTCTGAATTCATTCTTTCCTTCTTTACCTAAACCTCTAAGGGGATGTCTCCAACTTGTTAGTCCGGAAACAGTGAAGTCATAAAAGGGATAAGTTCCTTTTTCCTGACGCTTCAATATTTCACTGTGATGACGGTCTCCTGAAAAGAATAGAACTCCGTTAATTTGACTTTCCTTAATAAATGAAAATAAATCTTTTCGTTCCGATTCGTACTGATAAAAGCACTCATGATCGTCAAATTTATTTAGGACTTGATTTCCAGAAACGATTATTTTAAATGCAGCCGTTGAAGCTTTTAAACCATCTTTAAGCCATTTCAATTGTGTTTCCCCTAGCATGATGCTATCTGAACCTTCGTCATTTCGATTGAACCGATCATCTAGCATGAAGATCTCAATGTCTGCGTAATTAAACTTGTAGTAAACCCCATCTGGATGAGGTTCATTTGGATTCTGCCAATAGTTTTCAAAAACCTTCTTGGTGAGGTTTTTCATTTCAAAATTTCCATCGGAATTATTCGGACCAAAATCATGATCGTCCCAGGTGGAATAATGAAACTTCTTTTTCATAAAATGATTCAATTTTTTATGTTTTCTCACACTGGTATAGCGTTTCAACGTTTTTTTCTTTGATTTGAGTTCTCCACCGAGGAGGTATAAATTATCTCCCATCCAAAGCATAAAGTCTCCCTCTTTTTCTTCCGCGAGTGTATTGAATATCCGAGTGCTGTTGGTTAATTTAACCAGCTTGTCTTTGCCTGTTCCAATAAATGCGCAGGAACCAACTAAGAACGAGAAGTCATCGACTTCGTAATTTCTAATGGTTGTGATTTTGCCAGAACTAAGCAGTGTTTTTTGTGAGTATAAATCGATTGTATAGGTAGATGCCTCTCTTAATTTAGAAAGGTCTGCCTTAAATGGGCATTCATTTTTAAAGCAGTAATCATTGCTGGCTTTAATATTTGTTATTTGATAATCTGTACTGTCAGCAACGTTTGTGATGATGCATTTTACTTCTTGCACATCGGCTCCTAAAAACCAAATTTTGGTTGTACTAGATGTAGTATGGCCTTGAAATGGACCTGAAACAATTTTTGCATTTCCTGCAAAAGTTAAGATCGGAAGTAAGGTCAGGAGTATAGTTAGTGTTCTCATTACGAGGTAAATCTCGTAAAACTTAATAGAATTTTAGCACGTTAAGAAGTAAAATTGGATTTAACGTTGTAGGAAAATGACAGCGATTGACTGATTCGGTCTCCTTTCTGTCGATAAATTCAGTTCGGACGAAACTTAAAAAGGATGCTCGAAGTGTCCGATAGATTCGTAATTTTGTATCACCTTGGCAGAAGTGAAAAATATGAAGTTTGGTACAAAAGCAATTCATGCTGGAGTAGAGCCAGATCCATCTACTGGTGCTATTATGACGCCAATATTTCAAACTTCCACCTACGTTCAGGCGGCAATTGGTGAGAACAAAGGATATGAATATTCAAGAACTGCAAATCCCACTCGAAACGCATTAGAAAATGCAATTGCTCAATTAGAAAATGGAAAGTTTGGAGCTTGCTTCGGATCTGGAATGGCTGCAATTGATTGCATTTGTAAAATGCTAAAACCAGGTGATGAGGTCATATCCACTAATGACTTGTACGGTGGGTCTTATCGAATTTTCACAACCATATTTCAGCAATATGGAATCATATTCCATTTTGTTCCAATGGGGGATTCGTCAAAAGTTCAAGAAAAAGTAAATCAAAATACCAAGTTGATTTGGGCGGAAACTCCAACGAACCCGATGATGAATATTATCGATATTAAAGCTTTGGCGGGTGTTGCTAAAGGTTGTGGAGCAGTATTAGCTGTTGACAATACATTTGCTACCCCGTGCCTACAAAATCCACTTGACCTTGGAGCTGATATTGTAATGCACTCCGTTACTAAATATTTAGGTGGGCATTCGGATGTTGTGATGGGTGCGCTTGTTACTAAAGACGAAGAATTGGCGAAGGAAATCTATCGGATTCAAAATTCCTCTGGGGCCGTTACTAGTCCTATGGACTCGTTCTTAGTGCTTAGGGGATTAAAAACTCTTCATCTTAGAATGCAAAGACATTGTGAGAATGGGGAGGTTGTTGCAAAATTCCTATTAAATCATCCTAAAGTGGAGAATGTCTATTGGCCAGGTTTTGACTTTCATCCGAATCATAATGTCGCCAAAGAGCAAATGAGTGGCTACGGAGGGATGATTTCTTTTTCACTCGTAGGAAATAAATTGGAAGACGCACTGGACATTGTAAAGCGAGTAGAATTATTCTCTTTGGCGGAATCGTTGGGAGGAGTGGAGTCGCTAATTGGTCATCCCGTTAAGATGACACATGCTTCAATTCCTAAAGCGGAAAGGGAGAAAAGTGGAATCGTTGATTCGTTAATTAGATTAAGCGTTGGAGTTGAGGACGTAGAAGACCTTGTGGCTGATTTAAAACAGGCAATGGCATAAATATTTGAATTATGGAAGGACATAAGTTTGCGGTAATAGGAGTTGGTAGATACGGTTATCAAATTGCAATAAAGTTGGCAAAAAAAGGTGCCGAAGTCTACTGTTTTGATTCGTCAGAAGATAAGATTGAGAACCTAAAAGATGATGTAGCCATGGCTGTCTCGATGGACTGTACAGATCGTAAGAACTTACTTTCTCAAAGCATTGAAGACGTGGATGCAGTTGTTGTCGCCATTGGGGAAAATTTTGAAGCTACCATTTTAACTTGCGTTCATCTCATTGATTTAGGAATCAAACGGATTATTGCGCGAGCCAGTGGTGATCAGCAAAGAACGATTTTAGAGAAGATTGGCGTTAAAGAGATTTTGACTCCAGAGAATACGGTAGCCGAAAATATTGCGGAATCGTTGATGAATCCAAGCATCATTAATTTCTTGCAGCTTCCGGACAATTATGAGATTGCAGAAATTAGAACACCTTCTAGGATTGCCAATAGAACGGTTGAGGACATTGGATTGCGAGATAAATATCGATTAACCTTAGTGACCCTGAAGCGAGAGTTCGATGAGGAGTTAGATGGGAAGATGATCAAAGCTCAACATACAATTGGTGTTCCTGGATCAGACACGATGGTCTATGAAACAGATACACTGGTGGTTTTCGGCACTATAAGCGACATTGAGCGTTTTCTGGAGGTCAACGAATAGGAGCCGCATAAGTCGTATACTAGACCATAGTTTCCTTTAACTGTAAAATTCAACCGATAGTCTGATAACAGACTACCATCTGATTTGCATTTTGTAATTTTAGATCAGAATCAAGTAATTCTAGTTTTCAATCAGGTTTCACGCTAAGCCTGATTTCTCCACACCCTTGATTTGATTTTGCTTTGTTTAATTATTAAGAATACTATGAAGAAAATGTTGATGGCCATTGCTATGGTGGCATCCATAACTCCAATCTTTGCGCAAGAAAGTGACCCCGTAAGTCCTGAAATTGCAAGAGAACTGAAAGAGATTGAATTAAGAAGAGCCGAACAAAAAGGCAAAGGAGTTAGAGAAGGGGAGACTGAAGATTACTGCACTACGCATTGGAAAATGCAAGAAATGTTGGCGAAACATCCTGCAATGAAAAGGTTGTTTGATCGTCATGAAGATGCGCTTGAATTGGAGACAATCGCATTTGAAAAGAATAAAGATTCAAATCCGCTAGCGAAAGCAGGGACGGTTTATACGATCCCGGTTGTATTTCACATACTTCATCAAAATGGTTCGGAAAATATATCTGTGGACCAGGTAGAAAATGCACTTTTCATAATGAATCGTGATTATCGATTATTGAATGCAGATGCAGGATCGGTTGCTGCAACCTTTACTGGTTTGCCAGCCGATGCGGAAATTGAATTCGCATTAGCAACTAAAGCTCCAGATGGATCATGTTTTAATGGAATCACGAGAACCTACTCACCTTTAAGCTATGATGGTTCAAGCGGAATTGCTCAAGTACAAGAAATTGTTGATGAAAACAATGTTTACCAAGGCCTTTGGGAAGGAGATGAGTACTTAAACATTTTTGTTTGTGGTGATATTGGCGGTGCTGCTGGATATACGTATAGACCTGGATCTATTGGTTCGGCAATGAACAATGGAATTTGGGTGAAACATACTTATGTTGGATCAATTGGAACGGCAAATGTTAGTCGATCTAGAACGTTAACGCATGAAGCAGGACATTGGTTAAACTTGAAGCATTGCTGGGGTGGAACGAACGACCCAGGCGTATCTTGTGGAAATGACAATGTTTCAGATACTCCAACAACAGAAGGATGGAGTAGCTGTACGCTTTCTGGAAATACTTGTGGTGGAGGAATCGACAATGTAGAGAATTACATGGAGTATTCGTATTGTTCAAAAATGTTCACCCAAGGACAGGTTAATCGAATGAGAAATGCGCTTACTTCTTCTACCGATGGAAGAAATAACCTTTGGACAACTTCAAACTTAAATGCTGTAGGTGCTAATGGAGCTCCTTTAACGCTTTGTAAGGCAGATTTTAATGCAGACAGTTATGAGATTTGTGAAGGTGATGACATTAACTTCAGTGACTTCTCCTATAACAACGTTACTGGATGGACATGGAGTTTCCCTGGAGGAACACCTTCTTCTTCTAATTTAGAAGATCCGACAATCACGTATTTAACTGCAGGAACTTATTCAGTTACGTTGCAAGCTACGGATGGATCGTCAACTGTTTCAGAAACAAAAACAGCTTATATCACAGTTCTTCCTAATGTTGGTGTGTCCGCTCCGATACAAGAAGGATTTGAAGGTATTTCTTCATTGCCAACTGCACAATGGTTTATTGAAAATCCAGATGGAGGTTTCGGTTGGAATACAACTTCGGTTGCATCCTATACTGGATCAACTTCTATGAGGATGATTAATACTTCTGCTAATGACGGGAACAAAGATGATTTTATCAGTAATACAATCGATTTATCTAGTGCTTCTGCAGTAACATTATCATTTAAATATTCTTTTGCTAAGAGAGCAACCGCTGATGCTGACAAACTTCAAATTTGGGCAAGTGGCGATTGTGGAAACACTTGGTCGTTAAGAAAGAATATTTCATCCGCAACTATTGCTACTTCTAGTAATATTGGAGGTAATTACGTTCCAAGTTCTACTTCGCAATGGGAAGAGGTGGTAATTACCAACATTAGCTCTAGTTTCTGGACTTCTAATTTTAGATTTAAGATAACATTTACAGCTGGTGGAGGAAATAACATGTACATCGATGATATTAATATCGATACCTCTACAGACATAGATGAACTTTCAACTGTGAGTGAGTTTGGTATTTATCCTAACCCATTTTCAGAAGTAACAAACGTTGAGTTTAACTTAATTCAGCCTTCTGACGTGAAAATTGAAGTATACGATGTGGTTGGAAAATTGATGCAATCAAATATTCATTCAAATCGTTCGTTAGGAGAAAATAGAATTCCATTGAATGTTGGTAATATCAGCAAAGGAATGTATTTAGTTAAGCTGACGGTAGGAACCAACGAATTAACAAAGAGAATAATTATAGAATAATCGCAGCAAACGACTTTCTATTTGTTTAACCGACCTTTTCCATTGTGAGAGGGTCGGTTTTTTTATGTCCTAATCCCAGTCGTACAGATCGTAGTCATCATCTATTGGATCGTTATCAACTGACATCTGATTTGCAATGGCCATTTGTAATTTACTGAACCTAAAGATCTCATGTCTGCACAAGAGCAGCGAAACGGCTTTTGTTTTTAGTAAATCAGCATGAAGTAAGTCTCGGTAAAAGAAGAGTTGCATTTCTCCTAAATTGGCTAATTCTGTTTCTAGATCAAATGAAGTCTTGGAGTCAAGTTTTGATTTAAAGGCAACAATCTTCGAAGCGATGAACTTTAATTTTTTCTTGCCTTTCATTGTTTTGAAACCGAAGTAATTCAGAATCTTTTTTTCTCGTAAATCTCGATTGAAATAAGACGAAAGCGCAGACATATCCTGATGGGCTAGTTCAGCACATTTCCCAAGAACTTCGCTTAATTTGACTTGATTGGACTGCATTAACGAGTACATTAAAAACTTGTCGACTCGAGTTTTTATATGATCCGTTGAGAAGTTCTCGCCTCGTGAAATTGTATAGCTAACAGTTTTGCGTTCTTTCCCTTCAAAACTAAAATCAATTATACCTCTATAATAAAGGCTTCGGAAAGACTCCATATACAAGGTTGGTAAATCAGAGGTCTTGGAAAGAAAACAATATTCAGCGTAAGTAAGTTTCATCTAATAGCGATACTTTATGTCAACGATCTCATTCCTTGCAGGGTCCGCATAAAACTCAACACTGCATTCGTGACTTTGCTTTTCTCTTAACATCGTATAAGATATATGTAAGATTCGCTGGTTTGATTTGCTTGTGGTAGCGTTTTGTTGTTCAGAGTCCGACAATTCATAAAACTGAAATGAATATAAATCGATTCCAGTGGGTTTGCCACACAATAATCCCACAGTATCCATGTTCGCAACGAACTCATCTTTTGGGAAGTCATAAAGTTCTCCCGAAAGCATTGATTTAACGTTCACATAATCTGAGTAGCCAATTCGCTCATTTAGCTGATCGATAACACCGAGTTTTTGCTCAACAAGTTTTAAATCGTTTACGGAATACTCGCTGGTAGATTTCTTATGATCTTTAAATGAAATCGATGCCCGAATGAATTCTAAATTTGACTTGTCTTGACCTAACTGATCGTAGAAGATATAGGCCATGGTGGAGCTGGGAATTTCAGGAACTTCAATATAACTCTCCAGTGTTTCGGATTCTTTAATTTCAATTTCAAAATACCTGCCCTTATAAAGCCCGTCCTTTTGAAAGCCGGAAGTTTGGGTGCAGCTTCCGCCATAATGTTCTACCACTTGGTTAATTCCAGACTCATAATTTTCCGTTAATACAATAGATGTGTCCAAAACGACCGTTGAATCAACCGCTAATATGCTTTCAGCAGGATTGAAATTAAACGTCTCATCTGGCTGATTCAGCGGATTATCATTAGGGATGTCAATAATAGATGATTCCTCTGCACCACATGCTACAACTAATATTAAGGCAAAAATGCCGAACTGTTTCTTCATAATTTCAATTGTTTAACAAGCATAACCATAAAAAGCCAAAAAGTTAATTCTTGCCAGATTTCTTATCCCGTTAATTATGTCAATAACCTGACTTCGGTCTACCGTTGGTCATACTATGTTGTTTGAAGTAGTACAATTTTGTAAATTTATTACGCTTTGAAATGGTATTCGACCTTCATGTTCATGTTTTAAACTACGGCATGTGCAGCACTATGAAGGTGAACGAATCAGATATTAAGTAAACAAATGAGAAAACTAATACTAACCGCACTATCGATCACTTTATTAAGTGGATCGATCTTTATGCCTCAATCCTTTCTAGCACAAGGAAATGGCGAAACAGTTGCTGAAAGACATGCAGCTCAGAAACACCTTGGAATAAGAGAAGGTGAAACTCTTGAATACTGTACGACCCATTGGAAAATGGAAGAGATGTTTGAGAAGAATCCAGCAATGAAGTTGCTGTATGAAAAGCGTCAAAAGGCATTACAAAGGGAGCATGAGGCTTTCTTAAAAGATAAGTCATCAAATCCCGAAGCTAAAGCGGGAACAGTTTACACAATCCCTGTTGTGTTTCACGTTCTTCATCAGAATGGACTAGAAAACATTTCCGCGGATCAGGTTAACGATGCGATTGTTGTTCTGAATAGAGATTATCGTTTAAATAATACGGATGCATCTTCAGTAGCTGCGGCATTTTCAGGCGTACCTGGTGATGCAGAAATTGAATTTGCGCTAGCTACTAAAGCTCCAGACGGGACATGCTTTAATGGAATCACTAGAACTTATTCTTATTTATCATATGATGGTTCTGATGGAGGTGATCAGGTTCAAGCCATAGTGGATGGAAATGATATTTACAATGGAAGCTGGGCCGGTGATGAATACCTGAACATATTTGTGGCAGTAGATATTGGTGGAGCTGCCGGATACACAACAAATCCTGGATTTGGATCTGGGATGACTTCAGGAATATGGGTTCAACATACTTATGTAGGATCAATAGGAACTGGAAATATACAACGATCGAGAACCTTGACTCACGAAGTAGGACATTGGCTTAACTTGAGTCACTGCTGGGGTGGAAGTAATAATCCTGGATTAGCTTCAAATTGTGGAACTGATGATGGGTTAGGTGATACACCTACATGTATCGGAGTAACGACTTGTAATTTGACTTCAAATACATGTACTGATGATAATGCTGTTTGGGGCTTTAACCAGATAGATAACGTGGAGAATTATATGGAGTATTCATATTGTTCTAAAATGTTTACTCCTGATCAGATTAGTAGAATGAGAACGGCAATTACGTCTTCTACTGGTGGCCGAAATAATATTTGGACTGCGGCTAATCTTAGTGCGGTAGGAGCCAATGGGGCACCATTAACTTTGTGTAGGGCAGATTTCAATGCAGATGAATATGAAATTTGTGCTGGGGACTCTATTCAGTTTACAGACTTTTCTTACAACAACGTAACGGGGTGGAATTGGACTTTCACAGGTGGTTCACCGTCTAGTTCAACAGATGCTAATCCAAAAATTGAATTTCCTACGGCAGGAACTTATGCAGTTACACTTCAAGTAACAGACGGTTCTACTAATGTTAGTACTACAAAATCAGGTTACATTTCGGTGCTTCCGAAAACAGGAAGAACTGCACCATTTACGGAAGGCTTTGAATCAATTACTTCAATTCCAAATCCAGAATGGTTCGTTGGAAATCAAGATGGTGGTGGAGAATGGCAAGTTACTTCTGCGGCTGGAGCAACAGGAAGTAAATCAATTTACGTAGATAACAGCACGGCCAATAGTGGAAGTGACGATAGCTTTATCAGTAATACAATTAACCTGAACTTGGCAACAGCGGTGACCCTAAATTTCAAATATGCGTTTGCTAAAACCAACAGTTCAAATACCGATAAATTGGAAGTTTGGGCAAGCGGAAACTGTGGCGAAACTTGGGCCCTTAGAAAGAACATTTCTTCTGCTGCAATTTCGACTGCGCCAGATCAAGGTGGTAATTTTGTTCCTTCGGCTTCAGAATGGAGATCAGAATCAATTACGAACATCAATTCAACTTATTGGTCGGAGAACTTCAGATTTAAAATTGTCTATAAAGGCGGTGGCGGAAACAACATCTATCTGGATGATATAAATATTGATGCAGTGTTAAGTGTTGAAGACCAAGATGTCATTCAGAACTTAAATATTTATCCGAATCCATTAAGTGATTATTCAAACATTGAGTTTAACCTCATTCAGAATTCCGATGTAACGGTTGAAATGTTCGATATGGTGGGTAAACTGATCTCTAATGATGTTTATGCTAATCTATCTTCTGGAATGCACAAGTTGAGCTTAGATGCAAGCAATGTGGGAACTGGAATCTATTTAGTGAAACTTAGAATCGGGGATACTGAGGTAACTCGAAGAGTTGTGATTGAATAATCAACCTCAAACTAATTTGAAAGCCACGCTGTTTCAGTGTGGCTTTTTTTATTCCTCTTCTTCGGTGGATGTTTGATTCTCCATATTTGGATGATGTGGAAAACACCAACCATTTTTAATGTCGGCATATTCAATACCATTAGAATCTGTGATCACCAAACCGCAAGTATATCGTTTGAATTTCTGGCCAGGAAAAAGTCTATGTCTTTTAGTTTTTGAACTATCTACTGTAAACTCAATTAATGCACTTTCTAATTGCTGCCCTTGAAGCCTTTTCTGATTCATTCGAACTTCCAGTTTTTCTCGATATCGTTCAAGCATCAAGTCAAAGTCTTGAATAGGAGGAATCATTTTTTTTGAAAGCAGGTCAATTGTAATGATTTCAACACGTTCAGACTTAATACTCTTGTATAGTTTGCCTATGGCCCAATAACCATTTACGTGATTGTTTCTACTAATGAAAGAACGAAGAATGTCGTGCGTAACTCCTTGAAGTGCTTTCTTCTTGGCCATTAGCTATCGGATTGAGAGAATCGCATTGCCGAGTCTGCTCAGCTCATCTTTCGTATTGTAGCAAGCACAGGAGATGCGTATTGCATCTAAGTCGTTTTCGTAGATCCCTCTTGTTCTAAAACCCTTGTCAACTAGTGTCTTTTGAATTTCATGGCGCGTTTTCCCGGGAATTTGAAAAGTTAAAATAGAGGCATAGAATTCATCTTTGGTTGGAGTAATTACCACCGCATAGTCTTTGATGCGGTCTCTTAAATGGTCAACCAATGATTTCCCATGAGCACTAATTTTATCCATTTTCAACTCTTCTAAGAATTTAAAAGACTCTTCTAATGCACCAACCTTCGACACATTTGTTGTCCCAAATTCGTAACGGCTGGCGGCTTGCTTTGGAATAAACACTTGGTTTTTAAGATCGAATTCAGCATCAGAATAAGCCCCTACAAAAATTGAATGAAGCTCTTTTAAGTTTCTTTCGGCAATATAAAGAAGCCCAGTTCCTTTAGGTCCGTAGGCCCATTTATGGCCACTGGCCGTGTAATAATCAGCATCAATATCATGAAAATTGACCGCCATCATTCCAAGGGCTTGAGCACCATCAACACAAAATTTGATGTCATGCTCCTTGCACCATTTGGCTAATTTTTTGACTGGTAAAACCATCCCGGTTGTGCAGGTAACATGAGAACACACCATTATTTTGGTCTTCTTTGTAACTGCGTTAGTCAATAAGTTGAAATTTTCTTCGCCAGTAAGGTCTAGATCTACCAATTTTACTTTCGCTCTGGCTCTATTTGCCACCGAAATCCAAGGAATTGAACCACCAACATGTTCATGTGTGGTCATCACGATTTCATCTCCCTTTTTTAGGCAAACACCATTGGCAATAATATTCATGCCTTCTGTTGCATTTCGAGTGAAGCATATTTCATTTGGATTTGCTCCCAGCATTTTAGAAATGGACTCTCGGGCCCAATCAACTCTAGCATGACCAGTCTCACCAGTAGTTTCAAGAACAATTAGTTCGTCTATATAGCGATCGATAATTTGATTTGAAGATGGACCAAGGCCCGCATTATTGAAATATACAGGCTCTTTTCTAAGTCTAAATTGTTTTCTGATACCTTTCCAAGGGTCTATGCCAACAGCGGTGTCAGGTCTTTTACTTCCCTCCTCCATCGCCAAAACATCAGAAGACATGAGAAGTGGGCCAAATTCTACCGCAAGGCCAGCCAAAAAGGCTTTTTTTAAGAATTGTCTTCGTTTTTCTGACATGGACTGTTAATATACCTTTTTCGCCTTATTCAACCACCAAGGTTGAATTAATTGTTTCGGATTTACCAGACTTCAAATTGATACTGTAAACCCCTGTAGGTAGACTCGAAACATCAACTGTAAATGAATCGGAGTTTACAGATTGAGTATGCATCAGTTGTCCAATCATACTATAAATCTTGTATTCTAAAATTATAGATGTTGTTTCTACCCGGACCATATGTTGGGCAGGGTTTGGATACAGTTTAGCTGCTGGTACCATTTGAAAAACAGAAGTGAGGCATGGAAATGAATTGTTAATGGCCTGACTTACTACTTCCCATTTAGTGCTGTCATCTCGCAATCTAGTTTTTTCTTGCTCCATATGTATGAACTTTCCACTAGACGCTATAGCACTTGTAGAGCAAGGGTTTCCACTCGAATTGATGAATCGTCCTTGGGTATTCGTAAAACCTATGAGTCGATTCCAGGTTAAATCAACATGGGCTACTTTAAAATCCAAAACTGGATCTATCATTGCCAAGGAAGTTTTTAATGCATCTATGTTGTCATTGAATGGCAAGTCTCTTGTTCCATTACTTAAGATGACATATGGGTCTGTTGGGCCTTTCGTAAACCCATGCAGCTGAAGGAAAGTTGTAGTAGGGTATAGGTTGAAAATTGAAGCGGTTGTTGCCTGAAATGCTGAACTATCATTATGTGCAAGATCTGAGATCTTAAATGGTAGTCCAGTTCCTCCGCATACCGAAGTAGTGCCACTGCAACCAGAATTGAGCGTATGATTACATCGATGAGTTCCAGCAATAGCGCATAGCAAGGCGCGAGATTTTTTCATCACATATATGGCTTCTTTTGCGGTATTGAAGTCATATTTGGGATGAGGTGCTTGAATTACAAGTTCTCGGCAATAACTGTAATTAAACACATAGATTCCCCAATGTCGAGACCCTCCCGCAGATGGTTGCAATATGAAATATTGGCGACTTGAATCAATGAATTCAATAAAATCATATTCAAAACTAGCGGCACTTGTGCTAACATTAGCACCACTGATAAAATTAGTAATTAGTGTTTCCCAAGATGAATATTCTGCTGGTGAAGGATTACTGTATTCTAATCCTCCTGAACCTGGTAAATTATCGATCAGGTTATTTACATGAGAAGTTATGCTCCCAGACATTGAGATTTGAGATTTTGCACTCAAAGTACTTAGTAATAAAAAGAGATAAAAAAGATTCTTCATTTACAGCTTAAGCTTGTAAAATAAAGTTAGGAATAATTAATGAGCCCAGTTTTACCCAATTAACTCATGAAACCAAAACCCTACGTTCTGATCTTTTTCAGTAGGTGATTTATATTCCTTGTAGATGTTTTCTCCTCTTTCAAATAAGATAGGGGAATTGAAGATTGGACCATCGTAACAAAATGTATGGAATTCACCATTTTCACCGCAAGGATCAACACGTTCAGGAAGATCATCTATAAAAGATTGGTCTAATTCACGTCCAACAAAAGATTCGTCAAGCAAATTTCCGTTGATACAAACTACTATGGCTTTAAATCCAGTTTCAATAATCTCCTTAATTAAATCTGAAGTGTTTTTTTGCCAAAGAGGAAACACAGCATTTACTTCCATGGTTTTAAGCTGCTCTTCTCTGTATTTTTTCAGATCTTCCAAAAATATGTCACCGAACCCAGCGTGATCAATTCCTGAAGTTTTCATCTTTCCAACAAATTCTTGAGCCAATGCATTGTATTCTTCCATGCTTGGGTTCTCAGGTAATTCAATTGTAGAATGATTGATTTTCAATTGTTGAACCTGCTTTTCCATCAATGACCTGCTCAAGCCGTGCATGGTGACCCTGTTGAGGTGGGAGTTAATGGTTGTCACCAGGTGTTTAACATTATAAGAGGGGTCCTCTAAAAGATGATAAAGTGCTAGTGCGGAGTCTTTTCCAGTGCTCCAATTGAAATAAAGGTTTTTCATTGCAAAAAAAAGCGCCTTTATTCATTAAAGAATAGAGACGCTTAAATAAGTTTATCTGTTGTTATTTATAACTCTGAAGTATAGAAACACAGCCATCATGGAGCATGCCATGGGAAATGTCCATTTCAGGAACAATTATCTCTAGAATAAGCTGTTGGGTAGACTCAACATTGAAGTCGAAGTAATTTTTGTCTTTTCCTTCACTGTCGTAAATCAAGGTTCTATCCTTATCCATTAATTTAAAAGTCACATCACCCAAAATTGGTTGGGAGCATACCATAAGACGATAGGTTTTACCTGAATTAAAGGTTAAAGCCAAATCAGCCTTTTCTCCATTTAAAAGGAGCGCATTATTCATTTGACCAGAGAATTTGAATCCATCTTCTTCTACCGTTGGAATACATTTTCTTTTTGCAAATGTTCTACATTGAGAATTGCCAATGTTTGCTGAGGCTAGTAAAACTAGTACTAATCCTGCTCCGAATATTCTGTTTAATTTCTTCATAATATTGAATGCGTTAAGCTTACCCTACAATCCCGTCTCTCATTTTAAAAACCATTACTGTAATTTCTTGCAATAGTTCATTTGATAGGTTTCTTTCAATTTTCTTGCCAATTGTTGGTATTCCGTCATTTTCTCCACCAGAACCGGCAGATTCGGTCACTTCAATTTTATCGTAAAGGCCTTGAAGCTCTTCTAAACTAATTAAAATGTCTTTTATCTTTTCGTTTGTCGCCTCGTACTGATTCGCTAACCCGATCACATTAGTTAGTGCTACTTGTTGTTCTGCAATTTGATCAATCATAGCTTGATTTTCCATATTGATTTTTGCTTGGCCACACGCAATGTACAGACCCTCGATCCATCCGCCAATAACAATTAATGCAGCTAATTCAGGTCGTCCATCATCTTGAAGTTTAGATTCAATTTCCCAAAAAGTAGCAGTGATTATTGATTGAACAGAGTCTGAATCATCACGATTATCGTTTAATCGATCCTGCACGTTCTGATCAAATACACTGTTAAGGCCTAACTGGTCTCCTAATGTTCTGGTACAAGCTAAAAGCATCATTACGTCAGATGTTTTGTTGAATGCGGTGCAATAGTTTACATCAGCTCCATAAACGCCCATGTTTAAGGCTCTTTCGGTTTTACTGGTATAACTATCAACGTTATTAGGGTCGTTAGTTAGTTGAACATCAAAAACTGCCCCAGCATCTTCAATAATATCGATTGTTTCTCGAGGAGACGGGATGGCAAAAAAGATCTTTTCTATTGCGTCCACTTTTTCTCTCAAGTTCGGATCATCTGGAATTGGAGGAGTTACTTCTTTGTCTGGACCGACTACTGGTTCTGTAACAGTGGTTTCTCCGCATGCTACTAACGATGCGGCTAATAAAAAGAATATTGTTTTCTTCATGTTAAAATCTTTGTGTCAATTCAAATATAATAAAATCAATGAGCGTCAAGCCAATTGTCGCCCACATCCATTTCCACTGTTAACGGAACATCCAGTTTAACGGCATTTTCCATGTGGTGTTTCACTAATTCCTTTAATTGTTCTAATTCGGGTTTAAAAACATCGAAAACAAGTTCATCATGTACTTGCAAAATCATCTTCGATTTTAATCCTTTTTCTTCCATAGCCTGATCGATATTAATCATGGCAATTTTAATAATGTCGGCAGCGGATCCCTGTATAGGTGCGTTAATAGCGTTCCTCTCGGCAAAACTTCTAACGATTGCATTGGCCGAATTGATATCCTTTAGATGTCGCTTTCGCTCTTTAATCGTCTCCACATAACCGTTTTTACGCGCGAATTCCACGCTTTCTGCCATGTAGTCTTTTACCCTAGAATATTGTTCAAAGTAGTTGTCAATGATCATTTTGGCTTCTTTTCGCGGGATATTAAGACGCTGAGATAGGCCAAAAGCGCTAATACCATAGATAATACCAAAGTTCACCATCTTGGCCCTTGAACGCTGCTCTCTCGTTACCTCTTCAATGTCCACATCAAATACCTTCGATGCAGTCACCGAGTGAATGTCGGTACCAGAATTAAACGCATCAATCATTCCTTGATCTTTACTCATAGCCGCAATGATCCTCAATTCAATTTGAGAATAATCTGCTGCTAATAAAATGTGATTTTCATCCCTCGGAATAAATGCTTTTCTAATTTCTCTTCCTTTTTCAGTTCGAATTGGAATGTTTTGAAGGTTAGGGTTATTTGAACTTAACCGACCGGTTGCAGCTACGGTTTGCATGTAACTGGTATGGATTCGACCAGAATTTGGATTCACCAGTTCCGGCAGTGTATCAACATAAGTTGATTTCAATTTTTTGAGCGATCTGTAATCAAGTATTTCTTGAATGATTTCATGCTTGCCGGCAAGCTTAGATAGCGTGTCTTCACTCGTAGAGTATTGACCCGTTTTAGTCTTTTTAGCCTTCGTGTCGATCTGCATATGATCAAATAGAACTTCACCCAATTGTTTAGGCGAATCCAAATTAAATTCAATTCCAGCTTGATTTAATATTGAATCTTTCAACTCCACTAAAGAGTCATGCAATTCTGAAGAAAATGTGGTAAGGACATTTGCATCTAAGTTCACGCCTTCCATTTCCATCTTAGTTAGCACCTTGGTAAGTGGAATTTCCATGTCGTGAAACAAGGTTTCAATATTTCCTTCTTTCAATTTTGATTCGAAAAGATCTTTTAATTGCAAAGTAATGTCTGCATCTTCGGCCGCGTAATCCTTTACTTTTTCTGGCTCAATATCAGCCATGCTAAGCTGATTCTTTCCTTTTTTACCAATTAATGTTTCTATTGATATTGGCTTGTATTGTAGGTAAGTTTCAGAAAGTAAATCCATTCCGTGTTTCATGTCGGGCTGAAACAAGTAATGAGCAATCATGGTATCAAAAAGTGGCCCCGCGACTTCTTGGTCGTAACGCTTTAAAATGGTTAAATCGTACTTAATGTTTTGCGCTACTTTTTCAATTTTATCATTTTCAAAAGGTTGTGAAAATTCTTGTACAATTGCTTTTGCCGCCTCATATTCTTGAGGAACTGGTATGTAAAACCCTTCTCCTTTTTTAGTTGAGAAACACAAGCCAACTAAGGCTGCTGTCTGCGCATTAATTCCCGTTGTTTCAGTATCAAAACAAAAACACTTTGAATCGTTTAATAATTTAGAAACCTTGGCTCTAGCTTCAACTGAGTCGATTAGTTCGTAAGATGGCTTAACATCTTCAATGGTTTGGACTTCCGCTAATTCCGACTTAGCCTCGTCTAACGGAGTTGCAAACATGTCTATTTGATCGCCTGCGACCGCTTGCTGTTTGATTGTTATTTCTTCACCGAGCACTCTTTTAGCGAGATTTCGAAATTCCATTTCACTAAATAAGTCCAAGATCTTATCTCGATTCGGCTCTTGTATTTTATACGCTTCTTCATCTAATTCAACTGGCGCGTCTAGGATTATAGTTGCCAATTTTTTAGACAATAGGCCTTGCTCTGCAAAATTTATTACGTTTTCTTTCTGCTTGCCTTTTAACTCATGAGAATGTGCGATCAAACCTTCAACACTTCCATATTGAGCTACTAGTTTTTTAGATGTTTTTTCTCCAATTCCAGGAATTCCAGGAATATTATCAACTGCATCTCCCCATAATCCTAGAATGTCTATTACTTTGATTGGATCATCTATTTCGAACCTGGCGCACACTTCGGGAATGCCCCATTTTTCTGCTGGATTTCCTCCTCTGCCAGGACGATACATAAAGATGTTTTCAGATACCAATTGGGCAAAATCTTTGTCAGGAGTCATCATATAGGTCTGAAATCCTTTTTTCTCAGCTTGTTTGGCTAAGGTCCCAATTAGATCGTCAGCTTCATATCCACCATAAACGACCATGGGAATATTAAAAGCCTCAATAAGTTGTTTTACATAAGGTAATGCCGAACGGAGATCTTCTGGCATTTCGTCTCTATTAGCTTTGTATGCCGAATACTCCAATTCTCTGGTGGTGGCCTGAGGAGCGTCAAAAACAACTGCAATGTGGGTTGGCTGCTCTTTTCTTAAGACTTCCAATAATGTATTACAAAAGCCGAATACGGCAGACGTGTTTAAACCTTTAGAATTTATTCTTGGGTTTTTGATAAACGCGAAATGCGCTCTATAAATTAACGCGAATGCGTCTAGTAGAAAGAGTTTTTTTTCTTCGGCCATAGTCAAGTTTTCTTGCTACCCGAAGATAAAGATTATCAGTCTTTAATTACACCTTTTGCCACATATCTGAACTTTTTAAATACTTCGATATGCATTATCAATCCATCTTCATCGTAAACGTAGTAATCACCGTCCTTGAACTCTCCGCCTTCGAAAAATCCATCGTAAAGAATATCGCCTGCTTGATTGAATACTTTTTGTTTACCAGCTGGAATCTTGGTAACAATTTTCCCATCAATTTGCACATAGGCATCTGAAGGAAGTTTAGGTGCTTTTTTAGCCAGTGCTGGTGGCTCAGGATCTTCATACTTAGGGTTTACTCTAGCTTTCTTTTCACTAGACTTAACCGATCCATCTTCATTGTATACAATTTGTTCCTTAACATCGCCATTAGGGAAGTAACGAGTAGCTGTTCCTACGTTTTTACCATCTTTCTTCTCGAATTCAAACTCAACTTGTCCGTTTTTATGGCGGAAAATTTGAGGCCCTTGCATTCGTCCATCAGGACCATAGTTCTTTTCGATTGTTACTATTCCGTCTTCATTAATTCTTTTGTGTGGACCAGACATTGCACGGCCTTTCATGCTTCCTGACTCTGAGATGGCTCCAGGTTTGTCGTGATAAGTTGTGAATTCTCCAAAAATCCTACCATTTTGATAATTGATTTCACTTTTTACATTACCGCTAGGATAGAACTTTTTCCAAATGCCAGATTTTCGGCCAGTTTTATAATCTCCAGCTTCAACTACTGCTTCGGGTGGAAACCCAGGTAAATTTTTGTCTTTTGCATAAAAAACCCATGTACCAATTTTTTTTCCAGCATCATCAACAATGTTGGCTTCTTTACCTTCGTATGTTACTTGACTATAGCCGTTGGCTAAGAAGCAAAATAAAAAAGCAATTACGAACGTAGTTCTAAACATCTTTATCATCATTAATATGCCAAAGATTGGGGTCTGAATACGGCCAGACAACTCTAAGGCGGTTTTCCGATAACTATCGGGTTTGTAGGGGATTGGGGTAGGTCCAGATTAGTTTACTACAATCTAGATTAAGAAGTTACAAAAATCTAGGGTTTTTTGCTAGAGACCTTGATAAATAATTTCAAGGCACGTATGTCCTACCACTTTTAAAGTAGTTTTATCAATCACGCTTATGTTGTCTTGATGCGTATGATGAAAGCTTCCAAAATCGCTTTTCTTGCGATTATAATGGATAATGTCTATCGTTGGAATCCCGGCTAATTCATTTATATACTTGTGATCATCTGTAATACCTCCAATTGCTACGTTCTGAAAGTAATTTCCATATCCAAGTTTTTGAGCTTTGCTCCATACTGCCTGAACAACTGGGTTAGCATATTTCATTGAATATCCTTCTTTCGGGAAAGTTGCATTGGCGGCACCGACCATATCAAGTAATATTCCAAATTTTGGTTTTTGCCCATTAATTGGGGGGTTTTTAGCCCAATATTGTGAGCCTAAGCACCATGAATCGTTCATTTGCGATAACTCCATCATTCCATTGTTTAAATCCGAAGAACCATAGTCTTCTGCATCAAATAAAATTAGATCAACGCCTATTTCCGGGTCCTTCAACATAAGCTGCCTGGCAATCTCCAAGATAACGGCAACTCCACTTGCTCCGTCATTAGCTCCGTCAAACGTTCCAGTTGGATTAACGTCATCGCGATCCGCCATGTGTCTTGTATCCCAATGTGCGGAGATCATCATACGGTCCGGACGGTTAGGATAAAACCTGGCAATTATGTTTTGAATGGCTAAAGACTCTTGGGTGTATGCGGTAACATTTCCTTTTTGAACGGTTACGTCTGCGCCAAAGGAATCGAGTTTAGCGATTAAGTATTCAGCACATAAGTCATGTTCAGGAGTGTTCGGAATTCTAGGCCCGAAGGCTAATTGTTCTTCAACATATTTAAAACAACTGTCAGCATTGAAAGTAGGAGTGACCAGTTTGGGGACACTGGTACTGGTCGTGTCTTTATGAACTTTGATTGGTTCCGGAAGAGTTTCCTCGCCTCCACAGGATATGAAATAGAGCGGGAAAATGAGGAAGAAAATGGCTTTTCGCATGTAATATTTTATTTCCTGTACAATCTAAATAGAAAAAGGTTGACCGCCATGTGGCAATCAACCTTTTTTCTAAAATTTTAAAGTGTTATTTAAAACTCAATCACACCGTCAGCAGCGTACTTGAAGTTTTTATAGATTTCAACTTTCTCAATTAAGCCGTCTTCATCATAGATGTACAATTTACCATCCATTAATCTTCCGTCTTTAAAAGTTCCATCCATCCAGATGTCTTTATTGTCGTTATAAACTTTTCGTTTACCATCAGGGATTTTCACCACTGTTCTTTCCTCACCACCGTCATTAATGGTTCCACCAACAACTTTAGTTTCTTTTGCGTTGTCGTCTTTCTTTTCTTCTTTTGGTGGATTGACACGTGCTTGTTGATCACGTTTTTCAATAACTCCTCCTGCACCGTATTCTACAATTTCCTTAATATCTCCATTTGGATATCTTCTAGTAGATGTGCCAGTTTCAACACCTGCGCTTGTAGTAAAGTCAAGCTCAACTACACCGTCTTCTGTAATATATTTTTGGTTTCCTTCAGACTGGCCTTTACCGTTGAAGTTTTTGTCTTGAGCTAATTGCCCATTAGGATGATAACGTTTGAAGTTACCTGTTAAAACACGTCCTTTTTGATTTCCTTGTTCTTGAACTTTTCCTACTTCATCAAAATAAGTGGTGAATGTTCCGGCTGCTCTACCGTTTGCATAAGTGATTTCACTTTTCAAGTTTCCAGTTGGGTAGTATCTCTTCCAAAGACCAGTCTTACGATTGGCTTTGTAATTCCCTTCTTCATACTTGTCGTCAGGCTTATAACCTTTAAGGTTTCTCATTTTGGCAAAAATGACCCATGGGCCTTCCTTTTTACCATCTACGGTCTGATTTATTGTTTCACCCTGATATTCCAATGGCTGAGCAAAGGCAGTGGCGGAGAGGCAAAAAATCATTAAAAAACTAAGCGTATATTTCATCATTGTCGTAATGCTGGGGGCTAATCCTAAAACTAAACTAACTATATTCTGGCTAAAATCACAATAGTTTTCGATGAATGCACGATTTCAATCGATATTGTGATTACTCGTTTATACGCAATTGGTGTGCCAAGGTTTCCTGTCGGCTGACAAACAGGGCATATTGAATGATGAAAACACTTATGTTGTTAATTCGAGTTTTTTAGATAAACTTTCCAGCATCACAGCCACAATACGCTCTAAATCAAATTCATGGTTCCAATTCCAGTCATTCTGCGCAACTACATCATTAATGCTTGATGGCCATGATTTTGCAATTTCATCTCTGAAATCTACATCATAGTTTATCTCAAAATGGGACATTTTTTCCCGAATTGAATTGGCAATTTGTTGAGGAGTAAAAGAAACACCTCCTAAATTATAACTTGACCAAACAGTAAGATCTTCAGCAGGAGCATCCATCAATTGCACCGTGGCTTGAATAGCATCGTCCATGAACATCATTGGTAATGCGCGATTCTCGTCTAGAAAACAAGTGTACTTACCATTTTTAAGTGCTTCATAGAATATATCTACTGCATAGTCGGTAGTACCCCCGCCTGGTTTTGATTTCCAGCTTATAAGTCCGGGATAGCGGATGCTTCTAACGTCCACTCCGTATTTATTGTGGTAATATTCACACCATCTTTCTCCGGCTAATTTGGAAACACCATAAACCGTGTTTGGGTCCATTACCGTATTTTGAGGAGTGTTAATTTTTGGAGTAGAAGGCCCAAAAACCGCTATGGAGCTAGGCCAAAATATTTTTTTAATGGTTCCTTCTTTGGCCAGGTTTAGGACATTAAAAAGCCCTTCCATGTTTAAATTCCATGCTAAATCAGGCTGTTTTTCAGCAGTAGCGGATAACAGAGCCGCCAACAAGTAAATTTCCGTGATTTGGTATTTAGACACAATTGCTCTTAAAGAGTCATCGTTCATTACGTCCAATTGCTCAGTAGGACCTTCCATGGAAAGCTCGCGTAAATCGGATCCAATTACGTTTTCAGCACCATGTACCGATCTCAAGTAATCCACTAATTCAGAACCTATCTGACCACCTGCGCCAATAATTAATATGCGAGGTGTGGTTTGATTCCCCTTATCGTTTGATGTGTTTTCAGAATGATGCATAAGCTGCTTAATTGCTAGTTGACAAATGTAAACAAATATGAGATTTGTGTTGACGGGAAAAGCCTAATGATAGCTTGCAAATGGGATAAACCTGATTAATCCGTGATTAAGCGATTGATATTGTCATAATTAAGACCTAAAATGTATTGGTATGATTTTAATAGTGAACCAAATTTTGACTAAATTTAGGATCGGTATGCTGACTAACAGAGCATATTAAATGATTTTAAAAACTAAACAAATGATTAAAAATTTACTTTTTGTAGGCTTAATGCTTACTACAGGTGCTGTAATGGCACAAAATATCCAAATGGGTACAGCTACAGAAGTAGCACCAGTTACTTCAATGGATCACGCTAAAACTCCAGATACAGTTTGGACGTACTTGAATAGAGGTTCAAACTTTTATAGTTATAGTGCTCCAGGTGGTGGAAATGCGATCGGAAACGGATACGTAGATTTCGGTACTGGACCAGTAAAAGCCCTTGATGGTATTGGAATGCACTTTGATGGTGTTGCAACTGCAACAGTTACCGAGCTATTGGTTTGGTTTGCACAAGGTGACGTAATGGGAACTGCTGCTGAGTCTTTTACCGGTAATATTTATTTAGCTGCGGCTGATAGTACTCCTGGTGCTTCTTTAGCAACTTCTACGATAACTACTGCTGATGTAAATCTTGCAGGATTTGGATCTTTTCCATTCGCTAGTGCTGCTGCACCAGCCGGAGCTGATTTTGTTGCGACTGTTGAGTGGGGTTCTGTAACTGTTGATAGTTTAGGTATCGTTGGTTCTGCTGATGGTGACGGACTAGGTGAAGCAAGAGTAATTACATTATTGTCTGCTGCTGCAGGTGGTGGATGGATTCACGGAGCTTTATACTCAGGATTTGATTTAGATGTAATGCTTCTTCCAGTATTAGATATTACTGCAGGTGGAATTGCTGAATCAGGAAACGTTGCTATTAAACCAGTATACCCTAATCCAGCGTTGAACGTAGCAAACATTAACTTTAACCTGACTAACAATGACGATGTGAAAGTTACTGTTTACAACATGTTAGGTGAAGTAGTGTTCGAAAATAGCTCTGCAAAAACTGCAGGTGAGCATTTAGTTACTGTTAACACAAGTGATTTTTCTAACGGAAACTATTACTTCAATGTTAAGACTACTACATCTCAATTAACTAGCAAGTTTGTTGTTGCTAAATAATTTGTAGATAATTAATTGCTAAAAGCCTCTTTCGTTGAAAGGGGCTTTTTTTTGGCTAAACTTTCATGTTGAAGCATTAGAAATAGTAAGGGACAATGTATTCTTAGGCCTCTTCTTGATAGGAGATCAGATAGTATCCAGCAGTAATGAAGTAATTGCGGAAATACGGAATCGTCTTAAATGGATGTATCGACTTCCTTGGTTTTAGTCCAAATTTTGCTTCGTAATTCGGGTTGATGAAATACCATCTTTCACAATCAACGGTATATTTTTCATTCTTTAAGATTCTTTTAAAACGCTCTAAAGAAATTCCTGTTTGTTTAATCTCAACTAAGGCTTCAATGTTACGAGGAGTCTCGCCAAACATTTTAAGAACTCCAGGGTACATTTTTCCAGGAAACAGGTGAAACCAAGGCACTTTAGATAGAAACTTATGTTTAACCGTCTGCTGATGTCCTCCAAACGGCATCTGCCATGGCGGAAAACCTAGAAAGAACTTACTTGTTGGTTTTAAGAAACGCTTCACATAAGCCATGAATCGTTCTTGATCATGAATATGCTCAATAACATCTCTCATGATAATAATATCGTATTTCCACTCTAATTTTGGATCCAAGTCGTAGATGTCTTGAACAATAAACTTAGTCCTGTCAATGTTGGGGTGATCTTTGAAATAATCGTTGGCTTTGTCGATCTTACTTTGAAGGATGTCTATCCCAACAACTTCACAGCCCATTTCGATGAAAGGGATTAGATTTCCGCCCTCTCCACATCCAATTTCTAGGACAGATGTATTTCGATCAACTGTGTGAAATTCTTGGATAAAAGGAATTACATACTTCTCAGTAGTTTCTCCTTGCTCTTTAAAATATTTTTGTTTGTTAACGTGCCGCTCTTGCATCTAGCCGGTAAAATTATACCGTCATGATGTCCTTGTCTTTTAAGTCAACAAGGGTATCGATTCGGGCTGAGAATGAATTGGTAAGATCTTGAATACTTGCTTCAGCATCTTTAGCCATATCTTCTGAAAGACCATCATTCTTAAGTCCTTTTATGAAATCGTTGGCATCTTTACGTGCGTTTCTGATCCCAACTTTAGCATGTTCCCCTTCGGCTTTTGCTCTTTTAGAAAGGTCTCTTCTTCTTTCTTCTGTTAGAACAGGAACATTGATAAGAATAAGTTCACCGTTGTTTTGAGGGTTAAGCCCAAGGTTGGCTTTGGTAATTCCTTTAGCAATGTCTTCAAGAATGGTCTTTTCCCATGGTTGAACAGAAATTGTTCTAGCATCAATTGTGTTAACGTTAGCTACTTGACTTAAGGGAGTCAATGAACCATAATATTCAACTTGAACTGTATCCAGCATTGATGGATTTGCCTTACCCGCTCTAATTTTGGTTAGTTCGTTAGACATGTGTTCAATTGAGTTTTGCATTGAAGCGGTAGCTTCGTCAATGGCCATTTGAATCTCTTCAGTCATAATTATAAGATCTATTCGTTATTGTAATAACAAAGCTACTACTTGATTGATATCAAATATAGCATTTTGTCAAAATTAAGCTTCAACTAATGTTCCTACTTCTTGACCTTTAACGAGGCTCAATAAGTTTCCAGGAGTATTCATGTCAAATACTATTATCGGCAGATTGTTTTCTTTACAAAGCGTAAATGCAGTAAGGTCCATAACCGTTAACCCCATATTGTATACTTCATCAAACGAAATGTTGGCGAATTTAGTGGCGCTTGGATCTTTTTCCGGATCGGCTGTGTAAATTCCATCTACTCGAGTACCTTTTAGAATTACATCAGCTTCAATTTCAATTGCTCTTAACGATGCCGCTGAGTCTGTAGTGAAATATGGATTTCCGGTTCCTGCTCCAAAAATTACAATTCTTCCTTTTTCCAAGTGGCGAACTGCCTTTCTTCTAATATAAGGTTCAGCAATTTCTTTCATTTCAATTGCCGATTGTAATCTAGTTTGAAGTCCAATTGATTCAAGTGCAGCTTGTAGTGCCATACTGTTAATCATGGTAGCTAACATTCCCATGTAATCTCCTTGGGTCCGTTCCATTCCACCGTTTTCTGCTTGCACACCTCTGAAGATGTTTCCACCACCAACTACTATCGCCACTTCTACTCCAGAATTAATTACCGACTGCACTTCATTGGCATATTGCATTAATCGATCATTGTCTATCCCGAAACCTTTGTTTCCCATTAAGGCTTCTCCGCTCAGCTTGAGTAGTACTCTCTTATATTTCATCACATTAAATTAGGATCAGATAAATGTAAGAATTTATCAATGCATGTTTAAAAGTATAGGCATAAAAAAAGAGAGCGGTTAAGCTCTCTTTGTAATATTAGATTGAGAGTGAAACTCTCTTAAAGTCTGTTACGGTTAAATCCGCATCGGTTTCTTGAAGAAACTGTTTAACTGATTTCTTATTGTCTCTTACAAACGCTTGATTCAATAATGTTGCTTCTTTGTAGAATTTTTTCAATCTACCTTCAGCAATCTTCTCAGCTAATTCAGCAGGCTTACCTTCTTGAATCGCTAATTCTTTACCAATTTCTAATTCTTTAGCAACAACTGATTCTGGAACTGAAGACTCATCTACTGAAATAGGAGCCATTGCAGCAACTTGCATTGCTACTTGTCTTCCTGCATCCACTGAATCTTTAGTAAATCCTACTAAAGTTCCAATTTGATTTCCTGGGTGGTTATATGCTACAACGTTAGCAGCTTCGATTACCTGACATGCAGAGATGTCAAGCTTTTCTCCAATAACACCTGTTTGTTCAGTGATTTTATCAGAAACGCTTAATCCATTTCCATCAAAAGACTGACTTTTTAAGTCGTCTATAGATACAGAGTTACTGGCAATTGCAATATCAGCAAGTTTTTCAGCAAATGCTCCGAAGTCTTCGTTTTTAGCAACAAAGTCAGTCTCACAATTTAAACAGATTAGAACACCTTTAGTTCCATCTTCTGTTGTTTTTGCGATAACTAAACCTTCAGAAGCGTCTCTTTCACCTCTTTTGGCAGCTACTTTTTGTCCTTTCTTTCTCAAAAGGTCAATTGCAGTTTCCATATCACCGTCTGCTTCAACTAAAGCATTTTTGCAGTCCATCATTCCTGCACCGGTTTTCTTTCTTAATTCGTTTACTTGTGAAGCCGTGATAGCCATAATAAGTAAGTTTAATACGTGAATAAATAAATTTTATTTTGCTTCTGGAGCCGCTTCTGATTTTGCCTCAGCTGCTGCTTCTTTAGGAGCTTCTTCTTTTGTTGCTGCCTTTTTTGGAGCCTCTTCTTTAGGAGCTGCTTCCTTTGGCGCTGCCGCTTTAGGAGCTGCTTTGCTATCAGATTTTGCTTTTGCAGCATCCGACTTAGCTTTAGAAGATTTTCTTTCAGCAAGACCTTCTTTAATAGAATCAGTCATCATACCAACAACCTTAGCGATTGATTTGGTAGCATCATCATTAGAAGGAATGGCAAAATCAACTTCTCTAGGATCAGAGTTAGTATCAACCATTGCAAAAATTGGAATACCCAATTTAGTAGCTTCTTTAACTGCGATGTGCTCTTTTCTAATGTCAACAATGAAAATTGCAGCTGGAAGTCTAGTCATTTCTGAAACTGAACCTAATACTTTGTTCATTTTCTCTTTCTTTCTAGCCAACATTAAACGTTCTCTTTTCGAAAGCGTTTTCATGGTACCATCTTGTTCCATTTTGTCTATTGCGTTCATTTTACGCACAGACTTTCTAGTTGTACCGAAGTTAGTTAACATTCCACCTGTCCATCGTTCTACAACGTAAGGCATGTTTACTTCTTCAACAAGTTTAGAAACGATGTCTTTTGCTTGTTTCTTAGTTGCAACGAAAAGAATTTTCTTTCCAGACTTTGCAATTTGTCTAAGTGCAGCAGCAGACTCGTCTGCTTTAATGATGGTTTTGTTTAAATCAATTACGTGAATTCCTTTCTTCTCATCGAAGATATAAGGAGCCATGTTTGGATTCCATTTTCTTTTAAGATGCCCAAAATGAACCCCCGCATCTAATAGTTCTTGAAAATTAGCTTTTGCCATTTTATTCTGTTTACATTCCTAGTTTAGGCAGCGACACTGTAATGGGCCATTGGCTCATAGCGAAGCTTGGATACTAAACAAGCACCACGAATCTCGAAGTGCTTATCAGAACAGTTGTTAATATTACCGTTTACTAAATTGAAATTTCTTACGAGCTTTCGGTTGACCAGGCTTCTTTCTTTCCACCATTCTTGGATCTCTCGTCATCAAGCTTTCTGCTTTAAGAGCAGGCTTGTTAGCTTCATCAATTTTTACTAGCGCTCTACAAATTCCTAATCGAATTGCGTCAACTTGTCCGTTAACACCACCACCTTTAACGTTTACTTTAACGTCATACTTTCCAGTAGTTTCTGTCAATTCAAATGGTCTGTTGATTTTGTATTGGTGAATAGCTATAGGAACATATTCCTTTAACTCTCTACCATTAATCGAAAATTTACCTTTTCCTTCTGAAAGGTAAACTCGAGCTACAGAAGTTTTTCTTCTTCCTAATGCGTTGATTGCCGACATATTATCTAATTGTGCTTAAATCTAAAACTACAGGCTTCTGAGCTTCTTGATCGTGCTCTGAACCTATGTATACTTTCATGTTCTTGTAGATAGCTCTACCAAGCTTGTTCTTAGGAAGCATTCCCTTAACAGCTTTTTCAACTAATCTCTCTGGATGCTTTGCTAGCATTTCTTCAGCAGTAGTAAATCTCTGACCACCTGGAAAACCAGTGTGTCTGATGTAAGTTTTATTACTCCATTTCAAACCAGTTAGGTTTACTTTTTCAGCGTTTATGATAACTACGTAATCACCACAATCTGCGTGAGGAGTAAAATTAACTTTATGCTTACCTCTTAAAACAATAGCAACTCTGCTTGCTAATCTTCCTAAAGTCTGTCCTTCAGCATCTACCACGAACCACTTTTTGTCTGCGTTCGCTTTGTTTACCGATACTGTTTTATAGCTTAATGTATCCACGTTCTAATCTTTATATAATCTCAAGTTCCCCTAAAATGGGCTGCGAATTTAAGACTATTTTTTGATTCAGCAAAGATATCAACAATGGAAATGTTGAAATAATCGGGTTAAAACTCAAACACCTTTCTTTCTCCTTCGTAATTTTCTGATGAATAGTACCATTATTACACCTAAAATGGTGTAAATAATCCCATACCAAAAGAACCGATGTGTAAGCATTGACTTGATGTAAAATGGAACTAACCGGAAGTTAAATTCCTCTACCGGATGCTGATCTCGCCAGGCCTCCATATTATAAGATTCTAATTTATCTAAAGCCTCTCCCGTTAAACTGACCGTTTCAAAAGATATTTCTCCATCCTTACTCTTAACTTGTAACAGGGCATCCCGCTTTAAGTCCCTTATCGCACTCTGTATATAATGAAGGTTGCCGTTTTCGTGATAAAAAAATGAAGCCACCGCATCTCCACCTAATGACCCACTAAACCAATAGAGGTTAGTGCTTTTATCCAGACCTTCTATTAATGGAGCTACCACTTCGTTAAAATTTATTCCAAATGTGGATACTGTATTTCCTTTGAAAATACCATCGTACTCGTCACTTGCCTCTGCCCATATTGGTCGATGCGAATAAATTAGCAGATTAGAAATACCAGGGGTTCCTAAAGCATTTTTTAACATTGTTAATTGTGCTCCTTCAATACTGCCTTCATCTAATTCAGTATTTAAAACCACGTGCATGTCGCTGCCAATCTGAAAAGAGTAACTGGTAAGACCATAATGCGTTTCAAACAGGTCATCCGTTACATCATGATTACCCACTGCGTTAAAAAGAGGTTTCGAAAGCCGATTAAACAGAATCGTATCGTACAATTCTCTTTGACCTCGGATATCTTTAAACAGATCTCCCGAACAAACGGTGAATGAATTTGAGGACGCATTTAATAAATCAATGTTGCCAAGAATAGTTGATGCGGGATAGCCAGATACGTTTTGGCTACCTCCGTAGAAATGGGCACTTACGTAGTAAGAATAGTTGCTGCTGTCTGCAACTTGCAGGTCCACTTTGTTTATTCCTGTAGGCTGCTGAGTGTATCCTTGATAACCACAGAACAGAAGTAAAACCAGGCTGATGTATTTTATAGACTCTTGCAATCGATACAAATTTTAGAAACTTCATTGGTTAGAAGGCCTGAATGTGCTTCACATTCTTTTAATTGAACCACTGTTCCTTCATTCTTGAATATGATTGATGCTGTTTGTTCTCCGATATACGTGCTGATGGCTTCAAGAGATCCTTGCTGAATATTATAAGCTTGATTTGACACATTGATCATTCGATCATTTTGACTTCTTACTTGGTAACCGATACTCGTAATCGCTGAACCGGAAATATTGAAAAATGAATTTCCGTAAGAAACTAATCTAGAGTCTTCAATAAACAAAGCATCCATAGTTGTTTCTTCAAAGAGCGATCGATAGAGCCAAATGTTTGCTTCAGACCCTATAAGTGCATTGCTTGTCTGTCCCTTAAATTGAGAATCAAATATTTTAACAGTCTGATTTTCTATTTGAAATGTAACATTGTCTAAAATCAACTCTTTAACGTGAGATAAATGTGGCCCAACCAATGAGATTTGCCCTCCAGATCCATTTATGTATACTGGTTGCTCTTCTGTACCTAAAATCTTAACACGACCGTCTAAAACCAGCAATCCTCCTTCATCTATTGTGAGTTTTGTATGACTAGAAATGTTAATGTCCTTGGCTTTGATGTTAATAGTATCTGAAATAACAAAATTACCTGGCTTAAAAACAACCGCACTATCATTTACATTGATCGCATAATTACCGTAGTTTTCATCCTCACTTGAAGCAAGCTTCTTTTGCAAGTAGAGGTTCGGGTTGCTAAAAACTTCGGTTTTAATTTTTTGATCGCCCCCAAGAAGCCTCCACGTAATTTTAATGGAAGAAGAACTCTTCATTTTTTTTAGAAGTGCTTTTTCTAAGGTTACCGAATGTAATTGATATTCTACCAGCTGTTGTATGTTTTTAGAAGGCATAATAAAATTCCAATCTTGGCTTTTGCTCCCCACTGATATTTCAAGAATTTCTGCAGGCAAGGTCGAAATGTTTCCTAATTGAAGTTTTAATGTGTCGTTTTCAATCGAATGCACATAAGCGTGGAAGGCTTTAGGCACATCAATACATTTGGCCATCATATCTTGGTTTTTTAAATAGCCTTGAATGTCAAAGTTTTTGTAGGGGAACTCACCATAGACAATAGCAAGCTTTTTATCCAATTCTGGTTTTATGCTTTCCATGAAATTGTCCAAATAGCTTCGATCGCTCAAACGCTTTACTTGCTTGATGTACTCCTTGAAAAATTTCTCATCAGAAAAAAGTAAAGTATGGAAATCTGCTTGTTCAACCTTGTTGTCTTTGTACTTATAGTTGCCAGCTAAATTTCTTATCGGCCGGACTCCGAAACTTTCGTAACCAACTGGTTCAATTTTTCCCGATTCAGAATTTAAATAATATTTAATGTCACTCCAGTCCAGGCTATGATATCCACCGACCAAATCTATTATTGCGTGATAAGTTGCTAATTTCTCAATATCGAAAACATCACTTGTGCCTGTTACGCCTGCTCGAAATGACTCTAATAATTCTTGGGCTTCTAAAAAGTTGTTAAGCAGCACGCTGTCTCCTTTAACACGTTTTCTATCATAAGGCTCCAAAACCGATGTTTGATACTTAGAGAACTCTTCAATTACACTCAAGTTCAGTAAGTCAAGATTTTCCCTGCCCACCCAATAAAGGTTGGGGTTAAACCTGAGAATACTCCCTGTTGGTTTATCATTTTTCACTAATAGTTCTTGAGCGAAATGTTCCTCAAAAGCGTAAACGCCCAATTGATTACCATTTAAATTTACATTGATGAAATCATAGTGAAGTGCAATTATGTCTTCGCGCTTGAGCATTTCATGAAATACCCATTCGAACGAATAGTTTCTAGTTCCTGGATGTTGTAATGAAAATCTCTTGACTCCAAAAAGCCGGTCTTCTCCCTTTAGTTTTACCCGATACGACCATTTAATTCCTTCAAGGTGATCCGTCATATGGCCTTTAAGTCTGGCTTCTCCAAATAATGAATCTCCATTGTGAATGATAGTGATCGGAACATAAGAGTCACTTTCATTAACGATCATGCCTCTTTCAATAGACTTGAGCCTGATTTTAGAGATCTTTTTGAAATCATCATCACTCATGATAATTTGGATCTGTTCAGCGTCTGCCGAAAATGATTGCGTGTAATTGCCTCCAATAGACGTTGCGAGATCCATTCCGCTTTCATGGCCCGTATGTTTCGCAATTTGATTTAGGCCTATGTATCCTGCTACAAGGAAGAACCCAAGTAAAAGTAAAATGTATTTTCTTTTTCCTTTTAGCATTTTATTTTCGCAAAGCAACTATTCTTCATTAGAAGCGATTTTTAATACCTGAGCTTCAAATACTTTTTGTCTAGACTGAGCAAATTCGACCATCGCATCTAAGTTTTTACTCCATTCTTCAACTGATGAAGGTTTACCCCATCTTGCAATTTGATGTTTGATTTCTGTTTTCAGAATATTTCTATTCTCTTCAATTTTATCGGAAAAAACTTGAGCTGAAAATACATCATTATCAACCAAATCTTGATATTCTTTAAGCAATAGGTCTTTGAATTTTGGGCTCTTAATTAGTGTTTGATAAAGTAATCCGATTTCACTGTTTGATTCTGCTAAATCCTCGAATATATTTCGATCATGACTTCCTAATCTCTTGTAGTCGAAGGCTAAGTCGAGATCTGAGACTAAAAATCTCCATTTTTTCTTACCGGTCTTATATAGTGCATAATTATTCGTTGGCCAATCCTCGTTGATGGCCCAGGATTCAAACAAGAGATACTTGGCAAAATTCTTTATGCTTATAAGTTCTTTAATTTCGGAATATTCAGCTTCTCCTGCGCGGAGTTTGGTGAACAAATCGGCTAATTTTTTCCCTAAATCTGCATTGCCATTTACAACTTCCCCGTTTTCCCAAATGGCAACTTTATCTATCGTGGTTTTATATTTTAAAGCGAGGTCATTTGTTTTCCAACGATCTCTAACATTGTGTATACCCCAATAAGTTCCATTTAATAAAACAACTGCTGAATATCCTTTTTGATAAAGCATTCCGGTTTTCTCTAACATGCTTTGAACTACCATATCTCCAACGATAGTGTGTGTAAATGTGTTCCCGCCATTTCTTAGAATCAGCGAAGCACTTTTTGCTCCGGTGGGCCCGATCAGTTTTTTATCTTTACTTAAAATCCTGAAGGATTTTTGAGGGAATGATCTTGTAGCATTGCCATTAATTCTAATTCCAACTTGGCCACTCCATGTCTCGGTTTGATTCGTATCAAAAAACTGCACACATGCTTTCCTTTCCCAGTTGCTGCCGCGATTTGAGTAGTTTCCTTTTTTATCAAACCAAGCTTCGTTTAAATGATCCAATCCATCATTATGCCATGTGTCACCTTGAACATAAATTCCGTCTTTCTCTGAAAAAAGTCCAGCATCATCAGTAGCAATAGAAACAACAGGTAAATTCAGTTTTCTGTTTTTAAATTGGGTGTAAATAGAAGCTTCATCGCTTACCAGTATTCCTTTCTTTGAGCGGGCTATGTACACATCGGCAAGTGCTTCGGTAGTGATCGGTGGTTTCCATTTATTAGAAGTCCGCACATGTGCCGAATTCCAAAACACAGATTGATAAATTGGGTTCACTTCCTCATTTAAGATTGAAATTGGATCTATCCCATTTTTGCCAACCACGATATCTCCATCACTCGGAATGAAGGCCCCTTGTTTTGTTTGAAAAGGAGGGTAAATTTTTGACGAAAATGTATGGTCAGGTTTCAAAAGCCCATCCGTAGAATATAGTGCGTATCCACTGCAAATAAGTCCAAAAAGAGAAAAGAGTAGGACTAGCCGCATCGTTATTTCTTAACAAGTAGTAAAACGATCATCGCGATTGTCCAACCAATTAATCCTAAAACCCAAAACCCAGATGCAACGGCTATTGCTGTACTTAATGCAACGACAACAAAAGGGACTTCAGATTTTTTGGTTTCGATGCTTTTAAAAAGAAGTAGACAAACGCCTATAAATACCAGGCCCAGCGCATTAGAATATTTTACAAACGGCATTAATATTCCAAGACTTATTGCAATTGATAATAACGGAAAGCCAATGGATTCTCCATGTTTTTTCTTGAATATAATTTTAACGAGAACAACCAAGATCAGTAGTACAAAAAGTTGAAAGAGAAATGCGGGAATGCTGTGCTCATTGAGCATGCTAGTTCCTTCTTGTAAAATTGATTTAAACATATTCATCTGTTTGAAGTTGTAAAGTTAGCTTTATTCGGCAGTTTTTATTAGTCCGCGAGCTCCTATAATAAAATCAGTAAAACGAAACCCACTGTAATCTGAATTTCAAGACAAAGTTGAACCGAATAAATCACACAAGAAAATAGTCGTTTAATGTTATGGATGACATTCTACCCAGGTCGAATCTGAATTCCAATTTAAAATCAGTTTGTGATGCACATTCGAATCAATGTCCAAGCTGGAACCAGATTCGCTTAATTCAAGACCAAAGTGAAACGCATCTAAAACGTACGTCATTTCATCGATTTCTTGGTCAAATATTAAGCTGATATAGTCTGATGAATTAAAACGGTTGTCATATCGAATCCCCTGATCCATATGAATGAAGTCTTTAAGCTTAATGCTGGGTAATTTATGATTTACAAGGTTCAATTGATCCAAACCTGAATCAAATTCGTATATGTTGGTAGTATTATTTTGACCTAAGGTCTGAGTCAGAAAACAGTACCGAGTTCCATCTTTGTTGTCAACATGAACTGTGAAGGATGAATTTTCTTCAGAGTTATGAGCGATCATGGTGTAATAATCATTTTTTTCCAAGTCCCAATATTCTAAATCGGAGTTGCTTAGTCTCTCTCTGTCGGCCAAACTTAGTGACCCCATTAAGGTTGTCTGAGAAAAAGCAGTGTCTGGAAGCCAATAATAGTAGTTGGTGCATGAAGACGGGTAACTTGATAAGAGGTACTCAGCATCTCCATATTCATTTTCAAAGGCCTCTTCGGCTTCTGCAGAATCTTCCGTTGCAAATTCTTCTAATTCAGCAAATGAAAAATCTTCTTCCCACAATTCTTCTTGCGCCATTTCCATGGCGAGATACTTGGCTTCAAGTTCTTCTTCCGAAGGTTTACTTGAACATGCGGTTACTGTTAAAGCGCACAGAAAAATATAAATGGCTAATCTCACTCTTTAAATGTATGGAAGCCACGGTTAAAATAGTTCCTGCATTATTAAGTGCCATCGTTTATTGATTAATCAATAACTCCTAGTTCTTTTCCAACTTTTATAAATGCAGCTATTGCCTTGTCTAAATGGTGTTTTTCATGTGCCGCTGATATTTGAGTTCTAATTCTTGCTTCACCTTTTGGTACAACAGGGTAAAAGAATCCAATTGCGTATACTCCTTCTTCTAATAGGCGATTTGCAAATTTTTGAGACAAGGCAGCATCAAATAACATAATGGGCACAATTGGAGAATCTCCAGGTTTCGTTTGAAATCCAGCAGCATTAATTTTCTCTTTGAAATACTTGGTGTTCTCTTCCAATTTATCTCTCAATTCAGTAGAAGTACTTAAGATTTCAAAAACTTTGTTTGCAGCTCCAACAATTGATGGGGCTAATGAGTTCGAAAACAAATATGGACGGGAGCGTTGTCTCAACATGTCGATAATTTCCTTTCTTCCAGTAGTATAACCTCCCATTGCTCCACCGAGTGCTTTTCCGAGCGTTCCTGTTATGATGTCAACTCTACCCATCACGTCACAATACTCTGGAGTACCTCGTCCAGTTGCTCCGATGAATCCGGCTGAATGACATTCATCAATCATTACCAATGCATCATATTTATCCGCCAAATCGCAGATCTGATCCAGTTTTGCAATGTCACCGTCCATTGAGAAAACCCCGTCCGTTACAATTAGTCTGAATCGCTGGGCTTGAGCTTCTTTTAATCTTTCTTCAAGTTCCTCCATGTCACTATGAGCGTAGCGGTATCGAGCAGCCTTACAAAGTCTTACTCCGTCAATGATTGAGGCATGATTCAGTGCATCCGAAATAATTGCATCTTCTTTGGTTAGAATCGGTTCAAACAAACCACCATTGGCATCAAATGCAGCCGCGTAAAGAATGGTGTCGTCCACTCCGTAAAATTTAGCAATCCGATCCTCCAATTCTTTATGAATATCCTGTGTTCCACAAATAAATCGAACCGATGACATACCAAATCCATGCGTGTCAAGTGCGTCTTTAGCAGCTTGAATTACTTCTGGATGGGAAGAGAGCCCAAGGTAATTATTGGCACACATAATGACAACTTCTTCTCCTGAACTTACCGTAACATCAGCCCCTTGAGGAGATGTGATGATTCGTTCACTTTTGAATAGTCCTGCTGATTCTATTTCAGCTAATTCCTTTTGTAAATGCTCTTGAATTTTCCCGTACATCCTATCTAAAATTTGATTGCGAACGAAGATAGTAAACAAGAAGAATCAACCAGAATAATTAAGCCCAAACTTTAGTTCCTTCTGTACAGTTTTGGCAAATGTCAATTTCTGATCGTGATTTCAGAATAGCTGATCGGAAGTTATTGTATGGTTCCGAAAACCAAACATCCTTGAATTTAGTTTCTTTCAGATCTCCAAATTGATGCTTGGCATCTTTGTCGAAACAACAAGGAACTACTTTCCCATCCCAAGTGATAACACATGAATGCCACATTCTCCAGCATTGATTGATCATTTCGTTTTTTAAGGCATAAGTTCCATCATCTTGCTTTGCATATCGAGAGTACTTATCGATCGTAGGGATCAAGGGGTTTCCATTAATGTAATCGTAAACTTGAGCAGTTTTAAACTTGATGTCGTCCACACCCAATTCTATTGCCAGCTTTTTAGCATCTTCAATTTGATGCTCATTTGGCTTAACAACTAAGAATTGAAAAATTACTTTTGGAGTTTTAGATGGATGTTTCTTTTTCCACTTTACGATTTCCTTGGTCCCAGATATAACCTGTTCAAGTTTTCCATTAATTCGGTACTGCTCATAAATTTCTTGAGTAGTTCCATCTAAAGAGATTATTAACTTATCTAAGCCAGAATCAATTGTTTTAATAACCGAGTCTTCAGTTAGAAAATGTCCATTGGTGGAAGTTGCCGTATATATTTTCCTTTCATGTGCAAACTTCACCATGTCTAAAAATTCAGGGTTTATGTAAGGTTCACCTTGAAAGTAAAACGTGAGATAGATCAAATCTTTTTCAATCTCTTCAATCGTTTTTTTGAAAAAGTCGGATTTTAAATTCCCTGTATTTCTGCTAAACTGTTTCAATCCACTTGGACATTCGGGACATCCCAGATTACAGGCGGTGGTTGGTTCAATAGATATAGCGAAAGGATTCTGGTTCATCTCAGGAACGCCAGTTTTTCTAGACTTATTAAAACTTCGATACATTTTCCAGGCATTTTTATACTTCCTGGCATTCATGTATTTCAAAGTGTCTTTATTGTCTGAGAATCGATTCACCTTGTAAAAATAATTTATTTAACATCCTTTATCACTAAATGGTGTAGTTATTGTACATTTTTGCCATGTCTACGAGGTTGTTGAATAGCAAACCGAAATGATGAACGAAGCGTTAGTCGAAATAATTTTCTACTCCGTAGAGTTTATGCTACTTTAGCGGCCCGTACCTAAAAAGTAGATTTAAAGAGCATGTGGAAAGTCATCTCCAAGGTTATTCTAAGATATAGAGCAATAATTATTGTTCTTCTTCTAGGTTTGACGGGCTTAATGGTTCATAAAGCACGAACTGTTGGGTTGGACTATAGCTTCGCCAAGTTATTGCCTGATGATGATATTACCAATATTGAACATGTTGCTTTTAAGGAAGAGTTTGGGCAGGATGGAAGTGTAATGGTTATTGGGGTGAAAGACCCGATGATGTTTAAAGACACTAGCCACTTTAATAATTGGTGGCGGATGAGTGAGAAAATCGCTCGAATTACTGTTCCAAGTATCAATGAAAAAGGAGAGGAAGTCCAAGTTTCAGCAATCGACTCGGTGTTTTCAACCGCCCACCTCTATGATATTCGAAAGAATAAAAAGAAGAAATCATTTACGTTTGAGCCTCTACTAGTTGATCTTCCCGGAAGTAATACGGAACTTGACTCCGTTCATTTAGAGATTGAGCGTCTAAAGTTTTACGAGAATATTGTCTACTTAAAAGAACTGGACATTCACGTAATGATGGTATTCGTAAATACAACTGTTTTTGATACCGATGCCAGAGGAACGCTAATTGCCGATGTAGTGACGGAGGCTAAGAGTTATTCGGCCATTTTTGGTGATTTGAAGTTTTCGGGATTGCCTTACATAAGGGCAATTAACATGGAAAAAGTTAGAGGCGAGTTAAGTTTATTCGTGGTACTAGCAATGTTGGTGACGGCTTTACTTCTCTGGCTGTTTTTTAGGTCTTTTAAAGTGGTTATTGTTTCTCTTGTAGTGGTAGCTTTTGGTGTGGTGTTCTCGTTCGGGATAATTGGTTTGTTCGATTATAAAATGAGCGTTTTGATGGGCTTAATACCACCATTAATAATCGTAATTGGAATACCAAATTGTATTTATTTGGTTAACAAATATCAGCAAGAATATAGGCAACACGGAAATAAAGCTAGGGCGTTATCCAGAGTAATTCAGAAAATTGGTAATGCAACTTTCATGACTAACGCAACAACTGCAATGGGTTTTGCAACCTTCATTTTCACACCTAGTGAATTAATGCAAAAGTTTGGAATTATTGCCTCGGTTTGTATTGTAACCGTGTTCTTTCTGGCGATTATCATTGTGCCAATTACGTTGAGTTTTCTTAAGCCTCCAAAGGAGCGTGAAATGAAACACTTGGATCGGAAATGGCTGTATACAGTTGTGGATAGATTGGTGGTCTGGTCTACGGATCATCGACCAAAGGTTTATCTTATTTCGCTAGGCGTTTTGATACTTGGAGGAATTGGAATTTCCATGATGCGTATCTCGGGTAATATCGTAGATGATTTGCCTAAAGGAGACCAAGTGGTGCAAGATTTACAATTCTTCGAAGAGAGCTTTAACGGTGTGATGCCGTTTGAAGTAATCATTGAAGCGAAGAATAAACAGCGTCTGTTTTCTGAAACCGTTTTATCCAGAGTTGAAGAAGTTCAAGATCACTTAAAGTTAGAGCCTCAACTTTCTCGTTCGGTATCTGTTATTGATGCGATTAAGTTTTTGAATCAAGCTTACTATAATGGCAACGCTGATAAATATGAAGTGCCTAATATTCGAGGTTTGCAGAAAATTTCTCAACACGTTTCGAATTCTGGAAATGGCACCAATTTAAATACTGGGTTTTTAAATAGCGATAGTACAAAGTTCAGAGTATCCATGCAGGTTGCCGATATTGGAACACGTCAAATGGATACGCTATTGACTCGAGTTAAATTTGATATCGATTCCATTTTAAATCCAAGTAAACATCTTTATTATTCAGCGCTTACCAAATTAGGAACCATAAAAGGCGAAGAGAAGGATGCATTTTTAAGAGAGTTTTATACGTTCTTCCCTGAAGTGAAAAGCGGTGTTGAAACCGAATTGATAGAGGCTGAAAAAGATTATCAAAAAACGGATATAATTACAGAGCTTATCATTAAACCAGAGATGGATGCCCTGGAGCAATTTAAAATTGATAAATCATTGGCTCAGGGTATTACAACAGATACAAGCCAAAATATTAGGTGTGTTAATAATGGGCACATTAATTTGTTTTTAGACAGCCTTTCTGGACTGGGCTTGTCTGCATTAACCTATCATGCAATTGTGGATTCAATGGTGGCTATTGAAGTAGTGGATAGAGAAATTATATTGCAAAACATTAACGTATTAAAAGGGGTTCGAAGAAATACTTTCATAGACAAGTATTTAGCGAACCATCAAGAGTCTCGTGAAGTATTGTTGGACAAACTGAGTGTGATAAGTGCTGAGATGGAAGATGAGTTTTATACTAATGAAGATCATATCTTTTCTTATCATAATAATCCTGGGTTCTTGCCAATTTTCAAAAAAGGAATTGAAAAGAATGTCTTGGAGTTTAGTGTTACGGGTACCAGTATTGTATTCACAAAAGGAACAAGTTACTTGGTGAATAACCTCTTTATAAGTTTGGTTATCGCGATTGTTATTATTGGAATATTAATGGCTACACTGTTCAAGTCTTTACGAATGGTATTTGTCTCCTTAATTCCGAATTTGGTTCCACTAATTGTAACAGCTTCTATAATGGGCTTCTTCAATGTGCCGATTAAACCATCTACTATATTAGTATTTAGTGTGGCCTTTGGAATATCGGTCGATGATACAATTCACTTCTTGGCCAAATATCGTCAAGAGCTTAAAAATCAAAAGTGGAATATTAAAGGTTCTGTGGTTAATGCCATACGCGAAACGGGGGTAAGTATGATCTATACTTCCATTATTCTATTTTTTGGATTCGGAATATTTTGCTCTTCAAATTTTGGGGGAACGCAAGCATTAGGAATTTTAGTTTCGGTGACCTTATTGTTCGCGATGCTGGCAAATCTAGTTTTGTTACCTTCATTATTGCTATCACTAGAGAAACGAATTACAACAAAGGCGTTTAAAGAACCGTTGTTAGAACTTCTGGACGAGGAAGAGGATATTGAGCTTGCTAGTCTAGAGGTGCCAAAAACGTAAACAAGATGAAAGGAATTATTTTAGCCGGAGGTTCTGGAACCAGGCTACATCCGTTAACCTTAGCCGTAAGTAAGCAGCTGATGCCTGTTTACAATAAGCCCATGATTTATTACCCATTGGCCACATTGCTTAGTGGTGGAGTCAGGGAAGTCTTAATCATAACAACACCTCATGACAAACCTCATTTTGAGAAATTATTAGGAGATGGATCACGCCTTGGTTGTGAATTCACATATGCTATTCAGCACGAACCAAATGGTTTAGCTCAAGCTTTTGTAATTGGTGAAGAGTTTATTGGTGATGACAATGTTGCTTTAATACTAGGAGATAATATTTTCTTTGGAAATGGTATGGGAAGGTTGCTGCGGGCAAATCATGAACCTGTAGGAGGAATGGTGTATGCTTATCATGTTAATGATCCTGAACGTTACGGAGTAGTTGAGTTTGATTCTGAGAAGAAAGCGATTAGCATCGAAGAAAAACCTGAAAACCCAAAATCTAATTTTGCCGTTCCGGGACTCTATTTTTATGATAATTCGGTAATTGAAATCGCCAAAAACTTGGAGCCAAGTGCCCGAGGCGAATATGAAATTACGGATGTAAATAAGGAGTATTTAAGAAGAGGACAGCTAAAAGTTTCTATTTTGGATAGAGGTACCGCCTGGCTTGATACAGGAACATTTAAATCTTTAATGCAAGCTTCACATTTTGTTCAGACGATAGAAGAAAGACAAGGGTTAGGTATAGGTTGTATTGAGGCGGTAGCACATGCTCGAGGCTTTATCTCTGACGATGAATTGAACAAACTGGCTCAGCCTTTGTTAAAAAGCGGATACGGAGATTATCTGATGACGATACTCGATAAATAAATTGGAATTGGAAACTACAATTAAGATTAATACGATGAGGTCGCTTCCCGAATACCAGCAAATTATTGCGGATTCAATTGAAAAATTCAAATCCAATAATAAGTCTCTTTCACTTTATGATCCTGTAAATTATATCCTTTCAATGGGAGGAAAAAGGATGCGTCCTGCTATTTTATTGATGGCGAACGATCTGTTTGAAGGAGAGCTTGAGAATGCCATTAATCCGGCATTAGCAGTGGAAGTTTTTCATAATTTCACTTTGCTTCATGACGACATTATGGATCATGCTCCGATGAGACGCGGTAAGCCTGCGGTTCATGAAAAATGGGGTGTTAGTGAGGCGATTTTATCTGGAGATGTGATGATGGTTCAGGCAGTTCAGTTAATGACCATTTGTCCGGATCGAGTGCTTAGAAATGTTCTTGATGTGTTTAGTGAAACAGCGGTTGAGGTTTGTGAAGGACAACAAATGGACATGGATTATGAGCTCAGAGATGATGTTAGCATTGAAGAGTACCTTACTATGATCGAGTTGAAGACTTCAGTTTTACTTGCAGGAGCTATGAAAATAGGAGCGTTAATTGGCGGTGCTTCTGATGAAGATGCTGGTCAGATTTATGAGTTTGGAAGGAATCTGGGTGTTTCTTTTCAGATCATGGATGATATTTTAGACGTTTACGGTGATCAGGCTAAGTTTGGTAAACAAGTTGGTGGTGACATTATTGAAAACAAGAAAACCTATTTACTGCTGAAAGCGATGGAATTGGCTGATCCAGAGACAAAGTCTTCTCTTGAAGCGGCTGCAGTATATACCGAAGAGCGATTTGATGAAAAAGTTAAATTAGTAACTGATATATACAATCGTTTGGAAGTGAAAGCTAAAACTGAAATGGTAATGAATCAATTTTACGACAAAGCGATTCAAAACTTAGACGCAATCTCCTTGCCTGAAGAGCGCAAAGCACCTTTGTATGAATTGGCAAAAGGACTGTTACAAAGGGAAAGTTAATTCCTTCGTATCTTAGTTCAATCATGAATCGCAAGCCTCTTCTTTTCATATTTATTTTGAGTGTCCTGATTTTTTCGTCTTGCGTTGTTTCCAACCCTGGACGATCTAAATACACCAATCATAAGGGCTTAAAAGTTAATTTGATTCAGAAAGAAGCTAAACAAACTAGAACCCAAAGTGACAGTTTCTTAGCAGATAAAGTTGAGGACATTCAATTAAATCAGGAGGTTCAAAATAAATCAAAAATAGATTGGGTTGCGGTTCTAATTTCAGTAGTGTGGATTTCGGTTGCTGTTGGATCTATAGCATTGTTTGTTACAGCAGTTGAGGCCGGTTGGGTTTCATGGGCCGTGATTTCAACTGGAATATTTATGGGGTTAGTTTGGGTTTTTACTATTCTCGTGCTGATTGGAATTTTAATGTTTATGGGAGTGGGAAGCCGAACACCGATTTTACTTCCATATGATGATTAGAAAATTAACCTCATATCTTGTATTTGTAGGCGCCATACTTTTATTTTCTTCGTGTGGCCTTAAAGTTTCTAGCCCTGGGAAAAGTCAATACACAAATCACAAAAGATCGAGAATTTCCTGGGTTAAAAAAGCCGCAAAACAATCTGCATCTCAAGAAGACGATGAAGAATACATCCTTGAAACAGTTCAAATAGACAATAAGAACTCAGTTTCAAAGAAGATTCGAAAAGCAAATAGAGGCCTATTCGCCTTTGTGCTATTATGGCTATCGTTGGCCATAGCTTCCCCGATTGTCTTTTTTACAGCTCTTCGAGCGGGTTGGGCCAGCTGGGCCGTAGTAGCTAGCGGAGTGGTAATGGGAGTGGTTTGGGTTTTTACAATTTGGGTTTTAATTGCTATTTTGATTTTCATGTTCGCCCCACGAAGAACACCAATGGTTCCCGCTTATGGATAGACGAATATCAATAGGATTTGTATTCCTCAGTTTGATACTGATGTTTTATTCTTGCGGATTAAATATTAGTAATCCAGGAAAAAGTCGATACACAAATCATGGCGGTTTGTCTATGAATAAAGGCAGCGCGCAAAGAGGAAAAGCGCAATTATCTGAAGAAAAAGTGACAGAGCCTATGGATGAGGCTAAGGTGGAGAAGTCGATCAAAAAAGCGACACAAAGCGATGAAGAATTTTGGCTTATCGCGTTATGGGCATTTCTAGTCCTTGGCTCAATTGCGTGGTTGTTTTTCTCTATTTACCTTAATTGGGCAATATGGTTAATAGTAATGGCCGGAGTTTTTTTAGGGGTTGTTCTGTTTGCCTCGGTCATTCTCATAATGCTGATTATTATTTTTAGTTGACTTTATTTCGTCTTATATATTTCTTTTAAAGCAGCCTCTAAATTATCGTGTTCAAATTCAAACCCGGTCTTCTTTATCTTATCGTTAGAGGCTCTAACTCCTTTTAGTACCGCATCGCTTAATTCACCATACATCGATTGAATGACGGATCCTGGTACTTTAGGTAAAAACATTTTCTTATCTAATATCTGAGCTAAAGTTTTAGTGAATTCAGCATTATTAACATGTTGTGAGGCGGAGGCATTGTAAGGACCAGAGAGTCCTTTCCGCATAATGTGCAGATACATTCTGCTTAAATCATTGTGATGAATCCAAGGCATCCATTGCTTGCCATTTCCTATTGGAGAGCCAAAGTGAATTTTCACAACACCCGCTATTTTGGCCAAAGCGCCACCGTTTTTTTCAAGTACTGCGCTTGTTCTTACTTGAGCAACATTGCAATAGTCGTTGAGTGCAAAAGAGGCTTTCTCCCAATGAACAACCAATTTGGAGAGAAACTCTTCCGTGCCAGGAGATTCTTCGGTATGTATGTCATCTGTTTCGTTATCGTATAAATTGATGCCAGATGAAGTGATGTATGATTTTAACGGGATGTTGTTTTCTTTAACATATTCGCAAAGGAATGCTGACGAGTCTACTCTTGAAGCGATCAGTACTTTCTTCCTTTTAAAGTTCCATCGTTCATCAGCTATTCCTGCTCCTGCCAAATGAATAAGATGCGAGCAATTATCTAATGCACCCTTTTCGATAAATTTCTTCGCGTAATCCCATAGATAAACCTTGACTCTTCCTTTAGAGTTTTTGGATCTCGATAGGTGAACCACTTGATATCCTTCCTCTTTAAGTAACTTAGTTAAGCTTAAACCAACTAAGCCAGTTCCTCCGGTGATTACTACTTTTTCTTTTTCCATTTATTAAATGTAATTCCCAATCTTAACTTGCGTGTCGAATTAACAATAAATTATATTAACTCCCCTTTCATATAGGTGATAGCTTTACCACTAATTTTAACTCGATCTCCTTCAATACTGCAAGAAAGGCTCCCTCCTCGAGGTGATAATTGTTTAGCTTTTAAATCATTTCTACCAAATTCACGACTCCAATATGGAGTTAATATGGTATGAGCTGAACCAGTTACAGGGTCTTCTGGAATTCCAAATTGAGGTGCGAAATATCGAGATACAAAGTCTACTTGGTCTCCTGGAGCAGTTGCGATAATACCCCTAGAATCAGCTTTTGAAATCACCTCCAAGTTTGGCCTAATGTGTTCAATTACTGACTGAGATCTATATATGAAAACGTAATCCAAGGAACCTTTCAATACTTTGATGGGTCTAAAATCGAAACTTGAAATCAAGTGGGTAGGAATTTCAACTTCCTGAAAAGAGTCCATTGGAAAGTTTAGGGTAAGTAAGCCATTATCTCTAGTTACACTTAAGGGGCCACTTTTCGAAGTGAAATTTACTTCAGGTTTAGCATATTCTAAATGCTCAAAAAGTACATGAGCAGCCGCCAAAGTTGCATGGCCGCATAAATCTACTTCCGCCTTTGGCGTAAACCATCTTAAGTGAAACCCATTTTCAGTTTCAACGAAAAAAGCAGTTTCAGCAAGATTGTTTTCGGCCGCAATACTTTGCATTAAATGATCTGGAATCCAATTTTTCAAAGGACACACAGCTGCTGGGTTTCCTTTGTACAATTCATCCGCAAACGCATCGACTTGATAGATTGGTAGCCTCATTTAATTACAGGATTTAGGTTTGTAGTAAAAGAATTTGTCATCCCCGTGATACTCCAAGTTATGTTCTTTAATTACCGGAGCTAAAACTTTACAAGAAATGATACCATCGCAAAGTTCTAGTACATCTTCTTGTTGGTTTTCGCTAAAAACTTCTATGTTTTTAAAGTAGAAGTCGGCTATTAATTTTTGGTCATCGTCATCAAACATCGATATACACTCACTGGCACCTTTAAGGAGATCTCTAATCTCGCTATCAGCTTTCCAGTCGGTTCCCTTTGGGAGTTTCTGAAGTTTTGAAGCTGCCAGTTTAACCATCTCATTATTATTTGTTTTAGCAAAATATTTAATCGAGATATTTAGCTCGGCAAGCGGTTGGTCGGGCCACTTAACGGGGAAGTCCTCAATTCCCTTGGTGCAAAGATGTTCAATTGTATTTTCCAAATTCGGACTCAAGGGCGAACTGTCTTCTAATCTCTGAAGGAGGTAGTCGTCATTAGACCAACTCAAAGTTCGTTTTAGCTCTTTTTCAATATATGCGCTATCAATTGACGCAATCAAATCTTGATCTTTTAAATGCTCGAATATTAAATCATGAATTTCAGAAGCTCGAAATCCGATATCGTAAGATTCTTTTAAGTGCCTCTTAGCCGATACATACCACTTTGGATTTTTATCTTTTAGCGAAAGAATCTTTTTAGTTGTGAAATAATTTATGGCTAAATCATCATCTGGGAAACGACTAAAAAAGGAGGTCAGTTCTTCATTTGATAAGTTGACTTCTGCTAAAAATCGAGATACGTGCTTAGCTTCTTTTGGGTCAAAGGAATTTGCGATATCTTCATTAAGAACGACATCTTTTAACAAGACCGATCTGCTTGGGTACTTGTTAATGTCAACTTCCGATTTAAGTGGTTGCGCTTTGTAATCTAGAATCCCATAAGGTTGATAAAACGGGATAACCGAATTGTTCCCGATGCTTAGTTCTTCCTCATCACTTAATGGGTTGTAATTGTTCCCATATGGAGATGAAACAAGTATTCCGTCCAACAGGTGATAGGTTGCGCAAATGTGCCCATGATACAGAAATTGATAGGTGAACTTGTCCTTGGAACCTCTAATGTCAACAGGGTCAATCTTCGCATAAAGATCTACCTCATAATCCTCATCTGGAAAAGTAATTATTTCCTTAAAGTTATTGGTGCCGATTAATATTCCAACTGCTACGCTGTAATCGTGATTTGATCTTCTTGTATTTCCATGTTCTGTTAGACTAGCTTGAATATTGAAGTCAACATCATCTACAGAGACTGTTTTTGATTCTGAGTCAATTTCGTTGCTGTATGAACATCCTTTATTGCAACCTAAAAGGAGTAAAAAAGAAAAAGACAGCAAGCAAATTCGTCTAATTTTCATCAGTTTCATTGTTCATTAGATTTAGTTAGAAGAAAGATAAAGAATATGTTGGCCGTAATTATTTAAACGATTAAAAATTGCTTGTTCGAAGTGTGAAAATACGTTTGTATTCGGGTGTTTCGGAAGATCATAAGTTAGCTGTTGTTGGCTCAAATTTGTAGTCGTGCAAATCACCAAAAAACCTCTACAAGTCCTTTGTGTAAAGCTCAAGCTAATAAATGTAGCTGAAAAACCAACAAACACCTCCAATATGTAGTCATCCTTTGATTTATTTGATGTTTCAGGGGCTAGGTATGTAAAAAAACTACCTTTGGATAGAACACAACGATAAGAAAATAGTCATGGACAAATTTTCATACCTGAGTAATGCTCACGGATCTTCAATAGAAGAGCTCTATAACCAATACATTTCAGATAATAATTCAGTCGATTTCGGTTGGCAAAAGTTCTTTGAAGGCTTTGAATTTGCTCGAACAAATTTTGAAGAAACTGGAGATGTTCCCGAGAACATGCATAAAGAGTTTAGGGTGGTTCAAATGATCAATGAATATAGAGGAAGGGGTCATTTGTTTACTCAAACAAATCCAGTAAGAGAAAGAAGAAAGTACTCTCCATCATTAGATTATCGAAATTTCAAATTAGAAGAGTCTGATTTAAATGTGAAGTTTTCAGCAGGATCTGAAATTGGAATTGGTGATGCAACTTTACAACAAATCATCGATCACTTAGAAGAAACTTATTGCAGGAGTATAGGTATCGAATACGCTTACATGCGCTCGCCTCAGCGATTAAAGTGGATGCGCGACAAAATTGAATTGAAGAACAGACCAGTTCTTTCAGCCGATACTAAAAAACACTTGCTTCATAAACTAAATCAAGCCAATGGGTTTGAACAGTTTCTTCAAAAGAAATTTGTCGGTCAAAAAAGATTTTCTCTGGAAGGAGGAGAAGCGTTGATTCCAGCGCTTGATGCTTTAATAGAAAGAGGATCAGAAATTGGAGTTGAAAATTTTGTGATGGGTATGGCTCATCGTGGACGATTAAACGTTTTGGCAAATATTTTTAACAAATCATACACTACAATATTCTCAGAGTTTGAAGGGAAAGAATATGAAAATTCAACATTTGATGGAGACGTAAAGTATCACTTAGGATTTACCAGTGAAGCAATTTGCGATAGTGGTAATACGGTCCAAATGACGCTGTGTCCAAATCCATCCCACTTAGAGGCTGTTGATCCAGTTGCACAGGGGTTAACTAGATCAATTATTGATCATAAGTTAGATGGAGATACTAAGAAAATAGTTCCAATCATTGTTCACGGTGATGCTGCTGTTGCTGGTCAGGGGGTTGTTTATGAGGTGGTTCAAATGGCTCAGCTAGATGGTTATCAAACTGGCGGGACTGTCCATATTGTTATTAATAATCAGATCGGTTTTACCACCAATTACCTTGATGCTAGGTCATCAACTTATTGCACAGATGTTGCGAAAACTACGTTATGTCCAGTGTTCCATGTAAATGGAGATGATGTTGAAGCGGTAGTCCAAGTAATGCAGATTGCCTTAGAGTATCGACAAGAATTTGGAAGAGATGTATTTATCGATTTATTGTGCTACAGAAAGTACGGACACAATGAGGGTGACGAGCCTAAATTTACTCAACCGAAGCTTTATAAGTCTATAAGCAAACATCCGAATCCCAGAGATGTTTACATGTCTAAATTAGTAGCGGAAGGAGTTATTACCGCTGATTTTGCAAAAGCCTCTTTGAAGGAGTTTGATGACGCACTTCAGGACAACTTTGATGATTCGAAAAAAATTAAGAAAGCGAAGGTGAGACATTTTCTTGAAGAAGAATGGTCGCACCTGAAAAAGGCACAATATCCCGGAGAACTAGGACATCCAAAAACACAGATTTCTGCAAAGAAGTTATCGGAACTGGGTACACGTCTAGCTACTTTACCAGAAGGGAAAAAGTTTTTCCGTAAATCTGTTAAGTTGGCGAAGGATCGTTTGAAAATGTTGGAAGAAGATAAATTGGATTGGGGAATGGCGGAAATGCTTGCCTATGCATCTTTATTAAGTGAAGGTCATCCAGTTCGGATTTCAGGGCAAGATGTTGAAAGAGGAACTTTCTCTCATCGTCATGCGGTAGTTAAAACGGAAGATTCAGAAGAAGAAGTAATCACGCTGAATGATGTTTCAAAAGGACAAGCGAAATTTGAAATTTATAATTCTCTTCTTTCGGAATATGCAGTATTAGGGTTTGATTACGGTTACGCATTTGGAACACCTGACGGATTAACTATTTGGGAAGCACAATTTGGAGACTTTAACAATGGCGCTCAAATTATAATTGATCAATTTATCAGTGCAGCAGAAGACAAATGGCATACCATGAATGGATTGGTAATGTTACTTCCTCACGGTTATGAAGGAATGGGGTCTGAGCATTCATCTGGAAGGATGGAGCGATATCTTCAGCTTTGTGCCGAGAACAACATGATTATCATTAACTGTACATTACCAGGTAATCACTACCATGCGCTAAGACGTCAATTGAAATGGGAATACAGAAAGCCATTAATTGCGTTTACTCCAAAGAAATTACTTCGTTATCCGAAGGCGATTTCAAGCATTAATGACCTAGCCAAAGGTGAGTTTCAAGAAGTTATCGATGATAATCGAGTAGATGCTAAGAATGTAGATACGGTGGCGTATGTGTCCGGTAAATTCTACTTTGATATTTTAGAGAAAATTGAAGAGATAGGAGGAGCAGATAATATTGCGCTTGTAAGAGTTGAGCAGATTTACCCACTTCCACAAACACAGCTAGATGCTACGGTGAAGAAATATTCGAAAGCAACGAAACACATTTGGGTGCAAGAAGAGCCAGAGAACATGGGTGCCTGGAGTTTTATTTTACGAAAGTGGAGAACGAAACACCTTGAATTAATTTCAAGACCAGCCAGTGGATCACCTGCAGCAGGATCTTCTAAGGTGCACGAGATACGGCACAACGCATTAATTAACGAATTACTAGAAAACGCAAAACAATTAGCGTAGTCAAAAGATAAAAAGCAAAGAGTATGTCAATTCTTGAAATGAAAGTTCCCAGCCCGGGAGAATCAATATCAGAAGTAGAAATCGCGGAATGGTTAGTTGAAGATGGAGATTATGTCGAAAAAGATCAAACCATTGCTGAAGTAGATTCAGATAAGGCTACGTTGGAATTGCCTGCGGAAGAAGCCGGTACAATAACGTTAAAAGCAGAAGTTGGAGATGCAGTTGCAGTAGGAGCAGTTGTTTGCTTAATTGATACTTCTGCGGAAAAACCGGAAGGATTTGAAGCGCCTGGAAGTGCAGCTGTTGTTGCGCCTCCTGTAGTTGCGGAAAAGCCAGCTGAAAAGAAACCTGCACCTGTTGCAGTTCCAAATCCAGGGCCTGCTTCTAGTTCAAGCTATGCATCTGGACATCCATCTGTGGCGGCTAAAAAATTAATTGACGAGAATAATGTTCCAATTCAACAAGTAGTTGGGTCTGGAAAAGATGGTCGTATCACAAAGCAAGATGTGGTTGCCGCAATGGCAGCTGGATTCTCAGCAAATGCAGCGCAAGGCTGGGGTGGAACAAGAGATACCGAATCAACCAAAATGAAAATGTTGAGGCGTAAAATTGCCTCACGTTTAGTAGCTGTGAAGAATGAAACGGCTATGCTTACTACGTTCAATGAAGTGGATATGAAGCCAATCATGGACGTTAGAAAGAAATACAAAGAAAAATTTAAGGAAATCCATGGGACGAACCTTGGTTTCATGTCTTTCTTTACGAAAGCGGTAACGGAAGGATTAAACTTATTCCCTCAAGTTAATTCGATGATAGATGGAGATCAGATGATCTCTCATAATTATGCAGACATAGGAATTGCGGTTAGCTCACCAAAAGGACTAATGGTTCCTGTTGTTCGGAATGCAGAACAAATGTCTTTAGCAGAAATCGAAAGAGAAATTAAAAGGTTAGCTATTAAGGCAAGAGATGGTCAAATGGCAATTGAGGATATGACTGGAGGTACATTCACAATTACCAACGGAGGGGTGTTTGGCTCTATGTTAAGTACTCCAATTATCAATCCTCCGCAATCAGCAATTCTGGGAATGCATAATATTGTTCAAAGACCAGTTGCGATTAACGGAGAAGTTGTAATTCGACCAATCATGTATCTAGCCTTGTCTTATGATCATCGAATTATAGATGGTAAAGAATCAGTTAGTTTCTTAGTGAAAGTGAAGAACATGCTGGAGAATCCGGAACAAATGATCTTTGGATCAAAAGACCCTGTAGAAGTATTGCTTGGGCTCTAATTAGGACTTGTTGCGAAATCAGCCGCTCTAATTAACGAGTGATCTTCACTGATTCCTATTGAATCACCTAAGTGCTCATGTAGTTCGAGTCTTTCATTTATGAGCGGGATGTCATAGGGGTATTCCGAAATAAGAAAATCATAAATCATCAGTGCGTTTTCGCATTCGATGTTTTCCAAAATGCATTGCGCTTTGTAGGCCCGTGCAATTTGTTGTCGGATTTTGTCATTTTTAGAATCCATCAATAAGGCCTTCATGTATTCATCAACCGCTTCGCCATAACTTCCCTCATTTACCAGTAACTCTGCTTTTTCCATTAGAATTAAAGCATCGGCTTGCAAATAGAAATCTTGCATTTCGAGGTATGCTTCGTCTTTTTCATATTGATCTTTATACACAAAGAAGATTAGAAAAAAGATGCTGACAAATCCAAGAATTAGGTAGACCAATAAGAGGGTAGATTTACTTTTCATCAATTAGTTTGCATAATGAAAGATCACTATTTTCTCCATAGAATCCCCGTTGTTATATTGAGCTTTTAATCGATAGAAAGTTCTTGAAACATAATCTTGAATCAGATAACCTTCTGATTTGGTTGAACTCCAATTTGTTGATCCAATTCGACTTTCAATCTTAAGAATTTGATGTTCCAAAGAGTCTTGATTCAAAGTTGTTTGAAAAGAAAGTCCAGTAGGGATGGCTCCAGGTTGAAATTGGAAGTTAACCATTGGCAAAGTGTCTGGAGTTGAATATTCATGTTCCCAATCAACCAAGTCAAGATTGGTTCCATCTGCTCCTTTTACCCGCTTACTCAGTTCGTGTTGCTGAATGAAAACTAGTTCTTCTATGCCATGAGTGTCATAGATTAAGATACTGTCCGTAGGCCTGTTTACCGTTAAATAGACGCTGTCATTATAGGTTTCCCAGTTTCGGTTGCTTTCTACTTTTTCTGATCCCCAATAAGCGAGATTAAATGTTTTGAAATCAACCTCAAGGTATATAGGTAACTCCTTAATTACTTTTGAAGTGTCAATCTCAGGTTTTAAGTCACCAGGCTCAATAACCTGAGAATCCGAGCAGGCAGAAAACAGCAGTGCTGCGAGTATGGCGATAACAAATCCTGTTCTCATCGCTTGAAATATATATCTATATAATCTACTACGTTTCCACCTTCACAATTGTCCATTTCCTGCAAACGCCAGTATTTTCTTTTACCGGTTGCTTTGAAGTTGTACTCTCCATTTCTAATGCAAACTTCTCCATTGTTAAGATGGTCTACTTTTGACTTTATAACCCCATTAAACAAAAGGTGTTCGTTCCCTTGCATGGTTAAAGTTCCATCAATAGAAAGTTCATCTCCGTTTTCATTTTTTTGAGATCCAACTACGTAAAACACGCCCTCTGTTTCTAGTTCGAATGTACAGGTGCCAGGATCTTCCGTTCCAATCCATTGTAAGGTTAATACATGTTCACCAGTATACCTTGCCCAACCTTCTTCCTCTTCTCGAACCGACTGTATTTCACTAAGAATTGAAGCACTGTCCTCCTCAGTTAGATTAGTATTTAACATCGTGGAATCAATTTGAGCGACATTGGAATCGGAGATTAATTCAACAGCGTCTGACGAATTATTAGAATCATCATTCAACGGTGTTTCTTCCGTAGGTCCAGATTCTCCGCATGACGCGAACAGGGATGCTGCAAGAGCAAAAGTCAATATATTCAAAGTTAATTTCATGGTCTAAAGTTCTTTAAAAGATTGAATCATTTGGTCCATGCCAGGGTTAAATCTTTCAATTCGATTTTCAGTTACCCAAACATGTAATTCATAAATCCGCTTTTTCGAATGGTAATAGGCAATTTTGTAACGAATCGGGAATTCCACTCCTTGTGTAGACAATTCGTGCACGGTGCAGGTTAGATCATTTACTGTGGTAGCTGTGCTATCTAGCCATTCAAGGTTATTCATTTGAGCCTCGTATTGATTTTCCGTATGGTGAATGTGGAGGTCAAATATTTCTTTTGCAGTCATGTCCAATCGATGAATATCAGTTCTATAGTCTTCGATTTCTGAATGAATCACTTTAAAGTAAAATTCCTTTTGCTCATTGCCGTATTCCGTGTTGGCTAGTGGGTCAATGTTCCCGGTCTTAATCATGGTTGATTCCATTTCCATTGAGAACAAATCTTCAAATATTTGTTTCTCATATTTAGTTGAACTGGTGCAGCTCAAGAAGAATAGCGGAATTAATAAAACGTAAAACAGTTTCAAATTTTAACGAATTTTTGATGGTATATTTTTCTGTCGGATTGAATTTTAATGGTGTATACTCCAGGTTTTAAACTTTTCATATTTATGTAAGGTCGTTTAAATCGCTCTTGCATCATCAAATCTCCAGTAGCATTATAAACTTGGTAAGTGCCGTGGATTTTTTTTAGTTGATCTGGAGTTTCAAAATATAATTTGGTCTCTACGGGGTTAGGGTAGAGGAGTATTTGGCTTTCCGTTAATTCCGCAAGGCCTACTGAAGAAGGTTCTACAATTAATTCGATCACCGGTACAGAATCGCTCCATTTTCCCATGTAACGTTGTTCTGGCGTATCTCCAAATGCGTAATTACAATCGCTACCATCGAAGGCACACGATATTAGCGCATCTGCTAATTTCCAGTAACAGTAGAAATCTACTGCGTCTTCTTTACTCACGGCATAGGCACTTGTAATAACAGTGCTTAAGGTTCCGCCATCGTAGGTGTTGTTTTTAGCAAGTGGCTCATTATGTGTAGCCTGTACATTTGGAGCGCCATAATTGTCTTTAAACTGCGTAATATAATTCTTGTGAGCAGTAGGAATGTAGGTTGAATCCATGATTTCTCGACCAAATGTATTGCCAACTACAACATCTCCATCACCCACTATTATTAGCATTTTGTAGGAAGTGTCCATTGAAGCATAACTGGCTAGTCGGCCTCCACCAAATCCACCAGTACCCGGTTCACAAAGCATAATCGCTTTTGGTTTCGGAATGCCATAACTAGCGTATTCCATGGCTATATTAGAAGTGAGTACCCCACCATATGAGTGGCCAATAACTGCAAGATTTTCGGTCCGAGGCCTTACTCGTCCAGCGCCAGTTTGAAGTTCCGTAATACCATCATTGATTCCATTTACCATTGCCGGAGTAAAACCACTTGGAGCAGCTGCATCCGAAGCTTGGTATTTCGGAAAGATGACCACATTTCCTTGTTTGACTAAATGTTCAATCCATTGTCCATATGGACCCGGATTCCAAACTCCATATCCATGATTAAAAATGATAAGGTTGGCTGAATCTGGCTTGGGTGAATCAGGTTCGAAGAGCCAATAGCCGTTTGGATTCAAGAAAGTTGAGAAGTCAGAGAAAATTACTGAAGAATGCGTATATACTGATCCGCCCGGTCCAGAAGTTGGCTGATCTGGTGGGCTTTGTCCAAATGCCAGAAGAGGTATTATTAATAAAGCAGATAGGAAATAGCGCATGCACTAATTTACAAAAATCAAAACGAAGATTTTAGATTAAACTGTTGGGTGTGTTTTATCGGTCTAAAATCTCTGTAGCCTGCTGTGAGTAGAAGCCACCGTCAGCTGCAATTTTAAGTAGAATTCCGTTTCCTTTACCAGTTTTACCCATTGCTCTTAAGCTGAGTGCGAGGTAAAATTCTCCTTCAGGTTGGAAAGTATTTACAGAATTGTCGATGAGGTTTTCAAAATACTGAATAGCTCGTTCTGGCATGTCTAAATTGTAGTAACATAAACCTCCATAGAACAGGGCATTCACATCGTTTGGATGTTGCTTCAAGATTTTGTGGTATCCTTTCAGCGCTGCTTTATACTTGTTCTTTTTATAAGCTAATTGGGTTTCTCTTAAAAAGTCTACATAAGGAACTTGCGTTATTTTATAAATCGGGTCGTTATGAAGTTCATTACCTGGATCATTCTTATGCGCCAAGTTGGCTGGTGTTCCACCTCCTACTAATTGTAACGTCTTTTTCTCAATTCCATCTGCATATAATCCGCTGTAATCAACTACTAAAAATTGATGCAAGTACAATACTTTAACATTAGACTTAACCACTTTAGCGGGGGTTACCGCATCTGGCATTTCAGTAATCATCGGTTCAAGAGTATCCATTGTGATCGATATCTGAACCAATGAGTCAAGCTCATCGTTTGGCATACTCAGTGGACCTTCAACAGTTACTGGCTGATGGTTTTTAATATGATCGGAAGTCAATTGCTGATCTTGTGGAAGTTCTGTTGAGTTATCCAGTTCGAATTCAATTTCTTCGGTAATAATAACTGGTTCAGAAATAGCAATTACTACTTGATTTGGCCCTTGATTGGCAGAATCATTTGCATTTGCGTCCGCAATGCTATTATCGATGTGCGCTGGTTCATAAGAACTGTTTAGGTAAACGCCTATAAGAATACTTAGACCAATAACACTTGCCGCAATTAAGGTATGAGATTGTTTCCAAGTTTTCTTCTTGGCTAATTTTCTGTGGAAATCTTCACGTACTTGAGTCAATCCAGCTAATGCTTCTGGATGAGCTTGAAAACCTTCTAAAGCCTCAGCACTCATGTCGTTTGCCTCGAGTTTTAACTCAATTTCATGCATTTCAGATGGGTTAAGCTCACCGTTAAGGTAGGCCTCCATCTCCTGCTGTGAAACTGGTTCTCGTTCCATAAATATGTTATTGAACTGTGACTTCATTTTTCGTCAAAATTATCTTCAAGTTTCGTTTCCCATTTTGGATAAAGCTCTTTACTTGTTTAAGCGTGAATCCCGTAATTTCGGCAACATCTTGGTAACATTTTTGTTGTATATAGAACAGCTCAACACATTGTTTCTGTTCTGGTTTCAGCTCTAAAATAGCCTCTTCCAGTTGTGTTAATTGTTGCTCTTTTAATTTCTTCTCTTCTTGGTCCGAGTCAGATGCTAGACTATGCTCAATAGTTTCGATATCCTGCTCTCGTGAAACTGTTTTACTCTGTTTCCTGAGTTTCATTAAGCATTGATTCCTGGTTACAACATGAATCCAAGCTTTAAAATTTTGTACGTCTGTCTTTTCGAGGTCTTTCATTAACTTCTCAAAAACAACCATAACATTGTCTTGCGCTTCAGGAACGTTCTTGAGGTATTTTAAACTGACCCCGTAAACGAGGTGAGAATACCTTTCGAATAGTTCGCCAACGTACTTCTTGTGTCTCGTCTTTTGGTATTCGTATACCAACTCACGATCTGTGAAGTCCTTGATATTTGAAGGTTTAAACAAAGCCATGTTTTGTACTCTTCTGTTTTTAGGTTAGGCCACTTAATTACTAGTGGTAAAGTTAAGTAATAATTTATCTATAGGCGTCTGTTTTAATTTCTTCAATCACGGTAATCGAGGCCCTTGTCTTTCATTGCTGAAGGAGGCCGGGCCAAGATTTCCGGCTTTGTTTTGCTTTTAATTTCTATTCGCTTTTCTCAATGCGATGTCTCTTTTTGCTTTTGCATGTCTCCATAAGCTAAAGTAGCTTTGGGTTTCAATTGCTACAACTCCGCCAGTTGTGTCTCCATACTTGGCTGGGATACCTCCAGTATAAACTTGAATGGAGGCATATGCTTTTGCAGGCATATTGAAATGTTGATCTCTTAATTTAACTCCGTCAATGTAAATAGTGCTTGCACCATTTCTAGATCCTCTGAAGTAAAGTTCACCGTCATTTCCTTTTTTAATTTCTGGAGAAAGGGAAATAAGAACATCAGAAATGTTTCTGATTACAGGAAGTTTTTCTAAATCTTCTCTGATAATTACGACACAGCCACATGGATCTATTGGACCTGGTTCATGCACGTGTTCACCTATATTTACTCCAGCGGTAATATCAATGTCATTTAAAAACGTGATGTCATCTGCTCTAACCAGCACTTCTTGGATGATTGTAGTGTCATATCCAAATCCAGTCGCGTACACTGCATATGATCCTGGGGAAAGTGGCTTTAAAGTAAACTTGCCATTTTCGTCAGTTTCCGTTTTGATAATTTTGTCTCCGATGTCGTGAACCCATACTTCAACATATGGTTCTGGTTCAACAAGGTCATTAAAAACCTTTCCTTTTATTTCTCCTGGCGATCCTTGGCCAAAAGCATTCATACCGCCAAACAAAGCAATTGCGATAATGATATAGTGTAATTTGTTCATTTTAGATTTGTTTGGCGAGATGATTTTTATCTGTTTGCTTTTTTCTTAGCGATTTCTCTTCTGTTTTTTTCCGATCTCCAAAGACTGAAATAGCTTTGCGTTTCAATTGCTACTACTCCTCCAGTCGTGTCACCGTATTTTGCTGGCACACCACCTGTATATACTTGGATAGATCCGTAAGATCTAGCAGGAAGATTAGCTAATTCATTTCTTAGTTTAATTCCGTCTACATAGTATACACTAGCTCCGTTTCGAGAACCTCTAAAGTATAATTCACCGTTAGCTCCTTGCTTAATTTCAGGAGACATACTTGCAACCATTGCCTTTGCATCATATCGAACTGGGATTAAAGCAATTTGATCAGAATCCATGGTTTTTAAGGTAGGATCTACTTTATCGATTATTGATTTTTTTGCAGTTTTCTGTACCGCTGCAGTAACATCGATATCATTAATAAACGTGATTTGATCTGGCATCACTTTTACTTTTTCAATGATTGTAGTGTCGTATCCAAAACTTGTAGCATAAACCACATAAGTTCCTGGGTCTAGTGGTTTTAACGTGAACGCTCCTTTGTCGTCAGTCTCCACTTTCATTTGATTGGTTCCCGAAATATCTACCCATACTTCAACGTATGGCTCAGGGTCCATTAAATCATTAAAAACTTTTCCTTTAATCTCTCCAGGAGATCCTTGTGCCATTGCACCTACGGCACCTAGTAAAGTAAGGCTGGCTAATATGTATTTGGTTACTCTCATTATCTGCGATTTTTAAGTCTTTAGCACAAATTTTTAAGTGCTTTCGATAATAAGATGTGTTTTCACACGGATTCCATAAATAAAAAGGAGAAAATTTAAAGTTTAAAGGTGAAAGCCTGTTTGGCAGGGGTTGTAGAGCAAAAATAAAGTGGAAAAAATTCTCTTTGTCCTTTCCCCTTAAAGCTTTTCCCTTCCCGCTATCCTTCTAAGGCAACTACTTCTTTTACTTCTGGAAGGTGATTTTTAAGAAGAGACTCAATTCCGCCTTTTAGTGTTGCAGTAGATGAAGGACATCCAGAACATGCACCTTTTAAAACAACCGTTACAACTCCACTTGGCTCATCGAATTTTTTAAAATGAATTGCGCCACCATCCGATTCTACTGCAGGAGTAACGTACTCTTCCAATAGACTAACGATCATTTTATCTAAATCAGTATTGATTTCCGGTTCGATAGAAACTTCAATCTTTTCTGATTTGTCTTCAGTTTCAATTTCTCTAGTCTTCGCTTCTGGAACTACTTGAACTGCCGTTTCATTGGTTTGAAGAAATTCAGTTACATAACTTCTTACTTCACCGTGAATCATGTCCCATTGAATGGTTTCATTCTTGGTGATCGCAATAAAGTTTCTAGTGATAAATATTCCAGACACGAATGGAAACTGGAATAAGGCCTCTGCTAGTGTAGAAGACCCTTTAGCATCCTCCAAAGACAAGTACTCCGCGATTTCTCCAGTTGGGATTAACATCTTATCTGCAACAAATTTCATTACAGCTGGATTAGGTGTTACTTCAGAATAAACAGTAACCGGGATTTTTGTTTCGCTCATGTCTCTTATTTTATGCAAATTTAGGTACAATTTGAAGACAATGGCAATAATAAAAGAAGTAAGAGGCAAAAAGCCAGTTTATGGCAATGATTGTTGGTTCGCTGAAAATTCAACGATCGTTGGAGAAGTTAGTATGGGAGATGGCTGCAGCATCTGGTTTAATGCAGTGTTACGTGGAGATGTACACTTTATTAAATTAGGAAATAAGGTAAATGTACAAGACGGTGCTGTGGTTCATTGCACTTATCTAAAATGCCCTACAACAATTGGTAACAACGTTTCCATTGGTCACAATGCAATTGTACATGGTTGTACCATAAACGATAATGTTTTAATCGGAATGGGAGCAATCGTAATGGATGATTGTATAATTGGTGAGGGTAGTATTATTGGTGCTGGAGCAGTAGTTACCCAAGGAACGCATGTAAAACCGGGCAGCTTGTATGCAGGAGTTCCAGCCAAGTTCATTAAAGAAGTAGGGCAAGACCTTAGGGAAGGAGAAATAGCCAGAATTGCCAACAATTACTCGAAGTATGCGAGCTGGTATAAGGAAGGATAATAAATATTATTAAACTTTGTATCCTATTGTAACATCAAGCGTTATTAAAGTATGAGATTAGTTGTTCTAATAATATGTTTGATTCCACTCTTGTGCACCGCACAAAAGGAACATAAGCAATCGTTTTTCTTTAAAACGGGATCTCATGAATTGAGCGAAAAGCAAACGCAAAGAATTAATGTGCTTAAGAAGCGCGCAAAGATTTTTAATTCAGAGTTGTACTTGTACGGTTTTGCTGATGCAAATGGAGCGAATAAATCCAATACTAGTTTAGCTAAAAGACGAGTTAAGTCAATTTTAAGCCAGTTAGATGCCTCTTCGAGTAGACTGATAAAAGAAGAATACTTGGGGGAAGATTCGTTAACGCATGCTACTGATAGTTTAAATAGAAGAGTGGACATCGTGATTTTAGATTACTCCGAATTGTACGAAAAGAAATCAATGAAGCTCAAAGGGTGCCAGTTCGTCCCGGGTAAATACGTTTTCCTAAATAAAAATGCAGAAGAGGCGGTCCAACGGCTTGCTAAGATTTTAAAAGATAATCCAGAATTTAAAATTATGATTGAAGGTCATGTATGTTGTGGACCAGATCAGACCTTGTCAAATAACCGTGCAATTCGAGTTCATAATTATCTGGTTGATCTTGGAATTGATAAAGATCGAATGCAGTTCAAAGGGTTTAGCAATTCAAGGCCAAGAGTGAAAGAATACAATGCTAAAATGATGCAATTAAATAGAAGGGTCGAGATTCGCCTACTCGATTAAAGTTCCATGCGTTGCGCCTTAATATCGCTGCCCAGGAAAATGGAAGCTTTGCCCTCAAAATCTAAAGGATTTTCCGTTGTGTAATAAGTGGTAGATCCTTCAACTGAAATTCTATTATTCATTTCTGGATGTCGATCTAAATATTCTTTTAAGCTCTTTGCTACGATTTCACCCTGAGATAGAACCTTGGTTTCTAGCGAGACGAATTCTTCTATTATCTCCTTTAAAATTGGATAATGTGTGCATCCCAATACGATGGTGTCGATATCAGGATCCAAACTAACCAGTTCTTCTACTTTGGCTTTTACAAGCGCCCTTCCAGGTTTAGAATTGTGTTCGTTGTTTTCCACCAACGGCACCCACATTGGACAGGCCAACTGACTGACTTTTACTTCTGGAAAGAATTTTTCTATTTCTACTGGATACGAATTTGACTTTACAGTACCATTCGTTCCCAGCACTCCTACATGGCCACTTGAGGTGTAATCACCTATTACTTCAGTACTTGGTCTTATAACTCCTAACACTCTTTTAGTAGGATCGTTCATCATCGGTAAGTCCTTCTGTTGAATTGTTCTTAGGGCCTTTGCGCTTGCTGTATTGCACGCAAGAATAACCAAAGGGCATCCCATGTCAAAAAGCTTCTGTACAGCCTGTAAAGTGTATTGGTACACTACATCAAAAGATCGGGTGCCATAAGGAGCTCTTGCATTGTCTCCAAAATACAAGTAATCGCGATCTGGTAGTATAGATTGGATTTCTTTTAATACGGTTAATCCACCATACCCCGAATCAAATATGCCTATTGGGCCTTTCACGTTTCTAAGCTACTTATTTTTTTGGGTACAAAAAAGCCCCGCTTATTCTGACTCACCAGAACGAGAGGGGCTCTAAATTCTTTTGTTAAGACTATGGAGTAACGATTCCTAGATCTTTTCTTACTAATGGCCCGATGTCATCACCACCACCGTGAAATAACAAGATGTTTGAATCGAAAATGTAAGCATAGCTACTTGCAGTTGCTACTTTGTCAATTGAATCTTTGACCTTCTTAATCAATGGCTCAAGAAGTGAAGACTCCATAGCCTGAATATCAGTCTGTGCATTTTGTTGAAACTGTTGCATTTTCTGTTGATTAACTTGTAATTCTTCAAGTCTTGATTGCTCAATAGATGGAGTGAATAGTCCAGCAGCTTTTCCTTCTTCAAAATCTTTTACTCTTTGTTGGTAAAATTTGTATTGATTCTCCATCTCCTTTTCAAGCTTAGCTGCAAAGATTTTTAATGAATCCTCCGCTTTCTTATATTCTGGTAACTCGGTCAGCAATACTTGCGCATCAACATGACCATATTTCTGAGCAAATGTGCACACCGACATGGTGATCATTGCTACAAGTATTAGTAATCCTTTTTTCATTTTCCTTTTTTTAAATCTATAATTCTTTTAATTAGACGAGCTATATCCCATCTTTCTCAAAACTCTTTTACTCACATCTAACTTTCCTTCAGCATACAAGATGTTAGACGAACTTGCTTTATCAAATACAAACGAGTAGTTACTGTCTTTAGCAATTGATTTAATTGCTTTGTAAATCTTCTCTTGGATCGGTTCAATCAGTTCTTGTCTCTTCTTAAACAAATCGCCTTCAACACCGAATCTTTGTTTTTGCAACGCTCTTACTTCCCTCTTTAATATTTCGATTTCCGCAATTTTATTCTTTTTAGTCGCTTCAGGAAGAAGAATTTCCTCTGCCTTAAATGCAGCTTCTTTCTCTTCAATTTTTACCTGGCGAGCTTTAATTTCGTCCTGCCATTGTTTAGACAGTTCATTAATCTCTAGTTGAGCTTCAGCATACTCTGGTATTTGGCCAAGAATATACTTTGTATCTACATATACATACTTCTGAGCAACAGTTGCTCCTGAAATAAATAAAGTGATTAATGTTAAAAGTGCTAATTTCTTCATTCTTATTTGCTGTTTGCCCAGCGAGAATTTCGCTCGAAAATAAAACTTTGATTACAGTTCTCCAAGATTCATGCCAATTGTAAAGTGGAACTGTCCTTTTCTAATGTTCTGAAGGGTTTGTGTACCATATCCCTGAGACCCTTGATCGTACTGATCAAAGCCCCATCCGTAGTCAAGTCCCATAAGACCAAACATGGGTAAAAATATTCTTATCCCTACACCAGCAGATCGTTTAACTTCGAACGGATTGTACTTTTTCCAATCATTCCAAGTGTTTCCTGCTTCAGCAAATGCCAATCCATAAATGGTAGCATTTGGATTTAACGATAATGGATATCTTAATTCTACCGTGTATTTGCTAATCAACAATCCACCCTGACTTGGAGAAATTAGGTTGTCACCATATCCTCTAAGTGCAATGATCTCTCTTCCATCTAAGTTGAATCCAGTTAATCCACTTCCACCTAGATAGAATCTTTCAAACGGAGAAGGACCAACTTTTTTATTCCATTCCTGTAGGATTCCAAAGCCCATTCTTGCATTAAGAACTAGTTTTCTGTCCTTAGATAGCGTAGTAAAGAATGAAGAGCTAAACTTGATCTTGTTGTACTCTAGCCATTTGAATTTTTGTTGATCAGGTACATCTGTGTAGTCATCAATTCCGTCAAATAGAGAGAATGGGATTGGTGTAAACTTGTATGATAACTGAATACTAGATCCAGATCTTGGATAAATTGGTTGATCAATTGAATTTCTAGAAAGCGAAAAACGTAAACTTAAGTTGTTAGCATATCCTTCAGAGAATGAGAATACACTTCCAAAGTTTTGTAGTACGTAGTATTGGTAAGACATTTCTGAGTAAAAGTTGAAATACTCATCCGGTCTTTTTAAACGCACACCTAAACCTGCAGATGCTCCATAGATTTTGATAAATGATCTGTCTGGATCACTTTTCGGTAATCCGTTCAACGATTGAACTGAATGCCATCCTGTAAAGCTGAAGCTATTAGGTCTTTTCTTTCCTAACCATGGCTCTGTAAATGAGAAGTTGTATGATTGGAAGAAGATTCCGTTAGACTGTGCTCTAATACTAAGTCTTTGCCCATCTCCGGAAGGAAGCGGCTTCCATTCTTTCAGTTTAAACAGCTTTCTCATTGAGAAGTTGTTGAATGATACCCCAAGCGTTCCAACTACTCTACCAGCACCCCAACCACCAGAAAGTTCGATTTGATCTGAAGGTCTTTCTTCTACCGTATACGTTATATCTACGGTACCATCTTGTTGGTTTGGTACAGGCTCAATCCCTAAAGTTTCAGGATTAAAGTATCCAAGCTGAGCAAGTAACTGCTGAGTTCTAATTGCATCGTTTCTGTTAAAAAGATCCCCTGGTTTGGTTCTGATCTCTCGTCTTACAACGTGTTCCGATGTACGGTCGTTTCCTTTGATAATGACTCTATTTACGATGGCTTGTTTCCCTTCGTAAATTCTCATTTCAAGATCAACACTGTCGTTTTCAACCATCACCTCAACCGGGTTGATGCTAAAGAATAAGTATCCATCATCCATATATAAAGAAGAAACATCAGTCCCAGAAGGGTTCATGAACAATCGAGTATCTAAGATCCCTTGACTGTACTTATCTCCTTTTTCAATACCAAGAATGGTATCAAGTTGTCCACTTCTATATTTTGAGTTTCCTACCCAAGAAATGTCCCTCAAATAAAACTGACTCCCTTCGTCTACTTTTAAATGAATGCTCAACGTGTTGTCTTCTTCATTGCGGTAAACTGTGTCGAAGATTAATTCTGCATCTCTGTAGGCTTGAGAATGGTAAAAACTAATAAGTTTTTCTTTGTCGTTTCTGTATTCAGTAGGAAGGAATTTAGAAGCAGCGAAGAATCTCCACCATTTTATCTGCTTCGTTTTCTTCATTTTTCGAAGTAGCTTTTCTTGCGTTATCTCATCTGCTCCTTCAATAATAATTTCTCTAATTTTTACTTTTTCTCCTTTGTCTACCGGTATGACTAGCTGCACTAAGTCATTTCCTAAAAGGGTATCTAGCTTTTTAATTACCTCTACTTTACAGTTATAGAAACCTTTGTTAATGTAATAGCTTTTCGTTACTCTTTTGATTCTGTGAATGGTGTTTTCATCAACCCGCATTCCTTTTCTGAGTGCAAGTGCTTCCCTTAAATTATCAGCTTCAGACTTAGAAGGATCTCCTCTAAACCCGTATCGACTTAATTTCTCTTTTTCTTTTACAATAACTTTCAGCCAGATATCTGAACCAATCGTTTTAAGTGCAACGATTTGTACATCAGAGAATACTTTTTGCTTCCAAAGTTTTTGAATTGCTGATGAAACGTCATCTCCGGGAATCGTGATCTTTTTCCCTTGACGCAGTCCGCTCATGTTACTTAAACGCTCTGCATCGTAGTGAAGATTCCCTTCAAATTTAATTTGAGCAATCGTATACGATTTTGGGTTCTTGTAGCTAAAATTAGTACCTCCTAAAGAGGTTCCAGTTTGAGCACTTGTTTGTTGCCAACCAGCAACAGACATTAAAACCAGGAGGCTATATATGATGTATTTGTTCACTTGTCTTGCCGAACCTTCGTTCGCGGTTTTGGTAATCTAATATGGCTTTATAAAAATCATCCTTTCTGAAGTCTGGCCAAAGGATATCGGTGAAGTACAATTCCGAATAAGCAATTTGCCAAAGTAAAAAATTACTTATTCTGTTCTCTCCACTGGTACGAATCATTAGTTCAGGATCAGGCAGGTCTGATGTTGTTAGGTAAGAACTAATTATTTCTTCATTTATTTCATTCGCATCTAAATTATTGGATGCTACATCTTTCGCAATCTCTTGAATAGCATTGGTTATTTCCCATCTAGAACTATAACTTAATGCAAGGTTCAAATTAACGCCAGAATTATCTGCAGTGTCTTTTATGCCCTTTTTTAACTCCGCTTTGCAATTTGCGGGAAGGCTATTAATGTTTCCAATTGCGGAAAGTCTAACCTTATTTTTCTGTAAAGATTCAAGCTCGTTCATGATCGTTGAAACCAGTAGATCCATTAATGCGTCTACTTCTTCCTTAGGGCGATTCCAATTTTCTGTAGAGAACGCGTACAAGGTTAAATGCTTAACGCCTAGCTCACCAGCTGCAGTTAAAGCCTCTCTTACAGCTTCAACACCACTTGAATGCCCGAAGATGCGGAGTTCACCTTGTTGCTTCGCCCATCTTCCGTTGCCATCCATTATTATGGCCACATGTTGTGGGACGTTTTTTATATCTATTTGATCTTTAATACTCAATGCTCAAATCTAATTTTTCGCTGCACGCGAAGCGTGCGAATTTCCTAAGAAAAATCGGACTAGCGAAATTGATTAACATTTATTTGCAAAGAATAGGAGAATCTAACGGTTCTTAAGTGGTTACCACTTACTGCAAGTCCCTGGTCGTGTTAGCCTGTAGGTTAGAATAAGACCGGAAAAGGCGTACCAATCTTTAATTCCAGGATTTCCTCTTTGTTGGCCAGTTACTAGGTTTGAATCACCTGATTTGTTGGCCATTTCGGCTGCAAGTGGTCCATTTCCATCAGAAAGAAGGTCGTTTTCAACGTAAGTTTTACTGACATCATCAAGATAATCGGTGAAAGTTTTACGAAGTCCATATTCTAAAGAAAAAGCAAATCTAGGCCCTAAGTTGAATTTGAAACCGATTCCTAGCGGGATCGATATTTGATTGAGGTTGTATTTCTTTTTGGAGTTGACGCTTTGAATTCCTTGCCCTTCAGTCCCGAGTGGCTGCAGCTCAAACCAGTCATCTCCTCTTCTTCCTTCAGGGTTCATTCTAAAGAAATTCAAACCAGCAAATATGTAGGCAGTACCGTTTTTCTTATTTCGGTTTCCGAAATTAGTTTTAGACCCCATTTCATATTCTAAAAAGTTTAATTCGAAAATTGGTCCAAACTCAATAATTGAAGAGCGAAAATCTAAGTTTCGGTCTACGTTAGCCTGAATTTTGGAATCTTCGTCAAATGCCTCAACTCTTCCGTAGGTGAAGTGCAATCGCATTACCCATCTATTGTCTTTGAAATTATGTCGATACAATAGCCCCGGAGTGAACTTGGTCTTATAAAACTGTTTTCCTGGGTTTAAGTCTCCCAAATAATAGGCACCGCCAACAAATATCCCAGCTTCTTCAGACTGCGCTGAAGAATTGAAAGAGACTGCCATCAAGATGAATAGCCCTATTAAATATTTGATTGGTTTCATTATTCGCAAAGTTAACACTTAATGCCCAAATTATATCTTATTCGGATCGGTCTTCTTTTCAGGTTGTAACGCATTTATTGTTCCAAAATTGCGCAAAACGGAAGTTTAGTTTCTTTTGTCTCGACCCCACAGGAGCTTATTCCTGATGGTATGGAAAAAGGTCTGCCACTCAAATTTGATCATATTAATTGAATGAGCTGATTTTTTAATCGTGATAATAGTCTCATTAGTAATGGTGACTGACCTAGAATCTAACGTAGCTAAATATTCATTTTCTCTTCCACCAATTTTTAATTGAATGGTATTTGAATCATTCAGAATAATTGGCCTCACATTTAAATTATGTGGTGCGATTGGAGTAATGACAAAATTATTTGAGGAAGGCGCCATGATTGGTCCACCGCAACTTAGTGAGTATGCTGTAGATCCGGTTGGTGTTGCTACTATTAGCCCATCAGCCCAATATGAATTCAGGTAATGATCATTTACGTACGTGTGGATGGTTACCATAGATGATGAATCCTTCTTATGGATTGTCAATTCATTCAGTGCAAAGTTGTTCTCCTTAAATAAATCATGATTTGACGAAACTTCTAGCAACGATCTACTGTCAATTCGATATTGTCCATTGTGTATGCATTTAATGGCCCGGATTACGTCTTCTTTTGAGTTGTTTGCTAAGAAACCTAGCCTACCAGTGTTCATTCCTAAAATAGGGATTTCACTGTCTTGAATCTCTGAGACCACATCTAAAATGGTTCCGTCACCTCCAATGGTGATTAATGCTTCAATTTTTTCTTCAACATCTGCCCGTTTTTCATATCGTTGAGCTTCTATTTTCCGATTAAGGGTCTCTTCAAGATAGTCATGAAACTTAGCGTAAATCCACAGATTCGCATTCCTTTTTTCCAACTCATCAATCACCAAATTGACCATTGGAATGGATTTGTCTTCAAACTTTCTACCGTAAATCGCTAAGATCATTATTAAATAGGTTGGGTGAAATGTAAGAAAAAACCGCTTTCTCTCTGCTTGTTTACGGAGAATTCAAGCCTAATGACCGTATCGTAGTAGGTTAAAAAGTCTAATCCCAGTCCGAAACTTGCAAGCCATTGATTGCTTAATGAGTTTTCAGCTCCTGAAAAGTTATTCTGCACATAACCGAAATCAGTGAAAATATTGAGGTAAGTAGCGTAGTAGAATTTATTGAATTTGGAATTTTTAATGAAAGGAATTAGGTGAGTTTTCTTTTTAATGAGCTCGTATTTAATGTTTGATTTTAACACTCCATAGTGGTTTCCATCTAGGACGTAGTATTCATATCCTCTAACATAATGGTCATAACCAAGGCCTTTCTGAAGAACATAAGGTATGTCTTTTTGTAGTGTCGTTTTTCCAAATCCACCAATAGCAGCGTAGAATCGTCCTTTAATGTGACCAAACTTCTTTGCTGTTACTTCAAGGGTACTTAACGCTACATCTTTTGTAATTCCTATACCGCTTTGAGTTAACATTGCGTCTAAGTAATAGCCATTTAAAGGGTAGTGTTTATAGTCACGCTTGTCATGTTTGAATAAATAAGAGAGCTCGAAAAAACCAATTTGAGAAGTTGAATCCGCGAAATAATCAGGGTTGGCAACAATTACTTCTTTATCAACTTTATAGTTTTTATAGGCTGCCCATAAAGTGTGAGTTGTTATCACTTTGTGTCGTTGTAAAAAGCCTAGTTTAACTTGCCATTGCTCTCTGGTGTTTCCATTGGTTCCAGTGTGAAATATTCGTTTGTTGTCTTGGGTGCTAACAGTAATTTGATTCTGCTGATCGTATCCAGCATAAACTTTTACTCCTGATTTGCCTTTTGGAGAGGCATACGGAGCATCATATAATAATGCAAAACGTTTGGAATACCCTAATTGAATCAAGCCTCCTAATTCTTCGCCTCGTCCTCTGAAGTTTTGTTTCATTAAGATCATTCCATAATTGATCCGACTGAAATCTTTATTCTCCCACCAAGTATTAAAATTTGGATCTGCATTCTCAAATATTGGCAATGGCCATAGGTACCATCGCTCAGCAACGGTAATAATAAGTTCAGTTAATGAATCATTTAATGGAAGGCTACTTATCGCCACTGAATTGAAAAGGTCGGTATTTTGAATGTTGTTTTCGGCCTCTTTTAGCTTAGCATCAAGCTGATCTTTTTGATAGGAATCCGCAACAGAAATTCCAGAAGCGATCAAAACTATTCTTTCTTGAGTTTTAAAATTGCCATTGATGCTAATTTTCGCGATCTGTATTTCGGTCGTATCCGTTTGACTGATACCAGAAATACTGAATAATAAGAAGAATGCGGAAATCCCTAACTGATAAAATCGAGTTATCAATTTAGCTGATTTGCATTTAATGCGCATTACATTAAATGTTCAAATATTTCATGAGGGCCTCGTACCGAACATTAATGTCTTCTTTAAATCGATCTTCAGAAAATGACTCGCTAACGATGTAGTCGTATCGATTTAATGTTTGCAATATTCCGCCAAGATTTTTGGTGTTTACTTTAAGGGTTACTTCAATTAAAGTAGAGTCCGTTGCTGAAGTAATGTATGAGCTTAAAATTTTAGAATCATTCTCTTCAACGATTCGAGCAAGCTGACTTAATACGTAATCATTTTGCGCCATTTCTAGCACGATGATTCCACCAGGTTCATTAATTGAAGCTGTATTGGTAATCATTTCCATTAAATGGGGAACAGTAATGCAGCCCAAATAATTGTTTTCATTATCGAGCACAGGGACAAGCGTAAGATGCATGTCTGCGATAATTTTCATCACATCGTAAACGTGCTGATCACCTTTAATGAAAGGCTGGGCTAGCATGAGCCCAGAGTCACCAATAGACACATCCGGATCCTCTAGATCAAAGACATTATCATCAGTTATAAGTCCCAAATATTCATTTCCATTGACAACTGGAATATGGTTTACCCGAAATTCTTCCATCCAGTGCAGTGCTTTGGTGCATTGCTCGGAATTCTTCAAAGGAGGAATTTCATCTGTTATTAAATCTAATGCAATCATTCAGGTGCCAATGTATTAATTATAACTTTGAATCTTTAAAATTTAGTACAACAATTGTGCTAAATATGATAGGTATTAGTATAACACCTATGAACAGGGTTTGGAACTAGGAATTATTGAACGGTAGAAATGACGAGGTTAAGTGTCAATATTAACAAAGTAGCAACATTGAGAAATGCAAGAGGAGGGGATGTTCCAAATGTGATTCAGGTTGCGAAAGATTTAGAAAGTTTCGGTGCAGAAGGAATCACGGTTCATCCGAGACCAGATGAACGACACATTAGATATGATGACGTTCTGGAGTTGAAACAGTGTTTGACTGTTGAGCTAAACATTGAAGGGAACCCTAGAGAAAAGAAGTTTGTAGACTTGGTTTTACAGGTTAAACCTCACCAGGTAACTTTAGTACCTGATTCAAATACGCAGCTTACAAGTGATCATGGTTGGGATACAATCGCAAATCATGACTATTTATCTGAAATGATTGCCATTTTTAAAAAGGCTGGAATTAGAACTTCGATTTTTGTAGATCCAGATGTTAAGATGATTGAGGGTGCAGCGAAAGTTGGAACAGACCGAATTGAATTATATACTGAATCTTATGCTGCTGTTTTTCCGCTAGATGAAGACAGTGCAATTTTACCTTATCTGGGTGCGGCAGAAAGAGCGGTAGACTTAGGTTTAAGCTTGAACGCTGGACATGACTTAAGTCTCTCAAACTTGAATTTTTTCAAGTCGAGCATTAATGGATTAAAAGAGGTTTCAATTGGCCATGCATTTATAGCGGATGCGCTGTATTTTGGTTTAGAAGAAACTACAAAAAAGTACTTGAAAGAGCTAAAATGAAACTTCATTGTAGAGAGTATGGTGAAGGCCAGCCGTTGTTAATTTTACACGGGCTTTTTGGATCTTCAGATAATTGGCAAACGCTTGGCAAGAAGCTCAGTGAAAAATTCCATGTATTTCTCATCGATCAGCGAAATCATGGTCATTCTGATCATAGCAATGACTTCTCGTATGAGTTGATGTCTGACGATTTAGATGAGTTTATTTCGGATCGAGATTTAGAAGATGTAATTCTAGTTGGTCACTCGATGGGCGGTAAAACGGCTATGACTTACGCTCAATTAGACGATTCCAGATTGTCTCACTTAGTGGTTGTTGATATTGGTCCTAAAGGATATCCAATGCATCATGATCAGATCTTGGAAGGAATGCACGCTTTGGATTTTGGGATTTACAATACTCGTGGAAAGTGTGAAGCTAAATTAGCCGAGTATGTTCCTGATCAGAGTGTTCGTCAATTTTTGCTGAAAAACCTTTACTGGAAAGAGAAGGGAGTTTTAGATTGGCGAATTAATTTGCACGTCATAACGCGTGAAATGGAAGATATTATTTCAGCGTTGGAGCCAGAGCAAGTAGGTGTGAATACGTTGTTTATCCGTGGCGAAAAGTCAAATTATATTGTGGATGCGGATTATGAATCTATAAAAGCGCAATTCCCAGATTCTGACATCGAGATGATCAATAATGTGGGACATTGGATTCATGCGGAAGCCCCAGAAGAGTTTTATCGTATACTTCTGAAATTCGTTAGTTAACGAACTAGAAACTTTATCGAATAGTGCATTAGTCCACTATAGGCAGAAGCAATGTAAATTCCAGGTTTCAGATCAGCTGTACTTAAGGTAGCATCAGAGACATTTTTAATTTCCTTTTGTTTTACCTGTTTTCCAAGTATGTCTGTAATTTGTATACGCAACTGTTGCTCGATTCCAGAACTATTAAAGTCAATTTCATTTCTGCTTTCAGAATAAAAGAACTTCCAATCCTTTTTATTCGTGACCTCTATATTTAGTGACGGGTCAATAACTACATCCATAATTACTGGTAAATGGTCAGACATATTATATAAAGCTGATGCGATTGCGGGTGAGACAACCGTGTTGGCAGGCCAAACGTTTAAATTCGAATTGTATCGATTTCCGTCTTGTCCATAAGCTTTATAAGTATTGTCGATGTATTTTACGCCATTGTCACCGTTCATTACATCATCTGTGACAAAAAAGAAATCAAATCGATCATCTAGTCCTCCTCCGGATCCACCATTGATTGATCCAGTTGCTTGAGTATGAATGTCGGCATAAGCCGGATTTACGTGCCAATTCCCAGCGCTATTAATAGGGTCATACAAATCAGTGGTTCCGCCACTAATGATTTCTGTAAACGCGTCTTCGAAATCTCCATAAATATTAAAGTCTCCTCCTACGAAAGTGTTTTCAGGTCCACCTTTTAAATCAAGTCTGGCTTTTAGAATTTGTGCTTCTGCGAACCTTTGCGCTTCGTTAGTGGCACCACTGCTAGCTTTTAAATGCACGGAATACACATTGAAGAAAATCGTGTCAGTGGTTGGTAAATTGCCTTTCCAATAAAGGACATATTCGCTAATGTCTCTTATACTGGTTCCAATTTGTTTTTGAGAAGCCAGCCCAAACTTTGTGTCATCGTAAAAACACATATTATCGGAATCCGTTCCGTTGTAAAATATTGCTTTGGAATAGTTACTTCTGCCGTTATTATTAAGGGCAATATTTAAGATTGTATTCGCTCCAGTGTTATTCTGAAGTTCATTTACTATGAATATATCAGGAAGAACATCGTCAATAATTACAAGTAAGGTATCAGCTCTAGTTGCAGCAACGTAAGGATAGTTTAAGATGTTATACGTCATTAAACGGACTGTGTCTTGAGCATTACAAATGCTTGTGACGCATATCCCGATAAGAAGTAGAAGTTTAATTGGAGAGGGTTTCATAAGTTTATTTCAATTCTTTCACTATGAACGTATAAACAGGGAAGTGATCTGAATAACCACCTTGATAAGTACTTCCAACATAAGTTCTGAACGGGTAACCCATGTATGGGCCAGAAGTTTGCTTCATGTAATTACGACTAAAAACATTTGCATTATAAAATTGATAGTTTGTAAAATCATTGGTTTTGGTAATGAAACCAGAACTTAAAATTACCATGTCAAAAACGTTAGGGTTATCTCTCCAAAAGTGAGTTCCAACTCCTTGCCTATGCAAGTTTTCCATTGGGTTGTAGAGTTCGTTTTGATCTAAGTTTTTCACACTTCTTTCTGCCTCTAGTCCATTCTTAATGCTCGGGCTTAATGGATCATCATTTAAATCACCCATAATTATGATTTTAGCTCCAGGTTCAGCTTTTTGAATTGAATCGGTAATTCTTTTGGCTTCTAATGCGGCTAACAATCGTTTTGGTCTACTTTTTTTCTCTCCGCCTCTTCTAGAAGGCCAGTGGCAAACAATAAAATGCATGCGTTCTCCGTCTAATTCGCCTGTTACCAACAGTTCATCTCGAGTTGCCCAATCTTTATCTGCCGGATTGATCACCGGAATGCTTCTGGAAGAAACTACTTTGAAATATTTTGGATTGTAAAGAAACCCTACGTCAATACCACGATGATCTGGTGAGTCATAGTGAACGATCTGATAATTTCGATCTTTCAAACTATCCGTTTTAACCAAATCTTCTAGAACTAATTTGTTCTCGATTTCACAAACGCCTAAAACAGCCAATCCATCCGGAGTTGCATCTGTGGCAACTTCGCGAATCACTTTAGCCATGTTGTCTAATTTCTCAGCGTATTTTCGAGAGTTCCAGTTTTTATGTCCAATTGGAGTGAAGTCTTTTTGCAGAATAAGATCTGGATTTGGGTCCACAATCGTATCAAATAAATTCTCAAGGTTGTAAAACCCTAAAGCTGCGAGCTTATAGTTTTTGCCTTGTTCAAGTTCCATTTTTTGGGCAAAAAGAGCACCAGTTAGAAGGATACAAAGAGAGAGTAGCGTGATTTTTTTCATTTGTTTCAAGCTGTTAATTGCAATAATTGCATGTCAGCAACCATACAATGATATTAAATATTTGTGTTAAATCAATCAATTTTCGACCAATGCATCCATTTGTCTGAAAACTACGTCAGTACTACGATAGTGTAGGATAGAGTAGTGATTTTTTTGCCTTATTTTAGCATTTCCAAATTGAATTGAACGAATGAAATTAAAAACCACTTTACTAATTCTAGCAACGGTAGCTTCATCTGTAGCTTTCGCTCAGGTTGACACACCTACTGTTGATCTACCTGATACGAACTTGAATAAGGCAAATATTATTCCAGTTTTCACAGTGTCAGCGGATGGGCTAGAGTCGACAACTGAAAGTCAGGATGTTTCAGGACTTCTGCAGTCTTCAAGAGACGTGTTTTTAAATGTTGCTGGTTTTAATTTCAGTGCTGCCCGATATCGTTTTAGAGGTTATAGTTCTGAGAATATGCAAGTAATGATGAACGGAATACCTATGAATGATCGTGAGTCAGGATGGGCAATTTGGGCATATTGGGGTGGTTTAAATGACATTACCCGGTATCCAGAGAATAGAGCAGGAATTAGCTCAGCGCAAATGGGATTTGGAGGCGTTGGAGGATTTTCAAACATTAATTTAAGACCAACTGCAGTTAGAAAAGGGACCAGAGTTTCTTACGCTTTAACCAACAGAACTTATCGACAAAGAGCTATAGTTACGCACTCTTCAGGAATGCAGGAAAACGGATGGGCATATGCAGTGTCTGGCGCATTTAGATATTCTCAAGAAGGATATGTTGATGGAAGTTCATTTAACGGAGGAAGTTATTTTGCTTCTGTAATGAAGAAAATTAATGATAAGCACAGTCTGACTTTGTCAGGTTTTGGAGCGCCAACTGTTCAAGCAAGACAGGGTATTTCTGTTCAAGAAGCCTATACGCTTACAGGCGATAATTTTTATAACCCGTATTGGGGTTATCAGTCTAATGCAGATGGGACGGATAGCACGAAACGAAATGCCAGAGTAAGAGACAATCATAAGCCATACGTGTTCTTAACGCATGACTTTAAGATATCTTCCAAAAAGAAACTGACAACCACGGTCTATGGGGTTTTTGGGAAAACTGCTAATTCAAATTTGAACTGGTATGAAGCGCCAGATCCAAGACCAGATTATTACCGATACTTGCCTTCATATAATGCTGTTGAAAATCCTGGGATTGCGGCTTTGCAAACATTGGATTGGACGAATGGTGGAAATACAAATGTTACCCAAATTAATTGGGACGGTCTATATAATGCCAACTACAAAAACTTATTTACAATCGAAGATCCGAATGGAGAGGTTGGAACTACTTTAACTGGAAATAGATCCAAGTACGTTGTTGAGGAGTATAGACAAGATCCAAGACAGTTCGGATTAAAAGCAATCTATACTGCTCCGTTAAACGATAAATTCTATTTAGCAACTGGAGCACAAGCAGACATTTATAAGAGTAAGAATTACAAAGTGATGCAAGATTTGCTCGGTGGAGAATACTGGGTAGATGTAGATCAGTTTGCTGAAAGAGATTTTTCAGATAGTTTATCAGCTCAAAATGATTTAGCTAACTATAATAACATCATTGAAGAAGGAGATGTTTTTGGTTATAACTATGACATCAATGTTCATACTTACAATGCTTACGCCAACGTAGATATGAAAACAAAGAAAGTAGACGGATATTTAGGAGTTAATTTATCCAACACTACGTTCTGGAGAACAGGTCACATGCAAAATGGAAGATTTCCAGATGAGTCTTTAGGGGATTCAGAAAAGCAAAACTTCTTTAACTATGGTGTGAAAGCTGGAGTTACTTATAAAGTCACAGGAAGACATTTGATTACAGCTAACATGGCTTACCTAACAAGAGCTCCTCTTTCAAGGAATTCATATGTTTCTCCTAAGACTAGAGATCACTTGGTGAAGAACCTGGAAAGCACTGAGGTTATTAGTGGAGACATTAATTATCATATTAGATATCCTAATCTTAGAGCAAGAATAACGGCATTCTATACGCAGATCAATAATCAGGTTTGGGCAAGAAGTTTTTACCACGATGAGTACAACGCGTTCGTGAACTATGTAATGACAGATGTTGATCAGTTGTTTTATGGAACTGAAATTGGAGTTGAGTATACTTTAGCTTCCGTTTGGGTATTGAGTGGAGCATTTACCACTGGTGATTATATCTATAGTAACAGACCAAAGGCAACGATCACTGCAGATAACACGCAAGAGTTGATCGCAGAGGACAGAACGATTTACCTTAAGAATTATGATATCGGAGGTATGCCTCAGTTAGCAGGTACAATTGGTTTAAAATATAATTCGCCAAAGTATTGGTTCGCAGGAGCTAACTGGAATTATTTCGACCGAATTAATCTAGGTCCTAACCCAGATAGAAGAACTGAAGAAGCGGTTTCGGCATTTGTTGTAACAGATCCTCAATGGAATGAAACATTAGATGTCACGGAACTAGATAATGGCTATACCGTTAATTTATTTGGTGGTAAAAGCTGGAGATTATCAAGCGGTAAATTCTTAAGATTATTCATGAGTGTAAGTAACGTATTGAATAATACAGATTTTAAAACAGGCGGTTATGAGCAATTAAGATATAACCCGGGTGAGATTGGTAAGTTCCCACCAAAGTACGGCTACATGTATGGGCTGACATATTTCGCAATGGTAACTTATCAATTTTAATAATGAAAGACTCGATGAAAAAAGTATTTATCATATTGGTTTTAGGTCTTGCAATCGTAGGTTGTAAAAAAGAACTTGATACACCACCAGAGAACGTGATCCCTGAAGGGGGCGTTTTAACTATTGCTGATTTAAGAGCAATGACTATTCCTCATAAGTTTGAAGGAGATTCAAGCGTATATGGTATCGTAACCATGGACGAGCAAACTGGAAACATTTATAAGAACATCTTCATTCAAGATACGAGTGGCGCAGGAATGAATGTCAGACTTTTGTCTTCAGGCGGGGCGTTCCAAGGAGACTCAGTTCGAATATCTTTAAAAGGAACAATCTTAACTGAATTTGATGGAATGATGCAGTTGGATTCAGTTGACACTGATCAAAATTTAATTAAGCACTCTTCGGGCCATGTGGTTGCTCCAAAGTTGGTGAGCATTACGGATATTGACCCTACCATCCAAGCACAGTTAGTTCAGCTAACTGGAGTTGAATTCTCCGGAGTTGATGTTGGCGGATCATGGGCAGATGGAGCCAATCAAACTTCTTTAAACAGGACATTGGTTAATTGTTCTGGAGATGAGTTAATAGTGAGAACAAGCGGATTTTCAAACTTTGCAGATGATATTATACCTTCAAATAGTGGTTCTATTATAGGGGTGGTTAGTCAGTTTGGTGCGGATATGCAATTGTTTATTAGGACTCCAACTGAGGCAGTGATGGACGACCCTAGATGCACTGCATCTTACTATTTGTATAAAGATTTTGATGATGGCTCAACAACTTCAAATGGTTGGGGAAGTTTCTGGAATGGAACTGCTACGACTGAAAACTGGGGTGAATGGACCATTTTCGGTGGTGATGTAGCTGCAGCAAGTAATTTTGATATTGCAACATTTACTAATTACATGGTAGATAGTTGGTTAGTTTCTGCACCAATGAATTTATCCTCGGCCACAGCGCCTAAGTTAACTTTTGATAATGTGGTTAGGTATACAGGAGCAGCTTTAGAATTATATGTGTCAACTGATTACGATGGTTCAAGTGATCCGGCTGTTTCAGGTACTTGGACTAATTTAACTGGAGTGGTTCCGAATTGGGATTTTGATTCTGGAGATTGGAATTTTGTAAATAGTGGGAATGTAGATTTAACACCTTATATCTCTGCTAATACATATGTAGCATTTAAATATGTTGGTTCAAACAGTGATGGAGCTACATGGGAATTAGATAATATTATTGTTCAAGAATAAACCCGATACGAAAAAGTAATAATCATGAGTAAAAAATTAATACTAATTGCGTTAGTTGGGATTGTGGCCATGGGTTGCAAGAAGAAATTCGATAATCCGCCAGAAAACACAATACCAACCGGTGATATCCTGACGATTGCAGATATTAAAGGACTAAATTATCCGCACAAGTTTGTTGGAGATTCAAGTTTGTATGCGGTGGTTACTATGGACGAAACTTCTGGTAACTTATATAAGAACATATATGTGCAAGATGCGACCGGAGCAATTAACGTGAGGTTGTTTTCAAGCGGAAGTATAAAGCAAGGAGATTCGATAAGAATCTATTTGAGAAATACGGTTGTAGGCCAGTTTAGCGGCATGATCCAATTGGATTCAGTTGATACTGATGATAACGTTATTAAGTTAGCGAACAACATCGATGTTGCCCCTCAAGTGGTGAAAATCAATCAAATTGATCAATCTATGCAGTCTTATTTGATTCAAATCGATTCAGCTGAGTTCGTAAGTTCGCATGCTGGGAAAGCATGGGCCGATGCAATAAATGAAGCATCAGTAGATCGTACATTAACAGAATGTACTGGCGGAAATGAAATCATTGTCAGAAGTAGTGGTTATTCCAATTTTGCAGAAGAGTTAACTCCAACTGGAAATGGAACCCTTACAGCTATTGTAACACAGTTCAACACAACGATGCAATTGTTAATTAGAACCCCAGATGAGGTTTTGTTTGATGATCCAAGATGTGGACCTATGTATGTATTCTCGAAAGACTTTGAAGATGCAAATTTAACTTCAGGAGGATGGACTGTCCATTGGACAGGAACTAATACTGGTGGAACAAATTGGGGAGAATGGGAACTATTTACTGGTTCAAACAACGCGATATCTGCAAGTAATTTCGATGTAGCAACATTTACTAATTACGCCACAACTTCATGGTACGTATCTCCAGCGATAGATTTAAATACCATTACACCGGGGACTCCGGTTCTTACGTTTGAAAATACCCATCGATATGATCCAGGTGCACAGTTAGAATTATACGTAAGTACTGATTATGATGGTGTTAGTGATCCGGAAACGCAAGGAACTTGGACTAACTTATCGGGTTCTGTTACTTGGGATCCAGATGATACGGTTTGGGACTGGGTTTCGAGCGGACCGTTAGATTTAACTGCCTATAAATCGGCTTCAACATATCTTGGATTCAGGTATCAAGGATCAAATGTAGATGGAGCCACATGGGAAATTGACGACATTAATATTGAAGACCAATAAACTCATTAAACTAAAACAGCTTACTTAATTTATAAAACGATGAAAACACTTTACTTCTTAGCACTTTCCTTATTTATTACGGGAACCCTTGGTGCGCAAACAGTTTACTTCTCCGATGATTTTGATCCTCTAGGAGGCGGCTTAACGCAGAACAACTTATGGACAACCCAAGTTGTGGCTGCTTCAACTTCAGGTTATGATTGGTATCACGGTGATTTTTCTGGTGATGCTCATGCCAAAATATCAAATTACAACGCAACTACCACTACGAATGAACCGATGGAATCTTGGTTAATTTCACCTGTTATTAACTTAAGTACAGCTACAGCGCCAAACTTAAACTTTAATAATGTAAAGAGATTTGCAGGTACAGATTTAGAAGTGTTGTTGTCTACAGACTATGACGGATCAAGTGCTCCTTCTACAGCAACTTGGACTAACATTACTTCTAGTTTAAATATGGATTCTGATGACGCTAGTTGGTCGTTTGTGAACTCAGGGAGTGTTGATATTGCTTCTTCCATTACGGCTTCACCTAGTACCGTTTATCTTGCGTTTCAATATGTTGGTGGGTCTTTAGATGGAAGTACTTACGAGCTTGACGATATCATAATCCAAGAAGGAACTGTTGTACCTCCAACAATCAATATCTATGACATTCAGTATACATTGGATCCAGGTGGAGTTTCTACCATGAATGGTTCTAACGTAACTGCTTTAAAAGGAATTGTTACCGCTCAATCCGCAGGTGCATTTAATGTAAATGATAGAGGTTATTGGTTGCAAGATGGAACTGGACCATGGCATGGAATTTTCGTTCTTGATTCTGTAAACACTCCCGCAATTGGAGATAGCGTATTGCTAGATGGAAACGTGAATGAGAACTTTAGTCAAACAATCATTAGAAACTTAACATCGTATGCAGTATTAAATTCAGGAAATACACTTCCAGCAGCTTCGGCAATTGCAACTGATTCAGTGAATCAGGAGAAATACGAAGGCGTTTTAGTTACTGTGAATGCAGCATGTACAAATCCAAGTTTAGGATTTGGACAATGGGAATTAAATGACGGTACTGGAGCGGTGATCATCGATGATGTGATTTATGAGTATCTAACTCCGGTGATGTCAACTTCATACATGGTTACTGGTCCTGTTTACTATACGTTCACAGAATACAAAATTCTACCAAGAGGTGCAGTAGACGTGTCGATATCTTCTGGAGTTGAAGAGACATCAGGATTAACTAATTTATATCCAAATCCAGCAACGGATAAATTGACGTTCAGTTCAAATGAAAATGGGACTGTAGAGGTTCTTAACTTGATGGGTAAAATCGTTAATTCTACTTCAGTTGTTAACGGAGTGAATCAATTAGATGTCAGCGTTTTAAGCGCTGGAATTTACATGGTAAGATTACAAGGGTCGGCCGTTTCGGTGAAAGTAATCGTGCAATAAAAAAAATGAAAATAATTTTAAAGGGGCTTTGGCCCCTTTTTTTATGCCCAATGTTTCCAGTAGCTGCGGTCTAATTGATGAATGACAGAATTATTGCTTGTTGAAAATTTCACTTTTTATTTAGTGATGTGTAAAATTATTAACTAAACCTAGGAATTCAACATTTAAAACCAATAAAATTGCGGTATAGAGGCAACTATCGTATTATTAATCGTCAATAGACCACAAACTAACGCACACAACACAAAAACAATGAGACATTTAGCACTCTCACTCTTACTTATTTTAGCCTCTTACACCAGCTTTTCACAAGTATATGGAACCGAAGGATATTTAATCGGAACCGCAGTAGAAATAGGTATTTCCGGACTAGGTGGTTACGAAGGATCAGACGTAAATGCTGGTCAACCTGTAGCACCAGCAGTTCACTTCAGATCGAATTCTGGTAACTTATTTGGCTTCGTTGCCGATCCAACATTTTCTGGTTGGGTAAATTTTGATGGTGATTTCTTTACACCTGGTTCTCCTGAGAATGGATGGGGTCTTGAGATTTTCGGTAGTAATGGTACTGCTAAATTTGCAAATAACTGTTCTGGCGCAATGGCAGCTATCCCTGGGGCTGTTGGTAACTATGTAAATAATGCTGGTTGTATGTCGATAGACTGGAACGGTGGGATTGCGTCTTCTGGAGTAGATGTTTCTGTGGATATTGTCTATTCTTTAAAACAAAACGATTTATATTATACTACTGATGTTACCATTACCAATAATGGAGCAACGGCATTAGATAGCTTATTCTACTATAGAAATGTTGATCCAGATAACAATGTTGAACTTTCAGGTTCTTATACTACTGATAATACAATTGTAGCAAATCCTCCAAGTACGTGTAATAAGGCTCACGTTACTGCGGAGCAAACAGCACCTTGGAACTCTTATATGGGTTTTGCGGCTATTGGAGATATGTTTAGAGTTTGTTATGGTGGATTTTCAAATAGAGATGGTTCAGCATTGTGGTATGGAAGTACTGCAGTTCCATTAACGCAAACAGTTGGTTCAACAAATTCAGCCGATGAGGCGATTTCGTTATCCTACTTAATTGAAACGATTCCACCGGGTGGAAGTGAAACTTTCAAGTTTGTTGTAATTCTAAATGCGGCCGGAGCAGATGCGGCATTTGATAACTTATTTACATTCGATTATGTTGGTTCATTAGGTCCAACTGCGCAGTGTACACCAACTGTTGATACTGTGGTTATTGTACCTGGTGGAACTGGAGCAACCGGTTCTGCGTGTTCAGATTCTATATTGCTAGAAATTACGGGGTCAGCAGCAAATGATTTCAACTGGGTTTGGTCCCCAGCAACTGGATTAAGTTCAACAACGGGAGCTCAAGTTTGGGCATTCCCTGCAGCTACAACGACTTATACGGTAACTGGAACCTCTATTAGTGGGTGCTTTACAACTCCTGTGACGAAAGAGATTGTTGTGATTACTTCCCCAGTAGCCGATCCAACTTTAACTCCTGCAGGTCCGTTCTGTCCGACAGATCCGGCAGTAAATATATTAGCTGCGGATCCTGGTGGTCTTTATACGGCAACTTGTGGAACTTGTATTGATGGTGTAACAGGTTTATTCGATCCTGCAGGTTTAGGTACTGGAACGTATACTATTTACTATGAGTTTGGAACTGGTACAGGTTGTACAGTTGAAGATAGTATTGACGTTATTATTGGTGGAACTAACCCCCCAACTATTGATCCTGCTGGTCCTTATTGTGACGGTCCCGCTTCTTACTTAATGTCAGCTGATACTCCTGGTGGAGCATGGTCTGGTACTTGTGGAGCTTGTATTGATGCTGCTGGGAATTTTGATCCTTCAGTATCTGGTTTAGGGTCATTTGATATCTACTATAACGTAGGCGGTGCTTGTGGTGGTAATGATACCATTACTATTGATGTGGTTAATAACCTTGATGCAACGATAACCCCAGTGCCTGCACCAATATGTGATCAATCTCCAACACAACCTATGACAGCTGCAATGGCTGGTGGAGTTTGGAGCGCAACATGTCCAACATGTATTGATGCAACAACAGGAGATTTCGACCCTGCCACGGGAGCAGGTGTTTATACAGTATATTATACATTCCCAGGAGCTTGTTTCGCAATTGATTCAACTGTATTGACAGTAGTTGCTGGGCCAGATCCATCGATTACTCCAGCTGGACCATTTTGTGAAAGTTCAGGAATTCAAACTTTAGCACCTATAACGGCAGGTGGAACTTGGACGGCAACATGTCCAACTTGTATTAACGCAACAACTGGTGACTTTGATCCTCTATTAGCAGGACCGGGTAATCATGTGATTACTTATACCATTGTTGGAGTTTGTACTTCAATTGGAACGGAAACCATTTACGTTGATAGCGTATTAGTTGATGCAGTTGCATCTACAGATCCACTATGTTTTGGAAGCTGTGACGGTACAGTTACGGTTACGACTACAAATGCAAATCAAGTTTCTGTTGATGGTGGACTTACTTTTCAGCCAACTGGAACATTCCTTGCTCAATGTAGCGGTGCTTACAATATTATTGCAGAAAGCATAAACGGATGTCAGGCTACTGGAAATGTAGTATTAACAGACCCTCCTGCATTAACATTAAGTGTTTCTACGGTTGATGCGATTTGTGCTGGAAACTGTGACGGTTCTGTAACTTCTACAGTAAACGGTGGAACTTCTGCTAGTGGATATAACTATGGCTGGTCTGGTGTTATTGCAGGTCCAACTGACCCGGTAGCAAACGGAGTTTGTGCTGGAACGTATGACTTAACGATTACTGATGATAATGGATGTACAATCGATTCAATTGGATTTATTGTAGGTGAGCTTGCTCCTCTAGATCCAGGAACTAATGTATTGATAGATGAAAATTGCTACCAAAGTTGTGACGGTTCAATTGAGATTACAGGAACTACTGGTGTATTATTCTCATTAGTTGGTCCAGGTGGCGCTCAAAACAATGCTACAGGGATCTTTACTGATCTTTGTTCTGGAACTTATGATTTAACTATTCAAGATGTGAATGGTTGTATCGCGGTTTCATCTTCAAGCATATTTGGTCCAGCGCAGATTATTCCTGATTTCACATTTGGGCCTCAGCCAACTTCATTTATGGAGTCTGAAATTACATTTACGAATACATCGCAAAACGCTTCTTTATACAGCTGGACGTTTACGCCAGGTGTTGAGACGCCAACTTCAGTATCTACTGATCCAGTTATTACTTTCCCGAATACCGTTCCTGGAACGTATCAGGCTTGTTTAACCGCATCAAGTGTTAATGGATGTGATACGACAGTTTGTAAAACGGTAATCATTGACCCTGAGTTTATCATTTATGCACCAAATGCATTTACACCAGATGGTGATGGTATCAACGATACGTGGTTGCCAATTATTCAAGGTGCTGAACCAGATGCTTATGAAGTATTCATCTTCAATAGATGGGGTGAGTTAATCTGGTCTAGTGAAACACTTAATCAATCATGGGATGGTATGACGAAAGGAACTACCAATAATATGGCCGAGCAAGGAGTTTATGCATGGAGAATCATCGCTAAAGATATCATGTTAAACGAAAAGCACGAGTTTAAAGGTCATGTTACTTTGTTAAAGTAATACTCTTAGAAATTATTAAATCCCTTTTGTTTCCGCAAAAGGGATTTTTTTTGCCTAAAATTTCAAGGAATTTACTTTTTATTAATACCCTTAGTTTTGGTGGTTAACGATAAATTCGGGTTTGTTCTAGTCGGGTTTTTATCATTTTATTTGACAGGTGTCGACAACTGTCGCGCACCATCCTACCTGAGTTTCAGGCGTTTTTAGTCACTCAAAAAGGGCTTTACCATTCCAATAATCCTCAAAATAAATGACGAGCTTACTTTTATTTAACTAACTTGTACTTGTCTGAGTAAGTTACTGATGCAGTATTGGTTGAGGTGCTAGCACCTCAGAAAGTACAGACGTGTTTTTCTACATTTGGAAGCAACCATCTGATTAGAATACGTCATATGTATGATTTTAAGAATACAAGTTCATTAAATATTAGGTCATGAAATTACTCCCATCGTTAATTTCCACTGTCTTAGTTTTTCAACTGTCTGCTGCCATCGGACAAACTAACACTCCCATTGCTGCTGAGCAACAATTGAATATCTACTTTTCAAGTACGTTGTTCTCAGATTTTATTTCGGATACTTATGCGGAAGACCCGTTTTTGTTTCGTTTAAAAAATCGAGCAATAATTAGAAAAGGTAGAGTTGAGGTAATCGAAAAATATGTCCAAGGTCAGTTCAGTTTCGATTCTTTGCATAGCTATGTTACCACATTCATAAGTAGCCATCCGGCCGCGTTTGAATTTGCCAGCGCTCCAAAGCAAAAAGAGGAAATTCCTCCTCACGAACCATGGATTAAAGGGCCTGGTGACCCTTGTACTAATGGAGATTTTGAAACTTGTGATTTTACAGGTTGGGAACTTTATGAAGGGCAGGTTGATGGGAACGCTTTTGGCTATATAAATGTGGTTCCAAATACAAGTACGGATCAACATTTAATAACAACGGCAGGTACTGACCCTGTTGCTCCTGTCTCAATGATAAACCCAAATGGAGGAACGTGCTCTGTGCGATTAGGGAATGGAACTACATCTGGTTATGGAGCAGCTAGTTTAGTTCAGACATTTCTAGTTGGCCCTGCAAATACTGCTTTTCAATATAGTTATGCCGCAATTTTAGAAGATCCTGCCGGGCACACGGTTGGAGAAAAGCCTTTTTTCAGTGTTAGAATGTTTGATCAAGCCGGGAATCCGATTGTATGCGGTGAGTATCAAGCCTATGGTGGTGATGGTCAAGCAGGTTGGGTAATTGCCGGTGGAGTTCAGTATAAAGATTGGACTACCGTTTATGCTCCGTTAACTAACTACATTGGTCAAAACGTTACGGTTGAGTTCATTGTAGGTGACTGTGGACAAGGTGGTCATTACGGTTACGCTTATGTTGATGCTAGTTGTATTCCTCCAGGAATTATAGCCAGTTCACCAGTAGTGTGTCCAGGAGAAACATCAACGCTAACTGCACCTGCTGGAGCTGATTCTTATGAGTGGATTCAAACTGGTGAAACAACGCAGTCTATTGTTGCCACAACAACGGGAACCTATGATTGTATTTTAACTCCGTTTAACGGAGCTTCATGTGCAGACACCTTAAGTGTTACTATAGTGGTTTCTCCAAATGGTCCAACGGCTGACTTTACAATGCTTCCAAATCCAGCATGTGAAAATGAGATGGTTAATTATACGGATCAGTCAACGATTACAGGCACTGCAACAATCGGTCAATGGGATTGGGATTTTGGCGATGCGTCAACTAGTACGTTGCAAAATCCAAATCATGCCTATGCAACGGCCGGTAATTACAATGTTCAGCTTACAGTTACCTCAACAGATGGCTGTCCTCATGATACAACTTTTACCATGGTTGTGGATCCGGTTTTGGACGCCACCGTAACACCTGCTGGCCCATATTGCGATACGGATCCAGTTGCATTAATGAATGCGGTTGATCCAGGAGGGATTTGGGTTTCTGATTGTGGATTGTGTCTAGATGCTGCTGGGAATTTTAACCCAGCTACGGCAGGCATAGGAACTTGGAATGTATCTTATGAATTGGCCGGAGCTTGTGGAGATACAAGTTCAATCTCAATAGTTGTTGAGGGTGTATCAATAACTTCAGTCACTGAAATTGATCCTTTATGTGCAGGAGATTGCAATGGATCGATTAATATCGTTGCTCCGGGAGCAACTCAATTTTCAATTGACGGAGGAACTGTTTTTCAAGCAGGAAATAATTTTGCAGCACAATGTGCAGGAAATTATAACATCACTGTTGAAAGCTCTTTGGGATGTCAAGCTACCTCGGTAGCTGCTCTAGTAGACCCAGCTCCGTTAACAATGACTTTTTCAGCCTTTGATGCAACTTGTTTTGGTGCGTGTGATGGGAGCGCTATCGTAATTCCAGCTGGAGGAACGGTTGCTGGCGCTTACCAATATCAATGGACACCAGCAACAATATCTACGACTGCTTCCCCAAGTGCTTCGTTGTTATGTGCAGGTACTTATTCACTTATGGTTCAGGATGATAATGGGTGTCAAGTAGATACGTTGAATTGGGTAATAAATGAGCCGCCAGAGCTCATCATTAGTAATGTAACGAGTACCGATGAGTTATGTGTTGGAGATTGTCAAGGAACGCTTAACATAACATCAGCTTTAGCAGTTTCTTTTGAAATTAATGGGCCTGGAGGAATTCAAACAAATGCTACGGGTGCTTTTAATACACTGTGCGCTGGAAATTACACGGTGGATGTTTTAGATGCTGCAGGCTGCCCTGCAAGTTCAAATGGAACCATTGCATCACCGCCACCAGTGACATTAGGGCTGGATCCAGATACCACAATTTGTATTGGAGGTTCAGCTGTAATTACGGCAAATGCCGGAGGAGGAGTTGCTCCAGTTTCGGTAACCTGGGATAATGGTCTTGGCGTTGGTAATAGCTTCGTTGTTACTCCAGTAACTACAACCGTATATACAGCGATTGCCACAGACGCGAACGGATGTTCAAGTAATTCAGTTCCTGTAATTGTCAACTTGAATCCACCGCTAAATGTATTTGCTTTAAGTGACCAAAGTATCTGTCCTGGTTCATCGGCTAGCATTAGCGCTTTAGCAAATGGTGGAGACGGAGGGCCATATACTTATACTTGGGATAACGGACTTGGTCTTGGATCTTTACAAAATGTATCTCCTGCTGTTACCACAACCTATACGGTTACAGCAACTGATGGTTGCGAAACACCTTCAGCAAACGCTTCAGTTACCATTTCAATTCTTCCATCACCAATAGTGGATTTAACTCCAGATACGGTAGATGGGTGTACACCCGTTCAGGTCGTTTTTTCTGAAAATGGTCAGCCAGCAGGTACACAATGCTTTTGGGATTTCGGAGACGGTTCTGCTAGTACAGACTGTGGAAGTGTTACTCATATTTATACAGAGCCAGGATGTTACGATGTGACCCTGGATGTAATTTCACCTGACGGTTGTCCCGGCTCAATTACATATCCTTCATTGATTTGTGTTTACGCTTTTCCAGTTGCTGATTTTACCTTCGGGCCGCAACCAACAACGGTGGTTGAGCCAACTATTGAGTTTATTAATGAATCTTCGGGGGCCGTTGCTTATGATTGGACTTTTGATCCAGGAGTAGACCCTGCAACAAGTACAGAGGTAGATCCGATAATTGACTTTCCAAGTTCTGGTCCAGGAACCTATAATGTGTGCTTAACAGCTACAACTTCGTTTGGATGTCAAGCATCACATTGTGATCAAGTGGTAATAGATCCTGAGTTTTTAGTGTACACACCAAATGCATTTACTCCAGATGGAGACGGTATCAATGATAATTTTATGCCGGTAATATCTGGTGGCGATCCAGAAAATTTCATGCTCTTGATTTTTAATAGATGGGGCGAATTAATTTGGAGAACCGATGTCATGAATAAAGGCTGGGATGGTCAAAAAGATAGCCAGCAAGGGGTCGTTCAGCAGGATGTCTATATCTGGAAACTGATGGCAAAGGATATAACAAAAGGAGATAAACATGAATGGGTAGGGCATGTTACCCTATTAAGATAATTGCCAAAAGCATAAAATTGCCTCTTCTTCCACCTAGCGTATTGGAAGGAGGGGCTTTTTTATATCTTTAACTTTGGTTTACCACCCCCTATCAAAAAAATATGATATCAAAAATTAACTCGCTAGAAGAATATCAAACTCAGTATAAAAAGAGTGTTGAAAATCCAGAAAAATTTTGGGCTGAAATTGCAGAAACGTTTACTTGGAAACGGAAATGGGATGAAGTTGTTGATTGGGACTTTAAGGACCTTCGCATTAATTGGTTTAAAGGAGCACAATTAAATATTACCGAGAACTGTCTTGATAGACATTTGGAAAATAACGGAGATGATATTGCTCTTCAATGGGAACCTAATGACCCTCAAGAAACTACTGTTACTTATTCGTACGCTGAGCTACATGAAGAGGTTTGTCGTTTTTCGAATGTTTTAAAAAAACATGGGGCAAAAAAAGGAGATAGAGTTTGCATCTACATGCCGATGGTTGCTGAGTTAACGATTGCAGTTTTAGCTTGTGCTAGAATTGGAGCGATTCATTCGGTTGTGTTTGCAGGTTTTTCAGCAAAGGCATTGTCAGACCGAATTAACGATGCTGATTGTAGCCTATTAATTACAGCAGATGGCAGTTTTAGAGGAGCTAAAGTAATTGGGTTAAAACAGATTGCAGATGAGGCTATGGATAGTTGTTCTACTATCGAAAAAGCGATTGTTTACCAGAGAACAGGTCAGCCGGTTGAGATGAAAGAAGGCAGAGATGTATGGTGGCATGATGAAATTGATACGGTGCCAAGTCAATGTGAGGCTGAGGTAATGGATGCCGAAGACCCTCTTTTTATTCTGTATACTTCTGGGTCAACTGGCCAACCAAAAGGTGTTGTGCATAGTACTGCAGGATACATGACTTATGCGGAATACTCGTTTAGAAATGTGTTTCAATATGAAGCTGGAGATGTTTATTGGTGTACTGCAGATGTAGGGTGGATAACTGGTCATTCGTATATCATCTATGGACCGCTGTTAGCAGGAGCAACAACTTTAATGTTCGAAGGAGTGCCGACTTGGCCGGATGCAGGTCGATTCTGGGAAGTTTGTGAAAAGTACAAAGTCACTACATTCTATACTGCACCTACAGCAATAAGAGCATTGCAAGTCCATTCTTCAGACTTCGTTACTAAATACGACCTAAGCTCATTGAAAGTGTTAGGAACCGTGGGTGAGCCAATCAATGAAGAGGCTTGGCAATGGTATCATGAGATTGTGGGGAAGAAAAATTGTCCGATCGTAGATACATGGTGGCAAACAGAAACAGGTGGAATTATGATTTCGCCTTTGGCTGGAATTACTCCTTTAAAACCGAGTTTCGCAACGTTGCCACTTCCTGGAATTCAGCCTTGCCTGATGGATCCTGATGGGAATGAAATTGAAGGAAATGATGTGCAAGGGAATTTGTGCATCAAGTATCCTTGGCCAAGTATGATCCGAACCACTTATGGTGACCATAATAGATGTAAGGACGTATACTTTTCTAGCTATGAAGGATATTATTTTACAGGAGATGGTTGTAAGCGAGATGCGGATGGAATGTATCGAATTACCGGCAGAGTAGACGATGTAATTAATGTTTCTGGGCATAGAATAGGAACTGCGGAAGTAGAAGATGCATTGGATGAACATACAAATGTGGTAGAAGCCGCTGTTGTTGGATATCCGCATGATATAAAAGGGCAAGGAATTTACGCTTACATCATTTGCTCCCCTCAACCTGAAAATGAAGATGAGTTTAGGAAAGAACTATTGAAAGTTATCATTGAACAAATTGGGCCGATTGCTAAGCCCGATAAAATTCAGGTCGTTTCGGGATTACCTAAAACGAGATCTGGTAAAATCATGAGAAGAATTCTTCGAAAAATTGCCGAAGGAGATACTTCCAACTTAGGTGATACTTCTACATTGCTTGATCCATCAGTTGTTGAAGAAATTAAAGCAGGTGCCCTGTAATATTTTTCATTTTCAGTGGTCAGTTTCAGTTAGAACTGTATTTTTGCACTGAATTTAAAGCGAAAGAAATGTCAATTGCAGATTTATACGAGACAGGAGAGCAAAAAAAGCACAAAGGTCATTTTAGAAACCTTGTGATGATTGCAAAGGCAGACGGAGTTATCGATGATAACGAAATGGAGTTGTTAAAGAAAATTGCGAGAGAAATATCTTTATCTGATGCGAATTTTGATTCAATATTACAGAGTCCAGGGAATTTCACAATTAACCCTCCGGAAAGTAAGGCAGAAAGAAATGAGCGGTTTTACCACTTAGCTCAAATGGTGATAGCTGACCAAGGAGTTGATTTTTCTGAGATCAAAAAAGTTAGAAAATTTGCTGTCGCTCTAGGTTACCCAGTTGATAAAGCTGAAGATGTAGCGGTTCATGCTACGAGATCAGTTATCGAAGGTGATGATTTAGATGCAATGTCTGCTAAAGTGGATGCAATCGTATTATAAAAAACTCTTTTAAGATGCTGAAATCCGCTGGCTCTCTGAGTTAGTGGATTTTTTTTTGAACTTATTTTAAGCGAATGAACTTCCCTGTTTCAACGTTTCCAGTAACATCGTTTATGTATCGATAAATGTATTCTCCAGCTCTGTAGTTGGTCAGGTCAATTCTTAACTGATCGTTAAACCCACTTAAATCATCAACCAGTTTTCCGTCAGCTGAAATGATCTGTAGTCTATACTCAGAGTTTACTGCGTGTTCTCTATGAAACCAAGCTTGATCGCTAGCAGGGTTCGGATAAATTCCATGTCCGCCTTCTATGTTTGGAGGAACATGATATTTAAACACATACAGTCCCGTAGAGCGATCCGACACTAATAATTTACCGGATGGAAGAAGTGCATATATTCCCCAAGCTCCTTGAAATAATTTTTCGCTGTCATCATCAAAAGTATCGTAGAAAGCTATTTGTTTTGGGTTGTTTACGTCCCTAACATCATAGATTTGAAGACCATCATTGTAATAGGAAATATAAGCTAATCCGTCTTTCAGCATTACGTTGTGTGGAACAGTATTTTCCCACCATTCGGTTCCAAAAACCGAGTGAATTTGAATATCCGAAAGGTCGGAGACATCAACCGTTTTTAATTTTTTACCAGACGTTTCATCGGCCATGACGTATGTCTTTCCATCTTCGCTAAGCCAGCCAGAATGATTAAATCCTTGTTCAGGATAACTAGTAATTGAACCAAGATTAACGGGCGAAGAAGGGTTTGTAAAGTCGTAAACCCATAGACCGTCATTGCCACTTGCTAAGTACGCTGTATCATTTCTAGCATAGACGTCATGCACGTAATCAACCAGGGTGGCAATGTTATCATAAACCAATATCGGATCCAGTGGATCTGCTAATGAATAAACTTTTAATCCAGTGCCCGGAGGGTCACAGGCGTACATTAATGCTGAAGAGGTGTCTATGAAAACGTTGTGAGCAATGTTGATCAAGGTGTCACTATCGTATACTTTTGAAACAGAATCCGGCAAATATTGGAGGTCAATTATTTGTAAAGTACCTGGCATTTGATCCGCTACCGCGTACAAGTAGTTGTTATAGTCGTGGTAATCTCGATGTACAACATTGCCTTGATAATTTCCTGCTACGAAGCCAACTTCGAATAGTCCATTGTCTTCAGTTAGATGAAAAAAGTGAGTTCCATTTACGGAGCCCATCACCGCATATTCTTCTCCATCTTTAACAAAACCCCAAACCTCATTGTATTTAACGCCAGAATTATTAGTATCTACCCAGGCTCCATCCCATCGATTAAGAATGGTGACATCTCTAACCTCTTGGCTGAAAGAGCCAAGTGTGAGGCTTAATAAGAGTATGGTTAATGTAAATCTCAAAGTGTTAAAACGCTGTTTTAGGCCGTATAATTGTCTGCTAAAGTTAAAGAATGTTAAGCCGACAACATCAAACAAATTTAGTCGTTTGTTGAAATCCAAACGAAGAAAATTATAATTGGTGCTCATTTTACATTCTATATACTCGTTCAAGCTTATTTTTTCTCATAAAATCCGTTATTTTAGCAACCCGTTTCTTAAAGCATGGAAGCGAATTAATAATATATCAAGTTGAGCACTTCAGTAGTCATAATTCCAACTTATAACGAGAAGGAAAATATTGAGCGAATGATTCGTACCGTGTTTGACTTGCCTAGGCCTTTCCATCTGCTAATTGTGGATGATGGCTCTCCAGATGGAACGGGGCAGATTATAAAAGATCTTCAAAACGAGTTTCCGGGTAAACTTCACATCGAAGAAAGAGAAGGAAAGCAAGGATTAGGTACAGCTTATATCCATGGTTTCAGATGGGCTTTGAAAAATGGTTACGAGTACGTTTTCGAAATGGATGCGGATTTTTCCCACAACCCAGCTGATCTAGTTCGGTTGTTAGAAGCGTGTGAAGGTGATGGGGATATGAGTATCGGGTCTAGATACTGTAAAGGCGGTAAGGTGGCTGATTGGCCAATTGGACGTTGGATGATGTCTTACTTTGCATCTTTTTACGTTCGAACCATTCTTTGGATGAACATAAAAGATACTACCGCAGGATTCAAGTGTTACACTCGTAAAGTTTTAGAGAAAATCGATCTCGATAATATTCAATTTGTAGGATATGCTTTTCAAATTGAAATGAAATACACAGCTTATAAATTAGGTTATAAGATTGTAGAAGTGCCCATTACGTTTAAAGATCGGGAGCTTGGTCAGTCTAAGATGAGCATGAGTATATTCAAAGAAGCATTCGTTGGCGTGTGGAAAATGCGCAGAAAAAAAATTCAGTGAAAAAGACATTAATTAGCAACGCTAAAATCGTTAACGAAAACCAAATTTTCGTAGGTAATATTTTAATCGAGGGAGATCGAATTTCAAGAGTGTCGAAAGACAAAATTGAATGTGAACCAGATGTTTTAATAGACGCGGAAGGTTTACTATGTATACCTGGAATGATTGATGATCAAGTTCATTTCAGGGAGCCAGGGCTTACACACAAAGCAGATATTGAGTCAGAAAGTAAAGCAGCTTTAGCTGGAGGTATCACTTCATTTATGGAGATGCCAAATACAGTTCCGAATGCACTTACTCAAGAGTTACTCGAAGATAAATATCAAATTGCTAAAGATTCTGCTCATGTGAATTATTCATTTTTCATGGGAGCTTCTAATGATAATTTAGAAGAGGTGTTAAAGACCGATCCTAAAACAGTTTGTGGAGTTAAGGTTTTTATGGGTTCTTCCACTGGTAACATGTTAGTGGATAAGGAGGAAGTCTTAGAAAAGATTTTTGCTGAATGCGACATGTTGATCGCTACACATTGTGAGGATGAGCCAACGGTTCGAGCGAATATGGCTGCTTATAAGGAGAAGTATGGTGAGGATGTTCCTATTACTTGTCACCCGGAAATTAGAAGTGAAGAAGCTTGCTATAAATCGTCTTCTATGGCGGTGGAATTAGCTAAGAAACATAATGCAAGATTGCATATCCTGCATATTTCAACAGAGAAAGAATTAAGTCTTTTTGAAAAAGGACCATTAAAAAATAAGCGGATTACTGCTGAGGCTTGTATTCATCACATGTGGTTTTCAGATGAAGACTATGCGAAAAAAGGATCTCGAATTAAATGGAATCCTGCTGTGAAAAAAGCTTCTGATCGAGATGCGATTTTAGAGGCTGTGAACAATGATGTGATTGATGTAATTGCTACAGATCATGCGCCTCATACTGATGAGGAAAAAGAGGGGACTTATTTTAATGCACCTTCTGGTGGGCCTCTAGTTCAGCATGCAATTGTTGCTATGTTAGAGCATTATCACAATGGTAAGATAACTTTGGAGAAACTGGTAGAGAAGTCAAGTCATGCAGTTGCAGATTGCTTTGATATTGTTGATCGAGGATATATTAAGGAGGGGTATTTTGCCGATTTAGTATTGGTGGATTTGGATTCTCCTTGGATTGTTTCAAAGGACAACGTGCTTTACAAATGTGGATGGAGTCCGTTTGAAGGCGTGACTTTCAAAAGTTCTATTCAGAAAGTGGTCGTTAATGGCGAGTTGGGGTATGATGCTGGCCAGTTTCCTAATAAAAATAAAGGCAAGCGTTTAACATTTAATCGATAATGCGTTGGGTATTCATATGGTCAGTTTTGCTTCTAGCAGCTTGTGCTTCAAGCCCAGCAGAAATAGAAAAGCCAGATGATTTAATTCCATACGATAAAATGATCGATGTGGTGGTGGACCTCAATATTGTAGAGGCCCAAATTTCCGAAGTTCAATTGTTGCAAAAGGTTATTAAAGATAGCGTCCATGAATATTACGGGCAGTTATTTCATAAATATGACATTTCCAGAGAGCAGCTGAATTCCAGTCTTGATTACTATACAACTCAAGGCTCGAAGATGGATAGCATTTACGGACGAGCCTTTGCCAAATTAGCATTTTTAGAAGGTAAATTATCCAATGTAGATCTTTCACAAGATGAGTTGACTCATATTCCTGCTGAAAAAATGGTGGAACTGTTAGAGGATACTTGTTTGAGTAAAATGGTGATTAATGGAAACGTTAAGTATGAGGTTAAATACGATTCAATCTTATCTTATTATCGGATCAACAAACATTTACTAGATAGTGTTGATGTCAACTTCAGACAATTTGGAGCCTCGTTGAAAAACCATGCAGGAAACAACAAGCGACTCAATAAATTGGTGAATGCAATAGCCGAAAAAGCTAGGGAACGCTAATGTATATAGGGTTTGAGAAAATAAAGGGTTCTGATAGTACTGTTTCTGATTTTTGGAAATGGGCTTGTTCAGATATGATCATACCTTCCAACCGCAATGATTACGCGTTGTTCTTAGTAGCGAACGCTTTGGGGTTAACTAAAATGCCGCGAATCCATTGGGAGAATTCTGATTTACGTTATCGCAAGAAGAAGATCTCTCTTAAGTCATCGGCTTATGTGGAGCATTGGAAGCAAAAACGAGTCAAGCGGTTGTCATTTGATATTGCTCCTAAAAAAGGAGTGGATGCGCAAACTGCAGATAGTTTGACTTATCGGAATCGATATCCTGAGATTTACATTTTTGCAGTTCTGAATGAAAAAAAGCTTCCAAAAATTGATGTATTAAACCTCGATCAGTGGGATTTTTATGTGGTTAGAACCGAATCGCTAGACGAGCATCATTACGACACGCGCAAGCTAGGAATTAGAGCGTTGCAAAAACTGGCCAGCCCAATTCATCACTCACGTTTAAAGCAAATTCTTGATGATATAATCGAGTATGATTTAGGTGAGCGATTGGTGCTGTAACCTTATCTTTCCCCTTTAAGCTTTAAACTTTTTCCTTTGGAGGCGGATGCGCTATCAAATTGACTTACTTAATCTTCCACTTATAAAAGTCTAGCTTCTTACCTGAGGACTTCTTCAGTAGTAAGAAGCAGATTCCTACCATCACAACAGCACCAATTCCCACAGCAGGGGTTTGCCCCAATCTTAGGTCTGTGATAGTTCCAAAGGTTCCGGCTGCGAGGCTAAGTCCCATGATTGAGTACAGCCCAATTTGTTTGACGTGAGAAGCGGAGGTGCTTTTTTTCTTGATGATCGTAATTGATTCTACATCAGCTTTCTTTTGATCGCTTGGAAAAATGTAAAGCATGTCTTCTTTCTCTGCGTCTGTAAGTGTTTTGTTCTTCTTTGCTTCTCTTAGGGTTCCTTCATCTTTGGTAATCGTATTTACTACGATTTGATCATTAGTAATGACCTTGATTAAGCCTTGGATCTTCTCTCCATTTTTAAGCTTGACTTGACCATAAGCTGGTAACACAATGTCATAAGTTTTCTCTTTATGGTTAACGAAATTAACCGTGTCTTGTCCAAATGAAACAAAAGAGATAAGAAGTAATAGGGTAATTGTGAAAAATTTCATTGCTAATCGTTTGATGGCAAAGAACTGGATTTCTATTCCTTATGTTGCGCTGGGTATGAATAAAGTTTCAACAAAGGTTTTGTGAAAGAAGTAAGTGATAAGATTTCGCAATGTTTTCCATTGCTAAAACTTACCTACAAATCGAGGTACATAGTTGCAACTTCTTTGCTTCAATTTTAAATCAGAATTCTCTGCGTTGAACGACCATTTTCCATAGTTCTTTCCTCGCCATGATGCTGCCTTTATTATTCCTTTGCCTGAATTAGACGGTATTGTAAAGTTATATTCTCCATTCTCATCGGTATAGGCTGAATACTCTTTGTTGTTGACAGTGCATGTTAAATGAAGGTGCTCATATGGCTCTTTTTTTCCCTTTTTATGAACTACAATGCCGCTGATTGTTATAGAGTCTGAAATCTCTTGGATTAATTGTGGTTGAGGAGTAAATACTTCTGCAGAGGAGTAAAGAGAACTTCCAAAAATTAGAAAGGAGGCAATTGCGAATTGTTTTATTTTCTTTGTTCGATTAAGTGCAGCCAATTGAGCGATCTCAATCATCACGCAGGCTCCTTGGTTGTAAATGGCCTCTTGTTCTTCAATAGATGTTTCCGATAAATCATGCACTTTGTCTTTGCATGTTTTGCAGTACCTGCCATTTTCCATTAAAGACATTTCATCCCAATTCTCATCGCAAGGCATTTTTACATTATACTCCATAGGACTCTTTATCCGTGTTTCCATTCAATTTACCAAAAGGTGATTGGTTTGGCTGGTCAGTTTTGATGAACGTCTAATTATTAGTGACAACTCATTCATTGTGTCATGATAAAGGGTGGTCTGTGGCAGTTGAATTAGTCCACTTTCTGCCATTCTTGTGGGTGAGTGAACAATGCGGTTAATTATAGTTCACCCTAAAAGTAGCACCTGAAAGCTTCATTAATTCTTTATGTATAAGGGTTTAAGCGTTATCCGATTAATTTTTTGGAATTATGAATTAAAAAATGGTTCACGTTTTGATATAGCCTAGCCAAACGAGATTAACATTATTAAATAAAAAGAAATGGATTTACTTAAAAACTTTGTTTACGCAGGAGTCGGATTAGCATCTTCAACTACAGATAAACTAAAAGAGACAATTGATGATTTAGTTGAAAAAGGAAAAATTTCTGATACTGAAGGGAAAAGAATCTGTGACGATTTTTTCAAATCAACTGGAGAGAAGAAGGAAGACTTCGAACTTAAAATGAAAAAAGTTCAAGAAGACTTATCTGCAAAATTTGATTTTAGAAAGAAATCAAAAAAGGATGACGAAGCGATTGATGCTTTGAACAAGAAAATTGAAGAATTAGAAGCGAAATTGGCAAAGGCAGAAACGAAAACTGCACCAAAGGCCGCTCCGAAAAAAGCAGCTGCAAAAAAGACTACGGTTAAGAAGCCAGCCGCTAAGAAAAAGACAACAACAAAATAATATTACAACACTAAAACTTAAGATTATGGATAACATGGTAAAAACACTTGCATACGCTGGACTGGGTCTTGCTGCTGAAGCAAATGATAAAATGAAAGAACAATTTGACCGCTTGGTTGAACTTGGAAAAGAAAAAGATGCAGATGGTAAGAACTTGATCGGAGATTTCTTCAAAACTGTAGATTCTACTAAAGAAGATTTCGAAGTACAAGTTGATAAAGCAAAGGCGAAAGCAAAAGACGTTTTCCCATTTGTAAAAGACAAAGCGAAAGATGTGGCTGATGCAACAGCAACTGCTGCTAAAGAAGTTAAAGATAAAGTTGAAGAGGCTGTTGAAGTAAACTAATACAGCTTTTTCCCTTGTTTGTTTGTGAAAACCCTTTCTGCCTTTGGTAGGGAGGGTTTTTTATTTGACCAGTAAATTCTAACCCTGCAGAAATGGATTATTCATTTTTTCAAATCCAATGGAAGTCGGCTGGCCATGACCTGTATAGACTGTATAGTCTTCTGGTAATGAAAATAACTCTCTTTTAATGCTGTCTAAAAGCGTTTGATGATCCCCTCCCGGGAGGTCTGTTCTTCCAATGCTTCCATGGAATAAGCAATCTCCATTTATCACGAATTTCTCTTCGTTGCAAATGAAAACTACATGGCCAGGAGCGTGTCCAGGGACAAATCGTACTTCTAAAGTAGTGTTTCCGAATTCAATATTCGTTCCTTCTTTAATCAAGTTCTCCGGTTCCGGAGAAGGAATATAGCCTGGGAAACCATACACATGAGCGTAACTGGAAACGTTTGCTAAGGTCTCTAAATCCAAGGCGTGTGCTTCCGGCTTAACGCCAAAATGATTACATACAAAAGAGTTTCCTAGAACATGGTCAATGTGGCTATGCGTCAATAACAGACGTGTTACTTTAAGCTCGTTTGCTTCAATGAATTTAACCAGTGATTCTTGTTCAGCTACCTCATAACATCCGGGGTCGATTATCACACATTCTTTGCTTTCGTCAAAAAGAACGTAGGTGTTTTCCTGAAAGGGATTGAAGGTTAATTGAGCTACTTGTGTCATTACTTAATTTTATAGCACAATAATACATACGATTTCTGTTATCTTTACGTTTAGATTTTTACTTTGATCAAAGCACTTAAATATTTAGTTGGATTTTGGGTCATAGCTTTTGCGTATAGCTCTAGCGCTAATGCCCAGTATTATACGGGGTCTAACATCGAGTTTGGTCAAAATCGAGTGCAGTACAACGAGTTTTTTTGGCAGTCTTTTGATTTTGAAAGATTCAAGGTGTTTTTCTATGCAGATGGGAAAAATCATGCGGTTTATGCTGCAAAATCAGCACATCAAAACTTAAAAGAGCTGGAAAGCATGCTGGACTTTCAACTTTCTGAAAAGATTGAAATTCTTGTTTTCAATAGCCAATCTCAGTTTCAACAAAGTAATATTGGATTAAGAAACGACAACAACACCAACATTGGTGGGGTGACTAAAATAATCGGATCTAAAATCTTTATCTATTACGAAGGAGATCACGCGACTTTTGACGATCAAATTAGGGCTGGAATGTCTGAAGTGCTGATGAGCCAGATGATGTATGGCGGAAACTGGAAAGATGTAATAAAAAATAACACTTTACTAAGTCTTCCAGATTGGTATTTGAAAGGATTCGTGTCTTACGCTTCAAAAGGTTGGAATACAGAAATTGACAATCGAGTAAAAGATGGAATTCTTGCGGATCGATTTACAAACTTTAATGCTTTGGAAGGGAATGACGCTGAATTAGCAGGCCACTCGATCTGGAATTACATTGCCGAAGTATATGGGGAAAATGTCATTCCAAATGTAATGTACATGACCAGGGTGAGTAGGAGTGTTGAAAGCGGTTTCTTGTTTGTCTTAGGAACTTCACTTAAGACGTTGATGTTCGATTATCAAAATTATTATAAACGTAAATACACCTTAGACGAGAAATTCAGAAATAATGTTGGTGGAGAAGAATTAGACATTAAAACGAAAAAGAGGTATCAATACTCTCAGTTTTCTTTAAGTCCAGATGGGCGTCATGCTTCGTTTGTAACGAATGAAAGTGGTCAATATAAAGTATGGCTTTACAATATTGCAGAACAAAAACTAAAGAGAATTCACAAAGGAGGCTTAGATCTAAATCGTATTGTCGACAAGACATTTCCAGTTCTAACTTGGCACCCAACAAGTAAAGTTTTAACCTATTTCGTTGAGAAGAAAGGGGAGGTGGTAATCAATATTTACTCATTAGATGATAAAAAGACGACTAGAAAACCTCTTTTAAAACTTAATAAGGTTTTGCATGCAGAGTATTCGGACAACGGAAAGTCGATTGTTTTAAGCGCTTGTAGAAATGGACAAACAGATTTATACATTTATAAAACTTCAGGGAATAGTCAGAAACAATTAACGGATGATATTTACGATGATTTGTATCCGAGTTTTATAGACAATTCGAACCGAATTATTTTTTCTTCGAACAGAGTAAATGACACGTTACCTAAAAAGGGAGATGTGGATGTAAATAGATTTAGTGACAATAAAGACATCTTTATCTATGACATTAAAAAACCAATATTCTTAACTCGAATTACGAATACACCACTAATTAACGAAAGCCGGCCTGTACAGTACGATAAAAATCGATACGCATATTTAAGTAATGCAACAGGGATTAAAAATAGGTACTTAGCATACTATGATAGTGCAATTAGCTTTATTGATACTGTTGTTCATTATCGTTATTTCTCTCAAGTAAGCCCAGTGACTAATTATTCTAGATCGATACTAGAGCATAACATGAACTGGAAAAAAGGCAAATATTCTCAGTTGATTTATCAAAATGGGAAGTACCATTTTTACAAAGGAAGTACGTCTGCAGATGTAGAACTTGATGAAGAAAACATTTTCCCAACACAGTTCATGAAGCATCAATTGGCGCTAACTGAGAATCATACCATGATTACGGATACAGGTACGTTTATTTCCGACACTTCAGATGGGATCGATATTGATAACTACAAATTTGAAGACGAACAGCCTGATTATGAAAAAGAAGTAGTCACGTTTGAAGAGGCAAAAGATACGGTTCCAAAAGACATCGCTGATGTTATAGTCAAGGAGGATGAAGATGAGTTTGAGTTACCTCGACAAGATTTATATGAGGTTAATTTCACAACAGATTACATTGTTTCTCAATTGGATAACTCTTTTCTAAATCAATCTTATCAGAGATTTGCACCTGGTGTATTCTACAGTAACCCTGGATTTAATGGAATGATCAAGTTTGGAATAATTGACTTGATGGAAGACTATAGGATCATTGGTGGAGTTAGGTTTCCAGCCAACTTCAATAGTAATGAGTACATGGTTAGTTTCGAAAACTTGAGAAGTAGGTTAGATAAAAAGTACATGATTTCTCGTCAAACTTTTACTCGATTTTACGATGAGAGTATTGAAAAAGTACAGACCTATGACATGAAGTACAATGTGAAATATCCTTTCTCAGAAGTTTCAAGTTTAAGAGCTACTGTTAATGCAAGGGTAGATCGAATTGTTACGCAGTCAACGGATCAATTTACGCTGCCAGTTCCGAACAATAATGATTACTGGGCTGGGTTTAAATTAGAGTATGTTTATGATCATGCTATTCCGATGGGACTAAACCTTTACAGAGGTTTGAGAATGAAATTCTGGGGTGAAGCTTATCGAGAAGTTAATGAAGCTAAAACAGACTTCTTTACGTTAGGAGGCGACATTAGATCTTATACTAGAATTTGGAGAAACATGATCTGGGCAAATAGAGTGGCTGGAAGTACTTCATTCGGAAATAGAAAGCTTGTGTATTACATGGGTGGAGTTGATAATTGGTTGTTGCCTAAGTTTGATAACAGCATACAAATCGATCCAAACAATGATTATTACTTCCAGACGATAGCTACTCCAGTTAGAGGGTTTTTCCAAAATGCCAGAAATGGAAATAGCTTTGCAGTGATTAACTCTGAATTGAGAATTCCTATTATTAAAATGCTAAGCTGGAAACCAATGAAAAGCGATTTTGCAGAGAACTTCATGATTGTTGGTTTCGGTGATATTGGAGCGGCTTGGACCGGTTGGGATCCTTATTCTACAGACAATTCATTTAATACTACAGTTATCCAGGACGGTAATTTGATGATTACCATTGAAAACCAAAGAGAGCCTATCATATATGGGTATGGTGTTGGAGTGAGAAGTCGTCTTTTCGGCTACTATGTCAGATTCGATTGGTCTTGGGGAGTTGATGACGGAGTCGTTCTTCCATCTTTAAAATATCTATCTTTGAGCATGGACTTTTAAGAGCCGTGTTATGGATTTATCTACTTTTTTTATTCTTGTTTTGATTGGCGTAACCGCTGGTATAATGAGCGGATTCGTTGGTGTTGGTGGTGGAATTATTATTGTCCCGGCCCTGGTGTACGTCTTAGGACTTAGCCAATTTGAGGCCCAAGGAACAAGCATTTTATTGATGATCCCCCCGATAGGAATATTAGCTGCAATGAACTACTACAAGGCTGATGCGGTCAATTGGAAGTACGCTGCAATTATTGCCGCAACTTTTGTAGTTGGTGGATATATTGGTTCGAAGCTTAGTTTGAAAATGGATGAAACATTAGTGAAGCTAATCTTCGGAATCATCATGCTGATTGCAGCTGTTAAAATGATCATTTCAGGATTTGCTTTTTTTCAAGGTAAAGGAACCTAATGCAAGTAGAATTATAATTTCTTGGAACTTAAACTAGGGTACATAGGTCTTACAATTGTCACTTTACTTTTGGTGATCTTATTCGGGTTTAAAGCAATCAACGATTCAAGTAAAAACCCAGGGAAGCACAAATTTATTTTAGTTTTTAGCCTGTTGCTGTGGCAGGTCTTTATATTTGGTTTGTCGTCAACGGATATTTTGAAATCTTATGAATTTCCTCCTCGATTTGCCCTTGCTTTTATTCTTCCTTCTTTTGTTTTCACCGGTATTTTTCTGTTCAAAAGCAGAAAGAAAAAGTGGATTAATGAGATTCCCGAGCATTGGATTATCTATTTCCAATCTTTTAGAATAGTGGTTGAAACGCTTTTCGTTTATTCTGTATCAGCTGGTATATTGAACCATCAAGTAACGATTGAAGGATACAATTTTGATATGATAGTAGGGATTTCAGCACCTATAGTCGCTTTACTCGTGTATCAGTTGAAAGTTTTGCCAAGAACGATTGTGAAAATCTGGAATTTTTTAGGACTTGCTGTATTGGCAAGTGTAATATTTGTGTTTTTAACTTCTGTTTACAAACCTGAAATATACGGGGCAGCTGAGCCGTTATTGCCGCTAGACGCATTTGTATACCCTTACGTTTTAGTGGCTGGATTTCTAATGCCAGTTGCCGTCTTTTTACATATTCTTTCTATTCTTCAATTGAGAAAGGATAGAATCTAGCCAACAACTCTTATAGTTCCGCTTGAAGAAGTTGCACCTCCTAACCAACCGGCAGGAATAAGAAGGTTTATGCTAAAGTTTAAATCGGAAAGTACATGATCTGGAGCTGTTGGATACGTATTAGATCCTTCATTTTCTCCATAACCAAATTTCATGCTTCGTCTGCTCCAACCGCCATTTAACGATATGCCAAAATCGCTGTCTTCGTCAAACATAAAATAGATTCCTGATTCGATTGTCAAGGCAGTTCCTTTCCATAAATAATTGCCGTAATCTTTGTTTCCGGGTATGCCTTTTCTTTTAATCCAGTCATACATAACGCTGGCTTTAATTAGAATTTGATTGTTGCCGGCAAGTAATAAATGTGCACCAAACCCTCTTTGATTTCCACCTGAGTAGGTTAAGTTATAGTTTCCAGCTGTTTGTGCACCTGTACTTCTGATATCATTATACCCAGTGGTGATATATTTTTCGTTTCCTGCCATTTCAAAAGCGTTCCAAGAATATTGCGCTCCCAACATAATGCCCAGAGCATCTCCCATATATCCACCGAAAGCGATTTTAGTATAAAAACCAGGGCCAGCATGTCCTTCAACGTAATCACTTTTGTCATGCGGTTTATTCCATTTTTTAGGCGCCATATTAAAACCTACATCAAACATGGCAGTTTTTCCATACATTTCTATATCGACCGGGACGTACCGATTTCTTAAATATGTTTCTTCACCGAACACCGAAATTGCTGACGTGCCAGCTACAGGATCAATTGATTGTAAGCTATATTGAAATGCATCAAATTTTGTGGTTCCCCATTGATAGCCTGACCGAATAAAAATATGTTCAAATTGAGCAGATGCTCCTAAGGTCATGAATGTTAACAGGAATAGGGCGAATTTTCTCATTGTGGCAGTTTATTCAAATGTATAAAAAAATGGAGTTTTGAAAAATACGTGCCATCTCTATCAAGTTAGGTTTGTTTAAATGGTTGACCAAGTCAGATCATTTTTATCTTTAACATTCACGCCAAGAATTAATTACGAGATGGAAATAACTGAGTTCACTGAAAACCCTAAGCTGCAAAATATTCTTTACGATTTAAGAAATGATGAATCACTGAAAGGAAAACGATATTCCGATGTGGAAGATGCGGAAGGTCATCAATATGTAGATTTCGTCATGGAAGGCGGTGGAGTTTGGGGCATTGCATTAGCTGGTTACGTGCACGTGATGGAAGAGATGGGTATTCGATTTCTGCAATTAGGTGGGGCCAGTGCAGGTGCTATCAACACCTTATTTATGGCTGCAGCCGGACCAATTGATGAGCCGAAGACTCCATGGATTTTAAAGAAAATCTCTGAGAAAAACTTAGCTGAATTAATTGATGGAGATAGCGATGCAGTTGATTTTATTGAAACGGTCATGGAAAAATCCAGTGTTTTAAAATTATTGACTAAAGCAGTGCAAGTTGTCGATAATTTGAAGCATGATATGGGATTAAATCCAGGTGATAATTTCACAGAATGGGTGAAAGAATGTTTGGCTGAACAAGGGATAACCGATACTGCAGATTTAAAGGAACTACGCAGTAAGCTACCTGAGGGCTTGGTTCAAAAGACATCAGAAGGCACTGTTCCATATCCTAAAGAAAATGTTGAAACAATCTGTATTATAAGTGCCGAAGTAACCACTGAAACGAAAGTTGAATTCCCAAAAATGGCAGATTTATATTGGGAATATCCTGATGCTGTTAATCCTGCGGAGTTCGTGAGAGCATCCATGTCTATTCCCGTTTTCTTTCATCCTTATACCGTTAAGGACATTCCTAATGGAGAAGGTACTTGGGAGAAATGGAAAGAGTGCACTGGTTATATTGGTGGAGCTCCTTCAGAAGCTAAATTTGTAGATGGGGGGATGGTGTCTAATTTCCCAATTGACATCTTCCATAACTTCCGAACTCCTAGACCAGCCGCTCCAACTTTTGGCGTGAAACTGGAAATAGATCGGAACAAGCCCAATAACACAGATAATATTTTTGGATTGCTAGGCGCCATGTTGAACACAGCTAGACACATCCATGATTATCAGTTCATTCTCAAGCATCCTGATTTTGAGCAATTAGTGGCCTACATTGATACAGGAGATCATAACTGGTTGAACTTCAATTTATCCGATGAAGACCAAGTAGATTTGTTCAATCGTGGGGCAAAAGCTGGAGCGGACTTTTTGAAGAAATTTAATTGGGAAGGTTATAAGGATACTAGAGAAGAGCTATTTAACAAACTGCCTAAATAAAAGATTCTTTCAGATCGTAATATTGAACTATTTCATAAGAATCTTGTTGTATCGAGTAGGTCTAATTTGGCCATCAATTACTAATAAATCAAACAAAAAATGGATTTAAAAAATGCTAATGTTCTGCTTACTGGTGGGAGTTCGGGAATAGGAAAAGAGACAGCAAAGCAACTGGTACTTAATGGAGCCAAAGTAGTAATCACTGGACGAAATTTAGATAAGTTAAATGCTGCTGCAACTGAAATTGGAGCCATACCGTTGCATTTTGATGTAAGTGATTTGGAATCGATAGAAGGCGCTGTAGCCGAAACACTTTCTCTATTAGATGGCAAGATTGATGTTTTGATAAATAATGCGGGAATTGGGGTTTTCCCTGAACTTGGTGGAATTTCAGCAGAGGACCTTCAAAGTGTGTACACAACAAACGTTTTTGGACTGACTCTTTTAACTCAGGAAGTTGTCAAGTCGTTCAAAGCTCAAGAGTACGGTAACATCATTAACATCGGGTCTACTGCTAGTAAAAAGGGATTTGCTAGAGGTACAGTCTATGCTGCATCTAAATTTGCCGTGAGAGGAATGACTCAATGCTGGCAAGCGGAACTTCGGAAATTCAATATACGTGTAGCCTTGGTAAACCCAAGTGAAGTAGCAACTGCATTTGCAAGCGAAGAAAGAGTAGAGCGACCCGAAGCACCTAATAAGCTTGGTGCATTGGAGATCGCACATTCAATTGTCTCCCTCTTAGAAATGAGAGACAAAGGATTTATACCAGAAGTTGATGTTTGGGCTACCAATCCTTTTTAAAGATAAATTTTAGAAGCGTATATTTGATTAACCGATTTCTAGAGACCGAATGATCAATAAAATAAAGGAGCTAGCTTCTGAACATATAGATGAGATAATCGCCATTAGAAGGCACATCCATAAGCATCCTGAACTTTCTTTTGAAGAGTATGAAACTTCTAAATTCATTCAGTCGAAGTTAACCGAGTGGGGCATTGAGTTTGAAAATGGATTCGTAAATACTGGTATTGTTGCGCACATTAGGGGTAATAACCCAGATTCTAAAATAATTGCCTTAAGAGCTGATATCGATGCACTTCCAATTCAGGAGGAAAATGATTTTGATTTTGCTTCCGTTAATAAAGGTGTGATGCACGCTTGCGGTCATGATGTTCACAGTTCATCATTGCTTGGTGTGATAAAGATTTTAGATGGATTGAAATCGGAATTTGAAGGAACCGTAAAGTGTGTTTTCCAACCGGCCGAGGAAATTTTACCAGGAGGAGCTTCTTTAATGATTAAAGAAGGAGCCCTAGAAAATCCAAAACCTGAAACGATCTACGGTCAACATGTTTATCCCGATCTACCAGCTGGAAAAATCGGAATGAAACCAGGTATGTACATGGCATCTACCGATGAACTTCACGTTAAGGTGATTGGTAAAGGCGGACACGGAGCTTTGCCCCATACATTCGTAGACCCGGTATTAATATCAGCACACATCTTGGTGGCGCTGCAGCAAATTGTCAGTCGACATGCTCGTCCTGACATTCCAAGTGTTTTGTCTTTTGGAAAAGTGGAGGCAAAAGGATCTACCAATGTAATTCCAGATGAGGTTCACATGGCAGGTACGTTCAGAACCTTTAACGAGGAATGGAGAGCTGAAGCTAAAGAGAAGATGGTAAAGATGGCGGAAACCATCGCAGAATCAATGGGCGGAAAATGTGAGTTTGAGGCAAGAAAAGGATATCCTTTTTTAGTAAACGATTATGACGCGACTGTATTTGCCAAAGAAGCGGCTGTGGAATTTGTAGGTAAAGAAAATGTAGTTGACCTTAATTTAAGGATGACAGGAGAAGATTTCGCTTATTACACCCAGATGATGCCAGGATGTTTTTACAGACTTGGAACTGCACATCCAGGAACAAAAGCTGCCGGACTGCATACATCCAAGTTTAACGTTGATGAATCGTCCATCGAAATAGGGATGGGTTTAATGGCATGGATTGCACTTAAGAATCTATCCGCGTAAAAATTGCCCGTTTCTTATTTATCTTTGAAACAAATTTCTTTACTTGACGTTTATAAGTAACTACTTGGAAATTAACCAAATGAAGCTTCAGTACATTATATTATCAATCTTGTTTTTGTCGATTTGTTCGTTCGTTGAATTACCCAATGCTGCGTCAGAAAAATCAGATTTGGAACAAGTTGAACCAGATAAAGGGTATGTAGTGCATAAAGAGAAAATTGGCAACATGTCTTTTAATAGATATAAAGCTGGTGAGCATGTTTGTGATGCAGCAATTGTAGACATGAATGGATTAACACAAGGTGTTAAAGATCTTTCAAGGGTTACCAACGAAATGAAGGCTGGAAAATATGGTTATGGTGATCGCTCGAAGGTGATGCAAATGAAACGAATTAGTACAGGCCTTGATGCTGAGATATCATACACTTGTAGAATTAGTAACGCAAGAATAGGGGATAGTCTCATGATTGATATAGGGGGCGAGACCATAGCAGAGATCAAGTCTGAAACAGAAGGAGACATTATTGCCACCTTTTACCTAACCTCAATTGGTAAGGCCCGTAATGAAGCAAAAATGCTAACGAATAAATCGTTTTTAGCTGGGATGTCAAATTTTAATATTAAAGATGTTCTAGGAAGGGTAATTCCAGGAGAGAATGATTACGTCTCATTTACATATCTGCCGAAAGAAGAGAATAATCTAGCCAACCCTGAAGAGCGAATTCACTTTAAATTATTGAGGTACGAGAAATTAAAAACGATAGTTGGTAATTAATTAGCCACTTCGCTCATGAACTTGATTCGAATTAAACGAATTTCCTCTTCGCTATAATCACCATCAAATTCAACCACAGCATCATCAACTGAATCAGTCTCTGCATCTTCCATGAAGTAATCATAGACTTCTCCTTGAGCGTCCTCATCCATCATGTCATCAATGTAGTAATCTATGTTCACTTTAGTTCCTGAAGAAACGATATGCTCTATTTCGGTAATGAGCTCGTTGAGTTTCTTGCCTTGAGATTGTGCTATATCTTCAAGGGGTAACTTCCGATCAATATTCATAATAATATTAACCTTCGATCCACTTTTCTTGACGATTGATTTAACCACTAAATCCTGAGGTCTTTCAATGTCATTTTCTTCAACGTACTTTGCGATCAGTGTCATGAACGGTAATCCATACCTTTTCGCTTTTCCTTGTCCAACCCCTATGATTCCTTGAAGTTCTTCATCATTAATTGGGTATTGAGTTGCCATATCTTCCAAAGACGGGTCTTGGAAAATTACAAATGGGGGTACTTTTTTCTGAGCGCTTATTTCTTTTCTCAGATCCTTCAACATTTTGAACAACTGATCATCAGCAGCACCGGCCGAACCTTTCTGATTAATAATCAAATCTGGGTCATCCGGCATTCCTGAATAGTCGTGCTCTTTGAACAGCTCAAATTCTCTAAGGTTATCCTTAAATTCGTGACCAGCTTCTGTCAGCTGAAGTAGACCGTAATTTTCAACGTCCTTAGTTAAAAGTCCTGCCACGATAGATTGTCTAATTGCCGCATTCCAAGTTGCCTCTTCATGCTCCTTTCCAGAACCAAACAACTCATGCGTGTCATGCTTATATGTCTTGATTTCACTGGTTACGTTACCGATCAAGAAGTCATTTACATACTTAGATTTATGACGTTCTTTGATCTGTTCAATCGTTTTAAGCAACAGACCAACAATCTCCTTCCCTTCAAATTTCTCTCGAGGATTTCTACAATTGTCGCACATTTCAGAACAATTGTCGTCATCAAAGACTTCTCCGAAATAATGCAGAACAAATCGCCTTCTACAAATGCTTGTTTCCGCGTAAGAAACCATTTCAAGCAATAGTTGCCTGCCAATTTCTTGTTCCGCTACAGGTTTGCCATGTAGGAATTTTTCTAGTTTCTCAATGTCCTTGTAGCTGTAAAAAGCAACACAATTTCCTTCGCCACCATCTCGTCCAGCTCTTCCAGTTTCTTGGTAGTAAGATTCTAAGCTCTTCGGGATATCATGATGGATTACAAACCTAACATCTGGCTTGTCAATTCCCATTCCGAAAGCGATGGTTGCAACAATAACATCTACATCTTCCATTAAGAACATGTCTTGATGTCTTGCTCTAGTACCTGCATCCATTCCTGCATGATAAGCAAGTGCTTTAATACCGTTTACCTGTAATACTTCAGCTAGCTCTTCAACCTTCTTTCGGCTTAAGCAATAAAGAATTCCAGATTTGCCAGAATGTTTTTTTACATACTTAATGATCTCTTTCTGAACTTCTCTCTTTGGACGAACCTCATAGAAGAGATTGTCTCTGTTAAATGATTGTTGAAACACTTTGGCATCCACCATGCCTAAGTTCTTCCGAATGTCTTGAGCAACTTTTGGGGTTGCAGTTGCAGTAAGCGCAATAATTGGGACAGAAGTAATGTCCTCCATGATTGGTTTCAACCTTCTATATTCAGGTCTAAAATCATGCCCCCATTCTGAGATACAATGCGCCTCATCAATCGCAAAGAAAGAAACGGTGATGGACTTTAAAAATTCAATATTTTCTCTTTTGGTTAAAGACTCTGGAGCAACATATAAAAGTTTGGTAAGACCATTTTTCACATCTTCTTTTACCTTGCCAATGTCAGTTTTAGAAAGAGACGAATTCATGTAATGGGCAATCGAGTCTTCAGAGCTGATGTGCCTGATCGCATCAACTTGATTCTTCATGAGCGCAATTAGGGGAGAGACAACTATTGCAGTTCCTTCAGACATTAAGGCAGGAAGTTGATAGCACATAGATTTACCACCTCCAGTTGGCATAATCACGAAGGTGTGATTACCAGCCATTAAATTTTGAATTACGAGCTCTTGTTCTCCTTTGAAAGTATCGAACCCGAAATGTTTTTGTAATTCCTCTTTAAGTGATGCGGTCGTTGTTGCTAACATTTACTCTTTGCTAATTTGATCCAGTAATTTTGATCAGTTTTTTGAATTATTTGTAAGTGGCATTATCCTATTACTAATATAAATCAAAATGGACTTAAATCCTACATTTTTAGATAGGTGGTAGGATTTTGTAGGCTACAATTAATAAATGAGTTATTAATCGACATATTTTATCGATAAATTCTTTTAGTTGTGCACCGTAATTGTGCTATTTTTGCTCCCGATTGAGCGATCAAGGTCAAAATACTGAAGAACCATCACCACAAATGTCCTTTTTAGGCCATCTGGAAGAGTTACGATGGAGGTTGGTTAGAAGCGCGATAGCAATTATTATTGTTGCTGTTGTCGTATTCATATTCACAAAGGAGATTATCGAAAATCTCTACCTAGGAATGGTGAAAACCGATTTCATCTCTTATCGAGTAATGTGTAAAATTGGTCATACACTAGGGTTAGAAGAGTCCATGTGTGTAGAACAGATTAAAGTAGAACAGTTCATCTATACAGAACTTACCGGCCAGTTTAATTCTAACATGTATATCGCTATCGTGGGAGGCTTTATAGTAGCTTTTCCGTTCATCTTTTACCAAATGTGGGGTTTTGTTAAACCCGCATTAAAAGAGAGAGAATTATCCGTTTCTAAAGGAGTGATGTTTTGGGCTTCATTGCTTTTCTTTTTAGGTGTTTTATTCGGCTACTTTCTAATTTCTCCACTATGTGTTCAGTTTTTTGGAAATTATCAAATGACGCCAGAGTTTCATACAACTCCTAAAGGAGGTTCGCTTATAAATCTGGTTACTACCACCACGCTTTTAGCTGGGATTTTCTTTGAATTGCCGGTCGTTATTTACATTGGAACCAAACTGGGGCTGCTGACTCCTGAATTACTTAAAAAGTATCGAAAACACGCAATTGTTATTGTATTGGTGATGTCTGCCTTGATAACGCCACCAGATGTGATTTCTCAAATAATGGTGGCAATTCCAATCATGATTCTCTATGAATCTGGAATTTATGTCTCAAAGTTGGTAATTAGACGAAAACTAGAGGCTTAGCGTTCTTATCTTTAGTAGATTTACTTAATGCCTCAAAAGCTGTCCATATTGATTTTGTTTTTGATTTGCTCGTGTACATTATTCGCGCAAAAAACAAAAGTCTATGGGGTTGTAACAGATTCTACTTTCGGGGACCCTTTGCCCGGGGTAGTGATAAAGTTTAAAGGGACAAAGGTTGGTACTACCGCTGATATGGAAGGTAATTACGTCCTCGAATCATATTACGCAACTGATACCCTTGAGATCTCTTATCCAACCTTTATAACTCAGTACTTTAAGATCGAGAAAGATCAGAGCCAGAAGATCAATGTTATCATGGTAGAGCAGGTGGAAGGTTTACCACCAATTACCATTATTCCTACAAAAAGAGAAAACCCTGCTCATCCAATCATGCGGCAGGTAATTGCCAATAAAAAGATCAACAACAGGGAGAAGCTGAGTACCTATGAATATGAAGTTTACAATAAGATTGAGCTTGACTTAAATAACATTGATTCAAACTTCACAGACAAGAGATGGTTTAGAAAGTTTGATTTCATCTTTGATAACATAGATACAACCGAAAGAAAAGACTATTTGCCAATCTTCATGACGGAATCTCTGTCGGATTATTACTTTCAAAAAGATCCAAAGAAGAACAAAGAAGTAATCAAAGCAAACCGAGTTTCAGGGATCAATAATGAAAGTGTTTCCCAGTTTACTGGAGACATGTACCAACAGGTTAACATCTATGATAATCACGTTCCTGTATTTGGAAAAAACTTTATCAGCCCTATTGCTAATAATGGTTTTGCGCACTACAAATACTATTTATTAGACTCAATCGATGTGGATGGGTATTGGTGTTACCATATCAGATATATGCCTAAAAGAGTTGGTGAATTAACTTTTTACGGAGACATGTTCGTTCACGATACAACTTATGCAATCAGGCGAATTGAAGGAACCATTGCTATTGATGCGAACATTAATTTTGTACAGGACTTAAAAGTGACTCAAGAATTTTCTCAGGTTGAAGATGAGGTCTGGATGCTAACAAAAGATGAGCTTTGGGTTGATTTTTACCTACTTGATGGTGAAATGGGTTTTTATGGCCGAAAGAACACTTCATATTCTGATTTTAAAATAAATAAGCCAAAGCCTCCTGAGTTCTATGCAGGTCCGGACAATATTATTGTTTTAGAAGATGCTGCAAACAAGGCCGACTCATTTTGGGTAGAGCACCGGCATGACACACTAACTTCGAATCAAAAAGGTGTATTTGAAATGATGGATACACTTGGCAATTTGCCAATTATTCGAACTTACATAGACATGATTTCTACCTTGATTGGTGGTTGGAAAGTAATTGGTCCGATTGAATTAGGCCCTTATTCTTCGATCTATAGTTTTAATGAAGTAGAAGGGAATCGTTTTAGTCTGGGTATGCGAACCAGTAATTCATTCAGTAAGATGATTGAGTTATCCACTTACGGTGCTTATGGGCTGAGAGACAAAGCTTGGAAATATGGATTTGGAACCAGGTTCTTTATTACCAAGAGCCCCAGAAGAATGGTTCACATGATTTATAAAAACGACATTGAGCAACTTGGGTTAAGTCAAAATGCATTCAGAAGTGACAACGTTCTTTCCTCTTTTTTAAGACGAAATCCACTAAATAAACTGTCCAATATAGAGGAGTATAGGTTTTCTTATGGTAGAGAGTGGTTTGAAGGGTTAGAAACTACGTTGCTGTTGAGAAGAACCCAGTTTGGTCCACGTGGAATTATTCCAACTTTTCAATTTAATCAGGAGCCATTCTTGAACGATGGCAATTCGATAACAGCTTCAGAGGCTACTTTTAGACTTAGATGGGCGCATAAAGAGAAATACATTTCTGGTGAGTTCGACCGAGTGAGTTTAGGGACTAAAAAACCAATTATTACTGCTCAGTATACGTACGGTATGAAAGGTGTGCTGGGAAGCGACTACGAATATCACAAGGCTATAGTTGGCTGGCAGCATAAGATACCAATGGGTATTTTTGGAAACATGAGGTATCGATTTGAAGCTGGTAAAATTTGGGGATCACTGCCTTATCCTTTATTGGAGATTCATGCCGGTAATGAAACATGGACTTATAACGACTATTCATTTAACATGATGAACATTGTTGAATTTATAAGTGATGAATACATAAGTGCTTCCGTAGAGCATCATTTTGATGGACTATTCCTTAATAAGATCCCATTATTAAGAAAACTAAAATGGAGAGAAGTTGCAACATTAAAGGCCATTTATGGTAGGTTAAATAACAAACATTTGAATGAGATGGAGTTGCCATTTTTTAGTTCAACTTTGCGTGAAAAGCCTTATGCTGAGGCATCAATTGGGATTGAAAATATATTCAAGGTGGTAAGATTAGAGGCTTTATGGCGAATGTCATATTGGGACAATACCTATGAAGGAATTGACGTTTTTAAATTTGGTATTAGAGGGAAATTTCAAATTGATTTTTAATGAGTACGCTTAAGATTCAGAAAATATGTAAGTCTTATAAAGGCAGGAAAGTTGTTCAAGAAGTTTCTGTTGAAGTAAGTCAAGGTGAGATTGTTGGGCTTCTAGGGCCCAATGGCGCTGGAAAGAGTACGTCATTTTATATGGTTGTTGGTCTGGTGAAGCCAGAAAGTGGGAAAGTGTTTTTAGATGATAAAGACATTACCAGAGTTCCGATGTACAAACGAGCTAAAATGGGCATAGGATACTTGCCTCAGGAAGTATCGGTATTCCGGAAGTTATCGGTTGAAGACAACATTAAAGCAATTCTTCAAGGGACCAAAAAATCTAAAAAAGAACAAAAACGAAGGCTAGAAGAATTGCTAGAAGAATTCAGCTTGAACCACGTTAGAAAAAACAAGGGGCAAAATTTATCTGGTGGAGAAAAAAGAAGGACGGAAATTGCTAGGGCACTAGCCGTAGATCCGGATTTCATTTTATTGGATGAACCTTTTGCGGGCGTTGACCCTATTGCTGTTGAGGATATCCAGCGTATCGTTTTTCAATTAAAGAAAAAGAACATTGGCATCTTGATTACTGATCATAATGTACAAGAAACATTGTCCATAACAGATCGTACTTACCTGCTTTTTGAAGGTAAGATTTTAAGGTCTGGAACTGCGGAAGAACTTGCTGCAGATCCAGTAGTTAGGAAAGTATACTTAGGTCAAAATTTTGAATTGCGTAAGCGCAATAATCTTGAGACGGTAGATCAAACTTCAGAAAGCTCGAACGAGTAGCTTTCCATAATTTCATTACAAAGCATTTTCTTACAAGCGTCTTCAACTTTGCCATTGGCAACGTCTGCAGAATCAGCTTCTACCATCAATGTAACATGCTTTCCAATTCTTACGTTGGAAATCGCTTCTAATCCGATGTTTGACATACTTTGAGTTACAGCTTTTCCTTGTGGATCTAAAATGGCCTCAAGTGGCATTACGTCTATCTCAGCTTTGAATTTCATTTTTCTTTCTAAATAAGTTATTAATCATTGAAACAATGATGTACAAAAGTATGATTATTGGAGCAGCAATGAATATGTTTTTTATTAACAATGCGCCTAAAATGCTCAACAGAATGATTACAATGAAAATGTATCGAACTTCATTTCCATTCCATCCCATCGATTTGAATTTAAAGGAAAACATTCGTATAGGGGCGACCAGCATAAATGACATTACGATTGACAGAATCGTCATGTAAAGGATAAATTGATCCGCAATTTGTTGAGGCATTACCGGTCTTCTTAACCCCCAGGTTCCGATTCCTTTTTCTTGATAGTAGAGATGGAATATATGAACGAATACTATTGCTAATCCGGCAAAAAACACTGCGTTGGCAGGTGTTGCAAGCCCTTTAAATTCTTTTGACTGAGATTCATCTACGTTGAACTTCGCCAACCGAATTGCGGAAAAAACTGGAATGAAAAAAACTAAATAAGGTAAATAATGGCGAAGCCAGCCTATTGAGAAGTTTGGGGAGTTACTGGGGTCGAACGAACCAAAATTTGAAGGGAGATAGTCTGTTCCAATCTTCATTGGCCATGCATGCTGCAGATCTATGTCCATTAACATGAAATAAATCATAACGGCTGGCGCAACACCAAATGTTATCATGTCGGCCAATGAATCTAGCTGTTTACCAATTTCCGACTGTACTTTTAATGCTCTTGCAGCTAATCCGTCCCCAAAATCGAAAATTGTTGCGATGAAGATTGCATATGCAGACCACAGTACATGCCCCTCAGCGGCAAAGACTATACTTAAACATCCGCAAATTATATTGCATGAAGTTATCGCGTTAGGGATATGTTTCTTAACTGACATTTGACCGCAAAATAGTGATTAATAGGGCAATTTATCAGCGAATAATTGGTTTTAACCCTTTATATGCACTCACAATAGCAAAACTATTGTATTTTTAAAATTGAATGAGATATCTAACCACCTTAGTAATTCTACTTTCATCTGCTGGCCTATTGGCTCAAAGTGGATCAGAATCTGACGCTACTCCTAAGTACTCTAATGAGTTCCTTCAAATCGGTGTAGGTGCCAGAAGTCTTGGCATGTCTAACAGCGTTATTGCAACTACAACAGACATTACAGCGGGATATTGGAATCCAGCAGGATTACTTCATTTGAATGATGAAATTCACGTTGGCTTGATGCATGCTGAATATTTCGCTGGACTGGCCAAGTATGATTATGGATCTTTTGCGAAGAGAATTGATAGTGTAAGTGCTTTTGGAATCTCCATGATTCGTTTCGGGGTCGATGACATCCCAAATACAACGGAATTAATCGATGCAGAAGGAAATATTGATTATGACAAGATTACAACATTCTCAGCAGCTGATTATGGCTTTTTATTCTCCTATGCTAGAAGAATTAAGGGCATCGAGTTTGGAGGGAATGCCAAAATCATTCACAGGAAAGTAGGTACGTTTGGTAAATCATGGGGTTTTGGAATTGATTTGAGCGCCAGATATCAGCACAAAGATTGGCAGTTTGGAGCGACTTTTAGAGATATTACTACCACATTTAATGCTTGGTCGTATACGTTGAATGATCAGATGATTGAAACATTTACCCTTACAGGGAATGAAATACCATCAAATTCCATCGAAATCACCTTACCAAGATTATTATTGGGAGCTGCAAGATCCTTTAAAATCAAAGAGAAATTCACCATTTTACCAGAAGTTGGATTGGATATTACGTTTGACGGAAAGCGTAATACTTTGATTAAATCAAATTTTGCCAGTATAGATCCTCATTTAGGGGTTGAGTTCGGATATAACGGATTAGTTTTTCTTAGAACCGGAATAGGTAATATGCAGTACATTTTAGATGTAACTAACAGTGAGACTCTTACGTTTCAACCTAATATAGGGATTGGTGTTAAAATCAAAAGAATTGCCATCGATTACGCGCTAACAGATTTAGGTAATACATCTGCAGCGCTTTATTCGAATATTTTCTCACTAAAATTCGATGTAGTAAAACCCACAAATTAATTAGATGATTCGCCACCTTCTTCTTGTATTAACCTTTGTGCCTGTCATGGCTTTTGGACAGTACGGTAACGAGTGGATTGACTATTCTCAAAAGTACTACGAGATTCCAGTTGCAGAAACCGGAATTTACAGGATTGATTTCACTACGCTTTCTAATGTCTTAGCAGAAACAGGGGATAACATTGCCACGGTCGATCCAAGAAATATTCAAATTTTTGGACGAGATCAGGAGCAATATATACATGTTGAAGGAGAGAGTGATGGTACGTTTGACGCATCAGATTTCATATTGTTCTACGGTAAGAAAAATGACCTTTGGTTAGACAGTGCCATATTGTGGGAAAACAAAGACCTGATATTGAACCGGGATCAACCGTTTACTAGCGATAGTATTAGGTATTTTTTAACCTTAAATACTTCAACCGCCAACAAGCGGATAAAAATGGAGACGGATGTGGCTTTTGGGAGTTATACTGCTTCCAATTATTGTTGGAGGACCAATGCGTTATTTTATGATGATGAATATTTTGTAGGAGAACAGTACGAAGGTTTATCAAGATCAAAGTATGAAACCGGAGAAGGTTGGGCTGCTTTAAGACATGGAATGGGTGGGTCTAGAACTTCGGTGATAAGTACTGCTAATGCCTATTATTCTGGAACGGCCCCAAGTGCAATTGTTGAGACAGTTTCTTGCGGTGCCAGTGCAGCAGATACTGGGCCGACAGGATTTAACCACAAGCTAATTATAAGTTATACGGACGCAGCTTCGGCACAAATCGATGTGATCGACACCACTTATGATGATTATGCAGTAATACGTTCAATTTTTAGTATTGCTAATTCAGATATTCCTTCTAGTAGCACTTCGATTATGCATCGATCTCAAAGTCTAGGTCAAGCATCAGATTACCAGTCGGTTGGTGAAGTGTTGGTGACTTACCCGCATACATTTGATTTTGAAAATTCCAGTTACTTTGATTTCAAATTGGACGCTACTGGAGGTTCCAAACATTACATAACGATGTCCAATTTAAATGGAGCAAACCCTAATCTATGGGTGTTTAGCGGGGACACGTTAAAACAAATAAGTTTAGTTTCTGGTGCTGGTTTACATGAAGGCTTGATTCCTGATAACGCTGCGGGAACTGAACAAAACTTATTATATTTTGATGATTCTCAGATTAAGAATGTTACAGATTTAAGTGTAGGTACTGCCGGATCAAAAATAGTTCCGGTGATGCAGACTGGTTCCTTCAGAGATTTCGAAGCGTTAAGCTTAGACTCAGCTTTTATTATCGTTACCCACAGAACCTTGTATTCAGAAGCGAAAGATTATGGAGCGTATCGTTCAACATCAGCTGGTGGAGGATATGATACGGTTGTGATAGATGTTGATGAGCTTTATAGACAATATGGTGGTGGAGTTGTGAAAAGCGGAATTGGAATTAGAAGGTTTTGTGCAGATATGTCTGACAATTGGCCTTCTCCGCCAAGTCATCTTTTCCTAATTGGTAAATCTATTACAGAAGCGTCTGAGGGAAATTTTGCAGCGGCACTCAATACGTGGGGTGTTGTTCAAGGATTAAATTTTGAATATGAATCCTGTCTTGTTCCTTCAATTGGCTATCCAAGCTCAGATGATTTCTTTACAAAAACAAGTTCCGATTTGACGTTGGAAGCGAGTATCCCAACGGGTCGAATTTCGGTAAAAACACCGCAAGAGGTAACGGATTATCTGGATAAAATTGTTCTTCATGAAGCAGCGCAAGACCCAAATTCAATATATACAATTCCGGAAAAAGAATGGCAGAAATGGGGCTTGCATTTTGGTGGAGGAGCTACAGATGATGAACAAAATCAGTTAGCAGGATTTCTATTTAACTATGAGCAAACGTTTGAAGATGTCGGCAAATTTGGAGGTAATATCGATACATATTTGAAAGTAACGTCAGATCCAATTACACCCGTTCTATTCGATGAGGTAAATCAGAGAATCAGAGATGGCGTATCGCTAATAACTTTCTTTGGTCATGCTAGTACGGATGGTTTTGATCAGAATATTGATAGTCCGGATAGTTGGGCCAACTACGGGAAATATCCTGTAGTGTTGGGACTTGGATGTTATGCTGGTGATATTCATCAGGCCTATACCACAAGCGCAAGTGAAAAGTTTGTGCTGCTTCCAGATCAAGGAGCAATCAGCTTTATCTCTACGGTTAAAGTTGGATTTACAAACGGATTAAATTCATACACACAAAGGTTTTACGAAGCTTTTTGTGACACGCTTTATGGTAAGACAATTGGTCAAGCTTCTCAATATGCAAAATCATTAAGCTTGTCTTCGGCACATATTACGGAGGCAGGTAGTATTGGAAATTTATCGGTACAAGGGGATCCAGCAGTTAGAATGAACCCTCATAATGCTCCTGAACTCGTACTTGATTTGTCCAGGATATTTATAAATCCTGAGCAAATTACAGTTGCAACTGATTCCTTTGATTTAAATGTTGTTGTCACGAATATTGGACAAGCAATTAGAGACTCTATCTCGTTTGAGGTGACTAGAACTTTTCCTAATGGAGTTGACTCTCTCTATCTTTTTGATATTCCGAAGGCCTCATTTAGAGATACGGTTATACTTAAACTTCCACTCCAACCGTCTATGTCAGAAGGGATCAATACTTTTACGATAGAGGTTGATTTGCCAAGTGAATATCCTGAACAATATGATGACATTAACAATAATCGATTGGTTTATTCGGCTTACTTTCAGTTAGATGGGATAGAGCCAGTTTATCCATATGATTACGCGATTGTACCAAATCCGAAAATGACCTTAAAAGCGTCAACGATAGACCCATTTGCACCGCTTAGAACCTACCAATTCCAAATAGACACCATTGATTCTTTTGATTCACCGTTCTTGAAATCACAGACTATAGTATCAGAAGGAGGCGTAGTAGAATTAGATCCTGATCTATGGAGCAATGTTGCGTCTCCTGGCGCAGACACCTTGGTTTTCACTGATAGCACTGTTTATTTTTGGAGAGCCGCTGCAGATTCAACCACTCTGGCCTGGAAGGAAAGATCGTTCCAATACATTGCAGGTAAAAATGGTTGGGGACAGGCGCATTTTCATCAATTTAAAAACAATACGTTTACCAATATTGGCTACAACAAGCCTGTACGAGAATTTACCATAGGAGAAACTTCTTTAGTGTTAACATGTAATACCGTTAATAATATGTTTAACTCTGATAAGAAGTATTGTAATTACTTTATAGGTACAGACCGTATAGATTATAATACATATAGCGGAGCATCATTGCCCAATATTCACGTTTGCGTGATAGATCCAATAACACTTAGTGCTTGGGGATCTCCAAAAATAGATTCTTGGGGAGATACGTTGTTTTGGGAAAATGATTTTGGGCAGCATAATGTTAATATGACGTCAAGAGATCGGGCTGACTATTTCTTTGAGTTTAGACAAACTGATCCGGCTCAGATGGCAGCAGTAGAGACCATGATAGATACGGTTCCTGATGGCCATTATATTTTAATTTACACGGTGTGGAGAGCAGATTATGCTAATTGGGATGCGAGTGCGCCAACGTTATATAGCAAGCTAGTGTCGCTCGGTTCTGATAGTATGGCGGTAACTAGACAAGATGAATCGTTTATTTTCTTTTGTAGAAAAGGAGATCCTACTTCTGCATCAGAAGTCTATTCTCAACCATATTCTCTCGGAATTCGTGAGACGATAACCTTATCAGATTCTTTAGACTTCGCTCAGTCGGGCATTATGGCTTCTACTAAAATTGGTCCAGCCCTGGAATGGAATACATTATTTTGGGAGCAACATCCATACGAATTACCCAACACCGATAGCACGAGAATTAAAATCTACGGTGAGAAATATTCTGGTGTGCGAGATTTGATTTTAGACTCTCTATTCTCTCTTAATGATTCCATATTGAATTTAGATTTAATTTTAGATGCGTCTATATACCCGTATGCAGTTCTAGAAGGGTTTTATGGAGATAATACTTCTCAAACCCCAGCGCAAACAGAACGATGGCAGGTGCTATACAGCCCAGCTCCAGAATTAGCAATCAATAGGAAGAAAGGGTTCTACTTTTCAATAAATGATAGTATTACACATGGTGATTCGGCTAGATTCGCTATTGCAATTGAAAATATAAGTGAGTTTGATTTTGACAGTTTACTTGTTAACTACTCGGTTGAGGATAATAACCATGTAAGGCAGTTTATTAATTATCCAAGACAAGATTCGCTGAAGGCTGGTGAAGTATTGTTAGATACGATCACAATTTCTACAACAAACATTCCAGAGGATAATAGGTTTTGGATAGAAGCGAACCCATATGTCAATACGTCTACTTCAACCACTGATGTACAAGACCAGAATGAACAATACTATTTTAACAATGTAGCTTTCATTGATTTTCATGCAGAAACAGATAAAATCAATCCGATTTTGGATGTTACGTTTGACGGGTTGCATATTTTGAATCGGGATATTGTGAGTGCTCAGCCATTGATAACGGTCACACTTGACGATGAAAATCCATATTTTATATTTGATTCTGAAGATGACACTTCAAATTTCCAGTTGTTCCTTTTAACACCTGGTCAAACTGGTTTGGCTACGTTAAGATTTAAAGATGGATTAGGAAACGAGAATATGCGCTTTATCCCGGCCACTGGATCTGATAATAAATGTACGATTGAGTACGAACCGAATTTCACACAGGACGGGACTTATAAATTATTGATTCAGGCCAAAGACAAATCTGCTAACGCATCAGGTGATATTGATTATGAAATAGAATTTGAAGTCGTTACAAAGTCTACAATTACCGAAGTCATGAATTACCCGAATCCGTTTTCTACTAGAACGCAATTTGTGTTTACGTTAACAGGAAGTGTGATTCCAGATTATTTCAAGATTCAAATTATGACCCAGACCGGAAGGGTAGTTCGAGAAATAATGCGTGACGAATTAGGTTCATTACGAATCGGAAGAAATATTACTGATTACTATTGGGACGGAAGAGATCAGTTTGGAGATCGTTTAGCGGCTGGAGTTTATTTTTATACTGTCTCTACTAAAATAAGCGGAGAGGACGTTGAGCTTCGAGAGTCTGGTGCTGATGCTTATTTCAAAAAGGAATTTGGTAAGATGTACCTAATGAGTTACTAGTTTGTACTTAATCTGATTTCCCACAGTTCTGTTTATCTTCGCTCCGTGAGAATATTCATTTTTATACTATTAAGTTTTATCGCTCATTTAGGTTTAGGTCAACCTTTAAGCAATGAGGCTAAATTCAGTTTGATTACCTGCGATCCAGGATCGGAGATTTATTCTTTGCATGGCCATAGTGCACTTCGAGTTCAAGATCCTTCCATTAATTTGGATAAAGTGTTCAATTGGGGCATGTTTGATCCAGGAGAAAGTCAGCTGGATTTTTCAATAATGTTCGCTCAAGGGAAGCTCGATTACTTTCTAGATGTGCAAGAATCGGGTGATTTCTTATATGAATATAAGTTCTTCGAAAGAGGCGTTAGACAGGTTGAATTGAACCTCAATGTGCAACAGAAGGCTAAGTTATGGGTATTGCTGCTTGAAAATGATACCCCTGCCAACAGAATGTATCGATATGACTTCTTTTTTGATAATTGCGCAACCAAGATTCGTGATTTATTGGAAGAAGTTTACGGTGAATCATTTAAATGGTCGAAGCATAAGGATGCTGGACAATTAACTTTTAGAAATACCATTGACGTAGGTCTTGTGTCTCAACCGTGGTCTGACTTTGGAATCGACTTAGGTCTAGGGTCTAAAATAGATCGTAAAGCGAGTAACGCAGAGTTAATGTTTCTCCCATTGTATTTGGAGGAAATTATTTTGGCTTCAAAATTTAATGATGAAAAAATTGGTAAATCTCAAGAGGTGATACTTGACTTCCCAAAACATTCCATTGAAACTTCTTCGATTAACAACCCGACATTTGTGTTCTGGACACTGATGATTATTGCTGCGCTACTGGTCTTTTTTAGGTTCGATGTTGCAGCCAGAATTTTTGATGGCTTCTTCATGACAATCATGGCGGTTGCCGGAATTATTATTCTATTCCTTTGGTTTGGGACGGAACATACCACAACCGATTCGAATTATAATCTCATTTGGGCCAATCCAATACATTTCTTAATCCCTGTGCTGATGGTGTTTAAGAAAGTAAGGCAGAAATTCCATAAGCTGTTTCTAATTTTAGCGATATTCTATTTTGCGTTCTTCTTGTTTTGGCTTCTATTACCACAAGAATTTAATTCAGCCTCTAAACCTCTAATTCTGGCTATAGGCATTCGATATTATTATTGGTTTACTCGCACAAAGTCGGTTCCAGACACTACTTAGTAAAGCTAATTTCTTACTTTCGTAGCCTAACTTTATGAATATGAATTACGATGTAACCGTAATAGGATCTGGTCCTGGAGGATATGTAGCAGCTATAAGATGTGCACAGCTTGGACTTAAAACTGCAATCATTGAAAAGTACGATACATTAGGAGGTACTTGCCTAAATGTAGGATGTATTCCATCCAAAGCATTGTTAGATTCTTCTGAGCACTTTCACAATGCGACTCATAATTTTGAAGAACACGGAATTGATGTTAAAGACGTAAAAGTGAACATCAAACAGATGATCGATCGAAAAAGTAAAGTGGTAAGCCAGACTTGCGATGGAGTGAAGTTCTTAATGGACAAGAATAAGATTGATGTGATTCAGGGTGTTGGTTCTTTCGTAGATAAAAACACGATTAAAGTTTCAGGTAAAAAAGAGGAAACAATCAAAACGAAGTACACGATTATCGCCACAGGGTCTAAGCCGAACTTTTTTCCAGGGATGGAGCCAGATAAAAAACGAATTATAACATCAACGGAAGCACTAGAATTAAAAGAGGTGCCAAAGCATTTGATTGTAATTGGCGGTGGTGTAATTGGTTTAGAGCTTGGGTCAGTTTATGCTCGTTTAGGAGCGGAAGTTACCGTGGTAGAATTTGCAGGTAGTATTATCCCAACTATGGATAAGGCTTGCGGTAAGGAGTTAACGAAGATATTAAAGAAAGAAGGATTCAAGTTCCAACTGAATCATTCAGTACAGAATGTAACCAACAATGGTAAAACCGTAACGGTTGTTGCTAAGAACAAAAAAGGAGAGGAAGTTTCCTTTGAGGGAGATTATTGTTTGGTAGCTGTAGGAAGGAAACCTTATACCGCTGGACTTGATCTGGATAAAGCTGGCGTGAAGCAGGATGATCGAGCAAGAGTGGAAGTAAACGAACATTTACAAACAAATGTGGACGGTATCTATGCAATTGGAGACGTTGTTAAAGGAGCGATGCTAGCGCACAAAGCAGAAGATGAAGGTGTTTATGTTGCAGAGTTTCTAGCTGGGCAAAAACCTCATATCAATTATGATTTAATTCCAGGTGTAGTTTACACATGGCCTGAAGTAGCTGCTGTTGGTAAAACAGAAGAAGAATTAAAAGAAGCTGGCGTAGAATATAAAGTTGGAAAGTTCGCCATGAGAGGACTTGGAAGAGCAAGAGCAAGTATGGATACTTCCGGCTTTGTAAAAGTAATTGCGGATAAGAGTACAGATGAGGTACTTGGCGTGCACATGGTATGTGCTCGGGCAGCTGATTTAATTATGGAAGCAGTAACTGCAATGGAATATCGAGCTTCGGCTGAGGATATTGCGCGAATCTGTCATCCACATCCAACTTATAGCGAAGGATTCAAAGAAGCTGCGTTAGACGCAACTGATAATAGACCTTTGCACGCTTAAAGCCAAGTTCAACTCAAGTTTGATGAGCAAGAAAACAGGAATTTTACTTATTAATCTGGGCACTCCAGATTCAGCTTCGGTAAAAGATGTAAGAAAGTATTTGAAGGAATTTCTCAATGACCCTAGAGTTATTGATTTGCCTTGGTTGAAACGAAAACTGTTAGTCAACCTAATCATTGTGCCCTTAAGAGCTCCGAAGTCGGCAAAGATCTATGAGGAACTGTTTAAATTGAATGATGGGAAATCCCCTTTACTTACCCACGGAATAAGTGTTAAAGAAAAGGTGGATGAAGCGATCGGGGCAGATGTGGATGTTCATTTTGCAATGCGATATCAAAACCCTTCTCTTGAATCTGTATTGGCTGAAATGAGAATGCAAAATTACGAGCGTATCGTATTATTTCCATTGTATCCTCATTATGCAAGTTCATCTACAGGGTCTACCGTTGAAAAGGCGATGGAAATCATTTCGAAATGGTGGGCTATTCCTGAAGTAGAAATAATAGGTCAGTTTTATAATGACCATCCATTTATAAAAGCTATCGCTAATAATGCAAGGAAGTTTGACATTGATAGTTACGACCATGTTTTGTTTTCTTACCACGGACTACCAGTGCGTCAATTAGACAAAGTTTATGTTGATGGTAAAGAATGCTCCGATCACAACTGTGAAGATGGGGTTCAGGATGGCAATGAGCTATGTTACAAGGCAGTTTGTTACGAAACCACATCATTAATAACAAAAGAGCTTGGATTGTGTAAGGATCAATATTCTACAGCATTTCAATCTCGATTAGGAAAGGATCCATGGATTCAACCATTTTCAGATGTAGTGGTTGCAGAACTAGCTAAGGCTGGCAAGAAAAAGTTACTTGTGTTTTCTCCTGCTTTTGTAGCTGATTGCTTGGAAACAACAATAGAAATTGGGCACGAGTACCTCGAGATATTCCAAAAGCATGGAGGAGAGCAACTAGATTTGGTCCCAAGTTTAAATGACAATCCTGAATGGATTGATTACATCGTTTCAAAAATCAAGGCATAAAAAAGCCTCGATTCCCTAAAATCAAGGCTTAGATTCATTTAACACTTAAATGAATTGATATAATTATTTTTTCTTGCTAGCCGACTTTTTTTCAGTAGCCTCTACTTTTGGAACAACAGATTTTGGAGTTGTTAACGGGGCCGGCTTCGGCTTTTTAGTTAACACTTCTTTTGACTGAAGTTTAGGTTCCTCCGCAGGGGGAGTAACCGTACTATTTGAACTAGTGGTTTCTAACGTTGGTGCGTTCTTAACAGTAGAAGAAGCAGTAGTCTTTGCACTTGAAACTTCTAAAGTAGGTACGTTACCTTGTGCAAACCCTGTAATGCTAAACAGTAACGCAAATGCGCCAATAAAAATTAATTTTTTCATTTATTGAATAATTGAAAGCGTTAAGTGATTATCGTCAGGAAACGAAGCCGTGTACATAGCTGAACTTGGCGTTCCTAATATACCAGCGACTAAACCTTGTACTCTATATGTATAAGTAGTCCCTATAGTAAGGCCAGTAATCATTTTAGAAAAAGAAGCACTCCAAGGAGTTAGTGTTCCAGTTACGTCATCATAACTTTGCATACACGTTGTTGTACCTCCAAGAACGGTTGTTCCATTTCTTACTCTGAATGAAACAAAGGCCATAGAGTTTGTAAATGCAAGACCAGATGCTGAAAGCATAAGGAGAGCTGTAGTTTGGGTAGCAGTAAACGTAAGGGTCATACCAGCAAGATTCCCATAAGTACCTGATGTTACCAAAAGATCGGCAGTATTAGTAACTGAATTGATGTTTGTTGATGACGCATATGCTGGTCCAGCAGCTGTTTGCATCAATACTTGTCCATTCGTACCTGCTGCGATTTGCGTCAAAGTACCGTTTGCATCCGTTGTAACAACTCTAGTTCCTGTTCCTGCTAAGTTGGTAACTCGAGCGTCACCCTCTACATGAAGTTCTTCAGCTGGAGCAGCTGTACCTATTCCAATTCTGTTTGTATTACCATTCACAAAGAACATATCTGGATCATCGTCAGATTCTATTCTAAAATCCATATCATCACCGTCAATATTAAATGTTGCCGTGTTGTTGGTAGCTCCACCTTCATCTAAGGTTAAAAATTCTCGACCACCAGCAGAAATCATCAGTTCGTCAGCATTGTTTTGCCAAATTCCTGTGTTTACATCAGTTTCAAAACTCCATGCTGGAACACTTTCAGTACCGCCAATTGTCGATAATAATTGTCGATTTGAATTAATCGTGAATGCATTAGATGTCCCTAAGGCTGTCGATCTAGCGATTTTAAATTCATCGGCATCGCTATCATCAACTCCTAGCGTCCAAAGCGGGGTAGCATCAACTTGTAATTGAATAAATGCATCTGCCGTAGCTGCTGTGTTATTAATCAAGATTCCATTGTCACCGCTAGCTGCACTAGTCTTTATGTCCAGCATCATAGTCGGTGTAGATCCATCCGTATTGATACCTACGTTCTGGGCGGTTACGGTAAAAGCAGCGAAAACAGCTGCGAGTGTAATTAATTGTTTCATCAAATTTGTGTTAAGTAAGTGTAAAATGAACCAGTTATTTTAGGGGTAACCAATTCAAGTCTATTATCATTTGCGCCAAGGTGTTAGGTATAGCGCTATATTTTTTAGTTTAAAACCAGCTTGTTAACTGATCGTTCAAATTCATTTTCTACTATTACATAGTAAATTCCAAACCCAACTTCTTTAACGTCTAGATTAAAGGTGTTGTTTCCATCATTTACCGAAAGTTCTTTTGGCGCAACAATCATGCGGCCTCTAACGTCAACAATTTTCACGCTATACTTAGCCGATGCATCCGCATCAATATTAATGTTAACATTTCCGCTTCCATTAGAAAACACATTAACGTTTCCTAAGTTCCCGTTGCAATTTTCTACTGCGACCACATCTGAATAGGTAGTCGTTCCATCATAATCAACCTGAGCTAATCGATAGTAGATCGTTCCAGAATGGTCTGAATAATCTGTGTATTCGTACTCATTTTGGATTGCTGAACTTCCTGCTCCGTCAATAGTAGCAATACCATTAAAGTCTATCCCGTTGTTGCTGCTTTCAATTACAAAGTAATCGTTATTTGTTTCTGATGCAGTTGTCCAATTGATACTTGAATAGCCATTGATACATTCCGCTTCAAACTCAACTAATTCGATTGGGAGTAATAGCGCAAGAAGCGACAATGTCCATGATCCGTAAAAATCACCGTTAGTAACTGAAGCTCCGCTTACTGTTTGAGGAGCCGTATAAGATCCGTAAAACACAGAGGTACTAGTTGCTAGCCCTCGCCAAGCGTCAGCAACTGGGTCGAAACTTTGAGCAACTAACGTTGCTTCGTTTCCTGCATTAATTAGGTTTGTCCCTCCAATTTCGTTGTTGTCATTATAAACGAAACCAAGTAAAGCATCCGGTTGAGTTGTGTAGTTGTTAGCATCGATTTTCCAAAACCTGTCTACAATGTTAAATCCATTACTCAAACCTGTAGCTGCTGTATTGATGTGAGTTACATCATCAGGCCAAGTTGCCGCCAAATTTCCATCAGCAGTTTCCCAAGTAGATAGTCTTAATCTCCCAGCAGCACCAACTGCACCACCTGTAGTTTGAATTGAAAATGGAATTTTCTTGTCTCCTGCTCCATTGTTAGAAGTGAAAGGAACAACATAACTATCAGCAGTAGTTGCAATGTTCCACTGAATTTTGTTGTGTTCTCCTTCAGATATTATGTTTCCACCAGTACCAAGCGTTGTAATTCCTCGAGCGTCAGGTTCATCAACAACTACAAATACAGGGGTAGCTGTAACCCCACCATCAAGGACAACATAGGCATCATTGTTAATGACTAAAGAATATTGTGAAAATGATGTGCTAACAAGTGCACAGCAGGCGAGTAGGATGAGTAAGTGCTTCATTATTAATGAGTAGACGTTAAGTTTCTATAATCGTTGCCTCAAAAAAGTAATGTGGGGTTAATGAGGCGGCAGTAAGTGTAATAAGTAGTAAATATAAGCTAAAAATTGATAATTATTTGATTTTCAGCTCTTTTTTAACCAGTTCTAGGATGTTGTCACTATCATTTCCACTGTAAATTATATTTCCGTAAGAACTATCAAGTATATAATCATATTGGTTTGCTTTTGAGACCGCATCTACTGCATTTTGCATTTTCGTTCTAATTGGCGCGTATTCCTCTTCTTTTAATTGCTTTAGGTCCTTATCGAACGCTTTAGGCATAGATTCTATGCTTTTATTTAAATCTACCACCTCTTTAAACCGTGATTCTTTAATTGTGCCAGTTAATGAAGCGCTATCTTTCACATAGGCCGTCCATTTTGCTTGAAAGTCAGTTTGCTTTTCTTTGTAAAACGCCTCCATTTTCGATCGCTGAATAGCAATGACAGTGTCAGCTTTCTGCTTTTCTGGCATCAGTTCCCAAAGTGCGTTAGTGTGAAGATGACCAACTTTCGATTTAGTTACTCCTTTTGTGAATGCAAGAGTTAAAACCAAAAGAGCTACTGATGTAATTAAAATATGGGATGATTTAAATTTCATTGTGTTTATATTTGGTGTAAATGTCTTAAGAAAAATCGATCATTCTGCAGGATGGCATCGCATTTTACTTATTGATTCGGAAAAAAGTATTTCAAAAAAGGGGCCAAACTCATTGGAAACACTACCTAATTCTATAAAAATTGAACATTTAAAAAGTTTGACGAACCAATTCGATTTGGTTTACTTTTTCAATTCAAATGGTGCAGGTGATAGTTATTTAGCCTTGGGGAGTCAGAAATCTGTTCAATGTAAATCCACTAGTTTAGAAGATGTAAAAGTCTGGTTAGAAACCAATAAATCGAAATGGGTTTTTGGCTCTTTTGGTTATGACTTAAAGAATCAAGTTGAAGATTTAGGCAGTTACAATGATGATTTAATTGGATTTCCAGAGTCATTCTTTTTCGTGCCTGACGTGCTTCTTAAGATTGATCAATATGGAGTCGAAACTAGTTTATTGAAAGAACTTGCTGAAATTAAGGAATCCAGTATTTTAGGTTCATCAGAGCAGATTAGCGTTACTTGGATGGTTTCGGAATCAAAGTATTTAGAAAACGTTTCGGCAATATTAGATCACATTCAAAAAGGCGACATATATGAGTTAAATTATTGCCACGAGTTTTATGCAACTAACGTAGAAATTGATCCTATCTCTTTGTATAAAGAGGTGAACGAACTAACAAAAGCACCTTTCAACGCGTTCGTGAAAAATGGCGATCATTTTGCGATCTGTGCAAGTCCTGAAAGGTTCATTAAACGGGTTGGGAGCAAAATAATTTCACAGCCAATAAAGGGAACAATTAAAAGAGATGTTGACCCGGCCAAAGATCAAATGTTGATTGATCAATTAGAGAACGATGAAAAAGAGAGAAGCGAGAATATTATGATCGTGGACTTGGTTAGAAATGATTTATCAAAAGTGGCCTTGCCTAACTCGGTGGAAGTTGATGAACTTTGTAAGATCTATTCTTTTGAGACTGTGCATCAAATGATATCTACAGTGTCCGCAACCGTGAACGATCATCAAAATAATTTTGACATCATAATGTCATGTTTCCCAATGGGATCGATGACAGGAGCTCCCAAAATTAGGGCGATGCAATTAATTGAAAAATACGAATCAACTAAAAGAGGGTTATATTCAGGGGCAATTGGATATTTTAAACCAGGCGGAGATTTTGATTTTAACGTAGTAATTAGAACACTACTCTATAATCAAGAAAATAAGAATCTATCTGGGATGGTTGGTGGAGCGATCACCGCTAAATCCGATCCTAAAAAAGAATTTGAAGAAACTAAATTGAAAGCGGAAGCATTAATAAAAGCGATAAGTAATGCATCAAGTCGTTGAGCAAATAAAAAAGAGCCTGGCTCAAGTAGTACCTGATTACGACTCCAAGAAGTTCTTAATTGCGGTAAGCGGTGGGATCGATTCTATGACGCTTCTAAACGCATGCATTAAGCTGCGCTTAAAGGTAGAAGTAGCGCATTGTAATTTTCAATTGAGAGGCTATGAGTCAGACGAAGATGAGAAGTTCCTAGCGGATTTTTGCGCACTGCATGAGCTTAAATTACACTTGGTGAAATTTGACACCGAAAATGAAAAAAAGGCAGGCGAATCAACGCAAATGGTTGCGAGGCGGCTAAGGTATGAATGGTTTGATGAGATAATTTGGGATGAAGGCCTTGATGGATTGTTGTTGGCTCATCATCTAGATGATCAGATCGAAAGTTTTTTCATTAATTTTTTGAGAGGAACAGGGGTTAAAGGGTTGATCGGAATCTTGCCAAAGAACGGTGACCGCATCCGGCCAATGTTGAATTTGACCAAAAATGATGTTGAGCAATACGCAAATTATTTGGAGATGGATTATCGAGAAGATTCTTCAAATAATGACTTTAAATATGTTCGGAACAAGATCCGGCATCACATCATGCCCCTACTCAAGGAAATTCGGCCAGAGATTTATGATATTTTTCAAAATAACAGTAAGAAATTGTCTGCTGCCCAGGAAGCGCTGGATGTTGGGTATGCGATGTGTTTGGCGGATTTTGACATAAATAAGGTGCAGATGAGTTGGTTTAAATCGTTCCCGATATACTACCAGCACCGGTTGTTACAAGATTATGGCTTTAACCAGTCTCAGCGAGATGATTTGATTGTAGCAAAGACTGGTAGTACAATCTACTCGGATAAATTTGAAATTCAGGTAGATCGGGATTCTTTTCAAATTATTGAGCGCTCAACTGAAGACGTAAAAGAATACACGATATCAAAAATGGGCGAGTTCACGATTCCAGGATTGGTAATTAATTTTGAAGAAAAGTCGGGATCTCATATTGAAAGCAAAAACGTAGCTAAGATTAGTCTTTCAAAAGATAAAGTGAATTTTCCTTTAGTGTTAAGGAATTGGAGGGATGGTGATTCGTTTGTCCCATTGGGAATGCATGGGTCAAAAAAGTTAAGTGATTTTTTCATAGATGAGAAGATGAATCAACAAGATAAAAGCCAACAATGGGTGCTAGAGAACGAGGATGGGAGAATTGTTTGGATCGTTGGAAGGCGCATCAGTGAAGAGTTTAAGGTAACTTCAAACACTAATTCGACTTTGGTTATTGAAACTTTCTCGAGCTGACTATCGTATACTGTCGTAGGTCAATTATTCACAAACTCTTACTAGCCATGCAGACAGCTCAACTTATTGAGAAGGAATTGATTCCGTCTCTACATTTCCCATCTTACATCATAGAAAAAACAGCCGAACAATATCGTGAACTCAAGCGCAAGCTTAGAAGTGCAGAAATATTAGGCAACATTCACCACAATAAAATCCGAATTTTATTCGAAGATGAGTTCGGATTAAAGGAAGTTCGAACTACCATTTGGGCAGTTGGTGAAACCCACATCGTTTTAAAACAAGGTATTATCATACCAATTCGAAGATTAGTGGACATCAGACTTTAAAGGAATCCAAAAATCTCAATTCACAAAAAGGTTAACTTGCTGAAAATCAGGATTAGTTCTATCTAAACATCTAGTTTTAAACTCCAATAATAGATTAAACTATTGATTATGTCAGGGCTTATTAATTAAGTACTTTTGGATCGTTAAATTAACACCACTAGTATGAAGAAATTAATTGCCTTATCTGTTTTTCTCTCTATTTTATTTGTTAGCTGTGGCGATAGCGCTGAAGTTCAAGGAGATAATCCTGACGTGATCCCTGCAGTTGAAAATGTAGATTTAAAAAATCCAGTGATTTCTGCTGATGTATCAAATTCTACAGAGGTGCTAACTGCTCTTGGAGGTGGTAAGGAAATTGAAAAGTCGGAAAGTACGGTTACCGAGGAGGATAAAGGCTATCTGACGTTATTTCTATTTGGTTTTATTGGAGGTTTAATTTCTCTGTTTACGCCTTGCGTATTTCCAATGATACCGTTAACGGTAAGCTTTTTCACTAAAGGTGGTTCTGAAACGAAGAAGGGTTTTGGAAAAGCGATTATTTACGGTTTATCTATAGTAGCGGTTTACGTAATACTTAGTTTGCCATTTTATATGTCGGGGACGGATCCCGAAATTCTAAACGAAATTTCTACTGGGTTTACGCTGAACATCATTTTCTTTGCGGTATTCCTTGTGTTTGCATTTTCATTCTTTGGGTTTTATGAGCTTACATTGCCTTCGAAATGGGCTAATAAAGCGGATAAAGCTTCTGATGTAGGAGGCTTTTTTGGAATCGTTTTTATGGCGCTTGTATTGGCGTTGGTGTCGTTTTCTTGTACGGGCCCATTGCTTGGTTCTGTTCTTGCCGGATCGTTGAAAGATGGTCCTGTGCCTATTACAATGGCCATGTTCGGATTCGGACTTGGATTAGGACTGCCTTTTGCATTGTTCGCAGCGTTCCCTTCTATATTGAAGAAAATGCCTCAATCTGGTGGTTGGTTGAACACGGTTAAAGTTGTACTTGGATTTGCTGAGTTAGGTTTAGCCTTAAAGTTCTTATCAAATGCTGACTTCGTATACAGATTTGGAATTGTTCACAACGAAACATTCTACTTAATATGGATCATTTTGTCGTTTGCAACTGCAGCGTATTTATTTGGTCTGTTTAAGTTTCCGCACGATAGTCCGAACCAGAAAAAATCAGTCACCAGACTCACGTTTGCTGGGTTGTTCTTGGCGTTCGCCATTTATTTAATACCTGGAGTTTTGCCAAAGGACAAACAAATGTGGGAGACCAATCTAATTAGTGGATTCCCACCATCAACGTGGTATAGCTGGTATAATAATGATCTTAACGGTGTTGAAGGGATTTCGCTTGATATTGAAGACGAGGCACTTCGCGCTGAGGCAGAAAACATCATGGATCTTGATCAGTTAATAGACTTCATAGTTGAGAATAATGCTGAAGAAACTAAGATTCACTATCACATTACCGATTATAATGTAGGATTGGCGTTATCGAAAAAGTCAGGGAAACCAATGTTGCTAGATTTTACTGGTTACGCTTGTGTGAATTGCCGTAGAATGGAAGATAATGTTTGGCCGGTAGAAGGCGTGGCATTGGCCTTAGAGCAGTATATTGTTGTGTCATTATACGTAGATGATAAGGTGGCATTAAAGCCAGAATTGCAAGGTACGGTACCGCAGCAGTTGGCTGATGGAACGATTAAAGATAAAGCCATAACTAGCGTTGGTAAAAGGTGGGCTACGTTTGAAGCCATGCGCTTTGGAAATTCAGCTCAGCCATATTATGCACTTCTGAGTCCAGATGAATATTTACTTACTCATTGCGCACCATATGCGCCAGATGCTAAGTCTTATGAAGATTGGCTTCAGGTAGGGCTTAAAGCAATGGATAAAATCAATAGTGGAGAGTTTGTAGCTGCGGCTAAAACTGACACCGGAGAGGTAGTTCTTGGAGTTGTAGATTACCATGTTGACTGGAAGTTCTCTGTCAATAAAATTTCAGATGAGGAGTATGAACTAGTGGGTATTGGTGATATTGATGAGGGATGGCACACGTACTCTCAATTCTTAACTGGATTTGATGGTCCATTACCAACAATGTTCACATTTGAAGAATCGGACAATTACGAAATTGTTGGAGATGTAGCTGAAGGACATACGCATACATACTTTGATTCTGTTTGGGGATGTGAGATAGTCGAATTTGTCGATCAGGCTAATTTTACAGCTAAAATTAAAGTAAATACGACCGAGAAATTTACCCTAAAAGGAAGTGTTAATTTTATGGTTTGTGAGAACGGAGCTTGTCTGCCTCCTAAAGATGAAGCCTTTGAAGTTGTAATTAACGATTAAGATAGAACTGAAGTAACTCATAAAGAAGTGAAATTCAATACGTGTATTATGCTTAATATCATTTTTGCCGCTCTGCTACTTTTTAGCTGTACTGATAAAAAAGCTGTTGTTGCAGAGTCTCCTGTACAGGATGTATCTGGGCATAATGTTATGACTCAGCATGGAACTACAAACCATATTAAATGGACCAGCTCATGTATGTGGAGTTCGGCATCGGATTCGATGACCTTGGAGATTGTTGCTGAAATTGAAGAAGGTTGGCACCTCTATTCTCAAGTATTAGATTCTGACGAAGGCCCATTGCCTACCATATTTACTTTTGAGGAATCTACCAATTATTCAATCTCAGGAAAAGTAGAAGAAAGCAAAAGTAAAAACGAGTACGATGAAAACTTTGCGATGAATGTTCGGTTCTTTAGCAATAAAGCCGTTTTCACGCAATCTGTTTTAAGAAAGTCCGAAGCCGAATTTAAATTTTCTGGAAACGTAAATTACATGGTATGCAATGACGAAATGTGCTTACCACCAACAGATGTTCCGCTGATGATTAACGTTGGAAAGAAGTAATCTAACTATTTAAAGTCAGAAATTTTCGGAGCTGCCGCTCTCTTATATTTTTTCTTCGGAGGCTTGATGTGATTCACAAAAAAGATGTTGAAGATTTCTTCGTCTTTAGTGATTACAGTCCGTGAAATTCCATTCTGAATATTAATCTTATGTGTAGTCTTTAGTTTCAGGATGTATGGCTCGTAGGTTCCATCTTCAAACTCGATGTACATTTCTTTTACATATCCTGAGTCTACCTTTACTTTACCATAAAAGCAATCAGCATGGTTGCCGTTACGCATGCTAAAGATCACGCTTTTGTGCTCGCCATTCTTTACATCTTCGGCTCCTCTAATTTTGAAAATCTCATAATATTGATCATAACAAGATTTGCTGTCTTGAGCATAATTAGCACCGATGAAGGCGAAAACTGCGATTAAAAGTAAAATTTTCTTCATGTGTTTTTGTTTTGCAAGCTGACCTACAGTTGATGAGAATAAGTTAAAGTTACTCTAATGAACTTAAATCAACTCCGTTGTAAAAGTATTTAATTCGATTCAGACTGAAGCCATTATCGTGCCGAAATTTTCTCCAAGAATAAAATTTTGACCGTTTAGACTGGTAAATTAATCACAGATTTTAATTAAAAAAGATGTACGTAGTACATAGATGAAGATGCGCGTTTTGACACTTCCGATGATGTCGATTCGACCAGTTTATTCCAATACATTTGCCGACCCAAAAATTAAAAATTATGCTTGTAAAAACCTATGGTTGTGCGGTCTATGGAATAGACGCTATAAAAATAACAGTTGAAGTAAATCTAGTTCAAGGAAAAAAATTCTACATGGTAGGCCTTCCTGATAATGCGGTAAAGGAAAGTTGGTTCAGGATTATTGCTGCTGCAAAAAATGTTGGTCATCGTATTCCGGTGAAGCGCACAACGATCAATTTAGCCCCGGCCGATATTAAAAAAGAAGGAAGTGCATACGACCTTACAATTGCCATTGGGATGTTGGCCGCTGCACATGAAATCCCGGATGAGAGAGTTGGAGAATATGTGATCATGGGGGAGTTGGCTTTGGATGGTATGCTTCGTCCAATTAAAGGTGCTCTGTCTATCGCATTTAAGGCCAAAGAAGAGGGTTTTAAAGGAGTGATTTTACCGATGGGCAATATAAATGAAGTTGCCATAGTAGATGGTATCGAAATTTTAGGTGCTGAAAGTTTAGGAGAGGTAATCGAATTCTTTAATGGTGAAAATGATCTGGAAGACTTTGCGCAGCCAATTACAGACTTTTTTCAAATGAATGATCATGAATACGAATTGGATTTTGCAGATGTAAAGGGGCAAGAGAACGTGAAGCGAGCATTGGAGATTTCCGCTGCTGGTGGACATAATGTAATTTTAATTGGACCCCCGGGTTCGGGTAAGTCAATGCTCGCTAAGAGAATGCCAACAATACTACCTCCCTTAACGGTAGATGAAGCTTTAGAAACTACAAAGATTCATTCAGTGGCTGGCATTTTGGCTCCAGATTCAGGGCTGGTGTCTACAAGACCGTTCAGGTCGCCACATCATACAAGCTCAGGAGCAGCCCTTGCTGGCGGAGGTGTTAAAAACATTAAAAGTTTAGACAAAACAATAATATGACATCAAATAATTAGACTTAATAATTTTTCTAAACCGGTTGTGCAATAACATGCCTGTGTCGTACCGTATAATTTAAGCAACTGACAAAGTTCCAGTATCAGTATTTTCTTTGAAGGAGTTCTACAACTATGTCTACGTCACAGTCAAGACTTCCTTCCGTTTTGAAATGAAGTGACTCAATCCATAATGGTAGGAAATGATCTCCTAACTCGTCAAGAGGCAGATCAAAAGTTTTAGGCATTAGAGACAGGTCCACATTTCTCGTTACAAAACCTGTAGCTAGGGAATCTCTTCCTTCTATGATGAGCTTACTTGCAGATAAATGGTTTGAAAGTTGTCTTATCCTAATTATTAAATCTTGGTACCGAATTGAGCCAATATTACGGACATCCGCAAGGTAATTGACTCTTCCTCCATGTAATGAGTTAGTCTTTTTAGCACTCGATTCGAGTTGAATTCTAGATCTCACTCCAGTTTCGACAATTCTACTTTTCTCAGGTTCCAATAATTGAGCTTTAATCAGGTTACCGCTGGGAAAATCCAATTGTGCCACATAAGTCGCGTGAAACGACACATTCTCAATTGTCGAGGGTACGTCATTGGTTGTAGTATACACGTTAATAGAACCCGTAATTACATAGTCTCTTTCTACTATGAAAAGCTTTTTCTCCCTATCACCAAAACAAAATTTATGATCTGTAATTGGCTTAATTGAACTAGGAAGAATATATGCGTCAAAGTAAAAAGCGGGCATTTCCGGAATTGCTCGATGTATCCATGCGCTAGAATGAAAAATCTGCATACAACCTCTTTTACCGTTTTCGTCAAGGTTTTCAAAATCGTTTAAATATTCTTCTACCTTCTTAAAAATCTGCATAAGTGGCTAATTTTCTGTGTCTAATAAAGATACGAATTTTCCCTAAGAGGATACTAAGATTGATTTGCTCCTGATTTCACAACTGCGCCCAGCGCCAACGCCAGCAGTCCAATTCCCAACGCCCCTTTACTTTCTCCTAGAGCACCAACAATGGCTGTTGCGCCTCCAGCAATCATCAAACCTGTTCCAATGTCATCAACTTGCTCGCTATACGCCTCACCATCTTGCACAAAGTTCTTGTAGTGTTGGCAATTATTAAATATTAAGTTGTAGCCCGTCTTTCCAAGCCACTTCCAGGCTCTTCCTACAGCGGCCAATCGATCTTGCCAACTTCCATGGAATCTTTCGATTCTTTCCGGCTCTAGAATTTCGAGAAATTCTTCCAATTCTTTTTCGCTAATAATTTTTACACCCCTCGTGTAATTTGCAGCAAATAAAGGCTGATTTGTTTCAGAGTCGCGACCTAAATAAACCGCGTAATGGTTAAACATACCGGCAAACTTCTTTCGAAGCATTACCGCATCTGCAGGTTGTAGTTGATATGTTGTTACTAAATGTTCTTGGTGATTCATAATTTAATTTTTATTGATTTGATCAAATTTAATCCGATACGCTCTGCGCCTATGCCGCCCTAAATGAAAGACGGTGTGTAAGACGGAAAGCAGGACGGATTTCATACAACGAGTGGTAGAAACATCTTTTTCAGTCTAGCTTCTGTCGCTTCCCAATCATTTCTTCGTCTACAATTATCCACTGCCCTTTTCGGTGAATTACCTTTCAGCACTAGCTCTTCAAAACCATTGACGTGTACTCCCAACACCTGATAGAAACTGTCACAGTTAGAATACCCTAATAAAGTGCTCGAATTAATAAACGAGGCATATTGTAAGAATTTATGAGGGGCAATATCCGTCATGGCTATGTTTAAATTGCATTCGGGGCTGCTACACAGTTCCCTGAATTTTGACATTGATCTAAACATACCAAGCTCTTCTACAACATCCACAAATTGATCAAACCTTTCACTTCCTTTAGGCCCTTTCCATTTATATGTTGGCCATCCATGTTGTTTTTGTTTCAGGTCTATCGGAGCCAAAGTCAGTCTTGCAACGTTTTGTTTTGCGCTCAAACTAAGGCCAAGAATCCTATCCAACTCGTCGTAATCATATTGAAAAAGAGCACATGTATCGACAAGAGTAATATGAATTGAGCTTAAAAAAAATGGCAATTGATTTTGATCTAAGTTTTGCACTACCCGAGACAAAAGTTGACGAAATATAACTCCCATATAAATTTCAACCTTTTCTGCGTGTTCATTGGCGCCTTCATCCTTACTTTTTCTTATATATTCGTTGATAACGATCAAACTGCTACTCCCCAAATGATTAATCAACACTAATACATCATCTTGGGCAAGTCTGTCACTGACCAGATGGATCGAACGTTCGACAACTGAAATGAACTCCAACTTTGATAAGAAAGAACTAATTTCCGCATTATCGCCTGCGAATTCGGCATTTATAAGGCTTTCAATTGTAATCATAGTTTAATAAAGTTAATGAAATCAGTTATTTGAACTAGGTCTAAAAACTCATTACCTTGGTAAAATGGAAGTAATAGATTCATACGAAGAAGCTCACATCAGCTGGTTTAAGCTTAAAGAAAACTCATCATTAGCTATGGAAGTTGCTTTTGAAGAATTTTATCATGACCATTTCTTGGAATATGAGGTGTTTATTGGCTATACCGAATTTGCCACCGGTGAAAAACCAAACTACATTCTTGGCACAACTGAACTGGAAATAGTAAATCGACTGCAGAAAAAGCTTGGCGCAATTACTGAATTAATGACTCATTGCAGCATAATTTGCATTCAATAAAAAGGTTAAAGGTTTTCTTCTAGTCAGTTTCTGAACTGTCAGATTTAGATATCACAGGATCCGCTAAATCTATCCATTGTTTAAAATCCCTAGGATTTAAGTTATATCGGTTCGCTATATCCTTAATGGTTTCATTCCCACGTATCTGGCGAGAATTCAAAGCTACTTTTTCAATTAAATCTATAGAGTATATCTGGTCTATAATTTCAAACAACTCAACGCTTCCAATTGCTCGATTCATAATTCTTCGAACTATAAAATAAGAATCTCGCTCAGGCGAGAGTACTTCAACATCAACATCCCAAAAGACACTTTTTGGTATCTTTCCTAGCAATCGCTTCGCTTCAGAAATTGAACATTTAATACTGTGGTATTCGGTCATAAATTAAAAAATACAATATAAGATGAATCAAAACTAGTCTTTCCAATTTTGAATCTATCTGTTTAACTAAATTTCAACTTATACTTTTTCGAGTATTAATATCATTAGTTTTGTAGAATAATGCCCAATGAGCGGATTTTGTCACCTTAGGAAAATTAGTGCCTAAAGGATTGATAGCGATAAATTTCGACTTTGGGCATTTTCTTTTAATCGATGTACAGATTTTGGAGATTAGTAGTTAGAAACAAGCTTGTGTAGACTAAACTTCAAGTTGGCTACGACATCTATAAAGAACACGTCCAACACTTGACCGTTACTAAGCAAATCCTATACTGAAAAACTCCTCCATACTTATTCCGTGGGCCTCTACAATCCTTACCAACGTCAGGTAAGTTAGGTTCATCCCTTTTTCATATCGGCTATACTGTGGTCTTGAAAACTCATGTTCATATGCAAAGAAGTCTGCATTGGTATAGCCTTTTTCCTTTCGTAATTGACGAATTCGACTGCCTAATTTTTCAAGATGTTCTTGTTCTTTTTTACCCTTAGATTTCATGTTATCAAAACAAGGATATACCTCTCTCTAAACTAACTCTTTTTAAGTTGCCTCCTTATAAGGGGTTATTTGTATACATTTGTACAAATTGTAATTATGAAACGAAAGCTATTTATAGTATTAACTATTGCCCTATCATCTTGCAATTCCTTGCCATCTGAACACGATGCTAAATCTGCAATAAAAGAAAAGATAATGTCCGAGTCCAATAACACAATTGAGCTTTTAGAGTTTTCTAAAACGGACGCTGTTAAAAAAGAATTTCTTGGACAGTCAGTGTATCAGATGTCATATTCAGGTGAAATAAAATTCGTAGAAGAATGTTGGAAGGCAAAAGACCCAAAAGGAAGGTTCTTTGATGACTTTTATGTAACGCAGGAAAAACCCACTGGCATTCTTTTTAATCCCATCAACCCAGCAAGAAGATTTCCCAAAGGTAGTACGTTCGAAATTAATGGAGTTGTAACGTTTTTTAACACCGAAAATGGTTGGTCACCTAAATAGATCAACAATCTACCAAGGCCATACGGTTATGTGTCCCATCTCCGCTAAGTCGATTCAGGCTGCGCAAAGGTGGTTTGCATAAAATATTTCAGGTCTCGTTATGCCATGCTAATTTCCTTAAGCAAATGTCATGTTTGACACGGCTCCAATGGTATTACGCATGAGTAGCAGCGGGTTTCTACTCACCAACTTTGGGTTTTGTGCTGAGCTTTCTTTTATTTTTATACTTTTTTAGCAGTTGTTATTCTTTTTTCCACTCCTCAACAGTGTTTCCAATGCTTCTTAACTCTTCCAAAACAATATTAAGTCTGGAGTCATTAAATATAACGGATAATGCTGTATAAAATTCTTCCTCTGTCTTGCATTCGCCAACATGGCCCAGTGGAAGGGTAGCTGTCATAGAGTGCCATTTAGGGCTTAACTAGTTGATTTTCAGCACTAATCTATCGTCCAGATTTAGCTCAAATTTGCCATAAGGATTGATGTGTTTGTAGATAAGAGGTGATAAAGCCCTCAAATCCTCTGGCTCCATAACCCCATTCCACTTGGGCTTAGAAAGGATTTCCTGTATCATAAGGGTATTAATGTATACCAACGAGTTTTGAAGAAGATGCAAGCATAGTACAGACAATTCCTGATCTTCTAGGTTATTAGTGGAAATTTCTCCGGATTTCCCATAAAAAATGAACCCGTTAGCAGAGTTCCAGTTCTCAACGACATTGAGACCCTGGTTGATTTCTATTCTCAATTCTTTGGAGGATAAATAGTCACACAGAAAAATTGTTTTAACCACTTTCCCTAATTCTTGCAAAGCCTTATAGGTTGGATGTTGCAAACTGTTTTTGGTAAATCGTTTCATAATGGCTTCTGCACTAGCTGTTCCTAACCTGAGTGCAGTCGTATACTTAATCATCTGATCATATTGATCTTTAATCAAATCCCAGTTAATGTTTCTGGTGAGTATAGGTTTGATCTCTTTGAGCTGATCCTTTATGATATTATTTGGGAGATATAGTTTCTTCTTGCTCAAACTCTTAAATCTAGGCATTAAAGCAAAATTCAAAAGGTGAGAAAAAGCAAAGGCAACTTCACTTTGTCCATGCGTATCCACATAGTTTCTGTCAATCTGAAGATCCGTACAATGTCTTAAAACCCCTTCGATCATTGCGGAAACTTCGGAAGACGAGCAGGATTTGAGTTGGGAGTAAATACAGGTTGATTTTTTTCCAATATGCCAGTAGATCATGACGCCCCTTCCTCGATATCGGATGTGCCACTCAGTCATTAAGTTCTGATCCCATGCTCCAAATTTTTTGGAATCGGAAGCGCAGCTGGTTGTTCCTTGCCCCCAAATATGTTCCATTCTGGATGAGTGGATCGCATTAACTACAGCTATGTTGGCATTTCGCAGGTTATCTTTACTAATGTACTTCCGTTTGAAATATCGTAACGAATCGTATGACATCGACTGATCAGCTACATTGGACATTCTCTTGATTCCCGTATTGGTTCCTAGCGCAAAAAGAACTAGGAGTAATCTTTTACGTTTGGTGTCTTCATCTAAAATTTCCCGGTCAGCACTGGACTTCAATATTTCCGTAAAGTTTACCCGAAGATCAGCTTCTTTAAGGATGTCCAAGAGGCCTACCATAGACCACTTGCTAAATATTTCACTTTTGAGAAGATCTATGTTTTTTGGATCGGGTTGTTTTTCAAATGGACTCAGGATTATACGGCCCCCATCTCTACTACTGATATTAACATCAGAATCGGAGGCAATTGATTTATTGAGTTTTACAAGCACTACGTGCATTTCCATTTTTAATCCGTCAATAAATGGCTTCGGATCTTCTGGACGATTTAGCGATTGATAATACTCACTACGATTTTGTTCAAAATCTTGAGGAAGGTCTTCTTCGGGATTTCGGTATTTGCTAGCCCCTTCTACCCATATTTCTTTGCAACGAAGCTGGTCTCTTAAGGCCTGCAAGACACAGATTTCATATTCCACTTTTCCAATCAAGTGTTGTCCACTATCGTCTTTTTGAATGATCGGGTTCTTCCATCCAGATTTGAGAATTCCAATGACCGGTGTTGTCTCGCTAAGTTCCAGATATTTTACTTTGGAGTCCATAAAGCTCCAAACAACTTCCAATGCTTCTATTACGGGCTTGTAGCTGACGTTGTTTGATCGGAACACCAACATTTCCAATAGTTTTGGAAGCATTTTTCGGTAATGTCTGGAATACGAGCCTTTCATCATGGTAAATACCCTGCCCTTAAAGGCGGAATCACTGCTTTTCAATTCTTTGACCAGATTTTGTAATGTTTCCTCTTTAGCAATTGGGTAGATGACATCTCTGACTTTTTCATCCGGATGCTCAAGAGCGCCTTCAGCCATTTTGAGGAGAATGGAATATTTTCCAGAAACTTTTTTAAAATCTTTTACAAATTCCTTGACTACCTTGGTTTGTGCATTGCTATTGATCTTGTGAATAATTTGGGTCAACAGCTCGGTCAAGTTGTCAGTTATTTCCCGTGATCTTAACCAAAAGAAGATAGCCAGTAAAGAGTGCCTGATCTTATCGGGATGTGATCGAAGCTCCCCCAGAAGTTCCGATGCTACACGCAATTGATATTTCTTAGTCAATCCGGTCGGAAAACCAGACATGAGATCAGTCGGGATGTCTAGTTCACGTATGATTTTTAGCTTTTCGACTTCTTTAAAGACACTCTCCAATCCAATCCTCCCAGGATCGCTTCTAAGCATGTTAAAAGTAATGACCTCCTCATCAGATTCATTATCAGCAAAAGATTCAAGTAATACATCGATGTTTTCTTTGGTCTGTCGGGACAGTCTGTCGAATACCAATTGAAAGAAGTTTTGTTCTCCTGTATAGACAACTGAATCAATCAGGCGATTCATTCTCATTACAGAAAGAGGCTCCAGCTTGAATTCCCTAAACTTCATGTAAGCATCGATTTTTACTTTCTTCTGATCGTACCAGATGGAATTGCTCTCTAGCCACAGACCAATGGTGTAGTAATCTTTAACAGTTGCTACTTTGAAACCAAAATGTGTCCTGATTTGCTTTTTGTGCCTGGAGTAGGTTCTTCCTTCTAGTGCATCCTTTTTGAAAACCGAAGGATCGACATTTAATTGTCGAGCAATGTATTTTATTAAAACGCTTGGAACATCTTCAGTTTTAGTTGGAAAACTAGCTTCGATCTGGAAATATTTAAGCAGGACAAGAAATCCAATCTTATTAAATCTGGTCATTCCCTCAATAAGTTCGAACTCCGGATCTAAAATGGTAAAGTGTTCCAACAGCTCATCGGAGCTCCAATTTCTTTTCATTAATTAACGCCACATTTTATTAGCGATATCACGCTCCTGCTTTCCTATGGCATTGGCGTAAATGGCTGTAGTTTTTAAATCTGTATGCCCCAACCACTTTTGAACCATATTCAAAGGGATTTCGCAATCTGCAATCGCGTATACACCGAACCCGTGTCTAAGTCCCTTGGGGGAAGCTTGCGGGCCATTAATATCTGCTGAGGCCATAATCTCTTTTATTTTTCGCCAACCGGTCATGCGTGAAAAATTCCAAAGTAATTGATTGTTGTTTTTAGATTCTCTAAGTGCATGCACCAGATCAATGGATTCGATAAGTCGCTCTGGAACCGGAATACTTCGATACACTCCTTTCTTTCTTTTTTTCAGCGATTCGATTCCAATACAACCATTTTCCATGTCGATATGTTTCACCCTAATATTTAAAGCTTCGGAAAGACGGCATCCTGTGTATAACAACACCATTGCAAAAGTCATGGTTTCTCTGGATTGTTTCTTACAAGCTTCCTCAAATCGATCGCGTTCTGAAGAGGTTAAATAAAGCCGATCACCAGTATCAGAATATAGTTTCATTTCGCTCATGTTACAAAACTACTGCATAATGTATCAGAATCGAGTTGCTTTAACAACAAATCGAACGTATTATGAAGCCCAAGCCACTAAATATGTTACAGTATTAGTAATAATGTAACACACAATGGCGAAAGCAATCAAAACATCAGTTGCCTATAAGCCCTTAAGGCGGTCTATGAACCTTCCCCTTCTATTGGGCCAATTAATCATTAAAACTTCCGACTATACCCAATTCGGATTACCTGAGATTCAGCGAAATTTTGACTAGTATAGCTGAAATCTGCACCAAAGAATTCTTGCTTGATTCTCATGGTGTTTAAAACATCAGTCATATTTAAAAAAAGATCACCCTTCCCAGATTGAATAATTTTCTTGACTCCAAAGTCTAACGAATATCGTTCTTCTATTTTGCCTTGTGGAAGAATGTCCGGCGCCATGAATATAAAGGAGACTTGACCACTAAATGTTTTGGTGAACTTAAATGTATTATTGAGTTTAAATGATCCAGAGACAATTGATGATTTGTTTGCTGAGAAAGTGTGTGGAACTGGATATTTATTTTCAACGGTATATGATTCAAACACATTCTGATAGACGTTTACGCTAGCATTAACCTTATATTTTTTACCAATGTTTTTTGTTATAATTCCTTCAATACCGGTAGAATAACTGGTGCCAACATTTTGAAATATGGCATAAATCAAGTTGGTTGAATCTGGTGATGTTGAAATTCTGGTAATGGTACCGTCAGTATATCGGTAATAAGCCGAGAGGTAGATGTATCCATCTTTTAGTTTAGATTTAAGCGCCAATTCATAACTGGAACTAAATTGAGGTCGCAGTTCTGGGTTCCCTACTTTTATAATTTCAGCATCATCATATTTAGGGAATATCCGGATATCTACTTCGGCAGGTCTATCAACTCTTCTGTTATAAAAAAGAGAAACCTTTGTTCGATCATTCATTTTATAACCGAATCTTACATTTGGAAAGGGTTGAGCATATTTATAGCCATCGCTTGAATATGTATTATGATCTGGGTTTACTTCATACTTCAAATCCACGAGTTCTAATCTTAACCCAATTTCGCCATCAAATTTTTGGTTTTCAAAGGCATAGTTCCCGTAAATAGCTGGAATTAATTCTTGATAATTCGCCCATCCGCCAGCATTTGAATCGATAATAGAAAATGCACCTGGAAAGAATTCCATGTTAGTTGGAATGTCTCTTTTTCGAAGTTTGATCCCTGTTTGAATCATTCCGTTTTTTAAAGGCTTGGCATAGTCTACCTTGAAATCGTATATGTGTTCGTCTGATAATAATTTAAAAGCATCGGTGCTGAAGGTCAAAGGGAGAGTGTTATCGAAGAAGTACTTCTCATCTTCCCGATGAAATGTATAGTTGAAAGCAACATTAATGGTATGGCCAGGTTCTTTGAAATTGTGATTGAAGCTGGTGCTCGCCATGGCCGTAGTTTTCACTTCGTCTTCCAGAAAGCTCCAAAGTCTAATTCTAGTTGAATAATCTTCATTGAAAAAGGGCTGATCTCCATTGTCAATAATTGTTTCTGTGCCATAATATGCGGAAATTGTAAGCGCATTATTATCATTGATCGCCCAGTCCATTCCAGTTTTTGTATTTATAAAACCGGTATTTCTATTTCGTAGCGATTGCTGATGTATAATGGTTCCATCATTATAGGTTCTAGTAACAAATTCATGTTTTTTTAACGTTTCTGTGTATAAATAGTCACCTTGGAAAAATAGATTGATTTTGTTCTTTCGATAATTAAAGGATAGACTTGGATTTACTTTTGGAGTTAAATTGTACTGATTTTGAATGGTTGGCAGGTTTTCTCTTCTAATCCACAGTGAACCGAGGCCTCCAGCTATTCTAACTTTTCCATTGAAACCATTTTTAGCTCCTTTTTTTAATATCACATTGATAATTCCTGCATTTCCATTTGCATCAAATTTAGAGGACGGATTCGTGATGATTTCGATTCGATCAATAGATGAGGCCGGAATATTATCTAAGCTCGCTTGAGCCCCAATTCCAGCAAGGGCTGATTGTTTTCCATCTATTAAAATTGAAACATTTGTATTTCCTCTTAAAGCTACTTTGCCGTCTTCAATAGTGATGCCGGGAAGGTTTTGCATGGTTTGGAGCAGGGAGGAGCCACTCTGGCTAATATTATCGTCCACGCTAAATACTTTCTTGTCCATTTTACTTCCAATCTCAGCCCGAGTACCTTCAATTTCAACTTCACCAATTAAATCAATGTTAGAAGTCAATGTAATTTTTCCTACATCTAAAAATTTGGAAGCACTCCCAACGAAGATGGATTTATAAGCATTTTTATATCCAAATGACGAAACTTGAATTAAGAACGCGCCATTTTCGTTAACCTCTAGAGTGAAATGTCCTAGTTCATCGCTGATGCTTCCGACTAAATATGAACTGTCTATTTCTTTTAATAATCGGACATCCGCGAACGGGATTGCATTTTCTGAAGAGTCTTCAATAAGGACTCCAGATATTTTAATGTCTGCAGACTGGGATATACCAGTAGAGACATAAATAAGAAAGCTACATAAGCAAAGTATACGAATCATAGTGCTGATAAATTATTTCACAATAATAATTAGTAGTTCTGTAGTTTTTCTGAATTGCTTTGCAATATGTTTATTTGAAAAAGGTTGAATACTGAAATTCAGAAATACTTCAGATTTAAGAAATATATTCGATGTTATGAAGATACTTCTTGTTGAGGACGAAAATGATTTGAGTGCGGTTGTAAGTGATTACTTTGTCCAGCAAGATGCTATTGTAATAATTAGTGGTACTAAGTTTGAAGCAGAAGATGCTTTAATTACAAATCAATTTGACATTGTTTTTCTTGATATAGGTCTTCCAGATGGAAGTGGGTTGGAATTAATTCCTGCGATAAGGGGCTCTCAAGAAAACGCGGGAATTTTAATAGTGTCTGCTAAAAACTCTCTAGATGATAAAGTGGATGGTTTGGACCTTGGTGCAGATGATTACATAACGAAACCTTTTCATTTAGCGGAGTTGAATTCAAGGGTAAAGGCCTTAATGAGGCGTAAACAATTCAAAGGGAAGGAAATTATTCAGTTTCAAGAACTTTCTATTAACATCTCTGAAAACCAAGCTTATGTGCATGATCAAGTGGTTCCATTAACGAAAAAGGAGTTTTCTCTTTTAATCTACTTTATTGTAAATAATAATAGAGTCCTTACTAAAGAGGCAATATCGGAACATCTTTGGAAAGACAATTTAGACTTTGCTGACAACTATAATTTCATTTATACTCATATTAAAAACCTTAGAAAGAAAATTCTAATTGCTGGAGGAAAAGATTATTTGTCAACTGTCCATGGTATAGGATACAAATACACGATCGAATGAAACTGATTCAAAAAACCAATCGGAGCTATTTGCTCATTTTACTCATCGTATTTCCGATAGCTTGTGTCTTTTTCTTTTTTATTCTGAAGTATTTCGTTGAAGATGAAACAAATGAGAAGCTAAGAGCGGATGAATTTAGGATTATTGAACGATTGAAAGTTGACACAAGCATTGTGTCAATAGCTCCAATTATTGATGTAGAATTAAGTCTAAAGGATGTTACAGAGCCCATAATCCAAAACATTTACCTCTATGATCCTGTAGAGAAAGAAGAGGAACTATTCAGGGAACTATCATCTGTGGTAGATGTAAACGGAATCCATTATTCTATAAAAGTTAGGCACTCAACAATTGAAAGTAAGGATTTCCTAAGCGTAATAGGGCTAAGTTTTGCTTTTATCTTAATTCTAATCCTGAGTTTATTATATGTAATCAATAGGAGAGTGTTTAACAAACTTTGGGGGCCGTTTTACAAAAACCTCCAGTTACTTCAGTCATTTTCAATTACTACAAATGAAGATCTCATTTTAGAAGAAAGTGAGGTTACGGAATTTAAAGAATTGAATCATTGTTTGGTAAAACTCACGAACAAGCTTGGTAATGATTATAGATTACTTAAAGAATTTACCGAAAATGCTTCACACGAACTGCAAACTCCTCTAACTATCATCTTATTAAATCTCGATGAAACTTTGCAAAAGCCTTTGGACCAAGAAACGTACAAAAAAATATACTCCTGTTTCGTAACGGCAAAAAGATTATCCTTGCTAAACGAGAAGTTATTGTTACTGACTAAATTAGATAATGACCAATATGGTGACGTTCTAGAAATTAATATGAATGAGTCATTTCAGAAACAACTAGAAGAGCTAGCACCGTTAATTGAGGAAAAAAGAATCCAATTAAAGGTTGATAATTTTGGCGAATTTAGGACGAAAATGGACCCAATTTTAACGAACATTCTAATTAACAATATATTATCTAACGCAATTAGACATAATCACAAAGAAGGTATTATCCACATATCTATTTCATCTTCAAACTTTACAATCGTTAATTCCTCCAAAGAAAAATTGCCAGATCAACAACTGTTTGATCGATTTATTAAAGGAAGGAATAGCCCTGATTCTGTTGGATTGGGGTTATCAATAATAAAGAAGATCTGTACTATTTATAACCTCAAAGTTCTGGGGACACAAAATAATGAGAACGTTACATTTTCCATTACAGCTTCAGAAAAACATCAGAATTAGGTTATACATTTCTGGTTATAAACAACTAAAAAAATTAAAAATGTCTAAAATATTCTCTGTTCTAATTCTGTTCATAGCAGTTTCATTTAGCTCAAGTGCCCAAAGTACGCCTGACGTGGTTCTATCAACTTTTAATTCTAAATTTCCTAAGGCCGAATCGGTTCGATGGGAAAAAGAGAATGATATAGAATGGGAAGCCGAGTTTAAAGTTAAAGGTCAAAAAATGTCTGCCAACTTCTCATTAGATGGTAAATGGAAAGAAACGGAGGCAGTTATTTCTAAAGAGAAGCTTCCAGCTGGAGCCTTAAAAAATATCAGTGATTCTTACCCTGGTTATGAGATTAAGAAAGTTGAAACTGTAGATACGCCAATATTCAATGGCTACGAAGTGAAGATCTCCAATGGGGCGAAGACTAAGAAATTGGTGTTTGATAAGAATGGTAAGAATTTGTCGAATTAAATGTAAAAGCTACCTTTCACTTGTCCTTGAAGGGCATTAATTAACCAATATGTTAATCATGAAAGAAGTTGCAAATTCCTCTATTTGAAATTAAAAATCCATCCCGTTTTCTGGGAAGTATCTATGCTGCTGTCGGGGTGATGGCTAAGTTTGTTTGATCGCTTAATTCTATAACTGTTACTAGGCTGAGTGGAAGGGTAACTGTCACAGAGGATCACGAATCCGTTTTTTTGCTTAAACCTTCGTTATCATAATTCTTTTTGAAACAAAACTTCTGCGCAATGCATCAGATAAATAATGTGTTTCCGTATAACTCATCGATTTGAAACCCGAAACGAATCAATGACTTACAGAATTATTAATAATATAACACATATTGACGAAAACAAACAAAACATCAGTTGCTTATAAGCCAGGTAAACCGTTAAGGCAGTCTATGATTCCAACCGTTACCATTCGACAGTCGTCTTAAGGTTATAAATTACTTGGTAAAATTAATTGTCTATGAAAAAAGCTTTACAAAATTGCCTACTTATAGGGTTGCTTATTAGTAATACCCCATTAATGGCTCAGTCATGGTGGTCACAAATATCAAACACCACAGAAAATTTAATGAACATTAACTTCTATAGTGATTACAGCGGAATAGCTTTTGGCGACACCTTAAGCACTATGGTGAACAGTAGCAATCAAGGTTTTGCTTGGGATATGTTGAATCCCATTTTTATTGAAGGAGATCTTAATTCGAGTGCATATTTGGATGCTAATACAATAGTTGCTGTTGGTGTTCACGACATTGTAGGAGGTAATGGTGTGGTGCTGAAAAGCACTAATGCCGGTAATTCGTGGACTGCTGATACTGGAATCCCAGAAAAGTTGTTTGATGTTTCATTCGCCAATTCAACCAGCGGATGGATAAGTGGTGAAAATGGCTACATAGCGAGAACAACTGATGGTGGAACAAGCTGGCTTCAATTGACAACTGGTACAGGAGAGGATATTTTTTCCATTTATTTTGTTAACGCGAATGAAGGGTGGGCAGTTGGAACGGTTGCGGCAGATGCTGTGATTTTGCATACCACTAATGCAGGGACCAACTGGACCGAACAAGTAAGTGGAATTACAGAACCTTTATCTTCGGTGTTTTTTACAGATACACTAAACGGATGGGCAGTTGGAGCTTCCGGAACTATTTTAGCTACAACTGATGCAGGTGTAAATTGGAACCCTCAAGTGAGTAATACGCTAAATGATTTATTTGATGTGTGTTTTTTGGATGCTAATAGAGGATGGGCAGTTGGAGGTGCGGGAACAGTTTTAAAAACCACCGATGGTGGAATAAATTGGATAATAGAAGCAAGTAATACTGGAACTGATATTCAATCTATTACAATGCGCAATGATAGCTTGGGATGGTTTTGCGGAGATGGAGGGATTATCCATGTTTATCGGAATAACCCTCCTAATTCAATAAACGAAACAATTAACTCTATGAGTGAACTTATGGTATTTCCAAATCCGGCTACTGATCGAATAAGCTTGAAATTGAACTCCGGTCACGGAAATTGGAAGATGGAACTTTATGATGCTACTGGAAGATTAGTGATTGATAGAGCGGTTTTGGAAAACAGCAGCGTTATTATTGACCGCGGGAAATTAGAGAGTGGTGCTTACGTACTGGTGGCAAAAGATAACCATGGGCGTTACCATACCCAAAAAGTAATATTTAAATAAAACGTAAATAATATAAAAAGAGAGGTGGCTTAAAGGTCAGGACAAAGAGTCGCACCCGGCACCTAATAATTAGTTTTAATTGTCTAATCAAAAATGGGGAAAATGAGAAATTTAGTTGCCATAGCAGCTATTGCAATGTTAGCATTTGGAGCAACAAGTTGTAAAAAAAAAGGGATGTATTGACCCGAATTCTGATAATTACAATTCGGAAGCAACAAAGGATGATGGTACTTGTATATACCCTGTGATTAACATGACTGCAGCGGGGACTTCAGGAGACATTAGTGGTGGTGGAGGAACAGCTTCAGGCTCAACAACTTTTACTCAAAATACTGCAACGTTAGGATGGGATATGGCACAAGCTGCATCCACAGGTTCATTTAATCTTACGGTTACAGACACAGATGGTACTGTTGTAATTAACAGGACTCTTACTGCAGGTTCGGGAGCGCAAGATGCATCAGGCACAAGTTCATCTGGGACTACTGGAACATGGACAGCAACAGTAACTTTGAATCAGTTTACGGGTACTGGAGATTACTCGTTTCAATAGAGTTTTTCAAATTCAATTTAAGAGAGGTTACTTCCAATCGGAGTAGCCTCTTTTTATGGATGTACTACAATCATGTAGATATAGCCCAACTATGGAGAGATAATTAAACCTAAAAAGAGGTAGATCGTGTAACACAACCTTACTGACTAGACTCAAGTATGTGTCAATTGCGTAAAGAGATTGAATAAGAATCGTCCCGCATTTTGCGAAGGAGAATTTTTAATTTCAAAGCCTGATTCATGATCAGGTTAGCCCATATTTACATTGGAAATCACTCCCTTTAAACTATGCCTGATAAGGCCTTAGAAACATTAAAATCATTGACCCTGCGAGCAACCACCGCAATGTTAAGAAGAATATGCCGGTCGTTATAAATAACATTATGTCTTCCCAGATGGACGTGTTTGAAAAAGCGGTTTCATTGGCACAAGAAATCTGGATTCATCAGCCATTTTTCGATGGCAATAAAAGGCTTGGTAGATTAATGATAAACTGTCTTTAAAAAAAGAAGGATACCCCTTATTGAGCTTTCAAAATGCACCAGACTACAACAGCGCACTTGTACAAGCCTATTTAATTGGTGAGAACCGGAGGTATTAAAACGATTAAAAATCTGGTAAGTGAAGAAATGAAGAAGAGGATTGATCGAGGCAAGCCAAGATCTAAAGGAGTTTCAATGTTTCTTTAAATCCGCTAATTCGGTTCATTTAACTCTATTACTTAGTCACATTTTCAATCAACTTCACGTCCGATGCAATTTCTCCTTTCTTATGAGGTTTAATTTTAAAGGAGACCAAGTCTCCATCCTTAATTTCATCTATTAGTAACGAACCTTTGGTATATATTTCTGATTTAGAATCATCAACAATTATAAATCCAAACTTAGATTTTGCATTATAGAATTTTACAATTCCGGTCGGCATAATCGAATTTTTAAAGTTTCCATTTTAGTTGAGCGACAAACACCATCGCTTTGGAAGGATTTCCAATATTAATTTCCCTCTGATTCATCAAAGCAGTTTTCAAATTAAGTTTCTTTGAAAATTTAAAATCAAAACCAGCAATCCATCTTAATTCTCTGAGTTCATTTTTTGTATTGAATCTATAGAACATCTCATGTCCGATAAACGGATCTATCAGCTTCGATAAATTATAGCTTACACTTGGCTTAAGCCTTAAGTAAGTTTTACCATTAACGAATTCTCTATTAGCCCTAATAGAATGCTGTCCCCTTAACCTTACATCCCAACGGAACTTTTTCTTTTTCCTCTTTGACGAATAAATTAGATCGCCATAAATTCTGTTAGCTTTTAGATTTACATTATTAAAACTGATTCGATATCCTGGGGTTACAGACCACCTCTTGCCTATTTTCTGTTTAAAACCAACTTGATATAAATGTGTTGTCCCAGAATTAGGCACAAATTCCCAACGAGCCTGAGTTTTAACTTTTAAACTGTTCTGTTTGGATAGCTTAACATTTAAGCTCCCTCCAGTCCATATGTTCGTCTGGCCATAAATGGCTATGCTAAAAATGAAAATTCCAATGGTTAAGATTAATCGCATAATATTATTTAAAAAAGGAAGGGCCCGAAGGCCCTTCCCAACTAACACTTGGACACGTTTGTCCATTTGTGTGAAAAACAAGTAGATGTTAGGCTGATTGTTTCAAGTCTCGAGTAAGCTGGTAGAGCTCAAGCCTAGCTGTTTCTATCTGTTCCATCAATATTAGTCTAGCATCATGTGAAAGTAACGAGCCATCGTATATTAACTTTCGCTGCGCAGAATCTATGTCCAGATAACAAATTGCTATTTGTTCTTCAATCGATATGTTCTTCTCGTTTTCCAACAGGTTTAGGGGGAGTCTATTTAACTTCCTGGGCTCAATGAATAACTTCCATCACCATTGAAATTCGTTAATGTAATTTCGACTTTCCAGGTTCCTGGTTTACCTTCTTCTGAAGTTCCATAAAAACTATCAGTACCTCCAGCAGATAAAGTTTGATTTAAAACCGAATTTCCCTTTTTATCAAAAACTTGAATTTGCACAGAACCTGAGCTTGTTGTTACGTCAAAATTGCATTCTGCTTTTTTCTTTGAGTTTTCCCAAGCGAAAGAGTATACACCTGTATCACCGTTACCAGTAAAATCTCCGCCCGGATCAGCCCCAGTTGAACCTACCGATACGGTTCCGGTATACGTGTTTTCAATTACTTCTTTGTTATCGTGCTTTCTGTATTTTCCACAGGAAGCTATTCCAATTGTAAGCACCGCTAACGCTATGATTAATAGTGGTTTTCTAAACTTCATATAATTTGTTTTTTTGTGTTCATAGAGAAGACGAACCAAAAATATGAGGGGTTGGAATTTTTAGAAATTATATTTCAAAGCAGCTACTACGCCTACCTCAATATTTCTCGTAGCGTTCAGGCTTCTAGGCGTGTTCGCGTTTTTAGAGGTGATGTTTAAAAGCCCAAATTGTGAACTCAAACCTGCCGAAATTGTGAATTGAGATACCCTATATTCTTTAAGTACAAATAACCTTAACCCGAAATCAATTTGACTAAAATCGTTATTAAATGAAATCATTGCTCCATCATTTAATATAGCACTGTTCTTGAGCTTCGAAGCATATAAACCTAGCTGAATATTGTTCTGCAGCTTTCTTGGCTTGTTACCGGCCATTCCCATGGTAACAGCCACCTTGTGATAGTTTAATTGCGTTCTCTTTTCAATGTAATTACCGTCTACATACGTGAGTTTGTCTTGGTTGCTACTCTGATTCACAAACAGTTCAACGTTTACATTGAACCCTGTTTTCCATTTGTATGCTCCAACTATTCCATAAGCATTTCCAAAAGACAATTGGTTTTCGACCAATGAGAATGATTTAAATCCTGATCTTGTTTCGTTATCAACGATCCAAGTGTTGCTAAAGCCCCCAAATGCTCCTAATGAGAATCCAGTTTGGTTGTTTTCTGGGATTAAATCAATTAATACACTGTCATAATTATCCTTGATCCTAATATCCAAATCAATTGGAATATGTCCAATCAAGTGTTTTCCTTTGGAGAGTTCTACTCCTTTATTAATTGTTTTATTTATTTCAGTTCCTGTATTTGTTACAACTGAAATTGGCGAAGAAACTTTATTGTTTTTAACTGGCTTATTTAACTCTTCAATCAGCACAAGCGTGTTTTGCTGCTTAGAATGTTGATTGGAAGGCCCGTTAATCTCGGCTATTTTAACTTCTCCTATTTCTTTGTCTTCATATAACTCGGGAGAGTTTGTTCCTGACGATAATTGATACAAGCTATACTGATTCACAGGGTATGCAAGGAACATTAATATGAAAATTGCGGCCGTTGCCATTAGGAAATTTACGCGATGCTTAGAAGCGACTAAAATTGAGTTTAAACGAGACCAAACTCGATCAATATCAAGTTCATCTTGTACATTATTCCATACTGATTCAGGGGCCTTCTCGTTAATTGATTCGAAGCTAGTCGAAACCTCCTTATCTAGAGAAGAACTATTAGCATCAATAGAGCTTACTACACCACCCCACAATGAAGCTGGTACTTGTTCGTCTCCCTGTTCAAAGCCAGTTTTTACTGAGGCATAAAGCGCATTTTCGGATACTTTTTTTTGGATACCGTCCCATAAACCGTCTGGCACTTGCTCGGAAATCGAGTCAAAGGACTCTTTAACGATATTTTCGATTCCCCTAGTCATTAGCTCCTGCGAATGATTGTCTTAGAAGTTTGCGTGCTCGGCTTAATTGAGACTTTGAAGTCCCCTCGGAAATTTCCATTATTTCAGCAATCTCAGGATGGCTATATCCTTCAATAGCATATAGTTTTAAAACAAGGGCACATTTTTTTGGAAGCTCATTTACCATTCGAATAACATCTTTCGATGAAATCTGATAAGATTCAACTTCTTGTTCTTCTGGAATGGATTGAAGTTCATCGGCCTGGTCTACCAATTCAAAATATCGTTTCTTCTTTCTAAGTTGATCTAATGCCTTACGAACAACGATTTTTCTAACCCAGCCCTCAAGAGAACCTTCGAATTGAAATTTTTCAAGGCTTTTGAAAACCTGAATAAATCCTTCTTGAAGAAAGTCACATGCCTCATCTCGATTCTCACTATAGTACAAGCACACCGAAAACATTTTATTTGCAAATGCTCTATATAGCTCTTCTTGAGCTTTTCGGTCCTGATTAATACAGGATTCTATGAGTAGTCTTTCTTCTTCTTGATTCATAGAGAAAAAGTAGCTTCTAAGGATTGGTCGATTCTATCAGCGATTAGGTCATAGATAGATTCATTATCATTTTCGGTGATTAACAAAGTAGGTGTTCCAGAAATATTAACAATTGATGCTCCGTCCAGAGCCGCAATTGAAATTGGCTGAAACCAATAGTTTGGATCTAGCTGAATAGCACTAATTGGATTTGTATTTTTTTCAATTGATATTTTCCCTGTGCCTGAGCCATCTTCTCCTTCAATTGCAAAACTTTCAGAAGACCAAAATTCAAACCTTAACGGAAAAGTCTGAGCTGAAGAGTTTGTATAACTTCCAAGCACAACAAGCGAATTGCTTCCAGATGATGTATTAAATTCAATTTCAAGGCTTGTATATACGCCTTGTGGTATGTCATAATCAAGATCACCGATTGTAGAACTACTAAATGGCACCGTTAGTCCGGCACCAAAGGTCTTGGAGAAGCTTATTGGATCACCTTCTTCCCTTGTTCCTGCTATACTAAAGTCAACCAAGGTTAAACTTCCAGAAGCAAATGTCAAGTTTCCACTTGCAGCAGCAGTTTGGTTCATTTCCATTTTGAACTTTAGAAATGCAGGTTTCTTTAATCTGTTCTTTTTACACCCTGAAAAGCCAACGAGTAATATTAAAATTGATGTAGTTAAAATTCTATTCATGATAGTGCTATAGTGGTAAGATGTATCTAAAATACGAAGGGTTGGAAAAACTTGAATTAAATCTTGTCTTTATTCGTCCATAATATTCTCAAAATTAGATGTGCTGAATTTTGACAAGATGTTTTCCCGCGATGTATAAAGTCGAAATACTAGCTCTTTACCTGAATATCAAGGGATGTATTTAGTCTGAAAATCAGTTGGTTATAACCTTGATGGCAGTCTATGACAGCTACCCTTCCACTGGGCCAACATGAATATTACCACTTTGATAAGCATAAACAGTCAATGGATACCCGCTATCTGGTTTACTAACTTTTTCAATAAACCTATAATTATAATCGCTCCAGTTTTTAGGAATTAAATATCACACGTGTTTAATTTCGTCAACCACATCATTTTTCACAATACCAAATGACATTACAATACTGGCTAGATTCGTTACAGTTGTAATCATGTTTTCGTTTAAAACCACGTGTTTTTTGCGATTCCCTTGTCTCGAGCATTAAAAGTTCTATCTTTTATATACACTAACTAGATGAGAATGAGTTGTGAAAATACGATAGAACATATACAAGAGATATTCAATAATTTTGGAGATCCGGTGAGTCTAATTCTTAATGGACAGACCAAAATGTCAAAAACTCGAGAGGGCGAATTGTCTATTCCAATTAGAAGAGCAATAATTCGAAAAGAAAATAAAGCATTCCGTATTCAACCACCTGAACCTAGAAGTGAGGAAGATAACGAAAGAGAATATGTCATAACCCGAATTAGAATTTCTTTAGAAATGCTTGAAGAATATTCCAAAGGGGGCCAATACCAGGAGGAAGAACTAATTCATAAGCTTTCGCATACTAGGAGTTTGTTTGGGTACTACGCAGAAGATGAACCATATTAGTTAAAGTGAAATGAACGAAAAAAAGAAACAGTCCCCTCATAGTTTTTGGAAAAACTCAGCCCTTTCTTCGGGTGGTCCATTTGAATTTGAAACTTACCGCTTTTTTGACAATCAGGGAGCCGACTGCTTTATTGACAGCCAATATGACCGATTCGATGAAGAAGGAGACTCAAAGCAATTTTCATTTGATGTACTCGCGGATTTTAATCATCAAGAATCTAATATATTAACTGAGTTTCTGGTGGAGTGTAAATACGTACATCAAAGCCGCGATTGGCTTATGATACCTTGGACAAAGCATGACATGTATCGAAACCTTCATCATTGTTTCCTGTTTGATGACTTAGGCAGTGATAACATTTTTGACCCTGATGTTAGCTTAAATTATAGAAATAATAACTTATTCAATAACGTGCCCGTTTGTGCCAAGGGTATCGAAATAGGGGAAACGGGTAATAGAGAGTATAATGAGTCACAATTAACAAAAGCCATCTATCAAATAGGATATGGAAGCATTGCTAAAGCATTTGAAGAATATCAAAGTAAGATTTTTGGACTTGGTGATTTCAATCGAAAGCTAATGCGTGTTCCGGTAATTTTAACGACTGCTAAGTTAAAAGTTCTTAAGCCTGATGTTACTTTAAAGCAATTCCTAGCTAGTAATAATGACCAGGAACTTACCAATGAATTACCGATGGTGGCGGTCAATAATGTTGGGCATATGGAGCAAACATCATATGCCGCAAGGATGGCCACGATGTTTTCAGCCGAATTTCAATTGTCAAGAGGTAGTTTAGGACAGCGCCTGGACAAGGCTGTTCAAGTTCTGGATACACTTAACAAAACGGATAGATTAGGCCAATATATTATTCCAAGTAATATTCTTGTCGTTCATTATGACATTGACGATGAAAGCCACCAAAATTTAAAAGTACTGGTGGATTACTTCTACCACTTAACAATGAAACAAATGAAATTTGATAGGGCAAAATAATGTCCAGAAAACAATGGATTTTAATTCAATTTATACCAATTGCTGATCTGTGTTGGCAAACCTAATTTAGTGATAATATTTTTTTTACGCCAAAACCGTAATCTCTTCTGTTTGCAAGTATCTATATTGTTTAGAGCAGAAAATGGCTCATTTGCACAAAACCAAACTGTAAATCAGTTGATTACTAAAACTAATAGCGCTTTAATAAAATGACAGACCGTAACCATGAAGCCATCCGAGAACTAAAAGATAAAATGGATGAAATGCAAGCTCTAAGGGCACATAGAAGACCTCAAGAAGATATAATAAAAGATTTGTCTTTAACGATTAAAAATTTTCAAAAGGAATCTTTTATAGCATACCTTACTCAATTAATGATTCACATTGACCAAAGAGATACTTCAGAAGTATTCAAAAATTTGATGTCTCCAATGAAGCAATTTGTTTACTTAATTGATTTGTTCTTTTCCGTCGAAACGGGAGGCAATATCATTGAAATCTCGAAAGTTGAATGGGAAAAAATAACCACTCTTTTAAATGAAATAGAAATGACTTATTTCGGAGATATTGGCTTTTTTGATGACAGTAATGGGGATCATTCTGAGCTTGAAAAAATTTCAGTTTCATTACTTACATTTCTCAACTATTTTGGTAATGCTCAGCTTTCTTATGATGAACAAACTCTAGAGAGACTAACTAGAAATTGTGGAAGTTTTGATGAAGATGTAAAAGAAATATTCGGCTTTTCCGTGAATGAATCAATTTTATTTAGCCGGCACATTAAAGATTTAATAAATAATAAGTTTACTGAATGTAACTATTATGCATTGCACAAAGAAGAGTGGCCAAAATTAACGAAAAAGTTTATTGAAAGAGGACTCATAGATCCAAAGGACTGGTGGAATGAACCAGAACTTGCCTTATTCAGAGAATACAATTTTAAACCAGGCTTTGTTTTTATTCAAAAAACGAATGATATACGCAAAATAGACTTACCAGCAGAAGTAGTTTCAAAACTAATTGAATTCTTAACTTATGATGAGAATCTAAAAAAAGGGGAAACGGTATATTACGCAGACAAAAATCCATTTTTCGACACTCCATTAATAAAGCTCAGTGAAACAGATTACTTATTTCCACAATACAAGTTCTTAATCGAAAGTTTTTACAATAGGATCAATTTGAAGTTATCTGAGATAAAAAAAGAAAAATACACTCAATTAAAGAATCAACTACTTGAAAAGAAGGTGGCGGAAGTTTTTAGAAAATTATTTGGAAAAGACGCCCTTATATTTGATTCATACTATGTTGACAAAAAAAGGTCCGAACAAGATTTATTGGTTGTATATAAAGGGTTTTTCTTCATTATCGAAATTAAAGACACACTATTTAGAGCACCCATGCGCGACCCGATTAAAGCATTTGATAAAATAAAATCAGATTTTAAAAAATCAATTCAAAATGGATATGAACAATGTACCAGAGTTGAGCGAAAATTTGAGGCAGGAAAACTTTTTGAAATATTTGACAGTAAAACGAATAAAAGTGTTTTTCAAATAAATCCAAACAGAGTTCGGGAATACTTTTCCATAATTGTTACACAATTTAAATACGGAAACATTCAAACAAACCTTGAAAATCTTCTAATTAAAGATGATGATTCAGTATATCCCTGGTCAATCTGTGTTGATGATTTAGAGGCTTTCGTTCTTGCGTTGAAAAAATTGAAAAAAAATATCGCTAGATCGCAATTTATAAATTACTTAAAAGATCGGGAAGCTTATAATGAGCATTTAATATGTGGTGATGAATTAGAGCTGTGCGGCTACTTTCTTAATTCACCTAAAGATTTTGAGAAATACTCAACTATGGAGGAAACTTTTAACGCTGACCCCCGAATGTCTAGATTGTTTGACGCAGAATATGAAAACGGATTAGGCTTTGAAAATGAGATTGATATAAATATAAAGCGGCATCGTACAGTTCCTGATTATCAAAAAAATTGGGAATTTAATATTGTTAGTGGTAAAGATCTTATTGACAAATAAAAATATTCTCCTCTACCGGTTTCATGATTTAAACTAGACTTGGTGTTAAGTTTGATTATGCTATGCAAAATTACGGTTTTATACATCTGCCAACCCCGAATCTAGTCCTTTCCTTTTGTGTCTACCCTACACATAGAAGTAACACCAATAAAAAAGGACAGCGTTCAAAGTCCCGTTTTTGTAGATCTTTAAGATTAAAACAGGAGTGGCTTGCATCGATGGTACTATGGTATAATTGCCATTATCAAGACCAACAAACTAATACAGTTTTCCTGTTGATTTAAGAAGGGTCACATGCTAATTAACCGGGGCTTAATCTTTCCAGTTAAAGATTTTATTTCATTAAAAACTGAAGTTGAAGATTTAAGAGATTCATCTGATATATTTTTAACATTACTTATTATGATCTCCGTTCCTCTTAGCATTTTCCAATATTCAATGTATTTCGTTTTAATTTTGTCAGGTGTTTTGTGGCTTTTTTTGTAGCAATTTCCTTTTACTGATTTTTAATGGTAGGCATATGGGCACGTTCATCAAATGCTAATCTAATATCTCTAAAGTCTCCTTTATTAGAAAAATGGCGAGAAATTGCTATTCCTTTATGCAAGTCTTGTTCAACACCATTTTCTCCATAATGGTAGTTCTTTATTGCCATACAATTCTTATGCTCAAAAATCGTATTTAACATTGTTTTATCCGACAACCCACACGAATGCCCAACAATGAACACTTCAAATACCGTCTTTTCTATAAAGTCAAGTAACTTATGGTAATTATCTGTTTTGTGATAATGATACGATTTAACATTTCGCAACAACTCATCCTCACCCTCTAATTCTAACTCTCGAAAACTTGCTCGTATCATCTCCATAACCAAAAACAATCGGATTGTTAAGCTCGTATATTGACCCATGAATATGAACCTGAGTAGCTTTTTCATGGTCCATTATTTGAAATAATGTTTTGGTATAATTAAAGTTTAGAAACATTATATCATCTGGAAGTGTCACTTCCTCATCTTTCCACACTTTCTCATAATCAGATGACTTTAATGGCGCGTAAAGTCCCTGCATTAAGTAATAAAAGGGTGAATCCATTTTGTTAAATCTTAGTCCATTAGTAATCCTCTTTAAATACATTTTTAACTCACTAGTAAGTTCGTCAAGTTGATCGTTTAACTTTACAACAGATAAATAATTTTTCCTGTCATACGGGGTTCTTTGCAAGTCTTTAAGATAATATTGTAAAATATCATAATACAAAGCTTCAATACCGACCCAATTTGAACCTGAGTATGACCAAATTATTGACGTAAACAAATTGGGCAGATTTGATTTGTTCACATTTGTGTTAATTTTTTCTGCGGCAGCCGACATAAAATCAGCCACATTTTCACACTCATCTAGTTCTTCCAAAAATCCAATTAACACATTGACATCAGTTAATTCCCAATGCACTAGATGATTTATACATTTACCACTTCCGATGCACTCTTTTGCACAACGCTTTAAATAGTCAAGTACGAAATCGGAATAATTAGTTTTCAGACCTAAAGCCAAATCGAAACCGTTACCAACAAGTATCAATCTTCTATATCCATTGAAGTGCCGTTCATCTCTGTTATAAGTTTTCATAAATTAATATTTTCATTATCCAAGATAGGGTATTTAAGCATTCCTAAAGACACGTGAAAGCACCTGATTCACAAGAGATGAGACTCTCAATTCACATAACTCTTCGGAAGTTTATTAACTTGAATTATGCCAAATATTTTTAAGAACTACGATTTAATATCAGACGGAATGAAGTTGAACTCATTCGGCCAAAAGTCAAAAAAATGTCGTTTTTGCAAACGAGAAGAAAAAGAAACAACCTTTAATTCAAAGAGTCATTTGATCCCTGAATTACTTGGCTCAAATGACTATATAAATGAGGACGAATGTGATATTTGCAACAGCCATTTTTCCCGATTTGAAGCTCATCTTGCTATATACTTTCGGCCTCACCTTTCATTGTTAGGTGTTAAAGGTAAAAACAAATCCCCAAAATTTCAATCTAGGTCAAATGACGACAAAAATGATTCACGTCTTCTAATGGAGAATATTAATGGGATGGTTAACCTACACCTTTATGAGGGTGAAAATGATGTTATAATTGACCAAGAAAATCAAACATTGCAAATACACTTTAAGAATCCTGGATATAGACCTTTGTGGGTGTACAAGGCTTTAGTAAAAATTGGTTTGGGAATGCTGCCGGATAGGCTACTGTTTGACCATGAACAAACATTCAAATGGTTACTGGAGGATTATGGAGATTGCTTGTTCGACCCTCTGATCTTCACTAGTTCGTTGGTAAAAAAACGATTTGTATGTCCTTTTGCGGAGTTGTATGAGGCGAAAAGTGAACGATTAGACAATTCCCAAATTCCGCAATATATATTAATGCTGTATTTTGCAAATCAAGTTATTCAAGTTGTATTGCCATTTGGACAGAAATTTGAACGATCCAACGATTTTTCAAAAAAAATAGTAGTTGATCTTTTTCCAAGTCCAATTTTGGATGGTGATTTGAAAGGCATAAAACAAATAAACCCTGTTATACTTTCAGGGGCCGAGTTAGTTTGTACAGATCATATTATGGAGTTCACTTTTCAAAGTGCTGAATTTAAGCGTCAAGATGATAAATAACTTTGATGATATTAAACAGGAAGAGAAGACTTAGTGTACTTCTACACATCAAAGCCAAGATTATCTTTTGCTTCTGGATTCTAATTGTGATAGAAGAAAATGAATGTCAGAACGAAAATGGGTTTTTCATCGAGCCTATTATATAGAAAGATTAACTTGAGCAGAATCTTAAATATTATTACAGTAGAACATAGTCGATTACCCGACCTATAAATCTCCCTACAGCGTCTCCAGCTCGATAACCGTCGGCAAGTGCGGTTAAAGTTCCCGCAACATCACTACTATTTGTAAGAAGAGTATTCATTTTCCCTAATAATGATTTACTTTTTTCTTTTTCTCCAGATCTAACCGCTTTCAGCAATTCGTTCAAAGTTTTGTGAACTTCCGCTATATCGGATTGATTTAAAGTTTCATTTATAATTTTTAAATCATCGTTTGAAATTGATTCAACATTCAAAAATTCTCTGTTTATCGCTATGTCAAATAGATTGTCAACATATAAACTTTCGTTGCGAGGAAATTTTTCATCAGTTACTTTTCTAACTACTGATTTAAATCCAAAACATATATTCTCGTGAATATTGAAAATTAAGGCGCATCGTTTTTCTAAGTGGTTATACAAAATTTGGATTTGTCCTGGTGGACGAAAAAATGCTTGGCCTGCAAAACCAACAGGAATGAAGGGCTTGTCTTTAAATTTAATTATATCTGGAATGAAATTTTTCGGGTATAATATACCAACCACTGATCCAGCAGGCACACTGTAGTCATCGCAAAAAGTAATTTCTTCTTTTTTTGAATATGTTTTAGTTTCTGCACCTGGTTTTCTTTTTAATATATTAATACTTCCATTAAGTTCAAAAGGAAAGTACTCACTGTCGGAATCAACTTTACTTCGCCTATTCTCAAAGGTCCATTGAAAGTTGTCTGACGTTATTTGAAAAATGTCAACATTACCGTTTTCTTCAACTTTTTGGATTACCATTAATTTTGTAATCATATTTTTTCCTTTCCTGATTCTTATATTTGGTTCAAAAGTGGTTGTTTCTATGGGCCTAGATTCACGTTAATGAAAATCTTGCTCCAAAACTAGCTGGTTTTGCACGAGCATAAATAATTTTCAGATACTGGCGTTATTACGAAATAATTCGTTCAAAAAGTACTCGTCAATTTGCTCATTCGATTTTGTGAATATTTCATTTCTCTCAGATAAAAATCTACGAAGGATATTGTCAAGGCCAATGCTAACTTCCATCAAATCTTCATGTCGTCCAGTTAAAATTGATCCATGAACAATTTTGGATCGCACATCATATGCCTTCTTCAGTAACATATATGTTTTTAATCTAACTTCTTTTGTACCTCCTGCCAAAATCGCAACTCTTTCTGACGCTTTATGGCTCAATTCAGCGCGGCTTGTAGTAAACAAACACTCAATTGCTGTGATGTAAGAAACGATTTTTGTAGGAAATGTGTGACGACCCCTTGCTTCGAAAGTGAAATATGAAGCTCTCTCAATACGATCGGCCCCGCCAGTTTTGAAGAATTGGTGACTTGTTGGGGTAAAATAATCAGAATCATCATCTAATAGTTCATCAATGCAGGCGAATGACCTTTTAATAATCGTTGGCTTAAGTTCTGTTTCGGTGAAAAGGGTTGAAGGTTTCTCCAAACCAGCTTTCGACATGGTTGCAGTTACTGAACCCTTGAATGTTTCCCCATCAGCAATTACTTTTTCATATTGGAATAAGAATCCAGAAAAAACATAAATGTTATTATCCTTCACATGCCAAAGATCAAAGATGAAATTTTGAACACTTCTTAATAGAGCATACGTGCACCTGTATCCATTGAACTCTGCAGCTACCTTGCTAAACTCCCAGTCTAGCAGATAATATGGTCTGTTATAAAATTCATCGATGTCATGAGCCCCGATTGTTTGATAGGCCAGTTCATTTCGGAAAGTCTCCTCCAGAAGAATTTTGTCGGTGCTAATAACCCCGTTGGAGTTTAAATCTATTTTTGTAACAGATTTTTCCAGCTCCATATTATGTAGACATGTTAAAAAACGATATTTCATAATGTTTTTAGTAGAAAATAGGTGAGTAAATTAGCTACGAAGGGTTGTTCACCGTAACATGCAAATTTCCCACTACCTATTCAAAATAGTATTAAGTCGTCTAATATCAACCGATAAGGTTGAATTAATAAAGTCAACTATATCGAACATTATGCTTTCATCGATGAAATTACTTTTGAATTTTTTATCTTTTTTTTCTTCATTCTTTAAATATTCAACAAATTTAGAGGTAGTGTCTTTTCTACCAGATAAATTTCTATTCCCATGTTCATCACTATCAGGAAAGATAAATGATAACTCTTGGTAATATTTCTCATCATAGATAGGTGTGTCTTGAAGAACTAAGTCTAAGTAATAAAAATGACCCAGCAATTTTTCCAAATAATACAAACCAACGGAAGTTATTGAAACCAATGAAGTTGATTCGATTATAGCAAGTTCTTCAATATCTTCAGTATAATCTGATGTCGAGATTAGTTTTGCTTCAAACAAAACTTGTAATTCCTCTTCTATGATATCAGCAGTGTATCCGGCCTTTAGAAATAAGTCAGTTAATTCATTGACAGGGAAGTAGTCTTTTCTTTTTGCAGATGAAGACAGTTTGGCTTTTAAGTAATTTAAAATCCGAATTTTTGTAAAGTGGTTCTTATTTGATTCACTTGGATAGAATAAGTTGACCACTGTACTTTTTTGAGTTTCATAGTAGTAATTTGACTCAAGAGCGATTGATTTAAAAAATTCCCAAATAGGAACACCATCACCTGTGCCATAATTAAATGACATATATGCTGAGATTTTGGAGTGGCCTGACAGTAAAAAATTCTTGAATAATTCCAATCCTTCACGAGTATTAGGGTATGAAGTTTCCTCTAGGAAATCCATAACATCAGAGTGTGTTGATGCAAATAATGTATCGTATAAATTTTTAAATAAGTGTTGCAAACTGCCTTCACCAAACTTCACAACTTTATTATCAGTTTCCACGTTGATAGCATTAAAATCGAAGTTATTCATAATATACTGGATTCGTTTTTGAAGAACTCGCTTATATGGTGGTGCGGTTATGTGATACACAACTGACTGATACGCGTTAAAAGGTGGTTTTTTTCTCCATTTATAGAAGTACCCTTCTCTGAGAGAGATAAGAACGATTGAATTCAGATTGCGATTAATGCTGTTTCCTAATAAAAATACCTCTTTTTGATCCTCATCATTTAATTGATCTGCATTATCGAAAAGAACACAAATACGTTTATTACATTTAAGTAATAAATATTCAGTAACTGCTTTTAGATGACTGATTGGGTCTTTTTGATTTTCTTCAATGTATGCGGCAATGGCATCATCCATTCGTTCAGGATCATGAAGTCTTGACCAAGTGCCTTCGCTCTTCTTTATAATCCCTTGTTTATAAATCGTTTTTAGGATATTGAATTTGGTTAAATTTAATTCTGGATATTTATTTTCTAACTGAGCAAGAATAGTTTTAAAAATAAATTTGGTGTCACGAATAGTTTGACTTGTGAAAAGTCTAAAATCTAAATATACTATGGGCCGGTTTTTCTTATTTTTTTTACTTAAAATAACTTCGGAAAAGTATTTGATGAAAGTAGTTTTTCCTGCACCGGCTGTACCTATTAATATGATTGGATCAGGAAGATTCGAGCCACCGTCAAAAATGTTTGACTTTAATTGCTTTTGTGTTTCTGCAGTGTTTTGAACCGGTAATATTCTGCTATCAAAATTTGGCGGGTCATCGCTGAATACATTCCCCAATTCTGAGTTATATTTTTTTACATCTTCGTTCTGAACATAGCAAGATTCAAGAATTTTTTTCCCTTCTAAAGATTCAATATTATATATCTCCTCAAATACTTTATTAATTATTGGGATTAGGTGCTGACTTATTTTGTTACGAACTAACTCCTGATCCCTTCTTTTTAGCGAATGATCTTTAACGATTGTTTTTCCTGTATTTGATGTTTGAATTATTTTTAACCTTCCGTATTTACTAATTGACTCTTTAGATAAGAGGTCATAAAACTTATCGAAATTGACTTTTAAATCTTCAAAATCCTTAAAAAAAAGACATTTTTCATCTTGCCAATCAATTCCGCTTGTATTTGCAAAACGACTGATAATAAATTGAGCGCCATTAGTAATTACGCCGTATGCCAATCCTCTATTAAAAAGATAAGCTCGAGTTTGATCTATTACATCTTTGTTGCCCTTATATATAGACTTCACCTTTACCTCATTTCCGGTTTTAGGCAATTTGAATACGGTAAGGTTCTTTTTTGCTTCCACCACAAAATGAAAATTTGCGGTTCCAATTTCATAATCAAAAAAACCAGCTCTTACCCAGCCTTCTCTGTTTATGTCATGCTCCGTCCACCCTAATACATTGATAATTATTTTATCTAAAATTTTACTTCTTGTGTCAGATTCTGTTAAATCCGAATCTTTATAAGTTTGATATTCTTTTTCAAACTCAATTAAATTTTGATAGGCACTATCATAATCTGTCATTCAATATATTTTTAATTCCATGCAACTGGATTGTGAAAATGTCAAATAGGTAAGACACAACTCACTGATGCCATTGTTGATGTTTGTTCTAGTTTCGGATAAATACCCTTATGTTTATTTATTGTAGTTTCTCACTGTGACTAATTTCGAGACATTAGAAAGTCCACCTGATGCCTTCACTTTTCTTCCTTCTATCAAGTACTGTCAGCCAATCTTTTGTCGATATAAATACCGGACATTTTCATCTCCTTAATGAGTTTGGTTTTCCAAGCTCCATATTCGTCAAAAGCCTCGTAAACGACTCCACTGAAATCGCTAGGGCTTTCAATCTTTTTACCAGTTTCATGCAAAATGATAATGTTCTTTCTTCCCACGTGGGCAAGAAAATACCCAAGCTCCAATATCACATTTTGACGTGGCCTATGCTTAAAATTAGCTTCATCTTCGTCAAGCTTCCCTAGATCGTCAGCTGAGAAAAGAACAATTGCATACTCACATTTGCTTGCATTTTTTAAAAACTTCTCAATAATAGTAGCACCGTTATTTTGTTCCGACTCTAGAATAGAGTATTCTAATTTAAGTTTCCCGAGCATTGTTGACACCTTGTCTCTCATATTTATATTTCTTCCATGAACTATAAATATCTTTTTGTTTTCCTCTAATATTTTACGACCTAAATTGGCAATTTTCTTTTGTACTCTTTTCTGTAAAAGTCTATCCTCATCGCTTTTAAACACAGATAAATCTTCGGAAAGGTTATCAATTTCAATGATCTCTTTTACGTAAAGTTTCGAATTCAGAAAATGGTTATTTTCAACATACTCCCTCAATATTATCAAAGCCTGTTCTATTTCATTAAATGCACTTTTAGAATACGGGATATCGTAAATGCTTATTATCAGATCTTCAATTTTCTTTTTCATTACTAGATTTGTATTCTGATTTCTTGAATATTAAATAGAAAGTAAAATCCTTTGAATCTAGACCTACCTTCAATAAGTTTGGTTGATAATTATTTAGGTATAAGATCAATCGAAGCTAATGGCAAAACAAATCCTATTGATAGCTTGAAAGATAAAGCATTGCCGTTGATTGTTTGCTCATCTTTTGTTGAATAATTCAGAAAGCTCATCCTTGATTCTAACCCAGAGTATATTAATTCGCTGAAAAAATATTTCATTCCTAACCCACCAGCAAAACTGCCAGTTGAAAACTCCAAATCTCTAGATGAACTAGCTGAAGTGCTAAATCCTTCCCAACCTGCACTCCCAAGTAACTCTATATCAAATGCTCCTTTCCGCATAACGGGAATGCAAAGATCAAGTCCAGTATATAAGCCAGAAACGTACGGCCTTAGTTCATTGAGTCCATTAAACACAACGGGGATATTATTTTCGCTGCTTCCAAATCTATGCTCATAAACTCTAAAGTTAATGCTGAAAAACTTGCCGTAAGTTCCAACTTGAAACCCCAATGTCCCATGGGTACCAGCAACACTTAGCTCTCCATTAGCAGTCCAAATGCCCGTTGCAGCTGAAATATTTAACCCCTTTAAATCTTCTTTTCTGTTGAATTCATCATTTTGCCCAAAGCACAAACCTACAGACAATAATAAAAGAATAATAAGTACGGAAACTCTTGTCATCTTAGGATTTCTATAAATCTAAACTTAGTTATGCTTGACAATTTTCCATTGCTTAAACAATGACGACCCTTTCACTTCACATATGTAGGTTGCATCTGCCAAAGTCGAAAGGTCAATTGAAAGTTTAACATTTTGAATACGTTTATGAAGAATTAGTTTCCCACTCAGAGTATAAAGGTTAACAAATTCAAAATCTTTCAAATCCTCTATTTCAATAGTGACCAGGTCTCTTGTTGGGTTAGGATAGTACCTAACTCCAACATCATTAAACTCATCAACCTTGTTTAGTGTGGAACTATAATCGCTAATTTGATCCGTGTCTAATACTTCAATAGATTGGTCTAAGTCCAAACTCACTTGGCTAGCCTGAACCGGGTCCAATGCTACCGCAACAGTCTCAGATTCAGATTCATGAGAATTGTTTTTATCATTAATAGTCAACATTTCCTCAGTGCTGTCGGTTTCCGCGGTTGCAGATTTTGTTTCACTAAGTTGCTTAACAATTCGATTTCCATTTGCATCGTAGCCGAATATGGTTCCATCTTGTCCGTAAGTTGAATAAACCGTAGTCAACGAAAGTAGTATTATTATATAACTAGATTTCATAAGTAATATCTTTAAAGTTAAGGTTTCCATGGCAGTCCATGCTGAGTTGCGGAATATTGATTTGCTCCCCATTCCAGAGTGCCAGGAGTCGTATATGCCTTCTTAAACCCAGGTGAGATAAAATACAATTTAAAAATTTCAGCATAAAAATCGCCAAAGCCCATATCATGTATTTGAGTGAAATGGCCCGTCTCGTGCCCTCTCAAAAATGAGTTGTACTCTTCGGCTGTTTTGAATTTATAGCTTGTACCTGCCGGAGTAAATGGACCTTCGTATTTTCCTGAAGGAATTCTATTTGTTATTAGGTTCCTGCCAATAATAACTCCGCTGCCCGCTATTAGTCTTCGAACAATGATGGGTCCTCTTCGATATACAGGTTTAAAATGACCGAAGTTACCATATTCCTTGTCAGGTTTATAAGCAGCTCCCATAGTGACAATGGACAAGGTTGCAGTGGTTCCGCCAGAAATTGCACCTGATCTTGCACCAGTTAAAAACCCCTCTTCAGGATCTCCACCTCTTAAGGCAGTATTAATTGATCCAGCAAAGCCATTTACCACAGCCCCCTTAACTGCCCCATAAGAAATCTCCAAAAATCCATTAACCACGCCATTTAATTTTTTGGAGGCATTACCTACTCCAGAATAATTGCCATAAGCAGCTCCTAGAACACCTCCAATGAAGTACCCAACTAAGTCAGTTGCAGCAACTTCATTTCCTTGGGCCAAATTCACCGCGAAGTTTGCAGCTGTATTTGTTAAAAAATTATACGTGAAATTCTGAGACAATCCGATGACAGAACTAAATCCTCCAAAGACGCCGCTTATGGCGCCACCTAAAGCGCCAAATGCAACTGATCGAGCAAATGCTTGACCGTCCCATTGTGCGTCAGTTACTAGGACCGTTACCGCGTATGTAGCACCTGAAATTGCAGCTCCAACCGCGGCGCCGATCAACATGGAAGCAATTACTGCAAATTCACCGTCAGGATCTGAATATTTTAAAGGATTATTAAATCCGTAGGAATAACGATTAAATGATTGTGAATTCAGAACATCTTGAATGAAATTGTCGGGACTCAACATTCGACCGACCGCAGGATCATATAGTCTTGCATTTAAATTGATCAGTCCGACTTCCGAAATATGTTCTTCGCCAGTAAATCCTCGAGTCAAAAACCATGGGGCTACCGCAGTTACGTTATAACTCCAATCATTTGCATTTCGAAATCTACCCCAAGGATCAAAGTTTTGTTCATATTCAATATTCCCATTCTCATCGGTTAATTGCAAAATCGAGCCTAAATAATCAGTATATGTATAGCTATAATTTCCAGTTCCGTTATCAGAGTGATATATCGAGACCAGATCTGTTCCTGCATAGATATAATGAACTTCCTTTACATCTGCTCCGCTGACAATTCTCTCGTATTGCCCCAGGTAATATGTAGATTGACTTAATGAGCCTTGGAAACTTTGTTCAACTTTTTTCCTGGAACCTTCAGCTCCATAGTTAAACTGGAACTCGTGGTCTCCTTCTAAAATTGATATTGGTTTCTTGTTACTATTAAAAGTTACGACCTGCTGTAATAGGTTCGGATCAGTAACTTGGACCACAGCATTTATTTTATTAATATCATAAGTGTAGCTACCTACATCCGTCTTGTCGGTAATGTTTCCATTATTGCTGTAGGCAATATTTATAGCTGAAGAGCCAACAACTTGACTTTGAGTAAGCCTATCCAAGTTATCATAATCAAAGTTCTCAATTAGTCCTTTATTTACATCCTCTCGAGATAATAAATTTCCATTTTCAATGTCAAAGTCAAAGGTCATTTCAAATGTGCTTCCATTGTTAATGGATTCTACAAAACCATATTTATTTATGGTTTTGGAAACTGTATGACCATCGCCTAGATTATATTCCGTAAACGAACCAAACGCATTTTGATCGGTTAATTCCCAAATAATTTGAGTGCCATCATCGTTAGTAATCTGCACCAGTGTACCATTGGTGTATGCATTTTTAACTTGATATCCGCTTGGGTATGTAACTGACGATATTTGAGAGTTTGCATTATATTCATAACTAGTGACAAAAGTAGTTGCGTCAATTTTTTCAGAAACTGTGCTCAGTCTTCGCATGCCATCGTATGTATACTCTTTTGTATATCCATTAGGTGCGGTAATCTTCTTTAGTAAAGTTTTATGAATTGTTGTAGTATAATATTCATATAAGAAGGTACCTTCAACTGTCGTTTTGGCGAAAATTTGATCATTATAATTATATATCAAAGATGTCGTTTGCCCAGCATTATCAGTTTCAGACGTAAGGCGCCCATATGCGTCAAATTCTCTTGTTACAGTTCCTGAATTTACATCTGTCATTTGAATTTCATTTCCCAGCTCGTCATAGGATCTTGCAACGAGGGTAGTTCCATCTAATTTAGATGAGATCAGATTACCATCAGAATCATAATCATGTTCAAGATTTCCAGAAGTATTGACAACGTTTACTATTTTATTTGATTGATCATATGAGTTAATTACACTCGTTCCGTCTGGATAATTGGTTGTAACCTCGTATCCTGACCCGGTCGTTGTATAATTGTATGTAGTAGCCCTGGCATCATCTGAAACAGAAGTAAGCCGTTGTAAATCATCGTATAAATAGACCGCCACTAAAATATCATTGTCGCCATCAAGATGAGGAGATGTAACGGATTCTACGTTAGCGTTATCTAAATATGACGTGATCTTTCTAGAAAATCCATTGACCAATTGGGTTTCTTCAAGTCGCAATAAACCAATTGAATTATAAACTAAACTTTGAGCTGGTCCGCCATCTATGGTTGATGATATTTTAAATAAACCATCATTAACCTCGGTTGAAGTACTTGGAAAAGTAGGATCTGTGGCCAACCAACTTCTACTGGTTGCGCTGCTAGTTCCGTCTACATCAATAAATTCCTTAAGTCGTCCAAACCCGTCATATATATATTCATTTTCTAAACCACTTAAGTCAATCTCCTTTAACGGCAGCCCCCATTTAAAATCGTATTCCGCCCCATAAACCTCTCCGTTGCCATGCAGAGTTGACACAATTAGTCGACCATTAGGGTCATAAGTAAATGCGGTACTTCTAGGATTCACACCTGTTCCCGTCACATCTTCTGTTGCAATATTCCCATCCAGATGATAACTAAATGTTAGCGTTTTCTCAACTCCGCTGCCCACAAAATCAACTTCAGAAAGTAAATTTCCTTTTGAGTCATATGAATTATTAAAAGTCTTAATCAACGCGGATTTACCAGTCCTCTGACTGGTAATTGTAGTAGAAACTAACTTGTCGGGAATCCATGATCCATGTTGAGCAAAGGAACTTGAATTGTTAATACTCATAGTTCCTCCACTACTAGTTATTCGAGAAGTTTGATTTCCATAAACATCAAATGTGTAGGTGGAAATGGTTGAGGCACCAGTAATATGGTCCGTAATTGATTCCCCAATGATTTCACTTTTAAATCGATTTTGGCCTAGATCGGTAATTTCATGAGTGTAAATTTTACTCTCTAATTGTTGACCAGACGAAAGGACAGATACGTCTACGCCTTCTACAAATAGGTTGAAGAAATCTGGATCATTTCCATAAGTTGTTGCAATTTTTTGATTTGATGATGCCGATTCTTGCGTCACCGTTTCGAATCCTAAAAACCCTAGCCCTTGTCGATGCATCTTGGCACCAGAGTAGGAGTATGCACTTATGTTTTGCCCTCCGTTTGGATTTGGCGCCTTTACTTCATGCACCAAATATGCCGAAACTTGCACGTCAGTAATTGGGTAGTTGCCACTAGAACCTTTAGTGTAGAAGCTCCCCCCTTCTGACATTGGGAGATAAGTTACTTCAGTTTTATTATTGTACCCATCAAGAATGCCAGTAATAAAAAATGATTTTACAGATTGATTTGCCGAAACGATCTGGATTTGAGCATCGTCCTGAATCATAAAGTCATTAGAGCCATCACCGTCGAAATCCCCTATTGTGAAAAATGTATTTTGATAATCAAAATGGAAATCCAGATAATAAGACTGCGGCCAAAATGAGTCGCCATCAGAGTAATAAACATTTAATATGTCATGAATCCCTTTTATGAACTCGAAAACATCAGCTTTCCCATCTCCGTTAATATCTGCTATTCCTCTTTTTACAAATCGATTTACGACCTTAATCCCTGATGAATCTCTGAATAAATTAGAGAGCCCTATATTTAATGGCGAAACGTCAAACGCTTGCTCATCTGCATATCCAACCCACCAGTTGGTAATTGTGCTAGATCCTGTTCCATTTATAAAGTCGGTAAGTCCATCACCATTCAAATCTCCCGAAGTCAAGAATTGATTTAATCCTGGATATGGGTCATTATATACCTCATTTAATTCAACAGCACGACCAATAGGCTGGCCCATTCCGTCGAAAATATCCGTAACATCAACTTCAAGAACAATCCCATCAATTCCTCTTCTAGCAAATAATTCTGTCGACCCGTCGTGAGTGAAATTCATTGGACGAATTTGATCTGCATCTAAGAATTGAGTAGACACGGCACCGCCGCCTAACTCATTAAAACTATTTCCTAGCTCCGTCTCATCAATGTCAAAGAAATGAACGGACCATAAATCAATATCTTTTCTATAGGCAAAAGCATCTAGAAGATTGTCACCATTAAAATCTCCAATCGTGAAAACATGATCAAATCCAACCTGCAAGAACTGCCCAGAATCATATAGACCAGTTCCATTTGAAAAATAAGCACGATAAACGTAGAAGGGGCCAGTTATTTCTCCAATCAAAATATCATCCAACCCGTCTCCGTTCAAGTCAAAAGATTCGATTCCCATACTTTGTTTAGTTAATTGAGACGACGGGTTTTGTGGATCAAATGGGAAGAAATTTGCTGGCAAAGAATTGTTACTGTAAGTTTCCGTGAAATTTCCGTTTCCATCATTAATGAAGAGTTTCATAGCATTATATGTTTTAATGCCTCCCGGAAAACTATAAGTGAAACCAATTAGATCTGAAATGCCGTCACCGTTGTAATCTCCATTTCTATATTCAGCATTTACCGGTAAATTTGCGCTTGTATATAACGGTTTAATTTCGTTCGCGAAATCTCCATATTGAAAAACTGTGGAGTTGTATGATTTATTATCAGAACCAGTTAAAGTAATTTCTCTTAAGTAGGAATTGATATTGAAAAAATAATCTAACTCATACTTATTGACCATAGTGCCTTCACTAGAAATTATGATTTCTTTTAGAACACTCTTATTATTTGTATACGTTCCAGCAATCCGAATACGTTGTTTATCTTCTTTTTCACCATAAACAAATAGAATCTCATTATAAGGTGCTCGTCCTGTAATAGAATTTCCGGTATAAGATATTTTGGTCAAAACAGTTTCATCGTCCTGAGTATCATATTCATAAAGAATATAATTTCCATTTTGATCTTCAATTTTACTTATCATCCAAGATAAAACTGTAGAGCCACTTGCTGGTTTCACTCTTGAATCTGCGCTATTTCCAAAGTGATATGTTAAACCGTTTTTTTTCGTCACCTCAAACCATTGCGGACCGGAGCCTTCAACACCATGAGAAACAATTTTAGAATACGTTTCTTCTCTCGTCCTGTACTCAGTACCATTTCCGCCATTTGGTTGACCAGATAACGCAATACATCGGTTTCCAAGTAGGGTGAAAATATCCTGATTATTCAGCTTGACACCTTTATCTTTGAAATTGTGGTAGATAGTTGGAGTAGTTCTAGATATACTTCTTAATTCACTTAAAGACCAACCTGGACCAAGTATACCATTGGCCGATTGACTATTGTAATTTATTGATAACTGCGGAATCATTCCTTTGGTACCTACGGGAACCGTAATCGGAATTGAATACGTGAATCCACCTGTTTGGTTTACAGACGGCCTTCCCATAATTGACCCAACAGATTTAGCCTTGTTTATTGGGCGATTCAAGTCTAAATTTGCAAAAGGGGTGTCGAAAAAAGGCGTGGTATAGTTGTCTATATATGCTTCCATTTCCTTTTGAATAGAGGAGGGAGGTGCAGTCGTGTTCGCTTCAAATTCATACCCTGGTAAAAAATCAATCCAATTCGATGCGATATGGGTTTTGTTGGAATTCGACTCATCAAAATGATTTAGAATTACAGGCGGCGCTTGACTAATTCCATTTGCTAAGAACAAGAATGAAATTAACAGCGTTAAAAAAACGTTGCTTACTTTAAACATGCTACTTATTTTTAGAATTGTTTAATTTTTTCATTTCTGCCTTTAACGTGTCCATTTCTTTTTGCATTTGGATCATATATAAAGTCATCTCTTCCATTTTCTCAACTAACACACGATTAATTTCTCCGATGTCGGCACCATTTTCATGTACATCTTCCGCTGAAGGCATATTTGGCAAGCGTTTGTTGGTAGAAATGTAATTTGATAGACTATCCAAAGAAATCAAGTTATAATCTTCTTCAAACACATAATCTGGAAACGGATTCTCTGTTACCTTAATATGTCTGGCACGAAGTATGCCGTCAGCGCTTAATTTCAACAACTCCTCAGTGGCATTTTCGATAAGCAAATAATCTCGGCCAGGAACCGAGTTTCTAATTGTAAATGCAACATCAGTTCGAGGTATAGTTGATCCTACAGAAACAGTTCCAGAAAATAATGCCCCGCCTCTGACATCCAATCTTGCTTTAGGACTGCAGGTTCCAATTCCTACATTAGCAGGACAAGTTGACCCTGTGCAAAGCGTACCGGACTCAGCGTCTGAGGAACTTGACCACATAGGAGCCGGGTATGGACCTGGGTTTCCATTAATGTCCACCAATTGGAAACAATCTTTTTGCATAAACTCTGTTATCAGACCAGATAAAGAGCCTCCTCTGAACCCATTCTCCACTTTTCCATTTTTATTTATCGTTAAAAAACGACTTTCTAACATGGCAGGATCAGCCAGTCCTTTAAATTTAAAATTGCCATCCACAAACGCATCGCCTTTCATTTTGGTAACACCTAAAACCTTTACGTCGCCTTTTGCTTTTAGCTGATCTGTGAACACTGCATTCCCTTTAACTTTTATATCTTGTTTGATTGTTAGGTTCTTGTCAACCACAACACTGTCTTTTACAATTAAGTCTCCATCAACTTTAGCGTTTCCATTTACATCAAGAGCCTCGGTTGGAGTCATTGTTCCAACCCCTACTTTTCCGGTTGGATTAATTTCATTCGCCTGCACTTGACTAAATGCTGAAGCAGATACACAAACGATAGATAAGGACATTATTATTTTGGCTAGTTTCATTTGAAAATAGGTTGTAAAAATTCATGGCCGCAAAAGCGACTTGAATAATTGATTCGTGAAAAATTTATGCAATCGTCAACTACCTGTAGGGTCGAAATAATAGTTGTTGAAGATTTCTGTATATGAATCTAATATAAAACTATTTCGCTTAACTCCAACCATTTACGAACCTTTTTTGAACTTATTAGAAACTTTACTTAAATAATAAAAGTACAAGAGTAATTAGATATTATTCATGAACCTCTTTTAACTATTGATGCATGCACATTGTTGAATTGAACATTTCCAGCCCGGACTTCAACACTTATGTTGTAATAAACATAGTGAGAATTAGATCTGATCCATCTTACGTTGTGGAGATAGAATTAGCACCGCTCGTTGAAAGTAACTTCAAAGGCAAATACCCTTTACTTAAGAAAAGGGAAAGGATAATAAAACAAATCCCTTTAGCTCTATTATCAACTGTTCCATTGGGGTCTATATGGAAAAATGGAAATTTAGACGGAATGCATTCGGACGGCCTCAAGGAATTTAAAATTACTATCCCGAACCCTTCAATTCACCACCCAATTTCTATTAAAGACACTTCCTACTTCCGAAACTCTTATTCCGTTGGAATGGCGGCAAGAACAGTTCCATATGCATCATATTTAAGCTCTACAGATCTAGCAGTGCTGTTTTGCCCTTTCGAATTATTCCGCATATTTTACTGCAACGGAGGAGCGCGAAAGCACTTTTTGGCAGGTAGTATTGATAGATACGTTCAACCAGAAAGTGTATCCACAAAAAACCGAGAGGTAACTTTAACGCTCAACAAAACATGTTCAAATCTCGAACTAAATCAAATCACAAACATTTACACTTCTGCGTATGCTAAACATTGTTATCGAGATTTATACTCGTCTATTTTGTCAAATGATGGAGTCTTAAGGACTGCTATCCCCTCTGATCTACCACTTACCATGACGGTTCTAGGCAGGTTGATTGAGTCTAAAGAAATTAATCAAGGTCAAAGTACAATACAAGTTGTTCAATTCTTGAGCAAAAAAGAAAATTTCCATTTCGATACTATAGTAGTTCATGAAGTTAAGCCCAAGATGGAATCTGAAGAGACTGACCCTAATGCAATTCCAATTCCTCACGGCAACCTTGATGACGATTCTAAACTTACCGTAGATTCTAATTTGAAAGGCACTAAAAGCGGACCTGTTCAAGACGTCTTTCATCCATTTCAGGCAAAAGAAGTCAACACCATCAATTATGATCGCGTAAAATTTGGCAAGCCCAAAAAGAAAGAAAATAAAATAATAACCGAGCCGTTTAGTACAGAATTTGGCAGTCCTGAATATGATCGCCATTCAAATGCTGAAGCAGCTAACGTTTCATTCACAAGTACCAAAGAAGAAAAGGACGAGTCTACCTCTTTTCTTTCAGCTTGGGTGGCAGGGACGTGTTATCATTTAAAAACATCTCACGGATTCGAGTGTGAAAATATATTTCTTAGTCGGAATCCTGGCGAAAAGTTAAACCCTCCGATAAGCAGATTGAACAATAAATTATATCTGAATTTATCCGAACTTAGCAATAAGTCAATCGCAATTCTATACTCACCATTTAGTTTGATTAAGATTAGTAAAGGCGCTAAGATTCTATATTACATTGAGTTTTTTGGACGTCATGTGACCAAGTCGTTTATAATAATTTCAAAAACAGGAGGTCAAAGCAAGCACAATCTTTTATTGATAATTTATGAAGTCATAAAAAACTGCAAAACCACCTTGAGCTATGATCAAGATGCTTTAAACAATTTAGGTATTAAAATACAGCACTTGGATCATCAAGAAAAAATTAAAAAACCGTATGGGGTCACTAAGCGAACCGCCCAATACCAACATCACGCAAAAAAAATAGCAAAATTATCCACTGCCTTTTAAGTGAGGGTTTTGATAAAAACATCTTTTGGCATTTTTCTCGAACCAATATGGAATAGGGTCAAAATCTCTAAAAACACTTGAACTTATTCCTGTCAACTGAAGACTACTATAATTGACGGAGTCAAGTTTATCTAAAAAACATTTTGAAACATAAATTAATCTGCGAATTTCATGAATTGGCAAAACCTCCATAGAACTAAACCTGGATCCAAATGACTCAGGTTCTTCCCAATTTAAAAATTTATACGCACTTTGCCTGAACAACTTACTATTAGAGTATACTGAACGAAAACAATACATTATCTGACGCAATACATCAAAATATAAGGCGGAATATTGAATATTATTAACGAAACCCGCTCTGTAAATATTGGATATCTCCATTTGTTTTGAAAGATGGATTACCGAAGATCTTTCTTTCCTTGCCTTGACCAAATCAAAACGGCAATTATGACATTGAGTGATGCGAGGAATCAAATTATCAAATTTTCCAATGTAGTTTCTAAAAAAAACAATGGGAGAATTACAAACAGGACATTCTTGAATCATCTTGACCCTACATGATTCACAATCAGTATAGAAATTCAAACGCCAAATTTGACGAAAGTATGGGACCGGGTCATTTTTTAAGCAAGAAACACAGATTGCTTGACCCTTGATCTTTCTGGTTCTGTGATAAACTCCAACTTTCCTTACCCATGGCGTGGCGCCAAACCCCTTTTGCTTAAAATACAAGGTTCCTTCAAAACTTGAAAGGAGCATATTTTGAATCTTTGAAAGATTAACTTCCAAAACATCAGAAATTCTGATCAATGTATGCTCCGGCAAGTAATAGTCCAGATCTCGATTCCAAATATTTGTTGAATTGAAAAGAGTTTTCGAGAAGGTGAAAATTCCAGAATCATGGGCGATTGCACATCTGGTTAACCAGCTTGACAACAATTCGTCGTGGAACGGTTCAATGTAAATGCTGCAGAATCTAATATCTGGGTCAAAAATAGTTTTCAAATTGAGCTTAAACAATAACTTTATTGGAACTTTTTTTCCAATTAATTTTATCAATATCTGATAATAGCATTTTGCTTCGATCATGTTGAATTGCAAATGCTGCAATTTCTTGTACAATTTGGATCGCATCTCCAATGGAACCGTCACATTTATAATAAATTGCTTCCGCAAACAAAGGGTCACTTATATTAGATGACTCTATAAATGGCATGAAATACTCAACACTGGCCAATAGTGATTGGAACTCTTCATTTAATTCCCATTTTGGTAATAAAAATGGAATCAATCTACTTTCCAGAGTATCGTCACCTTTAATTGCAGAAAGAGCCATTTTTGTTCCTGCCGCTACAATCGATATATTTAATTCACTCGAAATATCTCTGAGCATTTGAAAAGTAGTAAACCTTTTCTTGTCCGTAGCTGATAGTATGTTTTGAAACTCATCTACCACTAGAATTTTCACTTGTAACCTCTTTAAAGAACTAAATACCTTTGATTCTTTCTTTTCGGGGCTGTCAGAATAACGATACGGGGTATAAGTTTTCTGAAGTATTTTACCATATAAAGCGCCTATATTGGCTGTTGCTGGCAAAGTAATCTTTAGCACCGGATAATTAGCAAACGACTCGCCATCTAAACGGTATGGCGGATTTTGGTCGCAAAATCGTTTTAATATACTTGATTTGCCATTATTGGTTCTTCCAACCAAAAGCATACTAACCGGCCTTAATTTTCTAGGCATGTTTAGCATGGTTTCCAACCTGGCAAGTGCCAAAGATGCCATATCATACTGAATCCATTTGTCTTCGTAAACATAGGCTAGTTTAAGCTCTTGCTTAGCGTTAATTAGAGATTCGGCCTTATTACTTATCCTTTCCATCGTCCAAAATATTAAAGCGATTTACATTCGATGATAGCTGATTCTTAGGCTTAGGTTCAGTCTGAGTAACAGCTTCCTCACTTGATTTAAAAGCATTTTTTGGCTTGGCTTTTTTTCTTTTAACACCGGCTTTCTTGATTTCGTTCATTTTTAACCTTGCTTGAAAAATAGCCTCCTGGTCAACATTACTTTGTCCTTGCAAACGCAAAAACCTAACGATTTGCCGATACTCCCATTGTGAAATGGGTGGGTAATCTACATTGCTGTATGGAATAACAAAATATTGATTTAATGACGGATCCCAAAAGTAAACCTTGCTAATATCTCTTGGGTCATACCGAAAAATGAACTTCTTTTTTTTCTTAGCTGAGAGCGTTAAGTCATCAGCGTGATTTATCCATTGATAAAGAGCAGGACTAATATATTTTATTCGATTTATAACGATCCCATACCTTTGAATAGAACGCTCGACATAGGGCATGAAGTCCAGTTTCAACTCATCCTCATTTAAGAACCTTGACCCTCTTCCAAGTCTCATCCCACCTGTTTCCTCTGCATAATAGCTATCCCACATAGCGGACGGAGTATTTTGAATTGTTTCGTGAAATGAATTATGATAAATATTGACTACTAAATTGATAAACCACTCTTCAAGCTCTGGCAAAGTAAGGGTCGCTTCTTTGGAAGAATTATAGTTGTCCCGGTTTTTTACATCATTAAATGTAGTTCCCGGAATTGTATGAATATCGCTACCGAATGTTCTGAAAACTCGTTCAACCAACCCTCCGCTGTCTGGTGTTTTCACAGGCCTAAATTGAAGATGAATACAATACTTCTCACAGGCTCTGGACAGGCTGTTACCTCTAAATTCTTTTGCGTTGTCAACATGAATAATGTGCATGATTCCGGCGCACTTCCATCTCCCACTAATGTTATATTTTTTTAATATTTCATCTTTTGGCAATATGGCATTTGACAGGCAAAGCGCCAAGGAGTTAGTTCCTGGCGGATCCATAGAAATATGATATCCAATTACCATTTTAGAATAATGGTCAATCGCTAAAGTAATCCAGGGTCGACCCATCGGTTCACCTGTCTCTCGATTTAACAAAATAACATCCAATAAGCAGTGATCAATTTGCACGAGGGCTAAAGGCGCCTTAGAACTCTTTAAACCTCCTTTTAATGGCTTAAATTTAGACCTGGCTTTTCTTTTTCCGAATCGCCTCTCTTCAACCATCTGTTGGTCAAGTTTTATTATGCGACTTCTAATAGTGTTGTAGTGAGGAGCAGATAAATTAGCAACATAACAAGCAAGCTCCACCTCCTTAAACGTATTTCGCACCGAATATTTAAGTGAAGACAAATAGTACTTTTCAATAGCCTCTGAAATAATGGTCTCAACACTTAAGTCAAGCCGACTCTCACCTTTACCTTTATAATGCAGGTGCGGAATTAAACTTGTTAATTTGTTTTCCTTTTTGTAGGCCTTTAGCCAATTATATATTGTTGCACGAGATTTCCCAGAATCTAAAACCACCTTTTGGACGAGCTTTTCTGAAGGACCGTTATCAATCAATGGTTTTATAATCTTATATCTTTCTTTCGCTTTTTTCCAGCCCTTTTCAGAAACCAAATTTAATTCTTCCGTCAGTCCTTTTTTACTGGTGTTTGAACTTAATATTTCCTGGCTTAACACCTTAACATATTTATCCTCATCTTTTAATTTTAACAAAACTTGGTCTATTCCAATGTACTGTTCAAACTCGTAATCAGCATCTTTCAATACAACCAGCTGGCCTTTGATGAATTCAGGTTTATATTCTATATCCATACTTTTGATTGCATTGTGATCTTTTCTTCCAGATCTATTTGAACGTCCAATTCTGCCACCAAATACCAGGTAGCAGCTATGTAATCTTCGGAATCTTTTTGATAAATTTTGTCATAATGTTTAAATAAATCACGAAGGCTAATTTTCCCTCCCAAAGCTTTTAAAACATTCATAACTTCTAAAGAGTGACCTACGAAACATTCGTATCTTTTAAATTGATACAGAAACTTGTAATTTTCCAGAACTTGACCGCGAATTGATTCGTTTATTACATGAAATTCCCACCCCTTATTCTTGCACCATTCAGTTGCAGCTGTAAATTTCACATCGAATGTATCTTTATGAAGTTTTAGAAACTTTAAAGGTTTTACTTCATAGATTCGCATGTACGGCCTGTCATTTTCCCTTCCAGCGATGAAAAAATCTGGGGTGTAAGATCTATCTTTACCCTGGTATGAATATTTAATTTTTACAGGTTGCTCCAGATATTCGATTACTGTTTTGTCAAACTCCAAAACATAACAGAAATCTTGTTCTAAAGTCGACTCTGTGTGAATCGCACTTTTATTTTTTAAACTATAAAAGCGGCCTGTCACTGAACAGTATCGCATTCCAATATCTCGCTGCCTTCTCACATCACTTAAGTTACTCATCTTGTCTAAATGTTTGATGTATATTTATTAACTTATCTAATTATTTATTAAATATAACAGGAGGAACAAATCCGAAACCTGGGGAAATATCCTTGGCACATAATGGAATACTTTTTCTTGATGAGCTTCCAGAGTTCAATCGGGAGGTGTTAGAAGTAATGAGGCAGCCGCTGGAAGATAGGGTGGTAACAATTTCTCGCGCAAGAGCAACAGTAGATTATCCAGCAGGATTTATGTTAGTTGCGGCAATGAATCCTTCTCCAAGTGGTGAATTTTATAATCCGAATGAGTCGCATGCAGATTCCGAATTTGCAGTTCAGCGATACCTAAATAAGATCTCTGGCCCCTTGATGGATCGAATTGATCTTCACATTGAAGTTAATCCGGTTCCATATGAGAAGTTGTCTAATAAAAGCAGGGGAGAAGCGAGCGTAGAAATTCGTAAAAGGGTAATGAAGGCAAGGTTAAAGCAATTAAATAGATATAAAGATTATCCGGGAATTCATAACAACGCCCAAATGTCTCCCAAGCTGCAAGAACAGCATTGTAAAATTGATGAGCAATCTGAAAAATTATTGAAAACCGCCATGGAAAGATTAGGCATGAGTGCTAGGTCGTATGGAAGAATATTCAAAGTTGCAAGAACTATAGCGGACCTGGATGGGGAGCAATTTATTGGTCCGAATCAAATAGCAGAAGCCATTCAATACCGAACTTTAGATCGAGATAATTGGTTGGCGCAATAAGTATTTAAGCCTGAAATACAAATAGTTGGATTCAATTGGCTGCTTTTATTGGCCGATAATCTTCGGATCACTGCCGATGATTGTTTAATTGGAGAGAATTGAGATTTTAAGATTGCAACAATGTCTGTTATTGGATTTGTCCAATAAAGGGCAATGTTCTAGTTTAGCAATGCAGCAAACAATGAGATTATTACTTTTAAGTAATAACTAAAAAGCCCCTTTATACATTGTATAAAGGGGCTTTGTCTTTAGTTAGAGTTTGCTAATCTTCATCAACTAGCTGCCATTGGCCATTAGAAATTAAAGGTTCAGCTTGTTTGAACTTCATTTCTTTAGTCTCACCAGATCTTGTATTTAGGACAGTCACTTTATCATTTCTTCCAATCTTTCTAGCCTCTCGAACTTCAGGAGCTCTTTTAACTGCTTCTCCATTTTGCTGCTTGCTTGCAACTTGCTGGTTCTGTTGGGATGATTGAGTGATGTCAGTTCTACTGGTTTTCAGTTTAGCAACGTCTGGCTGATTCTGTTCTTGCCTTTTGTTGACTTGTTTCTCTTCTTCAGGTGTCGGAAGTTGAGCTCTCATTAAAAACGATAATGTATCCTTGTTTAACGAATCCATCATACCTCTGAATAATTCAAAAGACTCAAGCTTGTAAATAAGTAATGGATCTTTTTGTTCGTATTGAGCATTTCGAACCGACATTCTCAAGTCGTCCATTTCTCTCAAGTGTTCTTTCCATTCTTGATCAATCATTGCCAACGTAACAATCTTTTCAAGTTCTTTGGAGATATTAGATCCTTGCTTCGTGTATGACTCTTCAAGGTTAATTACAAGATTAATTTTCCTTCTCCCATCAAAGAAAGGAATCACCATGTTTTCAAAATTCTCATTTTGATTTTCATAAACATTGGTAACCACTGGCATTGCCTGCGCAGCTACTGCTTCGTTCTTTCTCTTGTAAGCAACTTTTGCCAATTCATACATTTGATCGGTAAGCTTGGCCGTATCTATGTGGTAAAATTCATCCTCTGTAACTGGAGTTTCAACTGCCAGGTACATGATCGATTCCATTTTGAAATTCTCATAATCGCCAGTCTCAATATTGTAACTAACGATACTATGAGCAATTTCTTGAAAAGTAGTATCAATATCTAGATCTAATCGATCTCCAAATAGAGCATTCTTTCGTTTTCTATAAATGGCATTCCGTTGTGAATTCATCACATCATCATACTCAAGTAAGTTCTTACGAATTCCGAAGTTGTTTTCTTCAACTTTTCTTTGTGCTCGTTCAATAGACTTGCTAATCATTTTATGCTGAATAACTTCACCTTCTTTTAGGCCAAGTCTATCCATCATTTTAGCAATTCTCTCTGAACCGAATAGACGCATTAAATTATCTTCCAACGAAATGAAGAACTGAGAAGATCCTGGATCCCCTTGTCGTCCTGCTCTACCTCTTAACTGCCTGTCAACCCTTCTAGAATCATGTCTTTCCGTACCTACAATAGCAAGTCCACCTGCTTCAATAACTCCTTCTCCAAGTTTAATATCTGTTCCCCTTCCAGCCATGTTGGTTGCAATGGTAACGCTTCCGGCTAGTCCGGCTTCAGCAACTATTTCTGCCTCTTTCTGATGGAGTTTTGCGTTTAGTACGTTGTGCTTAATTTTCTTCATGTGAAGCAACTTGCTTAACAATTCAGAAATTTCAACTGTTGTTGTTCCAACCAATACTGGTCTCCCTTGAGCAACTAACTTTTCTATTTCTTCAATAACTGCGTTATACTTTTCTCGCGCAGTTTTATAAACCAAATCTTGTCGGTCATCTCTTTGAATTGGACGGTTGGTCGGTATCACCATTACGTCTAATTCATAGATGTCCCAAAGTTCTTTTGCTTCCGTTTCCGCTGTTCCAGTCATACCAGCTAGCTTGTGGTACATTCTGAAATAGTTCTGAAGTGTAATGGTCGCGTAAGTTTGAGTGGCTGCCTCAACTTTTACGTTTTCCTTTGCTTCTATTGCTTGATGCAGTCCGTCAGAATATCTTCTTCCGTCCATGATCCGACCAGTTTGTTCATCAACAATTTTCACCTTGTTCTCCATGACTACATATTCTACTTCTTTTTCAAAAAGTGTATATGCTTTCATCAGTTGGTTCATGGTGTGAATGCGTTCTCCTTTAACTTGGTAGTCACGCAACATCTCATCCTTGTCTTTCAGTTGATCTTCTTCAGATTTTTCTGAGCCTTCAATTTCAGCAACCATCAATCCGATGTCTGGCATGATGTAGAAAGTTGGATCATCTTCTCCAGAAATCAAATCGATTCCTTTATCCAAGATTTCAATTTGATTGTTTTTCTCGTCAATGGTAAAGAATAGATCAACATCGATTTTCTTCATCTCCTTACCTTGATCTTGGAGGTAATGGTTTTCAGTTTTTTGCAAATGAGCTCTAATTCCTGGCTCACTCAAATACTTAATTAAAGCTTTGTTTTTAGGAAGTGATCGAAATGCTTTTAGTAGTGCAATTCCACCTTCTTCAACTTCCTTTTTCACAGCTTTTTTATCAGCACCATCTTCAAAATCATCAGTTAGTCCTGCAAGTTTCTTTTTTGCTTCCGTTAAATAATTGTGGGCAAGTTTCCTTTGGGCGTCAACCAAGCGCTGCACTTTTGGTTTCAACTCAATGTATTCTTGTTGATCTCCTTTAGGTGTTGGTCCGGAAATTATCAATGGTGTTCTTGCATCATCAATTAATACGGAATCAACTTCATCAATAATTGCGAAATGGTGTTTTCTTTGAACCAAGTTGTCAGGATCATTTACCATATTATCTCTCAGGTAATCGAATCCAAATTCATTATTTGTTCCAAACGTAATGTCACATTTATATGCTTCCCTTCTTTCCTCAGTATTCGGAGAGTGATTGTCAATACAGTCTACCGATAGTCCGTGAAATTCATAAAGAGGACCCATCCACTCACTATCTCTTTTTGCTAAGTAGTTGTTTACGGTAATTACGTGTACTCCTTTACCGGTTAATCCATTAAGATAAACAGGTAAGGTAGCTACTAAAGTTTTTCCTTCACCCGTCTGCATTTCGGCAACTTTCCCTTTATGGAGAGCCGTTCCACCTACTAATTGAACATCATAATGAACCATTGTCCATTTGGTTAAGGTTCCTGCTGCTTCCCAAGAGTTGTTCCAGATCGCTTTATCCCCTTCAATTCTAATGTGGGAGTTGGTTAAAGCTAGCTCCTTATCCATTTCTGAAGCAGTTACTTCAATGGTTTCATTATTGAAGAAACGTTTGGCAGTTTCTTTCATTACGGCAAATGCTTCTGGCAATATTTCCTCCAGAACCTCTTCCAATTTCACATCGATTGCTTTCTTGAGCTTGTCGATTTCACCGTAAAGTTTTTCTTTCTCAGTTATAGGTGTGGCAACGGCTTCAGCTTTTAGCTCCATGTCTGCCATTTGTGCCTCTTCGTCCTTAACATAGTCTTTTAACTTTGCTCTGAACTGATCTGATTTCGCTCTTAATTCATCATTTGAGATACCTTCTAATTTAGCGAACTCCGTTTTTGTTAGCTCCACAAAAGGATTAATTTCCTTCATGTCTGCACCGCCTTCGGCACCTCCCATTAATTTCTTTAAAACTCCACCTAACATTGATCTATTATTTTAAGAGCAACAAATTTAATTGAAATAATGACAGTGAGAGTGCCATTTCTGGCAATTTCAAAGCGATTTCTGCTCATTTTAATCTGTTTTAGAAAGAGTCAGAAATTATACCAGATTAAAATGCATGACAAAATGCCATTAACCGTGGGTTTTGAAGAGGTAATCTAAGTTCGCGAAAAACGGGCAAAAAAAAACCCTTTTAAACATCAGTTTAAAAGGGTTGAAATGTTTTTAACGGAATAGCTAATACTCGTCCTCGTTGAAAAAGAAGTCTTCTTTTTGAGGATAATCTGGCCAGATTTCTTCGATACTGTCATATGAATCACCTTCATCTTCGATCGCTTGGAGATTTTCTACAACCTCAAGAGGAGCTCCAGTTCTCATAGCGAAATCAATCAACTCATCTTTAGTTGCTGGCCAAGGTGCATCTTCTAAGTATGATGCTAATTCTAATGTCCAATACATATTATTCTCCTTCTCTTTAATAGTTATTTCTCATTCTTATAAACGAACAAGAAACCAATATTTTACGCAAAAGTAATTTTTTTGCTCACAAATGCAACAAAAAAATAAAAAAGCTGAAACTTTCGCCCTCTTTGGGTGTGAATCAGTGCCTTATATCCTCGGATTCCAAGGAATTTCTTCCGCTTTCAAATCTAAAGTCAATTTTCTTGCCAAAACGAACAAATAATCACTTAAACGATTAACATACATAATGATATCTGGGTTAATATCCTCCGTTTCAGCGAGTTCGATAATCAGTCGCTCAGCCCTTCTACATATACAACGAGTGACGTGACAAAAGGATACAGTTTGATGTCCGCCAGGCAGTACAAATTGTTTCATCGGCACTAATTCGCTGTCCATTGTGTCCATTTCTTGTTCCAAAAATTCAATATCCCCACTTACCAAATCTGGTTTTTTAAGTTTTGGCTTATCTGGATCTGCCGCAAGTTCAGCTCCAATCGTGAATAGTCGATCTTGAATTTCAATCAGAACTTTTTTATAATGTTCACTAATGTCTTGATCTCGAATCAGTCCAACATAAGACAGTAGTTCATCAATAGTGCCGTAGGCATTTATTCTCGCGTGAAATTTTTTCACCCTTTTGCCCCCAAACAAGGAAGTTTCGCCTTGGTCTCCTGTTTTTGTATATACCTTCATCTTATATCTTAAATCCTATTACAAGAACATCATCTAATTGTTCTTCATTTCCTTGCCAATCTCGATAGCGCTTTTCAAGAAATGTCCTTTGATCCCTCATATCCATGTGTTGAATTTCCAGCAATATTTCTCTCAGTGTTTTATACTTCATTTTCTTCCCTTTTGGCCCTCCAAATTGATCCGCATATCCATCACTAAATAGGTAAACAGTATCTCCTTTGTCTAATATTACCTCATGATTGGTATAGGTGTCTGTAACCCCATCAAGATTAACACCAATTGGGAATTTGTCTGCTCCGATTTCATATAGGTCATGTGATTCGGAAGTAGCTTTAACCGGGTAATTGAAAGACTGCTCTTTTTTAGTAATGAAGTAAATCGAATTGTATGCTCCAGCGTATTGCACAGATGCTTGGCCGTTGGGTAAATAGTTTAATGAAACTAATGATAAGTCCATTCCATCTTTTACACCACTTTGGTTTGCCGTCTGTCTTAGTTTCCTATTTACTCCTTCATCTAAAAAACTCAGAATCTTACCTGGTTCCGTCATTTTTCTTTCCGCAACAGCCAAGTCTAAATAGTTAAAACCAATCACCGATAATAATGCTCCAGGAATCCCGTGCCCAGTGCAATCAACAGCTGCTAATACAACGTGCTCGCTAGCTTGGTCAATAAAATAGAAATCACCACTTACTACATCTTTTGGCAGGTAAAGGACAAAATTGTCGGCAAGCAATTCATCCACAACGGATAGTGGAGGTTGTATCGCTTGCTGAATTCTAAAAGCATAATTTACGCTATCCGATAGCTCCTGATGTTCATGTCGCAGCGTATCATAATCAATTGAATAATGATCCTTCAGAGCAATCATTTCTCGTTTTAATCGAGCATTTTCCTCGCGAAGGCTTTTTAATTCTTGTTCTACAGAGTTTTGGTTATCCATGTTGGGTTTGAGAAGGAATGAATATACAGATTTCAATCAATACTTCAGCATGAAATCTTGTTTCGAGAGTTCCTTCCTTAAGAAGATGATCCCCATAGCATATAAGTCTACACTAACTGTGACTAGAGGATGAGCTATAATTTCTTCCCATGCTTGTCTCATCGATTCAGACCAATTAATGTCATCAAATACAAAAATGGTCTGGTCGGTGGAATTGGCCAGGCACTTATTAAAATATTTGAGAGTTGGTTCTTTTTGATGATTCCCGTCTATAAACACCAAGTCAAGAATTGGGTTTTGATCCAAAACTGATGATAGCTGATCTTCAAAAGTTCCTAAGATTGGCGATACGTTTCTGGCTCGGGCAAGCTTAAAGGTCTGTTTGGCGATTTTATGAATGGTCGGATCAGCTTCAATGGTAATGACTTTTCCTTTTCGGTTTGCCGATGCCAAATAGCAAGTAGATATACCTAAAGATGTTCCAAGTTCTAGTATGGTTTGAGGGTTGTATTGATTGACGATTCTAAATAAGAGTTGGCCATATTTAGCTGGCTTAACTGAATGTTTGCAAATATCTTTTATTCTTCGTTGATTGTCTTTGAAAATTTTGGATCCTGCTCCAAAATCTTGAATTTCAATAAGTGTGTTATCTATAGTGTATTTGTCTCGAATTGATTCTAGTAATTTATAAGCGTAGTAGTCGGTCTTTTCATAAAGAACTTTAGTCGCAAAGTCAAACATAAATGGAGAGTGCAAATCGAATTCATTTTTTCCATGAATACGGTATTTGATGTAGTTGTTTGTTCTGCTAAATCCCATTTAGATACAAATTTACGGTTCGGTCTTCAATTTATTATCAAACTGTCCGATTTAATTGGAGTTTTAGTCATGGATCCAAAAGCGTTGCAAATAAAACAGAATTAGCTTCATGCGTTAAATATATCACCACGCGGGTACAATTTTTCTGGTCCAGTAAACTATCGTTAAATTCAAACCAATAGGCTAAATTGTATATAGGTCAAGGGTTTTGAAATGGTGAGTTTGGAAGAAGATTGACGCTTTTTTCAGTTGTCGAAAAATTCTCTTGAAAATTTCGAGGCAACCACTTGGTTATTAATCGTTTCTATATAGTAGTCTATTGATTGCTAGCTATGAAAACTACTTACAACCACCGCAAAATAGGTCGTTCTATTTTGTCATTTCATTTTCGTAATAATCCTAAACTTAGTATGAAGTATTTACTAATTGGCTTGGCCATGATCGGAACGATTGTGCCAACTTTTGGCCAAACTCAACCTGCAAAAGAATGGACATTGTATAAAGAAATGTCTGGAATTGAAATTTATGCAAAACTTACTGATTGTTCTAAAAATGCTGGATTCGATAGAAAGCAAATTCTTCTGAAGTTGATTAACACAACAGAGTTTAGTAGCAATGTTCATTATCATGTGGATTCGTATTTCAATAATGCTTGTAAGACTTGTGTTGACCCTGATGGCGAATATTCTATAGATATTCAGTTAAAACCTAATTCTGTGGTTGAGGCGGATTGTGGGACAATGTTGAAAGGACTTACTGTTTTTGCCGGATGGAACGAGCAAGGGGTTCAAGATGCGAATTTTAGTGGCTTTGAGTTAACCGATGTTCAAGTGATGTTTGGTTCAAAGGATGGGCATGTTGAACCTGCCAAAGAAGTACTATCTCCTAAAAGTTCATCATATTCAGATATGACCATTGAAGAATTGAAAACTTCCATTTCTGAAATGGAAGACAAATTGAAAATGGTAAAGGCAGATGAGAAATTGAACCAAGAAGCGTTAGATCATGGTTGGTTCGCTTTGGCAAATGAAGAATTGGAATTGGCGAATGCTGAATTGAAGTTGAAAAGGAACATTCCATTAGTCAAAACTGAGATTAAAAGAAGTGATTTAGAATCATGGCCAGAGGACAAACAAAAGTATGTCGATGATCATCCAGAATTATATATTATCACTGAACAATAAGATTTATTTAAGCTCCACATTAGAAATTTACAGATGAAATTTAGATCATTAATTTTTGCAATTTTCACCCTTCTTATTGTCGGTTCACCTACTGATAATGTTATAGGGCAGTGTACAAATGCAGGTTCCTTTGGTAATGGTACGGCTGATAATGCAACCGCAAACACGGTTACCATTAGCACTTGTAATTTTCAGTCAGAATATAGTACTGTAAATAGTATTGTTGCTGGTAATACCTATGAATTTGGTTATAGCTTAGGTGGATGTATTACTATTCATAGTGGGACGCCAGCAGGTCCGGTAGTCGCATTTGGGCCGGCTCCGGTGAGTTGGGTCGCAACAGGCACAGGGACGTATTATGTGCATTACACGTTGGATTGTGGTCCAGGATGTGCAACTTTAACTAGCTGTGGTGTTAGTACGGTCACATGTACTTCATGCGGTGGTGGAGGTGGAGGAGGTTGCTCCGATTGTGCTACTGCAACAAACATTCCTGCAATTCCATACAACTTTAGCGGGTCTACATGTGGAGCATGTGATAATTTTTCAAGCTTAGATGCATGTGGGAGCTCCTATATGAATGGAGATGATTATGTATTTACTTATACGCCTCCTTTTAACGAAACGATCGATTTAACGTTGTCTGGAACAGGTACTTGGACAGGAATTTTTGTAACCGATGGCTGTCCCTCAACTCCCGGTGTTTTCTGTAATGGATCGTCTACAGCCAGTGGAGGTAATCCGGCATTAACAGGTTTAAATCTTCTTGGAGGAACAACGTATTATATAACTGTTTCTACATTCCCAGCACCTCAATGTACCGCGTTCACTTTAGATATAATTCCTAATGTGCCGTGTGGTGGATCTAATTGCGCAACTGCAACTAACATTCCGGCAATCCCTTTTGTTGACGTGGGAAATACAACTTGTGGAGCGTGTAATGATTTCACAAGTGCCTCAGGCTGTGGAAGTTCGTATATGAATGGAGAGGATTTTGTTTACACTTATACGCCTGGAACAAATGAATTTGTGGACATTACATTAACTAATACTGGTTCGTTTACTGGGGTGTTCATTTTGGATGGTTGTCCTGGAGTAGCTGGAACTTCTTGTTTATTTCAAGATACTCAAGGCGCAGGTAATCCTGCCATAGTTAATGCGGGACTTAATGCTGGAACTACATATTACATAGTAATTTCTACTTGGCCAACTCCTGATTGTACCCCTTTCGATTTTTCAATTACTGTTCCCTCATGTTTTGATGGTATTCAAAATCAGGATGAAACTGGAATTGACTGTGGGGGTGCTATTTGCGGCCCGTGTCCAAATTGCAGCGATGGGATTCAAAATGGTTTAGAAACAGGAGTTGATTGTGGCGGACCTACTTGCGTGCCATGTACCTGTTTTAACGGGGTTCAAGATCCAGGTGAGCTCGGTGTTGATTGTGGTCCTTTGTGTGGTGTGCCATGTCCTTGTGGAATTGTTATCACTCCTACTCCGACTGGAACCTTACCTTGTGGAGGCGGTCCAGTGACTCTGGTTGCTGCAGGGCAGGGTACTACGACATATTTGATAAATTCTGATTTTGATTCGGGTGGAGTTGGCGCTGGATGGTCGGTATCGCCAGCAGGTCAATTTGATAATCCTTGCGATCCATCCGTAGATGGAGGGACGTATATGTGGATGGGAGCAACTACTGCGGCTCCGAGAACCTTAGAGACTTCGGCTTTTGATGTAAGTTGTGGAGGAGAAATTTGCTTTCTTTTAGATTTCTCAACTCAAGGTGGAGTGTCGCCTTGTGAAGGTCCTGATTTAGTTAATGAAGGAGTTTATCTTGAATATTCTACAGATGGTGGAACCACTTGGACGACAATCAACTATTTTGAGCCAGATGCTGGTGGTACTACGGGGCCATATTTATCATGGGCTGAATATTGTTTTCCAATTCCTGTTGGAGCACAAACCGTTGGAACGATGTTCCATTGGTACCAAGATGGAAGTTCTGGTACCTGCTGTGATCACTGGGGGATTGATAACGTTAATATAACGGCCTACCCATGTGGTGCATATTATTATGATTGGGACCATATTGCTGGTTACCCTGATGATTCTACTCAGGTGGTAAATGTAACAGCTACTACTACCTACGGAGTGTGGTATACGGATGGTGTAGGTGATTCTTGTTATCAAACGATCACGATACTAGTGGATAGCTTGTTACCGCTGGTTGTTGCAGCTACTCCTGAAGTATGTGGTGGAGACAATAGTGGAACGATTACTATTGACCCTGCAAGTGGAGGTACAGCACCGTACAATTATGCAATTGCAGGACCTGTAAATGCAAATAATGCCGGTGGTTTCTTTGGAGGACTTCCAGCAGGTAATTATACAATTACGGTAACTGGGGCAGGAGGCTGTAGTACTACGGCAACCATAACAATTACTGGTCCACCACCGATTGTAATTACGTCAGGCAATACGCCAGAATCTTGTGACGGAGCATGCGATGGAACGTTAAGTTCAAGTGCTGTCGGAGGGACAGGTGCGCTTAGTTATAGCTGGAATAATGGCATTGGAGCTGTTCAAAATCCAACTGGCCAATGTGATGGAACGTATACTGTAACAGTTACTGATGCAAATGGTTGTTCTACAACCGCTGTTGAAATCATTGCACCCGGCGTAATAATGACAGCAGTCATCGATCCTATCGGTAACCAGTGTTTAACAGGTAATAGTTTCACGTTTGGTGGTGGAGCGAGTACAGTTGGCGTAACAGGTTATTCATGGAACTTTGGCGATGCTGGAACAGGAACAGGCGTAAGCCCAACTCATGTTTACGGAGCTTCAGGAACTTATACAGTTACATTAACAGTAACGGATGGAACTTGTACAGATTTAGTCACACAGAACGTAACGG